>BNJV01002738.1_pt1 | contig 2143205 bp, 1990 predicted proteins | sample 8540591 | NCBI WGS metagenome assembly BNJV01 (sample SAMD00202457, study PRJDB9452) | human saliva metagenome | host: Homo sapiens
GGGTCGGCTTCGGCATTTGAGCCTCGAGGCTCTCACATCGGCGCCGCCTCCCAGAACGGGAGGCGGCGCCGTTGACGTGAGTCGGGGAGCAAGCAAACCGATGCCCCTCGAGGCCGCCCGGTGCCCGGCAGGCCCGGTCGCCACCATTAGTATGGGGTGCATGGACCACCAGGACAGCCAGTGGGGCCTGCTCAGTCAGTGGATCACGCAGTCGCAGCGCATCGTCTTCTTCGGCGGCGCCGGGGTCTCCACCGAGTCGGGGATCCCCGACTTCCGGGGCGCCAAGGGCTTCTACCACCAGGACCGGGAGATTCCCCTGGAGCAGGTGCTGTCCATCGACTTCTTCACCGTGCACCCGCAGGCCTACTGGGAGTGGTTCGCCCAGGAGAACGCCCGCGAGGGCGTGGCCCCCAACGCGGCGCACAGGTTCGTGGCCGACCTCGAGCGGGCCGGGAAGCTGTCGGCCGTGGTCACGCAGAACATCGACGGCCTCCACCAGCGAGCCGGCTCCGAGCGGGTCCTCGAGCTGCACGGCAACTGGTCGCGCCTGATCTGCACCGGCTGCGGCGAGCACGCCACCCTGGACGACGTCGACGGCGCCCGCTCCGGCGAGGTCCCCCGCTGCCCCGCGTGCGCCTCGGTGCTGCGCCCGGACATCGTGTTCTACGGGGAGATGCTGGACAGTGACGTCATGGAGGGGGCCGTGCGGGCCATCTCGGAGGCGGACCTGCTGATCGTGGCCGGCACGAGCCTGGTCGTCTACCCGGCGGCGGGCCTCATCGACTACTACGCCGGTGAGCGCCTGGTCCTCATGAACGCGACTCCCACGCCATATGACTCCCGCGCCGACCTCATCATCCGTGAGCCGGTCGGGCAGGTCTTGAGGAGCTGGGGCGCAGGAGCCGCCAGCCCTAGCTGATCCCCTGGTCCTCCAGGTCCACGTAGCGCTCGGTTGTGCCGGACTCACTGAGAGTGGCCGCGTAGTCGGGCACCTCGCTCTGGAGGGACCGGTCCGTGCGGCGGTAGCCCGACGTCGGCAACGAGGACTTCTTCGGGAAGGTCATCTCAGGACGCTCCACGTGCTCGTAGGGATGGACTCCAGCAGGTGGTGGATCATGTTGAGGCGTGCCTTGCGCTTGTCGGCCGACTCCACGACGTGCCAGCGGGCGGAGTCGATGTCCGTGTGGACGAACATCTCGTCCTTGGCCCGCGAGTAGTCCTCCCAGCGAGGCAGGGCCTCCAGGTCGGTGGGTGAGAGCTTCCAACGCCGCATGGGGTCGGTCATGCGCGACTTGAAGCGCTTGTACTGCTCCTTCTGAGGGACGGAGAACCAGTACTTGCGCAGCAGGATGCCGTCGTCGACGAGCATCCTCTCGAAGACCGGGCACTGCTGGAGGAAGCGCCGGTGCTCCTCCGGGGTGCAGTAGCCCATGACGTGCTCGACGCCGCCGCGGTTGTACCAGGAGCGGTCGAACAGGCAGATCTCGCCGGCGGCGGGCAGGTGCGCGATGTAGCGCTGGAAGTACCACTGGGTGCGCTCGCGCTCGGTGGGCACAGGAAGCGCGACCACGCGCGCGATACGCGGGTTGAGGTACTCGGTGATGCGTTTGATCGCCCCGCCCTTGCCTGCCGCGTCACGGCCCTCGAAGATCACGACGACGCGGGCTCCGGTGGCCCTGACCCACTCCTGCATCTCGACCAGCTCCGCCTGCAGCCTCAGCAGCTCTGCCTCGTACAGGGAACGGTCCATGGTGGGGTGCTTCTTTGCCATGCTTGAGTTTCGCACAGCACGCCCCCGTGCGCGCAGGGAGCCCCTCAACGGAAATGGAATCAGAGGAGTCCCAGTCCTGGAAAAGGACTGGGCTCCTCTGGAGTAGTAGCAGGGGACAGGATTCGAACCTGCGACCTCCGGGTTATGAGCCCGGCGAGCTACCGAACTGCTCCACCCCGCGTCGGTGTCACCAACCTTAGGGGGCACCCCACCCTTGAGGCAAATAGCGAGGACGTGCCCTTGCTCACCGCCCGGTGAGGCGGGTCGCAGGGCACGCCCTCAGTGGCGGCCGAGCGGGCTCAGCCCAGCTTCTGCTGGGCCTCAACGGCCCGCTTGACGGCCTCGTTGAGGCGCTTCTGCGCATCGCCGTATGCCGACCAGTCGCCCTTGCTCCTGGCCGTGTCCGCGTCGGTCATCGCGGTCTGAGCGTCGGAGAGCGCCTGGTTGAGCTCAGCCTTCGGATCCGAGGACCCCGAGGCCGATGGGTTGGCGGAGGCAGTGGGCGGCGCACTCGCGGAGGCCGTGGGCGCGGCGCTCGGGGTCGGCGAGGCCTTGGCCCCACCATCCGCAGTCGGATCCTTGCCATCGGTCGTCTCATTGGTGTCATTGGCCGCGGCGGCATCGCCGTCGATGGCCTCCTGACCCGTAGTCGCCCCGGAGTTACCGCCGAAGACCTGGTCAAGCGCCCCCGAGAGGGTGTCGGCGAATCCGACGTTGTCCCCGAAGGAGACCAGCACCTTGCGCAGCAGGGGGTACTGAGTGCCGGACGACGACTGCACGTAGACGGGCTGGACGTAGAGCAGTCCGCCTCCCACGGGCAGCGTCAGGAGGTTGCCCTTGATGACCTGGGAGCCCTCCTGGGACAGGAGGTTCAGCTCCTGGAGATCTCCGGGTTGGAGTCGAAGATGTTCTGCACCTGCCCCGGGCCCGGCCACGTTCGAGGAACGTGGAAGCTCCAGGAGTCTCAGCTTGCCGTAGTTCGGACTGCGCTCCCCCTTCTTCCCGGTGCCGGGAGAGGTCTCGGAGTCCACGGCGAGGAAGCCGGTGAGCACGTTGCGGTTGGTATTTCCACCGATGATGTAGGCGCTGGACAGGGAGAAGCTCGCCTGTTCCTGCCCCGGCATCTTGAGGGTCAGGTAGTAGGGGGCCTGCTGGTCCTGCCCCGGCGTGGTCGGGTCGTCCGGAATCTTCCAGAAGTCTCCACCGGAGTAGAACTCCGCAGCGTCGTTGACGTGATAGGGTCGCCATCATGGTGCGCTGGACGTTGAACAGGTCCTCCGGGTAGCGCATGTGCGCGATGAGGTCGGCGCTCATCTGGTTCATGGGCGTGACCGTCCCGGGGAAGACCTTCTGCCAGGCCTTGAGGACCGGGTCCTTGTCATCCCACTGGTAGAGCTTGACCGATCCGTCGTAGGCGTCGACGACGGCCTTGACGGAGTTGCGCACGTAGTTGGACTCCTCCGGTGCTCTGAGAAGTCCGCCCTTGTTGTCGGCGGTCGCCGTCGCCCGGGCCAAGGACTCGTGCTGGGAGTAGGGGTAGTTGTTCGTCGTGGTGTAACCGTCGACGATCCACATCACCCGCTTGGGGGTGGCCGGGTTGTCATCGTGATCGACGACGGCCGGGTAGGGGCTGTTGTCCAGGGTCAGCCAGGGGGCCACCTTGGCGACGCGCTTGGCCGGGTCCCGGTCGTAGAGGATCTGGGAGCCCTCGCGCACCTCCTGGGAGAAGAGGATGTTGGCCTCCCGGAACTTGGCGGCGTAGAGCAGGCGGTTGAACGGGTTGGACACGCTCGGCCCGCCGTTGCCGGCGAAGGTGGTGTTGACCTGACCGGTCTTGGACTCGTCGTCGGGGTAGTCCAGCTCGCGCGGCGAGCCGTTGTCCTTGCCGCCCACGATGGAGTAGGACGGCGAGGACTGACCGAAGTAGATCCGGGGCTCGTACTCTCCCAGGTCCCCCTGTGAGGGGATGCCCCCTTCCCAGAAGGAGGGGTAGCCGCGGGTGGCCACCGTGTTGCCGTAGGCGTTCACGACGCCGTAGCCGTGGGTGTAGACGGTGTGCTCGTTGACCCAGGTCTGCTGCTCCGAGCCGAGGCCGGACAGGTTCAGCTCACGCACCGCGATGACCGTGTCCCGGCTGGTGGATCCCACCTTGTAGCGGTCCACGTTGAGCCGGTTCGCGAAGGAGTAGTACTGCTTGTTCTGCTGGACCTGCTGGAAGGTCGGGGAGATGAGCCCGGGGTCCAGGAGCCGGATCGAGGTGGTGGACTCGGCGTCCTTCTCCAGCTGGCCGGCCGCCGTCTTCGTCGTGGCGTCGTAGTTGGTGGTCTCCACGTTCTCCAGGCCGTAGGCGGCCTTGGTGGCATTGATGTTGCGCTGGATGTACTCGGCCTCCTGGCGCTGGGCATTGGGGTCGACGATGAACTTCTGGATGACCAGCGGGTGGGCGGTCCCCACCACCAGGGAGGAGACGATCATGACGGCCACGCCGATGATCGGCAGGCGCCAGGAGCTGGAGCGCACCGAGGCGACGAAGAGGATCGCCACGGCCAGTCCGATCGCCGCGAGGATCGCGTTGGCGGGGATGACCGCGTTGACGTCGGTGTAGTTGGCGCCGTCGAACTTGGAGTTGGAGGCGTACAGGGCGCTGTAGCGACCCCAGCCAGTAGCTCACGGCCCGGATGACGGCGTACAGCGCCAGGAAGATCGCCAGGTGCATGCGTGCGGCCTTGGTGAAGTGAGGGCTTGCGCGCCACGGAGATACCGCCGTACAGGTAGTGAACGACGATGGAGGCCACCCCGGAGAACAGGATGACGCCGGACAGGAAGGACACGAGCGTCAGCACCGCGGGCAGGATGAAGACGTAGAAGGAGATATCGATCCCGAACTGGGGGTCCTTGACTCCGAAGGACTGGGAGTTGAAGGCCAGCAGAATCTCCCGCCAGCTGGGGGCCAGCTCCCAGGCCGAGCCGAACAGGGCCAGCACCGCGGGCACTGCCCAGGTCAGCCGACGTCGCACCGGGCTCGATGACGGTGCGGTAGGCCTCGAGGTTGCGCGTGGCCTCGTCGTCGGGCATCCCGATCTCCCGGGCCCGGTAGGCCCTGGTCATCGAGACGAAGACGGCCCCGAACATGATGCCGAATCCCACCAGGAACAGGACGATGAGGGCGATCCACTGCGTCCACAGCACCCGGGCGTACCCGATCTGACTGAACCAGAGGACCTCGGTCCACACCTGCGACAGGATGCCGATGGCCACGGCGATGGCCGCGATGATCGAGATGGTCAGGACCAGCGGACCGGGACGTCCGCCGCCTTTCCCGGTGCGCGGGCGCAGGGGAGGACAGGGGCCCTCCCCCACCCATGCGTCCAAGGCCGAACAGTCCGGATACGTTGTCAGGCTTCCCCTGTCGGGACGAGCCGGTGGACTTGCTCGAGGACTCCTCGGAGGTTGAGTCCGGGGACTCGTCATCGGGCCTGGTGCTCACGATCCTGCTCCCTGTCTGACGTGCGTGGTGACGCCGCCTCGCACGCGGTGAGACATGGCGTCATCGGCCGGAGGGGCCGCTCGGGACCATCGTCCCACACCCTCTGACACGGCCATAACCTTCTCCAGGATGAGAAAACGCCTCCAGCGGCCACGGCGCGCCCCTGACTGACGAGGCCTCGTCATTGGAGAGACGGCACCACCAGTGAGACGATGGCGGCGTGACTGACACGATGCATGACGAGGCGACCACCGCGGGGCGCGGATCGAGCCGCAGCCTTAGCGACAGGGGCCCTGGCCCGCGCGGTGACGGAGACCGAGACTCACGTGGCGGCCTACGGCTGGGACCAGCCGGTACGCGTCTTCGCGCTGGTGCGCACCGCCGAGGCTCTTGAGGCCGACCCGGACGTGGCCGACCTCCTGGACGCCGCCACCGTGGAGGCCCGCTCGAGACCCCGAGCTGCTCATGGTGGTGGAGCAGGAGGGCTGCCGCCCGCCGCGGACCTGGAGCACCTGCTGGCCCAGCTCGCCTGGCCCGAGTCCGTCCACGGCGCCGCCATCAGCGTCGAGCGGCTGGTCCTGCCGCCTGCGGCCCAGGAGGAGGCCGAGGCCATCACCGATGCCGCCGAGCGTCTGGCCTTCCTCCAGGAGCGCCCGGATCGCGAGGACATCCGCATGGTGGTGGGGGTCCTGCGCGGCGGGCGGTCCTGGTGCGTGCTGCGCTCACGCAGTCACGACGACGACGCCTCGCTCTATCAGGGTGAGCGCCTGGTCCCCGGCCTGGTCGAGGCCCTGGAGGCGACCTTCCTGTAGCCGGTCACCCGTCGGGCGAGCGCTCGACGCCGGTCACCAGCGCCGCACGGCCCCGTGCGCCTCAGTCCTTGTCCGTGCCGGTCGGGTCCTGCTCGTCAGGGCTCCCCGGGCGAGTCCTCGTCCCCCGGCGCCGGCCGAGGCGGGGTCGGCTGACTGGCCGGGCTCCTGGGAGGCGGCGTCGGCGGAGGCAGGGCTCCGGTCCCCGAGCCCCTCGGGGCTGTTCTCGTCGGCCTCCTTGGCGCCCTCGGCGTACCCGAGGGTCCCGTCCAGCAGGGAGGCCAGGTCGGCGTCGATCTCGGCGTCGATGTCCTGGGCCATGCGCCGCATGGTGAGGAAGTCCTTGGGGTTGGCGAGCTCGGAGGCCGTGGGCATGACGTCGGGGTGGTTCCAGAAGGCGTCGCGCTCGGCGTCACCGGCCTGGGCGCCCAGGTGGGCCCACAGCTCGGCGGCCTCCCGGGCCCGGCGGGGACGGAAGGTCAGGCCGATGAGGCGGGCGAAGACCTGTTCGGCGGCGCCGCCCTGGGCCCGGCGCCGGCGCATCATCTCGGCCAGTGCCATGATGTGGGGCAGGTGCGGTGCGGCGGCGCGGGCGGTGACCACCTCGACCCAGCCCTCGACGAGTGCCAGGAGCGTCTCCAGGTCCTCCAGGGCCTCGCGCTGGGCCGCCGTCTCCTGGGGTGCGAACAGTCCGCTCTCAAGGGCCTCGCGCAAGGCGTCGGGGTCGTTGGGATCCACCTGGGCCACGGCGGACTCCAGGGTCTCGGTGTCAATGCGGATCTCGCGGGCGTAGGCGACCACTGCCTGGAGCACCTGCCCGCGCAGCCAGGGCACGTGGGCGTAGAGGCGGGCGGTGGCGGCCTCCCGCACGGCCAGGAACATGCAGGGCCTCGTCCTCATCGACCTCCAGCCCCTCGGCGAAGGCGGCCACGTTGGCGGGAACCAGTGCCGTACCGGGCTCACGGGTCAGGGGCAGGCCGGTGTCGGTGGCCCCAAGCGCCTCCTTGGCGAGCTCACCGATGGCCTGGCCGATCTGGAGGCCGAAGGCCGTGCCGGCCATGGTGCGCATGATGGACCCGAGCGCCCCCATCTGCTGGGCGGCCTGCCCCATCTCGGCCGGCATCTCCTGAATCTGCTTCTCCAGGGTGCGGGCCAGGGCGGTGGTGACGGCCTCGGCCACCGGGGCGCACACGTCCTTCCACACTGGCAGCGTGCGCTCGACCCAGCCGCTGCGGCTCCAGGCCTCCCGCTGCCCGGGCGCCGGCATGAACTCGGTGGCCGTATCCAGCCACAGGTCGGCCACCTGAAGGGCCTGGCGCGTGGACTCGGCGACCGCAGCGGTCACCGTGGGGTCGCCGTCGCCGCGCGCCTGCTGGAGAGCCAGCTCCTGCCCCATCTGCCAGTTGACCGGCTCGGCGGTGGAGGCGGAGAACATCTGCTGGAACTGAGCGCGCATCGCCAGCAGCTGGGCGGGACTGAGCTGGGAGATGTCCCCCACCCCCGGCATCTGGGCGATGGAGCTGGGATCCACCCCGGATGAGCGCAGGGCGCTGACGGCGTCGGAGGCCATCTGCTCGCCGAACAGTGATGCGAGCATCTTCTCGAGCTCGTCGAAGGCGTCCTCGCTCACGGGGTTTCCTCTCGCCGGGTCGTCCTTGGGCATCGTCCGGGCCGTCTGGGGCGCCCGGACACTGTCGCTAACGGCCTTATGGTCGCACCCATTCCTGTGCCGGGGCTATGTCCCGTTCGCCGACGGCGTGCCCGCTCCGTCCCGGTCGGGCCCGCGTCCTGTCCGTGCCGGCAGTGTGTCGAGTTCGTGCCGGGTTCGTGTCGGTATCTGCGCGTCTTCCTCAGGAAGATGTCGCATGATGAGCGCGTGACGCACCCAGACCAGCACGACGCCGTCGACGCCGCGAGCTCGCTCGCCCCTGACGACACCCGGCCGACCCCGAACCTGAGGATGATCGGCTCGACCAGGCCGAGCACGCCGAGGCCCCGCAGGCGCAGCCCTCCCCACAGGACCGGCGCCGACGCAGGCTGCGGCGCACTGCGGCGGTCGGGGCGGTCCTGGTGGTGGTGGCCCTCATCGTCGCCGTCTTCACGGTGCCGATCAACGTGGTCATCGAGGCCCCCGGCCCGACCTGGAACGTGCTGGACAACGGCTCGTCGTCGAGCCAGGACGTCCTGAAGGTCTCGGGGACCGAGACCTACCCGACCCAGGGCGCCCTGCGGATGACGACGGTCTCGGTGTCGGGCTGCCCCGGCTACCCGGTGACCACCGCCGACCTCATCGCCGCCTGGTTCTCGGCGGACAAGCGGATCGTGGACCGTAACGAGGTGTGCCCGCAGGATCAGAGCGCCGAGCAGGTCGAGGAGACCGGCAAGGCTCAGATGACCGCCTCGCAGGACTCCGCCGTCATCGCCGCGCTCGTGGAGACCGGCAAGGCCGGCGCCATGCACCTGACCGTCACCGAGGTGGCCGAGCAGCAGACCTCGACCGAGGTCCAGGCCGGGGACGTCCTGGAGACCATCACTCCTGAGGGCGGCCAGGCCACGACCATCACCTCCTTCTCCCAGCTGAAAGAGCTCATGACCACCATTGCCGAGGGGCACTCGGGTGACCCTCGGGGTGCGCCGCGGAGATCAGCAGGTGGCCGCCGCGCTCACCACGGTCGCCCCGCAGGAGGGACGACCGGTTCCCTGCTGGGGCTGAGCCTGAAGATCTCGGTGGACAGCAAGGTGGACGCCACCTTCGGTCTGTCTGACGTCGGCGGGCCCAGTGCCGGCATGATGTTCGCACTGGGGGTCGTTGACGAGATCACCCCGGGGGCGCTGACCGGCGGCAAGGACATCTCCGGGACCGGGACGATCGACATCAACGGCCAGGTCGGCCCCATCGGCGGTATCCAGCAGAAGATGGCCGGTGCCCGCAAGGCGGGCTCCACGTACTTCCTGGCCCCGGCGAGCAACTGTGACGAGGTCAGGGGCCATGAGCCCAAGGGCATGCAGGTCTTCGCCGTCGGTACGCTGCACGAGGCCGTCACCGCCACCGAGGCGATCGCTTCGGGCGACACCTCCGGTCTGGCTACCTGCTCGGCCAAGTGACCCCCGCTGACCCGGCGTTCGGCCGGGGATAGTTATCCACAGGCCGGCAACTGCCTCTGGTGGCTTGGACGCGCTCCGTGCCACTGTCGCACCGTGTCCTGACACGCTTGCCAGGACGTCGAGCTCCCGGCGCCCCTTCGGGTTCCGGGAGGACTGTGAGGAGGCACGATGCGTGTACGTGGTGGGTGCGCCATCCTGTGGCGCCAGCAGGGTGTCAGCCAGATCGGGACGAGTCCCGGGCGGCGCACCATTGTCGGTGATCTGAGCCTGGCCGAGCAGCGCCTGCTCGATGAGTTCGCGCGCAGCCTGGAGAGCACGGGTGTCTACCGGGCCGCTCGGCGCAGCCGGGTGCCGGTGGCGCGGGCGCGTGAGATCGTCGCGGACCTGGAGCGTCAGGGGGTGCTGGTGGCCTCGGCGACCAGCGAGCTCGGCGGGGCCGACGGCGTGTACTGGGACCGGTTGGGAGCGGACGCCAAGGGCCGTGGCGCGGTCCTGTCCCAGGCCGTCCTGGCTGTTCACGGCGTGAGCGCCCTGGCTCAGGAGGCGGCTCTGTGGCTGGCGGAGGCTGGGGTGGGCACGATCCTGTCCACCCGTTGCCCCGCAGGACGGGGGCCTGGCTCCGCTGCTGTCGGCACGTTTCCCGGCCCTGAGGACGCGGGCGCCGTTGCGCACCCGTCCTGATGTCATGGTGACGGTGGACGCGCACGTGGTCGAGCCGCTGCTCGCGCGCCGGCTCGCTCAGGAGGACGTGGTGCACCTGCCGGTCGTCGTCGGCGAGGCGGGGGTGCGCATCGGCCCGGTACTCAACGGTCAGGGCCCGTGCTCGACCTGCCTGGACCTGTGGGAGAGGGACGCCGACCCGTGCTGGCCGGCGTTGGCCACGCAGATGCGCACCCTGCCCATGCCGGAGGTTGAGCACCTGGTCCTGCACGAGGCGGCGGCGTCGACGGCTCGGGCCGTCATCGACACGCTGGTGGCCCAGGCTTCCGGGGCCGACGGCACCGGGGACGAGGCTGAACCGGGCGGGGAGGCGAGCGCAGGCTCGGCCGCGTGGTGGTCCACGCACTCGGTGGAGGTCACGGGCCAGGAGCCCCGGGGGCGGCACAGGCCCTGGGAGCGCCATCCCGAGTGCCTGTGCTCGCAGCTGTGAGCGCCGTCGGGCAGGAGTGCCTCGGGCCGGTCAGTCCCCGGCCTCGAAGTCGCGCAGGAGGGCCAGGACCGGCCCGCCGTAGTCCTGGAGCTTGGTGGCGCCCACGCCGCGGATGAGGGAGAGCTGGGGCAGGCTGGTGGGTTTGACGACGGCGATGTCCCGCAGGGTGGCGTCGGCGAAGACCGTGTAGGCGGGTCTGGACCTCTCCTTGGCGATCTGGGAGCGCCAGGCCCGCAGCTCCTCGAACAGGGCGATGGTGCGGGGGTCGTTGTTGGCCTCGAAGTCGGCGGCGGACTGTCGGGAGCGTTCCTTGGCGCTTTGGCGGCCCTGGTGCCGGGAGGCGTCCCGGCTGCCGTGGCCGGTGGGCCACAGGCCGTCCAGGAAGCGGGAGGGTTTGCGGGAGGCCCGCCCTCCGGCGTTGCGGGCGCGGGCGTAGGAGATGATGAGGTGCTCGCGCGCGCGGGTGACGCCCACGTAGAGCAGGCGCCGCTCCTCCTCGATGGCTGCCTGCCCCTCGGCCAGGGAGATCGGCAGCAGGCCCTCGCAGACGCCGGCGAGGATGACGGCGTCCCACTCCAGACCCTTGGCGGCGTGCAGGGAGGACAGGGTGACGCCCTCGACGGTGGGGGCGTTCTGGGCGTCGGCGCGCTCACGCAGCTCGGTGTGGAAGGCGTCGAGGTCGGCGCCGCGGGTCTGGGCCATCTCGTCCGCCAGGGCCACCAGGGCGTTGAGGGCGTCCCAGCGCTCGCGCACGGCTCCGCGGGGGGCGGGCGGCTCCTCGCTCCAGCCCTCGCGGGACAGGACGGTGCGCGCGTCCTGGCCGAGGTCGCCGGTCAGGGAGGCCTTCTCGGTGCGGGCGGCCCCCAGGATGACGGCCATGGCACGCTTGACCTCCTCACGCTCGAAGAAGCGCTCGCCGCCGCGCACGAGGTATCCGATCTGGGCTCCCGCCAGGGCCTGCTCGAAGACCTCGGACTGGGAGTTGGTGCGGTACAGGATCGCGATCTCGCTCAGGGGGACCCCGGCGGCCTGCAGGCGGCGCACCTGGGCGACGGCGCCCTCGGCCTCGGCGATGTCGTCGTCGTAGGTCTCGAAGCGCACGGCGGGGCCGCTGGGCCGCTGGGCGACCAGCTCGACGGCGCCGGCGGGCAGGTGCAGGCCGCCGCCCCCGCGCCGCGAGCGCGACAGGACCCGGTTGGCCAGGGAGACGACCTGCGGGGTGGAGCGGTAGTCGCGGCTCAGGCGCACGGTGCGCGCGCCCTCGTAGCGGGTGGTGAAAGCCGGTGAGGAACGCTGGGGTGGCGCCGGTGAAGGAGTAGATGGTCTGGGAGACGTCACCGACGACGCACAGCTGGCGGCGCCTGCCCAGCCACAGGTCCAGCAGGCGCTGCTGGAGCGGGGAGACGTCCTGGTACTCGTCGACGACGAAGTGCTTGTACTGGCCGCGCACCTGGGCGGCGACGTCCTCGCGGTCCAGGAGGATCCCGATGGTCAGCAGGAGCACGTCCTCGAAGTCGATGACGCCGCGCTCGCTCTTGGCCTCCTCGTAGAGGGACAGGACCTGGGCGACCGTGGCCGCCTCCTGCCCGGCCACGCCGGTGCGGCCGGCGGCGACGGCGGCCTGGGCGTAGTCCTCGGGCAGAGTCATGGTGACCTTGGCCCACTCGACCTCGGCGGCCAGGTCCCGCACGGTGGCCCGGTCGGTGGGCAGGCCCAGGCGGCGGGCGGCGGCGCCGACCAGGGGCGCCTTGTGGGCCTGGATGTCGGGGCGGCGTCCGCCGATGGCGGTGGGCCAGAAGTAGGTGAGCTGGCGCAGGGCGGCGGCGTGGAAGGTGCGGGCCTGGACGCCGGGGACGCCGAGGTCGGCCAGGCGCGAGCGCATCTCGCCGGCGGCGCGGGCCGTGAAGGTGACGGCCAGGACCTGGGTGGCCTGGTAGGCGCCGGTGGCCACGCCGTGGGCGATGCGGTAGGTGATGGCTCGGGTCTTGCCGGTGCCCGGCGCCGGCCAGGACGCACAGGGGGCCTTCGAGGTGCTCGGCGACCTCGCGCTGGTCGGGGTCGAGGGCCTCCAGGAGCCTGGATGCGTCGAGGGGGGCGGGGTGGTGGGTGGTCGGGCTCATCGGGACCAGCCTGCCACGCGGCGGTGACAGGAATCGACGGTTGTTGTCCCGCGCCGGGTGGCGTCAGCTGACGATGGGGCCGCCGTACCAGTCCTCGATGAGGAGTCGGGCGATGGAGGTGGGGCCGGGCAGGAGGATGCTGCCGTCGTCGGCGGCCGCGGTGAGCTCGTCGCGGGAGACGAGACGGGCCTCGACGACCTCCTGGCCGTCGGGGCGGGGCCGGTCCTCGCCGGGGGCCAGACGGGCGCGGCAGCCGAGCATGAGGGAGCGCGGGAAGGGCCAGGGCTGGGAGGCGAGGTACTCGACGTCGGCCACGCGCAGCCCGGTCTCCTCCCATACCTCCCGGGCCACGGCCGCCTCAACGGACTCGCCGGCCTCGACGAAGCCGGCCACGACCGAGTAGCGCCGGGGAGCCCAGGTGGCGCCGCGCACGAGGAGGAGGCGGTCGGAGGTGTCGGTGACCGCCATGATGACGGCCGGGTCGGTGCGTGGGAAGTGGACGGTGGCGCAGTCGGAGCAGCGGCGGGCCCAGCCGGCCTCGATGATCGAGGTGCGTCCGCCGCAGGCCGGGCAGTAGGCGGAGCGGGCGTGCCAGGCGGCCAGGGCGGTGGCCGTGGTGGCCAGGCCGGCGTCGCGGGCCGTCATCTGGGCGCCCATGGCTCGCAGGGCGGAGAGCGGGTAGCGCTCCAGCAGGCGGCGCAGGTCGGGGTGGTCGACGGCGGTGCCCTCGGCGTCGGAGCCGGTGGCGGGCGGCTCTGGGGCGTCAGGGACCTCGAGGGCCTGGGGCACGACGACGGCGATCCAGGCGGGGCCGGTAGCTGCGTCATCGGAGAGCTCGCGGCCCATGTAGAGGACGGTCAGGTCGGGGCAGCGAGTGGGGGCGGAGGCTCCGAGGTAGCCGACGCGCAGGTCGGGCAGGCCCCAGCCGCTGCGGGTGCCGGGGCCCTCCCAGGCGGTGGCGCCGGGGCTGCCGATGAGGCTGGGTGGGGTGAGGCCGTCGTCGGGCAGGTCGGGGTGGATGGCGGGGCCGGTCAGGGCGACGCGGCCGCGGGCGTCGACCAGCAGCAGGCGGGTCTCGGGGTCGGCGGCGAGGCGCTCCAGCAGCCCGGGCTCGCTGCGTCGCTCGGCGTCGCGGTCGGTGGCGGAGCGGGACAGGGCGAGCTGGTTGGTGCGCATGGGGTCACTCTCCCACCCCCTGCTTCGAGGCGCACATGGGCACGCCCATACCGATAGGGAGATGAGTATGGGACTCGGGGGGCTGCCGGGGCGAGGGGCGAGGTGGGCTACGGGAAGGCGGGCGGTGTGCGGGCGGCGCGGAGGCCGCGTGCGGACCATGCTGGTCGCCGGCGCCGCCCTCTGGGCTGGGGGCGTGCGCACCTACCTCGATCACGCCGCCTCTTCCCCGGTCCGTCCCGAGGTCGCCCAGCAGGGTCGCCGAGGACCTGTCCAGTGGGCTCGGGGGCTGGGCGAATCCGAGTGCGCAGCACACCGCGGGCCGGCGGGTGGGGGGCACTGCTGGCGCAGGCGCGTGCCCGCCTGGCCAGTGCCCTGGGGGTGGATGCGCATGAGGTGCTGCTGACCTCCGGTGGGACTGAGGCCGATGCCCTGGTGGTCTCGGGGCGGGCGCGAGCGGTGCCGGGCGGGCGGCTGGTGGTCTCTCCGATTGAGCACCCGGCGGTTCTGGACTCGGCGCGCACCGCCGTGGACCAGCTGGGGGCGGGGCTGAGCCTGCTGGAGGTTGACGGCGCGGGGCGGGTCGAGCTCGACTCGGTGGATCGGGCGCTGGTGCCGGCGGGCAGCACCGACCACTCCCCCGCGTCCCTGGTGTCGGCGATGACGGCGAACAATGAGACCGGCGTGGTGCAGGACATGGCGGCACTGGTGGCGCGCGTGCGGGAGGCCAGTGGTGTCGGGCGTCCCGGCGAGGCCGGGTACGTGCCCGTCCACTCCGACGTGGTGGCGGCGCTGGGGAAGGTTCCGGTGGACTTCCATGGCTGGGGCCTGGATGCAATGAGCCTGAGCGGCCACAAGCTGGGGCGCCGGTGGGCGTGGGGGCCCTGGTGGTTCGCCGCGACCTGGCGTTGACGCCGGCCACGGGCGGGGGCCGTCAGGAGCGGGGGCTCCGCTCGGGCACTCAGGACGTGGTGGCGGCCCGGGCGCTGGCCCTGGCGGTGGAGCTGGCGGTCGCCGAGCGGGAGGAGCAGGAGGCCCGGCTGGCGGCGCTGCGGCGTCGGATCCTGGAGGGTGCCGGGGCGCTTGCGGGCGTTCACGCCACGTTGCCGGAGGGTGCCGATCATGTGACCTCGACGGCGCACTTGTGGTTCGAGGAGGCCGACGTCGAGGCGCTACTCATGGCCCTGGACCTGGCGGGGATTGATGCGTCGGCGGGATCGGCCTGCCACGCCGGGGTCACCCAGCCCAGTCACGTGCTCCTGGCAATGGGCTTTGAGGAGGGGCCGGCCCGCTCCACGCTGCGCTGCTCCCTGGGCCGGGAGACTAGCCCCGACGACGTCGAGCGCATGCTCGCCGCCCTGCCCGCCGCCCTGGAGGGGGGCCAGGCGCGCCTGGAAGGTAACGCACAAGGCGGCCGGGACACACTCGTAACAGCATCCAGTCCGACGACTCACGAGGAGCACCGCATGCCCACCACCTCGAACAAGATGATCGGCGACTTCAGCGGTAAGCCGGCGTCGGCCGCTATGTACGCGGCGATCGAGTCCTACGCCCTCTCGCTCGGTTCCGTCACGAAGCACCTGACGGCCCAGGTGAGCTTCTCCGTCAATCGGAAGTTCCTGTGGGTCTGGGCCTATGAGCGCACGGGCGACGGCACCCTATTCCTCAACGTGAGGCTCGACCGCCCCGTGGAGGACCCGCACTTCCACCGCGTTGACCAGGTCAGTGCCAACAGGTGGAACCACCACGTCGTCATCAAGACGATGGAGGCCGCGCAGAGCGACTGGCTCAGGGGACCTCATTCGCGCCGGCTACGAGTTCGCCGCCCGGTGAGCACCCCTCAACGGCCACGCAGCAGCGCCATGCTGCTGGCCATCCGCTCTGGATCCCGAGTTCTTGGTCATCGGGGACGTACTTGGTGACCGAGGACTGCGATGTCCCCAAACGACTGGAGTCCGTCAGCAGTCGTTTGGGGAAAAAGTGCGTCCTGGGCGAAGAACGCAGTTCTCGATCCAGCGCAGCCCCTCTCACACGCGGTCGACGAACTGGGCGGCGATCTCCCCAGGAACGGGATCCCATTCTCGTACGTACCTGATGGCTCGCACACGCCCGTCTCTTCTCCCGGAGTCACGCAGACGCCGTACCTCGGCACGATCCAGCGGGCTCTCCGAGGCATGCGATCGATCGACAGGCTGTAGGGTCTGCCGGAAGAACATTCGTTCCTGCTCGCTCTTCGTCATCGAGTGGCCTCTGACGGGTGCCACGGCGATCACTACGACCAGCATGAAGACGGTAGTCAGAGGGGAACCACACGCTCAGCATCACGACTCCTTTCGAGAATGAACAGGCTTGCTCATGCGAGGCACGGATGACCATCACCTCATCACGTCAACATGATGGAATCGAGAAGGGCCTTCTCGACACATTCAGGAACATCGTCTATGGAACCACTGAGGCTTATCTATACCAGGGGATCGGCAAGGTCGGTGGGTGAGGGTGTCTGAGCCGCTTTGATGGGGTGGTGTGTCGCTGGGACGGGGGCGCGGGCCCCGTAGGGACGATGAGTGGTGTCTAGTCATCTCCTCGTCCTGGGAGCCCGCGCTGATGTCAGCCCTCCACCACGTCTGCCCTGTCGCGCCAGCCCCTGGCCCAGGTTCTTAGGAACGTCACCGACCCCCGGGATCGGCGGGGCGTGCGCCACAGCCTGTTCACGGTCCTGTCCCTGGCCGTGACGGGAGTGCTCGCAGGCTGCCGGAGCCTGACGGCCATCTGGGAGCACACCACCGACCTGACCCCGTCTGACCTGCGGTCCCTGGGCTTGGAGGCGGGGCAGGCCCTGCCGTCGGCAGTCGATCCATCCGGCGGGTGCTGCAGGACCTGGACCCCACCGACCCTCAACACCCGTCTGAGGTCGTGGTTGTGCACTCGTACCGGCACCGTCGAAGGAAGAACAGTCATCGCGGTGGACGGCAAGACCATGCGCGCAGCCCGCCTGGGGCAGGCCTCGGCGCCGCACCTCCTGTCGGCCCTGGACCACGCCACGGGCGCCGTGCTGACCCAGGCCCGGGTAGCGGACAAGTCCAACCAGAGATCCCCGCCCTGCCGAGCCTGCTCGAACCGTTGAGCATGGACGGGGTAGTGGTCACTGCCGACGCCATGTACACACAGGTGGACACCGCCGAGTGGATCCGCGATCAGGGAGGCCACTACGTGCTCACCGTCACAGGCAACCAGAAGACTCTGCCCAGGACGCTCAAGGACCTGCCCTGGAAGACGGTCCCGTCCATCTTAAGCGTCGGCACCGGCCACGGGCGGCGGGTGCGGCGCACCGCCCGAGGCCGTCGAGGCTCCCGCCTGGGCGGACTTCCCCGCAGCCGCTCAGGTTCTCCAGGTCCGACCTACCAGGACCATCAAGAGCAGGAAGCACGTTGAGGTGGCATACCCGGGTCTGCTCACTGCCCATGGAGCAAGCCCAGCCCGAGCAGGTTGCCACCTGGGTCCAAGGGCACTGGGGAATCGAGAAGCAGCTCCACTGGATCAGAGACGTCGTCTTCGATGAGGACCGCCACCAGCTGCGCACCCGCAACGGCCCCGAGATCATAGCCGCACTACGCAACCTGACCACCCGACCTCATCCGCCTCTTCCACACCACCAGATCCCTATCAAGACGACCCACACGAGTCATCAGACTACTAACCCTACAATCCCTAAACCGAGTTTACCGACCTCTTGTGGAGGACGGCGTGTCGTTTTCATGCTTCTATTATACTCGGAAGGGCAAGGTTGGTAATGCGGCTATACGGCTTTTTCTTGCTCACGTTGCCAGCGGTGACGAACATCGATAATAGACATCTGAGCCAACACGTCAGTAGGGATGCCCTGCATATAGGCAATGACACGCGCTTCGTACTCAGGATATGGGTAGGAAGCGGCACGCTTTGGCCTGCGCCCCGCCTTAAGTCCATCAAGCACACCACGCATCCGCTTCCAAAATGAGTAATAATCGAGTTTGGTTTTGACCTGCCAATGCTGAGCATCCTCTATTACAAAGCCCTCGATTGGTACACCGTCATACAAATAGTCAAGCCCCTGCACCTGCTCATACCAGGTCGCAAACTCCTCCCACGTTTGGAGCGTCGCCGCAAGCCGCTTGGTTTCCATACCAAGCATAGCCGCAAATCGCTCACGCTCAACTTGGTCAACAGCGGCAAATTTTGCCTGGCGATGCACTATGTCGAGCAAAACAATCCGGTCTTGTACATACTCAATGATGTGTGGATCCTCTGTCGGGAGTATTACTTCACAGACCAAACATGCATTATGCTCGGCAAGATACTGACGAATCACATCAACATGCTTGCCATAGCTCTGTAAAAACAGATGGCGAAACCACTCGGCAAATTCACTCTCCGTTGTTGTTTTCGACGCAAAGACGAGGTCACCCAGTGTTGCATCATAGCCTACCAAGCCAAGATAACCATTCTCCTTCACCCAGGCGCGCACTGGAAAGACAAGTTGATCTTTGAGCGCAGCAAATTCAGTTTCTCGTCGCTCACCAATATTGAAGAATTTGTCATAGGCGCGAATTACAATCTCGTTCGTCAGTGTATTCATGAATAGTCCACGAGCTCGCACTGTTTGCGCTGTCCATTTTTTGTCATAAAACACCTTTGGTTTAAAGTGAAATGAGCTAATATTGCCCGGCAGTGACCGCTCACCAATCAGTTTATTGGCACGCAGACCATGGATGAGCGGTGCGTTTTTCCGGGTGGAGGATGCCTTCAGCCGACTGGTTGCTTACCTCAACGACCGACCAGCCCTCCTCGGCAAGCTGAGCAACCCGTAGCGTGCCACCAAACTCCACTTTGCCCTCGAGATTAAAGCACCGCTGATTATACTGCGCTGGATAATTCTGAGCGTTGCGATGGCCATGCACTTGATAGACATTATCAGGGGTATGGGCAACAAAAGCATCGTCAATAGCACCAACCTGCTCATAGCGTCCCACACCACGAATATACTGCTGGCTGGCAAGCAGCAAAGGACTCTCCGGTAGATTACTCATTCCCGCATGACTCACAAATACTTGTTGATCATTCCATGTGTAGTAGAGAAAATCTTGCATGGAGTTCATCAAGCGACTGACAACACGCTTGTCTATATTGGCACGCTCTAACTGCGCTCGAGTTCGGCCATTAAACTCTCGCGCTCTTATAGGTTGGCGATTAAGCCACTGCCAAATATAGCCATCATGGTTACCTTCAATAAACGTTACATTCGGCCTGTCGACAAAATTATCGCACACATACTGCAATACTTCTGCATTCTCTGTGCCACGATCGAGCAGATCACCTGTAAAGATATAATAATCGTGCTCGACATAGGGGTGCTGCTCAAAATATTCACGCAGTGGCGTATAGCATCCTTGGATATCACCAATATGGTGAATATGCTCATACTGACTCAAATTGATCGGTTGCTGATATGACGTGATAAGCTCTTTTACTTCCGCTGGCTGTATGACAGTGTATCGTTTTGGTATGGCACACGTGGAGAGGCGAGCGTGCATCTTCTCGAGAACTGCATCATCGACTACCTTATGTAGTGCACGCTGACGATTACGCTCCAGACAAACCTTGAGAGGCACATCCGCAAAATCTATAACGTACAGCTTGTAGCGATACTTTCGCGCAAGCCGAGCATACTGCTGAAAGTACGAGCTCGTTGTATGTGTTGCATCAACCACAATGAACTCACCACGAGCCATCCGCATGTCAAGCAACTCATGAAGTTGTTGCCACACCCGCCGATCATCCCGATATGGCATAACGATACGTCCTGCGTCATTCATCACCGGGCCACTATATGCTAGGCGCAGAGCATCAGGAGATAGTGTATATGGGTCAAGTCCAGCAGATTGCAAAAAGGCACTTTTGCCAGACCCAGGAATTCCACGTGTAATAAAAAGGTGGCGCATATTCTCTCCCTTTGTAGTGTCGTTTTCGAGATTTCACTTAACTACACCTTTTATAGCATATCAGAACATTGCGCAAACACCAATTACGTATTTCAGTTTTGTGCCTGGCTCATGATGGTGCGGTGGTATGAGCCCGTTTCTGCGTAAGGTCAGGACCTCCTCGGGGGCGACGGCGGTGCAGATCGCGGTCAAGGAGGACGGCGTGCGCCGGATCGTGGAGCACCTGGGCTCAGCCCATAACAAGACCGAGGTGGCGGCCCTGCTGGAGGTCGGGCGGCAGAAGATGGCCGCCTGGCAGGGCCAGGGGCTGCTGGACCTGGGTCCCTGGAACCAGCAGCTGGGACGAACCGGCCTGGCAGGCGCAACGGTGAGTCAAGCGCTCGGGCCTGCTGTGGGACGTTCTGCACGGGGTCTACGCCCGTCTGGGACTGAGGAACGCTACTGGGGGTGATCGGGCGTTTGAGCAGATGGTCGTCGCGCGTCTGGTCGAGCCGACCACCTGCAAGGCCGACACCCCCAGAGTCCCTGTCCGAGATCGGCTGGCCAGCCCCGGTCACCGCAACACCCTGCAAGCCTGCCTGGCCCGGGCCCAGAGGCGGGGCTACCGCCAGGCGATCTCTCAGGCCCTGTTCGATCACGTCACCGCCGGTGGGGGCCTGGCCCTGTGCCTGCAGGCGTGACCACCTTGTACTTTGAGGCCGAGCGTGAGGATGATCTGCGGCGGGTGGGTTACTCCAAGGAGCGGAGGGTCGACCCCAGATCATCGTCGGGCTGCTGGTCGACCGGGCCGGTTTTCCTCTCCAGGTCGGATACTGGGAGGGGAACAAGGCCGAGACCACCACGATCATCCCCATCGTGGAGGCCTTCCAGGCCGCCCACGGCATCGCCGAGCTCGTGGTGGTCGCCGACGCAGGCATGCTCTCAGCGGCCAACCCTGACGGCCCTGGACGACGCTCGGCTGCGGTTCATCGCCTGGGGCCCGACAGGTCCGCGCCCCAGGGGATCTGGAGGCGCACTTCCACTGGAAAGGCGACGCCCCCGCCGACGGGCAGGTCATCGACACCATCACCCCCAGGAGGGGCTCGCGGAGCCAGCGTGACAGTCCGCAGCGCCATGAGCCGGTGTGGGACCCGCACACCCATCCAGGCTCGTGGAGGGCGGTGTGGGCATACTCCAAGCGCCGCGCGGCCCGGGACAACCAGACTCTGACCGCTCAGCCAATCGCGCCCGGGCCATCCGTCGCCGGTGAGAAGCGTCCCAAGGGCACGCGTTTTTGTCACCGTCCACGCCGGTGACGCCACTCTGGACGAGGCCTCCCTGGCCAGAGCCCGGTCCCTGGTCGGCCTCAAGGGCTACGTCACCTTTCAGTCCCCGCGCATCTGATGGACGCCGGCGATGTCATCTCCTCCTACCACGAGCTGTGGCACGCCCGGGCAGTCCTTCGCCGATGAGCAAGCACGACCTGAGGGCCCGCCCGGTCTTCCACCACACCCGAGACGCCACCTGGGCCCACCTGACCGTGGTCATGGCCTCCCTGGCCGTAGCCGGCTACCTCCAGGAGGCCACCGGGATCAGCATCAAAGCGTCATCCGCGCCCTCAAACCCCTCCAAGACGTCACCATCAACCTCAACGGCCACCACCTCACAGCCGCACCGCGTCTGACCGACGCCGCCAACGACATCCTCACCACCCCGAGCACCCCACCCCCGGCGCACTAAGCGTCATGAGTCAGGAGCGCCCTCACGGGTTCGAGGACCGCTCGTTCATTCCTCACCGGCGACGATCTCAACGAACCTGGCGAAGCGCGCGTAGTAGTCGTCCTGGAGGGACCGGAAGGTCTCCCGCAGGAACCCGGCTCCTGCTCGTACTCGCTCAGGCCGCGGTAGTAGAAAGCCTTGGTCGAGTCGAGCACGATGAACGGCATGATGCCGTTGTCCAGGCACTGCTGGAACATGAGGATCCGCCCCACCCGACCGTTGCCGTCCTGGAAGGGGTGGATGACCTCAAAGCGGTAGTGGAAGTCGGCGATGTCATCAAAGGTCATGCTCGCCGGGGTGCGCGCGATGAGATCGTCGATGGCGAGCGCGACATGTTCGGGCGCCACGGTCTCGCGTCCGCCCACCACGTTGGGAAGGCGCTGTAGTCCCCGACGGCGAACGAAGGCCGCCGTGCATCTGCGGTCCCCTGTTTGAGAACTCGGTGGTAGTCCTTCATCGTCTCAGCGGTGATCGGCTCGCCGAGGCGGTCGATCATCTCATCGAACAGCTCGAAGGAGTTGACCGCCTCCACGACGTCATCAACGAGGACGTTCTCTCCCGTAATGGTGCGGGTCTCGTAAATGAACCGGGTCTGCTCCTCATCGAGCCGGCTGCCCTCGATACGGTTGGAGTTGTACGCCATGAGCACCTGGTTGAGGTGGTACAAGCCGCCCTTCATCCGCGTGCGGCGCTGATCGCGCAGGGTCCGGGCGAAGCTGCGGGCGTCAATGGCGTACTCGTCGGTCATCGGGCTCCTTCATCTGGGATAAATATATCCCAGCGGCAACTACCTCACTGTCCCCTGCTCCCCACCACCGTCAACCTGCGGTAGCCTGCCGCACGGCCCGTAGCAACGGCTACCCGTCTGCCTGAAGGAGACTCTCGTGCGCGTTCTGGCCGCCCTGTCCGGCGGAGTCGACTCCGCCGTGGCCGCAGCCCGCGCCGTCGACGCCGGCCATGAGGTCGTGGGCGTCCACATGGCCCTGACCCGCAACCGGGCCCAGACCCGTTCGGGCTCGCGCGGCTGCTGCTCCATCGAGGACTCCGCCGACGCCCGTTGGGCCGCCCAGATCCTGGGCATCCCCTTCTACGTGTGGGACCTGTCCGAGGAGTTCGAGGAGCGCGTCGTGGCCGACTTCCTCGACGAGTACCGCGCCGGGCGCACGCAGAACCTGCGTGCGCTGCAACGAGGCGCGTCAAGTTCGACGCCCTGCTCGAGCGCGCCCTGGCCCTGAGTTCGACGCCGTCGCCACCGGCCACTACGCCCGCCTCACCGGCGGTGCCGCCTCCAGTCGCCCAGGCGAGACCACCGGCCTAACACTGCGCCGCGCCGCCGACGCAGCTGAAAAGACCAGTCCTACGTCCCTGGCGGTCTCCGGCCGCGACGGCTGTCAGCGCCCTCTTCCCACTCGGTGACGCCCCCTCAAGGCAGATGTACGCGCCGAAGCAGAGCGACGCGGCCTCCCGGTGGCCTCAAGCCCGACTCCTACGACATCTGCTTCGTCGCCGACGGCAGACACCCGCGGCTTTCCTCACCCGCAGCCTCGGCGTTCACGAAGGCACCCTGGTCTCCCCGACGGCGACGTCCTCGGCACCCACGACGGCTACTTCGGCTTCACAGTCGGCCAGCGCAAAGGCCTGGGCCTGACCCGCCCGGCCCCGACGGACGGCCCCGCTACGTCATCGAGACCCGGCCCTCCACCAACGAAGTCGTCGTCGGCCCCGAAGAACTGCTCAGCCGCAAGAGCGTCGACGGCAACAACCTCATCCTCCTGGCCGACCCTCCCCTCAACGACGGCGACCTCGGCTGGCAGGACGTGACCATCCAGGTGCGCGCCCACGGACGCCCCTCCCCCGCTGACGTTGCCGTCGATGTCGAGACCGGAACGCTGCGGGCCAGTTGCACCACCCTTTGCGAGGGCCTGGCGTCGGCCAATCCGTCGTCGTCTGCGGCGGCGACTCCGGTGACCAGGTACTGGCTCGGGCAACCGTGGCCTGAGCTGCGCGTCGCAGGACGGGGGCGCTCAGCCGACGATCCCCCGCCTGCCAGCACGAAGGAAAGGCGCGGCCGCACGACTGGTGCGCCGCCCGGCATCAGCAGAAGAACCGATGCCAGGCCGGCGCACCACGCCCCTACCTCAGCGCAGGGAGGTGTGCTGCTCGATCGCGCGCACCGCCCACCAGGCCAGGACCACAGCCAGCACCGGCCCGACGACCACGGACCCGACACCGATCACCGACGGCTGGACGCCGGTTCGGAGCGCCTCAAGGAACTGCGGCCACATCATCTGGCTCGTGAAATCGCCGGTGGTGACATCCATGCTGAGCGGCACGAAGAGAACGGCAATCAGGGCGAGTACCTGATTGACCGCGTAGAGCAGGACGAGCCCGATCATGGGTGCCCCGAACCCGAGGTGGTTGAAACGGCCCTGCCCACCGATACTCATCACAGCACCGACCTCGATGACAAGCGAGAAGAGCCCGATGAGCACGATCAGGACGAACAAGGCCATTTTGCCCGGTCCGGCCGTATCAATGGCCCAGAGCACCGGCTGGAGCACATCTTCGGTGGTGGACCCGATACTGTGGGCGAGAACGGCGCACCAGGCGATGAGACCACCCAGGCAGATCGCACCCTCGACCAGCACCACTACGCAGGCGTAAAGAGCCTTGGCCGCGAAGTGCACCCGTCCGCGAACCGGAACGACCATGGTGAGGTAACCGCGCTGCCCGTACGTGGACTGCCAGTAGTCGACGGCGACCTGAACCATGACGGCGACCGGTATCGCGATGATCACCGCCATGGACGCCAGCTGCATGAGGGCCGGCCAGCGCCGGCACGTCGAGCCAGCAGCCACCACAGGCCGAGGAACCCGAGCAGAACGAGGCAGCAGGCCCCTGTCACAGAGGCATTGCGCCCCACCTGGGTACGAGCCTCCTCGATGAAGAGCGTGCGAAGCATCAGCGGTACTCCTTCCGGAACAGGGCGTCCAGGCTCGTGGAATGGGTCTGACGCAGATCGTCGGCATCGCCGGCCAGGAGCGAGGCGACCGTCCCTGAGGAAGACGACGGGTCGACGATCGGCTCGACGTCGGCGATGAGGTGAGTGGAGATGAGCATGAGGGAATCCGATTCGAAGTCGCGCAGGACGCCGTCGAGGATGATCTCGCGGGCGGCCGGATCAACACCGGAGATGGGCTCGTCGAGCAGGTAGACCCGGGCGCGGCGACTCATCATCAGTGCAATGCGCAGCTTCTCCCCATGCCCTTGCTCATCTCCTGATGGAGCGCTCAGCGGGCAGAGCGAAGAAGTCGACCAGCCGGCGGGCCTTGGCGGCGTCGAAATCGGCGAAGAGCCGGGAGAACTGGGCGATCGCCCGAGGCGGGGTGAGGCTGGTGGCCAGGAAGTCGGCGTCGGGCAGGAAGGACACCAGCGCCTTGGACAGCGGCCGGGGGCATGCCCGGCGATGCGCACCTGACCCTCGTAGTCGGCCAGGACGCCGGCGAGAATCTTCAGCAGAGTGGTTTTGCCGCAACCGTTGGCGCCTATGGGGCCGACGATGCGTCCGGCGGGCAGCGACAGGCTCAGATCGCGCAGGGCAGGACGCCCGCGATAGGTCTTGGTCAGGTGGCGCACGGTCACCAGGGCGGGGCGCCATCCAGGGACGGAATGGTATTGAAAGCGTGCATCGGGCCTTGACATCCGACGGCGCCGCCGTCAGCGAACTGCTCATGAGGGCTCTCCTGATTCGTCAGTGGTGGAAGCCGGCCACCGTTCGGCAAGGGTCTCGCCCGCTGAGCGAGATCCATACCGATGGCGGTGACAGCGGCGATGAAGGTGTCCGTGGCGCCGACGGCGAGCTCACGTCGGACGGCGTCGAGCACCGCGGCATCAGCGGTGACGAAGCGCCCGGCAGTGCGCTCGGTAACGGTCGGGCCGCTGCGATCGAGCTCGGCGAGGGCGCGTTGGACGGTGTTGGGGTTGACCCCGGCCTGCGTGGCGAGATCGCGCACGCTGGGGATCCGGGTTCCGGCGGGCCAGATGCCGGTGACGATCCGCATGCGGAAATCATCGACCAGCTGGATCCAGATCGGACGCGAGTCGTCGAGATCCATGGCTCTCCCTAGTGCTCGGGGACGGGAAGTGCTCATGAGCGCAGCACAGGCGGCCTCAGCAGACCACCTGTATTACTGCACTAATACAGTGACACAAGGAGGGTTGCCGTCAACCCGAACGGCCTCGAGCCCACTCGGACTCGAGGCCGCAGCTCCCCTCGTCGGTCAGGGGTCGACCACCTTCCCACCGAAGGCTCAGTCAGGAGGATCGACGATGGCGCGGTAGTCGGCATAGCACTCGGCAAGAAGCGCAGGCGGCACCTGCTCAAGGGCACGACCCGACGACCATCGACCAGGCACAGGGGACCAGTGGTCACTACCTGGTCCTCACTCCCACACGTCCACCCCACTGAAATCGATGACGCTGCACAGACCGGCTACCGGGAAGTCCTTGAGGGAACGTGCTGTACCAGTGGATGTTGAGTCGGGCTCAGTACACGGGACTTGGCCCGTTTGCGCAGGTCACGGGCAATGACACGCCTTCTCGCCCCATCGTCGATGCCCCGCTGCCCTTGCCCACCTTCGGGACCCGAGCAGAGAACTGGTCGAAGAGCGGAGCGACCTCGTAGTCGGCCAGGGTGCTCCCACCAGTCGGCCACTTCCGCCTCCGACAACAGCGTCCCGTGTGCCAGTCCGACCACGGCCTCCGAAGGCAGCTCCAGGACGGCGTCGTCAGCCCCCCAGAAGCTGACCGTCCTCGGCGGGCGGAAGGTCCAGGCCTGGGGCGCCTCGCCGCCGCCTTCCAGCTCATTAGCACTCCCACCCCTCGTCCTGACGGCGGGCCACCCAGACCAGACGAGCCGCCAGGTGCCGGGCCAGCGGATGGTCGGCGAACAGCTCCCGCCACAGCGGAAACGGCCAGGAGCGCCCGACACACATGGCCTCGTACAGACGCCGCCTCTGGACCTTGAGGACAGCGGCCACCTCCTTGCGCGCAAGGTCAGGCGGCGCCTGGCCTGCGCCACGATCTCACTGTCCTCGCCCTTGCGTGCGGCGGGCAGACTCTTGCGTGCCCGTCCGTCGGAGTCCGTCAGAGCGATGGTCAGCTCAGGGGTCAGGCGCCCCAGGAACTCGCGCTCGCCGTAGGGACAGGTGCAGCAGGCCGTCATGTCCGAAACCGGCCGTGGGGACGCTGCGGTCACCGAGCTCGGCCTCACTCCAGCCTCGCTCGGCGGCCACAGCCCGAGTGAGCAGGTTGGCGAAAACCACGCACCTGCGGCAAGCGGTGCTGGGCTGCGGCCGAGACCATGACCTGCAGGGCCTCGGCGGACGGGTTCGCGGCGACGGCGGTCAGGACGGTCTCGGACTCGGCGCGCCATGTGGCATGGCGGCTCAGGGCGCTCCTGGCGGCGGCGGCAAGACGCTCACCCTCCATCCCGACGGCGAAGGCGAGCAGCCCCTTGTTCTTCAGGCTCTCCCCTTGACGGCCTCACGGTTATGGGCGACCCAGGACTCGACGACGAAGGCACTCAGCTCACGGGCGTCCGCCGCATCGAGCAGGCTCAGGTAGAGCTCGATGGTGCCGGCCCCGTCGGGGGTCTTGAGCCTGTAGGCCTCGAGCACCCAGTGGCGCACGATGTCCGGGTCGAGCGGCGTCCCGTCGGCGAGCCTCACCTGGGGCAGAGCCTCGAAGGGGAACCAGTCCAGGGCCACCGGAGGGCGCTTCAGTCGCCGTTTGGGAGGTGTGAGGGCCTCCGCTGTGACGATGTCGGTGACGTCATCCCCGTAGACCTGCAACGTGCGCAGCAGGTTGGCCCGCGCGAGACGGTCCTTCTCCTGGGCGCGGGCGGCACGCAGTCGGGCGACGCCGTCGGGAATCATCAGACCGGCCAGCCAGGCCGCACCCACCCGGCGCACGTGCGCAATCGGACTCATCACCGCCTCAAGGGCCAGATCCCCGACCTCGGGGAGGCCTGGAGAAGCTCCTGGGCCAGCATCCGGTTGAACTCGGAGCGCCCCACCGCGACCCTGCGCCAGGGCCGGCACCATGCTCTGGGGAACGGCGGGGGAAGTGGGCGAGCGCGCACAGCACTCGCGTCGCCGACGTGGAATCCTCCAGCAGGGTCACGGGCCCTGGCCAGGTCCTGGGCCATCCACGGCCAACTGTCCTCGGACTCACAAGTCCACAGGGCCCAGCCCCAGGTGATCGTGCGCACCACCTCGGGCGGATGCCCCGCCCTGGGCCAACGCGTCGGCGACGAGGCGCGGATCGGTGTCCCACGGCAGGCCCTCCCTCCGAGGCTGTGGCGGTGAGTACTTGTGCCGATGTCCCCGTCAGATGTGTTCAGGGAGCGGCACAGGTCATCGAGCGCCGCAGCGCGAGCCTCAGGAAGAGGAATCATCGGGGGAACCACGACCGGTGAAGTGTCACCCGACTCCGCTCCTGCCTGTTCCACCTGCTTCACGACTTCCTGACTTGTGTCGTCGGACGGGTTCTGAGACCTGGGCGTGACCGGCATAGCCGTATTGTGCCGGCCCTCACGAGCACCGGATGCGGAAATGACGGAGCATTACTCCGGACATACGTCCTTCTAGACGAAGGTATATTCACCAGTTGATCGGTCATCTATTTCGCCTCTCGGCCGGACCGCTTCCTTCTACGCTACGGCCCCTGTCTCCGTCTCCCTGATCCTCCTCCCCGAATTCTCTTCTCCCGAGATCCCCTCATCCACGACCCCGCCACCCACGGCACCAACCCAGGTCGCCCCGGTCTCCGCCTCCAACACCATCACCTCAACGACGGCATCAGGCACGGCTCGGAATTCTCAGCGTCGTCGTCGTTCTGGTCCTGGCACTCGGCGGTGGAGGGCTGTGGGCACTGACGCGCGGCTCCAACCCGCTCTCAATGGTCAAGGCCCCGATCCTCAAGGCTCAGCAGGACCCGTCCAACCTCGGCAAGGAGCCTGCGGCAGCACTCCTTCGACGCGAGTGGCACCACGGCAATCACCAACAAGCAGCTGACGATCCTGCGGGTGATCGCCGATCACCGTGAGACGCTGGTGGCCCCTGAGCGCGAGCTCATCGTCGTTCTACGCCGCCTGGCAGGTTCCTGTCCCCGACAACCTGGCGGGGCAGCACCTCAACTGTCGAATCAACGCCAAGACCTTCGACTGCGGTGACCAGATCAGCGTCGACCTGGCCTCGGGGATCAACGCCCCGCCAAGCCGTCGACCGTCTCCGCCGCCTCCCCACGACGCCCGCCTCAGCGGTTCCGGCCCAGCCGAGCGACAACAGCTCCGACGCGCCCGCCCAGACCGGGACTCCGAGTGCTCCCAGCGGCACGACCTCTGCGAACCCCGCGGCCCCCTCCGCCACCTCGTCCTCCACTCCTGCCGCAACAGCGTCACCAGGTACGGCGACGTCGGCGCCGGCGCCCGCCTCGGTGCGGCTCGGCGATACCCCAGCAGCGGAAAGCCCCTGTCGGTCAGCTCCGACGGCACCGTGAGTGTCAACCGGGACAAGGTCTCCGGCCTGAAGCTTGACGGCACCAAGCCGGTGTGGGCGACCCTGAGTCGAGGCGTCCCGCAAGCTCGCCGGTGTCAGCCCTGCCGATGAGCCGCGATATCTGGGTGGTCAGCGACGGCGTCACCGTGGCAGGTCTCGACGGCAGCAGCGTGCTGTGGTCGAGCAAGCTCCCCGAGGACGTGGGCGCCTCAACACGTTGGGTACCGAGGTGGTACCCCGCTGGCAGACGAGCAAGGGCGCCATCGTCATGGCCTACCCGGACTGCTGCGCGCCCTCGACCCAGTCGATGGAAGCACGATCTGGCGGGTCTCCACCCCAGTGACCTCGTGGGCGGCCGGTGATGGTTACGTCGTGGTCTTCAACGGCTCGACGACCTCAGTCCTGGCCTTCGACTCGGTTCGAGCTCGACCCGCGCCACGGCTCTGCCGACCTCGGCCCCAGTCTCCGCAGATGCTCCCCTGACCTGAAGGAGCTCAAGAACGCGGACCTCGACGTCCCGGGTATCTGCGCGGAGGCCTTCAGCCGAGGGGGTCGGGGATGACGAGGGCCGACATAGTCGAGCAGGCCCCGGAAAAGACGAAAGTCACCTTCTCCGACGGCAAGGCCGCCGGCACCGCCAGAGGTAACGGCCTGGGGGCGGCTCGTCGAACACGATCGCCATGAAGTCGACACAGCTGGGTCTGTTCGGCACCTCACCGGTGATGGTCGCCGTCCTGGACTGCAACGCCGACCTTCCCGACTACGGCTTCGATGTTCTTGTCGCCCTACAACGCTGACAAGGAGATGGTCGGCTCCCTCATGATGGAGGGCAGCAACGAGATCGGCTACGTTCCCGCCCCGCACATGGAGAACCTGCGCGTTGTCGGCGGCACCGTCATCTTCGACGAGCCGCAGCTGCGGCTCTACGGTGACGAGTCCTGCCGGACCTGCGGCGGCAGCGCCTCAGCGACGGTCACCGCGCAGTGGGACGGTCAGGCCCTGACGCTCGCCGACGTCGTCTACCACATTCCGGGCAGCCTGCCCATGAGTGGGGACCACCGGCGCCCGTCCCTGGCCGAGGTGCAGAAAGTCTATGACGCGCTCGCCTCAGGGCAGGGACGACAAGGCGGCCGAGCACATCGATCCCACGATCCTGCCTTTTCATGGATCAGCCCGCGGAGCGGGTACCGACGGTAACACGATGTGCACCGCCTTCCCGCCCGAGGGAGGCAAGGTGGTCGCCTGCCCTGCTGGCCGGCCCCAGCGACTCCTCAGGCGCCTCGGTCGCCAACCCATGGACCTGGATCAGGGAACGATCATCTGTCCAATCGCCCTGGACGATCCGTCTAAGCCGTGGATGACTCCCAGGCCGAGTACGAACAACAGTGAGCAGAAGCAGTACGGGTCCTGGCTGCTGCTGAGCTCGGACATGGAACGCTTCCGAATCACCCACCTGCAGCACAAGGTCAACTGACGGCCCCTGGCGCGTTGTGGGGGTGCACCGTCGACGAGATGGTGCACCCCACAATGACGTCGGAGGAACTGTTCAGCCGCGCCGCCTACGAGCGCGGCCGCCCCCCCTGCGGGCCCTCACCACCGCCTCTAGAACAGTCTTGTCCTGTCCTCCCAGTCCGGGTCGTAGGCCCCCAGCGCCGCCAGGGCCGCATAGTCCGCGTAGCACTCGGCCAGTAGCGGCGTGGGCACCTCGTCCAGTGCCACCAAACGACGACCAGTTCCGCGACGCAGCTCCAGGCTGTCGGTCGCACACGGGTTGTTACCCCACGACACGAAAGCACCGGTGAAGGTCAGCGCGACAGTGAGGCCCGCTGCGGGGATCGTGCGGAGATACTCGGTGAACCAACCCCCGTCCTCCGTTCCCCCGCGACGGTACCCGCGCTGAGAGGCGACATTGCGCACGGAGTAGGCGTCGGTCATGTGCCCACGAAGATCGGTGAGCCGCTGCTGGCCCGGTGTGATGACGGGTGCGAGCGCGGAGAGCTGGTCGAACAGCGGCTCGACCTCGTAGTCGGCCAGGTGCTCTCGCCACGCCGCCACGGCGTCGGGCCCGATGATGGTCCCGTGCGCCACCGTGATCTCCCCCTGGCCCGGGAGGTCGACGACGGCGTCGTCGACTCCCAGCAGGTCCCCTTCCGGTGTGGGACGGAAGACGATCGACTCGCCGCCGTCAGCCGGGTCGAGCTGCCAGATGACCCGAGTGACGAGGTGCCCTCATGAGCGGGTGGGCGAGCAGAAGGTCACGCCATTCGACAGGACTCCATCCGCGTCGCACGCATATGGCCTCGTAGAGCCGGCTGCTTTGAAGGAGAGCACGTTCTTGGCCTCCTTGCGGGAGGCGGTGAGCTGTTTCTTGGCGGCTTTGACCGCGTCCGCATCGTCGTCGGCCCGGGGCGCCGGCAGTGAGGCCCGGGTCTTCCCATCCGGCCCGGTCAGTGCGATCTTGAAGTCCGCGGTCAACCGGCCGGTGAAGGAACGGGCTCCGTAGCTCAGGGTGCAGCAGGCCGTCAGAGCCGAAGCCTGCAGTGGGGACGGTCCGATCCTCCAGCTGCTCGGCGCTCCAGCCCCGTTCGACGGCGACCTCGTCCACCAGCTCGCGGGCGGTCTTCTGCAGGCTCGCCATCTTGTGACGCTGCGCCACGCCGATCAGCACCTGGAGAGCGGGGTCCTGGCCGTTGGCTCGAAGAGCCCGAATGAGGACCTCGTACTGGGGACGACGGTTGCGGTGGCTCCGCATGTAGCTGTGGGTCAGGCTGGCGAGCTCGCCGCCATCGGCTCCGACGGCGAAGGCCATGAGGCCCTTGTCCGCCATCGCCGAACCCAGATACGTCCCCTGATGCTCGTCGTAGATCTGCTTGACGTAACTCTCCAGAGGTCGAGCCAGCCCCTGCCTGGCCCTTTCCCGTTCCTCAGGATCGTCGCTCTGGGCTGCCGAGGTCCAGTACCGCTGGAAGTACTGATACCGCTTCAGCCCGATGTCCTGGGCATGGGCGAGGCTCTGCTCGGGGCTCGGGTGAGCGGTGTCCCGCGCCGCCCAGGCTCTGACCAGATGGAGGGCCAGTCGACGGGCATCGTGCGGGTCGAGGAGGGACAGATACAGGCCGATGAGGCCCCGACCGTCGGGATCCTTCATGATCACGGCCAGGCTCACCCACCAGCGGATCACCAGCGAGCTCACCGGGGCGCCGTCTCGCCAGCGCACAGTGGGCAGGCCGTCCCAGTCGAGCCAGTCCGGACCGGCTGCTGGATCGGCCTCCAGTCCCTCGGCAGCCTCCCTGCTGGAGACGGCCGGAGACAGGAGCTCGGTGAGATCCTCGCCGCAGGCCCGCATGGCTTTGAGCATGCTGGCACGAGTCGCCGCATCCTCTTCTGTGGCGTAGGCGGCGCGAAGGGGGTCAAGGGATCGCTGAGGGGCCTGAGCGGCGATCCACTCGGCCGCGGATCGCCCTGACCTCCGCTGACGGGTCCTTCAGCATGGGCTCGGCCAGGATGGGTGCGGCCGGGGAGACGCTGAGCAGCCGCTGCACCCGACGTCGCAGCCGTGGGGAGGCCGTGACCGCCATGCGCGCGAGCCTGGGGAGGAGGTCGACGGGCAGTCTGGGGAATGCCTCCAGAATGTCCAGCGCACGAAGAACCTTCTCCGAGCTATCGAGCCCTTCGGCCAGGTCATCGAGGTGCTCCCACGCCCACGGCCAAAGGATCACGGGATCTCCCGCACGCCAGACCACGTCACGGACCGCACCGTCAATCGGGAGGTTGAAGTGCCTCAGCACCGCTTCAATGGCTCGAGGATCGGCATCCGCGTCCTCTCCCCACGACAGAGCGTCTCTCCATCTGGTGGAGGGCTCGTCGGCGGTCAGCCGCAGAAGGTGGACGACTGACAGGGACGGCACGAAGGGAGCCCACCCACCCGAAGCGGTACTTCCTGAGAATGGCCGGACTCCTGTTGATCGACCCTCGGCGACTGCGATGAAGGGCCTCACATCCTGTTCCAGTGGGCCAGGCACTCGCGGCGATCTCCTCGCGAGATTCCGCACCTTGAGGATCCCAGGCGTCATCGACGAGCCGGTTGAGGATGCGCCAGAGCTGCTGCCGTGCGGCATCGGCCGGCTGGTCGAGAGCGATGTGCTCGACCTCCGGCAGAACGACGGAGCCTGCTCGGACCCTCACTCGCCGCACCGGGAGAAGGCCGCACGGGCACGCAGCTGCTCGACCGCCACGGCGAGCACGGGGTTTTTCTCGGCCGCGACGTCGAGAAGATCAGTCATCAGCTCCCTCGGCCAGGTGGTCGAGCAGGTCGGTGGAGCGTTGGAAACCCGCTCTGCTGCGGATCGCCTTCCCGGACAGGAGCTCGGCGAGGGGCCTCACGGCGTGGGGTATCGGGAACCCGCCCCAGCAGGTCGATGGCTTGGAGACGCGTCGCTTCTCCTCCAGCGTCAGTGGGACCAGGAGGTGGGGCCACAGGCCCAAGATCCATGTCAAGACCGGCCAGGAGCAGCACTAAGATCACGTCGGTCGTACCTGTCTCAGGCTGCGGATGAACGACGCCGGAATCCGCGACCCGTGTGGACTGCAGGTACCCGCGATTCCCGGAGACGGCAGGGAACTCGACTGTCGTCATTTAAGTACGCGTATCGTGACAACCACAAGGTCAGTACCAGGGAGGGATTTTGCCCTGGCTTTGACTCCATCCAGGGCCAAGACCTCAGCGAGGCGCTCAGGCCCCCATCAATCGCTCTTTCACCATATTCACCGCCGCCTCTTCCCAGGGGTCGACGGTTCTGACCACATCCTCATTCAAGAGAAGTAACCAGAGAGGGTGAAAGCCTTCCGGCGCCAGTCCTGTTTTTCCCCGGAGTATCGGCAGCCCAGATCGCACAGAAGGAGCTGACCATATCGCCACCACTGTTGAGCACTGAACGCATCACAACGATACAGACCGTCACGTAGTGAATACAGAACACGGCGACGATCCTCGAGGGGCTCCCTCATATCCGACGACCATGCGACACCCACTGCAGACAGCCGATCTGCAAGATCGTCCCTCACAGGAAGTGTTCTATTCAGCTCGCCAACACCACCGAACAACGCGTCCCAGTCTCCCGGCTCCTGCCACACCTGCTCCACGACATCCGCAGACTCTCCTGAGAGCACATAGGAGACGGCCTTCTCATGGAGGTCTGCACTGATCACCGCAGGGGCAGGAGGCCCTGGCCAGTTCATCGGATGGGACGACCTCACACTTTCAGCGACTTCTTCCTGATTCACAACACTCTCCATAAGCATCCGCACAGCGCATGCATCCGACCTCGATATACCGGTCAGCAGACAGTCATCCTACAGGTGCGGTATCGTGCCCTGAGCGCTTTCTCCATTTCGAGCTGTCGGTTCCCGCCGCCGAGAGGTCCGTGCAGGCTGTGCGGGCCGTGTGCCACTCGGCCGGAGGCTCCGGTGATATCAGAGCGTAAAGGCGTCGAGCCGGTCGATGACGCGCAGGCCCGCAGCACAGCGCCGGACTCGGCCGGTCGTCCACCTCGGTAAGCACGGCCGCCAGAGTGGTGAGCTGGAGGTCACCGGCCATGCGGACTCGCGCGCGCAGCACGTGCGCCACCGTGCCTGTGGGCCGTGTCGTCCCGGAGGCCGCGAGCGCGGTGAGCGCCCTCGCGCACGTCCTGGACCAGTGCCCGTATAGGCAGCGATCGCCCTCGGTTCGTATGGGCCTCGTGATGTGCGTCTCCCTCACGCGTCTGCGCAGCCGGCCGTATCCTCCCGGAAGCGCCGCGAGAAGGAGGAAAGGTGGCCACCAGAAGGCTGATCCGGTCGTGCTCGCGCACGAAGACACCGGATGGATGGTCGCCCCTCGACGGTGATGGCATGCACCTGAAGTTCGCGGGAGAGCACGTCGGAGACCATCTGCATCTCACCGCCGCCGACCTCCATACACAGCAGGTGCCTGCGCCCGTCGGTGCTCGTCACCGGCAGCAGGTAGTGCTGGTGGACCTCGTCGATGCTGATCGGTCCCAGGCCGTCCTGGGCAACTATGATCAGACGGAGCCGGGGAACGGGCGCCTCGAAGCGGGCGACCTCCGGCCCGGATCCGGTCTGTTGGAGATGATCGGCCACGGCTTCCAGGTCGATGTCGTCGTAGCCGGCCTCAGCGCTGCGGCGGGTGACGGACGTGCGGTTGGAGGGGGCCAGGGAGCCGTCGGGCCGGCGCTCGGCACCGGTCAGGCGTAGGGGGCCGGACAGGATGTTCCTCACCGATGTGCCCCACAGGAGGGTGGCGTCCAGTGAGTAGTGGAAGGCGACGTCGGTCCCGGCGGCTCGCCCGGTGGTGACCATCTCCGGTTGGTCGTGGTCCAGGTCCCAGAGTCTGACGGTCAGTCCTCGGCTTCCCGAGGGGGCCGTCCACCAGGTGGCGCTCAGCGGGAGCAGCAGCCCGGTGTGGGCCGTCTCAGTGTCGGTTGGCCCGATGAGAGCGGGGTCGGGTGGGCCGGTGACGGCTGTGAGCGCCTGGGTCAGGGCCCAGGCCGCGGCCAGGGCGCTGAGGACGGTGGCCTCATCGACGGCGTCGTCACGCTCAGCGAGAGCCCGGAGCCTCCCGGCGGCGGAGGTCAGCAGCCGGGACAGTCGGGGCAGCTCCTCCAGACGGGTGACCTGGGCCAGGCGCTCCAGGTCGGTGGCGCTGCGGGGGCCGGCGTGTGAGATCCCTGCGGAGGGAGAGTCTCAATGGCGGTTGCGACTGTTGAGACGACGTCCCGCTTCCGGTCGTCGAAGGTGGACTTCTCATCCGGCCACGGCCAGGGGCGGCCTGCGCGGGCGAAGAGTCGGATGACGGCTTGAAGGCACCAGGCCGCCTTGGCGGCCGAGGAGTGACGTCCAGAGACGATCATGCCTCGTGGCTCCCAGTCCCGCGATCACAACGATCTCGGGAGCGTCGGGCCAGGTGATGCTCAGGCGTCCAGGAGCACTGGTCACGTCGGTGGGGGCAGCGAGCCGGTCCGGTGCGGTTCCGGCCAGGGACGCCTGCGCGCGCCGTCAGGGCCTCAGCCCCAGGGGACTTTCGACGTCGGCCGGCTTCCCAGGCGAGGACCTCCTCCAGGACCGGATCGCTCGGTCGCTTGGGCGGGTGCGGGGTGACGGAGGCATCCGGGGATGCGGGGTTCGGTCGGCGTCTCGGCGGCCGTGGTGCTCCTGTCGGCCCCTGTCCCGGTTGACGGCTTCGCGCAGCCACAGGCAGGCGGCGAGGATGTGCACGCAGATGCCGGCCACGGGGCAGGGACAGCGCGCGTCCTGCGGGCCGGAGACGGTCAGGGTGACGGGGAACCGCTGGCCGGCCGACCCGATGGTCACCGTCCCGGGTACTGGCTGCTCCCCTGCTCCGGGATCACCGGGCCCGTTGACGGGCTCGACCCGGCCGGCGGCCAGCTCGGCACGTCCCGCGACGCAGCAGGGCCCCTGGTTGCCCAGGGCGATCAGGGCGACATCGTCAAGCGCACCATAGACCGAGAAAGCAGCTGCCCAGGAGTCACCGCAGGCTCCGGGGTCTGTGAGGCAGTCGGGGCGCCGGCGGAGCGTTGAGACTGGCCGGTCCGCTCGTTCATACAGTCACCTCAGCCAGCCAGGAGGCGAACCGGTCCGGGGTCATGGCGGCGATCCTCATACCGACCTCGGACAGGGCGCTCGGCCACGTCATGGTCGTACCAGGCGTGTCCCCGTCGTCCGAGGAGACCAGCCCCAGCACGGTCATCGCCTGGGCAACCAGGTCACGCACCCGTTTGACGAGGGTGGACACCGATCCCACCCTCCTCGAAGTCGCTGATGACCGTCACAATCGTCCGACTGGGACTGGTCACCGTTCCCGCGGCGTAGCCGACGGCGTTGGCTATGTCCGTTCCGCCTCCCAGCTGACTGGTCATGAGAACCTCGACGGGATCGTGAACCGTGTGGCTGAGGTCGACGACGGTGGTGTCGAAGACGGCCAGTCGTACGGACAGGCCGGGAAGACCCGCGAGGATCGAGGCCATGATGGCACTGTGGAGCAGGTTGGAGGCCATGGAGGCGGACTGGTCCACCAGGATGATGACGTCCCAGGTCAGGTTGCGTCTCCTCTGGCGGGACATGAAGCGCACGTCCTCGACGATCATGCGGCCCGGTGCCCGGGTCCACGTTGCCCAGGTTCGCGGTAATAGTGCGACGCCAGTCGAAGTTGCGCGCCAAGGCATGAGGCTGTTGCTGCGCCGACGGGCTCCGCTCAGGGCCGTCGTCACGGGGTGCTGAAGGCGCTCCATGATGTCGTTGACGATCCGGGAGATGAGGGCGCGCAGCCCGTCAGTGAGCTGGGGTGAGATCGTCCCCTTGATCCGCAGCAGTGCGGCCCCGAGCTCGGGACTGGTGTCGATGGCCTCAATGGCGTCCGGGTCGGCCAGCAGCTCGGAGAGCCCGTATCGGGTCAGCGCGTCGCTCTCGAGTCGTTGCAGGGTGGAGGCCGGGAAGAGCCTGCGGGCGCCATCGAGCCAGTCGACCGCCCGTATGACCGATGGTCCCAGGGTGGCTCTCGTGCCGTCGCCGCCTCCGGCGCCCAGCCGGTGCCCGCGGCCCGTGTACTCGCGGTCGTAGACGTAGCCCAGGGCGTCATCGAGGTCGGCGTCCTGGTGCCTGCGCGGCAGTTTCGGCTCGGCGTATCGGCCCAGCACCATGCGCCAGCGACGTGCCGCCAGGTCGCCGTCCGGCTCCTCCCCGGAGGGGGAGACGTTCAACGGCGTGTCGTTCGTCATCCCGCCCACTCCCCCAGTCCGTCGCGCACCAGGGAGGCGACCAGGTCCCGTTCGAGCTGGGCCCCGAGCGCGGCGTGGGCCGGATCCACGGTCCAGACGGTGTCGAGATCGGAGGCGGTGGCCCCGATGAGCTGCGCCACCATCTCTGCCAGGCGATGGGTCTCCATGGGCCTCAGTGTGGTGAAGGCCCGGCGCAGGTCGGGCAGTGCGGCGACGAAGGCCCGATCATCAAGGCCGGTCAGCGCCCCGGTGACGGCCTCGACGGCGTCGGGAGAGTGCAGAAGCACGTCCGGGGCAGCTCGCACCAGGCCCACGATGAAGTCTGCGGCCCGCGCCGGATCCGCACCCACGGCGAGATGAGTGACGACGGCGCGCACCGCCTCCTCCTGGCTGAGTGCCCTGACGGAGGCCGCGATGCCGGTGGCACAGCCGACAAGGGACGCGGCTGCGTCGCGGTTTCGACGCAGAACCTCGATCTCACGTAGTACCGCCCCGAAAGCCGGCGCCCTGGGCGGCCTCACGCTCGCGCTCATCATCGCCGGCCGACCTGAGTGATGAGGTCCCGCACCGAGATGAGGGCGTCAACGGCCCCGGCCGCCTCCTGGCCCTCCAGCCCGACCAGGCTGGAGACGCACCGGGCGATCATGGCGTCACCCCGGTGCAGAATGGACCGGATCCGGGCACCGGCATCGTTCAGACGCAGACGAGACGTGGACTCGATCAGGCCCGCCAGCCGGTGCAGGACCTCAACGAGCTCTCCCAGGTCGCTGAGCCGGCCGAGGCTGTTCTCAAGGCGGTCGCAGACGTCGCCGGCCTCGGCGCCGAGTCCCATGACCGCCAGCTCACTGACCAGCGCCACCAGGGTCTCAGCGCTGAGCTCACCGGTGAGCCGCTGGGCCAGTCGGGTTCGCACCAGGACATCGAGATCGGGCGCCTCCTGGGCCGCGCGCACGAGTGCAGCCTCCACCATGGGGGTCCAGCTGTAGACCCACTCCTCCAGGAACTGCCCCATGCCGGTGCCGCGACGAGGTCGGCCCCTGAGATCTGGTGGGCGAAGCCGGAGCCGACAAAACGCAGGCGAGCAGAGCAGCTCGCGGCGCTCGCGGTGGCGAGGTCGGCGGCTGGTGTCGAGGCTGACGCGGTGCTCGACGGCGTCGTCGATGATGAAGCGCGCGGCGCGCAGGCGGTCGCGCACCTGGCGGACCAGCGGCGGGGTGGCGATGCCGTCGGGCACCTCTCCCACGTCGGAGGCGGCCAGGACGGAGGCGACGGCCGCTCCCAGATTGCCCTGACAGCCCGGTTTCGTCCTTGACTCAGGCAGCTGGTGAGGGCGTCGAGGATGTCGCAGCGTCCGGGCCATGCCCGGCCGCGCAGTGCGGCCAGCCGCATGGCTTGCTCCACAGTGGCCAGCACCTGGGCGGTCCCCAGTGGTTCGCCGAGCTCACGCAGGGCGGTGGCGACGTCGATGACCACGGTGGTGGCGAAGGCCCGGGCGGCTCCCGCCGGCTCCTGGGTCGGGCCTGGGCAGTCCGCCGCGTGGCTCGTCGAGGGAGCCTGTGCCGCTGCCATCAGAGGACTGGCCCCGGTGCGGGCCCGCCAGGCTCGCTGCCACAGGCCCGGTGAGGGCATGCCGGCGCCGTATCCGCGCAAGGCGTCGAGGCGGGCGAAGTCGTAGCGGATGAGCCATGCCGGCCCGCCGGGTTGGGGCTGCGGCTCGGGCAGCCACGCGGCGTGCTCGGTCGCGTCGAGGCAGTCGAGCAGTGCCATGGTGTGAAAGCCCCCGGTGACGACCACGACCGGGGCGGCCGGAGCAGCGGAGCTCTTCTCGCCGGCACCGGTCGATGCGGACGATTCCGGCAGGTGCCGTCTCAGGGCGGCCGACATGACGGCCTCGCGGGCGTGGGTGCCGTCGGCGTCGAGGACCTCGCGCTCAACGTCGAGCCGTGCCAGCCCCGACCCATGCCAGTGTGTCGGAGAAGAAGCCCGCGCCAGGATCGGATATCGGCGGTGGCTCGGTCCTCGAAGAGGTGCTCCCAGACCTCGTCGTGGTCCCGGCAGCCCAGGCGCCGGGCGAGGGCGTCCAGGCTGCGCGAGCGGGCCAGATACCGCTCGGCCTGGAGCGTGCGGGCGACCCGCGCCGCATCACCGCGATCGCCGCGAGAATCGTCATCCTCTCGAAGGCAGGCGCTGCGGTCGATGAAGGCGGCCTCGGCCCCGTGCTGCCCGGCCCATCGCAGAGCCACCCACTCCGGGGAGAACTCGGCCAGCGGGTAGTAGGAGGCGGTGCGCTCCCCCAGGGAGAGCAGTGCCACCGGCGGTAAGGTCCGCGGGTCCTGGAGGGAGGGCAGGAGGGCGGCGTACTCGACCGGCCCCTCGATGAGAACCGTGGCGGGATGCACCTCCTCCAGAAGCGCCGACAGGGCCAGGGCGCAGGCGGGTGAGTGGTGGCGGACGGGGACGAGGTGAACACCGCCCTCGCCCCAGCGCCGCTGGGCGTCCAAGGCGTACTGGAGCCGGGCGGGGACCTGCGTCGTCGAAGCACTCACTCCCATAGTCCTTGGGAGGCGACCAGGAAGTCTCTCCACTCGGCGCTGCTCTCCGCCCGTTCACGCACCACCGAGTCGAGGTAGAAACGGATGCGCGTGGCATCCTCGTCCTCGCCCTTGAGCGCCACTCCCACCATCTGGCGGGCGATGTCGGATGCCTCTGACCATGCCGTCGCCGAGGTAGCGGGCACTCAACGACGCAGCCACACCGACGTTGACGGCCTCGGCGGTGGACATGACGGTCTCGGGGCGCTTGACCGGGGTGCCGGCCTGCGTGGTCCCGGTGCGCAGGTCGGCGAAGGCGGTGACCAGGACGTCGAGTACCTGGGGACTCTGCGGGCACCCGCTGCTCGCCGAGCTCGGCATCCAGGGCACGAGCAATGAGATCGGCCTCGAAGGCGCGGTCGGCGATGGGGCGGACCGTCTCGAAGTTGAAGCGCCGCTTGAGCGCGGAGGACATCTCGTGGACGCCCCGGTCCCGCAGGTTCGCGGTGGCGATGACGTTGAATCCCTGAGCCGCGCTGACGCGGAAGCCCGTCTCCCAGCTCCGGAACCATGAGCTGCTTCTCGGAGAGCACGGAGACGAGCGTGTCCTGGATCTCGGGCGGGCAGCGGGTGATCTCCTCGAAGCGCACGATGCTGCCCTGCTCCATGGCCTGGTAGACCGGCGAGGGCACCAGGGCCCTGCGCGTGGGGCCCTCGGCGATGAGGAGCGCGTAGTTCCACGAGTAGCGGACGTGGTCCTCGGTGGTGCCGGCCGAGCCCTGGATGGTCAGGGTCGAGGCGCCGCAGACCGCTGCGGCGAGGAGCTCGGAGAGCATCGACTTCGCGGTTCCCGGCTCGCCGACGAGCATGAGGCCCTGGCGACCGAGCAGCGTCACGATCGCCCGGTCGACGAGGGGGTCGTCCCCGTAGAACTTCCGAGCGATGCCGAGGTCCTCGTCCCCAACGATGAAGGCGCGCACCGAGTGGGGCGACAGGCGCCACCCCTGAGGGATCTCCGCACCGCGCTGGGCGTCCGCGGCGGCGAGGGCGGCCAGCTCATCGGCCCACCGCTCCTCAGCGGCAGGACGCAGCACCTGCTTCGTCTCAGGCGCAGACCACCCGCTCGATCCTGCGGTCATCTTCCTGCCTCCCGATCGATCGATGCCGCGTCATTCGTCCGCCGTTGCCGTCTCAGCCGCGCAGCCTGGCGAGCTCCTCGACGAGCTGGGGCACGACCTCGGTGACGTGCACCGACGACGCCGAAGTCGGCCATCTCGAAGATCGGGGCCTCGAGGTCGTCGCAGATGGCGACGACGGTGCCGGCGCCCTGGATGCCGCTGGTGTGGTGGATGGCGCGGAGACGCCCAGGCCGATGTACAGGCGCGGGAGATGGTCTCACCGGTCTGGCCGATCTGGGCGCTGCGCTCGATCCAGCCCTCGTCGCAGGCCACGCGGGTGGCTCCGACGGCGGCGCCGAGCGGCTGGGCCAGGGAACGGACCAGGTCGAAGTCGCCGTCCACGCCGCGGCCGCCCACGACGACGGTGCGAGCCTCGCTCAGGGGCCGGGCCGGAGGCGACGGAGGTGGCCTCGCGCGAGACGAGGCGAACGGCGGCGGCCTCGGCGCTGACGGGGACCTCGAGGGGCTCGGCGGTCAGTGGGCGCGCCGTCGGCTGCGGCGACCTCCGCGATCCCGGGGCGCACGGGCGATGATCGGCGTCTGCCGCCGGAGGCCGACGCCGGCGGTGGTGGACCAGGAGCCGGACAGGACCAGCTTGAGGCGCGCAGCGCGGGTCGTCGCCCGGCAGACCGCCTCCAGGGCGGTGGCGTCGGAGACGCAGGCCGAGCCGAGTGCGACGGCGGCCTCGCCCGGCCAGCTCCTGCCCGCGGTAGTCGGAGACGACCAGGACCGCTGCGGGCTGGACGGTGCTGGCGGCCGCCACGACGGCGTCGGCCGCGGTGGCGGGCAGGTGGGCGGACTCACCTGGGTCGGCGGTCAGCAGGCGGGTGGCTCCCGGCACCGGCCAGGGCCGCGCGGACCGGCCTCGCCCAGGGCTGGAGGGCCAGGGCGACGACGTCGCCGCCGGTCAGCTCCCGGGCGGCGGTGAGCAGCTCCAGGCTGGGGCCGGTGGGGGCGGCCTCGGCGGTCTCGAGGTCGATGAGGACGAGCAGGGGGCATCGAGCATGGGAATCAGCTTCTTTTCGCAGGTGGTATGAGGCGGGCGGGGCGGCGCACGGTCGTCGCCTGAGCGACGCCCGAGCTGACGTGGGCGGGCGCTGCGGCCGGCCGTCAGACGAGCTTGTTCTCCACGAGCCAGGCGGCGGCTCGCGGCCCGCCTCCCGCCGGCGTCGGTGCGGATGATGCCCGGCCCTCACGGGCGGGTCAGGCCCTCGTCGTCGACGACGGCGACAGCCGGCTCGGCGATCTGGAGGCCGAGCTCGGAGGCGTCCCAGAAGTCGATGGGCTTCTTCTTCGCGGCGCGCATGGCGGCGAAGTTGGGGTAGCGGGGCTCGTTGGCCTGATCGGTGACGCTGACGAGCGCGGGCAGCGGGGCGCTGAGGACCCGCGGACGGTGCCCACGGTGCGGGTGACGGTCACGACGCCGCCGTCGACCCTCGAGGTGGTTGGCCAGCGTCAGGGCCGGACGGTGCAGGGCGGCGGCCAGGGCGCCGGGCAGCATGGAGGTCATGGAGTCCAGGGAGGCCATACCGGTGACGACCAGGTCGACCTCGCCGATGCGCTCGATGGCGGCGGCCAGGACCCGGGCGGTGGTGACGACGTCGGCTCCGGCGAGGTCGTCGTCGGCGACGACGACCCCGGAGCCGGCCCCCATCTGCAGGGCGCGCGCACCCCGTCCTCAGCGTCCTCAGGTCCCCATGGTCAGTGCGATGACCTCGCCGTCGGCCTCCTCGGCCAGACAGACGGCGGCCTCGACGACGTTCTCGTCGAGCTCGTTGAGGACGTCCTCCTCGCCGCGCACGAGTCGACCGTCCTCGATGCGACGCTCGGACTGCACGTCAGGGAACGTGCTTGATGCAGACCACGATTCTCATGGGCTCGAGGTTGCCAAGCAGCGGCATCTCACCACTGAGCGCTCAGTCACCCTGACACGGCGTCACGGTGACAAGCGATCAGGACGACGAAATGATGACGACGCCGTCGCGCCCGGTGCGCGCCTAGAACGCGACGCGGCGCACTCCTACGAGGGAGACCTCACTGCCCCTCAAGTGGTAGCAACCGGCAGCCGCCAGGACAATGGGCCCATGTCTTCGACGCCAGAGCCCGCCCCAGCACCGCGCGCCGAGCTGCCAGCAGCTCCTGACCACGGCCTGGGCGTCGCTCTGAACGGAGACGGCGCGGACTTCGCGGTCCACGCCCCGCACGCCAGCGGCCGTGGACCTGTGCCTGCTGACCATGGGATGCCGACGGCGCCGTGGTGGAGGAGACCCGATCGGGATGCACGGGCCCTCGCGGGGCCTGTGGAGCGCCCACGTCCCCGGCGTCGGAGCCGGCCAGCGCTACGGCTACCGCGCCTACGGGCCCTGGAACCCGCACGAGGGCCTGCTCTACAACCCCCACAAGCTGCTGTTGGACCCTTACGCCCGCGCCTGGACGGCCGAGTGGACCTGGGGCCGGCCCGTCTACGCCCACGAGGTCACTGACGACCTGGTTCCGGCGGCCCGAGCCCGTGGAGCCCTCTCACCTGGACTCCGGCAGGGCGCCACCGCCGTCGGCGTGGTCACCGGCGACACCTTCCCGGTGGTTCCGGGGCCACGCGTGCCTCGCGAGCGCACCATCATCTACGAGGCCCACGTCAAGGGCCTGACCTACAAGCTGCCCGGGCGTGCCCGAGGATCTGCGCGGCACCCTACGCGGGCTGGCCCACTCGGTGACGGTCGAGCACCTCAAGGGCCTGGGGATCACCACGATCGAGCTGCTGCCGATCCACGCCCCTCGGTGAGCGAGCCCTTCCTGACCAAGCGGGCCCTGACCAACTACTGGGGCTACTCCACGCTCAGCTACTTCGCGCCCGAGCCCTCCTACGCCACGGCCGCGGCACGTGCGGCCGGCCCACAGGCGGTCCTGGACGAGGTGCGCGGCATGGTTCCATGCTCCACGAGGTCGGCCTGGAGGTCGTGCTCGACGTCGTCTACAACCACCTGCGAGGGGCGGTGTCGACGGCCCCTCCCTTGAGCCTGCGCGGCCTGGGACAACCTGGGCTACTACCCTGCACGCCCCTACCCGCCGGCGCAGTACATGGACGTCACCGGCACCGGCAACACGGTGGACTTCCGGGCCACGGGGGCGATCCGGCTGGTCCTGGACTCGCTGCGCTACTGGGTCACCGAGGTCGGCGTCGACGGCTTCCGCTTCGACCTGGCCACCACCCTGGGGCCGCCATGCCGCGGAGTTCTCGCCGCGCCACCCGCTGCTCACGGCGATCGCCACCGACCCGTTCCTCAGCACCGTCAAGCTCATCAGCGAGCCCTGGGACGTGGGGCCCGGCGGCTGGCGCACCGGCCAGTTCCCCGAGCCCTTCCAGGACTGGAACGACCACTTCCGCGACACCACGCGCTCATTCTGGCTGCAGCGACGCTCAGAGATCTCCAAGGGCCGTCTGGGCTCGGACCTGCGAGACCTGGCGACGCGCCTGTCGGGCAGCGCGGACCTGTTCAGCCACGGGGAGTTCCCCGGCGGTCGCGGCCCGCTGGGCTCCGGTCAACTCGTGGCGGCGCACGACGGCTTCACCCTCAGACCTGGTGGTCTACGACCACAAGCACAATCTGGCCAACAAGGAGGACAACCGCGACGGCAACTCCAACAACCGCTCCTGGAACCACGGTTTTTGAGGAGACGTCGTCGAGGGGCATCAACGGTGGCCCGATCGAGGTGCTGCGCCGCCGGTCGATGCGCAACCTGCTGGCCACCGTGCTGCGACGCCGGGCACCGATGCTGGTGGCCGGCGACGAGATGGGACGCACCCAGCAGGGCAACAACAACTGCTACTGCCAGGACTCCGTGCTCTCCTGGGTGACTGGAACCTGGAGGTCTGGCAGCGCGACCTGGTCGCCACGACGCGCTTCCTCATCCACCTGCGCCACACCCACCCGGTGGCGCGCCCCTTCGCGCTTCGCGACCGGGCAGGGTCCTGACGGTGACACGATCGCGGATCTGGCCTGGTACCGGGCGGACGCCGCACCGATGGACGGGGACTCCTGGCACGACCCGCTCACTCGCCGTGGTCCAGATGCTGCGCTCAGGCCGCCCCTGGACGACGACGACATGCTCCGTGGTCATCAACGCGCCTGGACCAGGTCGACGTCGTCCCTGCCCGAGGGGCGCGGGAACCGACTGGCACCTGGCCTGGGACTCGACCTGGGCGGTCCCCAGCCTCACACCGCCCCCTTCTCCCAGGCGCGGCGCGTGAGCCGAAGCCCCCAAGACACTCAGAGCCGACGTCATCATCGAGACGGACGACGCCGGCGAGGTCAAGGACGTCAAGACCGTGGCGGGCAGCCCTGAGGGTCACACCGCTGAGAGTCTCACGGACTGCCATCACGACCGCCCGGGTGACACGACGATGCTGGAGGCGCTGTCTCTGCGGGTCTACTTCTCCGGTGAGTCGCTCGAGACCCTCAAGGCGGGTCCCCAGACCGAACAGACCGAGGCGGTCGGTGCCAGCTAGGGCTGCCGCACCAGACAGTTGATTCGGCTAGGCTGGTGCCCGATGCTGACGTTTCCTCCCCCTGAACGCGCCTGGGACCGTCTGCGGCCGGACCTGGCGGAGGACTGGTCCTGGGCTCAGTGTTCTTCGTCCTGGCACTGACACCGTCGCTCATCCCCCGCGACATCCTCTTCCAGGGGGTGGCCTGCGGGCTGTGCGCGGCAACCGGTTACCTCGTAGGCGTCTGGTTGTCGTGGAACTGGCGTACCTGGGTGAGCAAGGTGGTGCAGATCCTGTGGGAGGCCGAGTGGCGGTCTGCCGTCCTGGTGCCTCGCTGGAGCGATGGGTGGAGTTCACGCTGAGCGTTATCGTGGTTTTAGGACTCAACGCGATCCTGCAGGCGGTCCATTGGCAGCAGGCAGGTGGCCTCCCGACTGACTACCGCGCTACACGCCCGCGCAGTACCTGCTGGTCTTCCCGTGGGCTTCAGCATCTGGATGGCCCTGGTCATGGTGGGGCGCGGCTTCCTGCGCCTGGAGGCCTGGCGAAGCGGCACCTGCCTCAGCGATGCCACTGCCGGTGCGCTCGGTATCTTCCTGGATCATCGTGCTCGTGCTGGTATTCACGCTGGTGAACCAGGCGATCCCGGGCATCATCATCCGGGGCGGAGTCGACCTTCTCCGTGCAACAGTGCGGATCCGCTCTCGACGCCGCGGCCGACGGCGGCCGAGCGCTCGGGCTCGCCGGAGTCCTCTCGTGGCGTGGGGAGTCCCTGGGGGCATATGGCAAGCGTTTTGTGGGCCGGGGCCTGAACGCGCGGGGCCTTGAAGGTGACCTCGGCCGGCCAGTGAGCCGATCCGCGTCTACGCCGGGTTGGAGAGCGCGGGGAGTGACCAGGCACGGGCCGCACTGTCGTCGAAAAGCTGAAAGCACAGGGCGGCCTCCCGCTCGGCGATCGCGATCGCCCCGACGACGGGGACCGGTTGAGGTGGACCCAGTGGCAGCTCTGTGCTGGGTGCTCTACGACGGCGATACGGCGATCGTGGCCGCCCGATACTCTACCTGCCCCTCAGGGGTGCAGTTCATCGCCGACACCGACAGGGCCGGGCCTCTGGCAAAGGCGCTGGTGACGGCTGTCTGGCCTGGTGGAAGACGCGCGAGGCGACTGGCCCCGGCTGCTGCTGTGGGGAGTCGATGGGAGTGCTGGCCGGTGAGGGCCGCCTTCGACAACAGCCGACGTCCTGGACTCGGTCGACGGCGTCCTGTGGGCGGGCCCGCCCAACTCCTCGAGACATGGCGCAAGACCTCGTGACGCGGCGCGATCGGGCACGGGGAGGTAGACCCCCACCTACTCGGCCGGCTGACGGTGCGCTTCGCCCAGGACCAGGAGGATATGGAGGCCTTCGCCGGCGACACCACCTGGGAGACCAGAGGATCCTCTACATCCAGCATGCGCGAGCGACCCGGTGGTGTGGTGGTCGCCGAGGCCGATCCGTCAGACACCGGACTGGTTACGGGAGCAGCCTGGGAAGGATCGCTCACCATGCGCTGGATGCCCTACATCACCTTCTTCCAAGTGAGCGCGGACCTGCCGCGGGCGATGAACGTGCCTGCTGGGCGCGGGCACCTACGGTGCTGAGATCCTCGATGGCTGCCTGATCAGTCGCGACAGCTCTTTTGCTCGAGCGCGTCGCCCAGGCCCGCCAGGAGCTGGGCGCGCCTTGGCTCAGCCTCGATGACTGGGCCCGGGGCCGGGCAACGCTGCCCCAGTCCGTCACAGCACCACCACGGATGAGGCCATGACTCAGACTCCCACCGCGGCCGAGGCCCTGGCCAACGCCACCAATGACGCTTCCTGGCCCGATCCATCGCCCGCTCCGCCGAGATCGAGGCCGATATCGCCGTCAACCCCGGCCGCTACCGGATGTTCACCGGGGTCCGCCCACCGAGACATGCACCTGGGCCACTACTTCGGCACCACGCACTCCTGGAAGACGATCAGGACGCGGGCGTGAGACCTGGATCCTCGTGGCCGACTACTCAGGTCATCACCGACCGCGACGGCGTCGGCCCGATTCGCATGAGCGGGTCCTGTCCTGGTCACCCGACGCCCTGGCGGTCGGGCGTGGACCCGCAGCGCTCGACGATCTTCGCCCCACTCGGCGGTCCCGGCCCAGAACCAGCTGATGCTGCCCCTTCCTGTCCCTGGTCACCGGGTCCGAGCTGCACCGCAACCCCACGGTGAAGTCGAGCTGGAGGCCACCGACGGAGCAGGGCCGTGGCGGCCTGCTGCTCACCCTACCCGGTCCACCAGGCCACCGACATCCTCTTCTGCCAGGCCAACCTCGTGCCCCGTCGGGAAGGATCAGCTCCCCCACCTGGAGCAGGCCCGGCTCATCGCCCAGCGTCTCGACAAGCAGCACGGGCGGGCGGTCAAGGACCACCCGGTCTTCCGCCGCCCCGAGGCGCTGCTCAGCCAGGCCCCGATGCTGCTGGGCCTGGACGGGGAGAAAGATGAGCAAGTCGCGCCGCAACACGATCGAGCTGCGCATGAGCGCCGACGAGACCGCCAAGGCCCTCAAACAAAGAAGGCCAAGACGGACTCGAGCGTCATCACCTATGACCCGGTCACCCGGCCGGAGGTCTCCGACCTGTTGATGCTGGCCTCCCTGTGCGGGCGGGCGCTCCCGAGGAGATCGCCGAGCGCATCGGCGACGGCGGGGCGGGCACGTCAAGAAGGTCACCACGGAGGCCGTCAACGAGTTCTTCGCATCCGGGCCCGTCGCACCGAGCTGTGGCGGCCAACGAGGAACCACCCTGGAGGTCCTGCGGCAGGCCGATGCTCCGGGCCAACGAGGTCGCGCAGGATCGCTCGACGACGTCCGCACCGCCATCGCAGATGAACTACTGACGGCTTGTCGGCTGCTGAACCGACCTGCCCAGCCACACGATCGGCCCGGTTCGCGACGCGCGTACCGGGCCGATCCGCGCCCTGCGAGCCGTGCATGACTCAGCTCGTTTCTCATCGTGAGTCTTGTTCCTGTGACTCTGAACACGACGCCGATGGCCGGCAAGAAGCAGTCCATCGTCCCTCCGAGTCCTCTGCCGCTCCCACCGGATGCACCTGCTCAGGGCATCGATGAGACACGCCGACGCCGGACACCGGCGGTGCCGTCCGCGGCGCGCGCAGCCGCCTTCAGCGGTCTCCGCTGATCGGCCGGATCGGTCACGCCGGAGGTCTTTCCCGTCGTCGAGGAGCGGACGCTGGCCGGCGAGGCCGTCGTCGGCGAGGTCATCCCGGTGATCCGCGACTGCATCTTCCGCGAGGGCACGGCTGCTACGGCGCGCCACCGCGGTGCTGGTGCGTCCCTGACGGCAGTGACAGCGAAGCGCCCGCGGCGCACGACATCGCCCGGGACTGGACCGCTATGAGGCCTCCGTGGCGCCCGACGCTGACTGGCGCTTCCGCGTCGAGGGGTGGTCGGACCCGTACGCCACCTGGAGTCACGACGCCGGCATCGAGCAGCCTGCCGGGATCGACGTCGAGCTCGCCATGCTGGAGGAGGGCGCCCGGGTCCTGGGCCGCGGTGGCCATCGAGGACGTGACGAGGAGGGCATCAGGCCCTCAACGACGCCGTATGGATCATGCGCGACCCCTCCAGCTGTGGCCGGCAAACCGCCTGGCTGCGGGCATGTCGGACTCGGTCAAGGCCGCCCTGGGCGCCTGCTGCTGCGCGACCACGTCTCCTCCAAGCCGAGTACCCCCTCCAGGTGGACCGCGAGCGCGCCCTGATCGGCTCCGCATGAGATCTTCCCGCGCCTCGCTGGGCTCGGGCGTCAGCGAGGACGCGGCACCTGGCACTCGACGCTGCGCCGCGCGGCCGAGCGCTGGACCACATCGCGGCCATGCGGGTTTCGCAACGTCCTCACCTCACGCCCATCTCCCCATCGGCCTGACCAACCGCAAGGTCGCACCTTAACACCTTGACGGGTCAGCCCAACGGTGACGGTTCTACGGCATCGGCTCCCCCGACGGCGGGCACGACGCCATCCGATTCTTGACCTGGGCACCTTCGAGGACTGACGCCCTGCGGCCCGTCTCGCGTGCGCTGGGTATGGAGGTGGCCCTGGGCCTGGCGCTCCAGTGCTCCCGGACCACCCGTGGGTGACCGAGGCACCCAGAGTGGTTCACGGTTCTGGCCGACGGCCCGATCGCCCACGCCGAGAACCCGCCCAAGAAGTACCAGGACATCTACCCGCTCCAACTTCGACAACGACGAGGGCATCTACCGGGCGATCCTGGGGTCAGCACACCCGGATCGCACACGGCGACGATCTTCCGGGTGGACAACCCCACACCAAGCCCCCGGCCTTCTGGCAGCGGCGCATCGCCGAGATCCACGCCGGGTCAGGCATCGCTGTTCCTGGCCGAGGCCTTCCCCGTCCTGCGCATGATGCGCAACCCTGGGCGCGGCCCGGCCGAGTCCCATACACCTACTTCTGCCTGGCGTAACTCGCAAGCAAGAGCTCATCGAGTACATGATGGAGCTCAGCAAGGGCACCGCCCACCTGCTGCGTGTCCAGCCTTCTGGGCCCACCATACGCGCACGACATCCTCTCACGCCCTCTGGCGACCAACGGGAAAGGTGCCCGGCCTTCAAGCTGCGCGCCGTCCGCGGCCACGCTCTCGCCGACCTGCATCCACTCGGGCTACGGAGCTGGCAGAGTCCACGCCACTTGCCCGGGCTATGGAGGAACAGATCGACAACGAGAAGCACGAGTACAAGCCGCGCGACTTCGCCACCGCCCGTCGCAACGTGGGATCGAGGACCCGCTCACGCGTCTCAACGCCGCGATCCTCACCCGGCCCTGCGCCAGCTGCTGGGACATCTACTCCACCACCAGCGATGACCAGCTCCTCGCCTACTCCAAGCGGGTGGATGCCTTCCACAGCCCCACGGGCAGGGGAGGATGTCGTCCTGACGGTGGTCAACCTCGACCCGCACGGGGCGCGCGCCGGCGAGGTCTACCTCAACCTGGAGGCCCTGGGCCTGCCGGGCTGGGTGGATGCCTCACGCCCGGTGGTCAGAGTGACCGACGAGCTCACTGGAGACACCTACGACTGGTCGGGGCAGAACTACGCACGCCTTGATCCCTTCGCCGGGCAGGTCGCCCACGTCTTCTCCGTGGAGCCGTTGTGAGCACGGATCCGATGAGCACCGGCCCGATGCCTGCTGGCAACGAGCCGCAGGCCTGCAGTGCCGGTCGGCCCTTTCGGCCAGCCTGTGCCGGGGGAGTGTCCTGTAGCGGCCCTTGGCGCTGCCGGAACCGTGGCACGTAGCGGCGCTGCCCACCCCAGCGGCGGGATCCCATGCCGATGACGGTGGCACCGCCGATCCCCGCAGCCGGTCCTGCCCGCTCAGGCCCGGCCCGGCCTGAGCCCGGACCCGGAGTGGTTCCGCACGGCGGTCTTCTACGAGCGCTGCTGCGCTCCTTCGCCGACTCCGACGGCGACGGCGTCGGGGACCCGCGCGGGTTCATCTCCCGCTGGACTGTTGGCGTGGCTGGGCGTGGACTGCGTGTGGATCCCGCCCTTTTACCCCTCCCCGGGCGCGACGGGAGGCTACGATATCTCCGACTACACGGCCATCGACCCCGCGCTACGGAACGATGGAGGACTTCCCGAGCTGGTCCACCAGGCCCACCAGCGTGGGATCCGCATCATCATCGACATGGTCGTCAACCACACCTCGGACGCCCACCCCTGGTTCCAGGCCTCCCGCTCGGACCCCTGAGGGTCCTTACAGACTTCTACGGTGGGCCGACGACGACTCCGGCTACGACGACGCCCGCATCATCTTCGTGGACACCGAGGAGTCCAACTGGGCCTACGACGTCGAGCGCGGCCAGTTCTACTGGCACCGCTTCTTCTCCCCACCAGCCCGACCTCAACTACCGCAACCCGGCGGTCATCGAGGCCATCCCGACGTCATCCGTTTCTGGGCGCGCACCGGGGTGGACGGCTTCCGCCTCGACGCCGTCCCTACCTGATCGGTCGGAGGGCACCAACTGCGAGAACCTGGGCCGGTACCCACGAGATCATCGCTGGGATCCGCGAGATGCTCGACCGGGAGTTCTCGGGACCATCACGCTGGCCGAGGCCAACCAGTGGCCCGAGGACGTCGTGGAGATGCTTCGGCACCGAGGAGGTGCCCGGAGTGCGCATGTGCTTCCACTTCCGGTCATGCCGCGCATCTTCTTCGCGCTGCGGCAGGGCTCGGCCGAGGCCATTCGCTGGGTGCTGGAGAGACCCCCGACATCCCCGCTCACGGGCAGTGGGGACCTTCCTGCGCAACCACGACGAGCTGACCCTGGAGATGGTCACCGACGCCGAGCGCGACCAGATGTACGCCTGGTACGCCCCCGAGGAGCGTATGCGCGCCAACATCAGGATCCGGCGCCGCCTGGCCCCGCTCCTGGACGCCTCGCGCGCCGAGGTGGAGCTGGCCTACGCCCTACTCCTGTCGCTGCCGGGCAGCCCTGCCTCTACTACGGCGACGAGATCGGCATGGGTGAGAACATCTGGCTGGAGGACCGCGACGCCGTGCGCACCCCCATGCAGTGGGACGACTCCCCCAACATGGGTTTCTCCTCCGTGGCTGACCCCGGCGCCCTGACGCTTCCGCTCATCCAGGCCCCTGGTACGCGCACCTGAGGGTGGCCACTGAGATGGCCCGGCCCGACTCGCTGCTGCACTTCACCCGACGGTTCTGCACCTGCGCCGCGCCCACCCCGTGCTGGGTCGCGGGAGCTTCCTCCTGCGCTCCACCAGCGACGACGCCGTCCTGGCGCACACGCGCTGCGACGAGGCGCCGGCGGAGGGGCCGAGACCCCTCCTGTGCGTCGCCAACCTCTCGGCCACGCCCCGCTCGGTGACGATCGAGGGTTCCCGAGCTGGCCGGGCGACGCACCATCGACCTGTTCGGCGGCTGCCCCGCTTTCCCTCCATCGACGAACACGGCCGCCTCACCCTGACGCTGGGCGCGCGCGGCTGGCATTACTGGCTGTCGGTCGACAGGGACACGCCGGAGAGCGTGGAGAATGCCGGGGGCACGGAGCACTCGGGGACTCCCAATCCTCCGCGCCCCCGGCCGACACCACCTCTACCCATACCGCCCAGAACCGCCCCCCACCGAGAGGATGCCTGATGCCCACCGGATTCCATCTCCGCAGCCAAGGCAGCACAGGCGCGGCGTCGACCGCGCCCCGCTGCGCAGCGCCGGGGCGCCGTCGACCCTGGCCCATTGCGACACCGGATCCTGGCGGCCCTGGGCCCGTGGATGCTTCAGCGCCGCTGGTTCCCGCTCAAGGGGGACGCCGCCCCGGTGCCGGGCCCCTTGCGCATCATCGCCTCCTGGGAACCCGAGGAGGGCGTGCGCGACCTCGTCATAGCCGCACCGCGGGGCGACAGCGGGCACGGTGAGCACACCGGGCGCAGTGGGCGCGCCCGGAGCGCCGTGCTGCTGCACGTACCGGTGGTCCTGGGCCGCCGAGGCGCTCGACTCCTTCGCCACCCCGGTGAGGCACCCGGCGAAAAGCCACGGCCTGCTGGTGACCACCGGCTCTCAGGGGTCACCCACGCAGGTGGCGCTCGTCGACGGCGCCCACCACCCGGCCTTCTGGCGGGCCTGGGCCCTGAGCGCCCTGAAGGCGGGCACCGTCCTGGACGAGGCCGGAGCCCTGGCCATCGCCCAGCGGGCGCCGAGGCTGCGGGTGACCACCGGGGAGCAGTCCAACACCTCCGTCATCCTGCCGGCCCCTTCCGACCCCGCCGAGGGCTCTTGGGGAGCAGGACGCCGCCACCGGTGACCTCATCGTCAAGCTCCTGCGGGTCCTGGAGCACGGGCGCAATCCGACGTGGAGCTGTCGGTGGCCTGGCCCGCAGCGGCTGGGACCGGGTGCCCACGCCGGTGGCCTGGTCCACCATGACCTGGACGCGCATGGGCGGCTGCGGCCAGCCCGCCCTGGAGGAGTCCACCGACTCGGCGGTGGCATGCAGCTGTGCCCCGGGCCGACGACGGCTTCGAGCTGTTCTGCTCCCTGGCCTCCACCGACGACGTCGACGGGCGGTGCGGGCGCGCCGTCGACCTGGCCCGCGATCTGGGCCGCACGACGGCGCAGATGCACCACCACCTGGCCGCCTCCTGGGCGCGAGCAGGCCCCCTCGCCAGCCGAGGCTCGCCGCCGCGCTGCTAAGCGCGCCCGGTGGGCGCTGGAGGAGGTGCCCGAGCTCTCCGGCCCACATCCCCGCCCTGGAGCTCAAGGTGGAGCGGGCCTGGCCCGCTCGAGGGCGCTGGACGCCCTGGAACCGGCCACCCGCATCCACGGCGATTACCACCTGGGACAGGTTCTCCACGAGATCGACGGCGAGCAGCGCTGGTACGTCCTGGACTTCGAGGGGAGCCCTGCGTCCCCCTGGCCCAGCGTCCGATCTCGACCTGCCGGCCCGGGACGTGGCCGGAATGCTGCGCTCCTTCGACTACGCCGCCGCCGTCGGCAGGCCCCCACCGACTGGCTCCCCGCCGTGCGCACCGCCTTCGAGGAGGGCTACCGCCAGGGGCGCCACGAGACCGGCTCGCAGGACCCGTCGCCGGCCACGTCCAGCACTGAGGAGCAGGCCGAGGCCTCGTACCAGACGGTCCTGACCTGCCTGGAGCTCGACAAGGCCCTCTACGAGGCCGTCTACGAGGCCCCGCAAACCGTCCCGACTGGCTGGGCATCCCCATGGCGGGGATCGAGTCGGTCCTGTCCAAACACACGGAGGGCTGAGCACGCAACGATCCTCCATCCCCCGTCCATCCCCCATCGGTTTGACGTCCAAAAGCACCCGTTAATCACCAACGCATGGAAGAGTTGCTGTATGAGCGCCAACACCCTGAGAAGGACCTCGGCTCCGAGGCCCGAGTCGACCTCACGTCCCCGTGGACCCTGGATCCTGGCTGACGTCGCCTACGCGCGCTACCACGACCCGCACGAGGTCCTGGGCGCCCACGTCGGCGGAGCGAGGTCACCATCCGCACCGTCCGCCACCTGCCGACGACGTCGTCGTCGTCACCAAGGACGGCACCCACCCGGCCACATCCATGAGCAGGACGGCGTCTGGGTGGCGGTCCCGCCCGCCAGGAGTCCCCGACTACCGCATCAAAAGTCACCTACGGCGACGAGACACCACCGTCGACGACCCCTACCGCTACATGCCGACCCTGGGTGATGGACACCTACCTCATCTCGAGGGCCGCCACGAGGAGCTGTGGGGGTCCTGGGCGCCCACATCAAGCACTACGACGGCCCCCATGGGGCGAGATCGAGGAACCGCTTTCGCCGTCGTGGGCCCCAACGCCCGCGCCGTGCGCGCTCGTCGGCGACTTCAACTACTGGGACGGCACCGCCACCGGCCATGCGCTCCTGGGTTCCTCCGGGGTGTGGAGCTGTTCGTGCCCGGCGTCGGGGTCGGTGCGCGCCATGTTCGAGATCTCGCCGACGGCTCCTGGCACCAGAAGGCCGACCCGATGGCCCGCGCCACCGAGGTCCCCCGGCACTGCGGCCTCGGTCGTCACCGACCAGTTCCACCAGGTGGGGGACCAGGAGTGGATGGCCGAGCGCGCCGCCACCGACCCCCACAGCGGACCGATGAGCACTACGAGGTCCACATCGGCTCATGGCGCCAGGGGCTGGGCTTCCGCGGCCTGGCCGAGGAGCTGGTCCCCTACGTCAAGGGAGGCCGAGCTTCACCCACGTGGAGTTTCCTGCCGTGGCCGAAGCACTTCGGCGGCTCCTGGGACCACCAGGTCACCAGCTACACGCCCACCTGCGCTGGCACCCGGACGACTTCCGCTACCTGGTGGACCAGCTCCAGCAGGCCCGGCATCAACGTCATCCTGGACTGGGTTCCGCCCACTTCCCAGGACGAGGTGGGCCCGCGCCCGCTCGACGGCACGCTTTACGAGGACCCCGACCCGCAGCGAGGCGAGCACCCGACTGGGGCACCTACGTGTTCAACTTCGGACGCAGCGAGGTGCGCAACTTCCTGGTCGCCAACGCCTGTACTGGCTCAGGGTTCCAGCCGACGGTCTGCGTCGACCGTGGCCTCCATGCTCTACCTGGACTACTCGCGCCAGGACGGCGGTACACTCCCAGCCAGTTCGGCGGCCGCGAGCACCTGGAGGCCATCAGCTCCTGCAGGAGGGCCAGCCACCGCCTACCGGAAGAACCCCGGCATCGTCGCGCCGCTGAGGAGTCCACGCGTGGCGCGTCACCGCCCCCACCAGTACGGCGGCTGCAGGCTTCGGGCTGAAGTGGAACATGGGGTGGATGAACGACACCCTGCGCTACCTGGCAGAGGACCCGGTCAACCGCCGCTACCACCACGGCGAGCTGACCTTCTCCTCGTGCTACGCCTTCTCCGAGCAGTTCATCCTGCCGGCGCTGAGCCACGATGAGGTCGTCCATGGCAAGGGCTCCTGCTGTCCAAGATGCCCGGAGACCACTGGCAGGAGCTGGCGTCTGCGCGCCCCTGTACGCCTACCAGTGTCCCCCCGGCAAGCAGCTGCTGTTCATGGGGCGCAGGAGTTCGGGTCGGGGAACCGAGTGGAACGCGGATACCTCCCTGGACTGGTGGATCCTGGACGACCCGGCACGCAGGGCTGCTCGCTGGTCAGCGACCTCAACCGCCTCTACCTGGGCTCGCCGGCCCTGTGGTCGGAGGACTTCTCCACCGAGATTCGAGTGGATCGAGGCCGGCGACGGCGACCACAACGTCCCGTCTACTGCGTGCACCGACGCCGACGGGCGGGCCGACCTGATGGTCTGCATCATCGCTTCGCCGGCACCCGCACGAGGGCTACCGGGTGGGCCTGCCCTTCGCCGGGGACTGGGAGGAGGTCCTCAACACCGACTCCGAGGGAGTACCAGCGGCTCCGGCGTAGACAACCTGGGCGCATGTCAGGCCGAGGACCTGCCCTGGAACGGGCGCCCGGCCTCCGTGAGCCTGCGGGTCCCCGATGGGAGCGGTCTTCCTGCGCCCGGCCTCAGGGCTGACCCGCCGGAACACGACAGCGGTGGGGGAGAGGCATGGTCTCTCGCCCCACCGTGGATTTCATACTCACGTCATCAGAACCTTGAACTCGACCCACCACTACTACCACCTATAAGCCGGTAGTCTGGGCCCTGTCTCGCACAGGCGCGCGGCCTCCGGTGCCCTGTAACTCTGCGTGTCCGGTCGGCCCAGACGTCGATGTACGATGTTTTCGGTCCGCTGCAAAATTCTTGCAGTCGGCGACCCGATGCTGACAAGGGAAGAAGAATGACAAGAAACTGGTCACGAGCGCCCCCAGCGCAGGTGCGCGCCGTATCCGGTCGCCCTGGACCGCGAGCCACCCTCATGGAGGTGTGGCAGGGGCTCTATCCGCCGCCGTCGTCGACACTGCTGCGGACGACTGGTACGCCACCGAGTGAAATAAGCGCCGGGCGCCAGGGGCACTTCTCCGCCGAGTTCCTCGTGGGCCGCGCCCTGCTCAGCAACCTCTCCAACCTGGGGATGGTCGACGAGGGCGCGCAGGTTTGGCCGGTTCCTTCGGCGTCAACCTCTCCGAGCGTCCTGGAGCAGGAGCCCGACGCAGCCTGGGCAACGGCGGGGCTGGGACGCCGGCCGCCCGCTTCCTCGACTCCTGCGCCACCCTCGACTCTGCCGGTCAGCGGCTTCGGCATCCTCTACCGCTACGGGCTGTTCAAGCAGCTCTTCGAGGACGGCTTCCAGACCGAGCACCCCGACCCCTGGATGGAGGAGGGCTACCCCTTCGTCATCCGCCACGAGGAGGCCCAGCGCCTGGTCCACTACCAGGACATGACCGTGCGTGCCATCCCCTACGACATGCCCATCACCGGCTACGGCACCAAGAACGTGGGGACCCTGCGCCTGTGGAAGGCCGAGCCGCTCGAGGTTCGACTACGACGCCTTCAACTCAGCGCTTCACCGAGGCCATCGTCGATCGCGAGCGCACCTCGGACATCTCCCGTGTCCTCTACCCCAACGACGCCACCTACGAGGGCAAGGTCCTGCGGGTGCGCCAGCAGTACTTCTTCTGCTCGGCCTCCCTGCAGCAGATCGTTGAGAACTACGTCAGCCACCATGGTGAGGACCTGACCGGCTTCGCCGACTACAACGCCATCCAGCTCAACGACACCCACCCGGTGCTCGCCATCCCCGAGCTGATGCGCATCCTCCTGGACGAGCACCACCTGGGCTGGGAGGAGGCCTGGGAGGTGGTCACCAGGATCCCTTCGCCTAACCAACCACACGGTGCTGGCAGGGCTGGAGACCTGGGAGATCTCTCATCTTCGACCGTCTCTTCGCGCATCACCGAGATCGTTCGCAGATCGACCGCCGCTTCGCATGGAGATGGCCGAGCGCGCCTGGAGCAGGACACCATCGACTACATGGCTATCCGGGGACAAGGTGCGCATAGCTGGATCGCCTGCTACGCCTCGTACTCCATCAACGGCGTCGCCGCGCGCTACACCGAGATCATCAAGCGCGAGACCCTGGGCGAGTGGCACGCCATCTGGCCCGAGCGCTTCAACAACAAGACCACGGCAGTCACGCCCCGCCGCTGGCTGCGCCAGTGCAACCCGCGCCTGTCGGCGCTCCTGGACGAGTCACCGGCTCGGACGCCTGGGTCAGGACTGTCCGTCCCGCCGAGCACACCGACTCCGTGGACGGTCCGTCACGACCCGCCTGGGCGGAGATCAAGCACGCCAACAAGGTGGACTTCGCCGCGTGATCGCTTTCAGCGCAGGGGATCGAGATCGACCCGAGGCGATCTTCGACGTCCAGCGCCTCCACGAGTACAAGCCAGCTGCTCAACGCCATCTATCCTGGACCCTACTTCCGTATGAAGCAGGACCCGAGCGGTGCGGTCTAAGCGGGTCTTCATCTTCGGGGCGAGGCGGCTGTACATCCGGGCCAAGGGCGTCATCAAAGCTCATCAACGCCATCGCCGACCTGGTCAACAACTGACACGTGGTCTCTCAGACCATCAAGGTCGTCCTCGTCCACAACCACAACGTCTCCCCGGCCGAGCATCATCCCGCCGCCGACGTCTCCCGAGCAGATCTCGATGGCCGGGCAAGGGAGGCCTCGAGGCACCTCAACATGAAGTTCGGCGATGAACGGGCGCCTGACCCTGGGCACGCTCGACGGCGCCAACGTAGAGATCCTGGAGGCCGTCGGGACGACAACGCCTACATCTTCGGCGCCACCGAGGACGAGCTGCCCGCCCTGCGTGAGCTGCTGACCCCTGTGTGGCACTACGAGAACGTCCTCGGTCTCAAAGCGCGTCCTGGACGCTTTCACCGACGGCACCCTGGACGACAACGGCTCCGGGCTGGTTCGTCGACCTGCGCCTGCAGCCTGCTGGAGGCCTCCCGACGGCAATGCGACGTCTACTACGTCCTGGGCGACTCGCCTCCTACCGCGAGACCAAAAGGACGCCATGGCGACGACTCATGCCTTGCCCGCGCCTGGCAGCGCAGGGCCTGGGTGAACATCACCCGCTCGGGCCCGTTTCTCCTCCGACCGCACCATCAGCGACTACGCCCGCGAGGTCTGGAAGATCGACTGAGCCCGATCGCCTGATCGTCATGGCATGAGCGAGTGCCCCTCACCGACGTATGGTGAGGGGCACTCGTCATCTGCTGGGGCCGCCATCGTCCTCGCAGAGCTCGCCGAGGCCTCTCAGTAGAGCAGGGGAGGCCAGGCGGCGGCGGGCCTGGGCGACCTCCGGGGAGGTGGACCGATGATCTCGAGCTCGAGGCAGTCGCAGGCGGGCGCTCCCGCTCCTCCCCCTGATGGGCGCGCACGGCCTCCAGGGCCCGGCCGAGGGCGGCGTTGACGTCGCCCAGGGCCAGGCGGCGTCGGCACCGGCCAGGGCCGCGGTCGAGGTCCGTGGGCGCGGCGTCGGCGCGCGAGCGAGCTGCGTGGGGTCCTGGCGTCCAGGCGGGCCGCGAGGCGCACCTGGTTGCAGGCCTGCGAGGTCGTCGTCGCCGGGTTCTGGGCGATGGCGTGGGTGTGAGACCTCCTCGGCGGCGGCGAAGTCCCCGGCCTCGATGGCCTCCCGGGCAGCCCGCTCGACCTCGGATCTCCTCAGGCTCCGGCCTGGGGTCACCGCCAGCTGCGCGTCGACGGCGATGGTGCCAGCTGACACCGTTGGCGGCAGCTACCTCCAGCAGCTGGTCGATGACCGACACGCAGCTGCTCCGCGGGGGCACCATCCTGGAACATCGGGCACCGGCTGGCCGCGATGAGGGCCACGACGTGGGGACGGCCTGAGCCTGGAGGGCCTGGGCGACCTCGGGCGGCGTCGACGTCTCACGCGCGCCAGCTGGAAGCGGCCGGCGTACTGCCCGGCGAGCTGCTCAGCGACGGCGGCGAGGTCGGTACTGGCCTGGCTGCGCGGGCTGTGCAGGACGATGACGACGGGGACCTGGGTCGAGACCTCGGCGGCGTCGCGCAGGCTGGAGGCATCGACGCTCGACCACGAGCGGCACACGGCAGGCCGCCGCCCTGCGCGCCGGTCACCGGACGGTGGGGCTCGGGTGCCCTCCGGCAGGCCAGCCGGCAGTGGCAGGGGGCGAGAAACTGGACTAGGTCGACGGCGCCGAACATGCTCATAGCAGCTTGCCTTCCTCGGGCCGCAGCCCGGTTGCTTCATGATGGGTCTTTCGGTGTCCTCAGCGTCCGTGCGCGCCGGGCGGGTTGGCGCGCTCTCGCTGCTCACGCGGTCTGAGCGTGCCGGCGGCCCGACTCGGGTGCAGTCACGGAGTCGGGCCGAGACTCGAGGCGCTCAGGACGGTCTGGCCGACGCCGAGGCCGTGGGGAGCCGGCGTCTTCGAGTCGTCGTTTCCACCTGCATGAGCGCGGTCTCGGCGCCCAGGACAGCCACCTTGTCGCTTCCTCCTTGGGATGGAGAGGCGACCACTGGAGTCGTAGGTGGCGGTCACGGTGCCGAGCGATCTTCAGGTTGCCGACCCATGTGGGCGGCGACGTCACCCCTGCAAGGTGAGGTCGAGCCGTCAACGTCGTGCGCTTGTAGACCACCGTGAAGGTCAGGTGGTGAAGACCAGCGCCCGCCATCGCCCTCCTCCAGCTGCGAGCCCCTGGAACCCGTCCTGACAGCCGCCGCCGTACGTTGACCTCGCCCGGGAGCTGAGATTGGTGGTCTCAGGCGGCCTGGACCTTCTGACGCAGCAGGTCATCGGGGAAAGCCTTTGCCGTTCTCGCCCGTCGGGTGGTTGAGCGCATCGACATGAGGCGTCGAGGAGGACCGCCGTGGAGACCAGCCCGGTGGATCGGCCGTCATCTTGGCGCGCTGGGCCACTGCGGTCGTACAGGAATGCTCGCCGCTCGGGACCCTGCGCAGGCCCAGACCTTGAACTGGTCGCGGGCCGAGTTCTGCTCAGGGAGATGATGCGGACTGGCGCCCTCGAGGCGGCCGCGGCGTTACGAGGGAAGCCGACGGTCTGGCCTCCCCCGCCCTGGATCGTGGTGGTCATGGGGTGGATGAGTCGTGTTCCCGCTGGCGGAGGCGTGTGGCGTACTCAGCCGCACGGATCGACCGCCGGACCGGACATGATCTCCGCCCAGGCTGTCCGCGTTCTTCTCCTTGTCCGCCGTCGCCAGGCCGGTCTGGACGCGCTGGAGGATCTCCGGAGCTGCTCGTCGTTGAGGACGGGCTCGGCGATCGGCGTGCCGGAGGCCTAGGGTCTGGGCGGTCTTGGGCTGAGACTCGAGCAGGCGGCCGGCTCAGGAGGCGAGCGGAGGGCCGCCTGCGCTCAGAAGGCTCGACAGGTGGACTTCATGCGTGCTCCTGGTTGTCGGGGGTCCGCGGTGGGGTCTGGCTCGCGAAAGAGGCTCGGCGTCGGCAGCCTGGATGACGGCAGGGTGTCGCCGCGGAGGCAGCTCGACGCCGTCCGGGTGGAGGCCACGACCCGCGGTCGACGTCGAGGGGTCCGCGCACGTCGCGGAGAGGTGCTCACCGCTGTCCCTCGGTCTGAGCAGCCCGTGCGTCGCGCCGGTTCGCCTCCGGCGCTGGTCGCGACGCAGGACTGGCCTCCGGCTGGGTAAAAGGCGGTCGGCATCTGGAGACCAGGGTCGGCGGGCGCCGCCGGCGCAGTCCTCGATCTCAGCGGTGTCACTCTCGAGGCTCGCTCGGGTCCGACTGACCAGCCGCGCACATAGTGTGTGTGGTCTCGGGCGGGGCGAAGCGCGTGTGGTCCTGGACTCAGCGCCCTGCTCAGGCACCTGGTGCTCGACGGAAGCCACGTGGCCATGTGATGGCTCACGTGACCGGTAGTGAGCGCAGCCTCGAGAATCACGCGATGTATCGAGTGAGTCCGAGGTCGCAGGTGCTTCGACGGCGTCTGGGACGATGCCATGCGCCTCGCCGTCCTGGAAGTCCCTCCGGCCGGGCGGCCCAGTACTGCTGGTGGCGGCCTCATCAGGACCGAGGGACGACCAGACGAGCCACGGGCGACTCCAGCGACCCTCGGGTCCTCCTGCCCGACGTGGCTCTCACCAGTCGCACCGTCTGTCGGTCGAGCCGCACTGAATCGCACTGAGCCCTCTCGCCGTAGCCGCGTACCGGGGGAGCGTCTCAGGCGCCGACGGAGAACCTCGTACGCGTCGAGTGGAGACGCGACCCGTGCGCGGGTCGGTCAGGCCTCGCCAGCGCTCAGCCCGCTCCTTGTCCCTCAGCTCTCGGCGGGTCGAGCCGCCGGTCGGGATGATCCACCTGGGGAATGCCCTCGGTGGAGACAGGTCGGCGTTGGCGATACGGACGCGCACGCTCGGCCGAACGGGTTCGCCGCTCGACGTCGGCGCGGCACGCAGCTGGAGGTCGATGAAGAACGGGAAGGCACCGCCAGCGACGAACGAAGCCGCGCAGGGCGATCCCGCCCGTAGAAGTACCAGGGCGTCTCCACCTGCCGCATTGCCAGCTGATGGTCAGGTCGGGGCGCTGGCCTTGCCGTCGGTCATGGCCATGACGACGATCTGCTCGTCGACGTTCTTGCGCGGCAGCAGGCGCGGTCGGCGGTCCTGCGCGGTGTTGAAGGTGACCGACAGAACCGCCGGTCTTCTCCCCAGCCAGAGGTCGGGCCCGGAGGCGCTCACAGGCCGGCCTTGCGCTCCGAGCACTGGGATCCGGGGCCACGCGTCGCCCGGCCTGGGCAAAGCGCCGGAGGGCTGAGGGTGGCCGCCGAGGAGGCGGCGAAGGTGGCGTGGCTGGGGCAGTACTGGGTCTCGTCCTCAGGACAGGGTGCCGGCATCGGCGTCGATACTGGTGACCACCGTGTAGGGAAGCGCGTTGTCGGCGTCGGGGCTCAGCCAGGCGTCGACGTCGGCCGCACTGCGCCACGAAGAGGTGGACGTCGCGCGCGCCGTCGGAGGACTTCGCGGTCGCGGATGACGTCGACTCGCAGCCGCTGAGGACGCCGGGCCGTGATGACGTAGGGCTGAGAGGGACCGGAGGCGACGTCGCCCTCGACCTTGAGCTGGGTTTCCAGATGGTGGCCGAGCAAACGGCCAGGGCGATGAGGACAGCCGAGGACGGTCACCACCACGCTCAAGATACGTCGACTCGACGCGGATCTCTATGCCGCGGACACGGTTGGACGACGGCTGGCTGCGGAGCCGGACATCGCTGCGAGCGCTCACCATGCGCGCCTGGGACCAGGAATCGCATGACGGACCCCGACGACCGCACCGACCTCGGCGCAGATCACAGCCAGGTGCGCGCTGAGGCAAAGCGAACCGCCGGGATCCAGCCGGCGAAAACGCGCTCGCCATCCAAGTCGTAGCTGCCGTTCTCGAGCACGGAGCCGGAACGCTCGAGAAAACGCAGCGCACGGATCGGGCAGCGCCCCGCAGCAGTCACCAGATCCATCAGCCGCCACTCCTCCCGCTCGCGGGAAGCACTAGCTGGTTGTGTGACGTATCGTCACGCTTTGTGTGACCGCCTCCCGATCACGCAATCGTTGGCGCTGGGCTGATGGTGAGCGTCCCAGCTCGCCAGGAGGAACCCGACGTGGCTGAAGATACAGCGGTTTGCCATCACGATGCGCGGTGCGACCGCGCTCAGGTCATGTTTCGGAAGCTGGAGCGGCTCTCGCGCCAGCGCTGGCCGACGCGCGTCGCGGGTGGCCAGCGCTGACGCGCGCCATGACGCTGGCCGGCGAGCGGCTGATGCTCCAGCGCCGGCTGCGGGGAGTCCGACTCAAGCCGACCTACGCCGGCCTGGGCTCACGGATCGAGCGGCTGCTGCGCAGCGCCGGGCGAAACGCCTCCGTGCTGTCAAGGCAACGCCGGGCCGACGCCCTGCTGACCCGGACCCGGACCAATGCCGGGAGCCTCTCGAGCGCAGCGCCTCGGGCAGCGACGCCCTGCTCGCCGACGCCCGCCAGCCAGCGAGCTGCGCTCGCGCTCCCAGAGGCCTCGACCGCTCTCGCCAACGCCGAGGCCCGCGCCAGGAGCTCGTCTCCTCCGCCTCGCGCAAGGCCGCCCAGATCTCGCCGAGTCCGAGGGCGGCCCGTCACCGGATGCGGGCCAGCACGCCGAGCGCGGGAGCCGCACTGGTCCGTCAGGCCCGCAAAGCAGGCCGCCGAGATCGCGATCACCTCCAGCGCGACGCCACCGCCAACCGCAGGCCGCCGCGCCAGGCCGACAGAGCTGCACAAGACACTCGACGGCGAGGCCGAGAGATCCTCTCGGCCGCCAGAAGCAGGGAGGCCGAGGCTGACCGTCGGCAAGGCGACAGCGCGAGGCCGAGAGATCCTCACCTCTGCGCGCAACGGTCGGAGACGCTGCGCAGCTCGGCCACCGACGAAGAGCCGCTGCCGCCCGTTCGAGGCCACCGAGCTGCGCCAGCGGCCACTTGGAGATCGCCGCCGCGCACAGCAGGCCGCCCAGGGAGGACTCCGACGCCCACGGGGCCACCCGCGAGCGCATCCGGGAGATGCAGGAGCAGGCACAGGTTCAGGCCCAGGAGGCCGAGGAGCGCCTGCAGGAGGCGCTCTCCCGCGCCGAGGAGGTCCGCGCCCGCACCGACGCCGGGGCCCGCAAGCGTCAGGAGGGCGGTCGCCCAGGCCGAGAGACCCTGGCACAGGCCCGGATCGAGGCCGAGCAGATCATCAGCGACGCCCGTGCCGACGCCGATGTCACCGCTCAGGTGGCCGCCCGCCAGCTCAGGAGCTCGAGCGTCAGCGCGACTCGGTCGCCGCCTACCTCACCGAGATGCGCGCGGCGTCCTGGGCGTGCGCCTGCCTCAGGCACCCACCTTCCAGCGACCACGTTGCGGCCCCTGCCCAGGAGGCTCAGGATCCGGCGCAGGAGCAGTCCTCCGCCGCATCAGCGGAGCCGACGGCCAGTGGCAGCAGCGCCAGCAGTGCCAACACCGCCAACGGTGCTCACGCCTCCGGCTCAGCAGCGCCTCAGCGACAGTCAGCCACCTCCGCGCCGTCGGCCCGCCTCGGCGCCCGCACCAGCCGGCAATGCGGCCGCTGCGACGTCCGGGCAGGCGCAGCCAGCAGCCCGCTCAAGCAGCTCCGAAGAGCTGCGCTCGAAGGGCGGTTCCGGCCGCATCGAAGCGTTCCGGCCTCGGGAGGAACCAGGGCAGTTCCGGCAACCGCCACCCTCGCCAGACGAGGGACGCCGCTGAGGCGCCTCGTGACTGCCGACGACGACGCCCGGTCCGGACGAGTCAGCCGGTACTCTCCGGCTCTGGCGACTCGGAGGTCTCCGACTGGGCGGCGTCGCGTCGTCGTCGGCGGCGCAGCAGCCCGGATGCTTCAGGGCGTCAGGACGTCGAGACACGCGCGGGCGCGCGCGCATCGTCGAGCTCTTCCTCAGGTGGCCCGCGATGAGGGACTTGAGGATGGTCCGCTACGGGTGCGCGGCTACTCGGGCGGCAGCGCCCGCACCCCGCTGCGCGGCTGGTACCTGAGGGCCGACGAGGACCGTCAGCATCGACACCAGGGCCGCTTCTACTTCCTGTCGATGCCGCTGAGACCTGGCCCAGCGGCTGCGCGGGTCAGGCGCGAGCCTGCCGGTGCCGATGACGATCGGTGAGGGCGGACGCGACGGCGACATCGTGCCGCTGCGCTTCGCGCTGGACCGACTGCTGCCGGGCTGGGAGGGCGCTCCCGAGCCCGACTCGTATGAGTAGCGGGGACTCGCCGCCTCGCTGCCTCAGGCTCAGCAGGCGTCAGCGCAGCCCTACCAGAGGCGGCGTTCCCAGCAGGGAGGGTGTGCCAGTGACGTCGCTCCTCCAGGCCCCGGTCGCACCGAAGAGGGACTCTGGTGGTCAAGCCACCACGTGCGCGGTACCAGCCGGAATGACGCGGTGGCAGCCAGGGCAGGTGTGGGACTTGTCCCCGCACGCGCAGGTAGCGCACGGTGAAGTCAGCCTGAGTCCGGTCTGGGTGCGCGGCACGAGGCGAGGCGGTCATGCTCAGGGGATGTGTCCCCTGCCGTGAGGGGCGCTTGGATCTGCGGCGTGCCGTACTCCGATCTCATCACATCCGGCTCCCGCCCCCAAGCCGGGGACGGGGCCGGATGCCAGATGACGTGGTACGGGCCCTCGAGGAACCAGCATGAGGACCGGAGCCGGCCTCCAGCCCAGACGAACCGCCTCAGATCACCGGGGTGAAGATCTCAGATAAGCCCCATAGGCCACGGTGTTCTTCTCCTCGACAGGCTCAGCCGCTGGGGCGTCGATCCTGCCGCGGGAGAGTCGTCGATCTCAGGCCCTGGACGATCTTCCACTCGCCGTTCTCGCGGTGCGAAGGAGGAGATGATGCCCTCGGGCACGCCGTAGAGCCGTCCGGACGCGGTGACCGAGGGAGGAGGTCAGGACAGAGTTGCCCAGCGCAGTCGTGGACGTGGTCGATGGCAGCAGAGAGGCCCGCCGAGGGCGGCCGAGGAGGCGCCGCGGGCATCGATGATGGCGGCGCCTCGGCAGCGACGGTCGGGATGAAGTCGTTCTCTCGACGGGCGCGGTCGGCCGGGATATCGGTGACGCGCCCATGACGGTGGCCTGGGTCAGGTCGGGGTACTGGGTGGAGGTGTTTGCCAGACGGTGACCTTGTCGATGACGGTGACGTGGCAGCCGGCGGTGAGCATCAGCTGAGCCAGAGCGCGGTTGTGGTCCAGGCGGGTCATGGCCGTGAAGCGCGAGGCAGATGTCGGGAGCGTGAGGGAGGCGATGAGGGCGTTGGTGTTGGCGCGAGGGTTGCCCACGACGAGGCACCTTGATGTCGTCGGCGGCGCCGGCGTTCGAGCGCCTCGCCCTGGGGGTCCGAAGATGCCGCCGGTGGCGGAGAGCAGGTCGGCGCGCTCCATAGCCCGGCCTTGCGGGACATGGAGACCAACGAGGGAGAGCGATGTTGGCACCCTCGAAGGGCAGCCTTGGCGTCGTCGAAGATGTCAACGCTGCCCAGAGGGTCGGGAAGGCGGAGTCCGAACAGCTCCATGGCGGTGCCCTCCGGCGGCCTTGACGTGCCAGCAGGATCTCCAACAGGCGGAGGTTGACGCGCTGCGTTCCGGAGCCGGGCAGGGCGCCGGAGGCGATGCGGTGCGGCTGGCGCGCGTAGCCGATGTTGCCGGCGGCACCGGTGACGGTGATATTGACGCGGGAGCGTTTGCCATCGAGGGACTCCTTCGAGGCGTGTGTCGTCGCACGGGCGCAGCGCGGCGGCTTGGCCCAACGTGACAACGCCTGACGTTCGCGCGGAAGGTGAACACCAGTCCACCACGTTTCGTGACTCTCACCACTACCTTGGTCGGCTGTGGTGGAGATCCTGCGCGCGGTGATCTCGCACGAGATCTGACCGCGCCTGACAGCTGCCGTCCTGGTCGATACGCTGGGGTCCTCCCCAGCCCGTTTCTCGCCTCCAGGACCGTGATAGCTCACGCCGATCCCTCATGCCGCCGACTGGCGCCTCGTGCTCGCGGCTCCGCGCACCCGCGGTCTCCTCGACCGCGGGCGCCGCGCGGTGCCGTCTCCTTCGGCCTGGCGCTGCAGGCGCCGCCCTGGGCGGGGGTGGTGGCTCATCTCCACCCGGACGCGCTCTGGGGCGCTCTCCTGGAAAGCTCATCACCACGGCTGCGGGCCTGCTCTTGGGCGCTGGCTGCGCCGCTGTCCTGAGCGCCGCACGCCAGCTGCTGGCCCAGCGGGTCGCCCGCTCCAGCACTTGCTCACCGAGGGAGACCCCACCTGCGCCGGCTCACGCTGGCGCCTGCTGGGGCTGGGTCCGGCTCGCGCCCGCCGACGTGCGCGGCGGGTGCCTGCGCCTCCTTGCGCGGCCGACGGCGCCGAGGCGTGTGGCCTCTGCCGCCAGACCTTCCTGGCCCCCGACTGGCCAGCCGCGACATTTCCCTCCTGGTGCTCGTCGGAACTGGCGACCGCGGTCGATGTCGTCCCCGCCTGGTCCTGGGACGGCCGTCGTCGTGGTGCCGGCCTTCAGCTCCGCCTGGCCACGCGCGGCGGCTGCGGGCCTCGTCGTCGGGCTCCCGCCAGGCACTCGCACACGGCTGGCCGCCGAGTACCTCGACGCCATCCGCTGCGCACCTCCACCTGGCCCAGGCGCTGGGCGCACCAGTGCCCGCCTGCGCCTGGCCGGGTGAGACGAGTTTTCAGCGCGCGTCATGGGGCTGTTGGCGGGCAACCAGCTCGGTCATCCTGCTCACCGACGGCGCTCTTCTCGCTCCTCCTCATCACCCGGGGCTGCGGGACTGGCCCTGATGCGCTGAGCGCCGGTGTGATCGACAGTCGGCGACGCGCTGGCGATCATGCTGACCTCCTTCGTGCTCCTCGAGCCGCTGAACCACGTGGGGCCTTCTTCACGTGGCGCGATGGGTGATAGCCCAGCCCGGCGCGCGATCCGCCGGATCCTGCGCGCCCTGGCTCCTCTGCACTCGGCCCGGTCCGGACAGACGCAGGCGCAACGGCTCAGGACGTCAGTCGTGCTCGACGGCGTCGAGGAGCCTGGGGCCAGGAGGGCCGGTGCTGGAGGGCGTGAGCCTGACCGTGCGCCGCGGCAGGCACCTGGCGGTCGTGGGCCCCTCGGGGCCGAGGCAGAGTCAACTCTCATGGCGATGCTCGCCGGGAACCTGCTGCCCAGCACGGGCACTGCGCGTCGGAGGGACTGGGCTGACCGCCGCCACCCAGGACGGGTGCGCTCAGCCTCCGCGCTGATGGCCCAGACGGCGTGGCTGTTCACCGGCACGATCGCGGACAACCTGCGCCTGGCAGCTATGCGACGCCGTCGCAGATGTAGCACGCCTGGGTGGCCCGCCTGGACAGGAAAGTGGCTCTCTCATGCCCGGAGGGCTGGGACGCAGGTCGGAGAAAGCCGGACTGGGTCTTTCAGGCGAGACAGGCGCAGCGCGCCTGTCCCTGGCACGCGCTTTCCTGGCCGACCGCCCCGTACTGCTGCTGGACGGGCCCACCAGCCAGGTGGACGTGGCCAGCGAGGCGGCCATCGTCGAGTCGATCGAGCAGCTGGCCCGGGGCCGCACTGTCATCTACATCTCGCACCGTGCGGGGCACTGACCGCCGCGGACCGGACGGTGGTCGAGGGCCGAGAGTCCACGGGTGAGCGGGTTCCGGCCGCCGGCGCTGAGGAGACGGCACCGACAATGCCGGACCGACGTCCACAAGGACGATGACGTTGATGGCACTGATGACGTCTCCGACGCCACCGACACTACGGCACGCTCCGGACGGCCCACGGGAACCACGGACGGGGCAGGCGCGATCGGTCAGGCAATCGCCAGCACCCCGACATCAAGTGATGCCGTCGGATCAGATGGAGCTGCGCGACGACTCGAACCGGTTCCTCCACGCAGGGCGTCCGTGGCGTCCGACGCTGGTGCGCTGGCTGCTGGGGTCACCCGCCGGTGCTCCCGCCCTCCTGGCCTCCACTCTGTGCTCGCATCATCGGCGCGCTCAGCGGCGTGGCCCTATTCGCCCTGGGCGCCTACGCCGTGGCCTCGAGCAGGGCTGGCGATGGTGAACAAGTCACCTGTGCCCGCCATGTGGCCGGTGCTGGCAGTCATGGCGGGGCTGTCGCTGCTCAAGGCGGCCCTGCACGCTACGTCGAGGCAGTTCCTCAGCCACCTTGTGGCCGTCCCCAAAAGCTCTTGAGCTGCTGCGCGTCAGATCTTCCGCTCACTCATCCCCCGTTCCCCAGGGTCGGCACGACGTCCCGCTCGGGCGATCTGCTGTCTGCAGGCCACCAGGGACGTCGAGCCGCATCGAGGTCTTCTTCGCCCACCCTCGCTCGGCGGTCTCGGCCGTCATCACCCCGATCGTGGTACTCACGGCCATCGGCCTCAAGGTGCTCCTGGCCGGTGGCTCTGGCGAGTGCTTCCCCTCGTGGTGCTCAGCTGTTCATCGTGCCGCGTCTGGGGTCTGGTGCCTCTCCTGGGCCTCTCGATCAACCTCGGCGTTGAGCGGACCTCGCAGCACGTCACCGGCACCATCCAGGGCATGGGCAGGGTCGTCGGGTACGGGCGTGGCCAGGAGCGTCTCGATGAGATGGCCGGGATCGACGCCGAGATCACCGGCGCCTCGTCCCACCGGCCAGTGGGCGGCGGTGCGCCGGGCGTCAACCAGCTGGCGAGTTTGATCGCACCGATCGTCGTCGTCATGATCGGGTCGATGCTGCCAGCCACCGGTTCTGGAGCAGGCGTGCCCCTTCTGGCGGCCGCTGCGGCCGCAGTACTGCGGATGACCGAGACCGTACGCGGTGTCGAGGGAGCTCGCCGGCGCGCTCAGCGCCTCCTTCGCCTCGGCCGAGGAGGGTGTGCGGAGGGTCGTCAACGCCCCGTGGAGGTGCGCGACGGCGCTCAGGGCTGACCGGCGGGATCTCCACGGGGTCCTGTGGCGGGACGTGAGCTACTCCTACCCCAGCTCGCCGCTCAGGCCGTGCGCGGTGTGAGCCTGCGAGCCAGGGCCGGCAAGTGGACCTGCATCGTGGGGGCCTCAGGCTCAGGCAAGTCGACGCTGGCCCAGCTGGCGGAATGCGCTTCGATATGAGCCGAGCGTCGGGCCGTATCCTCATCGACGGCGCCGGGACGTGGCCGATCTGCGCGCCTCAGCCTCTACCAGGAGATCGGGATGGTGGATCAGCGGGTCCATCTCATGCAGGCCACCATCGCCGACAATGTTCGCCTGGCGGCGCCGTCGGCCAGTGACGCCCAGGTCCTCCGGACCTGCAGGGCCTGCCATCATGATGAGGGTCATTGAGGGCCCTCGAGGGACGGCTACGACACCCTCGTGAGGCGAGCGCGGCCAGTCCTGTCCGGGGGCCAGCGGCGGCGTCTGGCGCTGGCACGGGCCCTCCTCGCTTCCCGTCCAGAGTGCTCATCCTCTGAGTTCACCTGCACCTGGACCCAGACCTGGACGGCGGGTGCGCATCCCGGGGTGCGCACCTACCTGCCACAGGCCACGATCATCGAGAGTCACCACCGCCTGCAGTGGTCGGAGCAGGCCGACCACGTCGTCGTCATGGATGCGGGCACGGTGGTGCAGGCGAGCCCGCCAGCCCAAGCTCCTGAGCGCGAGGCCCCGGACCGCTGCACACTCTCACCCGCCCGCAGGCACTGACGGCCGGTTCAGACGGACTCAGGCCGGCACGACGATCGGCGCTGAAAGTCGGTGACTCCCAGCGCCCGATCGAGTGACTGCGATCTACTCCCGGGCGGGTGGCGGCGGGGGAGGCCTCGAGCTCCCTCCGGGGCTGGCGACGCCTTCGACATGACGGCGTCGAGGTGAGCCCATACCGTCGAAGGAGGCTCGCGGGCGTTCTCCGGGTCGCCCTCGTCATTGACAGGCCGCCCGCCATGCGGTCACGATGATGGCGATGTCGCCGTCTCCCGTAACGTTAGGTGGCGGTCCCGAAGGTCAGGGCGATGTGAAATTGTGGCGATCATGAGGGCCACCTGCTGGTCGTTGAAACCGGGCGTGGAGGACAGCAGGCCGGTGGCAGCCATGATGGCGCCCCGGGCACGCCCGGAGCCACCACCATGGTGATACCGAGCATGAAGATGAACGGCCACTGGGCGGTACTCACGTTCAGGTCCTGGGTGAGGACGATGGCGAAGGCGAAGGAGAAAGATCTTCGAGAGTCGGTCCGGCCAAGTGGATCGTGGCGCACGAGGGGATGGTGAAGGAGGCGACCGCGTCGGAGAGTGTTCTTCCTCGTCTGGCGCAGGTGACCGGGATCGTGGCCGCCGAGGAGGTGCCCAGGGCCGTCAGGTACGCCGGAAGCATGGTGGTGAGAGGGCCTTGAGCGGGTTCTTGCGTCCGATGACCCCGGCGACGATGAACTGGATGGCCAGGATGACGACCGCCTCGAGGATGAGGACCACGACGACGACCTTCAACAGGGCCTTTCATGACCGAGCCGGCGGCGCCCGTGTAGGGTGAGGTTGAGGAAGATGCCGAAGATGTGCAGCGGCAGCGGCGAGGATGATCATCCGCTCGATGGGGCGGGTGATGATGGCGGAACTCGATGGAGCCCTTGCGCAGGACGCCTCGGGGAACCAGGGACAGGCCGATGCCGAAGATGAAGAGAGCAACAGCGCGGTCGAGCCTCGACCGGCGGGGCATCTCACGGTGAAGTAGCTCCAGCGCCCCCTCAGGCAGCGACATTGGCCAGGGATGTCCGGCGAGCAGGCGGGGAAGGTGGCGCGCACACCAGGAAGGTGGGGAATCCGGCGAAGAGGGTGGAGGTGTGAGGCCAGGGGCCGTGGTGATGCCGAGCCACTTGCCAGCGCCGCGTCCCAGGTCGGCGATGGCGGGGTGACCAGGCCGATGATGATGGGCGGGATCGCCGAAGTTGAGAACTGGCTGAACGGGTCGGAGAAGGTCGCGAAGACGTTGCCGACTGCGCTTGAGGCATGATCGGGTGACCGCCAAGCCGGACCGATCCAGGGAGCAGGACCAGCACGATGGCACAACGGCGAGGTCGGGATGTCTGTGGCTGAGGCGGTTGCGGAGTAGTGGCTGATTGCCCGGCATAGGGGACCTTCAGTGTGAAAGGGAGGTGGCAAAACGTCTTGAATACCCAGCGTGCCACACCGTTCGGTTGCGGCGCCGCCTCGGACTCAGGAAATGAGAGCGCAGACGGCCCCAGATCACAGAAGACGACCTGCAGGCTACGGAAGGTCGAGGAGCACGCACCGAGTGCGCTCCGCCACTCACGCTGTGACGTGGGGCAGGTTGACGTAGGAGGACAGGAGCAACAGGACCGCGAGCCCGAAGACCGATGCCGAAGGCGACGTCGAACTGAAGCGGGTGCGAGCCGCCAGCCAGGTGCCGTCAGGGCGCTGGATCCTGAAGCAATGGCGGCGCCAGGATCCCGGTGGCCGCCCACGGGACGGCGATACGGCGGTGTCCCAGCAGCGCGATGGCGGGAACCGCCGCGGCCGATAGCCACGGGACGCACAGATGGTGCGGTAGGGCTCCTTGTGCTCGGCCTGCTGGGGATGCGGGTCGTGAGCCACGGTGGTGAGCCTATCGGCGCTCAGGGCGTCGGTCCACGACCTTCCGCCTCAAGGAGCGGCGCTTGCGGAATGGAACTGCGCGCCGAGGCCGCCCGAGGTCAGTGGGCGAAGTGGCAGGTGCCGGTGAGCGTACATGGTGACGCCGGCGGCCTGGGCGGCGTCGATGACCCTCCTGGTCCCGGATAGAGCCTCCGGGCTGGACGACGGCGCGAGACGGCGTCGGTGAGGCACCTGGAGGCCGTCGGCGAAGAAAGGCGTCGGGCAGCCACGGCCCGCAGGCGCGCTTTCCGGCCAGGCGCCCGGAGTCCCCAGGAACCTCGGACGCATCGGCGCACCACGGTGCCTTCTCCTTCTGAACCGTTGGCGGCGTCGCCGTGGGCGGGCTCCAGTGTTGGCGCGCTCAACAGCCAGCGCTTGCGAGGGGGTCGACGCGGTTTGACCTGTCCCATGCCCACACCGACGGTGGCGCCGCCCTATGGGCCGGGAGGACGGCGTTGGAGCGCACGGCGCGCACGCGAGCGCCAGGCGAGGCCGGCGCAGCTCAGGCAGGAGGGCGTCGTCCGGCTGGCGGGCCCGGCGCGACCAGTGTCCGGGTCGCCGGGTCGTCGCGTCGGCACTGGGCACGTCCGCGCTCCTGGATAACGGCTCCGCCGGAGACCTGTGATCTCAGCGCCTCTCGCGCTGACCTCGACGAGCCCAGCAGGCTGCCAGGTTCTTCTTGGTCGACAGGATCTCCACGGCCTCCGTCGTCGAAGGCGCGGCGACCTCGGTGAAGATCCGGCGATCTGGCGGGCCATCTCGGCGGTGACGGTGGCGTTGGTGGCGATATTGACGCCCGCCGTGAGGCGGAGACCGGGTGCGGAGAGCGTGGGCGCTGCGGTGGGCCTCGGCGACGTCGCCCGGCGGCGGGATTTCGGCGATGCCAGCAGGGGTTGGCGATGCTTGACGACGGCGACCGTGGCAGCCTCGCCGTGGTCGTATGAGCGGCGCACGGCGGCGTCGGTGTCCGGTGTGGTTGTTGTGGCTCCTTGGCCTTGCCGTGGAGCTGGCGCACGCGCCACTCGCTACGCCCCGGCGGTGCGGTGCGACGGCGGCGGCCCGCTGGTGGGGAGTTCTCCCGTGGCGCAGACTCGCCAGGCGCGCGCCAGCCGGCGCCGGCGTAGGCGGGCAGGGCGGTCGGTTCATCGAGACCGGTCTCGTCCGCGGCGTCGGTGGCGTCGGCTCGACGGCCGCCAGCGCCACGTGGACACGGCGGCGGCGTCGTAGGCGGCGGTGGCGGGCGAGCCTCGGCGCGGGCGGCGGCGAGCGACCAGGGGGCGAGCCGCCCTCGCGCGGCGGCGGCGACGTCGTCGTCCGGCGCTCGGGGCTGGTGACCGCGGCGACGGCCGGGTGGTTCTTGGCGGCGGCGCGCAACATGCGTGCGCCACCGATATCGAGTCTGCTCGGCACGCGAGCGTCGAGGGGCGCCGGAGAGCGACGGTGTCGGTGAAGGGTGGGGTTGACGATGACGAGGTCGATGGGGTCACGCCCAGGGTGCCCAGCTGGTCGAGGTGGTCGGGCTTACGGCGGTCGGCGAGGATACCGGCGTGGACGGCCGGATGGAGGGTCGTGACCCGGCCCTCCGAGGCTCTGAAGCCGGTGACCTCCTCCGCGTGACGGCCAGGCCCGCTGCGGCGATGGTGGCGGCAGTGGAGCCGGTGGAGTCGATCTCGACACCGGCGTCGGCCAGGGCCAGGCGAGCGGGACGGGCCGGTCTTGTCGTGAACGGATGATACGAGGCGCGGCGCACGGGGAAGCACGATCGGGACTGACGAGCCCTCCAGTGGGGACGTGAGCGGTGGGGACTGTCTGGTTTGCGGACTGCGAGGACTGGGACGACAGGGACATGGCGCTCCTGGTACGGCGTGAGGGCACGGGACGCGGGCGGGCGACGTCCGCACGTGGACGGCCTCGGCCGCTCCCGGTGGTCACCCTCGCCAGTTGCGGCCGGGACCATCCTGGGTCAGCGGGCCCTGCCGACCCTCTCCGCAAGAATCCGACAGCAAGGACGACGCCACCGGTCTGCTGAGCGCCCTGAAGCCCCTGGGTTACCTGTGCATGGCCACGACGTCGTTGCGGCGGAAGCCAGGACCAGAGCGGTCGGGACGGTGCCCCTCACCGGCGGGACGCTACGGCGCCTGACGATTTCATCTGCCGTTCGGTGGGCCGGTCGTCATCGGCGATGTCGCTGCTGGTGAACCGGTCGCAGACGGCCTGTTTCCTTGCCGGGCGGCTTTAGATGCGGCAGACTGAGTCCACAACATGACTGCGCCCATCAACATCGCAGCAACACCGGTACGCCGTGCGGTTTCCTCCCGAACGGTGGCGGGAAGCCGCCTCACGCCCACCACCGGCGCTGCTTTCGGTGGAGCCCTGCCACCGACTTATCCAGCGCCCTGAGCCTGGGTGGTGCGCGCGGAGCCTACGCATCATGATCGCTGCTCATCGCCGCCTGGTGGTGGTGCACGCGGTTGGCCTGCGCCGCCGTACGGCGGCAGTGTTCGTATCTGATGTGCCTCACATGGTGGTGGCTCTGACTGGCACGGACGCGCGCACCATCAGCCTGGCGCTCGGTGCTCCTCGTGATGCGGCGTCGGCGCCGTGTGGTCGTTCGTCGTGGCCGTCATCAGCAGGCTCCGTACGCACCGAGCGGGACTGTCCGCCATGGGCAACGGGATGAGTATCGACCTGACCATCGCCATGGAGGTGCTCAGCCCACTGGTTCCCCTGGTGCTCGTCGTGTTCCTGGCACCGGGCCGGATGCGCCGGCTGGCAGCCTCCGACTGGGCCTCCAGCTTCGCTCGCAGGCATGGCTGACGGCCGTCGAGCGGCGGCATCCGTGCGCTTGAGGAGAACGGCGTGCTCTCCCTCGGTCCTGGGCAACGGGCGCCTGCCCGCTTCTCCTTCAACCCGCGTGGACCCCGCCAGGGTCGATGGCCCAGGAGAACAACAACGTCCTGGCGGTCGGCAGCAGGTGAGCACCGCGAACGTCACAGGTGGCGGTGGCCCTGGCGATCACGCTGCTTGGCGCCTCAGGGCCTCACCGACTTCAGAGACCGGGAGCCTCATGTGGTTTACGGGTCGTGGCCTGGATCAGCGGCGGTGGTCATCCTGCGGTCGGTGAGCGACCACGCCACCTGTATCTGAAAGTCATCAACAGCTCGGCCAGGGCGGCTCAGCGGCGGCCAGCCCTGCTCATGTACTGTGCGCGGGTCAACGGCGCCTGAGCATATCTGTCCGTCATCCTCATGGCCGCCTGCCTGCTCCTGGACAGGCACGCGCCGGAGCCTAAAATGCAGCTGGCGCGCTGGCGTTGTGGCGGACCGGCTCGCTACTAATCTCACCGAGGGCACCACCGTTCGTGCGCGCGCTCTCATCGTCTCCGTGGTGGCGCTGGCGGGCCCCTCGCCTGGGGCGACCTGGCCGTCTACCTGCGCCTGCAGGGACCTGTCATGAGGCGCCTCACGCCATGCGGGCCGGGCGGGCCACCGCCGAGGCGGGTGCGCGCGGTGCGAGGGGCCATTGCCATGGAGCCACGACGCCCGGGCGCCGAGAGCCGAACCGCTCGCCAGGGCTTCCCGGTCCTGATCACAATTGGTGAGCGTCGTGCTGTTCCTGCTGTGCTGCATGTGCGGGGTGCGCTGTCTGGCAGCTCGCCCCTGAGCTCAAGGAGACCGAGCGACCTGGTCTGATCGGCTCTGCTCGCCGCCTGCTCTCCAGTGGTGCCGGGTTGAGCGGCAGCGCCCAGGGGCTCCTCTGCACGATCGGTGCGCGCTGGCCGCGGTGGCCATGGGCCTCGCACTCGTCCTGGCTTTGCAGCCGGGGCGTCGCATCAGCACGGCGTCGTCGTCCCGCCAGCCTCGTGGGCTAGCTGATCCGCGCTCGCCTGGGCGGCGGGCGGCTGCGCCTGCGACTATCGCCGACCTACATGCACGCGCTCGGCCTGGTGCGCAGGTCCGGCCAGGCGGCGAGCACCGATCTGGCCGCTGGGCTCTCCGTCAGCCGGCGGATCCGGGCCGCCGAGAGCATCCGAGGAGCCGGGGCTGTTCTGCGCGCACCAAGCGTCAGGTGGCGGTTGAGGCCGATTTGTCGTCTTCAGACGCTCGCCGAGGTCTCTGGGCGTCAGTCGGTGCGTCGCGAGGCCATCGTCTCGAATGGGACCGTGTCGATCTGGCCGACTCGAGTGCCGATTCCCGAGGTGGTCGGCTGGATGCGTCACCTCGCTGCCTCGGTGGCGGGCAACGATGCCGGATCCTGGACGTCGCCCGTCGGCTCAATACCTCCAACGGCGAGCAGTTCGCCGTCCTGGAAGGCTTCCGGATCACCGACGCCTTCCGTGGCGGCGCAGATCGAGTCGCTGGCCGGTCGACGCCCGGTCATGCGCGCTGGCCCTCTCGCAGCAGCCCCAGCCGTCGTCGTCGGTACCAGCGGCTCCCACGATCGATGATGCGACGGACCGATATTCCTCGCTGACCGGGCTACCGGGCGGGGCTGCTGAAGTCGCCGACAACGTCCTGGAGCACCTGGCCGCCGATGGGCGCGTCACGCGGTTCCTCCACGAGGATCGAGCTGTCGCAGGCCGTCAGGAGGGGCGGACGTCCCTGGAGGCCAGCGTCCTCTGCACGCCCATTCCGGGATGGCCTACCGGGCCGGGTCGGCGGCCCTCTGCGGTGACACGAGGCTCATCGGCGGCGTGGACGCGGCAGTCAGGACTCTGAGCGGCGCGGACGCTCGGCAGCGCTGAGACCTAAGCGGGATGCTGCCGTCCAGCAAGCTTCCGTCGCTCCGCGCCCGGGACGGCGCTACGCGTCGTCGTCCGCTCGTCGACATCGCTGGATTCGTGGCGGCGGTGGGACCGCCAGCGGGACCGACTCGGGCAGGCGCCCGGGCCCACGTCCGGGTGCCCGAGGGTGCGCGGACCGCCATGGCGGCAGTCGCACCGACCTCGACGAGGAGGATGACGGATGATAGAGGAACTGTGGACCGACGTCGGTCATCCGGCCTGGTCCCACGGAGCCGGAGGCCGCCGCACGCTTGCAGCGCTGCCACGAGGCGGCCAGACCAGCGGCGTGACAGCATGTAGCGGCGGCACCCGCCAGAGTTGAGGATCGCTCGACGCGCGCCGCCCAGGCTGCCACCGTGGCGCCGGCCGTCACCACGAGGCGCCCTACAGGCCCACGGTGCTCAGCGGCGCCGTCAGCGCGCCCAGCCCAGCAGCGGCAGGGTGACGAGGGCCGGCGCACCACGCGGTCAGGGGCGAGGGCGGACGTGCTATACGGAGAAGCCGGCGCCGATGAGCGCAGGAGCAGGCCCAGACGAGGCAGGGTGGGCGCAGCCGGTCTGAAGCAGGACCAGGCCCGACATCGCGATGATGCCGCGGCCGAGGTCGTGCGGGACCGAGACCCGTCCGGCGCTCCGGTGAAGACGGCCGCGGCCACCACCAGGACCTCAGCGGCGCCAGGGCTACTGGCAGCAGCGGTGAGTGATGCGCATGCCAGCGCAGTGGGGCGTGCGTCCCACCACGGTCAGGGTACCGGCCAGCCGTTGCCGGCGCGCACGTAGCCAGATGCCGACGACGCAGTGATCACGGCGATGCCGCCCACCGCCGGCCACGTCTCCGGTCGCGCCGGTCAGGCAGGCAGGACGGCAACGACGATGGCGGCGCGACGATGGCCGCCCCGGCCGCCGGGCGGGAGGGACGGGCAGCGCCGCACTGCGGTTTCAGGTCAGCCCACCTGCGCCGAGGTCAGTCCAGCAACGCGGCGAGGCTGAGGTGCGCATGGTCGGCGTGGGACGAGGTCACCATTCCCCGGTAGCCGAGGCGCAGGGCGGTTCCGGCGCGCAGGGCTCTCGCCGGCGCTCAGAGCAGCCGCGGCGTTGAAGCGGAGGCCGCCATCGACACGGCGACCGTCCAGCGGGACCGCCACCAGCGAGTCAGGCCGTACCGACTCGTTTCCGCGCAGGGACCACAGGCAGGGCATCAGGCTGGTGGCTCGCGACGCGCCAGGCTCAAGCGCTCCGCCTCATCAGCCAGGGCGCGGTAGAGCTCGCGGGGCGATCTCAGCGGTCTGGCTGGGAAATGCGCACCCGGACGCCAGCGACCTCAGAGCGGTCTTCTTGGCCTCGGCAGTGCCCGAGGGCCGGAGACGATCGCGCGCCGGCGTGGCCGTAATTGGTGCGCCTCGGGAGGCGAGTGAAGGCGGCGACGTAGGCGACCGCGGCGGTCGTGCTAACCGCGCCGGATGTAAGCGGCGGCACGCTCCTCAACGTCGCCCGCGATCACCTCACCGATCGTGACGACCAGGCGGGTGTCGGTCGGCCTCCGAAGGCGCAGGGCATCGATGTGGGTGGTGCCGACCACCGGGTCGCCGATGCCGATGCAGGTGGTGAAAGCGATCGGACAGCTCGTTACGCGGATGAGGCTGGTGCGTGAGGTTCGGACGGAGTAGCCAGTCAGGGGCCGGAGCCGGTGATGTCGGGCGAGCGATGCCCACGTTCAGAAGCGGAGCCAGGAGGGTGATGCCCAGGCAGTTGGAGACCCGATGCTGGACGCCGTACGCTCTGCGGCGTGAGCACGCATCCAGGTGGCGTCGGCGACCAGGATCTCGGTGACGGCGACGACGAGGCGCACGGCGTCGACGGCCTCGACGACGGCAGCGCGCCAGCGAAAGAGCGGGCGGGACGAAGACTGACGCTCACGCGGCGCGCCAGCGCTTCCTCGCTTGGCCTCGGCGACGGTGCCGTAGACAGGGGACCTCGACGGTGCCGGACTGCACGCTCGCCAGCGCGCAGGGCCGATGGGGCGATGTCGAAGGCGACGGCGGTGCCGGCCTGCGGGGGTTGACGCCGGCGACGACCTTCGTGCCGGCCGAGACGCATGCGGGTGGTGTGCTTGCGGCCCTCAGCACGGTCGTGCCCTGGACGATGACACTGTCGGTCTCGGTCAAGAAAGATGCTCATGTCTCAGGCCTCCTTGGAAAGCGGTCTGCCCGCTGATCTGCGCGGCAATGGCGGTGACGACGTCGGCGGCCCCGTCCATGGTGTCGACGACGGTGACGCCCTCGGTGGCGGCGTCGGCCGGGATGGCGCGACCGGTCTCGGCGTTGTTGCCGTCAGGCGCACGACGACGGGCTTTGATGCGACGCGCAGGAGGACTCGGCGGCGGTCGACGATGCCCTGGGCGACGGTGTCGCGGGAGGGTGATGCCGCCGAAGACGCGATTGACGAGATGGCGCGCACCTGGGGTGGAGGCGACGACCTCCCGGGCCGGTGGCCATGACCTCGGCGATGACCCGCCTCCCCAGGTCGAGGAAGTTGGCGCTTCATGCCGCCGTGGCGCTCGCCGGCGCCGGCGACGACGTCCGGTGGACATGACCAAGGCCGGCGCCGTTGCCCAGGACTGACCTCGCCCTCGGGGCGCGCGTAGTTGAGCCGGCCTGGCGCGCGCCTGGGCCTCAGGGGTCCGGTGGCGGCGTTGTCGTGTCGGCGTGGGCGGGGTGACGGAGGCGGGAGTTGTGATCGAGGTGCTTGCCGTCAGGGCGATGATGCGGCCGTGGGTGGCGCTCGACCAGGGGTTGACCTCCACGAGGGTGGCGATCCTCAGCGTTGAAGACCTCCCAGGAGCGCTCGATGACGGCGGCGACCTCGTCGACCAGGGCCCGACCTCGAAGCCTGCGTGGCCTCGACGATCCGGTGGGCGACGGCGGGGTGACGCCCTCGAGCGGGTCGATGCCGACGCGGGCCAGGGGCCTCGGGCGGCTCGGCCGCGAGGGTCTCGATGTCCATGCCGCCCTCCGCGCGGCCACCGCCAGGTGCTGCCTCGGTGCGGTCAGGAGGATGGAAGCGTAATTGGCGTCGAGGTCGACGCCGTCGGAGACGAGGACGGCGCGCACCGTGTGGCCCTTGATGTCCATGCCGGGATGTCGCGGGCGCGGGCTTCGAGCCTCCTCAACGGTGTCGGGCGAGCTGACGCCGCCGGCCTTGCCGCGCCGCCGGTCTTGACCTGGGCCTTGACGACCACCAGCTCGCTACCCGCGTCGAGGAGGACTGCGCGCGCTGCGCGCCTCCTCTCGGGGGTTTTGGCCACGGCGCCGTCGAGCACGGGGACGCCGTGCTGGCGGAACAGGTTCCTGGCCTGGTACTCGTGAGATCATGCAGCTGATCCTCTCGGGGCATGTGGATGGCTTGAGGGCGCGGGCCGACGTCGGCCGGGCAGGCACAGGTGATGAGCCTAACGTCCCAGTGGCGCGGTTGGGAGGGCGGCACGAGGCGCGAAGCGGCGGCGTCTCACGTGACGTGGTCGCCGCGTCTCACGACGGGACGTGCTGGGACTCCGTCACGGCCGAGCCATGCGACCGATTGCGCTGCTTGATCGACCGCCGTCCCCGGCCTCGTCTCATGCCGTCGTCGACCACGAGCGCCGTCCACCCACATAGGATGACGAGGATGGGGCCAGGTGGCATGAGCGAGGTTCCCGAGGACCTTCAGGGCGGATCGACCGAGGTCACCAAGGTGGGCGGCAGAGTCTTCGCACTCGGCGCCAGGGGCAGGTGGCAATGTCAGTGGCTGCTCACCGCGCTGGAGCGTAGGGGTTCAGGTACTCCCACGTTTCCTGGGCCTGTCCGACGACGACCGGCAGGTCCTCCGCGAGTTCGTAGAGGGCCAGACCGGCAGTCCCTATCCACTGCCTGCAGCACTGCGCAGCGACGAGCGCTCGTCTCGGCGGCCCGAGCGCTGCGCTCACTGCACGAGGGCGACCAGCGACGGCGACCATGAGTGGTGGACGGCTGGATGCTGGAGTGCGCTGGAGCCCTACGAGGTCGTCTGCCACGGAGACTTCCGCGCCGTACAATGCTGCGTGTTCGACAGGAGCAGGCTGGTCTGGCATCATCGACTTCGATACCGCGCACCGGGCCCTCGCCTCCGCGACGTCGCCTACGCGATCCATCGGTTCGTCCGCTCACCGCACCAGGAAAAAGTGCGGTCGGCTTTCGGCTCTCTGGCCGAGCAGGCTCGGGCAGGCCCGGCTGTTCTGCGACGAGTACGGGGAGGTGGACCGGACATCAGCTCATCGAGACCGTAATGCCAACGACTGCTCGATCTGAGTCAGCTACGTGCGGTCTCAGGCGGCGCAGGGTGACGCGGCGTTCCAGTCCACCTCGACGACGGCCACGACACCACCTATCTGCGTGACGTCCACTATCTGAGGACCAACGCGGCGGCACTCAGCAGGGCGCTCATGTAAAGACTGATCGAGACCGCCCTGGATCGCAGCACGAGGCCTTTACGGCCGTGAGCGCCGTCGAGAGACGTACTTTCGCACGAGGACTGCGTTCTGCTCGCGGACGACTGAGGGCAGAGCTGCAGTCGTCTGCGAAAAAGTACGTCGACGCAGTCCCCGATCACGAAGTACGTTCCCCAATCCTGCGCTGCGCACCACCACGCAGGTATCGTTGGGTTGACTACTGAGGAGGGCTCGAGAAGGAGACGGTCATGCCGCACTGACGGCGACGAGCGCGCTGGTGGGTGCCATGGTGCTGCTCGGCCTCTGGAGCGGCAGGCGGTGGGTCGACGACGCAAGCGCGTCCTCAACGCTGAAGCCCATGGACTCCATAGCAAACCAACACCAGACCAGTCGAACATTGAACGCACCAAAGTCACCCTCGATACAGTAACCATTGTCATTGACCAGCACTTCCAAGCACCCAAAATCGAACATCCAATTCAGTAAAAACTCATTCACGAACCACGATACCGACCCATATTTCCGCTAAATCCAGAAGTGAGACATCTGAGTCTGCCGATAGTCTTCAGTAGGCCGACTAGCAGCCTCCTTGACCGAAGACATCACACCAGAAGGTAAACCACCCCCGGATCGATATTCAATAATTTGTTCTCTGATTTCACGATGAAAGTCAGACTCACTAGAGAAAAGCCATAAAATAACTCGAACCACCGGAGAAAACGCACCAGTTGAGAATCGCAAGAAAACCAGAAACGCCGAACGACATCCACACCTCATGCAAACACATACTAATAGGACGCGGGGACTATGTCAGAAAAATCGCTCCAGCACACACGCTCCACACGAGAGCCGTCGTCAATAAAACTGCAGCAAACACAACAATTGCGTGCAGCACTACCGCAAGCCGCTCAGGAGGGCCAACTTGACAGCAGAGCCGCAAGCACCACCCATAAAGTTCTTGCAACCCTAGACCATAAAAGCCCCTCATCTCATATTCAATACCAAGCTCCACACACACTCTCTCTTCATTTCTTTTTCATCCCTCAAAACCGGGAAGAAGAACCATCGCCAAAACAACGACAAAGCACACAATCGCCATAATGACAGTTCTGCCCAAAGAATATGCTGCGAAAACTACGAGCACCGGAGGAGCATCATGTAAGCCTCGCGACAAAGTTCTCAGTCCCACAAAACTGAACACCGCCGCACCAACCTCAGTGGGATGCATTTTAAATATAGACCGAAGCCAAAGCTGATATCGCCATCACAGCACCCGAACCACTCATACAAGTCATCACCATCCTCCTTCCAAAAATTGAGAGCTTTTTCCAAGTAGCGACAGCTGCACCTTCATCGGACTTCTCCTTTCACTCAGGAAGAAGTATGCCAACGGTCACCGACACATATAGGTACGCGCTGGGCAGGGACCACCTGACCGGCATCATTGGAGTCTGAATGGTGGGACATAGCACCGCCTTCGGGGACCTGAGGCGGATGACGTGGCGGCGCTCACCAGCAACAATAAGGGCTGATGTCCTCCCGGCCGACGCCGGGAGCCAGGCCACCGGCGACCTCAGGGAAGGACCCCACATGCCAGCCGCCACGTCCTCAGACACGCGCCCTCTCACCCACCGGCTCGTCGGCCGGCCCTCTCCTCGGCCTGGACGGCGAGCCCCTGCGCATCGGGGTCCTCACCTCCGGCGGTGACGCCCAGGGCATGAACGCGGCCGTGCGGGCCGTGGTGCGCACCGCCATCCGCCTGGGGGCGCAGGGCCTCATGCGGTCGCATGGAGGGCTGGGCCGGAGCCGTGGCCAGCGGCGACGGCATCCGTCCCCTGGAGTGGGACTCGGTGGAGCTCCATCCTCCAGCGCGGCGGCACGATCATCGGCACCGCCCGCTCGGCCGAGTTCCGCGAGCGCGCCGGCCAGCTGGCGGCCGCCCGCAACCTCCTGGAGCACGGCATCGACCGGCTCGTGGTCATCGGCGGCGACGGATCCTGACCGGCACCAACGAGTTCCCGCAAGAACTGGCCCTCCCTGCTCGAGGAGCTCTGTCGCGGCCGGCGACATCAGCGCGGAGACGGCCGCCGCCCACCCCGTCCTCAGGTGACCGGTCTGGTGGGCAGCATCGACAACGACCTGGTGGGCGCCGATATGACCATCGGCACCGACTCGGCCCTCCACCGCATCCTGGAGGCCATCGACGATATATCCTCCACCGCCGCCTCCCACCAGCGCACCTTCGTCGTGGAGGTCATGGGCCGCCACTGCGGCTACCTGGCCCTTATGGCGGCGGTGGCCGGAGGCTGTGACTACGTCCTGGTCCCCGAGCTCCCCCCGGGCAAGGACTGGGAGGAGGACATGCTCCAAGCTCAAGGCGGGCCGGGAGGCCGGGCGCCGCGAGTCCATGGTGATCGTCGCCGAGGGCGCCACCGACCGCGAGGGCAACCGCATCAGTGCCGATGACGTCCGCCGGGTCATCGCCGACAAGCTGGGCGAGGGCCGCCCGCGTCACCATCCTGGGACACGTCCAGCGCGGTGGCCGCCCCAGCGCCTACGACCGCTGGATGTCCACACTGCTGGGCTGCGCCGCCGCCCGCGAGGTGGTGGCCATGGAGCCGGGCAGCGAGCCGGTCATCATCGCCGAGCGCCACAACCGCATCCGCCGCCTGCCGATGATGGAGCAGATCGCATCTACCCGCGCCGTCAAGGACCTCGTGGCCGCCCGACTACCTCAGGGCGATCCAGGCCCGCAGGGGCCAGCTTCGGCAACATGCTCGGAGCTGTTCGAGACCATGTCCACACCCCCGCCGAGCCAGCCAGCAATGCGGGTCTCGACGCCGTCGTCCTCCGACTCGCCCCAAGCGGGTCGCCATCATCCACGCAGGCGGCCTGGCCCTGAGGATGAACACGGCGGCGCGCGGCCGTGCGCCTGGGCCTCGACCACGACTTCACGATGCTGGGCGTCTATGGCGGCTTCCCCGGCCTGCTCGACGGCGACGTGCACGAGCTGACCTGGGCCGACGTCGAGGGCTGGGTCGGCGACGGCGGCGCCCAGCTGGGCACGCGTCGCGAGGTGCCCACCATCGAGCAGTTCTACGCCCTGGGGCGGGCCATCGAGCTCCATGAGATCGACGCCCTGCTGGTCATCGGCGGCTACAACGCCTACCTGAGTGCCTATCGCTCGGGTCACCGAGCGGGACCGCTACCCAGCCTTCCAGATCCCGATCGTGTGCGTGCCGGCCTCCATCGACAACAACCTGCCCGGCTCGGAGCTGAGCATCGGCACCGACACGCCCTCAACAACGCGGTGGCGGCGCTGGACTCATCAAGCTCTCCGCGGCGGCCTCCCACCGCTGCTTCGTCGCCGAGGTCATGGGCCGCAAGTGCGGCTACCTCTCGCTGATGTCCGGTCTGGCCACCGGCGCGGAGAAAGGTCTACCTCAACGAGGGAGGGCATCACCCTCGAGGGTCTGGCCGTCGACTCCGAGCGGATGGTGGAGTCCTTCCGCTCGGGCCGCACCGCTCTACCTGGTCATCCGCAACGAGCGGGCCAGCGTCAACTACACCACTGATGTCCTGGCCCACATCTTCGCCGAGGAGGGCAAGGACCTCTACGACGTGCGCGAGGCGATCCTGGGCCACCAGCAGCAGGGCGGCAGCCCCACGGCCTTCGACCGGATCGATGGCGACCAAAGCTCGTCGCCTACTCCCTGGATCTGCTGGCCGGTGCCTTCAAGCGCGGTGAGCCGACGGCCTCCTACGTGGGCCTGGTGGAGGGCAAGGTCTCCCTCCATCCGCTGGACCGCATGAACGACGAGCTCGACCGCGAGCACCGCCGCCCACGTCACCAGTGGTGGCTGGGCCTGACGCCCCGCCGTCGGACTAGTCAGCCAGAACAGCGGAACCCTGAAGCTCGAGGACGTCCCCGACTTCGGCGAGGCGGTCGACGACGCCGCCAGCTGACCCTGCCCGGCCCAGGAGCCCCGGGGCCGGGTATCGTGCCTGGCGTGCGCGCGCTGACCCGACCCCGGTTCCTGGTGGCCGCTGTCCTGGCGGGAGTGGCCGCGGGTCTCATCGGACAGCGATGGCACTGCTCCTGGAGCTCTTCGAGTCCCTGTTCTACGGCGTCACCCACGGCGGGCTCCTGAGCGCCTGGCTGCGGCACGCCCCTGGCGGCGCGCACTCACCTCGCCGCGGGCGGAGCCGTCGCCGGTGGCGTGGTGGTGGCTGCGCACGACCGGCGGGATCACCGGTGTGGAGGCCGCCGTGGCGGACCACTCCGGCAGGGCCGCCACCCGGATGGGACTGGCACGTCCGTTCGTCGACGCCGTCAACCAGGTCCTCACCGTCGGCTCGGGCAACTCGGTGGGCCGCGAGGGCGCCCCGCGTCTGGCCGCCGGTGCCGTGGCGGCCAAGCTCACCATGTGGTTGGGAATCGGCCGGACCGAGGGCGCGATCCTCATCGCCTCGGCCGCCGGGGCGGGCCTGGCCGCCATGTACAACGCGCCGCTGGGCGGGCGGCCTACGCCGTCGAGCTCGTCATGGTCACCGGGATGCGGCGACGCGGAGCCGTCGCGGCGGTCCCGGTGTGCATCATCGCCACGCTCGTCTCCTGGCTGCACTCCCACGGACGGCCCACCTTCGAAGTCGCCCCAGGGGCCGTCGTCGGGGACCGTCCTCGGGCTGGTCCTGCTGGTGCCCGTCGCCGCTGCGCTGGGGGTGGGCGCCCGGCGACTGTGGTCGTGGATGCTGGCAGGCCGAGTGCGCACCGTACGGTAGCTGCCGGCGGCGATCGGGGCGGCGGGGCTGATCACCGGGCTGGTGAGCCTGCGGGTCCCGGCTATCGTCGGCAACGGACGCGACGCAATGGAAGTGGCGCTGGGCACCACCACGGATCCGGCCGCCTCGGACGCCTCGCTCGGCACTCCGGGTGCTGCCGTACTCATGCTGCTGGGTGTCGTCGTCCTCAAGCCGGTCCTCACCGGTCTGACGCTCGGGGCCGGAGCCACCGGCGGACGCCTGGCCCCTCCCCGGCGGCTGGTTCTGAGCGCGGGGCAGCCCTGGCGGTCGCGCTCCACGCCTGCGGGGTGGAGCGAGCGATGCCGGTCCTGGCACTGGCGGGCGCGGGCGCGGTGCTCGCCACCACCCAGAAGGCCCCCGTCTTCGGGATCGTCTTCACCTGGGAGCTGGCCCGAGCCGGAGCCTGGACGCTGACGTCTCTGATCGCCGTCGTCCTGGCGGTCATGCTGCTGGTCTCCCCCGCTTGGCAACGAACCCTCATCGACCGGCTACAGCACTCATGGAAGCGATAGCCGATGCCTCCTGCCACGTGTCAGGGTCATTAATTCTTCCGATCGACCGTATACTCCTCGCGGATCGTAGCCAGCAGCCACGTCATCGGAATCACTATGGATCGTCACAGGGGCGTCGCCCCGCCCCGCCACGCGTTACGCCCCACCACGGCCGACGCCTACGCCTTCGAGACCGGGTCAGCCTGCTGTCTCCGAAGGGGTCACCCTTACGGCCGTCGCCCTGCTGGTCGGCGCCCCGGCACTGGGAACCGCCCTGGCGCTCGTCCGAGGGCCGTGGATATCATGCTCGCCCTCCTTCACCTCGGCGGGCTCGTTCTCTGGTTCGGGCTGGCCCACCGCGGCTGGCGTGACCCTGCTGGCCGGTGGCGGCATCCACAGCAGGACGCTGCTCTTCACGACCGGGGCCCTGGCCGGGATCACTTTCGGCGGGCTGCACGCCTGGATGGGGCCGACAGGCACCGGCCCCCTGGAAGCCGGATATCACTGCATCCACGGTGCTTCACGCACTGGTCTTCGCCGTCTCGGTCGGCATCGCCTACAACGCGATCCCTGAGGAGATCACGCTCAGACGCACCCTGTTCGCACCGGTGCGGGAGCGTCTCGGAGCGACGGCTGCCGTACTTGTGACGACGGCCTCCTTCACCGCTCTCCATCTTCCGACCTGGCTGACTTCCGACACCAGCCTCAAGGGCTACGCATGGCAGATCCTCCACAAGGTGCTCTTCGGGCTGCTCGCCGGCTGGTCGCGCGGTGCGGCTGCGGTCGGTGTTCTTCGCGCTGGGCCTGCACGTCAGCGGAAACGCGCTGGGCCTGTTCATCGGCCAGCTTCAGAGCGAGAACCTGCCCGACTTCGAGATCTCGTGGCTCAACGCGGCGATCCTGCTCACCGGCGCAGCCGTCGCCGCCGGCCTCATCCATCTCCTGGGCCGACGGCGGAAGCAACCTTCTGCGCTCAGTCCTTGATCGTGAGGATCTCGTCGACGTCGACGCGTCGGGGGCGAAGGCCGCCAGCGCCGAGTCCGCAGGGTGGCCCAGCGCGATCCCGACTGCCACGGTCTCATCGGCTCCGATCCCCATGGCCTCGCGCACCTCGTCCGGGTACATGACCAGGGCGTAGGCGTTGATGGCGCCAAGGCCCTTGTCGGCAGCCGCCAGGACGAGCATGGCGGAGAAGGCCCCGAGGTCATGGAAGGACCACGAAGTGGACTCGACCGGGATCGTCACGTACAGGACCGCCTGAGCATTGAACAACCGTCCCTGCGATGCCTGGAACTCCTGGACGTCCTCACCCAGCCGGGCACCGATCTGCTCGCCGAGCGCGGCCATGTTCTCCTGGGTGGTCGGAGACCACTCGGTACGAGGCTTCACCGGAAGGTCGGAGTCTCCCTTCCTGCCGGCGGCGACGTCTGCGGCGTGGCGCTTCTTGATCTCCTCCAGCGTCCGGCCGGTGGCGGCGTAGACCCGCCAGGGCTGGGAGTTCACCCACGACGGCGCCTTCTGGGCGGTGCGGACGATATCGACCAGGTCCTCCCGGGAGACGGGCTGGTCGGTGAAGTCTCTCACCGAGTGACGATTGGCGACGACCTGGCTGAACTCCATAGTGCTCTCCTATTTTCGGTGTTCACGGGTTTGCCCGGTGAGACCAACAGTCAGCCGACCAGGCTATTCCGCATATTCCGTCGAGAGCGGTCCGGTGTTCTTCGGTTCCTCAGGCCCGGCGGCGCAGCACCGAGTCCCAGCCGGCCATGACCTCCGCGGCACCCGTGGCCCGGAGCCGGGATTGGACGTCCGGGTCGCTGGCGCGCAGAACCTGCTCGGCCTCGCCCACTGCCCCTGCCTGCAGCCCCTCGACCGCGAGCGCGGCCAGCAGGCCGCCCCTCACCGGTCAGAGGCGGGTCCTCGCGGGCTGCACTGGGCGATGAGCAGAAGCTGCTCGACGCGGTTCTCGCCCGTCTCATCCGGCTCCGGGGACAACCACTGGCGCAGGATGACCCAGGCGGTGGGTGGTCGGCCGCCAGCAGCCGGAGAGGTGCCCAGGGCGAGGGGCGTCGTCGTTGTGCCGCAGCGTGATGAGGGAGCGGTAGTGCTCGAAGACGCTGCCGGGCACTCCCGCCTGGGCTGCGGCGTGGACGGTGCCGTGGTCGGGGGCCAGGGCGAGTCCAGGGCTCGCCGGTGGTGAACCCGGCCTTCTCACCGTCCCAGTGAACTGGGGTGCGGCGTTGTCCCGGGAGATGGGGGCCAGACGGGTCAGGACGGCGGCCGGGTCGTCGCCGGCGCGCACGCGCTCGTGGAAGTGGTTGACGGACTCCAGGTCACGGTAGTCCTCGATGGAGCGGAAGACCGTGTTGGCCATGCCGAGCTCCTCACCCTGATAGACGTAGGGGTGCGCGGTGGGTGTGGAGGATCGTGGCGAGGGTCTTGGCCGAGCGGACGCGCCAGGCCGGGTCGTCGTCGCCGAAGCGGGGAGACGGCGCGGGGCTGGTCGTGGTTGTCCCAATGAGGCGGAGTTCCAGCCCTTCTCCGCCGTGACGACGCCGGAGGAGTCCGTGACGGGGGCGAGGCGGCCTGCCAGTCGGCGAGGTTCTTCTTGAGGGGGTGACGAGGTGGAGGGGCTGCGGGTCGAACTTGCCTCCGGGCCCGTCGGTGAGGCTGACGTGCTCCGAACTGGAAGACCATGTCGAGCTCGGCGCGGGCGGGGGTCGGTGTAGAGGGCAACCTCACTGCGCGTGGCCCCCGGGCATCTCTCCGACGGTGATGCACGTGCCGCCGGGCGCGAGGACCTGGTTCATCTCAGTGGAGGAACTCGTGGATGCGCGGGCCGTTGGCCACCGCGGCAGAAGACGTTGCCATGAGGGTCGCCCCTCGCCCTGGGGCGCGTCGGTGAGCGGGTAGGTCTTGGAGATGAAGTTGATGACGTCCATGCGAAGCCGTCGACTCCGCGGTCCAGCCACCAGGTCATCATCTCGTGGACGGCGCGGCGCACCTCGGGGTTCTCCCAGTTGAGGTCGGGCTGCTTGGGTGAGAAGAGGTGCAGGTACGGGAACTCCTGGGTGCCCCTCATCCCAGGCCCAGGCCGACCCGGAGAAGGCCGATCCCCAGTTGGTGGGCTCGGTGCCCGGCTGCCCGAGTCAGCCCGTCGACCTGCCGGGCGGGTCTCCAGATGTACCAGTCGCGCTGGGGTCCTGCGTCGAGAGCGGCTGGCGGTGAACCAGGGGTGCTCGTCGCTGGTGTGGTTGACGACGAGGTCCATGACCAGACGCATGCCGCGGGCGTGGAGCCCCATCGATGAGGGAATCGAGGTCCTCCAGGGAGCCGAAGTGGGGGTCGATGTCCTGGTAGTCGGAGATGTCGTAGCCGTTGTCGTCCTGCGGGAGAGCGGTAGACGGGCATCGACCACACGACGTCGACGCGAGCTCGTCGAGGTGGTCCAGGCGGCTGGTCAGGCCAGGATGTCACCGATCCCGTCGCCGTCAGAGTCCTGCGAACGAACGGGGGTGACCTGGTAGACGACGGCGCGGCGCCACCATTCCGGTTCGTCGTCGACGTGGTGGGAGAGACAACCAGGGTGCGGGGCGGGTCACAGTGGGTTCCTTCCAACCGGCTTGAAGAGGGGAACAGGGGACGATCGCGAATGGAGACGGACTTACGGACGAGGGACTCGCCGGGTCTGTCCCGGCTGCGCCGTCGGAGTCGACGCAGCGACCCTGCCAGCACTGATTGTGTCGGAGACGCACAGCGAACCATGGCCGTTTATGATGATCCGCTCTCAGGCCCGGGCGCCGCCTCCCCCACCCCACCCCTGTCATAACCACTGTGATGACCCTGTTGCGAAAGGCTAACCGTTGGTTTCTCCTCTCTCCGATGCTCCCGACACGCCACGTCCGGCGCTGCTCGCCCGGAGGCGATCGTCGTCGGGTCGTCGCCGGCCGGGTCCCACTACCGGTGCGCAGTGCTCACCTCCCGGCTCATCCGCTGGAGCTCTCCCCACGGGCGTGTTCACCGACGCCGCCACCCAGCTGGTCGTGGTCGTGACCTCGGAGAGCCGCCATCGTTCCGGGTGGTGCGGGGCGAGGACCGCCTGGAGATCATCACCGAGCACCTGCACTGATCCATGTCCCTCGCTGGGCTGCTCCCCGTCCGGGCTCAGCGTCAGGCTGCGCTCGACGGCGCTCCACGCCCACGGCGGCACCTGGCACCACGGGCGACGTCTGGGACCCCTGACGAGACCTTCCCGACGAGACCTGGGCGGTACTCACCCGTACTCTCGGATGAGGGCCGACGGCACCGTCACCCTCAGTCCGGGACTGCTGAGCCTGAGCGGCATCACAGCCCTGGACGACTCAGCCTCACTACTGCTCACCGAGGACGAGGTGGGTCCGGCGCCGTGAGCCCGGCAACCGTCTGAGCGACGGAGCTGGGACCCTCACGTCTTCGGATACGGCCAGGACCACCGGGAGGCGTTGCGAGACTTCTTCCGCCTCACGCGGCCCGAGCCCCCTCATCCCCGCGCGCGCTGCTGGGCAACTGGTGGAGCCGCTACTACCCCTACAGCGGTCGGGAGTACCTGGCGCTCATGGACCGGTTCGTCGCCGGGAACTGCCCTTCTCCGTGGCCGTCATCGACATGGACTGGCACCTCACCGACATCGACCCGGCGATCGGCACGGGCTGGACCGGCTACACCTGGAACCGGGAGCTCTTCCCGGACCCCGCCGCCTTCTTGGCGGACCTGCACGAGCGGGGCATGCTCACCACGCTCAACGTCCACCCGCCCAGGGGTGCGGCGCCACGGGGAGGCCTACAAGGAGGTCTGCGCCGACCTGGGCCTGGATGCCGGCAGCGGGGAGGACGTGCCCTTCAACGTCGCCGACCGGGACTTCATGGGCTCCTACCTCTCGCGCCTCCACCACCGACTGGAGGACCAGGGCGTCGACTTCTGGTGGCTGGACTGGCAGCAGGGCGGCTCCACGACGGTCCCCGACCTGGATCCGTTGTGGATGCTCAACCACGTCCACTACCTCGACTCGGGCCGCGAGCGCCCGACGGAGGCGGGCGGTGTGGAGCGGCGTCGGCCGGTGACGTCTCCCGCTTCGCCGATGCCTCGAGCCACCGCACCCCGGTGGGCTTCTCCGGCGACACGATCATCAGCTGGGACTCCCTGCGCTTCCAGCCGCAGTTCACGGCCACGGCCGCCAATATCGGCTACCTGGTGGTCCAACGACATCGGCGGGCACATGCTGAGCCACAGCGATGACGCGATGGCGGCGCGATGGTTCCAGCTGGGCTGCTTCTCCCCCATCAACCGCCTGCACTCGTCGAACTCGGCCTTCACCTCCAGGAGCCATGGCGCTACTCACGCGACGCGCGCGCCACGATGGAGGCGCACCTGCGGCTGCGCCACCGGCTCGTGCCCTACCTGTACACGTGGGCACGCCGATCGGTGAGCGAGGGCGTGGGACCGGTGCGCCCGATCTATCACGACCACCCGTGGGAGATGGCCGCCTATGAGCACCAGGGGCAGCTTCTGCTTCGAGGGACCTGCTGGTGGTGCCCTTCACCTCCCCTCTGGACGAGGCCACCGGCCTGGGGCGGGAACTGACCTGGCTGCCCGACGGCGTCTGGTACGACCTGCCCACGGGGGCGCCGTTATGACGCCATCACCGGCGGGCACGGGCGCATGCTGAGCCTGTCGCGTCCGCTGGACCGCATCGGTGTCCTGGCCCGGGCCGGGTCGGTCATCCCGCTGGCCGGGAGCCTTGCGGAGGCGGCGGGGACAATCCGCGCGAGGCTGGAGATCGTCGTCGTGCCCGGAGGCTCGGGGAGCTTCACCCTGAGGAGGACGACGGCTCGGCCCAGCCCGGACCGGATCGAGTCGCTCGCACCCACATGGCGCTGACCTGGCCGGATACCGAGAACAAGGACGGCGGGGACGCAGTGCTGCGCATCCGTCTGGGGAGCCGACGACGTCGTCCCGGACTCACGGATGGTGACGGTGCGGCTTCTGGCCAGCCGGGCCACGGGCGCCTGGCTGGGGGTGGGTGATCAGGCACGCCGACTCATCGTTGAGGAGGTCGACGGCGACGGCTTCACCTTGGGGCCGGAACACTGGTGCGCCTAGGGTGAGTTGAGCCGCCAGAATCTGGTCGACGGCGTCCAGCTGGTGCTGCGCGGCGCGACGCAGTCACCGGCCGACTGGCGCAGGGGAGGTTCACGAGATCCTGGACGCCGCGCGCGTGGAGTACCTGGCCAAGGACCTGGCCTGGGGCGCGGTGCAGCGGGGGCTGCCCGAACTGCCCTCCTGGGTGAGCTGGAGTCCCTGGGTCTGCCTGAGACGCTGCGGGCCGCCGTGGCCGAGGTGCTCCCCCACTCCTGAGCACGGCGCGAGGACCGACTCTGGCGGATGAGCTCACACTGGCCGGCGGCGCCACAGGCCGCGGCTAGGCTGGCGGTCATGAGTGAGAATCCCGCCCCGCGCTTCCCCGAGGCCGAGCCCTACTTCGTCGGCGACGACCGCACCAACCGCGAGCGCATGCTCGCCGGTGACTGGTACGTCTCCGACGACCCGGACAGCGCCAGGATCGCGGCGCACGCCCGCAAGATGCTCTACCGCTTCGAGCGGGCCTTCGCCGAGGGTGAGGAGGACTGCTGGGATCTGCTGCGCTCGGCGATCCCGGGCCTGGGCGACAAGGTGCGCCTGCTACCGCCGGTGCGCGTGGACTACGGGGACAACATCACCGTGGGCGAGGGGACCTTCGCCAACTACGGGCTCGTGGCGCTCGACGTCGTGGAGATCCGTATCGGTGCCCACTGCCAGATCGGCCCCAACGTCCAGCTGCTCACCCCGGTCCACCCCTGGAGCCGACGCCACGCGCCTGCTCCCTGGAGGCGGCCGACCCCATCACGATCGGCGACAACGTGTGGCTGGGTGGCGGGGTCATCGTCTGCCCCGGCGTGACCATCGGGGACAACTGCGTCATCGGCGCGGGCTCGGTGGTCACCAAGGACATTCCCGCCGGCAGCCCTCGCGGTGGGTAACCAGCCCGGGTCCTGCGCCAGTTGGACGACTCCACCTTCGGGCCCCGAACTCGGTCGTCACGCTTGAGGACGACGCCGCGTCACACCCAAGACTGAGGCTGCGCCGCAAACGGCCCCGAGCACCAGTACCGTCACCTTTTCAGGGAGCCGCCACCATGAATCCCGATGCCTTCTCCGAGCTGGCCGCCGCCCGGTACTCCGTGCGGGACTTCCGACCGGATCCCGTAGCGACTGAGATCGTCGAGGAGATCCTGGAGGATACCCGTCAGGCCCCGAGCTGGTCGAACACTCGGCCCTTCATGCTGGCGCTGGCCACCGGGGAGCGGGCAGACCGGCTGCGCGCCGCCTACATCGCCGAGTTCGACGTGACCCTCCCGGTCCAGCACAAGAAGCGCGGCGCCATGGTCCGCCTGGCCCTGAGCGGTAAGGCACCCGACGGCGACTACCGGACCTGGGCGCCCCACCCAGCGGACCTGCTGCCCCACTCCCAGGCCGTCGGCAGTCAGCTGTACGCTCACATGGGCATCGCGGAGACGACCGCAAGGCCCGCGACGCGGCCGTCCCGCCGCAACTGCGAGGCCTTCGGCGCACCGGTCATCGGTTTCGTCCTGGTCCACAAGGGCCTCATGCCCTTCGCCGCGCTCGACGCCGGAATCATGCTCCAGACCCCTGTTCCTGTCGGCCAAGGCCCACGGCGTCGACTCCTGCCCCTGGGGTCCTGGCCACCTGGCGCCGCCCCTTCGACGCCGAGTTCGAGGCGCCGGCCGACTACCGTCTCATCACCGGCTTCGCCCTGGGCTACGCCTCCGACGCCCCGGTCAACGACTTCCGGGCCGAGCGGGCGGGCCGTGCGCCTGGTGCCGACTCGCGGCTGATCCGGTCGCGGCCCGCTCGAACCGTCACCGTTTGTGGTGCTCGACGTCGCGGTCGTACCTTATGCCTCGCGTTCGAAGGGTAAAGGGTACGAACGCGCGCCCTAAGGTACAGAACACAAGGTGCTCCATCCTACTTTCACAACAGACCCCTAGGCCGGCTGCGTGCTGTCCAGTGCGGCCTGAGCCGGGCGGCGCCAGCAGGGCGGGACGATGAGTCCGCGCCGGCGGACCGCGACCAGCACGGCCAGCCCGACAGCGGTGCACAGTACGATCGCCACTGCGCCGAAGACTGTGGCGTGAGAGTTGCCCAAGCTGCGCGGCACAACTCATGCACCGCGAGGAAGAGTACCTGCTGCTGCGAGACCCTGGACCGTCAGATCTTGGCCACGGGGGCGTAGCGCAAGATGAGGCGCTTGGTGGCGGGGGCGCCGTCGATGACGAACTCGACGCGGGCGGTCAGGGACCGTCCCTTGCCCTCCAGGCCGACGACGGTGCCCACCCCGTAGGAGTCGTGGCGCACCTGGTCGCCGGTCCTCAGCCCGGCCACGGCCGCGGGCAGGTCCTCCGAGACCGCGGCCTCCCCGGTCAGGTGAGGCGGTGCTCTGCTTGCCGCGGGCCTCGAGGCGGGCGGAGGCGCGCTTGGCGGCCCGGTCCTGGGCGGTCTCCACGCGCCCCAGCTGCCCGAGCGCTTGGCGCCTCCCCACAGGTGGGGCGAAGTCATCGTCGTCGGAGTAGGAGTCCTGCCGGGAGCCGCCCGAGCGCCGCCCGCCCGAGCCGAATCCGCCCTCGCCCCAGCTGCTCCCCCAACCGGTGCCCGCCGCCGCGCAGCGCTCCATGGAGGAGGCCAGGCGCTTCCAGTCGATGGTCTCTGCGGGCACGTCGTCGAGGAAGCGGGAGGCGGGCATGGCGTTGGCGGCGCCCCAGGCCGAGCGCACGGCGGCGCGGGTGAGGTAGAGGGCGCTCGCGGGCTCGGGTGAGGGCCACGTAGGCCAGGCGCCGCTCCTCGGCGAGCTCGGTCTCCTCGGCCAGGGAGCGGGTGTGGGGAAGGTGCCGTCCTCCATGCCGGTGACGAAGACGACCGGGAACTCCAGCCCCTTGGCGGTGTGGACGGTCATGAGGGTGATCTGGCCCTGCTCCTCGGCCCGCCGGGCGTCCTCGTCCTCGAGGTCGGCGCTGGGCGGGAGCTGGTCGGAGTCGGCCACGAGCGAGACGCGTTCGAGGAAGTCGGCCAGGGTTCCGTCGGGGTTGGCGGCCTGGAAGTCGCTGGCCACGGAGTGGAGCTCGGCGAGGTTCTCCACGCGGGTGGCGTCCTGGGGGTCGTCGCTGGCGCGCAGCTCGGCGAGGTAACCCGAGGCGTCCAGGGCGGAGTCGAGGATGTCGGCGACGCCGTCGCCGGCAGTGACCATGTGGCGCAGGGTGGTGAGCAGCTCGTGGAAGCCGCGCACCTGGTTGCGTGCCCGGGTGGTCAGGCCCCCTCGACCTCGGGCGGCTCGCCGGCCTCGGTGACGGACGGGGCCAGCCCGTCGGGTTCGCCCGGTCACACCCTGTCTCGTCGGCCTGCGCCTCGCGGGGTGCTCCGGCGGCGTCGGCGACGGCCTGCCCGAAGGAGACGGGTAGCGGGCGGCGTGCTCGGCCAGAGCGCCCCTCGGCCTTGTCACCCCAGGCCGCGCTTTGGGGACGTTGAGGATGCGGCGCAGGTTGACGTCGTCGTCGGGATTGTCGACGGCGCGCAGGTAGGCGATGGCGTCCTTGATCTCGCGGCGGTCGTAGAAGCGTGTGCCGCCGATGACCTTATAGGGCTGGCCGGCGCGCATGAAGGCCTCTTCGAGGGCCCGGGACTGAGCATTGGTGCGGTAGAAGACGGCGATGTCGCGGGGTGCACGCCGTGCTCATCGGACAGGCGGTCGATCTCCTGGCTGATCCAGCGGGCCTCGTCGTGCTCGGAGTCGGCGACGTAGCCGGTGATGGGGGCGCCGTCGCCGGCGGCGGTCCACAGGTTCTTCTCGCGTCGGCCGCTGTTGCGGGAGATGACGGCGTTGGCGGCCGAGAGGATGTTCTGGGTGGAGCGGTAGTTCTGCTCCAGCAGGATGGTGCGCGCCGCCGGGTAGTCCTCCTCGAACTCCTCGATGTTGCGGATGGTGGCGCCGCGGAAGGCGTAGATGGACTGGTCGGAGTCGCCGACGACGGTGAGCTCCCCGACGGGCAGGGCCGAGTCCGCCCCGGAGGTGCCGGGCCCGCCGACGAGCTCGCGCACGAGGACGTACTGGGCGTGGTTGGTGTCCTGGTACTCGTCGACCAGGATGTGGCGGAAGCGGCGCCGGTACATCTCGGCCACGGCCGGGCGGGTCTGGAGCAGGGTGACGGTACGCATGATGATGTCGTCGAAGTCCAGGGCGTTGGCGGCGCTCAGGCGCTCGGCGTAGGCGCGGTAGACCTCGGCGAGGTGGCGCTCGAGGGGGTTGGAGGTGACGGCGCGCTCGGCGAACTGGGCCGGAGTGATGAGCTCGTTCTTGAGGTCGGAAATGCGGTTGGCGAAGGTCTTGGGGGTGAAGCGCTTGGGGTCGATGCCCAGCTCGCGCACGATGAGGGTGATGAGGCGGGTGGAGTCGGCGGCGTCGTAGATGGAGAAGGTGGAGCGCAGGCCGGCGGCCTCGTGCTCGCGGCGCAGGATGCGCACGCAGGCGGAGTGGAAGGTGGAGACCCACATGCGCTCGCCGGCGGGGCCCACCAGGGCGGTGACGCGCTCGCGCATCTCGGCGGCGGCCTTGTTGGTGAAGGTGATGGCCAGGATCTCGCCGGGGCGGGCGCGGCCGGTGGCGATGAGGTGGGCGATGCGGTGGGTGAGGACCCGGGTCTTGCCCGAGCCCGCGCCGGCGATGATGAGCAGCGGCGCGCCAGCGGTGACGGCGGCCTCCTGGGCGGGGTTGAGGCCGGAGATGCAGCTCGGCCGGGTCTGAGACTGTCACGCCCCAGGCCGGGGCCGGGGACGTGGCCCGACGGCGCGGCGCCGTCGGCTCGGGCGCGGGCAGCGGCGGCGTGGCCTGGGCGCGGGCGACGAGGGCGGAGACCTCGTCCCTGACGCTCCTCCCAGGTGGGGGCTGTGGCGGCCTCGTCCTCGGGGGCGGGGCGTCCTCGGGGCCCCAGTCCTCCTCCGGTGCCTCGACGTCGGCCCAGGAGTCGTCGTCGAAAGGACCCACCGGCGGGAATGAGGGCGGGCAGCGCGGCCTCGGGCGGCGGCGTGGCCGCACCGCCGGAGCCGGGCATGGGCAGGGGCACCGAAGAGGGAGTTCATCGCGTTCATCGTGAGGCCAAGCCTCAGGCCAGGGCGCCGACACGTTCCGCCTTTCTTACCCCACCCTCAACATTGACAGCACGCCGTCGACATTGACAGTGTGCTGTCAATAGATGGCAGATCAACCCGGAGAGGAGCCGAGATGCGCACGATCGCCCTGTACACGACCGAGACCATGGCGGATTGGGAGTACGCCTATCTCACCACTCAGATCGCCGATGCAGAAGGGCTCAAGCCCGGGACGCTTCCGACTGCTGCTCGTGGGTGACGGGACTGGAGCCGGTCGCACACTCGGGAATCTGCCCTCTGGCGCCGGAGGCCGACCTCGGCGCCCTGGATGCGCTGGCCGACGACGGCTCACTCGCGGCCCTGGTCATCCCTGGAGGGGACCACTACGCGGCCGGGCACGAGCGGCTCATCAAGGCGGTCGGCCATCTCGTGGACAAGGAGATTCCGGTGGCGGCGATCTGCGGTGCCACGCTCCTGCTGGCCCGAGCCGGCTTCCTGGACGAGCGCCGTCACACCTCGAATGCCGCCTCGTACCTTGAGGCCAGTGGATACCGAGGCGGTGCGCACTACGTGGAGGCCCCAGTTGGTCACCGACCGGGGCGTCACCACAGCCTCGAGCATCCACGCGATCCCTTCACTGCGGAGGTCATGCGGATCACCGGGCCTTGTGCCCGATGCGATGGTCGACTCCTGGGAACAGGTCTTCCTCAACGGCCGAGGAGAAGGACTACATGGCCCTGATGGAGGCGACCGTTGCCCTGGCAGAACGCCTGAGGGGGATGCCCTCACCGCCTTGGTCCTTCCCACCTTCGCCCTCAACGGGGAGCTCCTGGAGGCGGCCGCGGCGATTACGGCCCCGCATGAGCTGACCCCGGCCCGGTGGCAGGTGCTGGGCGCCGTCCTGGAGGAACCGCTACCGGTGGCTGAGATCGCCCGGCGGGTCGGACTGACGCGGCAAAGCGTGCAGCGGGTGGCCAATGATGTCGTCGCGCAGGGACTGGGCGCACTGGCAGCCCAATCCCGGGCGGCGCGGTCAGAACCTGCTCATCCTGACCGACAGGGGACGGCGAGCGATCGCGGCACTCACCGCGGAGCAGCACGCCTGGGCCGACACCGTCGGCCAGGAGATCGGAGAGAAGAACCTGAAGACCCTGGGGACGCTGATCAGCAGGCTTACTGAGACGTCACGCCGCTACCGGCAAGCCGCCGGAGAGGAGCCCTCGCCTTAAGCAGCAACCGACTCCCAGTCGCACCTGCCCCCGAGCGGGCAACGTCGACCTCGACGCACTCGCACTCGTCAGCCTGCGCCACATAGTTAGCGTCGAGGACGCCGTCAGATAGCGAGCACCCGGAGCAGTCGCATCACGCCTCCAGGCATCAACAGCAAAGCCGCGACTGCGCGACTGAGAACCTCTCTCCTCCGAAGACCTCATCAGAACCTACCCACAGCAGCTCTTGCTCAAGATAGTGCGAACTTCGTACTATATGTTTCGCGTAGTAGTTGACGGCGGTTGCAGCATCTCGCTGTCGAGCGAGGCCGAGGAGAGTTTCCATGAGTCGAGCGATCGAGTACCGGAGATTCGGCGGACCAGAGGTCCTGGAGGAGGTCGAGCGCCCGGCGCAGGCACCGGTGACGGAGAGGTACGCATCGTAGTGCGCGCCGTCGGGCTCAACCCCCTCGACTTCAAGACCTTCGAGGGTAACTTGCGACCGGTTGAGCGGGTTCGGCGCCTCATTCATCCTCGACGCTGGCTGGAGGGCGCATCCGCCCGCTTCCCCAGGGGCGTGGCCCGCGACTTCGCAGGCGTCATTGACGCAGTCGGCGCCAACGTCACGGACCTTGCTGAGGGCGACGCCGTACTGGGTACCTTGCGGAGCGCACGCAGCCAGGCCGACACCCGCGGAGCACTCACCACCGAGCTGGTGGCACCCGCCGACGACGTCGTCAAGAAGCCGGCTCCGCTGCCCTTCACGCAGGCGGCCTGCCTGGGTGTTGCCTCGCAGACCGCGTGCGGCGCGTTCAGGCAACTGAACCTGCACGACGACGATGTGATTGTCATCAGTGCCGCTGCAGGCGGCGTGGGTTCGGTTGCCGCTCAACTCGCCTTGAGCCGAGGAGCCACCGTGATCGGAATCGCCGGCGCCCGCAATGCCGAATATCTCCGCTCGCTGGGGAGCCATTCCAGTCACTTACGGCGGGAACCTGACAAGCCGGGTTCGCGATGCGGCTCCGTCGCCCGTCACTAGCTCCTTGACTGCTATGGCAGCGGCTACGTACAACTTGGCCGTGATCTCAGGCTAACGGGCCGTTCCATCGGCACTCTGGTTCCCTCACCCGCAGCGATCCTCAGGGGCGCGCGGTTCACCAGCTCACGACACAGTAGTGGACGCGGTGACCTCGAGGAGGTGGCACAGCTGGTGGCGGACGACGCCATCAAGGTCAAAGTCGCTCACGCTTACTCTTTCACGCTGGAGCAGGTTCGCGCCGCCTGTACCGAGCTGGCGACGGGGCATGTCCGCGGCAAGCTCGTCGTCGACCCTATCCTGACACTCATCCATGTTCACCCCGATCAGGAGGATCGCTTGAGCAGAGGGATTCACGATCAGCGTCTCATCCGGGCGCTGCGTGCCATGAACAGCGAACTCGCCGCCAGCAACCGTGCTGTAGCGGCGCGAACAGGACTCAACGACAGCGATCTGGCTGTGCTCGACGTCCTGCACCGCGACGGTCCGCAGACCCCTACCACTCTGGCCCGCCGCACCCGGATGGGGACCACAACAATGGCCAGCGTGCTACGGCGACTCGTCCGCGATGGTTGGGTTGAGCGTCGCCCCAGCGAGACGGACCTGCGATCCTTCACCATCCACGCCACAAGTGCTGATCGTCTTGCCAAGATGTTCCTGCCCGCCAACCGGAAGCTGACCGCTCTGGTCGAGCACTGGCCGGACAACCAGGTCGATCAGCTCATTGAGTTCCTGGAAGACGCCACCGAGGTGATCCATGAGTCGGCAGAACAGCTATCGTCCACAAGCGACCGCGACTCCTGACCTCGTTCATACATTCCCCCAGGCGCATATACGTAGAGCGCCAAATCCACTCTGACGGTCCATCCTCTACAGGTCTCTGGACTCCGCATCGCTCTCGGCTCCACGATAGAAAGGTGTACTCCTCTGGCACGCATTGAGCAAATATTCCGAGCACGCTCGCTTCTCCAGCGGGGACTTTCGCCGGCCGATGTCTCAGCGAGTGCGGGTTATGCGGATCAGTCGCATCTGACCCGCGAGTTCGCGCGCACGGTCGGGGTGACACCGGCTCAGTTCTCCAAGGCCGCGAAGAGGTCGACGCTATTGCCATCGGGATCGAGCACCGTGGCGTAGCGCTGTCCCCAGGGGCATCCCACGGCTTGGTGCGACCTTCGTATCCTGCTCCGGTGAGCCTGGAGTATGTGGCGTCCACAGCGTTCACCGTCCCCTGGTCAAAGGCCAGTGCGATGCAGTGACCTCCCGAGGGCGACTCATAACCGGGATCAAGACGGCGAATGAGGTCGATGGTGTCCCATGCGAGAACAGTGCCGTCGTCGAGTCTGGTATCGACATGCGGCTCGTCGCTCCCTTCAGGGACGGGCGCTCCAAGCAGACGGTAGAAGGCGAGCGAGGCGGACACATCGCGGGTCACGATGGCGATGAATCCGAGTCGTAGTGTCATAGCGACACCGTATGCCGTCGGCGTCGCTGTGTCTTGAACAGAACGGCCACGGCCCGACGGGGCTCAGCCAAGTCCATATCCGCTCAATCTGTGACACCTCAGCTCACCGAGTGCGAGAGAGCATCACGCTGCCGAAACAAGTACCCGCCGCGGTCGGGCCCGGGCCGGCCTTCAGATCCACTGGGACTCTCAACACTGCCGGCCCCGACGGCGGGGTTTACCGCACCGCGCGCAGGTAACGGTCGCGGCCGGTGAGGTCCTGGCCGGTCTCGGCCTGCTTGAACCCGGCCCCGAGCGCAGCCGCACGCAGCAGCGCCCCTGCTCGTGGTCGTGCTCCATGACGAGCACCCCGCCGGTGCGCAGCAGCGCCACCGAGCGCACAAGGACGTCGACCGGGATGTCCAGCCCGTCAGGTCCCCCGCCGTAGAGGGCCACGGTGGGCTCGTGCTGGGCCGTCTCGGTGTCCTCCACGGCGCCTGCCGGCACGTAGGGAGGGTTGCAGACGACGACGTCGACCTGCCCGTTGAGGTCGTGAAGGACCAGCGGGTCGGTGGCGTCGGCGTGGATCACCTCGACGCGTCCGGGGACCAGCCGTTCGCAGTTCTCGCGGGCCAGGGCCGCGGCGGTCTCGCTGATCTCGACGGCGACCACCCGGGCGCCGGGCACCTCCTTGGCGACGCAGGCGGCGATCGCGCCCGAGCCGGTGCACAGGTCGGCGGTGAGGACCACTCCCCCGCCGCCGGCCATCACCTCGCGGGCGGCCTCGATGGCGGCTCCGGCCACCACCTCGGTCTCCGGGCGTACGATGAACACGCCGGGGCGGCTGATGAGCTCGGCGCCCCGCAGCCACATGCGTCCGATGATGTGCTGGAGGGGCTCGCGGCACTCGCGGCGCAGGACCAGCGCGTCATAGGCGGCCGGGAAGTCCCCGTCGGCGCCGTCGGCCAGCAGCAGGGCCCGCCCAGAAGATGCTCAGCCAGGATCCGGGCATCGACCTGGGGGCTGGTCACTCCGGCCGCCGCCAGCCGCCCGGCCGCCTGGCGCACCAGCGCCCGCAGCCCGTAGCGGTCCACCGCGCCCGCCGGCGCGCCGCCGCACAACTCAGGAACCACTGCCCTCACCCACCTGGGATAACCGTTCGGCCTCGTCCATGGCGATGGCCGAGGCGATCACCGGGCCGAGGTCACCGTCAAGCACGGCATCGAGGTTGTAGGGCCTTGAAGCCGGTACGGTGGTCGGCGATCCGGTTCTCAGGGAAAGTGTAGGGTGCGGATCCGCTCGGAGCGGTCCACAGTGCGCACCTGACTACGACGGGCCTGTGCGGCCTCAGCGGCCACCGCCGCCGCACGCTCGGCCAGGAGCCGGGCCCGCAGGACCCGCATGGCCGCCTCCTTGTTCTGCAGCTGGGACTTCTCATTCTGCATGGACACGACGATCCCCGTGGGCAGGTGGGTGATGCGCACGGCAGAGTCAGTGGTGTTGACGCTCTGGCCACCCGGCCCCTGAGGAACGGAAGACGTCGATGCGCAGATCGGCGGCGTCGATCTGGAGCTCGCCCTGGGGTCGTCGGCCTCCGGCATGACCAGGACGCCGGCGGCGGAGGTGTGGATGCGCCCCTGGGACTCGGTGACCGGGACGCGCTGGACTCGGTGGACGCCGCCCTCGTACTTCAGGTGCGCCCACACCCCGTTCTGAGGCTCCACGGGCCCGCGGGTCTTGATGGCCAGGCGCACGTCCTTGTAGCCGCCCAGGTCGGAGTCGGTGGCATCGAGAACCTCGATGGCCCACCCCTGGCGCTCGGCGTAGCGGGAGTACATGCGGGCAAGGTCGGAGGCGAACAGCGCCGACTCCTCTCGCCCCTCGCCGGCCTTGACCTCGATGATGACGTCGCGGGCGTCGTCGGGGTCGCGGGGCACGAGCACCTCGCGCAGGTGCTCGTCGGCGGCGGCCTCGGCGGCCTCGAGGGCCGGCACCTCGGCGGCGAAGTCCTCGTCCTCCGCGGCCAGCTCGCGGGCGTCGGCCAGGTCGGCACTGGCCGACTGCCAGGCCAGTAGGCGGCCACGACCCTGCCCAGCTCGGCGTAGCGGCGCCCCAGCCGACGCATAGCGCCGGGATCGGCGGCCGCGGGCCCGGCCATCTCGGCCTCGATGTCCGCGTACTCGGCCAGGAGTGGCTCGGCGGCGGAGAAGTCCTCACTCATGGACGCGGGTTCCTTCACGGGCTAGGGAGTCGTGCTGACGGGCGAGCTGCGACACTCGTGCGATATGCAAACGACGCCGACGGCGGCTCTGGGAGCCGGCCGCCGGCGTCGTGAGACGCTGGCTACTTGCTGCGCTTGCCGTACCGGGCCTCGAAGCGGGCAACGCGACCACCAGTGTCGAGGATCTTCTGCTTGCCGGTGTAGAAGGGTGGCAGGCCGAGCACACGTCCACGCGGATCTCACCGGAGGTGACGGTGGAACGGGTCTCGAAGGTGTTGCCACAGGTGCACGTGACCGTGGTGGCCACGTAGTCGGGGTGGATGCCCCTGCTTCATAGGTTTCTCCCTTAAGCGTCAGAGGGTCCCGGGTCCCACGCGGGAGCGCGGGTGAACCGGAGGCCAGCAGTAGACTATGCCACCGGCCGCCAGCCCGTGCAACGGTTTTACCGCGTGATAACGGGCACCTGCTTGTCTCCGGCCGGGGCCCGACGGCCCTGGGCCGATCCGGAGGCGTCACTCGTCCTCGCCGTCGGCCAGAGAGGTGCCGGCCGGGGTGGTCTTGGACAGGACCATGAGGAAACTCGGCGTTGGACTGGGTGTCCTTGAGCTTGGACAGCACCAGCTCGAGGGCCTGCTGCTGCTCGAGCCCCGCGAAGAGCCGACGCAGGCGCCACATGATCTTGAGCTGGGCGGGGTCGATGAGCAGCTCCTCGCGGCGGGTACCGGAGGCGGCCACGTCCACGGCCGGGAAGATGCGCTTGTCGGCGAGCTGGCGCGACAGGCGCAGCTCCATGTTCCCGGTGCCCTTGAACTCCTCGAAGATGACCTCGTCCATCTTGGATCCGGTCTCCACCAGGGCAGTGGCCAGGATGGTCAGACTCCCGCCGTTCTCCACGTTGCGGGCGGCGCCGAAGAAGCGCTTGGGCGGGTAGAGGGCGGAGGCGTCCACACCGCCGGAGAGGATCCGGCCGCTGGCCGGGGCGGCCAGGTTGTAGGCGCGCCCGAGACGGGTGATGGAGTCCAGCAGCACGACGACGTCCTGTCCCCAGCTCCACGAGGCGCTTGGCGCGCTCGATGGCCAGCTCGGCCACGATCGTGTGGTCGGAGGCGGGCCGGTCGAAGGTGGAGGCGATGACCTCTCCCTTCACGGTGCGCTGCATGTCGGTGACCTCCTCGGGCGCTCGTCGACGAGCACGACCATGAGGTGGGCCTCGGGGTTGTTGACGCTGATGGCGTTGGCGATCTGCTGCAGGATGATCGTCTTACCCGCCTTGGGCGGGGAGACGATGAGCCCTCGCTGTCCCCTTGCCGATGGGCGAGACCAGGTCGATGATCCGCGGGGTGACGGCCTTGGGCGTGGTCTCCAGGCGCAGCTGCTCCTGGGGGTAGAGGGGTGAGCTTGGCGAACTCGGGCCGGCGCTTGGAGCGCTCGGCGTCCATGCCGTTGACGGTCTCGACGTTGACCATGGGGTTGTACTTGACCCGGCCGGCGCGATTCTGTCGGCGGTTGTTGCGCCCGCCCTGATGGGACGTGGAAGACTCCGCGCCCTCACGGACCCAGCCGGTCACGGCGTCGCCGGCACGCAGCCCGTTGTCCTTGATGAGCTGGTTGGAGACGTAAACATCCCTGGGGCCGGGCAGGGTAGCCGGAGGTGCGCAGGTAGGCGTGCTGGTTGTCGGTGACGTCCAGGATGCCGGCCACCGGCAGGAGGACCTCGTCCTCACGCGACTGGTTGCGGCCACCGCGTCCGCCACTGCCGTCGCGGGTGTCTCTGCCCTCGCGGCCGGAGTCGCGGTCGTCCCGGTCGAAGCGGTCGCGTCCGCGCTTGCGACCCCGACGACGGCGCCCCCGCGCTCGTCGTCGTAGCCGTCGGACTCGTCATTGCCGTCGCGTCCACGGCGCGGGGCGTTCCTGGGACTCGACGACGGAGGTGCCGGTGGCGTCGGCCAGGTCGCGCATGAGGGCGGCCTTGGCGTCGGCATGGTCCTCGGGCGAGTCGGTGCGGGACTCGCGCGAGGAACGCTCCTGGTTCTCGGGGGCCCCGGCGGAGGCCTGAGCGCGCCTGCGGCCACGGCGAGCCTGGTCGCGCGAGGAGCGCTCACCGCGCTCGAGCGGCCGTAGGAGTCACCGTCGCCGGCCTCGGCGGTTCAGAGCGATCGCTGCGCTCGCGCCGTCGGCCGCGAGCGGGGCGCTCCTCGCCGGTCGGCATCGCCGCCGGACCGGTCGGGAAGGTCGATACCGAGGTCGAGAGACCGGTGAGGACTGGCGCTCCTCGGGAGCACCGGAGGCCGCGGTGACGCGACGACGACGCGAGCGCGCCGGAGCACTCGTCTCCGCGGGCTCCGAGGACGGGATGCGGGAGGAAGAAGAGGAGTCGGTGGCGTCGGTCTTGCGGCATCGGCTGCGCCGTCCGACGCGCTCGGAGAGTCGGGAGTGGAGGCTGAGGAGCCACGCGCCTGACGGATGGCGGCGACGAGCTCGCTCTTTCGCATACGGGAAATGCCCTTGAGGCCCATGGAGCCGGCAAGCGACTGAAGCTCGGCCAGACGCATGGTGGAAAGCGAGGGCTGGGCGCTGGAGGTCTCGGTCACGAGTGTCCTAACGGTGTGATGACGCTCCGCGGGAGGAGACGTTCAACTGGGGAGACTCCCCCGGAATCATTCACGGGGAGGGTCATGCACTGCCGGTTCCTGCTGAGGCCTGAGCCTCAGGTCCGGGTCTGGTGCGGTCAGCGGCGTGGTGCGATCCTCGCGGCCGACGGCGTCAGCATAGCAGCCACTTGACGCAGTGCATAACGGAGCAACGCGCGCAGTCTCACCGTTAGTCCACCTCGTCGCCGCCTCTGTCCCCATCATGAAGGACAGACTCAGGAGGTCAGAACCGCGCCACGGGTGTCGATGCCTGGACTGAGCACGCTCCAGCCATGGTTCTCCAGGGTGAAGCGGGATCTGCTCGGCCAGGGTGGACAGGACCAGCACCGTGGGCCCCGCTCCGGAGATGACCGCCGGGTATCCCTGCTCTCGCAGGGAGTCCATGACCGCCATGGAAGCGGGAAGGACCCCGCGCCGGTACTCCTGGTGGAGCCGGTCCTCGGTGCCGGCCATGAGCAGATCGGGACGTCCGGCGAGGGCCAGCATGAGCACGGCCGCCCGGGAGGTGTTGAACAGGGCGTCCTCGCGCGGCACGGAGACGGGCAGGACCTGACGGGCCTCCTTGGTGGACAGGCGCGTGGTCGATGGAGGGATGAGCAGGCTCACCCCGAGCGAGGCGTCCACGGGCATGGGCGCCATGCGCGGATGCCCCCGCGCTCGACCCAGGCGACGGTCGCGCCCTCCGAAGACGGCGGGGGCGACATTGTCGGGGTGACCCTCGAACTCGGTGGCCAGGGAGAAGATCCGGTCATCGCTGAGGGCCTCCGGCTCGGAGATGAGGCCGCGCGCCAGCATGAGCCCCTGCCACGGCGGCACTGGCGGACGATCCCATGCCCCCGCCATGGGGATCCGGTTGACGCAACGCATCTCGAAACCGGCCTGCGGGGCGCCGACGGCGTCCAGGCCGGCCTCGCAGAGCCCTGTACGACGAGGTTGTCGTCGTCGGCTGGGGACCGTCTCGGCACCGACACCCTCGACGATGACTCGGGTGATGCCGGTGATGGGGCGCACCGAGACCTCGTCGTAGTAGCGGAAGGCCATTCCGAAGGAGTCGAAGCCCGGCCCCATGTTCGCCGTCGTGGCGGGGACGCGGACGGCGGCGCGCTCGTAGACGATGCGCATGTCACTCGCCCTCGACGCGTTGGATGGAGACGACCTCGGCGACCCGCTCTGAGGCTCGCAGCCCCTCGACGGCGGCGTCGAGGTGGGAAGACGGGCGCCGGGTGGGTCACGAAGGTGACGACGGCCTGGTCCTCGCTGCCGTCGGCGGTGACGTAGGCGCTCTGGCGCACCGAGTTGATGGAGACCCCGTTCTCGGCGAAGACGGAGGCCATAGCGGCCAGGGAGCCGACGGAGTCGTCGGAGCGCAACTGGATCTGGTAGCGGGTGACGGCCGACTCCGGGCCGAGGACCGGCAGGTGGGCGTAGGAGGACTCGCGGGGTGCCTGACCTCCGTGGACCCGGTGCGCGGCGGCGGCGACGACGTCGGACAGGACCGCGGAGGCGGTCGGGGCCCCGCCGGCGCCCTGCCCGTAGAACATGAGGCGCCCAGCGCTCTCGGCCTCGACGAGGACGGCGTTGTAGGCGCCGTGGACGCTGGCCAGCGGGTGGTCGCTGGGTACGAGGGCGGGGTGGACCCGCACGGAGACGCCGTGGGCGTGCTCGTCCTCGCGGCGCTGGGCGATGGCGAGCAGCTTGAGCTCGCAGCCCGAGGCGTGGGCCTCGCGGATGTCGTCGGCGGTGATCGCACGGATGCCCTCGACGGAGACGTCGTCGAGGCCCACGCGGGTGTGGAAGGCGAGGGAGGCGATGATGGCGGCCTTGGCGGCGGCGTCCAGGCCGTCGACGTCGGCGGTGGGGTCGGCCTCGGCGTAGCCGAGCTCCTGGGCGGTGGTCAGGGCGGTCTCGAAGGACAGGCCCTTGGTGCTCATCTCGTCGAGGATGTAGTTGGTGGTGCCGTTGACGATGCCGAGCACGCTGGTGACGCGGTCACCGGCCATCGACTCGCGCAGCGCGTAGACGACCGGGATGGCACCGGCGACGGCGGCCCTCGTAGTAGAAGTCGGTGCCGGCGGCCGCCGCGGCCGCGTAGAGCTCGGGGCCATGAGCGGCGATGAGGGCCTTGTTGCCGGTGATGACACTGGCCCCGGCCTTGAAGGCCGCCAGAATGAGGGTCCGTGCCGGCTCGATGCCGCCGATGAGCTCAATGACCAGGTCGTTCCCGGTAGCGACTGCGGTGGCATCATCAGTGAGGAGATCTTGGGGGACGGAAACATCGCGCGGCGCGTTGACGTCGCGCACGGCGACGCCCGTGACCTCAAGGCGCGCACCGGATCGGGCGGCGAAGTCATCGGCCTGCTCGATCAGCAGACGAATCACCTGGCTGCTCACGGTCCCGGCGCCGAGGACGCCGACGGTGAGGGTGCGCTGGGCGGGGGAAGAGTCCTGAGCCACGAGATGACCACCTTGCTGTGTTGCGTGCCGTGTGCAGGCACTCCGACTGCGTGATGCGGGGCCCGGGGAGGCGGAGACATCCGACCGGTTGTCCGACCGTCCCGGCCACCGCTGCGGGCCAGCATAAGGGGCATCGGCCTCGGAGCGCTCGCGGGTCCGACTGCAGACACGCAGTGAGCCCCTCACGTCCCACTGCCCGCGAGGTTCCGGTGTGGCCGCTCCAGGCATCTCACCGACGAGGCGGCACAGGCGGATCAGGGCCCCTCAGCGGCGCCAGATGATCTGTTTGAGCAGGCGGCCGAGCACCCGCCCCAGCCCCATGGACATCGGGCGCCACTGCGCTGTCGGAGTACCCCAGGCCGGGGGTGGCTGCTCCAGGGAGGAGACGAAGGAGGTCAGTGAGGACGGTGAGGAGGATGGTCGCTGCGCTCATGCCTCCAGGCTAGAAAAAGACTGCAGACAGCCGAGACCGTCGTGAGAACGATTGGCAGCGAGGGCCGGCTCCTCCTCAGGTCTGAGCCGCCCTCATGCTTCCGTGACCGTTCCCTGCGCCCGGAGCGAAGGACGAGGGGCGGCAGCATGCAGTGGCCCCGCCCCGGATGAACCGGGGCGGGGCCACTGGGCCTCGCGATGGAGCGGTCAGGCTCGAGAAGCGGTGACCCGCATTCAGGAGGCCTTGCGGCGGCGAGCCATCAGCAGGGCTCCACCACCCACGCCGGCACCAGCGAGCAGCAGGAGCGCAACGGTGTTAGCACCGGTGTGCGCCAGCGGCGGGGTACCACCGGTCGGCGTCTTCGGGGTTGAGGTGGGCGGAACCGGGGCTGCCGGGGTCGTCTGTGGAGCGCCCGGGGTGCTCGGCGGAGCCACGGTGGCCGGCAGGGTTCGACTCGCTCGGCGGCAGCTGCGCTGGTCGTCGGAGGCGCAGTGGTGGCCGGCGGGCCGTGGTGGTCGTCGGAGGCGCGGTGGTGGCCGGCGGGTTCGACTGGCTCGGCGGCAGCTGGTAGGTGGTCGGCGGAGCCGAGGTGGTGGTCGTCGTTGGTCAGCGAGACCTTGACGACCTGCTGGTCGCGGATGGTGAAGGTGTTGGTGTTCTGACCATCCACGGTGAAGGCCGGCTCACCCCAGCTGTAGCCGGAGGCGGCGGGCTGGGCCTTGAGGTGTCCTCGCTCAGCGTGATCTTGGTGCCCACGGGGAAAGTGCCGCCGAAGGCAACCGGCTCACCCGGCTTGACCGTGACGGAGGAGGTACCGGTGCGGCTCTCGCCGGTGGCCTTCTGTCCCTCGGGAGCCTTCCAGTCCGGGTAGGAGCTGGCCGCGGCCGGCAGCTCGTAGGCGACGTCGACGACGAAGGAGGAGCCGGCGGCCTGAGCAGCGGCGCCACCCTGGACGACCTTGGTCACGTCGAAGGTACCGAAACCGGGCTCCATCTGGACCGAGATGTCGAAGTACTGGACGTAGGACTGGTGCTGAGTGCTGGTCAGGTCCGTGCCCTGGAGGTTGACGGTGTTCTCGTAGGCGGCGCCCTGGGTGGCGGCGACGGCGTTGCCGTTGGCGTCCACGAAGGAGACCGGGTACTCCAGGGTGAAGTTGGTGCCGTTCTGGAACGGGCCGGTCACCTCGTAGGTGGCCGTGCGGCCGTCCTGGGAGTAGCTGGTCTTGACGTCGAAGTCACCGTGCTGGGTGGTGGAGTCCTGGCCGGCGGCATTTGTCACCGGGATGGACTTGCCGTCCGCGGGGCGGAGGTTGAGGACCGTACGGGTGGCGTCGGTCTGGTTGAAGCTCATGCCTCCACCGAGAGTGTCGGTGAAGACGATGGTCTGCCGGGAGCCGTCGAAGGTCTTGCCGAGCTTGTCACCAGTGGTCTGGTTGGTCCCGAAGTTTCACGCCCCAGGTCAGCTCCTTGTAGTTGTTGTAGAAGCTGGAGGCCCACTTGGTCAGCTCCCAGTTGCTCTCCTGGGGGCCACCGATACCGCCGCCACCGGGCAGGGGTGACAGAGGTGGTCACTCCGTTGGCGGTGAGGTCGACGGCCTGAGCGTCGGTGGTCTTGGCGACCGCGACCAGAGCGGAGCCGGTGCCCTTGAAGTTGTGGAAGCCGGCGGCCTTGAGCTCATCGACCTTGGAGTTGAAGGTGCAGGTGACGTCCCTGACGGTGAGGGTGCAGGTGCCGACCTCAACGTCCTTGCCGCCGTACTCGACGGTCATCGGGTGGGTCGCGCTGTTCTGCAGGTTGGTGAAGTACTCACCCAGACCGATCGTGAAGGAGTCGCCCGACTTGAGGTTGGCGTCGACGCCGCTCCAGTCGAAGCTCAGGCGAGCGAGGTCGTAGTAGCTGAGCTTTCCGTCCTGCTCAATGTTGTTGCCGTCCACTCGTGTCAGAGACAGGTTGGAAACGTTGACGCTCTTGTTCTCGTCGGCACTCGCCTGAGGCGAGAGCTGAGACATGATCGCGACAAGGAAGAGCGCAAGGATGGCGACGTGTCCCCTCACCGCCCCTCGTGAGAGGGCCGGCCGAGAGGCGGCGCCCGTGGACAATGTGTTCATGGGTTCTCCGGATTCCTGGCATAGATGGCAAGGGTCTGCCTCGTGAAGCATCACCGGACATTCCCACCAACCGTTCAGGAGACGGGAAGGCTGCCCCGTGATGACCACGACCACTGTGTCACAAACCGACTGTTTGGGAGTAGTGAACACACAAATGACGCACGAGTTCACAACCTCAACACAATTGTGATCTATGTTTCATACGACCGCGAGCAGTTTGAAATTGTAGACGTCCCACAAGAACGAAGAGATGAACTATGTCGACACTGTGCCTCTCCTATCAGGCGAACCGTGCTTCCGTTGTGTCGGTCCTTCAAAACAATCGGACTTGATCTCTGTTGCGACACAATTCACTCAGACTCTTTGAGGACACATCGACTTTCAGGAAAAAAATTCATTTAATTTCTAGAACAGCATACAGGAGCGCTGTCGAGGCAGGAATTGTTCCCGCCTTGACAGCGCTCCTGTCAATTCGTCGGAGGACTCAGTCCTCGAGGCGTAGGAGGTCCTCGATGGTCTCCGGGCGCAGGATCCAGCCCGACTCGCCCTCCCGGACCCAGCGCACGCCGGGGCGGGTGAAGAGGTTGTAGCTGGAGGCCACGGAGCGCCCGTAGGCACCTGTGGCGGGCACGGCCAGCACGTCGCCGACGGCCAGGTCCGCGGGCAGGTCCACGTCACGCACGACGACGTCGCCGGACTCGCAGTGCTTGCCGACGACGCGCGCGCGGGTCAGGCCCGCGGACGGGTCAGGGGCGACGGTTGGCGACCAGGGCGGTGTAAGCGGCCTCGTAGAGGGCGGGGACGGATGTTGTCACTCATGCCGCCGTCGATGCTCACGTAGAGACGCGAGGCCCCTCCCCAGCTCGACGCGCTTGGGTCCGGTGACGGTGTAGAGAGTGACCGTCGTCGGGCCGGCGACCGCGCGACCGGGCTCGATGGAGACGGTGGGGACCTCATCGCCGAGGCGCTCACAGGTCTCGCGCACTGCCTCGGCCAGGGTGCGGGCTACCTGCGCAGGTGAGGGCGCCACGGGGTCGGCCCCGGTATAGGCGATGCCGTAGCCGCCGCCCAGGTCGACCTCCGGGCACAGGTGACCGGTGTCGACGGCGATCTCGTGGCGCAGACCGAGCACCACCCCGACGGCCTCCCGGAAGCCGGCCATGTCCAGGATCTGGGAGCCGATGTGGGAGTGCAGGCCCGGCGAGCTCGAGCTCGTCCGCCGCCACGATGGCGTCGATGGCTCGGCGAGCCGCACCGGTGGACACCGACAGGCCGAACTTCTGGTCCTCGTGCGCGGTGGAGATGTACTCGTGCCCGCCGGCGTGGATACCGGTGGTCAGGGCGCACCATGACGCGGGCGCGTTCGTCAGCTCCGAAGTCGCCACTGCGCCTGAGCTCGCGCACCGCGGCGACGGCGTGGTCGACCTCCCTCGGGGAGTCGATGACCAGATGGCCCACGCGGTGGCGCACGGCGGTGGTCACCTCTGCCGAGGTCTTGCCATTGCCGTGCAGACCCAGGCGGCGGGCGTGGGTGGTGGCCTCGGGGCCGTCAACCTTCTCCAAGCCGGCCAGTCCCACGGCCAGCTCCACGCGGGAGGCGGTGTCGATGCCCATACCCTCCTGGAGGACGATGCGTGCGACCTGCGTGGTCAGGAAACGCCTTTCCGGCGTAGAAGGCCTCGCCGCCGCGCAGTCCGTAGCCGGACCAGAACTCCTCGGCCATAGCGGCGCTCCAGGAGGCGGCACGCCCCCGCAGGTCGGCCTCGTCCAGGACAAAGACGGGGCTGGGGGCGTCGGCGAGGATCTCGGAGACGGTCAGCCCGCCCAGGGCGAGCTCGCCGTCGGGCGTGCGCCGCGCCGTTGTGGGCCACAGGTCTGGACGGTCCTCAGGCTCGGGGCAGGCCAGCGCTCCCAGGGGCGGCTCACCGGAAGGAATCTGGTTCGTCATGCTCTCACATCCTCTCGGGGGCGGTGACGCCCAGCAGACCGAGCCCGTTGGCGAGGACCTGCCCCGACGGCATCGTTGAGCCACAGGCGGGCCACGTGGCCGGAGCTGACGGCGTCGTCCCCGCGGGGAGTGACGCGGGTGGCACCGTACCAGGTGTGGTAGGCGGCGGCCAGCTGCTCGAGGTAGCGGGCCACGCGGTGCTGCTCACGCAGGGGAGGCGGCCTGGGCCACGGTGGCGGGGGAACTGGGCCAGGACCCCCAGAAGGGCGGTGTCGGCCGGGTCGTCCAGGGCTGCGGGCTCGAAGGGAGCCACTTTCGGGTCGCGGCTCACGCCGTGCTCTGCGGCATTGCGGGCCACATTGCGGGTACGGGCGTGGGCGTACTGGACGTAGTAGACGGGGTTGTCGGAGGTGGAGGAGGCCAACAGGTCCAGGTCGATGTCGATCATGGAGTCCATGGAGGAGCGGGCCAAGGCGTAGCGGGCGGCGTCCACACCGACGGCGTCGACCAGGTCCTCCAGGGTGACGACCGTGCCGGCACGCTTGGACATGCGCACTGGGACGCCGTTGCGCACGAGGTTGACGAGCTGACCGATGAGGATCTGCATGTTGGTGCCGGGGGTGTCCCCGAAAGCCGCGCACATGGCCATCATCCGGCCGATGTAGCCGTGGTGGTCGGCCCCGAACAGGTAGAGAGCGCAGTCGGTGCCGCGCTCGCGCTTGTCCAGGTAGTAGGCGAGGTCGGCTGCGAAGTAGGCGGCGTTGCCGTCGGACTTGATAAGGACCCGGTCCTTGTCGTCACCGAAGTCGGTGGTGCGCAGCCAGGTGGCGCCGTCGCGCTCCTCGATGACGCCGCGCTCGCGCAGACGGGCGATGGCCCGCTCGACGGCGCCGGAGGTGTGCAGGAGTCCTCGTGGAAGAAGACGTCGAAGTCGGAGCGGAAGGCGTGCAGCTCGGCCTTGACGGCGGCGAACATGAGGTCGACGCCGCGGGCGCGGAAGACCTCGGCGGCCTCGGCGTCGGGCAGGGTGGCCGGGTCAGGGCGGCCGGCGGCGAGCTCGTCGGCGGTCACCTGCTGGGCGATCTCGCCGATGTAGGCCCCTCCGTAACCGTCCTCGGGGATCTCCTGGCCACGGGCGGAGGCGAGCAGGGAGCTGGCGAAGCGGTCGATCTGGGTACCGTGGTCGTTGAGTAGTACTCGCGGGTGACTCTGGCGCCGCAGGCGGACAGGATCCGGGCCAAGGGAGTCTCCGACGGCGGCCCAGCGGGCACCGCCCAGGTGCACCGGACCAGTGGGATTGGCGGAGACGTACTCGAGGTTGATGTGCTGGCCGCTCAGGGAGTCGTTGCGCCCGTAGGCCTCGCCGGCCTCGACGATGGAGCGGGCGAGCTCGCCGGCACTGGCGGCGTCCAGGCGGATGTTGAGGAAGCCGGGGCCGGCGACCTCCACGGAGGCGACGCCGTCGAGGGCCTCGAGCCGGGGGACGAGGAGCTCAGCGAGATCGCGAGGCCTGTACCCGCCTTCTTGGCCAGCTGCATGGCGACGTTGGTGGACCAGTCACCGTGGTCACGGTTGCGAGGGCGCTCGACGCGGGGGTCGGGGATCTCTGCGGCGGGCAGGGCGAGGGAGCCCTCGGCAGAGGCCTCCTCCAGGACGGTGCGGATGGCTGCGGCAAGCTCTTCTGGAGTCACGTGCGTCAGCGTACCGTCATCGGCCAAACCTGATCGCGAGGGAGGCCGGAGGCCTCGGGGCATCGTGGGACATGTCGCAGTCTCTCGCCGGTTTCGCTCCGGGGCCGGGACGCTGGTACAGTCACGCCTCAGGCCCCGGTAGCTCAGTGGATAGAGCGTCTGCCTCCGGAGCAGAAGGTCGCAGGTTCGAATCCTGTCCGGGGCACCACCCCAGGGCCCCCGTCGCCACCCGCGGCGGGGGCTTGCTCGTGCACGTTGCGGTACAGGTCTCCTGGCAGATCCCGGAGTGGGACGGCTTCCAAGACAGATCCCCAGATCTGGGTTCCTGAGGCGCTCTTCAGCTGAGGGTCTGGAGGGCGAGGGTGGGGACGTCGGTCATGATGGCGTCGACGTTGAGCTCGGCCAGCTGGCACATCCGCTCGGGATCATCCACCGTCCAGACGTGAACCTCCAGATCGGCGGTGTGCGCGGAGGCGACGAAGCGCCGGGTGACCACCGGGACACCGAGATAGCTCTCGGGGACCTGGACGGCGTCGACCCTCCGCGCGTCCACCCCCAGCGGGTCTGCGGCAGGGGACCGCCGCCTCACTGCGCAGCATGAGTCCGAGACGTCACCGACTCCCCAGGGAGGTCATGGCCCTGGGCTCCTGGCGGCGCAGGACGGCCAACCGACGGGCGGAGAAGGACGCGAAACGGACCCGGTCGAGGGCATCGGCGTCGCGCACCGTCTGCAGGGCGGCCTGGACGACGCCCGAGTCCTTGAGATCGATGTTGAACCTCATCGTCGGGTGGGCGTGCAGGGCGTCGTCAAGTCGGACGAAGCCGCGCCCGTCACCGGAGTCGAGGTCAGCCAGCTCGGCCCCGCAGCCTCCCTCACGGTGCGAGGGTCGTTCGCGGTGCGGCGCAGGTCCTCATCGTGGCTGAGGACCACGATGCCGTCGGCGGTCAGCCGCAGGTCGGTCTCCATCCACTCCAGACCCGAGCGCGGCCACGTGCTCAACGGCGCTCCAGGTGTTCTCAGGGCACCTCGCGTCCCGCCGCCGCGGTGGGCGATGACGGCAGGACGTCGGGTTCGTGACGCGGCAGGCGGCACAGTGGGTCTCCCTCAGCTGCAGTTGGTGGTGAGCTCGACGGCGCCGTGCTCCTTGAGCCAGCCCCACGGCTCCACGGTGGACTCGTCGGCGGTGTCGTCCTTGGTGCGCACCTCGAAGTGCAGGTGAGCACCGGAGGACCGCCCGTGTTGCCCACGCCGGCGATCATCTGGCCGGCCGTGACGGTGTCACCGGCCTTGACGTGGATGCCGTCCTCGTACATGTGCAGGTAGCTGGTGTACCAGACCTGACCGTCGATCTCGTGCTTGATGGTGATGGTTCCGGTGCCGTCGACCATGCCGGCGGTGGTGACGGTTCCGGCGGCGGCGGCGTAGATGGGTGTCCCACGGAGGCGGCCATGTCCTGGCCGGCGTGAAGCTTCTGGATGCCGAGGGTGGGGTGGGTGCGGTAGCCGTACTCCGAGGAGATCTCGTAGGTGCCCGGGAGCATCGGGTAGAACAGCTGCGGCTTGGAGCTGAAGGCGCTGGTGTCGCCAGAGGCGCCGGTGGCCGAGGAGCAGGTCTTGGCGGCGTTCTGGAAGGCCTCGCGGATCCTGGCCCGGGTGGCGGCGTCGGGCACGTTGGACAGCTGGGTGTCGGAGTCCTCGTCCAGGTCGTCGCTGCCGAGCACGGCGCTGGCCACGGAGGAGGACTCTCGTGCCCGCCGGCGGCCGGGCTCTGCGTAGCGGAGCCGTTGGAGTGCATCTTCATGGCGGCCGAGGCCAGCGGGGTGTTGTCGAGGTGGCTGGACAGCGGGGCGAGCACCGTGGCCACGGCCAGAGACCGACAGGACGGCGGTGCGCCCCAGAATCCCGGAGCCGGTGCGGCGCCGCGACGGGACGCGCGGGGCAGGGGCCGGTCGAGGAGTCGCAGTGGGCCTCCGGCTTGGATGCCGCGTGAGCCCTGGCCGACGACGTCGAGGGTGCCGGCCTCATCGGCTCGCCTCGCTCTCGCTGGGCTGGCGCCGTCGACGTCTCACGGGCTTGGTCCTCCTAGCTGCTCGGGCGGCCTTGATGGCGCGGATGGCCGCCTCATCCGCGAGCGGCACCCCGGCCTTGCGGGCGGCCATGAGCTTGCGGACCTCGGGGACCTCGACGGTCTCGGCGCCACGGAAGTCCGTGATCCGCTGCGAGAAGCGGATCTCGTGAGGCGCTCGGGAGCGGAGGGCGCTGCTCGACGGCCTGCGCTCACCGACGAGTCTGGACGTGCAGGGGTGGTGCGACGATCGCACTGCGTGCCAGGGACGTCTGAAGGAGGCGGTGTGGTGGGCGTGGAGGCGACGACGGCTAGCGCCGAGGCGGTCGAGCGCTGGCGGGCTGCCGCGGGTGCGCGCTGCCGGCGGCGGCCCCCGGACCGGGAGGCGGGCTCGAGGCCGCCCGACCTCCGGCTCGGCAGGGGAGGCTCTGCGCGACCGTGCGAGCCGGTGACGCTGTGCGCTGCTGGGCGAAGCAGGAGGTGTCACTGGCGGCCCACCACGGTGTGGCGCAGCGGGGTCCGCCGGCTGCCAGCCTCGAGGCCCTGAAGTGGACTCGGCCAGTGAGGCCGCGACCAGGGGCGACAGCGCCGAGGGGCGCTGACGGTGCAGCGACGGGCGCGGCGTGGTCGCGCGTGCAGAGTGGCGCTGGTCGTGGCGGTGCTCGGGATGAGTCCCTCGAGGGCAGTGCAGCCTGGGGCTGCGCAGCGCGCCTGCGACAGCGGGGTTCTCCCGCGTCTGCTGGAGTGTCCTCGAGGCACTGGGCGGTGCGCAGGTCCTTGCGGGAGCGCCGGGTGGGCTGAGTGTCGCCGGTGACCTGCGGCGAGGAGGTGAGACGGACGGGAGGGCTCGCAGATGCGGCGCCGTGCGCCCTGAGCTCGCCGACGCGCTGCGGGTGCGAGGTGGGCTCAGGCTCGTTCGATGCGTCACTGGGCGCTCTGACGCCGGCCGGGCCATCGGCTCATCGGGTGCGACTGCAGGCTGGCGGCTGCGCCGGGCTCCTCGGGCCGAGGGCGACCGACGGCGCTGAGCGCGCTCCGCGTGGCCCGACGCCGTGCCGGAGGCGCTGCTGGGCGCCACGGGCCGCTGCGGGTGGTTCTGCTTCTGCGGGGCGAGCAGGGAACGTCGGGGAGAGCCGATGGGACTCGGGAGCGGTGACGGGGCTGGAGGCGGCGCCGGTCTCGGCGCGGTGAGTGTGAAGGTCGCGACGCGAGCGGCGAGTGGCCCCGGCGGCGTGGTGGTGTGCGTCGTCGACGGTGACGACGGGGCGGTTCCGGCCTGCGCCTCAGCGAGCTGGCGAGCGACTTCGGCAGCACGTTCCGCCTCGCGACGCTGGCGTCGACTCACGGGCTGCGGGGTCACGCGGGAAGCCTCCCAGGTGGCTGTTGTCATAGGGGAAGTCAGTTTACTGCCGGCGACCCGGCGGTGGCGACGTGGTGGCTGCCAGCGACAGCCTGGGTTGTACTCGGTTAAAACAGTAGCGGTCTCGCTGTGGGTCTTGCCAGGAGAACCAGCACACCTTGTGTGACCTGCACTTCTCATGCACAAGCCCCAGGGTTCCATCCAGGGCACCGGTGCCGCAAACCGGAATCACGTGCCATACGAACGATTCGAGACCTGGCACCACCAGTGCTGGACAGCAATCGACGATGGTCGCTCGAGGCAGCCCGTGTTGTGGGTATCCACCGATCTCCGCCCGTTAGATCACGATTTAATCACGGCGCTGGTGCTCTCCGCTGCATGGCGTCGTTCGACCTCGCCGACAGAGCTCTTCGAGGATGTCCTCCAGGAAGAGGACCCCGACGAAGCGCCCCATGCGCGTTGCGCACGTGTCGAGTGGGGCCCCCGAGCGCTGCACTGGCCGCCAGCGCCTCCTCGACCTCGTCGTCGTAGCCGACGGGCACGAGCGCGCGAGCGCGCCAGGCGAGGTACCGGCTCGAGTGCGCTCGGCGCCGTCGGCGTAGAGGATGTCCTTGAGGTGCAGGTAGCCGGTGATGACGGGCTCCTCCCCTCATCTCAACTGCGGCCGGGTCGGCCACCAGCGGGAAGCGGGAGAAGCCGGTGGAGGCCACGGCCCGCTCCACCTCCTCCGGGGTGCAGTCCTGGGGCAGGGTGACGAGCTCGCTCAGAGGCACCACGACGCTGCCGGCGGTCTCCTCGGAGAACTCAGGGCGCCGCTGAGCAGGCCGGTGGAGTCCTCCAGGACGCCTTCGGCGGTGGAGCGCTCGACGATGGAGGCGACCTCCTCGGCGTTGAAGCGGCGGCGATCTCCTCCTGGCCTCGATGCCCCAGGACCCTCAGGACCCCGTTGGCGAAGCCGTTGAGAGCGTTGACCACGGGGGCTGAAGACGCGAGCACCACACCAGGGGAGGGGCGAGCCAGCGCACAGCCTTCTCGGGGAGGCGATGGAGATGTTCTTGGGCACCATCTCCCGGCGACGACGTGCAGGCCCACGACGATGACTAGGGCGATGAGCGACGGCGACGGCGTGGGAGCCGGCGTGCCCGACGCCGACGGCCGCGAGCAGGGGGCTGCAGGGGCGTGGGCGATGGCCGGCTCGGCGACGACGCCCAGGCCGGTGGAGCACAGGGTGACGCCGAGCTGGGCGGTGGCCAGCATGCGAGACGTTCTGCAGGGCCCACAGGGCGGTGGCGGCGCGGGCAGTCGCCGGCCTCGGCCAGTGGCTCGAGCTGGCTGCGGCGCGAGGAGGTGACGGCGAACTCGGCGCCGACGAAGAAGGCGTTGCCGGCCAGGAGGATGACGGTGAGCAGGAGGGCGAGCGGGCGTGCTCATCGGCGCTCCCCTCTGGTCCTCAGCCTCGGGGGCGGTCTCGGGGTCCTTGGGGCGCACGTGGAGGCGGGTGACGCGGCGCCCGTCCATGGCGTCGACGGTCAGTGAGGCGTGGGGCAGGTCGACGACGTCGCCGACGGCGGGGATGCGGCCGAGCTCGGTCATGACCAGGCCGCCGAGGGTCTCAGTAGGGGCCGTCGTCGGGGACCTGGATGGCGGCGCGGGTGGCGAGGCTCGTCAGGGCGCATCCACCCGGGGACGACCCAGTGGCCGGAGGGGTCGAGGTGGGCGCCGGCGCGGCGGCGGTCGTGCTCGTCGGCGACGTCCCCGACGACCTCCTCGACGGCGTCCTCGAGGGTGACGACGCCGGCGGTGCCGCCGTACTCGTCGACGACGACCGCCATCTGGGAGCCCTGGGCGCGCAGCTCGACGAGCAGGTTGGCCAGCGGCATGGTCTCGGGGACGCGGGGCGCGGGCGTCACGAGGGGAGGTGGAGGCGACGGGACGTCGGCGCGCCGCTCGTAGGGGACGCCGATGGGCGGCGCAGGTGGACGATGCCCATGACGTCGTCGATGTCGCGGCCGATGACGGGAAGCGGGAGTGGCCGGTGGCGCGGGCCAGGTGCACGACGTCCTCGGCGGAGTCGTCGGCCTCGAGTGTGGAGGCGGCCGCGGTCGGTCATGACGTCGACGGCGGTGAGGGCCCTCAGTCCGATGGAGCGGGTGAGCAGGGGTGGCGGTGGAGGCGTCGAGGGTGCGTCCTCGGCGCTGTGGCGCACGAGGGAGGCGAGCTCGCCGGCGCTGCGGGTGCCGCTGAGCTCCTCGGCGGGTTCGATGCCCATGGCGTGCAGGACGGCGTTGGCGGCGCCGTTGAGCAGGATGATGAGGGGCTTGAGGAGGGTGGTGAAGCCCATGAGGAAGGGGGCCACGAGGCCGGCGGCGCGCATGGGGTCGGCCAGGGTGGCGTTCTTGAGGGATGAGCTCGCCGATGACCATGGAGAAGGCGTTGACGACGATGAGGGCGATGACCACCGCGGCGCCAGTGGCCACGGAGACGGCCAGCCAGTGGCTCATGAGGCCGGTGAGCAGGTTCGCCAGGGCCGCCTGCATGGTGTAGCCCAGGAGCACGGTGGTCAGGGTGATGCCGACCTGGGCGCCGGACAGGAGGGTGGACAGTCGCCCCAGGGCCCGCTGAACGGTGGTGGCACGCTTGTCACCGGTGGCGGCGCGGGTCTCGACGGTGGAGGGGTCAAGGGCCACCAGGGAGAACTCACCGGCCACGAACAGGGCGGTGCCCACGGTGAGGACCACGCCGACGGCGATCATGAGCCAGTCGGTCATGCGGGCCCCTCCCCCACGTGGGACGCGGCGTAGACGCTGGAGGCGGACGAGTCGGGGTGGGGGTGGTCAGAGACGGGCGAGGAGGCGCGGTGCGTGCGGGTGCGGCGCCTCGAGGCCCGGCGGAAAGCCGATCGCATAGTGACCGAACGGTACCACGACACTCATCAAACCACAGAACTTTCTCGTCTCGATTCATCACATGAGTGCATTTTGGAATGTTTAACATCGGAGTCACTCAGTCAATCGCACAAATAAAAGAAACGTACGCACTTCACCCCCATTATCCCGCCGTCGTTCAAATGGGGAAAAATCGCACTTTCAGTGCTATTTGCTCTAGTTTTAGCCATTATTTGCATCCACTATCGCAACTAGCATGATTGACCAAAGGAATAACTTCAACCATATTTCACTTTCTCCTAATGCCGATCGGGGTGGCTATCGGCGCCACAATCAGAGAATATGGGAAACATTCAGCAAAGAGTTCAGTAGGAATTTAACTCAATCAAGAACGACTTACAAAGCACGCAAGTTTACTGGGCGATATTGGAGCATTCAAAGCAGCCGCCGAGCTGGCTAGGGGAGACGAGCCTCCCACAACAGACCTCAAATAAAGATCCCAAGCGAAAGATAGCACAAGATGAGGCTAATCACAAACCTAGAATCCGAATATTTCTTTGACATTAATCAAAGGCCCACATCGGCGCTTTGAAAAGAACACATTAATCTCTCACAGCCTAACTCAGAGCTAATTAAACAGAACAATCAAAACAATATCCCTGTGGCGCCCTAGCAGCAGTGGCACAATTCGAGGAGTTCAGGAAAAGAAAACTCTACCCTAAGTTCATAGCGCGAAAGTCAATACAGCATCATGTTTATGAACACCTTGATCGATTCATGTCAGATCCACACACCTTTCATCAGGACTACTGCGGCAATGGCTCGACGACAAGTGCAAAATTATTGCAGACCATAGAGGCCTGAGTTCGAAAGATATCAGACGAGAAACTAACTCCTGACACTCTCGAACACCACACTCTCGCAGGGGCGAGATTTAATCAACATGTTCACCTTAATCGACTTAAATGACATCCTGAACGAGAGATCTCGCTTTCAGCTAAGACGTCGAAATACTAAAGAATATAATCGAATACAGTGGCGGCAGCAAGCTGGCTAGCCGCACTCCTCCGGTCTGCAGCAAACTGGAGATATGCTGGATTAGGCACCGCCACAAAAAGATCAGCTTGAAGCGCTCACCATTTTTCCTGTACCAGCCTTACAGATAACGACAGCTCAATCGACTTGGCGCCAGATTGGGATGAACTATGGAAGGAAGCTACAAGCAACAGGGAGACTTTGCCCCTCTATTCACGCAAATCGGCAGCGGAGAATGGCGGATACTTGATTCGGTATTTGAAGTTGTGATCTAAAGACCAGTTTCGACAATGAACTAGGGTTTCGAGGAGTCTCGCGCCCTCTCCAGGAACGTTGATAAAAATGTCCTACATTTCGAGGCTGACATCGCAGCAGCTAGTGCTCCTGCCGGACATGTTTATGAATGGCTGCTACGATGAGGCAACTTCTTTGTTTGATAAAATTTGTTGGACCGTTTTCCAGATGATCCGTTAGTGACTTGGGGAACAGGCATGCTTTGGGAATCCTACCCTCACAGTGATAGCGAAAGAGCGCACATTAAAGCCCTCTTCGAAAAGCGTAATGCCCATCCAATAGGGTAACGCTCGATTCATGAGGGTATATGCAAGATTCATTCAAAGGCATGCGACTGAAACCGGAGACCTCGAGTTCGCAAAAAGAATTTCTGCAGAGTCTCACGAACTCAATACTAACGACTGGATGGACAACCTAGAGTATGCTCACTTCCCTTGAACTAAACTATTTTGACGATCCACAAACTAACCCCTACTACATCGAAGAACTTTACGCGAGAGCTTTTAGACAATGCGGAAGACAATATCGCCTATTCAACGGTTGCGGTACATTATGCGTCATTTCTGAGCATAAAGTTGAGATAAGATCTAGGGAGGCGTCAGGGCTATTCGAGAAGGCCGTGAGGAAATTGCCAGCGACACCGACTCACTAGGGCCTCCTGCGTTACCCCCTTGCACTGCTCCGACACACCGCTTGCAAACATACCGAAAGCGCAATCTGCATTCAACGTTCTCCAACAGCGTTTTAAGCGCATTGCTTCTTTTATTCATTCAGACTTCAGTGGGAATACCACAAACCCCAGAGGCTGCACGACATCGACAACATTCATGCCTTCTTAGAACTAGACCTACCGACCGATGACAAAACTATTTTCACTTGTCGCTGGAATTTTCTGCGCTATTCTCATACTCACCAAAACACCGACTCGATTCCGGAAGGCACTCAGGAAACTACTGGCAGACGGCGTGACAACAGGTGACTGGTCATTCGAGATGAACCTGGAGAGGCTCAGGCGCGAGGAGGACCCTCGGCTGGAGCTGCTAGAGGCGGTGGCTCGCACGCTCGAAGACGGCGATACGTCCCGGCTCGACGCCTTCGAGGAGTGGCGAGACCTGTAGGTCGCCGCTACCGGGCCAGCCGGACCCGCAGCCGCAAGCGCGTCACGCCTGGGACACGCATGTGTCTTTGGTCCCGTGTTTGCTCGCATGAGATGCCCTTCACCTTCTAGGATGTCTGGTGAACACCGCCGTTCCTCCCCCGGGGTCCCGCTGAGGCTCCCAGTGTCGGAACGGGAGACTGACGAGCTCCGAGGAGACCCGACGTGCCCACGCAGGACCAGATCAGCCCAGGCTTCGGTGCCAACGAGTGGATGGTGGAGGAGATGCGGGCCGCCTGGTCGGCGGATCCCTCCTCCGTGAGTCCCCAGTGGCGCGAGCTCTTCGAGAGCGATCCGAGTGCCGGCCTTCACCAACCGGGCCCTGCCTCCTCCAACGGCTCGGCGTCGTCGGCCGCCGGTGGGCTGCGCCGGGCCACCATCACGCCCCAGGCCGCCTCCTCCCTGCGCCGCTCCTCCGCCGTCCAGGACGTCACGCGCTCCGACCTGCCGCCGGCCCCGCCGTCGGACACCGCACCCCCGACCTCCCCCTACGCCCAGCGCCAGGCCGGCCACCCCGCTCACGACCAGGACGGTGACGCCTACGAGGACCGCACTACCAGGCTCAAAGGTGCGGCGGCCCGCACCGCCAAGAACATGGACGACTCCCTGTCCATGCCCACGGCCACCTCCGCCCGCGCCGTGCCCGCCAAGGTCTCATTGAGAACCGGGCCGTCATCAACACCCACCTGGCCCGCACCCGCGGCGGCAAGGTCTCCTTCACCCACCTCATCGGCTGGGCGGTGGTCGAGTCCCTGACCGAGATGCCCTCGATGAACGTCTCCTACGGGGTCGACGAGGCGGGCAAGCCGGTCCTGCACGAGCCGGCCCACGTGGCCTTCGGCCTGGCCATCGACGTGCCCGGCTCCGACGGGCAGCGCCGCCTGCTGGTGCCCTCCATCAAGCAGGCCGACCTCATGGACCTGTCCCAGTTCGTGAAGGCCTACGAGGCCCTCGTGGCCAAGGCTCGCGAGAACAAGCTGGACCTTGACGACTTCCGGGGTACCACCGTGACCCTGACCAACCCCGGCATGATCGGCACCCTGCACTCGGTGCCGCGCCTCATGCCCGGTCAGGGGCTCATCGTGGGGGGTCGGCGCCATGGACTACCCGGCCGCCTTCGCCGGTGCCAGCCCCGACACCCTGGCCCGCCAGGCCATCGGCAAGGTCGTCACCCTGACATCCACCTACGACCACCGCGTCATCCAGGGCGCCGCCTCCGGCGAGTTCCTGCGCCTGGTGGAGCGCAAGCTCCTGGGACTGGACGGCTTCTGGAATCGGGCCTTCGAGTCCCTGCGCATCCCCCTCGAGCCGGTCAAGTGGGTGCGCGACACCACCTACGACCCCGAGCTGGAGACCGGCAAGCCGGCGCGCGTGGCCGAGCTCATCCACGCCTACCGCCAGCGCGGCCACCTGGCGGCCGACAACGACCCGCTCACCTACCGCCTGCGCCGTCACCCCGACCTGGACATCACCTCCTACGGGCTGAGCCTGTGGGACCTGGACCGCTCCTTCCCCACCCGGGGCCTGGGCGGGCGCGACCGGGCCACCCTGCGCGAGATCCTCAGGATGCTGCGCGACGCCTACTGCCGCACCGTGGGCGTGGAGTACATGCACATCCAGGACCCGGCCCAGCGCGCCTGGTGGCAGGAGCGCCTCGAGCGCGACTGGGAGGACATCGCCGACGAGGAGCGCCGTCGGATCCTCACCAAGCTGGAGCAGGCCGAGGCCTTCGAGACCTTCCTGCAGACCAAGTACGTGGGCCAGAAGCGCTTCAGCCTCGAGGGCGGGGAGTCCCTCATCGTGGCCCTGGACCGCCTGCTCGACGCCGCCGCCCACGACGGCCTCGACGAGGTCGTCATCGGCATGGCCCACCGCGGCCGCCTCAACGTGCTCACCAACATCGCCGGCAAGTCCTACGGCCAGGTCTTCGACGAGTTCGAGGGCAACGGCGTCATCGAGGGCGCCGGCACCGGGGACGTCAAGTACCACCTGGGCACCGTGGGCGTCTTCTCCGGGACCGACGGCGTCTCCACCCGTGTCTCCCTGGCCGCCAACCCCTCCCACCTGGAGACGGTCGACGGCGTCGTCGAGGGCATCGTGCGCGCCAAGCAGGACCGCATCGGTCTGGGCGAGAAGGGTTACACGGTCATGCCGGTCCTCGTCCACGGCGACGCCGCCTTCGCCGGCCAGGGCGTGGTCTACGAGACCCTCAACATGAGCCAGCTGCCCGCCTACCGCACCGGCGGCACCGTCCATATCGTCGTCAACAACCAGATCGGCTTCACCACCGGCTCGGCCTCGGCCCGCTCCACCATTTACGCCACCGACCTGGCCAAGGGCCTGCAGGTGCCGATCTTCCACGTCAACGCCGACGACCCCGAGACGGTGGCCCGCACCGCCCGCCACGCCTACGAGTACCGACGCACCTTCCACAAGGACGTCATCATCGACCTCATCTGCTACCGGCGCCGCGGCCACAACGAGGGCGACGACCCCTCGATGACCCAGCCGCTCATGTACCGGCTCATCGACTCCCTGGACTCCACGCGCGGCGTCTACACCGCCGCCCTCGTGGGGCGCGGCGACATCACCCCGCAGGAGGCCCAGGAGATCGCCAAGAGCTACCAGGACGAGCTGGAGCGGGTCTTCACCCAGGCCCGCATCCAGGTCACCGGGGGCACGGGCTCCGACGGCGCCGACGAGGCCACCGACACCTCCGCGCAGGACCTGTCGGACCCCACGAAGGTGGGCGTTCCCCTGTCCTCCCTGGAGATCCCCCACTCCCAGAGGGCGGGCACCGGAATGATGCTGGGCTGGACCTCGGCCGTGCCGCGCGACGTCGTCGAGCGCATCGGCGACGCCCAGGTCGCCTGGCCCGAGTCCTTCACCGTCCACCCCAAGCTCCAGGCCATGCTGGCCAAGCGCCGCGAGGCCACCCGCAAGGGCGGCATCGACTGGGGGCTCGGGGAGCTCATCGCCCTGGGGAGCCTGCTCATGGAGGGCGTGCCGATCCGCCTGGCCGGTGAGGACGCCCGCCGCGCCACCTTCGCCCAGCGCCACGCCGTCCTGCACGACCACACCTCCGGGCAGGAGTGGACGCCCCTGAGCTTCCTGACCCCGGACCAGGCGCCCCTGGAGATCTACGACTCCCTGCTCAGCGAGTACGCCGCCCTGGCCTTCGAGTACGGCTACTCCGTGGAGCGCCCCGAGGGACTGACCATGTGGGAGGCCCAGTTCGGCGACTTCGCCAACGGCGCCCAGTCCGTCATCGACGAGTACGTCACCTCCGCCGCCCAGAAGTGGGGGCAGCGCTCCGGCCTGGTCATGCTGCTCCCTCACGGCCAGGAGGGGCAGGGACCCGACCACTCCTCGGCCCGCATCGAGCGCTACCTGCAGATGTGCGCCCAGGACAACATGCTGGTGGCCCAGCCCTCCACGCCCGCCAGCTACTTCCACCTGCTGCGCGAGCACACCTACACCCGCCCGCGCCGCCCACTCATCGTCTTCACCCCCAAGCAGCTGCTGCGTCTGAAGGCCGCCTGCTCCCCGGTGGAGGACTTCACCTCCGGCACCTTCCAGCCGGTCATCGGGGAGACCGACGACGCCGTCCTGGCCTCGGCGCGCAAGCAGGGCGTGGACCGGGTGCTGCTGTGCTCGGGGCGCGTCTACTACGACCTGCTGGCCCACCGGACCAAGACCGGGGACACGAGCACGGCCATCGTCCGCCTCGAGCAGCTCTACCCGCTGGAGAGCTCGGCCATCGCCGAGGCGCTGGCCCCCTTCAGCGGAGCCGAGCTCGTGTGGGTCCAGGACGAGCCCGCCAACCAGGGCATGTGGCCCTACCTGGCGCTCAACCTGCCGACGGACCTGACCGGTGGTGTCCTGCCCACGCTGGTCTCCCGGCCCGAGGCCGCCGCCCCGGCCGTGGGCACCGCCGGTCTCCACCGCGCCCAGCAGGAGGAGATCCTCCGTCAGGCCTTCGCCCGCCGCTGAGACGAGGCCGGTCCACCGGCCCGTCCCGGGGCAGCCCCGCCGAAATGCCGTCAGCCTCCACCGTTACAACGCAAGGTCACGATAATGTCAAGACAGCATGAGGGATCATGAGGCATGAGGAGGCGCTGTCATGCGTGAGACGAGGCTGAGCTTCATCGGTGACGAGCTGGTGGCCGGTCATGGTGACGGGCGCGCCCTGGGATGGACGGGCCGGGTCATGGCCCGCACACCCCGGGACGCCGACATCCTGTGGACCTCCCTGGCGGTTCCCGGTGAGACGACGGCGCAGATGTCCGACCGCTGGGGCCCAGAGGTGGCCCGTCGCTCCACGCACACCGGCATCAACCGGCTCGTCGTGGGGCTGGGCGTGGCCGACGTGCTCGCCGGCATCTCCTACGCCCGCTCACGCCTGGCCCTGGCCAACATCCTCGACACCGCCGCCTCCGACCACCGCGAGTGCTTCGTCGTCGGGCCCCCTCCCCTGCCGGAGGCCGACCCCGACGCCACCGCCCAGCTGTCCCAGGCCGCCGAGGAGGTGTGCCTGCGGCGCAACGTGCCCTACGTGGACGCCTTCGAGCCGCTGCGCAACCACGAGCAGTGGACGGCCGACGTCGCCGCCGCCGGCGGCACGCACCCGGGCCAGGCCGGCTACGGTCTGCTGGCCTGGCTGGTGCTGCACCGCGGCTGGTACGAGTGGCTCGGCGTCGAGCGCCCCGAGTCCTGAGGCTCGAAGCGTCCCGCTCACGTCACGTCGGCCGGTCACCACTGGGGTGACCGGCCGACGTCTGTATGTCTCAGGGCGTTGCGCTCAGCGCGCTACCCGGCTCAGGCGTTAGGACGCTTGCCGTGGTTGGCGCTGGACTTGGCGCGTGCACGACGCTTACGACCGCGCTTGCTCATCACTGCCTCCTCGTGTCTTGACTCGCCCCACGAGGGGGCACGGAACGCCGCTGATTCTCGCACACAGCGGCGCGCCTGGGCCAGTCTGGCGCCGCCGACCAGCCGGTGAAGGCGACCACACGTCGGCGCACGTCACAGCCAGGGCCCCGGCCGCTTTCTCAGTCGCGCTCGAAGCGCACGGTCCGGGAGGACTCGACCCGGGACTCCACGACGCGCACGACCCGCCCGGAGGCGGAGGCCTGGGTCCGGGTCGTGGTCGACGTCGTCGTCACGCTCACCGCGGTGGTGCGCAGGGCCGACAGGCGCCCCAGAACCCGGGCGCGCAGCTCAGGAGGGGCCTGCTCGGCGCACCGCGAGCGCAGGATCTCCCGCAGGTGGGTCTCGGCGTCGGCGAGGCGGGAGCAGTGCGAGCAGGTGGCCACGTGCTGGGCGAGGCGCTCGGCCAGGTCGGCGGTGCACTCACGGTCGAGGAAGGCCTCCAGGTGGGCGCGGGCCTCGGCGCAGGAGCAGTCCTGGGAGCCGTCCGCGCTCTTGGGGTCCTTGGTGGGCTCGGCGCTGTTGTCACCGGGGGTTCCCGATTCCATGCGGTCTGTCATTTCTCCTCCTCCCCGTATCCGTACTCTCGGGCGTAGTCGGCCAGCAGCTCGCGCAGCTGGCGGCGACCTCGGTGCAGCCGGGACATGACGGTCCCGATGGGCGTGTCCATGATCTCGGCGATCTCCTTGTAGAGAAGCCCTCCACGTCCGCCAGGTAGACGGCCAGGCGCCGGTCCTCGGTGAGCTGGCCCAGGGCGTCCTTGATGTCGGAGTCCGGCAGGGCGTCCAGGGCGAGGTTCTCCGCGCTGGGCAGCCCCACCGAGTCGTGGGAGGCGGCCCGGTGCAGCTGCCAGTCCTCGACCGTCTCCGCGTCGGACTGGAGCGGCTCACGCTGCTTCTTGCGGTAGGAGTTGATGAAGGTGTTGGTCAGGATCCGGTACAGCCACGCCTTGAGGTTGGTGCCGGGCCGGTACTGGTGGAAGGAGCCGAAGGCCTTCGCGTAGGCGTCCTGCACGAGGTCCTCGGCATCGGCCCGGTTACGGGTCATGCGCAGGGCGGCGCCGTAGAGCTGGTCCAGGTAGGGCAGGGCCTCGGCCTCGAAGCGGGCGGCCCGGGCGGCCTCGTCCTCATCGGCCGGCGCCCGGTCCAGATCGCGCGCGCCATCGTCAGGATCGATCACCTCATCCAGGGTGATCTCATCAGTGTGGTCGTCGATGTCCGTCATCAGCCACGAGCCTAACGTGCCCCAGGAGTCTTCGGCCCGACCGACGCCACGAGCCTTGGTCATCGTCTCGGTCATCGTCTTGGTCCTCGCCTCCGTGATCGTGGCGGGTCCTCCCGGCAGATCCCGGTGCCGACGGCGCCGGTCCTGCCTGCCGGGCCGCTCTCGGCGGCCGCGCGGCCCGTTCGGCGGTGCGCCCCGCAGGCGGGCGGTCCGGCTCGTCGGCGACACGATCGGCTGCTGGATGCTCATGTCCCGGCCAACACGATGGCGCCCCGATTTCATTCCCCGTCCGCCCTGAGCGAGGCACGCACCACCTTCGAGCAGCGATATCGCTGGCCCGAGCCGCCCGCGTAGGTCAGGATGGGGGCATGAACATTCTGCGCTCCTTCGCCCGCCCCATGCTCGCCGCGCCCTTCATCGTCGATGGACTCGACGCCCTGGTGCGCCCCTCGCGCCATGTGGAGAAGTTTGAGAAGGTCGCCCCCACGCTGGAGCGGGTCGGTCTGCCGCCCGTGCTGGCCTCCGACGCCCGGCTGCTCACCCGCGCCTCGGGGGCCGTGAGCCTCGTGGCCGGGTTGGGGCTGGCCACCGGGCGGGCACCCCGTACGAACGCCACCATCCTGGCGGCCCTCAACGTGCCCCTCACCGTGGTCAACAACCCCGTCTGGGCGGTCAAGGGGACGCAGGCCCGCAAGGAGGCCCTCTCCGGACTGCTGCGCGGGGCCGCCCTGGGGGCCGGGCTCGCGCTGGCCGCCGTGGACCGTCAGGGCAGGCCGTCCCTGGCCTGGCAGGTGCGCAACGCCCGCCAGCAGCGTGAGGCGATGCAGGCCGCTAACGAGGCCGTTCAGCAGCGCTACGTGACTGCCTGAGTCACCCTGGTCGGCATCGGATCGTCACCCGTTGGCTCCGAGCCCGGGTCCGACGTCGGCCCATCTCCACCTCCGCCCGCAGCGCCCCGGCACCTGTCACCTGGGCGTCACAGGCGGCGGCTACTCTCGCCCCGGTCCACGTCCGACCGGTCGCGGCGCGCGCACGCGCCCGCACCACTGACCACCACGCGCAGACACGTCATCGACACGCTAGGGAGCACTCATGACCGTCCAGTCCGGCCAGCCGGCTCAGGCAAGCCAGTCACCCCAGTCGGAGCAGGCCGCCCAGCCCGACATCATCTACACCTGGACCGATGAGGCCCCGATGCTGGCGACCCACTCCTTCCTGCCGATCGTGCGCGGATTCGCCCAGCGGGCGGGCGTGAGCGTGGGCACGGCGGACATCTCGCTGGCGGGACGCATCCTGGCGGCCTTCTCCCTGGCCGACGACGACCTGGCCCGCCTGGGTGAGCTCACCCAGTCCCCGGCGGCCACGATCATCAAGCTGCCCAATATCTCGGCCTCCCTGCCCCAGCTCAAGGCCGCCATCGCCGAGCTCCAGGCCCTGGGCCACGAGATCCCCGACTACCCCGACTCCCCGGCCACGCCCGCCGAGCACGAGGCGCGCGCCGCCTACGACGCCGTCAAGGGCAGCGCCGTCAACCCCGTCCTGCGCGAGGGCAACTCGGACCGGCGAGCCCCTGCGGCCGTCAAGGCCTACGCCCGCTCCCACCCGCACTCGATGGGGACCTGGTCGCCCCAGTCACGCACCCGCGTGGCCACGATGGGAGCCGGGGACTTCCGGCGCAATGAGCGCAGCGTCGTCGTGCCCGAGGCCGGCACCCTGCAGATCCGGTTGCGCCCGGCCGACGGCGGCGAGCCGATCGTCCTGCGGGAGTCGCTGCCGGTGACCGCTGGGGAGGTCGTGGACGCCACCTTCATGAGCGCCGCCGCCCTGGATGAGTTCCTCGCCGGGCAGGTGGCGGCCGCCAAGGACGAGGACCTGCTGCTGTCGGTGCACCTCAAGGCCACGATGATGAAGGTCTCCGACCCGATCATCTTCGGTCACGCGGTGCGCGCCGCCCTGCCGGGGGTCTTCTCCACCTACGGGCGAGTCCTGGCCGAGGCGGGTCTGCGGGCCGAGGACGGGCTGGCCTCGATCCTGGCAGGACTGGACTCGCTGCCCCAGGGTGAGGAGATCCGCGCCGCCATCGAGGCCGAGCTGGCCGCCGGACCGCGCCTGTCCATGGTGGACTCCGACCGCGGCATCACGAACCTGCACGTGCCCAGTGACGTCATCATCGACGCCTCCATGCCCGCCATGATCCGGGCCGGCGGCCACCTGTGGGGGCCAGATGGCCAGACCGCGGACACGCTCGCCGTCATCCCGGACTCCTCCTACGCCGGGGTCTACCAGGCCGTCATCGATGACTGCCGCGCCCACGGGGCTCTGGACCCGGCCACCATGGGCTCGGTGCCCAATGTGGGTCTCATGGCCCGCAAGGCCGAGGAGTACGGCAGCCACGACAAGACCTTCCTCATCCCGGCTGACGGCACCGTGGAGGTCGTCGTGGTCGAGGGGGCGGGCGCCGAGCCCGGCGCGGTGCTGCTGTCCCACGAGGTGGCCGCCGGCGACATCTGGCGGGCCTGCACCACCCAGGACGCCCCCATCCGCGACTGGGTACACCTGGCGGTCACCCGGGCCCGGGCTACCGGTGCCCCGGCCGTCTTCTGGCTGGACCCCGAGCGCGGGCACGACGCCGTCCTCATCGACCTGGTGAACCGTTACCTGGCCGATGAGGACACCGAGGGCCTGGACATTCGCGTCCTGGACCCGGTGGCGGCCACGCGCCTGTCCCTGGAGCGCGCCCGCCGCGGCGAGGACACGATCTCGGTGACCGGCAACGTCCTGCGCGACTACAACACCGACCTCTTCCCCATCCTCGAGCTGGGCACGAGCGCCAAGATGCTCTCGGTGGTGCCGCTGATGAACGGCGGCGGCCTCTATGAGACCGGTGCCGGGGGCTCGGCCCCCAAGCACGTGCGCCAGCTGCTTGAGGAGGACTACCTGCGCTGGGACTCCCTGGGCGAGTTCCTGGCCCTGGCCGAGGCCTTCCACCACGTGTCCCAGGTCAGCGGCAACGAGCGCGCCGAGGTCCTGGCCGACGCCCTGGAGGCCGCCACGGCCCGGCTGCTGGAGGAGAACCGCTCCCGGCGCGCCGCCTGGGGCAGGTCGACAACCGCGGCTCGCACGCCTGGCTGGCCCTGTACTGGGCCCGCGAGCTGGCCGCTCAGGAGACCAGCCCTGAGCTCGCCGCCGTCTTCTCACCGATCGCCCAGCAGCTCGAGGCCTTCAATGACACGATCCAGGCCGAGCTCCTGGCCGTCCAGGGCTCCCCGGTGGACATCGGCGGCTACTACCGTCCCGATACGGCCCTGACCGACGCCGCCATGCGCCCCTCGACCACCCTCAACGCGGTCATCGAGGCCCTGGCATGACCAACGCCCCCGGCGCCGACGGCCCTGGCGTCCCTGCGGCCTTTCGGCCGGCTCGGCAGGATCAGCCGAGCCGTGGCGGGCGCCGGTGGCGGCGGGGGCGCTCGAGGCCGTCGTGGAGCTGCCGGGGTCGAAGTCGCTGAGCGCGCGGGCCCTGCTGCTGGCCGCCATCACCGATGCGCCGACGACGCTCACCGGGCTCCTGCGCTCGCGCGACACCGAGCTCATGCTCGCTGCCCTGAGCGTGCTCGGTGCCCGCTTCGAGGACCTCGACGAGACCGGCACGCGCCTGCGCGTCACGCCGGCTCCCCTGCCGCTGCACGTACAGACCGGGCCCGACGGCGTCGGACGCATCGACGTCGGCCTGGCCGGGACCGTCATGCGCTTCGTGCCCGCTCTGGCCGCGCTGGCCGATGCCCCTGTCGTCTTCGACGGGGACGAGGCCGCCCGGCGCCGCCCCATGGCGCCTCTGCTCGACGCGCTGGCCGACCTGGGTGCGGAGGTCACCCACCTCGGTGAGCCCGGCTTCCTGCCCTTCCGAGTCGGCCCTGGTGACGGTGCCCTCCTGCGAGCCGAAGGTGCTCGGGTGGCGGTCGACGGCTCGGCCTCCTCCCAGTTCGTCTCCGCCCTCCTGCTCCTGGGCGCCCTCCTGCCCGGCGGCTTGGAGGTCACCCCCACTGGGCCGGTGCCCTCGCTGACGCACGTGGGCATGACAGTGGCGACGCTGCGCGAGCGGGGCATCGCCGTGGACGAGCCCGCTCCCGGAGCCGGTGACGGCGAGCGCACCTGGCGGGTCCACCCCGGTCGCCCGCGCGGCGGGGAGGTGGCCATCGAGCCGGACCTGTCCAACGCCGGCCCCTTCCTGGCGGCCGCCCTCGTGGCCGGTGGCCGGGTCAGCGTCCCCCACTGGCCTGCGGCCACGACCCAGGCCGGTAATGCCTGGCGCGTGCTCCTCCCCCGCCTGGGCGGCGAGGTGACGCTCACCGACGGGCTGCTCACGGCCCACGGCACCGGGCGGCTGACCGGGATCCACGCGGACCTGTCCGACGTCGGCGAGCTGGCCCCCACGGTAGCGGCCCTGGCAGCGCTTGCCGGGGCGCAGGGCCACACCAGCACCCTCACCGGCATCGCGCACCTGCGCGGACACGAGACCGACCGGCTGGCGGCCCTGGCCACCCAGATCCGCCTCCTGGGCGGGGACGCCGAGGAGAGCGACGACGGACTCATCATTCGCCCCGCCCCGCTGCACGGCGCCGCCCTGCGCTCCTACGCCGACCACCGGATGGCGACCTTCGCCGCCATCATCGGCTTGAGTGTGGACGAGGTGAGCCTGGACGACGTCGAGTGCACCTCCAAGACGCTGCCCGGCTTCACGGACCTGTGGGCCGCCACGCTGGCCACCGCCGGTGAGGGCGGCAGCGGACTCGCCACCGCATCGCATCGCGAGCCCGCGACCCCGGGAGATGGCGCCTGATGGCCCGCCGCGACATCGGCACCGACGACCCGCGCGTGAGGGTCCGCCCCGGCCGGGGCTCGCGCCCGCGCACCAAGCAGCGCCCCAGCCACGCCGACGCGGCCCTGGGCATGGTCACCCGCATCGACCGCGGCCACTACCGGATCCGCCTGGACGACCCAAGCCTCACCGAGGACTCCAGCGGCAACATCACCGCCATGAAGGCCCGCGAGCTGGGGCGGGGCAAGGTCGTCGTCGGCGACCGGGTCGCCGTCGTCGGGGACACCAGCGGCCGCAAGGGCACCCTGGCGCGCATGGTCCGCATCGAGGAGCGCACCACCCTGCTGCGCCGCAGCGCCGAGGACGGGGACGCCGCCGGCACCGAGAGGCCGATCGTCGCCAACGCCGCCAAGCTCGTCATCGTCACCGCCGTGGCCGACCCCGAGCCGCGCCCACGCATGATCGACCGATACCTCGTGGCCGCCTACGACGCCGGCATGGAGCCGCTCATCGTGCTCACCAAGACCGACCTGGCCGATGCCGCCCCGCTGACGGAGCTCTACAGCCCCCTGGGCGTGCGCTGCCTGGCTACGCGGCTGCACCCCCAAGACCCCGAGACCGGGCCCTCCCAGGCCGACGATGAGCGGCCCGACGACGGCGTCGAGGCGGTCCGCCAGGTGCTCGACGGCACCGTCTCAGTCCTCGTGGGCCACTCCGGGGTCGGCAAGTCCACGCTCATCAACGCACTCGTGCCCGGGGCCGACCGCGCCACCGGACACGTCAACGAGGTCACCGGCCGGGGCCGCCACACCTCCACCAGCCTTCAGGCCCTCGAGCTGCCCGGGGGCGGCTGGGTCATCGACACCCCCGGCGTGCGTTCTTTCGGGGTTTCCCACGTCGGCAGCGCCGACGTCCTGAGGGGCTTTCCAGACCTGGCCCGCGTGGCCGAGGACTGTCCGCGCGGATGCACCCATGAGGACGGCGTCGTCGACTGCGCCCTGGATGAGTGGGCGAGCGCGACGGACGGGCCCGACGCCTCGAGAGCCTCGGCAGCCCGCGAGGAGCGGCGCGCGAGGGTGGAGTCCTTCCGCCGACTGCTGGCCCCCTCACTGGAGGCCGAGGACCCCACCCGCCCCTGAAGCACTCCCGATGGCGCGCGCAGAGCCCTTCCGGGCACGTCACAGTTTCGTCGACAGTAGGCCCTATAACCCTGAGAGCCGTTTGCCCTGGAACAGGGCGACGACCCGGCAAAAACGGCGTCAATACTGACTTTTTTCACGTTCCGCCAGAGCCACTATTGGACACGGTGTGCTAAAAGTCACATCACGTAGCCGTTGCAGGATTCAACTACACACCGATTTTGACGGTTCCCACAAGCGAAAGCGCGTTAGTCTCAGGACATGCACAACCGTCCGACCCCTTCGCTTCCACGTCCCGCCCTGGGCGACCTGTCCGCACGCGCCAACCTCTCTGCGGCGCGCCGGCGCGTCCTGGAGGTCGTGGAGGCTTCTAACGACGCGATGACGGCCGTTCAGGTCGCCAGCGCACTCAACCTGCACCACAACACCGTCCGTGAGCACCTCGACGCCCTGGTTGACGCCGGGTTCGTCACGGTGTCCACCAAGCCGACGGGCAAGCGGGGCCGCCCGGCCCTGCGCTACGCCTCAACGGCACCCGACCCCCAGCAGATGGTCGACGCCTACCTGCTGCTGCTCGACGCGATCGCCGACACCCTGGGCGAGGGCGAGGACGCCCGCGCCACCGCTCTGGAGATCGGTCGCCGCTGGGCCGAGCTGACCCCCGGCACCATCGCTGAGCCCACGGTCGACGGCGAGCAGGTGGACCGGGTCACCGCCCTCATCCCCTACCTGGCGGTCATGGGCTTCGCCCCGGAGGTTTCCGGAGACAGCGTCGTCCTGCGCTCCTGCCCGCTCATCACCCGCAACCACCAGCCGCGCGACCTGGTGTGCACCATGCACGAGGGTTTCCTCCGGGCCGTCGTCGGCCCCGACCCGGCCGCCTACGAGCGTCTCAAGTTCCTGCCCAACGGTCCTGACGGCTGCCAGATCAGCTCGGCTCAGCCCGTCGACGCGGAGCCGGACCTCAAGATCGTCCACGCCGACGTCGCCTGAGCACGCGGCTCCAACAGCATCACCCGTCCACCACTTCTAGATCGCAAGGCTTCGGCCCCGGGCACAGTCGCCCGGGGCCGAAGCGGCATTCGGTGGTGCTGCGAGCCCTGGTCTGAGGCGCCCGCGGTTCAGGCGGTGACCTCCAGGACGCCGTGAGCGCCCTTCTCCATGTCGGCGAAGGAGTGCGTCACGAACACGTAGTGTCCCGGCTCGGAGGCGACGCACTCGACGAATCCACCCTGGGCCGGCTGCAGGCCGAGGGCCTGGGAGCCGCCGGACCAGGCGGCCCCGATCCGGCTCGGGCCGCCCAGGGTCCAGGCCCCCCTCGAAGAAGACCTGATCGAACTGCAGGCCGACGGCGTGGAACGACGTCGGAAGAGAGGGGCCGGCGGCCATGACCCAGAAGCGCACGCGCTCTCCGACCTTGGCCTTGAGCGGCTGCTGGTGGTACTGGAAGGCCACCCCGTTGAAGGTCATGAGGTCGGGGGTCTTGGCGGCGATCTTCTCCGTGTTGGGCTCGCCGCCCTCGGGGCCGAGGTAGACCTCGGAGGCGACGATGACGTACTCGCGGTCCACGGCCGGCAGCCCTGGCGGGTCGATGATGACGGCCCCGTGCATGCCGGCGGCCAGGTGCAGGCTCATCGGCGAGGTGGAGCAGTGGTAGAGCCAGATCCCCGAGTGCTGGGCCTTGAAGGTGTAGACGAGGGACTCCCCGGGGTTGATCGAGCGCATCGCCTGATCGGGCGGGGTGATCCCCGCGTGGAAGTCCAGGGAGTGGCTCATCGTGCCGTCGTTGACCAGGGTGATCTCGAAGGTGTCCCCCACCTTGCCGCGCAGGACGGGGCCGGGGACCTGCCCGTTGAAGGTCAGGCGCCGCTGGGTGACGCCGGCGCCGACCGGCATGACCTGCTCCTTGACGGTGAAGGTGTGCCGGTGGGTCATGGGGCCGCCGTCGGGACTGGTGGGGGCCGGTGGCAGGGCGGCGTCGAAGGCCTTGAAACCTGCGGGCAGCTGGGCCGAGTAGTCGGGAACCGCGTCCTTGCCGGAGCCGGCCGGCTTGCTCTGGCCACCGCCGTGCTGGTGGGCGCCGGCGGCCGCCCCGCCCGCGGTGACGTGGAAGACCATGCCCTGGGCGCGGTGGCCGGCGATGGAGCACCAGCCCTCGATCGGACCCGCGACGATGCCGGCGTCGAGGGTGCCCTTGGCTCTGGCGGCGATGCGCCCGGTGGTCTGGCCGGTGGCCAGGACGAGGTCGTGGACCTGGTCGGCGGTGTTGTCCAGGGTGATGACGAGCCGGTCGCCGGGGGTGACATCGACCGTGTCCGGCACGAACCGCAGGCCCTCCACCGTGATGGTGGCGTTGACGGTGTTGCCGGTGGGCGTGACGTCCTGGGTGGTTCCGCCCTGACCCCGGTTGCCGATGACGCTGCCGACGACGACGGCCGCTCCGGCGGTGAGCAGCCCCATGAGGACGCCGCGGCGGTCGGCGGACTGGAGCAGGCCGCCCGAGGGCGAGGCGGCGGCCCCTGTCTCCCGCCGCCCGGCCGACCCCGCCGGTCAGGGGGCGGCGGTTGCGGTCGATGGCGGGGGCGGTACCGGCCGTCACCGCTCGGCGGTGGGCGCCCTCGGGCTTACCGGCGCCCGTCGCCGCGCGCCCAGCAGTGTCGCCGGGGGCCTGAGCCGCACTGTCGGCGCCGCTGCGCTCGGTCTCCTGGGAGGCAGCATCCTGAGAAGAGGCGTTCTCAGCGCCGGCAGACTCAGGAGCGGCGGCCTCATCAGGGGATGGTGCCTGTGCGTCGGGCGTCTTCGTCATCGGGTTCCCCTTCGGGGCTGGGCGGACCGGTGGCCCGCGGGGTCGGAGGTGGGGTCGGCGTCGGCCGGGGTGCGTGGGGTACGCGGCGGGCGCTTGCGCTGGGAGACCTCGCGCAGGCTGAGGATCATGCCCGCCAGCAAGTAGGAGGTCACCAGCGCGGCCAGGGCGCCGGCGACGACGCGCACCTGCCAGGGCGCCCCCGGGTAGAGCACCAGCAGGAGGCAGGCGTTGGCGGCGGTGACCCGGTAGGCGGCGAAGCGGTCCATGATCGCGTTGGTGGCCCGGGTGGCCGCGGGGCCGCCGCCGAGCATCACCGGGGTGAGGTAGCTCAGGGCCGCCACGAGGATCTGCAGGGCGAAGCCCGCCGCCAGGGGCAGGCGCAGGGAGTGGATGACCCCACGGGCAGCGGCGGCGTCGTCGGCCAGCGCCATGCGGGCCCCCAGGACGGCGACGCAGCCGATGAACCAGGCCGCCGAGGCCGTGGCGGAGGCCGTGGCGAAGGAGGTCGGCGGGACCCGGCGGGCGGTGCGGTACGCGGGCACGAGGACGGCGCAGGCACCACCGAGGTAGACCAGGGTGCCCAGGCCCGCCAGGGGCGGCCACAGACCGCAGGCGGCCACCAGCGCGGTGCCGCCCACGAGAAAGGGCAGGCCGCGAGTGGTCCAGCGCGGCGCGACCGGCTCCATGGGAGTGCGCAGCATCGTGGGCCACAGGACCGTGAGCGTGCCCAGGACCGTGGTACCCACGAAGCCCAGCAGCATGGTGGTCGTGTGCGCCAGGTAGAAGCCGTCGGCCAGGGCAGAGCGCCCGTGGGCGTTGGACCAGGCGATGAGGAAGCCCAGGAGCGCGCCGGTGGCCAGCAGGACCAGGGCGACGGCGTAGTGGAGGGCCAGGGATGCCAGGCGCGGGGCGATGGCGCGCCGGTACTGCACGGTGATGGCCACGACGCCCGCAATGGCCTGGGCCATGACGATGGCCGCCCCGACGAGCGCCACCACCTGCTGGCCCATGGTGATGCCGGTGAGCACGACGGCGGTACCGAGGCTGTGGGCGTAGAGGCGCGTGTCCAGGAGGGCGGCGCCGCCCAGGGCCGGGCGGTGCAGGAGGGTGTCGGCGAAGTGGGCGGACCAGATGGTGATGGCGCTGCCGATCCCGCCCAGGAGCAGGGCGTGCAGAGGCAGCCAGGTTCCCCAGGAGGCCAGCGGGCCCACGATGGTCAGTGCCGCCAGGACCGCGGCAATGAGCAGCCAGGCCATGACCAGGGCGTTGCGACGCACCTGGGTGGTGCGCCGGGAGGGCTTCTTGGCCGGGCGGCCCGAGCCGCTTGCTCGTCCGGGGCCGGGAAGCGAGCCGGGCCGGGGGGCGGACCCGGTACCGGGAGAACCGATGGACAGGCTCATGCGGGGCTACCTCCCGCCTGCGACGTCGTCGATCCGGATGCCGCGGCCGCAGCCGGCGGTCCGACCCGGACCGGCTTGCGGATGCTGCCGGAGGTCAGGACACGCCCCAGGGTGAGGACCATGAAGACGAGGATCGCCGCCACTCCCACGGCACCGCCGACCTTCCAGACCGCCGAGGCCTCCGCCAGCAGGCCGACGACGCGCACCACCAGGCCGGCGTGCAGCAGAACGTAGGGCAGCCACATGAGCCGGTGGTAGGGCAGGGCGCGGTGGACGATCGCGGGGATGATGACCGGGGCGTGAGCCAGGATCATGGAGAAGGCGAAGCCCACCGTGATGCAGTGGATGACGATCTCGTAGGCGGCCCCGTTCAGGCCCTGCAGGCCCCACAGCGACCAGACCGCCCCGGCGACGGCGAGCCACACGTAGCCGGCCAGCATGGAGGCCGCCATGAAGCGCACCCCGCCGCGCAGGCGGACCGTGCGTCGGGCGACGTCGTAGTAGGCCATGACGACGGCCAGTCCCAGCAGGGCCGGGCCGACCACGAGGTGGGAGCCCGGTGCGATGAGCAGCAGGCAGGCACCCAGGACCGCTGCGCCGGAGAGCGCCTCGACGACGGTCTCCACCATCTCGTCGAGGAAGGCGATGCGGGCCAGCTCCAGGCGCTCGCCGATGATGGTGAGCGTGGGGAAGAGCAGCCACAGCGGGACGACGTCCTCCATGCCGCGCCCACCCAGCCACAGGATGTCCCCCAGCAGGAGGGCGGCCCCGCCCATGGCCTCGACGTCGACGGCGGCACTGGGGGCGCGCCGGTGAACCCGCAGGTAGATGGCGCACAGGATGCCGGCGGCGCCGGTCATGAGTCCCCGGCCGACGACGTCGGGGGCACCGGCCAGGAGGGCCAGGCAGCCCGCGGCACTTCCCAGAGGGGCGAGGAAGGCCCAGGGGGTGCGGGCGGCGACGGCCCGTTCCAGGGCGATGACGGTCCCCAGGAAGCCGACGAGCATGAGGGGGCCGTGGAGCGCCGCCAGCTCGGCCCCATTGACGGGGGCCGGCAGGTTGAGGCGCAGCAGGGCGGCGTTGAGGCCCATGAGGATGCAGGCGGCGCCCAGGGCCAGGGCCACCAGGCGCGGCGCCACGCGGCTGGTCAGCGCCCGGCTGAGTCGGTCCGTCTCCACGGCCCAACCGTATCCAACGGCGCCGCAAACCCGCGCACCACGCACTCACATCGACAAAAACTTCATAGACGACCCGGCTCCGCGTCGTCTATGAAGTTTCGGTAGGTTTGTGTGGGGCTGGCCGCGCCAGCGGAGGTGGACAGTCGCACTGCGGAGGTGCACAGCCTTTCCACTGGCGGTGGACGGTCGTTCCAGCCGGCCCCGCGGTGGTAGTAAGGTCACGCCCACCAGTACGAAACACTCCGAAGGAGAGCCCTATGAGCGAGAGCCCCGAGCTGCTGCCCGTCACTGAGAAGAAGTCCAGCTGCGGCTGCCACGAGCACAGCGACGAGCGCCTCACCCTGGACGCGCGCGCCATCCCGCACCGTCTGCGCCACGCCGCGGTCATCGGCGCCGCCTCCTCCCTGAACCCCGGTGAGGGCTTCGACCTGGTGGCCCCGCACGTGCCCACCCCGCTGCTGGCCCAGATCGACCAGCTGCCCTTCACCTTCCAGCACACGCTGCTGGAGCAGTCCGAGGGCTTCGCCCGCGTCGAGATCCTGCGCACCGCCTGATCCGCGCCTGAGCGCGGTCGGTCGACCGGAGGCACACGCGGCCCCGAGACCCCTGGCTCCGGCCACGGGCTCGGGGCCTCGTCGGGCCTCACACCATGCCGTCGGCGCGCTCCCGATATGCTCAACGCATGACGCCAGCACCACTCGATGCCGCGGTCGTCGGCCCGAGCAGGAGCCGTGGAACCTCCGCGGACCTGCCCATGCCGACGACCCGGCCGGTGCTACCCGAGCCGTCCGAACCTCCCAGCCCGCCGGCTCCGGCCGCCGACGGCGTCCCCCAGCAGCTGGTCGACCGCTACGGGCGCACCGTGCGCGACCTGCGCCTGTCCATCACGGACCGCTGCAACCTGCGTTGCACCTACTGCATGCCCGCGCAGGGTCTCCAGTGGTTGCCCACCCCGGATCTGCTGACCACCGCCGAGCTCACCCGCCTGGGGCGTATCGCCGTCGAGCGCCTGGGAGTCGAGCGCATCCGCCTGACCGGTGGCGAGCCGCTCATGCGGCGCGACCTGGAGGAGATCGTCGAAGCACTGTCCGCGCTGCGGACCTCGGCCGGGGCCAAGCCGGACATCGCCCTGACTACGAACGGCCTGGGCCTGGAGAAGCGGGCCGCCGGGCTGCGGGCGGCGGGCCTGGACCGCGTCAACATCTCCATCGACTCCCTGGACCCGCAGGACTACGCCGCCATCACTCGCCGTGACCGGCTCGCCGACGTCCTGACCGGGATCGCCGGCGCCCAGGAGGCCGGCCTGGCCCCCATCAAGGTCAATGCCGTGGCCGTGCCCGCCACCGTGGAGGAACGCGCGCCACGCCTCCTGGCCGAGTGCCTGCGCCGCGGCTGGCAGCTGCGGTTCATCGAGCACATGCCGCTGGGACCGCGCGAGACCTGGAGCAGCCAGGACGTCGTCGGCGTCGATCAGATCCTGGAGGTGCTGCGGGAGGCCGGATTCACCCTCACCGAGGTGGGCCGCCCGGACCGTCGTCCGGCGGCGCTGTGGCGCGTCGCCGCCGGAAGCGCGTTGGGCCAGGAGCATCCGGCCGGGACGGTGGGCGTCATCGCCTCGGTCACCGCCCCCCTTCTGCTCAGACTGCGACCGCACCCGCATCACGGCCGACGGACGCCTCATGACCTGCCTGTTCTCCAGCACCGAGACCGACCTGCGCGGCCCCATGCGCGCCGGGGCCGACGACGACGAGCTCATCCGCATCTGGGCCGGCGCAACCTGGGGCAAGCCCCGCGCGCACGGCTCGGACAGTCCCCACACCGAGAGCGACGGCTTCGCTCGCCCGCAGCGCACTATGTCGGCCATCGGTGGCTGACCCGAATCCTCAGGAGCCCCCATGACCAACCCCTCCCCCGAGCTGTCGCCCCAGGCGAGCGCGCACGCCGGTCAGGCGCAGATCTCCGTGACCCTGCGCTACTTCGCCGCGGCCACTGAGGCCGCCGGGCGCCCCGAGGAGCGCCTGGACCTGCCCGCCGGCACGACACTGGCGGCTCTGCGCGAGCAGCTCTCCGGTCGAGGCCTGGAGATGGCGCGGGTCATCCCGATCTGCAGCTTCCTCGTCAACTCGGTCTCCACCCCGGCGGACTCGCTCACTCCTTTGGCCGACGGCGACGCCGTCGACGTGCTCCCGCCCTTCGCCGGCGGGTGACCACCGCATCGAGCCGGGCGGTCGTCGCGCTGCCCGAGACGTTCCCGGCTCGGCGACAAGACGTCAGGCGATGTTGCTCCACTGGCTCGAGCCGTCGGTGAAGGTCTGGCGCTTCCACACGGGCAGGCGCTCCTTGACCTCCTCGACGATCTGGCTGCACACGGCGAAGGCCTCGGCGCGGTGGTCGGAACTGACGGCAACCGCGAGCGCCGCCTCCCCGACGCTCAGGTCGCCGACGCGGTGGACGACCCCCAGGGCCCGCACCCGCCCCTGCTGGGCCACGTCCCGGGCGATCTGCTTAACGACCTGGCCGGCCGTGGGGTGACAGGAGTAGCCGATGCCGGTGACGGCGCGCTCGGCGTCGTGGTTGCGGACCACGCCCTCGAAGGTGACGACGGCGCCGGCGGCGGCGTCCTGGACGGCGTCGGCGAGCTCGGTGACGCTGATGGGTGACTCGGTGACCTCGGCGCGGACCACGCGGGCCGTGGGAGCCGGGAGCGGCCGGCTGGGCTGGTCGGGACTGGGCGTCACGGGGTCTCCTCGATCGGGGCGGCGGGCTGGGAGTGATCGGATGGTCGGCCGCGAGCATACCCATGTGGGCTTCCCCGGCTGAACGGGCATGATAGGCCCCGGACGTTCGGGCACCGGCCCCGCGACCGCCCTGAAGTCGCGACCCGCAGGGCACCCGTCACAAGGAAGGACCGCTATGGCGCAGATGATCCCCCTGGAGGACTACGTCTCCCAGGTGCTGGAGGCCCTCTCTCCCCTGGAGGGCGACCGTGTGCCACTGGGGCGGGCGCACCGCCGGGTCCTGGCCGAGGACGTGACCGCCACCGTGCCGGTGCCGCCGTGGACGAACTCGGCGATGGACGGCTACGCGGTGCGCGCGAAGGACACGACCGGCGCCTGCCCGCAGACGCCCGTGGTTCTGCCGGTGAGCGGGGATGTTCCGGCCGGCGCCGCACCGCGGCCCCTCGCGGAGGGAACCGCCCAGCGGATCATGACCGGGGCGATGCTGCCCGAGGGTGCGGACGCCGTGGTCAAGGTGGAGGACACCGACCAGGATCCCGGCCCGCACCCGATTCCCGAGCGCGTCGAGATCCGCGCGGCAGCGACCCCGGGCCTCAGCGTGCGCCGCGCTGGGGAGGACGTGGCCGCAGGTGATCCGGTCATGGCGGCGGGGACGAGGCTGTCGGCGGCGGCCATCTCCGCCCTGGCCTCCGTGGGGCTCGGCTCGGTGCTGGTGCGGCCGCAGGTGCGCGTGGCGGTGGTGTCCACCGGGGCCGAGCTGCGTGACGCCGGCCAGGCGCTGGAGCCCGGGACGATTCCCGACTCCAACTCCCTGCTGCTCGCCGGGCTGGTCACCGAGCACGGGGCCGTGTGCACGAGCGTGGCCCGCAGCGGCGACACGGCCGAGGCCCTGGCCGAGGTGCTGCGGCAGGCCGCGGCCGGCGCCGACCTCATCGTCACCTCCGGGGGCGTGTCCGCGGGAGCCTTCGATCCTCTGACGATGCTGGCGCAGGCGCAGCGGGGCGAGGAGGCTCCCGTGCATCTGGACTTCGTCAAGGTGGCCATGCAGCCGGGCAAGCCCCAGGGGCACGGCTGGGTGCTCGCCGACGACGGCCGGCGGGTGCCGATCATCTGCCTGCCGGGCAACCCGGTGAGTGTCCTGGTCTCCTTCACCACGATCGTGGCTCCGGCGCTGGCCCGTCTGGACGGGCAGGATGCGGCAGGCGGCGCAGAGCTGCTTCCGGGTCGGCCTGTCCTGACGGCGCGCGCGGCGGTGGGCTGGCGGACCCCACCGGGGCGGCGCCAGCACGTGCCGGTGCGCTTCACCGAGGCCCCCACCGGCTTAGGAGTCAGTTCCGACCTCGGTGACGGTGCGGGCCTGCCCTGGGTGACGCCCACCCACCGGCTGGGCTCCGGCTCGCACCTGGTGGCCTCGCTGCCCGCCGCGCAGGCGCTGGCGGTGGTGGCCGCCGAGGTCGAGGCGGTCGAGGTCGGCGACGAGCTGCCCCTCATCCCGCTGTCCGCCTCCTAGCGCCCGCCGGCCGCCCCTGAAGGCCACCGGTACAAGCGACGAGCCACATCCACGACGCACGATCCCACCCTCAGTGAAGGAGCCCCCATGACGACCCGCCCCGAGATCACCCTCACCCACCTGGACGAGGCGGGAGCCGCCTACATGGTGGATGTCACCGCCAAGACCCCGACCGTGCGCGAGGCCCGCGCCACCGCCTTCGTGGCCTGCTCGGAGGTGATCGTCGACGCCCTGCGCGGCGGCTCTGTCCCCAAGGGCGACGTGCTCGCCGTGGCCCGCGTGGCCGGGATCGCGGCGACGAAGAAGGTCCCCGAGCTCCTCCCCCTGGCGCATGTCATCGGCGTGCACGGGGCGCGCGTGGACCTGGAGATCGTCGACGGCGGCGTGCGCATCGAGACCACGGTGCGCACGGCCGATCGCACGGGCGTGGAGATGGAGGCCCTCACCGCCGCCACCGTGGCGGGACTGGCGATCGTCGACATGGTCAAGGGAGTGGACCGGGGCGTCGAGCTGCGAGAGGCCAAGGTGGTCGCCAAGTCCGGGGGACGATCAGGGGACTGGGTGCGCGGTGACCGCGGTGACCGCGGTGACGCCGCCTGAGCAGACGGCCGGCGCCATCATGAGCACCACGGATGCGGCCGAGGTCGCCGACGTCATCGTGCTGGCCGGTGGGACCGGCGCTCGGTTGGACGGAGCCTCCAAGCCCGACGTCATTGCCCGGGGGCTGCGCCTGCTCGACCACGTGCTGGCCGGCCTGGAGCAGCTTCGCGAACAGGGCCTTCCGCTCGGGCGCGTGTGCGTTGTCGCCCCGGCGGAGGTCGCTCTGCCCGGAGGCGTCCTGCGAGCACTGGAGGACCCTCCCCTGGGAGGACCCGTCGCCGGGATCGCGGCCGGGCTGGATGTCCTAGGACGGAGCGGCCCGGTTGCGGGACTGGCCGGGATTCTCACCTGCGACGCGCCCTTGTCCTGGAGGGCGCTGCCGGCCCTGTACCGGGCGCAGGCCGGGCCGGAGCTGGACGGCGTCTGCGCCCGCGACGGCGAGCACACCCAGTACCTGCTGGGCCTCTACCGACGTCGAGCACTGGCCGCGGCCGTCGCCCCGGACGGCGCGCCTCTGCGGGACACGGCTGTGCGCCGGGCACTCGGGACGCTCCGCGTCAGGGCCATCCCCACAACCCGCGATGTCGTGCAGGACCTGGACACCTGGGCCGAGGTCCATTCCTGGGACTCGGGCAGCTGCGGGTAACGGCCCCTCAGGCCGCCTCGCTCAGCAGCGCTCAGTAACGCTCGAGCGTGCTCAGTGGTCGCCGCCGCCGAGCTGCTCCAGAACATGGGGCACCAGAGGGCCAACGACGGCGACCGTGTCCTTGACCCCGCCGCGCGAGCCGGGGGCGTTGACGACCAGGGCGCCGTCGTCGCCGCGAGACGTCACGCCCACCAGCCCGCGGGACAGTCCCGCCAGCGGCGTCTTGGTCAGCCCGTGGGCGCGGATCTGCGCCTCGATGCCCTCAATGCGGGTCTCCAGCAGTGGCGCCGTGGCCTCCGGGGTGAGGTCTCGGGGGGTCACCCCGGTGCCGCCGGTGGTCAGGACCACCCGGGCTCCGCCGGCCACCGCCCGCCTGATCGCCTCACGCACCGGCTCGATGCCGTCGGGCACGAGGTCTACCTGCTCCACGACGACGTCGTGCTCAGCCAGGAGGCGCTGGGCCAGCGGGCCGGAGAGGTCCTCTCTCTCACCGCTGACACAGCGGTCGGAGACGGTGATGACGGCGCCCTTGACGGGCTCGGGCAGGGCCGCCAGGCCCTTCTGGACGATGGGGGTCTCACTCATGGATCCACCGTAGTCCGCATACACCCCGCGCGGCTCCTCCGTCTCCCGCCCAGTGTTTCAAGGGCGACACGTCCCGATCCATTCGACAACTCAATTTGACAACTATCATTGACCCTAATTCACCGCCCTTAGTCACCTCCGAGTTGTCAGTTTCGCCTCGTATTGCACAGACATTCGTCCCTTGCATGAAGATCTGACCAGCTCAAGGCATCATGGGGGGCGGTGTGAGTCCGCAGGCTTTCACCGACTCTCTCCAAACAGTCTCAGGTCCAGGGCGCTGTCGCCAAGCGGACCGAGCCCCACATCACAGCAGGAGCCCTATGTCCACGCTCGACACCTCCGGTCGCGTCCTCACAGGCTGGAACCCCGAGGAGCCGGAGAACTGGTCCGCGAAGATAGCCTGGACCACCCTGACCATCTCGACCTACTCGATGATCCTGGCCTTCTGCGTCTGGCTCCTCCCCAGCGCGATCGCCCCCAAGCTCACCGAGATCGGCTTCAAGCTCACCGATAGCCAGCTGTACTGGCTCGCCGCCATGCCCGGCCTGTCCTGTGGCCTGATCCGTCTCGTCTACATGTTCCTGCCGCCGATCGTCGGCACGCGCAAGCTCGTCGCATGGTCATCCCTGCTCTACGCACTGCCGATGCTCGGCTGGTTCTTCGCGGTGCAGAGCACCGAGACGAGCTTCGGGACGCTGCTCGCCCTGGCCTTCGCCTGCGGGATCGGAGGCGGCTCGTTCTCCGGCTACATGCCCTCGACCGGGTACTTCTTCCCCAAGCGGCTGACCGGTACCGCCCTGGGAATCCAGGCGGGCGTCGGGAACATGGGAATGAGCATCATCCAGCTGCTGAGCCCCTGGCTCATGGGCTTCGGACTGCTGGGCATCACCTGGATCGCCCCCCAGCACGCCGGCAGTGGCCAGGTCTGGGTCCACAACGTGGCCGTTTTCTTCATCCCGTGGACCATCGTGGCCGCGCTCCTCGCTTTCGCCCTCCTCAAGGACGTCCCGGTCAAGGCCAACATCCGTCAGCAGATCGACATCTTCACCAACCCCGACACCTGGTACATGACACTCATGTACGTGGCGACCTTCGGCCTGTTCTCCGGGTTCGCCGCACAGTTCGGGCTCCTCATCAAGAACACCTACGGGCCTCAGTCCGCCTTGGCCGAGCACTTCGACAAGTCCCTGCTGCCCCTGGGTGCGACTTACGCCTTCCTCGGGCCACTGATCGGGTCGGTGGTCCGAATGCTGTGGGGACCCCTGTGCGACCGCTTCGGCGGGGCCATCTGGACCTTCATCTCCATCGTGGGAATGGGTGCCACACTGGCCGTCACCACCTTCTACCTCCACCCGACCGATCCGGCGCAGTTCCCCGGGTTCCTGTGGTCCATGCTGGCGATGTTCTTCTTCTCCGGCCTGGGCAACGCCGGCACCTTCAAGCAGATGCCAATGATTATGCCCAAGCGCCAGGCCGGCGGCGCCATCGGCTTCACGGCCGCCATCGCCAGCCTGGGCCCCTTCATCGTCGGCGTCGCCATCGCCTCCCTGGGCACCACCGCCTGGTTCTGGATCTCGGTCGCCTACTGCGCCGTGTGCGCGGTCATCTGCTGGCTGCGCTATGCGCGACCGGGGGCCCCGTTCCCGGGCTGAGCTCCAGCATCCGGCGTCCGCCCGGGCCACCCGTAACCGACTGACGGGCTCGGCGGCGCGGCGACTCACGGCTCGCCCGCCCGCCGGCCCCGTCGGGGGCGCTCAGTGCCCGTCCGGTCGTCATCGGCCCGCCGGACCGCCACAACCCAGCCCCCGGGCTGAACAGCGATGAACACAGACACACCATTGACCACCCACCAGCTTCACGGACCAAAGGACCATTGATGAGCACCACCGGCTCCCAGACCACCGGCCCCGGGATCGTTCCCTGGACCCGACCAGCAGGTCGAGAACGCACCCGGACTGCTCACGCTGGGCTCGTACCTGCGTCGAGGACAAGCCTCTGCCGACGCCCGCCGCCTGTTCCTCACCGGAGGGCGCGAGGCCGACACCTTCTACCGCCACCGGTGGAGCCACGACAAGATGGTCCACTCCACCCACGGGGTCAACTGCACCGGGTCGTGCGCCTGGGAGGTCTACGTCTCCGACGGCATCATCACCTGGGAGAAGCAGATCACCGACTACCCCACCACGGGGCCGGACATGCCCGAGTACGAGCCCCGCGGCTGCCCGCGCGGCGCGGCCTTCTCCTGGTACACCTACTCCCCCACGCGCATCCGCTACCCCTACGTGCGCTCGGTCCTGCTGGATGCCTTCCGCGCCGCGAAGGCCGACAACGACGGTGACCCGGTCGCCGCCTGGGCGCAGGTCACCGGTGACCCCGCCACCGCCAAGGCCTACAAGTCCGCCCGAGGCAAGGGCGGCATGGTCCGCGTGGGCTGGGACGAGGCCATGGAGATCGTTGCGGCCGCCTACGTCCACACCATCCGCACCTGGGGCCCGGACCGGATCGCCGGCTTCAGCGTCATCCCGGCCATGTCCCAGGTCTCCTACGGAGCCGGAGGCCGCCTCCACGAGCTCATCGGCGGCACGATGCTCTCCTTCTACGACTGGTACGCCGACCTGCCGCCGGCCTCACCCCAGGTCTTCGGGGACCAGACCGACGTCCCCGAGGCCGGCGACTGGTACAACTCCCAGTACCTCATGATGTGGGGCTCCAACCTGCCGCTGACCCGCACCCCGGACGCCCACTTCATGACCGAGGCCCGCTACCACGGGCAGAAGGTCGTGGCCGTCTCCCCCGACTACGCCGACAACACCAAGTTCGCCGACCAGTGGCTGCGCGTGGCCCCGGGTACCGACGGCGCCCTGGCCCAGGCGATGGGGCACGTCATCCTCTCGGAGTTCCACGTCAAGCGCGAGGAGTCCTTCTTCCTGGACTACATGCGCCGTCACACCGACTCCCCCTTCCTCATCAGCCTGGACCCCTCCCCCGACGGCACTGGCTACGTGCCCGGGCGCTTCGTGACGGCCTCCGACGTCAACGGCGTCGCCACCGGCGCCCCGAAGAACGAGTTCCGCCCCCTCGTGTGGGACCGCGAGCGCGGCCCGGCCGACCCCGGCGGCACCCTGGCCGACCGCTTCACCCCCGAGGGTGAGGGCAAGTGGAACCTGCTCATGGAGGGTGTCGACCCGGTCATGAGCATCCTGGACCTGCACGGCCAGGGCCCCCAGGTGCAGGCCGCTGAGGTGCTCCTGCCCCGCTTCGACCTGCCCGGCTCCTCCACCCCCGAGGGCTCCGTGGGCGGCGGCGTCGTGCGCCGCGGCGTGCCGGTCACCCGCATCGGGGACCGTATGGTCACCACCGTCTACGACCTGCTCCTGGCCCAGTACGCCGTCGAGCGCCCGTCCATGCCGGGCGAGTGGCCCGCGGACTACCAGGACGCCACCGTCCCAGGCACTCCCGCCTGGGCCAGCGAGATCACCGGCGTTCCCGGCCCCGCCATCATCCAGGTGGCGCGCGACTTCGCCCTCAACGCCGTGGAGTCCGGCGGCCGCTCCCAGATCGTCATGGGCGCGGGCATCAACCACTACTACCACGCCGACCAGATCTACCGGACGATCCTGGCGCTGACCTCCATGTGCGCCACCCAGGGAGTCAACGGCGGCGGCTGGGCCCACTACGTGGGTCAGGAGAAGGTCCGCCCGCTCAGCGGCTTCCAGCAGTACGCTTTCGCCCTGGACTGGCACCGCCCGGCCCGGCAGATGATCTCCACCGGCTTCTGGTACATCACCACCGACCAGTGGCGCTACGACACCACCTCCGCCGAGCGCCTGGCCTCCCCGCTGGGGCCCGGCACCCTGGCGGGCAAGACCACGACCGACGCCATGGTCGAGGCCATGAAGCGCGGGTGGACGCCGTCCTACCCGACCTTCAACCGCAGCCCGCTGCTCCTGGGCCAGCAGGCCGCCGAGGCGGGCATGGACCCCAAGGACTACATCGTCGAGCAGCTGCGCTCCGGTGAGCTGCGCTTCGCCTGCGAGGACCCCGACGCCCCCGAGAACTTCCCGCGCATCCTGTGCTCGTGGCGCACGAACCTGCTGGGCAGCTCGGCCAAGGGCACGGAGTTCTTCCTGCGCCACATGGTGGGTGCGGATAACGACGTCAACGCCGTCGAGACCCCGCCCGAGCAGCGTCCCGCCTCGGTGACCTGGCGCGACGAGGCCCCCGTGGGCAAGCTCGACCTCATGTGGACCGCGGACTTCCGCAACACCTCCACCACCCTGCACTCCGACGTCGTCCTGCCGGCGGCCACCTGGTACGAGAAGCACGACATCTCCTCGACCGACATGCACCCCTTCGTGCACTCCTTCAACGCGGCCATCGACCCGCCCTGGGAGGCGCGCACCGACTTCCAGGTCTTCCAGACCCTGGCCGGGCTCATCTCCGCCTGGGCGCCGCGCTACCTGGGCACCCAGACCGACGTCGTCGCCGCGCCCCTGACGCACGACACCCCCGACGCCCTGACGATGGCGCACGGTGACGTGTCCTCCCTCCCCCAGGAGTGGGTGCCGGGCGTGACGATGCCCAAGCTGGTGCCCACCGAGCGCGACTACACCCAGATCCGGGCCAAGTTCGATGCCCTGGGGCCCCTGGCCGAGAAGCTGGGGCTGCCCTGCAAGGGCATCATGCTCAAGCCCGGGCCGGAGGTGGAGCGCCTGGCCCGCAACCACGGGGTCTCCTCCGACGGCGTGGCCGCCGGCCGGCCGCTGATCGACACCGATATCCGCGCCGCCGACGCCATCTTCACGCTGTCGGGCACCACCAATGGGCGCATCGCCACCGAGGGCTGGGACACGCTGTCCAAGCGCACCGGAACCACGTTGGTCGAGCTCAGCGAGGAGGAGGCCGGCAAGCACATCTCCTTCGCCGACACCCAGGTCAAGCCCCAGGGAGTCATCACCTCCCCGGAGTGGTCCGGCTCCGAGCACGGCGGACGGCGCTACTCGGCCTTCGTGGTCAACGTGGAGCATGCCAAGCCCTGGCACACCCTGACCGGGCGCATGCACTACTACCTCGATCACGACTGGATGCGGGACATGGGCGAGTCCCTGCCCATCTTCCGGCCACCACTGGACTTCCACGCCCTGTACGGGGAGGCCGCGCCGGGCTCGGTGTCCACGAGCCAGGCGGGCACGGCGGAGGTCGCAGTGCGCTACATCACCGCGCACAACAAGTGGGCGATCCACTCGCAGTACTTCGACAACCTGCACATGCTCACGCTGGGACGCGGGGGCCAGACCATCTGGATGAGCCCCCAGGACGCCGACAAGATCGGCGTCAAGGACAACGAGTGGGTCGAGGCCTACAACCGCAACGGCATCGTGGCGGCGCGCGCCATCGTCTCCCACCGCATCCCCGAGGGCATGGTCTTCATGCACCACGCCCAGGAGCGCACCATGAACACCCCGCTGACTGAGACCAGCGGCAGGCGCGGCGGGACGCACAACTCCCTGACCCGGATCGTGCTCAAGCCCAGCCACTTCGCAGGCGGCTACGGGCAGCTGTCCTACGCCTTCAACTACATCGGCCCCACGGGCAACAACCGCGACGAGGTCACGCTTATCCGTCGCCGCAGCAACCAGGAGGTGACTTTCTGATGAAGGTCATGGCCCAGATCGCAATGGTGATGAACCTCGACAAGTGCATCGGCTGCCACACCTGTTCAGTGACCTGCAAGCAGGCCTGGACCAACCGCGAGGGCACCGAGTACATGTGGTTCAACAATGTCGAGACCCGCCCTGGTGTCGGCTACCCCAAGGGCTGGGAGGACCAGGACACCTGGCGCGGCGGCTGGGAGCGCACGGCCTCGGGCCGCCTGCGGCCCCGCTCGGGCGGGCGCCTGCGCCGCCTGGTCAACATCTTCGCCAACCCGGAGATGCCCACGGTCGAGGACTACTACGAGCCGTGGACCTACGAGTACGACAAGCTGCTCTCGGCCCCCAAGGACTCCCCGGCGATTCCGGTGGCGCGCGCCAAGAGCCAGCTGACCGGCGAGTACATGCCCACCATCAAGTGGGGTCCCAACTGGGACGACGACCTGGGCGGGTCCATGGAGACCCTCCAGCAGGACCCGATCATCGAGGCGATGAGCACGAAGGTGCGCACCGACATCGAGTCGGCCTTCATGTTCTACCTGCCGCGCATCTGCGAGCACTGCCTCAACCCCACCTGCGTGTCCGCCTGCCCGTCGGGCGCCATGTACAAGCGCACTGAGGACGGCATCGTTCTGGTGGACCAGGACGCCTGCCGCGGCTGGCGCATGTGTGTGTCCTCCTGCCCTTACAAGAAGGTCTACTTCAACCACGCCACCGGCAAGGCCGAGAAGTGCACCCTGTGCTACCCGCGCCTGGAGATCGGCCAGCCCACCGTGTGCTCGGAGACCTGCGTGGGCCGCCTGCGCTACCTGGGCGTCCTCCTCTACGACGCCGATCGCGTCTCGCAGGCCGCCGCCGTCAAGGACCCGCAGGACCTGTACATGGCCCAGCGCGAGATCCTCCTCAACCCCCACGACCCCGAGGTCGTGGCGGGTGCGCGCGCCGAGGGCGTCCCGGACAACTGGATCGAGGCGGCTCAGGCCTCCCCCATCTGGGACCTCATCGACACCTACGAGGTGGCCCTTCCCCTGCACCCCGAGTACCGCACCATGCCGATGGTCTGGTACATCCCGCCGCTCTCCCCGGTCGTCGACGAGGTCGCGGCCGCCGGCCTGGACGGTGAGAACTACAAGGTGCTGCTCACGGCCGTCTCCGACATGCGCATCCCGCTGGAGTACCTGGCGGGGCTGTTCACGGCCGGTGAGACCAACACGGTCGAGCTCGTGCTGCGGCGCCTGGCCGCGATGCGCTCCCACATGCGCGACGTGCGCCTGGGCCGCGAGCCCGACCCGGCCATCGCCGCCGCCGTGGGCCTGGACGGCAAGAAGCTGGAGGCCATGTACCGCCTGCTGGCCATTGCCAAGTACGACGACCGCTACGTCATCCCCACCGCCAAGCCCGAGGTCCCCCGCGGCATGGAGTCCATGGGCAACGACGTCATGACCCTTCTGGGTGAGGGGGCCCCGGCCGGGTGCCACCCCGACGTCGCCTCCTTCCACGGCCAGGGCGGTGGCGCCATGAACGGCGGCCCGGTGAGCCTGCCGCTGCCGACCGTGCGCCGCGAGCCGGTGCCGGCCGCCGGCCCGGGCATGCCGCAGGTCGGTGTTCCTGAGCCGGTGGGTCAGGCCCCGGCGGCCGACTCCTCGACCGGCCCGGCGGTCGCGGCCCCCAGGGACCTCTGAGATGGTCTCCTTCGTCCGCGCCCCCCGGGTTCTTGAGAAACCCGCCGAGGTGCAACTGACACCCTCCCAGCGAGCCACCGTGCACATGGCGGCCTCGCTGCTGCTGGACTACCCGGCCGAGGGGACTCTGGAGACGCGCCTGAACGCCGTCGAGGCCGAGCTGGCCACACTGCCGGCGGAGGTGGCCGTCCTCCTGGAGGAGTTCATCGCTCAGGCGCGGCGCCGCGGCGAGCGGGCCATGGCCGAGCACTACGTGGAGGTCTTCGACCGACGTCGGCGCTGCTGCCTGTACCTGACGTACTACACGGTGGGCGACACCCGGCATCGGGGCGCCGCGCTGCTGGCCTTCAAACAGGCACTGGCGGCGGCCGGCTACGAGATGGCCGCCGACGAGCTGCCCGATTACCTGCCGGTGGTCCTCGAGCTGTCCGCGCGCAGCGGCGACGAGGTGGCGAGTGCGCTCCTGTCCTCCCACCGGGAGGGCATCGAGGTGCTGCGCAGCGCCCTGGCCGATGCCGCCTCCCCCTACGCGGGGCTGGTGGAGGCCGTCTCGATGACTCTGCCGCAGATCGACGAGGCCACCGCCGAGCGCGTGCGCGCCCTCGTGGCGGCCGGGACCGCCCACCGAGACCGTCGGTGTCACCGACACCCTGCCCTTCCCGACCATTCCCGTGCGCAACCCGAGCCTGTCCGGTGTAACCGCCGTGCCGGGCTCGGCACCAGTCGCCGATCCTTCCCCTTCACGAGCAGCCAGGAGAGCATGACATGAGCCCGATTCAGCAGAACCTCATGTGGGTGGCCCTGCCCTACGCCAGCCTGGTGCTGCTGGTGGCAGGCATGATCTGGCGGTGGCGCACCGACCAGTTCGGCTGGACCTCCCGCTCCTCGCAGTGGAACGAGTCCCGCATCCTGCGCCTGGCATCCCCCCTGTTCCACCTGGGCTTCCTCATGGTGATGGGCGGTCACGTCGTCGGGCTCCTGGTGCCCAAGGACGTCACCGAGATGCTGGGCGTCTCCCAGCACATGTACCACCTGGGCGCCACCTACCTGGGAACCTTGGCGGCCATCCTGACGATCGTGGGCCTGGTCGGGCTCATCTACCGGCGCATCGTCGTCAAGAGCGTGCGCCTGGCCACCACCCGCAACGACCTGGTCATGTACTGCTTCCTCATCGTGCCGATCCTGCTGGGCTCGGCGGCCACGGTCCTCAACCAGCTCGCCGACGCCCACGGCTACGACTACCGCGAGACGATCAGCCCCTTGGCTGCGCTCGGTGCTGGTCCTCCAGCCGCGCCCCGAGCTCATGGCCGACGTGCCGGTCTCCTTCAAGCTCCACGTCATCGCCGGGCTTCCTGCTCCTGGCGATCTGGCCCTTCACCCGCCTGGTCCACGTGGTCTCCGCGCCCGTGGGCTACGTGACCCGCCCCTACGTGGTCTACCGTTCCCGCGAGGGCGCCACCTCCACCGCTCAGACCTCCCGTGGCTGGACCCCGGTGCGGACCCAGGGCACCGGCAACCAGGGGGCCAACGACGTCACTCCCTCCCAGGGAGCCTGAACCGGCCGACCCCGCCGTCACGAAAGGACACGCATTGAGTATCTCCCGCCGTGCGGCCATCGCCGCCGTCAGTCTGCTCTCCGCCGTCTCCTTGGCCGCCTGCGGCGGGTCCGCCTCCAACAGCTCCACGGGTGGGGCCACGGGAGCCGCTTCCGCAGGCGCCTCGGGTGGCGCGGGGAAGGCCACCGGCAAGGTCACGGTCCTGGCCGCGGCCTCCCTCCAGAAGGCTTTCGAGGAGATCGAGAAGACCGTGGAGAAGGACAACCCCGGCCTGGACGTCACCTTCGACTTCCAGGGTTCCCAGGACCTGGTGGCTTCCCTGGCGGGCGGCGACAGCGCCGACGTCCTGGCCACGGCCAACAACTCCACGATGAAGACCGCTGCGGAGCAGAAGCTGGTCGGGAACCAGACCGAGTTCGCCACCAACGTCCTGACCCTCATCGTCCCCAAGGGCAACCCCAAGAAGATCACCGGGCTGGACTCGTCGCTGGACGGCGCCAACCTGGTCATCTGCGCCCCCGAGGTGCCCTGCGGTGAGGCCACCAAGAAGCTCGCCCAGGCCCAGGGAATCACCCTCAAGCCGGTCTCCGAGGAGCAGAAGGTGACCGACGTGCGCGGCAAGGTCGAGTCCGGTGAGGCCGACGCCGGCATCGTCTACACCACCGACGCGGCGGCCGCCAAGGACAAGACGGACAAGATCGACATCCCCGACGGCGGCGTCGTCAACCACTACCCGATCGCCCAGACCGCCAAGCCCGAGAACCCTGCGGGCGCGCAGGCCTTCATCGATGCCGTCACCGGCAAGACCGGTCAGGAGATCCTGGCCAAACACGGCTTCGGCAAGCCCGGCAGCACCGCTGCCGGAGCGAGCTCCAGCGCCGGGGCCTCCGCCCCGGGCAGCGCGGCGGCGAGCGCCGGGGCCAGTTCCGCGGCCAACTCCGGAGCCAGCGCCGCCCCGTCCCAGGCCGCGACCGCTGAGGGGTCCTCCGCCCCGGAGGCGAACAAGCCCACCGCGCAGACCACTGCTCCGTGATAGCTTGCCGGTCTGAATCGGTGGCCTGGTAAACATGAGTCTGTGAACCAGATGTCCCCCACTGCACGCTCCGAGCAGCAGTCGGTACGGCGGCCCGTCCGCGCCCTTTCTCGGCGCGGGCGGGCCGCTCGCTCACCTCTGCCCGTCCTCGTGACCGCGCTGGCCGTCCTAGGGGGCTGCGCAATCGTCCTGCCCCTGGTGGGTATGGGGACGCGCGTGTCCTGGGGGCAGCTCCCCCAGCTGCTGGCAACGCCGTCGGCGCAAGCCGCCCTGTGGCTCTCGATCCGCACCTGTCTGAGCTCCACGGTCGTCTGCGTGGTGCTGGGCGTGCCACTGGCGCTGCTGCTCGCCCGCAGCTGGCCGGGGGTGAGGATCGCGCGGATCCTCGCGGTGCTGCCGATGACGATGCCGCCGGTGGTGGCCGGTATCGCACTGCTGTCCACCTTGGGCAACCGCGGCCTGCTGGGGGCGCACCTGAAGGAGTGGGGGATGCCCATCGCCTTCTCCACTACCGCGGTGGTGATCGCCCAGGTGTTCGTCTCCATGCCTTTCCTGGTGGTCACCCTGGAGGCGGCGCTGCGCAGCCGCGACAAGCGGGCCGAAGTCACCGCCCGAAGCCTCGGGGCCGGCCCGTGGCGGGTTCTGGCGCAGGTGACGCTGCCACTGGCAACGCCCGCTCTGGCTCGGGGCACGGCCCTGGCCCTGGGCCGGAGCCTGGGCGAGTTCGGGGCGACCATCGCCTTCGCCGGCTCCAAGGAAGGCGTCACCCGCACGATGCCGCTGGCCATCTACCTGGAGCGGGAGAAGGACACGGCCACCTCCCTGGCCCTGGCCGCCGTGCTCATTGGCCTGTCCTTCGTCATCGTCGGGGCGACCAATATCGACTGGAGCAGGGCGGCCGCCCGTCTCATGCCTCGCCACGCAGATTCGAAGGACGATGACGCCGCCTGGGAGCCCCGGGACTCTGAGGCCTCGGCCCCGAACAGGGGTGAGCGGACGCCCGAATCACCTCGGGGCGGCGGGCGCGGCCAGGACCTGCAGGTGGCCTTCGAACTGGCGGATCGCGACGTCGTCGTCGATCTGGAGGTGGAGGCCGGGCACACGACGGCGCTCATCGGCCCCAACGGCTCGGGCAAGTCGACGGTCTGCTCCGTGGTGGCCGGCCTGCTGGATGCCGAGAACGGTCAGGTCGTACTTGGTGGACGAGTCCTGGACGGTCCCGGGGACTTCGTGCGGGCGGGGCGGCGCCAGGTGGCGCTGCTCAGCCAGGAGCCGGGCATCTTCACCCACATGTCTGTGCTGGGCAACGTGGTCTTCGCGCTGCGCTGCCAGGGGGTGAGCCGAGCGGAGGCGACGCGTCGGGCCCGCGCCGAGCTGGCCGCCGTCGGTGCCGATCACCTGGCATCCCGCCCGGGAGGAGCGCTCTCAGGAGGGCAGGCTGCCCGGGTGGCCTTGGCCCGGGCGCTGGCAACGGGCCCCCGCCTGCTGGTCCTGGACGAGCCGATGGCCGCCCTGGACGTGACCGCCCGCCAGGAGATGCGCCGCCTGGTGGCGCGTCGATGCGCCGAGGAGGGACTGACACTGCTGCTGGTGACCCATGACGTCCTGGACCTGACGGCGCTGGCCGAGGACGTCGTCGTCCTGGACCGGGGCCGAGTGGTGGAGCAGGGGCCGACGGCGAGGATCTGTCCGCGCCGCGTTCGGACTTCGTCGCCCACCTGACGGGGACGGCCGTGCTCACCGGGGTCGTCGACGGCGACGCCGAGGCACCGGGGCTGCGGCTGCCGTCCGGGCAGGTCGTTCACGGCCGCCCCCGGGAGGATGCCGCTGACGGGCACGTCGGCGAGCAGGGTCACCGCGATAGCCATGACGAGGTGCTGCGCCCCGGAGCGCCGGGTATTGCGCTGGTGCCGCCCGACGCCGTCGCCCTCTACCGGCAGGCGCCGCACGGCAGTCCCCGCAACGTCCTGACTGCCCGGGTGACAGGGCTGGAGCGCTCGGGGGCGCTGGTAAGCGTGCGCCTGGAGCTCGAGGAGGGGCAGCGGCTGTCGGCGGCGGTCACCGCGGGTGCCGTCGCCGAGCTCGGCATCACCGAGGGCCGGGAGGTCTGCTGCGTCATCAAGGCGGTGCAGGTGCGTATCCTGGCTCGCCGGGGTTGAGGACCGCGGCACTGAGGCCTTGAGAGAAGGACCGGGCGAGGATGAGGGAGGGCGACGTGAGCGCTGTTGAGGGAAGCGAGCGCAATGGCGTCTGCGCATCGGTGATCGCCGAGGAGCGTTTGCGACCGTTGAGCCGCGATGAGCTGGAGCGCTACCACCGCAATGCGCTTGTGCCGCAGGTGGGGCTCGTGGGGCAGCAGCGCATCCGCGCCTCCCGGATCCTGCTCATCGGTGCCGGCGGGCTCGGGGCGCCGGCGGCCCTGTACCTGGCGGCCGCCGGGGTGGGGACGATCGGGCTCATTGACGACGACGACGTCGATGTCTCCAACCTGCAACGCCAGGTCATCCATGCCACGACAGCGGTGGGGCGCCCCAAGGTGGACTCGGCGGCCGAGGCGATCAGGGCGCTCAATCCCGATGTTGAGGTCGTTGCCCACCGGAGGCGGTTGACGGCCGATAACGCCCGGGGCCTTCTGGGCGGCTGGGACGTGGTCATTGACGGCACGGACAACTTCCCCACGCGGTACCTGGTCAATGACGCCGCCGTCATGCTGGGGCTGCCGCTGGTGCACGGGGCGGTGCTGGGGTTCAACGGGCAGGTGGGGGTCTTCGATGCGCGCCGGGGCCCGTGCTACCGGTGCCTGCATCCTGCCCCGCCGCCCGCGGGATCGGTGCCCTCCTGCGCGGAGGCCGGGGTGCTGGGAGTGCTGCCCGGCATCATCGGGACGATGCAGGCCGCCGAGGCACTCAAGCTGGTGATCGGTGGCGGGCAGCCGCTGCTGGGGAGGCTGGCGTTGCTCGACGCCTGGGGGGCGCACCTGCGGGAGATTCCGGTGGCGAAGAACGCGGCCTGCCCGGTGTGCGGGGAGAACCCGAGTATCACCGCACTGGTCACCGAGGCTGATACCTGCGTGATTCCCCAGACTCCCAAGGCCGACACGCAGCCACAGGAGCCCGGCTCCGGGGGTGAGGCCCTGGGGGCAGGAGTGGGGGGTGTCTCTGCAGCCGAGCTGAGGAGGCTCCTGGAGAGCGCCGAGCCGCCGGCGCTGCTGGACGTGCGTGAGGACATCGAGGTGGCACTCGAGCCGATGGAGGGGGCCCGACACATTCCACTGCGCGAGGTGGTGGCACGGTTGGACGAGCTGGATGGGGATCGCCCGACCGTGGTCGTGTGCGCCGCCGGCGTGCGCTCGGCCCGCGCCATCGAGGCGCTGAAGGCAGCGGGCTACCCCGGCCGACTCCTCAACCTCGAGGGCGGCATGAGGGCCTGGGGCTCTCGCCGACCCTGACCGCGGCCTCAGCGGGCCTTGGTGTCACGATTGGCGACTTTAGGCTGTCCAACGGCTGACGTGCCCGGGCCTGTAGGGCTCTGAACTGCGCATATGTGCCGGACAGTGATGGCCATTGGCCAGGGGGTGCTCTTAAAAGTCGCCGATTGTGACACCGCTTATGGAATGAGCCTGGTGGTCTGTGGTGTGAGCGTGTGCTGAGGGTTAGTGGCCCTGGGCTTCTTCGGCGTCGTCGGTAAGGTAGGTGATGACGCGGACCAGGTCGTACTCTGCCTCTCTGCCACAACCTCAGCCGGCCCGTTCCGCACGCCCCAGGGGAGCCATGAGCAGCCAGACGAGGTAGAGCCCGCCCAGCGCCGCACTGACCAGACCCACCGGGATCTGGAAGGGGCTGAGCAGCCGTTGCGCCAGAAATCAGCCCCGCCCAGCAGCAGCGCCCCCATGGCCGCCGAGGCGATCATCGTCATCCCAGCCGATCGGCTCAACCGGCGCGCCAGCTGCGGTGCGGCCAGGGCGATGAAACCGATCGGTCCCGCCGTCGCCACGCAGATCGCCGCCAGCACGACGCCGTAGCCGAGCATCGCGCCGCGCACTCTGCCAACCCGCAGTCCCAGGCTGGTTGCGGCGTCGTCGCCCATCTCCAGCAGACTCGCAGGCCGCACGAGCCACACCACCTGAATCAGCAGCACGGCGGCAGCCAGAGCCAGGGGCTTGACCTGCCCCCAGGAAACTGCGTTGAAGGAACCGTACTGCCAGGCCTTGGCCGTCTCGGCACTAGGCAGACTGGCTTGGGAGATGAGGTAGCTGTTGGCCGCCGAGAGCATCTCGGAGATGGCGACCCCGGTCAGGATCAGGTTGTCGCCGCCCACGCCACCGCGCCGCGAGATGAGAGCGACCACCGTCGCGGTCGCAAATCCTCCGAGGACCGCCCCCACCGAGACCTGGAGATCACTCGCCGACGCCGCCAGCAGAAGCATGAGCAACCCGCCGCTGGAGGCGCCGGTCGTGAACCCCACAATGTCGGGGCTGCCCAGGGGGATTTCGTGACAGGCTCTGGAAAACCGCACCCGACAGCGCCAGCATCGCCCCCACCAGCGCCGCCGCGACCGCGCGCGGAAGCCGCTGGTTGAGCACGAAGAAGCGATCCATCCTGCTTCCAGAGCCCGTCAGCAGTGTGCGCAGCGCGTCGGCCCCGGAGATGTTGTAGGCACCGAACAGCACCGAGACAGCCACCACGACCAGCGCCGCAGCAAGCGCCAACACCGTCACCACAGCGGCCCGCCGGTGGACGAGGAAGGCCCTGCGGCGGCCAACGGGGCATCGCAGCTGAGAGGCCGGGGCCCCGAGGCGGGGCCCTTCGGTCTCCGACTCCGAGCTACCGGCCACGTCCCGAACCCTCCTCATCGTCCCCTCACCCCCATCCGCTGGATGACCATGAGCAGCAGCACGGGACCGCCGATGAATGCGGTCACGACCCCCGCCTCCATCTCACCGGAGTCCAGGATGACCCGCCCGACGACGTCGGCGGCCAGCAACAGGACCGGTCCGGCGACGAGGGAGACCGCCAGCAGCCTGCGCTGGTCAGCCCCCAGGGCCAAGCGCAGCACCTGCGGGACCACCAGCCCGACGAAGGAGATCGGCCCGACCGCCGCCGTCGACGCCCCGCACAGCAGAGTGATCGAGGTCAGTGCCAGCGCCCGAGCGCGCCTCGGGCTGACACCCAGCGCCTTGGCCTGCTCCTCCCCCAGCGCCAGGGCGTTGAGCGTGAGCCCCGAGGCCAGGGCCAGCACCAGCCCGACGGCGAGGAAGGGCGCCACCCACACCAGCAGCACCGCATCCCGATCCGCCAGCGAGCCCAGAACCCAGAAGCGATAGGAGTCGAAGGTGACGGAGTCGTACATCGTGATGGTCCCGGTGATCGACCGCAGACTCGCCCCCAGGGCCACCCCGGCCAGCACAAGTCTGGCAGGTCCGGCGTCAGCGCTGCGCACCGACATGAGATGGACGAGGAATGCGGCCAGGGCGGCCCCTGCGAAGGCGAACCAGAGGAAGTCACTCACATCTGCCAGCCCCAGCAGAGACATGGAGAGGACCACCGACAGCGACGCGCCGGCATTGATGCCGAGAATGCCCGGCTCGGCCAGGGGATTGCGGGTCAGCCCCTGCATGACGACCCCCGCCACGGCCAGCGAGGCCCCCACCATGACCGCCAGGACGGTCCGCGGCATCCGCAGCTGCCAGACAATGACCGAGGCGACCGTTGTCCTCCCCGGCAGGAAGGCACCAGCCACTTCCTCCAGCGTCAGACTGTGCGACCCAACAGCCAGACTCACCAGGCACAGAAGCACCGACAGTGCCCCGAGAACAAGGACGGTCCCACCCACCGGGACCCCCACTGACGTAGGGGCGGACCTCCCGGCAGACTCCTCACCAAAGCCACGGCGGCGCTCCCACCACCGGGCGATCACGCCAGAGCTCCCGGCTGCGACTGACGAGCGACCTCCGCCACGTCCCCACCTTTCCTCAGGATGATTCTTGATAAAAACGCTATGACTTAGGTTAGCCTAAGCCCATGACATCCCACTACAGCCGCCGCAGCGCTCTCGTCTTCGCAGGGTTGGCCACCACCATCCCCGTCCTCGCCGCTTGCTCCGGTAAGAAGGCGGACTCCAGCGCCTCCTCGACCGCCAAGGCCAAGCCCACCTCATCGGTGCCCACCGGCATGCCCGAGGGCAAGGGCTCAGGCAAGGCCGACGACGTCTTCCCCCGCAAGGTCGTCCACTTCAAGGGCACCACCGAGATCAAGAAGGCCCCCACCAAGGTCGTCATCCTGTCCACCGGTCAGCTCGACGTCGCCCTGACCCTGGGCATCGTGCCGATCGGCTCAACCAAGGGCGACGGCGCCGCAACGGTCCCGGAGTACCTCAAGAAGGCCTTCCCCAAGCAGGCCGACAAGCTGGGCGCCATCAAGGACGTCGGCTCTCGCAAGTCCCCCAGCGTCGAGGACGTCGGCAACCTGTCCCCGGACCTCATCCTCGTCAACCAGGCGGGCAAGGACGACATCGACACCCTCTACAAGTCCCTGTCCGAGGTGGCGCCCACCGTCGTCACCCAGGGCAAGAGCGAGGCCTGGAAGCAGGACTTCCTCCTCGTGGCCGACGCCCTGGGCAAGCCGGAGACCGCCAAGAAGTGGATGGAGACCTACCAGGTCGACGCCGCGAAGGCCGGCTCCGCCATCGACGGCAACCCCACCGTCTCCCTGCTGCGCAAGACCAGCGACAAGCTTCGTCTCTTCGGGGCGGTCTCGCTGGCCGGCTCGGTCCTGTCCGATATAGGCGTCGCCCGCCCCAGCACCCAGACCTTCACCGACAACGGCAACAAGGACATCAGCTCCGAGACGCTGGCTGAGGCAGAGGCCGACTGGATCCTCTACGGGGCACAGAAGACCCCGAAGGATGAGAAGGACAAGGACAAGAACAACACCGAGCTGACCGCCATGCCCCTATGGGCGGGACTCAAGGCCGTCAACGACAAGCACGCCGTGCGCGTTGACGACGACGCCTTCTTCCTCAACGCCGGCCCCACCGCGGCACGGCTCGTCATGACCACGGTGACGGACACGCTGCCGAAGAAGAAGTAGTCCGTGCCCGCTCCGGTCTCATCGCAGGCTCGTTCCGACGCCCAGGCCCCCACTGCGGGCCTGGGCGTCCGGGGCATCTGCCTGGCCTACCATCCCAGCCATCCGGTCATCGAGGACCTGAGCACGGCCATCACCCCGGGCGCGGTGACGATGATCGTGGGCCCCAATGCCTGCGGGAAGTCCACACTGCTGCGCGCCATGAGCCGAGTCCTCTCCCCGGGCTCCGGGCAGGTGGTCCTCGACGGCCGCGACATCGCCACCCTGGCCCCCAAGAAGCTGGCCCGGCGAGTGGGCATGCTCGCCCAGTCCTCCATCGCCCCGCCCGGGATCACCGTCCACGAGCTGGTGGCGCGCGGGCGCTACCCGTATCAGTCGCTCCTGCGCCAGTGGTCGGCCGACGACGACGCGGCCGTCACCGAGGCCATGGAGCGCACCGACGTCGTTGGCCTGGCCAACCGGCACGTGTCCGCACTCTCCGGCGGGCAGCGCCAGCGGGTGTGGGTGGCCATGGCCCTGGCCCAGCGCACCGACATCCTCCTCCTCGACGAGCCGACCACCTACCTGGACCTGGCCCACCAGGTGGACCTCCTCGAGCTGTGCCGGGACCTGAACGCCGAGCTGGGCACCACCATCGTGGCGGTGCTCCATGATCTCAACCAGGCCTGTCGTTACGGGGACGAGGTGATCGCCATGCGCGCCGGCAGCATCATGGCCCACGGCCGCCCCGAGGAAGTCGTCACCGCCGAGATGGTCGAGGAGGTCTTCGGCCTGAAGGTCCAGGTCATCTCCGACCCGCTCACCGGGACCCCGCTGGTTCTGCCTCTTCCGCGCAAGACCCGGGACACGGCGTCGGGCAGCAAGGCCGGGTAGGACACGGCGCCGCCCGCACCCCGGCTTCGGCCGAGCGCGATCATCTACGACCGCCAGCGAGCCTCGCTGCCCGCTCACCGGCACCGGTCTTCGCCCGCCCTCAGGCCGAAACACACCAACCTCACGGACCTCGACCGGTCCCCCGCGACCCCGCAGGGTCGCCCTGACAGAACCTGCTGGGCGGTGGACCCGCATCGATGCGCGCACTAGTCTTCACATATCAACCTGAACTGATGTGAGGACAAACCTGTGACTGCTTCTGCTCCAGCCCTGCCCACCACTATGCGCGGCGTCGTCATGCACGCCGCCGGAGACGTCCGCGTCGAGGACCGCGAGGTCCCCCACGTCATCGAGCCCACCGACGCCGTCGTCCAGCTCGAGGCCGCCTGCGTGTGCGGCTCGGACCTGTGGCCCTACCGGGGCATCTCCCCCGTGGAGGAGGCCCGCCCCATGGGCCACGAGTACGTGGGCACCGTCGTCGAGGTGGGCGACGAGGTCACGAGCGTCAAGGTCGGCGACTTCGTCGTCGGCTCCTTCTGCCTGAGCGACAACACCTGCGAGATCTGCGAGGACGGCTTCCAGTCGCGCTGCGCCAACGGCGGCTTCATCGGGGACACCCAGGCCGAGTACACGCGCGTGGCCCTGGCCGACGGGACCCTCGTCGTCGTTCCCGGCGGCAAGCCCGAGGACCCCGAGATCATCGCCTCGCTGCTGGCCGCCTCCGACGTCCTGGGAACCGGCTGGTTCGGGGCCGTCGCGGCCCAGGCCGGCCCCGGCAAGACCATCGCGGTGGTCGGCGACGGCGCCGTGGGCCTGTCCGCCGTCCTGGCCGCCAAGGCCCTGGGGGCTGAGAAGGTTATCGCCTTCTCCCGTCACGAGGACCGGGCGGCGCTCGCCCGCGAGTTCGGCGCCGACGTCGTCATCGCCGAGCGTGGCGACGAGGGCGCCGCGAAGGTCAAGGAGCTCACCGGCGGCTACGGCGCGCACGGCGTCGTCGAGGCCGTGGGCAACCAGACCTCGATGATGCAGGCCATCGCCTCCTGCCGCCCCGGCGGGCACCTGGGCTACGTGGGCGTGGCGCACGGCGTCTCCCTGCCCGGCGACCAGCTCTTCTTCGCCGAGATCCACATGCTGGGCGGCCCCGCGCCCGTGCGCCGCTTCCTGCCCGACCTCATCGACCGCATCCTCAAGCGCGAGATCAACCCCGGCAAGGTCTTCACCCTGCGCCTGCCCCTGGAGGAGGCCGCAGAGGCCTACAAGGCCATGGACGAGCGCCGCGCCATCAAGGTGCTCCTGGAGCCCTGAGCCGAGCCGCACACCCCACCATCATCGTCTGACAACAGGAGCATTCATGAAGACCCTCGTTCTCGTCTTCCACCCCGACATGTCCGCCTCTCGCGCCAACCGGTCCCTGGCGGCCAAGGCCGAGGCCCTCGGTAACGACGTCACCGTGCGCTACATGTACGACCTCTACCCCGACCAGAAGGTCGACGTCGCCGCCGAGCAGGCCGCCCTGGAGGCCGCCGACCGGGTCGTCCTCCAGTTCCCATGTACTGGTACTCCACCCCCGCACTGCTCAAGCAGTGGCTCGACGACGTGCTCCTCTACGGCTGGGCCTACGGCTCGACCGGCAAGGCCCTGGCCGGCAAGGAGCTGCTGGTGGCCGTCAGCACCGGCGGTCCCGGCGAGGCCTACAGCCATGAGTCCTCCTACGGCTACACGCTCACCGAGCTGCTGCGCCCCCTCCAGGCGACGGCCAACATGGTCCAGATGACCTACCTGGCACCTTTCACCACCACCGGGATCCTCACCATCACCGATGAGGCCCTGGCTCAGCGGGCTGAGGACTACGCCGCCACCCTGCAGTCCACGGACCTGCCGGTTCTGGACCTCCGCGGCTGAGTCCGCCAGCAGGCAGCGTCCACATGCCCGAGGGCCCAGGCCGGTTCGCCGGTCTGGGCCCTCGGGGCGTCTCACGGGTATCTCAGTCGCCGTCGGCCAGGTCCTTGAAGTAGCGCGCCACCGGCCAGCGCTGGAAGCCGAGTCCCTCGTAGGTGGCGCGGGCCGGGGCATGCCCCGGGTCCCCGCCGGTCTCCACCATCACCATGGCCATCCCGGCGGCCCGGGCCCGCTCCATGGAGTGGTTCATGAGGGCACGGCCAATGCCGCGACGCTGGTAGTCGGGGTCGACGACGACGATATAGACCTCCCCCATCCTGTCCTCGGGATGCAGACGGGTGCACACCCAGCCCACCGGGCGACCGTCGACAACGGCGACGTCGACGCCGTCGGGCTCGCCGTCGAGGACCTCGGCAAGATCGGAGGACTGTCGCTGCCGCCAGCCCTCGGGGTAGAAGGAGCGGTAGACGAAGGCGGGCACGTCCTGCTCCATGAGTGGGAAGACCGGAGCCCAGGCGCGCAGGGACAGGTCCAGCAGCGCCTGACGCTGCTCCGGCCGGTACGCAACGATCTCAACCATGCCGAAATCTACGGCGCTCCCCACAGATACGCCGGGTCCCCGCCGGTCATTACGCCGACGGGGACCCAGTAGCTCAGGACCGCTGAAGGACCTCAGCCGAAGATGTCGAGCAGCGGGAGCTCGGGGGTCTGGAGGACCGCGGCGTAGTCCTGCGCCCGGCGGGCGATGGCCTCATCGGTGATCTCCAGGGCACCCACCGACAGGAAGGGCACCGCGTACTTGGTGCCGATGACTCGCGAGGTTCCCTGCATGGGCCGCAGGAACTCGTGGATCGTGTAGATGTGCGCGCCCTCGCGGCCGTAGGCGCTGCCGGCGCCGCCGACGCTGACGGCCAGGAGGAGCTCCTTGCCGTGCAGGGCCGTGCCGGTCGAGCCGTAGGCCCAGCCGAAGGTGAGGACGTCGTCGAGCCACTTCTTGAGCAGGGGCGGGCAGGCGAGCCAGTACATGGGGTACTGCAGCACAATGCGGTCGGCACCCAGCAGAGCCGCCTGCTCGGTGGCCACATCGATGTTGAAGTCGGGGTAGAGGTCGTACATGTAGCGCACGGTGATGTTGCCGCCGAGCGACTCCGCCGCGGCCCCGAGGGCCTTGTTGACCCGGGACTCGGAGATGTTGGGGTGGAAGACGAGAACGAGAGTGTTCACGGAGGACTCCCTGGTGTCGTTGGGCTGTGATGCGGGGGATGGCCCCCGTGAGGCGCCGGGGCTCCCGGCGCCGGACAGGACGTCGCTCAGGCTGGAGAAGCCGCCGATGATGACCTCCAGCTTGGGAGCCATCGCACCGCGGTCCAGCCAGGACTCCTTGGGGCGGAAGGGGACGCGGTCGGCGTCGTCGCCACTGTGCAGCTCGTTGGGCCCACGCATGCTCAGGGCGGCGTTCGAGTCGCCGAAGCGCTCGTCCCACATGCGGGTGGCGACGTCGATACCGCGCTCGCTCCGGCCCGGCTGACGGTCGGACTCGACGGTCTCGGCCATGGCGACCGCCTGCTGGTGGGCGGTCAGAACCGTCGAGAGGGTGTAGTTGAGCGCCAGGTAGGCGTCCTCGCTGCGCAGGCCCCCGGAGACGAGGGCGTTGTGGGCGCGCTTGGCCACGGACATGAAGGGCACGTAGGCCCAGGCCAGGTTGATGAGGGTGTGGTCCAGGCCGGGATGGGCGTCGAGCACGTCCCACAGCGAGTCGGAGAGCCGGCGCAGGTAGTCCTGCCAGCTCAGGCCGGTGGGGGGCAGTGTGACGTCGGCGGACACACGCTCCAGGCAGGCCACGAGCAGATCCTCGCGCGAGCTGACGGTGCGTCCCAGATCAGCCGTACTCACCCCGAGCCGACGCGCCACCTTACCCATCGTGAACCGGTCCACACCGATCTCGAGGGCCGCTGTGACAACGTCATCCCTGGTAAAACCGGCATTATGCTGCATTGAGCCTCCCGGGTTGGGTCATACTCGTCAGCGTAACGAACCAATAACAGCCCGCCAAATCGAAGGCGCCTATCCTCGCGATGACCGACGCCGTTCTTCCGCAATATAACGGGAAATAAACCATCCCTCCCCCACACCTCCCGCACACCTCTGACGCCGCCAGGAATCTCACGGCGAGATAACGACTCGGCACACGCCGGGCGGCCTGCCGGGTGGCGCGCCCGACGACGGTGGGGTCTCGCCGAGCCCGCTCCCCCGTTACCGTGGTGCCATGAGCGAGACTCCCCGCCCACAGCGCCCCGTCTTTCCGGAACCGCCCGCGGCGCCCTCACCGGCAGCGGCGCAGCCCGCACTGACGGCTCCCCCGGCCAAGCAGCGGCGCTGGCGCGATGACCTGCACCTGGCGCACACGATCGCCAACAAGGTGGACAGCCTCACCCTGGCCCGCTTCGACGCCGGCAACTTCACCGTGGAGACCAAGTCGGACCTCACACCGGTCACCGAGGCCGACAAGGAGGCCGAGCGCGTCATCCGCGAGCAGCTGGGGCGGGCGCGCGGGCGTGACTCCGTCCTGGGTGAGGAGCTGCCCACCACCGGGCACTCCTCGCGCCAGTGGGTCATCGACCCGATCGACGGGACCAAGAACTTCGTGCGGGGCGTGCCGGTGTGGGCCACGCTCATCGGCCTCATCGAGGACGGCCAGTGCGTCGTCGGGCTGGTCTCGGCCCCCGCACTGGGGAGGCGCTGGTGGGCCGTGTCCGGCGGCGGGGCCTGGACCGGGCGCTCCCTGAGCTCGGCGCGGCGGCTGTCGGTGTCCGGCGTCGACGACCTCACCCGGGCCTCGATGTCCTACTCCTCACTGTCGGGGTGGGCGCAGACCAAGCGGCTGCGCGGGATGCTGGGGCTCATGCAGTCGTGCTGGCGCACCCGTGCCTACGGGGACTTCTGGTCCTACATGCTCGTGGCCGAGGGCGCCGTGGACCTGGCCGCCGAGCCCGAGCTCGAGCTCTACGACATGGCGGCGCTCGTGCCCGTGGTCACCGAGGCAGGCGGACGCTTCACCTCCCTGGACGGCGAGCCCGGACCCTTCGGGGGCAATGCCGTGGCCACGAACTCGCTCCTGCACGACGTCGCCCTGCACCACCTGAGCGCCGAGACGGACTGAGCCGGCCCGCTTGAGCCGCAACCCCATCTGCTGGACACTAGTGCGCCCCGAAGTTATAAAAGATCTAAAAGATCTAAAACGCGCAAAAGTGGAGACGATCACACATGGCCAACCCCTTCAAACCGACAGCGGGAGCAACGCCTCCGTTGCTTGTTGGCCGCAACCGCGTCATTGAGGAGTTTCTGGAAAGCCTCGACGACGGCCCCGGAGCGCCTGGGCTCCTGGAGCTCATCACTGGCGCCAGGGGCGTCGGGAAGACCGTCATGCTCACCGCTCTGGGAGACTCGGCACGAGAGCGCGGCTGGGTGGTCGTTGATGAGACCGCACGCGAGGGGCTCATGGACCGACTCGCCGCCGAGTTCACTCGCCAGCTGTCGCAGCTCGCCGGCAAGGAGCGCTCACGGTTGACCTCCTTGAGCCTGAGCACACCGCTTGGTGGCGGTAGCGCGACACTCGAGCACGCACCTACTCCTGAGCCCTCCTGGCGGCAGAAAGCGCGAGCACTGACCCAGTGGCTCGCGGAACACGGCACCGGTCTGCTGCTCACGATCGACGAAGTACATGCCATTCCGCGCGAGGAGCTGCGAGCCCTGTCCGCAGAGGTACAGCACCTCATTCGCGAGGGGGCTCCTATCGGCCTGCTCATGGCGGGCCTCCCCAAGGCCGTTGAGGAGCTCCTCAATGACGACATCACCACCTTCCTGCGCCGGGCCGAGCGGATCGAGCTCGGCGAGGTGGCCATCGACGACGTCTGTGACGCCTTGAAGTCGACCTTCGACGCGGGCGAGAAGGCGCTGAGCAACGACCTGGCTCAGGAGTGCGCGAACGCGACCGGCGGCTACCCATTCATGATCCAGCTCGTGGGATATCAGGTGTGGAAACACAGCGGCGATGGCCCAGTGACCCAACCAGCAGTCGCCGCAGGAACGACCGCCGCCCGACTGCGCCTCGGCAACCTGGTGCACGCTCCAGCGCTGCGCGACCTGTCCGACGTCGACCGCACGATGCTCGTGTGCATGGCCAAGGACGACGGCCCGTCACAGATCGCCGACATCGCCGAACGCATGGACCGCCCCGTCAACTACGTGTCGGTCTACCGCAACCGGCTGCTCGCCGCCGGAATCATCAAGACCGCCGGCTACGGCAAAGTCGACTTCGCCGCCCCCTATCTGCGCGAGTACCTGCGCGAGCACGCAGCACACCTCGTCATGGAGTGAGTCGCAACCGCCAACGGCCACCCCTCGGCCACACGCCGAGGCCGCACGGGCTGGACTTGTCCCGCATCCGACGTTATAAAAGGGATACAAACTGATATGCGGCCGCAGAGTTGGGCCTTTGCCCCGGTGTCGCCGCGCGGCTGAACCGCCACCGCTGCGGCGGGTACCACAGTGACCCGGCCGTTTCCCCACCCCGTGCGCCGGTAACCTGCCGTGAGTCCACCATCCATCCACCCCAGGAGTCCCTTTGAACTGGCTGCACGCCATCCTCCTCGGCATCGTCGAGGGCATCACTGAGTTCCTCCCGGTGTCCTCCACCGGCCACCTCAACATCGTCGAGAAGCTGCTCGGCTACGAGATCAACTCCGCAGGCATGACCGCCTTCACCGCCGTCATCCAGGTCGGTGCGATCATCGCTGCCATCATCTACTTCTGGGCCGACATCGTCCGCATCGTCACCGCCTGGTTCAGGGGACTGAGCAACCAGCACGCCCGCCAGGACCCCGACTACACGCTCGGCTGGGGCATCATCCTGGGATCGATCCCCGTGGCCGCCGTCGGACTGCTGTTCAAGGACTTCATCGAGGGGCCAGTCCGCTCCCTGTGGGTGATCGCCGGGGCCCTCATCATCTGGTCGGGGGCCATGTGGCTGGCCGACCACCAGCAGAACCTCACCAAGGGCATGAAAGACGTGACCGTCAAGGACGCCCTCATCATTGGCGCATTCCAGGCCCTGGCACCGGTGTTCCCCGGCATCTCCCGCTCCGGGGCGACGATCTCCGCGGGCCTCTTCCTCAAGTTCGACCGGGTGACGGCCACGCGCCTGTCCTTCTACATGGGTATCCCATCCCTGGTCGCGGCCGGACTGCTGGAGGCCGCAACGGAGGCCAGCACCATCAGCAACACCGTGGGCTGGACGCCCACCATTGTCGCGACCGTCGTCTCCGGCGTCGTCGCCTACGCGACCATCGCCTGGCTGCTGCGCTTCGTGTCCTCCAACAAGTTCACATCCTTCCTCGTCTACCGCGTGCTGCTGGGCCTCATCATCATCGCCTTGGTAGCCGCCGGCACCATCGCTGCCTGACGGAGTTCTTGCCGCCGATCTCAGTTCACCTCCGCCGGCATTCTTCACGTGGGGCAACGGATTCTTCCGTTGCCCCACGTGATTTCTGTGCTCCTCAGCATCGAGATCCGACGCCGCACGAATCCTGTTCCAGCGTTGTCGTCCGCTTGTACGATAGGCGGCGCGGCCACCCCCCTGGGGTAAGCGCAGACTCACGAGCCGCTGAGGACGTCGGCTAAGGACATCGGGGAGATCCGCAAAATGACCACAAGCCACCCATCCGCTTCTCCTACGCGAATTCGCTTCGGAAGTCGTCCGATGGTCGCCGCAGGTTTCGTCAAGCGGCAGGGACAGGATGAGCTCTTCGACGCCGTCTTCGCTCGCTCCGAGCCTCGCACGGTTCTGACGGGGATGCGGGGAAGCGGCAAAGACTCAGCTGGCCGCTGCTGTTGCGGCCAGGTGCGAGGAGGAGGGCTGGCTCCTTGTTGCGTGGATTCATGCGGCCTCACGTAAGGAGATCGTTGCCGGTCTCTACGAACTTGCGCTACGGGCAGGTATCGACGCACCGAAGAACATTCCTCTGGAGGTCATTGTTCGGGGCCTCCTGGATCGGCTGCGCTCAGCAGAGGCTGCGGACCGTCTCTTCGTTTTCGACAACGTGGAGAATCCGGACGACCTGAGAGACCTCATCCCCGAGGGTGCTGGAGTCCGGACCCTCGTCACCACCCCGCGTCACTTCGACTGGGACGACCTGGGGTGGCTGCGGTTGACGGTGGGCACCTTCGATCGGGAGCAGTCGATCTCCCTCCTGTGCGAGCACACTGGCGACACTCACCGCGAAGCTGCTGATCGGGTCGCGGATGCGCTGGGCGACGTGCCCGTCGCCATCACCCAAAGCCGCCGCGACAGCACAACAGGGTGGATACTCCTTATCCGGCTACCTCAACAGGCTCAGTCATCACCCGCTCGAGTCACGCATCAGTCGCCTCGAGGGTGCCAACTACCCCGACGCCGTCGGCATCGCACTGCTCATGGCCTATGAACAGGTCTTGGAGCAGCTCAGAACGAAGCATCCTCAGCAGGAGAGGATCGCCGTATCGCTCCTCGGCGCACTGTCCCTCCTGGCTGCTTCCGGAGTGCCGACTCACTGGCTCTTGAGGCTCGACGGCGACTCCGACGCAGTACGCGACACCTTGTCTTTCCTGAAGAGCGCTGCCATCTTCCAAGAGTCCAGTGACGGCACCAAGACCATTATTCCCTGGCTCCAGGGACACGTGTATCGGGAAACCTACCTGAATGACCAGAAGAAGCTCGGTGAGGCGCGTACATGCGCCACATCAGTTCTCAGCGGGATTGACGTAGACCGCCTAGACAATGGTGAACAGCAGCGAGACGAGACCCGCCATCTCATCGAGCAGTTTCTCTCAGTCACATCACAGGACTACTCTCAGTCATTGTTTTCTGAGCCACAGGTGTCTTCAAAGCTCGCCGAGACACTGGAATACGCAGCCAGCCTTGGGATGTCGCAGCTAGCCCTTGGTCTCTCTGACTCGGTAACCCGGGCCTGCGACGCCTTGGGCCCCGACCACCCCGACACCCTGGCTTCACGCAACAACCTCGCCGGCACCTACCGGGACGCGGGCAGGCTCGACAAAGTCATCGCCCTGTACGAGCAGACCCTTGAGGACTCCATCCGCGTCCTGGGCCCCGACCACCCCAGCACCCTGACCTCACGTCTCAACCTCGCCGGCGCCTACCAGGCAGCCGGCAGACTCGACGAGGCCATCACCCTGTACGAACAGGTTTTCAGCGGCCGTAGCCGCGTCCTGGGAGCCGATGACCGCAGCACCCTCACCGCGCGCGACAATCTCGCCGACACCTACTGGGAAGCGGACAGACTCGACGAGGCCATCACCCTGAAGAAGCAAATCCTCGCAGACGCCATGCGCATCATGGGCGCCGACAGCCCCGGCGCTTCGGGCGCACGCCTCAACCTCGCCGCTACCTACCGGGAAGCGGGCAAGCTCGACGAAGCCGTCGATGTGTACGAGCAGATCCTCGACGACGTCGCCCGCACTCTGGGTCTCGACCATCCCGACACCCTCACCGCGCGCAACCAGCTTGCCGGCGCCTACCGGGAAGCGGGCAGACTGGACGAAGCCATCCCCCCTGTATCAGCAGAACCTCGCCGACTTCACCCGCCTCTCGGGTCCCGACCACCCCCACACGCTCAGCTCGCGCAGTACCCTTGCCGGCGCATACCGGGATGCGGGCAGGCTCGACGAGGCCATCCCCCCTGTTCGAACAGAACCTCGACGACGTCGCCCGCGTCCTGGGCCTCGACCATCCTGAAACATTGGCTTCACGCCACAGCCTCGCTGGCGCCTACCGGGATGCGGGCAGACTGGACGAGGCCATCCCCCTGTTCGAGCAGAACCTCGCCGACTTCATTCGCGTTCTGGGTCCCGACCGCCCCGACACCTTCACCTCACGTAGCACGCTCGCGGGCGCCTATCAGGCAGCCGGCAGGCTCGAGGAGGCCATTCCCCTGTTCGAGCAGAACCTCGAGGACTCCATCCGCATCCTGGGCCCCCACGACCCCCGTACCCTCACTTCACGCGACCATCTCGCCAATGCCTACCTTGCCGCAGGGAGATCCGAGGAGGCAAAGAAGCTCTTCGGGACGCCGTGAGAATTCGGTTTCGGGGCCGCTAACCGCTTGTACGATAGCAGCATGGCCGACCCCCTCTCCCTCGCTGTCCTGTCTGCCAGCATCACCGGGCTGCTCATGCGTGGAGCCGCTGTGGCCGTCGATCCTTCATGGAGCAGCGCGGCATCGCTGCCTGGCGAGGCCCTCAACGCGTGGCGCAGCCTGAGACGTCTGCAGCAGGGGCGAGGACAGGAGAATCCGCTGGAGGCGTCCATCAAGGCCCGGCTTCAGAAGGAGGTGGACGACGCCGGCGAACGGTACGAGCGGACCGGAGTCACTCAACCCGCCCTGGCCGGAGCCGTCACCGAGATGGAGGTGGCGCTCAGGGAGCTCAGCGGCGACGACGCCGCAGTTCTGGAGGCGGTGCGGTTCCCGGACAACTTCGAGACCTACCTCCGACGGCAAACGTTCGGCCGCTGCCAGAACGTCGAGGCGGCAGCCGAGCCCTTCTTCAATGACCTGACCCGCATCGTCGCCGAAGAGTTCATCCGTCTCACGCCAGGCTCACGGGGCTTCGACATCGCTGCGCTCAAGCAACTGCTCGCAGGCCAGGAGCAGCTACTTGCCGGGCAGGAGCAACTGCTGGAGGGACAGGCAGAGACTCACGGACTACTGGGGGCTATGGCGACGGACATCAAGGAGATCCATGGCGCAATCCCGCGCGGACAATCTGCCTCACCGACACGGATTCGCTTCGGTAGCCGCCCCAGGGTCACTGCAGGCTTCGTCAAACGGGAGGGGCAGGACGAGCTCTTCGAAGCCGTCTTCACCCACGCCGAGCCTCGTACAGTACTGACGGGGATGCGAGGAAGCGGCAAGACTCAGCTGGCAGCCGCAGTTGCCGCCAAGTGTGAAGACGAGGGCTGGTCTATCGTCGCATGGATCAATGCAGGCTCACGTAAGGAACTCATTGCCGATCTCTACGAGCTCGCACTGCGCATCGGTATCGATGCACCGAAGGATATCCCTCCGGAGACTATTATTCGACGCTTCTTGGATCAGCTACACTCAGCAGATGCGGAGGACCGCCTTGTCGTCTTCGACAACGTGGAGAATCTCGACGACTTGAAGGATCTCACTCCCGAGGGCAACGGAGTTCGGGTCCTCATCACCACAACGCGCCACCTTGACTGGAGCAGTTTGGGGTGGTTGCCAATAACGATCGGCGTCTTCGAACGGGAGCAGTCAATCACCCTCCTCTGCAAACGCAGTGGCGACACTGATCGCGATGCGGCAGACCAGATCGCAGAGGCGCTTGGCGACCTACCTGTCGCCGTAACCCAAGCCGCGGCAACAGCCATGTGGGGACACTACTCCCTTTCAGAGTATTTCATAAGATTGAGCACCCACTCGCTCGAGTCAAGCATCAGTCGCCTCGAGGGCGATGACTACCCAGACGCCGTCGGTATTACGCTATTCATGGCGCACGAGCAGGCTTTGGAGAAACTCAAGAACAAGCGCCCTCGACAGGAAAATATCGCCATATCGATCCTCGACGCAATATCCCTCCTCGCCCCTTCCGGAGTACCAACTCACTGGCTTCTAAACCTCGACAATGACTCCGACGCAGTCCGAGACACCTTATCCTTCCTGAAGGGCAGTTCAATCCTGCAAGAATCTACTGACGGCGACAAGACCCTCATTCACCGCCTCCAAAGGCAGGTTTACCGCGAAACCTACTTGAGCAACCAAAAGAAGTTCAATGAGGCACGTGCGCACGTAACAACCCTTCTCAACGAGATCAACGTGGATCGGCTAGAAAATTTTGAACAGCAGCGACAAGAAACACGAAATCTCGTCGAACAAATAGGTGCCGTCACACCTCAAAGCCACTCTCATTCACAATTCTCCGATCCGATTTTTGTTTCAATTCTTGCAACGACACTATGGCATGCAACCGATCTTGGAATGCCGAACCTGGCCCTCACCCTCGCCGAGTCTGCCACGCAGGCAGGCGAAGCCTTGGGGCCCGACCACCCCGAAACCTTCACTTTACGGCACAACCTCGCCTACGCCTACCAGACAGCTGGCAGGCTCGACGAGGCCATCTCTCTCTTCGAACAGACCCTCGACGACTTCACCCGCATCTTAGGACCGGACAACCCCGGTACCTTGGCCACACGCAACAACCTCGCCACCGCCTACCGGGCTGCTGGCAGGCTCGATGAGGCCATCACCCTGCACCAACAGACTCTTATCGACCGCACCCGCATCCTAGGGCCCGACCACCCCGACACCCTCACCACACGTAACAACCTCGCCTACGCCTACCAGGACGCTGGCAGGCTCGATGAGGCCATCACCCTGTTCGAGCAGACCCTCAAAGACCGCACCCGCATCCTGGGACCTCACCACCCCGACACCCTGGCCTCACGCCACAACCTCGCCTGCGCCTACCAGACAGCCGGCAGGCTCGAAGAGGCCATCACCCTGCACGAGCAGAACCTCACCGACATCGCCCGCATCCTAGGACCCCACCACCCCCACACCCTGACCGTACGCGACGCCCTCATCGACACCTACGTGACCACGGGCAGGCTCAATGAGGCCATCACCCTGCACGAGCAGAACCTCGAAGAAACCACCCACACCCACATCTCAAACCCCAGCACCCTCACTGGCAGCAACAAACTCGCCCGCACATACTTAACAGCGGGCAGATTCCAGGAGGCCATTGCCCTGTTCGAGTATAACCTCGATAGCAGCATCCGCACCCTAGGACCCGACCACCCCCACACCCTCACTGTCTGCAGTAACCTCGGCAATGCTTACCGGAGCGCGGGCAGGCTCGACGACGCCATCACCCTGCACCAACAGACTCTTATCGACCGCACCCGCATCCTAGGCCGAAACCACCATAGCACCCGCATTTCTCGCAAAATCCTTGCCTATACTTTCCAAAAAGCCGGAAAACTCGGGGAAGCCATAGCCCTATACGAAGAGATCTTCGAAGAATACGAGGCCTCCCTGGGTCCCAATCACTTTCAGACCCGAACCTTACGTGAAACTTGCCAGCCTTTACCACGATTTTGGCCTCTTCGAAGAAGCCAAGCAACTTCTCGAGGAACCATCAGAATCGGGAGATGCCGCACAGGACGCCACCGACCAAAAGACCGACGACTGAACCGCCGCAGGGCGCCGTCATTGGTGTCGGTGGTCTGTGAGACAGTGTCGGCATGCGGATCCTCCACACCTCCGACTGGCACCTGGGGCGTACCTTCCATGGGCGCGTGCTCGATGACGTGCACGCCGCCTTCGCCGATCACCTCGTCGAGCTCGTCGCCGCCGAATCAGTCGACGCCGTCCTCGTCGCCGGGGACGTCTACGACCGCGCCATCCCACCCAACGACGCCGTCGCCCTCCTCGATGAGACGCTGCGCCGCCTGACCGAGCGCACCCGGGTGGTCCTGACCCCCGGCAACCACGACTCCGCCCGCCGCCTCGGCTTCGCCGCCGACCTCATGCGCGAGGGCCTCATCATCCGGGCCCGCACCGCCGGCCTCGACCGCGGCATCATCCTTCCCGACGCCGACGGCAACGAGGCCGCCATCGTCCACGCCCTGCCCTACCTCGACCCCGACGCAGCCCGCGAGATCCTCCCGCCCCTCCTCGCCAAACGCCTCGGCGAGGAGATCCCCACGAAGCACACAGCAGGGGAAGACCGGGCCAAGGGTGGGGACACCGCCTCCCAGCCTGACCCGCCGGAGCGCCCGCGCCTGCCTCGCTCCCATGAGGCCGTTGTCTCCGCCGCCCTGCGCCTCGTCGCGGCGGACCTGGACCGCCTGCGCGCCGGCCGCAGCCGGCGCATGCCGAGCCTGCTCATGGCCCACGTCTTCGTCGTCGGCGGCGAGGCCTGCGAGTCCGAGCGGGACATCCGGGTCGGCGGCGTCGACTCCGTGCCCTCCGGCGTCTTCACCACCCTGGGCGGCTCACCCCTGGCCGAGCGCAGCGGCGGCCTGGACTACGTGGCCCTCGGCCACCTCCACCGGCCCCAGGAGCTCACCCGGCCCGCCGGCCCACGCCTGGTCTACTCCGGCTCGCCCCTGCCCTTCTCCTTCGACGAGGCCGAAGGCGCCCGCAACTCCGCCACCAAGTCCTCCGTCCTGCTGGATCTCAGCGCCGACGGCGTCACCGGGCTGGAGCGCATCCCCGCCCCAGTCCTGCACCAGGTGCGCACCCTGACCGGCACCATGCCCGAACTCCTCTCCCCCCGCCTTCGACGACGCCACCGGCGCCTGGGTACGCGTCATCCTCCAGGGCGAGCGACCATCAGGCGCCCTGGCCACCCTCAAGGAACGATTCCCCAGCCTCCTGGCCTTCCAGCACGAGGCCCCCACGCGCACCGCCCGCGAGCGCATCGCCGTCACCGCCGCGGCCGACCCGCTGCGCATCACCGAGGACTTCTTCGACGACGTCTGCGGGCGCGCCCCGCAGCCCTCCGAGCGCGGCGTCCTACGCAGCGCGTACGAGTCCGCCCTGGCCAGCGCGAGGAGCGAGCGATGAGGATCCACTCCCTGACCATGACCGGCATCGGCCCCTACGCGGGGCGGGAGCACATCGACTTCGACGCCGTGGGGGCCTCCGGCCGCTTCCTGCTCACCGGCCCCACCGGGTCGGGCAAGACCACCATCATCGACGCGATCGTCTTCGCCCTCTACGGGGACGTGGCCGACTCGGCCGACTCCTCCAAGGAGCGCATCCGCTCCACCCTCGTGGGCCCGCACACCGAGAGCGTCATCGAGCTCGTCTTCTCCACCGGCGCCGGCGTCTACCGGGTGCGCCGCACCCCCACCTACGAGCGGGCCAAGCGGCGCGGCCAGGGCACCACCACCCAGAACGGCACCGTCAAGCTCTGGCACCTGGCCGAGGTCGGCGGGGAGCCGCTTGACGAGCCCGTCACCCGCGTGGGTGACGCCGACGCAGAGATCGCGCGCGCCGTGGGCTTAAGCCGGGAGCAGTTCACGCAAACGGTCGTCCTGCCGCAGGGCAAGTTCGCCCGGTTCCTGCGCGCCGACTCCTCCGAGCGCCAGCACCTCCTCAAGGACGTCTTCGGCACCGGCATCTACGACGCCATCCAGGACGCCCTCATCCAGGCCTCCCGGGACGGGGCCCGGCGGGTCGAGCAGGCCGCGGCCGACCTGCGCGGGCAGGTCGCCTCCCTGGGACGGCACCCCCTCCTCACCGAGGCCCCCTCCCCCACTGAGACCGCAGATGCCGGTGAGGAGACCGCCGACGCCGATCAGGCGGCTCTCCTGGAGGACTCGTCGCCGAACAACTCGTCGCTGCAGGCCCCGTCCGGGGGAACCCAGGTGGCACTGCCGCTGCCGATGGATGACGCCGGCCGCGCGGAGCCTCAGGAGGCCGACGCCGGTCCGGCTTCGACGCCGGCCCAGGCGCTGGAGGAGGCCATGGCCGGAGCCGCCCCGGACCTGGTGGCTCTTCGCCGCATCGGGGCTGAGGTTCTGGAGGCCTCCCACAACCGGGTCGCATCGGCCGATGCTCGGGCTGAGGCCGCGGGGACGGCACTCACCCGGGCCCAGTCGGCACGAGAGGAGGCCCAGAGCCTCCACGACCTCCTGGAGCGACGCCGGGCACTGGTCGAGGAGAACGAGCGGCTGGCTGAGCGCGCCGAGCAGGAGGCCGACGACGCCCGGCGTCTCCAGGCCGCCGAGCGCGCCTCCCGGGTGCGGCCCTACCTGGTCGCCGAGCAGGCCGCCCATCGCCGCGCCCAGCAGGCCGTCGCCGCACTGGCCGCCCGCGCCGACCAGAGCGGGCTGGCCCACTGGCCGAGCAGGCCGGAGTCACCAGTGCCGGCAGCACGGAGGAGGCCACCGGCGGCGATGCTGACAGTCATGGTGCCGCGGTGACGCCCGCCGCCCTCGTCGAGCCCCTGGTCCGTGAGGCGCAGCGCCAGCTCACCACCCTCGAGGATCAACCCAGCCAGGCGAGGGCCGGCACTACCGCAGCGGACGCGGCCCCGCAGGACTCCGACGCGGCAGAGACCCCTGTGGCGGCCGGTGAATCGGAGTCGGACCGCGCTGAGGCCCTGAGCCCCCGCAGCCTTGACGACCTGGCGCACCACTGCCGTCACGAGCACGGGCAGCTCGAGATCCTCGTGGACCTGGAGGCCGGCCTCTCCGAGCGCGAAAGCGCCTTACAGCAGCGGGAGGCGGAGCTGCAGCACTCCGCCGGCCAGTTGGAGCAGCGCGCGGAGAAGCTCGCCGAGCGCCCCGCGCAGCGCACCGCCCTGGTGGAGACGCTGGAGGCGGCGCGCGCGGCCCACGAGCGCCTCGACGGCCTTCAGGACCGCCGGGCCCGGGCCGAGGAGCGTCACCGGGCGGCCCTGGCCGTCGAGCAGCTCAGCGCGCAGCTCGCCCAGCGGGACGCTGCCTGCGCTGAGGCGGCGGCGCTTGCGCGGGAGGCGACCGAACGGGTTCGTGCCACCCGCCTGGCCTGGATCTCCGGGACCGCCGGGGCGCTCGCCGGTGAGCTCACCGAGGGCGAGCCTGCCCCGTGTGTGGCTCGACCACGCACCCCTCCCCTGCCACCGCCGGCACCGACGGCGCCACCCGCCAGCAGGTCGAGGCCGCTGAGGAGCACCAGCGGCAGGCCGACGAGGCACTCAGCAGCGCCGTCCGGGAGCGGGACACCTGTGCCACCCGGCTTCAGGAGGCCCAGCGCGCCAGTGACGGCATGGATGCCCCCGCCGCCAAGGAAGCGCTGGAGGCGGCCGCCACCGCCCTGGCCACGGCGCGGGCCGCAGCCGACGGCGTCGAGGAGCTGGTGGAGCGGCTCGAGGCCTTCGATGCCGGCACCGAGCAGGAGCGCGCCGCACTCGATGCCGCCCGCTCCGCCCAGGAGTCCGCCCGTAGCCGCCTGGAGGCCGATCGCGACGCCCTCGCCCAGGACCAGCGGCGCTGCCTGGAGGCACGCGGAACCTGGCCGAGCGTCACCACCCGCGCCGCCGCGCTCCTCGTGCGGGCCAAGGAGGCCGAGGACGCCTCCCAGGACGTCGACACTGCCCGCACCGCCCTGGCCCAGACCCGCAGCGCCCTGGCGGACCTGGCCGCCGCGCTGAAGGAGGAGGGCTTCACCGGTGCGGCCCAGGCAACGGCGGCCCTCATGGAGCGCGGTGCCATCGAGGCCCTGGCGGCCGGCGTGCGCGCCGCCGCCACCGCCCGCGAGCGGGTCCGCCTGGGCCTGGAGGACCCGCAGATCGCCGCCCTGAGCGGCCAGGAGGAGGACCGCCTCGAGGCCGCCACAGCCGAGCTCGCCCAGGCGGACGCCGCCGCCCGGCAGGCCGCCTCCGCTCAGGCGCGCGCCGCCGAGTCCCACGAGCACCTGCGTCGGGCCGTCGACGGCGTCGAGCAGGCGGCCACCGCCTATGAGGAGGCGGCCGGCTCCAGTGCCGACCTCATCCGGGTGGCGAACCTCGCCCGCGGGGAGAACGAGGCCGGCACGCCCCTGGCCACCTGGGTGCTGCAGGCCCGCTTCGAGGAGGTGCTCGTCTTCGCCAACGAGCGCCTGTCCCAGATGTCCTCCGGGCGCTACGAGCTCATCCGGGTCGCCGAGGAGACCAGCCAACGCCGGCGCCGCAAAGGACTGGGCCTGGCCGTCGTCGACCACCTCGGTGACGAGCGCACCCGCGACCCCCGGACCCTCTCGGGCGGGGAGACCTTCTACGTCTCCCTGTCACTGGCCCTCGCCCTGGCCGACGTCGTCTCAGCCGAGTCCGGAGGCGTGAGCCTGGAGACCCTCTTCATCGACGAGGGCTTCGGCACCCTGGACGCCGACACCCTCCAGGCGGTCATGGCCCAGATCGACCACCTGCGCGCCGGCGGGCGCACCGTCGGCATCGTCTCCCACGTGGCAGAGCTGCGCGACCAGATCGCCGAGCGCATCGCAGTGCGGCGCGTCGCCTCAGGCGGATCCACCCTGAAGGTGACCGCCTGAGACGACGCGCCGCGAACGTATCCTGCTGGCCGGTGCCGACGCAGCGGCCGGCACCGGCCAGTGGCCCTAGAAGACGCTGCTGCTGGACTCGATGGTGATGGTGGGATCGCCATCACCCTCCGGCAGCTCCACCTTCCCGGAGAAGGTGAACTTCGCCTTGCGGGGGCTGGGGTTCTTGTCGAAGGCCGTCGGCTTGGGAGACCCGGAGATGCTGATCTCGTCGGAGGTGAAGGACAGGTCATTGCTGTCCTCGGAGAACTCCACCTTCGTGGCGTCCTTCTCCACCGACAACGAGGTCATGTCCGAGGAGGTCTGGTAGGGGCAGGTCTTGTCCGAGTTCGTCGGAACGGTCGCACAGGTCTTCGTCTGCTCCTTGACCTTCTCCAGCGCCTTGGTCTTGAGCTCGTCAGTGGGAGTGGCATCCACCTTCTGGGTGCCCACCGACTCGGCCTCCGAGGCGGCACCCTTGCCCGAAGGAATCAGGGTGAAGGAGGTCTCCTTGGCAGAGAGGTACTTGCTGACGGAGTCCGGCGCCGACACCGGGTACACACCGGGGTAGGCGAACTGGGTCGAGGTGCGGCTCCCACTCCACCCGTCCTTCTCCTTGGCCAGGTCGATGGCAACCCCAGCGACCTTCAGCCCCGGGAGCGAGGAGGAGCTGAAGTCCGCGGAGACCACGAGGGGCTTATCCACCTTCCAGCTGTCCAGGCCGAAGGATCCCGACGACTTCGAGGCGGTGAAGTCGTACTCGAAGGCCTTCCCGTCCAGGGACAGGTGAGCCTTGACCGTGGCGGTGTCACCGGAGATGGTGGGCTTGTCGATCTTGGTGACCTTGATCCTCGCCTTGGCGGCCTTGAGGGCGTCGTCGGTCAGCAGCTTGCGCTGGTCGTTGGGGACACCGGGATCCACCATCTTGGTGGCCTCGGAGGCCTTCCCCTCCGACAGGAGCGTCAGGTAGCTCTCGACCGCCTTCTCGGGGCCGCGCATGCCGTTGACGATATTGAGCCCGACGACGCCGGCCACCACCAGCGCCACCACGACCCCGAAGGCCGACAGTCCCAGAATGACCTTCTTGCGCGAGGCCGCACTCATCGGGGCGGGCTCGGGCAGGTCGCCCGCAGCAGTCGCGCCCGCGGCCGCGCCGCCAGGTCCGGGAGCCGGGGCCTGCGAGGCCGGCGTGGTCTCCACCCACTGGCCGGTCGCCGGGTCCATGGAGAAGACGGCGCCGGTGGCCGGGTCCGTGGCGATGCTGGCCCCGGTGGCCGGGTCGGTGCTGTACGCCCACTGCTGGGCCGACGACGTCGGACTCACGCCGGAGGTGCCCGCACGCCAGGCCGCACTCGCCTTCTTCCCGCCGGCCAGCTGCAGCACCGCCGGGAAGGAGGAGTAGACCCACAGGGGCAGCAGCTCGGCCAGCACGGAGATGATCGCCACGACAACCCCGAGCAGGAAGAAGGTCAGGGCGTTGGGCTGCATGCTCAGAGACATGTAGTGGCCGGCCCCGCCACCCGAGGAGCGCATCGGGGTGTCAGCGCCCGAGAAGCGCAACGGGAGCAGCCCGTAGAAGACGATCGCCCCCAGGACCAACGACACGAGCGGAAGCTGCCAGACGCGCTGCCACTCGGTCCGCCCCGTGCGAGCGCGCCTGACGCCCACGCGCAGCGCCGCCGCCGCGATGGCCACGATCATGGCTGCGAACAGCAGGATCGACCAGCTGCCGAACCAGGTCCAGGCGTAGGCGTCGCCGCCGTCCTCGCCGCCCAGGGACGGCAGGAAGTAGGCCAGGGCCGCCGCGGCCTCGCTCTTGTCCAGGGTGATGCCTCCCAGGGACCCCATGCCCAGGGCGAGCAGCACCAGGTTCGGCAGGAAGACCGGCAGCAGAAGGATCGAGGCCAGGTTCCACCCCTGGGTCAGCGCCGCAACGATGTAGGCGAGGACGACGAAGACCCCCAGGACCACTCCCAGTGCGGTGCTCAGGGCGCCCAGCTCACGGCCGAGCTGCACCACCGGGCGCGGCAGGCGCTCAATCAGCGACCCGCCGCTGCGAGCCACCACCAGCGCCACGAAGACCACCACCGTCACCAACAGGATCGTCATCAGCGCGGAGGAGGAGACCGTCATGACCTTCAGCCCCATCATCGTGGCGGTCATGGAGAACGGTGCCGTCACCAAGCAGGCCACCAGGGCGACAGCCAGAGCCTCGGCTCCGGCCCGCGCCAGAGTCGGGACCAGCGGGGCCGCCGACCCGTCAACCGCGGCCCGGCGGCGCGCCAGCCAGAAGACCCCGATGCCAGCGGCGGTCAGTGCCCCCATGGGCAGCAGCGTGAAGGTCAGGGTGATCGTCTCGTAAGAGTTCGAGCCTGACATGACGAACTGCCCACCCAGGCTCCAGCCCATGAGCAGCGGCAGCGTGGAGAAGGTCGTCGGGAACGTCTTCGTCGAGTCCGTGGTCGACAGGGCCACCAGCGTGAGGATCGCGCTGATGGCTGCGGATCCGAGCACGATCGCCAGGCTCAGGGCCGTGGAGGTCAGGCCCGGGCCGCGGAACCAGGCGGTGAAGGTCTGCGCCAGGGGCGAGGCCTGAGCGGCCTGCCCGGGCTGCACGAACCCGCCCTGGGCCTGAGGCGCCGGCGCACCAGGTGCGGAGCCGGCGGCGACCGGGACGCCCATCGTGTTCGGGGCGGCCACAGCTTCTCCTCCAGGGGCGGGCACCGGAGGCGGCGGAGGAGCCTCGGCCGCGTTGGGCACCTGGGGCGCGGGGGCGCTCGGCGGAGGAGGCACAGGAACAGCGGGAAAGCTGCCGGTCTCCGGCCCCGACGTCATCGGGGGCGCGGGGACTGGAGCCTCACCAGTGCCATGCGAAGGATCAGGAGGAAAACTGCTGGTAGACACAGGGCTGCCTTCGATAGGGAATCAAACACGGCAGTTCTACCCCATGGAAACCGGCCGTGCACCAGTTTCGTCACCCAGTCTTGACATGCGATCCGCGCGGTCCGCAGATGAGCACGGGCAGAGCCGCCGTCAGTGCGCCCAACGTCCTACCGCAGCTGAGGCTAGCCCTCGCCGCCCGCCGAGTCGCCCTCGCCCTGCTGGCCGTCGCCGCCTTCCTGACCGCTTCCGTCCTGGGAGCCGTCCTGCTGGTCCCCGGACTGGTCGGTCCCCTGCGAGTCCGTGTCCGGCGAGGTGACACCCTGCTCAGCGGCCTTCTCCTTGACCGTGTTGAGGATGCTGATGAGGTCGTCGCGTCCGGGGAAGGAGACTCCGGACTGCAGCGCCTTGAGGGACCTGGTCGACATTGCCGATCTTGAGCTGTCCGGAGAAGCTCTCCGCCTCGGCCAGGGTATGCGTCTTGAGCACGCCCGCCCCGTAGTAGACGCCCGCTCCTGTGGCCACCAGGGGCAGGAACAGTGCCGCCAGGACCAGCAGGGCGGCGGGCCCCTTCGGCTTGGCTCTGGCCAGCGCCGAGCAGGACACGAGGAAGGCGAAGAAGGCCAGCACCGCGCCACCGCCGACGGCGCCGATCGCGGCCCAGTTGGGCGTCCAGCTCTGAGTCGAGAGGATCTCGAAGACGTGCAGCGTGCTCAGCAGCGTGTAGGTCCCCCAGCCCAGGGCCCCGCAGGCCACGAGCACCATGATCGTCCCCAACGGCAGGGCGGCCGTACGACGGCGCTCAGGCGGGCGTGGAAGCTCCACCGGGGGCTCCGGCTCGGGCTCGCCCCAGGTCTCACGCACCGGCACCTGGGAGACCATGGGCCGTGCGGGCTCGGGGGTGGCGTAGACCGGCTGGACCGGCTCAGCCGGGTAGACCGGCGGCGTCTCCATGGCCATCGTCTGCGGCGCCGCGGGCATGGGTTGGAGGACCTGGGTGTACTGGCTGCGCTGGTCCGGGGAGGCGGCCAGCTGCGGGGTCGACGTCGACGGCGGCAGGTACCCCCATCCCTCGTCCCCCGGCGGCATGGCGATGGCCTCCGTGGCCCCCGACTGCGCCTCCATCTGGGCAAGGTCGATCCGCTCGGTGGGCCGACCGCGGTCGATGTGCTCGGTGCGCTCGACAGCCGCATCCGCGTCTGCGTCGTCGTCGAACTGCGGCCCACGGGAGAGAGGACGGGACACGATGAGGCTCCTTGCCAGAGGGGTAACGATGGGGTCTCTACGACCACGAGGCTACGCCACCGAGGCTACCGGCACGAGGTGCCTCGGCCCCGAAGGAGGACTCACCGAGTGTTCTCGTGCACCACGAGCGCCGAGCGCGGGGGCACAATCACGTGGCCGGTGCAGGACTGGCCGCTCAGCAGGTCGGTGCCCACGACTCCGGCCACCTCGGCGGCCCGGTCGGAGTGGTTGAGCAGGAAGAGGATGTCCCCGCGCCGCTGGGCCTCGACGCCGTCGGGCAGGTCGGCGACCACGGGTCGCAGCCGGGCGTGCGCGCACACCAGTGTCAGCAGTGCGGCCCGGCTGAGGGCGTCGAGGTCGGCGGCCACGTACCAGCCCGCTCCTGCCCCGCTCATAGACCGCCGGGTGATGGCGGGCTGTCCGGCCAGGTCCGCTCCCCCGCCGCGGCCGTCGAAGACCGCGACGACCTCCACCGGCAGCCACCCCTGCCCCACCCGGGTGTTCTCGTCCGCCGCCTCGGGCACCTCGTCGATACGGAGCTCTTCGGCCCAGCCGCCGGCACGCAGATCGGGGGCGGGCGTTCCCATCCGGTCCAGGACCCGGCGCAGGGGCTCGCTGACGGCCTCCAGTCCCGTCCAGGTCTCGGCGGAGGGGGTCCCGACAGCGCGGCTGAGTCGGTTGACGAGCGCGCCTCGGGGATCGGGTCGCTGGACCTGACCGGTCAGGGCGGCGTGATCGGTGACCCGCACCCCCAGCAGCGGCCGCAGGGATCCCAGGTAGCCGCCCAGGACGGCTCCCGCATTGGCGTCCACGACCCCGGTGGGGCCGGTCACGACGACCTGAGCGCCCGCGGCGACCGCCCGCTCCAGGTGCTCGGCGAGCTCGGGGCGGTCGATGAACACGGCGGGAACGATGATGAGGCGGTAGCCCTCCAGGCTCCGGCTCACCGGGACGATGTCGGTGGCGATCCCGGCCTCCCACAGGCTGCGGTGCCAGGCGCGGGCCGTCTCGAAGCGCTCACCGACCTCGACCGGGCCGATGGCGGTGCTCAGGGCCCACTGGCTCTCCCAGTCCAGGACGAGGGCCGCCTCGGCTCGCACCGGTTCCCCCAGGACCGGCCCGAGGCGTGTGAGCGCCTGCCCGGTGGCCACGGTCTCCTCCCAGGTGCGGCTGTCGCGCCCGGCGTGGGGGACCATGCCGGAGTGGAAGGTCTCGGCGCCCCGGCGGGACTGGCGCCACTGGAACTGCAGGACGCCGTCGGCGCCGTGGGCCACACGGGCCAGGGACCACAGGAGGAGCTGGCCGGGGCGCTTGGGCGAGTTGCGCCTGCGCCACTGGACGGCGCTGGGCGCCTGCTCCATGAGGATCCAGGGGCGCCCGTCGGCCAGGCCCCGCATGAGGTCACCGGCCCAGGCGACCTCGTGGGCGGCGGCCGGGTCGGCGGGGTCGGGGTAGGAGTCGTCGGAGATGATGTCGAGGGACTCGGCCCAGCGCCAGTAGTCGGTGGCCGGGAAGTCGCCCATGAAGTTGGTGGTCACCGGCCGGGTCGAGCGTTCCCGCAGGATGCGGGCCTCGGCCTCCATGAGGCTGCGCAGCTGGTGGTCGCTGAAGCGCCTCCAGTCCAGCATCTGGGCGGGGTTGGGGAAGGTCGGGCATGGCAGGCGGGCGGGGCGACCTGCTCCAGGCTCGTATAGCGCTGGGACCAGAAGTCGGTGCCCCAGGCGGCGTTGAGGCGCTCGACGTCGCCGTAGCGCTCAGCCAGCCAGGCCCGGAAGGCCTGGGCGCAGGCGGGGCAGAAGCACTCGGCGGTGTGGCAGCCGTACTCGTTGCCGATGTGCCACATGACGACGCCCGGGTGGTCACCGAGGCGCTCGGCCAGCGCCGCGGCCAGGGCGGCGGAGCGCTCCCGGTAGACGGCGGAGCTGGGGCAGTACTGCTGGCGTGAGCCCAGGCCCAGGCGCGCGCCGTCGGCGTTCATCGGCAGGGACTCGGGGTGGTCGGTGGCCATCCAGGCGGGCGGGGAGGCGGTGGCGGTGGCCAGGTCGACGGCGATGCCTGCGCTCGTGGAGACGGTCGACGATCTCCACCAGCCAGTCGAGCTCGTAGACGCCCTCGCGCGGCTCGAGGCGCGCCCAGGAGAAGATGCCGAGGGAGACCAGGTTGACGCCGGCCTCGGCCATGAGCTCGAGGTCCTCGGCGAAGGTGGCCTCATCCCACTGCTCGGGGTTGTAGTCGCCGCCGTAGGCGGGGCTGGTCAGTCCCAGCAGCTCGTGCGGGGCGCGGCGGGGCGTGGAGGCTGAGGGCGAGGGACTCGTCATGGGGCGATTCTCCCTCACCTCACCTCTCCCCCGCCCCGTGCACCGCGGGCACCCAGGGCGGCGGGGCCGGGCGGCTCAGCTGATGGTCGAGCGTGAGCTCGTCAGCCAGGCCAGCGGCACGGTGGTCAGGAACAGCCCCTGCCACTCGCGCTCCCACAGCAGGGCGATGTCACCGCTGGGCAGCTGGGCCATGCACTGGTAGACGTAGTGGCGCGGGTTGATGACCCGGTTGTGGGGCCAGGTGGCGCCGTCGTCCTGGCTCAGGCGCAGGACGCCGCAGCCGCGGAAGGGCAGCATCCGGGAGGCGTTGGCGAAGACGATCCCCCGGCCGACCGCCCCTTGACGCCATCGCCGTCCCCCGGCTGCCGCTGCGCCCTCCAGGCCGGTGATGGCGATGGCGTTGGGCTGGGAGAAGATCTCGGGGAGCTGCTCGTCGTAGTCGACCTCCCCCCAGGTGACGCCCCCGTCGTGGGAGACGGCGTGGGCGACTCTGCCCGAGGGGTGCTGGTTGCGAGCCCACACGTGCACGGCGCCGTCGGCCCCTTCGACGAGGACGGACTCGTAGAGGCTGGCCCGCTCGTCGGCCAGGTCCCGGGAGTGGACGACGGCGCCCAGCACCTCGCGTCCGTCATTGGGTGAGGCGCCCAGGGTCCAGGTGGTCCCGCCGTCGTCGGAGTAGATGGCGGCGCAGGACAGGTAGGCGGTACCGCCGGCCTCGTGGCTGTAGTAGACGGGTGCGAGGATGCGTCCGGCGTGCTCCGACGCGGTCAGCTGGATGGCGTTGCCGGGGCCGGTTCCCAGGAAGCACATCCAGTCGGCCTTGACCTGGGCGGTGATGTCGATCGGCTCGGACCAGGTGGCGCCGTCGTCGTCGGAGGTGATCATGAGCAGGTGGGAGCCGCGGTGCTGGAAGAGGCAGTCCTCGGGGAGCCTGCTCGTGGGCGAGGTAGATGCTGCCGGCCGCCCGGCCGCCGCGGAGCACGTCGCCGGCGCGCACCCCGGCGGCGTCATCGCCGCTGAGGACGACGCGGTAGTCGGTGGCCTCGCCGATCTGCGTGACGACGCTGCCGTCGGGCTCGACGGCGAAGAGCTCGCCGGCGCGGTTGTGCAGCACGCGGCGCCCCTGCTCGTCGAAAGCCGGTGCCGACGGCTGCGTTGGGCTGGCCGATGCCGCCGGGGAACTGGTCGACCAGGCAGATGACGCGCCCGGTGGAACGGTCCTGGACCAGGACGGAGTCGATGAGGCTGGCGCCCAGCGCCCCGGTGCCCGGGAGGCTGAGCAGGGTGCGCATCTCCTCCCAGGTGGCCCCGCCGTCGAGGCTGCGGCGCATGACGAGGTTGATGTCGTTGGGGGCGTCGTTGGGGATGGAGACGCGTTGGTCGGCGCCGGCCAGGATGACGCCGCTGTCCAGGGTGAGCAGGGAGGGGATCCGGTAGGACCGGGCGCCGTGGTAGCCGGTGTCGAACAGGGCGCGCGTGGGCAGCGGGGCGGCCCGCGGCCAGGCGCTTGACCTGGGCGTCGGTGAGGGCGGCGTCGTAGATCATGGCGGTCTGCGCCTCGCCGAAGAGGCGCCTGCCGTCCAGGTCGGCGCCCACGACGACGCGCGTCACCGGCGCGATGTCGGCCAGGAAAGGCACCGCCGGGGACGAGGGCCACCTGATAGCCGTCGACATGGATCTCCACCGCGCCGCGCCCCAGAGGTGACCACGACGTCGTGCCAGGTCCCGTCGTCCCAGTGGCCCGGGGCGCGCGCCTCGATGAGGGGCTCGGTCTCCGGCGAGTCCTCACCGGGGAGCACCCGGTAGCTCAGACCTCCCGCGTCGATGTCGAGATGCAGGGTGCCGCCCTGGCCGCTCGCGGCGATGATGGTGCCCGGCCTGGCCGCGGCCCCGGGTGCGCAGCAGCGCCCGGATGGAGCCGGTGGCCAGGGCGCCGGCGCGGCGGGCGTCGCGGGCGGAGAGCTCACTGGCCGCGAACTGGACCAGTGGGGTGGCGGGCAGGGACTGGGCCATGACGGCGCGGTCGCTGAGCGGCTCGTCCCAGGCGGCCAGGCGGGTGACCGCGGCGATCCCGTCGGGGTCGATGCGCACCTCAGTCAACCCGATCTGGGCGAGGAAGGCGGTCAGCGTCGTGGAGAAGCACTCGTAGCCGTCGGCGTAGAGGTGGGTGCCGGTCTCGTTGACGGTGACGGCGATCGTGTGGGGGCGGCCGTCGTCCAGGCCCAGGGCGTCCTCGGCGTCGAGGACACGCCGCTGAATGCCGCTCTCACTCCCGGCTCCCGGGGCTTCCTCCGGACGGCCGACCGCGCCGAGGACCTGCTCGCCGTCGAGGCGGCCGGCGCGAAGCGACAGGGTGATCCGTCCGTTGGTGCCAGTGAGAGCGATGAGGGTGGCGTCGGCGCGGGCGGCGACGTCGAGAAGGATCGTGCCGCGCCCGCAGGCGGCCAGGGCAGCGACATCTTGCTCGCTGAGGCTCAGGGGGGAGGACTCGGATGCGGTGAGATCGAAGAGCATGGGAGGTCCTTTCGTGCCGGCAGCGGCTCTCCGCCGGCGTTGAACGACCGGCAGTGCCGTGCGCGACGGTGCGCCACCGCACATCCAGTCATATGATGTCTGATGTATCGCGCACTGTAGCACGATCCCTGCACCTCAAGGAGACCACATGTCCGCCACCTCAGAGAATCGGACTGACACGCCCGCCCAGTCCCGCACCGTGCCCTTCGTCGTCGGCGCCTACCCCATGCTTCCGCCCGACGACGAGGACCGCAGCGGTGCCGCCGCCCTGTACGCCGCACTGGCCGACCTCGGCTGGGTCGACGGCATCGAGCTGCCCTTCCGGGAGGCCCTGGACGCCCCCGAGCCGTGGCTGGCCAAGCAGCTGGCCGGACGCTTCGACCAGTGCGTCATCACGGCGATCCCGGGCACCATGGGGCGCGCCGGGGCCAACCCCGTCTTCGGCCTGGCCTCCCCCGACGATGACGGACGCGCTCAGGCACTGGCCTACACCCGCTCCCTGCTGGAGGCCGTCGACCGCCTGCACGAGGCGGCGGGCGAGCGGCTCGTCACCCGCGTGGAGCTGCACTCGGCGCCGCACCACCAGGCCACCCCCGAGGCCTTCCACGCCTCCTTGAGTGAGCTGAGCGAGGACTTCGCCTCCCGCGGCCTGGGGATGATCGTGGAGCACTGCGACGCAGAGGGTGGCGTAGGCCCCTCGGAAAAGGCCTTCCTGACGCTGACCCAGGAGATCGACGCCTGCCGGGACACCGCGGCACTCATCACCGTCAACTGGGGGCGCTCCGTCATCGAGACCCATGACCCGTCCACCCCGGAGAGCCACGTGCGCGAGCTCGTGGAGGCGGGCCTGCTGGGCGGCGTCATGATCTCGGGCGCCGGACCGGAGGAGACGCAGTGGGCCTGGGCGTGGGCCGACGCGCACCTGCCGCTGGCCGAGCACGAGCCGACCAGCTGGCTCACTGCGGAGAGGGTAGCCGCCACGATGCGGGCCGCCGACGGCGTCCAGGTCTACGAGGGTCTCAAGATCAACACTCCGGCGAGCGCCTCCCTGGAGGACAAGCTCGCCTGGGTCAGCCGTGTCCGCGAGACCATGCTCAGTGCCTGAGCCCCATTCCTCCGAGCCCGGCTCCTTCACGCCCGGCCTCTGACGGCGTTCGGCCCGCTCCCCTGGTGGGGAGCGGGCCGAACGCTATGCGAGCCTCAGGTCCCGTGGACCCGGTGGTGGCTCGCTCAGAACTCGACGTCCTCGCTGCTGGAGAAGCCGGTGCGGAAGTCGTCGGAGAAGTCCGCACGCAGGTCCCCACCGAAGTGGAAGTCGTCCAGGGCGACGGACTCGCCGAAGACGCCGTCTCCCAGGTCCACGCGGGAGAAGACCTCCGCCTTGACCTCCTCGGTGGGCTCGACCTCGATGTCCGAGTAGCGGGCCAGGCCCGTACCGGCGGGGATGAGCTTACCGAGGATGACGTTCTCCTTGAGGCCCAGCAGCGGGTCGGACTTGCCGTTCATGGCGGCCTCGGTGAGCACGCGGGTGGTCTCCTGGAAGGAGGCGGCGCTCAGCCAGGAGTCCGTGGCCAGCGAGGCCTTGGTGATTCCCATGAGCTCGGTACGGCCGGTGGCGGTCTTGCCGCCCTCGGCCATGACCCGGCGGTTCTCGGCGCGGTAGTGCATGACGTCCACGAGGTCGCCCTGGAGGAGGCGGGTGTCCCCGGAGTCCAGCACGGTCACGCGGCGCAGCATCTGACGCACGATGACCTCGATGTGCTTGGAGTGGATGTCCACGCCCTGGGAGCGGTAGACCTCCTGGACCTCCTCGACGAGGTGGCGCTGGGTGGCGGCCACCGAGCGCAGGCGCAGGACCTTCTTGGGGTCGACCGGACCCTCGGTGAGGGCCTGGCCGGGCTCGACGTGGTCCCCGTCGTTCACCAGCAGGCGCTGACGGCGCGAGACCGGGACGATGACGTCCTCCTCGCCGTCGTCGCGGGTGATGACCAGGCGCTTGCCGTCGGCGTCGTCCTCGATCTTGAGGGTGCCGGCGGCCTCGGCCACGGCGGCCTCGCCCTTGGGGGTGCGGGCCTCGAAGAGCTCCTGCACACGGGGCAGACCCTGGGTGATGTCGGCGGCGCCGGCCGCACCACCGGTGTGGAAGGTACGCATGGTCAGCTGCGTTCCGGGCTCACCGATGGACTGGGCGGCGATGATGCCGACGGCCTCACCGATGTCCACGCGCTTACCGGTGGCCAGCGAGCGGCCGTAGCAGGCGGCGCAGGTGCCGACGTTGGAGTCGCAGGTGAGCACGGAGCGCACCGTGATCTCCTCGATGCCCGCGTCGATGGCGGCCTGAATCTCGGCGTCACCCAGGTCGGCGCCGGCCTCGATGATGAGGTTGCCCTCGGCGTCGATGGCGTCACGCGCCAGGGTGGTGCCGAACACGGTGGTGCCCAGGATCTCCGAGGGCTCCTTGATGCGCTCGTCGCCGGCGTCGATCCAGGAGAAGATCCGCTTGGTCAGGCCCTTGCGGGTGCCGCAGTCCTCCTCGCGGACGATGACGTCCTGAGAGACATCGACCAGACGACGCGTGAGGTAGCCGGAGTCGGCGGTACGCAGCGCCGTGTCAGCCAGGCCCTTACGGGCGCCGTGGGTGGCGATGAAGTACTCCAGGACGCTCAGGCCCTCGCGGTAGTTCGACTTGATCGGGCGCTCGATGAGGCGCTGCTTGGGGTCGGCCACCAGTCCACGCATACCGGCGAGCTGGCGGATCTGGTCCCAGTTGCCTCGGGCCCCGGAGACCACCATCTGGTAGACGGTGTTGCGCTGCGGGAAGTTCTCGCGCATCGCCTCGGCGACCTCGGCCGTGGCCTTGGTCCAGATGTCGATGAGGGAGGCGTAGCGGTCGTCCTCGGTGAGGGCACCGAGCTCGAACTGCTCCTCGATCTCAGCGGCCTCGTTCTCGTAGCGAACGAGGATCTCCTGCTTGGCCTCCGGGGAGACGACGTCGGCGAAGGCGACGGTGATACCGGACCAGGTGGACCAGTAGAAGCCGTTGGCCTTGAGGGCGTCCAGGGAGGCGGCGACCTCGACGCGCGAGTAGTTCTCCGCCAGGGCGTTGACGATGTTGCCCAGCTGCTTCTTGTCAACGATGTAGTTGACGTAGGGGAAGGTCTCGGGCAGCGAGGTGTTGAACAGGGCCCGACCCAGCGAGGTGCGCAGGGTGATCGGGTCGCCCTCGCTCCAGCCCTCGGGCGGCTGCCAGCCCTCGGGAGCGGCGATGCCCTCCTCGAAGCGGATGTCGCAGGCAGCGTTGACGTGGAGCTTGCCGAAGTCGTAGGCCATGACCGCCTCCGCGAAGGAGGAGAAGGCCGGGACGATCTCGTTGCCCTCGGCGTCGCGCTCGACCTCGACCGCCGGGTCGGGGTCGGAGGTGAGGTAGTAGGTGCCGATAATCATGTCCTGACTGGGCATGGTCACGGGGCGCCCGTCGGAGGGCTTGAGGATGTTGTTCGAGGACAGCATGAGGATGCGGGCCTCGGCCTGCGCCTCGGCGCCCAGCGGGAGGTGGACGGCCATCTGGTCGCCGTCGAAGTCGGCGTTGAAGGCGCCGCACACGAGCGGGTGCAGCTGGATGGCCTTGCCCTCGATGAGCTGGGGCTCGAAGGCCTGGATGCCCAGGCGGTGCAGGGTGGGGGCGCGGTTGAGCAGCACGGGGTGCTCGCGGATGACCTCGGCCAGGACGTCCCAGACCTTCGGGTTGGCGCGCTCGACCATGCGCTTGGCGGCCTTGACGTTCTGGGCCTCCTTGAGCTCGACGAGCCGCTTCATGACGAAGGGCTTGAACAGCTCCAGGGCCATCTGGCTGGGCAGACCGCACTGGTGGAGCTTGAGCTGGGGGCCGACGACGATGACGCTACGGCCGGAGTAGTCCACGCGCTTGCCCAGGAGGTTCTGGCGGAAGCGGCCCTGCTTGCCCTTGAGCATGTCGGACAGGGACTTCAGCGGACGGTTGCCCACGCCGGTGACCGGACGGCCGCGGCGGCCGTTGTCGAACAGGGCGTCGACGGCGTCCTGAAGCATGCGCTTCTCGTTGTTGACGATGATCGTCGGGGCGCCCAGGTCCATGAGCCGCTTGAGGCGGTTGTTGCGGTTGATGACGCGGCGGTAGAGGTCGTTGAGGTCGGACGTGGCGAAGCGGCCACCGTCGAGCTGGACCATGGGGCGCAGGTCCGGCGGGATGACCGGAATGTTGTCCAGGACCATCGACTCCGGGGCGGTGCCGGTCATGCGGAAGGCGTTGACGACCTTGAGGCGCTTGATGGCGCGGGTCTTGCGCTGGCCGGTGCCGTTCTCGACGATCTCGGCCAGGGCGGAGGCCTCGGCCTCGAGGTCGAAGCTGCGCAGGCGGGCCTGGATGGCCTCGGCGCCCATGGAGCCTTGAAGTAGATGCCGTAGTCGGCGACCATGTCGCGGTAGAGGACCTCGTCACCCTCCAGGTCACCGACCTTGAGGCTCACGAAGCGGTCCCACACCTTGTCCATGTGCTCCAGGGCGCGCTGGTTGCGGCGGCGCATGGCCGTGATCTCGCGCTCGGCGGTCTTGCGGAGCTTGTCGCGCTGGGAGGCCTCGGCGCCCTCGGACTCGAGCTGGGCGAGGTCCTCCTCGAGGCGCTGCTGGCGCGCCTCGACCTCGGCCTGGCCGGACTCCTCGAGGTGCTTCTTCTTGACCTCCAGCTCGTTGCGCAGCGAGGGCAGGTCGTCGTGGCGGCCCTCCTCATCCACCTCGGTGACCATGTAGGCCGCGAAGTAGATGACCTTCTCCAGGTCCTTGGGCGCGAGGTTGAGCAGGTAGCCCAGGCGCGAGGGCACGCCCTTTGAAGTACCAGATGTGGGTGACCGGCGCGGCAAGCTTGATGTGGGCCATGCGCTCGCGACGCACCTTGGAGCGAGTGACCTCGACTCCGCAGCGCTCGCAGACGATCCCCTTGTAGCGCACGCGCTTGTACTTGCCGCAGGCGCACTCCCAGTCCCGGGTGGGGCCGAAGATCTTCTCGCAGAAGAGGCCGTCCTTCTCGGGCTTGAGGGTGCGGTAGTTGATGGTCTCGGGCTTCTTGACCTCGCCGTGGGACCACGAGCGAATGTCCTCCGCGGTGGCGAGGCCGAGCTGGATCCTGTCGAACACGTTGGCGTCGAGCACAGTTCCTACTTCCGATGGTGAAATCTCATCAGGTGGTGGTCTGGGGGCGTTCCGTCGTCGTTGTTCCATGACTCCGACGGCGCCTGCGAGCCTGGTGGGAGGGCGGGCGGCGGGTGGGCCACCCGCCCTCAACCGGGGCTCGATGAAGTTGTCACGAAGTCGTCACCAGGCGGTGGCCACTCAGATCTCGTCAACCGTGGAGGCCATGGCCCCGCCCGGACGCCGGCCCAGGTCGAAGCCGAGCTCATCGGCGGCGCGCGAGCCGTCGTCGTCGGTGTCGTCCAGGGCGATGGCAACGCCCTCGGCGTCCAGGGCCTCGACGTTCAGGCACAGCGACTGCATCTCCTTCATGAGCACCTTGAAGGACTCGGGGATGCCGGGCTCGGGGATGTCCTCGCCCTTGACGATGGCCTCGTAGACCTTGACACGGCCGTTGACGTCGTCGGACTTGACGGTGAGGAGCTCCTGGAGGGCGTGGGCGGCGCCGTACGCCTCCATGGCCCACACCTCCATCTCACCGAAGCGCTGACCACCGAACTGGGCCTTACCACCCAGCGGCTGCTGGGTAATCATGGAGTACGGACCCGTGGAGCGGGCGTGGATCTTGTCGTCCACGAGGTGGTGGAGCTTGAGGATGTACATGTAGCCCACCGAGATGGGGTACGGGAAGGGCTCACCGGAGCGGCCGTCGAACAGGCGGGCCTTGCCGTTGGGCTCGACCAGCTGCAGGCCGTCGGAGGTCGGCAGCGTGGAGCCCAGCAGCCCCATGAGCTCGTTGTCCCGCACACCGTCGAAGACGGGCGTGGCCACGGGCGTGCGCGGCTCGGCCTTGACGCCGTTCTCGGGCAGGTTGGCGGTCCAGGCCTCGCCGGCCTCGCGGGCGGCGGTGGCGTCCCAGCCGCGGGAGGCGACCCATCCCAGGTGCAGCTCGAGGACCTGTCCGACGTTCATACGGCTGGGCACGCCCAGCGGGTTGAGGATGACGTCGACCGGGGTGCCGTCGGCCAGGAAGGGCATGTCCTCCACGGGCAGGATCTTGGAGATGACGCCCTTGTTGCCGTGGCGGCCGGAGAGCTTGTCACCCGACGGTGATCTTGCGGCGCTGGGCGATGTAGACGCGCACCATGCGGTTGACGCCCGCGGGCAGCTCGGCGTCGTCGGAGGCGGCGTCGATCTCGCGCACGCCGGTGACGATGCCGTACTCGCCGTGGGGCACGCGCAGGGAGGTGTCGCGCACCTCGCGGGCCTTCTCGCCGAAGATGGCGCGCAGGAGGCGCTCCTCGCTGGTCAGCTCGGTCTCCCCCTTGGGGGTCACCTTGCCCACGAGGATGTCGCCGCTGCGGACCTCGGCGCCGATGCGGATGATGCCGCGCTCGTCGAGGTTGGCCAGGGTCTCCTCGCTGACGTTGGGGATGTCGCGGGTGATCTCCTCGGCGCCCAGCTTGGTGTCGCGGGCGTCAACCTCGTGCTCCTCGATGTGGATCGAGGTGAGCATGTCCTCGGCGACCACGCGCTGGGAGATGATGATGGCGTCCTCGTAGTTGAGGCCCTCCCAGGTCATGAAGGCGACCAGGAGGTTCTGGCCCAGGGCCAGGTCGCCCTCGTTGGTGGCGGGGCCGTCGGCCAGGACCGTGCCGACCTCGACGCGCTCACCCTCGGTGGCCACGACCCGCTGGTTGTAGCAGTTGCCCTGGTTGGAGCGGCGGAACTTGGCGACCTTGTAGACGTTCTCGGTGCCGTCGTCGTTGGCCACGCGCACGAAGTCCGCGCAGACCTCAGTGACGACACCGGCCTTGTCGGCCACGAGGACGTCACCGGCGTCGACGGCGGTGCGCCGCTCCATGCCCGTGCCCACCAGCGGGGCGTCGGGGCGGATGAGCGGCACGGCCTGGCGCTGCATGTTGGCGCCCATGAGGGCGCGGTTGGCGTCGTCGTGCTCGAGGAAGGGGATAAGGGACGTACCCACCGACACCATCTGGCGCGGGGAGACGTCCATGAGGTCCACCTGCGAGGAGGGCACGAGGGCCGGCTCACCGCCGGTGACGCGGCACAGGACGTGGTCCTCGGCGAAGTGGCCGTCCTCGGTGAGGGCGACGTTGGCCTGGGCGATGACGTGGCGGTCCTCGTCGTCGGCCGTCAGGTAGTGGGTCTCGTCGGTGACCTGGCCGTCGACGACGACGCGGTAGGGAGTCTCGACGAAGCCGAAGGGGTTGATGCGCCCGAAGGTCGCCAGCGAGCCGATGAGGCCGATGTTGGGGCCCTCGGGGGACTCGATGGGGCACATGCGCCCGTAGTGCGAGGTGTGGACGTCGCGGACCTCCATGGAGGCGCGCTCACGGGACAGACCGCCTGGGCCCAGGGCGCTCAGGCGGCGCTTGTGGGTCAGGCCCGCCAGCGGGTTGTTCTGGTCCATGAACTGGCTGAGCTGGGAGGTGCCGAAGAACTCCTTGATCGCGGCCGTCACGGGCCGGATGTTGATGAGGGTGTTCGGCGTGATGGCCTCGACGTCCTGGGTGGTCATGCGCTCGCGCACCTGACGCTCCATACGGCTCATACCGGTGCGCACCTGCGCCTGGATGAGCTCGCCCACCGCACGGATGCGGCGGTTGCCCAGGTGGTCGATGTCGTCGTACTCGACGGCGATCTCGGTGATCTCGCCGTCGCGCACGCCCTCGACGGTCTCGGCGCCGGAGTGCAGGGCCAGCAGGTAGCGCAGGGCCGCGACGATGTCCTCGATGCGCAGTGTGGACTCGGTCAGGTCCGAGGCCAGGCCCAGCTTCTTGTTGATCTTGTAGCGGCCGACCTTGGCCAGGTCGTAGCGCTTGGGGTTGAAGTAGAAGTTCTCCAGCAGGGTGCGTCCGGCCTCGACGCTCGGCGGCTCACCGGGGCGGATCTTCTTGTAGATGTCCAGGAGCGCCTCGTCCTGGGTGGTGATCTTGCGGTCCTCGTCCAGGGCGGAGGTCAGGGCCGGGTAGTCGGCGAACTCCTTGCGGATCTCCGACTCGTCCATGCCCAGGGCCAGCAGGAAGACGGTGACGTCCTGCTTGCGCTTGCGGTCGATGCGCACCGCGACGCGGTCGGACTTGTCGATCTCGAACTCGAGCCAGGCACCGCGCGAGGGGATGAACTTGACGTTGTAGACGTACTTGTCCGTGGCCTTCTCGGTGGTGCGCTCGAAGTACACGCCCGGCGAGCGCACGAGCTGGGACACGACGACGCGCTCGGAGCCGTTGACGATGAAGGTGCCCTATCGGTCATGAGCGGGAAGTCGCCCATGAAGACCGTCTGAGACTTGATCTCACCGGTGGAGAAGTTCTCGAAGTCCGCCACCACGTAGAGGGGGGCGGAGTAGGTGAGGTCCTTCTCCTGGCACTCCTCGGCCGTGTACTTCGGCTCCTCGAAGCGGTGGTCGTGGAAGGACAGGGCCATGGTCTCGCCGAAGTCCTCGATCGGGGAGATCTCGTCGAAGATCTCCTCCAGACCGGAGGTCTCGGGCAGGGAGCCCGGGTGTGCCTTGTTGGCGGCGGTCATCCGCTCGCGCCACCTCTCGTTACCGACGAGCCAGTCGAAGCTCTCGGTCTGGAGGGCGAGCAGATTCGGAGCCTGCATGGGCTCGGCGATCTTGGCAAAGTTGATACGACGCGACGCGGTACGAGCGGCGATGTCAGCAGCAGTGGGTGCGGAGGTGCGCGAGGCAGCCAAAGGGGGGATCCTTCCCTCAGATCGGGGATCACACAACGCGCACTGCGAGCACCGGGTTGAGTAGAATCTCCGTTGCCGGGCTCACGCCCGCCAGGGTTCCGACGGGCCGAAGCCCGTACGGAGGGCAGATACTCCTCGCACCAATACACACAATGCACGCAAAGCGCTAGCGTACACGGCCGACGTCAAGGACTCCACGCCGATCCGCACTGGTTCCTTGCGATTCCCACCACAGTCGCGCATACTGCCCCACCCGTGTCCACCGCGTGACCTGAGTCCCTCAGTGGGCGCCTCTCGCTGAGCGGCTGCCGGCCGGCTCGCGCCCGGCACGCCAGCCCCGCGCGCCCGCCCGATCCCTTCCGGCCGACGGCGTCGGGAACGTACTTTCCGATCGGCGACTGCGTTCTCCCCCAGACCACTGGGGACGGACCTCAGTGACCTGGAGGACATCGCAGTCCTCGGCGCACATGTACGTCCCCGATCCCCCACCGCCCCTCCAACCCGTCCACCTGCTGGCCGTCCCAACCCGACGACGTCGCGACGAGCACGTCGCTCCCGCCTCTCGTCCGGGAAGCGGACTTTCAGTGGTCACTGCGGGATCCACAGCGAAGCACTCCTGCCCTCAGACTCCGGCGAGTCCACACCCACGGGGCTCTGCACTCGCCATGCCCCGAAACTCTTGAGAAGACTCGCTGCATGAGCCCCGTCGCCACCACTGCCAGCCGCCCCACTCCCATCTGCCCGATCCCGGCGCACCTTCGGCCGACCATCATCTACTCAGGCGGCCGCAAGCGCTTCCACACGTCGCGCAATCCTGATCTGCTGCGACTCATGCCGGGCGCCTACCTGCACGCAATCCCCGGGCAGGCGACGCTGGGAGCAGCGGTTCATGGTGTCCTTAGCGCGTGCGATTGCCGCGCAACAACTCCTCCCCTCCGCCATCTGTCTGTCTCACGCATCGGCCGCCCTGATTCACGGCCTGGCGATGTGGACAGGTGAGCCGGACGTCTACCTCGCCGTCTCCGGTAACCCGCGTCTGACCACAACGACACTGCCCGCCTTCCGGTACCCGTCGTCGGGAGTACCCACTCCTATCGATCCCGCGCACCCCGAGGCCACCCCGATCCGAATGCACCGTCGCCGGCTTCAGCTGCGCGACGAGGAGATCGAGATGGTCGGAGGGGTTCCCGTCACGTCCGTGCTGCGCACCGCCTTCGACTGCGCCTGCGACGAGCCCCCGTTCAACGCGCTCTCCATCGCCGATGCGGCTCTGAACCGGCACTGCCGACCCGATCCGTGGCACCGCGATTCCTGCGCCACGCGGCTGCGCTCGGCTCACGCCTGCTGGGAGGAGCTCGTGGCACGTCATCGGGGGCGGCGAGGGATAGCGCAGGCGCGTGCGGTACTGGCCGCCGCCACCCCTTGGGCGGTCTCGCCCGGGGAGAGTGTGCTGCGGTGGATGACGCTCGTGGTAGGGCTGCCTCGGGCCATTGCCCAGTTCCCGGTTCCGGGGCTGTCCAAGGACCGCTTCCTGGACCTGGGCTGGCCCGATCACCGTGTCGTCGCGGAGTTCGACGGCCGCACCAAGTACCGCACCGAGGAGGACGTCTTCCTCGAGAAGCTCCGCCAGGACGAGCTCGAGTCGCTGGGGTGGAGGTTCTTCCGGGCGACGTGGTCCTCGCTCAGCGACATGCGCACCCAGGCGGACCGGTTGCTGTCGATGTTCCCCCTGGAGGTGGTCTCCCGCCTCTCGCCGGTGGCCGGGCTTCAAGGTGGCGGGCTGTGGGGCGAGCGTCCGCCAGGGGTGCTGGTGCCATGAGGTCGCGGCTCTCGACGTCGCCTCCTGACTCATCGCGTGCGCCCACCGACGTCGGGAACGTACTTTCCGATCGGCGACTGCGTTCTCCCCCAGACCACTGGGGACGGACCTCAGCGACCTGGAGGACATCGCAGTCCTCGGCGCACATGTACGTCCCCGATCCCTCACCGCCCCGAGCTCGACGACGTCGAAGCACACGGAGGCCGGACAGCACCAGGCCCCCGGAACACGACCAGGTCCCGCCCACCTCATGGTGGACGGGACCCGGTGAAGATGGGCTTCCCCGGCCCTCGGCGACCCTCAGGCCGCCTCAGGCAGCGGGGAGAGACTCACTTGAGGGTGACGGTGGCGCCGGCGCCCTCGAGCTGCTCCTTGGCCTTCTCGGCGGCCTCCTTGTTGGCGCCCTCGAGGACGGGCTTGGGAGCGCCGTCGACGAGCTCCTTGGCCTCCTTCAGGCCGAGGGAGGTCAGAGCGCGCACCTCCTTGATGACCTGGATCTTCTTGTCGCCGGCGGCCTCGAGAATGACGTCGAACTCGTCCTTCTCCTCGGCGGCGGCGTCACCACCGGCAGCGCCGGGGGCGGCGGCGACGGCCACGGCGGCCGGAGCGGCGGCGGTAACGTCGAAGGTCTCCTCGAAGGCCTTGACGAACTCGGACAGCTCGATGAGGGTGAGCTCCTTGAACTGCTCGATGAGCTCTTCGGTGGTCAGCTTCGCCATGATGGGCGTTCCTTCCTTATCAGGTTCCTGCGCGCGCAGGGTTGGTGGATGACGCGTGCGGCCTCAGGCCGCGGTCTCCTGCTTCTCGCGCAGGGCGTCGACGGTGCGCACGGCCTTGGAGGCCGGTGCGGCGAAGAGGTACGCAGCCTTGGACAGGGACGCCTTGATGGCGCCCGCGGTCTTGGCGAGCAGCACCTCGCGGGACTCGAGAGAGGCAAGCTTGTCAACGCCGTCGGCGGACAGCACGGCGCCGTCCATGACACCGCCCTTGATGACGAGCTGCTGGTTGTCCTTGGCGAAGTCACGCAGAGCCTTGGCGGCCTCGACCGGCTCACCGGTGACGAACGTCAGGGCGGAGGGGCCCGTGAGGTCGTCGGCGAAGTCCTCGAGCCCGACCTGGCGGGCGGCGATCGCAGCAAGCGTGTTCTTCACCACGGTGTACTCGGCGTTACCGGCGAGGGAACGACGCAGCTCCTTGAGCTGGGCGACGCTCAGTCCCCGGTACTCAGTCAGCAGGACCGCGTCAGCCTGGCGGAACTTGTCCGCCAGTGCAGCAACGGCTGCTTCCTTGTCAGGCCGTGCCATGGGCCCTCCTTCCGTGGTATGCCGCAGGGGTCCATTCACTGGAAAAAGCCCCGCGCCGGTGGGCACGGGGCTTGAACTCGGGCATGCCCGAAGAAGTCTCGTTCTCACCTGCGCCGGCCCCACCTGATGTGGACTTGGTCCCGCCGGAGCGGGCGACCTGCGGTCTTTGGCAGAGAGCACCTTACCCAGCAGCGACCTCCGCGGCGCAAGGCAGGCGGCCGTGGAACTGGTCACGTCACCGCGAATGCTGGACGAAAGCATCCCCCGGTCGGCCTGGGTTCGGGGGCAGCGGGCAGTCCGACGTCAGACGCGGACGCGCCCCGCACTGACCTGCGCTGCCGGCCCAGTCAGACGCCGAGGCTCTCGGCCAGCGCCTCCCGCTCCGTGACGTCGTACCAGAGCAGGTCGGCCTCGGCGGCGCGCTCGAAGGCGTCCTCGTCGCCGAGCCGGGCGGCTCGTACATCGTCCTGCGCCTCGGGCTCGTCCACGAGCAGGGCGGCGACGTCCTCCCAGGAGATCTCACCGGTGACCTCGATCGTGCCGGGCAGGACGTCGCCCTCCACGGGAAGCTCACGCACGTTCTCGGCGTCGACGTCGGCCGCGATGACGATGCGCCGGTCGGCCAGGCCCGCGGCCTCGGGCTCGGCCAGCAGGACGACGGAGGCGTCGGCGGCGCACAGCGAGGCGGAGACCTCCAGGCCCTCCTCATCCTCCTCGGGCAGGGCCTGGGCGAGGGCAGGGGTGGCGGCGTGAGCCGTGAGCGGCTGGTGCGAGGACCCCAGGACGCTTGCACGCAGGTGGGCGGCGGTGGCGGGCAGGTAGATGCGCATGCGCCCAGTCTGCCCTACCTCCGCACTCACCCCCTTCCACGAAGCAGCCGGGCGGCCCACCCGGCACCGCTCGCGCTCCGGTTCTCAGTAGCGGTGTCGACCAGTTCCCGGCGGTGCCGACCCCGGAGGCGTTCCCGTACTCGACTCTGTCCCGGGTTGGTGCGGCGAGCCGAGGACCGGCCTCTGCGGCTGGTTCACTGGCTGGCTCGCCGGCTGGATCGATGGTGGCAGGCCCGGAGGCGACTGCGGCGGCGCCTGGATGAGTCCGCTGGGCGCCTGGGGAGCCGGCGGTCGTTCACCGACCACCTGTCCCCCGTCCCCGTCTCGGCGGCGGCGCCTCGCACCCGCGCTGCGCACGTTCGAGCGGCTCCTGCTTCTGACGGTTGCGGCCTGGGCCGCGGAGCTCCTGCGGTCCCGGCGCCCACCGCGCCGCTTGGAGCGCCACAGCCGGGAACGACGCGGGAGGCGGCCCTGCGTACCGCTGCGACCTGCGGGATCGATCCGGTCGACCAGTGCGCTGAGGGCCTTGCCCAGTGCACTGGCGGGCGCCTGCTCCAGAACAGTGCGCCCCTGAAGCAGGCAGGCATCGGCCGTTGCCGCGTCGTCGGGCAGGAGCACGATGTCCTCCAGCCCGCCGAAACGCGCCAGGGCCTCTCGCAGAGCCTGCTGGGGAGAAGGTCCTGCGGCCGAGGCCCGCACCCGGTTGATGACGACCTCGACCCGGCCTGACGGGGTTCATGGAGGCCCCCATCTCATCGAGGAGCTGGAGCAGGCGGCGCACCCCGACAGGGTCTGCTCCGCCGACGACCAGGATGACGTCGGCGTGCGACACCAGGTCGGCCGTCACGGCCCCGCGCCCGGGCTCAAGGGTGAAGTCGTCGACGTCGTCATCGGCGGGCCCGCCGGCGACGTCGACGACGGTCCAGGCCGCGGCCCGGCGGCACTGTGCCCACACCTCGGTCATCGAGGCCGGTGGCAGCTCGCGCCAGCGCCCGGACCTGCCCAGGCCGCCCAGCAGGAAGAGCCCATCGCCCACCGGAGCCAGGATTCGTCGAAAGCTCTCCGCGTCAAGGCGGCCGTGGGTGGCCAGACGGGCGGCCCCGGCCAGGGCCGAGGAGTCCTCCGGCATGCCGAGGAGCTGGACGAGACTGGGAGCCTCGACGTCTGCATCCACGAGGATCGCACCGCCGCAGGCGGCCAGGCCGTGGGCGAGGGAGGCGGCGACCGTCGAGCGCCCGGGAGCACCATGAGGCCCCACACCAGGACGATCCTCCCTCCACGCTCGTCACCCGCCGGCCTCGCCGCGACCGGGAGCACAGGCTCCGGCGTATCCGCGGCGGCCGACTCCCGGCCGCGCAGCCGGTCCTGCCCCGTGTCTTCCTCGGCTCCGGCGTCGTTGGAGACCCGGGGCAGCTGCGACGGCGCCGTCCCGCCCTCAGGGAAGCCGGGCGACTGGCGCCACAGCTCTTCGAGCCAGGCGGTCTCCTGGGCGGCAGTGTTCGATTCCGTGTGCGGTTCCGTGCTCGGTTCCGTCGAAGCGGGGGTGGCGGCGCTCAGCCAGTCGGCGCTGTCAGCTGCCGGCCCGCTCCCGGTGGGGGCCACGCCGGAGACCCCACCACGACGCACGAGGTCCTGCAGCGCCGCACAGATCCGGCCGGGCTCCGTGTCGCGCCGGAGAATCGGCCACCCCGCACTGCGCCAGCGCTCCTCCTCGTGGGCCTCCACCAGGAGCATTCCGCTCAGGCCCGCGCGCGCGAGCCGGTCCAGGACGGTGCGGTCGATCTCATCGAAACCGGTGTCCAGCAGGGCGAAGCCCGCCAGTCCGGCCATCCCCGCTGAGAGCAGCTCTGGCAGGTCGGCGCATCGGCGCACGACGCACAGCCCGCTTCCCGCCTGGCTCAGCGCCCGCAGGATCCCGGCGTCGTCACCGCTGAGAGCCAGGAGGACTCCGGCGCCCGGGGCGCTCACGAGGCCTTCTCCGCCGGCGCTTCCTGGCCGGTGGGAACCAGGACGAGCGCCCCCTCCTGACCGACGGCGCTGAGAACGGCGGCGAGGGAGGCCTCGGGAACCTTGACCTCCACCCCGGTGCCGGGTCCGGAGATCAACCCCTTGCTGGTCTCACCGACTGAGGCGATGACCAGCCCTGTGGCCACGCGGCGGGCTCCAGTCCCCTCGACCTGCCCCGACTGGTCACCTTGGCCTCCCTGTCCACTTTGCCCGGTCTGCCCGGTCTGCCCGGCGGCAGGCGCCTGGGCTGCGGGCCGGCCCGCCACGCCCTCCTTGGGCACGATCCACAGATCGACGTAGTCGCCGACCTTGGTCGAGGCCGGCAGGTTGGAGGCGACAGTGAGGACCACCGGCCGCAGCTCCTGCTCCCGGCCGCTGTTGACGGCCGCCGCAGCCAGCAGCTCTCCCTTGCGCATGGAGCGCGTGGACACGGCGCCGTCCGGCAGGTGCCCGGCCTCGACGTAGGCATCGGTGCCGGGATGGGCCTCGACCACCGTAAGAATGCTGTCGGCAGTCAGGTCCGTCCCGGGAGCGACGTCCTGGGAGAGGACGTAGACGCGAGTGGTATCAGCGGCCGCGTCGACCGCCCAAGCCCCCAGGGCCACGGCCCCGGCCACCAGCACCACTCCCCCGGCCATACGCGGATCCTTCCAGGCAGGCCGGCGCCAACGACCGCGGGGACGCTCAGGACCGGTCAGGGTTCGACTGCGACGAGATGACATCACGGGAATCCTCCTTGATCTCCTGCAATCATCGTTGGGATAAAATAGTACCTCAAGGTTATCCACAAGTGTCTTTAAGAATTGTGGAGCGGATCCAGCAGTGGGATCATCGTGGTATGAGCACACGATTCCTGACCATCGCCGACGTCGCCGAGCAGCTTCAGCTCTCCGCCCAGGCCGTGCGCGCTCTCATCCGCACCGGCGACCTTCCCGCCATTCAGGTCGGCGCCCGCAAGCTCTGGCGCATCGAGGACCAGGCCCTGGAGGACTACATCCAGCGCCAGCTCGCCTCCACCAGGGCCATGGTCGCCGCGGGCTGGAACGAGGACGGGGCGCCCTGAACCTCTCTACCCGCTAGCCGACGTCAGCGACTGCGCAGCACCTCGATCGCAGCGGTCATGACGCTGACAACCCCTGCGCCGCCCACCCCGGGAGCGCGTCGCGAGCGGATGCCGCCCTCAGGGTCGACGGCGACATCGACATGGTCCGCTCCCACCCGGACCAGCCGCCCCACCACTTCTCCAGAGCCCAGCACCAGGCGCACCCGCGCTCCGCGTCGGGCGATCTCACGCATCAGGGCCGTCAGCGTGGGCCGACGGCGGCCGTCCCGGGGCGCCGGACCGGCCAGTGACGCCACTGTGGCCACCGCGCTCACCGGGACGACGGCCTGCAGCCCCTCCCCCCTCATCGACGAGGACGTAGGAGGGCTCCACCCGGCAGGCCACACCGTCGACGGGGACACCGCCGCGAGTCCGCAGGTGGATGAGTCGGCCCACCGAGCCTCGCAGACGGTCGACGAGCTCGATGGAGGCGTGCTCAGCCTCCGCGAGCTCGACGCTCTGAGCCACCAGGTCCGCACGGCGCTCAGCATCGAAGCTGCTCTCCAGGTCGGCAATCATCGCGTCCCAGTCCATAGACCCACCTCACCACAGTACGCACGCCGAGGAAAGCACTCCGAAGCGGCTCAGGCCGTGCGCCTCCAGCACCACTCCCACCCTGTTACCACGAATCAGCGCACAGCATGTCATATCGTCACTATTGACATTATCACACCATAGGCGTACACCTAACATCATCAAACGACATCATCGGCGATGGAGGGTGACATGGGAGCTCGTCAACGACTGACGCTCCTGGCCGCAGCGTCAGGGGCCATCCTGATAGTTCTGGGACGCACGGCCCACGGCGCCGCGGAGCAGCTCGTGCAGGTCCCGCCACAGGCCTGGGGACTGAGCGACCTGTCGAACGCCGTGGTGGCCGGCACCTGCACATGCGGGGCCCTGGGGGCCCTGTGGCACGCGGTCTCGGCCCTCCTGGCACTCATGACGTGCCCCGGGGCGAACAACCCCGGCAAGCGCTGTCGCGGCGGCGCCTATGCACTGGCAGCCAGAGCCCTCGAGGCCTGGGGGGCGCCAGCGGTGAGACGCATCGTCGCCTCCGCGCTGCTCGTCTCCCTGTCCTCGGCGCCGGCGCTGGCCAGCGAGGAGGCCAGTGGCGGGGATGACCTGGGATGGCGCCCCACCAGCTCGGCGCCCGCCTCACCGCCGTCGCAGTCCTCGACACCGTCGACGCCGGCCGATCAGTCCCCGTCGAGCGCTTCGACCGGTTCGAGCGACTCGGAGGGCGCGAGCCAGTCAGCAGACTCGACACCGCCGGACAGCCAGGCGGCGCAGCCCCTACCGGCCCCGACGCCCCACCCTCCTCGAGCCCCACTCATACCGTCGCGCCCGGCGAGAGCCTGTGGTCCATCACCGCTCACCTCCTGCCCACCGGCTCCGCCCCCGCACAGATCGCACAGGACTGGCCGGCCCTGTACCGCGCCAACTCCGAGGCCATCGGCGCCGACCCCTCGCTGATCCGGCCCGGCACGGTCCTGAGCGTCCCGGACTCCTTGTCCGCACCGAGCACACCGGCAGGAGGTCAGGCGCCATCACGATGAACCGCACCGCACCAGCGCCGGCGGCCCCCACCGCAGGCCCCGAACACCTTCCCCATTCCACTTCGCACTCCGTGCCCACGGGGCACCCTCCCACTCCCAGGAGCCCACCATGACCGCGACCACCACTGTCCAAGCCACCCGCCCCGCACGCCGCAAGACCGACGCTCAACGTCGTAGCCGCCCCACACCGAGCCACCCGACGCCGACTCGTGCGGTTCCGCACAAACCCTCCAAGCCCGTGAACGACGCAGGCTCCGTCACGCGGGGTGCGCCCCTGACGCAGTGGCCCGCCGCCGGCACTGACGCCTCGCGCACCGCCGCCATCGTGGTGACAGCCGCCAGCGAGGTCCTGGCCGGGCTGCGCCCGGTGGACCACCTGGCCCGTTGGACCAGCCCCTCCCTGTTCGAGGCCCTCGCCCGTCGGGCGGGGCTGGCCGCCCGGATCCTGGGAGGCCAGTCCAGCCCACGACGTCCGCGCATCCGTAGCGTGCGCACCGAGCTGACCATGTCGGGAGCCTGCGAGGCCACTGTCCTGCTGGAGGAGGGCAACCGGGTCCGAGCCGCGGCAGCACGCCTGGAGCTGCTGCGCGAACGCTGGATCCTCACCGGCCTGGAGATGGCGTGATCCCGCCGAACCCCGGTTGGTTGCCGGGTTCCGACGGGATCATCGACAGTCGTGTCAGCTCGCGCTGAGCCTCAGTGCCGGCGCTTCTTCCTGGAGCGACGACGCTCGGCCCGGTTGCCGCCGGAGTCGGCACCGGAACGGGAGGCCCTGCGCGAGGAGGCCCCGGAGGTCTCCTCCTCGCCGGACTCGCTGGGGCCGGAGTAGGTGACCCGCTGCTCCATGGACGCCTGCCCGGTGTCCCCCAGAACCGTACCGCGCCCCTGGCCGCCGGCCTGGCCCACGCGGATGCCGGCCGCTGCGGTGGCGTTGGCCTTGGCGACCGCCTGGGCGGCCTCGACGGTGCCGTCCTCGGCGGCGCGCTGGGCGGCGGCGTCGAAGCGGGCGACGTTGGCGAAGATCTGCTCGACGGTCTCCTCGCGGATCCCCTCCATCATCGCCCGGAACATGCGGGCACCCTCGTTGGCGTACTCCACGAGGGGGTCGCGCTGGGCCATGGCCCGCAGACCGATACCCTCTTTGAGGTAGTCCATCTCGTAGAGGTGCTCCCGCCAGCGCTTGTCCACCACGGCCAGCAGGATGCGGCGCTCCAGGGTGCGCATGGGGTCCTCACCGAGCTGGACATGGGCCAGGGCGTTGGCCTCGATGCGGGCCTCGGCGTCCTCGTAGGCGACAGCGACGTCCTCAGTGAGCTCCTCGATGAGGCGCTCCGAGGTCAGTGCGTTCTTGCCGCCCAGCGCCTCGACGACCTCGTCCTGGGTCAGGCCCACCGGGTAGAGGCGGCCGAGCTCTCCCCACAGGGCGTCCAGGTCCCACTCGTCGGGACGGCCCTCGGCCGTGCCGGCCTCGACGATGGAGGTGACGGCCTGGGCCCGGAAGGCCTCGATCTGGGGCTCCAGGTCCTCACCGTCCAGGACCTGACGGCGCTCGGAGTAGACCTTCTCGCGCTGCTCGGTCATGACGTCGTCGTACTTGAGGACGTTCTTGCGGATCTCGTAGTTGCGCGACTCCACCTGGCGCTGGGCCCCGGCGATGCCGCGAGTGACCATCTTGGACTCCAGGGGGACGTCGTCGGGGTAGGCGCCCGAGGACATGATGCGCTGGGCGAGCCCGGAGGCGAACATGCGCATGAGGTCGTCCTCCATGGACAGGTAGAAGCGGGACTCGCCCGGGTCCCCCTGACGGCCGGAGCGGCCGCGCAGCTGGTTGTCGATACGCCGCGACTCGTGACGCTCGGTGCCCAGCACGTAGAGACCGCCGAGCTCGACGACCTCGTCATGCTCGGCCCGGCAGGCCTCCTTGGCGGCGGCCAGGGCCTGCGGCCAGGCCTTCTCGTACTCCTCGGCGTTCTCCTCGGGGTCCAGACCGGCCTCCTTGAGGGCGGAGACCGCGATGTGCTCGGCGTTGCCGCCCAGCATGATGTCGGTTCCGCGTCCGGCCATGTTGGTGGCGACGGTGACGGCGCCCTTGCGGCCGGCCATGGCCACGACGGCGGCCTCGCGGGCGTGCTGCTTGGCGTTGAGGACCTCGTGAGGGATGCCCTGCTCGCGCAGACGCTCGGAGAGGATCTCCGACTTCTCCACGCTGGTGGTTCCCACCAGGACCGGCTGGCCGAGCTCGTGGCGCTCGGCGATGTCGTCGACGACGGCGTCGAGCTTGGCCTCGACGGTGGTGTAGACGAGGTCGGGCTGGTCCTGACGGATCATGGGCTTGTTGGTGGGGATCGGGACGACGCCGATCTTGTAGGTGCCGGCGAACTCGGCGGCCTCGGTCTCGGCGGTACCGGTCATGCCCGAGCGCGAGCCCTCGGGGTAGAGGCGGAAGTAGTTCTGGAGAGTGATGGTGGCCAGAGTCTGGTTCTCGGCCTTGATCTCCACACGCTCCTTGGCCTCGATGGCCTGGTGCATGCCCTCGTTGTAGCGGCGGCCGGGCAGGACGCGGCCGGTGTGCTCGTCGACGATGAGGACCTCACCGTCGCGCACGATGTAGTCCTTGTCCCGGTGGAAGAGCTCCTTGGCCTTGATGGCGTTGTTGAGGAAGCCGATCAGGGGGGTGTTCTCCGACTCGTAGAGGTTGTCCACCCCGAGGTAGTCCTCGACCCGCTCGATGCCGGCGGCGAGCACACCCACGGTGCGCTTCTTCTCGTCGACCTCGTAGTCCTTGCCCGCGCGCAGGCGCTCGGAGATCGTGGCGAACTCCTTGTACCACTTGTTGACGTCGCCGCTGGCCGGGACCGGAGATGATGAGCGGGGTACGGGCCTCGTCGATGAGGATGGAGTCGACCTCGTCGACGATGACGAAGGCGTGGCCGCGCTGGACCAGGTCCTCGGGGCGCTGGGCCATGTTGTCGCGCAGGTAGTCGAAGCCGAACTCGTTGTTGGTGCCGTAGGTGATGTCGCAGGCGTACTGCTCCCGGCGCTCGGCGGGCGTCTGGCCCACGAGGATGCAGCCGGTGGTCAGCCCCAGGAAGCGGTGGACGCGCCCCATGAGGTCGGACTGGTACTCGGCGAGGTAGTCGTTGACGGTCACGACGTGGACGCCCTTGCCGGTCAGGGCCCGCAGGTAGGAGGGCATCGTGGCCACGAGGGTCTTGCCCTCACCGGTCTTCATCTCGGCGATGTTGCCGCGGTGGAGGGCCGCCCCACCCATGATCTGGACGTGGTAGGGGCGCATGCCCAGGACGCGGTCGGCCGCCTCCACGACCGTGGCGAAGGCCTCGGGCAGCAGGTCGTCGAGGCTCTCCCCGCCGTCCTGGTAGCGCTCCTTGAGCTCATCAGTCATTTCGCGCAGCTCGGCGTCGGAGAGCTCGCTGTACTCGTCGGCGAGAGCCTCCACCTGATCGGCGATGGCATCAAGCTTCTTCAGGGTGCGGCCCTCGCCAATGCGAAGGATCCGGTCCACGATCGACACGCTGCATTCTCCCTTGGGACGTCAGATTGCGAAGAGCGACGATGAGACGCAGGCCGTATCGGTCGAGTCGGCCGACTCGGAATCAACTCGACATCGACGCGGAATCGGCTCAGGATCGGCTCGGTATCGGCTCAGGTCTCACCGGCTACCTGCCTCCGTACTCTAGTGGACCTCGCTGGGCGGCGGTCTTTCCAGCACCGAGATTCTTCCCACCGAGGACACAGGTGGGGCACGGGGCCACAGGGGACGACGACGACGGCCGTCCCCTCGCGGTGTGGACCGCGAGCGCCGCCAGGAGCGGGAAGGTTCCGCCTGCGTCACAGTGGGGATATGGAGCACCGTCGCCGCAAGCCCCGCCGTCCCGCCGCGCTCGGCCCGCCACTGGGCCTGTCGGCGGATTTCTCCCCGGCCTGTCGCTGGGGCTGCCGACCAGCTGTGCGGGCTGTGGGCGCTGGGAGACGGCGCTGTGCCCGCGGTGCCGGGAGCTGCTCGAGGCCGCCCCCTTCGCCGTGGAGCACGCCGATGCCGCCGACGACCTGGACATCTGGGCCCTGGCCTCCTACACCGGCCCGGTGCGCACCATGGTGCTGGGCTGGAAGAACGGTGCCCGGGAGGACCTGTCGGAGGTGATGGCCCGATCCGGTCGGCACCTGGGGCGCCGGTGGGCGCAGGCGCACCCTCCCACAGAGGTCTGGACCGGTTCCACCGGGGACACGCGGGTGCTGGTCGTGGTCCCCGCGCCCTCCGGGATCGTACGCCGTCTGCGCGGTCGCCTGGTGGCGGCCCACCTGGCCGACGCCGTCACCCGGGGGGGATCTGCGCGCAGTGGGCCGGGCAGGAACCCGCAGCGCTCGTGCTGAGCACGGACCTGCTGCGCCGTCGGGGCGGTGGGGCGCACCAGGCGGGCCGATCCGCCCGTCAGCGACGGGGCAACCGCGCCCAGGCTCCGCGCCTGCTGGCCGCCGTCACCGGCCTGCCGATCCTGCTGGTCGACGACGTCGTGACCACCGGGGCCACTCTGGGAGCCTGCGCCCGGGCGCTGCGGGCGGGCGGCGGGCGGGTCCTGGGCGCCCTGGTGCTGAGCGCAGCCCCGCCCCCGGCGCATGCGCGTGCCGCGGTGCCGGTCGGCCCTGGGGTGGTCGCCGCAGGCCGCCGCACCCCTGGCCGCATGGATCCGAGGGCCTCCGCCTTGTCCGCCTGCGGCGATCAGGAGGCTTTTTCCGGGCGCGGCACGCACGAAAGGGAGGCGTGAACAGCCCCACATGGTGTACCTTATGTGGCACAACGCACAGGCGGCTCCCGACGCCGACAAGGACAGTCGATCGGATCCCCGCCTCGGTGCCTGAGGGCCCTCACGAGGTGACCAGGAGGTGATGACACCAGTCCCGAACCCGCCGTGAGACGTTGCGGGTACTTGTCGCACACGGCCCGTCAGGGCCGGCCCACGAGCCTAGAAAGAGGTTCCACCATGGATATCACCGTCGTCGGTCGTAACGCTGAGATCAGCTCTCGCCTGCGCGACTACGTCGAGGACAAGGCCGTCAAGGTTGAGCAGTTCGACCCCCGGGTCCAGCGCGTCGAGGTGGAGGTCACCCACGAGCGCAACCCGCGCCAGGCCGACACCGCCGAGAGAGTGGAGATCACTGTCGTCTCCAAGGGCCCGATCATCCGGGCGGAGGCCTCCTCCTCGGACCGCTTCGCCGCTTTTGATATCGCCATGGGCAAGCTGACCGAGCGCCTTCGCCGGGCCCGGGACCGCAAGAAGGACCACCACCGTCGTCACACCGTGGCCGCACCGAATGAGGACCTCCAGGCAGCTCCCGGCATGGAGGAGCCCCTGGTCCCCGACACCGGTGACGCGCCGATCGAGGACTCCCCCTCCGCCCCCACCGAGCCGGGTGTCGCCGTTGAGGCGCAGCTCGGCGACTCCCCGGTGATCGTGCGTCAGAAGCTGCACGAGGCCAAGCCGATGACCGTTGACGAGGCCCTCTACCAGATGGAGCTCGTGGGGCACCCCTTCTACCTGTTCATCGAGAAGTCCTCCAAGCAGCCCTGTGCCGTCTACCACCGTCACGGGTGGACCTACGGCGTCATCCGCCTGGACGCCCAGGTGCTGTAGCCCCATCCGGCCCCGCGGCGCGGGTTTGGCCCCTGATATCCGGGTGCTCCCACGGTCCTGACCGACCGGGGGCACCCGGAGTCGCGTGTCCGAGACGCGCGTGTCAGGGGCGTCGGCTCAGGGCAGGGGGAAGGAGGGGTCAGTGACCTCGGCGGTGAGCACCCGCCACGTCGCCCCGCGACGCTGCCAGGTCTGCCCGTCCTCATCGACGATGAGGAGGGACTCCTCGGAGCGGTCGGAGATGACCGAACGGGCCCGACGCACCCCCACCAGCGTGTTGACCGCCCCGCCGACCTGGACCAGACGCACTTCCGGCACGCCCCCGCCCTCGGTGCCGGCAGCGGCCAGGACGCACACGGCGTTGGGGGCGCACCAGGACAGCCCCCGCGTGCCCGTCCCACTGGCGCGGGGCATCTCCAGGGCCGGCCCCAGCCCGGTGGGACGGCCGTCCTGGTCCCTGATGATGATGGCGACGGCGACCCGTCCCGTCGGTTCGCCGCACGGCGATCCGCTCGGACTCCACGGACAGGTCGAAGGCCGAGACCGTGCCGTCCTGCAGCCAGGAGGACTCCAGGGTGGCGCGCTGCCCGGAGCCGTTGACGGCGGTCAGACGCCCCTCGGCCAGCAACCAGGCCCAGCCGTGCCGGTCGCCCATCGGCGCTCCCAGCCCACCGGCGCCCGCGGAGGGATCCCCCACCGAGAGGATGACGCTGGCGGAGCCCTGCCCCCGGGGCAGGCGCAGCAGGCTGGAGGCCGACAGTGCGTAGACGGCCCCGTCGGCTCCCCAGGCTCGGGCTACGCGCGTCACTGGTCCCCAGGACCCGGTCACTGGCCAGGGTGACGCGCCTGGCCCCCGTGCCGCGCACGACCGAACCCTCCGACATCCCCACGATGCCTCCGACCTCGGGGGCCATCGGTGTCAGCTGGGCAGCGGCGCCGAGGTCGACGGTGCCTGCGAGCACCCGCACGTGGTCGATGCCGCTGATCTGGACGAGGCTCTGCTCGATCTGGGCCACCATGAGCCCGCGGGCGTCCTCCGAGGCGGGGTCGGAGTCCGCGCTCAGGTGGACGGTGGCGGTGCCGCCCTCGACGACGACCCCCCGCCCCGCCCGCTCGGCGTTGCGCGGGATGAGGCTGGAGGCCCCCTTCGCAAGCCAGTCCGAGGGCCCGGCCAGCAGCCCGGAGACCAGGGAGTCGGCCTGCGAGCTGCGCGGGTACCAGCGCAGCTCGGGGACGAACCTGGACCGGTCCCGGGACAGGAAGGCCAGGGAGCTGACCGCGAAGTTCTGCATGAGTCGGGACAAGGGCAGCAGGATGCCGTGAGGCAGGCCGACGATGCGCCACTGGCCGGTGGAGTTGGTGGCCAGGGAGAACTCGCCGGTATAGGTGCTCCCCTCCGGGGCGGGGGTGAAGACACCTAGGGAGTTGAGCACCCCCACCTGCCCGGAGGTCACCGTGAAGGAGCCGTTGGCCGCCACCGAGACCTGCGGCTCGGTCGACCCGCTGTAGGCGCTCACCGTCTCCAGGGGCTTCCACTGCGCGACGGCGTGATCGCTGAGGAACTGCTTGGCGGTGGCGAAGTCGTCGGAGAACCCTGCGATGGTGGCGCGCAGGAAACCGTTGACGATGTCCTCGGCCGAGTCCCCCTCACCCGGTCCGGGAGCGGTCTCGATGAGGGCGTTGGTGTCGGAGGCGGCCACCCCGGAGCGGGTGACGCGGCTGGAGCTCGGAAGCGCCGTGCAGCCGGCCAGCACGCCGGCGGCCGTGGCCGAGAGCAGCCCCAGCGCGCCGCGTCGCGACAATCCAACCGGAACCGTTCCGAGGATCCCGGTGGGCCCGGTGGGCTCTGCAGCCTCTGCGGATCTGCGCCCCTGAGTGGGCGCGTCGCGGTTCATCGGCTGCGTCATCGGCGCCACCCCTCTTCCTCGGTCTCCTCGGGTGTGCGGGTGGCGGGCTCCTGACCGGGAAGGACGACGACGACTCGGCCGACGTCCTCGGTGACCGCGTCGTGGCTCTCCCCGGCCAGGGGGATGTCGCCCAGGACGACGCTCTGGCGGGCCCGGCGGGTGGCGGGCGCGGGCCCCAGGGGGCCGACCGGGGAGAAGGAGGACTCCTCGTCGACGGGGATGCCGGCGCGGGCCACCGCGGGCGCGTCCTGCGGGACGAGCTCGAGGGGGCCGGGGCCGCTGAGCCGGCCGGGACCGCCGTCGGCCCCCTGGGTGCGGGGCAGGACCAGCAGGAAGGAGGAGCCGTCGGCCGGCCATCCCCAGGCCGAGAGGCGCCCGCCGTGCAGACGGGCATCCTCCATGGCGATGGACAGCCCCAGTCCGGTGCCTCCCAGGCTGCGCTTGCGCGAGGGGTCGGCGCGGTAGAAGCGGTCGAAGACCTTGGTGACGACGTCGGGGCTCATGCCGATGCCGTGGTCGCGCACCCGCACCGCCACCGCATCGGCATCCACGGCGACGGTGACGTCCATCGGCTTGCCCTCACCGTGCTCGAGCGCGTTGACCACGAGGTTGCGGATGATGCGCTCGACCCTGGTGACGTCGATCTCCGCGGTGGCCGGCTCCTCGGGGAGGTGGAGGCGCAGCTCGGTGCCGGTGGCGTCGAAGTGGAACTGGGTGGTCTCGATGACGGTGTCGACCACCTGGGCGAGGTCGATCTCCTCCAGCCGGAGCTTGACGTTCCCGGAGTCGATGCGGGAGATGTCCAGCAGGTCGGTGAGCATGGTCTCGAAGCGGTCCACCGAGCTGGACAGGACCTGGATGCTGCGCAGGGCGAAGGGATCGGAGATCTCCTCGCGCGCGTCCTGGATCTGCTCCGTGGCCAGGCGGATCGAGGCCAGCGGGGTGCGCAGCTCGTGGGAGACGTCGGAGACGAAGAGGCGCTGCACCTTGGACAGGGACTCCAGGCGCTCGATCTGGTCCTCCAGCGAGGTCGCCATGTGGTTGAAGGATCTGGCCAGGGTGGATATCTCGTCCTCCCCCTGGATGCTCAGCCGCTCGGCCAGCAGTCCGGAGGCCAGCCGCTCAGCGGCCCGGGCGGTGTGCCGCACGGGGCTGAGCACCCACCTGGTGAAGGCCCACACCACGACGATGAGGATGGCCAGGAAGCCCAGCCCCCCGATGGTGATGTTGCGCGAGGCCAGGGAGACGATGCGCTGCTCGCTGGCCAGGCTGTAGACGAGGTAGAGGTCGTACTCCCCTGCCAGGGGCAGGCTCACCCGGGTCCCCACGATGAGCCCCGGATCCGTGCCCCCCTCATCGTTGGGAACCGCCACCGACTGCCAGTACTGGGCGCGCGCCCCGCCCTCATCGAGGGCCCGGGTCATCTCAGGGGTGATGAGGGAGCGCAGACGGGTGTCGGTCTCCAGGTCGTTGACGACCGTCGTCGAGGTCTCCTCCTCGTTGCGCAGCATGAGGACCCCCACTCCCCCGGAGGAGGAGATCGAGTCCTTGGCGCCGTTGACCTGCCGCTCGGCGGCGGCTGAGACCTCGTCGACAGTGACTGCCGTGGTCGAGTCGAACTCGGCCTGAGCGACGCTGGCGCGCAACGCGGCATCGGCGAGGATGACGTCACGCTGATCGGCGAACACCTCGGAGCGGATCCGGTCGGTCACGAAGGTCAGCAGCAGCACAATGAGAAGCAGACCAATGACGGTGGCGGTGCACACCATGCGCACCTCGAGGCTGCGGCGCAGCAGCCCCGGCAGAGGCAGACGCCGAACCAGCCGCTCCTCCGCGGTGCCCACCGATGACCCCATCGACGTGCCCCCTGAATTACGCATCGGGTTCATTGTATGGCGCCCGATGCGCCGTCGCTCACGCGGATTCGCCGACCCTGTAGCCGACACCGCGCACCGTCACCACGATCGAGGGACGCTCGGGGTCCTTCTCGATCTTGGCCCGCAGGCGCTGAACGTGAACATTGACCAGTCGGGTGTCGGCCGGGTGCTGGTAACCCCACACCTGGCTGAGGAGCTCCTCACGGGTGAAGACCTTCCACGGCGACCGGGCCAGGGTCACCAGCAGCTCGAACTCCAGCGGCGTCAGGGAGATGACCGACTCGCCGCGCTTGACCTGGTGACCGGCGACATCGATGTCGAGGTCCCCGGCACGCACGTGCTCGGCCGCACCGGGGTTGGTGCGACGCAGGCGGGTGGAGACACGGGCCAGCAGCTCCTTGGACTTGAAGGGCTTGGTCACATAGTCGTCCGCACCGGCCTCAAGACCGGCGACGACGTCCTGGGTGTCGGTGCGCGCGGTCAGCATGATGATCGGCACGTCGGACTCAGAGCGGATGAGCCGGCAGATCTCGACGCCGTCGAGCCCGGGAAGCATGAGGTCGAGCAGGACCAGATCGGGGTTGACCTCGTGGAAGGCGTCCAGGGCCTTGGCCCCGTCATGACAAAGTGTGGGCGTGTAGCTCTCCGACTCCAGCATGATGCCGATCATCTCGGCCAGGGATGCATCGTCGTCGACGACCAGAATGCGCGTGCTCATAGCCCGTATCTTGGCATGAGCCCCAGGACCCGAGGGACACCCGGACCACCGAGGTGGCGTCCCACAGTTTCCCCAGGAAATTAAGAGAATCCCCTCAGTTACGGGAAAAAACGGCGTCAGCGCGCCCAGAAGCCGGGATTATTGCGGCCGAACCGTGATCTTCGCTGCGCCCCCTGATCCTGGCTCAGGGCACACGCAGAGCTCCAGCGGCACGATTTCCTCCTCCAGGGGGAGGGCCAGATGACGGCCGGACATGACAGCATGGGCTTATGAGTACCGACTTCCCCCCTGACGGCAGCGGTCCGAGCGGAGAGCCGGACCGCGAGGCTCACGGCACCTCCGGCAGCGACTTCGTCGGAGGCGATCAGGACGGATGGCAGGCCCCCGACGCCGGCGCCTTCACAGGAGCTCCCTCCTACCCGGCTCCGGGCTCAGCAGCGGGACCCCAGTACCCCGGCTACGGCAGCTACCAGACGCCACCGGTGGGTCAGCCGGGCTACGCAGGCGGCTCAGTCCCCGGAAGCGCCCCCTATCCCGGAGCACCGGGGTATCCGGGAGCTCCCGGCGGCCCCGGGATACGCGGGCTACGGCGGCTACACGTCGGCACTGGCCCCCAAGCCCTCGATCATTCCGCTGCGACCGCTGTCCATCGGGGAGATCCTCGGGGGAGCCTTCGAGTCCCTGCGCGCCAATCCCCAAAGCCATGTTCGTCCCCTCGCTGGTGGTGATGAGCATCGTGGGGCTCTTGTCCGCCGGCAGCTTCGCCCTGTTCCTGTCCCGGCTCGGCCTGCCGAGCCTGACGTCCGGGAAGGTTGAGCTCTCCGACGCCGACCTGGACAAGATCGGGGCATCGTTGGTGGGCCTGCTCGTCCAGCTCGGCGTGACCAGCGTACTGAGCATGATGGCCACCTCGATCATTATCGGCCTGCTCATCGTGACCGTCTCACGCACCATTCTGGGCCGCAAGGCGTCCCTCGGCGACGTGTGGCAGCGCACCCGGCCGCGAGTGTGGGCGCTCATCGGCCAGACGCTCCTCATCGAGCTCATACTCGCCGTCATCACCGCCGTCTTCGCCGCAGTCGCCGTCGGCATCGGCTGGGCCCTCCTGGGGAACGTCATTGCCAACGGGGCCGCAGAGGACTCCGCCGGAACCTTCGTCGTCGTCTTCCTGGTGATCCTGGCGCTGCTCATCGTGCTCGGGCTGGCGATCTTCGCGCTGATGTGCAAGCTGTGCCTGGCGCCAGCGGCACTGGTCCTGGAGAACATCGGCGTCATGGAGGGGATCTCCCGCTCCTGGACCCTCACGCGGGGTTACTTCTGGCGGATCGTCGGCATCCGCCTACTCTCCTTCATCATCGTCTTCTTCGCCTCCCAGATCGTGTCCCAGGGCGTGTCCATCGTCATGCAGGGGCTCGTCTACGCCGCCCCGGACATGACCGTCGCGATCCTGGTGGCATCGACACTTCTCAGCAGTCTCGTCCAGGCCGCGATCCTGCCCTTCGACTCCGCCGTGGTCGCGCTCATGTACACCGACCTGCGGATGCGCTCCGAGGGCCTGGACGTCGAGCTGCGTCACGCCGCCGGAGTATGAGCCGGCCGTGACACCCCTCAGGACGATCAGCGCGCAGGCCCCGGCGACCCCCGACGCCGACGAGGCCCGGCGCGCCGCGGGCAGGGAGCTCTCCCGCCCGATCTACCACGACCATCACGATCTGTGGGACCGGCTCTGGAGCTGGCTCAGGGAGCTCTTCGATGTCGGCAGCATGGTCCCCGGAGCTCCCCCCTGGGTGTCCACGCTCATCGTGGTCCTCGTCGTCGCCGCCGGTATCGCGCTGCTGACCCTGCTGCTGACCAGGCTGTCCTCGGCCCACCGGGTAACCACGCCGCCGTCGCTGTCGGTATTCACCGACGACCGCGATGCCGACGCTCTGACCCGAGCCGCGGACACGGCGGCCGCGCAGGCCGACTTCACCACCGCCGTCGTCGAACGCTTCCGCGCCATCATCCGCTCCCTCGATGAGCGCGGGATCATTGACGAGTACCCGGGCATGACGGCCCTGGAGGCGGCCACGCTCACCCACCAGGCCCTCGGCGAGCACCGGGTCGTGGCCGCGCTGTACGAGGCCGCCCACCTGTTCGACGCCGTCCTCTACGGTCGAGTGGTCTCCACCAGCGCCCAGGACCAGCAGATGCGCGAGCTCGCCGATCAGATGACCACGGTCCGCCTCCCCGGCGGACACGCCCTCGTCGGCGCCTCCGCCCACGCCCCGGGGACGCCGGCATGAGCACCCCCACGACGACGTCGCAGCCCCCGCCTCCCCGGACTCCCCTCTCGAGGCCGCCCCGCCCCAGGTGACGGGTCCGCACTGGTCCCGGCGCTGGCGCCGGTGGCGCCCAGGAGTCATCGCGGTGGCCCTCATGCTCATCCCCGTCCTGGTGACCGTGTGGACTCGGACCATCACCTCCACGACGCCGCTGGCCATCGACAACCCCAAGGACTGGGGAACCATGGCGCTCGCCGAGCTGCTGCGCGACGAGGGGATCTCCGTGAGCAAGGCCGGCAGCCTCTCCCAGGCCGTGGACGCCGGCCGCCAGGGCGCAACCATCGCCGTGGTCAACGCCGACCGGCTCAGCAACCAGGACCGGCGGGCCCTGGCCGAGTCGGGCGGCGACGTCGTCGTCGTCGGAGCCGAGAGCGGCAGCGACGCCCTGGCGGGGCTGACGGGCATGACCGCCAAGGGCACCGCGGCAGCGGCCTCCTCCACCCGGGCGCCACAGTGCGACGACGCCGATGCCCAGGCCGCCCGGAGCCTGGCCGGCACGCGCGCCTCGGTGTCCCTGCAGGGCGATGGCGACGCCGTCGGCTGCTTCCCGGTGGGCGAGGACCGTTACGCCTATGCCACCGACTCCCTGCCCAGCGGTGCCACGCTGCGGGTCCTGCCCGATCCCGCGCCGGTGACCAACGTTCACCTGGCCCAGGAGGGACACGCAGCCTTGGGAGTGCGCGCACTGGGCCACCACAGCCGCGTGCTGTGGCTGGACGGAGAGCACATGGAGGCGCCCTCCGTGTGGAACTCCTCCTCCACTCCCCCCTGGCTTCTGGTCCTCATCTTCCAGCTCCTCGTCATCGCCGGCGTGCTGGCGATCGTCCAGGGGCGTCGCTTCGGCGGCATCGTGAGCGAGGACCTGCCCGTCGTCGTGCGCTCCATCGAGACCACGGTGGCCCGCGGACGTCTCTACCGTCAGGGCTCGGACCGGCCCCGTGCGGCCCAGGCCCTGCGCTCGGGTGCCGCACTGCGTCTGGGCGCCACCCTGGGCCTGCCCCCCCGGGACCTCGCGCCGTGACGTCATCGCCGCCGTCTCCCTGGCCTCGGGCATCGCCCCGGCCACGGTGGACTCTCTTCTTTACGGCCCGCCGCCCACCAGCGACAACGCCCTGGCCACCCTGGCAGTTCAGCTCGACCAACTCGAGAGCGAGGTTCACTCCACATGAGCACGGACAGCACCGACCCCACCCGCACCCCGGGCATCGCAGGTGACGCGGATACCGGCGCCCCCCACTCCCAGGCCCCCGAGGGCCCGGACGCCTCGGGAACCCACAGCGCCCCACAGGTCTCACCGCCCTCCCCCCGCGGGGAGGACGGCTCCGACCCGCGCAGGCGCCTGGTGGCCGTGCGCAGCGAGGTGGGCAAGGCCGTCGTCGGTCAGGAGGCGGCTGTGACCGGGCTGGTCATCGCCCTGCTCGCCGGCGGGCACGTCCTGCTCGAGGGGGTTCCCGGCGTGGCCAAGACCCTCCTGGTGCGGTCGCTGGCCACCGCGCTGGATCTGGAGACCAAACGCATCCAGTTCACCCCCGACCTCATGCCCGGGGACGTCACCGGCTCACTCATCTACGACTCCCGCAGCGCCCAGTTCTCCTTCCGGGCCGGTCCCGTCTTCACCAACCTCCTGCTGGCCGACGAGATCAACCGCACCCCGCCCAAGACGCAGTCGGCGCTGTTGGAGGCCATGGAGGAGCGTCAGGTCTCCATCGACGGCGAGCCCCGGGCCCTGCCGGATCCGTTCATGGTGATCGCCACCCAGAACCCGGTGGAGTACGAGGGGACCTACCCGCTGCCCGAGGCCCAACTGGACCGTTTCCTGCTCAAGCTGGTGCTGCCCCTGCCCGAGCGGGCCCAGGAGATCGAGGTGCTCTCCCGCCACACCTCAGGATTCGATCCGCGCGACCTGCTCTCGGCAGGGCTGCGGGCCGTCGCCGGGGTCCAGGAACTGGCTCAGGCCCGGGCCCAGGTGAGCACGGTCGGAGTCACGCCGGAGGTGCTGGCCTACGCGGTGGATCTCGTGCGCGCCACCCGCTCCATGCCCTCGGTGGCCCTGGGGGTCTCACCGCGTGGGGCCACGGCGCTCCTGGCCGCGTCACGGGCCTGGGCCTGGCTCGCCGGCAGGTCCTTCGTCACTCCCGATGACATCAAGGCACTGGCGCTGCCGGCTCTGCGCCATCGCATCAAGCTGCACGCCGAGGCCGAGATGGAGGGCATCACCCCTCAGTCCGTCATCGAGGCCGTGCTGCGAACCGTGCCGGTCCCGCGCTGAGGCATCGGCCGCCGAAGACCACGAGCACAGAACCGATCAGCTGACCGACTCACGACAGGAGTGGCATGTTCCTGACGATGCGCGCCGTATGGGCGATGCTTGCGGGGATCGCCCTGGTCCTCATCGCGCCGCGCCCGGCCACCGTGCTGGCCTGGGCCGGCGTGGTCATGGTCCTCGTCGTGATCGACGTGGTGAGCGCCCCCTCGCCCGCAGTGCTGCGGGCCTCGCGCTCCGTGAGCCACGGCGTGCGGCTGGGCGAGTCGATCACTGCGACACTGACGCTCACCAACACCGGTCGGCGCACGGCCCGCCTCCTGCTGCGCGATGCCTGGCCCCCCAGCGCCGGGGCGACCCACGATCGCGGGGCGATGACGATCCCCCCGGCACAGCGCCGTCGGCATTCCACGGTGCTCACGCCCCGACGCCGGGGGGAGCGCCAGGCGGGGCCACTGACTGTCAGGGTGATGGGTCCCCTGGGCATCGCGGGGCGGCAGGCGTCATTGGACGTCCCTGCCTCCGTCCGGGTCCTGCCGGCCTTCCGCTCGCGCCGCCACCTGCACTCGCGCCTGGCCCGGCTGCGGGAGATGGACGGACGCAGCGCCGTCATGGTGCGCGGGGAGGGGACCGAGTTCGACTCCCTGCGCGAGTACGTCGTCGGAGACGACGTGCGCTCCATCGACTGGCGCTCCACTGCCCGCCGGGGCGAGGTGCTGGTACGCACCTGGCGCCCGGAGCGCGATCGGAGGGTTCTCATCATCATCGACTCGGGTCGACTGTCCGCCGCCCGGCTGGGGGACGCCCCCAGGCTCGACGCCCAGATCGAGGCCACCCTGCTGCTGGCGGCCCTGGCCTCCCGCGCCGGCGACCGGGTCGACGTCCTGGCCATGGACGACGCCGTGCGCGCACAGGTGCGGGGCAGCGCCGGACCGGTGCTCATGACCGAGCTGGCCGAGCACCTGACCGACGTGGAGCCGCGCCTGACCGAGCTCGACTGGACCCTCGTGGCCTCTCTGGTGCGCACCACGCTCTCGCAGCGCGCACTGGTGGTGGTCATCTCCGCCCTGGACGGCAGCGCCGGGGACGCGACGATGATTCGGACGCTGGCGGCTCTGGCCCGGGAGCACACGGTTGTTCTCGCCTCGGCCCTGGACCCCGAGCTGGAGGAGCTCAGGTCGACGCGTGACGACACCGACTCGGTGTACGTGGCCGCCTCCGCGGAGAAGGACCTGGTGGAGATGCATGCCGTGCGCCGCCGCCTGAGTCGCGGCGGGGTGGAGGTCGTGGAGGCACCCGACCAGGGGCTTGCTCCGGCACTGGCCGACTGCTACCTGGACCTCAAGGCCGCGGGGCGTCTATGAGGCGCACCGCGACGACGCCCGGTTCAGCCGGCCTCGGGCTGGACGTAGCCGGCCTCATCCTCCTCGAGGTCACCCGTGGACCCTGCGGCGACGGCGGAGCGGCCCAGGATGAGGGTGTAGGCCCACAGCAGTGCCAACGCGCCGGCTCCGATGGCGATCTTGACCAACCAGGGGATGGGGGCCGGAGTCACGAAGGCCTCAATGAGTCCGGCGACGGCCAGGGCGGCGGTCAGGCCCACGGCCACCGTGATGAGGGCCCGTCCCTCGGCGGCCAGCGCGGCCGTGCGGCTGCGCCGGCCGGGGACCAGCATGGTCCAGAAGAGCTTGAGTCCGGCCGCGCCGGCGACGAAGATGCAGGTCAGCTCCAGCAGGCCGTGCGGCGAGATGAGCGAGAGGAACACGCCGAGCATGTCGTGGTCGGCCATGATCGCCCCGGCCTGTCCCACGCCGACGGCGTTCTGGTACAGCATGTAGAGCGGCAGGAACCCCGTGATCCCTCCGGCCACGCAGATCGCTGCGATACGGGCGTTATTCGTCCACACCGCAGCGGCGAAGTCGGGGGCGGAGTACGTGGAGTAGTAGGCCTCGAAGGCCTCATGGGCGTAGGTGTCCAGCGTCTCGGGGCTGCCCAGAGCGGCCATGGCCTCCGGACTGCGCAGGGTCCACGCCCCCACCACCAGCGCCAAGGCGATCTCGGCAACCATGACCCCGCAGGTCCACCACCGGATGCGGTACAGGGCCGCCGGCACGGACTGGAGAGTGAAGCGGCGCACCGAACGGCTCCTCACCTCCCGTGTTCCGGTCAGGCGGCCGCGAGCCGCGGCCACTCGGGAGGACAGCTCGGCGATGAGCTGCGGATCCGGCGCGGCCGAGCGCACCCGCGACAGATGACGGGCACAGGTGCGGTAGAGAGCCACGAGCTCATCGGTCTCAGCCCCGCTGAGGTGGCCACGCCCCACGAGCACATCGAGACGTTCCCACTGATCGCGGTGCGCCGCGGAGAAAGCATCAAGATCCACGCAAGGAGTCTGTCATGACGGCCGCATCCCCCACATCCTCCGAGCGGATGATCGAGCCCGAGCTGCTCATCACCGGGGAGGCGGTCGCCCTGGAGATCACCCCGGCGACGGTCGCCAACCGCATCACCTCGGGGACTCATCGACTACGCCGTCTATGCCCTGGGGGCAGGACTGTCCGTGGTCGTGGTGATGGTGCTGGCCATCTCCACGGGCTCGGAGTTCCGAGAGAATCTCGCGTTGACCCGGGCGATGCTGTCCCTGGTCATCCTCGCCTGGGCTGGTCGTCATCCCTCTGCTCGTCGAGCTCCTCAGCAGGGGGCCGGAGCCTGGGCCGCATGGTGACCGGGGCCCGGGTGGTGCGCGACGACGGCGGTACCGTCAGGCTGCGCCACTGCCTGGTGCGCACGCTGCTGGCCGTCGTCGAGATCTGGGGCACCTGGGCCGTGCCGGCCCTGTGCGCCAGCATCGTCTCCAAGCGGGGGAAGCGGTTCGGGGACATGCTGGCCGGCACCTACGTGGTTCGAGAGCATCACCGCTCCCACATGGCGCCACCGCTGCTGATGCCCCCCGAGCTGGCTCAGTGGGCGGCGGGCACGGACCTGCGCGCCCTGCCCGGGAACCTGAGCCTGACGGCGCGCACCTTCCTGCAGCGCGCCTCCTCCCTCGTGCCCTCCTCCCGCCACCAGCTGGGACTCGAGCTGGCCTCTCAGGTCCAGGGATACGTCTCTCCCCCGCCTCCCGCCGGCACGCACCCCGAACGGTTCCTTGCCGCGGTTCTCACCGAGCGCCGTAACCGTGAGCTGGTGCTGGAGAGCCGCGACCGCCGGCTGGAGGAGGACGTGCTGCGGGACATGGCCCGCCCGCCCTATGGGGTGGGCGGAGAGACCCGACGGCGTTGAACCACCCCGGGCTCGGCCCCACGACGGGCCACCCGGGTCGCAGCGGGGGCGCGGCGCCTCAGCCCTGAGGGTCGGGACCGGGAGCGGGCACGCGTGATGCCTCGTGAACCAGGAGGATCGGAACGCCGTCGCGCACCGGGATAGGCCAGGCCCGTGCCCCGGGAGACGAGTGCGGGGCGACCGGCCTCGTCGAGGCCGTCAACGAGCTCCTCGCCGCTGAGCGGGCAGCGCAGGGCGGACCTCAGTCCGGAGGGGAGGACCGCTCGCTGCTCAGGCACGGGAACGTCCGACCGGCTCATGCATCCCCCTTCTGTCCGCGCAGGACCCGCAGGTGCCCGCGCCGCAGGATCTCGTCCTCGGCGATCTCCGGCAGGGGCGGCAGCGGAGCCGTCAGGGAGGCCGGCATGATCCCGCCGGGGCGGGGCCGGTGCTCGGCCGGCGAAGTGACCGGGCGTGGGGCACGGGAGGCCTCGCGCACGGCGTCGGCCAGGGCCAGGAGGTCGTCCTCACTGGGGGGAGCCGGCTCGAACTCGGTGGCCAGGCGGATGATCTGCCAGCCGCGGGGGGCCGTGAAGGAGGAGACGTGCTTGTCGCACAGGTCGTAGGCCTCGGGCTGGGCCTCGGTGGCCAGTGGCCCCAGCACGATGGTGGAGTCCGCGTAGACGGAAGTCAGGGTGGCCACGGCTGGGCGCTCGCAGCCGGGCTTGCGGCAGTGTCGGACTCTTCTCACGCTCGCAGGTTACCGTGCCGTTGCCCGCCGGTCATCCACACGCCGCTTAGGCTGGCCGATGTGACCGACCTGTTCCCCTTCTCGCCCGGGCGGATCCCCCCGCGCTCCGCCGCGGCACCGGGGCGCCGCCCGAGCAGTCGTCGTGACCGCCACGGCCGGGGGCTGCGCGGTCCACTCCTGCCGCCACATCTGCCGGCTTGGCGCACTCGCGCCGAGCGCTTCGACGAGCTCGTCGTGGACGCGGCCCAGAACCTGGCCAGACGCTGGCCGTCGGTGGATCAGATCCAGTTCGCCGTCGAGGAGGTCCCGCCCTCGGATCCGGCACCCTGGGAGCGTTCGGTGGTGCTGGGACGCGGCTTCACCGCTGAGCCCCGTGCGGGACTGCCGGCGCGCGTCGTCATCTACCGCCGACCGGTGGCCTCCCGGGCCACGAACGATGCCGAGCTGGCCGACCTGGTGCACCGTGTCGTCGTCGAGCAGGTGGCCCTCATGCTGGGGCGCCGCCCCGAGGAGATCGATCCCGACTCGGCCCTGTGAGACGGACTCCCCCGCCCGGGGCCCGGTGTCGTCAGTCCAGCAGGATGCGGCGCTGGGCCTGAACGGTGGCGTCGGGCTGAGCCGGCACGGTGGAGATGAGCGTGCCGGCCAGGTCCCCACCGGCCTGCGCGGTCACGATGGTTGCGGCGGCCAGGCCACTGGGGGTGTGCGAGGTCCCCGATGAGCCCTTCCGACCGGCCGCGTTCAGGCGGACGGCGGAGACCTTGGCCGGCACCTCGACGACGCTGGAACTGCCCTTGGCGACCTTGACGTCCTGCTTCCAGGAGCCGTCGAGGGAGGACAGGGTCACCGAGGTGGTCTCACCGCTGTTGGCCACGGTGACCGCCGAGCTCAGGGAGGCCGCGCGCGGCACCGCCAGCAGGCCGGAGTCCGCGGCACCGGGCAGCGCGGCCTGCGCCCAGGCCTGGTCGTGGACGAGGGCCTTGGAGCGCGCGGGGTACTCGCCGCCGCTGCGCACCATGCGGACAGCGGCTCCCACCGGCGTGTTCGAGGTGACCTGCACCCCGTAGGTGCCCGCGGGCACGCCGGCCAGCTGGATGTCGAAGACGGAGCCGGCGTCGATGGTCACGGACTGCGCCCCGCTCAGCGGGCGGGGCCCGTCCTTGCCGAGCATGGTCACCGACACGGTCGCCGGGGCGGCACCGGGGTTGACGATGCGCACGGCCGGGGTGTCGGAGGAGTCCGCACCGGTCTTGGCGTCGGGCACCTCACCCTGTGCGGCCGGCTCGGTGATCTCCACGCCGGGGATCACGAGGTCGGTGGCCGGGGCGGCTCCCGGGGTGATGACGTCGGTGCCGGCGGGGGTCTCCCCGTCGAGGGACTCGGTGACGAGGGTGGGCACCACGGAGCCGCCGTCGGCCTCGACGGATACGGCGATGCGCGGGTCCTGGCTGCCCTTCGTCTCCAGGGCCAGGGAGGAGGAGCCGCCCGCGGGCACGGTGATCTCCCCGTTGCTGGGCAGGCTGAGCCGGCCGATGGAACCGTAGAGGGTGACCTTCGCGGTGGCGGGGGTGACGCCGGGGTTGACCAGTCGCAGCTCGGCCGAGGAGCCCGCCGCGATGGAGCCGCCCACGATCCAGGACATGGCGGACGGCTGGGTGCAGGGGGCGGCGGTGAGCCCCCGCAGGTCACCGCTCTTGGTCAGAGTCGTCACCGCCCCGACGGCGTTGGCCACCCGGCCGTCCGCGGGCGCGAGGGTGAGGATGCCGCCCTCGGCGGTACTCATGGAGGTGGCCGTGTCGGTGGGGATGCTCCGACCGGCATAGGTGGCCGACTTGGCGGCCCCGTCTCCCTTGGCCGGGACGATGGCGGTGGCGGACTCCATGGCGCCGACGTCGGTGCCCCGCAATGTATTGGTGGGCGCGTGCGGGCAGACGTAGGTGGTGGCGCCTCCGGGCTGGGCCAGGCTCAGGGCCTGCAGCTGCGGGGTCGGTGTGGACGGTGCGGTGTACCCCCACCAGGTGACGCCTCCGACGGCTGCGGCCAGCGCGAGGGAAGTCAGGACACCGACGCCGCGGGAGACCGTCTGCCCCAGTGACCGGCGGTGCCGCCTGGTGCTGGCGGGGCTCCTCCGCCGCTTCGTGGAGGGGCTGGTGGAGGGAGTGTCAGTCTTATCCACCGTCTCAGCATCGGTGTCATCCGACGCCTCGGCATCGGTGTCGGCGGCATCCTCGGCATCGGTGCGGGGGGCGTCGTCAGCGGCCTCGTCGGTGGAGGCGCTGCCTGAGCCCTGGTCCCGGCCGGCGGGGCTGTCAGCGCCTTCGTCCGCCTCCTGATCCGACTCTGTGTCCACGGCCTCGTCCGCGATCTCGTCCGCGGTCGTCTCCGCGGAGGCGGTCTCGTCGTCGGCCTGCTGCGGGGCCGGTCTGGTCGCCTCGTGCTGCGGGGGCTGGGGCTCGGACTTCTCCTCCGACTCCTGCTGGCTGTCGGCGTCGTCCTGACGGGGCTGCGTCATGAGGCCATCTCCTTTCCGCGTCGCAGGGGCAGTGCCGCCACCAGGGTCAGGGCCCAGACGGCCCAGATCGTGTAGGTCGCGGCGGCCGTGGACCTGCGGGTGTGGGTGACCACCAGCTCCCCGCCCTCGGAGCCGACGGCGAAGCCCTGCTTCCAGCTGCCGTCCTGGGCGCGAACCGTGATGGCCTCAAGGCGCCGGCCATCGAGGGTGGCGCTCCAGCCGGCGTCGGAGCGCTCCACCATGACGAGGGTGCGGGGGCCGGCTCCGGCGGGGATCTCGGTGCGGGTCCCCGAGCCGGTACCGGTGGAGGCGACCGGGGTGACCACACCTCCGGCGTCCAGGAGGCTCAGGCGGGCCGAGTCGGGGTGAGCCGAGGACGTGACCCTCCAGGAGTTGCCCGAGGCGGTCTGGGCGAGCTGCTCCAGTCCCGGCGTTGAGGCCAGGCCCACGCGGGCCTCGGCGGTGACGGCGTCGCCCTCCTGATGATCGAGCACGACGACGGCGATGCCGTGGGCCGCCAGGGCGTCGGCGGCCCCTTGTCCTGTCCGGCGGTGGCGCGGGTGACGATCTGGGCGAGCTCGACGTCGGCGGGGTCGTCCAGGACGAGTGCCTGACCTGAGGCTGCGCTGCTGGGCCTGGCCGCTGAGCGTCCTTGCCGGGCTTGAGCCCGGGGTCGGCCAGTGCCGCGGCGGCACGGGTGCGCGCCTCGACGTTGACCGCTCCGGGCAGGACGTCGCTGATCTGGGTGCCGGGCCCGCGCCAGATGGTGGCCTGGAGCCCCTGCGGCGTGGAGGTGAGTCTGAGAACTCGTCCGGCCGCCTCCGAGCCCTGGAACTGCTCAGCGATGAGCGGGATCTGCTGGGGCGTGGAGTGCAGCGCCAGGACCCGCGGGTTACTGGCGCGGTGAGCCTGGTAGGACCAGATGCCGCCGACCACCACCGGGGCGAGCAGGACGAGGCAGGCCGCGGTCGTGAAAGGCCGCCTTGAGGCGGCGCGATCGCTTCCGCCTCGCCGTCGGATCTGCGGCCGTGGAGGAGGCCGCGTCGGCATCCTTCCGGCTCCTGCGCTCCAGGGCTCGACGGCCGCCTCTGGACCGCTGTCCGAGCAGGTCCCAGATGGTCTCGCCGGCGGTCAGGGCCGCCGCGAGGAAACCGCTCAGCGCCAGGGACAGACCGGCCCCGGACCATCCGTTGACGGGAGCCAGGCCGCTTCCGGCAACGTCCGGTCCCAGACCCGGTCGGGGTGCGCAGGCAGAGCCCGGCCAGGATGAGGCCGCCCAGGGCCAGGAGGATGCCGGTGCGGGCCACCCGGACGCGCCGGGAGACGAAGAGCCCGACGACGCCCAGGGCCGGGACCAGCGCCAGCAGCACCCGCAGCAGGACGCTCAGAGCCCCGGAGGACACGAGGGCGTCCAGGTCCATCGGGGAGCCGACCAGCAGGTCGAGACTGCTCGGCGCCGGCGCGGAGACGGGCAGGCCGATGTCGGTCAGCAGCAGCCGGACCCCCTTCGGCCCAGCCCGCCCGGTGGCCCGAGGAGCCAGGCGCCCCACCAGGCCGGGGCGGCGGTGACCAGCATGGGGACCAGGGTGAGGACCAGCTTGAACCCGCGTCGCGTGGTCACCGACAGCAGCAGGATGATGACGGCCAGTACGGCAGCGGTGGCCGGGACGGCCGCGACGACGACGCTCAGCAGCAGTCCCTGCGACTGCGGCAGCAGTCGCCGACCCGTAGCCGTACTTCTCCGTGGGGGGCAGGTCGACCTCGGGCTGGCGAGCGGCCGGGGCGCGGACGACAGGGTCGGTCTCCGCCTCATCCTCACCGCGGCCATGATCCTCATCGTCCGAGGCATCCTTCCCGGGCGGGGGTCGTGTCGGCCTCCCCGTCCTGGGACGGGTTCGGCATCACCCGCAGTATCACCCTCAACATCCACTGCATGCACTGCATGCACTGCATCCGCAGCATCCTCGGTGGCCGCGGCGTCGTCAGTGTCCTCGATCCTCGGTGTCCTCAGTGTCCTCGGCCTTCGACTCGGCCTGTGCCTCCTCATCCAGGTGGGCGAGGTCGGTGACCTTCTCGGTGGAGAATCGGTCGAGCTCAGCGCGCTCCTCGTCGGTGAGCAGGTGGGCACCCACCAGTCCGGACAGGACGAGGTCCCGCCGGTCGGCGCCCACTGCGCGGGCCAGCGCCAGCAGCGCCCAGGGCAGGACGAGGTGGACCAGGAGGGCACCGAGGCGCCCTTGGCCCAGGGCGAGCAGGAGGCTGGGAGACAGGGCCCACACGAGTGCCGCCCAGGCCCGCAGCACTACCTTCCGGGTCATCGTGCCGGCGGCGAACCATGCCCCCAGCGCTGCCAGGGGCACGGCCAGGAGCACCAGAGCGCTGATGAGCGCGCTGGTCTCCAGACCCCACCAGTCTTCCCAGAGCCGCCGGTAGCGCCAGGATGCCCAGCAATGGGGTGACGCCGCCCGGGATAGCCGTCCGCGGTGGCGATCCAGGTGCTCCAGGCGCTGTCCCACATCTGACGCCAGCCGCCGCTGAACAGGGGCAGGGCCCCACCGGTGATGGAGCGGGTCAGCAGCAGCCGGGACAGGCCGTAGGTGCTCAGCGCCAGCACCAGCACCATGACCGCGCTCAGGGTGCGGCGCCGGCTGCGGGCCAGTGCGGCGAGCTCGCGCAGCTCGAGCTCACTGGGGGCCGCCGCACGGGCGCGACGCTCGCGCTCCTGGCGGCTGCGATCACGGCGCACCCCGCGGATCTCGGCCGCCGTGGCGTACAGGCGCCCCAGCGCGGATGCAGGGCACCTTGGTGTGCTGGGCGAGCCGGCGTCTGGCGGCCCTGACCCGTCGGCCGCGGCCGGCCACGGCCAGAGCCGCGCCGAGCTCGTCGCGGGCCAGCGCCCGGAGCCTTGGAGGCCAGGCGCCACACGAACCGCATCAGTCCGAGGATGACGAACCAGGTCAGCAGCAGACCGATGGGACGGGTGGAGAAGGCCGCCCAGTTGGTGAGCTGGGCGCTGCGCCGAGCCCGGAAGGATCGCTCCGGGTCGGGCTCGGGAAGGGTGACCTCGATGGCCTCGGCATCGGTGCGGGGCGGCGCGTCGGAGGAGTGGGAGACGGATGCGGGGACGGCGAAGCCCCTGGTAGGAGGCCCGTCGGTGGCGGATGACGGCGGTGGGTTCGACGATGACGCGGTATCCGGCCAGGCGCGCGGCGCGCGAGAGCTCCAGGCCGTCACCGAAGGGGCCGAGCCACGGGGCGATGCCGCCGATCTCCTCCCACACGGCCCGGTCGATGAGGGCGCCGGCTGTTCCTACGGCCAGGACGTCACTGCGGTCATCGTGCTGGCCCTGGTCGACCTCGCCGGGGACGATGTCATTGGCGCGGCGGGCCGAGGCGGTGGCGCGCAGCCCGACCTCCAGGAGCAGCTCGGGGTTGTCCCAGCCCACCTGCTTGGGTCCGACGATTCCCACGGAGCGGGCGTTGGTCGCGGCGGTGAGCAGCCGCTCGAGGCAGTCCTCGGCGGGCGCGGAGTCGTCATGGAGCAGCCAGAACCACACCTGGTGCTCCGGCATCTCCGGGGTGGCCTCGGTGGGGGCCACGAGCCGCTGCTCGTAGGCGGTGATCGGCGAGAGCGCGCCGGTGGGGACCGGTGATGGGACCCGAGCCCGACAGCAGCAGGTCCCGCACCGAGGTGCGCGGCCCGCTCGAGGTGGTGTCAGCATCTGAGCCCTCTGCGCCGTCGAGGGCCTCGGAGCTGCGGCGCTTGCGGTTGCCGGCGGCGACGAGCCCGGCGTAGGCGGTCAGCCCCCGGGAGACGGCGTCGCCGAAGTTCTTGGCCTCCTTGGCCCTGACGACGCGCACGGCGGTGACGGCGTCCAGCCCCGACCTCTCCACGAGCTCCTCGATCGGGGTTCCGTCCCCCAGCCCGTTGGTTCGCGAGGCGACGTCGACGACGAGGACGACGTCGGGCGCGCAGGTCTGTGAGGTGATCGCGGACAGTGTCTGCGCCAGAAACGGGCTCGCCCCGGCCGACACGACGACGGCCAGGGCTCCTACCCGACTGGCTCCCTGTGTGGAGCCGGCGGGGGTCATACTGCGCGACGCTTGAGCTTGCGCCGCTCGCGCTCCGACATGCCGCCCCAGATTCCGAAGCGCTCGTCGTTGGCGAGGGCGTACTCGAGGCACTCCTCACGAACCTCGCAAGTCGCACAGACTCGCTTGGCCTCACGTGTGGAACCACCCTTCTCAGGGAAGAAGGCCTCAGGGTCCGTCTGGGCGCACAGAGCGCGCTCCTGCCACGCCAGAGGACCTTCATCGACGTCGTCACCGCCACCGAAGAGGAGCGACAGTACCTCCGCGTCAGGCTCCTCTGGGTGCTTCAGTGGGCCGTCGCCGAGGATGTTCCACATGCCGGCCTCCCTTCGATCCGAGCTTCTTGCCAGTAAGAATTACATGCGTGTGAGACAAGGCCAGTCAAGCCAGCGAGGGAAAGTTCACCCTCTCGTGACCGTCGACATCATTCCTTGATATATCAAGGAAAATCCCCATCTGGATGGAACCATATGTCGACTTCCTACAAAACCCCTGAGAGGCTCCCACTGCCTGGCTGACAGCGGAAATACCCACGGCACTGCAGAGGATTTCAGGACGCCTGACGCACGTTCACATCATGACCCTACCGACTGGACACCACCAGGGAAGTTCCTGAAAGCCACAGGATCTGCTTCAATCGGGGTCATGCCAGATCCCCTGCTCCCACTGCTCCCCGGCCCTCAGGACGCCGACAGGCCATGGCTCGTTTGTTATGGAATCGACGAACGAGTCGAGCTGACCGGACACGTCCTGTCCATGTGGCTGGCGAAGATCGCGGGATTCGTCACATCGGAGTCGACGCCCGGTGAAGGAGTCCATGTGGGCCTCCCTCCGCACTGGCGGAGCGTCGCCTGGGCCTGCGGTACGTGGCTGGCGGGGCGCAGCGTGCTCCTGGGAAGCAGCGCGCACATCCACGCCGCCGGCCTCCTCCCCGAGCTGAGCGTGGCCTTCGCCCCGGAGAGCCTCTTCGAAGAGGCCGAGGCGCAGGCGCTGGTCCCGCCCGCCTCGCTGGCGCTGCGCTGGCCAGGCGAGCTGCCTGCCCTCGTGCTCGACGGCGCCGCCGACCTCATGCACTATCCCGACCGCTTCACACCGGTGAGCACCGCGGCTGATTCGGTGTGCCTCAGGGACCTCGCCGCCGAGGGGGCAGCGCCTGCGGCTCCGGGCACCACTGCGGCCACCGTCCCCTCAGGCGAGCGGCCCACCACCCTGACGCGCGCCCAGCTGGCAGCCCGGGTCGAGACGGCCGGCGCATCCACGGCGGCCGGCAACCGCTCCGCCTCACCTGCGGTCCTGGTGCGCAGCCCCGACACGGCCCAGATGCTCCAGGAGGTGCTGGTCGCCTGGCGCGCCGGGCGCACCGCGGTGGTTCTCACCCCCGAGGCGGATGACGACGTCGCCGCGGCCGCCATCCGGCAGGAGGGCATCACCGCCTGAGTCGGCGGGGCTCAGCCCCGCCGCCCCCACCGGTGTCAGGGGACGTCGGCCTGGACGAGGGTGCCCTCCCCCTCGACGGACAGGCTGCGTTCGTCGGCACCGACGAACACGGCCTCGCCCTGGGCGAGCGTCTGGGTGTCGGCCTGGGTCACCAGGGTCATGGCTCCCTCGACGGCCAGGAGGATGCGCGGTCCCCGTCCGGGGACCGGCAGGCGCCCGTCGGCGGCCACCACAGTGGTGACCATGAGCTCGAAGTCATCCACCGGCGCGTAGTAGGCGCGGGTGGCGCGAGAGAGGTACTCGGGGGCGGGGCGCACCGGCGGCGCCGCCACGTAGTCGACGCAGGCCAGCATCTCGGGGACATCAATGTGCTTGGCGCTCAGTCCGGCACGCAGCACGTTGTCCGAGGAGGCCATGACCTCCACGCCCAGACCGGAGATGTAGGCGTGCACGCTTCCCGCCGGTACGAACAGCGCCTCACCGGGCTGCAGGGTGACGGGGTTGAGCAGGAGCGCGGCGGCGATGCCGGGGTCCCCGGGGAAGGTGTCGGCCATCTTCACGACGTTGGAGTCCACTCGCAGCGACGGGGACGTGCCGGCCTCGAACCTGGCGGCGATCTCAGTGACGAGGGCGTCGATCTCCTGAGGGCTGGGACGCGTGGCGGCCGAGACGACATCGGAGAAGACCTGCCGGATGCCGTAACGCGTGGGGTTGAGGCGCAGGGTGCGACGCATCCGGCGGGCCAGGGGGCTGTCCAGGCCGGCCAGGACCTCGACGGCGCGGCGCGGGGCCCGGAAACCGGCGACGGCCTGGAAGCGGGTGAGGGCCAGGACCATCTCCGGCTTGTGGTTCGTGTCCTTGTAGTTGCGGCAGGGGTGGTCCAGGGCGATGCCGGCCTCGTCCTCCAGGGCGTAGCCCTCGGCGGCCTGGGCCTGGCTGGGGTGGACCTGGAGGGACAGGGGCTGCTCGGGTGCGATGAGCTTGAGGAGGAAGGGCAGCCTGCGCCCGAAGCGCCAGATGATGTCCTCACCCAGGAGACGCTCCGGCTCGGCGTCGATGAGGTCGGACAGCACGCCGTCCTCGGCGACCTGGGCGGGACCGGCCGGGTGGGATCCGTACCAGGCCTCGGCCCAGGGGTCACCGTCGTCGGCCCTGCCCAGGAGGGCGGGGATGGCGGAGGTGGACCCCCAGGCGTACCGCTGGCGCGCAGGCTCAAGTCGTCTCATGGCGCCTCACCGTACCGGTGCGCGCGCACGTCCTAGGCCTCGGCCCCGGGAGCCGGGAAGGGGGGTGACCTCGGCCAGACGGGGGTGCGCCTTGTCCTTGTCGGAGAGGATCGCCTCACTCAGCGCGATCGGCCAGGGCACGTTCACCGTCTCATCGGCCAGGTTGAGGAAGGTGTACCGGGCGTCGGCCGACCAGTGGTCGTTGACCAGGTAGGTGTAGGCGGTGTTGGGCTCCAGCGTCTGATAGGAGTTGCCCACGCCTCGAGGCACGAACACCGCCACCGACGGGTCGATCTCGCAGGTGTAGACGGCTCCGAAGGAGGGGCCCTCGCGCAGGTCCACCCAGGCGCCGAAGACGCGGCCGGTGGCCACCGAGACGAACTTGTCCCAGGGCTCGGCGTGGATGCCGCGGGTGACCCCGACCTCGTTGTTGAAGGAGATGTTGTTCTGCACCGGCCCGAAGTCGGGCAGCCCCAGGGCCAGCATCTTCTCCCGCTGCCAGTTCTCCTTGAACCAGCCGCGGTTGTCCCCGTGAACAGTCAGGTCGATCCGCAGGAATCCCGGAATCGGCGTCTCCTCGATGGCAAGCGGCTTGCCCAGCTCGATCTGCCCCATTGATGGCCCCTTCTGTGCGCACAGGTCTTGGTCTCGGCGCCCCGTATCCGTCGAGGCGCCATTGCCCGAGTCTATCGGTGCGGCCCGTCGACACCCCGAAGGACGAGGCCACCAGGGGCGGAACGTGCCGGGAAACACGAACATGAGCTCCCGATCCACCCGATCCTGGCGCCATTGAGGGCCTCAATAGGTCATGCTTGGAGCATGCGAGGAATCATTCTGGCCGGAGGCTCCGGCACGCGACTCAACCCGATCACCCTGGGGACCTCCAAGCAGCTGGTGCCCGTCTACGACAAGCCGATGATCTACTACCCGCTGAGCACCCTCATGCTCGCCGGGATCCAGGACGTCCTGGTCATCACCACCCCCCACGACGCCCCCTCCTTCCACCGTCTCCTGGGCGACGGCTCCCAGCTCGGCGTCAACCTGTCCTACACGGTTCAGCAGGAGCCCAACGGCCTGGCTCAGGCCTTCGTCCTGGGCGCCGACTTCATCGGTGACGACAGCGCCGCCCTGGTCCTGGGCGACAACATCTTCTACGGTCCCCGGCATGGGCACCCAGCTGCGCCGTCACACCAGCCCCGACGGCGGCGTCGTCTACGCCTACCAGGTCGCCGACCCCACGGCCTACGGCGTGGTCGAGTTCGACGAGAGCTTCAAAGGCCATCTCCATCGAGGAGAAGCCGGCCCAGCCCCGCTCCAACTACGCCGTGCCCGGCCTGTACTTCTATGACAACGACGTCGTCGAGATCGCCAAGAACCTCCAGCCCTCCGCCCGCGGCGAGTACGAGATCACCGACGTCAACCGCACCTACCTGGAGGCCGGCCGGCTGACCGTGGAGGTCCTGCCCCGCGGCACCGCCTGGCTCGACACCGGCACCTTCGACTCCCTGGCCGACGCCACCAGCTTCATCCGCACCGTCCAGCACCGTCAGGGCCTCAACATCGGCGCTCCCGAGGAGGTCGCCTGGCGCATGGGCTTCATCGACGACGAGGGCCTGCGCCAGCGCGCCGAGCCCCTGGTGAAGTCCGGGTACGGTGCCTACCTCCTGGGTCTGCTGGAGAACCGGCAGTCCTGAGGATCCTGGCCGGAGACCTCCGGCCTGCTCCGTTCCTGCCTCATGACGTGTGGGCGGGTGGCGCCACTCCGCGCCGCCCGCCCACAGTGCTTACGGCTCCTGGGGCGCCGCGTGCTTCTCGGCCGTGCGAGTCAGCATCGCGATGACGGTTCCCAGAGCCGCAGTGGCGAAGCAGGTCGTGAAGAACCAGACCATCATGGGCGAGACCGGCATGCTCCACCACCACTGGATGTCCTTATTGAGATTGACCTCCCACTGCTCACCAATCCCCTGAACGAATCGCAGCAGCAGCGTGTGCAGGGTGATCGTCTGACACAGCGCTGCACAGACGGTGACCCAGACGGCCTGCGGAACTGAGAACCACGCCCCCTCATCCTGATCGACGGCCAGCATGAGGAAGAAGGTGGGCGCCAGCAGCGGGAAGATGTACCGGGCCTGATAGAGCTCGATGTGCTCCATGGCCCCGTTCGCGTAGAACAACGCCGGAAGGAGGACCATCGCCCCCACGATGATCGCCATGGCGGTCCACTTCCGCCACCCGCCACGACGCAAGGCGACGGCCACGAAAGCACCGGCCGCCATAATGGTGAGCACATAGGGCGCGCGGATCTCCCAGAGGAACGTCATGCCAGCCCGGGGTCCACGTGTGACCCCAGAATCCGCCGAGATACTTCGGAGCAGTCTCCAACCCGATGATGAACTTGTCGAAGAACGACTGCTTGTCGGCGGATGCCGCTGGATCGGACGCGTCGAAAGCACGCAGGAAGTATGCTGACCTTCGACACCTGGGACGAGGCCATAAAGGTGCCGAACCCGAGGAGGGCCACTGGCGAGGGCACTCAGCCCTATCCATCCCCCTCGTCTCCAGGGCACCGCGAAGAGCAGGGCAAGGCCGACGACAAGGAGGAAGAAGGCGGCGTCATATCTCGACGTCAGGCACATCACGGCGCCGATCACCGCGCAGATCACGAGGGCAATACGACGACGCCCCGTTCTGCTGCGGGGCCATAAATGTTGCCGCGGAGTAGGCCATCAGACCTGAGACGGCCCACGAGCTGGGATTGTTGGAGGCGATGAAGTAGACCCCCATGGGGACCCACGAGGCGACAATCGCACCGATGAATGGCCGCCTCAACCGCTGCGGCGCGCAGAAGCCGATGGTTCCCAGAAGCGCCACGGCGATGAGCACATTGACGCCGCGCATCACCAGGACCGAGGTCTGCACGTCCTTGCCGACGAGGAGGTGATGGAAGTGGTAGTAGCCGATCGGGTAGGCACCATTGTCGAAGCGTTTGGACCACGCCATATGAGAATCGTCGTACCCAAGCGCGCATCCCGCCGACTTATTCGATTGCAGGACGTAGCACCTCATTGACTCATCCGCCACCGCGATCGGAACCCGGACCACCGGATCGCCATCGACAACGCTGGTCTGGCAGGACTCACCCGCCGGACGTGGGCACCAGATGCTGCCCAGGTGATAGTCCTCGTCGGGAGACGACTCCACCGGCGAGGACACCGCCCACCCGAGTCCGGTCAGCAGCATGAGGATGAGGAGGATCCCGCCCACCACCGCTGGACGACGTGACGACACCGCCCCGGCCTCTGAGCGGCCCAGGGTCGGCAGTCGTAAGTACTTGGTGAGCTCACGTCTCATGCTGATCTCCGACGAGAAACGGGTGCGAGGGAGTGTAAACCGGTCGGATTCAACCTACAGGAGGCCCTGAAGATAAGCCTCCAGGCGCTCCGTGGAGTCAGCCGGGGTGAAACCTGTGGCCTTTGATCTTCGCCAGGTCCAGGGCCGAGCTCAGTGGCCGCGGTGCGATCCCCTCCTGACCGGCGTAGTACTCCTCAGTGGTGACGGCAGTGACCTCGTCGGGACTGTGGCCGGCGCGCTCGTAGACCCGCTTGGCGACATCGGCCCAGGAGACGATCGGCCCATCACCGGAGAGGTTGTAGGTGCCGAAACTCGGCGCCCGCGGTGAGGAGGTGGATGATGCCCGCCGCCAGGTCGGAGGCGAAGGTGAGGCGCCCGGTCTGGTCGGCCACGACACTCGGCGTGATGCCGCGCTCAGCGAGGGAGAGCATCGTCTTGACGAAGTTCTTGCCATCGCCGACCACCCAGGAGGTGCGCACCAGGTAGTGCCGGGGGACAGACACTGACGGCGGCGTCCCCGGCGGCCTTGGACTGGCCGTAGACGCCCCAGCGGCGAGGGGGTCTCCTCCTCGGTGTGGAGAGCCGTGGCCCCGTCGAAGGTGTACTCGGTGGACAGGTGCACCAGGGTCAGGCCGTGCTGGACGGCCGCCCGGGCCAGGTTGACCGGGCCGACCGTGTTGGCCCGCCACGACAGGCGGCGCCCCTCAGGAGTCTCCGCCCCATCCACGTTGGTCCAGGCCGCGGCATTGATGATGATGTCGTAGCCAGTCCAGTCCCAGGAGGACATGGCGGCCGCGTTCGAGATATCCACCTCGGGCAGGTCGACGCCGGTGGGCTCGAAGCCCGCCTGCGGCAGCAGGGTCATGAGCGCACGCCCGAGCTGGCCGTTGGCGCCGGTGACGAGAACCCGTCCCACGCATCTGCCCTTCTTCGCGCCCGGCACTGGAGCGGGAGGTCCCCTCAGTCTGCGCGGGCATGGTCTCGTTCACTGGCCGTCTCTTCCTTCCCAGCGAGCGTTGTTCTGCCGGCGTCTCATAAGCGTCATCAACCTGTCGATGAACACTACACGAGCACACCGGCCACGTTGGCTGATATCACCAAGGACAGACGGCGTATCGCGCTCCGCTCAGAGGTGGGCACTAGCGCGCCATGACAGCGCGGTAGGCCTCGACATGCGCCTGAGCGGAACCCCTCCAGGTGAACTCGGCGGCCCGTTCGAGGGCGGCGGCCCCCAGGGCCCGGCGCCGCTCGGGATGGGCATCCAGGACCACGAGGCCCCGGGCGATGGCCTGAGCATCCGATCCACAGTAGGCGACGGCGTCGCCCCCGACCTCGGGCAGGCTCAGCTCGCGGGTGGTGAGCACGGCGGCCCCGCAGGCCATAGCCTCCAGGACCGGCAGGCCGAAGCCCTCGCCGATGGAGGGATAGGCCAGGATCTCGCAGCCGGAGAGGAATCCGGGCAGGTCCTCCAGGGGCAGGTAGCCGGGCCGCAGGACGGTCAGGTGCCGGGGTACCTGAGCCAGGGCGGGCTCAATGTCCTCGTCCCACCCGGGTCCGCCGGCCAGGACCAGGGCCGGGGCGTCCTCGCAGTCACGGAAGACGCTGGCCCAGGCGCGCACCAGGTTGGGGACGTTCTTGCGGGGCTCCAGGGTCCCCAGGAAGCCGATGTAGCGCCGGCCCCTCCAGTCCGAGGGAGGCGGCCACGCGGGCCCGCTCGGCGTCGTCGACCGGGTGGAACACGGAGGTGTCCACGCCGTGGTAGGCGACGTGGAAGCGCTCGGGGTCGCCTCCGACGTACTTGATGGTCTCGTCGCGGGTGGCCTGCGAGGGCACGACGAGTGCGTCGGCCCGCCGCACGGCCCGGCGGATGGCGCTGGTGAAGAACTTCTGCTTGAGGGGCGAGTGCGCCTGCGGGTGGGAGAAGAACGTGGCGTCGTGGAGCGTGACGACCACGGGCACCTGGTGCAGGGCCGGGAAGGTGTAGTGGGGCGAGTGCAGGACGTCAGGGGCGGATCCGGTGGATGAGTGCCGGCAGCCCCGTCTGCTCCCAGGCCATCCGGGCGCCGCGCGACTCCATGGACTGCGAGACCGGGAAGAGGTGGGCGCGGGGCACCTTGGCGGAGAAGTGCGCCACGTCACGCTGCTGGACGGCCATGGCCAGGTTGACGCCGCAGGCGATGAGCTCGGGCACGAGGTCGTCGACATAGCGACCCCACGCCTCCGAGGTCAGCCGGGATCGCCGTCGCATCGAGAAGAACCTTCATGACGGCAGGCTACCGCGCCTGGCGCGGTCACCCCGTACTCTGAGCCCATGAGCGCAGATCCTTCCCGCCCGGCGCACTCCCCGGCCCCTCCCCTCCCCGCCTCCCGCACCGCGTCCCTCCACCGCCAATGGGCCCCCGTCCACCGGCTCGCCCCCGCGGGCCACGCGTGGGCATGGTGGTGGAGCAGCTGTGGCAGCCCGTGCCCGGGGGCTCGGGCACCTACATCGTCGAGCTCGCCCAGGCCCTGCGCGCCCGGCGGGTGCCCGTGGCCGGGATCGCCGCCCACCACCAGGGGGCCGCCTCGCCGCGCCAGGTCGGACTGCCGCCGATGCCGATGCGCTCCTCCCACCTGCCGCGCACCGCCCTGTACGAGTCCTGGAACCGTCTGGGGCTGCCGCGGGCCGAGTCCATCCTGCCCGGCGCCCAGCTCATCCACGCCACGACCTGGGCGCTGCCCCCCACCTCGCTGCCGCTGGTCGTCACCGTGCACGACCTGGCCTTCCTGCGCTCACCCGAGCACTTCACCGCGCGCGGCAACGCCTACTTCAGCCGCTGCCTGGAGCGCGTCATCGCTGAGGCCAGCGCCATCGTCGTCCCCTCCCAGGCCACCGCCGACGACTGCATCGCGGCGGGGATCGACGCCGCCCGCCTCTACGTCATTCCCCACGGGGTGCGCACCCGCACCGTCACCGACGAGCAGGTCCGGGGTTTCCGAGCCGCCCGGGACCTCACGCGCGACTACGTCCTGTGGACGGGTACCCGTGAGCCCCGCAAGAACCTGCTGGGACTGCTACGCGCCTTCGCCCTCCTCATTGAGGAGCACGACGACGCCGGCGGCCTCGACCTGGTCCTTGTCGGTCCGGCCGGGTGGGGCGACGACGCCGCCGAGCGCGAGCTGCTGACCCGCCTGGGTGATCGGGTCCACGTCACCGGCAGGCTCGACGACGACGAGCTGGCGGCCGCCTACCGCGGCGCCCATGCCTTCTGCTTCCCCTCCATCTGGGAGGGCTTCGGCCTGCCGGTCCTGGAGGCCATGGCCTATGGGACCCCGGTGGTCACCAGCGCCGGGACCTGCATGGCCGAGGTGACCGGCGAGGCCGGCCTGCTGGCCGACCCCGCCTCGCCGCGTGAGATCGCCGGCCTGCTCGCCCAGGCCATCGGACCGCAGCACGACGAGCTGGCCGAGGCCGGCCGCGAGCGCGCCCGGACCTTCACCTGGGAGGCCTGCGCCGCCGCGCACACGGAGGTCTATCACGCCCTGATCGGGGGTGCGGTGTGACCCAGCCCGTCAGGCGTCCCTCGGCTCGCGTCGTCGTCGTCAACTGGCGCCAGGCCGAGCTGACGATCCGGGCGGCCCGCTCCATCCGTGAGCAGCTGGGAGACGGGGACGTGCTGGTCGTCGTGGACAACGCCTCCGGCGACGGCTCGGCCGAGAGACTTCGCCGAGAGGGACTCACGGTGGTCGAGTCCCCTGAGAACCGGGGCTTCGGCGCCGGCGTCAACATTGGGGCCCGGGGCATGGTCGAGGATGTCCTCGTCCTGCTCAACAATGACGCGGTGGCCGAGCGCGGCTTCCTCGATGCGCTCCTGGCCCCCTGGGCGACCCGCCGTCCGCAGCGGCTCCGGCCGCGACCACGGCGCGGATTCTGCTGGCCGGCCGCTGGAAGCCCGCCGCCCCCGGCCAGCGGGACGCCCTCGTCTCCCCTCGCACCGGGCGGTGGACCCGGGTTGACGATGAGGCCGCTGCCCGCGGCGAAGGGGAGGTCCTGGTCAACTCCACGGGCAACCTGGTGGACGCCTCCGGCAACGGCTATGACCGGGACTGGCTGGTGCCTGCTGGGCAGGAGCACTCCCCCAGTGAGGTCTTCGGCCTGTGCGGGGGCGCCTGCGCGATCCGACGTGAGGCGTGGCAGGCCCTGGGAGGCTTTCGCGAGGACCTGTTCATGTACTACGAGGACACGGACCTGTCCTGGCGCCTGCGCGAGCGCGGGTGGCGAGTCCTCTACGTGCGCGAGGCCGTGGCGCGCCACGATCACGCCTCCTCCTCGGGCACGGACTCACCGATGTTCATCCGGGTCAACGTCCGCAACCGGATCCTGACGGCAGCTGCCCACAGTCCGGCCCCAGTGGTGATGCAGGCACTGGCCCGTACGCTGGTGCGCTCCCTGCGAGGACCGCAGCGCGGCCCGGTGCTGAGGGGACTGGCTCAGGCTCTCGCCGGCCTGCCCCGCGAGCTGCATCGGCGGGCGAGGACCGCGCACGCGGCTCGGCGAGAAGTTGTTGATTGTGGCAAGCGACTACGCCAGCGCCACCCCACTCGATACAGTGACGGGGCTGAAACCTTGTCAGACGCCCCGGGCGGTTCGGTAGCATCTGCCAAGCACGCTGCGCCCCTGACCAGATCAAGGAGGATCCCCGACAATGGCTGGACATGCCGCACAATCCCCACGGGTCACCGTGGTGACCCGGACCCGTAACCGTCCCTGATGCTCGACGCGCGCGGTCCAGTCGGTCGGGGCGCAGTCCTTCCAGGACCTCGAGCTCGTCATCGTCAATGACGCCGGAAGCACCGCGTCGGTGGACAGCGCTCTGGAGAGCGCTCCCGAGTGGCTCAGGGAGCGCACCCGGGTGGTCACCAACGAGACCTCTCACGGGCGCGAGGCCGCCCTGGAGGATGGTCTGGCCGTCTCCTCCTGCGAGTTCTTCGCGATCCATGACGACGACGACTCCTGGGAGCCCGGCTTCCTGGCCGCCTGCGTGGCCCACCTCGATGAGCACCCCGAGCACGGTGCCGTGGCGACGCGCTGCGACGTCGTCGATGAGATAGTCACCGAGGAGGGCCTGACCGAGCGTGGCCGGTGGGTGATGACGCAGGACAAGGAGAGCTGGACCCTCATCGACACGATGGTGGCCAACTACGTCCCGCCGATCTCGCAGCTCATCCGCCGTGAGGTGGCCGATCGCATCGGCCACTGGGACGGCACCCTGCTGACCCAGGCCGACTGGGACTTCAATCTGCGGCTGCTGGCGACCTCCCCGGTGGGATTCATCAGTGACGAACCCCTGGCGCACTGGCACCACCGTGACTCCACCGACGGGACGATCGGCAACTCCGTCGTCGTCGACGCCGCCCACCACCGTACCGACAACCTCGCCATCCGGGACCGTTACGCCCGTCTGTCCGTGAGCTGCACCGGGACCGAGTCCTCCCCGCAGGGCGTGGCGGCCGCTTCCGAGAACCTCGGACTCCTGCTCGTTTCAGCGGAGTACTACCACCGGATCCAGAAGAGGCTGGAGCAGCAGGACGAGGAGATCGCGCACCTCAAGAAGGCCATGCACGACCTACGCTTCACCATCGGCGACCTGCATGACACGATGCGCCAGGTCCTTATGCACGCCTATGAGATCAACGTGCAAAGGATCGATCGCATGTGAGGCCACGGTCAAGCCCTTCTTCCGCACTGTGGCCCAAGGGGTCAAGAAGATGCAGAGGCGCTGAGTAGCGGCACTGACCGCCCGCCGGGCCTCAGTGTTCTTGGTGTGCTTCACCATGGGGCGCGGCGGAGTGATCCGCTCGAAGTGTGCTCCCAGGGCCACCAGCCCCCCAGACTCCATGCGCGGCCCGGGGACGATGTCGAAGGAGGTGGCCTTCTGGTAGGCGTCAATGACGCTGGAGAGCTGCCAGGGCTGGATGGAGCCGGAGATGAGGTAGGCGCCCGGCCGTAGCATCATCGCGGGGATGGAGATGTCCACGGTCCCCTCGCCCCGGCTCGATCCTCTCGGGCTGGAAGCCGTCGTCGAGGCCGTGCAGTCCCCCAGGCGAAGATGCCCTCGCGGGTGTCGATGGAGCAGCCGAAGACGGGCTTCTCAATCGTCTCCTCGCAGTGGTAGTGAAGGCGAATGGTGGCCTCGTCCCCGGTGCGCATGGAGGTCGCCGGCCGGCCCGTGCGGTCGAGCAGCTCGATGCGGCGGATCTGGGCCTCACCACTGCCGAAGCGGGTGCCTTGTCCGTCCTTTGACCTTCTTGGCGCCGTGGGTGACGTCGGAGTACTTGTCGATGACCTTGGGGCCGGGCCGACCTCCTTGAGGTGGCCGTGGTCGAGCCAGGCGACCTCATCGCAGAAGGTGCGCATCTGCGCCAGGCCGTGGGAGACGACGACGACGGTGCGGCCGTCCTCGCGGAACTCGGCGAAACTTGTCCATGCACCGCTCCTGGAACTCCATGTCGCCGACGGCCAGGACCTCGTCGACCAGGAGGATCTCCGGCTCGACGTGGATGGACACCGAGAAGCCCAGGCGCACGTACATGCCCGAGGAGTAGTTCTTCACCGGCTGGTCGATGAACTCACCCACCCCGGAGAAGTCGACGATGTCATCGAACTTGGCCTCGATCTCCTTGCGGCTCATCCCCAGGATGGCGCCGTTGAGGAAGATGTTCTCCCTCCCGGAGAGCTCGGGGTGGAAGCCCGAGCCGACTTCCAGCATGGCGGCCATGCGCCCCCGGGCGGTAATGGAGCCCGAGTCGGGAGCCAGGATCTTGGCGATGCACTTGAGCAGCGTGGACTTGCCCGATCCGTTGTGTCCCCATGAGCCCGAAGGTCTTGCCCTCGGGGATGTCGAAGGTGATGTCCTTGAGCGCCCAGAAGTCCTCGTAGACGCCGCGGCCCCGCTGCAGGACGGCGCCCTTGAGGGACTGGTTGCGGTGGTGATAGATCCGGAAGCGCTTGGAGACGTCCTCGATGCGCACGGCCGACGCGGCAGAGGATGCTGCCGAGGCAGCCGGCACCGACGACGTGAGTGATGATGCGGACGATCCGGTTGATGCGGTCATCTGGCGTGTCAGAGCTCCTCAACGATGCTCGCCGAGTGCCGGCGGAAGAAGACCAGGCCCAACGTGAGCATGACGATCGCCCATGCCAGGCAGGCCAGGAAGACGGGCAGCGACGGCAGGGCGAAGTCGTACAGGCAGGACCGGAAGGCCTCGAGGTAGGTCTCGGCCGGGTTGAGCCGAGCGATCGTCGTGATGGGGATCGGCCCGCCGTTGATCTGCCATCCGGCGTCGAACAGGCGATTCTGGACGCTGTCGAGCATGTTCAGCGAAAAAACGACCCCGGAGGCGTACATCCAGATCTGGTTGAAGATCTGCCACAGGTGGCCCAGGTCCCGGAAGTAGACGGTGGCGATGGACAGCATGAGGCCCAGTCCCGACGGCGAACATGCCCGCCAGCAGGGTGACGACGAGCAGCGCCGGGATCATCGCCAGGACCCCGGGACCGCCCATCAGATCATGGCGATGATGACCAGCACGAGCAGCTCGAAGGCGAAGTCCACGGCCAGTGACAGGACCGCGGAGTAGATGAGGACCTGGCGGGGGAAGTAGACCTTGGTGAGGAGCCCCGAGTTGTTCACCAGGGCGTTCATGGAGGCCATGATGCCGCTGGAGAAGAAGGTCCAACTGAGCACCCCGATACCGATCCACAGAGCGAAGGAGTCGATGCCGGAGTTGCGGCCCGGCTGCACGCCTCTACGGAAGACGACGCCGAAAATGAGGGCGAAGATGGCGATGGTGGCCAGGGGGTTGATGAAGGACCACAGGCGCCCCAGCGCCGTGCCCTTGAACTCCGAGGAGACCGAGCGCTGAGTCAGCCGCAGGGTGAGGTCCAGCGTCTGGCGGGCATCCTCCGAGCGGAGCAGTCGAGACAGCTGCATAGGCTCACACCTCCGTCGCAGTGCCGGTGGGCGCTGGGGAAACCGCCTCCCTGCTGGGCATCAATCCAGTCACACAGCCGGTTGATGCCCTCGGTGACGCCGACCCGGGGCTCCCAGTCCAGCGCCTGGCGGGCTCGCGCGGTGTCCGCCCAGGCTGCGCGCACATCGCCGTCACGGAACTGGCCGGTGACGTGCGGGTGCGGGCGCTCCGTAGTGCTCGGCGATCGCCTGAGCGACCTGCATGATGGTGGTCCGCTCCCCCAGGCCGATGTCGTAGGGCGTGGAGGTGGCTGGCGAGCGCAGGACGCCGGCGACGATGGCGGAGGCGACGTCGTCGATGAAGACGAAGTCCCGCACGATCTGGCCGTCCTCGTAGACCGGGATGGACTGGCCCTGCTTGGCCAGGCGGGCGAAGAGGGAGACGATGCCGGTGTAGGGGTTGATGAGGGACTGGCCGGGTCCGTAGACGTTCTGAAGCCGGAAGAGCACCGGGGTGACGCCGAAGGATCCGCACCAGGAGGTCACGAGGTTCTCCTGGCAGAACTTGGTGGCGGCGTAGACGTTGGCCGGGGAGGCCTTGACCTCGGTGGAGGACTGGACCGAGGGGGTCAGGCCCGGTGAAGTCCCACTGACCGGCCTCGAGCATCGCGTGGGTGCGCTGGCCCGGGGTAGGAGGGGTGTCCCGCAGCATCGATCCCACTTCCCCTCGCCGTAGACGGCCCGGGAGGAGGCCAGGACGATCTTGTCGGGACGGATCTCGTGGCGCACGAGGGCGTCGAGCATCTGGGTGGTGCCGACGACGTTGACGTTGGCGTGCCGGGAGGCCTCGGTGAGCGACTGGCCGGTCCCGGTCTCCGCCGCCAGGTGGACGATGGCATCCGGCGCGACCTCGGGCAGGAGCGAGTCCCAGTCCTCGGCGACGGACACGTCCAGGCGGCGCAGCTCCACGCGCTCGTCGAGCTCGGCAGGGCGAGCCTGGGAGGGGTGGATCTGCGGGTGCATGTTGTCCAGGGCCACGACACGGTCGAAGGCGTCCGCCAGGTCATGCGAGATCGCGCAGCCGATGAATCCGGCACCACCGGTCACGAGGCAGGTACGGGTCACGAGGGTCTCCCTTGGTGTAGTCGAGTCGGGGCGGTGGGACGAGCTCTCACGCGTCGTACAACGGCCTCGTCACTATTCTCGGCGTTCCCGGAGCCGTGCGGGCCGGCGGCCGCCGTTGCCTTCGACACGCCTCAGAGGCGCTGGACACGAGCTCGTCCCTGCCCGGAGCCGCACGCCGAACATATCAGCGTTCGACCTCGGAGACCTCGGGATGCCAGCTCATGCCTTTGAAGGCCTTGGTGACGAAAGCGACGATGTGGTCGGTGATCCTCACCAGCGCCACCGACAGGCCGAAGACGATGACGCAGGTCGCGGCCAGCATCGTGTAGCGCTGAACCGGCACGAAGCCCGCCACGTTGATCTTCTCGAAGAGGACCATGATGACGACGTGGTGGACCAGGAAGATCGGATAGGAGTACTTGGCGATCAGGTCGACGAGTGCACGTACCGGCTGGATCGCCACATAGCGACCGACGACCACGAGGATGAGGAAGGCCGAGATGCCGACGAGTGTGGTGGCCACGTCCTCGGGGATCTCCTCGGGGAGCATCGCCGAGACGGCCAGGACCGCGGCTGCCGGAATGACGACGGCCCAGTGAACCCGGCGGACGTAGAGGACGAAGTAGCTGCCGAAGGCCAACTCGGGGAGTCTGGTCGTGAGGATCATCGCCGAGGGGTAGCCCGCGAAGTAGCGCTGCATGACGATCACGGTGGCGGCATAGGCCGCCAGGATGACGACGCCGGTGACGACCGGGAAGCGGTCGATGGCCCACAAAAGCGCTGGGAAGACGAGGTAGTACAGGAGGATGAACCCGAGGAACCACTCCCCCAGGAGGTAGGCGGTACGCACCTGGAAGTTGGCGACCAGGCCGTCCACGCCGAGGACAGTGAAGATGAGGGAGCGGGTCGGGGCACTGTTGGGCGGCCGCCCCCCGGTCGTGACGAAGAAGTAGAGCGTCGCAAGGACCCAGGCGGTCCAGAACATCGGGTAGATGTTGAGACAGCGCTTCCAGTAGAACCGTTTGAGATTGATCGGTCTCCGATAGGTCACCGTCAGGGCGGCCCCGGAGATGATGAGGAACAGGGAGACGCCCAGCCCACCCGACAGAGATGCCGAAGGGGCTAGTTGGGTCAGGACGTAGCCGCCATCAGCCAGGTAGAGGGTTGTTGAAGTGGGTGAGGACGATGAGAAGCGCAGCCAGGGCTCGGACCAGATCGAGGTAGAAGATCCTGGTCCGTTTCCCGGCGACCGGCTTGACACCCGCCGCCCCTCGCCGACCCGCCCGTCTCGGTCACTCCCCGATCCTCCTGACTCGGCGGTAGGCACCTTGAGGGGTGAGCGCACTGCGGTCGGGATCCAGCGGCTGACCTGATCCTTGACCTGCTGACGAGTGCTGCGAGCACTACGGATCTGTTGGACCATTCGCTGCTCGACGTCAACCCCCCAGTGCTGTGACACCGCGGTGGTGAACTCCCTGGTGTAGTACGACAGATTCGTCAGCTCGATCCTCGCGAAGGAGTCGGAGAAGAGCCATCCGCAGAAGTAGCCCGAGGCCTGCGCAACATAGCCGTAGGCGCGCTCAATAGCGTGGAGGATGGTCCCGTCGATGTCATTCGGCTCAGGCGGGAAGTCCTCCCACTGCCAGTCGTGGTCGAAGAGCGGCTTGAGAGCGGCCGGCCGGAACCAGAACATGGTGCCCAGCGGGGCGATGACCTCCTTGTGAGCATCGAGCGGGACACTCAGATTCAACTCTTTCTCAAGGAGCATCTTCGTGCGATCGAAGTTCGGCCCCCAGCCGGTGGGAGTAGATCGGGAAGTAGTCGGCATGGTTGGGAGGGGTCGGCGACAGCAGACCGAGTCGGGGCTCCGAGTCGAAGGTGGAGATGACGTTCTCGACGAACTCTCGAGTCGGGAGAAGGTTGTCGAAGCACTTGCGGGCGAAGCCCTCGCCCACGGTGTACGGGCTCAGCTGGGTGACCTTCTTGTCATGTATGAAGCAGACGAGGTCGTAGTCGCTGACGATGTCCTTGCACCCCACCAGGAGCGCACTGACGTCCCGACCCCGGTTCTCAATGAGGCGCACGGTCACGTTGTAGGGGAGATCCTTGCAGGCCTCCTCCACCAGCTCCGCCTTCTCCTGAGGATCCGACGGTGAGGATGAAATCCGTCCCCTCGGGCATGGACTGGGCGTAGGCGAGCGTGGGCTCCAGGAGGTCCATGTAGTACAGGTGCGCAATGAGGGCGACCTTCTGCGGCTTGGGCTCGCGGGCCACCGCCTGCGTGGGCAGGACGTAGGTGAGCTGGAGATTCTTGACCAGGTCCGCCATGTTCATGGAGCGCAGGGCGTTGTCCCAGATGAGGTTCGTGTCGAAGTCGGTGTGGTCGCGCAGGTACTCGTAGAGTTCCACGGTTGCGTTACCCACGGCCTGGTGAAGCACGTCCTCGTAGCTGTGGAAGAAGGAGCGGCGCTTGAAGATGGGGCAGCGCCTCTCCGCAATGAGCTGCTTGGGGGCGAAGAGGATGGGCTGCAGGGTGAAGCCCTCGAGGTCCTCAGTATTGACATACACGTCAGAGGTGAAGCCCAGCCGCTCGAAGCGCTGGGTGAAAGGGGCGCCTCGTGGAGTCCCACCGAGTCCTCGTAGGAACTCATCTGAGGAAGGTTGTCCCAGTAGTCCTGGAAGGCCTTGGAGGATACCAGGGAACGCCGGTAGGCGTGGAAGTGGGACTGAAGATGACGGGGCAGGTACCCCTCCAGGGCGTGCCCGAAGGGGTCTCCGGGAGCCAGATGGAACCAGGTGATTCCCCAGAAGTCGATGTCTCGACCCGCCATCTCGGTGAACATCTCCTCGAAGGGGTACACCGGTCCCCATGATGGTGGCGTTGAACAGGACAACCTCGTCGAACTCGACGAGCCGGTCCCAGCCGTAGCTCTCCAGGGCCGTCTTGTAGGCCCAGGCGTCCAACCCCTTGTTCTCCCGCAGGATGATGTTGTCCGTGAAGGCGGTCAGCTTGGCGTAGCTCTTGGCGGTCAACTCACCGTTGACGACAATGACCAGCTCGGAGAGGTTCTTGACCATGTCGGCGAGGAGGGCCTCGACGTAGGAGTCCACGACACCTTGAGCGTCGAAGAAGAAGAAGATGCCGAGTCGCTTCGGGTCCTCACCAAGCGTTGCCATGATGTCCCTTCTGGGCAGTGGATCGGGCCGCTTGCCGCGGCAGGAGAAAAGGGGATGCGACTTCTTGGAGTGTGTCAGCTCGCGCTTGAAGCGAGGATACGGCGGATCTTGGTCGGATCGCCCCACACGCCCGGCGAGTCGTAGGGCCGGTCCGGGAAGGCTCCGTACTCCAGGGTGATGTCCAGGTCGTTGTCCCGGATGTAGGCCTCGACGCGCTCGGCCAGGCTCATCGGCTCACCGGTGCAGGCGTTGATGATGCCGTCGACCTCAGTCTGGTCCACGATCGCGGCGATCTGCGTGGCCAGCTCGTCCACGGAGATGAAGTCGTAGCGGTTCTTACCCGTGGTGAAGGGGAAGGTGGTGCGCCCCTCCTCGGCGGCCTCCAGGAGCTTGGAGAAGATCGAGTTGCCGAACTTGTCGTCGCCCACGATGTAGTAGGCGCGGATCCACTGGGCGACGGCGTCGTGCGCCTTGGCCGACAGGAAGGTGGTCTCCCGCAGCGCGTTCTTGGCGATGCCGTAGAGCGAGGCGGGGTTGCACGGGGAGTTCTCGTCGATGGCACCCTCCCAGTAGCCGACCTCATGCATGGTGCCCCATGACGGCGAGCTGCTTGAGACCTCCCGCATAGAGGTTCTCAATGAGGTTGACGTGCTTGGCCAGGTCGTCCATGTGGGCCGGCGAGGCGTGCTTGAAGCCGTCGCGCCAGGCCATGTGCAGGACGACGTCGGGGCGTCCCCATCTGGTCGTAGATGTCGGCGTCCCCGGAGAAGAGGTCCAGGGAGAGTCTCTCCGCCCGCTCGTCGACGCCGTCGAGTCGCAGGTCGAGGGCCTTGACGTCCAGGCCGCGCTCCAGGAGCGCGGTGACGACGTGGCGACCGATGTAGCCGCCGGCTCCAGTGACGAGAACTGTCTTTGCCATGGTTCTGCATCCTAACAGGTGCGGTTGCGGAGCAATCACTTGGTTCTGCCGGCGATGGTCATGAGGAGGTCGCCGTGGACGGTGGTTCCGTTCTCTGTGGTTGGGAACTGGTCCACCGCAGTGTTCATCATGACGCGGGCGCTGCCGCCCTCGGTCATCTTGCTGGTGATCGTCACGGTGTACTTCTCACCACGGCGCAGGACGAGCCCGTCGGCGGGGAAGCTGTGCAGACCAGCGTGAAGGGAGTTCGCCGGGGCCTCGGTCCTGAAGACCTGCTTGCCGGAGGAGTCCGTGACCTCAACGTTGACCACTGAGGAGTCGATCCACTGCACATCTTCAGCCAGGAAGGCGATGTTAAGGGAACTGACCTCCACAGTGGACGGCAGGGTAATGGTCTCGGAGACGCTGGCCCCGTCCTCGAGAATGTTGACACTCCCTGACTGCGGGGCGTCAGTAGCCGCTGAGTAGACCACCGGAACGGCGGGCACGAAGTAGGGAATCATGACGAGTGCGCTGAACGCCGCCGGCATGAGAAGACGCACCCAGGCCACCGAGCGTGGAATGCGTTCCCCCTGGCCCAGGTCCTCCACCATCGTGCGACGGGGGAAGTTGATGATGAGGATCGCCAGGGCGCAGGCGATCATGAAGCCGACGATGAAGGAGCCCTGGCGGCTGATCCCCACAGTCTCGAGGAACTGCGCGGGGGTCTCGTACTTGGACTGCTCCACGGGGGCGACCAGGTGCGGCAGCAGCAGCTGAGTGAGAATGTTCCGGTCGTACATCGAGTAGCCGGTGAAGGTGTACAGCAGGAACAAGGCGGTTCCCATGCCCGTCTCGAGGAGAGTGTTGAGCAGCACGTGACGCGGGTTGAGGAAGATGATGAGCACCGCGAAGGGCGAGACCATGACGGCCCAGTAGGGGTTGAGCGGAACGACCGTGGCGAAGACGAGGTAGACGGCCATGCAGATGTAGACCGCGTCGGCGGCCAAGGCCTTCGTCCCCCGAGGGCGGCGCAGGTAGGCGAAGATGACGACCCCGACCATGAACACGACGAAGACCGGGATGGTGCTGCCCAACCACGGTATCCCGACGGCGGTGAGCCTCTGAAGCATGCTGCTCATGAATCCACCGGTGGACGCCTTGTAGGCCACGTTGCCGTGGTAAATGGCCCGGCAAGCCACCAGGCCGATGAGTCCAACGCCGAACTGCAGCGCCACCACGCGCAGTCGCTTCTCCCGCAGCAGCAGGAGCGGCACGAAGATGAAGATGGCAAAGAGTTTGAAGGTATTGGCGATCGCGAACCACAGCAGGAACCTGCCCAGCCGGCCACGCAGGTAGGCGCGCAGCCCCAGCAGGATGAAGACGATCATGATGATGTCGTACTGGACGATGACGAAGACCGGGACGAACAGCGTCATCGAGGACAGGAAGTAGAAGGCGACCCACTTGCTGCGCTGCCGGCTGACTCCGAGGTCACGAGCGATATCCACCAGCACCTTGGCGGCGAGAAGCGCGGCGAGCACCATCATGGTCTTGAGCCACAGCTGTGCCGGCGTCGACAGCAGGTACTGGAAGCCGGTGATCCGGTAGATGATGTAGGTCGGCAGTTCCACAGCCCGAAGAGCAGGTAGAGCGGAATGTCGTAAACCGCGGGGTGACCGGTCGAGGTGTGCTCGATCGCGATCTGGTAGAAGTCTCCCACTCGCCCCTGGCGCACCGAGTCCAGGAAGTTGAAGGAGTGCTCGAAGGTGGCTCGCACGTCCCCGTAGAGGAAGAAGGCATAGGCGCCGAGCAGGATGATGCCCAGCAGCGCCCAGTCCACGAGGCCGGGACGCTCGGTACTGCTCCACCAGGAGCCCAGGCGGCTGTCCACCACGCGCTCGACCAGCCGGCGTCCCTGATCGCTCGTCGTCTCAGTGAGCGCGCGCATCCGTGTGACGAGGCCGGCGGCGGAGCGGGTCTGCGGCGTGGAGTCGTGATCGGTTTTCTCGGCGTCGTTGTTCTTGACCTGACTCGTTTTGTTCTTCGCGGACTTACCGGACACGAGAGCCTGCCTGTTCATCGGGGTGGTGGACAGTGGTCGCCCCGCCGGAGGCGCCGAGACGCTCCAGGAGGGCTTTGCGGGAGATGAAGTTGTAGATGAGCACGATCGCCGTGGCGAGGATCTTCCCCAGGAAGGGGCTCATGCCGGCGAGGTCGGCGCAGACGTAGAGGATGAGTGTGTTCAAGCCCAGTGCGACGACGTTGAGCAGAACATACAGCGTGAATTCCTTGAGGACACTGACATTCTCCTGCGCTTCGAAGACGTAGCGCCTGGAGAGGATGTAGTTGAGCACCACCGAGGTGGAGAAGGATGTCGCACTGGCGATGAGGTGGGGCACGCCCAGCCCGTACAGCACGGTGAAGAGGCCGAAGTCAACGCTGAAGGAGATGCCGCCGACGACGAGGAAGCGCCCGAACTGCGCAAGGAGGGGACGCAGTTTCTCCTGGAGGGTGCTCAAGAGGCGTTCCCGCCGGGGCGTTCCTGCGCGGAGGGACCCGCCTGCGACGACGTCGGGCCGCCCCCGAAGCTCGACGGCCCCTCGGAGGGTCCGAAGTTGAGGCGCTCACCGATGACCACGCGAGGCTTGCTGACGACGCGCCCGTTGATGCTGAGAATGTACTCGCCCAGGATTCCGATGAAGAACAGCTGGATGGAGCCCCAGGAAGAACAGGCCCACGGTGCGCGAGGCCTCTCCCACTGGATAGGCGTTCCAGTCGATGAGCTTCTTGACCAGGACGAAGGTGGCCAGGCCCAGGCAGATGATGCCGACGAAAGGTGGCCACGAAGGTGGCCATGCGCATCAGCAGCTTGGTGGAGCTGGTGATGCCCTGCATGGCGAAGTCGTAGTTGCGCAGGAAGTTGAAGTTCGACTTTCCTCGGGAGGACTGGGCCTGATCGTACTGGACGATCTCGAGTCCGATCCCGTACTCGGCGACCACCGTCTTGAAGTAGGGCTGAATATCGCCGATCTGCCGCAGAACATCGATGAACTCGACGTCGTAGAGCCCGTATCCGGTGAAGCGCGCGATCTGAGGGGTGTCGGCGAACCAGTCGATGAGCTTGTAGTAGAGGTGACGGCATCCCGTCATGATGAAGCCCTCATCAGAGGATCTCCTCTGCCCGATGACGACCTTGGCTCCGGCCTCCCAGCGGGCCACGAACTCCGGGAGGTTCTCCGGAGGGTCCTGGAGGTCGCCGAAGAGCATGAAGGTCGCATCCCCCGAGCCGTAGGTGAGCGCCGAGAAGACATTCCGGTGAAAACCGAAGTTACGGGCGTTGAAGACGGCCTTCACCCGCTTGTCTTCACCCGCCAGAGCGCGGATCGCATCGCGGGTGCCGTCCGTCGAGTAGTCATCGACGAAGATGATCTCGTAGTCGTACTGGGGAAGATGCGTGTGAAAAACCGAATTCAGTCGGTCATACATCAACCTGACGCTTTTTTCCTCATTGTAACTGGGGATGACGACGCTGATCTTCTTCATGGACAGGTCAAAGGTCCTCACGTGACTCATTGATCGAGGCAGGGGCTCCACCAGGGGCTCCAAGGGGCATACCCGACCATGCCGGCAGGAGGTGCGGGGAGCACCTCTCGTTATGCTAACACCTCGCTCAATCCCCCTTGTCTTCCTCCCGATGGCGGCCGACACCGCGCAGACGCCTGCCGGCACTCGTCGCGGCGCGCGCCAGGCCCGAGGCCCCACCGGTCAGGTAGCGGTAGGCGGGCTTGAGAGCACTGCCCATGTCGGGGTGGTGGACGTCAACGTAGGTGCGCACCCGGGCGCCGACTCCGGCCAGCGGTCCGAACCGGGCCTGGAGGAACCTGACCTGCTCATCGGTGTGGGCCGGAAGGTCCGCGGTGACGACTCGATGCTTGTAGGCCAGAGCCCCGTAGAGCCGCCCGGCCCAGGCCGGGAGTGAGCACCTCGCGGGGGTGGAAGCCGCTGGACATGGCCGCATAGACGGTCAGCAGCTCGAGCACCTCGGCGGCGCGGGCGCGCCTGAGGCGCTCGGCGGACTGCTCGGCTCCGGCGGCGGCCTGATCGGTCAGCCGCACGAGCTCCTTGGCCCCTTCACTCAGGGTGCGCAGCGCTTCGGGGCGGGCCATGAACATCGCGCCGGGAGGAACCACGGGGGCGAGCGGATCCAGCTCGACGGTCAGGCCGAGCCGCCGGGACAGGGCCTTGGCGGCGCCGGCCAGCCCGTCCCATGTGGGTCCTCCGTGAGCCCTGTCCCGATGTGGCCGGCGGCGGGCATGGCCACGCCGAGGCCGGGGTGACGCGCGAAGAGCTCGATGAGGCCGGCCGTGTACCCCGGCGAGTCCAGCAGGCAGTCGAGCGCCTGCCGGTGAGCGACGTCGTCGGCCCGCGTACCGGGGCCGGGCGGGGGCCCCACGGTGATCCGTAGGACAAGGGGGCCACCGTCGCCGCCCTCGTCACCGTCGCCACTGTCGCTGCCGCCGGCGGCGCGCCCGGGATCCCAGAGGTCGTCGCACTGGGTGAGGAAGGCGATCGTGCCCCGCGGGTCGAGGTCGCGCACCAAGCGGAAGGACACGCCCCCTTGCCCGTGCGTCGAGCCCCCCTCTGTGTCCTCCCGGGTGGGACGGCGTCCGGTGACCCGCTCCAGGTCGGCGGCATCCAGCGGTTCAGGCGAGGTGACTACGACCCGCCAGTGCGCCGGCAGGCTCGCCAGGCGCCGGGCCAGGCCATCGGCCTCGGCACGCTCGAGCACCTCCCTCCCGGCCGGGACGTGGACGACGACGCAGCCCGAGGGCCGCCGCTCAGGCGAGCTCGTCTCGGCACGTCGGTCCCCCGCGGCCCCGGGGACGCACCCGGTCACGACCTCGGTGAGGCCGGCATTGACGATGAGGTCTCGGGCGGCCGCGGTGTGGACGACGTCGGACAGGATGAGGTCCTCGCTGTAGCCGGCGGCCACGGCGGCCTCCAGCAGCTCCCCACCGACGACGGCCTGGCGGTCCTGGTGGAGTGGGTCGTGGAAGAGGGCGCGTCGCTTGAGCAGGGGGCAGCCGTCGGCCAGCAGCGCTGGGGCCTCCTCGATGGCCGGGTTCTCCGAGCGGTAGCGGTCCACGGGGAAGGCGACCTGCCAGGTGTGGCCGAGCTCGGCGAAGTGGCCGGTGAAGCGCGACTCGTGCCACTGGATGGAGTCGCGGTAGGAGGTGACCGGCGGCATCTGCTCCCAGTACTCCCGGAAGGCCGGGTCCGTCAGGAGCCTGCGGCGCACCGCGATCCAGTGGGACTGGAGGTGGCGGGGCAGCTCGCGCTGGGCGAGGAAGGGGTGGGGACGCATGGCGGCGTGCTCGGTCATGCCCCAGAAGGAGATATCGCCCCAGTTCGCGGCGCGGGTGAGGACCTCCCCCCAGGGCCGCAGCGGCGCGTAGTAGGTGTGGTTGGTCAGGATGAGCTCGTCGAAGTCGGCGAGCCGCTCCCAGCCCAGGTGCTCCAGGCCGGCTCGGTAGGCGCCGGCGTCGAGTCCCTCATTGGGGCGCTGGAGGATCTCATCACAGCAGGTCCCCACGCGGGCGCGGTCGGCTTCGCCGATGGGCGAGTTGGAGACCAGCAGGATGTGGTTGGCGTGGGGCCGCAGGGAGCTGAGCGCGGCAACGACGTAGTCGCGGACCTGATGATGAGGATCGAAGTGGAAGTAGACGAGTCCTCGGTTCATGTGGAGGTCCTTCCCGGCAGGTGGTCGATGAAGGCGGCTGGTAAGGAAGCGGTGAGGCGGCCAGTGTCTCATGAGCTGTCTCATGCACTTCTGGCCGCCTCGCCGCTCCCCCGGTGCGGGATGTCAGCGGATGGTCACCTTCCCGTTGGGCGCCACGGAGATGCTGCCCTTCTCAAAGGTCTGGGTCGTGGTGCCGTCGGCCTGGCGCACTGCGCGCCCGGTGGGCAGCCCCACCTTGGAACGTTCCCAGCCGGCGGCGGCCCAGGCGTTCAGGATCGAGCCGTGGATGAAGCTGACCCGGCCCCCGGGGCGCCAGTAGGCGATGCCTCCTTCGAAGATCTGATGACGACTGCCACCGACTCCCGCCACGCCACCGCTGCGCGGGTAGCCCATGGACCCGGTCTGATAGCCGTAGGCACCCCAGGCACTGAGCACCGGCTCACCCACGAACTGCGCACCAGTCGCCGGGCTCCAGTAAGCCACCCCGCGCTCGAAGCGCTGGAACACTCCACCCTTGGTGGAGGCGGTCTCGTTGGAGGTGGGCAGCCCCAGCCAGGAGTGCTCCCAGCCGGCGGCGGCCCAGGCGTTGAGGATCGAGCCGTGGATGAAGCCGACCCGGCCCCCGGGGCGCCAGTAGGCGATGCCGCCTTCGAAGATCTGGTGACGGCTGCCGCCGACTCCTACCACGCCACCACTGCGCGGGTAGCCCATGGACCCGGTCTGATAGCCGTAAGCGCCCCAGGCACTGAGCACCGGCTCACCCACGAACTGCGCACCAGTCGCCGGGCTCCAGTAGCCCACCCCGTGCTCGAAGCTCTGGAACACCCCACCCTTGGTGGAGGCCTGGACGCCGGAGGTGGCCGCTCCGATCCAGCCGTTGGCACCCAGGGCGCTGCGCAGGGCGACGGCTCCCGGATGGTCCTGGGGCACGGTCGACGGCGCACTACTGCTTCCTCCCTGCGGGGAGGAGCCCTGCGCCTTGGCGATGGCACGGATGGTACCGAGCTTGGAGTAGCCGACGTTGCCGGGGCAGGTGGTGTAGCCGACGTCGCGGTGCCCGAGGATGCGGGCATGGAGATGGTGGAGCCGGCCTGGTAGCGCTCGGTCGTCCACACGTGCAGGCCCGCCCAGCCGGTGACATCGGAGATGCCGGCTCGTTTGAGGAACCATCCGGCCATCTTGCCCACGGAGCTCAGTTGGGCATCCGAGGGGGACACCGTGCTGTAGTCCCCCATCATGGAGATGCCCATGGTGCCGGTGTTGACGCCGCGGGCGTGCGCCCCGATGCTCATCCTGCCGGCCGGTGCCGCCACGGAGCCGGAGCGCCCCTCGAAGACGGTGCCGAACTTGTCGACGAGGAAGTTGTAGCCGATGTCGCCCCAGTCCAGGACGACCGCGTGGTAGTAGTAGATGCCCCGCACGATGGAGGCGGACTGGCCTGCTGAGTAGCTGTTGGTGCCTGCGGTGTGGTGGACGACGACGTGGCCGGCTCTCGCGTACTCGGGATCCCAGCTCATGTAGGAGGCATTGGCCCCCCCACTCGGCCCGGGTGGTCACCGCGACCGGCAAGCCATTGGCGGTCGTCGCAGCCGGTGCGACGACAGGCACGGCGGCTGGTGCAGCAAACGATGCTGCGGCCGGCCGGGTGACCGATGCGGGGCTCGCGGGCAGCGTCATGGCGACCGGATCCACCTGAGTGCCCTGGTTCTCAGTGGCGGAGGCATCCTCGATGACGGGGGTCGGTGCGGCCTGGGTGGTCGTGAGGTCGTCTGCACCGAGGACCTCCTCGCCCTGCGGGCGGGAGGGGGACCAGGGCCAGCTTGAGCCCGGCGGGAAGCGAGCTGCCCACGACGGAGGCCTGGATCGCGTCGGCCCCGCCGGTGACGAACTCCCCCGTGCCGGGGGTGGCGCGGTCGTCGCGGCCGGAGTCGGCCGCCTCACTCAGGTACCAGGGCGACCAGCTCCCGTTCTCCCGCACGCGCAGGTAGATGCGTACGCCGTCGGGCAGGTCGGCGCCGCCGGTCCAGGTGAAGCCGGCGACGAAGAAGCGGTCGACCTCGAGGGGGGGTCGGTCAGCAAGGCGGCGTCCGCCTGCGGGTCCGTGGCCGCCGGCAGGATCGACGGGACCGGCGCGCCGGCTGCCCCCGTCGTTTGAGCGAGGGCGGGCACGGTGGCGGTTGCGCCGAGCACCGCCGCCGCACTCGCCGAGGTGGCATCGGCCGAGCCGGCCTCCTTTCCCGTTGAGGCCCGAGCGTCGTCGAGCCCCGACTGCGCAACCTCGGTGGCCTGCCCGCTAGCGGTGGTCAGATCGAGGATCTGCACCGGGGCGGGGGCCTCGCCCTGACCACCTGCGTCGCCGGCGCCCGGAGCGGCACCGGCCGCGGGGACCAGGCTTGACAGGAGCAGCGAGGTCAGGGCGATGAGCCCGGCGGAGCGGCACGCGTGTGCGCGGGCGCTGAGACCACCGGCATGGCCACTGAGGCGATGGCCGCCGCGTGGAGCGATGCGGCCAAGAGCGCGAGGGACGTTCATGGGGTTCCTTTGAGGTGATACCGACGGGCGTCCATCAGGCCTCACCATCACAACCGACGACGCGCTCCCTCGAGAGGCACGAAATCGAATTTCTGAGCAATTTCCAAGAGATTGCTGATAGTTTACTGAATATCACGGAGGGTCCTTGACGGCGACGGCTACATCGGCACTCAGAATCCCGGAGACCGCCAGCTCACCCCGCACTTTTTCTTGAGGCTCCGCGGTTTTACCGGTTCACGACGCGTCTATTGCAATCCGATCTCACCACCCCGGGGTGCTCGGTCAGGCTACGCCGTCCCGGGAGTCGCGCTCTGCAGCCGCCCGTGGGTTCGAGCGCACTCCTGTGGCATGATGGCGTCGGCCATGATGGGCGCTCAGCGCCCGCAGTTCCCACGTATCGGAGCGAGTTCTATGCACGTCCTCATCACCGGAGGCGCCGGCTTCATCGGCGCCAACTTCGTCCACCAGACCCTGGTGCGCCACCCCGATGCCACCGTCACCGTCCTGGACAAGCTCACCTACGCGGGGAACAAGGGCTCGCTGGCGGACCTGGGTGACCGCGTCACGCTCGTCGTCGGGGACATCGCCGACGCCGATGTCGTCGACCCGCTCGTCGCCCAGGCCGACGTCGTCGTCCACTTCGCGGCCGAGTCCCACAACGACAACTCGCTGCGCGACCCCCTCCCCCTTCATCCAGACCAACCTCGTGGGCACCTTCACCCTCCTGGAGGCGGTGCGCCGCCACAAGGTGCGCTTCCACCACATCTCCACCGACGAGGTCTACGGGGACCTGGAGCTGGACGACCCGGCAAAGTTCGAGCCGACGACGCCCTACAACCCCTCCTCCCCCTACTCCTCGTCCAAGGCCGGAAGCGACCTGCTCGTGCGCGCCTGGGTACGCTCCTTCGGCGTGGAGGCGACGATCTCCAACTGCTCGAACAACTACGGGCCCTACCAGCACATCGAGAAGTTCATCCCGCGTCAGATCACCAACCTCATCGACGGCGTGCGCCCCAAGCTCTACGGCGCCGGCGAGAACGTGCGCGACTGGATCCACGTCCTGGACCACAACGACGCCGTGTGGGACATCATCGAGAAGGGCCGCATCGGCGAGACCTACCTCATCGGCGCCAACGGCGAGAAGAACAACAAGGAGGTCGTCGAGCTGATCCTGGAGCTCATGGGCCACGCTCCCGACGACTACGAGCACGTCGCCGACCGCCCCGGTCACGACATGCGCTACGCCATCGACAACTCCAAGCTGGTCGAGGAGCTCGGCTGGGCGCCGAAGTTCACCGACTTCCGCTCCGGTCTGCAGGCCACCATCGACTGGTACCGGGACAACGAGGCCTGGTGGCGCCCGCTCAAGGCTGAGGTCGAGGCCAAGTACGCCGCCCAGGGGCAGTGACCGGGCAGCGCCGCCATCGAGCCGCCATCGATAAGCCGTGACGTGTGGGGTCCCCGCGGGGGCCCCACACGCGTCTGCGCCCGGCGATCCTCGTGTCAACATCCAGAATGACCATGGGCGGGCAAAGCCGTATCAAGTGAGACAGGTTCTCGCCGCCATCGAGAAGAAGGGGGAGACGGAGACATGAGTACAGCCATCGACACTGCAAGGTACAGCTTCCGCGTGACGTGGTCAGCGGAGGATGACGAGTTCGTTGCCACCTGCGTCGAGTTTCCTTCACTCTCCTGGCTGGACGGAACCCCTGAACTGGCCTTGTCTGGTTTACGCAACCTTGTCAGCGAGGTGGTCGCCGACCTCCTCGCGTCGGGGGAAGCGGTGCCAGAGCCTCTATCGACCCGTCACTACTCGGGTAAGTTCCAGCTGCGCCTCGGCGAGGACCTGCACCGGCGTCTGGCCATGGAAGCAGCAGAGCAGTCCACCAGCTTGAATCAGTACGTCGTGTGAAAGCTGGCCTCAGTCTCCTGACTCAGGATCATGGAGCGAGCCCCCTCAGTCGCAGGCGGTGATGCGCCACAGTGAGGTGCTGCCCTGGGAGTCGATGAGCTCGAGCCCCTCGCTGGGGATTCGGGTCAGCGGGGCGTCCCAGCGCAGGGGGGCTGCTCCTGCCACGGAGCCCGCGGCCGTGGCGTCCGAACTGCTGTAGAAGTAGCGCACCCCCAGCCGGTTGAGGAGCGCGCAGGTCTGGGAGCCCTTCTGCCCCAGGGTGGGCCAGGCAGAGGGCAGGGTCGCACCCGGGGTTCCAGGTGCTGTCTGGTCACGCGTCGGGTAGACGACGTGGACCCCGCCCAAGGACCACAGGTGGGCGGCCCCTCGCGATGGCGCTCCGAGGACGACCGCGTCCTGAGGCAGGACGCTCCTCGAGCGCTCAATGAGCGCCAGGGCGTCCTCGGTCAGCAAGGTCCCGTACTTGATGCGCTGCGGGTCGTAGACGGAGGCAACAAGGTTGCGTTCCAGGGGGACCCTTGCCACCACCGGCAGAAGTACAAGCGCTGCCAGCATGGCCACCGCCGCACGCTGCGGCCGGGCCCCGCCAACCCGTGAGGCCAGTCGACGCAGCAACCCCCACAGTCGTCGCCCAGGCCGCCCGGCCCCGGCCTGCACCATGAGAACGAGCGCCGGCGGGATGACAAGCGGAAGGATCCGGGCCTTCTGGAGGTACCAGGGCGCCCCGAGCTGACGGCCGGCCCACTGGGGTCCCCCCACGAGGACCACAAGCAGCAGCGACAGGAGCCACATGACGAGCCAGGGGCGCTGATCCCGGTGTGCACGTGCCGACCATGCCGCCGCCAGGGTGAGTCCGCCGAACACGATCCCGACGGGCACGGAGGCCCCCGGGACCGCCCCATACATCGGCAGGTCGATGAGCGCCTGCCCCAGGGTCGCCACGATGCCGCCCACTCCCCCGGCCGGGCGCTGATAGCCCAGGACAGAGGCCAGGGAGGCGCGCATGACCCAGGCCCCCATGGCCAGGACCAGCACGGACGCGACCGCTCCGGCCACCAGGAGGGCGCCGCCGCCCCGCCTGGTGGCGCTGCGACGCCATCGGGAGACGAGGAGGTTGACCAAGAAGGGTGGGCTCAGGACGGCGAGGTTGAACAGGCCGGTGCCGTGCGCCGCCACCACGCCGCCGGCGGCGGCCATGGCGAGGAGGACCAGTACCAGACGCAGGCGCCACGAGACGGTTTCCTGACGCAGCAAGTCGTAGAGCACGAGGACGCCGGGAAGCCCCGCAACGCTCAGGGCGTAGGGCCACACTGCCAAGGCCGTCATGGGCAGCAGTGGGAAGCCCACCACCGCGGCGCTGAACGCCAGCACAGCGGCGACCGCGCAGGTCCGTTGCCTGCGGCGGGCTCGGTCCGTCTCCGAGGCCCGAGTGGCATCGAGACCGGTGCCCCGGGCGAGCAGCCCCAGCAGGCTCAGCGGCCAGACCACCGCGGTGAGGGCCAGCACCCCCGCGGTACTGACCGGGGCCGGGACCGCCCGGTGCCAGCGCCACCGCCCCGTGCCAGACCGTGGGGTAGTAGACGGCGCGGCCGGAGTAGAGGGCGGACAGGCCCCCCAGCATGGAGGCGTTGCCGCCCTCGCGGATGGCCGCCACCGCGTTGAGGTGGAAGGTGGCGTCGAAGACCTGCGCCGGGTAGCCGGGCCCCGGCAGGACGGACAGAATCACCCCGGCCGGCACGGCAACGGCCACGGTCAGGCCTGCAGCCAGGATCACCCACTCGGCCCGGCCCTGCGACGCCGCTCGTCGCGCACGCTCCGGCGGAGCACCGACGAGCAGCCGTGCCATCAACGCCACGACCGCCGTCAGGCCGGCGATCACCGCCCACCCCCAGGGGAGCCAGGGCAACGCGAGGGTGTGGGCGAGGATCTCCGCCGCCGCGATAATCGCCGAGCTGAGCGCGGGAGCCACCGCCAGCGACGGCAGTGCGGCAAGACGCGCCGAGCGTCCCACGATCCAGCCGGGCGCCAGGAGCAGCCCGGCCACGACGAGCGTGGCGGCCGTCAAAATCCAGCCGGAGTCTCCGGACAGCCCCGCCGCCACGCTCGCAGTCATTCCTCCTGCCGACCTCAGAGCGCCTGCGGGGTCACTCGCCTCCGCCGATGGTCAGGCGCGGCACACCGGTCCACTTGGCGGCGTCGGTGGCGCGGCGCCCGTCCAGCAGGAGGCGCAGCCCGGGCAGGTCGGTGGCGGAGAGCTCGCCGTACTCGGGGTGGTCGGCCTGGACGATGGCGACGTCGACCTGCTCCCCCAGGTGGTAGGGGGTCCAGCCGAAGCCGGCCAGCTCCTCGTCGGTGTACATGGGGTCGTGGACGAGGACCTCGGCGCCGGCCTCACGCAGGGCCTCCACGGTGGGGAAGACCCCGGAGAAGGCGGTCTCCTTGACCTTGCCGCGGTAGGAGGCCCCCAGCACGACGACGCGCAGGCCCTTGAGCGAGCCGAGCACCTCGGTGGCCCGGCCCACCACGTAGGCGGGCATGGTGGCGTTGAAGGTGCGGGCGGTGCGCACCACGGAGGCGTCGGGGTCGGTGGACAGGTACAGGCGCGGGTAGACCGGGATGCAGTGTCCGCCCACCGCGATGCCGGGGCGGTGGATGTGGGAGTAGGGCTGGGAGTTGCAGGCCTCAATGACGCGCTCGATGTCGAAGCCGGCCTTGTCGGCGTAGACGGCGAACTGGTTGGCCAGGCCGATGTTGACGTCGCGGTAGGTGGTCTCGGCGAGCTTGGCCATCTCGGCGGCCTCGGCGGTGCCCATGTCCCACACGCCGTTGGGGCGGGGCAGGTCGTCGCGCTCGTCGAAGTCGAGGACGGACTCGTAGAAGGCGATGCCGGCCTGGGTACCGGCCTCGTCCAGACCGCCCACGAGCTTGGGGTAGCGGCGCAGGTCCGCGAAGACGCGGCCGGTGAGAACCCGCTCGGGGCTGAAGACGAGGTGGAAGTCGGTCCCCTCCTTCAGGCCGCTGATCTCCTCGATCATGGGCTTGAAGCGGCCCCGCAGCGTGCCCACGGGCAGGGTGGTCTCGTAGGAGATGAGGGTGTTGGGGGTCAGGTGGGCGGCCAGGGAGCGGGTGGCGTCGTCCATCCAGGCGAAGTCCGGCTCCCAGGTGGCGTCGTTGACGAAGAGCGGCACGACCAGGACGATGGCGTCGGCCTCGGGGATGGCCTCGGCGTAGTCGGTGGTGGCGCGCAGGGCGCCGTTGCCGGTGGCGGGGCTCAGGGCGGCGAGCTTCTCGGCCAGGTGGGCCTCGCCGGGGAAGGGCTCGGTTCCAGCGTTGACGGCCTCGACGACGGCGGGGTTGACGTCGACCCCGATGACCTCGTGGCCCTTGTCTGCGTACTGGACGGCCAGAGGCAGTCCGATCTTGCCCAGGGCGACGACGGCGATGCGCATACGGGTTGGTCCTTCCGACGGATCAGGCTGAGGCTCAGGTTGATGCTCAGATGGCGGCTCGGGTAGCAGCCCTCCGTATGATACGGCGCTTACCATGTCCACATGCACGACTTGGACCACACGGACCGCACGGACACGTCCCCTTCCGGATACCGCCTTCACCTGACGTCTCCGACGTGGACGCACGGTCCAGCGGGCACTGAGTTCCCAGAGTCCTCAGCGTCTCCAGCGTCCCCGGCGCCCCAGTACCACCTGTGGCGACCGCTACCGCCCGGGTCCGATGACCTGGAGTCCCTGCGGCGCGAGCAGCCCGAACGGCGCACGGGGGCCTGGACACTCATCGAGGCCGACGACGGCATCGTGCGCCTGACCACGGACCGCACCCGTTCCCACCACCTGTTGTTCACCCGCGCGGGCGACACCTGGGTCATCAGCGACGACCCTGAGGAGCTGCGCCGCCACGCCCCGACCTGGGTGCGCGACGAGGAGGCCGCCGAGGTCTTCCTGCACGCGGGCTTCACACCGGGGACGCGGACACTGGCCCACGAGGTCTACGCCACCCCGGCCGGCTCGGTGGTGGAGCTGCGCCCCGACGGCACCTGGAGCAGCCGCTCGTGGGAGACCTACCGGTACGCCGCCGACCCGATCACCTCCCCAGAGGAGTTCGCGGCCGTCTTCCGCAGCGCGCTCGACACCGCGGTCGAGCGCGTCCTGCAGGACATCGACGGCCGCCAGATCCTCGTTCCGCTCTCCGGTGGGCTGGACTCCCGGCTGCTGGCCGTCTGGCTCAAGCGTCACGGGGCCCGCGACGTGGTGACCTTCACCTACGGGGTGCCGGGCAGCTCCGAGGTCGCCATCTCCCGAGGCGTGGCCGAGGCGCTCGGGCTGGACTGGTTCACGGTCGACCTGGACCCCGCCGAGGTGGCTCGCAGCTGGGCCGGGCCCGACGGCGTCGACTTCCAGAGGCGTACCTGGGGCCTGACCTCCCTGCCGCACGTCCAGGACTGGTACGCCCTGCTCCAGATGCGCCGCAAGGCCCTGATCGACACCGATGCGGTGTTCCTGCCCGGCCACACGATCGTCGGCAACATGCATGACGAGCACCTGCTCGAGGGCAGCCCCTCAGGTAGCGAGGTACTCACCACCGTGGCCCACCACCACTCGCTGCTTCAGGGGGACCGAGATGCGTGGCGCCACCTGCCCCTGCTGCGCCGGGCAGTGGTGCAGGGAGCCCAGGAGGTCTCCTTCCCGACCAACCCGGGCGAGGACCTGCCCGGAGGCGGACGCTGCGTCCAGGAGCTCCTGGAGTGGGTCAACCTCCAGGAACGTCAGGCCAAGTACATCAACGGGTCCTTCAAGGCCTACGAGGCCTTCGGATACGGCTGGGCGCTACCGATGCTCGACACCGAGATGTGGCACGCCTGGCTGCAGGGATCGGAGGAGCTGACCGCCACTCGCGACTGGTACGCGCAGTTCACGGCGGAGGTCTACGGCGAGGCGACGGGCACTGCCTCCCAGCTCTTCGAGGCGCCGGCCGCGCGGATCCCGGCTGGACCGCGGCGAGCGCTCATGGCAGCGCTGACCGTCACCGGCACCCGCACGGCGCTGTCCCGAGCGGTCTCCATGCGCACCATGCTGCACCACCCCATGGCTTTCGAGGCCTTCAACGCCCCCATGCCCTACGCTGAGCAGATCCTGCGCATGGCCAAGGGGGCCGCCTCGACGGGCCTGTGGACGCGGCTGTTCCTGAACGGGACCTGGGGCGCCGAGCCCGTCGCCCCCACGAGCTGAGAGCTCTGAGAGCTCATAGGCCCCGATACGGGCGCTGTCAGAGCGTCAGCAGGTCGTCAGCCGCAGATGTCGATGCGCCACAGCGATGCCGTGCCGCCGGAGTCGACGAGGGTGAAGCCGCTGGAGGTGTCGACCCCGTAGAGGCCGGGTCGGAACTTGCTGAGCCGGTTGCCGTTGAAGACGATGTCCTTGTCGGCGTAGAAGTACTGGATCCCGTGCCGCTGGAGTAGCTCGCACACGTGGGGGTCGGTGTGAATCCGGTTGAAGTTCTCGCGCAGGTAGATCCCGTCCTGGTCGTCGGCGGCCTGACCGGGGAAGACCCACACGCTGCGCATACCGGTGAGAATGGGGATGTAGCCGGTCCCGGCCACCGGGTCACCGATGACGACGGCGTTGTCCGGCAGCTCGTCGGGCAGGCGGCGGATCATGTCGAGCTCGGCCGTATCCGCGATGAAGCGGGTGTCTCCGTGCACCGGAAGATATCCCTCGCGCACATCGGTGGCCACGGCCCGGCTCCCGATCAGCATGATGGGCAGGCACACGGCCAGGACGGCGACGGCGGCCCCCGCCCTGAGCACCGCAGTGCTCACCGAGGCCAGGCCAATACGTCCCAGGGCTGCGCGCAGCGCGGAGCCGGCCCGCGCTCCCAGCGGGCTGAGCCACGTACGCAGCGCATCCAGGGCGATCACCACGAGCAGCACCGCCAGAACGGCGGTCATCGCCTTGATGCGGTGGGGAACTCGGTAGAACAGGCCGGTGAACGCCGAGAGCACCGGGATGGGGGCGATGGCGGCCAGGATGAGGGACATGCTGAAGATCCAGGCCACCACCAGCTCCCAGTTGCGCCGCCGCCACAGGCAGATCGCCGCGCCCAGGAGGCACAGGGTCGCCAGCGGCATCTCGATCCACTCGATGGCCCAGCCGCCGAAGTAGTTCAGGGTGATGGGGATGAGGAGCTTGGTGGTCAGGTTGCTCCAGTCCAGCTCGGTGTACCTGCCGAAGTGGTGCTGCTGGGGACCGGGCAGCACGACGAAGGCGACGAACGCGACCACCGCCAGGACGGCGCCGATCCACCAGGCCGCGGCCTGGGCGCGTCGCTCGGAGCGCCAGCTCTTGACCCCTGAGTGCACCGCCTGGCACAGGAGGATGCCGAACAGCGGCCACAGGAGCATCGCCGCCGCTGAGGTGTGGATGAGGCAGGACCCGACGAAGAAGGGGATGATGGCGCTCAACGCCATGGCGGCACGCGCCCGTGCGCCCCAAACCGACGTGTTCTGCTCCCGGGCGGCCACCACCATGAGAGTGCGGGCACGGCGCCAGCACTCGATCGACATGGCGATGACGGCCGGGCAGGTGGCCACCGCCATGCAGTAGGGCCACAGCGCCGCACCGTAGTGAGCCGCCAGGGGAAGACCGGAGCCAGGAGTGAGGCGGCCAGTGCCAGGTAGGGGGCGTGGCGGACCTTGGGCAGCGCGGTACGAGCCAGGTAGACCAGGCCGAGGTACCACACCAGCGCCACGGCCAGCAGCAGAACGTTGTTGGCGATGAGCGTCTCACGCCAGCTCCACGCTCCCAGGCTGGCGACCTGGTGCCACACGATCGGGTAGAAGCCCGCGTGGCTCGTGAGCCCGAACATGCCGGCGTTCGGGTTGAACATCGAGGCGTAGTCCTCGCGCTCGATGATGGCGACCTGCATGTAGTGGTAGAGGGCGTCACCGCTCTGGGAGACCGCGTTGGGCGGGATCGTGAGAATGACGGGCAGCGCGGTGACGGCCCAGAACACCAGGACCGTCAGGAAGAGCCTGCGCTCGGCGCGTCCGCCGTCGGTGCGCATGGTCATGCCTCCCGCTGGTCCTCGGGCATGAGGAGGATCCCCGGGTCCCAGCGGTCGATGAGACGCTTCGCCGTGGTGGCGGCAAGGGCCAGGAGCGCGGTCGTCACCATGACGGGGATCCAGCCCCAGGGCTTGCCGACGGCGGCCTGGAAGAGCCCGTCGGCCGTCAGGATGAGGGCGCTGATGGTCGGGGCCAGCGCGACGGGACGGATCCCTCTCATCCCGGCGGCGCGCAGCACGAGCCACCCGACCCCGAAGAGCGCAGACAGAAGCAGGACCGCGGTTGGCAGGGTGTTGAACCAGTCGACCAGGCTGTTGGTCACCAACGTTGCGCCTCACTCACTCGACGTACCTCATGGACCCCCGCACTCTCCTCGCTGCTGTCACCGGCCCTGCCGGCGGCCTCCTGCACGACGCGGGCGGCGGACTGCCCCGTGGCACGCAGCGAGCGATGGTCCTCGACCCAGTCGTGGAAGCGCTGCGCCGTGGCGGACCGCGTACCCGAGGCGATCTCGGCGTCGTAGGCGTCCAGCGCCGTGCGCATGGCCTCGGCGACCGCCGCCGCGTCGTGCTCGGCCGCCCATCCCAGGTCGAAGTCGCGCACGTCCGCGGACACCGGTCCGCGACCGGCGAAGAGCACCGGTGTGCCGCATCCCAGGGCGGAGAGGACCTTGGTGGGGTAGGCGAAGTCGTAGCCCTGCCCGGGCTTGATGGATACCAGGGCCGCTGCGGCGCCCCGCTGCCACACGGCGGCCTCGGCCGCGGGCACGGCCGGGTGCATGATGACGGCCGGGGCGCCGTCGGGGCCCGCGGGCAGCTGGGAGGCGGCTTGGGTGATCTCCTGCCAGGCCGTACCCCGGCCCAGGAAGAGCAGCTGGGCCTGCGGGTGGGTGCGCCGCACCTGGGCCAGGGCGTGGACGAAGACGTCGGCGCCCTGCCACTCCGAGGCCGTTCCGGCGTAGACGAAGTACGGCCCGTTCAGCCCGATCCGCGCGCGGTCCTGCTCGGAGGGGGTCGGCCCGTGGGCATCGAAGACAGCGGTGTCGATCCCGTTGGGCACGACCCGTATCCGCCGTGCCCAGGACTCGTCGTCCGGTGCCGCGTTCACGAGCTCGGCGACGGACTGGGCGACTCCGTCATTGACGGCGATGACCCGAGTCGCCCCGCCGACGGCGAAGGCCTCGAGCTTCTCGACGGCCCGCACGACGATGTCGGCCGCACCGGTGGAGGCCGCTGCCGCCGACCAGACGTCCGCGGCGTACCACACGTAGGGAATCGCGCGCAGGGCCGCCACGACCCGCACGACCGCACCGGTCGTCGGGGGCGGCTCCACGAGGATCGCCTCCGGCCGACGGGCCACCAGCAGCCTGAGAGCCAGGGGCAGATCGAAGGACAGGTAGGGCACGTAGCCGCGCAGGTAGCCCGAGGAGTCCCGCAGGACCGGCCAGCGCGAGACCTGGACCCCCTCAGGATCGGGCTCACCCTGCGGCGCGTCGGCCGGGGCCCGGCTGGTGAGGACCCGCACCGCCGTCCCGTCGGCCGCGAGCGCCTTCTCCACGCTGTCGAGCCGGAAGGAGGCGGCTGCGGCCTCGGGCAGGTGGATGCGGGTGGCCAGCAGGACGCCGTCGGCTCGACCGGAACGGGCGCACCGACGCGACGTCACCGCCGTCGCCAGCGCGGCCGCGGCGCCGCCGAGGACCAGAGCGCCCAGCGACGCCTTGACGAAGCCCCGTGCGCTCATCGGTTCCCTCCTGCTCGCAGCGTGCGGGCCTGGGCCAGTGCGCCGGCCCGAACCGCCCGCATGTCCTGGGCGACCGTGCGCGCCCGACTGAGCCAGGTGTGCTCCTGGCGGGCCTGCCGGGCCCGGCCGGCGGCCTCGGCGATCTCCTGGGGGTGCTGGAGGAGCCTGCGCAGCAGTCCGGAGAGCACTGCGGCGTCGTAGGGAAGGGTCCAGCCGGCGCCGGCGGCGCCCACGACCTCGGCGGCCAGGGTCCCCTGGGAGGCGATGACCGGTTTGCCACGTCCGAGGTACTCGTAGAGCTTGACCGGGGAGGCGAACTCCCGATACGGGTCCGGCTCGACGAACAGGACGCACAGGTCGGCGCGCTCGTAGAGGGCGGTGAGCTCCTCCCCGGAACGGTGCACGACCTCGATCCGGCCACCGGCGGCCTCCACCAGGTCGGTGTACTGGTCGCCGGCCGCCTCCCACTGGTCGGGGCGGGTGCAGATGGTCAGGCTGGTGCCGGGCACGTCGACGACGGCGCGCAGGCACTCCTGGAGCCGGTAGTGGCCGCCCAGCCCGCCGATGTAGAGCAGGTGGAGCTCGCCGTCGGGGCGGGAGGAGGGCGCCTCGTCAACGATCTCGCAGCCCGGGGGCAGCGGCGCCATGCGCTCCTCGGGGAACCCCGGGACGTGGGCGCCCATACGCATTGAGGGCAGGTAGAGGCGGTCGATGTAGCGCGAGTACCAGGCCAGGTCGTATCGGTAGACGCAGCCCATGGCCGTGGCCAGCGCGGCCCCGACCCTCTCGCGGTAGTCGGGGAAGGCCCAGTAGATGTCCCGGTAGAACAGGGACGTGGGTACGCCATGCCGGTGCATCAGCCCCATGAGCGCCGGGTCGACGAAGGGGTGGGGCGGGAGGTGGCGCGGCTCAGTCAGCATGGTGGGGATGGTCGCGCACTCGGAGTAGAGGAACTCGATGCGCTCCCCGCCCTGGAGGCGGTCCCTCAGGGCGCGCAGACGTCGGGCCCTCTCCCGGGCCGAGCCGGTCACGTCCAGCACGGTGTAACCGAGCTCCCGGAAGGCATCGAGCATGCGCACAGGCCGGATACCGGAAGCCGACGACGCCTCCCGATCCAGGGGGAAAGGGGCGTGGTAGACGATCGCAGCCATACGGTGCCTCGCCTCCTTTAGGGGGTATCTCAGGAACCAGGCGCGGCCGCACCAGGCAGACAGACTCGAGCGCGAATGATAGTACCATCGGCCGATCACAGTTATGACACGACGTCGGCGGTCCGGCACCTCGCGGCGGCGGTCAGTGGCCGGGGGCGACCTCCGAGGAAGTACCGCCCTTTCAGCGCCGCCCCAACGATGTTCACGACCGTTCGAAAAGGCCTCCGCGTCCTTGACTCCCTAGTGCGCGGTGGCACCGGGGCCCGGGCAGTCACGGTAGAGTCTCAACCATGCGTGTCATGTCAGTGGTGGGCGCCCGGCCCCAGTTCGTCAAGCTAGCCCCGATCGACGCCGCCTTCCGTGAGGCCGGCATCGAGCATGTGATTGTTCACACCGGGCAGCACTATGACCCGATGCTCTCCGATGTCTTCTTCAGCGACCTGGGGATCTCGGCCCCGGACGTCCACCTCGGGGTCGGCTCGGGGTCGCACGGGGTGCAGACCGGCACGATGCTCGCGGCCATGGACGAGACCATCGAGACCCATCGCCCCGACTGGGTCCTGGTCTACGGGGACACGAACTCCACGCTGGCCGGGGCGCTGTCCGCCGTCAAGCTCCACGTGCCCATCGCCCACCTGGAGGCGGGCCTGCGCTCCTTCAACCGGGCCATGCCCGAGGAGATCAACCGGATCCTGACCGATCACGCCGCCGACCTGCTGCTGGCACCGACCGAGTTGGGGGCCGCCCACCTGGCGGACGAGGGACTGGCCGAGCGCACCGTCGTCGTGGGCGACGTGATGACCGACATCCTGTTCTCGGTGCGCGACTCCGTCATCGATACCCCCTCCCCCGTCATGACCGAGCTGGACCTGCCCGAGGGCGGCTACTCGCTGGCCACCATCCACCGGGCGGAGAACACCGACGACCCCGAGCGCCTGCGCTCCATCCTGGAGTCGCTGGCGGCGGTCGATCACCCAGTGGTGCTCCTGGCCCACCCGCGCCTGGTGGCCAAGTGCGCCGAGCACGGCATCACCCTGGAGGACTCGGGCAACCTGCGGATGCACCCGCCCCTGGCCTACCCCGAGCTCGTCGCCTCGACCCTGCACGCCCGCGGCGTGGTCACCGACTCCGGCGGCCTGCAGAAGGAGGCCTTCCTCCTGCGGGCGCCGTGCACCACGGTGCGTCCCCAGACCGAGTGGGTCGAGACCGTCAACCTGGGCTGGAACGTCCTGGTCGAGCCCGGTCAGGCCCTGGTCGACGCCGCCTCCCGTACCCGGCCGACCGAGCCCGCCGACGCCGATGCCCACCCCTACGGGGACGGCCACGCCGCGGCCCGAGTGGTCCAGGCCCTCACCGAGCACCTGCCCGGCTGATCGCCCGCACTGGCTCCCTGGGCAGCATCATGCGCGTCACCATCGTCACCACCTGGTTCCCCACGCACCGCTCACCGGGCCTGGGGGTCTTCGTGGCACGCCACGCCGCCTCCATGGCGGCGGCCGGCCATGACATTCGTGTCGTCCACCTCGCCTCGGCCTCCGTCGACGACGGGGTGCGCCGCGACCGGGTGATGGGGCTGCCCGTCGTGCGCCTGCCCATGTCGCTGTCGCGGCCCCACGAGGTGCTCGCGGCCAGGCGGGAGCTGACGGTGCTGACTCGGGACAGCGACGTCGTCCACACCCACGCGGTCTCCACCCTCCTGCCCTACTCCCTGAGTCGGCCCCGTCAGCCGTGGCTCCACACGGAGCACTGGTCGGGGGTCGCCCAGCGCGGCGCCGAGCTCGGCTCCCTGGCGCGGGCGGGGGCTCAGGTGGTCCTGCGCCTGGAGCGCCGGCCCGACGTCGTCACCACCGTCTCCGACCAGCTCGCCGCCGACCTGCGGGCCTACCGCCCCGAGGGTGAGATCCTGACGGTCCCCAATGAGTCACCATGCCTGAGGAGCCGGCGCCGCGCCGCAGCGTTGAGCTGGGTCGTGACACGCTGCGGATCGTCGGCATCGGGGGGCTCATCGAGCGCAAGCGCCCGGACCTGGCGGTTGAGGCGGTCGCGGCGCTGGCGCAGCAGGGGGTTCCGGCCCGGTTGACCTGGGTGGGTGGCGGGCCCCTGGCCGATCGCTGCACGGATCTCGCGGCCGCCCTGGGCGTCGACCTGGAGCTGACCGGTCAGCTGCCGGGCGATCAGGTGCAGCAGGTCCTGGCCGACAGCGACCTCTTCCTCGTGCCCACGCTCGCCGAGACCTTCTTCCTGGGTGCTGCCGAGGCCGTTGCCGCCGGCCGCCCGGTGGTCACCAGTGACCGGGGGGGCGCACACCAGCTTCCTGGATCCCTCAGTGAGCGAGATCGTCTCTCAGGACGACCCCGCCGCGTGGGCCAGGGCCGTCATCGAGGTCATGGGACGGTGCACGGACCTCACGGCGCGCGACATCCAGAACACGTTGCCGCGGGCCTTCTCCCCCAGCCAGGTGGCGCGCTCCTACGGCCGCGCCTACGAGGCCGCTATCGCCCAGTACTCGAGATCCTACTGATCCTCGGGCGTGCCGGCTGCGGCCCCGGAGTCGTCAGCGGCTTCGTAGTGGCCCTCGTCGGCCTCACTGGCGGGGGGGCCTGGCGTCGAAGCGGCGGGCGGCGGCGTCGGCCATGAGGATCTGCACCACCAGGATGAGGCACATGAGGGCGCCCAGGACATAGGTGGTCGTCAGCAGCGAGTACGGGCTGAACCAGAGCCAGGCCAGGGGGACGGCGGCGTAGACCACCGAGAACAGGAGTAGCCAGTCCTGGTTCTCGGTGACGACGAAGAGAGTCGACAGCGGGGAGGTGACCAGGAGGATGAACAGCCAGGGGGTCAGGGCCCTGGCGAAGCTGCCCGCCTCGGTCCAGCCGCTGCCGAAGAGCAGGGGGAAGAGCCAGGGCGACAGGATGTAGAGCAGGACGAACGGTGCGGTCCCGATGATGAGGACCCGCTTGGTGACCTGGCGGACCAGGGGGCGCATCTGTCCGGGACGCAGGGTGGCGAGCTTGTGGAAGAAGACCTGCCCCACGGCGGCGTTGATGAGAGCCAGCGGAACCTCCAAGCAGCGCCAGGCCAGGTTGAACTGCCCCAGGCTGGCCACCGAGTAGGAGCCCACAAGCAGGTTGATGCCGTTGAGCCGCACGGCGTCGACGAAGGCGTTGAGTCCGTTGAGCAGGGGCATGCGTCGGTAGCGGCGGGCCACCTGCCACAGGGTGGGCGCCTCCGGCGGCAGCGGCCGGTGCAAGGGCTTGGCCTTGCGCCCCAGGTTGACGAACGCCCAGGCCTGCCCGATCGTCTGACCGATCAGCAGGCCTCCGACACTGACCATCCCCGCAGCCCCCAGGACGAGCTGGCCGAGGGACTGCCCGACCTGCTGCTCGACCCGGTTGATCGAGATCGTCCGGTAGTCCGACTGACGGTTGTACCAGTACTGGAGGAGCTGGACCGTCGACAGCAGCAGCGTGGTCACGCCCAGCAGCGGCATCCAGGCGGCGATATCAGCCCCCCAGTACCGGGTGACCAGCGGCTTGAGGAGGAAGGCCACGACGCTGGAGATGATCGAGACCACCACGATGCACACCATTCCCAGGCGGGCACAGGCCAGGGCCCAGGCGTCCTTCTTGGGGAGCATGATCGTCATGTCGTAGCGCAGGGCCGCCACGGCCGTGATGATCGAGACGACCGAGGTGTAGCGCGTCAGCTGGCCGAGGTCCGCGTCGGAGAAGATGCGGGTGAGGATCATCGTCATGCCGAAGACGATGGCCTGGGCGGTGGCCGTGCCGCTGACCAGCGTCAGGACGTGGCGCAGGAACGGGGAGGACTCCATGACCGAGCGGACCCGGGCGAGCACTCCCGCCACGGGGCCGCTCGGCGCGGCTGAGCGGTTCAGAGCGCGACCGTCCGGTTCTCGCTCGCCGAGGCAAGGACCGCCTCGACGACGTCGAGCGTGGCCACACCCTCGGCCATGGTGACGTGGCGCTGGGCCACGCCGCGCACGGCGTCGCGGAAGTTCTCCTGCTCCAGGGCCAGCGGCTCGCGCTTGGGGATCGCATAGCGGATGACGTCGCCCTCGCTGACGCCCCGGAAGGCGGCGACCTGGTCCCAGGTGGAGGCCACGGTGCCGTTGGCGTGGAAGGTGAGGTCCCCGGTGAGGGTGTCCGCCACGAAGGCTCCCTTCTCGCCGGTGACGATCGTGACGCGCTCCTTGAAGGGGGTGAGCCAGTTGACCTGGTGGCTGACGACGATGCCGCCCTCCAGCAGGCCGGTGGCCACCATCATGTCCTCGGTCTGGCGGCCGGAGCGGTGCGTGACCTGCGCGGCCACGGAGGTGTAGCGGGCGCCGGCGACCCAGGCGGTCAGGTCGATGTCATGGGTGGCCAGGTCCTTGACGACCCCGACGTCGCTGATGCGGGCCGGGAAGGGGCCCTGGCGGCGGGTGAGGACCTGGTAGACCTCACCGAGCTCACCGGCATCGAGGCGCTCGCGCAGGGCCCGCAGGGCCGGGTTGCAGCGCTCCACGTAGCCGACGGCACCCACCAGGCCCCGCTCGGCGAAGGCGGCGGCCACGCGGCGGCCCGCGGCGGCGTCGTGGGCGATGGGCTTCTCCACCATGGTGTGCACGCCGGCCTCGGCCAGGGCCAGGGCGACGTCCTCGTGGTAGACGGTGGGGACGGCCACCATGGCGGCGTCGAGTCCGGCGTCGATGAGGGCGTGGACATCGGGCAGGACCGGCAGCTCGCCGGCCACGCCGAAGCGGTCGCCGCCGGGGTCGGCCACGGCCACGAGCTCCATGCCCTCAGTGGCACGGATGACCCGGGCGTGGTGGCGTCCCATGGAGCCCAGGCCGATGAGGCCCACGCGCAGCGGGTTGTCCGCCGTGCCCTTGTCGGTCAGGTGGTGGACCTCGGGCAGCGCAGTGGTGGCCTGCCCGTCGAGAGCGACGTTCTCACCCATGTCAGGCACCTGCCTTGACGGTGGCGGCCACGGCCTGGCCGATGCGCTCCAGGTCCGCCTCGCTCAGGGAGGGGTGGACCGGCAGGGAGAGGCACTCGCGGGCGGCCTTCTCGGTTCCGGGCAGCTCGAGGCCCTCGGCGTAGTGGGCCAGGGAGGCCAGGCGGTGGTTGGGGATCGGGTAGTAGACGCCGCTGCCGACCTGCCACTCCTCGCGCAGGGCGGCCTGGACGGCGTCGCGCTCGGCGCCCGTGGCCCCCTCGAGGCGGATCGTGTACTGGTGGTAGACGTGCGTGTAGCCCTCGGGGACGAAGGGGGTGACGACGCCGTCGACGCCCGCCAGCAGCTCGTTGAGGCGCGCGGCGTTGGCCTGGCGGGCAGCGGTCCAGCCGACCAGCTTGGTCAGCTGGACGCGGCCGACGGCGGCGGCCACGTCCGTCATGCGGTTGTTGAGGCCCACCAGCTCGTTGGCGTACTGCTGCTCCATGCCCTGGTTGCGGATGAGGCGGCAGCGGCGGGCCAGCTCGGCGTCGGCCGTGGTAATCATGCCGCCCTCGAGGCTGGTCATGTTCTTGGTGGGGTAGAAGGAGAAGGAGCCCCAGGCCCCGAAGGTGCCCACGGGCTTGCCCTCGATGGCGGCGCCGTGCGCCTGGGCGCAGTCCTCGAAGACGGCCAGGCCGTGACGCTCGGCGATGGCGAGGATCTCCGGCATGTTGGCGGGCAGACCGTAGAGGTGGACCACCTCGATGGCCGCCGTGCGCTCGGTGATGGAGGCCTCGACACTGGCGGGGTCGAGGTTGAAGGTCACCGGGTCGATGTCGGCGAAGACCGGCACGGCACCACTGATGGCCACCGAGTTGCCGGTGGCGGCGAAGGTGAAGGAGGGGACGATGACCTCTGGCGCCCCGCCGGCGCGCTCCTGGAGCTCAGTGGCCAGGGTGGCCACGTGCTGGGCCGAGGTGCCGGAGTTGACGGCCACGCAGTGGACACCGTCGACGACCTGGGCGGAGAACTCCTCCTCGAAGGCCTTGACCTGGGGCCCCTGGACGACCATGCCCGAGGTGAGGACGGCGTCGACGGCGTCGCGCTCCTCCTGCCCGATGATCGGCTTGGCTGCTGGGATGAACTCGCGTGACATCAGTGGGTGACCTCTCGGATGGTGGTGGATTCGGAGCTGGACTGCGAGCCGGACCCGGCAGCGGGCTCGGCGTCGAACTGCTCGTACAGGGTCCCGGTGACGGGGCAGCGCCAGCGTGGGGCGCCGTCGGGGCCGGGGTCGGAGGGAATGAGGGGCTCACCGGCGCGCCCGACCCAGCCGATGCGGCGAGCGGGGACCCCGGCGACCAGGGCATGAGCGGGAACGTCCTTGGTGACCACGGCGCCGGCGGCCACCGTGGCCCAGGCCCCGATACGCACCGGAGCCACGCACACGGCACGGGCGCCGATCGACGCGCCCTGCTCGATGGCGACTCCCACGGGCTCCCAGTCGGCGGCCGACTTGAGCGAGCCGTCGGGGTTGACGGCCCGAGGGAAGTGGTCGTTGGTCAGCGTGACCGCCGGGCCGATGAAGACCCCGTCGGCCAGGCGGGCCGGCTCGTACACGAGGGCGTAGTTCTGCACCTTGCAGTTGTCTCCCATGACGACGCCCTCACCGATGTAGGCGCCGCGCCCCACGATGCAGTCCCGTCCGAGGACGGCGTGCTCACGGACCTGTGCGAGGTGCCAGATGCTGGTGCCCTCTCCGAGCACGGCTTCCTCGGAGACATCTGCGGACGGGGCGATGCGGGTGGCCACGGCGACTCCTGTGCGGGCGGCTCGCACCACCCTGACGATCGAATGAGTCCGGGCAGCCTGGTGGCTGCCGGAAGCCGTGCCGCTCCGGTCGCCGGAGGCGGCGGCGCTGCACGACCGGCCCCATCCTAGGGGACTGACCCCCGCGAGACGACATCGCCGCCGCCTCTTCTCAGCGACGCCGCTGAGAAGAGGCGGAGGAAGACGGTCCCGGCAGATGACCTCAGCCCTCCAGGGCCACCAGGCCGTCGACGAACTCCCGGTACTGACGCTGCGCGTCCGACATCCTCGCCCAGGTGGCGTGGGCCTGTGCACTCATGTCTGCGTACTGGGCGTCGCTGAGGTCCATCACGGACTCGACGGCGTCGGCCACCTGTGCGGCGGTGACCTCCACCGGGACGAGCCGGCCGTTCTCGCCGTCGTGGACGATCTCGCCGGTCCCGCCGGCGGCGGTGGCCACGACCGGCATGCCCGCCGCCTGGGCCTCCATGACGGCCACCGGGACGCCCTCACCGTCGGAGCAGTTGAGGAAGCAGGCGAAGTCGGTGGCGGCATAGAGCTCGCGCACCTCGCGGTTGGTCAGGTGCCCCGTGAAGGTCACCGGGGTCGAGTCGATCAGCTCCTCGGCCCGGGCCCGCATGGCGGCCAGCCGGTCGGCGTCGTTCTCACCGATGTGGGTCCAGGCGACTCTCCGACCGCGTCGCTCCAGCTCGGCGACGGCCTCCACGATGAGGTGGACCCGCTTGTAGGGGGCCATGTGCGAGCAGGAGACCAGCTGGAAGGGCTCAGTCCGGTGACGCTCGTGGCGCGGAGCGGGCGGCACCCCCAGCCGGCGCACCTCGATGTTCCGGGCCTCGGGGAAGCGCCGGTGCAGGAACGAGGCCGCGTAGTCCGAGATCGGATAGACCCGGTCCACGGCCCGCATGACAAAGGCGCGTGAGGGGATGTAGCCGCGGGGGGCGTCGGCCTCGTCAACGTCGTAGGCATGCGCTCGCGAGACCACCGTCACCGGGCGCCTTTTCAGCTCCCGACGCCGCAGCATGCCGCCCAGTGCTGCCCCGGTGAAGAACCAGTACGAGTAGATGGTCAGGTGCCCCGTCCCCTCCAGCCCCAGGCTCGGCAGGAGCCGACGCATTCGTCCGTACGCACTCAGGGCGATCGCCGCGAAGCGCACATCCATGCCGAAGCGGCCGAAGCTCTTCCACACCGGGGTCTCCACCATGCGCTCGCGGCCCAGCAGAATCTGCGGGGCGCGCAGGAGGGCCTGGAGGCGCCAGTCGGCCAGCCGCGAGGCGGGCAGCAGGGCGCAGCGGGCATTGGCCGGCAGGTCGCGGGTCTGACGGGCCCCCTGGCTCAGGCGCATCGGGACGATGACGACCTCGTCGTATGCGGCGCACAGGGTCTCGATCTCCTGCTCGAGGAACTCCTCCCCCACCTCGTAGGGGAAGGCGTCGGTGAGCAGGAGCAGACTGCGCCGGCCCACCGCCCCAGCACCCCTCGGGGACGCGGCCGCCGCATCCGCTCGGCCGGGCGCGCTGCCGGCGCCACCGGCACCATGAGCGCCGTCACTCCCCTCCCGGCTGGAACCCGGAGGGACATCGGCGGACGGGGCGATGCTGGTGGCCACGGCGACTCCTGTGCGGACGGCTCGCACCGCCCTGACGATCGAATGAGTCCGGGCAGCCTGGTGGCTGCCGGAAGCCGTGCCGCTCCGGTCGCCGGAGGCGGCGGGCACTGCACGACCGGCCCCATCCTAGGGGACCCATCCCCGCCAGACGCCGCCCGGGCACGCCCCGAAGGAGACCTACCCCACCAAGGCCAACCGCCCCCCGCCTCCCGCAAGAGGGCTGGCGCCCTCTGTTCGCGTGCAAGAATGCGGTGGTGACTACCTCCACCGCATCGCAGACCGGGGAGCCCACCCCGGCGCTCCCGGTCACCGACACCTGGCTCGTCATTCCCCTGTACAACGAGGCGACCGTCGTGCGCGAGGTCATCTCCCAGGCCCGCACAGTCTTCCCCCATGTCGTTGTCGTCGACGACGGCTCCAAGGACGCCTCTGCCCGGGAGGCCGCCGCCGCGGGGGCCGTGGTCGTGCGCCACCCGATCAACCTCGGCCAGGGCGCAGCGCTGCAGACGGGCTTCTCCTACGTGCTGGAGAAGACCAATGCCGACTACGTCGTCACCTTCGACGCCGACGGCCAGCACTCCACCACGGACGCCGCCGCCATGGTGGCCGCGGCGCGAGCCGAGGATCTCGCCGTCGTCCTCGGCTCGCGCTTCCTCGAAGGCCCCTCCCCGGTGGGGTGGCTCAAGCGGATCGTCCTGCGCACGGCGGCGGCCGTCAGCTCGCACACCTCCGGCATGCGCCTGACCGACGCCCACAACGGCCTGCGGGTGCTCCGCCGCGACGTCCTGGCGCAGCTCGACCTCAGGCAGAACCGGATGGCGCACGCCAGCGAGATCATTCGCCAGATCGGCGCCACCGGCATGCCCTGGCGCGAGTTCCCGGTGCACATCGTCTACACCGACTACTCCCGCGCCAAGGGCCAGTCCCTGTGGAACTCGGTCAACATCCTGGTCGACCTGCTCTTCTCCTGAGCCCGCACGGAAGGCACAGCCCATGATTCATCAGTTCGCCACCCGGGTCACGCCGATCACGAACCACCAGTTCTACATCCAGGCCGCCCTGATCCTGGCCGTGATCGCCGTCGGCTGGATGATGCTGCGCACCCCCGGCGGGGCCCGCCACATGGCCGCCCGCAGGCTGGTCACCCTGGCCTTCGTGGCCTTCGCCGTCTTCAACATCACCTTCCCCTGGGTGATGAGCTCGATCGCGCACCGGATGGGAGTCGGGCGAGGCACTGACTTCCTGCTCTACGCCCTGGTCATCGCCTTCCTGGCGCAGATCCTCTCCTCCTTCAGGCGCAACAGCGCCAGGGAGCGGCAGATCACTCACCTGGCTCGCCGCATCGCCCTGGACAACGCCCCCGAGCCCCCTGCCGGCGCGCGGCTCACCGCTGAGACCGACGACTGACCCCGAGGCTCCCGGAGAGCAGCGGGCACTCCCCCTCAGTTCCGGGAGGCGCGGACCTCGAGCTCCTCACGCAGGCGCAGCCCGCCGCTGAGCAGCCAGCGCACCGGCGCCTGCCACGGGGCGTTGTAGACGCCGTTGAGGTAGTGGCGGGCGGAGGCGTGGTGCGCCCGGATCATCTTCTCGGGGCGGGCCTTCCAGCTGGCCCCCTGCTCGTGGACGACGACGGAGTCCGACACTTGCACGTTGAGCCAGCCGGCCCGTCCGACCCGCTCCCCTAAGTCCACGTCCTCGAAGAACATGAAGTAGTCGTCGTCGAAGCCCTCCAGGCGCCTCCAGGCGGCGGCGGGCAGCAGCAGGCAGGCCCCCGAGAGCCAGCCCACCGTCCGCGACCCGCCCGAGCCGCCCTGATCGGCGGTGTGATACGCGGCGGAGAAGGGGTTAGCCGGCCACATCCGGCCCAGGACGGCGTGCCCGGCACCCTTGACTAAGGAGGGCAGGGCGCGTCCGGAGGGGTAGACGGTGCCGTCGGGGTTGAGCAGGAGGGGCCCCAGGCAGCCGGCCGCCGGGTTGGCCAGGCCCGCATCAATGAGGACGTCGAGACTCCCGGGTCTCCAGACGAGATCGGGATTGGCCACCACGATCCAGTCCTCCTCCAGATCCGCGGCCGCCAGATTGGCGCCCGCCCCGTAACCGAGGTTGGTGCCGTCCCCGACGACGCGCGCCCCGTGCCGCTGAGCAGCAGCAGTGACGACGTCGTGCTCGGTGCCGTTGTCCGCGATGACGACGACGAGCCTGCGCGCCGTCGCCGTGGCCAAGGAGGCCAGGAAGCGCTCCAGCTCCTCACCCGGGTTGAAGGCGACCGTCACCACTCGCACGCTCTGCTCGTCGGGTACGAGGGCCCGAGCCTCCGAGCGCTCCCTACCTGATCCGGAGCACTGACGGGAGCGGCCGAGGCACTGGTCGGCGTGGGTTTGGCAACACTGGTCACGGACAGAGCCTAGCCCCGTTACCCGTGTGAGGGGCTTCACCCAGCATTGGGTAAATCTCATGTAACAGGTGTAGGCAGACCCATATGGTTTAGCAGTCTCGTTCCCTATGATCGCTTCCGTGCCTCAGTTCAGTAAGCCGAATGCGCGACACTCCTCCAAGGAACTCGGACGCCGCCTGGCCCGGCGAGTGGGACTCAGCCTGCTCGCGGTGACGATCTTCGTCGTCTCCGCCGCGGGCTTCGCGTGGCACAACATCCAGTCGCGGATCGCCTGGTTCAACATCGACAGCCTTCTGACCGAGGAGGACCGGCCCGGCACCAAGCCGCCGGACAGCTACGAGGGCCGAGCCGTCAACCTCCTGATCCTGGGCACCGACTCGCGCGCGGGCAACAACAACGTCGACGGCTCGCAGGGCGACGACGAGGTCTCCGTGGCCCGCTCCGACACGGCGCTGGTCATGCACATCTCGGCTGATCGCACGCGCGTCGATGCCGTGTCCATCCCCCGCGACACCCTGGTCGACATCCCCGAGTGCACGACCCTCGACGGCGGGAAGACCGACGCCAGCGAGGACGCACCGTTCAACTCCGCCTTCGCCAACGGAGCCGGCAGCAGCAGCGACGACAAGAAGGCCGTTGCCTCCGGAGCCGCCTGCACCCTCAAGACCGTGGAGAAGCTGACGCACGTGCGTATCGACGACTTCGTCGTCGTCGACTTCTCAGGCCTGTCCAAGGTGGTCGACTCCCTCGGCGGCGTCCACGTGCAGGTCGATGAGGCCATTGACGACTCCGAGTACACCGGTTTCAAGCTCGATGAGGGCTGCCAGAAGCTGAACGGCGAGAACGCCCTGCAGTACGCCCGCGTCCGGCACGGGGTGAGTGACGGCTCGGATCTCTCCCGTATCACCCGTCAGCAGAACCTCATGCGAGCCATGGCCTCCAAGGCGCTGTCCTCCAGCCTCCTGACGCAGTCCGGCTTCCTGACCTCCACCCTGGAGACCCTCACCACGTCCGAGCGCATCGGTCAGATCGGCAACCTGTCGGGCCTGGCCTACTCCATCCAGGGCGTGGGCGTCGACAAGATCAACTTCGTCACCATGCCGAACCAGCCCGCAGACAACCCGAACCAGGTGGTCCCCGCCGAGGGCGCCAAGAAGGTCTGGAAGGCCCTCGAGGACGACAAGCCCATCCCCTCCGACACCTCGGCCCCCGCCTCGTCGGACTCGAGCGCCACCGCGGACGGCTCCACCTCGGAGAGCACTGACGACTCCTCGGAGTCCTCCGAGCCCTCCCAGCCCACCCCGACGCCGGCTCCGGCCACCCAGGCCCCCCAAGACGAGCACCCCCAGCAGCAACCCGCCGCGAAGCCGACCACCCCTGCCTGCCCCGCCTGAGGCAGAATCAGTGGTGTGACTCCGACAGACGACTCACTACCGCCCTCAATCACCCCCGGCTCCAGCGGAGGCAGGCCTCAACGCAGGCAGCGTCCCATCGATGCTGTCAACCAGCGCAGCCGCGAGCGCGGGGAGGCATCCGGCGGCGAGGCAGTCGCCCAACCCACTGACGTTGCCGGCGGCGCCCCGCGCCGCCCGTCATCAACCGCCGCTCGCAACCCCCAACGGCACTCGGTCCTGGGCCGTCAGGACGGCGACCAGCCGGCCTCGGCTCAGCCCGCCTCTACGCGGAGAGGGCAGCAGCCGCCGTCGGCCCAGCCCCGTCGTCCCTCCGCCCCGTCTCAACGGGGCAGCCATGCCCGGGCCGGGTCGAGTGCGATCCCCCTTGAAACGGACACCGACGGAGGCAGCGGCGCAGCCGGGCCGGAGCGCACGCAGACCTTGCCCGTGCGGCGCGGAACCTACCCCGTGGGCTCCGCGGTCCGGCAGTCGCCGCAGGAGCCCGCTGCGGGTGGCCCCTCACTCACGCCCCGGCGTCCGCAGCAGCCGAAGCGCGCCCGTCCCAGGTGGCGCCGGATCGTGGGATGGACGGTCGTCGTCATCGTCGTCGCCCTGGCTCTCATCGCAGCGCGGATCGCCTGGCTGTGGAACGACGTCTCCTCCCAGCTCCATCGCGTCGACGCCCTGTCCGGAGCGGCGGACACTCCGGGCGAGACCTGGCTCATCGTGGGTTCGGACGCGCGCGGAGGTGCTGTGCAGGACGAGACCGAGGGGGCTCGTGCCGACTCCGTCATGCTGCTGCACAAGGCGGAGAACGGACAGACGAGCCTGACCTCCTTGCCGCGTGACACCTTCGTGGACATTCCCGAGTACGGGGAGAACAAGATCAACGCCGCCTACTCCTTCGGCGGCCCCAAGCTGCTGGTTCAGACCGTGGAGAAGCTCTCCGGGCTGACCGTGGACCACTATGTGGAGGTCGGCATGACCGGGGTGTCCCAGATGGTCGACGCCGTCGGCGGGGTCAACGTCTGCCTGGACTACGACGTCGCCGATGAGGACTCCGGCCTGGTCTGGGACACCTCTCAGGGCACGTGTCAGACGGTGGACGGGACGAAGGCACTGGCCTACTCCCGGATGCGCAAGTCGGACCCGACCGGTGACGTGGGTCGCGGTCAACGCCAGCGCGCCGTCATCTCCGCCGTGGTCTCCAAGGCGGCAGCTCCGTCCACCGCCTTCTCCTTCTCCCGGCAGGACGCGCTGGTCGACGCCGGTACGAACGCGCTCACGGTGGATCGCAGCGCCGGCACCATGAGCATCGCCCAGATGGTGCTGGCCTTCCGCTCCGCCTCAGATGGCGGCCTGACCGGGGCCCCGCCCATTGAGGATCCCGCCTACTCCCCCCGAGGACGCCGACATCGGCGAAACGGTGCTGCTGCGGGACACGACCGCACCGGACTTCTTCTCCAAGCTGCGCGACGGGAAGCTGACGGCGGCGGACTTCAACCAGTCCTGACGCTCAGTCACCGAAGACGAACACGTGCGGGCCGGTTCCCCTGGAGAGGGGGAACCGGCCCGCACGCCATGGTGTTGGGACCGCTCAGCCGAAGTGGGGCCGGTTGGGGTCGGCCTGCCAGGAGGTGTAGGAGGAGGCGACGATGTCGTCCAGGTCGTGCTCGGCCTTCCATCCCAGGACCTCGCCGATGCGGGTGGCGTTGCCGATGAGCTGGGGCGGGTCGCCGGCGCGGCGGGCGAGCTCCTCGGGCTCCAGGTCCAGGCCCGTGGAGGCGATGACCTTGGAGACGACCTCCCGCACCGAGGCGCCCTGGCCGGTGCCGACGTTGAAGACGTGCTCGGCCATCTCCTGGCCGCCGGCCAGGTAGTCCAGGGCGGCGATGTGGGCGACGGCCAGGTCCTTGACGTGGATGTAGTCGCGCACGCAGGTGCCGTCGGGGGTGGGGTAGTCGGTTCCGAAGATCTTGGGGGTCTCGCCCTTGGCGAGGCGGTCGAGGACCATGGGGATGAGGTTGAGGGTGGCCATGTCGCCCAGGTCGTCCCAGCCGGCTCCGGCGACGTTGAAGTAGCGCAGGCCCGCCCAGCGCAGTCCCCAGGCCTTCTCGGCGTCGGCCATCATCCACTCCCCGATGAGCTTGGTCTCTCCGTAGGGGTTGATGGGACGGCAGTCGATGTCCTCGGGAACGACCTCCACCGGGGGCATGCCGTAGACGGCGGCCGAGGAGGAGAAGATCATCTGCTTGACGCCGGCGGTCTCCATGGCCAGCAGCATGTTGGCCAGGCCACCGACGTTCTGCTGGTAGTACCAGGCGGGGCGCTCGACGGACTCGCCCACCTGCTTGCGGGCGGCGAAGTGGATGACGGCGGTGACGCCGTGCGAGTCCATGACCTCGGCGAGGGTCTGTGGGGCCTGGCCGCTGGCGACGTCGAGCTCGACGAGGGAGGCCCCCTTGACTCGCTCCGGCGTCCCGTAGGACAGGTCATCGACGACGACGACCTCCTCCCCGCGCTCGAGGAGAAGTCGGACCACGTGCGCGCCGATGTAGCCGGCGCCTCCAGCAACGAGAATGCTCATGCCCCCAGTCTACCCACGCTCGCTCAGAAACGAACAGAAACGAACGCGAGATCCACGAATCCTCTCCCCGTCATTCACGAGTTCGTATCCTCAGGCTCGAGGTCGCACCTTGGGGGTACTGTGTTGTCTCCTCACTTCTGAGACACGTGAGTGTCATGACTTCTGAGACACCCGCTCGGGCAGGAACCTTGGCAGGCCGGTGGCCCTGGAAGCGAGGACAGGACGAAGGGAAGAGGTCTGGTGGGGCGTCGGTGTCCACAGCGCTGACATTAACCCCTAATCGCGACTGCTCGCCGAGGAAAAATCGCAGAATTCCAACGATCTCCGCTGGGTGATTCGCCGGCAGGCTCGGTAATGTCAGCGCTGTGGACACCAGGCCGCGCAGGAGCGAGCCCGGGGTTCTTGTCGCAGAGCCCGGCGCCTCCGTCACAGGTCCTCCCCACCGCTCCCTGCCCGCCGCCAGTGCCGGGGTACGGAGGCTATGGCTCGACGCCGGCTCCGCCCCGAGTCTGCCCGAGTCGGCCTGCTCCACGAGGGTCGGGATCCACTGACCAAGGGTTGTGCGTACTGCACGAAGGCCCCACCTACCCGAAGTGCACCCGACCCTCCTCCAGTAGCACCCCACCCTCGTGCAGTTCGCCCGGACGATGCCGGAAGCCACCACAGTGACCGGGGCACCCCTCTCCGGCAGGCCAAAGCAGCAGCTCTCCCATCCGGCAGACCCACCCCACCGGTGTCTTGAGATGTCATGACATCCGAAACTCTCAGAAGCCATGAGACAACACAGCACCTTGGGGTACGTCCTTGAGCCCTACCCTACGAACACGATCGCCGGCGCCCTCTCCGCAACACGATCTCAGCGACTCAGCCGCTCGCGCAGGGCGGCGCCCTTGGCGTGGGCGACCTCGCTGAGGTCCGTCTGGAAGGCCCGCATGGCGGCGCCCAGGCGGGCGGCCTCCGGCCCCTGGCCGGAGGCGAGGATGCGCACCGCCAGCAGCCCGGCATTACGGGCCCCGCCGATGGAGACGGTGGCCACCGGGACCCCGGCGGGCATCTGCACGATGGACAGCAGGGAGTCCATGCCGTCGAGGTACTTTCAGCGGCACCGGCACCCCGATCACCGGCAGCTCGGTGACGGCCGCCAGCATCCCAGGCAGGTGAGCCGCTCCCCCGGCGCCTGCGATGATGACCCGCAGCCCCCGCTCAGCAGCGGCGCGCCCGTAGTCGATCATCTCGGTGGGCATGCGGTGGGCGGAGACGACGTCGGCCTCATAGGCCACCTTGAACTCGTCGAGGACCTCGGCGGCGGCCCCATGACCGGCCAGTCCGAGTCCGACCCCATGACGATACCGACCACCGGCCGCCCTGCGTCCTGCGTGCCCGTCGTCGTTGCGCTGAGCTCACTCATGAAATGTCCTCCCTGTCGTGTCCTGCGTGCTGCGGTCTGGATGCGTCCGGCTCAGGCGTCACCGCGCAGGATGGCGACGGCCCCGCGCGCCTGCTCGACGACGTCGGCGACCTCCTGGTCCGGACCGACCGTCATGGTGACGTGCCCGAGCTTGCGGCCCGCTCGCCACTGCTTGCCGTAGAGGTGGATGCGGGCCTCGGGGTGCGCAGCCATGGCCCGGGCCAGGGCATCGGGCCCCGGCTCACGCCGGCCGCCGATGAGGTTGACCATGACGGTGGTGGGCGCCGTGGCCTCCGTGGCGCCCAGCGGCAGGTCGAGAACCGCCCGCAGGTGCTGGGCGAACTGGCTGGTGACGGACCCGTCCTGGGTCCAGTGCCCGGAGTTGTGGGGACGCATCGCCAGCTCGTTGACGTACAGGCGCGTGGGCTCCCCGAAGGTCTCCACGGCGAAGAGCTCGACGGCGAGCACCCCGGTCACCCCGGCGCGCTCGGCGACCGTGCGGCCGATGAGCTCGGCCTCTTCGACGGCGGCCGAGTCGAGACCTGGCGCCGGCGCCAGGACCTCAGCGCACATGCCGTCCTCCTGGACCGTCTGGGCCACCGGCCACACCGCCACCTGCCCGCTGGGGGTGCGGGCCAGCAGGACCGCGAGCTCACGGGTGAAGGGGATCGCCTGCTCCACCAGGAGACTGGTCACCGCTGCTCCTCCGAGGCTGCCTCCCCCGCCGGCCCCGCGGCCGTCGCCCTGGCCCGCTCGGGCGCGCGCCACCGAGGCGATCCACTCGGCCGCCTCGCCCCTGGCGCAGGGACTCGGCGCTGCGCACCAGCAGCACCCCGTGGCCGTCATAGCCTCCACGCGGCGTCTTGAGGACCACTGGGCCAGCCGTGCTCGGCGGCGAAGGCCTCAATGGCGTCGACCATCTGCTCGGCGCTCTCCTGCTGCGGCCCGCCGATCTCCGCCCAGGCGGGCTGCGGGAGTCCGGCCCGGCTCATCATGCTCCGCATGGCGAGCTTGTCGCGGGCCAAGGTCAGGGCCTGCGGGGTGGGCTGGACACTGACCCCCTCGGCCTGGAGCCTCTCCAGGAGGGCCGAGTCCTGGTGCTCGTGCTCGAAGGTGAGGACCGAGGCCGGCCCACCTGCGGGCCCGTCACCACCGTCCCCGGTGACGACGGCGCGTACGGCAGCCTCGTCGTCGGCGGCTCCAGACGGGGGCGTCCGGGGTCACCTGTCCGGTGGACCCGTCCGCAGCCTCCACCAGCGCCCTGAGGTGAATCCCCAGAGCACTGGCCTCCTCCTGCATCATGCGGGCCAGCTGCCCGCCTCCGATCACGGCAACGATGGGTGCGCTCACGACCCCAAGGCTACCCGCATGTCGCTCATCCTCACCGCGCACGGGTCCAGACCGTAGGGTGGGGGCCGTGACCCCACCCGTCTCAGAGTCCTCCGCGTCCTCCAGCGCCCGGCATGCCCCGCCCTCGTCTTCGACGCACGGCGCCGCCTCGGGGCCGCACCACTGGCTCCAGGTCCTGGCGGTCTGGGCCGCGGCGAGCGCTGTGTCCCTCCTCATCCTGCGGCTGGGCGCCCAGGACACGCCCGCCACCCCGTGGGCCGGGGCCGCACCGTCCTGGGAGGAGCACCTGCGCTTCTGGGACTCGGGCTGGTACAACCGGATCGTCGAGGAGGGCTACCCGGAGCGGCTGCCCGTGGGCGGCGACGGACGGGTGGCCCAGAACACCTGGGCCTTCATGCCGCTGCTGAGCGCCGCGGCCTCCCTGCTGGGCTGGACCGGCTGGTCCTTCTACGTGCGCGCCGCCCTCGTATCGGTCCTGGCCTCGGCGGCGGCGGCGGTCGTCATGGACCGCTGGCTCTCACCGGTGGCGGGCAGGCGGGCCTCCCTGTGGGCGGTGGCCCTGGTCTGGTCCTCGCCGTGCGCCGCGGTCCTCCAGGTCCCCTACGCCGAGTCCCTGGGGCTGGTGCTGGTGGGTCTGACGCTGTGGCTGGCGAGCCGCGGGCGGTCACTGACGGCGGTTCCCCTGGCGCTGGCGGCCTGCTTCGCACGCCCCATCGGTGTCCCGCTGGGGGCGGCGCTGGGGCTGTGGTGGGCCTGGGAGGTGGCCTGCGCCCGCGGCTGGGTCCCGCCCACCTGGTTCGCGCGTCTGGTGCCCGGCCACGCCCCGCAGGCGCCAGGCGCACGCCTGCGACTGTTGGTGCTGGCCCTGCTCACCTGCTCGGCGGCCCTGAGCTGGCCGGTCATCGCCTGGCTGGTCACGGGCCGACAGGACGCCTACACCGCCACCGAGACCTCCTGGCGTGGGGCGGACCTGGCGCCCGTCGTGCAGTGGGCGACCCGCCTGGGCGACTGGGTGGGACCACACCTGGGACCGGCCCTGCTGGCCGTCGTGCTGGTCGCGGTGGGCCTGCTGCTGAGCGCCCCTGAGCCTGCGGGCCCTGGGGCCCGCGGTCTGGTTCTGGTGCCTGGGTTACCTGCTCTACCTCCTGGTCTTCTTCGACCCGACGACGTCGGTGCTGCGCCTCCTGCTGCCCCTGGCCCCGGCGGGCTGGGCGCTGGCCGTGGCGGCCGGTACCACCCGCCGGCGGCTGGACCTGCTGGCGGCGGGCATCGCCAGCCAGCTGCTGTGGGTCTCGTGGGTGTGGGACCTGGGCAGCGTCAGTGTTCACTGGGTGCCGTGAGCGGCCCCGGCTTGCGTGACCTGACTGTGATCGACATAGGATGCCCGCCATGACGCGCTCCTCCGGCAACTCCTTGACCCAGAGGCTCATCGCCCTCGTCAAGGAGTTCATGCAGTTCGGCATGGTGGGCGCCGCGGCCTACGTGATCGACGTCGGCCTGTTCAACCTGCTCCAGCACGGCCCCACCGGTGTCCTCTCCGGTCACCCCAACTCCGCCCAGCTGATGGCCTCCTCGACGGCGACCGTCTTCTCGTGGATCGCGAACCGCTACTGGACCTACCGGGGACGGACCCAGAAGAACGTCGCCCGCGAGGCCACGCTGTTCGTCCTGGCCAACCTGGGCGGTATCGCCATCACGCAGTTCTGCCTGCTGTTCACCCACCACGTCCTGGGGCTGACCTCCCCACTGGCGGACAACGTCGCCGCCTACGTCGTCGGCTTCGGCCTGGGGACAGCATTCCGCTTCGTCTTCTACCACTACATCGTCTTCACCGGGCACAAGGACCACTCCCCCGACGACGACACCGACAGCACCGACACCCAGGGGCAGGCAGGCGGCGAGGCCGCGTCTTCGGCCGTTCCCGTCTCAGCTCGCCCCTGAGGCCCAACAAGACCGGCCCGGTTGGCAGCGGCCTGAGGGGTGCCCGATGCCACAGCCTGGAGGGGATCGCTCTCACGGCATGGCCGCCGGGGCAGCGTTTAGCCTTGCACGGTGACTGCCCTGAACGCCTTCGCACCGGCGCTGAACCTGCCCACAGCCCTCCCCTTAGTCCACGCGCCGATGCTCGGCCCCGAGTGGCTCGACGCCGCCAACCTCATCACGACCATCGTCAAGTGGTTCGGCCCCTGGGCCATCCTCGGCGTCATGCTCGTCATCTTCGCCGAGACCGGCCTGCTCATCGGCTTCTTCCTGCCGGGCGACTCCTTGCTCTTCACGCTGGGGATGTTCGTGGGCACCGGCGCCGTCGGCGTACACATCTGGGTGGCGGCCCCCCTCGTATGGCTCGCCGCCGTCGCCGGCAACCAGACCGGCTACCTCATCGGCCGCAAGGCGGGGCCCGCGATCTTCAACAAGCCCGACTCCCGTCTGTTCAAGCAGGAGTACGTGGAGCGCACCTCTGAGTTCTTCGAGCGCCACGGTGGCAAGGCCGTCACCCTGGCCCAGTTCGTGCCGATCGTGCGCACCTTCACCCCCGTCATCGCCGGCGTCGGCAAGATGCGCTACCGCCACTTCATCACCTTCAACATCCTGGGCGCCACCTTCTGGGCCTTCGGCATCACCTGGCTGGGCTACTTCCTGGGATCCTTCGAGTGGATCCGGGAGAACATCGACACGATGATCCTCGTCATCGTCTTCATCTCGGTGGCGCCGATGCTCGCCTCCGCCATCTCAAAGGTCATCAAGTCCCGCCGCCAGAACTCCTGACGCCCCGCCTCTCAGCCCTCACCTCGCCGTCGCGCGAGGGTCCAGCGGCGACTCAGAAGCGACGACGCCGGCCCACCGAGACCAGCGCGCCCTGCGGCAGGACGTTGTTGGGGTCCAGGGACTTGGGGACGGCGTTGAGCAGGATGGAGAAGACGGCCGGGCTGCGCTGGGACAGCTCGATGCGGCCGCCGTCGGCCTCGACGAGATCCTTGGCCAGGGCCAGCCCGACGCCGGTGGAGCCGTAGCCGGAGACGTGCCGCTCGAAGACGTGCGGTGCGATGTCCTCGGCCACGCCCTCGCCCTCGTCGGCGATGTCGATGAAGACCGCGTGACCGCCGTTGGCCCCGCGCACACTCACCGAGGTCGTCCCGGCCCCGTAGCGCAGGGAGTTCTCGATGACGGTGGCCAGCACTTGGGCCAGGGACCCGGGCGTGGCCAGGACCGGGTGGCTGATCTCGTCGGAGAAGGTGATGGTGCGCCCTGCCTGCTCGAAGGCCGGCTCCCACTCCTCGCGCTGCTGAGCGAAGATGTCCTTGAGGTGGAGCGCCTCCGTGGTCCCGCCCCCGGAGCGGCGCGAGACCTTGAGCAGGTCCTCGACGACACCGGTGAGCCTCTCGACCTGCTCCAGGCAGGCGTGCGCCTCGGCACGCACCTCCTCCTCGCCGGCGAGCAGCTCGATCTCCTCCAGGCGCAGCGACAGGCTGGTCAGCGGTGTGCGCAGCTGGTGGGAGGCGTCGGAGGCGAACTGCCGCTCGGCGGCAATGCGTCCGGCCACGCGCTCGGCCGAGCGCACGAGCTCGGCCTGGACCAGGTCGATCTCCTCGATCCCCGAGGAGCGCAACCTCGGGCGGACCTGGCCGCTGCCGAGCTGCTCGGCCTCGGCGGCCAGGTAGATGAGCGGGGCGGAGATGCGCCTGGACACCCGGGAGGCCACCACGGAGGCCGCCGTGAGCGCGGTGCCGGTGAGCACCAGAACCGTGAGGATGACCGTGCCGATGATGATGACCCGGTCACCGCTTCCGGCGGAGCGCAACGCGCTGGCGATCCAGGCGCCCCCCAGCGGCAGTCCCAGCAGGAGGACGGCCACGGACACCGCCGACATCGTCATCGTCATGGCGTAACGACGCATGGCAAGCCCTCCTTCAGCCCCGATCAGCTCATCGAGGTGCCTTGGGAACCCAGCACTCCTCCCGGGAGGCCCTCCCGGTCAGCGAGTCAGCCGGCGGTCAGGAGGTAACCGTCCTCCTGGGCCAGCAGAAGCGCGGGCCGCTCCTCATCGTCACCGAGCTTGCGACGCAGCCAGGTCACGTGCATCTGGAGGGTCTGGGGACTCCCGGTGGGGTCCTCACCCCAGACCTCCTTGAGGATATCCTCACCGGAGGTGACCTTGCCGCCGGCGCGCACCAGGACCCGGAGCAGCTCGAACTCCCGGGTCGTCAGCTGCAGCTCGCGCGAGCCGACGAAGGCCCGGTGAGCGGCCACGTCGACCCGGATCTCCCCGACGCTCAGCTCATCCTCGGTGGCCTCCCCCGAGGCGCGGCGGACCTGTGCCCGCACGCGAGCCAACAGCTCAGCCAGGCGGAAGGGCTTGGTGACGTAGTCATCAGCCCCGGCGTCCAGACCGACGACGAGGTCGGAGTCCTCACTGCGGGCGGTGAGCATGAGGATCGGGATCGTCAGCCCCTGGGCCCGCACCTGACGGGCCACGTCCAGGCCGTCGATGTCCGGCAGCCCTAGGTCCAGGACGATGATGTCGGCGGCCGAGACCTCCTCAAGGGCGCCTTTACCGGTGCCATGGGTCAGGACCTCGTAGCCCTCGCGTCCGAAGGCACGGGCGAGGGGCTCGGAGATGGCAGGATCGTCTTCGACGAGCAGAACAGTTGTCACATCCGCGATGTTATGTGACGACGCACCCCTCCGCCATCGTCCCAGAGGTGGAGAAGATATCAAGACGTGACCACCTCCGGGCCGGCAGCCTCCCGCCCCTCTCACAGCCAGACCACGTTTCGGCGAGGATACCGCGGAAAACCCCAGGATCGAGCAGCCCCTTCACGAGCCGAAGGGACAGAAAATCACGAGATGGTAACGGAACGAGGGGTTCGACTCAGGGGCGGGTCGGCGAGGTCCGCTCCAGCGACCAGGGCACGATCTGCCCCAGCCCCTTGGCCACGACCTCGTGGCACTGCCCCACCCGGTACCGCCCCGCCTCGGGCGAGCGGAGAATGGCCATGGCGGTGGACTCGTCCAGGCGGATGCCGCCGGGCTCGGCCGCGTCCACGAGCCGGGAGGCCAGGTTGACGGTGGGACCGAAGACGTCCCCGGAGCGGGAGATGACCCGCCCCTCGACGAGGCTGGCCCGCACCCGGATCGCATCCGGCCCCTTCTGGAGCTCTTCGACCAAGGCGGTGACGACGTCGGCGGCGATCAGCAGGTCGTCGGAGATGTACATGACGGCATCCCCGATCGTCTTGACCACCCGCGCGCCCCGCGAGGTGATGACGTCCCGGGCCGTGTTCTCGAAGTCCTCGAGCATGTGGGTCAGGGCGGCCTTGCTCATGCCCTGAGCGCGCTGGGTGAAGGACACGATGTCGACGAAGCCCAGGGAGCGGATGAGCGGGTAGAGATCGGGGCCGGTATCCTCCCTGCCCCGGGTCGACACCTCCGCATCGGTGCGCCCCAGGATGGAGGCCATGTGACGGCGCCACACGTAGGTCAGCTGGCGCGACAGGAGCTCCACGAGGCCGTCGATGCGGTCGAGGGCCACCAGCCGTGCGGCGGTGTCATCCAGCCCGAGACGCTCACTGAGGTCCGTGACGAAAGTCTCCAGCTCCCACAGGACCAGGCGGTCCATGGTGTAGGACTGGGCCCTGAGAAGCTCGAGCACGCTGGCCGAGGCCAGGGAGGAGTCACTGGTCTCATCCAGCAGCGCCACCGTGTCTTGAAGTGCGGCAACATCCTGGTCAGTGAAGCGGACCTCGTCGGGTTGGACATCGGCGAAGCCCATGGCGCGCCAGAACTTCTGCGCCACCTCCACGCTGGTTCCAGCTCGCTGAGCCAGCTCGGTCAGGGTCAGGCTGGGGGGCGTCCCCAACAGCAGGCTCTCGTGTCCCGCCAGGGTGGTTCTCTCCGTGGGGTCCACCTCAGCAGCGGCCTCACCCTCGACACGATGCGCGCCCTGGTGGGCCTTCTGCTGGGGGACGCCCCCACGGGAGTCCGGTGCGAGCCCCTCGCTCGCTTGGCTGTCTAATGTCACCCTGCCACAGTAGCGCAGATCACACGCTCATGCCCATTGGGTAACAGACCGCATTCACCAGCAACGAGTTCATGATTCTCACGACCCTCTCAGCCCTCCATTCGCACGAGGGTCACATCGCCGGCGCGAACCTCGGTGTCACCGGCCTGGGTGCGCAGTACGAGGGCGGGGGTGACGTCGATAGCCAGCCCACCGAGCTCACCGTCAGGAGCCTGGACACTGACCTGCTTCCCCAGGGTGGTCAGCGCCTCGCGCAGCCGGCGCCCGAGCGCGCCGCCTGATGCGTCGACATTCCCGCCAACCTCCTCCCACTGTCCGACAAGACGGGCCAGGTGGCGGCCGATCGCCGTCAGAACGATCTCCACGGCGTCTTCCGGATCGGGTCCGCTCCCCGTACCGACCGCGCCCAGCGTGCGCAGGGAGCCGGCCCAGGGCACCGGCAGCTCCTCAGCCGCCTGCCCGATGTTGACGCCGACTCCGAGGATGACCATGGGCGCCTCATCGCGGTCGACTGGAACCGCATCTGGAGCGAGGACGCGGGCGGCACCCCCTGCGGCGGCTTCCGGCATGACGAGCTCACTGAGGACGCCGGCGATCTTGCGCGTACCGGCCCAGCCGGGCACTGCGGGCACGGCCGCCGGGTCATCGGGCAGGGCGACGACGTCGTTGGGCCATTTGGTCCCCACACGCCAGGGCAGGTCCTCGACGAGGCGGGTCAGAGCGTCCCGGACGGCCAGGCCGCCCAGCAGCGGCAGCCAGCCCAGGCACTGGGCGGGGACGAGAGGCCTGAGCACCACGGAGACCAGGAGGGCCCCTCCGTCGTCGGGGGTGACCCAGGCGCGCCCGGACCTCCCTCTGCCGGCGGTCTGAGCGAGTGCTCGCAGTGCCGACAGGTGCGGCCAGGATGCCCGCTCAGGTCCCGTGAGGGCTGCGCGCAGGTCGTCCTGGGTGGATCCGGTGACGGGAACGGTGTCGAGACGCGAGAAGGGGCTGCCGCCTGAGATCATGATCCGAGACTACCGGCCCGTATAGTCTGGCGACGTGATTCTCCTGGCCTCGAAGTCATCCGGCCGCTTGGCCACCTGCGAGCCGCAGGGGTCGAGCCGTTGGTGCGGGTCTCCGACGTCGACGAGGAGGCCGTGCTCGGCGAGCTGATCCGACGGCGCCGCGAGGCCGGTCTAGCGGCCCCGACCGCCGCCGAGCAGGTCCAGGCCCTGGCTCGGGCCAAGGCCCTCGACGTTGCGGCCTCCACCGACCCGCAGGAGGCCGAGGTGGTCGTGGGCTGCGACTCCATGCTGGAGATCGCCGGCCAGGTCGTCGGAAAGCCCATCGACGCCGCCGATGCCCGTGAGCGCTGGCGGATGATGAGCGGGAGTACCGGCACCCTGCACACGGGGCACTTCCTGGTGCGCACCGCCGACGGCGCCATCGCCGAGGGGGTCAGCTCGGCCACCATCCGCTTCGGCTCCCCGTCCCCGGCCGAGATCGAGGCCTACATCGCCAGCGGGGAACCGCTGTGGTGCGCCGGAGCCTTCACCATTGACGGCCTGGGCGGCGCCTTCATCGAGGGGATCGACGGCGACCCTCACGGAGTCGTCGGCATCTCCCTGCCGTTGCTGCGCCGCCTTCTGGCGGACCTGGACGTGGTCTGGACAGACTTGTGGGCGCCGCCACCGATGACGAAACCGGCTGACGACGCCCACTGATCGCGCAGGAGTCTCAGGAGGCCGAGGCCGCCGAGAGCCCACAGGAGGAGTCCGGGGCCTGGGCGATGACCCTCATGAGCTCAGCCAAGGCGACCTGCTGCTCACGGCTGAGACGGTCGACGACATGGCGGCGTACGCCGTCGAGGTGTACCGGAGCGGCCTCGCGCAGGAAGCTGAGGCCCTGCGGTGTCAGCGTGCAGTTGACGCCGCGACGGTCGGAGTCGCAGGAGCTGCGCTCGACGTACCCCACGTTCTCCAGGCGTCGGACCGTGTGGGTCAGCCGTGAGCGGGAGTGCGAGACGTGCTCGGCGAGAGTGGACATGCGCAGAGTCTGCTCAGGAGCCTCGGACAGGCGCACCAGGATCTCGTACTCGTGCATGGAGATGCCGCACCCGGCCTCGAGCTCACGATTGAGACGGGCGGTGACGGAGGTGGAGGCCGCCAGGAAGGAGCGCCAGGCATCCATCTCGATCTCATCGAGCCGACGGAAGCCCTTCTGCTCCAAGGAGTCGCTCTGGCCGCAGCCACCGGCCGACTCCAGACCGTCCTCGGGAGATCCCGCAGCCCCGGCCAGTTCTTGGCCGTAGGTGGCCTCAACGGCTTCCTGATCGCTCTGAGTCCACGTCATCTCGACATCCTCGACGCAGGCCGTCGGTTCCACCATCGTCCGCTCTGCGGTAATCACCTTTATCGACTCCTCTCAGCACCGACCTGTGGCAGGTCGCGAACCTTCGAGCACGAACTTGTTGATCGACTTTGGCTTTCATACAAGCGCGGCTCCACTTCTTTTTTATCACACTCGGTCGGAGACTCAGCACTCCACCACAGTGACCCACAACATCAGGCAACCTTGGAAACACAGGCAACCCCTCCACTTTTCGTTGATACTGAGCGGATCTCGGAGACCCACTTCTGTGCAGGAAAACAATTCAGGCACTGACTTCATGTCACCTGACATACATCAGTTTGACATCCCAAATACCCACCTTTGTTACGCTATCATCCCCATCTACCGATGATTGGCTGGGGGTCTATAATTCATTTTCACGTCTTCGCGTCACTTCCTTCAAGGCAGTAATGAATCTCCGTCAGAATTACCTCCAGTAAGCGATCACTATTCCTTCATGTACCGATAGGGAGACTGCCTGGATTCCGCACCATCTCCGGGTGGCGTTGACGGGATGGATGGAATCACTGGCGGCGCAGGACGGGACGCCGGCCCTGAGTGATGTCTCCGCTGACAGGATCGACGGCGAGCATCGCCCACGACTCCTCCGCGCCGCACTCGGAGGCCGGAACATCAGCAGAACCAATGAATACGAGGCCGACCTGCCGTGAAGGCGAAGGCTGGACCAGGGCGAGACTGATCGCTCCGAGGAGCAAGCCGTGAGCGACGACCTCGCCGGAGCCGACCGACAGACCCGCCTCAGCCGCCCTTCCGGGCAGGAGATGGATGGGGTTCCGGTCTCCGCTGGCCTGTGCCCAGGAGACCACATCGGAGCCAGTGAGCCGGTAGAACACGCAGCCCGTCGACGTATCAAATCCGGCCCCCGGGGCCGCGAGTGTCCCGTTTTCGACGGCGTCTGGCCCCGGACGGCGACGTCCGGCGGGCGAGTTCATGGGTCACCCGCCAGTACCGCCCCTCCACCGACACCTCGACCGTCGCCTGGATGAGCTCCCACCCGGCGCGCCCGACCTGCCGGATCGAGACTCCATCGGCCGCGGCCGGCCCCGGGGCGACCCCGCCACGCGTGGGGCTCGCACTCATCCGGCAACGACGGTGCACCAGGCCCTCCCAGGCGGCCTCTCCCCGGCAGTCCCGCAGCCGGCTTTGGATCCGGTGCAGGGCCTGCACAGCGGGGAGGATCGCCGTCGCTCCCCGCCGGGCCTGGCGGTGAGCCTCGCGGTCGGACAGTCCGGAGGAGCCGGTTGCGAGCACCCCGCTCAGGACTGCTGCGAGCCGCTCGACGGCGTCGTCACAGGAACTGAGACCGTTCACCCTCACGATGCTAGGCACCCGCTTCGAGGAGACGACGAAGCCCCGCCGACCTCATGTCGACGGGGCTCGCTACCCGGCCGCGACCGGGATCGCTGCGCGATGCTCAGCGGGTCTCGCGGTGCTCGGTGTGCTTGCCGCAGCGAGCACAGAACTTGGCGATGCTGAGACGGTCGGGGGTGTTCCGACGGTTCTTCTTGGTGATGTAGTTGCGCTCCTTGCACTCCGAGCAGGCCAGAGTGATCTTGGGGCGAACGTCGGCGGACTTGCTGGCCACGTTTGTCTCCTCGTGTCGATCCTCGAGCATGCGACGGAACGCTGTACTCGAAAGCTTGCGTAGCGGGGGAGGGACTCGAACCCTCGACCTCACGATTATGAGTCGTGCGCTCTAACCAGCTGAGCTACCTCGCCATAGGAACACAATGGGGGCCAGTGGCCCCCGCTGTGAGAGCCCCGAAAGGGAATCGAACCCTTGACCTTCTCCTTACCATGGAGACGCTCTGCCGACTGAGCTATCGGGGCAACGAGCCGAATCGTAGGCAGATTCGAATCGCTCTGGCAATTCGTTCCGCCGTGGCTTCGCTCACTGCGGCCCTCACCGGATGGCGAGGTGCGATCACGAGTGATCGCCGTGGCGGGTGAGGGATTCGAACCCCCGTAGCATTACGCGGCTGATTTACAGTCAGCTCCCATTGGCCGCTCGGGCAACCCGCCTTGGCTCCGCGCTCCGACCTCTCGGCCATCGCTTGGCGCCGTGGAAGAATAGCAAGGCAGCGGCGCGAAACGCCAATCGCCCCCGTAGGACCCTCCTCACAGAACAACCCACCTAGACTCGGGGCGACTGAAGTCCCCACCCCGGAAAGGACTGCCGCCATGGCCAACGACTCCTCCTTCGACGTCGTCTCCCGCCTCGACCGTCAGGAGGTGGACAACGCCGTCAACCAGTGCGCCAAGGAGATCTCCCAGCGCTACGACTTCCGCGGCGTTGATGCCTCCGTGAGCCTGTCGGGCGACACCATCACCCTGGAGGCCAACACGGCCGAGCGGGTCCTGGCGATCCTGGACGTCCTGGAGTCCAAGCTCTTCCGCCGCGGCGTCTCCCTCAAGGCCCTGGACCTGGGGGACAAGGAGCCGCGCCCATCGGGCAAGATCTACCGTCTGGCCTGCCCGCTGCGTGAGGGACTCACCCAGGAGGTGGCCAAGAAGATCACCAAGGCGATCCGTGACGAGGGCCCCAAGAGCGTCAAGGCCACGATCCAGGGCGACGAGGTGCGGGTGACCTCCAAGTCCCGCGACGACCTCCAGACGGTGATCGCCCTGCTGAAGAACCTCGACGTCGACGCCGCGCTCCAGTTCGTCAACTACCGCTGAGCGGCGCTCGTCCCCGGCGACTAGGCCGACAGCAGCGTCAGGACGGCCTTGACGCGGCGGTGGACGGCGGCGTCGGGCAGCAGGCCGAGCTTGGCGAAGATCCGCTGGGTGTGCTTCTCCACCGCCCCCTCGGTGACCACCATGATCTTGGCGATGCCGGCGTTGGTGTGGCCCTCGGCCATGAGGGCCAGGACCTCCCGCTCACGGGGCGTGAGCTCGGTGAGCGGGTCGTCTCGCCGGCCTCGCTGGAGGACCTGGGAGACGACGTCGGGGTCCAGGACGAGCTCGCCGCGCGCCACCCGCTCGACCGCGCCGAGGAAGGCGTCGATGTCGCCGACCCGGTCCTTGAGGAGGTAGCCCAGGGCGCCGCCGCCGTCGGCCAGGAGCTCGGGCAGGTAGCCGGCGACGACGTACTGGCTCAGCAGCAGGATGGGTGCACCCGGCCACTGGGCACGGATGCGGGTGGTGGCCCGCAGGCCCTCGTCGGTGTGGGAGGGCGGCATGCGGATGTCGGCGACGACGACGTCGGGCCGCAGCCGCAGGGCCTCGCTCACGAGGGCCTCACCGTCCCCCACTCCCCCGACGACCTCGTGGCCGCCGTCGGCCAGGATGAGTGCCAGTCCCTCGCGCAGGAGGACGGAGTCATCAGCGATCAGAACGCGCACGGGATTCTCGCCTCCAGTGTGGTCGGTCCGCCGGTCGGGGACGTGATGAAGAGCCTACCGTCGACCCCGTTGAGGCGCTCGACCAGGCCGGCCAGGCCATGTCCTTTGGCGGTCGAGGCCCCTCCGATGCCGTTGTCACTGATCCTCACGAGCAGGGCGCCGTCGACGATACGGGCATCGACGCTGGCGGCCGTGGCCCCGGAGTGCTTGTTGAGGTTGGCCAGCGCCTCACTGACCACGAAGTAGGCGGCCTGGGAGACGTGGTCGGGCAGGTCGGGCAGGTCGGTGCTCACGGTGACGGGGACGGAGGAGCGGGTGGCGGCCTCGGTGATGGCGGCCGCCAGGCCACGGTCGATGAGGACAGGTGGGGCGATGCCGCGGGAGAGCTGACGCAGCTCGTCGAGAGTCTGTTGGGTCTGCTCCATGGCGCCCTGGATGATGGCCGACGCGGCCGCCGGGTCCTTCTCGGCCTGCCGGTGGGCACGGGCCAGGTCCATGCGCAGGCGCACGAGGCGCTGCTGGGGACCGTCGTGGATGTCGCGCTCCAGGCGGCGGCGGGTGTCGGCCTCGGCGCGCTGAACGGCGGCCCGGGAGGTCTGGAGGCGGCTGACCTCGCTGCGCCAGGAGAGCATGGCGCGGATGAGACCCGTCTGCATGGCGGCCAGGCCCCGCAGGACGGCGGGGGCGGTCAGGGAGAAGACGATGCCGCAGGTGAGGTTGAAACCGATGTCCCAGAACAGCTCCGGCTGCAGGCCCAGAAGATGAGCCAGTCCCTGACGCTGCCCCACGGCCGGATCGAGGACCAGGTCAAGGGTGATGTCGGCAATGGGGGCCAGGAGACCTGCCACGGCCAGGGCCAGCCACACGACGCTGATGATCCAGGTGATGAGGGAGACCGGGAAGTAGATGACGGCCCACAGCAGGTCCATCCAGCGCTGAGGGTCGCGCAGGCGCCGGAAGAGCCGACGGCGCGCGGAGGCCCCCGGCTCGGGCTCGAGGTAGCCGCCGGGTACCGGCTCGCGCCCGTCCACGCGCGCCACGGCGAGGCGGGCGATGTTGGCGAAGCCCCCGGCGATGCTCAGGTCGATGATGAGCACCAGCAGCCCCACCCAGATGATGGTGGTGACCACACCGAGGGCGGTCAGCGGAACAACCAGGTAGAAGGCGAGCAGGCTCAGTGGCCCGCTGAGGAGGAGGAAGGCGGCGTCCCTGCCGAGCTGGCGGTAGCGCGCGGCCCATGCTGATCGGTTCATGCCTCATATCCTCCTCAGGGCCTGAATCACGCCCAATCCTGCCACCTGGCGGGGCCATGGTGGGGCTAGCCCGACACTGCCTTGAAGCGGGCGGCTCAGCCACCGAGTCGGGCGGTCAGGCTGCGAGCGAGCTCATCGGCCCATCTGCCGTAACGGGCCTCGCCGGGGCGGCTGAGGCAGTACAGGAGGTTGCCCAGGCGGTCGAGGAGCTCGTAGGCCTCGCGGCGTTCCAGCAGCCGTTGCAGGTCGGCGGCACCCGTGTCCTGCGCAAGCCGCGAGCGCCGCGAGTACCGCGAATATTCAGTGACGAAGGCGGTGACGTCGTCGGGCGTCATGGGCAGGTACCAGGGCCCGCCAGTCACCCGGCCCCCGATGAGGGCCAGGTCCTTGGCGGTGTCGCCGGGCCCGGACCACTCGAAGTCGATGAGTCGCGGCAGGCCGTCGGGGCCGAGGATGACATTGGGCGCGACGGCGTCGCCGTGGATGAGTCGGTGGGTGGGGACCGCCTCGAAGGCCGGGGCGAGGCGGTCGAGTTCACGGCGCCAGGCGGGCAGGGAGCTCGAGGACGCCGGGGGTCGGTGAGGGTCTGCGGATGATGCTCTCCCCACCAGGTCACCAGCTCCTCCCCCTGTTCGTCGGCGCTAGGCACGAAGGCGGCCGACGGCGCGGTGGCGGTGGCTGTGGCGAGTGCCTCGTGCAGGCGGGCGATCTGGTGGGCGAGGGCGGTGGCGAACCGTGGGTTCCAGTCGGCGGTGCGCAGGGCCCGACCGGGGACGTGGGTGGTCACCATGTAGGGGGTGCCGAGCGGGTTGTCGCTGCCGGTCTCCAGGGCGACGGCGCTGGTTCCCAGCTCGGGTGGGACGCGTCTGAGGACCTCGAACTCGGCCTGCATGGAGCGGGGCAGGTCATGGGGCGGGCGTCGTGGAAGGCGCAGGACCCGGGCCTGCTCCCCGGAGCCGACTCGCCAGGCGGTGTAGCTCTCACCGGTCCCCAGCCGCTCGACCGGTCCGGTCGTCACGCCGCGCAGTTCGCCGGCGTCGGCGGCGGCCCTGATGCGTGGGGCGATGTCGTCGTCGGTTCCAGTGGGAGGTGGAGTGTCCACTCCCCTGTCCACCGTCATCGGGTTCCATCCGCGAGGCCGAGGTCGACGATGGCCCGGGCGGCCTCGGTGACGGTGAGACGGGCGGTGTCGAGGCGGAGGTCGGCCTCGGGCCAAGGGACGTAATCACGGTGCGTGATCTCCTGCCACCCCGGCAGCTCGAGTCCCTTGATGTCGCTCACCCGCTGCTGGGCGCGGCGCCGATGCTCGGCCTCATCGGAGCAAATGAGCTCGACGGCGAGAAACCGGGCGCCCAGGTCTGAGGCCGTCTCCTCCCATAGGCGGCGGGTGAGGGGCAGCGGGTTGACGCACTCGACCAGGACGTCCCCGCCCGAGTCCAGGACATCCCGGGCCACAGCGGCAGCCACGTAGTATCCGGCGCCCGCGGGCATGCCGGGGAGCATCTCACCGCTGTCCCGCAGAGCCTGCTCGATGGAGTCGATGCGCAACCAGGTCGGTGGTCGACTCCGTGGCCGTGCCTCGGCCCGCAGGCGCAGGACCTCACGGCACACGGCGGTCTTGCCGACTGCCGGTAGTCCGCCGACGACGGTCAGGGTTGCCATCAGTACCTGGCCATCTGCTCGAGGCGGCTGACCTCACTGCGCCAGGAGAGCATGGCGCGGATGATACCCGACTGCATGGCGGCCAGGCCTCGCAGGACGAAGGGGGCGGTCAGGGAGAAGATGACACCGGCGCTCAGGTGGATGACGATCTCCCAGAGCAGAGGCGGATACAGCCCCAGAAACTCGGCGAGACTCTGCCTCTGGTCTCCAATGGTCGCGTTAAGAATCAACTCAAGAATGACGTCGATCACGGGGGGAGAATAGACCACCCACGGCCAGTGCCAGCCATCCGACGGTGAGGATCCAGGTGACCAGGGAGACCGGGAAGTAGGCGATGACCCACAACAGGTCCATCCAGCGCTGAGGGTCACGCAAACGCCGGAAGAGCCGACGGCGCGCGGAGGCCCCTGGAACAGGAGACAGGTAAGCGCCAGGTCTGGGTTCGCGGCCGTCCAGACGCGCCACACGGAGACGGGCCAGGTTGGCGAAGCCCCCGGAGATGTTCAACGCCAGCATCAGGAGAAGGAGGCCGATCCCGACAATGGCGGTACCGGCACCGGCTGCGGTCAGCGGCAGGACGAGGCAGAAGGCGAGCAGGCTCAGTGGCCCGCTGAGGAAGAGGAAGGCGGCATCCCGGCCGAGTCGGCGGTAGCGCGCGGCCCATACTGATCGGTTCATGCTCCTTATCTTCTTCAGACCTGGAATGACGCCCAATCCTGCCACCTGGAAAGACCTTGGTGGGGCTAGCCCGACACGGCAGCCGGAAGGACGCGGCAGCCCGCCGACGACGGTCAGTAGCACTGTCAGTACCCGGCCATCTGCTCGAGGCGGGCGATGCGCTTGTCCATGGGCGGGTGGGTGGCGAAGAGGTTGCGCAGGCTCCCGAAGGGGTTGGCGATCATCATGGAGGAGACCGGTTCGAGGCGTGGGTCCCTGTCCCCATGGGCACGCGCGAGATGCCGGACTCGAGCTTGCTGAGCGCGCTGGCCAGGGCGAGCGGGTCCTGGGTGAGCTCGGCGCCGTCGTGGTCGGCGTCGTACTCGCGGGTCCGGGAGATGGCGAACTGGGTGATGGCGGCAGCCAGGGGCGCCAGGAGGGAGAGCAGCAGGACGGCGATGATGTTGCCGCCGTCCCGGTCGCGCCGGTTGCCGCCGCCGAACCACATGGCCATGGTGACCATGGAGGAGATGACGCCGGCGATGCCCGCGGCCACCGAGGAGGTGAGGATGTCGCGGTTGTAGACGTGGGAGAGCTCGTGGCCCAGGACGCCGCGCAGCTCGCGCTCGTTGAGGAGCTGGAGGATGCCCTGCGTGCAGCACACGGCGGCGTGCGAGGGGACTGCGGCCGGTGGCGAAGGCGTTGGGGCTCATCGTGGGGGCCACGTAGAGGCGCGGCATGGGCTGGCCGGCAGCGGCGGAGAGCTCACGCACGATGGCGTACATCTGGGGCTGCTGGGCCTCGGTGACCTCGATGGCGCCCATGGAGCGCACCGCGATCTTGTCGGAGTTCCAGAAGCCGAGGGCGGTCTGCACCAGGCCGATGACCGGCGCGATCACCAGCCAGATGGCGGAGCCAGTCCCCCGGGCCAGCACGTAGCCGAGCAGGAGAAGCAGGCTCCACATGCCGCCCAGGGAGGACGGCGGTCTTGAGACCGTTGTAGTGGTGAGTCCTTGTCATGGGTGGAGACTATGGGATGAACCTGTGTCTGACCTATGTCTGCTGGCGCTGGGACCACTCGCGCGGTGATGAGCCGCAGTCCAGGCAGCTCAGGGCATCGCGGAAGTCGTCGGGATCGAAGGTGGTTCCCGGCGCCTCACGCGCGAGGGTCCAGTACTCCCCGTCGAGTCCTGGACCGCGTACCCGGTGTCGCGGAAGCCGGAGCGCTCGTAGAAGGAGAACCGACGGCGTCGCTGCTCGGCGTTGTCGGCCTCGGCGATGACGGGCTCGATGTCCAGGACGATGGTGCAGCCGGGGTGACGGCGCTCGAGCTCGGCCAGGAGACGGGTGCCCACCCCGCTGCCGCGTGCGGCGTCGTCGACGGCGAGGTAGAAGAGGAAGAGCAGGCGGGAGCCGGGGCGACGCACGGTCCAGGTCAGGGCGACAGGATCCGGGCGGGCCGCACGGGTCGGTCCGGCGGGCTGGTCCCACCAGGCGACGAGGTCGACGCCGCGGCGCAGGCTGAGCACGTGGATGAGCGCCCAGGGAATGCGCTCATCCTCGGGAAAGGCACGCAGGTAGAGGTCACGCGCCCAGCGGTTGGTTCCGCCGGCGAAGCGGATGCGGCGGGTTCTCATCGGACTTCTTCCTCTCCGTGTCGGTGACGACGCCCGTCCGGCATCGGCCGCGGGGACCGGTGCCGGACGGGTGATGCGATGTCGGCTGGGCTTGAGCCGTAGACCGTGCTCGGCTCAGTCGGCCAGGCGGTGGGCGACGCGCTCGGGGACGCGACCCGTCTCGGGCTGGCCGATGAGGTCCTCGGGAACCTCGGTGGAGCGGGAGATCGCGGTCATGGCATCGCGGGAGACGACCTTGACGCGCTCGCGCGGCTTGGAGGCCCCTCCGGTGACGACGACCTCACCGTAGCCCTCACCGAGCTCGCGCTCGTAGGCGTCCAGCAGCTCCCAGCCTTCCCAGTTGGTGAAGGGGATGCCGCGGGACTCCAGCAGGGCGATGATGGCGTCGTGACCGACCTGGGCCTCGTCGCTGGTCTCGGCGTGCAGCAGGCCGGCGTTGGCGTCGGCCACGAGGTTGGTGATGGTCTCCTGCGCGTCGGACTTGGTGGAGCCGATGAGGCCCACGGGGCCGCGACGGATCCAGCCGGTGGCGTACAGGCCGGTCAGAGGCTTGCCGTCCTCGCCGAGGACGCGGCCGCCCTCGTTGGGGACGACGTGCCGCTCGGCGTCGAAGGGCAGGCCCTCGATGGCGCTGGAGGCATATCCGACGGCGCGGTAGACGGCCTGGACGGGCCAGTCGCGGTACTCGCCGGTGCCGGTGACGTTGCCGTCGCCGGTCAGGCGGGTGCGCTCGGTGCGCAGGCCGACGACGTGGCCGTCGTCGTCGGTGAGGACCTCGTGGGGCGCCGAGAAGAGGTGGATGTGGATGCGGTGGGAGGCGGTGAGGTCCTCCGGCTCCTGCATCGCGTACCCCTCAAGGGCCTTGACGACCTGGCGCTGCTGGTTGGAGGAGGCCAGGGCCGCCTGCGAGCCCTCGTCGTACTCGAAGTCCTCCTCGTCGACGAGGACGTCGACGTCGGCCTGCTTGCCGAGCTCGCGCAGCTCCAGCGGGGTGAACTTCACCTGAGCCGGACCGCGGCGACCGAAGACGTGCACGTCGGTGACCGGGGACTGCTGGAGCGTGGCGGCCACGTTCGCGGGGATCTCGGTGGTCATGAGGTCGTCGGCGTGCTTGGCCAGGACGCGGGCGATGTCCAGCGCGACGTTGCCGACGCCGATGACGGCGACCTCCTTGGCACTCAGGTCCCAGGTACGCGGGTGGTCGGGGTGACCGTCGTACCACGAGACGAAAGTCGGCACCGCCGTAGCACTCGGGGGCGTCGACGCCGGGAATGTCGAGGGGGGCGTCGGTGTCGGCTCCGGTGGAGAAGATGATGGCGTCATAGTGCTCCTGGAGCTCGGCCACCGAGATGTCACGGCCGACCTCGACGTTGCCGATGAGCCGGATGTCCCCGCGCTGGAGGATCTTGTAGAGGGCCACGATGATCTGCTTGATGCGCGGGTGGTCGGGGGCGACGCCGTAGCGCACCAGCCCGTAGGGCGCAGGAAGCCGCTCGAACAGGTCGATACAGACCTCCATGCCCGACTTCGAGAGGATGTCCGAGGCGTAGATGCCTGCGGGGCCTGCTCCGATGACGGCGACATTGAGAGGACGTGCGTTCACTGTTCTTCGTTCCTGTTTCAGGGGACGTGGACGTGGCACCCGCGTTCCCGCTGCCAGGAGAACCGGTTGTTCCGGTCCGGGGCGACGACGGCGGGGTACCGCGCCACAGTCTATGGAGGAAGGCAGGGGCTCCCCCAGGGTGTGGGCAACAACGCGGCTTTGAGCCGCGTCACGTCGGGGAGGGGTGGGGGGGCGGGAGGCGGGTTTAGAAGGGCGAGGGTGAGCCGTCCGAACCGAACGTCCTGAACCGGATCGCCCGTGCCGAGCGCCTCGAACCTGCATCCTTGAACTGGCCTGCCCGCACCCGACCCTTCCGAACCTGTATCCGCGCACCCGGCCCTCCTGTACCCATGTCCCCGCACCTGGCCTTTCCGAACCTGTGTCCCTGAGCTGGCTCACCCGGGCCGGTTAGCCGGCTCGGCTGGGCGGGATTTGGGGTGCGGGATGTGAGGCCTGGGTTGCGAGTGTCGCCAGGTTTCTGTGCGCCTTCGGTCAGGGAGGTCGGCGCCGTCGGGTTTTCGTTGCTGTGCCGGTGATTCTGGGTGGCTGCCTCAGCGTGCGGGGAGCGGGGAGTCGGGCTATACTGTACATATGTTCGAAGGCGGTGTGCTTCCTCGTGTCCCGGCCGGTGGTGCGGCCGGGATGCTGAGCGCCCTGCCCGAGGGACGCGTCGGCGGGGCGCCGTGGCCTGCGCTGAGGACGTGGTGCCTGCTGGGGTCCTTGGCCGGCGGTGGAGCGCTGGCCGGCGTGGTCGAGGGGCTGCTGGCCCGGCTGCTGGTCACCGCCCAGAACCCACGACGACGACGGCGATGGCGGTGGCGGCGGCGTCGCTGGTGAGGGCTCTGATGCTGAGAGCGCCGGCAGTGCTGATGGTGAGCGGCTCTGTCTCGCAGGCGAGTCGGGACGCTGACGCGACGCTGGTGGCTGCTGCTGATGGGACACAGGGTCGTGTCTCTGGAGGAGACTCGGTGCTACTGGGCTGCTTGGCCTGGGGGGCACGGGGTCTGGGGGAGCTGGCCGCGGCCTGCCACCGCCTGGCGGCCTGGGCCGCGTGGGGTCAGTCCCTGGCGGCGGCGTGCCTGACCGCCTGTGGTGAGCTGTCGAGTCACCCCGGTCAGTGGGGGCCGGATGGTCGGGTCTCGTCGGTGGTGGGGTATGAGGAGCGCCGGTTCAACACCACCTGCCTGCTATCGGCCCGCCTGGGGGTATCCCGGAGCCGGGCCGGGCAGATCGTGGATCACGGCAGCGCCCTGATGGACATGGGCTTTACCCCCACTGAGGTCATGGAGCGGTGCGGGGTGCTGGACGCAGCCAAGGCGTCCTTGGTGACTCGCCGCCTGGGAGACGTGCCGGCTCCGGTGGCACTGGCGGTTCAGGAGCGGGTGCTGCCTCAGGCGCCTAGGCGCAGCGTGTCCCAGGTGGGACGCGACATTGAGCGGGCCCTGATGGAGGTCGACCCCGCCGGGCATGCTGAGCGGGTGCGGGTCAATGTCTCCCGGCGGTGCGTGTCACGCCCCAGGCCCGCCGGCGAGGGCGTGTCCCAGGTCCGCCTGCTGCTGCCCACGATGGACGCGCTGCTGCTGGACGCGACCCTGGACGCGATCGCCGCCAGCGCCAGGGCAGCCGGTGAGCAACGCACCCCAGCCCAGCTACGCGCCGACGCCATCACCGCCATGACCCTGTCCACACTACGAACCAGCCAGCAGACCGCCTACACCCACCCCTGCCCACGACGCGCCGAGCATTGCGGCGAGGGCCAGGCTGAGGTGAAAGGCTCCGGGCCGGCCGCCTCGGCACGGTTGCTGCCTGACGGGGTGCCTCTGGAAGGGCTTCTGGGGGCCTTGAGCTCTCTGGTGGGGTCCGCCAGCCCGTGGTGGACACCCTCAGGCACCGGACACCTCCCCCTCCCCGAAAACATCCACATCGACGTCCAGGTCACCGTCCCCCTGAACAGCCTCACCGGCCCAGGTGGTCTTGCCCAGCCAGAAGACGCCACCGACCACACCCCAGCCGCTCACGGTCCCGGCGGCCGCGAACCCGCCACCAGCATCGGAGGCAACCGGCTCCAGGACAGCGATCACGGGGGCTATGTGCCCGAGGGCTGTGCTCCTAAGTGTGGTGTTCCCGAGAGCGCTGAGCGCCCCGAAGGTCCCTGCCATCCGAAGTCCGGCAGAGCCAGCCCCAACGAGCACCCCACCGTCACGACCCATCCCGCCTCAACGACGCAGCACCCCAGGGGACAGCAGGAGGAGTCTGCCCACCACCACGCAGCAGTCTGCCCACCGCTGACGGGAGGACTCTGCCCGGTTCCAGCGGGAGGAGTCTGTCCCGAACCCGACCCCGGCCACTCCCGCCTCCCAGGCCGCCGCCTCGTTCACTGCTGCTCCCATCCCCCAGGCCGCCGCCTCGTTGTCTGCTGCGGGCGGGGTTGCTCAGGTGCGCATCGGGGCGCGCAACGCGGCGGTGCCGGCCCTGACCGCCTGGGCCCTGGCCGCCGGCGGGACCTGGAGACGCCTGGTCACCGACCCGGCAAGCGGCACCGTCCTGGACGTGGGACGCACCCGCTACCGTCCCCCAGCCGGCCTGGCCGACCTGGTACGCGCCCGCGACCGAGCCTGCGTCTTCCCCACCTGCCAGACCCCCGCCGAGCGCTGCGACATCGACCACCTCACCGCCTGGAGCCAAGGCGGAACCACCAGCCTGGACAACCTCACCACCCTGTGCCAGGCCCACCACCGCCTCAAGCACACCCCCGGATGGACCCTCACCCGAGACCAGGCCACCGGAACACTGTCCTGGCACACCCCCGACAAGACCATCTACCAACGCCACCCCAGACGGCACCATCACCCGCCTACCCCACAAGACTCGGGACCCCACCAGCACTACGTCCCCGGCGCCGTCGTCCCAGCCGACCTGAGCCAAGCAGATCAGCCACGACATCCTCAACCGCCTCAACCGCGCCCTTGACACAGCACTCGACAACCACACCCACAACCACGCCCGGTCTCGGCACCAACACCAACGGCAGCGGCACGGCTCGAGACCCGAGGCCCCACAACCCGGCCAGAGACCCGGAACCTACGAGCCCAGTCCCCTACCCGCAGGCAGCCCACACCCTCCAACTCGCACCCCTCATCGACCAAACCCCACCCTTCTAAGTGACCGGGCCACTACGAGTTGACGACCGGGATGTCCGTGAGGCGAGCGACGACTCGCTCTTTCGTATAAAGATATTCACCTGCCGGCATATCAATCGTGATGCTATCCTCGCCGACGTCTGGCCACACAACCGGGAGGGACTGGGAAGTCCCGGGCTCGAGACTGTACACAAAGTTATTCGCCAAGGGAACTCGATTCCCATTAGGTACGCATAGTCGGCTTCCAAATACCTCAACCCACCACTGAGGATGGTTAAGCTGCTCACATACCACACTCCAGACAGGCCGCGCATTTCCATCATCTTCCCCGGCAGTGCGAAGGGAGCAACCGGCATACTGACCGCCTCACTAGAGGTGAGCACTACCTTTCCAGTCAGGTAGCCCCCCACTCTAATTACATGGTCAATCGTCATGTGCATGGTCTTACCACTGACCTTCACATCTACGCCCTCGGGACCCTTACCTACAGGGCCTGCCGGGTCAGGCACGGTCGCCGACGACGGTGCCACACTCGCACTTGGTGACGCACTGGATTCGGCGGCCTTAGAGGGCGTCAGCGTAATCTCCACACGGCGATTGATCTGTCTGCGCTCGTCAGTGTCGTTCGGAACCCGCGGCGAGGACTCTCCCTTGCCTGAGACCGACTCCTTCCACGAAGACAAGTCCGTCAGCTTCTTGAGCCGCTCCGACACCGCTTTGGCCCGCCGCTCCGACAGATCCTGGTTGTGTGCGTCATCAGCGACATCATCGGTATGGCCCGTGATCGTCAGATCTCCACCAGAGGGATACTTCTTGATCTGCTCCACCACAGTCGCCAGCACACTGTCAGCCTGAGTCGAGAGCTGATCGGAGTCGGTCGCGAACGTGACATCCCCGGCCACCGTCACGGTCGTCGACTTCTCATCCTGCTTCGTATCCGACGACCCATCCATCGACACGGTCGCCCGCTCGAGCTTGAAAGGACCAGGGTCGGGACCTTGAAGGTTGGCCTTAGCGATCACGTCATCGACATTGAAATCCACCTCCGACTCCTTCACCACAGGAACACCGACAACAACACCCATGTTGGGAAGCAGCATCTCCACAGAATGCACTCCATCATTCAGAGCGCCGAAAACAGGGAAAGCATCCTTCGGGGCACCTTTTGTGACCGCACCGGAGAGGTCTTCAGTGTTCCCTCCAAGCTCGACGTAGACCAGACTCTGCTCCAGTGACATCATCCGGACATCAGCAGTCGTACCGACGTTTTCCAGTTGGGCGAATGCCTGGGAAAGGTACACATCTTCTTTTGAGTCGGTAGAGATGTGAAACCTCGCCACCGTGTACTTTCCCTTCACCGCGACCGGCCCGACCTCCACCGTCATCGGAGCACCTTGATACTCCGTACTGAGCACCACCCCGCCATGGGACCAGTCGCAGTCGCAACCGCACGTGGGGACGCGGCACCCGAGCTCTTCCCAGAGGAGGCGGTATCGCCCTTCTTGAGCACCCCGCACCCCGACAGGACGGCCCCCGCTCCGGCCAGGGCGGGCAGGGCCAGGACACCACGTCGGGTCAGTCGGGCACAGGCATCAGGAGGCAGCGGCGTCAAGGACGACATGTCGAGGACCTTTCAACGCATTGGGAACACGTACCTGACACCCTATACGCCGCGATCCATCTCACACGCTGGGAAACGACCCGTATCTTCTCGACTCGCCACGGGACGTCATGGGGAGTTGGGAGGCCTCATCAGCTCCCAGGTCGGATGCTCAGGCGGCGCGGTCCACGAGGATGCGGGCGAAGTCCTCCATGGCCGCACGCACCTGCCTCACCCGCTCACCGGCATCAGTCATAGCCGCCGCGGCGGCCTCGCCCTCGATGCCAGCCTGAGCCAGGCGCTGCCGGGTTCCGTCAAGGACGGCCTCCTCCAGTCCCTCCAGGCCCTCCACTGCCTGAGCGGCCCAGTCCATGGCCATCTCGCGGGTACGGGCCAGGACGGGGTGCTCGCGCAGGCGAGCGACGACGTCGGACAGGAAGGCGTCATCGGACAGGTCGCCGCTGGACAGGCGCGAGAGGATCGCCTGGCCGGCGGCGTCGAGCTCGCCGGCCGCCAGGGCCTTGCGCAGGAGGAGGACCGGCATGGTGTCCACTCCCTCGCGCAGGTCGGTGCCGGGGGTCTTGCCGGTGGTGGCCGAGTCGCTCATGAGGTCGATGACGTCGTCGGCCAGCTGGAAGGCCACACCGATCCGCTCGCCGAACTCCTCCACGATCTGCTCGGTGCGCGTCCCGGCACCGGTGAGCATCGCCCCGTAGCGGGCGGACACTGCGATGAGGGAGCCAGTCTTGTCCGCCAGGACCTGGATGTAGTGGTCGACCGGATCGGTCCCTGCCGGGCGTGGCAGGGTCTCGTGGAGCTGACCCATGCACAGGCGCTCGAAGGTCTTGGCGTGGGCCATGACGGCCTCCGGGCCGAGGGCCGCCACCAGCTGGGAGGCCCGGGCCACGAGGACGTCGCCGGTGAGGATGGCGGCGGAGTTGCCCCACACGGTCTGGGCGCTCGGGGCGCCGCGGCGCAGCGGGGCCTCGTCCATGACGTCGTCGTGGTAGAGGGTGGCGATGTGGGTCAGCTCCACGGCCACCCCGGCGTCGCGGATCTCCTCACCGGTGGCCAGGGCCGGGTCGCCGAGCTGGGCGGTCAGCAGGGCCAGGACCGGGCGCAGGCGCTTGCCCCCGGCCTCGGCAAGGTGCGAGGTCGGCGGATTGATGGTCTCGTCGGCACTGGTGACCACCTCCATGAGGCGGTCCTCAATGGTCTGGAGGGCGGGGATGATGCGCGACTCCAGCTCGGGGGCGCTCAGCGGCAGTGATCCGATCACGGAAGGAGCATAGCCGTCTGGTCGAACAGGTCGAAGGCGGTCTGCGGCAAAATGCCCAACCCGATTGTGGCCATCACCGCAACGCTGACCGCCAGGATGATCGGGCCGCGGCTGCCCACGACCACGGAGCGCTCGCCGTCGGGCTCATGGAAGAACATGAGCACGATGAGCCTCATGTAGAAGAAGGCGGTCACAGCCGAGCAGACGACGGCGAGGATGACGAAGGGCGTCCCGTTGCCGCTCAGGCCGGTGGCAAAGAGCCGGAACTTGGCCATGAAGCCGGCCGTCAGGGGCACTCCGGCGAAGGACAGCAGGAAGACGGTCATGGCACCGGCCGCCCAGGGGCTGCGGCGTCCCAGGCCCTTGAAGGCCTCCAGGTCGCCGTCCTCTCCGCCCACCGAGCCGTCGCGGTGGGAGCGCACCAGGGTGACGATGCCGAAGGCCCCCACGGTGGCGATCCCGTAGGTCAGGGCGTAGAAGCTGAGCGCGGAGATCGCTGCCTTGGAGTAGGCCCCGATCCCGATGAGCATGAAGCCGGCGTGGGCGATGGCCGAGTAGGCGAGCATGCGCTTGACGTCGCGCTGAACCACCCCGACGACGGTGCCCAGGAGCATGGTCAGTGCCGCCACGGCCCACAGGGCGGGGGCCAGGTCCCAGCCCATGGCGCCGGCGATCAGGTAGTAGAAGCGCACCAGGGCCAGGAAGGCGGCGGCCTTGACGCCGGCGGCCATGAACCCGGTGACCGGGGTGGGGGCACCCTGGTAGACGTCCGGGCTCCAGGCGTGGAAGGGCACGGCCGCCACCTTGAACAGCAGGCCGACGATCACCAGCATGAGGCCGGCCAGGATGAGCCAGTCCTGCCCCGCCGCGCTGCTCACGGCCTCGCCCAGGGACTTGTAGTCGACGGCGCCGGCCACCCCGTAGAGCAGGGCCGAGCCCATGAGGAGGAAGGCGGAGGCGAAGGCCCCCAGCACGAAGTACTTCAGCGCCGCCTCCTGGCTGAGGAGCCGGCGGTGGCGGGCGGTGGCCGCCAGGATGTACAGCGGCAGGGAGATCATCTCCAGGATGACGAACAGCGTGATGAGGTCACTGCTGGCTCCGAAGAGCATCATGCCGCCCAGTGAGAACAGGGTCAGGGGGAAGATCTCGGTCGTGGTCCACCCGGCCAGGATGGACTCGCTCTCCTCCGCACTGCCGGGCCGGTCGGCGGCCTGGGCCGCGAATGCCCCGTCACCGACCGAGGTGCGGTCGGCCATCACCAGGACGGCCAGCAGCCCGATGACCAGGAGGATGCCCTGGGCGGCGATGGAGAAGGGGTCCTCGGTCAGGCCCGCGGACATGCGGGCGCCCGGCAGGAAGCCCTTGGGGAGCTGGAACTGGGGCACGGCCGCGGCGGCGGCCCCGGCGGCCTTGACCTCGCCCCAGCGCAGGAACAGGGAGACCCCGGAGGCCAGGATGGCCAGGAAGCTCAGCGTGGACTGGATGGCCAGACGGGCGGGACGAGCGATGAAGGCCTCCACGAGGACACCCAGGACACCGGCGCCCAGGATGATGAGGACCGGCGTCAGGGCGTCCCAGTTGACGATCGGGGCAGTGGCTGAGGGGCTCACTTGGTGTTCCCTTCCGTAGCGGTGGAGGCGGCGGGAGCGTCAGTCGCGCCGCCGGCATCGGGGCTGTCACCGGCGCCGCGGGCTGAGGCCTCAGCCTGCGAGGAGCTGGTGACCGTGAGCGCGACCTGCCGGGCGACGTCGTCGAAGGCGGACGTCAAGACGCCCGGGGCCAGTCCGAGCGCGAGCATCGCGGCGATGATGGGGACGACGACGAGGCGCTCGCGCCCGTCGAGGTCGGGGCTGCCCACGCGCTCGGGGGCGGGCGCCCCGGTGAAGACCCGCTGGTAGGGCAGCAGCATGTAGACGGCGGCGATGACGACGCCGACGACGGCCGCACCACCCAGGGCCAGCGAGACCGAGAAGGTGCCGGTGAGCACCATCCACTCGGGCACGAACCCGCTCAGGCCCGGCAGGGCGATGGAGGCCAGCCCGCTGACCAGGAAGGTGCCGGCCACCAGCGGCATGACCCGGGCGATGCCGCCGAGCTCGCTGATGGCGACCGTCCCGGTGCGCCGGGCCATGAAGCCGGTGACCAGGTAGAGGCCGGCGATGGACAGCCCGTGGGCCACCATGTAGACCATGGCGCCGTTGGCGGCCACCTGGTTGCCGATGAAGATCCCCAGGACCATGAAGCCGAAGTGGCTCACGGAGGTGTAGGAGATGAGGCGGTAGAGGTTGTCCTGGGCGATGGCGGCCAGGCCCCCGTAGATGATGGAGACGACCGCCAGGACCAGGATCACCGGGGCGGCCCAGCGGGAGGCCTCCGGGAAGATCGGCAGGACCAGGGTAATCATCCCGAAGGTGCCGATCTTGTCCAGGATGCCGATGAGCAGCACCGAGGTGCCCGGGGTGGCCTGCTCGGCGGTGTCGGGCAGCCAGGTGTGGACCGGGACCAGCGGCGCCTTGATGGCGAAGGCGATGAAGAAGGTCAGGAAGATCCAGTGACCGGCGGAGGTGGACACGTGCAGGTTGGCGGCCACCGAGTCGATGAGGAAGCTGGGGACGCCGTTCTTGGCGGAGTGCAGGGAGACGGCGATGACGCCGATGAGCATGATGAGCCCGCCGGCCAGGGAGTACAGGAGGAACTTCAGGGCGGCGCGCTGGCGATTCCGCCCGCCGAAGCAGCCGATGAGGAAGTACACCGGGATGAGCATCGCCTCGAAGCACAGGTAGAACAGGAGCAGGTCCCGGGCCGAGAAGATGACGACGACGAAGAACTCCAGCGTCAGGACGAGCCCGGTGAACAGGCCCTGCCGGTCGGCGGGGACCTCACCCCAGGAGGCGAGCAGCACCAGGGGCGTGACGAAGGCGCCCAGCAGCACCATGGACAGGCCCAGGCCGTTGACGCCCAGGGCCCAGGAGGCGCCGATGGCGGGGATCCAGGAGTGGGTGTCGGTCAGCTGGACGGTGCTGGCTTGAGCCAGGTCGAAGGCGCTCAGCGCCCACAGCCCCAGGGCGAGGACCGCCAGGGAGAACACGAGGCCCATGGCGCGGGCATGGAGCCGGCGCAGTGGCGGGACCAGCCACAGCAGGAGCGCCCCGGCCAGTGGCGTGACCGCCATGACGGTCAGGACGGGCAGCGATGCGGGAAGAGTCGGCATGTGTCGTGTCCTCTCAGAACCTGGCGGCCAGGACGGCGATGAGTACGAGGACCGTTCCGGCCAGCATGTAGCCGGCGTAGGAGCGCACGTACCCGGACTCGGTACGGCGGGTCAGGCGCCCCAGGGCGCCGGTGCCCGCGGCGGCACCCTCGATGGCGCCGTCGACGACGTAGCGCTCGACGGCGTCGGCGGCCAGGACCAGTCCCTGGCCGGTGCGCATGGCCAGGGCCTCGTTGATGGCGTCCTGGTACATGTCCTTGCGGGCGGCCTCCACCAGGGGGTTGGCCGGCTGCAGGACGACGGGCACCGGGCGGCGCACGTACATCCACCAGGCCACGAGAACCCCGACGACGACCAGGGCGAGGGTGGCGCCCATGATGACGGTGGCCGGCAGGACCGGCTCGCCGTGCTCGGCGTGACCGGTGACCGGCTCCAGCCAGGTGACGAACATGTTGTTGTAGGTCAGCAGCCCGCCCAGGCCCGCGGAGAACACGGACAGGACGATCAGGGGCAGAGTCATGAGCCAGCCGGACTCGTGGGGGTGGACCTCGCCCTCCAGGTCCTCCTTGGTGGTCCAGCGCTGCTTGCCGTGGAAGATCATGAAGAACAGGCGGGACATGTAGAAGGCGGTCAGGCCCGCACCCAGCAGGGCGATGGTCCCCAGGATCCAGGGCTTGGCGCCCTCGCCGACGAAGGCGGCCTCGATGAGGCGGTCCTTGGACCAGAAGCCGGAGAAGGGCGGCACCCCCAGGATGGCGAGCCAGCCGATGCCCATGGTGACCCAGGTGATCGTCATGGCTCCGCGCAGGCCGCCGAAACGGCGCATGTTGACCTGGTCGCCCATGGCGTGCATGACCGAGCCGGCCCCCAGGAAGAGCTGGGCCTTGAAGAAGCCGTGGGTGAGCAGGTGGAAGATGGCGAAGGCGTAGCCGACCGGGCCCCAGGCCCGCTCCCAGCATCATGTAGCCGATCTGGCTCATGGTGGAGGCGGCCAGGACCTTCTTCATGTCGTCCTTGGCGCTTCCGATGACGGCCCCCAGCAGCAGGGTGATGGCGCCGATGACGGCCACGGCCGTCTGGGCGCTGGGGGCGCCCTCGAAGACGGCGGCGGAGCGGACCATGAGGTACACGCCCGCGGTGACCATGGTGGCGGCGTGGATGAGGGCCGAGACCGGCGTGGGGCCGGCCATGGCGTCGCCCAGCCAGGCCTGGAGGGGGAACTGGGCGGACTTACCACAGGCCGCCAGGAGCAGGAAGAAGCCGATGGCGGTGAGCCAGCCGGTGCTCACCGAGCCGTCGAGGGAGGCGGCGGAGACGGCGTCGAAGGAGACCGAGCCGACTTGGCCGACCATCGTCATCATGGCCAGCAGGAGGCCGACGTCGCCCACGCGGTTCATGATGAAGGCCTTCTTGGCGGCGGCGGCGTTCTCGCGGCTGGTGGCCTGCTCGCCCTGGGGGGCGTCGGCGTCGGCGGTGTTCCAGAAGCCGATGAGCAGGTAGGACGCCAGCCCCACGCCCTCCCAGCCGACGAAGAGCACGATGTAGGAGTCACCCAGGACCAGGGTGAGCATCGCGGCGATGAAGAGGTTGAGGTAGGCGAAGAAGCGGCGCCGGTCGCGGTCATGGGCCATGTAGGCCACCGAGTACAGGTGGATGAGGAAGCCGACGCAGGTGACCAGGGTGACGAAGGTCAGCGACAGCGGGTCCAGGCGCAGTCCGACGTCGACGCTCAGGTTCCCGGCGGAGAACCAGTGGTAGAGGGGCAGGCCGATGACGCGTTCCTCGGCGGGCAGGCCCAGGACCTGCACGAGGATGCCCACGCCCAGGCAGGCGGCGGCGAGGGAGGCCGCCAGGCCCAGCCAGTGGCCCCAGGCGTTGGAGCGGCGGCCGGCCAGCAGCAGGAAGGCGGCGGAGGCCGCGGGGACGGCGATGAGCAGCCAGGCCCAGGAGGCCAGGCCGGTGGCCTCGGTCAGGGGTGTCACTACGGCGGTGACAGGAGCGGGAAGCATGTCGGTGGTCTCTCCCCTCAGTTCTTGAGCAGGTTCTCGTCGTCGACCGACGTGGACCTGCGGGTGCGGAAGATGGATACGACGATGCTCAGACCCACCACGACCTCGGCGGCGGCCACCACCATGACGAAGAAGGCGAAGACCTGGCCGGTGAGGTTGCCGTGGATCCGGGAGAAGGTGACCAGGACGAGGTTGACGGAGTTGAGCATGAGCTCAACCCCCATGAGCTCGATGATGGCGTTGCGGCGCAGCAGCACCGTGAGTGCCCCCAGGGTGAACAGCACCCCGGCCAGGATGAGGTAGACGGTGACGGGGAGACTCACTTCTCCTCCTTCTGCTCCGGGGCGGCCGAATCGACTGCCCCGTCATCGCTGAGGACGGGCTGCTTGACGGTGGGGGCGGCGGCGCCGGGCATGGAGGGCATCCCGGAGCGGCGGGCGTCCCGGGGGCCACCGGCCTGACCGGTCTCGCTAGCCCCGGCCAGGCGGGAGACGATCGTGCCCGAGCGCTGAGCCAGTCCCATCTCCGGGGAGACGTCGGACAGCTCCAGGCCCTGGCCGCGGGCCCGCAGGACCCGGGGCACCGACTCCTCGACGGCCTCGCCCTGGGCGTCCAGGGCCGGGGCGGCGGCGGAGTTGGTGGAGGCGTAGACGCCGGGCATGGGCTTCTGGCCCGGGTGGGCGCCCTTGGCGGCGTAGTCCTGCATCTTGCCCTCGGCCACCGCCCGCTGGCTGAGCCGGGCCCGGATGCGCTGGCGGTGGGTGAGGGTCAGGGCGCCGACGGCGGCGACAATGAGCAGGATGGCGGTCAGCTCCATGGTGACGACGTGGTCGTGGTAGAGCGTGACGGCCAGCAGGTCGGGGGCGGCCTTGGCGCCGTCCTTGAGCCCGGCCGGCGTCGGCAGGGCGGAGCGCCACACGACGGCGGTCAGGGTTCCGGCCAGCCCCAGTCCCAGGAGGACGAGGATCGGGCGCCTCATGACGGTGCCGGCGGCTCCCACCGGCTCGTCACCGCCGACGCCCACGAGCATGATGACGAACAGGACGAGGGTCATGACGGCGCCGGTGTAGACCACGACCTGGGTGATGCCCATGAAGGGCGACTCGTTGACGATGTAGAGGACGGCCAGCGAGATCATGATGCCGATCATGTTGATGGCGGCGTTCACAGCGCGCTTGGCGGTCAGGACGCCGATGCCGCAGGCCACGGTGACCAGGGCGACGACGCCGAAGACGATGGCCTCGCCCAGCCCCAGGTGACCATCCTGAGTCAGGGCGGTCGGAGCGACGGCGGGGGCGCCGGTCATCAGCAGGGTGCTCATCGCAGGGCTCCCTTCACGGTGTGGCGGCTGCCCCGGCCGGAGGCGGTGGGGGCGGCCTTGGCGCGGGCGGACTCCAGGCTGGGGTCCTCGGGCCGGTGGCTCCGCACCCAGTCGATCTGGGCCTGGGTGGAGCCGACGACCTTCCCGCGGTAGTAGTCGCCGTCCTCGGTGCCCTCGACCATGGGGTGGGGCGCGGACACGGCGCCCTCGGGCACGGGGGCCAGCAGGTCCTCCTTCTCGTAGATGAGACCCTCGCGGCCGGGGCCGACGAGCTCATCGAAGTCGGTGGACATGGTCAAGGCCCGGGTGGGGCAGGCCTCGATGCACATGCCGCAGAAGATGCAGCGCAGGTAGTTGATCTGGTAGACGCGCCCGTAGCGCTCGCCGGGCGAGTACTGGGCGCCGGGCTCGTTGGAGGCGGCCTCGACGTAGATCGCGTCGGCGGGGCAGGCCCAGGCGCACAGCTCGCAGCCGATGCACTTCTCCAGGCCGTCGTCGTAGCGGTTGAGCTGGTGGCGGCCGTGGTAGCGGGGCATCACCTGCGGCGGCTCGAAGGGGTACTGCTCGGTGACCACCGGGCGGAACATCGAGGAGATGGTGACCCCGTAGCCGGCCACGGGCGCGAAGGCGCGGGCCAGGGCGGAGGGAGCGTCACGCAGCCACTTGTCGTGCTGCGAGCCCCGGGAACGGTGGGGGCGATCAGTCATCTTTTCCCTCCTGGGGTGCCTCAGCGGCCGTGTCTGTGTCCTTGCCGCCGGCCGGATCGGCCTTGAGGTCAAGAGTGAAGGTGGGCAGGGCGGTGGCTGCGTCCGTACCGGCCGGAGCTGCCGTGCCGGCCACATCTGCTGAGTCGGGGGACTCGGCAGAGGCGGCGGAGTCTGCGGAACCGGCTACGTCGTCGTCCTCGACGTCGGTGTCCTCCAGGAGGCCGACGGCGGTGGCCGCCCCGGTCTCGGGATCTGTCTCCTCCGCAGCGAGGGCGGTGCGGCGGGCGCGCGGTGAGGGCGGCAGGGACGTGCCCGGAGGCGGCGGGACCGGGAAGCCCTCGAGGAAGGCGACGTGGTCGTCCTCGGCGTCCAGGATCTCGACGTCCTCGTCGTCGGCGTCCTCGTCGGCGTCCTCATAGTCCTCGTAGAGCTCCTCCTCTTCCTCCTTGTCGGGAATGAGGAAGAGGATGAACATGATGACGCAGAAGACGACGGCCATCGGCAGCAGCAGGGCCTGCACGGAGGCCCCCGAGAAGGTGCGGAAGGCGCGCACCACCGCCACCAGCACGAACCAGACCAGGGAGATCGGGATGAGGACCTTCCAGCCCAGCTTCATGAAGTGGTCGTAGCGGATACGCACGAGGGTTCCACGGGTCCAGATCATGAAGAACATGACGGCCCAGACCTTGGCGACGAACCACAGCATCGGCCACCAGCCGGAGTTGGCGCCCTCCCAGAACAGGCTGAGGATCGCCGAGCGCCAGCCGCCCAGGAACAGGGTGACGCACACGGCCGAGACGTTGAACATGTTGATGTACTCGGCCAGGAAGTACCAGGCGAACTTCATCGAGGAGTACTCGACCATGTGGCCGGCGACGAGCTCGCCCTCGGCCTCGGGCAGGTCGAAGGGGAGGCGGTTGACCTCACCGACCATGGAGATGACGTAGATGATGAAGCTGGGCACCATCGCCACGGCCCACCAGATGCGCTCCTGGGCGGTCACGATCCCGGAGGTGGACATGGTCCCCGAGGCCAGGAAGACCGTGAGGATGGACAGGCTCATGCTCAGCTCGTAGGAGATGACCTGAGCGGCGCTGCGCACGGCACCGAAGAGCGGGTAGGTGGAGTGCGTGGACCAGCCGCCCAGGATGATCCCGTAGACGCCGAAGGCGGTGATGGCCAGGATGTAGAGGACCGCCACCGGGAAGTCGGTCAGCTGCAGGGGCGTGGAGTGGCCGAAGATGCTCACCTGCGGCCCGAAGGGGATGACCGCGTAGACCATGAAGGCGCTGAAGGCGGCGATGAGCGGTGCCAGGAGGTAGATGACCTTCTCGGCCCCCTTGAGCCAGAAGTCCTCCTTCATGATGAGCTTGCCGGCGTCGGCGACCGCCTGGAGCAGGCCGAGCGGGCCGTTGACGTTGGGGCCCAGGCGGGTCTGCATGCGGGCCAGGCCGCGCCGCTCCACCCACAGCGCCATCATGACGCTGACGATGAGGAAGGCGACGATGAAGACGGCCTTGATGAGGGTCAGCCACCAGGTCTCGGCGGAGAAGTCGGCGGTCACGCCCCCGTTGGGCAGGGCGTCGTCGGCAGCGGCCTGAGCCGCGTAGATCGGGTTCACCTCAGTACCTCCGCTGCATGGGTCACGGTGACCTGGGAGCCGTGCCCGGCGCCCAGGGTCTGGTGGACGGTCGAGCCGGCCGAGCACTCGGGCAGCCACACGGTGCCGTCGCTGACGCCGCCGACGACGGCCGGCAGGGTGATGGATCCGGCGGCGGTCGCCACGGTCACCTCCTGGCCGACTGCCAGCGACAGGCGCTGGGCGAGGTCGGCGCCCACCCGGGCGACGGGCCGCAGGGCGGTGGCCGCCAGGAAGGGCTCACCGTCCTGGAGGCGCCCGGCGTCGAGCATGGGCTTGTGGGTGGTCAGTCGGGCCTCGACGCCGTCGTCGGCGGGGACGGGGGCGCCGGCGCAGACCGCCGGGGCGGGCCCGAAGGCGACCGACGGGCGCTGCCCTCGCCACAGGCCCAGGTCGGCGAGCTGCTCGTGCAGGACGACCAGGTCGTCGACCTGCAGGTCGACTCCCATCTCGTCGGCGAGCATGCCCAGGACCTGGCGGTCGGTGCGCGAGCGCGAGACGTGGGCCTGGCCGAAGGGGCGCACGCGCCCCTCCCAGTTGACGAAGGTGCCGTTCTTCTCCACGGCCGGGGCCACGGGCAGGACGACGTCGGCGTGCTCGCTGACCTCGCTGCGGCGCACCTCGAGCTGGACGGTGAAGCCGCTGGCGGCCAGGGCCGCGCGGGCCAGGCCCGGGTCGGGGAAGTCGCGCAGGTCGATGCCGCCGACGACCGCGCCGCCCAGGCTCCCCTCCAGGAGGGCCGAGAGGATCGCGGTGGCGTCGCGGCCCGGCGTCGCGGGCAGGAGGTGCTCGGGGCCCAGGTTCCAGGCCTGCTCGACCTGGGCGCGGGCCTCGGGGTCGGCCACGGGGCGACCGCCGGGCAGGAGGCCGGGCAGCAGGCCCGCCTCGATGCCGCCGCGCTCACCGCTGCGGCGCGGCACCCAGGCCAGGTGGGCGCCGGTGGCGGTCGCCAGGGCGTCGGCGACGCTCAGCAGGCCGGGGACGCGGGCGGCACGCTCACCGATGAGGATCGTGGCGCCGTCGGCCCGCAGGGCCTCGACGAGCTCGGGGTGGGTCTGGCTGAGGTGGGCGACGACGCGGGCCTCCTCACCGGGCGGGGTGAGGATGGCCTGGGCGGAGAGCTTGCGACTGCCGGCGCTCAGGCAGGTGGTCACGGTGGCCACCTTGACGCCGCCGGCGCGCACGCCCTTGCGCAGGCGCAGGAACAGGGAGCCGCACTCGTCCTCGGGCTCCAGGCCCAGGAGCAGGACCTGACCGGCCCGCTCCAGATGACGGTAGGTGACGGCGCCCAGTCCGGTGCCGGCCACGCGGGCGGCCAGGAAGGAGTCCTCCTCCTGGCTGTGGCTGCGCACGCGCTGGTCGATGTCGTTGGTGCCCAGGACGGTGCGGGCGAAGCGGGACCAGGCCCAGGCGTCCTCCAGGGTGAGGCGGCCGCCGGGCAGGAGCCCCACTCCCCCGTCTGCGGCGGCGCGGGCCAGCCCCTGGGCGGCCACGTCCAGGGCGTCGGACCAGGAGGTGGAGACGAGCTCGCCGGTCTCCTCGTCGCGCACGAGCGGCACGGTGAGGCGGTCGGGCTGGGAGGACCAGGTGAAGGCGAAGCGGTCCTTGTCGGTGATCCACTCCTCGTTGACCTCGGGGTCGTTGCCGGCGAGGTGACGCAGGACGACGCCGCGGCGCATGTCGACGCGGATGGCGGAGCCGGAGGCGTCGTGCTCGGTGACGGAGTCGGTGGAGACCAGGTCCATGGGGCGGGCCCGGAAGCGGTACTTCGCGGAGGTCAGGGCGCCCACGGGGCAGATCTGGATGATGTTGCCCGAGAAGTAGGAGGCGAACGGGCGCCCGGAGGCGTCCAGGTCCTCGCGGCCGGCACCCAGGTCGGGGCCGTAGTCGGCGCCGTCGGAGGCGCCGGGCTCGCCACCGGGGCCGGTCAGGTCTCCCAGGGCGCTCAGGGAGGGCACGCCGCGGATCGTCTGGAGGTCGGCGTCGAGCCCCTCCTGGGGCGCCTCGGCGTGGAAGTCCAGGACGCGGGCGTCGAAGCGCCCGATCTGCTCCGAGTACAGGCCGCCGGTGTGCTCGGGCTCGCCGTCCATGTCGAAGGAGGGGTGCCCGCCGCCGCGGCCCTGGAGGGCGATGAAGGGGTCACCGGGGATCTGGTCGGCGAAGCGCACGCAGCGCTGGCACAGGATGCACCGGTCGCGGTCCAGCAGGATGTTGCTGGTCAGGCGCAGCGGCTTGGGGAAGGTGCGCTTGACGTCGGTGAAGCGGGTGGCGGACTGGGCGCCGGAGGCCATGAGCTCCAGGGCCTGGTTCTGCAGAGGGCACTCGCCGCCCTTGTCGCATACCGGGCAGTCCAGCGGGTGGTTGATGAGGAGGAACTCCATGGTGCCGGCCTGGGCCTTGGCGGCGACCTCGCTGGTGGCCTGGGTGGAGATCTCCATGCCCTCCATGGCGGTCATGGCGCAGGAGGGCTGGGGCTTGGGCATGGGCCGCACGACGCCGTCGCGCCCCGGCATGGCCACCTCCACCAGGCACTGGCGGCAGTTGGCCGACGGCGCGAGCAGCGGATGGTCGCAGAAGCGCGGGATGCGCACGCCGACCTGCTCGGCGGCGCGGATGAGGAGGGTCCCCTTCTCGACCTCGACGGGCAACCCGTCAATGGTCATGTGGACCATCTCGGGGGCCGGGGGCGCCGCGGGTGCGGAGCTCTTGGTGGTCGTCTCAGCAGTCATGGCTCACCGTGCGCTTTCGAAGACGGAGGAGGCGGCGTAGGGGAAGAGCTCGCCGGCGGCGGCGGTGTAGCCGGCCTCGAACTCCTCACGGAACCGCTTGATGCCGGTCAGGACCGGGGTGGCGGAGGCGTCACCCAGGGCGCAGAAGGAGCGTCCGGCGATGTTGGAGGCGATGGACTCGAGCTTCTCGACGTCGCCGGGCAGACCGCGCCCGGCCTCCAGGCGCAGCATGATCTGCCGCATCCAGTAGGTGCCCTCACGGCAGGGGGTGCACTTGCCGCAGGACTCGTGCTGGTAGAACTCGGTCCACCGGGTGACCACGCGCACCACGGAGACGGTCTCGTCGAAGACCTGCAGGGCGCGGGTGCCCAGCATGGAGCCGGCCTCGGCCACGGACTCGTAGTCCAGGGGGACGTCGAGCTCGTCGGGGCCGAAGATCGGCGTCGAGGAGCCTCCCGGCACCCAGAACTTCAGCTCGTGGCCGGGGCGGATGCCGCCGGAGAGCTCGATGAGCTCGCGCATGGTGATGCCGAAGGGGGCCTCGTACTGGCCGGGGTGGGCCACGTGGCCGGAGACGGAGAAGATGCCGTGGCCCTTGGACTTCTCGGTGCCCATGGTGGAGTACCACTGGGCGCCGCGGGCCAGGATCGCCGGGACCGAGGCGATGGTCTCGACGTTGTTGACCACCGTGGGCCGGGCGTAGAGGCCGGCGACGGCGGGGAAGGGCGGCTTGAGGCGGGGGTGGCCGCGGCGGCCCTCCAGGGAGTCCAGCAGGGCGGTCTCCTCACCGCAGATGTAGGCGCCGGCACCGGCGTGGGCGGTGATGCGCAGCCGCTGCTGGCCGTCGAGCCCGAAGCCGGTGTCCAGCAGGCCGGACTCGGTGGCCTCGCGCACGGCGCTGAGCAGGCGGCGGTAGACGTGGGGGACCTCGCCGCGCAGGTAGACGAAGGCGTGGTCGCCGCCGATGGCACGCGAGGTGATGGCGATGCCCTCGATGAGCGCCTGCGGGTTGGACATGATGGTGGGGATGTCCTTGCAGGTGCCCGGCTCGGACTCGTCGGCGTTGACCACGAGGTAGCGCGGGCCGCCGTCGACCGGGGGAAGGAAGGACCACTTCAGGCCGGTGGGGAAGCCGGCGCCGCCGCGTCCGCGCAGTCCGGAGTCCTTGATGAGGCCGATGAGCTCCTCGCAGCTGAGGGTCTTGGCCTTCTTGAGGCCCTCGTAGCCGCCGTGGTCGAGGTAGGTCTGCAGGGTCCAGGAGCGCTCCTGGTCCCACAGGTCGCTCAGGACCGGGGTGAGGGTCCCCGGCGCGGTGTAGGTGGCGGTGTCACTCACTTGGTCTCCTCCTTCGGCGCGGTCCAGCCCTGCTCGCGGGCGATGCGCAGGCCACGCAGGGTCGGCTCGCCGGGGCCGCGCCCCTCGTCGGTGCGGCCGTCCTCGAAGCCGGCCAGAAGGCGCTCGTTCTCACGGAAGGTGGGGACGGTCTCGGGACCGCGGGTGGGGGCGACGTCCTCACCGCGCTCGAGGGCCTTAATCATGGCGACGGCGGAGTCGGGGGTCTGGTTGTCGAAGAACTCCCAGTTGACCATGACGACGGGGGCGTAGTCGCAGGCGGCGTTGCACTCGACGCGCTCGAGGCTGATGGTGCCGTCCTCGCTGGTCTCCTCGGCGCCCAGGCCGGTGTGCTCGGTGACCGCCTTCCAGATCTCGTCCCCGCCCATGACGGCGCACAGGGCGTTGGTGCACACGCCCACGTGGTAGGTGCCCACCGGGTGACGGCGGAACTGGCTGTAGAAGGTGGCCACGGCGCTGACCTCGGCCCGCTCCAGGCCGAGCCGGGCGGCGCACAGGGCGATGCCGGCCGGGGAGACGTAGCCGTCCACGGACTGGATGAGGTGGAGCATCGGGATGAGGGCGCTGCGCTCCTTGCCCGCCGGGTAACGGGCGATGATCCGCTCGATGTCGACCTGCAGGCCCTGGGCGACCTCGGCGCTGTATCCGGCGGCCACGGCGGCTTGCGCGACGGTGCCCACCGGGCCGACCGCGCTGACGGTGGCGATGGTCTCGACGGCCGGGTTGACTGCGTTCTCGGTGGTGCTCATCAGCGGTCCACGCCTCCCAGGACGGGGTCGATGGAGGCCAGGGTGGGCACGAGGTCGGCGATCATGCCGCCCTCCCCCATCATGGCCAGCGACTGCAGGTTGGAGAAGGAGGGGTCGCGGAAGTGGACCCGGTAGGGGCGGGTGCCGCCGTCGGAGACGGCGTGGACGCCCAGGATCCCCTTGGCGTGCTCAACGGTCTGGTAGACCTGCCCGGCCGGGACCCGGAAGCCCTGGGTCACCAGCTTGAAGTGGTGGATGAGGGACTCCATGGAGCTGCCCATGATCTCGCGCACGTGCTCCAGGGACTGGCCCTGGCCGTCGGTGGCGATGGACATGCGGGCGGGCCAGGCGATGGTCGGGTCAGCCACCATCGTGGTGTTGGAGGGGTCGTCGCCGCGGGCGGCGATCTCCTCGAGGCGGTCCAGGCACTGGGAGACGATCTTGAGGGACTCGTAGGCCTCGTCCAGGCGGATGCGCAGGCGGTTGTAGCAGTCGGAGACCTTGTAGGTGGGGACCCGGAAGTCGTAGGTCTCGTAGCCGCAGTACGGGTTGGTGCGCCGCAGGTCCAGCGGGTAGCCGGCCGCGCGCAGGCAGGGCCCGGTCAGGCCCAGGGCGAGCCCTCCGGCCAGGCTGATCTCCCCCACGCCGATGAAGCGGGACTTGAGGATCGGGTTCTCCAGGAGCAGCAGCTCGAGCTCGTGGATGTCCTTCTTGATGTCCGGCATGACCGAGCGCACGAACTCGGTGAAGCCCTCGGGGATGTCCTGGGCCAGGCCCCCGGGGCGGATGTAGGCGTGGTTCATGCGCAGCCCGGAGACCATCTCGAAGGCCTTGAGGATGTTCTCGCGGCAGCGGAAGGCGATGGTCATGAGCGTCGTGCCGCCCAGCTCGTTGCCCCCGGTGCCCACGGCCACGACGTGGGAGGCGATGCGGTTGAGCTCCATGAGCAGCACGCGGGTGACGGTGGCCTTCTCGGGGATGTCGTCGGTGATGCCCAGGAGCTTCTCGACGGCGAGCGCGTAGGCGACCTCCTGGAAGAAGGGGGCCACGTAGTCCATGCGGGTCACGAAGGTCTCGCCCTGCACCCAGGTGCGGTACTCCATGTTCTTCTCGATACCGGTGTGCAGGTAGCCGGTGCCGACGCGGACCTCGGTGACGACCTCGCCGTCGGCCTCCAGGACCAGGCGCAGCACGCCGTGGGTGGAGGGGTGGACCGGGCCCATGTTGAGGACGATCCGGTCGTTGCGCAGGCGGTCGGCCTCGTCGCGCTCGGCGATCTGGGCGACGACGTCGTCCCAGTCCCCGCCGCTGACGGTGAACTGCTCGGCGCCGGCGGACAGCTCGTCCGTGGCGGGGCCGGAGGCGCGGAAGGTGCGTGCGGTGCTCATCAGCGGTAGGACCTCCGGGTGTCGGCGGGCGGGGTCTGGGCGCCCTTGTACTCGACGGGGATGCCGCCCAGCGGGTAGTCCTTGCGCTGGGGGTGGCCCACCCAGTCGTCGGGCATGGCGGTGCGGGTCAGGTGGGGGTGGCCGTCGAAGACGATGCCCATGAGGTCCCAGGTCTCACGCTCGTGCCAGTCGTTGCCGGGGTAGAGCGAGACGAGGGAGGGCACGTGCGGGTCGGTCTCAGGGCAGGCGACCTGCAGGCGCAGCTGGCGTCCGCCGTGGGTCAGGCTCATGAGCTGGATGCAGGCGTGCAGCTCGCGCCCGGCCAGCTCGGGGTAGTGGACGCCGCTGACGCCCAGGCACAGTTCGAAGCGCAGGTCCTGGTCGTCGCGCAGGGGGCGGGCGACGTCGAGCAGGTGCTCGCGGGCGATGAACAGGGTGAGCTCGTCGTGCTCGATGACGACCTTCTCGATGGCGGCGGCCGGGTCGATGCCGGCCTCCTGGAGGTCCTCGACGAGGGCGTCGACGACGTCGTCGAACCAGCCGCCGTAGGGGCGCGCGGCGGCGGGGGCGAGGGTGACGACGCTGCGGTGCTCGCCGTAGCCCGTGGTGTCCCCGGCGTCGGAGGCGCCGAACTGGCCGGTGGGGGCGGTGATGACCTCCAGGCGCAGCTCGGGAGGCACGGGGGTGCCGGCGACCTCGGGGACGGCAGGGGGCCTCGGGAGTCTCGGTCAGGGCCTCGGAGCCCGAGTCGTGTGCCGGGGCGTTCTTCTCACTCATGCCAGCAGGCCCTTCATCTCATGGGTGGGGGTGGCCGACAGCGCGGCGGCCTCGACGGCGCGGGCGATCTCCTCACGGTGCTTGAACAGCGGCTTCTTCTCGATCTGGCGGGTCAGCTCGAGCATGGCGTTGAGGAGCATCTCGGGGCGCGGCGGGCAGCCCGGCAGGTAGATGTCCACCGGGACGATGTGGTCGCAGCCCTGGACGACGGCGTAGTTGTTGAAGATGCCTCCCGAGGATGCGCAGGCCCCCATGGAGATGACCCACTTGGGCTCGGGCATGGAGTCGTAGACGTTGCGCACGATGGGGGCCATCTTGTGGGAGACGCGGCCCGAGACGATCATGACGTCGGCGTGGCGCGGGGAGGCGCGGAAGACCTCCCAGCCGAAACGGGCCATGTCGAAGCGGGGGGTGCCGGCGGCCATCATCTCGATGGCGCAGCAGGCCAGGCCCATGGTGACGGGCCACATGGAGCGGGCCTGGGCCAGGCCCGCGAGCTTCTCGACGGTGGTCAGCAGGAAGCCCGGGCTGTCCACCTCGGCGGCAGCGGCGGCGTAGGGGTCATTCCGCTTGGACGGGATGGACGCCATGTAGGCGTTGTGCTTCTTCATGCTCTTCACTGCTGTGTTCTCCTTGGGATCGTCGGGCTGGGTCCTGGCCGGTCAGAGCGGCGTCAGTCTCAGTCCAGTCCGCCGCGACGCCACTCGAGGATGTAGGGCACGGTGATGAGGCCGATGAACAGGACGGCCGCCCCCAGCCCGAAGAAGCCCAGGCGCCCGAAGGCCGTGGCCCATGGGTAGAGGAAGACCACCTCGACGTCGAAGATGATGAAGGTCATGCCCACCAGGTAGAAGGAGACGGGGAAGCGCCCGTGCTCGGTGTTGGCGGGGGTGGGGTCGATGCCGCACTCGTAGTTGGCGACCTTGACCCGGTTGCGCCGGGCGGGGCTGATGATGGCACTCATGGCCAGACCGCCGACGGCCACCAGGAGGGCCAGCGCGGCCATGATGAGCAGGGAGGCGTAGGGGTTCATGCTTCCGGCACCATCCTTGTCAGGAGCTGGATGAAGTGGTCGATTCCGTCGCCGCCGCGGCGCTCCCACCCGTCGGACAGGAGCTTGGTGACGAGCTTCATGAGGCGCTTGCGCGGCAGCCCGTAGCGGGTGCACAGGCGCATGACCTCGGGGTGCTCGATGAGGGCGACGAAGACACGGCCGAGCGTGTAGTAGCCGCCCATCTCGGAGCTGAGGGCCTTGGGGTACTGAGCCAGCACCTGCTCACGGCCGGAGGTGGTCGTGCGGGCGGATGCCTGGGCGGCGGCCTGGGCGGCCAGGCGGCCGGACATGAGGGCCTGGGCGATGCCCTCGCCGTTGAAGGGCGAGACCATGCCTCCGGCGTCGCCCAGCAGCATGAGGCCGTCGGCGTAGTGCGGCTTGCGGTTGAAGGCCATCGGCAGGGCGGCGCTGACCAGGCCGCCGACCTGGTTCTCCTTGGTGAAGCCCCAGGAGGCCGGGACGTTGTCCATCCAGCGGTTGAACACGGCGCGGTAGTCGATGGCGGTGGCCTGGGCGCGCGAGGAGACCGAGCCGAGTCCGACGTTGACCAGCCCCTCCCCCACGGACCAGATCCAGCCGTAGCCGGGCAGGAGGTCGGACTTGCCGGGCGTGCCGTCCCACAGCTCGAGGCGGGACTCCATCCAGGCGTCCTTGGCGCGCGGGGAGCGGAAGTAGGCGCGCACGGCCACGCCCATGGGGCGGCGCTCGTTCTTGGTGCGCCCGACGGCGGTGGCCAGGCGGGCCGAGACGCCTCCGGCGTCGACGACCAGCGGGGCGGTGAAGGTGGTGGGCCCCTCGATGCCGGGGTAGGCGACCCGGTTGGTGGGGCGGGCCTCAACGCCGGTGACGCGGCCGGTGGGAGAGGTGACGGGGGCGGTGACGGTGACACCGGTGAGCAGGCGGGCTCCGGCCGCGGCGGCGTGCTCAGCCAGGTCGCGGTCGAGCAGGGCGCGGGGACGGGCCATCCCGTAGGAGGGGAAGGAGGCCTGCTCCGGCCAGGGGAAGTGGAGGAGGTGCCCGCCACCGATGACGCGCAGGCCGCGGTTGCGCTGCCAGCCGGTGGTGTCCATCCCCATGGAGACCAGCTCGCGCACGGCCGACGGGTCAGGCCGTCCCCGCAGACCTTGTCGCGGCCGAGCTCCTGCTTCTCCAGCAGGATGACCTCGAGGCCAAGAGTGGCCATGTGGTAGGCCGCCGAGGATCCGGCCGGGCCGGCCCCGACGACGACGACGTCGGCAGCGGCGGAGGCGCTGGACTGGGCGGCTGCCTGGGTCACTCGGGCCTCCCTCCTCGGCACGTCTGGTACAGCGGGCGTTGTCATAGGCATCACAGTTGGCACCGTAATGCAGGCCCCGCACGAGGCGGAGCCTGTGCCGACTGTACCCAGGCGGCCGACACCTCCATGACGAAAGCGGAACGACAGGCAGCGAACCAGGGTTTTCGTTGACGTGACGGCATTCCTCTGAGAACTCCCCGTCTCAACGACAGATGGCGGTACTCCAGAATTACGCTGCAAGTGAGTGACGAATTTCAACAGTGTCGGACGGGACCTGCGTCCTAGAGCGCTGCCGGCACGGTCGGAGGCCGGCTGGGAGCGGTCTGCAGCACGCCTCGGCGGCGAGACCGCGGTCGGGATTTGCGATGATGAGTCCCATGAGCCGATCCCCCCTTCGAGCCAGCCTCGCCAAGGACCCGCGCGAGGTCGCCGGGATGTTCGACGCCGTTGCGCGCCGCTACGACCTGTCCAATGACGTGATGAGCCTGTTCCAGGTGCACATGTGGCGGAGGGTGACGCGCGCGGCCGTCGCCGCGAGGCAGGGGACGCGCGTCCTGGACTGGCCGCGGGGACCGGCACCTCCTCGGTGGAGTACGCCGCCGACGGCGCCGAGGTCGTGGCCTGCGACTTCTCCACCGGCATGGTGGCCGAGGGCAAGCGTCGCCACCCCGAGATCGCCTTCGTGGCCGGGGACGCCACGGCACTGCCCTTCGCCGACGAGAGCTTCGACGTCGTCACCATCTCCTACGGGCTGCGCAACGTGCAGGACACGGCGCGGGCACTGTCGGAGATGCGCCGGGTGACGGTGCCGGGCGGACGGATCGTCATCGCGGAGTTCTCCACCCCGGTCTGGCCGGCCTTCCGCCATCTGTACCGCTTCTACCTGGGCAGCGCCCTGCCGGCCGCCGCCCGCCTGGTCTCGTCGAACACTGAGGCCTACGACTACCTGGGCGAGTCGATCCTGGCCTGGCCGGACCAGCGGGAACTGGCCGGCCTCATGCAGCAGGCCGGCTGGCGGGGCGTGGGCTACAAGAACCTCTCCGGCGGGATCGTCGCGGTTCACCGGGCCACGCGGCCCGTGCCCGCCCAGGGCGAGCAGTGAGAACCGACCTGAGCAGCACCCCGGGGCCGACGTCGTGAGGGCAGAGTCGTGAGGGCAGAGCACTGCCGGGTCGCGCCACCGCGGCTATCCTTCCGCACCCATGAACTGCCCGAGGGCGCACTGGAGGGGCTCGCGCTCATCGACCTGCTGGCAGGCCGCGAGGACGTCAGCTCCTGGGTGCACGAGGGGCGCGGACTCATCGGCCTGGGCCGCACCCTGGTGATCGAGGCCCACGGGGCGGAGCGCATCGAGGCACTGCGGGCCGCGTGGCGGGCCGTCGTCGGCGTGGCCTGGTGGCGTGATGCGCTGGTCCGCCCCGGGACCGGGCCGGTGGCGCTGGGCGCGATCACCTTCTCCCCCCAGCTCCGAGCAGTCCTCGGTCCTGGTGGTCCCCGAGGTCCTCGTTGGGCTGGATGACTCCGGTGCTTGGCTGACGACCGTGGTGTCCGGGCCTGACGACGGGACTGAGCCGGAGCACCCGGATCCCGGGATGCTCCTGGGGGCGATAGTGGCCAATGCGCGCGCAGCGGTCGACCGGGAGCAGGCCGGCACCGACAGGGACTCCGGGGACTGCGGCGACACCACCGCCGTTGAGGCCGGGGCGCTCAGCGAGGAGCAGTGGTGCCGGGCGGTCTGCGCCACGCAGGAGCGGATGCGTGCAGGGCAGGCCCGCAAGGTGGTCCTGGCCCGCGACGTACTGGCCTACCCGGGCGGGCCGCTGGCCACCGGTACGGTCCTGCGGCGCCTGGCCAGCGACTACCCCTCCACCTGGGTCTTCGCCGTCGACCAGATGGTGGGCGCCAGTCCTGAGCTGCTGCTGCGCCTGCGGGATCGACGCCTCATGAGCAGGGTGCTGGCCGGTACGGCCCGCCGGCACGCCGGCGAGGACGCTCTGGCGACGGCGCGTCTGGCGTCCTGGCTGGAGGGCTCGGAGAAGAACAACCGGGAGCATGAGCTGGCCCGGGACTCGGCGATCACGGCGCTGGAGCCGCTGTGCTCGGTGGTGGAGGCCCCGGCCCGTTTCGTGCTGACACTGCCGAATGTGCTGCACCTGGCCAGTGATGTCACCGGAGTGGTCGCCGGGGACACCGGGGCGCTGGCCCTGGTGGACGCGCTGCACCCGACGGCGGCCGTGTGCGGGACGCCAACCCAGGCGGCGGCCCGCCTCATTGAGGAGGCCGAGTCCATGGACCGGGGGCGTTACGCCGGGCCCGTGGGCTGGGTGGACTGGCACGGCGAGGGCGAGTGGTGCATCGCGCTGCGCAGCGCCCAGCTGCCCGCGGCGGGCCTCGGACCACGGTCCCCCGCGAGAGTGTTCGGGGGCGGCGGCATCATGCCGGACTCCGAGCCTGTCGATGAACTGGCGGAGACGACCGCCAAGATGCGCCCCATGCTGGGGGCACTCGGCGTGCGTCTCTGAGACGACTCTGGGCGGCTATCGCGTCAGGAGTCCTTGCGTTCAGCCAGGGTCACGTCGATGTCCTGCTTCTTGGAGTCGCGGATGACCGTGAGCTTGACCTTGTCGTTGGCGGAGTACTGGCGCACGTAGCCGGTGAGAGCCGACCCCTGGGCGGTGGTCTTCCCATCGATGGCGATGACGACGTCATCCTTCTTCAGCCCGGCCTTGTCGGCCGGTGAGCCACCTTCGACCGAGGTGATCTTGGCGCCGGCGCGCTTCTCGCCGTCAGCCGTGGCACCAGCGGTGTCAAGGCTGACTCCCAGGTAGGCGTGCGTGGCCGTCCCGGACTTGATGAGCTGCTTGGCGACCTTGTCCGCCAGCTTGACGGGGATGGCGAAACCGATACCGATGCTTCCCGAGCCTCCCTCGCCGCCGCCAGAGCGGCTCATCGTGGCGATGGAGCTGGTGATCCCGATGACCCGCCCCTTCTCATCGAAAAGGGGCCCTCCGGAATTGCCGGGGTTGATGGCTGCGTCGATCTGGATGGCGTTGGTGTAGACCGCTGAACCGCCCGATCCGTCCTCATTCTGGGAGTTGACGACGGGCCGGTCGAGGGCGGAGATGATTCCGGTGGTGACGGTCGAGGACAGGCCCAACGGGTTACCGATCGCCATGACGTCCTGACCGGTGGCCAGCTTGTCGGAGTCGCCGAGCTGGGCGACCGTGAGGTTGTCGGGGGCGTCCTTGAGCTGGATGACCGCCAGGTCGGTGGCGGGGTCGGTACCGGTGGTCTCAGCGTCGTAGACGCGGCCGTCGGCCAGCGTCACCTGGATCTTGGAGGCCCCCGCCACCACGTGGTTGTTCGTGATGATGTGCCCCTCCTTGTCGAAGATGACTCCGGAGCCCAGGGCCTCGCCCCTGTCCGTGGCGACGGCGATGGAGACGACGGCGTTGGACACGGCGGCCGAGACGGCCTCCCAGTCGGGGGCCTGGCCGGCGCTGTTGACGGTCTTGGTCGTGCTCCCGGTGGCGATGGCGGTGGGGGCGGCCGTGGAGCGCTGTGAGACATCCCCGCCGCGAGCGTCCATGTACCTGACCGCGGTCACAGCCCCACCGGCCCCCAGCAGGGAGGCGACCAGTACGGAGGCGACCAGGGCGAACCAGCCCGGCCCCCGCCGGCGCCTCTTGGTACCGCTGTCAGCGCCTGTGGCCTTCGAGGCCGCATAGAAGGACTCCCCGGTGGGGGCGCCGGCCGGCGCGTAGCCACCGGGCGTCGTCGGGACGCTCATATAGGGCGAGCCGAGGTGCGTCTGCTGCCCCTGGTAGGGCTGCTGGGCGGATGAGTAACTGGACGGCGCCGCCTGCTGCACCACAGGGGCGGGGTACTGCCCCTGAGGCTGCTGCGGCGGCTGGTAGGACGGCTGCTGGGGCTGGTACTGCCCCTGGGCGGGCTGCGCGTAGAGCGACGCGGACTGCTCCGCGGGAAGCTGCGAGGTCGGCGGCTCGGCAGGCAGCTGAGAGGTGGGCGGCTCGGGCTGGGAGGCGTCGGCGGCGTAGGCCTGGGAGAGATCCGCGTAGCCGCCGTGGTCCTCGGTCACGCTCGCGCCCTCGCTGACGGAAGACCCCGTTGCCGGGCTGGCCTGGCTGCTGGCGGACCAGGAGTCGACACCGGAGTGAGCGCCGTCCGCCGCCGCCTCGGGCTCAGTGGGCCGGTATGCCTCCGGGTTCGTCTCGTCGTATCCGCTCATCTGTGCTCCTCCTCGGGCGTGTCGCCCTCTCAGATCCACGAGTAGACAACACCAGGGCTCTGTGCCGTTTCCGATGATTCCCTGAGGCTGTGCTGTGGATCGTGTAACTGTTGTATCGCAGCGGGCTGAGAGCCCGGCGGTGGGTTCGGGCTGAGCCGGGGCCACCGCCGCAGGTCCTATCCCGCTGGTTGCCGTCCATCTCTATCGTCGTTCATGTTGTCACGGTGTGAGGACCGTGCCTCGTGGTCTCCCAGACGACGACGCTCACGCCGTCGACCGGCTCATCCAGGAGTCCGCGGAGGGCCTCGACATCATGGGGGACCTGGACGCGGGCCCCCAGGGCTGCGGCCAGCGCAGCGATATCCGCCCGCTGAGGGGCGGTGAAGAGCCGTTCGAACCGGCCCGCTGGCGTAGTGCGGGCGTACTCGAGGTGGGAGAAGATCGCGCCCCCGCCGTCGTCGACGACGATCACCTGCAGGTCGGCCTCCTCCTCTCGCACGCCCCGGTTCAAGGACATGGCGTCGTGGAGGAAGGCGAGGTCTCCCATGACGGCGCGAACCGGTTCCCCTGAGGCCATCCACAGTCCGATCCCGGTGGCGATGGTGCCGTCGATGCCCGCCAGGCCACGGTTCGCGACCGCCCTCGGGGCAGCGGCGCCGGGCTGGGCGAGTCGGTCCAGGCGCCGCACCGTCATGGACGAGCCCAGCAGAAGGGTGGGGGCACCGGGGGCCTGACTGGCCTCCCACACGGCCCGGGCCAGGGCGTCGGCGCTGGTGGATTGATCCGGTTCGGGAAGATCCGCCACGGCCTGGCGCCAGGAGTCGGTCCAGGCCGTGTCGGCGCTCTCCAGGCCGAGGGAGGCGACTAGACGGGCCGAACGGAGGGCGGCGGCGTCGGCAGGCTCATGATCGGGACCGTCCATGGGGACGACCCGTCGAGCCCGCCCGGAGACGTCGGTCCACCGGGCGCGCTCGGTCAGGACGGTGATGTCGAGATCCTCGCGCCCCAGGAGCGCGGTGATGGAGCGACTGAGGCTGGGGTGCCCCAGAACGAGGAGGTGCTCGGCCTGCTGGGCGAGCGCGCGACCCGCAGGGGTGCCCAGCAGCTCGGCGTAACGGCTCAGGGCCTGCGGGCCGCTGCGGGCCTGGGAGGTGGGTTCGGCCAGGAGTGGCCAGTTGAGGTGCTCGGCCAGAGACCTGGCCAGGGAGCCGACGGCCGGGTGGGCGGTATCCCCGGCGACGACGAGCCCTCTCCCCTGCGCTAAGGAGCCAGAGCCGGCCGGCTGGCCGGCACCGGCCTCCGGGGTTCCGGCCAGCACGGCTGCCCGGACAGTCGTCGCAGCCGGCGGGTAGGGCGGTGCCGGAGCGGCCGGCACCGCATCCTCCACGGTGTCCCCCACTGAGCTCTCCGCTGAGTTCTCCACCGTCAGGGGCGGACGGAAGCGGGCGTTGATCTGGACCGGCCCGGGATCCTGACTGAGGGTCCCGGTGGCGGCAGCGAAGGCGCGGCGCACCTGCCCGGCGATGGCGGCGTCGGCCGCATGGCCCCCGAGGTCGGCGGCCAGGTCGGCGGGCAGATCCACCCCCAGGCGCAGGGCCGGTGCGAAGAGCCCGGTCTGCTCGGTGGTCTGGCTGGCACCGGTGCCGACCAGCTCGTGGGGCCGGTCGGCGCTGATGACGAGCAGAGGGATGCCGGCGGCGTCGGCCTCACTGACGGCCGGGTGAAGGTTGGAGACGGCCGTGCCCGAGGTGGTCACGACGGCGGCGCAGCGGCCGCGCCCGTTCAGGGCGTTGGCGCGGGCGGCCCCCAGGGCGATGAAGCCGGCACTGCGCTCATCCAGCACGACGCGCAGCCGTAGGCGCCCGGCGTCGGCGGCGTCGGCCAGGGCCTCCGCCAGCGGGGCGCTGCGCGATCCCGGGCACAGAACGACCTCGCGCACGCCCTCGGCCAGGAGGGCCGCCACGAGGCTGCGCGCGTCGGCCATGGCGGGCGGGAGCTGCGGGCGCTCCGGGGAGTCGGTCACAGGGGCGAGGATACGAGAGCGCACCGCCTGCACTGCGCTGCGATTGGTCACAGTCCGGTGAGCCATGCGCACGGCTGGGGTGGGTCTACAGCGGCAGCCCCGCCACGGCCCGGCTGGGGTCACGGGCCTCGCGCTGGCGGCGGGCGTGCAGGGCGCCGGCCAGGTGCAGCAGACGCGTCTGCCAGTGCTTGGTGAGGTAGGGCCCCGCCTTGACCTCGTTCAGAAGGCGTTCGGAGACGGGGGCGGCGGCGTCCAGACGCAGGGTCCCGTTGCTGGGGCGAACGCTGGGCTCGGCGACGTCCTGGGTCAGCAGGCGCGTGGTCCCCAGGCCGCAGGCGTGACTGAGGGAGGGCAGGCTGAAGGCGAGGGTCGCGCCGGCCATGATGCCCACGGAGGTGTCCAGGGCAGAGGAGACGACAGCGGGCAGTCCGAGGCGCTCGGCCATGTCCAGGGCCCGGTGCACCCCGCCCAGCGGGGCCACCTTGAGGATGGCGACGTCGGCGGCGCGCCGGTGGACGATCTCCAGAGGGTTGGCAGACAGCCGGATCGACTCGTCAGCGGCGATGGGCACGTCGACGGCGCGGCGCAGGTCGGCCAGGTCGTAGACGGTGGCGCAGGGCTGTTCGGCGTACTCCAGCCCTCCGGCAGCCCGGTCCATGAGGGGCAGGTTCTCGCGGGCGGTGTCCAGGTCCCAGGCGCCGTTGACGTCGATACGCACCTTGCCGGAACGCCCCAGGGCCGAGCGGACCGCCTCGAGGCGCTCCAGGTCCGCCGAGCGCTTGTCGCTGCTGCCGCTGACTTTGACCTTGGCAGTCCTGGCTCCGGAGGACCGCACCAGATCGGAGGCGTCCTGGGCGCCGACCTCAGGGACGGTCACGTTGACGGAGATGGTCTCGCGGTAGCGGGGAAGAAGGGAGTTTCCCAGGGCCTGGCACAGTCCGGAGGCGAGCCAGGGAGCGCTGGCCTCCAACCCGTAGTCCCAGAAGGGCGCGACCTCGCCCCAGCCCCCGGGGCCGTGGAGCAGGACGCCGTCGCGGCGGGTGATGCCGCGAAACGGCGTCGTCAGAGGAATGTCCCAGACGACCGCGCGGTCGATGCGATCCAGCAGTCCGGTGGAGTCCTGAGCATGAAGAGAGGCGATGTCGATCTCGCCGTTGGCATGCTGATGGTCCGGACTCACGGGCACAGAATACGCACGATCTTCAATCAAGACGACGAAACCGGGACAAGGGTGGCGGGGCCCACCTCGGCAAACGCCCACGGGGCTGAGCACTGGACTGCCCGGCGCCGTCTCGCGCCCCGTGCCGGCGTCGAGCGCGGCCGTGAGCGCAGGCCCCTGTCCGCGGGCCTTTGTAGAATGGCTCGTGCGGTTGAATTCGCGATCACGCCGAGGGGAAGCCATGAACGAGGGCAGCACGGGGTCAGGGGACGCGGGGCACCATCACTGGAAGCCCGTCACGCCCGTCTCCGCGATGGTTGTGGGCCGCCTGGTTCTCGGGCTGCCCAGCGCCGTCGGCCTGACGATCATCGTGCTGGCCTGGTCGGCACTGACCCACGCCGGGCTGGGATTCGGCAGGGCGTGCTTGTTCTCCCTGGTGGCGGTGGCGATTCGCGAGCTCATCGACGCCTCGGCCCACCGGCTCATCATGCGGGCCTGGCGCTCGAGGGATCCGCACGGCCTGCTGCTGACGATCATCGCCGCGACCTGCCCCGCGGTCGCAGGATTCCTGGCCGCTCGCCTCCTCGCCCCGGCATCGACGACGGCGCTGACGGCTCTCACGTGGCTGCCGTTCATGGCCTTCGTCGCTCTCATTGAGAGGCCGTGGGACACCTCGCTCGGATACGACGCCCTCCAGGAGCGCATCCATCAGCCCCAGCCGATCCCGCCGGAGTACGTCACCGCCGACTTCCGCGACGCCCGCAAGCACCTGCCCGAGCTCCGCCGCATCGCACTGACCCACGCGGCGCTGTAGCCGTCAGACGGACCCCGACAGCCCTCAACTGCGACGACGATCACAGGCTTGCTAGGTGAGAGAGCGTCATCTGTGAGCTTGGAGCGTCGGAGGAAGGGCATATGAGCACACGCGACGTCACCAGCGCACCAGACCGGCCCTGGAAACCGGCTGTCCCCCTGTCAGCGGTGATTGGGGGAAGAGTCTTCCTGGGAGTCTTCGACGCACTCGCTGTCGGAGTCGTGCTGGCCATCTGGTCCGCCCTCGCTCGCGCCGGACTCACCTACGACCAGATCTCAGGATTCGCCATCCTGACAACCGCGGTGTACGAGACCCTGGATGCGATATCCATGCGCCTGACCATGCGCATCCGACGCACCAACGACATGAGCAAGGTGCAGCGGCTCCTGTCCGCCCTCATCTGCCCAGCTATTGGCGGAGCAGTGGCGGCCATGGTCTTCGCACCGCACCGCCTCACTCACCTGACGCTGCTGACCTGGGCGACCTCCCTGCTCATCTTCTGCGCAGTGGATCGGCCATGGAAGACACCGATGTCTTATGAGGAGATGAAGGAACGCGGTCGTCAGACCCGGCTGATGACCCGGGAGCACTTCGCCGAGGAGATCGCCGATGGCCGGATGACCTTCCGCCCCATCGACGACGAGGGCTACTACCTCGACGAGGACGGCAACCGCATCGAGGACTGAGAGACCCCGCCCGCGGTCACACTTTGTTCCGGCCGGGGACATCCTGCGCGTGCGGGGACAGGATTGTGGTCCCCGACGGCGTCGAATGCCCCCGACTGGAGCAGGACGCACCCGGCCGCGTGGAATGTCCTCGTCGGTGGGCCACTTGCACCGCCCAGCGGGCACGCCCAAGCCCTACGGAGGTCCGGCGTCAGGACTTCTTGAAGTCGTACTGCGGGTACTTCTTGGCCCAGGCGATGGCGGCCTCATCCTCCCGGCCCTCGCCGTAGGTGTTGACGACGAGGTCCTCGAGGCTGCCGTAGGTGGCCTCATCCATCGTGATGGACTTGAGCCACGTGGCGATCTCCGGGTAGTCCTGCGCGAAGCCCTCGCGCCCCAGGAAGTGAAGCCCCTCCCCCTTGCCGAGCGCGCCCTTGGGATCCTTCAGGTCCCGCATGCCATAGGTGGTGTTCGCCCAGAAGGGGTGCCACAGGGTCACGACGATCTCCTGCTTGGCATCGACGGCCTTCTTGAGCTCGGCCAGCATCCCGGTGGTGGAGGAGGTCAGGAACTTCATGTCCCCCAAACCGTAGGCGGGGATCACGTCCTCCTGAGACACCTTGGTCAGACCCGCACCCGGCTCGATACCGATGATCTTGTTGCCGATCTGCGAGGCGTGGGGCTTGATGTCCTCGATCGACTGCATGGAGGAGTAGTCCGGGACGGACCAGCACAGCTGGGCCGAGTCGTAGTAGGTCCCCAGATCCTCGATGTAGGTGCGGTACTTGTCCATGTAGCTCTTCTGGGTGACGTCCGGCCACGCAGAGGGGAAGAGGTCGACCGCCCCCTGGCTGAGGCCCGCGTACAGCGGTCCGGCCTCACTGAGATCCATGAGCTTGATCTGGTATCCGGCCTTCTCCAGCTGGGTCTTGAGCAGGTGGGTCATGGACAGCCCATCGCTCCATGACGGAAGAAAGCCGAGGCGGAGCCGCTTGCTCCCACCGGAGCCCTGACCGCAGGCGGACAGGGCGCCCGCCGCCGCCAGGGAGGCCAGAGCGGCGGTGAAGGTGCGGCGGGAGGTCTGCATGGTGTTCCTTCGATACGTGCCCGACGCCGGTGAGGGCGAAGTAGAAAAGCGTCGTCGAGTCATGGGTCACCGCTTCTTGATGAGTGAGAGCAGCGAGCCCTTCTCCCGCGGCGCCCCGAGGGCCGCGGTCACCCGGTCCAGGTAGATCGCCAGGAACACGATGGACAGGCCCGCCTCGGTGCCCTTGGCGATGTCGATCGTCGCGAGCGCCTTGACGACCTCCTTCCCCAGGCCGTCGGCACCGACCATGCCCGCGATAACGGCCATCGACAGGGCCAGCATGATGACCTGATTGACGCCCGCCATGATGGTGGGGACGGCCAGGGGCAGTTGGATGCCCCGCAGGATCTGCCAGTCGGTGGCACCGAAGGAACGCCCCGCCTCCACGGTCTCCTTGTCCACCTGCTTGATGCCCAGCTCGGTCATGCGCACCCCGGGGGGCATCGCGAAGATGAGCGTGGCGAACATCCCGGGCACCACCCCGATGGAGAAGAACAGGACCGAGGGGATGAGGTAGACGAATGCCGGCATCGTCTGCATGAGGTCGAGGACCGGGCGGATGAGGACGCTGACGTACTTGTTGCGGGCGGCCCAGATCCCCAGGGGGACGGCGAAGACGAGGGCGGTCAGGGTCGCCAGGGTCACCAGGACCAGCGTCTCCATCGCGTTGACCCACTGCCCCAGGGAGATGATGATGAGGAAGGTGACGGCGGTCCCCACCGCCAGCCTCCACGACTTCGCCATCCAGGCGATGAGGACGAAGACCACCACCATGAGCAACGGGGGCACGGCCAGGAGCAGGTCCACGAGGTTGTCGTTGACCAGGGTGCCGGCCCGGGAGATCGCGGTGAGGAAGCCATGGAGGTGGACCTGGATCCACTCGATGAGGACCTCGACCGCTGTGCCCAGGGGAATCTTGGGAAGAGGAGTCTGTACGGGAATCATCAGGCGTCGGCTCCTTCGGCCTCGGTGGTCTCACTGGCCTTGCCGGCCTGCTCGTCGGTCTGCTCCGCGGCCGGATCGGCGCTGGAGGCACTGGCGGCGCTGGATGCCCCGGCCTCCTGGTTCTGCTCACTGATGGCGGCCAGCAGGGTGACGCGCGGGATGACGCCGGAGATTCGTCCGTCGTCGTCGACGACGACGATGGGGGCGGCGTGCTGCGCGGCGTGGGCGAACAGCTCGTTGACAGGGGTCGAGTGCGACACGACCGGCATCTCGTGGATCGTGGACAGCGGCAGGGCGTTGGAGCCCTCCTTGACTGCCCGGGCGACGTCGTCCTCCCAGACGTAGCCGAAGGGCGTACGGTCGCGGTTCTGCACGAGCAGCCACGGCGGCTGGTTCTCCCGCAGGAGCTTGTGGGCGGCGTGGGGGCTGCGGTCCGAGCCCAGGATCGCGTACGGGGGCTCCGCGATGGAGCCGGCCGTCAGGACCCGGCTACGGTCGACGTCGGCCACGAACCGGGAGACGTAGTCGGAGGCCGGGTCGCGCAGGATCTCCTCGGCGGTACCGACCTGCTCGACGCGACCGTCACGCATCATGGCGATGCGGTCCCCCAGGCGCATGGCCTCGTTGAGGTCGTGGGTGATGAACAGGATCGTCTTGCCGAGCTTGCCCTGCAGGTCGATGAGCTGGTCCTGCATCTCCCGGCGGATGAGCGGGTCGAGCGCGGAGAAGGCCTCGTCCATGAGCAGGATGTCGGTCTCGGCGGCCAGGGCCCGGGCCAGGCCGACCCGCTGCTGCATGCCACCCGAGAGCTCACCGGGCTTGTAGCCGCCCCACCCCTCCAGGCCCACCAGGGACAGGGCCTCTTCTGCCCGGCGCTCGCGCTCGGAGCGATTCACGCCCTGAATCTCCAGACCGTAGGCGGCGTTCTCCCCCACCGTCCGGTGCGGCAGGAGGGCGAAGTTCTGGAAGACCATGGAGACGCGCTCGCGGCGCAGCTCGCGCAGCTTCGACTTCGAGACGTGCGCCAGGTCCTCCCCGTAGAGGGTCATGCTGCCGGCCGTGATGGGCAGCAGGCCGTTGACCATGCGGATGAGGGTGGACTTCCCGGAGCCCGACAGGCCCATGACCACGAAGATCTCGCCCTTGTCGACGTCGAAGGAGGTGTCGATGACGGCGGCGGTCTGCCCTGACTTCCTCAACTGGTCCCGCGTCCTGCCGGCCTTGAGCTTCTTGACGCCGTCGGACGGTCGCCGCCCGAAGACCTTGTAGACATGGTTGGCCTCAATGACTTTCACTGCACTCCTCACGATCTAGCTCCTGGCCTGGCCGCGAGAGTCCGGAAGACGAGTTGTGAGAGCCGTGTCCGGACCCAGCGACAACGGCAAGCCCGTTTTATGGTCCTGCGCAGTGTTCGAGTGGTCAATTTGAGTAGGCGCAGAATCCCGCGAATTCAGGGGACTTCAGGCCTTGACACGCCCCCGAGCGTGTCCGGTGCCACGTTCGCGGAACAGGGTGGAACCCACCCGGCGCGCACGGTCGGGCGTGAACGCCCATAAGCATCGAGAATGCTTGAAATCATCACGAACATCGCAACTCCCCCCGCAGCCTCGCACCGCACGCGCACAAACGCGACGCATAACCAACAACGTCCGTATGTGCAACCGGAACTCCTCAGGGCCACAGAATGTGGTGATAGTCTCATTTACGTCGCAGCCCGTTCCGCGCCGCAACGGAACAAGCCGGACGCCCACCGAAACCCCCTCCCCGCTTACCTGGAATCACTACGCTGAGGGGCACGCCCGCGGCCCGCAGGACCAACCGGGCACCGATGGAGGAGGAGGAGACTGCCGTGCCGGCTGCAGGATGGATCCCGGCGGACGGACCGGATCTCTGGGGACCCCTCGGAGGCCCGGGCGCGCACAGACCCAAGGCCCACGCCGACGTGCGCATCTCGAACATGTCCCTCATCCTGCGTCACCTTCAGACGAGCCCCACCCTGTCGCGCACGCGCCTGGCCCGCGAGACGGGGCTGTCCAAGGCGACGGTCTCAACCCTGGTCGCCGAGCTGTGCTCCCGGGGGCTGCTCATCGAGGAGGAGCCGGACCTGTCGGGCAACGTCGGCAGACCGAGCACGGGCCTGCGCACGGCTCCACGCACAGCGGCCGGCATCGGCCTGGAGATCAGCGGCGCCTCGCTGCTCCTGTCCGTCACGGACCTGACCGGAGAGGTCGTCGCGCGCCGCTGCGAGCTCGTCGACGACGCCGGACACCGCCCCGAGCCGATGATCGAGCACGTCGCGGCCATGCTGTCCCAGGCCCTGGAGCAGCTGACGCAGCAGGGGACGACGGTTCCGGGAATCGTCCTGGCTCAGACCGGGATCATCGACTACACCGACAACACCGTGCGCTACTCCTCCACGCTGGAGTGGCACGACGTCGCCGTGGCGGACCGGGTCCGCGACGCAGTCGCCCGCCGCCTGGGCCCGGGAAGGAGCGTCCCCACCATCACCCTGGAGAACGACGCCAAGCTCGCCGCACTGGCCACCTACGAGCGCTACGCGCAGGACGGGGTGCGCAACCTGCTCTACCTGTCGGGCGGTGAGGGGATCGGCGCCGGCATCATCTCCGACGGCCACCTCCTGCGCGGCTGGCTGGGCCTGACCGGCGAGGTCGGCCACATGCCCGTGGAGCCCGAGGGCCTGAAGTGCCGGTGCGGGCGGCGCGGCTGCTGGGAGACCCGCTCCGGACTGCAGGCCCTGACCTCGATCTACCCGCCGGGCGACGCGGTGCGCGATGAGACCACCTCCCTGGATGAGCGCATCGAGCTCCTGCGCCGGCGCTTCGACGCCGGGGACGCCGAGCTCACCCGGAGGCTGAAGCTCTCCCAGCGGGCGCTCGCGCGCGCCCTGGCGATCCTGACGGACGTCCTCAACCCCGAGGTGATCGTACTGTCGGGGTACCTGGCCGCCTTCGCCGATGTATTCATCTCCCCCCACCGCCTCCGCCCTGAGGGACCGACTGCTGGACCAGCGCGCCGCCGTGAGGCTGGAAACCGCCCACCTGGGCCAATGGGCCTCGTCGTACGGGGCGGCCCTGGTGGCGCTGGAGTCCGTGCTCGACAACCCCACCCTGGTCGATCTCAGGCCCTCCTCCTAGCCGCCACCAGGCATATCGACCGCCTCGCCAGTAGCGGACGGGCGCCGCATGCTGTAGTTTGTTCGGAGTTCAGACTATTCAGCCCGAAGGAGTGCTGATGTCTCTCCAGACCCGGCCCGTGGCGCCGCTCCCCTCTCAGGCGGGGGGACGCCTCACCCTGCCGATCCAGACCGGCATGGATGAGGAGGTCCGCCGCCTCATCGCCCGCCTGGGCGCCGACGCCGTGCGGAACTCCGACGGCACCGAGCTGCCCGGCATCGTCTCGGAGCTGGCCACCAAGGTCTACTCCACCTACTTCGTGGGACGCGGCGACAACGCCTGGGCCGACGCCCACCCCGATGAGGCCACCCGGATCTTCCTCATGTCCGACAGGGTCTCCGCCACTGCCGACGGCCCCGTGAGCATCGACCTACTGGCCTCCTGGTTCGCCGACCAGGTCCGCCCCGACACCGGCTGCGACGTGACGCGCTGGTGGCAGGCCCACGACCGCACCACCGGCCAGGAGCTGCCCGCCTCCACGTGGAGCATCGAGGCCGACGGACGCACCGTTACCGTGCACGAGGCCCTCGCCGGGCACGTCTACACCGTCAGCTTCCTGGCGATCCAGACCTGGGACCCCACCCAGATGTACAACTACCTCACCAACGGCTGGGACGAGGACCCCACGCACGTCAAGGAGAAGCCCTTCGACGTGCGCCACGAGGCCACGTGGTCCCACGTGCGCACCCACCTGAGCGCCTGGCTCACGGAGCACCCCGAGGTGGACGTGGTCCGCTTCACCACCTTCTTCTACCACTTCACCCTCGTCTACGGCGCCGACGCCACCGAGCGCTTCGTCGACTGGTTCGGCTACTCCGCCTCGGTGAGCGTCCCCGCACTGGAGGCCTTCGAGGAGGAGTACGGCTACCGCCTGACCGCCGAGGACTTCGTCGACGCCGGCTACTACAACTCCCCCTTCCGGGTCCCCACCTGCGCCTTCCGCGACTGGATCGACTTCCAGCAGCGCTTCGTGTGCTCCCGGGTGCGCGAGCTGACCGACGCCGTCCACGCCCAGGGCAAGGAGGCGATGATGTTCCTGGGCGACAACTGGATCGGCACCGAGCCCTACGGCGAGCACTTCGCCACCACCGGCCTGGACGCCGTCGTCGGCTCGGTCGGATCGGGGGCGACCTGCCGGATGATCGCCGACATCCCGCACGTGCGCTACACCGAGGGCCGGTTCCTGCCGTACTTCTTCCCCGATGTCTTCCACCCGGGGGGGCGATCCCGTCTCCGAGGCGAACCGCAGCTGGCTGGAGGCCCGGCGCGCCATCGTGCGCTCCCCCCTGGATCGGATCGGCTACGGCGGCTACCTGTCCCTGGCCGTGGAGCACCCCGATTTCATCGACCGCGTCGAGCAGATCGTCGCGGAGTTCCGCGCCATCCACGAGCGCTCCGCGGGGCTGCGTCCGCTGACCCCGGGTTTCAAGGTCGCGGTCATCAACTCCTGGGGCCGCCTGCGCTCCTGGATGACGCACATGGTCGCGCACGCCCTGTGGTACCGCCAGACCTACACCTACCTGGGGGTCCTCGAGGCGCTGTCGGGGCTGCCGGTGGACGTGGAGTTCCTGTCCTTCGACGACGTGCGCGCCGGCCTGGCCCCGGACGTGAAGGTCCTCATCTGCGCCGGCGCCGAGGGGACCGCCTTCTCCGGGGGCGAGCAGTGGGCGGACTCAGAGCTGGTGGCCGCGGTCAGCTCCTTCGTGGCCGCCGGCGGCGGCCTCATCGGGGTCGGGGCTCCCAGCGCCCACCCCGCCCACGGGGTCACCTTCCAGCTCGCCGACGTCCTGGGCGTGGACCGGGAGATCGGCTGGGGCCTGAGCACGCGCCGTCGTCCGCCCGAGGTGGAGGAGCACTTCATCACCCGGGACCTGACCGGCGGCCTCGACGACGGCGAGGGCACCCCCCGACATCGTCGTCACCAGTCCCTCCACCCGAGTGCTCGACGCCGCGGACGGCCAGGTCCGCCTCGCGGTCCACGAACTGGGGAGGGGCCGAGCGGTCTACGCCACGGGACTGCCCTACAGCGCCCAGAACTCTCGGCTGCTGCACCGGGCCATCTTCTGGGCCGCGGGGTGCCAAGAGGAGTTCTCCGCCTGGGCAGCCCTCGACCCCAGGGTGGAGGTGGCCGCCTACCCCGATGGCCGCACCACCCTCGTCATCAACAACTCCCTGGAGCCCGTCACCACGACGGTGCCGACACCCCAGGGCCCCCGGATGGTCCGTCTGGAGGAAGGAGGGCACCAGTGGCTCACCGCTGCCTCGCAGTGAGCACCCCCGTTCCATATCCACGCTCCACTCACGGGCGCGCGCCCACAACACCGACAGCGCCGACAGCTGCCTGTCACCGCCCCGCCGCGCCCCCGCTCCTTCCGGCAGACGCCGGGCCTTTTCAATGACGAAGAAGGAAACTCCCATGAAGAAACACGCACTGGCCGCCTCGCTGCTCGCCTTCGCGATGCTCGCCGCCGGCTGCTCGGCCACGACCGGCTCATCCGGCTCGGCCTCCTCCGGCGGCGTCATCCGCTACCTGCACCGCCTGCCCGACGGCGAGGGGATGACGAAGGTCAACGACATCGTGGCCCGCTGGAACGCCGCGCACCCCGACATGAAGGTCGAGGCCACCAAGTTCGACGGCAAGGCCGCGGACATGAACGTCAAGCTGGAGAACGACGTCAAGGCCGGAACCGGCCCCTGCCTGGCCCAGGTCGGCTACGCCGAGATCCCCAAGCTCTACGCCTCCGGCCTGCTCACCGATGTCTCCTCCCAGGCCGAGAAGTACAAGGAGCACTTCTCCGAGGGGTCGATGTCGCTGATGACCGTGGGCAAGACCGTCGTCGGCCTGCCGCAGGACTCCGGCCCGCTGGTCTACTTCTACAACAAGGCCGCCTTCGACCAGCTCGGGCTGAAGGTGCCCACGACGAGCGCCGAGCTGGCCGAGGTCGCCAAGAAGGCGGCCGAGCAGGGCAAGTACGCCCTGGCCTTCGAGCCCGACGAGGCCCCCAACACCCTGGCGGGCCAGGCGGCCGCGGCCGGCGCCCAGTGGTTCAGCGCTGAGAACGACAAGTGGAAGGTCAACGTCTCCAGCCCCGAGACCGCCAAGGTCTCCTCCTTCTGGCAGGGGGTCCTGGACTCCAAGTCGGCCCTCGTGGCCAACCGCTGGGACGACTCCTTCGGCAAGGCGCTGGTCGACCAGCAGCTCATCGGCACCATCGGGGCCGCCTGGGAGGGCGCGCTCCTGGCCGACACCATGAAGGACTCCCCCAATGCCGGGTCCTGGGCGGTCGCCCAGCTGCCCGCCTTCGGCGACAAGGCCATGTCCGGTCCCGACGGCGGCTCGGGCGTGGCCGTCCTCAAGGGCTGCTCCAACCCCGAGGGGGCCATGGCCTTCAACGACTGGTTCAACACCCAGGTCGACGACCTGGCCACCCAGGGGCTGGTCCTGACCGCGAAGGCCCCGGTGAAGACCCCGCAGACCATCTCCACCTTCTTCGGAGGCCAGGACGTCTACGCCGAGTTCACCAAGGCCAATGCGGCCGTGAACTCCAAGTTCGGCTTCATGCCGACCTGGCCCTCCCTGGCCGACCCCATGACCAAGGCCGCCGAGGCGGCCGGGAAGGGGACCGGCAAGGTCGATGAGATCTTCCAGGCGGCTCAGAAGACCTCGGTCAGCTCCCTGAAGGACGCCAACCTGCCCGTCGCCGAGTAGGCGATCGAGCACAGCCCACCGGCAGCCACCGGCACCACGATCGAAGTGAGAGCATCATGAGCACGACGACAACAACTCCGGGCGCATCCGCCATCCGCACCACCTCGCTGCGAAAGCGCAGGGAGGCCCGGGCGGGCATCGGGTTCGTGGCCCCGTTCCTGGCCATGTTCGCCGTCGTCTTCCTCGTTCCGATCGTGGTGTCGGTCTACCGGTCCTTCTTCCGCGACGTCGCCTCCGGCTCAGACCTCTACGGCGGCGGGGAGAAGGTGAGCACCTTCGTGGGCCTGGACAACTACGTCCAGGCGGCGGGTCAGCCCGCCTTCTGGAAGGGACTGGGGCGGGTCCTGCTGTTCGGCGTGGTCCAGGTCCCGGTCATGATCCTGGCGGCCCTCGCCCTGGCGCTGGTGCTCGACTCCCTCCTGGTCAAGCGGGTGACGGTCTTCCGCCTGGGCTTCTTCCTGCCCTACGCGATCCCCGGGATCGTAGCCGCGATCATGTGGCTCTACATGTACAACCCCAGCTTCTCCCCGATCAATGAGCTGCTGGGACTGGTGGGCCTCAAGGTGGACTTCTTCGGCCGCAGCATCATCCTGTGGTCGATGGCCAACATCACGACGTGGACCTTCACCGGGTACAACATGCTCATCTTCCTGGCGGCCCTGCAGTCCGTGCCCCGTGAGCTCTACGAGGCCGCCCGCATCGACGGGGCCACCGGCTGGCAGATCGTCCGGCGCATCAAGATCCCCATGGTCCGTTCCGCCTCGCTGCTGGCGGTCCTGCTCTCCATCATCGGGACGGTGCAGCTGTTCAACGAGCCCACTGTTCTCTACAGCCAGAACCAGTGGATGGGGCTGGACTACACGCCGATGATGATGGCCTACAACTCGATGACCGGTGCGCTCTCGCCGTCCGGCTCGGGGCCGGCCTCGGCGATCTCCGTCCTCATCGCCCTGGTGGCCGGCGTCCTGGCCGCCCTCTACGCCCTCGTGCAGAACAGGATCGACAAGTGAAGCCCACCGACACTCCTCGCTCGCTGCGCCCGTCGGTGCCCGCACGGGCCGTGACCATCGCGGTCCTGGTCATCGTCCTGGCCTACATGCTCAGCCCGGTCTACTGGCTCATCATCTCCTCCACCAAGTCCAACTCCGACCTGCTGACCACCTCCGGGTGGTGGTTCTCCGGACGCAACAGCTTCTCCACCAACTACAGCGCGCTCATGAGCTGGACCCAGGGGCTCTTCTGGCGCTGGATCCTCAACTCCCTGCTCTACTCGAGCGTCGCCGGGGTGCTGGGCACGCTCCTGTCGGTGGCCGCCGGCTACGGCCTGGCGAAGTTCGAGTTCGCGGGCCGGGGCGCCGTCCAGGTCGTCATCCTCTCCGGCCTGCTCATGCCCATCGCGCTACTGACCATTCCGCTGTACCTGGTCCTCGACGCCGTGCACCTGACCAACACCGTCTGGTCGATCATTCTGCCGTGCTCAGTCAGCCCCTTCGGGGTCTTCCTGGGCCGCGTCTACGCCGACTCCTCGGTGCCCAACGAGATCATCGACTCCGCCCGCATCGACGGGGCCAGCGAGATCCGTATCTTCTTCACCATCGTGCTGCGGCTGCTCGCACCGGCGATGGTGACCATCTTCCTGTTCATCTTCGTGGCCACCTGGAACAACTTCTTCCTGCCGCTGATGACGATCAACTCCGCCGAGCTCAAGCCCGTCACCCTGGGGCTCTACGGCATGTCGACCTACTTCAACCCCCAGTACGGCGCGCTCCTCCAGGGCGCCCTCCTGGGCGTCATCCCCCTGATCGTGCTGTTCCTGGGCCTGCAGCGCTTCTGGCAGTCCGGCCTGGCCGCCGGCGCCGTCAAGGGCTGAGCCCCATCAGCGCCCTCCCTCACCACACCCCTATCCACCTCGCCGCCCCGTCCCGGGCAACGGCGCCTCCGCAGAGGAACCCCCATGATCCACTTCGGCACCGGCGGCTGGAGAGCCGTGATCGGCGATGAGTTCACCCGCGCCAATGTCAGGCTCCTGACCCAGGGGCTGGCTCACCGCATCCTGAAGGAGGGCACGGCCGAGCAGGGTGTCGTCATCGGCTACGACCGGCGCTTCCTGTCCGATACCGCCGCCTGGTGGGCCATTGAGGTGCTCGTCGGCAACGGCATCCGGGTCACCCTCATCGACCGCCCCTCCCCGACCCCCACCACCATGTGGACGGTGCGCCGCCTGGGGGCCGCCTATGGGATGGCCGTGACCGCCTCCCACAACCCGGCCCTGTACAACGGCATCAAGATCTTCCTGCCCGGCGGCCGCGACGCCGACCAGGGAGTCACCGACGAGCTCACCGCCTCTCTGCGGGGCCTGACGGATGCGGACGTGCGCAGCGTCGAGGCCCATGAGGCCCGCTCCAGCGAGCTCGTCACCATCCAGCGCTCCATCAACTGGTACCTGGACGCCATCATCGACAAGCTCGACACCGAGACCATCCGCCACGCCCACATGCACATCGTGCTGGACCCGATGTTCGGGGTCTCCGAGACGAGCCTGCAGACGATCCTGCTGACCGCCCGCTGCCAGGTGGACGTCATCCACGACCGCCACGACCCCCTGTTCGGGGGCCGCATGCCCTCACCCACTGAGGGGACCGTCACCACCCTGCGCAACGCCGTCGTCGAGTCCGGCGCGGATCTGGGCATCGCCACCGACGGGGACGCGGACCGCCTGGGCATCATCGACGACAACGGCGCCTACCTCACCCCCAACCAGGTCCTGGTCCTGCTCTACGACTACCTGCTGACCCGCAAGGGGTGGAGTGGTCCGGCCGTGCGCAACATGTCCACCACTCACCTGCTGGACCGGGTCGCGGACGCCCACGGGCAGGTCTGCTACGAGGTGCCCGTGGGCTTCAAGTGGATCAGCGCCAAGATGGCCGAGACCGGGGCCGTCATCGGGGGCGAGTCCTCCGGGGGCCTGACCGTGCGCGGTCACATCCCCGGCAAGGACGGGGTCTACGCCGGCTCGCTGCTGGTGGAGGCGGTGGCGGCCTCGGGCAAGCGGCTCTCCGAGCTCTACGCCGACATCGTGGCCCGGTACGGTGAGCTCGTCATGGTGGAGAACGCCTACGGCTTCACCGCCGAGCGGCGCACCGAGCTTGAGGAGCGCATCTTCGGCGCCCACGACCTGCCCACCTTCACCCACGACGTCGAGCGCATCTCGTGGGAGGACGGCTGCAAGGTCTACTTCACCTGCGGCGGCTGGGTGACGATCCGCTTCTCGGGCACCGAGCCGCTCCTGCGGGTCTTCGCCGAGATGCCCACCGGTGACGAGGCCCGGGCGACCGCGGCCGCCGTCGCGAGCCACTACGGCCTGGATGCCTGAGACGGGCAGGAGGAAGGAACCCATGACAGACGCGATCACTGAGACGGTGGACGGCGCGGCGGAGCGCACCCGCGTCGCCGTCGTCCTGGCCAGGGGCCTGGGCACACGCATGCGGGCGAGCAGCCCGGCCGGCTCCGGCCTGACCTCCCAGCAGGCCACGGCCGCGGCCAGCGGCTACAAGGCCCTCATGCCCATCGGAGAGCACCGGCTCATCGACTACAGCCTCTCGGCCCTGGTCGACGCCGGGATCGAGCGGGCCGTCCTGGTCGTGGGGCCCGAGCACGAGGACTTCCGCCGCCACGTCGACTCCTTGGAGCTCACCCGGCTCGCGATCGACCTGGCCGTCCAGGTCAACCCCTTGGGGACGGCCGACGCCGTCCTGTCCGCCGAGGCGGCCGTGGACGGGGAGCCCTTCCTCATGGTCAACGGGGACAACTACTACCCCCGTCAGGTGCTGCGCGACCTGGCCCGCCACCGGGGCAATGCCCTGGCCGGTTTCGACCGTGCCGCCCTGGTGGCCGAGTCCAACATCCCCGCCGAGCGGATCGCCGCCTTCGCCCTCGTGCGCGCCCGTGACGGGGCGCTGGAGGTGATCGTGGAGAAGCCCTCAGCGGAGGTGGTCCGGGCCGCCGGGCCCCACGCCCCGGTGTCGATGAATGCCTTCCGGTTCACCCCGGAGATCTTCGCCGCCTGCCGCCGCATCACCCCCTCGCCGCGCGGCGAGCTGGAGATCGTCGACGCCGTGCGCTCCCTGCCCGGTCCGGTCGCGGTCCTCCCTGCGACCGGGGGGGGTCCTGGACCTGTCGCGGCGTGAGGACATCGCCGAGGTCGAGGCCCGCCTGTCCGGGACGGAGGTGTCGCTGTGAGCCGGGAGACGCAGGAGGCGTTGAGTGAGGCGCCCGAGGAGACCGCCTGGCGGGTGCCCGGGCGCGTCGAGGTGCTGGGCAAGCACACCGACTACGCCGGCGGCTCGGTCCTGGTCGGCGCCGTCGACCGGGCGATCACGGCGCGGGCGCGCCGCGTGTCCGGGCCGCCGGGGTCCCTGACCGCCACCACGGACTGCGGCGATCCGGTGACCCTGCGCGCCGGGGTGGACCCGGGCCTAGAGCCGGGCCACTGGGGCCGCTACCTTCAGACCGTGCTGGACCGCCTCACCCTCAACTTCGGGGCGGGCGCCGCAGCCCACCTGACCCTCTCCTCGGACCTGCCGCCGGCCTCCGGGATGAGCTCGTCCTCCGCACTGGTGTGCGCCACGGCCCTGGCCCTGGCCTCCCTCAACGGCTGGGACGAGGATCCCCGGTGGGTCGAGTCGATGCCCGACCGGCTGTCCCTGGCCGGCTACCTCGCCGCCATGGAGGGCGGACGGGCGTGGCGGGACCTGCCGGGGACCAGCGGGGTGGGCACCCGCGGCGGGAGCGAGGACCACACCGGCATGCTGTGCGGCGCCCAGGACCGGCTGCTCCTGGCCGGATTCGACCCGATGCGCATCGACCAGACCATCTCCTTCCCCACCCAGTGGGCGCTCGTCGTCGGCGTGAGCGGGGTGCTGGCCCACAAGACCGGTGCGGCCCTGGAGGACTACAACCGCGGGCCGAGCACCGTCCAGGCGGTGCTGGCCAGGTGGAATAAGACCACCGGACGCACTGACGCCTCCCTGGCCGGTGCGGTCAGGCACCTGGTCGGGGAGGCCTCCGGCGAGCAGGCGGCCGACGACCCGGCCCTGAAGGAGCTGCTGGGGCTGTGCGAGCCCGGCTACGAGAGGCAGCGCATCGAGCAGTTCCTCACCGAGTCCCTCGTCCTGGTTCCCGCCGGTGCCCGGATGATCGCCGCGGCCGACCCGGGCGTGGGTGAGGTCCTCCGGCGCTCCCAGGAGCTGGCCGACCGCGGCCTGGGCAACCAGGTGCCGCAGACCCGCCTCATGGTGTCGTTGGCCCGTCAGGCGGGCGCCATCGGCGCCTCCTCCTTCGGCGCCGGGTGGGGCGGGTCGGTGTACGCCCTGGTGCGGGCCGATGAGGCCGAGGCCTTCGCCGCGCAGTGGCTCGGGGCCTACCGGGACCGCGAGCCGGGCGCCGAGCAGGCCGCGGTGATCGTCACCAGGCCGGGCCCGGGGGCCTGCCGGCTGCTCTGAGCGCCCTGACCGGCCGGGCTCACACCGCGTCGCGGGTGACGGGGCAGGTCATGCAGTGCGAGCCGCCGCGGCCGCGCACGAGCTCGACGCCGGGGGTCTCGACGACCTCGATGCCGGCCTTGCGCAGGCGTCGTTGGCGCGCTGGTTGTGGGCGTAGCCAATGACGCGCCCGGGGGCCAGGGCCACGACGTTGCAGGAGTCCCGGGCGAGCTCGCGCAGGGCCTCGGCCTCGTCGGAGGCGCCGGGGCTGATGACGCGGAAGGAGTCGATACCGGCCGCGCGGGCGAGGACCGCATCCATCTGAGAGCCCTCGTGGACCGTCACCTGGAGGGAGCGTCCAGCCGCTGCGGGCTCGATCTCCACGGTGGTGACCTCGGTGAAGCCGGGGAAGCGCAGATAGGTGTCGGGGCTGACCATCGTCATGAGGGTGTCCAGGTGCATGACGGCCTCGAGCTGGGTGTAGAAGGCGGCGTCGGGCATGTGGACGCCAATGACCCGGTCGGCCACGCCGGAGGCGAAGAGCTGGGAGGCCAGGCGCTCCACGCCGGCGGCGGTGGAGCGGTGGGTCAGGCCCATGACGAGGGTCCGGTTGCCCAGGATCTGGAAGTCGCCGCCCTCGATGGTCGAGGCGGCCGAGACCCGCCCCACCTCGCGCCACAAGCGGGCCTCCGGGTCATCGCAGCCGGCGAGCTCGGCCAAGCGCGGACCGAAGGCCGGGTGGTAGCGGTAGACGGCCTCGTAGCCGATGGCCTCACGACGGCGCGGCTCCAGGGCCATGGAGTTGACCGAGACCCCGCCGTAGAGCCAGGCCGACGCGTCGCGGGTGAAGAGCAGGTTGGGCAGGGGGGTGACGACGAACGGCCCCTCCAGGGTGGACAGGTAGGTGGAGGAGAACAGGTCGCGCCCCTCGGAGGAGCTGAGGCGCTCGCGCAGCTCGGTGCGGGTGATGCCGCTCAGGAGCACCTCGGCGAGGTCGGCGTCGGGCAGGGACTGGAAGTAGTCAATGAGCAGCTCGGAGGCGGAGACGCCGACGACGTCGGGACCGACGGCCTCGTCCAGGACCAGCCGGCGGGCCTCGGGGACGGCCAGGACCTCGGTGAACAGCTCGCGGAAGTCGTGGACGATGACTCCCTCGGAGCGCAGGATCGCGGTGAAGGCGTCGTGCTCGGCCTGGGCTCGGGGGATGTTGAGGGCGTCGTCGAAGAGCAGGGAGTCGGCGTTGATGGGGGTCAGGCGGGCGATCTCCCCACCGGGACGGTGGACGATCACCTCGCGCAGGGCGCCGGTCTCGGAGTCGATTCGCCCTCCGCCCTCGACCACGGGAACGAAGGGACGGCTGGCGGTCGCACCGGTCTGTGTCATGGGCCCAGAGTAGTCGGAGGTCAGGGGCGTCTCAGCCCGGTCGCCGGGAATGGTCCGCGCCGCCGCCGTCGCCCACCATCGACAGGTTTTGTTGAGCAGAGAATCAACCGGGACGGCGAAGAACGCAGTTGGCGCAAACCACAGGAATGGTAAGATAAATTGTTCATAACATCCCCTGAGACAGGAGTTCCCTCCATGAAATCTGTTGTCCGTATCTCCCTTGTCGCCCTCCTCATGGCGGGCTTCGCCGCGCCGGCCAGCGCCGCGCCGGCCACCGCCCCCGCACGGCACGACGACTCGGCAAGCACCTTCGGGAAGCCCTTCTACGACTTCTGCGTCTTCCCACCCTCCATCTTGTGCGACAGGTCAAAGAACCGCTGGTACTCCTGAGAAGCATCTCCGTCGCCATCCCTAAGCCCACCTCTTAGGGATGGCGACGTCTTTCCTCAACCATGCACTCGAGACAAGCCCCAACCACAGCCTCAGCGCCCGCCTCAAGGACTATGCAGAACGGCAGTTTACTCTCACGACTCTGGATGCGACACCAGAGGATTTTGCCGCACCTGAGGCGAGCCACTCTCATTTCATTCATCATCCCCCTCATCCTTTTGGATGCCTTCACCTACATCACCCTCAGAGATGACGTAAGTGCAATAATTATCGGGGAAATATTTCAGACACTCTCGTTCCTTCCGTACGTCTACACAAAAGATCGGCGAGTCGGAGTAGCCGTTTTCTCCATAGCACTCCTCATCATCTTTTACGTTGCAGGATCGCGCCTGGTGTGGGCATGGATTCTTACATACGTCATAGTCGCCGACCTCACGGCAGCAAGAAAATCCAAACTCGCCCTCATTCAGCTCTCCGCATTCCTTCTGGCGCAACTCATTGCGGGAATACCACTCCTTCCCGTGACATTTTGGACAGTGTTCTGGGGAATCCTGTCCGCCTCCTTCGGAGTCCTGATCCGCAACACCAAAGACCGCTTGGAGGAGATGCAGCGGGAGGCGGAGCGTTCCAAGGAGATCGCCGCCGAGCTCATTCAGCAGCTACGCCGCGATATCGCCGACAGCCTCCATGACGACTTGGCCGCCGACCTCACCCGTATGCTTATCATCTCCCGCTCCATCAGGCTTCCCCATGGCGATGATCGCGACCGCATCCTCGACCTCCAGGACCGGACCCAGCAGGCCCTCGCCCACCTGCGCCTGCTCATCCACAACCTCGCCGTCTCCCAGGGGCCGCCCAAGGAGGAGCCCACTCTCCAGGAGATCATCGACTCCAGCGCCTCCACGCTGGCGCAGCGCGAGATCGTTCTGGACGCCGACCTCGATGGCATCGAGAGGATTCCGACGCTGCATCGCTCCGAGCCCGGCCGGCTCCTGGTCGCCTTCATCCGCGAGAACACCCTCAACGCCCTCAAGTACAACTTCCCCCACGACCTCGTCTCCCTCGTCGTGGAGCAGGAGCAGGACACCCTTTTCATCAGCTTCAGCTCACCCTGGCACGATCAGAAGGTGCCCAAGGAGATGCACGGGGGGGTACGGTTTATGGGCCCTCCAGGACCGGTTCGAGAATGCCGGGGGTTCCTTGAGCTCGAACCGGATCGGAGCCTCCTGGACCGTTCTCGCCAGTCTTCCCTGGAACGATATCGCCACACCAACCACTACTGCGAGATCCCTCATGTCGCCACCGGATGGAGCCGCTTATGCCTAGCCACACCCTGCGTTCCCTGCGGGTCCTCATCGTCGATGACGACCCGCTCATTCGCACCACTTTCGCCGAACAGCTCGACTCGCAGCGGGCCATTACCGTCGTCGCCGCCGCCTCCGGCGGGCGACAGGCCATCAGCCTGCTCATGACCGGGCAGCAGCCCATTGACGTCGTCCTGCTGGACAGCGACATGCCGGATATGGATGGCGCCCAGACCGCAAGAGCGATCTATGAGCGCTTCCCCCCGGATGCCCATTGTCATGTTCACCGTCTTCAGTCGTGACGAGATGCTCGCCGAGGCCTTGGCCGAGGGCGTCAACGGCTTCATCACCAAGGACGAGAGCACCGAGAACGTCGCTGCGGCGCTGTTGCGCGCCAGCCGCGGCGAGCCCGTCATGTCCTCGCGCCCCACGAAGATGCTCGTCAGCGCCTACCAGTCCGAGCAGAAACGCGCCACTGCGGAGGCCCGCATCCAGGAGCTGGTCAACGAGCTGCCACCCCGCCTGAGAGACATCTACACCTGCCTCCTGGAGGGGCTGACCAACCGGCGCATCGCCCGCAAGCTCGGCATCTCTGAGAACACCGTGCGCATCTACGTCTCCGAGGTCCTCCACCGCCTCGGCCACACCTCGCGCACCGAGCTCATCGCCGCGGCCCTGGGGAACTAGGGGCGACGCCGACTGCTTCCGGCACCCTGGGGCGGGACGAGCCCTGGCGGCCCTACGCTGAGGCCATGAACGCCACCACCGCCCACCCGTTGCCGCACCGAGTCTCAGAGATCTTCTCCCCCGACCGCTGGCGGGAGGTCTCCGGCTTCCCCCACGCCGAGGCCGGCACGGAGCCCTCCCAGCAGCAGGCGCAGGCCCTCACGGACATCACCTACCACAGGGGCTGCGTCCGGGGAGAGGACGGCACCTGGCTCTGGGACCTGCCGGTGGTCCGGGTGGCCTTCAACCGGCCCGAGGTCCGTAACGCCTTCCGCCCCCGCACCGTCGATGAGCTCTACCGGGTCCTGGACCACGCCCGCATGAGCGGCGACGTCGGCGCCGTCATCCTCACCGGCAACGGCCCCTCGCCACGCGACGGCGGCTGGGCCTTCTCCTCCGGCGGCGATCAGCGCATCCGCGGCCGGGACGGCTACCGCTACGAGCGAGAGACCTCGCCACAGTCCCCGACGGCCGCCGGCGAGCCGGAGGACCGCGCCTACAGCCACGAGGCCGACGTCGCCGCCGCCCAGGCCCGCCTCGACACCGCACGGGCCGGCCGGCTCCACATCCTGGAGGTCCAGCGCCTCATCCGCACCATGCCCAAGGCCGTCATCGCCGCCGTCCCGGGCTGGGCAGCCGGAGGCGGACACAGCCTCAACGTCGTGTGCGACCTGTCGCTGGCCTCGATCGAGCACGCGCGCTTCAAGCAGACTGACGCCGATGTCGGCAGCTTCGACGCCGGCTACGGCTCCGCGCTCTGGCCCGGCAGGTCGGGGACAAGCGGGCCCGCGAGATCTTCTTCCTGGCCCGCACCTACGACGCCGTCACCGCCGAGCGCTGGGGCGTCGTCAATGAGGCGGTCCCCCACGCCGAGCTCGAGGAACGGGCCCTGGAGTACGCGGCCACCGTGGCAGGCAAGTCCCCGCAGGCCATCCGCATGCTCAAGCTCGCCTTCAACCTGGCCGACGACGGTCTGGCCGGCCAGCAGGTCTTCGCCGGTGAGGCCACACGCCTGGCCTATATGACCGACGAGGCCGTGGAGGGGCGCGATGCATTCCTCCAGCGCCGCACTCCCGACTGGTCACCCTTCCCGTACTACTTCTGACCCGGAGCCGCCATCGCGACCACATATGAGGGGCCAGGCGCAATATATCGAGGGTATTCAGAATTGTGGTGAGAATTGTGGCAAGTATCGAAATGAAGAAAACGATCTCAATGGGGATCGCACCTTCGAGATTCTCCACTGATTCCCACCGGAGTCAGAAATAGAAGTGCGCATTGTTGTCCGCTCATCGCCGCCATAACCGACCTCGTCGCCCGCCACATCCGCCCAGCCTCAGGAAACCGCGGAATGACGGGAAATCACCCGAGAGGTACTGACGTCCATCAGCATCGGGACCACCCCCCTTCAGAGTGATTTGATTGTTATCTACATCACGATCCAGGCGCTCGTGTCGTCCCGCGCACCGCATCCCACCCCGGTCCACCGCTAGGCGGAGTCTCCGGTGGGCGCGGCCGAGGACGCAGGGCTCGGCGAGCCGGTGGCGGCGCCGGACCGGCCGGAGTCCTCACTCACTCGCAGGGTGACCAGGGGCGGCGTCGTCGGCTGGGCCGACCCTCCGGCTGGCTCCATGGTGATGACGATCTGCTGACCGGGCTTGGGCATGACGTCGAGGAAGGAGAAGCCGGCCCCGTCCCGGGGGTCGTAGACGCCCAGTGAGGTGGTCGTCTCCCCCTCCTTGAGCCAGACCTGGAGGCTGCGCCCACTGGCGGACTCCTTCATGGCGGCCGGGAGGGTCAGCGCGGTCATGCTCATGTCCCGGGACCAGGTGAGGGTCGCGACGTGCCCGTCGGGCATCGTGTCGGTGACCCGCTGGACGTCCTGGGCCTGGTTGAGGTGGGCGTAGTGCTGGGTCGACGCCATGGAGCTCGCCATGGAGTCCATGGCCTCATCGACCGCGCCCCGCACGCTCCAGCGCCCCGACACCGATGCCGACACCGAGCAGGACCACGGCCGCGGCCGCCCGCATCAGGCCGGTGCGCCAGGCCGCGTGGCGACGGCGATGCGCATCGAGACTGAGGACCTCAGAGCCCGCCGAGTCGCCGTCACCGTCGCCGTCACTGCCACCGTTGCTGCCGCCGACAGCATCGCGGTCGCCGGCTTCCTCCTCCGCGGTGCCGTCGGTCTGGTCGACGCGTTCCGTCTGAGGCTCGCGCGCAATGGCCTCCAGAAGGGAGGCGCGGATCGCTGCCGGCGGGCCCACGGGCTGCAGTGAGGCCCCCAGCAGGGCGGCCGTCTCCGAGTCGAGCTCGTCGTCGAAGTACTCGACGTCGTCTCCACTCTGCGTGCCGTCGAGACCCTTGGTGCCCTGCGCATCGGCGTCACCGTTGATGGCGTCCTCGTGAGTGTCGTCGCGGTCGCTCATGACTGCACCCCCAGCTCTCGTCGTAACCGTGCCATTCCGTCCCTGATGCGGGTTTTGACCGTTCCCAGCGGCGTGCCCGTGCGGCGGGCGATCTCGCGGTGGGTCAGGCCTGTGAAGTAGGCGAGCTCAATGGTGGAGCGGTAGGGCTCCCCCACCGCCTCGAGCGCCCGGTGCACCTGCTCGCCCACGAGTCTGTCCTCGACCTGCTGGACCGTCTGGTCGACGTCGGGCATGTAGTCACGCCAGCGGCTCTCCCGCTCCCGGGAGGACTGGGAGGAGCGGACCCGGTCGATGGCCCGGCGCCTGGCCATGGTCACCAGCCAGGCCCGGACGCTGCCCCGCGCCGGGGAGTAGGAGCCGGCCGTGCGCCACACCTCGAGGAAGACCTCCTGGAGGACCTCCTCGCTCTGGGCGCGATCGACGACGATCTGGAGGATCAGGGCGAACAGCCGAGAGGACCAGGCGTCGTAGAGACGGGCGAAGGCGTCGGCGTCACCGTCGGCCACCTGCGCGATCCACTCTCCCTCCGAGCCGGCGCAACTGCTATGTGTCACAGGGGAATGGTAGGCCAGACCGCGGGTGGAGACGGTGCGCGTCCCGGTCCGCGCCTCCAGCGTCGCCAGGCTCATCGCACCGTCTCCTGAATCATGTCTGCGCCCACCGCCGGGTCACCCGAAGGTGAAGGAGTAGAGCTGCAGTCCGGGCGAGGCCTCCAGCTCGAGCTCGCCCGATCCCACCTCCTCGCTGTGGACCAGCTCCATCCCGTTGGGCACACCGGAGACGTGGGTGGTGCGGGTCTTCCCGTTGACCGTCCAGGTCAGGTCCCCCTCGCCGGAGACGACGAGGTTGACCTGCTTACCTCGGTAGGACAGGCGCAGGCGGCCCTTGCCCTCGGTCGGGGTGATGTACTGCGGCTCCACTGACCACGTGCCGTCCAGGGCGAAGGTGTCGGCCTGGAGCCGGGAGGGGAAGGAGAAGGTGTGCTGCCCCTTGTCGAGGGTTCCCTGGGCGAAGCCGGAGGCCCGGTCGGAGCCCAGGTAGGTCTCGGGGGTGCGGGGGCTGTTCGTGCCGGCGTCGTCCTTCGCCTCGGAGAAGACGGGGGCGGGGAGGGTCACCTTCGGGTTGGCCTGCATGAGCAGCTCGCGGACGAGCTTCTCCGTGGCCGCCTCCCCGCCTTCTCCGACATGGGTCTGGCGGACGTTGCCCTGGGCATCGGCCAGGTAGTGGGCGGGCCAGTAGTGGTTGTCGAAGTTGGTCCAGGTGGTCAGGTTGGAGTCGACGGCCACGGGGTAGGTGATGCCGAGGTGCTTGACGCCGCCACGCACGTTGTCCACCTCCTTCTCGAAGGCGTACTCCGGGGAGTGGACGCCGATCACCTGCAGGCCGGAGGCGGCGTAGGTCTCGTAGAGCTTCTCGATGCCGGGGACCGAGCGCTGGCAGTTGATGCACGAGTAGGCGAAGAAGTCGACCAGGGTGACCTTGCCGGCGCGGCTCTGCTGGGTCAGGGGCTGGTCGCCGGGCGTGTTGATCCAGGCCACTGCGCCGTCGATGGCGGGCAGGGGGCCGCAGTCCCCGAGAGTGGCGGCTCCGGGACGGCAGGGGCCGGAGGAGGAGTCACCGTGGAGGAGGTCATCGGTGCGGGCCTGGAGGGAGGCGGTGTAGTCGGGCAGGCGGCGCTGGAGAGCGGCCGGGGCGTCCAGGACCAGGGCCACGGCCAGCCCGAGCATGACGACGCCGGCGGTGACGCGGATGGTGCGCTGGCGGGTGCGGAAGGCCTGAATCCTCTCCGTGATACCGCGTCCGGCCAGGGCGAAGGCCAGCAGCGGGATCGCTGTGCCAACGGCGAAGGACACGGCCAGGGCGACGGTATCGGCGCCAATCCTCCCGGTGGCTCCCGCGACAGCGACGGCCGCCAGGACCGGGCCCGCGCAGGGCACGTACGCAGCACCCAGGACCAGGCCCAGAAGGAAGCCGTTAGAGGGGTTCTTCGAGCCGCCGAAGCGCTGGAAGCGCGCGAAGGGGCGCTCGAGGATCTCCATGACCTTCGGGACCATCATGCCCAGGCCGATCAGGCGAGCATGACGATGCCGATCCAGCGGATGAGGTCCTGCGGCAGGTGGAGCAGGCTCAGCACGGTCGATCCGAGGAGCGTGAAGACCGTGAAACTGACCACAAGGCCGGTTACCACGAGGTAGGGGTGGAAGCGGGAGGCGAAGCCGCCGTCGCCCCCCCTTGTCATCGCCGCCATCACCGCGTGCGCCCTGTGCTCCTGCGGAGAGGAGGATGACGGGGAGCACGGGAAGAACACACGGGGAGATACCCGTGATGAGCCCTCCCAGCAGCCCGATGGCCACCAGACTCGAGACGGTTGTCACGATACTTCACCCTTTCGGTCAGTTTCTTGTTGCTAGTCTCGAAAGAGGTTCGGAGCCATCGGCAACGGGGATTGTCGAACAACCACATAGCCGTCTATGACGATCATCACTCGTGACGGGCGTCGTCGGGCTCTTTCTCGAGCTCCATGGACGACGGCGTTCCGGACCCGCAAGAGCGGGCCATCCCGCTCTGACACTGCACCAGCAACCGCATAGGAGAACTCATGCGATTCACCGCTACACGTGCCAAGACCCTCGCCACCTCGCTCCTCATCGTGACCGCCGGCCTCGGTCTGGCGGCCTGCTCGGGTTCCAGCTCGAGTGACTCGACCACTCCCGCCACGAAGCAGACCGCGGGCAAGACCAGCGACGGCGGTGTTGCCACACCCAGCGCTGACAGCAAGATGACCGGTGGCGCCACCGGTGGAAGCGCCCAGCCCACTGCTCCCCAGGGTCAGCAGCCCGGCGGTGACAACCAGCAGGGTGGCCAGCAGCCCGGTCAGCAGGGCGGTGCGGACAGCAGCGCAGGTACCCAGCAGGGTGGTCAGCAGCCCGGCGGTGACAACCAGCCCGGTGGCCAGCAGCAGGCGGCGACACCCAGCAGGGTGGCCAGCAGCAGGGCGGTTCCCTTCAGGGCGACAACCAGCAGGGAGGCCAGCAGCCCGGTCAGCAGCAAGGTGGACAGCAGCCCGGCCAGCAGGGTGGTGCGGACAGCAGCCCCGGTGCCCAGCAGGGGGGCCAGCAGGGCGGCGGCAACTGAGCCGGTAGACCTGCGTTATCCGTCTGGCGAGGGCCTCGTAGCAGCAATGGCTGCGGCGAGGCCCTCGCCGGCTTTTCTCCACGGTTCGACGTCGGCCGAACCACGGCGCAACGGAGGCGAGCGAAGGGATCATGACGACGTTGCGGCCCGGCCGCCTCCCGTGCCAGGCTTCCGGGAGGCCGGGCCGGTGGACAACGGACGACTAAGACACCGTTCGATCTGCAAGCCGTCCACCGGCCCGGTCTCTCGCCCTTCCCGTGGGTCGCCGGTGGGCAGACCTGGGCGGAGCACTTCTCCGAGGCGCTGGGGCACGTCATCTGGTTGTGGTCGATCGAGCTCGTGCGCCGGGATGTGCGCAACCGCATCACCCACCAGCCCGACCCGTGGGTTCCGCTCGACGCCGAACCTGCCCGCTGAGTCCTCAAGGTCTGGCTCGTCTCTCTCGTAGCGTGGGCTGCACCGCATACAGCGGTGCAGCCCACGCTGTGTGGCTGTCACCCGTCCGTTCGTCCGATCACGAGGAGGAGCCCCCATGGTCACGCTCATCACCGGAGCGTCGTCGGGAATCGGTGAGGAGTTCTCCCGCCGCTACGCAGCCAAGAAGCACGAGCTTGTTCTGGTGGCCCGCCGGCAGGACAAGCTTTGACGCCTTGGCTGAAGAACTCCGCGAGGAGCACGGCGTGGAGGTCACCACCATCTCCCTGGACCTGTCCGAGCCGGACGCCGCCCAACGGCTGTGGAACGAGACCGACCGCAGAGGTCTGCACGTTGACGTCCTGGTCAACAACGCCGGCTTCGGCACTGGGAAGGACGTCGCCGACGACGCCCCCGAGCGCCTGGAGCAGGAGGTGCGCCTCAACTGTCTTGCGGTGGTGGGCCTGACGGCCAGATACCTGCCGGCCATGCGCAAGCGCAGGAGCGGCACGATCATCAACATCTCCTCCGCCGCAGCCTTCCAACCGATGCCCCATATGGCCGTCTACGGGGCCACCAAGGCCTTCGTGCTCTCCTTCACCGAGGCGCTCTGGCGGGAGACGAGGAGGGACGGCATCCGTGTCCTGGCCGTGTGCCCCGGCTCCACAGACACCCCGTTCTTCCAGGTCGCCGACGAGGGCACGGTCGTCGGCAGGCTCCGTTCCACGCGCCAGGTCCTCGATACGACGATGCGAGCCCTGAGAGGGAGCGGGCCCAGCGTTGTCGACGGGCTGGGGAACGCCGTCGTGGCACGATTCCTCACCCGTGTCCTTCCTCAGCGGGCGCTCCTGGCAGCAGTGGACCGGGTGTTTCGCCACTAGGAGGGCTCCGGCTCCGACCGCAGGTGCCCGGAGGCGTGAGGTCCGGGCTACCAGGGGAAGGAAGCCCGGGTAGGACTCGAAGGGGTAGAGCCGCCTGGGCAGGTACTGCTTCTGCTCCGCCCACTCGATGAGGGCGCGCCAGTCGCGGGCGATGCGCTCCTGAGCCTCCTGACGCCGGTCGTCAGGTCGAGACAGGCGCACGAATCCGGGGATGATCGTCGAAGTTCTGTCCAACCGCCAGAACGTGCCCTGCTTGTCGAATGCCTTGACCAGCGCCATGCGGTCCCTCGGCGGGAGACCCGCCAGCGGATCAGGGCGATCCCCCCTGTACCGCCCCGGCCCCAACGAACCTGGCCCACTGCTCCATGGTCGTCAGATGCAACGCCAGATTGTGAGTATCGGGAGGTGTGAAGCCGTGGATGTCATAGGGCGCCTCCTGAAGGTCCACACGCGCCGTCTCGCGAAAGGCCACCCAGGGGATGTCCTTGCGCCACCACCAGCATCCGATGAACCGGAAGATGTGCACGCCCGAGGCGTTGAACACGGTGAAGCTCAGCAGCCGGATCCCCATGAGAGAGGCCACGAGCAGGGCCCCCAACACAAAGGCCCAGATCCCGTTCCCGTCGGGCACCCCCACCAGCTCCAGAAGCACTCCGATGGTGATTCCCACGACAGCCGCCAGAGGCGGGCCCGCAACGAGATGCAGCAGGATGTACCCCGGGTTGCGCAGTGCGGTGAAGATGAGGAATCGCCGCTCGATCCAGTGGGACGGAACCAGCGCCCAGTCGATGTACTTCGTTGACACCCTGAGATCTCCCCGCATGAGATGAACGCTCTCCAGAACCCGGGCTCACAGGGTGATGATGACGGTGGCGGCGGCGAAGACGACGCCGTAGGCCAGCTCCAGCAGGCCGGCGTCACGCAGGGAGGCGATGAGATCGCGCCCCCGGGCGCCGGAGCGGACCGGCGCGGTGGCCCGGCGCACCAGTGGCAGGAGCAGGAGCGGCGCCGCCAGCGCGATGACCAGGGTCAGCAGCGGGCTGATGTGCCCACCGCCGTCGACGGGGCTGGCCGACCCGGTCTCGCGCGCCCACACCAGGGCGACCGGCCCCAGCAGCAGAGGCACGTGAAGCATGAGGGAGAAGGCGCGCCGGGCGCCCTCCTCCCCCAGGCGGACCGCCAGGGTCATCTTGCCGTGGGCGGGATCGGTGTCGATGTCGCGCAGGTTGTTGACCATGAGCAGGGAGCAGGCGAGCAGGCCGATCCCGCAGGCCGAGGGCCACAGCCACCCCTGGACCGTGCCGGCCTGGACGTAGGTGGTGCCCACCGTGGCCACCAGGCCGAAGAAGACGAAGACGAAGACCTCCCCCAGGCCGGCGTAGCCGTAGGGGTGGGAGCCTCCGGTGTAGAACCAGGCGGCCGCGATCGCTGCGGCGCCGACGGCGAGCAGCCACCACTGGCCGCTGAGGACCACGAGTGCCAGGCCCAGGAGGGCTCCGATCCCGAAGCAGCCGAAGGCGGCGAGCTTGACGGTGCGGGGGGCGACCTGCCCGGAGGCGGTCAGGCGCGGCGGCCCGGTGCGATCGTCGTCGGTGCCGCGCACGCCGTCGGAGTAGTCATTGGCCAGGTTGCAGCCGATCTGCAGCGCCAGGGCCACGCCCGCGGCCAGCAGGCTCCGCAGCACTGAGAGCTCCCCCATCGCGGCGGCTGCCCCGGCGCCCAGGATGACGGGGGCGACGGCGGCCGGCAGGGTGCGCAGTCGCACCACCTCCCCCCAGCTGGTGGCGCGGGGGCCGCTGTCCTGCGGGTGCTCGCCGTTCTCGCCGCTCACGGCTTCCTCCGATCCTCTCGCAGTCCTCTAGGGTAGGCGGCAGTGACCCTACCAGCGCCGCGGCCCTCACCGGTGCGGCGCCTGAGCCACACCTCGGCCGGTGAGGCAGCCGGCACCGTGATCGCCACAAGGACCTCCGTGAGACACCCCGATCCCCGCCCTCGCACTCCTTCACCCATGCCTGCGCCCGTGGCGGCTGAGCCCCTGGCACGCGAACGCGCCCTGGGAGCGCTGACCGGGCTGGCCCTGGGCGACGCACTGGGGATGCCCACCCAGTCGATGAGCCCAGCACAGATCCGCCGCTGCTACGGCGAGATCACCGGACTGAGAGACGCCGTCGCCGAGCAGCCCATCGCCCCCTCAGTACCTGCCGGCACCGTCACGGATGACACCGAGCAGGCTCTCATCCTGGCCGGTCTCCTCATCGACGGTGGCGGCCGCATCGACCCCCACCAGCTCGCCGATGCCCTCCTGCGCTGGGAGGACGATATGCGCGCCCGTGGGTCCCTGGATCTGCTGGGGCCCTCCACCAAGCTCGCTCTGGAGCGGGTGCGCGCCGGGGCGGACCCGCACTGCACCGGCAGACAGGGCACCACCAACGGCGCCGCGATGCGAGTGGCCCCGGTGGGCATCGCCTTCTCCGTGAGTGCCGACGGCGACGCGCTGGCCCGGGCCGTTCAGGCCTCCTGCCTGGTCACCCACGACACCCGGCAGGGCTTCGAGGCCGCGGGTCTCCTCGCCGCAGCGGTCAGCGCGGCCATCGACGGCGTCGACGCGGCGGGTGCGTTGGGGGCGGCGTTGGACTTCGTGGCCGCCCACCCCGAGGCGGGCCACTGGACGGAGAAGGCCTCCGTTGCCGCCCGCACCCGGCTGGCCCTGGAGACGAGTCGCGGCCTGCACGGGGAGGCCCTGGCCGAGCATCTGCGCACCTACGTCGGAACCTCGGTGGAGTCGGCGGAGTCGGTCCCCTGCGCGCTGGTGATCGTGCGGGAGTTCGCGCAGCGGCCCCTGGACGGACTGTGCTTCGCCGCTGAGCTCGGGGGAGATACTGACACCATTGCCGCGATGGCCGGTGCGGTCCTGGGGGCGAGTGCACCCCATCTTCTTCCCGTTGAGCTGGTCGATCGGGTGCTGGAGCGCTCCGGCCTGCGGCTCGAGCCGGTCTGTGATGCGCTGCTGGCGCTGCGCGGCGGCAGCGGGCACTGTCAGCAAGACGCTCCGGAGCAGAGGCGGCCATGATGGGACGGGTCATTCACACCGGTCAGGTCGTCATTGACCTGACCTTGCGCATCGAGGCGATTCCCGAGCCCGGCGGTGACGTGTTCGCCGACGAGTCCTCCATGGCGGTCGGTGGTGGCTTCAACGTGCTGGCCGCCGCCCGCCGGATGGGGGTCGAGACCCTGTACGCCGGGCCGCTGGGCGAGGGGCCCTTCGCCGAGGTGGCCCGACGGGCTCTGGAGGAGATCGGGGTAGATCATGTCGGCCCGGTCGCAGCCGGCGACCAGGGCTACTGCGTGGCCATGACCGATGCGAGGGCCGAGCGCACCTTCATCTCCACCTGCGGGGCCGAGACTCGTGGCCCGGTGGATGCCTTCGACCATCTGGAGGTGAGCGGCGACGACGTCGTCTACCTCTCCGGCTACTCCCTGGCCGATGAGGCCTCCAGGGTGGCGCTGGAGCGGTTGGCCGGGAGACTGACCAAGGCCCGAGCGGGGTGCACGGCACTGTTCGACGTCTCCCCCATGATTGGTGCGGTCCCCATGAGCTCGCTGGAGCACCTCGGTGCGCTGGGGCCCGTCTGGTCGCTCAATGAGCGTGAGGCCGTGCTGCTCGCCAACCGCCTGGAGCTGCGGGTGGAGGCCGGTGACCACGCCGGCATCTGCGAGGCACTATCGGGTCGGCTCGGCACCGTGCTGGTGCGGGTCGGGGAGCAGGGCTCCTGGTACTCCGACGGCGGCGCGGCGCGCCATACCGCGAGTATCTCGGTGACTCCGGTGGACACCAACGGGGCCGGTGACGCGCACTCCGGTGTCCTGGCCGCGGCCTGGCCCGGGGCATCGACCTGACAACGGCGCTGCGCTGGGCGAATGTGGCCGGTGCCTTGACCGTGACGCGCTTCGGCCCGGCCACCTGCCCGAGTGAGGCGGAGATCAGGGCTCTGGTGTAGAAGGTTCGGCGGTCACGCCTGTCGTAGTCGCGGCGAGGGAGCCGGGCGACCTCGCGCCGGTCGACCTTCCCGCTGGGGCGCAACGGCAGGGCCTCCAGGACGACGACCCGTTTGGGGGCGTGGGCACCGTCCAGCTGGGCGCGGGCGGCCTCGCGCAGGGCGGCGCCGTCCCGCCGCCTCAACCCACCCGGCTGCCGGCCCGGTTCAAGCACGACGGCGGCAACGACGGTGCTTCCCCACTGCTCGTCGGGCAGGCCGACGACGCAGGCCTCGGCCACGCCGTCGATACAGGTGAGGGCCTCCTCCACGTGGCGGGGCTCGACCTTGACGCCCCCGGTGACGATGACGTCGTCCAGGCGGCCCAGGACCTCCAGGCGCCCGTCGGGGTGCAGCCGGCCGCGGTCGGATGTGGCCAGGACGCGCCTGGTGCCGCTGCGGTGAAATCCCTCGCCGTCATCTGGTCCGCCACCGGGACTGCCTGCGGGACTGTGGCCGGGGGTGTGGAGGTAGTCCTCGGCCAGGACGGGACCGGAGATGAGGATGCGGCCGGCGCCCTCGGCGTCGGGGGCCTGGATGGCGATCTCAACCCCCTCCAGGGGGCGGCCGTTGTAGACACAGCCCCCGCCGGTCTCACTCATGCCGTAGGTGGTGACCACGGTGACGCCCGCCCCGCGGGCCCGGGCAAGCAGCGCAGGGTCGGCGGCGGCGCCGCCCAGGAGGACGGCGTCGGCTCCCGCCAGGGCCCGGCGGGCCTGCGGGTCCTGCAGGACGCGCACCAGTTGGGTGGGGACCAGGGAGACGTAGAGCCGGGAGGCGGCCGTCCCGGTGGACCGGCGCGCCGAGCGCAGGGCCTCCGCGAGCGCCGTCGGGCTGAATCCTGAGCTCGTGTCGACCACGACGGGCTCGGTTCCGGCCTCCAGGGAGCGGATGAGGATCTGCAGGCCGGCGACGTGGTGGGCCGGCAGGGGCAGGAGCCAGGTTCCCGGGCCGCCGAGACGCGCGTGGGTGGCGCGGGCGGAGGCCATGAGGGCGGCGGCGCTCATGGCGATGAGTCGGCCGGTACCGGTGGTGGAGCCCGACGTGCGCAGGATGAGGTCTGTGCGTGCCGGGACGCTGGTGATACGACGGGCCAGGTCGGACCGGACCTGCCCCTCGTCCTCCCCGGGGGCGATGGGGACGAGCAACGGGAGTGGTAAGCCCGTCCGGTCCTCCCTGTCCTCGGCGGCGGGGGCGGGGCGGCCATCGCGGCCATCGCGGGTGGGGAGCAGGCCGCGCAGGGCCAGGCGCTCGGCGAGGGCGGTGCGCAGGGCGGCGACGTCGTCGGGGGCGGTTCCGCCGGTCAGGAGGCGGAGGGCGGGCGGGGCGGGCACCCCATGATCGTGCCACGGCCCGGGCCGGCTGGGGATGAGGCAGGGGGGCACCGAGGGGCACCGAGAGGGTTCGGGCAGGTGAGGGGTCTGCGGGGCTCTCCGGCTCGGTTAGGGTTGGACCATGCGTATCGTCCTCATCGTCCTGGTGTTCGCTCTGACGCTGTACGCCCTGTTGGACTGCGCACGCACGCCGGATGAGAGCATGCCGGCGCGGATGCCGAAGTACCTGTGGATCACCCTGGTCGTGTTGTTCCCGACCATCGGCCCGATCGCCTGGATCATCTTCTCGCGGGTCAAGGCCGCTGAGGAGCGCGGCGGCTACGTCGAGCCCACCGTGTGGTCCTCCAAGGAGGGCACGACCTTCCGTCGTCCGCAGCGCCCCCGGCCCATGGCTCCCGACGACGACCCGGAGTTCCTCAGGGACCTGGAGCAGGACATCCGCCGTCGCAAGCACCACCCGCAAGAGCCCGCAGGCGGTCACGGCGCCAGCAATGACGGAGCTGACGAGGATCCTGAGGCCGGCGAGACGGGCGGGACCGACCGCTCCGGGACCGACTCACACTGACCAGCACTGACGGGTGCGCACCGGCCCGGCCTCGGCGCCCTGTTCTCAGGGCAGGGCGGGGCGGGCCTGGGGCCAGGGGGTGGTGTCGACGTCGTAGCCGTGGGCGGCGGCGTGGATGAGCCAGTCACCGGGGATCCAGGTGCGCCCGACGAGCTGGGGGTGCTCGGGCATGTAGCGCACCGACCACAGGATGAGGACGAGCTCGGCCCACTGGGCCCGGATCTTCAGGCGCACCGAGCCTGAGGCGTTGGCGGCGGCGATGACGATCTCACCGGTGGCGGTGAGCTGGACCTCCTGGATGTCGGCGTAGGAGATGGGCATGACGCCCTCCCCCGTGCCCAGGTAGATGCCGTGGGTGGACACACTCAGGCGGGCGCCGGCCAGGTGGCGCCACTTCTCGACGGCGTCGGCCTCGGCGGCGCGTCGGCGCCGGTGGTTGAGGTAGGCCTGTCCGCCGAAGAAGGCGGCCGTCAGGGCCAGGCCGACGGGGCCGCCCGCCAGGAAGAAGCCCCGGGAGGGGTTGTAGGCGGCGTCCCCGCGCCGCCACATGAGCAGCTCGGCGTCGCAGGTGGCCAGCATGACCTCCCCGGATCCCAGGGCCGGGCGCACGGGGTCGATGGTCGGTGAGACCGGGTTGGGGCGGCGGCCCTGGCGGGTGGCGGTCAGGACGGCGGCGGTGTGCCACCACACGAAGTCCTGTCCGGTCCAGGGGCGGCGCGGGGCGGGGCGGGCGCGGCCGGGGCGGCTGACCTCACCGGTCGGGCCGGTGCGCACGACCTCGCCGCCGAGCGGGCGCGAGGGCGGCTGCTGGGTCACCGGGCCGCCTCAGCGTGCCCGGCGGGGCTGACAGGGCCGCCGGGGCTGACGGGACTGACACTGCCCGCGGTCTGGGCGGAGGAGGTTCCGGGCACCATGTCTCGGGCCTGACGCAGCAGATCGCCGGCCGGCTCCCAGTGGGCCAGCCCCACCAGGGTGCGGTCCTCGAAGGTCAGGGAGGTCAGGGAGGCCAGGGCGCACTGGCGGCGGCGCGGGTCGTGGGCCAGGGGGCGGCCCTCCAGGAAGAGGCGCAGCGACCAGATGGGCAGCTGGTGGGAGACGAGGAGCGCTTCGTGGCCCTCGGCGAGGTCGAGTGCGGAGACGATGGCGCCGCGCATGCGTTCGACGATCTCCCGGTAGGGCTCGCCCCAGGAGGGGCGCAGCGGGTTGACGTAGCTGGACCAGTAGGTGGGGTGGGCCAGGATCCATCGGTTGCGGTTGACGGCCACGCCCTCGAAGGAGTTGCCTGCCTCGATGAGTCGGGGATCCGTCGTCGGCGCCAGGCCGAAGGCGGCGGCGGTGGGGGCACCGGTCTCCCGGGCCCGCTCCAGGGGTGAGGTGATGACCCGGGTGATGTCGTGCCCGGAGGCGGACAGACGTCGGCGACCTGCTGGGCCATCTGGTGCCCCAGGGTGGACAGGTGGTACCCGGGCAGACGGCCGTAGAGGATGCCGCCTGGGTTGTGCACCTCGCCGTGCCGCATGAGGTGGATCGTCGTGCGCGCCATGCGGTGATTCTCGCACGCCCACCGGCAACGGTCAGCCACCGGGGACCGTAGGGTGTTCCCATGACGACTCGCAGCGCATGGGGTCTCGGCCTGGCGACCGTGACCGACGACGGCAACACCCTCGACGTGTGGTACCCCCGACCGGTTCTCGGCGACGAGCCCGAGGACGGGCACGCCGACCTCCTGGCATCCCTGAGCGCCATGGAGCGGCGCGATGAGGCCCGCGGCGTCCACACCACCGTGGTGCGCACCTGGGCCGACCTCGACGACGCCCCCCAGACCGTGGCCGGCGCCTACCTGCGCCTGCACACGCTGTCCCACCGCCTGGTCCGGCCAACACCGTCAACCTGGACGGGATCTTCTCCCGCCTGCCCAACGTGGTGTGGACCTCCGCCGGCCCCTGTCGCGCCGAGGACTTCGAGACCACCCGCATGCGCCTGCGCGCCGCCGTGGGGCGCCCCGTCCAGGTGCACTCGGTGGACAAGTTCCCCCGCATGACCGACTACGTGCTGCCCTCGGGGGTGCGCATCGGCAACGGCGCGAACGTGCGCCTGGGCGCCTACCTGTCCGAGGGCACCACGGTCATGCACTCCGGCTTCGTCAACTACAACGCCGGGACGCTGGGGCGCTCCATGGTCGAGGGCCGCATCTCCCAGGGGGTTGTCATCGGTGACGGCTCCGACGTCGGCGGCGGCGCCTCCACGATGGGCATGCTCTCGGGCGGCGGGCGCCAGCGCGTGGCCCTGGGCGAGCACTGCCTGCTGGGGGCGAACTCGGGGCTCGGGATCCCGCTGGGTGACGACTGCGTCGTCGAAGCCGGTCTGTACCTGACGGCCGGAACGAGGGTCTCCCTCATGCCGCAGGGCGGCGTGGTGCCCGGCAACCTCGGCCTGTTCAAGGAGCCACGTGTGGTCCCGGCCCGAGAGCTGGCCGGCGCCTCCAACGTCCTGTTCCGCCGCAACTCCCAGTCCGGTGCCGTCGAGGCCCTGGCCCGCGGGGGCAAGAGCATCGAGCTGGGCTCGCCCCAGCACGCCGGCCAGTAGGGCTCGCCTCCTACTCCCCCGCCGCCGCGCTTCTCGTACCGGCCGTCTTCCGCCTCAGCCGCGGGAGGCGGCCAGTTGCGTCGGACGCCCGAAGGACAAGGTGCACCCCTCACACCAGCGCCACAGTGTTCGTTATCATAGTGATGGGTTGTTCCACGCAATGGAGGGGAGGACAGATGGCTGCAACACCCACGGCCACCCGTGTCCCCGAGGCTGCTCAGCCTGTTGGCGACGCGCTTCCTCCCCGGCACAGGCGCCGCACCCCCGCGTGGGCCTCACAGCGCGTCCTCAAGGCGACGATGGCGATCACCGGCACGATCATGGCCCTGTTCGTCGTGGTCCACATGGTCGGCAACCTCAAGGTTCTCGCGGGCCCGCACGCCTTCAACGGCTACGCCGCCTGGCTGCGGCAGGTCGCCTACCCGCTCCTGCCGCACGAGGGGCTCCTGTGGGCGATGCGCCTGACCCTGGGGGCCTGCGTCGTGGCGCACATTGCGGCGGGAATCGCGCTGTGGCGACGGGCGAGGAGCGCTCGCGGGGCCTTCCGGCGCCGGGCCCTGCCCGCCCGCACCATCGGCGCCCGCTCCATGCTGGCGACCGGCGTCCTCATCGGGGTCTTCGTCCTCATCCACGTCCTCGACCTGACCGTCGGCCGCCTCATCGCCCCTGAGGGCTTTCAGGCGCCGACGACGTCGAACGGCGAGCTGCAGGTCAGCGCCTACCACAACCTCGTGGCGAGCCTGTCGCGCCCCGGCATGGCGCTCTTCTACAGCCTGGTCATGCTGGCTCTGTCCCTCCATCTGGCGCAGGGCCTGTGGAACGTGGTCATCGACCTGGGCGGCACCGGCCCCAGGCTGCGCAAGGCCTGCCACGCCCTCGCCCTGGGCGTGGCCCTGGCCGTCGCCGTCGTCAACGGCCTGCTGCCGGCGCTCATCTGCACGGGGGTGATCGGATGAGCGCGAACGTGCCGGGCGCCGTCGGCGGCCTGTACGACGTCGGCGAGGACCTGGATGCGCACCTGCCGGACTGTCCGCCCGAGCAGGCCTGGGCACGCCGACGCGACGAGTACCGCCTGGTCAATCCCGCCAACCGCCGCAAGCTGACCGTCATCGTGGTGGGCACCGGACTGGCCGGCGCCGGGGCGGCCGCGACCCTGGGGCGCCTGGGGTACCGGGTGGAGTGCTTCAGCCTGCACGACGCCCCGCGCCGCGCCCACTCGGTGGCCGCGCAGGGTGGGATCAACGCCGCCCGGGCCCGCAAGGTCGACGGCGACTCCCTGGCGCGCTTCGTCAAGGACACCGTCAAGGGCGGGGACTACCGGGACGGGAGGCCGACGTCGTGCGCCTGGGGCTGGAGTCCGGCCGGGTCATCGACCACATGGAGGCGATCGGGGCGCCCTTCGCCCGCGAGTACGGCGGCCAGCTCGCCACCCGCTCCTTCGGCGGGGTGCAGGTCTCACGCACCTACTACACGCGCGGACAGACCGGCCAGCAGCTGGAGATCGCCTGCGCCCAAGCCCTCCAGGAGCAGGTCGCCGCCGGGAGCGTCCGCATGCACACCCGCACCGAGATGCTCGACCTCATCGTGGCCGACTCCCGCGCCCAGGGCATCGTCACCCGGGACCTGCTCTCCGGCGAGGTACAGGCCCACACCGCACACGCCGTCGTGCTGGCCACCGGCGGCTACGGCAGCGTCTACCACTACTCGACCCTGGCCATGGCCTCCAACGCCACTGCCACCTGGCGCGCCCACCGGCGCGGGGCGGCCTTCGCCTCGGCCTGCATGGTGCAGTTCCATCCCACGGCGCTGCCGGTGAGCTCCCACTGGCAGTCCAAGACGACGCTCATGAGCGAGTCCCTGCGCAACGACGGGCGCATCTGGGTGCCCGTGTGCCCCGGGGACGAGCGGGCCCCGAACGAGATCCCCGAGGACGAGCGCGACTACTACCTGGAGCGCAAGTACCCGGCCTTCGGCAACCTCACCCCGCGCGACGTCGCCTCGCGCAACGCCCGCGAGCAGATCGAGTCCGGCCGCGGCGTCGGGCCGCTGCGCAACTCGGTCTACCTCGACTTCCGCGACGCACTGGAGCGGCTGGGCAAGGAGACCATCGCCTCGCGCTACGGCAACCTGTTCGAGATGTACCTCGATGCCACCGGGGAGGACCCCTACGAGGTGCCCATGCGCATCGCCCCGGGAGCCCACTTCACGATGGGCGGGCTGTGGGTGGACTTCGACCAGATGTCCACCATCCCGGGACTGTTCGTGGGCGGGGAGGCCTCGAACAACTACCACGGCGCCAACCGCCTGGGGGCGAACTCGCTGCTGAGCGCCAGCGTGGACGGCTGGTTCGTGCTTCCGCTGGCCGTGCCGAACTACCTGGCCGGGCTGGTGGGCGGTAAGCCCCTGAGCCCCGACGCGCCGGAGGCGCTCCAGGCCGTGGCCGACACCCGCGAGCGCATTGAGGCGCTCATGGCGGTGGGCGGGACCCACCGTCCGGTGTGGTTCCACCGCCGGCTGGGTGAGGTCCTTTACGCCGGCTGCGGGGTCAGCCGTTCCGAGGCGGGACTGCTGCGTGCCCTGGAGGAGGTGCGCGCCCTGCGCGAGGAGTTCTGGGCCGACGTCACCGTGGTCGGTGGCCAGGCGCGCCTCAACCAGGAGCTGGAGAAGGCGCTGAGGGTCGCCGACTTCCTGGAGCTGGCGGAGGTCATGGTCCTCGACGCCCTGGACCGGCGCGAGTCCGCCGGCGCCCACTTCCGTGAGGAGTACGCGACCCAGGGCGGCGAGGCTCAGCGCAATGACGAGACGTGGTGCTCGGTGTCGGCCTGGCAGACCGGGGACGATGGCGGGCACACGCGCCGCACGGAGCCGCTGAGCTTCTCGCTGGTGCCCATGCAGGTGAGGGACTACCGATGAGGATCGAGCTGGAGATTTGGCGCCAGGACGGGCCGCGGGCGCGGGGCTTCTTCGAGAGTCACGTGGTGGAGGACGCCGAGCCGCAGATGAGTCTGCTCGAGTTGCTCGACCGTCTCAACGACCAGATCATTGAGGCCGGTGGCGAGCCGGTGGTCTTCGAGTCCGACTGCCGGGAGGGGGTGTGCGGGGCCTGTGGCTTCCTCGTCAACGGGGTGCCGCACGGGCCGCTGGACACGACCCCGGCCTGCCGTCAGCACCTGCGGGCCTTCCCGGGAGTGAGACGCTTCCGGCTGGAGCCATGGAGGTCGGTGGCCTTCCCGGTCATCCGGGACCTGGTGGTGGACCGCACGGCGCTCGACGAGCTCATCCGGGCGGGTGGGACCGTGGACGTGGCCGCGGGGACCGCGCCGGATGCCGACGACGTCGCCCAGGGGCACCTGCAGGCGGAGCGGGCACTGGACTTCGCCGCCTGCATCGGCTGCGGGGCCTGTGTGGCGGCCTGCCCGAACGGGGCGGCGGCGCTCTTCGCGGGGGCGAAGCTGGCGCACCTGTCGCTCATGCCGCAGGGGCGTATCGAGCGGGGGCGCCGGGCTCGGGCGATGACGCGGGAGCTCGATGCGCTCTTCGGGCCGTGCTCGGAGTACGGCGAGTGCGTGCCAGCGTGCCCGGCCGGCATCCCGATTGAGGCGATCGCGCTGCTCAACCGGGAGGTGCTGCGCGCCGGTCTGCGCGGGGCGACCCGCGACGACTAGGGGCCGTTGCACAGTAGGGACGCATCCGCGAGTTCGTACCTTAGTCGCGCGTTCGCACCCTTGACCCCTCGAACGCGCGACCTGAGGTACGACCGCGACGTCGACGACCGGCGAGAAGCGGGGCTCAGGACTCGGGCTTGTGGGCCACGAGGGCGATGCCGACCATGTCCTTCTCGTAGCGCTTGAAGGTGGCTGCCATCTCCCGGACGCGCTGGCGCAGCGCCTTGTCGGCGGCGACGTTGCGGGCGATCCGTAGGAAGCCTCCCAGGCCCTCGTCGCGGATGTTGCGGCCGACCTTGAGCAGGGCCATGGGGGCGGTGTCGACCCAGTCGACGACGAGTCCGGCGTTTTCCATGAGCTCCTTCCAAGAGGCCGCGGTCATGGGGCGGGCGTTGACGTGGATGGAGCGGGCCAGGTCGCGGCGCAGCTGGGTGTAGTACTCCTCGTCAATGTCGTCGGGGGGTGACGCCGAGCTCGTGGATGGCGTAGCGCCCGCCGGGGCGCAGGATGCGGGCAGCCTCGGCGACGATGGCGGCCTTGCCCTTGTCCCCCTGCATGGTGAGCATGGCCTCGCCGACGACGACGTCGGCGCTGGCGTCGTCCAGGCCGGTGTCGGCGGCCTCTCCCTGGCGGACGGTGCCGAGGTCCCCGACGACGGTGGCTACGCGCCGGGCGGCGTCGGGGTCGCGGTCGATGGCCGTGTAGGAGGCGGGGTGGTCCTTGATGATCTCGGCGGCGGTGCGCCCCAGGCCCGGGGCGAGCTCGACGACGTCGGCGCCGGCCAGGCGGGCGTGGCCGAGCATGGCGGTGGACAGGGCGGCGCCGCCGGGGCGCAGGACGCGTTTGCCGGCGCGGGCCAGGACCCAGTGGCCGGGCGCGGAGGCGATGGGGCGGTCGGCGTGAGGCAGAGGCAGGTCGGTCGAGGCGGTCGAGGCGGCGGGCTTCTTGCTCATAAGGCAAGCCTAACCTCTTCGGGGTGGAGGTCGATAGGGCGTCGGCCGGGACGGGGTAGCCACATCGGCGGCGGATGCTCGTGCGTGCCGCGACCCCACCATCGATAGAGGGTTCACTATCGCAGTAGAGCACGAGTGGACGTGCGGACCGAGTTGGGCGCCGCCCTACGAGACCAGAGGGCTGAAAGCGCTCCGAGCCGACCCAATGGGAGCCGAGACCATCCTCGGCATCTCGGCGATCTTCACCGAGTCGCCAGAGTTCCCAGGTGGTTTCAATGGAAATACGGGGACGTCTCGATACGCAGGCGCCTCTATGGCGCAAGGAGGACCCCCGCGGAGCTCGCGAGCCTCTTCGCCAACTACGCCGAGAGCCACAGCTGGACGAAGGATGCCGGACCATCCACACCTGAGCCATGGATCGGCCGCCACGGCGGACCGGCCCCCACTGACGACATGATCCTCATCATTGCCCCCGACCTCGAACCACGCGAGACGGAACCGCCGAATAACTCCGTCAACGTTCAGCCGTGACACCTATGAGTTCTCGTACGGGAGCGTCAGCACGACGTTAACGAAAAACCAACCAATATCTGGATGCACGCAGCCACCACCCAACAAGACTGATGAATGTCAGCACGCGAACCCAAGCCACCCTGTCATCGATTTAATACAATCGTGACATGACTACGGCAGTCCCACAATCACACACCCCTCCCTATAGCCACGACCCTTCTCCGGGCTCTACTGGCCCACCCCCGCGTGTGTCACGCCGTAAACTGCTGGCCCGAATCGGCTGCGGAACACTGACCGGAGGACTCGCCATCGGGGGCGGACTGACCTGGGCCTTTGGTCCAGGAGGCCCCCTGTCATATGAAGCGAGACGACTGAGGGCCCTCAAGAATGACCCCATGGGAGCCAAGACCATCCTCGGCCTCACCGCCGTCCACACAGAAGAGTCCGAGCTCCCCGGATGGACAACTTGGAAGTACCCAGGAGTTCACCTCAACCGATGGTTCCAAGATCCATCAAAACCTGCGGAGCAACTCAGAAACGAATTCATCAACTACGCCGAAGCCCACGGATGGGAAAAAGAGAGCAGATTCGGCTCGCCTACATCATGGTTCGCACGACACTCCCACCGCGACTCGAACGACTACATGGAGTTAGCCATCGGACTGAGCCAGTCCAGTTCCACGGCAAAGAATGCAGTCCTTGTAGTTCTTGACTACGATTAGCGACACGCACTGAGATAATCACATTCCCTCACACACAATTCATGCAGCACCTATTTGACAGCAAGTACTGAGGACCCCATGAAACTTAACATCAATAACGGTTCCCCTCGAAAAGAAGCAACAAAACACTTTAGAATCGCGCTTGTTACTCTGACACTGCTGTGCCTCTTCACACATTTCACAGCGACCTCACTTCACACAATCGACGCCAAAGCAGACGTTAAAGTGAATCACTTAATCCGAGCCACGCTACTCGGAGACTCTTACTCGGCCGGAAATGGCGCCGGAGACTACTACGGGGAAGATGGCTCATACAAGAGCCACAACAACTGGGCGCACAACTATGTCAATTGGCTCAACGATCAAGGCGCACCCACTACATTAGATAATCTTGCCCACAGTGGACACATCACAAATGACCTCACTAAGGATGAAGGCCAAATCGACAAGATGGACGCCAGCACAAACCTAGTTATGTTCACAATCGGCGGAAACGATGTCAACTTTTCCGAAATTGTCAAACAGTGCTTTGCTCTCGGTTTCAGGGACCCCGGAACCTGCAAAAAGAAAGTCGAGGACGCCAATGCAAACCTCGACAAAGTCAAGACCAACACTACCGCAATCCTCCAAAAGATCGACGATAAACTAGCAGACGACGCGCAGGTCATTTTAGTCGGATACCCCCGCCTAGCATCTAATCAAGACTACGTGCTCGACAACAACGGCGTGAAGTATGACGCTGGCAAGGGGGTGCGCGCTCTCAGCGACTCATCCAAGGACGTACAGTCATCGCTGACCAGAGAATGGAATGCATCGCATTCGACCTTGAAAGTAACGTATGTCGATGGAATAATTAACGCGTTTGACGGACATGAGCCCAACCCTAAGACAAATGAGCGAAACCCTCACCGATGGATCAATGAATTTTTGGAGACCGAAGGCGAAATGGGCAAGGACGGCACAACAAAGTCCAAGCCCTCTAAGCAGAACCTCTTCTTCTATCACCCCAATATTATTGGCCATGAACAAATTGCTCAGCAGATAGAAGAAAAAGTTGGGGTTCCGGAGTTCACTAACCTAGCGACACCGAACAAAGCAGTGGACGTCGCTTTCGTTATCGACTCAACCGGATCAATGAAGAGTAATGTCGACGCGGTTCGGTCTCAAGTAAAAACGATCGCCAACGAGACTAAGAAACAGACGCCTTCTTATCGTTTTTCGCTCGTCGACTACAAGGACCACCCAAACTTCAATCCCGACAATTATCTTGCCAGAACGGACGTAGATTTCACAAGCGACTTGTCCAAGATTGAAAACGGATTAGGAAACCTGAGTTACGAAGGGGGCAACCTTTTCAACACCAACGCGAGCGTCTACAGCGGCGTCATGCAAGCCGTTAATATGAAGTGGCGCAATGGAGTCAAGAAGATCGTCATAGTCATCGGTGACGCGCCTCCACGCGACCCCGAGCCGGGCACTGGTTACACCGCCGCCTCTGTCGCTAAGGCCGCCTACGAAGTAGACCCGGTCAGTGTCTACGGCATTGACACCGGACAGCTCAACTCCACCAGCTTCCAGACCCTGGTGAGTTCCAGTACCGGCACGACCGCCAACGCCTCCTCGCCCGATCAGGTCAGCGACCTCGTCAACAAGGCCATCAGCAGCGAGCTCAACAAGCCCTTCGCCTGGATCCAAGGCCCCTATGTCGCCAAGGTCGGAGATCCTGTCGATATCGATGCCGCAGCCTCCCACGCGGTCTCAGGCTCCCTGACCTCCTACGAGTGGGACTTCAACGGTGACGGCGTCTACGACGAAACCGGAACCTCCCCGCGCATCACCCATACCTTCAGCCAGGAGTTCAGCGGCGTCATCGGCCTACGCGTCACTCAATCCGACGGACAGACCGCCGTCGCCACCACCCAGGTCGATATCACCGACGACGGCGACAACACGCCACGCGACCAGGACAACTGCCCCGACGTCAGTAACTGGGGTCAGACCGACTACGACAACGACGGGGTCGGAGACGAGTGCGACCCCGACCCCGGCTTCCCCACCCAGGACAAGCCCGGTGTCTGCGTCGTCGGCGAGAACTGCCCACCCGACAGCGGGACTCCCAGTGTCCAACCGACACCCGCGCCGAGCGGAGGCTCGACACCCACTCCTGCCGTCGCACCAGCACCCACTCAGGCGCCCACGGCCGCTCCGACAACTACTGCTTCAAAGCGCTCCCTCCCCAACACAGGGATCAACGCGAGCAGGTTGGCAGCCCTGGCAATCCTCGGGCTGCTCGCCGGCGCAGCAGTTCTCCACCACCGCCGCAAAGTCACCTCTAGCCGGTGACACCCGGGCATGACCCGGCTTGCCGATCACAGTGTTGGGGCCGTTCCTCTCCGGAGCGGCCCCAACGCATGTCGCGATACTGTGTCCACATGGCTCAGCTCATCACTCCCGCCATCCGGTGCAACGGCGACGCCGATGAGGCGGCCCGGTTCTACGCCGACGTCTTCCGCGAGGGCTCCGTCGTCGAGGAGGTACCCGGGTACGCGGCCACGGTCAGCATCCACGGGTTCCGTCTCTCGCTCATCAACGGCGGCGACCAGTACGCCCCGAACCCGTCGATCAGCTGCATCCTGAACTTCGACCCGCTCCTGTTCGGTGGCGAGGACCAGGCCCGGACCTACCTCGATGAGCTCTACGAGCGCCTGTCCACCGGCGGCGTGCTCATGGAACTGGGCGAGTACCCCTTCTCGTCACGCTACGCCTGGGTCCGCGACCGCTTCGGCATGACCTGGCAGCTCATGCTCACCGACCCGGCCGGCGAGCCGCGCCCCTTCATCCTGCCCTCCTTCATGTTCGGCGGCCCCAACCACGCCAACGCCGAGGAGGCCACCGAGGCCTGGATCGCCCTGTTCGACGACGCCCACCGCGGGGCCCTGTACCGCTACGAGGAGGGCGGGCCGATGGAGGCGGGAACGGTGATGTTCACCGACTTCACGCTGCGCGGCATCTGGATGACGGCCAGGGACTCGGGGGCCTCCCAGGACCTCACCTTCACTCCCGGGGTCTCCATGATCGTCTCCTGCCGGGACCAGGAGGAGATCGACCGCTACTGGGCGGGACTGTCGGCCGTGCCCGAGGCCGAGCGCTGCGGCTGGTGCGTCGACCGCTGGGGCGTCTCCTGGCAGGTCGTCCCCCACAACATCGCCGAGCTCATGGCCGACGCCTCCACGCGCGAGAAGCTCCTGCACATGGGCAAGATCAACCTGGCCGGCCTGTAGGCGAGGAGACGCGCTGGACGGCCCAACGCCCTGATCGACGACGTACTTCTGCATCGGGGACGTACTTCTCCCCCAAACCACTGCGGACGGACCTCAGTGGTTTGGGGGAGAACGCAGTCGTCGTCGGGAATGTACGTTCCCAAACCGCACCGCCCGGCCACAGACAATCAGCCCTGGGCAACCGGCGTGGCCCGTGATCCTCAGACCCTGGTGACTCAGACCCTGGTGACGCGGTCGAGGCTGGGGACGCCGGCGCGGGTGGCCGGGTACTGGCCGTCGTCGTGCTTGCGGCGGTGCATGGCCACGTAGTGGCGCTCGGTGGAGCCGTCGTAAACCTGTCGGGGCCGTCCAATGCGCTTGGCGGGATCGGCGATCATCTCGCGGTACTGGGCGATCCAGCCCGGCAGGCGCCCCAGGGCGAACAGGGGCGTGAACATCTTCGTGGGGAAGCCCATCGCCTGGTAGATGAGGCCGGTGTAGAAGTCGACATTCGGGTAGAGGCTACGCGAGACGAAGTACTCGTCGCGCAGCGCCGTCTCCTCCAGCTCCATGGCGATCTCGAGCTTGCGGTCGCCGTCGTCGGAGCCCAGGCGGGTCAGGACGTCGTGGGCGGTCTCCTTGACGATGGCGGCGCGCGGGTCGTAGTTCTTGTAGACCCGGTGGCCGAAGCCCATGAGCCGCACTCCGTCCTCCTTGTCCTTGACCTTGCGGACGAACTCGGCCGTGCTCATCCCCGAGCTCTGGATGGTGTCCAGCATCCGCAGGACGGCCTCGTTAGCGCCGCCGTGCAGCGGCCCGGACAGGGCGCCCACGCCCGCGGCCACGGAGGCGTACATGTTGGCGTCGGCCGAGCCCACGAGGCGCACCGTGGAGGTCGAGCAGTTCTGCTCGTGGTCGGCGTGCAGGATGAGGAGCATGTCCAGGGCCCGCACCACGGCCGGGTCGATCTCGTAGGACTGGTAGGGCATGCCGAAGGTCAGGCGGATGAAGTCCTCGACGTAGGAGCGCTGCGGGTCGGGGTAGAGCAGCGGCAGTCCGATGGCGCGCCGGGCGATGTAGCTAATCATCGTGGGCATCTTGGCCAGCAGCAGCACGGTGGCGAGCTCGCGCTCGTAGGGGTCGTGCGGGTCGAGGGTGTCCTCGTAGTAGGTGGCCAGGCCCGCGATCCCGGCCTGGAGGATCGCCATCGGGTGGCCCGAGGAGGGGAAGGAGGTGAAGAAGCCGCGGAAGTCCTCATGCAGGAGCCGGTGGCGCGAGATGCGCCGCTCCATGCGCGCGAAGGACTCACGGTCGGGCAGCTCGCCGTTGATGAGGAGGTAGGCGACCTCCAGGAAGGTCGAGGACTTGGCCAGCTCCTCGATCGGGTAGCCGCGGTAGCGCAGGATCCCGGCCGCGCCGTCGATGTAGGTGATCTGCGAGGTGCACGACGCCGTGTTGGTGAAGCCCGGGTCGAGCGTCACCACGCCGGTGGAGCCCAGCAGCTTGGACACGCCCAGGCCGTCGGCACCGTCGGTCGCCGGGGTGCGCGGCAGCTCGAGGTTGGTGCCGTCAACGGCCAGCAGGCCAGGACCGCCGACGGCGCTGGTCCGGCTCTGCTCGGGCTGCTCGGCCGCGGCGGTGGTGGGGGTGCTCGTCATCATGCCTCCTGGGGCTCGGGGCCGCACGCATCGCGACGGCGAGACCTGGGCCCACGGGGTTCCGGCGGGCCCAGCGACCACTGTACGGGGTGCGTCGTCACGGCGTTGTTTCATGCAGTCGTTTCATCGGCTGATCTCGAGCCACCGGATCAGCCGACCTCTTCAGCCCGCCGAGGGCAGCAGTCGAACACCCACCCGCGGCTTGATAAAGTTATCAAGCCCGGCGGCGGCTGATAAGTTTATCAAGGCGCTGGTCAGCGGCTGATTCGGCCGGCTGTTCCAGCCTCTCAGCCGGCGAAGAGGGCGGCGGCCTCGGGAGAGCGCAGGCGCGCGGCGGCGGCGGCCACTCGCTCATCGGTGTCGGTCAGGCTCATCCGCACCCGCCCGGCCCCGGCCTCGCCGTAGAAGTCGCCGGGGGCCACGACGATCCCGAGCTCGGCGAAGGCCCCACGAGCTCGTAGGCGCTCATCGACTCAGGCCCCCGGAGCCACAGGTACAGGCCTGCCACGGAGGCCGGGTCGTTGACAAGCCCGGCGGCGGCGATCGCCTCGACGAGCACCTCGCGGCGCTCCCGGTAGACCTCCTTCTGCACCTCCATGTGCGCCTCGTCGCCGAGGGCGGCCACGAGGGCGGCCTGCACCGGAGTCGGCATGAGCATGCCGGTGTGCTTGCGCACCTCGGTGACGGCACCCACAAGCCCCGCGTCACCGGCGAGGAAGGCTGCCCGGTAGCCGGCCAGGTTGGACTGCTTGGACAGGGAGTACAGGGCGAGCAGGCCGCTTCGTCCTGCCTCCCCTCCGATCCGGGGGTCCAGGAGGCTCGGGATCGGCTGGGCGTCCCACGGTGCCTCCCAGCCGAGCTCGGCGTAGCACTCGTCGGAGATGACGACGGCGCCCCGCGCCCGGGCCCAGGCGACGATCCGGGCCATCTGCTCGACGCTCAGGACGTGCCCGTCGGGGTTGCCGGGGCTGTTGAGCCAGACGACGGCCACGGGCGCGTCCTCGGTGATGCCCCAGGTGGCGGGGTCGGCGTCGGTGTCCACGGGTACAGGGGTGGCCCCCACGAGACGGGCGCCGACGTCGTAGGTGGGGTAGGCGGCACGCGGGTGCAGGACGAGGTCGCCGGGACGCACCCCCAGATGAAGCGGCAGCAGGGCCACGGACTCCTTGGAGCCGATGGTGGGGATGACCTCGTCATCGCCCAGGCCGGCCACGCCCCGACGTCTCTCCATCCACTCGGTGACGGCGGCACGCACCACGGGGGCGCCGACCGCCGTCGGGTAGCCGGGGGCGTTGGCCGCCGAGAACAGGGCGTTGCGGGCGATCTCCGGGGTGGGGTCGACCGGGGTGCCGACCGCCAGATCGACGACGCCGCCGGGGTGCTGGGCGGCCCGCTCCCGGTAGGGGGTCAGCGAGTCCCAGGGGAAGTCGGGCAGGGCGAGTCGGCGGGGCAAGTGGAGGCTGGGGAGGGTCTCAGGTGTCGCGCTGGTGGTCACGGGCCCTGATTCTTCCTCACGGGCCGGGGGCGTCTCCACCCCCGGCCCGTCGGCTCAGTAGCCGTTGGCCTCTTTCCACTCCTCGTTCTGCGGGGGCAGGGCGGCGATCATGGGGTCGTCGTAGTCCAGCGCCCCGGTCCTCTGGGCGCCGCCGGGCGAGCCGAGTCCCTTGAGCTCGAAGAAGTCGATGTTGGCGCGGGTGTAGTCCTCCCACTCCTCGGGAACATCGTCCTCGTAGAAGATCGCCTCAGTGGGGCAGACGGGCTCGCAGGCACCGCAGTCGACGCACTCGTCGGCGTTGATGTAGAGGCTGCGTTCACCCTCGTAGATGCAGTCGACGGGACACTCGTCGACGCAGGCGCGGTCCTTGACGTCGACGCAGGGCTGGGCAATGACGTACGTCATAGCAGCAGTGTCCTTTCTTCTCAGGGGAATCCTCCCGCGCGGGTGAAGCGGGGTCGGGCCAAGTATGGTCCCCCGGCGCCCGTCGACCCAAGAGGTGAAAGAGTGGCCGTCAGCACGCCGAAAACTCAGGGTTGCCACACCTCGATTACGTCACTGCCGCGGCGCGAATGTCACGGGTAACACCGCCCTAGGAGCGCCGAGAAAGGCCTCGGTGTCCATGGCGCTGACATCAACCCCGCACCGGCGCTGCACCCCGGCAGGGCTCCAGGCTGCCGGGGCGCCCCGTCTCAGGAGCAGACGATGTCGTTGTCGGCGGCGTACTGGGTGGTGAGCACGTCGTCGGGCAGGGCCTTGCCGTCGTGCTTGCGGGTGCGGGTGACGGTGATGTCGAAGCCGGGGTTGCCGCCCGAGTAGGGCTCGCAGCCGGGGCCGGACTTGCGCTCGGTGGACACCGGGCGGAAGTTGAACCGGTCTGAGGAGGTGATCGACACGTCGTAGTACTTCGTGGACCACATCCGCACGTGGATCTGCTCGCCGTCCAGCCAGGCCTGAACCAGCACCGCGTGGGACGTGGAGTTGGTGAACTTCACGTCGAGCTTGCCGGTCCACAAGGTGGCCTCGCGTCCGGCCGGGTAGCGGTCGAAGTAGTACTGGTGGGCGTGGTGCTCGGTGTCGTCCATGCCGGCCTCAAAGCCGGCGTTGAAGACGGTGGTGGCCACCTGGCTCAGCCCGCCGCCCAGGGAGTCGACGTGCTGCCCGTTGGAGATGACTCCGGCGTCGGCGAAGCCGTGCTCGTAGTCGACCTCGCCGAGGGTCTTCTCCAGGGAGAAGACCTCGCCGGGCTTGACGACGGTGCCGTTGACGAGCTCGGCCCCGCGGGTGAGGTTCTGGGTGCGCGGCGCGTCCCCGGCGTTGTACGGGGTGGCGAACTCGCCGATCGCCTCACTGATACCCCACTCGTTCTGCGGCGTCTTCACCGTCGGCTCGGACACGACCATCGGCAGGGTCACGGTCCGGCCGGCGACGTCGGTGGCGGAGGTGCCGGCCTTGAGCAGGCTCGCGGACAGGGCGGCGGTGTCGATGGTCTTCCCCTGGGCGGCGGGGACGTACTGGGGACGCGCCCCGGGGGCGCCGGTGGCGGAGCCGTCGATCCTCCAGGTCGCGTTCTGGGCGGGGGTCTCGACCTGGCCGACTCTGGCGACGATGGCGTCGCGCAGCGCGGTCGGGTCGAAGGTGGCGCTCAAGGTGCCGCCCTCGGAGGAGACCTTCAGCATCTCAGCGGTGTCCTGCGGGGAGAAGGCCGCGGCCGCGCCAGGGTTCTTGCTCTGCGCGCCGGCGCCGGCCGTGTTCACGGTCAGTCCGCTGGAGAGCAGCGGCGTGAGGGTGCCGTCAACGAACGCGGAGGCCTCCTCGTCGGTGATGGCGGGGGTCGCGGTGCCCTCGGCCATGGCCAGAGTCTTCTTCCCCAGGGGCCAGGTGCCGCCGATCTGCTTGAGAGAGGCCTCGACGTCGAGTCCGATGCCGTTGCTCGCGGGCGTGGTGACCGGCTTGGTGCCATCCAGGGTCACGGTCGCCGAGACCGCACCATTGGCCATCGTGTCGACCCGGTCCTCCAGGGCGCCGCGCAGCGCGGTGGAATCGACCCGGATGACGGCGTCAGTGTGCTGACCACCGAGGCGCTGGGCCAGGGTGAGGGGGTTGAGGGTGAATCCGGTGAGCTTCTTGACCGAGGCGTCGGTGTCGACCGAGATTCCCGACTTGGCGGGCACGAGCTCGGAGCTTCCCTGCCCGACGGTGAGGGTGACGGGCTGGGCGAGCTGGTCGCCGACTCCCTTGCCGATACGCTCGTGGGCCTTCTTGGGGCTCAGGCCGGAAACATCGACGCCGGAGACGGTGGTGCCAGAGGCGATGTGCTGGGTGGTCCACCAGGCGATGCCGCCCCAGGCCAGCAGCAGGGCCGCAGCCCCGGCGGCGCAGGCAGCGGGGACGAGGCGCCGACGGCGCGAGGAGCCCGACCCGACTGCTGCGCTGTTGGTCTTCTTCGCGACGTTCTGGGCCTTGGCGGGCTGATGCGTCGTCGCGGCCGCGGCCAGAGTCTCGGGGACGGCTGCGGGGGCGGCGTTGTCCCCCACCGGATCGGCATCGCCCTCGGTGGGTTCAGCGGCTCGGGCGGCGTCGACGTCGGGCGTGGACTGCTCGGGCGCCGAGGGCGACGCCCCGGACAGGCTCTTCGGCACGATCGACGGCGGCATGTCGCCGGAATCGGGGCTCCACGCGGTGCCCCGCCGGATCTCGGCAGACGCATCGGCGCCGGCCGACTCATAGGGCGAGAGGGCCTCAGCAGGGGTGGCCGCCTCGTCGACGACGCGCATCGATGCCGGCGTCGCCACCGGTTCGGCGGCTTCAGTGGCGGGAGCCTTCTCCTCAGGCTGCTCGACGACGGCCGGAGCCTCCTCAGACTCCTCGGAGTGCTCGACGGACTCAGCCGGCTCAACAGGCACAGCGGACTCGGCAGGCGCAGCAGGCTGGACCGGCTCGGCCACCTCCGCGGGCTTCACGGCCTCGACCGTCCCGGCGGGCTCCCCCCTCCTGGGCCTCGGCGCCGGGCTCCTCAGCCGCCTCGACCGATTCAGCAGTCTCCACCGGCTCGTCCTGGGACTCGTCGTCGAGGTTGAGAGTCGGGGTGCCATCGGCGTCCCCGCCCTCAGCGGAGTCGCCCTCGGCCGTCCCATCCTCGGGCCGCTCGACGGCCGGAACCTCCTCGGCCTGCTCGATGGACTCGGCCGGCTCGGCCAGCTCCGCGGACTTCACTGCCTTGACAGCCTCAGCGGTCTCCTGCGGCTCGTGGGCCTCGGCGCCGGGCTCCTCGTCCGGATCATCCTGGGACTCCTCATCGAGGTTGAGGGTCGGCGTGTCGTCGGCGTGCTCGCCCTCGGCGGAGTCGCCATCGGCAGCCCTGTCCTCAGGCTGCTCGGCGGCCAGAGTCGCCGCAGCCTCCCCGGACTCCTCGGCCTGCTCGACGGACTCAACAACTGCGACAGGCGCGGCGGACTCGACGGCGTCGGTTGCGGCCTCGGGGGCGGCAGGCTTCTCTCCGCGGTTGACGGACTGGCTCATGGGCGGCGGTTCCTCTCAGGCCTCGGCACGACGACGGCGGGCGTTCTCGCGGAAACGCTCCTGGGAGTTGAGGATGACCTTGCGGATGCGCACGGCCTCCGGGGTGACCTCGACGCACTCGTCGTCGGCGGCGAACTCGAGGGCCTCCTCCAGGGTGAGGCGGCGCGGCGGCACAAGGGCCTCGAAGGTGTCCGCGGTCGAGGAGCGCATGTTGGTCTGCTGCTTCTCACGGACCACGTTGACGTCCATGTCCTCGCCTCGGGGGTTCTCCCCCACGACTGCCCCTCGTAGGTCTCCTGGGTGGGCTCGACGAAGAAGCTGCCGCGGTCCTGCAGGCGGATGAGCGCGTAGGCGGTCACGGCTCCGGCGCGGTCGGAGACGAGGGAGCCGGTGGTGCGCGAGACGATCTTCCCGGCCCACGGGGCGTAGCCCTCGGCGATGGAGGAGGCGATGCCGGTGCCGCGGGTCTCGGTGAGGAACTGGGTGCGGAAGCCGATGAGGCCGCGGGCCGGCACGAGGAACTCCATGCGGATCCAGCCGGTGCCGTGGTTGGTCATGGTCTCCATCTGGCCCTTGCGGGCGGCCATGAGCTGGGTGACGGCGCCCAGGTACTCCTCGGGGACGTCGATGGTCATGCGCTCGATGGGCTCGTGGCGCTTGCCGTCGATGGTGCGGGTGACCACCTGGGGCTTGCCGACGGTCAGCTCGAATCCCTCGCGGCGCATCTGCTCCACGAGGATCGCCAGCGCCAGCTCGCCGCGCCCCTGGACCTCCCAGGCGTCGGGCCGGGTGGTGGGCAGGACCCGCAGGGACACGTTGCCGATGAGCTCGCGGTCCAGGCGGTCCTTGACCTGGCGGGCGGTGACCTTGGCGCCCTTGGTGCGCCCGGCCATCGGGGAGGTGTTGATGCCGATGGTCATGGCGATGGCCGGGTCGTCCACGGTGATGAGCGGGAGGGGGCGGGGGTCCTCGGGGTCGACGAGGGACTCGCCGATGGTGATGTCCTCGATCCCGGCGACGGCGACGATGTCGCCGGCGTGCGCCTCTTCGGCGGGCTTGCGGTCCAGGCCCTCGGTGACGAGGAGCTCGGAGACGCGGGCGGAGGACAGGGAGCCGTCGTGGCGGGCCCAGGCCACCGTCTGCCCCTTGCGCAGGGTGCCGTTGTGGATGCGCAGCAGTGCCAGGCGCCCCAGGAAGGGTGAGGCGTCCAGGTTGGTGACGTGGGCCTGCAGGGGGGCGCCCTCCTCGTAGGAGGGGCCGGGGATCCGCTCGATGATGGTGCGGAAGAGCGGCTCGAGGTTGTCATTGGCCGGCAGCTCGCCGTCGGCCGGGGCCTCGGTGTCGGCGCGGCGGGCCTTGGCGGAGGCGTAGATGACGGGCACGTCCAGGACGGCGTCGAGGTCGATGTCGGGGTGCTCGTCGGCCAGGTCGCTGGCCAGGGACAGCAGCAGGTCGGTGGACTCGCCGACGACCTCGTCGAGCCGGGAGTCGGGGCGGTCCACCTTGTTGACCACGAGGATGACCGGCAGGTTCGCGGCCAGGGCCTTGCGCAGCACGAAGCGGGTCTGGGGCAGGGGCCCCTCGGAGGCGTCGACGAGGAGGACGACGCCGTCGACCATGGACAGCCCGCGCTCGACCTCACCGCCGAAGTCGGCGTGACCGGGGGTGTCGATGACGTTGATGACGATGCCCTCGGGGCAGCCGGCGGCCGCGGCCGAGGGGCCCGAGTAGTGGACCGCCGTGTTCTTGGCGAGGATCGTGATGCCCTTCTCGCGCTCCAGCTCGCCGGAGTCCATGACGCGCTCGCCGGTGGTCTCCTCGGTGGCCCGGGCCCCGAAGGCCCCCGCCTCCCAGAGCATGGCGTCGACAAGAGTGGTCTTGCCGTGGTCGACGTGGGCGACAATGGCGACGTTGCGCAGATCCTGGCGCACGCTCATAGGGGGCACTTCTTCCGGTGGGAGGACGCCGCGGGTCAGGCACCGCTCAGGCACCGACCACAGGGCACGAAACAGGGAAAGACTAGAGGACGCCGGTCGCGACCTGCCATGGCCGGGCCAACACCCGGCATGTGCCACCCCTCACCTCGACCATTCAGGCGCCGGCAGCATCAACCGCCTTGCGGAACTGCGAGCCACCTGCTGCCGATCACTCCGCAGCCGATTCGACGTCCTCCACCTCCGGAGAAACGGCATACGCCCACAGGCACCCGAGCAGCACCACGACGCATACCCCAGCGGTCATCAGTACACCCGCATCCTGCCCCAGCCACACCGCAAGGGCAGGAACAGCCACATAGCCAAGCGGCGCGACGCCATCCCCGGCGAGGTAGTCCAAGGCGAACACAGAAGGCAGTGCGTCACGCTCGACTCGAGACTGAAGAAACGTCTCCCAAGCCACACTCGTTGACGCGATCACCGTACTTGACCCGAAGAGGGACACCGCGACCAGCCATAGAGGCGCACCGAGCACCACGCTGACCGGAACCGGAACGAAGCTGAGAAGCGCAATCAGGCACAGCACTGGGCGCGACAAGCGGGATGGCAGACGAACCAAGGACCCCACGATTCCACCGACCGCAAACAAGGACTCGCTGACACCGATGAACCATAACGCCTGATACTCATCGCGCAGCACGACGGGGAATAGCGTCATGTAACTTCCCCACACAGTAAAGTGCCACACCCCGGAGGCGACCAGTACAACGAGAACACCTCGGGAACGTGCAGCGGCCTGCAGTCCCCGCTTCAGCGCGGCCACGCGATCCGCACCACCCGTTCTACGCCCCTTCGGCAGGCGGCTCTGGGAGAGCAGGCACACGAGCATCAGTAGGGAGACCAGCCACCAAGCATCTGAAACACCTCGCCATGACTGCACCAGCGCAATAGCTCCAGGGCCGGCGACCGCGCACAGGCCGGCGACGACAGCCCTGGCAGAATTCATCCGATCCAACAGTTCCGACCGCACGAGGTCTGCGACATAGGACCCCATCGTTGGATACATGATCGATGCGACAAATTCCAAGGTGAACGACACAGTGACGTACACGCCGAGGCCAACCGATCCGGCATGACTCAGCATCGCGATCCCGCCACAGATGACGATCCATGCGGCTGCCGCACCGCCGAACATGGTCTTGGGGCTGACGTGGACCAGCATCTGTGGAGCCAACAACGCTCCCAGGATGCCCGGCAGCGCCCCCACGCCGAGAACCAGCCCGACACCGGAGGCGCTGTAACCCTCCGATGCGACAGCTATCGCCAGCAATACGGGAACTGCCGAGTTCGCCAGAACATACAGGCCTCGCGACACAAGAAACTCAACGACGTAGTCCTCCGCCATCAGCTTCATTCGACTACCCCTCCCGCTGTAATCCCCGTGCGTGTCCGTCCGTCCCGCCGTCCATCTGAGCAGTGGTAGGTCACGTCACAGCAGCACGGTCACGGCCGCGAGCGCGACGGCGAGCAGCCCTGCGGCGACGACGACCGGGCGGTTGAGGCTGCTGCTCACGCTGGCGGCCGCGCCGGGCGCTGTCTCGCCTGCGGCCCGAGCGGGCAGGCTGCGCACCTGCTCGGCGTAGGCCTCAATGAGCGTTCCGGCGTCACCGGTGTCGAGGTTGGTGCGGTGAGTCCCCTCCCCCACCAGGTACTCCGGGCGCACCGCCGGGGCCGGCTCGGCGTTCCGCAGGCCGTCGCGCCGCTCCTGCTGCTCGCGCAGCTCCTGGCGGCGCCGGAACGACTCGGCCATGCCGCCGCGGCGGGGAGCGGCAGAGGCCCGCACCTCGACGTCGTCACGGGTGACGACCGACAGCCCCCAACGGGTGCGGCACATCTCGACCTCGTCCCAGCCCAGCACGTGGGTGCGCCAGGCGTTGCGGATGGTGAGGGCCCGCGGGGCCAGGGTGATCTGCGGGGCCCACCACAGCAGCCAGGTGAGGAAGGTGAGCAGCCCCGCCCAGGCCAGGGTGCGCAGCCCGTGGGCGGCGCCGTCGGCCAGGCCGATCGTCAGGGACATCCCTGCCGCGGCCAGGCCGATGAGGACGGTGCCCAGGCGGGCCGGCAGGGAGCGGATGACGACGGTCGGCATGACCGGAGGCACAGTGGTGGTCACGGTGGTGGGCACGTCTTCTTGCACGGGCGCATCATGCCGCACCGGCTCGCGTCCGTCGTCATCCGCTCCAGTTGAGGGCACCGGCTCAGCTCTTGACGTAGCCGATGCTCTCGGGCCGGAAGGAGGCCAGCCCCTGGGCGCCGAAGTTGCGCAGCGTCTTGGGCACGGCGGTCAGCTGCATGCGCTGGTAGATCGGGATGTTGAAGACGTTCTCCCACAGAATCTTGTCGAGATCGTTGGCGAGCTTGTTGCGCTCGGCGCCATCGGGGGTCGAGCCGATCTTGGCGACGTGCTGGTCGACCTCGGGGACGGACAGTCCGGTGTAGTTGGACTGGCTGGTCGAGGCGTAGTACTGGCCCACGTTGGCCAGGGGGTACTGGGTGTTCTCGGTGGTGAAGGCCGTCAGCGCGTAGTTCTTCTTGTTGAGGTACTCCGGGAAGTACTTGTCGATCTCGACCGTGGAGACACTGAGCTTGATGCCGACCTCGCCCAGCTGCTTCTGAAGGAGGTTGGCCTCGTTGGTGGCCACCGGGGCGTTGGAGGGGATGGTCATCACCAGCTCGAGCTTCGTGCCGTCCTTGGCGCGCACGCCGTCGGAGCCGGCCACCCAGCCGGCGCCGTCGAGCAGCTTCTTGGCGGCCTCGACATCGTGTCCCCAGCTGGTGGAGTTGTCCTGGTAGCCCTCCTGGACGGGCAGGAAGAAGCGGTTGCCCATGAGGGTCTTCTTGGCGTCCACGGGCAGGCCCGCCAGGTCGGAGGCGGCGATGGCCTCGCGGTCGCAGGCCCGGGTGATGGCCTGGCGCACGGCCTTGTCCGCCAGGGGGCCGGAGGAGGCGTTGAACATGATGTGGCGCCACTGCAGGCCGGTGTTCTGGCGGACCTCGGCGTCGTCACGGCCGCTGGCCTGCTGGTAGACGTCGGCGGAGAAGATGTAGTCCAGGACGTCGATCTCCTTGTTGGCGAAGGCCTGTCCCATGGCCGAGTCGTCCAGGACGTGCAGGGTGACGGTCTCGAGCTTGGGGGCGGCGCCCCACCACTTGTCGTTGCGCTCCAGGGTGATGACCTGCTTGGACTCGTCGTAGCTCTTGATCTTGAAGGGGCCGGCGAAGTAGTCGTTGTTGAACTTGGTGGCGCCGGCCATCGACTCGTTGAAGGTCTTGGCATCGGCCATGAGCTCCCTGGGGGTGATGCCGGCCAGGGCATTGGACCAGTCGGGGTAGACCGAGTTGAAGGTGACCTTGGCGGTCTGCTTGTCCACGATCTCGACCTTCTCGACCTTGTCGATTCCCTCAGTGGAGGCCCAGGAGTAGCTGGAGTCCTTGACGTGGTCGAAGAACACCTTGATGTCCTCGGAGTCCCACTTGCGTCCGTTGCCCCAGGTGGCCTTCTCGTTGACGGCCACGGTGACCACGGTCTTGCCACCGACCTCCGCGGCCTCGAGCTTGGTGAGGAAGTCGGGGTTCGGCGTCGCCTTGCCGTCCTCGGCCCAGTCGACGACGTAGGGGGCGACGAACTTCATGACCAGGCGCACGTCGACGACGTTGCCGTCCACGGTCGCGGCGTTCCAGTTCGCCGGCGCCGTGGCGATGCCGAAGCGCAGCGTGCCCCCGTCCTGGAGCTCGTCGGGGGCGGCGGTGGGCACGCCGGCGGTGGAGCCCGAGGAGCCGGAGCCGTTCTTGGCGCAGGCCGCCAGGGCGGTCAGGACGGCCGCGGAGGCCGTCGTGGCAAGGAACATGCGACGGTTGAGCTTCATGGGAATCTCCGTTCACTAAGGGCGCCGTCGTCGGCGCTCGGTGGTGGGCAGGATCGGTGGACTGGATCGGTGGACAGTGCGATGGGTGGACTCGAGGGCGAGGGACGTCAGAAGACCGCGGTGCGCTCGGGGTAGTAGCAGGCGACGTCGTGGTCCTCGCCCTGGGAGCGGAACTCCGGCATAGCTCCCAGGCAGGCCGATCGTTCGTCATCGGTGAGTCCTGAGGCGAACTTCGGGCAGCGGGTGCGGAAGCGGCAACCCGACGGCGGGTTGGCGGGGCTGGGCATGTCGCCCTCCAGGACGATGCGGCTGCGACCGCGCTCCTTGGCCGGGTCCGGGATGGGGATCGCCGAGAGCAGGGCCTGGGTGTAGGGGTGGGCCGGGGCCTCGAAGATGGTGTCGACGTCGCCGATCTCCACGATCCGCCCCAGGTACATGACGGCGACGCGGTCGGCGATGTGACGCACCACTGACAAGTCGTGGGCCACGAAGAGGTAGCTGAGGCCCATGGTGGCGCGCAGCTCGTCAAGCAGGTTGATGACGCCGGCCTGGATGGACACGTCCAGTGCGGAGACCGGCTCGTCGAGGACCAGGAGGCTGGGTTCGAGGGCCAGGGCGCGGGCGATGCCGATGCGCTGGCGCTGGCCGCCGGAGAAGTTGCGCGGGTAGCGGTTGGCGTGGCTGGGCTCGAGCCCGACGAGCTCCATGAGCTCCTCGATGCGCGGCCCGATGTCCGTCTTCTTCCACCCGTTGGCCCGCAGCGGCTCGGCGATGATGTCGAAGATCGGCAGGCGTGGGTCCAGGGAGGCCATGGGGTCCTGGAAGACGATCTGCAGGTCGCGGCGCACCTGGCGACGCTCGGTCCGCCCCAGGTCGGCCGTGTCCTTGCCCAGGACCACGATCGTGCCCTCCTGGGGCGCCTGGAGGGGAGAGGACCTCCATGAGGGTGGTGGTCTTGCCGCATCCGGACTCGCCGACCAGGGCCAGGGTCTCACCCCGGCGGACGTCGAAGGAGACGCCGTCGACGGCGTGGACGGTGCCCACGCGTCTTTTGAAGACGGCGCCCTTCATGAGGGGGAACTCCTTGACGAGGTCGGTGACGCGCAGGACCTCGGGGCGCTCGGCGTGCGGCAGGCTCATGGTCTCGGGAGTCTTGAGAGCCGGCACGGGGTAGATGTGGGAGTAGTCGAGCTGGTCCCGCTCGATCTCGTCGCGGCGGTGGCAGGCCGAGTACTGGGAGCCGGAGCCGGCCTCCTGGCCGTCGGTCCCGTCGCGCTCCACGAGGGTGAGCTCCGGCTCGCCCTGGGCGCACTCGGCCTGGGCCATGGGGCAGCGGGGGATGAAGGGGCACCCTCGGGGCAGCTCGAGCAGGGAGGGCGGGTTGCCCTCCAGGGTGGCCAGGGCCGAGTCCTTGCGCGCGTCCAGACGGGGCAGGGAGCCGAGCAGGCCGATCGTGTAGGGCATGCGCGAGCGGTAGAAGATGTCGTCGACGTCGCCGGTCTCCACGATGCGCCCGGCGTACATGACGGCCACCCGGTCGGCCATGCCGGCCACGACCCCCAGGTCGTGGGTAATCATGATGACGCCGGCACCGGTCTCCTTCTGGGCGGTGCGCAGCACGTCAAGGATCTGGGCCTGGATGGTGACGTCAAGGGCCGTGGTGGGCTCGTCGGCGATGATGAGATCGGGGTCGTTGGCGATCGCGATGGCGATGACGGCCCGCTGGCGCATGCCGCCGGAGAACTCGTGGGGGTAGGCCTTGGCGCGCACCTGCGGGTTGGGGATGCCCACCAGGTCGAGCAGCTCGACGGCGCGCTTGTGGGCGTCCGCCTCGCTCATGCCGGGCTGGTGGATCCGCAGGGCCTCGACGATCTGGGCGCCCACCGTGTACACGGGGGTCAGGGCGCTGAGCGGGTCCTGGAAGACCATGGCGACCTGGGAGCCGCGGATGCGGGACATGTAGCCGTCGGGCCGCCCCAGCAGCTCGGTGCCGTGGAGGCGCACCGAGCCGGTGACCTCGGCGGACTCGTCGAGCAGCCCCATGACCGCCGTCGAGGTGACGGACTTGCCCGAGCCGGACTCGCCGACCAGGGCCAGCACCTCACCGCGGGCGACGGACAGGTTGACTCCGCGCACGGCGTTGACGCGCCCGTCCTCGGAGGGGAAGGAGACCTTCAGGTCGGTGACCTCCAGCAGCGGGGCGGTGCTGGAGGGGTCCGGCAGCGCGTCGTCGCCTCTGCGGGCGTCGACGGCGGGCACGGCCGCGGCACTCTTCGCGGCCTCGGCGGACGTACGGGTGCTGCTCGTGGGGCTCATGCCTTGCCTCCTGACTTGGACGAGGGATCGATGGCATCGCGCAGGCCGTCACCCATGACGTTGACGCACAGGAGCATGAGGACGAGCACGGCGGCCGGGGCCAGGAAGATCCAGGGATAGGTGGTCGCCGAGCGCTGCCCCTCGGCGATGAGGGTGCCCAGGGAGGTGTTGGGCGACTGGACCCCGAAACCGAAGTAGGACAGCGTCGTCTCGCTGATGACGGCGTAGGCCACGTTGATGGTGGCGTCCACGATGAGCAGGGAGGCGATGTTGGGCAGGATGTGCCGGGCGATGATGACGGGACTGGGCACGTTCATGAAGCGGGCGGCATTGACGTACTCCAGGTTCTTCACGCTCAGCGTCAGGGAGCGCACCACGCGGGCCGTGAGCATCCACCCGAAGCCGGCCAGCAGGATGATGAACAGCGCGATGGAGCCCTTGGCGGCTCCGGCCCGCTGGGAGAGGATCGCGATGATGAGGAAGGAGGGCACCACCAGGAGCAGGTCAGTGGCCCACAGGGCGATCTCTCCCACCAGCCGCCGAAGTAGGCGGCCGAGGATCCGATGACGGCGGCGATGCCCGTCTGGAGCAGGGCGACGAAGACGCCGATCATCATGGACTTGCGGGTGCCCTCCACGACCATCGCGTAGACGTCGCGGCCGCCCTGGGTGGTGCCGAACCAGTGATCGGCACTGGGGGCCTGCAGGAAGGCGGAGGAGTCGACGTCGGTGAAGGTCCAGTGGGTCGCGGCGTCACCGAGAAGCGCGAAGAGCACCATGAGCAGGAAGCCGATCGCGCCGACGACGGCCCCCTTGTTGCGCCAGAAGCGCCGGGTGATGATCTGTCTGCGGGTCAGACGTCGAGAGTCCCTGGGGGTCTCCTTGGTGATGTCGCCCAGGTCCTCGGGGCTCAGCGGGGCCTCCCCGCCCTGCTCGACGGCGGCGTAGCCGCCCACTGTCATCTGCTTGCCGATGGAGGCCATCCCGTTGGGTTCAGCATTGCGCGCCATGGGTCAGCTCACCCTCACTCTCTCGGGTCGACGATCGCCACGAAGACATCGGACAGGAGCGCGCCGGTGAGGGTGCACAGCCCGGAGAAGGCGACCACGGCCGTCACTCCGTTGATGTCCATACCGGAGATCGCGCTGATGGAGTACTCGCCCATGCCGTGCCAGCCGTAGACCCGCTCGGTGATGGCGGCACCGGTGAACAGGGTGGCCAGGGCGAAGGCGAAGTAGGTGGCCATGGGGATGAGCGCGGTGCGCAGCGCGTGGCGGGTCAGCGCCTTGCGCTTGATGAGGCCCTTGGCGCGGGCGGTGCGCACGTAGTCGGCGCCCAGGGTGTCGAGCATGAGGTTGCGCTGGAAGCGGGAGTAGGAGGCGATACCGCCCAGCGACATCGACAGGGTGGGAAGCAGCAGGTGCTGGAGGCGACCGAGGGCGCCCTCCCCCTCACCGGTGAACTCGAAGATCTGGAAGCCGGAGCTGCGGTTGATCTGGACGGCCAGGACCTGCAGGAGGATCGCGATGACCATGGCGGGGGTGGAGATGATAATCATGGAGATCAGGGAGATCGCGCGGTCGGAGAAGCGATACTGGCGCGTGGCGGTCCAGGCCCCCAGGGCCACTCCCCCGACCATGCCGATGGCTGCACCCAGGAAGACCAGCCGCACCGAGACGAAGATCTTGGTGCCGATGAGGGTGTTGATGAGCTCACCCTTGGGGGTGCGCCCCCCAGTCCCAGTGGAAGAGCACGTTGCGCAGCCAGGTGACGTAGCGGTCCCACACGGGCAGGTCGTGACTGATGTTGTACTTCACGAGGTTGGCGTGAATGGCGTCCCAGTTGAGGGAGGGATCCTGACGGTTCCACAGGGCCGAGGGATCCAGGGAGGCCGAGGCCAGCAGATAGGCCAACGACGTGGCGATGAACAGCAGGACCGCGTAGTTCGCGATCCTGCGCGCCAGGTACGGGAGCATGCGTTCTCCTCCTTCGGACAACCCACCGGTACGTGGAACACCGGCCCGTGGCACGAGCACCTGACAGCCGTGAAGGTGACACCGTGTACGAACAAATGAACGGGGTCACAATACCTGTTGAGTGAAACTCAATGGATACATTTCCAGCATTCAGGAAATGCCCGCCTGGTCGATATTGGAGGGGAAAGGAAACGCGACGGTGGATGGACGTCCACCGCCGCGTCGTCAGATGTCCATCCTCAGCTCTCGGATCTCGAGGGAGCCTCATCGCCGTAGAGGTCGATTCCGGCTCCGGGGACGGCCCGGATGAGCTCGCGGGTGTAGTCCTGGCGCGGGTTGGCGAAGAGCTCGTCGGCCGCCCCGGACTCCACGATGCGCCCGTGCTCCATGACGACGACGTCGTCGGCGATCTGGCGCACGACGGCCAGGTCGTGGGTGATGAACAGGTAGGTCAGCTCCAGCTCGGACTGCAGGTCGGACAGCAGGCGCAGGATCTGGGCCTGGACCAGCACGTCCAGGGCGGAGACCGCCTCGTCGAGGACGACGATCTGCGGCTTGAGGGCCAGGGCCCGGGCGATGGCGACGCGCTGGCGCTGACCGCCGGAGAGCTCATGGGGTAGCGGCGCATGACCGAGCGCGGCAGGGAGACCATGTCGAGCAGCTCGGCGACGCGCGCCTCGCGCTCCTTGGCGGTGCCGATCCCGTGGACCCGCAGCGGTTCCTCGACGACGCGGAAGATCGAGTACATCGGGTCCAGGGAGCCGTAGGGGTTCTGGAAGACCGGCTGCATGATGCGCCGCAGGGCGAAGAGCTCCTTGGGCCCCAGGGTGGACAGGTCCACCCCGTCGTGGAACACCTTGCCGGAGGTGGGGTCGATGAGGTTCAAGATGATGTTGGCGACCGTGGACTTACCCGAGCCGGACTCACCGACGAGCGCCGTCGTCGTGCCCTTGCGGATACCGAAGCTGACGTCGTCGACGGCGGTGAGGGTCTTGTCCTTGCCCTTGGCGCCGCGCACCTCGAAGACCTTGGTGAGGTGCTCCACGCGCAGGATCTCCTCGGTGGCGCTCGATCCCAGGCTGGCGCCCAGGAGCTCGTCGTCGGTGACCTGGATGCCGCGGGCGTGGGCGGACTCGATGCGCCGGGAGGCCAGGGAGGGGGCGGCCTTGACCAGCCGCTGGGTGTAGGGGTGGCGGGGGTCCTGGAGCACCTCGAGGCTGGGACCGGACTCGACGACCCGGCCGCGGTGCATGACGACGATGTGCTCGGCCCTCTCGGCGGCCAGCCCCAGGTCGTGGGTGATGAAGAGCATCGCGGTGCCCAGCTCGCGCACGAGGGTCTGGAGGTGGTCGAGGATGCGTCGCTGGACGGTGACGTCCAGGGCGCTGGTGGGCTCATCGGCGATGAGCAGGTCGGGGCGGGCGGCCAGGCCGATGGCGATGAGGGCGCGCTGGCGCATGCCGCCGGAGAACTCGTGGGGGTACTGCTTGGCCCGACGGGAGGCCTCGGGCAGGCCGGCCTGCTCCAGCAGGAGGGCCACCTGCTCGTCGACGTCGATGCGCCCGCCGGCCGAGGTGGCCGCCTTCTGGGCGCGGTCGGCATGCCCAGTGCGCCCCGCGTGCCCAGTGTGCTCGGCATGTTCGGCCATGAGGTGGGCGAGGCGGTCGTCGGCGACGCCGGCCAGGCCGTTGGCCCGCAGCGCCTCCTTGACCTGGAAGCCGATGGACCACACCGGGTTGAGGTTGGACATGGGGTCCTGGGGCACCAGGCCGATGGACGAGCCGCGCAGGGCGGTGAGCTCCTGGGTGCCCAGATGGGTGATGTCGCGGCCCTGGAAGCGGATCGTGCCGCCGGTGACCCGACCGGTTCCGGGCAGCAGCCCGATGACGGCGTGGGCCAGGGTGGACTTGCCCGAGCCCGACTCCCCCACGATGGCCACGGACTGGCCGGGGTAGAGGGTCAGGTTCGCCTTGCGCACGGCCGGGACGAGCCCGGTCGAGGAGCGGAAGGCGACCTCCAGGTCGCTGATCTCCAGGAGGGGGTCGCTCTCTGCCTTCCAGGAGGCCGCGGGGGCGAAGGTCTTGTCGGAGGCGCCTGAGGCGGTGGCGGTGGATGCGTTGGAGGGTGTCACTTGCGGGCCTTCGGGTCCAGGGCGTCGCGGACGACGTCGCCGAGCATGATGAAGCCGAGCACGGTCAGGGCCAGTGCGCCGGCGGGGAAGAGCAGGACGCTGGGGTGGCTGTTGAGGGCGTCCTTGGCGGCCGCGATGTCTGCGCCCCAGGAGACGACCGAGGAGGGCAGGCCGATGCCCAGGAAGCTCAAGGTGGCCTCCGAGACGATGAAGACGCCGAGCTCGACGGTGGCGGTCACGATGATGGGGGCGGCGGCGTTGGGCATGACGTGGCGCAGCAGCATGGCCATGCGTCCTGAGCCCAGTGCCCGCGAGGCGGTCACATAGTCCTCGTTCTTGACGCTCATCACCGAGCCTCGCGTGATGCGGGCGATCTGGGGCCAGCCGAACAGGGCCAAGACCAGGATGACGGTGAGGATCGAGCGGTCGTTGCGGAACATCTGCATGACGACGATGGCCGCCAGGACGAAGGGCACGGCGAAGAAGATGTCGGTGACGCGTGAGAGCAGCGCGTCGAAGAAGCCACCGAAGAAGCCGGCCAGGGCCCCGACGGCCGAGCCGACGAGAACCACGACGAGGGTGGTGAAGATGCCCACGCTCACCGAGGCCCGGGCGCCGTGGACGGTGCGGGCGAAGATATCGCAGCCCTGGATGTCGAATCCGAAGGGGTGGCCCCAGGAGGGCCCCTGGTAGGAGTTGACCAGCGTGCAGTAGCCGGGGTCGCGCGGGGCGATGAGCCCGGGGACCAGGGAGAAGGCCACGGCCACGGCGATGAGCACCGAGGCCGCCCAGAAGATGGGTCGACGGCGCAGCTGCCTCCAGGCGTCGACCCAGACGGAGGCCGGAGCGGACTCGTCGGCGACGGCGTCGACGGCGCCCAGGCCGATCTCGTCATCGGCGATGACGAAGCGCTCCTGGCCCGGACGGGTAGTGGGGGACGTGGTGTTCTCAGGCATAGCGGATCCTCGGGTCCAGGGCGGCGTAGAGCAGGTCCACCAGGAGGTTGGAGACGATGAAGACGAGCACGAGCACAGTCGTGAAGGACACGACCATGGGGCCGTCGCCGCGGATGATGGCGGAGTAGAGGGTGCCTCCCACGCCCTTGATGTTGAAGATGCCCTCGGTGACGATGGCGCCTCCCATGAGAGCCCCCAGGTCCGCGCCCAGGAAGGTGACGACCGGGACCAGGGAGTTGCGCAGGACGTGGACGATCATGACGCGGGCCCCGCTCAGGCCCTTGGCCCGGGCGGTGCGCACGTGGTCGGCGGTGAGGTTCTCGGCCACCTCGGTACGGGTCAGGCGCAGCACGTAGGCGAAGGAGACAGCACCCAGCACGACCGCGGGCATGAGGAGCTCGGTGAAGCCGGGGCTCTCGCCTGCGGTCACAGGCAGCCATCCCAGGCGGACCCCGACGATGAACTGCAGGACGAAGCCGATGACGAAGGTGGGCACGGCGATGACCACCAGGGAGAGCACCAGGACGGTGGCGTCGAACCAGCCGCCCTTCCTCACTCCGGCGATGAGGCCGAAGCCGATGCCCGCGATGGCCTCGAAGGCCAGGGCCATGAGGGAGAGCTTGATGGTGATCGGGTAGGCCCGCACCAGCACGTCGAGGACGGACTCGGTCCCCCGCAGCGACTGGCCCAGGTCCAGGGTGAACAGCCCCTTGAGGTAGAGCAGGTACTGGACGATGAAGGGCTTGTCGAGGTGGTAGCCGGCCTTGATCTGGTCGATCACCTCGGGGCTGAGCGAGCGCTGGCCCCCGAGCGCGGCGATCGGGTCGCCCGGCAGGGCGAAGACCATGGCGTAGATGAGCAGCGTGGCACCGAAGAACACCGGGACCATCTGCAGCAGCCTGCGTGCGACGTAGCGAAGCATGTCTCCTTCTTCCTCCCGATCAGAACCTGGAGATGGCCTCGGCCTTGGCCCACAGGCGTCTGGCCTCGTCCGGGTCGTAGGTGAGGACCTCGTTGCCCGGGACATCTGCCGTCCAGCCCACAACGGTGGGAGCGGTGAAGTCCTTGGCGGGCGTGCGGGTGCCGTAGTAGAGCTTGTCGCAGATGAGCTTGCGGTCGATGGCCCGGCAGATGGCGGCGCGGCGGGCGCGCCCCTCCTCGTCCATCTTCCAGTGCTCGTGGGTGACATCGATGGCGAGCCCCTGGTAGAAGGCAGCCGGCTTGTTGATGGCGCGCTCGCCCAGCTGCTTCTGGAAGATGGGCAGGAAGGAGTCGGGGACTCCGTCGGCGATGTCGATGGCGTCGGCGAGCAGGTCGTTGTAGACCGAGTCCAGGCTCGTGTACAGCTTGAAGGTGACGCCCTTGTTCGCCACGGTGCGCCCGCCGGCGTAGGCGGGGTTGGGCTCCAGGACGATCCGGCTGTCGTGGTCCCAGGAGACAAGCCGATAGGGGCCGTTGCCCACCGGCTTGGCGCCGTAAGCCTTGGGGTCCTTGAAGGCGGATTCCGGCATCGGGTAGTAGGCGTAGTGCCCCAGGCTGATCTTGAAGTCCGACGCCGGAGCGTTCAGCTCGACGGTGAAGGTGAGGTCGTCCACCTTGGTCAACCCGGTCAGCTCGGAGTCCTCGTCGTAGGAGAAGCCCTTGATCCTCTCGAAGAAGGAGGAGCCGAGCTGGGCGTTGGACAGCAAGGCGCCGAACTTCCAGGCCTTGATGAAGGAGTCGGCGGTCACCGGGCTGCCGTCGGAGAAGGTCCAGCCCGGTTTGAGAGTGATCGTGAAGTGCTGGTTGTCCGTGGTCTCGATGGAGGAGGCCACCTCGTTGATGACGTTGCCGTCCTTGTCGTAGCGGATCAGGCCGGCGAAGACCAGGTCGAGGACGCGCCCACCATTGGCTCGTTGGTGTTGGTAGGCAACAGCGAGTTCTGCGGCTCGGAGAGATTGGCCAGGACGACGCCGCCGTTGGCGCTGGAGCGGGCCTCCTCGTAGACCGGGGTGGCGGTCCAGTTGAAGTCGACGTTGGAGGCGTGGCGGGAGTATCCGCCGAAGCCGTTCTGGTACCACAGCGGGATGCCGGGCAGGTCGGCGAAGAGCTGGGACTGGGCCTGGCGGAAGTAGCCGTAGGCGGTCTGGGGATCAGCCGAGCCCGCCGCCTTATCGAGCAGATCGTCGAAGGTCTTCGAGGAGTACTGGGAGTCGTTGGCGCTGGCGCCGGTCTGGAAGGTGGCGTTGAGGAAGTTCTCCAGCGAGGGGTAGTCGGCCGACCATCCGGAGCGGAAGGCGCCCAGGAGGGTGTGCTTGGTGATGGCCGAGCGCATCTCGGAGAACTGGGCCACCGGCAGGGGCTCCATGGTGATGCCCAGGACGTTGGACACCGAGTGGCACACGGCCTCGGCCCAGGTCTTGTGGGGGCCGTCGGAGTTGTAGGCCAGGGTCAGCTTGCCGCTGCCGCTGCCCAGCCCGCCTCCTTCCGAGCTCGATCCGCGCGAGCATCCTGAGACCAGGAGCAGGCCGAAAGGCGGCCGCGCCGAGCCCGAAGCCACGGCGCGACACTGTCAGGGCGTTGTTCATGCGACCTCCATGGGGCATGGAACCGACGAGGATTCGTCACTGGATCAGAGGGTTTCGGCACGCTGAGGAGCTCAGGCGCCGCCCACAGGCGGGGATAGTACGTCCACCGAGGAAACAGGACCGTCACGTAGCACGGGAGTCAAACCGTGAGATACCAGCGCATTCAGGCGTTCCAGGCCCGGGCGAGCAGCTCGTAGAGCGGCGCCGCAGGGCCGGGTCGTGGGCGTAGGTGACCACGAGGATCTCGTCGAGGTCCCACCGGGCGGCCTGCTCACGCAGGCGGGTGGCGACGTCGTCGGCCGTGCCCACGAAGGACAGGGACATGGCCGCCTCGACGGCGTCCTCCCGGCCGGGCGCGTAGGCGCGCCAGGCCTGGGGGTCCTGGCTGGGCGGGTCCAGCGGCCCGGGTCGGTTGCCGACGATGCGGGCGGCGGCGGCCATGGCGGTGCTGAACAGCAGGCGGGCCTCCTCCTGGCTGGGGGCCACCATGACGTTGACGGCGGCCGCGACCCGCGGGACCTCCGGTGCGCGCTGAGGGCCGGGAGCGTCTTCAGTACGGGACTCCAGGACGGAGCGGTAGGTGGCGATCGCCGCCTCAGCCTGGACCGGGGCGAAGTGTGAGGCCACGGCGAAGGGAAGTCCGAGCCGGCCGGCCACGCGGGCGCCGTTGACCGAGGAGCCGAGCACCCACACGGTCGGGTGGGTGCCCTCCCCGGGGATGGCCCGTACGCGGGGGCCGCCGGGCTCAGGGGCGTGGAGGGCGTCGTCGGGATTGCCGGGGGGAGCCCAGGAGGAGGGAGCCGGGGACCCGTTCCGGCACGGGCTCGTCACCGAGGTAGGTGAGGATCTCCAGGATCTCCTCGGCGAAGCGGCCCGGTTCGGAGGCCCGCCGGCGCAGTGCGGCGGCCGTGCGCCGGTCGGTGCCCGGGGCCCGCCCCAGTCCCAGATCGACCCGGCCGGGGTAGAGGGTGGCCAGGGTTCCGATCTGCTCGGCGACGACGAGCGGGGCGTGGTTGGGCAGCATGATCCCGCCGGAGGCGACACCCAGGCGCTCGGTGGCGGCCAGGACCTGCCCCATGAGGACGATGGTCGCCGAGGACAGGTAGGTGGTGGAGCCGTGGTGCTCGGCCAACCAGTAGCGCTCATAGCCGGCGGCGTCGGCGGCTCGAGCCAGGGCGATCATGTCGGTAAGAGCGTCGGTGCGGCTGCATCCGGCGCTGACGGGGACCATGTCCATGACGGACAGGACGGGTACGGCCCGCCTTTCGGGCTGACTCATACGGGCACTCTAACCCCCTTAGACCACCCCGAAGCGGGCCCTCAGGCCCGTGTGCCCCGCCGAGCGCGGAGCCCGGCGGGGCACACAGAGGGTCCGACCCGCGTCGTCAGGCGGTCAGCGAAGGCGGCTGCGCGCGGGGAGCAGGCCGGTGGCGACCACGGACTTCAGGATGTCTCCCGCGATGAAGGGCACCAGGCCCAGGCTCAGGGCAGTGCTCCAGCTGGCGCCGGTGGCTACCTTCAGCCAGATGAGGCCCGGGATGTAGACCGAGGCCGAGGCCAGCAGCATGAGGGCGACGCCGGTGGCGACCCGAGATGCCATGGAGCCGGAGTGGCGCGACCACACGGTGGCGGCGCGTCCGGCGATGAGGGCGATGAGGACGTATCCGACGACGTAACCGAAGGTCACGATGGCGCCGCCCTTCCAGCCGTGCAGGACCGGGGCCCCAACAGCGGCCAGGGCACCGAGGAGCAGCGCGGACAGGGCGCCACGGCGCGAGCCGAGCACGGCGCCGACACCCAGGGCCGCGAAGGTACCCATGGTGATCGGAACGGGAGTGAAGGGCAGGGGGATCGTGATCTGACCGATGAGGATCAGGGAGAGCGTTCCGGCCAGGACCAGGCCGGCCTCGCGAACGCGGGCGAGCGCGGGACTGTGGGCGAGGCTGCCGGCGGTTGACGTGGAGGAGAGTTTGGTGACCATGACTCCACCCTACGGGGATCGCAGAGTTGACGAACGACCGGTTCCCACCGAAGAGCCACCGCGCAACTTGTAGGTTTCCTACAAGGATTACCCGGGTATCCGCCTAAGAATCCGTGATTACCCGTTGGTTCTCACAGTTCGGGCAGGTGTCCGTCGATCCAGGTGAGGATGTCGCCGGTGACCTGATCCCGATTGGTCTCGTTGAGCAGCTCGTGGCGCCCGCCCGGGTAGAGGATGACGCAGACCTCCCGCACGCCGGCGCGGCGGTAGAGGGTGGCGGAGCGCTGGACGCCCCGCCCCATGGCGCCGACCGGGTCCCGGTCACCGGAGGCCAGGAGCATGGGCAGCTGCGCGGGCACGGCCGCTGCGTGGGCGGCCGTGTTGACGGCCCTTCCTCCGGCAACGAGGTCGCGGAAGAAGCTGGCGGTGCACACGAATCCGCACCAGGGGTCGGCGACGTAGCGGTCGACCTCATGAACGTCCCGGCTGATCCAGTCGGCCTCGGTGCGGTTGGGGGCGAAGTGGCGCTGGTAGGGGCCGAAGGCGAGCGCGTTGAGCAGCCGAGAGGGGTGGCGCGGGCCGCGCAGCCGGGACTCCCCGGCACAGACCGCGACGGCGGGACGGGTCAGCGCACCGGTTCCTGAGCCGGTCCCCAGCAGGATGAGGCCGGCCAATTCGTCGCCGCGGCGCGCGGCCAGGTCGCGGGCCAGGAAGGAGCCCCAGGAGTGGCCCATGAGGAAGACCGGAACATCGGGCCAGGCCCGCCGAGCCGCGTCCAGCACGGTACCCATGTCGGCCACGACCCTCTCCCAGCCTCCCTTCTCGGCGACGAAGCCGAAGCCGCCCGGGGCGGCGGTGGCCCCGTGGCCGCGGTGGTCGCCGGCCAGGACCGCATAGCCCTCCTCCACCGCCGAGGCGGCGAAGCGGGCGTAGCGCGAGGCGTGCTCGGCCATGCCGTGGGCGATGACGATGATGCCCCGGGGGCGGGCAGCGCCGGGCACCTGCGGACGCGGCGCGGCCGAGGTGGGCGCTGGGGAGTCGGTCTCGGGGGCGTCGGCCACCAGGAGGGAGCCGTCGATGAGCCACTCGGGGAGCCAGATGTGCACGACCAGACGCGTTCCGTCGTCGGCTGTGAGCCGAGTAAGGCTGGTCTGCATCGGGTCCTCCTCAAGCAGCGTCGTCAATCGACGTCAACGGGGCGTCGGTCGGGCTCAGGTCGGCATCGGTCATCATTGATCGTGTCGACGACTGGCGGTCGGCGGCGACGTCGGGTCCGCGGACTGGGTCCGAGATCTCCCGTCACCCCAGGGTGGATCCTAGTTGTCCGACGTCGAGCCGGCAGCGTTACCGTCGAGGTGATTCTCAGATGCCCCAGGACGGGCACGCTGCAAAGCTGCCGTAGACGGCCACTGATGACTGACTGCACCGGAGCATCGCCTACATTCCTGATGGTTTCATGAGTCCCCGTCTCCCGTATCCCGACCGTTCTCCTCGTATCCCCCGCCGGTCCGGCTCCGCTCCGGCACCTGGTCTACGGTGGTCGCCATGGCAGCCCACTCCTTCACCCTCGTTCCCGCCGCCTACGTCTACCTCCTGCGTCCCGATCCGGGTGCCGTGGACCGGGACGCCGGGGCGGCGAGCAGCGCGACCCAGGTGCTCCTCCAGCTGCGGCGGAACACCGGCTACATGGACGGGCACTGGGCCTGCGGCGCCTCGGGGCACGTCGAGGCCGCCGAGAGCGTCCTGGAGGCGGCTCTGCGTGAGACCGATGAAGAGCTGGGGATCGGCGTCGAGGCGACGGACCTCGGCGCGCTGACGGCGATGCACCGCACCAATGACCTGGGCGGCGCGGCCCTGGAGCAGCGCATCGACCTGTTCTTCACGCTGCGGACCTGGTCGGGCACGCCGGCCGTGCGTGAGCCGGCCAAGAACGCGGGTCTGCGCTGGTTCTCACTGGCCGACCTGCCCGAGGCGGTCCCGCCGCACGAGCGCCACGTCCTGGAGCTGCTGGCCGCCTCCCTCGACGGCGGTAAGCCGGTGCCCCCGATCATCACCTTCGGCTTCGATGAGGGCCAGGACATCGACCGCTACGGCGTCGCCCTGCCGCACTGAGCTCAGCTCGCCAGGAAGGCCTCAATGGCGGGAAGCTCGCGGCGGGCCTGAGCCAGTCCGGCCTCGAAGGCGGTGACGATGCGGTCGTAGCGCAGCTCGCCGTTGGCGATGGGCATGCGCTCGGGCCGGAAGAGGTAGACGCGCCCCTGGCTGCGCAGCTGCTCCAGCTCCTCGACGGTGCGGTTGTAGTTCTCGGGGCGGTCGATGACGGCCTGGACCAGAGCCGGGTAGCGGGGGTAGAGCCGCTGAAGGATCTCGATCTCGTGGCGACGCATGGGCGGCTTGCGGTAGCCCTCGGGGCGGGTCATGACCACGAGGAGCTTGTCGTAGCCGTCCACGCGGGCGGCGTCGATGGCGAAGCCGCCGGTGGGCCCGACGGCGCCGTCCACGTAGGGGGCGCCGTCGACCTCGACCATGGGCATGAGCACCGGCATCGACGACGACGCCCGGGCCCGCACCAGCAGGTCGCCCATGGTGGGCATGTCCTCCAGGCCCCAGTAGACCTCCTCGCCGGTGTCGCAGCGGAAGGCGCCCAGGCGCACCGTGGTGGGTGAGGCGGCGAAGGTCTCCCAGTCGAAGGGGATGGATTCGTCGGGGGCGGAGGTGTGCAGGTAGATGTGCTCGGAGTTGAAGTAGCCCTTGCCGGTCACGAAGCTGCCCCAGCCGCCGGCCTGGGGATCGGTGGTCAGTCCCAGGTAGGCCTCACGGGTGCGCCAGGTGTCCCGGGAGACGAAGTTGCAGGTGTTGGTGCAGCCCGCTGAGATACCCCCGACCCAGGGGAAGGAGAGACCGGCCTCCAGCATGACGCGCACGAGGCCGGCCGTGTAGGCCCCGCGCATGCCGCCGCTCTCGAAGACGAGGGCGACGTCGTCGGGTCCGTGGGTGATGGGTGCGGGCCGGTGGTGAGGGTCGGAGACGGGGACGGGCCGTTGAACAGGGTCGGAGACGGGGACGGGCCGTTGAACAGGGTCGGAGACGGGGACGGGACGCGAGATCACGCCCGGGAGCCTATGGGTTCCATGGCGCCATCGCACGGGTGATTCCCGCCCCATGTCGGCCGAGCGGTCGGGAGAGTAGCGTGAGGCCATGACTTCCTCCAACGCGCTGCGCATTCTTGAGCCAATGACCATGCGCGGGCTGACCGCCCGCAACCGCCTGTGGCTGCCGCCGATGTGCATGTACTCGGTCGAGGCGCAGGACGGCATCGTCACCGACTGGCACGTGACCCACTACGCCAGCCGCGCGGTGGGCGGCTTCGGCACGGTCATCGTGGAGGCCACGGCAGTCACCCCGGAGGGGCGCCTGTCCCCCAACGACCTGGGGCTGTGGTCGGACGAGCAGGTCGCCGGCCAGCGCCGCCTGGTGGAGGCGATCCACGCCGGCGGGGCCGTGGCCGGTATCCAGATCGGGCACGGCGGGCGCAAGTCGGGGACCCCTCCGTGGCGCCCCAAGGTGGAGGGCGCGCGCACCGGCACCCTGGAGGGCTGGGAGCTGCTGGCCCCCAGCGCGATCCCCTTCCCCCAGCACGCGGTTCCCACCGAGCTGGACGAGGCCGGGATCGGTCGAATCGTGGAGGCCTTCGCGGCGGCCGCGCGACGCGCCGTCGAGGCCGGCTACGACGTCGTCGAGATCCACGGCGCCCACGGCTACCTCATCCACGAGTTCCGCTCCGCCCTGTCCAACCAGCGCACCGACTCCTACGGCGGCAGCGTCGAGAACCGGCAGCGCTTCCCGCTTGAGGTGGTGCGGGCCGTGCGCGAGGCCATCGGGCCGGAGACGGTGCTCGACATCCGCCTGTCGGCCTCGGACTGGGCCGAGGGCGGCGTCACCGGTGAGGAGACCGCCGCCTTCAGCCGCGAGCTGGTGGAGGCCGGCGTTGACGTCCTGCACGTCTCCAGCGGCGGGAACGTCCCGGCCGCGGTGCCGGTGGGACCCGGTTACCAGCTGCCGCTGGCCGAGCAGGTCAAGCAGGCCGTCACCGGCAGCGACGTCCCGGTGGTGGGCGTGGGTCTCATTGAGGAGGCGGCCCAGGCCGAGCAGGCGCTCATCTCCGGGCAGGCCGACGCGATCGCCGTGGGCCGGGCAGCCCTGCGCGACCCCTACCTGCCGCTGCGCTGGGCGGCCGACCTGGGGGTGCGCTCCTGGGAGGAGGCCACCTGGCCCATCCAGTACTGGCGCGGCACCTGGAGCTGAGCGGGGCTCCATCTGTCCCGTCCGCTCCGGTCACCCCTGGGCCGCCGGCCCTATCCGACGGCGTCGAGGTAGAGCCAGCGGCCGGCGCGGCGGGTGAAGCGGGAGCGCTCGCGCAGGGCGTCGTCCACCACTCCCCCGCGCCCGTCGCCGCTGCGGTAGGTGGCGGTGAACTCCACGATGCCGGTCTCGTCGTCCGCCCCGCCGTCGACGGTCTCATGGATGGTCAGTCCCGTCCACCGGGTCCCGGGGTGGCAGTAGGGCCCCTCGGGGCGGGTGCGCGGGTGCCAGGTGCGGAAGAGGTAGTCCTCGTCGCCGACGACGAAGGCCGTGTAGCGCGAACGCATAAGGGCCTGGGCGGTGGGCGCCGGGGCGCCGTCGTGGAGCGGCTCGCAGCACTGGGCGTAGGTGCGCCCGCTGCCGCAGGGGCAGGGGTCGGCGCCGTGCACGCCGGCGGCGCGGATCGGCGAGTCCGACCGGTCCCTGCGGCCGGCTCGCTTCCCCACCACGCTCAGGCCCCCTGCCAGTAGGCGTGCAGGGCCTGGGCGAGCCAGGGGCCGTCTTTGACGCCGCCCATTTCGCGGGCCGAGTGCATGCTGAGCAAGGGCACGCCGACGTCGACCGTGGTGATGCCGAGGCGGGTGGCGGTGATGGGGCCGATGGTGGAGCCGCAGGGCACGGCGTTGTTGGAGACGAAGTTCTGGCTGGGCACGCCGGCCGCGGCACAGGCCCGCGCCCAGATCGCGGCGCCCGCGGCGTCGGTGGCGTAGCGCTGCTGGGCGTTGATCTTGAGCAGGGGTCCGTGGTTGATGAGCGGCTGGACGGCCGGGTCGTGCAGGTGGGCGTAGGCGGGGTGGACGGAGTGCCCGGCGTCGGCGCTCACGCAGGTCGAACGGGCCAGGAGGGCCTCGAGGCCGTCACCGCTGACGCCCAGGACCCGGGCCAGGCGCCGCAGGAGCGTCTCGAGGAAGGGGCCGCCCGCCCCGGAGCGCGTGTCCGAGCCGACCTCCTCGTGGTCGAAGGCGACCAGGATGACGGGCTCAGCGGGCTGGGTCCCGGCGGCCGCGAGCGACTCAAGGGCGACCAGCCCGGCGTGGACGGAGGAGAGATTGTCCAGGCGGGAGGAGGCCAGGAACTCGCCGTCGCGGCCGAAGCGGGCGGGCGCCTGGGTGGGGTAGGTCAGGACATCGTGGCCGGCGAGCTCGGCCGGGTCGATGCCGGCGATCTCGCACAGGTGGGTCTCGACGGCATCCGCGGCGGCATCGGGTCCGGCCAGCGACCACAGGGGCAGCAGGTGGGTCTGGCGGTCCAGGTGGAGGGTGTCGTTGACGCTGCGGTCCAGGTGCGGGGCGATCTGGGACACGCGGGCGATGGGGCCGGTGCGCACGAGGTGGACGGCGCCGTCGCGGGTGGTCAGGCGTCCGGCCAGGCCCAGCTCGCGGTCGAGGAAGGAGGCGAGCAGGGGGCCGCCGTAGACCTCGGCGTTGATGAGCTGCCAGCCGGAGCGGACGAGGGCGGCGGCGGGCTTGAGCTTGAGGGCCGGGGAGTCGGTGTGGGCGCCGACGATGCGCAGGCCCACCCCCGGGGCGAGTGTCTCGGGCAGAGCCCAGGCGGCGATGGCGCCGTCACGGATGACGTAGCCGCGTCGCGGCAGGCTCTCCTCCCAGGTGATGGTCTCGTCGGCACGGGTGAAGCCGGCCTCCTCCAGGCGGCGGGCGACCTCGGCGGCGGCATGGTAGGAGCTGGGCGAGGCCGTGACGAAGTCGATGAGGGAGTCGGTGTAGGCGTCGTCGTCGCGCAGGATCGCGGCGGCACGGGCGGGGGCGCTGGTGGGCATGCTGGCGGCATCAGTCATGGCCCCAGTCTTCCACCGGTGCGCCCCACGCCCCGACCGACCTCCCAAGAAATCCCACCGCGAGGTAGGGCAGAATCGGGGTGTGAGCATCTCTCAGCCGGTCATCCCGCCCGCCTCGTCCACACCCGTGCGCGCCGTCCTGCTTGATGCCGACGGCGTCCTTCAGCTCATCGGCACCCCGTGGGGCGAGGCGCTCACCCGCGGCGGCGGCCCCGCCTTCGCCCAGGCCATGATCGATGGTGAGACCGACGCCCTGGCAGGTCGGGAGACCCTCACCGAGCTGCTGGAGCGGGTGGTGAAGGACCTGGGGCTGGAGCTGCGCGCATCGGACCTGTTGGAGATGTGGCACCGGGCCACGCCCGACCCCGTGGCCTGGCAGCTGGTGAGGGACCTGCGCGAGGCGGGTTACACCACGGTTCTGGCCACCAATCAGCAGTGGGAGCGTCGGGCCTGGATGCGCGAGGAGCTGGGCTATGACGGCCTGTGCGACATCGACGGCTACTCCTGCACGCTGGGGGTGGCCAAACCGGATGCCGCCTACTTCCACCGGCTGCTGGAGCTCGCAGGGGTGGAGGCGGACCAGGCCCTGTTCGTCGATGACAGCGCCACCAACATCGCCGCGGCCCACGAGGTGGGCTTGCGCACTATCCACCACCCGGCCGACGCCGGCGGCGAGCTGTTGCGCCGCGAGGTCGCCCAGGCCTGACGCCGGCCGCCTCTGCGCAGCACGGATGAGCCGGCGGGCCGTTGTTCCTCCTTTCGGAACTTGCCCATCCGGCGCGGTCGGGGAAGACTCCCCCTGACAGGAGCGTTCACAGGGAAGGACACCTCATGGCAGGAACCGCGACGGACGACCGGGCCCCCGGGACCACCACCGCTGAAGGAGCTGCGTCCACCGTCGAGTCCTCCGCCTCCACGACCCGCCGCGCCCCGGAGGTCTTCCTGCGCCTCATCACGGCGATCCACTTCCGTCCTGCCGGGCTTCGTACGCCGTCGGCTGCCGGTGACCTTCATCGGCTACGCGATCATCAACGGCTCCGCCTTCTTCCTGGACATCACCTGCCTGTGGGTGTTCTACAACCACCTTCACTGGTTCTATCCCGTGGCGGTCACGGTCGGCTACGCCATCGCGGCCATCTACTCCTTCCTGCTCAACCGGTGGCTGAACTTCCAGGCCCACGGGCACGTCGTCCAGCAGGGGGCGGGCTACATGGCCGGGGTCGTCAGCCAGTACGTCATCTTCATCCTGGGGCTGTCCTCACTGCTGCACTGGTTCGGGGTCAACGCCGAGCTGGCGCGCGTCATCTCGGCCTGCTGCGAGGGCATCTACCTCTACGTGTTCATCCGGCTGTGGGTGTTCCGCGGGGTGCCGGAGCCCGAGGAGCAGTCCCAGTAGGTACCCGATCGGGGACGTCCTTCTTCGACGAGGACTGCGTTGTCCTCCAGATGACTGGGGTCCGGCCTCAGTCGTCTGGAGGACAAGTACGTTCTGGGCGGGAAACGCAGTTCCCGATTCAGGGCGCCACGGCTCCTGAGACGCTCGCCCGGGCGGGAGTCCGGGGACTGGCCGCCCTGGCGGCGATGGCGGGCTGATGGAGGATGTCTGGCGGCTCGCCGGTGCCCCTGCGCGAAGGGACACCCAGGTACCGCGCCCTCACCAGGAGGCGCGAGTCGTCTCGGTGGGGCCGTCGAGCTCGGTGAAGCCGGCGTCGGTGACGCTGACGGGCCGGGTGGTGGTCTCCCACTGCTCCCGACTGGGCACGACGACGCGCACCCGGTATCCGTCGTCGGCCCAGGCCCGCCTCATGGCGGGGGCCATGGCGCTGCTCTCCCAGGCCAGCTGGGCGGCGTGGCCGCACTGGGCGGCCAGCTTGCCCGAGGTCATCTCGTGCAGGGGGGTCACCTCGATCGTCACGAGGGCCCCGGTGGAGGCCGACGCCGCCGTGAGCGCGATCCGCTCGGCCGCGGCCGGATCCTGGGCGACGCGCGCAGTGATCTCGGCGGGCGGCGGGGGCAGCTCGTCACCGGGCGGGAAGTGGGTGCCCTCCACCTGGGTCTTGGCCAGGGCCCCGGGCAGGGGGCGCACCGGCCCGGGCACGAAGGCGCGGGCGGCCGCCTGCCCCCAGCCGGCCGGGCCGTCCTGGGTGACGGTGACGCCGTCGATGTCCTGGACCTCCTCCCAGCGCTTACCGCGGGCCCGACGCACGAGCTTGCGGATGCGCCCGTCGCGCCAGTAGTCGACGGCCGGGTTCCACGGCCCGCCGGGGGCGGCGGCGGGTGAGGCCAGGAGGGAGACGACGGCGCGCGCGGCCGCCTCGGCGACGTCGATCCTCCGGGGCGGGTGGACCTTGTCGTAGCGCACGGCGATCTGCATACCCCAGGGCACGGTGTGGTCCGGGTTCCCGGACAGGGAGGGCAGAGGCTGCGAGGACAGGAACGGCGAAGACGGCGAGGCGGAGTGCGGCACGGGCAGGAGCCTACGGGGTCGCGATCGACGGCGTCAGGTCCCGCCGGATCCCCACCTCCTGCAGGGCTGCTGGAGCGACAGCGCCGTTCGAGGGAAGCGATCAACCGCACCTTTTCCCACCCGACGGCCGATAAGCCAGAGGTGAAGATCCTCCTGGGGCAGGAGATGAATCCAGCGGCGAGTCGTTTAGGTTGCCGTCATGCCACCACATGTTCCATCCACCGGCCCCGGTCCCCTTGGCTCGCCGCCGCCGACCGTGCCACCCTCCCACCCCCGGATGTTCAACGGCGCGACCGTTCACGGCATCAAGGGCATCCGCAAGCTGCGTCACCCCGCCGAGATCCCACTCCTGATCGCGACCAGCATGGCGACTGCACTGGCCTACCTGGTATGGATCGCCCTGGTGATCTGGCTGGTCGCCGTGCCTGAACCCACCGGTCTGGGGGCTCAGGTTCGCGACTTCTTCCTCAGCCAGGAGAACAGCGGCGCACAGTTCCTCCTGCTGGTGCCCCTCATCCCGATCATCCTGTGGGTGGCGCGCGCGATGCTGTACGCCAAGCTCCGCGCGACCGCGGTCCAGATGAGTCCCACCCAGTTCCCGGAGGGCTATCGGATGGTTGTCGAGGCGGCCCAGCAGTTCGGCCTGCGCCGGGTCCCCGATGCCTACGTGACCATGGGCAACGGTCAGATCAACGCCTTCGCGGCCGGCCACGGCTACCGGCGTTTCGTGGTCGTCCACTCCGACATGTTCGAGATCGGTGGCCGGGCCCGCGACCCTGAGGCGCTGCGCTTCGTGATCGGGCACGAGGTCGGGCACCTCGCCGCGGGCCACATCTCCATGCTGCGCCTGCTGTTCGTCACCCTCGGCCTCAACGTCCCGCTTCTGGGCAAAGCGCTGGTTCGGGCCCAGGAGTACACGGCGGACAACCACGGCTACACCTACGCGCCTGCGGGCGTGCCCGGGGTCGTGGGGGTGCTCTCCGGCGGCAAGTACCTGGGTGCCGAGGTCAACACCCACGCCCTGGCGGATCGCGCCACGCGGGAGAAGGGACTGTGGCTCCACATGACCGTCTGGCGGTCCACGCACCCGGTCATCACCTGGCGTGCCCACGCCCTGCGCGACCGCACCCGCCCGGGGCGGATCATGATCCGTCCGCCGGAGTTCACGGCGTGGTTCCCGCCGCCGGCTCCCAGCGGCAGCGGGCCGTCCGGTTCGTGGCCGACGCCGGAGCAGATGCTCGCGGTGCTGGACTCCACCTCCTCGGCCGTGCCCAGCGAGGAGCAGTTCGGTCGCTACCCCGGTGTGGTCTATGAGGTCCCTCGCGATGAACTGCGCTGGGCCTCCCCCGTTCCCGTGCCCGTTCCGGTGGCAGCCGCGTCTGTCGGACAGGGCGCCCTCTCAGCACCCCCGAGCGCGGCCGGTTCCACCGGGCCGCAGCAACCCGGCCCCTACGGGTATGCCTCACCGGCAAGCCCCGTGCAGGACCGACACGTGGACTACCCGGGGGCGACGCCCACTGAGGCAACGGCTCAGGACACCCCGCGCTCCGAGACCGACTCCTACTGAGCCCGGTCGGGCGGGGCGAGCCCTTTCAGTTCGGGGCGACAGCTCCGGCCGCCGTCGTGAAGGAGTCCAGGGCCTCCCCCAGCTCCGCGAAGTTGTCGGCGACCTGAGTGGCTTGGCAGCGGGCGGCGAGGTCGTCGAGCTCGGCCAGGCGACGCCCCACGGACTCGACCACGCCGGAGGCGGCACTGGAGAGCTCTGCGGCCGTGGCGGGCAGCTCCGGGTCGCTCGACGCGGCCGAACCGGTCCACAGCATGAGGAGCTGGTTCGGGATCGTCATCATGCGGCTGGCCTCGCCGATGTAGGCGACCGCCTGGGCTGCGAGGGCGCGGTGGGCCTGAGCCTGACGCTCCATCTCGGCGATGCCCTCACGCAACGACTCGATGAGGTCGGGGATGGCCTGCGCCGAGTACTGCGGGTCTCCGACGCCGTCGATGAGCTCGACGGTGAACAGGGAGGTGATGGTGGTGTGCAGACGGGCCAGGGCGATGCGGAAGCGGGTGCGGGCGCCGTTGGTGTCGAGCTGGGCCAGGGTGTCGACGAGCCTCGCCACGAGGGGGCTGACCAGAACCTGCATCTGGGTCCACAGGTCCAGCAGGTCGGCCAGGGGCTTGACCCTGGGGTCGGAGCGGTCCAGGGCGGCGATGTGCTCGACACTCAGGCGAGGGTCCTCCAGGGTCCGGGTCAGTCCCTTCCCCGCGGCCTTGAGTGAGGCGGAGAGCTCGGCGAGCTGCTGCTGACCGGACATCCACGAGTCGAGCCCGGCGGCGATCCTGGTGACCGAGTCGAGCATGACGCGCAGGTCCCCGGTGGCGTCGGGGCGCACCGGGATGCCGTCGGAGAGCTCCTCACGACGCGCCACCTCCGCCGGCAGGGCCGTGTTCTGGAACTCCTCGTAGAGGACAGGCCCGCTCCGGCCAGCATCTCGGCGATGCGGCCCAGCCCCTCCTCGGCCGCCGCCCGGCGGTTGGCCCCGCCATCGATGGCCTGGTCCTCTGTGGCGCGGGCGTCGCGGTAGATGGCACAGGCGGTGTCGAACAGGTCGGAGCACACCGGTCGGGTGCGCACCGAGAGGTAGCCGCCGTCGGACAGCGGGGTGACGGTGGCGAAGACGTCGTACTCGCTGCCGTCGGCGGCGAGGTTGCGCACGTAGGCGGCGAAGGGGCTGCCGGCCTTGAGGGTGTCCCACATGGCCTTGAAGGCACCACCGGGCATCTCCGGGTGGCGAATGATGTTGTGCGGGGCGCCGGAGAGCTCATCACGCCGGTAGCGCGAGAGCTCGATGAAGACGTTGTTCGAGTGGCGGATGACACCACGCGCGTCTGTGGTGGAGAAGAAGAGCTGGTCAACACCCACCTCATGAACGGCTCCGGTGACCTGCGGCATAGGCAACTGCTCCTTGGGAGAGATCGGGGGCTGGCGGCATCCGGCGCCCTGAGCCGGACAACCACCACCTTCCGCCCGTTGATTAACGGTTGGACGGCTGAACAATACATGGCACTTCGGGGACAACACCCGAGGGGAATCAACACAAAAGGATTGCCTATATGTTTAAAATGCGTCAGAAATTAACATTATTTTCCCTCTTGAGAATAGAGTTTCTCCAGCCTCGGAAAAACGAAACAAATTCCGCAACTAGATTCCCAGAATATTCTCAGGTACATTGAAGTGCTCCCTCAGGAGCAGTGGGTTACATAGTGACCGCCGCCGGACGGAACTGGTCGCGAGGGTTGGGGAGCCCAATGACCGATCGGATTTCGAGGCCGCCCGAGTTGATAGGGAGCTCGGCGCGAGCCGCTCTGGCGAAGGAGGGTTGATTCTCCTCTGGAATATGGGATCCAGGGGCGATGCCACCCTCAACGACAGGGGCCTGTGGGGCTCGGAGCAGTCCGAGACCCACAGGCCACGTCGTTCTTCTGCATCATTGACATCAATGCATCATCATTGCATCGGTTTCTTCCCCACACTCCCCTATCGAATAAGGCGGGGAAGCAGACGGACACCGATTGCCATGACGACGAGCTCCACCAACGTCTGAGCCACCACCACAATCGGCGCCATCCCCATGGAATCGGGCAGCGCGAGAGCCAACGGCAGAACCACCAACGAGTTACGGGTGGTCCCGGAGAAGGCGAGAGCCAGGCGCTCCTGGCGTCCCTGGTGAGCCATGCGCCCGGCGACATCTCCCACAGCCGGCATCACCAGAGCGAAAGCCACGAAGAGGGGAACAACCCGGGCGACGACGTCGGGCCGGGAGGCGACGTGGGGAACCTGGGAGGCGACGACGAGCAGCAGGGTCGCCATCATGAGTGGAACCATGAGCGCCGTCGCCGCTGAAGCGAGCCGGTCGGCGGACCGGACCCGGGGTGCGGCGCGCCGTGTGAGGATCGATAGCCCCATGGGCAGTGCAATCATGAGGACGAAGGCCTGCGCGAAAGGCCGCCAGCTGATACCGCCGCCCTGAGCCCCGGGTGAGCCGGCAGCGAGGGCCAGCCACAGCGGCAAGACGAGGGCCTGGAGGAGCATGAGCACCGGAGATGCCGCCAGGATGCGTGACCATGCGCCGCCGGCCAGTCGGGTGAAGACCATGACGTAGTCGACGCAGGGCGCCAGGAGCACCAGGAGGGTGCCGACCAGGAGCCCCGACTCATCGGCGACCAGTCGGGACAGAGGCAGGACCACCGCCGGCACCACGAGGAAGTTGACCGCCACAAGCGCCGCCATGAACCGGGCATCGGCGAAGGCGGCCCGCAGGCGATGGAAGGGGACACCGAGAAAGGTCGTGTACAGCAGCGCGACCAGCACCGGGGAGACAGCCGCCTCCAGAAGGCTGCTGGCTGCGGGAGCCGCCAGCCCCAGGACGGCGCCGGCCACGAGCGCACCCAGGTACAGGACCACCTGGTGGTGCTCCATCCACGCGACCACCGGGGCCTGATCGTCTGCGCCCTCCATGACGGAACCGTATCGCGACCAGACGGGACGGTGACCGCTGCCGGAGGTCTACACCTCCAGGGAGTAGCCCGTCACCGGTCCGGCGGTGTTGGGCTGCCACCCCAGTGCCGGGGCGACATGCTCTGCGAAGGCCTGCAGGATGTGGAGGTTGAAGTCGACGCCGAGCTGGCTGGGAATGGTGAGCATGAGGGTGTCGGCGGCATGGAGCGCCTCGTCGCGGGCGAGCTGCTCGATGAGGACGTCGGGCTCGGCGGCATAGGTGCGCCCGAAGGTCGACTGCAGGCCGTCGATGACGCCGATCTGGTCGTGGGAGTCCTCGCCGCGCAGCGCGAAGAACTTCCGGTCGACCTCGGAGACGATCGGGAAGATGGAGCGCGAGACGCTCACGCGCGGGGTCCAGTTGTGGCCGGCCTCCTTCCACGCCTCGCGGTAGCGGCGGATCTGCTCGGCCTGAAGGTGGGAGAAGCCCTCGCCAGTGGCCTCGGTCAGGAGGGTCGAGCTCATGAGGTTCAGACCTGGCGGGCGGTCCACTCGGCGGTCTCCCGCGAGCCGGCGCCCCACCACAGGCGGCGGTCCACGCCGGGGGCGTGCGGCTCGATACGCAGGCGGGAGCTGGCGCCGGGTGCCATGCCACCGCTGGTGTCGAGGTCCGCCTGCGGGACGCCCCGGACGGCGTCGAGGAACTGGGCGGTGTGGGCGTGGGCGACGTCAGCCCCGCGCGGGTCGACGCCGCCGGTGTAGCCGAAGGTCTCCCAGCCGCGGCGGGCCTGCTCCGGCGAGCCGCGGGAGATGCCAATGGCAATGCGCTGGTCGGTGAGCAGGTCGAGGGCGGCAACCTCCTCAGCCAGGTAGAGCGGGTTCTCATAGCGCATGTCTGAGTTATGGCGTTGGACGGAACACCTATTGCTTGCGGGCACGCGCAGCCCGCAGTCCGTTGGCGATGACGACGACTTCGGCGACCTCGTGCACGAGGACGACCGCTGCCAGGCCGAGCACGCCGGTGATCGCCAGCGGCAGCAGCACAGTGATGATCGCCAAGGACAGCACTATGTTCTGGTTGATGATCCTGCCGCCGCGGTGGGCGTGGCGCAGAGCCTGCGGGATGAGGCCGAGGTCGTGGCCGGTGAAGGCGACGTCGGCGGACTCGATCGCGGCGTCGGAGCCGGTCGCGCCCATCGCGATGCCCACGGTCGCCCCGGCCAGGGCGGGCGCGTCGTTGATGCCGTCGCCGATCATCGCGGTCGGCGACGTCTCCGAGAACCCGGCGACGATGCGAGCCTTGTCCTCGGGACGCAGCTCGGCGTGCACGTCGCCGATCCCGGCCAGCTTCGCCAGCGCAGCAGCGGTGCGGAAGTTGTCGCCGGTGAGCATGCTCACCTTGACGCCCTGGTCGCGCAGGGTCCGCACGACCTCGGGGACCTCGGGGCGCAGCTCGTCGCGGACGCCGATCGCCCCGGCCAGGAAGCCGTCGACGGTGACGAGCACGCAGGTCTGCCCCTCGGCCTCCAGGTCCTCGACCCGGGCCTTGAGCGGACCGGCGTCGATCCAGCGCGGACTGCCCACCGCCACCCTGCGGCCGTCGACCAGGCCACCGATGCCGTGCCCGGCCTCCTCGGCCACGTCCTGCGCGGCGGGGGTTCCCCGGCCCGCGGCGGCGATGGCGGCGGCGAGTGGGTGCGTCGAGTGCTGCTCCACGGCGGCAGCCCAAGCAAGCACCTGCGCATCGTCGAACCCATGGGCGGCGACGATGGCGGTTACCTCGGGCCGGTTGCGGGTCAGAGTGCCGGTCTTGTCCACGGCCAGGTGCCGGATGCCGCCGAGGCGCTCGAAGGCGGCCCCGCTCTTGATGACGACGCCGAACTTGGTCGCCGCGCCGATCGCGGAGACCACGGTGACGGGCACCGCGATCGCCAGCGCGCAGGGGCTGGCCGCGACGAGGACGACCAGGGCGCGGGTGATCCAGGTCTCCGGGTCGCCGAGCAGGGACCCGAGCACACCGACGAGGACGGCGAGGACCATCACGCCGGGCACCAGCGGGCGGGCGATCCGGTCAGCGATCCGGGCTCGGTCGCCCTTCTCGGCCTGGGCCTGCTCTACCAGCTCCACGATCGTGGTCAGCGAGTTGTCGGTGCCCGCGGCGGTCGCCTCGACCTCCAGCACGCCGGCGCTGTTGATCGCGCCCGCCGACACCGCTTCTCCGGGCGCGACCTCGACCGGGATCGATTCACCGGTGATCGCCGAAGTGTCCAGGCTCGACCGGCCCGAGCGGACCAGCCCATCGGTCGCGACCCGCTCGCCAGGGCGGACCAGCAGCACGTCGCCGACGGCGATCTCCCTGGCCGGGACCGAGGCGGAGGTCCCGTCACGCAGCACGGTCGCGGTCTCCGGCACGAGCTTCAGCAGCGCGCGCAGCCCGCCGCGGGCGCGGTCCATCGCCTTGTCCTCCAGGGCCTCGGCGATCGAGTAGAGGAACGCCAGCGCGGCCGCCTCCTCGACGTAGCCGAGGATCACCGCGCCCACGGCGCTGATCGTCATCAGCAGCGCGATCCCGAGCTTGCGCTTCACAACGAGATTCCGGATCGCACCGGGCACGAACGTGTACGCGCCCAGCAGCAGGCCCGCCCAGAACGCGACCAGCGCCGCGATGTGCAGCCCCGACCACTCCAGCGCCAGGCCGGTGCCGAACGCGACGCCGGAGAGGATCGGCACGACCAGGCCGGGATCACGCCACCACGGGCGCTCTGCCTCTTCTGCCTCGTCCGCGGGGCTGGTCGTTGGCTCGTCGCAGCCGCAGGCGGCGCTCACGAGGCGTCCCCCGAACTGCTCGCGGCGCAGCAGCCCGGCACCGAGCAGGCCGGGTCGATGCACGGCGCGCTCTCGTCCACGGCGAGGGTCACATCGACCAGTGCCGTCAGCGCCGCGGCCAGGTGCGGGTCGGCGATCTCGTAGCGAGTCTGGCGGCCCTCGGGCTCGGCGACCACGATTCCGCAGTCGCGCAGGCAGGTCAGGTGGTTGGACACGTTCGAGCGGGTCAGCCCCAGCTCGCGCGAGAGCACCGCGGGGTGGCTCGGGCTGTCGAGCAGGGACATCAGGATGCGGGAGCGCGTCGGGTCGGCCATGGCCCGGCCGAGCCGGTTCATGACGTCAAGACGCGAAGCAATGGTCAGCATGCACTGAACTATACAGCAGCCGCTGACCTAATGTCCAGTTGTCGCGGCTGCCGCACGCGCTGCGCGCGCTTGCCCTCGTGAGGCGTGATCACCTCTTGCGCCAGCGGGGCCACTTCGGCATCCCGCGGCCCTTCCAGGTCTCCACGAGACCCGCAACCCAGCTGACGGACGCGAAGAGCCCGTAGCCGGCCCCGGCGAGACCAGCGCCGACCACGAGCCACCGGCCGATGCCGAGCCACACGCTCCCGTCCACGTCCAGCGCCCACTGAACACCCGTGATGAGCCCGGCGATGCCCATCCAGAGACCGGCGACGACCACGGCCACCGGCAGGAGAACGAGGCACATCGCGGCGGCGGCGGACCAGAGCTGTCGCGCCTCCAGCTTCGCCGTCGCGGCGATGATCCGCTCCGCCCGCGCGTTCGAGGCGTCGAGGCTCGCGGTCATCGTGGCCGAAGCCTCCCCGGCGACCTGCTCGACAGCCTTCTCGACCCGTTCCTCGGTGCGCTTCTCGATCCGCTGGACCGCGCCGCCGACCTGGCTCACGAGCTTCTGGTTCGCTGTGACCTGCGCCTTCAGACCCTCAATCGCCGAGGCCGTAGCCGCGCGATTCTTCTGCGCCTCCGCGACCAAGCTCCGCGAAGCGGCGTTCAAGCTCTCGCCGTTGAGACTCTGCGCGAACTCGCCGAGCGTGCTCGCGATCTCGTTCTGCCTGCTCTCGATACTCGCGATCCTCGCGGACACGTCGCTGGAGGGCGAGGAGGTCGACGCCGGGGCCGTGATCCGCTCCAGCCGCCTCGTCGTCTCCTCGTCCATGACCTTCACGAACCCCGCGAGCTTCTTCTGCTGTTCGGTCAGCGTGGCGATCCTCGTGTTCTGCGCCTCGACGGCGGCGAGGATCGAGGTCAACAGCTCCATCGTCTCCGGACTGCCGAGCTGCTGCTGCGACTGCTCGGGCTCGTTCTGCTGCTTCAGCCTGTCGAGCGCTGCGCTCATGTTCCTTCTCCTTCTGCTGCTGGTGGTAGTCGAAGAACGCCTGCGCGCCCTCCGGGGTGAAGTCCGCCGAGAGGGCGCTCGCGCGCTTGCGGCGCTCGGCGCGGCCGGACTCGCCGCGGCGATCCTCGATGTAGAGCGTCCAGGTCTCTTGCCCGGCGCGCTTGCCCTTCTTGCTGACGGGGCTGTGCAACCGCATCCGCGGCACCCGCTCCCCGTCATCGCCGAGCCGCTGGTTCTGCTCCTCGATCACCGAGACCAGACCGGCCTTGTCCACCGCCCGGGGATCGGCCAGCGCCGCGCTCATCCGGTCGCCCATCTCGCGGTCGAGCGATCCCTCGGCGAAGTCCTCGCGGCGCAGCTCCCAGTCCTTCGGTGCGTGCTCCAGCCGCTTCACGACCGAGAGCCCGTGTTCTCGCATCAGCTGGTCGTTCGCCGACTGGACGCCGCGCTGATTCCCGGCCTTGCGGTCGTGGAACGTGCGATAGTCCGAGAGCGCCTTCCCCGTCCGGTTGTTGTGGTTGATGACCAAGATGTGGTTGTGCGGCTTCTTGCCCCGCCCATCCACATGACTGACTACGAGGCAGTCGGAATCCGGGTGCATCTTCTTCGCGAGCTGATAACCAAGATCGTTCACCCGCTGCACGTCCTCCGGACTCTTCGGGTCGAACTCCTCGTCGCTGAACGACTGGCGGTAATGCACCGCCTCGACCTCGCGCGTCGTGTTCTGCGTGAGCGACCGAGCGCGCGCCGAGAACGCGCCGGGGCCTCCCGGCACATCGCACGTGATCGCGATGCCCCGCTCGTCCTCCTTGCCACGGATATAGCGCTCCGTGTCGGCGGCGCTGGCGCTCGGGCTGTAGTGCGTGGTGCTCATGAGGCCGCCCGATCCCCGAGCAGGGCGCGGACCTCGCGCAGCAACTCGATCAGCTCGGGCACCTCCGCCGACAGCGCCACTGACTCACCAGCCCGCGCCCGGCGGTCGAGGTCGTTGACGTTGATCGCCAGCGGGCGAATCTGCGCGGCTAGCTCGCGAGCATCCGCCGACGCCTGCACCCGCGCCTCGACCCCGAGCAGGTGCGCGGCCACGGCGGCGTCCAACTCCTCGCTCCGAGAGGCGTGGAGGGCATCCCGGACGACGGTCCGCACCCACGTGCTCGGAGCCAGCCCGAGCCGCTTCGCACGAGTGCGAAGCGCCGCGAGCGTCTCCTCTCCGAAGTCGGTATCGAGCTTCGCGCGGCCCCCACGACGACGCTTCGCGCCGCCGTGACTCTGACGCACAGCCTCCGCATCAGCCCGACCGGTGTTCACCTGGGAGTCGGTCTGCTGCTCCACCTGTACGCCAGAGTGGCAAGCAGTAGCCGTGTCGGACATTTCGCTGGCGCTCATGTCCTCCCCGGCTGCTTGCGAGGGGCCTCCGGCCCCCTCGACCCCCTGGAAGAGCGCATCGCGTTCGGTGCTCATGCGGCACCTCCGATCAGCGCCAGCGGCACGTCAGGGCTCCGCACCGCGAGCCCGCCCAGCAGCTCAGCAACCGCGCCCTCAGCGTCATGTTCCCCCGAGGTCTCCGGACCGTAGGTCAGCTCCCGCGACCCGACGTTCTGGTGATACGCGTTGCCGTACATGCCGGGCGTGTGTGCGGCGGTCGGGATGCTGCACTGGTGCCACTCGTAGGGCTCGATCTTCCCAATGTGCTGCACGAGGTAACGATTGATGTCGTCGGCACGATAGACCTTCACGACCGAGGCCAAGCGGCGGATGAACTGGTCCAACGCCTCGTCCACGTTGCCCTTCTGGCGGGCGTAGTAGAAGAACTCGACAGGCTCGATCGTCGCCGTGATGACGATAAGGCGCGGGGCCACCTCGCCCTTGTTCTTGTACCGAGCCTTCGCAGGCGAGGCGTTGTACGGATCAAGCAGCAGCAGCCAGTCGTTCGCATCCATCGCCGAGGCCCGCAGATCGTCCAGCAGCAGCACCTCCTCGCCTCGCCAGTCATCAAGCGGGTTCCCCGTCGCGGCCCGGTAGACCTGCCACCGCTCGCCGTGCGCGTTCGCCGCGTTGATCGCCTCGGTGATGAAGTCCGTGGAGAACCGGGTCTTGCCGATCCCGGCATCCCCATGGACGAACACCACGTGCGTCGAGAACTCACCGGCGCGGAGCTTCGCCGCCGCCCGGTATGCGCGGCGCTGGCCGTAGGCCGACAGCGCGTCGTCGATCTCCCGCTGATGCCGCGAGTAGATGTCGAACAGCTCGTCCGTGAGCATGATCTGATCCCGCGTGAACTCGCCCTGGAGCACGCGCTCGCGCATGTCCTCGAAGTTCTCGGCGACGACCTTCTTCTTCACGTGCGCGCGCCCCTTGAGCCAGGTCTCCCGACGCTGGGCGTCGATCCCGAGGTAGTCAGGCCCACGCACCGTAGCGACCTCCGAAGGCGCGTATTGGTGCTTGTCCGCGTACTTCACGTGCGTCAGATACGACAGCATGTTGTCGTAGGCGTACCGCCCGCGGCCCGGCTTCTCGACGTACTGGGGCTCGACGCCGATGCCGAACGCGAGCCGATCCAGCGGTGCGCTCTTCGCACGGCTGGCGAACTTGATGACCGCGTGCAGGTGATCGGGCTTCGGCTCGATCACCAGAGCCTTCTCCGTGTCGCTCCAGACCTCGCGCTCGTCCTTGTCATGCACGATGCCGTAGGCCTCGACGACCTCGCAGCCGGTGGCCTCGAGCCGCTGCACCACGTAGGCGAGGATCGCCTCGGCTCCCTGCTGGAGCAGCGCGGCCCCGTTCGGGTCCTCGGCAGCCCAGGTCCAGTACGACGGATCGAGGTACTGCGCGAGCCCGATGCTCGTCGGGTTGTTCTCCTGCTTAGCCACGGCGACCACCCCCGCCGCGGACAGCGCGGAGGGCCTCAGAGAGAGTGCGGCGCCTAAATGACCCCCTATTGACCCCCAAATGAGACCCAAAATGATCCCACGAGGCCACGCGACGGAGCGCGGGCGTCGGCGACGGCGACGGCGATCTCGACGGACTCCTCCAGCACGGAGCGGAGCACGCCGAGGTCGTAGAGACGTGCCTCGGACTCGGCGAGGGAGGGGTCGCCCTGTCGCCAGCGGAAGCCGTTCACGTGGTCGAAGGCGGCGGAGTTGGCGCTCATCAGTGACCACCGCCCATCACGGCGGCGACCGCGGCGCGCTGTCGCGGGGTCAGGGGCGTGCGAGCCAGGCGTTCACCGGCCAGACGACCAGCAGCACGAGCGGCGGCGATGACGGGATCGAGGCCGTCTGCCTGCGGAGAAGGAGTGGAGCCCTGATCGAGGCCAGGGCGGTCGAGCGCGGATGCGCGGGGAACGTCGATAACGACAGACATCGGAAGTCCTCAGACATGAGTATCTTCCGGTTCCCCGCCACGGTAATTGGGCTGTTTGACCGACTACTCATCCGGGAGCAGAACCCCGCGCTTCTAAGTCGCGGCCCCGGTGGGATCTTCTTGTCTGCAACCATTCTCCCACGAGTCGACTCACCATTGCAATGACGAGTCGACTCATGAGTCAGTCGCGACGCGGCTCTATCCGAATCAGGTCGGGGTCGAATTTCACGTGACCGGGCGTGATGGGCTCGATGGTCACCGTCACCAGCTCGTCCACGAGCATCCGGCGGCGGTCCACGTCCAACACCTTCCACTTCGCCTCGACCACCTCGCGGCGCTCCGCGGTGCCGACCGGCTCCTCGACGTCCGCGAGCAGCTTCGCCGCCGCCGACACCGAACGGTCGAGCAGCTCCGCGTCGATCTCGTCGATGCGGGCCTTCACGTCGTTGATCGCTGCCGTTATCTCCAGGACCGGCTGATGGATGTCGCGCAGCAGCGGGCTCAGCTCCTTCACCCGATCGACCAGGGCGTTCCGCTCCGTCAGCAGCTCCTCGCGATCCGGCCCATCGTCCTCCTGTGGCATCACGAGGTCGTGCACGACCACCGGGGCCTGATCGCCTGCGCCCTCCATGACGGAACCGTATCGCGACCGGACGGGACGGTGACCGGTGCCGGAGGTCTACGCCTCCAGGGAGTAGCCCGTCACCGGTCCGGCGGTGTTGGGCTGCCAGCCCAGTGCCGGGGCGACATGCTCGGCGAAGGCCTGCAGGATGTGGAGGTTGAAGTCGACGCCGAGCTGGCTGGGGATGGTGAGCATGAGGGTGTCGGCGGCATGGAGCGCCTCGTCGCGGGCGAGCTGCTCGATGAGGACGTCGGGCTCGGCGGCATAGGTGCGCCCGAAGGTCGACTGCAGGCCGTCGATGACGCCGATCTGGTCGTGGGAGTCCTCGCCGCGCAGCGCGAAGAACTTCCGGTCGACCTCGGAGACGATCGGGAAGATGGAGCGCGAGACGCTCACGCGCGGGGTCCAGTTGTGGCCGGCCTCCTTCCACGCCTCGCGGTAGCGGCGGATCTGCTCGGCCTGAAGGTGGGAGAAGCCCTCGCCAGTGGCCTCGGTCAGGAGGGTCGAGCTCATGAGGTTCAGGCCCTGGCGGGCGGTCCACTCGGCGGTCTCCCGCGAGCCGGCGCCCCACCACAGGCGGCGGTCCACGCCGGGGGCGTGCGGCTCGATACGCAGGCGGGAGCTGGCGCCGGGTGCCATGCCACCGCTGGTGTCGAGGTCCGCCTGCGGGACGCCCCGGACGGCGTCGAGGAACTGGGCGGTGTGGGCGTGGGCGACGTCGGCTCCGCGCGGGTCGACGCCGCCGGTGTAGCCGAAGGTCTCCCAGCCGCGGCGGGCCTGCTCCGGCGAGCCGCGGGAGATGCCGATGGCGATGCGCTGGTCGGTGAGCAGGTCGAGGGCGGCGATCTCCTCGGCCAGGTAGAGCGGGTTCTCGTAGCGCATGTCGATGACGCCGGTGCCGACCTCGATGCGCTGAGTGCGGGCGCCGGCCGCGGAGAGCAGCGGGATGGGGCGGCGGCCTGGCGGGCGTAGTGGTGGACGCGCCAGTAGGCGCCGTTGACGCCGATCTCGTCAGCGCCGACGGCGATCTCGACGGCCTCCTTGAGCGCCTGGCGGGCGTCGGGGTCGCCAGGGCCGCGACCGTGTCCATAGTGTCCGAAGCTGAGAAACCCGAATGCTTTCATGCAACCTTCAACTACGCGCTCCGTCGGATCATTCCGGCCAACCGCGCGATTCAGGTCACCCCGCCCTCAGGCGCCGCACACCCTCAGCGCCGGCAGCGCACCTGACAGCGCCCTCGAGCGCACGGCACACCCAGCCAGCGGGGAACGGCCTCCTTGTAGTCGAGGTAGTCCTGCCCGAACCTCTCCTCCAGAGCCTTCTCCTCGGCCGGGATCTGGTGGCGGTCGATGAGCCAGACGAAGCCGGCCAGCGGGATCAGCGCGGACGGGCTCCTGCGCGCGATCGCGTGCGAGAGCAGCAGGCCCGTCAGGCCCAGGTACATGGGATTGCGCGTCAGCCGGTTGGGGCCGTCCACAACGAGGTGCTGAGCCCGCTCGACCCTCACTGGGTCGACCGTGGTGCGGTGGCGAAGAAAGTTACCCGCGCTTCCGGCAAGCAGGCACAGCGAGCCTCCGACGACGGCGGTGGCCGCCGCCACCGACGCGGGCGTCACTGTCCGACCACGAGTCATGGCGCCCTGCGCCGCGCCCGCCATCGCCAGCAGCACTGCCGGGGGCGGTCGCCTGATGATCTGTTCCCTCACCAGGCCATCCTCTCATCCGCAGAGCCCGACGGCGCACCGGACTCGACCCACGAGAACGCTCAGGGCCACCGGAGGACCTCGACCAGCATCCTTCCAGTGATTTATCGATCAACTTCACGGTTGGTTTCGCCGCCCGTCACCTCGCCCCCGGTGAACAATGGCCGGGCGGTTCCATCCGCTTCGACGGGCTCAGCCCGTCGGGGCGGCGGCCCGCTCCCCCTCCCCCGACACAAGGCGAGAACAGCGATGAAGCAGCCAGCCAGGACAACCATTCTCACCCTGTGGTGCGCGCTCGCCACCGCCCTCGCCCTGTCCCTGTCCATCACCGCGCCCGCCGTCGCCCTTGACCCGGGAGGCCGGGAGGAGGCCCTGCCCACCACACCGCCACCCACCCCCAGCGTGCCGAGCGTCGGAACCACCGTCCTGAGTGACGGCACCCCTGTCGGCATCGTCGTGGCCGGCGGCAACGGCGGCCTGCTGCACGTCGTGGACCTCAATACCCGCACACTGAGGTCGCGCGAGCGGCTCGTCCCGGAGAACACCGACGTGCAGCCCTGGGAGTTCGCCACGTTGTCGAACCGGCACGTCATGCTCGCCAGCGGCGGCGGACAGCTCTTCGAGATCGATCCGGACGCCCCCGAGGGGCACAAGGCGACGAATCTGAGCGATACGTCCCGGCCCGGCTACGAACAGGTCGCCGCCTACAGCACGTTCCTCTGGGACGTCGCCGTCGACGAGCACGACCGGGTCTATGTGGCCACGCAGAGCATTCACGGCGGCCACATCCTGCGATACGACCCCTCCGCCAACCAGGGACGGGGCCAGTGGACCGACCTGCTGCCGGGCGGCGTTCAGGCAGGCGAGACCGAGGTGCGCAGCCTCGCTTACGACAACGGTTTCCTCTACGCCGGGACGGGTACGAAGAACCCCTCCATCGTCCGGATCAATACCTCCACCAACGCCGCCACCAGGCTGGCGGTGCCCGGCCACGTCATCGCCGGCCTCTCCCACCTCGAACGGCTGCAGGTCAAGGCCGGCAACCTGTACGTCGGCACGAGCGTCCCGGGCGGCGTCCGGCCGACCTGCGGGGGAACCTGCGTCCTGGACCCGGCCACCGGGGCGCAGAAGATGAAGGACGGCAAGGCGCTTGAGGTGGACACCTGGTCCAGCCAGGTCGTCACTCGCCCCGGCGAGGCCGAGAAGGTCTACTACACCGTCCAGAGCCACAACACACCGACGCTCCAGGAGTACGACCCACGGACCAACACCTCACGGACGCTGGCCCAAGGACTGGCCTCCACAGCCCGACCGAGTCAGTCGAGCTGGGCGACACGCGAGCACTTCATCTCAGCGGGCAAGGACGACGCCAGCATCGCCATTGTCCACGCCTCCGACGGCAGCGCGGCGGGCCTTCCCAAGGACGCGAACGGAGGCAACGCGATCCAGGGATCACCTCGCGACATCCAGTCCCTGACGGCAGTCCCCGGCGGAGACCTCTACGCCTCCTGGTACATGACCGCCCCGATGCTCCTTCGCGCCACCCCCAACGCGCAGGTGGACAAGACGCAGTACAGCCTGCCCCAGGCCCCGCTGGGTCAGGTCGAGGGCTTCGGGCACAGCAGCAAGTGGTTCGTCACGGGCATCTACCCCAGTGGCGAGCTGGTCAGGTACGAGATGGGGGCCTCCGGGCCGACGCTGGAGAATCACCAGTCGGTGAGGATCACGTCTGATGCCCGCCAGGCGCGGCCGTACGCCATCGTGCCGATCAATGACGACGAGTTCGCCGTCGGCACCTCCCCCAAGAACAAGGCCGGCTCCGGGGCGCTGTCCATCTACGACGCCGCGCACAACAAGATCGACACCTACCCGCTGGACACGATCAACTATGCGGATCCGTCGCTGCGGGGCTTGTTGAGCGACCGCCGGCCGCTGTCGATCGTCCACCACCAGGACAAGCTGTACGTGGGAACCAGTGCCAGCGGCAACGGCATGAACCCCGACCAGACGGAGGCGAGCGCGCCCAGGCTCTTCGAGTTCGACCTGAAGACGCGGAAGGTGACCCGGGTAATGACGCCGTTCAAGGACCAGCGTTCCGTCACGGCCCTGACCTTGGGCAGCGACGGCACCGTGTACGGGACCACCGGCATGCACGTCTTCGCCATGAGCCCGGCCGACTTCATGATCGGACGCAGCCGGGCGCTGACCAGGCAGGGCTACGCCGACGCCAACCGCAGTCAGCTGATAGAGCGCGACGGCGTGCTCTACGGGATCATGGCGGGGCGCCTGCGGGCCCTGAGCACGTCCTTGCAGGATGAGGGCACCGTCATCGCCGACTTCGCCACCACGCCTCAAGGAAAGGTCTACGTCAACTCCCTGGCCCTCGGCGCCGACGGCAGTCTCTACTACGCGCGGGGAAGCAGGATCTACCGCTACCGGTTCCCGGCGGGCTGAGGCGGGCGCCCGGCCACCGGGCCGCCCATCACTCTGCGTCAGCCGCCGTCACCGGCTCCGTCGATTCCCGCTCCGCCTGCTGCGGCGCCGAGTCCGGCTCCTGCGGCGACGTCGGCCCACTGAGCTCATCCTCGGCCTCGGCCTCGGCGACCTGCTCCATGGCCGTCTTCTGGGACAGGGGCACTTCAGGCAGGAAGAGGGCGACGACGGAGGTCGCCACGAACAGCGGGATCATCCAGCCGAAGATCGGCAGGAGGGCGTCGGCGTAGGAGCCGGCCACGGCGTCGTGCAGGGCGGTGGGCAGCTGGTTGACCAGGGCGGGAGTGAGCGAGGAGGTGTCGGCGTCCTTGAACCGGGCCAGCTCCCCCAGGACGGCCGGGTCCGCGCTGCGGGCCAGCGCCCCGATCCGATCCGTGAGGTTGGAGGTCAGGCCGGAGGAGAAGGCCGCACCGATGAGCGAGGCGCCCAGGGAGACGCCGACCTCGCGGAAGAAGTTGTTGCCGCTGGTGGCCGTGCCCAGGTGCTTGGCCGGCAGGGCGTTCTGCACCACGGTGACCAGGAGCTGGAAGAACAGCCCGATGCCCGCCCCCATGAGGAAGGTGGCCGCGGAGATCTGCCAGACGGGCGACGTCGTCGACAGGCGGGAGAGCCAGAAGGCGGCGCCGGCGGCAACCAGGGGTCCCGCCACCGGGTAGATCTTGTAGCGGTCGGTGCGCGAGACGAGCACGCCGGAGAGGATCGAGGAGACGAGCATCCCAATGGTGATGGGCACCAGGAGCAGGCCGGAGGTGGTGGCCGAGTATCCGTAGACCATCTGGAGGTAGGTGGGCAGGTAGCTCAGCACACCGATCATGCCGCCCATCGCGAGCATGCCGACGAGCGTGGAGACGATGAAGGTGCGGCTGGTGAGGATCGTCCAGGGCAGGATGGGGTCGGTGGCGCGCGTCTCGGCGAAGCCGAACAGCCCCCAGCAGACCAGACCGACGACGCCCAGGCCGATGATGACCGGGCTGGTCCACGCGTACTGGTTGCCACCCCAGGTGGCCATGAGGACGATGGCGATGGCGCCGGCGTTCATGAGTCCGAGCCCCCACCAGTCGATGGGACTGGTCAGACGGCTGCTGGGCAGGCGCAGCACCAGGAAGATGGCGATGAAGGCCAGGACGCCCAGCGGCAGGTTGATCCAGAAGGTCCAGCGCCAGGAGACCGAGTCGGTGAGCCAGCCGCCGATGATGGGCCCCAGGATGGAGGCGATGCCGAACATGGCTCCCATGGGGGCCATGTAGGTGCCGCGCACCCGCGGCGGGATGAGGTCGCCGGTGATCGCCTGGGAGGAGATCATGAGGCCGCCGCCACCCAGCCCCTGGATGAAGCGGTAGATGATGAGCTGAGTCATGGAGTCGGCGGTGCCGCACAGGGCTGAGCCGATCAGGAACAGGGCGATGGCCACCAGGAAGAGGTTCTTGCGTCCCACGAGGTCGCCGAGCTTGCCGTAGACCGGCATGGCCACAGTGATGGCCAGGGTGTAGGCGGTCAGGATCCAGGCCATGTGGGCGGCGCCGCCGAGGTCGCCCACGATGGTGGGCAGGGCCGTGCCGACGATCGTCTGGTCCATGGCGGACAGGAACATGACGATCAGGAGCGAGGCGTAGACCGCCCAGAAGCGGCGGTCGGGGTGGAACTCCGCCCCCGGTTCGTGGAGGGCGGTGCCGGCGGAGGCCGGCGTCGAGCTGCGTTGAGTCATGAGTATGGCCTTGTCGTTTCAGGGCGAAGGATGGAAAAGGATGGAAACAGTTGGTTCAGTCAGGTGCGAGAAGGATGGGGTGGGGAGACGACCTCGGAGATCGCCTCAACCATGGTGCGCACGGCATCGACCAAGGGGACCTGGGGGCACCGCTCCGAGACCTCGGGGGCTCCAGGATTCTCTGGGGGTGCTGCCGCCTCACGGCGCTCCTCCCAGGGGTGGGAGCGGCCGCACCACAGGTCCAGGGAGCTGCGCTGGATGGCCATGGCCAGGGCGACGACGGCGCGGGTGCGCGGGTCGTCGGGCTCGGCTCCCAGGCGACGGCCGGCAGCCTCCGCCAAGGACTGTGCGACGATGCGCAGCCGCTCGTGGACGGCGCGCTCCACCTCCGGGTTGTCCCGCACGACCTCCGGGAAGGACAGGAGCCAGCCGCGCTCGGACTCGACGGACTCGGCACCGGAGGCGAGCAGGGTACCCAGGTCCTCCAGGAGGCTTCCGGAGCCGTTGACGAAGGCCTCGACAACCTCGGGCGCCCGGGGGCTCCAGGCCGACAACGAGGAGGTCGGCCTTGGAGGAGAAGTGGTTGAAGACAGTGCGTCGGGAGACTCCGGCGAGGGCTGCGACATCATCGACCGTCATCGCGGCGTAGCCGCGCTCCCGGGTCAGGGTGAGCGCGGCGGCGCGGATGGCGGCGCGGGTGCGTTGCGCCTGGGTGGCGCGCAGGTCGGTTCCGGTCACGCCACCATCTTGCACTCAGTGCATTATTGCACTCAATGCAAGTTCGCGCGAGGTTCCTCACGCAGGTCATGCACCGGACATCACGGCCCCACGCGCAGCGCGACCGGCCATGATGTGCTGGGCGGTCTCCAAATCGGATACAAAGGCTCGCCCCCAGTTCGGACGCGCAGAAAGAAACCGCGCGATTCCGCGGTTCAGTCAGCGACTATGTCGGGCCTCGGACTCCTTTGTATCCGATTTAGACACGGATGCTCTTGCGGCACCCGGGCAATCCTCAGGCACCCTCGTAGACAGCGACCTCGATCAGTTTCCGATAGGGGCCACGCACGTAGAGACTGCGGATAGTGCCCTGGGCACCTGTCAGCTCGATGGAGCCGCCGTCAGGAGTGGAGGCGCGCCTCGTAGGCGGTAATCTCGTCCACTTTGGGGCCGTAGCTGCTGGTGGGGTCGTGGTGCAGGTCGAGCCAGATGTCGATGAGCGCCCAGGCGGCGGGGGCGGCGATGACGTTCTGTCCCATGCACAGGATCTGGGCGTCGTAGTTCTCCACCGAGCCGCGCACGGTGAGCAGGTCGTGCGCGGTCGCCGCGCGCACCCCCGGCACCTTGTTGGCCGCGATGGCGGTTCCCACGCCGGTGCCGCAGATGAGAAGCCCCCGGTCGGCCCGCCCCTCGGCGACTGCCCGGGCGACCTGAAAGGAGACCTCCGGGTAGGTGATCTCCGGCGTGGACAAGTCGAGGACGTCGCTCACGCGCCCATCCTCGGCCAGTCGTTCCTCAAGAGCGTCCTTCAGGAGGGCTCCATTACCCGGGGCACCGATGGCGATTCGCATGCGCCAAGTCTCTCAGGCCTCGTCACGGAAGGCGAGTATGCCCCGGTCAACGAGTCAGCAGGGTTCCCCTGAGACGGCAAAATCGGCGATGACCTCATAGAGAGCCCGACCCTGCCTCATCTGAGCGCAGCCCTCGAGTACCTGTGCAGGAAGGGCTGAGGGATCGGCGGCGTAGGAGGACAGGTCGAAGTTCACCCTGATCTGGGAGACGCGGGGACTCCAGGTGTGTGCGGCGCAGGGGTCGGCGACCCGGAAGGGCATGGGGGCCGCGTCGATTCCTCGATCCCGGACGGCCTGCTCGCTCATCGCGACCATCTCCGGGGACTCGGAGTCGTAGACCAGACGGCCGCCGGGAAAGCGGTGGGACATCGCGTTGACGAGGTCTCGAACTGAGCTGGTCTCCAGGAAGTAGAAGACCCCGGAGGCCACGGCAATCAGTCCGCCGCTGGCGTCGACCTCATCCATCCAGCGATGATCGGTTAAGGAGAAGGGGAGCTCCCGCTCTCGCTCATGGGGCTCGACCCAGGTGCGTCGGGACTCGAGAACGTCGGGGAAGTCCAGGTTGTAGATCAGCGCCCGACCGTTGTCGACCTCGTCAACGAGACGATCCAGTCCGCAGCCGAGATCGACGACGGCGGCTTCGGGGTGGGTGTCCAGGTAGCGCCGGATCTCCGTCACGGCGGCAAGGTGGCGCAAGGCGTAGACGGCGGCGGGCATCTCGCCCATATCCATGTCCTCGACGCCAGGGCGGAAGGCGGAGACCATCGAGACCAGGCGCTCGGACCAGGAGTCCTGAAAGCAGCTCGGCCAGCTTCGCGCAGCACGAGCCCGCCCCAGAAGCGGGAAGAAGAGAGTCTCCTGAACCCCTGCGCCGATCATGGTCTCATCCTAGGAGACGCCACCACCGATGTCGATACTGACAATCACATTCATTCTCCTTCATAGGAGGCCTCGCTGGTGAAGGACTCGATGAGTCGGGAGGCGAAGGACTCCACAGCCGACAGGAGGCGGGGACCACGCACCAGCATGGTGACATCGCAGCCCAGGGCGGACATCCACGTGGCGGCCTCGCAGGCGACGACCCCGCCACCGACGACGATGAGATGCTGCGGGATCTCCTGCACGCCGGTGGCGTCACGCGAGTCCCAGGCCTCAAGGCCTTGGAACGCAGCAGGCATGACGGGCTGCGCGCCAGTGGCGAGAACGACAGCGCGGCGGGCGCGAAGGACCCGCTCCCCCCTCAGCGGTTCTCACAGCGACGCGCCGTTCACCGTCGAGGCGAGCCCATCCGCGAACGACGTCGAGGCCGGCACCCTCGGCCCAGCGCACCTGACCAGCGTCGTTGTAGCGGGAAACCCACTCGTCACGACGCTTGAGCAGATCGAGCACGGACAGTTCGGCCGGGCGCAGGCCGCTGAGGTTGGCGGACGACGCCGCGACCTCGATAGGCACGAGAAACGCCTTGCTGGGCATGCAGGCGTAGTAGGAGCACTCGCCGCCCAGGAGCTCGCCCTCAACGAGGACCGAGGTCAAGTCGGTGCCCTTGATGGCGTACTGGGCGACGTTCTCCCCCCGCCGGCCCGCCACCGATCACGACGACATCATAGGTGCTGGTCTGCTCAGGCACTGTTTCCCTGCCCATACCACCGATGCTGCCACGCATCTCGACCGGCCGACCTGCACGGCATGTCGAGCCTCAGGCCAACCGCAGCGGAGTGATGGCATCGATCTGCATCGAAAGACGGTCCTCCGCCACGTCAAGGTCGTATTGGGTCTGCAGGTTCAGTCAGAACTGCGCGGATACCCCGAAGTACGTGCCGAGCCGCAGCGCCGTATCCGCGGTCACCGCAGGCTCGGTGGGCGAGCTCCCATCCCTGGCTCAGGAGGTCAGAAGGTCGTAGGCGGTGACGGCGCAGACGCCCAGGAGGAGGATGCCGAAGGCGGTCGTCAGGGTCGATGCCGAGGCGCGTTTCGTCAGCGGCCCACCGAGGAGCCCTCCCACCATCGATGCCGCCGCAGCTGCACCCCACCCACCCTCACTTCGACAGAAACTTCAGAAACGACGCGGCTCCGGGTCGTTTCTGAAGTTTTGGTTGGTAAGTGAAAATTCGGTCGCGGCGTCCCTTCCAGCGAGCGGTGCCATCATGGGGGCGTGAACGCAACGAGTGCACACACGCCGCCGGAGGCCTGAGGGGGTCTGCCATGAGACGCGCACTGCTCGCCGCGGGACTCCTCGGCGCCGGGATCGTCATCTACGGCGAGGCTCAGGCCCTCGCTCTCAGCCGAACCCGCGCCGCAGCCCGCGCGCGACTGCTCGCCCATCCGGTGCGAAGGATGGCCCTCAGTCACGGCGAGGTCGCCTACGTCGACTGCGGGCCACAGCCCCGGGGGAGGGGGCTCCAGCTGCGGCTCCGGCTGTGAGACGATTCTGTCGGTTCACGGGCTGTACGGCGGATACGACCAGGCGCTGGAGAACGTCGGGAGCCTGTCCGAGTACTGCCGGGTCCTCGCGCCGTCGCGCTTCGGCTACCCCGGCAGCGCCGTGCGGGGCGACGGCTCGCCGGCCGCCCAGGCCGCTGTCTTCGCCGAGATGCTCGACCGTTTGGGGATCGAACGAGTCTTCGTCCTGGGAGCCTCGGCCGGCGGCACCCCCGCCATCCGCTTCGCCCTGGACCACCCCGAGCGAGTCAAAGGACTCATTCTCTTGAGCTCGGCCGCGCCCTGGCCGTCCCTGCCCACGACGCCGCCCGGGCGCATGGGGCCGCCGGCAATCATGAACCACGACTGGATCATGTGGCTGCTCTCGCCATTCTTCAGTCCCGTCCTGGGCATGGATCCCCGGACCATCCACGGCATGCTCCCTCTGTCCGAACGCAGGACAGGAGCGGACATCGACGCCTCGATCACCAACCGGGAGATGGCGGTGCACTTCGAGGACTATCCGATCGAGGCGCTCAACCCACCCGTCCTGCTCCTGCACGCCCGGGACGACCGAATAGCGCCCTTCGCTCCCCCGGCGGGGCACGTGCAGTCCTCCATGCACCGCTACCCGGACCTGACGACGTCGATCTTCCCCACCGGCGGTCACCTCATCACCGGCCACGGCCGCCAGCTCGAGGAGGCGATCCTCCGCTTCATCGGCCAGCACGCCGGCTGACACCGATCGCCTCACCGGCCCCCGCCTCACTTCGACAGAAACTTCAGAAACGACGCGGCTCCGGGTTGTTTGTGAAGTTTTGGTTGGTGAGTGAGAGTTCGGTCGCGGCGTCCCTTCCAGCGAGCGGTGCCATCATGGGAGCGTGAACGCAACGACCGAGCACGCGCCGGTGGACGCCTGGGGGCCGGATTTCCTGGGCCCGGGATTCGAGGCCCGCACCCTGGAGCTGCTGCCCGACGACGAGGACGACGGCGCCGTCGCCACCCTGGTGCGCCACCTGCCGGCCCTCGACCCCGGCGCCCTGCCGGGCACCCCCACCACCCCCACCTTCATCTACCTCTACCTGCACGGCTGGAACGACTACTTCTTCCAGACCCACCTGGCCCGCGAGATCTCCCGCCTGGGCGGGGCCTTCTACGCCCTGGACCTGCGCCGCTACGGCCGCTCCTGGCGCGAGGGCCAGATGCTGGGCTGGTGCACCTCGCTGGCCGAGTACGACGAGGACCTGGGGCGGGCCCTGTCGGCCATCCGCGCCGATCAGGGCTGGGAGACCGAGCTCGTCCTGTCGGGTCACTCCACGGGCGGGCTCGTCGCCTCCCTGTGGGCCGACCGCCACCCGGGGGCCCTGCGCGCCCTGATCCTGAACTCCGCCTGGCTCTCGCTCCAGGGCTCCGAGCTCGTGCGCACCGTCGGCGACCCGGTTCTGCGCACACTGGCGCTGCGCGACCCGCGCATGTCGATCCTCGACGGCTGGGTCGACCCGGCGCGCGTCTTCTCCATCACCGACGGCTGGATCCCCGAGCGTGACGGCGAGCTGCCCGATCCCGCCTGGGCCGACGACCCCTACGTGACCGGCTGGGACATCAACCCCGCCTGGTCGATCAAGCCCTCCGCGCCCGTGCGCGTGGGCTGGCTCCAGGCCGTCATGGAGGGGCACAACCACGTCGCCCAGGGCCTGGACATCCGCTGCCCGGTGCTGTCCATGGGCTCGGCCTCCACCCGCCTCGGGGTGACGTGGACTCCGGAGTCACGCAGCGCGGACACGATCATCGACGCCGACGCCACCGCGCGCCGCGCCGTCATGCTCGGCAAGCTGGTGACCATCGCCCGCTTCCCCGGAGGGGTCCACGACCTCACCCTGTCCGAACCTCCCGTGCGCGAGCAGGTCTTCTCCGCCATGCGCCGCTGGATGGCCGCCTACGTGCTGCGCTGATCCGGTCCGACGACGGCCGGCACCTCAGACCAACCCGTTGCGGAAGGCCCACACGACGGCCTGGACCCGGTCGCGGGCGCCGATCTTGGGCAGGATCCGTGTCAGGTGCGACTTGACCGTGCTGGTCTCGACGACGAGCGCGGCGGCGATCTCCGCGTTCGACATGCCGCCGGCCAGGAGCTGGACGACCTCGCGCTCCCGTTCGGTGAGCACACCGAGCGCCTCCCGGTTCTCGACCCGCCCCTGGCGGCGGGCGAACTCGGCGATCACCCGCCGGGTGACGCTCTGATCCACCAGGCCGTAGCCGGAGGCCAGGCGGCGCACGGCATCGACCAGCTCCTCGGGCTCGCAGTCCTTGAGGATGAAGCCGTCCGCCCCGGCCTCCAGCGCGCCGAAGACGTCGGCGTCCATGTCGAAGGTGGTGACGACCAGGACCGACGGGACGCCGCCCTCCCGCTCGGAGACGATCTGACGCGTGGCCGTCAGGCCGTCCCCCTCCGACATCCGCAGGTCCATGCACACGACGTCGGGCCGGGTCGCGCGCACCACGCGCACCGCCTCCCTGCCGCCGGAGGCCTCTCCCACCACCGTGATGTCATCGTTCTCCTCCAGCAGGATGCGGAAGCCGGCGCGGATCACCGCCTGGTCATCCACCAGTACCACCCCGATCACGCGTCCTCCTCCCGGGCCAACGGCAGGACCAACCGTACCCGCCAGCCTCCGCCCTCCACCGGGCCGGCGTGGAGTGAACCTCCGACGGCGTCCGCCCGTTCCCGCATGACCGTCAGGCCCGTGCCGCCACCACCGGGGTCGGTCGAGGGCCGGTGTGCGGGGCCGTTGAGAACGGTCAGCTCGAGGGCGGTCTCCAGACGTCTCACCTCCACCGTGATCGGGGCTCCCGGTGCGTGCTGCAGGGCGTTGCTGATCGCCTGCTGCGCCACCCGGAAGACGGCACTGTCGGCCCGCTGCGACAGGACCGGTATGCGAGCGGCGGTATCTCTGGAGGGCGCACCGCTGGAGGTGCTGCGGGTGGTCCCATCACCCGGCTCGTCACCCAGAAGGCCACCGTCGAGCAGCTCGACGTCAACGCCGAGCGCCCGGGTGGAGGCCACCAGCTCGGGCAGGTCGCGCAACCCGGGCGAGGACTCCTCGACCTCCTCGTCACTGCGCAGTAGGCCCACCACGGAGCGGAGCCCGGAAAGGGTCTCCTTGGCCTGTCGGCGCAGCTGCTGAGCCGCGTCCCTGGCCGTCTGCGGGTCGCGGTCGATCAGTCGCTCGAGCGCGGCCGCCTGCACGACGATCCCGGCCAGGTGGTGGGCGGCGACGTCGTGCAGCTCTCCGGCCAGGCGACGGCGCTCCTGGATGAGGGCCACCTCCAGCTGCCGACCGTGCTCGCGCCTGAGGAGCTCCTGACGGGAGTGCTCGTACCTGCGACTGCTGGCCAGCGCCGCCCCGCCCAGCATCGGTAGCAGGCAGGCCGCCAGGTTCACCAGCACTCTTGTCATGGCCAGCTCCCACTGATTGGGCGGGTCTCGCCAGTTGTCGACCGCCGAGTAAGCCAGGGACAGTGCGGTCAGGGCGGCCGCCGTTCGGCGCAGAGGAAACCGCATCCCCATACTGAAGGACACGACGAGCTGGCCGTAGCCGCTGGCGACGTAACCCGCGGGAAGCAGCAATGATGTCGCCACCTCCGCCGACCACACCAGCGCCTGACAGACCAGGGGGCGACTGCGCCACAGCACGAGGGCCAGCCCCTCGGCCGCGAGCGGAATCGCCGTCGCGGCGAACCACGGTCGAGGGCCGACCGGCACCGAGGTGCTCGCAAGGAACGCCACGGCCGGCTGAACCACGGCGAAGGTGAGAGCCAGCAGCACGTCGTTGCGCCGGATCGGGACCGAGCTGGTGGGATCGGACGGGCTCATAGCTGCATTGTCGCCGACGGGCACAGGCCTCGACGTTCCCCGGTCACAGTCCGAGCCTGGGTACCAGGGCGTTGCCGGCCCAGGCCCACCAGGCCAGTGCCACCAGTGCCGCCAGGAGAACAGCCGACATGGCCACTCGCCGCCAGCCCGCCCGGCGCCTCAGGGACATCACGAGGTCAGCTGCTACCGGGATGACGGCCACCACGCCCAGGGCCTGGAGGACCTGGGCGCCCCGTACCACCGGGACGACCCAGGCAAGGGAGCCATAGCCCACGATAGAAGACTGAACGGCTGCGAAGACGACGAGTATCACGATCCAGGTGACCTGAGAGGCCAGCGCCACGGCGCCCCCGCCCCGAGCCACCCGGGTCAGCCACGACACCGCGGCGTCGACCTCCCGGCCCCGCGCGAGGGCCCGACGGCGCCGCAGCGCCCCGATCGGCCAGGCCACTGTCACCACCAGCAGCAGGACCAGGCAGATGCCGAACACGGGAGCGAGCATCTGCTGGACCGGCGTCATGGGGATCAGGGTCAGCGCCGGCCCCTGGCTGAGGCTGACGACCTTGCCGTCCTCAACCTGGGCGGCGAAGGCGCTGCGCCCGTCGACCTGCCGCCAGACCCACGGCTCGACCTCGACATACTGAGTCTTGCCGTCCTTGAGTCCCCCATCGCCTGTCTGCTCGATCGTTGCCGGGAAGAGAGCCGGCACCCAGGCCGCCGCGAAGGAGGCCCACGGGACTCTGCTGGGCACGTAGGAGCCGGCGACCTGACGGGCGCGCTCGGCGGAGTCCTTGCTGCCGGATGCCTTGACCGTCTCGCCGGGGAAGTAGCGGTCGGCGAAGCCCTGAGCCAGGTCCTCGCGCAGGTTGTTCGAGGAGTCGCTGTCGTTACCATCGCCGTTGTAGGAGATGAAGATGCCGGTGTTCTCCTCGGGGTAGAGCTCGAACTGGGAGTGCCACCCCACAATGTCGCCGCCGTGCCCCACGACTCGCCGGCCGTGACGGGAGAGGTCGAAGTAGCCCAGGCCCATCTCCCCGGCCTTGGCCCGGTTGCCGAGCCGCTCCTCCCCCAGCCCGGGCGACCACATCTGCTCCCAGGTCTCCTCACGCAACAGCTTGGGCGAGCGACTCAGCTGAGCGTTCATGAAGGCCGCGAAGTCCGGAGCCGAGACAGTCAGCGAGCCGGCCGGGAAGTCACCCATGAGTTCGAAGGGGACCTCCTCACCCATGGAGGTGTAGCCCGGGCCCAGGGAGCCGGCCATATCCTTGGGCAGGGGCTGCTCATAGGTGGAGGAGGTCATGCCCGCCGGCTCCAGGACGTGCTCACGCACATAGGTCTCAAAAGGCTGACCACTCACCCGCTGCACGATGTAGCCGGCCAGGGCCATGCCGTAGTTGGAGTACCCCGGGGTGCTCCCCGGCTCGAAGACCTGCACCGGCGGATTGGTCTTGACGTAGGCCTCCAGGTCCGTCTCGTCCTGAGCCATCCGGATGCTCTCCTCGAAGCCCGCCGAGTGAGTCAGGAGGTTGCGCAGGGTCAGGGGCTCATCGAAGCGCCGCTCGATCTCGAAGTCGAGGTAGGCGCTGATGTCGGTGTCAAGGTCCACCTTTCCCTGCTCCACTAGCTGCATGGCCGCGATGGAGGTCGGGATCTTGGAGATCGAGGCCACCCGGAACAAGGACTTCTGCGGGTCCACGGCCACCGGCTGCCCGCCCGAGGCACCGGTATCGGCCCAGCCGTAGCCGCGGGTGGTCACTACCTGCCCGTCCTTGACCACCGACACCACAGCACCCGGAATATCCTCGTTCTTCAAGGCATCGGGCAACTTCCCGTCCAGCCAGGCGTTGACGTCCTCGGCCGTGAGCTGATGCTCGCCGGACGGAGGCTCACGCGGCGGCAAACTGGCCGACGACGACGTCGAGCCACAAGCGGTCAGCAGGGACAGCGAGGCCAACAGGGCCACCACAACCAGCGCCATGGCCCTGCGCGTCACGTTGCGCGTCGTGTTCATCATCATCTCCCCGGCCCGCGTGATCGGGAAAGCCGCGAGCCACCTCAACCCTCACGTTTTCGAGCGGCTCTCCTCTACGGGCGGAGGATGTCAGGGGGTTTACGACTTCCGATCTAAGGGACTCGACCGCACGGACGAGCCGACCGGACAGTCAGGTTCGGGGCCAGGGGGATTTCAGAAGCCGCGGTCGGCCAGGTCGTCGCGCAGGTCCCCCAGGTGGGCGCCGTGCACCCCCACGCGCCACACGCGCCAGCCGTCGGCGTCGGTGACGGCCTGGGCGGCGTTGGCGGCCGAGGTCGGGTCGGTGAAGGAGCGCCCGTCGGACAGGGTGATGACGCCCTCCACCGACAGGATCGCCTCGTGGTAGATGCCTCGGCGCAGCCGTTGCCAGATGAGCTGGGTCGGTTTGCCCAGTGAGGCCGCCACGGCCGCCAGCTCCGCAGTCTCCTGGACCAGGAGGGACTTGGAGGGGTCCCCGCCCAGTGCCTCGGCCACCGGGTCGAGGGCGTCGGCCGAGCCGCGCAGCGGCTCCCAGGAGACGAGTGGCACCGCGCCGGTGGGCGCCTCCGGGCGGGACTCGTTGGGGGCCACCGTGGACCAGGCCTGCGCGGCGGGCGCAGCCGAGGAGGCCTCCGACTGAGAGTGCGCCGCCCGCGAGCGCCGTCCCATGCGGGTGCGTGAACCGGGCTCGCTCGGGGCTTCGCCGGCCGAGGCCGCTGAACCGCTCCCCCCGGACAGGCTGCTCCCGCCGAGGATGTCCACGCCTCCGGCCAGGGCGGCGACGGCCCGCTCCTCGGCGCTGGAGTCATCGGTGGAGTCGGAGCGGCCCCCATGGCCGGCGTCGTCGGCGACGGGCTCCTCGCCCAGGTCGACGACGGCGGGAACGGTCACGGTGTCACCGCTGAGGATGTCGGCCAGGTCCTGACCGACGCTGCCGGCACTGCCGGCGGCGCCGTGGGCACCGGCGGCGTGGTCGGGGTGGCTGGAGTCGCCGGGGCCGGCCGCGGACTCGGCGGCAGGCGCCTGCGGGGCGCCGTCGGAGCTCTCCGGTCCCGGCTCGGGCCGGCTCTGCGGGGCCTCCGGCTCAGCCTCAGCACTGTGCTCAGCCTCGGCACCGCGGTCGGCATCAGTCGCGGGTCCATCATCGGCAGCATCGGCAGCACTGTCACTAGTGCCGTCGTCGACGGGACCGTCGGCGACGTCAGCAGCCCCCTCATCCGGTTCGGGCACGGCCTGCCCAGCAGGTTGGGCGCCGCCGGCCCCCTCGGGGTCCTCAGGCGGAGCCTCGTCCCCGCCCTGGTCGGAGAGGGCATGCACCTGGGGCTGCTCGGCGGTGACGGCCACCGGCTCGAACAGCTCGGAGAGCGCGTCGGCCGCACCTGTCGCGGCGAAGGCTCCCGCCGGGATGGCGGCGCTGGCATCATCAACGCCCCCGGCCTCGGGAGCGGTCACCGGTTCGGAGGGCAAGACGATCTCGATGGGGCCGGTGACCGGACTCATGTGCTCGGCCTGCTCAGTGGCGTCCATGCCCCGTGAACCGTTCGAGCCGGAGGAGGCGGAACCGGCCAGGGCCGGGCGGGGCGCACGGGCCACGAGCAGCGGCCCCCCGGCGGCCACGTCCATTCCGGAGATCTTCTCCACCACGACGACGATGCGGGACTCGTCCACGATGCGCACGTCCACCTCGTGGATCTCCAGCCCGGAGGAGGCCAGCACTCCCAGCCCTCCGACGACGTCGGGCTCCAGGGAGGCGCTCAGGATTGTCAGCCTCGGCCCGGCCTCGACCTGGGCGGGCATCGCCTCGCGGAACTCGTTCCAGTCCTGGCTGAAGGCCCCCAGCCCGCCGGCGTACCTGCTGGCGATCTCGCGGCGGCCCGCGGTGGCGGCCTGGGTCAGGCGCGACATGGCGGCCAGCAGCCCCGTGGAGTCGACTCTCTCCAGGACCTCGACGACGACGACCTGCCCGGTGGCGTCCAGGGCGGTCAGGCTCGCCCCGGTCTCGAGCTCCTCCCATGACAGGGGGAAGAGCGGGCGGCGCAGGACATCGACGATCTGACGCTGGATGGCGACCAGACTGTGAGACAGGGTGATGGCATCAGCGGAGCGACCCAGGCGCACGGGCAGGAGGTGGTTGCCGTCGAGCTCGTACATGGCCATGGATGGGGCCGCCTTTCCTCGTCGTCCTGCTCCGCGATGGCCCCCAGCACAGGTGGGCACGCGCGTGGACGGCTCACAGTCGAGTCACCCACGAACACAGTGCCCAGCCATCCTGTCACGACCGCCAGCACACGGCAGACTATCTCATGACGGCAACGAGGGGCGGGCCGTCACCCCATCACATCAGCCCACTCACAGGGAGAAAACCGCGAGAACACGGCCAGATCGAGGTTATCTCCTAGGGTTATCCCCGATTCTTGGAGAGACCGGTCTCATGGTCGCATCCACCTGGAGGTGGATGAGGATGCCCGGGAAGTGGATAAGAATGTCGGCTGGTCGGCTCCCGGCGGGGAGCCCCGACCATCCCCTATCGCATCACCAGCCTCCCATCACCTACCGCTGAGGAGCGTTCATGCCGTCGGCCTCGTCCACCACATCTCCCCCGGACGCATCCGAGCTCGCGCCCTCGCCGGTGCCCTCCTCCACCCCATCACCCGCACCATCGCCGTCGTCGGCGCCGGTGGCCCCTGCGTCTGAGCCCTCGCACCTGAGCGCCTACGCGCACCGAGCCTGGCGGGCCGCGCGCGCCTGGCTGGCCCCGGCGCCGGCCGCAACCACCTGCGCCGCGCTGACCCTCGTCATCAGCATCCTCCTGCTGCCCTGGGGGCCCCGGGGGCAGATCCTCCTGTCCGCCTACATCCACCAGCCCCAGCGGGTGTGGACCCTGCTGACCGCCTGGGCGGTCCCCGGCCACCTGCTGCCGGTGACCGGAAGCCTCGTGCTGTTGTCCATCGGCGTGCTGCTGGAGCGGCTCCTGGGCACGCGACGGTGGCTGGCCACCGCCGTCGTCTCCTGCGCCGGAGGCATTGTCCTGGCCCAGGCGCTCTATCCCCTCATCGGGCGCGTGTGGGATGCCTGGTCCCCCTACCTCGTCCATGCCCCGATCCAGGGCATCAGCCTGCCCATCGCCGGCCTGGTGGCGGCCTCCACCAGCGTCATGCGCCCGTCCTGGCGACGGCGCACGCGCCTGGCGGCCTTCGCCGTCCTCATCGTCTCGGCCGCCGTGACCGGAACCGTGGGCGCCCTGGCCCGCCTGGGAGCCGGCGTCATCGGCCTCATCATGGGCGTCGTCCTGGAGCGCGGGCAGCAGACGGCCCCCTCCCAGGAGCTGCCCCGGCGCGTGGAGCGCGAGCTCGTGGCCTTCCTGGTGGCCTGCTGGGCCGTGAGCTGCGCCCTGGCGGTGGTGAGTAACGCCGCCGGCCCCCTGGCTGACGCCCGCTACGGGCTGACCCCCGCCATCCTGCCCAAGGACGCCGTCATCTACCCCGTCGAGCAGCTCCTGATGTGCATGCCGGCGCTCCTGCAGCTGGTCCTGGCCGATGGCCTGCGCCGGGGGCGTCGCTCAGCGGCCTGCGGCACCATCGCCCTGCAGATCTTCCTGGGGGTGTGCGCGGCCCTGTTCGCCCTGGTGGAGAAGATCGGCGAGCAACTGCCCGAGTCCGGTTCCACCACGACCCAGCTCCTGCACAGCTGGCTGCGCTCGGGGCACCTGCTGGTGCCGCTGCTGCTCAACATCGTGGTCATCAGCCTGGTGGTGTGGACCAGGAGGCGCTTCACCCTGGGATCGCGCCCTGGCGTCATTCGCCGCGCCGTCGTCGCCTGGGTCCTGACCCTCCTGGGCGGGGCGGCCCTGACCGTCGCCGGGGGCCTGCTCATGTCTCATGACTTCTCCCCCTACGCGACCTGGCCCGCCTGCTGGAGACCTACGTGTCCTACCTGCTGCCCATCAGCACCGGCGGCATCATGAGCTTGATCGTCGAGCCCCTGACCCCCCCTGGCCTACCTGCTCACCGCGTGGGTTCCGGTCCTGGTGTGGCTCCTGACGATCCTGTGGGTGTGGCTGGCCCAGTCCGCTCCCGCCCGCACCCGGATCTCCGACCGCGAGGAGCTCGTCGACCTGGTGCGCAGCCGCGGCGCCGGGACCCTGGGGTGGATGCTCACCTGGCAGGGCAACGAGGCCTGGGTCAACGAGGCGGGCACGGCCGGCTTCTCCTACCGGCCCAGCCGCGACGTCGCCCTGACGGTCGGGGACCCCGCCGCCGACGACGCCGACGTGGCCCAGGCGGTGCGCGACTTCGCCGACTTCGCCACCGACGCCGGACTCATCCCCGCCCTGTACTCGGTGCACGCCCCGGCCATGGAGGCCGCCCGCGCCATGGGCTGGACGATCATGCAGGTGGCTGAGGAGTCCGTCCTGGACCTGCCGGACCTGGCCTTCCGCGGCAAGGCCTACCAGGACGTGCGCACCGCCCTCAACCACGCCAACAAGGAGGGCGTCGAGGCGGTATGGACCACCTTCCGCGACTGCCCGGCCGGCCGGCGCGACCAGATCCGGGCCATCTCCCAGGCCTGGGCCAGTGACAAGCCGCTACCGGAGATGGGCTTCACCCTGGGCGGCCTGGCCGAGCTCGACGACGCCGAGACGCGCCTGCTGCTGGCCGTGGACGCCGAGGGCACCGTCCAGGGCGTCACCTCCTGGCTGCCGGTCTACCGCGACGGGCGCGTCATCGGCCTGACCCTGGACTTCATGCGACGCCGCGAGGGCGGCTTCCGCCCCGTCATGGAGTACCTCATCGGGCGCGCCGCCCAGGACGCCCAGGCCGAGGGGCTGGAGATCCTGTCCCTGTCCGGGGCGCCGCTGTCGCGCTCCGCACCGGCCGACGGCGATGCCTCCTCACGCTTCGACCCGCTCCTGAACCTGTTGGCCTCCGTGCTGGAGCCGGCCTACGGGTTCGGCTCCCTGCACGCCTACAAGCGCAAGTTCAAGCCGCGCTCCGTGCCCATGTATCTGGCGGTTCCCGACCTGGTGGACCTGCCCACGGTGGGGATCGCCATCGCCCGGGCCTACCTGCCCGGTCTCAAGCCCTCCCAGACGGCGCGCTTCGCCCATGTGCTGATGAACCGTGACTGAGATCAGCGGTGCTGGCGCGCCCACCGCCGACGTGCAGGCGTCGGGCGGCGTCGTGGGCGCCCTCAAGGCCGTCCACATCCTCCAGCCCTGGATGGGGACGGTCTGCGTGGTCGTGGCCGCGGTGGTCATCGCCTGGCTGTGGTGGCGGCGCACTCGCCACCTGCCCTGGCATCGCCAGCTCGTCATACCTGCTGCCGCCGCAGTGAGCGCGGTGACCTTCTGGCTGGCCGTGGACGTCATCTGGCATCCCGTCGCCGACGGCGTCGGCTGGTTCGTGTGGACCTGGGTGGGCGTCGTCGGCCTCGTCATCGCCCAGCTGGTCACCGGCAACCGCACCGAGGGACGTCACCGGGCGGTGCGTTCACGCAACCGCCGCCTGGTGCGCGCCACGGAGTCGGCCTCCAGCCTCGTCACTGTGGTGGCCTCCTCCCTGCTGGCCATCAACACCTTCTTCGCCTCTTACCCCACTCTGGCGTCGGTCCTGGGCTACGGGGTGGCGACCACGCCACTCAACCGTCTGCAGGGCGCCGCGGCCCGGTCACCGGCACCCGTGCGCGGAAAGGGGACGCTGGAGGAGACCTGGAGGCCGCCGTCGGACATGCCCGCTCGCGGCCAGGCGGTCACCGCCGACATCCCGGCCGGCGACCAGTCCGGAACGAAGGGCTTCACGCCGCGAGGGGCCTTCATCTACCTGCCGCCGGCCTACCTGGGCTCACAGCGCCCGGCCCTGCCGGTCCTCGTCCTGCTCACCGGGCAGCCGGGAAGCCCGTCGGACTGGTTCGAGCTCGGGAACCTGAAGGACACGATGGACGCCTACGCGGCCGACCACCACGGCCTGGCCCCAGTAGTCGTCGTCGCCGACCTCCTGGGCAGCCCGTACGCCAATCCCCTGTGCTCCGACACCGAGGCGGGCGGCAAGGTGGCCACCTACCTGGAGAAGGACGTCCCGGCCTGGATCCGGGCGAACCTGCAGGTCGACGACGACCCCGCCCACTGGGCGGTGGCCGGCCTGTCCAACGGGGGCACCTGCGCGATGCAGGTCGTCACCCGCTCACCGGGCGTCTACCGCACCTTCCTGGCGATCAGCGCCGAGGAGCACCCCACGCTGGGCAGCGTGGAGCGCACCATCTCCCAGGGCTTCGGAGGGGACCGTGCCGCCTACGAGGCCAACGACCCGCTCTCCCTGATGTCCTCCGCCCCACCCGGCCGCTACGACGGCATCGCCGGCATCGTGTCGGTGGGCCGCCAGGACACCAGCTACCGCGGGGCCGTGCCGGTCCTGGCCGAGGCCGCCACGAGGGCCGGGATGACGGTGAGCACCCGCCAGTACGACGGCGCCCACACCTGGGCCGTGTGGGGGCCGGCGCTGGCCGACCAGCTCGACTGGCTGGGCGGGCGCCTGGGTATCGCCTCGCCGTCGCCGGCCTCCTGATCCCAGCCCGACCCCCACGACACTGTTGGTCCACGGACCTCGCTACTCGGCTACCCGGCTACTCAGCCTTGTCCGCGACGGCCGCGCGCCCGGCCTCCAGGCGGGCCACCGGCACCCGGAAGGGTGAGCAGGAGACGTAGTTCAGGCCCACCCGGTGGAAGAAGCCGATGGACTCGGGGTCCCCGCCGTGCTCGCCGCACACGCCCATCTTCATCGTCGGCTTGGTGGAGCGGCCGCCCTCGACGCCCAGGCGCACCATGCCGCCCACGCCGTCGGTGTCGATGGTCTCGAAGGGGGAGACCCCGAAGATGCCGTCGTCGGTGTAGTGGCCCACGAAGGAGCCCTCGACGTCGTCGCGTGAGAAGCCCCAGGTGGTCTGGGTCAGGTCGTTGGTGCCGAAGGAGAAGAAGTCGGCCTCCTCGGCGACGTGGGCGGCGGTGACGGCAGCGCGCGGCAGCTCGATCATGCAGCCCACCGGGAAGTCGAGGGAGTAGCCGGAGGCCTGGGAGACCTCCTGCAGCACGTGCTCCACGCGCTCGCGCGCCAGCTGGAGCTCACGCACCGACCCGATGAGCGGGATCATGATCTCGGGGTGTGGGTCGCCCCCGGCCTTGAGGCGCTCGACGGCGGCCTCGGCGATGGCGCGCACCTGGAGCTCGATGAGGCCAGGCATGGTCAGCAGCAGGCGGACCCCGCGCAGGCCGAGCATCGGGTTGGCCTCGTGGCTCTTGCGCACCACGGCCAGGAGCTCCTCGTCGGCCGGGTCCAGCTCGCCGCGCTCGCGGTCCACGGCCACCTTGACGCTCAGCTCGGTCAGGTCCGGCAGGAACTCGTGCAGCGGCGGGTCGATGAGGCGCACCGTCATGGGCTTGCCGTTCATCGTCTCGAACATCTGGATGAAGTCGCCCTTCTGCAGCGGCAGGAGGGCGGCCAGGGCGGCCTCGCGCTCGACCTCGGAGGAGGCCAGGATGAGGTTCTGGACGAACTGCTTGCGCTCGCCCAGGAACATGTGCTCGGTGCGGCACAGGCCCACGCCCTGGGCGCCGCGGTGGATGGCGTGGCGGGCGTCGTCGGGGGTGTCGGCGTTGGCACGCACCTCCAGGCGGCGAACCTCGTCGGCGTGGCCCATGAGGCGGTCCACGGCGGTGACGAGCTCGCGGGTGTCGTCGTCTCCGGCCGCCTTGAGCGCCTCGTCCAGGCCGCGACGCAGGTAGGTCATGACCGGGGAGTCGACGACGCCGACCTCACCGAGGAAGACCTCGCCGGTGGTGCCGTCGATGGCGATGATGTCCTCACTGGTGAGGACCTCATCGCGCCCCGCGATGCGCAGGGTCTTGGCGGCGGAGTCGACCTCGAGGGCCTCAGCGCCGCACACGCAGGTCTTGCCCATGCCGCGGGCGACGACGGCGGCGTGGCTGGTCTTGCCGCCGCGGGCCGTGAGCACGCCGGCGGCCGCGACCATGCCGGGCAGGTCATCGGGGTTGGTCTCGCGGCGCACGAGGATGACGGAGTCGCCCTTCTCGGCACGGGAGACGGCCTCGTCGTTGTCGAAGGCGATGTAGCCCACGGCGGCGCCCGGGGAGGCGGGCATGGCGCGGGTGAGCAGGTCGCGGCTGGAGTCGTCGTCGAACTGGGGGAACATCAGCTGGGTGAGCTGCTCACCGGTGACACGTGTGAGGGCCTCGTCCATGGTGATGAGCTTTTCGTCGACGAGCTGGGTGGCCACACGGAAGGCGGCCGCGGCGGTGCGCTTGCCCACGCGGGTCTGAAGCATCCACAGCTTGCCGCGCTCGATGGTGAACTCGATGTCGCACAGGTCGCGGTAGTGGGTCTCCAGGCGGCGCATGATGGAGCGCAACTCGTCGTAGGAGGCCTTGTCCAGGCGCTCGAGGTCGGCCAGGGACAGGTGTTGCGGATACCGGCGACGACGTCCTCGCCCTGGGCGTTGACGAGGTAGTCGCCGTAGACGCCGGTGCGCCCGGTGGAGGGGTCGCGGGTGAAGCACACGCCGGTGCCCGAGGTCTCCCCCCATGTTGCCGAACACCATGGTGCACACGTTGACCGCGGTGCCCAGGTCGTGCGGGATCTTCTCGCGGCGGCGGTAGATGTGGGCGCGCTCGGTGTTCCAGGAGCGGAAGACGGCCTCGGTGGCCATGTCCAGCTGGGAGCGGGGGTCCTGCGGGAAGTCGATGCCCGCGTGCTCCTTGACGATGGCCTTGTACTCCTCGACCAGCTCCTGGAGGGCGTCCACGGGGAGCTCGTAGTCCATGGAGACGCCCCGCGCGTCCTTCTTGGCGTCCAGGGCGTCGGAGAAGTGGTCGCCGTCGATGTCCAGGACGGTCTTGCCGAACATCTGGATGAGGCGGCGGTAGGAGTCCCAGGCGAAGCGCTCGTCGGAGCTGGCGGCGGCCAGGCCCTTGACGGAGACGTCATTGAGGCCGATGTTGAGGACGGTCTCCATCATGCCGGGCATGGAGAACTTGGCGCCGCTTCGCACCGAGACGAGCAGGGGGTCCTCGGCGGCGCCGAGCTCGCGCCCCAGCTCCTCCTCGACTCCACGCAGAGCGGTGGTGACCTGGACCGAGAGCTCCTCGGGGACCTCGCCGCTGGCCAGGTAGGCGCGACAGGCGTCGGTGGTGATGGTGAAGCCGGGGGGAACGGGGAGATCCAGCCGGGTCATCTCCGCCAGATTCGCTCCCTTGCCTCCCAGGAGGTCCTTCTGGTCCTTGTCACCCTCGCTGAAGCGGTACACGTACTTGGGCATCCTTGCCTCTTTCGGTTCTTGTGGAACTAGGGACTCCGTGCACGCGCAGGCGCACGCGAAGCACTCTATGTGACTTCGGTCCCATGCTGCAGGTGACTCATCCAGCCGCGAACAGGGCTGCGCCGGCCGGCCCGAGGGCTTAATGGCGCAGCGCCAACAGGCCGGTGTGTCCCGGCAGGGTGATGCGGGTGGACAGGGGCTCGCCGTCGGGCGCCCCGGAGCGGGCCGGGGCGCGGGGCCACCCGGGCAGACGCAGCGCCACCATGCGCCCAGCCCGGCCCCACGTATCACAGGAGTTACGACAACTGCTCAAAACGGGTTCTTCGTGTCGTGGGGATGGGGTTGTGCGGGGCTTTCCTCGTCGGGGTCTCGGGGTACGTGGTCGTACGCGATCCCACCCGGTCGTACGTAAAACCGCGCGGTCGTACCTTAGAGCCCCTCTAAAGTACGACCGCGCGCCGCCGGGTACGACCGCGCGACGCCGAGTACGACCGCGCAGGACCCCGAGACGCCGAACCACCGGCACCCGCTCACCCCGACCACGCCCTCACACACGAAGAACCTCAAAACATAGCGGCGGATACCCTCCACACTTCCGCGTGGCGGGCATCCGCCGCCGGTCCGATCGCGCAGGATCCGACGCGTGCGTCCGACGTCTATCCGGCGACTAGGGAACGACGACGAGGACGTCGCACTTCGACTTGCGGAGCACCTGGACGGAGACGGCTCCGAAGACGCGGCCGAACAGCGAATCGACGCCTTTGGATCCGACGATGACGAGGTCCGCCTCGGTCTCCAAGGTGACGAGGGTGACGGCATCGACCGCCGTGCCCTCGACGACGACGCCCTGGGCGAGGGCGACGCCGCGCTCAACGGCGACATCACGCGCCTTCTCGACGACGGCGTAGGCCTGGTCCTCGGTGAGCCCGACCCGCACATCGGCGACGGGGGCAAACTCGTTGATGCGAGCCTTGTCCCGCGCCGAGACGGGGTCGAAGCCGGCGACGAGGAGAAGAGCGGCGTCGCACAGGCGAGCCATCTCGCAGGCGCGATCGATGACGTGGGTGTTCGCCTCGACATCGCCGACTCCGGCGACAATGGTGGTATAGGTCACGGATGACATCCTTTCGTGGGGCACCCGGTCAGGCCACGGCAGTCTCAGTGGCGGACACGGCGGCGGCGCGCACCCGCGGGTCCGCGTCCTTGACGGTGTCGATCCACTCGATGAGCAGACCGGCGATGACGAGGAAGACTGCGACGAAGAGCATGGCGTTGACCGGGTGATCGCCGAGCAGGTGCTTGTAAATGGGACCGAAGGTGAGGGTCTGGATGAACTGGGGGATGACGATCATCATATTGATAACGCCCATGTAGACGCCTCGGCGCTCCTTGCGGATCATCTCAATGGCCATGATGTAGGGCACGCCCGTAATAGAAGCCCAGGCCACACCAATGCCGATCATGGGCAGGTAGAGGACCGCGGTGTGGCCGGGGCTGCCGATGCGGGTGAGCAGGACCAGGCAGACGGCGGCGAGGAACAGCGCCGCGGTGTGGACGTGCTTGGGGCCGATGCGGTTGGACAGTCGCGCCAGGAAGAGGGCGACGACCGTGCAGGAGACGTAGTAGGCGACCATGAGCCCGGTGGCGAAGCCGGAGGCGTCGTTGAAGGCTCGGTCTTGGCGTACCCCGGGTCGGACAGGTTCACGCCGAAGTAGGTGACGGCGCACATGAGGCCCAGGTACTGCCAGAAGACGTTCATGGCGTACCACTGGAAGAGGTAGACCAGGGCCATCTTCTTCAGGCCGCGGGGCATCTCGACGATGGCGACGCCGATGTCCTTGAGGAAGCCGAAGGGGCCCTCCTCCCGCTTCTTGCGCTCGAGCTCGACCAAGCCCTCCGGCGTGGGCGGCAGCTCCTTTGGTGGAGAGCACCGAGATGAGCACCGAGCCGATGGAGCACACCGAGCCCACCATGAAGGCGCCGAAGACCCAGTAGGGGATGCCGGCGGCGGTGGCGCCCGCCAGGGTCTTCTCCAGAACGACGAGGGTCCCGGCGGCCAGGGCCGAGCCGGCGCCGATGAACAGGGACTGGGCGAGGAAGCCCTTGGCGAGCTGCTTGGAGGGCAGGCGGTCGCCGATGAAGGCCCGGTAGGGCTCCATGGCCGTGTTGTTCGAGGCGTCCAGCAGCCACAGGCACAGCACCGCCATCCACAAGGCGGTGACGAAGGGCATGAGGAACAGGAACACGGAGCAGCCGACGGCCCCGATCAGGAAGAAGGGCTTACGGCGTCCCCACTTCTCGCTCCAGGTCCGGTCCGAGAGCGCCCCGATGAGCGGTTGGATGAGCAGGCCGGTGACGGGTCCGGCCAGATTGAGGATGGGGATCTCGTCAGCGGAAGCCCCGAGGAACTGGTAGATGGGCGACATGGCGTTCTGCTGCATGCCGAAGGAGTACTGGATGCCGAAGAATCCGACGTTCATCAGCAGGATCTGAGCAGTGCTCATCATGGGCTTGTGCGCGATGTCCGCCGCGCTATTCTGGGAAGTCTGTGCCATAGGTCATCCTTGTCCTGGGTCCTGTGGAACTCTGTCGACGCCGCCCGAGACGGACGCCGCACTTCCTGCCCGAGAGAACGCTGTACGGGACGGCGGGGATCTCAGGAAGTCAAGCAGGTCAATGATCCACCCAACAAGACTAACGTTTGACAGGTCTTTAGCCCCATTATCGGATCTCGCACGAGCCGGACCGGGTCATGACTCATGCACGCAGGGCAATCATCCCACAATGCGCGCTGAGGGGCACCTCCAGAGCCAGCGCCTGACCGGCCGACATCAGGCGGAGAGCCGACGACGCCGACTCAGGGGCGCAGCGCCAGCAGGCCGGTGTGGCCCGGCAGGGTGATGCGGGTGGACAGGGGCTCACCGTCGGGCGCCCCGGTGGGGCCGGGCAGGACCAGGCCGGCGGGCAGCTCCAGCGTCGCCTTCTCCTCCCCGCTGAGCACGACGGCGGCCAGGCCGCCCTCGAACTCGCGCACCCAGGCTCCCGAGGCCCTCCGGGGCCGTCCCAGCGGGCGCCCCAGGTCGGCGTCGAGGGCGGGGAACCAGGCAGTGCGCGAGTAGTCGTCGTGGCCGGTGGCAGCGTAGGCGCCCTCTCCCGCCCCGAAGACCCAGAAGGCCGCCAGCCCGTAGAGGCCCGGGGAGCGGCGGGCGCCGGCCATGGAACCGCCGCCCCCGCCGTCGGGGGTGCGCACGATGGACAGGCCCGGCCCGCGCAGCTCGTGGATCTGGGCCAGGGCGGTGGCCTCGTCGAAGAGGTTGTTATCCCCCCAGCCCAACCAGCACTCGTCGAAGCCGCCGCCCCAGGCCGAGTGGCGCTCCCAGCGGCCGGGTTCCCGGCGGGCCTCGGCCACGTTGGGGATGAGGATCTTGCCCACGGCGTTGAGGCCTGCGCCGACCTGGTCGACGAAGGTGCTCAGCTCGGCGCGCAGGGCGGCGGTGTCGGCGATTCCGTCCAGGGGGAGGTCCAGGCCGTAGTAGTCGTCGAAGACGTCGTTGTCCGCCATGACGCCGTCGAAGGCGGTCTCAGCGGTGGCCTGGCAGACCTCCTCCACCCAGCGGGCGCGGTAGTCGGGGTCCCACACACGGGCCTGGAAGTGGCCGGGGTAGGTGTTCCACTCGACCAGGTCGCCGTTGTCACGCCTGGCGAGCCAACCGCGGCGGAGGGCCTCGCGGTAGGACAGCCCGGAGGCGCGCATGGAGTCCGGCTCGAAGTCTCGCGTGGAGGACAGGCACCGGTAGGCCAGGACCGTCATGTCCGGTCGCGCCTCCTTGAGGCGGGCTGCTGCCTCGGTCTCCCAGGGCTGGAGGATCGCGGCCCGGTAGTGGGCGATCGCGAAGTCCAGCTCCCCGGGCTCGAGCGGGTTTCCGTAACGGATCCAGGCGCCGACGCCGCCGGTGCTGCTCCTCATGCTCCTCCTTGGTCGGCGCGGGCGCCGGCCTGCTCACCAGCGCCGCCCTGACGGTAGATCTTGTTGTAGGAGGCGTTGACCTTGACCAGGTCGTAGGCCGCCTCCACGCGACCGCGGGCGTTGAGGCTCAGACGTTCGTAGAGATCGACGTCGGAGATGACCTCCTGGACCTTGTCCGCCATGACGGTGGGGTCGCCGGGCTCGATGATGATGCCGCAGGGGTCCCAGGTCTGCCCGTCGTCGGTGACGATCATGTCCTCGACGACGGAGCGCACCGCGCCGACGTCGGTGCTCACCGTGGGGATACCGGCCCCCATGGTCTCCAGGGAGACGACCGGCAGGCCCTCGTTGTAGCTGGGCAGGACGAACAGGTCGAACTCGGGCAGGAGCTCACGGACCTTGACGGTGCCGCGCACGGTGATGACGCTCTCCAGGCCCTGCTCGACGATGCGGGTCAGGCACTGCTCGAAGTAGGAGGGCATGTGCTCGGTGGGCCCGCACACGTCCAGGTGGATGTTCAGGCCCCGGTCCACCATGAGGCGCACCGAGTCGATCATGTCCAGCAGCCCCTTGATGGGTACGACGCGGGCGATGTACACCAGCTTCCACAGGTGCTTGTCCGCGCCCTCCTTCTTGATCTCCTCGATGGCGGCCAGGCGCGCGGCGTAGGAGGCGTCGAACTCCGAGGTGACGATGCCGTTGGGGATGACGATGGCGCGCCCGGAGTCACCGCCGAGCTCATTGGCCTCGGTGATGGCCCGAGGGTAGAGGTAGGTGGAGGCGTAGGCGTAGGGGTAGCACAGGCGCCCCATCTCCAGCCACCAGGCCATCCACATGCGTTCGCGGCCGGTGACGTCGAAGGTGCGGTAGTCGGTGAGCCTGACGTTGAGGTCCAGCCGGCGTTCCAGGAGGGTGTTGACGGTGTCGCGCACGTAGAGGTTGTGCTCGGTCAGCAGCACCTTGGTGCCGTGCTCGCGGGCGGCGTTGACGCCCAGCAGCATGGCGTAGCCGGTGGTGTGGGCGTGGTAGACCTGGGCGCGCGGGACCGGTTCGGCCAGGACCGCGTAGGCCAGGGAGAAGAAGTCGCGCAGGCACCAGAAGATGTCGGTCATCGACATCCCCAAGTCCGGCATCATGTCGTGGTAGGCCTCCATGAACTCGCGCGTGCCCAGGATCGCCCAGACCGGGTAGCGGCGCGAGGCGCTCAGGCCCTCGCTGATGAGGTCCCACAGCGGCTCGGTCTGGCCGTCCTGGGCCAGGGCGAGCAGGGCCCCCAGGATGCGCCGAGACAGCTCGCGGCGCTGGCGGCGGTTCATGCGCAGGTCGCGCGGGCGGGCGCGCAGGAAGTCCTCCTGGTGCTCCTCCATGGACAGGTAGAGGACCTTCACCCAGGCGACGTTGTCCGGCATGCCGTACAGGTCCTTGAGGGGCGAGTGGGAGTCCCAGGTGATGTGGATGATCCCGAAGGTGAGGTCCGGGTTGCCGGTGATGATGTCGTGGACCACCGCGGAGACCCCGCCCTTGAGGTAGGGGTAGGTGGACTCCATGACGATGGCGACGTCGACGTCCACGTACACGCCGTCCTCGGGGACGCCGTCGGGCAGGACCTGCTCATCGGCCTCGGGCTCGGGCTCCTCGGGGGGCGGGAGCAGCTCGGCCGCGCCGGCGGGGGCCTCCTCGTCCTCGGTCTCCTCCTGGGCGGCCTGCTGCTGGGACAGGGGGATGGCAGCGGCGTGAGAGGCGGCCGAGGCCACGGACTCCCAGGCGATGGCGGTGGGTGCGGGGGCTGCTGGGGATGCTGGGGCTCGGGCTGGTCGGGCTGTGGGAGGACGGACTCCTGCGGGGCGGGCTCAGCGGGGGCTGAGGGCTTCGGCCGGTCCGACTCCTGCAGGGGCCGGCTCGGCGACAGCCGAGGGCTCGCCGTGCACCGGGGAACGGAGGGCTCAGAGGAGTCGGAGGGCTCAGAGGGCGCTCCGGCTGCAGCGGCGTCGGAGGAGGCCAAGGCGGCAGGGGTGGCAGGGGCGGCAGCGGCTTCGGCGTCAACAAGTGGCTCCGACGCGGTGGAGCGGGGGGCGGCCGGCTCCACTGGTGAGGAGGCCGAGGCGCCCGAGGCAGCCGGTGCAGCAGAGCTCACGGCGCCGAAGATCGGGGAGTCCAGGGCCTCGGGGCTCTGCGGGGAGGTCGGCTCCGGGCTCTTGGGGCGGGGCTGGACCACTCCGTAGCCGGCCGGCGCCGGGGTCTGGACGACGCCGTAGATCGGCACGGCCGGGATCTCAGGAGCCGGGATCTCAGGAGTGGAGGCCGAGGCCGCGGCCGGCTCGGCAGCCGGTTCGGTGGCGGGCGGGTCAGTGGATGGGACAGCAGGCGAGCCTGCGGAGGGGGTGGCGGCCGAGGGCCCGCTCAGGGCGCCGCCGGTGGTGACGACGACGCCGTATCCGTCGGGGCCGACCTTGATCCTGGGGCCGGCCTCCTCGCCCCGGTCGCCGATGCCGGGGGCGTCGTCGGGACTGGGCATCGGGGCGTAGCCGCCGGCGGGAGCCGAGTAGCGCAGCGGAAGGCTCTCCAGGCGGGCGCGGAAGGAGGATGACGAGCTCACCAGGACATGGCCTTTCCCCAGAAGAACGAGTACTCGGGTGCGGCCCACCGCTTGCGGTAGAGCAGCAGCCCCAGCGCGCACAGCAGCAGGTCGACGCCGGCCAGCGGCAGGTAGGCGGCGGCGTCGGCCACCTTGAGCAGCAGGGCCGCGGCGATCGCCACGTGGATGCCGGACAGGAGCAGGGCGGTGGTCGAGTCGCCGATGTGGTCGATCTCGTAACTCAGGAGCGTCAGCACCGTGAACAGGGTCGAGGCGAGGCACACCTCGAGGACCAGCGGGACCTGCTCGGTGGACATGAGCGCCATGGAGCACACGACGACGATGACGCCGGCGACCCCCACGATGCAGGCGCGGATGAGGCTGGCGTCCAGCAGCCGACGCAGCGTGCGTCCGCGCTCTCGCAGACTGGCCATGCCCTCACGCTTGAGAACCGTCTGGAACAGGGCGATCTCGGTGTTGACCCGGGGTGCGGTGACCGCGAAGTAGTAGCAGTAGGCGACGACGGCGGGCTGGAGGCACAGGTAGACCAGCGCCACGTCGAAGTCACGACCGGCGCCCAGGAAGAGGAAGAACTTGTCCGACCACAGCACTCCTCCCAGGATCGCACCGCGCAGCATGTCCTGCACGAGGATGCCGGTGGCGACCCCGCGGGGCCGCAGGATCTTTCCCAGGGAGCGCCCCATGGACAGGAGTTGGCTGAGGGCCCCGACCAGCGGGGGCAGGTACCACCAGGTGGGCTCGGCGACGAGTGCGACGGCGTAGCAGAGCCAGCCCACCGACCACAGGCGGCGGCGTCCGGCGACGTCGGCGACGATGAGCGACTGGACGAAGACGACGTGCAGGAGAAGCAGGGCGGTGTGGACGCCCAGGACGTGCAGGTTCCAGCCGGTCACGGCGGCCACGACGAGGATCTCCAGCGCCGTGGGCAGGAGCGCCCACAGGAACAGCGCCGGCCAGATGGAGCAGTAGCGTTCCAGGACCGCCCGCGGGCCGCGGCCGATGGAGTCGCCCAGGAGCCGGTAGACGGGGGTGCCGATGATCTGGCTGAGCCAGGGCACGGCCACTGACACGCTCAGGACGATGACCGGCAGGCCGATGCCGCTCACCGTGCTGGCAGCCATCTTCTGGGACACGACGGGGAAGCTCAGGCCCAGCAGGATCGCCGGGGACATGCCCAGGAGCATTGCCGCACCCCAGTGCCAGCGGGCCCCCCGGGGCGATGCCGCCGCGCTTGAGCGCACGGGTGGGCGGCGCTGTGACCAGCCCCAGGCCGATGAGGACCGTGAGGACCAGAACGCCGACGGTGACCTGCTTCGGCCAGCCGACCCAGGGCAGCACCGCCGCCACCACGCCGAGGACGCTCAGGGTCGCAGCAGCGTTAGCGGTCCGCAGGCGCGGAAAACGGTGCTGGTGGAAATGTCGCGGTTCGTATCTGAGTTGGGTCATGGGAGTAGCGGCACCAAGAATGCGTGAGCACGCACGGGCGATCCGAGCCGGACATTCCGGCGCCGCGACCGAGGGGTGTCGCGGCAGTCTGAATGAGGGCGGACAGGTACGGACAGTGAGGACGAGTAGGGGCGATAGCGGTTGAGACGGCCCCGCGCGAGGCGGGGTGACGACACCGATCGACCATGTCCGAGGGACGACTTTCGACGGATCGTCACTCCACTGTATCGGGCAGAGGACTGACATGAGACGGTCAAGCCAAACTCTCAGAATATTCTCTTAGTGCATTCAGGCGTCATTCATTTTTCATGTGCTTGCTTCGCAGTTCAGGCGACTACGAGGCCCGTGCATATTCGCAGCCGTAAACTGCACCCCGCACACTCCTGCGTCCACGATCATGGTCGCCACCTGGAAAAATGAGCACAGGGGCAAGGCGACCCCACCACCACCTCCGCGGTTCGCGCCAACGCGCCTTGCAGCCTGAGGGCCCCGACGCGCGGCGACGACGATGGGCCGCAACCCCAGTGGGGTTGCGGCCCATCGTATGGAACTGATAAGGGAACTGGGCCGGGCGGGACCCGGCGAGGTCAGCGCCCGGGCTCGGCGGCCGGTGAGGCGCCGCCGCCACGACTGATCGGCGGGGTGGAGATGCGCAGCGGGCTGGCGGCCCCACCCCCCGCCACCGGCCGCGGCGTCCTCGGCCTCACGCAGTGCGGCGACCTCGGCCTCGCCCTGCTCCCAGGGCTCACCGCGGAAGATGAACTCACCCAGGATCGACTCGCCCTCGGCGTCGACGATGACCTTCTGGCCCCGCTCGAGCTCGCCGAAGAGGATCTTCTCGCTCAGGGCGTCCTCGATGTCGCGCTGGATGGCGCGGCGCAGCGGACGGGCGCCGAGCACCGGGTCGAAGCCGCGCTCGGCCAGGAGGTCCTTGGCGGCCTCGGTCAGCTCGATGGTCATCTGCTGCTCGGCCAGGCGCTTGTCGAGGCGCACGATCATGAGGTCGACGATCTGGCGCACCTCCTCCTTGGTCAGCTGCGGGAAGACGATGAGGTCGTCGACGCGGTTGAGGAACTCGGGCCGGAACTGCTGCTTGAGCTCGCGGTTGACGTGGGCCTTCATCTCCTCGTAGTCCATGGCCCCGGACTCGGTGGACTGGAAGCCGGTGGCCACTGACTTGCCGATGTCCTTGGAGCCGAGGTTGGTGGTCATGATGATGACGGTGTTCTTGAAGTCGACCACGCGGCCCTGGGCGTCGGAGAGGTGCCCGTCTTCCAGGATCTGCAGCAGGGAGTTGAAGATGTCCGGGTGGGCCTTCTCGACCTCGTCGAACAGGACCACGGAGAAGGGCCGACGGCGCACCTTCTCGGTGAGCTGGCCGCCCTCGTCGTAGCCGACGTAGCCGGGAGGGGCGCCGAAGAGCCGCGAGACCGTGTGCTTCTCGGCGAACTCGGACATGTCGAGCTGGATGAGGGCGTCCTCGTCGTCGAACAGGAACTCCGCCAGGGCCTTGGCCAGCTCGGTCTTTCCGACGCCGGTGGGGCCGGCGAAGATGAAGGAGCCGCCGGGACGCTTGGGGTCCTTCAGGCCGGCCCGGGTGCGGCGGATCGACTTCGACAGGGCCTCGATGGCCTTGTTCTGGCCGATGATGCGCTTGTGGAGCTCGGCCTCCATGTTGAGGAGCTTGGCGGACTCGGCCTCGGTCAGCTTGACCACCGGGATGCCGGTGGACATGGCCAGGACCTCGGCGATGAGCGCCTCGTCGACCTCGGCGACCTGGTCGAGGTCGCCGGACTTCCAGGCCTTCTCCTTGGCGGCGCGCTCGTCGGCCAGACGGCGCTCGTCATCGCGCAGGGAGGCGGCGCGCTCGAAGTCCTGGTCGTCGATGGCCGACTCCTTCTCCCGCTTGACCTGGGCGATCTGCTCGTCGATCTCGCGCAGCTCGGGCGGAGCCGTCATGCGGCGGATGCGCAGGCGGGCGCCGGCCTCATCGACCAGGTCGATGGCCTTGTCCGGCAGGAAGCGGTCGTTGATGTAGCGGTCGGCGAGCTTGGCGGCGGCCTCAATGGCCTCGTCGGTGATGACGATGCGGTGGAAGGCCTCGTAGCGGTCGCGCAGACCGGTGAGGATCCCGATGGTCTCCTCGATGCTGGGCTGGTCGACGGTCACCGGCTGGAAGCGGCGCTCCAGGGCTGCGTCCTTCTCGATCTTGCGGTACTCGTCCAGGGTGGTGGCCCCGATGGTCTGGAGCTCGCCGCGGGCCAGCATGGGCTTGAGGATGGAGGCGGCGTCGACGGCGCCCTCGGCGGCGCCGGCACCGACGAGGGTGTGGATCTCGTCGATGAACAGGACGATGTCGCCGCGGGTGCGCACCTCCTTGAGGACCTTCTTGAGGCGCTCCTCGAAGTCGCCGCGGTAGCGCGAGCCGGCCACGAGCGAGCCCATGTCCAGGGAGTAGAGCTGCTTGTCGCGCAGGGTCTCGGGGACGTCGCCGTGGACGATGGCCTGGCTCAGGCCCTCGACGACGGCGGTCTTGCCCACGCCCGGCTCCCCGATGAGGACGGGGTTGTTCTTGGTGCGCCGGGAGAGGACCTGCATGACCCTCTCCATCTCCTTCTTGCGGCCGATGACCGGGTCCAGCTTGCCCTCGCGGGCGGCGGCGGTGAGGTTGCGGCCGAACTGGTCCAGGATGGCGCTGCCCGAGGGCGTGCCCTCCTTGGAGGGGCCGCCGGCGTTGACGGTCTCCTTGCCCTCGTAGCCCGAGAGCATCTGCATGACGGTCTGGCGCACGCTGGACAGGTCCCCGCCGAGGTTGGTCAGGACCTGGGCGGCCACTCCCTCGCCCTCGCGCAGCAGGCCGAGGAGCAGGTGCTCGGTGCCGATGTAGTTGTGGCCGAGCTGGAGGGCCTCGCGCATGGAGAGCTCGAAGACCTTCTTGCCGCGCGGCGTGAAGGGGATGTGGCCGGTGGGGGCGGACTGCCCCTCGCCGATGATCTCAATGACCTGGCTGCGCACGGCGTCCAGGGAGATATCCATGGACTCCAGGGCCTTGGCGGCCACTCCCTCGCCCTCGTGGATGAGGCCGAGAAGGAGGTGCTCGGTGCCGATGTAGTTGTGGTTCAGGGCCCGCGCCTCGTCCTGCGCGAGCACGACGACGCGTCGGGCGCGGTCGGTAAAGCGTTCAAACATCAGTAATTCCTCCTCGGCACGCGCTCAGTGCGGGACCGCTCGTCCGGTGGTGGCGAGGGATGTCGCAGCGCCGCGGAGAGATGGCGCTGAGAGCACGTGCTGACAAGGCTAACCAGGCCGACGCCCGGGCCATGCCCCTGTTCGCGGTAGGCGTGAGTAAGCCTTGAGCCGGGTCGGCTCAAGATGAGGAACTGCGGGGGCGGCCCGCCTCCCGCCTGGCACCCCGCACCCGTCATTCCACGCCTGGCGCCCCACCTCTGCCGCCCCACCCCACCGGCCGCGGTCGTACCTTATGTCGCGCGGTCGTGCCCTGAACCCTCGACCGCGCGACATAAGGCACGACCGCGGCGGCGCGTCCGGACACCTTGAAGCCGGCCCATTCGATCGGCATGGGAAGAACTGCCCCATAATTCTGCCGCATGATCCGAGGCGGCCCACCACAATTGAGGCCATGCCTCCCGTGCCTTCTCCCGCCGACGACGGCCATCCCCACACCGAGAACCTCGAGCAGTTCTCCACCAAGTGACGCCCAAGCCGGCCCACAACGAAAGACCCCACGCCATGCCACGCGCCGCCGACGTCGACCACCCCATCGACGACTCCCCCCTCCGCTTCCGGCCACAGCGCCGACCAGGCCGATGCGGCCCTCAACCGGCGCAGACGCCGCCATCAGCGCATCATCGCGGCCCTGACGTCGCTGCGCTTCGGCTGCTTCCTCGGCATGGTGGCCGCGGCCGCCCTCTGCGTCATATGCGGCAGCGGGATCGCCAAGGTGCTGCTCAAGTTCCCCCTGCTGTCCTGGAAGGGTCTGGCGCTGACCGTGTTCCTGTGGGCGTGCGGGGTCGTCCTCTGGCCCGAGCCGCGCCATGACAGCCGCAGCATGCGCAACAGGGCCCTGACCGCGGCCCGCTCAGCACTCATGCTCCTGCCCGCCGCCCTGGTCCCGGCCGCTGCCGTGTACGCCGTCCTCCCGATCGTCAGTCTCTGGAGGTTCGTGCTCTCCACCTACGCGGTCAGCCTCGGTGAGGCCCTGGCCTACATCATGGGTGTCGCCGCCTTCGCCCTGCTGCTGTCCACAGACATTCTTCTGCGGGCCTCGCGCGCCCTGTTCGAGCCCTATGCCGGCGAGTCGCTCTACGTTCCCAATCCGATCTCGGTGCGGATACACGACCTGCGCGCGCAGCTGCGGCGACCGTGGCGCTCCTCCCTCCGGACCCTGGGCCCTCGCGCCCTGCTCGCCCTGGTTCCCGTCGTGGCGCTCGTCGCCTCCTTCGCCGTGCCCTACCTCGGCCACCCGACGACGTCCGGACGGCCCACCATCACCCAGGCCACGGGCCCGTCGGTGAACGCCGACCAGCTGCCGGCGTACCCCACCGGCTTCGCCTCGAAGGAGATATGGGCCAAGAACCTGGCGAGCGGACAGACGTGGTCGCCGGAGCTGCCGGCCCCATCGTTCTCACGTCCGATGGAGCCACCGGGCTCGACCCTCGTGACGGCTCGAACCGGTGGAGCTACCACCGCAAGGGCTCAACGGCGACCGACGTCATCCCCAGCCCCGACGGCCACTACATGGCGTTGAGATTCGATGAGCCGGACGTCTACACGTCCATGACCGGAACGGACGGAAATCTCAGTTCTTCGACGCCGAAGACCACCGTCGTCCTGGATACCATCACCGGAGCCGCGGTTTTCGACTGGCGCGGCGACAGTCCCCCTCCAGCTGACCGACTCGGCGGTCCTCTACGGCACCACCGCCTACTCGCTGAAGGACCGGTCGACCATGTGGGACCTTCGAAAGCTCACCGTTGACGGCGCCTCAGGCTCTCAGTCCGCCCAGGCCGCCTACTCCGGCGCAGCCGGTCACTCGGCCTTCGTCCTGAGTCGCCCCGCGACGTACCATGACGTTGCGGTCCCGCAGAATGATCCCACCGCCACCCATGAGCTCCCGACCCTCACTCCCAGGTCAGACGGACGTATCTACTTTGACTACAACCAGGCGGACGTTCCTCTGGTGATCGACGGCTGGATGGTCATTGACAAGCCTCGTGGGAAACAGTCCAGGCCGTCGTGGTCCAGGGATGACGATCCGCAGGACCGGGAGGTCCAGGCCGTCAGCCTCGACGGCCTGGCCGGTGTTCCCGGAGCAGATACTCGGGCCTATGACCTCGGCATGACCTCTGCGGTCAACGACATCGCCTCCATGAAGGCCGGAGCCCTCGTGACCTTCCCGCCCCTCCCAGCGGAGAAGCCAAAGGATGACGTGGACTTAGAGCTTCACCTGTGGGAGGCCTCCGGCACTGTCGGCTCCGTCTTCAACCCCCGGACCCTGGCAGTGACGACGGCGGCACAGACGCCGGGACTCGCCGCCGCCTCCGTCGGCATCACCCAGGCCGCCGTGGGTGAAGCCGTCGAGGGACGGATCACCGTCAAGCCCGCAGACGGGTCATCGGGCGTATCAATCCCTCTGGCACCGGGGACAACATTCGCTCCGCCGGGAGACAAGCTCTACAACCCTCAGCTCAAGGATCTGGCACTGGCCGCCGTGAAGCCGGAAGAGAATCTAGTGAGCGCCATCAGTACTCCCGGCGCCACCATCATCATGGTTCGGACAGGCACGCGGTACACCGGCACCTCTCGCATCTACGCCGTGGGAGGAGAAGCCCGATGATGCGCCACACGACACACGCGACGAAGCCCATCCCCATGCCCTCGATGCGCCGTCACCACACCGGTTCGGCGGCGAGCTGCGCCGCCCGCGCCCTGGTAGCAGCGCTCCTCGTCTCACTGCCACTGTCAGGCTGCGGCTCCTCGGCCCCGAAGCCTGCAGCGACCACGTCGGCGGCGGGAGTCTCCGTCACCCCGCTCAGTGCAGATCAGGTGGAGTCCGAACGGAAGCACTTCTCTTCCGTCTTTGTCCGCGACCTGCCCACTCGCTACGGGACGGTCAGCGCGGAAAACTCACTACCCGAATCCGATGATGGTTCTCTGTCCTCAGGAGTCGTCACCAGCGACAAACCTGGGAGCACCGACGACGAGCCGAAGACCAAGACCCTTCAGTGGGCGACGCGCCTCAATCACCCCATTTTCAGAACCGGCGACCTGGGCGACGGTGACCGCGACTCGACCACCCAGACGCAGACCTACGACCTTCTCAAGCAGGAGTCCTCCGGCGTGGGCGTCGTCAGTCCCGACGGGAAGCACATCTCGCTCATTCTCCAACCGCACCGGACCGCTCAGGACGACGACTTCTCGGCCCAGCGCGCCTACGTCGTCGTCCTCAGCGCCGAGACGGGGAAGCTCGAAGGCTCGGTGGAGGTCTCCGGGCTGATCCTGGGGCGGGTCCTCACCAACGACAGCCTGGCCATCCAGACCGCCCAGAACTACTACCCGGGAGCCGAGGGTCAGGGAGTCATCTCCGTCTATCCGCTGAGCAACCTTGCGGGCAAGCCATCGACCATTTCCAGTGACCACTGGCTCATCGGCGCCTCCCGGGACTCACTCCTCCTGTCCCCATACTCCCCCACCACCGGCAACCACTGGAGCACCCGGTTCCGCCCGTTCACGGTGACCCAGATGGGTACGGACGGCACAGTGCGCAGAACCATCACCGGTGTCAATCGGATCTATCCCGGCGGATGGCTTGAACGCTTCAGCGATCCTGCCGCCGCGGCCACACTCGCCGCCGGCACCGCAGGGAAGGACGATGACCAGACGCGAGCCGCCTGGGACGCCCTGTCCACCCAGATCGTCGACCTGAACTCGGGAAGCACGCACGACCTCACGGGAGGAAGGGCCGAATCGGTCGGTGTCCCCACCGGCCCCGGCCTGCTCATCAGCCATGAGGCCGCCGACGGCGACGGCAGCCCCCAGCAGTTCTGGCTCAGCGCCGACGACGACGGACACCCCCACACCGAGAACCTCGAGCAGTTCACCAGCAAGTAGCGGCCCGGAAGACATCACGATGACCGATCAACGCCCCGGAGAGGACGCGGAGCCTCTCGCGGCTCCCATTCCCCTCACCTCAGAGAATCCCTACTCCTCGCCGTCAGCCCTTGCCCGCCGTCGGCGTCCCCGCACGCCTCAGGAGCGCCGTCAGGTCTGGTCTCGGCGGTTCGAGGGCCTCTTCTGGGCGCTGAAGGTCGGCGCCCTGCTCACCGTCCTCGTGGCGGCCGGTCTCTACCTGGCGTGGCGCACGGATCTGACGATGCGGTGGGTGCTCCTCTACCTCGGCCTCGCGCCGCTGGTCACGGCGCTCGTCCTGTGGGGGATCGGCATTCTCGCCTGGGAGGAGCCGGCCGAGTACTGGGTCGACAGGCAGCATCGGGCGAGGACCTGCTGGCGCATCATCAAGAGGCTCCTGCCCGTTGCCGGGGTGGCCGCCTGCGGCCTGCTCAGCGCCGGAGGCGCGCTGGGCCTGTGGCACGACATCTTTATCCCGCTGGACGCCAGCGCCGGCGAGCTGCTCGCCTTCGCGATGGCGGCCCTGGGGCTGGGCTCCTTCTTCGCCTTCGACCTTCTCCACCGCGTCACCCGCTCCTTCTTCCCCGAGGTCGCACAGGCCTCCTCGCTCCGTTCACGGCTGCGTGACAGGTCCGCTGGTCTCTCACGCCTTCTGCCCGCCCACCTCCGGAGCGCCGGCTCCTGGGGGCCGCGCATCGTTCTGGTGGTGATCCTCCTGGCCCCGTCCCTCGTGTTCAGCGCAAGCGGCTACCTCGCCCACAACTGGGACCGGTCCCTGCCCGACCCCTGTGGCCGCCCCCGCCACCTTGACCACCTATCCGACCTCCTTCCCGTCTCAGGCGACCTGGACCCACGACATCCCCTCCGCGCTGGACGCAACCGCAGGGGCCGCAGGCCCCCTCGTCCTCACCGAGGACAGCCTCATCAGCCTGGATCCCTCCACCGGGAAGATCCGCTGGGATTACCACCGTCAAGGCAAGAAGTTCGCCCAGTACGGGGAACGGATCGACGGCGTCCTTGGTGAACCCCCGTATCTCATCACCAGCCCGGACAGGCGCCACGTCGCCCTGACGCTCGGGGAGCGGGAGTTCGAGGGCAAGAGCTCCGACGGCGATTACGGTCTGGAGCCGGCCCTCACCATCGTCCTGGACACCGTGACCGGACGCGTGACCAACGAGCACTTCCACGACGGCAAGACCGTCCAGCTCACCGACTCCGTGCTCCTGGCTGGCAGCACCGTCTACTCGCTGGCCGACGACTCCGTGATGTGGCAGCTCGGCGACGTCGACCTCGATCTCTCCAAGGAGTACCACCAGTACACAGGTACAGCAGGGCACGCCAGCCTCATTCTCACGAAAGAGGACAGTGGAGGAAGCCACAACGGGATCGGCCGTCTCACGCTCGTCCCGGACACCAACCCCCGTGGAGTCGTCAGGGATATTCTGATCGCCTTCGCCAACCAGGAGCCGCTCATCGTCGAGGGCTGGACGGTCACCTACCCCGAGGCCACGAAAGACGAGTCCACCGACGTCGATTGGAACTACTCGAAGGCCCACCGCGCCCAGGCCGTCTCCCTTGACGCCCTGGCGAAGGTCCCCGGAGGCGACACCCACACCTACGACCTGGGCCAGACCCTCGGCATCGCCCCGATGGCATCCCGCCTCTCCGGGAGACTGGCCGTCCTGCCGGAGACCGCACCCACCCCGGTCGAACCGAACGAGAGTCACATCCCCGATGCCTGGAAGGACCAGTCCACGGTCGCCACCACCTTCAACCCCAGGACACGTGCTGTGCTGGCAGCCTCCCAGGACCCGGGGCTCGTCACCGCCGTCGGGGTCACCCGGGCCGACGACGGGCAGAGGCGCATCAGCCTTCAGTCGGGAGACAAGTCGAAAGCCACCTCCATCCCCCTGGAGAACGGCACAGTCTTCTTCGATCCACGAACAGGCGGTCCCAACGCCGACCTTGACGACTTCTCCGTCAATACACCAGGAGGTAACGACGACATCAGCGCACTCAGCGCGCCGGGCGTCACCGTCGTCCTTCTGCGCCCCACCTACGAGAGTCAGACCACCGGTACACGCATTCGTCTCTACGGACTGGTAGGAGCCTCGTCATGAGCCAGCAAGCCGCCCGGCACCCCCACCGCACGTCCACGGCACCTGCGCACCGTCGACATCGATCCCCCCGTCTGCTCCTTGCCGCAGCACTGCTGGCCCTCCCGTTGAGCGCCTGCGCCGGTCAGCTGACCTCAGCCCCGATCCAGACCACACAGGAGGTCACCGTCAAGGCCACTGCGCTCACTGCCGAACAGGTCACGAGCCTCGAGGCCGATGCCAACACGGGCCCGGACATGGAGTTCCCAACGCTTCCCACTGAGAACAGCACCATCACGGTGCTCATCAACTGGCAGAAGAACCATCGCACGCCCGTGGGAACCACCCTCGTCAGCCGGAACCGATCAGACGGCGCCCTGAAGTGGGCGGTGACGATCACGCCGCCGGGCGCATCAAGCAACGCTCTGGAGAATGCAGACGCCCCGCAGCACAACGTCTCAGACCTGATGACGTCCCAAACCAGCGGAGAGATCGTCGTCAGCCCCGACGGGCGCCGCGTCTCCCTCATCCTCACCCCGCATCACGGACAGCTGGAGGAGAGGCTCGCCGAGCAGGAGTCTACGTCGTCGTCCTGGACGCCACCAGCGGCGCCGTGGTGCGCACTGCGGAGCTCAACGGAGTGATCCTGGGGCAGGGCCTGACGAACGGCTCTCTGGCCGTGGAGACCGCCAACGACTACTTCCCCGGAGGTACGGGGGAAGGCCAGGTCCATGTCTTCGGGCTGGACGACCCATCCGCCCCGCCCTCGTCATTCGCCACCGATCAGTGGCTCGCGGGGGCCGGAGCTGACTCGCTGCTGCTGTCACCGCAGCCGCCTTCCCCGTACGGGCTGGAAAGCAACTCCGGCGCATCGACGGTCACCCAGGTGGATACCTCCGGGAAGGTCCGCGCAACCATCAAGGGCGTTGAGGCCGTGCACCCCGGCGGCTGGGTCACGCAGGTCAGTGACCCGGCAGCCGTCAATGCTTCGGTCAACCACGCGGCGACGGGCAAGAAGGAGAAACCGGCCTCTCTCAACGCCGCCCTGCAGAGCCTGACGCGGCAGGTCGTCAACGTCTCCACGGGAAGCAGCGTGGACGTCACCGGAACGATCGTCGAAGAGCGGGGCGTCCCCACCGGACCCGGGCTGGTGGTCGGCCGGACGAGCACTGACGCGAGCGGTGAGACGACTACACCCCGGTCTTCTGGCTCAGCGCCAAGGACGACGGCCACCCCCACACCGAGAACCTCGAGCAGTTCACCAGCAAGTAGCAGCCCGGAAGACAACACGATGACCGATGAGCACAGTGACCAGTCCCAAGACACCGAGTCCCCTGCACCCACCGGCTCGGCCGAGACTGCGGAGTCTGCGGAGTCTGCGGAGTCCGTAGAGGCCGCGGAGACCGCGGAGGCCGCTGACTCCGTTGGCGCCTCAGACGACTCGGCGTCCGATCCTCCGCGACGCATCCTCACGATGCTGCGGGCTCTGCGGGCCCTGCGCCTCGGCTGGCTCCTGGCGGTCGGGGCGATGGCCGTGCTGTTCCTCGTCTACCAGAGCGGGATGATGGATCCCGGTGACGCGATGAAGTCGGTCGGGGGCTTTATTGGCGGCCTGGCCGTGCTCATGTGGATCGCCGGCTACTTCAAGTGGAGGGAGAACGCGCGTTCTGCCTTGAAGAGCTATCCCACCTCACCGCGAGCGCTCGTCAGGAAGACGGTCCTCTTCCAACCGCTGTGCTTCCTGGTGTTCTCGGGTGCCTTCACCGTCGTCCTTCTGCGCCTGTGGCACGCCCAGCTGCGCAGCACCTCGGTCAGTATCGACCAGCTGCTGACGCTGGCGGTGGGGCGCTGGGTCTGGGCCTGCTGGCGGCTACCGATCTTCTGGTTCGTGCAACCCGGGCCACCTATTTCCCGCCGCCGCAGAAGCAGCACCTGAGGGGACGGCTGGGAGGCCTGCGGAGGATTCGGCTGCCCCGGCCCTCGTGGCGCTCCGTCCTCGGCGCGGTCATTCTCATCGTCATTCCGCCGCTCGCCCTCGGGACAGCGGCCACGGTCCCGCACCTGGTCGCGAGCCGGGTCACGCCTTCGACCGCTGCGAGCATCGACACCTCTGCGCTTCCGGCACTGCCCCGGTCCTTCGCCTCGACGGCGGCCTGGTCGCAGGACATCCACGGCATGATGGACGTGGTAGCCGGCGCTGCCGGGCCGGTCGTCCTAAGCAGCGACGGCGTCGTCGGCCTCAATCCCGCCGACGGCTCGACCCGGTGGACCTATCCGCGCAAGCACGCGCGCTTCATCCGCTGCCACCCGAGCCCGGACCGCCGTCACCTCGCGGTGACCCTCGATGCCACCGACGGCGAGCAGCCAGAGGGAATGAGCATCGAATCCCTGGTGGTGGTCCTCGATACGGTGACCGGGCGCGTCACCTATGAGGGCTTCATGCAGGAAGGCGTTCTCCAGCTCACCGACTCCGTCCTGCTCAACGGCGCCACCGGCTACTCGCTCACCGATGGCTCCCGACTGTGGTCCATCGACGAGGAGGAGGTCTCCACCGGACCTGGCATCCGGCCCTACTGGGGCACGGCGGGTCATTCCACCTTCCTCCTCGGGGGCGTACCGCGCAGTCCCGAGGGAGAACCAGACTGGCGCGGACCGTATGCGACCTACACACTCATGTCGGACACCTCCCCCGCCACGCGCCGTGAGAGCGCCCCACTGGTCACCAACGGTTGGGGCAAGCCGGACATCAACGACGGGTGGGTGGCCGCTTTCACTCAGACTCCCACGCCGATCGATTTCCAGATCTCCCCCACGGGCTGGGCGGCGCAGGCCGTCAACCTGGACGCCATGGCCGGCGTCGCCGGTGCCGACACCACCACCTACGACATGGGCCTGACCTCCGGAACCAACAGCGCAGCCTCCCGCGCCACGGGCACGCTGACGACTCTGCCTCGACGGGCACAGGGCGACTCGGTACTCGATGCGCCTCAGTCCCCCAAGGACTTCGAGGGCAACACAGCCGTCGCCGCGATCTTCGACCCGCAGACCCGGACCGTCTCCCACTCAGCGCAGGAGGCGGGGATCCTGTCCTACGCCGGTCTCGCCCGCGCCGAGTCCGGTGGTGGCGGCGTCCTGAGCGTCAGCAGTGGGGAGCGCACCCCGACGACGGTGGACGTGCCCGCAGGCTCCACCTACTACCCGCCCGGGATTCGGCACTTCTGGACCATCGATAATCCGTCGCCGTCGTCGGATCCACTGCTCACCACCCTGAGCACGCCGGGAACGACCCTCGTCATCATGGCCACCGGCCCGGACAAGGGCTCCCACTCCTTCCGCATCTTCGGCATCTCAGGAGCCTCGTCATGACCAGCACACGCCCTCACCTCCGTCGCCGGCGCATCATCGGCTCAGCCCTGGCTGCGGCAGTCCTGTTCGCGGGGGCCATGAGCGCCTGCAGCCCGACCCCCTCGCAGCTGCCGCAAGTGGAGACCACCGCCCTGAGCGCCTCACAGGTCAAGGAGCGCGTCTCGAAGACTCCCACCAGCACTGACAGCGACTCCATACCCGTCGGCGAGGACTTCCTCCACGTCTCCGCCCCGGAGCTGACGGAGAAGGAGAAGGCGCAACGCAGCCGGCAGGACCGGTCGGGGGCGAACAGCTCCATCGTCGCCAGGTACCGCGGCTCAGAGGGCTCGGTGCTGTGGGCGCGTGAGATCACGCCGGCCGTCGTCAACTGGTTCTACGACGACGACGGCAGCTCTGCCCAGGACGTTGCCCACGACCTCCTCGACTGGCAGCCGGCAGGCTACGCCGTCGTCAGTCCCGATGGCCGCTATGTCTCCCTCGTCCTGCGTCCACCGCAGATGAGGCCCGTGCTTCACGACTCGGACGAAGACCGCAACCCGCTCGACGTCGCCGCTCAGCGCACCCACGTCCTCGTCCTCGACGCCGCCACCGGGGAGACGGTCCGCACCGTGGAGGTCTCGGGGCTCGTCCTGGGACAGGTGCTGACCAACGACGCCCTGGCCGTGGAGACCGCCCGGGCCTACTACCCGGCCGAGGACGGGAAGGGGGACGGTCACCGTCTACTCCCTGACCGACACCTCCGCCGCTCCAGCATCCTTCGCCACCGACCAGTGGCTCACCGCAATCGACGACGGCGCCCTGCTCCTGTCCCCTCAGTCGCTGGCCACCGGATGGAGCAACGACGTGTCGGTGACACTCACCCGCGTCGATACCCGGGGGCGAAAGCTCGGCACTATTGAAGGCGTCACCGCACCCGACCGGAAGCATTGGGAGCGACCGAAGCAACGTTAGATCGCCTCCTGGGGCACGCTGGCTCCGATCGTTACGGAGGGGAGAACTATCCCCCGTGTTCTGCCTCGTTCCGCCTCACCATCACGATCCGGTCACCACAATAGGGCCATGCCCTCAGCGCCCAACACTGACGACAACGGCACCGATCAGCCCGACACCGATCCCAGCAGCCAGCCAGGCGATGCCGCCTCCAGCGACGAGGTCCCCAGCTCATCGGACGCCGGTGAGGTCGAAGGCGATCCCGACCGCGATGCCACTGAGGCCGACCAGGCTGCGGCCGACACCAGCGGAAGCGAGCGTGAGGACGAGCCCTTCCCAGCACGTGGCGTCCTCACCCTGCGCGCCCTGCGCTGGGGTGGACTCCTCGGCGGCGTCGTCCTCGCAGCGACCGCACCGGCACTGCACCGGGGGCTCGTTGGCGCCCGCAGCCTCATCCCGGGCAAGGTCTCCGCACTGACGATCTGCGTGATCGTCGGAGGGGCGCTGGCCTGGCCGCTCCTCAACTTGAGGGACAAGAAACGCCCCGTCCTGGTGACGATCATGACCACGATCATGGCAGCCCTGGGGGTGACGGCCTCAGCATCTCTGACTCTGGCGTGGTGGAGTACTTACCAGGAGACCGGGTTCTCCGTCCTGTTCCTCCTGGCCCTGGCAGGGGCAGCGCTCTCAGCCGTGCTCTTCCTGAGCACCGGTCCGCTGCTGCACTACCTGCGTAGCACCGCGGTAGGTCTCGGCGATGACGATGACCCGAGCCGTTGGGGCCGCCTCCGACGCAAGACCGGAGAGAAGACCGACCGGGGACGCCCCCGCTACGAGCGCATTCGGGTACCTCGCCGCACCCGCGCCTACCTCACGGCTATCGTCATTGCCCCTGCGCTGACGCTCGGTTCCGCCATCGCGGGAACATGGGCACTGGTCAACCCGGTCCACCATGTCATCGCCAAGGCCCCCGCCGACGCCTCGCTGGCGCCGCCCGCCTCGCTGGCGCCGAAGGCCTCCTGGAGCAAGGAGATCTCCTCCACCGAGCTGACCACCGCTGCGGGCGCCGGAGGCCCCATCCTCCTCACCGACGACGGCATCATGGCACTCAACCCCAAGGACGGCAGCGTCCTATGGAGCTACGAGCGCAAGCACGCGAACTTCGACCACGACTTTCTTACCGTCACCAACACCACCGCCCCACTGGTCACCAGCTCGAACGGAAAGTATGTCGCACTGAGAGTTCTGTCACCCAAGTTCGTAGAATCCGCTGGCGACACCTTGGTTTTCGATGCCCTCACCGGCAGGATCGTCTTCAAGAATCTGAGCACCGGCGGCCCACTTCAGCTGACAGACTCCGCGGTCCTCGACGGCAACAGTGCCTTCTCCCTGACCGATGGGAAGAAGCTCTGGACTCTTTCTGGTGGTGACCGCGTCGATTACTCCGGAACTGCTGGGCACGCGTCGTTCATTCTGAACCAGGACGGCGACGATCAACATCGAGGCGACTCTCCCCAATCTTACAAGTCAACGATCACCCTCCGCGTCACTCCGCAGGAGGATCTCTCAGCCGCCGTGGAGGTTGACAATGTGCTTGCCAGCCCTCCCGACCATCCGGATTACCCCGCCAACCCAGTCAATTTCATTCAAGGGTGGGCTGCACGCTACACAGGCGAGATCGACTCGTCGGGTGACCCCGTGGCCGAGGCGATCAGCCTGGACGCACTGGCCAAGGTCGACGGCGCCGACACGAGGACCGTCCCCCTGGGGGCCACCTCTGGGATCAGCGAGGCTGCATCCTTGAGGGCTGGAAGCATCGTTACCTACTCCCCCATCAGATTGGACAACGGTCCGCAAGATTTCCCATCGGAGCCGCGCACGGAGAAGGTGTTCGACCCATCCACCCTCACTGTCACCCCTATCGCCCAGTACCCGTGCTTCACCGGCTCGCCGATCGAGTTCGTCGACGTACCAGCAGACGATGGCTCACTGTCAGCCGCCATCACTGTTCGCCCCGGTGATGGCTCCGCGGGAACCACGATCCCCATCTCCCCTGGCTCCACCCACCTTCCTCCCACCCTGCTGGCGCGGAGCTCTCGAGCTGACAATGCCACCGAACGGGCGCAAGCGACGCGAGTTCCCGGCGCCGTCATCGCCACATTCAATGCTACCGACGACATCGAAAGAGACTGCATCTACGGGAAGTATGACCAGAGCGAACGATGCCCGCACACATATCGGATATACGGAATCACGGGCGAACAGAAATGAGAACCTTCTTTACTCCAGGCCATCATAACCACACTTCGTATCTCCGCATGTTGGCGGTGGCCGCGTCCACTTCCCTAGCCCTCTCGATAGCCTCATGCAACATCGGCACATACGGTCAAGAGCCGGCGCTCACGGCTCTCTCCTCCCAGTCCGTGGCGGACCTCAAGCAGGGCGTTTCGGAACAGGACCTGCATGATGCTTCACTCGAGACAGTGTCGACCAAAGGAGGCACTCTCTTCATCAGCACTGGCACAGCCACCAAGAAACCAGATGCGGACGTCACCAGGATCGTCAGCAGAGATCCCTCAACCGATCAGTTCCAGTGGGCCGTATCCATCAGACCATCAGCCGCCGATCACCGTATGCCCAATAGCATCTCGGATTCGAATGGCGGATACGCCCAGACAGCGAGCCAGTCGCATACTGGCGACATAATCGTCAGCCCCGACGGCCGTTACCTGTCCCTGGTGCTGACACCCGATGAGTCGCAAGGAGGAGTACCGGCGACCGACCGACACACGCACGTCGTCGTCCTCGACACGCAAACCGGCAAGACCATCCGAACCGCCGAGGTCTCCGAGATCATCCTGGGTCAGGCCCTCACCAACAGCACCCTCGCCGTCGAAACCGCCCAGAACTACTTCCCGGCCGGTTCCGGCAAGGGAACCATCCACGTGTTCCCAATCACGAGCTCCGGCGCTCAGGAATCCTCATTTTCCACCGACCAGTGGCTCATCGGCGCATCGGGGAAGGACCTCCTTCTGGCGCCGGACGTGCCGACCTACGAGTGCACGTCGGATTGCGCCCCGTACACCGTGACGCGGAGCGGTACCGATGGGCACACTATTGCCACCCTGCCTGGAGTCACCACCGTTCATCCCGGAGGGTGGGTGAGTCAGTATCGGGACCCGAAAGCGGCCGCCGGCTTCCTCCACACAATGCATGCCTCTCCGGACAACAATGCCGCAACTGAGGACGCACGCCAGAAGCTCGAGATGCTCCCGAAACAGCTCGTCCACATCGACACTGGCCAGACCACGGACATCACTGACATGACCGTGGACGAACGCAGCGTGCCGAACGGCCTCGGACTGGTCGTCTACCAGGACGTCTCCACCAGGGAGTACTCAAGAGAGCGCAAGCCCGCCTTCTGGCTCAGCGCCGCCGACGACGGCCACCCTCACACCGAGAACCTCGAGCAGTTCACGAACCACTGAGGCACAGGCCGCCGCAAGCCGGCACGCAACCTTCTCCTGGGGCGTGCCGACTTCAATCTCAAGGAAAAACGGGGGAGAACTATCCCCCGTGTTCTGCGTCGTTCCGCCTCACCATCGCGATCCGGTCACCACAATAGAGACATGCCCTCAGCGCCCAACACTGACGACAACGGCACCGATCAGCCCGATACCGATCCCGGTACCCAGCCGGGCACTGCCGACTCCAGCGATGAGGCCTCGACGGCGCCGGACACGGGGGAAGCTGAGGCTAGCGCCGACCGCGATGCCACTGAGCCCAGCGAGGCCGCAACCGGCACCGGCGACAACGAGGGCAACACCGCGGGCACCGGCGAGGCCGATCCCTTCCCACCTCGCGGCACCCTCACCCTGCGTGCCCTGCGCTGGGCCGGAGTCGTCGGCGCCGTCGTGTTCGGAGCGACTGCGCTGCTGCTGAGCCGAGAGCTCACGGAGGCCAGCAGCGTCATCCCGGACAAGTCCTCCACACTGACATACTGCATGATCTTCGGAGGGCTACTGGTCTGGCCGCTCCTCAACTTCAGGGAGAAGAAGCGCCCCATCCTGACAACGATCATAACCACGGTCATGGCGGCCCTGGGCATGACAACGTCAGCATCTCTGACTCTGGCGTGGTGGAGCACCTACCAGGAGACCGGATTCTCCGTCCTGTTCCTTCTGGCCCTGGCAGGAGCAGCGCTCACAGCCACGCTCTTCCTGAGCGCCAGCCCACTGCTGCACTACCTGCGAACGCGCACCGCCGCGGCAGGTATCGGGGATCCCAATGACCCGAGCCGCTGGCGCCGCCTTCATGTCAAGACCGGAGAGAAGACCGACAAGGGGCTCCCCCGTTACGAGCGCGTTCGGGTACCTCGCCGCACCCGCGTCTACTTCGCGGCCCTCATCATTGCGCCCGCACTGACGCTTGGTTCCACCATCGCTGGAACATGGGCGCTCATCAACCCGGTCCACCATGTCATCGCCAAGGCCCCCGCCGACGCCTCACTGGCGCCGCCCACGTCGCTGGCGCCGAAGGCTTCCTGGAGCAAGGAGATCTCCTCCACCGAGCTGAGCACCGTCGCGGGTGCGGGCGGCCCTATCCTCCTGACCGACGACGGCGTCATGGCACTGAGTTCCAAGGACGGCAGCGTCCTGTGGAGCTATGAGCGCAAGCAGGCCACATTCGCCTCCTCCACTTCCACCCCCAACGCACGTCGGCTCATCACCAGCCCTGACGGCAAGTACGTCGCGCTTAGAATCCTGTCACCCAAGTTCGTAGAATCCACCGGCGACACCTTGGTTTTCGATGCCCTCACCGGCAGGCTCGTCTTCGAGCGTCAAGGTAGCGGTGGCCCGCTTCAGCTGACCGACTCCGCGGTACTCGACGGCGACACCGCCTTCTCACTGACCGACGGGGCCAAGATGTGGACTCTCCCGGGGAGCTCCGGTGCGTCCTACTCCGGCCCGGCCGGACACTCCTCATTCATCCTGACGTCTTCCGAGGAACCTTCCTTCAAGAACACACCTACCAGCATTTATAGGTCGACAGTAACCACCAGGGTCTTTCCTCAAAACGACCCTACCGCCGAGGTCGAGGTTCCAAACACCCTGTCAGAAATTCCGTCTGAATCGAATGCGCTCGACAACTATTTCAGCTTCTTCATCAACGGATGGGCTGCACGCTACACCGGCGAGACCGATACGTCAGGAAACCCAGTAGCTGAGGCGATCAGTCTGGATGCACTGGCCAAGGTCGACGGCGCCGACACCACAACCTTCCCCTTAGGAGCGACCTCGGGAATCAATACGGAGGCGTCACATCTCTCAAGCAGCATCGTCACCTATCCCGTCATCAGTCGGGACGCAAGTCTCCCCTACCCCCCAAAGGACTCACGAGCAGCGACGGTCTTCGATCCAGCCACCCGCACGGTCACCCCGGTGTCACAGGATCGGAGCCTCGCCGCCGCTCGCACCGGCATCGTTGAGGTACCGGCCGACGACGGCTCCGCCTCCGCTGCACTCGTCATTCGGCCCGGCGACGGCTCATCGGGAACGACCATTCCCATCACACCCGGTTCCACGTATCAGCCATTCCAGAAACTGATCGACAAGGACAATGCGCCGATCCAACCACTCTTCTCCCAGCACGCCGATTCCGAAAGGCCAGCAACGGCAGTGAGGACTCCTGGCGCTGTCGTTGTCATCTTCAATACAACCGGCATAGGTTACGACGGTTGCAGTTCTGGACCCGGCAAGGACAACCAGAGATGCCGAGATACCTATCGGATCTTCGGCGTCACAGGAGGCCAGAGATGAGAACCACATATCCTCCGAATCCCCGTATGTCTTCCACGCTCCGGAGACTGTCGGCACTCGCCACAGCCGTGACACTCGCGCTCACCATCGGCTCATGCACTACTGGGAAGAGTGATGATGATCCAGTCATCTCCTCCCTCAACGCTCAGGAAGCAGATGCTGCCAAGCCGCAGGATTCAATCAGCGACATGGACAACCAACCGTTGTCGACTGCCAGCGGCCTTGTCACCATGAGCACATCGTACGTAGCTGGAGGTACTGGCTCCACTGCCAAAGAAATGGCAACCACCGTCGCGAGTCGAGAGCGTTCCACTGATAAGTTCCAGTGGGCGGTCTCCATCAAGCCCGCAGTCGCCGACCAAGAAAGAACCAAGTACGCAGACAACGCCCAAAGTGCGATGAGCGAGAACATGGATCGTTCGTCGACGGGAAGCACCGTCATCAGTCCTGACGGACGGTACCTGTCGCTGATCCTTCTTCCCTCCGAGCAGCAGTCGGGAGAGACAGCAGCCGATCTGCGCACACATATCGTCGTCCTTGACACCAAGACAGGTAAGACGGTCAGGGACGCCACGGTCTCCGGGGTCATCCTGGGGCAGGCCCTCACCAACAGCGCCCTGGCCGTGGAGACCGCCCACAACTATTTCCCGGCCGGCTCCGGGAAGGGAACCATCACCATCTTCTCCCTGACAGACACGAGCGCTCAGCCCTCCCCTTTCCCCACCGACAAGTGGCTGGTGGGAGTCACCCGGGAGAACCTCATGCTCGCACCCGATCTTCTTCCGGACGACTGCTTCAACGAGTGCTCGATAATGACCACCATCTCCCTCCTCGACACCGACGGAAGCACGGCCGGGAGCATCTCCGGAGTGACTGCCATCCACCCCGGCGGCTGGATCCACAGGTTCGCGAACCCCAAAGCAGCCAGCGAGTATCAGCAACACGTGAAGGCAGCATCAGATGACGAGCGGAAGTCCCTCAGCCGCTCCCGGGAGGCAGCTGAGGAGCAACTCGTCAATCCCAGCATTAAGAAGACAATCGACATCACGGGAAAGAGAACCTTCAAACGCGGCGTACCGACCGGCCTCGGACTGGTCGTCTACCAGGACGTCACCACCGGGAACGGCTCAAGGGAGCTCAAGCCCGTCTTCTGGCTCAGCTCATCCGATGACGGCCACCCTCACACCGAGAACCTCGAGCAGTTCGAGAACCACTGACATCACCACGATCCACACACCATCATGGAATCCACATCTTCTCTGCCCACCTCGTCCTCACCTTCTGAAGCCGAGGAGACCGCCGGTGCCGACGCCGAGGTATCTCCGGCGCACCTCGATCACGACGGTACCGTGCCCGGCGATCACCCGCGCCTGCTGGCGTACATGCGCGCCTGCTCACCGGCAGCGTCATCGCACTGATCGTGGCAGTCATCCTGTTCTTCGCCTGGAACAGCGGCATCAAAGGCGTAGGTCGGGTAGCGGTCGCCCAGTCATGGAAACGATGCGCACCGTTACTGGTGCTGTGGATCATCGGCGCATCCGTATGGCCCACGCCTTACTACCGTGCTGTCGGGAGGAGCAGGCTCCTGACCGGTGTCATCACGGCCCTCAAGCTGCTGCCCGTGGCCGCCGTCGCAGCATGCACCGTCTACGCCTGCCTTCCGGTCCTGAACCTGTGGCGGGAGACGTCCTCCACCTTCGGTGTCCGTCTTGGCGAGCTCCTGGCTTTCACCATGGGCATCGCCGCATGCGGATTGATCGTGATGGCGCATATCGGGCTCTGGGCAATCCGTCCAGTCGACCTCCCCGCCGAGGAGCCACACAGCGACGAGTCGTCCCCCGAGGACCTGGAGGATCTCTGGTTCAGCCGCCCTCGCGGCACCGGGGCGTGGCAGAGGTGCCTCCGAGCCCTGCAAGGGCACCCCTTCCGCCGCGTCAGCACGGCGGCCCTCGCACTCTTGCCCGCAATTGCGTTGGTGGCAGGCTTCGGCATCCCCTATCGCATGGTGAAGAGCACGTATGCCGACACCCCCACTGTCACACAGACCACCGCATCTGCTATCGATGATGCCCAGCTCCCTGGCTATCCCACGTCCTTCGGAACGCAGAAGACGTGGGTGAAGGATGTTGACGACTTCCTCGATATCGCAGGCAGCGCCGCGGGCCCCATTCTCCTCACCAAGGACGCGATCACCGGGATCAACCCCGCCAACGGATCAGCGCGCTGGCAGTACCGCCGTGCCGGCGCCGAATTCCGCATCTGGTCTCTCAAGAAGGATCCCGTGGCGTCAGGGGATCTGGGACTCATCACCAGTCCAAACGGACGATACGTGGCGGTCGTTGCCACCGACCCCATCATCTACTCGTCCATGACGCCACAACGGCATGAACTCGAAGGCGAGTCGCCGGTCACGGCACTGGTTCTCGACGCCGTCACCGGGAAGGTCATTCTGGAGCATCCCCGCGAGGCCGAGGACCACGAAGACACATTTCAGCTCAGCGATTCAGCCCTTCTTGACGGCACCGTAGCCTACTCCCTAACTGACGGCGCACGGATGTGGGATCTCAAAGACTTCAAACTAGAGTACGCTTTCACCCCCGGCTTCCACCGAATACGCTGGCACAGCAGGCCACTCCAGTTTCATTCTTGGATACGACAACGGCCGCGACTCTCTGGGAGTCATATCTCAGGCCAATCCCTCTCAGCCCAGGAAGGTCAACGGGACCCTTCACGAGCAGGAACGGAGCGACATCGTCACCGCCCGGGGCTGGATCGGCGTCTACGACGACCGGGCTCCGGACGGTCATCGAGGCAACGACCCGAAACGGCTCCGCGCACACGCAATCAGCCTGGACGCCCTCAGCGAGGCGCCCGGCGCGGACACCCGCACTTTCGATCTGGGCACAACACTGGGCATCAACGCCCCAGCGTCCCTCGCCACAAACACAATCTCAGTCTTCCCAGCGACGACGCCGGAAGGACGGAACACCACAAATAAGAGCCTTGACAACTCCTCCATATGGGAGGGTTTGAGCAATGTAGGAATCGTCTTCAATCCGGCCACCATGGCGGCCACGCCACTCAATCAGTCTCCACACTACGTCGCGGCAGTGGGGATCACGGCAACGAACCTTGAAAACGGCGCACCTGCCACAAAGACAACAGAAGGAAATACCGCCGTTATCACCACAGGCGATGGCCGCATCACGATCAAAACGGGGGACAGCAGAATCATTCCGCTCACCGAGGTTGAGCCAGGATCAACTTACTACCCGCTAAGCTCAGAAGAATATAACTCGACCTTGGAGGACATCGCCGTCAGCCGGGACGATTATCACCACATCTCTTCATTGAGTACCCCCGGAGCCACTCTCGCCATCATGAACAAAATCCCCACTCTCCCCATAGCATCACAGTCTTTCCGAATCTACGGCTTCCCCGAGTAGGTCGACATGAAGCTTAGAACCTCACATTGCTTTACCTACGCAAGCCATCGAAGCGCTACACTCATGGTGATACTCCCACTGCTGCTCGTGACACCCCTGAGCGGCTGCCACGCCAACCGTGCCACATCACAGCCCAGTACAGCATCGCCTGTATCATCAACCTCCATTACCTCAAGGGAGAACGAGTTCTGCAAAGAGGAAGCCCGATATCGAGACGATAGTTCCTGGAGATTCCCTTCCTACCTCCCCGCACTCGATGGTGACATCTGCATCACTCAGCGGCTTGCCAGCAATGATGAGAAAACAACGCTCGTGGCGCGATATGAAGACTCCAGCAAGGACCCCCGCTGGGCGATCAGTCTGTCGCCGCAGGCTGCGGACTATGGATACACTGAATCAGGCCCCGATGCCGATTCGGCTCAGCAGCAGGCTCATGACCTTCTCGCATCACACACTGCCGGATACGCCACCGTCAGCCCGGACGGGAAGTACATCTCTCTGGTACTACGCCCACCGGTGACCACTACTGACTATCACCCTCACGCTCAGAAAACGCCTTTTAAACCCGGAGATCAACAAACAACTGTCGTCGTTCTTGACGCAGTTACCGGGAAGCTGGTGCGCACAGCAGAGGTCTCTGGGCTGGTCCTGGGACAGGCTCTCACCAGCGACTCGCTCGCCGTCGAGACCGCTGACGCCTACTATCCCGCCGGTGCGGGCAAGGGACGTATCAGTGTCTTCTCACTGACGGACACAACGTCGTCTCCGACGTCTTTCAACACAAGCCTGTGGCTCGCAGGCTCTGGGAAGAACGCCCTTCTCCTATCCTCACAGCCCGTCCACCTTCATGACTCCACCACCACGTCGACCGTGACACAGGTCGATCTTCACGGCAAGCACCTGGCCTCCTTCACCAACTCCAGCGAGATCCTTCTCGGAGGGTGGATCAGGCGGTGCACCTATCTTCCTGATGAGGGTCGAATTCACTGGGAGGTCGTCGACACGAACTCGGGAACGGTCTACGACGAAACCAACGAGATCGCTTCGATGCACCGCGTCCCCACTGGGCCGGGGCTAGTCATGAGCGAGGTTGTCATCAACGACAAGGGATACCGGGAAGCAGGTACACCACGCTTCTGGCTCAGCGCCGACGACGACGGCCACCCCCACACCGAGAACCTCGAGCAGTTCAAGAACAACTGAGGCGTGGGCCAGGACACCCCAACCGGGCGCGGCACTGGGAGCGACCGGAGCGACGTGAGACCGCCTCCTGGGGCACGGTGGCTCCGATCGTTACGGAGGGGAGAACTATCCCCCACGTTCCACCTCACAATCACGATCCGGTCACCACAATAGAGACATGCCTCCCACGCCCGACGCCGCCGAAAACAGCACCGATCAGCCTGACACCGATCCCGGCACCCAGCCAGGCACTGCCGACTCCGGCGACGATGCCTCGACGGAGCCGGACATGGGCGAGGCCGAGGGCCATCCCGGCTGCAATGCCACTGACGCCGACCAGGCCGCAACCGACCCCGGCGACAGCGAGGGCAAGACCGACGGCACGAGCGAGGGCGAGGCCTTCCCACCACGCGGCGTCCTTACCCTGCGCGCTCTGCGCTGGGGCGGGGTGTTAGCGATGTTCGCCTCGTCGAGTATCGCAAAATTACTGAGTTCGACCTACAAGATCGACATCGACGTCCTTCACATAAATCAGTGCATCCTTTCTCCGACTTGGAAGTACAGGCTACCGTCGCAATATTCGCACTACAGCTCCTCTTATGGTCCTTCGCCGCGGTCGCCGATCAGTTGAGGCGAACGGCGACGATCGTCATCGCCAGCCTCATTGCACTACTTGGTGCCGCAACGGCGGGCATCAATATTCACCACTGGATGACAGCATACGAGCGATCGGGAATCTCCATCCCCATTTTTCTGTGCTACGCAGCAGAGACCCTCGGCTTCACAACACTCATCTGTACGAGCATCATCCTGCATCGCGTGCGAACCCTACTTTCCATGCGCCCTCGGCAACTCAGTAACCCGGCCCGCTGGCGCAAGCTGTATCTCCCGGCACGTCCTCAGCCAGGCGAGAGCAACGTCAAGGTAGCCAAGCAAGCATCATTAAGAATCCAACCGACCACTAAAGTTAAACTTGCTGCCATATCACTCACGCCAATCATCGCACTTTCATTTCTGACATCAACTGCACACTACCTCATCACGCCTTTCGTGCACAGCACCTCTGCCACGCCACACAAGACATCTACCATTCCAACAACTATCGATACCAAAGCAAGTTGGATCAAAGGCATAGTCGGAGTCGACCGAGTCATCGCCGGCTCGGCAGGCCCTATCGTGATCGGCAGCGAAGGAATCACAGCATTGGAGCCGACCCACGGCAGCACCCTGTGGGAATATGAAGCATCCCTTGACACGCTATACGCCTTTACAAGCCCCAACAGAGACTACCTCGCTCTCAGGGTAAGAATCCCAGATGATCTGGGTATCAATTCCGATGAACACTTGTCAGCATCCGATCCACCAGAGACGACGCTGGTATTTGACACTCGAACAGGCACTCCCGTCATAAGGCACATGAGCCACGGCGGCGCCCTACAGCTCACAGATTCCGCCCTTCTCGACGGGGACACAGCATACTCCTTGAAGGACGGGAGGAAGTTGTGGAGCGACAGCGACGCCATTGATACCACCTTCATGGGAGCAGCTGGCCACAGCACCTTCATTGTCTCAACCTTCGAACAAGACAATAAAGATACGGATGGGGAGATGTGGGTCGGGACTGCAAGCATCGCCGTGGCTCCCGACACCAATCCGTCCGCAAGCACCCGTGTCGATAATCTCCTCATTGATCCGATAGACGTTGATAACTTACGGCCACGCAGCCTCAAGGACTATCTGGGAGCAAATCCGGTCATCATTTCTGGCTGGACCGCCCAGTTCACTAATCAGAACGACGAAAACGGAAACCCTACCGCACATGCCATCAACATTGACCAAGCCTCCAAGACTGATTCTCACGAAATAGAAAAAATTCCTCTTGGCGCAGCGTCAGGTATTAACGAAGTCGCCTCCACCGCATCCCAAACTCTGTCGACATACCCTTACTACGGCTCCGACAAGTCTATATATGACGTCATCACTGCCTGGAACACTCCACGAGTCGCCACAGTATTCACACCCACGAACAGGACGGCCACACCTGCAGAGCACTACCCAGGCTTAGCTTCTGCTCATGTAGGGATCTCCCCACGCTCAAGCGACGGCTCCATCATTGCAAACATATTCCTACGTCCGTCAGACGGGTCGCCAGAACTCACTATTCCACTCAACGGCAACAATATTGACACCAGTCCACTCATTCTCTCAGAGGGAGTGCACCAACTTATGGCAGATAAAGGGGGCGACCGGAGACCTTACCTGGAGTTCACGAGTACTCCTGGATGCACCACTATCATTCTGAATGTCAGCGGCCCCAGCGAACGTTCCTCGACCTATCGGCTCTACGGAGTTACGGAGCGGAAGGCATGAAATTACAGCAGGCCTCTACACCTCGCTCATTCGTACAAAAGGAGTTGCACAGAGATGCCAAAGCATTCACTATTGTAGCCCTCATAATTACAGTCATGCTGACAATCAACACCTGTCATTACCATCGCTCCTTAGATTCCACCATTGGACTTAAGGTCACATCACTGGATCTCTCCACAGCCGAGTCGATAGATTCGGCCGAAAATCCCCCAAACCTCACATCGTGGAAGAACTCCATTGCCGGGGACGGGTACTACATTACCGGAGTAAGCCAGTTCATAGACGAGGGAACCGGAGCTGAACCTCCCTCACTCTCCGTGTTCGGAAGGAGATCCTCGGACAAGGGCATAGTATGGGCAACACAGATCAGAGTGAATGATTTCACGCATCCTCTTGATGCTCCGACCCACCCATATTCTTCGAGTGAACAGTCACCATCAACCAAGACCACCGCCCTTACGAACGACTGGACACTCAGCCCCAACGGGAAGTACGTAGCATTCAAGCTCAATAGTTCAACGAAAGCGACAGCCTATTTGCGGTCGTTGAGACCTCCACCGGAAGGGTCGTCCAGACGACCCATATCACTCGCAGAATTATTGGAGTCGCACTGACTGACACACATCTTGCCGTCGAAACATCTGACCAACCGTTCCCCGGAGATTCCGGAAACGCCACGTTGACAATTCTGTCTTTATTAAACCAAGGCGCACCTCCGGTCACGACGCCCACAACACAATGGCTTATTGGCGCTAGCCACAAATCTTTTCTTTTAAGTAACTACAAATATGGTGACCCCTGCATTGGAGACCACTGCACCCCTATGACGGTTTCTCGCATTGACGGCGCAGGTCAGACGATCGACACCGTCTCCGGCGTCATCGATGTCTACTCCGGGGGCTGGATGTCACGATTTTCCGATCCAGCTGCCGCATCATCATTACTAGCTCAAATCTACGACCCCATCGGCATACAAGAACGTCAAGCCGCAAATGAGCAACTGAGAAGCATACGGCGGGAACTCGTGGACCCCGATTCAGGTCAACACACCGACATCACAGATCTCCTGATGAAAGAAGTCAGCCTCCCCACAGGGCCAGGTCTCCTTGCGCTCAAGCAGATTCCTTCAGATGATGCCTACGCCAAGTACGTTTCTGTCTTCTGGCTCAGCTCGACCGATGACGGCCACCCGCACACCGAGAACCTCGAGCAGTTCACGGACGACTGAAGCGGGGGCCAGCGGGCCGGCCTCCTGTCACCGCCCCCCGCCCCGAGGCTCGTCACCATTCCGCGGCGGCTGTGAGCCGCCGCGGCTCTCTCTCTCACCCGCTCGTCGAGCCGTGCTTATCCGAAGTGCTGCTCGACTGCGGCGATGTCCCCGTAGGAGGCCTGCGCCCCCACGGAGGTCGTCGCGAAGGCGGAGACGGCTGAGGCCGCACCTGCCGCCTCCTTGAGCCCGGCGCCTGCGGCGAGCGCCGCCAGCAGCGTGCCCAGGAAGGAGTCACCGGCACCGGTGGTGTCCACGACATCAGCCGGGAAAGGATCGACCGGGGTGATCTCCTCCCCCTCGATCACCATCGACCCGCGTCCCCCCCAGGGTCACCACCGCGGACGGGATCCCCATGGCAGCCAGCCTCTTCGCGCAATCGGCCCAGTCCGTGGCGTCGTCGGCCTGCTCGCACTCCGGCTCTGCCGCAGCGTCGCTCGCACCCGGCTTCAACATGTCGGCGAGCTCATGCTCATTGACGACCAGGACGTCAATGGCCTCCAGGAGCCCGGCGGACAGCACCGGGTGGAACGGAGAGTTGTTGAAGACCACGCGGGTGCCGGCGTCGTGCGCGATGCGGGCCGCGGCCTCCACCGCGTCAGGGCTCACCTCCATGCACAGCCCCAGCACGCGAGCCTTACCGATAACATCCTGGTGCCGCTGCGCCGTCGAGACATCCACTGTCCCGTTCGCACCGGGAGACACCACGATGGTGTTGTCCCCCGCGGAGTCCACGGTGATGATGGCGGTACCGGTGGCCACGTCCTCACGCTGAACCGCGGAGGTGTCCACGCCGGCGCGCTGGAGGGAATCGATGAGCAGGTCGCCGTGACCGTCCGCCCCAACTGCCCCGATCATCCTCACGTGAGCACCGAGAAGACCGGCCTGAACCGCCTGGTTCGCGGACTTGCCTCCCGGCAGGATCACCAGGTCCTCCCCACTGATCGTCTCACCGGGCTTGGGAAAGCGCTCCGTTCGGACCGTCAGGTCAGCATTGAGGGACCCGAAGACGGCGACCTCGCCGGATACGTCACCCAGAACAGCTCGCACACCAGCTCCCATGTCCGTTCCTCTCTGTGATGCAGCGCGGACGCACGTCCCATCACACCACACCTCACCGTGAGGCAGCACTCCTACCGGTCCTGACCGCGGGGCGGTGCAGGCTCGTGCGGCGGGCCGCCGCCTGGCAGGCCTCCACCAGGACGTCGATGGCCAGCGGGCGGGGCTGCTCGGCGCGCGTGACCACCTCGACGCGCCGCTGCTCGCGGGCAAGCGGCCGCACCTGAACCCCCTCGTGCCGATAGGCGCTCAGCGCCATCCCCGGCAGCAGGGCCGCCCCCACTCCGGCGGCGACGAGCGCCTGCACGGCCACGTAGTCGTCGGAGGCGTAGGCGGTCTCGGGCGTGAAGCCGTTGGCTCGCCCCACGGCGAGAAGCTCCTCACGGCAGCGCGCACAGCCGGTCACCCACCGGCACTGGGCGCCGTCGGCGATGCGCGTGATGCCGCCGGGGTGGGTGACGAGGTAGAGGACGTCGTCAAGCAGGTGCTCGGCCTGAAGGCCCTCGCCGGCGTCGTCGTCGACGTAGGAGAAGGACAGGGCCGCGTCCACCCGCCCGCGCCGCAGCGCGTCGAGGGCCTCGGGCGGCTCGGCGTCGACGAGCTCGACCTCCAGGCCCGGGTACTGCCGGCCGACGACGTCGAGCACCCCCGACACCAGGGAGGCCACTGCGGAGGGGAAGGCGGCCAGGCGTACGCGCCCCGCCTCCGCGCAGGCCATGGAGACGACCTCGCGCTCGGTGCGATCCAGCAGGTCGAGGACCTCCTGACCCCGCACCGCCAGCGCCCGGCCCTCCTCGGTGAGCCGCACGCCGCGTCCGGCCCGCGTCAGCAGGACTGCGCCGGTCGCCCGTGACAGGGCGGCGAGCTGGTGGGAGACGGTGGACTGGCTGAACCCCAGGGACTCGGCGGCTGCCGAGACGGTGCCGAGGCGGGAGAGCTCCACGAGGGCCCGCAGCTGCTGCACATCGATCACGCCACCAAGTATGTCTTGTATCGATGGGTATTCGTCAAAAGATTCATTGGACCGATACTCCGGCCGCCCGCATCATGAAGCCATGACCGTCACCGACACCCTGCCCCAGGCTCCCGCCACCACCCAGTCCGGCCTTGACTTCGACGCCGTCCTGCGCACCTACGAGGCCGTCTCACGGGTCCTGCCCGAGACTCCCGCCTGGTCCTACCCGCTGCTCAACGCCGCGGCCGGGGTGGAGGTCACGGTCAAGCACGAGAACGTCCAGCCCACCGGCGCCTTCAAGGTCCGCGGCGGGGTGGCGCTCATTGCGGCGCTCAGCCCCGAGGAGCGGCGCCGCGGTGTCGTAACCGCCTCCACCGGCAACCACGCACAGTCCTTGGCCTGGGCCGGCGCCCGCAGCGAGGTCCCCGTGACCGTCGTCGTCCCGGTGGGCGCGCCGGCCCGCAAGGTGGCCACGGTGCGCGCGCTGGGGGCTCGGGTCGTCGTCGAGGGGGAGACGATGTGCGAGTCGCTGGCCCACGCCGAGGCCCTGTCTCTGGCCGAGGGGATGCGCATGGTCTCCCCCGGGGACGAGCCCGCCATCGTGCTCGGGCACGCCACCGTCTACCTCGAGCTCTTCCGCCGTCACCCGGGCCTGGAGTCCGTCTACGCACCGGTCGGCTCGGGCTCCGGGGCCGCAGGCGCCTGCCTCGTGCGCGACGTCCTGGCACCCGGGTGCCGGGTCATCGGCGTCCAGTCCAGCGCCGCGCCGGCCGCGCACCGCGCCTGGACCTCCAGGGAGCCGGCCACCGTCCACAGCCGCACGCGCGTGGCGGGGCTGGCCGTCGGGGCGAGCTTCGCCCTCACCCAGTCGGTGCTTGGCCGCAGCCTCAACGACTTCATCCTGGTCGACGACGAGGCGATCCAGGGCGCCGTCGGCCTCATGGCCACTCACGCCCACACCCTGGCCGAGGGCGCCGGGGCCGCGAGCCTGGCCGGGCTCATGGCCGACCTCACCCGCCAGGGCCCCTGCGCGATCGTCTGCACCGGCGGCAACGCCGACGACCACGAGCTCGCCGGCATGTCCGCCGGCATCTCCGCAAGAGCCGCCGTCGGCACCGACGCGACCCTCAACTGCTGAAGCCGGCCGATCCATACCTGACGGCCGGTTGGGGACCACTCCCCGTTGAGCCGATGCGGAGAATCAGGCGACACTCGGTTGAGGGCCGGGGAGCGCAGTCGGGGGCGCATACCCGGCCCTCTCCTCTGCCCCGGCGGCCCGCGCCGCCACAAGCGCTCTTGCGTCACCCCACCATGGCCCCTCCCGCGGCCACGAGTGTCCACAGAAATGACATTAGCCCGCACAAGCCACCCGCCCACCACCTAGAACCACGGAATCACGCGGTTTTCAAGCCAGCACCAACCTTGTCGGGCATCCAATGTCATTTCTGTGGACGTCAAGCAGGAGACGCGGCTCGTCAACGCCGGAAGTTATCCACAGGGACCAGCCACTTCCTAGCGCCTCAGCTCCGGCAGTCCAAGAATTGTCTCATGGACGACAATGTGCTGACCCGCATCGGCGACGCGCTTGGCGCCGTTGCACAGGCTGATCTACATCTGAACCGTACCGGGCGCCGCCGCCTCCAGGCCCTGGTAGACGCGGGAGAACTCAAACGGTACCCGCACGGAATCGTAGCGCTGCCCGGCACCGACCGACGCATCCTCATCGCCCGCCTTCACCGAGGTCTTATCACCTGCGAGCATGCAGCCGCCTACTACGGCCTTCCGCTCCCCTCTCCACCGCGCAGTGTCCATGTTCTGACTCCGCAAGGACGTCGATTACCTCCGTTATGGGGTGAGCACAGACACGAGACTCGTGGGCGTTCCGTCCTTCGGCTGGAAGACTTCCCGGTTGTCTCCCTCGCCCGCTGCATCGCCGATCTCCTGTGCTGCGCAGAAGAGTGGACGGCTCTGGTCGCCGCCGACGCCGCCTGCATCGGGGCAGAACGACTCGCCAGCAGGTATCCGCATATCTGCGCGGTCCTCGCCGTGTTCTTGGCCGGAATCGCCTGAAGCGCACCAGCGATCGCGCTCGCAGCCCACTGGAGACCCTGGCCAGAGTTCAGCTGCAGGACGCTGGAATAGATGTTTCCGACGGCATGGTGATCTCAGACGTTGGAGAAGTGGACCTGGTGGTGGCCGGGTGGCTTGTCATCGAGCTGGACGGCTACGATTTCCATTCCGACCGTTGGTCCTTCCACCACGACCGGGAACGCGATCGCGAACTGGTCCGGCAGGGTTATACGCCCATCCGCTTCACGTCCAACAATGTGCGTTCAGGGAAGATCGTCACCGATGTCCAACGGATTCTCTCCAACCACCCATAGGCGATGCATGGAATCGACATACCTCACCCGGCCACGCCCGATGTCCACAGAAATGACATTGGATGCCCGACAAGGTTGGTGCTGGCTTGAAAACCGCGTGATTCCGTGGTTCTAGGTGGTGGGCGGGTGGCTTGTGCGGGCTAATGTCATTTCTGTGGACACCCGCCGCGGGGAGTCAGCGCCCAGTTGGGCCCGCGTGCACGGCGGGATCGGTCGCCGCAGGACGGCTCCAGCGCAGGTAGGCGACCGTCGCGGCCAGCACCAGGATCCCGCCCACCCAGAAATGAGGCATCCACAGAACCAGGCGCCACCAGCCATAGCGGGAGAGCGGCTCCCCTGACAAGATCGTCGGGATCGCTGGCACCGAGCCGGCAATCCCGTAGGCCATGAGCAGGACTCCCGAGACCCAGCCGAAAGCCAGGCGCATCCAGCGCGGCACCCTGATGACGTCCGGGCGCAGGAGGGCGAAGCCGAAGACGACGAACCCCAGCTTCACCAGCCCGGAGACGAACACGACCACGATGAACCAGGTGGGCCGCTCCTGGGCGAGCCGCAGCCCCTCACCCTGGAGGACCGTGTCGACCAGCCACGGGGAACCCAGCGCCCAGGACACGCTGATACAGCCGAAGACGGCCCACCACAACATCATGGCGACCACCGCCGCCCGCGAGCGCCCTGTCATCTCAGCGTCTCCTTCTGCGGCGTCCTCGGCTTACTCGGCCTACTCGGCTTCGATGAGGATCGTCACCGGGCCGTCGGCCTCCATGTCGATCTTCATGTCGGCGCCGAATCTGCCGGTGGCCACCTCCAGGCCGCGCCCGCGCAGGTCCTCGGCCACGGCCTCCACCAGGGGCTCGGCCACCTCGCCGGGGGCCGCCTTGTTCCAGGTGGGGCGCCGGCCCTTGCGGGTGTCGGCGTACAGGGTGAACTGGGAAACGACGAGCACCGGCGCTCCGGCGTCGGTCACCGAGAACTCGCCCTCCAGGAGCCGCAGGTCCGCGATCTTGCGGGCCACCGTGGCCACCTGGGTGGGGCCGTCGTCGTGTGTGGCGCCCACGAGGACCATGAGGCCGGGGCGGGTGATCTCGCCGACCACCTCGCCGTCGACCCGGACCGCTGCGCGGTTGACCCGCTGAATGACGGCGCGCATCAGCGACCAGCGCTCCAGCCGCGACCATCGCGCCCCGGCCGGCGCTGCGAGGCCCGCCCCGGGATGCGGATCGAGGAGCGCACCCGCACCGGCGCCAGCGCCTGCAGGGCGGGGCGCACGTCCACCAGGTAGACGGCGCTGGCCACGACGCCCAGCAGGCCGAACATCGAGGCGGCCCCGAGCAGGCCGACAACCGCCGTGCCCACCGCATTGACCACGTTCCAGAATCGCTTGGTGTTCTTGCCGGCCGCCGCGTAGTGCTCCGCGGGCCGCATCAGGGAGTCGATCAGCGCCCAGACCCCCATGACGAAGGAGATGAACTGGGCGGCGATCCAGCTCCACCTGACCGCCTCGGAGAGAAAGAATGACACAGCATAAAGGACGCTCACGCGCCCCAGGCTACCGGTCGCCGGTCACCGATCCCAGAGAGGCGGCCACGCCCAGCGAGAAAAGTGGTGGCCTCACGCGGCGGCCGGCAGTCGTTCCATCAGCCACGGGCCGCCAGAGACTAGCCACAGCGGGTGACAACACCCCGGACCGTCACCGAGCAGACGTCGGGCTCGGGTCCCAGAGCAGCCAGGCTCGGGGCATCAGGAACCAGTCGGGCGCGGACCGCTCAGAGCCGCAGGCCCTTGCGCAGTTCCGCGCCGGGCCGCTCGGCCGGACTGGCCTGGGCGCGCCCCTCGGGGGAGACCAGCACCTCCTGGGCGGCGTCGACCCTCCCGACGGGGATGGTCTCGCCGGTGGCCTCGTCGACCTCGGTGATCTCCACGGTCAGCTGCTCGCCCGCGGGCACGGCGCGGCGCAGCAGGGCCAGGGCGATGGGGCCGAGCTCGTGGTGGCGCGCCACGGAGGTCACGGCGCCCACGGCCCGCTCCCCCATGCGCACGCTCGCCCCCGGCTGGGGCAGGTCGCCGACGAGGCCGTCGAGCTGGAGCACGGTGAGGCGGCGCGGAGGCCGGCCCAGGTTGAGGGTGCGCGCGATCGTCTCCTGGCCCGGGTAGCAGCCCTTCGTCAGGTGCACGGCCGTGCGCAGCCAGTCCAGCTCGTGCGGGATCGCGCGGGCATCGGCCTCGCGGGCCCAGCGGGGGCGGCCGGCCTCAATGCGCAGCGCCTCCCAGGCCAGGGCGCCGGCCAGGCGCCGCCCCTCCCCGGCGGCCAGGAAGGTGCTCACCACAGCATTCACGCTCTGTGCGGGCACCAGGACGAAGCCGGCCCGGTAGGCCTCACCGGGGTGCGGCCGGTCCGCCCCGACGTCGTAGCTCGTGCCGCCCTCGACGACGCCCGGCCACGGGTCCCGCCACAGGCCGATGAGCAAGCCCTGAGGCTCGGCGTCACCGGCCTCGGCCGGTGAATCGGGGGCGTCCGGCGCGGTATCGCGCGCCGCCTGGGCCAGGGCATCGAGCCCCTCCCCCAGGGCGCCCAGCGCCATGACGTCGGGGCGCTCAGTCACCTCGACGCGCAGCATGAAGCGCATGGAGTCCAGGAAGGTCGCCAGCGCCTCGCCGTTGCCGGCCTCCGTGACGAGCCAGAGCGTGCAGCCGTCGTCGAGGGCCGCGAGCGCGTGGGTGATGTGGCCCTGGGCGTCGAGGAGCAGCGTCTCTGCGCCGCCGTCACCGGGCTCCAGGCCGGTGAGCACCTGGCTGGACAGCGTGGTCAGCCAGCTCAGGCGGTCCGGCCCGGTGACGGTGACGACATCGCGCGCCAGGGCGCAGACCGCGCGCCCCTCGGCCAGGGCGGCCTGCTCGCGGCCGGGGTCGCCGAGGTGGGCGGGAACGGCCTGGTCGGGGTCCTCCGGGGCGGAGGCGACGGCGCCGGGGCGGTTCAGCAGCGGGGAGGTGCGCATCAGGCGGTCGGCTCGGCGTCGTCGGAGGCGGGCATGGAGGAGTCAGAGGAGGTGGAGGACTCGCCCTCCGGCTCAGCCGGGTCGAGGGCGGAACCGGGCTGGGCGGCGGGATCATCTGCGTCCTCGACGCGGCCGAGGCGACCCGAGGCGTAAGTGGTCACTCGCTCCGACCGAAGGCGGCCATGTCCTGGGTCCACATGAGGTCGCCGCCCACGAGCCCGAACATGCGGGTCATCTCCTCCACGGGGACGGCGGTGCGGGCCCGGCCCACGGCCTGGGTGCCGACCTGGGCGCGCGGCCCCTGGATCCAGCCCTCCCAGACGGCGACGTGGCCGGCGGGGTCTGCCGAGACGAGCTCGAGCTGGGTGACGGGGATGAGCGGGCCGCCGGAGCCCTTGGTGTCGGCGGCGTTGGTGGTGTCAGTGGTGTCAGTGCCGTCCTGGGCGGGCTCAGTGGCGGCGGTGTCGGTCTCGGCGGCTTCGGCGCCGTCGGGTTGCTCCTGGCCGACGGGCCGCCAGTAGGTGGTCTCGGTGGACCAGATCTGGGCGGGGGCCAGGAGGGAGGCGCCTTGGAGGCCGGGCATCTCGAAGTCGAGGTTCTTGGAGCGGGTGGCGTCGACCGTCCAGATGGTGGTGGTCTGGCGCAGGTAGGGGCCGCCGTCGTGGTCGAAGGTCATCTCCTGGTAGACGGCCTGCTCGGGAACGGTCTCGCCGTAGGTGAGGATGCCGTAGCCGCGCCAGGTGCCGGTCAGCCAGGCCAGCGGGTAGAGCTCGGGAGCCAGGTCGTCAGGAAGCGTGAATGCCATGCCCGCAGCCTACGACGTCCCCCCCGGCCCGTATCACGCGCGCCGCCCGTCCCGGCCGCGCGGATCCGCCGGCGCCCTGAGCCTCCGGCGCGCTCTGGAGCCGCAGATCCGGGCAGGATCGGCAGCGCGGTGTCCAAAATGGATACAAAGGCGGTGAGGAGCGCTGAGTGCGCCAGACGAAACCGCATGATTCTGCGGTTCCTTCGCGTGACCGCAGGTCATCGGAGTCTCTTTGTATCCGATTTGGACATCCGGCCGCCGTGACGCGGCGTTCTCAGGGCCTCGCGGGGCCGGTCGGCCGCCCTCAGCCGGCGATGAAGCCGCCCAGGAGGCGGGCGATGGCGTAGACCGGTACGCCGACCGACAGGATCGGCACAAGCGCGGAGGCCACCGCCGCCCGCCCGCCGGGCACCCACCGGTGGGTCCACAGAACGCGGTTGCCCGAGGCCATGAGGACCCCCGCCACGAAGCCGACGGCCACGCAGGCCACGGCACTCTGCAGGGCTGCGGTCGCACTGATGTGGGACAGGCCGAAGAAGCCGGCCGAGGCCAGCACGTAGCCGGCTGCCCCGGCGAACAGGGCCGGCACCGTGACGGTGAGGGCCTCCAGCATCCGGGCGCGCACGTTGAGGACGGTCAGGACGGCGCCGACGAACAGCGCCAGGCAGGTGGGCACGACGATGGCCGGGTCGGCCAGTCCCGGTTCCAGGGCGCACCAGGCCGAGCCGGAGACCGCTACGAGGCAGCCGGCCACCGTTGAGGACAGGTCCTCGACCAGGTTGTGCCGGCCGTCGCGGCGCAGCATCTGGCCGACGAAGGCCAGCAGGATCGAGAAGGCCATGACCAGGCCGGCAACCCCCATGTCGTCGAGGAGGTAGACGCTGGCGGCGGCCGACAGCCCGCTGATCGTCATGACGATCGTGCCGCCCAGGTCGTGCCGGGCGCGCACGAGCGCGGGCCACCCCTGTGCGGCGGCCGGCACTAGGACGGCCACGAGGGCCAGCCTCACCCAGCCGGGCAGCACTGAGCCGACCGCCAGCAGCAGCGGCACCACGCCCGCGAAGGCGAGCCGGGTCCAGGCCGGGTCCACCAGGCCCGGCTCCTTGGGGCGGTTGGAGGCGCGACGGGTGGCGTATCCCAGGTCCTCGGCGAGGTCGGCAGTGTCACCTGAGTCCGCCGAGCGGGCCGCCTCTGGAACGTCGGAGGAGGCGGCCGTCTCGCCGGAGGCATCCGAGCCGGCCGAGGCCGCGGCTGCCTTCGACCCGTCGGGCCCGGCCGAGGCGTGGGAGTCGCCCGCGCCGATGACGCTGGCCCAGTCCGACGCGCCACCGGCGGCCGTCGGAACGGCTGCGGCATGGGAGTCATGGCGCGTGCCGCGGGAGGCTCTGCGGGTGCGCGCGGCCGGTTGGGCTCGTCGGTGGTGGGTAGTCACAGCACGCATCGTCCCACACCCGGGCGGCCGCAGGGCCCACTGCGACCTCACTGCGGCCCCACCCCACACTCCTCGCGGACGGTCACTATCCGGACAGTCGTTGCCCCAGGAGATTCCGCCTGCGACCAGGTGTGGTTGACTTGTCCCAACAGTATCGCCGCTGCTCAGCTCGACTGCGCCGGCGGTTCCTGGTCGCGAGCCACGGAAGGAGCAGCCTTGCGGATCATCATGTTCACTCGTGAGAGTGACGCCACTGACGTCTGCCGGCGACCGCCTTCCTCGACTCCCCGGTGGAGTGCCTCCCCCCCGATGCCCTCCTCCTACGCGGAGGTGGACAGCGCCGACGTCGTCATGATCGACGCCCGCGGGGACCTGACCCGTGCCCGCGCCCTGTGCCAGCTCTTCACCGGCCCCATGGACTGCCCGCCCATCATCCTCATCGTGGAGGAGGGCGGCGCCGCCGCGGTGCAGATCGACTGGGGCGCCGCCGACTTCGTCATGGCCGGCGCCAAGCCCGCTGAGCTGTCGGCCCGGCTGCGGCTGCTGCGCGCCCACGTCCCGGTCGTGGACGAGACCGACGACGACCGCATCGACGTGGGCGACCTCGTCATCGACGTCACCGCCTACACGGCCCGACTGCGCGGCACGATCCTGGACCTGACCTACAAGGAGTTCGAGCTGCTGAAGTTCCTGGCCGCCAACCGGGGGCGGGTCTTGACCCGAGACGCGCTCCTGCACGAGGTGTGGGGCGAGGACTACATCGGCGGCTCGCGCACGGTGGACGTGCACATCCGTCGCCTGCGCGCCAAGCTGGGCACCGAGCACGACAACCTCATCGGCACGGTGCGCAACGTCGGCTACCGCCTGGACGCCCCCGAGGACACCTGAGCTCGCCGGCCCCGGGGAGCCTGAGAAGCCCCGGGCCGGCCCAGCCAAGGGGCAAACGCCTGCCCAACCGCCGGGTGGATTCACTGGGTGGACACCGCCGCTGCCCGGGGCCCGGACCTGTAGACTCGTGGACGGCGTCGGGCCGTGACGGGCCCCGGGCTCCAACTCAAGCCGCCGCGAGCGGCATTCGCGCCGACTGGCGCTCTCCGGCCCGACGTCCTCCCTCTCTCCCCAGCGGCCTGTCGCCCGCTTCCCCCTCGTGTCGCACCGCCGCGTCACGCCAGGCGCCCAGAAGTGTCACTCCGGGCGACTTTTACCTGCGCAGCACCAGTTCCCGGATCAACGTGTCATGCGCTGACCTGCGCGAACGTGAATCAGGGGACGCTCGGACCGGCCTCAGGCGGCCTGAAAAGTCGCCATTCGTGACACTTGTCCCCTCGATCCTCAGCCGAAGCGACCGGAGATGTAGTCCTCGGTGGCCTGCTGACTGGGGGCGGAGAAGATCTTGTCGGTGGAGTCGTACTCGACGAGATGGCCCGGCTTACCGGTGGCCTCCAGGTTGAAGAAGCCGGTCATGTCGCTCACGCGCGAGGCCTGCTGCATGTTGTGGGTGACGATGACGATCGTGTAGTCCGTCTTGAGCTCGGAGATGAGGTCCTCGATGGCGAGCGTGGAGATGGGGTCCAGGGCGGAGCAGGGCTCGTCCATGAGCAGGACGGCGGGCTTGACCGCGATGGCGCGGGCGATGCACAGGCGCTGCTGCTGGCCGCCGGACAGTCCGAGGCCCGGCCGGTCCAGACGGTCCTTGACCTCGTCCCACAGGTTGGCCCCGCGCAGGGAGGCTTCCACCAGGTCGTCGGCGTCGGACTTCTTGATGCGCCGGTTGTTGAGGCGCACGCCGGCCAGGACGTTCTCGGCGATGGACATGGTGGGGAAGGGGTTGGGCCGCTGGAAGACCATGCCGATGGCGCGGCGCACCTGGACGGCATCGACGCCGGGGCCGTAGAGGTTGACGCCATCGACGATGACCTGGCCCTCGACGCGGGCGCCGGGGATGGTCTCGTGCATGCGGTTGAGGGTGCGTAGGAAGGTGGACTTCCCGCAGCCGGAGGGGCCGATGAGGGCGGTGACGGACTTGGGCTCGATGACGACGTTGACGTCCTTCACGGCCAGGAAGTCGCCGTAGTAGATGTTCTCGCCGATGACGTCGATGCGCTTGGACACGTCGGTTCCTTTACCTGAGGTGGACTGCTGAGGGCTCTGGGGTCGCTGGGGTCGCTGCGGGCACAGTGGTCCCGGCGGCGCCGGACGGGCTAGCGCCGGCCGCCCTTGGGGCTGAAGTACTTGGAGATGAGGCGGGCCGCGAGGTTGAGCAGCATGACCAGGATGATGAGGGTCAGCGCCCCGGCCCAGGCCCGCTCCATGGCGGCGGCCTCCCCGCGGGAGTAGTGGTCGTAGACGAGCACCGGCAGGGTGGACATGGAGCCGTCCAGCGGGTTGGTGTTGGTGCGGATCGTCAGGCCCACGGTGATGAGCAGCGGGGCGGTCTCACCGATGACACGGGCGATGGCGATCATGACGGAGGTGGTGATGCCGGCCACCGCGGTGCGCAGCACGACCTTGACGATGGTGAGCCACTTGGGAACGCCCAGCGCGTAGGAGGCCTCGCGCAGGTGGGAGGGGACGAGCTTGAGCATCTCCTCCACGCCACGGATGACCACCGGCGTCATGAGGACGCTTAAGGCGACGGCCCCGATGATGCCGGCCTGGTAGCGGGGTCCGGCCGCGATGAGGAAGATCGAATAGGCGAACAGCCCGGCCACGATCGAGGGGATGCCGGTCATGACGTCGACGAGGAAGGTGATGACCCGCGCGATCCAGCCACCGTTGTACTCCACGAGGAAGACGGCGGTGAACAGTCCCAGGGGCACCGAGATGAGGGTGGCGATCCCGGTGATCTGGAGGGTGCCGACGATGCCGTGGTAGAAGCCGCCGTTGGAGGCGTCGGCGCCACGCATGTTCGTGGTCAGGAAGTCGTAGCCGAAGCGGGCCGAGCCGCCCGACAGGACCATCCACACCAGGGAGACCAGCGGCACCATGACGACGGCGAAGGACAGGTAGATGAGGAGGGTCACCAGGGTGTTGCGGCCCCAGCGCTCGCCCTCGCGCACCCAGGAGACGGCGGTGGCGCCCACCACCCACACCAGGGCGGTCAGGGCGATGACGGCGGCGATGCTCCACCCGGCCAGCAGGCCGATCCCGCCGACGACGACGAAGGCGGCTCCCAGCGCGGCCCAGATGAACCAGTCGGGCAGACGGTAGGAGGTCAGGGGCACACCCTCGATAGTGGGCGGGTCGGCCAGCGGGTCGACGGGGGCGGCCGGGGCCTCGGCGGCCGCGAGCGCGGCCTTGAGGGACTTGGGCGCGGGGGCGCCGGTCTCGCCGGCGGAACCGGCCTCGCCGGCTGCACCGGCAGCAGCGGCCGGATCGGGGCGGGAGGCCGCGCCGTCGGAAGCGGCGCCGGCGGTGGGCTCGGGGGTGTTCGTGGGCGTCATGTCAGCTGGCTCCTGAGAACTCGGAGCGGCGCGCGATGATCCACCGCGCCAGGGAGTTGACCGCGAAGGTGATGATGAACAGGACCAGGCCGGTGGCGATGAGCACGTTGACGCTCAATCCGTAGGCCTCGCGGAACTGCGAGGCGATGTTGGCGGCGATGGTCTGGTGCTGGCCGGCCTGGAGGACACGCAGGTTCAGCCCCATCCCGGGCGAGAGGATCATGAGGACGGCCATGGTCTCCCCCAGGGCGCGCCCGAGCCCCAGCATGGAGGCGGAGATGATGCCGGAGCGGCCGAAGGGCAGGACGGCCTGGCGGATCATCTCGTAGCGGGTGGCGCCCAGGGCCAGGGAGGCCTCCTCCTGGAGGGTGGGTGTCTGGAGGAAGATCTCGCGGATGGTGGCGGTGATGATCGGCAGGATCATGACGGCCAGGACCAGGGAGGCGGTGGTGATGTTCTTGGCCGGGGCCGTGTAGTCGGCGAACAGCGGGATGAAGCCGAGGTGCTCGCTCAGCCAGGTGTTGAGGGGGTCGAGCAGGGGCACCAGCCACAGGAAGCCCCACAGGCCGAAGACCACGGAGGGGATCGCGGCCAGCAGGTCCACCATGTAGCCCAGGGCCTGGGCCAGGCGGCGCGGGGCGAAGTGGGAGATGAACAGGGCCACCCCGATGCTCAGTGGCACCGCGACGCCCAGGGCGATGGTCGAGGACAGCAGCGTGCCGAAGACGAGCGGGGCCACGTAGCCCCACAGGCTGCGGTCGCGCATGAAGGAGACCGACTCCAGGGTCTCGCGCGAGGCCGTCAGGGCGGGCAGCGCCTCCCGGATGAGGAAGGCGGCCACGAGGGCGAGGACCACCATGATGAAGGTGCCGGCGCCGAAGGACAGGCCGGTGAAGATGCGGTTGCCGGTCTGCCCGGGGGCCTTGCCGGGCTGGATGATGGCGTCCTCGGCGCTGCTGGAGGCGGTCGCGGCTCCCGCTGGGGGCGGCGACGACGGCGGTGCGGTGGTGCTGGCCACGGCTGACCCTCCTCGGGGTGTCTGGGGCGGCGGCTGGGCGGGTGGGTGCTGGTTGGTCATGTGGTTGCGTGCAGCGTCGGGCCTGGCGGCCTCAGGCGGCGATCTTGTCGATGGCGGCGTTGATCTTCTCGCGCATCTGGCGGGTGATGGGGGCGCAGCCGGTGGCCTTGGTGGAGGCGTCCTGTCCCCGGGTGGAGGCGGCGAAGCGCAGGTAGGCCTTGACGACGGCGGCGATCCGGGCGTCGTCGTAGCGCAGGCGGGCGGCGAGGTAGGAGACCAGGACGATGGGGTAGGCGCCCTCGGCGTCGTGGCTGGGCTGGTAGAGCAGGCGGGTCTCGTCGGCCTCGGAGCCCAGGGTGGCGGCGTCGAGGGCGGCCGCCGCGGCCTTGGCGGAGACGGGCACGTAGGCCCCGTTGGAGCCGACGGCGACGGTACCCAGGGTGGCGGGGACCTTGGAGGCGTCGGCGTAGCCGATGGTGCCGGTGGCCGCGGAGACGGTCTGGATCATGCCGGCGGTGCCGTCGCCGGACTGGCCGCCGCGCAGCGGCCAGGTCTCCTCAGGCTCGTGGGGCCAGGCCTTGGGGGCGACGCTGGCCAGGTAGGTGGTCAGGGCCTTGGTGGTGCCGGAGTCGTCGGAGCGGCCCACGACGATGATTCGCAGGTCGGGCAGGGCGGCGCCTGGGTTGAGGGCGGCCAGGGCCGGGTCGTTCCAGCGGGTGATGGCCCCGGAGAGGACCTTGGCGAGGACCTCGCCGGTCATGTTGACGTGGGACTCGCCGGTGAAGCCGGGCAGGTTGTAGGCCACGGCGATGGGCGAGATGTAGAGGGGCAGCTCGACGGCGCCGCCGATCCGGCTGATCTCGTCGGCGGTCATGGGGGTGTCGGTGCCGGCGAAGTCGACGGCTCCCTCGACGAGCTTGGTGCGCCCGGCCCCGGAGCCGCCGCCGGCGTAGTCGACGGTGGCACGCAGGTTGGCGCCCATGAAGGTGTTCATCCAGGCGTCCTGCGCGTCGGACTGGGAGGTGGCGCCCGCACCGCGGATCTCCCCCACCAGGTCGCTGGAGGCGTTGGGGTCGGCGGCGCCGGCGTCGCGCCCGCAGGCGGTCAGCGCAGTCAGGGTGGCCACGCTCAGGGCGCCCAGGGCGCCGCGACGGGTCAGGAGCACGGGCTCTCCTCGCTCAGTCAGAGGGGGTCGGGGGTCCAGTCGGATACCGGGTGATTGTCAGGCAGCGGTCACGATAGGCGCCCCGGATGAAGGTTCCGGGTGACCGGGGTAAACAGTTGGTAAACACCTCCCGTGAGGACGGTCATATTTCGATACGGTGGTGGGCAGACGGCAGCTTCAGATGAAGGGCATCGACATGACACACGACCGCAACCTCACGATCTCCTCACGCCTCGCGTTCTTCTCTGTACTGGCGGCGCTCAACGTCTCGGTCATCAACTTCTTCGTGCTGTGGAGCATGGCCGACACCGCGGCGATCAACCGTGCCGAGGAGCACGGTTTCGACCCCAACCAGTTGCTGCCCCACGCCACACCGTTCTGGTTCGCCGCGCACGCCTCGCTGCTCAGCCTCCTGGCCCTCGACGTCCTTGCCTTCCTGGCATGGCGCAGGTCCCGCCGCCACGTGCCCCAGCAACCGGATGTGATCAACGGGGTATTACCGCACGATCACGTCACCCACCAGTAGCAGTCCATCATCTCGAGAGGGGAATCAACTCGCGGGTCACCGGAGAATCCTGGTAACCCGCGAGTCCATAGTTCTCCCAGCAAAGACATCGGTTCGAGTCTGCGCCCCTTTCGAATCAGCGGCCTTCGGACAGGACGGGGCGCTGCTTCTCGATCGCAACGGCGCGGATCTTGCCGCGGGGGCGGCGGGCCATGTGGACCACGAGGATCTCGCCGGTCTTGAGCCAGGGGTCCCGGTCGGGCACGGAGCGCAGGAGCTTTCCGGGGGCGTACTGGGAGACGACCTCCATGATCGTGGGCAGGACGGGGCGGTGGGTGCACAACGCCGTCGGCTCCTCGCGCACGCCCAGGACCTTCTTGACCACGGAGCGCACCCCCTTGGGGCTCTCCGCGTGGGCTATCTCGGTCAGCGCCCCGGCCGTCTCCAGGTCCAGGCCCGCGGCCGCGGCGTAGGGGGCGACCGTGTCCACGCAGCGCTTCCAGGGGCTGGTGAGGACGCGCCCCACCCCGTAGGCGGCCAGGATCGGGACGAGGGCGCGGGCGCGGGTCTCGCCCTGGTCGTGGGTCAGGGGGCGGGTGGCCTCGTCGGTCTCCTTGTCCCGCTCCTTGGGGCGGTTCCACACGGAGCGCTTGACGGCGCGGCCGTGGCGCACGAGGACCAGGGTCCAGGTGTCGAGCTTGCCGTCCTCCCACAGGTCGACGAGCTCGCCGAGCAGGTCCCGGTCGTAGGAGTAGGTCAGGCGCTTGCGGGCCTGCCCCACGCGCAGCCACTCGACGGCGTCGATCTCCTTGGCCGAGGCGGGCTTGACGGCGCAGCGGGCGGCGACGGCGGCCGAGGCCTCGGGGGCGACGCGGGCGGCCCAGTAGTGGACCTCCTTGCGGGAGCCGTCGGCGATCTTGTAGTGCACGCGGCTGAGGGGCTGGCCGAGGATCACCTGGACGCCGGTCTCCTCGGCGACCTCGCGCACGGCGCAGGTGCGCACCGACTCGCAGGGCTCGACCTTGCCCTTGGGGATGGACCAGTCGTCGTAGCGGGGACGGTGGACCAGGAGCACCTCGAGGTGCTTGCCGTTCTCACGCCACACGAGGGCGCCGGCGGCCTTCACGGTCTCACGCGACCGGTTCTTCTTGCTGGACGGGCTCATGGCACGGCCGTCTCAGTGCCGGCCCTTGACGCGCGAGCGCGCCCGGGCCATGAGGCTGTCCTGGATGTCCTCGAGGCGGTTGCCCTCGGCGTCGAGGAGGCGACGCTCCCAGGAGCCGTCGGGCTGAAGGTGCCAGGAGGCGACGTCGTCGGAGGCGCAGTGGGTGACCAGCCACTCGAGGTCCTCGACCATGGCGGGGTCGGTGATGCGCACGAGGGCCTCGACGCGGCGGTCGAGGTTGCGGTGCATGAGGTCCGCCGAGCCGATGAACAGCTCGGTCTGGCCGCCGCCGGCGAAGGCGTAGATGCGCGAGTGCTCCAGGAAGCGCCCCAGGATGGAGCGCACGCGGATGTTCTCGCTGAGGCCCTCGACGCCGGCGCGCAGGCCGCAGATGCCGCGCACGACGATGTCGACCGGCACCCCGGCACGCGAGGCGCGGTAGAGGGCGTCGATGACGGTCTCATCGACGATGGAGTTGACCTTGATGCGGATCCAGGCGGGCAGGCCGGCCTTCCGGTTGGCGATCTCCTGCTCGATGTGCTCCACGAGCCCGTCGCGCAGGCCGCGGGGGGCCACGAGCAGGCGGCGGAAGCGGGCGCGCGGGGCGTAGCCGGAGAGCTGGTTGAACAGGGTGGTCAGGTCCTGGGCGACGTCGCGGTCGCAGGTCAGCAGCCCCAGGTCCTCGTAGCCGCGGGCGGTCTTGGGGTGGTAGTTGCCGGTGCCGACGTGGCAGTAGCGGCGCAGGCCATCGGACTCCTGGCGCACGACCAGCAGCAGCTTGCAGTGCGTCTTGAGGCCGACCATGCCGTAGACGACGTGGACGCCGGCGCGCTCGAGCTTGCGGGCCCAGGAGATGTTGGCCTCCTCGTCGAAGCGGGCCTTGATCTCCACGATGGCCACGACCTGCTTGCCGGCATCGGCGGCCTCGATGAGGGCGTCCACGATCGGGGAATCGCCGGAGGTGCGGTAGAGGGTCTGCTTGATGGCCAGGACCTTGGGGTCGGCGGCGGCCTGGGCCACGAACTCCTGGACGGAGGTGGAGAAGGAGTCGTAAGGGTGGTGCAGCAGGACGTCGTGCTCACGCATGGCGGCGAAGACGTCCGGCGCGGAGGAGGACTCGTAGGCGGCCAGGCCCGCGGCCGTCACCGGCACGAAGCGCGGATACTTCAGGTCGGGGATGTCCAGGTCGTGGAGCTGGTTGAGGCAGGTCAGGTCCAGGGGCGCGGGGAGCTCGAAGACGTCTTCGCCCTTGAGGCCCAGGGCGCGCACCAGGTAGCGGCGGGTGAAGGAGGAGATGGTGTCCTCCACCTCCAGGCGCACGCAGTCGCCGAAGCGGCGCCGCTCGAGCTCCTTCTCCATGGCCTTGAGGAGGTTCTCGGCGTCGTCCTCCTCGACCTCGAGGTCCTCGTTGCGGGTGACCCGGAAGAGGTGGTGCTCCAGGATGTCCATGCCCGGGAAGAGGTGGTCGAGGTGCTGGCCGATGACGATCTCGATGGGGATGACGGCGCAGCCGGCGGCCTTGTCCGCGGCGTCGAGCTCGCGGCCGGGGACCTGGATGAGGCGCGGCAGGGAGTCGGGCACCTTGATGCGGGCGAAGTGCTCCTTGCCGCTGCGCGGGTTGCGCAGGATGACGGCGAGGTTAAGGGACAGGCCCGAGATGTAGGGGAAGGGGTGGGAGGGGTCGACCGCCAGCGGGGTGAGGACCGGGTAGATCTGGTGGCGGAAGTAGCGGGTCAGGCGCTCCTGCTGGTCGGAGTTGAGCTCGTCCCAGCCCAGGATCTTCACGTTGTGCTCGGCCAGGGCCGGGCGGATGTCCTCCTGGAAGAGGGCGGCCTGGCGGGCGGTGAGCTCCTTGGTGCGGCTGGTGACCTGGGCCAGGACCTGGTGGGCGTCCAGGCCGGAGGCGCGCACCGGGGTGATGCCGGCCTTGATGCGGCGCATGAGCCCGGCGACGCGCACCATGTAGAACTCGTCCAGGTTGGAGGAGAAGATCGATAGGAACCAGGCGCGCTCCAGCAGGGGCAGGGTGTGGTCCTCGGCCTGCTCCAGGACGCGCTCGTTGAAGTCCAGCCAGGTCAGCTCCCGGTCAATGAAGCGGTCCTTGAAGGACTCCAGGGGCGGCAGGAGATCCTCGGGGGCCACCTGGGCGGTGTCGGCGGAAGCGGCTGAGACCGCGGCGTCGGCAGCGCTGGCACCGGCCGCACCGGCCGTGCTCAGTGAGGAGGCTGCGGAGGGGGCGCTGGCGGAGCCAGCGGCGGGGCCCGCACTGGGGGCGCTGCCGGGAGCGGGCAGACCCGGGTCCCCCGGCGCCACGGCAGCCGGCGCCGCCTGGGCCTCGGCGGCAGACGGGGCCGAGTGCGAGCTGGCGGAGGTGATGGAGGATGGGGCGATGGCGGGGGTCGCGATGCCGATGGGGCCGGGGGCGGGGGCCGCCTCGCCGTCGACGATGTCGTCGAAGTCCTCGTCCTCGTACTGGGGGCCGGAGTCGTCGGCGAAGTCGCGCGGGTCGGCGACCTCGATGACGTGCTCCTCCTCGACCGTCTCCTCGGCACCCTCGGGGTCGTCGGGGTTGGTGGAGTCGGTAGAGTCGGCTGGGTCGTCGGCCTGCTCGGAGTCGTGTGGGTCGGCCGGAGCGGCCGGGTCGGGGGATTCTTCCGGGGCCTCGACGCGCTCGGGGGCCTCCTGCCCTACGGGGGCCTCGCCACCGGTGGAGGAGTCGCAAGGAGCGGCCGGGGCAGCCTCGGGCTCGCCCTGGGCGTCGGGACCGGGGACCTCGGCGGAGACGGCCGGTCCGTCGGTGCTCGCGGCCTCGGGCGAGACCGCCGACTCGGCGGCCTCAGTGGCTTCAGCGGCTTCAACAGTTTCGGCGGCCTCGGTCGCCTCGGCGTCGTCGGTCACCTGCTCGGGCTCCTGAGGACTGGAGTGACGCATCCACCCGCCCAGGAAGCGGGAGAGCGGGGTGGGGGCGGAGTGGGGCGCGTCGTTGGTCATGGCCACATGGTCCCACGTCCGAGCGGCCTTGTGGGGTGGAGGTCCTCCCCAGTTCGGCGATGATGCGAGGCGCCGCCGCTCACGCCCGCTCTTTGGGACTCGCGGGTGGTAGGCGCCCCCGCTGCGCGCTCCCCCACGTCTCGTCCAACGAAGCGCGCATGATCTAGCCAATGGTGCCGATCGTGTCCAAATCGGAGACAAAGGAGCTTACGCACTCTTCACCGCTTCGACAGAACCGCGGAATCATGCGGTTCTGATCTACCTTCACACACTCACTTCGGGCCTTTGTTTCCGATTTGGACATTTCGCGCCCGGATCGCCCCTGAGCAAGGCCCTCTCAGTCGAGGAGTCCGGCGGAGGCGCGGCGGGCGGCGTCGGTGAGCTCATCGGCGGTGGCCAGGAGGGCGGAGTCGCGGCGGGTGACGCGGTCGGCGAGCTCGTCGGTGTCGTCCTCGATCCACACGGGGTTGGAGCCGGCCGCCAGGGCGCGCAGGAATCCGGCGGTGGCGCTCAGCAGCGGGGCGATCCCGGTGACGGAGCCCTCGACGCTGCCGGCCAGGACGCCGTCGAGGCGCTCGCGCAGGTCGGTCGGAGAAGGCACGGGGCGCGCCTCGCCGAGGGCGGACTCGAGGCGGGCGTTCGTGGTGTCATCGGCCTCGGTGAGGTCGATGAGGGTGGCGTAGCGGCGGGCGACGAGCTCGGGGGCGCGGCGGATCCACTCGCGCACGAGGAAGAGGCGCCACAGGGTGCCGGGCAGGGTGGTGGCCGGGGAGTCGGCCCACAGCTCGGCGATGTCGTCGACGCCGTTGGTGGCGACCGCGGCGACGATGCCGGAGCGGGTGATGGGGTCGTCCTCGGTCTCGGTGCCGGGGAAGCCGCCGATGAGGGCCTGGGCGGCGCGGTGGGCGAGCTCGGAGGCGACGGCGGTGTCGGTGCTGCCCTCGATCTGTTCGGCGGCCTCGGGGTCGAGTCGAGCGGGGCGGTGGAACTGGCGGGCCATGGGGACTCCTCACGCGGTGCGGGCGCGCCGGCGACGGCGCGCAGTCCCATTGTCTCGCGGGAGCGTGGGCGCTCCCCCATGGGTTCACTTCCGGCCGACGGCGAGGCCGGTTCGACACGGCGGTCGGTTGTCCGGCTATGCTGGCCCCTGCCGATGGCGTCTGGACTCTGCTTCCGGCCGTCGGTGCGCCCCCTTAGCTCAGTTGGTCAGAGCTGCGGACTTTTAATCCGAAGGTCGTGGGTTCGAGCCCCACAGGGGGTACCCCGCCGGCCTCGGCCCCACCAGGGACCGAGGCCTTCTTCATGCCCGGGGTGCAGGCAGCAGCATCCCCTCTTCACCTTGTCGACACGTGGTTTCGGGCTGCGTGATGTTTGCTGGAATCAGGCGAGCTCAGGTGGCGCCAATCCACGCAAGGTGAATACTCCGGCAAGCAGGGACGGAAGGGCTTACTCATGTCGATCCAGACTAGAGCGGCGTCATCCCAGGTAGCCGAATACGACTTCATTTCATTCCACAATGAAGTACAAACCTGGAAACCAAAAGCACTAATCACTCAAAAACACTGGAACTTGCTGGAAGTTTATTCACTCACTGCGGGTAGTCGTTCCATCACCAAATAGATTTGGTGTGGTGCGATACACCGTCCCATCGGAACCATGGGTTGTCGTCCCACCAAAGATGCTCTCTGTGGTGCGATACACCGTCCCATCGGAACCATGGGTTGTCGTCCCACCGAAAAGATTCGGTGTCGAACGATAGACGATCCCATTTGAGGTAGAACCACTTGCGTTCGAGGACACCTCATTGTGATTCTCCCCCACACGACATCCTCTATAACCCCCTCTCATACCGACAGACTCTTGACCATTATCCGTTACAGTAAATATTGAAACCAGAATTGACACCACCCACACACCCAGCAGAATGAGATCGCGCTGATAATCCAGTACTCCTGGACTAAAAATTGAGACGATTGCCAGGGCAACGGAAACAACTGCAGCATACACTAAGACGAAAAAGAATGCCTGAAGAGGGATAAACAACCCGAGCCAAAACCCTATCCGTTTACCCCTCACTCCGGGAGACTGGGCAATACGAGAGCCAACCACCCAACCAACCAAGGCGCCGACAACCCCCAGCGCGAAGGCACAGCCCACAATCACGCCACCCGACACGGAAGTTTCCCCAGTGGAAAAATCCATCCCACCAAACCCTATAGTCATGACGCCGGTGTACAGACACATTTGACAGCCAAATATCGCATAACCAATTTTATTGTTGGGTTTCGAGTTCACCTTTGATTCCTCCCCCGTAAAACTCTGTCGGGCATTCATGCCGAGTTATCGAGCATAAAGCCATCGCTCCGCCACCATTATATCGAAGCGCAACGTACTTCAAATTATATCACCCACAACAAGAAAGAGCGACAGTCAATCACTCAACCCTTCTCACCCTGAAAATATCGTGGATTCCCTCAAAGATTAAGGACATTCTTGCAGAAGATCCTAGAGAGTGTCGCCGCTTTCATCCGCAAATAAACACCTCCCCCCACACCCTCGCGAAGCCACAGCCGCGAACCTTCAATCGCACCTTTGCAACTCACAGATAAGTGATGATGCTATCAAGATCGTCGGTTGTCCACCTTAATCACCTTGAGCCCCATCAGGGACTGAGGCCTGCAGCAATACCCCTCGCCACCCTGTCAGCACATGGTTTCGGGATGCGTGATGGTTGCTGGAACTCGGTGAACTCAGATGGCACCAATCCAGGCGGGGCGGACGCACCACCCAGCCTCCGCGCTAGCCTGGTCATTTTCCGTTTGCGGCGGCGTCGAGCACGCGCCCGACGTAGCTGCCGAACTTCTCGGTGATGCTGCCGTGGTCGTCGTCGGGCCATTCGCTCCAGGTGTGGCCGAAGCCCGCCGAGCGGTAGTAGGCCAGGCTGTTGCGGGCATGCCCGCCGCCATCGAATCCTTCGAGGCTGTTGGCGGGCACGTCACGGGTTCCGGTCACCCAGTTCAGCCGGAGCCGTTCCTTGGCGCCCGAGGAGAAGGCCATCTTCCCCTCGGGCGCGTCGCCGCCCCCGAAGAGCAGGAAGCCCCCGCCCGCCATGCGCTCGGCGTAGGCCGGGAAGAACCACTGGCTGATGAACTCCGAGCCGCCGGAGTAGCCCACGAGCCAGACCCGATCCATGGTGGCGCCGCACTCGGCGACCACGTAGTCGAGCGCCTGCTCCAGGTAGCGGACCTTACCGTCCTGATCCTCCATCCACCAGGTTCCGTCGTCTCCGGGAGCGCGCACCGAGACCACGTCGTACCCGCGAGCGCTCGCCGCCTCGACAACTCCCCCGGCGCCGGCCAGGCCGCCGCGGGACCTCTCGTCCTGGTCCTGGTTCCCCTGGCTGTGGAAGGACTGCCCGTCGCCGTCGAGGTAGACGACCAGTCCGACCGGCGCTCCCGCGGTCGCGTAGAAGAGGCAGTCGGAGGTCTCGTCCTCGTCGTCGGTGTAGGGGAACGCGGCAGGGACCGACAGGTCTCCCGACGTCGGCCGCAGGCTCGGCGCAGCGCCGGCCCCGCGCGAGCGCAGGTACGGCGGCGGAGTCGAGTGCGTTGCCGCTCGCTGCGGCCCCCGAGAAGCGCAGCCGGCCAGGATGACGCCCGCCATCGCGCCGGTCAGGGCTCGCCGCGAGAGGTGCGCCGCCACGCTGTCCACCCACCTTCCCGATCGCCATCAGCCACTCGACGGTAGCACCGGCACCCCGGATCCGCTCGGCCGGAGCTGGGGCTGAATCGTCGCGCCGACGACGCCGCCCACCAAGGCAGGTAGGGGCTCAGCGCGGGAGCGCGGCGTCGGACACGACCCAGTTGCGTCCGACCTTCTTGCCGGGCAGGCGCCCGGAGGTAATGCGGTCGCGCACCGCCTGCGGAGTGATCCCGAGCCGGACGGCGGCCTCGGACACGCCCACGAACTCGACATCGTCGATCTTCAGGCCCTCGCGGCGGTCCCACATTCTGGTGGGGATGACCTCGATCCCCACCAGGTCGCCGACCTGCGCCGCCAGAGCGGTGGCTGTGGCCACGGCCTGGGTCAGCGTGTGGGCGGGCAGGGTGATGACAGCCTTGAGGGCCCCGGGGCATGCGGGTGCGTCCCCGACGGCGGGGTGGTAGGAGGCGAAGGCCTCCATGACGTCGTCGATGTCGTCATTCTCAGTGGCGGGCTTGTTCGCGTGAATCGTGAGCGTGGCGTTGTAGTCCACAGTTCCCCTAGGCGCTTTGCTTACGCCAAGATTATTTCACCCGAACTTGGTTTACCGCAAGTCTTCAGGCAGGACTGCCCTGACCTCCCTTGGCCCCGCGACCGCGGCCTCCACGTCCACGGGAGCCGCCGCTGCGGCCGCCTCGTCCGGAGGGCTGCCCGGCCCCCTGCTCGCCGCTTCCGCCACGTCGCTTCCCGCCGCGCCCGCCGCGCGCTCCCCCGCTGCGGCCACCCCGGCCGCCCTGACCACCCTTAGCCCCGCGACCGGACCGGCCGCGCCCCGCTTCTCCGTGGCCGTGTCCCGGACGCCCGGTGGAGGCCCGACCGCTGGGGCTGCCGCCCTTGATGGCCACACCCTCAGGCATGTCCTCCAGCGCGACGGCCTCGGCGACCTGCCCCACGAGGGCGGACACGGCGTCGTCGTCGGGACGGATGCGCTCGATGTCCGCGCGGATCCGCGCCTTCTTGAGCAGGACCTGTACATCGTGCTTCTGCTCGGGCAGGACCAGCGTGATGACGCTCCCGGCGGCCCCGGCGCGCGCGGTGCGGCCCGAGCGGTGCAGGTAGGCCTTGTGCTCGGCGGGCGGGTCGACGTGGACCACAAGCTCGACGCCGGAGACGTCAATGCCCCGGGCGGCGATGTCGGTGGCGACCATGACGTGCACCTGCCCCGTGGAGAAGGCCCGCATGGCGCGCTCACGCGCATTCTGGCTCATGTTGCCCTGCAGCTCGACAGCCGGAATCCCGGCCTGGACGAGCTTGCGGGCCAGGCGCCGGGCGAGGTGCTTGGTCCGAGTGAACAGGATGCGCTGCCCCTCCCCCGAGGCCAGGCGCCGCACAATGCCGTCCTTGGCGGTCTTGTCCGCGACCATCCACACACGGTGAGTCATGGCGTCCACGGGCGAGGTCGAGGGGTCCACGGAGTGCTGCAGCGGGTCGTGGAGGAACTCCTTGACCAGAGTGTCCACGCCGTTGTCCAGGGTCGCGGAGAACAGCAGGCGCTGGCCGCGCTGCGGGGTGGCGCGCAGAATGCGGCGGACATTGGGCAGGAAGCCGAGGTCGGCCATGTGGTCGGCCTCGTCCAGGACGGTGATTTCGACTTCGTCGAGGCTGACGAGTCCCTGCCCCATGAGGTCCAGGAGCCGGCCGGGGCAGGCGACGACGACGTCGACCCCCGCCTTGAGGGCCTTCTCCTGGGGCTTGGCGGAGACCCCGCCGAAGATGGTGGTGACGTCCATGTCGACCACGCGAGCCAGGGGCTCGATGACCTCGGCGATCTGGAGGGCGAGCTCACGGGTGGGGGCCAGGACCAGGCCGATGGGGTGGCCGGGGCGGGCCTTGTCCTGCTGCGCCAGGCGCTGGACCAGCGGCAGGCTGAAGGCCAGGGTCTTGCCCGAGCCGGTGCGGCCGCGGCCGAGCACGTCACGCCCGGCGAGGGTGTCGGGCAGGGTGGCGGCCTGGATGGGGAAGGGCGCGGTGAAGCCGCGGGCGTCAAGGTCGGCGGCGAGGTCTGAGTCCACGCCGAGCTCGGCGAAGGTGGCCTCACCCGCGGCCGGGGTCTTCCCGGAGGCGAAGCGGCGTGAGGCGGAGGTGCGGTGTGCGGCCACGAGGATCCTGTCGTTTGGGACCGCGGGCACGCCGGCGCGTGTCGCTGGCAGCGTGCGCGTCGGTGCGTGAGGTGCCGGCGTACGCGGCTCAACGGCGCGGGGCGTCAGGTGAGTCGACGCGCGCCGGGGCCGGGGCACCAGCCAGGTCGGGCGGCGCCCGGACCAGGGAGCCATCCTGCCCGAGATCCCGCAATGTGTCACTACGGGCGACTATTCACTGTGCAGGCATTCGATGCGGCGACCCGCGAAACGCTGTGACCAGCGGTTTGACGGCGCACCCCGGAAACGACGGCCGCAGAACCGACGGAAAAGTCGCCATTCGTGACACTTAAGGCCCCAGGACTGCCCCCGACGGCCAGACAATGAGGCGGGCTACCTGCCCAGGCGGCGCTCCCGGCTGGCGAAGTCGCGCAGCGCCCGCAGGAAGTCCACGCGCCGGAAGGCCGGCCAGTTGACCTCGCAGAAGTAGTACTCGGAGTGCACCGACTGCCACAGCAGGAACCCGGAGAGCCGCTGCTCGCCCGAGGTGCGGATGACCAGGTCGGGGTCGGGCTGCCCCTTGGTGTAGAGGTGCTCAGTGATGTCCTCCTCGCTAAGCGAGGCGGCCACCTCCTCCAGGCTCGCCCCGGCGGCGGCCCGCTCGCGCAGCAGCTCGCGCACAGCATCGGCGATCTCCTGCCGGCCCCCGTAGCCGACGGCGATGTTGACCTGCATGCGCCGATCCTCGGCCTCAGCAGCCTCAGCGGTCTCGACGGCCTCATCCGCCGGCCCGCCCTGCTCGGAGGCCTCCGCGCTCGACGGCCGGGAGCGGACGACGGCGGCGCGCAGGCGCTCGGCCAGCGGCTCGGGCAGGAGGTCGACGGCGCCCACGAGGCGCAGGCTCCAGCGGCCGGTCTCGGCGAGCTCGTCGACGGCGTGGGCGATGATGTCCAGCAAGGGCGAGAGCTCGGCCGGGTCGCGGGAGAGGTTGTCAGTGCTCAGCAGCCACAGGGTGACGACCTGGACCCCCATCTGTTCAGCCCACCCGAGGAACTCCTCGATCTTGTCCGCGCCGCGCTTGTGGCCCTGCGCGGCCCCGAAGCCCATGGACTTGGCCCAGCGCCGGTTGCCGTCGAGGATGACACCCACGTGGTGGGGCACCGTGGCCGGGTCGATGCGCGCAGCCAGCCGGCGCTCGTAGATGTCGTAGAGGAGGTTGTCGCCTGCCATGCCGTATTCCTCGGGGCTCCTCGGTGGGGTTGCTGGGGGACGGGGCCCGACGGCTCGGGGCCACCTCCAACGCTATCGCGCAAGGCCCCTCCTGCGCTGGACGAGCCGGTTAACAGCCGGGTCAAATCCGGCCATCAGGTTCGCCCAGGGTTGCCGGGGCACAACGGAGGCATGCCAGGCGGCCGGGCCGCCCCGGCTCTGGCGACGGCGGCCGCGGAACCTGCCGACGCAGGCCACCATGCCTGCCGTGTCACATCGCCGTCCGGATCGCTACCACCACAACCTACGGTCACGTAACCTACGGAGTCGTAAGGTTCAGCATCAGCCCGTTCCCACCCCACACCACCCAGAAGGACGCTCACGCCCATGTCACCGACATCGCCCTCGACGTCGCAGGCCCCGCGCCGCTCCACGTCCATGAGCGCCAAGGGCGTCATCGCCTCCGTCAAGCCCAGACTGCGCGGTTGGATCCACGCCGGTACCGCACCGCTGGCCCTGGCGGCCTGCATCGTGCTGACGGTGCTGGCGCCAGGAGCGGGCCTGAAGTGGGCCTGCGCCGTCTACCTGACGTGCTCGCTGCTGCTGTTCGCCAACTCCGGCGTCTACCACATCGGCACCGGGCACTGGCCGGCGAAGGTCGCGGCCACCTGCGGCGGATCGACCACGCGAACATCTATCTGCTCATCGCCGGCACCTACACGCCCCTGTCGGCGGCTCTGCTGCCGACGCGCACGGCCACCCTGGTCCTGGGGATCGTGTGGGCGGGGGCGGCGATCGGCACGGCCACGAACCTGCTGTGGATGCACGCTCCGCGCTGGTTCACCACCGCCCTCTACATCATTCTGGGCTGGGTGGCGATCTGGTTCCTGCCGCAGTTCTGGCGGGCGGGCGGCCCAGCGATCGTGTGGCTGCTGGTGGCGGGCGGCGTGACCTACACGCTGGGCGCCGTCGTCTACGCCCGCAAGACTCCCGACCCCTCACCGCGCTGGTTCGGCTTCCACGAGATCTTCCACGTGTGCACCGTGGCCGCGTGGGCCTGCCAGTGCGTGGCCTGCTTCCTGGCGGTTCTGCGCTAACGGGGACGGCCGACTGAGGGAGGCGGCCACGGAGGCTGCTGGGCCCGGTGGGCGGCCCGCCACGCCGTCGAGCCGGCTGCTTTGTCCGCCTCTCTCTCCCCCAACCCCTGCGACGACATCGATCAGGCGGGCCGGCACGGATTCGCCGCCCCGCCGCCCGACCCCAGCCCCGGAATACTCCAGTATCTTTCGCCAACCGCACAGCATTCCCTCAGGCTGCGGCGTAGACTCGCGCTTCAAACCCGGTCGGCCCCGCGAGGAGCCGCCGGGTGTCGTCGTCGCAAGGTGACCGACCGGCTGCCGAGCGACCATCACCAGTCATCCAAGGAGGACCCATGTCCGAGCAGTCACAGGGCACCTGGCTCACCCAGGAGGCCTACGACCGGCTGGCCGCCGAACTCGAGCACCGCAAGACGACCGAGCGCAAGGAGATCGCCCAGCGCGTGGAGGCGGCCCGCCAGGAGGGTGACCTGCGGGAGAACGCCGGCTACCACGCCGCCCGCGAGGAGGCGGGACTCAACGAGGCGCGCATCATCCAGCTCGAGGAGACCCTGGAGAACGCCCAGATCGGCGAGGCGGCCGACGACGGCTCGGTCTCGGCCGGCACCATCGTCACCGCGAAGGTGGCCGGCAAGGAGCAGGTCTTCGCCCTGGGCGGCCAGGAGATCACCGAGGACGTGCCCGACGGCGTCAAGGTCTTCTCCCCCGACGCGCCGCTGGGGCAGGCTCTCATGGGGCACCGAGCGGGCGACACCGTCTCCTACGAGGCGCCCAACGGCCGGAAGATCCAGGCCGAGATCGTCAAGGTCGAGCGGGTCTGAACCTCTTTCCCGCACCCCTTTTCATCGAGCTGGGCATTCTTCGCGCAGCCCCACCGACATTCCGTGGGACACCGTGAGACATGCCCGGCTCGACGTCTCCGCCCCGGCCGCTCCTCGCGGTCAGTGAAGCGCGGGCGGGAATAGGGGTCGGGCGCAGTAGCGTGTCCTCATGTTCAACGCCTTTCACCACTCGCTCAGCGGATCGGCGCCGGCCGGCCGCGAGACGCCGGTCCTGCCCGACCCCGGAGACCACCCGGTGCTGGGGACTCCCTTGGACGGGCCGTGGCCCGAGGGCAGTCGGGTCATCTACCTGGCGGCCGGCTGCTTCTGGGGGGTGGAGCGGATCCTGTGGCGCCAGGACGGCGTCGTCTCGACGTCGGTGGGCTACATGGGCGGCCAGACGCCCAACCCCACGTACCAGGAGGTGTGTACCGGGGCGACCGGTCACGCCGAGACGGTACGAGTCGTCTACGACCCTGCCGTGTGCGGCGAGGGCGGGGAGACCCTGCTGCGGGCTTTCTGGGAGAACCATGACTCCACGCACCTGAATCGCCACGGCAACGACGTCGGCACCCAGTACCGCTCGGCGGTGTGGACGACGACGCCGGCGCAGCGCGAGGCGGCCTCGCGGATCCGCGAGGCCTTCCAGAGCGAGCTGACGCGCCTGGGGTTGGGAACCTGCGTCACCACCATTGAGGACGCCGCGGACGCGCCGGCTCAGTTCGGCGGCCCCTACTACCTGGCCGAGGACTATCACCAGGCCTATCTGCACAAGAACCCCGGCGGCTACTGCAACCACGGCCCCAACGGGGTGACCTGCCCGGTCGGCATCACCGACCTTCCCGCCCAGACCGACATCCTGGCCCCCGAAGACGCCCCGGCCTGAAACGGATCCAGCCGGCGCCCGCAACGTTGAGATCGCGGTAAGTCGCCAGCACCTGCGGGCCCCTCGCAGCGCCGTCAGGCTCGGCCGTACTCACGCGGCGATCGGGTGCCCGACCTCGGGGTTCGGTCACGCGGAGCGCGCGGAGAAGGTGACGTCCCACAGAGGTGAGTTCTCGAGCTTGCCCTGCTCGGCGGTGGCAAACAGCGTCCACCCGCTGGTCTCAGTGTCCCCGAGCCAAAGCCCCAGAGCACTCAGCGGCAGATCCGATCCGTCCGAAGCTGGGACAGAGGTATCCCAGGTGATGACGTAGGCCTCCTTCATGCGAGGCCATGTCTCCTTCGTTCGGAACACATTGGTCCGACGCTCAGTGACCAGAAGCATCTCCTGGGTGTAGGTCTCATCAACAAGCGAGCGCCCGAAGGATTCCACACGCCGGACTCTGACGCGCGGGATGCCGTTGTGCGCTCCAGGCATGAGGATCTCCGTAGCTGGATTGCCCTCGGAGTTGCTCACCTCGCTGACGGTGGCGCCAGCAGGGGCGGTGAGCGTCAGACCGTGGACCTCAACCGGGTCACCCGACGGAGACGTCGGCTGCACGTTGCGCGGCTGCGTATCGGGGACGACCGGGATATCTGAGACAGGCCGCCACGTGGATGTTTCGCCGGGACTGGGCGACGGCCTTCCCGGCGACGCTGCTCCTGCAGCTTTACCACTACGCCCGGAGCAACCCGCAATATATGACAACCCAGCGACCCCCAACGGAATCAGAACCGCCCTACGAGGCAGTATCAACGACATCAGCAGCCCTCCCAGCGGTTCCACTTTCCATCAGAGTAGTACTGACCATTAGAGAACTCAACAGTCTCATCGGCATACCCTATCCCCGCACTGGTCACCACCTCATACGCCAAACTTGCTCGCCCCCCATACTTAGAAGACCTCTTCGATACGTCTTGCCGAGTCAGCACCCCTCGATCCACCGCAGCATTAACGAAGGTGGCTGTAGCCTGATTAAGCTCTTGAAGTGAGTCCTTACCGGAGTTGAATCCGGGAACTTTGGCAGCAGCTAGAAAGTTGCGAGTCATTTGAGACACCTCCTTGGAGTTCAGATCAACCGAGGCCGTCCACACCTGCCCAGACTCAAGCGGGGCCGGGTTATCGATCCCCAACGGCGTTGTTGCACCAATTTGGGCATCATAAGAGCCGGTAACAGACACATTCAAAACCTTATCTGGGTCATTATTATCGGCCGTCACAGCAACAACTATCTCCCCAGATACCTCACCTTGTCCCCCAGCACCCACAACACCGGCACGACCAGATGCCTGCGCATTCACCTTATAGTACGTAGTAACCGTGCCTTTTTCGAGATTTACCTTACCTCCGATAGCAACAGCCGCACCAATCTCTGCTTTAGCACCCGCAACACCCTGGGTGGCAGCAGCCTCTGCGCTTCCTTCTGCGCCAACCTGATAGTATATTTCTTTTGGTTTTGGGGGTTCATAGTGAGTGGCGCTATCGATCACGCCGTTTACCAATCCACCAAAAATACCAGTGGAACGGTCAACCACCTTCTTTCTAAGAAGATAGTTCTTCAGGCCATCCTTTGCTTGCTCAGAGTCGACTTCATAGGTCACCCCGCGCTCTTCAGCTAGTTTTGCGGCAGCTTCCGCAGAGGCGCGAGACCCGTAGGTCTGATTATCAACCGTAAACTCGACACCGCCGCCATAACCGGTACTGACTCCAACCTTGTCTCCACGCTTGTCGGTTACCCTGTAGTGCCCATTGGACAGTTTTTCCGTAACAATACCCTCATTGATCTCAACGTCAACTACCAGGCCAAGGCCGGCATTGAAATTTTGAGAATGTTGATGGGTGGTACAAGGATCAGTCGGCTTATGCTTATCCTCTTTCGCTTTATCGTCAGTACTGCCGCACTGCATTCCTCCGGCCCCAATGGCCTCACTGACCTTGGAGAGGATTCCGCATGCGATATCGCGCCCATGGCTTGGAGCAACCGCGACCACTCCTCCAATAAGTACCGCCACAATGATGGCTATTCCTGCGAACTCAACTAATGTCGCACCGCGTTCGCGATCCTTCCGGAACTCACGACCACGAACACCCGACTTCAAAAACAAAGGAAACATGTGTTCTCCCACCTTCACCACCCACTCCATAACATCAGACTGCACCAGTTTTACGCGAGGAACATGCAACTCACCGCACAGGACAACTCCACCATTCAGAGATAGTCTTCCCTTCGCAATAGCAGCGCATACACGAGCGCTGAGACAACCGCTGCGATCGTGGCAAAAATAATCACCGCAAAGATCGACACCCAGCTACGCACCGAGTATGTGGGAACGATGTTAATAGAGCTTACAACAGCTGCAGGAATCGCCGAATGCATCACAAACACCATCACAGACCGGAGACGACGCCTTACGATAAACATCGCCAACAGACTGGCAACGAAAGATGAGAGCCCATTCATCCAGGCAACAGTTCCAACGACAGACTGCGCGGAATCAAGGGCGTCAAGCGTCAGCGCAGGAACGGACAGCATCACCACGAATGCCACCATAAGCAGTACCACTTGAAGCGCAGCCCCAACGACGAGCAATAGCGGCGACCACGTATGCTCGTCGTCGAGCAGCACGTCACGATCCGCGTCTTCCATAGTTCCCGACCTTTCTCGCCGTACACTCCTGCATGCACACAACGACCGACGCCCAACCAGGACGATCGCGACATAGCTCGCGCCTCACCCTTCTCAAACCACAGTAGGTCCACAGTGTTTTGCGACAACAGGGCCATCCGCCCCCACTCCGCCCCTACTAACAGGGGCAGGAACTTCACAGAAACGTCCGTGGTAATGCGCAAAGCACGTCCCCACTTCGATTCACCGCCGAGTCCGCTGGTTCCCCTTTCCGGCTCGGACTCCACCCACATCGCTAGCAGCAGCAACAGCACCGTCCACCAGGGCACCCCGGTGCCGCTCCCACTACCCCACCGCCCACTCCAGCCTTTGAAGCGTCAATCACCAGCGTTCTCACACGTTGCCTTGAGATGCTGACCTCCGGCCGCCGGCCAGCACTCCCAGCTGCGAGCGCCCGCGACTTCCTGACCTGTTTCCCTGCGCACCACAGGAGGCTCAACCCCTATGAGCAGCCAGCAGACTCGCACCCCGTCGGACCGGTCTCCGGCGGGGGCGGAGCCGGAGACCCACTGGTCTGAGGACACAGACTTCCAGTGGCGCGCCGCAACCGAGCTGCTCATCGCCATGGGTCCCGCGCTCCACCGCCCGCCTCACCAGCGACCTGCGCATCTCCATCGCGCACCTGGAGGAGGTCGACGCGCACCTGCCCCGCGATGGCAAGCCCCTGCCGGAAGCTGACCGTCTCACTCGCAACAACGCCGTCGACGACGTCGCCCGCGCCATCCTGCCGCTGGCGCACGCCGCCCTGGAGCGGATCCGGGCCGAGGAGCTGCGCACCGAGGTCGTCGGCGTCGACTACGACGCCCTGTGCGACGCCGTCGAGCAGCTCGAGGCCACCTACCGCGCCGGCTGGTGGCGCGCGGCTGAGAGAGAGGGCGCCGACTTCTTCCTGCGCGAAGTCGAGGCCCTCAACCGGCTCAACGTTCCGGCGGTGCGTGCCAACTGGCGTGACGCCGGCAAGATCGTGGGCATCCTGCGCAAGATGCCCGTCTCGACGCTGCGACGCGTGGCTCGCACGAGCAACCCCATGGCGCTGCGGCTCATGGTGCTGTTCAACCTCCAGGCCGGCTACCGCGACGGCAGCTTCGACAAGACCATCTCCATCCCCCGTCTCATCCACACCCGCACCAGCGAGTACCGCGCCGAGTACCGAGCCGGCTCAGCCGCCTAGCGCGAGCCGCGCAGCCGCTGCCAGCCCACTCACTTCGACCGAATCTTCAGAATCGACGCGGCTCCGGGTCGATTCTGAAGTTTTGGTCGAAGCGTGGGAGGATTTACCAGCGTCGGCCAGTGGGCCTGACCCCGGCAGCGGACAGTCGTCGCAGCATCTGCGCTCCGGCGTCGCCCCAGGCCTGCGCCCACGTCCAGCGGGCCACCGTCAGGCCCGAGGCCCGCAGCGTGTCCTCCCGGAGCTTCTCACGCCACACGACATCCTCCGGGTCCTGGCCGAAGGAGGCCGACCGGTACTTGACCCGACCGTCGAACTCCCCGGCCACCCCATGATCCGGCCAGTAGAAGTCCAGGATGTAGAGCTCCGACCCAACCCGCACACTCACCTGCAGCTCCGGCTTGGGAAGCCGGTGCTCCCACATGCGCACGCGGGACATCGACTCGCCCGGCGACTCGGAGCGGCCGTCGGCCAGGCGCACGGCCTGCCGCGCACGAGGGCCGCCACCTGCCGTTTCGGGCAGACGCGCCAGCGCCTCTTGCAGTCCCTCCGCGGAGCACAACCCGTTGTGCAGGGCCGCATCCATGGCGGCGACTCCCGCCATGAGGCCGTTCCACCGGGCCAGGTCAATGAGCGCGTCCGGCAGTGCGACGGCGAGATGCCCGCCCACTCTGATGACCTCAGTGCCACGACGCCGGAGGTGGCGCCTCAGCAAGGAGGTCCGTACCCGGCCTGGGCGCCCGCCCACGACCTCCACCCGGCGCAGGATCGTGCCCACCAGTGGCAGCCCGTAGGCGGCGACGGCGGAGGCGCCCGCCAGCACCAACTCGTCACCGTACTTCCGGTGCGCCGCCTCGAGCAGCAGCTCGTAGCGCTCCATCCATGCAGCCTCCTGCCAGGCCACGCGGGGCGCGTAGACGCCGGCGGCGACGCGCAGCCAGTCGTGGCTGAGGTCCGGGCGCGCGCACGCGGCACCGTCGAGACCGGTCTCGTTCCACATCAGCGGGCGCAGGGCCTCGCCGTCGGACAGGGGCGGGGAGGAGATCGCGGCGGTCATGCCCCCATGCTGCCCGCAACACCCCGGCCCTCACTCGGCGCGCCCACCGCCCTGAGGAAACAGCGGGCCGACGACGCCGTTGTGGACACCGGGATCACCGATCACTTCGACCGAATCTTCAGAATCGACGCGGCTCCGGGTCGATTCTGAAGTTTTGGTCGAAGTGTGTGCGGAGGGAGGCCAGCTCGAGCTTGCGGTAGCGGCTGACGGCCGCAGCGACGTCGACCATGCGGGGGCGCACGAGGAAGGCGGGCCGCTCGCGCTCGTCGGTGAGGGCGTCCAGGCCCTCCTCATCGAGCAGGGCCTCGAGGTCGTCCAGGCACTCGCGCAGCGGGGAGAACCCGTCGAAGCGTTGCTCCAGCAGGGCGCGCAGGGCGTAGGCGATGGCCTCGGCCTGCCCCGGGTCGGTGACGCCGCCGACGTCGGAGATGTCGATGTCCTCCCGGTCCAGGACGAGGGTGGAGGTACCGTGGGCGCGGGTGCGCACCGGCCCCCGGCGGGTGCGCGGCGGGGCGGGCTCGGGGACGCGCTGCCGGGGCTCGGCGAAGTCCTCCAGGCTGGTCAGGGGCCGTGGCTGGTCGGCGACGACGCGGCGGGCCTGCTCGGTGACGTCGCGCAGGTGGTAGGCGTCCATGAGCAGGACCCGGTCGGCCACGTCCAGGTAGTCCCCGGAGCCGCCCATGACCATGACCGTGGAGACGCCCCTCCTGCGGAACAGCGCGGTGATGCGGTCCACCAGGGGCGTGATGGGCTCGCGCTCGGCGGCCACGAGCTCGCGCATGCGCGAGTCGCGGATGAGCAGGTTCGTGGCGGAGGTGTCCTCGTCCAGCAGCAGCGTCGTGGCGCCGGCCTCGACGGCCTCGATGATGGAGGCGGCCTGGGAGGTGGATCCCGAGGCATTGCGGGTGGTGAAGGAGGCGGTGTCGCGCCCGGCCGGCAGGTGGGAGATGAAGGGGGTCAGGTCGACGCCGGTCACGGCGCGCCCGTCGGCGGCCCGCACCTTGACGGCGTCGGGGACCGTGGCGACGAGCTCGCGCCCGTCCCCGGGCACGTGCGGGTAGACGCCGCGCTCGATGGCGCTCAGCAGCGTGGACTTGCCGTGGTAGCCGCCTCCGACGATGACGTTGACGCCCGCCTCGACGACGGTGCCGCGCACCGTCCCGGCGTGCGGGAGCTCCACCGTGGCGGCCATGGACTCGGGGGCCTGGAGGGGAACGCCGCCGTCCAGGGGATCGTCGCTCACCCCGGAACGGCGCGGCAGGACGGAACCGTCGGCGAGGAAGGCCACCCAGCCGTTGCGGGCCACCGTCGCGGTCAGGGCCCGGTGGTCCTCAAGGGTGGCGACGTGGCGCACGAGCCGGTCGCCCCGCTCGCCGGTGAGGTCCATGGCCTCCTCCAGCTCGCGCACGAGGTCGCGCCCCACGATCCGGGAGGCCTCGTGGCCCTGGATGGAGCGACCCTGGGCGGGCAGGGCCAGGCGGGCGCGGACCTCCAGCACCCAACCGGCCCCCTCCTTCTTCTCCTCGGGGCGCAGGATGATGCTGGAGCGCTGCAGGATCTCCTGGCCCGGGGATGCGATGGACAGTGCCGTGCCGCGGAAGCCCGCGTGCAGCTCGCGGGTGAGGAAGTCGCCCACGGCCAGGCGGCGGTCTGCGTCGGCCAGCAGGTCGGCCTCGTCGAGCAGCTCCAGGCCGTGCAGGTCAGTGGGCACGTCCACGTGGATGCGCGTGGGCGGGGCGTAGGGGTCGGACTGGACGCGGTCGATGTGCAGGAACCAGCCTGCGGGCGCCCGGTAACGTCCGACGATCGCCTTGTAGGCGGCGTAGGAACGTCCGTCCAGGGCGTGGAGGTGGCCGACGAGGTCCGCCAGGAGACCGTCGCGGGGCTCGTCGTCGTAGACGCGGCGCGAGCGGCCGCGCTCGTTATCCCGGTAGCCACGGTCACCACCACGGCTGCCACCCGAGCCTCCCCGGTAGCCGCGGTCACCGCCGCGGCCGCCACCAGAGCTGCCCCGATAACCGCGGTCACCGCGGTCGCCGTATCCGCCCCTGTCGTCCCGGCGGGAACCGCCTCGCTCGCTGCGCTCAGTCATGGGGAAACCCTACCCACCCGCCATACCGCTCCCGCCAGCCCCGGCACGAACGACGTCGCCGCCGGAGCACCCGCAGGTGCCGCCGACGGCGACGTCATGGACTGGCGTCCTCCGGCTCAGCCGAACGACCGAGCTCGACGTCCTCAGCGCAGGGAGGCCAGGGCGTCGGAGTGGGCGACGACGTCGCGCACCATGGCCGGGACCTCGGCATCGTGGAAAGCGGCCGGCGAGAAGGCGCCGTCGGCAAAGTCGGTGTTGAGCGACAGGAACACGTTGGAGGCCACGACGGTGGCGCCCATGCCCTGGAGGATCTGCTGGAGGTGGCTGACGGCGCGGATGCCGACGCTGTAGGAGTAGCCGACCACGCCCACGCCCTTGTTGGCCACGGCGCCGGGCTGGAGGAAGTCGATGGCGTTCTTCAGGGCGCCGGGGATGGAGAAGTTGTACTCGGGGGTGACGAAGATCAGCGCGTCGAAGGACTTCAGGGCCTCGTCGAAGGCGGCGCCGGCCGGGTCGCTGGGAACGGCCATGCGCGGGGGGGATCTCCTCGGCGAACAGGGGCAGGTTGAAGGAGGCGATGTCGACGATCTCGGCCTCAACGCCCTCGATCTCGTTGGCCTGGTCGACCACCCACTGGGCGATGGTGCCACCCACGCGGTTGGGGCGGACGGAACCGACGACGACGGCAAGACGGGTCATGTTTCTCTCCTGGTCGAGATGAGCCGGGGCGGGGTGTCAGCGTCAGGCGAAGACTCCGATGGCGCACCCGGCCGCGACAATTGATTTACCAACAACCTTATGGGAGTTTCGACAGAACGAACTCCCCCTTATTGCATGATACCGGCCACAATGCCCCCCTCCCCGCCCTTCCGGTGAGGGCGCATGGAGCCGCGAACTCGTCACGGACTATCGCGCCAGGAAGAAGCGGAAGGCGGGGTCGGCGGTCTCCTCGTTGTAGGAGTAGCCGAGGCGGTCCATGTGCTCGGTCAGCTCGACGTCGTCGGGCCCGGCCGCGAAGGCGCACAGGATGCGGCCGTAGTCGGCGCCGTCGGTGCGGTAGTGGAACAGCGTGATGTTCCAGCGGGTGCCCAGCACCTCAAGGAAGTGGGCCAGAGCCCCGGGCGACTCGGGGAAGAGGAAGGAGAAGAGGCGCTCGGGCACTCCCGGGGTGGCGCGCCCGCCGATCATGGAGCGCACGTGGACCTTGGCGAGCTCGTCGTCGGTGAGGTCGATGACGTCGTAGCCGGCCTCCTCCAGGTCCGCCACGATCTCGGCACGCTCCTGGCGCCGGGCGATACGCACACCCACGAAGATGCGGGCGGGGTCGGACTCGGCACGGGCCGCGGAGAGGCGGTAGTTGAACTCGGTGACCGAGCGGGCCCCCAGGACCGAGGCGAAGCGCAGGAAGGAGCCCTGCTCCTCGGGGATGGTGACCCCGAGGATGGCCTCGCGCTGCTCACCGATCTCACTGCGCTCGGAGATGTAGCGCAGCTGGTGGAAGTTGAGGTTGGCGCCGGACAGGATGAAGGCGAGGCGCTCGCCAGACAGGTGGTGCTCGGCGACGTAGCGCTTGAGACCCGCCAGGGCCAGGGCGCCGGAGGGCTCGGAGATGGCGCGCACGTCGTCGAAGATGTCTCGCACCGCGGCGGAGGTCTCGTCGGAGGAGACGGTGACGACGTCATCGAGCAGGGCCCGGCACATGCGGAAGGTCTCCTCACCGATGCGGCGCACGGCCACCCCTTCGGCGAACAGGCCCACGTGGTGCAGGGTGATGGGCTCCCCGCCCAGCAGGGCGGCCTTGAGGCAGGCCGACTCCTCGTGCTCGACGCCGATGACCTTGATCCCGGGCATGAGCTGCTTGATGAGGACGGCGACACCGGCGGCCAGCCCACCGCCGCCCACGGGCACGAAGACGCGGTCGAGGTGGGCGTCCTGCTGGATGAGCTCCAGGCCGATGGTGCCCTGGCCGGCGATGACGCGGGGGTCGTCGAAGGGGGCGATGTAGGACAGGCCCTCAGCGTCGGCCAGGCGGGTGGCCTCGGCCTTGGCGGCGTCGAAGTTGTCCCCGTGGAGGCGGACCTCGCCACCCAGGGCACGAACGGCGTCGACCTTGATCTGGGGGGTGACGGTGGGCATGACGATGATGGCGCTCATCCCCAGCAGTGCGGCGGAGCGGGCCACGCCCTGGGCGTGGTTGCCGGCCGAGGCGGTGACGACGCCACGTTCGCGCTCGGCCGGACTCAGGGAGCGCATGGCGTTGTAGGCGCCACGGATCTTGAAGGAGTGGACAGTCTGGAGGTCCTCGCGCTTGACCTCAACGGTGTTGCCCAGGCGGGCCGACAGGGCCGGCATCTCCTGCAGGGGCGTGTGCTCGGCCGCCTCGTAGACGGGGGCCTTGAGGATCTCCCGCAGGTAGCGGGCGCTGTCCCAGGCAGGGGTTCCGTTGCTGCTGACGCTGTCGAGCTCATTCACGAGTGACAGCGTAACGGGCCAGGCTCCGATCACGATGAAGGGCTCCGAATGTCCAAACGGATACAAAGGAGCCTGCGGCTCGATCAGGTGGCTGATAGAACCTTGGAATCATGCGGTTCTTGTCTAACGCCTTGGCCCCGTTTCGGGCCTTTGTATCCGTTTTGGACATTCTCAGGCTGATCGCCTCACGAACCGGATCGGCGAAGCCGTCAGGCCACCTTGCTCAGCACGCCGGCGCACCCGAGGCGCCAAGTCCCGCCGACGCACAACTGGACGCAGGACCGGAAGGAGGCTCTCGCCAGCGCAGGCGACCAACACCTCCCACACCTGCCTATCGCTGGAAACATTCATACCTATGTGAGTCCGCAGAGCGAGCAGGACCTTGGTCCACCGGAGCCGGCGGGAATAATTCGGCTGGACCGCAAGGTTGGTATGCACACCCTACGGAAAGGAGCCGCCATGTCGCTCCAGCTCTTCGAGCTCGTCCCCACCACCCCGTCGCGCGAGGCCGCCGAGGCCCTCATCGCGCAGGTCTCCCAGGCCGTTGAGGCCGCCGGCGCCTCCGTCCTGGAGTCGCAGGTCACCGCCAGTCACGAACGCATCTTCACCATCGTCGAGCTCGACTCCGACGACGTCACCGGCCTGACCGAGGCCGTCCGGTCCGCTGCGGCCGACGCCGAGGTCACCGGCCCCGACGAGGTCCGCCTCGTGGGCGCCGAGCTGGAGGACGTGCGAGCCCTGGCCCGCAAGGCCGACTACCTCGTGGAGTGGGACATCCCCGAGGAGATCTCCATGGAGACCTACCTGGCGCGCAAGAAGGCCAACTCCCCCAAGTACGCCCAGGTGCCGGAGGTGAGCTTCCTGCGCACCTACGTGCGTGAGGACACGGTCAAGTGCCTGTGCTTCTACGACGCCCCCGATGAGGAGGCCGTGGTGCGCGCCCGCGAGGCCGTCTCCACCCCGATCGACCGTCTCCACGCCCTGGAGGGCTGAGCTCCCGGTCCGCTGATGAGGCGGGCGCCAACCCATCGCGCGGTTGGCGCCCGCCTCGTTATCTGTGCCCGACGGCGCAGCCCTTGCGCCCGGCCCGGGCCGGAGCCGGGCCGCTGCCACCGGGCCTCAGCGGGCTCAACGGCTCCAGCGGTCCCCGCGGTCTCAGCGCCGCATGCTACGGGAGGCGGCGACCGATGTGATCGACAGGACCACGAGGGCGGCGGCGGGCGTGGCCACGGCCCAGGGGGCCCGTTCGATGTAGGGCAGCGCGTCGGACAGGACCAGCCCCCACTCCGGTGCGGGGCTCTGGGCGCCCAGGCCGAGGAATCCCAGTGCCGCCAGCGCCAGGGCCTTGCCGGGCAGTCTCAGGGCCGCGTGGCGCGCCAAGGGGCCGACGACGGCGGGCAGGACCCGGGTCAGGGTGATCCGCACCCGCCCTTCCCCCAGGACCGGGGCGAGCAAGACGTCGGGGCGCTGCCGGTTCTCGGCGACGAGCCCGGCGGCGTGGGAGGCCAGAGGCGCCCAGCCGACGCCGGCCACGGCGATGGCGGCGCCCGTGGCGCTGGGCCCGGAGACGCCGGCGACGATGAGGCCGGCCAGGATCGGCGGGGCGGCGTTGGCGACCTCGATGAACCCCGTGGCCGCCCGCGGCGCCAGCCCCACCAGGATGGCGATGACGAAGCAGACCACCGTGACGATGACGGCTCCGCTCACCGTGGACACGGCCCCGTGAGCCACCCGTGCCAGCACGTCGCGCCCGAGCGAGTCGGCGCCCAGCGGGAGGGCGGCACTGGGCTGTGCGAGCTTGTCCGCGACGACGGCGTAGGGGTCACGCCGAATCCCGACGGCAACCATGAGGGCCAGCAGGGCGGCACCGCTGACGGCGATGACGCGGGCGGCCCGCCCCGGGTGCTCCACCGGGGGCGGTGCCGTGAGACCGCCCGCCCCGGCGGCCCGCCCCATGAGGAGGCGCCGGGCCGCTCCGGCGATGACGCCGGTGGCCAGTGCCAGGGCGAGCAGCAGCAGGATCTGGGCCTGGAGGGCCGGCACGTCCTGGGCGGAGGCGGCGTCCAGGAGCTCGCGGCCCAGCCCGGGGATGGCGAAGATCTTCTCCACGGCGACCGCGCTGCCGGTCAGGGCCACGACGACGAGCGCCACCTGCCCGGTCAGTGGTGCCAGGGCCCGCCGCAGGACGGCTCCGGCCAGGGGTCGGCCGCGGATGCCGGCGGTGGACCAGGTGGCCACCCAGCGTTCGGAGAAGGTGGCGGTGACGGCGTCGGAGACGAGTCCGCCGAGGTAGCCGCCGGTGGGCAGGCCCAGGCTGAGGGCCGGCATGATGACCTTCTCGGGGCCGCCCCACCCGAAGGGCGGCAGGATCCTGAGGTAGACGGCCAAGACGAGCATGAGGATCGGGGCCAGGAGGTACTCGGGCAGGGAGATGAGGATCGCGGAGGCGGCTCCGCCGCGGGGCCGGGGTCGTCCTCGCAGCCCGTCGCGCAGGGCGGGCAGGACCAGAGCTGCGGCCACGATGACTCCGACGCCGAGCGCTGCGGCCATGAGGCTCAAGGAGACTCCGAAGGCGTCGACGGCGTCCGGGCCGACGTCGGCCCCCGAGACCCAGGAGCGGCCCAGGTCGCCGCGGGCCACCCCGGCCAGCCAGTGCCCGATGACGTGGAGGGGGCCGCCGTCGATCCCGATGCTCGTGCGGATGGAGTCCAGGATTTCCGGCGTGGGCTCCCGGTCGGAGGAGGTGGCACGCAGGATCGTCAGGGCCGGGTCCTTGCCCGAGAGCCAGGGCAGCATGCCCACCAGGCCCACGAGGCAGGCCAGGGCGAGCAGGCGCGAGATGCCGGTGACGAGGTCACCCGTACGCAGGCGCCCGGCGAGCCGGGTGAGCACGCCGCTCACTTCTTCACGGTCGTGGCCGAGGTGATGAGGGCGCGCTCGCCCGGGTCGCGCTGGGCGCCGGTGACCCCGGCGGCCTCGCCCTGGATGACGCGCTCGTGGGCCAGCGGGATGGCGGCGCCGGAGGCGAGGATGGCCTGCTCGGCGGCCATGATGGCCTTGCGGCGCTCGTCGCCGGGTTCTGCGGCGGCGGCCTTGGAGATGGCGGCGTCGACCTTCTCGTCGTGCAGGCCGCTCATGGAGTAGGAGCCGGAGGAGGAGAAGTCGGCGGTCATGTAGGCGACGGCGTCGCCGGAGTCCAGGACCGTCGAGCGCGACACGAGGACGGCGTGGAACTTTCCGGCCAGGGCCTCGGACTCGATCTGGTTGTACTCGCGCACGTCCTGGGTGACCTTGAAACCGGCGGCCTCGAGCTGCTGAGCCAGGAGGGGGACCATCTCGCCGAGCTCGGGGCGGTCGGTGTAGGAGGCCAGGGTGATGGCGGTGCCGGCGGGGACGGTCCCGGCGGCGGTGGCGCCGGGGACCTTGCCGGTGGCGGCCGCGCCCGTGGCTCCGGGGTAGGTCTCCTTCTTCCAGGCGCGCAGCTCGGCGGCCCAGGGCACGGCCGGCCCCAGGAGTCCGACGGGAGAGTCGGCGTGACCCTCGAAGACGGTCTTGATGAGGGCGGCGGGGTCGACGGCGTTGCGGGCGGCGGCGCGCAGGGCGGGGTCGGCGAAGGGGCCGGAGCGGGTGTTGAGGTAGAGGGTGGAGGTGCGCGGGGTGGCTACCTCGTGGAGAAGGTTCTTGTCGATGTTGCCGACCTGGGCGACGGGGACGGCCTCGACGATGTCGGCGGTGTCGGTGCGCAGGGCGTTGGCGCGGGCGGCGCCGTCGGGAACGTAGGTGACGTCGATGCCGGGGGCGGTGGCCTTCGTGCCCCAGTACGTGTCGTTGCGTTCCAGAGTGGCGCCGGAGGAGCCGTTGGCCTGCTTGAGGATGAAGGCGCCGGTGCCGTGGCCGACGGGGTCGATGGCGCCATCGGCGGAGCTGGGGTAGGCGGCCGGGGACAGGATGACGAGCTGGGGACTGGACAGGCGCTGCGGCATGAGGGGGTCGGGGGCCGCGGTGGTCAGGAGGAGGTCCTTGCCGTCGGCCTTCGCGGTGAGGCGGATTCCGTCCAGGACGCGCGGCGGCTTGGCGGCGGTGGCGGCGAAGGTGAGGGCGGCGGCCGCATTCTCGGCGCTCAGGGCGGTGCCGTCGTGGAAGGTGACGCCCTCGCGCAGGGTGAGGCGCCAGGTGGTCTCGCCCTCACGCTTCCAGGAGGTGGCGAGCAGCTCCTGGGCGTCGCCGTCGGCGTTGAGCGTGGTGAGGCTCTCGGCGCAGGACCAGCGGACGAGCTTGGAGCCGTCGTTGGTGAGCGGGTTGAGCTTGCTCTCGGGGGCGTGGAACATGGCCAGGCGGATGCGGCCGTCGCCCGAGGAGCTGCGCGAGCAGGAGGCGATGGCGGCGGCGCCGGCTCCGACGCCGAGGGCGGCGAGGACCTGGCGGCGGGTGACGGCGGGGGTGGGCACGGACATGGATGCTCCTTCGGGCCTGGGTCGGGGTGTCAGCTGTCGGGGGGGTCATCGGTCGGGAGGTCGTCAGTCGGTGGCGGTCGGCAGGGTGGGGACGGCGTCGCGCAGGGCGCGGGTGGCCGGGTGGGCGGGTTCGGTCAGGAGGCGGCGCATGGGGGCGTCCTCGACGATGGAGCCCTCGTCCATGACCAGGGCCCGCTGGCAGACGCGGGCGACGGCGGCCAGGTCGTGTGACACCACCAGCAGGGCTGGGGCGGGCACGGCGCAGTAGCCAGCCGGGGCGGGCACGGCGCCGGAACCAGCCGGGGCGGGCGCGCCCTCACCACTTGCGCCGGACTTGGCAGCGGGCGCTCCCTCACCACTCGCGCCGGACTTTGCGGGGGGTTCCTGCTCATCGCTGGTGGCGGCGTCGGGGCTAATCTCGGGGTCGGCCTCGATGGCGGCGAGCAGGTCGAGGGTCTGGCGGCGCAGGGCGGGGTCGAGCCCGGAGACCGGTTCGTCGAGCAGGAGGTAGCGCGGGGACAGGGCCAGGGCTCGGGCGATGGAGACTCGCTGCGCCTGGCCGCCGGAGATCTCGTGGGGCCGGTTCTCCCAGATCTCGCGGTGAATCTCGAGACTCTCCAGGATCTTCCGGGCTCGGCTGACGGCCTCCTCGCGGTCGCGCACCACGCCCAATGTGCGCAGCGGGGTGCTCACCTGCGCCAGCACTGAGCGGCGCGGGTGGAGGGTGGCGGCGGCGTCCTGGGGCACGTACTGCACCGCCCGCCGGAAGGCCCGCAGCGCTCGGGCGCTGCCTCGGCGCACGGGGCGGCCGTCGAGCAGGATCTCGCCGGCGTCCTCCGGGCCCGGGGAGTCGAGCAGCAGCAGGGCGCGCAGCAGCGTCGTCTTGCCGCATCCTGAGCGTCCGATGAGGGCCACGTTCTCCCCCGGCTCCAGGCTCAGGTCCACACCGCGCAGCACCTCTCGCCGCTCGCCGCCGGCCCCCGGGTGGGAGCGCCTCAGTCCACGGGTCTCAAGCCCGCTCATGCGGCGGCTCCTGCTGCGGCCAGGGCCCCGTCGATGGTCTCCTCGGCGCCGGCCTCGCACATGGCGGCCGTGACCGGGTGCTCGGGGCGGGTCAGGACGGAGCGGGTCTGCCCCGACTCGATGATGGCGCCGTCGTGGAGGACGGCGATGTTCTCGCAGATGGCGGCGGCGGGCAGGTCGTGGGTGATGAGGAGCAGGGCGGGGGCCTGGGGCAGGCTGGTCAGAGAGCGCAGGAGCCCGAGGATCTCGGCGCGGGCGACGACGTCGAGGGCGGTGGTGGGCTCGTCGGCGATGATGAGGGCTGGTTCGGCGGCCAGGGCCAGGGCCAGGCTGACGCGCTGGCGCTGGCCTCCGGAGAGGCGCCCGGGGACGCGGTCGGCGAAGGACTCGTCGAGCCCGACGGCGTAGAGGTAGTCGGTGGCGCGCTGGCGGGCCTCGTCCCGGCTGCGTCCGGCGGCTTGGGAGGCCAGCGCGATCTGGCGGCCGACCGCGATGAGCGGGTGCAGGGCGGTGGAGTGGTCCTGTGGGACCAGGGCGATGCGGCTGCCCCGGGGGCGCAGGGCGGCGGGCAGACCCAGCAGGTTGACGCTGCCGTCCTCACCTCCCGCTGGGGAGCTCGCGCTCGGGTCGCTGCCTGCGTCAGCGTCATCGGGCTCAACGGTCAGGGAGCCGGCGACCCCCAGCGAGGCCGGGAGGGTGCCCGCGAGCGCGGCGCAGGTGAGGGACTTGCCCGCTCCGGAGGCGCCGACCAGGGCGGTCCGGCTTGCGGGCTCCAGGCGGAGGGCGACGCCGTTGACGAGCGTCGTGCTGCCGGATCGCACCACCAGCGATCTGAGAACGATTGTCACACGCAAACCCTAGGTGCAAGTGACAACGATTTTCAAATATGCAGTTGGTCAACCCTGGCCGTCCCTGAAGGCCGCTGAGAGCTACTTGATGCCGAGGCGCTTGAGGTCGCGCACGGCGCCCAGGTCGGCGCTGGTGGCGAGCATCGCGTAGGCGCGCAGCGCCGCGGAGACCTTGCGGGGGCGGTCCACGTGCGGGGTCCAGGCGGCCTCGCCGCGGTCCTCCTCCTCGGCGCGGCGGCGCTCGATCTCCTCATCGCTCAGGCGCACGGAGATGGCGCGGCGCGGGATGTCGATGTCGATGATGTCGCCGCTGCGCACCAGGCCGATGAGTCCGCCGGCTGCGGCCTCCGGGGAGACGTGGCCGATGCTGAGCCCGGAGGTGCCCCCGGAGAAGCGCCCGTCGGTGAGCAGGGCGCACTCCTTGCCCAGGTGCATGGACTTGATGTAGGTGGTCGGATAGAGCATCTCCTGCATGCCGGGGCCGCCGCGCGGTCCCTCGTGGCTGATGATGACGACGTCGCCGGATTTCACCTGCTTGCCGAGGATCCCGGCCACGGCGTCCTCCTGGGACTCGAAGACGACGGCGGGCCCGGAGAAGGTCAGGATCGACTCATCCACGCCGGCGGTCTTGACGATGCAGCCCTTCTCGGCGATGTTGCCGAAGAGGACGGCCAGGCCGCCGTCGGCGGAGTAGGCGTGCTCGATGTCGCGGATGCAGCCGGCGGCGCGGTCGGTGTCGAGGGACTCCCAGCGGGAGGCCTGGGAGAACATCTCGGTGGTGCGCACACCGGCGGGGGCGGCGAGGTAGCCGGTGCGGATCTCCTCGCTGACCTGGGAGCCGGGGACGCCGTCGGGGCCGGGGCGGGCGATGTCGTAGGCGGCGAGCTCCTCACCCAGGGTGGTGCCCAGGACGTTGGAGGTGGTGGTCTCCAGCAGGCCGCCGCGGTCGAGCTCGCCGAGGATGCCGATGATGCCGCCGGCGCGGTGGACATCCTCGATGTGGTAGAGGTTCGTCGAGGGCGCGACCTTGGCCAGGTGGGGGACCTTGCGCGAGAGGCGGTCGATGTCGGCCATGGTGAAGTCGACCTCGGCCTCCTGGGCGGCGGCCAGCAGGTGCAGGACGGTGTTGGTGGAGCCGCCCATAGCGATGTCCAGGCTCATGGCGTTCTCGAAGGCCGCCTTGGTGGCGATGGAGCGCGGCAGGACGGAGGCGTCGTCGTGCTCGTAGTAGGCCCGGGTGATCTCGACGATCTGGTGGCCGACGCGCTTGAAGAGTTCGCCACGGTCGGCGTGGGTGGCCAGCAGGGTGCCGTTCATGGGCAGGGCCAGGCCGAGGGCCTCAGTGAGGCAGTTCATGGAGTTGGCGGTGAACATGCCCGAGCAGGAGCCGCAGGTGGGGCAGGCCAGGCGCTCGATGGCGCTGATGGTCTCGTCGGTCACGGTGGGGTCGGCGGCGTCCATCATGGCGTCGATGAGGTCGAGCTTGCGGGTGGTGCCGTCGGCGGCGGTCATCTTGCCCGACTCCATGGGGCCGCCGGAGATGAAGATGGTCGGGATGTTGAGGCGCAGGGCGGCCATGAGCATGCCCGGGGTGATCTTGTCGCAGTTGGAGATGCACACGAGGGCGTCGGCGCAGTGGGCGCTGACCATGTACTCCACGGAGTCGGCGATGAGGTCGCGGCTGGGCAGGGAGTAGAGCATGCCGTCGTGGCCCATGGCGATGCCGTCGTCGACGGCGATGGTGTTGAACTCCTTGGCCAGGCCGCCGGCGGCCTCGATCTCGGTGGCCACGAGGCGCCCGACGTCGCGCAGGCCCACGTGGCCGGGGACGAACTGGGTGAAGGAGTTCGCGATGGCGATGATCGGTTTGCCGAAGTCGGAGTCTTGACGCCGGTGGCGCGCCACAGTGCACGGGCGCCCGCCATGTTGCGGCCGTGGGTGGAGGTGGCGCTGCGGTACTGCGGCATGAGCGATTCCTTCTCGGGCAGACGGACTGGAACGGCGTCGTAAGGAGCCGGCCTCAGGGGGTGGCCAGCGCTTCACGACGCCGTGTTGCCATAGCGTAGCCCTCGTTGGCTTCGAGCGCCGCTTCGCTTCCTGTCCCTGAGACACCCCGAGACGCGCCAAGGCCGCCCCCGGCGCGATCGCGGGCCGTCGTCCCGCACCTCCAGAGGGCCACGCTCACCGCCGCGATTTGCGGAACACCGGGCTTGCGTCACCGGCCGCGGTGACGGCGCTTGGCCCGCTGACGACGGCGCGCCCAGTCCTCGTCCGCCTTCTGGCGACGGCGCCTGCTCCGGTCACGGGAGGCACGGGTCGCGGTCTCCTCACGGGCAGCGGCCAGGGCGGCCTGTGCAGCGGTGGACGGACGCGCCCGGGCAGCCTCCTTGGCCGCCTGCCGGGCGGCGCGCTTGGGGTTGGGGCGAGGGACCGACGATGAGTCCACCGGTCTGGACGCCGGTACCGGAGGACAAGCAGCGGCTCGGTCGATGAGGGCCCCGCCGTGAGTCAGGAGGAAGTCGTAGAGCTCGACGTCGCTGGGTTCGGCCCCGAAGACGTGCCGCACCGCCCGCACCGTGCCGCCTTGGTCATTCGCCTCGGCCCCGCGACGACGTTCGTGGAGCTCAAGAACACCGACCCAGAAGCGGCCGTCGAAGAAGAGGGTGAACTGGGTTGAGATACTGGCGGGGACGCCGGCCTGGTTGTCTGAGGCGGGCATGTTCGGCATGGAGGCTCCTGCGGGTGCGAGTGATCGCACCCGGTGCAGCAGGAGTCCCCGTGACGGCCGATGACCGGCCTCCCCGAGGTGACGAACGCCTGGTTGTTGCTCGCCCACGCCAAGATCGGGGCGGCCGATCCGGGGTCTGTGGCCCCGACGGCGTCATCCGGACTTCCTCCGGACCGTGCAGTTCGTGCTACCGGGTGTGGCGCGAGCGCGCCGCTCTCAGGCTAGCGCAGTGAACACCGCCCCGGGGCACCGTAAGCAGACGCGCGTTCGCACTGCAGGGCTCCAGGACGCACTGTCAGGGTGCAGTGTCCTGGGCGCCTACCGTGCGAACGCGCGGTCAGTGGCTCAGTGGGCCCGGCTCACATGACGCCGAGGATCTCCGTGACGAAGACGAGGGTGTCGCCACCGCGGATGCCGGCCTGCGGGACGCCGCGGTCGCCGTAGCCGAGCTCGGAGGGGATGGACAGCAGCAGGCGCGAGCCGACGCGCTGGCCCACGAGGCCGTCGTCCCAGCCGCGAATGACCATGCCGACGCCGACCTGGAAGTTCAGCGGCTGGCCGCGGTCGTAGGAGTTGTCGAAGACGTCGCCGCCCCAGATCTGGCCCAGGTAGTTGGCCACGATCGTGTCGCCGGCCTCGACCACCTGGCCGTCGCCGGCGTCAAGCACCTGGACCTGGAGCCCCTCGGGGGCCTCGGTCCCGGGGAAGGTGAGCGTGGGCTTCGTGCCCTTGGCGCCCTCGACGGAGGGCATGTTGGTGTTAATCATGCGGTGAGCCTACGTGAGGCCCTCGGTTCGATACCGCAGCGGGCCTCGGCCCAGCGCGAACCCGGCGAGCGGGGCGGCACCGCTGGGCCGGCGAGCACGCAGTTGGGGCCGGGACGCATCAGCTGCGTCCCGGCCCCAGCCGAGGTGGTGGCGTCAGGCCGGACCGGCGAACCGGGCCCAGCCCCGCGCCGCGCGCTCAGTCGCGGAAGTAGCTCAGCAGGCGGAGGAACTCCACGTAGAGCCACACGAGGGTGACGACCAGACCGAAGGCCCCCGCCCAGGCGTAGCGCTGGGGCAGCCCGTTGCGGACCCCGTTCTCAATGGACTCGAAGTCGATCGCCAGGAAGAAGGAGGCCAGGATGACCGCGAGGATTCCCAGCGGGACTCCCAGCGGGATCCCCATGATGGTCAGGGAGCGCAGGCCCCAGGCGCCAGTGGTCATGCCGGTCATCATGAGGGCGAAGTTGATGAGGCTGAAGATCATGTAGCCGAAGGTGGCCACGACCACGACTCGACGGAACCTGCCCTGGACCCGGAAGCCGCCGAAGGAGTAGGCCGCGAGCATGGCGCCGAAGGTGGCCAGCGTCGCGAGCACGGCCTGGACGACGATCCCCTCGTAGCGGGCCTCCATGATGCCGGAGAAGCCGCCCAGCAGCAGTCCCTCGAAGGCCGCGTAGGCCAGGATGAGGGCCGGGGAGGGCTCCCGCTTGAAGCTGTTGACCAGGCCCAGGACGAAGGCACCGACGGCACCGGCGAACACCGCCATGGCACCCAGAGCGAAAGTCGCCTCATTGGTCACCAGGTTCCAGCACAGGGCGCCCGTGGCCAGGATGACGGCGAACATGCCGGCGGTGCGGATGATGACGTCGTCGTAGGTCATGCGGCGCATGTCCGCGTTGGTGGCCGACGGCGCCTGGTACTGGGCCTCCAGACCGGCCATCTGCTCGGGACTCACCTGGCCGTAGCCGGCCGTCTGCTGACCGTACTGGTTGGCGTACTGGTTGCCGTACTGACCGTACTGCTGGCCGTAGCCGGCGGCCTGCTGGCCGTACTGGCCGGCCTGGTAGCCGGGCATCGTGGGGTAGCCGTTGGGCGTCTGAGCCGGGGCGGCCCCGGGCGCATGGCCGCCTTCCTGGAAGGCGGTGCTTCGGCTGAAGAAGGGGTTGGACATGTTCCTCTCATCCTCTCTGAGGGGGCTGGGACCGTCGGCCCGGGGAGGCCGCCGCTCGCAGTCCGGTCCGGCCGTCGGCGACCGGCACCCGAAACTGCGCATATTATGCGCAGCCCCCGCACGGTCAGGGGAACCCTTTTCCCTCACAACGTAGCCATCCGGGGAGAGATCCCCACTGGCGCGTCGGGCGCCGTCGACTCCTCGGTGGCCTCCGGCGGCTCGCATCGACCGATCGGTTCTCATCCTCCAGGAGGACCCCTCCCCTGACGGACCCGCCCCGGCCGGCCCCGGGTTCGTCACCTCGGCCGATTCACCGACGACGGCGCACTCCTAGGCTGGAGCCATCCGGTTGCTCCGTGGGAGCAGCCCCCGGAAGAACCACGGCGAACCACCCACCCCCTGGCCAGAGGCCCACGTCGAAGAGAGAACATCATGATCGAGGCAGTCAATCTCACCAAGCGCTATGGCAAGAAGACAGCGGTGGACAACATCTCCTTCACCGTCGAGCCCGGCACCGTCACCGGCTTCCTGGGCCCCAACGGGGCGGGCAAGTCCACCACGATGCGCATGATTATGGGCCTGGACAAGCCCACCAGCGGCAAGGTCACGATCAACGGGCGCCCCTACCGGCAGCTGTCGGCCCCCCTGTGCGAGGTCGGTGCCCTGCTGGACGCCAAGGGCCTGCACGGCTCGCGCAGCGCCCGCAGCCACCTGCGCCAGCTGGCCGCCTCCAACGGCATCCCCGCCAAGCGGGTCGACGAGGTCCTGGACATCACCGGCCTGACCTCGGTGGCCAAGAAGCGCGTCAAGGGCTTCTCCCTGGGCATGGGCCAGCGCCTGGGCATCGCGGCGGCCCTGCTGGGCGACCCCGGTGTGCTCCTGTTCGACGAGCCCGTCAACGGCCTGGACCCCGAGGGCGTCAAGTGGGTGCGTGAAACCTGCCGCCGCCTGGCCGGCGAGGGCCGCACCGTGTTCATCTCCTCCCACCTCATGAGCGAGATGGCCCAGACCGCCGACCACCTCCTGGTCATCGGCCGCGGCCGGATCCTCACGGCCGGCCCGGTCGACGACGTCATCGCCTCAGCCACCACCGACCGGGTGCGTGTGGCCTCCCCTCAGGCCACCCAGCTCGCCGAGCTCATGGCCTCCCGCAACCTGGCCGCCCGGCCCGTGGCCCCCAACGTCCTGGAGACCACCGCGACCACCGCCGCCACCATCGGCGAACTGGCCGCCCAGGGCGGCATCGTTCTGCACGAGCTCACCACCATCCGCGCCAGCCTCGAAGAGGCCTACATGACTCTGACCAGCGACTCCGTGGAGTACCGCACCGACCCCGCCTCCCAGGCCCAGATGCAGCAGGCCCAGGTGCGCCAGGCCGTGCCACAGGGCTCCGCCCGGGGCTGAGGCCCGCACGCCAGCGCGCCACGCCCGCCATCAGAAGCTCCATCCGTCTCACTCCAGAAGGCCAGCCATGAGTACTCACAGCCCCGCACACGCCTCCGCCGCCCCAGCCAGCCCCGCACCGGTGCGCAACGCCGCCGGGACCGCCCCCACAGTCCCCGCACCGCGCCCAGCGCGCTCCCGCATCCAGGGCCGCCAGACCCTCCTGCGCTCCGTGCGCGCCGAGTGGATCAAGTTCTGGTCCCTGCGCTCGACCTGGATCACCTCCTTCATCACCATCGCCCTGACCGTTCTGTTCGGCGCCGGTCTCACCGCCGCCTTCGGACAGTCCGAGCAGTACCAGGACGTGGCCAAGGACTTCATCACTCAAGGCCTGACATTCGGGCAGGTCGTGGTCGCGGTCCTGGGAGCCCTCATCATCACCGGGGAGTACTCCTCCGGTCAGATCCGCTCCTCCCTGGCCGCCGTCCCCAAGCGCGGACAGCTCTTGGCGTCCAAGGCAGTGGTCCTGGCCATCGTCTCCTTCCTCCTGGGGTCGGTGTCCGTGTTCCTGTCCTGGGCGATCTCCAAGCCCTTCATCGGCGAGCACGCCGGCTCCCTCACCGACTCGCACTACGCCGGTCACATCTGGGGCTCGGGCCTGGTCTTCGCCGTCATCGCCCTCATGGCCCTGGGGCTCGGCTTCCTGCTGCGCTCCACCGCCGGCACTGTCACCGTGATCGTCTCCCTCCTGTTCATCATCAGCGGCCCCCTCCAGCTCGCGGCCGGCAAGTGGCCATGGGTCTTCAAGATCATCGGCTGCCTGCCCAGCACCGTCGCCGAGGCCGTCTCCGACCCGTTCCAGCGCACCACCGAGTGGGGCGGTCAGGGAGCCCAGTTCCTCACCCACGGCCAGGCCATCGCGGTCTTCGCCGCCTGGGCGCTCATCCCGCTCATCACCGCCTGGATCGTCTTCTCCCGGCGCGACGCCTGAGCCTGCCGGCCCCCGCCGTCAGCCGGAGGCGAGCCCATGTCAGCCCCCGCGTCCTCTCAGCAGGCCCCCGGCCCCGCCTCACCCCACGAGGGTCCCGGCGCCCCTCCTGCCTCTTCAGCAGCCGACGTTCCCGGCGGCACAGCCGCGTCGGTCATGAAGAGCCGGGCGGGCGCCGGGCTGCCCGCGGCCCTGACCGACCCCGCGCTCCTGCACCGCCTCATCCGCTCCCTGCCGGCGTCGTCCTTCCCCGATCCGACGCTCCCCGCCTCCGGCAGCGACGGGAACCGTCCCCGTCCCCGTCCTCGAAGGCGGGTGCCTCAGCCGCACAAGTCGACGTCGATCACGACCCCCTGGAATGACACACTGAGCGCTATGTCCAGCCAGCTGCCAGCCCCTCAGCCCGGCCGTCCAGCCACCGACACGCCCACCGAGGACAACGTCGAGCTCCCGCCCGAGCCGCGGGGCCTGCTGCGCACACTCAGCCGGTGGTACCACCGCCATCCGACGATCATCGACATCTCCATCGCTGCCGGCGTCGTCGCCTACAGCCTCATCGTGGCTATCCCGCTTCTCCTGCGCCCAAGCAGCCCGGCGAGAACCTATCCCATCCTGCCTCTGGCGTTGATCGCGATCGCACTGATGGGGGCCGCGCTGTCACTTCGCCGGCGCTTCCCCCCTGTGGTGCTGGGCCGCCATCCTCCTGATCCCGGAGACGTATCAGTTCGCGGTGCTGCAGGCCTTCCACCTCACTACGGAGCAGCTGCTGTACGCGGCCATCGGCATCAGTGGCATGGGGCTGATATCAATCCCCATCGCCTTGGGCGCCGTCGCCTCGCACCGCAAGCCGTCCGCCGCATGGACCGCGGGGGGCATCTCCCTGGTGGTTCTCGTCATGGACGTCGTTCTGACGAATCCTGGCCTGACGGTTGGGGAGATCCTGCGCAACGCCGCCATCCTCATTCTCCTCATCCTGGTCGGCATCCTGGTCGGCTTCAATACCCGCTCCGCCCGCCTGCGGCTCAAGGCCATAGAGCTCCGCTCGGCCCGGATGGCCCTGGCCAGCGAGCAGGCGGTGCTGCTGGCGGCTGCTGAGGAGCGCAGTCGCATCGCCCGGGAGATGCACGACGTCGTCGCCCACTCCCTGGCCGTCATGATTACGATGGCCGACGGCGCCGCCGCCATCGTGGAGCGCGATCCAGCCACGGCCAAGCAGGCCATCGAGACCCTGGCCGAGGCCGGACGCAGCGCCCTGGCCGACACTCGCCGCCTGGTGGGGGTCCTGCGGGAGGACCCCTCGGTGGCAGCAGAACAGGCCCCGCAGTCCCCGGAGCCGCCCGCACCCTCGGGAGAATCGCCGTCGTCGGCCCGCCAGCACGAGGTCCGCGACCTGCCGGTGCCCGAGTTCGCCCCCCCTGGGGACGGTGACGCCGGTCGAGCCCAGCGTCCCCATCGCCAACCTGCGCCAGCAGGCCACCGACGGCGCGGGCGACCGCTCCCGCGGAGACCTGCCCCTGGCCCCCTCCCCCGAGCAGGCCGATATCACCGAGCTCGTCAAACGCTTCGTGGCGGCGGGAGTGCCGGTCACCTACCGGTGGGTGGGTGCGGCGCTCCCAGCGGACAAGGCCCTCCAACTCACCGTGTTCCGCATCGCCCAGGAGGCCCTGACCAACGTGCTGCGCTACGCCCCGACGACACCGGCCGTCAGCGTCGACGTCGAGCGGCACATTGGCACCGTGGTCCTCACCGTGGACAACGAGGCCGCCCCCGGCACGCGCCCGATGCACGGATCCGGAAAGGGGCTGATCGGCATGCGGGAACGCGCTTCGGTCTATGGTGGGGCCGTACAGGCCGGCCCGACGCCCACGGGTTGGCGAGTCCGTGCGGTCCTGCGCTGGGACGAGCATGACGAAGGGACTTTCTCATGGCAGACGCCCCTGTGAGCAGCGGTGATCCTCTCCAGCCCGACGAGCCTGAGCGCCCCGGCGAGGTCCGCGGCCCGGTCAGCGTCGTGCTCGCCGACGACCAGGCGCTCATGCGCATGGGTTTCCGCATGGTGCTGGAGGCCGAGGAGGACATCACCGTCGTCGGCGAGGCCTCCGACGGCACCTCCGCCCTGGCCCAGGCCAAAGCCCTGCACCCCGACGTCATCCTCATGGACGTGCGCATGCCGGGGATGAACGGCATCGAGGCCACCGAGCACATCGCCCAGGAGTGCCCGAGCACGCGCGTGCTCATCCTGACCACCTTCGACCTGGATGAGTACGCCTTCGCCGGGCTGCGCGCCGGGGCCTCCGGCTTCCTGCTCAAGGACACCCGGCCCACCGAGCTCGCCGAGGCGATCCGCACCGTGGCCTCCGGGGAGGCGGTCGTCTCGCCGCGCATCACCCAGCGGATGCTGGAGATGTTCGCCGGCTCGCTGCCGAGCTCGGAGGCGCCGGCCCAGTCCTCCTCGGATCCGCGGATCGACTCACTGACCCCGCGCGAGAAGGAGATCCTCGTGCTCATGAGTCAGGGCATGTCGAACGCGGAGATCGCCGCGCACCTGGTCGTCTCGGCCACCACCGTCAAGACCCACGTGGGCAACGTGCTCGCCAAGCTCGATGTGCGCGACCGGGTCCAGGCCGTCGTCGTCGCCTACGAGACCGGCCTCATGGCCTGAGGGCCATCCGCCGGGGCTGCCGCAGGTCAGCGGGGGTGTGAAGGCGCTGCTGGGCGTCGTCGAAACCGGCCGTGACGACCTGTTCAACGGCGTCGGCGGCCTGCTCCAGGGTGACGCCGAGGTCGGCGCGCTCACGGCCGGGGAAGTCGGACAGGACGAAGTCGGAGGGGTCCTGGCGGCCCGGCGGGCGGCCGATGCCTACGCGCAGGCGCGCGTAGTCCTTGGTGGAGACGGACTTGCTGATGGAGCGCAGGCCGTTGTGACCGCCTTCGCCACCGCCGCGCTTGAGGCGCAGCTCGTGGGCGGGCAGGTCGAGCTCGTCGTGGATGACGAGCAGGCGGCTGGCGGGGTCGATCCCGTAGTAGGAGACGAGCCCGGCCACGGGGCCGCCCGAGAGGTTCATGAGCACTGAGGGCTCGGCCAGGATGACGCGGGGGCCGGGGGCTCCGCCGGGCATCATGCCCAGCCTGCCCTCGGCCACACGGGCACGAGCCTTCTTGTGCTGGGAGAACCGGGACCCGGTGCGCTCGGCCAGGACGTCGAGCACCATGTAGCCGACGTTGTGGCGGTTGCGGGCGTACCGGGTCCCGGGGTTCCCCAGCCCGACGACGAGCCAGGCCTCACTCATGCGCCCAATCCCGGGGTGAGCCCGGCGCGGGCGGCACAGGTGGTGCGGGAGGCGCCTGCCGGCGCGTCGTCATGGCTGGACATGTCAGTCACGCGCGATTCACTCGGCCTCGGCCTCGGCGGCGGCCTCAGCGGGGGCCTCCTCGGGGACCTCGGAGGCGACGGCGTGCTCGTTGGCCACGTTGACCACGGCGGTCTCGGCGTCGGCGACGGCCTCGACGCCCTTGGGCAGGGCGATGTCAGCAAGGGTCAGGACGGTGCCGGCGGCGACGCCGGTGACATCGACCTCGATGGCCTCGGGCACGGAGACGGCCGGGGCGGAGACCATGACGGTGGCGGCCTCGATCATGTGGATGGTGCCGGGGGCGGCCTCACCGATGACGGTGACCGGGACCTCGACGTCGACGCGCTCGTTGCGGTCCACCAGGAGGAAGTCAACGTGCTGCACGCCGGGGCGGATGGGGTGGCGCTGCACGTCCTTGGCCAGGGCCAGGAGGGTCTCGCCGCCGGCGATGTCCAGCTCGACCAGGGCGTTGTCGTTGCTGCGCAGGGCCAGGCGGGTGGCGTGCTCCTCGAGCAGGAGGTGACGGGGCTCGGTGCCGTGGCCGTAGACGACGGCGGGGACCTGGCCGGCGCGGCGGGCCTGGCGGGCCGAGCCCTTGCCGAACTCGGTGCGGTCCTGGGCCTTGAGGGTGATGGCGTTGTTGGCCATGTGGCTCTCCTTGCGGATGAGGCGGGGCCCGGTGCCCCGCGGCTGATGGTGGTCCGGCTGGGCGCGACGACGCGCAGTACCGCCAGGTACCACCACGTCGATCACGGATGCGCGCCGTGCTGGCGCGTCCCTCGCCGGGGCAACGTGGGCAAGACTACGGCATGGGCGGGGCGCGCGAACAGCCGCGCAGCCGGTGAGGCGCCCCACCTGGGGCCCGTCGTGGAGCCGGTACGCGCGCTGAGCCCTTGTCAGACCGGACCGGCTCGCGCGATCGATCCTTAGGTCGCGCGGTCGAGGGTTGAAGGCACGACCTCGCGACCTACCTACGATGGCGCGGGCCGCAGGTTTGCAGCAGCTCAGCCGCGTCACGTGTGCCATTCCCTCGCGATGAGGATCAGGAGGTTGGCGTCAGCGCAGATGGCAACCTGTTCGGTGTCAAAGGAGGACGGCTCAAAACGACTCGGGTCATCCTGCATCGCGTGCTCGATGTCGAGAATCCCATCAGCCTTCTCCTTCGGGACCGTGGTGAAGACCTTGTCCTCTGGGACGTACTGGCGCAGGTCGGGGTAGATGCCGGGGAGCGGATTGGCCTTTCCGGTTGAGGCCTCGGCGAGGGCCCGGCTGTCGGCGGGATCGAGGGTCATCACCCCGTGTATCCATATCGGGCGGTCCTGCGGGGGCAGGATCTCGCGTTTCTCCTGCCAGTACTGCAAGACCCAGTGGGCCGAGGAGATGGTGACGCCCGGCATGCGTCTGTCGAGGCGCCCCAGGTCGGTCCGGATCTCCAGCGTCACGGGAACGTACTCGGCAAAGCTCGCGAAACGACCATCCGACGTCGGCGTCGCACTCGACCGCGACCGGCCGGCCTGCGCTGGGGCGCATCCACCCAGCGCCAGTGCCGCCCCGCCGGCGAGGCCCATGCCGACGACGTCGCGCCGCCCGTACTCGGCCATGCTCGCCCTCCTTCGCTCTCGCTCCCGCCTGTAACCCGACCTGTCGCGAGGCACTGCGGGTGCAGCGAAGACTACTCGCGCCGTGCGTCCGGAGGCCCGTGCTCACGGCGGCCGGAGGCGGGCACTTGTCCCCATATCCAGCCATGTGGACACTCAACGGGTGGGGAACTGGATCATCCCCAGGACAACGACCCGGAACCCGCCGTGGTCCGCGCGTTCGTACCGTAGGTGCCGGGATCGTACCCATACCCCTCGACAGCGCGACCTACCCTACGACCGCGCGGGCACGGACATCGGTCAGGCCCTCAGCAGCTCCAGGCAGCGGCGCACGTCCTGGATCGGCAGCTGGCCGGGTGCGGAGGCCCGGGCCTGCCCTTGCTCGTCGGGGACGACGGCGAAGGTCAGCGCCGACCCGAAGGCCGGCGCCACACGGCTGACCGCCCCGAGCGCCCCCATGGACATGGCGGCCACGGGCACACCCAGGCCGCTGCGCTCCCTCGCACCCGCCGTGGCCCGCGCGCACACGCCCAGGAGGCGGGCGACGTCGTGGGCGCTCGTGGGCCATACGGCGATCTTGGCCAGGTCCGCGCCCTCGCGGACCATGCGGGCCAGGACCTCCTCGAGGACCTCATCGGCGGGGGTGGCCTCGAAGTCGTGGAAGGAGGCGACGACGTCGATGCCCAGTTCGTGGGCCTGTGCGCAGACCTGAGGCAGGCAGCCGTGCTGGACCTCGACGTCGATGGCGGCCGGGCGGCGCTCGGGCGCCCAGTCGGCGAGCCCGTCGAGGACGGAGCGCAGGAGGGCGCCGTAGGAGGCGTCGTCCAACTGGGCCCGGCCCCCCTCGGCGGCGGTGCGGCAGGTGAGCAGCACCGGGGCGCCGGCAATGGCGTCAGCACCGTCGGCGGCAATGGCCTCCCCCAGCCCCCGCAGGCACTCCAGGACCTGGGCGGCGGCCGTGGTCGCGTCCAGCGGGTCGGGAGCGGCCAGGGCACCAGCCTCCTCCAACAGGTCGACGCGCAGCTCGAGGACGTCGGCACCGGCGTCGACGGCGCTGCGGGCCTGGGTCCGCGCCTGGGCGAGGCTCGGCCCGGTCAGGGAGACGGCCACGGCGGGCAGGCCGCCGGGGCCGGGGATGCTGCGTCCGCCCCAGGTCAGCGACGTCGCGCTCACGCCGGGGTCCCTTCGGCCGGCCCCGACTCGGGCACGAGCGACAGGGCGATGCCGTCGAGGATGTCGTAGAGGCTGGTGGTGACCCGCGCCAGCGGGTGCCCGGCGGCGGTGGTCCGCTCCACGACGCGGGTGACGACCTCGCTCCACACGAGAGCCCCGGCGGCGATGACGTCGCGGCGGCCGGGGGCCAGGTAGCCCCAGGAGGCGCGCTGCTCGGGCGTGGAGTGGATGATCGCCTCGCAGGAGGCCAGGACCGCCTGTGGGCTCAGCTCGGCACCGTTCAGGGCCTGCGGGTCGAAGGCCTGAAGGTCCAGGGCGTGGGCGGTGACGGTGGTGATGGTGCCGGCCAGGCCGACCAGCCGCCCCGGGGCGGACAGGTCGACAACCCGCTCGGCCTCATCGAGCAGGCCGCGCACCTCGGCCCGGGCCGCAGCCTCGGCCTCGGGGGTGACGCCGGCCGCCAGGAAGCGCTCGGTGATACGTACGCTGCCGGTGTCCAGGCTGATGGCGGCGCTGGGCTCATCCACACCCAGGACCAGCTCGGTGGAGCCGCCCCCGAGGTCGACGACGAGCCGCGGTGCGGACGCGCGCTCCCCCGGCCCTGACGCGCCCTCGTCTGCACCGGCACCCAGGAGCGAGCCGGTGAAGGACAGGCGGGCCTCCTCCTGGCCGCTGACGACCTCGGGCTCAATGCCCAGCAGGCGCCTGACCCCGGCCACGAAGTCCTCGCGGTTGCGGGCGTCGCGGGTGGCGGAGGTGGCCACGAAGCGCCGCACGTCGCCCCCGGGGGCGACGCCCAGCTCGGCGCAGTCGGCGGCGTAGGAGGCCACGGCAGCCAGGGTGCGCTCCAGGGCCTCGGGGTCGAGCAGGCCGGTGCGGTCCACGCCCTGGCCCAGGCGCACGATCTCGTTGCGGCGGCGCAGCACCTCCAGGTGGGGGCGCCCGGAGTCGTCACGGTGGGCCTCGGCGATGAGGAGGCGGATGGTGTTGGTGCCGCAGTCGATTGCGGCGACGCGGGTCATGGTGGCGGCCTCCTGGGCTCGGTCGGGAAGGGAGAGAGCAGGGCGTCCCTGCCGCTCAGCAGGAGCAGCGCTCAGGATCCCACAGTCCGCGCTCGCGCAGGGCCTCCAGCGTACGGTCACCGATGGGGTTGACGCCGGCTCCGGCGGCCAGGGTGTGCCCGAGCAGGGCGTGGAGGCACTTGACGCGCGTGGGCATTCCGCCGGCGGAGACCCCCTCGATCTCGGGGACCTGCCCGAGCTCGGCGCGACGGGCCAGGTAGTCGTCGTGGGCGGCGGCGTAGGCGGCGGCCAGCTCGGCGTCGTCGGCCAGCGCGGCGTTGAAGGTCTCCATGAGGTGCTCGGCCTCCAGGGTGGAGCAGCCCTTCACGGCGGCCGGGTGGGTGAGGTAGTAGCTGGTCGGGAAGGGGGTGCCGTCGTCGAGGCGCGGGGCGGTGCGCACCACGGTGGGGCGCCCGCACACGCAGCGGGCCGCGATGGCGACGACTCCGCGCGGCACCCTCCCCAGCTGCTCGGCCAGGGCCTCGAGGTCGGCCGACGACACCGGCTCCTGCATCTGGGGCGTGGGGCTCACGGGGTCTCCTTCGTCTGCGGGGTGACGGCCGGTTTCGGCGTGGTCTTGGGCGGATCCGACGGCGCCTGGTTGGGCTCCCCGGTCGGCAGCTCCTTCTGGGCGGGGTTGAGGGTCTTGCCGTCCGTCCCACCCTTCGATCCTGCCGGCGCGGTGCTGTTGGCCTGGCCGGCGGCCCGCGAGGAGTCCCGGAGCTCCTCGTACCAGGGGGCGTCCGGGGAGCCCGGGGTGGCCCCTCCGCCGGCCTCGGCCTCCTTCATGGAGTCGGCACCGACGACGACGTAGCTGGTGTCGCCGGGCATGACGTAGCCGAGGCGCTCACGGACCTGGGAGCGCACGTAGGTGTCGTCCTTCCACTGGGCCAGCTCGTTCTCCAGGGTGGTGGAGGTGTCGGAGGCCTTCCTTGATCCTGTCGACGACGGCGTCGTACTGGGCCTGCTGGGACAGGTAGGCGCGCAGGGAGGTGAAGATGACGACGAAGGCCAGCAGGCACACGACCGCCAGGATGACGACCCGGGGCGGCAGGGTCCGCTCGGGCACCGCCGTCGGCAGGCCCCGCTGCCGGGAGCCGGACGAGCCGGAGCCCGACCCGGCCGCGGAGGCCGCCCTCTCGGCCGGTACCTGGCGGGGCCGGGCGCCGCCGGCGACGCGGCGCGTCCCGGACTGGCTGGAGGAGGGGCGGCGTGGAGTCATACCGGCATCCTGCCTCACCAGGGCACAGGAGACAGCGCACCCCACCGGGCGCGTTGCTCACGCTTCGATCATGGCCCGCCCCTGCCGGGCGCACATACAGGACTGCCGTAGACGACGCTTCGGGGCAGGCGGGAGAACCCGTCTGCCCCGAAGCGGTGGGGTGCGTCGTCGTCGAGTCGCGGCTGAGGTATCGCGTCAGTCAGCGGCTCGACGCCGGCTGGTCGCCGTCAGGCTCAGGCCTGGAAGCGGGGGAAGGCGCCGGCGCCGGCGTAGACCGCGGCGTCGCCGAGGGCCTCCTCGATGCGCAGGAGCTGGTTGTACTTGTTGACGCGCTCGCCGCGGGCGGGGGCGCCGGTCTTGATCTGGCCGGAGTTGGTGGCCACGGCCAGGTCGGCGATGGTGACGTCCTCGGTCTCACCGGAGCGGTGGGAGGTCATGGACTTGTAGCCGGCGCGGTGGGCCATCTCCACGGCCTCGAGGGTCTCGGTCAGGGAGCCGATCTGGTTGACCTTGACCAGCAGGGCGTTGGCGGCGCCGAGCTTGATGCCCTTGGCGAGGCGCTCGGGGTTGGTGACGAAGAAGTCGTCGCCGACGAGCTGGACCCGGTCGCCGATCTTGTCGGTCAGGGCCTTCCAGTCGTCCCACTCGTCCTCGGAGAGCGGGTCCTCGATGGAGACGATCGGGAAGTCGGTGATGAGCTTCTCGTAGTAGTCGACCATGAAGGCGTTGTCGCGGGCCTCGCCCTCGAACTGGTAGGTCTTGGTCTTGTCGTCGAAGAACTCCGAGGAGGCGACGTCCATGGCCAGGGCCACGTCCTTGCCGGGCTTGTAGCCGGCCTTCTCGATGGCCTCGACGATGAGCTCAAGGGCCTCGCGGTTGGAGTCGAGGTTGGGGGCGAAGCCACCCTCGTCGCCCAGGCCGGTGGACAGGCCGCGGTCCTTCACGACCGCCTTGAGGGCGTGGTAGACCTCGGCGCCCATGCGCAGGGCCTCACGGAAGGTGGGGGCGCCGATGGGGGCGATCATGAACTCCTGGATGTCCACGTTGGAGTCGGCGTGGGAGCCGCCGTTGAGGATGTTCATCATGGGCACGGGCAGGACGTGGGCGTTGGGGCCGCCGACGTACTGGAACAGGTCCAGGCCGGCGGACTCGGCGGAGGCCTGGGCGGCGGCCAGGGAGACGCCGAGGATGGCGTTGGCGCCGAGCTTGCCCTTGTTGGGGGTGCCGTCGAGCTCGATCATGAGCTGGTCGAGGCCACGCTGGTCGGCGGCGTCGAAGCCGATGATCTCGGGGGCGATGATGTCGTTGACGTTGTCGACGGCCTTCTCCACGCCTTGCCGCCGTAGCGGCCCTTGTCGCCGTCGCGCAGCTCAACGGCCTCGAAGGCACCGGTGGAGGCGCCCGAGGGGACGGCGGCGCGAGCGGAAGCACCGTCCTCCAGGAGGATCTCGACCTCGAGGGTCGGGTTGCCACGGGAGTCGAGGATCTCGCGGGCGTGAACGTTCTCGATGAGGGCCACTTGGTGCTCCTTGCTGAGGGGATCGTGATGCGGTCGTCGGCGTCGGGCACGCTCGCGCGCGACTGCCGAATGCAGGATCAGCCTAGCGGGCCCGTCATCGCACTACGAGGGCCATGGTCCTGAGGATTGCACAGTGTTCACGCCCGGCGAGAAAGACTGGACGACGGCGGTCCCTCGGTTCCGCCGTCGTCCTGGGGGCTCTGTACGGCCCTACTGGCCGCTGGTCTCGGGCTGCTCGGCGCCCTGGCCGCCCTCGCCCGCAGCACCGTCACCCTGACCGGTCTGGCCCTGCCCGTCGGTCTGGCCGGAGTCGGCGGGCTGCTGACCGCCCTGCTGAGGAACCTGTTGCTGAGGCTGCTGCTGTTGCTGCGGGGCCTGCTGCTGACCACCCTGTTGGGGAGCCTGTTGCTGACCACCCTGTTGGGGAGCCTGTTGCTGAGGCTGCTGCTGTTGCTGGGGTGCCTGCTGCAGGCCGCCTCCGAAGGGGTTGTTGCCGGCTTCCAGACGGGGATCGGTTCGGGTCAACCAGGTCTGAGCCTTATTCGAGTAGCGCGGGGAGAGGTCACCGTCCAGCGTGCCGCGAACCTTGTCCAGGTCGGCGAGCGCGACCTTCCCCTGCTGCCCGGCCTGCTCAGGGTGCTGAGAAAGCTGCTGGAAGTGCCCGGACAGCACAGTCGCCGCAGGTAGGTGAGCGTTTCCGGCTTGCGGGGCTCGAAACCCACCTGCTTCTTGACCATCTCCACGATCTGCGCATCGGTGACGGTCAGTCCGTGGGCCTGGCCGACCTCTGTCAGGTAGGGCGCCTCAACGAGGAGACCAGCGATCTGAGGGCGATTCACGCCCTGACGCACCAGGTTCTCCCAACCAAGTGCGGAGTCCAGCTCCTTGACCACGACGTCGACGTCCTTCTCGCTGATGACCACGGAGTGGCGGGCCCCGTCCAGGCCGGTGTAGTGCATGTCAGCCACCTGCCCGGGGTGGTCGGAGCAGCCGGCGAGCGCCCCGACGGCGAGGAGGAGTGCAGCGCTGGCGGCGAGGACGCGCGTGCGTGCGGCAAGGCTTCGGGTCACGGTCTGCTCCTGGAAGGGGACGACGCCGGAGGGCGACATGGTGTCACAACATTTCTGCCCCCGACCCTACCGTTCCGCCTGCGACGACGCACGCAGCCGGTCCGCCGCCGCCCACCGTCAGCGGCGTTTGCGGTAGGTGGTGGCCTCGGTCTCGTAGGAGGCGTCGCCCTGGACGACGGCGCGCAGGAGCACCTCGGCCCACCGCACGACCTCCTCACCGGACAGGGCCGCCCCGCCCATGCGGTTGGTGCCCGGGGCGGGCACCACGATGGTGCGCGTGGCGGGCTTCAGCACGGTCCCCGGATAGAGGCGGGTGACCTTCATGCGCGCCGACTCGGGCAGGTCCACCGGCGCGAAGCGCACCGACTTGCCCTGAGCGACGATCTCCCGCACCCCCAGCTCGGCGGCCAGGGCCCGCAGCCGCGCCAGCGCCGCCAGGCGGGCGGTCGCCTCGGGCACGGGCCCGTAGCGGTCGGCCAGCTCCTCCAGGACGTCGTCGACCTGCTCCCCCGAGCGCGCCGCCGCGAACTTGGTGTAGGCCTCCAGGCGCAGGCGCTCGTGGGGGATGTAGTCCTCGGGGACGGTGGCGTCCACGGGCAGCTCGATGCGCAGCTCGACGTCCTCCTCGTCACCCTCCTCGAAGCCGGTCACGTCGGCCCCGGCCTTCCCGGAGCGGGCCAGGGCCTTCTTGTAGGCGGCCACGGCCTCGGAGACCATGCGCACGTACAAATCGAAGCCGACTCCGGCGATGTGCCCGGACTGCTCGCCGCCGAGCAGGTTGCCCGAGCCGCGGATCTCCAGGTCCTTCATGGCCACCTGCATCCCGGCCCCAAGATCCGTGTTGGTGGCGATGGTGCGCAGGCGCTCCAGGGCCGTCTCGGTCAGCGGCTTGTCCGAGGGGTAGAGGAAGTAGGCGTAGGCCCGCTCCCGGCCGCGCCCCACGCGCCCGCGCAGCTGGTGGAGCTGGGACAGGCCCATGCGGTCGGCACGGTCCACGATGAGGGTGTTGGCGTTGGACACGTCCAGCCCGGTCTCCACGATCGTGGTGCACACGAGCACGTCGGTCTCCTTGCGCCAGAAGGAGTCGATGACGGCCTCGAGCTGGTGCTCGTTCATCTGTCCGTGGGCGGTGGCCACGCGCGCCTCGGGCACCAGCTCGGCCAGGCGCGCGGCGGTGGCGTCGATGTCCTCGACCCGGTTGTGGACGAAGAACACCTGCCCTTCGCGCAGCAGCTCGCGGCGGATCGCGGCGGAGACCTGTTGGTCTCGTAGGCGCCCACGTAGGTCAGGATCGGGTGGCGGTCCTCGGGCGGGGTCGCCAGGGTGGACATCTCGCGCAGGCCGGTGACCGCCATCTCCAGGGTCCGCGGGATCGGGGTGGCGGACATGGACAGGACGTCCACGTTGGTGCGCAGCGCCTTGAGGGTCTCCTTGTGCTCCACCCCGAAGCGCTGCTCCTCGTCGATGATGACCAGGCCCAGGTCCTTGAACCTCACCTGGCCGGTGATGAGGCGGTGGGTACCGACGACGACGTCGACACTCCCCTTCTCCAGGCCCTCAAGGATCTTGGCGGACTCGGCGGCGTCCTGGAAGCGGGACAGGGCCGCCACGGTCACCGGGAAGCCGGCGTAGCGCTCGGTGAAGGTCTCGGCGTGCTGGCTCACCAGGAGCGTGGTGGGCACCAGGACTGCGACCTGCTTTCCGTCCTGCACGGCCTTGAAGGCGGCACGCACGGCGATCTCGGTCTTGCCGTAGCCGACGTCGCCGCACACGAGCCGGTCCATCGGCTGGGCCTTCTCCATGTCGGCCTTGACCTCGTCGATGGTGGAGAGCTGGTCGGGGGTCTCGGTGTAAGGGGAAGGCCTCCTCCAGCTCGGTCTGCCAGGGGGTGTCGGGGCTGAAGGCGTGACCGGTGGTGGCGGCGCGGGCGGCGTAGAGGCGCACGAGCTCGCCGGCGATCTCGCGCACGGCCTTGCGGGCCTTGGACTTGGTCTTGGCCCAGTCGGCGCCGCCCATCTTGCTCAGGGCGGGGCTGTCGCCGCCGACGTACTTGGTGACCTGGTCCAGGGCGTCGGTGGGCACCAGGAGGCGGTCGCCGGGCTGGCCGCGCTTGGAGGGCGCGTACTCGATGACGAGGTACTCGCGGGTGGCCGAGGAGCGGGGACCGCCCACGGTGCGCCGGCTCAGCTCGATGAAGCGCCCCACCCCGTGCTGGGCGTGGACCACGAGGTCCCCGGCGTGCAGGGACAGGGGGTCCACGGAACGGCGGGCGCGACGGGCCGGCAGGCTGCGGCGCTCGCGGGGGCCGGCACCGGCCCGCCCGGTGAGGTCGGACTCGGCGATGAGGGCCAGGCGCAGGCCCTCGGCGAGGAAGCCGTGGCCGGCGCTGGCCTGGGTGACGCGCACGACGCCGTCGCCGGGGCCCGCTGTCGGGGCGCCGGCCGATCCATCGGCGTCGGTCTCGTCGACCGTGTCCTCGGCAGGGGTGGCCGGGTCGGGGGCCCAGTCACTGTCGCGGCCGAGCTCGCCGACCTCCGAGAGCTGGTCGACGATGCGGGCGGGGACGTCGCCGTCGCCCAGGAGCTGGGCCATGCGCCGGCCGGGTCCGGGCCCGTCGGTGGCCACGACGACGGTCCAGCCCTGGCGGGCCATCCGTCCCAGGTCGGCCACGGCCCGCTCGAGCTCGCCGCGGTAGGTGTGGGGGTCGCTGAGGTCCAGGCGGGTGGTCTCGGGGCCGGCGGCCAGGGCGGTGAAGGACCACCAGCCGCGGTTGGAGGACAGGGCCAGGGCCCGGGCCTCGGCCAGATGGGCGAAGGCGGCGGCGGACAGGTCGACGGGGACCGTGCCGCCGGAGGCCGCCGAGGTCCCAGGCGGCGGCGAGGAACTCGGTGGTGGTGGCGGTCAGGTCCTCGGCGCGCTTGCGCACCCGCTCGGGCTCCAGCAGCACCGTGAGGCGGTCGCCGACGAGGTCCAGCAGCGGGACCATCTTCTCAACCAGCACCGGGGCGAGGGACTCCATGCCCTCCACGGCGATGCCCTGACTGATCTTCTCCAGCATGTCGGCGGCGCCGGGGACGGCGTCGGCCAGGGCGGCGGCGCGCTCGCGCACCGCGTCGGTGAGGACCAGCTCGCGGCAGGCGGTGGCGGTGACGGCGCCCAGCGTCTCGATGGTGCGCTGGTCGGCGACGGCGAAGGAGGAGACCTCGTCGATCTCGTCGCCGAAGAAGTCCACGCGCACCGGCCGGGGCTCGGAGGGCGGGAAGACGTCGAGGATGCCGCCGCGCACGGCGTACTCGCCGCGGGTCTCAACCATGTCGACGCGCGTGTAGGCGGCGGCCTCCAGGCGGCGGGCCGTCTCCTCCAGACCGACGGTCAGACCGGGGGCCAGCTGGACGGGCTCGAGCTCGCCGAGCCCGGCGATGACGGGGGCCAGCAGGGCGCGCACGGGGACGATGAGGACGCGGATCGCCCCGCCCTCCTCGGGGTGGGCCAGGCGGCGCAGGACGGACAGACGCTGGGCGACGGTGTCGGCGCGCGGCGAGAGGCGCTCGTGGGGCAGGGTCTCCCAGGCGGGCATGACGGCGACGTCATGCTCCGGCAGGTAGCTGCGCAACGCCAGGGCCGTCTCCTCGGCCTCGCGGCCGGTGGCGGTGACGACCAGCAGGGGCGTGCCGGAGGCCTCGGCGGAGCCGGCCGCCGGCGCGTCGCCGCCGGCGACCCGTTGGACGCCCTCCTCGCCCAGGGCCATGGCGGCCAGGACGGCGGGGCGGGCGCCCGGCGCCACCACGAGGCTGCGGTCGGTGCGCGAGCGGGAGGAGGCCGCGCGAACGGTGCGGGCGATGTCGGCGTCGGCGAGCAGCGGAGGCAGGAGCGCAGTCAGGAGCACGGCCGCGAGTCTAGTGACTCCCCGTCCCGGAACCACCGGCGGGCCGGACCGGTTGGCCGGTGAAGGCCCGGCGGACCCAGTCCCCGCTGCGGACCTGGTTCCAGGGGTTGGCGTGCCCGGCGACGACGCCCACGCCCCCACCCGTGGTCTTGTTGCGGCTCTCCAGCAGGACGGAGACCTGCGCCGAGGCGGCCATGCCGGCGATGAGCCACACGACGGTGCCGATCTGGGTGATGAAGGCGACCGTGCCGTAGGCCGGGATGAGGCTGAGCAGGGCGATCTGCGCGGGGTTGGAGCGCTGGACGACGGCCCTGGCGGCGTAGACCAGCAGCCCCACCATGACGAGCACCACGGGGATCCAGCCCGAAGCGCAACGCGGTCAGGAGCAGGTGGTTGTCGATGGAGCTGTAGCCGCCCCAAGCCACCGAGTCTCCCACCTTCTGATAGGCCGAGGACAGTCCCAGCGGCTTGAGCTGGCGCACCAGGACGAGGATGTCGCCGCGGTAGCCGGCCGAGTCCTCCTGCTCGCGGCCAGCCGAGTCGAAGACGCCCAGGACGTAGGGCAGCAGCACGCTGCCCACACCGACCAGCACCATGAGGAAGCTCATCCGCCACAGGGCGGGGATGTTGATGTGCACCTGCATGAGGCTGAGGATGACGGCGATGACGGCGCAGGCGATCGCCGAGCGGGAGAAGGTCGGGATGGTCGCCCCCAGGACGAGGGCACCGGCCGCGATCCGGTAGCCGGGCCTCCACCGCGCAGCCAGGATGAGCGGGATCCCGGCAGCCAGGCACACCCCCAGGGCGATGGGGTGACCGAAGGCCCCCTCGACACGGGTGAAGCTGCCCCGGGCCAGAGGCGGAGCCCACTCCTCGTAGAGGTTGTTCTCAATGGCGATGTAGCTGAAGGGGTTGATGGTAGTGACAGCCTCGAACAGCGCCAGCACGGCCACCACGATCCACACGATGGCCAGGACCTCCGCCACTCGCCGCAGCCCGAGCCGCTCCACGAGCAGCCGTCCGGCGAGGTAGGCGGGCAGGGCGCCGAAGACGACGTCGGACAGGACGTAGTTGAGCGGCGAGCCCGCGGCGACGGACAGGCCCACCAGGCACCAGGCGGTGGCGACCATGAAGTCACCGCTGGTCAGCCGCCACGAGAAGCCGGGCAGGAGGGAGAGAACCACCAGGAAGCAGGCCAAGGTGGCCGGAGGCACATTGGGCTCGAAGGGGATCATCACCCACACCGGCACGAAACCGATGGCGCCCATGACCAGTGCGGCCCCGGCGATGGGGCGGCGGTGGATGCGGTCGGCCACGAAGATGAGGACCGCCAGGGCGACGCCCACCATGGGGAGGACGATGAACAGGGTCCTGGCGAAGGACATCGTTCCTCCCTTGTTGTGTCGTGTCCACCGTGATGTCACAGCGGTCGAGTCGGTGGTCGGTCGGTGGTCGATAGGTGGTGTCGGCGGCCGGCCGGCGGGGCGGCAAGCCGCCACCGGACCGCTGTGAGAAATGCCCGGGAAGATGCTGGGAGGGCCTCGGCGGCCCTGACCAAGGTCAGGACCGACCGGGAGAAATCCGTCGACGTCGTCCCGATTGGGCCGACCCCGACGTCTTCTTCACTGTGGGGACGGGGGTCCTCAGGACCCTCACCCATCACACGATTCCAGTGAAAGACTCACCACATCGCCCGCTCCCCCACGTCTGAGGATTCCAGGCGTAGCCGGGGGCGCAGCGAAGGCTACTACAGTCACCGAGACCTGAGCGTGATCTTACAGTTAGGGTTGGGCCGTAGCCTTTCAGCATCCGCCGGGCCACACGGCCCACGGTGCCCGACGGGCCGCCGGTATCGACCAGATCCAGATCTTCCCCAGACCAGATGAGGAGCAGCGTGCAGCCGTCGCAGATCCTTCACGCCATCCGCAGGAACCTAGTCGCCTGCCTCGTCATCCTGCTCGTATGCATCCTGGCCGGGCTGGGAGTGGCCCTGTCGACGACGCCGGTGGCCATGGCCACCACGACTCTGGGCATCCAGCCCAAGTCCAAGGAGACCCCCTCCTTCTCCACCCAGGCCAAGGACCTCATGCCGACCCTCGTGGAGCTCTCCACGAGCCCGAAGGTCCTCGAGCCGGCGGCGGCCAACCTGAACATGGAGACCACCGACCTGTCGGACGCGCTGACGGTCACCAACCCGCCCGAGACCCTGGTCCTGTCCATCACCGCCAAGGCCGGCAGCAAGCAGAAGGCCGTCGACATGGCCCAGGCGACGGCCGACTCGCTCAACAAGGAGCTCACCTCCGGCGAGCTGCTGGGCAAGCAGGCCCTGGGCATGACGACGAGCACCACCTCGCCCGCCACGACGGCCAACACCACCATGGAGCGACCCCGGCGCCCGGGCCGCGGCGATCTCCGGACTGCTGCTGGGGCTCCTGGCCTCCGTCTCCTACGCGATGTTCCGTCACCGGCGCGACAGCGGCCACGGCGCCGACAGGGGCGCAGAGATCCACCCCGGGCGCACCGCGGCCACGCTGAGCGCCCTGAGGCAGAAGACCTCGGACCTGCTGCGACCGAGCCAGCCGCCCGCGCAGCCTCAGGTGCAGGCGCAGCCGCCCTACCAGTATCAGCAGCTCCCGGCCCAGTCTCCGGTCCCGGCCTCCCCGAGGCCTCCGTCATCCCGGCCCCCGGCGCCATGGCCCCGCAAGCGGCCCCCGCATCGATGCCGTCCCCCGCATCCGCGCCCATGCTGCCAGGGCTCGACGTCGGCCCCAGTACCGGTCTCTCAGCCGACGGCCTCATCAGCACCAGCCCCGTCTTTCTCAGCCCCGCAGTCGCCCCAGCAGACGACCGCCATGCCCGCGGTCTCCGACTCCGCGAACCCGGCCGCCCAGCCGGTGCCCTCCGCCCAGGAGCCTACCCACGCCCCGGCACCGATGCCGTCGCCGGCCTCCCCGGCACCGACGTACTCCCCCGCCTCGCAGAGTCCCGTCTCCATGAGCGCGGCGCCGCTGTCGTCGCCCTCGGCGGCCTCCGTCTCCGCTCAGTCCTCAGCACAGCCGTCCGTCCAGCCCTCCACCCCGGACCCGGCACACAGCTTCACCTCCGGCATCACCTCCGCCATGCAGCGCCAGCAGGCCGACCTGTCGGCGCCAAGCGCCTCGTCCGAGACCATCTCGGCCGGGACCGTCTCGTCCCAGTCGGCCTCCGAGGCCAGCGCCCCCTACAGGCACGCGCCGTTGCCCCCTCCGCTTCCCCACCCCCGCCGACCTGACGGTGCCGGCCTCCCCGTCAATCGCGGTGCAGCCTTACACGGCCGCCCCCGACGTCCGGGAGCCACCGTTTCCCGGGCGCACCCGACGGTCCCCACCCGGCGCAGCACCGCCCTGCCCACCGGGCAGACCGTCTCAGCCTCCTCGGGCTCCTCAGCCTCCCCGGCCTCCTCCGCCCCCTCGGCGGGACCCCTCCCTACCAGTACCCGCCGGCACCGACGTCGGCCCCGGCACCGATCACCTCGTCCGCCGGCTCCCCCGCCTCCGCCACGCCGGCCACCGGGCGCCGGCGCGTCTCAGGACCGACGTCGAGCTCCGCGCCGAGCACGCCCGTCCGACGGCGCATCACCTCACCCTCAGCGGACCGCTCGGGGTCATCGGCCGGCTGGCAGGATGCCTCCGCCCTGCCGACGACGACGGGCCGACGCCGGGCCCAGCCGACCTCCTCGGCCCCTGAGCCCCCGGCCGCCGCTGAGGTCTCGCGCGTCGCGGCACGCACGCAGGACTCGGCCTCCGAGACCGACTCCCCCTCCCCTTCGACGTCGATGCGTCAGCAGGCGCCCTCACGCCGGCAGACCCTGGCTCGACGCCGACGGATGTCCAAGCCGCGGCTGACTCTCGTGACGCCGCTGTCCGAGGAGTCCTCCATCGAGCAGACCCGCCATCTCACGCCGGTGTCGGCGTCAGCGGGTGGACGCCACCGCAGTCCTGATCGGCCGGACGCCCCGCCGCCGCCTCCGCCGCCGTCGATCCAGCCCGGCCAGCAGATGGCCTCGGCGTCGTCGGCCTCCTCGGCCCGGCACACAGCCTCCGCCTCGGCTGCCTCTGCGGCCTCGGCCGGTCGCCGCAGGCAACCGACGCGCCGCTCCTGGTGAGCCGGCTGCCGGCACCAGCGTCAGGGCGGGTCCGATGCTCAAAGCATCGGACCCGCCCTTCATGTCTGCACCGGTCCAGGCGTTCCAGGCCAGGACCCGCCTGGCCGGAGCGCTCAGTTGTCGTCCTCCTCATCGGTGGCCTGGTCCTCGTCGGCGGCCTGCTGGTTGCCGTCCTGGTCCGCGTTGTTGGCAGCGTCCTTCGCCTCAGCGGCGGGCTTGGCCTTCTTACCCTTCTCCTTGTTGTTCTGCGCCGTCTTGGGGACCGTGAGGCTCGGGATCTGGGCGGTGATGGTGTTGCCGCTGGGGTCGGAGACCACCAGGCGGTAGGTGTGATCGCCGGGCGAGCAGGTGGTGTCCTCCAGACTGTGGCTCTTGAGGGCCCAGCGGGTGTCGCTGATCTTCTCGGTGGCCACCGGCGTGGTCTCGTCATCCCGGTAGAGGCTGTAGGTCAGGGTCGGGTCGTCGCGGTCCCAGGTGGCGGTGAAGGAGACCTTGACAGTGCCCGACGTCGTCACCTCCGCCTTGGCCGCCAGGGTCTCGGCCTTGCCCTCGGGGGGCAGCGTGGGCTGGCCCGCACGCCTGGGGTAGCGCACGATCCCCTGCTGGACCTTGCCGTCGGCCTCGATGAACTCGCCCACCATAAGGATGTAGGAGTCGGTGACGTCGACCTTGAAGGCGGCCTGGGACGTCTTCGTGAACTTCCCCGCCTCCAGGTCCGGGTACCAGCCGATGATCGTGGGGCTCTTGAGACCCGAGGTCGACCAGTCCTGGTACCCGTCGACCACCCCCTGGTGACGGATGGTGATATCGGGGCTGTTGGTGAAGGCCATGGCCCGCACGTACAGGGGGTGCTGACCGTCCTTGCGCACCTCGGGCATGTTGGGGAACCCGTAGATGGTCTCGCAGGAGTGGGCATGCCCCACCGTGTAGACGGTGTCCTTGGTGGGGGCGATCCCGTAAGTGTCACCGTGGCAGGGCTCGAGCCAGACGAGGTTGCCGTTCCAGTCGGCCTTGAAGCTCCCTTCGAGGTTGGCCTCGTCGAGGCGCCCGGCAGCGGAGTAGGCAGTGCCGTAGAAACCGTCCTCGTCGACGGCGATGTCGAAGATGGCGGCCTTCTCACCGGCCGTGCGCACGGTGTCGTTGACCGGCATGGGCAGCACCTCACCGGTGGAGGCGCTCAGAAGCGCCATCCCGTATCCGGGCTTGCTCGAGCCGTTGACCGTGGAGAAGGAGCCACCGATGACGACCTTGGAATGGTCCGGGGAGACCTCGATCGCGTAGACCTGGGCGTTGGGGCCCTCGGCGGAGGCGGTCCAGTCCAGGAGCTCACCGGTGGAGGCCTTGAGGGCGGCCAGACGGGTCCGCTGCTGGTTGTTCACCTTGGTGAAGTAGCCCCCGACGTAGAGGGTGTCGCCGGCCACCGCGATGTCCTTGACGGTGGTGCTGAACACGGGCTGGAAGGAGGAGATGAGGGTGCCGTGCCCGTGGGAGATGTCGAAGGCGGCCAGACGGCTGTGCCACTCGTTGTTGACCTTGTCGAACTCCCCGGCGACATAAAGGGTCTTGCCGTCCTGCGGAGACGGGCCAGGCTTCGTCCCGCGCCGTTGAGGGTGGGGGCGAAGTCCTCGATGAGCTTCCCGGTGTTGAGGTCGTAGGCCAGGATGTTGGAGCGCGGGACCTCTTGCTGTCCGGCACGGGCCCCGGCCGGACGGGCATTGTTGAAGTTGCCGACGACGTAGACCACGTCGCCGACGACGAGCTGCCCCCAGGCGACGCCGTCGATCTGCACCGTGGGCAGGGGTGCGGCCGTGTAGGCGGGCTCCCGGGAGGACTGGCCGGAGGGGTCAGTACCAGCGGCAGCGGCGGCCTCGTTGTCACCGACATCGCCGGAGCCGTCGCCCGGGTCGTCTCCGTCGGCATCGGCCTCGGTCTCCTGAGCCGAGGCCACCGGGGCGGCGGGGGTCAGGACAACCATCGAGGCGAGCAGGAGCGGCAGGAGGGAGACGATGATGGCAAGACGGGGGATGGTGGAGAGACGACGCACAGGAACCTCCGGTACATATGGCGAGCAACGCGCAAGCGGATCACAGATCATCGCTGGTACCGGGACGGATGAGGCCCACATGAGTCACCGGATGAATGTCTGCGATAACGATTAATGTAACTGGTAGCGCTTGTTAGTTCGGGGAGCGCATCCGACCATGCGGAACACGAAGAGGCAACGAAAGGAACACAATTCGATGACGGCGCCACGCTACGTGACCGCAAGGTCGGTTTGCAACGAAATCGTTATCTGAAGGTTACTGCACACTTCGAGCGCGACTCGCCGTCATGGGGAGCCCGCCCCATGAAAAACGCCCTCGCCGGGCCCGGTGAGGGGCCCGGCGAGGGCGGGAGCGCGGCGGCCGGAGCCGGCGCGCGGTGGCTCATGGGGGGTTCCTGCGAGGAACGGACCCGACTGTCTCAGTCGCCGGCGACGCCGACGGTGTCGAAGAGCTCCGCCACTGAGCCGTCGTCGAAAACGGCCTTGATGGCGCGCGCCAGCAGCGGCGCGATCGGCAGGACCGTCAGCTGCTCGAAGCGCTTGCCGGCGGGGATCGGCAGGGTGTCGGTGACGATGACCTCGCGGGCCCCGCAGGTGGAGAGCCGGTCCACAGCCGGCCCGGAGAGCACCCCGTGGGTCGCGGCGACGATGACGTCCTTGGCCCCGGAGTCCAGGAGCACCTGGACGGCCTTGGCGATGGTGCCGCCGGTGTCGATCATGTCATCGACCAGGACGCAGGAGCGCCCCTCGACGTCGCCGACAACGCGGTTGGCCACCGACTCGTTGGGGCGGGTGACGTCGCGGGTCTTGTGGACGAAGGCCAGCGGGGTGCCGCCGAGCTGGTTGGCCCAGCGCTCGGCCACCCGGATGCGGCCGGCGTCGGGGGAGACGACGGCGGCGTTGGCCGGGTCGACGCGGGTGCGCACGTAGTCCACGAGCACCGGCTGGGCCCACAGGTGGTCCCAGGGGCCGTCGAAGAAGCCCTGCTCCTGGGAGGTGTGCAGGTCCACGCTCATGAGGCGGTCGGCGCCGGCGGTCTTGTAGAGGTCGGCCACGAGGCGGGCACTGATGGGCTCGCGCCCCAGGTGCTTCTTGTCCTGACGGGCGTAGGGGAAGAAGGGGGCGACCACGGTGATGCGCTTGGCGGAGGCGCGCTTGAGGGCGTCCACCATGATGAGCTGCTCCATGAGCCAGTCGTTGACGCGGTCGCCGTGGGACTGGACGACGAACACGTCGCAGCCGCGCACCGACTCGTTGAAGCGGACGTAGGTCTCCCCGTTGGCGAAGTCGTAGGCCGTGGAGGACAGCACCTCGGTGCCGAGCTCGCTGGCCACGTCCCGGGCGAGCTCGGGATGGGCGCGTCCGGAGACGACGACCAGCCGTTTCTCACCCTTGGTAATGATGCCCGTCATGACGTGGTTCCCTTCTCACGGCCGGTGCGGCCCTCGATGTGACTGTTGGAGACGGAGGTGAAGGTCAGTGATCGCCCCGGCCGGCACACCCCGGACGGCCGGACCGGTCGGGGCCGAAGCTGCGCTGCGCTCATGCCTCAGGCCTGGGCGGCGTCGGCGTCGAGCTGGCTGAAGGGGGCCACGACGCAGCCGGCCGGGATGACGGCGTCGGTGAGGATCGCGTAGGCGCCCACGCGGGCGCCCTGGCCGATCCGGGTGGTTCCGCGCACGAGGACGCCCTGCTCGAGGGTGACGTCCTGGGCGAGCTCGGCGGTGACGTCCACCCAGGTGGAGGCCGGGTCGACGACGCCGACGCCCTGGGCCATCCAGCCGGCCAGGACGCGGCGGTTGAGCTCGGCGCCGAGCTCGGCGAGCTGGGCGCGGTCGTTGCAGCCCTCGACGAGCCAGTGGTCGGTGGCGACCAGCGCGCTGGTGGACCGGCCGGCCCGGTGGGCATGGGCGACGACGTCGGTGAGGTAGACCTCGCCCTGGTCGTTGTCCGTGCCCAGGGTCGCCAGGGCGGTGCGCAGGTGGGCGGCGTCGAAGACGTAGACGCCGGCGTTGATCTCGCGGATGGCGCGCTGGGCCTCGCTGGCGTCGCGCTGCTCGACGACGGCCGAGACGGTGCCGTCGGCCTCGCGCACGACTCGCCCGTAGCCGGTGGGGTCCTCGAGCTCGGTGGTCAGCAGGGTGACGGCATCCCCGCGCTCATGATGCTGAGCCAGGAGTTCCTTCAGGGTGGCGGTGTCGAGCAGCGGGACGTCCCCGCTGGTGACGACGACGGGCCCGGTGAGGTCCTCGGGGAGGGCGGCCAGCCCGCAGGCGACGGCCCGCCCGGTGCCGGGCACCTCGTCCTGGTCGGCCGGAACGGCGTCGGGGGCGACCTCGGCGAGGTGGGCGACGACGGCGTCGCGCTCGTGGCGCACGACGACGACGAGGTGCTGGGGCTCGAGCCCCCTGGCTGCGGTGACGGCGTGGTCCACCAGGCTGCGACCGCCGATCCGGTGCAGGACCTTGGGGGTGACCGATCGCATACGAGTTCCCTTGCCTGCGGCCATGACGATGACGGCGGCGGGTGCGGTTGGCGTCACGTGTCCTCTTCTCACAGGTTCGCGCCCGGGCTCCCGACGTCTCCGGCCGCGACCGGGCGGAGGCCGGGGACGGACTCCAACGGTTTCTGAAATCAGGTACGGATGGACGGTTGGCGCGTATCCCACCGGCGACCGGGTGACCGCCGTCGGGCGTGAGAGCGAGGGAACCCCAACGCCGCTCATGCTACGCCGCTCCGCCCCCAGGATTCGAACCCGGGCCTCAAGGCTCCAAAGGCCTGCGTGCTGCCGCTACACCAGGGCGGAAGGACGCATCCCGACCCGGGCCCGACGGCGAGGGGCGAGACGCCGGGACAGTCTCTCATGTCCCGGTCGCGCTCGGCACCTTCGCGGCGGCTCAGCGCGCCCCGGTCGCGTCCCGGTCGCCTCCAGGACCGGACCTGGCACCGAGCCTCCCACCTGTGCGGGGCGCATGCCACACTCCTTGGGCTTCGCGGTCGGCTGGGAGGACAGGGCAGGATGGGGGCATGTCCAGTTCCCCCTCCGCTCCCCCTCCCTCCTCCGGCAAGCCGGCAGCGGTGCGACTCATCGAGCTCGACGGGCTGCGCGGGCTGGCCGCCGTCGTCGTGCTCATCCACCACGCCCTGGAGACCGTCCCCGCGCTGGCGGAGGTCGGGGCGCGGCCCGGCACCGTGCCCACCGGAACCTTCAACCGGATCCTCACCCAGAGCCCCCTCCACCTGCTGTGGGCGGGCCATGAGGCCGTCCTCATCTTCTTCGTCCTGTCCGGTGTGGCCCTGACCTACCCGGTGGCCCGCCGCCACGCCCAGGGGCGGCGCTTCGACTGGGTCGACTACGCCCCGAGGCGCTTCGTGCGCCTGTGGCTGCCGGCGGCGGCCTCCACCACCTTCGCGGTCATCGCGATGCTGCTCGTGCCGCGCTCGGAGGATCCGGCGCTGGGGCACTGGATGACCGTCACTCACCCCGTGGGGCTCGGGGCGCGCCAGATGCTCATGGAGTACCTGCTCATCCCCAAGCACGCCTACCGCAACACCGTCCTGTGGTCTTTGCACGCCGAGGCGATCTTCTCCTTCGTGCTGCCCCTGATGATCCTCGGGGTGGCCCTGTGCGCCCGCTGGCGGATCTCCTGGCTGCCGGTGGTGGCGGCCCTGGCGGTGCCCGTCATCACCGCCAGCCCCGGCTCGGGCAGCTACCTGCCGGTCTTCACCGTCGGCGCGGTCATGGGCTGGGCCTGGGGGCACAACCCCGCCCCGGTGCCGCAGCGCCCCCAGCCCTGGGCGACGGCGCAGGCCCTGGTGTGCCTGCTGCTCATCACCCTGGCCTGGTGGCCGGGGATGGAGAGCCACACGGCCCAGCGTCTGGCCAACGCGGTCACCCTGGCGGCCGCGGCCTACCTGGTCCACCTCGTGGTGCGGGCCGGGGCGCTGCGCGGCCTGCTGCGCTCGCGCACCGTGCAGTACCTGGGGCTCATGTCCTTCTCCCTCTACCTGGTGCACGAGCCGGTCGTGGTCTCGCTGCGGCTGCTGACGCACTCGATCTCGCCGTGGTGGGTGCTCATCCTGGCGCCGTTGGCCTCGGCGCCGCTGACCTGGTTGTTCCAGCGCTACATCGAGGCCCCCAGCCACCGGCTGGCCCGCCGCACCGGGGCCCTGGCCTCGGCGCGCTTCGCCCAGTGGTCCGAGCGCGTCGCCCCACCCGGCCGGCGGACCACAGCGAGAGGGGCTAGGGCCATGGCGGCCAAGCGCACCCGCATGAGCGCCAGCGAGCGGCGCGAGCAGCTCATCGCCGTGGCCCGCGGGCTGTTCGCCGAGCGCGGCTTCGACGCCACGAGTGTGGAGGAGGTGGCGGCCCGCGCCCAGGTGTCCAAACCGGTGGTCTACGAGCACTTCGGCGGCAAGGAGGGCCTGTACGCCGTCGTCGTCGACCGGGAGATCACCACGATCTCGGCCGCGATCTCCTCGGCGATCGCGGACCCGGCCGCGGACGCCGCGGCGGTGCCGGAGGCCGGGCGGCGCGCAAACGGGAGGGATCTGACGCCTCCGGCTCGGCCTCACGGATCGCCGAGCGGGCCGCCCTGGCCCTGCTGACCTATATCGAGGACTCCCCGACGGCTTCCGCATCCTCTCGGCCGGCTCGGACCGCGCCGCCGGCACCTACTCCACGCTGCTGGCCGACGTCGCCATCGAGGTCTCCGGGATCCTCGCCTCGCAGTTCGCCGCCCACGACCTCGACCCGCGCACGGCCCCGTTGTACGCCCAGATGCTGGTGGGTATCGTGGCCATGCCGGCTCAGTGGTGGTTGGAGAACCGCTCGATGAGCAAGGAGGAGGTGGCCGCCCACATGGTCAACCTCGCGTGGAACGGCCTGCGCGGCATGAAGGCCGAGCCCACCCTCCACTCCGGCCCCGCAGACAACTCACACGGCTCCGAGGACGCCTTGGGGCAGGGAACCGACTCGCGCACCGAGAGCGCCGTCCACCGCCACAGCGCCACCGAGTCCCCCGGCGCCCCCTGAGCGCTGCCGAGGGAGTCACTCGCCCCCGCATCGTCGTTGGTCCCACTGCGCCTGGCGGCGGCTCGTCGCATTGGTCACTACCCGACCGGTCGATCGCCCTGTGAGTGCCAGCAATCCTCAAACCCCAACGACCCAACGAGTTCTGAGAAGTGCCCGGGAAGGAGGTGAGTCACTTCCCGTGCCCGGCTCTCGCCCCAAACGGCGCGCTATTCTGTTGCTCCCGCAATCACCGAAACGGAACCCATGGACCCGGAAACCCTCATCATCGCGCTGCGCAAGAACGCAGTCCTGGTGGTCATGCACGTTGTGCTGGGCACCATCATCGGCACTGTCTTCGGCCTGTTGACGCCGGCGCAGTACACCTCCACCGCCAATGCGAATCTGGGTGTGGAGAACAGTGAGGCCAACCTCCCCAACACCTTCAACTACCTGACCTCCATCATGCCGACGCTGGTGGAGATCGGGACCTCGGAGAGCACCTTCGCGGAGGTCTCCAAGAACACGGGGATCAGTCAGGACGAGCTGCGCAAGTCCGTCTCGGTGACCAGCAAGACCGGCACCACCCTGGTGGAGATCCGAGCCACCAGCACGGATCCCGAGCGCGCCCACAGGATCGCCGAGGCCGAGCTGACCGCCCTGGACTCGGTGGCCCGCGACCTGTCCAGCTCGGGGCAGGCGGGAAACACCACCGCGACCCTCAAGGTGGTCGACTCCCCCACGACCCCCTCCGCCCCCTCGAGCCTGTCGGCCATGTCAACCGCGCTGATCGGGACCGCCATCGGGCTGGCCGCCGGCGCCATCATGGCGATCCTGCTGTACTTCCTGAGTCAGAAGAACCCGCAGGACAAGGTCGAGGACCCGCTGCTCATCATCGGGCGTCGTCGCTCTCGGGAAGACGCCTGACCGGCCGTGGCCCAGACATGGTCGCAGGGCACCTCCCACCAGGACTCGCGGACGCCGTCGGACGCCGATCCTGAATCGAGCCGCGAACCGGGAACGACATGGAGGCGGCTGGAGATGGCGATCGCCGTCGTCCTGCTGGTCTGCGTGGGTGTGCGCCGCGAGCTGGCGGCAGCCCTGAGCGTCGGAGACTGTGTCGCACTCGCCTCGGTCCCCATCACCTGGACGGCCGTGCGCAAGGCGCGCCGCTTCTCGCTGCTGCTCGTGCTGTCCATCCTGGCGTCGGGCACGGCCTACATCATGTCCCTGCTGGCCGAGAGCAGCTTCGTCGTCGAGGCCTGGGCCCGCCGGGTCACCACCTTGAGCCTGCTGGCGGTGCCCTGTGCGGTGGCCGTCTTCGTGTGGGGGGCCCGCCGGCTGGGCGCGAGACGCGCGGCCCTGGCGGTCGGCTTCGGCATGTTCCTGGACGCACTGCCCCTGCTGCAGACCAGCTCCAACCCGTGGAAGTTCGGGATCGGTGCGGCGGTGACGATCATGGTCCTCAGCCTGGTGGCCGACCAGCGCCGGCTGGTGCAGATCGTGGCACTGCTGGTGCTCAGCGGCGTCTTCCTCGTCTCCGACTCGCGCTCCACCCTGGCCTTCCTGGCCATCATCCTGGGCACGGTCATCTGGCAGGCCCTGGCGTCCTGGGCCCGGTGGCACGTGCCCACTCCCAGGCGCCTGGCGATCTCCCAGATCCTCGTTCTGGCGGTCGTGGGGATCGTGGCGATGGTTGGGGTGGTCATGGCCTCGGAGTCCGGGACCCTGGGCGAGGACGCCCAGAACCGGACCATTGCCCAGTCCTCCAGCTCAGCGGGCCTGCTCCTGTCCGCCCGCCCCGAGCTGGGAGCCTCCTGGGCGCTGTTCCAGAACCGGCCCTGGGGGTACGGCGCCGGCGTCAAGCCCCGTTTCGAGGATCTGTGGGTGGCCAAGCAAGGCATGGCCGCCCTGGGCTACGACCCGGAGAACGGTTACGTCGAGAACTTCATGTTCGGCGGCCGCATCGAGCTGCACTCGGGTCTCATGGACATGTGGGCGGCAGCCTCGATCCCGGGCGGCCTGTTGCTGCTGCTCATTGCGGGAATGGCGCTGGCGGCGATGATGCGCGACCTGGGGCGTCTCAAGGCCACGCCCTGGCTGTTCTTCGCGGCTCTGACCGTGGTGCAGAACGTGTTCGTGGGGCCCTGGACGGTGCTGCCCGCCTACCTGCCGATCGTGCTGGGGGCCGCCGTCCTGCAACCTCCCCTGCGCGAGGCCGCCCAGCTGGGCATCGACGACGAGCCGGCCGCCCCACCGCGGGATGAGCCCACCGACTCCGCTGCTGCGCCCGCCCAGCAGGCGTGATCCCGACCGCGAGCCCTCAGTGGTCGTACTCGCGGTGGACGCAGCCACCGTGGCGCACATGTATGCCGCGCACAGTGAACGACGAGGTAGTCGCCACCCCTTCACGGGAGATTCGCTAGATCGCCTATCGACGCCCGGGATTGATCCCACATCCGCACGGCTTTATTGTTCCAAGGAGGACACCTCAAGGATGCCGATGCGTCGGTCCGGAACATGCCGGACCTACCACATTCTATCGCTGTATGGACGGACGGGCAGTACCAGGTGTTTGAATACGCAAGGAATTAGTCTCATGAGCGCACGAACCTTAGTACGCGGGCCGATTGTGCGGCTCGCCGCAGTGTCTCTGGGGTCGAACATCGTCGACGGGATCCGAGTCGCTGCCTTCGCCGTGCTGACCACCGCATATGCCGACTCGGCGCTGGAGGTCGCACTAGTTGCCACCGTAGCAACGTTACCTAAGGCGTTCCTCTCCATACCGATCGGCGTCATGCTCGATCGATGGAGCAAGTTGCGCACCCTGTACCTGGTCAACCTAGCCCGTGCACTCATTTTAATGGGGCTCGCCGTGGCGCTCCACCTTGGCGCCGGGTCGATCCTGCTGCTTTGTGCGTTCGCCTTATTCTTCGGCATGTTAGAAGAATTATATGACGCAGCGTCAGTACTGGTCGTCCCCGATCTCACAGAACCTAACCAGTACCTGAAGTCGAATGCCACCATCCGATGGGTGCAAGAGCTTGGCAATGGTGCTATCGGACCGTTTATTGGCGCTACCTTGGTAGGATGGTCCGCGACAACGCCATTCACTTTGAGCGCAGGGGTATTGCTCATCATTGCGCTCGCACTACACTCCCTTCAGCGCTCGCACTTATTGATGCCCGACCAGTCGTCAGCCGAGGGACAACACGACGAGGGCAGGCAGGAGGACGCACAGGACGAGTGCGTAGCGGAAGTTAACAGCCAACCGAAGGCCGCAACTATTGAGACTCGCACGCGCACTTTCATGAAGGAACTGTGGGACGGTCTTGTTGTGACTTGGCAAAATCCGTTCGCTCGCACCATTGTGGCGGTTTTCGGGATCTGGAACCTCTTCGGTTGGATGCCGGAGTCTATTCTCGTTGTTTACGTCATGGAGGCGCTGGAAGGTGGCGGCGACACCTACGGCCTTCTGTTAGCCATCACGTCCGTCGGCGCACTGGTCGGTGGACTTGCATTGCTAGTAACCCCCGACACAGTGAGCGTTCGTTGGGTGACCGTCCTGGCTCTTGGAGTCTACGCACTGACTCTTGCTGTTCCGGGAATCTGGCCCAGTTTCTGGGTCGCCGCGGTGGCCTTCTTCGTTCAAGGTCTCCCGCTGGTGCTGTTGAGCGGCGCGCTGTCAGCTCAGATACAGTTGACGATCGATCGACGCTTCCTCGGCAGGGTCTATGCGGTCATCGGTACGGTTGGCAGCCTCGGCACGACGGTGGGCCTGGCCCTGGGAGGCGTGGTCGCCGATCTTACTTCAACGCCTTTCGTTTGTGCTCGGCGGAGTTGGTATTGGCTTTGCAGCATTAATGTCCGGCTTGACCTTTTCCTCAACCACGGCAAGCATCAAAGACGATTAAGTCCGATGCCCGGCGTGTTGAACAGACTGGAGCCATATACCGCCTGACGCCCACCGTGCACATCCCGGCCGAGGTCGCCCAGGAGTTGGTGCTCGAAGGATGGCTGGAGCGGATCGTCCGGGAAACGACGGTCGAGCCTTTGGTGCTGCCCGATGTGGGCCCTTCAGCCAGCACCGCGCTGAGCTCGGGCCCCGGCCTTCAGTGGTCGTATTCGCGGTGGACGCCGCCTCCGACGCTGGCCGCCAGGATGCCGCGGCCACGGGCCAGTAGCCGAGCCCCCTTGGCCGCGTGCTGAGGACTGCTGATGAGGGTTCCACCGGCGGTTCGCAGGCCGCCGACGACGATGCGCACCAGGCCACCGGCCGCGGCCTTGGCCCGGATGGCCGGCTGTGCCCCGCCACCGGCCAGGGCCAGCTCCACGCGCACCGAGGTGGCGGCGTGGGAGCGCTGTCGCCGCAGAATCCAGGGGCGGGTGAGGCGCGAGGCCGGCACGTGGTCGCGCACGCGTGCCTCATCGCACCAGCGGATGACGCCGCCGGCGGCGCTCAGCCGGCGGGTGAAGAGCGTGTCCTCTCCCCCGGTGGCGCCGAAGGCCTCATCGAAGCGCAGCCCGGCCCGGCGCACGAAACCCAGGTCCAGCAGCAGGCAGTTGGAGGCCGCCACCGGGCGGACCGTGCCAGTGGGCCAGGTCCTGCGCACGAAGAACTCGCCCTGAAGCACCCACGCCTCGGGCTCGACCTCGTAGACGGGGATGACGGGCCCGGCCACCGCCTGGCAGCCGGTCGAGGCCCACAGCCCGACGAGGGCGGCGAGCCAGCCGGGCTCGGGCTCCTCGTCGTCGTCGATGAAGACGAGCAGGTCGCGCCCGCCGGTCTCATCCAGGGCGCGGTTGCGCACCGCCGCCACACCGGGCCTCTCCTCGACGACGTAGCGCAGGCCCACGGCCTCGGGCTCCTCCGCCCCCTCCGCTGAGGAACGCACCGGTACCCCGGCGTCGGCCGCTGTGGCGAGGGCGGCCTCGCGCCCGGTGCCCTGGGCGTCGTTGTCGATGACGAGGATCTCGACGTCGCTCACGCCCCTCCCGGCTCCCCCGTCCATGTCCGGCGCCCCCGCGGCATCGCCCTCGGGTTCCCGGGCCTCGACGCGCGAGCCGCCGACCAGCTCCCCGGCCTGCTCCAGAACCCCACGGACGGCCCGCTTGAGGTCCTGCGGGCGACGGAAGGTGGGGATGGCGACCGTCAGCCGGTTCATGCGTTCCTCCTGCTGGCCGGTGCTGTGCTCCTCCGGCGCCGGGGGCGTCCGTACTCGCGCACGTGGACGCCCAGAGCGCCCACGACCATGCCCAGTCCCCCGCGCGAGGAGACCTCGTAGCGAGCCTGGGCGGGCACGTCACCGCGGATGCGGGCCACGCCGGCGCGCGCCCCGTCGATTCCGGCCTTGGCCAGTCCCTTGGCGCCGTAGCCCAGGCGCAGCCTGAGGCGCGCGAGCCTGCCGGAGGCACCGCCGTCGGCGGGCCCGGCCGTGTCGATGCGCACCCGGGCCCAGGACGAGCCCGAACGCAGAGAGCGCTCCAGCACCCAGGTGCGCCGGGCGCGGGCCGCGGGCACGCGCTTGGTGACGACCGCCCCGGCCGCGAAGCGGATGACGCCGCCGGCGCGGGTGAGCTGGCGGGTGAACAGGGAGTCCTCGCCGCCGGTGAGCCCGTAGCGCGGGTCGAAGCGCAGCCCCAGATCCTCGACGACGGCCAGGTCCAGGAGCAGGTTGCCGGTGTCGGCGCTGCGGACCTGGGCGCCGTCGGCGGCCTCCCAGGAGGCGAAGGCGCCTGAGGCGGTGACCCACACCGAGGGGTCAACCTCGAAGGTCGGCGGCGTGGGGCCGGTGACGGCGGCGCAGCCCTGGGCGCGCCAGGTGCTCACGAGGGCCTTGAGCCAGCCCGGTGAGGGGATCTCATCGTCGTCGATGAAGACGAGGGCGTCAGAGCCGTGGGCCTGGCTCAGGGCCCGGTTGCGGCCGGCCACGATGCCCGGCTCGGGCTCGTGAACGTAGACCAGCCGCGACGTCGCCACCGCGTCCGAGTCAGCCGACCCGGAGGGCCCTGCCTGCCCGGACGGCTCGGCCGCCTCCGTCTGCCCGCCGGCCAGCGCCGCCCGGGCGGCCTCGACAACGGCCCTCGCCCCGGCCTGCGGGTCGTTGTCCACAATGAGCACGCTTGCCGTCGTCTGCGCGTCGCAGACGTCGTCGGCCTGCGCCAGCAGCTCGGGGATCACCTGCGCGAGGTAGTCGTTGCGGCGGTAGGTGAGCATCGCGATGGTCAGGTGCACGTCCAGCCCCGTCCTTCCTCCCGCCTGCCGGCGGATCGCGGCCTGATATCAGGGTCTAACGGTACTATCACGAAGCGGGTGCGCCCCACGGTGGGAGCACCCGAGCCACGACGTCGCCCCGCACCCGGAAGGCTCCTGCTCCGATGACCTCCACCCCTGACCCCGCCCAGGGCGCCGAGACCCCCGAGGCCGCCGATCCGATCGGCCCCGCCACCGGCGCCCCCCGCCCAGGCTGTCGAGATCGTTGAGGCCCCCGGTTCTCTCTCCGGCGGCGAGCTGCTCTCGCGCACGGCAGTCATCGTCGTCAGCTACGACTCGGCGGCGCTGCTGGAGCGCACGCTGGCGCGCGTGGCCGAGGACTCCCCCGAGGCCCGCATCATCGTCGTCGACAACTACTCCACGGCCGCCGCCCGCGAGGACCTGGTGGCGCTGGCCTCCTCGCGGGGCTGGGAGGCGGTCCTGCCGGAGACGAACACCGGCTTCGGCGGCGGCATGAACCTGGGGGTGGCCCGGGCCCGCGAGCTCGGCGCCGACCTGCTGGTCCTGCTCAATCCCGACGCCGTCATCGCCCGGGCCGACCTCATCCGCCTGGCGGCCAGGGCGCACGCGGACCGGCTCGCCCTGGTGGCGCCGGTGCTCAAGGACTCCAGTGGCCGCATCGTCTCCGACGGGATCGTCGTGTGCCTGGCCGACGGCTCGATGCGCTCGCGCCGCTCTCCGCGCCCGATTCCCCCCGGCGGCACCCAGCCGTGGCTCTCGGGGGCCTGCCTGGCGCTGTCGGCGGACCTGTTCGAGGCCGCCGGCGGCCTGGACGCGCGCTACTTCCTGTACTGGGAGGACGTGGACTTCTCGGCCCGGGTGCTGGCGGCCGGGGGCAGCCTGGCCCTGGTGCGCGACGCCGTGGCCGTCCACGATGAGGGCGGTACCCATTCCGAGGACGACCAGTCCGACCGCGCCAAGTCGGACATCTACTACTACTACAACGTGCGCAACCGGCTGCTGTACGCGGGGCTGCACCTGGATCGGGCCACGCAGCGGCGGTGGGTGGCCACGGCGGGCCGGGCCGCCCGCGAGATCGTCCTGCGCGGCGGCAGGCGCCAGCTCCTGAGTACTCGCCGCCCGCTCATCACGGCGGCGCAGGCCACCCGTGACGGGATGAGGCTCCTGCGTGCCGCCCGCCGCGGCGAGCTGCCCGACGTCGACGTCCCCCTCATCCGCGACTGACTCAGCCGGAGCCGAGGCGTCCCGCCGCCGGCGTGGTGCCGGCGGCGGGACGCCTCGGGCTGTCCGCCCGCCTCACAGGTAGTGGGCGCGCAGTTCCTCGGGGCTCGTCGGGGACAGGTCGGCGAGCGTCACGTCGAAGACGGTGCGCGCACCGGTCTCACCGCGGGCGGCCAGCCTGGCCACCGCGCGCGCCGTGGCGACCAGGACCGAGCCGGTGAACTCCGGGTTGGAGTCGAGCTGGAGCTCGAAGCTCACGGTCTCGGCCACGCCCTCGGAGGTGTGCCCGCGGCGGATGACGGAGCCGCCGTGCGGGATCCCGGCGTGCTCGGCGGCCAGCTCCTCGGCGGTGATGAAGGTGACGGTGGTGTCGTAGTCGGCGAAGTAGTTGGGCATCTCCACGATCTCCCGCTCGATGCGGGCCCGGTCGGCACCCTCCTCGGCCACCACGTAGCAGTCTCGCGTGTGCATGGAGCGGGTGGTCAGCTCGACGTCGTCGCCGGCCTTGACGGCGGCGACGGTGGCCTCCACCGGGCGGGTGTACTGCTTGGCGTCGACGACGCCCTCGATGCGGCGCAGGGCATCGGAGTGCCCCTGGGAGACACCGGGCCCCCAGAACGTAGTGGTGGCGCCGTCGGGCAGGACGGCCTCGCCCAGGACCCGCAGCATGGAGAACAGTCCCGGGTCCCAGCCGGCGGAGATCAGGGCGACGTGGCCCGAGGCCTTGGCGGCGGCGTCGACGGCGGCGAAGTGCTCGGGGATGCGGGCGTGGGTGTCGAAGGAGTCGACCGTGTTGAACAGGGTGGCGGCGGCCGGGGTCTGCTCGATCAGGTCGGTGGCCGAACCTCCGCAGTTCAGGCAGACATCAACCTTGTCGGCCCAGGCGGCCATGTCGTCGACGTGGGCGACAGGAGCCCCCTGGGTGGTGACGGTGGCCGGGTCGCGCCGGGTGAAGACGACGGCGACCTCCATGTCCGCGTTCTTGGTGATGGCCTGCTCGACACCGCGGCCGAGGTTGCCGTATCCGTTGATCGCTACCCTGAGCATGGTTCCTCCTAGTGGGTTCTCACTACAAGTGATGATCCTAGGGACGCCCCGTGTTGCCTGCGTGTGACATGTCGGGGAGTGACCGTCTGACCGACAGGGCTACACGTGCCTGTCGGGGTCAAGCGGTAGGTGCTCACGTCTGTACTGTCTCCTCACTTGGGAGATATGTGGGTGTCATGACTTCTGAGACACTCGCTCAGGGCAGGAACCTTGGGCAGGCTGGTGGTCCCGGAGGAGCGGGCGGCCTAGAAACGAGACATGACGGGGTGTGGGTGTCCACAGCGCTGACATTAACCCGAATCGGGACTGCACACAGGAGAAGAAACCGCAGAATTCCAACGATCCCCGCTGAGCGCGCTGACGCCGGGCTGGCTAATGTCAGCGCTGTGGACACCAGACCTCGCAGGAGTGAGTCCGAGGTTCTTACGGCACAGCCGAGCACCTCCGTCACAGGTCCGCCCCCACCGTCCCCTGCCCGTCGCCTGCGCCGGGGCCCGGTGGTCATGGTTTGACTCCGGCCCCGCCCAGAACTGGCTCGAGTTGGCTCGAGCAGGCCTGCTCCACGAGGGTCGGGGTCCACTGGCCAAGGGTTGTGCCTACTGCACGAAGGCCCCACCTACCCAAAGTGCCCCCCACCCTCCTCCAGTAGCGCCCCACCTTCGTGCAGTGCACCCAGACGACGCCGGAAACCACCACAGTGACCAGGGCGCTCCTCTCCGACAGGCCGAAGCGGCAGCTCTCCATCTGGCAGACGCGCCCCACCGGTGTTTTGGGAGGTCGTGACATCCGAACCTCCCAGAAGCCATGAGCCAGCACAGTAGGTGCTCACGACGTCCTTGCCGACTTGGCGGCGATGAAGGCGTCGAAGTCGAAGGGCTCCGCCTGTCCGCTCGCCTCACCGGATGCGAGTGCCTCGCGCAGCGCCGACGTCTCTGTCTCCTGGGCCTCCAGAAGGCGCAGGCCAGCGCAGATGACCTCGCTCGCGGACCGGTAACGTCCGGACCCGACTTGGCTCGCGATGAATCCGACGAAGTGGTCATCGAGGCTGACGGAGGTGTTCACTGGCATACCCTTGACCTACCAGTTTTTGGTATGACACGAGCGGTATCGCACCTCGGCGACACCCCCTCGCGGCACACGAGCAGAACGGGGCGGGCCGGGAAGATCTGATCTTCCCGGCCCGCCCCGTATGCGCGCTGCGCTCGACGGCGTCAGTGCTGCTTGATGATGACCTTGTCGACCGACAGGGTGACGGTCTCCGGTCCGGCCGAGCCGGACATGTAGGTGGTCAGCCCGACGGTTCCGGCCTCGTTGAGGGTCTTGTCGTTGTCGACGGCCTCGATCCCCCACTCGGCGGGCTCGGCGTCTCCGGCCCAGAGCTTGGTCTGGATGTTGGTCGACTCCGCACCGTCAACCACCATGCGCAGGTGGAGCGGCTGACCGGCCGTGTAGGGCTGCTTCATCACGTAGGAGCCCAGGGAGGTCTCCTTGCCCTTGACCACGCGCGAGACCGTGACCACCGGGTTGCCGGTGCTGCCGATGCGGACCGTGGCCTGGTACTGGCCGGCCTTGGTGGTGCGGGCGGCGTAGGAGATGAAGGCTCCGTTTCCAGTGGGCACCGCGTCCAGGGAGAAGTCCACGACGGCGTCGGTGGAGGTCGACTTGACCGGGTCGGAGATGATGGAGGCCGAGGAGCGCGGACCGGCCATGGCGATCCGGCCACTGGTGCCGTCGACGGAGAATGCCGCGGCGTTCCAGGTGGTCTTCCACTCACCGCCGGCCTGGGCCTTGCCCCAGCCGCCGTTCACACTGCGCTCGAAGGAGTCGTCCAGCAGGGCCTTGCCCTCGGGCTGCTTGCCCTTGTCCTTGCCGTTGCCCTTGTCCTTGCCGGCGTTGTCCTTGCCGTTGTCCTTACCCTTGTCGTCGCCCTTGTCCGGCTCGACCTGCTTGCCGGTGGCGGCGGTGTAGTGCTCGCCGATCTGGCGCGCCGACAGCGGGGTGCTGTAGACGGCGGCCTCGTCGATGTCGGCCTGGATGTTGGTGTTGGAGGGCTGGCCGTTGACACCGCTGAGGGCGTCCCCGCCGATACGCCAGTAACCGGAGTAGCTCTGCCCCGCAGTCATGGCGCCGTCGAAGGCGGCGAGGTTGCCATCCACGTAGAGCATGGCGCCGGCGGTCGGGCTCAGGGAGGCCACGATGTGGTGCCACTGCCCGTCGTTGTAGCTCTTGGGAGTGGTGATGGTGGTCAGCTTGCCCGGGTAGAGCATGAAGCTGAGCGTGCCGTCATTGCGCATGTACACCATGCGGTCACGGCTCCACGACTGGTTGGCCGCGGAGGAGCCGTAGCCCATGATCTCGCCGCCCGAGGTCGAGGTCGTGCGGACCCAGGCCTCCATGGAGAAGGCAGTGGGGGCCTGGGAGGCGACGCGCGTCGCGGCGTGCGACTTGTTGGCGCTGTCCGAGGTCAGGCCGAGCGAGGCGCCCGAGCCCAGGACGGACCCGGCTCCGCGCTTGTAGGCCTTGCCGCGAATCGTCAGGTTGCGCTGGGCCACGAAGTCCTCGGCCTTGTCGCCACTGGTCTCGTCGAAGGACCAGTAGTGGGCGGCGCCGTCGGCCAGGACACGGGCGCCGTACTTGCTCAGGCCCTGGCCCTCAGCGGCCTTGACCGTCACCCAGTCCGAGACCGTGGAGGCCCCCCACTGGTCGGTCACCTGGACCCGGTAGCGGTGCGTGCTTCCGGGCTCGACGACGTCGGTGGCGCTCAGATCGGGGCGCTCCCAGAAGCCGGCGGTCGCGGTCTGACTGGTGACCGGCTGACCGTTCATGGCGTCACGGTAGACGTTGTAGGTCAGGGTCTTGTCGTCCCGGTCCCAGTTGGCCTTGAAGGACAGGGAGACGACCCCGGCGCGCGGCGAGCTGCCGGAGACCTTGAAGGCACCGCCCTTGTCCATGGGCCCCTGCTTGTTCGGGGCGATGTCGCGGCGGGCGAAGCGCACCAGTCCCTGCTGGGCGGTGCCATTGACGGCCAGGAACTCGCCGCCGTAGACGACGTACTTGTCGTTGCCCTCAACGGTCCAGGTCGCCTGGATGGCGCCGGAGATCTTGCCCGGCGTGAAGTCGGGGTAGAAGTTGAGGTTCGTGGTGGCGTTCTGGCCGGCGTAGTTCTTGTAGCCCGCGCCGTGGTTGTCCTCCACGGTTCCGGTGGCGGCGTTCGTATAGGCCACCGCGTTGTGGTAGTGGTACGAGACGTCCGGGAAGCCACCGATGTTGGAGCAGTCGTGGGAGTGGCTGGCGGCGTAGACGACGTCGCCGGCGGGCAGGACGTCATAGGAGTCGCCGTGGCAGTCGGCCATGTAGTCGATGTCGCCGGTGACCCAGTTCAGGCGCATGACGCCCTCGAAGGTGCCCAGCCGGGAGTAGCTCGCCGCGTACAGGCCGTGCTCATCTGCCTTGACGCTCATGACGGAGGCCTCGGCGCCGGCACCGCGAACCACGCTGGAGGCGTTGTTCTTGCGCAGGCTGCCGTCCTTCTCGAAGATGGCGATGCCGTGCCCGGGCTTGTCGCTGCCACCGACGGACTCGAAGGCGCCGCCGATGGCCACGGCCGAACCGTCCACGGCCTCGACGATGCTGCGCACGTAGTAGTTGTCGATCTTCGGAGCGAAGTTCGTCAGCTGCTGGCTGCCCAGGTTGAGCGCCGCGACGCGCTGACGAGCCGAGGAGTTGATCTGGGTGAAGGCGCCACCGATGTAGAGGGTCTGCCCGTCGGGGGAGACGCTCAGGGCCTTGACACTGCCGTTGGCCGCGGCGCCCAGCGGGGCGCGCTGACCGTCGGAGGCCCTGACCGCGCCGACGCGCCAGGCGGTCTGGTTGTTCAGCGTGGTGAACTCCCCGCCCAGGTAGAGGGTCTGGCCGTCAGCGGAGGCGGCAATGGCGTTGATGGTGCCGTTGGTGGTGGGCGCCCAGTTGAGGATCTCACCGGTGTTGATGTTGTAGGCCATCGCGTTGCTGCGCGGGGACTCGTTCTGGCCGGCCGGCGAGCCTGCCGGCCTGACCGCGGAGAACTTCCCGACGGCGTAGACGATGTCGCCGACCACGACCTGGTCCCAGACGATGCCATTGATCTGGGCGGTGGGCAGGGCATCGGCGGAGACGGTGCTGGGAGTACCGGCGGCGCCGGCTGGGGCAGGGGCCGGGTCCGCGGCGGCAGGGGAGGCCGGAGCGAGCGTGACGGCACCGAGGGGAACGAGAGCCGCGGCCAGCAGGCCGCTCAGGAGTCGGCGGGGGAGCTTCACAGGTATTCCATTCAGAACATACTCAGATCACGGACACGCAACCTTACGAATGGCTGGTATTCCGCGCCCGGCACGGGTCGACGGGCGCGCTCATCGTACACCGTCGACAACATGCGCGCCCCCGTTTTGGTGCACACCACAGAGCGGAACAAATCCGCCAGACACTGACCCTTCGTTCAAATCCCGCCACACTCCAAGCGTTTCAAGGACTGCGGGGCACTCATAAGCAGCCGCCATTGGAACCACCTTCTATATAGACGCGACTCAGGTTGTCTTCGGCGCCGGCTCGTCTCATGTCACAGTGAAGCAACGACGCAGACGCCCGAGCCGAGCCGCCCGAGCGGATCACCCCGCACGCCAAGGCGCCGTCCGACACTCACTTTCATGAGTACCGGACGGCGCCTTGAACAGACCCGTCGAAGAGGGGTCAAGCCCTGGAAGGCTCGCCCCGGATCAGCCGGCAGACCCCCGGAAGGTGGCGGCCCCACGGCCCGCCCCCAGGTCCACGACGACCTTGACGTTTCCTCGCCCCTCCGCCGGAATGACGAAGGCTCGATTAACAGTCACCGTCTGACCGGCCGCGAGCGTGGCAGGAACCGCGTCCGAGGCCGAGACGATCTCGCTGGCGGGCGTGCCAGCACCCTCACCGTAGTTGACGGTGGTGGACAGCACGCTGGCCAGCGGCAGGTCCTGGCTGGACTTGTTCGTCACCGTCACCGGAACCAGGACTCCAGCACCCCCCACCTCGCCGGGCCCGCTGGCGAAGTCCTTCGCCTGCATCTGGCCAGGGAGATCACCAGGTCCCCGTCAACGCGGACGGACTTGTCCAGGCCCACCTCGGGGTACTCATCCTTCGACAGATCACCGGTCTCGACGGCCTTGGGGTCGAGCGAGGAGGCGTCCGGAGTGGAGACATCCTCCGAGGGCGACGCAGGTGCCGCCGTCGGCTTCGCGGTCTGGACCGTCGGGGTGGCGACGTTCGAGGGGACGGCCTGAGCGGAGGCCGAGCCACTGGCAGAGGCTGCAGCAGAGGCGGAGGGACTGGCAGTGCTCTGAGACTTTCCGCCTCCGCAGGCAGCCAGCCCCAGACCCAGCACCAGGACAGCAGGGAGGATCAGCATTCGAGTTCGTGACACGTGCCGAAGCGTACGACCTCCGTCGCGCGCCGCACCGCCCTCAGCGACCACTGAGTCGGGAAGCACACCACCACTGCCGATAGAACCGGAGGATTCAGGAGATACGCCGTGCAGGTCCGCAGACCGAACGGTTCTCATGGCCATCATCACCACTCATCGTCCTGGTTGTCCCAGCCGCCCCAGCCGTCCTGGTTGTCCCAGCCGCCCTGGCCCCAGCCGTCCTGGTTGTCCCAATCGTCCTGGTTGTCCCAGTCGTCCTGCTTCTTCTTGTTCTTCTTCTTGTTCTTCTTGTCCTTCTTGTCCTTGTTCTTCTTGTCCTTGCCGTTGTCCTTGCCGTTGTCGCCATTGTCGTTGCCACCCTCGTCACCGGGCGCAGCGGCGTTGGCGTCGCCCCCACTAGCGGCGAAGCGCACGAGCCCCTGCTGCTTGGTGCCGTTGACCGCGACGAACTCACCGCCGTAGACGATGTACTGACTGTTGCCCTCGACGGTCCACACGGCCTGGCTCAGGCCGCTGTACTCGCCGATTTGGAACCCCGGCAGGAAGCCGTTGTACTGAGTGGGCGCAGGCTGCCCCTCGAAGTCGGTGTAGCCCCAGACCTTGTTGCGCTGCACAGTTCCGGTGGCTGTGCTGGAGAAGCCGACGGCATGGTGATACTTGCCGCTCTCCTCCCCGTCGGAGAAGCCACCGATGTTGCTGCAGTCGTGCGTGTGGCTGGCGATGTAGATGACGTCATTAGTGGGCAGCACGTCATAGGTGTCGCCGTGGCAGTCGGCCATGAGGTCGATGTCCCCGGTGGTCCAGCTGGCGCGGAACATCCCCTCGAAAGCCCCCTCCTGGGAGTATCCGGTGCCGTAAAGGCCTCGGGAGTCCGACTTGAGGCTCATGATGCCGGAGTTCGTGCCCGCGTTGCGGATGACGCTGGAGATGTTGGTGTGCCGCAGCGAACCATCCTTCTCCAGAACGGCGATTCCATAGGCGTCGGACGATCCGTCCACCGAGGTGAAGGACCCGCCGATCGCCACAGCGGAGTTGTCAGCGGCCACCGTGATGGAACGAACCAGGGAGTCGTCGACCTGAGGGGCGAAGCTGCTGACCTTGTTCGTCTTGAGATCCACAGCACCGGCGCGCTGCCTCGCGGAGGAGTTGATCTGGGTGAAGGAACCGCCAGGTACAGGGTGGAGCCGTCGGGCGAGAGCTCCAGATCCATCACCGCGCCGTTGGCCGAGGCCCCCAGCGGCTTGCGCTTGCCTGCGGCGTCCACCGCCGCCACCCGGTAGACGGTCTCATCGTTGACCGAGGTGAAGTTGCCGCCGAGGTAGATGGTGGAGCCGTCGGCCGACGCCTCGACCGCATTGATCTTGCCATTGACCTTGGGGGCCCAGTCCAGCAGCGCACCGGTCGTGATGTCGAAGGCCATGGCGTTGTAACGAGGAGACTCGTTCTCGCCGGCGGCCGCCCCTGCTGGGCGGGCGTTCTTGAACTCTCCGACGACGTAGACGGTATTGCCCACCACCGCCTGGTCCAGAACGATGCCGTCCATCTGAGCAGTGGGCAGAGGCTGCGGGGAGGCGAGAGCGACCTGCCCCGGGGCGGCGGCGGCCGGGGGCGCAACAGTAGGGGCGACGAGCGCACCGAGGGCGAGGGGAGGGCGGTCAGGACCGCCCCCACACTGGAGGCAGCACGGAAAGGATGCACGAGTGCTCCGTTCTTAAGACGTGAGGGAACGTGGGTAAGTGGCGCGGTATGACGGGACGGCCCTGCCTCAGCAAGACCGGCGCCGGTCACGAGAGTATTACAGCGATAACGCTTTGATAACGACTCCAGGGGCCTTTGTTCCAGCTCCTGTTGTGCAATCAATCACTTCTCACGCGACAGGGTTCGCCCCACCCACTTTTCTCACAGATAGACTCTCATTAACCGTCGCGCAGTTCCACACCCGATTCTTGGCTGGAATGCTCAGCGCACGCCCAGGTGGTGTGGACCAGTCGGACGCGATCCCTCCACCATAGTTCTGGCGCATCACCAGTGCGGCACCCCGAACCCACGCTCCAGCGCACCGGAGGTATTCACGTGACACTCCCTTCGGCGCATGCCCGCGGTCGCCTGCCCCTAGACTGCTGACCGGGTGTACCGGGCAGGCGCGGTACCACGAGCTCATAGGCGCCCCGCGGGAACCTGCGATCTCAAGGGCAAGAGCCCAAGCCCCCGCCTCCTCGCCCGTTGCCTCATCGCCATCATCACCACCATCATCACCGCCTCCCCATCCGCCTCGTCGATGATCCTCCGCCGTCACCGTGACTGGCAGTCGCATCGAAGAGGACCTTTGGTTCCCATCCCTGAGCGGCCCCGCCGCCCTTCGAAAGGACTCCGTTGACTGCTGTGAACCCGGACAGGCTCCGTATCGCCATGATCGGGACGCGAGGCGTCCCCGCCCGCTACGGAGGTTTCGAGACCGCCATCGAGGAGGTCGGCCGGCGCCTGGCCGACCGCGGCCACCAGGTCCTCGTCTACTGCCGCAACCCTGAGCCGGACACCCCGCTGCCCAACACCTACCTGGGGATGCGACTGGTTGAGCTGCCCTCGGTGAAGAACCGCAGCCTGGAGACCCTGTCACACACGGCCCTGTCAGTGGCCCACCTGCTGCGCCGCACCCACCCGGACGCGGCCTTCGTCTTCAACGCCGCCAACTCCCCCTTCCTGCCGGCCCTGCGCGCCGCACGCATTCCGGTGGCCACGCACGTCGACGGCCTGGAGTGGCGTCGCGGCAAGTGGGGTCCCACCGGCAAGCGCTACTACCGCGCCGCCGAGGCCCTGGCCGTGCGCTACTCCGACGCACTCATCGCCGACGCCCAGGGTATCGCCGACTACTACACCGAGGAGTTCAACGCCCCCACCGACCTTCTCGCCTACGGGGCGCCCCGCATCAGCGCCGACACCTCGCGCCTGGCCGAGCTGGACCTGAGCCCCAAGGGCTTCCACCTGGTGGTGGCCCGCTTCGAGGTGGAGAACCACGTCGACGTCATCGTGGAGGGCTACGTGCGCTCCGGGGCGACGCTTCCCCTGGTCGTCGTCGGATCGGCACCCCTACGCCGACGACTACACCGCCCGCATCGAGTCCCTGGCCGACGGCCGGGTCCGCCTGCTCGGTGGCCTGTGGGACCAGGATCTGCTCGACGCCCTCTACTCCGGCGCCCTGGTCTACTTCCACGGCCACTCCGTGGGCGGCACGAACCCCTCCCTGCTGCGCGCCATCGGTGCCGGGGCCGCGGTGGACGCCTTCGACGTCTCCTTCAACCGGGAGGTCCTGGGCGAGGCCGGCCGCTACTGGACCACGCCCGACGACGTGGCCGCCCTGGTCGTCTCCGCCGAGTCCGACGTTGAGGCCCAGACCGCGCGCGGCGAGGGAGTCCCGCAAGCGAGCGGCCCTCTACGACTGGGACGAGGTGGCCTCCGGCTATGAGGCCCTGGCCCGACGTCTGGCCCTCGAGGGCCCGGTCCGCCGTCGTCCCTCCGGACGCCGCACCGGGAAGGCGGGCTGGTGAGCCGGGGCAGGGCGGCCGGCGCCCGCAGCAGTGCCGCCCGAGTCCTCGTGGCCCACCCCCTCCCCCGACCTGTACGGCTCGGACTGGCAGCTGGTGGAGACCATTCACGGACTCATCGAGACCGGCCACGAGGTCCTCGTAGCCCTGCCCCAGGACGGCCCCCTGGTGGCGGTGCTGCGCAACGCCGGCGCCCGCGTGGCCGTCATGCCCTTCACGGTCCTGCGTAAGGCCCTGCTCAGCCCCTCCGGCCTGGCGAGGCTCTCCGCTCAGGCCGCCCCGGAGATCGCCCGCCTGCGGTCGGTCATCCGTGCCAGCCGCGCCGACGTAGTTCTCAGCAACACGGTGACCATCCCCTGGTGGCCAGTGGCCGCGAGCGCGGCCGGCATCCCGGTGCTGGCCCACGTGCACGAGGCCGAGGACACCCAGCGCCGGATCATCCGCGCCGGGCTCAACGCCCCACTGCTGGCGGCCTCCCGGATCGTGGCGAACTCCGGGGCGGCCCGCGACGCGCTCCTGGACGCCCAGCCGCGACTGGCCTCACGCACGGAGGTGGTCCACAACGGGGTCGCCGGACCGGACCAGCCTCTGGAGCCCCTGCGCCCCAGACAAGCCGGGGACTCCTTCCGGATCGCCATGGTGGGGCGACTGTCCCCGCGCAAGGGTGTGGACGTGGCTCTCGACGCCGTCGGGCTGCTGCGCCGCTCGGGGGTGGATGCCTCCTTAAGCGTGTGCGGCTCGGTCTTCCCCGGTTACGAGTGGTACGAGGCCGAGCTGCGTGAGCGCGCCGGTCGGGCGGACCTGGAGGGGCACGTCGAGCTGCTGGGTTACGTGCACCCCACCTGGCCGGTGCTGGAGGCCGCCGACGCCGTCGTCGTGCCCTCCCGGGCCGAGCCCTTCGGGAACACGGCGGTCGAGGCGATGCACGCGGCCCGGCCGCTGGTGGCCTCCCGGGTCCAGGGCCTGGCCGAGGTCGTCACCGATTCGGCCACCGGCCTGCTCGTTCCCGCCGACGACGCGCAGGCCCTGGCCGACGCCCTGGGATCCCTGGCGGCCGACCCGGACCTGGCGGCCCGGCTCGCCGCGCAGGGTGCGCGCGAGGCCGCCGAGCGCTTCTCCGTGGCCGGGTATCGCGCCACGATGACCCGGATCATCGACGAGCTCGTCAGGCACTGAGGCCCCCGCTCCACCGGGTCGGGCGGGAGCACCCCTCCCGCCTGACCCCGCCGGCAGGCGTCCCGCCGGCTGATCGAGGTGCGGGGCGGCGTCAGCGCTGGGCGGGGCGCAGCGGGTCCTCGGCCAGCCCCAGGGAGAGGCTGAACTCGCCGTCGAGGGGCTGGTCGGGCCGCTCGAAGGGGACGACGCCGTCGCACAGGAAGACGGCCATCTCCACGAAGCTGGAGAAGGAGGCCCCGATGAGGTGCTGGGAGCTGGCCAGCAGGTAGAGGTCGACCAGGCCCGAGCGCACGCCTTTGACGGTGTTGTAACCACCTTTGTCCGTCAGGAAGACGCAGCCGTCGAACTCCCCGGCCAGCTGCTCCTGGGCCTCGGGGGTGTCGCAGGACAGGAAGAAGGGGACGTCGGGGTGGTCGGCGCGGATCTGGCGCATCCGGTTGGCGAACCACTCCACCGGTGAGGACTCGATGGTCTTGGCGTGGGAGACCGCGTGGGTGCGTACCTGGATGCCGACGTAGGGGCGTCCCCGCAGGTGGGCGTCGTAGAGGGAGCGGACCTCATCGGCGATCTCGTCAACCGGGGTGAGCTCGCGCAGCCGCTCGGTCCAGGGGCGCGGCCCGGCGGGCGCCGTCCCCTCCGCGGCGCCCCCCTTCCAGGCCGGGTCCTCCCAGGTGACGGGCAGGCCGTGGGAGTGGATCTGCCACAGGTGGCGGCGGCGCAGATCGGAAGTGATCCGGACCCCCTTGGGCTGACGGTAGCGGGCCACGGGCAGGAGCGCCCGGGAGGTCAGGCGCGATACGGGGCTGCCCCCCTTCGAATCGCCAGAGCTCATCCATCCGGGGGCCGAAGTACTCATCGGTGCTCCACACGTAGTAGAGATCGCGGTCCTCGACCCGAGCGAGCTCCTGGGCGGACAGCAGCGCACGCACACGGTTGCCCAACCCGTCCTTGCGTCCCGTATAGACCAGTAGCGCCTTGCGCCCGGTTAGCAGAGCCATAAGATTCCTTAACAGATATGAGGGGGAATAGATGGAGATCTCAGCGGGAGTGCCGGTGATCGGTTCGCCGCAGCCCGTCACGGGTCGGCCTCCCCATGCCCGATGAGGGCCGACGACGAGGGCCTACTGGAGGTCGTTGCGCAGGTCGCGGTACCACTTGGGCAGAGCCAGCGCCACGTAGCCCGCGTAGCCCAGGAGCATGATGCCGTACACCCACAGGAAGACCGTGGGCGCGAAACGGGTCATGAGCACGAAGCACATGAGCCCGTAGTCCGTGGGGGCCGACAGAACCGACTTGAGAATGCCCGGTCGGGACTCGTCCTTAGCCAAAGGAGTCCCACCGTGATAACGCAGCTGATACGTCAGGATGTAACTGAAGAAGTGAATATTCTGAACCGCTCCGAAAGCCAGCGGAATAAGCAGGACCGGGGACGGTAATTCCGTAAAACGGAACAGCGAGATCGCAATGGCCCCGTGAATTGTCGAGAGCTTGATGACGTCGGCAACGTGATCGAGCCATTCACCGGCTTTGGAACCACCGTGACGCAATCTCGCCAGCTGTCCGTCAGCGGCGTCGAGGGCGTAGCCGAACATGAGCAGCAGGGCGGTTGCCACGGCGGACACGACTGCGGGACGCCACAGGGCGATGAGCGCGATGCCGCTGTAGGTGCACAGTGCCGACAGGACCGTCACCTGGTCCGGGGTCGCGCCCAGCCGGTGGGCGATCGCGGCCAGGACCCGACCCGCGGGGCGGTTGATGATGCGGGAGTAGAGGGGGGCACCGGCCTTGGACTTCTGAGCCCGGGACAGGGCCCTGATGTTCTCGGCGATGGTGGGGGAACCAGCAGGGGAGCTCATGAGGCTTCTCCTTGAGCGGGGCCCGAGGGAACCGGGCCGGGTGGTGGACAGATGAGGAACGGCGAGATGAGGGAGTCGGGGACGTCGGGCAGCGGTCGGGCGTGGGGGCGCGGCGCCGGCTCCCGGGCTGCGCGAGCCGGCTCAGCACCGGCGTCCGACGAGGAGGAGCTCACTGCTGGGCCAGCTCTCGACGACGCCTGGCCACGTCCCGGCGCACCCACCAGGCATACGGGAGGATCTGGCACAGGACCACCGAGATCACCGAGCCCAGGATAGGCCCGGCGGCGTCGAAGGGCCCAATGAGGACCCAGGAGATGGCGAGATTCATCGGCACCAGGATGAGCACCGGAATGACCTGGAACTGCAGGCCGCGCGGGTCGGTCATGTACATGCCCAGCGGCTGCTTGCCGGCCTCGACGGCGACGTAGGCGGCGAAGGCCCACACGAGCACGGAGGGCAGAACGACCTCTCCTCCAGACATGACCCGAGCGGCCCAGGGCGTGATGGCGACGAGGACAAGAGCCAGGAGGAAGCCACCCCCGCTGAAGGCGATGGCCGGTTTGAAGGGGCTCTCGACGCGCTTGTCGGCCCGGGCTCTGGCGAACATGGGCCACATGGCGACACCGGCCGCCATGACGGTCTGGGTGAGCATGTTGAACAGCCTGTTGGCCAGGCCGTACTCAGCCAGGGCCTGGGATTGCCCCAGGTGGGACAGAAGGAGCTGGTCGGTCTGGAAGGCGATCGGGATGGCCAGGGACTGCAGCAGCTGGGGGCCCGCGGTGTTGACGATGCGCACGCCGCGCACGCTGCGCAGCCGCGGCACGTCCTTGAGGGCCTCCCTGAACAGGGGGCGGGTGGCGCGCCAGGCGACGACGATGCAGATGACCGACACCAGGGCGTTGGCGATGTAGGAGTAGATGGACACGGCGTTGCCGCGCCCCAGGCCGGTGACGATGGCCAGCAGCAGGAAGCAGGACATGGCCGGCGAGACGACCCCCTGGCTGATGACCTGCGTGGCCGAGCGCCCCAGCCCGATGATGACCCGCTGCCCCACGGACAGCGGCAGGGCCGCGGCGTAGATGATGAGGCAGACGGTGGCGGTGGGCCCTGCCGCCCGTCCATGAGCTTGCCCCCCAGCAGCCCGGGCCAGGCGCCCAGCAGCATGACGACGATGCCGACGGTGCTGATGACCAGGGCGGAGCCGAGCAGTACCCGGACGGCGGTGGTGATCGTGCGCCGCACGGTCGAGTCGTGGGCCGGGTCGCTCGAGCTCGCCACCGTGTTGAGGATGACCGCGCCGATGCCCCAGATCGGTGAAGGGCATGAGGGTGGGGAAGGTGGCCAGCAGGCTGTACTGGGCGAAGGCGTCGGCCCCGAAGTGCCTGATGATGAGGCTGCTGTTGACCAGCCCGAAGACGCCGGACACCCCCATGACCACCACCTTGGCCACGGCTGTGGTTCCCACAGACGACCAGCTGGCGCCTGACGACGACCCCCGCCTGAGGACCCCGCCGAGCCTCCGCAGCGGAGAACGTCGAGAGCCCTGGGACGCGGCCGCTCCATCACTCACCTCAACCGCCGAGAGGCTTGCGGCGACTGAGCTATCGGCAGGTCCCCCACACTCAGCGGCCCCCGTCGGGGCAGCACCGTCCGCCGACTGCGCCTCGGCCGGCCCGGAAGCCGACCGGGGTGCCGAAGAACTCGACTGGGTCACGTAGCACTCCTGATGTTGTAGGAAGGTCACAATCCGGCATCGGAAAGACGCCCGAAGACAGGCACGAGAGTAGACGCATCAAGGCCGGCGACCTGGTATCTTTTTGTTTATCGTCTTGTGACATAGACGGCCCCCCACCCACCCCCTTGGCACAACCCCAGCATACCGGCTCTGACCTGCAACAACGCCGCCTGCTGGAAGAACCCTGAAAGGTCCCTCAGAGGTGCATTGACACCTCCATATCGTTGCGCACCTGTAACATACAGACATCTCAGAAACCTCTCGACTCCTCATCTTGCCCCTGCGATCTTGGCCACTTCCCACAAATAACGTCCGCAAGACTTAGTAGCATTCTAAAACGCTGCTGTTCACGACGTCCCGTCAGCACTAGCCGACCAGTTATTGCCCACCCACGATCATCCCTGCGGAGTCCACCTTGTCTAGTTCGACCCTGACACTGCCCCAGCGCGAGCAGCACCGGCGTCCCTCGACAGCAGCAGCCGACGCCACCTCCCCCACCGCTCCGCGCAGTCCTTGGGCACGCACGCGCCATGACCTCGTCATCTGGCTCGTCCTGTCCGACCTCTTCGCCGTCGCCGTCCCCTTCTGGCTCGCCCTCCTGGGCGGCCACCTGCCACTGGTCTGGTCCGCGACCACCGTGGGCATCACGATGGTGCTCATCGCCTGGTTCCTGGGAGCGCTCGGTATCGATGCCGTCGAGCAGGCCGGCCCCGGTACGGGCCGCTTCGTCGCCGCGGCCGCCGTGAGCGTCCCGGTGGCCCTGCTGCTGGCCGACCTGTCCGGAGTCGCCCGGACCACCCTGCTGGCCACTCTGGCGGCTCAGCTCCTCCTGGCCGTCACCGGACGCTCCATCGAGGCCGGGTGGCTGCGTCGCCGCCGCCTCGAGGGGCACGCCCTGCGTCGCACCCTCATCGTCATGGGCTCGGGCTCCCAGCCCATGCTCACCCAGCTGCGCCGCCACCCCATGGACGGCTTCCTCATCGTGGGCTACCTGTCCTCCGGGCAGGACCGCGCCTTCCACTCGGCTGAGCCCGTGCGCAGCCCCCAGCACATCGCCCAGACCCCTGCACGCCGAGCGCATCGACGCCGTCATGACGGTCGGCTCGGTCATCCCCGAGGACCTGGTCACCCTCATGCGCGGACTGGAGGGCACCCAGGTGCGCCTCGTCGTCGCCCCCGGGTTGCAGGACGTCGTGCCCGGGCGCATGCGGGCCCTGACCGTCACGCACGGCTGGACCGGTCTCATCGCTGTCAAGACCCGCCGCACCCGTGCCGCCGGCAAGGCCCTGTTCGACCGGCTCGCCGGCGCCATCGGGCTGGCCCTCATCTCGCCGCTGCTGGCGGCCACCGCGCTCGCCATCCGCCTCGACTCCCCCGGCCCGATCTTCTACACCCAGACCCGTGTGGGCCAGGACGGCAAGCCCTTCACCATGTGGAAGTTCCGCTCCATGTACATCGACTCCGACGCGCGCCGCGCCTCGGTGGTCAAGGCCGGCGGCGACGCCGGTAACGAGGTCATGTTCAAGGACCGTCAGGACCCGCGCATCACCCGCGTGGGCCGCTGGATCCGCCGCCTGTCGATTGACGAGCTCCCCCAGCTCATCAACGTCGTGCGCGGGGACATGAGCCTGGTGGGGCCCCGCCCCGCACTTCCCGTCGAGGTCGCCAAGTACGACGCCGAGGCGCTGCGTCGTCTCCTGGTCAAGCCCGGGCTGACCGGCCTGTGGCAGATCTCCGGACGCTCGGACCTGTCCTGGGCCTCGACCGTGGCCCTGGACCGTCACTACGTGGAGAACCGGGGCGGAGCCCTGGACGCGAAGATCTTCGCCGGAACGCTGCGCGCGGTCATTGGCGGAAAGGGAGCCTACTGATGATTACCGGCTACGTCCCCGGCGGCTTCGACATGCTGCACGTGGGGCACCTCAACATCCTCACCGAGGCGGCCAAGCGCTGCGACCACCTCATCGCGGGGGTCGCCACCGACGAGTCGCTGGAGCGGATGAAGGGCGCGGCCCCATCGTGCCCCTGGCCGAGCGCATGGCCATGGTGGCCGCCCTGCGCATGGTGGACTCCGTGGTCCCCGACTATGACCAGGACAAGCGCCTGGCCTGGAAGCGCTCCCCCTTCGACGTGCTGTTCAAGGGCACCGACTGGGAGGGCACCGACAAGGGCCGCCGTCTGGAGGCCGAGATGGCCGAGGTCGGGGCCTCGGTGATCTACCTGCCCTACACACCCACCACCTCCTCGACGATGCTGCGCCGCACCCTCGTCCAGGAGGTCGCATCCCGTAGTCCCCAAGGGGCCAAGTGACCACTTCACGTAACGACTTCGAGACGCCCGACACCCCGTCGAGCAGCATCGACTCCGCCGCAGCCACCTCCGGTGCCGGTGACGGCGGAAGCAACCGATCCGACTCCGGCACCGCTCAGACCGAACCGTCCGCCGCGGACCGTCCCGGTCTGCTCACCCGTGCCGCCGGCGCCCTGCGCCCCCGGCGGCGCAGCCGGACCTCCCGGTCCGACGACGTTCAGGACGTCGGCTCGGGCCTGACCTCCGGCACCACCACCTCCCGGCTGGCCGCGACCTTCCGCATCCCCCAGTCGCGCGCCCAGCGCGTGCGGCTGCGCAAGCGCCTGTCGACGCTGGCCGCCGTCGTCTGCGTCACCGCCCTGGGAACGGCCGCCTGGCTCCACGAGGGCGTGGCCCAGGCCGACCTGCACCTCAATGACGGCGGCGTGTGGGTCACCTCCACCTCCAAGCACCTGGTGGCCCGCCTCAACTACCCCTCCCGCGAGGTCGACGGCGCGATCCGCACCTCCTCATCCTCCTTCGACGTCACCCAGAACGCCGAGGACGTCCTGGTCCCCGACTCCGGCGACGCCTCCGTCTCCTCGGTCGACCCCTCCCAGGTCGCCTTCTCCGGGCGCACCCAGCTCACCAAGGGCGTGACCATCGCCCAGGGCGGGGACCGGGTCATGGCGGTCGACAAGGTCCAGGGCACCATCCGCGCCGCCAAGGCCAAGGAGGCCGGCTCCCTGACCGCAGCCGCCCCCGTGGTCACCGGCATGCCCGACGTCGTGGCCGCCATCGGCAAGGACGGCGCCATCCACGCCGTCTCGGCCACCAGCAAGTCGCTGGTCTCCCTGGAGACCAGCGACAAGGGCTGGAAGGAGGCCACGAACACCTCCCTGAAGCTGACCGCCGGCACCGATCTGGCCATCACCGCCGTCGGTGACCAGCCCGTGGTCCTGGAGCGCGGCACCGGCATCCTCCACCTGCCCGAGGGCAAGTCCGTCAGCCTGGGGACCTCCGGCCTGGTGCTCCAGCAGCCCGGCCCCGATGCCGACTCGGTCCTGGTCGCCTCCCGCAACGAGCTCATCTCCGTCCCCATGGACGGGGGCAAGGTCACCAGGACGCCGTCGGCCAAGGAGGGCTCCGCCCCCGAGGGCGTGCCCGCTCAGCCGGTGCGCCTGGGCAAGTGCGTCTACGCGGCCTGGTCCGGCTCGGGCCAGTTCGTGCGCAGCTGCTCGGGGCTGTTCGGCGGCGGCACCGACACCGCCCACGACGACAAGCTCGCCGCCTCCTCCGCCCCGATCTTCCGGGTCAACCGCGACGCCATCGTGCTCAACGACCTGGACACGGGCTCGGTGTGGCTGCCCAACGAGGACCTCGTCCTCATCGACGACTGGACGGACAAGACCGCCCAGACCGACGACAACGCCGATCAGAAGGACGACTCGGCCAACACCTCGGACTCCCAGACCCCGCCGGAGCGCACCGAGGAGAACCACCCCCCCAAGGCGGCCGATGACAGCTTCGGCGTGCGCCCGGGCCGCTCCGCGCTCCTGCCGGTGCTGGCCAACGACTCCGATCCCGACGGCGACGTCCTCACCGCCACCCCCCAGGACAACGGCGGGCTCGCTCAAGGCCACCAAGGCCCAGGGCGGACTGGCTCTGCGCATGGACGTTCCCGGACAACGCCTCCGGCAGCTTCTCCGTGCCCTACACGGCCGACGACGGCCGCGGGCATGAGCGACTCCGCCGTCGCCACCGTCGACGTCCACGGCTGGGACGTCAACGGCGCCCCGAAGCAGATCACCACCCCCACCCTCACCGTCGCCGAGAAGGCCTCCGGCTCCCTGGACGTGCTGGGCCACTGGCTGGACCCCGACGGGGACGACCTCTACCTGGTCTCCGCCCAGGGCGAGGGCCTGGACACCAAGGTCTCCAACGAGGGCACCGTCACGGTGCGCGAGCTGGGCGCCGGCACCGGCACCCGCGACCTGACCGTCACCGTCTCCGACGGCCGGGAGACCACCTCCGGCGTGGTCAAGGTCGACGTGCAGCCGGCCCAGTCGGCCAAGCCGATCGCCAACGCCGACCACGTGCGCGTCGTCGCCGGCTCCAAGGCCGTCGTCTCGCCCCTGGACAACGACACCTCCCCCTCCGGGGGACCCTGCGCCTGGCCGCGGTGCAGGAGGCCCCGGCCGGGACCTCGATCAGCGTCGACCAGCAGGCCGGTGTCTTCACCTTCTCCACCGAGGCCCAACGCCCAGGCCCAGACCTACTACCTCACCTACGACGTCATGGACGGGGCCAACACGGCCCAGGGCATCGTGCGCGTGGACGTCACGCCCAAGGCCGACGCCACCGTGCCTCCCGAGGTCGAGAACGACACCGCCCTGCTGCGCAACGGCGGCTCGACGACCATCGCCCCGCTCACCAACGACTTCGACCCCTCCGGGGGGATCCTGGTCCTGCAGTCGGTCAAGACCCCGCCGGACTCCGGGGTCACCGTCACGGTCGTGGACCACTCCCTGCTGCAGATCAGTGCGGCCAGCACCGTGCCGGCCAACCTGACGGTGGAGTACACGGTCACCAACGGCACCTCCAGCGCCACCGGGAAGGTCGCCATCGTCCCGGTGACCCAGTCCCAGCCCCAGCCTCCGGTGGTCACCAATGACACCGCCGTCGTGCGAGCCGGCGACGTCGTCACCGCCTCCGTCCTGGACAACGACTCCTCCCCCGCCGGTCTCAACCTGTCGGTGGACTCCCAGGTCAGCCTGGTGGGCGACGAGCTGGGCACCGCCTGGGTCAGCGAGAACACCGTGCGCTTCCGCGCCGGCAACCAGCCCGGTCGCACCTCCTACGCCTACACGGCCAAGGATGACCAGGGCCAGACCGCCTCGGGGGTCCTCACCGTGGAGGTGCGCGCCCAGGACGCCGAGCACAACTCCGCTCCCTCACCGCGCAACCTGGAGGCCCGCACCCTGGCCGGCTCGGCCACGAACATCACCGTGCCGCTGGACGGCATCGACCCCGACGGCGACTCGGTGAGCCTCGTGGGCCTCAACCAGGCCCCCTCCCTGGGCTCGGTGGAGATCAACTCCTCGTGGCTGACCTACACGCCCTCCGAAGGGGCCACCGGCACCGACACCTTCACGTACGTCGTCGAGGACCGCTTCGGGGCCCAGGCCACCGGCACGGTCCGGGTGGGCGTGGCCCAGGCCTCACCGCTCAACGTGGCCCCGGTGGCCACTGACGACCTGGTCGTGGCCAAGCCCGGGCGCACCGTGGCCGTGGACGTGCTGTCCAACGACCTGGACACCGACGGCGACAGCCTGTCCCTGGAGGGCGACCCGGTCTCCAGCGACCCCTCCCTGGGCGTGTCCACCCGCGCCGGCCGCCTGGTGCTCGACCTGCCGGAGAAGGAGGGCAACCACTCGGTCACCTACACCGTCTCCGATGGACGCGGCGGCACCGACACCGGCACCGTCACCGTCCAGGTCTCGAGCAACGCCCCCCTGGCCAACCCGGTGGGTGTGGACGACTACGTCACCGTCGACCAGGTCGACGCCAACGGCAAGGTCACCGTCCCGGTCCTGGACAACGACAAGGACACCGACGGCTCGCCGTGGGACCTCAAGCTGTCCTCCTCCGACCCCGACGTCGAGGTGGGCAAGGACTCGCTGAGCCTGACGGTCGGCGAGACCCAGCGGCTCGTGCTCTACACGATCACCGACGCCGACGGGCTGACCGGCCACGCCGTCGTCGTGGTGCCGGCCCGCTCGGCCCTGCGGCCCCGCATCAACCCCTCGGCCGTGCCCGCCCGGGTGCTGGCGGACAAGACCACGGACATCAACCTGTCCTCCTACATCCTCACCCGGGAGGGCACCAAGCCCGTCATCACGGACACCTCCTCCATCCACATGGCCAAGGGCACCAAGGACGCCAAGGTCGCCTCGGGCGGGTCGGCGCTGTCCTTCACCCCCGACTCGGGCTTCACCGGGCAGACCTCGGTGACCTTCACCGTGGCCGACGGCACCGGCTCCGACGCCCTGAGCTCGACGCTCACGCTGCCGATCATCGTGGAGTCCTCGACGAACCGGCCGCCGACCTTCACCCCCACCGAGATGACGGTGGCGCCCGGCGAGGGGGCCGTGACGGCCAACCTGGCGGCCATGGCCACCGACCCCGACCCGAATGACAAGCTCTCCTTCCAGGCCGGTCCCGCCCCCGCGGGATTCGAGATCTCCCTGAGCGGCTCGACGCTGTCGGTCAAGGCCTCCGACAAGACCGCCGAGGGCACCACGGGCTCCATCCCGATCACGGTCTCCGACGGCGTCAACCCGCCGGTGAGCGCCTCCCTGCCCGTGCGGGTCAGCGCCTCCAACAAGCCCTCATGACCACGGCCCCGATCAACCTGGAAGTCCCGCAACGGCGAGGCGGTCAGCACCGACGTGTCCAAGGCGGTGAGCAACCCCTTCCCGGATAAGCCGATCACCCTGTCCGGCACTCCGACGATCACCTCCGGCCAGGGCTCGATCAGCGCCTCGGGAACGACCGTGACGATCACGCCCAACAACGGGTTCCACGGCACCATCACCGCGCAGTACAAGGTGCTGGACTCCACTGGCTCGGAGTCCCGGGCCGTCACCGGCACCATCACCGTCCAGGTCGGTGGGGTAGCGCCCGCAGCCCCCTCCGGGTTGAGCGTGACCCCCGTGGACGCCGACTCGGCGCGCGTGTCCTGGACCGACGGCTCCGCCAACGGCTCCCCCATCACCGGCTACAAGGTCAGTGTCAACGGCTCCGAGCAGTCCTGCTCGACCTCGAACTGCCTCATCACTGGTCTGGCGCCCGGTCAGAGCTACAGCATCCAGGTCGTGTCCACCAACAAGTACGGCGACTCCGAGGCCGCGACGGTGTCCTACCAGCACAACGCCACCGCCAAGACCCCGGCTGCACCCACGCTGACGGCCGGCTCAGGCAAGGTCACCGCCGCCTGGACCCAGGTGGACGACCCCTTCGGGGGCACGGCCACCTATGACGTGCGCCTGTCCGACGGCACCGTGCAGTCGGGCATCTCCGGGGACTCGGCCTCCTTCGACGTCTCCCCGGGACGCGCCTACACCGCTCAGGTGCGCGCCAGGTCCAGCCAGGGGACGGTCTCGGAGTGGTCCTCCCCGTCCAACTCGGTGACGCCCTACGGCGAGCCCGGCACCCCCGGGACCCCCGTCATCACCCCAACGGGGACACGGTCACCATCGGCTGGCAGGCCGCCAACGGCAACGGCAGCCCCGTGAGCTACACGCTGCACTACTCCAACGGGCACACCAGCGACTCCAAGAACGTAGGAGGGGCCACCTCCACCACGGTCTCGGTCTCGCGCGGAACCTGGACCTTCTGGGTCGAGGCCGACAACGGTCACGGCTCCAAGACCTCGGGCCAGGCCAGCTACACCTACAAGCCGACCCCGCTGACGCCGTCGACCCCGGCCGTCAAGGCCACCGGCAACAGCGGCGAGCTGTCCGTGAGCTCCTCGCCCCGGGCCGGCAACGGCTGGAGCGTGGGCGAGCTGACGGTGGAGTACTCCGTGGACCAGGTCACCTGGACCAGTTCCTCGACCATCCGGGGACTGAACGACGGGCAGGCCTACACCGTCTACGCCCGCGCCAACGGCGGCGGGCAGTACTCCGACGTCGTCGCCTCCTCGCCGGTGGCGCCCTACGGTCCACCGTCGGCCCCCTCGGTCAGCTGCGAGCTCACCGGTAAAGAAGCAGAAGAAGGTCTCCTGCTCCTGGAGCCCCGGTGCCAACAACGGCGCCAGCGCCGAGTACGAGCAGACCGACGACGGCGGCAAGTCCGTCGAGGACATCGAGATCGGTGACACCTATGACGGCAAGCTCAAGCGCGGCGAGTCGCTCACCTGGTGCGTGCGGGCCAGGACCAACGCCGGCACCTCCGAGTGGGGCTGCGACACCGTCACCCGGCCGTCCAAGCACGACAACGATGACGACGATGATGACGATGACAAGAAGCAGGCCTACCCGGTCGGCACCGAGCAGAGGTTCTACGTGGACTACACGCAGAGGTGCCACCCCTTCGGCCCCTGGGGCACCTGCTACCAGATGGTCTTCGACATCACCGGAAACCCCAACAGCACCGTGTCCTGCGGCTACTGGTACTGGGACACCTGGAACTGGCAGCCCGCCTGGAACGAGGAGGAGATCGCCCTGGATAAGAACGGCTACGCCCGGCACAAGTTCCCCCACCGGACACCGAACTGGGACCAGACCATCACCTGCACCCAGCAATAACCGGTTCATTAACCGGATCGATGCCCAGTACGCAACAAGTCACACACCCACCTCTCTCCACCCGAAGGATCATTGATTCCATGCCGATGACTCCCGAGAACGCGACATGGTTCGCTGACGCCTTCTCCACCATTGTCAACAACGTCGGTCAGGCGCTGCTCGACAAGGAGGACGTAATCAAGCTGGCCCTGACCACCATGCTCTCCGAGGGCCACCTCCTGCTCGAGGACGCCCCCGGCACCGGCAAGACAGCCCTGGCCCGGGCCCTGGCGGCCTCGGTGCAGGGGACACACTCTCGCATCCAGTTCACCCCCGACCTGCTGCCCAGCGACATCACGGGCGTGACGATCTACGACCAGAAGACCGGCACCTGGGACTTCCACGCCGGCCCGATCTTCTCCTCCATCGTCCTGGCCGACGAGATCAACCGGGCCAGCCCCAAGACCCAGTCGGCCCTCCTGGAGGTCATGGAGGAGTCCCAGGTGACGGTCGACGGCGTGCGTCACACGACCGAGCGCCCCTTCATGGTCATCGCCACCCAGAACCCCATCGAGCAGGCCGGCACCTACCGCCTGCCCGAGGCCCAGCTCGACCGCTTCCTCATGAAGACCTCCGTGGGCTACCCCAACCGGGAGGCGCTCACCCGGATCCTGTCGAGCTCGGCCCACCCGGACCGCTCCAAGAGCCTGTCCGCGGTCGTGGCCTCCTCCGTGGTGGCCTCCATGGCCGACCTCGCCGCCGAGAACCACATCGAGAACTCGGTGCTGGACTACATCGGGGCGCTGGTGGAGGCCACGCGTGCAGCCGACGAGACCCGCATGGGCGTGTCCACCCGTGGCGCCATCGGCATGGCTCGGGCCGCCCGGGTGTGGGCGGCCTCCCAGGGCCGCAGCTACGTCCTGCCCGACGATGTCAAGGACCTCGCCGAGGTCGTGTGGGCCCACCGCCTGGTCATGGACCCCGACGCCGAGTTCACCGGCGCCACCGCCTCCGGCGTCATCACCGCCGCGCTGGCCCAGGTCCCCGCCCCCACGACCCGCGACTGAGCCGTATGACGCCTCAGACGACGTCGCAGAAACCTGCCCGCCAGGCCCGTCCGGGCTCGGCGGGCGGGACCGGCGCATCCGCCTCCTCCGCCGCAGCCCCCACCTCCTCGGGGGCTCCGGCCTCCGCGCAGCCCGCGGCATCGGCTGCGTCGTCGACCTCCACGAATGAGGCCTGACCGCCAGGCCCTCGCAGTCCCGACTGGCCGCAGCGGCCGCGGTGGCGCTGCGACCGCTGCGCTGGCTGCTGCACACCGTGACCCCCATCGGATGGGGCAGCCTGGTGCTGCTGGCGGCCTGCGGACTGACCGGGGCCGTCATGGGCTGGCAGGAGGCGTGGAGCGCCGCGGCCGCCGTCGGCATCGTCGCGGTGAGCGCCTGGCTGTGGCTCATCCCCCGCCGCGGCTACTCGGTCAACCACAACCTGCTCGAGTCCCGCGTCACCGTGGGCGACCACGCCCTCATCCGTCTGACCGTCACCAACCCCCGTACCCGGCCGCTGCTGCCCTCGCGCATGGAGATGCCGGTGGGGCCGGGGCGTGCCGTCTTCGTCGTGCCCACCCTGACCCCCGGGGCCGTCCACGAGCGCGGCTTCGTCCTGCCCACGCAGCGCCGCGGCATCGTCACCGTCGGTCCGGTCCTGGCGGTCCAGCGCGACCCGGTGGGGCTGCTCCAGCGCGAGCGCTCCCTGAGCACCCCGCAGCACATCCACATCCACCCGCGCACCGTGCGCCTGGGAACGGTCCTGCACGGCGTCCTGCGGGACATCGAGGGCGCCGTCACCCAGGACCTGTCCAGCTCCGACGTCGCCTTCCACGCCCTGCGCGAGTACGTCCCCGGCGATGACCGGCGCAACGTCCACTGGCGCACCACGGCCCGCACCGGCCGGCTCATGGTGCGTCAGTTCGAGGAGACCCGCCGCTCCAGCCTGCTCGTCCTGCTGTCCACCCGTCAGGACGACTACGCCGGCGAGGAGGACTTCGAAACCGCGGTGTCCATCGCCTGCTCACTGGCCATGGACGCGATCCAGGACGGGCGGGAGGTCCGCTTCATCACCCAGATCGGGGCTCTGCCCACCTCCTCCGCCCTGCGAATGCTGGACACGTCCTGCCTGCTGAGCACCGGTGAGGACGACTACGGCTGCGACCTGCTGGTGCGACACGCCTGCACGGCGCACCCCGATGCCTCTATCGTCGTCCTCGTCACCGGCCAGCAGGTCGACCGCGCCGTGCTGGCCCGGGCCCGCGGCTTCGCACCGCTGCCCATGGTGACCGTTGCCCTGCGCGCCGGCCAGCGCGGCCTGTCGCGCCACCACGCCGGAACGATGCCGGTCGTGGACATGGACCGTCTTGAGCAGCTTCCCACCGCCCTGAGGCGAGCACTATGACCCCCACGACAACCCTCACCACCGCATCCCCCCGCACCGCGGGCTCCCCGATCTCGGGCGCCTCGCCGGCTGGGGCGCCCTCTCCGGCCGAGGCCCCCTCGCAGGTCACCGCCGCACCCTCCGGAGGCTCGGACGAGTCGCCCTCCTCCTGGTCGACGGCGACGTCGTCGCGCACGCGCAGTCTCTACAGCAACGAGACGACTCGTCAGGCCCGCTCGATCACCGGCGCCGGACCGCTCCTGTCGCGTCCCTCCCGGCCGGCGCTCTCCGCCCGCCGCTTCCTGCCTCCCCGGCGCGGCGCCAAGCCGCCCACGCCGGCCGCCGCCGCCCTCGAGCTGATCCTCATGGCCGGGATCCTCGCCATCGGCGCGGTCCCCTTCCTACCGATCTTCGCCTCCGTGGTGGGTTGCCTCGCCGTCGGCTACGGCGCGCTCATCGGCGCCCTGACCTCCATGCTCTGCTCGCGCCTGCGCCTGTCGGTGCTGCCGAGCATGGCGGCCCTGGCGCTGGTCCACGTCCTGGTGGCCCCGTGGCTGCTGACCGACGTCGGCTCCGGGACCGCGGCGATCAAGACGGTGCTGGGCTCCACGATCACCGTGTGGCGCGACGCCTTGACCGTGCCGATGCCGCTGAGCTCCTTCAGCGGCATGACGGTGCTGCCCTGGATGACCGGGCTGGTGGTCTCGGCGCTGGCGACCCGCCTCATCCTGGCGGGCCGTGAGGTCCTGGCCGGCCTGACCCTGACCTGCCTGCCCGCCGTCGGCATCGGCTGGGGCGGGCAGGAGACCGTGCGCCCGACCGTGCTGGGCGTCCTGTTCGTCGTCGGGATCCTGGCCCTGTGGACCTGCGGCTCCCTGCGGCAGCGGCGCAGCCACGTCGTCGAGGCCCTGGACCTGAGCTCCTTCTCGACAACCTCGGGCGCCACGAGCGCCCGCTCCACCGGGGACCTGGGGCGGGCGGCCCTGCGCGGAACGGTCATCGCCGCCGTGCTGCTGCTGGTCACCTCCCTGGCCGCCGTGGTCCTCACCCCCGCCGCCCCCGCCTCCCGGACGGTGGTGCGCGACCTGTTCCAGCCGCCGCTGGACGTGACCGAGTACGCCAGCCCCCTGTCCCTGGTGCGCACCCTGGAGACGGACAAGGCCCACACCCGGCTCATGAAGCCGATCAACCTGCCCTCGGGCGGACGCATCCGCATCGCCGCCCTGGACTCCTACGACGGCCTGTCGGCCCACATCGGTCAGAACGAGAACGGCCAGTCGCGCTTCGAGCGCATCGGCGACAAGACCCAGCTGACGGCCAACCGGCTCGACGGACGCAAGCAGACCTCCTCCCTGACCATCGAGGACTACAGCTTCCCCTGGGTGCCCACCATGCCCGAGACGATCCGCATCGAGTCCTCCGGGCCGCGTCAGTCGGCCCTGCGCGAGGGCATGTACTACGACAAGTTCTCCTCCACCGGGATCGCCACCAGCGGCCTGGCCTCGGGTGACGTCCTCACCGAGCGGGTCGCCCCCTACACCGCGCCCTCCGAGGCCGCCCTCAACAAGGCCTCCCTGGCGCAGACCTCGCTGGGACCGGTCGAGCAGGTACCGTCGTCGGTGGCCTCCCTGGCCAAGGAGATCGTCGGGGCCGAGTCCAACCCCATCGCGCAGGTCCGGGCGCTTCAGCAGCGCCTGCGCACGAGCTACTACTCCGACGGCACCAAGAGCCCCTCCCAGCCCGGGCACGGGGCCGCCCGCATCGCCTCCATGGTGGAGGCCGACTCCCTCATCGGCGACGACGAGCAGTACTCGGTGCTCATGATGCTCATGTGCCGCTCGCTCAACATCCCGGCCCGCGTCGTCATGGGCTTCGACCCGGCCACTGACGGCGACGCCAAGACCGTCACCGGCGAGGATGTCAAGGCCTGGGTGGAGATCCCCTTCGAGGGGCTGGGCTGGGTGTCCTTCGACGTCACGCCGGACCGCGACCAGGTTCCCCAGCAGCAGACCACCCAGAAGGTCTCCAACCCCGAGCCCAACGTCCTCCAGCCCCCGCTGCCCAATGAGGACCCGGCCCAGCTGCCCCCCAACTACGAGGACCCGCAGCGCGACGACCCCCAGGACAAGGACAAGGGCGGTCTGCCGACGGCGGTCATCGCCGTCGGAGGCTCCGTCCTGGCGATCGCGATGATCGTGGGCTCGGTCCTGGGGTGGAAGGCCTGGCGGCGCCGACGCCGGCGCGCACGCACCGGCGTCGGCAAGGCCCTGGGAGCCTGGGAGGAGATCCTCGACCGGGCCCGCGACCTGGGGCGCTACCCCGGGTGGGGGGCCACTCGGAGGGAGGCGGCCGCGCAGCTGGCCCCTCACTTCCCGCAGGTCGATCTGCCTCGATTCGCCGGAGCAGTTGACACCCAGGTCTTCAGCTCCGGGGAGCCGCCATCGTACGCTCTAGGGGAGTTGTGGGAATCCTCAGATGCGATCGTCCGCTGCATGGGGGCGGACCGCTCGCGCCTGGGACGGGTATGGGCCCGTTTGTCCCCGCGCTCCCTCGTCCATCCCGCCGACAGGCGGTCACGTCGACCCAGGAGGTTGCGGTCATGACGATCACTGCTGACGCCCGTAGCAGCGCCTCGACCGCTGCGGGCCGACCGACGTCCTCCCGTCCGTCCGATGACGCGCCGCGCACCGACGTCGTCAGTCCGTACGGCACCGCGCCGAGCGCCCCCGGTGATCCGCACGGCGGAGCGCAGACGGCCGACTCCCACGGCTCGGAGCCCGACGCGGCCCGGGCCGGCGCGCACACGCCCTCAGCTGTGCATCGCCGCCTCCCCCCGGCCCCGGTGCGGGCACGCGTGGTTGCCGGAGTCATCGACCTCGTCATCGGCTCGCTTCTGGTCGGGGGCCTGACCACGGTCATCTGGCAGGTGGGCGGCCGCCCGGCCCTGACCAGCGGGCTCATCGCCTTCGGTCTGGTCGTCGGGGCACGCTGGCTGGCCATCGCCGCCACCGGCTGGTCCCTGGGCGGGCGCCTGCTCAGGATCCGCATGTTGGGGGCCCGCAACCAGACCCCCTCACCACTGGGCTCGTTCCTCCACGCCGATCTCATCCTGGCCGTCAGCATCACCACGCTCGGCCTGGGCACCATCGCGCTCATGCGCACGGCGGCCGCCGACCCCGAGGGGCGCGGCTGGCACGACAAGCTCTCCGGGATGGCACTGCTCAACGCCCGCAGGCCGAAGCGTCCCGCACGACCTGCTCCCTCAGAGGCCGGGTCGGCACACCGCCCAGTCACCGAGCCCGCCTCCCTCGGCCCCCGGGCCGACGCCGGTGCCGTGGCGCCGGAGGAGCCCGAGACGTCCTCCGCTCAGGACATCGGTGAGGCCTGGGACGCCGCCAGGCGCGCGTCTGTCTCCTCCCCCGCCGAACGCAGCGCCGCGGGCCAGGAACCCGCCGCGGAACTGTCCACTCAGGCCCCCGAGGAGTCAGGCGAGTCCGCCCCCCGCACTCGGCCCTCCGAGCGAGCCGTGCGCAAGACCGAGAAGAAGGCGGGCAAGACGGCACGGGGCAAGAAGCCCAGGAAACGCGGCCCCCGTCCGGGCTCGACGCGCGCCAGGGCCGGCCAGGAGACGGCACAGGAGACCCAGCAGGCCGCCACCGCGGGCGCCCAGAGCGCCACCGAGGCCGGCATCACCGACTCCTCCGGCAGGAACGCACACCCGACGACGTCGGATCCGGTCTCCTCCTCGATCCGTCGGCCCCGCCCGGCCCGACCCGCGCGCCATGCCGGTCGCGCCCTGAAGGCCGGTTCCTCCGACGGCTACGCGCCTGCGGTCTCAGGAGGCTCCGCCGCAGGCCAGGCCGCGAGCACGGATACCGCAACGATCGCAGCCGCGCCTCAGGTCACCGTCAAGGCCACCAAGGCGGCGACCGTGTCATCGTCCGCCTCCGCGAAGTCGGCGGCGGAGGCCGGTCCGGCCATTGTGGACACCGACGCCGAGGCCGTCGCCGTCGCTTCGGCCACCCCCATGGATCCGCAGGCATCCGCTGCCATGGCCGCGGCCCGGGCCGACTCCCGGCCGGCCGTGGCAGAAGCATCGAAGCCCTCGACGGGGCCGGCCGACGAGGACACCGTCGCAACCGCCCCCGAGGCCGCGGAGGACGCCGCTCCCCCGGCTCACCAGGACACGGAGCCGGCACCGGCCGCCCCCGCCGAGGCCACCGAGCCGGAGGCGGACGACGCCGCCCCGGCCGCATCATCGCAGCCAGCCGGCCCAGCACCGACCGAAAGACGGCCGAAGAAACGGCAGAGGAAGCTGAGGAGGCGGTTGACGAGCACGCCGTGGAACCGGTCGAGGAACCGGCTGCGGACGTCCAGGAGCCATCCGGCGAGCCGTCCGAGGCGGACGCCGAGGAGCCGCCGGTGGCCGCATCATCCGACTCCGACGACGCCCCGACGCAGCAGCCCTCGCAGACGGATTCCGAAACCGCTACGCTCGACGTCGTGGAGGACGCGCCGTCTCAGTCCACGGATGCCGCCGACGGCCAGGGTGACGAGGCCGAGAAGCCCTCGTCCCACGCACCGCCCTCACCTCAGCACCCAGCCGATCAGCAACAGTCCGAAGCGACGACGCCCTCAGCGGAATCCTCCAAAACTGCTGCCGATTCCGAGGCAACAGAGTCCTCCACGTCGCACGATGCGACTTCCACACCACAAGTCCCGCGCTCGAAAGCCACAAAACCCGTAACATCACAAACGATGGAACCACGACACGCCCACGCCCAGCGCTGGAGGATTCAGCCCGGTCACACCGGCAAGAAGACCTCCGGCTCGTCTGCTGCACCCGCCGAGGATCAGCGAGAGTCGGTGTCACAGCCCGGCGTTCCTCGTCGCGAGAGAGCCTCTTCGCCTCCGATCGGCAGCGCTTCGCTGCCGGAGCAGGCCCCGTCCCGGAGGTGGCGCACACCTTCGACACCTCCAGCATCCTGCCCTCAGGGGACCGCAACACGCAGGCCCTCATCGACTCGGTGCCCTGGTCCTCGGTTCCCACCTCGGTCGATGCCGCCACGGTGGACTCCCTGCCGGAAGGAGCCATCGTCTCCGACGACGGCCTGCCGCAGCAGCCGAAGACGGTTTCGGCGCCTGCGCAGCACGCGTCCCCGATGGATCTGACCAACCCGGCCACCGTGCCCGGTGGTGTGCCGGCCTCCTCTGAGGGGAACGCGCACCCGACCGTGCGCAGTCACCGCAGCCACGCGCGGACCTCCGCCGGCAGCGCGGCGAGCACGGCCGCTGCGGAGGGGAGCTCCGCGCGTCGGTCCCACGCCTCGCACCGCTTCTCGGGGCCGGGTATTCCCTCTCCCGCGGATGAGCGCGCCGTCCCCGGCGAGTCCCGCAGCGATGCCCCCGCCGCGGAGGCCGGCGCCGCTCGTCACGAGCGCTCCGCCTCCGTCCAGGCGTCGGCGCAGCCCCACACCGGAGTGTCCAGGCACGGTGCCGGCAGCATGCCGGAGGCGGCCGCGCCTACCTCCGCCCCCGCTGCGGGCGTCTCTCTGCCCCCGCTCACCCAGGTTCCCGCCGCAAGCGCCCAGACCGCCACACCGTCGCTGCCGTCGGCCTCCTCGGCCGCCCCGGCCCTGTCGGTGCGTCTTGTTCCACTGCTGGGCGGCAACCCGATCGTCATCCATGAGCCCACGGTGGTGGGACGCGACCCCGACAACATCTCGGCCTACCCCGGGGCGGAGCGCGTGGCTCTCGACGATCCCACGCGCTCGGTATCCAAGACGCACGCGGCGATCTTCCCGCTGCTGGACGGGGTGTGGGTCACCGACCTGCACTCCACCAACGGGACACGGGTGGAGTACCGCGACGGGCGCACCGTCGAGGCCGTACCGGACAAGGCCCTGTCCGCCCTGGAGGGCAGCACGATCTTCTTCGGCCGCATCGCCTTCAAGGTGGAGGTCGTCTGAGTTCCGCACCGGTTCCCTCAAGCGCTGGGGCCCGCACTCCTGTCCGGGAGTGCGGGCCCCAGTGTCTGCCGGTCCCGGCGGCGCGTTCGCTCAACGGCATCTGGAGCCTGCGGCCCTTGGGGCGTCCTACTCCACGAAGGTGGGGTGCTACTGAAGGCGGGTCGGGGATACTCCAGGTAGGTGGGGCATTCGTGCAGTACGCACAACCCTCGGCCAGTGGATCCCCTCCCTCGTGGAGTAGGCCGAGTCGGGGTGCTCCTCAGTCGACGTCGAACCACGGCCTCCGGGCTCCTGCACGGGAGCCAGAAAGGGCCAGGCAGGGGAAGGCGGGCCGGCGCCGGGGTGAGGACACCCGGCTCCGCCACCACGACCCTGCCGGCAGCCCAGTGTCCACAGCGCTGACATCACCGAGCCTGCCGTCAAAGCGCTCCTCGAGGATCCTTGGAATTCCACAGTTCGTCTTCGGCGTGCGACGTCGGAGCGGGGGTGATGTCAGCACCGTGGACACCGACGACCCTCCAGACCTCCTCCATCGGCCCTTCGGCGTCTCTAGGGCGACCGACCCCATCGCCGAGCTCCTGCCCGAGCGAGCGCCTCAGAAGCCATAACCCTCACATGGCTCAGAAGTAAGGAGACAAGACAGAGCCCTGATCCACGTGGAGTACCGCCTCAACTGAGAAGAGCCGCTCAGCTGGCACGCGGAGACTGGCTGCGTGAACTGCCACCCGGTGTACAGGATCAAGACCTCGACGAGGCCTAGAATCTGACGGCAACGACGAGAGGGGACGACGTTGATCGAGGTTTCCGCCGAACAGGTGCTCGCATGGCGGCTGCACAGGCAGTACGTGGAGCCGTTGACGGACACAGGCCCTGTTGAGATCGTCGGACGGCTCTGCGGCGTACAGGCGCAGGTGGCGTCCGCAGCTGAGACCGCTGTCGCCTTACGGCAACGCAACCCGCAACCTGAAGGGGTCAAGCGCGCCTACTCCGACCGCTCGCTCGTCAAGACGTGGGCGATGCGCGGAACGCTGCACGCGATGCGGTCCTCAGACGTAGCGGAGTACCTGTCGCTGCTGGCCGGCGCCCGTACGTGGACCAAGCCCTCCTGGTCACGGCACTTCGGTGCGACGCCAGAGGAGGTCGAGCAGCTGACGGAGTCTGTCGCCGACCTTCTCCACGGTCAGGTGCTGTCTCGCGATGAGCTCGTGAGCGAACTGGTTCAGGACAAACGGTTCAAGGGGATGGAAGAACAACTGCGCTCCGGGTGGGGTGCTCTGCTCAAGCCTCTCGCATGGCAGGGTGCCCTGTGCTACGGCCCGAGCCCGTCTTCGAAGGCGACATTCACTCACCCCGCCAGCCTTCTGAAGAACTGGAATGGGCTGCCGGATCCTGCGGAGGCAGCACCAGCGGTCATTAAGCGATACCTCTCCGCCTACGGCCCGGCGACCCCTGAGACCTTTGATGCGTGGCTTTCGCGTAACAGCAACAAGAAGTCAACGCTCAGGAGCTGGTTCGCCAGTCTTGGCGAACAGATCGTCGAGGTGAGGGTGGAGGGCGAGACACGGTATCTGCTCGCCGAGCATGAGGACGAGCTCGCGGCCACCCGGCCCAGCCGCGCAACCCACCTCCTAGGAGCATTCGACCAGTTCGTCCTTGGTCCCGGAACGAAGGACACTCACATGCTGGCGCATGAGCATCGCCCGCTGGTGAGCAAGGCTGCGGGCTGGATCGCTCCCGTCCTGACCCAGGGAGGGCGGATCACCGGCGTCTGGGAGATGGATGATGGGAATCTTGTCGTTACCCCGTTTCCAGGTGAGCAGGCGCCACCGTCCCAGGTGCTGGAGGATGCGGCTGCGCGGCTTGCAGCGGTGCATGGTTCGGTGAAGGTGACGCCGCGGGTGGACTGACCCCGGACCTTTCCCAGTAGCCCCGCTTCTCGGGCAGTACGCGGCGGACACCGTTACGACTGCGAGTGACCGCTCTTGGGAGGCAGCCTCAGGGAGTGTCGACGCAGGCGGTCTTGGCCGGCGAGGCCTTACCATCCGCGCGCACCGCGGTGACCTCCAGGCAGGTGCGCGCCGGCTGGGCGTTGACGGTGACCTCGTTGGTGCGGGTGGAGTCCACCTGGGTCTCCTCATCGGGCAGCTTGACCCGGTAGAGGTAGCTGCCGGACCAGTTCGTCTCCGGCTCACCCCAGGTGAACTTCACCGTGCCGTCACCCTGTGCCTCACCGACGATATCTCCCACCATGGGCACTGAGGCCTGCAGGGGGTTGGCGTCGGGCTGCGGGGCGATCGTGGCAATGGGGTTGTTGGGCTTCTTCTGCTTGTCCTGGTTCTGGGAGACGACGATCGCGGCGACGACGGCGGCGACCATGGCCACGACCAGCAGACCGGTCAGTACGGCCCGCATGCGGTTGGGGCGGCTCGACTCAGCGGCCTCCGAGTCCGACGACGAGCCCTTGTCCTCACTGTCGGGCTCCACCCGCATGGCGATGTGCTCGCTGGTGACGTCGACCTGGTTGAAGACCCCCATCTTCGTGGCGGTGTCGGCCTCGTCAGGGTTGGGGCGCCGGGCGGACTTCGCGGCCTTGTCCGGCTCCTGGAACAGGTCGACCGTCGTGATGGGCAGGTCGAGCTCGGCCTGGACCTGCTGGAGCGCCCGGGCGAAGGCCAGCGCCGTCGGGTAGCGCGAGTCCGGGTTCTTGTCCATCGCCACCGACAGCACGCGGTGCAACGACGGCGGGGCGTCCTGACGCCCCAGCGGCGGCAGGGGGTCCTTGACGATACGGCGGGAGAGCTCGTAAACGTCCGGAATGCCGTCGGTCTCGAAGGGGCTGCGCCCCGTGAGCATCGCGAAGGTGGTCGCGCCCAGGGAGTAGATGTCGGAGGCCGGGTTGGCCGAGCGCATCCCCACCAGCTGCTCGGGGGGAGCCCAGGGCACGCTCATCCCCCGCAGCTCCTCGGCCCCCTCCGGGCCGCTCATGGCGGAGATGCCGAAGTCGGAGAGCACCGGGCGGCGGTAGGTGGTGAACAGAATGTTGGCGGGCTTGATGTCCCGGTGGACGATGCCGGCCCGGTGAGCGGTCTCCACCGCTCCGGCGATCTGAATCGCCGTCGACAGGGTCTCAGCGACATTGAGGGGACCCTGGCGCAAGATGGCGCCCAGCTGCGGCGGCGGGCAGTACTCCATGACCAGGAAGGGGTGGCCGTCGGCGGAGACGCCCGCGCCGTAGATGGACAGGATGGCCGGGTGGGAGGAGACCCGCGCCATGAGGTTCGCCTCCGACTCGAAGCGGGAGGCGGTCTTGTCCTCCACGTCAGCGTTCATGACCTTGACCGCGACCTCGCGGCGGGGCATGTGCTGCTCGAAGAGGTAGACCGTGGAGTAGCCTCCCGCTCCGAGTCTCTCCAGGTACGTGAACCCGGAGATGACCGGAGGCGGTCCCTTGTGATCCAGCATCAGGGGAGGTTCTCAAAGGCGAGGGTCTGACCATCGCCGAGGTCGAGGACGTCTCCACTGCGCAGGAGCACCGGATTCGCCGAGGACAGGCGCACGGGCGCCTCGTTCTGGCGGTTGAGAACGGTGCCATTGCAGTTGCCCAGGTCCTGGGCCAGAACGCTCCACGCATCCAGGTCGATGAGGATGTGGTTGCGGGAGACGAGCTGGTTGGGGCTGGCGACAGTCAGCGGACGGAGGGGGACCTCCGCGACGCTGCTGATGTCGTCGGCCACAGGGTTGCGACCCACCAGGAGGGGACGGTTGAGCTCGATGCTCTCGCCGCCGGAGGTGACCACGCGCCCCAGAGGGGGGCAGGCCACCGACTTGGCCGGACGGTTGAGCTCAGCTCCGCAGACGCGGCACACGGTGTAGTTCGTGGGGTTGGGGTGGCCCTGGGGGCACACCGCCGACAGCACGATCCGGATGGCGTCGGGTTCACTGGGAGAGCTCGCCGAGACCGGGGACGCCGGGCTGGAGGGCCCGGTTCCCACGAGGGAGACGAGCTCGCCGACCAGGTCCTCGGGCAGACCGTTGATGGTCTGTCCGTCGTGGTCCCCGCGACCGAGCTCGGCAGTCGCCGGCTCGCCGCCGGAGGGCTGCACGAGCTCGACCATTGCGGCATCCACGGCCGCGGATCCGGGCGACTCGACGACCTCCGCCGACTGGCTCGGCTCCAGGGGACCGAGCCCCTGGTTGAGCAGCTCGGCGCGCAGCTCCTGGGAGAGGTCCTCGGGCAGACTGTTGATGGTCTGTCCGTCGTGGTCCCCGGAGCGTACGGGCTCTTCCTCGGCGTGCGCCTGCGCGGCGGCCTCGGCAACTGCAGTGGCCTCCGCGACCACGGCGGCCTCGGCGGCCTCAACGGGCACGAAGTCGGCCGGGGTCTGGGCGACCTCGGTGACCTCGGCGGCAGCGTCCTTGATACCAGCAGCCTCAAGATCCTCGCTCGACGGGGGCGGAGGGGCGGGATCATGGCCTCTGCCTCCTGAGCGGAGGGGATCGGCAGGGCCGGGATATCGAAGACGGGGGCGATCAGCAGATCCTCATCGGAGGTCTCCGGTGAGGACTCAGTGGCGACCTCGGCGGCCTCAGGGGCTCTGGGCTTCCGGGGTCTCGTCGGGAGTCTCTGAGGACTCGGGCAGCTCGGGCGACGGCGTCACCTCGGTCGCCTCAGCGGCCTCGGAGATGCCGGCCACGACGGCCAGCAGGTCAGCGGGTCCCTCGGAGTCGGCGATCAGGGCCGACTCCTCAGCAGCATCGGAGTCCTCAGCGGAGTCCTCCGACTGACCGGCGGCTTCAGCGGCCTCGGCGCTCTCGAGGGACGCGGCGAGCTCAGCACCATCGAGGGCCTGTTGCTCGGCGTTGTCCTGCGCGATCTCGATGAGGTCGTCGACGACGTCGGCGGATCCGGCGGTCTCGGCAGGCGCCCCTTCAGACGAGTCGTCCTGCTCCGAGTGGTCCGACGAGGCGGACTGACGGCGCGAGGCGCGACGCGATGCCCGACGGGAGGACCGAGAGGTCCTCACGGCAGCAGCGGGGGTTCCGGCGGAGCCGGCAGAAGCGGTGGAGTAGTCAGGACCAGCCGGGTCAGGGTCATCGTCGTCGGAGTCACCGGACCCCTTCGACGATGCACGGCTGGGGGACGGGGTCCCGCTCGACTTCTCCGATCCGCGCAGCACCAGGTGGCCGGTGCTCACGACGGCGTCGACCGCCGGGCGGCGCACCTGTCCGGCGCCGTCGGGCGCGCTGACGATGACCGAGTTGGGGGCGGTCACCGTCGTCTCGAACCAGGTGGTGACCGCGGAGGCGTCCAGAGCCTTGCCGTCGACCTCCATCTGCGGGGCACCGCGCAGCGCCACGTGGAAGACGTCCTCGGGCGCCGAGACGGCGAGCACGAAGTCCGGGATCGCACCCAGACGTCCGCCCATCCCCATCACCAGCTCATCCAGGGCCCGCGTCAGCGAGGCCTCCTCACTGCGCAGCAGCCGCCACAGGCGCTCGGTGAGGTCCTGCGGCACCGACGGGGGCAGGATCATCACAGCACGTGGCGTGACCACGCCTGTCCACGAACCCTCGGTCCACCAGACCTCGTTGTTCGCGCTGCTGTTCGGGCTGTTTGTCATCATTTCTCCTCAACGGACGATACAGACACCGTCACCCAAGTATGCCTGCCGTCCCCGGTGCACGTACTCCGGTCGGCCGGGTGAGAGTCGGTGAACGCCCTCCTCGTCCTCGATGTGGGTTCCGTTCGTCGAACCCAGATCTGTGACGAGTACCCCATCCGAAGCGGGCACGAACAGGGCGTGCGTCTTGGACACGGAGTCCTCCGACCGGAGCACCGCGACGAGCTGCGCATCGGGGTGGGACTCGATCGGGGCCGGCCGACGCCCGAGAACAATCGGCCCCAGAACTGGGATTACTGAGCCCTCAACCACCAGGGAACAGGCCGACACCGAGGTCGGCCTGGCGCTGAGAAGAACCGTTCCGGCCAGTCGGTCGAACCAGGTGCGCTGTTCAGCACGCCATAGTGAGAGGATCCACAACACCAGGGGGGCCAGACCTGCGGTTGCCACCAAAGAGAGGCCCAAAAATGCGACGTAAATCACCGCAGAGCGTCCAGGGGGACCGCTTGTGTCCGCCACCCTCCGCAGCCGGACCCCCGTCACCAGCCCGCCGGGTGTGGCGCCTGTCATCGCCATCATGGCAGTCATCACAGCAATAAGCAGCACAACCGCCCCGACAGCGAATAAGATTCCACAGCAGCGCTCCGTGACGGCACACAGTGCGATGATGAGCCCCGCATCCACCAGCACGCGGACCACACGTCGGCGTGCGGATGCAGGCATAATTGTCGTATGTCGCTCTCGGGTCCTCATAGGACAGACATGGTAGGCGCCCAGCCCACTGCCTCGCAGTCGGACGAGGTCTCGGAAGGAACACACAGTGCAGATCGCGGTCACTCCTGATCCCCAGCGATGGGTGATCATCCCGCCCTTCCCACCGCCGGGATGGGCGCGGGAGGAGGCCAGGCACCGCAGCGCCCACCTGGGAGTGACCGGGCCGCAGTGGCGCTCCGAGCTGGAGTCCCTGCTCAACGAGCTGCAGGCCATGGAGCGCCAGGGCCGCTTCGCCCGCCTCATGCATATCGACGACGTCGCCCACCCGCCCTTCGTCATCGACCTCAGCCTGGAGATCGCCAAGGATGACGGCTCCAAGGAGGGACGTCGCGCCACCCAGCGCCAGATCGTCGCCGCGCTCCTGCCCGAGGCCGAGCTGGTGCGCCTGCGGCCGGGCCCGGACATGGTGGGGTTCTCCGCCTTCTACGAGTCCAACGGCCCCACCCAGGGCGTCGTCGTCCTGAGGCTGGCGGGACTGCCCACGGTCCCGGTGGACCTGGTCATGCGCCTGTGGGGCGCCGCCGCTGAGGACATCGCCCCCAACCTGGATCATCTCGTCGAGCTGGCCCGCCAGGTCGCTCCCGTCGTCTGATCGGCGCAGACGGCCCGGGCGTTCGTGAGCGGCGACGTCACCGCTGACCTCCCCGATCCCTCTCCCCGAGCCCCGTTCCCTCCCCACCGCTTCCAGCGACGAGGCCCGCGCCAGGGCGCGAGGGCAGCGCCCCTCAGGCCTCCAGCGCCTCCGCCGCCTCGAGCCACTGCTCCTCCAGATCGGCGTGGGTCGCCTCAGCGGCCACGAGCTCACGGCCGAGTTCGGCCAGCTCCCCCACCCGGTTCGGATCGGCCGAGACCTCCTCCATGCGTGCGTGCAGGGCGGCGAGGGACTGAGCCGCCCGCTCCATCTTCCGCTCAATGCGCCCCAGGGCCTTGCGGGCCTCGTGCCGACGGGCCCCGCTGGAGGCGCTGCGCTCAGAGGTGGATTCACCTGCCGCCCGCGTCGTCGCCGATGCCGCAGCGCCCGCTGAGACTCTGGGGCTCCCGGCGCCACCCATGGCCTCGCGGCGCATCTGGAGATACTGCTCGACCCCGCCGGGCAGATCACGCACACTGCCGTCGCCCAGCAGCGCCACCTGGTGGTCGGTCACCCGTTCCAGGAGGTAGCGGTCGTGGGAGACGACCACGAGGGTGCCGGGGAAGGAGTCGAGGATGTCCTCGACGGCGGCCAGGGTGTCGGTGTCCAGGTCGTTAGTGGGCTCGTCGAGCAGGAGCACATTGGGCTCGGTCATGAGCAGGCGCAGGAGCTGGAGCCGGCGGCGCTCCCCGCCGCTGACCTCCCCCACCCGGGTCCAGGCCCGCTGACGGGTGAAGCCCAGGCGCTCCACGAGCTGGGCCGCGGTCATCTCCTTGTCCCCGACGACGACCCTCTCCCCCACCATGGCCACGGCCTCGACGACGCGCAGGTCCGCGAGCGCGTCGAGCTCGTGGGTGGACTGGGACAGGGTGGCCACCTGGACGGTCTTGCCGCGGGCGACACGGCCCTCAGTGGGCTCCTGGACGCCTTCGAGCAGGCGCAGCAGGGTGGTCTTGCCGGCACCGTTGACGCCGACGACGCCGACGCGCTCACCGGGGGCGAGCCGCCAGGTGACCCGGCGCAGGACCTCCCGCTGGGTCAGCTCGCCGGTGTCGGTGGGCGGCCCGGGGTAGCGCACGGTGACGTCCTCGAGGTCGAGGACCTTCTTGCCCAGGCGGGCCGTGGCCATGGCGGTCAGGGCGACGGTGTCGCGCGGGGGCGGCACGTCGGCGATGAGGGCCTCGGCGGCATCGATGCGGAAGCGGGGTTTGGAGGTGCGGGCGGGGGCGCCGCGGCGCAGCCAGGCCAGCTCCTTGCGCAGGAGGTTCTCCCGCTTGACGGCGGCCACGGCGGCCTGGCGGGCGCGCTCGGCCCGGGCCAGGACGTAGGCGGCGTACCCGCCGTCGTAGGTCTCGATGCGGCCGGCCACCTGGGGGCGCCCGCCGCCGGGGTCGATGCCGGGGACAACCTCCCACACGTTGGTGCAGATGGCGTCCAGGAACCAGCGGTCGTGGGTGACGGTGACCAGGGCGCCGGAGGCCCGGCCGCCCGGGCCGTTGAAGCGGGCCCGCAGGTGACGGGCGAGCCAGTCCACGCCCTCGACGTCGAGGTGGTTGGTGGGCTCGTCGAGGATGACGACGTCGGCGCGGCGGGTGAGGACCGCGGCCAGGGCGACGCGGCGGCGCTGGCCCCCGGAGAGGGTGGCGACGTCGGCGGACAGGTCGAGGTCGGCGATGAGGCCGGCGTGGATGTCACGCACGGCCGGGTCGGAGGCCCACTCGTGCTCGGGGGCCTGGCCGTGGATGGCGGTGCGCACGGTGGCGCCCGGCGGCAGGTCGTCGGCCTGGCTCAGGACCGCCACGCTCACGCCGCCGGTGCGGGTGACGCGGCCGCCGTCGGGCTCGCGCCGACCGGCCAGGGCCGCCAGGAAGGTGGACTTGCCGGCGCCGTTGGGGCCCAGGACGCCGACGCGGGTGCCGTCCTCCAGTCCCAGGGTGACCTCGTCCAGGAGCAGGCGGGAGCCGACCGTCAGGCGCAGGTTCTCCACGCCGAGCATGTGCGCCATCAGCCCACCACCCGGGCGCCGGCCACGGGGGCGTCGGCGCGCAGGACCTCGGCGACCAGGCCCGAGGCCTTCAGTGCGCGCGAGACCCGTTGGGCGCTGCCGGGGTCCTCGACGAGGGCGGCGATGGTGGGGCCGGAGCCGGAGACGATGGCGCGCAGGGCCCCGGCCTCCTCGGCCACGGCGATGACCTCGGCCAGCTCAGGGCGCAGGTCGAGGGCGGCGGCCTGGAGGTCGTTGTGGAGGGAGCCGGCCAGGGCGCGGGCGTCCCCGGCGCGTAGGGCGGCGGTGAGGGCCTCGGGCACGTCGCGCACGGCGGGCTGCCCGCCACCGGTCAGCTCATCGAAGCGCCGGAAGACCGCCGGGGTGGACAGGCCCTCCTCGGCCAGGGCGAAGACCCAGTGGTAGGCGCCCCGGGTCATGATCGGGGTGACCAGGTCGCCGCGGCCGCTCCCGACGGCGGTGGCCCCGGTCAGGGGGAAGGGGACGTCAGCCCCCAGGCGCGCGGCCAGGGCGGAGAGCTCGGGCAGGGACCGGCCCGTGCCCCACAGGGCGTTGCAGGCCACGAGGGCGGCGGCGGCGTCGGCGGATCCTCCGGCCATCCCGCCGGCGACGGGGACGCGCTTGCGCAGCAGGAGGTCGACGCCCTCGCTGACGCCGGTGGTCTGCGCCAGGAGCGTGGCGGCCCGCACGGCCAGGTTCGACTCGTCCACCGGCACGTCGGCGTCGGGCTCCTCGAGGGTGAGGGTGACGGTGCCGTGGTCCTGGGCGGACTGCCTGCGGGCGGTGACGGTCTCGATGAGGCGGACCGCCTGGAAGACCGTGGTGAGCGGGATGGTAGCCGTCGGGGCCGGGGGCGCCGACGGACAGGAAGAGGTTGACCTTGCCGGGGGCCTCGACGCGCACCGAGCTGGCCGAGCCGCTGCGGGGCGGCACGGTGGACTCGCGCGGACCGGTGGGGCCGTCGGGGACGGCACGCAGATGGCTCATGACTGCTCCTGTGAGGTGGGAGGCGTTGGCGCAGCGGTCTCATCGGCGACGACGGGCTGCAGCACCTCGGCCAGGGCGGCGAAGGCGGTGATGTCGAGGGTCTCGCCGCGCCGGGTCGGGTCGATGCCGGCGGCGCGCAGGGCGGACTCGGCGGCGTCGGCCCCTCCGGCGAGCCTGGCCAGGCCTTGCGCAGGGTCTTGCGGCGCTGGGCGAAGGCGGCGTCGACCACGGCGAAGACCTGCTCGCGGGTGGCGCGCGTGGTGGGGGGACGACGGCGCACGAGCTCGACGAGGGCGGAATCGACGTTGGGCACGGGCCAGAAGACGTGGCGTGAGATGGTCAGGGTGCGGCGGGCCGCGGCGTACCAGGCGGCCTTGACGCTGGGGACCCCGTAGGTCCGCGAGCCGGGTTCGGCGGCGAGGCGGTCGGCGACCTCGGCCTGGACCATGACGGTGACGCTCTCCAGGCTGGGCAGGGCCTCCAGCGCGGTGAGCAGGACGGGGACGGCCACGTTGTAGGGCAGGTTCGCCACGAGGCGGGTGGGAGGGGGACCCGGCCTCGTCCCAGCGAGTCCGGGCCGGTGATACTCAGCGCGTCGGCCTGGATGAGGGTCAGGCGGCCGGCGGCATGCGGCATGCGGTCGGCGACGGTGACGGGCAGTGCCCGGGCCAGGGCGGGGTCGATCTCGACGGCGATCACTCTCGCCCCGGTCTCCAGGAGGGCCAGGGTCAGGGAGCCCAGGCCCGGCCCGATCTCCAGGACCGTGTCCTGGGGGCGCACGCCCGCGCTCTTGACGATGCGGCGCACCGTGCCGGCGTCGTGGACGAAGTTCTGCCCCAGCGTCTTGGTGGGGCGGATGCCCAGCGCCTGGGACAGGCCGCGGACCTCCGTGGGGCCCAGGAGGCCGGCGGCACGGGAACTCGGGGAGGCGCCATGATCCTCAGGATCCTCAGGATCCCGGGGGCCTGGGTGGGGGTGCTCCGCGAGGGCGGCATCGGCGGGGGGCTCGGAGGTGGCCTCACAGGCTCCTGCAGGGTCAGGGCCCGTCGGTGGGGGCGGCTCCTGCCGGGGGCACCTGTGAATCGGGGGCCGGCAACGTCATGGGGACACAGTAACCGGCGCCCGCCTTTTGTCACTGTGAGATATCTGGGAACATGCCGCATGGTCTCTGCATCATCCACTCCGGGATCTGCGCGGCACCCCAGTGCGGCTCGGACCGCTCAGCGCAGGCCGAGCTTGTCGGCGCAGCCGGGCCACTGGCCCCAGCCGGCCTGAGCCTGAAGCTTCTTGGCCATGGCGGTCTGGGTGGCGGCGTCGGCCTCGTGGGGGTAGCCGGTTCCACCCAGGGACTGCCAGGTCTCCAGGGTGAACTGGTACATGCCGTAAAAGCCGTTGCCGGTGTTGGTCTCTGGCTTGCCGCCGGACTCGCACTGGGCGAGCTGGGCCCAGACGCCGTCGTCTCCGGCACCGCCGCCGGTCGCGCCGGCGCTGCCGCCGGACGCCGAACCACCAGAACCTCCGGATGACTCCGACGACGCCGAGGGCGCGGGAGCCTGCCCCTGAGACTGAGACTGGCCCTGAGACTGGGACTGTCCCTGAGACTGATCCGGCTTGCTCTCCTGCTTCTTGGCCGCGCCGGTGCCCACCAGGACGACCTCATCGACCTTCTGGGTGACGACGACCTGGGCGACAGGAGTGCGGGAAACCTCCTTGCCGCCCACGGTGGTGACCTCGTAGGTGGTGCGCACGACGCCGTCGACACCGGCCGTGGCCACCTTGGTCTCGCCTTCGGACAGATCGCCGCTCTCCTGCTGGACCGAGCCGTGGGGGTCGGTGGCGTCGACCGTCTCGGTGGTCACCTTCTGGGTGCTCGGCGTGACCGAGACCCGGCTGCGACCGCCTTCAGCCCCCAGGCCATCGGTGCCCTTCGCGGCCGCCTCGACACCGGAGGTGCGTGAGGGCTCCCCCGCGCGGACAGCGGCGTACGCGGCCCCGGACACCGCGACCGACAGGGCCAGGGCCGCCAGACCGGCGCGCAGCGCGATAGTGCGCATGCTGCGCTGCCCATGTTGCCCAGTGTTCCCCATGGGCCGTCTCCTGCGGGACCGGCGCCTGCGGCTCCTCCGGCAGGGCATGGGCGTGGGAACGGGCGAGGGGAGTCATGGGGAGACGTCCTTCCAGTTGACGGCGAGTGCCACGGTAGTGGAAGCGTCACGGCGGCGACAATGAGCCACCTCACGCCCGGCGTGACCTGCGTCCCATGACAATGGCGACGGCGCCAGTCTCACTGGGAGACGGGCGCCGTCGACGACGTTCCGGGCGGCTGCTTCGGCTCAGTACCAGCCGACGGACTCGGAGTGGGCCCAGGCCGAGCAGGGGGTGCCGTAGCGGCCGGAGATGTAGTTCAGGCCCCAGGTGATCTGGGTGGTGGGGTTGGTGGCCCAGTCGTCGGCGACCTCGCTCATCTTGGTGCCGGGCAGCGCCTGGGGGATGCCGTAGGCGCCCGAGGAGGCGTTCTCGGCCTGGTAGTTCCAGCTGGACTCACGGGTCCACAGGCTCTCCAGGCAGGAGAACTCCGAGTCCCCCCAGCCGTGGCTGGCCATCATGGAGCGGGCAATGGCCTTGGCGCTGTCGGGGTCGGTCCCCGCGCCGGGGTTGGCCGCGGTGGCCGGAGTGCTGCTGTTCGAGCCCTCACTGCCCCCGTTGGCCTGGGCGGCCTGCCCGTCACCGGCGGACTGGGCCTGCTGGGCGGCCTGCTGCTGAGCCTGCTGCGCCTGCTGATCCTGCTGCTCTCCAGTACCCACCAGGACGACCTCGTCCACCTTCTTGGTGACGACGACCTGGGCGACGGGGGTGCGGGAGACCTCCTTGCCGTCCTGGGTGGTGACCTCGTAGGTGGTGCGCACGAGACCGTCAACGCCGGCGGTCTCAACCTTGGTCTCACCCTTGGGCAGGGAGTCGGTCTCCTTCTTCACCGTGCTGTGAACCTGCGGCTCGTCGACGGTGGTGGTGGAGGTCTGGGCGCTGGCGATCTTGCCGGCGCCGGCCTTCGGGGTGGCAGCGGCCTTGGCCTGTCCGTCCGACTCGCCACCGATCAGCCCGAAGGAACCGCCCGAGGAGGAACGCCCCTCGTCATCCCCCGCGGAGATGGCCGCGTAGGCGGCACCGGAGACCGCCAGGGAGAAGGCCGCAGCAGCGCCCCCCGCCTTGAAGAGCATGGGGGTCAGGGAGGTCTTGGCAGGCCCCTCGGCGCGACGACGGCCGTGGCTTGCGGAGGCGGCCCGCTTCTTGGAGGCCAAGGACCCGAGGCCGGCGAGTGTAGTACTCAGGGAGCTGGTCTGGGAGTGACGACCCACGATAGAACTTCCTTCGTTTTGACGACTGCGTGTCACCGTAACCGATGACCCAGGGGCGTGCCAATGCACCTGCTCACACCCTGTGGGCTTGTGATGGAACCGTGCAGATAGGCCCTGATTCCAACCTGTCTCCCACCTGGGACACCCCTGAACGAACGGTGGCAACCTGGGAGGCAACGTCCGGACAAAATCGGCCGTACCGGGACGGTCGCGGGGTCTTTTCCTTTCCCTCCGATGGCGGGCTTCCTCCCCGCAGGACGTCAGGGTCCATAGTCTGAGTCTTAGACGGATCCCGTCGCCCCTCGGCGGCCGACGGCGATCACCAGGTCCCGTAGACCGTCTCGGTGGTGGCCTGCAGACGCCGGCAGAGGTCTTCCTCACTCAGGCCCCGCTGCTCGGCCAGGAAGCGGACCGTGTCGCCCAGCAGGTAGGAGGCGTTGGGGCGGCCGCGCCAGCGCTTGGGCGGGAGGTAGGGGGCGTCGGTCTCCACCAGGAGCAGCGCCTCGGGCAGGGCGGCGACTACCTCCCGCAGGGTGTCGTTGGCCGGGTAGGTGAGCGGGCCGGCGATAGAGGCGTACCAGCCGTGCTCGGCGCAGGCGGCGGCCAGCTGCGGCCCGCCTGAGAAGCAGTGGAAGACGGTGCGAGCGGGGGCGCCATCGGCCTCGAGAACCTCCACGCAGGCGGCGTGCGCGTCACGGTCGTGGATCTGCAGGGGCAGGTCGAGGTCCTTGGCCAGGGCGATGTGCGCCCGGAAGGCCTCGCGCTGGGCGACGGCCCCCTTTTCACCGGTGCGGAAGAAATCCAGACCACTCTCCCCGACAGCGATGACGACGTCGGCGTTCGCCCTGAGCGTCTCCTCCAGGCGGACCATGACCTCCTCGAGCGGCTCGGCATGGTGCTCCTGGGCCCGCGGCTCGAGCCCGTCGGGGCCGGTCTCGCGCACCCCGGCGTGGAGGACGGCCTCGTTGGGGTGCACGGCCAGGGCCACACGCACGCCGGGCAGCCGGCGGGCCAGGGCCAGGCTCTCCTGCCAGGTGGTGACCTCGCAGGCGGAGGTCACCACGCGGGTCACGCCGACGGCGGCGGCGCGCTCGACCAGCTCAGCGGCACTCAGCGGCGCCTCGGAGCCGGGGCCGCCGGCGTCCGCCGCGACCGGCAGGTGCGTGTGGTTGTCGGTGACCGGGGCCGCCAGGGGGGCGACGGCGTCGGCCGGCGGCCAGGAGCGGTCTCGCTTCCTCGAGCCCATGCGCCCTCAGGAGCCGGTGACGTCGTCGGGCACGGAGCCTGCGTAACGGGCCAGCTCGGCCTCGACGATCGACTCGTCCAGCTTGGTGAACACCGGGGTCGGCTTGGCCACGGGGGTGCCGACGGTCACCGGGTGGCGTCCCCAGGTGGGGGCGTCCTGGTAGTCGCCGGTGATGATCGGGTAGCCGGTGCGGCCGTCGAAGGCCTCGGGCAGGTGCTCGGGGTCGAGCTCGGCGACCTCCTCGATGCGAGGCATCGGGGCGATCCGGCCGGCCCCGCCCAGGACCCGGTCGACGTCGTTGGCGGCGTGCGGCAGGAAGGGCGAGAGCATGAGGTTGAGGTCAGTGACCGCCTGGGCCAGCGTGTGCAGGACCGTGGCCAGGCGGGCCTGGGTGGCGGGGTCCTCGCCCTTGAGCTTGAAGGGCTGGGTGTCGGCGACGTACTTGTTGGCCTCGCCGACCAGGCGCATCGCCTCCCCCAGGGCGGCCTTCTGGCGGTGCTGGGCGATGAGCTCGCCCACGGAGGCGAAGCCGGCCTCGACGGCGTCGAGCAGGGCCCGGTCGATGTCCTCCAGCTCGGCGGGCTCGGGGATCTGCCCGAAGCGCTTGTGGATCATGGAGGCGGTGCGGTTGACCAGGTTGCCCCAGCCGGCCACGAGCTCGCCGTTGGTGCGCCGCACGAACTCCGCCCAGGTGAAGTCCGCGTCCGCGGTCTCCGGGCCGGCCGCGCAGATGAAGTAGCGCAGGGCGTCGGCCTGGTAGCGCTCGAGGAAGTCGCGCACGTAGATGACGATGCCGTGGGAGGAGGAGAACTTCTTGCCCTCCATGGTGAGGAACTCGCTGGAGACGACCTCGGTGGGCAGGTTGAGCACGCCCAGGCGCCCGGACTCGCCGCCGGCCGCGCCCTGACCGTTGTAGCCCAGGAGCTCGGCGGGCCAGATCTGGGAGTGGAAGACGATGTTGTCCTTGCCCATGAAGTAGTAGGACAGGGCCTGGGGGTCGTTCCACCAGGCGCGCCACGCCTCGGGGTCGCCGCTGCGGCGCGCCCACTCCACGGAGGCGGACAGGTAGCCGATGACGGCGTCGAACCAGACGTAGAGGCGCTTGGTGGGCTGGTCCTCCCAGCCGGGCACCGGGATGCCCCAGTCGATGTCCCGGGTCATGGCGCGCGGGCGGATGTCCCCCAGGAGGTTCTGGGAGAACTTGATGACGTTGGGCCGCCAGGTGCCGGAGGCCTCGCGCTCGTCGAGCCAGGCGCCCAGGGCCTGAGCCAGGGCGGGCAGGTCAAGGAACCAGTGGGTGGTCTCCACGAACTCGGGGGTCTCGCCGTTGATCCGCGAGCGCGGGCTGATGAGGTCGGTGGGGTCGAGCTGGTTGCCGCAGGTGTCGCACTGGTCCCCGCGGGCGCCCTCGGCGCCGCAGATCGGGCAGGTGCCCTCGATGTAGCGGTCGGGCAGGGTACGCCCGGTGGAGGGGGAGATCGCCGAGCGGGTCACCTGCTGGACCATGTAGCCGTTGTCCCGCACGGTGGTGAACATGTCCTGGACCACGTGGTAGTGGTTGCCGGCGGTGGTGCGGGTGAACAGGTCGTAGGACAACCCAGAGCCACGAGGTCCTCGACAATGAGCCGGTTATTGCGGTCGGCGAGTTCCCGGGCGCTGAGGCCCTCCTCGTCGGCGGCGACGAGGATCGGGGTGCCGTGTTCATCGGTGCCCGAGACCATGAGGACGTCATGACCGGCCATGCGCATGTAGCGCGAGAAGACGTCAGAGGGGACACCGAAGCCGGCGACGTGGCCGATGTGACGCGGGCCGTTGGCGTACGGCCAGGCGACTGCGGACAGGATGTGGGTCATGGAGGTCAGCCTATCGGGTTCCGCGGCCGCTTCAGTCCAGGGCCACGGATCTGGTCCACCGCCTGCGGGGATGCACCGCCACCCGGTAGTCTGTCCGAGTCGTGCGGCTCCCGCCCGGTGATTGTTCCGACATATCGACGCCTCCTGTGAGGTCTCGGGTGCGCTGCGGGCTTCCGGCATCACCATGCTGCCGTGCACGCCGTCATGACGTGTTCCCACGCGCCTCTCACACGGACACGATGGACCAGAAAGGCCAGTTATGTCCCAGTACCCCGGCTCCCAGTACCCAGCGAGCCCAGCCGGCTGGTCGGCCAACGGCTACGACCCGGCTCTCGCCGGCGCTCAGTCTTCGCAGTACCCGCCGGCCGCACCATTCCAGACGCCTCAAGGCGGTTACTCAGGTGCCGCGAGCCAGCCGGCGACGTCCAAGAGCCTGGCCGCCCCGACGGCCTTGGCGGTGGCCGGCCTGGCCATCCTCCTCATCGCCATCATCGGCGGAATCGGCTCGGCGGTCACCCGCGGCCAGTTCAACGCCACCGTCACCAACCTGCCGGATGACCAGGCAGCCACGGTGGAGCTGGACAAGGGCAGCACCTACGGGCTGTTCTACAGCGACGGCGACGACGCGCCGGAGTGCTCGGTGACCTCTCCTGATGGCGACGACGTCGACACGAAGTCCAGCTCGTCGTCCACGAAGGTCAAGGGCGGCAAGCTCTTCTCGACCTTCTCCTCCAAGAAGTCGGGCGCCTACACCGTTGACTGCAATAGCACTGCGGGGGTCTCCGTCGGTGAGATCATCGCCCCCTCGTCGGCGACGGCCACCCTGCTGTCACTGTTCGGGGCCGTCGGCGCGATCATCATGGCGGTCGTGGGTCTGGCGATGGGCGCCGGCGGCATGGCCTGGCGCTCCAAGCTGGCCGCCGCCGGCACGGCCCCGGCTGCGGCAGGTGAGGCCTTCAGCACGACGGCCGGTGCGACGCCCGGGACTCCGACCGTCTACACCCAGGGGGCCTGGCAGTCCGACCAGCAGCCGCAGGCGGCGCAGTACGCCCAGCAGCCCCAGTACCAGCAGCCGGAGCCGGCCCCCCAGCAGGCCCCCTACGCGGCTTCGGCTGCGGGGGCGGGAGCCCAGCCCCAGTACTCGCAGGTGGCCCCGACCGCCCAGTTCGGGTGGACGGGTCAGCAATCGGCTCAGCAACCTGCGCAGCAGCAGGCTCAGCCCGCACAGCCCTCGGTGTTCACCCAGCCCGTGCAGCAGGGGCAGCAGCAGGCTCAGCCCGGGCAGCCGGGCCCGTACCAGCAGCCCGGCGGCTGGCCGGCCCAGTAGCCCACCTCTGGCAACGCATGGGTGCCCTCACCGAGACAATCGGTGAGGGCACCCATGGTGTTCGGGGCGATTCGGGGCCCGACCCCGGCGACCGGCCCCGGTGGCCGGTGCGGGCAGTCCTTCAGTGGGAGGGCACCAGCTCGATGCCGGCAGCACTCATGTCGGCGCGGGCGGCGCGCCCCAGCTCGGGGCTGACCGGTTCGGTCAGATCGGTCAGGACCCGCACCCGGTAGCCCTGCCGGACCGCGTCCAGGGCGGTGTCCTTGACGCAGTGGGACTCGGCCAGGCCGACGACGTCAACGGCCTCGATTCCAGCGGCGCTGAGGATGTCGGCCAGGGTGCGTCCGTCCTCGTCAACGCCCTCGAAGCCGGAGTAGGCGGCGGCGTACTGGCCCTTCTTCACGGCGGCGTCGGCCTCCAGGGCGCTCAGGGCGGGGTGGAGCTGGGCCTCGGCGGAGTCGGCCACGCCGTGAACGGGCCAGGTGTCGATGAAGTCGGGTTCGCTGGAGAAGTGCTCACCGGGGTCGATGTGCCAGTCCTGGGTGGTGACCACCAGGTCGTAGTCCCCCCGGTGGGAGGACAGGTGGGCGGCTATGCGCTCGGCGACGGCGTTGCCGCCGGTCACCGGCAGGGCGCCTCCTTCGCAGAAGGTGGGCTGGACGTCGACGATGATGAGGGCCCGTCGAGCGGGGGCCTGGGAACCGGTGCGGTGCTCGGTGTTCATGACACGACCATAGCGGGATCAGCCCCGACAGGAGCCCGGTCGGCTCAGTCTGCGGTGTCACGCAGCGCCAGGGACGCGCGGTAGACCTCGTTGGGGCGCAGACCGGCCTCACCGGCCGCCTGGGCCGCGGCCGCCTTGAGGCGCATGCCGGCCTCGGCCAGCGCCAGGGCCTTGTGCGCGGCGGCCTCGGGGCTGGCGGCAACAGGCTCGGCTCCGGCGACCACGAGGACCACCTCCCCCAGGACGCCGTCGGCTGTGGCCCGTGCCAGCTCGGCCAAGGGGGCCCGCAGCACCTGCTCGTGGGTCTTGGTCAGCTCCCGGCACAGTGCCGCGGGGCGTTCGGCGCCGAGAGCCTCGGCCATGGCGACCAGGGAGTCGTGGACGCGGCGGGGGGACTCCAGGAAGATCATGGTGCGCTCCTGGGTGGCCAGGGACTCCAGGGCCCGGTGCCGCTCCCCCGGCCTGCGCGGCAGGAATCCCTCGAAGCAGAAGCGGTCGGAGGCCAGTCCGGACAGGCCAGGGCGGTCAGCACCGCTGAGGGGCCCGGTGCGACCGTGACGGGCACCTGCTCGCGCACCGCCGCCTGGACGAGCCGGTACCCGGGGTCGGAGACCGAGGGCATGCCGGCATCGGAGACGACCAGGACGCGCAGGCCGGCGCGGGCGGCCTCGAGCAGCTCGGCGGCGCGCTCGCGCTCGTTGTGCTCGTGGAAGGCGATGACGCGCCCGCGGGGCTCGACGTCGAGGCGCTGGGCCAGGGACCGCAGCCGGCGGGTGTCCTCGGCGGCGATGAGGTCGGCCTGCTCCAGGGCGCGACGCAGACGCAGCGAGGCGTCGGAGACATTGCCGATCGGGGTGGCAGCCAGGGTGATCGTCCCGCCGCGCAGGTCCGGGCTGTGGGCGGCGGGAGCACCGACGGGATCAACGTCGGCGGCGGCAGGTGGGGGCGGGCTGCTCTCAGTCATAGGACACAGTATGTCGGTGCGCCCTCGATGAAGCCTCCGCCTACACTCGGGGTGTGACGACTCCGAGCGCGCTGTCTCCCGAACAGTCCCCCGAGCAGTCCCGCGACGGTTCCCCCGGCCCGGACGCGGAGCAGGAACGAGCACAGGAAGCCGCCCCGGCGCGGGACAAGGCTACGAGCCCCGCGCCGGTCGAGGTCGCCGTCGCCGAGCCGGTCATCACCGAACGCGACACCGAGCCCGCCGCCGAGCGCACCGAGGCCGAGCTGCGCACCATGCTCGGGCTGGGCCCGGTGGGTGCCGTGATGCCCCTCGGCGTGAGGGCCCGCGGGTGGATCGTCACCGGCGTCGTCGGCGTCATCGCCGCCCTGCTGCGCCTCATCGGACTGAACCACCCCAAGACACTCATGTTCGATGAGATCTACTACGTCAAGGACGCCTACTCCCTGTGGCACCTGGGCTATGAGGCCGCCTGGGACGACAAGGCCGGCTCAGCTGACGCGGCCTTCGCCATGGGGGACTTCTCCAAAGCTCACCGACAGCGCCGCCTACGTCGTCCACCCGCAGCTGGGCAAGTGGCTCATCGGCGCCGGCATGGAGATCTTCGGGCCGGAGTCGCCCTTCGGTTGGCGGTTCATGCCGGCCGTCGCCGGGATCCTCACGGTGATGCTGCTGGCGCGCCTGACGATGCGCCTGACGCGCTCACCGCTGCTGGCGGGCCTGGCCGGGCTGCTCCTGGCGATCGACGGCGTGGCCCTGACCGAGTCCCGCATCGGGCTGCTGGACGTGTTCATCGGTTTCTTCGCCACCTTGTCCCTGTACTGCCTGGTCCGCGACCGGGAGTGGTCGCGGGCGCGACTGGCCCGCAGGATGGCGGGGACCACGCCCGGGGCGCGCGCCCCGCACGCCACCATCCGTCCCTGGCTGCTGGCCGCGGGCATCGCACTGGGGCTGACCTGCTCCATCAAGTGGTCGGGTCTCTACCTCGTCGCGGTGTGCGGCATCGCCGTCGTCATCTGGGACACTCTGGCGCTACGGCGAGTGCGCGCACGGGCCTGGTTCCTGGAGGGGACGGTCGCCCAGGGCGTGAGCGACTTCCTGCAGGCGATTCCGGTGGTCATCGTGGTCTACGTCGGCTGCTGGTGGTCCTGGTTCACCCACCTGGGTGCCTTCAAGCACGGTTGGACGGCCGAGCAGATCAAGCAGGGGCTGCCGGTTCCCGCCCCCCTGGCTGTCCGGTTACGTCGACAACTCGGTGTTCGAGAAGATCAACGACTTCATCGCCTACCACCAGCAGATGTACGAGTTCCACGTGGGCCTGGACGCCCCGCACACGTACCAGTCGAAGCCCTCGGGCTGGCTGCTGCAGACCCGCCCGACCTCCTTCTTCTGGGAGGACAAGGCTCAGGTGCCGCAGACCTGCGGGGGTGGGGACTGCATTCAGGCCATCACCTCGATCGGGAACATCGTCATCTGGTGGTCGGCCGTGGTGGCGCTGGTGGCCGTGGTCATCATCGGGGTCAAGAACCGCGACTGGCGGGCCTGGGTGCCGCTCATCGGCTACCTGGGCCTGTACGTGCCCTGGTTCCAGTACCGGGATCGCACCATCTTCACCTTCTACACGGTGGCCTTCGTGCCCTGCGTTGTGCTCGTCCTCGTGCTGGCGCTGGGCATGGCCTCCGGGCTACTGCCACCGCTGCCGGGCTCGGCGAGCGCCGACACCCAGTTGGAGGCCCTCCTCAGGCGGCAGATCGGCCCGGGCATCCGGCCGTGGCGCGGCATGGGCGCCAGATTCCTGGGTTTCGGCCCGCAGTTCGCGCGCACACCCGTGTGGACGCCGCCGGTGGAGGAGACCGACCCCGGCATCTACCGCATCAACCCGGCTCTGGTCGACGGCGACGACGACCTCGAGCCCGGCGCCCCCCTCACCGACCCGCGGACCGATGCGGCCCTGGCGCGCAGCTACGACGAGCTGACCGGCTACCCGGCCCCGTCGACGTCGTGGGACGCCACCAAGCCGGCGTGGTCCGACGGCGGGGTGCCACGGCTGGCTGGCCGCCGCAGCCCGTGGGCCTCCTTGGCGAAGTGGACGATGGCCCCCACGTGGCAGATCCGCACCGAGGGCATCGGCCTCATCATCGTGGTCACGCTCCTGGCCTGTGCGGCGGCAGCCTTCTGGTGGCCGATCTGGACCGGGCAGACGGTCTCACGCTCCTTCTGGGTCTCGCACATGTTCCTGTCGTCCTGGATCTAAGTCCCCTGCCTCCGCGGCGACGACGGTGATGTGCTGCTCGCCGCCGGGATGCTCCAGCTCGTCGACGACGGCGAGCGCCAGGTCCTCAGGGCTGATGCGGGACTCACCATGGGCGTCCCGCAGAAGCGTGGTGGTTCCGCGGCGGTAGGAGCCGGTGGCATCTCCTGGAGCGAAGATCGCAGGAGGGCTGAGATAGACCCAGCCGTTGTAGTTGTGCGCCTGGCACGCCCGGAACTGATCGAGGCTTGCCTGGGCCACGTCTCTCCAGGCCGGCGGCACGATGGTGGGGTCGTCAATGGCGAGGGTGCTGGGATCCGTGGGCGAGCTCAGCGGAGCCGCGCCCCCGATGATGAGCAGGGGCGTTCGGTTCCTGGAGGCGGCGTCCAGGACGGCCGTCGTCAGTTGGGCCAGGTCGCTCTCGTGACCGGCGGGCGGGCGCAGGGCGACCACAGCGGCGTCACTGTCTTTCAGGAGACCGGCCACGCCCTCGACGTCGGTGACGTCCAGCAGGCGCGAGGTGAGGCGGGCGCCAGCCCGATGGCGCCGCCGCCGGGATACGGCGGTCACCTCGTGACCGCGGCCGAGCGCTTCGTTGACGACGGCGGTCCCGGCCATGCCGGTGGCACCAAGGACGGTGATTCTCATGAGGGGTCCTTTCGAGAGGAGGAGCGGGAGGAGTGCGGGGCGAGCTGTCCTGCGCTCATCGCAGTGAGAGCGAGCGCGAATCCCAGGAACTGGATGGATGTGAGTGCCTCATCGGCGATGACGTGTCCGAGGAGCGCCGCGTTCAGAGGTGAGAGCAGGCCCAGCAGTGCCGTCGGTGTGACCGGCAGCCTGCGGATACCCTCGAACCACAGGACGTAGGTGGCCAGCCCTCCTACGAACCCGAGCCAGGCGTATCCCGCCAGAGCCGCCGTATCGATTCCGGTCGGGAGGCCGTCGATGACGAGGGCGGGCACGATGAGCAGGAGGCCGGCACCGGTGAGCTGCCAGCCGGCCAGATCGAGGGCACTGACGCCCTCGGGCCTGCCCCACCGTTTGGTGAGCACGACTCCCAGCCCCATCGAGGCGGCTCCGCCCAAACCGGCCGCCACCCCGAGGGCGTCGAGCTGAGCCTGCGGTCCCAGGACGACGAAAGCGATACCGACGACGCCGATCACGCCCCATATCAGCCTCCATGCCGATAGGCGCTCACCGAGGACGGCGACGGCGAGGCCGGCGACGATGATCGGTTGCGCGGCCCCGAGTGTCGCGGCCACGCCTCCGGGCAGGCGCTGCGCGGCGACGAAGAGGAGGGGGAAGAAGCAGGCCATGTTGAGGGCTCCGAGGACAAGGCTCTTCCACCACCATGTTCCGCGCGGCAGCGTCCAGGAAGCGAGGAGGGCGAGAACACCCGCTGGGAGTGTCCGCATCAGTGCCGCGAAGACCGGGTGCCCCGGGGGAAGGGCGCGGGTGGTGACGATGTACGTCGTCCCCCACACGGCCGGTGCCAGGGATGTCAGAGCGATCCAGGCGATTCTCGTCCGGCGGCCTGACAGACCGCCGCCGGACGCGGCCGACTTGGAGTCGCACGTGGCTTGGGAGGGGGCGGCATGAGTCGTCATGCGTCCAGCCTGAGGTGCGCGCATCGATTCGTCGATGACATGAATGAGATGGGAGCGATGCACGCATAAGATTGATGGGTGGAACTGCAGCAGTTGAGGTACGCCGTGGCCATCGCCGAAGAACAGAGCTTCACGCGCGCGGCTCAGCGGTGCTTCGTGGTGCAGTCGGCCCTGAGCCGGCAGATCAAGTCCTTGGAGAGCGAGCTCGGGGTGAGGCTGTTCGCGCGCACGAGCCGCAAGGTGGAGGTGACGCCCGCTGGGGAGGCGTTCGTGCAGCAGGCGCGGTTGTGCCTCCAGGCGGCCGAGCGCGCGAAGACCTCGGCAGCGGCCGCTCACGGAGAGATCCGGGGGTCACTGACCATCGGGGTGATCCCGACCGTGACGGCAGTGGATATTGCGGCGGTTCTGGGCGCCTTCCGTCGCAGCTATCCCGAGGTCGGCGTGCACGTGCGCACTGGCGGCAGTGATGAGTTCCTGCGTCGTATTGCGGCTGGGCAACTGGACGTGGGTCTCCTCGGCCTGGCGGAAGGCGTGACGCCGCAGGGCGTGCAGACGCGAAAGCTCTCACGGGAGCGCCTGGTGGCGGTGCTGTCGAAGGGACACCGATTCGCGGGCCGGCGCCGACTCCGCCTGGAAGACCTGGCAGACGAGCCGTTCGTGGACTTTCCGGAGGGGTCGTCGGGACGCGAGCAGTCCGATCTGACCTTTGACAGAGCCGGACTCCGCCGTGAGGTGAGCTTCGAGGTGAACACGGCCGACCTCCTCACCGGATTGGTTCGTCAGGGACTGGGGGCCGCTCTTGTCGCTCCCAGCGTGGCCCGAGAGGCGCCCGGCTGCGTGTGCATCTCCGTCAGCGACGGTCCGGTACGGGTGGAGTACCTCGCGTGGGACTCATTCAACCCCAGCCCGGCTGCACAGGCCTTCGTTGATTCCGTCCCCACGCCCACAGCCAACACCCCTTGTCGCTAGCCGCGACGACGGCGTAGATGCGGGGCGAGAAGCATGGCACCGTACGCAGCCACCAAGAAGAACGCTATCGACCCCTGCTGAGAACTGGACAGAGTCGGATAGCGTCCAACGCACACGGCATAGGTCACTGCGTCAAGAATGAGACCTGATGCGGCGGCGGTCGTCCCGAAAACGAGGCGAAGCATCAAGGTGTCTGGGCGCCTCAGCTGGTAGGCGCTGTAGGCGAGGTAGGACACCAGTAGCGCCCCCAGGACGTATAGAACAGTTACCCCTACACCAACGACGGACCCCGCGGCAGGCACGAGAATCCGGCCGCCCATCACAACGATTGTCGTTGCCAGCCCCCAGATCCCTACGCCATAGGCGAGCGCGGAGCGCAGGTCTTCACAAGTAAGTTCATGATGTTGCGAGCACATACCCCCACATTACTGAAACGATCGTGGTAAGAATAGGGGGTGGCCAGACCTCACGACCCTCGGATCGCCCCGAGACTTCTCGACCTCGCAGCAGACTCGCTCCTGAATCGAGGACTCCACGGACTGAGCTTGAGACCCTTGGCCTCCGACCTGGGGGTCTCCCCTCGCACTCTGCTCTATCACTTCGGCAGCAAAGAGAAACTGATCGTGGAAGCGATCCGGCATCTACGCCGGCGCCAGCCTGCGATCCGGAAGCTGCTAGAAGACCCACCGACGACGTCTGCCACCGCAAGCGAGTCCATCTCTGAGATGTTGGGCCGGCTGTGGGACGAGGCCAGGCAACCGCAGTCACGACCTTTTCTTGCGCTCTACTTCGAGCTGGCCGCATTGTCAGTACGCGACCCGGCGACCTACCGCCCTCTTATCCGCGCTCTTGACGACGACTGGATTCAGGCGATGCGCGGTCAACTCACATCCCTGGACGTACAGCCGCAAAGGATGGAAGCAACCATATCGACTGCGCTTGCCGGGTATCGGGGCGCCCTTCTGCAAGCCCTCACCACCGATGACTGGAAGGTCGCCGACGAAGCCATCACCTGCATCATCGAAGCCCTCAGACAGCAGATCTCGTAGGAGGGATGAGAGTCGTCGTGATGCCTCCGCCTGCGTTGTGGGGTGATGTTGAGCGCCTTGTCAGTGGCAAGGACAAAAATAACTGGCCCGGAGCCGCTCGTGGCGGTTCCGGGCCAGTTGTGTGGTGTGTGCTCGGTGGTGTCCTACTCTCCCGCACCCTGGCGGGTGCAGTACCATCGGCGCTGTCAGGCTTAGCTTCCGGGTTCGGGATGGATACCGGGCGTTTCCCTGTCGCTGTGACCACCGAGACGACTACATGGACAGTGCGTGATGACCGTCGTCTCTGGCACGACTCTATTCGGTTATCCGTGTGGCCGCCTACCCCCACACACTGGTGGTGTGTGTGGTTGGTGGTTGGGTTGGGTGTGGACCGTATAGTGGACGCTTCGCTCTACTGTGGTTGCTCACCCCCCGGGTACTCCCACGCACACTAGGTGTGTGGTGTGTGGGGGTGTTGTTGTTTGTGTTGGCCTATTAGTACCAGTCAGCTCATCGAACCGTTGCCGGTCTTCCACTTCTGGCCTATCAACCCAGTAGTCTGCTGGGGGCCTACCAGAACACCAAAGGTGTTCTGTGGAGACCTTATCTTGAAGATGGTTTCCCGCTTAGATGCTTTCAGCGGTTACCCTTCCCGAACGTAGCCAACCAGCCGTGCCCCGGGCGGGACAACTGGCACACCAGAGGTTCGTCCGTCCCGGTCCTCTCGTACTAGGGACAGGCCTTCTCAAGTCTCCTGCGCGCGCAGAGGATAGGGACCGAACTGTCTCACGACGTTCTAAACCCAGCTCGCGTACCGCTTTAATGGGCGAACAGCCCAACCCTTGGGACCTGCTCCAGCCCCAGGATGCGACGAGCCGACATCGAGGTGCCAAACCATGCCGTCGATATGGACTCTTGGGCAGGATCAGCCTGTTATCCCCGGGGTACCTTTTATCCGTTGAGCGACGACCCACCCACACGGGATCGCCGGATCACTAGTTCCTACTTTCGTACCTGCTCGACCCGTCGGTCTCACAGTCAAGCTCCCTTGTGCACTTGCACTCAACACCTGGTTGCCGACCAGGCTGAGGGAACCTTTGAGCGCCTCCGTTACACTTTAGGAGGCAACCGCCCCAGTTAAACTACCCACCAGGCACTGTCCCTAACCCGGATCACGGGCCCAGGTTCAGGCGCACGCCATAACCAGAGTGGTATTTCAAGGACGACTCCACCGCCACTGGCGTAACGGCTTCACAGTCTCCCACCTATCCTGCACAAGCTATAGCGGGCGCCAATACCAAGCTGTAGTAAAGGTCCCGGGGTCTTTCCGTCCTTCTGCGCGAAACGAGCATCTTTACTCGTACTGCAATTTCGCCGAGCTCATGGTTGAGACAGCGGGGAAGTCGTTACGCCATTCGTGCAGGTCGGAACTTACCCGACAAGGAATTTCGCTACCTTAGGATGGTTATAGTTACCACCGCCGTTTACTGGGGCTTAAATTCACCACTTCACCCCCAAGAGGGGTTGATGGTTCCTCTTAACCTTCCAGCACCGGGCAGGCGTCAGTCCGTATACATCGCCTTACGGCTTCGCACGGACCTGTGTTTAGTAAACAGTCGCTTCCCCCTGGCCTCTGCGACCCTCCCCCCTAGCCCGCGATGGGGCTTCAGGGATCAGGCCCCCCTTCTCCCGAAGTTACGGGGGCATTTTGCCGAGTTCCTTAACCATGATTCACTCGTGCGCCTAGGCATACTCTGCCCGACCACCTGTGTCGGTTTAGGGTACGGGCGGCTGGCACCATCGCGTCGAGGCTTTTCTCGGCACCCCAGGATCACCCTGTTATCCCCCACCAAAGTAGGGTCACCATCACGCCTCACCCCCGTCATCAAAGACAGTCCCCCGGATTTGCCTGGAGGACGGGCTGCGCGCTTTGAACGGACCAAGCCATCAGGTCCGCCGGGCTACCACTGTGCGTCACCCCTGTTAACACGCTTGCCTACCTGCACGGAGGATCCCCAGACCCCCACCACCACAACCACACCGTCAGGCGAACCTGACACATGCGGCCTATATGGTGGTTGGGCGTGGGTTAGCACCCGCGCGTCAGCATGGGCGGTGCTTCGCCGGTACGGGAATATCAACCCGTCATCCATCGACTACGCCTGTCGGCCTCGCCTTAGGTCCCGACTCACCCAGGGCGGACTAGCCTGGCCCTGGAACCCTTGGTCATTCGGCGCTAGGGCTTCTCACCCTAGTATCGCTACTCATGCCTGCATTCTCACTCCCGCACCGTCCACCAGCAGTCACCCACAGGCTTCCCCCGGTGCAGGACGCTCCCCTACCACCCATCAACCCCTGCCACCACCCGGGCAAGCCGGACGGTGAAGGGAACAACGTCATGGGTCCGCGGCTTCGGCGGTGTGCTTGAGCCCCGCTACATTGTCGGCGCACGATCACTTGACCAGTGAGCTATTACGCACTCTTTCAAGGATGGCTGCTTCTAAGCCAACCTCCTGGTTGTCTGCGCGACCGCACATCCTTTCCCACTTAGCACACGCTTAGGGGCCTTAGCCGGCGATCTGGGCTGTTTCCCTCTCGACCACGGAGCTTATCCCCCGCGGTCTCACTGCCACGCTACAACCCGACGGCATTCGGAGTTTGGTTGACGTCAGTAACCCTGTGGGGCCCATCAGCCACCCAGTAGCTCTACCTCCGCCGGGCAACACGCGACGCTGCACCTAAATGCATTTCGGGGAGAACCAGCTATCACGGAGTTTGATTGGCCTTTCACCCCTACCCACAGCTCATCCCCCCAGTTTTCAACCTAGGTGGGTTCGGTCCTCCACACGCTCTTACACGTGCTTCAACCTGGCCATGGGTAGATCACCCCGCTTCGGGTCCAGAACGCGCCACTACAAACGCCCTATTCGGACTCGCTCTCGCTACGGCTACCCCACACGGGTTAACCTCGCGACACGCCACTGACTCGCAGGCTCATTCTTCAAAAGGCACGCCACCACCCCCACACCAAAAGCATGGAGGCTCTGACGGCTTGTAAGCGCCCGGTTTCAGGTACTATTTCACTCCCCTCCCGGGGTACTTTTCACCATTCCCTCACGGTACTATCCACTATCGGTCATCAGGAGGTATTCAGGCAGCCAAGTGGTCTTGGCAGATTCACACAGGATTCCACGAGCCCCGTGCTACTCGGGCAAACCGTCCCAGACACGCACCAACCAGTTCCGCCTACGGGGGTATCACCCACTACGCCACGCCTTCCCAGACGATTCAGCTACCGGCCAGCACACGCGCCCCCTCTCCGGCAGAAGAGGAACAGGACAGCCCCACAACCCCGCACACGCAACCCCTGCCGAGTATCACACGCACACGGTTTAACCATCATCCGCTTTCGCTCGCCACTACTCACGGAATATCTTCTCCTACGGGTACTGAGATGTTTCACTTCCCCGCGTCACCCCCCCACACCCTATACAATTCAGATGCAGGTGACACGACATAACTCGTGCCGGGTCCCCCCATTCGGAAACCCTCGGATCACAGCCCGCCAGCCGGCTCCCCGAGGAATATCGCAGGCCACCACGTCCTTCATCGGCCCCTGATGCCAAGGCATCCACCGAACGCTCAAAAAAACAAACAACAAAGACACACGAACAAAACAAGAAACACTTTGTCGCAGAAATCTTACAGTAAGATGCTCGCGTCCACTATACAGTTCACAACCAACCCACCCACACCCGGCTCCCACCACCCACACAAGGCAGCAGAACACGGGCCAGGCAACCAGGGCGCACTGCCCCAGAACCCCGACAGCATGCCACCCCCACACGCGGGGGCACCCACCACCAGCAGACCACCACGACCACAACAGCCGCAGCAGCCCACCACAGCGGGCGTGTCTCCTATGCCAGCACCAGACAAACCAACCACCCCGCACACCAGTGCACGACGGTCGGCCGCCCAGCCCTTCCGCGAGGGCAGACCCCCCAGCCGGCCCAGACCCAATTCAACAGTCCGAGCAAGATCAAAACAGCCAGGAAGCCACCCCCACCATCAATCCTTAGAAAGGAGGTGATCCAGCCGCACCTTCCGGTACGGCTACCTTGTTACGACTTCGTCCCAATCACCAGCCCCACCTTCGACCGCTCCCCGTAGGGCCACGGGCTTCGGGTGTTGCCGACTTTCATGACGTGACGGGCGGTGTGTACAAGGCCCGAGAACGTATTCACCGCAGCGTTGCTGATCTGCGATTACTAGCGACTCCAACTTCACGGTGTCGAGTTGCAGACACCGATCCGAACTGAGACCGGCTTTAAGGGATTCGCTCCACCTCACGGTATCGCAGCCCTCTGTACCGGCCATTGTAGCATGCGTGAAGCCCAAGACATAAGGGGCATGATGATTTGACGTCATCCCCACCTTCCTCCGAGTTGACCCCGGCAGTCTCCCGCGAGTCCCCACCACAACGTGCTGGCAACACGGGACAAGGGTTGCGCTCGTTGCGGGACTTAACCCAACATCTCACGACACGAGCTGACGACAACCATGCACCACCTGTGAACCGGCCCCACAAGGAGGAAGCCCCGTCTCCGGAGCCGACCGGCACATGTCAAGCCTTGGTAAGGTTCTTCGCGTTGCATCGAATTAATCCGCATGCTCCGCCGCTTGTGCGGGCCCCCGTCAATTCCTTTGAGTTTTAGCCTTGCGGCCGTACTCCCCAGGCGGGGCACTTAATGCGTTAGCTACGGCGCGGAAGACCCGGAAAAGGCCCCCCACACCTAGTGCCCAACGTTTACGGCGTGGACTACCAGGGTATCTAATCCTGTTCGCTCCCCACGCTTTCGCTCCTCAGCGTCAGTAACGGCCCAGAGACCCGCCTTCGCCACCGGTGTTCTTCCTGATATCTGCGCATTCCACCGCTACACCAGGAGTTCCAGTCTCCCCTACCGCACTCAAGCCGGCCCGTACCCACCGCAAGCCCCCAGTTAAGCCAGAGGATTTCACGACAGACGCGACCAGCCGCCTACGAGCTCTTTACGCCCAATAATTCCGGACAACGCTCGCGCCCTACGTATTACCGCGGCTGCTGGCACGTAGTTAGCCGGCGCTTCTTATCCAGCTACCGTCAACCCACCCACAAGGAGCAGGCCTGCTTCACTGGCGAAAGAGGTTTACAACCCGAAGGCCTCCATCCCTCACGCGGCGTCGCTGCATCAGGCTTGCGCCCATTGTGCAATATTCCCCACTGCTGCCTCCCGTAGGAGTCTGGGCCGTGTCTCAGTCCCAGTGTGACCGTCCACCCTCTCAGGCCGGCTACCCGTCACCGCCTTGGTAGGCCATCACCCCACCAACAAGCTGATAGGCCGCGAGCCCATCCCCCACCGAAACAATATCTTTCCCACACCCACCATGCAGCAGGCGCAGAATATCCCGTATTAGCCACACTTTCATGCGGTTATCCAGAAGAAGGGGGCAGGTTACTCACGTGTTACTCACCCGTTCGCCACTCATCCAGAACCAGCAAAAACCGGTCCCTTCACCGTTCGACTTGCATGTGTTAAGCACGCCGCCAGCGTTCGTCCTGAGCCAGGATCAAACTCTCCAAACAAAACCAACAAAACCAGGCCCCAACCAACCACAAACAGCCAGCCAGAACCCACAGTCAGTACAACAGTCCAGAAAACCAGACCAGGCCCAACCCAACCCCAAACACAGGGCCAGGCAAACCAAAACAAAACAAAACCCCAAAAACCACACACAACCAAAATCATGCGCAGCCCCCAGGGCCATGGCATAAAAAACATGACACACTATCGAGTTCTCAAACAACACACCCAGCGAGATTTAAGCCCAGGAAGAGTCCCTTACTTGCCTCTCGAAGGCGACCGGTCTAGCATAAGCAGGTTGTCGTTCGGGAATCAAATTTGGATCGCGTGACTCTGATCTCTGAACTATTCTGCTTTCCGTACCGGTAGGATCACTCCTTCCGGTTCGGCGTTTCCGCCGTCCGGTACCGCCGTCGAACCGTGCGGTTGCGTCGGCAGCGAGGAGTACTATAGCCAGACCAGACAGCCTCCTGTCAAACGACTTTCGCGCGACCTGCATCACATCTATGTTCCCAGGGTGTCAGGTCTGTTCTCCCCGCTCCGACGCCTCGCTTCACCACTGCTCCGCTCGGCATCGCGGGGCGCCGAACCACGCAGCCCCTCAGGAGGCGCGGGAGGCCTGGTAGGCGGCGCCCACGATGCCGGCCGTGTTGAGCAGCTGAGCCGGGACGATCGGGGTCTTGAGGTCGAGCAGCGGCAGGTACTTCTCGTGCTTGCGGGAGACTCCACCACCGACGACGAACAAGTCCGGGGAGAAGAGCATCTCCACGTGGGAGTAGTAGCGCTGGAGACGCTTGGCCCACTTCTTCCAGGACAGCTCCTGTACGGTGCGCTGCCCGGCGGAAGCCCGGCTCTCGGCGTCGTAGCCGTCAATCTCCAGGTGCCCGAGCTCGGTGTTGGGGACCAGGGTTCCGTCAACGATGACGGCCGAGCCGATCCCGGTGCCCAGGGTGGTGACGATGATGGTCCCGGGCACATCTTTGGCGGCACCGAAGGCGACCTCCGCCAGGCCTGCGGCGTCGGCATCGTTGAGTCCGGTCACCGGCCGGCCCAGGTGCTCGCGCATGAGCTCGGTGAGATTGACGCCCGTCCAGGACTTGTCGAGATTGGCGATGAAGGGGACGGTGCCGTGCACGATCGGAGCGGGCAGGGCCACGCCAACCGGAACGTCGTCACCCACCTCGAGCTGTTCGAGGAGCTCGCGGCAGACCTCGGCGACGGCCGCGGGAGTGGACTCCTCAGGGGTGTCGATGCGGACGCGCTCACCAATGAACGTGCCCGTGGCCAGGTCGACCAGTGCGCTCTTGACGCCCGATCCGCCGATGTCGATCCCGCATGCCACGGAAACTGCTGGTGCTGTCGAAGTCATGAGGTCCTCCTGGTACTACGCGTCCTCGCGGCCGCTGCCCAGCCTAGTGCAGGGACGGCGACCGCGAGGACGGTCGGAGGAACCGATGGCGGCCACAGGCCGCAGCAGCAGTGCTCAGTCGCGAGAGCTCTCCTGGCGGGCGCCCCGGTAGAGGTACCACAGCGTGCCGACGAACAGCACCACACCCACCCAGGGAGCGATGCCGGCGAAGCCCTCGGGCATGATGGCCAGCGGGTCCGCCTTGCCGCCGAAGGCCACGACGATCCCGGCGTAGACCACCCCGGCGAGGCTCTCGCCGACGATGAGGCCGGTCGCCATGAGCGTGCCCATACGCTTGGCCCGCTCCGGGTTGGTGGTGCGCTCGGCCCAGCGGTCGTAGAGGTGACCGAGAGCGGCACCGATCGGGATCATGACGGTGACGGCTGTGGGCAGGTACATGCCCATGCCGACGGCGAGCGGCGGCAGGGAGTACTTGCTGGTGCGGCGCAGGATCTCGTCGATGGCGATGACGACGGCGCCAATGAGGGCGCCCAGCCCCAGCAAGCTCCAGTTGAGGTCCCCGCCGAGGACGCCCTGAACCAGGTGCTTGATGAGGTTCGCCTGGGGCGCGGCCAGAGCGTCGTTGCCGGCGCCGGGGGCACCGGCGAAGCCGAAGGCCCTCTGCATGAGGCTGAGCACCGGAGGGATGACGATGGCGCCGAAGACGACACCGATGACGAGCGCCACCTGCTGCTTCCACGGGGTGGAGTCGACGAGCTGGCCGGTCTTGAGGTCCTGGAGGTTGTCGTTCGAGATGGTGGCCACGCCGAAGACGACCGCGGTGACGAACAGGGTGTAGGCCACCAGGGTGCGGACGTCGTCGGGCGAGGAGGTCGTGGCGATGGTGCGAACCAGCGCGGCCGCGGTCACCGCCACGAGGATGCCGACGCCGGAGATCGGCGAGTTGGAGGAGCCGATGAGGCCGGCCATGTAGCCGCAGACCGAGGCGACGACCAGGCCGGTCAGCAGGATGAAGAGGATGGAGACGATGATGAGGCCCGTGGCGTGGTGAGCCATGGAGGTCCCGTGCAGGAACAGCCACAGGAGCACACCGATGGGCAGCATGGAGCCGACGGTGACACCGATGACCGTCTTCATCGACAGGTCTCGCTCGGTCAGGGGGATCTCCTCACCGGCGTCACGCTTGGCGCTGGAGGCCAGGGACTCGCGGATACCGGTGACGATGGGACCGAGGATCTTCAGGAAGGTCCAGATGGCGGCGATGGCGATGGCGCCGGCACCGACGATCCGCACCTCACTGGCGAAGGTGGCGCCCACGAAGTCGGCGAGGTCCTTGTCGGCGACCGCCGTGCCCCAGGTGCGCATCGGGAGCAGCACCCCGTAGGAGATGAGCAGGCCGACGATCATGGCGATGCCGACGCCGACGCCGACCAGGTGGCCCACGCCGGCCAGCGCCAGGGACAGGGAGGTGCCCATCATCGTGGCGCCGGCACCGACCCGGAAGACCCCCGAGATGTCGACGCTGATGGCCTTGAGGGCGTTGAGGAAGTACAGGGCCGCCGAGGCGATGGAGCCCCGCACGATGACACCCAGTCCACGGCTGGACTCCTCGGCCCCTTCGCTGGTGTCGCCCACACGCAGGACCTCGGCGCCGGCCACGCCCTCGGGGTAGGGCAGGTCGGAGTTGGTCACAAGCGCGCGCCGCAGCGGGATGGAGTAGGTGACGCCGAGGATGCCGCCCAGGATGATGACCAGGACGGTCTGGAGGTAGGGGAATCCGGTCCACCAGCCCACGATGATGAGCCCGGGCAGCACGAAGATGATGGCGGACAGCGTCCCGGCCGCCGAGGCAATCGTCTGGACGATGTTGTTCTCCTGGATCGTGTGATCGGAGAAGCGGCGCAGGATCGCCATGGAGATGACGGCGGCCGGGATCGAGGTGGCGAAGGTGAGTCCCACCTTGAGGCCGAGGTAGACGTTCGCCGCGGTGAAGATGAGCGTGATGATGCCGCCGATGATGATGCCGCGAGCAGTCAGCTCCTTGACCGGGCCGGAGCCGGCACTGGACGGCTTCGCCGCAGTGGAGCCGCGTGAGGTTGTTGTGGACATGGTGAGATCTCTCGATGTCGGGATGATTCCGGGGCGAGAGTAGCACCGTGTCCGAAAACGATCGTTAACAGCTCATTCGATGCACAACGGATCAGGGCGGCCGTCGTCACCCTCAACACTTCGACCGAATCTTCAGAATCGACGCGGCTCCGGGTCTTTTCTGAAGATTCGGTCGAAGTGTTAGTGGGGCACGGGTCGAAGTAAGCGAAGTAGGACGTGAGCAGCGGGCGCGATCGCCTCACTGCGAGGTCACCTCGACCTGCTGGCGCGTGTTCCACCCCATCTTGGCGCTGGTGACCATCCCCCAGACGCGCAGGGGACGCAGGATCAGTGCGGACCACAGCGTCGCCACCGGGGACAAGAGGAGGCTGGCGTACCTCTGGGGGCCGGTGGTGTCCGAGCGCCACACGGAGATGTACCGCGAGCCCTGCGCCAGCCCGATCGCCAAAGGCACCAGCACCACCGTCGGCGGCACACCGCCGCCCAGGACGAGCGGACGCCACAGCAGCAGGTAGACGAAGACCGAGATCACCAGCCAGATCTGCATCCACCCAGTGGCCTGGCGCCACCAGCCCCACGAGAGAACCGGCAGAAGCGAATGCGCCAGAGCCCGCGGATGAAGGAGCCGCGGAACCAGCGCTCCTGCTGGCGGTAGTGGTGGCTCCAGCGATCGGGCATCCATGCGAAGGCGAAGGCCGAGGGCTGCTGGACGGTCCTGCCGTGCAGCAGGGCGAAGAGGGTCAGCATGGAGTCGTCGGAGAACTCCACATGCCGCCCCAGGTAGCTCTCGCTCAGGTAGGTGTCGATGTTCTCGGCCAGGATGGAGCACCGGTAGGCGGCCAGGCCGCCGGAGTTGACCATGACCGAGCCGAGCTGCGACATGAAGGAGCGGTCGATGAGCTGCTGGCCGACGAAGATCACGTCGGTGACCCGGGCGAGCAGGTTCTCCCGGTTGTTGATCGCCAGGATGACACCGGCGACCGACATGACCCGGGGGTCGCTGAAGGGCTGGACGATCTCATGGAGGGCCTCGGCGTCGAGCATGGAGTCGGAGTCGACGGTCACGAACAGGTCGGCGTCACGGATCTTCCTGAAACCGTGCACCTGCGCGTGACGCTTGCCCTCATTGGGGGTGCGCTGCCAGCTGGCGTAGATGCCGGCCAGCGCCGCCTGCCGGATGAACCAGTCCCGCTCTGCCACATAGGCGCCCTGGGTGGAGCCGTCGTCGACGACGTGGATCTCGGCCGGCGGCGAGCTCTGGTGCAGCAGGGCGGAGAGCATCCGCACCACGACGTCGGGATCCTCGTTGTAGAGCGGCACGAGCACGGCGACCCGATGCGCCTCGCCGCGGCCGATGACGCGCCCCTCGAAACCGGCCACCACGAGCTGCACGGCCACGATCACGAAGAGGACATCGAAGGTCCACACGATCCACGTGTCCAGGACGTGGTGCCGGCTGACCAGCACCCGCCAGCAGAGCCACCCCACCACACCAAGGGCCACGACGACGGCGGGCAGGGGCCCACCGGCCCGCATGAGCGCCCGGGGCAGCCCGGTGGCGTCGGCCGATCGCTGAGCCTCATCCGGCGTCGTCACCGGGGTGCGCACCGTGACCACCCTGCCGCGCCCCGTACCCCGCCCCTCGCCGTACCCCTCTCTGTGAACCACCCGGACCGCCCGGAGCCGTGTCCCGCGCTTGAACAGCAGCTTGACCGCGAAACAGGCCACCAGGATGACCAGGCAGACCAGCAGCACGAGCGGGCCGAAGGACCAGGTCATAGCGTCAGTCTTTCCGTGTCGGGGTGCCGGTTCCGCTCCAGGAGGCGACGGCGCCTCAGGCCAGGGCGGGCGACTGGCTGCGCATGACCTCGGGAACCGTTTTGACGGGCAGGCCGGAGTCCGCCACTCGCCTCATGAAGCGCTCGAAGCTGTCCGCCTGATCGACTCGGGGGCGCCGTCGGTCTGCTCGTCGATGCGGTGGAAGACCATGTGGGTCCAGCAGCGGTGCTCCCGGCAGCGGGCCAGCGCCTTCTCGACCTGGGACTCGGTGGTGTAGGAGCCGCAGTAGAAGACGCGCAGCCGGAACGGGTCCCCCGGTGCGAGGGTCTCCGGGGCGTTCTCGATGGTGCGCATCGAGGTGAAGTAGTCCTGGGAGGTGCGCAGCACGAGGTCGTTGTACCGCCCCATGGGCAGGGCGAAGTGGGCAGCGCCCTCGGGGTAGCCGTGCTCGAGGAGGAAGGATCTGATCGTCTCGAACTCCTGGCGCACCCCCGCCTCGTCGAGGGTGGTGAGATCGGTGGAGGCGTGGGCAGCGATATCCCAGCCGTGACGCTCGCGCATCTCGGCGAGCTGGGCGGTGCTCATGCGGCCGGGCAGTCCGACCTTGTCAGCGATGACGTAGGAGGTCGCCGCGCCGATGCCGCAGTCCTGCATGATCGCCCGGGCCGTCTTGTAGTCGCTGTCGTAGCCGTCGTCGAAGGAGATGGAGACGATGCCGCTGGCGGCCGAGGGCAGGGTGGCCAGGTAGCCGAGCCACAGGCGACTCGGCGCCGAGTCGGAGGAGGGCACGACCTTCAGGCGCACTCGCGTCACCCGGTCCAGCCGGGGGTGTCCGACGACGGAGCGCTCGGCAGCACGGTTGACGGTCACCCGGCACCAGCTTCCGGTGCGCAGCGTGCGCATGTCGGGAGCCACGTCCAGGCGCAGGCAGTCCTCACCCTCTCCGCCGAGCTCGAGCTGGATGCTCTCGATCTGCCGGTAGTCCTCGGCGCGCAGCCACAGGTCCCACTGGCAGTCGGTCATGTCGATGCCCGGCAGGGTCAGGTCCGCACTGGTGGGGCGGCGGGAGTCACCGGTGGTGGCGATCTCCAGCGACTGGGTCCCGTGGGAGTGGGTGGAGGTGTCGGGACGGATGGAGCCATCCCGGGAGGAGAGGGTCCAGGCGCGCGGGTCCTGCATATCCGATAGCACCTGCGAGGGCGCCGCGGGAGGGCCGGCAGCAGGGGCCGGGGAGGCGTGAGCCGCCGTCTGCAGCTCAGGTAGAAGAGTGCTCGAGGCGGCTAGGGCGAGACCGCCCATGAGAAAGCTGCGACGCCTCATCCGTTCATGCTGCGGCAAGGTTCTTCTCCAGTTAACAGTCTACTCGGTTGGTTTCCTCTCTAGGATACGCACGAGATCGCTGTCACCGCAGACAAAGTCGAGAAGACCCCTCCCCAAGTGGCTGCCACATTGTGCTACCTGCCCTCCAAGTCCCCACAGATCCGCGCAAACCCGCGCATCTCCGCCAACCAGCACCAACCCAGAGTGATGGAGATCGCCTCTGCGCCGCCAACCACAAAAGAGGTCTGTCCCGCCAGTTTCCTGAAGGGACAGACCTCTCATGTGGTGGACCTAGCGGGAGACTTGTCGAAACTTGCCCCGCCGGTGATTCAGATGGTGCGCGTACACCAGTCGATCCGTGCTCAACGGCACGGACCACACCGCCGGAGACGCCAACCACGGCAGACACCGCGGGGCATCCGAAGACCTTCTTCAACGAGCGGAAGCCGCCTACGCTGCTGGCGGGTCCTTCAAAGCCGCGGCCCGACAGGTTGGCCTTGGACACGAGCGACTCGCTCGCCTCCTGCGAGAACGCGGTGTCATCCTCCGCAACCACTCACCATAGACCAGCGAGATTCGGCTGATGCGTGCCATGTATGAGCAAGGGGCTTCACTGGAACGCGTGGGCGACAGGTTCGGTTACACGGCGGGAACAGTCCGCACACGCTTGATCATCGCCGGTATCATGATGCGCGACACGCACGGCCGTGGAACAGTCCTGAAGGCGCAGCAGGACCATCGTTGACGAGCAACGTACACCGAGACACGTGACGCCTTGCCAGCTTCAACCTCACGGCCCAGGCGAGAGCGTGGCTGTCGTCCCGTGAACCTCGTCGCCAGATAGAAACACACCCCAGTGGGTGAGCTTTGGCCTCCTCACGCAACTCACGGAGGCGGTACGCAAGCAGCTCAGCAAGCATGCGTTCATTCGTCTTGGCGGCGAAGGAAACCTGGGAGGCGCAGAGAAGTGCGGCAGGGGTACGGTTAGCGGCGTCGCTTCTGCTGGACACGGAGATCGCGCCAGTCGTGAATGGGGCCGGTGATCGTGTCGAGCTGCTGAGTGTCGGGATTCCATCGGATCGCGGTTCCCGGGGCGAGGGCCTGTTCGAGGACGTGGGTGATGTGGGCCAACAGATGCCAGTCGACATCCCCGCGGCGTTGGAGGTGATGGCGCCATTCGATCGGTTGTGTAACGATCATCGGTCGGCGCAACCAGCGGGTCTGGATCGTCGCTATCTGAATCTCCCCGGCTCTGCAGGTCGAGTCACACATATGGCAGAACCAGCCGTAGGGCGCCCGGATCGCCCACGGCAGCGGAACGGTGCCGGTGGCGCTTCGGAGAAGCACGGCGGGATCATCTGGCCACAGCGGGGAGACCTCTGTACGCGCCGGTCGAGCAGGTCGCGGTGGGGTGGGGAGCCACTTTTCGAGTTCGCGGATTCCAGGCCGGGGTGCATACCAGCGGCGTGCCTGCGGATCCCAGCGGGCACCAGCAGCTTTGGCCTGGTCCTTCTCACGGTAGGCGACATCGAGCCAGATGCGTTGCATGATCACTACCCCTATCCCCTCTTCACCGCTGAGCCTGATGACTCCAGCGTACGTCGGTCACGAGGTCACGGCGACTCTCCGACCAGACTCATGAAGGATGCCCGCGTAAGAGGCTCGGTGCCTTATGTAGGGCTGCCCGCGAAGCTCGTGGACCGTGGTGGGCATGGGAAGTGGGTTGTCGATGCAGGCCAGGGCCGAGATCACGGGAAAGTACGCCAGGGTGTACACCAGGGCGTCGAAGAAGGACAAGGGACGGATCCTTGATGAGGTCTGCGCAGTCACTGGCTGGAGTCGGGACAACGCGCGCCGACGCCTGGTGGCCGCAGCCAAGCGCCCACCGGGTCGCCGAAAGTCGGCGGAGCGCAGGGCTAGAGCCCGCAGGTACTCCTACGACGCCTTGAAGGTGCTCCAGCGAGTGTGGGCCGCCAGCGGCGGGCAGTGCGGCAAGTACCTCAAGGAGTCCATGCCGCTGCTGCTGGACCTGCTGGAGGCGAGCGGTGAGCTCGACGACGAGCCGCGCTACACCCCAGCCGTCAGAGACGAGCTGGTGGCCATGAGCGCGGCGACCATTGACCGCTACCTCGCCCCGGTGCGGGCTACCGAGCAGCTGCGGGGCAAGTCGACGACCAAGGCCGGTCCGTTGCTGCGCAGCTCCATCAAGATCCGCAAGGCCGGCGGGCGAGATCGAGGCTGAGCCTGGGTTCTTCGAGGTCGACACCGTCGCCCACTGCAGGCCGACCCTCAAAGGAGAGTTCACCCGGACTGTGAACATGACAGACGTGCTCACGGGGTGGACCTTCACTCGCTCAATCCGAAACAACGCTGAGAAGCACATCATCTCCGCCCTGGACGCCGCCGTGGGATGCGTCCCGTTCCCCGTTTTGGGCATGGACTTCGATAACGGCTCAGAGTTCATCAACCACAGCGTGGTGCGCTGGGCCGGGGACTTGAACATCTACTTCACCCGCTCACGCCCCTACAGGAAGAACGACCAGGCCACCATCGAGTCGAAGAACAACCACCTGGTGCGCCGTTACGCCTTCTACTACCGCTACGACACCAGCGAGGAGCGCGAGGTCCTGGGCCGTCTCTGGGAGCAGGTCAACGTCAAGCTCAACTCCCCTAGACCCCCACCCGCAAGCCCATCGGATGGGGCACCGATAAGGCCGGCAGGCGCAAGCGCCTCTACGACGCTCCTCGTACCCCATTGGACCGGCTGCTGGACACCAGCGCCCTGACCAAGGCCCAGAAGGCTGACCTGGTCTCGTACCGCAACCAGCTCAACCCCGCCTCTATCACCCGCCGCATCATCGAGCTCCAGAACGTTCTCATCCGCCTGGCCAAGGACAAGACCGACCAGCTCTACCTTGCCCAGATCCCAAGCATCCTGCCCGACGTCCACAAAGGCGTACGAGTCAGGAAAGCCTCCTAACCACCCCTCAACCTGGCGGGCATTCCTACATGAGGCACCGAAGACACTTCGCGGGCACCTTGACATGAGGCACCCCGGGACGGCGTCGTCTTATCGAGGGAACCAACTCGGCACCCCTGAGCTCACGCGGGAAGCGGAAGAGGTCTGTCCCGCCAGTTTCCTGGCGGGACAGACCTCTGAGGTGGTGGAGCTAGGGGGATTCGAACCCCCGACCTTCTCATTGCGAACGAGACGCGCTACCAACTGCGCCATAGCCCCAAGTGCGGACCGATCCTAGCATCGCCGCCGGGACTCCTGGCAAGTTCGGTGGCGGTGAGCCCGCCCACCGCACCTGGGTCGCCCGGCGACGTGCCGCGGGAGCCGGCGCTACTCGCCGGCTGCGCGGCGCCCCTCGAGGATGGCATCGAGGTCGATGGGATGGAAGAGCTCCTCCTCATCCTCCACGGGAGCCGGGATGTAGGCGCGGGCCGACTGCGGGCGCGCGGGCACCGGTGCGGAGGTGCCCGGGTCGACCACCGGGTCGGCGTAGGAGCGCCGGGGTGCGCGGGCCGCCAGCGTGTAGGTCGGGGCGGGGACGTGGACCGGTCGCCAGCCCTGGGGCGGGGTCGACGTCGTCGCCTCCTCCTTGACGACTCCCTCCGCCGCAGCCGGGGCAGCGGCGGGGGCCTGCGGGCGGGCGGCCGGGCGTGCCGGCTCGGAGGCAGTCTGGGGGTGTGGGCTGGGCGGAGGCCGTGGCGGTGCGCCGGGCCGGCTCGGCGGCGACCTGCGGGGAGGGGGCCGCCGCGGCGCGCTCCTGAGCCTCCTGCTCAATGGCGGTCGCCTCGGCGAAGAGCTTGCCCCAACCGGGCAGGCCGCGGGAGGCCGAGGCAGGCAGGGAGGCGACGAAGTCCTTGGTGCGCGGTGAGCTCTCCTCGTCGCCGTCGCGGGAGACCGCCTCGCGCACGCCCATGTCCCGGGTGACCCGGCCGGCGTGGCGGGAGGGCACGTAGACCGAGGCGCGGCGGGCCGCCTCGCGCTCGGCGGCCACTGCTGCGGCGGTCTCGTCATCGAGGTCGGCGTCGAGCTCGGCCAGGCGCTCCTCCTCAGAGTCGACGGCTCGGGAGGGACGGACGGCAGCGGTGCCGGTGGCCTCGGCGGGGCTGCTGGCGGCGGTCTCAGCGGACACCGCGGACACCGCGGACGCAGAGCGCACGGCCGACCGCTGGGCGCCCTCGCGGGCGAGGCGCTCGATGAAGGAGTCCTGCGCGCCTGAGTCGCCGGCCGCCTCGACCGACTCAGCCGACACGGCCGGCGAGGCGGCGCTGGCGCTGACAGCACTGACCGCACCGCTGGAGGCGCTGCGAGGGCCGTCGACGACGGAGCGGGGCGCGGCCACGACCGAGGCCGAGGAGCGCCGGCCGGTCAGGGTCACCAGGGTCTGCTCGAGCTCGGCGATGCGGCGGCGCTCACGGCGGTCCGCCGCGGCCGAGGCCAGAGCGGCGCGGCGCCCGGCCACCATCGAGGCTCCCAGCAGGGCGGAGGGCAGCAGGGCGGGCCACCACGGCAGCGCGGTCACCAGGCCCAGCACCCACGCGCCGAGCGAGACTCCAAGCAGGACGCTGGCGACGATCCCGCGGTGCGAGGCGGCGACCCGACGGCGCTCACGCCCCTGGGCGTGAACCTGGCGGGCACGGTCGAGCTCACGCTCGGTACGCAGGGCGCGCACATTCCTCACGGCGGGCCTGTTCATCACCCTCACCTCCGGTCGACGTCGAAAGATCTCCGCATGCCCACTGTTCGCGCAGGTGTCGTCGCGTTCGACGGCGGCCGCACCCGTGGCCAGGACCCGCAGCTCAGCCGAGTAGCGGTCCTGGACGTTGGAGCGGCGAGCCATCTCGCGGCGCCCCACTAAAAGCGGAAGGAGGTACACGGAGAGAACCGTGATGAGGGCGATGACTGCCCAGATCTCGATTCCCACACCGCAACCGTAAGTGCGCCCACCCTCGTCCCCGCGCAGGAACACTCCGACTTTCCTTCGAAATACCTGGGATTCACGATGTCACACCGTCAGCATGACACCTCTGTCACCACATGAGTCACACCCGCTTCTTCCGCCTCCCTGACCACGCCGTGACCGACCGGCAGACAGCCTGCGTGAACGCGCCCTCAGCACCCCCGTCACTCCCCCGCGAGCGCCCCACGCCGCCCGGCACGATCGCCGTGAAAAACGGTCACCCGCGCGCGAGTCGCTGCTCGAATCCGGCACCTTCGGGCCCGTGGACCTCCTCGGCGAGGGCTGCAAAGGAGACATGGTCGGCCCAGGCGCCGTTGATGTGCATGTAGCCGCGGCGCAGCCCCTCCTCGCGCAGCCCGAGACCGCGGCACAGGGCCAGGCTGCGTTCATTGTCGGGGCGCACGTTGATCTCCACGCGGTGCAGCCCCACCGGCCCCAGCAGGTGGTCCAGGACGAGGGCCACCGCCAGGCGCATGATCCCGCGTCCCTGCCAGGGCGAGCCGATCCAGTAGCCGACCTGGGCGCTGCGCGTGGCCCCCCAGATGATCGGGTCGACGGCGATCTGCCCGGCGAAGGCGCCGTCGACCTCGACGACGAAGGGCATTGCCTCGGCGAGCCTGGCTCGGCGCGTCTGGCGGCGCAGGAAGACGGGGAAGGTGCTCAGCGTCTCCCCGCCGCCGGCGGGCAGGGTGGCCTCCCAGGGGGCGAGCCGGTCGTTGTCCGCCAGTCGCAGCGCCTTCCAGGGCTTCTCATCCTCGGCCCGCAGCTCACGCACGACGACCCGGGGGCGCCCGGGCGACCCCGCGGCGCCGGACGCCCGCCCCTCCTGGGCGGCTTCGGGCTCGAGGCGCACCGGCCAGGTGAAGCGCGCCGGCGTCCCGGCCCCGAGCAGCAGGCCGGCGACGGCCCGCCGCAGCTCCCCGCCGAGGGAGTCGGCTGGCATCGTCGGGGCAGGGTCGGACATCAGGCGTCCAGCAGAAGGCAGTGGAGGGTGTCGCCGGCCACCACGGTGCTCGTGTCCTCGGGCACGACGGCGATGGCGTTGGCCTCGGACAGGCCGTGCAGTCGGACCGTGCCCGGCGGCGTCGTCGGCTCGGCGCGGTATCCGCGGGAGGGCGAGCCGCTGACGTGCACGGGGACGAACTCGCGTTTGCCGCTCGGGGAGTGCCAGCCCTCGGAGATGGTGGCCGCCAGGCTGGAGCGGTGCAGGGAGGTGCGTCCGGCGATCTGGCGCAGGACTGGGCGCACGAAGGTCTCGAAGGCGATTTGGGCGCTGACCGGGTCGCCGGGCAGGCAGAAGATCGGGGTGCCCTCGACCGTGCCGACGCCGAGCTGGCGGCCCGGGGACATGGCGACGGCGTCGAAGCGCACCGAGCCCAGGGGGGCCAGGACGTCTTTGACGGTGTCCCCCTGACCGACGCTCAGCCCCCCGGTGGTGATGAGGACGTCGGCGCGCACGAGCTGGTCCTCGATGGTGTCGGCCAGGGCGCGCAGCTCGTCGGGGACGGCGGCCACCCGGAAGGCCTGGCCACCGGCGTCGGTGACGGCGCAGGCCAGGGCGTGGCCGTTGGCGTCGAAGACGTCCCCGGCCTCGCGGGACTGGCCGGGTTCGACCAGCTCGTCCCCGATGGAGACCACGACGACGCGCGGGGCGGGGCGCACGCGCACCCGGTGCATCCCGAGGCCCGCCAGGAGGGCCACATGGCGGGCGCTGATGCGCGAGCCCCGGGTGAGGACGGTCGTTCCGGACTTCACGTCCTCGGCGCGGAGACGGACGTTGTCGCCGGCCGCGACGGCGTGGTGGATGGTGACCCGGGACTCACCGCGGTCGGTGTCGGCCCAAGGGATGACGGCATCGGCTCCCAGCGGCATGGGGGCGCCGGAGTCGATGAGGACGGCGGCCCCGGAGACGAGGTGGCAGGGGCGCATGTCACCAGCGCGCACCGCATCGACGACGTCGAGCACGAGCGGGTTGTTGCGATCGGCCTCGGCGACATCCTTGGCGATGACCGCATAGCCGTCCTGTCCGGCCAGGTCCACGGCCGGCAGGTCGATTCCGGAGACGACGTCCTGGGCCAGGACGCATCCGACGGCGTCGGGCAGGACCACGTCGAGGGGCGCTGCCGCCTGGGCGATCTCCAGGCAGGCGGCCAGGTGCTCGGCCACTGTTCTCATGACACTCAGGTTACCGTCAGGTTGACGACACGCGCCGTGCCCCGCCGGGACGAACGATTCAGGTGCAAGGTGTCATCACCTGCGAGGATGGGGCCATGACGACCGGCGCGCTGGACCTTCCCGATACGAGCCGACTCGAGGACGACGATGCCAAGGACGAGCTGCGCAAGGTGCTGCGGGCGCACCGTCGCGCCCATCACCACCACCCGGCCCAGGGACACACGGCGGCCTGCGAGGCCCTGACCGAGCACGCCCTGGAGGCGGTGGCCGGCGCGCAGAAGGTGGCGGCCTTCGTGTCGGTGGGGGCCGAGCCCTGTACCCGGCTACTGCTGGAGCGGCTTCACGAGGGCGGCGTCCAGGTCCTACTGCCGGTGCTCGGCCCTCGCCTGGCGCGCTGCTGGGGACTGTTCCAGGGCGGTGCGGACCTGGCGGAGCGGGCCCCGAGGCGCCCCCCGGAGCCCAGTGGCCCCAGCCTGCCGGCCGAGGCGGTCGGCCAGGTCGACGCCCTCATCATTCCGGCACTGGCCGTGGACAGCGCCGGGCGCCGCCTGGGACAGGGCGGCGGCTGGTACGACCGGATGCTGCCGCTGCGCTCCCCGGAGGCCCACACCTTCGCCATCCTCCACCCCGAGGAGCTGGTGCCCGGGCCGCTGCCGATGGAGGAGCATGACGAGCCCGTGGACGCCGTCATCACGGCCCAGGAGTGGTTCCTGCTGGCTGCCGGCTCGCCGGCGCACGCCATGTCACCGGAGTCCTGAGCCCACCGACGACGCCGACCTCCGGGGGCCACAGGCTCACCGGAGGCGACCCCTGTCCACAGCGCCGAGGAGCGGGCGTGCCAGGCCGCCGCCGGCCGCCGACCCTGGTGGCATGAGAGCTCGCCATAGACTGCCCCGTCGCCCCTCCCTCAGCACCTCGCGGGAGCCTCACGATCCCCGAGGAGGGTCGTCTCACTCCTTCGCACCCGACTCCCGTCCGGCCCGTCCAGGCAGGCCGGCCAGGTGGGTCGGGGGCCGCCCCCTCGCTCCTGCTGTGGCGACATCGCCACCTCGTGGTGGCCCTCTGCCTGGGAACCGCGGTCCTGGTGGCCCTCAGCGTGCTGCGACCCGGCCCCCAACGCGGGCAGCAGGTTCTTGTCGCCTCGCGCACGATCAGTGCCGGGGCGCTTCTCACCGACCGGGACGTCTCGATCAGCACACTTCCGACCGGAGCTCTCCCCCAGTCCCCGTTGACCTCCACGGAGCAGGCGGTGGGAAGCCGGGCGGCCATCTCCCTGGAGAAGGGCACGGTACTGACGGCCTCGATGACCAGCGGAGGCCTGACCCAGCAGCTGGGAGACGACGAGCGACTGGTCCAGGTGGCCATCGACGTCGGCGCCGAGCTGGCCCGCCCCGGCGCACGGGTGGACATCATCGGACAGGCCTCCGAAGGATGGACACCGCCGGGGCAGAACGACGCCTCTCAGGGCGGGACGACGCAGAGTCCCGGAGAGCAGTCCGAGTCCCCCACCGCACCGAAAGACCCGGGGAACACCTCGACAACGAGTCCCACGGGAAGCCCCGACGCGCGCTTTCTTCGCCAACCGACCAGGAATCACCAGGATTTCAAGAGTCTTCTCTGAGCATTTCCCAAGGAATACCGGTAGCACCTTTTGGAACACACAGCACAGTTCTCTGCTCCGGAGCGCGAGTAGTGATGATTCAACAGGTCGGAGAGGGTGGACAATGGACAGGAAACAAGAAAGTAACACTTATCACACTGGCTATTCCTGCAAGTAGCGCTACTCTGGTAGTTGGCGCGGCAACGAATAGCACGCTCGGCATTGCGCTGAGCCCGTAATGCCGCTGCGACGTCTTACGCGAACGATAAGACACTCTCACGTCCAGCCCCCGATGGCGCACCCCCGGCAGACGTCTGCCCGCGCCGCTAGAAAGGATCGCCATGATTAAGGGATTCAAGGAGTTCATTGCCCAGGGCAACGCCCTCGAGCTCGCCGTCGCCGTCATCATCGGTGGCACCTTCAAGCCGATCGTCGACTCGATCACCACCGTCATCATGACCATCCTCGGTCAGATCATCGGCCAGCCGAACTTCGATTCCGTCGGTCAGTTCAAGATCTTCGCGAGTGCCGATAAGTTCGTTCAGCCCGGCACGATCATTACCGCCGTGGTGAACTTCCTGCTCGTGGCCGCCGCGGTCTACTTCGCCATTGTCCTGCCGATGAACAAGGTCAAGGAGCGCATCGCCAAGCAGAAGGCCGCCGAGGAGGCCGCCGAGGTCTCCGACGTCGAGCTGCTCACCGAGATCCGCGACCTGCTCGCCGCCAAGCGCTGAGCCCAAGAGCGACCTCATCATCGCCTCATCGCAGGGCCCCGCCGATCCTCATGATCGGCGGGGCCTTCCGCTCTCCTGCACCGCAGCGTCATGCGCTGCTCATGGCTGCTGGAGCTTTCGGGTGTCACGACATCCGGGGCAGAGGCCGGACGCTCGTTCCTGAGATCGCTTGCTCACCTCAGCCCGAGCGGACGTGTTCGTTCATCGATACTTCGGTGGTGTTCTGCGTGTACTGCACGAGGGTGGGGTGCTACTGGAGGAGGGTGGGGGGGCACTTTGGGTAGGGTGGGGCCTTCGTGCAGTAGGCACAACCCTTGGCCAGTGGATCCCGACCCTCGTGGAGCAGGCCGACCCGAGGCGAGACTCAAAGCGGGGCCGGAGTCAAACCATGACCACCGGGCCCCTGCGCAGATGGCGGGCAGGGGACGGTGGGGAGGACCTGTGACGGAGGTGCCGGGCCGTGCCGCAAGAACCCCGGGCTCACTCCTGCGCGGCCTGGTGTCCACAGTGCTGACATTGACGAGCCTGGCGTTGAAGCGCCCAGCGGGGATCGTTGGAATACTGCGGTTTCTCTCCGGCGTGCAGCGCCGGTACGGGGTTAATGTCAGTGCTGTGGACACCAGCGGCCCTCCAGACTTCTTCCCCTCGCCCCATCCTCGCCTCCAGGACCACCAGCCCGCCCAGAGTTCCCGCCCGAGCGAGAGTCTCAGAAGTCATGACACTCAAATGTCTCAGAAGTGAGGAGACAGCACAGTACCTGACCCCTCGACCGCGAGACCTAAGGTACGAACGCGACAGCGGCCTATGCGACCGGCTCCTCGTCAGCGACGGGGTTGCCCACGCGCAGCATGAGGAGCAGCCCGGTCACCAGCACAGCAACGATCCCGCCATCGAAACGCCCAGTGAGAATCGTTGGAATGTTGCGGTTTGTCTTCGGCGTGCAGCGCCGGTGCAGGGTTGATGTCAGCACCATGGACGCCGGCGAGCCGACAGGCCTCCCCCACCGGCCCACCATCGCCTCCAGGACGATCAGCCCCAGTGCGGGGGGACGTCGCGCCGGAGGCGGGCGTCATTGGAGCCGGTGCCACCATGGGCGGGGGCGTCGAGGCCCTCTGCGGGGCCGCTGAGGGCGTCGTGCTCGTAGTCCGCCCTCGCCAGGTCCTCCGGGCTCTGACCGCGGGCCACACGCTCCTGGTCCCGGGGCGAGAGGGCCACCACTCGACGACGGCGCCGCGCACTCCCCCGCTCAGGCGTCACGCCTCTGTCTGCGGCAGGCTCCGCCTCCGCGGCCCGCGCACCGCCCGATCCACCGGTCACGACGGCGTCATTTACTGTGCGGTTCACGCCGTCACTCGCGGCATCGCTTGAGTCGCCATGGTCGTTCACTGCGTCATCCAGTACCGCTCGGGCGGCTTCAGCGGGTGCGCCGCACGGCGTTGGCCAGGACCGCGTCAATCCCCGAACCGCGGCGACGCAGAGCCAGTGCGCTTCTCAGCTCCTCGACCTCGCCGGCCTCGGAGCGATTGACGCCGTCGGAGCGGATCCAGGCCATGAGGTCATCGAGCTGGTCGTCGGAGTAGGCCTGCAGCGGCAGTCCCTGGGCGATGCGGGGGCGCTCGGTGCGCTCATGGGCCTCGGCGGTCTGCGGCTCGGGCGCCTCGGGGACGGCGCGCACTGAGTCGTCGACTCGCTCGGGCACGGCCTCCATGTCCGGGGCGGCCTCCCCCTGGCGCTCGACCAGGACGGCCAGGACGAGCTCCTCGACGGCCTTCGCCTCGGCCTCCGGGTCCACGAACACCCCGGCGGAGAAGGCCATGTGGACGCGCCACCCGCGCCGCTCAAGGCGTTCGACGCGGTGCCGGTCGCGCCGGCGCAGACTGGGCTCGCTGATGTAGTCGACGTCGTCGGTCAGGACCGCCACGAGCAGCTCATCGGGGTAGTCGGGGTGGCCGATGGCCAGCGGGATGCGTACGCCCCCGTCGGTCCCGTAGCGGGGCACGACCGACAAGCCCTTGCGCCACAGGTGCTCGGCCAGGTCCACCAGGAGCCGGTCGGGCACCTTGCCGGCGGAGTTGCCGGACTGGGAGGAGTCCTCGGCCCGGGCCAGGACCTCGCGCAGCAGGCGGGCCCCCGGGGCGCGCAGCCGATCGCGGTCGATATCTGCGGCCGCCAGGCAGGAGACCACCTGGGTGCTGCCCCGCGAGGCGCACAGGGCCTCGACGAGCCCCACCATGCCACTGTGGTCCGAGACGGGCCCGAAGTTGTGGATGGTGCGCCCGTGCGGGGTCTTGGCGTAGCCCACCGAGATGATGATGTGGTCGCGCTGCAGGGCACGGGCCTCGGCCAGCTCGACGACGGTGAAGGGCTCGGCCGCCCCGGGGGCGAAGAACTCCTCCAGCGCAGGGGCTCCGGCCGCCGCCCGGGTGATGGCCGAACGCAGGGCGTCGGCGTGCAGGCGGTTGAGGGCGATGACGGCCAGGGACTCCTCGGGCCGGGTCAGGGCCCGGTCGATGACCATGTCGACGACGCGGGAGACCTCGGCCTCCACTGTCTCGACCGCGGTCTGCCCGGGGGCCGGCATGCCGCGCCCGTCCACGAGCTCCAGGGTCAGGGAGGTGTCCCCCGGCGGGGAGGGCACGGCCTCGACGACCCCCTCGTAGCCGTTGGCCGCCAGGAAGGAGGCGATGCCGGCGTCGAGGCTGTTGCGGGCGGTCGGCAGGGTCCGCGAGGGCAGGAGCGGGCCGAGCTCGGCGGCCAAGCCGGTCGTGGCGCGCCGGGAGTCGCCGACGACAAGCACCTGCTCGGCGCGCACGAAGGCGGGCAGCACCTGCGGGACCGGCATGGGTGTGGAGGCATCCAGCACGGCCAGGTCCACCACCGCGGTGGGCGAGAAGATCTGGGGCACGAGCGTGGGCGGGACGATCCAGATCGGTCGGGCCAGCAGGGCCATGGGGTGGGCGTCGATGATCTCCCGCAGCGGGACGCCGTCCTCGCGGGCCAGGGCGATGTACAGCGCGCGGGCGTCGGCCTTGTCCTGCTCGACGGCGGCCCGCACTCGCCGGGCGCAGGCCTGGGCCACAGGACCGGACAGGGACCGGGTGTGGGCGGCGTCGAGCTCGCGCAGCGAGACGGCCATGTGGGACAGGGCGCGCGCGTCGAGACCACCGAGGTCGGGGTCGGCGGCGAGGGTCTGCGCCAGCAGGGAGGACCACCAGCAGTAGGTGAGCTCGGGCTCGAGCTGGTCGGCCTCGACGCCGCGGGCGGCCATATCGGCCACGAAGTCGTTCAACCCCAGGGTCTCGAGCTCGGTGCGGATGCGGTTGACCTCGGGGAGCTTCTGAGCGGTGAGGTCGTCGGCGGCCAGGGAACGCGCCAGCTCCAGGAGATCCTCCAGGGGCATCTCCATGAGCACCGGGGAGTCCTGGGCGCGTCCCAGCAGCGGCTGCACCTCGGCCACGGCGCCGCGGGCCCGGCCGGCAGTGCGCCGCATCTCGTCCAGGCCCTGGGGCAGGCGGGGCCAGCCACCGTCAGGGTCGTGGCGGCGCCACACCTCGCGGCGGCGCTGGACCTTGACCAGCTCGGCGTGCAGGTCGTCGACGACGCGGCCCGGACGCACCAGGTCATTGGCTTGCCGTGTGAAGCGCCGGCGCCGCGAGCCGTCCATGTGGATGCCCCGCTCGTCGCGCCAGCGCTTGGAGGCGGTGGCGATGACCATGTCGGCGGCGGAGCGCTCGAAGACCTCGGGCAGGAAGACGTCCAGGGACTCGCGCACGCCGTCGAACATGTCGAGCTGCTCGATCCACTGGCCCAGGTTGCGGGCCCGGCTCAGGCCGGTGGTGCGGGCGACCACGGCCGTGTGCTCCTGGATGGTGGGCAGCAGGTCGTTGGCCAGGGCGCGCAGGTGGACGAGCGCGTCGGTGGCCTCATCCATGTCCTCCACCGGGATCCCGTTCCAGGCGCTGGAGGAGACCTCCGGGGTGAACAGTCCCAGGGTGTGCCCACGGCGCAGGAGGGTCAGGGCCTGCTCCCGACCGTCCTCATCGAGGCGACCCAGGTGCTCGGCATCGATGCGGGCCCGGGTGGTCGCCCGGTCGCGACGGCTGGTGAGCTCGGCGAGCTTCTGCAGCGCCTCGTAGGCGGAGACCGACCAGGGCTCGCGGGGCCGGTGCAGGGCGCGCACGTAGCGGTCCAGGCGGGAGCGGACCGAGGTGAGGCGGTCGCGTGAGGCAATGATCCCGGCGACGTCGAGCTGGGGCGGCTGGACGCCCAGGCTCTCGCGGATGCCCTCGGAGGCGTGCTGGCGCCAGGCGGCGTCCTCGGTGAGGTCCAGGACCATGGAGCCCAGGCCCTCCTCACGCAGGGCGGCCGCGACGGCGTGCCCGTCGGCGCTGGTGGCGGGCACGTGCAGCACGGTTCGCCCCGAGGCGGCGGCGTCGGCGAAGACGGCGGCCAGGGTGCCGGCGACGTCGGAGCCGGGGGCGCGTCGATGAGGAAGCTCGCCCCGGTGCCCACCGCCTCGATGACGTCGAGCTGGGCGGGCTCCAGGTCTCCCACGCCGCGCTCAGCGCCGGGGACCCGGTCGGTGGGGACGGCGGGGGGGCAGATCGACGCTGAGGGCCTCGCGGGCGCCCTCGTCCCCGGCGATGGCGGCGACCAGGGCGGAGGTGCGCGAGCGCTCCAGGACGGCGTCGAAGTCCTCCACCAGGGCCTGGCCGGGGTGGACGAAGGCGCCGACGACGAGGCGCTCGTGAATCTCGAAGCCGGGCAGGAACTGCCGGCCGAGGGCACCGATGCGGGCCAGGGCCGCACGCGGCGTGAAGCCCGCCGAGGACAGGGCGGCGCGGGCGATGTCCCCGATGTCGGTGGTGCACTGGTAGCGGCGCAGGGCGCGGGTGAGGACCGGGTTGACCTCGATGGTGGGGTCCAGGGTGAGGGTGGCGTCCGCGGTGGCGGTGGTCAGGCGCACGGGGCGCAGCAGGACCGGGGCGTTGACCGTGCGCACGCGCGGGGCCGAGGGGGCCTCGGGGACGGTCAGTCCGGCGGCGGCCAGGGCGTTGCGGGCGGCGTGCTCGGCGGCGATGCGCTCGACGTGCGGGATCTGGGCGGTCAGGTCCGCCTCCGGTGAGGCTCCGTCGGTCGGGAGAAGGCCGTCCTCCTCGCCGTCCTCGGGGACCGTCTCGTTCCAGGTGGCCACCCCGATGGCCAGGTAGACCGGGGCGACGCCGAACTGGCGGGCCAGCACGTCGGTGCGCGCCGAGACCTCGCGCAGGGACTGGCGAGCCTCGCCCAGGGCGTTGCGCTCGCGCACGATGCTGGACAGGTTGGTGGGGCGGCCGGCGTAGAGCTGGGCCAGACCGGAGGGGTGGGCGGCAGTGAGGTCGACGACGCCGTCGAGCAGGGAGATGTCATCCAGGCTGGCCACGCCCCCCAGGTCCACGAGCTGGCTGCGCCAGGTGGACAGGGCCGTGTCAATGCGTTCGCGCCGCTCGACGTCCGCCGCGCTCAGCGGCGGTGCGGGCGCGGGGCGAGCAGGAGCGGGAGGCTCCGGTGCGGGGGCGGGCTCGGGCTGGCGCGGTGCGGCGGCCACAGCCCCCAGATCCGCGGCGAAACGCCGTCGGCTCGCGGTTTGATCCGAGCCGGTCGAGGATCGGGCACCCTTGCGTTCATCCTCCCGCGGAGCAGCATCGCGCCGTTTGCGGCCGAAGGAGAAGAACGAAGGCGTCATATGCTCAAGATATAGGCCGATCGACCCTTGGGCGTGGAGACGCACCGCGGCGTGGCACGCCCCATGGGCCGGCGCCGGCCGGCGCCCGCCAGCACCGGTATCTGTCGGCCGGCATCAGCCGACACGCAGTGCACCTGCCACCGGCGTGCAGGGACACCGGGTGGAATCGATCGGGTCCGTCGGGCGGCGAGGCCTGTCGAGCGGACCCGGTGGTGTCAGTGCCCTCGATTGGATTCGAACCAACGACACCCGCTTTAGGAGAGCGGTGCTCTATCCCCTGAGCTACGAGGGCCTGGGGGGAAGACTACCAGCGGATCGCCCCACCCATGACCACACGGGCCACGGGGTGGCGCCGCGGCGAGCGGAGGTGTGCTCGCCGCGGCGGGTGGGGCCTCAGGCCCGGCCCCACGGGGTGGAGGTGCGCGAGGTGCGCCGCTCCCCCTTGGCGTGGTGCGTCGGCGCGACCAGCACGGGGCAGGAGGCGTGGGACAGGACGGCCTGGCTGGTGGAGCCCAGCAGGAGACCGGAGAAGCCCCCGCGCCCACGCGAGCCGACGACGATGAGGTCCACGGCGGTGGAGAACTCGGCCAGGAGCTCGGCCGGATTGCCGTCCAGGGCGTGGCGGCGCACCGTGACGCCCTCGTGGCCCTCGAGGGCCTCATTGATGGCGCGGTCGAGTCCGGAGCGGACGTCGGCCAGGACCTGCTCGCGGTCGACCGCGGCCGGCAGCCAGGCCAGCGCCCCGGCCCCGGAGGCCATCGGGACGGCGGCGATGGCGGTGAGCTCGGCGCCCCACGCCTCAGCCTCGGTCACGGCCCACTTGAGGGCCCGGCGTGCCGAGGAGGAGCCGTCCACCCCGACGACGATGCGGCGTACCGGCGTGTAGTCGGCTCCCTCGTTGTGCTGGGGCACGACGACGGCCGGGCAGTGGCTGTGCGCAGGAAGGGCCGAGGAGACGGTTCCCAGGAGCCGGTCGGCGAAGCCGCCACCGCCCCGGGTGCCGACGACGGCCAGCGTCGCCTCCTCGGAGAGGTCGACGAGGACCCCGGCCGGGTCCCCGGTCTCCAGGGAGGAGGTGACGGCGACGCCGGACTTCTTGACGCGCTCGACGGCCTCATCGATGACGGCCTGGGCGCCGGATCTGATGGCTGAGTCATCGAGCGCCGCGTAGCCGCCGTCGAGAGAGGCGGTGGTGAAGGAGGGCAGGGAGTAGGCGCACAGGATGTGGACGCGCCAGCCCTGGCACTCAGCTCGCGCCACGGCCCAGTCCACTGCCGCCAGGGACTCCGGTGAACCATCGACTCCAACGAGGACGACATTGTCATCAGTCATGGGATCTGCCCTTTCTCGAGATCACGGTCTACGACCCTAGGAACATTCTGCCCCGAAAAGGGGTGTGGGGACCACCACATGAAGGGCTTGTCCTCGTTTTGCTCCCTTGAGACGCCCCGTTGACCGGCATTGAGCGGCATTGAGCGGCATCGACCGGCTCCCAGCCTCCTGACACGCCGTGAGGGGTGAGCGCCTGATGGCGCTCACCCCTCACGGTGAAGACTTCAGCGTCTGGTATCAGCCGACGCGGACGAAGCTCGGGGAGCCCCAGATCTCGCGGTAGACCACACCGGTGGACTCGTCACCGGCGTCGATGACCTTGCCGTCACCGGCGTAGATGCCGACGTGGCCGGGCCAGGTGACGAGGTCGCCGGGCTGGGCCTCAGAGGCGGACACCTGGGTGCCGGCCACGGCCTGCTCGCCGGAGGTGCGGGGCAGGCTGATGCCGACCTGGGCGTACACGTAGGAGGTGAAGCCGGAGCAGTCGAAGGCGCTCGGGCCGGAGGCGCCCCACACGTAGGGGGCACCGACGTACTGCATGGCGATGGCCACGACAGAGGAGTTGGCGGCGCCGGTCGGCGCAGCGGCCGGGGTGGCCTGAGTGGCCTGCGTGTCGGCGGCAGCGGAGTCAGTGCCCTGGTCAGCAGCAGCGGCAGCCGGGGCGGCGGCCTCGGAGGAGGTCTGCTCGGCCTGGGCGGCGGGGGCCTCGGGGGCGGCGGGCGCCTGAGGAGCCGCAGGGGCGGGGGCGACAGCCTCCACCTCAGGTGCAGCCTCGGTGACCCAGTTGACCTGAGACATGGTGACCTGCTGGCGGGCGGCCAGGGCCTCGCGAGCGTTGGCGGCGAAGATGCCGACCCCGGGGGTCACGCCGGAAGCCTCGATGGTGCCGGAGGAGGTGACCTCGGTGTGGCCGGCGGCGTTGGCTCCCGAAGCCATCATGGTCAGGGCGAGGCCGGACGAAGCGGCGACAGCCAGACCGCGGCGCGCGGTGGGAGCAAAGTCATCCAGTGGGGTAAGGGCGCGGGTGGCTTTGCGGTGACGTGCGGTGGTGCGTGAGGACATGAATGCTTTCTCCTGTTGAGCCGACGAGGTGAGCTGTCGGGTTCGGACTGGAGACGTCCGGCCCGCAGATGCGGGCTTCACCCCAAGGCCGCTTCGGCTGTTCGCCTGGGCGACCGGTAGTTGGTTCCCCCGTTCCTGCCACTTGAGTTGTTGGTTCCACGAGCCTCAGACCGAGCGGCAGGACTAAGCCCCGATCCGAGACATCACCGAGACGGTTGTCTGCGGCAACGACCTGAACGCTACATGACAGACCCACGCTTCGTCACGGCCAGTTGTCACACACTCTTGTGAGCCGAAGCACTATGAAGCACTTCTCGCTTTTATCCATATTGCCCCAGGGGCCTCAGTCCATCGGCGCGCTCACAACAAGAACCAGAAAAGCGCGAGATGACGCGGAAAAATTGCATGGGTCTCGACGGAGCCCCGACATAGGCCCTCTGTCCCAGCAACTATGGGACCCACAGCGAGGGAGTTCGGGCGGCCGTCACGTCGTCACCGAGGTGACCCCCACGTTTCTCACTTCCTGAGACAGATAACACCCTTGAACCCTCTGCCTGCACAGGGTGTTTTCAGGCTTTCTTGAGGGGGCTGACAGACAGGTCGAGTGTCGGCGTTCAGCGCCGCACGAAGAGGTGGCGGGCGACGTCGTCGGCCAGGACGACGGGATCACCGGAGGACCCGACGAGGCGCACTCCACCGGCACTGACACGCAGCTCCACCTCGGCCCCGGCGACGATCCGCGCGTCCTCGAGGCCGGCGAGGAGCTCCGCGTCGGCCTGGATCGGCTCCCCGATGCGGCTGATGACGGCCGTGACGGTGTCGCGTCCGGCGAAGCGGTCCACACTGACCTCATCGGCGGAGGGTCGCGGGTGCTCCGCGGTCCGCGGCGGGACGGGGTTGCCGAAGGGGTCGGTGGAGACGTCGTCGAGAATGTCGGCGAGGCGCTCCTCGACCTGCTCGCTCATGACGTGCTCCCAGCGGCAGGCCTCGTCGTGGACGAATCGGCGCTCGATGCCGATGACGTCCAGCAGCAGTCTTTCAGCGAGCCGGTGCTTGCGGATCACGTCGGTGGCACGCCTGCGGCCCTCATCGGTGAGCTCCAGGGAGCGGTCCTCGGCGACCTTGATGAGGCCGTCACGCTCCATGCGCGCCACCGTCTGGGACACCGTGGGACCCGAGTGGTCGAGACGCTCGACGATGCGGGCACGCAGCGGGGGAACGCCGTCCTCCTCAAGCTCATAGACGGTCTTGAGGTACATCTCGGTGGTGTCGATCAGCTCGGTCATGGGGTGGGCTCCTGCTTGAGGTGGGTTACCGCGGACATTCGATGCCTTCGGAAGGGCTCGCTCACCGAACCGCGTTCCTCGCCAGGATAGGCGCCACCCTGTGATGTGGGCCAGTACCACCTGAAAGCGCGCCGATCCTCGGCTGGGGAGGATTCCCCAGTGCCGGGGAGATGCGCCACGGGTAGCGTACGTATTACTCGTTCGGCGCCCGGTGCGGTCCGGTCGTGCGGTGCGAAGCGGCGTCCGGTGGGTGTCGTGTCAGTCGGCGCTAGTCGGCGTCGTCAGCGCGGGCCTACTGCGGGGATTGCGGCGGCAGCGTCGGTGGTGTCGGAGACTTCGGTGCAGCCCGGAGGTAGGGGCGGGTGGAGGAGTAGTGCAGGGACAGGTTCCAGTGCCTGTAACTCCAGGCGGCGGCGATCAGCGCGGTGAGGACGGCGCTCAGACCGCCGACCACGATCGCCATGCGCGGCCCCCAGGTGTCGGCAACCCAGCCGATGAGCGGGGAGCCGAGCGGCGTCGACCCCAGGAAGAACATCATGTAGATGCTCAGGACGCGCCCGCGCATGGAGGGCTCGGTAGTCATCTGCACGGTCTGGTTGGCGCTGGTCAGGAGGGTCAGGACGCACAGACCCACCGGGACCGTCATGACCATGAAGGTCGGGTAGGTGGGCATGATGGCCAGCAGGAGGGTGAACACCCCTAGGGCGAGGGCCGCCAGCACGACGGTGCGGGGGCGGGGGTTGCGACGTCGGGCCGCCCACAGGGCACCGGAGAGGGAGCCGACGGCGAAGACCGAGGAGACGGTGCCGTAGGCGTCGGACTCCAGGTGGAAGACGGTGCGCACCATCGCGGCCATGGTGACCTGGAAGTTGAGGGTGAGCATGGAGACGACGGCGACCACGGCGATGATGACGACGAGGTCGGTGCGGCCGCGCAGGTAGGTCAGGCCCTCGCGGAGCTGGCCGGCGGCGCGGCGGGCGCGCGGCATGTCCACCAGCTCGCTCACGCGCATGGCGACCAGCGCCACGGCCGGGAAGACGAAGGTGGCGGCGTTGACGGCGAAGACCCAGCCGGCGCCGACCCAGGTGATGACGACGCCGGCGAGGGCCGGCCCCAGGAGGCGGGCGGCGTTGAAGGAGGCCGAGTTGAGGCCCACGGCGTTGGACAGGTGCTCGGCGGGCACCATCCGGGCCACGAAGGTCTGGCGGGCGGGGCGTCGTAGGCGGCGGCGACGCCGGTGAGGAAGGCGGCCAGGTAGACGTGCCACAGGTGGGCGGTGCCGGCTAGGACGTCAACGGCGAGGACGGCGGAGACCAGGCCCATGGCGCTCTGGGTGAGGATGAGGAACTTGCGCTGGTCGACCCGGTCGGCGACGAGGCCGGCGTGGGCGGACAGCAGCAGCATGGGGAGGAACTGCAGGGCCGTGGTCAGGCCGGTGGCGGAGGCGGAGTCGTCAGTGAGGACGCGCAGCACCAGCCAGTCCTGAGCCACACGCTGCATCCAGGTCCCGGTGTTGGCCACGAGGGCGGACAGGAACCAGATCCGGTAGTTGTGGAATCTCAAGGAGGCGAAGATGCCACCGCCGGGGCGGCGCGGTGAGGTCATGTGGGTCATGTCCTGACGTGGTGACGACGTGGGGCGGGTTGACGAGTGTCAGGGGTGGTGCCGACGGGTACGAGGCGGGCGACGAAGGCCCCGTCTGAGAAGAGTAGACCCCGGCGTACCAACGATTCTGTTGGACGTGCCCGATTGGCTCCATGCACCGAAGACACCAAAGACACCGGAACCGCCGTGCCAGTCACCCGAAAGTCACAAAATGGTTACGGCAGCAGACGGTGTTCCTGGAGAGGCGCGAACGGTGAGCGGTGACGGCTATGACTATGTGCCGGATTCGAGCCCCGAAGAGTCTCCTCGGATGGAGCCTCCCCGGATCTGGCCGGCGGCCCGGCGCCGGCCGAGCCGGACGGAGCAGGAGAGGCGTACGACGTCGGGAGAATCGGCATCGGGTTGCGGCTATGCGCCCACGGTGACGTACGGGGTCATGCCGTCCACGCCTCACGGGGGTGCTCCAGCCACGACCTATGGGGTAGTACCGCCTGACGATCGTTCAGTCGACCGAGCGAAGGCGGCTGCCTATGGCCGTATGCCGGTCTCCAGCGGAACCTCCGAACCGCGGCCCGCCCAGCGGCCTCAGTCTGCAACGGCACCTGCTCAACCGACCGCTCCGACCATGACAACCACTGCGGCACCGGTTACGGGGCCTGCGGTCGAACCGGGGACAGACGCGCCCTCGCCCAAGCAGGAGTGGTGGGAGCGGCTGCGTGACCGCACGTCGAGGTCCCGAATCTTCCTGGCGCTGCGCCGAGTGCGGACCGTTGCCTCCTGGTTCGCACTGCTGGTGCTCCTCGTGGCCGTGGTGGTCTCACCGACGCTCCGCACCGCGCTGGGGGCCTGGATCGGGTGCCTGTGGCTGGTGGTGTGCTGGTTCGCTCTGGCCCGGGCCAAGACCGTGTCCTGGGCACTGACCTCAGGAGTGTTCGCCACCGGGATGCCATTGGCGCTGCTGATCGGCACGGTGAGCCTGTGGGTCTGCAGCGCCGCCGGCGTCACCCCCCTCAGACACGTCTGCCTCCCTGGTGGTCGCCTCCGTGGTGGAGGAGGTTCTCAAGCTCACGCCGCTTGCAGTTCTCGCTTTGGTGGCTCCGGGGCGGGTGCGCCGTTTCCTGGTGAGCGACTGGATCGTTCTCGGAGTGGCGGCGGGCGCCGCCTTCGAGGCGGTCGAGGAGGTCACTCGCCGCATCATGCTCCTAACCGGTCACGGAAGCAGTTTCCTTGACCGTCTCCTCTGCCCCGAGGGCGGGGTGAGACAGCTGAAGTGCAACGGCGCCTCGACCTACTCGCTGATCCCGTTGTCGGGTGCCTCTGGCGACGTCTTCGTCTACGCCGGGCACGCGGTCGTCACTGGGCTGGTGGCCGGGGCGATCGGGCTGGGGATCGCCCTGTGGCGCCGTGGTCGGGTGCATCGCGGTGGATACAGGGCCGCGTTGCAGATTCTCGCCCCGGTGGTGCCGCTGTGGACATGGTGGGTGGCGGTGGTCGACCACATGGGACGCAACGCCTCCGACTACGTGCTGTGGTTGCAGACGGGAGGAGAGGCGCCGTCGTGGCCCATCGAGGTGACGGCATCGCTGACCGGCTACGGGCACGGACGCGCCGGCATTCTTCTGCTGATGCTGGCTCTGGCCTGGGTCATCGATAGCCGCACACTGTGGAGCGGCGGGTACGTGAGCGCCCTTGAGAGCGACAACTACGCGAACCGCTGGGGCCCGTGGCGGTGGCGCGTCTGGGCTGGAGTGCCACGCAATGCCTTCGGGCGTTTCCTGGCCGACGGCGCCTGCCTGGTCTCCGTCGTCGGGATCGAGTGGCGATGGGCGTGGATGACGCTCATGGAGGCGGCCGCGTTCCGCGAGCCGAGGCTGCTGCTGACAACTCCCGCGAAACTGCGGATCGCACGGGAGGAGGCAGCGCGCGCCGAGCTGGATCCGGCGCCGGAACAGTGGTGGAGAGTACGGCTCGCAGGGCTGTGCGCGGTCGCGGCCGGTGTGCTCGTCATTGCCATGGTTCCCGGTCTCACGCGGAGCATGGCCGATGGTCTGGGCGAAGGACAGCCGTACTGGTTGGCGGGGATTCTTGATGCGCTGGGGGCGGCGTGGGAGTCGCTGAGCTGGGAGCAGAAGCTGGGGCTGATGCTTCTGGCCGGGGCCATCATCCTCCTGTCCGGGGGCACGCTCGGCCTGGCCTTCGAGGTCGGCATGGGTGTAGCCACCGTGTTCGGGGCCGCTCGCGGGGCAGCGGCCCTCATGCGCGACCCCCAGGGCACGGTGGCCCGCTACCTGTCCACCCACACCCCAGCCGAGATCGCCCTGGACCTGGCGGCCACCGCGCTGACCACGGTCGGCGGCGGAGCCGCCAGCGCCATGGGTGGACAAATGGCCCGCGGCGCCTACGCCGCCACCCGCGAGGCCAGGTACGCCTCCTACCTGTGGCGCACCGACCGAACCGCATGGCGCAACTACGCCCGAAACGCACGTCACAGACTCGTCCACGACGAGACCGGCGCCGTCAGGCTCCAGGAGTGGAGCCCACGCAACGGCCTCCACTACCCCGGGCTGCGCACCCCCCGACCCGGACGATCCGACGGCGGCCCCGGCCTGTGGGGCAAGGGAAAGAACTACGGCTCCGCCCGCTCCCAACTCTACGAGGAGCAGGTCACCAGAGTCCCCATCGAACACTCCTACATCGTCAACGGCGTCGAGTTCGACGGCTACGACGGCTTCGCCCTCATCGACGCCAAAGGACCCGGCTACGCCAACCCCATCAAAGGACACTGGTCAGCAGAACCCGAAGGCAAGTACGGACTCCTCAACACCGCTCAACGACAGGTCAAGGCCGTACGCGCCACCGGCACCGACACCCCCATCCAATGGCACATCGCCGAAGAAGAAACCTTCAATGACCTCTGGACACGACAGCAGGCAGGACAGTTTCCCATCGAGATTGAGCTCATCCACACACCACCCAACTAACATCTCAGTCAATCAGCACCACGAGGGAAGGAAGCACGATCATGGAATGGCGACTAAGCATGAGGTGGCGGGCTCTTGGTGACCCGGTCTCGGAGGGGCGTCGGGTGTGGGAGTGGATCCAGCGGGCCAGGCCCCTGCACCCCTCCTTGGACCTGTGGCGCCCCACCGCCGACAGCCCCCAGGAAGCCGAACAGGCGCCACCCATCACCCAGGACTACCTCCTCCAAGAGATCCACCAGACCCAAATCGACTGGGAAAGCGAGAGCTTCGGCGTCGCCCCAGCCTTCTCCGGCCAGATCAACCAGGGCAGCAAACTCGAACTGTACTTCAACATGCCTAACCCCGGAGATGCCAGCATCGGACTCGCGATCAGCGAGGTGCTCGGGGCCGCCCTGGACGCCAGTGAGGCATTCGCTGACACCCTCATGTACACCACCGCCAGCATCTTCGCCCCCGGCGCCATCGGAGCCCTAACCCGCGAAGACATCCCAGTCACCCCCACCCCACCGCCTTACAGATACCTGCCGGGCTGGAAGATGTTCTTCGCCTCCGACTCACCCCACTACCAACGCGCCACCCAGCTAGCCACCCGAACCACTCCCGTGGCCAACGGCGCCATCTTCACCTTCGGCACCCCCGACACCTACCCCACCATCCTCAACCAATGGTGAACACCCAACCGCTGCGCGCGGCCCGCTTCAGTCAGCAAGCAGAACCGCCGACTCCGCCCCTCGTCGACCTCCGAAACACGTGAAACGCCCCCTTGGCCGGGGGCGTGAGGCGCGGGTGAAGAGGAGCGGAATGCCGCCCACAGGCGCCGAGTGTCCATATCTGCAGCAAAGGGGACTCAACGCAGATCACCTCAGCAGCAGGAACCACCGAATCATGCGGTTTGCATCCGAAGGAACGAGGCCGTTCACAGCCTTTGCTGCAGATATGGACACTTATACCGTCATCACCCAATGAGTGGCCGCCTCCGGCGCTCCCGCCGGAGGCGTCGGCCCTCGTCAGGAGACGCCGAGGATCGCCTTAATGGGCGCGAGGGTGAAGTAGACAACGAACATCGCGCAGGCCACCCACATGAGCGGGTGGATCTTCCGCGCCCGGCCCTGAGCGACCTCGATGACCAGGTAGGACACGAAGCCGGCCCCGATCCCGTTGGTGATCGAGTAGGAGAAGGGCATCATGATGATGGTCAGGAAGGCCGGCAGGGCGATCTCCGGGGACTTCCAGTCGATGTCGGTCACCTGCATCATCATGAGGAAACCGACCACCACGAGTGCCGGGGTAGCCGCCTCGTAGGGGACCATCTTGACCAGCGGTGCGAAGAACATGGACAGGGCGAACATGCAGCCGGTGACCACCGAGGCCAGACCTGTGCGGGCCCCCTCCCCCACGCCCGCGGCGGACTCCACGTAGGAGGTGTTGGAGGAGACGCCCCCGACACCACCGGCGATAGCGGCCAGGGAGTCGACGACGAGGATCTCGCGCGTCTTGGGCGGGTTGCCGTGCTCGTCGAGCAGGTCGCCCTCGGCACCGATGGCGACCATGGTGCCCATCGTGTCGAAGAAGTCGGCCAGCAGCAGGGAGAAGACCAGGAGGATCACCGAGACGATCCCGACCTTGTGCATACTGCCCAGCAGGCTGAAGTGGCCCAGCGTCGACAGGCTCGGCAGGTCCACCGGGAAGCCGTCCAGGCGCGGCTCGGACAGGGACCAGCCGGTGAGGTTGTCGGGACCGGGCATCGTCTCGTCGTTGTAGGGGCCCAGGTGGGTGACGGCGTCGATGATGATGGCCAGGACCGTGGCCGAGGCGATGCCGATGAGGATGGCGCCGCGGACCTTGCGCACGTGGAGCACCACCATGAGGAAGAGCCCGAAGAGGAAGACGAGGACCGGCCAGCCCTGGAGGGAGCCGCTAGGCCCAGTTCCAGGGGGGTGCCGCCGCGACGCACCATCTTGGCGTCCACCAGGCCGATGAGCGCGATGAACAGGCCGATGCCCACGGAGATCGCGGTCTTGAGCTGGTCGGGGACGGCCTTGAAGACGGCTTCCCGGAAACCGGTGAGCACCAGGACGAGGATGATGATGCCCTCGATGACGATGAGGCCCATGGCGTCGGCGTAGGTCATGCCCTGGGTGCCGACGAGGGTGTAGGCGACCATCGCGTTGATCCCCAGGCCCGCGGCCAGGGCCATCGGGTAGTTGGCGACGACGCCCATGAGGATCGTCATGACCGCGGCGACGAAGGCGGTGCCGGCGGCGAGCTGGGCCTCGGTTCCCGGGGGGGCTCGCCTTGGACAGGATCGCGGGGTTGAGGACGAGGATGTAGCTCATCGAGAAGAAGGTGACGATGCCGCCACGGATTTCTCGGGAGATGCTCGAACCGCGTTCAGTGATGTGGAAGAACCGATCCAGTCGAGAGACCTGACTGGGCGAGGACGAAGATGAGGACTTCGTCGGGGTACGTGTGCTCACGGCGGCATTCTTCCAGATCATCACGCGCTGAGCGAAACTGAGCGCTGCCGTCACCGCTCCCGCCGGCGCTCCCCCGTCGGTTAGACCCCGGAATTACTGTCACACCCTCGTGGAAGGATGGTCAGTGAGACCAGACGGGAGGAGGTGATGGCCGTGACCGAGGCAGCAGGGGACCCGGCCGCCGCCGCGGGTCCGCACGAGCCGGGCTGGGAGGGATTCTCCTCGGCCACCCGCACCTGGTTCCTCGACGCCTTCCCCACCGGCCCCACCTCGGTGCAGGAGCGAGCCTGGGCCACGATCGGCCGGGGTGAGAACGCCCTGGTCATCGCCCCTACCGGCTCGGGCAAGACGCTCGCGTCCTTCCTGTCCGCCATCGACCGCCTGGGGCGGGAGCCGGCCGCGGAGGAACAGGGGGCCGAGGCGGCAGGAGGGGGTGCCCAGGCTGAGGCCGACGGCGTGAAGGTCCTCTACATCTCCCCACTCAAGGCGCTGGGAGCCGACGTGGAGCGCAACCTGCGCCGGCCGCTGGCGGGAATCCGCGCCGTCGGCCCCACCCGCCCGATCTCCGTGGGGGTGCGCTCGGGGGACACGCCCGCGCGGGAGCGTCGTCGGCTGCGCAGCCATCCGCCCAGCATCCTCATTACGACGCCGGAGTCGCTCTACCTCATGCTCACCAGCGCCGTGCGGGAGACGCTGCGGACAGTGGAGACGGTCATCGTCGACGAGATCCACTCCTTCGCCGGTTCCAAGCGCGGCACGCACCTGGCCGTGTCCCTGGAGCGTCTCGATGACCTCCTGGGGCGGCCGGCGCAGCGCATCGGCCTGTCCGCCACCGTCTCGCCGCCGGGGGAGGTCGCCCGCTTCCTCGGCGGGCCGCACCCGGTGACGATCATCTCCGACGACGGCCGGGCGACACCGGAGGTCACAGTGTCCGTTCCGGTGGAGAACATGGCCCGCATCCCGGCGATCTCGGACCGCCGCACCCGGATGGAACGGGCCCTGGCAGCCCCCGCGAGCGCGGGTGGCGGACGCGGCTCCCGGCCCTCCGGGCTCGGACGGGCGGGGTCCTCGCAAGCTTGGCGCTCCGATAAGGCGCTGGGTCGAGCCATGGCGGCGGGGCGGGCTGACGAGCCCGGTGCGGGGGTGCCCGCCCGGGTGTCGGCCTCGATCTGGCCGCACCTTGAGAACGCGATCCTCGACCAGGTCCTGGCTCACCGCACGACGCTGGTCTTCGTCAACTCCCGGGGCGCCTGCGAGCGGCTCACCGCGCACCTCAACGAGGCCTATGCCGTGCGTCTCGGGGCGGTGGCGCCAGCGCCGCAGGCGCCGGTTCACCGGGAGTCCTGGGAGATGGGAACCGGTTCGCACACCGAGCCCCTGGCGGCGGGCGCCCCGGTGCTCGCCAAGGCACACCACGGGTCAGTCTCCAAGGAGCAGCGTCTGGGCGTGGAGCGGGAGCTGGCCGCGGGCGAGCTGAGGTGCGTGGTGGCCACGGCCTCCCTCGAGCTCGGCATCGACATCGGCTCGGTCGACCTCGTGCTCCAGGTGGCGCCGCCCCCGTCGGTCGCGGCGGGCCTGCAGCGGGTGGGGCGCGCCGACCACCGGGTGGGCGGGCGGCCGCGCGGCGTCATCTACCCCGTGGAGCGCGCTCACCTGGTGGACGCCGTCGTCGCCGCCGAGGGGATGCGCGCCGGGGAGATCGAGCGCACCGAGCTGGTGTCCAACGCACTGGACGTGCTGGCCCAGCAGACGGTCGCCGCGGTGAGTGTGGCGGAGGGGCTGACGGCCGAGGCCTGGTTCACCACCGTCAGGCGGGCGGCCCCCTACGCCTCGCTGCCGCGCTCGGCCTTCGACTCGGTCCTGGAGCTGCTGGCCGGCGGCTTCGTCTCGGCGGATCTGGCGGACTTCTCGCCGCGGATCGTGTGGGACCGCACCACCGGTGAACTCAGTGCCCGGCCCAGCACGCAGCGGCTGGCGGTGGCCTCCTCGGGCACGATCCCGGACCGGGGTATGTTCCCCGTCGTCCTGCCCGAGGGGGCGCAGGATGCCGGGCGGCGGCGGGTCGGGGAGCTCGACGAGGAGATGGTGCACGAGTCCAGCCCGGGCGACATCATCACGCTGGGGACGTCGAGCTGGCGGATCCGCCAGATCACGGGGGACCGCGTCGTCGTCGACCCGGCTGAGGGGCGCAGCGCCCGCCTGCCGTTCTGGAGGGGCGAGGGGCTGGGGAGGCCGGCGGCCACCGGGCTCGCCAAGGGCGTCTTCCTGCGTGAGGCGCAGAACTCCTTGCCGGCGGAGGCGGGAGCCGGGGAGTCGGAGGGCGAGCGGTCGCTGCGGCGCCGGCTCACGGAGGCGGGACTGGATGACCATGCCCGCAGCAACCTACTGGCGCTGCTGCGCGAGCAGTACCGAGCCACCGGCGCCCTGCCGACCGATGAGACCCTGGTCCTGGAGCGCTATGAGGACGAGTCCGGCAGCTGGCGGGTCATCGTCCACAGCACGCTGGGGCGGTGCGTCCACGAGCCCTGGGCGATGGCGATCCGGGAGCGGGTGCACCAGGTGCTGGGGGTGCGCCCGCAGACCATCGTGGCCGACGACGGCATCGTCCTGCAGATCCCACCGGTTGAGGGCGACCTCCCGGGGGCCGGGCTCATCACCTTCGACGCCGCGGAGATCTCCTCCCTGGTGCGCAGCCGGATCGAGACGACGGCGCTGTTCACGGCCCGGTTCCGCGAGTGCGCAGCCCGCGCCCTGCTCATGCCCGCCGCCCGCCCGGGGCGCCGCACGCCGTTGTGGCTGCAGCGGGTCAAAGCCGGACAGCTGCTCGAGGCCTCCCGCCAGTTCCGGGACTTCCCCGTCAGCGTGGAGGCGGCGCGCGAGTGCCTCCAGCAGTACTACGACCTGCCCGCGCTCACCGACCTCATGGAGCGTCTCGCCTCCGGCCGGGTGCGCGTCGTCGAGGCCGTCACCAGTGAGCCGTCGCCCTTCGCCCACCCGCTGCTGTTCGGGTACGCGAGCACCCTGATCTACCAGGAGGATCTGCCCCACGCCGAGCGCCGGGCCCAGCTGCTCTCCCTGGACCCCAAGGCGCTCGACGCCCTGCTGGGCGACGCCGGCATCGCGGACCTGCTCGACGACGAGGTCCTGGCCCAGGTGGAGGCCGAGCTCCAGCACCTGGCCCCCGGCAGGCGGGTACGCGCCGACACCGAGGCGATCGCCGATCTTCTGCGTGAGCTGGGACCGTTGAGCGCGGCCGAGCTGGTCGAGCGGTGCACCGACGTCGGCGGGCGGGAGCCGGGGGGAGGACGGGCAAGGCGACGGTGCGGTCGGGGCCGGCGACGGCTTCGAGCGCGAGGACAAGCACTCAGCCGAGTGGGAGGTCGATCGGGCGCTCGCCGAGCTGGCCGGGGCTCGCCGAGCCGCCGCGGTGAGGGTCGGCGGGCGGGAGCTGTGGGCCCGGGTCGAGGATGCCCAGGATCTGCGGCGGGCCCTGGGGGCTGAGGTCCCCGACTGGGCGCTGGAGCGGGCCACGGCCGGTGTCGCGGTCGAGCGGACCGCGGCGGCCCGTTCACCGCTGAACGACCTGCTTCTGCGTTACGCGCGCACCCAACACGACTGTGACGCCGCAGCGCGTGGCGCTGGCCTTCGGGCTGGGGACGGCGGTGGCGGAGGGAGCCCTGGCCGAGCTGGCCGGGGACGGCTCCCTCGTGGACCTGGGGGCCGCGGGGTGGATGGAGTCGGCGGTTCTCACCCGGGTGCGCCGCCGCTCCCTGGCCCGGGCGCGAGCCGCCGTCGCGCCGGTGCCACCTGCGGCTCTTCAGCGTCTCGTGCTGGAGCGGGCGGGGCTGGATGAGCCGGGCGGCGGCGTCGACGCCCTGGCGGAGGCCCTGGCGGCGCTGGAGGGCGTGTGGCTGCCGGCCGGCCTGTGGGAGTCGGTGGTGCTGCCCGCGCGCGTGGCCGACTACCGGCCGGCCATGCTTGATGAGCTCATCGCCTCCGGGGAGGTCGTCTGGCAGGCGCGGCCCGTCGGCGATGCCGCGTCCCGGTCCGGTCCCACCCGGGTGAGGACCGGGGCCGATGACATCCCCGCTCCGGGCGAGATCGCCTTCTTCCCCACGGACTCCGCCCTGGCGCCGGTCGCCGAGGAGGCGATTACCCCGGGTGAGCCGGAGGCGCCGGAGGGCCGGGAAGCGGGCGTCACCGGGAAGGGGCTCTGGCAGATGGTTCGTGAGGGGGCCGCCACGGGCCGCTCCTTCGAGCCGGTGCGCCGGGCATTGGCGCCCGCCGCCGGGACGCGCACCGCACCGTCCTCGCGGCGGGTGCGCAGCCGCCGAGGCCGTCGCCTCATGATGGAGATGCCGCGCGCCGGGGAGGTGACAGCGGCCGGGCGGTTGTCCTCCGTTCTGGGCTCCACCTCCTGGGTGAGGCTGTCTTCCGCCTCGGCGGGCGATGAGGAGCGGGCGATCGCGGAGGTGGAGTCTCTGCTGGACCGCTACGGGGTCGTCTCCCGCGATCTCGCCCCTGACCTTCGGCGGGGCGGGAGGGCTCGGGCCGCTCATGCCGGTGCTGCGGCGCATGGAGGAGACCGGGGTGGTTCTGCGCGGCGGTTTCATTGAGGGCCTGGGGCCGGTGCAGTTCGCCGAGCGGGAGAGCGTTGACCGGCTGCGGTCCCTCAGCCACGACCCCGGCGGCGCGGCGGCGACACCGGCCGTGCTCGATCTCAAGGACCCGGCCTGTCTCGTCGGGCGCGGGGTGCCGTGGCCTGAGCCGGTGCTACCTGCTGGCCTCGGCGAGTCGGCCGGGGTCCACGGTGAGGAGACGAGTGGTCCGCCGGTCCGGCGCCAGGGGGCGAGCGTCGTCGTGCTGGGTGGTGCCCCGGTGCTCTACGCCTCGGAGAACCTCAAGGTCCTCATTTCCTACACGTCCGAGCGCGAGGATCTGGTGCGCGCCCTGACTGTGCTGGCGGCCGACAGGCAGCGGATGTTTACGCGCCAGGGGGCCGCGGCGGCCAGGCGCCGCACGGTGGTGGAGTCCCTCAACGGGGTCACCGCGCTGGAGCCCACCGTGAGCGACCTCTTGCGTCAGGCCGGTTTCGTGCGCGACCCCAGGGGGATGCGGCTCGCCGTCGGCCCTTACGGGGCCGCCTGGCGATGAGCGGGCCCGGCTCCTCACCGGTGACAGAAGCCGGCCCATGGTGCGCTCGACACGCTCACAATGAGGGCATGGCTGACCCGCACCCTGTCACCGGAGCGTTCTTCGATTCCCCGGTCCCTCCCGGGACCGGGTGGCCCGAGGATCCCGCTACTGCTGCCACACCCGTGGCCCGATCGGCCGCCGATGTGGCGCGCCTGGCCGACTCGTCGTCGGATCTGCCCGAACTCGACGCCCGGATCACGGTGTGCCGTGCCTGCGACCGGCTCGTGGCCTGGCGTGAGGAGGTGGCCCGGACCGGCCGTCGCGCCTCCTTCGCCCATGAGCCGTACTGGGGGCGACCGGTGGCGAGTGTCGGTTCGGCGGATGCCCGCATCTACGTCGTCGGGCTGGCACCCGCCGCCAATGGGGCGAACCGCACCGGCCGCATGTTCACCGGGGACCGCTCCGGGGACTGGCTGTGGGCGGCCTTCCACCGGGCGGGGCTGGCGACATCCCCCACCTCGACGGCGGCCGGCGACGGGCAGCGGCTCGTCGGGGCGCGCATGGGCGCCGCCGTGCGTTGCGCCCCGCCCGCCAACAAGCCGACGACCGTCGAGCGCGCCACCTGCGCGCCGTGGCTCGCCCGCGAGATCGCCCTCATGCCTGAGGTCAAGGTGATGCTGGCGCTGGGCGGGATCGGATGGGGCGCGGTGCTGCGGGTCACCCGCGAGGCCGGATGGGCCCTCCCCCGCCCCCAGCCGCGCTTCGGCCACGGGGCGACGGCGGAGCTGACCAGGCCCGACGGCAGGCCGGTGACGCTGCTCGGCAGTTACCACCCCAGCCAGCAGAACACGTTCACCGGTCGGCTCACCGAGGCGATGCTCGATGAGGTGCTGGCGACCGCCAAGCGCCTCGCCGAGGCATGATGACGGGCCGCGGCTGACGCGGTATCAGGAGCGGTTAGCAGGATGGCCTCGAGCTCGGCGAGGGTCCGCGGCGTCTGCTCTGCGGGGGCGTCGGTCTCGGCGTTCTCGGTGTCGTCGGTGGCCGCGTCGTCCTGGGGCATGTCGATCCCGAGGGCCAGGGACAGATCGGCGACGGCGGCTCGGGCCGAGGCGGCCCGCTCGCTGGGCGTGTCACTGGACTCGGCTCCGGCGGGGGCCGGTGAGGGCTGCTCCGCGGTTGCCGCGAGAGACTCGGCGGCGCTCGCAGCATCGGGGGCTGAGGAGGCCGACGCCGCGGCGGTCGCCCGCTCGAGCTCTCCCAGGTCGAGCCCCACCAGGCGGCTGCTACGTTCCTCAGAGGCTTCCTCGGGCGAGTCGGCTGTGCGACGGCGGCGCGTCGAGGTGGCGGCGCGGCGGGAGCGCTTCGCAGCGGGCTTCTGCTCGGACGCGGCGGACTTCTTGGTGGTCTTCGTCCCGGGCTCCTCCGCCTGCTCCTCGGCCGCGGGCGCGGTGGCATCCGTGCCGGCGGCGCCATCCTCGGCTTGAGCCTTCTGGGCGTCGGAGTCGGTGGTGGTCTTCGCAACGTCGGCCGGGGCGTCGGCCTCCTGAGCAGGCGACTCCGCACCGGTTCCTGACCGGGGGCGCCTGCGATGTCTCCCGAGTCTTCGGCGGGGGCACCATCGGGTTCGGCGTCGACGTCGTCGCCCTGCTCAGCGGCGAGCTCGGCGATGCTGCGGCCCTCGCGCAGGTCGAGCCCGTTGGTGCTCAGCGGCACCATGAGGTGGTCGTCGACCCGCGAGGGGTTGATGGGCCACTCCGGACCCTGGTCGGGCAGATCGGTCTCGGAATGGGCGCCGCAGCCGTGGTCCAGGGAGACGACACTGCCGTCATCGGTGGCCCACTCGTTGGCGCACACGCCGAAGATGGCGCGCAGGGCGCCAGCCATCGGCACGAAGAAGCCGCAGGTGGAGCAGGTCGCGTGGGCCTTGCGGACACCCTCGGCCTCGGGGCCGTGGTCGCCGCCGTACCAGCGCTCGGCGGCACTGGCGACACCTGAGCGCTCAGGACCCGGGGGCGGCCCAGGTCGAGCTCATCCAGGGCGACGGCGTCGGCGTCCTCACCAGTGGCCTCCCACCCGGGCTCGAGGCGCTCGTCGGTCTCCTTGCGGGGCAGGCGGTCGGAGCGGGTGATGTCGCCGGGTTCGAGGCGCTCGGCCCACGGGACCCAGGCGGGCGCGAGGAGGGCCTCCTCGCCGGGGAGGAGCTCCACCTCGCAGACGGTGGCGGTGCGGCCGCGAGGGACGCGACTGAGCGTGACCGCCCAGCGCCAGCCGCGGTAGCCGCTCAGGGTGCAGTCGAACAGGTGGGTGACGAGGCGCTCGGCGTCGGGCGCGGCGGCCACGTACTCGCCGACGGTGATGGGGTCGGTGACCTCCTCCAGCGCGTGGCGGGCCAGCTCGATGGCCGCCGGGGAGGTGAGGGTCTTGTCCTTGGCGGCCAGGGCCTGCTCGGCCGGGGTCGGCAGGGCACCGGCGCGGGGCACGGGGGCCTGCGTCGGAGAGGGCGAGGCCGCACTCGGTGCCAGAGCCGGGCGCTCCAGGGTCGCCGTGGAGGTACGCACCCCGGTGGCGGCGCCCACCGGAGAGCCCGAGTCGGTCCCGGTTGCGGGCTCGCCTGAGGCGTCGGTGTGAGAGTCGATCGTGTCGGTCACTCGGCCAGTGTAGGGGAGGCTCCTGGAACTGCCCCGGCCCGCACGGGTTGGCCTGGGCACACCACCACGTCCACCCACACTTCGACCGAAATCTTCACAATCGACACAGATACGCGTCGATTATGAAGAATTTGTTGGTGAGTCAGCGAGTGAGAGAACCGTCAGCTCGCCTCGACCGAGACGATGCGGTGGACGGCCACGGTCAGCTCGGTCTCACGCACGACGTCGCGCAGGCGCACCCGCCCGGGCTCCACGGCCATGACCCGCACCTGCCGCTCCTGCACGGCGCCGTCGGGGCCGGCCAGGCTCAGCCGCAGCCGCGAGCGCGATGACTGGGCCTGGCGCAGCACCGCCAGGGCGTGCACCGGGTCGGTGGCCACAGCCGCCTCCCCCGCGGCCTGCAGCGCCTCCTGCCCCACACGCAGCCGCCCTACGAGGGTCGTCAGCTCGCGCCTCCCGGGCCGACGTCGTCGCACCGAGTGCTCGCTGCCGGGGCGCGTCGGCTCGGGGGCCCGGCGCGCCTGCTGCGCGGTGGCCGGCCCGACCACCAGGTGGCCGCTGGCGTCCTCGGTCACCGGCGCCAGCCCGGTGGCGCGCAGCTCGCGCAGCACCTGCCCGGCGCTGGCCGTGGCCACGAGGATCCCGGGAGCCACCTGGTCCAGGCCGAGGTCCCGCAGGCGCGGTTCGGCCAGGAGCCCGGCGGCCGTGGCCTCGTCGCCGATCCGCAGCAGCGCGGACACGGCTCGCACGCGCACCGCCCCGTGGTGGCGGGCAGCGTCCTGGATGAGAACGCTCAGCGAGTCCGGCAGGGGTGTGGGACTGTAGCGGCCGATCTCCTGGGTGATCTCCTCGGCCCGGTATCCGACGTCGAGCGCGCCGCGCACCGACTCGGGCGTGAAGCGCACCGTGAGCGCCCCGCCGCGCGACTCGACGACGCTCGTGCGTTCCAGCAGCGCGGCCAGCTCGGGGGCGGGGCGGCCCGGCACGATGGCGGTGAGGTCGGACTGGACGAGGATCATCTCGACGGCGGCCGGCAGGTCTGCGGCGAGCGCCGCCTCCAGGGCGGTGAGGGCCTGGTCATCCGACAGCGGCTCGGCGTATGCCTCGCCGCCCACCTCCTCGGCGCGGCCTGCGTCTCCGGGGTCGGTGGGGCCGCCGCTGAGTCCGGGGGCCTGCTCGTCGAGGCTCGCCGCAGCACGTCGGGCAAGGATCCTGCCAGTCTCGGCGAGCGCCCCGCCGCCGGTGATCCCGAGGGTCTCGGCCTCGGCCAGGACCGCGGAGATGGCCCCGCCGGGGATGGTGCGCCGGGGGCTCTGCCAGGTCAGGGCCGCCCTCACGAAGGCGGGGGTCGCACTGGCGCCTGGCGGGAGGTCACCCAGGAGGGCGAGCACCCGGGCGCGCAGTCGCGCCGCCCACCCGGCCTCCAAGTCCGGGCTGAGGACGGCGCGCAAGGTGCCGTCATCATCGCGGGTGCCCGTCAGCCAGGGGGTGCGGGCGCTGCCCGACCAGGCCAGGGCGAGCGGCGCCCAGCGCTGCGGGAGGCTGTCGGTGAGCCATCCGGCAGCCTGGGAGGAGGGCACCCAGGTGGCGCCGTCCTCGTCGAGCCCCAGGAGCCCGGCGGCCGCGGCGATCTCGATGATGCGGGCGGCGTCGTCGGCCTCCAGGCCCAGGGCGTCGGCGGTGCGGGCCAGGGCGCGCGCGCTCACTCCGCCGGTGCGGCGGATCGTGCCGCCCTCGCGGCCCCACTCCTCCAGGAGGGCGGCCACGAGCCGGACGGCCTCCTCGGCGTGGAAGGAGGACTCGGAGGCGACGACGTCGGCGCCCACCGTCTCCAGGTCGCCGGCCTCGGGGGCGGTCAGGGGCTCGCGGGTCAGGCGGCCGCCGCGCAGGGCGAGAGCGACCTGGCGCGGCAGGATGAAGCGGGTGCGCCCGTGGGCGTCGCTGCTGCGCTCCAGCCAGCCGCGTTCGATGAGCGGGGCCGCGCCCGGTGCGGTGCCGCCGGCGCGTAGGGTGCCGGCGGGCGGCCCCCAGGTGAGGGCCTGGAGCATCTCCACGGAGGCCGCTGGGATAATCGGCTTGCCTCCGGAGGCTTCCTCGCTCAGCTCCTCCAGGGTGGGTGGCAGCTGCTCGGCGCTGAGGAGTTCAGCGGCCCAGGGCCCCAATCCGAAGGGGTGTGGCCCGAAGGCGGTCTCGAGGGCGGCCACGGGCCTGCCCTCGATGACGAGCGCCAGCCGGCCCAGGTGCTCCAGCGCCTCGGAGACCTGCTCAGCAGGCAGCGGGAGGTGGTCGGAGATCAGCCCGGCCAGGTCAGCACTGTCCGCGCTGTCCAGGGTGGCCTGGTCGGCCGGGTTGGCTGGATGGTCTGCGGGATCACCGAGAGGCTCGTCGCCGGCCGGTTCGCCGCTGGCCCCACCGGCACCGCCGACCCGCCTGTTCCCGACCACCTCGGCAACCTCGGTCGGCCCGGCCCCGCCCGCCCGGCTCGACTCATCGGGCCGGCTGAGAGCCACCACTGCCTCGGCCACGGCCAGCGTCGGCGCATCCAGCCCGGCCAGGGCGTGCTCGATGCTGCCCGGGGCCCCCGCGCGGGTCGCCAGCGCCAGGAAGGAGGAGGACGGCGGCGCGGCGAGGTCCGGGCGCGCCACCAGCAGGGCGGCGACCTCGCGGTCCGGCAGCGCCGTCAGGTGCACGGCGAGGTCCTGGGTAGATGCAGAAGGGCTCATCCGCACCAAAATACGCCCCCGCCCCACTCGCAGACAGAGTGGGGAGCCTGGATGAAGGACGCCGGTGTCCAAATCGGATACAAAGGGACCGCACCACCCCTGAGGCCAGCAACGCGAACCGCAGAATCATGCGGTTTTCTTTCGCAGGCTGAAGTCCGTCTCGCGCCTTTGTCACCGATCTGGACACAACCCCGCAGATGTCCCCCTTCCTGGCCCCTTGTCGCGCCTCCCGACCCGCGTTCGGGGCTCGGGCCCGCACCCCACGGCTCGTACGCCACCGCGGCAGCCCAGGATCCGGCCCGTCCGCCGCGCGCGCCCGGGCACGATGCCCGCAGGACCGCCCCTCCCGCCGGAAGTCGCCCCTCCCGCTGGAAGAGGAACGTCTCCTCCGTCACGGCGGCGCGCTGCCCCGGCTTGGGATACTCCCGCCCATGTCCGCTACGCCCAGCGATCCTGCGTCCCCGGCGCCCTCGGCCCCCGACGGCCCGCTCATCGTCCAGTCCGACAAGTCCGTCCTCCTGGAGGTCGCCCACCCCCAGGCCGGGCAGGCCCGCCGCGCCATCGCCGCCTTCGCCGAGCTGGAGCGCGCCCCCGAGCACATCCACACCTACCGGATCACGCCGCTGGCCCTGTGGAACGCGCGCGCCGCGGGCCTGGACGCGGAGACGGTCGTCCACACGCTCATCACCTACTCGCGCTTCCCGGTGCCGCACGCCCTGCTTACCGAGATCGCCGAGACGATGAGCCGCTACGGCCGCCTCCAGCTGCTCACCGACCCCGCCCACGGCCTGGTCCTGCACGCCACCGACGTGCCGGTCCTGGAGGAGGTCATGCGCTCCAAGCGCACCAAGGGCCTGCTGGGGACGCGGCTCGGGGAGGCCGACGTCGTCGTCCACCCCTCCGAGCGCGGTCACCTCAAGCAGGTACTCATCAAGTTGGGCTGGCCGGCCGAGGACCTGGCCGGCTACGTCGACGGCGAGGCCCACCCCATCACCCTGACCGACTCCCCCGACACCTTCCAGCTGCGCCCCTACCAGAGCGAGGCGGTGGAGAGCTTCTGGGCTGGGGGCTCGGGCGTGGTCGTGCTGCCCTGCGGGGCCGGCAAGACCCTCGTGGGCGCCGCCTCCATGGCCAAGAGCTCGACGACGACGCTCATCCTGGTCACCAACGCGGTCTCGGCGCGTCAGTGGAAGGAGGAGCTCATCCGCTTCACCACCCTGACCGAGGAGGAGATCGGCGAGTACTCCGGCTCGCGCAAGGAGGTCCGCCCCGTCACGATCGCCACCTACCAGGTGCTCACCACTCGCCGCAAAGGCGTCTACCCGCACCTGGACCTGCTGGACTCCCACGACTGGGGGCTCATCGTCTACGACGAGGTCCACCTCCTGCCCGCCCCGATCTTCCGGATGACCGCGGACCTGCAGGCGCGCCGCCGCCTGGGCCTGACGGCGACCCTCGTGCGCGAGGACGGCCGCGAGGACGAGGTCTTCAGCCTCATCGGCCCCAAGCGCTACGACGCCCCCTGGAAGGACCTGGAGAACCAGGGCTGGATCGCCCCGGCGATCTGCACCGAGGTGCGCCTGGCCCTCGACGCCGGTGAGCGCATGGCCTACGCGACCGCCGAGCCCGAGGAGCGCTACCGCCTGGCCGCCTGCTCACCGCGCAAGCTGCCGATCATCGAGGCCCTCCTGGCCCGCCACGAGGGTGAGTCGGCCCTGGTCATCGGCCAGTACGTGGACCAGCTCACCGAGATCGCCGAGCACCTGGACGCCCCCGGCATCACCGGGGCGACGACGGTGCGCGAGCGCCAGCGCCTCTACGACGCCTTCCGCTGCGGGGAGATCCGCACGCTCGTGGTCTCCAAGGTCGCGAACTTCTCCATCGACCTGCCCGGAGCCAGCGTCGCGATCCAGGTCTCGGGCTCCTTCGGCTCACGCCAGGAGGAGGCCCAGCGGCTCGGGCGGATCGTGCGCCCCAAGGAGGACGGCCGCCAGGCCCACTTCTACACGGTCGTCGCCCGCGACACCGCCGACCAGGAGTACGCCGCCCACCGCCAGCGCTTCCTGGCCGAGCAGGGCTACGCCTACGCCATCATCGACGCCGAGGACCTCACCGAGAACAACTGAGCCCGGCCCGACGGCGAACGAGGCGCAGCCGGACAAGCCGAGCCGGCCGGGCCGGCTGGGCCAGCGAGGGCCGGCAGCCCGGTCAGCGCGCCAGACGGCGGGCGCGCACGTTGCGCACGAGGACGCGGGCCAGGCTGCGGCCGAAGGCCTGGATGGCGGGGTCGACCCTCTCGGCCTGCTCACGGGCAGCGGCCCCGGCGCTGGCGGCCGCCTCGGGCAGGTCGGCGGCCGTGGCCCCGTGGGTTCCGGCGGCGCCCGGCGCGGCGCTCCGGCCGGCGGCCACCTCCAGGGCATCGCGGGCGGCCTGGAGCGAGGCCGCGTCCATGGTGCCGGCCAGGTCGTTGAGGGCGTCGCGGGTGCGCCAGTAGGCCACACGCGCCGGGTCGGACTCGGGGTGGTGCTGGAAGGCCAGGAGTCGCCCGGCCCGCCAGGTGTGAACCGGGGAGCGGTCGGAGGAGGCCAGCAGGGTGGCGGCCTCAGGGCAGGTGGGTGACGGCGTCGTGGTGGGAGACGATGACGGGCAGGCGGGTGCCGTCGGAGGTGGGGATTCCGGCGCGGTGGGCGGCACGGATGGCCTCGGCGGCCACGGCCCCGAAGACCGGGTCGCTCTCGCCGGCGGCCGTGATGGTCAGCTCGACGACGCCGACCTCGTCGTTACCCAGCGCCGGCACGGCCGTGGAGCCCCCGAGGGCCTCGGCGGCCACCTGGGCGCCCAGGCAGATGGCGATGGCGGGGACGTCGTCGGCGACGACGCCGCGCAGCAGCTCACGCAGGTCCGCCAGCCAGGGGTGCTCGCCCTCATCGTGGGCGCTCATGGAGCCGCCCAGCACGACGAGGCCGTCGCCGATCTCGTCCAGGGAGGGGGATGGGCTCGCCCCGCCAGGGGCGCACCATGCGCAGGGAGGCACCCTCGGCGAAGAGCCACTCCCCCAGGCGCCCCACGGGCGCGAGCTCCTCGGGCTCGATGACGGTGATCGTGAGCGTGTCAGTCATGGACGACATTCTGCCGCCGGTTCGGTTGCCTGCGCGCGGTGACAGGCGCAGGCGTGCCGCCTGAGGCGAAACGACTTGCTCACACCCTGACCCGGCGGGGACGATGGCCCGGATGAAGAACCAGCAGCCCCCACTCCCTCGTCCTTGGCACCAGATGGCCCTTTCCGGCGTCGCGACGGCGGCCGCCCTGGGGCTGCTGGGGCTCTCTGCCGGCGCCGCAGCCGCTCCGACGACGCCCGGCTCCGCATCCCTGGCCCTGGCCTCCTCCGCACAGACCTCGGCCGCCTCGGCGGGCGTGCCCCGGGCCCTCCCGGCGGCGTCGACCACCCTGACCGAGCACGTCACCGATGAGCTCGGGATCCTGGATGCCTCCAAGGCCCAGCAGGCCGTGGACACCATGTCCTCCAAGTACGGCGTGGGCCTGTGGGTGCTGACCGTCTCCGACTCCAGTCAGAAGGCCTCCGCCATCGCCGCGCAGGCCTTCAAGGACACGAAGCTGGGACGCGACGACATGCTCCTGGTCATCAACATCCCCTCCGACGGCTCGGCCTCGAAGAGCTACAAGCTGCAGGCGCACGACAACTCCTCGAAGTTCTCCGAGTCCGACTACAAGCGGATCGACTCGGCCATCAAGAAGCAGCTCAGCGCAGGCAACTATGACGACGCCGTGGCCGCCATCCCGGACAACATGTCCGGTTCATCGGGCTCGGGCAGCTCGGGTGACTCAGGCTCCTCGGCACTTCCGCTCCTGCTGGGCGGGGGCGCGGTCGCGGCCGGAGGGGCCGCCGCCTGGACGGTGTACAAGCGCAGGAAGAACAAGGAGAACGACGGCATGCTGTTCGGCAAACGCAGGAATCAGGGCGCCCGCTGGCGGCGCCCCCCGGCAACCAGCCCGCGGGCCCCGCGGCGATGACGGTGGAGCAGCTGCGCACCCAGGCCGGCAGCGCCCTGGTCCAGGCCGACGACACGGTGCGCGCCGCCGCCGAGGAGCTGTCCTACGCGCAGGCGCAGTTCGGCCTGTCCGCCACGGACGCCTTCACCGCCGCCCTGGACAGCGCCCGCAAGCACCTGTCGCGGTGCTTCGAGCTGCGCAAGATCCTCGACGACGACATCCCTGAGACCGAGCCGCAGCAGCGCCAGATGTACACCGAGATCCTCCAGCACTGCTCGGAGGCGGTCGGTGAGATCCGCGCTCAGGAGGAGGCCTTCAACAAGCGTCGCGGCATTGAGGCGAACCTGCCGACGTCGATCGCCGAGACCGCCCAGCGCGCCGATGAGACCGAGCAGGCCATCGTCATGGCCGAGACGATCCTGGTGACGCTCAGCGCCGCCTATCCCGCCTCCTCCCTGACCAGTGTGGCCCAGGCCCCCGAGCAGGCCCGCCGCCTGCTGGCCGCCGGGCGCACCGCCCTGGACCAGGCCCGCGCCAGCGTCGAGGCCTCCCAGGAGGCGACGGCGGTCGAGCAGGTCCGCATCGCCCAGGGCTCCATCGCCCAGGCCGGCCAGCTGGCCGCACAGGTCACCGGGGCCCGCGAGCGCCTTCAGAGCGCGGCGAAGGATCTGGAGGCGGCCATCGCCTCGATCTCCTCGGACCTGGTGGACGCCAAGCGCCTGGAGGGCGCGGTGCCGGCGGCGACCCTGGCCCCGCTCGTGGCCGACGCCGAGGCCGCCGTCGCCGAGGGCCGTCAGGCCAGTGGCGCCAACCCGAGCGGCGACCCCCTGGCCGCCCTGGACCATCTGGCCCGGGCCGAGGCCGCCATCGACGCCGCCCTGGCCCCGGCCCGCGAGCGCGAGGAGAACGACTCGCGTGCCCGGGCCTCGCTGGGCTCGCGCCTGGCCCGCCTCAACTCCCAGGTGGAGTCCGTGACCTCCTACATCACCACCTATCGCGGGGCGGTGGGCCCCTCGGCGCGCACCGCACTCAGTGAGGCCGCCCGTCACGCCACGGCCGCCACCACCGTCCAGACCACTGACCCGGTGGCCGCCCTGGCGGAGGTCGCGGCGGCCGAGCCGCTCGTGGCCCAGGCCCAGGCCCTGGCCGAGGCCGACGTGCGCGGATCGTCGAGCTCGTGGAGCCCGAACTCCGGTGAGCGCTACTCCTACTCCCGCGATTACGGCCGCTCAGGCGGCGGGCTCGACCTGGGCTCGCTCCTGCTGGGCGGGCTGCTGCTGGGCGGCGGCCACAACTACGGCGGCTGGAGCTCCCACCACCACGACAGCGACTGGGGCGGAGGCGGCGGCTTCTTCTCCGGCGGCGGGGACTTCTCGGGTGGGGGCGGCGGCTTCTTCGACGGCGGCGGCGACTTCTGAGCCGCGTCCTGCCGGCGTCCGGACCCTCATCGCCCGCCAGTCATGCCCTGAGCGATGCGACCCCCGCCCGCATGACGCCGAGCGCCGGGACCTGCGATCATGACGCCTGATCCGCCTGGCCCACCGGCCACCACCTGGCGACCACCCGGCGAGCGCCGGGTCCATACCTGCCCATACCTGCCCACACCGACGTCGCAGCTCGACGGAAGGACGAACAACCATGGCTGAGAAGCAGTCGATCCTGGGGCGCATCGCCCAGCTCACCCGCGCCAACATCAACGCGCTCCTGGACCGCGCCGAGGACCCGGAGAAGATGCTCAACCAGCTGGTGCGGGACTACACGGCGTCCATCGCCGAGGCCCGTGACGCCGTCGCCCAGACGATCGGCAACCTGCGTCTGGCCGAGAAGGACCACGACGCCGACGTCGCCGAGGCCAAGGACTGGGGCAACAAGGCCCTGGCCGCCTCCCGCAAGGCCGACCAGCTGCGCTCCGGCGGTGACACGGCCGGCGCGGACAAGTGGGACTCGCTGGCCAAGATCGCGCTGACCAAGCAGATCACGGCGGAGAACGAGGCCAAGGCCGCCGAGCCGATGATCGCCTCCCAGCGTCAGGTCGTCGAGCAGCTCAAGACCGGCCTGCAGCAGATGGAGGTCAAGCTCGGCGAGCTGCGCTCCAAGCGCGACCAGCTCATCGCCCGCCAGAAGACCGCCGAGGCCCAGGTCAAGGTGCAGGGCGCCATCCGCTCCATCAACGTCCTGGACCCCACCAGCGAGCTGTCCCGCTACGAGGACCAGGTGCGTCGGGTCGAGGCCCAGGCCGCCGGGCAGATGGAGCTGGCCGGTTCCTCCCTGGAGTCCCAGTTCGCCGAGCTCGAGGCCTCCGGCACCAGCCTGGAGGCCGAGGCCCGGCTGGCGGCCCTGAAGTCCGGGCAGAACCCGGCCCTTCCGGGCGCCCAGCAGCAGGCCCCCGCCCAGATCACCGACGGTGACGACGACGCGATCAACGCCGCCTTCGCGGCCCTGAAGAACCAGGGTCAGCCGGCCGGCGAGGAGACCTCCTCCTACTGATCTGATCTGAGCTGACCTCGCCGCGCCCCAGGCGCCTCAGCCCCGCAAGCCGCCCGGTGCTCATCATCCCGATGAGCACCGGGCGGCTTCGCGCACCTCGACGTAGGCCGACGCCCGCGACACGGGCTAACACGGACTGACACAGGCCGACGCGGGCCCCGGCCGGGGACATTCCACACGCCCGGGGACACTCCAGTCCGGCCGGGGACATCTCACGCCTGCGGGGACAGGACTTCCGCACCCGACGGCGTCGAATGCCCCCGCCGGGTGGATTCTGTCCCCGACGGCGTCGATCGTCCCCACCCGGTGAGCTTTGTCCCCGACCGCGCAGACCGCACCCATCGGCGTCACGGACATCAGGAGGCCGGTATCGGTGCAGTGTCTTTGAGCGTCGCCGGAGGCTACTGGACGCCGTGACCGGTAGCATGAGCCCCATGAGCGTACCGACTTATCTTCTCGTCGATGGCGAGAACATTGACGCCACTCTCGGCATGAGCGTGCTGGGGCGGCGTCCCGAACCTGAGGAGCGGCCCCGTTGGGACCGGGTCCTCGCATACTGCGATGAACTGTCCTCCGCCGACGCCGCCGAGGGTGAGGGGGACGAGGCCCGTGCCCTGTTCTTCCTCAACGCCACCAGCGGCCATATGCCCATGAGCTTCATCCAGGCCCTGCTGGCCATGGACTACCGCCCCGTGCCGCTGGCCGGGTCCGGAAGCAATGACGAAAAGGTCGTCGACATCGGTATTCAGCGCACCCTGGAGGCGCTGGCCGAGCGGGTCGAGTCCGGTCAGGACGCCCACGTCCTGCTGGGCAGCCACGACGGCGACTACATCCCCCACATCGAGCGGCTCCTGCAGGCCGGCGCCACGGTGGGGATCCTGTGCTTCCGCGAGTTCCTCAACGCCCAGCTGGCGGCCCTGGAGGGCGAGGGCCTGACGATCTACGACCTGGAGAGTGACGTCAAGGCCTTCACCATCCCGCTGCCGCGCGTATGCATCATCCCGCTGGAGGACTTCGACCCCCTCGCCTTCCTCTGACCCGACGGCGGGGCGGCGACAGGTGTCGCCGCCCCGCCTCATGTCACAGCCCGACTCACCGGGGAGTCGCAGGCAATCACCCCGGTTCAAGCAGCAACCACACAGCTCCCCCGTTTTGTGGGAATTCCAAGACTTTCTGGGTCTACAATTGGTGCGAGGTCACACGAACCACTTGACCTATCAACAGCGACCGTTCGGAAGTCGTTCAGGAAACGACCAGAAACTGAAGGAATGGTGAGACTCATGGAGCGTTCCCAGCAGTCCCGCACCGAAGCTCACCTCCTTGTCGTCGACGATGAACCCAACATCCGCGACCTGCTGGCCTCGTCCCTGCGCTTCGCAGGCTTCGAGGTCTCGATAGCAGGCGACGGCAACGGCGCGCTGAAGACGGTGGAGAAGACATCCCCCGACCTGGTGGTCCTCGATGTCATGCTGCCCGACATGGACGGCTTCACCGTGGCCCGGCGCCTGCGCGAGCGTGACGTGACCACCCCGATCCTCTTCCTGACCGCCCGCGATGACATGGCGGACAAGGTCCAGGGCCTGACCGTCGGCGGCGACGACTACGTCACCAAGCCCTTCGGGCTGGAGGAGGTCATCGCCCGCATCCGCGCCATCCTGCGCCGCACCCACGCCATTGAGAACCAGGACGACGGCGTCGTGCGCGTGGCCGACCTGGTCCTGGACGAGGACGCCCACGAGGTGTATCGCGCCGAGGTCGAGGTGGATCTGTCCCCCACCGAGTTCAAGCTCCTGCGCTACCTCATGCTCAATGCCGGGCGCGTCGTGTCCAAGGCCCAGATCCTCGATCACGTCTGGGAGTACGACTGGAACGGCGACGCCGCGATCGTGGAGTCCTACATCTCCTACCTGCGCCGCAAGGTGGACCAGATCCAGGGCGCTGACGGCCAGCCCGTCACCCCGCTCATCCAGACTCGTCGCGGAGTCGGCTACATGCTCCGCGAACCCAAGGCCGAGTGATGGCGGCGGCGCGTGGGGGGGAGCACGCGCCCGGCCAAGTCGTCCGGTAAGCAGCACCGCCCGATCAAACGGGGCCGATGGCACCCGATCACCGCGATTCAGCGGCCCTGGCAGGCAATGCCGCTGCGCACGCGCCTGACCCTCATGACCACCGGTCTGCTCGCCATCGGGCTCATCGTCGTCTCCTTCGTGGTGACCTCACTGCTCTACAGCCACATGATGGGCCAGATCGACAGCCAGCTGCGCACCACCTCCGTGGCCATCGGAAGCCAGGGACTGGCCCAGATCCGCGAGGGCGGGACCAGCAGCACCACCTTCCCCTCGAACTACTACGTCAAGGCCGAGTACCTCGACCCCACCCGCAACGGGGAGTGGATCTCGCCGGACACCGCCGCCACGTACGGCCGGCCCCAGATCAAGGGCCTGGACTACCGGCGCGCCCTGGCCCACGCGGACAAGAACGACTTCCCGATCACGACGGTCAACTCCGATCAGCCCGGCCACCAGTGGCGGATGATTACCCTGCTCATCCGGGACCAGAACACCGGCGAGTACACCGGTGCCGTGGCCCTGGCCCTCCCGCTGAGCGACGTCATGGAGACCGTCGAGCGCACCCGCCTCGTGGTGGCCCTGGCCGACGTCTCGATCATCTCGGTGGGCGCCCTCTTCGCCACCTACCTGGTCCACCGCTCGTTCCGCTCCCTGCGCCAGATCGAGGGCGTGGCCGCCCGGATCGCCCACGGCGACCTGTCCGCCCGCATCCTGGTCACCGAGCCGCGCACCACGGAGGTGGGCTCGCTACAGCGGGCGATCAACACGATGCTCACCCAGAACGAGAGCTCCTTCGCCGCCCAGGTCGTGGCCCAGGAGCGGATGACGCGCTTCGTCTCCGATGCCTCCCACGAGCTGCGCACCCCCCTGGCCGCCATCCGCGGCTACGGCGAGCTCTACCGGATGGGCGGGGTGCCCGCGAACAAGACCGGTGAGGTCATGGGGCGCATCGAGACCGAGTCCAACCGGATGGGGCGCCTCGTCGACGATCTCCTCCAGCTGGCCCGGATCGACGAGGGCCGGGAGATGTCGATGGAGCCGGTCAACCTCACCGACCTGGCCGCCGGGGCCCTCAGCGACATGATGGTGCTGGCCCCCGAGCGCGACTGCGGCCTCATCCCCCTCGACCCCCGCGACGAGGCCGCCGGCAAGGAGGCCCCCTCGCTTCAGGTCATCGGTGACCGCGACCGCCTCTCCCAGATCCTCACCAACCTGCTGGGCAACGTGGTGCGCCACACCCCTCCGGGACGCCGGTGGAGATCGCCATCGGCATGGCGCCCCCGCGGGCCAACCCGACGGCGCAGCCGGTCGTCGTCGTCGAGGTCCGCGACCACGGCCACGGCGTGCCACCGGAGGCGGCCGAGAAGGTCTTCCAGCGCTTCTACCGCTCGGACACCTCCCGCAACCGGGAGACCGGAGGCTCCGGCCTGGGCCTGGCGATCGTGCTGGGGATCGTGGCCGCTCACAAAGGCACCGTCCAGATGCTCCAGACCCCCGGCGGCGGCGCCACCGTCCACATCGAGCTGCCGCCCGCGCCGGCCTGGTAGGCCTCGCCGCCGCACCTCAGGCAGCGCCGGCGGGCCTCGATCACGATAAGAGTGGCACGCCAGACACTGTGTCACGTCGACGTCACGGCGAGGACAGTCCTACGATGGCACGCGTTCCATTTCCAACACGGAGACTGACCCATGGGTGTTATCGAAGCACCGCAATGGCTTCTGCCCGCCTTCACCCGCTCGGTGAAGGCGATCGGCGCCACGCAGCCCCCAGAGGCGATCGGCTCCGCCGGCGAGCTCCTCATTGAGCGCTGGTCCACACCGGATCGTCGCTTCCACAATCTTCGCCACCTCATCGACATGCTCGCGCGGGTCGATGAGCTGGCCGAGGAGTCGCACGACCCGGACATCATGCGGGTCGCCTGCTGGTACCACGGCTGCGTCTTCTCCTCCGACGTCGAGGAGGTCATCCGCGGCAACGGCGGCGAGGACGAGACCGCCTCGGCCGCCTTCGCCGAGGCCGACCTGCGTCACCTGGGTGTCCCGATGGAGACGGTCAAGCGGGTGTGCAGCCTCATCGTCAACCTCAAGCGACACATGCTCGCCGATGACGACATCGACGCCCAGGCCCTCATCGACGCCGACCTGGGCACCCTGGCCGTGGACCCCCAGACCTACACCGAGTACGTGCGGCTTCTGCGCGAGGAGTACTCCCACATCCCCGTGGAGGAGTACCTGCGCGGCCGCCTGACGATCGTCTCCCGCCTGCTGGACCGCGATCATCTCTTCCACTCCCCGCTGGGCCAGCGCTGGGAGCACCCGGCCCGCGAGAACCTGGCGGCCGAGCAGCGACGTCTCCACGAGAAGCTCGACAAGCTCGCCGATGAGCAGGGAGCGCAGGCGGTCCCGGAGGCCCCGGAGGCCGGGGCCGCTCAGGAACCGGCGCGTCCCGCACCGGCCGCCCCCGCGGGCGATCCTGCCGGCGCCACCGCCCCCGTTCCCGGGCAGCTGGGCGAGGCCGCCGAACGCGCCCCTCGCACCCCTCCGCTGGGCCTCCAGGCGCTGCCCGCCGAGGACCCTCTGGCCGGCCCCGCCCAGGACGGCGACACCCTGCGTCTGAATCCCACCGAGCTCAGGACCCTGAGGGCCACGGTCCCTCCGGCAAGCGCAACGACAACTGCCGCCCCTGCCACCACGGCGTCCTCAGGATCGCCGGCGGCTCCGGCATCATCCTCCTCCCCGTCGAGCGCCTCCTCGCCACGCACCCCCGCCCGAGGGATCCCGGCGGTGGCCTCGGCACGCCGCCCCATCGAGGCGCCCGCTGAGCGGGCCGAGGGGCGCGAGAACAAGGACGGCGAGGAGGCGATGACACACACCGCCTCCATGGAGTCGTGCATCGCGGACCTGGACCTGCTCATGTGCTCACGCAACCGCTCCGACGACGCCGAGGACCGCCGCGCCCGGGTCCAGGCCGAGCGGGACAAGCTCACCGAGAAGCTGCGAGCCAAGACCCAGGAGGCCAAGGAGCTGCGCGAGGCCCGCACCGGCGAGATCGCCCCCATCACCGAGGAGATCATCGACGACGGCGCCGGGGACCTCTGAGGCTCCGGCCTCCCCTTCCCTCAGGGACGGCCCGCCGTCTGCGGGGCCACAGGCCATGATCTGCAGGCCCCCTCCACAGGGCCGAATCCTCGCCCGGTACGCCGCCGGCCGGGCCCCTACCGTGAGAGGCACAGCGCGCACCTCGGTGCACCACCAGCACACCGCGCATGGCCCTCGGGCCGCCTCTCACGAAAGGACGCCCCTCATGCCCACCTACTCCGTCGATACTGCCGCGGTGGCCGACACCGCCGCCCGGACCCGTACCCGCATCGCGACGATCCAGACCGAGGTCGATGGCATGCGGGGAGACATCGGCCTGCTCCAGTCCTGCTGGACCGGGACGGCGTCGGACTCCATGGCCGCCTGCGCGGCCGACTGGCACCTCACCCAGATCCAGGTGCAGTCCAACCTCGATCAGATCAGCCTGGCCCTGGACAACGCCGCCGTCTGCTACGACGACGCCGAGACCTCCAACCAGGGCCGCTTCGCCGGCTCAACGCCGGCTCCCGCGCCCGCACCGGCTCCCGCACCGGCCGCCGGCTCGGCGCCCTTGGGCGCCTGGTAGGAGGCGCCGCCGACGGCGAGGCTCGCTCAGGACTGCGCCGCCTCTCAGCCGCCTCTGACCTCAGCGTGAGCGCCACGCCGACTGCCGTCACAGGCCCAGCCGACCCGCCCAGTACGGACAGGTACGGATACGGCGGCGGGCCGCCCCTCACGTGTGAGAGACGGCCCGCCGCGGTTCCGGGACCGGCCGACGTCGCGGCCGGGCTACCGGGTGCTGACTGGCTCGTCGGCAGTCGCGTCGATCAGTACATGCCACCCATGTCGCCGGCGCCGCCGTCGGCCGGGGCGGCCGGGGGCTCGGGCTTGTCGGCCACGACGGCCTCGGTGGTCAGGAACAGACCGGCGATGGAACCGGCGTTCTGCAGGGCGGAGCGGGTCACCTTGACCGGGTCGGCGATGCCGGCGGCCAGCAGGTTGACGTACTCGCCGGTGGCGGCGTTGAGGCCCTCACCGGTGGGCAGGTTGCGCACGCGGTCCACGACCACGCCGCCCTCGAGGCCGGCGTTGGCAGCGATCTGCTTGAGCGGGGCCTCCACGGCGACCTTGACGATCGCGGCGCCGGTGGCCTCGTCGCCCTCGAGCTTGAGGGTGTCGAGGACCTCGGCGGCCTGGAGCAGGGCGACGCCACCACCGGCAACGATGCCCTCCTCGACGGCGGCCTTGGCGTTGCGCACGGCGTCCTCGATGCGGTGCTTGCGCTCCTTGAGCTCCACCTCGGTGGCGGCACCGGACTTGAGGACGGCCACGCCGCCGGCCAGCTTGGCCAGACGCTCGGAGAGCTTCTCGCGGTCGTAGTCGGAGTCGGAGTTCTCGATCTCCAGGCGGATCTGGGCGGTGCGGGCCTCGATGGCCTCCTTGTCGCCGGCGCCCTCGACCAGGGTGGTGTCGTCCTTGGTGACGACGACCTTGCGGGCCTGGCCCAGGTCCTCCAGGGTGGCGTTCTCGAGCTTGAGGCCGACGGTCTCGGAGATGACCGTACCGCCGGTGAGGATGGCCATGTCCTGCAGCATCGCCTTGCGGCGGTCACCGAAGCCGGGGGCCTTGACGGCCACGGACTTGAAGGTGCCGCGGATGCGGTTGACGACGAGGGTGGCCAGGGCCTCGGCCTCGACGTCCTCGGCGATGATGGCCAGCGGCTTGCCGGTCTGCATGACCTTCTCCAGCAGCGGGAGCAGGTCCTTGACGTTGGAGATCTTGGACTCGACCAGCAGGACGTAGGCGTCCTCCAGGACGGCCTCCTGACGGTCGGGGTCGGTGACGAAGTAGGGGGAGATGAAGCCCTTGTCGAAGCGCATACCCTCGGTGACCTCGAGCTCGAGGCCGAAGGTGTTGGACTCCTCGACGGTGACGACACCCTCGTGGCCGACCTTCTCCAGGGCCTCGGCGATGAAGGCACCGATCTGCTCGTCGGCGGCGGAGATGGAGGCGGTGGCCGCGATCTCCTCCTGGGTCTCGACCTCCTTGGCGTCGGCCAGCAGGCGCTCGACGACGGCCGCGACGGCCTTCTCGATACCGCGGCGAACGGCGATCGGGTTGGCGCCGGCGGCGACGTTGCGCAGGCCCTCGCGCACCAGGGCCTGGGCCAGGACGGTGGCGGTGGTGGTGCCGTCGCCCGCGACGTCGTCGGTCTTCTTGGCGACCTCCTTGACGAGCTCGGCGCCGATCTTCTCGTAGGGCTCCTCGAGCTCGATCTCCTTGGCGATGGTCACGCCGTCGTTGGTGATCGTGGGGGCGCCCCACTTCTTGTCGAGCACGACGTTACGGCCCTTGGGGCCCAGGGTGACCTTGACGGTGTCGGCGAGGGTGTTGAGGCCGCGCTCCATGCCGCGGCGGGCCTCCTCGTCGAAGGCGATGATCTTGGACATTGAGTTTCCTCCACTGCGTGGTAGGGGCGGCCGGTTCGTGCCCGCGACGGACGGATCGGTCCCGGGCGTTCACGTCACGCCCGACGCCGGCCCTCACGTTCCAGCCTGGATGAACTTGGTGCATTCAAGGATGCTTTGTCACTCGAGGTGCCCGAGTGCTAACCGCAATGCTGGCACTCTCAGCCCTTGAGTGCAAGGAGCTCAGTTCTCATCGGCACTGAATCCTCCGACGGCGAAGCAGGGAATCCCGCCGGGCCCGCGGGTGGGCCATCGGGAGGCCCCACAGCCGGTCCTGCCTCGGGGCCGCTGCCCGGGTCAGGAGGGCGGCTCCTCGGCCCGTGAGGCAGTGGCCAGCAGGATGAGTGCGCAGGTCCAGGCCAGGGGCGCGGGCCCCGCCGGGGCGCCGTCGGCCAGAACCTTCTCCGGCAGGGCGCCGGCAGCGGTGCGGTGCGCCTCGAGCCACGCCAGCAGCCGGGTCCCTTCCTCCTCCATTCCAAGCGCCAGGGCCGACCAGGCCATGAGGGCGGTCTCCGGTGTCCAGGAGATACCGTCATCGCGCCAGCCCGCTCCCGGGGCGAGGCCCCCGGTGGGGCGGTGCATGCGTGCGGCCGCCGTCTGCCGTACCGATCGGGCCCCGGCCAGCGGCCGGGTGAAGGGAGGCAGGACCAGGGCGATGGCGGCGTCGACGTCGTCGCGCTGCAGGTGGCGGCCCCAGGCGGGGGCGAAGTTGCGCTCCATGGCGCTGCGCACCGCTGTCACCCGCTCGGCCAGGGCCCGGGCGGGGCCGCCGAGGTCGATCCCGGCCCTGGCCAACGCCGTCGCCGCCTCCAGCCCCAGGAGCACCGGAGCGGCCGTCCCCAGGGTGAGGACCGTCTCGGCGACCTCCCAGTAGTCGGGCGAGGCCGCCGGCAGGTGGGAGGGCGTGTCCGTGATCCCCAGGAGCCGGGAGGCGGCGCGCGCCAGGGGCACGCCCAGGCGGTCACGCAGGTCGGCGGTGGGAACGCCGTCGGCCAGGAGCCGGCCCGAGGCCCACAGGAACCATCCGGCGCCGTCGGCCTGGGCGGGGCGGTTGTCCGGCACGCGGCCGCTGCTGGTGTAGCGGGCCTCGAAGCCGCCGTCGGCCCGCTGCCAGGAGGCCAGGTTGCCCAGAACGCCCAGCGCCTCATCGGCCAGGTTCACGGCACTGAGGGCGGCCGCGGCGAAGGCGGCGTCCCGGGGCCAGACGTAGCGCCAGATGCTCATGGGCGCCGCCACGACCGCACCCGGGGGGAAGACCTCGGCCCCCGGCGGCAGGGCTTCGCGCGAGTCGCGCCCCTCCCTCCCGGCGCCCCCGGCGGAGGTGGGAGTCGGGGGCGGCGTCGACCCGGCGGAAGGTTCGGCAGACGGGTCAGCAGGGCCGGCGGGGATCATCGGACCGGGCATGAGTGCCGGTCCGGTCAGGGCCAGCAGGTCGGTCAGGGCGCCGTCGGCCAGGTCCGCCCACCGGCCTTGAGGAAGGCGGGCAGCCTGGCGGCGGGCGAGCGCCTGACGGGCCAGGGCGCTCTGCTGCGAGGTCGTCAGGCCCCACGGTTCGGGGGCCCGAGGCAGGCGGGTCCCCGGGACGTAGGCAACAGTGTCACCCGGGGCCAGGGGGTACAGGCCCCCTTCCCCGCCCACGACGAGCCCGCCGCTCAGCAGCGTCGGGGCGCGGCGGCCGAGGCCCACCAGGCGCGAGCCGCCCCAGAGGACCGCGGCGGCGGTGAGCGGAACCGCCGCGGCGAGAGCCAGGAACCGACGACGCCCGGGAAGCGCCAGTGGCCTCATGCCCCTTTACTGAGGCTTGTAGTCGTCACGCAGGATGACGGCGATCGAGGCGCCCTGGGTGTTCTCCGCGGTGCCCTCCACCACGTTGCTGATCCCGAGGCGCTTGCCGACCTCCTCGGCCGCGGGCCGGGCCTGCGGGGAGCTGAAGTAGACCGTCGACTGGGCCGGCTCCGCGTTCTCGTAGATCCCGGGGATGACCTCCACCGCGGTGAAGCCGCCGTTGGTGAGCTTCTCGCTGGCCCCCTTGGCCAGGCCGTCGGTGTTCGTCCCGTTGGCCACCGAGACCCCGGTGTTGAAGTCCACGTTGCCGGAGGCGCTGGCCGAGGCACTGGGTTTGGCCGAGGCGGCGCCGCCCTTGTCACCCTTGTCGCCCTTGCTGTCCGAGTTCTTGTTGCCACCGGCCTGTCCGCCCTGGGCGGGCTGAGAGGAGGAGACCGCGTCCGACGAGCCGGAGCCTCCTGAGCCGTTGAGGAACAGCGTCACCGCGCCCCAGGCGAGCGCCGGGACAATGATGATGATCGCCAGCAGCGGCACCCAGCTGCGCCACCTGGGCACCTGGGCACGGTGCACGCCCACAGGAACCGGGCCGTCATCATCGCCGACGTCGAACTCGTCCTCGGGGTAGTCATAGTTGCTCACGCTCACAAGATACCGGTCCGAGCGTCATTCGTCGGGTATTGCTCACCACGTCCGGCTCACAAGGCGGTGACATCGGGCCCGGCAGATTCCTGCGGGTGTGGCAGGTGGGCCGTTAGGCTCGCGGCGTGACATCCGCCAAGCCCCTGTCCGAGATCATCGATCCCTCCTGGGCGCGCGCCCTGGCCCCCGTGGAGCCCACGGTCCATGAGATCGGGGAGCGGCTGCGCCAGGAGGTGGCCTCCGGCGTCGGGTACCTCCCGGCGGGGACCGACGTGCTGCGCGCCTTCACCTACCCGATGGAGGACGTGCGCGTCCTCATCGTCGGCCAGGACCCCTACCCCACCCCGGGCCATCCCATGGGGCTGAGCTTCTCGGTGGCGCCCGGCGTCAAGCCGCCGCGCAGCCTGGAGAACATCTTCCGCGAGCTGGTCAGTGACCTGGGCGTGCCCAGGCCGACGTCGGGGGACCTGACGCCGTGGTGCCGGCAGGGCGTCATGCTGCTCAACCGGGTGCTCACCGTTCGCCCGGGGGCACCGGCCTCGCACAAGGGCTGGGGCTGGGAGAAGGTGACGCAGCGGGCGATCGAGGCCCTGGTGGAGCGCGGCGGCCCGCTCGTGGCGATCCTGTGGGGGCGGCCGGCGCAGTCGCTGACCCCGATGCTGGGGCAGACCCCCATCATCGCCTCACCGCACCCGTCCCCACTGTCGGCCTCGCGCGGGTTCTTCGGCTCGCGCCCCTTCAGCCGCGCCAACGCGATCCTCACCGAGATGGGGGCCGCGCCCGTCGACTGGCGCCTGCCCTGAACGTCGAGGGCCGGCCCGGCCACCTGCCGACCAGGCCTTACTCCACGAGGGTCGGGATCCACTGGCCAAGGGTTATCCATACTGCACGAACCCACGACCCCCATGCAGTACACCCAACCCTCCCCCAGTAGCACCCCAACCTCGTGCACTACACCACCCGCAGGCCTCACACCCCACCAGACAACAGCACCGACCCCCGCGCCCGCAGCTCCTCGCCCCATCTGGCGTCCTGCCGGCATTGCAAGATCAACAGACTCCGTCTGAGAGTACGCGGCCTCGCGTGTACCCGACGGTCGACGGCGGCTGCCCTTGTTTCATGGAACAAGCTCAGCCGATCCTCGAGGAAGACGCTGCCCCAGCAACGATGCCTCACGCAAGCCGGCCTCTAGACGCATACCCGCCCATTCCAGCTCCTGTCGGGGCCGGAGGCGCGAGACCTCCGCAGGCGGGAACTTCGTCAGAATCTTGGCGCCGAGCTGGCCTGGACGCATCATGTCTCCGTAGGACACGCGCAGCACCGTCCACCCCTGCGACTCAATCCTGTCCTGGCGCCGTTTCTCTTTCCACAGGTCCTCAGCCCCCTGGTACTTCTTCCTGCCGTCAGCCTCAACGACGAGTCTCCTGTCCGGCCAGCACATATCCACCCACCAACGCCCCTCGGAAGTCTCGACGGGGTACTGCACCTGCGGGATCGGCAGCCCAAGAACCAGAACCAGCCAGCGCAACGCGCTCTCAAGCGCCGACTCGGAGAACGGCGTCGCCAGACCCAGCACCGCTCGGGCCTGAGCCACCCCGCGGCGTCTCGGCTCACACTTGAGCGTACGGGCCCACTCCTGCCTCACTCGATCAATCGCCGCCGAGCACAGCTCGGGCCGCTCCCGGTCCGGTTGACAACAGCGACGCAGCACCGAGTCGGCAATGGCGAGCGCGTTGTGCGCTGGTTCGTCGAAGGCGCAGTCATAGGCCGTGCGCACCGCCGTCGTCGTCACCGTCTCTCCCACTGACTCGACCTCATGCGGCATCAGCCCAAGACGGCGTCGCCACAGATGAACGTCCCGGCACCCGGAGGATTCCGAGGGACCCTCAGAGATCAGCGCGGGTGTACCGCGGGCCGGAACCCAGATACGGGGCAGAACGGTATGGACCTGGAACGGGGTGCTGGACACCGCGAGATAGACATCGGGCTCCTGGGAGAACATGTCGAGCTCAAGCGCCAGAGCCGCTGATGTGTGCGACAGATAGGCCGTGGACAGCTGGGAGCGCTGGGCAACCACGGCCCGCGCCAACGACAGGGTGTAACGATGCTGCCAGCGCTCAGCATCACGATCCGGCAGCCAGTAGTATCCACGGGCCAAACGGATCCACGAACGCGGGGGAAGACAACCGCGGCGGGAGCGGCGCGATGTGTGCAGCAGACGCGGACGCAGATCGGAGACAATGCCGGGGGCTGAAGGTCGCGGAGTCATATCTCAGGGTTGCTTACTGCGACGGCACGGGTCACCCGCTGCGATCAGCCCTGTGGATTAAGGTCGCATTCGCGCACCTGTGGTTCCGCACCCGACCTGGAAATCCGCACTCCACGAGGGTCGAGAGCCGTCTGTCCTGGAACGACGTCGGGGTCGGCCCGGCCACCTGCCGACCAGGCCTTACTCCACGAGGGGCGGGCTCCACTGGCCAAGGGTTATCCATACTGCACGAACCCCCGACCCCCATGCAGTACACCCACCCCTCCCCCAGTAGCACCCCAACCTCGTGCACTACACCGCCCACCGGCCTCACACCCCACTAGAAGACAGCACCGCCCCCGCACCTGGTACGCCGCATCGGCTCGCAGCAGGTCGGCCGACTGCCCTGCTCCTCTGACCAGCAGCGCAGTAGCCCGCTCAGCGCCGACCAGCCCCCTTGCTGGAATCGTGCCCGTGAGGGCTGCTCAGCCGGCGAAGGGCGAGTAGAAGGAGAACACGAGACCTCCGATGCACTCGAGCGCACCAAGCCACTGAAGGGGGATGAAGAAGAAGGTGTGGATGTTACGTCCCGCCCGTTCCGCATTGCGACTCTCGCCGGCCACGACCTGCTCGATCTGCTGAGCAGCCTCCGCCTCGGAAGACGGCTCCGGGGCACCGGGAGCCATCTGGAAGGCATCGTTGGCCACTCGCTCCCACAGATCGGCCCGCAGCTGGTTGCGGAAGTCCTCAGCATTCTGAGCCGGGCGAATGATGTTGAGCCACCGACCAAGGAAGAAGTTGGCCACCCCTGCCAGCAGAAACCCTATTCCGCCGCCCAGTGCTAACGCCGACTCGCTGGTCCCCAGCAGCGCCTCCACGACTGTCAGAGAGCCGAATACTCCCGCCAGAGTGACAAACAGACCCAGAATTCCCCAGCCACGCCAAATAATCATGAAGGCAATATAAATGCTTCCGCCTTCACTGAGTACCGGCGAGACTGTGACCTTGGCCGGCAGGCCGCCACCGCATAGCGCTCGTCCTTCCGGTCCACTACCAGACCGGGCCGACGACGGCCGGGCCGCCCCGCTCGGAACGCGGCCGGGGACCATCTGGTAGACACGGCCCCATGTCCGCACGCCAGTCAGACCAGTCATCCCACGTTGCTCAGCCCATGGACGCTGCCTCCACCGGCGTCGTCCCCGGTGACGCCTCACCCGCCGCTCCCGACTCGCAGGCCCCGGCACCGTCCCGGGCCCGCCATGCCGCCGGCCCGGCCACGATCGACCTGAACCAGATCGCCCAGTTCCTGCCGCGCACCGGCATCGGCACCGACGTGCATGCCTTCGCCGCCCCCGACTCGGGCACCCCCATGCACCTGGCCTGCCTGGAGTGGCCCGGCGAGGTGGGCCTGGCCGGTCACTCCGACGGCGACGTCGTCGCCCACGCCTGCTGCGACGCCCTGTTCTCGGCCGCCGGCCTGGGCGACCTGGGCTCGAACTTCGGCACCGCCGAGCCCCAGTGGAAGGGGGCCTCCGGGACGGCGCTCCTGAGCGAGGCCGCCCGCCGGGTGCGCGAGGCCGGCTTCGAGATCGGCAACATCGCCGTCCAGCTCGTGGGTGAGCGCCCGCGCGTGGCCGCCCGCTCCGCGGAGGCCTCCCGCGCGCTGTCCGAGGCCGCCTCCGCCCGGGTCTCCTTCTGCGCCACCACCACTGACCACCTGGGTTTCCTGGGGCGCACCGAGGGCCTGCTCGCCGTCGCCACTGCCTTGGTCTACCCGCTGCCCGACGCCGTTCGCCCGGTCGTGGGTTAGCCCTCGAGGTCGTACCCTGAACCCTCGACTGCGAGGACTAAGGTACGACCGCGACGTCGGGCACCTCGGGAAAAAGTCCTGGTCCTGGTAGACACCGGTGGCGGGCGGCCAGGTAGCCTGTGCCCGTGAGCATCACCCCCACTGAGCCCCCTGAGTCCGCGGGCCCCGCCGACTCCGCCGCCCGAGCGGACGCGCCGGCCCTGCGTCTGTACGACTCCGCCGCCCGCGCGATCGTGCCGCTGGCCCCCACGGCCACCCCCGGCCTCGTGACGATCTACCTGTGTGGTGCCACCGTCCAAGGCTCACCCCACATCGGCCACATGCGCAGTGGGATCGCCTTCGACGTCCTGCGCCGCTGGTTGGAGCGCTGCGGCCAGGAGGTCCGCCTCATCCGCAACGTCACGGACATCGACGACAAGATCCTCAGCAAGTCGGCCGCCGCCGAGCCGCCGGTGCCGTGGTGGGCCTGGGCCCAGCGCTTCGAGCGGGAGTTCGACGCCGCCTACCGTGCCCTGGGCGTGGACGCCCCCACCTATGAGCCGCGCGCCACCGGCCACATCCCCGAGATGATCGACCTGGTCCAGCGCCTGCTGGACGCCGGCCACGCCTACGTCGGAGAGTCCGGCAACGTCTACTATGACGTGCGATCCCTGCCCGGCTATGGGTCCCTCACCAACCAGCGCCTGGAGGACCTGGCCACCACCGAGGACGAGTCCCAGCTCGATGATGACGTCGAGGCCGACAAGCGCGACCCGCGCGACTTCGCCCTGTGGAAGGCCGCCAAGCCCACCGAGCCGGCCGACGCCGCCTGGGACGCCCCCTGGGGCCGGGGCCGGCCCGGCTGGCACCTGGAGTGCTCGACCATGTCCCGCCGCTACCTGGGCGAGACCTTCGACATCCACGGCGGCGGCATCGACCTGCGCTTCCCGCACCACGAGAACGAGCAGGCCCAGTCCCACGGCGCCGGCTGGGGCTTCGCGCGCCACTGGGTCCACAACGCCTGGGTGACCATCAAGGGCGAGAAGATGAGCAAGTCGCTGGGCAACTCCCTGGTGGTGGCCGAGCTGCTCAAGCGCTACGACGCCGCCGTGCTGCGCCTGGCCCTGGGTACCGTCCACCACCGCTCCACCGTGGAGTTCTCCGAGGAGACCCTCGCCGACGCCGCGGCCCTGTGGGAGCGCCTGTCCGGCGCGATCCTGCGGGCCTACGAGTTCTGCGACGGCGGGGACGCCAACCCCGTCGACGCCCCCACCGAGCAGGTGCGCGCCCGGGCCCTGCCGGCCGAGTTCACCGCCGCCATGGATGAGGACCTCAACCTGGCGGGCGCCATGGCGGTCGTCCACGCCACCCTCAAGGCCCTCAACGTGGCCCTCACCCAGGCCGCCCCGAGCGGCGGCCAGGGGGCCGACGACGCCCTGCGCGCCTCGGTGACCGGCCTCGCCCTGGACCTGCGCTCCCAGCTCGACGTCCTGGGCCTGGACCCGCTGGCTGAGCCCTGGCGCACCCGGGTGCTCGACGGCGCCGGCTCCTCCCAGGGCGGCGCCGCCATGGAGGCCCTCGACCGGCTCATCCGCCACGACCTGGAGGAACGGGCCCAGGCCCGCGCCGCCAAAGGACTGGGCGCGCGCCGACGCCCTGCGCGACAAGCTGACCGAGGCCGGCGTCGTCGTCGAGGACTCCCCCTCGGGCGCCCGCTGGCACCTGGCCTGAGCGGCCCGCCCACCGCCCACGACTCTTTCGCATCAACTCCCACCGTCACGAACAGGAGGCCGGATGCCCGGCAACGAGCAGTACCCCGGTGCCAAGCGCCGCCCCGGCTCGAAGAAGGGCCCCACGAAGGGCTCGGGCGGCCAGCGCCGCAAGGGTCTGGAGGGCAAGGGCCCCACGCCGCGCGCGGAGAACCGCGTCGGCCACCCCAAGGCCCGGGCGAAGGCCCGCGCCGAGTCCCGGGCCGCCCAGCCCACCCGCGCCAAGCAGCTGGAGAAGATCAAGCGCCGCTTCGACGTGCCCGAGGGCCACGAGATCCTGTGCGGGCGTAACGCCGTGGCCGAGGCCGCCTACGCCTCGGTGCCCATCACTCGGGTCTTCATGGCGGTCTCCGCCCAGTCCGACGACCGTCTGGGCGCCGTGGTGCGCCGCGCCGCCCTGCTGGGCGCCCCGGTGCTGGAGACCACCAAGCTGGACCTGGACGCCCTGACCGACTCCGCCACCCACCAGGGCGTGGCCATCGAAGTGCCCGCCTACGAGTACACCACGGCCCGCGACCTGCTCGAGCGCGCCCGCGCCCTGGGCCACACGCCGCTGCTCGTGGCCCTGGACCAGGTGACCGACCCCCACAACCTCGGCGCGGTCCTGCGCAGCGCCGGGGCCTTCGGAGCCGACGGCGTCATCATCCCCGAGCGCCGCTCGGTGGGCGTCAATGCCACTGTGTGGAAGGTGTCGGCCGGTGCCGCCGCCCGGGTTCGCGTGGCCCGCGAGACGAACCTCGTGCGCACCCTGGAGCAGCTGAAGAAGGAGGGCTGCTTCGTCGTCGGTCTGGACGGCTCGGGCAGCACCGCCATCGAGGACCTCACCCTGGCCGACTCACCCCTGGTGCTGGTCACCGGCGCGGAGGGCGCGGGCCTGTCCCGCCTGGTGCGCGAGACCTGCGACGTGCTGGCCTCGGTGCCGATCAGCCGCAGCGTGGAGTCCCTCAACGCGGCCGTGGCCACGGGTATCAGCCTCTACGAGGTCGACCGTCTGCGGCGTCGGGCCGCCGGCGCCGGCAGCTGACCCCCGCCGCTCAGGGCCGGCCCAGCCCCGACGGAGCCTGCCGATCCAACGGATCCGACGGATCCGGCCGCCCCGGCAGGAAAAGCGCCCGGTTTACACTTCTCCAAGACGGCCCCGTTGCTGACACAATGGGCCGCATCCGATCCACAGGAGGTCCCCATGGCCCAGGACGCTTCGCAGCGCTGGAACCGCACCGACGGCGTGCTCATCGCGCCGGGTACGACGCCGGAGGCGGTCGCCGACGCCTTCGCCGAGCGCGGGGTGGTCGTGCGCCTGGAGTGGTTCCCGGCCACCACCCACCTGCTCAGCCTGACCCTCATGACCGACGTCGAGGGCCGGGTCGCGGTGACGCCGCCCTCACGCGGGGGCGTTGTGCCCGGCCCGAGCGTCAGTGAGCTCGTGGAGTCCCTGGCCCGGCAGTTCACGGCCGATGTCGCCGTGGGCCCGGCGACCTTCAACGCACTGCCCGACGACGTCGAGCTGCCCTCGATCTCCCACCACGGCTCGGCCAGTGCCCGCACCGTGGTGATCTCCCCGATGAGCGCCTACATGGTGCCGCTGCAGGCCACCCTGCTGGAGCGGCCCCTGGCGGTGGCCTCGACGCCGAGCCTGGACCGCCGCATCGTCATGTACTCCGGCGAGGGCACGGAGCTGGGAACCTTCGGTTGGGACGATGAGTCCCTGCCGGCCCTGGTGCTGACCTCCGACTCCGAGGACATGTCCATCCGCGCCATCCCCACCGGGGACCCGGAGGATGACGCCGTCTTCTCCTGGGGCATGACGTCGCGCTACGTGTGGGGCGGGGTCAAGGAGCCCGGCCCGGCCCTGAGGTCCCTGGTGGATGAGCTGCTGGCGGACCTGACCGATGCGTCGGGGATCGTTGACGCCGTCCCGGGCGCGGACCTGGAGGCCGCGGCCGCCGCCATCGTCAAGCCCGGCATCGACGGATTCGCGGCCATGCTTGAGGCCCTGGGCCTGCCCGACTGGGTGCTGGAGGTCCTCACCGGCCGCCTGGCGCCGGTGGAGGTTCCCGGCGTCGTCGTGCACGAGCCGCGCGGGCTGTCCAACGCGGTGGGCCGCAGCGTGGGCCTGCTGCTGGCCGACCCCTCCACCCCGGGCTCGGCCTTCTGGCAGGGCTATGTGCGCACGGTGACGGACAAGCCGTGGGCGGTGCGGGGCGCCGCGCTGCTCGAGGCGGGTCTGGGCGGGGCCCTCGTGGGGGCCGCCGTGCGCCGTCGTCGCTCGACCGGCAGCATCCCGGGCGGGATGGCGGCCGTGGGGGCCTTCCTGCTGGTGGACGCCATCACCGAGGTCTCGCTGGCCTCCTGGACGCGCCACCGTGAGCTGCGCCGCCGCGCCGACGAGGAGATGGCCCTGGTCGCCGAGGAACTCGGCGCCTAGAAGCATCACGCCGCAGGGCGGGCCAGTCAGTCAAGCCCCTCGAGGTAGGCCCTCAGCACCCTGCGGGCGTTCACGGGTGCCGCCTTGGCCGCCTGGTACATGAGCAAGGCATCCACCAGCCCCACCACGTCGGGAGCGTGAGCAGAGGCCTGGTTGACACCCGCAGCAAGGAGTACCCGCTCAGCCAGACGCGTCAGCGGCTGCCTGACCGGTGCTTCCGCCGTGAGCAGCTCCCGGAGCTCGACGTCGTCGCGCAGCTCGAACAGCAGAGCCCCACGCGCGGCCTGGGCGTCCGCACGCCGCGCCATATGCTCCAGGACGCCGACGACGATCTCGGCGGCCTCCTGACGGCTGACCGACGCGGGGATCTCAAGGTCGTCGATGTCAGCCTGTGAGCCCTCGGAGAGGCGGTTGACCACGAGCGCCAGCAGATCACGGCGGGTCCGGGCGTAGTAGGAGGTCGACCCGCGGGGCAGACCCGCCTCCGTATCGACCTGCAGATGAGTGAGGGCATGCACCCCGTCACGGGCGATGAGCCCGACCCCGGCGTCACCGATGTGCTCCCTGCGCCCCATCGTGCCTGCTCCTTGCCTTCTGACCACAGCGACCTCTACGATCATAGAACACTCTATGATCGTAGAGATCTACGCGACGGCCGGATCGGGCCATGAGGAGGCGACCGCAGTGAAGGTGGCAGTTGTCGGAGCAGGTGACTCAGGGAAAGCCATCAAGCGCGCCCTGCAGGCGACCGGGGCGCAGGTGACGCTGCACTCGCGCCGTACCGGCTTCGACGTCCTGCGCGACGACGGAGCTGCCGCACTGTCCGGCGCGGACGCCATCGTGGAGGCCACCGGACGGTTCACCACCAGCAAGAAGGTCGCCACCGACTTCTTCACGCGCTCGACCCGCGCCGTGTCCGCGGCCGCGAACGCCCTGGGCGCCAGGCACGTCCTGCTGTCGATCGTCAACTGCGACCTTCCGGAGGTGCAGGGCTACGGCTACTTCGCGGGCAAGTGCGCGCAGGAGCGGCTTGCTCAAGACGTGAGCAAGCGCATGTCGCTGGTTCGCTCGACCCAGTGGTTCGAGTTCGCCGAGCAGAACATGGAGCGCATGCGCTACGGCCCCGTCTCGCTGGTTCCTTCGATGAGGATGCGGCCGGTCAGCCTCGATTCCGTCGCCGAGACGGTAGCCCGGGCGGCCCTGAGTGAGACCGATGGCCAGACCTACCAGGTCGCAGGACCGGAGGTCATGACGCTGTGGGAGATGACCGCACAGCTGCCGAGCCTCGTGGCGAAGCCGGTCCCCCTGGTGGTTCCCACCGGCTGGGGACTCGCCTTCCGTCGCGGCGCACTGGTTCCCGGCGAGGACGTCCCTGCCGCGGGTCCCACCTACGCGCAGTGGCTACGAGAACGGCGCCACCCCTAGCCAACAGGATCACCGGTGGAGGCAGGCACGCTCACCCTGGTGGGGTCGACGTGTACTGCGCACCGTTGGGCTATTGCCCCGGAGGATGGAGGCCGTGGGGGCCTTCGACGCCGTCGGGGACATTTCTCTGCGGCCGGGGACCTTCGACGCCGTCGGGGACGGAAATCCTGTCCCCGGACGCGCGAGGCGTCCCCCTCCGGGAGGGAATGCACCCGGCCGCACGCAATGTCCCCGCCCGTAATCCCAACCCGCAAGCCGCAGGTGCGCCGGCGGACTATTCAGGCATCCCCCGGCTCAAGAGGATCAGCAACGGCACCACGAAAGTCGCGCCAGTGACGAGAATAGACAACAGCACCACCAGCACGAAGATCAGCGACCCCTTCTCGGTTCGGGACATGCCGCGGTGCTTTCCTATGCTCAGCGCCCCCGGGTCGCCACGAATGATCGAGGCGCGGTAGAACACCGGGACCACCTGGCCGGGCTGCACGACGAACTCAAGACGCGGCTTGGGACTGAGGAAGGCCGCGAAGTGGTAGGAGACGACTTTCACCGGCCCCGGCGGCACCGCGATCCTCACGAACTGACCCGCGGACAGGCGCATCGACCAGCCGTTGATCGTGATGGACACGGTGCTCTTGCCCGGCAGTGAGACCGACGGGTCGAAGTACAGGTCGATGAAGGCGCTGTTGTCCGGCGTGGCCCCGGGCAGGGCCTGAAAACCTTGACTGTTCGCACTCATCCCAACTCTCCCTCAGTCTTCGCTCGATATGCGACGCCGGCTAGGGCGCGCCCAGGCTGTTGAGGAACCAGAACACCAGCCCTATGAAGATGGCGAACACAGCCATCGAGCCGAGAATGACGGCGAACATGATCTTCATGGAGTTGAGATCGTTCCGCTCGGAGGGCGAGAGCCCCTCGAACCTCTGGAACGTCAGTGATCCCGGGTTGCGCTCGAAATGGGAAGCCCGATAGAACACCGGCACCCTCTGACCGACATGCACAGAAAAGTCAAGCCGTGCTGTCGAACTGTAGAGGAGCTGATTGATCTGCTGCACAACAATCGACACCGGCCCGGCCGGAACCGCCAACGCGACGGACTGACCGAAGCCCAGCCACAGCTGGTAGCCATTGATGACGAGCGACACCCTCGACCTTCTGGGATATCCCTTGATGGACGGGTCGAAGTACAGGTCGATGAAGGCGCTGTTGTCCGGCGTGGCCCCGGGCAGGGCCTGGAATGCGGGCACGTCCTGGCTCATATCCCCGTCACGGCCCTTCTCGTCGTCTCAGCTGATGGAGGCCAGACTATCAACCGGCCGGGCGTTACCGGGCGCGAACGACGACGCACCAGCCGGCCTGCTGGGCGCGCCCTACTCCCCCTTGAACTTCATACCGGCGGTGAAGCCATAGGGGTTGGCGGCGTAGTCGGCCAGGGTCTGCTCGTCGCGGGCGGCGAACTCGGCGTCGTCCTCGGGCATCGGCTCATCGGTGTCGTCGACGACGATCGCCTCCATCTCCTGGGTGTCGCCGACCCCCAGGTAGGCCCGCTCGTCGCGGTGCTGGGGCAGCACCGTGGCCACATAGTCCTCCACCGCCTCCTGGGTGGTGACGTAGCGGTCCTGGGCCTCGGACATGTACCAGCGGTGCTCGAGGATCTCGTGGAAGATCTCCGCGGGCTCCAGCTTGCGGCGCATCTCGACGGGGACGGAGTGAATGGTGGGCTCGAAGACCTCCGCCAGCCAGGAGTGGGCCACGAGCTCGATGGGGTCCTCGCTGCGGCCGGTGATGGCCCGGTAGGCCTCCAGGTCGTTGAGCATGCGCTGGCCCTGACGCTCCTGGACGTCCAGGCCGGTCAGTCGCATCACCTGGCGGTGGTAGTGGCCGGCGTCGACGACCTTGGGTTGAATGGTGATGTGGTTGCCGTCGGAGTCGGTGTTCATGGCGAGCTCGGCGACGTCGTAGCCCATCTCGTTGAGCTTCTCGACCCGGCGGCGCAGGCGCCAGCGCTCGTCCATGGAGAAGGACTCCTTGGCGGTGAGCACGTCCCACAGCTCGGTGTAGCGGCTGACGATCCGGTCCCCCACCTCAATGGTGTCCACGGTCGGCTCCAGCAGGGCGCCGGCCTGGAGGTCCATGAGCTCGCCGATGATGTTGGTGCGGGCCACGTCGATGTCGTAGAGGCGCTTGCCGTCCGTGAGCCCCTCGGGGTAGAGCTCCCCGGTCTCGGCGTCCACCAGATAGGCGGCGAAGGCCCCGGCGTCGCGGCGGAAGAGCGTGTTGGACAGGGACACGTCCCCCCCAGTAGAAACCCAGCAGGTGCAGACGCACCAGCAGCACTGCGAGGGCGTCGATGAGTCGGGTGGCGGTCTCGGGCCGCATGTACTGGCTGAACAGCGCCCGGTAGGGCAGGGAGTAGGACAGGTGCTCAGTGACGAGCACCGAGTTGAGCTCCTCACCGGTGACGCTGCTGCGGCCGGTGATAACCGCCGTCGGATGCACGCAGGGCGCCCCCAGGCGCAGCAGGTCGCGCAGGAGCTCGTACTCGCGGTGGGCCACGGCCTCGCCGATCTCCTTGACCGCGATGACGCGCTCGGAGAGGTTGACGAAGCGCACGATGTGGCGGGACAGACCACGGGGCAGCGCGGCGAGGACCTCGGTGGGCCACTCCTCCAGCGGCGTCTCCCAGGGGGAGGTCGAGCAGCGCCGGATCAATGGTCGCCGCCGTGATCTTCATGGACTGGGACATGGGGTCATTCTTTCAGGCCAGAACCCAATTTGCTTTCCGAGACATGAGCCGCCGACCACACTTCTGACAGTACCGGCGGCTGAACCTCCCCGCCGGGCGCGTGGGCCAGCGGCCCCCGCGGTGAGCGCGGCGACGGCGCCGCCCCCGGGAAGGGGAACGGCGCCGTCGTGCTCAGCATCCTCAGGCGGGCAGGCGCTTGCCGGTGGAGGCGGAGAAGATGTGCTCCTGACCGGGGCGGATCCGCACGTAGACGGTCTCACCCGGCTCGGGGGCGGTACGCGGAGGCACGCGCACGATGATCTGGCTGGAGTCCTCACCGGAGCCGAGCTTGGCCTCGGACTCCTCGGCGCCGACGAGCTCACCGTAGATGTAGGCGTCGGAGCCCAGCTCCTCCACGAAGGACAGGCGTACCGGGATGGAGTGCTCGTCCTGGGCGGAGACGACGTCGAGCGACTCGGGGCGGAACCCGATGGTCACCTTGCCGCCGTCCTCGGGGGTGATGGCGTCCAGGGTCGCCTTGGACAGCTGGATCTTGGCGGCGCCGACGGTGGCGACGTCCCCCTTGACCGTGAACTGTCCCCAGGTTCATGGCCGGCGAGCCGATGAAGCCGGCGACGAAATCGTTGGCGGGGTGGTCGTACATCTCGCGCGGGGTGCCGACCTGCTGGAGCACGCCGTCCTTGAGGACCGCGATGCGGTCACCCATGGTGAGGGCCTCGGTCTGGTCGTGGGTGACGTAGACCGTGGTGACGCCCAGCGAGCGCTGGAGCGAGGCGATCTGGGTGCGGGTCTGCACACGGAGCTTGGCGTCCAGGTTGGACAGCGGCTCGTCCATGAGGAAGACCTTGGGCTTACGCACGATGGCGCGGCCCATGGCCACACGCTGACGCTGACCACCGGAGAGGGCCTTGGGCTTGCGGTCCAGGTACTCGGTCAGACCGAGGATCTTGGCGGCCTCGCGCACGCGCTTGTCGATCTCGGCCTTGGGGGTGCCGGCGATCTTGAGGGCGAAGCCCATGTTGTCGTGCACGGTCATGTGCGGGTAGAGCGCGTAGTTCTGGAAGACCATGGCGATGTCACGGTCCTTGGGCTGAACGTCGGTGACGTCGCGGTCACCGATGAGGATGCGACCGGCGTTGACGTCCTCCAGGCCCGCGAGCATGCGCAGGGAGGTGGACTTACCGCAGCCGGAGGGGCCAACGAGTACGAGAAACTCGCCATCGGCGATCTCGAGGTTGAGAGCGTCAACGCTGGGGCGATCATTGCCCGGGTAGATACGTGTGGCGTTCTCGAAAGTCACAGTTGCCATGAGTGGTGCTATCCCTTCACCGGCAGGTACGTGCCGGACGATCCGTCGTGAAAGGTGCCGATGCGTGTCCGCATTGACACGTGCCGCGATCAGCCGTTCGACCGCGGACGGGCTCATCTTGACACAGGTTTCCCGCTTTGACCAGAGATTCTCAGCAATCAGTCCGCGCGGTCCTCGACGGCGATGGCGGACGGTGGAGACCTCCCCATCCCCGCCGTCGAAAACCGCCCGACCCGATACCGGCAATCCGGCTCCACCACTGGCTTTACTCCCGCGACATGGCCCACAGCCGGGCGAAGAGCCCACAGGTTCGGGGCGCCCACGAGCGAATCCGGGCCGGTACTGTGGGGGCCATGACGCAGAACTTCGACGCGCACCCGGGCGAGCCGGTCACCCTGAGCAAACTGCGCGCCGGCACCTCAGTGGGGGGGATACCGGCTTCTGCGTCGCCTGGGCGCCGGCGGCATGGGCGTGGTGTGGGAGGCCACCGATGAGGGTGGGCGCCATGTGGCCATGAAGATCCTCCACCCGCAGATCGCCGCGGACCCCACGGCTCGGCGCCGCCTGGACCGGGAGGCCAGCGTCCTGGCCCGGGTGAGGGACACGCGCGTGGCGCGCATCCTGGACATCGAGACCGGGGACGGCTCCCAGGGCATCACCTTCGTCATCACCGAGCTCATCGAGGGCCCCACCCTGCAGCACGAGGTGGAGCACGAGGGCGTCTACGACCTGACCACCGACGCCCGCGACCTGGCCGACCTGGCCCACGGACTGGTCGACTCACTGCGCGCGGTGCACGCCGCCGGCGTCATCCACCGCGACCTCAAGCCCTCCAACGTCATGCTCGGCGCGCAGGGGCCGGTTCTCATCGACTTCGGCATCGCCCAGGTGGCCGACGACGTCCGTCTCACGCAGACCGGCCAGGTCACGGGTACGCCGGGGTTCATCCCTCCGGAGATGCTCGACGGCGGGGAGCCGAACGCCGACGTCGACTGGTACGCCTGCGCGGGCGTGCTTCTGTTCACCGTCACCGGGCTGGCGCCCTTCGGTTCGGGGGCCTGGCAGGTGGTCTTCCGGCGCGTCTACGCGGGTACCCCGGAGCTGGGGAACCTGGAGGAGGAGTGCCCGGCGCTGGCTCGGGCCTTCACGGCGGCGCTCGCCCCTGAGGCGGAGAACCGCCTGACCCCGGACGGCCTGCTGGAGGTGCTCGATGAGATCGCCGAGGGCGGGACCGGACAGGAAGCGGTCGACCGGCTCCTGGGACCCGAGGACGAGGAGCCGGAGTTCAGCGAGCTGGAGCGGAGCACCAGTACGTTCACCCCTGGTTACGGCTCGACCCCGGGGTCGCCTCGGGATGCTCGCAGCGCGACCTCGGCCTCCCCGGCCGCTTACGGCAGCCCCGTCTCCGCGCCCTCCGGCGCGGAGGGAGGGTACGGGTACTCGGCGCCGTCGGCCGCGTCCGGCGCTTCCACTCAGCCCCCACCGGCCATCCCGCCTCGCCAGTGGTACCAGAACAGTTCGGCGATGCCCTTACGGGGGGCGCAGTCGATGCAGTACGGCGTGGGCGCTCCTGCACCTGCGGCCACCTCGGGGGCGTACCCGCGGCCGGCGCCGTCGGGGCAGGTGCCGATGTTCCCCTATTCGGGTCAGCATCCGACGGCGTATCAGCCCGGTTACTCCCAGGCCGTCGCCGGTCCGACGGCTGCGCCATCGGTGGGAGCAATGGCGGGACCGATGGCAGCCGGCGCCCGGGGGGCGCAGATCAGCCGCGGCAACGCTCCCAGACGTCCCGGGGAGCTGCCCCAGTGGGCGCAGGAGCCGGTGCGTCACCCGATAGCGATGCTGGCGCTGTTGTTCATGCTGTCCTCCATCGGGATCGTCAGGCCGGGCTTGATGGCGATTGTCGGGGCGATTCTGACGGTGGTGGCCGGCGCTGTAGGCCGGGCCCAGGACGCTCGGCGTTGGAACCGGCTTCAGCGGGGCGGCACCTCGCCGTCGGACGACTCCCGCATGTGGGCCATGACCCCGTGGTACCTGGTGCGTTCGCTGGTATCTGCTGGCTTCGCTTTTCTCCTGGCCCTGGGGACCACGGCCATCTTCCTCACGACCGCTTACTCGGCGGGTGCAGCGAACGACGACGCCCCGATTCTCGGATCGTTACCCCCCAGTAGTCGCATCTACTTCCTCTATTTCACCGCAGTCTCCTTGTACCTTCTCATCCTGTGGCTGGTTCCGTGGGGGGCGGCGACGCGACGCGGTGGCGCACATCTTCTCAGCTCCTTCACCCCCAGTGACAACGGCCGAAGGAACCTGGTCATGGCCATGTTGGGTGTTGGCGCCTTGTTCTGCATCTTGACATTCGCCGGAGCACTAGCGATTCCGAGTCTGGTCCCCTTCGGGGGCTGAGATGCCGCTTCGGCGGCGGGCGCCATAGGGCCCCGGAGGCTTCCGCCTCCGGGGCCCTATGGCGCTGGGATCAGTACTGACTGGGCGCGGGCCTGGTCAGCGGAAGAAGGGGAAGCCTCCGAAGCGGAGGGTCTTGCCGCGGTAGGCCCGGATCGCCTGGACGGAGCACACCAGCACGTGGACCCCGACCATGACCAGCGCCATGATGATCGGGGTGCCCCACGGGATGAAAGGCAGCGATTCATAGAAATCGTCCGCGATGGTGAACACGGCGATCTGGATAACCACCAGAGCCGGCTCCACCAGCAGCAGCGTCAGTCCCCAGCTCGCCGCCAGGCGGCGATTCGTCCGGGCCGGTTCACGCAGGTCCTTCTTGTTCCACAGGCCGACCACCATCATCGCCACCATGGCGAGCAGCACATCGAGGATCGGCAGAGGCGCTAGCAGCCCGAACAGCCCCGCACACCAGGCCTCAGCACCCGAGGGAGCAGGCGCCTTCACAGGCGCCGGAGCCATCATCGGCGCAGGCGCCACCCCAGGGGCCGGTGCACCCGGAGTCCCAGGCGCAGGGAAGGCACCGTAGCCCGCCACGGACCGCCTGGCCGGGTCGACCTCCGGCGCCGACTCCTGCACCGTGTAGTAACCACCCGAGGACGCTACGGCCTCGGGCTCCCGCGTCTCACTCACGCAGCTCCCCGCTCACTCAATATCAGAGCGGCCGACTCTACCCGAATCAGGCTCACCAGCACCATTGCCCTCAGCCTGGGCAGCCTCAGCCTTCTTCTTAGCCCGCCGCTCACGGTCACGCTGACGACGACGTTCCCGCCTCTCAGCCTCCTTGTGATACGCGGCAGCCTTGGTTGCCATCCACTCCGGAATCCACTCCGGATCCCGAGGAAACTGATCCAGCTCAAACGCAGCATCACCATCACCCACCGGATCACTACCAATCACCGGCTCACGCATCCAATCACACTCCTGATGCAACACCCCCTCAGCAGCCTCCATCCAAAAATGCGAGTACAACCACGCACCCCGATGTGGATCCGCCTGCACAGGACGAAGATCATCCATCGCGAAACTAATTTCGCTAGGAAGACGAACAGACTCCTGCTGCCCGCCCATAGATAACCAGTGCTCAACTTCACCGGTCAAATGAATCGCGTTGTAGTAAGTATCAACACGCTGCCCCCCAGTTTCAGTGAGCCAGCCCCTCAAGAGCTTTTCAACCTTCTGATAGACAGTGGAATACTCAGCATCGTTTTGAGACATCACTCCCCCTTTCCGGCCGGCACATTTTTAAAGGGGCGACGCACTGTTTTTCCGTTCGCATCGACCCAAGTTGCTTCAAACTTGGTGGGCACTCTCTCGGTATCCGCGATCTTAGGCCCTGCCGGTTCAGGGTACTTGAACTCTATCACAAGATTCCTGAAGTTGTCCGGATCTGCCGCAATTTGTTCTTCGAACCGTTTATACGACTTGAGTTTGCTGTCAACTCGGTACTGGTTGACTTCCTCCAGCATGGTGACTGTGTTGATCTCCTCCGAGGGCCCCCGGACCTTGCTCCGACAATATGCCCCCCGTTGAACTTCGTGTCATACTTGGAGGCTAGCTCGTTACCGTAGTCCTTGACGTGCCCCTGTACTGTATCGGACCGAGACCTGAACCTTTCGGCCACGTCACCCAACATATCCACCTCCAGGCGCACTGTTCGAAACCACGCATCGGTCGTGTAGTGGAACCTACCATCCACTGTGTACGTTGCATTCGACAACGGGTTGCGCAAACCAGGCACCCCCACCCGACGACCCACGTTCCACGTAGCAGGAAGACCCCGACCCACGCGCCGGGTCCAGACTCACCCCCGCCTGAAGCGGCGACCAACCACCAGACGACCCACCAGCCCCAAACGACACACCACCACTCACACTAGAACCCTCCTACTCACTTGCCGGACCGTCTGAACCAGACGTCCCCTCAGCCTGGGCAGCCTCAGCCTTCTTCTTAGCCCGCCGCTCACGGTCACGCTGACGACGACGTTCCCGTTTCTCTTTTTCTTGGTGATACGCGGCAGCCTTGGTTGCCATCCACTCCGGAATCCACTCCGGATCCCGAGGAAACTGATCCAGCTCAAAGGCAAAGTTACCATCACGAATAGGCTCACCTGATATCAGCGGTTCACGCATCCAGTCCGACTCCTGATGCAGCACCCCCTCAGCGGCCTCCATCCACAAATGCGTGCATAACCACGCACCTCGGTGAGGATCGGCCTGCGCTGCACGAAGATCATGCATGGCAAAACTAATCTCACTGGGAAGATGAGAGCGAGACCATTCACCACCTACCTCTACCCAACAGACGTACGTACTAGTAAGAGCCACAGCAATGTACTCGATGTCAACCCTTGTGGCACCAATTTCAGGCAACCAACCACGGACAAGTTCCTGAAACTTCGAGAAAACAGAAATGTCGTCGGTTCCAGACACGATTGACATCAACTCATCCCCTACCTCTCGCTTTGCACGCCTTGATGTAGCCGCGAACCTTTTGCTCCCGCCGCACCCCTCCGAGCCGGTTCTTCTGCCTTCAGACCCCGATCTTCATCCAGTCGGGGATCGCACCGGGGTCACGGGGGAAGACCTCCAGCTCCTTGGCGCAGTCCTCCGCCGTGTAGGGCGGGTCGAGGACCGGCTCGCGGTCGTAGTCGAAGTCGGAGATGAGCTTGTAGCCCTCGCTGCTCTTCATGGACAGCGCCGCCCAGGTCCAGGTTCCGCCACGGGGGTGGGCCATGAGCGCCCGCAGGCGCACGGCCTCACGGACCAGCTCAACGGGCATCTCGTTCTCGGCCCACTGGGCGCGGCGCAGAATGCCACGGGGCCTGAGCACCCGGCTCGTCACCGCGGCGCGCGTCCCCACCCCTCGACTTCCACCACGACCTCCTGGGCACCCACGGACTGCATCCAGTTGCCCCACTCAGTCGACATGTTCTGGAGCAGGACCATCTGCTCCTCGATCTGACCGCCCATAGGCCCATCCATCATGGTCACAATCCCCTCCACCCGGTCACTCCCGGACCGCTCGGTCCGATTCTCCCGATTCTGCCCGACCCCGGCTGCACGCGCCGCGCCAACGACGACCGATGCGTCACAATCCGCCACCGGCAGACACCAGGCGTGGTTTCCTCCAGGATCCTCGGGCAGAATGTCGTCACGACAGCCATCACTCGTTGACTATTCGTCTTCCTGGTCGTCCGCTCGTCACCGCATCACAAGGAGCACCGCGTGTCCAGTAACCAGCCCCGCCAGACCAAGGCCCAGCGCCGTGAGGCCGCGCGCCTCAAGGCCAAGGAGCTGCGCGAGGCCTCAGCCCGCCGCGAGCGCCGCAACATGATCGCCCGCCGCAGCTTCATCGGGGTCGCGGGCCTGGGAGTGACCGGCGGACTCGGCTACCTCGTCTACCGCGGCGTCGAGGCCAAGAACGGCACCAAGGACAACAAGTCGTCGTCGAAGTTCCCCGCACCGAGCGAGGGCCTGGCCACCGCGAAGGCGAACCAGAGTGGTATCCCCAAGCAGGTCCTCTCCGATGCCTCCTGGACCTACGGTGAGGGCCCCGCCCTCGACACCGTCGCCGCCTCGGCCCCCGTCCTGGACATCTACTTCGACTACTCCTGCTCTCACTGCGCCCAGTTCGAGGGCCTCCACACCCAGGAGATCAACCAGCTCCTGAGCGAGAAGAAGATCACCCTGGCCCTCCACCCCTGCAAGCTCCTCGAGCAGGAGTGGACCAGCGTCGTCATGAACGCGATGGGCGTGGTGCTCGATGAGGCCCCGGCCCAGTCCCTGAGCTTCCACAACGCCGCCTTCGAGATCTTCTCCCAGGCCATTCAGACCAAGAACCAGAGCAACATGACGGTGGAGGGCCTGGTGGCCGCCGCCACCAAGGTGAACGTCCCCAAGGAGGTCTCCGCCAAGTTCAAGGCGGCCGTCGACTCCGACAAGTACGGCAAGTGGGTCACGCTCGGCGATGAGGCCTTCAAGGCCCGGGAGCTGGAGGGGACCCCCACCGTCTTCTTCAAGGGCGAGAAGGTCGACCTGAACAAGCTTCAGACTCCGACCTCTCTGACCGAGCTCGTCGCCGCCGCGACCCCGACGGCGCAGCCCAGCCAGCAGGCCTCTCAGCAGCCCAGTCCGCAGCCGACTCAGCAGGGCTGACCGGGGCCCGTCGCGCCGGCCCAGGGCGGCGACGGGCGCAGGCGCCGCCTCCCACGGTTTCCCGCCGTGGGGCGGTCTGTGACAGACTGTCCCACGCACCTGCGGCCGCCTGGCCGGCCGCGCGCCGCTTTAGCTCAGTTGGTAGAGCAGCTGTCTTGTAAACAGCAGGTCGTCGGTTCGAGTCCGACAAGCGGCTCCATTCATCGCCCGCAGTCGTCCGGGGCCCGGCCGCTCCTGTCGCAGCCCCACGGCCCGGCCACGAGCGCACCACCGGGAGGGGACATGTCGGTGACCGCAGCAGACGCGGCGTCCTGCGCCCTCCACGACGCCGGCACCTGCCGCTCCTGCCCCCACCTGGCCCTGTCGATGCCCGACCAGCTGGCCGCCAAGCAGTCCCGCGTCGCCGCCCTCCTGGCCGAGCACGTCCCGGCCGAGCTGTGGCAGGCGCCGGCCGCGAGCGCCCCCACCGGCTTCCGCAACAAGGCGAAGATGGCGGTGGCCGGGACCGCCGCCCGCCCCACGCTGGGGATCCTCGACGGCGCCGGATGCGGCGTCGACCTGCGCGCCTGCCCGCTGCACGTGCCTGCCATCGAGGCGGCCCTGCCGGTGCTGGCCGACCTCATCACCGAGCTGGGCCTTCGCCCCTACGACGTGCCCACGCGCCGCGGCGAGCTCAAGTACGTCCTCGTGACCGCCTCGCCCGACGACGACCTCATGGTGCGCTTCGTCCTGCGCTCCCGCCGCTATCTGGAGCGGCTGCGCGCCGCCGTGCCGGATCTGCACCGGCGCCTGCCCCAGCTGGCGGTGGCCGCCGTCAACATCCAGAGCGTCCACCAGGCCGTCATCGAGGGACCCGAGGAGATCGTCCTGACCGAGGAGGACCGCCTCCTCATGCGCCTGAGCCTGCCGTCACCGGGGCTCGGCAGCCGGGCAGGCCGGCGCGCCGAGAGCGTCGAGCTGCCCCTTTACCTACCCACTCGTTCCTTCTTCCAGACCAACACGACTGTGGCCGAGGCGCTCTACGCCACCGCCCGCGACTGGGCCGAGGAGGCCGAGCCGGCCCGGGTGTGGGACCTGTTCTGCGGCGTCGGCGGCTTCGCCCTGGCCCTGGCGGCGCCCGACCGCCGGGTGCTGGGGGTGGAGGTCTCGGCGTCGGCCATTGACGGGGCGCGAGCGGCGGCCGACCTCATGGGCCTGGACCCGGCCCTGGTGCGCTTCGAGGCCGGGGACGCCCGTGTCTTGGACCCGGCCGCTGGGGAGCGCGCCGGCGGGGCGCAGCGCCCGGACCTGCTCGTGGTCAACCCGCCCCGGCGCGGGATCGGGGAGCAGCTGGCCACTCGGATCGAGGCCTCCGGCGTGGAGCGGGTGCTCTACTCCTCCTGCAACCCGCGCACGCTGGCGGCGGACCTGGCGCACCTGCCCTCGATGCGGGTGGTGCGCTCGCGCCTGTTCGACATGTTCCCGCACACCGATCACGCCGAGGTGCTCGTGGAGCTGGTGCGGGACTGAGCCCGAGGTTAGCCGAGCTCGGCCAGGGCGGCGCGCACGTCGGCCAGGGCGCTGTTGATGGCCTCGGCCGCGAAGGGGACCTCGAGGTCGCGCAGGCGCACGGCCAGGTCGGCCAGGTCCCGGGCCTCGCCGAAGCCCTGTTCGGCCAGGGTGCGGGCGGTGGTCACGGAGTCGGCCTGCCCGGCGCCGGCGGCCGCGGCCGCATCGAGAACCTCCAGGATCGGGCCCTGGATGACGCCGAGGTCCTCGGCCACGACATCCAGCTCGCCGCCCACCAGCTCGCGGCGCGCGTCGAGCAGGCCGACGCGCTGGGTGAGGTTGTCGGCGCCGTCGCTCAGCGCCGAGCACAGCTCGGTGAGGCTGCCGACGGCGTCGTTGGCGTCAACCTCGTCCTGGCCCTGGAGGATCTGCAGGGCGAAGAGCCCGGCGGCCAGGTTGTGCAGGCGGGCCAGGGCAATGCGGAAGCTCACCGAGTCCAGGTCGCCGCGCAGCGCCTCGATCTGGCTGCTCAGCGGGTGGAGCTGCTCGGAGCACTCCAGGACCAGGGCGTCGACCTGCTGGCAGCGCGCGGCGACGTCGTCGGCCTGCTCGCCGTGGCCCAGGACCTCGACGTCGGTGCCGACGGCGCGCATGGCCTCGCGCAGGGTGCCCAGGCGGGTCGAGAGGGCCTCGATCTCGCCGGCCCTCTCGCGCAGGAGGTCGGCGAGCCGCTGGCCCTCCTGGAGGATGCCGACCAGCCCGGCGGTCTCGGCCTCGATCCGGCCCATGGCCCCCAGGATGCGGGCCACGGGGCCCTCGGTCTGCGGGCTGTCGGGGATGCCGACGCCGTGGGCCAGCAGCTCACCGACCTCTGCGACCAGTACCCTGCGGGTGAAGTCGATGGCGTCGGCGTAGCCCAGGGCCTGCAGCTCGGCCTGGAGGGCGGCCTGCCCGGCGGCGGCCACCTCCCGGCGGGTGGAGCCGGCCGCGGCGGAGGCCTCCTCGACGTCGCGGACCCGGGCGTAGGCGGCCTCGATGTCGTCACGCAGGTCGGTGAGCATCGGCAGGGTGCGCACGGACAGGTAGCCGGAGCCGGAGGGCACGATGGTGGCGAAGACGCGGTAATGGCCGTCGTCGGAGGAGCGGTTGGTGATGTAGGCGCTGGCGGCCCGGCCCTCCTCGATGGCGTCCCAGATGGAGCGGAACAGGCCGGCGGGCATGTCCGCGTGCCGCACCACGTTGTGGGCCCGCCCCACCAGGGCGCCGCGCGGGTAGCCGGACAGGCGCATGAAGGTGGAGTTGGCGCGGCGGATGCGTCCGTGGGAGTCCGTGGTGGAGAAGAAGAGCTCGTCGGCGGCGAAGACGTGCTCGACGGGAGCTGCGGACTCGACCATGAGTGACCTTCCTAGTGACCTTCCTGGGGCGGCGCAGGCGCGCGGCGTCGGAGCTGCGGGGCCTGCGGGGCATTGTGGGACCTTGGTCGGAAGCCTACTCTTGACCGGCTTTCGAGGCGGCCGATCCTGCGGGGAGAGCGCGTCACCGTGGTCTCGGCGCGATGGGGCCGTTTTCTGCCGATCGAGTGGTCGCGGGCGCAGGCTGCTGCGGCCCGCCCGCCACCGGCCCGGGGATGATTCCCCATGGTGGGAGCGCGCCAAGGCGCTGACAGGACCGGGCGGGCTCCCTAACCTGACGCCATGACCCCGCGTGATCCCCTGATGAGCCTGTCCGCCTCCGACCGCTGCGGCTTGGCCCGTCGTCAGGTGCTGGCACTGGGCGCCCTGGTTCCCGCAGCAGTGGCGCTGCTGGGCGGCTGTTCCCTGGCCTCAGGCACGCAGCTGACCTCCAAGGTCACCCACGAGAAGGTCAGTCTCTCCGACGTCGCCTCCCAGGTGACCAAGGCCGCCACCGCCTGCGACCAGCTCGGGAGCAAGCTCCTGACCCACTACCTCAAGGAGGACTCGGCCGCGACGGCGTTGGCCTCCCCTCTCAGTCTCGCCTTCGTCCTGGCGATCCTGGCCGACGGCGCCACGGACGCCGCGGCCCAGGGCTATGACGCGCTCCTGGGGCTCTCGGGTGAGGACCGCGACCGGGCCTGGTCGGCCATCCAGAACTCCCTGAACCGCTACGACAGTGACCTCAAGGGCTTCGACCCGGACAAGGCCCCCGACAAGCCGCTCGTTCACCTGGCCAACCACGTCCTCATCTCCGACGACAAGACGTTCAAGGTCAAGCAGACCTACCTCGATGCGGTGCTGCGCTGGTTCTCCACTGAGATCGAGCAGGTCGGCGTGAGCTCTATGAAGGAGAACCTCGATGCCTGGGCCTCGCGCAACACGGCCGGCCTCATCCCGGAAAGCGGCATCGATGTCACCCAGGACACCCGCCTGGTGGTGCAGAACGCGCTGCTCTTCGCGGCCCAGTGGGAATCCCCCTTCGAGGCCGGGAGCACCTCGCAGAGGAACTTCACGCTCGCCGGGGGCAAGACCGTCAAGGCCGACCTCATGCACGACACGCGCTCCATCCCTCACACCACTGGGAAGGGCTGGGCGGCAGTGCGCCTGGCCTACGCCGGCGGGCAGGACGGGAGGGACTCCGACCTCGCTCTCGACGTCGTCCTGCCCGACGCCGGAACCCTGCCGAGTGCCATGGATGCCGGGACATGGGCGGAGGCATCCACGGCTCTGGACAAGGTGCGCCCCCGAGAGGTGGAGCTGGCCCTGCCCAAGCTGGACCTCACCTCCGAGCCCAAGGAGCTCCTCGACTTCCTCAAGGAGCAGGGGCTCAAGCCCGAGGGCCTGGACAAGATCGCGCCCGAGCTGGCACTGACCCAGGTGGTCCAGCAGATACGCCTCATCCTGGACGAGGAGGGCACCGTCGCAGCCGCTTTGAGCGAGGGCCAGGCAGCGGCGATGGCGGCGCCGGCGGAGCAGACCAAGCCAATCACGTTCACGGTGGACCACCCCTACGTGCTGCGACTGCGGGACCTGACCAGCGGCACCGCCCTGCTCGAGGCCGCCATCATGGATCCCACCGTCAAGGAGATCAGCGGCTCGGCGTGACCGGACCCGCCGGCGGCCGGCCGGGGTGGCCTCGGACCGTGGCTCCGCAAACCAAGGTGGCCCGTCGGCCGAGGCTCCCCACGAGCCCAGGCGCCCCAGCTCACCGGCCGAATCTCTCCACCAGATTCTTCCGGTCGGTGGGGCATCTCGGCGCTCGGAGCGCTCCCAGGCGGTAGGCTCCAGGGCTGACAGGAAGCCGTCGCGGGACCAGCCCGTCTCGGCCCGCCGCCTCTTTTCAACCAGCAGGAGAACTCCTCATGACCGTTGAGCTCGTCACCACCTCCAGCCCGGAGATCGTCGAGGCCATGGAGCGCCTCATCCCACAGCTCTCCCGCAGCGCCCCGGCGCTGACCGCCGAGCAGTGCGAGGCCCTCATCGCTCAGGAGGGGGTCTTCCTCTTCGTCTTCCGGCCTGAGGCCGAGGCCGGCCAGAGCGCACCGATCCTGGGCATGCTCACCCTGGCGACCTTCACGATCCCCACGGGCCTGCGCGCCTGGGTGGAGGACGTCGTCGTCGACGGTGAGGCCCGCGGCCAGGGTGCCGGCCAAGCCCTCGTGGAGGCCGCCGTCGAGCACGCCGGGAAGCTGGGTGCGCGCACCGTGGACCTCACCTCCCGCCCCACGCGCGAGGCCGCCAACCGCCTCTACCGCCGCGCCGGCTTCGAACTGCGGGAGACCAACGTCTACCGCTACGCCCAGGCCTGAGGGGCACGCCCCCGCGGGCCCCTTCCTACCGCCATCACTTCGACCGAATCTTCAGAATCGACCCGGAGCCGCGTCGATTCTGAAGATTCGGTCGAAGTGTGTGGGCGCGCTGAGCCAGTCGGTGCTCAGCAGCCGGGCGAGAGGCGCCGACGGCACGCGGGCCCAGCCTCCACGCGCCTTCAGGCCAGCAGGGCGTCGATGAAGGCGGCCACGCTCGGGGTGGTGCGCCCGCCTGCGGCCTCAACGACCTCACCCGGGGCGCCAGCCATCGCGCAGGGGACGTCGGCCCGCTCGAACATCGAGATGTCGTTCCACGAGTCGCCCACGGCGGCCACCTCACTGACCTCCACGCCCCGCTCGGCCAGGAGCTCGGCGAGCCGGCCCAGGCCCGCCCCCTTCGACTCCCCCGCGGCCGTGACGTCCACGAAGCCGGTCGAGCGGGTGCAGCTGATGCCGTCCACCGTCTCCTCCAGGCCACGGGCCAGCGCCGCGGCGGTCCGAACGTCGGGGATGTGCAGCGGCATGGAGGTCACTCCCAGGCCCGCAACCTGCGACAGGGGCGCCACGGTGAAGCGGTCCGGCGGCGTGCGCTGGTCGGTGGACAGACCGATCGGGTCGTCCAGCACGTAGTCGCGCTCGAGGGTTGAGGCGAACACCGAGACGGGGGCCTGGGCGACATCGCCGATCGCCCGCACGACCGCCCGCACCTGGTCGGCCTCAAGCGTCCGGGTGCGGTGCACCTGACCAGCGGCGTCGATGACGGTCGTGCCCGTGGCGCACACGGCGTAGTCGTAGTCCAGGCCGATGGACGTCGAGGCCCGGGCCACCTCGACGGCGTGCTGCACCAGCCGCACCGAGCGCCCCGTGGCCAGCACCAGGAGGTTACCGGCGGCCCGCCAGCGCACGAGAGCCTCGGCGTCGGCCTGCCTGACGACGTGGTGGAAGACGAGGGTGCCGTCGAGATCCGTGGCGAGCAGACGCATGCCGGCGAGCATAGCCCGCGCCGCCCGCTCCCGCCGCGACACCCCAGCCCACCGGCGCATCAGCACACCAACGCCACAACACTTCGACCGAATCTTCAAAATAGACCCGGAGCCGCGTCGATTCTGAAGTTTCTGTCGAAGTGTGTGGGGACTAGAAAGCCGGTCGCCCCATGAGGGAGTCGATGAGGTCGGCGAGGCTGGAGACCGTGCCGTCGCACTGGGCCACCACCTCCGGCGGCGACCAGGGCAGGGCGTAGGAGTGGTCGGCAGCGGCGTGCATGGAGATGTCGTTCCAGGAGTCCCCAATGGACCAGGTCTCCACCGGCTCCGCCGTCCACGGACCGACGTCGAGCCCCACCGAGCTGCCGACCGTCGCCTCGCCGGCCGTCGCTTCCCCGGCCATACCCGTCCCGGACGCACCCTCTCCGGCAGCCCCGGCCGCCTCCCCGGCGGGCGGCTCGGCCAGGCTCGCCACGAGCCGCCTGAGGCCCTCCCCCTTGGAGGCCGAGGCGGGCACGACGTCGATGAAGTCCTGGTTGCGGAAGCCCACCGCGTGCCCCTCCCAGCGCCGGCGCAGGTAGGTCTCGGTGCGTGCGGCCATCTCCGGGTCGGTGAAGCGCATCGGCACCCCGATGACCTCGCGCCCGTCCAGCTCACGCCGGGTGGCCGGACGGAACAGGGTCAGCAGCTCGGAGCCGGAGCCGATCGTGTCGTAGATGAGCAGGTCCTCGTCCAGCCCGGTGGTGAAGACGGTGACACCCGGCGCGCCTTCGACGAAGTCGAGGATGTCCTCGACGACGCCGGCCGGCAGCGCCGTGGAGCACTGCACCCGGATGTCCTCATCCACGATGGCGGCCCCCGTGTAGAGGATGGCGTTGTCGAACTCCAGGCCCATGGGCACCACGACGTGCTCCAGCGCCGAGACCGACCTGCCGGTGTTGATGACCAGGAGGTTGCCGGCCGCCCGCCACCGGGCCATGGCCTCGCGGTCACGCAGCGAGATCGTCCCGTTGAAGACGATGGTGCCGTCCAGGTCGGTGGAGATGAGCCTGCGTGGCATGGGAGTCCTTTCCGTTCCGGTCCTGCCGGTCTCCAGCCGCCTCAGAGCGGCCTGCGTGCGGCCCGCGAGCCGCCCAGGATCGCTAGAGCCGTCAGCAGCCTTATTCTCCTCATTCTTCGCCGCAGCGTCAGCGGACTCGTCGGACTCGTGACCCGTTCCCTCCCGGCGGGCCTTCTTCTCGGCCTTGCGGGCCTTCTTGGCCTGCTTCTTGTCCTCGCGCTCCAGGCGCTCGTGGGCCCACTGGGCGTAGCCCTGCAGGAGGCTGCGCGAGTCGGGGGTGAGGATCTTGTTGTCCTCGAGCAGACCCTCGGCGCGCAGGGTCATGAACCGCAGGTACTCGGGGTTGCGGGTGAGCCCCCACTGGCGCTTGGCCTCCTCCAGATCGGAGACGTCACGGCGCACCTGCCGCTCGATCATGGCGCGTCCGCCCATGAGGAAGATGGCCACGAGCAGGGCCAGGATCGAGCCGATGCCCCGGGTGAAGGGGTAGAGGACGCAGGCGATGACCATGAGCCAGGTGACGTACTTGCCCATGGAGTAGGTGTAGCCGCGCCAGCGGCCGTCCTCCCCGGTGGCCCAGGCGCGCAGCTTGGCGCGCCCGTCGGGATCCCCGCCGTTGAACCAGTCGCGCACCCGGGCGCCCAGGGTGCGTGCGCCGTCGGTCTTGCTGTTCTCACTCATGCCGGTCGCCTTCCAGGATCGTGGTGATGAGCTCGGCCATGGAGCCCACGGTCGTCTCGCACGCGGCCGTCACCTCCGGCGGGGACCAGGGCAGGGCGACGGCGTGGTCGGCGACGGCGTGCATGTCCAGGTCGTTCCAGGAGTCGCCGATGGTCCAGACCTCGATGTCCTGCCCCGCCAGGGGCCCGTCCAGGAGGGCGCGCAGGCCCGCGCCCTTGGTGGCGCCGGCGGGCACGAGGTCGAGGAACTCCTGGTTGCGGTGGCAGTCCAGGACGCCCTCCCAGCGCCGGGTGAGGTCGCGGTGGAGGCGCTCGCGCAGGGCGTCGTCGGTGACGCGCAGGGGCACGCCGATGAAGCGGTGGGCGTCCATCTCCTCCAGGCTCAGGTGCTCGAAGACCGCGAGGATGGAGGAGATCTCCTCGTTGTTGTCAGCCAGGATGTAGTCGGTCTCGATGGTGGTGGCGTAGGTGGTCACCCCCGGCAGGTCAACGGTGCGGGTCGCCACGTCGCGGGCGACGCCGTCGGGCAGGTAGCGGGCCGAGAGGACCCGGTAGCCACCGTCGATGAGGACCGCCCCGGTGAAGACGACGCCGTAGTCGAAGTCGACGCCCAGGGGCGCCAGGACGTCGCGGGTGGCGAAGGAGGACTTGCCGGTGTCCACGGCCAGGAGGTTGCCGGCGGCCCGCCAGCGGGCCATGGCCTCACGGTCGGCGGGTGAGACGGAGCGGTCGAAGACGATGGTGGCGTCCAGGTCGGTGACGAGGAGTCGGGTCACGCGGGTTCCTTGCTTGAGGGGGCGGAGGACGGGGACGACGTCGGAGCGGGGCGGGAGGAGGAGAGCCGGGAGAAGGCGTCGGACGGTCCCGGTGGAGCACTGATGGCGCGCCGGGAGAGCCGGCGCCGGCCCCGCGCATTCTACCGAACACACGGAACGGGGAGAGGGCTGGAAGCAAGTCCTACGCCCCCTCCCCGCTCAGAGACGGGATGCGGATGCCGTCGTCAGACTCCCAGGAAGCCGGTCCAGCGCCCCAGGATGCCGAAGGCGAACATGCCCAGGATGATCCACAGGGCGTTGACCTTCTTATTGAGCAGCCACATGCACAGGAAGGTCAGGCCCAGCGCCGCCAGGCCGGGCAGCAGCTGGTCGAGGATGCTCTGGACGGTCGTCACCTTGACGATCTGGGTGTCGGGGTCAGCGACCTTGGAGACCACGGTCGGGAACTTGATGGTGGTCCATTTGGAGACCAGGGCGCCCATGACGAACAGACCCATGATGGCGGCCATCTGGGTGATCTTCTTGAGCTGGCCGCCGCCGACCTCGGTGACCATCTCGGTCCCGCGCTCGTAGCCGAACTTCAGGCCGTACCAGCGGGTGAGCACGCGCAGGAGGTTGATGCCGACGAAGAACAGCAGCGGGCCCACGATCGAGCCGTTGAGGGCCAGGGAGGCGCCCAGCGCCGCCAGGACGGGGCGAGCGGTCCCCCAGAAGATGGGGTCGCCGACGCCGGCCAGCGGCCCCATGAGGCCGACCTTGACCGAGGTGATGGTCTCCTCGGAGATCTCCTCGCCCTTGGCCTTCTGTTCCTCCATGGCGGCGGTGACGCCGAAGACGACCGAGGAGACCCAGGGATGGGTGTTGTAGAACTCCAGGTGCCGCTTGAGAGCGGCGGCCTGGGCGCTCTTGTCGTCGCGGTAGAACTTCCGGATGGCGGGCATGAGCGTGTAGCAGAAGCCCATGGCCTGCATGCGCTCGAAGTTGAAGGAGCCGAGCAGGAAGGTGGAGCGCCAGTACATCCGGCGCAGGTCACGAGTGGTGAGCATCTTCTCCGCGGTGGCCGGAGCGGTTTCAGTAGTCATGAGAGTCTTCCTTCTTCCAGCTCAGTCGAGCTCGTCGTCGAGGTCGTCATCCAGGTCGCTGCTGGAGCCGCCGCTGGCCGCGGGGGAGGCGGCGGCGGGCAGACGCACGGAGTCGTGGAACTCAGGGTTGAGCTGGACGTAGATGACGGCCAGGCAGGCCCCCAGAATGCCCAGCGCCACGAGGGTGGCGCCGTTGGGAGCGAGGTCGATGACCCACTTGTCGATGCCCTTGCTGTGGTCGCTGACCGAGGCCGAGCCGCCCACGGTGGTGGCGAAGGTGGCGAAGATGAAGCCCAGGAAGAAGAAGGGCATGAGCTTGCGCGCCTTCATCATGTTGATGACCATGGCGTAACCGACGACGACGATGAAGCCTCCGGCGATGCCCAGGCCCTCGGTGATGACCTTCGGAATGGCGTCGAGGGCGTGCTTGACCGTGTCGCCCGAGGCCAGTGCGGCAACCACTGCGGTCGGGATGGCGACGCGCAGTCCCTGCAGGCCCAGGGCCGTGAAGTGCATGATGGCGATGCCCCGGTAGTTGGCCTGCTCGGCGAAGCGGTCGGCCTGATGGGCGAAGAAGATGGCGATCGTTCGCACGAAGATCGTCAGGGCCTGGCCGGCGACGGCCAGCGGGACGGCCACACCGATGGCGGCCGCGATGGCGCTCTTGGTGGAGGAGGCGTCACCGACCGAGGCCACGGCGATGATGGTGGAGACGGTGGACGCCAGGGCGGAGTCGGGGGCCATGGCGGCACCGACGTTCATCCAGCCCAGGGCGAGCAGCTCCAGGGAGCCACCGACCATGATGCCGACGGCGGGGTTGCCCAGGGCGATACCGGTCAGGGTGCAGGCGACGAGCGGGCGGTGGAACTGCCGCTCGTCCAGGACGCTGGCCATACCCGCGACGAACGCCACGAGCGTGACCAGAATGATCTGGATCAGATTGATGTCATGCACGGTATGTCTCTCTCATGTGAGGGTTGACAGCACACTCCTGCTGAGCCCGCCACCGAAGGGTGACGGGATGGAGGTGTGCGAGGGAGGTGTGGGGACGAAAGCCGCGCCCTTAGAGCAGGCCCTTCTCCTTGAGGGCCCCCATGAGGTCGGAGCTCGCGGTGGAGGGCACCTGCTGGATGTACTGCTTGATGCCGCGCGAGTCGATCTCCTTGAAGGCCTCGACGTCGGCGGGGCTGGCGTAGACGGCCTGGGAGACCTGGCTGGTGCCCTGCTTGAAGGTCATGCCGCCGACGTTGACCTCCTTGGCCTCCACGCCCAGGTCGAGCAGGCGCACGATGTCGGCCGGGGTCTCGACGACGATGACGGCCTTGAGGGTCTCGTACTTGGGGTTCTTGTAGACGCGCGCGGCCTTCTCCACTCCCAGCACGTGGACCTTCACCTTGCCGCCGCCGGTCTGCAGCATGAGGGTCTTGCGCAGCTCGTCGTTGGCGGCGCCGTCGGAGACGGCGAGGATGGCCTCGGCGCCCAGGGATCCGGCCCAGTTGTTGGCGACCTGTCCATGAACCAGGCGGGAATCAATACGCAGGAGCTTGACGTCCATCAGAGCTCGTCTCCTTCATCGTCGGAAGTGGTGGTGGGGGCAGGGGTGAAGACCTCGGAGAGGACCTTGACGCCGTCGACGGCGGAGGTGCGGGCGGCCTCCACGAGCTCGGCGAGACCGGCGCCGGTCAGACGTCGGGACAGGACCTCGATGACCATGGGCAGGTTGACGCCGGTGACGACGTCGGCATCGTCGCGCCCCGCCGCGAACCGGGCGGCGGCGTTGTAGGGGCTGCCGCCGAAGAGGTCGACGAGGATGAGGTACTCCTGGCTGGAGGAGGCCTCGACCGCGGCGGCGTACTTCGCCAGCAGGTCATCGGGGCCCTCGGAGGGTTCGAAGGTGACGGCGACGACGTCGTCACTGGGACCGACGATCATCGCTGAGGAGGCGACAAGACCTTCAGCCAGGTGTCCGTGCGCGGCTACGACCAGGCAGACCATGGGCGGGGACCTTTCCCATCCGGGCTGCCGCCGAAGGTGTGTATGGCCTGGGCAACAGCAACGTGTGTGACAGGGCGACGATAAAAAGGATCAGCGTGATCGCCACCACTCAGGCGCCCACCACTTTCACACAGAAGCGCACAAAACCAATGCTGATAACGCGCGTTACCAGAACATCACCGTAACTTTTCGCCGTAAATATGCGTTTTGCTCAAATCAATCTCGAACAAGGCAAGCCTCAGGAGTCATATTGTGTTGTGCCTCACACCATAGGACAATAGTCCCGGTTCTTCACGGGGGTCTCACGCCCGCGGCACGTTGCGCTCAAGCTCGGCCAGCCAGGCGGTCGCGGCGGCATCGGAGGGCATGCGCCAGTCGCCCCGGGGGGGACAGCGAACCGCCGGCCACCACCTTGGGCCCGTTGGGCAGGGTGGAGCGCTTGAACTGGTTGGTGAAGAAGCGCCGGTGGAACAGCTCGAGCCAGCGCCGGATCTCGGGCAGGTCGTATGCGACCCTCTCGGCCTGCGGCAGCCCCTCGGGCCAGTCCCCGGCATCGGCGTCGCGCCAGGCCAGCAGCGCCAGGAAGGCGATGCGGCTGGGGCGCGAGCCGCGGCGCAGCACGTGCCACAGGGTGAAGTCCTGCAGGGCGTAGGGGCCGATCTTGGCCTGGGTGGACTGGATGGCACCGCCGGCCTCGGCCGGCACCAGCTCGGGGCTGATCTCGGTGTCCAGGATGGACAGCAGCGTGCGGCCGACGGCGTCGTCGAACAGCTCTTCGGCCACCACCCAGCGGATGAGGTGCTGGATGAGGGTCTTGGGGATGCCGGCGTTGACGCCGTAGTGGGCCATCTGGTCGCCCACCCCGAAGGTGCACCAGCCCAGGGCGAGCTCGGAGAGGTCCCCGGTGCCCAGGACGATGCCGCCGCGGTGGTTGGCGATGCGGAAGAGGAAGTCGGTGCGCAGGCCCGCCTGGACGTTCTCGAAGGTGACGTCGTAGAGGTCCCGCTCGCTCGCTCCCTCCGGCAGGACCCCGGTACGGGCGTACTCGCCGTAGGGGTGGCCCATCTCGGTGAGCATCTGGGTGGCAGTGGCCCGGATATCGAGCTCCTCGAAGGTGCAGCCCAGGCCGACGGCGAGGTCCTCGGCATTGCGGCGCGTGCCGGCGCTCGTGGCGAAGCCGGGCATGGTGATGGCGTGGATGTCGGAGCGGGGCCGACCCAGGCGGTCCATGGCGCGGGCGGCCACGATGAGGGCGTGGGTGGAGTCCAGGCCGCCGCTGACGCCGATGACGATCTTGGGGTTGCCGATGGCCCCCAGGCGCTGGACGAGGGCGGCCACCTGGATGTTGTAGGCCTCGTAGCAGTCCTGGGCGAGTCGGGCAGGGTCGTCGGGCACGAAGGGGAAGCGGTCCACGCGGCGGCGCAGGCCGATATCCGTGCGCGGGGCGGCCAGGTCGGCGACGTCGATCCGGATGCGCCGGAAGGCCGCCGGGTCGGTGAAGGTGGTGGCCGCGGTCGGGGCGCCGGCGACCGGGGAGCTCAAGGTGCGGGCGTTGTCGGCGAAGGTCCCCTGGCGCAGGCGCTCGGCGCGCAGGCCTTCGATGTCGACGTCGACGACGGCGGCGCGCGGCCCGTCGGGGAAACGCTCGGTGGTGCCGAGCAGCTCGCCGTTCTCGTAGACGAGGGTCTGGCCGTCCCAGGCCAGGTCCGTGGAGGACTCGCCCTGCCCGGCGGCGGCGTAGACGTAGGCGGCCAGTCCCCGGGCCGAGGAGGAGCGGGCCAGCAGCTCACGGTCCTCGGCCCGCCCCACCGTGATGGGCGAGCCGGAGAGGTTGACCAGGACCGTCGCCCCGGCCAGCGCCGCCACGGAGGAGGGCGGGACGGGCACCCACATGTCCTCGCAGACCTCGACGTGGAAGGTCAGGCCGGGGACGTCCTCGACCTCGAACAGGAGGTTCGCCCCGAAGGGGACCCGGGCGGCCGTCTCAGGACAACCAGAGCCGTCGGCGCTCTCGGTCCTCTCAGCGCCGTCGGAACCGCTGAGCACACCGGGCAGCTCGATGCTCTCCACCCCGGCGGGCAGGGCGTCGCCGGGGGCGAAGTGCCGCTTCTCGTAGAACTCCCGGTAGGTGGGCAGGTAGACTTGGGGGCGACGCCGCGCACCCGCCCGCCCTGGATGACCAGGGCGCAGTTGTAGAGGCGGTCGCCCAGGCGCAGGGGGGGCGCCGACGACGAGTGCGGGCAGGAGACCGGCGCTGGCGGCGCGCAGGGTCTCGATGGCGGCGAGCACGTCGGACAGCAGGACGTCGGACAGCAGGAGGTCGTCAATGGCGTAGCCCGTCAGGCACAGCTCGGGGAAGGCGGCCAGGCAGACGCCGTCCTCGGCCAGGGTGCGGGCCTGCTCGATGATGGCGGCGGCGTTGGCGGCCGGGTCGACGGGCACCACCGGCAGGGTGACGGCGGCGACGCGGGCGAAGCCCTGGTCGTAGGCGGAGAGGAACTCGATGTCGGTCGCTGGAGCAGTCACGGCGTTGGTTGCGGCGTCATTCACGGTGTCGGTCACGGCTCGATCCTCCCATCGACGGCGCCTTCCCGCGAAGCCGCCGCCCCTCGTGTCACGGCCGGGAACGCTGCCTGCTCCGGGCTCCGGCCGGTGGGCGCCGCCACGCACTGCGCCCGCCACGTCACCCGTGGAACCGGGGGTGGCGAGGTGGGCGCAGCCCATCGCTCACGCGTGGACCCGAGGCGCCGCCTGGAACCGATGGCAGCAGGGACGGGCATGCGTCAGGAGAAAACGAGTGATGGACAGACGGCAGGAGAGAAGCATTGAGGAGAGCGAAGAGACAGCCATCACCTTTCTTTCTACGGGGCCGAAGACGTCGACGTCCTCGGACGATGTCGGTAGTCGTGAGTCTGGTACGGGTCGTGTTACCGAAGCGCTAAAGGTCTCCGGAGGACTGTCACGGCCCAGGCCAGTCGGCTCGGACCCGCCCGGGCAGGCTGAGAAAACAGTCAGTACTGGGCGGGGGCGGGCTCGTCGAGCATGAGGCACCAGGCTCCGACGTAGACCAGGAACATGGGGCCGGGCAGGAAGCTGGCCAGGATCACCCCGACGCGCACCGCGGTCACCGGCATGTTCCAGGCCTCGGCCAGACCCCCGCAGACACCGCCGAGAATGCGGTGCTCGCGGGAACGGCGGGGCAGGGAGTCGCGGAAACGGAAGAACTCGCCCGTCCGACCGGAGGCGGAGCCCCCGCCCTCGGAGCGGGCGGACTGGCTGAACTGACCGGGGTACTGCTGCTGCGTCATGGCAACAGTCTGGACGATGAGGCCCGCCACCGACTATCGGGGAGCACCCTGAGAAGTCCCCGATGCTGATCGGGAATGACCCCGGGTGCTTGCCCGACGTCGAGGGGCCGCGTAACTTATTACCGGCGCTAACGCGCGTTATCGGATCGGCGTGGGAAACGGGGCGGCAGCCCCTGAGCACCACCCCGACCCGCAACGGCGCCCGCCCTCGTTCACGCCGAGCCCGCTTCCCGGAGGACAACATGAGTCGGACCACCCGAGCACTCAGCGCCCTAACCACCTTCTGCCTGCTGGCAGCCGCCTCTACGCTGACCTCCATGCCCGCAGCCGCCTCCGACCAGGCCCGACCGGCCTCCGCCGCACCGAACGCACCAGCCGCACCGGCGCCGCCGAAGGCCGACCAGTCCGGTGAGCGGTGGCGCCCGCAGAGCCACTACACCCCCCAGAAGAACTGGATGAACGACCCCAACGGACTCGTCTACTACGACGGCGAGTACCACATGTTCTACCAGTACAACCCCGAGGGCTCGGACTGGGGCAACATGTCCTGGGGCCACGCCGTCTCCAAGGACCTGGTCCACTGGCAGGAGCTGGGGGTGGCGATCCCGCACACCTCGCAGTACGGGGTGTTCTCCGGATCGGCGGTCATCGACACCAAGAACACCTCCGGCCTGGGCAGCCCAGACAACCCGGCCATGGTCGCGGTGTGGACGCGGGCCGACGTCGGCGGCAACCAGTCCCAGTCCCTGGCCTACTCCACGGACAAGGGCCGCACCTGGAACCTGTACAACAACGGGGACCCGGTCCTGGACATCGGCTCCAAGGAGTTCCGCGACCCGAAGGTGTTCTGGGACCAGACCTCCGGGCGCTGGACCATGGTGGTCTCCCACGCCACCGAGCACCGGGTCTCCTTCTACTCCTCCCCCCGACCTCATCCACTGGACCGAGCAGTCCAGCTTCGGTGGGGAGGGCATCACCTCGGCGGTGTGGGAGTGCCCGGACTTCTTCCCGCTGCCGGTCGACGGCAGCTCCAAGGAGGTCAAGTGGGTCCTCGTGGTCACGGTGGCCGACTCCGCCCAGTACTTCGTGGGCAGCTGGGACGGCACCACCTTCACCCCCGACGAGATCCCCCCACTACACCGGCGATGAGGGCACGACCCTGGCCGACTTCGAGAACGGCTACGCCGGCTGGAAGGCCGACGGCGCCGCCTTCGGCTCGGGCCCGGCCACCGGGGACCTGCCCGGCCACCAGGGCAAGGCCTACGTGGACTCCTTCGGCAGCGGCGACGCCGACACCGGCACGCTGACCTCGGATGAGTTCACGGTCTCCTCGTCCTACATCAACCTGCGCACCGCCGGCGGCAAGCACCCCTACAACCCGCAGGCCACCGGCGACAACGGCGGCGGCAGGCTCCTGGCCGGCTTCGACGGCTCCTGGGAGGGCTGGACCGTGGAGGGCAACGCCTTCGGGGCCACGCCACCTCAGGGCGCCACCCCCGGCCAGCAGCCGCTGGTCAACCACTCCAGCGCCGGGCTGCTCAACACCTATCTCGACGCCGCCACCGGGCAGGCTCGGATGCCACTACCGGCACCGCGACCTCGCCGACCTTCACCATCGACTCCCCCTACCTCAACCTCCTCATGGGCGGCGGCAACAACCCGCGCCCCGAGGGCGGCGCCGACGGGGGCTCCGGAGTGAGCGTCGTCGAGCTGGTCGTTGACGGCAAGGTGGTGCGCTCGGCCACTGGCCGCAACCTGGAGGAGCTCAACTGGCAGAGCTGGGACGTCAGCGATCTCAAGGGTAAGTCCGCCCAGATCGTCGTCACCGACACCGCCACCGGTCCCTGGGGACACATCCTCCTGGACGAGGTGCGCGCCTCGGACAAGAAGGCCTCCCCCCATCGCGGACAACACCTCCGTCAACCTCGTCGTGGACGGCAAGGTCGTCGCCTCCGCCACCGGCAACAACTCCGGGACCCTGGAGTGGACGAGCATGGACGTGGCGGCCTACAAGGGCCGCAAGGCCCGGCTCGTCATCGAGGACCACAACGGCAACGCCGAGGACTGGGGTCACCTCATGGTCGACCAGATCCTCCAGTCGGACACGAGAGCCTTCTCCGGGGCCGACGTCGTCCCGCGCCTGGACTACGGCAAGGACTACTACGCGGCCGTCACCTGGAATGACGCCCCCAACGGCAAGCGCTACCAGGTGGGCTGGATGAGCAACTGGGCCTACGTGCGCGACCTGCCCACCACCACCTGGCGCACCGCCATGTCGACGGTGCGCGAGATGGGACTGACCCGGGTGAACGGCAAGCTGCGCCTGACCGCTCAGCCCGTCACCGCCCTGGAGTCGGAGCGCACCGGCCAGGAGCTCACCCGATCGAACACCGACATCCCGGCGGGCGACACCTCCCTCGGCCAGGCCGCTCAGGGCACCTCCCTGGACATCAGCGTGGACCTGAGCCCTGGCGCCTCCTCCTTCGCCGGTCTCAAGGTCCTCGATGACGGCGAGCAGTACACGCTCATCGGCTACGACTCCCAGGCCAAGCAGCTCGTCGTCGACCGCACCCACTCCGGGGTCACCGACTTCTCCCCGAAGTTCCCGGCCCGGTCCACCGCGCCGCTGTCACCGGACAGCAAGGGACAGGTCCACCTGCGCATCATTGTTGACGCCCACTCCGTGGAGGTCTTCGCGGCCGACGGCACTCCGGTCATCACCCAGACCGTCTACCCCGAACAGGACGCCACGGGGGTCTCGCTCTACGCCGAGGGCGGCACGGCGCATCTGGGTTCCCTGAGCCTGTGGCACTTGGGCTCTGTTCAGGATGCCGGAGCCCCGGCCGAGGGCCCGGACTCCCCCGGAGCTGGCAAGCCCGCCGTCCAAGGGCCGGCCCGCGGCCAGGCGAAGGCGGCTGCGGCGTCAGCGAGCCCCACCACCGCGGTGGCCGGCAAGAGTGCCTCCGCCCGGTTCCCGCTGGCCCGCACCGGCACATCCCTGACCCTGGGCGCCCTGGGGGCGGCCGCCGCCGCGACCGGCGCCTACACGCTGCGCCTGCGCCGTCGGCACTCCTGAGAGGCAAGGCCTCCCTCACGGCCGGGGACCTTCCCCTGCGGCCGGGGACATTCGACACCGTCGGGGACATTTCGGTGCGGTCGGGGACGTTCGACGCCGTCGGGGACCGGAATCCTGTCCCCGACGGCGCAGCATGTCCCCGCCGGGAGGGTTCCGCACCCGTACGCGCACAATGTCCCCGGCCGCAGAGGCGGTGAGACGCACCGTCAGGCCGAGGAGCGACGGATGATCGTGCCCGGCAGGAGCGTCTCAGCGGGCACCTCCTCGCCCTCCATGAGGGCCAGCAAGTGGGAGACGGCCACTGCCCCATCTCCTCGAAGGGCAGCGCAACCGTCGTCAGAGCCGGATGGACCTGGTCGGCGATGAGCTCCTGGTCGTCGATCCCGATGACGGCCACGTCCTCACGCACCCTCAGCCCCTGTTCACGGATCGCGGCATAGGCCCCCATCGCCATGCGGTCGTTGCCGCACACCAGCCCGGTCAGCCAGGGGTGGTCCGTCAGGAGGCGGGAGGCGGCCGCGTAGCCGTCCCGAGTGGTGCCATGGCCGACGGCCACGTGAACGGTGCTCCAAGGAATGCCGGCCTGCTCCAAGTAGGTCCGGCAGCCGACGCGCCGCCCCGGAGCGGCCTCACCGTCGTTGGGGTCGAGCTCGATGACGCCGATGTCGCGGTGGTGGCCCTCCAAGAGCGCCTGCGCGGCCAGGCGCCCCATCTGCTCCTCGTCAGGGCGCACGCAGGGAAGGCCCGAGACCGGGTCGATGCAGTGGACCAGGACGGTGGGGATCTCGCGGGCCTGCGCCGGCATGCGAACCCGACAGTTCCAGCCGGTGGCGTAGATGATCCCCTCGACCCGGGACTTCAGCAGCGTCTCGAAGGCCTCGCCATCCACGGTGGCCTCCGTCGAGGTCGGCACGATGAACAGGGTGTAGCCGGCGGCCCGGACGCTGTCCTGGATCCCGCGGATCGTGGCGGCGGCAAAGGGACTGGTGACGATCTCAGAGACCAGGCCGATGAGGGAGGACCGGCGCGAAGCCAGGGCCCGTGCCCCGCCGTGCGGGCGGTAGCCGAGCTCGGCAGCCACCTGCTGGACGCGCTCGCGGGTCTGCCGTGGGATACGAGCCCCGTCGCGGTTGTTGAGCACAAAGGACACCGTGGTGCGCGAGACGCCGGCCGCTTTGGCCACGTCCGCCATCGTGGTCCTGTAGGTGTCGCCCACCCGCTCTCCTCCCGGCCCCTCCGACTGCGCCGCCACCTGCACACCCCGTTGGGTTCCGGCACGTGCACCACCTGGCGTCCTGACGGCAGTCTGCCAGGACGACGGCGCAGCGCATAACCCCGAGCGCCGGCAGGCGGGTCATGAGGCAGCGCGCCCGGCCCCTGTGCGCCGCACCACCCTCCGGTTAGGCTATTTCTCATGACGACCTCCCCCACTCCCAACTTCACGGTGCGCGCTGTCCTGTGGGACATGGACGGCACCCTCATGGACTCCCAGCCCTTCTGGGACGAGGCATTCATCCACCACTGCCAGGCCCTGGGCGGCGACCCGCGCCCCGAGCTCGTCGCCCAGATGACAGGAGCCTCGATCCGTCAGGCCCGCGAGCTCATTGCCGCCACCGGCGCCACCCGCTCCTGGGACGATCCGGCCACGCAGGAGGTCTTCGAGGCGATCGCGCACGACGTCGAGGCCTCCGTGAGCGCCGCCCCTCCCCTGCTGCCCGGAGCGCTGCGAATCACCTCAGCACTGTCGGAGGTGGGGCTGGCCCAGGGAATCGTCTCGGCCTCTCCGCGCCGGATCGTCGAGAAGGTGGCCTCCGCGCTCGGCGACGTCTTCGCCGTCCTGGTCACCGGTGACGACGGCGTCGGGGCCAAGCCCGATCCGCTGCCCTACGCCACGGCGGTCGAGCGCCTCGACCTGCGCCCCCAGGACTGCGTCGTCGTCGAGGACTCCCCCACGGGGGCGGCCTCGGCCCGGGGCAACGGGATCCACGTCGTGCAGATCGGGACGACCAAGCACTTCCCGGCCGACCCCGGCCTCGTCGTCGTCCCGGACCTGGCCTCGATCACCCCGCACCTGCTGCTGTGGGCGGACCGCTGAATCGGTCCGGAATCAGGCGGGCCACCCGCTCACGACCGGCACCCATGAACAGGACCGGCTCGGGAACACGAGGTTCCCGAGCCGGATGGGATGGATAGGGATTCTGATGAGGATTCGTGGAGGCGCCGAGCCCAGGGCGACGCGGCGCCTCTGACCGTCAGGCGGCCTTGGGGCGCTGAGGGGTCTCCGGGGTCTCCTGGACCTCCCACTGGCTGCGCAGGCAGTCGGCGTAAAGGCGGATCTCCGCCACCAGGTCGGTGGACAGGGACTCCGCAGCGGCCGTCCCGGGCGTCGTCGAGCACAGCCACTGCAGCTGGAGGCCATCGATGAGGGCGACCAGGCTGCGCGCCACGAGGCGCGAGGGCATCTTCGGGTCCACGAGCCCGGCGGTCTTGCCGGCCTCGAAGCTGGACTCGAAGCGCTCGACGGCACTGTTGAGGTGGTTGGCCATCCACCGGTGCGCGGGGTGCTCGGCATCAAGGACCGAGACCGCCGTCGCGGTGTAGATCGCCGTGAGGTCCCGGTGGGCGACGTTGCGCTCGAGCAGCTCGATGTAGCGCTCCAGCAGGGCCCAGGGGTTGCTGTCCAGGTCGGAGGCACCCGCGACGTCGAGGGTGTCCAGGTTGCCGATGGTGTCGACGGGTGCCTCAGCGGTGTCGCCCTCGGCGGCCGGGGACTCCACGAGAATGCTCAGGGCGTCCTCGCGGTCACGGCGCTCCAGCACCTTGCAGAAGAGCTCGTCCTTGGAGGAGAAGTGGTGCAGGAGTCCGGCCTTGGAAATGTCTGCCGCGTTGGCGATGTCGGCCAGGGAGGTGCCGGCATACCCGTGCTCTCCGAAGAGAACCACGGCTTCATTGAGGATGCGTGCTCGCTTGTCCTCGCTGCCCGCTCGGGGGCGCCCGGGTCCGCGCCGCCTAGCCGGGGCAGCTTGGGGCGAAGTCGGGGTACTGACAGTGTTCATGGCGGCATCATGGCACCTTCCAGTAAGGGAATTGCAAGGCAGAAAGGCCCTCATCGGAATAATCCGCTCAAGTGTGACCTCCACGTGCCCTCCCCGTGACGTGAGTGACGACTTGGTCTCGGTTTCACACAATTAACCGGCTCCTACCAGCACAGAGTTCCCCGACCGCGCGGTCTGTTGGGGCTGCTGGGATTGCTGGCCGCCACAACCTCCCGTCGCCACCCAGGTTTTTTGGTGATTTCATCCAGGTTCGCAGTGCAGCACCCCGATGGTCACAGTTGCATAACACTTGCGAGATTCTTGTTTCCGGTTCAAATACATACCGCGAACCTCCCTGGCAGCCGGCCACCACCTCCGCCAGGGGCCACCGAGGCGCATCGTTGACGCATGCACATGCATACTCAGTGCATTACACTCACTCCATGACCGTTCTTGCCGGCCTACTCGACCAGCTCGACCTCGGCGAAGAGGAGCTCGCGGACGCGATGCGCGCGGCCACTGCCCGCACGTCGCAGGGCGGCGTCGGCCCGGTGTCCGCCGGCATGACCGACTTCCTGGCCCGAACCACCCCTCGCGGCCGCAGCAGGTCCACAGCCCACACAGTGGAGCGCATCCTGTCCGATCGCACGTACGCCGAGCAGCTCACCGCCCAGCATGAGGCCGTCCAGGCGGCCTGCACGCTGGCGCGCTCGCTGAGCACCCGCCAAGTCGCCACTCTGCTCAGCCGGACAACGACGACGATCACCCGCGCGGCCGGGCGCACCCTCTACGCCTACCGCGAGGGGCGGTCGCTGAGATTCCCCACGTGGCAGTTCCATGAGGGCCGCCCGATCCCGGGCCTGGCAACGGTGGTGCCCGCCCTGCGCGAGGGACTGACGCCGGCCACCATCGAGGCGCGGATGACGACGTCGGACCCCGAGCTGCTCGACGGGGCGACACCCGCGCAGTGGTTGATCGCCGGCGGGGACCCGGCGGCGGTCGTCCAGCAGCTCTCGGATGCGGACCACCGGTGAGTCCCCGACCGAAGAATCCCCCACAGCCACCGTCGACGCTCGACACCCGCCCGGAGGACATCGTGACGGTGGAGCACGCCGAGCTCGCCCGCGTCGCCTTCGCACACAGCCCTCACCCCCTGCCGTGGGGCGAGCTGCGGACCTGGGGGCCGCACCCGCGATGCCGCTGGGATCCGCACCCGCTGCCGACGGGGGAGCATCCGGAGCACGGGGTCCTGTACACCGCCGGTGACCTGCTCACGTGCGTCGCGGAGGTCTTCGCCGATACCCGCGTCATCGACACGCGCAGCGAGATGCCTCTTCTGCAGGTCTGGGAGGCGACTCGTCCGCTGCGCCTGCTCGATCTCACCAGCACCTGGGCGCTGCGCAACGGCGCCTCGGTCAGCCTCGACAGCGCCCCGCGCTCGACGTGCCGGGCCTGGGCGCGAGCCATCCGGATTCAGCTGCCCGACATCGACGGTCTGCGCGCCCGCTCGACGATGGCCGGGGGCGAGATGACAGTGCTGTTCTCCCCCGCGCGCGACAGCCTGCCGACCCTGCCCCGGGACACCGCCCCGCTGGCCGACGCCACGCTCTACGCCCTGCTGAAGACGCTCGCCCCCGACATCGGCTACGAGATCGTCTGAGCCTGCCCCGACGCCGCATGTGACCTTGGGCGCGCAGGGGTGCCTCCCGGCGGGTTGGTCGGGCGCACGCCCCTACGATGGTCGTATGCGTCCCTCGACCCCGCAGCCGCCGCGGCGCCCCTCCCGCCCCGGCCGCGCCTCGTCGTCGGCATCTGGACGCCGTCCAACATCCGCCGGTCATCGACGCAGCCCTGAGGGCCGGCCCTCCTCGCAGCGCCCTTCGTCGGACGCACCCGATCCCGCCAGCCGGCGAGCCCTCACCATCGCCCGCCGGGAGCGACGTCGGCGTCGCGCCCGCAACCGGCTCCTGTACGGCACGACCTTCGTTGTGGCGCTGGCCCTGATCGTCGTCGGACTGCGAGCCTGGGGGCTCCACCCCGGTTTCGCCCTGCCGCTGGGCTCCTCCGCACGCCAGTCCTCAACCCCGGCCAAGGCCTCGGCCCAGCCCTCCGCCCGGGCGTCCGCCAGCCGCGCGGCCTCGCCGTCAGCCTCGGCCACCCCCTCCGCCTCATCGACGCCGTCGGCCTCGGCGCTGCCGTCCCCACAGCTGGACTCCGAGGGCTTCGCGCACTCCGGCGCCGTCGGCAACGGCAGCTGGACCATCGCGCCGGCCGTGCCCGTCTCCCGGCCCGCGGCCGCCACCGTCTACCGCTACGTGCTGCGGGTCGAGGGCGGCACGCATGTCGACGCCGCGACGGCGGCCCCCATCGTGGAGCGCATCCTCAATGACGAGCGCGGCTGGCCCACCGCGCAGAACACCTCCTTCCAGCCGGTGGCCGACCCCGCGAGCGCAGACTTCACCTTCAACATCGCCACGCCGCCCAGCGCCGACGCCCTGTGCTCACCGCTGGACACCGGCGGCATGTGGAGCTGCCGCAACGGGAACAACGTGGTCATCAACTCCGACCGGTGGAACTGGGGCGCCGTGACCTACCCCGACGTCGACTCCTACCGCACCTACGTCACCAACCACGAGGTGGGCCACTTCCTCGGTCACGAGCACGAGTTCTGCGCCGGGGCCGGTCTCAAGGCCCCGCTCATGGCTCAGCAGAGCCACGACCTGGCCGGCGGCTGCGTGTATAACGCCTGGCCCACCCAGGACAACCAGCCCGGCTGAGGCGCGCGACGCCGCCGGCAGCGTGAGCCGGCAGCACGCAGCACGAAGGGGGCGGGCCCACCACTCAGGTGGGCCCGCCCCCTCAGCACTGGCCGGTTACCGGTCTGTTACAGCCTGCACTTCAGGCTGCCGGCTCGGTCGGGTTCCGGGATCAGGCCGGCGACGCCGCCGAGGAGGCCGACGGCAGGTGCGCCTCGCCCTCGGCCCGCAGCGCGAGCCCCTCGGAGCCGTCAACCTTGTCGACGACGACCTTCTGCCCGTCGAGGACCTCCCCGGCCAGCAGCATGCGGGCCAGGCGGTCGCCGATCTCGCGCTGGACGAGGCGGCGCAGTGGCCGGGCCCCGTAGGCGGGGTCGTAGCCTCGTCGGCCAGCCAGCTGCGGGCGGCGTCGGTGACCTCCAGGCTCAGGCGCCGATCCGTCAGGCGCTTGGCGATGCGCGCCAGCTGGATCTCGACGATCTCACCCAGCTCCTCCTTGGAGAGGGCCTCGAAGATGATGATGTCGTCGAGGCGGTTGAGGAACTCCGGCTTGAAGGAGGCCTGAACCACGCTCATGACCCCGTTGCGCTTCTCCTCGGGGCTGGTGAGCGGGTCAGTGAGGAACTGGCTGCCCAGGTTCGAGGTGAGCACGAGGATGACGTTGCGGAAGTCGACCGTGCGCCCCTGGCCGTCAGTGAGGCGGCCGTCGTCGAGCACCTGCAGGAGGATGTCGAAGACCTCGGGGGTGGGCCTTCTCGACCTCGTCGAGCAGGACCACGGAGTAGGGCCGACGCCGCACGGCCTCGGTGAGCTGGCCGCCTTCCTCGTAGCCGACGTACCCGGGAGGAGCGCCCACGAGGCGCGCCACGGAGTGCTTCTCGGAGTACTCGGACATGTCGATGCGCACGATGGCGCGCTCGTCGTCGAAGAGGAACTCGGCCAGGGCCTTGGCCAGCTCGGTCTTGCCCACGCCCGTGGGACCCAGGAAGAGGAAGGAGCCGGTGGGGCGGTCGGGGTCGGAGATGCCGGCCCGCGAGCGGCGCACCGCGTCGGCCACGGCGGCCACGGCGGCCTTCTGCCCGATGAGGCGCTCACCGATGACGTCCTCCATGGTCAGGAGCTTCTCGGTCTCCCCCTGGAGGAGCTTGCCCACGGGGATGCCGGTCCAGGAGCCCACGACCTCGGCGATCTCGGGGGCGCCGACCTTCTCGGCGATCATGGGCTCGCCGGCGGTCTGCTCGGCGGCGTCGTCGGCGGCCTCGGCCTCGCGGATCTGGCGCTCCAGGGCGGGCATGTCGCCGTAGCGCAGGCGGCCGGCCTCCTCGAAGTTGCCCTCGCGCTCGGCCAGGTCGGCGCGGGTGCGCATCTCGTCCAGGGCGGCGCGCAGCTCACCGACCTTGTTGTGGCCGGCCTTCTCGGCCTCCCAGCGGGCGTTGAGCGAGGCCAGCTCCTCGGAGGCGTCGGCCAGCTCGGCGCGCAGGCGCTCGAGGCGGTCGACGTCAGCCGGGTCGGCCTGGAGACGTCCTCGATGGACTCGTCCAGGTAGGCCTCCTCCATGCGCATGCGGTCCACGCGGCGGCGCAGCTCGTCGATCTCGACGGGGCTGGAGTCGAGCTCCATGCGCAGCCGGGAGGCGGCCTCATCGACCAGGTCGATGGCCTTATCGGGCAGCTGGCGACCGGTGATGTAGCGGTCGGAGAGGGTCGCGGCGGCCACGAGGGCGCCGTCGGAGATGGTCACCTGGTGGTGGGCCTCGTACTTGGGGGCGATGCCGCGCAGGATGGCCACGGTGTCCTCGACGCTGGGCTCACCGACGAAGACCTGCTGGAAGCGGCGCTCCAGGGCGGGGTCCTTCTCGATGTTCTCGCGGTACTCGTCCAGGGTGGTGGCGCCCACCATGCGCAGCTCACCGCGGGCCAGCATGGGCTTGAGCATGTTGCCTGCGTCCATGGCGCCCTCGGAGCCGCCGCCGGCGCCGACGACGGTGTGCAGCTCATCGATGAAGGTGATGACCTCGCCGTCGGAGTCCTTGATCTCCTTGAGGACCGCCTTGAGGCGCTCCTCGAACTCACCGCGGTACTTGGCGCCGGCCACCATCCCGGACAGGTCCAGGGAGATGAGGCGCTTGCCGCGCAGGGACTCGGGGACGTCGCCGGCGACGATGCGCTGGGCCAGGCCCTCGACGACGGCGGTCTTGCCCACGCCCGGCTCCCCGATGAGGACGGGGTTGTTCTTGGTGCGCCGGGACAGGACCTGCACGACGCGGCGGATCTCGGCGTCGCGGCCGATGACCGGGTCGAGGCGGCCCTCCCGAGCGGCCTCGGTGAGGTCGGTGCCGTACTTCTCGAGGGTCTTATAGGTGCCCTCAGGGTTGGCGGAGGTGACCCGCGAGGAGCCGCGGACCTGGGGCAGGGCCTCGATGAGGGCCTCCGGGGTGGCGCCGGCGTCGGCCAGGATGCGGGCCACGGTGGGGGCGGAGCCGGAGGTGTCGCCCTTGGCCAGGCCGATGAGCAGGTGCTCGGTGGAGATGTACTCGTCGGACAGCTCCTTGGCGACCGTCGAGGCGGCCTCCAGGGCGGCCAGCAGGGAGCGCGAGGGCTGAGGCTGGGTCATGGAGGAGCCCGAGGAGGCGGGCAGCTGGGTGAGGATGCGGCGCGCGGAGGCGCCGACGGCCTGGCGGGCCGCCGCGTCGGGCAGACCGCGGCCAGGAGTCCGGCGGCGACGCCGTCGGGCTGGGAGAGGAGCTCAACGAGCAGGTGCGCGGGCTCGATCTGGGGGTTGCCGGCCGCGGCGGCGGCCTGCATCGCCCCGGAGATCGCCTCCTGCGACTTGGTGGTGTAGTTGGTGTCCATGCGAATCTCCTTCAAGAGGTAGTGACGTGTTGCGTCTTCTGGTCACCACAACCTTCGCAGAGTTGAGTCTATTCCACTCAACTTCTGAGACCGGCAGTGACGTGGGCTACTCCTTGGGGTGCTGCAGGAGACATTCCGCCGGTCATCGGGCCGACCTGCAACATGCCAACCAACCGCTTGAAACACCGTTGTTCCACGACGCCGCTATCGTCACATCACGACCCCGTCCTCACCCCGGAGACCTCATGAGAACCACGCGCGCCACCCTGGCCCTGGCCACCATCCTCATTCTGGCGGGCTGCTCGCAGACCAGCCCCTCGTCGGCGGGCTCGGCCGCAGCGACAGCGACCGGATCGGGCCCCGCGGCCGCGGCGACGTCGTCGAGCGGGGGCGGCGCGAGCGCCTCCGGCAGCACGACCCCCCCTCCATCCCGGCGGGGCACCAGGCGGTCACCGCACCGACATCCGGCCTCACCTTCGCTATCCCTGAGGACTGGGAGGACCTCAACGCTCTTCCCGAGGCCCAGAAGGCGCTGCTCGCCCGGGCCCAGGGGGTGGATCCGTCCACTCTCACCCAGCGCCTGAGCAGCACCGACGCCTTCTACGGCCGGTTCTCGCAGAGCGGCGGCCTGTCCTTCAACAGCGTCGCGGTCGCCAAGGAGGCCGAGACCTCCTCCACGCCCCCGTCCCAGGCGAGCCTGGATGAGATCATCACCCGGCAGGGAGGCACGCCGACGGGCTACTCCACCAAGCCGTCCACCTACGGGCAGGCCGCCGTCGACACCTCCACTGCGCAGGTTCAGGGCACCCAGACGGCCGGCGCGGTGGTCGCCGTTCCGACGTCGTCGGGCACCTACGTGCGCATCGCTGTGACGGCCGGCAGCGACCAGGAGGTCAACACCATCGTGTCCACCATCCTCACGACCGCCCACTGACGGGCAGAGGCGACAGAGCCTGTCACCGCCCAGAAACCGCAAGCCCTCCTTCATCTCACGATGGGGAAGCATCCCCATCGTGCGTTCCCACCAGAACGTGATGCCCTAGGGATCACACTCGCACTCACACACTGGAGCATCATGAAACCCGTACGCACCGCTGCGACCCTGCTGGCCGGCCTCGCCCTGACAGCCGCCCCCGTTCTGACCGCCTGCTCTCAGAGCACTGAGGGCTCCGACTCCTCCGGCTCGGCCACCTCCGACAGCTCGGCAGAATCGGACAAGGGTGACGACAAGGACAGTGACACCAAGGACAGCAAGAAGGACGCCGAGGCGGACAAGACCAACAAGGGCGACGACAAGGCCTCCGCCAGCGCCACGCAGAGCGACCTACCCAAGGCGACACCCGCGGGGTACCAGGAGGTCACCGCCCCCACCGTCAACCTCACCTTCGCGGTGCCCGAGGGCTGGCAGGCCACCCCCCTGAACGAGACATCCGACATCTACTACAAGGCCCCCGACGACGGCTTCACCCCTTACCTCGGCAACGCCAACGTCTCCAAGACCACCATTCCCGCCACCAAGCCCTTGACCGAGGCCGAGCTGAGCCCCGCCCTCACCTCGATCCCCGGAGCGACCTCGACCGGCTACTCCACCGAGCAGACCGCCAATGGCGAGGCGGCCGTGCTCAACTACACCGCGAACATCGGGGGCCAGACGATCAACGGCGCCCTCATCGCAACCCCCACCAAGGAGAAGGGGAAGTACGCCATCATCTCCGTCAACGCCGGTTCCAGCGGTCAGTCCATCGATGAGCTGAAGACAACCATCCTCGAGACGATCCACTGAGCACCGCGCGTGTCACTCCGGCCGGGGCCTGCGTGGGAGGGGACAAGCCACGCGGCCGGGGACTTTCTCGTGCGGCCGAGACTGCACAGGAGGGGACACTCCACGCAGCCGGGGACTTTCTCCTGCGGCCGGGGGCATTCGACGCCGTCGGGGACAGCAATCCCGTCCCCGCACGCGCAGGATGTCCCCGGCCGGAAATTTCCGCACCCGACCGCGCGCAACGTCTCCCATCGCGTGCAATGTCCCCCACCGCACACCACCTCCCCGGCGGTACGCACAACCTCCACCTGACGCCGTCGGCAATGGCTGAATGACAGAACCCCGCCCCGGATGAATGCTTGACACGGGCGAACCTCAAGCGCACCATATCGACTATCGATACATCGATAATCGATACGGAGTGTCATCATGACGACCAGTTCTGAAACCGACTCGGACACCACCCCCGGCACCGACCTCGACGGCGGGGTGACCGCCGACCAGTCCCCAGCGGATGACGCCGGAGTCACCCCCGGTGCCGACGCCGGCGTCGGCACCGGCAGCCTGGCCTTCACCTCATTCCTGGTGTTCCTGCTGTGCCTGTCCCCCTTCTACATGCTCGGCTCCAACCTGTGGGGCCTCATCGACGGCCGCGGACTGCTGCTGGAGTTCACCGACAGCGACCCCGCCTTGGACCAGCAGTTGTCCTTCAAGCACGCGACGATGGAGATGCTCGGTGGCTACTCGGTGAGCCACGGGATTCTGCATGGGATGTCCGGCGGCGCGCGGTTCCTCGTCGGCCTGGTTATCGTCATTCATCTTCTCCTCATCGCGGCCTGCGCCGTGGCCTTCGTCCGGTTCATCGCCGCGATCCGCCCAAACCGGGCAGGATTCGTCGACCACCTCTTCACTCGGGGCGGTCACCTGTTCTGGCTGCTCTTGGGACAGCAGCTGAGCGCCTTGGCTCTGCACATCTCAGGCATGGCGATCTCGGACGAGTACCTCACCGGCGCCCGAGCAGACGGAGAGCTGACCGGGTTCATCCCCACCGGCAACGACATCCCGACCCTCAAGAGCATCATCATCCTCATCCTCGCCATGCATTTGCTACTCGCCCTGCACCGCGTGTACCAGCGCGCCGGCAGGCTGGCCGCGGAGAACACCGTGCTGCGCGAGGAGACCGAGGGGCTCGTGTGAGTCGCGTCGTCTGCCACCTCGATGAACTGCTGGCCGCCCGCGGGATGACGCTCGTGGAGCTCTCCGAGAAGGTCGGGGTCACCACCGTCAACCTCTCCGTGCTCAAGAACGACCGCGCCAAGGCCATTCGCTACTCCACACTCTGCGCCATCTGCGAGGCCTTGGGGTGCTCGGTCGGAGAGCTCCTGGAGGTCGTGTCGGACTGACCCGCCCAGCACGCGTCACAGGCGCCCCTCCCGGCGCCAGTCCTCGCCGTCGGGGACACTCCACGCAGCCGGGGACTTTTCCTTCCAGCCGGGGGCTGCGCGGGAGGGGGCACTCCACACGGCCGGGGACTTTTCCTTCCGGCCGGGGGCATTCGACGCCGTCGGGGACAGCAATCCCGTCCCCGCACGCGCAGGATGTCACCGGCCGGAAATTTCCGCACCTGACCGCGCAGGATGTCCCCGGCGGGACGATTTTGCACCCGGCCGCGCGCCATGTCCCCAGCCACGGGGGGAGGACGTAGGCTCGACGTCGATGACCGCACCGCTCCGCCGCAGCCCTCACCCCGACGGGTCCTCCACGCGCGTCGACGAGGCCACCGTGGCTGCCCGGCGCGACGAACTCCTGGCCAAGGCGGCCACGCTGCCCGGCGCCTGGGCGGGGCACAAGCCCGAGTGGGACATCCCTGTCGCCTCCGTGGGCCCCCGTCTCTTCCTGCTGCTCATCCCCCACACCGACGGCCGCCTCCTGGCCAACGTCAAGCTCGACCCCGAGGACGTCGTCGCCGTGCGGGCCACCTTCGAGTGGGTGGAGCCGGGCTTTCACCAGTCCAAGCGGCACTGGGTGAGCATCGACCTCACCAGCCCGGACTACCGCGCGGACGAGGCCACCGCCATGGTCGAGGACTCCTACCGGCTCGTCCTGTCCCTCCTGACCCGCCGCGTGCGCGAGGCCGTCCTCCTGGCCGACGCCGCAGGCTCCCCCGCCCGCCCCACCTGGCAGTGGTGAAGCCCACCGCCACTGGTGCCCAGCAGAATGGCCGGGGACATTGCGCGCCTCGGGGTGCGGATACGTCCCTACGGGGACGTCCTGCGCGTGCGGGGACAGGATTGCTGTCCCCGACGGCGTCGAATGCCCCCGACTGGAAGGAAAAGTCCCCGGCTGCGTCACGTGTCCCCGGCCAGGAGGGCGCCTCCTCTCCCGCAACCCCCGGCGGCCGAGCCGCCCTCAGATGACGCGGGTGCACAAACCTGGCACTATTCAGCCGAGGCCGTCGTCATCCGACGTCTGGCCACCCGAGGGAAGGAGACACAGATGGGACTTGATGACCTGGCGAAGAAGGCCGGTGACGCTCTCAGCTCCGACAAGGCCGAGGCGATCAGCGACAAGGCGCTGGACGCCGCAGCCGGTGCTGCCAAGAAGGCGACCGGCGGCAAGTACGACGACAAGATCGACGCCGCCCGCGACGCCGTCGACGGCAAGCTCGGCACGGAGTGACCCGGCTGAGAGCCTGCCTACCCACAGGCACCGCGGTCTTCTGATCGCAGGAGTGAGGGCCCCGCACCATTCAGTGCGGGGCCCTCACGCGTTCCCGGCCAGCTGGGCTCTCCCCATCTCTTTCAAGCACCGGCCGCCACAGTCCGGTGCCGCCACCGCGGGGCCCAGCCGTCTCCCACCGGGACGTCTCATCGGCCTCCCCTCGGGCCGGCGGCGTTCGCCTACTGCGCGTTGAGCGCGGCGGTCGGAGGAGTGCGGGAGGCCCGAACGGCCGGGTACACACCGGCCAGGGCGCCGATGGCGATGGTGACGCCCAGCCCGCCGACGACGGCGATCACCGGCAGGCTGAAGGGCCAGCCGTTGGCGGCCGACATCCCGGCGGTCACCCCGATCCCGATGATGCACCCCAGGGCACCGCCCAGGGAGGCCAGCAGCAGCGCCTCGGTCATGAACTGCACGAGGATGTGTCCGCGCATCGCCCCCAGGGACCGCCTCAGTCCGATCTCCCGACGGCGCTCGAGCACCGAGATAATCATCGTGTTGGCCACCCCGATACCGCCGACGAGCAGGGCGATCGAGCCCACGCCCAGCAGCAGACCGGTGAAGGCCTTGTCGGCCGCGTTCTTGGCCTCCAGCGCGTCCGAGGGGCGCGAGACCTTGACCTCATTGGGGGCCTGCGGCGAGATCGACGGCGCCAGCAGCTTGCGCACCGTGGGGACGGCGGCGTCCTGGCTGCGCGTGTAGACCGTCGTCGGCTTGGCGTCGTGCCCCAGCAGGTCGCTGGCCACGCCCTGACCGATGAGGGCGGCATTGTTGAGCTCGGGAGCCAGCACCACCGGCTTGAGGATGCCGACCACGGTGAACCAGTTGCCGCCGATCCACACCTTGGTTCCCGGCGAGACGACGCCGAGGCGCTGGGCCGCCGTCTGCCCCAGGACCGTGGCCGGGTACTTGCTGGTGGCCTCATTGAGCCAAGCACCCTTGTCCACCTGTCCGGCCACGACGTCGAGCAGCGACTTGTCCGCAGCCAGGGTGGTGATGCCACCGGAGGCGTTCTTGTCGATGAGCGGAGTGCGGTAGACCAGCGAGTTCTTGACCAGCCCGGTGCTCGAGGCGCTCTGGACGTTGTCGATGAGGCGGACCTTGCCGACGCTGTCCTGCGGCAGGGAGGAGGAGTTGCCGAACAGGTCCTGGCCGGCGGTGGCCGTCAGCAGGTTGGTCCCCAGCGAGTCGAGCTGGGCGGAGAGCTGGGCGCGGCTGGAGGCCGAGATGCCCACCACCGAGATCATGGCGGCGATGCCGATGGCGATCCCCAGTGCGGACAGGAAGGCGCGGGTGGGGCGGGCCTTGATGCCGGTGCCTCCCAGACGCAGCACGTCGGCCAGACGCAGCCGCGAGCGCTGGATCCGCCGGGCCGGGGCGCGGCCGCCCCGCTCGGCCGCGGACCGGTCACGCCGGAGCGTAGACGTCGTCATGGACGATCTCCTTCAGGCTTGAGCCCCCCACGATGCGGCCGTCGCGGATGGCGATCTGCCTGGGGAGCTGGGCTGCCAGCTCGTTGTCGTGGGTGATGACGATGATCGTGGTGCCTTGGGCGTGGAGCTCGTGGAGGAGCTCGACGATCGAGGCCCCGGAGGTGGAGTCGAGGTTCCCGGTGGGCTCGTCGGCCAGCAGCAGCGGGGGCTCGCCGACGACGGCCCGGGCGATGGCCACCCGCTGGCGCTCACCGCCGCTCATCTGGTGGGGGCGGTGGTCGAGCCGGTGGGCCAGGCCGACGCGCTCCAGGGCGGCCCGGGCGCGCCGGCGCCGCTCGGAGCGGGGGACCCCGCTGTAGAGCAGGCCGTCGGCGACGTTGTCCACCGCGTTGACGCCGTCTGCCAGGTGGAACTGCTGGAAGACGAAGCCGATGCGGCTGGCCCGCAGGGCCGAGAGCTTGGCGTCGGACAGGGAGCCGACGTCGACGCCGTCGATCTCGACGGTGCCGGAGCTGGGCCGGTCCAGGGTGCCGATGAGGTTGAGGAGCGTGGACTTGCCCGAGCCCGAGGGGCCGACGATGGCGACGAACTCGCCGTAGTCGATCTCCAGGCTCACGCCCGCGCAGGCGGCCACGGGCGGCTCCCCGTAGGTGCGCTTCACGTCGCGCAGGGACAGGATGCGGCTCATGTCTGCGGCACCACCACTCGCTGTCCCTCGGAGATGTCCTTGCCGGAGATCTCCACGCGCCCGCCGGCGAACAGCCCAATGGTGACCGGCACCTTGCGGGTGGTGCCGCCGGCCTCGACGATCTCGACGCCGTACTGGTCGGCGCTCAGGGCCAGCAGGGCCCCGACCGGCACCGACAGGACGCCCGTGCGCTTCTCGCTGGGCAGGTCGACGGTGACGGAGACCTCCTGGAAGTTGGTGGTCGCCGAGGCGTCGGTGAGGGTGACGGTAATGGGGATGACCCGCTCCTTGGACTCACCCGAGCCGGAGCCGGCGCCGGACCCGGAGCCGGAGGACTTCTCGGTGGGGGTGCCCACGGAGGTGATCTTCCCGGCGGTCTTCTTGGCGTCGGGCAGCTTGATGGTGACGGCGGTACCGGCGACGGCGAGCTTCTGGTCGGAGAGCTTGATGTTGGCGTCGACCACCTGGGTGGTGGAGGTGACGTCGAAGAGCTCAGTGTCGGCGGCAACGCGGTCCCCCACGCGGGCGGTGACCGTCCCCACGCGCAGATCCCCGGGGGTGAAGACGATCCGTCCCAGTGGGAGGGTCCCGGTCCGGGGCAGGTCGAGGTCCTTCTGCCACTTCAGGATGGCGCTGGTGGTGGCCCAGCTGAAGTGGTCGTCGGGCTCGTAGTCGAAGTACCCCAGGTCCCTCAGGGCCGTCTCGAGTTGGCGGATGTCCTCGCCGTCCTCCATGCCGGCCTCGAAGCTGCGCCAGGCGGGCAGGTTGCCGCGCATGAGGTAGGCGGTCTCGTTGCCGGTGCGGTAGAGGACGTCGCCCTGGGTCAGGACGGTCCCGGAGGCCGGCACCTGGATGAGAACGCCCTCGAAGCCCGACTTGAACTTGCGCGAGTCGGAGTAGCGCAGGGTCCCGGACACCGAGGTCTGTCCCTGGAGATCGCCCTTGGTGACGGTGTCGGTGGCGCCGCTGAAGGTCGACGTCGTCGGCTTGGCCTTGGCCGCGAAGGGGCCCGACCTGGAGGCGAAGGCGCCCGCACCAGCGCCCGCCGCCAGGATCGCGGCGGCCCCCATGGCCAGGAAGGCCCGGCGTCGGGTGCGGTGGGCCGTGCCCGGCTTGTCCGCGGTGCCGGTCGAACCGTCGTCGGCCTGCGTGGAGGTGGTGGTCTGATCCATGTGTCTGCCTGTCTGAGTGTGTGTCTGCGCGGCGGCCGGGCCGCGCGAGCCTGTGGTCTGGTGGCGCCCGCAAGGGCGCGGTGTCACTTTGCCCCCGACCTGGGAGAAGCACTTGTTCATGACGTCCTGGGGGATGTCACCATTGATCTGGATGCCCTTGCCGGCCTCGGGGTCGGGCACGTCGTAGCCCTCCTTGCGCAGGCACTCGGCGGCCTTGACCAGGTCCTGCTGCGTCTCGGGCTTGGCGAGATCCTCGGTGCCGGGGGCGGGGCCGACGATCTGCTCGCACTCCTGGGCGGCCTTGGTGGCGGCCTCGTTGTCGGGGAACTGCACGTTGCCGTTGGCGTCGGGGTCGGAGACGTCGATGCCCTTGTCTCGCATGCACTTGGCCATCTTGAGCAGGTAGTCGTCCCCGCTGGTGGCGGAGGCGGAGGCGGCCGAGTCCGCCTTCGAACCCTGGGAGCATCCGGTCATGAGGCCGACGGCGCACACGGCGCAGGTCAGCACTGTGGCGGCGCGGGTGAGGATCCGGGTGTTGAGGGGCTGCTTCATGGGAGAGGGTCCTTTCGGCTCACGTGGGTCGGGGCGCGGTGGCGTCCGTTCGTTCGGGGAACAGCCAACCGGGAGCGGTGTTGCCACGGGGTTCACAAATTCGCTTATGTTGTGGCAACACGGGGGCTGGTTCGCTGAGGGACCAGCCGAAAGAATCCACTGTGAAGGAGGCAGGGCGATGCGCGTGCTCGTCGTGGAGGATGAGGAGTACCTGGCTGAGGCCATCGCCACCGGGCTGCGGCGTGAGGCGATGGCCGTGGACGTCGTCGGCGACGGGGCCAGCGCCCTGGAGCAGGTGGCGGTCAACGACTACGACATCATCGTCCTGGACCGTGACCTGCCCGTGGTCCACGGCGACGAGGTCTGCCGGCGGGTGGTGCGCGACCACCCCAGCACGCGAGTCCTCATGCTCACTGCGTCCCGGACGCTGGATGCGCGCGTGGGCGGTTTCGAGCTGGGGGCGGACGACTACCTCACCAAGCCCTTCGAGTTCCCCGAGCTGGTGGCTCGGCTGCGGGCCCTGGGGCGACGCAGCCAGCCGGCGCGCACCCCGGTCCTCGAGGCCCACGGGGTGCGCCTGGATCCCTTCCGCCGGGAGGTCTACCGGGACGGGCACTTCATTCACCTCAGCCCCAAGGAGTTCGCGGTCCTTCAGGTCCTCATGGAGGCCGAGGGCGGGGTCCTCAGCGCTGAGACGCTCCTGGAGAAGGCCTGGGACGCCAACGCCGACCCCTTCACCAACTCCACGCGGGTGACGATCTCCCACCTGCGTCGCAAGCTCGGTGAGCCACGGGTGATCCAGACGGTCCCCGGCGCGGGCTACAGGTTCAGCGCATGAGCGGGCAGGGGGCTGCGGGGACCCGGGCCGACGACGCGGCGCGGCCCAGCGCCGACAGTAAGACCCCCGGCGCCCGTGAGCCCACGGCGCCCGGCCGGGCCGCACGGAGCACATGCGTCGCGCCCGGCACCTGAGTATCCGGGCCCGTCTGACCCTGACCTACGCCGGGATGGTGACGGCCGCCGGCGTGGTCCTCATCGCCCTGGTCTACTTCTACACGCGCTACGTCACGCTGAGCATCCAGATCGGCGACCCGGTCGGGGAGACCGCCGCCGTGCCGGTCTCGCAGGTCGGCGAGGCCGCCAAGGTGGACACGAACCTGTTCGATCTGCTCAGCAGCATCATGCGCTCGGCCGTCGGCGCGCTGGCACTGCTCGTGGTGCTCTCCGGGACCGTCGGATGGATCCTGGCGGGACGGATGCTGCAGCCGCTGTCCTCGATGAATGCGGCCGCCAAGCGCGCCGCCTCGGGCGACCTCAGTCAGCGGCTGGACCTGTCCGGCCCGCGCGACGAGATCCACGACCTGGCGGACACCTTCGACAACATGCTGGCCTCCCTGGAGCGGTCCTTCTCCGTCCACCGCCGGTTCGCGGCCAATGCCTCCCACGAGCTGCGCACTCCCCTGGCCACCACGCAGACGATGATCGACGTCGCCCTGTCCGACCCGCAGGCCTCGGCCGAGGATCTGCGCCGGGTGCTGACCCGGGTGCTGGAGACCAACCGCGCCAACCGGGAGACGATCGACGCCCTGCTGGACTGGCCGACGCCCAGTCCGGCAAGCTGGCCCACGAGGACGTGGACATGGAGGCCACGGTCCGTGACGCCCTGGGCCTCATCGCTCCGGAGGTCGCCGAGCACCACCTTCACGTCTCCACCCACCTGCTGCCCGCCCGGGTCCCCGGGGATCCGGTGCTGCTGCGTCAGAGCGTCTCCAACCTGCTGCGCAATGCGGCCCGCTACAACGTCGAGGGCGGCCGCATCACTGTGGGCATGGCGCGTCTGGACGACGGCGTGCGCCTGACGATCCGCAATGAGGGCCCCGTGGTGGCGGCCGAGAGCGTGGAGTCTCTGCGCGAGCCCTTCGTGCGCGGCGAGGGGCGGGGGCGGACCCGGGGCTCCGGGCACGGGCTGGGCCTGGCCATCGTGACGGCGGTGGCCACCGCGCACGGCGGCGAGCTGCGTCTGAGCGCCAACCCCGACGGCGGTCTGACGGCCGTCCTCGAGCTACCGGTGGGAGGGGTCGAGGACGACTCGGGCGCAGGCGGCTCCAACGACTGACGGTCGCCGGCCGCGAGGGCCGGCGACCGTCAGGGTCGAGCAGCTGGCTGCGGCGGAGACGGGACACCGCCGGGCAAGTGGCTAGTTCTTCTTGCCGGAGTTGATGACCAGCTCGATGAAGAGGCGGATGAGGCCGATCTGCGTCACGATCCAGGGGGCATCGAAGAGCAGGCTCAGCAGGAACTTGCCGAAGTTGAAGCTCCGGCTCTGCGTCTCGATGTCGTAGTTACCAGCGATGTCACCGGCGTTGTAAGCCGAGTAGAGCCAGCTCGCGACCAGGGCGATGGCGGCGATGTAGAAGAACACCTTGCCGAACTTCTCGGCGAAGGGCTTGGCGGTGTCGAAGAGGTTGCCCATGAAGCTGTCCCCCGCCGGAGCCTGCGGGAAGGGCTGGCCGGGGGCGCCAGGCGCACCAGGAGCGGCAGGGGCACCGGGAGCGCCCTGGAACTGCTGCTGGGGCGGGTAGGGCTGCCCCGGGGCCGGAGCCGAGGGCGCCGAGGGCTGCTGCTGGTAGAAGGGCTGACCAGGGTTGGGGGGCTGAGTCATGAGGACTGTTCGCTTCCTTCAGAGTTGGGGACGCAGGCAGGCTACCGTGTCAACGATGCCCTGTGAAACGCTCAAGTGACCCCTCGCGTTCTGCGAGGCGACTCACAGTCCTCAGGACATGGTGCGATGACGCGCCCTGAAGGCGGTCATCGGGCCGTCCCACCATACAGAATCCCTGAAGGCCGTGGTGGCACGCACCCGCCGGCCCGCGGGGAAGCCCTCCCCATCGTCCTGGGCGCCTATCTGTGTTCCGGAGTCTCAGCGCACCAGGTCGTAGGTGCTGGAGGTGCCCACCGGTGAGGCCGGGGTCGCAGGGGCAGGAGGGGCCGGCAGCCGGCGTCGGCGCTCACTGCGGGCCACGGCGGTGCGCAGCAGGGTCTCGAAGGGGCCGGCGTGACCGCCGCGCTCCAGGGCTGCGCACAGACCGACTGTCACCAGCCAGACCGCCAGCGCGATCCCGGCGGCCCGAGCCTCGCCCAGGTGGAGCTCGATCCCGGTCAGGGCGGGCAGGACCATGAAGATGATGGCGAAGAGGAAGGTCTGGCTCAGGTAGGCCGTCATGGAGCGGCGCCCCACACTGGAGGCCAGCCGGCGCAGCCCCGTCAGCCGGCCGTCCGGCCTCGGCCCGCCGGCGTACAGGGCCAACAGCGCCAACCAGCCGCAGGCCCCGGCCACGCCCGTGACCGCGTGAAGGGGCATGGTCCAGGCGACCAGGGGTCCACCCGCGGCCCACATGGCGAACCCGATACCGCCCGCGGCACCAAGCCCCAGACCGCCCAGGCCGACGGCGACCAGGAGCCGGCGGTGGCGCTCGGGGTGGGTGATGAGATCGGTGTCGGCCAGGCGGGCGCCGAGGAACATCGCCGGAACGATCATGGAGAAGAACAGCGCCGAGACCAGGCTTCCGCCCCAGGCCAGGAGGCCATCGGAGACGTAGGACAGGACCGTGTCGGTCGAGGCACCGGCCCCCTGGTGCGCGTCCGTCGCCGAGGCACCCTGGGAGGCCAGGAAACTGCCCATATTGAGGAAGGTGGTGGTGCCGGCAACAACGACGACGGCGCAGAAGGCCAGGGCCCGTTTCCAGTGCTTGCGGGTGATCCAGCCGGCGAAGATGACGGCGACCAGGCCGTAGGGGCCGATGATGTCACCGGAGAAGAGCACGGCGTGCACGGCGCCGAAGAGGATCATCCACAGGCCTCGACGCCGCACCAGGCGACGGGCGTCGACGGTGGCCTGCTCACGGGCCCAGGCCGCCTCCTGCGGTGTCGGCTCACGGCCGTCCTCCACGCCGGGCAGGGAGCTGAGGTAGGACGCGGCACCGGAGGCGATGCGCCGGTTGACCATGGTGACCAGTCCGAAGCCGAAGAGCATCGCGAACAGCGGGTAGGCGCGCGAGTCGACCAGGAGGGAGCGCACCCACAGCCATGCCGTGTCGACCGCATCAGACGGGGCGGAAGCGTGCGTCACATCGGTCCAGAAGGGGATGTTGGCCAAGGCGATGAGCAGGAGCATGAAGCCACGGGCCACATCCGGGGACGGATAGCGCACCCCCCGAGTGCCGGTGAATGACGTCGTGAGTTTCATGCCCTCCACGCTAGGGGGCGGCCGCCAGCGCCACCTCCCCCTGCGGAGCCATCATGACGGGCTGATCCTCTCCTCCCCGGAGAGCGGACCGAGCCCTGGTCCTCCTCCCGGAGGACCAGGGCTCTTCCGTCTTGCGATGGCAGCGAGCACCGCCCCGCTCTCAGGCTCCCGCGGTAGCCGGGGCGCTCGTCGACCGACCGAGGAACTGGGCCGCGCGCTGGGCGGGGATCTGCTGGGGGAACGGGTTCGTGCGGCTGCGCTCGCTGCGAGCGACGGCGATGCGCAGGAGGGACTCGAAGGGACCGGGCATGCCGAGCCGCTCAAGCACCGCGCACAGGACCACAGTCGTCAGCCAGACCATCACCGCCACTGCGGCGGATGCCACCACTCCCAGCTCCAGGGGCCTCCCGGTCAGCCGCGGCGCGATGACGAAGATGCCGGCGAACATGACCGTCTGGGACAGGTAGGCGGTCATGGAGCGGCGCCCCACGTTGGACAGCAGCCACCTGAGGCCGGTCAGCCGGTTGTCCGACGTCGGCCCGCCGGCGTAGAGGGCCAGAACGGCGAGCCAGCCGCAGCCCCCGGCCAGGCCCAGGACCGCGATCAGGGCGGAGTCGGCCTCCCAGGACTGAGCGCTGGTGAGCGGGACCAGGAGCTCGTGAAGCGCGCCGAGTGCCCCCAGGGCCAGGCCTCCGATCCCGGCCACCGTCAGCAGACCGCGGTGGCGCTCGGGATGGGAGATGAGGTCGGTGTCGGCCAGGCGGGCACCGAGGAAGGCGGCGGGAAGAATCATCGTGGTGAAGGCGGCTCCCAGGGCGGTGAAGAACCACTCATTCACGTTGGTCACGAACCAGGGCAGCGCTGACGCCACGGACTCGCCTGCTCCGGTGGGTGCCGCCGCCGGGGCAGCGGGCCCCGCCCCGGCGGCGGCCGCCTCACCTCCGGGACTAAAGAGCATGGCCAGGACCACCGTCACGATCTGGAACAGAAGAATGAGGGCGCACACCGCCAGCTGGCGCTTGTGGTGCTTGTGGGCGAACCACCCGGCGAAGACGACGGCGACGATGCCGTAGGTGCCGATGATCTCCGAGGGGAAGAAGGCGCCGTGGATGAGCCCGAACAGGACCATCCACAGGCCGCGGCGCCGCACGAGGCGGCGGGCGTCGATGGCGGCCTGCTCCTGGGCCTGGTCGAGCTCAGCCGCCGACGGCGCCCGGAGCCCGCCGGTCAGCTGCTGGCAGTAGGCGTCGATGCCCGATGCCATGCGCCGGTTGACCATGGTGGCCAGCCCGAAGCCGAAGAGCAGTGCGAACAGCGGGTAGGCGCGCTGGTCGATGAACAGGGCACGTATGAAGGCCCAGGTCCTGTCGGCGGTCGATGGCACACGGCCCTCGGGACCCGCCACCCAGAACCCCACATTGGCCAGGGCGATGAGCAGCAGCATGAAGCCGCGGGCGACGTCGGGGGCGGGGTAGCGCAGGCTGCGGGAACCAGTGAATGAGGTCGCGGAGGAAGTCGTCGTGTTCATGACTCGACCGTATGAAAACCAGTGGTTCCGTGGCGTCCGCCTTAAGCGCCGAGATCGTGTCCACCGAAAGGTGGAGCCTGCCGCCCGGCCATTCTTCCGGCGGACGGCCCCGGGTCGGGCCGGCTCAGGGGGCGGGCTGCGGTCCCGCCTGCATCCCGGGCCAGACGGCGGGCGGGGGCGGCGTCGGCCTCCTGCGCTCGCTGCGGGCGACGGCCGTGCGCAGCAGGGTCTCGAAGGGTCCGGCATGACCGCCGCGCTCCAGGGCGGCGCACAGGACCACGCTCGCCAGCCAGACACCCAGGGCGACGAGGGCGGCCGCGGCCTGCCCCATCCACAGGCGCCTGCCCGTCACCAGGAGTGGAACGACGCCGAAGATGATGCCGAACAGGATCGTCTGGCTCAGGTAGACGGTCATGGAACGGCGGCCGACGGCGGAAGCCAGCCGGCGCAGGCCCGTCAGCCGGCCATCCGGCCTGGGCCCACCGGCATACAGGGCCAGCAGCGCCAGCCAGCCGCAGGCGCCGGCCAGGCCGAAGAACTCCGTCATGGCGAAGTCCCACGGCCAGAGCTGCGCCGTCGTCGCGAGCGTCAGCGCACCGTGGAACGCCGCGAGCGCCCCCAGCACCAAACCGCCCAGGCCCACGGAGATCAGCAGGCGCCGGTGCCGCTCCGGATGGGTGAGGAGGTCAGTGTCGGCCAGGCGGGCACCGATCACCGCGGCCGGGACGATGAGGGCGATGAGCACCTGCACGACCAGCACCACGGCCCACTGCAGGGCATTGGTGACGACCCAGAGCAGCGCCACTGTCAGCGAGACCGACTGCTCCCCGGAGGCCGTCAGGGTGTCGCCGCCCGACAGGGTCCCGGCGGCCAGATACGTCACCAGAGCCAGCACGGAGATGATGCCCCCGATGAGGTAGAGCACCGAGTAGTTCTTGCGGGCCAGCAGGTTGGCCAGGAGGACGGCGACCAGCCCATAGGCGCCGATGATGTCGCCGGGGAAGACGAGGCCGTGGACGAATCCGATCAGGAGCATCCACCAGCCGCGGCGTCGCACCAGGCGGTAGGCGTCAATGGTGGCCATCTCGCGGGCCCAGGCCGCCTCGTGCGGCATCGGCTCGCGGCCCTCTGGCGCGCCGGGAAGGGAGGCGAGGTAGGTCTCGGTCCCGGAGGCGATGCGCCGGTTAATCATGGTCATGAGCCCGAAGCCGAAGAGCATCGCGAACAGCGGGTAGGCCCGGTGGTCCACCACCAGCGTGCGGACGAACATCCACCAGCCGTCAACGGAGGAGACCGGAGGCTCGGCCCCATTCGGCATCTTGTTCCACGACGGAACATTGGCGACCGCGATGAGCAGGAGCATGAAGCCACGGGCCACGTCAGGGGCGGGGTATCGCACGCCCCGCGAACCGGTGAAGGAGGTCGTCATCCGCATGGACGAAACCTTACGGGTGGTTGAAGATCGGCTGCATCCGTCCGGAGAACGATGTGGGGGGGCGGCCGCCTGTTCCACCGCAGCGGCCGATGGGCTCAGTGCTGCATCAGTGCTGGCGTCTCAGTGCCGCGTCCAGGACGCGCCGGCGCTCATCATTGCCCACCGGCGCTCGTCAGTCCCAGTCAGTGCCAATCCGTGTCGGTCAGTACCACCGACGCACGGGCACGAGCGCAGTGCTCGCGCCTCCCGCTGTACCGGCGGCGCGTGCGCGCCCCGCCTCGGGGTGGCGCGCGGCGGGTCCACGGCCCTGGCGCCCGGGGGCGACGACCTGAACCTCGCCGTCGGCCGCCGCCGCGAAGATCCGCTGGACGACGGCCTCACGGCTGCGCATGCGGGCGTTGTCGGCCTCCAGCTCCTCCACGCGGGCCTCCAGGGCAAGGATGCGGCGGATGCCCTCGAGGTTGATGCCCTCCTGGGACAGGGACTGGATGCGACGCAGGCGCTCGACGTCGCGGTGGGAGTAGCGCCGACCCCGCCCGCGGGTCCGGGCGGGGCTGACCAGCCCGAGCCGGTCGTACTGGCGCAGGGTCTGGGGGTGCATCCCGGCGAGCTCGGCCGCCACCGAGACCACGTAGACCGCGCGCTCGGCGGCGTCGTCGGCCAGGTGCCCCAGGCCCTGCCCGGCCCGGTGCCGACTCACTTCGCCGCCTCCTCCATGAGGGTGGCCCGCGGGTCGGTGTCGCCCATGGCCTCATCGAAGGCCTCGAGGGCCTCCTTAGCGGCCTTGGAGAGCTTCTTGGGCACGGCCACCTGGATGGTCACCAGCAGGTCGCCGGTCTTCTTCCGAGTGGTGGCGCCCTTGCCGCGCAGGCGCATGACGGTGCCCGAGGAGGTGCCGGGCTTGATCTTGATCTTGGAGGTGCCGCCGTCGAGCAGCGGGACCTCGACCGTGGCGCCCAGGGCGGCCTCGCGCAGCGTGACCGGCAGGTCCATGCGCAGGTTGGCGCCGTCGACCGGGTCGACCGAGTACACGGGGTGCTTCTTGATGGCGATGGTCACCACCATGTCGCCGTTCTCGCCGCCGTTCAGGCCGGCTCGGCCCTTGCCGCGCAGACGGATCTTCTGGCCGTCGCGCACACCGGCCGGGATACGGACCTTCATGGTGCGCCCGTCCGCGGTCAGCTCCACGGTGGTGCCGGCGACGGCGTCGCGTAGGTCCAGCGTCGCCGAGGTCAGGACGTCGGAGCCCTTCTGCGGCTGGGGCTGGGAGCCGAAGCCTCCGAAGCCGCCGAAGCCGAAGGGGCCGGAGCGGCCACCGGAGCGGGTGGGGCTGGGGGTGCCGCCGAACATGCGCAGCAGATCGTCAAGGTCGGGCTCGCCGGCGCCGCCAGCGGTCTCGAAGCGGACGTTGCCGCCCTGGCCGCCGAACATGGAGGAGAGGATGTCCTCGAAGCCGGCGCCGCCGGCCCCTCCCGGGCCACCGGCCTGGAAGCGGGCGCCGCCTCCGGCCATCGAGCGGATCGCGTCGTACTGCTTGCGCTCGGCCTCATCGGACAGGACCGCGTAGGCCTCTCCGATCTCCTTGAACTTCTCGGCCGCCGCAGCGTCGTCGGGGTTGCGGTCGGGGTGGTACTTCTTCGCGAGTGTGCGGTAGGCCTTCTTGATCGCGGCGGCGTCGGCGTCCTTACTCACGCCGAGGACCGCATAGAAGTCCTTCGTCATCCAGTCCTGACTGGCCATGGTCGTCTCACCGCCTCCTTATCCGGGTGATCGTGGGTTTTCCTTACTGAAGCTGAAGATTGTGGGGGGCATCTCCGCGGCCCTGGGGCCTGGGGCGCCCTGGTGCACCTGCCGGCCCGACGGCGGACTCAGACCCGCCAGAGCTGCTGGCTCGGGTCCGCCGTCGGGCCGGGTGTGTGGTGCGGTGGGTATCAGGCCGGGTTGGCGACCTGGACGCGGGCGGCGCGCACGACGCGCTCACCCAGGCGGTATCCGGGCTGGAGGACCGCGGCGATGGTGGGCTCGGTGACCTCGCTGGACTCGGTGGCCATGAGGGCCTCGTGCAGCGTGGGGTCGAAGACCTCGCCCACGGCGCCGAAGCGCTCCAGGGAGTACTTCTCGGCCAGGATCGACTCGAGCTTGCCGGCCGTGGTCTCGAAGGTGCCGGTCAGGTCGCCGTGCTGGCGGGCCAGCTCGATCTCGTCGAGGACCGGGATGAGGGCCTCGACGACGCCGGCGGCACCAGCGTCCCGGTGGGAGGCCGCGCCCTCACGGGAGCGGCGCACGAACCCCTGATACTCCTGCTGGAGGTTGTAGAGGTCCGCCCGGGCCCGGGCCAGGTCATCGGCCGCCTGAGCGGCCTGGGCCTGAGCCTGGGCCAGGGGGTCCTCCCCCGCCGCCTCATCGGAGGCGGCGTCGGCCTGGCCGGCCGCGCCCTCCGGCGAGCCCTGGGCGAGTCCTTCACGGACGTCGTCGGGGACCTCCTCGAAGGCCGACTCGACGGCCGCCTGGAGCTCGGGGTCGATGCCCTCGTTCTCGGGGGTGGGGCCGGCCGAGGTCACTTGGAGTCCTCGTCGTCGACGATCTCGGCGTCCACGATGTCCTCGTCGTCGGAGGACGTGGAGCCGGCCGAGGAGGCGGAGGCGTCACCCGCGGCCTGGGCGGCGGCGTCGGCCTGGTAGAGGGCCTCACCGACCTTCTGGGCCACCGAGTTCAGCTTCTCCTGAGCGGTCTTGACCGGCTCGATGTCCTCGCCCTCGAGGGCCTTCTTGAGGTCGGCGACGGCCTCGGAGACCTCGGAGTGGACGTCCTCGGGCAGCTTGTCCTTGTTGTCCTTGAGGAGCTTCTCGATGGAGTAGGCCTGCTGCTCGGCGGAGTTGCGGGTCTCGGCGTCCTCGCGGCGCTTCTTGTCCTCCTCGGCGTGGGCCTCGGCCTCCTTGACCATGCGGTCGATGTCCTCCTTGGGCAGGGCGGAGCCGCCGGAGATGGTCATGGACTGCTCCTTGCCGGTGCCGCGGTCCTTGGCCGAGACGTGGACGATGCCGTTGGCGTCGATGTCGAAGGAGACCTCGATCTGGGGCACGCCGCGGGGGGGCCGGGGCGATGCCGGTCAGCTCGAAGGTGCCCAGCGGCTTGTTGTCCCGGGCGAACTCGCGCTCGCCCTGGTAGACCTGGATGAGCACGGAGGGCTGGTTGTCCTCGGCGGTGGAGAAGACCTCGGAGCGCTTGGTCGGGATGGCCGTGTTGCGCTCGATGAGCTTAGTCATGACCCCGCCCTTGGTCTCGATGCCCAGGGACAGCGGCGTGACATCGATGAGCAGGACGTCGCTGCGGTCGCCCTGGATGACGCCGGCCTGGAGGGCCGCACCGATGGCGACGACCTCATCGGGGTTAACACCCTTGTTGGGGTCCTTGCCGGTCAGCTCGCGCACCACGTCGGCGACAGCGGGCATGCGGGTGGAGCCGCCCACGAGGACCACGTGGTCGATGTCGGAGACCTTGACCCCGGCGTCCTTGATGACGTTGTGGAAGGGGATCTTGGTGCGCTCGAGCAGGTCCGCGGTCATCTCCTGGAAGTTGGAGCGGGTGAGCTTCTCATCGAGGTGGATGGGGCCGGACTCGCTCATGGAGAGGTACTGCAGGTTGATGTTCGTGGAGGTCGCCGAGGACAGCTCCTTCTTGGCCTGCTCGGCGGCGTCCTTGAGACGCTGCATGGCGATCTTGTCCTTGGACAGGTCCACGCCGTCCTTGCTCTTGACCTGCTTGACCAGCCAGTCGACGATGCGGGCGTCCCAGTCGTCACCGCCCAGACGGTTGTCACCGTTGGTGGCGCGCACCTGGATGGTGGAGAAGCCGTCGTCGTCCTTGCCGACCTCGAGCAGGGAGACGTCGAAGGTACCGCCACCGAGGTCGAAGACGAGGATGAGCTCGTCCTCCTTGCCCTTGTCCAGGCCGTAGGCCAGGGCCGCGGCGGTGGGCTCGTTGACGATGCGGTCCACGGTCAGGCCCGCGATGGTGCCGGCCTCCTTGGTGGCCTGGCGCTCGGCGTCGTTGAAGTAGGCCGGGACGGTGATGACCGCGTTGGTGACGGGCTCACCCAGGTAGGCCTCGGCGTCGGCCTTGAGCTTGGCCAGGATGCGGGCGCTGATCTCCTGAGCGGTGTACTTCTTGTCGTCGATCTCGACGGACCAGTCGGTGCCCATGTGGCGCTTGACCGAGGAGATGGTGCGGTCGACGTTGGTGACCGCCTGACGCTTGGCGATCTCGCCGACGAGGATCTCGCCGGACTTGGAGAAGGCGACGACGGAGGGGGTGGTGCGACCGCCCTCGGCGTTCGGGATGATGGTGGGCTCGCCACCCTCGAGGACGGCGATAGCAGAGTTGGTGGTACCCAGGTCGATACCGACAGCGCGTGCCATGTGATGTGCTCCTTGTGGTTGCTGAGGTGTTGTCAGTCGATGTTCGAGGTGAGGGCCGGAGGTTCCGGCACCTTCGGGTTGAGTCGTATGCACTCAGGATTGTGATTGAGTCAGGCTCTGTCAACTTGACTGCATACAACCTTGAGTCTGACTGGCTCAACCTTGGTGGGTCGCAGTCCATTCCCGGAGCCGACAGTGACCTGCGACACGGACTGCCGCCACGGACGCAGCGCGAGCCACTTGCCTCGCGAAGCGCCCTGGCTGTGACAGGATGACGGACGGCTCCAGCCGCGTCAGGCGGCGCATCCCAGCCACACACGGGAACTGCGATACGCGCCGAGGACTGCGCATTCCCACAGATGACTGAGGCCCCACCCGAGAGTTCTGTGGGAGAACGCAGTCCTCGGCGCGAAAGTACGTTCTCGATCAGCCCACCCAGCCCCACGCACCACCGACGTGTCACGATTGGCGACTTTTCAGAGCCCACCAGCCTCGCCCCGCCACACCCCCTCCCCGCAACCAGCCCTGACCAGCACAGACGCCCCCAAGTCACCTCTGCGAGGTTGCCGGTAGATGCCGTACCGGCCCCGGAAAAGTCGCCGATCGTGACACCAGCCCACAGAAGCTACAGGCCTGCGCTGATGGGGAGGCATTCGCCAGCCCGGTAGCCTCACGGACATGAGTGCCCCGCTCGACGCCGATGTCGCCCAAGGCATCTGCGGTATCCGCACGCCCACCGGGCAGTCGAACCTGCGACATCCACCAGCGTCACCCCGGGACCACACCCCTCGACCACACAGCGCGCCGCAAGTTACCTTGGATCTGTGGACGATCCGATCATTGCCAGATCGGTGCTGAAGCACGGCCTGAGCGAGGCCGACATCCTTCACGCCTATCACCACCCCATCCGAGCCTGGGATATGGGAGATGGTTTCACCATGCTCCTGGGAGCCAACCGGGCTGCCCTTGTTCTCGAGATTGGCTACATTCAAGGCATCACAGCAATCGTCGTCGTCCACGCCATGCGTACCCGAGAGAAGTTTCTGAGGTGATGACGATGCCCCGTACTGTCGACGAGATCCTGGCGCATGCCGACGAGCTGGCTGCTCGCTTCGAGAGCTACGACCCAATCGAGGCCGAAGAGGTCGACGTGGCCGCATTAGCGGCCTTGCGAGACGCAGTTGCTGAACAGGCCCAGGCCGAACGACATGTCCTTGATGCCATCAGAGGCGCTCGGGACGCTGGGATGTCCTGGGCAGCCATCGGAAATATGGTCGGAACCTCCGGTGAAGCCGCCCGCCAGCGCTATCAGCCACTCGTGGCGTGAGGCAGATCAGGCCACATCGGAAGCGACAGGCCTGCACTGACGTAGCGGCATTCACCAGCCCGGTAGCCTCGCGAGTATGAGCGCTCCCCACCCGCAGGCAGGCCCGCCCGATCCCGAGGACGTCTTCGATCATCTGCGCCGCGAGGACGGCGAGCATGTGGGCTATATCGAGATGAGTGCGGACGGCCGGTTCATCCCGTATGACCGGTTGTGGGTCCGGCGCGGCGAGGCCATGGAGCTCGATGAGGCCGAGGCGGTCCTGGATGCGATCGGTCTGCGGCTTCTGGCGGAGGACTGGCTCCTTGAGGAGGACAATCTGCAGACAGGCGAGGCGAGCTGGACCCGGGTCAGGATCCGCGAGATTCACCGGGACCGCGTCATCGTCGCCAGGGCGATGGAGGACCTCTCGGCCACCAACATCGCCAAGTCCGTGGACCTCATCGGCGCCATCGAACTGCCTCTTCCGACGACTCGGCTGCGCTCAGCCTCCTGCGCGCAGCCAGGACGGTGAGGAACGTGGCGGGGAAGACCCCCTCATGCGACGCCGGAACGCCTGACGGCAGGCCCCCGCTCAAGCCCCCTGCTCGGCCTCGGGGGCGACCATGACGTGGTCGCCGTCGGACACGATCCGCACTCGCAGCCCGTAGACCTCGGCGAGGATGTCGGGCTGAAGCACCTCGGCGGGCGATCCCTCGGCGCGGATCATCCCGCCGGCAAGGATGGCGAGGCGGTCGCAGAAGCGGGCGGCCAGGTTGAGGTCGTGCAGGGCGACGACGGCGAGGCGCCCGGTGTCCCGGTGGCAGATCCGGCGCACGTGGGAGAGCACCGAGACCTGGCGGCGCAGGTCGAGGGCGGAGGTGGGCTCGTCGAGCAGGATGAGTCCGGGCTCGCGCACGAGCGTCTGGGCCAGGGCTACGAGCTGGCGCTGCCCGCCGGAGAGCTGGCCCAGTGGGCGGTCGGCCAGCTCGGCCACCCCGAGCTCGTCCAGGGCGCTCCAGGCCAGGTCGATGTCGGCCCGGCTCGTGTGCCAGGTCATGCCGCGCCGCGAGGCGGTGAGCACCGACTCCAGCGCGGTCAGGCGGCGTCGCCGGGCAGGCCCTGCGGCATGTATCCGATCGTGCCGCGCAGGTCGTGGCCCCGGCGCCCGGCGAAGGTCACCTCCCCCCAGGTGGCGGCGCAGCTGGGCCACGCAGGTGACCAGGGTGGACTTGCCGGCGCCGTTGGGGCCGAGCAGCCCGACCGTCTGGCCGGTCTCCCAGGTGGCGTCGACGCCCTTGAGGACGGCGCGCCTGCCGTAGGAGAAGGTGAGGCCGTTCAGGATGAGGCTCATGAACCGCTCCTGACCGCCGAGCGCTGGCGTCCGAAGATGATGGTGAGGAACACCGGCACACCCACCAGGGCGGTCAGGATGCCGACGGGCACGGCGACACCCGGCACGATGAGCTGGCTGGCGGTGTGAGCCGCGGTCAGCAGGGTGGCGCCGCACAGGATGGAGGCGGGCACGAGGAAGCGCTGGTCCTCCCCCACCAGGCCGCGGGCCATGTGCGGCCCCACGAGCCCCACGAATCCGATGATCCCGACGAAGGCCACGGACAGGGCGGCCAGCAACGAGACACCGACCAGGGTCCACGCCCGTAGGCGCGCCACGTTGATGCCCATGGCTGCGGCGCGCGCCTCCCCCAGGGTGATGGCGGTCAGCCGCCAGCCGTTGACCCAGAAGACGGGCGTGGCCACGATCAGGGCCGCCGAGACGGTGGCCACGGCCGGCCAGGTGGCGCGCATGAGGGAGCCCATCGACCAGAAGACGATCTGCTGGAGGCTCTCGGTGGAGGCCCGGTACTGCACGAGCGCCAGGAGCGCCTGGCAGCTGAAGACCAGGGCGATGCCCAGCAGGATCGTCATCTCCTTGGTCACCGAGGGCAGCCTGGAGACCATCGCGATGGTGAGGGAGGCCGCCAGCCCCGCCGTCATCGCCACGATCGGCAGGGTGGCGCCGGTGGCCACAGGCAGCACGAGGCCCGTGACGATGGCCAGCGCCGCCCCCAGGGCCGAGGCCGCCGAGATCCCCAGGGTGAAGGGCTCGGCCAACGGGTTGTCGAGGATCGTCTGCATCTGGACGCCGGCCAGGGACAGTGCCCCACCGACCAGGACCGCGAGCAGCGCCGGCGGCAGGCGCAGGTTGATGACGATGTTGGCGACCCACGGGTCGTAGTCGGCGTCGAAGAGGGCTCCGAGCACCTGGGCCGGGCTGAACCCCAGGGGCCCCACCATGAGGGCCACGAGGAAGACGGCCAGGAGCAGGGTGGCCAGCCCCAGGAGCATCGCGACGCGCCGCGCGGTTCGCCGGCGGTAGGAGGCGTAGGCCGACGCCGCCGTGTCGGTGGGCGCATCGGCCGGCCCGTCGGCCTTCGTCGTCGACGCCGCACCGTCCGGTACCCGGCCGGTATCGGACTGGTGCACTGCGACGTCGTCGGAAGGAGCCGTGACGTTGGGGTCCCCCATCAGATCGCGGCGAAGAAGACGCCCTCGGCCTTCCAGGGCATGTGCTGCTCGTGGAAGTCCTTCCAGACCTTGGCGGGGTCAATGTCGGAGAAGGCCTCGGGGTTCTGCCACTTGGCGAAGGTGAGGTAGGCGATGAAGTTGTAGGGGGCGTCGTAGAACTGGTGGTAGATGCCGTAGACGTGCCGGTCGGTGAAGGCCTGGATCTGGTCGTAGCCGGGCTGATTCTTCAGCTGCTCCAGGCTGGCCTTGGCGGAGGCCTCGTCGGCCTTGTAGCCGAGGTGGACGTAGCTGGTCTGGGCGGTGTCCTTGATCTTCTGCTGCTGCCACTCGCCGCCGGTGGCAATGATGTTCTTGGGGTTGGAGGCAATGACCTGCTCGGGGGTGAGCACGCCCTCCTCCCCGGACAGGAGGCTGTCGGCGATGTTGGTGCCGCCGGTGGCGGTGACGATCGCACCGAGGTTCGCGGTGGAGTAGGTGGAGCCGGGGTCGTTGACGCCCGGGCCGCGCCACAGGAAGGTGGTGGGCTTTGAGCTCAGGGACTTCGCCTTCTCCACGATGGGGTCGACCTGCTTCTTGTAGAAGCTGACGAAGGTCTCGGCCTCCTTGCGCTTGTCGAAGACGGCGCCCATGAGGGTGACCGAGGGGACGGTGTTCTTCACCGGGTCGCGGCGGAAGTCGGTGACGACGTAGGTGATCTTCTGGCCGTCCAGCTTCTCGAGGTAGCCCTTCTCCTTGGCGGAGTTGTAGGCGTCCAGGGTCAGGATGAAGACGTCGGGCTTGTAGCTCACCAGGGTCTCGATGGGCAGGCCGTCCTTGGCGATGTTGCCGATCTTCGGCAGGTCGGCGGCCTTGGGGGCCACGGAGAGGATCTTCTCGTAGAAGTCGGGGGCGGCCTTCTGAAGGTCCTCGCCCCAGGCGACCACCTTGTCGATGGGGTTGGTCTTGTTGAGGAAGGCCAGGGAGTAGACGTGGCGGGACTCGCTCAGGACGATCCTCTTGGGCTGGGCGCTGAAGGTGACCTTGCGGCCGACGACGTCGGTGACCTCGAAGCCGCCGCCGGAGGCGCCCGCCGAGGCGCCGGCGCTGGAGCCTTGCCGGCGCGGGAGGCGACTCCACAGCTGGCGAGGACGGCGGTCAGTGGGAGGGCCATGAGCAGAGTACGACGGCGCATAGGAGTCCTTCGGTGAGGCGAGGGCGAACACGAAGCACCTAGGACCTTAGGGCAACCTCAGTTAATTTGCCAAGTTATCCGACCTGATTTTAGTAAGGTCATACAAATTTTACGGGAGGTATGTAGAGGTTGACACAGGGTGCCGCTCGCGACGAGTCACTGCAGGCCGAGCGGGCCAACGCCGGCCACTCACCCACGACGCCGCGAGCTCGACGGCACCCTGAACGAGGGTCGGGGGCTACTGGAGGAGGGTCGGGAGCACTCCATGGGAGTCGGGAGTTCGTGCAGTACGCACAACCCTCGACCAGTACACCCCACCCTCGTGCAGTAGCCGCCCAGGCAGGAGCTAGGACTGGAAGCGGCACGTCGATCGGACCTCAGCCGGCCGACGTCAGCCACTCACCCACGACGCCGCGAGCTCGACGGCGCTCATGAGCTCGACGGAGGACGGCGACTACCGCCATCAGATGACGATGACGTCACCTGGGCCAGAAAAATGACTCCGATGCCGATGAAGATGATCGCGACCGCCCGGTTTCCCTGGGCGAAATTCATGACCGCGGAGATGATCGCGAGCACCCCCACGATCAGCCGGAGAATTTTGATGTTTCGGGTAGAGAACATACTGACACCTCCCTGTTGAACGTCACCCCAGGAGCGGCGACCACCCTCACCATAGGCCCAGGCCAGGCCCCGTCGAAGGATTTCAGGGACCGTCTCCGCGTAGGACTCTCACCCTCCGGAAGTATTGGCACCTGATGCGACGCCATTCTCCGACGTCGCTCAAACCGGTTCTTGGGCCGCCGGCTCGATGTCGGAGGGCTGTGGCATGGTGGGGAGACCTTCAACGGCGGATCTGCCCTGGCACCTTCCTGCTTGATTCAGCAGGGTGTCGATCCACCGGAAGGAGGTGAAGGGGTATGCGTGACCGTCTTCGGCATGCGGCACGGAAGGATGCTGAACAGCGCAGAACCCCGACGTGGTGCGAGATTGTTGGCTCGCTCGCAACCGCCGTCGGAGTCCTGATTAGCTTGATTCAGCTCCTGAGGGGCTGAGCCCCTTCGGGTGCCGCCCGGATAGCCGCCGGGTGGCTCCCACTCATTGTGCCTCGGGACCGGCTCGAGTGTCCATCGCGATATCCCTGCGCTCGTGGGACCACCACGCCCGCCGCGGCTTCACAGGAGACCCACAAGGTCAACCTACGTCTGGCATACGCGGGGCCGACACGGTTGAGTCATGCACAGTTCCGACACCCTCAGCCCGCCCGAGCCGCCCCAGTCCGGCCAGAACCACGACTCCGGCCGGCGCGACCGCTCCTCAACGTCCAGCAAGCACCCGCGCCGCCGCTTCCTCCTGGGCGGCGCCGCCGTCCTGGGTCTGGCCGCCACCGGCACCAGCGCCTGGGCGCTCAACCGCTTCGTCATCGAACACGTGGAGGTCGGCGACGTCACCGCACTGGAGGCCAAGGCGCAGAAGGCGGCAGGCTCCTCGGCGACCCCGGCCACGAACGTGACGGTCGGTGACAACTCCTACTCCTCATCGAATACGAGCATCGAGATTGAGCAGGTCTCCACCGGCTCGGGCAACGACACCATCACCTACTACGTGGCCGACGTCAAGCTCACCAACGCCACCGACCTGCGCAGCGCCTTCGCCAACAACTCCTACGGCACCAACATCGTCGCCAAGCCCACCACGATGGCCTCTGAGCACGACGCCGTCCTGGCCATCAACGGCGACTACTACGGCTTCCGCAGCGACGGCATCCTCATCCGCAACGGCGTCATCTACCGCGACAGCGGCACGCGCGACGGCATGGCCTTCTACAGCGACGGGCGCGTGGAGGTCTATGACGAGACCACCACCAAGGCCCAGACGCTTCTGGACGCGGGCGTGTGGAACACGCTGTCCTTCGGGCCGGCGCTGGTCAACGATTCCAAAGGTGCTCTCCGGTATCGACCAGGTCGAGGTGGACACCAACGTCGGCAACCACTCCATCCAGGGCAAGCAGCCGCGTACCGCCGTGGGGTGGGTGGAGACGAACCACCTCAAGCTCGTCGTCGTCGACGGCCGCAACGAGGGCTATTCGCGCGGCGTGACCATGACCGAGCTCGCCCAGATCATGGCCGACTTGGGGTGCGCCTGCGCCTACAACATCGACGGCGGCGGCTCGTCGGCCATGTACTTCAACGGCTCGATCATCAACCAGCCCTCCAACGGGGGCGAGCGCGACACCTCCGACATCCTCTACATCGCGAACGGAGCCTGAGATGAGCGGCACCGACAACCTCACCGGCACGGCCCAGCCCCCGAGGACCCCGGCGACCTCGCAGGCGGTCACGCGCCGCTCCTCCTTCCAGCAGTACCCGCAGTCCTACCCGACGGCGTACCCGACGACGCGGCTGAGCCGCTCCGGCGGCAGCGAGCAGGCGAGCGCTCGGGTCATCGTGGGAGAAGCACCCCGCCGGATGGGGGGAGGCGCCGGGCCGGGCCTCCGGGAACCGCACGGCCGCGGCGACCTCGCCGCGCGTCCTGCCGCGGGTCGTCGCCCCCGCGAACCGGACCGCTGCCAATCGAACGGTGGTCAACCGGGCCGCGAGCGAGCGCCCCCGGGCGGCGGTGGCGCTCGTGGTCCTCATCCCGGCCTACAAGCCCGATGAGCGCCTGGCCGTGCTCGTGGCCCGCCTGCGCGAGGCGCGCCGGGACTGCGCGGTGCTGGTCGTCGACGACGGCTCGGGGCCGCAGTACGCGCCCTTCTTCTCCGCCGCCCGCACTCGGGGCGCCGAGGTCGTCAGCTCCCCGGTCAACCAGGGCAAAGGCCAGGCGCTGCGCACGGGCCTGGCTCACGCGGCCGTCACCTGGCCCGATGCGGACGTGGTGTGCGCCGACGCCGACGGGCAGCACACGCCGTCGGACATTGAGGCCGTAGCCGCGCGGGTGCGGGAGACCGGGCACATGACCCTGGGGGTGCGGCGCTTCACCGGGCCGGTTCCGCTGCGCAGCCGGATCGGTAACAACGTGACTGCCCTGCTGTTCCGGGGCGCGACCGGCTGGAGGCTGGGCGACACCCAGACGGGTCTGCGCGGCTACCCCGCCGGGCAGCTGGCGTGGCTGCAGGAGGTTCCCGGGGACCGCTACGAGTACGAGCTCTCCGCGCTGCTGCGCGCTCACGAGCTGGGGATGGCGGTGGAGCAGGTGGAGATCACCACGGTCTACGAGCCGGGCAACACCTCCTCCCACTTCCGGCCGGTGCAGGACTCGGCGCGGATCTATGCTCCGCTGCTGCGGTTCATGGGCGTCGCTGGCGAGCTTCGGGATCGACTGGCTGGGTGTCATGGTCATCTTCGCGATGACGGGCAGCCTGCTGGCGGCGGTCGTGGGGGCGCGGCTGGTGTCCGGGACGGCGAACTTCTTCATGAATCGCCGGGTCTTCCGGGCGCGGCGCGGGACCGTGGTGCGCACGGCGGTGCGCTACGCGGTCCTGGCGGTGAGCCTGCTGGCAGCCAGCTACCTGGCGCTGAAGGCGCTCACGGCGGTCGGGATTCCGCTGGGGATCGCCAAGGTTGTCGGCGACGGGGCCATCTACATGGCCAGCTATGTGGCGCAGCGCCGGCTGGTGTTCAAGGAGCGGAGGTGAGGCAGGCCCGGGACGGTTGGGGCGGCCAGGGCGGCGCCAGTCTCCGCAAGGTCGTACCGTAGGTCCCGAGGTCGTACCCTTACCCCTCGATCTCACGCCCTAAGGTACGACCTCGCGCCCACCCCTCGGTCAGGGAACCGGCTCAGTGCACGGCGGTCAACTCACACCTGCGCGAATCTCATCAAGGAGGCGCGCGGCCGATCCGGTGAAGTAGGTGCTGTGCGTGACTTTAATCGTCTCCAATGATTCAGCTCCGACAAGCACGATGTCCATCTCGGGGCGATCCTGGTACTCGATCTCAGCGGCACGGTACGCAGTAGTTGCGGCCACAACATCATCTCCGAACGACTCGTGAGACAAGAGCTCGTCTCGCTTACGGTCATAGATGAGAAGGAACTGCTGGATAGAACCAATTCTGGCGCTCATATGCTCTCTCCTCCGAACATGGGTCCAACATTCTTACCAAGTCCTGCCAGCTCCTCAGCAATCAGTGCACTGAGACGCTCGAACTGTTGCCGATCCTCATGAACTGGAATCTCACCAGCATCGAGGGCAATGTACATCTTTGCGGTGAGTCTCGCATACTCCTGGACCAAAGATTCTCCGTCCTGCTTATAGTTGGTACCGAAAGCGGCACTCAGCCCTTCGACGCGTTGCGCCCACTGATGCATGCGCTGAGTACGCAGTTGAATCTCAATGAGCCGTTGATCCTGCTCAACAACCACGTGCACAGCTCGATAACCCGATGCTCGTGGCCTACCCACGTAGTCCGAGGTGCGTCTCACTGCCTCCACCCAACGCTCACGCACGCATGCCTCCAAACGACGCAACTCACTGATTTCGTTCGAAGACAACACCACGCGACAACCACCAATATCCTGCATTCGTGACAGGTCAAGTTTCGACTCCCTGGAGGTGATCTTGTCCAGGATCGTAGGCATACGTTTGAGACGTTGACTCACTTCCCCCTGAATCTGGTGGGTTTCCAGAAGAGTTGCTAGTTCGCCGCTTGCGGCCTCCAGCGGGCCGGCGAAGGAGGCCCGAAAGGCACTAACGACGGCAAGCGCCTGCTCCACCTCTTCCTGAGACGCCTTCCCCTCAGCCTGACGTCGCATCGCCGAGCCGGCCTTACGTACCGCACTCTTGGAGAGCATCTTCCCCTCCCCTCCATCTAGCCTGACGTCACTGCTTCTCACGCCTCGTCCTCGTAGCCTCGAGTCTATGCGACGGTAGGACAAGCGAACGAGACCCTCAGTTTCGCATCATGACAGACCTCAGCGGGGGCTGATGAGGCCGGCCTCGTAGGCGGCGATGACGAGCTGGGCGCGGTCGCGGGCGCCCAGGCGGGCCAGGAGCGCAGTGATGTGACTGCGGCAAGTGGCCCGGGTGATGCCGAGCTCGACCTCGATCTCACTGTTGGACAGGCCCCGGGCGATGAGCAGGAGGACCTCGCGCTGGCGGGGCGTGAGGGCCTCGACCTCACCGGTCCAGGTGCTACGGGAGGTGCCGGTCGACGTCGTGCGCGGCATGCGGGCCACGAGGCGGGCCAGCACCTGGGGGCTGAGCAGCGACTGCCCTTCGTGGACGGTGCGCACGGCGTCAACGAGGGACTGCGGGTCGGCGTCCTTGAGCAGGAAGCCGCAGGCACCGGCGCGCAGGGCGCCCAGGACGTAGTCGTCGATCTCGAACATGGTGAGGATGAGGACGCGCGTGGCCGCGAGCGTCGGGTCAGCGCAGATCCTTCTGGTGGCCTCAATGCCGGTCAGGCCCGGCATCTGGATGTCCATGACGACGACGTCGGGGCGCAGCTCGGTGGCCAGGGTGACCGCACGGGCACCGTCCTCGGCCAGGCCGACGACGCTCATGCCGGGCTCGGCCTCGAGCAGGGCCGCCAGGGTGGTGCGCAGGAGGGCCTGGTCCTCGGCGATGAGGATCCGGATGGGGGCGCCGGGAGACCCGCCGGTCTTGTCGGTCTTGTCGGTCTTGTCGGTCGGCGCACTGGTGGGATCCGTCATGGCTTGCCCCTGTTGCTCCTGGGATCGGTATCCGGTGACTCACTAGCGGGTCTGCGTTCCGGGCCCGTGCTGTCTCCGGAACGCCGGGTGCTGGTGGTGGCTCCGGCCGCGTCGTCGGTGGGAATGGGCAGGATGGCCGCGACGGCGAAGCCGGGGGCGTCGGCATGGGGGCCTGCGGTCAGGGTCCCGCCGAGCGCGGTCAGGGTCTCGTGAAGTCCGCGCAGTCCTTGCCCGGCCCCGGGATGGGGCTCCCATCCGGTCGCGGGCCCGTCGTCGACGACGGCGATGCGCAGCCGTCCCGGCTCCCGACGGAGGATCACGCGGGCACGCGTGGGGCCGGCGTGGCGGGCGGTGTTGGCCAGGGCCTCGGCCACGACCCGGATAGCGGCCTGCGCCGTCGGAGCCGGGAGACCATCGGTCATCGCCGCGGCTTGGGGAGCGTCGAGATCGACGGTGACGCCGGTGCGGTGGGCCCTGTCGATCAGCTCCCGAAGGGCCTCGGCGAGGCTGCTGACGGGGCCGGCTGCCGGTGCGTCTCCCGCCGGGATCGCCGCCAGCGCCCCGGGCGTCGGGCGCCTGTTGTCGTCGCGCAGGACGGCGAGCATGCGCCGCAACGCCTCGGTGGCCTCGCGGGAGGCGGTCTCGACGTCGTCGAGTGCGGTTCGCAGCCCGTCGGGGGTGGTCTCGAGGCGCCGGGCCACGGCACAGCGCACGGTGATGGCTCCGAGGTTGCCGGAGACGGCGTCGTGCAGCTCGCGGGCGATGACGAGGCGGTCCTCGGCGACGGCGCGCGCGGCGGTCTCCTGGGTCAGGCGCCGTTCGTGGGCACGCCGGTCGCGCCGCCGCAGCCACAGGGAGGCGGCGACGAGCCCGGCCATGACGAGCAGTACCGTCATCTGGGCGCGCCGAGAAGGATCCGGGGAGTAGCCGACCAGGGTGCCCAGGCCAAGAACAATCACGGTCAGCCCGGTGATGGCGCGCCCGAGCGGCGAGTGGCGCGGTGGGACGTCTGGGGCTGGCACGCGGCCAGTCTAGGAAGGCGGCTCGGGCGCTTCATCGAACCGGGGTCTGACGGACCTGGGTCTGAGGTGGCGGGACCGCCTCGGCTGGGCGGCCGATGCGCGCTGCCGCTCGGCGCGCTGGAGTTGGCCCATGATCGCTAGTGAGAACCTCGTCAAGCGGCACGGGGCGCGGGAGGTGCTTCACGGCGTGAGCCTGGAGGCGCGTCCGGGCCGCGTCACCGGATTCGTGGGGCCGAATGGCGCCGGTAAGTCCTCGACCCTGAGGTGTCTTCTGGGTCTGGATCGGGTCGACGGTGGGCGGGCGCTTATCGGCGGGCGCCCCTACCGCGAGCTGCGTGAGCCGCTGCGCACGGTGGGGGCGGTGCTCGACGGCTCGGGCGCGCACCCCTCGCGCACGGCCCGTGGTCACCTGGGTTGGGTGGCCTCGGGTGCGGGAATCAGTCGGCGTCGGGTGGCTGAGGTGCTCGACGTCGTCGGGCTGAGTGAGGCGGCCGGGCGGCGGGTGCGCACCTTCTCCCTGGGAATGGGGCAGCGCCTGGGGCTGGCGACGGCGCTGCTGGGTGACCCGGAGGTGCTCATCCTCGACGAGCCGGTCAACGGCCTGGACCCGGAGGGGATCCGGTGGATCCGCAGGCTGCTTCGGCAGCGGGCCGACGCCGGGGGCACGGTCCTGCTGTCCAGTCATGTTCTGGCCGAGCTGGCTGAGGTGGCCGACGACGTCGTCGTCATCGCCGGCGGGCGGGTGCGGGCGGCCGGGACGCTGGAGGAGGTCGCGGCGGGCTACGCGAACCTGGAGGAGGCCTTCTTCTCACTGACTGCCCCGACCGGGGGCGCGGCCAACGGTGGGGTCAGTGGGGCCGGTCAGGCTGGCCGGACTGGACGAGCCGACCGGGCGGGCCGGGTGGGCCGGGCTGAGCGCGAGGACGGGGGCCGCTCGCGAGCGCGGCGACGGCGCTGGTGCTCTCTCAAGGCGGAGGTGCGCAAGACGATGGGGCTGCCGGGGGCCTGGCTGGGGGCTGCGTTGGCGATCGTCCTGCCGCTCCTGATCGAGTACTACACGAACCATGACCTGGCGGCGCGACTGGCGGCGGGCGACCCGGATGCGCCGGCACGGCTGGGCGACGTCGGCGTCATCGGGCTGTACGTGGGGACGACGGGGATCGTGGTGCTGGCGGTGAGTGTGGTGGTCAGCGAGTACGCGAGTGATCCGCGCACGAGCGGGGCCTCCAGCGCTCCGCGTCAGGTGGCGACGACTATGCTGGTGCAGCCGCGGCGCGGGGCGTCGGTGGCCGCGAAGCTGCTCGTGGTACTGGGGGCAGCGACGGTGCTGCTGGCGGTGGCGTGGGCGGGGACTTTCGCGCTGTGCCGGCACCTGCTGGGGGCGAACGTGCCCTTCGAGTCGGTGCCCTGGTGGATGCTGACGGGGATCCTGACGTGGTGGGTGTTCTCGGCGATGGCGTCGATGGCGCTGGCGATGGTGACGCGCAGCGCGCTGGTGTCGATGACGGTTCTCGTCGCGATGTCGACGATGCTCTCGCCGGGGGTGCTGCTCATCAAGTCCACCGATGCGGCCCGGTTCCTGCCGGACACGGCGGCGGTGCGGCTCATTGCGAACCCGACGACGCTCAACTATGACCGGCTCGTCGAGCTGCTGTCGATCCCGATGGCGGCCGCCGTCTGCGCGGCGTGGGCGGGCGGGTGCGCGGCGGTGTGCTGCTGGGCGTGGATGAGGCGGGACGCATGAGCGGGGCCGGTGCGGCCAGCAGGGTGAAGGCTACCGCTGGGGTGGCGACCGTCTGGGGGCGGGCGCTGCGCGCGGAGCTGGTGAAGGTGGTGACGCTGCCGGCGATGTGGTGGTCGGCGGCGGTGGCGGGCGGGGCTGCGGTCGCCACGATGATGTCGGTCTTGCAGAACCTGGTGGATGGGCGGGGCCTCGGTTTCGAGGAGGTCGCTCCGGTGTGGGCGCTGGCGGTGCAGATCGGCTTCGTGGCGGCCGGGGTGGCCTCGGCGGGCGCTGAGCACTCCACGGCGCAGGGCATGACGAGTCTGCTGGTGACTCCGGCACGGGGGCGGCTGGCGGCGGCGCGACTCATAATGCTGGCCGGTGCGGGACTGGTAGCGGCGAGCGTCCTGGTCGGGGCGAGCCTGGCGGCGTGTCCGGCGATGTCGACGGAGGCGCTGTGGGCCGGGGGACGGACCGCGGTCTGGTTGACGGCGGTGTTGCTGCTGTCGGCTGGGCTCGGTGCGGCGCTGCGCAGCGTCATTGGTGCCTCGACGGCGGCTGTGGTGCTGGTGGTTCTGGCGCCGCAGCTGGCCGTGTTCCTGGGCGACGCCGCCCGCTGGCTTCCGGGGCAGGCGGCCCAGATCTGGCTGGCGGAGGACGCATCGCGGGTGGACATCACCTCCGCCGGACTCATCGTCCTGGCCTGGACGGCAGCCGCCCAGATAGCCGGAATCGTCCGGCTAGTGCGGGCGGATGCGTGAGGATCGGGACGCCACAGGTCGACCCAGCCACCGCCCATCAACGCCGGGGGTGGGAGCCGGTGAGGGACGCTCCCACCCCTATCCCTTGCCGAGTAAACCCAGATCACTCAGCATCGTTCCAGCACGATATACTCTCGCAGAGACATTCTGCCATCGCAGGCAGACATCCCGATCTCTCACCTGCTCTTTTCATGAGGAACGCCACCATGGACCGGCAAATTTTTACTCCTTTGGAGGAGCATGATGCGCACTTGGCCGCCATGCAGTGGTTCGAGGCAGAGCAGATGAGTGGCCACGAACTCTTCTCTCACAAAGAGTTAATGGACGGTTTCTCTTGGCATGGCCACCACTTCCGCCTCACTCATCAATCCCAGGGGATTTGGAAGCCACAAGAATTTGAGGCCGCCCTGACATTCAAGACAGCAGCCCCCGATCCCAGAAAAGAAGCACCGTACGCCGACCGGATTGACGACAGTGGGTTACTTCGCTACAAGTTCTCCGATACGAAGAAGTGGGCGAACGATGCGATGAAGGTAGCCGCTCATCGGAACTATCCCCCTCGCCTGGCTCGTGGGAGTGAAGCCGACCCCGTCAACGCTGTTCTATTACGCCCGGTTCCCCGCCTACATCGTTGACATCGACGAACGTAATGCGGAGTTCATCATCGCCATTAATGAGACGACACCAGCCACCTCATATCACAAGGATTCTGGCCAGATCGAGAAGAAGTACGTTTCCAGATGGACGAAGGAGCGAATCCACCAGCACGACTTCAGGGAGCACGTACTCAGTGCCTACCAGATCTCTTGCGCAGTCTGCGATCTTCCGCACGCGCAGCTCCTGGAAGCCTCGCACATCATCGCCGACTCCAGGGAAGCGGGAGTCCCTGAGGTCAGCAATGGTTTGGCTCTGTGCAGGCTCCACCACACTGCCTACGACCGTCACCTCCTCGGCATCGACGCCGACCGTCGTATCCACGTGGCGACACGAGCAAAACGCATCGAGACCGTCCATCTGCGAACTGGCTTACTGCCATTTGAAGGCCGCTCCCTGACGCACGTGCCTGCCGCCAAACAGATGCGCCCTGATGGCGACCGCCTTGCCGAACACTTCAAAGAGTTCCTCCAGACAGAGGAGCAGACAGTCGGGTAGGCCCCAAAGCTTCCAGCAAGCTACGCACCACTCCAGAGAATGGGCTTTCACCACTCAAAGGAGCCCATCATGATCCACTCACGAGACATCACGACTGAAGCCGAGGCGGCGGTGCTTGAACACGCCGATCGCCTCGCCGCCGTTATCGGCAAGCACTGGCATCCCACGGACGACACCGCTCGAGACGACGTCATGCTGCTCGTCGCCGATCTCCTGCGCGCGCACGCCGAGACGGGGATTGAGATGCAAACCTGGAGAGCGGCACTCGATGTAGTCATGGATCATCTCGCCGCCGAGCCCGAAGGCGCCGATCTGCTCCACCGCCTCGGCCGGCCGGTCTGGTTCACCGTCATCGGCACGACCAAGGACGGTCAGAGAGAACCCGTCGCCGTCCTGCCAGGCCGACGTCGGCTGGAGGTGGCCATCGGCGCCTGGACCACGCAGGTTCAGGCACCCACCGCAGCAGACGCCGTCCGAACAGCGTCACGTGTGGACCGGCCTGCCGCCTGAGACGGTCACGTTGCGAAGCACTCGCTCAGTCACACGGATTCGCAGGTCAGTCAGCAGTCCAGTTGCCTGAGGCGGCGTCAGTGAAGTCCTGCCCATCGCAGGCACTGCTCGCCCGTACGGCGCGCGAGATTCGAGGGCTCCGCAGGCCCTGTCTGCCCGTGGTCAATCCCCGCTCACATCACGCCACCTCACCTCGCACGATGCGAGCAAACGTCACGCACCTTACGCATGGCCCTACGGGCCGCTCCTAGCCGATGTGCGTCGTTCGCAACACTTGGGTGTTGCGAACGACGCACATGGAGCGGGGGAGACTCTCGTGCTACCACCGCTCTCGACGGCGAGCGTCAATGGGATACTTACTTGATCTCGCAGGCGATGCCGTCCCGGTCTCGATCCAGTTCTTCGCGGTATCCAGGGTCGCCCCGATACAAGGGAGCTGCTCCCGCCTCCTTTGCCTTCTTGCAGTTGGGAAAGTACATGCTCTCCTGCCTCGGCTCCGGCACGGGCGCAGGAGCCGCCGCACCACCGCCGGCCTGAGTCTCCTCTTCTGGTGTCGACTCTGGCTCAGGCTCTTGCGTCGGCTCAGACTCCTGCATGAGAGGCTGCAACGGAGGCTGCGATGGCGGGGCCTGCGTCGTCGGAATCGGCGACGGCGTAGGCGTAGGACTCGGGGTCGGGGATGGGGTGGGACTGGGAGTAGGCGACGGAGAGTGAGTCGGAGTGGGTGACGGCGACGGCGAAGCAGTCACCGTCGGAGATGGTGCCGGTGTCGGTGAACCCGCATCATCAGCCACGGACGGAACCCCGCAGCCGGCGATTCCAACGCCAAGAACCAGGGCGAGGAGCACAGGAGCCGAGGTCCTCAGCAGCCCCCGCCGCCTCGACGTCGAGGAAGACACTGATGAAACAGACGAACGGGAAATATGGGAGAAATAGGGGACAAAAAGGGCGCGTTCACGAGAGCCTCGAGTCAGAAGAAGGGATGGTGGGTGGCTAGCCGATAGAATTGAAGCACTCCAGGGGCAGTAATAACTCACGCAGCCGTAAAATGCAATCGCATTGATACACACATTTTTACTGTTGCTGAGAATAGAAATTGAAGCGAGACCACTTGACAATTGTCCCTTATTTTTACGATTAGTACGCAGTCTTCCAACCCCACGACAGCCGGCCACACATGCGCTCAGGCGGCTCAGCGAGGCTTAGGAGTCGAACCGGAGTCTGACGAACCAGGGTCTGAGGGGCGCACCGAGGCTCAGCCGCCGGGGCGATGCCGCTCGCAGGCCGGCCGCCCCACACTTCCGGCCATGAGCACCTCCCGCACGTCCCTGTCCCAGCAGACGCCAACCGCCTTCGGAGCACCGAATCCTTCGCCGTCGGACTCCGCTCCGAGCTCCGCTCCGGTCTCGGCTACGACCGCAAGCACCCGACCCGACCGACTGAGCACCGTCGCGCTGGTCATCTTCACAAGCGTCTACGCCTTCTTCTTCCCTCTCCACCTCGGTCACTTTCTCATCCCCGAGGACGCCGGCCCCGCAACCGGCCTCGCGCTCTACATCGCTCTCTTCGCCGTCGGTTGCGTCGCCTTCCGCCACCCGCTGGCCCAGGCCGCCCGTCAGGTAGCGGCCCGTAAGCGGCGGGCCGTCCTCACTCTCATCGTGGGCGGACTCGCCACCTTGGTGATCGAGCTCATCGGCGGCCTGGCCTCCTCGGCCCTGCTCAACCTCGCCGGCCTGTCCGGAGCAATCCTGCAGAATGACGCCAGCGTTGCCGAAGTCATTCAGATGTTCCCGCCGATCCTCATCGTCGTCGTGCTCGGGATCGTGGGGCCGATTGTGGAGGAGATGTTCTTCCGTCAGCTCCTCATTGGGCTCATCAAGCGCTTTGCGCCGACCTGGGTGGCTGTTGTCGTCTCCAGCGTCCTGTTCGGTGCGCTGCACATGCACTCGTTCGCGCTCTCCGAGGTACTGAGCGTCATCCCGCACGCCTTCTTCGGGCTCAGCTGCGGGCTGCTCTACGTCAAGACCGACCGCAACCTGCTCTACCCGGCGAGCATCCACTGCCTCAACAACCTCAGCGCCTTCCTGCCCCTCCTCCTGCACTGAAACGACTCCCCACCACCCCGCGCCCAGACGTTGCGGAAACATAAGCGTTGACGCCAACACGCTCGCAACACCGACTCCGGTTGGCTTACTCTCGACAGCTTCACTGTTGACGGCGCCCGAGGCGCCCCGTCAGCACGGGATACGAGGAGGAAGATACAGACTACCACAGTCAGGCCGAGCGCCGGGAGCGGCATTCTCATCCATAACTTCCTGCCTCATTCCCTACAGCGCTCGGCCCGGAGCCTCACCCTTCCATCGAGAAGAACGGCTACTTCTCGAGCAGCAGGACCGTGGCCCTCACAGCGCACACTCTCCGCCACCGCATGGATCGCCTGCGCGACGGAGACCCGCTGCGAGGCCGCACGTCAGGAGGGTGAGGAGAGCAAGGGCGGGGACAGCAAGACTGCCTTGTCGGGACAAGATCCGCCCCGGGGGAGACGGCGCGTGCTTCAATCGGAGCATGGCAGTCGTCTCCCCCGTTCCGGTTCCGGGCCCCGTGCCCGACGAGTCCATCCTGACCGAGCCCGACGCCTCGCTGCTGTTCAGCGGGGCACGCACCGCCTACACCTTCACCGACGAACCGGTGACCGACGCCCAGCTGCGGGCGATCCATGAGCTGGCCAAGTGGGCGCCGACGGCGGTCAACGCTCAGCCGTTACGGGTGGTAGCCGTCCGATCGGCGGCGGCCCGGGAGCGCCTGCTTTCCTGTCTTCCCAGCGGTAATCGCGAGCAGGCAGCAGGCGCGCCTCTCACCCTCGTCTGCGCCGCCGATCGGTCCTTCGCCGGGTCCCTGCCGCTGCTGCACCCGCGCGGCGAGCGCTACCAGCGGCTGCTGGAGGAGGGCGGGGCGGAGATGCGGGCGCGTTGGGCACGCGCCTCAGCGCTGATCCAGACGGCCTACGTCATTCAGGCGATTCGCGCCGTCGGGCTGGCAGCCGGCCCCATGAACGGAGACGACGCTGAGGCGTTGGCGACCGAGTTCTTCGCTGGTCAGGACGTGGAGGTGCTGCTGGTCATCAACGTCGGTCACCCGGGGCGAGACGCCTACCAGGAGCGCAACCCGCGCCTGCCCTTCGAGGAGGTCTATCGGGTGCTATGAGCCCAGCGGGTCGATCGCGCTCAGGCCTCGGGACCGGGCGGCGTCGGCCAGCCGAGCGTCATGAGTCAGAACCGTGACCGGGTGGCGAGGGTCGTCCAGCAGCGTCGCAGTCGCCAGGTGAATGGCATCGAGAGACTTCAGCTCACCAGTCAGGGCACTGCACGGCGCGCCGAGCTACCCCCTGGTGTAGTGGGCGACGTAGTCGATCTGGATGTCGGAGACGGCCGGTGTGAGCGGGCCGGGGACACCGCCGTCAACGGTCTCGTACCATTTGGCGTAGGCGTGGTTGGGATTCATCGCCCCACTCTGGACCCCGAGGAACATCTGCTTGCTGGAGATGTCCTCGCCGACGTCGTCCCGAGTGATCCGGCCCCACTCCTGGCCGTCGAAGGTGAAGGCGATGTACTCGTCCTCCACGATGACGCCATATGTGTGCCAACCACCCATGTCAGGGTTGTCGAGGCTCACTTGCTTCCGCATGTGCCCTTCCGGAGTGGCATCACCCCAGTGGTAGGTGCCCACCACCGGCGGACCATGGAAGCGCCCCTCGACGAAATCGATCTCCGGCGGCGCCTTCTGGTCCTCGGGCCACAGCAGGATCGCGTAGCCGATCCCCTTGGCCCGGGGGAACTTGGCGCGCACCTCCCACCGGCCGCGCGAGGCCGCGAAGACCTTGTTGGTCGAGGCACCACCGGCGCTCCACTGACCATCCTGGTACTGGGTGCGGATGATGAGCTCGCCGTTCTGGGTGAAGGAGTCCCTCCTCAACCTCATGCCCATGGCTCCCGGATCGGTGAGGGGGTTATCGCCGTACTGCTCCCAACCAGTTTCCTCGATGGAGGCGTCAAAGCCCTCGAAGAAATCGACGTTCCAGCCGTCGATCTCGACCTCGGAGCGCCCCCGACCCGAGCCCTCGGAGGGCTGCGAGGGCGGGGCGGTTGCGGCGTCGGGCGGGGAGGCGGCGGCCCCGTTCGGCGAGGCTGAGGGCTCACCGGAGGTGGCGGCAGCAGTCGGCTCCCCCATGCTCGACGACGGCGCCGCCGGCGTGGAGACGTCACCGACCGATGTCGCCGAGGCCGCCGTGCCGGCCGAGCCGCTGGAGAATGCCTGCTCGGTGCTGACGCTGGTCGAGGGCGCCGCAGCCGCAGGGTTTACGCCCTGGGGCTGGACTGGGAAGCAGGCGGTGGCCGTCGCCACGGCAAGACCTGCGGTCATGAGGAGCTGGGTTGCTCGCGCGGGTTTCACGGTCGTCTCCTTTGATGCGGGAACCCTTCCAGCAGACACGAGAAGCCTAGCCAGTCGGTCGTTATTGAACAAGGTACCCGCACTTATGAGAGGTCCGGCGTGGCACTGCAGACCACCCGCCGCTACGGCCGGAAGATCGAGCTGTCCTCGCTGACGTAGGCAACCGCGAGCCGCTGCGTCCAGGCCATCTGGCCGACGATCTTGACCAGCGCGTTCGCATCCGACCAGCCGACACTGATGTAGATGTAGTCGGCGCCGATGGTGTAGTCGGCGACCGGCAGCCCTTCGACCTCCCGCTCCTCGAGCTCCTCCTCGCTCAGCGCGTCGGGACCGTTGAACGGAGGGAAAACGCGGATGAGGTCGCGGTAGAAGGCCCTGATCGCCGGGGTGGAGCCGTCGATGGTGCTGAAGTCGCGCGGCCCGTCCCACTGGGCGACGACCTGCTCCCACCAGCGGGGGAAGTCCTCATCGGTCGTGGAGTCCGGCTCGAAGATCAGGAGGTCGTAGCTCATGTCCCGAGGCTAGGAGTGCGCCCCGTCACCAACCATGGACACCGCTCCCCACGGCGACCTCCGACGGCGGCCCACCGCCTCAGCTGGGAGGTGGCGGGCCGCCGTCGGATACCGGGACGCAGTGCTCAGAGCACGTAGGGGTCGTTCATCGGGTCGGTCAGGGTGGTCGGGTCAGCCACGTTGGTGTCGCGGCCGGCCGGGCCGAGGTTCGCGGCCGAGGCCGGGGCGGCGGGCGACGTCGGGACGTCGAGCTCGGCGTTGGCGCGGTTGCGCGCAAGCCACAGCTCGTAGGAGTCGGCGGTAGCGCCGTCGAGGTCCACGCTGTCGATGTCGATGCCCAGCGCCTGGGCCACGCCACGGCCGTAGTCGGGGTCCGCGTGGTAGCAGTTGAAGATGTGGCGGTGCTTGATCTGCAGGGTCGAGTCACCCATGGCGCGGGCGGTGTTCTCGCACAGGACGAGCTGCTGCTCGGGCGTCATAGCGCGCCAGAGCATGCCGGGCTGGGTGTAGTAGTTGTGGTCGTCCTCGCGGAAGTCGTACATGGCGACGTCGCCTCCGGCCTGGACGGGCTCGGAGAGCTCTCGCGAGTCTGCCAGTTGCCGTAGGAGTTGGGCTCGTAGGCGTTCTGGGATCCGGCGTTGCCGTCCACCCGCATGGCGCCGTCGCGATGGAAGCCGTGGGGGCAGGCGACGCCGCGCGGGGAGTTGACCGGAATCTGGTGGTGGTTGACGCCGAGGCGGTAGCGCTGGGCGTCACCGTAGGAGAAGAGGCGGGCCTGGAGCATCCTGTCCGGCGAGTAGCCGATGCCGGGCACGATGTTCTGGGGCGTGAAGCCGGCCTGCTCGACGTCCTGGAAGTAGTTGTCGGGGTTCCTGTTGAGCTCGAGGACGCCGACCTCCTGGAAGGGGAAGTCCGTCTTGGGCCACATCTTCGTCAGGTCGAAGGGGTTGAAGTCGGTCAGGGCCTCGGCCTGCTCAACGGTCATGGTCTGGACGTACATGGTCCAGCGGGGGTACTGGCCCTTCTCGATGGACTCGTACAGATCGCGCTGGTTGGACTCGCGGTCCTGGGCGATGACGGTGGCGGCCTCCTGGTCCGTGAGGTTGGCGAGCCCCCTGCTGGGAGCGGAAGTGGAACTTGACCCAGGTGCGCACGCCCTCGGCGTTGATGAAGGAGTAGGCATGCGAGGAGAAGCCGTGCATGTAGCGGTAGGACAGCGGGATGCCGCGGTCGGACATCGTGATGGTCACCTGGAGGAGCGACTCGGGCAGGCTGGTCCAGAAGTCCCAGTTGGTGTTGGGGCTGCGCAGGTTGGTGCGGGGGTCGCGCTTGACGGCGTGGTTGAGGTCGATGAACTTCTTGCCATCACGGAAGAAGAAGACGGGGGTGTTGTTGCCGACGACGTCCCAGTTTCCCTCGGAGGTGAAGAAACGCATGGCGAAGCCGCGGATGTCGCGCTCGGCGTCGGCGGCCCCGCGCTCCCCGGCGACGGTGGAGAAGCGCATGAAGAGCTCGCACTGGTTGCCCTCGGCGGAGAAGATCGCGGCGCGGGTGAGCTCGGGGATGGCGCGGGTGACGGTGAAGGTGCCCCAGGCGCCTGAGCCCTTGGCGTGCATGCGGCGCTCGGGGATGACCTCGCGGTTGAAGTGGGCATGCTTCTCCAGCAGCCAGGCGTCCTGGAGGGCGACGGGGCCGCGGGGCCCGGCGGTCATGGAGTCCTGGTTGTTGTAGACGGGCGAGCCGTTGGCCATCGTCATGCGGCCCTGGCCGGCGGTGTTGTTGCGGCTGGGCAGGTGCTCGCCGAGGCCGGCGCGGGACATGGGGCAGCCGGCGGGAGCACCGTCCTGAGGGGTCTCGGGCAGGTTGGTGTCATTCATGGGTATCTCCTTGCTCGGCCAGCGGGCCGGGGTATCGCAAGGCGCGAGGTGCGCCTGAGCCGGTCGGGGCGCCGCGGGTACCGCTGACCGCTGTCAGCCGCGACGACGAGATGACCGCCCGTCAGCAACCATAGCCGAACAATAAGGAAATGTCTCAGTAGTTGCCCCACTGAATGGGATCACTAATGTGTAGGTGGGTGACGGGCGCCGTGCAAGCTCGCCGGCGGTCACCACCAGCGCATCGGCGGCTGACCAGCGGACACCGACCATGAACACCGCCCTCCACGGCAGCCTCTCTAAGCCGGGCGGTAGGTGAAGCGGTCCCAGCCCAGGGCCTCGATGCGCTCGGCCATGCGTTCGCACGCCCCGTCCCAGCCGGGCGCCACGACGTCGAACTCGCCACTCGTCCCCTCGGCGCGGGCCTGCTGGAGGGCGTAGACCCGCGCCCCCGCCGCGTGCACCCGCCGAGCCACCTCCACGGCGTCGTCGGCCGTCACGTCCCCGGGCACCACAGTGGTGCGAACCTCGAAGTCAGGCCCGCCGCAGCCGGCCGCCTCGATGAGCACCTCCAAGCTCTCCCAGGCCCTCGCGGCCGCGTTCGCCCGGCCGACCACCTGCCCGTAGTGCTCGGGCAGAGCCTTGATGTCCAGCCCCACCCAGTCGATGAGCCCGGCCGCGATCATGTCGTGCAGCCGCCGCGGGTAGGGCCCAGCCGTGTGCAGCCCCACTTGGAAGCCCATGTCGATGACCTCGCGGGCGGCGTCGGCCAGGGCGTCCTGGCGCAGGGCCTCACCGCCGGTGAGGACGACGCCGTCGAGCAGTCCGCACCGGCGGCGCAGCAGGGCGCGCACCTCCTCCCAGGCCACCTGGCCGGGCGTGCGGGCCGGGATGAGGTCCCGGTTGTGGCAGTAGAAGCAGTTCCAGGGGCAGCCCTGCAGGAAGACGGTCGCGGTCAGGTGGTCGGGCCAGTCGACCGTGCTCATGGGGACGAGCCCGGCGATCACCAGGTCGTCGGCGGGCCGGCGGTTGGGGCCGGCGGAAGCGCCCCGGCCCGCACCGTCCTCAGTGACCCGGGCCGGCTGGGCAGTCTGTGAGTTGGTCGGCGGACGTGTCTGCGGTGAGGTCACTGCCCCCTCCTCTCGGAACGTCGTCGGGACTGCGGGGAACTGCCGGGCTGCGGGACCGACCCGAGGGCCGGCGTCGTCGCGACACCGAGCCCGCTGGGCGCCGTCGCCGGATCATCCGACGGCGCCCAGCGATCCCGGCGGGTCCTCTCAGGCGCTGACCGCGCTCAGGCGCGAGACGGCCGGGCCGTGGCCGCCGGCGGCGACCTCGGTGAACATCTGCCGCTCGGCGTACTCGCCCTTCTTGCCGATGTTGAAGGAGCGCACCGGGCGGAAGTAGCCCATGACGCGGGTCCACACCTCGCACTCGACCGGCTCGGCCTCGGGGTGGAGCTCGGCGCACTTGTCGCAGGTGAGGTGCTCGCCCACGAGGTAGCCGTGGACGGGGCAGATGGAGAAGGTCGGCGTGATGGTGATGTAGGGCGTGCGGAAGGCGGTCAGGGAGCGGCGCACCAGCTCCTTGCAGGCGGCGGCCGAGGAGATGCGCTCGTTCATGTACAGGTGCAGGACGGTGCCGCCGGTGTACTTGGTCTGGAGCTCCTCCTGCATCTCCTGGGCCTCGAAGGGGTCGTCGGTGTAGCCCACGGGAATCTGGGAGGAGTTCGTGTAGTAGGGGTTGGACTCCGTGCCGGCCTGGAGGATGCCGGGGTAGCGCTTGCGGTCCTCCTTGGCGAAGCGGTAAGTGGTGCCCTCGGCCGGGGTGGCCTCGAGGTTGTAGAGGTGGCCGGTGGCCTCCTGGAACTCGACCATCTTGTCGCGCACGTGGTCCAGGAGGCGCACGCACATGGCGTGGCCGCGCGGGTCGGTCAGGTCGTAGGCGTCGTGGGTGAAGTTGCGGACCATCTCATTCATGCCGTTGACGCCCAGGGTGGAGAAGTGGTTGTCCAGGGTGCCCAGGTACCGCTTGGTGAAGGGGAACAGGCCGGCGTCAATGTGGTGCTGGATGACGGTGCGCTTGAGCTCGAGGGTGTCACGGCCGATCTCGAGCAGCTCGTCGAGCCGGGCGGTCAGGCCGGCCTCGTCGTCGGCGTAGAGGTGGCCGAGGCGGGCCATGTTGATGGTGACGACGCCGACGGACCCGGTCTGCTCGGCCGAGCCGAACAGGCCGTTGCCGCGTTTGAGCAGCTCGCGCAGGTCGAGCTGGAGGCGGCAGCACATGGAGCGGATCATGCCGGGGTCGAGCTCGGAGTTGATGAAGTTCTGGAAGTAGGGCAGGCCGTACTTCGCGGTCATGGTGAACAGGAGCTCGGTGTTGGGGGCGTCCCAGTCGAAGTCGCGGGTGATGTTGTAGGTGGGGATGGGGAAGGTGAAGACGCGGCCCTCGGCGTCGCCCTCGGTCATGACCTCCATGAAGGCGCGGTTGATGAGGTCCATCTCCGCCTGGAGGTCGCCGTAGGCGAAGTCGCAGACGTCGTCGCCGATGAGGGGGGTGCTCGTCCGCGAGGTCCGCGGGGCAGGTCCAGTCGAAGGTGAGGTTGGTGAAGGGGGTTTGGGTTCCCCAGCGCGAGGGGGACGTTGAGGTTGAAGATGAGTTCCTGCATGCACTGCTTGACCTGGGCGTAGGTCATGTCGTCCAGGCGGACGAAGGGCGCCATGTAGGTGTCGAAGGAGGAGAAGGCCTGGGCGCCGGCCCACTCGTTCTGGAGCGTGCCCAGGAAGTTGACGATCTGCCCGACGGCTGAGGAGAAGTGCTTGGCGGGGCCGGCGGCGATGGCGCCGCGGACGCCGTTGAAGCCCTGCTGGAGGAGATCTTTGAGGGACCAGCCGGCGCAGTAGCCGGCGAACATGTCCAGGTCGTGGATGTGGAGGTCCGCGTTGCGGTGGGCCTGGCCAGCGGCGGCCGGATAGACCTGGCTGAGCCAGTAGTTGGCGACGACCTTGCCGGAGGTGTTGAGCATCATCCCGCCCAGCGAGTATCCCTGGTTGGCGTTGGCGTTGACGCGCCAGTCGGAGCGGTCCAGGTACTCGGTGATGGTGGCGATGGCGTCCACAGTGGGGCGCTCTCCGCGGGCGACGGCGGAGTCGGCCGAGCCGGGGGCCACGAGGCACGGGTCGATGGCGGGGGGTGGCGGCCAGCGGCTGCGCCGAGCCGTCAGCTGCGGGGGTGGTGGAGGCAAGGTTCTTCTCGAGCACGGGTCTCTCCGATGGTCCTTCTCGTTCCTGTTCGCGGCCCTGCCGAGCATGGATGGGGCCGGTTCTTCCGGGTGCCGTCAGCGGCTGCGCGCTGCCTGCGGGGAGCGGGTCGGTCGGCGGCACCGGTGCCGACCCTACGCCCAAATCACACCAATGAGACACATCATCTTGTGTCTTAATTGTATCTCAACCACAACATCTTGCGATAGAGGTATGGACTTTCGTCCCGATAGGCGTCGCCTTCCCGCACGATCTCGCGGATGCCGTCAAAGCTGGAACGCAAGCCAGCAGGACCGCCCGGAGCGCACATATGAGGCCCAGATCACTCCTGCCCGGCGTGTTGGGGCGAGGTCGGGAGCGCACCTCTCATCCCCGCGCGCGATCACTCTCCGCACGACCCATGTGCCCCGGCATCATTGCCGCCGGCCTCCTGTCATCCCCGGCGACGTGGCATTACCAGAACTGTGGAATACCCTCTTTGAGGGAGTCGTGTCCAAATCTGCAGCAAAGGAGGCCGCGACACGATCGGGCCGCCGACAGAACCGCGGAATCATGCGGTTCCCTCTCGCTCACTCAGGTCTGACAGAAGCCTTTGCTGCAGATTTGGACACTCCCCACCTCTCCAAGGCCCTCTGCACGTCCGGGACGACCTGATGGGCGTAGACATCCTTCCTCGTGAAGCGCAGCGGCAGGAAGCCGCGGGCGACAAGCCTGCGGTCGCGCCAGCGGTCGAGGCCGAACTGGTACTCGTCGCAGTGGTAGGTGTAACCGTCGAGCTCCACGACCACCCACCCCTCGATCACCAGGTCCACCTCGCCGACTCCCTCGATCTCCACTCCATCCTCGAAGCTCAGGCCCGCAGCCTCAAGGTCCATTCGCGCCAGCGTCTCCAACGGAGAACGGGCCCGGTCGCTGGCACGTTCGAGTCGTGCGAGCGCCCGAGCCGAACCGGGGCCGCGCAACAGGTCCCGAACCTGCTCGGCAGTGACGCGCTCGTCGTGAAGTGCCGCATCGAGAGCGATGAGTGGGGAGTCGTCCTGGACATGGCAGCGCAGAAAACGAGCCAGCGCCTCGGGGAGCGGCTGAACCGGGTAAGAGGTTGGCGATGACCGAACTTGATTCCGATCCACATGGAGAACTTCACGGCCCACCGCAGAGATTCCCCCGCTGCACGGCACGACAAGATGAACCTGCTCGGCCCTTTGGGCCACGGGCAGCCCGTAGTAGCGCATAGCGGCCTGGCAGGTGAGGAGCCCTCCATGAATGCGAGCCAGAACGACGGCACGTTCCGCCCCCGGAAGACTGACGACACCGTGCTCATAGGCGATGAGTTCCCCGGCCCTCACGAGGGAGGCGATGTGACGGCGCTGGGTGCGAGTCGGCTCCAGGTCCCGCATGCGCACTGCTCCGTAGCAGCCGCGCACCGCGGCGAGCAGCTCAGCGTCCACAGTGTTCATGGGAGTCATTGCCACCCGCCGGCGCAGTGGGCGCAACCCGGCCGCTGGCACCCTGTGGACAACTAGCGCATCCGTCAGCCTGTGGCCTCCAGGACCCACCGCTGTGTCACCGATGTCCTGACACAGAACTGTCACCCATGTCCAGACACAACATCCAGAGACTTCACGCCCCGGTAGCCGAGCATGGTGTCCAAATCTGCAGCAAAGAAGCCCGAGGCGCGATCAGGCCGTCGACAGAACCGCGGAATCATGCGGTTCCCTCTCGCTCACTCAGGTCTGACAGAAGCCTTTGCTGCAGATTCGGACACTCCCCACCTCTCCAAGACCCTCTGCGCGCCTGGAACCGCACGGGAGGCCATTCGCCGGCGTCACCGTTGCCCGCGCTCACCCGGATCCGGGCGGGACGCCCCACGTCGCCCCGCCGACCCTCCCTTCTCGTGGACCGTCATTGTTCTGTCGGGCTGGCCCGACATCGACCGACCAGGTGGCTGGATCGTGTGGACGATCACGCTCCGACAACCTGGCTTCATGAGCACTGATACCTCTCCCCTCCGCCGTTCCCGCCCTCCGTCGCAGCAGGTCAGACCCACGTCTCCCATCCGGTCGCGCAGCCTCCTGCCCCGCTGGGCCTGCGCGGTCCTGGCGTCCTGCCTGGCCCTGGCGGTCTTCGCCGTCGGGCCACACGCGCCGAAGGCCGACACCTCCTCCATCACGGGCGACAAGGACCTGGCCAAGCAGGTCATCAGCCTCCTGCCCGACGACTACCGGGCCCAGGGCATCCACGTCTCCGTCATCACCACCGAGGGCGCCCGCCACGCCGGCATCGGCACCGCCGCCTCCGGCCAGCAGTACACGTCCACCACCCCCATGGAGATCGGCTCAATCACCAAGACCTTCAGCGGCCAGCTCCTGGCCGACGCCATCGCGCGCGGCGAGGTCAAGGCGAGCGACCCGCTGTCCACCCACCTGCCCGAGCTCGCCGGCACCCCGGCGGGCGAGGCCACCCTGGAGGAGGTCGCCTCGCACCGCTCCGGCATCCCGGGCGTCCCCTCACAGGACCAGACCTGGTTCGTGCTGCGAGGCGACATCCTGGGTCTCAACCCCTTCACCGACAGCACCGACCAGCTCATCGAGAAGACCCGCACCACCACACTGGGCAAGCGCGGCGAGTTCGCCTACTCCAACCTGGGCATCTCGCTGCTGGGCGAGGCCCTCAGGCGCGCCGCCGGGGCCGAGTCCTGGGAGTCCTACGTCTCGGAGCGGCTCTTCACGCCCCTGGGCATGGAGCACACGACCCTCACCGCCGGCCAGTCGGAGATTCCCGACGGCGCCATTCACGGAGTCCAGGCCAATGGACGCCGCGGCCAGTCGCTCAGCGGCCCGGGCTCCAACCCGGCCGGCGCCGGGGTGTGGAGCACCCCGGAGGACATGACCCGCTACGCCCAGGCTGTCCTGACCGACACCGTCCCCGGCGGGGCCGCTCCCCAGGAGGCTCGGTGGCCCGCGGAGGTCTTGGCCGGCTTCCAGCTGCCGGGCGAGAGGGTCGGTTACACCTGGTACACCGACGTCGTCGACGGACACACGATCATCAGCCACGGCGGCACCACGATGGAGTACATGACGCACCTGGCCATCGACAAGGAGTCGGGCAAGGCCGTCATGGTCTACACCGACCAGAACACGGACGGCACTGCCACCGCGCTCGCCGCGACGCTCCTGACCGACGGGCACAAGATCTCGACGGCGCACCTTCCGGTGCCGACCGAGATGCTGCTCCAGGGCATGATCCTCCTCGGCATCTTCACCATCCTGGCGCTGGTCATGGGCCTGTACACGGCCGCCCGCGCAGCGAGCGCACCCAGCCGCATGGCGGTGATCTGCCGCGTGGCCGCACTCCTCGCCTGCCTGGCGGCGGCCGCGGCCTCGGGGCCCTGGGCGCACGTGCCCACCTGGATCCTGGCGGTGGCGTCGCTGCCCGGCCTGTACGGGATCGTCCGGGGCATGACGCTGTGGCCGGATCTGCCGGGCCTACCGCGTCGCCGGGCCTGGCTCGGCTGGACGCAGGTGGCGCTGACTGTCGCCTTCGTCGCGGTCTGCCTGGTCGTCGCCTGGCCCAAGGCCTGAACCGGCCGGCCCGATGCTTTCTCAACCGTTGCCCTCCCCCAGGTGGGGGAGCCGAGCCCCGCCCGCTTCCACCTGAAGACCACCAACTTCGACCTCTCGACCGATCAACACGTCATTTTTGAGTTCCTAGGTTCCTTGCCATGACTACTCACCGTTTCTCCGTACCCGATCTCGCTCGGCGCCTGCTGGCTCCGATCGCCGCTCTGCTGGGGCTGGTGGCGGGCCTGAGCGTCCTCGTCCTGCCCTCCCCCGCACCGACCACCGCCAGCCCCACCGAGTTCTCCGCCGAGCGCGCCATGGCCTCCATCAACCGCCTCGCCGACGAGCCCCACAGCGTCCTCAATCGCGAGGCGCACGACCGGGCGCGCGACGACGTCATCGGCATGTTCACCGACCTCGGCTACACCCCCACCGTGCACTCCGACCCGCTGTTCGACTTCAGCATCCCGGAGGACAAGGAGACCTTCGACATGCTGTCCGCCGAGCAACAGGCGGCGGTCAAGGACGCGCCGGCCGAGACGATCGTCGTCGACGTGCCGGGGAAGTCGGAACGCACCATGGCGCTCATGGCCCACTACGACTCGGCCGCGGTCGAGGCGGACGAGAACGGCCATCTGCACATCACCGACGGCACCTCTCTCGGGGCAGCCGACGACGGCTACGGCGTGGCCACCATCGTCGAGACGCTCCGGGCTCTCAAGGCCGAGGGGCGCCAGCCGGAGAACTCATTGAAGATCGTCATCACCGATGCTGAGGAGATCGGCCTCATCGGCGCCCGCAACGAGATGCACCACCACCGCGCCGACTACGAGAACGTCGACCTCGTCCTCAACCTCGAGGCGCGCGGCATGAGCGGCCCGGCGCTCATGTTCGAGACCTCCCCGAACAACAGCGCCGTTGCCGGCTACTTCCTCAGCCACGTGAAACAGCCCGTGACCGGCTCGCTCTTCCCCTCGCTGTATGCGCGCATGCCCAACGGCACCGACATGAATGTCCTCATCCCCAAGGGCTTCACGGTGCTCAACATCGCGGCGATCGGAGAGGCCGAGCACTACCACCACGCCACCGACGCCCCACGCTACGTCGACCACTCGACACTCCAGCACTACGGCGACCAGGTCCTCGGCCTCACGCGGGCCTGGGCCTTCGACGGGCAGGCCCCCACGCTGACGGCCGACGACGACCTCCACTTCTTCCAGCTGTGGCGGGGGCTGACGGTGCGCTACCCGGCCGCGGTCGGGACGGGGCTGGGCTGCCTGGCCGTCATCGCGGCACTCGGCGCCGTCGCAATGCGGGCCAGGTCGCTGCGCTGGAAGCGGGTCCTGGGGACCGTGTGGGGCCTGACGTGGCGATCCGCACTCGCCTCCGCCGCGGCGGGGCTGGTGCAGCTCGGGGCCATGGCGATGAAGTGGGCGCCGGAGAGCGGACTCGGACCGAACCCTCTGCTGCCGTGGATGTTCGCCGGCGGGGCCCTCATCGGGGTTGGGCTCACGGCACGCTTCGTGGTGCGGCGCTGGAAGGAGGGGCTCGGGCAGGAGACCCTCGCCGCGGTGCTGCTCCTGCTGGCGGCCGCCTGCATCCCGCTCATGGCGCTGTTGCCCGGCGCTGCCTACGTCCTGGTCCTCCCCACGCTCGCCCTGGCGCTGACCGCCCTGGCGCCACAGCGGGTGCGGCCAGTGGTCGGGGCCCTGGCGGCCTTCGTCATCGTGGTGCTCTTCGCGCCCACGATCCTGTTCATCCACGAGCTGCTCAGCCTCAGCGCGGTGTGGGCGACCGTGTTCTTCGCGATCGTGCCGGTGGCGCCGCTGGCGCTCGTGCTCCTGCAGGCAGGTTCCCGGCGCACCGCCTCGGGCGCCGGCACCGTATCCGGGCCTGCTTCCGACGACGCCCCCGTTGCCGGTCCGGCCACCGCGACGGCGTAGGGCGACGAGGAAGGCGCAGCTGCGAGCACGAGAGGCCCCGGACTGTTGAGCGACGGGCAGCGGGGACGTGCACAGCGGCTACATGGGGGAGGACGACGTCGTCCCTCTCCTCCAGCAGGTCGGCAGATTCTGGCCCACCGGCCGAGGAAGCCAGCACCGCCGCGCTCTTATCGTCGCAGAGGTCCGGACGCGTGAGAGCCCAGTCCGGACAGAGCCCCACCCGCAGGCACGAGCCAGACAGGAGGTACGCCTCCCGACGGCCGCCACGGGCGCGGCCGTCAGCACGCAGACATCGACGACGACCCCGGCACTCGAAGGAGCACAACCTCATGAGACCAACCCCCCTCACCACACGGAAGGCGGGCGCGGCCCTGGCAGCACTGATGCTGTCGGCGACCCTGGCAGCCTGTCAGCCGCAGACCTCCGCCGCAGGCGCCGCAACCCCTACATCCGTGCCGGCACCCACCGACCAGACCAGCACCGCAGCCGGAGAATCCACTGACGGCTCCACTGGTGGATCCACTGCCAGCACCACCGGCGCCTCCGCCTCCCGGACCAGCGTCCCGCAAGGGCTGGAGAGCTTCTACAACCAGGACATCGACTGGCAGGACTGCTCGGACGGCACCTCGCCCTTCCAGTGCGGGACGGTCACCGTCCCCCTGGACTACGACAACCCCGGCGGCCGGACCATCACGATCGCCCTGAAGAAGCTCCCCGCCTCCGACTCCAACGCCGAGCACGGCTCCCTGTTCATCAATCCGGGCGGCCCCGGCGTCAGCGGCATCCAGACGCTGGAGACCCAGGCCACCGCCTGCCCGAGGAGCTTCGAGCCGGCTACGACATCGTCGGCTTCGATCCGCGCGGCGTGGGGCAGTCCACCCCGATCACCTGCTGGACCGACGAGGACATCAGCCAGGCCCTCACCGACGCCCAGAACGGCAAGACCCCCGACATCGAGCCAAGCAACACCGCCTCCTCCAAGAGTCTGTCGGCCCAGGAGAAGATGGACCGGGGCGCGGCCGACGCCGCCAGGTGCGCCCAGCATTCCGAGGTCCCCGAGCTGCTCGACCACGTCGGCACCCGCAACGTCGCCCGCGACCTGGACGTCCTGCGCGCCACATCCGGGGACGCCACGCTGAACTACCTCGGGGTCTCGTACGGGACCCATATCGGAGCCGTCTACGCCGACCTCTTCCCAGGCCGCGTCGGACGCACCGTCCTGGACGGGGCCATGGACCCGTCGCAGCGCTGGGCCGACGGGGAGGCCGAGGTCACGGCTTTCAAGGAAGGTGTCCTGCGCCAGTACATCGAGCACTGCCAGGCCCATGATGGCTGCCCGCTCACCGGCTCCACGGACGAGGCGATCACCCAGCTGGCAGCCTTCGTCGACGGCCTGGACCAGGCCCCTCTCACCGCCCCGGACTCCAGCGTCACCGTCAACACGCAGGAGGCCACCACCATCATCCAGCACTACGCGGTCGAGAAACCGGACTGGGACACGCTGACCGCCATGCTCACCCCGGCGATGAACAACCACGACGGCGCCCTCATGGTGAAGGCCAAGCAGAGCGTGCTCGCACCCATGCTGCCGACGACCACCGAGCAGGCCGTCAGCGGGGCGAACAGCGTGTTCGTGGCTCCCGCCGTCATCTGCAACGACTACCCGGACACGGCCGAGACCGTCTCCGACTGGGACACGCAGTCAGCCGCCGAGAAGAAGAGCCACCCCTTCTTCGGCGGCACCTCGAATGGTCTGGACGCCTACTGCCGCGGATGGGGACACCGGGCACAGACCCCGCCCCAGGAGACCCACGCCGAAGGCTCCGACCCGATCCTCGTCGTCGGGCTCACCAAGGACTCCCGGACCCTCTACCCCTGGGCTCAGAGCCTCACCGACCAGCTGGACAACGGCCACCTGCTCACCGTCGAGGGCTACGGGCACGTCACCTTCGGCAGCAACGCCTGTGCCACTGCGGCCATGACTGACTTCCTCGTCAACGGGACCGTCCCGGCAGAGGGCACCACCTGCGCCGCAGAGCCCCAGCCCGCCGCCGGCGGCACCGAGGGCTGACCGGCGACGCCACTGCGAGCGCCGGACGTTCCGGGCCTCGGGATCGCTCCCGGCGGGCGAGACCGGGGCCCGGTCTGTCAGAACGGCGACACAATACGAAGGCCAGGGGCCACCGGATGGGACCGGGCTCTCTATCTGTCGGGACGAGGGCTCACAGTGCAGCCTCGGCACACTCAGCCACGGCGACGGCGAGCTGGACCCGGTTGGTGACGCCGAACTTGTCTAGCAGGGCGGAGACGTGGGTCTTGACGGTGCTGGCTCCGACAGCGAGCTCCTCGGCGATCTCACCGTTACCCAGGCCCTGAGCCACGAGCAGAGCGACCTGACGCTCCCGGTCGGTAACGGTCTCGGGGAAGGCGCGGCGCTGCGGGGTGGCCTCGACGGTGGCCTCGACGAGCCGGTCCAGGACGGAGCCGGAGAAGGCCCGCTGGCCGTCGGCGGCGGCGTGCACGGCGCGGAAGATGATCTCGGGGGCGCTGTCCTTGAGCAGGAAACCGGTGGCGCCGGCGCGTAGGGCGGCGGCGACCATCGCGTCGGTGTCGAAGGCGGTCAGCACGAGGACCTTGGTGTCAGGGCAGTCGGCGGCGATCTGGGCTGTGGCCCAGACGCCGTCGGTGCCGGGCATGTGCAGGTCCATGAGGACGACGTCGGGGCGCAGACTGCGCGCCGCGTCGTAGCCGCTGCGCCCGTCGGAACCCTCGCCGAGGACCGTGACGCCGGAGTCGCTCTCCAGGATGAGACGCAAGGCAGTGCGCACGAGGGCGTCGTCGTCAACGATGACAACACGTACACGGCGCTGCGGTGAGTCCATGCCGATTCCTTTGCTTGTTCAACTACCTGGGAGACTACTGTACGTCGGGGCGGGCCGGATCGGGCAGGAAGTGAACCTTCCGGGGTACGGCGGAGTCGTGACCCAGCAGCCTGGGCTCCTGGCCGCGCAGGGTGTGGTTGAAGAAGTCGCTCACCAGCGCCCGAATCGTCTCCTCGGTCTGCGGCTGGACCGTATTGCCGGTCAGAGCGGGGCTGATGAAGGAGAACAGGTCGTGGCTGACATGGTTGGTGTTCTCAATGGTGACGGCCCAGGTCGGTCCGGTACTGCGGTCGTGGAACTGCTCCTGAAACCGGGCATCCTCGATAGAGCCCTCGTCCTGGGTTTGTTCCCCTTTACGGGCCTTGGAGATGTCAGCGACGTGATCGGTGGACAGGATATTGAGGCTGGGGACCGGCACGCCGGTGTCGTGGACCGTTCCAAAGTGGGTTCCGTCCATGTTGACCCCAGCGTCGAAGCGGGGATCATCGGCCAGGGCCTGCTCCGCACTGGCGCCCCCGAGGGAGAAACCCATAGCACCCACCGAGTCGAGGTTGAGCCGATGATGGAACGGGCTGCCGGGATCCGCATTGAGCGCCGTGAGGTGGTCCAGGATGAAGGAGAGATCCGCGGAGTTGGTGGCGGTCCAACGGGCCGCCCTTTCGAGCCAGCTCTCGCGCTGGCCCGCCTCGGTAGTCGAGGGCTCGCCCGGGTCACGGTCGACCTGGCGGCCACTGCTCAGGGAGACAGGGGCACCGGAGGTGTAGGGGTGGTCCACAGCGACGACGACGTAACCCTGACTGGCCAGGTCCACCATGAGTGAGGTGTTGTCGAAACGGCCAGTCCCTAAGCCTGGGGAGTAGAAGATGACGGGGAATCCGCCCGGTACCTGGACGATTTCACCCCCGCGCACCGCGTGGGTGTCGATCAGCCGGAAATGATCCAACGAGTTCTCCAGCACCCCCCTGGCACGAGCGGTTCCAAACACGTCGTCGCCGTTCACCGCAGTGCTCTTGGCCAGCCTGCGATCCAGGGCAAGAGGCTTTCCTTGGGTCGTCGCCTCCGTCGGGTACCAGATCGAGAACTCGACCTCGCGCAGGTCGTCCTCATCGGGCGTCGTCCACTCCTGGCGACTGGAGTCCGTCAGGTGCTCCTCGGTGTACCCGACGGCGTAGGGGCCGGTTGGCGTCGGCAGCTTGAAAACCGGGAGCAGGAAGCCGGCCGCAGATGACACCGCCAGAGCGAGGATCCCCGCCATCATCGCGGTGATACGCCCCAGCACTCGCAGGGCGGGCCGCCTGCGCCGCGGAGCGTCGGCGGTACGACGAGCCCGGCGGAACCAGCGCGTCAGAAGGACACAGGTCAGAATCACTGTGATGGCGTAGGCCGGGATCATGACGAACCGGTGTCGCTCGATGACGAGGTGGGCCAGAAGGGGAAGGAGAAGCCCCATCAGCAGGACGGGTTCGGCCCGCAGCCACCGCCTCATGCTCGACGCCTTGGGAAACCGCCTGCCACCAGCGGGGCGGCAGCCTGAAGACCGTGAGGAGCAGTACCACTGCATCCATGGCAACCACTGCGATCTCCAGCGTTCTCATCGGTATTCCTCTCACTCTTCCAGCAGGTTCGGCACGGACGTTAGCCGGGCGCCGGCTGCGGCCGCCTCCGCCAGGTGGGGGATGTCTTGCGGGCACACGTCCACCTCGCGGCGGCATGATGACGACGGTCAGTCCGCACGACCTCGGGCAGGTACGGCGGCCATGACGACGAAGCGGCGGGGCTGCTCGGTACGGTCGGACCGATCCGGTGTCGCCGTCTGGCCGGCCGGCTGCGAGACGTGCAGCTCGCCGCCAAGGAGACGCAGCCGCTCGCGCAGGCCCTCCAGGCCCAGGCCGCCTCCGGGCGCCGTCGGACGAGGCGTGGACGGGCAGTCGTTGACGCACCGCACCACGAGGACTGCGCCGTCGTCGCTGAGACCGTCGGAGGCCTCGACCTCGCAGTCGAGCCCGGACCACGCCGCCGGCCCCGTGGCGGCGGGCGTTGGTGAGCAGCTCCTCGATGGTGCGCAGGACCGCGTGCCGACTGCGGGCGTCGGCGGCCTCGAAGGATTCCGCCCAGGACTCGGCCAGGCGCAGGTCGATCTGCTGTCCGGCCTCCCGTTCCCAGGACAGGACGTCCTCGACATCGGACCAGGTGGCGCGGGCGCCGTCGGCGGAACCGTCGTCGTGCAGGACGGCGAGGATCTGGCGCAGCTCGCGTCCGGAGTCGGCGGCGAGGGTGTGGATGCTGCCCGCGATCTTACGGACGCTGCCCATATCCAGGTCGGTGCGGGTCTGGAGCGCGCCGGCGTGGAGGGAGACCAGGGAGAGGCGGTGGGCGAGGGAGTCGTGCATCTCGCGGGAGATGCGGGCGCGTTCCTCGGCACGGCTCTGGGCGATGCGCGCCTCCTGCGTGGTGCGGATGAGGCGGGCCTCGCGGGAGGCTGAGCGCAGCAGCTCCTCGCGGGCCTGCAGGTTGTCGCCCAGCATGACGCAGACGATGCAGATCGGGAGAGTAAACAATGCGTATGTGGCGACGGACGATAGCGTGGGCTCTTCGGGAATCGGATTGAGGAGCGGAGACATGGCCACGCCTATGAGCATGGCAGCCACCACGGCCGGTATCGCTTTCGCCCCTTTACGCATGCCGATGACGGTCGCAGCCACATAAGCGGCCGCCTGCGCCCAGGTGGGGATGAACCCCAGGACAACGATAAGGATCGACAACGACGGGCGGGGTCCTCTGAGGACCGGGATGAGGAGGAGAAGACAGGTCAGGGAGATGAGTACGTGTCCGGCATACATCACCTGCCAGCGATCCAGGCCCGGCACGACCGTGGAGCCGCCTTCCAGCTTGAGGTACGCAATCAGGGCGAGCAGCGTCTGCACCACGGTGATCGAGACGGTGCCGCTCCAGACGAGGATCTGCACCTTGCGGGCGTGTGCGCTGGAGGAGACGGGGACGTCGGACATGGGCCGACCCTACTGAGGGCGCCTGCGCGGGAGCCTCCCCCACCTGGGGGAGGCCGTTCACCGTCGTCAGACGCGCGCGTTCGTAGGGTAGGTGCCGCGTTCGTACCCTCTACCCCTCGAACGCGCGACCTTAGGTACGACCGCGGTGATCCAGGGCGGGCGGCGCAGGATGCGGACGACCGCAGCCTTCAGGGGCATTCGGATCCGGACACCGGCAGAGGCGAGTCGGACGCCGGCGGCCACCGGTGGTGCACACTGTGCCCCATGGCAGACGGGACCCCACGCGACCTCACCGGGCTCCTGGAGTCCATCGGCGGGCGCGACGGCCGGCTCGTCCACCTCCAGCGCACCCCGGCCCGCCCCGGCCGCCACGACGACTGGCCCGACTGGGCGGACCCCGACCTTGTGACCGCCTATCGTCGCATCGGCGTCGAGCACCCCTGGACGCACCAGGTCGCCGCCGCGCAGTCCGCCCACGCCGGCCACCACACGGTCCTGGCCACCGGCACCGGTTCGGGCAAGTCGCTGGCCGCCTGGCTGCCTGCGCTCTCCGACGTCCTGGCCGCCCAGTCCCCCGGCGCCAGCACGCGCATCTCCGCCCACGGCCGGCGCCCCACCACCCTCTACCTCTCCCCCACCAAGGCGCTCGCCGCCGACCAGGCCGCCGCCCTGGGCCAGCTCATCGGCGAGCTCGAGGCCGTCCAGCGCGAGGCCAGCACACCCGCCGGCTCCCTGCGCACGGTGCACGCCAGTACCTGCGACGGCGACACCCCCCTGCCCGAGCGCGACTGGGTGCGCGCCCACGCCGACGTCGTCCTGACCAACCCCGACTTCCTCCACTTCTCCCTGCTGCCGGGCCACGAGCGCTGGAGCCGCCTCCTGCGGGGCCTGCGCTACATCGTCATCGACGAGTGTCACGCCTACCGCGGGATCCTGGGGGCGCACGTCGCCCTCGTGCTGCGCCGTCTCCTGCGGCTCGTGGCGCGACTGCGCCCGCGCGGCCCGCAGCCGGTGGTCCTGTGCGCCTCGGCGACGGCGGCCGAGCCGGCCCTCACCGCGGCCCGCCTCATCGGCGTCGAGCCCGACGACGTCGTGGCCGTCACCGACGACGCCGCACCCGCCGGGGAACGCACCCTGGCCCTGTGGCAGCCGGCCCTGCGCGACCCCTGGGTGCTGCCGGCCCCCAGCGAGGACGGTCCGGCCCCCACGGACTCCCCTGAGCCCCAACGCACCCCGGCCCGCGAGCACCACCGACGACAACAGCCTCCCCGCCCCCAACGTCACGCAGCCCCCGCAGCAGGTCACGGGAACAGAGGCCCCGCCGAAGGCCGGCACCGACGCCATCGCCTCCGCCGCCCACCGCCGGCCTCCGGTCACGAGCGGCGCCACCCCGCCTGGCAGCGCCGAACCGGACTCGGGCGACCCTGGCGAGGATCCTTCGGCGCGGCGCAGCGCCATCGTCGAGGCCGCCGAGCTGCTGGTGGATCTGTTGAGCGTGGGCGCCCGAGCGTTGGTGTTCGTGCGCTCGCGCCGCTCGGCGGAGGTCGTGGCCGAGCGGGCCCGCCACACGCTGGGGCTCTCGCTGCCCGAGCTCGTCGGCACGGTGTCGGCCTACCGCGGCGGCTACCTGCCCGAGGAGCGCCGGGCCCTGGAGGCAGACCTGCGCTCGGGCCGGCTGCGTGCCCTGGCCACCACCAACGCCCTGGAGCTGGGCATCGACGTCACCGGACTGGACGCGGTCCTCATCGCCGGCTGGCCGGGCACGCGCGTCTCGCTGGGCCAGCAGGCGGGCCGGGCCGGGCGCGCCGGGACCCGCGGCCTGGCCGTCCTCATTGCCTCCGACAACCCACTGGACGCCTACCTCGTGCACCACCCCGAGGCGGTCTTCGCCGCCCCCGAGGCCATGGTCTTCGACCCGGCCAACCCCTACGTGCTCGCACCCCACCTGTGCGCCGCCGCCTCCGAGGCTCCCTTGCGGGCCTCGGACCTGGCCCTGTTCGGCCTGGCCGACGACGCCCTGCTGCGCGAGCTGGAGGGCCGGGGCGCGCTGCGGCGCCGGCCCACGGGCTGGTTCTGGAACGTCAACCTGCCCGGGCGACCCCAGGACCTGACCTCCCTGCGCGGCGACGGGCCACCCGAGGTGCCGGTGGTGGAGGCCGACACGGGCGTCGTCATCGGCACGGTCGACGGCGCGGCCGCCGACTCCACCGTCCACGAGGGCGCGGTCTACGTCCATCAGGGGCGCGTCTACGTGGTCGAGGAGCTGGCCGACGACGTCGCCCTCGTGCGACAGAAGGCAGCGGTCGGCTACCGCACGAGGGCCCGATCGCGCTCGAGCGTGCGCATCATTGCCGAGCGCGAGCAGCAGGTCTGGGGGCGGCCGGGTCAGACGACGCCGGGCAATAGCCGTGAGCCGTCGGCGCGCGAGCCGGAAGAGCCGGCCGGTCCCGGCGACGGTCCCAGCGGACGTTCCATTCCAGCCAGTACCGGTCCCGATCCGGCCGGCAGCGGGCGGGCCAGCTCATCCCCCGGTGATGTCCCCGAGCCCCCGGGCGCAGGCACTATCACCTGGTCCTTCGGCTCAGTGGAGGTCACCAGTCAGGTGACCGGCTACCAGCGGATGGCGCTGCCGGGCGGGGAGGTCGTCTCCCAGCACTCCCTGAAGATGGACGAGCACGTGCTGCCCACCGCCGCCGTGTGGTGGACGATCCCGCAGGAGGTCTGCGAGGCGGCGGGCCTGGAGCCCACCGACCTGCCCGGGGCCCTGCACGCGGCCGAGCACGCGAGCATCGGGATGCTGCCGCTGCTGGCCACGTGCGACCGCTGGGACATCGGCGGGCTGTCAACGGCGATGCACCCGCAGACGGGGGCGCCCACGGTCTTCGTCCACGACGGGCACGCCGGCGGGGCGGGCTTCGCCGAGTGCGGCTACCGGGCCGGGCGCGACTGGCTGGAGGCGACGCTGGCCGTCATCGAGGGCTGCGGCTGCGCGAGTGGCTGCCCCTCCTGCGTGCAGTCGCCCAAGTGCGGCAACAACAACGAGCCCCTGGACAAGGCCGGGGCTGCCGTCCTGCTGCGGCTCCTACTCGAGGCGGCGCCATCCCCCTCGCCCTCACGCTAGGTGAGGCTGATATGTTCCCGGCATGCTCCTTCGATTACTGCGCACGCACCTGCGCCCCTATACCGGGTTGCTGGTGTGCGTCCTGGTGCTTCAGTTCGCACAGGTGATGGCCTCCCTGTACCTCCCCACCCTCAACGCCGACATCATCGACAAGGGTGTGGCCACCGGGGACTCCGGATATATCTGGCGGATGGGCGCATTCATGCTGGGGGTGAGCCTGGCCCAGGGCGTGTGTTCGGTCGCGGCGACCTACCTCGCGGCGCGCGCGGCGATGAGCATGGGCCGGGACCTGCGCGGCGAGGTCTTCGACCGGGTCAGCGGCTTCTCAGAGCGGGAGATCTCCGCCTTCGGGGCGGGCTCGCTCATCACCCGCAACACCAATGACGTCCAGCAGGTTCAGATGCTGGTGATGATGAGCGCCACGATGCTGGTGACGGCGCCGGTCATGGCGGTGGGCGGCATCGTCATGGCGGTCACGCGCGCCCCGGGTCTGTCGTGGCTGATCGGGGTGTCGGTGCCGGTCCTGCTGGTGGCGGTGGGACTCATCGTGGGCCGGATGCTGCCCCTGTTCCGCTCCTACCAGGACAAGCTCGACGCCATCAACCGGGTGATGCGCGAGCAGCTCACCGGTATCCGAGTGATCCGCGCCTTCGTGCGCGAGGAGGCCGAGACCGAGCGATTCGGGGACGCCAACACCGATATCGCCCGGGTCGGCGAGCGCGTGGGGCAGCTCTTCGTGCTGCTGTTCCCACTGGTGATGCTGGTGCTGGACGTGACGATCGTCGGCGTCATCTGGTTCGGCGGCCACCGGGTCGGTGACGGCGACGTGGAGGTCGGCACCCTCATCGCCTTCATGTCCTACCTCATGCAGATTCTCATGGGCATCGTCATGGCGAGCTTCATGACGATCATGATTCCGCGCGCGGCCGTGTGCGCCGAGCGCATCAGCGAGGTGCTGGCGACGTCGCCGACCATCACCTCCTCCCCCCCGACGCCGTCGACACCTTCCCGGCTCCCGGAACGGTCGAGATGCGGAACGTCACCTTCGTTTACCCCGACGCCGATGCCCGTGTCCTGGCGGAGGTGAGCTTCACCGTCCAGCCCGGGACGACCACGGCGATCGTCGGCTCGACGGCGTCGGGTAAGTCCACGGTGGTGCGGCTGCTGGCGAGGCTGCTGGAGGCCAGCAGCGGGCAGGTGCTCATCGGCGGCACCGACGTGCGCGAGGCCGACCCCGAGGCGCTGTGGGCCCAGATGGGGCTCGTGCCCCAGCAGCCCTTCCTGTTCGCCGGGACCGTGGCCTCGAACCTGCGCCTGGGGCGTGAGGAGGCCACCGACGACGAGCTGTGGGAGGCCCTGGAAGTCGCCCAGGCCAAGGACTTCGTCTCCAAGATGGACGGGGGCCTCGAGGCGCCCATCGCCCAGGGCGGCACGAATGTCTCGGGTGGTCAGCGTCAGCGCCTGGCCATCGCCCGGGCCCTGGTGCGCCGGCCCGACATCCTCATCTTCGACGACTCCTTCTCGGCCCTGGACGTGTCCACCGACGCGCGGCTACGCGAGGCCATGGGGCCGGCGACGGTCGGCATCACGAAGGTGATCGTGGCCCAGCGCGTCTCCACGATCGTCGAGACCGACCAGATCCTCGTCCTGGACGGCGGCCACCTGGTGGGTAGCGGCACGCACACTGAGCTGCTGGCCACCTGCGCCGTCTACCGCGAGATCGTCACCTCCCAGCTCGGGGCGGAGGCCGCAGCATGAGCAGGAACGCGAGCAGCCACATGGGCAAGAAGGCCGGCAGGAACACCGGCGAGAACGCTGACAAGATCGCCGGCAAGAAGGCCGGGAGCGGTGCGCGTACCGCCGCGAGCGCCGTCGTCGCCCCCGATGAGCTCAGCGAGGAGGACCTCAAGCTGGCCGCTGAAGCGCAGGCCGCCTCGGGCGACTGGCACGACGGGCCGCCTCCGGGCAAGGCCGAGGCCTTCTGGCCCTCCTTCAAGCGGATGGTCGGGCTGCTGGGCGCCTACCGGGTCTCCTGCTGGTCGTGACCCTGGCCGCGGTGGGCACGGTGGTGCTGGCCGTGGCGGCCCCCAAGGTGCTGGGTCAGGCCACCAACGTCATCTTCGAGGGCGTGGTCTCCACGATGCTGCCGGCCGGCACCACCAAGGCCCAGGCCATCGAGGCCCTGCGGGCGCGGGGGATGGATGACTTCGCCACGATGCTCTCGGCGATGGATGTCATTCCCGGCGCGGGCATCGACTACGCCCGCCTGGGCCGGATCCTGACGGTGGTGCTGGGCCTGTACGTGGGTTCAAGCCTGCTCAACTGGCTTGAGGGCTGGCTCATCAACCGCATCACGATCAAGGCCCTCTACCGGCTACGCGCCCAGGTGGAGGACAAGGTCCACCGCCTGCCGCTGAGCTACTTCGACACCGTCCAGCGCGGCGAGCTGCTCAGCCGCCTGACCAACGACGTCGACAACGTCACCAACACCCTCCAGCAGTCCCTGTCCGGTGCCCTGACCGCGATCCTCACGGTGGTGGGCGTGCTGGGGATGATGTTCTCCATCTCCTGGAAGCTGGCACTGGTGGCACTCATCATGTTCCCGCTCATGGGCGTGGTCTTCGGGGTGATCGGGCCGCGCTCGCAGAAGGCCTTCACCCACCAGTGGGCCCGCACCGGCAAGATCAACACCCGGGTGGAGGAGTCCTTCTCCGGGCACGCCCTGGTGCAGGTCTACGGGCGTACGGCCTCGGTGCGCGAGGCCTTCGCCGCCGAGAACGAGGAGCTGTTCCGGGCCTCGCTGCGCGCCCAGTTCCTCTCCGGGATCATGATGCCGATCATGCTGGTCATCGGGAACATCAACTATGTGGCCATCGCGGTGGTCGGCGGCGCCATGGTCGCCTCCGGGTCGCTGCGCCTGGGCGATGTGCAGGCCTTCATCCAGTACTCCCAGCAGTTCTCCCAGCCCCTGGGCCAGCTCGGCGGCATGGCCACGGCCGTGCAGTCCGGGACCGCGAGCGCCGAGCGGATCTTCGAGCTGCTCGACGCCGAGGAGGAGCGCCCCGACGACGTCGCACCGGGGAGCGCCGGGGCCGCGGGGGCTTCGCCGAAGCGCCCGGCGGGCCCGGGTGTCATCGAGATGGAGCACGTGCGTTTCTCCTACAGCCCGGAGGTCGAGCTCATCCGAGACCTGTCGCTGCGGGTGGACCCCGGGCACACGGTCGCGATCGTGGGGCCCACGGGGGCGGGCAAGACCACCTTGGTCAACCTGCTCATGCGCTTCTACGAGCTCGATGGGGGACGCATCCTCATCGACGGGCGCGATATCGCCACCATGACGCGTCACGACGTGCGGCGCCGCACCGGCATGGTCCTGCAGGACCCGTGGCTGTTCGCCGGCACGATCCGCGAGAACATCCGCTACGGACGGCCCGGGGCCAGTGATGAGGAGGTCGAGGCCGCCGCGAGGGCGTGCTTCGTCGACCACATCATCAAGGCCCTGCCGCAGGGCTACGACACGGTTCTGGAGGAGGACGCCGCCAACATCTCCGCCGGAGAGCGCCAGCTGCTCACGATCGCGCGGGCCTTCGTGGCCAACCCGGCCGTGCTCATCCTCGATGAGGCTACGAGCTCGGTGGACACCCGCACCGAGCTGCTGGTCCAGCAGGCGATGAACGCGCTGCGCGAGGGCCGCACGAGCTTCATCATCGCCCACCGCCTGTCCACGATCCGCGACGCCGACACCATCCTGGTCATGGAACACGGCGACATCGTCGAGCAGGGCAGCCACAACGAGCTCATCGCGGCGGACGGCGCCTACGCGCGCCTCCACGCGGCCCAGTTCGCGGGCGGCGCCACCGTCGCCGTCGAGGACTGAGGCCCAGGAGTCCCGACGCCTCGTGTTGACACCCGAACTCGGGCCGGTTCACGGCTTGGGCGGGCCGTCGACGGGGCCGGCACGGGCCTGGGCAGTGGCCTGGCGGGGGCGGCCGAGGATCGTCGTCGGGACGACGACGCTGACGGTGACGTCCTCACCGGCCACGGAGCAGGCGCTCACCGAGGCGCCGTTGGCGGTGGCAACGCGCCCGGCCATGGCGCAGGGGTCGCCGGGAGCGATGACCGAGGACAGGACCGTGGCACCGGAGATGGCCGCGAGGTCGGCAGCGGCCCGGGCCCGGCCGGTGGCGCTCTGGGCCTGGATGAGGCCCGTGATGCCGACAGCCGCGGCCAGCAGCACGGCGATGACGCCGAGCGCGTAGACGGTCCCCGAGCCGCGCTCGTCCCTCCGTGGGCGGTTCATGGGCTGCTCGGTTCGGTGTAGGTGCAGGCGCGGGCGCGCGCTGTCAGGCCCAGGCCGCCCAGGGGGCCGGGGACGGGTCGGGCGGCGGTGACGCAGGTGAGCTCTCCCTGCTCGACGCCGAGGCTCACCCCTCCGGCCACGCGCTGGGCGGCGCCGGCGTAGTCCTCCTGGCCGATGGCGGCCTGACGGGCGGCGGTGCGGGCGGCGTCGGCCACCCGCAGCTGAGTGACTCCGGCGCTGACCGCTGCCAGAACCATCAACAGCACGAGGACAACCGCAGGCAGTGACAGTGCCGTCTCAGCCGTCACCATCCCCTCCTCCCCTCCTGCGGTGCACCCGCCCTGGTCGTCGACCCCGCGGCCTCGTCGGGGCCGGCGATCAGGTGAGGGATGCGGTTCCACGCGGCTGGAGGGCCGGCGGGAAGCGGGACCCGGGCGGCGACGTCGGCCACCGCCGGGCGACCGGGCCACTCGGGGGCGAGCGCGCCCATCTGCTGCGATGACGGCGCACATCACACCGAGAGCGCCTGCTCGATGATGGACTGCAACGCCCCGCTCAGGCTGCCCGAGCGCATGAGCGCCAGCAGCAGGCCGGCGAAGGCCGCGGCCGCCAAGGTGCCGATGGCGTACTCGGCGGTGGCCATGCCCTCCTCCTTGGTGACCAGGCGCCGCAGGAGCGCCGGCAGCGTCGAGGCGTCACTCGGGCGGGCCAGCATCATGCTGGTGCGCAGGGCGCGCAGGGTGGTCCTGGTGGGTCTCCTCATGGTGGTTCTCCTCTGATCGGTGGGGACCAGCGCACCGCCGCTCCCCAGCGGGCGCCGTGCCCGCCCCACCAGCATCGGGCCGCCCCGAGCCGCCGCGCTCAGGGGCTTGTCAGCCCTGTGGAGACCACCTGCAGTCCCGGCTCTGTGGCATCGGGGACCGCCTGAGCCTTGGCCGATCAGCGTGGATGGGTCTCCTGCAGGCGCCCGTGAGGCGATGGCCGGGGACATTCCGCGCAGCCGGGTGCGTGTCACTCCGGGCGGGGGCGTTCGACGCCGTCGGGGACAGCAATCCCGTCCCCGGGCGCGCAGGACGTCCCCGGCCGGAACAGAATGTCCCCCAACACGTGAGATGTCCCCGGCCGGAAGAGAGTGTCCCCATTCGCGCATACCCTCCCCATCCGCGTAGACAGCCCCCGCCAGGACGCAACCAGATAGGAGCCGCAGCGCAGACGCTTGGGGACGGCCTGCCCACGGCGGCGCCCGACGACGTCGAGCGCCTCAGCCCTCGATGAGCTCGCGGATCTCGGCGGCGGTCAGGGCCGCCGGACTGAGCCCGCCCGAGCCCACCGCACCGGCACCCGCAGCACCCGCACCGCCGGTCTCGGCCTCACCGGCCCCCTCGACGACCCGGGCGAAGAGCTCGGCCTTCTTCTCCTTGAGGGCCATGACCTTCTCCTCGATGGTGTCGGCCGAGACGAGCCGGTAGACCATGACCGGCTTGTCCTGGCCGATCCGGTGGGTGCGGTCGACGGCCTGCTCCTCGGCCTGCGGGTTCCACCACGGGTCCAGCAGGAAGACGTAGTCGGCCTCGGTGAGCGTGAGCCCGAAGCCGCCGGCCTTGAGGGAGATGAGGAAGACGTCGGCCTCGCCGGCCCGGAAGGCGTCGATGACCTTCTGCCGGTCGGGGGTGGAGCCGTCCATGTAGGCGGTTCGCACACCGGTGGCCTCCAGGTGCTCGCGCACACCGGAGAGGTAGCGCGTGAACTGGGAGAAGACGAGGGCGCGGTGCCCCTCGGAGAGGATCGGCCCCAGGTGCTCGACCAGCACCTCGACCTTGGCCGACGGGCTCGGCCGCCTCCCCGGTCCCCTACGGCCCGTTGCGGGGGCGCCGGCATCCCTGCCCTTCGCGGCTTTCGCGCCGCGGGCCGCCCTCCTACCGGAACCGCCCGTCCCGCCGGCGGCCTCGCCGGCTTCCTCACCACCCGCGCTCTCGGCGACCTCGACCGTCTCAGGCTCGGCCCCGTCCTCGCCGTCGACGAGCGCCGGGTCGAGCGCCATCTGCCGCAGGGTGGTCAGCGCCTTGAGCGCGATGAAGCGCGACTGGGCGGTGTCCTCCTCCAGCAGCCCGAGGATCCGCTGCCGCTCGCGGGCCAGGCGCTGGTCGTAGGCCTTGCGGTGCTTGGCGCCCAGCTCGACGGACAGGACCTGCTCGGTCTTGGCGGGCAGGTCCGCGGCCACCTGCTCCTTGGTGCGCCGCAGGAGGAACGGCCGCATCCTGCGCCGCAGCCGCCTCAGCGCCTCGGCGTCCCCACGGTCGATCGGCTTGCGGTAGACCTGCCCGAAGCGCTCCGGGTCGGGCAGCAGCCCCGGCGCCGCGATGCTCATGAGCGCCCACAGGTCCATGAGCGAGTTCTCCAGCGGCGTGCCCGTGATCGCGATGGTCGACGGCGACCGCAGCCGCCGCACCGCCTTGTAGGTGGCCGAGGTGTGGTTCTTGACGAACTGGGCCTCGTCACACACCACCCAGGCCCAGTCCTGGGCGATGAACTCCTCCTCGCACAGGCGCGCGATCGTGTAGGAGGTGACGACGACGTCGCAGCCCTCCACGATCTGCGCCACAGTCTCCTCGCGCTTGGCGGCGGTCCGCCTCACGGCACGCACCCGCAGCCCCGGGCAGAAGCGCTCGGCCTGCTCCACCCAGGAGCCGACGACGGAGGTCGGCGCGATGACGAGCACCGGCCCGGTCCCCTCCGGCTCACCGGGGTCGCCGGAGCTGGTCGGCTCGCTCCCTTGGCCCTCCTCACGCTGCTCGATGAGTCGCTGGACGGCGGCGAGCACCTGGACGGTCTTACCCAGTCCCATGTCGTCGGCCAGGACCCCGCCGAGGCCCGCCTGGCGCAGGAAGTCCAGCCACCGGTAACCCTCGAGCTGGTAGGGGCGCAACGTCGCCCGCATCCCCTCGGGCACGGGCGCCCCGCCGGTCCCTTCACCGGTGGTCCTCCCACCGGTGCCGCCCGCGTCGTTACCTTCGACGGACCGTCCACCGGAGGGCTCACCCGCGGCCTCGGCGGCGCGCGCCCGCTCCAGCAGCCGCCCGACCCGCTCCTTCCAGCGAGCCGTGGCCCGCTCGATGACGCCGAGTGACTCCAGGACCTCGTAGTAGCCGGCGTGCAGGGCACTGACCCGCAGCTCGCCCTGCGCCTGCGGGTCGGCCAGCTCGCGGCCCTCCTCCATGAGGCGGGCCAGGGTCTCGATCTCTGGGCGGTCGATGCTCACCCAGGTGCCCGACTCCAGGAGCACCTCGGGCTCCCCGGTGGCCACGGCCGCCATGAGCAGCGCCAGGGGAATCTCCTCCTGCCCCACGTGGACGCGCACGGACAGGGAGAACCAGTCGGGGCGGTCCTCGTCGTCGCTGACGCTGGTGGTGATGACGGGGGCGGCGTCGGCCTCGCGGTAGTCGGGGACGTCGTCGTCGACCTCGATGTCGAAGGCCTCCAGCTCGCGCAGGACCGGCAGCGTCTCGGTCATGAAACGGGCCGTGGCCATGCCGCGCAGGTCCAGGGGCTGCCAGAGGGCCGGGTGCCGGCCGGCCAGGGGAAGCAGGTGGTTGAGGACCTCGCGGGCCAGGTGGGTCTCCCCGTCAATGTCTCGGCCAGCGGTTCCGTCTTCGATGCGGCCCTCGGCCGCCGCAGCCAGGTCTGGCAGGGCGTGACTGCTCCGGACCTCGCCGTCCTCGCCGACGTAGCGGATGAACCACTCGGTGCTCAGGTGGTGCTCGGCGGTATCGACGTGGACCGCGAGCGCGGCGCGCAGCGTCGTGGGGCAGGGCATGCGGATGGAGGTGTCGGCGGACAGGACCGGCAGCGCCCGGGTGAGGGCCTCGAGGTGCTCGGTCTCGAAGCGCTCGACGTCCCCGGCCGGGATGGTGATGGCCTCACCGTCGCCCCGCAGCACCCGGGAGAGGGCCTCGGTGGGGCGCGGCTCGAGCGGCATGAGGAGCAGCTCGCGCCCGGGCATCCACGTGTAGAAGCCGTGGACCGGGTCGCCGATCGGCATGAGGGAGAAGTTCAGGCGCAGTCCGGGGACCTGGAGGCGGCGCAGCTCCTCGACGTCGTCGATCTCGAGGGCGGGGGTGATGGCGATGTCGCCGGCGCCCTCCCGGGTGAGGTGGATGCCGCCGCGCAGCCCGTCGGCGAGGTAGACGGGCATGCCGTGGCGCTGGGCGGTGGTGAGGGTCAGGCCGGCAGCCACCCCGCGGCGCAGCACGTCCCAGACGTGGGCGGGCGCGGTCGTCAGGGGAGAGGCGGTCGTCGGCGTAGTAGAAGCCGTAGCCGCCGGCCATGCCGGCCAGCTCGCGCAGGACCCCCATGACGGTGGGGTCGACGTCGTCGTCCAGGCCCCCGGAGGAGATCTGGCTCCAGGCGGCGCCCTGCCGGTTCCAGCCGCGCTTGCCCTCGATGAGGGGCAGCATGGACAGGCCGGCGGGGGTGCCCCACATGTCGCCGGGGTCGTCGATGATCTCCAGGGCCATCCGACGGCGCGGGGCTCGCTCCACCTGCAGCAGGTCGGCCAGCCGGCTCTCCCAGGGGGGCGGGCCCATCGGAGGGGGCGGCGACGTCGAGCTCGGCCTGCGCCAGGGCGCGCGCGGTGATGAGGAGGGCGGCCGTGTGCTTGCAGTCGCTGCCCACCGGGCACGAGCAGGTGCCGGCCCAGGATGCCGGGGCGCTGCGGGCGCCCTGCTTGCGGAAGACCATGGTCTGGTAGGTGTGCGCACCCGAGCCCTTGGACTGGGCGCTGATGATGTCCCCGTCCCCGGCGACGCTGATGCCCCGCACCCGCCCCTTGCGCGCGTAGTCCAGGCCGCGCTCAAAGGCCCGGTGGCCGACCCGACTGATGATCTGGTCATCAGTGAGCTCCACCGGCCAGTCGTCATGCCGAATCGCGCGAGCCATGTCCCCAGGTTAAACGCGGGGTACGACAGCTTCGGGCGCCGTCCGGCCGCTGATCGCACGCTGGGCGCGAACGGCGCTGGTCTCGCACCCGGTCACGTGGGGCCGGGTGAGGGTGGGGTGAGCGACCGGCCGTAGCCCGGTCGGATGGGTGGGTGGGTACCTCCCCCGCGAGGAGGAGCCGCCTCGGGCCCGGATCTCGCACCCCGGGTGGATCACATTTCGATGACGGTGCGTTGTACTGGATCCATGAACGCGATGCTGACCTGTGAAGAACTGTTCCTGCTGCTGACCAAGGATTCAGGCAAGCCGGAGAGCCGCATGGCGTACTCGTCCTACGGGCTCACCGGGGCGCTGCTCACCGATCTGCTGCTGGCCGGCCGTATCAGCCTGACCGAGGAGCGCAGCCCCCGCATCTATATCGTCAGCTCCGAGCCGACCGGGCACCCCGTCCTGGACCGGGCCCTGGAGATCCTGCCCGCCAAGGACGGCAAGCGATTCTCCTCCCTGGTGTGCTGGGGCAAGCTCAACCCCACCCGCCACATCGCCGAGTCCTTGGCGGCGGCCGGGGTGGTGCGCATCCACACCGGCGGGCTGTTCGGTTCGCTGAACCCCAGCTACCCCACGCTCGATCCCCTCCCCGAGCGGCAGTTGCGTGCACGCATCGACGCCGCCCTGCGCGGGGTGCAGCCGCCGACCGCCTCCGATGTCGCCCTGCTGTCGATCCTGCAGGCGCTCAGTGTCGCACCGACCGTCCTGCCGCAACAGGAGACCGGTCTCAGCCGCGGCGAGCTCAAACGCCGGATCAAGGAGCTCGCGGGGGAGAGCCCCGTGGGTCGTGCGGTGCAGCGGGCCGTGGAAGCCGTGACGATGGCCATCATCGCCGCTGGGAGCGTTGCGGCGGCCTCGTCGAGCTGATCGCGGCCGGCCCTCCGGGAACCACCGCCCCCACTCCGGCCCCATCGGGGACATTCCGCGCCGCGGGGGACATTCCGCGCAGACGGGGACACCACCCATTGCCTTGCACAGCGCCACGAAGGATGCGGCCGGGGACATTCTGCGCGGCCGGGTGCGTGTCCTTCCGGGCGGGGGCGTTCGACGCCGTCGGGGACCGGAATCCCGTCACCGAACGCGCACCATGTCCCCCGCTGGAGCGGAACGTCCCCGGCCGCGTGAGATGTCCCTGTCGGCGGGGGTCGGCGGGAGGACGGACACGACGACGGGCAGGAGGCTAGACGAGAGGCTGGGACCGTCAGTGAAGGCCGGTGCCGGGGCCGCCACTAGGGCTGGGCCGGGGCCGTCACTCGCCGCGGGGCCGACGACGGCGGGCCGCCCGGGAGGTGCCGCCGTGCCTGCGCGCGCGGTGCCAGCGCTCGCGCCACAGGGCGTGATCCTGCTCGATCTCGGCCAGGCGGGCGGCCAGGCGGTGCGACTCCTCCAGCGACAGCCCTCGGGCGTGCATCCCCAGCTCGGCCAGACGCGCCATCGCCGGTGTCGCCTGCTCGCGCAGGTCGGGCAGGCCCACCAGGTCGGGCTGCGCCGGCCGCCTCACTCCTGTCGCCGGGGTGCGCTCCCCCGCCGGCAGCCTGATGCCACTGGGGGGCGACGCCGGTCGGCGCGGCTCCGAGACCTGCTCGCCGACCGGGGCCGTGGCCTCCTCCGGGGTGCGTCCGTCGGGGGCGGCCGGCCCCTGGACCACGCGCATCACCTCGTTGGCCGGCACGTGGTCGCTCCGGTGGCCCAGCGCCAGCCCGGCGGCCGGCAGAACCAGTACCGACAGCACCCCGGCCAGCACGAGGGTGGATGCGAAGGAGGTAGACATGGCCCCCGCACTGACCGCCACCTGGGTGACGGCCACGATGATGGGCAGGGCGGTCGTCGAGTAGACGGCGATCTGGAGGCTCTGGCGCATCGAGTAGATGCGCGTGCCGTCCCTGCGGCGCTCCGCCCGGGAGGCCAGCCACACCGGCACGCCCCGCACAAGCACCAGCAGCACGAAGAAGGCCAGGAGGTTGACCAGGTCCCCGGCGTCGAGCCCGGCCTCGATGCCCATGCCGGAGGTGACGAAGAAGATCGGGACGAAGAACCCGTAGGCCAGCCCGTCGAGCTTCTCCTCGAACTCGGCATCCCCCTCGGGCAGGGCGTGACGCAGGACGAAGCCGGCGGCGAAGGCCCCCAGGATGACGTCGAGGTCGAAGATGGCGGCGATGGCGCACAGCCCCACCAGGAGCAGGACGGTGGCGCGGATGGTGGTCTGCGCCGTCGTCGAGGCCCCCAGGTGGATGGCCTCGACCAGGCGGCGCCCCACGCGCTTGACGCGGCTGGTGAAGCGGACGATAAGGAGGGTGATGATGAGAAAGACGCCCAGGATCGCCATGCTCGCCCAGGTGGAGCGCGATCCCAGCAGCAGCGCCATGACGAGGATCGGCCCGACCTCACCGACGGCGCCGTGGTTGAGGATCGAGGCCCCCACCGCCGTGGGCAGCAGGCCGCGGTCGCGCAGGATCGGCAGGATCGTGCCGATGGCCGTGGAGGTCATGGCGGTGGCGATGGCGATGCCGTTGGCCGACGCCGCCCCTCCGGTCACCCCGATGACGCTGACCGCGCCGAAGGCCAGCCCCAGCGAGAGCAGCCAGGCGACGGCGGCGTGGCGCCCTCCCGCCCCGCGCAGCTCGTTGATGTCGATCTCGTAGCCGGCCATGAGGAAGAGGAAAGCGACGCCGAGCTCGCGCAGCAGCTCGATCGAGGAGTCATCGACGGCCAGCCCCAGGCCGTGGGGACCGATGAGCATCCCGCCCAGGATGAGCAGGACGACCTCGGGTACGAGCCGCTTGGGGATGGTCCAGGAGATCAGCGGCGCCACGAAGGCCACCGCGACGATGAGCAGCAGGGAGGTGAAGACCTCGGCCATATCGTCTCCTTGTCTCCAGTCGGGTGCGGGGGTGCAGGGGATGGGGGACGTGCAGGGCGCAGGGCCGGGCCCGGCGCAGGTCCGCACGAGCCTGTGAGACTACCCCGACCTCGGCCGGCCGGGCCCGCCGTCGGGGCCGGCCGGGCGCACGGGCCGCCATCAGGCGTCACAATGGAAGCATGCTCATGCCGTACTCACCCTCCGCCGAACCACTCACGCGCCTGGCCGACGGGACGGTCAAGCAGATCAGCCCCTTCACCGGAACCGAGGTGTGGACCGTGCCGGGCCGCGCCAACCGCCCCATCTCGCACCCGGTGGCAGAGGTCCGCCCGCTGGAAGAGGCCGACCGCACCCACAGCTGCGCCTTCTGCTCAGCGCGCTACCTGGAGACGCCCCCGGAGAAGGCGCGCGTCGTGCGCGGGGCCGACGGCGGTTTCGAGCGCCTCGACGCCGTCGCCGCCTCCGCGCTGTTCGACACGGTGGCCGAGTTCCGGCGGGTGCCCAACCTGTTCGAGATCCTCTCCTTCGACTACTGGCACATCAACCACGGCTACGAGATCCCCGACGCCGCCCGCGAGCGCATGGAGGCCTACCTGGCTGACCCGGCCGGCATCGCGCATGTAGAGCGGGTGGCTCGCACCAAGCTGGCGGCCGCGGGCGCGGACCCGGACTCCTGGGACTCGATGGACGAGCGGACCCGCCACACCTTCCTGGCGGCCTTCTTCGCCGGGGGCCATGACGTCATCATCGGTCGACGCCATTTCACCGACGACGCTCACGACACCTCCGCCCTGGCCGGCTCGGGGACGCTGAGCGTGGCCGAGCACCGCGCCTACACGCGCCTGGCGATCCACGCGATGCACAGCCTGTACGAGGCCAACCGGTGGGTGCGTTACGTGGCCGTCTTCCAGAACTGGCTGCGGCCGGCCGGGGCGAGCTTCGACCACCTGCACAAGCAGCTGGTGGGCATCGACGAGCGCGGGGTCACCAGCCAGCTGGAGCTGCAGAAGGTGCGGGCCAACCCCAACCTGTACAACGAGATGGCGGTGGACTACGCCGCCTACCAGGGCCTGCTGGTGGCGAGCAACGAGCACGCAGTGGCCTTCGCCGGGTTCGGGCACCGCTACCCGACGCTGGAGGTGTACTCGACGTCGGCCATGCCCGAGCCGTGGCTCATGAGCCGTGAGGAGGTCGACGCCATCTCCGACCTGGTCCACGCCTGCACGCGGCCACGGGCGCGGACGTGCCCAGCAACGAGGAGTGGCACCACAAGCCGCTCGACGTGGACCAGCCCATGCCCTGGCACATCACGCTCAAGTGGCGGGTCTCCACCCTGGCGGGCTTCGAGGGCGGCACGAAGATCTACCTCAACACCATCGACCCGTGGACGCTGCGCGACCGCGTGGTGGCGCGCCTGGAGGACCTGCGAGCCGACCGGCTCATCGCGCCGATGGCCGTGGGTGAGGAGTGCCCGACGACGCCCAACCGGCTCCTGTACAACCCGGTCCTCACCGTCCGGCCGTAGCAGTCGGCAGGCCCGGGCCGACGCCGCGGCCCCTCTCCGGCTCGGCGCAGGACCGACGCAGCCTTCAGCAGCCGAGGGCGCTGCGCTCCTCCGACCCCACCCGGCCACACCGTGCACGTGGCTAACCTTGCACAGCCTCCCACCTGTACGTACATTATCCGTACCACCAAGGAGGCCGAAGCATGCCGATCTCAACAGCCCGCAGAACCCGGAGAATCGATCTGCGCGCCACGCCGCGCCAGGAGACTCTCATTCAGCAGGCCGCTTCCCAGACGGACCGCTCCGTCAGCGAGTTCATCCTGTCCTCAGCAACACTCGAAGCTGAACGCGTCCTTGCCGACCGCCGCTGGTTCTCCGTGACATCAGAGCAGTTCGATGCCATCGAGGCCGCGCTGGACGCTCCGTTGGAGGAGACGTCCCGCTTCGCCCGCCTTTGGAACCGTCCCTCCCCCCTTCGGGACCCGCATCGACCTTGACGACGAATCGTGAGCACCGGAGCTCTCGAGTCCCCGCGGCGCCTCGTCCGCCAGGACGTCACGGCCGGATTCCGCAGCGGGGCCGCCGAACTGGATGACTGGTTCCAGCGCTACGCATGGCAGAACCAGCAGGCCAACAACGCCGTCGTGTATGTCACCGCCCAGGATGACGTCATTCTCGGTTACTACGCCATCACGACCGCCTCCTACTCCCGCCACGATGCGCCACAGGGACTCAACCACCGCAGCCACCCTGAGGAGATCCCGTGCATCCTCCTGGCCCGGCTCGCGGTGGACGAGCGGGCTCAGGGGCGGGGGATCGGCGCAGCACTGCTCAAGGACGCGATCGAGCGGTGCTACAGGCTCAGCCGAGAAGTGGGCGCCGCCGCCCTCATCGTGCACTGCCGAGACGAGCAGGCGCGCGCCTTCTATCTCGCCAACGGCGACTTTCTTCCCTCACCGGCCAACGCCTTGCACCTGCTGCTGTCCATGAAGCAGTTGAGCCGGATGCTCGGGTCCTCCTGACCCGAACCGGCCACAAGAGCCGAGGGCGAGGACGGCTCGACGTCGTCGGCCCGGCGCAGGACCGACGCGCCTTCAGCAGCCGAGGGCGCTGCGCTCCTCCGACCCCACCCAGCCCGAACGGCTCTCCAGGGCACGGAACCAGCGGGCCAGCGCCGGCCAGAAGGAGATCGACGGCGCCTCCCCGCCGGGGGTAGTGCTGGCGCCCGCCGTACTCGTAGGACTGGACGGTGGTGAACAGGCGGATGTCGCTGCCGGTGGGCTTGTCGCCGCACAGGTACTGGCCGATGGCGACGACGGCGGACAGGGCCGGCCCGTCGAGCATCGTCAGGCCGTCCTCGCGGGAGGCCTCCATCCGTGTGGCCCGGGCCAGGAGAGTGTCGATGACGTCGAAGCCCACGAGGACGCCGTTGGCCGCCGCCGCGGCCTTCTCCGGGTCCTGGGAGTGGGTGGCCACCGCGTGGCCGACGTTGATCTGCGAGCCGATCCAGGCGTCCCAGGCGTCGGTGGAGTTGCGGCGGTTGAGCGGGTAGAGGTCCGGGGCGCCCTCGCGGTGGAGGTCCCACCAGGCGGTGGACAGGTCGAAGAGCAGGTCGCCGGAGTCGTCGCTGACGACCTGGCCGGACGTGGTGTCCACGAGGGCCGGGACGGTGGGGGGGAGGCTCGTAGCCGGGGGTCTTCTCGTAGACCTCGGCCAGGGAGCGGGCGCCGAGCGCCGGATCCACGCCGGGCTCGCCGTCGGGACCGGTCAGCTCCCAGTACCCGTCCGCACCCTTACCGTAGCTCCAGGACACGGGGATCGCCTCGGTCAGACCCAGCAGGCGCCGGGCGATGAGGACGCGGCGGCACCACGGGCAGGCCCCCGACGCCACGAGTCGGTAGCGCCCTGCCTCCACGGGAAGGTCGCCGCTGGGTAAGAATCGGTGTGAGACTGCGATGGCCAAGGGGTGCCTCCCGGGAGGGTCGTCGAGGGGTCGTGATGCCCAAGGCTAATCATTCCTCGCGCATCGGCCACCGTCACCCGATTCACACGGGGCGGAATCCTCCACTCCGCGCCCGCCGACGCCGGATAGTCCTCACTGACCGGGGACATTCTGCGCATGGGGGTGCACTATCTCGCGGCCGGGGACATCCTGCGCGTGCGGGGACAGGATTCCGGTCCCCGACGGCGTCGAAGGCCCCCGCCCGGAACGACACGCACCCGGCCGCGTCGTTTGTCCCCGGCCGCGAGCCACGGCGGCGTCACAACCCAGGACAGCATTGCGGGCCGGGACCTCATCACGGCGGCGGAGCCAGCGCCGCGGCTCAGCGCAGCGTCTCCTCCACGGAGGCCACGAACTCCAGGGCGTCATGACCGTCCCAGTGCGGCTCGCCCAGCAGGTCGCGCACGCGGGCGCAGGCGGCCAGGGCCTCGTCGCGCTCGCCGCGCTCGGCGTGCAGGCGGGCCAGCATGCACAGGGCACGCGAGGCCGAGTCGCGGTCCTCGGTGTCCATGTAGCCGTCGTAGGCGGATTCGCAGTGCTGGACGGCCTGCCAGTTCTGGCCGGTACGCCACAGGATCCAGGCCATGTCGTCGTGCCAGTCGCCGATCTCCCAGGCCGAGGAGTAGCCCTCGGTGTCGGCCACGCCGGCGAAGGCCTGACGGGCCTCCTCCATGATCTGGCGGGCCTCGTCGAGCCTCCCCCGGGCCATAGGCAGGGTGAGGTCATCCACCAGCGCCCGCGCCGAGCGGCGCAGCGCCCGCCCCCGGTCCAGGCAGCCCTGGTCGGTGCGGGTGTCCTCCAGGTCAGCGGCCTGGCGGAACAGGGCGGCGGCACCCACATTGTCCTTGAGGTTGGAGGCGGCCATCGCCGCGTGCGAGAGGTACTCCCCCGCCAGCGCCCGGCGCCCCTGCTCCTGCAGGATGCGGGCAGCGGCCAGCGAGTGCTCGGCGACGCTCTCCTCCTCACCCATGGCCATGCCGGTCTGGGCCAGGAGCCGGTGCAGGTAGAGGGCGACGCTCTTGGCCCCGGTGCGCTGGGCCAGGGACAGCGCGGACTCCAGGACCTCGGCGCTCTCCAGGTAGCGCTCGGAGGCCTCCAGCGCCGAGCCCAGGGACAGCAGGGAGGCCACGGCGTAGAGGGTGATGCCGGCGGCCAGCATGATGTTGGCCTGCTCGCGGAACTGGGCAATGGCCTCGTCGAACTGGCCCACCTCCATCGAGGAGATGCCCAGCAGGCGCCGACCGCGGGCGGCCAGGACCGGGGAGACCTTCTCGTGGCGGCGCATGACCTCCTCGGCCAGCAGGCAGCCGTTGTAGACGTCGCCGCACTCGGCCAGGACCTCGGCGCGCGCCATGTCGAGGATGTCCTCCATCCGCTCGGCGTGGCGGTCCTCGGGGACGGCCTCAGCGGCGCGGGCGACGACCTGGATCGCCCCGAGCGCCTCGTCCTTGGCGTGCAGGTCGGTGAGGACCGAGGCCCCCACGAGCAGGGCGTCGGCGGCCAGAACGAGGGCATCGGTGCCCCCGGGGTCGAGCAGCTCGGTGGACACCAGGTCCTCGACCTGGGCCTCGATCTGCCCGATGAGGGAGGTGGCCCGCTGCAGGCGCTCATCGCGCACGGCGTCCTGGGGTAGCTCGGCGATGGAGTCGGCGGTGATCTCGTTGTCGAGGTTGAGCAGGTCCACGTAGTAGGCGCCCAGCGGCCCGAAGGCCAGCTCGATGAGGGGGCGGATCCGCAGGCGCTCGGCGATGGCCTCGTCCATCTCGGTGCGGCAGGTCATGGCGGCGGCCCGCAGCAGTCCCGTGTGGTACTCCAGGCCCGGGATCTCCTCGCCACGCGGGGGCAGCAGGTCGCGCGTGGCCACCTGGTCGACGACGTACCAGTAGTCCATCGTCGAGGAGCCGATGGTGCGGCGGTGGTCGACGTAGCGACGCACCGCCTCCTCGCCGTTGCGCACCGGCCGGGGCCGCACGAGATCCACCAGGGGGAAGGGCGCGTCGCCGCTCTGGTGGCTGGTGGCGGCGCGGGCTCGTCGACCGGCCGCCTCCCGGCTCGACGACGTCGGGCGGGGCGCGTGCTCCTGAACCAGGCCGTCGTCGTCGGCCACGAGGCCCAGGAGGGAGGCGACGTCGGGTGCGGCGCCGTCCTCGTCCACGGTCAGGCTCGTCTGGGCCGCCTCGGGCAGCTCCTCGGAGGGCTCCAGGAGGTCGACCTCCACGCCCAGCCCGTGGACCGCGCCGGGGGCGGCATCGAAGGCGGCCCGGGCCAGGGAGCGCTCCAGGTGGTCGGAGATGGTGGAGTTGCCGTTGCGCATGTCGAACTGCTGGGCCAGGCGCCGGGCCCAGCCGGTCATCTCGGCGTAGACGCGCGAGATGGTGGTGGAGGCCTCCAGTCCCGGCAGCGGGTACCACAGGTCGGCGGCCGGGACCTCGACGCCGAGGGCCTCCTCACCGCGGCCGGCCCGCTCGGCCTCGCGCAGCACCAGGCTCATGCCGCGCAGAGCCGACAGCAGCACGTAGGCGGACTCGGCCTGCGCCAGCCAGGACAGGTGGCGGCGCAGGAGCTCCAGGCCCCGGTCCACCCGCCCCACAAGGGCCAGGTACTCCAGGTGATAGGCCAGGGAGATGAGGGCCTTGGGGTTGCGGCGGATCTCCCGGTAGGAGCGCAGGTGCGCCTCCCAGGCCGCCCGGGGCCGACCGGAGGCCAGCAGGGGCAGCAGCACGAGGGACTGCGTGGTCTGGGGCTGCACGGAGCAGCTGACGGCGCCGGTCAGCACGGGCACGGCAGTGGCCACGGCCAGCTCCCAGGCCTCGGTGCGGTAGGCGAAGGCGACCTGACGCATGGGGTCACAGCCCTCGCAGTCGGCGTTCTCGTCGCGGTGAGTGGCCCGCCAGGCGGCCAGCTCCTCGGCGGCCTCCTCCTCGAGGCCCAGCAGGCCGGCGACCGAGGCGCGCTCACCGTGGACGACGTGCATGGAGGCGCCCCCGGAGCGGTAGAACTCCTCGAGGCTGGCCTCAAGCTGGCGCACCTTGTCCTTGGAGACCCTGGGGTTGGCGCCCGCCACGGCCACCGCCCACTTGAAGTGCCAGTGCAGGGTGCGCACCTGGGCGTCGTCGAAGGCCTCGGGGCGGCGCTGGTAGCGGCCGAGGTTCCACGAGAAGGGCGCCAGCGCCTTCCACGCCTCGTTGCCCTGCTGGTAGGCCTCGGTCAGGGCCAGCCGGGTGGCGATCCGCAGGTCCTCGTCGCCCAGTGCGTCCGCCCAGCTGACGGCCTCCGCGATGAGGGCCGAGGTCTGGGGGCCGTGGCCGAGGGCATCGGCGTAGGCCAGACGCTCGAGGATGTCTTCGCGTGTGGTCATGGAGTCTGTCCTTCCGGGCGGAGCCTGACGTTGCACCGTCATGAGGCGAAGGCTTCCACCGTGTGCTGCAAGAACGCACGGAATGCGCTCCGCCGACCCCAGGGATGCCGTGGGTGGAGCGTCATCCCGCACCGCTCACCGGTGAACGGCGGCATGGGCATCTCGGGCTCCTTTCGTCCAGAGGGCGGTTGTCCGACATCCAGTGTTACCGAACAGTTATAGAATCCGCTACTGCAACGGCCAGCGGCAACTCGGCCGCGGGGCATGTCGGAGGCGGGTACCCTCCGACCGCACCGGCCGGCCCCAGGACCGGGCTCCCCGACGCCGGCGCCCGTCACTCCAGTATTTCCAACGGATGCCGCCGCACCGCGTCGGCGAGGCCGGCGCGCGCTAGGACACGAGCAGGGGCTTGGGGGTGTCGGTTGTCTCAGACCCGGTTCCGCCCTCAGCATCACTCGGGGCTGCGGGGCCCGGCCCGTCGACGACGGCGGCCATCTCCACCGTCGCATCGGCCATGCCGGCAGCCGCGCCTTGCGTCGCCACCTCAGGAGCCTGCGGGCTCACCTGCGTGGGCCCTCCTCCCTCGACCTCAGCAGTGTCGACGGTGCCGACGGTCCGGGCGGGCCGGGGCGCCTCGGGCAGGGCGATCACGGTCGCCCCGCCGTCCTCTCCCTCAGTGTCGATCTCACCGACGATCTCCGGCGCGCTCTCAGCCTCCGTCCCGGCGTCGGGCCGACTGTCGGCAGCGGCGTCCTGGGCGGCCAGAAGGTCGAGGACCTCGCGCAGGGCCTGATCGACGCCGTCGAGGATGAAGTCCAGAGTGCCGGCCAGCTGGACGTCGTCGAGCCCGGCCCCGATGTTGGTGAGGACCTCGGCGCACAGGCTCAGGCCGGCGGCGTCGACCTCGGTGTAGAAGGCGGGGATGAGCCGGCCGCTGGAGACCTCCTGGGCCACGGCGCGCACCCGGGAGAGCTCCGCGGAGCCCGGCCGGGTGGCGGCGAGCCGGTGGTGGACGCGCACGGCGAGGATCCGGCGGTCGACCACCATGAGCACGTAGTCGAACCCGGCCACCGAGAAGTGCACCACCCCCTCGGACAGGTCGAGGTCATAGCGGTGGCCGCGCACGGCCAGCCAGGCGGCGAGACGCCTGAGGGTCACGGTCGGGGTCACCGACCCCTCCGGCTGATTCCACCAGGCCATCAGTCCTCCTCCCAGGTGACGAGCTCGGGGAAGCGCTCCTCCAGCGTGGAGAAGAAGGCGCGGGTCATGCCCAGGCCCATGTCCATGAAGGCGTCGAGCTGGGCCTGGCTCATGCCCGCGCCGACATAGGCCACCATCTGGGTGCTCAGCAGGAGGTGGCTGGGGTCGTGGGCGGGGGTGACGGCCAGGTCCGGGCCGTAGGTGGAGCGGTGCTGGGTGTCGATGAAGGCGCGCATCTCGTCGAGGCGCTCGGCCGCCGGGCGCCCGCGCCACATGCCGGCCACGACGAGGGCGTCCTCCTCGTCGTGCAGGTAGACGCCGATGTCGCAGCCCGGGAAGCCCATGAAGACGGCGCCGTCCTCCTCGGGGCCGGCGGTGATGTCGTGCCGGGACAGCCAGGTCTCGACCCGCTCTAAGGTCAGAGCCGGTTGGGCGCTCATGGGATCCCTCGCCTCCTACCCGGTACGGGATGTGATGCGGATTCGGTGCGGATGGCGCCGCTGGGGGTGCGGCGTGCAGCTGGTGAGCCGGCTCGGGGCCGGTTCAGGCGCAGGGCGGGCCGTCAGAACTCGATGTCGGAGGCGATGTCCGCGACCGTGTCGACCTGGCCGGCGCCGGCCTGTGTGCTGCGCACGCTACCCGCTGAAGCCCCCCGACCCCTAGTCGAGCGCGGGGCGCCGACGGCGTCGGGGCGGTTCCCGGCAGCCGGGCCCGCTGTGCCCGCAGGTCCGGCGGGGCCCCGGGAGGCGGCGGGGGCACCGGGACCCTCCGGGAGTCGTGCCAGCGCCTGGTCCAGGGAGCGACCCAGGACGCCGGAGGCCGACTCGGCCAGGGTCAGGCAGCGCGAGTCCATCTGCTCGGAGGGCTTGTATCCGCGGCGGCCGGCGGCCGTGCTGCGTCGTCCTTTGCCGGAGCGCGCGGTGGGCTCGTTGCGCCCGGCGCGGGTGCGCTGGGGAGCGCCCGAGGAGGCGGCCCCCGCTCTCCCGTCCGCCTTGGCACCGGATGACCGGGAGAAGGAGGCGCTGTCTTGGGATTTCTTGCGGAAGCCGACCATGGTGGTCCTTTCGGGAACGGTTCCGAACGGCGTCGGGCCGCCCGGGGGACGAAGAGCTGACAGGCCGACGGGACGGTGAAGGAGTCGCGCGATGCGCCGTCGGGCTCGAGCCGTCTGCGCGCCGCCTGTGTGCCAGGACGGGCGGACGGCGGGTGGGAACGCTAGCGGGGCACCTCGCAGGAGAGCTGGTCGGCGGCATGGGCCTGCTGGCTCCACAGCTCCTCGGTGAAGGTGTTGTCCAGGATGGAGCGGGCCAGCGGGTCGTCGGGGCGCATGATGTCGCGCACCGTCTGCAGGATGAGCTCGCGGCGGTCCTCGAGGCCCTCCTGGCCCAGGATCTGGGCCGAGCGGCCCAGGCCGCCCATGAAGTTGACGTACTCCATGGCGTGGTACTGGGGGGAGACCTCGTCGGGGCGCAGCTGGTGGGTGCGGGTCTCCAGCGCCTTGCGCACGTCGCGGCGCAGGGCCTCCTGGCCGCCCTGGGAGCGCACGTAAAAGGGCAGCAGCCGGTTCATCATGAGGTGGTGGGCGATGGCGTAGTCGACGTAGTAGAAGAAGGCCAGGCCCACCCCCCTCCTCGGCGGCCTGCTCCGACTCGGACTTCTGCCACTCGGCGTAGCAGGTGGTCTTGGCGACCTCCTTGGCCCAGGTGGGCGCGGCCGCCATGGCCTCGGTGGGCTGGAAGGCCACACGCGACTTGCAGCGCGGGCAGGTGATGAACACCGGCATGTGGTAGAGCTCGGGCAGCGGCACCGGGTCGCCGCACTTGTCGCAGGTGAAGGAGAACTGGGCCTGGCGCCAGTCGGTCATGGCCCGGTTCCACTCCTCTCGGGCCTGCTCGGCGCGGCCGGGGGCGAAGACCTCCTCGATGATGTTGCGAAGGCGCACCTCGAAGCTGCCCACGAGGTTGGCCGCGTCCTGGAGGCGGGCGGAGAGCTGACGGTCCTCGTCAATGGACAGGTCGGCGTCGATGTCCAGGAAGGGGGCGAAGTGCTTGGCGAAGACCCGCTGGGCCTTGGTGTGCAGGAACATGATCTGGGCCTCGACCTCCGAGCGGAAGGCTGAGACGGAGGCCGGATCGGTGATCTGCATCTCCATCGCGGTGCGGGCCGAGCTGACGCCGAACTCCCGGGCGCGAGCCTCCAACCGGTCCAGGTAGGTGCTCAGGCGCTGAGTGAGTGCCTGAAGCCGCCGGTAGTAGCGGACGTAGGCGGACATGTCAGGCTCCTTGCGGTGGAGGATCGGGATTATCACTGAGGAAGGCGCCGATTGCCGAGGAGGGAGACACGCGACCCCGGGGCCGGCGACAACGCCGACGCACGAGCCCAGCGCAGAGGCGCCCACGGCTGCCAGCACTGTGGATGCTACTCAACTGGAGACTTCAACTGCGACCTGTTCGTGATCTTTTGGCATCGCCAGGCTCGACATCCGGGCAGGACTCCCCCTTTGCCATTCCTCCGACGCTATGGCTTCTCGCCCGCCCACAACGGCGGCGCCACACAGGAGAAAAGTCCTGGTGGAGGCCGTGCCGGGGCGAGCCGGAAAACGCCAGCAAGTGACAAGGATCACGGCGTCGCTGCGGGCGCGATCCGCCCTGCTGGGACGCGCAGCGAGACCTTTCCGTGATCGGCAGGTGGCCCAACGGCCTTAAACCGCGCGGTCGTAGGGTAGGTCGCGAGGTCGTGCCCTTAACCCTCGATCCCGAGGCACAAGGCACGACCGCGACGACGGGGGCCGGCGGCGGCGCACCGGTGTTTTACAGCCGGGCGGTGCGGGCGGGGTCGAGGCTCAGGGCGACGCGCGCCCCGGGCGCGTGGGGGCGCCGGGTCAGGGCGGTAGCACGGGTAGCACGGACCGGCTCACGATCCACCGCCGCATCAGCCCCGACGCCGGACGGCTCAGCCGACCTGTCCAGCCCGGCCACCTCGTCTGGCCCTGCCAACCCGGCCGTCCCTGTCAGCTCGGCGAGCCGCTCGGGGGCGAGCTCGACCTCGGCCTCCCACTGGCCGCGACGCAGCCGCGAGGCCAGCACCGTGGCCGGCAGGGTCTCCGGTGTCGCCGGTATCTCCGTCTGCGCGGGCCCGTCCGGCTCCCCAGGCTCTCCCGGCTCCCCCGCCGCAGCCTCCACCACGCGCAGCGCACCGGGGGCGAGGGCGAGGTCACCGACGACGTCGAAGCCCAGGAACCGCGCCACCTTGCTGCTTCCGGGGTCGGCCCACAGGCGCTGGGGGGTGTCCAGGCACAGGAGGCGGCCGGCCTCCATGACGCCGACCCGGTCGGCCACGGTCATGGCCTCGTCCTGGTCGTGGGTGACGTAGAGCGCCGTCGTGCCGCCCTGACGCAGGATGGTGCGCACGTCGGTGGCCAGCTGCTCGCGCAGGGCCCGGTCCAGGGCGGACAGGGGCTCGTCGAGCAGCAGCAGCCTTGGCGCCGGGGCGAGCGCCCGGGCCAGGGCCACCCGCTGAGCCTGCCCGCCGGACAGGGTCGTCACACGTCGCCGTTCGAAGCCGGGTAGGCCGACGAGCGCGAGCATCTCGCGCACGCGCTCGCCCCGTTGGGCGCACGGCAGGTCGGTGAGACCGTAGGCGATGTTGCTGCCGACGTCGCGGTGCTCGAAGAGCTGGCCGTCCTGGAACATGAGGCCGAAGCCGCGCTTGTGGACGGGCACGCGCACCATGCTCCGCCCGTCCCAGGCGACCTCGCCGGCGGCCACGTCCTCCAGGCCGGCCACCGCGCGCAGCAGGGAGGACTTGCCCGAGCCCGAGGCCCCCAGGAGGGCGACGACCTCCCCGGCGGCCACCTCCAGGTCGACGCCGTCGACGGCGCACAGGTCCCCGTAGGTCACGGCGAGCCCGCGCACGGACAGACCCGCAGAAGCACTGGTGTCACTGGCAGTCGGGCTCATGGCCGCTCGCCTCCATCCGTCCTGGGCCCGCGCGACCGGGCCGTCTCGTTGTTCTCACCCGCCGCGGGCCGGTGGGTCTCCGCGTCGGTTCCGCGCTGCGGAGCCGGCTGAGGCGCCGACGCCCCACCCGGCCTCGACGTCGCGCCCGCGCTCCCGCCTCGCCCGGGACCGAGCCGGGTCTGGAGCCACTCACAGCCGAGCATGACGGCGGCGCTGCCCACCGCCAGGACGACGCCCCCGGCCAGTGCCATCCCCTGGTTCTGCGAGCCGGGGCTGCCGATGAGCCGGTAGACGACCACCGGCAGGGTCGGCTCCTGGGGGCGGGCCAGGAACGACGTCGCCCCGAACTCCCCCAGCGACGTCGCCAGGGCGAAGCCGGCCGCCAGCCCGCCGGCGCGCAGCAGCTGGGGACCGTCCACGGTCGCCAGCACCCGGCCGGGTCCGGCCCCCAGGGTGGCGGCCGCCTCGCGCTGACGCGGGTCGATGGCGCGCAGAGCCGGCAGCAGGGTGCGCACCACGAGCGGCACGGCCACGACGGCCTGCGCCAGCGGCAGGATCCACCAGGAGCGGGTCAGGGCCAGCGGTGGGCGCGCCAGGGTGATGAGGAAGCCGAAGCCGACCGTCACGGCGGACACGCCCAGCGGCAGCATGAAGGCGGCGTCGAGCCCGGTGATGACCCGGGCCAGCGCTCGGCTGCGGGGTCGGCGCGAGACGACCAGGCACACCGCCACCCCCAGGCTCAGGGCGATGGCCGCGGCCGCCACGGCCACGGACACCGAGTTGGCGGCCGCCTCCCACACGGTCACGAGCAGGGCGCTGCGCCCGCCGGTCGAGCCCAGGTCGGTGTAGTTCGCCAGGGTCCAGGCGCCGTCGCGCTGCAGGGAGCGCGCCACCAGCACCGCCATCGGCGCCACCAGCAGCCCTCCGACCGTGGCGGCGGTGAGCGCGAGCGCGGGGGCGTCGGCGGCCCGCAGCCGTGGGGCGGGCACCTCGGTGCGCAGGCGCAGGCGCATCTGGGTGGCGGCGCGCGCCCGCTCAGCCACCCACAGGGCCAGGGCGATGACGCCGAGCTGGACGACCGACAGGACGGCGGCGCCCCGCAGATCGAGGTACTGGGTGGTCAGCCGGTAGATCTCGGTCTCGATGGTGCCGATCCCCACCCCGCCGAGCACGAGCACCACCCCGTAGGCGGTGGCGCAGAACAGGAAGGTCAGGGAGGCGGCCGAGGCGATGGCGGGGGCCAGCGCGGGCAGGGTGACGGTGGCGAAGGCCCGCATCGGCGAGGCCCCCAGCGCCCGGGCGGCCTCCACGGCACGCGGGTCGAGGCGCGACCACATGGTGCCCACGGTGCGCACCACGAGCCCGTAGTTGAAGAAGGCCAGTGCGGCCACCACCGCGGTCAGCGTCCCGTCCAGGTCCAGGGCCTCCAGGGGCCCGCCGCGGGTGACCAGGGCGTGGAAGGCGACGCCGACGACGACGCTGGGCAGCACGAAGGGCACGGTCACCACCCCGCGCAGCAGGTCGCGTCCGGGGAAGGCGCGCCGGTAGAGGACGAGGGCGCCGGGGATGCCGAGGGCCACGCACACGGCGGTGCCGAGTACCGCCTGGGTGAGGGTCTGGGTGAGGATCCGCCAGGTGCGCTCGCGGGCCAGGACCTCGCCGAAGCCGCTCAGGTCCAGGGCGCCGTCGGGGGCGAGGCCGCGGCCCATGAGCGTGGCCACGGGCCAGGCGAAGAAGACCGCCAGGAAGGCCAGCGGGCCGACGACGGCCAGGGTCCAGCCGGCCCGCTCGCCCCAACCGGGCCGGGGGCCACCGGCACCCGGCCCGCCGGCTCGCGCGGCGTCGGCTCCTGGGGTCTTCTCGCCCGGCGCCATCACTTGCCGACGGCCTCGGTCCAGGTGTTCAGCCACTCCTCGCGGTGGGTGGCGATCTCCTTGGGCTCGACCTTCACCGGTGACTTCGACAGCGGCCCGAACTTCATGAGGGCCTCGGGCAGGGCGGCGTCGGGCAGGACCGGGTACATGTACATCTGTCCGGGGATGTCCTCCTGGACGGCCTTGGAGAGCATCCACGTCACGAAGGCCTTGCCGCCCTCGGGGTTGGCGGCGCCCTTGAGGACGCCGGCGTACTCGACCTGGCGGAAGGCGGTGTCCAGCAGGGCGGAGGTGGTACTGGAGCTCTTGTCCTTGGAGACCGTGAAGGAGGGCGAGGAGGCGTAGGACACGACGATGGGGTAGGTGCCCTTGCCGCTGCCGGAGAAGTCGGTCTCGTAGGCGGCGCTCCAGTCCTCGGCGATCCGGGCGCCGTTGGCCATGAGCTGCTTCCAGTAGCCTGCGAAGGAACCGGCGCCGAAGTGGCCGATGGTGGCCAGCAGCCAGGCCATGCCGGGTGAGGAGTTCGTGGGGTTGATGGCCACGAACAGGCCCTTGTACTCGGGCTTGGTGAGGTCCTCGAAGGTGGCAGGGGGCGTCAGGCCCTTGCCGGTGAAGTAGCCGGTATCGATGTTGAGGCAGACGTCGCCGACGTCGATGGGCGCCAAGGCCGGGGTGTCGGCGACGACGTAGCTCTCGGCGCCCTTGGGGAGGGTGACGGTGGCGGAGGTGTCGATGACGCCCTGGTCGAGGGCGCGGGTGGCGTAGGTGTTGTCGATGCCGAAGACGGCGTCGCCCAGGGGCGCATCCTTGGTCAGGACGAGCTTGTTGACCAGGGCGCCGGCGTCCCCGGAGGTGGCGATCTTGAGGGTGTAGCCGGTCTCGGAGGTGAAGGCCTTCTGGAGGTCCTCCGAGACGTGGAAGGAGTCGTGGGTGACGACGGTGACGGTCTTGGAGTCGCCCTGGGAGCCGGCCTTCTTGCCCTTGCCGCAGGCGGCCAGGCTCAGGCCGACGGCGCCGGCGGCGGTTCCGGCGAGCAGGGCGCGGCGGCTGAGGGCCGGGCGGGGCCGGCCGGGGCGGCGGGTGGACTGGATGCTCATGTGTGCCTCCTGGATGGTTGTCCGGAGGGCCCGGCGACCATCTGCGGCGCGCCGGGGAGATGGTCTCGACTTCCTTCGCCGGTACTAACCGGAGCAGGTTCGAGGGTCTGCGGGCTTCCGCACTCTCAGCGCCGTCGGCGGCGGCCCGTTGGCCAGTGGTGGCAGGGCCGACGACGGGGCGCTCCCCTGTCGTTGCAGGTCAACTGTAGTTCGAGGGCGCCCGCTGACACCAACTCCGGTGTGGTCAAGAATCAACCAACACCATTTTTTACGCCTGAAGTCACCTCGTGTCGACAACTCGACAGTCTCGACCTCTGACACCCAGGCAGCAGGACAGACCGGAGCGACACCCGACATGAAACTCACTCACCCACCCATTGAAACCCAGCCAAACCCACGCCACACCATCACCCCAGAACCTTGCAGCACCCAACACACCCACCTCCACACAACACTGAGAGGAACTCAGGAAAACGAACTCATGCTGGACACACTCTCTTACCCACTCCCCAAGAATACTTCACGCCCCACAACCAGGTCACCTCTACCGAAAGATCTCAAATCATTCACATCACCACCCAACACCCTGCGACCACCACACCCTCATCACCCAAAGAGACGTTCCCAGGATCGCTCCCATCGAGACAAATGAATCAGCAGACGAACACCCTATGACAGAAAGACAACGAGAGGAGTAGCCCCCACACTTAGTCTCCCCCTAACGGGGTGCACCCCACAGAAACAGAAGAAGCACACCCCCACCCAGGCACGACATTTCCACCAACCAGAAGCAGCAAGATCGACAGGAACAGCCACACCGCGTCGACACCAGAGCAACCGGGCACTTGCTTCACAATTCAACCTTAACAAAACCTGCTACACAAACCCCCAACGCCCACCATCACAACAAACTGACCACCCACAGTAGAGACAATAAGCCTCCACCCCACCCCCAGCCTCCGTCCGCCTACCACTTTCACAACTCAAGACACCCAGCCAGACCCCCGTATGCCCCACCCAGACGAGCCAAGCTCAAGCTTCTTACACACAATGACACCAGCAACCAACCGGGAGCGAGTCGACTTTTCACTCAGATCACAGGAAATCTGCGAACCATCTGACGGAGTGGGAGGGCGCCGGAGGCGGTTACTATCCACGCTACAACCAAGAAAGTCAACAGTTCGTGCACTATGCTGTTCGTCACACCTCACTTCCGTTCGATCTCGCCTTTTCGTTGATATTTCCTAGAAGTTCATTCTGAACCTCATTGAACCAGAACCTCAGAATGACAGAATTGTGGAACTTTAGGCTCCGTAGGTATTGACGATGCTCGCAGCTTGATATATTATCGATGTACCTCATGTGAGAACTCCTCTCGCATGACCTACCAAGGAGGAGAAACATGAACTGGAGAACCAACTGGACAGGCTCATCGGCGACAACGCCTTGCATGTCCCAGAGGGCATGGCGTATCTCCATAACTATACACAACAGGCCAGAGAGGCGCCACGACGGCCAGACAGGGAGACCTTATGAAGGATCTCAATCATTACAGTCCGCGCCGCCAGGGCGGGCGCATCATGAGAAATTACCGACTCTCGAAGAGGTTCTACGATCAGAACAGGGCGACCTCCGTCCACGCCACTGCGCGGAAACCGGTTGTGGCCACACCACCGCCACCGCCGGGCAAGTCGGCTAGACGTTACCGCCGTACCTGATTACGTACTTTTTCGAACATATATATCCAGTCTTCCATAGTTACGTAAGCTGGATGTATCCACATATACCTCAGATCATTGAGATCGTCACAACACTACCTTCGGGTAGTTCAATAGTTCTAACTCTCATACTGTTATCGCTCGTCGTCGACGGTCTGTGGAGAAGAGATCTCAGTTAACTGAGCATACAAAAGTCCCTCGCACTTAACTGATGCGAGGGACTTTTGTTACGTCTACGTTATGGACTGCCATACAAGGGCGCATCGGGAGGATCCCGGCGTTCGGGCGGTTCATGACCGACTGGGGGGGACAAGTGGTCCCTGCTGGTCATCGTGGAGCTGACGCGCGGTCCGCTGCGTTTCCGTCAGCTGCAGCGCGCCGTCGGCGGCATCTCGCAGCGCATGCTCACCCTGACGGTGCAGCGTCTAGAGCGCGACGGGCTGGTGCACCGCACGGTTTACCCCACGGTTCCCACCCAAGTCGATTACCGGCTCACCGAGATGGGGGCAAGCCTGACGCATCTGCTGAAAGCCCTCGCCGACTGGTCGCTGACGCACCGGAAGGACATCGCCCAGGCCCAGGCCGACTACGACCGCACCCACCCGGGCAGGCCCGTGCGTTAGATCGCGGCGCGAGCCTCCCACCCGGCCGGTCCGACCACCTCCCCCCAGGGAGGAGTCGGGGCACACGCCGTCGTCCGTAGGGTGGAGGGCCGGCTCCCACGAATCGTCCCAACGACGCTCACACCCACCGGCAGCCGCCTCCTAACCTGCTCATATGAGCGCAAGGCGGCACCAGCCGGCCCCGGTTTTATGATGAGCGCCGCCCCATCAGCACCCACCGTCCCGTGCCATGCCGGGAAGGCCCCGCCTTCCCCGCATCCAGGACAAACTCACCCCCTGCACCACGAGAGGAAGCCGCCCCATGAGCACCCCCTGGTTCCTCCCCGCTCCGCTGGTCGACGTCGCCGCCCTGGCGCTGTGGTGGGGACTCCTCAGGCTCTCGCGGCGCCGCGACAACCGCCGGCTTCGCAACGGACTCCTGTTCCTGCTCCTGGTCGGCGCTACGGTGAGAGCACTGCTCCACCTGGCCTCCCTCATCCCTGTCCTCACGATCCCGGTGGGTCTGGGCAGTGTCGCCTTCTTCCTGCTCATCGCCCTCATGCCGTTCCTGCTCATGTTCAACGGCGTCGTCCTCATCCGCCGCGAGGGCCGGCGCCTGAGCAACCTGCTGTGCCTGGCGGCCGGCCTGGGACTCATCGCCACGCCGATGGCCGCGGTCGCCCTCGTGGCCACCACCAACCCCTGGGCCTGCTGATTGCCGCGCTCATGTTCTGCGCCTGCGCCTACCTGGGCGTCTTCCTTCTCATCTTCTTGGGCCAGACGGCGGTGCAGCGGATCTGGGGCGGGCGCCGGGCCATGCCGCACCCCGACGTCGTCGTGGTCCATGGCGCCGGGCTCATCAACGGGAAGGTCGGCCCGCTGCTGGGCTCGCGGATCGCCGGAGGCATCGAGGCCTGGCGCGATGAGGAGGCCCTGCGCCCCGGGGTGCCGCTGCTGGTCATGAGCGGCGGGCAGGGCGCCGACGAGCCGGTCAGCGAGGCGCGCGCCATGGCCGACTACGCGATCGCCCGCGGCGTCCCGTCTGAGCGGATCCTCCTGGAGGACCGCTCGACGACGACCCGCACGAACATCTCCTACACGCGCGACCTGCTGGCCGAGCGCGGCATGGTCGACCCGCAGGTGCTGCTGGTGACGAGCTCCTTCCACGCGGTGCGCACCGCGATCCTGGCCTCCGACATGGGGGTGCCGTGGGCGGTCGCGCCGGCGCGCACGGCCTGGTTCTACATTGTCAACGCCTGGCTGCGTGAGTACGTCGCCGTGCTGACCTACCGGCGCCGCCCCGCCCTGGCCTGCGCTGGTATCGCCGGGGTCTTCGCCGTGCTGTACGCGCTGCTGGTCCTCGGCGCGCAGACGGGGCATATCGGCTGAGGGAGGCGGCCTTTCCCGCCCAAGAATTTCAGAACGGTTGTTCTTGACTGACCATTCCAGAACGTCTATTCTGGATTCATGGGACGACGACGTACCTTCATCGAGAGCGAGGCCATCAGCTCCGCCACGGCCACCTTCGCCGAGCGCGGTTTTGCGGGAGCCTCCGTGGACGACCTGGTTCGGGCCACCGGCGTCAATCGCGCCAGCCTCTACGGGGTCTTCGGCTCCAAAGGACGGGCTCTTCCAGCGCTGCCTCACTGAGGCGCTGGCCGCTCTGAGTCCGGCGGCCACCCCCGGGGATTCCACCGGCGCCGCAAGGGCGGGACGCGAGGAGCTCGACCTGATCCTTGTGGCACTCATGGAGATCGCCCCCGGGGACCCGGCCGTGCGCGAGTCCCTCGAGGTCGCTTTGAACCGGGCGGGCATCACCGCCGAGGCGCTCGGCCGGCGACTGCTGGTGCGGGCCGGCGCCACGACGTCGGGCTCGGCCGCGTCAGCCCCGACGGCATCGGCCTCACCGCCGACATAGCCCACCCCACCCCCGCGCTCACTAGCCAGACCACCAGCTCACTTCCACCCAACCGACCTGCCCGCGAGAGGAGCAGACATCATGAGTCGCAACACCGTCACCATCACCGACACCACCTTGAGCGTTGAGCCGCACGGGCTGGACAAGATGTGGTCTACACCTCCCGGCTGGAGTTCCCGCTCGCGCACGTACGCGGCGCCACGCACGACCCCGGCCTGCGCCACGAGCCCAAGGGCTGGCGCGGGCCCGGACTGCAGGCCGGCAGCAAGCTCTCCGGGACCTTCCACGCCGAGGGCACCGCGCAGTTCTGGAACATCTCCGGTTACGAGAACACCCTGGTCGTCACCCTGGAGGACGAGCGCTTCACGCACCTCTACCTCACGGTCGACGACCCCGCCGGCTTGGCCACACAGATCAACACCGCCATCCGCCCAGCCCAGGCGTGAGCCCAGGCCTGAGCCGCTGCCTCATCCAGGCAGCGGCTCGGCAACACACACCACGACACCCATCACTCTCCCGCGCGTTCGTGGAGCAGGGCACTGCTTCAAGCCCTGACCCCCGAACGCTCGGCGCACAGTACGAACGCCCGGGCCCGGCAGTTGGCGCCACGCGAGCGGGCACTGGCTGCGGTATCAGCTCAGGAGGAGCCACACGCTCCAACACCCTCACATACGAAGGGGGAGGCCACCTCCAGCCGACCGACTCAACCAGATTGCTTCAGCCCCGCCTTCTTTGAGGACCTCCAGGTTCGCCAGCAGGCGACTCCGACCAACAGAGCCAGCGGCCCGATGACGCCCGTCGCCGAGCCGGCCTTCGTCCACACCGCTATCAAGGGCAGGGACACGAGGAGAAGCGCGGCACCGACAGCCGCAGCGAAGGACTTTGAGTGAAGCGCCAGCAACGCGCAGGCAATAACAGCAGCGGAGGCCAGTGACAAGACTCTTCCCGAACCCGACCAGTTGACGGCAACAAAGAGCGCAGCAAAAACAATGACGATGACATACGTCAGCAGGGCACTCACACTACTGTTCTCTCGCAGCATTCATGCACCCCCATTATGCAAGCGCGGCGCCTACTCTTCAGCAGGCGAGCCCACCGGCCGTAGATCCCTCGACATCCTGGTCATTCAAGGAGGATCGGGAAATTTCCAAGACCTCATGAAAGAAGGTAACGGGGCGAACTGACGAGTACAAGGCGCCTGCCACTCAGTTTTCTGGGAACCACTGAGGCTCTCCCTGAAACGTCTTAACAATCCAATGTATTGATGCCATCTGCCCCGTTCGTTCAAGCGCCTGGCGCCACGAGAATCCCCTCCCACCCGGGCGCGGCAGTTGGCGCCACGCGGACGGGCACTGGCTGCGCCGTCGGCCCGGGTACGGCATGATCGGGACAGAACGGGCCGACACCATCGGTCCGCCGCCAGCACGCAGGCACCCACGACACCGCCCGGCCCGGGCGCAAGGAGGACTCATGAGCGCACAGGACCCCGCCGAGATCGACCAGACCACCGACTTCATGTGGAAGGCGACCGCGGCCGTGGCCACACTCGCCTCGGGGTTCGTGGCCGAGAAGGTCGTGGCGCTCGGCTGGCGGGCCATCTCCGGCAAGCCGGCCCCGCGCGAGGAGGACCAGCTCCTCAACTACAAGCTGGCCGAGATCGTCACCTTCGCCATCATCTCCGGGGCCACCGTCACCCTGGTACGCGAGCTCGGACTGCGCCAGGCCGCCAAGTGGTACAGCGCCCGCCACCCCGACTCCCCCTACGCGATGCGTGCCATCAGCGCCTGAGGACTCCGTGCCGGCCCCATTGCGGGGTCGGCACGCTTTTTTGGTGGCCCCGTGTCACGATTGGCGACTTTTCCCGCCCGAGCGCCGTTCGCGGGGGGCCTCCGCACACTCGGCACCACGGTGTCTGCGCAGGTCAGAGCCAGTCTCCGGGGAGCCAGCCGGGCTCGCGGCGGCCTCGCGGCCGCCGGCCGCGCCTCGAAAAGTCGCCAATCGTGACACTTTTCCTCTACCGCGCCTCAGCCGCCTCACTCCCCGCCAACCCACAGGTAGGCTGACGGGAAGCGCCAACGGTGTGCCGCGCAGGCGACCCTCCGGGGCGCCACCGGCCACCTCCCAGCGCTTCCGCCTTTGCCTTCGGAGACCTGAGGAAACCCGCCCCGATGAGTGCCGTGCAGATCGCCTGTGTCGTCATCGTCGTCATTGCCACGACGATCGGTATCGCAGTTTTCGCACGCGCCTGTTGCACTATTGGCGCCCGCATGGCCGTGGGCCGCGCGACCGCACCGGAGCGCCTGCGCCCGGTCGGCCGGCGCCTGGCGCTCACGCTGGGGGCGCTCGTGGGCCACACCGCCTTCAAGGGCCGTCCCTTCGTCAAGGCCGCCCACTGGCTGGTCATGGTCTCCTTCCCCCTGCTGTTCCTCACGCTCGTGGCCGGCTACGGGCAGGTGCTGGGCGGTCCCGACTTCGCGCTGCCGCTCATCGGCCACGCCGCCTGGTGGGCCTGGATCGTCGAGATCATCGCCTGGCTGTCCACCTTCGGGATCGTGGGGCTGACAATCCTGCGCTGGCGCCTGACCCGGGCCGGCCGGGCCGCCCCGCCCTACGCCCCGGACTCCGACGGCGGTAAGCGCCCGCGCACCTCCCGCTTCGCCGGCTCGACGTCGGCCCAAGCGAAGTTCGTCGAGGCCACCATCATCGGCGTGGTCGCCTGCGTGCTGGCGCTGCGGATGCTGGAGCACGCCCACCTGGCCGCCTCCCCCGACCCGGCGCAGCGGGCCCTGGCCTCCTGGACGCACTTCCCGCTGACGGCCTGGACCGGCCCGCTGCTCGCCCCCGCGAGCGCCGGCGCCCTGGCCAACGCGATCCTCGTCGTCGCCACCATCAAGGTGGTGCTGTCGATGACCTGGTTCGTCGTCGTGGGCCTGCAGCCCTCGATGGGTGTGGCCTGGCACCGGTTCCTGGCGATCCTCAACGTCTACGCGCGCCGCGAGGTGGACGGCTCCAAGGCGCTGGGCCCGCTTCAGCCGCTCATGGTCGGCGACGAACCCCTGACAGAAGCCACTATGGACACGCTGGAGGAGGCCATGGAGGCCGCCGACTCCGGCGAGGGCCCCGAGGTGCGCCTGGGCGTGGGCCGCATCGAGGACTTCACCTGGAAGGGCCTGCTGGACTTCTCCACCTGCACCGAGTGCGGCCGCTGCCAGGACCTGTGCCCGGCGTGGAATACCGGCAAGCCCCTGTCCCCCAAGCTGTTCGTCATGGCGCTGCGCGACCACCACGCCGCGGCCGCCCCCTACCTGCGGGCCGCGAGCGCCCTGGGAGTCGAGCCCGACGACGTCACCGAGGAGATGGTGGCCTCCCGCCCCACCTCCGGCGGGCTGGTCGGCAAGGCGCTGGGCATGCACGACGGGCTGGCGCGCGAGACCAACCTGGGCCTGGAGCCGGGCACCGCGCACACCGGCGACGTGCTCGGCGCGCTGCTGGCGGCCAAGGCGGCCCCGACCGAGACGGGTGTGGCCACGCGGCCGGCGCCCCTGGCCGGGGAGGTCATCCCCGCCGACGTCCTGTGGGCCTGCACCACCTGCGGGGCCTGCGTGGACCAGTGCCCGGTGGATATCGAGCACGTCGACCACGTCGTCGACGTGCGCCGCCAGCAGGTGCTCATGGAGTCGGCCTTCCCCAAGGAGCTCGGCGGCATGTTCCGCAAGATGGAGTCCAAGGGGAACCCGTGGGGGCTCCCGGCGCGCAAGCGCCTGGACTGGGCCAAGAACCTGGACTTCGAGGTGCCGGTCATCGGCGACGACGTCGAGAGTGCCGCGGACGTCGACTACCTGTTCTGGGTGGGTTGCGCCGGCGCCTACGAGGACCGGGCCAAGAAGACGACGCGGGCGGTGGCCGAGCTGCTGCACACTGCGGGGGTGAGCTTCGCGGTCCTCGGCGACGCCGAGACCTGCACCGGCGACCCGGCCCGCCGCGCCGGCAACGAGATCCTCTACCAGATGCTTGCCGCGCAGAACGTGGAGACCCTGGGCGAGGTCGGGGCGCAGCGGATCGTGGTGACCTGCGCGCACTGCTTCAACACGATCTCGCGGGAGTACCCGCAGATCGGGGGCCGCTACGAGGTCGTCCACTACACCCAGCTGCTCAACCGCCTCGTGCGCGAGGGCCGGCTGCGTCCGGCGCCGCCGCAGGCCACGGGTGGTTCGACGGCGCCCGACGCCCCATCCGCCTCCGCCGCCCTGGCCACGTCGACGCCCGCCACCGGGCAGGACGGCGACTCACCGGCCGGGGACGCCCCGACGTCGAGCACCGAGGCCGCCGAGCCGCAGGCCGAGCCCCGGCGGCGCCGTCGGGCGGGGAGACCGCCAGCAAGGCAACGGGCGAGTCGGTCATCCCGACGGTCACCTACCACGACGCCTGCTACCTGGGCCGCCACAACCAGGTCTACTCCCCGCCGCGCGAGCTGCTGGAGGCGACCGGCGCGACCACGGTGGAGATGCCGCGCAGCCGCGAGCAGGGCTTCTGCTGCGGCGGCGGCGGGGGCGCGCGCCTTCATGGAGGAGACCATCGGGACGCGCATCGCCGTCGAGCGCTCGCGCGAGGCCATCGGCACCGGCGCGCAGGTCATCGCCACGGCCTGCCCCTTCTGCACCACGATGCTCTCCGACGGCGTCGCCTCCGAGGGCGCCGACGTGCGGGTCACGGACGTGGCCACCCTCATGCTGGAGGCCGTGCGCCGCGGCGGGGAGTAGGCGGACGTCGGCCTCATCCCATCGGCTCGGCTGGGGGCACTCCCCTCCCACCGGGGACATCACACGCGGTGGGGGACATTCCCCTCCGGCCGGGGACATCTTGCGCGTGCGGGGACAGGATTCCTGTCCCCGCACGCGCGAACCGCACCCAACCGCACAGAGATGTCCCCGCCGACGTCGAATGCCCCCGGCCGCGCCGCAATGCCTCTGCACGCGTCGATCGTCCCCGGTCGATGAGCGGCACTGCAGGAACTGGCCTACGTCTCGGTGCCCGCCTGGCTCAGTCCGCTACCGACGCCCTCACCCAACCGGCCGTCGCCTCCCTCACCAAAGCCCTCACCACGCTTGCTCGCCCGCAGGCCCTCCCAGTACTCCAGCCGCTCACGGATGCGGCGCTCGTGGCCGTTGGTGGTGGGTTCGTAAAGGGCCTGACGCTCGACGCCGTCGGGCAGGTAGTCCGCACCGGAGAAGCCGTCGGCCGTGTCCGGGTCGTACTCGTAGCCCTCACCGTAGCCGAGCTCCTTCATGAGTCGGGTGGGGGCGTTGAGGATGTGGGCCGGCGGCACGAGCGAGCCGGTCTGGCGGGCCAGGCGCACCGCCCGGCCGTAGCCGCGGTAGACGGCGATGGACTTGGGCGCGGTGGCCAGGTAGACGACCGCCTGAGCGATCGCGAGCTCCCCCTCAGGCGACCCCAAGCGCTCGTAGGCGTCCCAGGCCGCCAGCGTCATCTGGAGGGCGGCCGGGTCGGCCATGCCGACATCCTCGCTGGCAAATCGCACCAGACGGCGCGCCACGTAGAGCGGGTCCTCGCCCCCACCCAGCATGCGCGCCAGCCAGTACAGAGCGGCGTCCGGATCGGAGCCGCGCATCGACTTGTGCAGGGCGGAGATGAGGTTGTAATGCTCCTCGCGGGACTTGTCGTACAGGGGAGCCCGGGAGGCGATGACACCGCGCAGCCCCTCGACGTCAAGTGGTTCCGGGCCACCTGCGTCCTGGGCGGCGAGGACCTGCTCAACCATGCCCAGCAGGTAGCGGCCGTCGCCGTCGGCCATGGACAGCAGGGCGGTGCGGGCATCCTCAGTCAGGGCGAGGCTGCGACCTGTCAGGGACTCGGCGCGCGCCAGCAGCTCGGTCAGGGCGGCCTCGTCCAGGCGGCGCAGGACCATGACCTGGCAGCGAGACAGGAGGGCGCCGTTGAGCTCGAAGCTCGGGTTCTCGGTGGTCGCGCCGACCAGGACGACCGTACCGTCCTCGACATAGGGCAGGAAGGAGTCCTGCTGGGCGCGGTTGAAGCGGTGGATCTCGTCGACGAACAGGAGCGTGCCCTGCCCGATCTCGCGGCGGCGGGCCGCGGCGGTGAAGACCTTGCGCAGGTCGGCCACCCCGGAGAAGGTCGCCGAGACCTGCTCGAAGACCAGGCCGGTGCGGTCGGCCAGGAGCCGGGCGATCGTCGTCTTGCCGCAGCCCGGCGGGCCCCACAGGATGATCGAGGACAAGCGGCCAGACGCGACCATGCGGCCCAGCGGGGCGGCGTCGGCGAGCAGCTGTTCCTGGCCGACGACGTCGTCGAGCACCCGCGGACGCAGCCGGTCGGCCAGCGGGCGGGACGGGTCGTCGACGAAGCCGGAGCCATCGGGGCCGGCAGCGTCGAACAGCGAGGGCGAGTCCGGTTCGGGCACGTAACGAGCCATACCCCGAGCGTAGGACCTAGCGGTGATATCAGTGCCGACGGTCATCCGTCCGACCATCTCGACCCGCACCGTCCACTCGGCCCTCCCGCATCCACGGGGACACTCCCCTCCGACCGGGGACATTCCCGTGCAGCCGGGGACATCTTGCGCGCCCGGGGACAGGATTCCAGTCCCCGCACGCGCGAACCGCACCCGACCGCACAGAAACGGCCCCTACGGCGTCGAATGCCCCCGGCCGCGCCGCAATGTCCCTGCACGCGTCGAATGTCCCCGGCCGGGGTCGGACGCACCCGCCGATGGGATACCGGCGGACCAAGCACTGCAGGCCGGGCAGGAGAATTCCCGCATCGGGCTGACATGGCCCCTCCACCCGGGGGAGACTACGAGGTGCGCGGCCCCACTGCCGACCCCCGCACACGGGGCCGCCCGCGACACGACCGGCAGGACCGGCGGCGTCCCACCACGGCGCCTCCACTCGGGAGGACACACCCCATGACCTTCACCTACACGCTCACCTGCACACTCGACACCACCGCGGCCCTCCCACCCGTGGCCGGCAGTGAGGAGCAGCGCGCCTACTGGGTCACCCCCACCATCCTGGCGTGGCCGCTGTCGCTGCTGCCCCGGGGGATGGACCGCGAGGTCGTCGTCACCGACGCCGGCGACCCCCTCCCCGGCTCCGGCCTCGCCCTGCGTCTCATCACGGCGCCCGACGGCGGCGCCGCAGCCATCCACGGCCGGATCCTGGGCGCGGACGGTATGCCCGCCCCGACGGTGACGCCACTGCGCATCGTCGGGAACCTTCCCGGCGAGGTCCTCGCCGCGCACCCCCACCTGGAGGGCTACATCGCCCTGAGCGCGACCGACGCCGCCGGCACCCCCCTACTCGACGACGCTGCCGTCGCCACCGCCCTGACCGGCCAAGTCGCCATCGCCCAGTACGTCGGGGCCCCGGACCCCACCGAGGACGCCGACGTCAGTGGCGCCCGCCTCGACGCCTTCACCGGGGTGCAGACCGCCATCCTCCTGGATCACCTCTACGCCGAGGCCGCCACCCGCGCCGAGCTGGGCGTCACCTTCTCCGGCGGCCTGCCCTCCTTCGCCCTGTGGGCGCCCACAGCACAGACCGTCACCCTCCTGACCTGGGAGACCGGCGACCCGCTGGGCTCGGTGCCGGAGGTCCCCGGCCCGCCGCGACGCACCCCGGCCGTCCGCAAAGGCGACGGCCGCTGGGTCGTCGGCAACCGTCCTGACTCCCCGGCCGACGTCGCCGCGAGCGCCCCCGGCGACGAGCCCGGCCCGAGCCGACCCGCCGCCCCCATCAGTGCCGGCTGCCAGTACCTGTGGGAGGTGCGGGTCTACGTGCCCAGCACTCGACGCGTGGAGACCAACGTCGTCACCGACCCCTACTCGACGGCGCTGACGACGGACTCGACCCGCTCGGTCGCCGTCGACCTGGCCGACCCGCGTCTGGCCCCCGAGCAGTGGGCCGCCACCCGGGCTCCGGCGGTCCGCAACGACTCGGCCCGCAGCATCTACGAGCTCCACCTGCGGGACTTCTCCGCCGCCGACGGCACCGTCCCGCCCGAGCTGCGCGGCACCTACCGGGCCTTCACAGTGGCGGGCTCCGCGGGCGTGCGCCACCTGGCCGAGCTGGCCCGGGCTGGCATGAACACGATCCACCTGCTGCCCACCTTCGACATCGCCACCATCCCCGAGCACCGCGGCTCCCAGCGCCACCCCGACATCCCCAACGGCGCGCCCCCGGCCTCGGCCGACCAGCAGGCGGCCATCGCGGAGGTGGCCGACCACGACGCCTACAACTGGGGCTACGACCCGCTCCACTGGGGCGCCCCCGAGGGCTCCTACGCGACCGAGGGCCACCAGGACGGCGGGGCGCGCGTCGTCGAGTTCCGCGAGATGGTGGGGGCCCTTCACGACCTGGGCCTCCAGGTGGTCCTCGACCAGGTCTACAACCACACGGCCGCCTGCGGGCAGGACCCACGCAGCGTCCTGGACCGGGTGGTGCCGGGCTACTACCACCGTCTCGACGCCGTCGGGCGGGTGACGAGCTCGACCTGCTGCGCCAACACGGCCACGGAGAACGCCCTGTGCGCGCGCCTCATGGTCGACTCGGTGGTGCGCTGGGCGCGCTGGTACCGGGTCGACGGCTTCCGCTTCGACCTCATGGGCCACCACCCGCGCGCCGTCATGGAGCGGGTGCGGGCGGCCCTGGACGAGCTGACGCTGGAGGCCGACGGCGTCGACGGCCGCTCCATCTACCTGTACGGGGAGGGCTGGAACTTCGGGGAGGTCGCGGGCAACGCCCTGTTCGTGCAGGCCACCCAGGGGCAGCTCGACGGCACCGGGATCGGTGCCTTCAACGACCGCCTGCGCGACGCCGTCCACGGCGGGGGCGCCTTCGACCCCGACCACCGCGTCTTCCAGGGCTCGGCACCGGCCTGCTCACGCAGCCCAGCGGCCTGGACCATCGCGGCTGGAACGAGCAGTCGGCGGACCTGGCCCACCGCACCGACCTGGTGCGCCTAGGTCTGGCGGGCAACCTCAAGGACTATGTCATGACGATCTCGGACGGGTCGGTGCGCCGCGGCATCGACCTCATCCACAACGGAGCGCCGGCGGCCTTCGCCTCCCACCCCCAGGAGAACGTCAACTACGTCGACGCCCACGACAACGAGACGCTCTATGACCTGCTGGCATACAAGCTGCCCCAGGGCATGCCGGTGGCCGAGCGGGTGCGGATGAACACCGTGTGCCTGGCCACGGTGGCGCTGGCGCAGTCGCCGGCCTTCTGGTGCGCGGGCACCGAGCTGCTGCGCAGCAAGTCGCTGGACCGGGACTCCTACAACTCGGGGGACTGGTTCAACACCATCGATTTCACGGGGCAGTCCAACGGTTTCGGGCGGGGTCTGCCGCCGGCCAGCCGCAACGAGGGCTCCTGGGCCATCCAGGGGCCGCTGCTGCAGGACGACTGGCTGCGCCCCTCGCCCGAGGAGATCGCAGCGGCCCGCTCCCAGGCCCTGGATCTGCTGCGGCTGCGCGCCTCGACGCCGCTGTTCAGCCTGGGCTCGGCCCGCCTCATCCAGGACAAGCTGAGCTTCCCGGGGGCGGGTTTCGGCGCGCCGGCGGGAGTGATCGTCATGCTCATCGACGACACCCGGGGCGGCAGCGACGTGGACCCCGAGCTCGACGCCGTCCTGGTGGTCTTCAACGCCTCGGGTCAGACGCTCACTCAGTCGCTGCCCGACCTGGCGGGCCGGGAGTTCCGCCTCTGCCCCATCCAGTCCGACGGGGCCGATGAGGTGGTGCGCCGCACCGGCTTCGACCGTGCCAGCGGGACGATCTCAGTGCCGGCGCGCACCGTGGCCGTCCTGGTGCAGCCCCAGAGGGCGGAGCCTCACCCACCGAGTCCACTGATCGGCAAGATTGAATAGAGGAGTGATGGGCAGAGTAACCTTGGGTGGTGGAAATGCAGCAGTGGGGACTGAGCCGCCGGGCTGGGTGGTACTGAATCATCCTTCTGCCAGGAGAACGTCCGGCTGCCATAATCTACCGTGATGCTCCATTGATGCCCCAGAACCGCTACTGGCGCGCAATGCGCATCCAGGCCGGCCACCCTGTCGCCCATGTAGCCGCCGAGGCCACATCGATCCCATCGGGCAGACCCATCGGGCCGAAAGTCCGTCCTGGCCCGTCTCCCGAATCACATGATCCACCTGGACGTCAAAGCGGTAGGACGTACCCCATCCGGGGATGGCCGGCGGGTCAGCAGGCGAGGAGCCTCACGCCCAAGGCCTCCACGCCAAGCAAAGCATTAGGACCACCTGCTCCTACCTGCGCACCGCGATCGACAACTATTCCCGGCCGGCCTACACCGATGTGCTCGACGACGAGACACCCTCCGCTCCGACCAGCTTCCCCACCACGCCCAGACCTTCACAGCGACCACCAGCTCCCTGACCTGACGGCACCTACCCCACGTCACGAGTCTCGTGAGGCAATAGATCCGATGCACGTAACTAACCACCGTGGTATGATTAACCTCACGTCCGGTTACGGAAGGGGGTGACTCTGGTGGAGCGCGACGACGAGATCGACCTCGACGAGCTGGTACAACTCGAGGAAGATGTGTCGCCAGCAACCGGTGGCGGCTGCGGCGCCTTTTGCTAGACCCACATGAGACTGTGGCCGGCAGAGCACGTCAGCCCTGCCGGCCACACCACCCTACACAATATCTGATAGGGGCATTATGCAAGTCAGCGTTGACAAACTATCTAAATCATTCGGGAAAAGACTTCTCTTCGAGAATCTCAGCCACGAATTTGTCCCTAACGAGGTCAACGTGATCCTAGGCGAAAGCGGATCCGGGAAGACCACACTGCTCAACATCATTGGTCTATTCGAGTGTGCAGACTCTGGGACCGTCAAATATGACGGCTCCCCCGCCTCAGGACTGTCCAAGACGCGGACCAGAAAACTGATCCGATCACATGTGGCCTATATTTACCAAGATATCCGAATCTTCGAAGATCTCACAGTCGACGAAAATCTCAAACTGGCTTTGAAGTTCTCCTCGATCCCGAAAAAAGCGCACGAGTCGATTATCGATTCCATGCTCAAAAGAGTTGGACTCGATGGCTTCCAACCCCGCACATCAAAAGAACTGAGCGGAGGAGAAAAGCAACGCGTCGCCATAGCTCGCGCACTTATTTCCGGCAAGAAGCTAATCCTGGCTGACGAACCGACTGGGGCTCTAGACGAAGAGAATTCACGCTCAGTGATCCACCTCATTCAGGATATCAATAAGAGCGAACGCTGCACGATTCTCATGGTCACTCACTCCATGCTCGTCGCTGGCGAATTTGCGCACAGGTTCTGGCTGAGGGGTGGAAAGCTGCTCAAAGAAAGTGACGCGTTGTGAAACAGTCATTCGCTTCATCTTGCTAATCATTCTCATACAGCTTGGCAGTGTCATCACCCTGAACGCTTTTCAAGAATCGAAAAAGTCGGCATATGAGCAAGCAGAGGTCTACTACGTCAGCGACAACCAGAACGGGATACTCGCAGATCCGGCACATCTGATGGCCGATCTGAAAGGAACAACGGCAACGATTATCGGCGTGAACGACCGTAAAAACGTCGTTATGTCGCAATTCTCGGCTCTGTCGATCACCACCGGCCGCACACCCACCGAAGCCGACGAGTATGTTGCACCCGAGGGAGCTCAGGACGGCAATAAAAAACCCGATGGCAAGAAGGTCGGCACCTACGCCGAGACATTAAGTGTCAACAGCCTGGGAAATATCTATCTCATGCAAGGCGGGAAATCACTAACCCTTCGGGAAGTCCGTTTCAAGGGAGAACCGGGCACCGCTGCCATAGAATCAGTTAGTAAGGCAGGGTTCACGCGGCTCAGCGGCGACAGCATCGAAAGAAAAATTAACGCAGAGACCTACTCGCTCATAGAACTGATCCTGAAAATCTTTACCTTCACGCTTCTCGCGATGGGGGTAGTTGCCTGGATCTCCTTGATTATCCGCCAGGTGGCCGACTCAAAACGGCAGCTGGAAGCCCTGGCTGGGTTCGGCGCCAGCCCATGGGAAATCGCCACCAGTTACGCAACTATTCATCGCCGCGAGTATCTTGCTGTTGCAGCACAAACAGGAATTATCTACATCCTTGCCGGAATCGTAGCCAGTTTCTTCACCTCTCACTTCTGGCTCCCTATTTTCGTGGCAACGTGGTTAGCATCGTTCATTGTTATCATCGGTTCACTCATCGCAGTAGTCCTCCTCAGACTGAACCCGCGTGGAGGCGACGCACGTCAAATGTCGCCGCCACTGATCGACGTGCTCATCGTGGCAGCGGGCTTAGTCGGCTACCTGTACACCAAACAGATCCTCACGCTTATCGTATCCGGATTTCTCGTCGTGATTCGCATCGCTATGCGGCGCGACTTGATCACAAGCTCTCTTTACAAGAAGATGAGCGTAAGCCTGCTAAGTATCAGCGTCATCCTCACGATACTCACAGCGCTCAATATTGGAACGATATCTATCGGTTTGAATGCCATGCGTAAAGAGGATCTCACCGTCGAGACCACGATGCCATTCGAGACGCAGATTATCATACCAGAGCTTCCCAATGGTCTTGCTCATCAGAAAGACTTTATAAAGTACGCATATATCAACCCTTTAAGTGGAATTGATGTCGCAAACCAGCGCGCTTACCCCTTGATATTCGCAACCGATCTACAACGATATAGCGACAGAATCACATCGGGGCCGGCACTTAAGGACGACTCCATCGTCGCAGGACAAGCGTTAGCTGCAAAATACCATGTCAAGGTCGGAGACACGGCAGTCATTAATGGCCGCACAGTCACGATTACAAACATTGTCAACACTGAGCAGTACGCAGGAATGATGATTTATGTCTCCTCGCGTAAGTTTCACGAACTCTACGGTAGTACAGGAACGACGTACTTCGCCACCGATAGAACTAAGGCCGATATAGCAGATGCGTTCCCTGCAGACACGACTATCATGTCACGCTCAGACTATCGAGGATTCTATCGCAACACAGTTGCAAGAACCATGGCCGCAGTATATGCGCTTACATTCGTAATTCTCGCCGTCAGCGCATACATTATATTCAAACTATTCTCCATCTTCATTGACGCAATCGAGTGGAAAGTCAATCTGCTGCGAGGGCTCGGACTATCCAGGACGGAGTTCATGAGGAGCATAATACTGCAATTCGGAACGATTGCTCTGGCCGCCCTTCTAACTAACTTGATCCTTTCCAGACAACTGTCCGCGCACCTGACGACCTGGATTCTCAATGCTACAGACTCTTACGTCACTATTTCAGTAGATGCGGCGATTGTTGCGTCAGTCGTGACGGAGTATGCAATCATAATTGTGATTATAGCATTATTCGCACACCGGAAGGTGACGCGCGAGTCGATCTATCAACAGTTCCTTCACACGAGCCCCAGAACATGAGGGATCGCCATGGACTGCTACCTCGCCAGCCTTCACCGACTCATCAACGATTGTCACGTCACAGCCGCTGAACTATCTTTTCTTAGCAACTACTCAGTTAGTAGAGCCTGGCTCGATACGGAGGCGGCAGATAGTTTTGATATCCCCGTCATCTATCCTTCCTGGTTCCCAAACTTCAACGAGGTTCAACAACTCTATCCACAGTTACAAGTCCTCCATGCCAGCAACTTCCAGCAGTATGTGAGCATGATTCACGAACGACTTGCATACGGATCTGTAGTGACGGCGATTGATCGGTACTACTTAGACTACATCACACCTCGTCGGCACATGGGAGCCCACTACATCGTTGTTAACGATATAGTAGGCGATCACTTAAGTTATGCCGACCCGTACGATGATAGCGAGCACACTGTTAGCATTGATGACCTCAAGTTGTGGACGGCACCGCCATATCACCCAGTGCAGTATATGGGGTACTCAGTAGCATTCATCGATACTTCGATCGTCCCGAAGAAGTCCCTCTTGACTTTAGATGCTATTCTGGGTCAGCGAATTGCAAATTCGGAACACGATCAAAACTATCCGTAAATTCAGGCGGGTTTCAATGTTGTCTTCCGAGGCGCAGAGATTCTTCCTTAAACTTGCGCTCGGCGGCATGAGTGAATCTGATTTCAACAAAATGAATGGCAGGTTTGAGAACTGGGAGTTTTTCACTCAGAAAAAGATGTCTGTCTCTGCTGCCATAGAAATAGCCATCATCGGTTACTATCGAACCTTAGCGATGGTATTCACGTGGATATATGCTAAGGGGATTGAGATCACTCGAAGACGATGGCTCATTTTTGTGAACCTATATATCGTTGGGCTCAAGATCGAACTACTGAGGTACCAAACCCTCAAGTCGGTAATTCATGGAACCCGAGCCGAGACCAGCATACAGCAACATTTAGAGGCGATGAAATAGATGACTGTTCTCAAGAACGGCATGTACTACGACGTGCTGACTCATCGTGTGTTCAAGAAGCGGCCCAGCCCCAACGATCCTCGTCTAAGGGGTCCGGTTCATAGTAGCAGTATAAGAGACCGATCCTTCTCTCTTGACTCGGGGAGAGCCCGACGCGTGGTACTCATTTTGACTGAACGATGCAATCTCGCTTGCTCTTACTGCTATGCAGGTCAGGGCGCTTACGGTAAAGGGTCTTCAAACCGAATTCGTGACCATCAGATCAACAGCATCCTGAGCTATCTCGAACGAGTGTTTCCACTGGGTATTGAAACCTTCAGTTCTTCGGAGGAGAACCGTTGCTAGAGGCAAGGGCTATTCGCTCTATATGTGAACGCTCTTCCAACTATGCCTCGATCAAAGGATCATCCCTATCGGTTGTCACTAATGGAACAGTTCTCAGCGAGAGTATTCTTCAACTTCTAACAACCTATCATATTGCCGTGACTATCAGTCTCGATGGTCCCGCCAAGTTTCACGACCTCTACCGCGTTTTCAAGCATGGTGGTCACGGTTCCTTCAAGCTTGTGACCAGGAACATTGAGCGTATGGCCTCCACTGGAGTCCCCGTTGCAATCCAACTCACTGTGAGTCCGACGATGGTTGATGCCCACGCTCAGGGACATTTCAATGTTGATGAGTTTTCGGACCTTCTGGCAAGTATTGGAGTCCGCTATGTTCATTTGTCGCCCGTTATCGATGTGATCGGAGGAGAATTTTCATTCTCAGAGCAACAACTTCATAATCTCGATGAATTCCAAGCTCAGCTAATCAGTGCACTGTACCTCCGGGGACTCATGAACAATGCTGTTGTGGAAGCACATCAGTTTCTCACAAAGCGCGAATGCAATCCGGGATACTGTGGGGCTGGTCTCGACGAGTTGACTGTTGACATTAACGGCGATCTTTATCCATGCTTTATGTTCATCAACCAACCAAGTTTCCGTATCGGCACCATTAGTGAGGGGGTTACGAATAAAACTCTTGCAAGACAGTTGGAAGACAACCGTAAGGCCCAGTCCAGCATATGCTCAAGATGCGAAATCGTAGATTCCTGCAAGGCATGTGTGGGAGCGAGCGTTCTCGAGAACGGTACGCTTTCTAGGCCCAGCACAACAATGTGCCGTTTTCTCTACAACAACTACTTCTTCGGCGTGAACGAGTTGGTTGAAAGTATTCGACATGAGTGAGGTCATCAAGGCTGGTAAGTTCAGCAGCAAATATACATATATACTTACAAGCAACGGGCAGTATGCCCTCATCAACTCTTCTCGTATCCATTACCCTCAGGAACTTGTAGGCAAATCCGTACGCAGAGATACAAGTTCGAGTTGCCTAGATAGCCAACTGGCAAGTGGGTTGAGCTTCAGGCTGACTGCGTCGCGCCTATTGTATTTTAGTATATTTCTCATGGGTGGCTCGGTGCTTTTATGGATGAGAGTGCCATCGCTTGTGATCATGATATGGAGTCTTGTTCTTCATGAGTTCGGACACATCGGTATTGCTTTCGTTCAGGGGGCGCACGATATTGTCCTAGGGGCCCGTCTTCAGTACGGGTTCGCCCCAATCCTGTACGTCTCTAACCGAACTATCTACGAGCATAGCCGAGTTCAACGGATTCTCTACTACAGTGGCGGGATAATGGTTAATCTGGCGCTGACAGCGGTAGGTTTCACTTTGCTGCACTAATTTCGGGTGGCACTGCCCCGCATCAGCACCTTGCTCTGATTGTTCGTTTCAACATCTTCTTAGTGCTGATCAATCTCTATCCACTCATGTTTACGGATGGATTCAACATTCTCAGAGAGATACTCCAGCTCTATGACCTGCGCCGACTCGTTGTGTCACATCTAGCCCACCCTCGGACACTTTTAGCCATCAACCGAGTGGCCTTCTTCTACTACATTTTTGTAGTACTTTCTTTGGCGCTAGCCATAGGTCGCGTCGCCCTAACGTTCTTCGAGTTTCTGTAGTGGTGGCGGTAAGTCTGATGCTTCAGCGACACCGTCACTCGACACTGTCAGATTTACTTAGGTGGCAAGGCGAAGTGTTGTGGGTCATGAGGTTGTAGTCACGGGGCGTTGGGGCAGCGGGGCCTGGGCTGTCAGGGTGGGTGGTGCTGAAACAGCCTTCCGACATGAGAAAGCCCCGCTGCCATGACCCACCGTAACGCTCCTTCGACGTTCTCACGTCTGGCCTACACCAAGGCCCCGGACGGTTGAGAAGGTCTCCACCACGATCGGCTTCTTCTGCAGCGCCCGGGCCTTCTTCGCCGTCCACGGCATCACCAGGCTCGTGCGGGTCGTCACCGACAACGGGGCCAACTACCGCGCCCGGACCTTCACCGCGACCATCACCTCCCTGGCCCCACGCCACCAGAGGACCCGTTCCTACACCCCACGGCACAACGGCAAGGTCGAGCGCTACAACCATATCCTGGTCGGAGTCCCTCTACGCACGTTCCTACTCCTCACAGCAGCAGCGCCGTGACGCCGTCGCGGTATGGAACCACCGCTACAACTACCGCCGACCCCACACTGCCCTGAACGGCTAAACCCCCACCAGCCGCGTTCACAACCTCACAAGGAAGTACAGGTAGTTCCCGCCCAAGGCTCCCCGACGAGGGAAACTGTCACTTGTGGCGACTATTCCTCGGCCCTCACTGCTCTGCTGCGAGCAGCACACTTTCCTGACCTGGACGTATGCTCAAGAGCTTCGGAGGACCGAGGAAGCGATCAACTCTAGAAGTCGCCCACAGTGACACCAAGCGGCCCCGGGCGGCGAGGGCTCGGACACGGATCGGTGGGCCACATCGCAGGTGCGATGTGGCCCACCGGCGGTTCATTCGAGCGATCCGGATGGAGCGTGCGCTCACTTCCAGCGCATGAGTCGGGTGGCGGTCAGGAAGAGGGCCAGTCCAGCAGCGGCGGTGATCCCGCAGCCGATCAGCGCGTCCTTCATCTCGGCCACCCCGGTGAGTGACCAGCGCAGGGAGTCGAGCAGATAGGTCAGCGGAAGGAAGTCCGAGAGCGTCTGCACCCAGTTCGGCAGGACCTCCACCGGCATCATCGCACCGGAGGCGAAGCCCATGGGCACAACCACCATCGTGACGACGAGGGACACGGCGGAGACGGTTGGCACCGCCAGCCCCACGAGCACGCCCAGGGAGTAGAAGAAGAGCGTCCCCAGGAACACCGGCACGACTGACAGCGCCGCCCAGGTGGACAGGTTGACACCCACCGCGGGGATGAGCCCGACGCCGACGACGAGGACGGCCTGGATGAGCGCGGTGACAATGGCGACGGTCAGGGCTGATGCGAGGATCGAGCCGACACTCATCGGAGCACTGCGCAGGACGCGCATGACGCCCTTCTCACGCCACTCGGCGATATTCATGGCACCGGCGAACATACCCACGAAGGCGATACCGAAGCCCATGACATTGGGGCCAATGGTGTCAATGAGGGTGTGTCCGTTCATTCCGGGCAGGTCTCCCATACCGATACCGAGCGCCAGGAGCAGCACCGGCGGGAAGACGAACGAGAAGAACAGGGTCACGGGGTCACGCATGCAGGTGCGTGCCAGTGAGGCGGTCAGTGTCTTGTAGGCGATCATGACGCGTACTCCTTTCCAGTCAGCTCAATGAACGCATCCTCCAGCGTCGGGCCATGCACCTGCGCTCCCCCAACCGGCACACCCGCCGCGTTGAAGGCCGCAAACGCCTCACCCACGTCACTCACATGGGCCGTGAGGCCATCGGCCCCCAGCTCAGCACTGGCAACCGGCCCCAGCCCCCGGACCACGTCCAGGAAGCCACCGGCACTGGGCAGCAGCACCGATGCACCACCGCCGGTACCCGCCACCAGCGACGACGGCGACCCCGTGGCCACGACTCGACCCCCATCGAGAACGCTGACCACGTCGCATAGGCGCTCAGCCTCCTCCAGGTAGTGAGTCGTGTAGACCACCGTCGTTCCCTCTTCACGTACCGATCCCAGCAGCCCCACGAGGTCGTGGCGCGCCGTGGCGTCCAGAGCCGCCGTCGGCTCATCCAGGAACAGCACCTCCGGGCGATGCACCATCGCTGAGGCCACCGCCAGCTTCTGGCGCTCCCCACCCGAGAGCTTCTCCACACGCGACTTGAGCACGTGCCCCAGTCCCATGAGCTCGACCAGCTGCTCGGCGCGAGCGGCTGAGGCTCCGAAGATCGAGGCCACCGTCGACAGGTGCTCCCACACGGTGGCCCGTGTGAAGAACGCCGTGGCCTGCGGCTGAATCCCGACCCGCGCCAGGAGACGCGGGTCCCTGGGCAGCGGTGCCTGCCCCAGCAGCTGCACGCTGCCGGCCTCGCACCGACGAACCCCCCTGAACAATCTCCACCAGGGTGGTCTTACCGGCACCGTTAGGGCCGATCACGCCGTGGAACGAGCCCCGCTCCACAACAAGATCCACTCCCCTGAGCACCTCACGCCCCCCATACGACTGACGCACGCCACGGACGATCACCGGTGCTGCGGCAACCTCCGAGACGGTCTTGGAGGCACCAACGGGAGCAGTGTTCGCCCTGCGGCGGGTTGAGGCCCGGGGCGGACTCTCCGGGGAGTCCACCGACCGGGAGGGGGGCCGGACTTGGATGATCGAGGACAATAGTCATGCTTGTCTCTCCTCTACTCGGCGACGGCGGTACACCGTCGATCTGTGTGATGACATCAGAGTCCCGCATCGACAAGGCCTATGGATTCCTGCTTTTCGTCCCAGGCCGTTCCTCCTTTAGAAGGAGCCGAGCTGAAGTCGGCCACTCGTATCGCCAACCTGGGCCCGAAATACGTGTTAAATGCTCTGTGTAGGCCCCTTCATCGGGAGGACTGAACTGATGCCTGTGCACACTGACGGCACCGGGGGATCACTGGTGCCGTATCTGTCGTCGCCCACGCTGAGCCACGCCTACACCCGCCTGCGGGCGGCCTGGAGCGCCAACTGGGGGCTGTACACCCTGACGACGATCAATGTCGCCCTCTCGATCCTCGACGCGAGCCTGTCCGGCTTACACACCAACCAGTTCCTGGGTTTCCTCGCCTCGGCCGCGTTGCTGCTGGTACCCCGCTTCCCGTGGACGGCCGTCACGGTCATCGTCCCGAGCGAGGCGTACAACATCATGACCTCTCAGCTCACCGGCGCCACGGTGGCCACCTGGTTCGCAATCGGCCACTCATGTACCGACGCCGCTACCTTCAACTCTTCCTCGCCCTGCTCACCCTCGTCTGCACGAACCTGGTCGCCTGGCTCATGGGTCAGGAGGTGGGGCCGCACCTGCAACACCTCACCATCTTCACGACCGTCTGCTTCGGGATAGTTGCTGTGCTGCGCCGGGCAGACACGAGCCTGGCCAAGGCCAAGGCCACCCGCATCGAGGCCCTCCACAACCAACGAGCCCTCATCGCACGCGAGCTCCACGACACCCTCGCCCGCGCCAACACCCACATCGTCCTACTCGCCCAGAACGCCCGCAACAACCCCCACGACCACCACCAGACCACCACCGCCCTGGACGACATCATCACCACCGGACGACAATCCGTCACCGACCTACGCACCATGCTCCGCCTCCTACGACAGGACACCAACACCCCACTGGACCCCACCCCCACCGCCAACCTGCACACCGCCCTGACTCAGACCCAGCACGACCTGACCACCGCCGGACTACACACCACCATCACCCACGAAGGAGACCTCACCACCCTGTCCCCCACCCTGACCACCACCCTGACTCACATCCTCCACGAGTCCACCGCCAACATGATCAAGCACGCCGCCCCCGACGCCCCGTGCACCATCCAGCTCGACATCACCGACACCCACGCCGAGCTCCTCGTCATCAACCCCCTGGCCAACCACCACCACGACCAACAGCTCTCCTCCGGACTGGGCCTCCTCGGCATCCAAGAACGCAGCCGAGCCCTAGGAGGCACCACCACCATCACCCCCACCGCCCACCAATGGATCCTCCACACCACCCTCCCCCTCACACCCAAGGACACCCCGCAGTCCGAGACCCTCGTCCCGCACGACTCCAGTGACCCCACTCCGCCATCGCCTCCCCAGTCCGAGCTCGACGGAGCATTCAGGCCTCAGTCCGCGCCACGCGCCGAAGCGCCCACCCATTTCCTCACCCGCCTGCGGGCGGCCTGGAGCGCCAACTGGGGGTTGTACACCCTGACAGCCACCGTCCTGTGCCTCTCCGCCTCGTCACTTCCCTATCTGCACTTCGGAGTCCTGACTCTCCTCGGGCTCCTCGTCCCTTGGACGTTGCTGCTGGTACCCCGCTTCCCGTGGACGGCCGTCATAGTCATAGCTCTGAGCGCAGCCTGGACCATCAGCACCGGCACCTTCACCGCGACAGTAGTCACCGCTTGGCTGGCCCTGTTCCTCCTCCTGAATGACCATCACTATCCTCAGGTCCTCGTCATCGCCGCAGCCACCGCGGGCGGGAACCTACTGGCCTGGCGCGCAGGACGGGACATGGGAGTTTTCATGACGCAACAGGCGTCGTGGGCACTGCTCTGCTTCGGGATAGTTGCTGTGCTGCGCCGGGCAGACACGAGCCTGGCCAAGGCCGAGGCCACCCGCATCGAGGCCCTCCACAACCAACGAGCCCTCATCGCACGCGAGCTCCACGACACCCTCGCCCGCGCCAACACCCACATCGTCCTACTCGCCCAGAACGCCCGCAACAACCCCCACGACCACCACCAGACCACCACCGCCCTGGACGACATCATCACCACCGGACGACAATCCGTCACCGACCTACGCACCATGCTCCGCCTCCTACGACAGGACACCAACACCCCACTGGACCCCACCCCCACCGCCAACCTGCACACCGCCCTGACTCAGACCCAGCACGACCTGACCACCGCCGGACTACACACCACCATCACCCACGAAGGAGACCTCACCACCCTGTCCCCCACCCTGACCACCACCCTGACTCACATCCTCCACGAGTCCACCGCCAACATGATCAAGCACGCCGCCCCCGACGCCCAGTGCACCATCCAGCTCGACATCACCGACACCCACGCCGAGCTCCTCGTCATCAACCCCCTGGCCAACCACCACCACGACCAACAGCTCTCCTCCGGACTGGGCCTCCTCGGCATCCAAGAACGCAGCCGAGCCCTAGGAGGCACCACCACCATCACCCCCCACCGCCCACCAATGGATCCTCCACACCACCCTCCCCCTCACACCCAAGGACACCCCGTGACGCAACAGAACCCAGCCGGAACGATCCGAGTCATCGTCGTCGATGACGACGCCATCGTGCGTGAGACGCTGTCCTCGATCCTCGACTCGGAACCGGACATCGACGTCATCGCCACCGCGGACAACGGCGCCGAGGCAGTCGCCCTCGTCCACGAACGCACCGTCGACGTCGCACTGATGGACATCCAGATGCCCGTGCTCGATGGCGTGGAGGCCACCTCCCGGATTCGGAAGACCAGCGAGAGGACCCGCGTCCTCCTGCTCACCACCTTTGACGAGGACACCTTCCTCGATGGCGGGATTGCCGCCGGGGCCTCCGGTTTTCTGCTCAAGACGACGCACTCGTCGGAGATCGCGGGAGTGATCCGCACCATCCACGCCGGCGGCAAGGTTCTCTCACCCGGTCCGACGAAGCGGGTCCTGGAGCGATACATCCACGGCCAGATCCCCAACGTCGGCACGATCGCTGACCTGGACCTGTCCGGCCGCGAGCAGCAGGTGCTTCACCTCCTGTGCCAGGCCCACACGAACCATCAGATCGCGCGCGAGATGAACGTCGCTGAGACCACCGTGAAAACCTACGTCTCCTCCATCATGCGGAAAATGGACGTGCGCAGCAGGCTCGAGATCGTCGTCGAGGCGCACAAGCGGGGTATCAGCGGCTAATGGTCACCAATCGGACTCGTCCCAACGGCCGCCTTTCCTCCAACGAAGGAAGGAGACTGCGAAGAACCAAGTAAGGAATCACGCACTCGAGTGAATCAGGGAGGGTAGGTCCATCCCACCGGGATGACAAGCAACCCACCTGGACAAGGAAGTTCACTCTCATGCGTTGCACTCTTCGCACCCTCTCCGTTCTCTCTCTCACTGCCTCATTCCTGGGACTCGCCGCCCCCGCGACGGCCGCCCCATCGTCCCCGACATCAGGCCCACGGGACGTCTCATACTCAGTGCCCATGTCCCGCATGTTTTGCCTCTCTATCTGGACTTGCTGAAGCGAGTTCGGATAGTCGATCACTCATACCCTCACCGCTGTGCGGGCTCGTCTAACCGGATGGGCCCGCACAGCGCGTTTCCGGCAGGCGTCGCCAGGATGATGACGTAACCGAGATCCACAACGGCCATCATCCACCCGCCCTCGACCCAGCCGGAGTGCCACTGGCCCTGCGCCGTCAGAACCACCGACAGGCCTGCGGCCACCCATGAGGCGGGGACCAGGAGGAGATCCGCCCTCCGACGCGCCCAGATCAGAAACGTCGTCAGATGGATTGAGACCGTGCAAAGCACGAGCGGGAACCACCATCGACCCTGCCCCACCATCATCAAAGGGACGAGGGGCGTCGTGGTGACGATTCCCTCCATGGCGGAGGTCACCTGGGCCCATGACGCGCCCCGTCGGCCCAGCCTGGTGGGAGGCAGTGTCGGCCGGGTCTAGTCCAGCACCAGAGCGCCGCGATCGAGATGAGCACGGTCACCACAATCCCAGCAGCCCCCGAGAGCACCGCCCCCGGAAGGGACAAGGCGATCGCGCTGCAGGTCAGGATGACGAGGGGGCCGTTGGAGCCGGCACCGGGGCGGGCGGTTGTCGCATTCATGGGTCTTCCTCTCAGGAGAACGGGTGAGGACGGTTGCTCAGGTGGTCGGGCACGACGGAGCCAACGTTCCGGGCGTAGTCGAATGGTCGATGCATGGTCAGAACACGTTGACGGTGCCAGCCGAAGTCGAGCGGGGCGAGTCCCGGCGCCAGGACCGACCATGTCTCCAGTCCCAAGGCCGACTCGACCGGTGCGGTGCAGCGCACTGCGAGCGGCTCAACTCCGATGGACTCCAGGGAGTCCACCATGGCCTCCAGAAGCCCGCTCGCCCCCATACGGGCCAGAGGACCGGCAGTCACCACCTCATCAAGTGGCCCGGTGGGGCCGTCCCCGAGGTAGTCATCGAGATCCTCGGCTCCCTCGGGAAGCAGGCACTGCAGCGGATGGTCATCAATCTCCCTGACCAGCTCAGGGTCTCGGCGCATGTCCAGGCAGCGGGCCCGGTCGGCCTCCACGGCCTTGACGCGCTCAGGCAGGTAGGTCCACGCCTCCTCGACGGCCCCTCGTGCTGCACGGGCAGGCTCGGGATGGGCGGCAGCACCGACGGCGGCGGCACTCGTGGCACGGGCGACGGCGACCATGACGGGAAGGCCGGTCTCCGAAGGCACCCAGAGCAGCTCGATCCGGTGGCCCAGAAGCGAGGCCCGGTTCAGGAGCGGACGCAGTCCTGGAACGGATTCGACGTCGATGCGCCGACCGGGCACTCGCGCGTACCAGCTGTTGACGAAAGCATCCCGCTCGATGAGCTCCATGAGGCCGAAGGCGATCGCCTCCTCCCGGGTCGAGCCGGTGGCGACGCCGGATGAGCACACCATCGCCCAGCGCGAGGTGGACAGCGACTGGCCGAAGAAGGCGAGGTCCCGCGGCACCAGGACGGCGCGGCGGTCGCGCAGGGACTCAGACGCGACCCACTCGTGCAGGTCGTACGGGCAGAAGGGGACCATGTGGTCCCGGTATGCGGCAGGCCCGTAGTCCCCGAAGTCTCCGGGCACCCGGTGCTCCCTGCCTGCGGCAGCGAGGTCCGCCTGAGAGGCCAGGACAGTGGTACCCGTGTGCTGGCGAGCGCCGACGAGCCTCTCCAGGCTCTCCAGCATGGCCGCCGTGCGGCTACGGGCGTAAGAGGTGGCCTGACCGCTCCAGGTCAGAGGGCGAACGCGGCCGTCGTTCCACACCGGAGTCTGTCCGGCGACGGGGGCCGTCGTGTCCCAGTCGAGCCGTTGATCGGCGACGGCGCCGACCATCCCGCAGACGGGATTGATGAGGATCTCCGGGATCAGAGGCAGGTCGTCAAGTCCTCGACGGCGCAGCGGCCCGGAGTGGTCGGAGCGCGTCGGCGCACTCTCCCCGACGACGACGGCGAGCTCTCCCCGGCGGATGCAGTGTGTCACGATATCGAGCTCCCAGACGGGTACCTGCCATCCCGTGCCGAGGCGGACGGGCCGCGGGCTCAAGGTGTCCGCCATGGCTTGGAGAGCCTCCGTGTTGGGCCGATGACGCGGCACGAGGGTCCGCCTCCCCAGGAACGGGTTGCCCAGGCTGTACTGACCCTGGACGATGGCCGGCCTGGTAGCGGCCCACCGGCTGCGCAACATCGCGTAGGCCGCATGGGCGTCGTCGATCTCGGCGGCCCACGCGGGCCAGACGAGCAGAGTCCGCTCGCTGCGGAACACTCTGGTGCCCGGAGGCGGGGCCCTCCTCGTTCTCCAGGTCCCAGACCACCGGCTGCGCCCCGGTTGAGGCAATGGAGCCGAACCGCCACTCGCTCGCCGGGGAGGTGGTGAGCGTCCTATCGACAGTCATGCCCTGTGCTCCTTTCATGATCGTGTTTCATGTTCGTGGTCATTCGGTTCAACGGTTCTGCTCGTGTGGGCGATGGCCTCCCGGGTGCACCCCCGACTGGGGTGACGTGCACCCGGGGGACCATCGGACGCCAGGACAGCATCCCGGCAACCGCCCGCATGTTGCTCAGGCGGTCGCGCAGGACGACGTCGAAGAGCAGGACGAGGACGACGACGACGAACAGGTAGACCCGAACACCGTGTCGGAGTAGTCCAGATAGTCCTTGACCTCAAAGGTCTCGACATCGAGCTCACCAAGCTCGCCGGCGATCTTGGCAGCAGAGGAAGCAGCGTTGTTGGTCATCATGGTTTCCTTTCAAGAATCCGGTCACCGACCGGAGAGAGGGTTGGATGAATTGGTGGGATGAGTTGCATGACAGGCGACGGTCACCATCCGGCACTGGACGGAGAACCGAAGACGCTCAGGCGGTCGCGCAGGACGACGTCGAGGAGCAGGACGAGGACGAGGATGACGAGCAGGTCGATCCGAACACCGTGTCGGAGTAGTCCAGATAGTCCTTGACCTCAAAGGTCTCGACATCGAGCTCACCAAGCTCGCCGGCGATCTTGGCAGCAGAGGAAGCAGCGTTGTTGGTCATCATGGTTTCCTTTCAAGAATCCGGTCACCGACCGGAGAGGGAGTTGGATGAATTGGTGGGATGAGTTGCATGACAGGCGACGGTCACCGCCTGCCGGTTCCGGACAGACGCTCAGGCGGTCGCACAGGACGACGTCGAAGAGCAGGACGAGCAGCTCGACGTGGACGAGGAACAGGTCGATCCGAACACCATCTCGGAGTAGTCCATGTAGTCCTTGACCTCGAAGGTCTCGACATCGAGCTCACCGAGCTCGCCGGCGATCTTGGCCGCGGAGGAAGCGGCGTTGTTGGTCATCATGGTTTCCTTTCAAGAATCCGGTCACCGACCGGAGTGGGACTGGATGAGTTGCTTGACAGGCGACGGTCACCATCCGGCACTGGACGGAGAACCGAAGACGCTCAGGCGGTCGCGCAGGACGACGTCGAGGAGCAGGACGAGCAGCTCGACGTGGACGAGGACGATGAGCAGGTAGACCCGAACACCAGCTCGGAGTAGTCCCGATAGTCCTTGACCTCAAAGGTCTCGACATCAAGCTCACCGAGCTCGCCGGCGATCTTGGCAACGGCCGACGCAGCGTTGTTGGTCATCATGGATTCCTTTCAAGAATCCGGTCACCGACCGGAGAGAGGTTGGATGAGTTGCATGACAGGCGACGGTCACCATCCGGCACTGGACGGAGAACCGAAGACGCTCAGGCGGTCGCGCAGGACGACGTCGAGGAGCAGGACGAGGACGAGGATGACGAGCAGGTCGATCCGAACACCGTGTCGGAGTAGTCCAGATAGTCCTTGACCTCAAAGGTCTCGACATCGAGCTCACCAAGCTCGCCGGCGATCTTGGCAGCAGAGGAAGCAGCGTTGTTGGTCATCATGGTTTCCTTTCAAGAATCCGGTCACCGACCGGAGAGAGGGTTGGATGAGTTGCATGACAGGCGACAAGCCATCGCCTGCCGGTTCCGGACGGACGCCCGGAAGTCTTCGGTTGAGCAGGAAGGCTCAGGTCAGTGACATCAGCAGGCAGGTGACCCAGGTCAGGGCCACGGACACGGCCACGATGGCGAGCAGCGGGTAGGCCCGTACCGCCAGACGCGTCGTCGGGGGAAGGGAAGCGGGTACGCGCCCTGCCTGCCTGAAGCGGGCTGAGGCGATGGGCAGCTGCCGGGTCCCAGTGAGGATCTCCAGCCCCCGTGTCATGTCGGTGTTGGGGAAGGGAGACAGGCTCAGGACCACGATCGTGAGGTCGATGAGGAGGCTGATCGCCCCCCACGTCGCAACGGCGCCACCCGCCGGGGACCGCACAACCGCGGTCACTGGAATCGCCGCGAACGCCAGCGTGAACAACGGCCCTGCGGCGACAACGACCAGTCCACGCCATCTGGCCGACAGGAGTCCCAGGCCGTCCAAGCGGGTGGAGGGCATCGGGATCGGACCCAGGAACGTCAGCGACAGGACCGGTCGGCGCCCGCCACCGAGGCCGACGAAGGCCAGACCGTGGCACAGCTCGTGCCCCACCTGGGAGATCATGTGCCAGGCAACGACGCCAAGCACAACCAGGAGTATCCGCGGAAAGGACAAGGAGATCAGTCCACCCGCCGACGCCGAGACCTCGGCCCAGCGGGTCACGGTCCCAACGAGGGTGAGCCCTGCCAGCACAAGCCCTACGACGCCGAGCACCGGCAGCACAGGAGTCCGAGCCACCGCCCATGCGGCCCTCGCTGCGCCGCTCCAGGGGGCGGAGTGCGGGAGGCCGGCTCGGAGCCCGCCCGGGGGTCGTGGGGCGATCCGCCGGGGTGTGCTCTCAACAAGGCCACGCAGGGCGAAGGCGGTGATGAGCCCGTTCACGGTCTCCCGAGGCACACGCACTCCGGCTCCATCCTCGACACGATCCTGGACCTGTTCGGGGGTTCCGGGCCGTCGCAAGGCATCGAGGACGAGGGTCTCCAGAGGACCAAGACGGTAGATGCTTCCACCCTCCCCGACCGAGACCTCGGCCACGAGGCTCTTGCCATCCCAGCTGGCCGATCCCATGCGCAGGTCGGGCACGGCGACGGTGTGCACAACCAGTGCGTCGGTACTCATGCTGCCGCCTCCGTCGCACTGGCCTCCATGGCCTGGAGGATCTCGAAAGCGAGATAGGCCTCGTCCTCGATGGAGACCATGAGCCGATTGTTGGTCATGTGGATGAAGGACGTGCCGAGCCTCCATGCGGCGTTGGAGGGGTGATCGGGCCGGGTCTCATCCCCGTTCTCATCGAGGAAGACGATGGCCCGCTCGGCCACTGCCTCCTCGATGCGTCGGCGGTAGCCGAGGCAGATACGAGCCCAGTCGCCGAGGAATCCGGGGAGCTGTTCGCCGGTGCCCGCCAGAACGGACTCGATGACGGGAACCACTGCCTCCCGAAGAGAGTCGACGATCCTCCGGTAGCGGGGCTGGTCGGTGTCCTCGGCGTAGGTCGACTCGACGCCGTAGCTCCCGGCCCACCGGGAGTGGTAGGCCCGGAGGAAGGACGTGATGACGTCGCGGTCCTGGAGGAGCGCGGCCACCGTGACCGCCATGACCTCGGCCCCGATCCCGAGCAGGATGGTGCGAGTGCCGGTGTTGCCCAGATCGATGACCTCACGCGCGAGCCGGGTGGAGTCGGCGAAGAAGTCCTCCGAGATGACCATTCCAACGGGGCCCCCGTAGCGTTCCAGCTCGGGCTCGTACTCCCGGCGCTCCACGGTGTTGTTCGGCCTCAGGAGCGGCCGGCCCTCGGAGTCGAAGTAGCGGGGGCGCAGCTCCTCGCCGTACTCCAGAGCGAAGAGGTCGTCGTAGTAGGAGCGGGACTCGATCCGGGCCATGGGGTGCATGGAGGGACGGCGCACCAGGTAATCGCTGACGTCGGCCATGACCCGTCGGTCGATCTCATCGCGGGCACTCTCCTGTGCAGGCAGGAGGCGCAGGCGCACGTGCCCTCCTTCGAGCCAGTAGTTGATGTAGAACGACAGGCGCACCAGTCCCTCCTCCTCCAGCTGCGCCGCCAGCGGCAGGAGGCACTCCTCGAGCAGCACCTCGGGGTTGCCGCCGTAGAACACGTGGTAGGCCATCCAGCGCCGTTGGGAGGCGGCGGCGAGAACATCCGGGTTGGTGGTCATGAGACTGCTCCTTCGGTAACGGGGTTCGTGAGGTCGAATCCGAGGACCACTTCATGGATCCGGTGGTCGTCTTCGCGGTTGATGACGGTCTCGCTGAGATCGGGCAGTGCCTCGGCGACGTTGAGCCAGCCGTCCTGACCACTCCACTCGTGGCTGGAGACGGCGAGGTTGACCAAGCCGGAGACGTCCAGGTAACGGGGCTTCCCAGGGGGGCCTGCCGTGACGAGTGGCCAGGGAGACGTAGCAGTGCTCGGGAAGGCCGGTGTCCCGCCACCACTGCACCCACTCCAGGTAGCCCTCCGGTGTCGCAGGATCGGAGTCGGGTAGGAGCGTGGTGGGGATCTGGACCGTACGGCGGCGCATGATGAGCGAACCGATGCGCACCCGCGGCAGGACCCTCATGCCAGCGCCTTCAGGAAGATCGGGCACGAAGGAGGTCGTGACGTTGGAGGCCGGCGCCAGCAACGAGAGCAGCTGAGTGGGCAGGGGCGTGGCCGACAGGACGAGGTATCCGAGGTAGGCGGGCTGCACCTCCTCGCCCTCGGATGTCACCAGGGCGAGCCGGCTCTCCTCGGGGCGGTCCTCCAGCACGAGGCCGTCGAGGCCCACACGGTTCGGTGCGCTCGATCCGCCGGGATCTCCGGGTTGGATGATCTCGGTGTCGAGAAGCGGAGCATGCAGGTTGAGGTTGGTGAAGGCGGCGCCCCCTGAGACCTCGGCGAGACGGACGCCAGAGCGGCGGGCGCGCTCCTCCTGGTCTCGGGCGACTCGGGCCCCCTCCGTACCGTGCATGTACGCGAATCTCGACAGCCCGAAGCCGGCGTGCCCGAAGATTCGGTTGACAACCAGCGATCCCGCCGAGTCCTCGGGCAGCACCTGGGCGAAGAGGAAGAGGTGCCGGTAACGGTGCCGGGGCAGATCCAGCCCTCGGAGGAGGTCGGAGTCTCCAGCGAGCACCGGCATCAGATCCAGGTCCTCCTCCTCGGACTCGATGAGCGCCGTCAGCGCCCTGCGGGCCTCCTCCCATCTCCAGGCGTCTCCCCACCTGAGCCAGGGGTCCTCACTCGCCTTCCCCTGCGGATCCAGGGTCCGTGTCTTGTGCGAGTCGTAGAGGTCGGCGTCGAAGGAGCGCAGGAAGCCCGCGACGTCGGTGCAGCGGCCGCCTTCTCCCACGGACTCGATGAAGTAGCCCCGCATGAGAGCGCGGTCGGTCTGCGTGGGATCCAGCAGGGTCGCCAGCACCCCGAGGGCGCAGCACTCCTCCTCGTTCCACCGCAGCTGCGGCCCCCGGTAGACCCCGCGGCCCAGGGCACAGTCCTCGTAGACGACGGTTCGCGGCGGCTGGGCCTCCAGGCCGGCACTCCTGTAGAGCTCCTCCACGGCGTCGCGCACCCGAGCCACCGCCTGCTCCCGCTCAGCACCGGTCATGTCCCCGACCAGGGAGGCGGCCTGCTCGTAGCAGTCCAGTGCCCGGGCCAAACCGGCGTCGTCGTCGCCGGCGGCGCACAGGGTCCGGCGGGCGGTACCCGCCCGGTGCGCGGTGTGGGGGTGCAGGTCCAGGCCATCGACCTCGACGAGACCGAGCCTGACGAGTCGGGCAAGCGCCTCACCGGCCCGCTCCTGTGTCAAACCGGCCCGCTCGGCCAGGGCGGCGACGACCTCCTCGAAGACGAGCACACCCTCCTGGAGCATCTCGGTGACGATCCTGCAGACCTCGGACTGGCGGAGCCTGACGACGGACTGCTCGCACGTCGCGTAGTCCTCCCCCCCCGGTGGCTGTCCTTGTAGTCGTAGACCGCCCGCACGACATCGAGGCCGCCATCGGAGCGGGGCTGAACCGTCCGGGACAGTCGCAGCGGCAGTCCATGGAGTCGACGACGGTCCTCACGCAGGTTGCCCAGCGCACGAGCCACCGGATAGATGCTCCACCGCGAGTGGCGTCGGGGACGAGACGGCAGGTGCTCCCAGCTGGGGGTGCCGGAGGTGAAGGTCGTCAGCGCCGTCGGCGTGAAGGTCGAGAACGGTGAGGCCTTGGCCGCCGCGCGCATGGCGTAGGACATCAGGAGCGCTCGCACTTGCGCATCTGCTTGTTCGGCTTGGCCACAACGCCCTTGCGGGGGTAGTCGCGCAGCAGGCGCCCGGCACCGGGAACGGCGACCGCCAGCCCGTCGGAGAAGTCCTCATCCGTGAGCAGCGAAGCAAGATGACGACGCTCGTTGACGAGCCACTCGGAGAACCTCGCCCGGCCCGAGTCCTCCAGCTCGGCCAGCTCGGCCTCGGCGTACCGCACCGGCTCGATGATGGCGGACACGGCCTCGGTGAGCCCGCTCGGCAGGGCGGCGATCGCCCGGTCCGCACGTCGACCGTTGAAGACGGCTCGACGGATCTGAACGAGTTCCTTGCGCACACCATCGGGCGCGACCCTCACGTGCTCAGCCAGCTGGTCGCAGGCGGCCTCACGCAGCCGGGCAACCCGTGTCCGGGCGCGTAGGACCTGTTCAGCCCATTCCAACGCCCCAGGAGACGCCAGGTCACGTGCGGTCTCGACGGGGAGCCCGCCTACCCGCAGCTGAACGATCTCATCAACGGTGACAGTCATGATTTCCTCTCCAAGGTGTTGAGACGGCCCCACCAGGCACCGGAGGTCCCGGTGTCATGGCCCGCCAGGAGCATGAGCATGGGTTTCTGGGGAACATCGGTCAGGCCTATGCCCGTGACGTGCCGGGCGGCATCGAAGCCCAGGGCCGCCCCCAGGCCGATGCCCAGCCGGGATGCCTCCAGGCTGAGGACCTGGCAGACGGCACCGGCGGCGGCGTTGATGATCCGGTAGCCCCGCACCCCGAGCTCCTCGGACAGTCCCACGACGTCGCCGGTCAGGATGATGGTGGCCGCGGCCCTCTGGCCGTCGTAGTTGTGCAGGAAGTACGACGAGGCCAGGAGCTCCAGGTGACTCCCCTCGTCGACGAGCCTGAGGCCGCCCTCACGCGGGTCCGCCTCATAGAGTCCCGGCTCCAAACCGGTGACGTCCTCGATGAAGACGTACTGACGCACACAGTGCGCGGCGATCTCTCCAAGGTTCGCGGAGACGAGCTCACCGGCCTCGGCCGCGGCGGACATCATCGTGAGCAGGTCCTCGCGGGCGATGGGCGCGCCGTCGAAGCGACCGAAGGAGGTCTCCCGGCTGACGACGGCGCGGACCCGGTCCTCCACCGTCACCGCGCCCGGATGGGGCAGCGGCGCCACAGTCGGTCCGGGCAGCGGCCGGGGGCGGCCGCCGGCAGGCCTGCGCCGGGCGGGGGTACCCACCATGGCCCGCTGCATCGCGCGGGTGGTGGGGAACGTCTGGGCATCGCGGGAACGCTGCTGACCGGCGACCTCGATGCGCCCGCCTCGCCGCCTGGCCTCGTGGGGACTACCGATATCGACGACGGCGTAGACGCCCTCCTGCTGACGGTCGATGCCCAGCAGCTCGGCGAGGGACTCCTCGTTGACCCACATGTCGGGAAGGACATGGTCCCGCCGTTCACCCAGGAGATATCGCCAGGTGCCGAGCAGGGTGCCGATATCCATGGAGGTGGCTTGGTAGGCGAAGTCGTTGTACTTGAAGCCGGACTGCCAGTAGTCGATGGTCAGCAGCAGGTAGTCGTCTCCCGTACTCGCATAGCCCTGAGCGGCGGCCACTGTCGCGGTGTGATCGCCCAGGGCGAGGACGTCCCAGGCGTGGTGCAGGGGCGAGTAGTGGTAGATCCCGGGAGCCAGGTCGGCCTGGCGGCCCACGACACGGTAGACCGAGACGGTGTAGCGGCCACCGCCGGAGGCCGCTCCCCTGCCCCACCGGTAGTGCCCGGCCTCCGCCAGGACCTCCGGGTGGTCGTTGCAGTTGACCCGGGAGCGCTGCGAGAGCAGGCCGTAGGACAGGTGAAGCAGATCGGCCAGAACGTCTGCCCGCTCCGGTCCCCTCAGGCCTTCCGCATCGCCACCCAGCAGGCCCCGGTCGGGGGTCGGCGTGGGCAGGACGAGGCGTTGAGCAGACGGATAGACCTTCTGGTCCGTCGGGGCGTCATCCCAGTTGATGCTCCAGGAGTCGGTGGGCATGCGACGCTCGACACGGTTAATGATGAGGTCGGCGTAGGCGGCCGCGGCCCGTTCGGCGGGCATGGCGTCCCAGAGAGCAACAGCTTGCCTGGTCATGGTCAGGGCTCCTTCACGGAAACGGGTGGGGCACGGGGACGGGTGCTGGACAGGGGGTGGCGAGGCGGTGCCGGGATCGGTAGTGCTCGGCTCGTTCCCGGGTTCGGGGCATCCGCAGAGCTCGCTGGCAGTGCCAACCGAAGTCGATGGGAACCAGGCCGGGCACCAGCACCTTGACGCCATGCATGCCCAGGGCGCGTTGGGTCGGAGAGGTCTGCTCGACGACGAGGACGTCGAGCCCGGGGTCGAGCAGCTCCAGACACAGGCGCAGGTCACCACGGACACCGGCGCCCGCTCCGGGGACGCTCAGAGCTCCCAGGTCGCGCAGCGAGTCCCGCTGCGAGTCGAGCAGGAAGGAGGCCAGGGGGCGGGCATCCGGGTGGAAGAAGAGGTCGGCGTGGTCCTCCATGACTCGCACGCGGGAGAAGTCGGCGAGCATGGACTCGATGCGGCCTCGTCCCCGCTCAAGCCGTACTCGGGCCACCACGTAGTCGGAGGCGACCTCGCTCAGCGCTGAGGCGAGTGCCCGTTCGGCGTCCGGATGGGCCCCGGCCCCGAAGCACAGTGACCCCGTGGTGAGGGACTCCGCCACTGCCGTGACGGTGGGAATGCGGGTACCCGTTGTGGAGTCGAAGAAGCGAACCCGGTACCCCAGCAGTCTCATGCGGGCCAGCAGCTCGCGGCTGGACCTGTCGCGGATGGTGTCGGGATCGATCTCATCCAGCGCCAGGGCTCCGTACCAGCCGATGAGGAAGGCGTCGCGCTCGACGGCCTCCAGCAGTCCGTAGAGAACCGCCTCGGCGAGACTTCCGCCGCACGCACAGCCGTTGGACGAGTCTTGGACGAGCTGCCGGTAGCACCCGGCGTTCTCCGGCCCCCCAGGCGCGTCGCCTCCTCCCGGGTCCTCGGGGAGGTAGTAGGCGACATCACGGGGCACAACCACGTCGGCTCCATCGGAGAGCCGTGTTGCGGCGACCCAGCGCGTCGGGACGAGGTCGGCTTCGGCCTTGAGGCCGAAGGCCGAAGGCGGGTAGGCCGGTAGGGGCAGGTCGGCGGCGGTGCCGAACCACGTGGAGGCGCCCACTGGTGGCCGGGCACCGGCGATCCGCTCGAGGCCTTCCAGGAGGCCGATGGCGTGGGATCGCGTGTAACGACTCGTGTGACCGCCCCACGGGCAGGTCCAGACGGAGTCCGCCGAACGGCTGACGTAGGCCCCGGACACTTTCGCAGTGGTCTCGATCTCCAGGTCCCGCACGGCGTCGGCGCCGACTCCGGAGCAGAAGGGATTGGCCAGGCCATCGATATCGCGGGCCACCTCGTCGAGGGACACGGCCCGGTACTGCGGCCCGTCAGGACGGCCCAGGTCGTGAGCCAGGCGCTGCGAGAGCCCGACGTCGGGAACCCGTTTCCCGCAGGAGCAGCGCTCCGAGGGACTGACGGGGACGATCATCACCTCCAGGTCGTCCCGGGAGAGGACCCGCACGCGGGGGAAGCGCCCCTCCGCCTCCAGCGGCACCTCCAGGAGCTGCTCCGCCAGGCGGATCACCGCCCCCCATCCATCAACCGCACCTGCGCACTGCGTACCGGGGCCTCGATGCCGCTGGTGACGGGAGCGTTGAAGCCCGTCGAGCAGGCAGCCCAGGCACAGCCCGGACTCGGTGCCATCAACGAGAACGGCGGAGTCCTCGTCGGTCACGAGCAGGGGCGGTACGAGGCGATCAGTCCGCTCCCGGACGTGCCCCGGGGCGGCGGGCGACAGAAGAGACTCGACCTGCTGCAGAGGTATCACGGTCAGCGGCCGGTCAGGTGAGGAGACGGCTCTCATTGGACAGTCCCCCTCACCGGCGTCCTCGGTGAGGACCTTGCAGGCCACCAGACCAACAGCGTCGAGTTCGGGGCTGGTGATATCGCAGATGAGGATTCGCGGCTTCTCGCCCCGCAGGCGCCCCGTCCTCGGCGACGGCGATGGACGCGCCGGTCAGGCCGGGGTGAGACAGGGACGTCCAGGTACTCGTACCGTCACCGCGTTGAAGGGCACCGATGAGCCCGGTCAGCGCCGCGGCGACAGCGCCATCGGTCGTGTCTTCTGCTGCCGCCTCCCACAGGGGGCCGCTGGGTGAGTCCGCTCGGGCGACGACGACGTGCCGTCCCAGCCAGACACCAAGATCGATGAGCTCGGGAACGATTTCCATATCCCGGGCGCATGAGTAGAGGAAGGCGGTCTTGTCATCGGTGTCCTGCTCGTGGAGGACTACTCCGGCGCCGTCCGTCGTGGCTGCGTGCAGCGCCAGCTCGACGGCGGCCGAGGCCAGGGCGTCCTCGACGGCCTCCCGGACGTTGTGGCCCACCCCGGTCCCGCCGCAGGAACGCATGTAGGCGCTGGCGCTGTTGGCCGGGGACAGGGTGGCGGTGGCCGCCGCCCGCACGGCCAGGGTGTCACCGGTGGCCACGTCGATGGCCGAGACAGTGGGGCCCGTCGGTTTCAGGTCGTGACGCAGGCGGGAGTCGAGCGAGTCGACGACGGATGCGGAGGGTGAGGCCTGCCCCTCGCGCACCGGTGCCCAGTGCTCCAGGTGAAGCGCCAGTGCCCGCCTGACCGCGTCGAGCCGGGCTCCGGCCACGTTCCACAGGTCGGCGCCACCCACGTTCACCGGTTTGGGCGGCCCGTCAACGAGTCTGGCGGCGCTGACCTTGAGCGGCAGCTGCTCGAGATCCTCGTCGAGGAACTCGCTGATCGGGAAGGTGCGTTCACCCACGAGATCCGTGTAGGCATCGAGGTCCTCCGGAAGGATCCGGCCGGTCGGCTCCGGGGGCCTCGCAAGAGACTCGGCCGCGGCTCGGGCCATCTCGGCCAAACGCTCAGAGTTCTGGGAGACGGTTCGCAACAGCCTGTTGGGCAGGACTCGGTGACGGCGGGTCTCCCCCGTGTGACAGTCGAGGACGAGGATGGACTCACCGGTCTCGGGCTCCATCGCACCAGTGACGGCCTTGAACACCTCGAAGGCCGCGATGACCGCGATCATCCGCTCAACCGCCGGGACCCAGGTCGTCTCGCGCCCAGTGGGCATCCCGGCCCAGGCCCTCGACCAGAAGAGGGAGCCGGCGGAATCAGTGTCGTGAGTGGTCAGCGACTGGACGGCATCGGCCCAGCGGGGGCCTTGAGATCCTGTGCCGCCCCAGTTGACGGGGCCGACGATGAGCTCGTCCCCGAAGGCCCACACCGGCAGGACCAGTCGTCCGGGCTCCTCGTCCACTCCATGCAGAAGGAGATCACTCGAGGCAGCACAGGGAGTCAGGATGAGGACCTGCGCCCCCTGGAGGATGTCGTGGTCGGTGCGCGGGTCACCACGCATGACCCTCACCTCCGGCGGTGCGTCGACGGGGGTCTCGGCGTCGGAAGTCGGCAGGACGAGACGTACGTCGCCGGCGCCGTTATCGGTCAGGGCGCGTACCAGGGCGCGGGCACACTCCCCGTCGCCGACGACGACCAGGGGGGCGCTGCGGAAGCGGGAGAAGGCACGGCGGGGCTCGTCGGTGTAGTGGGACAGGAAGTTGAGCTGATCGTCGAAGCGCATCTCCGTTGCGCCGTCGAGGACGATGTCCTCGCACGGGTCGACCAGTCGCAGGTAGCCGTGCTCGCGAAGCGGGCCGATGAAGATCTGGAGCCGTTCCCACGCCTCCTCCCCGAGAGCCTCCCGCAGCTCGGCCTCCGTGTACTCCCCCTCCAGAAGGGGATAGACGGCACGAAACGCTCGGTAGGCGTGATCCCCGCAGATCTCAAAACCTGAGGTGGAGTTCGAGAAATAAATCCCCTGCGAGGACTCGCTGAACATGGTGTCCCGGCGCAGTCGGTAGCGCTGCCGTGCGGTCTCGATCATGGCCTCTCCTGTCGATGAGGCGGGACCACTCAGTCACCGCCCTGACGTTTTCCTGTTGACGGGAAAAGCATCTCGAGAACAGACCGGCTCAGAACTCCTGCGCGGAGGTGTGACGGCTTCCTTCTTTGGACCGTACGTTCAGTACAGCACCCGACCGAAAGTATGAATGCTCATGACCTGCGGATGAGTGCGCACCGACCGCGAAGACACAGCCCACCGTTCAGCAGCGCCCCGGCACCACCGGCGGTGCGAGGTGGCCGGCCACCGTGGACCGCGCGTCCACCTCACGCCCTCCCCAGGACGTCGGCGGGGTCGACGACGCCGCCGCGCAGGGCCAGCAGCACGAGCTGGATCCGGTCGCGGCAACCGGTTGTGGACAGCAGGTGGCTCACGTGAGTCGTGACCGTGGGCATGGACAGCCACTTCCGGTCGCAGATCTCCTGGTCGCTCAGGCCCAGGGCGATGAGCGCCAGGATTTCGCGCTCGCGCTGGGTCAGGCCCGCAATCTGCTGGGAGGCCTCGGCGGCCCGGAGTGCCTCGACTGAGTCCTCGGAGGCGTGGCGCCCGGCCCCCTCCCTGGCCCGTACACCACTGACGTGGCCGGTGCGCGCGGCGGTGAGCAGCCGGCGTGTGGGCCCGGGGAGATGACGGAGCTGCCGTCGTGGACGGTACGGATCGCGGCGGCGAGTTCCTGGGGCGGGGTGCTTGTGAGCAGGAGGCCGGAGGCACCGGCCTCAATGGCGTCCATGACGGGGCCGTCGGTGTCGGAGGTGGTCAGGATGACGACTCTGCCGGTCGCGCCGCGGGCCATGAGCTCGCGGGTGGTGGCCTGGCCGCTCAGGCCCGGCATCTGCACGTCGAGGAGGAGGACATCGGCCGGGTCGGCGGCGTTGCGCGCGAGCGCTTCCTTGCCGTCGGCGGCCCGCCAGATGATCTCCATGTCCGGCTGCGCCCCCAGCAGCGTGGCCAGGCCCATGATGTGCAGCGGCTCGTCGTCAGCCAGACCCAGGCGGATCACAGGCGCCTCCCCCTTCTTGACGGCAACTCACCGGAAGTATCCGCCCTTCCGGTTCGGCCGGCGCGGTTTTGTCCTGATGAAGTGCCGACGACGCCCTGCGAGGTTCGCCATATCAGAGCGATTGGCTCTCACTGTGAGCAGGCGGGGAGCCTTGCCGCCACCCACCATCCCGGCGGAGCCGGCCGATCCGACCGACCCCGCCGGCGCCAGACCCTCACGCGCCCTTGGCGAAGTGATTGAGCAAGGAGTCGATGTCCTGCTGGATGCGGCCCCAGCGCACGACATGGGCGCCGGTGTCCTCGTAGCGCTCGTAGCCGATGCCGGCGCCGTCGAGCGCCTTCTCGAAGTTCTGCTGGCTGGGCAGCACGATGCTCTCGTAGCGATCACTGTCGGTGCCGCAGACGAGGAAGACGCGCTTGCCGCGGTAGCTCTCCACGTGCTCGACCGGATTGTCCGCGCTCACCCGCGCCTGATCCCACGGGATCCCGTAGATGGTGCCGCCCTTGAGGTCAGTGGCTCCGGCGGTGAAGTTCGCCCAGTGGACCACCGCCCCGTCCTGGATGCGCAGGTCGGCCGGCCCCGAGTGGCTGGAGACCGACGCGAAGAGCTCGGGGTACTTCGCGGCGTACTTCAGGGCCCCGAAACCGCCCATCGAGAAGCCGGAGATCGCGCGACGGGAGGCCTGTCCGGTGGTGGCGAAGGTGGCATCGACCCAAGGGAGGAGCTCCTTGATGTGGAAGGTCTCCCAGTTGCGCGGCCCCACGTTGGAGGACTCGGGGTCGCAGTACCAGCCGGCCGCCCCGCCGTCGGGCATGACGACGATGAGGTCGCGCCCCGCGGTGTGGTTGCGGATGTCGTACTTCGTGTCGAAGGTCGAGTAGTTCTCGCCGCCGCCGTGCAGCAGGAAGAGCACCGGGTAGCGGCGCGAGGTGTCGTAGCCGTCGGGCAGCAGCACGTTGACGCGTGGCAGCCAGCCGATCGAGGACGTGGCCAGCTTGTAGTACTGCATGCGGCCGTGGTCTCGTGCTCGGCCACGGTGAGGGCGGCCTGGGCCGGGGCCGCTCCGGCGACGACGGCGCCGCCCCCGATGACGGAGGCGGCGGCGAGACCACCCACCCCCTTGAGCAGGGTCCGGCGGCTGAGCCGGTGGGCGCAGGCACGGTTGGGCTGAAGGTGGGATGGCGAGTCGGCGGGCGGGGTCTGTGCACTGAAAGGCATGGCGTGTCCTTGGATGTCGACGGTGACGGGCATGGCGGGGCGGACCTGCCGCCCCGGAGGCCGGCCGGCTGACGGGCACCGGCCGGCCCTTGCGACAGGGCCTCACGGCGGCGCCTCCATCGGCATCCACCTATGAGACTTGCTTCACACCATACGCTAACCGCTCGGTTAATACCACCCCTGTCGCAGCCGGCCCGGAGGAGCTCAGGCGTCGAGCAGGGCGCGCAGGTTTCGCACGTACCGCTCGAAGGCCACGCGCCCCTCGGGAGTCAGTGCCAGGTAGGTGGCAGGACTGCGCCCGGAGTAGGTCTTGTTCTGCTGCACGTAGCCCGCCCCCTCCAGCTTGGACAGGTGCGTGGACAGGTTGCCCGCCGTCATGTCCAGCAGCTCGCGCAGCCGCGGGAAGTGCAGCTCGTCGCCAACGGGCACGGCGGCCAGGGTCGCCATGATCCGCAGGCGGGCCTGGGCGTGAATAACGGGGTCGATATCGACGGCGGAGGCCGTTGCAGCAGCGAGGACTTCAGCTCCGGCGCCGGCCGACTCCGCCGACTCAGCCAACTCAGCCGACTCCTCCGCCCGGCCGGCACTCTCCGACCTCTCGGGCCGCTGCACCCCCGCCCCTCCGGTCACGTCACGCACCTCGCTTCGATTCTGCGGCAGCAGCGACGACAGCGGCCACCAGCATGCCGCCCCCACCGGCCACGGACATGATCCACCAGGCCCAGGGCATCCCGACAATCGTGACCACCAGGGTGACCAGGAGGATCCAGCCACCCAGGACCCCCATGACCGCCTCATTCCACAGTGCGGCACTCATGAGGAAGATGACGCCGACGACGAGGCAGGGCAGGGCGTTGGACACCACGCTGGCAACCTCGTTGGCCTGGCTCGTGTTGAGGGCGGCCAGGAAGGCATTGACGCGACTGAGGATGAGGGCGCTCAGCGGCATCCCGAGGAACCAGGCGAGACTGTAGTAGGTGCCCTCTCGGCTGCTCCGGCCGCGGATGCCGCGCACCTTGGGGACGATATAGGCGAAGGTGAACAGCAGGGCCACCGCGAGGCAGCCGTAGAAGAACAGGTAGGGCACCAGCGGCAGGCTGTAGTCCGCCCTGCGGGAGAGGGCCAGGGCGGCATAGCCGATCAGCCAGGCCAGCCCCCAGGCGACCAGAACCGGAGTCGCCTTGACCCTGTGCCGCTTGAGATAGGCGCTCCGCTGGGCCTCGACGACGGCGAGGGCCTCATCGGGTCCCGCTGGGATCCGCTGATCCTCAGTGGCCGCACTCATGGTGAACCTCCTCGTCAACAGGGGTTTGCGTTTCAAACCAACCCCAGGATAACGCCAATTGGTTTGTGTTGCAAACTACTTTGAACAAGCCAACGCCGCCGCGCGGCTCCTTCCGGCGTAGGAGGGTCCACCCAGGCTCTCCCCCTAGAATCGGCGTCATGACAGATGCGGCACCAGGGTCGCCCCCGCCGACAGGCGACCTCGACCACGCCTCGACGCTCACCTCGCCTCCTGGCCAGTCCCCCACCGCCGTCGACCAGCAGGCATCTGGGGCCCCCGTCCCGTCGGCCGCCTCGGCCACCTCCGCGCCCTCCGCGGAATCGACCTCCACCTCTCCGGTCGGCATCCCGGTCATCGGGGTCGCCCCCATGACCGAGCCCACCCCGACCTCCGGCCCTGCCGCCCCCCGCTCGACGACGCTCCTGGTGGACACCACCGCGCACCGCCTGCGCCGCACGGAGGACCTGCTCGACCTGACCCTGACGCTCCTGGGCATCTTCGCCGTCCTCGTCCTGGCGATCTACGCCCACGAGACCACCACCGGCGTCACCCAGGACGTCCAGAACGCCCTGGCGGTGGTACTGCACCGCATCCTCGTCTTCCCCCTGCAGACCATTGAGGGCCTGGCTACCTTCATCGTGCCGCTGGCCGTTCTGCTGGACCGGGTGCTGCGCCGCTCCTGGCGCTCCTTGGGCCAGGCCGTCCTGTCGGGAATCGCCGGCCACCTGGTCGCCGTCGCCGCCATGACCGGCCTCGTGGCCTGGGGCCCCACCGCCCTGGTCATGGGGCTGACGGTCACCGCCTCGGGCACCGCCCAGCTGGGCATCTCCACGGTCTTCGCCTCCATGGCCGGCCTGCTCACGGGCGCCGGCGACCGCAACAGCTCCACCGTGATGCGCTCGGGCTGGGCGGCCCTGTGGGTGGTCCTGGGCATGGCGGTCCTGCGCGGCGCCCTGACCCTGCCGGGCGCGGTGCTCTCCCTGCTGCTGGGCCGCACCGTCGGCCTGCTGGTCCGTTACGTCTTCGGGGTCGAGGACCGCCGCGCCCACGGAGTCACGCTCGTGCGCGCCCTGCGCCGGGCCGGGATCGACGCCGTGCGCGTGGTCCGCATGGACCGTGCCCCCGAGGCGCGCGCCTGGGTCGTCACCACCGACGCCCCTCTGGGCTACACCGAGCAGGTTCGTGAGCAGGTGCGGGAACAGGTGAGCGAGAACCCGCTGGGCCCGGCCCCGCAGGAGCCGGCGGGCCTCGAGCCCGCCACCGACGACGCCTCCGCCCCCACCGACGCGCAGGTCACCGACGCCCCCACCGGCTCATCGAGCGGCGAGACCGCCTCCCCCCTCGACTCGACGCCGTTGGACACGGCCGGGACCGGGGGCACCGGGGCGCCGGCGGGCGCGAACACGATCAGGCCGGCCACCGACGTCGACCTGGCCGCCGTCCTGGCCGAGGCCTCCAGCGAGGCCCTGTCCCAGGAGCGGGCCTCGGTCCACCGCATGTACGCCGTGTGGGACTCGGCCGGTGAGCGCCACAACGTCACCCTCCTCGACGCCGACCGGCAGGTGGCCGGATTCCTCTCCAACATCTGGGACCAGATCCGCGTTCGGGGCCTGTCCCCCACCCGCGACCTGTCCCTGCGCCCGGCCGCCGAGCACGCCGCCCTCATGACGATGGAGGCCCGCCGCGCCCGTGTGCGCACCCCCGGCCTGCTGGGGATGGCCGAGGCCGCCGAGTCCGTGCTGCTGGTGACCGACCACGTCGTGGGCGCCCGGTCCATCAGCGACCTGGGGGCCGAGGTGGACGACGACGTCCTGGACCAGCTGTGGAGCCAGCTCCAGCGCGCTCACGCCGCGGGGCTGGCGCACGGCAGCATCGACGCCTCGAGCGTCGTCGTCGACGAGTCCGGGCGGCTGTGGCTCCTGGACTGGGCCTCGGGCGAGACGATCTCAACCGAGCTCTCCCGCCGCGTGGACCTGGCTCAGGCCCTGGCGCTGACGGCGCTGGCGGTCGGTGCCCAGCGGGCCATCGACGCCGCCTCCCGCTCACTGACCACCGCGCAGCTGGCCTCGATCGCCCCATGCTCCAGCGGGTGGTGCTGCCGCGTCAGACCCGCGAGGTCATGGGGCGGCGCGGGGCGAGCCGGCAGGTCCTCCAGGATCTGCGCGACGCCCTCGTGGCGCTGACCCCCACGGCCGACGCCGAACCGGCCCGTCTCAACCGCTTCTCCACGCGCACCGTCCTCATGGCCGTGGTGGCCCTGGTGGCGGTGTGGACACTGTTGGCCCAGCTGGACTTCCAGCAGGTCTCCGCGGCCGTCTCGCAGGCCAACATCTGGTGGATGCTGGCGGCCCTGTTCTTCTCGGTGGCGACCTACGTGGGCGCGGGGCTCACGCTGGTGGCCTTCAGCCCCGAGCGGCTCTCCCTGTGGCGCTCCACCGAGGTGCACCTGGCCAGCGCCGTCGTCTCACTCGTGGCCCCGGCCGGCGTGGGCGGGGCGGCCATCAACCTGCGCTTCCTCAACCGCAAGGGGGTGCCCACCGCGGTCGGCGTGGCCACGGTGGCCCTGGTCCAGGTGGTCCAGTTCGTCGTCACCGTGGTGCTGCTCGTGGTGCTGGCGGCCATGACAGGCCAGTCGACCGGACTGACCCTGCCGTCCGGCTGGGTGCTGGTCGCCGCGGGCGCCGTCGTCGTGGTGGCGGCGGTGGTCCTGACCATCCCCAAAGGCGCGCACCTGGGCCTGGGCCAAGATCGAGCCCACCTACCGCCAGGTGTGGCCGCGGCTCGTGTGGGTCATGTCCAACCCGATGCGCCTGGTGCTGGGGGTCGGCGGCGCGCTCATGCTGACCCTGTCCTACATCCTGTCCTTCAGTGCGAGCCTGTGGGCCTTCGGCTACACGGTGCCCTTCGCGGTCCTGGCCATCACCTACCTGGCCTCCAACACGGTGGGCTCGATCGTGCCCTCCCCCGGCGGTATCGGGCCGGTCGAGCTCGCCCTGACCGCCGGGCTCGTCGCCGCCGGCGTCCCCTACGGGGTGGCGCTGTCCACGGCGATCGTCTACCGCCTGGTGACCTTCTGGATCCCGATCCCGGTGGGCTGGCTCAGCCTCCAGCGCCTTCAGAAGGTCGGGGATCTCTAAACCCACCTCCGAGCTCCTCACCCCCGCCCCGCCCGCGTCTCTTCACGTCTGAGACACGGGCGGGGCGGGTCTTCGCGTCGAGGTCCCGACGGCGAGCCGGGGCCGGATGGCCGTCCGGCCAGCGGCTGCAGCAGCGTCAGTCGGCCCAGAGAGCCGGACGAGCGTGTCAGCAGGACGACTGAGACGGCGGCCCCACGCCACCCCATCCCGCACCGCCTCCCCCAACCAGCCGTCAGATATCAGCCGACCGACCCGACCGTTTCACCGATTTGGGACGCCGCGAACAGGAGTTTCATTTCAGTCATCCGATCCGGAGGCACACCGAGCCTCACATGACATCCAAGAGGACGGACAACCACAACCCGGGGAACTCACCCCCGCCACACCGAAAGGAACACCATGGCCAAGAACATCAAGAAGAACACCGAGCTCGACGCCGAGGAGCTGGAGTCGATGGACGCCCCCGGTTGGGACGACGTCGCCATCGCCTCGATCTCCTTCGCCGGCGGTGTCAGCGTCGCCGTCGCCCTGACCTGAGACGCCTGAGGTCGGCATGGTGGGGGCGCCCCGGGCGGGTTCCCAGTGCGGCGCCCCCACCATGCAGTCTCATCACCACACACCGCCGTTCAGAACGCCGAGAAAGGAGGCACCCCGTGAATCTTGGAGACATCGCACTGACCGAGCATGAGGGCGACTCCGCCTTCTCCCCGACAATCGTTCCGGCCTCACCGTTCCGCATCTGGGACGGCACCACCCCGGAGGGCTGGGAGGTCACGGAGAACGATCAGTGGAAGTTCTACTTCCCCACGGACGCCGAGCTTCCCGACGAGGGATGGAAGATCCACATCTCGACGGTTCTGGATGAGGCCGATCAAGCGCTCGACATCGTCTCTGAGATATGCCGGCAGAACTCCATAGGATTCAAGTTCACACCGACACGCGAGATGCTGGCCTTCAAGCTCTCGAAGAACGTCTCCCGCTCAGCGGCCGGCAAGTTCTGCTGCCTCTACCCCCGAGATGAGGAGGAATGCGGGAGGATCGTCAACATTCTGCTCCACGCGCTTCGCCACATGCACGGACCGGATATTCTCACCGACCTCAGGTGCGGGGACGCCCCGGTCTTCGTCAGGTGGGGCGCTTTCACCCCCATGTACTGCACCGACGCCGACGGCATTCGCCGTCTGGCCATTCACGGTCCCGACGGCGAGCTCATCGCAGACACGCGGCGTCCCGGCCTCCACATCCCGGACTGGGTGACGTGGCCGGCATGGACCGGGCCCGGTCGGCACCGCCGTGCCAACCGCTCATCACACCTGCCCTGCACGCTGACGCACGCCCTCGCCCATCACGCGGGCGGAGGAGTCTATGCCGGACAGATGCATTCCACGGGTGCCACCGTCCTGGTCAAGGAGGGACGTCCCCACGCCGGGATCGACCGGCTCCACCATGATGCCGTGTGGAGGATCCGGCACGAGGCCGAGATCCTGCGCCGGCTGCAGGGACGCGCATCCGTCCCCACGTTCCTCGAGCAGGTCGACGGCACCAGCCACGCCTATCTCATTCGCGAGATGATCGACGGCGTCACGCTGATGCGTGAACGCAACCGACGCCTGCGCGAGCAGTCGACCCCCGCCTATGAGGAGTGGGCACGCACCACTCTCGAGACGATCCGCCGGGAGCTCGAGGCGGTGCACGACTGCGGCGTCGTGCTCAACGACGTCCACGAGAACAACATTCTTCTTGCTGACGACCGCATCATCTTCTTCGACCTGGAAGCCGCCTCATGCGCGGACTCCGATGATGAGCTGGCGATGGCGGCCATTGACTACACGCCGCCGCCCAACATCCGCGGAACGACGGTCGACTGGTACTCCTTCGACATTATGACCCTGTCGATGTTCGTGCGTTCCAAGCGGGGAATCCGGCTCGGCCCGGCACGTATTCGGGCCCTGGCCCACCAGGCACAGCGCCGTCATCCATCCTGCGCAGACCTCATCGAGGCGGCGGCCGGGCGCCTGCTGGCCCTCACGCCCGTGCCACCCGACGCCCCCGGGGTGACCGGCCGCAGCACTGTCGAACCGACCCTGGACGCCATCATCGCCGCCCTCGACACGCACCAGGAGCGGCCACACCCGTCCCCCGCGCCGGTCGGGACGACCTCCGGCACTGAGGCCTTCTCCGGCGACGTCGGCCCGGCTCCCGCCCTCGACGCCTGCCTGCGCACCCTGGCCACCGTGTTCAGCCGGCTCGGCCTGAGCCCCTCTCACCCCGACGACGCCCTGAGCCACAGTCCCGGGCTAATGACCGGTACAGCGGGAACGGGAACCATCGCGTGCCTGCTGGCCCACACCGGCGGGCTGCCCCGCCACGAAGCGGAGGCCATCATCCAGGAGGCGGCCAGGCGTCTGGACCGCCCTGAGCCACCGGCCCGACCGGGCATGTGGGAGGGAGCCACCGGACAGGCCGTGTTCTGGCTGCTGGCGGACCTTCTGTCCTTCATCCCCGGGTCACGGCACCGGGCCCGCTCGCTCCTGATCCAGGACGCGGCGCAGCTGGCCACGCTCGTCCCACCGCATGCCGGCGGGCTCGACGGCCGACTCGGCTGGCTCGCCGTCGTCGCCGCACTCGAAGGGCTCACCGAGCTCACCGTGCCCACCGACCTGAAGGAGTCCATGCGTTCCGCCCCCTCGGCGAGCACCGCCGGGTCGAGTGTGCGCAACGGCGCCATCGGCAGCCTGCTGGCCCTCAGCGTCCTGCGCCTGGCCGGCTCCCCGCTGCCCGACGTCGAGCAGGTGGCCCTGGAGTGCCTGGCCGATGACCTGGTCATCTGCACGCCGAGCACCATCGGCGTCGTCGACGATCCGGGCCTGTCCCTCAAGGGGGACTCGGCCGACGGCGTCACAGGCGCCCTCGCGGCTCTCCACCTCCTGCGGACCGCCTTGTCCTTAACGACCTCTTTCCCCAACCCGACCGCATCCGTGGTCACCCGTCACTGAAAGGAACCCCATCATGCGTCTTGCTCTCACCGTCGTCGGAGTCGTCGCCGGCATCATCATCGCCGCCATCGCACTCATCCAGCTGAGCGGATCGCTTCAGATCGCGCTGACAGGGCTCGGTGGAGGCCTGAGCATCGGCTCCATCTGGACCTTCGTTCGAGGAAACAAGCAGATCACCAGCCGATGAAGTGCCCAGCCGTCTTCCTCACTGGTACCGACACAGCCGGGATCTCACTGTATGGACGTGAGATCCGGGCTGTGCCCGTTCAGGTGGAGAGCCGTCGCCTGGAGGACAGGGTTCTCACCCTCTCCGGAAAGGTCGTTGTCCGCGTCGACGCCCTGTCATGCAACTACCGCGACCGCTCACTCATCCTGCAGGGGACCGATCCTCAGGCGGTTCACCGCGGTCCCGCGAACGAGCCGTCCCTGACCGCCTTCGGCTCCGAGTTCTGCGGCACCGTCCTGGCCGCCTCACCGGACTGCCGCGTCACTCCGGGACAGCGGGTGATGGCCTGCTCGGCCTACCCCGAGGCCGCCGAAGGAGCCGCACCCGGCGTCGTCACCAACACGGCGTCCCGGGGCGTTCTGCTCGTCCACGAGTCCCAGCTCGTTGCCGTGCCCTCGTGGATGACGACGCCGCAGGCCGCTGCCTTCGGCCTGTGCCACCAGACCGCCGCCGCGATGATCCGCAGGTCGGGAGTCGGGCCGCAGTCCCAGGTCCTGGTCACCGCCGCCACCAGCTCGACGTCGATGGCCGTGCGCCACCAGCTCCAGGCGATCGGCGCCTCGTGCTGGGTGGTGTCATCGAAGCCGGATACTCCCCTTCTCCCCAACGAGCGCAGGCATCCCGGTCTCGAGGATCCCGCGGCGACCGAGATCCGGGTCAGTCACGTCATCGATCCCTTCTGCGACCTCAACCTCGCCGGGGCCGTCGCCTCCCTGGAGATGGCCGGCACCTACATCACCTGCGGGATGCTGCACCAGCACCCACTCATGGACGGGGTCGGATCGTGCGGATCACCGGGGGAGCTCATCGCCAGGATCATCACGGCGAACCTCACCCTCATGGGTAACTGCCTGGGTACCCGAGAGGACCTGCTTCACGCCCTCGAGCTGGCCCGGGCCGGCTCGATCCCGCTGGATCCCAGCGCCATCCACCCCCGGGACGACATCGACGACTTCCTGCTGGAGGCCTTCGGTTCCCGCGAGCGCTCGGGAAAGGTCGTCCTGTCCCTGAGCCCCTCGACGACGGTGTAGGCCCCCTGCCGTCAGTCCCTCCCATGACCCACTGCTCAGTCAATCGGACTAGCCCATCGGATGAGCCCCAAGCGCCCGACCAGGCGATCCGGAAACAGTGAATTTCCGGTGGAGTAGTGACATCACATCGAATGCCTCCCCGGCACCTCACCACGTAAGGAGACCCCCATGGACAAACCCATGAACCTCGATACCGAGATCACTGAGTTCGAGTCACTCGACGCACCTGACTGGAAGGACTCCGCAGCCGCTCTCGGTGTCCTGTTCGGACTCGGCGCCCTCATCGCGCTCATCTGACCCACCGCGACCCCCTCGGCCCCACGCGACCCGAGCGGCCCGGAGCAGCTCAGTCGCCGTAAGGAGAACACACCATGAACCTGAAGCCACTCCTAGAGATCAGCCACCTCACCAAGCGCTACCGGTCCACCACTGCGGTGGACAACGTCACCTTCAGCATTGAGCCCGGACAGTCTCTTGGGCTCCTCGGCCCCAACGGTGCCGGCAAGACCACGACGCTGCGAGCCGTCCACGGCCTTCTTCGCCCCACGTCGGGCAGCGTCTCCGTGTTCGGCCACGCGCCCCTGGCCATTCCCGATGCGGCCCACCACATCGGCTTCGCATTCGACAACACCGGGCTGCCCACCAGCCACACGGTCCACAACCACCTCGTCAACCACCGGCTCGCGGCCGGCCTGTCACGCGACGAGATGGACAGCATCGTCGACGAGTTCGATCTCGATCCTCTGATGCGTCGCCGGATCAAGGACCTGTCCACGGGCGAGCGCAAGCGGGTCAACCTGGCCACCGCCATGGCGGGGCGGCCGCAGCTCCTCGTTCTGGACGAGCCGACCAACGGTCTGGACATCGAGGGCGCCCACTGGCTGCGCCGCGTGCTCCAGCAGCACATCGACTCCGGCGGCGCCTGCTCATCTCGAGCCACATTCTCGCCGAGGTCGAGCGCATGGTCGACAGCATCGTCGTCATCAAGCGCCGCTGCCTCTTCAACGGCTCCCTCGACGAGCTGCGCCACCACGGTGGCCCCACGCTCGAGGACGCCTACCTCAACCTTGTCTCTTCCACCACCTCCAGGAGCCGTGCAGCATGACCACCAACGTCCTTTCCTCCGCGCAGACCATCACCTCCGGTCGGGCCCTGGCCACGCCGGCCCCCAGCCCCAGCGGCTTGTCCGTGTTCCGCTCCTTGTGGGCTCTGACCCGCCGAGGGCTCACCGAGGCCTCCCTGAAGTGGTTCCTCGTGATCGGGATCGCTCTGAGCAGCTTCGCCACGATCTTCGACGCCAGCAAGTTCCTCAGCGAGATCGACCTGTCCAACCAGGCCGCCGTCGACTCCGTGGCCCTGCGACTCATTCGCATCGGATTCTCCGTTCTGCTGGTGTCCACCCTGTGGGGAGCCACCCAGGTGACGACCGAGTTCCGCGACGCCACTGTGGCGGCCCGAGTCACCCAGCACCGCGGCGTCGGCAGGCTCGTTGCCGGCCACGCCCTGGCCTCTTGCCGGCCGGCCTGCTCTTCGGCCTCATCGGCGCCCTGAGCTCCACCATTCCCACCTTCGTGATCTTCCACCAGCGTGACCTGAGCATCACGATGAACGAGGATCTCGTCAGCACCGTCGTCGGCATCATCGCCGTCAGCGCCCTGGCCGCCCCGTGGGGGACCTGCTTCGGCTGGCTGCTGCGCCGCACGCTGCCGGTCATCCTCCTCCTGGTCGCCTGGACCACCTACATCGAGCCGGCCATCGTGCGCGCCCTGCCCAACGACCTGGGCCAGTACCTGCCCGGCGGCCTCCAGCTCACGCTCATCAAGGACGCCACGGCCGTCGGCGACATGTCGGCTCCGCTGGCCGCGGGACTCCTCGTGGCCTGGACGATCGGTCTGTCCATCATCGCCACCGCAGTGACGAAGATGGGTGATCTACGTGCCTGAGCAGGATGTGCTTCTCTCGCCCCCGAGGAGCTCTCCGGCTGCACCGAGACGTCGCCGTCGTCCGCCCTCAGGCCGGAGACGGGTGGGCGGTTCGCACCCCAGACAACAAGCTCCTCGGAGTCGGCGAACAGCTCGGCGAGCTGCTGGTGACCCTCAAGACCAAGGGGCCACTGACCAAGACGGATCTTCTGGAGCAGATGCCACCGCAGTGGCAGCCCTCCGATGTCGATCACGCTCTCGACGCCGTCAGCAAGTACGGCCTGGTCGTGGCCGATTACGAGATGGACTCCACCGAGCAGAAGCCGCTGTGGAGCGTCGACAACGACGGACCGCTCATCCTCAAGCTCTGCTTCAACCGCCCTGAGGCCTTCTTCATCAAGGCGGCCCCGGTCGTGAAGGCGTTGAGGAAGACCTTCCTGCGCTGGGTCCCGCTGGTCATCGCGATCCTGGGGATCCCCGCGCTGCTCTCCCTCGCCGGGAACCCGAACAGCACCTTGTTCCAGCCGCTGACGCTGGGCACCTACGGCGCTCTGCTGCTGGCCCTCACCCTGACAACCGCCATTCATGAGCTCGCTCATGGACTGACCCTCACCGCCTGCGGCGGCATGCCTCACCGCATGGGGATCATGCTGTTCTACTTCTCCCCGGCGGCCTTCTGCGACGTCACCGAGGCGTGGTTGCTTCCCCGTAAGGACAGGGTTGCGGTCGCCTTCGCCGGCATCGTCATCCAGACGAGCATCGGGGCCACCGCCCTGATTGCGAACCTCCTGCTGGGTGGGGAGCACGCCTTCCTCACCTGGTACGGGGCCAGCACCTACCTCGTGGCGCTGAGCAACCTCATTCCGTTCCTCCGTCTGGACGGCTACGTGGCCCTGGTCGGGTTCACCAACCAGTCCGGTCTCAGGCAGCGCTCCATCCAGGCGCTGCGCAATCGGGTCGCCGGCATCCCGGAGCCGCACGAGCCCCTGTGGGTCGCGCTGTTCGGGGTGGGTTGCCTGGTCACGCCCCTGGTCATCGTCTGGACCGCCGTCACGGCGATCGCGCCGAACCTGCTTCGCGGTGGCGCCGGAGGCCGAATCATGCTGAGCATGCTCATCGGGTTCTGCCTCATGAACGCCCTGGTCAAGATGATCCACGGGCTGCGCGGCTTGAAGCGCATTCAGCAGATCCGACTGTTCGTGACCGGCTTCTCCGCAGCCGTTCTGGTCCTGCTGACCCCGATCGGTACCACCACCTCCCTGGGGTTCCAGGCCACCGGTAGCCACCGCGCGGTCGCTCTGACCGGGGACGCCGCGGGCTCGGCCCCGGTGACGACCGGAACGAAGGTCTCCTTCCACCACTCAGGACTCCTGACGGGCCCCGCCCTCGGGCAGGGGACCGTCGTCGCCACCGAGAACTGCACGGTCCCGCTCCGGGCCGTCTCGCCCCTGCTCTCCGACGCACAGATGCCGCCCGGGACCTGCCTGGTCGTCGAGTCGGACGCGGAGCTCACCCCGGGGACGACCGGCAGGATCACCTCTCAGAAGGTGTACCAGCCGCTCGCACGCGTCATCCGCCACCAGCTCGGGCCAGTGCTTCCCGGAGGAAGCCTGTACTCCGACGACGAGGAGGACTGATGACCGCCAAACGCGCCTCTCAGGCGATGGCCGATCTTCGGCGTTACCTGGTCGGCGCCCGAGGTGATCGGGCCGCCGTCTGGCTCGACGACGGCGCCCGCTACACCCCCTCCGAGCTGCCGCCGTCGGCACTGGTCATCACCCCGCAGCCCATCTCCGCACCCGCCGCCGGCCACGAGATCGTCGTCCGGGAAGGAGACCTGACCCGGGACTGCGAGCTGCTGGTCATCGACGGAGCCATGGAGATCGCGGTCATGGACTACTCCCTGGCCGCGTTCCTCCCCGTGGCCGGCCCGACCCTCATCCGTCTGGCCACCCGGGAGGAGTGGGAGCTCTTCCTTCAGGACGCCGACGCAGCCATCACCACCGGATGCGTCCCGGCTCAGCTCATCCACCCGATGACGGTCCTGGAGGATGCCGACGCGCTGACGACCGGTACCGTGCCGCAGACCCGCCTGACGGTGTCCTCCACCGGAGTGCACCACCACCTGCCCGGCACCGACCGCAGCCCGGCACAGCGGGACCGGGGCGACCGCGCCTGGCTGCCCCGCTACCTCACCATCATCAACGCACTCACCACACTGCACACCCTGCAGGAGGAGCCGGTCGAGATCTCCGGCCTGGGCATGCGCCTGTCAGAGACGAGCCCGCAGACCCCGGTCGAACCGGCTGACGCACCCATCATCGTGCGCTCCCGCGCGGGAATCCGCTGCCTGATCCCCGGCAACGGCCGAATGCTGTCCGTATCGACCACCCTGGCCACGATCCTGGAGACGCTCATGACGCTACCTAACGACACCGACCTCGCCCACGTCCTCGATCTTCCGCCGTCGACCATCTACCACGCCGTCGCCTCCCTGTCCGAGGCCGGCCTCATCAGCCCACGGGAGGTGGTCTGCAGTGCGTAGCCCGGTTCTCTCCCCCCTGTACAGCGGCCTGGGGGCTCAGCGCTATCACGCCTTGTCCGCCCACGACGACACCGAGATCGCACTGATCCTGGAGACGCTGGAGAACCATCTGAGCCCGGATCTGGCGGATCTGCGCATCCTCGAGCTCGCCTGCGGCTCGGGTCGGGTCACGCTGCCGATGGCACAGGCCGGCTACCGGATCCTGGCCACCGATCTGAGCCCCGACATGCTTGAGGTCCTGCGCTCCGTATCGCCGAGCAGGACTCGGCCGCCGATGCTCCCGGAGACCTGGCCGCGCGCATCGAGGTGCAGGAGGCGGACATGAGCTCCTTCTCCTTCACAGAGCGCTTCAAGGCCGTCTGCCTGCCCACGGCCTCCATCACTCAGCTCGACGCCGAGCAGCGGCTCGGGGCCCTCGAGTGCTCCGCGCGCAGCCTAGCGCCCGGCGGACTGCTCATCGTCTCCACGGACGACATCGCCGCGGAGCACACGACGACGATCGAGATCCAGCCCGGCATCTCCCTGACTGAAGAGCTCGATCAGGCCCGCGGCCGCCGTCGCAGCATCCTCAGATGGGGCGAGGAGTGCTACGTCTCCGAGCTCCACCTGGTCCCCTCGTCCTGGATCAGTGAGGCCTGCACCCAGCTCGGGCTGACGATCGTGGAGCGCCACTCCACTCCCGACCAGGCCATGCCGGACCACTCCGGGGTGCTTCTGGTCGCCCGCAAACCCTAGTCGACTACACCACGAGGCCTGCCTTCCATGTCTGTCACCACCGAGTTCTTCACTCCTCCGAGCACCTTCTCCTCCTCACCCCAGCCCACCCGGGCCCACGGGACGGCGATCACCTACGCCGACGGCAGCCAGTGCCTCGACGGGATCTCCGGATTATGGAACGTTCCATTGGGGTACGGGCACCGAGGCGTGGCCGACGCGGTTCACGCCGCTCTCCTGGAGGCCTCCTACTTCACTCACTTCCGCGGTTCCCACACCTGGGCCGAACGCACCGGGCACCGCCTGCTCGCCGCAGCGGGGGCCGATCACTATCGTCGAGTCGTCCATGCGACGTCGGGATCGGCCGCACTGGACAGCGTCATCAAGATGGTCCGTCAGTACCAGGTCGTCTGCGGCGAGCCGAGTCGCACGATCATCGTCTCCCTCAAGGGCTCCTACCACGGAACGACTCTGGGGGCCATGTCTCTGACCGGAGAGAACCTGGGGCAGAGGATCTACGGGGTCGATGGCCGTTCCGTGCGGCATATCGACCATCGCCGCCCCCAGGACCTCGCCCGTCTGCTGGAGCGAGAGGGGGACCGCGTCGCCGCTGTCGTTCTTGAACCAGTACAGGGCTCGGGCACTCACGTCGTGGGCTCCGAGTTCCTCTCCACGGTCCTGGAAGGTCGCCGCCGGCACGGCTATCTCCTGGTGGCCGACGAGGTCGCCACCGGATTCGGCCGCACAGGACCGCTGTTCGCCAGTGAGACCTGGGCGGAGAGCCCCGACGTCCTCGTCACCTCCAAGGGACTGACCAACGGCACCCAGGCCGCCTCCGCGATCCTTCTGGCAACGCGGGTGACCGAGGCGCTGGACTCGGCGGACTCCCCGTTCATGCACGGTGAGACGCAGGCGGGCAGCCCGGCGTCCTGCGCCGCCATCCTGGCCACCCTTGAGGCCTTTGAGAACGAGGACGTCCTGTCCCGTGGACGCGCCGTCGCCCGGCAGCTCGATGAGCGTCTCGACGCCCTGGCCGAGCGGATCCCCGGCTCCAGCACCACGGGGCTGGGCTGCTTCCGCTCGGTTCAGCTTCCCGATGCCGACGGCCAGACCATCACCCGCATCATCGATCGGTGCCGCCGCAACGGCGCCATTGTTCAGCCTGGCCCGAGCAGCTTCCAGCTGGTGCCAGCCCTCGTCTACGATGCGCGCGACCTGGACCGTCTCATGGACCGGGTCCAGGACGCCGTCTCATCGGTCCTCGCGGGTCGGGGAACGGTCGCCGCATGAAGACATCGTCCCTGCTGCTGCCAACCGGACCCGAGCTCGGCACCGGTTCCTGGTCGCGCACGCTGTCCCCGCGCACTGAGCTGGCGATCATCGACGCAGCGGTGGTGGACCATGCGCTTCCCGGGCTGCCCTCCCGTCTTCCGGTCATCCCGGTCGACGGCGTCACCGGGCTCGGAGGAGTCAGGGAGGTCGCGCAGGCCATCGAGCGGACCGATCCGCGTGAGGTGATCGCGATCGGCGGCGGCGCCACCATGGATCTGGCCAAGCTCGCCGCCCTCACGGCGGAACGTCCGGCGCTGGTCGACCACCTGGAGCAGGCCGCCGACCGGTGCGGGCTCATTCCGCTGGCCGGGATCGGCCGACGGCGCCGCCTCACCCTGGTCCCGACCACGCTGGGCACCGGCTCGGAGTCGAGCAGCGGGGCCTGCTTCGATCATCAGCTGGTCGGTTTCGACGGGGAACGGGCCCGCAGCCTGGTCGTCGGGGCGGCGCTCGAGGCCGATCGCGCATGGCTCGACCCCGACCTCCTGACCACGCTGCCTCTGACTCTGGCCAGGGAGGGCGCCCTGGAGGCACTCAGCCGGGCGCTGGTGAGCACCGTGTGCACCCCCTCGAGCCTTGCCGCCTCGGAGTGGGAGGCCCGCATGCTCGTCTCCCGGCTTCGGGAGGGGCTCGATGCTCTCACCGACGGCGCGGACCCCGACCTGCTCCACCGCATCGCCTTCGCCTCGACCATGACGCATCGGGGGCTGAGCCTCAAGGGCCGGGGCAGCGCCCCCTCACCCGTATGGTTCATCGCCACCGAGCTGTCCATGGTCGCAGGAGTGCGCAAGAACGAGGCTCTCAGCGCCCTCATGGGGCCCTGGGCCCACCTCGTGCTGAACGGCCACCGCGAATGGGGGAGGTCGGAGGTGCTGGCCGAGCTGTGGCCGCTCGGCTCCGCAGAGCCCACCGAGGTCGTCAGCCGGTGGGGCCTGCCGACCTCGATTCCGCTGCCCGGCGGAGGCACGCAGCGAGTCATCCGTCGGATCGAACGCCGCTGGGGCGGGCGACTGCCCATGATGCGGCGTTTCACCACCGGCCAACTCGAGACCCTGCTCGGGCTCTGCACCTCCGAGGGCTCCTGTGCCTGATATCCGTTGCGTCCTAGAGCCGGGCTCAGGAATCGTCCGCACCCTTCATGTCACGCCCCCGCGGGCCGGGCGGCGTCTGCTGTGGTCCGTTGGAGCACTCCTCACCGGTGACGGCCAGGAGGAGGGGCCCTTCACCATGCACGCCGTCGGCGCCTGCGGGCAGCGCCGCGACGAGACTCTGCTGCGGGCTGCGGGCGAGGTCGTGGAGCGCTGGGCGGTCGCGGCCCAGGACCGTCTCGGCCCGCCACCGCTCTTCCCTGATGCGGGACCCTCCGGAGCCGCGGCCGGACCGAGCGTCGAGTTCTGCCGCACCCGCGGTCTGCGGGAGCTGATCGAGCGCGATGCAGCGATGCGCGGCTGGTACCTGTGCCGGGGAGTACGGCGCCTTCCCCTCGCCCAGGCCCGATCAGCACTGGGCCCGCTGCAATCGGTGATCGCACCGCTGCGTGACCGGGGAGCCGAGCTCGTGGCGCTGGAGATGCCGTCGCGCTGCCGGGAGCTGAGCGTCATCATGTGCGCGATCATCGAGCCGTCTGAGCAGATCGTTGCCTGCGGCTTGGGGTGCGACTCAGCCCTGGACGGGGCGATCGCCACAGCCGCACGGGAGGCATGTCAGATCGTGGACCTTTTCACGATCATGCGAGAAGCCCTTGGTCGTCCCGACCGGCCCGAGCACCTGCGCAGCGACACGGACCGCGCGACCTGGTGGGGAGCCCCGGGAAACGTCACCGCCTTTCGGACCTGGCTGACAAAGATCAGTACAGCAGAACAGGCTGTGTCCTTTACAACGACGAATTGCGCGGAGACGAATTGCGCGGAGATGGAGTGGAAGAGCCTCGTGGAGTCAACCCGCTTCACCGACCTGACACCGACACTCCCCCAGCGGATCCGCCAGGGCGGCTGGCATGCCGGGCGTGCGGAGAACCCAGCGCTCACACCCCTGGTGACGGATGAGAGCGCACTGGGGCAGGAGCTCGTGACACCTGACACTCACCCCATCCCTCACCCCATTCTTTGAGGTTTCCGCCACCTTGATTTCTTCGTTACCTCCACCAACAATAAATATGTGCTCCGAGGGAATAAGACTGATAGAAACATCAGACAAATGCGGCTTTCATGGCCGTCCTCGGAGGCCTGGCAGTACGCATCAGCCAAGCCCTGGCTGTACGTCGCGGTAGCGGCGGTCTTCGGGGATGGCGAACCTCATCCTCATGCTGACTCTGCGGGGCTCGGTCGTTCCGGAGCGGATCGTCTTCCTGACGCTGGCGCTCCTGACAACGATGGTGACGCCCCTGCGCCCCCGCCTCGGATCGATCGGCTACCTCATCGTGTGGATAGCACTCGGCTTGGCCCCTGTCGCTGAGACCGGCGATCTGACCATCACCGACGCCGTCTCCGCCTTCCTCATGGGCCGCTTTCTCCCCCTGAGGCTCGCTGTCCCCCTGGCCCTCACCCCATCCGTCATCATGCTGCTAACCACCTGGGACGGCGCTTACTTCGCGATGATGCTGTTCGCTGTCGCCGCCACTCTTCCGACAGGACTCCTGGTCCGCGTCACCGTGAACTCCTGGCGCAGCGAGGTCTCCGCGGTGTCCGGGCAGCTGGAGGCCATCCGCAACGAGGTGGCCCGGGAGATGCACGATCTCGTCGCCTACTCCATGTCCCAGACGGCCCTACGGGCCAAGCTGGCCGCCAGCAAGGAGCTCTCCCCCCGACCGTGCTCGCGAGGAGTTCGCCGCCATCGAGGCCACCGCCGCTGACGCGCTCCACGAGCTCCGCCTCATTCTGCGCGCCCTGCGCCGCAACGACAGCGACGACGACAGCGCCGAGGGCGGACTGGGCACGGTGACCACGGATCTGGAGGGCGCCGTGCGGGCCATCGTCGACGACCTCTCCGCCTCCGGGTTCTCCGTCACCTTCCAGTGCACCGCCACGGCGCCCTGCAGCCGTCTCCAGGCCACCACCCTGTCCCGGGTCTGCCGTGAGATGGGGGCCAACGTCCTGCGCCATGGCGACCCGCGCCGCCCGGTGACCGCCTCCCTCATCCAGAGCGAGAGCAAGGTGCACCTGGTGATGACCAACGGGGTTTCCACGACCCACGACCTGCCCTCATCCGGCGCCGGAATCCTTGGCATGCGCGAACGCGTCACCGCTATCGGAGGCACTCTGGAGACCTTGGAGGAGAATATGACCTGGATGGTCTCCGCCACCGTGCCCTCCCTGCCGACCACGAGCCCCGCCCCCTTGGAGGAACTGCCATGATCCGCATCGGTATCGCCGACGACGACCCCTTGGTACGCCGCACCCTGGCCCAGCTGCTCTCCACCGAGGAGGGCATCTCCGTGGCCTGGACGGCTCAGGACGGCCAGGAGGCCCTGGACCTGATCCACTCCACCGAGACGGAGCCGGTCCAGGCCGTCCTCCTCGACGTCCAGATGCCCCGGCTCGACGGCCTCACCCTGGCGAAGACCCTCCATGAGGAGAACCCCGAGCTGGCCATCATCATCCTGAGCACGCTCATCGCCGACTCGATCTCGAACGAGGCCTTCGCCGCCGGTGTCCGCGGCTTCGTGGCCAAGGAGGACGACGTCGACGCCCTGGCCGGCGCCATCAAGCAGGCGGTGGCGGGCAACATCGTCCTCACTCCTAAGTCCTCGGCAGTGCTCAGCGAGCGCCTTCAACCCGCCTCGGCCGACCGCGGGAGCACCCCCCCGCCCTCCTTCAGCAGAAAAGAGGCCTCCCCCCTCCCCTTCGGTGTCACCCTGTCCGCCCGCGAGCTGGAGGTCCTGGCACTCATCAGCGAGGCCCTGACCAACAAGCAGATCGCCAACCGGTTGAACCTGAGCGAGGCCACCATCAAGTCGCACGTGTCCGCCATCATCGCCAAGCTCGGTGTCCCGGACCGGGTCGGAGCCGCCGTCTTCGCCATGCAGCACGGCCTGGTCAGCTGAGCGACGCATCGGACTCCGACGAACCGACGAGGCCGAGTGCCCCCTCAGCCTTCCTCGAGGCGAGGTCTCCACCCATCGACTGAGTCGAGGAGCCGATGATTCCCCCACTGGAGCAGGCGAGGCTAGAGCCATCATCAACCACTGCTTCTGAAAGGCCCCTCGTCTTGTTCACCTTCTCCTTCTCCTCCTCCTTCGCCGCACTGCTTCCCATGAAGTTGATCGGCAATGGACGCACATTCTGGAGTTGAGCACTCACAACGGGCGGCCCTGACCCCAACGCGGGTGAGGGCCGCCCTTGCCGTCCCCCCCCTCCTTCGGCCCACTGACCCGATCGGAGGATCCCCTCGCGATACACAAGCCGATGAAATAAGGGAAAGAGCCCCAGGCATTCGACCCGCACGAGCACCCCGGCAGCACCGCGACACCCCCAGGAGGTGACCGATGACCGACTCCCCCACCCCCTCCACGCCTCAACCGCTCCTGAGCGCCTCCTCATACTGCGCACTGATCGCCACCGACACGGCCGAGGCGGCAACCCTCCGCCGGCTCATCGCCGACTCCCAGGGCGCGACCCTCGCCATCGACACCTCCCCTCAGGAGGCCGTCGAGCTGCGCACGGACCCCGCCTCCCGGCAGACGCCCGCAGCGCAGGTCTCCCCCATCGAGACGGCGAGCCGCGACTGGCTACTCAGGACAGACGACTCCTCCCACGGCCTCGCAGACGGCGTCACCAGCATTCTGCTGCCGGCCGGCACGATCACCGAACCGGCGGACAAGGAGCGTGAACAGCTCATCGAGCACGCGGCCGACCTCCTTCCCCCCCGATGGTCAGCTGATCGTCTCCGCCCAGCACGTCGTCGGCAACGGATTACTGTCGGAGACCTGGCGGCTTCCCGATGGCTGCCTCATCACGGAGAACGCCGACCCGGCATCCGGGCTGCGGACCGTCACCATGCGGCAGGCCGGGCACTGGTCCACCCTCACCCTTCACCTCGTGACTCCCGCCTGGCTCGCCGAGGCCATCAAACGTCACAGCATGCGCTTGACCTTTCAGTACTCCGAGCCGCACCCCATTCTCACCCGGCACCGGATAGTCATCGTCCGCTCCGTGAAAACCGCCTGACACACCCTCTCACCGGCATAGGCTTGCTCCCGCACGCATTCATCCGCAGTCAAACGCTCGATTCTCATTCATTTCACACAACCGACAGACTCACCGGAGGCAGCATGCTCGACCACTCCCCCTCTTCCCCCACACCCCGGACAGCGCCGCATGAAACAGCCCGGGCCAGTCGGAGGCGTCGTCGCTGCCTCATCCGGCTGAGCACCCTGGCCTCTGTCGCAGCCCTGGCCTGGACCATCGGCGGCGGCTCACCCGCCCACTCCGCCCCCCAGGGGAACACCTACGTGGCCCTGGGCGACTCCTACGCCTCCGGAGTCGGGGCACCGCCCTACGCCAGTGGCACGGATGTCCAAGGCGGTAACGGGTGCAAGCGGGCCGCGGGTGCCTACGCCCACCAAGTGGCCGGCCAGACCGGCAAGACACTCGACTTCGGCGCCTGCTCAGGAGCCCGGATCCCCGACTTCTACAACCCCAGGACCTCCTGGAACGAGCCCGCCCAGCTCAACCACCTGAACTCCTCCACGAGCCTGGTCACCTTCTCCATCGGTGGCAACGACGCCGGCTTCTCCACGATCCTCACCAAGTGCATCACCGCCGCCCCCTTCACCACCTGCTCCGGCAACAAGGAGGTCTCCGAGCAGGTTGACGGCGCCATCAGCGCCCTGGCCGGCAAGACCACGCGCGCGGGCATCACCAGCTATGACACGCTCGTGGCCGACATCGCCGCCCGCGCCCCGGGCGCAACCGTCGTCGCCGTCGGCTACCCGCGCATGTTCACCCCGCAGGGAGCCGGCCAGATCCTCCCAGTACCGGGGCGCTGCGAAGGCGTCACCAAGGTGGATCAGCGCTGGATCAACGCCAAGACCAACGAGATCAACGCCGCCGCCAAGGCCGCGGCCCAGCGCCACGGCTACCGGTTCGCCGACCCCTCCGGTTCCTTCGCCGGACACGAGCTGTGCGGCAAGCAGTCCTCCTGGTTCGACGGCCTCATCAACGACGGACGCTTCCACCCCAACGCCGCCGGCCACAAAGCCATCGCCGGCTCCATCATGGGCGTCCTGAAGGAGCAGCCGGCCGCCGCACAGGAGCTGCCCGCCGCCGCACAGGCGCAGGTGGACAACACCCGCCCCGCCGGTTCCTTCACCCTTGCCCGCAACGGCGACCAGCTGGCCCTGGACGCCTCGGCCTCCACCGACTCCGACGGCACGATCGTGAACATCGACTGGTACATCCAGCGCGCTGACGGCTCCGAGGAGATCCTCACCGGAGCCCAGGCCACCGCCACCGTGCCCGCCGATGAGCAGGTCTCCGTCACCGCCGTCATCACTGACAACCAGGGCAAGGAGGACTTCACCACCCAGATCGCCCCCGCCGCCTGAGCCGCCGCGCGTTCCTCCCGGCAGGTCGCCCCTGCGCAGCCCCGGTCGTCGAACGTACACCCTCAGTGACGTGAGCGGGCGGGCCGAGTGCACCTCGGCCCGCCCGCTGACTCGTTGGCTACGCGCCTACTCGTTGCCGTGGCAGGTCAGACCCTTCTTGGGCATGGTGCCGGAGATCAGGTAGGCGTCGACGGCGTCGTTGACGCAGGAGGCGTCGCCGCCGTAGGCGGTGTGCCCATTGCCCTCCCAGGTCAGCAGCTGGCCGGAGTCGAGCTGCTCGGCCAGGGACTTCGACCAGGCGTACGGGGTGGCCGGGTCCCCGGTGGTTCCCACCACGAGGATCGGCGCCGCCCCGCGGGCATGGATCTGCGTGGGCTTGCGGGTCCCGTTGTGCCCCCACACGCTGCACACCAGGTCCATGCCGACCGCGGTGTTCCCGAAGATCGGGGCCTCGCGCTGGGCCTGCTCGTACTGCGCGGCCCAGGTCGTCTTGTCGCCCTCCACCGGGTAGTCCAGGCAGGTGACGGCCTGGAAGGCTCCGCCGCCGTCATTTTTCGAGGAGGTGTCCTGCTCCTCGGAGGCCACGAAGGCCGAGCCGTCGCGGTGGTTGATGGCCTGGTCGAGGGCCTTGTTCAGGGGCTCCCAGTTCTGCTCGGTGGTGTAGAGGTACTCGCTCAGGGCGGTGACGATGTCCGCGCCGGTCACGGTGCGGTTCGGGTCACCGGTCGCCAGGGGCGTGCTGTTGGCGGAGGTGATGAGGTCGCGGATCTGCTGGACTCCGGCGTCAGTGCCGCCGCTCAGCGGGCAGCCGGTGGAGTTCTGGCAGTAGTCCACGTAGGTGCGCAGCGCCTGCTCGAAGCCCTTGGCCTGCCCCAGTCCCTGCTCGGCGAGGGACAGGGAGGGGTCGATGGCGCCGTCGAGCACCATGCGGCCCGTGTTGCCGGGGAAGGTCTCGGCGTAGACGGAGGCGAGGTAGGTGCCGTAGGAGAAGCCCAGGTAGTTCAGCTTCTCCTGGCCGGCCAGCGCCCGCAGGATGTCGAGGTCACGGGCTGCGGAGACGGTGTCGACGTGGTCGAGCAGGGCGGCGGGCTCGGTGTTGGAGGCGCACTGCTCGGTCAGCTCTTGGAAGGACTGCCGGGTCGACTCCGCCCACTCCTCGTAGGACTCGCCGCCTGAGGCGGTCCCGGTGGAGGCCCCAGTGGAGGGCTCAGTACCTGCCTGCGACGTGCCCGAGGCCGACGCCGAGGCCGTGGCCCCAGCCGAGGCGAGGGCTCGGCGGTGCCGGAGGATGAGTCGTCGTCGCTGGAGCAGGTGATGGCCGTGGAGGAGCCGACCCCGCGCGGGTCGAAGCCGATGATGTCGTAGGCGTTGAGCAGATCGGGACTGAAGGCGTTGCTCGCCCGCTCGGCGAAGGAGACCCCGGAGTCGCCGGGGCCACCGGGGTTGATGAACAGGGCGCCCTGGGCGTGGCCGCCGGTGGCGGCGCGCTTCTTCACGGCGATCGAGATGGTCTCGCCCTTGGGGTTGGCGTAGTCCAGGGGGACGGTGATGACGGCGCAGCTGAAGGTGGCCGTGTCGGTCTCCTCCTCGGAGGAGCCGGCCGTCCCGGTCGCGCCGGTCGCGCCGGTCGCGCCGTCGGCGCTCGGGGTGGCGGTGGCCTGCGCCGAGGCCGTGGCGGCCGTCGTGGAGGCGCTCGCCTGGGCGGTCTTCTCGGAGGCCTTCTCCACGCCGTCGGTGGCGGCGCAGGGGTACCAGTTGACGGCCTGGCGGTAGAAGGACTCCAGGCCGGAGGGAATCGGGCCCGGGACGGTGGCCGAGCCGCCCGCTGCGGCGGACAGTCCCGTCCCGCAGGCGCTCAGGCATCCGCCGACGAGGACCGCCAGGGCACTGAGGCCCGTGCGACGACGGCGCGGTGCGCCGCCTGTCATCGAGGACTGCGCGGACGTCTGCGCCGCGCTGGCGCGCCCTGAATCGACCGGACGCCGCCTTAGTGTTCTTGTCATGCGCGGCATTTTACGAAGGCCACCTGTGTCCCCCATATGCCCGGCGTGTTCGTAGGGTAAGTCACGCGGTCGTGCCCTGAACCCTCTCGCGGCATCACCCTCGACGGCGCGGGAGCACGATCACGAGGCGAACAGGTGCGAGACCTCGCCCTTCTGGCGCCGTCCGGGGACGGTCAGGGCCAGGTGGATCGCGACGGCGAGCATCACCGCGGCCCCCACCCCCAGGCTGACGCCGAGCCCCGCATCCGTGGCGGAGCGGACCAGCGGTTCCAGGTGGGAGCGCATGTCAGCCGTCATGGCGGTGGGCCATCCGTCCAGGGCCCGCAGCCCCTTGCCGGAGGCCACCAGGGAGATGAGACGCTCCCGATCCGCAGTCCGCCCCAGGAGACCGATCTGCGGGGCCATCGTCATCACGCTCCGGATGACGCGCTCATAGCTCACACCCATGACCGCGACCCCCATGACGATGCCGAGCTGCCGAGCGGAGGCGGAGAACCCTGAGGTCATCCCGGCGGTGTCCTCATCGGCCGAGGAGACCGCCAGCTGGTTGACGATCGTCCCGGTGGCCCCGGTGGCGGCCCCCGCCAGGACGAGCCCGGGAATGAGGACCAGCCAGGTACTCGATCCGCGCAGGAGCATGAGCAGGCAGGAGCCGATGACGCCGCCCAGCACGATTCCCAGCAGGCTCGCCCTGGCTCCGTGGCGTCTGACCGCTCCCCCGCAGGTGGCGGCCACGATGAGGGCGGAGGCGCTGAAGGGCAGGAAGCACAGTCCGGTCTGGGCGGGGGTGAGCCGGTAGATGTTCTGCGCGTACAGGGACAGGAAGGCCATTGGCCCGATGAGGGCCGCCTGGATGATGAAGCCGACCAGGACGCTGCCGGCATAGGTGGGTTCGGTGAGGATCGAGACGTCGACCATGGGGCTGGCCGATCGTCTCTCGACGAGGCAGAATGCGGCGAGCAGCACCGCCGAGCCGGCCAGCAGGGAGACGATGACGGGCGAGGCCCATCCCCACGTGTTGCCCTGGAGGAGCGCCAGTGTGAGCGCCCCCGTCATGGCGACGCACAGCACCGTGCCCGGCCAGTCGACCTTCCTGGATGCCGCCTTGCCCGCAGCGCCGCCCCGGTCCGCGCCGACCTCGGGAACCCAGCGCGATCCGAGCCAGACCGCCAGGCCCACCGGGACGTTGACCCAGAAGATCGAGCGCCAGCCCGCCATCAGCACGAGCCCTCCGCCAAGGAGCGGTCCCAGGGCGATCGCCGCACCGGAGACCGCGCCGTAGACACCGATCGCCCGCGCCCGGGCGGGGCCGGCCTGGTAGCGGTCCGAGATCATGGGGACGCCGACGCCCAGGAAGATCGCGCCACCGACCCCCTGAATGAAGCGGCTCCAGTCCAGGACACCGACCGACGGCGCCAGCGCGCAGACCAGGGAGCCGGCCGTGAACAGGACAACACCCCAGCGGAAGAGGCGCAGCCGCCCCACCGACCCGCTCAGCGTCGCCGCCGACATGAGGAGTGTCCCCAGCGGCAGGGTGTAGGCGTTGACGACCCACTGGAGCTCGCTCAGCGACGCCCCCAGTGCGGCCCCCATGTCAGGCAGCGCGACGGAGACGACCGTGACGTCCAGGACGTTCATGAAGCTGGCGGTGCAGATCAGCAGCAAGATGAGTGTCTGCCTCACATGGCGCACCTTTCGCGAGGGTTCCCGGGTGGCGGCACTCACCCCCCGGACCTAAACGACCGCCACACAGATTAACACCGGGGCGACCACCTGTGCGCAGCGCTCACCCGGCTGCACGACCGCGCGGTCGTAGGGTAGGTCGCGCGGTCGCACCCTTTACCCCTCGATCTCGCGGCATAACCCTCGACCGCGCGAAGGCGGGCGCCTGGCCCACCGCAGCGAGCCTCAGGCCCCGACGGCGCGCAGGTGCCCCAGCACCTCGGCGTGGGCGGTCGGGGTGCCCACGAGGATCGAGCCGGCGCGGCGCACGTCGAAGGGCGCCCCGTCCATCCGGGTCAGGACCGCACCGGTCTCAGCGCACAGCAGCGCACCGGCCGCAACATCCCAGGGCTGGAGCCGCGGCTGGGCGTAGACGACCGCGCCGCCCGCGGCCACCTCCGCCATCTCCAGGGCGGCCGCCCCGTAGCAGCGCATGCCGCGCGAGGCCTCGATGGCTCGGCCGATGCCCGCGTCCTGCGTGAGCTGGTAGTGGGCGATGAGCATGCCCTCGCTCAAGGGCAGGTCCTCCAGCCGCTCCAGGGCCCGCGGCGCCGCGCCGTCGGTGCCCGCCGACCCCGCCAGAAGCGGCTGCACCCATGCGCCCCGCCCGCGGATGGCCGTGTAGAGCCGGCCCGCCACGGGGTCGGCGAGGACGGCGAGCGTGGGCACGCCGTCGTCGACCAGGGCCAGGGAGATGGCCCAGTCGCGGTGGGTGGCCACGTAGTTGAGGGTCCCGTCGATGGGGTCGAGCACCCAGGCCCGCCCGCGGTAGGTCTCGAAGTCCTCGACACGGTGCGCCTCCTCACCGTGGATGGGGACGCCCGTGGCCTCCAGATGGCCGGCGATGCGCTCCTCGACGCCGCGATCGACCTGGGTGACCAAGTCGTTGCGGTGAGCCTTGGCCTCGATGCGCAACTCCTCACCCGGGTCCAGGGCGAAGGCGGCCGCCTGGCGGACCGCAGCCACCCCGCGGGCGAGCAGCTCCTCCAGGCAGGCCGACGACGTCGGCCCGACCGACGGCTCCGGTGTCACTGCCCCACCACCGGCACTCACGACTGGAGCTCCTGCTGCCTGGCGAGCCGGCTGCTGTGGACGAGCCAGGCCACGCCCAGCACCACCAGCCACAGGGGCGAGGCGAAGACCGCGATGCGAGTGTCGTGGGCCTGAGTGAGGGTCCAGATGACGAAGGCGAAGAAGGCCAGGCACAGCCAGGCCGCCCCACGCTCACCGGGCAGGCGGAAGGTGCTGGCGCGGTGAAGCTCGGGCCGCAGGGTGAGGAACCGCAGGTAGCTCACGACAATGACGCACCACACGAGGATGAACAGGACGCTGGCCACCGTGGTCACCGTCGTGAAGGCCGCGATGATGGACTTGGAGGTGTAGAGCAGCGGGATCGAGGTGAGCAGGCTGGCGCAGGTGACGGCCAGGGACACACCCGGCACCGAACGGGCCGTCAGCTTGCGGAAGACGTGAGGGGCGTTGTCCGCCCAGGACAGGCCGAAGAGCATCCGGGAGGTGGAGTAGACCCCGGAGTTGGCCGACGACGCCGCGGCCGTGAGCACCACGAAGTTGACGACGCTGGCGGCCACGCCGAGCCCCGCCAGGGCGAACATGGCCACGAAGGGGCTTGCCTCGGGGTTGATCTCCTGCCACGGGGTGACGGCCATGATGGCCGCGAGCGCCCCCAGGTAGAACAGGACGATGCGCACTGGGATGGCGTTGATGGCCCGGGGCAGGGTGACCTCCGGGTCCTTGGCCTCGGCGGCCGCGGTCCCCACGAGCTCGGTGCCCACGAAGGCGAAGATGGCGATCTGGAAGGCCCCGAAGAACCCGCTCGCACCGTTGGGGAAGAGCCCGCCGCTCCAGATGTTGGAGAACTGGGCGTGGGCGCCGTTGGGCGCCGTGAACCCGCGCAGCACCATGAGGACACCGACGACGACAAGCGCCATGATGGCCACGATCTTGATGATGGAGAACCAGAACTCGATCTCCCCGAAGGCCTTGACGGTGGCGAGGTTGAGGCCGAACAGCAGGATCACGGTCACCACTGGCGTGATCCACAGAGGCAGGTGTGGCCACCAGAACCTCACGTAGCCAGTGATGACGATGACCTCGGCCACGGCCGTCACCAGCCAGCACACGTAGTAGGTCCAGCCCACGAAGAAGCCCGCCCACGGCCCGATGAGGTCGTGGGCGACGTCGGCGAAGGACTTGTAGGACAGGTTGGACAGCAGCACCTCGCCCAGGGCCCGCATGACCAGGAAGAGGATGGCGCCGATGACCGCGTAGACGAGGAACACACCGGGACCAGCCAGGGAGATCGTCTTCCCCGACCCCATGAACAGCCCGGTTCCGATGGCCCCGCCGATGGCGATGAGCTGGACGTGGCGGTTGGTGAGGTGGCGCTGGAGCTGGGGCTCGGCGTCGTGGTCCACCATCTGGTCGAGGTCAGGCCGCTGAGGCGGCGAGGACTCGGCCGCCGAGGTGGAATCGGCGGGCGGCGGCGTGAGGGGCATCTCGTCTCCTGATCGTGGGTGACACCACGAGCCTAGCGCTACCAGGTTCATCCCCGATTCACACGGGTAGGCTCGGCGCCGTGAACCTCAAGGAGCAGATCCGCCACTCGATTCCGGCTGCGATCGTCGTCGTCATCGGCGCCTGGGTGATGATCTACTACTCGATCGTCCAGTGGGAGACGATGAAGCCGGTGCCCAGCTGGGATCTGGCGATCTTCTCCGAGCTGGCCAAGGCCTACGCCCACTTCCAGACCCCGATCGTGCCGGTCAAGGGTGACGGATACAACCTCCTGGGTGACCACTTCCACCCGATTCTCATTCTGCTGGGGCCGATCTGGAGGCTCTTCCCCACGCCCCTGAGCCTGCTCATCACTCAGGACCTGCTGCTGGCGTTCTCGGCCTGGCCGCTGACCCGCCTGGCCAGCCGCCTGACGAATCAGTGGGTGGCCGGCGGGCTGGGGCTCGTCTACGTCCTGTCCTGGGGGATGCAGGGGGCCGTGGCGGCACAGTTCCATGAGATCGCCTTCGCGATGCCGCTGCTGGCCTACGCCTCGGTGGCCTTCGTGGAGCGGCGCTGGGGGGCGGTGACGGCCTGGTCGGTGCCCCTGGTCCTGGTCAAGGAGGACATGGGGTTGACGGTGCTCATGATCGGAGTGGCCGTCATCCTCGCCTCAGCGGTCCCGGCCTGGTACCGCACGTGCACGGTCATCCGGCCCGGTGGCCGTGGGGCCGACGGCCTCGACGCCGCTGGGGATGCTGCTGGGAACGCCGCTGGAAGCGCTCCCCGGGACGACGCCGCCCGCAACCGGCGGCGGGGGCTGCGCCTGGGCGTGGGCATGGTCGTCGGCGGGATCGCGGCCTTCCTCTTCGCGATCCAGGTGTTCCTGCCGGCCTTCAACATCAACGGGGTGTGGGACTACGGCCTGAGCTCACAGGACCAGCCCACCTCACCCGACGCCCTGACCCAGAAGGCCACGGTGGTCGTCATGCTGATCCTCACCAGCGGAATCGTCGGGGTCACCTCGCCGTGGCTGCTCGTGGTGCTGCCGACGCTGGCGTGGCGGTTTCTGGGGTCGGTGGAGTTCTACTGGGTGTGGGACAACTGGCACTACAACGCCACCCTCATGCCGATCGCGCTGGGGGCGCTGCTCGACGTCGTCGCCCGGCGCCGGGCGCACGGCTCCTACGTGGCCGACCACCCCGTCAGGCAGGTGGGGGTCGATGGCCGAGCGGTCATGGGGCGCTCCGCCCAGGCCGCCCTGGCTGCCGGGGAGGCAGGGGAGGCAGGTACCGCCGGCGAGTCCGACGTCGACGGCCCGCGCCGGCGCCCGACCGCCTTCCCCACCTGGCTCACGGTGCCGATGCGGCACCGCTTCGTGGTGGCCACGAGCATTCTCACCGCGGTGGCCACCGGGGTGCTGACCGCCCCCTACCTCCCGCTGTGGCAGCCACCAACAAGAACTTCGACCCGCTCGCCGCCGAGGCCAAGCAGAGCGACGAGGCGAAGAGAACCGAGACGCATCGGGTGGCCGTCGCCCACGAGGTCATCGCCACGATCCCCGAGGGGGCCACGGTGGTCACCGACCTGTCGCTGCTGGCCTACCTGGTGCCCCGGGCCGAGGTCTCCTGGGCGGGCACGAGCGGCCCCGACAAGGAGTACATCGTCATGACCCCGACCAGCGCCAACCAGTGGGGCAGTAGTGATGCCGCCGCCTGGGGCAAGAAGCACTCCAAGCAGGGGGCCACCTACACCCTCATCTACAACAAGGACAACTACCAGATCGCCAAGCGCAATGGCTGAGGCCGACCCCGGCGCCGGTGCCGGAACCCGCGGCGCCTCCGAGACCGGGGGCGATTCCGCGCCGGGGACCTTCGCCCGCCCGGGGGCCGGGCCGGGGACTGAGCCGGCCCCGGCCGTGACCCCCTCCCCGCCGGAAGCCGGGCGGGCCTCATCCGTGGCTGCGTCCCTCGCCCCGTCCATGGCTGCGTCCCCCTCTGCAGCCAGCTCCCCGCCAGCAGCCGGGCGGGCCCCATCCGTGGCCGCCTCCCTGGCCCTGGTCGCCGCGGGCGGATGCGCGGGCACGCTGGTACGCGCGGCCCTGGAGCGGGCCTGGCCCGCCTCCCCCGGGCACCTGCCGGTCACGACCCTGGCCCTCAACGTCGTCGGGGCCCTCGCCCTGGGGCTGCTGCTCGGGGCGCTCGGCGAAGGCCGCCCCCGCCTGCGACTGGCCCTGGGCACAGGGGTCCTGGGCGGGCTGACGACGCACTCGACCTTCATCCTGGAGAGCCACCGGCTCCTGACCTCCAGCGGGGACGGCGGCCACCCGGTCCTCGGCGCCGCCTACCTGGTGGGGTCGATGGTGGCCGGGCTGGTGGCGGCCGGGCTCGGGCTGTGGCTGGCCGGCCGTCTGCGCCGCCCGGGTCGCACGGGTCGCACGGGCAGTGTGGGCCGAGCAGGCCGAGTGGACCGAGCGGGCAGCGGCCGCCTCCCGGAGGCGTCATGAGCGGGGCCGCCGCCGGGCTGGGAACCTGGCTCACCGACTGGCTCCCCCTGGCGCTGGCCGGTGGGGTGGGGGCGGCCTGCCGCTGGGGCGTGGACACCTGTGTCAGCCGCCTCAGCGGCCGAGTCGCCCGGGAGGCTGCGGCGGGAGGCCGGCAGTGGCGTCGTTCCGGGGTGCGGGCGCCCTGGATGTCGCGGATGCTGCGGATGCCGTGGGGCACGGTCGTCGTCAACGTGACCGCCTGCCTGCTCATGGGCCTGCTCGTGGGCCGGGCGGCTGGCACGCCGCACTCCGGGACCTGGGCCGCCACCGCACTGACGGTCGTGGGGACCGGCTTCCTGGGCGGGTACTCGACCTTCTCCACGGCCTGCGTCGAGGGAGCGCGCCTGCTGCTGGCCGGGCGGTGGGGGTCGGCCCTGGCGCACGCGGCCCTCATGACGGCGGCGACGCTGGGCGCCGTCGGACTCGGGCTGGCTGCCGGCGCAGCCCTGCGTTAGAACGCCGCCCGGCCGGCCCCGACCTCACTTCGACCAAAACTTCATAAACGACGCGGCTCCGGGTCGAATATGAAGATTCGGTCGAAGTGTGTGGGTCGGGGATGGGCGACGGCGCCTCCGGGGCCGATGATTTTCGGTGACCTTCGTGAGCGTGCCGTAAGCGGCTCGTGAGCGCCCCGTGAGGTTGGCGGGCCTGCCGAGATCGGCCTGAGACGGCTGTGACGAACTGTGCTCTCATCAGCCATATCAGGCGTATTGCGGGGCCTGTCTCCTCTGACAGACTCGCTGCCATGAGTGTTCAGCCGCCTTCTTCGACGCCGACGCAGACGCAGTCGAAGACCAACCGCGCCACGGTCATCACCCTCGTGGTCATCGCCGTCATCCTGGCCGTCCTCGCCGCAGTGCTGCTGCAGAACGTCGCCTCCCGCCGCCATCAAGCCGCCGCCGCCAGCCAGGCGCCCGCCTCCTCCTCCGATTCGGCCGCCGCGGTCCCCGAGCCCGTACCGGCCCCGCCAGTCGCCGACCAGCAGACCCTCGAGCTCATCCACTCCGAGATCCACCGCGACCCGGCCGACGGCCAGGCCAAGGGCAAGGTCGACGCGCCGGTCGTCATGGTCATCTACTCCGACTTCGCCTGCCCCTTCTGCACCCAGTTCGCCCAGAATGTCGAGCCCGAGCTGAACAAGCTGGTGAAGGAGGGCACACTGCGCATCGAGTGGCGCGACCTGGCCCAGATCAGCGAGACCTCGCCCCTGGCCGCCCAGGCCGGGCGAGCCGCCGCCAAGCAGGGAAAGTTCTGGGAGTTCCACGACGCCGTCTACGCCGCCGCCGACCCCAAGGGCCACCCGGCCTACACCGAGGACTCCCTGGTCGACTTCGCCAAGAAGGCCGGGGTGGCGGACCTGTCGAAGTTCCGCGCCGACATGACCGCCGCCGAGACCGTCAAGGCCGTCTCAGAGTCCACCAACCACGTCCACTCCATCGGCATCCAGGGAACCCCGTTCATGATCGTGGGCGAGACCTACATCAACGGGTACAAGGACGCCGACTACATGACGGCCGTCGTCAAGAGCCAGGCCGCCAAGGCCAAGGAGACCAAGGGCGCTACCGGGACCGCGAGCCCGACGAGCCCTACGGCACCAGCATCGACGCACTGACCGCCGCGCAGCGGAACGCCGACGGCGCCCCTCGGGGCCCGCGCGCCCACCCACCCCGGAGCCTCTCCCCCGACTCGCCCCATGGGCGGGCCGGGGGACGCTATTCTTCCATCACTTATCCCATTGATCGTCTGACGAGTAACGACGCAAACAGCGACGTCAGCAACGGTCGTCTCACCAAGGAGCGCGAGCATGGCACTGAGCATCGGAGTGGATGTCGGCGGAACGAAGATCGCGGCCGGCGTCGTCGACGACGAGGGGAAGGTTCTTCAGACGATTCGGCGCGACTCCCCCGCCGCCGACCGCCAGGCGATCATTGACACGATCACGATGGTGGTGCGCCGGCTGCGGGAGGACTTCCCCGACGTAGCCACCGTGGGCATCGGGGCGGCGGGCTTCGTGTCCTCCGACCGCAACACGATGGCGCACGGCACCAACCTGGACTGGACCGGGATGCGGATCGGCGACGTCGTCTCCGAGGGCGTGGGCCTGCCCGTCGTCGTCGAGAACGACGCCAACGCCTTCGGGTGGGCCGAGGCCCGCTTCGGGGCGGCCCGCGGCAAGCGCAACGCCCTCATCGTGGCCATCGGCACCGGCGTGGGCGGGGCCATCATCGTCGACGGCCACCTCCTGCGCGGAGCGGCCGGATTCGGCGGGGAGATCGGGCACCTCAACATCGTCCCCGGCGGACGCCCCTGCGGATGCGGCCTGCGCGGGTGCCTGGAGCGCTACAGCGCCGGCACGGCCTGGGCGTCAACGCCTGGGAGCTGGCGCAGTTCCGCCCCGGCTACGCGGCCCGCATCATCGAGCTCTCCGGCGGCGACCCGGAGCACATCTCCGGCAAGGCCGTCACCGCAGCCGCCCGCGAGGGGGACCCCGCCGCCCTGGAGTGCTACGAGCAGCTCACCCACTGGCTGGGGGTGGGGCTGGCTGATATGTGCGCGCTGCTGGACCCCGAGGTCATCGTCATCGCCGGCGGCCTGGCCGAGGCCGGCGACATCCTGCTCGCCCCCACACGCAAGGCCTTCGCCGAGAACCTCACGGCCGGCACCCACCGCCCCACCATCCCGGTGGTCCTGGCCGAGGGCGGTCAGGAGGCCGGGCTCGTCGGCGCCGCGGACCTGGCCCGCCAGCCCTGAACCACCCGGGCACCATCCTCGGGTCGGCCTGGAAACCATCAGCCATCCGGGCTCTTACGGGAACCTTGCGAGATGACGCGGCGTCAATGTGCGCTATTGCACCGACCCTCTTATTGTTAGGTATGCCTTACCTCGGTTAGTGTCAGCCTGTTCGACCGATCTCTCCTGATGGCTCTACCAGAGAAGAGGCCTCGTGACCGTCTCACGCAAGTCATTCATCCTTGGCACCGCTGCCCTGTCCTCCACGGCGCTTCTGGCGGCCTGCGGCCGTTCCAGCGGCTCATCCGGCGCCTCCGGAAAGACCATCTCGATCAAGCACGTCTACGGCACCACCGAGGTTCCCGAGGGCGCCACCAAGATCGCCACCCTGGCGTGGGCCAACCAGGACGTCCTCCTGGCACTGGGCATCATGCCGGTCGGCTTCTCCAAGCAGGACTGGGGCGTCACCGACGGCTCCGGCATGCTGCCCTGGACCAAGGAGAAGGTCGAAGAGATGGTCTCCAAGGGCGCCGCGCAGCCCAAGCTCTTCGACGAGACCGGCGGCACCCCCCTTCGAGGAGATCAGCGCCACCAAGCCCGAGGTCATCCTGGCCGCCTACTCCGGCATCACCAAGGAGGACTACGACAAGCTGAGCAAGATCGCCCCCACCGTGGCCTACCCGAAGATCGCCTGGGGCACGCCCTGGCGCGAGACGATCACGATCGACGCCACCGCCGTCGGCAAGAAGACCGAGGGCGAGAAGCTCGTGGCCGACCTGGAGAAGCAGGTGGCCGACGCCGTCGCCAAGCACCCGCAGATCAAGGGCAAGGCCGCCGCCTTCTGCTACACCGCCGAGGGCGACGCGACCAAGTTCGGCTACTACACCACCGCCGACCCGCGCACCGCCTTCCTGTCCGACCTGGGGATGAAGGTGCCGGCCTCCGTGGAGAAGGCCTCCAAGAAGAGCTCCTCGGCCTTCAACGTGGACGTCTCCACCGAGAACGCGGACTCGCTCAACGACTTCGACCTCATCGTCATGTACGGCACCGAGTCCGACCTGGCCGCCATGCAGGCCAACAGCCTCCTGAGCCAGGTGCGCGCCATCAAGAACGGCGCAGTCGCCTTCGTGGGCAACAACGACCCGCAGGCCGCCTCCACCAACCCCGGCCCGCTGTCGATCCCGTGGGGCATCGAGAACTACGTGAAGCTCATCGCCGTGGCGGCCGACAAGGTCCAGTGAGCACCTCGATCAGCACCCCGGCATGCGCCCCACCCCAGTGAGTACCTCAACGGTTCCAGCGGCTGCTGGCACCGGCGCCGGCAGGCAGCTGCGCCGGTGCCTGGCCGCTCTGGCGCTCCTGACGGTCCTGGCCGTCATCGCCGCCCTGTGCTCGATCGCCTTCGGCTCGCGGATCGTGGGGTTCGAGGAGATCGTCAGAGGCCTGACCGGCTCGCGCTCCGACATCGGCGCGCTGGTGGTCGCCGAGCGCGTGCCGCGCACCGTCGTCGCCCTCGTGGCCGGAGCGGCCCTCGGGGTCTCGGGCGCCCTCATGCAGGCGGTGACCCGCAACCCGATCGCCGACCCCGGGATCCTGGGCGTCAACACCGGCGCCTCCCTGGCGATCCTCATCGGTGTCGCCTTCCTGGGGATCTCGGGGGCCTCCCAGTTCCTGTGGTTCGCGCTCATCGGGGCGGCCGTCACGGCGGTGCTCGTCTACACCATCGGCTCCCTGGGGCCGGGCGGTCCGACGCCGGTCAAGCTCGCCCTGGCGGGCGTGGCCACGAGCGCGGCCCTGTCCTGCGTCATCAGCGCCGTCATGCTGCCGCTCGCCCAGGGCCTCGACGACTACCGCTTCTGGCAGATGGGCTCGCTGGGGCGCGGCACCTGGAGCTCTCTGACGACAATCGCCCCCTTCCTGGCCGTGGCGACGCTCCTGGCGGTACTGGTGGCCGGCCCCCTCAACTCCCTGGCGCTGGGCGAGGAGATGGCGATCGGCCTGGGGGTCAACGTCACCCGCACGCGCCTGGCGGCGGCGGGCGCCGGCGTGCTCCTGTGCTCGGCGGTCACGGCCGTCGTCGGCCCCATCGGGTTCGTGGGCCTCATGGTTCCGCACACGGTGCGCATGCTCTGCGGCCCCGACCACCGCTGGCTGCTGCCGCTGTCCGCCCTGTGCGGGGCGGACCTGCTGACCTGTCCGACGTGCTGGGGCGGATCGTCTCCCGGCCCTCGGCCGCGCTGCCGGTGGCGGTGGTGACCGCCTTCGTCGGCGCCCCCATCCTCATCATGATCGCCCGCGGTGCGAAGGTGCGTGAGCTGTGAGTGCCCGGGACATCACCGCCGTCGGCAGCGCACCCACCGTCGGCTCGCTGCGGCCCGGCTTCTCCATCGCCGGGCGCCGACGCCGCACCCTGCGCTTCGCGGGCGTCACCATCGCCCTGGCCCTGGTGGTCGCGGCGCTGTGGGTGACCACGGTGATGGTCGGCGAGACCTGGTACGGCCCCGACGAGGTGCTCGGGGTGATCGTCGGCGACTTCGTGCCGGGAGCCTCCTTCGACGTCGGAGAGGTACGCCTGCCGAGGGCGATCATCGGGCTGCTGGCCGGGATGGCCTTCGGGATGGCCGGGACCACCTCCCAGACGATGCTGCGCAACCAGCTCGCCAGCCCCGACATCATCGGCATCACCTCGGGGGCCTCGGCCTCCGCGGTCTTCGCCATCACGGTGCTGGGCTGGTCGCCCGCAGGCACCGGCGTCAACGTCCTGGCCGTCACCTGCGGCCTGGCGACGGCGCTGGTCATCTACCTGCTGTCGGGATCGGGGCGCACCCAGGGCGGGCGGCTCATCCTCATCGGCATCGGTGTGGCGGCGATGTTCACCTCCTTCATCTCCTACCTCCAGCTCCAGGGCAACGTGTACAAGGCCATCGACGCCATGCGCTGGCTGAGCGGCTCACTGGGCTCGGCCGACTGGAACCAGGTGCCGGTCCTGGCCGGGGCGATGGCGGTGTGCGGGGCCCTCCTGCTCGTCGTCGGCCGCGACCTGGGGCCCCTGACCCTGGGCGAGGAGACCGCCACCGGCCTGGGCGTACCGGTGGACCGCACCCGCCTGGCGCTGGTCATCACGATGGTGGCGCTGTCGGCCTTCGCCACGGCGGCCACCGGCCCCATCGCCTTCGTCTCCTTCCTGGCCGGGCCGATGGTGGCCAGGCTCATCGGACAGACCGACCGCAGCCTCCTGGTGCCGGCGGCACTCATGGGCGCGGTCATCGTGCTGGGCTGCGACCTGGTGGCCCGCAACCTGCTGCCCACCAGCCTGCCCGTGGGCGTGGTCACCGGCCTCATGGGCGCGCCCTACCTCATCGGCCAGCTCATCCGCATCAACAGACAGGGCGCCTCCGCATGACCTCCGCAGAGACCTCCACAGCGGCCTCCTCGGCAGCTTCCTCAGCGACCTCCACCCCTCCCGCGGTCCCCGAGCTCGCCACCCAGGGGCTGCGCTCCGGGTACGGCCGGCGCGTCGTCGTCGACGGCGTGGACGTGACGATCCCCAGTGGCAGGATCACCGTCATCGTGGGGGCCAACGCCTGCGGGAAGTCGACCCTGCTCAAGACCATGGCCCGGATCCTGGCACCGGTGGAGGGCCAGGTCCTGCTCGACGGGACCCCCATCGGGCAGATCCCCACCCGGAGGCTGGCGACACGGCTCGGCCTACTGCCCCAGCAGCCGATCGCCCCCGAGGGGATCGCCGTGGCGGACCTCGTGGGACGCGGGCGCCACCCGCACCAGTCCATGTTCCGCTCCACGGGCGCCGAGGACCGCCGGATCGTCGAGGAGTCGCTGCTGGCAACCCGCACGGCCGAGCTGGCCGACCGCTCCATCGACGAGCTCTCCGGCGGCCAGCGCCAGCGCGTGTGGATCGCCATGGCCCTGGCCCAGCGCACGCCGGTGCTGCTGCTGGACGAGCCCACGACCTTCCTGGACCTCACCCACCAGGTGGAGGTCCTCGACCTGCTCACCGACCTCAACCGCGAGCGCGGCACCACCGTGGTCATGGTGCTGCACGACATCAACCTCTCGGCCCGCTACGCCGACCACATCATCGCCATGCGCGCCGGCAGGGTCGTGGCCGCGGGACCACCGCAGAGGTGATCGACGCGGACCTGGTGGCGACAGTCTTCGACCTGGACTCCGACGTCATCACCGACCCGGTCTCCGGCACCCCCCCTCATCCTGCCCAAGGGCCGCCACCACGTACGCGAGGCCTCACACGGCAGCTGACCCAAAGGAGCATCAATGAGCCCAGCCAGACCGTCCGCCTCACCGACATCTCCGTTCCGCTTCTTCCATGTCACAGTGGCGGCAGTCCGCGACGTGACGCCGTCCATGCGGCGCTTCACCTTCATCGGGGATGATCTGGTCCACTACGCCGACCCGGGCTGGGACCAGCGGATCAAGCTGGTGCTGCCGGCACCGGCGTCGGGTTATGAGCAGCTGCCCGGCGGCGAGGACTGGTACGGCCGGCTGCTGAGACTGCCGGAGGAGCACCGGTGCTCGATCCGCACCTACACGACGCGCACGGTTCGCCACGAGGCGGAGGGTCCGGACGGAACGCGTGCGGAGGTGGACGTCGACATGGTGGTGCACGATCCGCTCGGCCCGGCCTCTCGGTGGATCCTTGAGGCTAAGGTCGGTACCGAGGCGGTCCTGCTGGGGCCGAACCGGCAGTGGGACGGCGATGCCGGGGGCGTGGACTTCGTACCTCCGCAAGTGACCGAGCGCTACCTGCTGGGCGGGGACGAGACGGCGGCACCGGCGATCGCCCGGATCCTAGAGGACCTGCCCGCGAGCGCGCGAGGGGTTGCCGTCGTCGAGATGCCCGCCGACGCCGATGCCGCCTACCTGCCCGCGCATCCCGGGATCGAGGTGCGGGTGGCTGGGCGCAACGGCCGCTCGCACGGGGAGGTGCTCGTCGAGGGTGTGCGCCGGGCGGCGGCGGAGCTGTGCCCGGTGGGGGTGCCCCAGGAGGTCGAGGAGATCGACGTCGACCGCGAGCTGCTGTGGGACGTGCCGCGCCACGCCAAGGGCGGGGACGCACTCAAGCGCACCACCCTGTACGCGTGGCTCGCCGGGGAGGCGGCTGCGGTGCGGACGATGCGTCGCCACCTGGTCAGCGAACGTGGCATCGACCGGCGCTCGGTGGCCTTCATGGGCTACTGGCGCCAGGGCCGCGCCGAGGCCTGAGCCCGAGGGCTCCGGCACACACCGGCCGGGCCGGAGGCCACGTCGTCGAGAACGTACTTTCTGCACGAGGACTGCGTTCTCCTCCAGATGACTGGGGACGGACCTCAGTGATCTGGAGGAGAAGTACGTTCTCGGGGCGAAACGCAGTCGCCGATTCCCTGAGCGCCAGGCTCGCCCTGCGGCCATCAGTGCGCCGGGGCGCAGGCCTGAGCTCAGTCCTTGGTGGCCCGGCTCGAGTCCGCGGGCGCGGAGACCTCGACGTCGTCGCCGTCCCCACCGCCGCTGGCGCGCGTGGCCGACTTGCCGGCCTTCTCACGCTCCTTGATGACCTCAGCGCGCTTCTCGACGACGGCCCGGCCGTAGTCGGGGTCGGCCTCGCCGACGCCGTCGCCGTCGAGGTCAAGCTCGTCGAGCACGCCCTGGTCGAGCTCATCGGGGTCGCGCACGGGCGAGTCGCCGGCGGACAGGAAGATCCCCACCCAGCGCGAGCGCGGATCGGAGTCGATGAGGAGGGCCTTGACGAACAGGGTCAGCGGCACCGCCAGGATCGTCCCCAACGCACCGGTGACGGTGGACCAGAACAGCAGGCACAGGAAGGTCGTCGTCGTGTTGAGCCCCACCGCGTCCCCAGTGAACTTGGGCTGGATGAGGGACTGGATGACGAAGTTGGCCGCCGTGTAGGACAGCACCACCCACAGCGCCGTCCAAGGGCCGGAGTCCACCAGCCCCAGGATCGCCGGCGGCACCACGCCCAGGACGAAGCCGATATTCGGGATGTAGTTGGTGATGAAGGAGACCACGCCCCAGGTGATGGCCATCGGCACGTTCAGGTACCACAGGGTGACCGCGTTGATGACGGCCACGATGAGACCGAAGACCGTCGAGACCATCCAGTAGGAGCGCACCGCCTCACAGAAGGACACCAGAGCAGAGGCCATGCCCGGCTTGAGGACACCGAGGGCCGCGGTGCGGATCTCGATCTTGGCGGTGTCGAACATGAGGAAGACGACCACCATCGACATGACGCCCATCATCGCGCTGGCCGAGGTCAGCTGCCCCAGGACCGACTGAGCCACCATGACGAGCTGGGAGGTGTCCAGGACGTTGGTGACCTGCTTGAGCACCGCGGACTGGTCGACCCCCATGCCGTTGAGCTGAGTCTCGGCCTGGTGCCAGATCGCCTGGAACTTGGGGGCGTACTGCGGCAGGGTGTCGACGAGCTGGGCGACGGCGACGGCCAGGGCCGCGAACAGCAGGACGACGAAGGTGAAGATGAGCGCGATCGCCGCCGTCGCCGCGACCACGCGCGGCACCCGGTGGCGCGTCATCCAGGACACCAGCGGCCGGACCGTCACCACGAGGGTGAGGGCGAAGAAGGCCAGGGCGAAGAGGTCCTGGATGAGGTAGAGCCCCACCGCGCCAATGGTCAGTGCCGCCAGGAGATAGGCGATGGTCTCCCCCTGCGTGCGCTCCCCGGGGAGGGGAACGGCGGCCTTCCGAGCTTCTTCCGACACAACTGCCATGGGCGCATCCTCCCACGGACGGGCGGCGCGCAGCGCTCCGACGGGCCTGTGCGCGCCGTGGGAGCTCTCCCCTTTTCCGCGGTCGCGGTGGTGACGCGGCAGCGGCGCGACGGCGCGGCAACGGCGTGGCGACGGTGTGACGACGGTGTGGCGACGGCGCTCCGGCGGCAGTCCGATTGCAGTCCGGCGGCCGGGTGGAGCCCCGGTGGCCTGCGGTCCCGCCTCAGCCCACCGGCAGGACCTCGGCCAGCCAGGTGTCGACGGCGCGGTAGAAGGCCTGCGGGTCGCTGCGACGCACCTGGTGGCCGGCCCCGGCCACGAGGACCGGGGTGATGCGGGGGTTGCGGGCGGCGGCGGCCAGGCCCTCGCTGCCCACGCGGGCGCTGCCGGGCCGGTCGCCGGTGAGCAGCAGGGCGGGGACCTCGAGGGCGGCCATGGCCTCGTCCCAGGGGACCTCGGGAGCGACGACGCCGGACAGCAGCAGGCCCGGGTCGGTGCGCTGGGCGGCCCATACACCCGGGAGGGCCTCGACGTCGGGCATGGTCTCCAGGGCGCGGCCGACGGCGGCCGGCAGGTCGGCGACCTCGGCGGCGCGGGCCCGCTCCCGGGCGGCGCCGCGGGCCAGGAGCTCACGCGGGCTGCGGGTGCCGAAGCGGGCCGGGTCCTCCAGGACGACGCCGCAGAGCAGGTCGGGGCGGCGGACAGCGGCCACCATGGCGGTGGCCGCACCCATCGAGTGACCGATGACGACCGGGGCGGGCGGCGTCGGCAGGCCCAGGGCGGCCCGGCCGCGCGAGGCGGCCTCCAACTCCTCCAGGACGGCGACGAGGTCCTCCACAAGGACCTCCCCGGCCCGCTCGAGCTCGGCCGACTCCCACCGCGGGGACAGGCCGTGCCCGCGGGCGTCGACCGCCACGACCCGGTAGCCGCGGCCCACCCAATGGTCGATGGCCTCGGCCAGGGAGACCGCGGAGCCGGTGATGCCGTGGAGTAGGACCAGGGTGGGGGCGTCGTCGGGCCCCGTGACGATGCGCGCCAGTGAAGTCATGGCCCCATCCTGCCTCGTGACCGCCCCGTAGGCTGAGCCCATGAGCGAGACGAGCCAGCAGAGCACGCCGAGGATGAACGTCGAGTCCTTCAACCTGGACCACACCAAGGTGGCCGCGCCCTACGTGCGCGTCGCCGACCGCAAGGAGCTGCCCGGCGGGGACGTGCTCGTCAAGTACGACGTGCGCTTCTGCCAGCCCAACCACGAGCACCTGGAGATGGAGGCCGTGCACTCCATCGAGCACCTGAGCGCCGAGCTCATGCGCAACCACACCGACCGGCTCATCGACTTCTCCCCCATGGGCTGCCAGACCGGCTTCTACGCCCTCATGCTGGGGGTGGAGACCGAGGAGTTCCTGCCACTGCTGGAGGCGACCTTCCGCGACATCCTCACTGCTCAGGAGGTGCCGGCGGCCAACGAGGTCCAGTGCGGCTGGGGGGCGAACCACTCGCTGGCCGCCGCCCAGGAGGCGGTGCGCGACTTCCTCGCCGCCCGCGAGGAGTGGACGCAGGTCATGGCCTGACGCAGCCGCGCGGCCGGGGGACAACCTGCGCGCCCGGGGACACTCCCTCCCAGCCGGGGACAACCTGCGCGCCCGGGGACAGGATTCCGGTCCCCGACGGCGTCGAACGCCCCCGCCCGGAAGGACACGCACCCGGCCGCGCGGAATGTCCCCGCCGGCGAGACGCGGAGCCGGCACAACCAAGCGCCACCGAGACCAGGAACCACCGAGACCAGGAACCGCGGAGAGGACCGTCCTCACAGTCTGGCAACACCCAGCCTGGCACAGTCATGGAGCGGGACGGCGCGCCGTCGCCGGGCTCCGACGCCGGGCCCGGTCCAACACCGGCACCAACCGCATCCTGAATCGCACTCATCCCACCCCCGCCCACCCCGTACCCGCGCCGCGAGGCACCGAGACGAAAAGAACCTGACGCACGTGGAGAGCATCGAGACCGTCACCATCACCAACCCCGCCAACCCCATCCTCATCTGGTGGGTCATCGCTCAGCCGCTGCTGCTCCTGCTGTCCTTCCTCGTGGGGCGGCTGACGCGGTTCCTGCTGCGCGGGCGAGTCTCCGTGTCGGGTGCGGCGGCCACGCTCATCGCGCTTGTCGGCCTGTGGCTGGGGCTGCTGCTGGCGGGGTGGATCTTCGACGAGGGCGACCTGTTCTCGTTCAAGATGCTGGCGACCTCCTGCGGCGTGGCGGTCGTGGTGCTGGTGGCAACCTCCGCGGTGCTGGCGCGCGTCCAGCACCATCCCACGCTGCTGCCGATCGCGGAGGTCGCCCAGATGGGCGAGTCCGACCGCCTGGAGTTCAAGTCCTCGGCGCGCTGGAACCTGCGCACGGACAAGCGCGATGAGGCCATGGAGGAGGTCGTCGCCAAGACGGTGGCGGCCTTCATGAACTCCGCGGGCGGCACGCTCCTGCTCGGCGTCGATGACGGCGGCAACCTCATCGGGCTCGGCCCCGACTACGCGACCCTCAAGCAGCCTGACGCCGACCGTTTCGAGCTGTGGATGCGCGGCATGTGGCGCACACGCATGGGCACGAACGCGGCGGCACTGCCCCGGGTGGACTTCGCGCCCACCCCGGACGGAACCGCGGAGGTGTGCCGGGTGACGGCGCCCCCATCCCCGCTGCCGGTCTACCTCAAGCCGGCCAAAGGGCACGACGGAGCGGCGCTGTGGGTGCGGGTCGGCAACTCGACGCGGCGCCTGGAAGTGGACGACGCGGTCGACTACGTCATGCTGCGTTGGCCGCGGATCAACCACGTGGCCTGGCCGATCCGGCTGGGGAACTTCCTGCTGCGCCGCGACCAGTCGCGCCGGGCACTGCCCATCAACCCGGCCGCGGCCGTCACCGCCGCCACGGGCTCCCGGGACGACGAGGGCGCGGGTCAGTAGGGCGTCGTAGACCATGGGGCGCCGGAACACAGTGGGGCCCGGGGCCTGAGGACCAGCGAAGGGGTGCGGCAAGGCACGGCACGGCGGTGGGGTAAGCAAGGGCCGGCGGACGCGACGGACTGGCCCGATGCGGCCGGGGACATCCTGCGCACCCGGGGACACTTCCCCGCGACCGGGGACACCCTGCGCGACCGGGGACCTTTCCGCACCACCGGGGACATCCTGCGCGTCCGGGGACCGTATTCCTGTCCCCGACGGCGTCGAACGCCCCCGCCCGGAAGGACACGCGCCCGGCCGCGCAGAATGTCCCCGGCAAGGGCGGGCCGGCGGCAATCCACCTGACCCGCCCTCGCCAGACCCCGCGAGCGCGGGCTCAGGACACGACAGCGGCCTGCCTGTCCTCGGCGTCCGCGGCGCCCTCAGCATCCTCGGCCTCATCGCCCGAGCTGTCCGTCACCGGTCGGGCGGACTCGCCTGCGGCGGCCTCCTCCTGCTCCAGTGCCTGCTCCAGGTCCTCTCCCTCGACGTCGACGACGGGGAGCAGCCGGTCCAGCCATGTCGGCAGCCACCAGGCCTTCTCCCCCAGCGCCGCCATGAGCGCGGGGATGAGGGTCATGCGCACGAGGAAGGCATCGGCGGCGATCCCGACGGTCAGACCGAGGGCGATGGGCTTGACGTACACGTTGTCGGTGTGAACGAAGGCCATAAAGACTCCGATCATGATGACGGCCGCCGCGACCACGACTTTCGCGCTCCCCAGGAATCCGGTCTCGACCGCCGCCACAGCCACCTCACGGCGAGCCTCGGGCGTCGCAGCAGTCGCGTCGCCGCGCCGTCGGCTCCACTCCTCGCGCATGCGTGAGACGAGGAAGACCTGGTAGTCCATGGCCAGCCCGAACAGGACTCCCATGACGATGACCGGCAGGAAGGAGATGACGGCGCCGACCTTGGAGACGGCCAGGAGGTCGGCAGCCCAGCCCCAGCCGAAGACGGCTCCCACGGCGCCCATGCCCGCGCCCAGAGACAGCAGGTACCCGAGGGTCGCGGTCACGGGAACGGCGATGGAGCGGAAGACCACCATGAGGAGGATGAGCGAGAGGCCCACCACCACGATGCCGAAGGGGATGAGGGCGGCGTTGAGCTCCTCGGCGACGTCGATCGCGACAGCGGTCTGACCGGTGACCATGACGTTGCTGAGCCCGTAGCGGCTCTCATAGTCGCCGGCGTGGGAGCGGATGTTGCGCACGAGCTCCATCGTGGAGGGGTCGGCCTGCGATTTCTCGGGGCGGAGCTGGACGAAGGCGAGGGTCCCGTCCTCGTTGGGAGTGGCCAGGGGAGACTCCCTCGACGCCGTCGAGCTGGGAGAGGTCACGGGCCAGACCCTGGACCGCGGCGAGCGAACCGGAGGGCTGCGAGATGTCGGCGATCACGACGATCGGGGAGTTGTAGCCCTCGCCGTAGGCCGCGGCAACGGCGTCGTAGGTCTCGCGCTGCTGCGACCCTTTCTCAGCGAAGCCGTTGTCGGTCAGGGCGAGGCGCAGGCCGCTGACGGGGACGGCGCACAGTCCCAGAAGGACGACGACGGCGCCGATGGTCACCCAGGGGCGGCGGGTCACCGTGCGCACCCAGCGGGAGGCCGGCCTCCGGTCCGCGTCCGCACCGGCGTCGGCGGCCCTACGACGCCGCGGGAGCAGGCGCTGACCGAGGAGGCCGATGAGAGCGGGAACGACCGTCAGGGCCACGAGCACGGCCACTGCCACAACCGCCGCCGAGGCCAGTCCCATCGTGGTCAGGAACCTGATGCCGGCCACGCTCAAACCGCACAGGGCCACGATGACCGTGGTGCCGGCGAAGACGACGGCCCCTCCGGAGGTGGCGGTGGCCCGCCCAGCGGCCTCGGCCGGATCGACGCCGTCGGCGAGGTACTCGCGCGCCCGCGAGACGATGAATAGGGCGTAGTCGATGCCGACCGCCAGTCCGATCATGACGGCCAGGACCGGGGTGGTGGAGTTGATGTCGGTGAAGCTTGCTGTCGCGAGGATGCCGAGCATGCCGACGCCCACGCCGACGGCGGCGGCGATGAGCGGGGTACCCGCGGCCACGAAGGAGCCGAAGGTGATGAGCAGGACGATCGCGGCGATGGCGACGCCGACGAGCTCAACGGCAGAGATGCCGATCCCCACCTCCTGGTCGATGTTGCCGCTGCGCTGGACTGTCAGAGACGGGTCCATGGCCTCGGCGCGCTCGGCGAGGGTGTCGAGGTCCTGGGCGACGGTCTTGGCCTTCGGTGTGGTTCCGGTGGTGATGGAGCCGACCGAGGCGTCCGTCTGCACCTGGACGAGTACGTGGGTGCCGTCCGCGGAGACGGATGACGCAACGCCGGCGGTCTTGTCACCGAAGGGCGGGGAAACCGTGGCGACGCCGTCGATCTGCGATGCCCGAAGAGCAAAGGCGTTGACCGCCGGGGCGTGGTTCTCGATGCGGCCGTTGGAGCTGGTGATGAGGACCTGCTCGCTGGTGCCCGCCGCCTGGGGAAGCCGGTCGGTGAGGACCTCCAGGCCGCGCATCGACTCAGTGCCGGAAATGGTGAAGGTGTCGTCGAGCTGGATACCGGTGGTGGCGACGACGCCGCCGAGGGCAGCGATGAGCAGCGCCCAGGCCGCAAGGACCCGGGTGGCGTGACGAGCGCACCATCGTCCCAGGGATAAGAGGAAGGTGGACATGGCGGACCTTTCAGAAGGTACAGAGATGATCGAATTCGATACGCAAACGTACTGGATACATTCATGTATTGAAACCCAGGACGTTGTGACTCCTCGCACCCCTATGGCGCCGGTAAGGTGGGCGGTCTCATGACACCGAGTACCGACCCGCCCGCCGCCGAGCGCACGCTGCGCAAGCGGGAGAACACCCGCGCCCGCCTCATCGAGGCGGCTGCGGACATCGTTGCCTCCAAGGGCATTGCCAGCACTCGCATTGACGACGTCGTCAAACAGGCCGGCTTCACCCGGGGCGCCTTCTACTCCAACTACTCCTCACTCCAGGACGTCCTGACCGAGGCCATCGTCACGCGCTCCAACACCTTGCTGTCACAAGTCACGCAGGCCGTCGACTCCTTCGAGGGCACCCCCACGATGGACTCGCTCATGGAGCTGCTCGAGGCCATCCGCCCCGAGGCCCGCACCATCTACCTGCTGACCACGGAGTACTCCCTCTTCCAGCTGCGCAACCCCGACAGCCCGACAATCCCCGGCACGGCGCGCGCCGACTTCACCGCCAGACTGTCCGGGACGGTCGAGAAGGTTCTCGCCCGCATGGGACGCCGCCCCACCGTCTCCACGGCGAGCCTGGCCGACCTCGTCAGCCTGCTCTTCATGGACTCGATCGCCGAGAACATCGACTACAGCAGGCTGCGAGACCTCATCGAGGCGGTCATTATCGGGCTGAGCACGCCGACGCAGGTCGGCGACGCCTGACATCGCGCTCGACGTCGTCGGAGGTGGTCTGCGCACAGGGGCTTTCCGCGCAGCAGGGGACACTTCCCCGCGGCCGGGGACCGTATTCCTGTCCCCGACGGCGTCGAACGCCCCCGCCCGGAAGGACACGTACCCGGTTGCGCGGAATGTCCCCGTCAGTGAGCCAGGAGAGCGCAGGAGCCGGGCGAAGCGCAGCCCGCGAGGCCGCCCACACTGACTCCACCGCCCTCCACCCGCCCCCTGTAGGCTCGGCGCGTGAGTCGCACCAGTGCCGCACCCGTCATCGTCTCCTGCGCCATGGCTGAGGAGACCCAGCCCTTCCTGGACGCCCTGCCCGAGCGCGCGGCTGCCCAGGCGCCGACCCTGCCGGGGGCCGCACGCGCCTGGTCCCTCCAGCTTCCCGACGGCGAGCGCGAACTCATCGTCGTGCGCAGCGGCATCGGGCTCGTGGCGGCCGCGAGCGCACTGGCGACGGTCCTGGCTCAGGTCCGCCCCAGCGCCGTCGTCTCGGCGGGAACCACCGGCGGGCTCGGCCGCCAGGTCGAGGTCGGCGACGTATGCGCCTCGGCAACCCTGGCCTACACCGACGCCGACGCCACCGCCTTCGGCTACGCCCGCGGCCAGACCCCGGGCCAACCGGAGACCTTCGCCGGGGATGCGGCCCTGCTGGAGCGCCTGGAGCAGGTGGGCCAGGAGGCCCTGCGCGGCGCCACGGCGTCGTCGGGCTCGGCGCGACTGCGCGTCGGTCAGATGCTGGCCGGCAACTCCTTCGTGACGGCCGCGAACGTGGCCGACACCCGCGAGGTCTTCCCCGCGGCACTGAGCACCGACATGGAGTCGACGGCGCTGGCGCAGGTAGCGGCCGGCACCGGCATCCCCTTCGTCTCGGTGCGCGGCGTGTCCGACCTGTGCGGCCCCGAGGCGGGCCAGGACTTCCACATCGCCGTCGAGGAGGCCGCCGCCCGCAGCGCCGCGGTCGTCCTGGCCCTGCTCGGCTGAGTCGCTGACGCCGCCCGCACCTCCCTCCCCACCCACACTTCGACAGAATCTTCAGAATCGACCCGGAGCCGCGTCGTTGATGAAGTTTTGGTCGGTCTGCCGGGCGTCCTCCGCATCGGCTGGTTGTTGGCTAGGCTCGGCGTATGACTGCTGCACTGGGACGCCTGGTCGTGGAGGGGTTCAGGTCGATCCGGCGCCTCGAGCTGGATCTGACCACCGACGTCACCGTGCTCATCGGCGCCAACGGCTCCGGCAAGTCGAACCTGGTGAGCGCCCTGGAGCTGGTCTCACGGATCTGGGACGACTCCTTCCAGGAGTATCTGCGTAAGCGCGGTGGGGTCAGCAACCTCTTCTTCGAGGGAGATGAGGGCGCCTCGGAGCAGATCTCCGTCGAGATGTGCTCGGAGTTCAACGACGAGGACCAGCGCAACGGCTACCGGGCCATCCTTCGCTCCAACGACTGGGACGACTCCGACTCGGCTGAGCTTCACGAGTGGCTGCTGTTCCAGGTCGGACGCGACCGGGACCGGCCCTTCTCCGAGGACCTCGGATTCGGCTCGCGCAGCCGTGTGCCCCGGATCGTGCAGTCCACGCAGAGCATGAGGCTCCACAACTTTGCGACCTACGTCCGCCCGATCCTCGAAGGCTGCCGCGTCTTCCACTTCGACGACGTCTCCGAGAACGCACCGGTCAAGAGCAGGTCAACGGTCGGCGACGACGTCTACCTGCGCTCGGACGCGGAGAACATCGCCGCGTATCTCCTCAAGGTGCGTAACGATCACCCCGAGCACTATCAGCGCATCGTCTCGGCGGTCCGCCATGTCACGCCGTTCTTCGACGACTTCGTGCTCGTCCCAGATTCCTCGGAGCGGATTCGGCTGCGCTGGAAGCAACGCGGGCTTGACCGCACCTTCCTGGCTCATGAGGCCAGTGACGGCACCTTTGCGGTTCATCTGCCTGGCCACGCTGCTGCTGGGGCCGGACCTGCCCGCCACCGTGGTGCTGGACGAGCCCGAGCTGGGGCTCCACCCGGCCGCGATCGGCCTGCTCGCGGAGATGACGCATATTGCGGGCAGGAACGGGCACAAGGTCATCCTGGCCACCCAGTCGGTGCCGCTGCTGTCCCACTTCGCCCTGGAGGAGGTCGTGGTCCTGGAGCGGGTCGACGGCGCCACCCAGGCCACTCGCCCCGACCGCGCGGCCCTGGAGGGCTTCTTGGAGGACTACTCCACCGGCTCGCTGTGGGAGATGAATCTTCTGGGCGGGCGCCCGGCACATGAGGGACGGGCCTGATGAGGCAGGTCGTCATCCTCGTGGAGGGGCAGACCGAGGAGACACTGGTCAAAGAGGTCCTGGGACCCGCGGCCTCGAAGTGCGGAACATATGTGACGCCGGTCGTTGTCACGACCTCGGCGACTCCCACTGGCGCCCATCATGGCGGTGGCCACTGGAAGCATTACCACGCCAAGCTCCAGGGTCTTCTCAAGGCACCCCACTGGCACCGAGTGGGCCTTCTCCTCGACTACTACCAGTTCCCCAAGGGCGCCCCTGGCCGAGAGGTGGCGGCTCCTTCCGAGAGTTCCGACAGCGCCGGCCGGCAGGCGGCACTCATGAATGCTCTGCGCGCCGAGTACCCGGATCCGCGCTTTCGTCCGCTCGTCGTCCTCCATGAGATCGAGGCCCTCGTCCTGGCGGCGATCGACGCCGGGCAGGGCGATGGGCTGCTGTCCCGGCAGGGGCTCGCTGAGCTGCGGCAGGCCATCACCCGGGCCGGTGGGCCCGAGCGGGTCAACGACGGCCCCAGCACCGCCCCGTCCAAGCGCCTGGAGGCGGCCGACCCCAGCTACATGAAGACCGTCACCGGTCCTCTGCTCGTCAGCGAGGCCGGGCTCCCCGTGGTCCTGCAGCGCTGCCCCACCTTCACGGCCTGGTGGGAGGACCTCCTGGCCTGAGCGGCCGCACCATCCCCACGGCCGTCGTCGCCCGGCGCCTCACCGACTTCTTCTTCACAGATCGACCTTTTCTTCAGAATCGACCCGGAGCCGCGTCGATTCTGAAGTTTTGGTCGATTTGCCGGGCGCCGCTCAGTCGGCCTGGCGCAGGCGGGCCTCGACGCGCTCGACCTTCGCGGTCATCTGGCCGGTCCAGCCCGGGCGGATGTCGGCCTTGAGGACGAGCGCCACGCGCGGACTCACCTCGGCGACCGCCTCGCAGGCCCGCTTGACCACGTCCATGCACTCGTCCCACTCGCCTTCGACCGTGGTGAACATCGACGTCGTCTCATAGGGCAGGCCGGAGTCGCGCACCACGCGCACGGCTCGGGCCACCGCCTCGGAGACCGAGCCGTCGGGAGCGTCAGTGGTGGTCGGGGACACGGAGAAGGCGACAAGCATACGGCCAGGCTAGCCCGGCGGTGCCGCCCGGAGCCGCCCTCAACGTGGGGCTGACCCGTGAGGAGATCGTCGAGGCGATCCTGCACGCCTCGGTCTACGCCGGTTTCCCGCGAGCGCTCAACGCCACCTTCGTGGCCCGCGAGGTCTTCGCCGAGCGCGACACCGCCGACTGATCGTCCGCATCGGCCCGTATCGCACGACCTCAGCAGGTCGCCAAAGAGGCGTGCGTGTCCACATCGGAGACAAAGGCGGGCTCCACGTGCACACCGCCACAAAGAAACCGCATGATTCCGCGGTTCTATTGACGGCCTCATCGAACCACAGGCTTCTTTATCACCGATGTGGACACCCGGGGCTCACTCGGACCGGCTCCGACCACCCAAGAAGCGCTCCTTCGTGCACCGCCGCCCGGCTCCGGCGGCCCGGAGGCGCTCCCCCATGCACCGCCGCCCAGATCCGCGCCTACAGCGCCACGAGGACCTGCACCATGACGATCTTGACGACAATGGCCAGGGCGAACAGGGTCGCGTAGCCGGCCTCGATGCGCTCGTCATCGCGTTTGGACAGGGCGAAGGCGAGGATCGCGGGCTGCCCGACGAGCCCGGCCAGGCCGCCGGAGGCTCGCTGCGCGGACACCCCGGCCCACCGCGCCCCGGCCAGCAGGACGATCGCATTGACCACCACAATGAGCGCGGCGAGCACCCCCACCTTGAGTCCCGTCATCGAGAAGGCCGAGGCCGCGAAGTCCGGCCCCGAGGCCAGCCCGATCGCGGCCAGGAAGAACAGCAGCCCCAGCTGGCGGATGGTGGAGTTGGCGGCGTGCGGCAGCCCCCACACGAAGGGCCCGGTGCGCCCCACCCACCCCAGGATCATGCCGACGACGAGCGGCCCGGCCGCCACCCCGAGCCGCAGGGTGATGCCGCCGGGCAGCGGGATCGCCACCAGCCCCAGGAGCACGCCGAGCGCCATGCCGACCCCGACGGAGAAGGCGTCGATCTGGGCGATGGAGCGCTCGGAGTCCCCGAACCAGTCGGCGGCCTTCTCCAGCTCGTCGCTGGGGACGACCGCCAGCACCCGGTCGCCGAGCTCCAGGACGAGGTCCTCGCGGGCCAGCAGGTCCAGGTCACCGCGCTTGACGCGGGTGATGACGCCCTGGAAGCGCCCGGGCATGTCCACCTCGGCGATCGTGCGCCCGGCCACCCGTGTCGAGGAGACGGTCAGGCGCCGGAAGTCGACGGCGGTGCGGTCCTTGGCCAGGCAGTTGTGGAGCCCGGTGCCCAGGTCGTGCATGGCAGACTCGACGGCGGCCGGCGCCCCGACGATGACGACCTTGTCCCCGGGCAGCAGCTCCTCACCGGGGGCCACGACCCGGGTCTCGCCGTCGCGCTCCAGGTAGGAGATGCGGATGCGGCCCTCCTTGAAGGCCTTCATCTCGCCCAGGGCCACCCGCTGCAGGAGGTAGACGCTGGTGGCGGTGATGCCGTCGGCGCTGGCGGGCCGCGGGTCGCGCCGCCCGGGCCAGGTGCGCCCCACGACCCCGGCCACGATGAGGATGGCGACGGCGACGCCCACGGGGTAGGCCAGGGCGTAGCCGACGGCGGGCTCCTGGGTCCCGGCCGCCTCGATGGCGGCGTCAAGCACCGGTGAGGTCAGGGCCCCCGCGTAGGCGCCGGAGTCCATGGCGGAGCTCACCCCGGTCAGGTGGGAGTAGAGGCCGCCCGCCGCGCCGGCGATCACGAGCGCGACGACGCACAGGGCCATAAGCGGCAGCTGCCTGCGCAGGTCACGGAAGAAGGTGTTGCCGGCGGCCAGTCCCACGGTGTAGCAGAACAGGGCCAGGCCGAGGCTGCGCAGCAGGGTGAGGTCGGCGCCGAGCCGGGGGGTCGAGGGCGCCCACCGCGAGGCCCACGAAGAGCGCCCCGGCGGCGCCGAAGCGGATCGGCCCCAGCGGGATCTGCCCGACGGCGGTCCCCAGGCCGATGACGAGGAAGACGGTGAGGATCGGCGCCTGCGCGAGGATAGTTATCATTGACGCCATCAATTACTCCAAGGAGTTAGTAACCTATACACTTTGCGACGGCGCAACTCACCCAGATTGTCCTGATTCGGCACATACCAACTTTCCAACAACCCCACCTCTTCGAGTTCCTGAGTCGCGCGAGTCCAAGTGTCATCAGACAGGCCGTATTCTCGTTTACGATCTCCAGGCACCCAAGCCTGACCAGCACTCTCGCCTTTCCTACCTTCTATGAGTTCACGTAAAATTATATATAGAGCTATCGCCCGTCCAGACAGACTGAAAACATAGCCTCTCTCAAAGAACTGAATCGGGATCGAAACATAGGGACTGGGCGGCTCGCGCCACTCTTCGCGACTTCCTGGCAGGAGGAGAAATGATTGCGACGACACCCCCTTGCCGCCTTCTCGACGCAGCAATGAATAATCATCTCCCCCAAGGCGATTGATAGCTCGATTGACTCGCTTCAAGGCGTTCGCTCGCCGAGCGCCCGACTGGACTCCGCTATCAGATGGACTAATCATCCCCAACAGTTCTGCAACACGAGCTGCACTAATTGTTACACTATATGGTTTTGCGGTAGCCCTCAAACAAATTACTAAGTATGTTTCAGAGCAACCGCGCCACCACCCCTAGGAACACGAAGAATCTTAGCCAACAGCGGATTGCCATCCTTAGACCGAACAAACGACTGGTGCAAACGAACCGTATTTGTTCTTTTCGACTTCCGAACTTCAACCTTCCAAGCACCCTCTACCGCCACATCAACCTCACGCAACGCCAACCCCCCAAATTCAACCAATGCGCCGTTACAGCGGATCAACTAGGGGTACCGATTCGCTATATCGACTCGTCTTACTTTGTATCCGCACTGATTGCAGTACTCTACCCGCTCTAAGAGTAGTGCTTCCCCCCGCTCATTCAACACCCCTAGCTCCGCTCTAATGGAATGTTTGCTCGCTTGCGCCATGCGAGCCCACCGTTGATGATGGGCTCAACACCGAGGAAGAGTCGGTTACAGCCACATCACCCGCCGACACAAGAAAGGAGGAGATCATGGACACAGACCCTCGTCGCGTTCACTGCATCGCGAGCAACTGCATTCGACAGCACAGAACCCCGACATGGTGCGAAGTAGTTAGCGCTCTCGCATCCGTTGCCGGGGCCCTGATCGGCTTGTTCGAACTCCTTCGGGGCTGATGCCCCTTCGGGAGCCATCCGGTGGCAGCCGGATGGCTCCCTCTCTCATCGTGGCACATCCTCATTCATATGGGAACTGCGGGCGCCCACATGCACACACGGGACACTCCGTCACCCTTTTAGAGTTTTTACTCTAAGAAGGGCTACAGTGCTTCCATGCCGGACGACGCCACCACACCCTCCTCCGCGCCCGAGACCCCGAGCCCCCCGCGCAGCCCCAAGCGCACGGCCCGACGCCGCACCGCGATCCTGGACGCCGCCCGTCACCTGTTCACCCAGCACGGCATCGACCCTGTCACCACCAACCAGATCGCCGCCGAGGCCGGTATCAGCCCGGGGAACCTGTACTACTGGTTCCGCTCCAAGGCGGACATCGTCCGCGCCCTGTTCGACGACTGGGCCGAGCGCATGCGCATCCCCGCCGAGCAGGTGACCGAGCCGGTCGACGCCCTGCGCGCACTGTGGAACCGCGCCACCGAGACACGGCAACCGGATCCGGCCTACGCCTTCTTCCTGCGCGACCTCCTCCCTCTTCTCCACACCGACCCGGTCCTGGCCGCGGCCTACCGCCAGGGCTACGCCATCCGCCGCGACGAGTTCATCCGCATCGTCGAACGCATCATTGACGCCGGGCTCCTGCACCCTCCGGCCCCGCCCACCACCATCCGCGACCTCGTGAGCCTGCTCTGGCTCGTCTCGGAGACCGCCCAGCCCTTCGCCAGCATCGTCGACGACACCCGCATCGACTCACAGCGCTACGGGCGCGCCATCATCGAGCCGCACCTCACCGAGGCCGGTCGCCGTGCCCTGCACCTGCCCACCAGTGCCGACGCCGACGGAGACCACGCATGACGACCCCGATCAGCCCTTCAGGCACTGTTCCCGACGGCTCCGAGCCCAACCGCACGGACCCAACGGAGTCAGCCTCAGAGAGATCCAACCGCCGTCCTCGCGGACGCTGCCACCCGTCTCGGCGCACAGCGCTCAAGGCCGCCGGCATCAGTAGTGCAATCCTGGCCACTGGAGCCGCCGGCGAAGGGGCGCCCTACGAGCTGTGGCGACAGTGGAGCGCAGGCACCTCGGGGCTTCGCAACCTTGTCGCAGCCGCCACGCTCGCGGCCAACCCGCACAACATCCAGCCTTGGTTCTTCGACGTCAGTGGCGACAACGGGAGCGCCGAGGACAGCACCGGCAGCATCGACCTGCGGGCCAACCCCGATCGCGTCACACCGCTGTGCGATCCGGACGGCCGCGAGCGCGCGGCCGGCTTCGGCTGCGCCCTCTACGCCATCGAGGTCGCCGCTCGCGCACAGGGCAAGCGGGCCGAGATCGAGCCCTGGCCCGACGGCGCCTCGGAGCACCCAGATCACATTGCCCGCATCCGGATTGTCAACGACGCCCCGCCTACCTCCCGGAACAGGAGCTGGCCACAGCAATCCCGCGACGTCACACGTATCGCGGCCCCTTCACCGCCAGCACCCCGGAGCAGACAGTCCTCGACTCGCTCACCGAGGCCGCCCCGCACGGCGCTCAGCTCGTCTGGGTCACTGAGGCGTCGGCCGTCGCGAGGTTGGGTGACCTGTACGTCGAGGCCACCCAGGCGATCGCCGACGACGCGCGGATGTCGGCGGACTCCTTCGCCTGGTTCCGCAACGACCGCTCGCAGATCGAGGCCCACCGCGACGGCCTGACTCTCGACTGCCAAGGCCTGAGCAGCACCATGTTGGTGGCGGCCAAGATCCTGCCCGCCCAGTCACGCAAGGCCTCCGACGACTTCTGGGTCAAGAGCGCTCGCGAGGTCCATACCGTCACCGCCCGTACCTACGGGGTCGTCCGGGTCGACGGGGTTGACAACCCCCGCAACCGCCTCGATGGCGGCCGTCTGCTCCAGCACGTCCACCTGGCCGCGACCGCCGCCGGGCTCGGGCTGCAGCACATGAACCAGGTGACCGAGCGGATTGCCCGTGATGCCGCGCAGGATCGGCCGGACCGGTTCTCGCAGCGCTGGGCCGCCATCACTGGCGTCCCGGCCGCCCAGAGCCTGCTCGCCTTCCGCGTGGGCCACCCCGAGCGCGCCGCGCGGCCCAGTCCACGGCGGGACCTGGACGACGTCGTACATGACGCCGCACAGCAGCCACCGGAAGCATTATTCAATAGGTGGGATAAATGGTGCTGATATCGGAGCAGAAAGACGAACGCCCCGCCGCCGGTCTCACGATTGCTTCCTTTCCGCCACCAGGAGGAATACCCTGGGAGAGTCACCGGAGACGATGACGTCACACCTTTTCTCGACGACGAGAACGGAAACCCGATGCCCCAGAAAGAAGCCTCTCTGCCGACCTACTCACCGGAGGAGGAGAAGCGGATCATCCGCAACGCCGACGGCGTCCCCGTCGGCATACGTCCTGACAATCGATGGACACCCGCTCGGATCGCCACATGGGTGGCCATCACTGCCCTGGGCGTCCTGGGGTGGTGGATGCTGGCGGTCGTGCGCGGCGAGCACGTCAACACCATCTGGTTCGTGGTCACCGCCGTATGCACCTACGCGATCGGGTACCGCTTCTACGCCCTTTACATCCAGCGGCGCATCATGCGCCCCGACGACACCAACGCCACCCCGGCCGAGCGCATCAACAACGGACGCGACTTCGACCCCACCCACCGCGTCGTCCTCTACGGCCACCACTTCGCGGCCATCGCCGGCGCCGGCCCGCTGGTCGGCCCGGTCCTGGCCGCCCAGATGGGCTACCTGCCCGGCACCCTGTGGATCATCATCGGCGTGCTCGTGGCCGGTGCCGTCCAGGACATGCTCGTCCTGTTCTTCTCCATGCGCCGCGGCGGCCGCTCCCTGGGCCAGATGGCCACTGACGAGATCGGCCGAATCGGCGGCATCGTGGCGACCATCGTCGTCTTCGTCATGCTCATGATCGTCCTGGCGGTCCTGGCCATGGTCTGCGTCAACGCCCTGGCCGCCTCCCCCTGGGGCGTCTTCTCGGTGGGCATGACCATCCCGATCGCCATCGGGATGGGCCTGTGGCTGCGCTTCGTCCAGCCCGGCAAGATCACGCAGGTCTCCTTCGTCGGCTTCGGTCTGCTCATCGCCGTCATCATCGGCGGGCGCTGGGTGGCCGAGTCCTCCTTCGGCCACTACCTGCACCTGTCCCCCAAGACCCTGGTGTGGGCCATGATTATCTACGGCTTCCTGGCCGCGGTCCTGCCGGTGTGGGTCCTGCTCACCCCGCGTGACTACCTGTCGACCTTCATGAAGGTCGGCACGATCACAATCCTGGCCCTGGGCATCATCATCGTGCGCCCCCTGGTGGAGATGTCCGCCGTCACCGAGTTCGCCTTCAACACCGCGGGCCCGGTCTTCGCCGGCACCCTCTTCCCCTTCCTGTTCATCACCATCGCCTGCGGCGCCTGTCCGGTATGCACGCCATGGTCTCCTCGGGCACCAGCCCCAAAATGGTGGAGAAGGAGACTCAGGTCCGCATGATCGGCTACGGCGGCATGCTCATGGAGTCCTTCGTGGCGATCATGGCGCTGGCCGCCGCGGTCTCACTGAGCCCGGGCATCTACTTCTCCATGAACACCTCGACGGCGACCATGAACAAGCTCGCCGGCCCCGAGACGGTGGCCGCCGCCCCCTGCACGACCACCGACGACCCCGAGCACCACTGCGAGAAGCTCGCCGAGGTCGCCGTGGCCAACCTCGGCGTCACCGACGCCCAGGGCCGCAAGCCCACCCCCGAGTGGGACTCCTGGGACGACAACGGCAACCCCAAGACCTACACAGGCGCCGAGGCCCTGGAGCGCCTGGCCAGCGACGTCGGCGAGCCCAACGTCGTCTCGCGCACCGGCGGCGCCCCCACCTTGTCGGTGGGCATCGCCCACATCCTCCACCAGATCGGCGGAGGCCGGGCCATGATGGGCTTCTGGTACCACTTCGCCATCATGTTCGAGGCCCTGTTCATCCTCTCGGCCGTCGACGCCGTCACCCGCGTGGCCCGCTTCCAGCTCTCCGACGCGCTGGGCAACGCCTTCCCCAAGTTCAAGGACCCGTCCTGGCACGTGGGCGCCTGGGGGACCACGGCGGTCGTCGTCGCCTCGTGGGGGGCGCTGCTCCTCATGGGTGTCACCGACCCGCGCGGCGGCATCCAGACGCTCTACCCGCTGTTCGGTATCGCCAACCAGCTCATCGCGGCCGTGGCGCTGCTGGTGGTCACCGTCATGGTGGTGCGCAAGGGCTACACGAAGTGGGTGTGGATCCCCGCGATCCCGCTGGTCTTCGACACGGCCGTCACCTTCACGGCCTCGTGGCAGAAGATCTTCTCCAGCGACCCGCTCGTGGGCTACTTCCAGCAGCATCACGAGGCCGTGGCCAAGCTGGGCACGCTCACCGACCCGGCCAAGATCGAGGAGACCCGGGCGATCGTGCGCAACACGATGATTCAGGGGACGCTGTCGATCATCTTCCTGGTCATGGTCGCCTTCGTCATGGTCTGCGCCCTCATCCGCATCGTCCAGACGCTCCGCAACCGGGACACGACGACGTCGGAGGACCCGTACCAGGAGTCCAACTTCTACGCGCCCGAGACGATGATCGCCTCCTCGCTCATGAAGAAGGTCTCCCGGGAGTACGAGCAGGTGGGCGACCCGGCCCTCATCCCGCACAAGGCCCACGCGGAGAAGTCATGACGCCTCCTCCTTCGACGCCTCAGCCGGCGGATCGGCCCAGCGCCCGACGTCGGGTCCGCCAGGTCCTGACCCGGGCCCGCACCCTGTGGCGGGACATGACCGGCGAGTCCGCCTACGACCGCTACCTGGAGCGCTACGCCCGCGAGCACGCGCAGTGCCCCCACGGACACGGGGGCGCCCACGGCTCGGGACACGGTTCTGAGCACGGCGCCGGTCACGGCCCCATGAGTGAGCGCGAGTTCTGGCGCGCCCGGGCCAAGCAGGCCGAGACGGAGATCAACGCCAGCTGCTGCTGAGCCGGGACACATTCCCGCACCCCGATGTGCTCTGATCGTTACCGCCCGCCTTCCGAGGTTCCCGGAGGGCGGGCGGTAGCGTCGTGAGCGTGCCCGCCCAGCAGCCCGCGCCCGACGCACTGACGTCCGCCGAGTCCCCTGACACCTCCTGGGGGACATCGCCGGCGTCGGCCGCTTCGCCGTCGACCGGCCGCGCCACGGACCTCCAGCCCTCCAAGGCTCATCCCCCGGGCCGGGCCTCCTATGAGCGGATCGCCCGCGTCGCGGCGGTCATCCTCCTGGCCATCGTCTGCGTGGCGGTGGTGTGGCCCTCCGGGCGCGAGGTCTCCGAGCTCAAGGACACCATAGGACCGGGCTTCCTCAGCTCCGAGGGCAAGGACATCGTCCTCAACCTGGTGATGCTGGCGCCGGCCACCTTCTGCGCAGTCGTGGGCTGGCGGGACATCCCCTGGTGGATGTGGGCGCTGGTGGGCTGCGTGGTCGGGCTGAGCGCCGAGGTGCTCCAGAGCCTCCTGCCGATGCTGGAACGGCGCCCCTCGCTGGCCAATGTCGGCCAGAACGCCGTCGGCGCCTGGGCCGGGGCCCTGGCCGCCTGGTACCTCCTGCGCCGCCTGCACGCGCGCCCCGCCTCCGCCTGACTCCCCCATCACACGGGAACGACGCCGCACCGCCCCGCGCAGACAAGGTTGTCTCAAGGACGGGGCCGCTCAGACGCCGTGCACGCACTGCACGAGGGTGGGGTGCTACTGAAGGAGGGTCGGGGGTACTCCCGGGTGGGTGGGGCCCTCGTGCAGTACGCACAACCCTCGGCCAGTGGATCCCGCCCCTCGTGGAGTAGGCCGTCCCGCTGCGGGACCCGAACAAGGCGGCCAACCAGGAACCGGGGACAGCGAAAGGCCCGGACCATGTGGCCCGGGCCTTTCCGTTCTGTGCGCGGGGGGGGGGACTCGAACCCCCATGATCGTAAGATCACACGGACCTGAACCGTGCGCGTCTACCAATTCCGCCACTCGCGCGAGAAGCGAGCATGAGACTAGCCTGCCATCCCCGCCCGCGTCCAATCCTCACCGCCATATCCGGCCGTGAGACCGCTCACGACACAATTACCTCACACAGAGGGGGCCGTCTTCCCTGCGATGGCTTCGCTACCGTTACGATGGGAACGGTATCGGCCTGCACGCAGGTCCGTGCAGGCCCATAGCGAGGCGGGACAGTCCCGTCTCCCGGCTCCATCCCGGGGGCCGCCACACCATATTTGGGGGAGGTACTGTCCATGGGATTCCTGGACAAGTTCGAGAAGGGCGTCGAGAACGTCACGAACCGCGCCATGTCCCGTTTCTCGGACGACATCGAGCCCATCGAGATCGCCTCGAAGCTCCGCGAGACCATGGACAAGCGCGCCGCGTCCTTCGCCCGCGACCGCTCCGTGGTTCCCAACATCTTCCGCATCCACCTCACCCCGCCGAGCATCGAGCGCATCACCGCCTGGGGCCAGGACGAGATGGTGCGTCAGATGGAGGAGGTCGCCACCTCGCACGCCGCGGACCAGGGCTACTCCTTCGTCGGCCCGGTCGAGGTCTCCTTCCTCGTCAACAACAACCCCAACGCCCCGGCCATCGAGATCGAGTCCTCCACGCGACGCGGCGCCGCCGCCCCGGCCGCCTCCGCCACCGCCACCCCGGCGCACCCGATCGTCGACATCAACGGCCAGCGCTACCTGCTCACCGGACCGGTCACCGTCATCGGGCGCGGCTCGGAGGCGGACATCATCGTCGACGACTCCGGCGTCTCCCGCCGTCACCTGGAGATCCGCCTGACGCACGGCAACGCCATCGCCAGCGACCTGGGCTCCACCAACGGCACCTTCGTCGAGGGCCAGCGGGTCGACGCCGTCACGCTCGTGGACGGCAACACCCTCACCATCGGCCGCACCCAGATCCTGTTCTGGGATGGCACCCAGAACAGCGGAGTCAACGGTTGAGCGCACTCGCCTTCACGATCCTGCGGCTGGGCTATCTGGTCCTGCTCTGGTTCTTCCTGTACCTCATCGTGCGCGTCATGCGCCGCGATATGGCCGACTCCCCCCGTCGCCGGCCCGTCACGTCGACGCTCCGCGGGCGGCTCCGAGCAGCCCTCGGGCCCACCCCCCAGGGGCCGACGCCGCAGCGCCACCCGCCTGGTCATCACCGAGGGCCCCCTGGCCGGCTCGACCGTGCCCCTGAGCCCCTCGTCGATCATCATCGGCCGCTCACCCTCCTGCACCCTGGTCCTCGATGACTCCTACGCCTCATCGCGCCACGCCCGCGTCTTCCCCAAGGACGGCGCCTGGTGGCTGGAGGACCTGGGATCCACCAACGGAACCATGATGGACGGCCGCCCCGTGCACGGCGCCGTGGAGCTCCCCATGAACATTCCTGTCCGAATCGGCCAAACGACGCTGGAGCTGCGCTCATGACCATCTCCCTGCGCTTCGCCGCACGCTCCGACGTCGGCCTGGTCCGCCAGTCCAACCAGGACTCGGGCTACGCCGGCCCCCACCTGTGCCTTCTGTGCGACGGGATGGGCGGACCTGCGGGCGGAGACATCGCCTCGGCGGTCGCCGTCGAGCACCTCATGCCCCTGGACGCCGACTCCCACCAGGCCGGTGAGCTGTTGGGCCTCATGCGCGACGCCGTCCAGGCCGCCCACACCGAGCTCGTCACCCTGTCCTCGCAGGACCCCGACCTCGCCGGCCTGGGGACCACCTGCATCGGCGTCATGCGCAGCGGCAACAAGCTCGCCATGGTCCACGTGGGCGACTCGCGCGCCTACATGCTGCGCGACGGCACCCTCACCCAGGTCACCACCGACCACACCTTCGTGGAGTACCTCGTGGAGACCGGGCGCCTGACCCGGGACCAGGCCCGCCAGCACCCCCAGCGCTCAGTCCTCCTGCGCGTCCTGGGGGACACCGAGGGTGAGGTCCAGCTCGACGAGTCGATCCGCGAGGCCGTTCCTGGTGACCGCTGGCTGCTGTGCTCCGACGGCCTGAGCGGCCCGGTGACCGCCGAGACCATCGGTGAGGTCCTGGCCGGCGTCGCCGACCCCGGTCAGGCCGCCGACCAGCTCATCGACCTGGCCCTGCGCGCCGGCGGACCGGACAACGTCACCGCCGTCGTCTTCGACGTCGTCAAGGACGACCCTGAGCCCCAGACCGTCCCGCAGGTGGTGGGCAGCGCCGCCACCGAGCGCCTCGCCCAGGAGCGCGCCGCCGCCGCACACCGTGCCGGTGACGAACAGGCCGAGGCCAAGGACGCCGAGGCCGCCAGCCCCGCCGCCAAGGCCGCGGCCCTCATGGCTACCCTGGAGGACAAGCCCGAGGCCGCCTCCGCCAAGGAGTCCTCCGAGGTCGACGAGGCCATCGCCGCCGAGGCCGCCACCCAGGAGAAGGCCCGACGCCGCCACCGCCGTCGGGTCCTCGTGGGCAGCCTCGTCCTGCTGGCCACGCTCGTCGGCGCCAGCGCCCTGTTCTACCGCTGGACCCAGACCCGCTACTACGTCTCCACCTACAAGGGCGAGGTCGCCATCTACCAGGGGATCCCCCAGTCCGTCGGCCCGCTCAAGCTGAGCCACTCGGTCAAGACCTACGCGGACCTGCCCGTGGAGTCCCTCGATCACAACATCCGCGAGCGCCTGGAGGCCACCGTCACCCAGTCGTCGATGAGCGCCGCGGAGACCTACGTGGACAAGACGGTCCGCTCCTACCGCAAGCAGGCCCCCGCCTCGCAGGGCACCGCGAGCCCCACGGCCAAGCCCTCCTCCTCGTCCTCCTCCACCCCGTCGCCGGCCTCCGCCACACCGACCCAGCCCGCCAAGCCCGGGCAGGAGGGGTGAGATGACTGCTGCTCCCGGTCCCCTGGGCGCCCCCGCGGGCGTCGCGACCATCCAGCCCGCCGGCGTCGCCCGATACTCGGGACGCTGGGCGGAGGCGGCGCTGCTCGGCGTCGCCCTGGTCCTGGGGCTGGGCGGCTTCGTGCTCACCGCTCTCAACCGCACGGGTTCCTCCCCGGCGCAGACCGTGGGCGTGGCCATCGCCTTCCTCGTCCTGACCGTCCTCATGCACCTGTGCGTGCGCTACGCCGCCCCGTGGGCCGATCCGGTGCTCCTGCCGACGGCGGTAGCGCTCAACGGGATCGGCCTGGCCATGATCCGGCGCTTGGATCTGGCCTATGAGGCCAACGAGCAGTGGCAGTTCTATGTGGGCTCCAAGCAGCTGGTCTGGACGCTGCTGGGCGTCATCCTCTTCGCCGTCACGCTCCTGCTGCTGCGCGACTACCGGCGCCTGAGGCGCTGGGACCGTTGGGCCATGTGGTCCGGCCTGGTCTTCCTCGTCCTGCCCTTCATCCCGGGGATCGGCCAGAGCATCAACGGCGCCCGCATCTGGATCCGGATCGGCCCGATGAGCTTCCAGCCGGCCGAGCTGTCCAAGGTGCTGCTGGCGGTCTTCTTCGCCTCCTACCTCGTGGCCAACCGGGACAACCTGGCCCTGGCGGGCCGCAAGGTCCTGTGGATGAGCCTGCCGCGCGCCCGGCACCTGGGCCCCTTGTTCATCGTGTGGGGCGTGAGCATCTGCGTCCTGGTCCTGCAGAAGGACCTGGGTTCCTCGGTGCTGCTGTTCGGCCTGTTCGTCGTCGTCCTGTACGTGGCCACTGACCGGCCCTCCTGGCTGCTCATCGGTGCCGCCCTGTTCCTCCCGGCGGCCTGGTTCGCGGCCACGCACCTCAACCACGTCCAGCAGCGCATCAACGGTTGGCTCCACGCCACCGACAATGCCGTGTACAACGCTGCGGGCGGCTCCTGGCAGCTGCTGACGGGCATGTTCGGGATGTCCACCGGCGGGCTCATGGGCGCCGGCTGGGGCAAGGGCTCACCGACCCTGGTCACCTTCGCCAACTCCGACTTCATCTTCGCCTCACTGGGTGAGGAGCTGGGGCTGACCGGCACGCTCGTCCTCCTCATGCTCTACCTCGTCCTCATCCAGCGAGGACTGCGCACCGCCGTGCTGCTGCGCGACGGCTTCGGCAAACTCCTGGCCGTGGGCCTGTCCTTCGCCGTCGCCCTGCAGATCTTCGTGGTCATCGGCGGTGTCACCCGGCTCATCCCGCTGACGGGGCTGACCCTGCCCTTCCTGGCCTACGGTGGCTCCTCACTCATCGCCAACTGGATCATCCTGGCTCTCCTGCTGCGCCTGTCCGACGCCGCCCGGCGGCCGGCCACCCACGCGCCGCGGATCATCGACACCGCCGAGCTGCCGCTGTCCCTGCGCCGTCGGGTCCAGGACGCCGGAGCCGAGGAGTCGATGGCCCAGGCCGCCGATGACGCACCCGCTGGAGGCTCACCGGCCGACGCCGGGGGCTACGCCTCCCCGTCGGCCGCACCCGGCTTCGGCAACCTGGAGGATGACGCCCGGCCCGCCGTCGCCGTCAGTCCGGAGGCGCCACCTCCACCGCACACCGCACCGGACGGGGCGACCCTGCGCTCATCACGGGCCCCGGGCTTCACCGAGGACACTGACAGGAGGCAGCTGCCATGAACCGACAGATCCGTCAGGTCGCCTTCCTGGTGCTGGTCATGTTCGCCACGCTGGCCCTGTCCGTCACCAGCGTCCAGGGCCTGGCCCGCCCCTCCGTGTGGGAGTCGTGGTCGGCCAACGGGGCCCTCAACTCCGACCCGCGCAACCGCCGCACCGTCAGCCGCAACTTCGACACCGAGCGGGGCCCGATCCTCCTGGCCGGCGGCACCACGATCGCCAGCACCCAGAAGTCCGACGACGGCCAGGGCTCAGAGGACTATCAGCGCGTCTACGCCAACGGGCCGCTCTACGCCCCGGTGACCGGGTACTTCTCTCCCGCCTTCGCCTCCATGACCGGCATGGAGAAGGAGGGCAACTCCGTGCTCAACGGGGATGACCCCTCCCTGTTCTCCTCCCGGATCAAGACCCTCATCACCGGTGACTCCCAGCGGGGCGGGGCCGTGGAGCTGACCATCAAGCCCGAGATCCAGCAGGCCGCCTACGACGCCCTGGCCGGGCGCGAGGGCGCCGTCGTCGCCCTGGACCCCAAGACCGGGGCCATCCTGGCGCTGGTCTCCACCCCCTCCTACGACCCCTCGGCCTTCGCGACCCGCAACGGGAACGCCGCCAATGAGGCCAACGCGACCCTCAGCCAGGACTCCTCCCGTCCCCTGGACAACCGGGCCATCGCCGGCAACCGCTACCCGCCGGGGTCGACCTTCAAGATCATCACCACGGCGGCGGCGCTGCGCACCGGCAAGATCAAGCCCGACCAGGAGGTCGACGCCCCCGACACCATCACCCTGCCGGGTACCAGCCACTCCCTGGAGAACTACGGCGGGGAGTCCTGCGGCGGCGGTCGGACTACCTTCTCCCACGCCTTCGCCGAGTCCTGCAACACGCCTTTCGCGCAGCTGGCCATCAACGTCGGCGAGGAGGAGCTCTCCAAGGAGGCGAAGAACTGGGGCTTCGACTCCGACTTGTCCATCCCGTTGAAGGTCACGCCGTCGACCTACCCGCACAACGACTCCCAGGCGCAGACCGCGATGGCCGGCATCGGTCAGGCCTCGGTGCAGGCGACCCCCCCTCATGATGGCGATGGTGGCAGCCACCGTGGCCAACAAGGGCGAGCAGATGACCCCCTACCTGGTCTCGCGCACCCTGGACCCCGACCTCAACGAGGTCAGCTCCACCTCCACGAAGGTGGCCCGCACCCCGATCGACTCGGCCACCGCCAGCTCCCTGTCCTCCCTCATGCAGACCGCCGTTGCCGAGGGCACGGGCACCAGCGCCCAGGTCAGCGGGGTCCAGGTGGCCGGCAAGACCGGTACCGCCGAGACCGGCACGGACAGCGGCCCCACCACCTGGTTCGTGGGCTTCGCCGGCACCGACATCGACAAGCCTGAGATCGCCCTGGCCGTCGTGCTCGACGGCAATGCGGAGACCGAGGACGGCGCCACCGGCGGCAAGATCGCCGGCCCCGTCGCCGCCCAGGTCATCGATGCGGCGGTGAACCAGTGAAACCTGTTGCCGGGCTCCAGCTCCAGGGCCGCTACGAGCTGGTCGAGCAGATCGCTCTGGGCGGCATGGGCCAGGTGTGGCGCGCCACCGACCTGCGCTCGGGCCGGGCCGTGGCCGCCAAGATCCTGCGCCCCGAGCTGACCGGTGACGAGATCTTCCTGTCCCGCCTGCGTGCGGAGGCCAAGAACTCCAAAGGGGCTGCGCCACCCGAACCTCGCCGTCGTCCTGGACTCCGGGGAGAAGGACGGGACCGGCTGGCTCATCATGGAGCTCGTCCAGGGGCGCGCCCTGTCCGACATCATCGCCGAGAAGGGGACCCTGTCACCCGCGGAGATCCTGCCGGTCCTGGCGCAGGTGGCCCGCGCCCTCCAGGTCGTCCACGACTCCGGCGTCGTCCACCGGGACGTCAAGCCCTCCAACATCCTCATCAACCGCGAGGGCCTGGCCAAGCTCACCGACTTCGGCATCTCCACCGGCATCAACCAGCGCCCGCTGACGGCCTCCGGCATGGTGATGGGCACCGCCCAGTACCTCGCCCCCGAGCAGGCCATGGGGAACATGGCCACCCCGGCCGGCGACCTCTACGGACTGGGCATCATCGCCTACGAGGCCCTGGTGGGGCGGCGCCCCTTCAGCGGAGCCACCCAGGTCGATATCGCCTTCGCGCACGTCAACGAGGAGGTGCCCGCCCTCCCCGACGCCGTCCCGCCCCAGGTCCAGGCCATCATCCTCAAGCTGCTCGCCAAGGAAGCCCTCCGACCGGCCGCACTCCGCCCGCGAGGTGGCCCGCGCCCTGGACCGGGCGGTGGTGAACCTGCCCACGGACGCATGGGATCCCCGTGAGGCGCTCAGCTGGGAGTCCACTGGCCGCCGCGGCCCACAGACCCGCGAACTGCCCCGGCCCGCCGCCGTACGTCCCGGCCGTCACGCGGCCGAGGAGCCGACGCCGTCGCGCACCGCCCGGCACGCCTCGGGACGCTCCTTCCTCGGCCTCAACCTGCTGACGCTCAGGGCCCTCATCCCGGCGCTCTCGCTCATCACCCTGCACAGCACAGGTACGCTTGCCCATGCGCATCAGGTCGTGCCAGCCTTGATGCTGAGCATCCCTGTCAAGGAGGTACTGTGACCAGTCAGTTCCCCCAGGTCCTCGCGGGCCGTTACGAGATCCGCGACCTCATCGGACGTGGTGGTATGGCAGAGGTGCACCTCGGCTACGACACTCGCCTGTCGCGAGTCGTGGCCATCAAGCTGCTGCGTTCGGACATCGCCGGCGACCCAACCTTCCAGGCCCGCTTCCGCAGGGAGGCCCAGTCCGCGGCGGCGCTCAACCACCCCGCCGTCGTCGCCGTCTACGACTCCGGTGAGGAGGAGCTCCTCCAGCCCGGTGGCGCCAGCCGCACCGTCCCCTACATCGTCATGGAGTACATCGAGGGGCACACGGTGCGTGAGCTCCTCAGCGAGGGCGAGGCCGTCCCGATCGCGGAGGCCGCGGAGATCGTCTCCGGGGTCCTGGACGCCCTGGAGTACTCCCACCGGGTCGGGATCGTCCACCGTGACATCAAGCCCGGAAACATCATGCTGACCTCCACCGGCGCCGTGAAGGTCATGGACTTCGGCATTGCGCGGGCCATTGAGGACTCCGCTTCGACGGTCACCCAGACCCACACGGTGGTGGGCACCGCCCAGTACCTCTCCCCGGAGCAGGCCCGCGGCGAGTCCGTGGACGCCCGCTCGGACCTGTACTCCACCGGGTGTCTCCTTTACGAGCTGCTCACCGGCCAGCCGCCCTTCCAGGGCGACTCCGCCGTGGCCATCGCCTACCAGCACGTGCGGGAGATTCCCAAGCGTCCCTCCTCGCTGGCGGCCGATGTGCCCGAGTCCCTGGACCGGGTGATCCTCAAGTCCCTGGCCAAGAGCCGCGAGGACCGCTACCAGGACGCCGCCCACATGCGCGCCGACCTGCAGGCGGCCGCCCGAGGCCTGTCCGTGGCCGCGCCGGCCGCTGACTCCTGGTCCCCGGCCACCTCGGTCATGGCCTCGCCGGAGGCCGAGCCGGTTCAGCCCACCTCCTCCTTCGCCCAGGTGGCCTCCGGGCCCTCTCCGGCGTCCACGGTGAAGGAGAGCGAGGAGCCCGAGAAGAAGTCCAAGAGCCACGCCTGGATCTGGGTCCTCGTGTTCCTGCTGTTCGTGGCGCTGGCCATCGTCGCCGGACGGTGGGCCTCGGGAGCCTTCGACAACGTACCCACCCCGACGCCGAGTCCGACCATCAGCAAGGTGGAGGTACCCGACACCTCCGGTCAGGACGAGGAATCGGCCAGGAAGACCATTGAGGACGCCGGTCTGAAGTTCGCCAAGGACGAGGTCGCCAACGAGGAGGTCGGTGCGGGACTGGCCGTCTCCTCCGACCCGGGCAAGGGCACGAAGGTCGAGCCGGGCTCCACCGTCACCGTGCACTTCTCCACCGGTTCGGCGATGGTCAAGGTTCCCGACCTGTCCGGCAAGACTCAGGAGGACGCCCGCAAGGCCCTCAAGGAGGCCGGGCTCGAGGGCGGAAACACCTCCCAGGAGGACTCCGCCACGGTCGCCAAGGACCGGGTCATCTACACCAACCCGCAGGCGGGGAACTCCGTTGCACGCGGCACCACGGTGGACCTGGTGCTCTCCACCGGGAACACCTCCGTCCCCGACGTCTCGGGCCAGGACGAGGCCACGGCGAAGAAGTCCATTGAGGATGCCGGCCTGCAGTTCAAGAAGGGCGACGACGTGGCCTCTGCTGAGGTCGAGCGCGGCAAGGCCATCTCCTCCAACCCGGCCGCGGGCACCAGCGTATCCGCGGGAGACACGATCACCGTGAGCTTCTCCAGCGGCGCGGCCACGCCGACGCCGAACGGCACAGTGACGGTGCCCGATGTCAGTAAGAAGACTGTCCAGGAGGCAACAACAGAGTTGCAGAAGGTCGGTCTGAACGTCGGTGTCCAGTCTGAAAGTTCTCCAAGGATGTGGACACCGGTAGGGTCATCGGCACTGATCCGAGGGGCGGCACTAAGGTTCCTGCCGGAACGACCGTCAACCTCACAGTCGCCACTGATAAGAAGAGTGACGACAACAACCAGCAGCAGCCAGGTAACCCCAATCCCGGCGACGGCAACGGCGGCTGAGCACCTGATGGTCCATGGCGCCGTGCGAGGGGTGTCCCCTTTGCTCAGCAGGTGACTGGTGCCCCAGGCTTTCCTGGCCTGGGACACCAGTCACGTCTTTTCGGTGGGGTCGTGTTACGACGATCACTGTCAGCCCCGGAGGTGCGGCCAGTCCTGCGCGTCGGGATGCACCTCGCCGGTCCTCTGGCATTCCGTGTGTGCGGACAGCTCCCCCGGGGTCCGTCGCCGGCGCACCCTGCCGTCCCTCTGCCACTCCTTGCGCACAGTCAGGCGAGCCGGGGCTCGTCGAGAACGCACCTCGCTGTTGTCCTGCAAGGCCTCGTGCGGGCAACCGATCCCAAAGTCCGTCGCGGCCACGCCCCCAGTCATTCCATGCGTGCGGACAGCCGCCCCCCTGGATCTGTCGCCGGCGCACCCCACCGTCCTCCTGCCACTCCTTACGCACGGGCGACCGAGCCCGCGCGTCGTCGAGAACGCACCTGAGGCCACGAGCACGGCCCCCGCGGGTGCAGACCGCGCACCTCACGGTGCATCCTCGAGCGCCTGGGCACCCTCATCCACCAGGCCGTCACCTACGACGGGGACATTCCACGCGGCCGGGTGCGAGTCGCCCCGGGCGGGGGCATTCGACGCCGTCAGGGACAGCAATCCCGTCCCCCAACGCGTCACCTGTCCCCGACCGCACAGAAATGTCCCCGCACGCGCAGGATGTCCCCAGCCGCGACGCCCGAGTGTGGGGCATCCATGGCATCCCGAGCCACTGGTGCGCCAGCTGCACCAGCACCGACCTCCAACCACGACCTCCGGGCCCCACACAGGCGCCAGAAGCGACCAGGCAGGGGAAGGTACGGGCACTCCCCGGGACGCCCGAGTCCGGCAGGCCCGCGCCGCCGACCCTCACCGGTCGGGGTGGCTCACCCCTATCCCAGCAGCCCAGCGCGTTCGGCGAGGACCGCCAGGTGCACCCGGTTACGGGCACCGACCCGCTCCTGCGCACTGCGCAGGTGGGCCTTGACGGTTGAGACCGAGATGTACAGCCGGTTCGCGATCTCCTCAGTGGTCAGTCCCTCGGCGGCCGCGGCGATGACCTCGAGCTCGCGCCGGCTGAGCCCCGCCGCTGCCTGCTGAGCCTGGGCCACGGCGTGCTGACGCTCCTGAGAGCGAAGGTCATAGGCCGTCATCGTCGGTGCCGTCGGCTGGGAACGCACGTATCGCAGCAACTCAGCAAGCGCCCCCGGCGAGAGCACTGACTCGCCCGCCATGACCCGACGCAGCCCGGCATGGAGCTCCTCGGAGGCGGAGTACTTGAGCAGGTACCCCACCGCACCGGCCTCAATGACGCGCACGACGGCGTCGTCGACGTCCCAGGTGGTCAGCGCCACGACGTGGGGGTGGCGCGGTGCGGCACAGATCTGGCGGGTGGCCTCGATCCCGTCCATGACGGGCATGCCCAGGTCCATGAGCACGATATCGGCCTCGATACGGCCCACCACGTCGATCGCCTCACGGCCGTCACCGGCCTCGGCGACGACGACGTAGTCCTGGCTCGGCCGCAGGAGCGGCTTGATGGCGGCGCGGGTCAGTGGGTCGTCGTCGACGAGGATGACACGGACCAGGCGGGCCGGTGCGGGGGACGCGGACCAGGAGGCCGAGGAGGCCGGGGCGGCGGAGGGATCGGGCACGGGACCAGCCTAGGTGCGTGCGCCGACACAATCACCATCCCAACGGCCCAGGCCCCGGATGGTGCAGCCCCGTGAACTGCGCGCCGACCGGTATCTCCGATCTCGGGCTGTGCAGATACTGGTTGGCGGCCGCTCAGCGACTGGTGCGGGGTGACTCCGCCGAGCGCCAGGGCAGGTGCGCGCTCACGACGAACCTGCCCTGGCCGTCGGGGCCGGCATGGAACGTACCGCCGCAGATCGCCGCCCGTTGGGCCATGCCGCGCAGGCCCGAGCCGCCCTGGGGGTCACCGACGACGCCTCCGGGTCCTGACGCTGCGCCTCGGCCAGCACCCGAGGCCTGAGGCACCTCATAGGGCTCGGGGTCCTGAGCCTCCAGCTCGGTCCGAGAGATCCGGTTGGAGCAGGTGATGTCGATGCCGGTGTCCGGACCGCCCTCGACGCGCAGCTGCACACTCGTACCGGGCGAGTGCTTGCGGGCGTTGGTCAGGGACTCCTGGACGATCCGGTAGACGGCTCGCGAGAGCACCTCATCGGCCTGCGCAGCGCGGTCCAGGTAGATCGAGGAGCTCAGCGGCTGGCGGGCGGCAAGGACTCCGTCCACCACCTCTCTGAGGTCCTCCAGGCGCGGGGCGGGCTCAACCGCCCCCACCGGCTCGCGCAGCACGGCAAGCAGGGAACGCAGGTCCCGCATGGCGCCCTGGGCCTCCTGTCGCACACGCTGGGCGGCGGCCCGCGGATCGTCCTCACCGACGGCGCCGGCTGAGTCCGGGGCCTGCGAGCCCTCTGGGGCATTCGAGCTCTCCGACGTCTCCAAGACGCCCTGCTCGAGGGCGGCGGCGTGGAGGGCGAGCAGCGACAGGCGGTGGCCGAGTCCGTCATGCACCTCGCGAGCCACCCGCTCACGCTCAGCCTGCAGGCTGACGGTGTCCGCCAACCGGGTGGAGGTCCGGGTCTGCTCCTGGGCGGCGCGCTCGGCCTGGGCTGAGGCATCGGCCGCCTCCTGGGCGCGATGTCGGGCCTTCTTCTCCCCGTCACGCGCGCGCAGCCACAGCCCGACGCCGACCGGCAGGGACATGGCCACCGCCGCGAGCAACAGCACCTGCATCACCGACACGTGGGTCACGGCGCCAGGATCGGGCGAGGCATTGACGATGGCGCCGATCATCGAGTTCCCGGTGGAGCCCTGGCTCGCATCCCGGAAGAGCGACACCAGGGTGCCGGTAGCGAGCAGCGCGCCCGTGGCCCAGGGCAAGGGGTCGCGCAGGGACCGGGCCCGGCGGACTACTGTGGTGAAGGCGATGAGTCCCACCGTGGTGTCCAGGTAGACCGCGATACCCGCGAGCGCCGAGGCGACCGTGATGGGCATCGGCCAGCGCCGGCGCAGGAAGACCGTCACGAGGAGCGCCAGCCCCACCACAAACCCTGTGACATCAAGAACTGGGTTGCTTATCTTGAGAGCCTGCTCATGACCGAAGTGGTACCCCAGTGCACACATGGAGGCGAGCAGGCACAGGGCGAAGAGGCTCAGGGATCGCAGGATTGCGAGGACAGTCCCGAGAGTACGACGTTGTGACGGGGACAGGGACTGCGTGAACGACGGAGCCGGTCTTCCAGGCGCGTACGGCACAGGGGCGGAGGGAGCCGCAGTCATCGGGGGGCGGAGGCGCGGGTCCGACGCCGCAGGAGTACCGGGAGCAGCGGAAGGAGCGGGGTATGAGAGATGCGGGGTGAGTCCCGCGTACCCCTGGTACCCCGGATATCTCGGATAGGAGGGGTAGGCCGGTGGGATCGGCGGGTATGGCAGGGCCCGCGCCCCGAAGGCGGGCGCAGTGGGCTCAGTCCGACCGCCCCCAGGGCTACCGCTCCAGCCCGACACGGGTGGGGTGCCGGGTCCAGGAGTGGGCGGGTAGGTGGGGACTGACATGTGCTCACTGTAGAACCGGGCACTGACACGCATGATCGCCCGATAGGACACGATTCGGGCGCTACGGCGCGGGAGGCATCGTCCTTTTGGACAGTCGCGATGAGTGCCCTTTCGGACGGCCGCCTCGGACTCATCGGTCGATGTGCGCGCCGCACGGCCGGGGCCATCGTTGTTCCCGTCAGCTGATCCCGTCAGCTCCGGTGACGACACACCGTGATGGGCACTGCCGCATCCCGCTCAGTGCCTCACCTCCCGCATCTCGAAGGACCCATCATGACCAGCCCCGTCAACCCAGTCCCTTCCTCACCCGCCGGTGTCCCCGCTCCGGGCTTCCCCACCCCGGCCACAGGCATGGGCTTCCCCGCCCCCGAGCCGAAGCGCTCCTGGTTCGCCCGGCACAAGATCCTCGCCGGTATCGGCGCCTTCATCGCCGTCGGCATGATCGCCTCCGCACTCAACGGTGGTGGGGGCTCGGGGAACTCGAGCACGACCGCCGCCACCCTGCCGTCCATCCAGTCGATGGCCAGCGCGCCCGCTCAAGCAACCGCCGGCCAGGACTCCGCAGCCGCACCCAGCCCTCAGCAGCAGGAGCCGGCAAAGGATGCCGAGAAGTCGGACTCCGCACTGAGCTTCCCCGGGAAGCAGCGCGACGACGTCGTCGGAAACGCCGGTGACACGATCGACGACGGCGGCATCAAGGTCAGCGCCACGCCTGTGACCGCGGGTGACGCCACCCTGGGCCCCACCGCCTGCTCGACCATCACGATCACCAACGGCTCCAAGAACACCCTGGACGTCAATGCCCTGGACTTCACCTTGCAGGACCCGGCTGGGGCGATCAGCAACAGCGGCTTCATGGGTTCGAGCAACCACCTGTCGGCCTCCAAGCTGATTGCGGGTGGCTCGGTCAGCGGCGATGTCTGCTTCGATGCCGACGTGTCGGCCGGAGGGCAGTACGTGCTCCTTTACAAGCCCACGCTCTCACTGTTGGGCACCGCCGGGCCTGGATCAACAACCTCTGACATCCCACGGGGTCCGCAGGTGCATCTGGCACGTGCGGACCCCACCGGCCGGGGACATTCCACGCGACCGGGTGCGTGTCCTTCCGGCCAGGGCCATCCTGCGCGTCGGGGGACAGGAATCTGGTCCCCGACGGCGTCGAATGCCCCCAGCCGCACAGAAATGTCCCCGCACGCGCAGGATGTGCCCCGGCCGCAGTACGGAAAAGACTCGACACACATTCTGTTGACACTTATGGTGGTGAACTGTCATCGGATTAACCGGGGGTGTCAGAAATGGATGATGCATCCGCCACTGCCTCGTGGCCGGGCGTGACCTGGGAGACCCTGCCCTGGCGCCCCCGGGACGGCGCTGCCCTCAGCGCTCGGCAACGCTCTCGTCTGCCACGCACCTACGACTCGGCCGTCGTACCGATTATCGCCGACGCCGCCATCGAGCTCCCCACCGAGGTCATGGCACGTGAAGCGGCTGCGGTGTCCGCCATCACGCGCTTCGATACGACGGCGGCCTGCGCCCTGCTTCCCTTCACACCCCTGCTTCTGCGCAGCGAGTCGAGCGCGTCCTCGCGCATTGAGCGCCTGACGTCGTCGGCACGCCGCATCGTGGAGGAGGAGACCTTCGGCGGCGACCGCAGCAGTGGAAACGCCGCCCTCATCGTGGCCAACACCCGAGCGATGGAGACGGCCACCGCAGCACCCTGGCCCCTGGGCCTCAGCTCCCTGCTGTCCATGCATCAGGCCCTGCTGGGGGACTCTGCCCCGACCATCGCGGGTCGACTCCGGCAAGAGCCGGTATGGATCGGTGGCTCGGACCTGTCCCCGGCAGGCGCCATGTTCGTCCCTCCTCACCATGAACGAGTCCCGACCGCACTGGAGGATCTGCTCTCCTTCTTGCGGCGCTCGGACCTGCCGCCCTTGACCAAGGCGGCGCTGGCGCACGCCCAGCTGGAGACGATCCATCCTTTCGCAGACGGCAACGGCCGTACCGGGCGGGCGCTGATTCACGTCGTCCTGTCGGGGGAAGGACTGTCCCTCAATGCGCCGCTGCCGCTGTCGGCGATCCTCCTGACCAATGTCGGGACCTACTTCCGAGCCCTGGACAAGTACCGAGCAGGGGCGCCGCTCGCGATGGTCGAGCTGTTCATTGATGCGGCGCAGCGCGCCGCGGAGCTCGGGGCCTGGGCGAGCCGGGAGCTCGACGACGTGCACAGGCAGATGCAGGATCGTGTGTCCTCCCGTGCTGGGACCCCCGACCGTAACCTCGTACGTCATCTGGTCTCCCAGCCGGTGACGGATGTTCGCGGGGCGGCGGCCGCGGTGGGAGTCTCGGAGCAGGCGGCGCGGCGCGCACTGGAGCGTCTGGAGACCGCAGGCATCCTTCGGGGATACCAGGTCTCCCGGGGCCGCCGAGCCTGGAGGGCTCAGGACGTCCTGGACCTCATGGATGAGGTGACCGAGGGACTCGGGCGCCGGCAGGCTCCCACGGACGTGTGACACGACGTCGTCACGGCGGGGACGTTCCACGCGGCCGGGTGCGTCTCGTTCCAGTCAGGGACCTCCTGCGCGTCGGGGGACAGGAATCCGGTCCCCGACGGCGTCGAATGCCCCCGGTCGCACAGAAATGTCCCCGCACGCGCGAGACGTCCCCGGCCGCGCGGGACCCCGGCTCAGATGCCGCGCGCGGACAGCACGCCGTCGATCGCGCGCAGCTCCTCAAGGACCTTGGGCTCGATCTCGCCCTCGACGTCGACCAGCGTCACCGCCAGCTCGCCGCGTGACTTGTTGAGCAGGTTGGCGATGTTCTGCCCGTGCTGGGCCACGATCGTGGAGACCTGGCCGACCATGTTGGGCACGTTGCGGTTGACGATGACGAGCCGGTGCGTGCCCTCCTGACGCGCCATGACGGCCTCGGGGAAGTTCACCGAGTTGTGGACCTGCCCGTCCTCGAGGAAGCCGCGCAGGGAGTCGGCGGCCATGATGGCGCAGTTGCGCTCGGCCTCCTTGGTGGAGGCGCCCAGGTGGGGCAGGGAGATGCACTTGGGGTGCTTGTGGACCTGCGTGGAGGGGAAGTCGCACACGTAGCCGCGCAGCGTGCCCTCGTCCAGGGCAGCCACGACGGCGTCGGTGTCGACGATCTCGGCGCGCGCGAAGTTGAGCAGCACCGCGGTCTCCTTCATGAGGGCCAGGCGCTGGGTGCTCACCAGTCCGCGGGTGGCGGGGATGAGGGGCACGTGGACGGTGAGGATGTCGGCGCGGCGGAAGACCTCCTCCATGGAGTCGGCCCGCTCGACCTCGGCGCTCAGGTGCCAGGCGTGCTCCACGGAGATACCCGGGTCGAAGCCGACGACGTTGAGCCCCAGCCCCAGGGCGGCGTTGGCCACCTGCACGCCGATGGCCCCCAGGCCGATGACGCCGAGCGTGCGGCCGGGCAGCTCGAATCCGACGAACTGCTTCTTGCCGGCCTCGACGGCCTTGGCGATCTCGGCGTCGTCGCCCTCGAGCGTGTGGGCGAAGCGGGCCGCCGGGATGAGGTTGCGCGAGGCGATGAACAGGCCCGCCAGGACCAGCTCCTTGACGGCGTTGGCGTTGGCGCCGGGGGTGTTGAACACGGGCACGCCGCGCTCGGTGAGCGCCTCGACCGGGATGTTGTTCGTGCCGGCGCCGGCGCGGGCCACAGCCAGGACCGACTCCTCGATGGGGGTGTCGTGGAGCTTGGCCGAGCGCACCAGGAGGGCGTCGGGCTCCTCCACGGAGCCGCCGACCTCGTAGAGCTCGTCGGGCAGGCGGGACAGACCGGCCCCGGAGATGGCGTTGAGGGTGCGGATACGGAACTTGTGGTCAACGCTGCTGGTGGTCACGGAAGTACTTTCTGCAGAGCGGTCCGGGTGGGGGAAGGTCGTGGCGGACAGGTGGTCGAGCCCACGGGCCGATGGCCGGCCCGCACACCGGTCGGGCCCGCAGGCCAGGCGAGACGGCCGGGATGGCGAGCCGGCGGGCGCTCAGGCCCGGGCGGCGAAGTCGGTCATGTAGTCGATGAGGGCGCGCACGCCCTCGATCGGCATGGCGTTGTAGATGGAGGCGCGCATGCCGCCCACGGAGCGGTGCCCCTTGAGGTTGGTGAGCCCGGCGGCCTCGGCGCCGGCCAGGAAGTCGGCGTCGCGGGCGGGGTCGGCCAGGGTGAAGGGCACGTTCATCCAGGACCGCGAGCGCTCCTGAACGGGGTTGGCGTAGAAGTCGGAGGAGTCGATGTAGCCGTAGAGGAGCTCGGCCTTGGCGCGGTTGCGCTCGGCCATCGCCTCCAGGCCGCCGCCGTCCTCGATCCAGTGGCCGATGAGCCCCAGCAGGTAGATGGCGAAGGTGGGGGGCGTGTTGAGCATGGAGTCGGCGTCGGCCATCTTCTGGTAGTCCAGGACGGTGGGGGTCACCGGGCGGGCCCGCCCCAGCAGGTCCTCGCGCACGATGACGACGGCCAGGCCCGAGGGCCCCATGTTCTTCTGAGCCCCGGCGTAGATGAGGCCGTAGCGGGAGACGTCGATGGGCCGCGAAAGGATCGTGGAGGAGAAGTCGGCCACCAGCGGGACCTCGCCGGCCTCGGGCACGTAGTCGAACTCGACGCCGCCGATGGTCTCGTTAGGCGTGTAGTGCAGGTAGCGGGCGGCCTCGGGCACCGTGAAGGAGCCGGGCTCGGGGGTGGTCGTGTAGAGGAGGCGGCCTCGTCGGCGGGCACGACCACGTCGAGCTCGTAGGCGCCGGCCTGCTTGATGGCCTTGGCGGACCACTGGCCGGTGTTGAGGTAGGCGACCGTATCGCCGGGGGCGGTCAGGTTGAGGGGGATGCCGGCGAACTGGGCGCTGGCCCCGCCCTGGAGGAAGAGCACGCGGTAGTTGTCGGGGACGGACAGGAGGCGGCGCAGGGTGGCCTCGGCGTCGGCCGCGCAGGCCACGAAGTCGGCTCCGCGGTGGGAGACCTCCAGGACGGACATTCCCGATCCGCCCCAGCTGGTGAGCTCGGAGGCGGCCTGCTCGAGGACGGGCAGGGGGAGCTGGGCGGGGCCGGCGGAGAAATTGAAAACGCGCACGGAGTCATCATGGCCGCTTATGCGCGCAGCGGCAATGTCGTCCCGCATGGCGTCGCCCGCCGACGTCGGACCGCTGCCGGACCGCAGCCGGACCGCTGCCGGAATGCGGCCGGAATGCGGCACAACACGAAATTCTCATGTCCTCCAAAAGTACGGGTGGCACAGGCCCTTCACCCCGTCAACCGAGCACGTTGTCAGCGATAGCACAGGTGGACCGCTCAACTGGCCGGTAGGGTTTACCCACGCCCAAGTCCCTACCTGACAAGTTTTTATGATCGATTCACAGCACGACGAGACCACTTCTGCAGCAGCTTCCGGCTCCACGTCGGCGGCCGCGCAGCAATCGCACGGCCCAGGTTCCGATCGCACGCCCTCCCTGGGACACCAGGTGCTCGACCGACTCCGCAGGGGGCGCAAGCCGCGCTTGGGCGCCATCCTCATGGCGCTCGTCGCCGTGGTGTCCCTGGCCACCGGGTTCCGGGCCTGCAACTGCAACCGGGCCTGGATCGAGGTCTCCGCGGCGGCCACGCCGGAGGCCAACCCGCTCAAGGGCATGATGCCCTTCGCGCCGGCGGACGCCTCCCACTCGCCGGCGCTGCAGGAGAACGCCCCGCCCCACACGATGGAGTGGCTGACGCTGCCGGTCAGCGACGTCGTCGCCGGGCCCGGCTCGTACTCGTGGGACAGGCTCGATGCGCACCTCAACGCCATCGCCTCGCGCGGGCACCAGGCGGTGCTGCGCTTCTACGTCGACTACCCCGGGCGCCCCAGCGGCATCCCGGCCTACCTGTTGAGCTCCCACGCGGTGCCGACCCACGACTACACGTTCCACGGCAACGCGCCGGGCCAGTCGCTGGCGCCGGACTACAACGACCCCGAGATGATGTCGATGCTCACCGGCTTCATCTCGGCCCTGGGCCAGCAGTACGACGGCGACCCGCGCCTGGCCTTCATCACCCACGGCCTGGTGGGCTTCTGGGGCGAGGGGCACACCTACCCGATGAACGGCAAGGTCTCCGGCGAGAACCCCTCCGGCGAAAACTGGATGCCGTCGGCGGCGAACCAGAACACCCTCGTTGACACCTGGGACAGCGCCTTCCAGGTGACGCCGACGCTGGCGCGCTACCCGTCCGCGGAGACGGTCAAGCGCGGCGTCGGCTACCACGACGACTCCTTCGGCTACGCCACGATGGACACCGCCGACTGGCACTTCCTGCCGAAGCTGAAGGAGGCCAAGGCGGACCAGGCCTGGCAGCAGCACCCCATCGGCGGCGAGGTCTACCCGGGCATCCAGGAGTGCTCCGTGCGCAACCCGGGCAGCTGCATGGCCTCGGGCTCCAACGGAGGAACGGTGGACATCAACGCCTCCATCAAGGCCACGCACGCGAGCTGGCTGGTGGACAACTGGGCCTTCACCACGACCCTCAACGGCTCCGAGCGCGAGCGGACCGTGCAGGCCTCCGCCGAGACCGGCTACGACCTGGCGGTGGCGCGCTGGCGGATGCGCAACGGCAAGGTTGAGGTGCAGATCGCCAACAACGGGGTGGCGCCCTTCTACTACAACTGGAATGTGGAGGCGGTGGCCATCAACACCTCCAACGGCATGGAGGTCGGGCGCACCACGCTCAGCGGCGACCTGCGCAAGGTCGCGGTCGGCAAGTCCCAGACCTTCTCCGGGCAGCTCCCGGCGGACCCGGACGGACAGAACACGATCCTGGTGCGCGTGGTCAACCCGCTCGACTCGGGCCAGCCGCTGCGCTTCTCCAGCGCCGGCCAGGACCAGACGCTGCCCGGCTACCTCACCCTGGGCCGCACCCCCACCAAGTAGGCGGGGCCCGACGGCGGAGTCCCGGCGGGCTCCCGGCCCCCACCCGGGGCCGGGCTCCCCAACCCAGGTCCGGGCGGCCGCCCTGGGGGCCGTCATCCTCCGGTCATCCACCGGTATCCTCTGTACTGTGACCCCATGAATGAGGATCGGATTCTGGGCAGCCTCCTGGGGCTGGCAGTAGGCGACGCCCTGGGCACCACCGTCGAGTTCCAGGCCCGCGACTCCTTCCCACCCGTCACCGACATGGTGGGCGGCGGGGTGTTCGGTCTGGCACCCGGGCAGTGGACTGACGACACGTCCATGGCGCTGTGCATTGCAGCGAGCCTGGTCGAGACCGGGGCCTACGATCCCCGCGATCAGCTGGCCCGGTTCGTCCGCTGGTACCGCGACGGGTACCTCAGCAGCACGGGCCGGTGTTTCGACATCGGCAACCAGACCCTCACCGCCCTGGAGGAGTTCGAGGCCACCGGCGAGCCCTACCGTGAGGAGGTCGGTGGAATGAGCGCCGGCAACGGGTCGCTCATGCGCCTGGCACCGGTTGCAATGGCCTTCTGCGACGACCTCGAGGCCGCGGGACGGTTCTGCGCCGACAGCTCGCGCACCACCCATTCCGCCGTCGAGTGCGTCGAGGGATGCGGGGCCTACGGCAGGCTGATCGCGGCCGCCATCCACGGGGCGTCGCACAAGGATCTGTACGTGCTGGCCGCCGACCTGTCCAAGCAGGTGACCAGCCCCGAGCTGGCATCGATCCTGAGTGGCTCCTACCGGGTCAAGGAGCGCGACGAGATCTCGTCGTCGGGCTACGTCCTGCACAGCCTGGAGGCGGCGCTGTGGGCTTTGGCCAGAACCGACACCTTCCTCGACGGGGCGCTGCTGGCCGTGAACCTGGGCGACGACGCCGACACCGTCGGGGCCATCTACGGGCAGCTGGCGGGGGCGCTGTACGGGCGCAGCGGCATCCCGGAGAACTGGCGGACCCGCCTCCACGACGCCAGGATGATCGAGGACCTGGCAGCGGGGATCGCAGAGCGGATCGGAACCTTCAAGGTCGCGGCCGGCTGAGGAGCCGGTCACTGACAGCGGCCTGGTGGGGCGTCAGTGTCCATGACGCTGACATGAACGCCGCACCGACGTCGCGAGCCGAGACGGAGCCTTGGAATTCCAACGATTCCCGCTACGCGTTCCGACGGCGGGACCGCTGATGTCAGCACCGTGGACACTGAGCTGCTGACGTACTCGACTCCGCGAGGTCTGGCGAGGACTTGGTGGCGGAGCCGGGCGCCCTCTCCCCAGGGGCCGGCTTCTCCTTCCCCTGTCTGACCTCTGACCGGCCGTTTCTGGTTCCCGCCTGGTTCCCGCGCAGCCTCCCGGCGGTGGCTCGGCGTCGGCGCTAGCCCGCCCCGCCTCCAGCCGGCCCGCTCCACGGGGGTGGGGATCTACTGACCGAAGGTTGTGCGTACTGCACGAACCCCCGACCCCCGCGGAGTAGCCCCAACCCTCTTCCAGTAGCACCCGACCCTCGTGCAGTAGGCGTCTGCCCCAGCCGACCGGGCCCAGGCAGCGTCAACCGCATGTCGATGTAGACCCCCGCCTGCGCGGGGCTGACGCACTGCGGCTCACCTGGCCGCCGAACGGTAACGGTAGGCACCGGATGTGAGAAATAGCGGGGATTGAAAATGGAAGTAGCATTCTCAATCCCCACCCTCCTGGTCAGGGTACGTCCTCTCGGGAAGGAGCACCATGACTGAGACCGGCCGCCGCTGCGTCGTGATCGCCTCGGCGACAAACTCCCCTCCACCCCCGCAAGCGCGGGGCTGACACCGCCGGTCAGGGGAAATTCACCACCGAGAACCCTCCACCCCCGCGTGCGCGGGGCTGACCTGGCGATTGTGGCCTTGCCGGCGCTGGTGATGCCTCTACCCCCGCACACGCGGGGCTGACGGGAAGAGGACCCAGTCGGCGGCGTCGATGACGCCTCTACCCCCGCATGCGCGGGGCTGACTGCTGATCTCATGGGTACCTCCTCGCTCGCTGGCTAGCCTCTACCCCCACATACGCGGGGCTGACCTCCTCCACCGCCAACACGGCCTCACCGCAGCCCCTCTACCCCCGCATGCACGGGGCTGACTTCGTGATCTTGGTGCGGCCACCACGCACGGCCCCTCTACCCCCGCATGCACGGGGCTGACTCAATCGCGTCATCGCGGTGACCTGCGAGCTCGCCTCTACCCCCGCATACGCGGGGCTGACATCATCGACCCGTCAGGCCGCACCCGGATCCACCCTCTACCCCCGCATACGCGGGGCTAACACGACGTCAGCACGGCGAATGGCGTTCTCGAAGCCTCTACCCCCGCGTGCGCGGGGCTGACACCGCGGCCGGCATCTACACGCCGTCCCTGGCCCCTCTACCCCCGCGTGCGCGGGGCTGACGGCACGGGCTTGTAGATCAGCGAGATCGACAGGCCTCTACCCCCGAATGCACGGGGCTGACACTTGCTGACCTGCGATGTTAGTCGGTTCGGGGTCGCCGTGGGTTCACTGCCAAGGTGGTGGCCCCCAGGGGAACCATGAGGGTGCCGTCGAAGACCACCAGCCCGGGCACTTCCGCGTCGAAGGTGACCGAGACGTGCCAGCACCCGTTGTCCTGCTGCACATCAACACCTCCGTCGCTTCGTGAGTCGGAATGACGCTCGACCTCAACGAGCCTGCAGCCGAGCCCCGAGGCGCATTCCTCCAACAAGGACACAATGCGTTCAGGCTCCTCCGCCGTCGGCACAACGGTGGTCCACTGCGACGAAGGAGCGGTAGCGGCCCGCAGAACTCGAGGCAAGGAAGCCATCGTCCTGATCTCGGCGAGTTTGGCCTCCACCACCCCCGTCCTCACCGCGATCCCACGGAGGGCAGCCGAGAACCCCCAGCCACGAGCACCCCCCGCAGGACGGGCAGGTGACGGCGACCCAGCCCACCGATGAGTGGCAGCATCCAGCCCGCCTCCCCAAGGGAGTCTCGCAGTTGCTCCGTGACGAGAGCAGCGTCCGCGGCATGCACCAGAACTGCACCTTGTCGCCCACTGCGGGGCATTCGGTAGAGCGAGCACGTGCGTAGCAGCTCCCGAGTATCAGGCGCAGCCCCGTCACCCGACCTCCTACCCACGAGCCGATAAGGATAGGTGGGTCGCACGCTCATATACGGATGCGTCCCCGTCACGGTGCTGCGGCGCCGCTCCTCCTCTCGGGCGTCCAAAGCAGCCAGAAGTTCTTCTGTTCCCACCCGGAGTTGAATCCAGCCCGTCGGGTCCGGTTCCCAACAGGAATGGCCAGGTGGCACCTCGACAGCACCGTCGACGACGTCGAGCAGCACAGGTGAGGTCGGACGCCCGAGGTACCCTACGGATCGCGCCACCTTCTGCAGAACGCCCAGATCGACCGGGCCATCGGCGGCGAAGGTCCAACGCACGACGTCGCTCGGGCCGGTACCGACCATCATGCCGCACTCGGGATCCTTCGCCTGCTTCTCCAGGAGGCGCTCGTTTAAGTCGACAATCCCGGTCGGCGAACCGTTCTTGTCCATCTTCAGCTCATTGTTGACGGGGACCCACCGCCGGTAGCCGATCTGACGCTCACCGGCCGGAGGGGCGGTGATCCGTGGAGAAGGACATCGAAAGAGAGCCTCGACCTCGGAAACGCCTTCTCCGAGGCCATGGGCGGCGGACAGCATCGCGGCCAGTACGCGCGCTGGAGCCGGCGGCCATTCGGCGCACCCCTCTCCATCGTGCGCGTTGAACTCTCCGAGGGGGAACGAGGCCGTGATGGTCAGATCAGTCATCGCTGCGTCCGTCAGTCTTGCGCCCGTCGACGTCCAGGATGATCTTTCCCAGCGGAGAGTGGTGGGTGATCGTGACAATGGTGGCGCCGTTCCAACCGATCTCCTGGCCCAGGTCACGCACGAGGTCCACCAGCTCGTCGACCTCCGGCAGTGCGAGGGGCTCGGAGGGTGCTCCGTGCCTCTCGACCTTGACCTCGAGGCCCGGCTCGCGCAGACGCAGCTCGGCCCCTGCGCGCAGGTCCAGCCGTTCCTGCAGCAGTCGGTACAGCAGCAGGGTCAGGCTGACCACCAGCGCTCGCGCAGGCTCCGGGCGAGAGAAGGCGAATGTCCTCAACCCAGCAAGGGAGAAGAAAGCCTTCCCCACGATAGAGTTGTACGTTAAATCTGATGGAGCCTCAGAAATATCAAGCGGAGGCAATGACCCAATTCCCAGAGCGGAAAGCTTTACTCCCCGAATCGTCGTTTTATTACTGGTCGCCGCGAAGAGCGGATCCGTCTTCCCAGCCATACGACGACGCTCAGACACACCGGTCGCGATAATCTCCGATGTGAACAGTCTCGCGGAACGCGACTCCGCAGGATTCATGACGTAGTAACCAAGAAATTCATCCCGCGTCGCATTCAGCTCACGCGCATCCTTACCCCCACCTTTCTTCCCTCCCTTGTTGGCTTCATCAACAGCCTTCTGGGAGCGCTTCGTCTGCGAGTGCCACCATCCGAAGGGGATCGCTGTAGGGAATCCAGTGAGCAGGGCATCCGGCTGGGAGCGGGTGGCATTCTGAATCCCCTCAAAATCGACCCCCTTGTCGGTGAGCTCTTTCCGTATGAGCCTCCACGTGGCATCGGCCTGCCGGTGCGAGAGCTCCACGGAGGTGGTCAGCACCTCCCCTTCCTCATCAACGAGGACCACCAGGGGAAACCCCAGCACCTCAGCGAGGGTGTTGGTTCCTCCTCTGAAGCGACTAGCGAGAATCACCTCGCACCGTGAGGCCTGGGATCCCCACGTGTCAATTGTGGCCGCCTTCCCATCGTCGACAGTTTCAAAGAAGCCGACAACTTCACCCTTCTGACGGATCGTGCCCGCCGGCGGTGTCACGGTCATTCCCGACAATGAGTCGTATTTACTGGTCACGCTGATTCCAGCCACCGCACCCTCCTCCATGAGGCACCGATGGTGGAGCGAAATTCCTGAGCCGTCGTCATCGTTCAATCTCCTTATCTGCATATCTATTGTCATACTGGCCGAGCACAGTTCTCGTTCACGTCATCACAGCACCAGGGGCATTCCGTATCCGTAGGCCTTTCCCCTCCCGATGCCCTGGTGGTAGGCGGATGCTCCAATCTCCCTGATACTGCTCACCGTGCCGGTGAGGTCCCGGAGCGTGAAGGAGCGTCCGCCTCGCCGGCCCACGAACCACCTCGGTGAGACCGTCAGCTCACTGACCCCCAGACCATGGCGCTCCAGCAAATCGGTGGCCCATCCGTGAGCTTCTTCGTCGAGGACGGCGCGAACGCGGTTCTTTCCCGATTCGTCGGCATGGCGTTTCTCGGCCACTACTCGAACAGTGAAGCGCTGACCGACGGCGAACCCTGACGGCGCCTCGATGGGCTGTGTTCCGGGCAGATCGAGATCGGCCCGGAATCTGATGACCAGGGAGCCCTTCTGCCCGCCGTACTCGGTTGGTAGAGCCAGGCGGTACAGGACGCCGAGGTCTGCGCGAATCGACCGCGAAGCGCCTCTGAGATCGGGCAAGTACCACATGGCGAGACGATGGACCGCATCAGGTGTCTCCAGGTCCGATAGCGCCTTCGCCAGCGGAAGGACTGCAATGCGATCAGGCATGGGTTGTTGTCATCTCTTTCTCTCTCATGCCCCGGGGTGGGCGGGCCCGAACGATGTCACCTTGGCTGTGGATCCAGTTCCGCGAATGACGGATGTCCACCGGTGCCAGGGCAGTTCGGGCGGCGGGGACTCGTGCAGATCGATGATCGCCTCCATCGTGAGGGGAACCGGATTCAGCACCCACGTGAGGGCCTTGGCCGGACTTTTTCGCGCCATCTCGCGCTGCTGCGGCTGGAGGAGCAGGTGCCCACAGAAGGCCAGGAGATCCACGAGCGGGTACACGTCGCACTCCTCGGATCCGCTGGTGATACGCGGGGTCGCCTGACTGGCGGAGAAGCGCAGCCCCGGCTTGGCCCGAGCAACGGCAAGGTCGCCGTGCACCAGTCGGTCAAGGTGTGCCGCCCCCGCAGCGACGGCATCGTCGGCAGTGGTCAGTGACGCCCCCATGAGCCTCCAGGTGTCCTGCACCGATTTGGCGGTATGGCTCTTACCGCTGAGCAAGGTCAACGCCGAGGAGCGGACCTGGAGATCGTGCATGCCAGTACTCTTCAACCGCTCGGCTGACGTCGCTGACGCATCGAAGACGGCTACCGGCCCAGATGTCCTGAGGTCGCTCGCCTTGTCAGCGGCCTGCCAGCCGGCATGTGACAGGACGTTGACCGCGGATCGCGCGGGCGTCGTCGTGGTGATGCCGCGCAACCCACGCTCCCCGAGGCTCCAGGTTCGCTCCACCAGGCCACGAGCGGCCACATTCACCAGCTCATCCGTATCCCCGCCATAGCCGACGACGGGAACTGCCTCCCCCTCGAAGCGGAGCGTCGCCCCCGGTAGCAACGACACCAGTCCCCAGGTCGCCAGGACATAGGCCGCACGAATTCCCGGCAGCGCAGTCAGGCGGTACTCGGCAGCCCCATCAGGGCATGGCACGCTACTCATGGTTCTGCTCCAGTTCTTGCGAGACGTCCCAGTCAGCCAGGCGAAGGATCGCCTCGACCAGCGCCAGGGTGTACGGGCCGTAGCGATCATTGAGACGGTGGAAACGATTCATCGCCTCAGCCCAAGAAGAGCCACACGGGTCCTGATGCCGTGGAGCTGGTCCGTGCTCGGACAGGCACACCGGTCCTGGACCTCGGAAGCGGCCGTGGTGACTGAGAACCAGATGCATCACCAGGTCAGGATCGTGCGCCGTCTGCTCACCCTTTTCCAGCTGCTCCTCCAGGCGATCAGCGGAGGCCGCTTCGTGCCTCCAGCCGGAGGGAACGCCAGCCATGCGCATGGAGCGGTTCCAGTACCTGCGAGGGAGCCGAGACTTGCTCAGCGGCCTTCGACGCTCCCGCTGCCTCGACTCCTCAAGAAGGAGGAAACCGCTCTCATCCACGGCTGCGCCCAGTGCGGCCTGCATCCTGGGATCGGCCTTGCCATCGTCATGATGGCGCCCGGCCGTGACGAGGTCCTCCACCAGGCTCTCCGGCAGACCGACGGCTCGGGCCCACTGTCCTGCACGCTCACCCACCCGGTCTCCGTGGCCCCACAGGGTGCGCTCGTCGGCGTCATCCTCGGTGCTCGCGGAACCTTCGGTGGCGGCCTCCACAAGCCGCAGGCGGAGCCACGGGTGATCACTGCCGGCGCCAAGGACGTCGTCGATGATCTGCCAACCCGGTGGCACTGCGAGCAGGGTCGTCTCTTCCAGGAGGTCGGCGTACGGGTCGTCGGTTCGCAGGTCACCCCCGGACAGGTCCGTGAGGATGACCGCCTCCCTCCGGATCATTCCCCGGTCCGTCTCCGTCGCGAGGGACACCAGCTCCTTGGACACCTCCTCAGCCGTGGCACCGGGCATGACGTGCTGCCCGGAGTAGTCACGGCCGGCGTTCTCCAGCCCATAGGGGTTGCTGCCGTCACTCGGCGCCAAGACGAGGATCTGACCGGGAACCAGATCGGGAAGAGAGTCCCCGGCCTCAAGGATGCGCGGCTCCTGCGACGTCGGATCGATGATGACGAGGGGCTGCGTTTTCACCGCCTGTTTCGCCACCTCCTGAGCATCGTTCAGCGGGATGCTCCAGGCCTCGGCTCGAAGATCGGGCCGCCAACGAGTCAGGTCCTCCTGGAGGGCCTCGGGACTGACGCCGGCGAGGTCTCCCACACTCTTGCGGAAGACGATGAATGTGTCCGGCCGTGGATCGGCCAGCGGCCGGATCCACGGGTGGACCGGGGCGTCGTTGCGGGACCCCAGGGTGCGCAGATAGGCGGCGAAGACATTCGGAGGGATGACGACCGGAACCTGATCCGCGTTCACCAGATCCTCCCGCCCGTCAGACTCATCGAGCCGCTTCACCACCTCACCGAGGGTGGTGGCTCCGCCGATCAGCTCGACGACGGCGTCTGCGGCTCCGCCGTGGATCGGGTCCTTACTCGTGGTGGAGTGAACGATGGTCACGCTGCCGTCGGGGCGGACGCCGACCCGGTTGACCCTTCCCAGGCGCTGCACCAGGGAGCCGGCCTGACAGCTCTCCGTCAGGAGGTGGGTGAAGTCGAGGTCGGCACCAACCTCCAGAGTCGATGTGGCCACGACGACGGTGGCCTGCGCGTCCTGACGGCCCTCGGCCCCCGTCCGATAAGGGGAAAGTCCTTCCACGACGTGCTCTCCACGGCGAGCAGGCATCCCGCCGACCATGACGTCCACGTGAGGAGCCTGATCCTTCAGCTTTCGGGCCTGCTTCTTCAACCCGGCCACGACCCTCTTGACGGTGTCCAGGGTGTTGCAGAAGACGACCAGCGACTCTCCCCGGCTCAGCTCCTTCGCGCGGGTACATGCCTGCTCCGTGAGAGCGGCTGCCGCTTTGCCTTCCACGCAGAGAACGTCCACCGGGACACCGTCACGATGCGCCCGCCGCGCAGCCAGTTGCGGATCGAGGCGGCACTCCTCCTCCCAGTCCAGGCTGAGCCCGGGAGTCGGTTCCTGGTCGGCCCCCCGGTGGAGGGCGGGAAGCGTCATGGGTGTCGCCGTCATCGGCATGACCTGCAGGCCCGGGACGCTGCCACCACAACGATCCTCGAGCCTGCTCTCCTCGCTGCGGAGCACGAACAAGGTGGTCAGGGCCTGCTCGGAGAGGTGTGCCTCGTCGAGGACCCAGAACGCATCCATCCCCGTCAGCGCCGCATCGATGCTGCGGCGGTAGGGCGAGAGCTGGTAGCCGCGGAACAGCAGACGGGACACGGTCATGTCGAGTGTTCCCACGATGATGGCCGGCCGGGAGGGGTAGCGCGTGTGCTCCGTGAGGTCCCGATCAGCATCAGCGAGCCCGCCGCGCAGGCGACGCACCTCGAGCACCTCCGCCTCAGCAGGGATCGCGAAAGCCGAGCGCAGCACCTCGGCCACATATCTCACCGCCGGCCGATCACCCGCACCTTCTCCGAGCGCCTTCCTGATCCTTTGCGCCACCTCGAAGGAGTCATCGACGACGGCACGCCGGTCGACAACGAGATGCAGTCTCAGCGGGACCACCCGCCTCCGACGACGTCGGCCTACCTGCTCGGCGTCCTGAGCCAGCGCGTACAACCATCCGATGAGGACCGCGAGGGTCTTGCCCATCCCGGTCGGCACGCTGAGGTGGGACGGCGGCTCTCCCTGGGCAAGTCGCTCGGCCAGGCGCACCTGGTAGTCCCTGGGCTCATGCCCAGCGATCTCGCGGAAGAGGTCTGCGAAGTCCAGGCCGCTCACATCAACACTCCTGAGAACTTGTTCTTACCATAGATAAGTTCAACCCCCAGTCCCCTGGGGCAGCATCGCCAGCACTTCCGTGCGGACCATTGATAATCCGCTACCTCCACCAGCTGTGGAGCCGATGCGTCCCTTGAGAGGCATGGCGATGGTGAGACTCATCTTACACTCGGTGAGTCTCCCTGTCACTGCCCGTTGCCGCACCAGAGCTCCAGAGGGGCACGGCGGGCAACACAGCACTTGACCAAACCGATCATTAACTCTTGACCAAATAGTCGATGAAGGCACGACCAATCCGATCGTCACCCGCAGCTCCCGGACCCCAGAGTTATCCACAGACCCACTCTTTTGGCTGTACGGCAGCACAAAGTGGCCCTTACGATCAGTTCATGACCACCTACCAGCCGCGTCTCATGGACCAGCGCCTCGAGGAGCTGCTGCGGTCGGTCCCGGCGGTCAGCGTCGAGGGAGCCCGCGCCGTCGGGAAGACCCGCACCGCCAGGGCCCACGGCACTACCTTCATTGCCGTTGACGATCCTGATGAACGCGCCCAGCTCGCTGCCATCGGATCGCGCTTCACCACTCTTCCCAGTCCTCTCGTCATCGACGAGTGGCAACGCATGCCCGAGCTGTGGGACCGGGTACGTCGCGCCGTCGACGACGATCCCTCACCCGGCCGTTTTCTGCTCACCGGATCCTCCACACCGTCCCAGGCCCCCACCCACACCGGCGCAGGACGGATCATCACTCTGAGGATGCGCCCCTTCAGCCTGGCCGAGCGCGCGATCGAGACCCCAACGGTCTCGGTGGGGCGCTTGTTAGGCAGTGGTCTCGGCACTCAGGACCCCTCCGCCTGACCCCGATCGAGGGCTACACAAGTGTCACGATCGACCAGTACGTCGATGAGATCTGCCGCTCGGGCTTCCCCGCCATCAGGGCGCAGCCGCCTTTAGGGCGCAAGGCCCAGCTGGACGGATACATCGAGCAAACGCTCCGACATGATCTACCGGAGGCGACGGGCGGCAGGCGACGTTCACGAACCGTGAGGGAGTGGCTGACGGCCTACGCCAGCGCAGTGGCCACAACGGCGAGCTTCAGCTCCATCGCCGAACTGGCGACCAGGCCCCTGAGCACCGATATGGGCTTGGCGACGGCGCGCTCCTACCGAGACCACCTCAGCGGGATGTGGCTACTGGACCCGGTTCCGGGCTGGAGCCCCAGCGAGAACGAGTTCTCCCGCAACAACCTGACCGACAAGCACCAGCTGTGCGACCCGGCCCTGGCCGCTCGCCTTCTCGGATACGGTCCCTCCGAGGTGCTCGGGGTCGGCCACCCGATCCTCACCAGCCCTCGGGGCACCCCGCGCCGCCCCCGAGTACTCGGCTCACTATTCGAGTCCCTGGTGATTCAAAGTCTTCAGGTCTACGCAGAGGTCCTCAGCGCCCGGGTCTTCCACCTGCGCACCAAAGGCGGGCTCCAGGAGATCGACATCATCCTCGAAGGAGCCGACCGTCGAGTTGTCGCCTTCGAGATCAAGGCAAGGGCCACCCCCAAGCCGGAGGACACCAAGCACCTGCGCTGGCTGCGCAAGAAAATCGGGCCAAGGCTCGCGGACGCAGTCCTGGTGACCACCGGCCGTCTGGCCTACCGGGACGAGGACGGGATCGCCGTCGTGCCCGCCGCCCTGCTGGGACCGTAGGACCTCAGCCGACTCCCGGCCCCGACGTCGTCCCAGCCCCGCCTCACAGCGGGTAGGCCGATGCCTTGCCCTCGATGGCCTCGGTGAGGTCGATCTCGCGCTCGCCCAGGCTGAAGCGGTAGCGGCCCAGGATCTCCAGGGGCTCGTCCTCAGCCGCCAGGTAGGCGCGCACGGCGTCCTTCTCCTCCTCGTCGAGCCAGGTCATCTGGTCCGACAGGCACCGGTAGCGGCTGGCCTCGGCCACGTCGCGCAGCCACTGCATCTGGGTGTCGTCCAGGAGGTTGCGGCGGTGGCGGAAGAAGACGACGTCGGGGTCGACCCCGATGACCCGCCCCAGCCAAAGCCGGTTGATGCCGGCGTGCAGGGCGTTATAGGCCTTGGCGTCGGACAGGTCGTCGGAGGCGTAGTTCTCCCACATGGGGGCCACGTCCGGCCCCACCCGCACCGCGTCGAGCAGCCCGATGGAGGGCATGATGAGCGCCCCGGAGCCCAGGAGGAAGGTCTCCTCCCCGGCGGTGTCGCGCACGAGGCGCAGCCCGGTGCGGTAGGCCTCTTCCCGGTCGATCTGGCGGTGCCGGTAGCCGGGGATGGCGGCGGCGTTGATGAAGTCGAGCTTGAGGTAGCTGAAGCCCCACCGGTGGACGATCTTGGCGATGAGCTTGCGCACGTAGGTCTGGGCGGTGGGGTGGGTCGTGTCCAGCGCGTAGTAGTCGCCGCCCCAGTTGGAGCCGGCCACGGCCAGTCCGCCGTCGGCGTTGTGGACGAACATCTCCGGGTAGTCGCGCACGGCCCGCGAGCCGGGCAGGGCGATGAAGGGCGCCACCCACAGGCCCGGCTGCATGCCGGCCTCCCGGATCCGGGTCGCGGCGGCCTCCATGCCGTCGCCGAAGCTCTCCCCGGCCTCCCAGTCGCCGACCGCGACCTCCCAGCCGTCGTCGATCTGAAGCGTCTTGAAGCCCAGCTCGGCGACCTGCGGGATCTCGCGCTCGAGGGCCTCCTGCGAGATGCCCTCGTAGTAGGAGTACCAGGAGCACCACACGCTCTGCGGCTCGATCTCCCGACCTCCCAGGCTCTCCCCGAGCTCGCGCGCGTAGCGGGCCATGACGGCGGTGGCCGGGCCGGGCAGGATCACCCAGCGCGCCGGGTCGCCGGACTCTGTGAAGGCCTCCAGGACCGCGGTGTCGGCGCGCAGCCGCGGCGTGCGCCCGTCCAGGCAGCCCACGAGCAGAGCCCCGGCGGAGTCCTCCAGGACCGCCATCCAGGCGGAGTGGTGGCGGGCCGGGTCGTCCCAGGGGGGCGTCGTCGGCGGTCCGACGGCGCTGCTCGTCGGCGATGCGCATGGGCGCCTCGCTCAGGCGGCGCCAGCCCGACGGCGACCAGGAGTTCTGGCCGGTGCGGTAGAACTCGCCGTCGCGCATGTCGTGCAGGAGGGTCAGGTGGGAGGCCTCGACATAGACCGCGCCGGTGGCGCCGCCGGCCCCGTGCTGGGTGGTCACCGTGCCGTCGCAGGCCAGGGCGATGCTCCGCCCGGTCAGGGTGATGTGGTGAATCATGCGCTCTCCTCGGCTCCGGCCTGTCCTGCCCGCGGCTCGGGTCCCCCGCGAGGCACCGGCACCGCCCGGCTCGCACTGTACGTGCTACCGACCGTACAGACCGACATTTTCTTCAAAGATGACGCGGAGCCGCGTCGTTGATGAGATTTCCGTCGATCAGTGAGAGTTGTGCTGCCCACGGTGGAAGTAGTCCGCCAGCTCCGCGTCGAGCTCGGGCACGTCGAAGGGCACGGAGCCCGAGCGCAGGGACCGAGTGGCCAGCACCCCCCGCTGCGACGGCGTCACGCGCGCTGACCGGGGAGACCTCGGTGGCCCCGCCGTCGCGCACGAAGCGCAGGAACTCGTCGATGGCGAGCTGGTCGGCGCTGTCGTGCCCGGTGCCCTCCTCGGCGATGACGTACTCCTGGGTGGCGCGCTCGGCGTAGTGCTCGGTGCGCTCGGTCCACACCTTGACGACGTCGCCGGCCCCGTCACCGAGGTTCTCGGCCCGGCCGCGGGTGCCGATGACCGTGTAGCTGCGCCAGTAGTCGGGGGTGAAGTGGCACTGCTGGTAGGAGGTCATGACCCCGTTGCGCATGGTCATCATGAGCATGGAGTGGTCCTCGACGTCGATGACGGGGTTGAGCCCGTCCACCTCGTCGGCGGGCCAGTGCTCGAGGCTGAACCAGTCCTGCATGACGGTACCGGCGCTCGTCCCCGCCGGGCGCCGCTCGGCCTCCCCGTAGACCATGAGTCCGCCCATGCCGACGACGCGGGCGGGCGCGGAGTGAGCCAGCCAGCTCATGACGTCGATATCGTGGGCGGCCTTCTGCAGCAGCAGGCCGGTGACGTGGCGGCGCTCGGCGTGCCAGTCGCGGAAGTAGTAGTCGCCGCCGTTGCCCACGAAGTGGCGGCACCAGATGGCCTTGACCTCGCCGATCCGCCCGGAGTCGATGATCGACTTCAGCAGCCGCACCACCTCCATGTGGCGCATGTTGTGGCCCACGTAGAGGCGGGTGCCGGTGCGCCGGGCGGTCTCAAGGATGCGGTCGGCGGCCTCGATGGTGATGGCCAGGGGCTTCTCCAGGTAGACCGGGACGCCGGCCTCGAGGAAGAAGCAGGCCAGCTCCTCGTGCGTGTCGTCGGGGGTGGTCAGGACGACGGCGTCGATCCCGTGTCCCAGCAGGTCGCGGTGGTCGGCCACGACCGCCACCCCCTCGGGCAGGAGCCGCCGGGCGCGCTCGACGGCGTCGGGGGCGGTGTCGGCCGCGACCACGAGCCGGGCCGGGAGCGGCGAGGAGTCCGCGAGCGCAGCCAGGTAGCAGCGGGCCCCGATGCCGACGACACCGACCCGCAGCTCCCTTGAGGCTTCAAGCACTCTGTCTCCCTCAGCTCTTCTGGCGGGCCGCCCACCAGGAGCGCAGTGCCTGGCGGGCCAGGTCCTCGCCGATGGGCCCCTTCTCCATGCGCAGGTCCATGAGGAAGCGGTAGGCCTCGCCGACGACCGGCCCGGGGGCCACGCCGAGCTCGGCCATGATCTGGCCGCCGTCGAGGTCGGGGCGGATGGCGGCCAGCTCCTCGGCGGCGCGCAGGGCCTCGATGCGCTCCTCGAGGTCGTCGTAGGCGCGGTCCAGCATGGCGGCCTTGCGGCGGTTGCGGGTGGTGACGTCGGCCCGGGTGAGCCGGTGGAGGCGCTCCAGCAGGGGGCCGGCGTCGGTGGCGTAACGGCGCACGGCCGAGTCCGACCAGGCGGCGTCGACGTAGCCGTGGAAGCGCAGGTGGAGCTCGACCAGCCGGGAGACGTCCTTGATGGTCTGCTTGTCGAAGCGCAGGGCCCGCAGCCGCTTGGCCGTCATCCGGGCGCCGACGTGGTCGTGGCCGTGGAAGGTGACGGTGCCGTCGGGCAGGAAGCGGCGGGTGGCGGGCTTGCCGATGTCGTGGAGGATGGCGGCCAGGCGCAGCACCAGGTCGGGGCCGGGGACGGGCCCGTCGGGCCCGGTCTCCAGGTCGATGGCCTGGTCCAGGACGGTCAGGGTGTGCTCGTAGACGTCCTTGTGGCGCTTGTGCTCGTCGACGGTCTCGCGCAGGGCGCTCAGCTCGGGCAGGACGACGTCGGCCACCCCGGTGTGGACCATGATCTCCAGTCCGCGCCGGGGCCAGGGGCTGATGAGCAGGCGCTCGAGCTCGGCGCGCACGCGCTCGGCGGAGACGATCTCCAAGCGGGGGGCCATCTCCTCCATGGCGGTCATGACGTCCATCTCGACGTCGAAGCCGAGCTGGGCGGCGAAGCGGGCGGCCCGCATGATGCGCAGGGGGTCGTCGTCGAAGGACTGCTCGGCACTGACGGGGGTGCGCAGGACGCCGGCGTTGAGGTCGGCCAGGCCGCCGCAGGGGTCGACGAGCTCGAGGTCGGGCAGGCGCAGCGCCATGGCGTTGACGGTGAAGTCGCGGCGGGTGAGGTCCCCGGTGAGGGTGTCACCGTAGGTCACCTGGGGCTTGCGCGAGCCGACCTCGTAGGCCTCGGTGCGGTAGGTGGTGACCTCCACGATGGTGGAACCCTTGCGCGCGCCGATGGTGCCGAAGGCCCGGCCCACGTCCCAGGTGGTCTCGCCCCAGGCGGCCAGGATCTTCTCGGTCTGCTCGGGGCGGGCCGAGGTCGTCAGGTCCAGGTCGTGGGGGGCGACGCCGAGGAAGGCGTCCCGCACCGGCCCGCCGACCAGGGCGATCTCATGCCCGGCGCGTACGAAGGCGTGGCCCAGGGCCGCCAGGGCGGGGGGCAGGCCCTCGAGTGCCTGACGGGCCTTAGGCGTCAGGCCCCGGTTCTCGGCGGCTTCCAGGGAGTCGGCGGGGTCAGCGGGAGCGGGGTGCGCAGTCATCGGCCCAAGCCTGCCATGAACCCTCACCGGTGCGCCGTCGTCCTCGGCCTCAGCCGCCCTGTGGTGAGGACCATCCCGCACCCCGGCCACGGCCGCCACCGACCGCCGTCGCCCCCTCACGTCCGTCCGCGAATGGCGCAGTTGTGTGCGACGACGTACTCGGCCAGCGGCACCCGGCGGCCCGGACGCCCTAGAGTGTCCCCATGCCCTCTCCACGCACTCGCACGCCCCGCGCCGGAAACCCGGCCCACCGGGCGAGTGCACGCGCCCTGCCCATCGTCAACGAGACCAGTGCCGGCGGCCTGGTCGTCGACGTCCAGAACGGGCAGGCCTTCACCGCGGTCATCGCCCGGCGCAACCGGGGCGGGCGCCTGGAGTGGTGCCTGCCCAAGGGGCACCTGGAGGGCGCCGAGACCCCCGAGCAGGCCGCGGTCCGCGAGATCATGGAGGAGACCGGGATCACCGGTCGGGTTCTTCGCCACCTGGCGACCATCGACTACTGGTTCGCCGGCCACGAGCACCGCGTCCACAAGGTGGTGCACCACTTCCTGCTGGAGGCCGTCAGCGGCACCCTGACCACGGAGAACGACCCGGACCATGAGCCGAGGACGTCGAGTGGGTCGCCCTCGACGACGTCTCCCACCGCCTGGCCTACCCCAACGAGCGCCGTATCGTCGCCGCGGCCTGGGACATCCTGGTGGGGGATGGATGACGGGCACCGCCGCCTCTGTGTACGCGAAGGTGGTCACCACGCTGGGCTCCCGGCTGCGGAGCAGGGCGATGGTGACCATTACCGCCCTACTGGGGGTGGCCGGCCTGGTGCTGTGGCCGGTGGCCGCCCTGCCCGTGGCCGAGGCGGACCAGGGCGCCGGCACACTCCCGCTCGCGCAGTCCGCCGGGCTCTCCGCTGAGATCGCCCCGGCCGCCCCGGCAGCTTTAGCGAAGCCGTCCGCGACGCCGTCCGCGACGTCGGCCACCCCATCCGCCCCGGCGGAGAAGGACAAGACCACCAACCAGGTGACCGTGAGCATCGACGCCATGGCCCCCGAGGTGCTCCACAGCGACCAGGACCTCAACCTGACCGGCACCATCACCAACGGAACCGCTCAGACCATCACCGGGGCGGACCTGGTGACGCGGGTGCAGCGATCCACGGAGGCCACGAGTCGGGGCCTGGGCAAGTGGCTGACCGGGACCGACGAGTCGGGACTGTCGGACCCCTTCACGGTCCCACTGGGTCACGACCTCCAGCCGGGGGGGCGTCTCCCAGTTCTCCATCACCATTCCCGCCGACGAGCTGCCACTGGACAGCACTGACCAGTGGGGGCCGCGCGGCGTCTCCGTCGCCCTGGCGACCCAGGACGTCTCCCTGGCCCAGGACCGCAGCATCCTCGTGTGGGACAGTGGCACCTCCGTCGCGCCGGTGCGCATGACCGTCTTCCTGCCGGTGACCGCCTCCGCTCAGGAGATGGCGGTGCTGTCCGCCCCGCATACCCAGGAGCGCACGGAGGCCCTCAGTCGCATCCACAACCGGGTCCAGGGCCTGGTGAGCATGGCCGGCGACGGCGTCGTGGTCGCCGTCGACCCGGCACTGATCGAGGCCCTCGGTGTCACCACGGCCAGCCTCGAACAGGCCGCCCGCAACAGCAGCTCCCAGCCCTCCACGCCGGACGTCTCCCCTCAGGCGCCCCAGAGCGCCGACTCCTCCGCGTCGTCGGCCCCGACCGCGCCGTCGACGCCGGCCCCCTCGGCGAGCGCCGCCCCGTCCCCGCAGGCGGGGGGCACCGCGACGTCGCCGTCGGACAACAAGACGTCTCAGGTCTCCAACGAGGTCATCCAGCTCTCCGCGGCTCTCGCGCGGGCCATCCACACCGACAGCCTCGTGGCTCTGCCGTGGGGCGACTCCGACACCGCAGCCCTGGCGCACCTGCAGCAGACGAGCCTCATCGAGACCGCCGCACGGCGCACCCAGGAGTCGGCCATCGTCAAGGTGGGGGCCCCGACGTCGGTGTCCTGGTTGGCCTCCAGCGTCGCGGACACCACCACCGTCAATGCGCTGGCGCAGCCGGATTCGACCATCATCGCCTCACCGGAGTCCTTGTCGCCGTCCGACGACCTCACCTACACCCCCTCCGGTCTGGGCGCCTCCGGGGACCACGCGGTCCTGATCCCGGAGCAGTCCCTGTCGGGGGCGCTCACCGGCCAGGACGCCAAACCCACTGCCTCCGATCAGGGCACCCCGACCACCCAGAGCGCCCAGGCCTCCGCGCTCGACACCCGCCAGCTGCTGCGCAGCGACAGTGCCATCCTGGCCCGCCAGGCCCCGGCGCTGGAACGGGACATCGTTGTGGCGATGCCCCGCCAGGCCGCCTCCGCCGTGCAGTCATCGGTCGTGCGCGAGCGGGTGGCCGCCCTGCGCTCAGTCCCCTGGACCCAGTCCCAGTCTTTCTCCGCCCTCCAGGAGCACGCCCAACAGGAGGTCTCGGCCGTGGCCGAGGGCACCTCGCGGATCGATCGCTCCGAGATGCCGGACACGGTGATCGACGTCGACGAGCTGCCCGCCGACACCCTCGCCGCCGCCGGCCGTACCGCCACGACCCTGCAGTCGATCTCCTCAGTGCTTTCCGAGCCGGCCGCCCTGTTGGGCGACTACACCAGCCTGGAGACGGTGGTCTCCTCAGCGTCCTGGCGTTCCGACCCCAAGACCCGCAGCGCCCAGATCCCCAATGCCGAGGCGGCCGGCGCCGGCGTCACCTCCTCGCTGGCCGCGGTGCCGTCGTCGACCATCAACGTCATCAGCTCCGAGGCCCAGCTGCCGGTGCGCATCACCTCCTCCCTGAACCAGGACGTGACGGTTCAGGTCTACCTGGTCTCGAACAACAAGCGACTCCAGGTCCCGCGCACCACCACCGTGCGGGTCCCGGCCCACCAGCAGGCCAAGGTCACAGTGCCGATCCAGGCCGTCGGCTCCGGCGACGTCGCCCTGACGGTGCAGGTGCTCGCCGCCGACGGCACCACTGTGGGCACCCCCACCACCGTCAACATGCGCGTACGCGCCGACTGGGAGGGACGCGGCACCGGAGTCATCGTCGGGGTCCTGGTCGCCATCGTGGTGACCGGTACGGTGAGGACAGTACGACGGGGCCGCCGCACCGCAGTGGCCCCGGCTGCACAGGAGACGGCATGAGCATCATCAAGCGTGTACGGATCGGGCGATCCTCCTCCCAGGGGCGCAGCCAGGCCTCCCTGGCGCGCTCCTCGGCCATCATGGCCTCGGGGACCCTGGTCTCCCGCATTCTGGGCATGGTGCGCAACGCCCTGATCGTCATGGCGCTGGGCGCCACCGGGTCGGGGGCCGCCGACGCCTTCAACACGGCCAACAACCTGCCCACCTACCTGTACAACATGATGATCGGCGGGATCCTCAACGCGATCCTGGTGCCGCAGATCGTTCAGGCGCTACGACGGCGCAACGGCGAGGAGGTCGTCAACCGCCTCCTGACCGCCGCGGCCACGCTCATGCTGGTGGTCACCTGCATCGCGACCGCTGCCGCGCCCCTCATCTTCACCCTCAACGCCAACTCCTTGGCCCAGGGGCAGTGGCGAGCGCTGTCCTTCGCCTTCGCGTTCTGGTTCATGCCGCAGGTCTTCTTCTACGGCCTGTATGCCCTGTGGGGGCAGGTGCTCAACGCCCGCTCGAGCTTCGGGCCCTACATGTGGTCGCCGGTGCTCAACAACATCATCTCGATCGCCTCGATCCTGTTCTACCTCCATATCTACGGCCGCTACACCGCCGGTGAAGGCGCAGAGGTCTGGGGCTGGGGCCGGATCACCCTCATCGGGGCGACGACGACCCTGGGCATCGCGGTCCAGGCGCTGATCCTCTACATCCCCCTGGTGCGCTCCGGGTTCCGGCCGCGCATCATCTTCGGGGTGCGGGGCCTGGGGCTGGGCAAGACCGTCAAGGTGGCCCTGTGGGCGCTGGCCGGGGTGGGCGTGGCCAGTCTGAGCAACTGGATCACCTCCAACCTGGGCTCCTACGCGGTGACGGCCTCCGAGCAGCCCGAGTACGCGAACGTCATCGTGCCCTCCACGACCATGTGGCTCAACGCCTACCTGGTGTACATGCTGCCCCAGTCCCTCGTGGTCACCTCCATCATCACGGCCCTGTTCACCCGGATGAGTGAGAAGGCCGCGGCCGGGGACGCGGCCGGCGTGCGCGAGGACCTCTCCCTGGGACTGCGCTCGGCGGGCGTCTTCACGGTGCTGGCCACCGCCGGCATCTGCGTCCTGGCCGTCCCGGCCCTGCAGCTCTTCACCCCCCTCGATCTCCCTGCCCGAAGCCCAGGCCAGCGCCCCCATGCTCATCGCTCTGGCACTGGGCATCGTCCCGCAGGGGATCTGGTTCGGGACCCAGCGGGTGATGCTGGCCTACTCCGATACCAAGCGGCTGCTGCTGGCCGACGTCGTCGTCGGCGTCATCCCCGTGATCCTGTGCGTCCTGGCCTACTTCGTCGCCCCGGCCAACCACTGGATGACCTGGGCGGGCGCGGCCAACACGATCAGCCAGATCGGGGGCTGCGTGGTGGTCATCCCCATGATGCGCTCCCACCTGCCCAGCCTCGACGGCCGCAAGATCGTCACCACCCACCTGCGTCTCATCATGGCGGTGGCGCCCGCGGTCGTCGTTGGGATCCTGCTCAACACGATGCTCGGTGACATCGACGCCGACTCCTCCCTGGCCAACATGACCGCGGCACTCGGACACATCGCCGTCGTCGCCACCGTCATGTCGCTCATCTACCTGCTGATGGGACGCATTGTCCGGATCGAGGAGATCACGGTCGCCTTCCGGCCCTTCTCGCGGATCCTGTCCACGCTCGGTCGGCGTCTGCCCGGCGCCCCCGGGCGAGCGGTCCTGGCGGCGGCGGCATGGTTGTCGCCGGCGCAGCCGCAGACCCAGGCGACCGCTCAGATGCCTGCCGTCCAGGCGCCTGCGCCCCCGCCGCCACCGGCTCAGGCGGCCTCAGGCCCCTCCGGTCTTTCAACGGGGACGACGGCGCATGGTGCTGTTGGCTACACCTCCGGGGGTGCTCAAGCGATTCCGCCCGCACCGCCGCCACCGGCTCAGTCCCAGACCCGCTCCTGGGGGCAGCCGGGTCAAATGGGGTCCCAGCCCGCGGCCGGCCACCCCTCTCAGGCCGCGGCGGGCCACCCTCACCACGGGCAGCCCGTCCAGCGTCTCGCACCGCCGCCACCGGCACCCTCGCAGGCTGCGGCCGCACCGCCGCCCCCGAGCGCCGATGCCGCAGCCGGCTCCTCCCACCACTGGCCCACCCCGGGGCACGTCCCAGCCGACACACCCGGGAGTATCCCGCCGTCGCTGCCGGCCAGCATTCCCCCGTCGCGGGGGGCCACAGGGCGCTCCGCCACCCACCCGTCACACAGCTCTGCCCACACCGGCCACATCACCCCGGTCTGGAGCCCGCGGACAGTTACGATGGGCTCAACTGGTTCAGATGGACAACCATCTCAAGGAAGGAGACGCATGTCGGAGGCGACGCCGATCGGCAGTGGTCGCTACGGGCTCCTGGGAACGCTGTCCACCACCCTGCCGCGCATTGTCAGGCACCGTGGCGTCGACACGATCCTGGATCGAGACGTCACGATCCTGGTTCTCACCGACGCGACGCTTCATCGTGACAACGTCCTGGAGTCGGCCAGCAGGGCAGTCCTGGTCGAGGACCAGCGTCTCCAGCAGGTCTATGACGTCGAGCGCGCCGAACCCTCCGTCATCGTCACCGAGCCGCTGACCGGAAGGACCTTCTCCTCCTTGGTCTCCCGGGGCATGCCCCCGGCGCAGGCGCGCGCCATCATCGGTGAGACCGCGCAGGCGCTGGACGCCGGTGCTCGCCGGGGACTGCACCACCTCAACCTGTCGCCGGAGTCCATCCGCGTTCTTCCCGACGGTACGGTGAAGGTCAGTGGCCTGGGCATTGAGGCCGCCGCCCTCGATCTGGAGAGCCGGGTCGCCGGCCATGACCCGTCGGCCGCGGACCGTGCCGACGCCCGCTCCCTAGTGGAGATCCTCTACTACGGCCTGACCGGCCGGTGGCCGGGCAAGCGGCCGGGTATCCCCTCTGCACCTCGACTGGGCGGTGTGCCGGTCAAGCCCTCCACGCTCGTGCCGGGAATCGACCCGGTCCTGGACGAGCTGTGCGAACGCACCTGGAGCAGCCAGCCCCCCATCTCCGCCGCTGAGGTGGCGCGCTCACTGGGCACCTGGGACCAGGTGGCCGGCTACCACGAGTCCGGGCCGGCGCAGCGCCCCTCGTCCCAGCACCCCTCGCCGAGCGGCGGCGCCACTGGTGGCGGTGCCGCAGGTGCATCGGCCGCCGTCAGTGCCGCGGGAGCCGGTGTCGCCAACGCGGCGCGCGGAGTCCTGGACCGGCTGCGGCGCAGCGGTGCGGGCAAGAGCACCACGGTCAGCGCACCGGCGGGGCAGACGGCACCCGCACCGGTTCAGCCGGAGCCGGCAACGTCCGTCGTGCCCACCGCCTCCGACACACCGGCCGAGCAGACTGCCGTCGTCGAGGCGGCCTCGGCTGCCGCAGCACCGGCCCCGCAGGCCCCTGATCCGCAGCAGCCGGAGTCGGCGGCTGCGCAGGAGCAGTCCACCGACGGCGTCTACGTCCAGGTCACCGGGCCGACGAACCCGATCCCGAACGTCCTGTCGACCGCCTCCGAGACCGTTCCCGGGCCGGCGCCGGTCCCAGCCGAGCCCTTCACCGGCAGCTTCCCGGCCTTCGATGACGACGAGGATGAGGAGGTCGACCCCGAGGCCGCTCGCCGCGAGCAGCGCACGACCAGCTCGGTCCTGGTCACCTTCTTCCTCATGGTCATCGTCTTGCTCGTGGTGGCCAGCTACATCGTGTACCAGACGATCGGCATCCCCTTCGCGGACAAGGACCGCGCGGCCGCTGACACCGTCCCCTCGGCCAGTGCCCAGGAGAACGGCGGCGGGGGCGGACAGCAGCCCGCGCCCCAGCCGGCTGAGGCCAAGCCCGAGATCGCCGGTGTCAACGTGGTCAACAACCTGAGCACGCAACAGGCCAACAACCAGCAGTACCTGGCTGACGGGGACACGAGCCACGCCTGGTTCTCCCACAACAGCAGCAGTCAAGAGCTGCTCCAGCCGATCGACATCGAGATCAAGCTCAAGAGCCGCGCCAAGGTCTCTGAGATCGACTTGCAGGGAACCAACGAGGGCGGACATCTTGAGATCCGCGCCACGGACCTCAGCAACGCAGGCGGCGGTACGGTCCTCGCCGAGGGCGCCTTCACCTCGGGAAGCACCACCCTCAAGGTCGACAACCCCCAGGAGGTCGACACCATCGTCATCAGGGTGACCCAGCTGCCCAAGAACAGTGATCCCACCGAGTTCCCCTACAAAGCAACGGTGACTGAGGTCACAATCAAATAGGACCTTCCCTGGGAACAGGCCGTACTGGTAACCAGTTACCTCAGGTAGCCGCGCACTGCGGCCCCCTATCCGCTCGTCAGGAGAGTCATGATTCACGACGTCGTCATCGTCGGCTCCGGTCCCGCCGGCTACACAGCTGCCATCTACGCGGCCCGCGCCCAGCTCAATCCGGTCATCCTGGCCGGTTCGGTGACTGCCGGCGGTGCCCTGATGAACACCACCGAGGTGGAGAACTACCCCGGCTTCGTCACGGGCATCATGGGCCCTGAGCTCATGACCCAGATGCAGGAGCAGGCCGAGCGTTTCGGTGCCGACATCCGCTACGAGGACGTCACCGCCCTCGAGCTGGAGGGCGACGTCAAGCGCATCACCACCTCTGACGGCATCTACGAGGCCCGCACCGTCATCATCTCCACCGGCTCGGAGTACCGGCACCTGGGCATCGACGGGGAGGAGCGCCTCTCCGGCCACGGCGTGTCCTACTGCGCCACCTGCGACGGGTTCTTCTTCAAGGACCAGGACATTGTCGTCGTCGGTGGTGGGGACTCGGCCATGGAGGAGGCCACCTTCCTGACCCGCTTCGCCCGCTCCGTGACGGTGGTCCACCGCCGCGACGAACTGCGCGCCTCGGCCGTCATGGCCAAGCGCGCCCAGGAGGACCCGAAGATCTCCTTCGCCTGGAACTCGCGAGTCGTCGAGCTCGACGGCGAGGACTCGCTGACCGGCGTCACCCTGGAGGACACCGTCACCGGGGACCGCCGCCGGCTCGAGGCCACGGGTCTGTTCGTCGCCATCGGACAGGTGCCGCGCAGCGAGCTCGTCGCCGACGTCCTCGATCTCGACGAGGCCGGCTACATCAAGGTCGAGGCGCCTTCTCAGCGCACCCGCATCCCCGGGGTCTTCGCCTGCGGTGACGTCGCCGACCCCACCTACCAGCAGGCGATCACGGCGGCCGGTTCCGGCTGCCGCGCGGCCCTGGACGCCGAGCACTACCTGACCACTCTGCAGGCCTGAGGGCCGGCTGCCTCCACTCAGCACAGGGTGGGGTCGGCTCCGCCGACGTCGCATCGCCGGCCCCGTCCCATCCTGACTCACCCACCCACAACGTTCGAGGAGAACAATCATGTCCGAGGCTCTCGCCGTCACCGACGCCACCTTCGAGGAGGAGGTCCTCAAGTCCGAGGTGCCCGTCGTCATCGACTTCTGGGCCCAGTGGTGCGGCCCCTGCCGCCAGATGGCGCCGATCGTGGACGAGGTCGCCGCCGACTTCGGTGACAAGGTCAAGTTCGTCAAGGTCGATGTGGACGCCAACCCGGCCACGGCCCGCTCCTACGGCGTGCGTTCCATCCCGACCTTCGCGGTGGTGCGCGACGGCGAGGTCTTCCACCAGTTCGCCGGCTCGCGCCCCAAGGCCTCCTTCAAGGCCGAGGTGGAGAAGGTCCTGGCCTGAGCCCGGGGCCTCCGCCCTGTCTTCTGACTCTCACGCATCGGTCCCGCCGAACTGCCCCCTCGCGGGCGTGTCGGCGGGGCCGATGTCCTGTCCCGACGGTTGTCTGATGTCTGGTTCCGTCGTCAAGCGGGCCGTCACCTCAGCTGGCAGATCATCGGACAGCTCGTCTGACACAGCATCTGACACCGCACCTGTCACCCACCGTCACAGCCCCGTAGAATCGCACCGGATTCGCACGCGGCACCAGGGCATGCGACACGGCAAGAAGGCGGCACATGCAGCACACCCAGTACATCTCCACCCGTGGCCAGATGACGGCAGCGGGATTCACGGACGTTCTTGTGGCGGGCCTGGCGCCCGACGGTGGCCTGGCGGTTCCCAGCCAACTGCCAGCCCTGAGCCCCGAGCAGATCGAGGCCTGGAGGCCCTTGGGCTACGCCGACCTGGCCACGGAAGTCATCGGCCTGTTCGCCACCGACATTCCCCGGGAGGACCTGGCCGAGCTGACCCAGGCCGCCTACGGCCCGCAGCGATTCCCGCAGCCGGTCGTCCCTGTCACCGAGCTTGACGAGGTCGCCGACGGCCTGACCCTCGTGGGCCTGTCCGAGGGACCGACAATGGCCTTCAAGGACCTGGCCATGCAGTTCCTGGGGCAGGCGATTCCCTATGTGCTGGCCAAGCACGGACAGGTGCTCAATATCCTGGGCGCCACCTCCGGCGACACCGGTTCGGCGGCCGAGCACGCCTTCAGGGGGCAGGAGGGCGTCAGCGTCTTCATGCTCTCGCCGGCCGGCCGTATGAGTCCGGTGCAGCGCGCCCAGATGTACACCCTCCAGGACGCCAACATCCACAACATCGCGGTGCGCGGTGTCTTCGACGACTGCCAGGCGCTGGTCAAGGCGCTGAGCAACGACGCGGAGTTCAAGGCCGCTCATCACCTGGGCGCCGTCAACTCCATCAACATCGGCCGGATCGCCGCGCAGGCCGTCTACTACGTGTGGTCCTGGCTGCGGGTCACCGACGCGGTGGAGGAGGGGCGCCGCGCCGGCTACCAGGTCGACGTGTGCGTGCCCTCGGGCAACTTCGGCAATATCTACGCCGGATTCCTGGCCCGGTCCATGGGGGTGCCGATCCGCCGCCTCATGCTGGCCACCAATGAGAACAACGTGCTCGAGGAGTTCTTCTCCACCGGCATCTACCGGCCCGTTCCGCGGAGGACACCCTGGCCACCTCCAGCCCGTCGATGGACATCTCCAAGGCCTCCAACCTGGAGCGCTTCATCTGGGCACTGCTGGGCCCCGAGGTCTTCGTGCAGCGCTGGGCGGAGCTGGAGGCCACCGGCACGCTCGACCTGCGCGATCAGCTCCCGCGCCTGCGCGAGGAGTTCGGCTTCGTGGCCGGTACGTCCTCACACGCTGACCGACTGGAGGCCATCCGCAGCGTCAAGGAGCGTTCCGGCCGGCTCATCGACCCTCACACGGCCGACGGCGTCACGGTCGCTCTGCGCGTCATGGAGCCCGGTTTCCCCACACTCGTCATGGAGACCGCCAAGGCCGCGAAGTTCCCGCAGACGGTGGCCGAGGCGCTCGGGAGCGAGCCGGAGACCCCCGACGTCGTCGCCGATCTGCTTGCCCGGCCCCAGAAGGTCGATACGATCGACAACGAGGAGGCTCCTCTGCGCGCCCTCATCGAGGAGCGGGCACTGACCCGCTGACCGAGGTCGGCCCGCAGGGCTACTGACACCTCACCGCGCCGCGCATCGCACGCACGATGCGCGGCGCGTCCTTGTCCGGCGCGCGCGCCGTCCCAGCGATGAGGTGAGGAGCGTGTTTCACGTGAAACACCGCGGAATACTCCTGCCCCCGTCGACTGCTGAGCACGGCTGGGTCCGTGGCAGACTTAGGGCCACGGACGCATCAGTGGCGACCAAGGAAGGACCGCAGGTGAGTGAGAGCAGTAACCAGGTGAAGGGCAACCGACTCGACCCATGGCTGGACAGCTACGCGGCACGAGCCCACGGACTGCGTGCCTCGGAGACGCGGTCCCTGTTCGCCGTCGCCTCCCGACCCGAGGTCGTCTCCCTGGCCGGCGGCATGCCCAACCTCAAGGACCTCCCGCTGGAGAGTCTGGCCGAGGCCACCGCGCGGATGATCCGGGAGGACGGAGGCCGGGCGCTACAGTACGGAAACGGGCAGGGACTGCCGCGGCTACGAGAGCAGATCACCGAGGTCATGGCCCTGGAGGGCATCAGGGCCGACCCGGAGGACGTCATTGTCACCACCGGCTCTCAGCAGGCCGTCGACATCGTCACCGAGCTCTTCGTCGACCCCGGCGACGTGGTCCTGACCGAGGCGCCCACCTACGTCGGCTCACTGTCGATCTTCGCGACCTACCAGGCCGACGTGCAGCAGGTGCCCATCGATGCCGGAGGCGTCATCCCTGAGGCTCTGGAGGAGACGATCGTCCGTCTGGAACGTGAAGGACGCCGTATCAAGTTCTTCTACTGCCTCCCCAACTTCCATAACCCCGCCGGAGTGACCCTCGCCGAGGAGCGCCGTGGACAGGTCGTTGAGATCTGCCGACGCCACCACATCCTCATCGTGGAGGACAATCCCTACGGTCTTCTGGGCTTCGAGGGGCAGACCTACACCGCGCTCAAGACCCTCGCGCCCGACGACGTCGTCTACCTGGGTTCCTTCTCCAAGATCTTCGCCCCGGGATACCGAGTGGGCTGGGCCGTGGCCCCGCCGGCCGTGCGGGAGAAGATGAAGCTGGCCTCCGAGGCGGCGATTCTATGCCCGTCGTCGGTGGGTCAGTTCTCGATCTCCATGTACCTGGAGCAGTTCGACTGGAAGCAGCAGATTGTGGACTTCCGGGCCATGTACCAGGAGCGGCGCGACGCCATGATCTCGGCGCTAGAGGAGTTCCTGCCCATGTGCCACTGGAACGTGCCCGACGGCGGCTTCTACGTGTGGGTACGGCTTCCCGAGGGACTCGACGCCAAGGACATGCTGCCGCGCGCGGTCACGAGCCTGGTCGCCTACGTCTCCGGGACGGCCTTCTACGCCGGCGGCAGGGCAGGGCAGGACCACCTGCGACTGTCGTTCTGCTACCCCGAGCCCACCGAGATCCGTGAAGGGGTGCGCCGGCTCTCCGGCGTCGTGACCCGCGATCTCGAGCTGCTGAGCCTGTTCGGGCCCACCCACAGTCCCCATCCGTCCGAGGGCGTCCACGCGCCCGCACCCGACCAGATCTGAGGTTGACGATGAACCAGTCTCCACTCCGTATCGCTGTCCTCGCCGGCGGATTGAGCCATGAGCGCGACATCTCCCTGCGCTCGGGGCATCGCGTCGCTCAGGTGCTCAAGCACCTCGGGCACACCGTCCTCGTCCTGGACATCGACGCACGCACCATTGGATCGCTCAAGACCTTCGGGCCCGACGTCGTGTGGCCCTTGGTTCACGGCGGCCCCGGGGAGGACGGGGGGGCTTCAGAATGTGCTCATCTCCCTCGGACTGCCGTATGTCGGCACGCACTCCGACGGCTGCCAGCGGGCCTCATTCAAACCGACCGCCAAGGCGAGTGTTCGCACCGGCGGAGTGATTACTCCTGATTCATTGACGCTTCCACAGTCCTATTTCAGTCAGCTGGGGGCCCAGGAGGTTCTCACCGTCGTGGCGGGTCACCTGGGACTTCCTGTCGTAGTGAAGCCGCATCAGGGGGGCTCCGGACTTGGTGTCTCCTACGCATCGACGGCGGACGAGCTGCGCTCCGCGATGGTGGCGTGCTTCGCCTACGACGAGCGCGCCCTCATCGAGCGCTACATCGCCGGGACGGAGCTGGCGGTCTCCGTCGTCGACACAGGAGAGGGGCCGCGCGCACTTCCCCCCTGTTGAGGTCGTCACCGACGGGCAGTATGACTTCGATGCACGGTACAACCCGGGCCGTTCGGAGTACTTCGTGCCGGCTCGGCTGGATGAGGCGGTCATCGAGAAGGTGAAGAAGACGGCTATCACGGTTCACACCACTCTCGGGCTGGGCAATCTCTCGCGCACCGACCTCATTCTCGATGACAAGGGGACTCCGTGGTTCATCGACGTCAACGTCATTCCGGGAATGACGGAGACCTCCCTGCTGCCCATTGCCGCAGAGGCCGAGGGCTCCTTGGACGACCTGTATGACGCGTTGGCGAGGAATCCACTGGTTCATCCGTAACACCGGCTCGGTTTCACGTGAAACGGTGGCTCCACTCCTCTTGAGTGGAGCCACCGCTGTTTTCATGTGACGTTCAACAGGGCGTCGAGCGGATACCGTTATCAGTGCCTTCTTCTCAACGACGCTCCATCACGAGTAACCGGAGAGCCTGCGGTTTCACGTGAAACCGGATGCGGTGTGCATCTGTCATCGCCCTGGTGAGACACGTCTGCCGTACGGTCATCGAGGCACGCTGCTCTCGGAACGGGAAAGGGGCTGGCGTCACTCGGACCGGCCTCAATGTCCCGTCAGAACGATCAGTGCCGGCATCGTAACGGCAGGACAGGGCATCGGGACAAGCGGGATCCCCAGCGTTTCACGTGAAACCTGTTGGTGAACTTTCCGCATCCCGCGCCGAGGGGATGGGCTTCTACAGTTCCTTCGTTCGGGCAGCGGTGTAGTTTGAGCGCATGGCACTGCGGCGCCCGTTCATCCGCTTCGCGTGCAACGCACGGCAAACAATGCTGCCCGGCTCGTCATAGGTATGGACGTCATTGCCCATACCCAAGCGCTAGTCGATCGGGAGATGGAGCATGCACGCTCAACACAGCGCATCCATGTTTCACGTGAAACCAGACATCGACGGTGCCACTGACCAATTCAGCAAGTCTCAGCTACGTCCGCTGACACACACCCTTCTCCCATTCACTATCTCATCGTGTGCCGTTGAGAGACCGTGAGGCGCGTCAGGAGCGCGGTAGCGCATCCGGTCTACCCGCGCTGCAATGAGGCGGGCCGCACGGCTGCTACGAGGAGACGCGGGAAAGAGTGGCGTCAGACGAGCAGGGCACGAATCGGCTCTCGTCGTCAACATGGGGCAATGCCACCGGTAGGGTCGACGCAGCGACACAGGGTATGCACTCTGCCACCCACAACCGACTACCAATACCGCGTCCATTTGTTTCACGTGAAACCTGCTGTTGGCTGCGGCCTCATTCGATTCCTGCGCAGACGGGCGTCAGCTTCATGGCAGGAGAGGGGCCCGGTGCCAACTGAGACGGTGGCCCCTATGCGGGTACGGCCCGCCTCAGTCTGACACCCGACGGTTCTCATCAAGGGCAGTCATCCCCGGAGTAGGGGTACTCCCCGCCAGCAAGCGGCGTCCCCATAGATCGGTTTCGGATGGAACACGCTCATGTATGACAGCCCCGGCTCCATCCTCTGGAGCTAGCCACCGTGCCGCCTGGCGCGTTACTGGTGGTCGATGACGACCGCCATTCTTTGCCCCTCCTACCCTGATAGTGGGTGGCCGAACCAGCAAGGACTCCCTGCCGGGTAGGTGGGGAGGGGGTGTCGAAGGCCCCGGAGGTTCCTGTATCTGCCAATGAAGCCTGACGAACGAGCTCAACACCGATGGTCTCCGGTATCTGGAGCGGCCACTCCGCCTCTCCCGCGCGTCCGGTCGATCAGCAGGCCCGCGATACCCTTCATGCCCTCTCATCGATCAGCACGTATTCCAGACCGCCGTTCTGAAACGGAACGCTCCGCGTACCGCCTAGCCTGCCGTTCTCGTGGTTTCACGTGAAACCTGCTCCGCATTGCGTTGGTATAGCGTCAGCACAGTCAGGACTCCGCTGTACCGTCTCCTCCATCATCCTCAGGCGCCGATGCGGAGGCGGATGCATTCACAATCCAAGTGAAGGAGTCAAGCCACCTGCTGCATGGCTCCGCGCCGAACACCGACGCTCGGCGCATGCGATCAGGTGCACGACAGACTTCTGTTCTTCGCGTCGGAACGCGCGCGGGACTCTCGCGTCGTACTCATCGCTCGGGGACTGACGGGACGGTACCTCCCCCGGGGGAGGCCCGCGCATCCCGTTCCCGCACACCAGGATGAACCCTGGGAGCATTGACGTGACGCCGCCGGCCGAATCAGAACGAGAGCTCTCTTCAGCGACTTACGGCGGTTTCACGTGAAACCGGCTCACAGCCCCCAGGACGTGCACACCATACCTGCCCCTTCAGTCCGGCGGCGCACGTCGTGACTATCGGATTCGCTGTGCTTCCCCAATGCACGGCACTCGATCAGCACCTGCCAAAGCAGCCGTATCTTCCACACTCTTCCATCTCAGCACAAAGCCTTCCATCCCATCGGACGCGACGTACTCGACGGCCAACCTCCAGTATCCACATAGCAGCGGCGTCCGGCTCGTCCTCACGTGTTACGGCACATGACGGGTCTACCTCCGGGAAGGAGAGTCCATCAGTCCATCAACGCCATCCGGCAACGTGAAGTCACGGACTCAGCGCTCAGTTCCATCCGCAGAGTCTTAAGGAACACTCCCGGCGGAGGCTTCGCCATTGGTTTCACGTGAAACCGGCCTCAACCCCCGAGAAACGGCTGCCATGCCGCCCACGCCAGTCAGGCGGCGCACGTTGTCTCAATCAGACTGCCGTGCTTCACCAACAGACAGCACTCGATCTGCCCCGCCCAAAGCAGATGTATCTGCCACGTTCTTTCGCGGCAGCAGTAGGTCGCATCCCGTCTGGCACGATGTACTCAACGGGAAGCCGCTACCGGGCACTGGGAGGCGGCATCAAGTTGCTCCCCACGTGCGACGGCGTACGCCCTACCTGCCTCCGAGGAGGGAGAGGGCATCACGTCTCATCAGCAGCTTGGAATCACGGCTTCTGCGCTCGGTGACGTCTGCCGAGTCTCACCGAATATTGCCGTCAGACGCCTCACCATTGGTTTCACGTGAAACCGACTCACAAACACGGCGCGGGCGTCATGGCAGCGCCGACGTCATTCCGCGATCCGCTCTCCCAGGATAGGTAAAAGCACAGCGCTCCTCTTGGCCGTGCCTGGCAGGCCCATGACGCCTGCGAGTAGTGGCCTCACCCATGCCTCGGCACTGCCCACTATGCAGAACTCCACCCTCGACGCCGCGCCTGGTGCACCAACCGATGCACTACAGGGGACGTAGGAGACACAAGCAATCCCCACCGTTGGAAAGCGAACCAACGCCTCCCCCGGGGAAGGGGCTGAGACGGCATCACCGACCACTCATCGGCGACATTCGCACGCACCACGTCGATTAGAGGAACCTCGACGAGAACTATCCTCCATCATCTCCCGGCCGGTTTCACGTGAAACCGGCGATCCCGAGTAATCCGTATGAGTTCCCTTGTGCGCCCTCATCTGCCGTTCATGGCTGACGAATCGAGGGCACTATCGCCCCGCGGTTGTGAGTCCCACTGAGAAGCGGCAATCTTCTGCCGCCAGTATGTCGGGCCACGATGAGGCTGCGATGCCCCGCAGAGCACCACCCCTACCCCACGGGGAGGGGAAGAACTTCGATCCGCGGTTTCACGTGAAACCAAGGGAATCCGTGCACTCCCCATGACCGTCGGATCCGACGTGTCGGAGTAATCAACGATGCATAGGCTCATGACGACGTGCCCGGCACTTCAGGACCCAACGACCCCGTTCTTGAGCCGTTGACGAGGCCGACATTGACCGCATCCGTGAATCCATGCGAGCGACCCACGCCGGTTCCGAGCGGACCTGGCAACGACTCTAAAGAGCGCACACGCGTATAGCCTCATCCGAGCCATCGCCTGTACAACGCCGCGCGGGAGGCGTCGTGACTCTGCTCCTTGTCATACGCGCTCCTCTAGTGACGCCTGAGAACCGCGTCGACCGACACCGCTACACCTCGATGCGGACGCGCAACACAGCCTCCGCGACGTCACGACAAGCCCTTCCCGTGTTTCACGTGAAACCTTGAGACTACTAGGACCCGTCCATTCCTGGTCTCCTCACTTCTCAGACTCTGCTCGGATAGGAGTGTGGGGGCGGTTGTTCATCATCTGGGGCTGAACCAACAACAGCTTCTGGCGAAGCATTGACGTTCACGGAGCTCACATCAACACCGCTTCCGCGCCGCGATCCCGAAGCGACCGGTGGTTTCACGTGAAACCGAGGTCGTATTCCAGCGACGCTCCCTTCTCACTTTGACCACGGAACCATGACGGTCAACGCTGCGGACATCGTGCTGCGGGCTTGATCGACCCCGCGGGTTCATGGTGGCCGGGCCCAGCGTTCTCACCTGGGGCCGGCCGCACCTTCCCTTACCTACCCCCAGACTCCAGCGCAGATGCGCGAGGCGGAGGGTAAAGGCCGGTTCCGACCCCCCTCCCCAGGTCAACCCTCTCTGCGAGTGGCGGGAGGCATTGGTCAGGGCTCATGCACGCTTCACGATGGTTCCAGGCAACGCCCCGACCAGCGGCTCGGTTGTCACGACACCCGACATTCTGGCACGTCATGCATCCACAACCGTTCCGCCTCAACTCATCAAGCGTTCGCCGGTGTCCATGTACCTCAGCAATGACGGACAACTCGGTATCCACATGTTTCACGTGAAACCCTGGGCTGACACAATCAACGTTCAGCACCGTGAGTGACACCCTGAATTCACCCCGAGTCATGGGATCACCGGTGAGTGCCACCGTGTTTCACGTGAAACACGACCGTCGACCCATCCACAAGCCCCCATCAATGGCTATTCAGTAAAGACGACGGTGGGGCCGAGACACTGAGTGTCTCGGCCCCACCACGCTCAAAGGATCAGAGCAGGCTATTCCTCGTCAAGAGACGTTCCCGGCGCCAGCGCGTCGACCAGGCGAGCGAGGTCCTCATCGCCCGCAAACTCAATGGTGATGCGCCCCTTCTTCGCTCCACGTGTCACCTTCACACGAGTGTCGAAGGCATCGGACAGCCGGGTTGAAAGCGCCGGGAGAGGAGTGCTCCGAGCACGCAAGACCCTCGGCTGGTCCGATCCCGGCTCAGGCTCCTCATGCAGCGCAACCAGCTCCTCCGTGGCACGCACCGACAGCCCCTCCGCCACCACGCGCTGAGCAAGTCGCTCCATCTCCGCCGCATTGGGAAGACCCAGAAGCGCACGAGCGTGTCCTGCAGAAATGACATTCGCAGCAAGCCTGCGCTGCACCAGCGGCGGCAGCTTCATGAGGCGCAAGGTGTTGGAGATCTGGGACCGAGACCGGGCAATCCGCTCGGAAAGCTCCGCATGAGTGCACTGGAAGTCCTCCAGCAGCTGCTGGTAGGCCGCAGCCTCCTCCAGAGGATTGAGCTGAACACGGTGCAAGTTCTCCAGCAACGCGTCACGCAGCAGATCGACGTCGTCCGTATCCCGAACGACCGCCGGAATCGTCTCCAGCCCGGCTTCTTTGGAAGCGCGAAGACGCCGCTCACCCATAATGAGCTCGTACCTAAGCTCCTCTCCCGGAGCAGTCGGCACCTGACGCACCACAATCGGCTGCAGCAGACCCACTTCTGCAATCGAGGCTGCCAGTTCCGCGATGTCCTCTTCATCGAAAACCTGACGGGGTTGACGAGGGTTCGGGTGGATCAGCTCCACCGGAATCTCAGCGAAGCGGGCACCCGGAACGGGAACAAGCTCATCGGCGCCTGTATCCGTCGTCTCCTCCTCGGCATCGGTCTCGTCGGGCGCCTCGGTTCCAGCGTCAGATGAGACGGCCGCCAGGTCCTCCTCGGTCCTCTCCTTCTCGGCATCGGAGTTCCCGTGATCGGCAGCCGCAGACTGCTCGTCCTCCGTTTCACGTGAAACCTCGGGGACCACGGGCGTAGATTCCGGTTGAGGAACCGACGTCGAAGCGCTGTCCTCCTGGACGTCTTCAGCCGTCGAGGCCTCATGCGAAGGCTCCTCCACCACAGCGGGGACTGCCTTCGTTGCCTTCTTGGTTACTCGCTTCGGCGCGGCCGATGCACTCCGCTTCGCTGAGCCGGCAGATGACGACTTCTTCGCGGTCTTCTTCTCCGTCACCTCCACATCAGTCGTCGAATCCGGCGTGGTTTCACGTGAAACCGGCTTCTTCTGCTTGTTCTGAGCACCGGTCTTGGATGCGGTCGTGGATCGAGTCGAGCGACTCTTGGATCCACGCTTCCGCTGAGACGGAGCCAGGAGAGTAGCGGCCAGATCGCGAGTGCTGCGCGCCTCGGCGGCCGGCTCAGGCTCCGGAGCGTCATGCGTGGCCTGCGAGGCCGCATCCTCATCACGCGACTCGTCCTTCCGGGAGTCGGGGAAGAACACATCGGAAGGACGAGACGCGGCAGGTACTTTCTCCTTCTGCGCCTCGGGAATCAGCGCCTGCAGACCTCGTCCCAGTCCGCGCCGTTTCTGAGCCATCAGGCTTCCTCGCCTTCAATTCGGGGAGCGCCCCGCAGAGCGACCTCACGAGCCATTTTCTTGTACGCAATTGCGCCGGTGGACCGGGGATCCCAGAACACCACAGGAGCACCGAAGGAGGGGGCCTCGGCAACACGGATGGAACGCGGCACCTTGGTGTCCAGCGTCGCATCAGGGAAATAGGAACGAACTTCGGACTCCACCTCACGGGCCAGGGTGGTGCGTCCGTCAAACATAGTGAGCACAATCATGGAGACTCCCAGTCCCGGATTGTGAATACGCGCGATCCTGTCAATGGAGCGCGTCAACAGGGCGAGGCCTTCGAGAGCGTAGTACTCGGCCTGCATCGGAATAAGCACCTCGTCAGCAGCGACGAAGGCGTTGATCGTCATAATGCCGAGGCTCGGCGGGCAGTCGATGATGACGTAGTCGAGCGGCTCCAGACCATCCGTTTCACGTGAAACCAGGTAGTCCACCAGCGCACGCCGCAGACGTGACTCACGCTCAGCAGTGGAGATGAGCTCTATCTCAACCGCAGCCACGTCAATAGTCGCAGGCACACACCACAGGGACTCGCAGAATCGCGTCTTGGCGACGACATCCTTAATCGGCATAGCGTCAACGAGGACGTCGTAGATGGAGGCGCTGTCCTCATCATGCTCCACCCCCAGTGCAGTGGAGGCATTACCTTGAGAGTCGGCATCGATGAGCAGAACGTGCAGCCCACCTTCAGCTAAAGCCGCCGCAAGATTCACCGCGGTCGACGTCTTTCCAACGCCGCCTTTCTGATTGGCGACTGCGATGACACGAGTCCGCTCGGGATGTGGGAACTCTCCACCCGCTACCTCGTCTAACGCGAGGTGCTCGGCCTGGAGCTGATCGAAGATAGACGATCCGGACAAACCTGCTTCTCCTCGGACGGCGACCCAACAGCCCGAGCCAGTCGGGCAGTTACGAGTCTACGCGAGCAGGTCGATCCTTACGCGTTACACCGAACGCGCGCCGTATCTCAACGGCTCTTCGGACGGCGAATCTCAACCACAGCCGTTGTTTCGTCGCCGGCGGTGACAACCTCATGAACGACAGCGACTGATAACTTAGCCTTCTTAATAACGTACTTGGCGTCGTCGACCTCATCCTGCGCCCTCATGCCCTTGAGAGCCAGCAGGGCGCCCCCCGGTCGGAGCAAGGGCGCCGTCAGCCGCACGAGCTTGGACAGGTTCGCCACCGCGCGAGCCGTCACCACGTCATAGCGGTCCTTGACCTCCTCAGCCCGGGCCCGCCGGATGGTCACATTGTCCAGGTCCAGCTCCTCGACGACGTCGGAGAGCCACTGTGTGCGCCGCTCCATCGTCTCAATGAGCGTGACGTCAAGGTCGGGGCGCAGCAGCGCGACGACGATGCCGGGGAAGCCGGCCCCGGATCCCACGTCGGCCACGCTTCCCCGGGCCGGCAGGAAGGGGACCACGGCCGCCGAGTTGACGATGTGCCGGGTCCACAGGCGGGGAAGCTCGCGCGGCCCCACGAGACCGCGCAGCTCACCCTCCTCAGCGAGCATCTGCGCGAAGTGCTCCGCCGCGGAGAAGGAGACCCCGAAGATCTCCCGCATCTCCGCCGTCGGCTCCTCCACCTGGGCCCGCTGCTCCTCACTCATGCTCAGGCCTGCTCCGAAGCGGAGTCGTCAGCCGCGTCCTCGGCGTCGTCATCCACGCCCTCCTCATCGGCGGGCAGGACCACGACGTAACGGTGCGGCTCGGCGCCCTCGGACTCGGAGACCAGTCCGGCGGCGGCGACGACGTCGTGGCACACCTTGCGCTCGAAGGGGTTCATCGGCTCGAGGCTGACGGCCTCTCCCGAGGTGAGGACCTTGGTGACCGCCTCCTGGGCGACCTTGGTCAGCTCGGTACGTCGGTCCGCGCGGTAGCCGTTGATGTCGAGCATGAGCCGGGAGCGGTTGCCGGTACGCGCCTGCACCGCGAGGCGAGTCAGCTCCTGAACGGCCTCGAGAACCTCGCCGTCGCGTCCAACGAGGTCGGCGAGCTCGCGCTCGTCACCCTCCTCGGAGGCGACCACGGCAATCGAGGCGCGCCCGTGATCGATGTCGATGTCGATGTCACCGCCCAGGTCGGCGATGTCGAGGAGCTCCTCGAGGTAGTCGGCACCGATCTCGCCCTCCTCCTCGAGGCGCGAGACGGTGTTGCTCACGGGGCTGCTCACGGCCTCATCCGCCGCCTGGTGGGAGGATTCGTTACTGTGCTGCTCACTCATCATGTCATCCGTATCTGTGATGGGAACCGGGTTATCTGGCCGCTGAACACGTGTCAGCGGTTGCGCTTCTTCTTGGCCTGGGCCTTGCGTCGGGCCGCCGCCTCGCGCCGCTGACGGGCACGGCGCTCATAACGACGTCGAGCGATCTCTCATCGCTGAGGCCACCACTCTTGGACGAGGTCGAGTCCTTGTCCTCGTCGGCGTCCTCGAGCTGCTCGACATCGGAGTCGTCGACGACGTCCTCACTGCGGGACTCGCCCTGACCGCCGGACTTCTTCTGCCGGTTCTTGCGCACCGGCTGCACCCGCTGACCTCCGGTGCGTCCTTCGGCCTCGGCCTTGGCGATCGCCTCGGCTCGCTCCTCCTCCTCCAGGGAGGGCAGTCCCTTTGCGGGCCCGCTTGGCGTTGATGCGGGCGCGGTACTTCTTCTCGGCCTCGCTGCCGGGGGCGGGCATGTTGCGGATGGTGAAGAACTGCTGACCCATGGTCCACAGGTTGGAGACCACCCAGTAGACGAGCACACCGATCTGGAAGTTGACGCCGGAGACGGCGAAGATCACCGGCATCACGTACAGCATCATCCGCTGGGAACGGATCATGGGGTTGTCGGAGTTGAGGGAGTCCGTCGACATGTTCTTCATCGACAGCTGCGCCATGGTGTACCACTGCGTCACCGACATGATGACGATCATGGCGACCGTGACGATCTTGACCTGCGTGTCGGAGCTGCCCAGGAAGGAGGAGGACAGGCTGGCGCCGAAGACGCTGGAGGCCTGGACCTGCTCGGCCAGCTGCTGCGTGAGCGGGCCGATCGAGGGGCGGCCGTACTTGCCGGTAGCGACGGCACCCAGGGAGGCCAGCACCCGGAACAGGGCGAAGAAGATGGGCATCTGCACCAGGATCGGCAGGCAGGAGGCCATGGGGTTGGTCCCGTGCTTGCGATAGAGCGCCATCATTTCTTCGTTCATGCGCTGGCGCGACTCGGGATCCTTCTTGCCCTTGTACTTGGCCTGAAGGGCCTGCATCTCGGGCTGGAGGAGCTGCATCCCGCGGGAGGCTCGGATCTGCTTGACGAACAGCGGCATGATGAGCAGCCGCACCACGATCGTCAGACCGATGATGGACAGCACCCAGGCAACACCCGGTCCGTCGGGGAAGCCGATGAGGACCAGGGCCTTGTGGATCGTGACCATGACCCAGGCCACGGCCACCTTGAGCGGCCACAGCAACGTGTCCATCCGTACTCCTTGTATGAGGGTTCTCGTGCGAGAGGTATCAGTGTGGGCTCAGGACTTGAGCCGGCGTCGTGTCCGCCGGTTCAGCGGCTTCGGTCAGAGGTCCTCGACCGTGAACCTCGGAACGTCACGGGGATGGTGGTATCGCCACTGCCCCTTGTCCGGGACGTGGTCGACTCCACCGCGGGTCAACGGGTTGCATCGCAGCAGACGCCACAGGGCCAGCAGCAGGCCCTTGATCGGACCATGCACCTTGAGCGCCGTGACGGTGTAGGCCGAGCACGTGGGGTAGTAGCGACAGGAGGCCGGCAGGGCGGGCGAGATGAAGCGCTGGTAGAAACGCACCGGAGCCACGAGGACTCGCGTCAGCCATCCGCTCATCGCTACGCCCGCAACCGGCCGGCTCACCGCCGGTGCCCTTCAGCTTGACGCTCCCGGCACCGGCTCAGAAGCCGATCCAGGTCCCGTCCCAGGGTGCTGCTGTCGGCGCCGTCGGCACCCGCCAGTCCGCGCACGACGACGCGAGCTCCCGGTTCCAGGGAACCGACCCGCTGCGCCATGAGGGCTCTGACCCGGCGCTTGACGCGGTTGCGGCGAGTGGCCAGCGGGACCTGCTTCTTGGGCACGACGACGCCGACGAGAGCCGGGGAGTCATCCCCTCTCCCGCCGGCGTGGTAGTGCACGACCAGCCTGCGGTTCCCGCAGCGCGTACCCCGACGAATCGCGGTAGTGAAGTCCTCACCCCGCGCTAATCGGTGCGCCGCGCCGAGCACCTCAGGCGGCGAGGCGAACGCGGCCTTGCGGCGCCGCGAAGCGAGGACGGCGCGGCCTGCGCGGGTGGACATGCGCTTACGGAAGCCGTGCACCTTGGCACGACGACGGTTGTTCGGCTGGTAGGTCCGCTTGCTCACGGGCTTAACTCCTGCTTGAGGTGATCGGAACAGTGCATCGCGAGGTTCGCGGCACTGTCGCTCGTGCGGCTGCCCCATGGATCGGGACCTGACTCCGCGCGAACGTCTGCAACAGCCTACGTTTGGCCCTCTTGCCGGTCAAACGAATGTGGCCGACTGTGACCACTGTGACCGGTGGCGTCATCCACATCCTCTCCACACTCCGTCCACAAGCGGGGTCGTCCGTGTCCACGGTTGTGGGAAGGACTCCGTCCACACCCTTGCGGATATGTGGATAACTCCTGGACCTGGTCACACCTCCTCAAAAGCCCCGTCAATGACGACACATGTGTCATTCCGCGGGCTCGCAGCAGATCATCCGGGCCATCGATACCTACTGTTTTCAGAGTTTATTCTGAACGTTATCTGTGAGCCATCGCTCGGTGTGTCCCCAGGTGTGGACAAGGCTGTGGAGAACCAGCATGATGGGACGCCTGGTCAAGACCTTCCGGTTCGCCAGTTCCACACAACCCTGTCATCATCGACACAGGGCCCCGGCCGGCGTCGGTCGGGCTGCAGTCACCGGGTTCACCAACCATGCCGATCAGGAGTCCGTCGTGCCCGACGCCGCCAATACCAAATGGCTCTCAGCCCTTGAGGTGCTCTCCAGCTCCGGAGAGCTGGGGCAGGGCAAGATGTCCATGATCCGCATGACCCACCTCATCGACGTCGACGGCACGCTCGTCCTCGTCGTCGGATCGGCCTTCGCCAAGGACATCGTCGAGCAGGCACGTGCTCCCATCAGCGCCGCCATCACCCAGGTCTGGGGCCGCCCTATGCCCATGGAGGTCACGGTCGACACCTCCTCGGAGGCCTCGCGCGCACCCATGCCCCCGGTGGCTCCCGAACCGGTCAACCTGACGACCGTCGCCCCCGCACCGGCATCCTCCCCGTCCCCCTCCGTCCCACCCCAGCCGTCGGGACCCTCCACCGCATCGGCTATGTCCGCCGCGCCCGCCGCACCAACGATGCCTGCTTACGGCGAGCACCTCGCCGAGCCCTCGCCCTACTCGGCAAGCGCCCCCTCACCGATGCCTCACTCCCAGGCCTCCGCCGCCTCGGCGCCGTCGACGATGTCGGGTTCCCTCCCCACGAGGTCAGCGCATCCCGGCACCTACAGCCCCGGGGGCACCGGTCCTCAGAACCCCACCGGGCTGCTGACTCCCACGGCGGCCCACGACGTCTCCCAGCTCAATCCGAGATACACCTTCGACACCTACGTCACCGGGTCCTCCAATCGCTTCGCCCACGCCACCGCGCTGGCAGTGGCCGAGGCCCCGGCCCGTGCCTACAACCCCCTGTTCATCTACGGCGGCTCCGGCCTGGGCAAGACGCACCTCCTGCACGCCATCGGCCACTACGCCCAGACCCTCAACCCGGGGATCCGCGTCAAGTACGTCAACTCCGAGGTCTTCGTCTCCGACTTCATCGCCTGCGTGCGCGACGGCAACCAGGACGACGGCCGCATGGAGGGCTTCAAGCGCCGCTACCGCGAGGTCGACATCCTCCTGGTCGACGACATCCAGTTCCTCCAGGGCAAGGAGTCGACCCTCGAGGAGTTCTTCCACACCTTCAACTCCCTGCACTCCTCGGGCAAGCAGGTGGTCCTCACCTCCGACCAGCCCCCCAAGGCCCTCGGTGGGCTCGACGAGCGCCTGCGCTCACGCTTCGAGTGGGGCCTGCTGGCCGACGTCCAGCCCCCGGACCTGGAGACCCGCATCGCGATCCTCTCCCGCAAGGGCACCGCCGAGGGCCTCGACCTGCCCTTCGACGTCCTGGAGTACATCGCCTCACGCATCACCACCAACATCCGCGAGCTCGAGGGCGCCCTCATCCGGGTGACGGCCTTCGCCTCCCTCAACAAGCAGCCCGTCGACCAGACCCTGGCCGAGATGGTCCTCAAGGACATCATCTCCGACCCCGAGGGCCAGGAGATCACGACCTCCCTCATCATGGCGCAGACCGCCGACTACTTCGGCATCACCATCGATGACCTGTGCTCGGCCAACCGCTCACGCACCATGGTCTCGGCCCGCCACATCGCCATGTACCTGTGCCGCGAGCTCACCGACCTCTCCCTGCCCAAGATCGGGCGGGAGTTCGGCGGGCGCGACCACACCACCGTCATGAGCGCGGACAAGAAGATCCGCACCCTCATGGCTGAGCGGCGCTCCACCTTCAACCAGGTCACCGAGCTGACCAGCCGCATCAAGCAGGCCGCCCAGTCTCCCGCCTGATCCGACGAGGGTACGCATCATTCACGCGACTGACAGATGTGGTCCGGTGAAGGTGCTCGAAGGCGTGGACGGGACTGGCGGGAGCGCCGCGAGGAACGAGCGGCGCGGATGGTTGCCAAGAGTGCCTTCACCGGACCACGTCAACCACCGCTGTGGACGGTGCTGAGGAGGGCACGTGGAGGAGCGAGCGTGTCGCTGTGGAGGTAGCGCACCCCCGCTGTGGAATGACACGGATGTCATTCGCTCTCTCCACCGAGACGCTTCCTGACTCACCAGAACCACCCACGTGTCATTCCCCAGCTCCACTGGCGTCATGACGGCGAAAAATCCTGTTATCCCCAGCATCCACACGTGCTACTACCCCTACAGATCTAGATGACAAGAAATCGCGAAGCATGATCGGCCAACGAGACCGGACCGGGCCCCGGGCGCTTGTCATTCGGAGAGGCTCATGGGATGAGCATGAGTGATCGCTGGTGACAGGGTGACTCCCACGGACTACCGTCTACACTCTCGACCCAGGACTGCGTTCCCAGCGACGCCGTTCCCATGACGACTGTCCGCCGGCGACCTGCCGGCACCACGTATTTCTCTCGGCTTAGTAGTGCCACGACGCCTACCGGCCGACCGACCACGATTGACGGAGGCACCTACCGTGAAGCTCAGGGTTGACCGAGACATCCTCGCTGAAGCCGTCACCTGGACTGCACGATCCGTGCCCGCCCGCCCGCCGGTACCTGTGCTCGCCGGCGTCAGGCTGGAGGCCAAGGGCTCCAGCCTCGTCCTGGCCTCCTTCGACTACGAGGTCTCCGCCCACTGCGAGGTGGCCGCCGACGTCGAGGAGGACGGCGTCGTCCTCGTCTCTGGACGCCTCCTGGCCGATATCGCCAAGGCGCTGCCGAACAAGCCCGTCGACCTGGAGGTCGAGGGCAACAAGGTCGCCGTCTCCTGCGGGTCGGCCCGCTTCTCCCTGGCGGCCATGGCCGCCGACGATTACCCGGCGCTGCCGGGCATGCCCGCCGTCGCCGGCACGATCGACGCCCACGACCTGGCCCGCGCCGTCGGACAGGTCTCCATCGCCGCCTCCCGCGACGACACCCTGCCGCTACTCACCAGCGTCCAGATCGAGGTCGAGGGCAGCTCGTTGGTCCTCATGGCCACTGACCGCTACCGCCTGGCCATGCGGGAGTTGACCTGGTCGCCGTCCAACACCGAGCTGTCCACCACGGCCCTGCTCAAGGCCCGCACCCTCTCTGACGTCGCCAAGTCCCTGACCTCTTCCGGAGACGTGACCGTGGCCCTCAGCAGTGAGTCGGCCGCCTCCAGCCTCATCGGCTTCGAGGCCGGTGGCCGGCGCACCACCTCCCTGCTCACCGACGGCGACTACCCGCCGGTGCGCCGGCTCTTCCCGGAGTCCACCTCGATCCACGCCACCGTGGGCACCGACGAGCTCATGGCCGCCGTGCGCCGCGTCAGCCTCGTCGCGGACCGCTCCACCCCATCCATATGTCCTTCACCCAGGGCAACCTGGAGCTCGACGCCGGACAGGGCGACGACGCCCAGGCCACCGAGCAGCTCGTCGCCCACCTCGAGGGCGACGACATCTCCACCGCCTTCAACCCCGGCTACCTCCTCGACGGCCTGGGCGCCCTCAACCAGCCCTACGTCCGCCTCGACTTCACCCACGCCTCGAAGCCCGCGGTGCTCACCGGCATGGACTCCATCGGGGGCACCGAGGACTCCTCCTTCCGCTACCTGCTCATGCCGATCCGCTTCGGGGCCTGAGACCCGACGGGGCATGTACGTCTCTGACCTCTCCCTGGACGACTTCCGCTCCTACCGCAGCCTGGTGCTGTCCCTGGAGCCGGGCCCCAGTGCCTTCGTCGGCTCCAACGGGCAGGGCAAGACCAACCTGGTCGAGGCCATCGTCTACCTGGCGACCCTCTCCTCCACCGGATCGGCGCGGACACCGCCCTCGTCCGGCGGGCGGCACCAGGACAGGCCCAGCCGGCCGGCGCCGTCGTGCGCGCCCGGGCCGTCCACGGGGAAAGACCCAGCGTCCTGGAGATCGAGATCATCGCCGGCAAGGCGAACCGGGCCCGCCTCAACCGGGGCGGCTGCCGGCCCCGCGACCTGCTCGGGGTGCTGCGCGCGGTCGTCTTCGCCCCCGAGGACCTCTCCCTGGTGCGCGCCGAGCCCGGGGTCCGCCGAGGCTTCCTCGACGACCTGGTCGTCACGCTGCGCCCGGGCCTGGCCGGGGTGCGCGCCGAGCACGACAAGATCCTCGCCCAGCGGGCCAGCCTCTTGAAGTCCGCGCGCGCGGCCCGCTCCTCGACCTCCTCCATGCTCTCCACCCTGGAGGTCTGGGACGCCCAGCTCGCCGCGGCGGCCGCCCGGCTCAGCGCCGCTCGGGTCGACGTCGTGCGGCGCCTGCGCCCCTGGGTGGCCTCCGCCTACGAGACCGTCTCCGGGACCTCCGGGCAGCGCTCCCGAGCCCAGATCGCCTACCGCTCGAGCCTGCTGACTCACGAGGGACACCCGGAAGCCCGACCCCCACGACGAGTCGGCCTGGCTCGCCGGCGAGGAGACGCTCCTGGATGAGGCCGCCCTGGCCGCGCGCCTGGAGAGCGCCATGGGTGAGCTCCACGCCCGCGAGATCGACCGCGGCGCGAACCTCGTCGGGGCGCATCGCGACGACCTGAGCCTGTTCCTCACCGGTCTGCCCGCCCGCGGATTCGCCTCCCACGGCGAGCAGTGGTCCTTGGCCCTGGCACTGCGCCTGGCCTCCTACGACATGCTGCGCACCGACGTCGACGCCTACGGCGGGGACGGCGAGCCGGTCCTCATCCTCGACGACGTCTTCGCCTCCCTCGACGAGCAGCGCCGTCGCGCCCTGGCCCAGATGGTCGCCGGCGCAGAGCAGGTCCTGCTGACCGCCGCCGTCGACGACGACGTCCCCGCCGAGCTCGCCGGCGCCCGGTATCGCGTGGCCGACGGTGAGGTCACCCGTGGCTGAGCCCTCCGCGTCCACCGGCGATGGCCCACTGCCCGACGTCCTGGCGCAGCGGGCCCTGACCCGCCAGCGCGCCCAGGCCTGGGAGAAGGGCGACAGCCGCGTGCCGGCCCGCCGGCTGCGCGAGCCGGCCGGCGGTTCCGGGGCCAAAGGACGCACAGCCGGCGGCGCCCTGGGACCAGCGCCGCGAGCTGGCCCGGGCCCTGGGACAGAACCCCGATGATCCGGCCGACCGCGGTCCCGGACTGGCGCGGGGACGCGATCGGCCCGGCCCCACCCCCCTTCGACCCTCGCACCGGGCAGCGTGAGCTGCGCCGCATGGTGGCCGACAACGGCTGGGCGGGAAAGCTCGCGGTGGCCGGCGTCGTCGCCCGGTGGCGAGCCATCGTGGGCGATCAGGTCGCCGAGCACTGCACCATCGAGTCCTTCGACGCCGGGCGCATCACCCTGCGCGCCTCGTCCTCGAGCTGGGCCCAGCAGCTCCGGCTCCTCCAGCCCACCATCGAGGCCAGGATCGTCGAGGCCCTGCGCTCGGGGCCCGGCGGCCGCCAGGCCGGAGGGATCAGCACCGGCGACGCGGTGGAGCTGCGGATCCTGGGGCCGGCAGGCCCGACCTGGAAGCGCCGCGGAGTCGGCCTGCGCGGCACCCGTGGTCCGCGCGATACCTACGGATAGTGGCAGCGCAGGTATCATTGGCAACGTGCCGGCCGCGGCCGTCGTCGTCGCAAAGACACGGAGCGGGCGCCAGGCGTCGGGCGATGCGGTGATCCAGGCGAGACAGAGGTGACCACGGGCACGCCCCCAGCTGTTCACAGTGCCGCGGTTCACGGGCCCATCTACGCTAGAATGCGGTGAAACCGCCCAAGGTGCGCCCAGGACCGTCCTGATGTACCCACCTACGTGTGCGCACGATCCTCCTCAGGATCGTCGTGTGAAGGGGCCGGACGGAGACATCGGACCACTGAGGTCCCGATGCGCACAGATTGAGGAGCAACTGACACGTGTCTGACCAGGACGCCACTGTGAATCACGATTACGGAGCCTCGGACATCACCGTCCTCGAAGGGCTCGAAGCGGTCCGGAAGCGCCCCGGCATGTACATCGGTTCCACCGGTGAGCGGGGTCTGCACCACCTCGTCTACGAGGTCGTCGACAACTCCGTCGATGAGGCCCTGGCCGGCTACTGCGACCACATCGAGGTCACCATCCTGGCCGACGGCGGCGTGCGCGTCAGCGACAACGGCCGCGGCATCCCGGTCGACGAGCACCCCACCGAGCACAAGCCCACCGTCGAGGTCGTCATGACGATCCTGCACGCCGGCGGCAAGTTCGGAGGCGGTGGCTACGCCGTCTCCGGCGGTCTGCACGGCGTGGGCATCTCCGTGGTCAACGCCCTGTCCACCCGGGTGGACACCGAGGTCCGCCGGCAGGCTTCGTGTGGCGCATGTCCTTCGCCGACGGCGGCCGCCCCATCACCGAGCTCGTCAAGGGCGAGGCCACCGACTCCACCGGCACCACTCAGACCTTCTACCCGGACCCGACCATCTTCGAGACGGTCGACTTCGACTACGAGACGCTGCGCCGTCGCTTCCAGCAGATGGCCTTCCTCAACAAGGGCCTGCGCATCACCCTGACCGACGAGCGCCTCGGCGTCCAGGACGCCGGCGACGAGATCGCCGGGGACGACTCCGCCCCCGACGCCCCCGAGGTCGGCTTCCGCACCGACTCCTACTGCTACGAGCACGGCCTGCGCGACTACGTCGCCTTCCTCAACAAGTCCAAGAAGGCCGAGCTCATCCACCCCGAGATCATCGACTTCGAGGCCGAGCAGTCCCTGGGCGAGAACCACTCCATCAGCCTGGAGATCGCCATGCAGTGGACCAGCGCCTACTCCGAGTCGGTCCACACCTATGCCAACACGATCAACACCACTGAGGGTGGCACCCATGAGGAGGGCTTCCGCACGGCCCTGACCACCCTGGTCAACAAGTACGCCCGGGACAAGGGCCTGCTCAAGGAGCGCGACGACAACCTCACCGGTGACGACATCCGTGAGGGGCTGACCGCCGTCATCTCCGTCAAGCTCTCCGAGCCGCAGTTCGAGGGCCAGACCAAGACCAAGCTCGGCAACACTGAGGCGCGCACCTTCGTCCAGCAGACGGTCTACGCCCAGCTCGGCGACTGGCTGGACTCCCACCCCGGTGACGCCCGCGCCATCATCACCAAGGCCTCCCAGGCCGCCGCCGCGCGCCTGGCCGCCCGCAAGGCCCGCGAGGCCACCCGCCGCAAGGGCGTCCTGGAGTCGGCCTCCATGCCCGGCAAGCTGCGCGACTGCTCCTCGAAGAACGCCGCGGACTCCGAGATCTTCATCGTCGAGGGAGACTCCGCCGGTGGCTCCGCCGTCGGCGGCCGCGACCCTGAGCACCAGGCGATCATGCCGATCCGCGGCAAGATCCTCAACGTGGAGAAGGCGCGCCTGGACCGGGCCCTGTCCTCCGACACGATCCGCAGCCTCATCACCGCCTTCGGCACCGGAATCGGCGAGGACTTCGACATCGCCAAGTTGCGCTACGGCAAGATCGTCATCATGGCCGACGCCGACGTCGACGGCCAGCACATCGCCACCCTCCTGCTGACCCTCCTGTTCCGCTACATGCGGCCCCTCATCGAGCACGGCCACACCTACATCGCCATGCCGCCGCTCTACCGGCTCAAGTGGTCCAACGCCGAGCACGAGTTCGCCTACTCCGACGCCGAGCGCGACAAGCTCCTGGCCGCCGGACAGGAGAAGGGCCGCCGCCTGCCCAAGGACGGCGGAATCCAGCGCTACAAGGGTCTGGGCGAGATGAACGACCACGAGCTGTGGGAGACGACCATGGACCCCACCACCCGGATCCTCAAGCAGGTCACGCTCGATGAGGCGGCCGACGCCGACGAGACCTTCGCGATCCTCATGGGCGACGACGTCGAGCAGCGGCGCTCCTTCATCCAGCGCAACGCCTCCGACGTCCGCTTCCTGGACATCTGAGCGGCACCGAGCCACACGTGAAGCGCCGGCCCGTGGCCGGCGACCTCCTCTGAACACGAAGGAATCCTGTGAGCGACGAAGTTGAAGAGATCATCGGTGACGAGGGAGCGACGAACGCACCCGCCCCCGAGCGCATCCAGCCGGTCGACCTCCAGATGGAGATGCAGCGCTCCTACCTCGACTACGCGATGAGCGTCATCGTGGGCCGGGCCCTGCCCGACGTGCGCGACGGGCTCAAGCCGGTCCACCGCCGCGTCCTGTACGCCATGTACGACGGCGGCTACCGCCCCACCGCCTCCTTCTCCAAGTCCTCGCGCATCGTCGGCGACGTCATGGGGACCTACCACCCCCACGGCGACAGCGCCATCTACGACGCCCTGGCCCGCCTGGTCCAGTGGTGGTCGCTGCGCTACCCGCTGGTGGCCGGCCAGGGGAACTTCGGCACCCCCGGCAACCTGGGGCCCGCCGCCCCCCGGTACACCGAGTGCAAGATGGCGCCCCTGGCCATGGAGATGCTCCGGGACATCGACGAGGACAGCGTCGACTTCCAGGACAACTACGACGGCCGCAACCAGGAGCCGGTCATCCTGCCGTCGAGGTTCCCCAACCTCCTGGTCAACGGCTCCGAGGGCATCGCCGTCGGCATGGCCACCCGCATCCCGCCGCACAACCTGCGCGAGGTCGCCCGCGGAGCCCAGTGGTACCTCGAGCACCCCGACGCCTCGCGCGAGGAGCTGCTCGACGCCCTCATCGAGCGGATCCCCGGACCCGACTTCCCCACCGGCGCCACCATCCTGGGCCGGCGGGGCATCGAGGACGCCTACCGCACCGGCCGCGGCTCCATCACCCAGCGGGCCGTGGTCAACGTCGAGGAGATCCAGGGCCGCCAGTGCCTGGTGGTCACCGAGCTGCCCTACCAGGTCAACCCCGACAACCTGGCCGACAAGATCGCCCAGCTCGTGCGTGATGGCCAGGTCACCGGCATCGCCGACATCCGTGACGAGACCTCCGGGCGCACCGGTCAGCGACTGGTCATCGTCCTCAAGCGCGACGCCGTCGCCAAGGTGGTCCTCAACAACCTCTACAAGCGCACCCAGCTCCAGGACAACTTCCCGGCCAACATGCTCGCCCTGGTCGACGGGGTGCCGCGCACCCTGAGCCTGGACGGCTTCGTGCGTCACTGGGTCGCCCACCAGATCGACGTCATCGTGCGCCGCTCCCGCTTCCGCCTGCGCAAGGCCGAGGAGCGCCTCCACATCCTCGAGGGCCTGCTCAAGGCCATCGACGCCCTCGACGCCGTCATCGCCCTCATCCGGCGCTCGCCCACCACCGAGGAGGCCCGCACCGGCCTCATGGGGCTGCTGGACGTCGACGAGGCCCAGGCCGAGGCCATCCTCTCCCTCCAGCTGCGCCGTCTGGCCGCCCTGGAGCGCCTCAAGATCCAGGAGGAGTCCGAGGAGCTGCGCGCCCGGGTCAAGGACCTGCGCGAGATCATCGCCTCCCCGGAGCGCCAGCGGGGCATCGTCTCCGACGAGCTGGCCGAGATCGTCGAGAAGTACGGCGACGAGCGCCGCACCCGGATCGTGCCCTTCGACGGCGAGATGAGCATGGAGGACCTCATCCCCGAGGAGGACGTGGTCGTCACCATCACCCGCTCCGGCTACGCCAAGCGCACCCGCACCGACTCCTACCGCTCCCAGCACCGCGGCGGGAAGGGCATCCGCGGGGCCACGCTGCGCGAGGACGACGTCGTCGACCACTTCTTCGTCACCACGACGCACCGCTGGCTGCTGTTCTTCACCAACTACGGCCGCGTCTACCGCGCCAAGGGCTACGAGCTGCCCGAGGGCGGGCGCGACTCCAAGGGCCAGCACGTGGCCAACCTCCTGGCCTTCCAGCCCGGCGAGGAGATCGCCCAGGTCATGGAGCTGCAGGACTACGACCAGGCCGATTACCTGGTCCTGGCCACTCGCCGCGGCCTGGTGAAGAAGACCCGCCTGAGCGAGTACAACTCCAACCGCTCCGGCGGCGTCATCGCCATCAACCTGCGCCAGGACGAGGAGGGCAACTACGACGAGCTCGTCTCCGCCCGCCTCCTGAGCACCGGGCAGGACCTCCTGCTGGTCTCCCGCGCCGGCCAGTCGCTGCGCTTCCACGCCGACGACGACACCCTGCGGCCCACGGGCCGGGCCACCAGCGGTGTCACCGGCATGCGCTTCCGCGAGGACGACTACCTGCTGGCCATGGACGTCGTCGACCCCTCCTGGCAGGACGCGGACCTGTTCGTCGTCACCGAGGGCGGCTACGCCAAGCGCACCAACGTCGTCGACTACCCCGTCAAGGGCCGTGGCGGCCTGGGCGTCAAGGTCGCCAACCTCGTCGAGGCCCGAGGCAATCTCGTCGGCGCCCTGGTGACCGACTCCGGGGACGAGGTCCTGTGCATCATGGCCTCGGGCAAGGTGGTCCGCTCCGCCGTCGTCGAGGTCTCGCGCACCGGTCGGACCACGCAGGGCGTGACTTTCGCCAAGCCCGACGCCGGAGACCGCATCATCGCGGTGGCCCGCAGCACCGAACGGGACATGGAGGAAGCGGTCGATGCCGCCGATGGCGCCCCGAGTGCCGACTCCGCGGACTCCACCGACCAGGCCGAGGCTCACGAGGCTCCGGAAGGTGACACTGGCGACTCTCCTGCGGACTCAGCGGCGGACACGGTAGCGTTGGAAGACAACGAGAGTGAGGTCGAAGCATGAGCCAGCCGGTTTCCATGTCCCCTGACGGTGGGCAGTCCGCAGGCGCCGCATCCATTGTGGGTGGCGCGGATGCCTCCGGCAGCGCGTCGGGCGGCAAGAGCAAGAAGAGCAAGAAGACCATCGCCGGGCCGCGCCGCGTGCGTCTGGCCCTGACCCGGGTCGACCCCTGGTCAGTGATGAAGGCGAGCTTCCTGCTCAGCTTCGCCGCGGGCATCATGCTCATCGTCGCCACGGCGGTCGTGTGGTTCATGCTCGACGCCATGCACGTCTTCTCCACCATCGAGGAGCTCGTCAAGACGGTGGCCGGTGAGCGCTCCAACACCTTCTCCGCGATCGTGGCCTACCTCGAGCTGCCGCGCGCCCTGGCCGTCTCCACGATTGTGGCCGTGGTGGATATCGTGCTGATGACCGCTCTGACCACGCTGGGCGCCTTTCTCTACAACATCACCGCCACCCTCGTCGGTGGGATCCATCTCACGCTTGCGGACGAGTGATCGGATTTGGTCTGCGATAGCCGGACAGGTTAATCTTCTCCGGTCGCAAGGGCCTATAGCTCAGTTGGTTAGAGCGCATCCCTGATAAGGATGAGGTCGCTGGTTCGAGTCCAGCTAGGCCCACCGTCCGCGGTGAGACGATGAGGAGGTTTCATGAGGAACCGTGCAGTCGTATCAGCCGCGGTCTTTTCGTTCCTGGCCGCTGCGGGTTATGCCGCATGGCTCAGGTTCGAGGCGGCCCGTATGGAGCGGGCCGCGTGGGCCGAGGTCACCGACCCCGTTGACTAGCAGCTGACGGAACCGGTGAGCATCCTCCCCGAGGGGCCATGGCGCAATTGGTAGCGCACCTGCTTTGCAAGCAGGGGGTTACGGGTTCGAGTCCCGTTGGCTCCACCACTGATTTCTCATACTCCCCGCTCCCCGAGATGGGCCATGATGGTGGTCCGCCTCGGGGATTCTCTCGTCGGTACAATGTGTGCCGGAGGTGACCGTGATGGATCCGGTGTCACTGGCGACCGGAGGGCTGTTCTTCTCATGGCTGGCGCATGACCTCGAGGAGCTGGCCACGATGCCCGGCTGGACGCACCCGCTTTTCGACAAGGTTCCCTTCCTGCCCGAGGACATCCGACGTCACGGCTGCTCGCGTGAGCACGTCTACCTGGGGATCGGTCTCATGGGCGTCCTCATGACTGTTGCCTCCATCGACGGCTACCGCACCCGTGGACGCTCTCCCATCTACCAGGCCGCGCTCTACGGCTACGGCATGCACACCTTCAGCCACCTGGGCTCAGCGGCCCTCGCCCGGCGCTACACCCCGGGAGTGGCGACGGCGCTGCCGGTCGTCCTGCCCTTCTGGATCTTCGCGAAGCGGACGCTGCGAGCCCATGGGGTCGAGGTGTGCCCCACCGATGGGTGATCCCCGCCTTCCCGGTCATCGCCGGCACGGCCCTGGGCAGTGCGTACCTGATGACGACAGGGCGGGCGAGGGAACGTCGTCGAGATGGAAAGTAACCTTGACTCGAGGATGAAGGTCTTTTTATCATGTGTGTTGTGGTCAGGATTGATCTGGTCGATCACCAGTAACTGAGCCGATTTTTTGTCTCCATTGACGGAAGGCAGCCATGACTATCGAGCGCAAGGTAGGTATCGCCTACTCCATCCGATTCACTGTCGGCGCCGTTCTTTACTCCGTCGGAGTTCTGGTCGGCCTGAGATGGGCGCGATCCATGGAAGGTGACCCATGGCGATTCGCCTTGGCACTGCTTCCCATGGTTGGTGTCCTCATCTGTGCGTGGGCGATGATGCGCTTAGTGCGCGAGGCGGATGAGATGCAGGCGCGCAAGGTGATGGAAGCGCTTGTCATTTCCACAGCGGGGACAGTCATCACATCGATCGCCTACAGCTTGTTGGAAGAGGTAGGGGCTCCTCGCGTCAGTCTCATCTGGGTCGGCGGTGCGTGGGCTCTGTTCTTCGGTGTCGGGATGCTGTGGTCCACCTGGCGGTACCGGTGAGGAACGATCTCAAGGTGCTGCGTGCCCAGCGCAGCTGGACCCAGGCCAGGCTCGCCGAGGAGCTGGGGGTCTCCCGCCAGACGGTCAACGCTTTGGAAGCCGGGCGCTATGACCCCTCCCTGCCCCTGGCCTTCACCATTGCTCGCGTCTTCGGCCTGACCATCGAGGAGATCTTCTTCCCTGATGACGAGGCCTCCTAGGATGAACGCCGTGAGCCGCTCCGTTGACATTCCGCCCCCGAGGCGAGGACGTCGTGAGCTCGTCAAGGACACCGGGGTGCGGCTCGGCCTGCACATCAAGTCGGCCGAGCAGGCCATGATGGCCGCCAAGACCGAGGCCCTGAGGCGCTTCGGCCTCACCGTGGCTCAGTACGCGGCCATGCTCTCCCTGTACTACGTGCCCGAGCAGTCCTCGGCCCAGCTGGCCAGGGCTGCCGCGGTCACTCCGCAGACGATGGCCACCGTCATCGCCAAACTGGAGCAGAAACGACTCGTCACCCGTCACCCCTCCTCCGACCACGCCAAGGTCCTCATCGCCTCGCTCACGACCGAGGGTGAGGCCCTGCTACTGCGCGCCGACAAGGTTGCACGCCGCATCGAGCAGCGTATGGCCGAGTCTTTCACCGCCAAGGAGCGTCAGCAGCTCACCGAGATGCTCGCGCGCGTCACCTCCCTCCTGCGCGACGACCTCATTGCCGAGTAGCGGTCGAGACATCGACGATCACTGCTGTCTCGGGCCCACGATCACCACTGGCTCAGCGAATCGCAACGGGCTGCTCGGTGTCGTGTATCAGGTATCTGATACTGTGTTGGTGACTGATACAGGAAGGTGTTGCTCATGAAGGCCATGCAGATCGTCAACTTCGCTGGCCCGGCGTCCGGGTTGCGGTACCAGGAGGCTTCCACCCCTGAGCCCGGACCGGGTCAGATCGCCGTGGATGTGGACCATGCCGGCGTCGGCTACGTTGAGGCGCTCTTCACCGAGGGCCTCGTGCCCATCGACCTGCCCTGGACTCCCGGGCTGGAGGTGAGTGGCCGAGTCCGTGCTCTTGGGGACGGTGTGGATGGCTACCGGGTCGGGGACGCCGTCGTCGCTCTGACCATCACCGGAGGTGGCGGCTATGGACAGGTCGCCGTGGCCCCCGCGGAGCTCGTGACGCCTCTGCCCGCTGGCCTGGACCCGGTCCTGGCCGCCGCAGTTCCGGCCAACTCGACGACGGCGCTCGTCGCCCTGGAGGAGATCGCCCACCTGCGCCGCGGCGAGAGCGTGCTGGTCCACGCCGCCGCCGGTGGCCTCGGATCGCAGATGGGCCAGGTGGCCCGACTGCTCGGGGCGGGCCGCGTTGTCGGCGTCACCCGCAGCGAGGCCAAGCGCCAGGAGATCCTGGACCTGGGTTATGACGAGGCCTGGTTGACCGAGGATCTCGCGGAGGCCGACCCCGCCCAGTTCGACGTCGTCGCCGACCCGGTGGCCGGCCCGGCCAGGCTGCGCAGCCTCGACCTGCTGCGTACGGGCGGACGGCTCCTCGCGCTGGGGGACGCCTCCCAGGAGCAGGACCAGCAGGTGAGCACCACGTCGCTGTGGCTGCGGGGCATCGGCGTCATCGGCTTCAACCTCGGGGCCTTCAGCCAGGCGAACCCGGCGCTCGTCGGAGGCCACCTGAGGCGTGCAGTGGAGCTCGTGGCCTCCGGAGAGATCCGTGTTCACGTCACTGACCGCCTCCCGATCCAGGAGGCCGCTCAGGCCGTTGCCGCGGTGCGCGCGGGAACCACCACCGGCAAGATTGTCTTGACCCACTCGCAGGACTGACGACCCGTCCAGGTCCGCAAGATTCGTCAGTGAGCTCTGGGCGCCATACGGGCATTATGGAGCGCATGAGAGAAACGATCGGCTCCTTCGACGTCGTTGGCCTGCCTCTTCGGACGTCGAACCGAGAGGCGGCCCGCACCATTCCTCCTCACTGGCGGGCCGCTGCCGACGCTGGGCTCCTCGCACCCGAGAAGCCCGGCGTTGGCCCCGGCATCTATGCGGTCTACACCGACTACGAGACTCCCGGTGACGATGTCGACGGTGTCTACACCCTCGTCATCGGTAGGCGCATCGAGGCCGGAGGTCCGGTTCCCCCCGGCCAGGTGACTGTGACGATCCCGAACTCCACTCGCGACATCGTCACGCTGGCCGATGCTCGGCCGGAGAGTGTCTATGACGCGTGGGTGGATGTCTGGGCCCGTAAGGACCTGGCCCGTGACTATCGTGCCGACTACGAGTACTACGCTCCGGACGGATCGATTCATCTGTCCATCGGGATCCTTTCGGACACATGAGGGCTGAGCAGTACCAACGCCAACTCGACGCCGTCACCGACTACATCTACACGCATCTTGACGACGACCTCAGCCTGGAGACTCTCGCTCACGTCTCCGGGTTCTCCCGCTATCACTGGCACCGCATCTACCGGGCGGTGCGCGGGGAGACGGCCGCTCAGACCGTACGCCGTCTCCGTCTGGAGCGGGCTGCCGCCATGCTCACAGAGACCTCGTGGCCGGTGGAACGGATCGCCTGGAAAGCCGGGTTCACTGGCACCGAAGTGTTCAGTCGAGCCTTTCTCCGCGCATATAGGACGACTCCCAGCCGATTCCGCATCGGTGGACGCCCGGCATCGATCGACTCACCAGTGACGAGTTGTGGTTCAGGATCGACGTCGTCGGTGAGTCAGGACCCGGGGTGGGCGGTTCGTGTGGAGACTCGCCGCGGCTATCGACTTGCCGTATCCGAGCACCGTGGTTCCTATATGGATATCGGCCGGGCCTTCAGCCGAGTCAGAGACCGTGTGGGCTCAGGGAGTCTGATGGTTGCCATCTATGAGGACGATCCCGACGCCGTTCCCCCGGCTGATCTGCGCTCGGCGGCTGGAACCGCCGTCGACCCCGGTACGAAGATTCCCCACGGCCTTGCTGAGAGGATGGTGCCGGACGGACGGTACGCGATCATGCGTTACATCGGCCCGTACTCGTCGATGCATGCCGCCTACCGGTGGCTCTACGGTCAGTGGCTGCCGAACTCGGGCGAGGAGCCGCGAGACCATCCGATCATCGAGGAGTACCTCACCGACCCGGCGACCACTCCACCTGTCGACGCCGTCACCGACATCCTCCTGCCGCTCCTGTGAAGCATCCGGCCTGATGTGGTTTGACGCTGATGGGCCGCAGACACCAAGGTGTCTGCGGCCCATCACGTGCGTCCCGATGGTTCGCTCAGGTCATGAGTCCAGGGCCCGCCGGCGTCGGTAGGCCTGGATCATCATGGCCGGCACCGTGATCCCCAGCACCGCCCCTCCGGCGATGAGGAAGGTGTCGGCCGCGCTCCCTCCGGTGAAGGGGATGGCGGGCACCGACGACTTGCGGTTGGAGATCTTGCCCAGCGCCACGACCTGTCCCTGGGAGGAGATGGTGATGGTGCGGGGGGGTGGCGTCCAGGACGTAGCCGGTCGGCGGCTTGGTCTCGACGAGCCGGTAGGAGCCGTAGCCCAGCTCCGCCAGCTTGAAGGCGCCGGGGTTCGCATCGGTGTCCAGACTGCCCTGGGCGCAGGTGCCCACGCAGTCGGTGATGGTGCGGGCCTGGTCCGGCTGAGGCCGACCGTTGGAGTCGAGGGGAATCAGCGACCACTGGGCGCCCTTGATGGGGTTGCCCCGCTCATCGGTCTTGGTCCAGGTGGCAGACCCCTTGATCCGGGTGTTGGTGACCTGACCCAGGTCGAGGGTGGGGGTGTCGTCGTCGGTGCCTGCGGCCGGCGCCGATCCGTCCAGGGTCTTGGTCAGGGTGGTGGAGGACAGGTGGTAGCCGGTCGGCGCCTGGGTCTCGGTGATGGAGTACTCGCCCCAGGTGAGCCCGGAGACCTTGAAGAACCCGGCTCGAGGGTCTTGGTCCACCGAGCCGTTGGGGCACGTGGCCTTCCCACCGGTGACGACGCAGTCGGTCACCTCCTTCTGACCGCCGTTGAGCGCCGGGGAGGCCAGCGTGAACACGGTCCCCGCCAGCGGGTTGCCGGCGTCGTCAACCTTGCTCCAGACGACCTGACCGGGCTGAGCCGTGTTGACCATCGTGCACTGCATCCACTCACCGGTGGCCAGATCCAGGGTCTTGGGAGGCGGAGTTGACCGTCGACGACGGAGTCCTGATATCCGAGTTCGGGTGCGGCACGCAGGAGACGGTGGCCTTGTACCCGGCCGACTTGGGCGACGACGAGGACTCCGACAGCACCGTCTGGCCCTGGGGCAGGTAAGCGGAGTCGAAGCCGCCGGCGCCTGAGGCGGTCTTACCGCGCTTGGGAGTTGCCGTGAGCGTCCAGTCCTTGGCGGACAGACCCAGGGAGCCGGCCGCGGTGTTGTCCACCTGCTTGGCCAGGGACAGGTTGGGCAGCTGGACCTGCACCTGGTGGTCCTCGACCTCACCATTGACCGCGATGCCGGTGGGCTGAGGGTCCTCGGCTGCCCGCCCGTTGGGCGGGGCGCCGGTGATGCGCAGACGCATGAAGGTGGCCGCACCGTTGCCATTGATGGTGCTGCGCTTGGCGTCCTGGGGGACGGTCCAGGTCACGGTGGCCTTACCGGCGCTGGAGCAGGAGGTCACCGCGGAGCGCTCACCGGCGGAGAAGGTTCCGTCCCGGTTCCAGTCCACCCAGCCGGCAATCTTGGTGTTGCTGCCCCAGCAGGTGATCTCCTGACTCCACTTCTGGCCGATATCGGTCCAGATGACGCGGTCCCAGTTGGCGGGGAGGGCGTCCTCGTCATCAATATCCGTGGTGTTGTCCCTCGAGGCGTCAGCGCTGTGGGTGATGTTGTCATCATGGTCCGTCAGGGCACCCAGACGCACGACGGCGGAGTTCGTGGTGGCCACGTTCCCCTGGTCCGTTGCCGCACTCAGGTTGTACCAGTCTCCGGCGTCGCCCTCATACGGTGCCTTGCCGCGGGCGATGTTGCGCTCTCCGCTGTCAGACAGCTCCCCGCCGCTCCAGGCCGGCTGGAACGCGCTGCCGGCGACACCGTAGCTCTCAGGCGCGTCGCCGTAGTCCATGTAGGAGACGACACCGAAGGCGACGGCGCCTCGACCGCCTCCGTGGATCTCGACGTAGCCGGTGCGCATGTTGCTCAGCAACATGACCGAGGAGGGGCCGTAGCCGTTGGGGACCTTGGCGCTGCACTCGGCGTCGTCCGGGCGCATCTTGACGCCGGGCCGGTTGCCAACAGGGGTGGAGACGGAGACCTTGCCGATGACGGAGTTCGTGATGCATCCCGGTGTCCGGGCGCTCTCCAACAGGCGGTAGGTGACGTCTTGGGAGGCGACGTAGGGGATCGGGGAGACGGAGATGTACTCCTTCTGGCCGTTCGGGATGTGCCAGCTCGAGGCCTCAGCGTCGGCGAAGACGATGCCCTCCATCGGAACCTCCACCTTGTTGGGGAAGCGCTCCAGCTGGCTCTTCGCGGGCTGGGAGGCGGAGGTCACCAGGTAGGCGCTGCACTCGATCTGGAACTGCTGTGTGGAGGAGTCCTGCAGGTTGGCAATTCCAGAGGCAGGTTCGATGAGGTCATATTGGGCTTCTTGGCGACCCCGGCAGTGTAGTTGGTGCCGTCGTTATAAAGGTGAGACAGGCCGTCTCCCCTCCAGTTACCCGGATAGTATCCGACACTCAGGCCCCGGTCCGTGGGCAGCCCCGTATCCTTCTTTCCCACGGCAGTAGTGCGCACATTGGACAGGGTGCATCGACTGGTGCGCCACATATCGCCGGAGATCCGCGAGGGAGTCGACCAGACCACGCCGGTGCTTCCATCGGGTAGGATTCTCGTGCCTTTTCCGGGCAAGGTATTGGTCATCTCGGTCCAGTCGATCCAGTCGATCACCTGGGTGTATTTTCCCGAGCTTCCGGCAGGATTGCCGTGAACGGCCTCAGCCGGGGGAGCCGGAAGCGTCGCCGTGCCCAATGCGGCGGCAACCAGGGCAAACGTCGAGATGGCGGCACCGCTCCTCAGCCTCTGACGAGACTGGCGTGAAGGTTGACGTGACGACGTCAGTTCCCGCCGGTGTGAGCGGACAAAGAATCGGCGAAGCATGAAGCGCTACCTCAGTTTTAGGGTCATGGGCCTTGACACGGTAGCATTAAGGAATTCCACAGAGAATCACGGTGAGATTCCTGCAACTCAACAGCAATCAATATCACGGTTGAGTGTCGCCAATGAATTGCGTCATCGGTTGGAAAGTGACGCATTAGTATTCTTCCGGTGTGCTCATTGTGCGTGTGCTCATTGTGTGGGCAGTGGTTCTCGGGCAGTGGCGCCCGGTTCTGTCTGTGCTGACACGATGCCGCGAGGAGTCGCTGAGGCACTGGGGTGAAGGGCTGCGCCGTCGGACGGGACTGCTTAGGATAGGTAAGGCTCAGTCACCGCCCGGTTGCAGAAGGATGAGGTCATGTCACAACCATGGGAGATCTACGACGCGCTTCTTTGACGGACTGCCCGACGACATCGTCGTGCGTACAGCGGGACAGGGGCCCCGCTGGAGCCGCGTCCTCAATTCCGCCGGCGGTGTCGGCACGGCCTGGACCATGGATGTGCGCAGCCGCCCGGCCCTCAACGACGGGCCGCTCGAGGGACGGCCACTGCGCGACGTCGGTGCCCTGGCGAAGTCCTGGAACCTGGCTGAGGCCAGCATCGGCCAGGCCGCCATCAACTCCTGGTACTCGCGCGAGCAGACGGCTGCGGACAACGGTTTCGAACCCACCGGGGAGGGACTGACCTGGCGTCAGGTCTTCGACCCCTACCGGGAGATGATCGTCGGCAAGAGGGTCGCGGTCATCGGGCACTTCCCCTTCGCCGAGGCCGCCCTGGCCGGCGCCGGCGAGTACATCTGCCTCGAGCGCAACCTTCAGCCCGGCGACTGGCCGGACAGCGCCTGCGAGTACGTCCTGCCCGAGTGCGACCTCGTCTTCATCTCCTCATCGAGCTTCGTCAACAAGACCGCGCCGCGCCTCATCGAGCTCTCCTGCGATGCACACACCGTCCTGGTGGGGCCATCGACGCCGCTCAACCCGGTGCTCCTCGACTACGGCGTGGACACCATCACCGGTTACGTCGCGGCGAGGTCACTGAACGACCCCGCCACCCTGGCTGAGATGATCCCGGCCGGCGACATCGGCCCCGGCTTCCGGGTCCACCGCCATCGGGCCTGATCGGCTGGCCCTCGCCACGGCGGCCGGCAGGCGTCGGTCGCTGCGGCAGTGCCATGGAAACTGCCATGGGATGAGAACTGGAACGACGACGGCGCCGCGCTGGGTCATGTCCAGCGCGGCGCCGTCGTGAATGCTGAGGGGGCGGTCAGGCCTGAGCGTCCTCGGGGCTGATGCCGTAGCCGGCCTCATCCTCGGTGGAGTCGGCCCAGTACTCCTCGGCCCACGGGTCCTCAACGGGCTGGCTACGACGCCACACGACATAGGCGCCGGCAGCGGCCGCGCCGGCGACGGCGAGCCAACCCAGGGTCTTGAGCACGCGGTGCTTCTTCTGCTTCTTCACGGGAACCTCCAATGCGGCGGACTTTGCGGCAACAGCCACGCGCTGGGCGCGCTCTGTCAGGGTACCGTCCGTACCTGCAGCAGCCTGGGCAGCCACGGCGGCGCGCTGCGCACGTGGGATGTAGTCCTCGACAACCCGGTAGCGGGCCTCGTGGACCACCGGCTCCAGACGCTCCTGTGCGTCCTTGGCAGCGCGGGCCACGTTCCCGGCGGCCTTGCTGACGTGCGGAGCAGCCCACAGGGCAGCCTTCTCAGCCTGATCGACGACGGATCCGGCAAAGGATGCCGCCTCCTTGCGCAGATGACTGGTGTCGAGTTTCTTGTCGCAGCATGTCTTCGTCAGGCAGGACATGGTTGCCTCCCAGGTTGGAAACGGATACAGACGGTTGTTGTGCAACGTGCACCAATGGTCGCACCCCGGCGCGGCCTGGCCCACACGATGTCCAGACGTTTTGCCTGGGGTGAACAGCACCGCACACCACTGAGGGGTTCATGCCGATGTGCCCGGGACCGTGCCACCATGTCACTCATGGAAGCGACTCTTCACACCAACCTCGGTGATATCCGCCTGGAGCTCTACCCCGAGCAGGCTCCTGAGACCGTCTCCAACTTCGTGGGGCTGGCTACCGGCCAGAAGGCGTGGACGGATCCACGCACCGGCGCGGAGTCCCACGCTCCGCTGTACGACAACGTCATCTTCCACCGCGTCATCCCCGGTTTCATGATCCAGGGCGGTGACCCGCTGGGTGACGGTACCGGAGGGCCTGGCTACGTCTTCGACGACGAGATCGACGCCTCCCTGACCTTCGCCGCCCCCTACGTCCTGGCTATGGCCAACGCCGGCCGCCGCCTGGGCAAGGGCACCAACGGCTCGCAGTTCTTCATCACCACCGCCCCCACCGAGTGGCTCCAGGGCAAGCACACGATCTTCGGTGCCGTCACCGACGAGGCCTCCCGTGCCGTCGTCGACGCGATCTCGGCTGTGGAGACCGACCCGCGTGACCGCCCGGTGCAGGACGTCATCATCACCTCGGTGGACATCACCGAGTAGTTTCCACGAGGACAAGGGGTGGCCTCTCAGCAACGAGGGGTCGCCCACCGCACCGCTACCGAAGCACCGGAATCAGGTGTGATTCGCCTCTGTGACGCCGCTGGGACCCGCGTCCCGGCGGCGTCGTCGTATCCGGTTCACCCGTCCCAACCCGCTCAAGCCCCGATCATCCGCACAGGAGCATCCGATGACCTCGACGAACTCGTTTCCGCAGCAGGCACCGCCGGTGTGCCCGCGGCACCCGGACACGGTGGCCTACGTGCGCTGCCAGCGCTGCGACCGACCCACCTGTCCCGCCTGCCAGGTGCCCAGCTCGGTGGGGGTCCACTGTGTGGACTGTGCTCGTCAGTCTCAGGTCGGCCGACGTCAGGCGCGAACGCTGCTGGGTGGGAACGTCACCTCCGGGGCCCTGGTTACCAAGATCCTCGTCGGCCTGTGCGTCGTCGTCTACGCGCTTCAGGTCCTCATCCCCGAGGTGACGATGCAGTCGCTGGAGCTCCGCCTGGGCTTCGTGCCGGCACTGGCCGTCTACGAGCCCTGGCGGTTCCTGACCACCGCCTTCCTGCATGCGAACTACATGCACCTCGGCTTCAACATGTGGGCTCTGTGGGTGCTGGGCGGTGCTCTTGAACCAGTGCTCGGGCGGTGGCGCTTCACCTGCGTCTACCTGCTCAGTGCCCTGGGCGGCTCGACGATGATCTACTGGCTCTCCTGGCCGGACACAGAGTCCTGGCTCACGCTGACGGTGGGCGCCTCGGGAGCGGTCTTCGGCCTGTTCTCGGCCATGTTCATCGTGCAACGGCGCTTCGGGCGAGACACCTCGGGAATCGTGGCGCTGGTGGCGGTCAATGCCGTCATCTCCTTCCTGGGGGCCAACATCTCCTGGCAGGGGCACCTCGGTGGGCTTGTCGTCGGAGGGATCGTCTCGGCGATCTACGCCTGGGCGCCACGGGGGAAGCGGCAGGTCGTGGGGATCGCTGGAACCGTTGCGGTCGCGGTGGCCCTGGTGGGGCTCGATCTGCTTCGGGCCCTCCTGTCCTGAGACGCACCGGCCTGTGTTGCGTCATGACTTCTGAGAGTTTCGGATGTTATGACGTCTCAAGACACCGGTCGGGGGTGGGTCTGCCGGACGGAGAGCTGCTGCATCGGCCTGCCGGAGGGGGGCTGCCCCGGTCACTGTGGTGGCTGCCGGCATCGTCCGGGCGAACTGCACGAGGGTGGGATGCTACTGGACGAGGGTCGGGTGCACTTCGGGTAGGTGGGGCCTTCGTGCAGTACGCACAACCCTTGGTCAGTGGATCCCGACCCTCGTGGAACAGGCCGACTCGAGGCGAGACTCAAGGCAGAGCCGGCGTCCAACCATGACCACCGGACCCCAGCGCAGGCGTCGGGCAGAAGTCGGTGGGGGCAGACCTGTGACGGAGGCGCCGGGCACTGCCGCAAGACTCACGGACTCTCGCTCCTGCGAGACCTGGTGTCCACAGCGCTGACATGACCGAGCCTGCCGTCGAAGCGCCCAGCGGGAATCGTTGGAATCCTGCGGCTCTCCTTCGGTGTGCGGCTCCGATGCGCCTGTGGTGTCAGCACCATGGACACTCACACCCCGTCATGTCTCGCCTCTAGGCCGCCCTCGCCTCCTGGACCACCAGCCTGCCCCGGGGGCCCGTCCGAGCGAGTGTCTCAGAAGGCATGACACCCACATGTCTCAGAAGCGAGGAGACAACACATGAGACGCTCCGCCCCTGAGAAGCCCGCGCCGCCCGTGCGGCCATGAATGACAAGCCTGAAAGAACACCTCTGTGGTTCATCCACATCTGTGGACACAGGTGTGGAAACACAAGCGTGTAGTTATCCACAGACCTGTCCACACATGGGGAAAGTCGACGTGGGTTGTGGGGAGTCAGTTGTCCACGGATCCACAGATGGCCTGGGGAGGAAGAGGGAGCGGGACGAGGCCATGCGTGCCGGGCTCCGGGGATCCAGCCCGGGCCCCTTCGTGGGGCGGCCCTCGGTGACGCGATCAACAAGCAGCCCTGTCGGCTCGCTCCACCCGCTGTGCCAACCCGCAGTACCGGGCGCCTGGGAAGTAGGACCGCACTGCTGACGACAAGGCCCCCGAGCCGATGCTCGGGGGCCTGTGCGGATGCCTGATCGCGTGAGTGTCTGAAACCTGCTACTTCCAGCGAAGCAGACCGAGGAAGCCCGACATCATGATGAGGAAGCCGATGTAGAGGTTGCCGTTGTACAGCCAGTCTCCGGCGTGGTGCTCGGCGAAGTAGGGCAGCGGGTACCTGCCCTGGAAGAGGTAGGTGGCGACAACCCACAGCAGCCCGATGACCAGGAGCGTCACCATGGTGGGGCGTACCAGCGCGGAGAGGCGGTGTCCTTGATCTTCTTGGGCGTGCGCGAGACCCGGTTCGCCGCGGCGCGCGACTCCTCCTCGAGAGCCTTGGCCGCCTTGGCCGGGTTGCCGGAGCGCTCAGGGTGCTTCTTCTTCGACGACGAGCTCTTCTTCGAGCCCTTGGTCGCCTTGTCCTTCGTCTCCGTCTTCTCAGAGGCGGCAGAGCCCTTCTTCGAGCTCTTGCCCTTCTCAGCGCTCTTCGCGCTGTTCTTCTCCGAGCTCTTCTTCGAGACCTTCTCCGAGCTCTTGTCGGCGTCGTCCGCTGTGGACTTCTTCTCCAAGGCCACCCTGGGTCTCCTCACTGTCTGGGGATGGTGGCATGAGACCACCGCAATACATCCGGGCCTAGCCTAGGACATGCTGCGAAGCTTCCTCGCGGCGCATCCTGTGATGAGTCCACCACTCCTGGCTGGTCATGTGGGGGGGTGTACCCCCTTAGACTGGCCGCTAGCCTGATGATGCCCTAGTTCTGAGGAGGGGCAATGACTGGAGGAGGTCTTGTGCGACACCGTGCACCCGGCCAGAGTCGTGCTGTCCGAATCTTCAACGGCACCTTGACCGGAATCGGTGAGCTGCTCATCACCGCCGGTCTGGTCGTCGCCCTCTTCCTGTGCTGGCAGCTGTGGTGGACCGGCATCGACGCCAACGCCAGTGCGAAGGCGGTGGCCACGCAGTTCCACGAGAAGCAGGTCGAGTCCCCCAAGCGGGCAGGGGAGAAGCACTACGATGCTCCTCCCGTCATGGAGCAGGTCGGCTACGGCGAGACCATCGGGATGCTCGTCGTCCCCAAGTGGTACGGCGTCACCAACAACAACATGCCCATCATGGAGGGCACCGGATCCGACGTCCTGGACCAGGCGGCGGCGGGCCACTACACCAACACCCAGCAGCTCGGAGAGCTCGGGAACTTCGCGATCGCCGGGCACCGGCGCACCTACGGCAACTCCTTCCGCCGCATCGACCTGCTCCAGGAGGGCGACGAGATCGTCGTCTCCACCGCCAAGACCTGGTACGTGTTCAAGGTGACCGGCCACGAGCTCGTCCAGCCCGAGCAGGTCGAGGTCATCGCCCCGGTCCCCAACCAGCCTGACGCCCAGCCCACCGACCGGTACATCACGCTGACCACCTGCCACGGATCGACCGCCGGCGAGTTCGGCAATGACCAGCGCTGGATCGTCCACGCGAAGTTCGCCTACTGGATGGATCGATCCGAGGGCCGTCCGGAGTCCGTGCTCAACGATCCGGGGGTCAACTGATGTACGGCTTCATCTGGCGGCACCTGCCGGGGCCCGCGTGGCTCAAGGCCATTGAGTCGCTCATTCTCATCACCGGAGTGGTCTACGTGCTCATGCAGTACGTCTTCCCCTGGGCCAACGCCACCTGGCACCTGTCCGGCAACGCCGACGTCGGCTGACCGGCGCCCCAGTGTCCACAGGGCTGACACTCACGAGCCCGACGGCGAAGACCTCCTCGAGGATCGTTGCAATACCGGGATTTCTTCTCGGCGCGCGGTGCCGGAGCGGGGTTGATGTCAGCACCATGGACACCGCCGCCCCGCCAGGCCTCGTCCATCGGAACGAAGAGGCAGTGTGAGGAACGGAGCGCGTGTGGGGAACAGGAATCCTGTTCCCCACACGCGCTCCGTCGTCGTCAGCGAGAGGGCGGGTGCGCCACCGGGCCCGCGGGAGTGCGGTGCAGGCCCGGCGCGACGTCCGCTCAGGCCAGCGAGGGCTGGAGGCCGAGCGTGCCCACGAGGTGCTCGCGGTAGGCCGGAGAGCTGACCTTGTCCAGCCAGGCGCGGGCCTCGGCCAGGCGGCCCTCGATGCCCAGGCGCTCGACGACCTCCTCGTTGTTCTCCGCGGTGTAGAAGCGGGTGAGGTCCTCGATGGCCTGCTGGGCCAGGCGGGTGTCGCGGGCGACCTTGGCGTCCAGGCGCTCCGCGTACCACGACGAGCTCAGGATGTTCTCCCGCTCGAACAGGGCGCGGAACTCCGGGCTCGTCAGGTCCCAGCCCTCGCGGGAGGTGCCGTCGATCATGATCTCCAGCAGGGCCCGCAGCGGCGGCACGGCCCACTCGATGGAGCCGTCAGCCCGGTAGTGCTCGGCCACCACCTTGTGGGTGGTGACGATGATGTCCACCGAGTCGGCGAAGACCGCCTCATCCTGCAGCTCGGGACGCAGCATCTCCTCGGTGAAGACGACGTCGGGGTGCAGGAAGATCCGGCCGAAGAAGGTCGAGGTGAAGGCCTGGTTCATGCGGTAGCCCAGGCGCGAGGCCTGGACGGTGCGACCCTCGTACTCGAAGTCCTCGATGCGCTCGAGGTAGCCGCCCTCGACGAGGCGGTGGGCGTCGCGCTCCTCAGCGCTCATGCGCGAGAAGATCTCCGGGATGAGCAGCGAGATGTCGTGGGCCACTTGCACCTTCGGGCCGATGTAGCCGGCCGAGGACAGCCAGCCGTCGTAGCCGCTGAGGGCGTAGACAGCAGGGCCGCGTTGAGGTCGTAGATGGCCGGCAGGGCGTTGAACGGGGCCTTGGTGAGGGCTCCCTCGCTGCCGGCGCCCGTCGTCGAGGGGGACTTGCCGGTCATGGAGGAGATGAACTCCATGAACAGCTCGGGCAGCTCCATGTAGTGCAGCGGGTTGTAGGCGCACAGGGGCGGAACCCCGTCCTCGGGCGGGTTGTTGCGGCGTCCGGCGGCGACGACGTCGACGCTGTGGCGCAGCGCCTCGTCCAGGGGGAACGTCCCGGAAGAGGTGGTTGGTCAGGTCCGCCAGCGCCACGTCCTTCGGGTTGGCGATGTCGGGACGCACCTGGAGGTAGCGGGGGTTCTTGGTGGGGACGCCGTTGACCAGGCGCGGGTCGGCCGTGGAGACCCAGTAGGTCTGCTCGGCGGGGTCCTCGGCCTCGGGCAGGGCAGCGGCGCGGGCCACCAGGTCCTGCATGGGCTGGGTGAAGCGGGACAGACCGGGGGCGTCGGCGGCCATCGCCCGGGCGTCGGCGGGCGTCAGCGGCTGGAAGTTGGAGATGAACAGGTCCGCCTGCGGATCGGACATGTCCGACTCGGTCTGCTTGTCATAGCCGCGCACGATCGCGTCGTCGGGCCGCTGGAAGAGCAGGGACTCGCAGTTGGTGACGAACTTGCGCGACAGCTGCGAGTCCGGGGTGGAGACCAGGCCGCCGGGGGCCACGATCGAGGCGGTGATGTCATCCTCGGTCTGGACCTTGGCCGCAGGCGAGAAGTCCGGGCGCAGAGACAGCAGGCGCCAGGCGCCGTCGTCCTCGAAGCCCACGCGCAGCATGTTGACCTTGATGACCTCACCGTCCAGGCGCAGGGAGTTTCCCTTGCGGCCGTTGATGATGCCCACGGAGAAGTGGCTGCGCCAGTCCTGGCCCCAGCTGGGCTGGTAGAAGCGCTTGACGGTGAAGACGAGCTCCTTGATGTGGGCCGGGATCGACTCCAGGAAGGCGTTGTACTCCTCGGTGTACATCGACGACGGCGTCAGCAGCTTGATGACGCTTCCCAGCGAGCGGCGCTCGGAGAGGATCGAGCGGTGGTTGTTGCTCTTGTTGGCCGGGTCGACGAAGCGGTCGGCGTAGTTGCCGTCGAGGATCGCCTGGACGGCGTCGAAGTCCTCGTCGACGTCGCCGACGTAGGCCTCACCGAAGACGAAGGCGTCCAGGAGGGACTTGGAGATCTCCGACTTGCCGCCGCCGGAGACGGTGGCCGGCTTGTGGGCCTGCGTGGACCAGGGGGCGGTGCCCACCAGGTGCCACTGGGTGGCGTCGCCCTCGCGGTGCTTGGCGTGGACCCGGTAGCCGTTGGGGGCTACGTAGGTGTTGCCCACGAGCAGCGGGATTGAGGCCTCCTGGCCGTCGGGGCCGGTCCAGGTGATCGTCTGGCTGCGCATCGAGTAGTGGGCGCCGGCGGGCACCAGCACCACGGTCGGGTCGTCCACGACGACGGCGGACCCGTCCTGGCGCGCCTCGAAGCGGCCGGGGTTGCGCTCGATGACGTGCTCGAGGGTCAGGCCCTCGGGGGTGTGGATGTCGGTGTACTCCTGGCCCAGGTTGTAGCGCGGGTAGGCGACGGCGCCGCCGGCGTGCTCCTCCTCCACGCAGCCGAAGAGGTTGGCCGAGTACCCGATCTGGGTCTTGACCTCCTTCTTGCAGTAGCCGAAGTAGTTGTCCGCGATGACGGTGACGATGACGCCGCGCTCGTCACGGGCCACGCACTTGAAGGCCTTGCCGCCGTTGTAGAGCTCGGCCTCGTCCTTCCAGCACTGGCCGTCGCGGCGCTGGCGCTCGGTGGCCTCCTCCCAGGAGGGCAGGCCCAGCTCCTTCTTGGTCAGGGTGGTCAGGTGCGGGGCGAGGATGACGCAGCCGGTGTGGCCGGTCCAGGACTCCGGGGCCAGGGAGGAGTCGTTCTCCGGCAGGTAGGGGTCGCCGCCGTTGCCGAAGATGCCCTCGACGAAGTCCAGGTTGGAGACCAGGCCACCGGGGGCGATGAAACGGATCTCCATGGAGCGCTCGGCGGAGAAGCCGGGGACCCCGGGCACGACGACGGGGCGCAGCAGCAGGGACACGAAGCAGCGGGCCGGGTCCTCCTGCCGGGAGGCCCACGGCAGGGTCAGCAGGTCCTCGGGGGCATCGACGGCGTGGGCCAGCAGACGGGCGAAGACATCGCGCGGGACGGCGATCTTGTCATCGGGAATCGGCAGGCCGCCCTCGGCGACGTGGAAGACGCCGGCAGTGGTGCGGCGGTCGTTGCGGGGGTTGTGCAGGACGCCGCCGAGCACTCGGTAGCTCTCGACGTAGTCGGAGGTGAAGCTGGTGGCGTCCTCAGGCAGGGACAGGGCCCGCGCCAGGCCCGGCTGGTCCAGGACGAAGGTGGAGCGGGGCAGCCTCGGGGTAACGGCCGCGCCCTCCAGGTAGGAGTCGAGGAAGGTCTGAATGCGCTGGTCGGCGGCACAGGGGCGGTGAGCCAGCCGGCGGGAGAGCTCGCGCTGGCGAGCCAGAATCGGGGACATGAGACGGTCCGCCTCACTCTGCTTGACCGGTGCCGGAACGGGGAGTCCCAGCAGCTCCAAACGCAGGGCGATGGCGGAAGTGGTGGCCGCGTCTGTAGTTGTCATGGCACGAGCCTAGACGGACCAAACGACACGCTCCTGTTACGTTCTGCCCAGAAGGACCGCTTCTCCAGTGTGTTCGACGTCGCATCCGCCGGTCGGTCGAGGCGAACGGCGACCGACCGGCGCGATGTCAAGCGCTCAGGTCAGGAGCATCTGGGACAGTGCCGTGCCCACGACGCAGGAGGTGAGCACTCCGATGAGCCCGGGCACCAGGAAGGAGTGGTTGATGACGTACTTGCCGATGTGGGTGGTGCCGGTGGGGTCGAAGCCGATCGCCGCCAGGTCCGAGGGGTAGGTGGGCAGGATGAAGTACCCGTAGGAGGCGCCGATGAACCCGACGACGACGACCGGGCTCACCCCGAGTGACAGGGCCATGGGGGCCACGATGAGCAGGCCGGCGGCCTGGGAGTTCACCAGCTTGCCGATGATGAACAGGACGATGGCGTACATCCACACGTGGTGGGACAGGACGCCCGAGAGGCTGTGCTCCAGGCTCTCCAGGTGGGCGTGGACGACCGTCTCGGTCATCCAGGCGACCCCGAAGATGGAGAACATGGCGGTGGCCCCCGCCTTGAACACGGCGGTGGAGGCGATCTTGCCGGCCTGCACCTTGCAGGTCAGCAGGATCAGTGCCCCGGCGGCAAGCATGACCATCTGGATGACCAGGTTCATGCTCAGGCGCTCCATGGCGCCGTTGTCTCCCGTGGGGAACTGGGGACGTAGTACCTCCAGGGCGCCCAGGACGACGACGACGGCGATGGCGCCCAGGAAGATCCAGGTGGCGCGGTAGGCCTGGGGCGGGAACACCTTGCCGATGAGGGTCTCGGAGCTGGAGTGGACGGTGGCGCGGAACTCCGGGTTCTCCAGGCGCTTCTGGTACTCCTCGTCCTCGTCCAGGTCCTTGCCCCGGCGCATCGACCACAGGGCGGCCAGAAGGACCCCGCACAGTGACGCCGGGATGGAGATCGCCAGGATCTGGAGGACTGACCAGTGCCGATCGGTGTTCTTGGCGATGATGGAGACGATGGAGACCGTGGCCACCGAGACCGGTGAGGCGGTGATGCCCATCTGGGCGGCGACCGACGAGGCGGCCATGGGGCGTTCGGGGCGGATGTTCTTCTTGATGGCGATGTCCGCGATGATGGGCAGCATCGTGTAGACGACGTGGCCGGTCCCGCACAGGACGGTGAGGAACCAGGTGACGCAGGGACCCAGGATGGTGATCTGCTCGGGATGTCGACGCAGGACCCGTTCGGCCACCTGCATCATCACGTCCAGGCCGCCGGACTGCTGGAGGGTGGCGGCGCACCCGATGACGGCCAGGATGGTGAGAATGACGTCGACCGGGGCCTCTCCCGGCTCCAGGCGGAAGCCGAAGACGAGGACCAGCAGGCCGATCCCGGCGATGAGACCGAGGGCGATCCCGCCCTTCTTTGCCCCGACGATGAGGCAGGTGAGGATGATGGCGACTTGAAGGATGATGCTGAGGGTCTGAAGGGCTGTGCTGGCGTCCATGGAGGATCTCCCCGGTTGGGCGGAACGGGTGAGGACGGGTGAGGGCGGCGCTCCTCGAGCAGGCGAGGAGCCGAGACGCGAAACTGACCTAGCGGGAGGATTGAGGTCAGTGTCTCACCAGCAGCCGGGGACTATTGTCCTGGTCGATACCGGCCGTTTTCGGTGTGCTTCGTTGCCGGCTGGGCGCGAACTCACATTCTGGCTCCTGGCGCGCCGTTGTCGACCCTCAAAGCGCATGAGTGCACTGTTCAGGCCGATTTAGGTGACAACCCGATAACGTGAGTCGGTCACGTCATGGCTGGTTCCCAGGTCCGTATCGCTACCATCACGCCCCGGTGTTCCTTCATACTGGACGCATGTCGGCGCCCGATGCGGCTTGTCCGCAGCGATCACTCCCGATCGCCGTCGGCGGTCCTGCTGGACGGTGACCGGCCTCCGAGTCGGCGCCAGCAGCCAACATCGGTCATGATGAGACCCTATGTCGCAACCGGAGCGTTATCCCCCGCGCCGTCGCGGCACCCAGTCACCTCCATGACATCAACCGAAACGAGGAGCGCGTGGCAGAAGGCACGAGTGGGAGCGGACCCAGCCGCCCCGTCGGCAACAAGCTGACCCAGGTGGCCGGCGCCGGTCGGCATACCCTGGGCAGGGTCTCGGGGGGCGGTAAGAAGCCCGGAAAGGGGCGCAAGCAGTCGAAGGCCGAGCGCTCCAAGGACGCCGCCTCGGGGCGCAAGCGCCGTTTCTTCAACTACCCCCGCGCCGGTAAGGGCAAGATTCACCGCTGGATTCCCAGCTGGCGGTTCGTCCTGGGCGTCTTCCTGCTGGGGGTGCTCAGCACTGTCGGCGCCTTCATGTGGGCCTACAACACCATCAAGGTGCCCAAGCCCAGCGAGTTCGCGCTGGCTCAGAGCAGTACGGTCTACTACGCCGACGGAACCACGGAGATGGGGAAGTTCGCGGAGATCAACCGGCAGTCGGTGGACGCCTCCACCCTGCCGGACTATGTGGGCAACGCGGTGGTGGCCTCCGAGGACCGCTCCTTCTACTCCAACAAGGGCGTCGACCCCAAGGGCATCGCGCGCGCCCTCATCAACAACCTGCGCGGAGGCGACACCCAGGGCGCCTCGACCCTGACGCAGCAGTACGTGAAGAACTACTACGTCGACACCACCAGCTCTTACTCCGGCAAGTTCAAGCAGGCCATCATGGCCATCAAGATCGACCGGGAGAAGCCCAAGAAGGAGATCCTGGGCGACTACCTCAACACGGTCTACTACGGCCGCGGCGCCTATGGCATCGAAGCCGCCTCGCAGGCCTTCTTCGGCCATCCCGCCAAGGACATGAGCCCCTCGGAGGCCGCGCTCCTGGCGGGGATCCTGCCGTCCCCCAGCGCCTGGGACCCGGCCGAGAACCCGGACAAGGCCAAGGAACGGTGGGGACGAGTCCTGCAGTTCATGCTCGACGACGGCTACATCACCCAGGCCCAGTACAACGAGGCCAAGCAGACGGGTATGCCGCACCTCGAGGAGTCCCAGACCAAGCAGGTCTACGCCGGCACCAACGGCTACCTGTTGCAGATGGTGCGCTCTGAGCTTGAGAACAAGGCCAAGATCTCGCCGGAGCAGATCGACACCGGCGGCTTCAAGATCGTCACGACGATCAACCAGAAGGACCAGGAGGCCGCTGTCAACGCGGTCAGATCCCTGCCTCCCGGCGCCTCGCCGAACCTGCGTAAGGCGCTGGTGTCCATCGACCCCAAGACGGGCGGTCTGCTGGCGCTCTACGGGGGTGATGACTATCTGACCAGTCAGGTCAACACCTCGACCGATGCCATCGCCCAGGCCGGCTCCACCTTCAAGCCCTTCGCGCTGGTGGCCGCCCTGGAGAACGGGTGGTCCTTGAACAGTGGTTATCCGGCCACCTCGCCGATGACCATCGAGGGCCATCAGTTCCAGAACTTCAAGAACGTCTCCCTGAAGTGGGCCAGCCTCACCCAGGCCACGGAGCAGTCGCTCAACACCCCCTACCTCCAGCTCAATCAGGAGCTCATGAATGCCGAGGACCTGGAGGAGGGGATCACGGCCAAGGTGGCGAACCGTGCCGGCTACCCGGAGAACACCCAGGGTCTGAAGACCCCGGAGCAGCGGACTCTTGTTCAGAACGTGCTCGGCTCGGCCTCCCCGCACACGATCGACATCGCGACGGCGTACTCCACCTTCGCCTCGCAGGGCATCCGGCACGACACCCACATCGTGGCCTCCCTCAAGAACCCCGATGGCACGGACCGCTACACGGCGGACACCAAGGGGCATCGTGAGTTCGATGAGGACGTCATGGCCGACACGACCTATGCCCTCCAGCAGGTCGTTTCCGGACCGAACGGCAGTGCGGACAAGGTGGCCGCCCAGATGGATCGCCCGGTCGCCGCGAAGACCGGATCGTCGTCGGACAACAAGTCCGCCCAGTTCGTGGGCTTCACTCCTCAGGTGGTCACCGCGGTGACCCTCTACCAGACGGGAACGGACGGCTCGGAGGAGTCGATCGAGCCCTGGGGGGACTATGACGAGATCACCGGCTCGACCTACCCGGCGGACATCTTCATCAACTACATGAATGTCGCGCACGAGGGGCTGGAGGTTGAGGACTTCCCGCCGGCGGCCGAGCTGCTGGCCACCCGTGGTGGAACGGTTCCGCAGACCGCCAAGCCCACTGGCGAGCCGGAGGAGGAGGCGACTACGACCCCCACCGCTCCGCCCGAGGCGACTGCGACCCCCACCCCGCAGCCGACCACTGAGCCGACGCCGCAGGGCACCCCGCAGCCTGATGGGAAGCAGACCGAGCAACCGGACTCCCAGAAGAAGCCTGGTGAAGACCAGGGCGGTCAAGGTGGCGATCAAGGTGGCGGCAACAATGGTGGCGACCAGGGCGGCGGCAACGGCGGAAATAACGGCGGCGGCAACAATGGTGGCGACCAGGGCGGTGGCGGCAACCGCGGCAACCCCGGCGACCAAGGCGGCGGCAACAATGGCGGCAACGGTGGAAACAACGGCGGCGGTAACAACCAAGGCGGAGTTCAGGGTGGTGTCGGTTAGCGCCCCGCCACCCCACGGTGACTGAGCCGTCCGCCCGAGGAGGCCTGACGGTGGGCCGATGACGTGTTGCATGGCACGTCGTCGGCCCACCGTCTCGGCTTTCAGGGCCACCCGGTTGTCCGGTAATGTGGCGAACTGGCTGCGCCGTCAGGCGGATGGACCTCTGTCCACCGGATGGTGCGCCGCACGCATCACCCTCCTGTCACGGAAGGACCGTGACCGCCACAGACCAGAGGAGGTGGGTACCAAGCATGCGTCACTACGAGATCATGATCATCCTCGACCCCGAGACGGACGAGCGCACCGCCAACGCGACGCTCGAGAAGCTGCTGCAGGTCGTTCCCAGCAACGGGGGCACCGTGGACAAGGTCGACATCTGGGGCAAGCGCCGGCTGGCCTACGACATCAAGAAGAAGTCCGAGGGCTTCTACGCCGTCGTGGACATGACCACCACGCCCGAGATCGCCCAGGAGCTCGACCGCCAGCTCGGCCTCAACGAGACCGTTCTGCGCACCAAGCTGCTGCGTCCCGAGGCCTGAGCCTCTACCGGGAACGGAGACAACGCCATGGCCGGAGACACCATCATCACCATCATCGGGAACCTCACCGCGGACCCCGAGATGCGCTTCACGCCCTCCGGGGCAGCGGTGGCCTCCTTCACGGTCGCCTCCACGCCGCGTACCTTCGACCGCCAGGCCGGCGAGTGGAAGGACGGGGAGACCCTGTTCATGCGCTGCTCGATCTGGCGCGACGCCGCGGAGAACGTGGCCGAGTCGCTGACCAAGGGCACGCGCGTCATCGTCCAGGGCCGGCTGGTCCAGCGCTCCTACACCACCCGTGAGGGCGAGAACCGCACGGTGGTGGAGATGCAGGTCGATGAGATCGGTCCGTCCCTGCGCTACGCCAAGGCTCAGGTCACCCGCCAGCCGCGCGGCGGCGGCCAGGGTGGCTTCGGCGGCGGTCAGGGCGGCCCTCAGGGCGGCGGCTTCGGCGGCAACCAGGGCGGTCAGGGCGGATACAACCAGGGCGGCCCCCAGCAGGGCGGCTACAACGGCGGTGGCGGCTTCGGTGGCCAGGGCCAGTCCGGGTACAACGCCCCCGCCGGCGGCGCCGCGGACGACCCGTGGGCCACGGGCGGCTCCACCTCCTTCGGTGACGAGCCCCCGTTCTGAAGCCGCGACGTCGTCCTCCCGTTCCCTCACACACAACACTTTTCATCTCGTAGAGCGCCCAGGCGCTCAGACCAAGGAGTACCACCATGGCGAAGCCCCAACTTCGCAAGCCGAAGAAGAAGGTCAGCCCCGTCAAGGCCATCAAGGTCGGCACTATCGACTACAAGGACACCGCCACGCTGCGGAAGTTCATCTCCGACCGCGGCAAGATCCGCGCCCGTCGCGTCACCGGCGTCTCCGTCCAGGAGCAGCGCAAGATCGCCAAGGCCGTGAAGAACGCCCGCGAGATGGCTCTGCTGCCCTACTCGAGCTCGGCTCGCTGATCGGAGGCACGCGCAATGACCACCAAGCTCATCCTCACGCACGACGTCTCCCACCTCGGCTCCGCCGGCGAGGTCGTGGAGGTCAAGGACGGCTACGCCCGTAACTACCTCCTGCCCCGCAAGCTGGCCACCCCGTGGACCAAGGGCGCCCAGCGCCAGATCGACCAGATGGCCGAGGCGCGCCGCAAGCGCTCCATCGAGTCCCTCGAGCACGCCCAGACCGCTCGCGCCTGGCTGCAGGAGAACGTCGTGACCGTCTCCGCGACCGCCGGTGACAACGGCCGCCTCTTCGGCGCCATCACCACCGCGACCCTGGCCGACGCCGTCAAGGCCGCCGGCGGCCCCGCCGTCGACCGCCGCAAGATTCAGGTCGTGCCGCCGATCAAGTCGACCGGCCGCCACAGCGCCTCCGTGCGCCTGCACGCCGACGTCGTGGCCCCCCTCGAGGTCAACGTCGTCCCCGCGCGCTGAGCGCCGGGCATCCTTCCGCCGTCGGGCCGGGTCCTCCCCGTGGGGACTCCGGCCCGACGGCGTTGTCCTGGGTCGTGCTGGGGCGTGCAGGGCCGTGCCGGCGGTCGGAATCGTAGGGTAGGTCGCGAAGTCGTACCCTTAACCCTCGACCTCGAGGCACAAGGCACGACAGCGCGGTCGGGAGCCGGCGATCATCTCCACAGGTCCGCCACGGGGCGCGCGCTTCGGGCGACGGTGGCGGGGAAGAGGGCCAGGATCCGGGCGCGCAGCACGTCGAGGTGCGTGAAGTCCGCCCAGATGAAGCGCTCGATGCGCCAGCCCATGCGCGTGAGGGCGTCCTGGCGCTGCTTCTCCTGCCACAGGTCCTCGGGGGTCTTGTACTTGATCCGCCCGTCGAACTCCGCCAGCACCCGGTACTCCGGCCAGGCCTCATCGGGGAAGTAGAGGCGGGAGTGGTGGACATCCATGATCGCCATCTGAATGCGCGGAGCCGGCAGACCCAGAGCGCGCACCAACCAGTGCAGCAGCGACTCGCCCGGTGATTCGGTGAAGGCCGAGGCCATGGCGATGACGGCACGTGCGCGCCGCGCCCCGGCACGCGGGCCCTGCGCCGCAATGGTGGCTTGGAGCTGATGCCGGGCAGCCTCGACTCGGCGGCTCGACTGCGCGTACTGGTATCGCGACGGACGGGCGATAGCGCGAAGCGCCGACTCGACCACGCACACCGAGTCGTGGGCGGGAAGGTCGAAGGCGCAGTCAACCGCGGTCCGTCCCAAGGTGCTCACAGGCAGGCCCGAGACGGTGGTGATGTCCTTCTGCGGCAGCGTCAGGTGTCGTCGTCGCAGGTAGGCGAGGCGTTGTGCTCCCGGCGGGAGGGGGAGCTCCTGGTGGGGATGGTGCGGACTTGAGGGGACGACGACGCTGACATCCGGCTCACGCTCCCGCAACCACCGACCATGAACGAGTGCGGCCGACTCGTGGCTCAGGCAGCGCGCGGACGTGACCTGAAGGCAGGCGGCCGCGCAACGAACCAGACTGAGACGCGCGCCGGCCTCCCAACGGGGCAGGTCCTGAGCGCCGATATCCCCATAGACACCACGAAGGAGCCTGACGGGGTTGCGCATGGCGGCCGGCGGGCCGGCGGACGCGACAACGGGAGGCAGTTGAGGCGGTTCGGGATAGGGCTCCATGTCGCAAGCGTGATGGGCGAGCGGATGAGCTGGCTACTGCAGTGTCGGAGCCCTGTGGATGCAGCAGGGAACGGACAGCACTGTGGCCACGGGGTGACGGCCTCGTGCTGGCTGCCCGGATCGTAGGGTAGGTCGCGAAGTCGTACCCTTAACCCTCGATCCCGAGGCATAGGGCACGACCGCGCGGGGAAGAGACTTGGGCGAGGGCGGCCGATCAGTGGCGCCAGGCGGTGCCGCGCGAGCGCAGGTAGGTGGTGGCGCCGCGGGCGGCCATGAAGACCCAGGCGAAGGCGATCCACAGCAGCACCAGGCCCGACGTCGCCCCATCAGCCCCTGGCAGCACGCCGGCCCCGATCAGCAGCGCGAGCGGCACATAGGGCACCAGCGTCACCAGACCTGCCCGGGCCAGGTAGCGGCCGTCGCCGGCGCCCATGAGCACGCCGTCGAGCAGGAAGACGACCCCGGCGAGTGGCTGAGCGCTCGCCGCGACCAGGAGCGTTGGAGTCGCCGCCGCGATGACGCCCGCGTCGGAGGTGAAGGCGCGGGGCAGCCAGGCGGCGCCCGCCGCCATGAGCACTCCGATCAGGATCCCTGTTCCGGCCCCCCAGGCCAGCATCCGCTTGAGGAGCTCGTCAATGGACCAGCCGGCGGTCGCCGCAGCAGCCCCGGCCTCCTCCTCGGTGAGGGCCTCAGCCTCCGGTGCGGCCGAGCCCGCGTCCGCCCTCTGGGCCTGTCCCAGGGCGGTGCCGATGAGGGCCTGTGCCGCCACGGCCAGCGCGTCCAGGGCGAAGGCCGCGAAGGTCCACAGCGCGTTGACCACCTGATGTGCGGCCAGCGACACCTCCCCGAGCGCGGTCGCCGCCCACACGGTCACCAGGATCGCCACCCGCAGGCTCAGTGAGCGGATGAGTAGCGGCGCCCCACTGCCCAGGGAGGCCCGCAGGCCCTGGCGGTGGGGGAGCAGTCCCACGCCGGCCGCCCGGGCCGCCCGGGCGATCGGACCGGCCAGCGCCAGCGCCATGGCCGTCTGCGCGATCGCGGTGCCGGCGCCCGAGCCCGCGATCCCCATTCCGACGCCGTAGAGCAGGATCGCGTTGACGACGACGTTGAAGACCGCCCCGGCCGTGGCCACGACGAAGGGCGTACGCGTATCCAGCAGGCCGCGCAGCACGCCGGTGGCAGCCAGGACGACGAACATCCCGGGCAGTCCCGGGCAGGAGGCGCGCAGGTAGGACACGGCCGCCTGAGCCACCGCGCCGTCGGCGCCCATCGCCGCGGTCAGCCAGGGGGCGGTCAGGCCCAGGAAGGCGCCCGCACCCAACCCCAGCAGGAGCGCCAGCCACATGCCGTCGACGCCGGCCCGCAGGCCCTCGGTGCGCCGGCCGGCCCCGAACAGCCGCGCCGTCGTCGCCGTGGTGGCGTAGGCCAGGAAGACGAACAGGCCCACCGTCGTCGTCAGGATCGTCGAGGCCAGGGACAGGCCCGCCAGGCTCACTGCGCCGAGGTGGCCGACCATGGCCGAGTCCGCCAGGACGAAGAGCGGCTCGGCGATCAGCGCCCCCAGAGCGGGGACGGCCAGGGACAGGACCTGACGGTTGAGGCCGGAGGAGGCGGGGCGACTGGTGTTGGGCACGGCCCCCATTGTGGACCAGGGGTCCGCGCCGGAGGATCAGCGCCTCGGCGGTCCCCGGGCGGTACCGCGCGGGGAGGAGCGCGTGGCCGCCACCGCGGAGTGCTCGAGGGTAGGGGCCAGGTGCCGGCTCCGAGCACGGAGGGAGACTGTCCGGGGAGGTCCTCACGGCCAGGTTGAGGATGAGGTTGAGGTGAGGTCGCGGCGGTGGAGCCTGGGCGTGACCGAGGCTACGGATCGCCGGGATTGTCCTGGGGGATCACACAACTATTCGAGCTCCAGGAAAGTACTAGAAGGCTGAATATTTGCTGAGGATATGCCTGATGAAGCCGATGTTCGGCCGAGATGGCGGGGGTTGGGGATAACTGGAACGGACCACCCTGTAGGGGAGTCACAAACGGTGCGGACCTCAAGTCGAAGATGATGTTTGTCCACAGGTTTACCCACTTGTCCACAGATCACATTGTGATGTCGTGGGAAGAACCTATAGGAAGCCTGAACTCTAGAATTCCTGGTATACCAAGGAAAAGTCGCCTTCCTATGGGGGAGTCGCCACCAGTGCGCACATCTGTGTCCACAGCCTGCCCACCTCTGTCCCCAGGCTCTGGGGGTCTTCCCACAGCGGCGGTGCGGATATCCCCAAGACGGGTGAACTTGAGAGTTTGCGGGGCCTGCCCGATGGCGTTATGGTCACGCGCGCGCTCCACGCGGGCGAGCGTCTTCCTGACGCAGCGGGCCGCCGTCGGGAGCAGTAGGACGAGCCGGGACCAACCGGCGTGACAGTGCGGGAGGTGGCCGATGGACAACGGCATGGGCGCTCAGGCCGGATCGGGCGGCGCCGACGACGGAAGCGTCCGCACCGACAGCTCCGCCTTCGACCGCCTCCCGCCCCAGGACCTCGAGGCCGAGATGGCCACGCTCGGTGGCATGCTCCTGAGCAAGGAGGCCATCACCGACGTCATCGACGTCCTGCGTGGTCCGGAGTTCTACCGGTCGGCCCACGAGTCGATCTTTGACGCAATCGTCGAGGTCTACAACCGCTCCGAGCCCGCCGACCCGCTCATCGTCGCCGATGAGCTCTCCAAGCGCGGCGAGCTCGAACGCATCGGCGGAGCCCCCTACCTGGCCACCCTCATGGCCACCGTCCCCACCGCCGCCAACGCCGGCTACTACGCCCGCATCGTCAAGGACAAGGCGCTCATGCGCGGCCTGGTCCAGGCCGGCACCCGCATCACCCAGCTCGGATACTCCACCGACGCCGGCGACATCGCCGAGCTCGTCACGCTGGCCGAGGCCGAGGTCTACTCGGTGGCTCATCACGAGGGGGGAGAAGGAGGACTACGTCGCCGTCTCCGAGCTGCTGGGCGAGGCCAACCTGGAGATCGAGGCCGCCCAGAACCGCGACAACGGGGCGCTGACCGGGGTGCCGACCGGCTTCATCGAGCTCGACGAGCTCACCGGCGGGCTCCACCCCGGCCAGATGATTATCGTGGCTGCGCGCCCCGCCATGGGGAAGTCCACACTCGCCGTGGACTTCTGCCGCTCGGCGTCGATCCACCATGGGATCACCAGCTGCTACTTCTCCCTGGAGATGGGGCGCATGGAGCTCATGATGCGCATCCTGGCCGCCGAGTCCAGCGTGGACATGAACAAGCTGCGCGGCTCGCGCCAGATGGAGGACCGCGACTGGACCGACGTCGCCGTGGCCTACAACCCCGTCTCCAACGCGCCGCTGTTCATCGACGACTCACCCAACCTCACGATGCCGGAGATCCGCTCCAAGGCGCTGCGCATGAAGCAGCAGCACAACCTGGGGCTCATGGTCATCGACTACCTCCAGCTCATGAGCTCGGGCAAGCGCGTCGAGTCGCGTCAGCAGGAGGTCTCCGAGTTCTCCCGCTCCCTCAAGCTGCTGGCCAAGGAGCTGGAGATCCCGGTGATCGCCGTCGCCCAGCTCAACCGCGGTCCCGAGCAGCGCACCGGCAACAAGCCTCAGATGAGCGACCTGCGCGAGTCCGGGTCGTTGGAGCAGGATGCGGACATCATCGTGCTGCTGCACCGCCCGGAGTACTACAACAACGAGGAGCGCCCCGGCGAGGCCGACATCATCGTGGCCAAGCACCGTAACGGGCAGACCCGCACCATCCCCGTGGCCTTCCAGGGGCACGTCTCGCGCTTCGCCAACATGGCGCGCGACGTCACCCCCGAGCCCGCCTACGAGTAGGCCGGCCCGACAGGGGACGGGGCCGGGAGGCGGACTGTGCGCAGCCGCAGGACGCCCATGGCCCAGCTCGCCGTCGTCAGCAGGACGGCCATGGCGGCGCCGTGCGCCAGTCCGCGGCGGAGGTAGTCGGTGGTCTCGGACCCCAGGTTCTCCACGACGACGCTCGCGAGTTCCCGGGTCGACCACAGCGGTAGGACGCGGGTCCAGCCCTCGGAAGGATCCACCAGCACCTGCACTGCCATGACTGACAGCAGTAGAAGTGCGCCTTCGAGGTCCCGTGGAACCAGGGCGGCGGCCAGGGAGCCCAGGGGAGTGGCGACGGTGGCGGTCAGCAGCAGCATGACCGGCACTGCGCCGGGGTGGGTGAGCTCGTCGCCGATCGTGGCCAGGACGAGGCCGCTGTAGAGCAGGCCGAGGATCCAGCCGAGCCCGAGTACGGCGAGGTATCGGCCCAGCAGCAGGCTTGCGGGCCGAGCCCCGCTCACGGCGAGGCGGCGGTCCACTGAGCGGGACGAGACCTGCGTGAACAGCGCCAGCGTCGCCGTCGCCCAGCCCAGGCCGATCGACAGGAGCCGGATGGCGGTCCAGTGCGTCTCCAGGCGCACCAGGTAGAAGGTCAGGGGCAGGAGGGTCGCCAGTGCGAGTGCGCCGCGCCGTCGGGCGAGTTCACGCAGGGTGACGAGTGCGACCAGGCCCGTGGTTGCGGCCTTCGCCCGGAACCGGGCGCCCTCGGAGCGGCCCCACTTGGTCTCCGGCGTGGACTGGTCAGGCAAGGTGCTCATGCGGACTCCTTTCGCTGTACCCGCCGGGGCATTCGGAGGACAGCCCGGCTTGCGTCCTCCTGCGGGGCCGGGAGCTCGATGACGCGGTCGACCAGGTCGACATCGCGCAGCAGGTGGGTGACCAGCAGGACACCCGCGCCCGAGGTGCGCCAGGCCGAGATGAGAGCCCACAGATCCTCGTAGGCCAGGGCGTCCAGGCCCTGGTAGGGCTCATCCAGCAGGAGTAGATCGGGCGCGTCGAGCTGGGCGAGAGCGACGTTGAGCTTCTGCTGGGTCCCACCCGAGAGGGTCCCGGCGGTCTGGTCTCCGCGAGCGGTCCAGCCCAGGCGGGTGAGGAGGCGGTAGCCGGTCGAGACGGAGCGGCCTTGCCGGATCCCGCGGGCCGCCCCGAAGAGCCGGAGGTGCTCGTCCACCGTCAGCAGAGGCGACAAGGAGTCGAGCTGAGGCGCGTAGCCGAAGTTCGGCGTCCGCTCGATGCTCCCACCGCTTGCGCGCAGCAGGCCCGCGCACAGCTGAAGCAGGGTCGACTTGCCGGCGCCGTTGGCCCCGACGACGGCGACGACCTCGCCCCGGTGGATGGTGAGGTTGATGTTGGACAGGACCGTGCGCCTGCCGCGGTGCGCGGAGACGTCCCTCAGGCGCAGGACCACGGGGGATGCGGGCGAAGTCTTGGCAGATGCGGTGGTGGGGCCGGTGGTGCCGAGGTCAGCAGAGGCGTGGGGTGACGCGCTGTGCGGGGCTGGGACAGGCGTTGCCGTCTGGTAGTCCCGCAGTGCGGAAGCGACCTCGCGGGCGTAGAGGACTGCCGGACCGTACAGGTTGCCGGGTGGCACCCCGGCCGCCTCGGCCTCCGCCCGGGTCGAGGCAGCCGTGCGCTCGACCTCGGAGGACGGCAGACCGTGGGAGGCGAGCTCTACCTCGAAGCTTCGGTACCAGTCGGTCGTTGTGTCCTGTGCCGGGTCCCCGGCCTCCTTGGGCCGGCTCATGAGGGGGCCTCCGTGCGTACCCTGCGGCCCTCGATGAGAGCACCGACCGCTGTCGAGAAGGTTCGCCACTCGGCCCGTCGTGCGGCGAGCTCGGTGTGTCCGGCGTCCGTCAGCTCGTAGTACTTGCGGGCGGGCCCGGAGGTGGAGGGGCGCCAGGAGACCGCGACAAGGCCGCGCTTCTCCAGGCGCATAAGAGCCGGGTAGAGCGTGCCGCCGGGTACCTCGTCCAGGCCGGCCGCGGCGAGCCGCTGCGCCAGGGACAGCCCGTAGTCGGCATGCTCGGCCAGCAGTGAGAGCAGACAGGGTTCCAGGAATCCGCGCAGGAGGCGAGCTGCTGATGAGTCCATGGTTTATAGACTACTAGTTACTAGGTTATCTATCTACCGGACTGGTGTGCTGGTTCCCAGGGGCCGATCTGTCACGGATGGCGACTTTTAGGTGGGTCGGTGCTGTGTCGCGCTGGTGGGCCTGAGGTGTCTGTGCAGGTCAGGCCGGTGCGGATGGAGCGGCGGCCGCAGCCGTCTGCTTGAAAAGTCGCCCAGAGTGACAAAAACGGGTGTGGATGACGCACATCCGCCGCCGACGGGTTGACAACCGTCGGCGGCGGATGGTGGAAGCGTGAAGATCGGTGAGGAACCGAGGGGCGCCTCAGTGGTGCGGCTCAGGGCTGCCGGTACTCGCCCTGGTAGACGTAGAGGAAGGGCATGTTGCCGCGCAGGCCGTGCCGGATGGAGGAGGAGACGACCTCCTTGGCGGTGACGGCGGCCTCAAGTGGGGAGGCGCCCTTGGCGAGCTCGGCGGTCACCGCGGCGGCCAGGGTGCAGCCGGCGCCGTGGACGCGCTCGGTGCCCACGGCCTCAACCTCGAGGACCTCCAGGGTGGTGCCGTCGTAGAAAACGTCCAGCGCGGTGCCGGTGCCCAGCGACGGGCCGGCCTTGGCCAGGACATTGGGGACGCCCTGGTCGTGGATGCGCTTGGCGGCGTCCTTGAGCTGCTCGACGGTGGTGATCTCCTCCATGCCCGCCAGTGTGGCGGCCTCGAAGAGGTTCGGGGTGGTCATCGTGGCGCGCGGCAGGATCTTGGTGCGCAGGGCGTTGTCCACCTCGAGCGCGCCCCCGAACTCCTGGCCCTTACAGATGAGGACCGGGTCGAGTACCACGGTGGGGAAGTCGTAGGTCTCCAGGGCCTGCTCAACGACGTCGATGGTGGGCGCCGTCCCCAGCATGCCGATCTTCACGGCGTCGATGCGCGAGTGGACGGCGGCGCAGGTCTCGATCTGGTCGGCGATGACACCGGGGTCCACCGGGACGAAGCGGTGGTTCCACCCGTCCTTGGGTCCATGGACACGATGCAGGTCAGGGCCGTGCAACCGTAGACGCCGAGGGTGTGGAAGGTCTTGAGGTCGGTCTGGGCGCCGGCGCCGCCCGAGGCCTCGGAGCCGGCGATGGTCAGGGCGATGGCAGTCATGTCTCTAGCCTGCACCGGTTGGGGCGCACGAGCCAAGCCGGGCCGGTCGCATCGAACCGGCCCGGCTCGGCGGGCGTGCTGTGTGTGGCGATGAGCTCAGGCGTTGGCGATGGTCCAGCGGTGGCCGCGGTGGGCGTCCTTCTCGGCCTCATCCACCAGGGCGACGGCGAAGTCGGCCACGGAGATCTCACTGCCCGCGGGCTGGTCGCCGCCCTCGGTGTAGGTGCCGGTGCGCGGCTTGTCAGTGAACTCCGGAGCGGGGGACAGGAAGGTCCAAGTCAGAGCGCTGCCGGCCTCGCGATAGAGGTCGAGGATCTCGGTGAAGGCCAGGGCCTCGGGCTTGTACTCCTCGGGGAACCCGGGGGTGTCCACCAGGCGGGTGCCGTCGGGCGTGAGCAGGGAGCCGGCGCCGCCGACGACGATGAGCCGGCCGCTGGGGGCGGCCGCGATGAGGGTGCGGTGGGCGTCGATGACGGGCTGGGCGGACTCTTCGCGGCCGGCGGAGACGGTGATGACGGTGGCGTCGGAGCCGTTGATGAGGTCGACGACGGCCTGCGTGTCGGCCAGGGTGAGGGTGACGTCCTGCGCGGCGCCCTCGGCGTGACGGCCCGAGCGCGAGGCGGAGACGACCTCGTGGCCGCGGCCGGCGGCCTCGGTGACGGTGGCCGAGCCGACCATGCCGGTTCCTCCGATGACGGCGATCTTCATGACTTCCTCCAGGTAGGTGGGGTACTGGTCCGAGGTGAGTGCGCCGGGTGCCGGCGACCTCGCGATGACTCGATGATATGATTTAGGTACTAAGTACCTCAAAGTAACTAAGGGAGTGTGTTGTGTCACGAACTAAGGGGTTGATGGCTGATCGGCGGGAGGCCGCACGAGGTGGCGTCAGCAGTCCGAGGAGTGTCGTCGCCGCTCGCGGCATCGACACTGCGGGTCTGGAAGGCGCGATGGAGCTGTCCTCAGGCGAGTCAGGAGACACTGTTCCTCGGGAGAGCGCTCCATGCTGCGCGGCTCCCGCCGGGGAGGGAGCTCAGGCTCCGGTCTTCGACTTCGACGTCCTCTCGCCCGCCTGCCCGTCGCGCACGGTGCTGCGTCACGTCGTCGACCGCTGGACTCCGCTGGTGGTGATGGTCCTGGCCGACGGGCCGAGCCGCTTCGGGGAGCTGCGTGCTCGGGTCGGCGGGGTGACGCCCAAGGTCCTCACCCAGACGCTGCGATCCATGGAGCGCGACGGCCTGGTGACGCGCACCCAGTTGCCGGGTGTGCCGCCGCGGGTCGACTACGAGCTGACCGACCTGGGTCGCAGCCTCCAGGCCCCCATCGACGCGCTGCGCACCTGGATCCACACCCACTCAGCCCAGATCCTGGTCCACCGCGAGTCCTACGACGCCGTCGAATCCTGACGCTCCGGTGCTCGCGGGGCCGGGGCGCACTCGTGCCTGCGGCCGGGGACATTCTGCGCGGTGGGTGCCTTCCTGGTCAGTCGGGGACGTGCCGCGCGTCCGGGGACAGGATTCCGGTCCCCGACGGCGTCGAATGCCCCCGCCTGGAAGGACACGCCCCCGACCGCGCCCGGCGGCGCCCGTTGGCGCTTGTCGGGGGCCGACTGAACGGCCGACTGCGTGACCGTCTGAGGCGTGGTCTCGCCGATGGTCGCCCCGGCCGACGGGATGATGAGGAAATCAGTACCGCGCTGCCGCCGAATCGGGGACCATAGATCTATGAGCGCCGCCACTTCCCTCCCGCCATCCCTTAACGACATCGTCTTCCACGTCCTGGACCCGCTTGAGGCGGTCGAGCGAGACATCTTCCTCACGCGCGCCGAGGCCTGGTACCCGGACCTCCTCGACGGGCTCACCACCCTCTACGGCGACGCCGCCGAGGAGGAGGCCCTCAACCTGCTGGCCCTGGCCGCCCGGGCCTACGCGGAGCGCGACTACGAGCTGCGCCGCCTGGATCTGGCCCGCACCCTCGACCCCGCCTGGGCCCAGCACCCCGGCCGCGTCGGATACGCCGCCTATACCGAGCGCTTCGCCGGCACCCTGCGCGGCGTGGAGGACCGCATCGACTACCTGCGCGAGCTGGGTGTCACCTACCTCCACCTCATGCCCCTGCTCACCCCGCGCCCCGGCGACTCCGACGGCGGCTACGCGGTCGCCGACTACCGCACCGTGCGCCCGGACCTGGGCACCATGGACGACCTCGAGCACCTGGCCGGCGAGCTGCGCGCCGAGGGCATCTCCCTGGTGGTGGACCTCGTCCTCAACCACGTGGCCGCCGAGCACGAGTGGGCGGAGCGGGCCCGCGCCGGCGAGCAGCGCTACCGCGACTACTTCCTCATCTTCCCCGACCGCACCGAGCCCGACGCCTACGAGCGCACCCTGCCGGAGGTCTTCCCGGACTTCGCTCCCGGCAACTTCACCTGGGACGACGGCGTAGGCGGCTGGGTGTGGACCACCTTCAACTCCTTCCAGTGGGACCTCAACTGGCGCAACCCCCACGTCATGGCCGAGTTCGCCGGCATCGTCCTGAACCTGGCCAACCGCGGCGTCGAGGTGCTGCGCCTGGACGCCATCGCCTTCACCATCAAGCGCAAGGGCGCCGACTGCCAGGGCCAGCCCGAGGTCCAAGCCATCACCGAGGTCCTGCGCGCCCTGACCCGCATCGCCTGCCCCGCCGTCGACCTCAAGGCCGAGGCGATCGTCGCCCCCACCGAGCTCCTCCAGTACCTCGGCCAGGGCAAGTACACCGGCAAGGTCTCCGACCTGGCCTACCACAACTCCCTCATGGTCCAGATCTGGTCCATGCTCGCCGCGCGCGACACGACGCTGGCCGTCGAGGCCCTCCAGAACCTGCCGGTCGAGCCCTCCACCGCCACCTGGATCACCTACCTGCGCTGCCACGACGACATCGGCTGGGCCATCGACGACGACGACGCGGCCGCCGTGGGCCTGAGCGGCTACGACCACCGCTCCTTCCTGTCCGACTGGTACAGCGGCGAGTACCCCACCTCGGACGCCGCGGGCCTGGTCTTCCAGCACAACCCGGCCACCGGGGACCGGCGCATCGCCGGAACGGCCGCCTCACTCATCGGGATCGAGGCCGCCGCCCAGGCCTGGGAGGGCGTCACCGACGAGACCCCCGAGCACCAGGCCGAGGCGCTGTGGACCTGGCGCGAGGAGCGGATCCACGCCCTGCGCATGGCCCACGCCATCGTCTACGGCTGGGGCGGCATCCCCGTCCTGTGGAGCGGGGACGAGCTCGCCCAGCCCAACGACCCCAACTGGGACACCGAGCCCGGCCATGAGGCCGACTCGCGCTGGGCCGGTCGCCCCCGACTCGACGAGGGTCGGCTGGCCAACCGCCGCGACCGCTCCACCGTCGAGGGGCGCGTCTTCACCGACCTGGCGCACATGGCGCAGGTGCGCGCCGGCCTGCCCCAGCTCGACGCCGCCGTGCGCACCCAGGTCCAGGACGTCGACGACCCCGGGGTGCTGGTGACCTACCGCGACCACCCGCGCGGCAGCTTCGTGGGCGTGTACAACGTGACGCCGCAGTGGCGCTCGGTGGCCGCCGACCAGCTCGCCCGGCTCGGGGTCATGGGAGCCACCGACGTCCTGACCGACACGGTCCCCTTCGGCTCCACCACGCTGGACGGGGCGGGGGACGGGCGCGTGCCCGTACCGCCCTACGCCGCCTGGTGGCTGGTGCGCCCCACGGACTGAAACGGACCAAGGTCCCGGCACCGAGTTGGGACTCGGGCGGCGGGCGTGCATCATTAAGGGCGTGACCCGCCGCAGCCTCTCCACCTCGTCAAACGCCCCCGATTCCGCAGCCGCTTCCGCGGCCACGGCGGTCACTGAGCCATCCGACGTCGCCCGGGAGACCGCGCTCGTCTCCGCGGCACTGGACTCGGCCACGCCCGCCGCCCTCCTGGCCGGGGCCATCGACGTCGAGCAGGCGCCCCGCCCACTGAGCGTCTTCGACCTCATGCGCATCGGCATCGGCCCCTCCTCCTCCCACACCGTGGGCCCCATGCGGGCCGGCCGCGCCTTCAGCCGGGCCCTGGCCGATGCGGTCCGCCCAGGCGGCGTGGGGGACTCCGACGGCGAGTGCGCCTCATCGGCCCCCGGCGCCGGCCTGCCGCAGCCCAGCCGCGTCACCGTCGAGCTCTACGGCTCGCTGGGCGCCACCGGCCGCGGGCACGCCACCGACCGCGCCGCCGTCATGGGCCTGGCCGGCTACGAGCCCGAGACGGTCCCCGCTGTCGTGTGCGAGTCCCTCATGGAGGAGGTCGAGGCCGCCGGCGAGCTGGTGGTCGACGGCGTCGGCCCCATCCCCTTCAGCCCGAGTGCCGACATCCACTTCCTGCCCGGGCGGGTCCTGCCCTACCACGTCAACGGCATGACCCTGACCGCCTACTGCGCCAGCGGCGCCGAGATTCTGCGCCGCACCTACTACTCCGTGGGCGGCGGCTTCGTCATGGAGGATGTCGGCGCGCCCGGGTCGCCGTCGATCCAGGCCCTGGCGACCGCCTCCGCGACCCAGGCCCACGCCACCCCGGCGCCCTTCCCCTTCACCACCTCGGCCGCGATGCTGGCGATCTGTGAGCGCGAGGGCCTGAGCGTGTCCGACGTCGTCCTGGCCAACGAGCTCTCCGCCCGCAGCCGCGAGGAGGTCATGGCCTACCTGGACCGGCTGCGCGTCACGATGCGCGCCTGCATCGAGGCCGGCATGAATGCCGAGGGCATCCTGCCGGGCGGGCTCGGCGTGCGCCGACGTGCCAAGGCCCTCCATGAGCGGCTGTGCGCCCAGTCGACCGGTCCGGGTGCCGCCTTCACCATGGCTGACCCCCTGCGCGGCATGGACTGGGTGGACTTGTTCGCGCTCGCGGTCAACGAGGAGAACGCCGCCGGGCGCCGCGTCGTCACCGCCCCCACCAACGGCGCAGCCGGCATCGTCCTGCAGTCCTGGCCTACTACGAGCGCTTCATCCCCGGCGCCGACGACGACGGCGCCCGCCGCTTCCTGCTGGCGGCGACGGCCGTGGGCGGGCTCATCAAGACCAACGCCTCGATCGCAGGGGCAGAGGTGGGCTGCCAGGGGGAGGTCGGATCGGCCTCCTCGATGGCGGCCGCCGGCCTGGCCGAGGCCCTGGGCGGGACGCCCGCCCAGGTCGAGAACGCCGCCGAGATCGCCATGGAGCACAACCTGGGGCTCACCTGCGACCCGGTGGGCGGACTCGTCCAGATCCCCTGCATCGAGCGCAACGCAGTGGCCGCCGTCAAGGCCATCAACGCCGCCCGCATGGCCCTGTGGGGCGAGGGCCGGCACGCCGTCAGCCTCGACACCGTCATTGAGACGATGCGCCAGACCGGCGAGGACATGCTCGCCAAGTACAAGGAGACCTCCCGCGGCGGCCTGGCCGTCAACGTCGTGGAGTGCTGAGCAAAAGCAGCGAAACACGCTTTTGCATCTAAACCCCGTTATTGGATCGGGCGTGACAGTCGACGCCTTTGGCGATTACTTAAACGCCGATCGGCACTAGGCGTAGGTCCGGGATGAAGGTGCGGGAGAGGGTGTGCTGATGTTGCTTGTCGCAAATTCCTCAGTTGCTCTTCTTCTGAGTATTCTTCGTCGGGCAGAGATGCGCGGAGGTTTCTCGCCTCCTCACTCATCCCAGATTTCTCGAGGATCTCAGCGGCATCCTTGATGTCGTTTACGGCTTCTTCGGCTTGCCGATCGTTAAGCAAACTTTGCTTGCTGTCCAAGAAATGTTCTCTGAAGTGAATTCGATTTCCGACGACAGCTCTCCATATGACAAGGTCGGTAAAACCGATAGTAACGGATTTACTATATATTTTCTCCATAAAATCTAGGTACAGCTCACCGACAACAGGGTTGTCGAGAATATCGAAAAGCCATGTCAGTCCCGACTTAGTTACTATGTGCGATACTCTGCTTGACTCGCCGAGGACGACGGATGCCACCTTGTAGAAATCCTGCTTCTTATTTCTAGAAACTCCATGGTGGTAGCGTAACCGTTCCACAAAGGGACGCAGTATGTTTGATGACACCCGGGGCTTGCTTAGATAGCTGTATAGAAGCATATACAGCAGTGCTGCCACGGCGTCCTCATCGCTTACATACTTCAACAATTCGGAGTAGGATTCAGGGCTCAAAGACCTCCAGCAGTGAGATGAGAGTTTATACAACCAAGAGATATTTCGACGATCGGGGGAATGAGGTGATTTGAAGAGCCACTAGAATTCTCAGTTAAGGGAGAACTCGAGTAGTTACTGGGAAAGGAAATCAATGCATTAAGGGAGTTGGTAGGAATTTGTTCGTGGGGATGCCGGTTGATAATGAGTGCGTCAATTAATGCATTAGTAAGCTGATGTAGCGCATATCTTCTGGTGGGTTCATGGTGAATGCGATTTGCATTGCGCACTATTTCATGTAAAAACTCGACAGAGTAGTGTTGAGATAAGGGGGGTTTCGACGAGCATCCATTTTGAATAGTCCTAGCCAGGTCTCGATAAGTCATCGCCGTCACGGTGACAACCGAGGGAATGTATTTGCTGAGCTTCTGGTCACATGATAGATGAATGCGGTTTCTTATTGCCTGAGGATCGGGTATCTGGTTAACTTGTGAAATCAATCCGCAATTTTTGAGAACCTCAGTTCCTTCTTTGGATATGGTGTGGATTGCCGCATTCAGGCACGCTTCCACTGCTGAGGCATCAACGAGCAGTTGATTTATCAGCTTTATTCGTATCGACTGAGTGTCTTGTGAATCAAGTTTTCTAACTATTGCCTCATGTCGACCTTGCATAATCAATTGCGCAGAATGAAGACGTTCTTCTGTCGATGTTCGGCTGCTCAGCAGTTTGTCCCAGAATCTAGTTTGCTTCTTTGGTGCCTGGCTTGCGTTGCTAATGTCGTTCAGTGTGCGGTATTCAACTTCTAGCTTACTGACTAACTTGTTCGTTGATTGCCGCCACACGCTTGACCCCAATGTCAGTCTGAAGTACATATTTCGCTCATGCTCAGTGGGTAGCGAGGATGCGAATTCAATATAGCTGGTGAAGAGCGTCTCGCAGTGTAAGGGAATGGAATCTCGATCAGTTAAGTAAAGGTCCTTGATTTCTTTCTTAGATTCCGTTTGTATATCCTCCTCAATTTCAAGCTTAAACTGACTAGGTTGGTGTAGTTGAATAAATGTTTGACGCAGTAGTGAAAGTACGTTAAGTAAGACAGTTAGTCCTACAATAATGAAACACGATAACCAAACTGCATTTCCAATAAGGTGAGGGTTGGGAATCGACAGGAACGCTAGATCAGTTTGTTCTGCGCTTAAGGAACTTGAAATAAATGGGTACAGAAACGATCAAAGAAAATAGTTTAAATATTGGAGTCCATAGAAGGCTGCTAGTGTATGACTTAGAAATTAAGTAGGTCGACAAGAATCGACCAAAGTGAGTTCCGCCTTGCGATCGATCTCGTACAGCATTGGCTGTGGTCGTCGTGATGAAAGCGAGAACCGCTAGCAGTACTCCTGCGGTCTTGCTCAGGGTTCCAGATAGTTGTTCGTTGTCGCCCATAAAAGGGCGCCAGATTGGTAGTCCTGGATGGTTTGAAATCAATGTAATGAGAATCAACGCGGAAATAAAAGAAAGATTCTGGCTTAGTGGACCCAGTCGCAAACTGATTAAGAGATCATTTATTGACTCCATGGCGTAAGTTAGTTTTCGGCGAAATTTGGAAAAATAGCCCCAGTATACAAAACTCATGAAGGTGTATATCAACAAAACTGTTGCGATAGCGGTAGTTAGCATGCTGTTCATGTTAGTGGAGTGAGTCTTGTCGCGGAGTGGTTATATCTGATTTCTTCTTGAACCATTTTTGGCTGTGAGGTGGGGGGCCGCAGCGGTGCGCTGCGGCCCCCCACCTCAGTTCCCAACCCGGGTCAACTGCTCTGGGCGATGCTGGACTGGTTGTTCGACTGGCTGTTCTGGTTGCCGGACTGCTGCCCGTTGGACTGCTGGCCCTGGCCGCCGCCGGGCTGACCGCCCTGGCCTCCCTGGCCACCGGCGCCACCACCCATGGGACCGCCCATCCCGGCCGACAGTGCCGACGCCGTCCCCGTGGCCGAGCCGCCCGACGACGTCGCGACCGTGTACTGCTGGCCCTCCGTGAGCCCCAGCACCGTGATCGCCTCAGCCGTGAAGTCGACCTTGAGCGAGGCCACCTGAGACCCGGAAGCATCCGTGACGGTCAGCGTGTCCCCCGCGCTCACCGACGGTGAGCCCGTCACCCCTACGAGCTGGCTCTCGCCGTTGGCGTCCACTGAGCCGTCCATCGCACCGGCTTGCCCCGAGACCACCACGATCCCGCCCTTGACGTAGGCCGAGCCGTTGGAGTCGATGCCGTCGGAGGAGGCGTAGGAGACCTCCACCTCGCCTCCGGTGATCGTCAGTACCGAGCCGTCGTCGGACTCGGAGTCGGCATTCTCGTGCCCCTCGATGACGTGGTCGCCGTTGGAGGCGTTGATGCCGTCGTCGCCCGCCGCGATGGACAGCTCCCCACCGGACACGTTGACCAACGGCGCCTGCAGACCCTCATCGGCCGCGTTGACAGTGACCTTCCCGGAGTCCTGCGTATAGCTCACCCCGGCGTTGATGCCCTTGGGTGAGGGCGTCGAGGAGTCCGCCGTCGACTCCTGCCCGGGCGGGGCCTGCTCCTCAACGGTGGCGTTGGCCTGGCCGCCGCCGGCCGTGATCGTCAGGGTCGTGTCCTTGACGGTGACGTCCGTGGTCGCCGAGATCGCGTCGTCGGTGGAGGTCAGCGTGATGCTCGCCTTGCCCAGGGAGATGAAGCCCTTCGTCTCATCGTCGCCCTCACTGGACTTCAGGGCGTCGCCCCCGGCCTCGACCGTCAGCGTCCCGGACTCCACCACCAGGTAGTCCTTGCCGCGCAGCCCGTCGTCGGCGGCCTTGACCGTGATGGTGGTGTTCCCGGTGATGATGAGGCCGTTCTTGGAGGAGATGCCGTCCTTGTAGGAGCCGGTCACGTCCAGCTGGCCGGTTCCGGTGACGGTGAGGGTGTCGGAGGAGAACAGGGCGGCGGTGGCCTCCTGCCCCGAGGCGTAGCTCGCGCCGTCGGTCAGCGTGTTCTTCGAGTCCTTGGCCAGGACCACGATCGCGTTGCCGGCGTCCTGGATGTCGATGGCCGGACCGTCCGCGCTCGTGATGCTCGCGCCCTTAAGGACCAGGCGCACGTCGGCCTTCGGGGCGTTGACGACGATCCGCCCGTTGCTGAGCTCACCGCTGATGACATAGGTGCCGCCGCCGCTGATGGTGACGGTGCCCCCATCGACCTTCACGTTGCTCGACGCCGACCCGCTGGCCGAGGCCGACGATCCCGACAGCGTGATCGTGGTGGCCGATGACGTGTCCGGGGTCCCGGCGTCGTCCGCCGAGCTTGAGGCGTCCTCCACCGAGGCGTTCGCACCCAGGATGTCGGAGACGCTCGCGCCGGTCGACGCCGTGGCGACCGACGAGGAGATCGTCGTCCACGTCGTATCCGACTCACTCGAGCTCGAGGCGCTGGCGTTGCCGGAGGCCGAGGAGGTCGAGCAGCCGGCCGCCAGGGCGATCGCGGCCAGGAACGCGACAGCTCCGGTCGCACGACGGCGGAGTCGGTGGAGGGGCGTGGTCGTCGTCTTGGTGGTCTTCATAGTGTCTGGCCTCTTCTTCTCAGGTTCTTCTCTGGTCCGGTGTCGGATCGTGGGTGGTCTAGATGCGGCGCTCAGGCGGCGCTCGCGGTGGCGCGCGTGGCGCCGATGCTCTCCCAGGCTGGATCGGTCGGTGCCGAACAGGTCGGCGAGCTCGTGGGTCAAGGTCCGGTACCACCGGTTGGCGGGCAGCTCGGGGTGGAGCAGCGCCATGCCGGTGGCGTACTTCGAGATGCGGGCGGGGCGGTGGCCGGCATCCCACAGGGCCCGGTCCGCAGGCGAGGGCGTGGCCGGATTCTTCGTCTCGACGACGGCGACGCCCGCCACCGCCACCGGCTCGCCGCCGTCGATGACCGCGGTCAGGTGGGCCGGGCGTAGGGCCTGCGGGGCCCCGGCGACTCCGGCGGCCCTCTCACGGACTCCCGGTGTCAGGCGCCGCCAGGTCAGGGACGTGTCGATGGTGGCCCGGGCCTCAGCCTCAGGCAGGTGCAAGGTGGTGCGCTCATAGGTGGTGGCCAGCACCGGCCGCAGCGCGGCGGCGACATCCCGGGCAGCAGCCGGCCCGGTGACCCCCGTGCTCGCCAGGCAGGCAGCCACGAAGGCACGACCCGAGCCGGTCAGGCGGGAGGCGTCGTCGGGGTGGTATCCCATGCGCCGCTTGACGGTGGTGCCGCGCGCGCCGCGGGTCTTGACCTCTAAGAAGCACAGGCCGGAATCCAAGTAGGTGCGGGTGCGCACCTTGAAACGCCGACGCCGCTTGCGGGCCGTGAGCATGAAGGCCTCCAGCCCCGGGGTGTCGAAGTAGGTCGAGGCGTAGGAGAAGCGGCGCCTCCCGTCGATGTCCAGGACCCGGGCCTCAGAGATGAGACCGCCCACGAGCTCCCGCGCGCGCTCCAGCGGCACCAGGTACTTGCGGTCCACCCGGGTCAGCAGACCCGCGGCTCCGTTGAGCTCGGCGAGACTGGTTGTGGCCAGGTGCTCTGCGTTCAGGAGCCCGACGTCGGAGCCAGAGGCCCCGCGGAGGAGGCTGCCGGGGAGGTGCTCACGGTCGCCGTTGAGATCGTCGTCGAGGTCGTTGTCGTGGTCATCATTGGGCTCCTTGTCTGTCCTGGTCTGTCCTGTCGGCTTCGTCCGGGTCGGCGGTCAGCGCGAGGCCACGGCCGCGGGCGAGGCCGCCGGCTGCGCGGCGGAGCGGGTGACGTACTGGGCTGCCGGCGTCACGGTGAGGGGCTGGGCCTCGACGGGCTCGGGGTGGGAGCCGGCCTGCGCGGCGTTCAGGTGCGTGCCGCTCCAGGGCTGGGCGGTCTGTGCCTCGCGGGCGACGGCCCCGGTCGGCTCGGTGGCCGGCTGCGCGGCGGGGGCGACGTCGTCGAAGGCCGTGGCCGTCTCGAGCTCAGCGGGGGTGTGACGCGGCACTCGGAAGCGGACGTCAACGGTGGTGGTGTCGTCGACCAGGTCGAGGCGCTGGACCTCCACCGAGCGGACCTGCCCGCCCAGGGTGCGCTCCAGGTGGGCGATGAGAGCGGTCTCGTTGGTGATGGCGTGGTCGAGGACGATCACCTGGTGACGGTTGCGGCGCATGAGCGCGGGGTGGTCGCCGATCCACAGGGCGGCGACGACGGTGCCCATGAGGGCTGCCACCATCCCGATCGGTGCGGTCTGGATCCCGCCGAGCAGGCCCAGGGCCAGAGCCGCGAAGAAGTAGGCGACCTCGTGCTGGGCCAGCTCGGTGGAGCGCAGGCGGATGATGGACAGACGCCGAAGAGCCCCAGGCCCAGGCCGGCCGCGACGCTCGCTGTCGACAGCAGCAGGGTGACGGCCAGAACGCCCACGTTGACGCCGATGTAGGCGGCCATGAGGTCCTTGCGTGCGTGGCGGGGGGCGTAGAGGGCCCCGACCAGGACGGCGAGGGCGGTCAGGTCGGCGGCGATGTAGGTCAGGGTGGTCAGGCTCATCGGGAGGCTCCTGTCGGGTCAATCAGACCGGTGGCGGGGCCTGACCGCGGGGTGGGCAGCAGGGGAGCGCCCTCAGCGCGCCGCGGCGTTGTGCGGCTCCGTCCGGTGACAAACAGTCAACGGGCGCATTCCATGAGCGCGCTGTGAACAGGGCATGGGAGAGGCATGACTTGCCGCGCCGCGGCGTAAGGCGGCCAACAGCGCCCCCACAGGCGGGCGGTGCCCGGGACCTGTGGAGGCGCTGGTTGGGGATGGGGTGGAAGCGTGAGGGCCGCTGCTCAGGCCGCGAGCTGGCGCGACTGGGCCTGACGCCAGTAGCGCCCCAGATCCCGCTTGATGGTGCGGTTCCACCGGTTGGTGGGCAGATTCGCGTACAGCAGCGCCATACCGGTGGCGTACTTCGAGATGCGGGCCGGCCGGTGCCCCTGATGCCACAGGAGGCGGTCCGTGGGGGAGGCCGTGGAGGGGTTCTTCGTCTCGACGACGTTGAGTGATCGACCATGACGCCCTGCCCCAGGCGCTTCCCGTCGGGCCCGAACAGGTCCCAAGTGAGCTGGGTGTCGAAGGTGGCCCGGGCCTCGTCGTGGGGCAGATGCAGGGTGGTGCGGCTGTAGGTGGAGTCCATGACCGGGACGAGGGCATCGGCGATCGTGCGCGCCTCGTCCGAGGAGCAGGTGCCGGACTCCACGAGGCGCTCGATGACGAACAGGCGACCGTCGGGTGTGACGCGGTCGGCGTCGTCGGGATCGTACTTGAAGCGGTCCTTGACCGTGGCCTCGCGCGACCCGTTGGTCTTGACCTCCAGGAAGCACAGGCCGGAGTCCAGATAGGTGCGGGTGCGGATCTTGTAACGCCGACGGCGCTTGCGGGCCGCCAGGAAGTAGGCGTCCAGGCCGGGGGTGTCGAAGTAGGTCGAGGCGTAACGGAAGTGACGCAGGCCGTCGATCTGGAGGACCTGCGCTCGCGGGGCGAGGTGGCTGATGACGTGCTGGGTGTCGCCCGGGGGAACCAGGTACTTGCGGTCCATGCGGGTTAGGAGACTCGCCTCGGAGTTGAGCTCGGCGAGGGAGATCGTGTTGATGCCGTCGGTGTTCAGCACGGTGCAGTCCTTTCCGGGATCGGGAGTCGCGAGGTGGGGGAACCGGCGCTGCTGGGTGGCAGCGGTGGAGGAGCGGCGGCAACAGTGGCTGCGTGGCGGGTGCGGTGGACGCTGTGGGTGCGCGATGTCCTCGAGGCGACGATGCAGTCCCGATGCGGGGCACCGCCGGTGAGGCGGGCCGGCGCGGTCAGTTGTAGCGGGGCTGGACCATGGACGGAGGGTTGTTCACCTGAGCGTGCTGCTGGGAGGCGGAGGCGTGTTGCTGGCGGTGACCGGTGATCCAGTCGTACCGGGGCGGGGCAGTGGCTGCTCTCGCGGCGCTGTCGGCCACAGGGGTCTCGGGCCAGAGCTGCTGACCGGCGGGCTGAACCTGAGCGGCGGCCTGAACGGGGGCCTGAGGCTGAGCCTCCCGGACCAGATGGGGACCCTGCTGCGTCTCCTCCTGCTGCAGCTGGGCGGCCGGCGGCTGAGCCGGCCTCGCTGCGCGGGAGCGAGGCCGCAATCGGTAGTGGACCTCGACGATGGTGGTGTCGTTGACCAGGTCCAGGCTCTTGAGGTCGACGCTGCGCACATGGGCGCCGAGCAGGTCCTCGAGCTCGGTGATGAGCTCGTTCTCGTCGCTGATGGCCCGGTCGAGGGTGACGACCTGGTTGCGGTTGCGGCGCATGAGTGCCGGGTGGTCACCCACCCACAGCGAGGCGAGGATGAGGGCCATGAGGATGGTGACGATGATGAGGTGAGTCTTGATGCCGCCGAGCAGGCCCAGGGCCAGGGCCGCGAAGAAAGTAGGCCACCTCCCCCCTGGGCCAGGGAGGAGGAGCGCAGGCGGATGATGGACAGGACGCCGAAGAGCCCCAGGCCCAGGCCGGCCCCGACGTTGTCGCTCGTTGACAACAGCAGGGTGACCGCCAGGACGCCCACGTTGACGCCGATGTAGGCGGCCACCAGGTCTCGGCGCCCGTGGCGCGGAATGTAAAGGGCCCCTACCAGGATGGCGAGAGCCACCAGGTCGGCGCCGATGTAGGCCAGTGTCAGTGGTAGGTCTTGCAACACCTGCTGCATGAGGATGTCCTTGGGGGAGATGGGTTGGGAACCGTATTGTTACGTTAACATAACGATAGGTTGGTTTGTATAAATCGCGCTAGTGCGCGAGCCCCCTGTGTGGTGTGAGGCTGCATACTCTCGGAGCAGCCTTCCTCGTTGTCACGGTTATCACCGGCCTGCTGAGTGCTGGCGGCGGGAAGTGTCGATCGAGGTGGTCGCTTTCGACGCCGTCGGATCCCGGCCACTTGCTGGATGTTCGCTGGGAGTGACGACACGCCGAAGGGGTGCGTCCGAGAGGGCGAATTCTGCGTCTTCATCCCCAGGGCTGGGGGTAGAGAGCTGCCGACGACCGGCCGCGCCTGTGGTTAAGGGGGGCGAATAGATGTCGTACCCATGCAGGACCATCGTTGTGCGGATTGCGGGGATGGGCTCGAGGACCTCCAACGAGGCGGCCACGGACTGTCTCCACCAGCCGTCCACAGTGAGACGAAGGTTTTCCACAGAGGGGAGGGGTGGTGTGCACAGGGCCACGTTAGACACAGCATCTTGGGGTGATGGACCCGGATCACCCCAAGGGGTAGTGTCTTGCTCCGCGGGGCCGTTCTGGCCTCCCGTGAATGACAAGCGTGTGGTGCCGCCGGCGCAGTCCCTGTTCGGGGACGGGCCGCAGTCACCGCCACCCGACCCTGAGGAAGAGACGGACATGGCGATCACCATCTACAGCAAGCCCAACTGCGTCCAGTGCACGGCCACCTACCGCGCCATGGACAAGGCCGGCCTGTCCTACGAGACGGTGGACATCTCCTTGGACGCTCAGGCCCTCGAGCAGGTCAAGTCCCTGGGATACGCCCAGGCCCCCGTCGTCGTCGCCGGAGAGGACCACTGGTCCGGCTTCCGTCCGGACAAGATCAAGACCCTCGCCCTGGCCGTCGAGTCCGTCGCGGTCTGAGGCCGCGGGGGCGCGCCGTGAGTAGCGGGCCTCTGCTGGTCTACTTCTCCTCCACCTCGGAGAACACGCACCGATTCGTGGGCAAGCTCGGCTTCCCGACGGCGCGCATCCCCCTGAGGCGCACGGAGTCGCCGCTGACCGTGGACGAGGAGTACGTCCTGGTCGTCCCCACCTACGGTGGCGGCTCCGTCAAGGGGGCGGTGCCCAAGCAGGTCATCGCCTTCCTCAACAACCCGGACAACCGGGCCCTGTGCCGGGGCGTCATCGCCTCGGGCAACACCAACTTCGGCCAGGCCTACTGCCTGGCGGGTGACATCATCGCCAGCAAGCTGGGGGTGCCGTTCCTGTACCGCTACGAGTTGCTCGGCACCCCCACGGACGTCGCACGCGTCAAAGAAGGATTGGAAAACTTTTGGCAGACACGCTGACGGACACCGGCTCAGAGACCGTGTCCTCCCCGGAGCTGGACTACCACGCGCTCAACGCGAAGCTGAACCTCTACGACGCGGACGGCAGGATCCAGTTCGATGCCGACCACGAGGCGGCCCGGCAGTACTTCCTCCAGCACGTCAACCAGAACACGGTCTTCTTCCACGACCTGGAGGAGAAGCTCGAGTACCTGGTCGAGGAGGGTTACTACGAGGGCCACATCCTGGACAAGTACTCCCCGGAGTTCGTCAAGTCCGCCTTCAAAGCCGCCTATGCCCACAAGTTCCGCTTCGAGACCTTCCTGGGCGCCTTCAAGTACTACACGTCCTACACGCTCAAGACCTTCGACGGGAAGCGCTACCTGGAGCGCTTCGAGGACCGTGTCACCATGGTGGCCCTCACGCTGGCCGACGGCGACGAGCAGCTGGCCCTCGACCTCGTCGACGAGATGATGTCCGGCCGCTTCCAGCCGGCCACCCCCACCTTCCTCAACGAGGGCAAGGCCCAGCGCGGGGAGCCCGTCTCCTGCTTCCTCGTGCGCATCGAGGACAACATGGAGTCGATCGCCCGCGGCATCAACTCCGCCCTCCAGCTGTCCAAGCGCGGCGGGGGAGTGGCCCTCCTGCTGAGCAACCTGAGGGAGATGGGCGCCCCCATCAAGCGCATCGAGAACCAGTCCAGCGGCGTCATCCCCGTCATGAAGCTGCTGGAGGACTCCTTCTCCTACGCCAACCAGCTCGGGGCCCGCCAGGGTGCAGGGGCCGTGTACCTGCACGCCCACCACCCCGACATCATGCGGTTCCTGGACACCAAGCGTGAGAACGCCGACGAGAAGATCCGCATCAAGACCCTCTCACTGGGCGTCGTCATCCCGGACATCACCTTCGAGCTGGCCCGCAACAACGAGGACATGTACCTCTTCAGCCCCTACGACGTCGAGCGCGTCTACGGCATGCCCTTCGCGGACATCAACGTCACCGAGAAGTACCGCGAGATGGTGGACGACGGGCGCATCAAGAAGAAGAAGATCAACGCCCGCACCTTCTTCCAGACTCTGGCCGAGATCCAGTTCGAGTCCGGCTACCCGTACGTCATGTTCGAGGACACGGTCAACAAGGCCAACCCCATCAAGGGCAAGGTCGTCATGTCCAACCTGTGCTCCGAGATCCTTCAGGTCTCCGAGCCCAGCGAGCTCAACGAGGACCTCACCTACGCCCACGTGGGCAAGGACATCTCCTGCAACCTGGGCAGCCTCAACATCGCCAAGACGATGGACTCCCCGGACTTCGCCCGCACGATCCGCACCGCTGTGCGCGGCCTGACCGCCGTCAGCGACCAGACCCACCTGCCCAGCGTGCCCTCCATCGACCGGGGCAACCACGAGTCGCACGCCATTGGCCTGGGGCAGATGAACCTCCACGGATTCCTGGCGCGCGAGCGCATCCACTACGGCTCCGAGGAGGGTCTGGACTTCACCAACGTCTACTTTGCCAGCGTCCTGTTCGCCGCCCTGACGGCGTCGAACGAGATGGCCGTGGAGCGCGGGGAGAGCTTCGTGGGCTTCGAGGACTCGACCTACGCCAGCGGCGAGTTCTTCGAGAAGTACGTGACCCAGGACTTCGTGCCGGTCACCGAGCGCGTCAAGGAGATCTTCGCGGCCTCCAGCGTGCACGTTCCCACGCGTGAGGACTGGGCCGAACTGGCGGAGAAGATCAAGAAGGGCGGCCTGTACAACCGCAACCTGCAGGCTGTGCCGCCCACCGGCTCGATCTCTACATCAACAACTCCACCTCCTCGATCCACCCGATCGTGGCCAAGGTGGAGATCCGCAAAGGAGGGCAAGATCGGCCGCGTCTACTACCCGGCGCCCTTCATGACGAATGACAACCTCGAGTACTACCGGGACGCCTATGAGATCGGCCCGGAGAAGATCATTGACACCTACGCCGTGGCCACCCAGCACGTGGACCAGGGACTGAGCCTCACGCTGTTCTTCCCGGACACGGCCACCACCCGCGACGTCAACCGCGCCCAGATCTACGCCTGGCGCAAGGGCATCAAGACCCTCTACTACATCCGTCTGCGTCAGGCCGCCCTGACCGGAACCGAGGTCGAAGGCTGCGTCTCCTGCATGCTGTGAGGGGACGTGGTTGTGAGTCGAGGCTTTCTGGTGTGAACGGTTGGGATGCGAGTCAGCCTTACCGGGTGTTTGTTGACGAATCTGAGGTCAGTGGATACTCCATAACGGCTGTCTATGTGCGACCGCAAGATGTTCACAAGATCAGGACTGTGCTTCGTAAGCATCTGCGTTCGGGACAGCGCTCCATCCACTTCACTAAAGAGCGGCCGGAAGTACGTAAGGCCGTGATAGCAGACATAGCTAAGATGCCGATCAAGGCTGAACTTTACAAAGTCGCGGAGAAACATCGGGAAGCTCGTTCAATATGCCTGCAAGCGTTGGCTGAGACTCTGCGGGACGGGAAGTGCCAACAACTGGTTCTCGACCAGAATGACTCGGTTTGTCAGTCTGACCGGAGAGTCCTACGCAGTGCCCTTGGCCCTGGCTGGAGCGGTACGTACGACCACTTCCACGATCATGAGGAGGCTCTCCTGTGGCTACCGGATGCCATCAGCTGGTGCTGGAATAAGGGAGGGAACTGGCGAGCCAGGCTCTCTGACATGGATCTCAAGATTGTGCCGTTGGCTAGATGATGCGCAAAACCCGGCTCGCCCACCGTCCGGAAGGCTGCCGGGTCTACTTCACAGGGCTACTGCCCTGAGCAGTTCAAGGATAGGTCATCGGATGGAGAAGTGCCAGCGCTTCAGTGGGGATGGTGTTGATCGGCCGCTCACATGAGCTTCCTGCTCAGGATGTGCTGAAATGCTGGTTCACTTGGCGTCGTCAACGTTCTGCAGGTGAGGACTCCTTGGCACGACGGCGCAGCTCGCGCACGGTGGCGTGCGGATCCTCACCGGCCGGGAACCCGCGCAGGCGCCAGTACATGGCCAGCAGGGAACCGGTGATCGTGTGCCAGAAGGTCGCCACCGCGCAGGGTGCGGCCACCGCCGCGCTCAGGTACTGCAGGGCGAGCGTTGAACCGAGCCCGGCGTTCTGCAGGCCCACCTCGATACCGATCGTGCGGCGGTCGGCCCGCGAGACGCCGAAGGCTCGCGCCACGGCGTAGCCCAGGGCGTAGCCGGTCGCATTCTCCAAGGCGATTGCGGCGAACATGAGCGGCCCCGCGGTGGCGATGAGCGGCTGACTCTTGGAGGCTACGGCCGCCACCACCGCGGCGATCGCCACGACCGAGACCCACGGCATCGCCGGCTGGATCCGGGCCACCTGCCGGTGGAAGAAGACATTGCAGGCCAGGCCCGCGCCCACCGGCAGCAGCACGATCTGCACGATCGACAGCGCCATCGACCCGGCCGGTACCTGCATGTAGGTGCCGGCTAGCCACAGGGTCAGCAGCGGGGTGACGATGGGAGCCAGCATCGTGGAGAAGGCGGTCATCGACACCGAAAGCGCCGTGTTGCCCTTGGCCAGGTAGCTGACCACGTTCGACGTCGTCCCTCCGGGCACGCAGCCGATGAGGATGATGCCCACCTTGAGCTCGGGGGACAGTGGCAGCAGGTTCGCCACGCTCCAGCCCACCAGCGGCATGACTGCGTACTGGCTGAGCACACCCAGAATGACCGGCTTCGGGTGACGAGCGATCATCGTGAAGTCCGGGATGGACAGGGTCATTCCCATCCCCAGCATCGTGACGGCCAGCAACGGCGTCATGTAACCGGCCAACGGCACGAAGGTGGAGGGCGAGAAGAAGGCGGCGAGGAAGGCGCCGAACATGATGAGCGGGAAGACCGTCACCGCAATGCGGGCGCTGCGGTCCTGCCTCCTCTCGGAGGCCGCGTCGGTGTCAGCGCCTGTGTCAGGAGGGGGTGTCATGGGATGCCTCGGATCATCGATGGAGCGTCAGCGGGGATACGTGCGGGGACGATAGTCCGAGGAGTGAAACGATGCCGTCTCAGTCCATCGCGCGGACGCATCTGGGCCTCGAGTACTGAGGGCTCGGAACGGGCCGTTGACCGTGATCCGTGTCTGTGGCCTCGCGGGCTCTTTGGGGTCGGCGCAGGCCGGGGCTCTACTCGAGGTCGTCGTCGACGACGCCGGACTCGGGTTCATCCTCGGGCTCGCGCCACACCTCGTCGCAGCGGTGGACGCTTGTGGCGATGAGGCGAGCGTTGGGTAGATCCACGGTGCGCACCCAGTGGCCGGCCGCCAGCGGGTTCTTACCGAAGTCCTCGTGCCGGTTGATGAGCCGCGGCACGAGCACCTCCTCGGGCACGTCAATGTGGATGAGCAGGTCGATCCGCTCACGCGCCGCACCCCAACCGCGCGTCTCCAGCGCAAGGTAGTTGCCCTCAGTGACGACGACGCCGGTGCCGCTGACGATGCTCCCGGCCGACACGGACTCGTGCATGTCGCGCCGGTAGACCGGAACGAGGACCTGAGGGGCGCCGTCGGCTCGCACCCGGTCCAGGGTCGTCAGGTAGCCCTCGACGTCGAATGTGTCAGGGGCGCCCTTGCGGTTGCGGCGCCCCAGCTCGTCCAGGACGGCGTTGGACAGTGGAAGCCGTCCATGGCAACCAGCCCAGCGAAGATGCCCGCTGCTTTCAACCCGGTCTTCAGCTGCTCGGCAATCGTTGATTTTCCCGAACCGGGAGCACCCGCGAGCCCGACGACGAGGCGCTCGGGCGCGTCGTCGGCCGCCAACCGCTGTACGAGCTGGTTGACGAGGTTGCTGACAAGGGCGGAGGTCTCGCCCACCCGAACCGTGGGACTCATGAATCTATTATCTCAGTCAACTACGTGCCTGAGGGGCCGGTGCAGTGTCTGTGTCCGTGGTGATGTCCGGAGCTGAGTGGATGCCGGATGGATGGTGGAATTGCGGCCGATACTGCTGATGATCGGTTGTTGGCTGCAACTCTGGGGTCGGATGAGGGATGAGCTGACGTGGGCGCCGTCGAAAATCGATTTCTCCCATCTGAGCGGTTAGCGATGAAGTCGTCATCATCGTCATCATTTCGAGGCAAAACGGCAGCCGATTCGTGACCGTCGCGTGAGATTTTCGCCATTGATACTAGTAAATATAGAACTTAAGTTCGGCACCGCATCAATTGAGTGCCGGACTTCTCCCGAAAGGTTTGCCGTGTCAAAGATCCCTGCCCCCAGAGCGCTCAGAGCGCCTGCGCGTGTCACAGGTGCTCTCCTCCTGCTCGTGGTGATGGTTGCCGCGATGCTGACGGTCCTGCCCATGCAGGCCCGAGCCGCCATCAACCCGAAGATCACTGTCTCCGACCTGTCACTGACCCCCTCCAACGCCGTCGGCGAGGAGGACCCGAGCAAGACCGCGATCCAGAGCGGTGACTACCTCAAGCTGAAGTTCAGCTGGGATGCCAGCAAGGCCCAGGCCAAGGGCGGGGACTCCTTCGAGATCGCACTGCCCGAGCAGGTCCGCAGCAAGGACAAGATCACTGAGCCGATGATGCTCAACCACGATGGCGTCAGCACGCAGGTGGGTGAGTGCTCGGTGGCCGAGCGTAAGATCACCTGCACCTTCAACAGTGAGCTCGACAAGATCGTCGCCCAGGGTTTCAAGGACCTGCGGGGTAACGGGACGTCACTGGTGGTGGCCAACGGGGCCTCGGATCTGCCCAACCTGTCGATCAAGGCCAACGGTGTCGACACTCCCGTGGCCGTTCCCGGCGGCAAGATCGGCGCGTACGTCGAAGGCCCCTACAAGCCGGAGAAGGTCACCAAGTGGGCCAGCGATCTGACCGCTGACTCCGACAAAATTGCCTGGCAGCTGATCTTCGGTCCTGACCAGATCAAGGCGGCTCTCGAGGAGAATGGCCAGTCTCTGAGCGTGGACGGCAAGACCCGCTCGACCATCATGTTCACCGACGAGCTCGGCCCCGGACAGAAGTACGTCGCCGACAAGGCGAAGTGGAGGCTGGAGACCGGCACCGCTGAGGGCAAGAACGCCAGCTCCGTCCAGCTCACGGACGCTTCCGGCGCCGACCAGAACATCGGCGCGGGCGACTTCGACCTCGACGTCACCTTCAACGGCGACGTCGCCTTCATCAAGGTGACCGGTCCCTTCGCGCCGCGCAGCAACTACATCGTCCGTTACGAGTCGACCCCCAACACCGACAACGGCAAGGTGCAGCCCGGTGTGCGGTACAAGAACGACGCCACCGCGCTGGGAACCAGTCTGCGGGGCTCCTACGCTGTGCACTACGCTTCATCCTTCTCCATTAACGTCGAGATGAAGCCCGGCTTCGGTGGATTCGAGATCACCAAGCTCCTCACCGGAACCCAGACCGGCAAGGTGGCGGCGGACACCACCTTCAAGGTCAGTGTCAACTACGACCTGCCCGGTGACGCGAAGGCAAGCGCCTACCCGGGCTGGAAGGCCCCGGGCACCCTCAACCAGGAGGGTACTGGTGGTGACCTCGAGATGACCCTCAACATCGGTGCGAAGACCGTGTTCAAGGAAATCTTCCCCACCGGAACGGTCCTCACGTTCAACGAGGACCCGACGAACGCCTCGGTCACTCCTGAAGGTGTCGTCTGGGGTAAGCCGGCCTTCATGGTGAACGGCCAGAGCACCAACACTGCGACCGTTGAGGAGCAGATGCTCGAGACCGTGACGCTGAGCAACTCCGCTGACGCCGTGCCCGTGGATCACGGTGACTTCACGATCACGAAGGCCCTGGCCGGCGACGGCGACTTCAGCAACTCCACCTTCCTGTTCACCTACAGCTGCACTGACAACACCACGGGCTTCCTGATGGTGAAGGGCGGGAAGACCTCGGAGCACTCCGAGGAGGTCCAGGCGGGCTCGACCTGCACCGTCACCGAGATCACCGACTCCGCCTTCCGGGCGGGATACACGCTGACCGCCCCGGAGCCGCAGACCGTCGCCATCGTCAAGGATCAGACGGCCGAGGTGACGATGACCAACACCTACACGAAGGCCAAGGGCTCGTTCTCAGTGACCAACACAGTCAAGGGCGCCGAGGTCGGGGACAAGGAGTTCACCTTCACCTACACCTGCGATAACGGCCAGGAAGGCACCCTCAAGGCCAAGGCCAATGGCACGGCGGTCAACGGTCCGGAGCTGCCTGTGGGCACGGAGTGCACCATTGAGCAGGACGTGAACACGGCTCAGGTCGATGGGTACACCCTGAAGGCTCCCGCGTCTCAGAAGGTGACTATTGGCGAGAAGGTGCTGGACCTGAAGTTCCTCGGCTCCTACGCCTCTCTCACCGTGCCGTCGCCGACGCCGAGCGCTGAGGCGACTGCGAAGCCTTCCGCCGAGCCGAGTGCTGCGCCGAGTGCCGCTCCGACTGAGAAGCCGGCCGCTGACGCCAGTGCGGACCCGAACGCCAAGCCCAGTGCTGAGGCGAGCGCCAAGCCGAGTGCTGAGGCGAGTGCGGACCCGGCTGACAAGCCCGCTGCTGACGCCAGTGCGGACCCGAACGCCAAGCCCAGTGCTGAGGCGAGCGCCAAGCCCAGTGCTGAGGCGAGTGCGGACCCGAGCGCCAAGCCCAGTGCTGACGCGAGTGCGGACCCGGCTGACAAGCCCGCTGCTGACGCCAGTGCGGACCCGAACGCCAAGCCCAGTGCTGACGCGAGTGCGGACCCGGCTGACAAGCCGGCCGCTGACGCCAGTGCGGACCCGAACGCCAAGCCCAGTGCTGACGCGAGTGCGGACCCGAGCGCCAAGCCGAGTGCTGAGGCGAGTGCGGACCCGAACGCCAAGCCCAGTGCTGACGCGAGCAGCTCCACCACGGCCGGCAACTCGCCGTCCGGTGCGGCCCAGCAGGCCACGCCCACCAACTCGGCGGCGCCGGCCCCGGCCGATGGGGCACCCGGCGGTCCTGCGGGGGGCCCGTTGGCCAGCACCGGTGTCAGGATTGGCCTGCCTCTGGGCATCGCCGTGGTCGCCGTGATGGGAGGGGCTCTGCTGGTGAGCCGCCGCCGCGCCTGACGCCGGCCGCTAGTTCCCACCTCTCACAGGGATAGGTCCCCGGGCCCACCTGAGTTCTGCACTCAGGTGGGCCCGGGCTTCCTGCGCTCCAGCAGCGCGTGCCTGCAGAAGCCTTGTTGTTGGCGCTCATGAGGTTGTCGTTGTGAACTACTGGGGAAAGTGGGACCGAACCGGTCATACCTCGATGGGAACGGAAGTGACGGGAACGCTGAGCTGTGTCGCTATCGGCGTATAGAGATCGGCTCCCTGCGCGGAGGTGCTCAGCGAGACCAGGAGTGCGTACCGGACGGGTAAGTCACGGCGGTCACGTCGATTGTTGTTCTTCCACCAGCCACCGACGGGGTAAACGGCAATATGGTCGCATGCTGCCAGCTCGGCGCCGGTGCCTTGCCAGTCGTCCTGGTGGAGTGAGCCGTAATGTCGTGCTCGTGTACCAAGTAGCCAGTGATTCGAGTTGTTGTCCGTGGACGAGTAGTCCTCGTCCTCCTCTTCCCGAGCCTGTCGATTCACTCGGGCGAGGAAGCCCTTCACGGTGATGTCGGTCGGGGCTTTGAGGTCGAAGCGGAGACCGTAAGAAGCATACGTGTACTTCCCCTTCCAGCCTCGCCTTGTGGCGGAAGGCTCGATGAAGTAGGACAGCGTGATGCGTAGGCGCACGTCAGCTTCGCCGAGTGACTGAAGGACATCGCGAGGCCAGGGGAGAGCGTGAAGCCGAAGCTCCCGCATCGCATATGTCTCGTCGAAAGGGTGGAACTCGTCTTGAACCACCATGGTAACTGCACGATGAGATGACGTGAGGACTGCTTCCTCCGTCGGTACTCCCCATCCGTAGCGACGCAAGAGTCGTGCGCGTTCGCCCTTCTTCTTACCGCACGCATCCAAGCGTTCTTGCATTGGCCTGGTCCACCTGGCCTCATGAACCAGAAGTGCCCGGACAGTCTCTGGCCAGTAGGAGGGGTAACGGTTCATGGTGAGTGCTGCGAGTCGGGCAGCCTGCGCGGTAGCGGCGCTCGTCGCATTAGCCGATGTCAGGTCCACATCGTTCCTGATGCCGGTGGACCTGAGAGAAAGAAGAGGGTGCTTGGGTTCTGCAAAGCTCTGCCTGCCCAAAAGAACGTTGCCGCCCTCCAGGCATATCTCTGGCTTGATGGGCCATGGCTTGTCGCCAAATAGTAAAGAGGTCCGGCTGTGAGGGGAGAGTTCTCCGGCGGGTGCTACCAGAGAGTAACTATGAAATGTTGGGTCGCTCGGAAACTGGGCGAGTTGAGTAAAAGCACCAACCGTTAGTGCATTCCATGACTGTCCAGGATCTCGGATTGGAGACATATCTGAGTTGTCTAGGTGATTGATGCTGTAGGAGTCTGGGTCCACGTTCGCTGCAGAAACGATAATGAGACGTTTTGCGTCGGAGTCTGGTTTTGAGATGAGAGAGAATCCGTCACTGTGAACTTGAATATCTGTGCCTACGGCGAGGGCGTCTACCGTTGCCGACCAGAGTGTCGGCCAGCCGGGGTTGGTGTCAGACTTTGTACTGACAGGCATGCAGAAGGTACGTCGACGAGAGGGGCCGGCCTCCGGAATGGAAATCGCATGAATGGTGGCGCTTGCATAGTCACGCTGCTGAGCTCCTACAGGAGTTGGGAAGATTTGTACAGACTCTAGACGATGCTTTAATCTGATTGTTTGTGTTCCTAAAAGAAGATCATCCAGGTGCTCACCGTAGAGCGCAATTCCTGCCATTGATGTGCCATGGCCGTTACGATCATGACCATTTGAAACTGTGAAGATCGAGTGCTGGTCGCTGCTTGCCAAGGATCCCTCGAGGAGGGTGTGCGCTCGGAAGACTCCGGAGTCGAGGTGGCACACAACTGGAGCCCCCAGTTCCGCCGGAATAACCCTTGTGGAGAAATCAAGAACGTATTCGAATTGCTCACTGTCGGAGAGGTCCTCGATAGTGTCAATGAACGAGGGTGTGCGAATCTCAGTGAAAGGAAGATCTGTCACAACAAGTGTCTCAAGTTGTTGTCGCGTGGCTCGGATGTGCACGATCAGTGAGTCTCCAATTCGTAACTGTCGATCAGAGATCTCGAGGCTAAATGACTCTATAATGCGCTCGAGCAGCCCGGGGCGCTCTCGGCGCTGGTCAAGCCACAGTTCCCACCAGATCGCTCCTCCGTAAGGCGGATTGCCTTCCGATGTCCACAAGTCATTGAGATAACTTTCCCGAATGTGAGAAATATTGGCGATCAACGCATTGTTTTTAGGTTGACCTTTTTCGTTGCTGGTGGAGAGATAGTTCTCAAATAGCTTAAAAAACTGGTGTCGGAAATCGTCGGCAACCCATATGTTGGCTCGTTCGGGAGAGTCCTCTGTGGCGGGGTGAACCGATAGAAGAAGCCACTTCGGTTTCCTTGACGTTTTACCTTTCCGCGTCAACTGTGTCAGAGAGTCAAGTTTCAGTTGGAAGTCGGCGCTGACGCCCTCAAGTGTTAGATAAGTCCCATTGGCCTGTAGTGCCGGATCAAGATCTTGGGAGTCTCGGGCTTGCTGTTCTTTCGTAAATGCGGCCTCAATCTCTTCGATGAGACGCTTACCGTGAGTCTGGCGATCTACAGGCCTGATAGCCGTAGTTCCCATGCCGCGTGCGGTCCGTGGCCTGGATTCAACATAGCCACGGACGTTGAGGTGATCGAGGCGGGGCGACTCGGACATGGCCTACCCCAGGCTGGCGGAGCGGCGCGCGGCAAGTGCCAGCTCAAGATCTGCTCGTGTCACCACAGCATCTCCTCTCATGAGCGCAGCCTTAGCGGCTGACTCGGCTGCCTTGACGATATCCGCATGACTGAGTCCCTCTGTGCGGGAGGACAGCCCGGTGAATGAAACGCCCTTGGCAAGTGACCCCAGGCGCTTGCGGATAACCGCTTGGGCTTGCCTGCCACTCGGCAGCGAGTAGGTGAGGACGGCGTCGAAGCGACGGAAGAGTGCGCGATCCAGGATGGAACGATGGTTGGTGGCCGCGACCACAATCGACTCCGGGCTCGCTTCCTCCAGGAACACCAGGAATGAGTTGAGGATGCGTCGCGCTTCGCCGACGTCGTTGCCGCTTCTGTCGCCGCCGAGGGCGTCGAACTCGTCGAAGAGGTAGACCGCGCGGTGGGTGGCGACCTCATCAAACACTGTCCGCAGCTTAGAGGCAGTCTCACCCATGAACTTGCTGAGCAGACTGTCCAGACGCACGGTGTACATCGGAAGTGAGAGTTCAGAGGCGATAACGGAGGCAGTCATGGTCTTGCCTGTACCAGGCGGGCCTTCGAGAAGCAGACGATGCATCGGGGTGAAGCCATGCTCGATCAGAACGGACCGTTGCCGCTGCTCCTGGATGACCTGCGTGATCTGCTCGCCGAGCTCAGGTGAGATGACGAGATCGCGCAGGCGTACCTGTGGCTGAGCGATCTCAACCAGGCCGGCAAGGTCTCCTTCGGGACGCGGAAGTGTGGCTACCGTCGCAAGGGGCGAGCGTGCTCGTTGCCGTGAGGAGTCGACAGCCTTCTTGATGTCAGAGGCGAGTCGGTGGTGCCCCTGACGGGCTTCCCGAGCGGCGACCTGCAGGGCGACGGAGTAGAAGGCGTCCTCGTCACCGGAGGCGTGACTGCGCACCATGGCTGTGATGTGTGCACCGTGACCTGCCACAGATGGCCTCCCTTCCATGTTCACCTGAGTTGTCACTGTCATCGTACGGCACGCCAGTGACACATTCCCTGGCGCCGCGCTGGGATCGCTCTCACGTCCACCAGTAGATCGTGCTTGTTGCGGACGAAGTGGCTTTCGCGTTGTGTCGACTTGCCTGGCGCAGAGATGCGTCCAGGTGGGTTTATGTGGTTGCTGGGGTCAGTTGATCGGAAGAATAGGGTAGTTTTATTTCGTAGTGCTTGATCGCATCTATTGGGCTCTCGTGTAGCTGCCCTACGGCGTTTCGTAACCAGTGTACTCCGTGTGCGTCAGTGAAGGCGATCTCCACGCCGGGGCTGGCGCTCATTCCTCGCCATCCTTTGGGCGCGGCGAGCTGCCATTCGCCTGGAGGGAGTGTGGTTAGTTTCTTCTATAGTCGTCTGGATAATGTTGCCCGTTCTGCTCGTTGATGATGAAGGTTGCAACACAGCGATACGCAGGAGAAAAGGACTGGTTGCTAATGCGTATAATGTCTTCAGTCTTCTGATCTGATTTCTGGTTCGTCAGAACCCAGGCAGTGATGCGTACTGCCTGTTCTTTTCTCTTGTCGCTGCGCCTCCACCATGCTTCCAGAGCCAAAGTGATTGTGGCGATAAGCGTTGCACCGGCGGTTCCTATCGCTCCTATCCAGGAGGCCCAGTCTTGGCTAGTCATAACTCGACTTGCATAGGAGTTTCTGTGGGCTTTACGTCAAGTGGCGGCAGGGAGTTCACGATCTCCTGGGTTCGCACGGAGACGGTGGTGATGCGGGCGATGAGGTCCAGGAGGTAGCGGGGCTGCGCCGAGGCGGTGGGGCCGCCACCCGCGCCCTCGGCCATCCAGTCGTTAGGGTCGTTGACGATCCCGGAAGCCTTGTGAGTGCTCACACGGTAGCGGTCCAGGAGCCAGTCCAGGCCGCTGCGCGACCCCAGCAGGTAGTCCTGTGCCTGGGCGGGAATACCGGAAATCGTCACATGCTCGTTGTAGACGATCGAGGTCTTGTCATCCTGCAGCCTGCCGTCCCGACGCACCCGGGCGTAGCGCATCTTCTCCACGTGCAGCAGGCCCGGTGAGATCGCCTCCCGCAGATCCCAAGGCACCTCCTGACCATCGACGATGAGACTCAATGGTGTGGGCTCCACGGACTCGTAATCCAGGTGCAGGTCGGCAAGACCTCGCCCAGCCGTAGTGAAGGCCACGAAATCGTCCCGGCTGGCCACCAACGGGATGTGAGGCAACGACTTCTTCAGATCCGAGCCATACCGCGTCCGAAACTCCGGTGAGTGCAAGAGGGCGTACAGGTAGTAGAAGATGTCATCCTTGGTGACTTCCGGCCCATAAGCGGTCTGGTAGCTGCGCAGCGTGGCGTCGGTGATGTTGTCCACTCGGCGGTAGCCGCCCAGCACCTCACCCTCCTGCCCGACGGCGGTGCTGGACTCCTCCGCGTCCTCATCACCGGAGAGATCCAGCATGCCTGGCTCTGCCGCATGACGACCATCCGCCGGCTCCCACGTCCAGCGCGGAAAGAACTGACCTCCGCTGCCAGCGCCTGTGACATGGAGGTTCGGCGCTGCGTCCGTCATGACGGTGGAGAAGGGAACGTCGGAGCCTTGACCAACAAGATAGAAACCAACATTGTCGTGCCCGGGAGTCGGGAAATAGCGGCGCAAAACAGCGGGACGGTGGATGATGCCGTCTGAGGCGTTGAGCCACTGCTTGCAGAAGGGGCGGTACAAGCCGCAGTAGGTGGCTCCCGCGTCATAGGTGATGACACGGTTCTTCGCCAGGTCACTGTAGAGGCCCGATGTCCACTTGATCCGCGTCTCGTCGTTCGTGACAAGGTCCCGCACCTTCGCCCCGGCCTTCAGATCAGCTGCTCGGGTGCGGTGGACGCGCTCGCGCTCCTCGTTGTACGTCTCAATGAGTCGCTGCGCCGAGTCGCGCAGCCCCGGCAGTGAGAAGTTGTAGACCCACGCGTCGCGCCCAGATTCGGTGCCACGAGAATATGAGGTGAAGATCGGCGCCTGTCCCTCGCCGATGGACTGCCAGGACTCGTAGTTCGGGTCGCGCTGGTTGATCCAGTCTCCCTGGGAATTCGGGGTGATGGTTTCCCACTCCAGGGTGTCGATCTGCGACTCCTCGACGATCCGCAGCTTGTCCTCCCGGGAGAGGTAGTCGCCGATATCCCGATAGTGCAGAACCGCCGGCCCCTCATGGGCCGGATCCTTGACGAGGAAGGTGATGGCCACGGTCGCGCGGGAACCGGAGTCAAAGACCTTGCCTCCCTCCCGCCGCGAGAGCTCACCGGCGGTGCGCTGGTTGCCCCGCAGGTTGTAAACGTAGAGATGGGAGAACTCCTCGGCCAGGGTGAGGCGTACGCCGTCGGCCGTGTTGCCGTCGATGAAGCCGCCGTTGGTGACGAAGCCGATGACCCCGGCCTCCCCCACGCGGTCCGATGCCCAACGGATGGCGCGAAGGTAGGAGTCGTACAGGGAGTTCTTGTTGGTGCCGGTGGAGCGGGCCGCGTAGGTCGCCTCGATCTTGGCGTCCAGAGACGGGTAGTGCTGGTTGGCGTTGTTGTCATTGGCGGACTCCTGACCCACCGAGTAGGGTGGGTTGCCGACGACCACCTGGATACTCTGCAGTTCCAGCTGGGCTGTGGCCCGCTCGTTGTTGGCCACGAACACGCTCTGATCCAGCGTGTCCCCGTCCTCGGTCATCTGGAAGGTATCGGCCAGGACGATCCCGTCGAAGGGCGTGTACCCCGCCTGTGCCGGGTCACTCTCATCACTGCTGGCCGGCGGGGCGTCGCTGCGCATGAGGTCGCGGTAGGTGACCTCGATATTGGCTGCCGCAATGTAGTAGGCCAGCAGCAGGATCTCGTTGGCGTGCAGCTCATGCGCGTACTTGCGCGCCAGGTCCGCCTTGCTGATGAGGCCGGACTGCAGGAGCCGGACGATGAAGGTCCCCGTCCCGGTGAAGGGGTCGAGCACGTGCACGCCCTCATCTGTGATGCCGCGCCCCAGGTGGGTGCGTGCCAGCCAGTCCGCGCTGCGCAGAATGAAGTCCACGATCGGCACCGGTGTGTAGACGATCCCCAGTGACTTGGCCGTCTTGGAGAAGGCCAGGGAGAAGAACTTCTCGTAGAGCTCGGTGATGACCCGCTGCTTGCCGGCCGCGTTGTCAATGCCCGCGCAGCGCTCACGGACCGACTCGTAGAAGCCCTCCAGCTGCTCGGTCTCCGCCTCCAGGTTGGAGCCGTCCAGCACCCGGAGCATCCGGCCCATCACCTGCGCCACCGGGTTCTCGGCTGCGAAGTCATAGCCATCGAAGACCGCATCGAAGATCGGCTTGGTCACCAGGTGCTGGGAGAGCATGTCGATCGCGGACTCCGCGGTGATCGAGTCGTTGAGATTAGCGCGCAGAGCCGCCAGGAAGTGCTCGAACTCGCCGGCCACCTCGGGCTCCTGCACCCGCTTGGCCAGGCGCGTACGGTGACGGGCCGCGATATCGGCCACGTCCTTGGCCCACTGCTCCCAGTAACGCCGTGAGCCGACCTTCTGGACCATCCGGGCGTAGATCGCCTCCCGCCACCTGCCGAGCGCTCCCAGGTCGAAGGCCGCTTGCTGAGGCGCCGGAGTACTGGTGGAGTCGCCGTCGTCGTCGGCCGGAGTCCCGAAGGGGTCGATGATGGCGATCTTGTCCGGTTTGGACTGGTTGAGGTCGATCTTGTTGACCATGGCGTCGAAGCGCTCATCATGCGCGCGCAGCGCCTGGAGCACCTCCCACACCACGCGAAACGTGTCATTGTCAGATAGGACATCCTCGGGCGACATCCCAGTCGGGATCGCCACCGGCAGGATGATGTAGCCGTACCGCTTACCCGAAGCCAGGCGCATCACCCGCCCCACGGACTGGACGATGTCCACCTGGGACTTGCGCGGGGACAGGAACATGACCGCATCCAGGGCCGGGACGTCCACACCCTCGGACAAGCAGCGGGCGTTGGACAGGATCCGGCAGGACACGGACGTCTCCTCCGATCCTCCTGCCTGCGGGCCCGACGATGCATGCCGGGTCGGCGCTGGCGTGCCCAGGTCGCCCGAGAGCCAGGACAACAGGCCGTTGCGCTCCATGATGTTCATGGAGCCGTCCACGTGGCGAACCTCCACGGAGCCCAGGCGCTTCTGAGTCGGGGTATCGGAGTCGATGCCGTCCGCGTCGTCGGGCAGCTCGGGTCCCTCGGAGTCGTCGGTGAGCGTGAGCCGGTAGTCCTCGGCCACGTTCCTGAAGGAGGAGGCGAAGCGCTTCGAGGTCTTGATGTCGCGGGCGAAGGCCACCGCCGTGCGCATCGGCTGGATGTCCTTGCCGTAGTCGGCCGTGTCTACGCTGCGCTTGGCCAAGGCGTTCCAGCAGCCCACGATCCGGGCGGCGTCGTCGAGCGTGAGCTGGCCGTCCTGAGCCAGGGAGGACTGCATCTGATCGGCGATCTGGTCCTCGGAGACCGTGAGGACCAGGACCTTGTAGTCGGTCAGCAGACTGCGGGAGACGGCCTCACCAAAGCCCAGGCGGAAAAGCTCCTCGCCGTAAGTCTCGACGTCGTCCATGGAGGCGAGGATCGCGTTCTTCTGACCGGCGCGAGCCTTGGTCGAGTCGTCGTAGATGCGGGGAGTCGCCGTCATGTAGAGGCGCTTGGAGGCGTGGATGTAGTCGTTGTTGTGGATACGGACGAAGGCGGACTCATCCGTGCCTGCAACGGTGGCGCCGGTCGTGCGGTGGGCCTCGTCGCAGATCACCAGGTCGAAGCCGGGGGCGCCGAGCTTTTGGGCCTGGGCGACGGCGTCGATCGACTGGTAGGTGGAGAAGACCACCGTCATCGGGGCCGTCCCGTGGACCGGGGCTGGACGGCGTGTCAGGCGGTCGGCGAGTGCCGCGCCGTCCGTGGTGGCTGGGATCGCCAGGTCCACCACCGAGATGTCCTCGCTCAGGCTGGTGCGCTTGCGCCCCTTGCCGACCTTCGTATCCGAGCAGACCGCGAAGGAGCGAAGCGGCACCTCCGACTCTGCGCTCCACTCCATGAGCGTCTGCGACAGCAGGGCGATGGAGGGCACCAGGAACAGGACCCTGCCGCCGGAGCCGGCCATGGCCTCCGCAATGCGAAGGGACGTGAAGGTCTTGCCGGTGCCGCACGCCATGATGAGCTTGCCCCGGTCTGCCGTGGACAGTCCGGCGGTTACCGCGTTCAGGGCCCGCTTCTGGTGCTCGCGCAGGCTTTTGCCACCGGTGCGAACCATGACCTCGGGGGTCTCCAGGCTGAAGGAGTCCCAGTCGATCGTGGAGTTGAACAGGTCCTCCAGGCCGATCCGGGAGACTGGGATGGCCTGACGAGACACCGTCTCCTCCGCAGCAGAGTTCCAGTGCTCCGTGGTGGACACGAACAGTCGGGAGGTGAACTCTCCCGTCCCCGACTCCGCCAGGAAGGAGTCGACGTCGCCCTTGGTGATGACGCCCGTGTCAGGGTCATAGAACTTGCACTGGACGGCGCACAGCTCGCCGGTCTCGCGCTCGCGGGCCACCAGGTCGATGCCACGGTCCGGGCGTGCACCCCGCTCCGGCCAGTCGCTCCACATCCACACCTCGTCGAAGCGCTCGGCGTAGCGCGGGTCCGTGAGAAGGAACTGGCGCACCAGGCGCTCGAAGGCCGTGCCCTTGCCCCGTTGCGTCCGCGTGTCGAAGTACAGGCCGTCCAAGATCACTTTGATGCGCGACTGACTCACGGGGAGAAGCATACGGTGAGAAAGGTCGGGCTCCACCGCCACGAGACCATGCGTGACGGGACTGTGTCGGAGCTGCTCGGTCTACGGGGAATGATCCCCATCCCGTGCGCTGGGGCTGAGGCCCTACGGTGGCGGCATGGCTCATCGTCGACGCAGCATCATCCGGTTCCTGTTCATCGCGCTCTTCCTGGCGCGTTCGGGTGGGTCGGTCCGATTGTGACGGGGCTGGCGGGAGGAAAGGCCCTCCCGAGGCGCACGATTCTGGTCGGTGCCGGAGCGCTGGTGCTGCCGGCGATGTCGGGCTGCGGGTCGCTGGCTCCGGAGAATGTCCAGGCTCGTCATCAGATCGAAAAGTCGTTGAAGAGCTTCTCTGCCGTCAAGTCAGTAGATGTGGAGCTGGATTCCAACTTCACCGCAGGTGACTCCTGGTCGGTCCTGATCCTCCTTAACAAGAATCCTGGGCGAGAAGAGACTCTCACCGTCCTTAAAGACGCTTATGATCGGGTTGTGCAGGTGGTGGGGGATGACTTTGTCAGCGTGTCGGCATCATGGGTGCAGAACGGGGCTTCTGTGTCGTGGCCGATCTCAGCGAATGAGCCGAATGGGGCGGAACTCGATTATCTGAGAGAACTGGCGAAGCCCGGTCGAGGCGCCATGAGTGCTGGAGGTGGTCGCGTCTCGGTAAGTCGAGGAGTGGTGAAGGAATTTCCGGCTGATCTTATCGTGACGCCACGATCTGGAGTGAGTGTGAGCGACAGCTTTGAGTTTTATGGTATCACTATTCGGGCAGTTTCCGATACCGTTGACCTCAGCCCCGTTCCTCTCCGAAAGGTTGTAGAGACTATCGACTCTAAATATCGGGAAGGGGCTGTAGTTGAGTTCACAGACAACGATATCGTGAGTGGAAGCATATCGCTCGACGTTGCTGCTTTTGGAAAAGAGTCTGACGGGCTCGATGTCGCCGCGGCAGCGAAAGTCCTCAACGTTGTTTCAGGAAATCAGCTGCTTCAAGAGCTTGGTCTCACGACCGCCTGGAACACGAGTGTTGCCAGCCGAGAAGGCGTGTTCTTCCATATGAAAGCGGGTGCCTTCGATGCCGGAGACCCACCTGAGGAGGGCGCGAAGATACTTGCAGCGGCACAGAAGTCGGCCTCCGCTTCGTCGTAATGGGAGCACGAATCTGATGGTTCCCTGTGACAGGAGAGTGTGCCAGGTGTTCTCGATGCAACGGAGTGACGTCTGATGAGTGTGCGACGTCGTCAGGTCCTGGCCGTAACGGCTGCATCCCTTGCTCTCGCAGTGGCCGGGTGCTCGCCTATGGCCATGGCGCGCAAGAGACGGAAGCGGAAGGTGCAGCAGTACCTCTCCGGGCTCGACGCCGTGGCATCCGCACGGGTGGAGGTGCACCCGGAATTCGTAGAGCCGGATCGTTGGATTGTGGACGTGCGACTCAAGGGTGATCCATCCGCGGAGTCGGTGGCGACAGTTGTGCGGGACGCCTACGCCGAGGTGCTGCGCCTGACCGGGGCCAGTGAGGTGAGGATGGTTGTCACCTGGGCCCAGGCTAAGGCCTCCGTCTTCTGCTACCTGCCGATGAAGGATGCTGACAAGGCAGCCTCCGCCACGGTGCAGGCGGTGTCGCCCGGCATGGAGCGAGTCCAGATCGAGGAGGAGCGAATATCCTTCGAGTACCGCACTACTGAGACCCTCCCGGATCATTTCATCCTGCCGCCCACTTCCCCGGTGCTGAGCCTCGCCTCCTTGAGAGTCGAGCAGAGCATTCTCATTGGACGGTCTCACTGCTTCATCTCCCACGCCAAGGGTAAGGACCTCACATCCGTGCCGATCAAACGTGCACTGGAAGCCATCCCCGCCGACAAGCGGTACGGAGCGGTCCTGAGCCTGGAGGCAGAAGACGTGGGCAGTCACCAGGTCCGCCTCATATTCAAGAAATGGGCGAAGGACTGGCAGGATGAAGATGTTCAGCCAGATGCCGCGGTCCTCGCCGCAGTCCTCGGCAATCAGGTGCTCCAGCGGGTGGAACTGAGTACCTCGGTGGAAAGCAAGGTCCAGCCCAGGGTGGTTGGCTTTGATATGAAGTCCGGCGCTGTGGTCGGCCAGGGTGACCCACCTGAGAAGGGCGCGCCCATCCTTGCCGCTGCCCAACAGGTGCTCACCTCGGCATCCTGATGGGGTGATGGGGGATGGGGTATGGACCCGAAGGCTTCTCTGACTGACGTGCGCATGCGAGCATGATGAAGGGAAGGGGAGTGAGGTTGATGAGTATTCGACGTCGTGAGGTGCTGGCGCTGGGTGCACTGTCTCTTGCTTTCGGAGTGGGTGGGTGCTCACCTTTCGCTCTGGCTCTCAGCAAGAAGAAGAGGAAGGTGCGCAAGTATCTATCCGGTCTTGATGGTGTCACGTCCGTTGAGGTTGATGTGGATCCGGGGCTCGTGACCGATGATCGCTGGGATGTGATCGTCAACCTCAAGGGTGATCCTGGACAGGATTCAGTCCTCGCCATCATTCGCAATGCTCGAAACGAAGTAGTGAATCTGGCTGATTCCGACAAGGTGGAGCTTGACGTCAAATGGACCCAGGGTGCGACGTCGATGTCCTGTCATCTGCCGATGGATGACTCCGAGAGGGCCGTGCCGGCTGCCATGAAGGTGGTCTCCTCGGAGGTGGAGAGCGTGGAGATCTCCTGGAATGAAATCCGGCTACGCTACCAAAGCGTGAAAACCCTTCCGGATAACTTCATTCTTCCGCTAACATCTCCGGTTGTCGGTGTGGGTTCACTCAAGACCGAGCAGAGTATTCATGTGGGCTCATCCTATTGTCACGTCACTCACTCCAAAGGCGTTGACCTCACCTCCGTGCCGATCAAGAGCGTCCTTGATGCCATCCCGGCAGATAAGCGAGTCGATGCGACGGTGGACCTGGATGCGCATGATGATATCAACCAGGTGACCCAGCTGAGAGTGTGGGGACTCGGTGAGTACGGAAAGGGTGTGGAGGTTGACGCCGCAGCGCCGGTTCTGGCGGCCGTCCTGGGAAATCGGACTCTTCAGAGGGTCGAGCTGGCCACCGCGCCGAACGACGACTACGACTCTGAGGCCGTCACCTTCGACATGAACGGCGGTGCGGTGGCCGGCCAGGGTGACCCGCCTGAGAAGGGTGCGCCCATCCTTGCCGCCGCCCAGCAGCCGGCCGCCTCCTCGTCATAACAGTTGTTCCATCGGAATTGCGGTCAGTCTGTGCCCAGCTGGAGCCGGTCCCAGGATCGGAGGGTGACCCAGGCGCCAATCGCGGCGGTCATCACCGGAACTACCAGCAGCAATGTGCTGACATCATCATGGTTCATGGTCCAGGCAACCGGGATCGACCACGGGGTGTAGGTGCCGAGGCCGAATCCGGCGGCCAGGTTGGTGACGACCAGGATCGCCAGTGTCAGCCCGATGCCGGCCAGGTAGCCGCGCCACCGGGTCGCCGCCCACATGACCGGCAGGACACCTGCGCTGAGCACCACTGAGACAAGCAACAGCGTCGCGAAGCAACCGGTGGCTCCTGCCGCCCCCAGGCCGAGCAGTAACCCCGCCGTCATTAGTAGTACCGCTTCGCCGGCTCCCAGCAGAACCGCCCAGGATAGGGTTACTAGCATCTTCGCCGTCGCAATGGTTCGCAGGGCCGGCGGGATGGCGAACAGGCCCACAATGGTTCCGTCGGTGAACTCCCGCCCCGTACTCCATGACATCACCACGCCCACGGCCAGGAGCATCGTTACGCTCACACTTGTCGCCCCCAGGGCCGTGTAGTCGTCCCAGCCGGGCGAGGTCACCATTGAGGCGGCCTTTCGACCCAGATCAGTATCTCCGGCGTGCATTGCGGCGGTGTACCCGCCGGCCGTGGTTGCCATGACCAGAACGAGGGCGGCCGCCGTCGCTACGCGTACGACCGTGGCCCGAGCCAACTTGCGGGCCTCCAGGCCGATGACGATCTCGAGAGCGCTGCGATCCATGCCCATCATGAGGCCTCCGTCCGTTCACGGCTCGTTTCCGCGCGGGCGTCCCGTCCCGCCTCTGACTCCAGGACAGTGCTGTCTGCGGCCAGGTCCGCCGCCAGGACGGCGTCGAAGAAGACTCTCTCAAGGTCGGTGCCTCCGGGGCGGCCGGGGTCCTCAGGCGCGATTGTGTCGATGATCCGCCCCCGGTGCAGCACCTCAACCCGGTCGGCGATGCGCGTCAGCTCATCGAAGTGGTGCCCGGTCACCAGCACCGCGCCGCCGCGCCCGGTCACCTCCTGCAGAAGATCCCTGAATCCGACGACGGCCAGCGGATCGAGCCCGTTGGTCGGCTCATCGAGGACGACGACGTCCGGTTCATGCGCCAGGGCGCCGACGAGCCCCACCTTCTGGCGCGTGCCCAGCGACAGGCGACGCACAGGTGTGTCGAGCCAGCCGGTCAGCGCCAGCGCCTCACTCAACCGTTCCACTGCCCGCTCGGTGCGTTCAGGGTCGGCGCCGTGCAGGCGTGCGGCCGCCATGATGTTCTGCCGGGCCGTGAGCTCGGGGTAGACAACGGAGTCTCCACCAGGTGGCCCACTCGCCGCCAGACATCCCTGGGGGAGGAGGCGATATCACGGCCGTGCAGAAGAACCCTGCCGGCGTCGGGACGCAGCATGCCCAGGGTGACGCGCAGGGCCGTGGTCTTCCCGGCGCCGTTGAGACCCACGACGGCGCGGCACTCGCCGTCGGCGAGTGAAAGGCTGAGGTCGCGCAGAACAGGCTTCCCCCGCAGGGCGACGTGGACGCCCGCAACCTCCAGGGCCGCCGGTGCTGTACCGCTCATGTGTCCCCCAGCAGGCTGAGAAGACCCCGGCTGAGGGTCGCTGCCGCATCGGCCGCCCCGGTGTTGGCTGCATTGCTCTCGCCGGCCCAGGCGAGCAGGAGGCTGCTCGCCGCTCCCATGACGGCTCCGGCCGCGGCCTGTGCCGCCGCGTCGTCCACCCCGGGAGCGGCAAGCGCTGTGGCGATGGTGCGCTCGGTCTCCTGACCTGCGGTTCGCACGGCGGCCGCCAGTGACGGGGTGAGGGCTGCCAGCCGAATGCGTTCATGGAACTCTCGGGAGGACATCTCCTCGCGCGCCGACTCTTGACTCATCGCCGCAACGAGTCCCCGCACGGCTCGGGTCAGTGGTCGCCACCGCTGTGGCTGAGCGCGGACCGCCTCGGCGATGAGCGGATCGAACAGTCACTCACCACCACGGCCTCCTTGGTGGGGAAGTAGCGGAAGAAGGTCATGTGAGAGACCCCGGCGGCCTTGGCGATCACGGCGACCGGGACGGCGTCGAACCCCTGCTCGGTGAACATCCGCAGTGCGGTGCGCCGAAGCAGGTCAGCGGTGGAGGCGCGTGGACTCATGCAGAAAATGTTAGTCACTCACATTATGTGAGTCAATAACATCTCTGGTCGTTCTCCCGTCCGCGAGCCCCCGGAAGCCAGGAGCGCGGCGGGCACCACAGTCCCCTTCGGGCGGGTTGGGCTGCTCGCCGGTAGCATGAGGCCGGATCACCCAAACCTCGGGAGGAACTGATGCACGAGCCCATCAAGCTGGTCGACCGTGTCCAGGCCATCAACTGGAACCGCCTGGCCGACGACAAGGACCTCGAGGTCTGGGACCGCCTCACTGGCAACTTCTGGCTGCCCGAGAAGGTGCCGCTGTCCAACGACGTGCAGTCCTGGGCCACCCTGAACGAGGCCGAGAAGAACATGACCACCCGCGTCTTCACCGGCCTGACGCTGCTGGACACGATCCAGGGCACGGTCGGCGCGGTCTCCCTCATCCCGGACGCCCGCACCCCTCACGAGGAGGCGGTGCTCACCAACATCGCCTTCATGGAGTCGGTCCATGCCCGCTCCTACTCCTCGATCTTTTCCACCCTCATCTCGACGGCGGAGATCGACGAGGCCTTCCGCTGGAGCGAGGAGAACGCGAACCTCCAGCGCAAGGCCCGCATCATCCTGGACTACTACCGCGGCGACGACCCCGAGAAGCGCAAGGTCGCCTCCACCATGCTGGAGTCCTTCCTCTTCTACTCCGGCTTCTACGCCCCCATGTACTGGTCCAGCCACGCCAAGCTGACCAACACCGCCGACCTCATCCGCCTCATCATTCGTGACGAGGCCGTCCACGGCTACTACATCGGCTACAAGTACCAGCTGGCCGTGCGCGAGTCCTCGCCCGAGCGTCAGCAAGAGCTCAAGGACTACACCTTCGACCTGCTCATGGAGCTCTACGACAACGAGGAGCAGTACACCGAGGACCTCTACGACGAGCTCGGCCTGACCGAGGACGTCAAGAAGTTCCTGCGCTACAACGCCAACAAGGCCCTCATGAACCTGGGCTACGAGGCGCTGTTCCCGGCCGACGCCGTCGACGTCAACCCGGCGATCCTCGCCTCCCTGTCCCCCAACGCCGACGAGAACCACGACTTCTTCTCCGGCTCGGGCTCCTCCTACGTCATGGGTACGGCCGAGGCCACCCAGGACGAGGACTGGGACTTCTGAGAGGCAGGCGGACGGAGGCGGGGAGCGCTCCCCTGGGTGGGCTCCCCATGGAAGAGGACTCGCGCCGGGTGCACACTTTCGCCATCCCCAGCGCGCGAGAAAGGAATCCCCATGCGCTCCTCCGTCAAAGTTCTCTCCGTCGCCGCCGCCCTTGCCATGGCTGTCGGACTGTCCGCCTGCGATGAGCAGGACATCGCTCAGCCCTCCCCCGGTAGTGGCTCTGCGACCAGTTCCGCCGAGCCGGACTCAGGCGACTCGGATGCATCCCCCTCCGAGGACTCCGAGGACGACAAGGGCGACAAGGATGCCAAGGACACCAAGAGCAAGAGTGGCGAGACCACCAAGTCCGGCTCCGAGATTCAGGAGATCAAGCCGGTGACCTTCAAGGACGAGGAGATCGGTCTCACCCAGACCTGCGACAAGGTGATCGAGGACTACGCCGCACCGAAGTACAAGGAGAAAGCTAAGAAAGACACTGTCTACCTGCTTCACTGCACGCTCGACTTCAACGGAGACGTCGCTTACAGCAGCACGCTCTCAGACTCCACCTCGCTCCGGGACAAAACGTCATCCAAGCCCAAGACGGTTCAGTACGGAGCAAAGGTGGCCGACGACCTGAGGGACGACGGTCTTGACGTGATTGACACCGAGGACGCCGGCTCCACTCACGTTGAGGGCTGGTTCGCCTACGTCGCCGTGTCGGACTCGACCAAGCTGAAGCCCTTCTCCGAGGGCACCACCAGCATCGCCTACGAACGCGCGGCTGGAAAGGGCACCCAGTCCGGCAAGAAGTACGCGGCCTACTCCGACACTCAGGACCTCGTACTCAAGTGATCTCATAGCACTGTCTCCTCGGCGGCCCTGAGAATCCCGCCGATGCTGTTCCCCGGCTGCCGCGTCCTCCGTTCCACAGATCGGAAGGGCGCGGCAGTGCTTGAGGGGGTGGCTGATGGCGGTACGGCCGGCCTCCAACGTCAGAGGTATTCGGTAGCGTGCTGTCATGACGCCATCCGAGGTGACTCGCCCCCGTCCGACGGCGCCGCCCGTCTACCGGGACGGCCCGTCCAAGATGTCGGAGGTCGATGCCCGTTCCTGGAGCATCGATGACGTCCTCGACGCCGTCTTCTTCGCCATCGCCGCCGTCGCCACGCTCTGGCTGGCCTGGCTGCTCATCGGCTCTGGCTGGCACCTCGATGCGGTGCTCGTGGTCAACTCTCTGCTGTTCTGGGCGGTCCTGGCCTACCTCGCCTGCCGCGCCTCCACCAGGTCCTCACCTGGCTCTACGTCCCCGACTACTTCATCGGCCGCACCCGCACCCCTGACGGGCTCCTGGGCGACCCCGTCAACCTCGCCGTCAAGGGCGACGAGGAGGACATTCACGAGGCGATGATCGCGGCCGGCTGGGTGCGCGCCGACCCCATCACCCTGCGCTCCTCCTGGAGGATCATCGTCTCCTCGCTGCTGCGCCGCTCCTACCCGGCCGCCCCCGTCTCCAACCTCATGCTCTTCGGGCGCAAGCAGAGCTTCGCCTACCAGAAGGAGGTCGAGGGCAACCCCGCCCAGCGCCACCACATCCGCTTCTGGTACTGCCCGCCGGGATGGTCGCTGCCCGGCGGCGGGCACGTGGACTGGCTGGCCGCCGCCACCTACGACCGCGCCGTCGGCCTGAGCGCCCTCACCCTCCAGGTCACCCACAAGATCGACGCCGACATCGACATCGAGCGCAACTACGTCGTCGACGACGTCCGCTGGGCCAACGAGGCCGCCGAGCTCGAGATCTGGCCGGACGTCTTCACCTCCTACCACGACAAGAACGGGGGAGGGGACCGGGTGGTCACCGACGGCGCCCTCCACGTGCTCGACCTCAACGAGGTGGTTCCCGGTTCCGATGCCGGGCTCTCCCCTGCAGCAGGCCCGCCTGGCCGACCTCCAGGCCCGACGCCGCCGCCCCAGCCAGCTCGTCATCTCCCTGGTGCTCATTGGGCTCATGGTGGCGGTCGAGATTCTGCGCGTGGCCCGCATCGACATCACCCAGGTGCTGGAGGCCGCCCCGTTCCCGGAGGAGGACCCGGGGGCGGTCACCGCCGTCGTCGCCCTCATCGCCACGGTGTCCGGCGGCCTGACGCTCATCACCGCCGCCCTGGGGGTCGCGGCCTGGCGCGGGCACCCGCGTGGCCGCATCGCCCTCATGGCGACCCTCGTTCTGGGCATCGCCACTGACATGGTTCAGGTCTCGAGCCTCGGGGTCCGCCAGGCCACGCTCGGCCTGGTCGTCACCAGTGCGCTCCAGGTCCTGGCCCTGCTGGCGCTCTCGGCCCGGCAGGTCCACCAGTGGGAGCACGCCCGCAAGGAGGAGCGGCTTGCCGGCCGCGCGAGCGCACGGGGCGACCGAGCGGCAGTTAGGCTGAGCTCATGAGCGAGTACCTGGCAGGACCGCAGGACAATGGTGCCGGCGGCGCAGGGCCGGCGAGTCGGTCCGGCCGGCACACCAGCCACGTCAGTCATGTCGATAACTCCCGGCCCGTCGACGGCGAGCGCGAGCACGTGCGCTTCGGCATCCCCTTCAACGGGGTCCTGCCCATTTGGCACGACGACGCCACCATCACCTGGCACCGGCCCGCCGACGGCACCGACCTGTCCACCGTCCTGGGCATGGGGCTGGTGGAGTCCGAGCCCGGCCCTGCCCAGGCCCCGGCCGGGTGGCAGGAGCGCGTTGAGACCGGCGTCCTGACCGACGCCGGCCGCCTCCTGCTGCTCAAGGCGGCCACGCCGTCGGGCCGCCGCGCCATCAACGACCCCGGTGAGGGAGCCCCCATTCCCCTGGAGGCGCCGCTGAGCTACGCGGAGGCCATGGAGGGGGTCTTCGACATCGTCGGCTTCGGCATCCACATCGGCCGTGTCATGCTGCGCGCCGCCCGTGATGGCGGCATCATCCTGTTCACCCTGCGTGCGCCGCGCGACCCCGAGCCGCACCACATCCTGTCCGTGCCCGCCAAGGTCGACGACCACGGCGTCATGAGCTTCCACCTGGGGACCCTGCAGGAGATGGAGGGCGGCGCCTGGGACTCCGCCACCCACCGGGACGGCATGGCCCTGCTCGACCTCACCATCCCCTACTCCGACCTCGTGGCCGAGGCCGGCCCCAACGGTGAGGAGGGCCTCGACGCCGACAGTGTCCTGGAGATGGCGCAGCCGGTCGTCCAGTGCATCCTCAAACCCGGCTACCCCTTCGCCCTGGGGGCCTCCATCCTCCTGCCGCAGGCCGACTGAGCTGAGGGCGGGCCCGCGGGCCGGGCTGGGCCGGAGGGGCGGCCGCGGTTCGCGCCGAGGACGTACTTTCCGATCGAGGACTGCGTTTTCCCCCAGGCTACTGGGATCTCCCCGCAGTCATCTGGGGGAGAACGCAGTCCTGGTACCGAAAGTAAGTCCTCGATGGGGCGGTGGCTCCCGCAGCGCGGGTGGCCGGGCCGCGATGGACTCTCGGGCGACCTGAACGGCCTGACCCGCCCCCGCCGTCCCCTCCGGAGCCATCCAGGAGCGCATGCTCGCCAGACCGAGGAGTGCCGCGGCGTTGGCTCGGCACCGGCTTTTCCTGACGACGCCGGAGTCCCCACCGCCCTGCGCATATATCATCTCGGTGCTGCGATTCAGTCACCAGACCCCTTGATAGACTTCCGAGGGCCGCCGACGGGCCTTCAACGCCGCTGGGATTCAGTCACCAGACCCCTTGATAGACTTCCCCTCAACACAACCCCCGCCGACCTGCTGCTGGGATTCAGTCACCAGACCCCTTGATAGACTTCAGATCGGCCCCTCCCTGCGCTACGCCAAGCTGGGATTCAGTCACCAGACCCCTTGATAGACTTCGCATCGATGACACCGACGACGCCGACACGCTGGGATTCAGTCACCAGACCCCTTGATAGACTTCGCCCCCGAGTTGAGGCTCGCCGCGCCGCGCTGGGGTTCAGTCACCAGACCCCTTGATAGACTTCTAGGGGTAAATGCGGGGCTGGTTTTCATGCTGGGATTCAGTCACCAGACCCCTTGATAGACTTCCCCAGCATCAACGCCACACTGAACGCAGGCTGGGGTTCAGTCACCAGACCCCTTGATAGACTTCCCGAGCGCACAGTGGCGCTCGACGACCTGCTGGGATTCAGTCACCAGACCCCTTGATAGACTTCCAGCCGAGGCACCACCGACAGCACACAAGCTGGGATTCAGTCACCAGACCCCTTGATAGACTTCCCAACCACAGCATCGCCAAGGGCGTCGCGCTGGGATTCAGTCACCAGACCCCTTGATAGACTTCGGAGAGCAGCGCATCGCAGGCTTCAACCGCTGGGATTCAGTCACCAGACCCCTTGATAGACTTCAGAAACGTCTGTCAAGGGGGTCTGACCAGCGTAAACACATCGTCAGAGGTCAGAAGATCATGAGCTGTTGGGGCACTGACTCAGCCTCAACGGGCTCTTCGTTGCGGAAACAGAGCGTGCGCGACCACTCGCGGTCGGTGACGTACAGCATCCTCACCTCACCGCCGCGTGGCAGGTTACGCTTGATCGAGCCCACCCTGCGAGGCTCGCCGGCGACGGTCGGGGAGTAACGGACGTAGACGCTGTACTGGAGCATCCAGAAACCCTCATCCAGGAGAAGGTGCCGGAAACGAGTCGCCTCCTTGCGCTGCTTCTTCGTCGCCACCGGCAGATCGAACATGACCACGCACCACAATGGATCATCCGCCATCAGGACTCATGCCTCGGACCGGTCCACGACGGGACATCCAAGCGGGCTCGGTCCCCTTCACAGTACTGACCCAAGTGCTGAGCCAGCTCCTCCAAGACGGTTGGGAGCGTAGCGCCGTTGTCACGGAACGGCTGTTGCACCGCAGCAACCAGAACCTGCTTCACCTGCCGCTCAGCGGGACTCGCATCAAGATCCAGATGCAGCACAGCATCATCCACCGCAGGGCGGAAGGGTTCGATGATGTCATCCACCAGGTTGAACATATTTCCGCGCCCGTGATGGAACAGCCCGAGCGTCGGGCTGAGCCCGGCGCTCACCACCGCCCGAATCCCGTGGGCGCGCAGCACTGCATAGCCGTAGTTCAAGCAGCTGTTGCGGTGATCCTCCGCCTCCGGGTGCCGGAGAAAACCACCCTCGGAGGCGAACAGCCGAGACCAGTACAGGCGGGCGGCATGGGCCTCGACATTCTCCGGATCACCCGAGCGCACCGAGCGTGCCATCTCCTTGAGTCGGGTTGCCGCAGGACGATCCTTCTGAAGCAGAACAGTCGCCTGCCCCAACACCTTCGCCCTCACCAGGCGACCCCACGCATTCTTCCTCCGAGGCTCAGAGAGCTGCGACTGCGCCAGCTGCCTGGCCCCAACGCGACCATGCTCATGCCACGGATAGCGGCACCCTCGGGGACGCCCCGCCAGTCGCAGAACAGCACGACGACATCCGCGCCCAACAGGCGATGCACGACAGCCGTCGAGAAGCTCACGTGAGGACCCATGAGGATCACCGCTACATCGGCCGTCGGGATCCGATGCTCACTGCCGTCATCCTGGTGGATGCAGATTGCTCCGCGATCCGAGGTGATGCGCCCCTCCAGCGACGAACAGTCAATGATGCGCCAGGCTGCGTCCATCGGCGATCCTCACTCAATAGTCCAGGAGACGGGGAGATTAGATCTGCTGGAATACCGAGGGCGACCTAGGGCGTCGCGCCGAACAACAGTAGGATGTACTTTGGCCAATTTGTTAATAGCTATACGCCACCCTTTGTCTTTAATTACATATTTTGCGATGTTACTTGAATTATTCAACCCTTCCGCTGAAAGAACTCTTGGTTTTAGAATTAACATAGTTTCGGAGTCGTATCCACAGATGCGCCAGTGCGTGGTGTTGGGATAGTCTTTAATGAAGCTGCCGATCTTGTGTGTCGTGAATGTTTCGACGGGAACATGTAGTTCGTCGCCTGCAATGATCCATCCGAGATAAGTGGCTCTGCCTTCTGAGATAGCCTGGCGGAGTTCTGTGGTCGCGCATCTCATGCTGATCGACTGAGGTGGAATGTCTACCGAGAAGAGGTTGCTGTGTCGTTTGCTAAGCAGGTCATGAGTGAAGACGCGGAGCATCGCATAGGAGGGCGTCTTGTCCTCGATACGGTAGATGCGTGCGTGATGAATTGATGACCCAATTTCAACGAACCCACCGCGCACGGTGATAGCCCCAAAGGGGCCCTCGTCTCGATCGCTATCTGTCTTCTTTCGTTTGGAAAATACTTGAATGTAGTCGGAAGACTTAATTTCGTGACCGTGAACTCTGATAGCGCGGTCCTCCCGTGCGGGAAGACCGTTCTTCTCGTCGAAGTCCTTCTCTCGAGTGAGTGCGCACCACAGTGCGGGAGTGCAGGCTCGGTCGATCTGCTGCACTGTCAATCCGTCGCCGAGGCGGTGGGAGACTAATTTTGACGGATTAACAGTATGTGCGTTGCCGTCAGATAGTCGAAGGCGAATGTTTTGGGTGACGTACACTTTATCTTCTGCCAGGCGCTCGTTGAACAACTCCGTGAGGTGAAGCATGCGGCTTCGCCACATCTCGAAGCGCTCCTGCGCTCCCACGGTCAAGCCCGTGTACTGCTTCCAGGTCTGCTCCTGGCCAGTGAGGCGCTGTTCCCCACGAAGACTTGACCGTTCTGCCAAGGTCTTGGCAACACTTGGCTCCATGAGTGCCACTACACTCGCGTCCACAGCGTGGTGTCGGCGGTCGATTCGATCCTTGCGTCCTTTCTCTCCGATCAGGTTGATGCGGGACTCGATGCCGGCCGCCTTGCGAGCTGCTGCGGTGATAGAGCCTCGGTAGACCATGACAGTGGTCTCGGGGTAGGCGGCCGCAATGCGATGGTGTAGCTCGTTGGCCATCCAAGCCACGGACTCCATGCTGCGCTCATCGATCTCTGGATCCTTTTGGGTGCGCCGAAGACGAGCAATGACCTCCTTCTTTAGGCGCGTCAAGTCTCCGGATGATGTGCTATGGTTATGTTCAACCCACCCGTTTACTCGACTAATGGCTTCCTTCACTCCGACGTGAGGGATCCCGCACTTCTGGGCCCACACTGCGAACGGAGTGTTCGACTTCGAATGGTTGCAGCGCTCGCAGACGGCCACAAGATTCCCACGGCGATTGTTCGAACCTGGGCCGGCCTGTGGAACGATGTGGTCCAGTTGGCATGTGTGGTAACCGATTGTTGTCCCACAGTACAAGCAGGCGCTTCCTTGTAACTTTAAGGCATGGAAGCGCACGATGTCACCACGGCTTACGTATCCCTCCTTGCCGTAGTCGTGTTGAATCTTCTCTATCGCTTTCTGGTTGTCGTTGTAGCGACTCCTGTTCGCCTTATCTCGCTCGTCTGCCATGCGCTCGCTGGTGAACCCGTCACGAACATGCTCCACGTGAATGACCTCAGGTGTACCCCACATACTCTCGACCGCAGAGAGGTACCGTCCGACGATCTTGAGAGTCCGGTCGACGGATGGATTGCCCACCGGGGCGTTTATGGCTTCAACTGGAGGGAGCCATGAGTCATCGACGCCGAAGAGCTGCTTACGCGTCTCATGCAGATCGTCAGTTGTGGCTAGCATGTGGTCGCTGAGGGCCGTCAATGACTCCCGCGAATACGCAGCACGTCCGGCTGGGAGGTGGAGAGAATCGAGCTTGGCCTGGTCCTCTTCCGGCAGCTCGGCAATGATCTCGGCGCACTCCAAGTCGGCAGGCTCTTCGTAGAGGTAACGAATCATGGCGCCCCGCCGCTCGCTGTCAGCCGCCTCCCACCAGGTCTTCAGTGAGCTGATCTTGGTCTGGCGCATGATGCGGTCTGTGGCGTCGATGGGCGGCCTTGCTGCAGATCGTTCGCCGTCGTCTGTGAGTACAGCGGTTCCTCGTAGGTCCTTGCGATGCACGTCTAGCTTTTCGGCCACGTCAACCCAGGTCAGGTCGGCCTGCGAGTCCTTCATGAGGAAGGCAACCACCTGGCGGCGCTCGTCCACCGTCAGCGGTCGGTTCTTGCCTGTGGCCTCGCTGATGCGGAGGTTAGCCACGATGGAGATGATTCGGAAGCGCTGGAACTCCGGATCACACTTCGGCGCGCGTCGGAAGGAGCCCTGACCGGGAAGCGGGTCGGGAGCTACGCGGGAGACGGCTGAGCCACGTGGAGAATCCGCCTTGAAGACAGCTCGTAGTAGCTGCTTGCAGACATCGGAAGAGATGCCCTGACGGTCGCAGATCTTGCGGATCTCGTTGGCGTTGTCGCTCTGATGCAGCTTGCCGAGAATACCCTCCGGGCCACGCATTTTGACGGCGTGGGTCAGTGCCACCTGGGTCATGGCCTGCCCGGGGGTGATGCCGTCGTCGAGAACTCGCCCGTCTTCGTCATGATGCGTTCACGCAGAGCCTTCATGAACGGAGACTCGTCCGCGGGTAACAACAGAGACTCGACCTTCGAGTACGGGTTGCGCCACCCCCGGTGCCGCGCAATATGGCGTACTGCCATGGAGATGGCCGGGGCGCGCAGCTCCTCGGGGAGCTGCTCCTCGACCAGTCGAGCACGCACCCTCCATACCCGGTATGGGTCGGCTGGCTCGTTCGGGTCGAGGAGCTCTCCTGGCGTTGGGATCGGGAAGCCCAGGTCGAGCAGCACCTCGTCTAGTTGCTGGAGCCGCTTGCGTCGATTACGCAGCAGACGCTGGGCGCGGCGGGCGACGCCGGAGACCTTCTTACGGGTTTTGTGTTTCTCTCGTCCTTCCTTGCCGACCCCGGAGTCGTGAATGTGTGACAGTGCTGAAAGGAGCTCGATGGGGGTCCCCTGCTCGTCGACCCGCAGCGTTGCGAGCCCGACAGAATGGGTGCCGACGTCGATCCCCACGCGAAGGTGGTGAGCAGACATGAGAGATGCATACCACATTCGGACGCATTATGGGGCTGGTGTAAGAAAACTGCCCGATCTCAATATGAGATCGGGCAGTCAGACCGACTAGGCGGTGGAGCAGTCCACTCCGCAAACATGGCGAAGCTTACTAGGAATTCAGTCGCTACCAGCATAGCACTACCAGGGCTGGATCCTCGGTCTTGAGAGAGTCTCGGTGTGCGGGCGCTGGAAGTGGTGGAAGGGAGCGGGTGGCAGGGTCTCGTGTCGGCCGCCAGGCGTCCCTGACCGGGCGAACGCCTCGGGGTGACTGTGGGGCGTCCCGCGGCGTCGTCGGCCAGAACTGCCCCGGGGCGCGCCGGCAGGCGTGACCGGCGAAACCGGGATTCATCCCACACGAACGCGAGAAACGCGAGTCCTTGGTGGTGAGATCGTCTAAGGCTAGGCTTACCTCGACCGTCGTGACCTGAGACTGATTCGTGACTTGGAGGTCGAGTGTTTCTCGCCAACCTGCTCATCGCCCTGAGGGAGGGCCTGGAGGCGGCGCTCGTTGTCAGCATCATCGTCGCCTACCTCGTCAAGGCCGACCGCCGCGATGCCCTGCCCAAGCTGTGGCTTGGGGTCGGGCTGGCGGCGCTGATCCCGCTGGTCGCCGGCGCCATCATGACCTGGGGCCCCAAGACCCTCACCTTCCAGGCCCAGGAGATCCTCGGCGGCACCCTGTCCTTCGTCGCCGTCGGCATGGTGACCTGGATGATCTTCTGGATGGGGAAGAACGCCCGTGAGCTCAAGGGCGAGCTGGAGGGGTCGCTGTCCAAGTCCCTCTCCGCAGGCAGCTCCGGCTGGGGCGTCGTCTGGATCGCCGTCGTCGCCGTCGGGCGTGAGGGAGTGGAGACCGCCCTGTTCGTATGGGCCACCGTGCGCTCCAGTATTGAGAGCTCCACCATGCAGACGACGGCGGGCGTCATCACCGGCCTCGTCCTGGCCATCGTGCTGGGTGTCCTCATCTACCAGGGCGCGGTGCGCATCAACCTGCGCGTCTTCTTCGCCGTGACCGGCTACTTCCTCGTCGTCGTCGCCGCCGGCATCGTCGCCTACGGCGTCGGTGACCTGCAGGAGGCGAATGTCCTTCCCGGCTTCACGAACCACGCCTGGGACCTGTCCCGCTACCTGCCCGACGGCGCCTCGCCCTTCCACTGGCTCTATGTGCTGCTCCAGGCCATGTTCCAGTTCAACCTCCAGCCCACTGTCCTGCAGGTCGTGGGCTGGTGGGTCTACATCGTCCCGACCCTGGTCCTCCTCACCCTCCAGATCGCGGGCCGATGGCCCTCGCCCGCGCGCACAGTCGAGTCCGCTCCGGCCACCCCGGCCGCCGTGAGCGCTGACGAGTCCGACGCCGACGAGCCCGCCGACGCCGTCGTGACCTCCTGACCACCCCCGACCTCCCTCCCCACCCCCTGTCCACGCCACTCCTTACAAAGGAAAGACCATGCCCACCATCAAGCGACGCAACGTCCTCACCCTGCTCCCCCTGACCGCCATGGGCCTGGGCCTGGCCGCCTGCGCCGACAACCCCAAGAACGCCAAGGGCGGCGCCTCCGGCTCCGGGGCGTCCCAGGAGATCACGGTGACCCTCACCGACGACGCCTGCAAGCTCTCCTCCACCTCCTTCCCCTCGGGCGTGGTCACCTTCACCATCACCAACTCCGGCTCGGCCCCCAACGAGCTGGAGATCCTCACCGAGGACAAGCTCCAGATCGTCTCCGAGCAGGAGAACATCGGCCCCGGCACCACCACGAAGCTCACCACCTCCCTCAAGGAGGGCACCTACTACGCCGCCTGCAAGCCCAACATGGTCGGCGAGCTCAAGGGCGTCACCGAGCTGAAGATCACCAAGGGCGCCGCCGTCGACATCAGTGCCGACGAGACCAAGGCCCGCGAGGCCGCCGTCACCAACTACACCGCCTACGTGCGCGACCAGACCGGCCAGCTCCTCACCGCCACCCAGGGCTTCGTCACCGCCTACACCTCCGGCGACACCGCCACCGCCAAGAGCCTCTACCCGCTGGCGCGCCAGTTCTACGAGCGCATCGAGCCCACCGCCGAGTCCTTCGGCCTCAAGGAGGCCGGCGACCTCGACGCCGCCCTGGACACCCGCGTCCAGGACCTCGCCTCCGGCGCAGGCAAGGCCGTCACGGACAAGGACGTCCTCGCCGGATGGACCGGATGGCACCGCATCGAGGCCGACCTGTGGGCACAGGACTCCTCCAGCCCCTTCAAGTTCGCCGATGACGCCGCCCGCAAGAAGGTCGCCGACCAGCTCAACGCCGACACCAAGTCGCTCTACGACCTCGTCTACGGGAACATCACCGGCGCCGGTGGGAAGAAGTTCGAGCTCGAGCTCGAGGACGTCGCCAACGGCGCCTCCGGCCTCCTCGAGGAGGTCGCCAGCTCCAAGATCGTCGGCGAGGAGGAGACCTTCTCCCACACCGACCTCTACGACTTCCAGGCCAATGTCGAGGGCGCCAAGGTCGCCTACGGCAACGTCGAGGAGCTCGTGAAGAAGAAGGACGCCAAGCTCGCAGAGAAGATCACCACCCAGTTCGCGGCGGTTGAGAAGCTCGTCGCGGCCGAGGTCTCCGGAAAGGCCTCCAACGGCCAGCCCACCTACGTGGACTACTCCACCATCGCCTCGGTCCAGAAGGACGCCGGCGAGACCCCCGACAAGAACGCCTACACTGACACGCAGCGCAAATTCTCCGATGCTGTCAACGCCCTGAGCGAGTCGCTGTCCAAGGTCACCGGAACCGTCCTCTGAGGCGGCGGCACCAGAGCAACCCGGACACCCCGGAAGGAGACAGCAGTGAGTGGCAAGCCTGCCCACGAGTCGGATACCTCCCCGGTCGCCGATGACGCGCCCCAGGACGAGACCCTGGACGAGACCCAGGACAAGACCGCGCGGGCGCAGCAGGAGTCGCAGGCCCCGACGTCAGAGGGCCCGGGTGACAGCGCCTCGGCCTCCGACGCGGCCGAGCAGCCCGAGGAGGCGAGCACCTCCGACGAGGCTGACCAGCCGGAGAAGCCGGATGAGTCCGGGACGCCCGGTCAGGCCGGGAAGTCCGGCGCCAAGGGCACCAGCCGCCGCGCCATGTTCACCGGTGCGGGCCTGGGCGCCGCGCTCGCGGGCCTGGCCGGTGTGGCCGGGGGCCGCGCCTGGGAGGCCTCCCGCCGCCCCGAGGACGGCATCCTCACGACCTACCCCTTCCGGGGTGACCACCAGGCGGGGATCACCACCCCCGCCCAGGACAACATGTTCACCGCGGCCTTCGACGTCTCTGCCACCGACGTCGAGGACCTGAAAACCCTCCTGTCCGAATGGGCCGTGGCCGCCGAGCAGATGACCGCCGGCGAGCTCATCGGCGGCCAGCCCAGCTCCAACAAGCAGCTGCCGCCCAAGGACACCGGCGAGACCTGGGGCTACAAGCCCAACGGCCTGACCATCACCTTCGGCGTGGGCAAGGGCCTGTTCGTCGACGCCGAGGGCAACGACCGCTTCGGCCTGGCCGCCAGGATGCCGGCCATCCTCAAGGAGGGCATGCCCTCCTTCTCCGGTGACCAGCTCCACGCCGCCCAGTCCGACGGAGACCTGCTCGTTCAGGCCTGCTCCAACGACGCCCAGGTCTGCGTCCACGCGATCCGCAACCTCACCCGCATCGCCTTCGGGACCGCCGCCCTGCGGTGGAGCCAGGTCGGGTACGGGCGGACGTCGTCGACCTCCGTGGACCAGGAGACGCCGCGCAACCTCTTCGGGTTCAAGGACGGCACCAACAACATCAAGGCCGAGGACTCCGCCGACCAGCTCAACAAGCACCTGTGGGTCCAGAAGGGCGACGACGCCGCAGCCGAGTGGATGACGGGCGGCACCTACTACGTGGCCCGGCGCATCCGCATGCTCGCCGAGGTCTGGGACCGCCTGCGGCTCATTGAGCAGGAACAGACCATGGGGCGCGACAAGCGCTACGGGGCGCCACTGAGCATCGCCAACCCCACGAAGTCCTCCGAGGAGTTCACGGCCGTGGACTACACGGCCAAGGACGACAAGGGTGAGACGCTCGTGCCGGCCGACGCGCATATCGCCGTCGTCTCACCGGAGCAGAACCAGGGGCGCCGGATGCTGCGCCGCGGCTACAACTACACCGACGGCTCCGACTCCCTGGGGCTGCTGCAGACCGGCCTGTTCTTCATCGCCTTCGTGCGTGACCCGCGCACGAACTTCTACCCGATCCTGGACCGCATGACCAAGAGCGACGCCCTCCAGGAGTACCTCAAGCACGAGGCCTCGGCGCTGTTCGCGATCCCCCCGGGCATCAAGGAGGGCGACACCATGGTGGCCGCCTCGCTCTTCAGCTGAGGACGGGGTGAGGCGGGCCGGGCGGGCCGCAGTGGTGACTGCGGTTCGCGCCCGGAACGTACTTCCCGATCGAGGACTGCGCTTTCCTCCAGGCCACTGGGATCTCCCCGTCGCCATCTGGGGGAGAACGCAGTCCTCGTTGCAAAAGTACGTCCTCGATGGGGACGGCCGCTCCCGTAGTGGTGCCGGCTGGGCCAAGATAGAGCCATGCGCGACCTGAACGACCTGACCCGCCCCACCGTCCCCTCCGGCGCCATCCAGGAGCGCATGCTCGCCGAGACCGAGGAGCGCCGCGGCGTCGTCGGCCCGGCACCGGCCCTGCCCGACGACGCCGGAGCCCCCACCGCTCTGCGCGCCGCCCTGGGCCAGGCCGTCGCCGAGCTGGCCCCGCAGATCGTCGAGCTCTCCCACGACATCCACGACCACCCCGAGACCGGCTACGAGGAGCACCACGCCGTGGCCACGGTCGCCGAGCTCCTGCGCCGCCACGGCATTGAGCCCGAGGTCGGCGTCTACGGCATGGACACCGCCCTGCGCGCCGAGATCCCCGGAGGCGGCGGCGCGGACGCGGCGGCCGGAGGCTCCGGTGAGTCGGCCGGCACCATCGCCATCCTCGCCGAGTACGACGCCCTGCCCGGCATCGGCCACGGCTGCGGCCACAACGTCATGTGCGCCAACTCCGTGGGCGCCTTCCTCGCCCTGGCCGCCCTGGCCCGCACCCGCCCAGGCTCCCTGCCCGGCCGCGTCGTCCTGCAGACCACGCCCGCCGAGGAGAACTCGACCGCCAAGGAGATTCTGGCCGTGCGCGGCATGCTCGACGGCGTCGACGCCGCCATCCAGACCCACTCCTACGCCCACGACGTCACCCACCAGACCTGGCTGGGCGTGCGCCGCCTGCGCGTCATCTTCCACGGCGTGCCGGCCCACGCCGCCTCCCAGCCCTTCATGGGCCGCAACGCCCTGGACGCCGCCACCCTGGCCCTGACCGGCATCGGCCTGCTGCGCCAGCAGATGCTCCCCATGGACCGTCTCCACGCCATCATCACCGACGGCGGCCAGGTCCCCAACATCATCCCCGAGCGCACCGAGCTGTCCATCATGGTGCGCTCGAAGTACCTCGAGACCCTCAAGGAGATCGCCGAGCGGGTCGAGGAGGTCCTCCACGGCGCCGCCCTCATGACCGGCACGGGCGTTGAGATCCTCACCTCCGAGTACTGCAACGAGGTCCCCGTCCGCGACAACGGCCCCCTGCTGACCTCCTGGGTGCGCTCCCAGCGCGAGCGTGGCCGCGACCCTCTGGCCGCCGGGGTCCTGCCCGAGACCATCGCCGCCGGCACTGACTTCGGCAACGTGTCCCAGCGTGTGCCCGGCATCCACCCGCTCATCAAGGTCACCGACCGGCCCGACGTCGCCCTCCACACCCCCGCCATGACCGAGGCCGCCGGCGCCCCCACCGGGGACGCGGCAGCGCTCGACGGCGCCTACGGGCTGGCCGCCGTCGCCCTGGACTGGCTGCACGACGCCGAGCTGCGCCGGGCCGTGCGCGCCGACTTCGAGGCCACTGGTGGGGCGATCGACGTCGCCGACTTCTGGGAGGAGTGAGGCGGGCGCGCCCCGGCCCGCACCTGCCCCGGCCGCCCCGGCTGCGTCGGCTCTCAGGCCGCCGGGCGGCGGATGAGCAGCGCCCCGGGGTCGAGGCGCACCCGCATGCTCTGCGTGGGCGCCAGCAGGTCGCCGTCGACCTCCACCAGGGCCGGCGCCGAGAGCTGGACGGCCACCTCCCCGCCGCGGCGCAGCACCACCCGACCCAGCGAGCGGCCGGACTCGGAGTAGTGCGCCGCGTAGGGCGGCAGCACCTGGCGCGCCAGTGAGCTCCAGCCCGCCAGGCCCGCCACCGTGTCGATGGCGGCGACGTCGAGCAGGCCGTCATCGGTACGGGCCTGCGGCAGCAGGGTGATCCCGGCCGGGAGCCGGCCGCCGTTGGCCACCAGCAGGTTGCGGGCCCGCAGGCGCTCCACGCGCCGCGCGCCGGCCTCGTCCAGGAGGCTGAGCACCAGGTCCATGCGCGGAGAGCCCAGGTTCTCCATGGCCGCCAGCGCGTAGGCGCCCCAACCGACCCGCGCCTTGAGGGCCGGGCGCGTGGAGGCCACCAGTCCGGCGTCGAATCCGATCCCGGCCACCACCATGCAGGCGTGCTCGTCGCCGAGTGTGGGTCGGGTCCACTGATGCGGCCGGCGGGTCGCCCTCTGGATGGTGTGCACGGCCCGGGCCGCCTCGGCCGACAGCTGCCGGGAGTCGGCCGCGTCGGCTGCTGCGGGCGGGGAGTCCGGCGGGGCTGCTGCGGCTCGGCCCGTCAGGGGTGTGGAGGGTGTGGAGCCGGTCCGCCCGCCGGGGGCGCCCGATACCGCCGGGTCGGGGAGGACGTCGGGATCGGACCAGGGCTCGGTGCGTACCCAGGCCAGGTCGGCGGGAAGGTCGATGCCGTGGGCGACCACCCGGGCCGCGGCCCGAGCGTCCCCGACCGGCACCCCGAGGTTGCGGGCCGCCAGGTTCGCCGTGCCCAGCGGGACGATGCCCATCTGGGCGCCGGTGCCGGCCAGGCCGGCCGCCACCGAGCGCACCGTTCCGTCACCGCCGGCGGCCACCACCAGGCTCGCCCCGGCCGCCAGGGCCAGGCGCGCCTGCATCGTGCCGGGCTCGGAGACGCTCGTCTCCAACCACACGGGCCCGGCATAGCCGGCCTCGCGCAGCTCGCCCTCCAGCAGGGAGCGCACCGCGGCGGTGGCGCGCGGCTTGGAGGGGTTGACGACGACGCAGGCCAGTGGCCGCCCGGTGCGCGTCGTCGCCCGGGTGCCGCCGTCGGTGCCGCCCGTCATAGGGGCAGGCTAGTCGCCTGGGCGGCCCGGGTCACGGCTTGCGGGGCGCTGTCGAGCGGAAAGGAATCGAGTGTGCGCCGCCGGCAAGGGGAGCCCCCAAGGACAGCTCAGGCCGCAGCCGGGTCCGTGACGGGGGTGACGGGCAGGTTGGCCTGTTTGACCAGGCGCGAGATGAGCTCGGCCAGCTGGGCGAAGTCGGCGCCGCGGGAGGAGGAGACCCGGTGCACCAGGCCCATGCGGCGCATCGGCGACTCGTCGCCGAAACGGGCGATGCCGTACTCCGAGGAGGGGGTCAGCAGCTGGAGCGCCCCCTCGGGGATGATCGTCACGCCCGAGCCGTGGGCGACCATGCGGGTCACCGTCGACAGGGTGGTGGCCACCGCGACCGGGGGCTGGGAGCCGTAGCGTTGGCACAGGGCCAGGGTCTGGTCGCGCAGGCAGTTGCCCTCGTCGAGCAGGAGGAGGGGCTGGTCGTCGAGCTCGGTGGGGCTCACGTCCGTGCGGCCGGCCCAGGGGTGGCCGGCGGCGGTCAGGACGACGAGCGGCTCGTCGAACATCGGGATCGCGGTGGTGCGCTGGAGGTCGTCCTCCAGGGCGATGATGGCGGCGTCGAGGCGCCCCTGGGCGAGCTGGTCGAGGTTGTCCCCGGTGACCATCTCACGCAGGTCCAGGTCCATCTGGGGCAGGGCCTCACGCAGGCCGTCGATGAGAACGGGGGCCAGGTAGGGCGCGATGGTGGGGATGATGCCCAGGCGCATCGTGCCGCTCAGGGCGGCGCCCTGGCTGGAGGCGGCCTCGCTGAAGGCCTCGGCGGCCAGGACGGCGTCCCGGGCGTAGGGCAGCAGGGCCTCGCCCAGGGAGGTGACCAGGACGCGGCGGGTGGTGCGCTCCACCAGCTCGCCGCCGACGCGCTTCTCCAGGGCGGTGATGGCCTGGGACAGGCTGGGCTGGCTGACGCCGAGCGCCGTGGCGGCCTCGCCGAAGTGCTGGTGGTCGCACAGCGCTACGAAGGCCCTCAGCTGGGAGAAGGACGGAGATGATGTGGTCGGCATGAGTTGTGGTCCTGTGGTTGGGGCCCGCATTCATGGCGGTCGGCGAGCCTGATATGACGGAGTGACAGAAAATCGGGGACAGACGACTAGCCGGGAGGTTGTGGGGAGAGCGGTGCGTGGGTGGTGTGGGCGAGCCTCCGACGTGGCGGCTCGGAAACACCGTCGGGAACGATAGGGTGCACCGATTGAAATGGATTCTATTCACAGGTGGATTGCGTTGGTAAGAGGGAAGTGGGTCACGTTCGCCATCGGGCGGTAGTGCGGGTGGGGGCGAGCGTGTATGGGGCGCGGCCTCACCGGACTCGCGCCGCGGCCATCCAATCTCCCGGATGATTCCAGGGTTTCCAGGCCCTCGGATCGCCCCGACGGCGGCGTGGGCGCCGGGGCGATGACGTCGATTCCGGTCCGCTGCGCCCTCGAGTGTTGGCTCAGCCACTCGCCCGTGACCTTGGTCGTCCCCGGCTCTCCCGGTCTGCGCCGTCCGCCGCGCTCGCGGCCCGGATCGGCTCAGGTGCTGATCGAATGCTGTCTGGGCCGCGGTCCTGACTACACTCAGGACCATGATCGACCTGCGTGCGCTTCGTGAGAACCCCGAGCCCTTCCGCGCCAGCCAGCGAGCCCGTGGTGCCGACGTCGATCTCGTCGACCGCGTCATCGCCGCCGACGAGACCCGCCGTCAGGCGCTGGCCGCCTTCGAGAACCTCCGCGCCGAGCAGAAGCAGGTCTCCCGGTCCGTGGGGAAGGCCTCCCCGGAGGAGCGCCCCGCGATCCTGGCCAGCGCCAAGGAGCTGGCCGAGCAGGTCAAGGCCGCCGAGGCCGCCTCCTCGGCCGCCGCCGCCGAGCTCGACGACCTGGCCCGCCAGTTCGCCAACCTCATCGAGGGGGGCGCCCTCGGGCGGCGAGGAGGACTACGTCGTCCTGCGCCACGAGGGCGGCCGGCCCCGCGACTTCGCCGCCGAGGGCTTCGAGCCCGCCGACCACCTGGCGATCGGCGAGGGCCTGGACATCATCGACACCCGCCGCGGCGCCAAGGTCTCCGGGGCCCGCTTCTACTACCTCAAGGGCTGGGGCATGCGCCTGGAGCTGGCCCTCATGACGGCCGCCCTGGACGCCGCCGTCGCCCACGGCTTCACCCCGATGACCACCCCCACCCTCGTCACCCCGCAGGTCATGGGCGGCACCGGCTTCCTGGGCGCCCACAGCGACGAGATCTACTACCTGCCCGCCGACGACCTCTACCTCACCGGCACCTCCGAGGTGGCCCTGGCCGGCTACCACGCCGACGAGATCCTCGACCTGTCCGCCGGGCCCAAGCGTTACATGGGCTGGTCCACCTGCTACCGGCGCGAGGCCGGGGCCGCCGGCAAGGACACCCGCGGCATCATCCGCGTCCACCAGTTCAACAAGGCGGAGATGTTCTCCTACTGCCGCCCCGAGGACGCCGAGGCCGAGCACGCCCGGCTCCTGGCCATGGAGGAGGAGATGCTGGCCCTGGTCGAGCTGCCCTACCGGGTCATCGACACCGCCGCCGGGGACCTGGGCTCCTCCGCCGCCCGCAAGTTCGACTGCGAGGCCTGGCTGCCCACCCAGCAGCGCTGGATGGAGGTCACCTCCACCTCCAACTGCACCACCTACCAGGCCCGCCGCCTGGCCGTGCGCGAGCGCCGTGAGGGCGGCACGAGCCCCGTGGCCACCCTCAACGGGACTCTGGCCACCACCCGCTGGATGGTCGCCATCCTGGAGAACCACCAGCAGGCCGACGGTTCGGTGCGCGTGCCCACGGGCCTGCGCCCCTACCTGGGCGGCCTGGAGGTCATCGAGCCCGTCGGCGCCACCGCCTGAGGGCCGGCCCCGTGAACCCCACGCCCGCCTCCAGCCCCGGGGCCGCCCGCGAGACCGACGCCGTCGGCGAGCCCGCCGGCTCCGAGCCCACCGGCAACGGCCCGGCCGTCAACCCCGCCACCGGCATCGCCCCGGCCGGCCAGCCCCTGACCCAGCTGGGCGGCTCCACGGAGTACCTCGAGCACCTCGAGGACGGCGCCGAGCGCACCGCGGCAGGCGGCGAGCGCGCCCTGCGCCGTCGACCCCTGGACCACGAGGAGTACCACGCCCTCGTCCAGGACCGGATGCGGGACCTCGACGCCCTGGAGGCCGCCGGCGGTGCCCGGCTCGCACCCGGCCACGGGCTCGTCGTCGCCCTCGACGTCGACGGCACCATCCTGGACATGGACGGGCACGTCTCGGAGCGGGTCATGGCCTCCGTCGCCCGCCTGCGCGCCCACGAGGTCCCCGTGGTCATCTCCACCGGCCGCGGGATCGCCGCCACCATGCCGGTGGTGCGCCACCTGGGGCTGTCCACCGGCTGGATGGTGTGCGCCAACGGCGCCATGACCCTGCGGCTCGACCCCGACGCCCCCGGCGGCTACGAGGTCGTCGACTCGCGCACCTTCGACCCGCGCGCCGCCATCGAGACCCTCCACGCCGCCGTGCCCGACGGGATCCTCGCCGTGGAGGACCCCGGCGTCGGCTTCAAGGTCTCCCGGCTCTTCCCCGACGGCGAGCTCATCGAGGACCAGCGGGTCGTCACCTTCGACGAGCTCGTCTCCCGGCCGGTCACCCGCGTCGTCCTGCGGGCCCCGGGTATGCCCGTGGATCGCTTCTCCCAGATCGTGGCCGACTCCGGGCTGCACTCGGTGGAGTACGCCATCGGTTGGACGGCCTGGCTCGACGTCGCCCCCGAGGGCGTCACCAAGGCCTCCGCCCTCGATGCGCTCATCGCCCGCCTGGGCACCGACTCCGCCCACGTCCTGGCGGTCGGGGACGGCTCCAACGACGTCGAGATGATCGAGTGGGCCGGGGCCGGCGTCGTCATGGGCAGCGCACCGCAGTGGGTGCGCGACCGCGGCGATATCCTGACCGAGCCCGTGTGGCGGGACGGCTGCGCCGCCGTCCTGGACGCCCTCATCGAACGAGTAAGGCACCCTTGATGCGACAGTCCCCCCCTCCCTGTCTCCCAGCACAACTCCATCCCCGAGGAGCACGCCGCTCGCGCCGCCGGCCCGGCCGGTGGGGCGAGCGCTCCCGGCCGGGGCCGCGTGCGCCGTCGGCTGCGCCGAGGTGGCCGCCTCCTGGCCGCCGCCAGCACCCTGACCCTGGCGGCCGCCGCCACCGCCGCCTGCTCAGCCGGTGGGACGGGCTCGGCGTCGGCCACCGGCTGTGCCGCCTACCAGGCCTATCAGGGCCACAAGGGCGCCACCGTCACCATCTCCAGCAGCCTGACCGGCACCGAGGCCGAGCGCTTCGAGGCCTCCGTGGCAGAGTTCGAGAACTGCACGGGCATCAACGTCGAGCACACCGGCACCACCGAGCTGCGCTCCCAGCTGCTCAACGGCTCGGGAGCCAACCTGTCCACCAGCTCGGGGGCCTCGCCGTCGAGCCAGGACAACCCGGAGAACCTGCCCGACCTGGCCATCGTGCCCCAGCCCGCCATGGTGGCCGAGCTCGTCGACACCGGCGTCGTCCACCCGCTGCCCAACCAGGTCAACAGCAACGTGGAGGCCGGCTGGGACCGGCACTGGATCCAGGTCGGCATCCACGCCTCCGTGCCCTACGGCGCCCCGCTCATGGTCTCGCTGAAGTCCCTCGTGTGGTACTCGCCGGACGCCTTCGCCAAGGCCGGCTACGAGGTACCCGACACCTGGGCCGAGCTGGAGGCCCTCACCAGCAAGATCCGCTCCGACCACCCCGACGGCTCCGTGACGCCCTGGTGCGTGGGCGCCGCCGACGGGGAGTCCACCGGCTGGGTCCTCACCGACTGGCTCGAGGACGCCCTGCTGGCCACTCAGGGACCCGGCGTCTACGAGACCTGGGCCTCGCACCGGGTTCCCGTCGACTCCTCGAACGCCGTCGAGGCCCTCGGCGCCGTCAACTCCCTGGTCCTGGACAACGGGCGCGTCGTCGGTGGGCGCGGCTCGGTCATCTCCCGCACCCCCGCGCAGGCCGGGGCCGACCTGGCCAAGGGCAGCTGCCTCATGCTGCACGCCTCCTCCTCCTTCGAGAGCCGCTTCCCCGAGGGCACCGTCATCACCGACGCCGACGGCGCCAACCCGGTGACGGTCCAGGCCCCCCGCCCGACCGCGAGCCCCACCGCCGGCAGCGGCGGGACGACCGGGGCGACGGCGTCGGCCAAGAGCACGGCCACCGCAGCGGGCACGACGAGTACAGCGGGTTCGGCTGGAACGAAGGTCTCGGCCTTCGTCACCCCGGCGGCGGACCGCGGCTCGGAATCGGTACTGGTGGGGACCGACTACCTCGTGGCCTTCACCCGTTCGGACGCGGTCAGCGCGGTCATGGAGTACCTGACCTCCCAGGAGTGGGCCCGCACGCGGATGGCGATGGGCGGGGTGGCGACCGCCAACCAGGGTGTTGACCCGGACCTGGCGCCCAGCGACGTCGGCCGGCGCGCCACCAGGCTGCTCCAGTCGCGCCAGACGACCGTGGAGATGGATGCCTCGGACTCGATGCCGGTGGGTGTGGGCAGCAGCGCCCTGTGGGTCGGGCTGAGCCGGTGGTCGACCGGGACGGTGACCCCCAAGGAGGCGCTCAAGCAGGCCGAGGCGGCCTGGCCCAAGCAGAAATAGCCCCCCGGGCGGGACCCGCAGGCAATGCGTACGACGTCGGCTCCGAGGCTTCCGCCCTGAGCCGACCTACTCCACGAAGGTCGGGATCTACTGGTCGAGGGTTGTGCGTACTGCACGAAGGCCCCACCTACCTGCAGTACACCCAACCCTCCTCCAGTATCACCCCACCCTCGTGCATTGCGTGCCGGCGAGAATGGGCGCCACTCGGGCAGCCGGGAGCAGCCTCGAGCATTGATCCGCGTCAGGCGGGTCGATAGCCTTGGAACCCCAGCGATTCAAGGAGGACTCATGGGACTGGGATGGTTCGGCGCCCCCGAGCACAAGCGTTGGCTGGCCTACGAGACGCACGCGCTGCTGCACTACGCGCGCGCCGCGCAGGTGCCCACCGGATTCGGGTGGATCGGTCAGGACGGCGAGGTGGACCCCGCCCATCCCGTTGAGCTGTGGGTCACCGGTCGCATGACCTTCGCCTTCTCCCTGGGAGCACTCATGGGGATTCCCGGCTGCCGCCGCTACGCCGACCACGGCGTGCGCGCCCTCAACGGACCCCTGCGCGACTCGGTCAACGGCGGCTGGTACTCGGCGATCGGCCCCGAGCCCGACGCCGAAGGACAGGGCGTCCCGGTGGATGGCGACGCCCGTAAGGAGTGCTACCAGCACGCCTTCGTGCTCCTGGCCGCCGCCACCGCGACGGCCGCCGACCGGCCCGGTGGCCACGAGCTGCTGCGCGACGCCATCGAGATCCAGGACCGCTACTGGTGGGACGAGGGCCAGCAGATGCCGGTGGAGTCCTACGCCGCCGACTTCACCGACCCCGAGGACTACCGGGGCATCAACGCCGCCATGCACACGGTGGAGGCCTACCTGGCCACCGCCGACGTCACCGGTGAGGTGCGCTGGCTGGAGCGGGCACTGAAGATCACCGACTTCGCCGTCAACGTCCAGGCCCGCGAGCACGGCTGGCGCCTGCCCGAGCACTACTCCGCCTCCTGGGAACCGCGCCTGGACTACAACCGCGACGAGCCCGCCCACCCCTTCCGGCCCTACGGCGTCACGCCGGGCCACGGGCTGGAGTGGGCGCGCCTGACGGTGCAGCTGCGCGGGGCGCTCATTAACCGCTCCATGAGCGCGCCGGAGTGGATGCTGGAGGCCGCTGAGCACATCTTCGATCAGGCCCGCACCGACGGCTGGCGCGTCGACGGCGCCCCCGGTTTCGTCTACACCACGGACTTCGACGGCAAGCCCGTGGTGCACGAGCGCATGCACTGGGTGGTCTGCGAGGGCATCTCGGCGTCGGCCGCCATCCGCCAGGCCCTGCTCGACGACGGCCGCGGGGAGATCGACGTCGAGCACTACGAGCACTGCTATCGGGCCTGGATCGACTACGCCGAGGAGTTCCTCATCGAGGCGCCCGGGGTGTGGACCCATGAGCTCGACCGCGACAACCGGCCCTCGACTCGCACCTGGGCCGGGCACCCGGACATCTACCACGCCCTGCAGGCCACCCTCATGGCGCGCCTGCCGGTGTGGCCGGCGATCGGGCAGGCCCTGGCCGAGGGGCGGCTCGACGAGCCGAACTCCCTGCTGCCGGCGCGCGCCAGCAAGCCGCACCGGCGCGGGTTCTTCGGGCGAGCCTAGGTGCCGGGCCGCGGGGCCGGGCTGGGCCGCGGGTCAGCGGTGCGGCCGGGCCGCGCGGTCGTAGGGTAGGTCGCGCGGTCGTGCCCTAAACCCTCGATCCCGAGACATAAGGCACGACCGCGACGTCGGCGACCGGTGGGCTCGGGCTGGTGGGCTCGCAGTGACCGCGGGCCCGCCGGGATGGTAGGGTCTGTGCCTGTCGCGCCCGGTGGGTGCGGCCTGGAGAGGTGACAGAGCGGCCGAATGTGGCGGTCTTGAAAACCGCTGTGCGCCTGGCGCACCGGGGGTTCGAATCCCTCCCTCTCCGCCATATCCCGCTTACTCGAACCCTCGGTAGCAGTCGCGCTGCCGAGGGTTTGCTCAGTCGCGGCCACTCACTGGAGCCCCTGCCTCACCCGGGTGACCGCTCTCAAGTGCCTATCTCACGCACTCCTCCACTTTGTGACTTAGCGCCCATGTGGCGTAGTAAGGTCGTGAGTACTCACAAAGAAGTAAAACTTGTGAAGAAGCATGTCGGCTTGCGCCCCCATCGTGACCGATTTGTGACCACCGTTTCTTAAGCACCTCGTGAGTCGAATGGGAAACTGGCGGTATGGGCTTCTCCAGTGACAGCACCTGATGAAGTGTGAACCAAACCCGTGTGGTCTGAAGCGCATCAGCGCACGTGGCTATTCGTCAGTTTTGAACAAAATGCTAGAATTAATGAAGAAGAGAGACAATGACAAGTAATATTGGTGTGCCAACCGAGAAAGACGACGCCGTCGAAGGAAAAAACACGCGAAAGCTGAAGCCACTCCATCCGTGTTATAACCCAGAGCAGCATCGTACGTATGTTGATGCACTCAATGACTCCGTTCAGCAGGACGAGGTAACAAACATTGCGTTAAGCGGGCCATACGGTGTTGGTAAAAGTTCCATACTGCAAGGCTTTCGGGAAGAGCATCCCGGCGCTATATTCATCTCGCTTTCAACACTAGGATTTAGTAAGCCAGTCGACCCAAATACTTCCAAACTCACTGAAGGATCGATCTCTGCACAGACTAATCAGATCCAGAAGGAGATCGTCAAGCAACTGCTCTATCGAAGGTGTCCAAGCAGTCTACCGGTATCGCGATTCAAACGCATTCAAAAACCTGACTGGAAGCATTTGCTAGCCGTATCTATGCTGATTGCGTTTGCGCTGACTATCGTTATTGCAGTTATCGGAGGATTCTCCAAAATGCCGAAGGTTTGCGACTCGGCTTGGTGGGAATTCGGCGTCAAGTTTGCCTGTTTATGGCTACTGCTATCCCTATCTATGTGGCTCGCCAGCAAGTATTTGCAAGGTGTTGTTCACCTGGATAAGTTTACTGCTGGCCCTGCAACGCTCACGTTGTCGGGTTCTGACAATAGTGATGGTAACAGCTACTTCGATCGCTATCTCGATGAGATAATCTACTTCTTCGAGATGTCGACATACCGCATTGTCGTCTTCGAGGACATCGATCGGTTCAGCAACTGGGAAATTTTTGAAGAGTTACGTGAACTAAATACGCTACTGAATAACGCTGAGCAAATCCGAGACGAAAAGAATCAGTCTAAAAAAAAAGATAACCTTTATTTACGCAATGAAGGACTCGATTTTTGAACCTCAGACCGTCGCAGATACTGATGAAGTGCCGAAAGGCACCCAAGACAGGGCATTTGAAGAAATTCAAAGAACGAACCGTACGAAGTTCTTTGATGTCATCATACCCGTCGTGCCCTTCGTAACGCATCGAAGCGCACGGGATTTGATGCGCCAAGAGCTCGAGGGCGTCAAGCCCAAAGTTTCGGATGAACTGATCGATCGCGTGGCGAAGTACGTCCCAGACTTTCGCCTCCTACGAAGCGTGTGCAACGAATACACGATGTACGCACGATTTGTACTCGGAAACGGAGACCTCAAACTCGAGCCCGACAAACTATTTGCACTCATGCTCTACAAGTCGGTTCACCTGAAGGACTTTGAGAGAATACATCTTGGCCAGAGCAAACTTGGCGAAGTTTACCGAATGAGTGTGCGAGTGACAGCAGAACTCATTCGTGCGATCAACGAAAAATACGATGAGCTTGAGAAGCAACGGAACCCCCATGCCGAGGCAAAAATGCGAGGCGAGGCTTTGGAGAGGATGATCAGTTGGGCTAGCGAGCACTTTGAACTTCGGGGTGGTCCGTTTTCTGTTGGTATTGGCCCCCTTACATTCTCAAAGGACGAGATCGACACCGTAAGATTTTGGAACTATTTATGTCAGCAGTCTGATGTCGATGTTATCACAATAGAAGGTCTTGAGGATCGGTACGGTCAGTCGATGCCGCTTAAATTCAGTAAGCGCGACATTGCAAAATTTATAGGGCAAGACCTGGTATCTACATCTATTGTTCAACGAACCAAGGATGATGTAAGTGCCGAATTACTTCAGCTTGATGCTGATCGCCAGCGATACCAGTCTGCTCACATGTGTGACTTGATGAGCGAGCCTTTGGCGATGGTACCATCGGAAAATAGGACCGAGCAGGCTTTTAGCATCTACGTTGAGAAAACACTTGGATCGAAGCTGGCCGCGACTCTCATCCGTCATGGATATATTGACCAAAACTGCGTGCTCTATACGTCGACCTACCATGATACATTCTTATCCGCCAATGCGATGACCTTTCGGCTCCAACACATAGAGCAAAATGAAATGAATGTTAACTACCTATTGAGCGCCGAGGATGTGAGGCAGCTCCTTTCGGATTCGACAATTGAACCGAAGGAGTTCGCCTGTCAAGGTGCATACAATGTCGCAATCCTCAACTATCTCCTCTTGAACAAAGACAAGTACCGAAGCCACTTTGAAGCCGTCATTGAGTCGATGCTAAAAGATAGCAACAATGCCGACATACTCCTTCAAGCATTCTTCACTTCAGATACGCGCAATTATAATCAAATCTCTTTGATCGATGAGCTGACGCCACGATGCTCCAGAATATTCGATGTTCTCGTGGGACTTCGCGGCGTACCAGACGATCAACAAGTTGGATACGTTGATATCGCGCTTCGCTCCGTATCTTCTGACACCGACTATGACACGTTGATACTCAAGGAGTTTGTTGAGCAACATTATAAAGCAATGGCCACGTTCACCGATCCAATTGCCGACGAAACCGTGGATACGCTTACGAAGCTCATGTCGAAAGCTGTTGTGAGGTTGTCCGATATTAGCCAAATCGACTCGAAGTTGCGTGAGCATCTGATCGAGAATGCGTGCTATGAAGTTAACCGTCATAATCTGGAGTTCGTGTTGGGTGACAATCAGGCAGCCCTAGATGTGCTTTCTTGGAGTCGACCTTCTGTCTACGCCTATCTTCTGCAATCGCTCGAAGCATATTTCGCCATCATCGCTGAGGATAAGAGCGGCAAGTTGTCGGCATTGGTTGGCTCCGCCGACACAGCCAAGGTCGTCGCTGACGTCGTGAAGCTTGATGTGGCAGGAATATGAGGTCGGAAGGCTCGGCAGCAGACGATGCGAAGTTAGGCGACAACGAAGCATTCCCGCTACTTTCGAACCTAATGGCGTCATCGGGGGGGAGACTGGTCTATCGACCTGCTTGGTTTGCCGGTTAGCTGTTGGCCGATGTTGGCGACTTATGACCGCGTTGCCATGACGACTTATAATCTGTGGCAGTACGTTAGTAGGCGCAACGTGGATAATGCTTTAATTGATTTACTACAGCGGCACACCAAAATTGAGAATCGGGGAAAAGGTTTGGATGACGTTCAGTATAACGAACTCGCTACCGCAATTCTCAACCTTAAGGAAGATCAGATTTCGGCTAAGCAGCGTGTGGCGTTGGTTTCGTCAATAGATCAAGCGAAGCCGATTCCGGCGTCCAACATCACGGTTCAAGAAGGCAAACTGATTGGGCACCTGATTGAAGTAGGTTTGATTGCTGATGACTCAGCTTCCTACGAGTTAACAAGGAGGCTTGAATGGTCAAGCCGCGAGTTCGCTATCGCGTGTTCGCAGCGTTTTGCTGACTACATGGACCCCTATATTGTAGGGGATGATGCTCTCGCCATAGTTCAGAGCCAGTCGGTTCCGGTCCAGGTCAAGCAGAATATCATCAACAGTGTCTCGTCGTATTTCTCGCGAAATGATACTGAAGGCCTGACATCACTTTGTAGGTCTGTCTTGGCTCAGCGGGAACTGCGAATTGATAGTGCTGCACTGATATGGATGATCGTTCGGGAGGTTAGGGATGATGTTATAGTTCAGTTGGTAGCTGCGCAATTGGACGTCCTATCAGATTCGGACGTTCGTGACATCGTGACGATGTTGGGATCACCCTATAGTGACCTTCTTGTCAAAGGGATGGCGCATGTTCATATTGATGTAATCGCAGGGGTTGGCGGACTGTTGGAGCGACTTAAAACTGTAGGTGAAGTAAGCACATATAAGAAGAATGGTGAAAAGTATCGGTACACGGTGTATCGTCGCCGATGATTGAAGCTGCGAGCGGCGCTCTTGGTCTCAGGGAGCATGCGGGTTCGTTGTGACGCAATTGTATCTATCGGTTGGGGTTTACGATAGCTTCCGCTCGCAGGCGCTTGGCCTGCTGGATGTACTTGCCGACTGTGCTCAGTGCCACGTCATACTTCTTGGCGATCTCCGTGTAGGTCAAACCACGGTCGAGGTGGTCGGCCACCAGCTGCTCGATGCCTCGCTGCCCGAACCGCACCAGGAGGCTGCGCTGCTTGAGGTCTGCCCGCTGCCCAGTCTGTCTGCCCCCAGCCAGTGCTGCCTCTAGCGCGCGCCTAGTCGCCACCAGTGTGTAGCCGTATCTGGAGTAAGCCTGCAAGATCTCCGCCATGTTGGGCTTACTCGAACCCTCGGTAGCTGAAGCGCTGCCGAGGGTTTGCTCGTGCTCGGGCAAGGTCGCTCACGGGGGTCCCAACCTCACCGGGGCGCAATGCACGAGGGTCGGGACCTACTGGACGAGGGGTGGGTGTACTCCGTGGGGTGCGGGGGTTCGTGCAGTACGCACAACCCCCGGCCAGTACCGCCCGAGGCTTGTGGAGTAGCCGGCCGGGACGTGGCCGATTGCGCCCGTGGAGGAGGTGCGGGGTCTGCGGCATCGTCGGCCCCCTGGCTTCTTGGGACTGTGCTGGTCCTGGTCGGCTTTGGCGGGCGCGGGGGAGGCCGCCTGACTGAATCGGGGACTGCGTTGTGCGCCCGGAACGTACCTTTCCTCCAGATGACTGAGGTCGTGCCCCAGTCATCTGGAGGAAAACGCAGTCCTCGTCGGGGAAGTACGTCCCCGATCTGGCCCAGCACGACGTCGAAGGCCGTCGCCCCGGCCTCACAGGCGCTTGAGGGCCTCGCGTCGGCTGAGTGGGGACAGGCCCGGATGCGCCTGGACGAAGGTGCGCACCCAGTCGCCGTCCGTGCGCGCGTAGTCGCGCAGCGCCCAGCCGATGGCCTTGCGGATGAAGAACTCCGGGTCCTCCTGATTGACCTCGATGACATTGGTGAGCAGGTCGAGGTCCGTGTCGGCCTTGTGCTGGAGCTGGCAGAGGATGGCGCTGCGCCGCACCCACATATCCGGGTCGGTGGCCCACACGCGCATGCGGGCCACCGCAGCCGGATGCCCGCGCACCACCAGCCCGACGGCGTGGGAGGTCTCATCGACCAGATCCCACCACTGCCCCGTGCGCAGAAAGTGCTCGTAGAGCGCCAGAGACTCCATGCGCCCAGCATGCGAGGCGGAGAGCTTGGCGCGGATGACGGCCAGCGCCGCATAGCGCTCCTCACGGCGAGCCGCCCCATCCCACAGGTGCCGCAGCGCCACCTCCCAGGTGGCGGCCTCAGTCCACACATCGCTGTGGGCGGCGGCGATCCGTTGCGCAAGGCGCCGCGTGTCCGGGACCCCGACGCCGTACATCGCCATCTCGGACTTCAGGTAGGCCCGCTGCTGCTCGGCGCGGGCGGGGTCGCCCGCCTCCGCCAGGGCCTGACGCAGATCGGTGATGAACTCCGCGACCCGCGCATCCGTCTGCCCGCTCTCCGCCATCCTCGCTCCTCCTCGCCTCACGACGTACTTCCACAGACATTCTTCAACATGATGGACCCGGGTGGCGCAGGCACGCGGGGCCTGGAATTCCGCGGCCCCGGGCCGTGAACAAGGGCCCCAGGACACCTACGCAGCCGGCGGCCGCGTTGCCTCGCCTTGAGGCGCCCGCACCGTGTCTTCGGCGGTTGCTCACGCGGCATCCTCCCGGTAGGCTGCCCGTGCGTCCTGCGGCGGAGCCGTGGGAAGGCGATGGAGATGTCGCATAGTGGCCTAGTGCGCCTCCCTGCTAAGGAGGTTGGGGTGGAAGCCCCTCGGGAGTTCGAATCTCCCCATCTCCGCCACAGCGAGAGCCCCGGCCGCGCAGCAGCGCGCCGGGGCTTCGTCGTCGCCGGAGCACTCGTTGCGGTGGCCCCCGCGACTCCCCAACGGATTGCGGGGCTCTCGAGTCGGCTCGGCGGTTAGGGCGTTCGCCTCTGGCCGATCGGGGTGCCTGTGTGTCTTCCGGCGCGGATCCGGGATAGCGTGATGCTGTACTCGACTGAGAGGGACCTCATGTCTGACCACGACGCAACCCAGCCGCCGACCTCCGGCTCGCCCCGCCCCGAACAGGGCGACGAGTTCAACGCCCGGACCGTCCTCATCAACCAGGACATGCTCGACGCCGCACGCGCCGAGCAGCAGGTTCCGGGGCAGGCACCCGGTGCCGTCCCTGGTGCGGCTCCCGGCGCCCAGGCCGGATCGTGGCGCCCGGCGCAGCCCGACCTGCCCACCGGGCCGCCCCCAGAGGAGCAGACGCGCGCCTTCTCCACAGGTGCCGCGCAGGCGGCCGCCCAGCCCGGTGCAGCGCCCGCCGACCCCTACATCCAGGCCAACCCCTACGCCCAGCAGGGCGGGCTCGGCCAGCCGGGCCAGCCGGGTCAGCCCGGCCGACCCGATCGGGCCGCCGCCGGCGGATTCGGGGCCGCCCAGCCCGGTGCGGCGCCCGCCGACCCCTACATCCAGGCCAACCCCTACGCCCAGCAGGGCGGGCTCGGCCAACTGGGCCAGACCGGCCAGCCGGCGCAGCCCGCCTGGGGTGGGTCCACCGCTGCCGACGGCGCCGCACCCGCGTCGTCGCCCTTCGCCCAGTCCGCCCCCGGCATCCCCTCGGCTCCGGGCACATCCTCGGCCCCCGCCGCCGGTGCGGCTCCAGGCGTCGAGGCGAGTCGGGAGACCCCGCACTGGCCGGGGCAACAGCCGCAGGCCCAGCCGGCGGGCCTGCAGGACCAGCAGCCCTTCGCCCAGCAGCCCGCCCCGCACTCGCACCCCTTCAGCGGGGGGCGTCAGGAGGGCGAGGTCGGCATGTCCTCGGTCTTCCCCACGGCGACCGCACGCGCCGAGGCCGAGCAGGCCACGGAGGCCTTCGTCCCCGCTGCGACTCAGGCGGTCGCCCAGTCCGCGCCGTCGTCGTCCTCAGCCTTCCCGTCGCAGAGCTCGGCGCCCCAGTGGGGCTCGGCCCCCTCTTCCGACGCCGCAGCCGGGCAGGCCCCGTCCTTCTCCGACATGGTTCCTACCGCAGCCGGCTCGCCCTTCGATCGGCCGGCAGGAGGCGGAGCCCTGGCAGCAGTGCGGTCCGAGGAGGTCGAGACCGCGGACTCCGTGGGCAGCTGGATGCTGACGATACTGCTGGCCGGTATCCCATTGTTCGGGTTGGTCTACATCCTCATCCTCGCCTTCGGCAGCGGCCGCTCGGCCAGCAAGAAGAACTGGGCCAGAGCCACTCTCGTCTGGGGGATCATTGCCTCCGTTCTGGTCCTCGTGCTCTACGTGGCGCTGGGTGCCTCGGTGCTGGCGGTGGTCTCCTCCAACGCAGGATGAGCGGCCGCGCTGCGCGCGGTGTGAGCACCGCTGCCGCAGCAGCGCACAGGGCCGGAGCCCCGTCGTCGGCGGGACTCCGGCCCTGTGCCCATCCTCACGGGGATTGGATTTGTCCCCTGGGTGGACGCTGAGTAATGTTCTTCCCGTCGGCAACGACATGCGCCTGTAGCTCAACGGATAGAGCATCTGACTACGGATCAGAAGGTTGGGGGTTCGAATCCCTTCGGGCGCACCAACACCCCGTCATCGGCTGAACAGTCGGAGCCGGGGTGTTTTCCATGTCTGGCACTCCCCGGCCCCGACACTGTGGATCAACTCAGCCGCTGCTGACGCAGCCTGTCAGCCGGCCCTCGATCCGACCGGGCGCGCCACTCCGGCCAGTGTTGCCACTCCTGCCGGCGTCCCCACTCCAGCCGGAGCCTGCTCTTCGGCCCGGGGCTCCGGGTTCGCCGCGCAGACCTCGCCGTCGGAGGGAAGCGCTCCCTTGACGAAGTAGTCATTCACCTTCGCGGTCGCGCAGGAATTGAAGCCGGTAGCGCCGTGGCCGTACATGTCGACGCTCAGCAGGTGACTGTTGCGGAGCCTCGACACCAGCGCCTTGGACCACGGGTAGGGGGTGGCCGGGTCGTGCAGGATGCCGACGACGAGCACCGGGTTCGTGGCGTCGACGTCGACGTCGACGGGCTCGGTCTTACCAGTGTGCCCCCAGCCGTGGCAGTAGGCGTCGTGCTGGGGCACCAGACTGTGGAAGACCGGGTAGTCGCGGCGGTAGGAGGCCAGTGCCGCATCCCAGCTCGCCTGGTTCCCGGAGTCGGGGAAGTCGAGGCACCGGTTGGCCGCGAAGCCGTACACGGACTGAAGATGCTCGACGATCTGCGCCTCGGTCGCCGTCGGCCCTCCCTCACCCGGGAGGAACCCGGCGTTCTTCATCAGAGCGGTGCCGTCGTGCGCGTTCATGGCCTGGGTCAGTCCCTCGTTGAGCAGCGGCCACTTGTCAGGTGAGGCGACGACGAGCTCCTTGATCGCATTGGTGGCCTCGGCCCGGTTCAGGGAATCTGCGCCGTCGGAGACGGTCAGCGGATTGGCGTCCAGGCCGTCGAGGAAGGCGGCGAGCCGGGTGACGGCCTCATCGGTCGAGCCGTTCAGGGGGAATCCGGCCTGACCCTGCTGAGACTCGATGTAGGTGCGCAGCGTCTGCTCCTCGGCTGCCGCATCGCCCTCGAAGGACCCCTGCCGGGACAGGGTGGGGTCCATGGCGCTGTCCAGGACGACGCGCCCGACGTTGTCGGGGAAGAGCTCGGTGTACACGGCTCCCAGGTAGGTGCCGTAGGAGTACCCGAGGAAGTTGAGGTCCTGGTCTCCCACCAGGGCCCGCATGACATCCATGTCGCGGGCCACCGAACGGGTGTCCATATGGTCGAGGATCTCGGGAACCTCCGTGTACTTCTGGCAGGTGGCGGCATCGCGTGAGCCCTTCGCGACGATGTCGCCGGCGCTGCCCGGTGTCAGCTGGGAGGGTGCTTGGGCCCGCCCGGCCACAATCGCCTGAACGTCCTCGGGGGACCAGCAGTGATGGGCGTGGACTGGCCGATGCCGCGTGGGTCGAAGCCGATGACGTCATAGTTCGCCAGGACCCCCGACAGGCCGCCGCTCTTGTAGAGACCGGCGTGGATATTGATGAGGGAGATGCCGCTTCCCCCGGGGCCTCCGGGGTTGAGGAAGACCGATCCCCGAGGGGGAGGGGCTCGTCGAGGGCAGCTTCTTGAGGGCCACCGTGATGGTCTTGCCCTGCGGGTGGTCGTAGTCCAGGGGCACGGTCACGGTCGCGCACTGGAAGGCGGTGCCGGTGGCGCCGTCGGGGCAGTCGGTCCAGGTGAGTTTCTGACGGTAGAAGGACTCCAGCCCCTTGGGGACCTTCGCCCCGGTGGACCCGGTGGACCCGGTAGAGCCACCGGAGCCCTTCGAGGAACCGTTGGAGCTGTTGCTGCCGGTGGCCTGAGACGGGCTGGTGCCGGCGGCGTTCGTGCTGTTGTCCAGGACGACGCCGGTCGGCTGGGAGCTCTGCGCGGTCGGGCTCGCGACGGCTGCGACACTCGTGGCGAGCATGCTGCAGGCGGTGAGCGTACCGAGCAGGGTGAGGACGGTCAGGCGTGAGGCGGCGCGCGATGGCGGGGATGTTCGTAGGTGTCTCATGCCCACGATTCTCATGTCTTCGTCGAATATGAACCATACGGAAGACTGGTTGATTGATGTCGGGGTAGCCCGACCCTGCACCCTCCGCTCTCGGTGCTCCAGCTCAGCCTGCGCTCAGGTGTGGGCGGCCTCGAAGGCCTGGGCCAGGTCCGCGATGAGGTCGTCGACGTGCTCGATGCCGACGCTCAGGCGCATGAGCCGGTCGGTCAGTCCGTAGGAGGCGCGCACCTCGACGGGCACGTCCGCGTGCGTCTGCACCGACGGGCACGTCACCAGCGACTCTACGCCACCCAGGGACTCGGCGAAGGTGAACACCCGCACCGAGGCCAGGAAGCGGGCCACGTCCACCGACTCGGCCAGATCGAAGCTCACCATGCCCGAGTGCCCCGGGTAGAGCACCCGCGTCACGTAGGGGCTCGAGCGCAGGAACTGTGCGATCGCGGTGGCGTTGGCCTCGTGACGCTCCATGCGCAGCGCCAGGGTCTTCAGCCCGCGCAGCAGCAGGAAGCAGTCGAAGGGACCCAGTGTTGCCCCGGTCGTGTTGAGCCGGTAGTTCAGCTGCTCGGCCAGGGCGTCGTCGGCCACCACGGCCACGCCCGCCATGACGTCGTTGTGCCCGCCGAGGTACTTCGTGCCCGAGTGGACGACGATGTCGGCCCCCAGCTCCAGGGGCCGCTGCACCACCGGGGTGTAGAAGGTGTTGTCCACGACCAGCCTCGCCCCGGTCGCATGGGCCAGCTCGGCCGCCTCGGGGATGGAGATCTCCTCCATCATCGGGTTCGTGGGGGTCTCGATGATGACCAGGTCGGCCGGGTCGGCCAGGGCCCCGCGCAGCCCCTCAAGGCCCAGGACGAAGTCGACGCGCGCCGCCCCCCTCCTCGGCCAGGACCTCCAGGAAGCGGAAGGAGCCGCCGTACAGGTCGCGCAGCGCCACGATCCGGCTGCCGTGCGGCGCCAGCGTGCGGGTCACCAGCTCCAGGGCGGCCATCCCCGAGGACAGGGCGAAGGCCGCCGTCCCGCCCTCCAGGCGGGCCAGGGCGTCCTGGAGGACGTCTCGGGTGGGGCTGGCCGTGCGCGTGTAGTCGTAGCCCGTCGACTCGCCCAGGCCCGGGTGGCCGTAGGCGGTCGACAGGTGGATCGGCGTCGTGATCGCCCCCGTGGCCGGGTCGGTCCCGGTGCCCGAGCGCACCAGCAGCGTCTCCAGGCGGAGCTGCGGGTCCGGGGCCGACGACGTCGGGTGGTGGTGGACGGGGAAGGTGCGGGCGGCCGGCGGCTGGGAACACTCGGTCTGAGCAGTGGGCTGGGGTGCGGACGGACTGGTCATGAGTGGTTTCTCCTCATGGGCGGGGCAGCGGCGGGAAGACATGATGGCTGACGGTCGACGGCGGTGCAGCCGGTGACCGGTGACTGGACGCCTGCGGGACGGCACCCTTGGTGCGGCCCGGGCGAGCCGGCTCAGGCGGACAGGGTGGCGGGTCCCTGCCCGGCCCGTTCGGCGGCACGGGCGGTCACGGCGGCGACGGCCGTCTCCAACCGGTCCAGGGCGGCGTCGAGAGTGGCGCGGGGGCAGGCGACGTTGATGCGGGTGAAGCCCTCACCGCCGGCCCCGAAGATCCGGCCGTCGTCGAGCCAGAGCCCGGCCTCGTTGAGCATGACCTCGTCGAGCTGCTCGGGCTCGAGCCCGGCGGCCTTCAGGAATCCCGAGCAGTCCAGCCACAGCAGGTAGGTGCCCTCGCAGGGAGCGGCCTCGATCCCCTCGATCCGCTCCAGGCGCGCCTCGACATGGGCCCGGGCGGCCGCGATGTGCTCGCGCAGGGCATCCAGCCAGGCGTCCCCGCTCTCGTAGGCGGCCCGGCAGGCCGTCAGGCCCAGGGTATTGGGCTGGGAGTAGCCGGTGGTGGCCAGCTCGCGGCGGAAGGCCCTGCGCAGGTGGGTATCGGAGATGAGGATGTTGGCGACCTGCAGACCGGCGAGGTTGAAGGACTTCGACGGCGAGGTGCAGGTGATCGTGTGGGCGGCGGCAGCCTCGCTCAGGGAGGCGAAGGGCGTCGTCGCGAAACCCGGCAGGGCCAGGTCCGCGTGAATCTCATCGGCCACGACGACGACGCCGTGGCGGGCCGTGACCTCCTCCAGCGCAGCGAGTTCCTCGCGGCTCCAGACCCGGCCCACCGGGTTGTGAGGGTTGCACAGGAGCAGCAGGCGCGCACCGGTCGCCTCGATGGTCTCCTCCAGGGCGGCCAGGTCGCGGCGGTAGACGCCGTCGGCGTCACGCACGAGGGGGACGGCGGCCACGGTGCGCTTGTTGACCTCGACGACGTCGCGGAAGGGGTAGTAGACGGGCTCCTCGATGAGGACCGTCTCACCCGGTGCGGTCAGGGCCCGTACCGCCAGGGCCAGGGCCGGCACGACGCCCGGGGTCACAGTGTTCCACTCGGCCTCCACCTGCCAGCCGTAGCGGCGGGAGAACCAGCCGGTCAGGGCCGTCCGATAGGCCTCGTCGGGCTCGGAGTAGCCGAAGATACCGTGGCGGGTGCGCCACAGCAGGGCGCTGGTGACTGCCGGCGCGGTGGCGTGGTCCATGTCCGCCACCCACAGGGGCAGGACGTCCTCGGGGCGGCCGCGCTTGACGGCGGAGTCCCACTTGAGGCTGGCCGTGCCGCGGCGGTCGGGGACCGCGTCGAAGACGGCCGGGTCGACGGCGGGGGCGGTGAAGAAGGATGCTGCGGGGGAGGAGGCGGTCGGCGCGTGGGGGCCGTGAGGTCGGGGCGGGCCGGACAGGCGGAGTCGGTGGAGTCGGCCGAGCCGGAGACGGGGGTGAGGTGGGTGTGCATGGCTGGAGGTCCTCTCGGGTGCCCTGGCGGCGGTGACGCGTGCGAGCGCAAGGCGCTGCTGCGGCGTCGGGCTCAGGGACGGTCGGCGCGCGGGCCGGCCGAGGTGGCGGTTTGCTGGAGGGATGAACACGGGGGCTGTCGGGCCTCCGCGGAGTGCGACGAGCCGGTCTCAGGCGGCTCGGACTCTCACCGTTACGTGTCAGACAGCGACGGCTGGCGCTGTCAGCGCATGCACATTCGACCCTCGCCAAGGGTGCGCACCATCATCGTGCGGGCCTGGGGCGAAAGAGTCGTCATGGCCGCGAGCATAGCGGGAGCGCCGCCGCCGGCGCCACCGTGCCGGTGCGTTGTCTCGACCACCGGCACGGTGGCAACCGGTCAGCCGGCGCGGCGCAGCCGCAGGGAGTTGGTGACCACGATGACGCTGGAGGCGGCCATGGCGGCCCCCGCGATCATCGGGTTGAGCAGCCCGGCGGCCGCCAGCGGGATCGCGGCCACGTTGTAGGCGAAGGCCCAGAACAGGTTCTGACGGATGATCCGCAGGGTTGCCCGCGACACCCGCACCGCTGCCACGGCTGCATCCAGGTCCGTGCGCACCAGGGTGATGTCGGCGGCCTCAATGGCCACGTCCGCCCCTGAGCCCATGGCGAAGCCCAGGCCCTGCGTGCCGGCCTGAGCCAGGGCGGCGGCGTCGTTGACCCCGTCACCCACCATGCCGACCACCGCGCCCTGGGCCTGCAGGTCGGCGACGACGTCGCGCTTGTCGGCGGGCAGCACCTCGGCGCGCACGTCGGCGGCGTCGATCCCCACCTGGGCCGCCACGTGCTCAGCGGCCCGGGTGTTGTCCCCGGTCAGCAGCACCGGCCGGATCCCCAGCTCGCGCAGCGTCGCCACCGCCTCCCGTGAGGAGGGTCGCACCGTGTCCCGCACCACGAGAACCGCCATGGCCTTCAGTGGCTGCGTATCGGGGGCCGTCGCGCCGGCGTCGTCGGAGTCATCGGAGGCACTGTCCGTGGCGGCCTCGTCGGGCGCCTTGGTCTCAACGTTCGCGGCCTCACCGGGCTCGCCCACGGCCAGGACGACGGCGGTCGCCCCGGAGTCCTGGGCCTCCTCCACTGCGGAGCGCACCGCCTCGGGGACCTCGGCGCCCATTTCGCCGGTGAGCCAGCCCGGCCGGCCCACCGCGACCCGGCGCCCCTCCACCGTGGCGGAGACGCCCCGGCCCTCGTGGTTGGAGAAGTCGGCCGGCGTCGGCAGGTCGCCCAATCGCTCGCGGGCGGCCACGGTGATGGCTGTGGCCACCGGGTGCTCCGAGGCGGACTCGACCGCCCCCGCCAGGCGCAGCGCCTCCTCCCCGAGCGGGGCCAGGTCCGCAGCGGTGTCTGCGCCGGTACCTGCGCCGGCGCCCACCTCCTGGCAGGCCTCGACGTCCAGGCTCATGCGTCCCTGGGTGACCGTGCCGGTCTTGTCCATGACCATCGTGTCCAGGGCCCGCGTCGACTCCAGCACCTCCGGGCCCTTGATGACCACGCCCAGCTGGGCGGCCCGGCCCGACCCGACCAGCAGCGCCGTCGGCGTGGCCAGCCCCAGCGCGCAGGGGCAGGCGATGACGAGCACGGCCACCGCCGCGGTGAAGGCCGCCTGCGGGGTGTGCCCGGTGAGCAGCCACCCCGCCAGGGTCGCGGCGGACAGCGCCAGGACGATGGGCACGAACACCCCCGAGATCCGGTCCGCCAGGCGCTGGACGGGGGCCTTGCCCGCCTGCGCGGCCGTCACCATCCGGCCGATCCGCGCCAGCGTCGTCCCCTCGCCCACGGCCGTTGCCCGCACCAGCAGGACGCCGGAGGTGTTGACGGTCGCCCCGGTGACGGTCTGTCCGGCTTCGACCTCGGTGGGTACGGACTCCCCGGTGAGCAGCGAGGCGTCCACGGCCGAGCGGCCCTCGACGACGACGCCGTCGGCGGCCACCTTCTCGCCGGGCCGCACGAGGAACAGGTCCCCGGCCGCCAGGTCCTCAACACTGATGCGCTCCTCGGTGCGGGTGGCCTCCGCGCGCGGCGAGCCGTCCTCGTCCAGGACGTCGACGGCGTCGCGGCTGCCCGACGGCGAGGTGAGGACGACTCGGGTCACCTCCTTGGCGCCCAGCTCCAGCAGGGCGCGCAGGGCGTCGCCGGAACGGTACTTGGCACGCGCCTCCGCGTAGCGGCCCGCCAGGAGGAAGGTGGTCACCCAGGCGGCCGACTCGAAGTACATGTGGGCGGCATGCCCCTGGGAGCGGGGCAGCAGCTCCATGCTCATCCGCATGCCGATGTGCCCGGCTCCGCCGAGCACCAGCGCCCACAGGCTCCAGCCGGTCGCGGCGATCACCCCGAGGGACACGAGCGTGTCCATGGTGAAGGCCCCGTGGCGCAGCGCCCGGAAGGCCGCCTTGTGGAAGGGCCAGGCCCCCCAGACCGCCACCGGCAGCGCCATGAGCGCCACCGTCCACTGCCAGCCCGGCAGCTGGAGGGCCGGCACCATGGAGATCGCCATGATCGGCACCGACAGGATGAGGCAGTAGATGAGCCGCAGCCGCAGGTCGGCGGCCCGCTCCATATGCGAGGCGCCCAGGGACTTTGCCCCGCTCCCGGAGGCGGAGCGGGAGGACGCGTTGCCAGTGCCGGTGGTGCTACCAGTGCCCGGGCGCGTGGCCGGTGCCGCGGCCATGGACAGCGTCGCGCGGCCGCCTGTGCCCTTGGTCTCGCGTCCACCCCCGGCCGAACCGGGCGCGGACGGTCCTGACGCCGGTGCCGCCGACGTCGCCGACGCGGGCTCCCCGGCCGGCGCCGTCTCCGATTGCGCCGACTCATCTGGTGAGGCGGTGTCCAGCAGGGCGCCGGTGTAGCCGGCGCGGGCGACCGTGGCCAGGAGGTCATCGACGCTCACCGCGCTCGGGGCGGTGATGCGGGCCGACTCAGTGGCGAGGTTGACCGAGGCGCTCACGCCGTCGAGCTTGTTCAGCTTCTTCTCCACTCGGGCCACGCAGCTGGCGCAGGTCATGCCCCCGATGGAGAGGTTGACGGTGCGCAGCTGCCCGTCGAGTTCCTGGCTGGTCGTACTCATGGGAGCCTCCTGTGTCCGTTGTCGTCCAGTGCCGTCCGGTGCTGTCTGCTGGCGTCCGCTGCCGCCCGTCGGCACCCGGGTCTCGGGCGTCGACGGGGACTCTCCCGGGCTCAGCGCTCGCGGTCGTCGCGCTCGACGGCGTCGAGGGTGTAGTCCCCGGCCTCGTCGATGGCCTCGGCCAGGGCGGCGTCGTCGAGGCGGATATCGGAGAGCACGGTGACGGTGGACTGCCCGCCCTTGTTGAGCAGGACGGCGACGTCCTTGACGCCGTCGAGCGCCTCGAGCTCCTCGGTGACGTGGGCGACGCAGTGGCCGCAGGTGAGTCCGGAGACCTTGAGGGTGGTGGTGCGGTCGATACTGTCGGCGGTGAACTCAGTCATCTCTCACTCCTTGGGAGGCGTGTGCGGAAAATGGGTGGATCGGATCGGGAAACCAGATGGTCCGCCGTGGAGCGGACCGTGGTGCTCAGGACCGCACGAGCCGGGCGATCGCGTCGGAGGCCTCGCGGATCTTGGCGGTGCCCTCCTCGTCACCCGCCTGGGCGGCGTGCAGGACGCAGTGGCTCATGTGGTCCTCCAGCAGGCCGAGGCTGACGGCCTGAAGGGCCTTGGTGGCGGCGGAGATCTGGGTGAGGACGTCGATGCAGTAGACATCCTCCTCAACCATGCGGGAGATGCCCCGTACCTGCCCCTCGATGCGGCGCAGGCGCTTGAGGTAGTCCTCCTTTGGATCCGGTGTAGCCGGCCATCTCTCCTCCGTTGTCTCGGTCGGGATCGACCATACCCCTAGGGGGTAGGGGTGTCAAATACCCCGGAGGGGTATATGGTTGGCGGCGACCGGCTGGATGGGCGCGGATCCGGCACATGGCGGAGGGTGACGTGGGATGCTCGTGTCATGACCGCCGTTGCCCATGCCGCCCCCGGCCCCGCCGACCCCGACGCGGTGCCCCGGACGCCAGATGACCCCGATCTCCAGCTCGCCCGGGACCCCAGGGCGGGTGCCGGGCGACTCATGGTGCTGGCCGGCAACCGTCCCGACCTGCGCGGCGTCATCGCGGACAATCCGGGCTGCTCCCCGGAGCTGCGCGCCTGGGTGAGCCGTATGGGGGGAGCCTCCGCCGGCTCCGGGCGCCGCGGTCCCGAGGCCGCGGTGGCTCGGACGGGCGGCTCTGGCAGCGCTGACGACGCGGATGATGCTGTGTCTCTGGCGCCCACGGGCTGGGAGCCCTCCGACATCGGCCTGGGTGAGGACCCCTTCGGCTCCGTCCTGGGTGACCCGCTCATGGGCTCACCGCTCTTCGACGACGACGGCTCGGGCCACCAACCCGCCGACGCCGATCCCACCGAGCCCACCGGTGCGGCTGCTCGCAACGGCAAGGGTGGGCGACGGGCGCCGTCGAGCCGGCGTACGGCCAGGCCGCACACCGCCTCCGCCCATACCGCTCCGGCCCGCACCGCCTCGCGCACAGCCGCGGCCCGGGCTACGCAGGCCCCCGCCCCGCCTCCGCAGCGGCCGGCGGTGACGATGCCTGCGCCCCCGGCCCCGATGCCGCCCGGACGCTTCGCGCCCGCGGCGCCCTACCCGGTGCCGGGGATCGCCGGGCCGGTCGGGATTGCCGGGCCTGTCGGAGCCGCCCCGGGCCGGGTGGAGGCCGACCCCTGGGCCGTGAGAGGGGCGCCGGCCGGTGGTGGCCTGCCGTCCGCACCTCCGCCGCCCTCCGGTGCACCGGGGATCCCCGGCGCCTCCTTCGGGGTGGGGCGCTACAACGCCCCGGCCTCCTCGCGCAGCGCCAGGAGGTCGGCCCCGTCGTCGCCGTCCAGCACGAGCCCGGCCAAGATCATTGGCTGGATCCTCTTCGCCCTGCTGTTCATCGTCATCCGGGCCCTCAACGGCTGAGACGCAAGGGGGCGGGGGCGCGGCCCCAGGGAGTGGTCGCGCCTCAGGGTGCGGCGGAGCCCGGGGTTGAGCCGCTCGGGGCGCTGGCGGCCGGGATGGTGATGGGGCTGTTGGAGGCGTAGCCGTGCTTGAAGGCCCACACCACGATCTCCAGGCGTGAGACCGTCCCGGTCTTGTGGAACAGGCCGGTGATGTGGGACTTGACCGTCGCCTCGGCGATCGCCAGCAGGGAGGCGATCTTGCGGTTCGAGGCCCCCTCGCACAGGAGGCGGAGCACGTCGCGCTCCCGCTGCGAGAGGTGGACGCTGCCGTCCGCGCCGCGTACGGAGGCCAGGGCGTAGTCGATCAGGCGCGTCGTCGGCGTCGGGGCCACGACCTTCGCCCCTGAGTGGACCGTGCGCACCGCCGCGATGATCTCCTCAGCCGGCGCGCTCTTGAGCAGGAAGCCGCTGGCGCCGGCTCCCAGGCCCTGCAGGAGGTCCTCGTCGGTGTCCACCGTGGTCAGCAGAATGACCCGGGTCGACGGCGAGAGGCGGAGCACCTCCCTGGTCATCTCCACGCCGTCCATGTGCTCCATGTGGACATCGGTGATGAGGACATCGACCTGATGGGACTGCACAAATCGCAGGACAGCGCGAGGTGAGCGCGTTGCGGTGAGGATCGTGAAGTCCTCGACGTCGGAGAAATAGGACTCCAGATGGGCCAGGGCCATCGCGTCGTCGTCGACCAGGGCCAGGCCGACACAATCGGGAGAAATCTGGGAAGACATGAGTCTCCTTGGGCAGATGTGTGCAGTCCGCGATCAGTGGGGGGCGCGGTCTGCTGGGAACGGTGAACAAACTACCTGAAAAAAGATGATCGCCGTGTAAACGCCCTCAGACGCGCCCCGACGAAAGGTGGAGAGAGCCATCCAAACGGCGAGGAAAGCAATAGATCAAAGGGCGATGCGAGGCCCCGTCGGATTCCGGCAGGCTCATGGCCAACGGCACTTCCCCAAGTGTGCCTCCTCTGTCGTTCCCAGGAAGGAGGGTCCGTGTACCGCTCTGCGCTCATTGAGGGCGTCGCCCCGTCATTGGCTCGCGCTGCGTCACTCGAGTCTCCCTTCGGCCTGGTTTCCCGTTCCACCGAGCTGCCCCAAGCGGCCGGAGAGCCGGTCTTCGCGATCTGGACCGGTCTTCTGGGTGATCCCTCTGAGGCGCTGAGGTCACAGCGCACCTGGAATCACCGTGCCGAGGCGGGCAACTTCGACGGGGCCGGCGGGGCCATCGACGCCGATCGCGCCAGACACATCGCGATTGTGGAGACGATGGAGCGCTACTCCAGCTGCTCATGGACGGAGGAGGAGCTGGTGTGGGACACCCCCGCCGGTCTCGGCGAGGCCGCGATCGGACCGGAGCGCTGGCCGGCGTGCTCGGCCACCGAGCTGGCCGACCCCGACTGCGGGCTCATCGCCTCAGACCCCCGCGTCCCCCTGCGATGGGTGCGCGGCTGGTCCCTGACCCGCGGCCGTGAGGTCTTCGTCCCAGCAGTGCTGACATACCTCAACTTCCCGGTGCGCACCCCCTCCGAGCAGTTCGTCAACCCCATCTCCACCGGCACCGCCGCCCACTCCGACCTGCGCGAGGCGGTCCTGGGTGGCCTGCTCGAGGTCATCGAGCGCGACTCCATCGCCCTGACCTGGCTCCAGCACCTGCGCCTGCCCGCGGTCGCCGTCGACCCCTCCACCCTGGGGGAGGAGGTCGCCGAGTACCACCGGGTCGGCACCTCCACCGAGCTGGAGATCCACCTGTTCGACGCCACCACCGATTACGGCGTCCCCACCCTCTACGCCGTCCAGACCTCCCAGGTCGACCCCGAGCTGGCCCAGGTGGTGGCCGCCACCTGCGACATCGACCCGCAGCGGGCGCTGGCCAAGATCTACCGCGAGCTCGCCTCCCTGCGCATCGCCCTGCGCAGCCACGCCCGCGGCCCGCGCGCCCAGGAGATCAAGGGGCAGGACCTCACTGTCGTCGGTGGCGCCCTGGCCGACGCCGAGCTGTCCATGCGCCACGTCTTCGACTTCCTCCTGGAGGGGGAGCGGCCCGTCCACGCCCTCGATGAGATCGGCACCCTCACGGCGTCCAGGCCCGGCACCGGCAGCGGTGACAGCCCCGACGGCGCCAGCGGCAGTGCCGGCAGTGCCGCCGGCCCCGATCCGCTGGAGCAGGTCGTCGCCAACCTGGAGCGGGCCGGCGCCGAGGCCATCGTCGTCGACATCACCACCGACGAGGCCCGCCAGGTCGGCATGCACGTCATCAAGGCCCTCATCCCCGAGGCCATGCCCCTGTCCTTCAGCCACCACGCCCGCTACCTGGCCACGCCCCGCCTCTATCAGGCGCCCCGAGCGATGGGCCTGACCGTCCACGACGAGGCGGGGATCAACCCCGTCCGTCAGCCCTTCGCCTGAGCCCGATGTCCGCCTCTCCGTCCACCTCGCTGACCGACACCCAGGAGCCCCGACCCGACATGAGCACGACACCGCCCGCACCGGACGCGCAGCCGGCACAGCACCCGGCGCCGCAGGCCCCCACGGGGCCGGTGACGGCCTACCTGCCCCAGGGCGGGTTCGCGTGCGCCGTCGCTACGCGCCTGGCCGGGCCCGGCGACGTCGTCATCCCGGTCGACCACGGGCTGGTCAGCGCCTACATCCCCTACGCCGACCGCGCGGTCCTCATCGCCGACCCCGACCAGACCGGCCTGCGCGAGGACCTCGACACCCTGTCCTTCACCCGGCGGATGCCCTCCCTGGGCCTGGAACTCTTCCCCACCGAGCTGCGCTGCGGGCCACTCGTGGTCCCCGGCCGCAGCGCCTGCTACCGCTGCTACGACCGGCGCCGCCGCCAGCACGGCTACCGCCCCCTGCCCTCGGAGGTCGTCTCCGAGCACGGCCCGCTGGAGCAAGCCTACGCCCACCACCACGTGCTCCTGGGCGCCGGCCTCATCTCCATGGCCCTGCAGACCCTCGACGCCCCCGGCCCCCAGGACCCGGCCCCGGAAGGCGCCGACGGCGTCGCCCCGATTGGTGGCCGGGTATGGACCATCGACCTCGTCTCCGGCATCACCACCTGCTCGCCGACCGTGGCCGTCGACCGCTGCGAGACCTGCTCGGGCCGCTACGAGGGCCGCCGCGACGGCCTGCCCGCGCTCGCGGCCCTCCTGCCCGAGCGGCGTGGGGAGGTGGCCTGAGATGGCCGGGGACGCCACAAGTTCCGTCATGCGCGCCGGCGACGTCGGCCGCGCCGCCCGCCGCGACCTGCAGTTCCGTATCCCCCGCAAGCCGGTGGTGCGCCTGGGCCTGCGCGCCCGGCCCGAGGAGACCGGCTGGATCATCGACGGCGCCCGCAAGAGCCAGGTCCTGGGTGGGGCCTTCGCCCGCGAGCACATGGGCGCCCTGCTCCAGGCCTGCGACGGCACCCGCACCCTCGAGGAGATCGGCGAGGTCACCGGCGTCGGCCCCCAGGCCGCCTTCGAGGCCGTTTCCCTGCTGTGGACCGGCGGCATCGTCGAGGAGGGCGACACCGAGCCCGCCCCCGTTGACCCGCCGCCCGAGCTGGCCCGGCTGCTCTCCCGCCTGGGCGACTCCACCGGCGTCAACGACTCCTGGCAGGACGCCGCCCGCCGTCTAGCCGCCGCCCGGGTCGCCGTCGTCGGGGACGCCGAGCTGGCCGGGGAGATGGTCGCCGCCCTGGAGCCCACCCTGCCCGAGGTGCGGCTCGACAGCGCCCCCCGCCGCGGGGACACCCTCACCGTCCTCGTCGAGACCGCCGACTCCGCGGCCCGCTCCCAGGAGGTGGCGCGCCGCTGCCGGGAGGAGGGCATCGCGCTGCTGCGGGTGCGTGCCGAGCAGGAGGCGGTGACGGTGGGCCCCTATGTCGACGAGTCCTTCTCGCCCTGCCTGGCCTGCGCCTGCGCCGACGAGCCCGAGATCGGCCCGCGACCCGAGCCCGCCCGCCACGACATCATCGTCGGCCTGGCCGCCCGGGCCGTGGCCGCCCTCATCGCCCGCGCCACCGTCACCCACCTTCCCGGGGACGCGCGGCGCACCGACCTGGCCACCTTCACCTACTCCGACCGCCCGGTCGTCTCCCGCCCCGGCTGCCCCATCTGCTCGGTGGCCGGTGCCGGCGAGGAGCCGGTGCCGGTGGCGCCCTCGGCCCCCGTGGGGGCCCGCTACGAGCAGTCCGTGGCCATCCCGCCGGCCGCCTTCGTCGACTCCAAGGGCCACCAGCAGCACTACAAGTCCTCCAACCTGCGCCTCCAGCGCGAGTTCCGCGACTGGCCGGTCTGCCCGCGCACGCCCCTGCCGCCGGCCGACCTCGAGCGCCTCGACCAGCCCTGGCCGATCGCGCACCCGCTCACCGACGACGGCGCCGAGCCCGACATCCTCGCCCGCCCCACCCTGAGCGAGCTCGCCACGATCCTGGCGCTGTCGGTGGGTGTGCGCGAGCCGCTCGGTGCCGAACCCACCGGTCCGGAGTCGGCCGAGGCCCCTCAGGCCCCGCCCAGCGCCAAGCTGCGCCGCTGGACGGCCGCCGGCGGCAACATCGGCTCGGTGACCGCCTACGTCCTCGTGCCCGAGTACGAGCAGAGCGGCTGGGAGGTCTCGGGGGCGGCGGCCGGGCAGCGGCTCGCCCCCGGCACCTACGTCTACATCGAGCGTGACCATGCCCTGGCCCTCATCGGCCCCGCCCCCTCGACGGCGGATTCGGGGGAAGACGCGGAGACGGTTCTCCTGGCCGACGGCGTCGGCGCCCGGATCGTCCTGACCGGGAACGTGGACAAGGTGGCCCGCAAGTACTTCTCCTTCGCCCTGCGCATCGCGGTCCAGGACTGCGGCTGCTCCTTCGAGGTGCTCCGCCTGGTCGCCGACGCCCTCGGGGTGCCGCTGCGCGCCCGGGCCCGCTGGGACGAGCAGCGCATCGCCCGGGCACTGGGCACCGACCCGGCCCGGGAGCCGGCCTGCATCGTCGTCGACCTGGGAGGCAGCCGTGCGCACTGACTTCGAGACCCTGCGCGAGCTCATCTCCGGCTTCTCCGCCGGAACGGACACTCGCCCCGCCGAGCCGACCTCCGACGGCCTGGCCGCGCGCCGCCCGCGCCCGCCGCTGGACTGCCGGGTGCCGGACGCGCTCGCCCCCGGCCCCCAGGGCCCCCTACCCCCACAGCCTGCACGAGACCTTCGAGCGCCGCTCGTCGTCGACCAGCTACGGCACCGAGCCGCTCGAGGCCGAGGCCCTCCTGGGCATGGTCCGCGACGCCCTGACCGACGACGCACGCACCTGGGGGGTGGACGCGGCGGCCTGCCCCCTGGAGCCCTTCGTCCTCCTGCTGCGCCCGCACGGCGCCGAGCCCGGCATCTACCGGGTGCGCCCCGACGGCGTCGACCTTGTCCGCCCCCTGCCGCCGGCCGAGGAGATCGAGGGCATGGCGGTGCAGAAGGAGTTCGCCCGCGCCGGGGCCATCGTCTCGGTGGCCGCCAACCTCGATGAGGCCGACGCCTGGGGCGGGGCCGCCGGCTACCGGTTCACCATGAGCCGCAGCGCCGCCCTCATCTACTCGCTGCATCTGCGCGCCGCCGCTCGGGGACTGGTGGGCACGGTCTTCGCCGGCTTCGCCACCTCTGCGGTGCGCCACCTGCTGGACTCCGACGGCGTCAGCCGCCACCAGATGTTCGCCGTCACCATCGCCGGCCCGCAGACAGAACCGCCAGGTCAGGCGGCCGGCTAGTCCCGCACCCGCCCGCCGCGAGCGCCGTCGGCCCACCTGCTGGTCCACCGCCGGCCAGACGGACCCAGAACTGCATACCGCGTCACAGAGTTCCCCAGTGTTCCACAGACCACCCCGTTCGCGGGGTTGGGGCCCGGTCCCGGCAGACCGGACCCCCGGGGCCCGAACGGGCCCCGCTCCTGCCCACCAGACATCTGAGAGAAGGAGGTGAACAGCATATGACGAACAGCTCGATTGATCTCACCCTCGCCGACAGTGACTTCGGCGTCGAGGAGCTGCCCGAGGGCAACGCCCTGGGTTGTGCCTTCAGCAGCGCCAGCGCGTCCTGTCCGGCCAGCGCCGCCTCGGCCTCGTGCCCGGCCAGCGCGGCCTCGGCCTCGTGCCCGGCCTGCGCCGCCAGCGCGTCGACGACGTCCTGCTGACGACCCCATGGTGGCGGGTAGGGGACCGCGGTTCCCTACCCGCCACTGGTGGTACCCCGGAGCCCCGTGAACCGACCTGAGGGAGCCAAGAGCCCACGATGAGCACGGTGATGAGTACGGCGAGGACAACGCCGACGATCCCTGGTAGCCGCCCGACGAACCCGATCCCGCGCCTGCGCCGCGGGGTGAGCCTCATCGTCGGGATGGACAACCAGCCGATGCTGTTCGACTCCGACTCGGGCAAGTACCACCGGCTCGGCGCGGCCGCCGCCTTCATCGTGGGCCAGTTCGACGGCGTGCGCCCCCTGCCGACCATCATCGAGGAGCTGCCCCAGGACATCGACGAGGCGGGTGCCAAGCGCATCACGGGCCTGGTCGACAACCTGCGCGACAAGGGCCTCCTGGCGGGTGGCCAGCCCGCCTCCGCCGACCCCGCCGCACCCGACGCTTCGGCGGCCCCGGCGCGCACCAGGCGCAGCCGCGGACGCCACACCGCCCAGCCCCGCCGGGCCCGCCACCTCAAGGTCGAGAGGCCCCGCCGCAGCGGGGGCTGGTGGCTGCCCCGCATCATCATCGCCCGCAAGTACCACCGGATCGTCGCTCCCGTTGTCACCCTGCTCCAGCGCCTGCCGGCCCCCGCGCTCAGCTGGGTCTTCCTGGCGCTGGCCGCCTGCGGGTATGCGGCCGGGGCCATGGCGCTCAGCTCCCTGGCCGGGGGGCCCCGCCCGGGAGTCCTGGTCTTCGTCACGGCGGTGGCGATCCAGCTGGTGAGCATCCTGCTGCACGAGTCCTGGCACGCCATCGTCGCCGGCTACCTGGGCACCCCCATCCGCGGACTGGGGGTGGCGCTCATGTTCTGGGCGATCCCCATCGCCTACGTCGACCGCACCGACTCCTACCGGGTGCGCTCCCGGAGCGGGTTGACCATGCTGGCCCTGGCCGGCATCTTCTCCGACGGCGTCGTCTGCGGACTGGAGGCGGCCGTCGCCTGGGCCTCGACGGGAACGGTGCGCCAGGTGGCCCTGACCCTGTGCGCCTTCCAGCTCACCATGCTCGTCACCAACCTCAACCCCCTCACCCAGTCCGACGGCGTCGCCGCGGTCGAGGCGGCCACCGGCTCGGTCAACCTGCGCGGGCGCTCCATGTTCGTGCTGCGCTGCATCCTGACGCGCCAGCCGCTGCCGCCGGGTCTGGCCGTCATGCGGCCCGCGGTGCGCTGGGGCTACTTCATTTACGGGCTGGCGTGCTCTCTTCTCGGACTGGTGGCCTTCGTGATGAGCATTGTATGGATAGGCTACTGGCTGTACGCCCTCTTGAAAGGTTTCCTCCTATGACGCAGCCGGTTCTCTCTCGTGCCGGTGCCTCCCCCTCCCAACAGCCACAGCCGCAGCCCGTATCCGCCGTGACCCCCGGGGAGCCCATCCCATCCGCTCCGACCTCCGCCGTACCAGCGCCGGTACCGGCACCGGAGCCGGAGCCCCCGGCCCTGGCCCAGCCCGCCGTGGCCCTGCCGACCCTCGTGCGCCTGGGCGGGCTGCCGGTGCGGGCCGTCCCCGAAACCAGCGCCGCCGTCATCGGCACCCTGGACTACCTGCGTCGGCTCGACGAGGTGCTTGACGGCGCCGCCGACCAGCTGCTCGACCCGCTCTACGAGATCGTCCCCACCCTGGACAAGGCCGAGCGCCGCCCGGTCCTGCGCGCCAAGCGCTGCGTCTTCCAGGGGCGCGCCACCGACCTGTCCGAGGAGGTCCTGGCGGCCCTGCCCGCCGAGCTGCGCGCGCTGCTGGAGCGCTGGGACGCCCTGGTGGCCCGCAAGGAGGAGACCCGCGCCCGCCTGGCCGTCCTGGTCGACGTCGACCTGGACCGCAGCCGCGAGCTGCTGGCGGCCGGCCTCGACGAGCCCGGCTACCAGGAGGCCCTGGCGATTGCCGCCCCGGCCCTGGTCTCCACCCTGGCCGCCCGCGGCCGCCGGCTCGAGGACCCCCGCGTCCTGCGCACCCTCTACACCCTGGCCACCCGGGCCGCGCTCAAGACCAGCCCCTTCTCGGGACTGACCACCGTCAACGAGGCGGGCCAGCCCTCCACGGGGCGCAGTCACCGCATGGTGGCCACCCACCTGGCCTACCGCATCCTGAGCGCCACCGCCCAGGACCTGGCCGCCGACGGCGCCCTCTACCTCGAGCCCGCCCCCGTGCGCCGGTCCTACAGCGCCGCACCCGGCCCGGACGCGGCCGGCGCCTACGGCCAGTACCCCTCCCGGGAGGTCGAGGCGGACGCGCTGACCGTCGTCGGCGAGCACGAGTACGGCAACGGCATGGTCTTCCGCCAGGAGACCATCCAGCCCGCCCGCTGGCTCCAGGAGACCCACGACGCCCTCACCGGCGGCGGCATGCACGCCGTGCTCAGCGTGCGCGACGCCTGCGAGCGCGTGGGCGGCGCCGACCCGCGCCTGCGCCTGGAGCGGCTGCTGGCCTCCGGTGCCATCGTGCCGCACGTGCCCTGGTACCGCGGGGAGAACCCCTTCCCGCTGCTGGCCGCCTCGCTCTCACCGGAGCAGCAGCGCCAGTGGGGCAAGGATCTGGCCTGGCTGGCCCGGCTCGACGACGCCGTCGGCGCCGCCGACGGGCCCGGCCGCGCCGAGCTCCTCAACCGCACGGTGCGCCTGGCCGAGCGGGTCTTCCCCGACGGCGAGCTCGGCGAGCGCCCTAGCGGCTTCCTCTACGAGGACCGCGAGTCGACCCGCAGCTGGGTCGACCCTCTCGAGGACGCCCCCTTCGAGCAGGACGTCAAGACCCTGGGCGAGCTCGCCGACCCCTGGGTGGCCCGCTCCCACATCTACGACCTCATGGTGGCCCGCTTCGTCTCCCTGTTCGGAAACGGCGGGGTGTGCAAGGACCCGCTGGCCTTCTTCATGACCATCGCCCACGCCCCCGACGGCGACCAGGAGATGCTGCGCGCCGCCGGGCTCGACTATGCCGCCGGTCCCAATGAGGAGCGCGCCGCGCTGTCCGGCGGGCTCTCCGGCTCGCCCAGGCACCTGGGCGCCTTCCTCCAGCCGGTGGCCCCCAGCGCCCGGACCTACGCCGCCGGCGGGGGGCTAACCGTCGTCAACGCCTTCACCAATGCCAACGGCTCCCTCCAGGCCCGCTTCCATCGGCTCCTGGGTTCCGGCTTCCGGGAGCGCCTGGCCTCGCGGATCCGCACCTCCTGGGGCACCGAGAGGGTCCTGGAGATCCAGGCCAGCACCGAGTGCAACACCGGTCAGGCCGTCTCCTGCGGGCTCTGCCGCCGCTGGGGCTGCCCGGTGAGCCGGGGGCGCCGGAGGCGGTCCCCCTCAGCTCCCTGCGGCTCGTCCACGACCCGGCCACGAGCACCCTGTTCCTGGCCGACGACGCCGGGCCCGTGGGACTGGCCTACCTGGGCCTGACCCCTCAGTACCTCCTGGGCGGCTACCTGTCCTGGCTGGTGCTGCTGAGCGACCCCTGGTCCCGGCTGCCCCCCCTTCGCGGACCACTGGACCAGCCGCCGTCGGGACCTCAGCGGGCCCCTGCCCGACGAGGTGATGCACTCCGAGCGGAACGTGGCCGGCCGCCTGGTGACCCGCCGCGAGTCCTGGACCTTCCCGGCCCACCAGATCGCCCCGCTCATGGACCGCGACCTGACCACGACCCTGCTGCACATGGACGACCTGCGCAAGCAGTGGGGCATACCCACGGAGGTGTTCGTCCACCAGCACATGCCCTCCCAGGGTGCCACTTTCGACCAGCACAAGCCCCGCTACGTGGACCTCACCTCACCGGTGTCGCTGCTGGCGCTGCGCGGCTGGATCGACCCGGGCGCCGCCCACATCAGCTTCGTCGAGGCCTGCCGGCTCGCGGCGAGGCCCTGGGGCTCACCCAGGACGGTGAGCCGACGGTGGCCGAGTACCTGGTGGGACTCCAGTGGCCCAAGAACCTGGGAGGCGTGGCATGAGCACGCACGACGACGTCCAGTTCAGCCGGCGCGAGCAGCGCAACCAGCCCAGCCGGCTCATCCGCTCCCGCAGGCTGCGCTGGCTCGGGGGGCGCTCGAGGGCCAGTGAGCAGGCGGAGCGCACCGGGCCGGCGAGCCAGGGTGGCCAGGTGGGCCAGATGGATCAGGTGGGCCAGCCCAGTCAGGGCGGTCAGGCCGGCCAGGCCGGAATGGTCGGCCTGGGGGGCGCGACGTCGCAGGCTGGTGGCTCGATCCCGGGGATCCAGCCCCTGGAGATGGCGGCCGCCGACTTCGGCAACCTGCGCGCCCAGTACAGCGCGGTGCGCCAGCGGAGTGCGGCGATGGCCGGTCAGCGTGAGGGGGTCGGCTGGCTGTATGCGCGGATCTACTGCGCCGGCGGGAACGACACCGACGCCTGCTGCCCGAGGTCGCCCAGTGGCTGGATCGGGCCCGCGGCCAGTGGGACATCCGCTCGGCGCACTTCCTGCGCTTCGTCGACCTGCGAGGCCACCACATCCGGCTGCGGCTCAAGGCCGTCGAGGGCGTCCTGGATGAGGCCTACGCGAGCATGCGCGAGCTGGGGGCCGTGGCCCAGCGCACCGAGGCGCGCACGGTCGAGCGTCTCGTCTCCGACCCGATGACCGGGGGGGATCGGCGCGAGCCGGCCCGGCATCACCTTCGGCGTCTACGGCCCTGAGTACGACAAGTACGGGGGAGTGGCCGGCGTCGAGGAGGCCGAGCGGCACTTCTACGTCTCCAGCCGATGGTGCCTGGACCAGCAGGTCTGGCAGATCCCGAGGCCGGTGCCGCGGGCGGCCCTGGCGGCGCGGTTCCTGGCGCTGGCTGCCCGCAGTGCGCCACTGCCCGAAGCCGAGCTGCTCTCCGCCCACCTGCGAATGTGGGGCTCGCGGCTCCCCGCGCACCTGCGCGATGGCAGTGCCCTGGGGCCGATCGTTCAGCAGCTGCTGGAGGTCATCGAGTTCCAGTTCGACGAGATCCCGTCCTGGAGTCAGGCAGCCGCCGCCGTGGGTGAGCTGGCCGACGACGCCGGACGCGCCATCGGCGTCATGGGGGCGGGCACCGGCGGGCGCCGGGCCCTGGACCTGCTGCACATCGACGTCAACCGGCTCGGCCTCAATCCGGCCGAGGAGTGCATCGCCGGGCTGTGCGCCCGCCAGCTCCTGACCGGGGGCGCCGTGCCCCCGGCCCAGCCCTCAGCCGCCGTCGGGTAGCTGGGCGCCGCGGCGCCCGGGAACCCCGAAGCGCGCCGAAGTGTCCACGAGAAGGCCCCTGATTGTCGATGAAGGGCCCGAAAGTGTGCATGAAGTGTCGATGAGGTGTTCATGAAGGGCCGTGGAGTGTCGATGAAGGACGGGAAGTGTCCACGGTGCTGACATCAGCGCTGCACTGACCTCCCAGCCTGAGAAGAAACCCCGGGATTCCAACGATCTGTGTCGGGCGCTTCGAGGGCTGGCGCGCTGATGTCAGCGCTGTGGACACGTGGCTGTGCGGGGAGTGGGTCCGCCAGGTTCTTGGCGGCGCATTCAGGTTCTCTCACCTCGGGGGCAACCCCACCGGTCCCTGCCTGGCCCCTTCCAGTGTTCGCGCAGGGGACTTAGAAGTCATGGTTCGACGATGATCTGAGCCGGGTCTTCTTCAGAGCGGTCCACTGCACGAGGGTGGGGGTGTATTGGTCGGGGGTTGTGCGTACTGCACGAACCCCCGGATCCTGTGGAGTACACCCGACCCTCTGCCAGTGGATCCCGACCCTCGTGCAGTTCGGGTGGTGTCAGGTCTGAGAGTCGGGCTGAGGCGCTGATCGAGCCTGCCCCTCGCCCAGGCGCACCCTGCACATTGGAGCCCGCCTGCTCATCGACACCCAGGCCAGGCGTCTCGCGGTTCTGCTCGCCGGCGAGCGCCACGCTCCGGTCCAGGCCTCCGGGGGCGTCTACTAGCGCCTGATCCAGACCTACGGGGCTGACTGCCCGGACTTGGGAAAGTACCTGATGCAACAGGCCGTCCCCGACAGGTTGGGGAGATCACGGCCCCGGCCTGCACCGGGCAACCCACTTATCGTGCCCACCACGGCCCACGAGCTTTGCGGGCATTTTTCAGTGAGGTACTGAATCCCCTTCGCGGGCATTACAGATGAGTCTCGTCGGCCATTTCCTCCGGTCCCCGACTTCCTGATTTGCCGGGGCGATCTTGGTTGTCTTTCGGGTCCCAGTTGGACGTGATCTGTGCTATTCTGATAAGTAGCGCCTCGTTGGCGCTTCCCTCTGATGCTGGCCTAGAGTTGATGTCGAGCGACTCCCCCCTCTCATGTCGGCGTCATGCTCGCAATTGTCGCCATCGTTGCTTGGATAGTCGTTGGAAGTTGAGTTTCTACGATGATCCTTCGGTGCAGAGATGTCTAGTTCCCTTCTAGTCTGGAGTATTTTCTATGAGTGAATCTGCCGATTCTGGGAATTCTGTTCGCGTGAGGATAATCGTTGGGCTTGTCGTCGGTGTTGCCGCTACAGCTGCGTCCGGTATTCTCGTCGCTGTCGATGACGGGCATGTGCTGGCCGCCCGGATGTTGGCTGCTGTCGGAATGGTTGCTGCGTTGCTTGGTGCCGTCGGCTCAATTCGGTCTTCCGGGACGGGGGTTAAGGCGATGTTCGCGATAGTGTCCGTTCTCCTGTTTGTGGCATCGTCGACGGTCTACGGTTTGACCTGGAGTTGAGTGAATTATCCTGGATGCAATACCTCTGCACGTTCTCAATCTATAGAGACAGAACATCCACTCACACATGAATTGCCTCTGGTTGGCTTTGTATATCGTGGGGAAGTTGAATCGTGCGGGGTTTGCAGGAGGCGGCGATGATCGGAAGGAGCGCTGCCTTACGGTTCGGATGTACTCCACGAGCCGGGGATCTTCGGTGCTGTCTCCTCACTTCTGAGACACTCGCTCGGGCGGGAACCCGGGGCAGGCTGGCGGTCCTAGAGGCGAGGGCGGGGCCGAAGGGCAGAGGTCTGGTGAGGTCTCGGTGTCCACGGTGCTGACATCAACACTGCACTGACTTCCCAGCCTGAGAAGAAACCCCGGGATTCCAACGATCTGTGTCAGGCGCTTCGACGGCTGGCGCGCTGATGTCAGCGCTGTGGACACGTGGCCATTGCCGGACCCGCCGGCGCGCCCTCAGTCGTCCAGGTGGGAGACGAGCTCGGCGGCCAGGCCCGTGTAGGTGGCGGGCGTCAGGGCGAGCAGCCGCGCCTCGACGTCGTCGGGCATGCCGAGCCCGGAGATGAACTCGCGCATCCCCTCGGGCGTGACCTTCTTGCCGCGGGTGAGTTCCTTGAGGCGCTCGTAGGGGTCGGCCATACCGGTTGCCCCGGCGACGGCGGCCGCCCGCATCGCCTGCTGGACGGGCTCGCCGAGCACCTCCCAGGTTGCCTCGAGATCCTCCTCCAGGCGGGCGCGGTCGACGTCGAGCCCGGCCAGGCCCCGGCGGATGTTGTCCACGGCCAGCAGCGAGTGCCCCAGGGCCACGCCCACGTTGCGCTGCGTGGTGGAGTCGGTGAGGTCGCGCTGGAGGCGGGAGGTGACGAGCGTGGCGGCCAGCGTGTCCAGCAGCGAGCAGGAGATCTCCAGGTTGGCCTCGCCGTTCTCGAAGCGGATCGGGTTGACCTTGTGCGGCATGGTCGACGAGCCGGTGGAGCCCTGCGCGCTCAGGCGCTGGTGGAAGTAGCCCAGCGAGATGTAGGTCCACACGTCCGTGGCCAGGTTGTGGGCGATCCGGTTGAAGCGGGCGACGTCGGAGTAGAGCTCGGCCTGCCAGTCGTGGGACTCGATCTGCGTGGTCAGCGGGTTCCAGGTCAGGCCCAGGTGCTCGACGAAGCCGCGCCCCACGGCCTGCCAGTCGGCGCCGGGCACGGAGACGGCGTGCGCGCCGAAGGTGCCGGTGGCGCCGTTGATCTTGCCCAGGTACTCGGTGGCCTCGACGCGGCGCACCTGGCGGCGCAGCCGGTGGGCCAGGACCGCCATCTCCTTGCCGAGCGTCGTGGGGGTGGCCGGCTGGCCGTGCGTGCGCGCCAGCATGGCGGCGTCGGCGTGCTCGTGGGCCATGGCGGCCAGGTCCTCGACCAGCCCGCGAGCGGCCGGCAGCCACACCTGCTCGACGGCGCCCCGGATCGTCAGGGCGTAGGAGAGGTTGTTGATGTCCTCGCTGGTGCAGAAGATGTGGACGATCTCGCCGACCGTGGGCAGCACGGTGGGGCCGCCGTCGGCGCCGACGACGCCGGGGGCCTGGGCGGCCGCGGCCAGGCGCCGCTTGAGGAGGTACTCGACGGCCTTGACGTCGTGGCGGGTCTCGGCCTCGATGACACCGAGCTCGGCGATCTCCTCGGCCCCGAAGTCCTCGACGACGCCGCGCAGGTAGCTCTTCTCCGTCTCGCTCAGGCGGGGGGCGCCGGGCAGGACGCCGCCGTCGGTGAGGTGGATGAGCCACTCGACCTCGACCTGCAGACGGGCCCGGTTGAGCGCGGCCTCGGAGAGGTGGTTGACCAGCGGGGCGGCGACGGCGCGGTAGCGGCCGTCCAGGGGGCCCAGGGCGATGGCGGGGGAGACTGCGGAGAGATCGACCATGCCGCTCATTGTGGCAGGTTGGCACCGATCTCTGCGAGTGGGGCCTCCTGGGTCGAGACGAGGACGGGCTGGGTCTCGGGGCGGCGTCGGCGGTAGGCGGTCACGACGACGAACAGCAGGATGCCGGCCGACGGCAGGTTGATGGCGGCGGCGGGCTCATGGCTGTAGAGGCCGTGGCCGAGCAGGGCGGCCGCCAGCCCCAGGCCGATGACGGCCAGTGCGAGGATCGAGGGGCCCGGGATCCGCTGGGACGGCTCGGCGCGCTGAACGTGCTGGGCCTGGAAGAGGATGAGACTGACCGTCAGCAGGCTCAGCGGCGTCAGGAGGGAGGTTTCCCAGCCGAACAGGCCGCCGCCGACCGTCAGGGCCAGGACGGTCGTGGCAAGTGTGAAGACGACTGGAGGGAGGAGTCGCATGGTAGATGACCTTCTAGGGCGGGCATGGTGGGGAATGGTATGACCGGGCAAAATCCTGCCGGATCCTTGTGTCGTTTTCAACAAGTGGTCCGTCGTCGTTGGCGGGGAGCACTCCCCGGTCCCCGCCAGCCTATACGGCACGCCGGCTCCGGACCTGTGAAGTAAGTTCCGATCAGGGAGAATGTGATGCCTCTGTGATGCCTTGGGTGCTGTGCGGGTCAGTGGATAATGCGGTTATGACGACGGACCGGGTCCAGCACGGAGCGGCAGTCAGAGTTCTGGTGGAGCAGGACCTGGCCAGTGAGCAGATGCTGGCTCTTATGCGCGAGGCCGCGGGACTGCCCGACGCCGAGCTGCGCAGGATCATTGCTGAGGAGCTAGTGCTCATGGAGGTCGTGGGTACGGGCCCGCGGGGCGCGCCCACGTCGGTAGCTGCCTACGTGTCTCGACCCGATGGCGTCGTGTTGGAGTACATTGCCGTGGCTACGGGGCTACGTGGCGACGGAATCGGGCGGGCGCTCGTTGATGCCCTTGCCAGTGCGTCGGGGCAGGTTGTCGCCGAGACCGACGACGACGCCGTCGGCTTCTACCGGGCGCTCGACTTCGATATCGGCCCTGCGCCGTTGGACCCGCGCTGGCCGGGGCGCCGCCGCTACCGATGCGTGCGGCGGTCCTGATTCCGAACGGCGCATGTCGAGGACTGCGTTTCGCGCCGAGGACGTACTTCTCCTCCAAACGACGCGTCTCCGCCCCCAGTCATCTGGGGGACAGCGCAGTCCTCGTCGCGAAAGTACGTTCTCGATCGACGTCGTCGAAGGTCCCGGGCGGCTGGTTGTGCCATATGCTGACCTCATGGGTCGCTTCCGCACTGATGACGCACCAGCACTTATTCGTGCTGCGCGTCTGGATGCAGGGCTCTCACGCGTGCAGTTGGCCCAGCGTGCTGGCTTGAACGAGTCGGTCTTGACGCAGGTGGAGTCTGGGGCGCGTGCGGTGTCCGACGAGCTGCTCGAGGTGGTGCTGCGCGCAGCCGGTTACCGACCGTCACTCCCACTTGCCATGCAGGCCGACAAGATTCTCGCCTGCGCCGAATCTCATGGCCTCAGCAACCTCCGCGTTTTCGGGTCGTCAGTCCGCGGGGAGGATGACTTCGACTCTGACATCGACCTTCTGGTCACGCCGTCGACCAGTACCGACCTGTTCGACCTGGCCCTGTTCGTCGATGACGTTGAGAGACTCACTGGGTTCCCGACCGACGTCGTTTCCGACTCCCCCCTACCTGTTCAGCTGACTGACGCCGCACGAGAGGCGGTGCCGCTGTGAACGAGGAGCGTCAACGGGCTCGCTTTACCCCGCGTACCAGGCAGGATGGGGCAAGGCGCCATGATCGTGAGAATCTGGACGCCGAGCTTGCGCTGATTCGTGACCGGATCGACGTCGTCATCGCGCACGGACGAGAAGAGTTTTACGACGGTGCTCAAGCCTATGACGTTGCCTGCATGGTGATCATCCGACTTGCCGCTCTGCTGGAGCGACCTGAGTTCTTGCCTTACCTGGTGGCGATTTCTGAGGACGAGCGTCGGGCTATTCGAACCACACGCAACATTGCGGCACATGCAGGCTATCGATCGATGGATGACAGTCTTTTTTGGATGGCAATCACTCGGCGTGTTCCCGAGATCTTGGACCGAATCCATGCCGGGGGGTGACGGGCCCTATCGGGCCGAGGTCTTGTGCGCGGTGACCTCGCGGGTCCGCCGGTCCCTCAGATTGCCCGCCAGGACGTAGCCCAGTAGCCCAGCGCGGGCAGGGCGAGGAGCACGTCGATGTCGGACCGGTACAGGCCGCGCGCGAGAATGAGCCCGGAGAGGATAACTCCGACGGCCCCCAGCAGCCGAACGCCCGACGGCGGCAGGCTGCGCTCGCCCGGACTCGAGTTCTGGGCTTGCAGCAGGATGAGGCCGAGCAGGAGCATGCACAGCGATGAGGTGAGGCTGTTGAGCTGCCACCCGAGCAGCAGGCTCCCGATTGAGGTGACCAGGACGGTCAGGGCGAGGACAAGAATGGCGGGCTTGATGAGTCGCATGGCGAGCACCTCGGCGAACGGGTTGCGGTAGCAAGCGCCCCCCAGTCTAAGCCGGTGCCCTGGCCGGAGGCCGGCCGGTGGGGAGGGTGAGTCGACGCCGCTTGGCGGCCGGCGGACGACCTTAGGGCTCGAGCCTCAGGGCAGGGCTCGGGCCTCAGTCCTCGGGGGTGGTGCCCATGGCGCGGCCGCGGGTCCAGTAGCCCTGGTGCTGGATGCTGCGCCGGCTCAGACCGGAGGCGATCAGGTGGCGCCGCACCGCCTTGGTGGCGCTGGTCTCCAAGGCGATGAACACCCAGTCCAGGGCCAGGTCCCCGGTGTCCGCCCACAGGGTGCGGTCGACGGCGGCCAGCAGCTTCTCCTCGGAGATCCCGGGATTGACGCGGATGAGCCGATGGTCGCGCGCGGCCAAGGGCAGGAAGCCGGTCTCGGGCGCCATCATGACGACGGTGGCCAGGCTGCTCGGCGGGGCGGCGGCGACGGCGTCGGCGAGTGCTGGCGCGGAGGCCTGGTCGCCCACTAGCAGCATCTTGTCGCCGGGGGGAGGGCAGGCGGTAGCTGGTGCCGCCCATGACCTGGACGGACACGGTGGCTCCCGGCTTGACCCGCTTCGACCAGCGCGATGCCGGGCCGGCGGGCTCATGGCGCAGGACCAGGATGATGGCGGTGGCCTGCTCGCGGTTGATGCGGGTGATGGTGTAGGCGCGCTGGTGCTGGCGGCCTCCCTGCGGGATCCACATGCGCACCCAGGCGGTGGGCGGCAGCATGGCGGCACTGGTGCCCAGCAGGCTCGGACAGTGGACGGTCAGCTCCGTGTAGGGCGCCAGCTCGCGCACTGCGGTAATCGTGAGCTTGTGTTCAGGCGCCCGTAGCGCCTTGAGCACTGTGCCTTGGAATCCCCTCCCACCACGTGCCATCTGCGTGTCCGCCTCCCGGTCGTCTGATCTCGCGCTCAGGCGAACCATAACCGGAATGGTTGAAGGCTTGCTTAGGACCTCCTGCCGAGAACACAGGAGAAAATGCCGAAAGAACTCCGGCGGTGGGCGGGTGCTGACGGGGTAGTGCTCGGCGGGCCCGGGCGGCCGCGGTGGCCGGGACAGCCGGGAGCGGGGCGTCGTCGAGCTGCCTGTGCCGGCCAGGGCCTGCCCCGCCCCCTCAGGCCATCGGGTCCCAACTGGGCAGCATGACGGGCTCGGTCTCCAGAGCGGCGCGGACCTCCTCCGGCAGGCGGCTCGCGCGCACGACGACCTCGAAGACGTACTCGTCGAACCAGGAGTCGCTCATCGTGTGGAAGCCCTTGTCCCCGAACTTGTCACCCCAGGAGTTCTCCACCCGCCAGCGCCGCGGGACGCCGTCGACCAGGTCGACGCCGGTCAGGCACATGGCGTGCGTGAGCGCCGACTCGCGCGCCACCAGTCGCTCGGCCTTCGTCATCGACAGGTCCACCCCGTACAGGCCCTCGTAGTCGTGCAGGCGGCGTCCCAGATTCCGGCCTTCTTGTCCCGCTGCTTGGCGACGTCGCAGGCGAACCACACCGGCTCGCCGTCCTGGATCGCGGCGATCGCGGCGGCCTTGAGCACCTCGAGCTCGGCGGTGACGTGATCCTGGACCGGTTCGCCCACCATGACGTCGCTGCGGCCCATGCCGTAGCGCGTGTTGACCGCGATCTCGGGCGCGGGTCGTGGGCCACGACCACGAACTCCTCCACTCCGGTGACGTAGCGCTGCGCGAACTGTCGCGGCGTGAGCGTCCCGACCCGGTGAAATTCCTTGTTCTTATCGCGGTACTGCCACACGAACTCCTCGGGCGGGGTCCCCAGGTGGATGCACAGCATCCGGTGAACCTGCTCCAGGGCCGTGAGCCGCAGCGGCTCAGGGTCGACGCCGTCGGCCACCGCGGTCCGCAGCCGCAGGGCCGTGCGTCGCAGCAGCGTGGCCAGGTGCTCGTTCATCGCCTCGGAGTTACCGGCCGAGACGGTGTCCGGCATGGCGTAGGCCGGCACGATCCCGTACTTGGCCACCAGGCGCGCGAACTCCGGCCACCAGCCGCCGTCGGGAATGGGGGAGTACAGGGAGTCGACGACCTCGCGGTCATCCAGGGGGCGGTCCGCCTCGGCGATGACGCGGGTGAGGAAGGCGTTGGCCTTCTCCAGCTTGTCGTAGAAGAAGGGGGAAGGCCTGGCTCAGCTCCAGGGAGTCGAGCTCGAGCTCCTTGAGCATGGAGGCGCGCAGCACGTTGAGGCCGGCGAAGGCCCAGCAGCGTCCCGACTGCTTCTGGTCGGTGATCGAGGCGTCCGGGACGAGGTCGGACACGGAGGTGTCGATGGAGGTCACCGTGGTCCGGTCCAGGGAGACCTGCTCCACGTCCGTGGTGGCGACGGCGTTGCCGGCCAGGCGGGCGGCGGGGTCGGCGAGGAAGGCGGCATTGCGCTGGGCGACCCAGGAGGTGTCGATTGTCATGGGCAGAGGATAGATCGGGCGGAGCGCTCGCGTCCCCGCCGAGCCGCCGGGCGCCGTCACCGAACCGCCTGCCGGGCGAGCCGACGTCGGTAGGATCCAGTCATGACGCAGCCCCGCCAGCAGCACTCCGGTCCGCAGTCCGACGCCGCTCACTCCGCCTCCCGCTGGGAGGAGCGCTACGCCTCGGTCGAGCAGCTCTGGTCGGGGCGCCCCAACGACTGGCTGCCGGAGCTCGCCACCGACTGGAGCCCCGGGACCGCCCTGGAGATCGGCTGCGGCGAGGGCGCCGACGTCCTGTGGCTGGCCGAGCGAGGTTGGCAGGTGGTCGGGCTGGACCTGTCCGCCACCGCCATCGGGCGCCTGACCGGGCAGGCCGAGCGGCTCGGGGTCGCCTCGCGCGTGACCGGCCGCGTGCACGATGCCGGAGACGGCCTGCCGGTCGGCCCCTTCGACCTGGTGACGAGCTTCTACGTCCACGGCGGCCACGAGCCTGGCTCCCTGGATCTCGTGGCCCTCCTGTCCGACGCCGCCGCCCGCGTCGCCCCCGGCGGGCACCTGCTCACCGCGGTGCACGCCGTCAACCCGCCCTGGCACACCCACCACGCCCGCACTTACACGGCCGCCGAGCTCCTCGAGGGCCTGGCCGAGGCGACGGCCGGCTGGGAGGTCGTCGTCGGCGAGGAGCGGGACCGGCAGGCCACGGGGCCCGACGGCCAGGAGGGACGCCGGGCCGACGCCGTCGTGTGCCTGCGCAGGCCGCCGGCCTCGGTTTGATGGACAAGCCGTGGGAAAGGCCCCGAAGAAGTGCCGGAATATTCTGGGTAATCGCCGGAATGTGGTGCACACTACGTAGAAATGGCGGAATGACGCCTATTTCTCAGCGTGTTCATAGGGGAATTCGGGGGGTCCGCTCAGGATCGGTGGGTTACATAGTTACTGCCGCCGGACGGAACCGGTCACGAGGGTTGGGGAGCCCGATGACTGGCAGGTCTCCGAGTCTGGAACGGGTCTTAGGGAGCCCGGACCGGACGTTCTGGTGAAGGAGGTCCTGCCTCCCCGGCCTTATGGGAAGCCGGGTAGCAGGAGGACCTCGCGAGGCTTGGGCCCGCGGTCCGGGAAACCGGACCGCGGGCCGAGTCCTTTACTAAGCCCCATACCGAGCGAGTGCGCGGCCGAGTTGGGCCGTTGTGGTCGGTCGTCAATGGGGGCCGGCACCGATCAGCTCGTCGAGCCTTTCTCCCGGTGCGTGGCGCGTGGACGTGCGGTTCACCGGGGGCCACAGGTGCCGGAGTGCAGGGCTGATCCACAGGGCTGCAAGCCGGTGCTGCGGCCGCCTCTGGGCCGCCCTACCGTCGAGTCATGTCTTTCTCACTGTCACGCTCCAGGGCGGACTACGACGCCGCTGTCACTCAGTTCCCCACCTCGGTCCCCGCCAGCTGGGTGGGGGCGGACTCCACCGCCTGCCAGACGGCGCTCACGAATGCCTCCGGGCTCCTGACCGCGCTGGCGACGCGCTACGACACGGCCTCCTCCAAGGTCGGTGTCATCGAGTCACGCAACTCACCGGATGGAACGAGCTGATTATGAGTCCAGTTGCCATGGACGGAGACAGTCCTTACCCCGCCTGGAAGCAGGACCCCCACGCGACGGATCCGCCTTATGCCAACCAGCCGCCCCCGAAACCCAAGACTCCTCCCGCCTCGGCCGCCCCGGAGGATAGCGGCCACAGCTGGACCATATGGAGTGGGGGCCCTGCGGTGGTGGTGTCGGGCGGAACCGTCTCCGTCAACACGAGTGATCTCGACTCCCTGGCCAGCAGCCTCAACTCGGCGGCAGGCTCCTTGGATGACGCGCGAACCCTCATAGCCAATGTGGTCACTGAAGTGAATGAGGCGCCGCCTCCGCCGGTATCCCCACCCAGCATCCCGTACCCGATCCTGGCGGGCCTCGATCTGGAGAAGTCCGTCGCTCTTCAGGCCCTGGATGCGTTGACCACCGGGCCGGGGTCGCTCGAGGCCGTCGCCGGTACGCTGCGCGGCATTGCCTCCGACGTCACCGCCTGCTCCCAGGCCCACACCCTGGCCGACGGGAAGGCCACTCCCGTCAATGGTCTGGTGGGACCCGTGGACGTTCGGGCCTTCGACTCCGGTCTCCTCAAGATGGCGCTGGGGTCCGTCGCAATCGCCTCTCAGTTCCCCACGATCGCAACTCTGCTGGCGTCCTCACCGGCGACGAGCTGGCTGCTCTATGAGCTGGTGAAGGACAACGAGGACGGGCAGGCCGCCGTCGAGGTCCTCCAGCTCCTGCTCAGTGACCCGACCACCGAGCAGTGGGTCAAGGAGGACCTCGTCAGGATCGTCCTGCTGACGCGCTGGCTCAAGAACGCCAAGACCGGGCGGGAGGCCGCCACGGTCCAGGCCTACCTCCAGCAGGTCTCCCAGCGTCTCGACCCCTGGGCGAAGCAGCGCCTGCCTGGGCAGGTCGCCGTCGGGACGCAGACCGTCGACACCACGAGCCTCACGTCCATGCAACGCGTCGCCATGGTCCTGGGCGCGAACGCCGCCGCGATAGGGGCGGGGGTCTACGGCACCCAGAGCGGCGTCACGGTCACCCCCGTCGGCGGCACCGGATCGACCGTGCTGCCGCCCGCCGCCAAAGGACCCCTTCGGGCTCGCCAGCGCCGTGAATCCCGGTATGACCGGCAAGGGCAAGGAGGCCAAGTCCCCGCAGAGCATCTCCGAGGCCATCACCCACTGCCAGGAGGTGCAGTCCTCGAAGAACTCCCTGGGGCAGGGCTACGAGGAGGCCGGGGTCATCTCCATCCAACGGGTCGAGCACGCCGACGGCCGAGTCTCCTGGGTCGTCTATGTCCCCGGCACCACGGACTGGACCTCCGGCGACGGCGAGCCGCAGGACCTGCTCACCAACCTCGAGGCCGTGGGTGGCACGCCCACGGCCATGGAGAGCGGCGTCGTCACCGCCATGCGCCAGGCCGGTATCCAACCGGGGGAGGAGGTCGCCCTCTACGGCCACTCCCAGGGCGGGATCACGGTCTCCAACATCGCCGCCGACCCCGCGATCCAGGGGCGTTACAACATCACCACGGTCCTCACCGCCGGCTCGCCCACCGCAGGAGCGGACATCCCCGACGACGTCCACGCCCTGCACCTGGAGAACACCGGCGACGCCGTCCCCGGGCTCGACGCCGCCCCCACACCCACCGGCCCCCACCGGCAGGTCGCCATGCTCGACACCCACCAGACGAGCACGAACGGCTACCCGCACGCCTCCTCCGCCTACGCCCAGGCCGCTGAGGGGCTGGAGGACAAGGCGCCCGAGCTGGCCGACTGGAACAAGTCCTTCTCGCGGGCCTCGGGCGCCGGCGAGCAGGGGACGACCACCACCGAGTACACCTTCGCGGTCCAGCGCAACACCGACCCCAACGGGATCTACAAGGGCGGCGCCACCTACCGGGGCAAGGTGCCCTCGGCGCAACCCTCCTACCCGCGGCCCACCCCGAGCCCGCAGTCGACGGGCGAGCACTAGGTGTGAGGTCATGACGGTGGTGACGTGTGCTGGGACGCGGGTGCCGGCCTGCTCCGCGAGGCACTGGGCGACGCCGGGTGACGCTGGGCGACGCCGGCCGGCATCAGCTGAGCCGTCCGGCGCACCTCCGACGTCGTCGACCTCAGTCCTCGCGGCGCACGAGCATCGCGGCGATGATCGAGGAGATCACCGAGACGATGATCGAGCCGGCCACCGCCGAGCCGAAGGAGGTGACCTCCAGCCCCAGCGGCACCGAGCCGCCGGCGCCCAGTGCCGCGATGTGGTCGGTGAGCCAGCCCGTCAGCGAGAGCATCGCGCCGTTGACCACCAGGGCGAACAGCCCGAAGGTGATGATGTAAAGCGGGAAGGTCAGGAACTTCGCCACCGGTTTGATGAGCGAGTTCACCAGCGCCAGCACCAGGCCCAGAACCAGCAGGTTCAGCCACATGTGGGAGGTGCCCACACCCTCGGGCACACTCAGCCCGGACAGCAGGCGCGTGGCCAGCCACAGGCCGGCCGCGTTTCCGACGGTTCGTGCCACGATCTCCATGGGTCCATTGTGCCCGGGCAACCTGTGCCGGTGCCAAGATGGGGGTATGAATCCTGCAGCGACCCCAGTTCCCGGCGGTCCCAGTCCCGCGTCCCCCGCCGGGGGCTCGGAGAGCGCCCCCTCGACGACGGTGCGCATCCGCCCCGACGTCGCCGCCCTGCCCGCCTACGTGCCCGGGGCCCGCCCCGACGCCGCCACGGCGGCGCAGATCGCCAAGCTCTCCTCCAACGAGCTGCCCTATCCGCCGCAGGACGCGGTCGTCGAGGCCATCACCCGCGCCGCCACCGGGGTCAACCGCTACCCGGAGATGACCGGGGAGAGCCTCACGCAGGCCCTCGCCCGCCGCTGGGGCGTGGAGGCCGAGCAGGTCGTCGTCGGCAACGGCTCGGTCGCCCTCATCCAGCACCTGCTCGACGCCGTCTGCGAGCCCGGCGACGAGGTCGTCATCCCCTGGCGATCCTTCGAGGCCTACCCGATCTGCGTGGCGGTCGCCGGGGCCCGGGCCATGCGCGTCCCGCTGACCCCCGACGCCCGCCACGACGTGCCCGCCATGCTGGCGGCCATCACCCCCCCGCACCCGCGTGGTCATGGCCTGCACCCCCAACAACCCCACCGGGACGATCCTGACCGCCGAGGAGCTGGCCGAGCTCGTGGCCGGGGTGCCGCGCGACGTCGTCGTCCTCATCGACGAGGCCTACCTCGACTTCGTCACCGACCCGCGGGCCGGCGACGTCCTCACCCTCCTGGCCGGGGCCCCCAACCTCGTGGTCTCACGGACCTTCTCCAAGGCCCACGCCCTGGCCGGGATGCGCGTGGGCTACCTCGTGTGCGAGCCGGGCCTGGCCGCTGCCATCCGCTCGGTGACCACACCCTTCGGGGTCAACCTGCCCGCGCAGGCCGCCGCCACCGCGGCCCTGGGGGGAGGGAGAGCTGGCCCGAACCGCCGAGCGCTCGGCCGCCGTCGCCGCCGAGCGGGACCGGGTCGTGGAGGCCCTGCGCACCCAGGGCTGGCAGGTCCCCGAGGCTCAGGGCAACTTCTTCTGGCTCGGCGTGGGCGAGCAGACGACGGCGCTGGCCGAGCACTTCCGCGGCGCCGGCATCCTCGTGCGGCCCTTCGCCGGTGAGGGCGTGCGGGTCTCGGTGGGGACGCCGTCGGACAACGAGAGGGTCCTGGCCGCCGCGGCCGCCTGGCGCGCCGAGCACTGAGGCCCGCCGGAGCGGGTCCGCCGACAGGTCGGGGCGGGTGACAGCGTCGTCGCAGGCCTGGTCACACTGAGATCGTCACCAGGAAGGCCACGCACATGAAGACCTCGACGATGCCCATCGTCCCCGGGCGCAGCGGGCGGTGGCGCGCGCGCACCAGCTGCCACTGCCACAGCGGCATGACCAGCGACCGCACCGTCAGCACCACCCACAGGACGGCGTGCCCCCACGGCAGCATCCCCGACGACGCCAGCCACCACGTCACCACCGCCACCACCGCGTGCGCCGCCACCGTGCCGGCCAGCAGCGTGTAGTTGAAGCGCTCGCGAATCATCGACTTGATGTAGGGGACCGTCCCGCCGAAGTAGGCGGCTGTCAGCGCCGTGGCCAGCCACATCCAGGACCAGCCCGTCAGGGCGCCGCCGGGAGAGGCCCCCGGCAGGGGGGAGCTCGGTGTCCCCAGGCCCAGGAAGCCGCCGTCGCCGCGCACTGCCAGGCTGTAGGTGACGGCCGCCATGAGGGAGGCGGCCGTCGTCGTCGACAGCCCCGAGAGCAGGGAGCGCTCGTGACCGCGCCACACCTGGTGCAATGCGATGGCGAACAGTGGCGCCAGAGGCACCGCCCACTGGATGAGGTAGGGCGCCACCAGCAGGGTGATGAGGGCCAGGGAGGCCGTCCAGCCGGTGTAGACCAGGAGCGGCAGCATGATGAGGGCGCGCTTGCGGGCCGAGCGGGTGCGCAGCCACTGCGACCAGGACCAGTAGGTGAGGTAGCCGCCCCACCACGTGGGTAGGAACAGGAGGTTCACCCAGCTGAAGCCGCCCACGACCCAGCCGACGATCGGTGGCAGCACCAGCATCGACCAGGCCCCGTGCTGGTTGGGGACCCAGGCCTTGCGGCCGGGCTGGCGGCGGATCTGCTCCTGGGTGGGGGGCTTGGGGCGCTCGGTCTGCCGGGGCTTGCCGGTGGCCAGCATGATGTCGTCCTGCGGGCCGGGGCGGGACTGCTGAGAGGGGGCTCGGCGCGGCGCCGTGGTGCCGGAGGACGCCGTGGAGGCTCCCGGCGGAGTCAGGGCCTGGTCGGCCGACGCGGCCTCCGGGCTCGTCGGGGAGCCGGCAGGCGCGGAGGATGCGGGAGGCGCGGGGGAGTCCGCCGATCCGGCGGCCGGCGTCGGGCGCGGGGGATCGGTGTGCGCGGAGGGGTGCTCGACGTGGTGCTTGGACGGCCTCGACGGGCGTGACTGGCTCACGCCCTCACCCTAATCGCTTGCCCCCGGTGCTGGCTGGGGACGTTCTCTTCCAGCCGGGGACATCCTGCGCGCCCGGGGACACTTTCTTCCGGCCGGGGACGTGTTGCGCGCCCGGGGACACTTTCTTCCGGCCGGGGGCATCCTGCGCGTTGGGGGACGGGATTGCTGTCCCCGACGGCGTCGAATGCCCCCACCCGGGGCGACACGCACCCGGCCGCGCGGAATGTCCCCGTGGGCAGGGCGGTGCCCGGCTCGGCCGCGTCTTACCAGCGCACCCCGGTGGGGTGGATGCCGTGGCGGGCGAGCTCGCGCAGCATGGCGGGGGCGTCGGTTGGCCAGGCCTCCTCCCAGGTCCAGCGGGCGACGTCGTAACCGGCGCGGGTCAGGGCGAGCTCGCGGCGGCGCTCGTTGAGGACGGTGTCCTCGGCGTCCTTGCCGAAGCTGTTCTTGCGGTACTTGATGCGGCCGTCGAACTCGCCGACCACCTTGGTGCGGGGCCACAGGAAGTCGAGGCGGTAGGTGCGGTCGTCGATGTGGACCTCGTGCTGGAGGTCGGGGCGAGGCAGGGTGGCCTGCCACATGCGCACGCGGGAGAGGGACTCGCCGGGGGACTCGGAGCGGGCGTCGGACAGGTGGACGGCGGTGCGGGCGCTGCGGATGCCGCGGGCGCCGGCGGCCAGGTGGTCGACGGCGTCGTTCAGCTCGGCGCGGGTGCACAGGTGGGCGGCCAGGGCGGCGTCCATGGCGCAGACGCCCTGGGTGAGCCCGCCCCACCGGGCCAGGTCAACGACCGTGTCGGCGACGGACGAGGTGTGGGCGCCGGATGCGTTGAGCAGGTCGCACAGGCCGGGGCGGCGATGGCGTTGAAGCAGTGCTGTGCGCGCCCGGGCCTCGCTGAGGCGGAGGCACTGCACTCGGCCGGGGAGGCGGCCCACCAGGGGCAGCCCGAGCCACACGGCGGCCGATGGGCCGAGCAGGACGACGTCGCCGCGGGTCTTGGCCATCGCGGCCCGGATGAGGGTCATGTGCCTCAGGTCCGGCCTGGCCTCCGCCCACTCCTGGGAGGGCACGTAGGTCCCCGGGGCGATGCGAGTGAGTCCCGGGCCCGCGAACAGACGGGATGCCCCGGTCATGACCGGGTCGGAAGTGAGAAGCAGCGGTAGCGATGGTGCTGGGCCGGGACTGTGTGCGAGGTCGGTGCGTTCGAGGATGGTGGTACTCATGACTCCCATCGTGGGGCGATGCGCGGGAGGAGGCGCCCGACGGCGTCAGCCCTGTGGAGGGGGCTTGCACCCGGCGACCTGTGGCACCCGGCGAGTCGCCATTTGCGGGGACTTTCCACGCGTGCGGGGACACTGCGGTGGTGGGCGGGCAAGGTGGTGGTTGCGGTGACGGCGGTGGTGGCCGGGGGCATCCGGCGCGACCGGGGACGTTCCACTCCAGCCGGGGGCGTCTCACGCGTGCGGGGACATTTTCTTCCGGCCGGGGGCATCCTGCGCGCCCGGGGACAGGATTGCTGTCCCCGACGGCGTCGAATGCCCCCGCCCGGGGCGACACGCACCCGTACGCGCAGGATGTCCCCGTGGGGGCGCTTCGGGATGCTCAGACCAGGGTGAGCCGCATCTGGTGCCAGGGCACGCCGCCGTGGTGGGAGGCGGACAGGCCCTCGTTGACGAAACCCAGGCGCGCGTAGAAGCCCACGAGGTCGTCGAGGCAGGTGAGCACCAGGCCCTGGCGGCCGTGGACGCGCGTTGTCTCGATGACAGTGCGCAGCAGTCGGGTGGCCAGCCCCTGCCCCTGGGCGGCGGGAGCCGTGGCGACGCCGAGGATCATCTGCCAGGCCCCGTCGGGGTCGTGCATCGTGGGCGCCTCGTACATCTCGTCGCTCAGATCGCGCGCGTGGGTGCACGGTCCGTTGACCACCGTCAGCAGCATGCCGCCCTCGTCCTCGATGAGCCAGAAGTGGTCGGCGTAGGTAGCCATCCGCTCGGCGATCGTCGTCGGGCTGGCGGCCTGCTCGGGTGGGAAGCAGATGGCCTCCAGGGCAGCGGCCATGGCCGCGTCCTGCGCCTGCTCCGCCCGGGCCGTCCGGGCTGTGCGGATGTGGAGGACGGGGGAGTCGGTGGTACCCATGGCCATATTTTCACCAGTCGGTAGATCGACGTCGAGCATGCATTACCGTCTCCGCGCGTCCCGCCCCCCGCAACCGGGGACATCCTGCGCGTGCGGGGACACTTTCTTCCGGCCGGGGGCATCCTGCGTGCCCGGGGACAGGATTGCTGTCCCCGACGGCGTCGCATGCCCCCGGCCGTAACGACACGCACCCGGCCGCGCAGAATGTCCCCGTGGGCAGGGTGGCGCGAGACAGGAAGGCGCCTGCGCCGTCAGTCGCCCAGGGCCGCGGCGACCACCTTCTTGGCCTCCTCCTGCACCTGGGCCAGGTGGTCGGCACCCTTGAAGGACTCGGCGTAGATCTTGTAGACGTCCTCCGTGCCCGAGGGGCGCGCGGCGAACCAGGCGTCCTCGGTGGTGACCTTGAGCCCGCCGATGGGGGCCCCGTTGCCGGGCGCGTCGACCAGCCGGGCGGTGATCTCCTCGCCGGCCAGCTCGGTGGCGGTCACGTCCTCGGCGGCCAGAGCGGCGAGCTTGGCCTTCTCCTCCTTGGAGGCGGCGGCGTCGATGCGCGCGTAGGCGCTGGCGCCGAAGCGCTCCACCTGCTCCTCGTGCAGCTGGGAGGGGGACTTGCCGGTGACGGCGATGATCTCGCTGGCCAGGAGGGCCAGGATGATGCCGTCCTTGTCCGTGGTCCACACGGTGCCGTCCTTGCGCAGGAAGGACGCCCCCGCGCTCTCCTCGCCGCCGAAGCCGATCGAGCCGTCGAGCAGCCCGGGTACGAAGTGCTTGAAGCCCACAGGCACCTCGATGAGGGTGCGCCCGATCGCGGCCGCCACCCGGTCGATAAGGCTGGAGGAGACCAGGGTCTTGCCGACGGCGGCGTCGGCGGGCCAGCCGGGACGGTGGGTGAAGAGGTACTCGATGGCCACGGCCAGGAAGTGGTTGGGGTTCATCAGCCCGCCGTCGGGGGTGACGATGCCGTGGCGGTCGGAGTCGGCGTCGTTCCCGGTGGCGACGTCGTAGGGGGTCTTGCCCTCGGCGTCGGGCCTCATCGTCGAGCGCAGCGAGGCCATGGCGTTGGGGGAGGAGCAGTCCATGCGGATCTTGCCGTCCCAGTCTAGGGTCATGAAGTGCCAGGCCGGGTCCACCTCGGGGTTGACCACCGTGAGCTCCAGGCCGTAGCGCTCACCGATCGCACCCCAGTAGTCCACCGAGGCGCCGCCCAGCGGGTCGGCCCCGATGCGCACGCCGGCCTTGCGGATCGCCTCAAGGTCGATGACGCTCTCCAGGTCGTTGACGTAGGTCTCCAGGTAGTCGTGCTTGATGATGTGGGGGCCGTCGAGGGCCTCAGCGACCGGGACCCGCGGGACGTCCTGCCACCCGGAGGCGAGCAGCTCGTTGGCGCGGTTGGCGATCCACGTCGTGGCCTCGGAGCCGGCCGGGCCGCCGGTGGGCGGGTTGTACTTGAAGCCGCCGTCGCGTGGCGGGTTGTGGGAGGGGGTCACCACGATGCCGTCGGCCAGGCCGGGGCCGCTCGTGCGCACCCCCGCCTCGGTCCCGGCGCCGTTGGCCAGGAGGATGGAGTGTGAGACGGCCGGGGTGGGCGTGTAGGCACCCCGGGCGTCGACGGCGGTGGTCACCCCGGCCCCGGCGAGCACCTCGACGGCGGTACGCCAGGCGGGCTCGGACAGGGCATGCGTGTCACGGCCCAGGTAGAGGGTGCCGTCGGTGCCCTGGGAGCGGCGGTACTCCACGATGGCCGCGGTCGTGGCCACGATGTGGGCCTCGTTGAAGGCGGTGTCCAGAGAGGAGCCGCGGTGCCCGGAGGTACCGAAGACGACCTTCTGAGCCGGGACGGCGGGGTCGGGGACGAGGTCGTAGTAGGCGGAGACGACCTCGTCGACGTCGATGAGGTCTTCGGGCTGTGCTGGCTGTCCTGCGCGTGCGTGCATGGGCACAGTGTGTCACGTGCCACTGGCCGGATCAGCCCGTTTCGCTGTGCGAAACAGCGGGCGCTCCGAGGCTGGGACGCGGTGATCGGCGGGGCTCCATGTCCGATGACGACGGCGTTGTGGGAGGGCTCGCCGCGAGAGCCGCCGTGGAAGTGCCGTAGGTCCCGGGCGGCGGGGCGGGCGCGGCCAGTCGGGGCCATGCTGGCTGCCCGTGCTGCCGGCTGGCGAGCTGGAGGTGGTGGGTTGGAGGCGGGTGGCCAGCGGTGGGCGCGAGGCCCGATGGGTGAGACTCGGTGCCCCTACACCGGCAGCCACTCCAGGATGTCGATGTTCGCACGATCCGCCAGCCACAGCTCGGCCCGCCTGACCCGGTTGCCCATGATGAGCAGCGAGCCGCGCACCGTGTGTGGCACGTTCCTGAACAACGTGTAGGTGTCTCCGCCGGCGTCGACCCCGATACGGTCCTGGCCCAGCAGGTGCAGGCGCATGACCGGGCGGGTCGGGTCGGCGGTCAGCGCCTGCCACGCCTCAGCCGGTATCCCCTGCGGCAGGAGGCCGGCCATGTCACTGGCGTACTCGCCGGGCTCCTGACCCACCGGAGCGATGACGATGTCGAGGTGATGGTCCTCGGAGAGCACGGGCAGCCGGTCCGTCTGATCGGTGTCCACGCACAGGCGGGTCCACCCCATGGCGCCCCGGGCCTGCTCCTGCTCCGAGACCCCGATCCGGTGCAGTGAGCCGGTGGCCGATCCGTGGTCGGTGACGGCGCGCACGTCGCGTTTGATGATCCGGTGGGAGGCGTTGCGCATGAGGTTGGGGAGGCGGCGACCGTGGACGTGGATGAGTTCGGCGACATCGAGGTCGGGCACGCCGGTGGCGCCAGTGGTCTCGGGTGCGAATCCGTGGTTCTTGAGCTGCTTGCGCTCGCGGCCTCCCAGTCGAAGGCCGGTGCGCAGGAATTCGGCGCCCAGGAGGAGGCTCCCGGCGTTGCGCGTGTGAAGACGGGCGGCGAAGGCGGTGGCGAGGGTCCGGGCGAAGGCGGTGCCTGTGATCTGTGGCCCGGCGTCGACGTCGATCGGGGCTCCGTCATCCTTCGCCAGCCGGGACAGGCCGGGCAGGCCTGGAAGCCGGTCGACGCCGAGGCGCTGGGAGGTCTGGGCGGCCGCGCCGGCCGCTGCCCGGGACACCGTGTCCGCGGCCTTGGCGGCGCCGGCCGCTGCCTGTCCGGCGAGGCCGCGGGCCTGGGCGGCCAGGTCGTCGCGCGAGGGGATGGAGGGCAGCTTCACGGCAGTCCTTCGATAGGAGCGAAGCGGGGTGCGCCGACCCCGATGCGGTCGACCACCCCGAGTCTAGGAAGCGGGCGAAGTGAGAGGCATGGGTAGTCTGGCCCGGGCGTCGGCGCCACTGCGCTGCCACCCGGGCCGCCGCTCCGCCCGCCGGGGACGCGGCCGAACCCCAGCGTCCAGCAGGAACGAGGAACCCATGACCGTCAGCCGTATCGCCACGACCAACGCTCCCGCCGCCGTCGGCCCCTACTCTCAGGGCGTCTCCACCGGTCAGGGGGCCGGCTCGTTCGTCTTCGTCTCCGGGCAGGTGCCGCTCGACCCGGCCACCGGCGCGCTCGTCGAGGGAGACATCCAGGCCCAGGCCGAGCAGGTCCTCAAGAACGTGGGCGCCATCCTGGCCGAGGCCGGGCTCGGGTACGACGACGTCGTCAAGACCACGGTCCTGCTCGCCGACATCGCCGACTTCGCCGCCGTCAACGAGGTCTACGCCCGCTACTTCACCGGCGAGACCCTCCCGGCCCGGGCCGCCTTCGGGGTGGCCGCCCTGCCGCTGGGGGCCGGCGTCGAGATCGAGGCCATCGCCGCCCGGTCCTGAGCCGGCCCGGCCCTGAGCTGGTCCGATCGAGAGCTGTCACCGAAGCCACGCCGACACTCGCCAGACCGGCGTCGGTCCCACAAGTACGAACCGGGCCGGCTGCATCCGATGGGGCGCCGCCCCCACCAGCACGGGGTGTCTGACCCTGCCGGTGGGGCGACCCGTTCACTAGGCTCTTTCCCGGTTCCACGTCCACGGGGTGTCCTCTCGTCGAGGGCGCCCCGTGTTGCTCTCCCCATGGCAGACGGCGTGACCGCGGGTAAGGATGAGGCACGGCCGGCGGCCGCAGAGTCACCAGCCGGCCAGGACCCACGTCGAGGTTTCATGAGAGGAAGACGATGCCGCCCACGCGCCTTCCTCTCGTCATCCGCCTCGGAGGGATCCGCTCGCTGCTGTCCTTCTGCGCCATCATGACGGCGGGCCTGGCGGCCGCACTCTCACCGGTCGCCGTCGCGGTGTGGGCGCCCTCGCTCGCCGCCCTCACGCTCCTGCCGGCCCTGCTGGGCGCCGGCGGCGTCGGCTACTACCTGTGGCGCGGTCTGTCCGCACGGCGCATGTTCGAGCAGGCGCTGCGGCACTACGCGCAGGTCACCGACGACTACGAGGCCACCGAGCTCCATGCCCGTCTCATCCCTGAAGGCGAGACCCGCGGCGCCCACGTCATGGCCCACTACCGCTGGTTCCGCGACGAGTACGAGAGCCTGACCCGCTCCTGGCAGGACCTGGGCAGCCCTCGGGGCACCCAGTGGTTCGAACCGGGAGTGATCCAGCGGGTCCGTGAGATCAAGCGGCGCTCGGCCGCGCTGGAGTCGACCGACGATGTCATCGCCAGCAACGCCGCGTTCCTGAGCCTGTCCTCCAACTGGGAGAGGCTCTGGCGCGAGGAGCAGCAGCCGGTTCTTCATGAGCTCGACCTGCTCCTGGGTCAGTGCCAGTGGATCGACTCCTGCGCGTTCACTCCCCGCGGCACGGTGGAGGTGCGCGAGCTGGTGCGGGCCCACCACCAGCGCCTCAGTGAGATGACCACGGAGCTGTCGGCCGGCCTGCTGAAGCCCTCCGCGGCGCTTGACGAGCTTGCCTGGATGGCGGCCGATGCTCGCCGGGCGGGGCGCGGCCTATCGCTCAGCGCGGCCGGTGCCGAGCCTGCCCTCGGCTCTCTCGGCTCTCTCGACTGCGGAGCCTCCGCCCGTCCGGGTACCCACGCCCTGCTGGACGTCGTCGGACCCGGAAGGAACGCCGGCTACTGGAATCCGGTCAGTCCTGGTGCCGAGGCGAGAGCCGTCGTGCCTGTCGGCCACGCGGGCCCGCGACGACTCCTGAATGCCGGCGCGGGATATCTCGGGGACGGGGACCTTCCCGGGATGCTGACGTCGGCACACCTCACACGCCACGCTCACGTCAGAGGAAGGAAGTGCTGATGAGGCACATGAAACAGTCCGGCATCGTCGGGCTCGGTGGATTCTGGTCGGTGACGGCCTTCGTCGCCAATGTGGTAGTGAGCCTGGCCCTCATCGCCGTGCTGCCGATCATGGTCATCTGGCCCTTCGGGGGGAGCCATCACCCCGGCGTGGAGATCCACGACGAGGCCGGGGTGCTCCAGAGCGAGCCACTGGCCAAGGAGATCCAGGCGATGCGCTTCCGTCAGGACGTCCACGTCGCCGTGCTCACAGTCCCGGGCTGGGACGTCGACAACCTCAACGACTCGGTGCTGGAGTACGCCCGCTCGCACCAGGGCGACACCGACGTCCCGTGGATCTCGACGTCGAACCCCAACTACTGGAGCGACGGCCTGGTGATCCTGGCGGTCGCCCCCGACTCACGCAAGGTGGGCTGCTACTTCGGTGAGGATGTCGCGGTCACCCTGGATCAGCAGGCAGCCATCCAGGACGCCGCCAAGGACCAGTACCGCCGGGCCGACTGGTACGGGGGCACCGTCTCCATGGCGGCCAAGACCGCGGACGTCGTCGGCCGGGTCGGTGGCGGTGGCATCGTCATGACCTACATCCTGCCCGGAATCTCAGCGCTTGCAGGCGTCACCTGGCTCGTGTACTACCTGTGGCGTGGCGTCACGGCGCGACGTCGAGTGCGTGAGGCGCTGCGCCACTACTCGCAGGTCACCCACGACTACGAGACCACCGAGCTCATGGCCGGCACGATCCCTGAGGATGAGCCGCACGGCGCCCAGGTCATGGCCCGATACCGGTGGTTCCTCGATGAGTATGAGGAGGTCACCCGCTCCTGGGCGGAGTTCGGCAACCCCCATGGCACCCAGTGGTTCGGCACGTCGTCGTTCAAACGGGCCACCGAGCTGGAGAAGCGCTCCGAGGGTCTGGACTCCCTCGACGACGTCATCGCCAACACCGCGACCTTCCTGAGCCTGTCGCGCGGCTGGGACCGCGTCTGGAGCAATGAGCAGGGGCCGGTCCTGGAGGACCTGCAGTCGCTGCGGCGGCTGTGCCACGAGATCGACAGCTCCGACGTCGCCGAGAACGGTTCGATCGCCGAACGCACCAAGGAGGAGCGGGAGTGGGTCCGCTCCCGCAAGCAGCGCCTGGACGACATGACCTCCGAGCTGGAGGACGGATCGCTCCGGCCCTCGGCCGCGCTCGATGAGCTCGATGAGCTCGCCAGTCAGACGAGGACGAAGGCCAACCGACTCGCGCGTGAGGCCATTGACGCGGACACCTCCAGGTACGCCACCGAGCGCCGTCGGCGTTACGACGACTCGGACTCGACCAAGGAAGCCGCTTACGCCGGCTACTGGTACCTGGGCGGGGGACACGGCAGCTATAACCCGCACTCGACGATTCGCCTCAACCCCTCCTCCCCGGCGATCTCCGCCATCGACTCGTCCGGCTCGGGCTCCGGGGCCGGTGGGTCCTTCAGCTCCTTCACCCCGGTCTCCGACCTGGTGGTGGGCTACAGCTCGGCCTCCTCTACACTCCGTCGAGCAGCTCCGGCTCCTCGGGAAGCAGCTTCTCCGGCGGCTACAGCGGTGGTGGCGGCTTCTCCGGGTCCGGCTCCTCCTCGAGCTTCTGAGCCGGTGCGGGCGGACTCCTGTCGATGCTGTCTCTGCCCGCCTCCGGGGCCGCCCGGCCCCCGCTAGGATCGGCACTGAAAACGTCCAGCCAGTAGGGAAGTGGGGCTCGGATGGAGCAGCTGGGGCAGAACCCCGCCACACGCTCGGGCGGAACCCGTTCAGCGGTGGCCTTCACCGCCATCATGATCCTGGGCCTGACCATGGTCCTCTCGCCGCTGATCGTATGGCTCTGGCCATCGAAGAAGGAGGCGGTGGCCACCTACCGGCCCACGGTCGAGGTCCAGGACGAGGCCGACGTGCTTGACAGCACAGCGCTGAGCGACAAGCTTAAGAACCTGGAGTTCCGCAAGCAGGTCCACCTGGCTGTCCTGACGGTGCCGGGTGAGGACGTCTCCAACCTCAACGATGCTGTGCTGGAGTATGCCCGTTCGCATGCGAGCGACACTGATGTTCCGTGGGTCTCGACGTCGAACCCCAAGTACTGGAGTGACGGCCTGGTGATCCTGGCGGTCGCCCCCGACTCGCGCAAGGTGGGCTGCTACTTCGGTGAGGACGTCAAGGTGATGAGCAGCCAGGAGGACGCCATCCAGGATGCCGCTAAATCCCAGTTCCGGGAGAAGGACTGGGACGGGGGTCTGGTCTCCATGGGGAAGAAGTCCACGAAGTACGTCGGTAAGCCTCGCAGCGACCTGAGAGCCCTCCTCCTGCAGCTGTCTTTCCCGGTCGCCGGGTTCGGTGCCACCGGTATCGGTGTCTACCTGTGGCAGGGACTCATGGCCCGCCGACGGGCCGGTGAGGCGCAGCGCCACTACTCGCAGGTCGCTCACGACTACAGGGCCACTGAACGGCATGCCCAGCGAATCCCTGCCGAGGAGCCCCACGGGGCGCAGGTTATGGCCCGCTACCGCTGGTTCCGCGACGAGTACGAGAACCTGACCCGGTCATGGCAGGACTTCGGCAGCCCCCGAGGCACCCAGTGGTTCGGTCTCTCCATGCTCCGCAGGGCGACCGACTTGCGAAGACGATCGGCTGCGCTGGACACGCTTGACGACGTCGTCGCCAACACCGCAACCTTCCTCAACCAGGACCGTGGCTGGGAGCAGGCCTGGTACAACGAGCAGGGGCCGGCCCTGGAGGACCTCCAGGCGCTCCTCACCCTGTGCCACAAGATCGACTCCTCCGGCAGGCTGCCGGTCAACACGATGGGTACGCGGGAGAAGGTTCGCTGGTTTCATGAGCGCCTCTACCACATGACCATGGACCTCTCGGCGGGCAGGCTCCAGCCGTCTCAGGCCCTCGACGAGCTCGACCGGATCGCCGACGCCACCCATGGGGAGGCCGACGGCCTGGCCCGCTACGCCATCGACGTCGATACCTCGCGGTACGCCGACGAGCGCCGTCGCCGTTTCAACAGCTACCGCGGCTCCGGTCGGTACGCCGCCTACAGCGGAGCCTGGTCCCTGGGCGGCGGCTACGGCAGGTACGACCCCCATGCCACGATCCGCGTCAACTCGGCGTCGCCGGCGATCGCCGGCCTCACTGGCTTCGACAATGCGGCCTTCCGTTCCTTCGTCCCGGTCTCGTCCCTGGTGATGGGCTACAGCGCGGCGTCAACCTTCACCCCGGGCGGCGGATCCTCGGGAGGGGTGGTTTCTCCGGGGGTGGCGGCGGCTTCTCCGGGGCGGGCTCCTCCTCGAGCTTCTGAGCCGGGCCGTGCTCGTTCGCCGGTTCTCGACGAGGAACTACATGCATATGGATGAGATTGGACAATTGATGCTGCTAACCTCGATCCGCTGAGAACGGGGACGGTACAACCTTCGAGGTTGGCTCGGTTATTAACAAGGAATGTCACGTGAAGCAATCTGCGATCATCCGCCTTGGTGGTCTTCGAGCGGTCGCAATGTTCGTGATGAATATTGCCGGAGCGTTGATCGCGATCCTGCTTCTGCCGGCGGTGCTCCTGTACCCCTCCACATCTGGGCATCGTCCCGATGTGGTCGTCCGCGATGAGGCCGGTATCTATCACGAGCAGACTCTTCGCCGCGGCCTGGAAGAGCAGCACTACGATCGCGAGCTTCGTATCGTGGTGCTCTCGGTCCCCGGAGCCGGTATCGGCAACATTGACGAGGAGACCGTCAAGTACGCAGCCTCCGGCGCACAAGGTTCGTCGTGGTTCAAGGGCTCCGACGTCGGTAGTCCGGTGAATGGAACGATCCTCTTCGTGGTAGCGCCCGAGTCTCATTGGGTGCGTTGCTACGCGGCGAAGGACTTGCAGCTGTCTGCCGACAAGCGGGAGGCGATCGAGAACGCGGCGGGAAGCCACTACGCCCAGGACGATTGGGATGGCGGAGCCGTGGCGATGGGGCGGCAGCTGGCGACATACATCGGTTCAGGCAGTGGGAACAGCACGACGATGTGGGTGGTCGGTGCGGTCTCGCCTTCATGGCGGGAAGCGGATGGCTCGCCTTCTACATATGGCGGGGCGTCACCGCCCGGCGCCTCGGCAGGGCTGCTCACAAGAAGATGATGCAGGTCGTCTACGACTATGATCTCACCGAGCTCAAGGCGGAAACTCTTCCGGTGCAGTCCTCTCAGAGTCGTGACGTCGGTTCGGACTACAGGAGATTCCTCGCGGAGTACGACGTCGTCAGTAGGGCGTGGAAGGACTTCGGGGAGCCGCGGGGGTGCTCAATGGTTCGGTCGCGGTGTTCGCGCTCAGGCCGCTCGTCTCGCCGAGAGGACGGCCAGTTTGGTCGAGCTTGACGCCGCTGTGAACGCCGGCGCCGCGACTCGGGTGGACACGATCCAGAATCCTGGGGGTACTGCTCTGTGAAGAAGCCGCCAACACTCTCTGAGCTCGGTGGGATACGAGCGATCCTCGGGTATCTAGGCAATCTCCTCATTGGTGTCGCACTTGTGGTCGCGCCATTCATCATCAACGGCGGACAATCACCCTTCTATCCCGCAAAACAATTTCATCCGACAGTGGAGATCCATGACGAGGCCGGAATTCTTCAGCGGGACTACGTCAAGTCGGAACTTGAGAAGCTCACCTTCCGGCAGCCGACCCATGTGGTGGTCGTGAACCTCCCGAATTCCAAAGTCGAAAGCCTCCAAGACGAGGTGCGGAACTATGCTCGCACTCATCCCACGGATGTCCCATGGATCTCATGGGAGGACTCGGGGCGCTGGGCTGATAACGTGATGATCGTCGCCCAAGCGCCACATACCGACTATGATGATGTGTTGGCAGGGCAGGGGAAGAACTTCTTTTACGGGCCGAAACTTGATATCGACTCGGACGGCCAAAGTGAGGTGTGGTACTCGATTCAAAAGTATCTGACCCAGAGTGACCGTGACGAGGATGCGCTCGTGGTCACTGCCGTGAGAACTGCCTCCTCCTATATCGGCTGGCACCTGGGTTTTACCAGGATGTTCAGGGTCGCCGCACTGTTCTTGATCTTCATGGCTGCTGCCAACCTCTGGTTTCGATACCATCTGGCGAGAGGAAGAATGGTGCGCTCGGGCATTGAGGAGGCTCGGCAGGCCTACGAGCGGGTAGTTGGCCGGCGTGCCGATATGAGTGCGTTCACGTCGCTCATTCCTGTTGACGAGCCGTACGGGGTTCAGGTTCTTGCCAGGTATATGGTGCTTCAGAAGCACTATCGTCGACTTGAGCGATCATGGATTGCGTTGGGGACTCCTGTAGGACTTCAGTGGTATGGGCTGAGAGTGGGGAATAAAGCAGCCTATGTCAAAGCCTACTCAATGCAATTGGATGCCGTTCAGCAGGCGGTCATCAACTGTGCCCGACTGTTGTCTCTGACCGAGTTCTGGCGGGACGCGTGGCAGAACGAGTGCGATGCCGTGTTCGCAGATATGCAGGCAGTCAAGCGGTTCGGCGCATCAGGCGGGCGCGCGTATGACTCGAAGCTCACGACTGCGACGCAGCAGGTGGCCTCCCTGCGTTCGTTGGTCGACGGCCTTGAAGGCAGGCTGTCTCAAGGTCAGATAAGGTCTGCGGAGGGCCTCGATGTTCTGAGTCGCGTCGTGTCGGAACTGAGGCAGATAGCGGAACGCTTTGTCGATGGGGTGTTTGCCGGAATGTCGAGGGGTGAGAGGAGGAGGTGTCGTCGCCGGTACAAGAAGTACATGAATTCGTGGAGCAGCAGCCCGCGCTCGAAGATCTCCCTGATGCTGGGTGGTGCTCAAATCGGGCGTGACGGGCAAAAGGCTCCTGACGACGAGGGGCTGAAGTCCGCTGATCGGTGGGGAGAAGTGTCGCGAATGTCAAGCACCGTGCGCATGCTCACGAGGTCGCCCGCGGTTGATGAGGTCGCGGTAACGAGTGAGGGGGGTGGGCGCACTATCCGTCAGTGCACCAGTGATGGATGTGTATAACGCCTACCGGTACGCCTTGTTGTACAGGGAACCCTGGTGGAAACGCGAACCCAGCAAGAAGCGGAAGTGGGCAATACGATGGTCTTAGGGAGAACTGTTCCGGAGCGTCGTCGGCGCAACACCTCCGATGTCGTCAAATTTGTTGCGAATATTGTCGTATGCGCGATGATGATCTTTGCGCTTCCCATCGCGATTCTCGGTCCGTTTCGGCAAGGTCATGCCCCCACCGTCAATGTTCGCGACGAAGCCGGCATCTTCGATTCCCAGGCTCTTCAGCGTGATCTGCAGAGTCTGAGATTCCGGCAAGACATTCGTTTCGAAGTCGTGTCGCTGACGGGGTGGGGTATCAACAACCTGGATGCGGCTACCGCGAACTACGCCGACAACATCTTCGACTACCGGCAGGACTTCCGATCCTCGGGCGGAGGTCGCTGGAAAGAAGGAGTGGTTGTCATCGCGGTGGCACCCTCACGCGCACCAGATGGCCTTCTACCCCGGCGCAGACGTGTCACTGGAGCGATCCGAGCAGGTTGCCATCCAGGACGCGGCGGCCTCTCGTTTTCGCCGCTCAGGACTGGAACGGCGGTGTCGTGGCGATGGGACGTCAAGCCGAGACCTACCTGGGTCCCTACGGCATGACGGTCTCGGGTATCGGCGTCGTCGGTGCAGGGGTGCTGTGCGCGGGAGGCGTGGTCAGGCTCGTCATCTACTGTCGGCGAGGGCTCAGTGCCCGTCGTCGAGCAAGAGCAGCCGCCCGCTCCTACGCACAGGTGACCTACGACTACGACTCAACCGCCCTACGCGTGGGAACGCTCGAGCCCGGCTCACCGGAGTCACATCAGCTCACACAGCGCTACCAGCGCTTCGAAGCCGAGTATGACGACGTCGCACGAGCCTGGAACAGATTCGGTGAACCGCGAGGCATCGACTGGTTCAGCAAGAGCGTTCAACACGAGGCCCTGGAGCTCGAGCGGCGCTCCACAGCCCTTGACGACGGCGATGACGTCATCGTGGACACCGTGTCCATGCTGACGATGTCCCCGACCTGGGAGCAGGTCTGGGGCAAGTTGCAGGAACCGGTTCTTGAGAACCTGAGATCGGTGACTCGGATGGTGCGCTCCGCAAGCCGCCGTCGGTCAGGGCTCCATGTCGAGGCTGTTCAGAACTGGGTCGGCCACCAGAATCGGAGGCTGGGAGAGCTGACCAACAGCCTGGATCAAGGCGAGATCGCTCCGGCTGCCGCGCTGGCCGAGCTGGACCGGATCTCTCGCCTTGTGGCCACCGTGGAAACGGCGGTGGCACGACGTCGTGATGTGGTCGCCAATGCCGCTGCCGCGACGTCGACGGCAACCGCGGCGCGGGTGTAGGCGGACCGTCACGCGGTGGGCGCGTAGCCGACGATCTCGGTCCCGTGGATGCCGATCATCAGGTGCGAGTCGGTGAGATTGGCCTGAATATGCGCCGACCTCCCCGGAGGGGCGATGACCTGCGACGTGCGGGTGTCGATGACGAGCGCCGTTTCATCGTTTGTCGACTGGCTCCACTGGCGGCCGAATGCGAACGGGGCCGCCAGGATGTGTCGGTCACCGGTGAGATGCCAGCCGAGCTGCAGCGTGCCTCGTCCCGGAGTCCGGTCGAGGGCCTTCTCGAGGGGCAGCGTCACGGGGGTGCCATTGAAGGTGCAGGCGCTGGCGGACGTGCACTCGACGGTGTACTCGGCCCAGGAGAGGTCGCCCGACTCGTAGGCTCGCTGGAACTGCTCCACGGTGGGGGTTCCCGACTCCGACAGGAGCAGCGCCGCATTGCTCCCGGACAGCGGGAATGTCCCCCTCGGCTCTCCTTGAAGGGAGTAGGCCTCAGCGGTCTCGGAGTCCCGCGGGATGTGGATCCACCCGTCCTGCGCGGGGATGTATGTCGATTCCCTCCCCAGTTCCTCGCCCGCCCAGTCGTTGCGAACACTCCCGTCAGCGAGGTTCATGAGACCAGTCCTTCCCGCTTGGCTGTTGTCAGCCGAGGCAGTCGACACCAGGATGCTTCCAGTGGCGTCATCTCCAGCGATTCCTGACGGCTGAGGGTTGGTTGGGGCGTCGTACCTGCGCTCCCAGCGCCGAGTGGGGCGCCCGCCGCTCCAGTCCCAGGCGCTGCACCGGTTGGTGTTCCAGTAGGAATCGCAGGTGATGATGAGATGAGGGGAGATGATGTACGGCCAGTTGTCTGAGGACCACGGGGCTGTTTCCGTGCGTCCAGTGGCCGGATCGAGAATCTCGTGATTGAGAACCAAGTGTCCGCCCCACCAAGGGGATCCCCATAGGTAGATACTCTTGTCCGTCAGCTCCCACAGTTTCTTTGGGCCTGCCTTGTCAAGGAGGTAACCGCGCAGGGTGTCCTTATTTTCGCGGGACTCCACGACGAGGTAGTTCCCGCATCGGTGAATCACGGGGGAGCTCAGAGTCATGGATGGATCGGTTCCGCTGTCGAAGCGCCAGGCCTCACCCCACTGGGCCCCTGGTGCGGGGCTCGTGCTAGTGGAAGTGTCGCATGACGTCGTCTCATTCGCCTCGGCCGAGGCCTGCCAGGTCGAGTACGCCGGCGCCTCCGGTTGAGTGAGGGAGGACGCCATGACCGGACGCTGCTGAGCCCACGCCTGTGCGAGCGTGAGGAAGACGGTGATGACGACGAACACCAGCGCAGTCTTGAACAGGCGGCTGCTCCAGGCCGTTCGAGCAACACGGATCCCCAGGTGCCGAAGGCCCACTGCACTGAATCGCATGGGACTAGCATTCCTCACTCCCTGCGGCGGCGGGACTGTTCTCCCTGTGACGTCGGGGGAAACCGGTGGGGAGAACTGCCGTGAGGCGCGTCATGGGGCGGCGACGGGCCGTCGTCGACCCTCGGTGGGGCGCCACGTGGCCGGTAGGCTGACGGGCATGTCGAAGAAGAAGCGCCACGGGCGCCGTCCGGCCGCCGCGTCGGCCAAGCCCCGCAAGCAGAGCATCGAGTTCGTCGCCCGCCCCTTCGCCGGTCTGCCGGCCGAGGAGGACCTCGTGGCGATGGCTCAGATCATCCCGGCCGCCACGGCCACCGTGCGCCTGACCAAGGAGTACGGGGGCAAGCAGGTTCAGCTCGTCACGCTCCTTCCCGAGTTCGTCCAGGGGCTCAAGCGCTCCGACGGCGAGGTCCTCGTGGCCATGCAGACCTCCATGCACTCCGGGGACGCCTCCCGCGACGTCGCCGCCGCCGTCCTGGCCACCCTCGAGCTGCCCGAGGGCCAGGCCCTGCGCACCGACGGCCTGCCCGAGCCCGGCCCGCGCCTCCAGGACATCCTCGACACCACTGAGCCGCCGGTGGTCTCCGTGCGTGAGACCTTCGACTTCTGGATCGACCCGCAGGCGGCCGGCGAGAACGAGCAGGCCCGCCAGGTCATCGAGGAGGCCATCGAGCGCGCCAAGGAGGAGATCGCCCCGACCCGGCCCGTTCCCGGCGTCGAGCACGCCTACTGGTGCCGACTGGGCGCCAAGGAGTTCGTGCGCTGGGCGCGTGGGGAGGACGAGGACGAGTTCTTCAACGCCTTCGCCCGCATCTACGCCGCACGAGAGTCCGACCTGGAGGAGGGGGCGCGCTTCGTCGGCGCCTTCCGGGCCAACGGCCTGGCCATCCCGGTGTGGGAGCTCGTCCCCGGCACGGAGGCCGAGGAGCTCACCAAGCCGCTGCAGGCCATGGGCAAGCGCCTGGAGGCCGCACTGGCCGACACCAGCCCCCTGAGCCCCGAGGTCCGCCGCGCCAAGGCCGGCATCATCTCCCGCCAGGTCAATCTCTGACTCTTTCTCTCGTCGAGCCGGGCATTCGTCGCGTCGCCCTCCGGAATTTCTGCCGGGTACCGCGAAGAATGCCCGGCTCGGTGCTGGCCGGGGCGGGAGAGTTCTTCTGCTGGCCTGACCGGCCCCTCGCTGACGGGGACATCTTGCGCATGCGGGGACACTTTCCTCCGGCCGGCGGCATCTTGCGCGTTGGGGGACGGGAATCCGGTCCCCGACGGCGTCGAATGCCCCCGTCCGGAAGGACACGCACCCGGCCGCGTGGAATGTCCCCGCCAGTGTTGGCGGTGGAGAGGTCAGGTGAGGTGATGTCGGGGCTAGAGGCGGCGTCGTGCGCTGGCGACGTGATGAGGACGTGGTGGCGGGCCTGCGTACGCAGTGCGCAGCCCTACGTGAAGACGTACAGGTCGAATGGGTGGACGTCGAACCCGGGGCCGCAGCGCGCGGCTCAGGTCTCGGCGATGCGCAGGCGCCGGTGCGTCACGCGCGGCAGGCCGCGTCCGTAGAGGGTGCCCTCCTTGGCCTTGATGGCGGCCACGAGCACGAAGCTCAGCGAGATGAGCAGCGCCCAGCTGCCGAACTTGCCGGCGTGCACCAGGTGCCAGCCGTCGGCCTGATCGGGGTAGCGCCAGGCGCTCAGCGCCGTGGCCAGGTTCTCCGCCAGCCAGAGGAAGCCCCCGATGAGGATGAAGGCCACCGTCGTCGGCATCCAGTAGCGGTCACCTCCGACAGTGAAGTGGACGGCGCTTCCCCACAGGGCGATGAGGAAACCGGCCGCGATCACCCAGCGCAGGTCGACGATGACGTGATGGGTGAAGAAGTTGAGGTAGGCGGCCACGGCCAGCAGACTCACCGGCCACCACCGAAAACCGCCCACGTGCAGGTCGAGGCGCCTGAAGGCCTGACAGATGTAGGAGCCGACGGAGGCGTACATGAATCCGGAGAAGACCGGCACCCCGCCGACGCGTACCACTCCCGCGTCCGGATAGGCCCAGGAGCCGGTGTGGACCTTGAACACCTCCAGCGCCAGCCCGATGAGGTGGAAGGCGCAGATGACGCCGAGCTCGCGCCAGGTCTCCTGCTTGAGGGCCACGAAGGCGATCTGAACGACGACGACGTAGATCAGCAGGGCGTCGTAACGGGCGATCGGCGGATTCGTGTACTTCCAGATCAGGGCACTGGCCGCGAGTCCGACGAAGATGGCGATGGCGAAGGCGCAGCAGGCCAGCTCCAGGAGGGCGAACTGGACCAGGCGGCGGGGGAGCAGGCGCCACCGACTCAGGGGGAGGCGAGCGGTATCGGGCACGACCGAAGTATGCCAGCGCCGTGACGTTGCCCCGCTGATGGGGACATTCCCCTCACGGCCGGGGGTCATCCTGCGCGTGTGGGGACACGTTTCTTCCGGCCGGGGGCATCTCGCGCGTTCGGGGACGGGTTTGCTGTCCCCGACGGCGTCGAATGCCCCCGTCCGGAAGGACACGCACCCGGCCGCGTGGAATGTCCCCCGTCGAGGGGCACGTGACTACTGAGAGGACAGCCCGTCCGGGTTCGGCCACCAGATGGCCGACACCATCACCGGATCGAGCGCAGCGCTCTCTTGGTGATCCGTTCAGTGGCCGGGGTGGGCGACTCCTCCTGCCAGCGCTCGCAGAGCTCCCTGGCCCAGGCGGGCTGGGTCTTGGCGGCGTCGTTGATCCAGTTCGCCACAGAGTCCTGCACATAGCGGGAGGAGTCGGCACGCAGCGGCTCGAGCAGCGGAAGGCCCCGCTCGGGCTCCTTCTTGAGCGCGGGAATGTGCCGCGCCCACACGCCGCGCGGACGCAGCGACTCGCTGGCGAAGCGCCGAATGCGCTCCGAGGGTTCGGAGGTCCATGGCCGCAGCGCGCGGATCGCCTCGTCGAGCCGGGACACCAGGTGCGGTCGCACCGCCATCCATGCCCACTCGCGCACTCCGAAGTGCGGGTCGTCCGCGGCCGGTCGCACCAGGGCCAACAGCGTGTCGACGTCGGCGTCCTTCTCCTGGGAGACCAGGGCGAAGACTGCCCAGCCCCGGACCGTGTCGACCGGGTGGTCAGCGAGATCCAGGCAGGCGGAGTGACCCAGGTGCGTATACAGCGCTTCGCCCATGGTCTGCATACGGGCCAGGATGCCGAGCGAGTCGGCGCGCTTGGCCGCCTCCACCAGCTCCTCGGGCGCCTCCGGCACCACCTGCGTCAGAAGTGCGGAATGGGTGATGGCCAGGATTTCCGCCAGGGTTCGGGACTCGTCTCGTCCCGAGTTCAGCTCGGCTTGGCGCGCCGCGGTCATACCGGGGCTCATGCGTCACTTCACCACGAGCCGGGCCACGCGCTTGAGGTGCTTCTTGTGCTGGCGTCGGCCGGTCTTACCGACCTTGCCGAAGTTGACCCAGCTCCGCCCGCCCATGCCCAGCTGCTTGAGGACGGCTCCCAGGAACACCGAGCCGACGTAGTTGCCGCAGAACCGGCGCAGGAACCAGGTCGGGGCGGTTGAGGTGGTGAGCACCAGCACCTGCTGGATGTGGGTGAGGTGCCCCTTCACCCCGGAGGCCGTCGGGTGGTAGGCCCAGTTCTGTTTCATGACTTTGTCGACGAATCCCTTGACGATGGAGGGCACCTCGCTCCACCAGATCGGGCAGATGACAATGATGCGCGAGGCCCCCTCGATGAGCTTCTGGTAGTGGCTCACCAGCGGGTCCAGCGTGCCGCCCTCCGTGAACAGGGCCAGCTCCTCAGCGGGCATGCGCGGGTCGAAGCCGTCGGCGTAGAGGTCGACGACGTCGTAGGGCCTTCCCGCCTTGTCCAGGGCGGAGGTGGCGGCCTCGAGTACGGCGTGGTTGAAGGAGCCGTCGTAGGGGTGGGCGTAGATGATGAGAGTGCGGTCGCCCGTCTTCTTGAGGGCCTTCTTAGCGGTCATCAGCTGTCTCCAATCGTGACGATGGTGCGCAAGGCTGCGCGGACGAAGGTGGTGTCGGCGGTGGTGGTGTCGGCCGCCATCCGCGGGCACCGGTGCCCCCGACTCAGCGGAAGGCGCGCGGTATTGGACACGACCAACGTACGCCGTGTCTCCGAGAGCTCGCTGGCATGTGGGGACATCCTGCGCGCGCGGGGACACTTTCTTCCGGCTGGGGACGTGTTGCGCGTTGGGGGACGGGTTTGCTGTCCCCGACGGCGTCGAATGCCCCCGCCCGGAAGGACACGCACCTGGCCGCGCGGAATGTCCCCCCCAGCATTGGCGGCGGTCCGGGAAGCGGCGGGCAGGCGTGGCGGGGATGACGGGGCGTGGCTGCGTTGCGCACACCTGGCACGTGCTGTCAATGACGAGTGACCACCATGCGGTCGGTCCGGGCCGGAGGGTACGGATCGACGACGGCGCGGCGCTCGCCTGTGAGCGCTCCCAATGGCGGCAGCGCAGCGATGTCCGACGATTGCCAAGATGCCTCTGACCTGCGCGAATATCGGTATGGGTGAACCGCGGCCGCAGATCCTTGACACCGCCGCCACAGCGTCCTTCAATCGTGTCACAACCATCACAGCACAACAACGGCACGACGAGCGCCCCGCGCCGGGGCGTCCCGGCCCGTCCAGGATGAGAGGAGCACTGATGACCGGTACTGTTTGCGGCTCCGCGCCGCGGTCGACGGCTATGCGTGTCAGCCTGCTGCGCTCCTGCTCATCGGCCGGCCGCCATCGATGCCCCTCGACCGCTATCCGGTAGCCACCCGCTGATCGCCGCCCCACACCCTCGGGCGTCCGTACCGGCAGGAGGGGGGCCGACTCCCCTCATCCGCTACCGAGGTCCCGGCCCGGACTCGTCGTTGAGTCACGCGCCCCGGGGCTGGACCAGTACCAGTTCCAGCCCGCGCCCGCCGCAATCGAACAGAGCGGGGCGTCCACCAATTCATCAAATCCTCTTCGCCGTCAGATCTGCGATGCCTATGGACCTTTGTTCCGCTTCCTGGCACCCTGGTGAGACGGCAATGTCGCCGCCGGGCCCGCACGCCATGTGGCGAGTGAAGCGAAAGGCCTGCTTGTTATGACCGATCACTCCTCAAAGCACTCTCCAACCGGACCCGCTGCCTCTGCGGCCGGCTCCCACGCGCAGGACGCCCCCGCCGACACGGCGGACGTCGCACCCGCCCCCGCGACTAGCCCGGTGAGTACCGGGCCGCCCGAGCGGCCGCCGGTTCATCCGCAGCACCCGAGCTCAGGAACCTGGCGGGCCGTCCGCACGGCCGGCGCCCCCTTGAGCGTGCGTGAGGTCGAGGCAGCCGCCTCCGCGGCGCCCGCCGCCCACACCTCCGCCCAGTCCGCCACCCGCTCCTCGGTCCATTCGCCTTCCGAGACCGCGGCGGCCGGCGTCGTCCTGCGCGACCTTGCCGACGAGTACGCCTTGCTTCTGTGCGCACACGACCCCGAGGCGGCCGCCCGCACCGGTCTGCCCGGCGGGGCCATCCTGCCCGACTACTCGCCCGCGGGGCTGGTCGAGCGTCTCAGTGCCGAGCGCTCCCTGCGCCATCGTGTGGCCGCCGTCGAGCACTCGACCGGCTCCGACGAGCTCCTGCGCCGCCACCTCCTGGAGCGTCTGGAGACCTCCATCCAGTTCATCTCCGCCGGGGAGGAGGGCGGAAACCTCGGTTTCCTCTCCCTCTCCGTTCCAGCAGATCGCCCGTCAGCTGCACCGGCCCCCCGAGGCCCCCGACCGTGCCGGCTCCGAGGAGGCGGATCTCGCTGAGGCCGAGGCCAAGTGGGAGGATGCCTGGAACCTGCACCGCACCCGCCTGGAGGCGCTGCCCACCGCACTGGAGGGGCTGGCCGCCTCCCTGGCCGCCTCCGCCGAGGCCGGTGCGATTGCCCCGCTCAGTCAGGTCGACGTCGTCGCCGGGCAGGCGCGCGACCTGGCCCGACGTCGGACCCTGGGGCTGCCTGAGGACCTGCCGGCCACCCTGCACGTCCAGCTCCAGGAGGCGGACATCGTCGCCCGCCGCGCCGCGCTGGACTTCGCCTCCCACCTGCGCACGACGCTCTCGCCGCGGGCTCCCCAGGCTGAGGGCGTCGGCCCGCAGCGCCACGCCCTGTGGATGCGCCGCGTCCTGGGCACCCGGGTGGACCCCGAGGAGACCTACGCCTGGGCCACCGAAGAGCTGGAGCGGGTCATCGCCGAGCAGGACGCCATCGCCGCCGACGTCCTGGGCCCCGGCGCCGATGCCAGCAGCCTCAACCGGCACCTGCGCGCCGACCCGACCCGCGCCCTGCGCGCGGAGGACTACACGACCTGGGCGCAGGAAGTCGCCGATGAGGCCTGGGACGCCGTCGTCGGCCGGATCCTCGACCCGCCCGACGGCCTGGGGCGCCCCCGGGTGCGCCTCGGGGAGCCCGGCGACGGCGCCGTCCGCTACGAGGAGCCGCGCGGAACCGGCGGGGAGCGTCGGCCCGGCGTCATCATGCGCTCCCTGGCCGACGGCGAGCAGCTGGTGTGGCCGTGGATGGAGCGGACCACGGTCCTGCACGAGTCGGTTCCGGGCCACCACGTCCACGTCGGCGCGCACGCCACCAGTACGCGCCTGACCGCCTGGCAGCGCTACTTGGGCTCCGTGCCCGGCTGCGACGAGGGCTGGGGCCTGTACGCCGAGTCCCTCGCCGACGAGCTCGGGCTCATGCCCACGCCCGAGGACCGCTTCGGCCGCCTGGCGGCACGCCGCTGGCGCCTGGCCCGGGTCCTCGTGGACCTGGGCGTCCACTCCCGGCTCCCCGTGCCCGACGACGTCGCCGCCCTCCCGGGGGCCTGCCGCGAGTGGAACCGGGCGACCGTCACCGCCGTCCTGCGCCACCACACCGTGATCTCCGAGGGGCGCCTGCGCTTCGAGGTCTCCCGGCACCTGGGGTGGCCGGCCCAGCCGCTGGCCTACGCGGTGGGGGAGCGGGTCTGGCAGGCCGGTCGGCGCAGTGCCCAGGCGCAGGCCCGCACCGAGGGTGGTGAGCTGGACTTGCGCGCCTTCCACAACCGGGGCATCGACCTGGGCAGCGTGGGGCTCGATCTGCTCGCAAGCGCCTTGCACTGACCTGCATGAAGGATGCAGGGCTGGAGGACCAAGGCGTGCCGGGGCGGCAGGGGAGTCGCCCCGGCACACGGAAGGACGCGAAATGCGCCGGCGGAACCCGGCTCCGTTGACGGGCTCCTTGTCTCCACTGTGCCACGAGAACCGGGTGTGACATGCCGAAATACGTGACTCCAGCTCCCGAACGAGGGAACCTGATTCATTGCTGCAAGATTTCTCAGTTTCTCCGGGGACCGTGGTCCCATGCTGAAGGTTTGACACAAGAGCACCCAGGAAAGTCTGAAAGTGGCGAGGGGTGCCCTCCTCGTGGTGCACCGGCGTGTCGGAGCGGCCGACGCGACGTGCGCGGGGGTCGGCGGGCGTGCCTGCGCTGCGCTCGGAGCCCGAGGATTCCGCGCCGCATGGCATGAGATCGCAGAACTTGACGGGCCTCACAAAAAAAGGTGCGCGATAACGAGGCGCTCAGGTATCGGCTGGAGGCCGGGAGTCTGGATACCCTGGGGGAGTGAGTTCCACCAAGCGGCCCGACCAGCGCGTTGCCGTGGTCATCCCTGCCAAGGATGAGGCTGAGCGCATCGCTACCACTGTCCGGGCCTGCCGCTCCATCCCGCGAGTGGACCTCGTCATCGTCGTCGACGACGGCTCGACTGACGGAACCCAGGACCACGCCCGCGCCGCCGGCGCCGTGACCGTCCGCCACTCCGTCTCACGCGGGAAGGCCTCCGCCATGGAGACCGGGGCCTCCGTCGTCGCCATGCGCGACTACTCCGACGGTCCCGCCCGGCTGCTGCTGTTCATCGACGCCGACCTGGGGGACTCGGCCGCCTCCTGCGCCGAGCTGGTGCCCCCGGTCGTCGACGGCGTGGCCGACATGTCCATCGCGGTTCCCCCCCAAGCAGTCTGGGGCCGGTGGCCGCGGCCGGGTCGTGCGCGCCGCCAGGCGGGCCATCTCGCTGTCCACTGGGTGGCTTCCCGTGGCGCCGCTGTCCGGTCAGCGATGTCTGAGCCGTGAGGCCTATGAGAAGGCGGTGCCTCTGGCCGACGGCTGGGGGGTGGAGGTCGGCCTGACCATCGACGTCCTCGTGGCCGGGCTCGCCGTCATCGAGGTCCCCTGCGACATCACCCACCGTGTCACCGGTAATGACCGGGCCGGCACGATGCACCGCGCCTCCCAGTACAAGGACGTCCTGCGGGCCGTGACCCGGCGCAAGCTGCGTCGCCACCGCGTGCCGCGCGCCTCCTTCGAGAGGGCGGCCGCCGAGCAGGACCACTTCTTCGCCTACCGCGCCGTGCCGCAGCCCCCCAAGACCGACGACGACGCCGAGCCCGCCGAGAAGTCGCACCACGCTGAGGACTCGCAGGCCACCTCGGAGACGGCCGAGAGCTAGCGCGCCGACTCACTCCCGGCCAGCGTCAGCGCCAGCAGGGCGGGAGCTGCTGCCGCCAGGATGAAGCCGGCCATCGTGACACCGGAGTCGTTGACCAGGACGGCCACGAGCGTCAACACCCCCAGGGACTTCAGCGCCGTCGTCACCCATCGCGCGGAGGGGGACATTCCACGCGTGGGGGAACCGGATTCCTGTCCCCCCACGCGTGGAATGTCCCCGTGGGCGGCGGGGGTGAGCCAGGCGTAGGGGCTCGTGCCGGAGCGCCAGGCCCGCACCTGCCGGCGACCCCACCACAGGGCCGCGGCCACGATGACCACGGCGCAGGCCAGGGCTGCCGCCATGACCGGCTTCGTGACGAAGGGGCCGACCAGCGCGTAGGCCTTGCGCCCCAGCACGCCGGCGGCCGAGCCGTCGGCCACCTGACGGGCGAAGCGCCCCAGGTGCGTGGGCCCACCGGGTCGGAGGAGGTCGACGACGGCGAAGCCGCCCACCACCAGGATCGTTGCGGCACCGATGGCCAGCCAACGCCGCCAGCTCAGGCGCAGACCCGCCAGGCCCGCAGCGAGGAAGGCCAGCGTCGGCACCAGAGTCAGGGCACCACCCACATCCGCGCCCAGCTGCGGGGCCCCATCGACGAGCAGCGCCGCCCCGCCCAGCAGGGCCGTCACCAGCAGTGCGTTCCGCCGTCCGCCGCCCAGAACCTCCCAGACGCCGGCGATGACGACGACGAGCGCGCCGGCCACCAGTGCGAAAGCCGTATTCGACACCCCGTAGAAACGGCCCGCCACCACTGCGTTCATGCCCAGTGGGTTGTTGAAGGCCAGAGGCGCGCCCGCGGCGGCGTCGACCAGCCAGGCCAGCGGGATCGCCGCCGCGACCAGCAGTGCCGTCAGGCTCGTTCCGTGGAGCAGTGGAGACAACGACGCGAAGGGGGGTGGGGCTGTCGGCCTCGTCCGGTGGCGGCTCGGCTGAGGCCTCCCCTCGGGCGGAGGGGGTGTCGGCTGAACCGGCCGGCTCGGGGGCGGCCGTAGCGGCGGGTGAGTCGGGTGAAGGACTCGGTGAGGTGGCGGAGCGGGGGCGCCGGCGCCGTCGTACCAGCGCCACGATCGCGACGGCCAGCCCCACGATCCCGGCCGCGACCAGCGCGGCCGTGACCACGGCGACGAGTGAGGCCCACCCCGAGGGGGGAACCGGCCCGGGCACCCACGCGCCACCACGGGGCGGCATTGACCAGCAGCAAGGCTGTCGGCAGGCCGCTGAGGTAGACGGCCACCCACGTGACCCGGCGGCGGAGAGCCTCGCGCCGGCTCGCCTTCGGGCTGCGCAGCGCGACGGCCGCCCAGACCAGGAGCGCCGTTACCAGGCCCATGAGCAGGGCGCCGGCCCGCATGACCGTGGCCTGAGAGGCGCGGGCGTGCAGGGCGTCGTCGGCGAGCCGCGAGATGCGGGCGTCCCCGGTGGAGGCGCCGGCCGTTGCCACGCCCGCGCGGCCAGTCGCGGGCAGCGTGAGCGCGTGGCCGTCGAAGGCCGGGTCGCGGCGGCCGGCCAGGGCGGAGACGAGAGTCGGGGTGAGGTCGGTCAGCTGGGCCAGACCCGGCCGGTGCGTGGAGTCGGCGACGACAAGACCCTTGGAGGCGCCGCGCGCGCTCCGCGTGCCCGCGGGCAGGACCGCCATCTGGGGGCCGGGGGCCTCGTCGTCGGCCAGGGAGGCGACGATGATGCGAGTGCCGGGGCGCGCCTGCTCCTGGACCGTGCGCAGGGCCTCGTCGAGGGCGGCGATCCGCTCGGCGTCGGTGGAGGCGGCGCTCGCGGTGTCGACGATGGTGAGGTCCGCGTCGGCGGCCAGGGCATCGGCCACCGACGGCGCCACAGGGGCGGGCCTGGTCGCTGAGCCCCCCGGTGCTCCTGTGGCCAGCTGCGTTCCGGGGCCGACGGTCTGGATCGAGACGTCCTGCCCGAGCGCCTCGACCAGGGGGGTGCTGCGGGGGATCGCGGTGGTGGGGCCGGCGCAGGAAGCGGCCGCCTCGATGGCGCTCGCGCGCTTGCCCCGGCCCAGGGTGAGCCAGGCGTCGGCCGGGCAGGTGCGGTCCGCCGGGGTGCGCACGGACAGGTTCATCGGCTCGCCCCGCCGGGCGAAGGCCAGCAGGCGGTCGGCCGCCGAGCCGACGCCGGACGAGCCGGAGCTCTCACTGGCGCCTTCGCGGGAGGCCTGTTCTTGCAGGTCCGCCCAGGTGAGATTGTTCGTCGCCAGGACGACCACCGGCGCCGGCCGTGAAGACGAGTGCGAGGCTGAGGCGGCATCGGAGGCCGGCGCCGACGCCGCCTGGGACGCCGGCGCTGCCTCGGATTCCGGCGCCGTCGGGGCCGCGGTGGCGAGGGCCGGCCCCACCACCGCCAGGATCATGCCGATGACCACCAGCAGCACGAGGACGTACACGACCCCGCGCACCAGGCGCTGTTGACGTCGTCGAGGTCTCACCCGACCAGCCTACGGGGCCGGGCCGCTCACAGGTACTGGCGGGCCACGGAGACCGCCTCCCCGCCATAGCCCCCGCCGAAGAGGAAGGCGTGAATCATGAGGATGTGCCAGGAGTGCAGGTCCACCCGCTCACGCCAGCCCTCCGCCAGCGGCGAGACCTCGTGGTAGGCCGCGTAGATGCGATCCAGGTAGCGCTGCCCGAACACGCCCAGGGCCGCCAGGTCGGTCTCTGCGTGCGCGCCCTGCGCCATCGGGTCAATGAGCACGCCGACCACCGTCGGCCCGCCGACCGCCCCGCCCACGGGTGCCTGCCCGGGGTCGAGCTCCTGCGGCCCGAGGCCGGCCCGTCGCGGCGCCCACTGGGCGGCCTCATCGGCCGGGGACCACAGGACATTGCCGCACCACAGGTCCCCGTGCGTGCGGGCCACCGCGACCCGCGCGCCGCGCTCGCGGGCGCCGGCGCGCACGAGGGCCGGCTGGTCGGTGTCGAAGTCGCCGTCGCGCAGACGCTCGCACAGCCGCTCGACGACTCCGGCCCCACCGGCGCTGATCGAGCCGTTGTCCCGACTGGGCTGCAGGTAGGGCAGGATCCGTTCCTCGGCGTAGAACTCGCCCCAGCGGCGCGGCTCGCCCTCCTCGACGGCGTGCGGCCGCAGCCGGATGTCCGAGCGGCCCATCTGCGCCCGGCCGTCCCAGCCGGGAGGCGCCGCCCCGAAGGCCGGGGCGCCCGCCGCGTGGGTGACGGCCAGCGCCCGACCGAAGGCCTCCGCCCCGGCCGGCGTCACGCCGGTCGTCGTCAGCCGCGGTTCCTCCAGCCAGCCCGGGCCACTGGTCACCGGCACCACGTGCGCCCCGCCGTCGGCCATCGCCTCGGCGAGCCAGGTCAGGCCCTGCGCCTCCAGGGTGGTGGAGACCGGGCCGTCGTCGTGCTTGCGGAAAACACTCATGGCCCCAGCCTGCCAGGCCCGTCGCCTCCGCGTGAGGGCCCCGCGTTCCACGGAGCAAGCCGCCACCGGCCCGACCGCCCGGACTGGCTACCCTGTGCCCATGACTGCTCCCGCTCCGCTCTGGTCCTTCCTCGGGCCGGCCGGCACCTTCACCGAGATGGCGCTGCGCCAGGTCGCCCCCGTCGACGTCGAGCTCGACCCCTGCCCGGACGTGCCCACCGCCCTGGACCACCTGCGCGAGCGCACGGTGGAGGTCGCCGTCGTGCCCATTGAGAACTCCGTCGAGGGCGGGGTCAACGCCACGCTGGACAACCTCGTGGCCTCCACTCCCCTGGTCATCGCCGCCGAGATGGCCGTGCCGATCACCTTCGTCCTGGCCGGCCGCCCCGGCACCCGCCTGGAGGACGTGCGCGCCATCTCCACCCACCCGCACGCCTGGGCCCAGTGCCGCGGCTGGGTCCACCGGAACCTGCCCGAGGCCGTGTACGTCGCCGGGACCTCCACCTCGGCGCCCGCCCGCGCGCTGGCCACCACCGAGGGGGACACCGGCTTCCAGGCCGTCCTGTGCAACCCGCTGGCCGCCGAGCAGTACGGGCTGGAGGTCATCGCCGGGGGCGTGGCGGACAACCCCGACGCCGTCACCCGCTTCGTCAAGGTGACCCGGCCCGGCCGCGTCGGCGAGCCCACCGGCGCCGACAAGACCACCCTGCTCGTCCACCTCCCGCACGACCGCTCCGGCGCCCTGCTGGACATGCTCGAGCAGTTCAGCGCCCGCGGCGTCAACCTCTCGCGCATCGAGTCCCGGCCCGTGGGCGACTCCCTGGGGCGCTACCGCTTCTCCATCGACGTCGAGGGGCACGTGCGCGAGGAGCGGGTCCAGGCCGCCCTCATCGGGCTGCACCGCACCTGCCCGGTGGTGCGCTTCCTGGGCTCCTACCCGCGGCTGGACGCCCGCCCGACGGCGGTCCTGGCCGGCACCAGCGACAAGGACTTCGTCGTGGCCCGCTCCTGGGTCGCCGACGTCCTCGACGGCCGCGCGCTCTAGCCGGGGTCCGAGCAGTCGCCCGGCCGAGCAGTCCGCCTGTACAACACCGGCACGCAGGCCTCGCCGTCGCGGTCGAGCCTTATGCCGCGCTGTCGAGGGTTCAGGGCACGACTGCGCAACCTAAGGTACGACCGCGCGGACGCTTCACCTCGTGTCGGCGTCGCAGTGGTCTCTTGCCGGCGGGGACATTCTGCGCGGCCGGGTGCGTGTCCTTCCGGACGGGGGCATTCGACGCCGTCGGGGACAGGAATCCGGTCCCCGCACGCGCAGGTTGTCCCCGGCTGGGAGAGAGTGTCCCCGCGCGCGTGAGATGTCCCCGTCGGCGAGCGCACGTCCTCGGCCGGGAGGCTGCGTCAGTGGACAGGTCAGTGGACAGGCGAGCTCGGCGTGCGCAAGGCTCGGGACGTGAGCTCCTCCGACGCCAGCACCGAGACGACCGCCGCTGCCTCCTCCTCTTCCGCCTCCTCCACTGCGCCCGCCGCCGGTTCAGCCGCCTCGCTGCCCGATCCCCGCGGCGCCGGCCCCTACCGGGTCGTCATGGTGTGCACCGGCAACATCTGCCGCTCCGCCATGGCCGAGATCGTCCTGCGCGACCGCCTCGCCGCCGCCGGCATCCCCGACTCCGGGCCGGGCGGCGTGACCGTCACCTCCGCCGGCGTCTCCGACGAGGAACGCGGCAACCCCATCGACTCCCGGGCCCGCCGCGTCCTGACCGAGGCCGGTTACGGCGTCGGCGCCGACGACGTCTCGCGCGCCACGGGCAGCGCCATCGCCTCCCACACCGCCCACCGCGTCACTGACGCCGAGATCGTCGAGGCCGACCTCCTGCTGGCCATGACCGACTCCCACTGGAACGTCCTCCAGCGCCGCGCCGCAGGCCTGGGGGCCGAGCCCGGCCGCATCCGCATGTACCGCGAGCTCGACCCGGCCTCCACCCAGCAGGCCGAGGCGGTCACCGCGGGCGGGTCCTCCCGCAGCGTCCTCAACGTGCCCGACCCCTGGTACGGCACCATGGCCGACTTCCTCGACACCCTCGAGGTCGTCGAACGGGTCAGTGACGAGCTCGCCGAGCAGCTCGCCGCGCCCCGCGACTGAGGCTCAGCGACTCAGTGCAGGCGCTCAGTGCAGGCGATTGTCCAGCCAGCGCATGACGGCCTGAAGGTACTCGGCGCGCGCCAGCGGCCCGGACAGGGCCAGGTCGTGGACGCCCTCGGGGATCTGGCGGACGGTCACGTCGTCGCCCAGGTACTGGGAGCGGTCGATGATCTGCTCCACGTCGAGGACGACGTCGGAGCGCTGCGCCTCCTCCAGGCTCGCCTTGACGCCGCCACTGGCCGTTGAGCAGCACACGAGGATCGGCACCCGGATCCCCAGCCCGTGGTGGACCTCGCGCTGCAGACGCCGGATCCCCGCCAGGAACCCGGCCCGCACCGGGAAGGACGGCGCCGGCTTGAGCGCCAGGTCCCAGTCCCACTCGCCGCGCCAGCGTCGGTGCAGGGCCGCCACGTAGTTGTCCTCATCGCCGCTGCCCGGCTCGCCGATGACGCGCTCGGGGTCCCGGCGCGAGAGGAGGTCCACGAAGGCCGAGCCGTAGGAGCGCACCAGCGCCGACCCGCGCAGGTCCAGCCACGGGGAGTTGAGGACGAGCGCATCCACGGTCCCGGGGTGGTCGGCCGCCCAGATGACCGCCTGCAGCCCGCCGGTCGAGTGCCCGTTGAGGACGACGACGTCGTGCCCGTGCTCGGAGCGGATAATGCGCAGGGCCTCGGCGATCTCCTCGTCATGGACGCGCAGGTCGCGCACGTCATGCGGGGAGGGGTGTCCGACACCGGCCCGCCCGCAGGCCCGCAGATCCAGCGCGTAGAACTCGAAGCCGGCGTCGAGGTAGGCCTGGGCCAGGTGGGTCTGGAAGAAGTAGTCGCTGCGGCCGTGCAGGTAGAGGACCGCGCGCGAGTGCCGGGGTCGGCTGGCCCGGCCGGCCGCCTCACGCTGGAAGACGAGCACGGCGTGGTCGGCGCAGGGCGCCTTCGTGGGTGACTCGGTCACCGGGATACGGCGGGCCACCCACGGCTCTCCCAGGATGTCGGGGGCGGTCGGCTCCAAGGTCGCACTCATGAGCAGATCCAAACACGTTGCCCTGTGCGGCGCGAGTAGCGGCACCGACACGTGACCTGGGAATAGCCAGGATGTTGCGGGAGCGCCGGTGGCGGGCGGACTGAGGTCCGGGCTGAGCGGTGGGTGATGGCCGGGTGGGGCGCACGTGCGGAGCGAAAGGCCGGCCGGCCAGTGGGGCCCGAACGGCCCGGGCCGAAAGCCGGCCGGCCAGCGGGCCCTGTGCAACCCGGGTCGCACCGCCCCGCCCGCCCCGGCTCGTCTCGCATTTCGGGAACGCCGTCGATGTGGGCGTGACCTCGGTCCCTTGAAGGTGGCCTCGCTTGCGTCGCCAAGGCGGCGCTGCGTAAGTTACTGGTGGCCATCCAGAGCAACCGAGAGACCTGGCTCGACGACATTGCAGCAACCCCCTTCATGGTGCGGGTGCTTCCGCCAGGAACGATGGAGGAATACGTGACAACCAGTGAACAGTCGACCGCCGAGTCCGGCCGGTCCGAAGACGGTGACGTGTCCGGCTCTCCAAGCGAGCCCATGATCTCCCTGCGCGACGTCCACAAGGTCTACCGCTTGCGCAGCGGCAAGGAGGTGCGCGCCCTGGACGGGCTCAGCCTCGACGTCGCCGCCGGCTCCATCCACGGCATCGTCGGCACTTCCGGGGCCGGCAAGTCCACGCTCGTGCGCTGCCTGACCTCTCTGGAGCGCCCCACCAGCGGCCACGTGAGCGTCGCCGGCCAGGACATGACCGCCCTGTCGGCCAGTCAGCTGCGCGAGGCCCGACGCCGCATCGGCATGGTCTTCCAGCACGCCAACCTCCTGGACCAGCGCACCACGGCGCAGAACATCGCCTACCCGCTGGCGCTCGCGGGCGTCCCCGGCGGGAAGCGCCACCCGGTCGTCAAGCGCATGCTCGACCTCGTGGGCCTGGCCGACCGCGGCGGCTCCTACCCCCTCCCAGCTCTCCGGCGGCCAGAAGCAGCGCGTCGGCATCGCCCGGGCGCTGGCCGATGACCCGGCCGTCCTCCTGTGTGACGAGCCCACCTCCGCCCTGGACCCGGAGACCACCCGCTCCATCCTCGACCTCATCAAGAACGTCCGCGACACCCTGGGCCTGACCGTCATCATCATCACCCATGAGATGAGCGTGGTCCGCCAGGTCTGCGACTCCGTCAGCCTGCTCGAGGCCGGCAAGATCGTGGAGAGCGGCCGCCTGGAGGACATCGTGCTCGACGTCGACTCCCGGCTCTCACGCGAGATCGTGCCCTTCCCGAAGGTGCCCGAGGCCGCCGTCGCCCACGGGGAGAGCGTCATCGACGTCTCCATCACCGCCCACCCGGGCCAGCCGGCCGCCGTCGCCTCATGTCCATGGTGGCCGAGCTCGGTGGGGACATCGCCGCCGGCGTCTTCGAGACGATCGGGCAGGCCCAGATCGGGCGCCTGGCCGTCACCGTCCCCGCGTCCGACACCGAACAGGCCGTGAGCACCCTGCGCCACGCCGGTATTGCTGCGGAGGTCCGCTCATGAACTCGATCCTCCTTCCGCTGGCCCAGGCGGCCGCCGTGCCGAGCAGCCGCACCTGGTTCGACAACCCGGCCATCCAGAACAAGCTCGGCTACGCCCTCGTCGAGACCCTGGCGATGACCTTCGTCTCCGGGGCCATCACAGTCATCCTCGGGCTTCTGCTGGGGCTGGCCCTGGTCTCCACCGGCAAGCGGGGCCAGTTCCGCAACCCGACCCTGTACTGGGTGCTCTCCCAGATCGTCAACATCGGGCGCTCCATGCCCTTCATCATCCTCATGGTGGCCCTCATCCCGCTCACCCGGCTGCTCGTGGGCACCTCCCTGGGGTGGCAGGCGGCCTGCGTACCGCTGACCATCGGCGCGATCCCCTTCTACGCGCGCCTGGTGGAGACGGCCATCAACGACGTCGACCGCGGCAAGGTCGAGGCCGCCCTCATGATGGGGGCCTCCGGGCGGCAGATCACCTGGGGGGTCCTCGTGCGCGAGGCCCTGCCGATCCTCATCCAGTCGGCCACCGTCACCATCATCACCCTCCTGGGCTACTCCGCCATGGCCGGCGCCGTGGGCGGCGGCGGCGTGGGTGACCTCGCCATCCAGTACGGCTACCAGCGCAACCAGGTGGACGTCATGGTCATCACCGTGGTCGTCATTGTCGGCATCGTCGGCATCATCCAGCTGGTCGGCGACATGCTCAGCCGGCTGGTGAACCACCGCTGAGGCGATCACCAGCCGGGTAGGCGCGCAGCCGCCTGGAACCGGGCAGCTGCGCCGTCGGCCCCAGCACTGTTCAAGACTTTCCTCTCTCCCGTCACTGGGGGCCACCCGGCCCCGCGAAAGGAACCACCATGTCCTCCGTCATCTCCCGACGCACCGTCATCGCCGGTGGCCTGGCCACCGCCGCCGCCCTCACCCTGGCCGCCTGCTCCAAGTCCGGTAAGGGCGAGGTCAAGGGCATCAAGGTCGACGGCGACACCGCCACGATCACCATCGGCGCCACGCCCAAGCCCCACGTCGAGATCCTCAAGTGGGTCCAGGACAACCTCACCAAGGGCTCCGGCATCAAGCTGGACATCAAGGAGATCAACGACTACCAGACGCCCAACTCCTCACTGGAGGACGGCTCGCTGGCCGCCAACTTCTACCAGACCCCCAACTTCCTGGCTCAGCAGAACAAGGAGAAGGGCTACGACTTCGTCTCCATCGCCGATGTCCACATCGAGCCCATGGGTATCTACACCTCCAAGGGCTACAAGGACGTCAAGGACATCAAGGAGGGCGGCACGATCGTCCTCAACAACGACCCGGCCAACACGGCCCGCGGCCTCAAGCTCCTGGCCCAGGCGGGGCTCATCGAGCTGGACAAGTCCGCCGAGCTGCCCAGCGACACCGACGTGACCTCCAACCCCAAGAAGCTGAAGTTCACTACGGTTGACGGCGCCCAGGTCTACAAGTCGATGCCGGACGCCGAGGCCGCGGTCATCAACGGCAACTACGCCATCGACGCCGGGCTGAACCCCAAGAAGGACGCGCTCGTCCTGGAGAAGGGCGGCAAGGACTCCGAGTACCCCAACCAGCTCGTCGTGCGCAAGGACGACAAGGACAACGAGCACCTCAAGAAGCTCGCCAAGCTCCTCAACGACGAAAAGCTGCGTGACTACATCAACAAGACCTGGCCCGACGGGGCGGTCGTCGCGGCGTTCTGACGTCGGAAGGCTGCGGCTGAGGGCCTGTTGAGGGTTCGTGCGCGGGGCCGGTTGTGGTTGGTCGAAAGGCCGACTGCGACCGGCCCTTCGTGTTGGTGCGGGCGGGGTGGGGCGCGTTGGGTGAGGGCGGATGTGCGGCTCGGGCGGGGGCATCCTGCGTGGCTGGGGACATGTCGTCGCGGGCGGGGACGTTCGACGCCGTCGGGGACGGGAATCCTGTCCCCGAACGCGTGGGCTGTCCCCGGCTGGAGCGGACCGCACCCGGCCGCGCGGAATGTCCCCGTTGGTGTGGGCTTCTCAGGCGGCGATGGCGGCGCCCAGGAGGATGAGGCGCAGCGCCCGCTCAGTGGCATCGGTGACGAGCTCGTCGGCGCGGGAGACGGCTTCGGTCAGGTCCATGGGGACCGGGATGATGCCCATGACGGCGTCGATCCCGGCGGCGTGGACGGCGTCGGAGCCCAGGCCGATGGAGCCGGCCAACGCGATGACCGGTTTTCCGGCCAGCTTGGCCCGGCGTCCCACCTCGGCGGGGATCTTGCCGCGCGGCGTCTGGAAGTCGACGGCGCCCTCGGCGGTGATGACCAGGTCGGCCCGGGCGATCTGGGCATCGAGGTCGACGCCGCACAAGTCGGCATCCATGAGGACGTCGAAGCGCGAGCACAGTCTGGCCCCCAGTCCTGCGGCGAGCCCGGCTCCCAGGCCGCCCGAGGCGCCGGTCCCGGGGCCGGTGAGCAGGTCGCGGTGGGCCGCCTGGGCGGGGAAGGCCTCGGTGAGGAGACCGGCCCAGTGGACCAGGCCCGCCTCGAGCGCCTCCACCTGCTCGGGGGTTGCCCCCTTCTGCGGCCCGAACACGCGGGCCACGCCGCGCTCACCGGTGAGGAGGTTGTGCATGTTGCCGGCCACGAGGACCTCGACGTCGCGCAGGCGGGGGTCCATGCCGGACGTCTCGATCCGCTGGATCCGGGCCAGGTTCGAGCCGATCGGGTCGACCTCATCGCCGTCCGCGTCCAGGAGCCGGGCGCCCAGGGCGACGAGCGCGCCGGCCCCGCCGTCGCAGGTCCCCGAGTCGCCGCAGCCGATGATGATGCGCCGGGCCCCGCCGTCGAGGGCCACCGAGATGAGCTCGCCGACGCCGGTGGTCGTTGTGGCGCCGGGGTCGCGCATCCCGGCGGGCACCAGGCGCAGGCCGGCCGCCGCGGCCATCTCCACCAGCCAGGTCCCCTGGGCCGATCCGCCCAGCCGGGCCAGGTAGGAGTCGACCGGCTCACCGACGGGGCCGGTGACGCAGGTGGTGACGAGGTCGCCGCCGGTGGCCCGGGCCATCGTGGCCGCCGAGCCCTCACCGCCGTCGACCAGGGGCAGTTCGACGACGACGGCGCCGGGCAGGAGACGGCGCACCCCGGCGGCCACCGCCTGGCACACCCCCTCGGGGGACAGGCTCTCCTTGAATCCGGAGGGGGCGACGAGAATGCGGGTGGGAACGGATGTGGGCATGACTTTCCTCCAGGGTTGCAATGTGTACGGGGTTCTTAGGGGATGGGGCGGGCCCGGAGCGCGGGTGCCCCGGCCTCACCAGCTCAGGCCCAGCAGCGGCCACAGCCAGGCGCTGCACGCCACGACCAGGACCACCATGAGGGGCCCGAGGAACAGCGACAGGCGCCGCAGGTCGTCGGGGGAGAAGGTCTCCATGCCCTCGATGTCGGAGAACATGGCCACGGGCTTGGCCGAGGACGGCAGCGTGTGGCAGAAGCCCGCGGCGGCGGTCGAGGCGAAGGCCGCGGCGGCCGGGCTGACGCCCACCGCCGGGGACAGGGCCACGACGATCGGGATGAGGACGGCCGAGCGGGCCGAACGCGACTGGATGACCAGGTGCGACGCCGTCGAGAGCGCTACGACGACCAGCATGAAGGGCCAGGGGGAGTGGATCCGCACGGCGTTGAAGGCCGAGGTCGCCACCCACTTCGCGGCGCCGGTGGACACCAGCGCGTCCCCCATGGCGAGGGTGGCCGCCATAAAGACCAGTAGCGACCAGGGGGCCTTGGCCAGGGCCTTGCGCAGAGCCACCGAGCCGTAACCGGGCAGTGAGGTCACCAGGACCCCCAGGAGGGCCACGATGGCCGGGTCGATCCCGTGCAGGGCCTCGGTGCACCACAGCACCACGACCGTGCCGATGAGCAGGGCGGCCCGGTTCTCGGCCTGGGTCAGGGGGCCGGTGACCGGCGTCGGGGAGGCCGCCGCGAGGTCGGCGATGTCGACGCGCACCCGACGGTGCATGTCCTCCTTGCGGGTGAACAGCCACACGATGAGCTCGGTGGACAGATGGCTGGACAGGGCCGCCAGGGGCAGGCCCAGCAGCAGCCAACCGGCAAAGGAGAACTTCTGCCCACCGGCCGCGGCCACGATGTGGGAGGTCACCAGGTGAGCGCCCGCCCCCAGGAAGGAGCCGACCGCGGACAGCAGGATGACGGTGGGGAAGATGATCGACAGGGCGTGGATGAGCCGCTTGCGGGAGGCCACCAGGGCCTCGTCGTCGCCCGACCCGGTGCGTAGCGCGCCTGCCAGGGCCGTGTAGACCGGCAGCAGCAGGGCGGCCCGACCCGAGGTGGAGGGAGCTGCGAAGACGGTGGCGACGATCGCGGCCGTCACCAGGTGGAGCAGGACGCGCGGGTGGTCGGTGCCGGTCACCAGCCAGGCCGCCAGGCGGCCCGTCAGGCCCGAGGCACTCACCCCGACGGCGATGACGAAGGCCGCCACCAGCAGCCAGATCGTGTCGTCACCGAGGCTGGCGAACATCTCGTCCGGGCTCAGGGCGCCGGTGAGGACCAGGGCGGTGGCGGCGCCCAGGGAGATGTAGGTGTCGTCCACGCTCGTGAAGGCCCAGGCCCACACCGAGGCGATGAAGATGATGAGGGTGAGCGCACCGGTGACGGTCAGGCTCCCCTCGGCGCCGCCGGCGCGCCAGGCGGCCACGCCCACGGCCGCGCACAGGCACACGGCGAGGGCGGCGGAGATGATGCGCCGCCACGGCAGGCGCCGGGCCGGGGCCGGCTCGCCGCTCCTGGCCAGGGACAGCGGCAGGGTCTCGCGCACGGTGGGCGCCTCGGTCTCGAAGGAGATGACCGTGTCTGTCGTGGTGGTCATGAGCCGGCCTCCTCTCCCGAGGCGCCGTGCGCGCGGTCGTCGCGGACCGCGTCATCGTGGGTGCCGTCATCGTGAGCACCGTCGTCGTGGGCGGCCGCCGGCTCGCCGTCGCTCACCCGGGGCGCCGTGTCCGCCGAGGTGCGTGAGGAGGGGGCGGTGGCCGGGGAGATGACGACGGCAGGATCGGGGGCCGAGGACAGGTTCCAGGAGCTGTCGGCCGGGATGCGCAGGCCGACGGTGGCGCCCTGGCCCGAGGCGGAGACGGCGAAGACGGTGCCGTCGTGGGCGTCGGCGATGGCCCGCACGATGGCCAGGCCCAGCCCGCTGCCGCGCGGCCTGCCGTCGACCTCGCCGTGCGTGAAGCGCTCGAAGAGCCAGTCGACGTCGTCATCGGACAGTCCGGGACCCCGGTCCGTCACGGAGATCTCCAGTCGCTGCGGCCGTAGCCGTCGGTGCCGGGGGCGACGGTGAGAGTCAAGGGGCCGTCGCCGTGCTGCAGCCCGTTGCGGGCGAGGTGACCGGTGGCCTGACGCAGGCGCTCGACGTCGAGTGTGGCCGTGCCGCGGGCCCTGAGGTCGAAGCTCCAGCGGCCCGGGGCCATGGACTCGACGTCGTCGCACAGGGTGCTGGCCAGCTCGGTGACATCGACGTCGGGGGTGAGGTGGGCGAAGTCGCGCCGTTCGGCCTGGGTGAGGGACTGGAGGTCGTTGAGGACCCGCTGCAGCTCGGCGATCTGGTTGCGCTGCTGGCGCACGGTGCGGGTAGCCGGCTGGCTGGCCAGGCGCGCCTCCATGACGGCCAGGGGGCCGGAGATCTCCTGGTGGGCGCGCAGGACGAACTGGGTCTGGCCGTCGAAGGCCTCCTGGAGGCGGTCCAGCATGCCGTTGAACTCCTCGGTCAGACCGGCGATGTCGTCGCGACCTTGACGGGCAGGCGGCGGTTGAGGTCCTGGGTGGAGACGGAAGCGGCCGCGGTGCGCAGGTCGCGCAAGGGGCGCAGGATCTGGCGGGCCACGAGCAGCCCGACGACGCCGGTGAGGACCAGGACGGCCGCGCTGATACCGACCATGAGCCAGATCGTGGCGTTGAGCTGGTCCACGCGGGAGGCGGTGAAGCTCATGGTGATGACGGACAGGTGCTGGGAGGGGTTGTCGGGCTCGAGCTCGACCCGGGCCCAGCGGACCTCCCCGCTGCCGTAGCTGGTGGCGCCTGACGGCGACTGCAGCATCTTGACGAACAAGGGGTCCGTGCTGGTCAGGTTCAGGTTCGGGGCGGAGGCGCCGGAGGCCTGGGTGGCCTTGCCGGTGGAGTGGTTGTAGATGATGACGGCCTCGCGGTCGGTGAGCTGCTGGCCGTCCCGGTAGACCTCCATGAGGCGGGTGGTGGAGGTGAAGGGCTTGGAGGTCCGCGGGTCGACGCCGGTGGAGGCGAAGTTCTGCAGCTCCTTGACCTCGTGGGCGACGTCGGCGTTGGCGGAGCGGGAGATGTCCGCCATGAGAGTGGAGCGTACGGAGACGATCATGCTGGTCAGCCCCAGGGCGACGACGAACAGCATCCAGGCGACGATGCGCAGCCGTGCGGGCACCGAGGGGCCGGAGACCGGGTCGCCGGCCAGTGGGGGAGGAGACGAGGGAACGGTGGTCATCGGCATCAGCTCCCTTGGCCAGCAGAGGTCAGGTGGACCGGGCTGGGCTGCGCGGGCGGGCCGGGGACGACGGCCATGAACTCGGCGGCCAGCGCCAGCGCCACCGGGACGAGCATGAGCAGAGCCAGGGCGAGGATGCGGCGTGAGGTGTTCATGCCTCAACTGTCACGAGCCAGCCCTAGAGGGACCACAGGTGAGCGTGAGAGTTCTCTTATGTTGAATGACTTAACGAAACGGTAATATTTATAAGTCTTAATGGTGGATGGGGTGGGGTGCGATGCCGGCGGGGATTTGTCCTCGTGCGCAGGTGCGCTCTGCACAGCCGGGGACATGTCGTCGCGGGCGGGGACGTTCGACGCCGTCGATGACGGGAATCCTGTCCCCGAACGCGTGGGCTGTCCCCGGCTGGAAGGACACGCACCCCGCCGCGCGGAATGTCCCCCGCCGCACTGCCCATGGGGCCGGTTGTCATCATCTGTGGACAGTTCGCGGTCTGCGGACCCGGGAGTCGAGGCGGCCGCCTAGGTTGATCCGCGGACGTCCGACGGCGTCCCGCATTCCGGCGGATTCACAGGGGAGAGGACGGCGCAGGGCCATGGCAGCTCGACGTGAACGGATGCAGTCGGACCGGTCGGCTCAACCAGTGCGGGGACGCACAACCGGGGGTCTCGGGCTCCCGGGCGGCGCGGATGGGGAGGGAGGCGTCGTCGGCGTCGGGGGAGAAGGTGGCCTGGCCGCTGTGGAGGCGCGCGATCTGCACAAGTCCTTTCCGACCCCCGGTGGGGAACCGATCGAGATCCTGCACGGAATCTCCTGCGCCATGATGCCGGGGCGGATGACGGCGCTGGTCGGACCCAGTGGCTCGGGCAAGTCCACGGCGCTGCTGTGCCTGGCCGGGCTGGAGCCGGCGACGTCGGGGCGCGTCTCGCTCATGGGGCGCGACCTCGGCGGGCTCCCGGCGGCGCGAGTGGCCGAGCTCTACCGCGACCGGGTGGGCTTCGTCTTCCAGGCATACAACCTCGTGCCCTACCTGACGGTGCGGGAGAACATTACGATCTCCGACACCCTGGCCGGCCGGCGCCCCGACTCGGCACGGGTGCGGGAGGTCCTGGCCGGGCTGGGAATGGAGTCGCGCGCCGACGCGGTCGCGACCACGCTCTCGGGCGGTGAGCAGCAGCGCGTCGCCCTGGGGCGAGTCCTCTACCGCCGCCCACCGGTCGTCTTCGCCGACGAACCGACCGGGGCCCTCGACACCCGCTCGGCCGCCTTCGTGCTTGCCGAGCTGCGACGCCTGGCCGACGACGGGGCCGTCGTCATCCTCGTGACGCACGACCTGGGGGCCGCGGCCCTGGCCGAGAGCGTGCTCATCATGCGCGACGGCCGCATCGTCGATCGCCGCTGCGGCGCCACCCCCGACGAGCTGCTGGTCGCCGTCAATCAGACGGGAGCTGCGGCATGACCCGCTATACGCTGCGCGCCCTGGCCGCCCAGTGGCGGGCCTGGTCGGGGACGGTGGCGGTGCTGGCCCTCGCCGCCGGGCTCATCAATGTCTGCCTGGTGCACCGCATGACCGTCACCCGGCCCGACGTCGTCGCCGCGGCGCGGGCGGCGGGAGTGGACCCGGCCGAGCTCACGGTTCCGGGCGTCTCGGTCGCCTTCTACACGGCGATGGTGACGGTTCCGGTGGTGGCCGTCGTCGGGCAGTCCTGCGTGCAGGCACTGCGCACGAGCTGGGCCCTGTGGAGACTGGCCGGCGCCCTGCCCCGGCAGGTGCTCGCCGCCGTCCTCGCCACCGTGGCGGTGCTGGGCCTGGTGGCCTGTGTGCCCGGGATCTTGCTGGGGATGGTTGCGGCCCAGCCCTTCGCCTCGGTGCTCACCCGCCTGGCAGCCGCGCGCATGGGGCGGATCGAGGTTGCTCAGACGCCGATGACCTTGCTGCTCACCGTGGTGGTCGTGGTTGCTGTCGCGGTCTTGGGGGCCGTGGGCCCGGCGCGCGCCGCGGTGAGGACGCCAGCCGTGGAGGCGGTTCGCGACGCGGCCCCGGGTGCGCGAGGCCGCATGGGTGTGGGGCGACGAATCCTCGCCGGAGTGTGGGCGCTCGTGTGCGCGGGGCAGCTGTTCGTCGCTTTTCTGGCCCCACCCGGGAGGAAGATCGACGGATGGCCGACTGGTGGGGGCCAGGCGACCCTGGCGTCGCTCCTGCTCGCGGTCCTCGTGGTGCTGCTGGCGCCCGCGCTCATCCCGGGGCTGCTGCGGCTGTGGTCGGTGCCGCTGGCGTGGCTGGGTGGACCGTGGCTCATCGCGCGGCGTTCGGCGCTGTGGCGCAGCGAGTCGTCGGCGAGTGCCATCGGCCTGCTGGCCCTGGCGATCTCCTTCACCGCGGCACTCACGACCAGTCTCGCCACGGGGCAGGCAGTGGTGGAGGCGGCGCGCCTGAACGTGGCGATCAACCAGGTGGACTCGCTGGTGCTGGCGACGATCCTCGGGGCCATGGCGCTGCTGGGGGCCGTGGCCGTCGTCGGCATGTCCTCCCGGTCCCGGCAGCGTGAGCTCGCGGTGCTGCGCTGCGCCGGGAGCACGGTGCGCGGCGCGCGCCGGCAGGTGGTCATCGAGGCGGGCCTGTACGTGGGGACGGCCCTGCTGATCTCGCTCGTGCCACTGGTGGTGACAACGGCCGGCGAGTCCCTTTTCTACGTCAGGGCGGGGATGCCGCTGGTAGTGCGCCCCGGCGTCGGGCCAGTGCTGCTGGGGGCCCTCCTGTCCTTCCTGACCCTGACAGCAGTGCTACTCGCTCCGATCCGGGGTGCTACCCGGACCCCGATCGGTACCGTCCTGGCGGCCGAGTGACGATGGGCCCGAGTAGGTCGAGCAGAGGCCGCTGGTTGCCTGGGGCTCGAGGAGGCTGGCAGAAGTGATAGCGCCCTGCCTTGTGTCAACGCCCACCAAGCCCTACACTCAAATCGCTCAAAACGATCAACTCGAAAACAGTGGACGAACAGCAGTGTAGGAGTGCCCCATGACCGTGACGATTGAGAGCAAGACCTACCTTCCCGAGGAGGATGTCGCCGGGCGCTTCACCGAGCTGGTGACGGAACTTGAGGCGTCCTCCGGTGCGGCGCTGACCATCAATGGTGAGACGATTGACCTCCCACCTGCCGTGGCTGAAGCCCTTTTTCAGGTCGTGGATGCGATGCGTCGAGGTCTGGCTGTCACGGTGGCGCCGCAGGACCAGCGTCTGACGACCCAGGAGGCGGCTGACATGCTGGGCATCTCGCGGCCGACGCTGGTCAGGATGTTGGAGGCCGGCGAGATCCCGTTTGAGAAGGTCAGACGGCATCGTCGCTTGTTCCTCACTGACGTGCTGGAGTTCCGTGAGCGTCAGCGTCGGGCAGCGAATGAGGCCCTGTCGGACATGGTGGCCGACGCTCAGGCGATGGGCGCCTACGATGACGACCCTGCCGAGGTGCGCCAAGTCCTCAAGGACCTCCGCTCCCAGGACTGACCGATGGCGTTTCCGCTTGCCGCAACCGCGCCTGGCGGCCCGCTGGCTGTGGTCGGGGTTCAGGTCTCGGGGCGTAGGTTACGGTCGCGACGGAGAGGAGGGGCGCAGGTGCCCGGTGCAGAGCGCGGTTCGTCGTCGGCCATGAGGATGCGGATCGACTGGCGGACACTGGGGGAGTGGGGGCGCCAGCCGGCGCCCGCGCAGGCCGGCCCCGGCATCCTGTCCACGCTGCTCCTCATCCTGTGCGCCACCTACCAGGGCGGCATGATCGGTAGCGCGGTGCTGACCGGCCGCGTCGGTGACGGCGGCCTGGTTGCAGGGATCGCCCCGACTAGAATCGGCTTCGCGATTCTCATTCTGGCGGCCATGGGGTCCACGGCACTCCTCACTGCGCGACGCAGGTACCCGCTGGCGGTCTTCCTGATCGAGTGTGCCGTGTACGTGGCGGCTTCGGCGCTGGGGCTCAACAACTTCTTCCTCTTCCCGGTGCTGGTGGCGCTGGGGAGTGCGGTGAGCCGGCTCCCGCTGTGGCAGCACCTCGCGGTGATCGGCGCGGCCTGCCTCATGGCGACGGCCAGCGCGGTCCTGGTGGCCCCGCCCGGGGTCCTGATGGAGGAGTGGCTCAGCCAGGTGGTCGCGGTCCTGCTGACGGTCATCGCGGCAATGATGGCGCGCAGCGTCGCGAACTGGCGAGCGGCGCAAGCCGGGGCCAAGCCGAGTGGGAGCGCTTCCGGGCGCTTCGGGCCGAGCGCGATCGCGCGGTGAGCCGGGCCGGTATCGCCGCCGAGCTGCACGACTCCGTGGGGCACGGCCTGACCACGATCATCGCCCTGTCCGAGGGGCTGGCCGGTGGCGCCGACCCGGAGATCGAAGAGGCGCTCGGAGGCATCAACGAGGTGGCGCGGGAGTGCCTGGAGCAGACGCGCCGGGCGGTGAGGGCCCTGGCCGACGGCGAGGATGAGCTGGCGGACTCACCGGACCGGGACGATGCCGGGCACCGATCCTGGGATGAGATCAGGAGCGTCGTCGGCAGGGTGAGATCACTGGGCGTCACGGTCGTCTTCACTGAGACCGGGCAACGGGCCGACGACGACGCCCAGGCCGACCTGTGCTTCGCGCTCACCCGGGAGGCGCTCACCAACGCGGTGCGGCACGCGCCCGCGCTGTCGCAGGCGCAGGTGTCCTGGGACCACGGCGAGTCGGCGGTCACGGTGACGGTTCACAACGACGGCGCCTCAGGTGGCAGAGGCGGGGAGGACGACGGCCGCCGTGGTGGACCCGCAGAGGGAACCGGCCTGCTGCGGCTGCAGGACCGGGTCGAGGCGGTGGGAGGCTCGCTGGACTGGGGGCCCGAGTCCGACGGCGGCTGGCTGGTCACGGCGATAGTGCCGAGAACTCGCGGTGAGGGCTGAGGCGTGGGCGCAGAATCGGAGGAACTGAGGCCGACGTCGGTCATGATCGTGGATGACCAGCGCTACGCGCGCCTGGGACTGGCACTCATGATCCGTAAGGCGCCGGACCTGCGCGTGGTGGCGGAGGCCGGTGACGGGCAGGAGGCGCTGGAGGTCCTGGAGGGGCTGAACCGGTCAACGGGGCTGCCTGACGTCGTGCTCATGGATGTGCGCATGCCGGGGATGGATGGGATCAGCGCGACCCAAGCGGTGGCGCGGCGGTTCCCGACGGTGAAGGTCCTGGTGCTGACCACTACGACGAGGACGACTACGCCTTCGGGGCTCTGGAGGTGGGGGCATCGGGGTTCCTGCTCAAAGATGTGCGCGCGGCGCAGCTGGCTCAGGCGGTGCGGGCGGTGGCGCAGGGCGATGCTGTGCTCACGCCGCGCGTCACCAAGGAGCTTATTGCGCGTGGGGTTCCGCGGGTGCTGTCCGGGGCGCAGCGCGAGGGGCTGCGGGAGAGGTTCGGGGTGCTGACGCCCAGGGAGCTCGACGTGGTCCGGCTCATTGCGGAGGGGATGTCGAACGAGGAGATCGCCGAGCGGCTTGTGCTGCAGCCCGCCTCCGTACGCCGCAACGTCAGCCGCATCCTGGCCAAGCTCCACCTGCGCGACCGCGTCCAAATCGCCGTCGCCTGGTACAAGAGTGGTGGGTGAGATGTGTTGTGTCCTCGCGACTGGGGACATGTCGTCGCGGGCGGGGACATGTCGTTGCGGGCGGGGACCTTCGACGCCATCGGGGACGGGAATCCTGTCCCCGTACGCGTGGGCTGTCCCCGGTTGGAGCGGATCGCACCCGGCCACGCGGAATGTCCCTGTTATTGTGAGAAAAGAGGGGGGAGGGGATGTTCGAGTTATACTCGAAGAATGAGAGGGCTAGTCTCCAGCCTGAGCAGATTTAAATGATTCGTCAATGACTGTGAGCAGGACTCTTCGCCTAAATTGAGTACGATTAGACAAATAGTCTAATCGAGATCACATTCGAATCCAGCGACATTCTTTGAGGTAAACATTTCTTCCTCTTTAATTTCTGTTACACGTCGCGATTTTCCTCTGTTCCAGCTGCGCGTAATTATCTTCATGTCAGAAGTGTCTAAAGAATAATGTGTCGTGTTCACTAGCTTGTTGTTTAATACTGAGAGTGTCGGGAATCCAGGTCCTCTAGTTGCGACGATGAAATCCTCACCTTCTGAACTGCATCGTTTCCATGTTCCGCTAGCCAGTGTAGAGAGTGCGGTAAGGCCTGACCTGTCGGCACGAAGGTCTGTAGCCCAGTGAATAATGAAGCCTCCTTCAAGGCCTGCTGGCCAAAGCGGGAAGAATGGAAGTGTCTTCTTTGAGTTGACTTTCACGTAGAAACCTTCGCGTGTGCCTTTAGCTGATTGCATTAGCTTTCTTGCCTCTTTTCCTGAATAATAGGTTGCAGCAAGGTGTAGTGTAGAGTGAGGCGGCTTTTTGTCGGTCCATACTTGTAGATCCCCGCGCTTCACTACGTGTTCACATGAGGTGAATGACGGTAGACGGCGCCAGTCCGATATAGTATATGAGAAAGTTGCATGCTTGTTAGAGTTGTGAGACTTTGCTTCCACTGGCGGACCTCAATTGGATCGCCTTGTTCTTTTTGCCCCCGCATCTCAACTAATCCACTCTTGTGGTAGTGAAGCTTGAGAGGATTTCCTGGCTCTAGATCTCCGCGAATGCGATAGTTGTGCGGATAGGTAGAAAAAGAATGTGCGGCAGAATCCTGAAGGATCTCACCAACCGTCCATGTGTCCGCTTGCGGGAAAGTAGGAACTACTTGAAATCCTCCGTCACCATTAAAAAACAGCGAAAGAATGTGGTAGAACTTTCCGTTCCCTGCATTAAAGAACAGTCGACGACGCGAAATGGCTTTTGTTTTAGAGTATTTTGAAGGCACCTGAAACTCCTGTGTTGATAGTTGAGGATCTGGACAACTTAACCGACTAGTTTATGGGGGAAATAGCTTTTGGTCTGCGTAAACATGGTAGTTTATGGCCTCTGTGGGCAACTCGCAGAGAATATACTTGTCGCCACTTCTATGTGTATTCCGGCTGGGGTCAAGTGTTCTGAAGGTAAAATACTTTTCTGGTGAAACTGCTTCTGAGGATGTTGCTTCCGTGCCGAGTTTGGTTGTTGTAGTTTGCTATTTGTTTCCACTGCCTAATCCCCGGAACCTCTCGACATAGGCGGCCAGGGCAGCTTGGACGCGGCGCTTCTTCTCGTCGTGGCTGTCGTCCGCTGCGCGGCGGAATCTGGGGGTGGGCGGCAGGATCCTTGTGATCGAGGTCCCCTCAGTGGGCACGTACCCGTTCCGCATGGCGGCCTCCACCAGTGCCTTCGCCGGCCCTTCGCGCAGCTTCTCATCTCGGATGATCGCCGCCAGCTCCTCACTGCGCCGCTGCTCGATGAACGCCCGCCACTGCTCATCCACGTCCCCGAAGGCGGACACCGCGTGCACGAACTCCTCAATGAGGTCCCGCTTGTTGTGCAGGCTGGGACTGGACATCACAGCCCGGCGGATCTCCACCGGGATCTCCTTGTCCTCGCCGTCGCCCGCCTCCTTGCGGTGCTTCTCCACCAGCATGAGGACGTAGTCGACTCCCACCTCCACCTGCTTGACCAGCTCGATCTCGAAGACAAGATCGTCGTTGACGACCTCCTTCTCCACGTCGGCCCCCCGCCGCATCTCGGTGTACAGGTCCACGTACACGCTGCGGTAGTCCTGGAACTCGGCCTCGCTGATGACATCGTCGTCTCCGAAGTCGTCAAAGCTCGCCAGGATGTTGCGCAGCCGCAGAATCTTCCCGAACTGCCGGATGAACTCCTTCTGCTCGGCCTCCGAGGCGATCATCTGCCCCGGCTCGAACCTGGCCCGCAGTTCGCCAATCTTCTCCAGATACTCCTCCAAGTACTCCTTATACGGCTTGAGGAGTACCAGCCCGCCGGCGGCCTTGTTGCCGAACAGGGCGATGGCCTCATCGGTGTCTTCCTGCAGGTCCCGGAAGCAGACCACGTTGCCGTAGGTCTTGACCGAGTTGAGGATCCGGTTCGTGCGCGAGAACGCCTGGATGAGCCCGTGCGTGCGCAGCGACTTGTCCACCCACAGGGTGTTGAGGGTCTTGGAGTCGAACCCGGTGAGGAACATGTTGACCACGATGACCAGGTCGATCGTCCGCTCCGCCAGTCGCCGGGAGATGTCCTCGTAGTAGCCCTCGAAGCCCTGCGCGCTCGTGTCGTAGGCGGTGCCGAACTGAGCGTTGTAGTCACGGATCGCCTCATCGAGGAAGGCGCGGTCGTCGGCGGTCAGCTGCGAGGGGTCCACGGCCTCATCGGCCAGCGTCTCCCCGGGCGCATCGGCGTTGGGCGCGTAGGAGTAGACGATGCCGACGCTCAGGCGTCGGTCCGGGACCAGTCCCTCCTGCTGCCGCTTGAACTCCATGTAGTAGGCGCGCGCCGCCCTGATCGACGCCGTCGCGAACAGCGAGTTGAAGCCCATCACCCGCTTCTGCCCCAGCGTGTAGGAGGAGTTGCGCCGCGTCTTCTGGTCGAAGTGTTCACGGATGTAGCCCACCACCTGGGCCAGCCGCTCGGGTGCCAGCAGCGCCCGCTCGGTGTCGATGCCACTGATCTCGGCGTCGCGCACGACGTCGGGCATCTTGATCGTGTCGATGTAGTCGATGCGGAACGGCAGCACGTTCTTGTCTCGGATCGCGTCCACGATCGTATACGTGTGCAGCTGGTCGCCGAAGGCCTGCGCGGTGGTGCGCAGCTGGACGTTCCCGCTGGAGCCGGAGTTGGCTGCGAAGATCGGTGTGCCCGTGAACCCGAAGAGGTGGTAGTTGCGGAAGGCCTTGGTGATGGCCGTGTGCATGTCCCCGAACTGGCTACGGTGACACTCGTCGAAGATGAGGACCACGTGCCCGGTGTAGATGGCGTGCTTGCGGTTGCGCCCCACGAAGTTGGAGAGCTTCTGGATCGTGGTGACGATGATGCTCGTATCCGGGTCGTTGATCTGCCTGCTCAGCTGGTTGGTGGACTGGTTCGCGGAGACCGTCCCATCGGCGAAGCGGTTGTACTCCTTGATGGTCTGGTGGTCCAGGTCCTTGCGGTCGACGACGAAGATGACCTTGTCGATCCCCTCCATCCCGGCGGCCAGCTTGGCGGTCTTGAAGGAGGTGAGGGTCTTTCCCGAGCCGGTGGTGTGCCAGATGTAGCCGCCGCCGGCCACGGTGCCGGTCTGCTTGTTGGCCGACGCCGTGAGGATCCGCTGGAGGATCGCCTCGGTTGCGGCGATCTGGTAGGGCCGCATGACCAGCAGCTTCTGCGCGGTGGTGAAGACGCAGTAGCGGGTCAGCAGGGCCAGTAGCGTGTGCTTGGCGAAGAAGGTCCGGGTGAAGTCGACCAGGTCGGTGATCGGCTTGTTGGCGGCGTCGGACCACCAGGAGGTGAACTCGAAGGAGTCGGAGTTGGCGGCCTTGGACTCGCGCTTGCCGCGCGTGGACTCGGTGACGTGGTCGAAGCGGGTGGTGTTCGAGTAGTACTTGGTCTGGGTGCCGTTGGAGATGACGAAGATTTGGACGTAGCCGAACAGGCCGGCGCCCGCCCAGAAGGAGTCGCGCTGGTAGCGGTTGATCTGGTTGAAGGCCTCGCGGATGGGCACGCCGCGGCGCTTGAGCTCGATGTGCACCAGCGGCAGGCCGTTGACGAGGACCGTGACGTCGTAGCGGGTGTGGTGGGCGCCGGTATCGACGACGTACTGGTTGATGACCTGCAGGCGGTTGTTGTGGATGTGCTGCTTGTCGATGAGCCGGATGTTCTTGGACTCGCCGTTGTCCCGGATGAGGGTCTGGACGTGGTCCTCCTGGATGCGACGCGTCTTCTCCGCGATCTCGTCCCCGCCGCCTGAGCGGGTGCGGATCGACTGGGCGAAGAAGCGCTCCCACTCTCATCGGTGAAGGTGTAGTCGTTGAGGGCTTCGAGCTGGGCGCGCAGGTTGGCGACGAGCTCGTCCTCGCTGGCGAAGGAGACGTACTCGTAGGCCTGAGCCTGCAGCTGGCGGATGAAGGCCGCCTCCAGATCGGCCTCCGACTGGTAGCCGGCGCGGTCGGTCTCCTCGGGCTCATAGAGGCCGACGACGGTGCTCTCGCTGGTGAGAACAACCGGTTCGACTCCGACGGCGGAGGCTTCACGAATGGTCATGGGAGGACACTTTCGTCAGGGTTGGAGAGAATCTTCTGGGGTGGTGGAACCAGCGGTCAGTCCCGTTCTCCCAGTCCTTGTAGGTGCCGCCCTCCCAGGTCCAGGCGATACGGCCATTGCAGGAGTAGCCGACGGCAATAGAGCCGGCGGTGGATGGTGAGGGGAAGGGGATATCCCGTGTGAGAGTGCCGATCGTTCCCTCAACAGCGATACTTCCGTCATCGACGAGTTTGGTGTGTTGAGCGCAGAGGGATTCGTAGGATCTGCGGGTGGCTGATGTGCGCCCGGCGTTGGTCCATTCGCCGACGACGCGGGATCCTTCCAGCATGATGAACTCGTCCCCGACAACGCGAGCCCGGGCTTTAACTCCGTGCTTAGGGGCAGTGAGTGTGAAAATCGGAGAGTCGATATCTGGTGGGGATGCTTGCTGTTCAGGGGCCCTGTGAGCGCCACGGAGAATGTTGACTCCGAGGACCGGAAGAACGCCGCGGATCTGCTCGAGAAACACCTCAGCATCGGACTGCTGGGCCTCCGAGAGTTTCCGGGGCTGCGGTGTCTGGGTGTTGTCTGCTAGCGAGCAGCGCTTGGTGGTGTTGGCGATTTCAACAAGCCGGGCCTCGAGGTAGCCCCAGTGTCCTTCGTTGAAGGAGTCGTCACGGCTGCTGACGAGGATGGCCCGGTCCCACCAGTCCTTTTGTCGGTCGTGCTGACGGAATCGAGCGGAGAAGTCCTCAGTTTTCCCGATATAGCAGGAAACGCTCTCGATCGCATCAGGATCGTCACCAAGGAGAAGATAGACGCCGTTGCGGTGAGCCTCTTCGCGGTCAAGGAGACGAGTGAGGGCTGTGCGGGGGCCACTGAGGATGTGGCCGGTCCAGCCTGAGATGTTCGCGGTCGTGATGCCTCCGGGCTCCCCATCAACGAGGAAGAGCTCGATGTGTTTTCCGCTCATGAGGTCACTTCTTCTCGGGGAAGGTGAGGAGGTGGTCACGGTAGTATTCGTACTGCTTGCGACGAGCCTCGATCTCAGTGGAGAGGTCGGAGGTTAGGTTATGTGCGAGAGAGTAGAGGCGATTAAGTGATCTAGCTATTTCTCGTTGTTGAGCGAGTGGTAGAATGGGTGTTTCAATGCGTTTGAGGGCGTTTGAGTTAAATTGTTGCTGCCCGCCTTTGCTGACGAGAGACGTTGCCTGCTTCCAGTAGTCTCTACTGTGTGTGAAATGCCAATAAAATTCTGGGTCTATCTGAAGAGGGTTGAGGTTGATGCGAATGAGGTAGGATGCAAATGACATAGGGATCTCGGAGCGAACAAGGAGGGTTTTTCCATAGGAGGCTCCGGTTCTGGCGACAAGAATGTCTCGATCACTTACTATGAAGCGATTGCTGTCAGAGGTAATGTCTACATATTTTGCATTGTTTGGTAGTAGATGCCCGCTCGGGGAGATGTCGGTGATTCGTATGAATCTGTGTGTTCCTGTGTCCCTTGCTTTGGCTGTGAGTCCGTAATCGAAAGTGGCCACCTGTCCCAGGGCGATTGTGTGTTCTGAGCGTGTGGCTGCATTGACGAAGTGTGAATACTGCTGTCGGCGAGCCTCCAGTTCCGCCTCCAACTCCGTCTCTAGTTCTGCCTTCAGTTGAGAGAACTGGTCTAGCATCCTAGCGATCTCCCGCTGGATTAGAATAGGGGGAGTGGGGATATGTAATTCATTTAGGGTGCGTTGGGTGAGGCTGGGTACTCCCCCTGCTTGGTTCATTTTTTCCAGATGCAGAGTCTGGAGGTAGTAATAGAAGTACTTTGGCTCCAACTGGCTGCTAATTTCTGTATAGAAAATTGTGTCTACAGTCCAGAAGGGTCCTTCGACAAAATAAAGCTTATTTAGGGAGCCCTTTCGTGGGATAAGGACTGATGGGCCTTCCGACGCGCTTTCATTTACATAAGATATGACCCCGCCTGATCCATATACAGGAATGTCTCCCTGCTTCAGGTGTTTGAAATCTCGTCCGTTCTTGATGCGAACAAGATCTTTGAGTAATTTGTGCTCAACGCCGCCAGGGCAGAGGTCGCGGATGAGGTCATCGATGCGGCTCACCGGGCACCGCCTTCGAGGTCGGCCACGATCTCATCAATGCTGGTTCGCAGCACTGCCTGTCGCTCCACGATCTCCTTGATCCGGGCGTTGAGCTCCACGATGTCGACCTCCTCGCGAGTGTCCTCCGCCTCCACGTAGGAGGACACTGACAGGTTGAACCCGTTCTCCCTGATCGCCTCCGCGCTCACCAGAGCGGCCACGTGATTGACGTCGGCACGCTTGGCGAGGGTCGCCAGGATCATTTCCTGGTTCTCCGCCGAGAGCTTGTTCTTGTTGCCCTGTCGCACGAACTGCTTTGAGGCGTCCACGAACAGAACGCTGTTGTCCTGCTTCGACTTCTTGAGCACGATGATGCACGTGGCGATTTGTGTCCCGAAGAACAGGTCCGGCGGAAGCTGGATGACGGCGTCGACATAGTTGTTCTCCACCAGGTACTGGCGGATTTTGGCTTCAGCGGCACCGCGGAAGAGTACGCCAGGGAACTCGACGATTGCTGCTGTCCCATCTACCGCCAGCCAGGACAGCATGTGCATGGTGAAGGCCAGGTCTGCTCTCGACTTCGGGGCCAGCACGCCTGCCGGGGAGAAGCGTGGGTCGTTGATGAGAGCTGGATCGTCCTTGCCGATCCACTTTGTCGAGTACGGCGGGTTGGAGACGATTGCCTCGAAGGGCTCGTCGTCCCAGTGCGCCGGGTCTGTGAGGGTGTCCCCGTGGGCGATGCTGAAGTCGGCGAAGTTGATGTCGTGCAGGAACATGTTGATCCGGCACAGGTTGTAAGTGGTCAGGTTGATCTCCTGGCCGAAGAACCCGCCGCGCACATTCTCCTTACCGAGCACCTTCGCGAACTTCAGCAGCAGCGAGCCCGAGCCGCAGGCCGGGTCGTAGACGCGGTTAACACTCTTCTTGCCCATGACCGTGATGCGGGCCAGCACCTCGCTGACCTCCTGCGGCGTGAAGAACTCACCGCCCGACTTGCCCGCGTTCGAGGCGTACATCGTCATGAGGTACTCGTAGGCGTCGCCGAAGGTATCGATCGAGGACTCCCCGTAGGACAGGTCCAGGTCCCCGATCGCCTGCATGAGCCGCGTGAGCTTGTCGTTGCGCTGGGCCACCGTGCGGCCCAGTTTGGTGGAGTTGACGTCCACGTCGTCGAACAGGCCCCGCAGGTCCGACTCCGAGCCCGTGCCGGTCGCCGAGGCCTCGATGCTCTTGAAGATGCGTGACAGGGTCTCGTTGAGGTTCTCGTCGCGCGGGGCCCGTTCGCGCACGTTGTCGAACAGGTCGCCCGGGGCGATGAAGAAGCCCTTCTCCTCAATGATGCCCTCGCGGGCGCCCTCGGCGTCGGCGTGAGACAGGAAGCGGTAGTCGAAGTCCGGGTCCCCGGCTTCACGCTCGTCGGCGTTGATGTACTCGGTGAGGTTCTCGGAGATGAACCGGTAGAAAAGAAAGCCCAGGACGTAGGCCTTGAAGTCCCATCCGTCTACGCTCCCGCGCAGGTCGTTGGCAACCTGCCAGATCGCACGGTGAAGCGCAGCGCGCTCAGTCTCTCTACTCACAGTCGGCCTCTTCGTCGTCAGGATGGGGGATCGGGCAGAAGTATCCCACCAAACGAGGACGTCCGATGACCACGCGCTGGGTTTGGGGTACCGGATGGGTGACAGCTACACTCGTCTCTAGACAATGAGCACCGGGCTTGGACCGATGCGGCTACTCCGGCGGGCCCCGCACCTCAGGTGCGGGGCCGCTCGTTTCTGCCGATGGCCGACTAGTGGTGGTGGTTGGGAAGGGCGGCGTGCCGGTCGCCGGAGGTACGGCGAAGGGGCGGTCTGTGTGAGTGCCCCACTCATGGTCGGGGCCTACGGCACGGGCAGGCGCACTCCGCGCGGCCGGGGGACATGTCGTCGCGGGCGGGGACGTTCGACGCCGTCGGGGACGGGAATCCTGTCCCCGAACGCGTGGGCTGTTCCCGACTGGAGCGGACCGCACCCCGCCGCGCGGAATGTCCCCGCTGGCGTCGGAGGCACAGTCGTCCGTGGTCGCCGCGGAAGCGTGCAATCGGCACCAGTCCCGCCGGTCCCCGGTGGGGCGGTGCTCGGGAGCCCGGCTGGAAGACGTGGAACGCGAGCGGTCCCCATCCCCATCAAAGATCCATAAGTGACAAACCAGATCTATCTCTGGTACATCTAACGGGTGTCCAAGGCTCTGGGATCCTCTGCGGAAATCGCTCCACTTCCTACTGTGGAAGGAGGATTTCAGACCGTTCTGGCCGACCCTCCGTGGCGGTTCACCAATCGAACCGGCAAGGTTGCTCCCGAGCACCGTCGTCTGGGCAGGTACGGGACGATGTCCCTCGAGGAGATCAAGGAGCTTCCGGTCGGTGATGTGACCGCAGTGAATGCCCACCTGTACCTGTGGGTTCCCAACGCTTTGCTTCCGGAGGGACTGGAGGTCATGCAGGCGTGGGGGTTCCGCTACGTCTCGAATATCATCTGGGCCAAGCGCCGCAAAGACGGTGGGCCGGACGGCCGCGGCGTCGGCTTCTACTTCCGCAATGTCACGGAGCCGATCCTGTTCGGTGTCAAAGGATCCATGAGAACACTGGCGCCGGGACGCTCAACGGTCAACATGATCGAGACGCGCAAGCGTGAGCACAGCCGCAAGCCCGACGAGCAGTACGACCTCATCGAGTCCTGCTCGCCGGGTCCGTACCTGGAGATGTTCGCCCGCTACGCGCAACCGGGCTGGTCCGTGTGGGGCAATGAGTCGGATGAAGAGATCACGCCGCAGGGGAAGGCTCAGCGGGGATACGCCGGCGGCGACATCGACCCCCTGCCTGACCTGGAACCCAATGAGCAGATGAGCGACTGGCTCTCGGATCGCGTCGCCCAGATCCTGGCCGATGAGTACGCGAAGGGGGTGTCAATTCAGCAGATCTCGACTCAATCGGGCTACTCCATCACTTGGGCACGAGTCTCCTGGGCAGGGCCAGCGTGGAGCTGCGAGAGTGAGGGTGTTCGACGCCGTCGGGGACAGGAGTCCGGGCGCCCCGCGAGTGAGGTGTCCCAGGCGGGAGTAGACCGCGCCCGGCCGCGCGGAACGTCAGTGAAAGCGCCGTATCAATGCCGCAGCGGCACCACCCTAGGAGCCTGGTTTGAAGCCGATGACCTTGCCGTCAAACTTGTTGTAACCGATGATAAGGTCGGGCTTGGCGATGATGAGCGTATCCTCATTCTCCAAGTCAATTCCGCTGAACTTAATCTCCTTCCCGGTCTTGACGTTGATAAGCGCGGTTATCGTATTGGCGTCCCCACGATTCATGACCATCAACTTGACGATGCGGCCATCCTCAGAGCTCTTCGCCGAAGACGGGCATCCGGAGAAGATGCTGTTCGTGTCTGCCTTGGGAACGTTGATGGAACTGCCTTGCTTGGGCTTGATCCGAGTGATGCAGCCGTCGCTGTTGGATTTTGCGGTCAGGCTGGCGTCACTGAAGTCCTGGTCCTTGAAGTAGGCGCGATGCTCTTCGGCCGTGGGGAGTTTCTTGTCTTCCTCAACAACATTCTCATGTGCGGGCAGGGTCTCTCGATAGCCACCCTGTTTCTTCCCTTTGAAATCATAAACTGTTACTTTGTACTCCCTGTCGGCTGATGAACTCGAATCGGACTCAGAGTTGCTCTCCAGATCCAAGGTCCCCCAGCCGTCCTGGAAGTACCAGGTGACAAGGTCCGAATCGATCTTCGATCCCCCTCCAAGGAATAAGGTCTCGCCGTTATCGATGTTGATGACGGCATTGAACAGCGCAAGGTAACGCTGCTCGTCCTTGACCAGGAAAGTTGCATTGAACATGTCCAGTGATTCGAAGCGACTTCCTGCTCCGGAAATCTTGCGCGACCACTTCTGTTTCTTGTCTGCCCCCCAGGCGGTGCACCTGTCGCTTTCTTTGCAGGAAATAGCGGTGTCGCCGGCAACTAATGCAGGATTGCTTTCTCCCCAGGGCGCCTTCGAGGTCTCCCCGGTTTTCAGGTCAATGAGGGTGGACTTGTGAACCAGCGTATTGTCCCCCCATTTCAGGAGAACGGAGGAAGTGTCATACGATGAACTGAAGTCTCCGTCATCAACAGTGGTTTTCCATACTTCCTTCATGTTGTCGCCCAGCGGACTGTAAGCGGTCAGGGTGTCGGACCCCTTGTCGACGATCACCAGGTGATCGCCGAATACGTAAGGATCCTCATGAGGGTCGACGTCGAAGCTCCAGGCCTTGTCCGCACCGTTCGCCCAGGCGCCCGACGGAGTCACGTACGTTGAACCCAAGTAGGCCTCGCTGCGCCCCAGGAAGTACCAGGCGGCCGCCCCTCCAGCGCCCAGAACGAGAATGATCGGCAGAACGACAGCGACCACTTTGAGCAGACGGCGCTTCTTCGGGGCCGGCGCCGGCGGCGCATACACCGGTGACCCATAGGCCGGCGCGGCCGGCTGCCCCGGACCGTATGCCTGCCCTGAGTCATAAGCCTGGCCGTGGCCCAGTACGTATTCCGACGGCACCCGGCTCGGCACCCCGGGCGGCATCGCGGTCTGCTGGTCCAAGGGCTGAGCCGCTGCCTGTATCGAGGACGCCGAATACCCCTGGCCGGCTGGCGGCGGCGCGACGGGCTGCGACGCCGCAGAGGTCTGGGCCGCCTGAGCAACCTGGGAGGGCGGGCTCTGCGGACCCTGAGGCTCCACGGCCCCATACCCTTGAGCGGAGGACCCATGAAGCGACCCTCCCTGCGGTGCTGCTCCAGGCGCCCCCGGCAGGTGACCGCCATACTCCTGAGGAACCTGCGCGTACCCGGAACCGGCGGGAATCGCCTGCGGGGGTGGAGCCCCCATCGTCCCTGCGGCTGTTCCCACCGCCATCGTCGGAGCCATCGGGCCGATGTCGCCCGGGACTGGAGGCTGAGCCGGTCGCGCCGACTGAGCGCCACGACCGGCCTGGCGCGCCAGCACCTCCCGCACGACGGCGTCGTCGGACTGCTCCAGTATCTCGCGGACCCGAGGTGGGATCGACGGATTGGTCGCCAGGATCGAGTGCAGGTCGGGACGGGTTTCGGCGATCCGCTCGAGGTCCTGCGGCGAGGCGAACCTGCTGAGGGCCGTTGTCGCGTCGTAGTCGCCAGCAGAAGGTGAGTGCCCCGTCGTCATGTCTCCCGAGCCTAACGAAATCTATGGCTCGAGGTCACAGAATGGGCACGTCAGCCTCCGACCGCACCGTTGAAATAGTGCGGTCGGACGGGGCGGTGGGTCAGTCGACGATGCCGTAGAGGCGATCCCCGGCGTCGCCCAGGCCGGGCACGATGTAGGCGTGCTCGTTGAGGCGCTCGTCGACCCCGGCGGTCACCACCGTGACGTTCGCGCGCTCGCCGACCGCGTCCTCCAGCGTCTTGACCCCCTCGGGCGCGGCGATGAGGCACAGCGCGGTGACGTCGCGCGCCCCGCGCTCCAGCAGGTAGTCGATGGCAGCCACGAGGGTGTGACCGGTGGCGAGCATGGGGTCGACGACGAAGCACTGGCGGCCCGAGAGGTCATCGGGCAGGCGGTTGGCGTAGGTCTCCACCTCCAGGGTGTCCTCGTCGCGCTTCATCCCCAGGAAGCCCACCTCCGCCGTGGGCAGCAGGCGGGTCATGCCCTCCAGCATCCCCAGGCCCGCGCGCAGGATCGGCACCACGATCGGCCGCGGGTCGGCCAGGCGGCGGCACTGGGCCAGCGCCACGGGGGGTGCGGATCTCCACCTCCTCGGTGCGCACCTCGCGGGTGGCCTCGTAGGCGAGCAGGGTGACGAGCTCGTCCACCAGCTGGCGGAAGACCGCCGACGGTGTCCTCTCGTCACGCAGGACGGAGAGCTTGTGATCGATGAGGGGGGTGATCGGCAACGTGGAGGCGCATGGGGACAGCCTAATGCCGCAGCCGGGTTCGCACCGTCGCAACGCGTGCGGGCCTCGTGCGCGCCCACGGTGGGGTCACGTCGTACCGGTGGACTGGATGCGTCGCCGGCGTCGGAGTTGCCGCCGGTGTCCCCGCTGAGATCTTGCGACGCTGACCGTGTTGTGTCCAAATCGGATACAAAGGACGCTTCGCGTTCTTCAGGGCTGCAACAGAACCGCAGAATCATGCGGTTTCGTTTCGCCCGTTTCACTCCGGCAGAGCCCTTTGTATCCGATTTGGACATCGGGCCCGCCGTAGGGGCCGTTTCGGCCACCGCGCGCCACCGCTTCCCGATGCACAACCCCGCCCCAACCGCTCCCAGACACCCAACGTCTCTCTCACGGGTAGTGGGTCCGCCCGCAGGCCCCGTCCGGTGCTGTGCGGCCGGGGACATTCCGCGCGGCTGGGTGCGGTCTGCTCGGGTGGGGGCATTCGACGCCGCCGGGGACAGGGAGTCCGGTCCCCGCACGCGTGAGATGCCCCCGTCTGGAAGGGAAAGTCCCCGGCCGCGCAGGATGTCCCCGTCGGCGGCCGGGCCAGGGCGCCACGCGCACGTCGGGCAGCCCGCGCGCCAGTTGGCCCGGCGCGAAAGGGACGACATCGCGCCCGCCTGCGGGGCTAGGTTGCTGACACCGACCGCATCGAAGGAGAACTTATGGCCAACGGCTCCGCCCCCACCATCACTCTCAACAACGGCGTCGACATCCCGCAGATCGGCTACGGCGTCTTCCTGACCCCGCCGGAGGAGACCGAGCGGGCCGTGCTCGAGGCCTTCGAGGTCGGCTACCGCCACGTCGACACCGCCCAGGCCTACCGCAACGAGGAGGGTGTGGGCGCGGCCGTCGCCGCCAGTGGACTGCCCCGCGAGGACATCTTCCTGACCTCCAAGGTGTGGATCTCCAACGCAGGGGAGGAGCGCGCCGCCCGCTCCATCGACGGCTCCCTGCGCCGCCTGGGCACCGACTACATCGACCTGCTGCTCGTTCACCAGCCCTTCGGCGACTACTACGGCACCTACCGCGCCATGGAAAAGGCCCTGGCCGCCGGCAAGGTCCGCGCCATTGGCGTCTCCAACTTCTTCCCCGACCGGTTCGTGGACTTGGCGCAGCACGTCGAGGTGCCGCCGGCCGTCAACCAGATGGAGACTCACGTCTTCAACCAGCAGGCCGACAACCGCGCCTGGTACGCCAAGTACGACACCGCCCTGGAGTCCTGGGGGCCGCTCGCCCAGGGCCGCAACAACATCTTCACCCACCCGGTGCTCACCGCCGTCGGCGAGAAGCACGGCAAGACCGCCGCCCAGGTGGCCCTGCGCTACCTCATCCAGCTCGACATCATCGTTATCCCCAAGACGGTCCACCGCGAGCGCATGGTCACCAACCTCGACGTCACCGACTTCCAGCTCGACGACGCCGACATGCGGGCCATCGCCGCGCTCGACGAGGGGCAGGGTGTCGTCAACCACTACGACCCCGCCTTCCAGGAGCGCCTCGCCTCCTACACGGTCGAGGCGGACTGACCTCCGGCCACCTCCGGCTGACTGCGATCTTATCCGGCTGTCGGCGGCCATGTCTGGCGGGGACCTTCGACGCGGCCGGGTGCGTGTCGTTTCGGGTGGGGACGTTCGACGCCGTCGGGGACAGGAATCCCGTCCCCGCACGCGCAGGATGCCCCCGCCCGGGAGAAAAAGTCCCCGGACGCGTGCAATGTCCCCGCCCGGGAGTAGACGGCGAGCCCGGGGCAGGCCCGACAGCGGGCGCCGGCGCGCGCGCCTCAGAGCCGGCGGGAGAACCGGGACTCGCTCTTCTCGGAGGTGCCCACGTACTCCAGCCAGCGCTCGTAGTGGTCGAGGACGTCGTGGGCCACCTGGTCGGAGTTCCAGTCGACGACGTCGTAGCCCTGGCCGCCGCTGTGCGGGCGCACCTCGAGGCGCACCGTGAGGTCGTCGGCCTCGTGGACGGCGAAGCCGTAGGCGGGCACCGGCGTGACCACCATGCGCACCACGTAGCGGAAGGAGTCGATGGAGCTGGACTGCTCCTCGCCGCTGTCGGTGGCCGGGTGGGAGGAGACCACCAGGCTGGCGCGCCCCAGGAAGGTGCGCTCGTCGTCGGGGTCCTGGGCCTCGGGGCCCTCGACGAAGACCTCGGCGGAGACGTTCTCCTTGCGCAGCTCGGTGGCCACCGCCTCCAGGGCCGGCACGATGCGCCGCTCCATGGCGTTGCCGGCCTCGTCGGGGGAGACCGAGTTGAGGGTGTGCGTCAGGCGCTCGCGCCAGGGCGTCTGCTCCAGCCCCGCGGCCGAGCCGTTGAAGCCCAGGGCCCGGTTGCGGTCGGCCCGGCTCAGGGCCTGGTTGTAGGTGTCCTCGGTGCTCAGGGAGCGCCACAGGGTGTACATGATGAGGATGAGGACCCCGGAGAAGGGCAGCGCCATGACGATCGTGGCCTGCTGCAGGATGGGGATGCCGCCGGCCACGAGCATCGCGATCGTGAGGATCCCGGTCAGGGCGGCCCAGAAGATCCGCAGCCAGGCGGCGGCGTCCTGGCGCGCCGAGCGGATGCGGCTGGAGAGGTTGGCCATCACCAGGGCGCCGGAGTCGGCGCTGGTGACGTAGAAGAGGATGCCCACGAACAGTGCCAGGGCGATGAGGATCTTCTGTCCCGGCAGGTGCTCCAGGATCCAGTACAGCCCCTGCTCGGGGCGCTCCAGGGTGATGTCCCGGAACTCGCCGTTGCCGCGGATGACCAGGTCCCAGGGCGTGGTTGCCGAAGATCGCCACCCACATGAGGATGTAGCAGAAGGGCAGCAGGAGGCTGCCGAGCACGAACTGGCGGATGGTGCGGCCGCGTGAGATGCGGGCCAGGAACATGCCCACGAAGGCCGCCCAGGCGATCCACCACGCCCAGAAGAACAGGGTCCAGGCGTTGAGCCAGTCATCGGGACGGTTGTAGGCGTAGGTCTCCAGCGTCAGCTGCGGGAAGCGGGTGAAGAAGTCGCCGATGGAGCCGATGAGCGCGTCGATGAGGAAGGCGGCGTCACCGGTGACGAGCACCCACAGGGCCAGGCCGATGGCCAGCAGCACGTTGATGGTGGACAGGACGCGCACTCCCCGGTCGACGCCGGAGACGGCCGAGACGGTGGCCATGATGACGGCCAGGGCGGTCAGCCCGATCTGGGTGGGAAAGCCCTGCGGCAGCCCGAACAGGATGTTGAGGGCCACGTTCAGCTGGACGACGCCGACCCCCAGCGAGGCCGCGATGCCGAAGACCCCGCCGACCAGGGCGGCGGCGTCGACGATGTCACCGATGACGCCCTCGGTGTGCCGCCCCAGTAGCGGGCGCAGGGTGGAGCGCAGCGTGAGGGTGTCGCGGCGTCGGTAGGCGAAGTAGGCCATGGCCAGGCCCACCAGGGCGTACAGGCCCCAGCCGGAGATGCCGTAGTGGAACAGGGACAGGACGATGGCCTCGCGGGCGCGGGCGGCCGGGGGGATGGTCTGGGCGTCGCCGGTGGGCGGGTGCACGTACTGGTCGACCGGCTCGGCGACGGCGAAGAACAGGATCTCAGTGCCGATGCCGGCGGCGAAGAGCATGGCCGTCCAGGCGAAGGTGGAGAAGTCCGGCGTCGAGTTGTCCGGGCCCAGGCGGATGCGCCCGAAGCGGGAGAAGGCCAGCCCCAGGATGAAGACGAGCGCGGCTGTGATGAGCAGGATGTAGAAGGACCCGAACCATCGGCTCGTCCAGGTCACGGCCGCCCCGAAGGCGCTCTTGACGAGGTCGGGGGCGATGAGCGCGGCCAGGGCGACGATCGCGATGATGGTGGCCGACACGAAGAACACCACCGGGTTGAGGGGCTCCTTGCCGGGCAGCTTGCCGAGCAGGGTGCCGGGGAGGGAGTCGCCGGGGAGTCGCAGCACTGAGAAGCGGTCCGACGACGGGGCTGGCCGGGTTGAGTCCTTGGAGGGGCCGTCTGGTGCGGACTCGCTCTCATCGCTCGATTCGGGGGACCGGCTCACCGACCTGCTCCGTTCTTCGTGGGGTCTTCGCGGGGGCTTCTATGGGATCGTCGCGGGGGCTTGGGGGCTGGCCCCGGGCGCGGCGCCGGGGGCCGCCGGGAGCCGCGGGGGCAGGCGACCGTCCAAGCCCGGGCATGTCGTCGGGAGCCTATAACGAGATAATGAACTCGTGACGTCTTCACCTTCTTCTGCGCAGCCGCCGAGCCCGTTCAGCCCGGGCTCCGACGCCGGCGCGCCCGGTGGGTGGGCGGGTCTCGCCGGGGGCGGGGCGGCGGCACGGTCATCAAGCCGACCCCCACCTCACCGGCCGCCAGTCCGGTCATCGACGCCGCCATGCTGCGCGCCCTGGAGCTGGCCCGGGCGGCCGGTGAGGTGGGGGAGGTGCCGGTGGGCGCCGTCGTGCTCTCGCCGGAGGGGGCGGTCCTCGCCGAGGCCGCCAACGCCCGCGAGGCCGAGCACGACCCGACGGCGCACGCCGAGATTCGCGCCCTGCGTGCCGCCGGCGCCGCTCTGGGCGACTCCCACCTGGACGGCTGCACCCTCGTGGTCACCCTCGAGCCGTGCACCATGTGCGCCGGCGCCATTGTCCTGGCCCGGGTGGCCCGACTCGTCCTGGGGGCCTGGGAGCCGCGGACCGGGGCCTGCGGCTCGGTACGCGACGTCGTGCGCGACACCCGCGCCAACCACCAGGTCGAGGTGCGCGCCGGCCTGCGCGCCCAGGAGTCCCAGGAACTCCTCACCGCCTTCTTCGCCGACCGTCGCTGACGGGCCCCGCCGGCTGGGCCCGCCGGGGTCGGAGGGGTCGCCGGCTCTGCCGGGCACGACGTCGGCCGTGACTGATACCGCAGGGCGTCGCGTTGGGGAGCAGGGCAACGTCCGTGTAACCTCGTGGGCGAGGTAGCGTGTCCGAGCGGCCGAAGGTGCAGATCTCGAAAGTCTGTGTGGTTCATAGCCACCCTGGGTTCGAATCCCAGCGCTACCGCCACGGGAGGGCCCGCCACTCCAACGAGTAGTTGGAGTGGCGGGTTTCTGTTTCGTAAGGGGGTATCGGCGTGAACGTGGTGCTTTAGGTGGCGTGTCGTGGCGTTAGTGGGTGTGCCCGGCCCAGCCTTTGCGTGGCCATGGTCCTTCTTGTGGTGTGGGGGTGGTGCTCCAGTCAGCGGGGTGGGTGGTGTTGGTGATGGTAGGGGTTGTGGGGATGCGTTGGCGTGGGGGGGCGTCCTGGGCGGTGGTGCGCTGGTTGAGCCAGGTCCTGTACTCGGTGGCGTAGCTGTTCAGGGCTGTGACCCAGGTGGCGGCCTGGTCGGTGGTGGCGGTCATCAGCTTGCGTGACAGTCCCAGCAGGGCGCGGCCCTGGGTGGTTCGGGGGCGCAGGGGCAGGTCGCATACGGTGTCGCGGCGTATGCGGACCAGGCAGCGCTGGATCCTGGTGGTGGTGATGGCCTTCATGGTTCCGGGGGCGCCGTCGGTGGTTTCCACCTGGGGTGGTGGGATGGGGCCAGTAGCGCCTGGTAGGCGGTGGTGGACTCTCTGACGGCCCACTGCCAGCCGATGACGTCGGTGGTGGTGCGGGCGATGAGCAGGACCCAGTCGTGGTGCAGCCAGATGCCGTCGATGAAGACCTGGTCGAGGTCGCGTGCTGCGGGGGTAGGCGCGGGGGCGGGGCCTGCCAGCACCAGGAGGTGCGGCGTCTGAAGGCTCGGTCGTCGCCGTGGTGGAGCCGGGCCTGGCTGGAGCTGGAGGTGACCCAGGAGATGAACAGCGCGAAGTCGGTGGTCACCTGGGGGTGCGGTCCTGATCGTCTGCGGCTTCTCAGGCCGGGCGCGGTGCTGGTCGTCACGGTGGTGGAGGCGTTGCAGGCGGTGCACTTCCAGCGTTGTACGCCGGCAGTGGTGCGTCAGGACTTCTTCATCGCGGTGTGGCAGATCGGGCACAGCCCGGCCCTGGGGGAACGGGATCTCACCCGATGCACGATCAGCCCGGAGTGTCAACAACCCGACCGGATTACCGGACAGAACCACAATCACCACGACTTTCAGTTGTTACTCCAACGCAAAGTCAGATCTTAAGCACCATGTTCACGTCGATAACCCTCTCTATGCGGCTGCCCCGGCACCCACCTCCTCCACCGGGAACAGCATGAGCTCCTCATCGGTCCCGCTCATGCTGTGCGACGGCGCTCTACGCGCCGAGGCCGGCGAGACAAGGGCCTGAACCACAACCCCCGACGCCACCGTCCTAAGCCACCGCAGCTGAGAAGCGCTCAACACCTCATCCCAGGCCGTGCCCTCAACACTCATCCCTGAGGCGCTGCGCTCGCGCAGCGTCCACAGCAGCGCAGACTCAGGCCCCAAGCGCCGGCTGCCGGCAACCAGGCTCATCCACGCCCCGGCCGCCTCAGGTGAGACCCCCAGGGAAGCGAGGACACCCTCGCGAGCGTCCTCGCGCGCCGATCGGTGACGTTCACGCGGCTTCGTTGATGCCGCCAGCTCCACCACCCGGCACGTCCCAGCCTGAGCAGCGCAAGCAGGGATCGATGCCCACACCAGGGCGTGGACTACCTCCTCTAGGCAGGGTCCGAGATCCTTGTTCCTGACCCAGACCCGTCGCCGCTCGACCTCCACCGAACCAGGCGCCGCAAACCTTCCCCCAACCGGGAGGCGAGGCGTGTCCAAATCAATGAAGCTGACTCGCTCGCGCATCCGATGAGGATGCGCAGAATCACCGCTCAGCCCGTGCTGGCGCTCCCTCTCCTGGTGGCCCTGTACCATCCATACCGAGTGATTCACCAGGACGGCCCAGAGGTCGCTTCCACCGGCACGCAGATCCCTGCGCATCAGCAGCATCTCCAGCGCCTCAGCGGCTAGATCAGCCACAACCTCGTCCCAAGAGACCCCACCAGATGCCACCAGTGACGACACTCGACTAGGCCCTACCTTGATCGGAACTAGCCGCACGATCTCTCTTGCTACCCGGTGCCCCAGGGGTGAGTCCCATACCCCTGACGACGCCTCCACAGCATCCAATGCCGCCGCTAGACCTGCCGACGTCGACACATCCACTTCGTCATCACGGATCACTATGAGCTCCTCCTCGTTGATCCCTCGCTTGAGTCCTGCGCCAGGCCACTCATACAGCCGCTGTCCACCTGTGTGTGGGCGCCGGCCCCAGCGGTAGCCGGCGCCCACACACAGGTGGACAGCGGGCCCCCGATCGGGGCCATGGACAGTCCAGCGCATCCGGCTAGGCTCCTTCGTTGCCCGAAATGGCCAGCCACGCGGCCTGCACACATCCTCTCGAAAGACACGAAAACCCCCTCATCCATAAAGAACACAAATGTAATTTGATAAAACAAGAAGCGATCAAGAAACAACAGGTGAGGCGGTCAGGCCCTCGACGTCCCGTCAGACACAGGAACCGCCACGCACTCGCTCGGAGGCACCCCTGAGTTGATACGGGCATCGCCCCCCGTCCGCGAGCAGACGCACCGCCAGAAAGAATGCGCACATCACCGCCGCCACGGTGGCCGAGGTCGCCAGCCGCTCGCCCCGCCACGCCGACCGCTCATCACAGGAGCGAAGCCGCAGACCAAGCGTGGCCGTAAGACCAAAACACTCAAGGCTCCCGGCGCCGAGAGCGCCGACAACTGCCAGACGCTCATGCCGGCAACCTCCGTTGGTCTGGCAACTCAGTCCTCTCTGAGGTCAGGAAACGAGGGACCAGAAGCTCTTCAATGTCTCCACGTCGGAACAAGAGCTTGCCCGACGGTAGCTGCACGGCAGGAAGCCGTCCTGCCTTCGCCCAACGCCGTACCGTCTGCTCCTTACAGCCAGGGATCATCGCAGCTGCCTCTGCTGTCGTAATCAGGTCAGCATCGTGTGGTGGTCCTGTCAGATTTTGACGATCCATGAAGATAGTGTGTGAGTAGGCATGGAAAGTTGTCAAGTGTCACTGGGTGCAGTTCTGGGCACGAAGAGTAACTTTGAACCCAGATTGCATTTATGATCGCTTGGTGCTCCGCTGGCACATGACGTGACGCTTACGGAAGCGAGGGTGATGACTTTCAATGAGGCACTTGGCTTCATCGCGGACCAGATACCTCCCAGGGAGCGGCTCGGTGAGCTGCCTGGTGTTACAAGGATGGTTGCAGGCAAAGCTCAGAGGACAGATTGGGGGTAGCCGAGGATGTAGCGGCAGTAGCCCACTGCTTCGGCCTCCTCATAGACGACCTCATGCCTCGTAAGATCGAAGAGACCCCCGTCGCGAGTGGCGACGAGGGCTCGGGAGCGGCGTCCCAGACAGGATTCGAACCTGCGACCTTCTGCTCCGGAGGAACCATTCATATCCCTGACGAAGATCAGGTGAGCTCCTCCAGCAAGCCTGCATGGCGTCTAGCCACGTAGGCCTCTCCGTTGTGTCCTAGGTGTATGAGGTCATGATGTTGGTGATGTGTGCTGGGACGTGGGTGGCGGGTGGCTGGTTGTGGCAGGTGGTGTGGGGGCGATGGTGGTTGTAGTGGTGGTTCTGCACTGCGACGGCGTCGCGGCGCTGCTGCTGTGAGGAGTAGGGACGCGCGTAGGGGCACTCCTTTGCCAGGATGTGGTTGTAGTGCTCGACCTTGCCGTTGTGCCGTGGGGTGTAGGGACGGGTCCTCTGGTGGCGTGAGGCCAGGGAGGTGATGGTCGCGGTGAAGGCCCGGGCGCGGCAGAAGAAGCCGATAGTGGTGGAGGCCTTCTCGCCCGTCGAGGGCCTCGGTGTAGGCCAGACGTGAGAAGCCGTCGATGGCGGTGTGCGGGTAGGTGTAGCCAACCCTGGTGCCCTTGCCCCGTTTGGAGGCCTTTGCCTCGGGGGCAGACGCGCCCATGAGCCCGCCAGGCTCCCCCCAGGTGGGATGCGTCCGACCTTCTTGACGTCCAGGTGGATCATGTGGCCCGGGAAACGAGCCGGGATCGGTTTGCTGACCCGGTTGGTCTGTCCGGTGGGGCCTGGTGTCGCGGCGTCGGTTCAGGCCGGCTCTGTCCAGCCATCGGGTCACGGTACGCGGCGACACCGCTGTCCCGCGCACAGCCAGCTCGTGGCTGATACGGCGGGCGGACCACTTGTGGGTGCGGCGCCAGTGCTTGATGGGGTCCACCGTCTCGGCGCTGGTGCGGGTGGGGCAGTGAAGCGGGGTGCTGGAGAGGTCCTCAGGCTCCGAGACTCCTCCTTGGCGGTCACGGGCGACCCACTTCGACACCCGTGGCACGGGCGATACCGGCCTCGGCGGCTACGTGGGCGATGGGGCGACCGGCCTGGACACGCATCACGAGCCGGTAGCGGCCCTGAGGCGTCAAAGGAGCGTTACGGTGGGTCATAGCAGCGGGGCTTTCTCCTGTCGGAAGGATGATTCAGCACCACCCATCCTGACAGCCCAGGTCCCGCTGCCCCCAACACCCCATGACTACAACCTCATGACCCACAACACCTAGGCCTGACCGCGTCCTGCGAGGTCGACGGCACCACCGCCGATGCCCTGGCCGGAGAGCTCACCCGTGACTAGGCCGCAACTGCCTCGCCCGTCCTGGCCGGCACCCACGCCCTAGCCGACACCGAAGCCAACCCGCCAGCCGACCTGACCACCTTCCTACGCGATGAGCTCCCGGCTCACAGCGATCGGTGGGACGACGTCGTCATTGACACCGTCGAGGACCACTCCCTACGCGACCGGGTGATCTCCCGGTCCGCCTTCATCAGTGCTGCCCTGCGTCGCGCCGTCGCCAACGCCGTCGGCAGCAGCGTCCCCGCCTTCCAGGGCGGCCTCCCCGGAGGCCGGCGCCCACAACCATGACCGCACTGGCCAGACCAACCAGGAGAAACGTCATGCATCACAGCATGTACGGTGCAATGCTCAAGATGTTTGCCGTCATCGCCGTCAGGTCGATCATCCCGCTCGGAGCAGCCACTATCTTCTTGCTCTCCACCCAGACCAAACCGTTGCACAGGTGTCCAGCCAGTCCGGCGCGGGCATTGGACGCACTGTGATTGCCCTCTGCGGGCTTGTCTTCCTCCTCTGGGCCGTATGGCCGTGGAGGAAGGTCTGGGGACGCTTCCCCTGGGCCTTCATTGCCTTTTTCCTCGTGGCAGTCGGGGCCGGTGGCCTCCTCATGGCCGTCAGCCCCGACTACGCAGCATCCGTTTTCATCGCATTCATGATGCTCGCTGGCTCCTATGTTGTGTTGGCTGTGGAGATGGCCCTCACCCGACCTCGCCCCTTCCGCCAGGTGCTCCCTGGCCACCCACCAGCAGTGGCAGCACGAACCGCCGCCCAACGCCTCCTGACTGGCAGTGACGCGGCATGTTCCGTCGGTGCCTCACGGTCAGCGCTGACGGCAACGGCCGGTTCTTGGGCCAGGGCGGTGGCCACGACTGGGTACGCCTCCTACGCCATATCCTCATGAAGCCTTTGATTGCCTCCAAGCGCGCCCGGTGGGCCAGGCGACGCGCGCGCTTGCGCCTGACGGCCTCGACCCGTTTCAGGCTCGCTGGCGTCACAGTCGGCGCCATCGTCCCGTCAGGGCGCACACGCAGCCACCGGCCCGTCTCGATCTGGACGTCGATTGCGCGCCCCATCGTGCGCGCAAGTTCGACCAGGTCCCGGGCCAGGTCGAAGACCGCGACCTGAAGCTCCTGGTCAAAGGCCTCCACCAGACGGCGATTCCCGTTAGCGAGCACGAACACCGGGGTCACCGGCAAGATAGAGTCCCACATTTCTTTCGCCTCAAGCCCCATTCTCTTACGTCCCTTCCGTCAGTGTCTTTTGCTTGCTCTACTCGTTGCCGGCCAGCAGCAGGTGCGGCTGGCGCACCTTGCGCAGTGCCGCCCCGCGCCGCCCCGTCGAGAGTGAGGCCCCTAGAAAATCGGCGACCATCGTCCCCGTCACCACCTGACCCTCGTCCTCACGCCGGGCAACCAAGTCCTCAAGAATCAGCTCATCCACATCACTCGCGTCGCCAGCATCTTTACTTTGAGAGCCCACATCATCTGTGCCACTCAACTCACCCTCGACGTCAGCAACGTCGGTGGTCGAAGCAGGCTCATTGTGCCCATCAGGCGAACCGGTACTACCAGGTCGCACAGCGCCGCCAACGGCAAGCAAAGCCGTCTCCGCGACAGAGGTACGCCCGACCCAGGAGATCGACGGCCTCACAGTGAAGGTCGTCGATCTCCTGGTCTCGGTGGCGCCCCAGCATGGTGGTCACGGATTCAACGTCAATATCAGCCACAGCAGTTCCTCCTTCAAGCACATGCTTTGTGTGTCACTACTGACTGTGCCGAGGTGTGCCACGCGTGAGCCTCGTCGAGGCTCACGCGCCGGAAGAGGGTGGAGGCATTCGGTGGCTCGGGCGCCCCGTGGTCACCGTGTGGGCGGGCCGCCCACACGGGTGGACACCGGGACCCATAGGACCGGGGTGTGGACGCCTCGTGAGTGGCCCTGTCTGCGCCCGCGGCTCTCCCACACCCCGCGACTGGGCGCTGCTCACCTCTCGGACCGACCGGACACGTAGCTGCCTACCCATACGCGCGGTCCTGCCAACCAGCCCGCTCACCCACACCTATACCTGTCTGAGTCGGCTCCCAGCAGACTGCCCTTTCAGCACCCACTCACCTCGCCGGTGCTGACCGATGAAGCGTTCACCGGACGATCCTCGCAGGGAGCCGGCGGTCAGGCGTGCGAGGAAGGGTGCTGCGCGCACGCGCACAGCGAGCATGACCGCGTCCGCGCGCGTGCGCGCTCATCGTGTGCCTGCACGTTCCCGACGAGGACGGGACGTGCGCGGAATGTGCGCACCCCTGGCCGTGCGAGACCTGGCGCCTGACCGAGGCGGTCACGGGCGATGAGCGCCCGTGATCACGTTCAAGCCCCTCTAGGACACCGGCTGTCAGGGGACCTCGATCGTTGACTACCTGCTCGAGTCCGTCGCTCATGGTCCTGGTCAGGAGCATGCTCACTTCGACGGGACCCGCTACTACGCCAACGTGGGTCCGTCCCCCCGGGCGGCGGCTGGGTGCCGGCCTGCCGGCCTGGGCGACGATGACCGCTACCTGCACGCCGGGCGGCGCGTGGGCGCGGACCAGCTGCGCGCGCTCACCGTCGACCTGAGCGCTCAGCTGAGCGCTGATGAGTGTGCAGCGCGCATCAAGCAGATCGAGCGGCAGATCGTGTGCACCAACAAGAGCCGCGCGGTGCACGGTTTCGACTTCACCTTCGCCCCACCCAAGAGCGTGTCGGTTCTGTGGGCGCTTGGGGATGCCGGCGTGCGCGAGCAGGTCGAGGCCGCCCACCACGACGCGATCAATCACGTCGTGGCCATGATGCAGAAGGAGTCCATCCGCACCCGCCAGGGTGCCGGGGGAGTCATCCAGACAGAAACGCGCGGCGTCGTGGCCGCGGCTTTCGACCACTGGGACTCCCGCGAGGAAGCCGGCGCCGATGGCGCGGGGCACTGGGACGCCGACGCGAAGGCCTGGGCCAGCGCAGCGACAAGAAGCACCACTCCCTGGAGGAGCTCACGCGCTCGTGGCGTGAGCGCGCACGTCAGGTCGTCGGCGACCAGCCCCTGCGCGGCGTGACCGGCCGGCCCCTGCCCGCACTCGGGACCGTGCCCGGTCAGCCAGGCACGCGCGCGCACCCCGTGCGCGCAGCCGACATCACCGATGACCAGGTCGCCCAGCTGGCTGGTGGTGTCCTGGTCGCGCTCCAGTCATCGCGCGCTCACTGGAGCACCTGGAACATCAGGGCTGAGGCCCAGCGCGCAGCCCGACGCATCCGCTTCGAGACCCCCGGTCAGCGCGACCAGTTCACTGGCCGCCTGACCGAGGCGGTCACCGCCAGGTGCGTGCGCGTGGACTACGCGACCACCGCTCACACCCCCGCCCGCTACCGACGGCGCGACGGCTCCAGCCGGTTCGTCCTGAGAACAGCGAGATCTTCACGACCCAGGTGCTCCTGGGCGCCGAGGACGCCCTGGTGCGCTGGAGCTGGAGCACCGACGCGCCTCGGCTAGCCAACCCAGGGGCCCTGCCCCGCCTCCTGCCCAGCCAGGCCGACCGGCTCCTGGCCGACGACTACTCCGACGCCCTGGCCAAGGAGCTGCGCCGCAGCCACCGTCCGGGTCTGGACGTCAATACGGTGCTGTCGGCCCTGGGCGGCGCCAAGCCCCTCAACGAGGCTCACCCAGCCGCAGACCTTGCCAGCCGCGTCGCCAAGGCCCACACCGCCGCCGGCTCATCGCCGGCCTCATCCCCGCCGCCCCGCCGGCGGCCGACCCCGACAACCAACGCGCGCTGGACGAGCGCGAGAAGCTCATCACCGCCCGAGCCAGCGCCGTCCTGCACCAGGCCCTGACCGAGAACCAGCCCTGGACGAAGGACCTCGGCCCCGTGCCGGCCGACGCGTGCGTGCGCGCGCAGTGGCTGGAGGCCGCCAGGACCGTGGCCGCCTACCGCGACCGGTGCGGCATCATCGACCCGCCCAGCGGGCCCGTCACTGCTACCACCCCATGACACCTCCCTGGAGGCGACCCTGGGGCCGATGATCTCCCATATCGACCGCACCATCGGCGAAGACCGCTGTCGCGCCATCCAGGCGCTCCGTCGGGCCCGTCGGCTCTCCGAGCAGGCGCCTAGGCAAACGTCCCCGGCTCTCGGTTGTGCCCTGGGGGTGCCCACAGTGAGTCGCTCCCTCAGGAGTGGGCTGGGCGTGTCGCCACAGAAGCCCGGTGCGCGCCAGCGGCCGGGCAGGCAGCAGGACCGAGGCAGGGGGCTATAGCCCCGGGTGGTCGCCTAGGGCCTGGGCCACCTCAAGGATCTCGGTCAGGCTGCCGGCAGGCTCAGACAGGGCCGGCTGCATGTGGCCGGTGGAGTCAACGAGCACGCCCCACGGCTGGTCGGTGACCACCTCGGCGACGCCGTCAACCACGACGACTGACCACGGCAGGGCATGCACGACCAGGTCCTCATCGATGTCGTCCATCTCGGTATTGAGCACCAGGCGGGCGCTGGCGCCGACGACGCCGGTGCCCGCCAGGGCCAGAAGCGTGCCACCGTCGCACACCGCGGCGCTGCCACCAGCCAGGACCGTGCTGCTGCTCGCTCCGGCAGCGATCCGGCCACCGATCTCAGCGCTGCACTGGCCCCACGATCGCACGATCGGGCCAGGGTTGGCCACGACCGCCAGCGCGCCGGGGAGGACGTCTATCCGTATATCCTCGGGTACGTATTCCACCGACAGGCTCACAGCCGTGCTGGCGACCTCGATCCACTCCTGCCCGGCCTCGATCAACTCGTCGAGCTTCGCCTGCCCGGATGCAGGAACTCCTCGCTTGCGCGGTTCAGGTCGCTCCGGGAGGGGCACCACCACCGCGTCCTGGGCCGGTGCGCCGCCGGTAGTGCAGGTGATACACCCGTCCTCGCGCGCTGCCTGCTGTGCCTTGCCACGCCGTGCAGCCAGCGTCGGCAACCAGGTCAGCATCAGCTCCTCCGTGTGTCCGCACGGCCACAGAACGGTTGCTTGCGTCCAGTCATCGGAGTGTGCCGTCAGGCGCCCACCGCCGCGACTGCCGCCGCCCCCGCCGCGGTGCGGTAGGCGGCCATCGCCTCCTTGTGGCGTCTGCTCCACTCTGGACTGTCCTTACTCCCGGAAATAATGTCTGCCGCCCACCTCTGAGGACGAGCGGGAACGTGCTCGCTGGCTGTACACGAGCCGGTGAACAGCTCGCGCAGCAGCTCACACGAAAATACAAGGTTATGGTGCCACCCAACGAGTGCCTCGCCGATCTGCGTCGGGTGTGTCGCAATCAAATAGGAACGAAACAAAGAGTCAAGGATACGGATGGCCCACTCGTGCTGCTCCCAGCACGGCGGGATCGTGCCGGCGTCCAGGTTGTAGTCCACGACCAGACGGGCCACAAACATCCTCAGGTTTCCGAGCTCTTCGAGACGCTCGGCCCCAGTCAGGTTCCACCAGTCGATCGTTGGCGCGAAAGGGATGTCATCCCCGTTCGCCTCACTGCTGGTGTCCCATGCCCCTGCGCCGCCAGCGCTGCTGCTCTCACTCATCATTACTCCTGCCTACTACGTTATTTCCTGCTCGTGCCTGCTTGATGTTCTCGATGATCGCCAGGGTCACCTGGCGCCTCTTGCCTTGGGAGATGAGCTTCTGCCAGGATCGGGAGGCGTCGATCGCCTGGTGCACCAGCTCGTGGCAGGGGCGGCACATGGCCAGCAGGTCATCATGGCCCTCTCTGCCCATACGGCTGTAGACAGGTGGTGTAGGTCCCCACGGGACTGGCTCCACCGGACCCCGCACAGGGCACACACGATGCGCCCATGGCGGCGCTGCTCCTCCTGCGCCCAGCGTCGGCGACGCTTGCGCCACTCCGGTGAGGCCAACCAGCCAGTATGCCGCCTACCAGCAGCCGCCCGGGGGGGGGGGGGCGGGCGGCGCCTATTCCTCAGTCCTGCCGTCATCAGCCTGTCATCTCAATGGCTCTTTCTCGGATGGGGGCCGGTGCCCGGCCGCGGCTGGCGGCCCCCACCTCAGGAGTGCGCAGCCGCTCGATCAGGTCCGGCCGGTAGCCTGCCCACTCCCGGTTGCTGACCACCACTAAGGGAAGCTGACGCACCCCCAGGCGGGCAGCGACCCGCTCCGCCTCACGGCTGACCTCTGGGTTGTCCATGTCCTTGTAGGAGTAGGGAACCCCCATGGCGTCCAGCTTGCGGCCGGTGGCCGTACACTCAACGCAGTTGGTGCGCCCGTAAAGGACCACCTCGTCACCTGTGCTCCTCATGTGTTATTCACCTCCTCGCCGCTGTCTCGTCGTTGAGGTCGACTGGTCCGATCCGGCTGGCCAGCGCCCGTAGCCGGTTGGCTCCAACTCGGGTGGCCGGTATGGCGCGGCAACCACCTCAGGGGTCGGCGGCTTGGTTGCCGCCGAGGGGGGAAGACGGGTAGCGGCGGCCCCGGCGCTTGAGGCGCGTGTCAATGTCCATCAGGTCAACGACGGCCGCCGGGGCCATTCCCTTGAACAGCAAGGCACTGCCCTTGGCCAAAGCACGGACCTGGCCGGCAGTGGCGACGTTTTCCCTGACCTCTCCCCACGACGACTGGCCAAGGCCAGTGGACCCAGTTCGCCGCTCGACGGTGCGCTCACCAATGCTGGACACAACATCACGCAGGGACTCTCCATCCATGCTCCCGCCCAGCAGCATCCTGGCCGTTGCCGCGGCCCAGATTGCCTGCGCGGTGTCGCGACCGAAGCGGTTGGCAAGCTGGGCGCGCGCCTGAATTGAGATGATGACCGTGATGTTGGAGCCGCCTCCGGCACTCATCATCTTCGACAGCGACGGTAGCACTGCGATGTTCGCGATCTCGTCGAGGCAAAGCAGCAGCCCCGGGCACAGCCGGTTGCCCTCCGAGCGGTTGGCAAGCTCGGTGGCCACGGCGTAGAAGTCCTCGATCAGGGCCGCTAGGAACGGCGCCGACGAGTCATTGTCGTCGCTGACGACGTAGAGGGTGCCTCGCTGGCGGATGAAGTTCTCGATGTCGAGTTCCATCCCCGGGGCGGGAGAGACCATCTCTCGCACCTCAGCATCCATCAACGGCTCACCGACGCACGATGAGACCGTGGCCCAGACGTTGTCCACCGTCCGCTTGTCACCGGAGAGCTCGCCGTCCAGGGCATCGGCCCACCCTCGCTCAGCCCCGAGCGAAGCGTTCAGCACCGCGACGGCGTCCTTGGCCCGCGCCGGGCTCTGGGTCCACCTGCGCAGGGCCTCGACGCCTTCACCGGACAGGGCCGCGGCGTGCAGCAGTGGCGCCAGGACCTGGCGAGCGTGAGACTCCAGAAAGCCGCACTTCCGCCGGTGCCCTTACCCGCGTTGGCGGCCAGGGCCCGGGCACGCCGCAGGGCCACCTTCGAGTTCTCACACCCCCTGGTCAGGGACCAGCGCAGCTGCGCCCGCTCTAAGACCCTGCCGGCCTCACCCGTCGTACTCACCCCGCCTGGAGCGAAGACCGCCACCGGCCCTCCCAGCACCTGGCGGTGCAAGACGGTGCGGGCCGCCATCTCAGCCCGCACCGAAGTACCCACCACCGCGCCGGTGAACTCCGACAAGATCGCCTCCATCAGCAGACGCGACTTGGAGCTGCGCGAGGGCCCCTCAACCACCAGGGAGTCCTCCTTGGGGAGGAAGGCATCGATTCCCCGGCACCTTCCCACCCGGTAGCCCAGTTCCCAGCAACTCGGCCTCTCCAGGTCCGGGCGAAGCCAGATCATCTTCTCCAGCTGCCTGGCCCCAAAGAACTGTGCCGCCTGACCTCTGGTGGCCATGCCCTTCTCGTGGCGAAGGTCGCCGCTGCGACCCGACCTGCCCAGCAGGCCTCGTGCGCTGGCCTGGCGCCACACCCACACTGCCCCGGCCACGACCGGGACCAGCATGACCACCCAGCACAGCCAGAACACGACCCCGCTCATGCCCTGGGCGCCCCAGGCCCGAGCCGGCGCCATGAGGAAGACCGAGGCGATCGTCCCGCTGATCGGGTCGCGATGGACGGTGCACCCGCTGACAGTGCAGGCCACACCCGCCGAGACCCGGGACGTAACCGCCGTGGCCGTCACGGCTCCAGCAACGAACAGGCCGAAGTTCATCATCGAGTCCGATCCACTGCTCGCCCTGCTCACTGCCGCTCCCCCAGTTCTGAGTCGGTGTTTGTCATCATTTCTTCCCAGCCGGTACGACGGTGAGCCACCAGGTAGGCCTGCTTGCCGACCTGCCACAGCCCACTGCCAATGGCCAGGTTCTCGATGGCATTCAGACTGCTGTCGCTCAGACCTAGGACCCGCTGGGTGTTCGCCAGCTGGTCGGACTCCTGCCTGTAGATCACTCTGGTCGAGGTATCGGACAGAAGCCCCTCGGCTACCGCCCGCTGCTTGGACCCCAGCGACCCGACAGCATCCAGGTCGCTGATACGGTGCAGCACGATAATGTTGCGCAGACCCCATGCGCGAACCAGCTTAAAGTTCGATCGCATTCGTTCCAGCAACTGTGGGAAGCTCATCAACTCATGAGCCTCCTCGTAAATAACGTTGCGCTGCCCCAGGTCATCTCCCCGTAGGGAGGCCTCGAACCAACTGCCCGTGCAAGCCATTATCAAAGACATGGCCTGAGAGCCCTGCGTGAAGTTTCAGGTTGATGGACATCATCGGTGACGACGGATCAAATCCGACCGTTGAGGGGCCGTCGAACAGCCCCCTTAGTTTTCCTCTCGTCAGCTCCTGAAGGGCGAAACCAACCTCTCTTCCGATGTTCTTGAGGTCCTGGTGGTCTCGGAAGCCCTCAAGGGTCTTCATCGGGGTGCTGGGACTAAAGATCTCCTCAGCCACTGTTGGGATGATCGGACTGCCCCCGTGACGGTCCGACGCCGTCTCCAGAGCGACCCTAAGCGCAGCCTTCTCGGACTGCGATAAGTCTTTCTTCATCAAGGTGGACACCAGCGCCTCAAGCAGGTCAAGGCGCTGGTTATCCACCATGATGCGCCACTGCTCATCATCGACCGATCGGCCCTCCTGACGGTCCCTGCTTGGACGCCGACCGGCGTCCAGCGGGTTGAGCCTTGCCCCAGAACCGCCTCCGAGCGTAATGACCGTACCTCTGACGGCTTGAACGACGCCGGTCCACTCGCCCTTAGGGTCACCTGGAACGAAGGTTCTGCGTCCGAACGCCAGGTCCCGCAGTGCCATGCACTTCATCAGCGATGACTTACCTGTCCCGATGGCGCCGATGACTGCCATGTTCGTGTTTGACAGCCGACCCTTGCGATAGTCGACAAAGGGGTCGAAGCAGAACGGCCCCCTAGCGAACTTGTCGTAACCGATCAGCACACCTTCCCCCTCCGCGGCCAGCCGGAGCCAAAAAGGGGGTACTGCACACGCGCCTTGTTAGAAGTGATCCGAGTAGTGCTCACGTATGCGGGGATCACCGACCGGCCCATCCGGGAGCCTGCCTCACCTTCAACAGGTAGGGATTCGCCCTCCCACAGGGCATCCTCCACCTCTTTCTGATGGCGTCTGTTCTCCCTCTGTTCCTGACTGATATCGTGGAACAGACGTCGCTCGGCCCGGCTTGCAGCCCGTCGCTGACGGAAGCTCCGCCGTCCAACAACCAGGGTCCCGACCTTCACCCCCATGCTCAGCGAACCCCCAGTGCCAGCGGCAGAACCGCGGCCTCGAAGAGCTCATCCTGCTGAGCGATCACGGTGCGCGCCTCAGTCATGACTGCCTTGGCTGCACTGCGCACATCTTCGACCCCTCTGGCCAGGGCCTCTTCGGTCGGCGCCGACACCGTCACCAGTACCGCATGATCGAAGTCGGTATGACCGCGGTTGAGCTCGGCAAGGTGCTCGACAGCCTGAGCGTGGTCAGTCTGGTTGACCACTGTTGATCTTCTACCCAGACGGTTACGGTCCTTGTGGGCCTCCACCTCACGGCTACCTTCCCGCTGCGCATCCTTGACCGCCTTGCTGTCGGGAACGGGACTGTAGATGAATGAGGCAGTCACCACGGTTCCCGGCACCAGGATGACCTTCTCAAGGAACCCGATCACCGACTTCTCACGCGGCCACTTCGCAATACGCATCACCTTGTGGAAAGCCGAGTCAGTACGCACGCGAGCCCATCCACCGTCCACCGCCATCGGACCGGCCTCACCCAGATCCTCAACCTGTTCGGGATGAGCTTGAAGGCGCCCGGTCACAGCCGGATCGTAAGCGCACCGGATAACCGTTGCCAGGTCATCCTTAGTCAGCCACCCGCGCAGCTTCAGGCCCGCGGCATCCAGTTGCTGCTCCAAGGTACTCATGCGCTGTCGCATCAAGGCTGCGGCACCATCCTTTCCACCGCCATAGGACCGAACGGACTTCTTGACCTTGCCTAGTCCACCATGATCGTGATCGTGGCCTCGTGACGTTCCATGAATGTGCCTGCCCACGCCAGCAAATCCCTGTAGGACGCTTGAACCGGATGGTTCGGGCTCATCTGAGCCCGGTTCTGCGTCCAGTAGCGGCGCATGTCCGCACCGACGTCGGCCGCGGAGCGCGTCCTGACCTGGATTCGCTTGATCCCCTCAGTCGAGCCCATGACCGACATCAACCGCCCGTAGCCGTTGCCCTTGGCGTTCTGGTCCGCGGTCTCATCAAGCAGGAATGAGCTCCCCTGCACCGCCGCCACCACGATCAGCGTCTTCTTACGCCGATCGAGCACCATGACAGCTCCCGACACCTCATCGACAAGCATCTCTAAGCGTGCGCGGTTACCAGGAAGCCCTAAGGTGCCTTCAGGGCGGGTACGCCATACCTTCGCCCGGTACAGATGCTGATGGGTAGCGCGTCGTATTAGGTACGACACACCGATCGGTACCCAGTCGATCGCACGTCCTTCGATATACGACACGGGATACGCTCCCAGGACCAGCAGCGGAAGCCATACAGGCGCCGTGTAGGCGAGACCAATAAAGCCCCCGAATACAGGGGTGGCGAACACGAGCACCGCCGTGCCCGCCAGTAGGCACATCACCGCCCGAAACGACAGTCCCAGGAAGACACCAGACGAACTCTTGCGGGGAATGACCTCCGCTGCTGGCCCGGTCATCAGAACAACCCCATGTTGCCGAAGAACCCTACCGCCGCGCTGGCGGTACCAATGAGGGCGGCTGCGATGAAGCAGGCAATGATTCCGCCCTTCCCGGCCTGGGTGCTCCTGCCGTGATCCCACCAGTGCCCTGCTGCGAGCATCAGCGCGGACACGATCAGGCACGCCACGACGACCACAAGGGCTGTTGCCTGCCAGCCCCCGACGGCGTTCTTGAGCTTGTCCATGAATGGGAAGAACACCCAGTTCGGACTAATGCCCGGGTCGTAATTATTCACTACGACCCCCCTCCTTCCTTGTGGTGAAGGGGCCTGGTGCCCCTTTCACCCATATCTGTGCCAAAGGTGTGCCACGCCCCTGACCACCAGGGCGGGATGGTCAGGGGCATGGCAAGTGACACGTGCAGCAGCCCGTCAGGACAGGCTCACGATCACGGTCGCGATCAGCGCGCCGATCACTGCGGCAGTGGCGGCACCTCCAAACGTGCCGATCACAGCCCAACGCCCCCTGCTCGCAAGAGACCCGATGTTGGCGCTGTCACCGACTGCCCACAGCACGCCGCCCGTAATCACCCCGATCACGCAGGCGATCAGCACCAGGGCCTGGATGCCGCCAAGAGTGTCAAAGGCACTCGACAGGTACTTCCACAACGAGGTATCCGGGGTGACAACCCTCATGGCTCACACCTCCTCCCAATAGCGCGGGTCGTCCGCAGGCACGAACGCGTCCGCTCCGACTGGCTCATCGGCGCGACCCGGGATGGCGAACACCGCGGTGTCGGTGTCATCAGCCGGGGCGGGCGGGCGATAGCCCTGGCCACCCGGCTCGAAGCTGCTGTACCCCGAGCTACCGGGGCTGTCGTAGCCGTACAACGAGCTCGATGAGTAACTCGTGACGGGCGGCGGGGAAGGAGTCGGGTTGTAGCCGCCGTCGGCTGGCGGTGTGCTGGCCACGGAACCGACCGAACCGGCCCCAACGCCCGAACCACCAGCAGATACAGGAGCAGGCGCCGATACCGGTGCGGAAGCAGACCCACCTCCACCGCTTCCAGCGCCGTCTAAGGCTCCATCACCCGCAGTCGGGCTTGGACCATCCGTGCCGCCGCCTTCTGCAGGAGCACTGGCCACGGAACCAACCGAGCCGCCACCGGCCTCACCGGGAGCCCCGGCGCCTGGTGTCGGAGTGGGAGACAACCCACTTCCCGCACCACCGGCTACGGTTCCTGCACCCGCAGGGCCAGAGCTCTCAGCCGAGGCGGCCGCGACCGACCCAGTCGACCCCGCCCCGCCCATAGCTCCGGTGCCAGAGGACGCCGACGTTGAGGTGCCAGGGCCCGAAGCCGAGGCGGCAGCACCTCCGGTGCTGCCGCCAGCAGCGCCGGCGCTGGCGGCAGCGCTGGCGCCACCCGTGGCCACGGCAGCCGCCGCCGCGGCGACCTTGGCCTTCTGTCCATCGCCGCCCTGCCCCTGTTGCTCGCCAGCGCCCTGACCATCGGCCCCACTGACAACGCCAGAGCCGTCGGTATCTCCGTAAGCCCCTTGGGCGGCTGCGTTCTTGACGGTCTGTCCGATCGGTCCGCCCTCGGTGGGGGAGGAGGCCGCAGACGCCACTGACTTCATGGTGTTGCCTACTGTGCTGGCCCCTGCCACCACCGCTCCGCGCATCTGGGAGATCATCGATGCCACTGCGTCCTCACCCAGGAAGCTGAAAAGCTTGAAGAATACCCATGGGCAGGCCAGGCCACCGAGCAGAGCGGCCCCGCAGGTTGCGATCTGGCTGAGTGCCCCCGTGATCGAGTTGGTCTTGTCGATCTCGCTGAGCCCGAGAAACCCGAGCCCCAGCACGATGACGATGCCGAAGGGGGCCACCAACAGAGCCATTAGCCAGCCCAGGACGGTCCTGGGCCACGACCTGGTCTCATCGGCTGCGAGACCACTGTACGCCACAGGTGTCACCACCGTCGCAGCCTGGAGGAACAGGTTGCGCAGCACCATCACGAACAGCAGCACGATCGCGAAGAACAGCACGAACAGGCAGAAGAAGCTGAAGCCGATCATCATGGCAGCGGCCGCCCCGACCGCTGCACCGGGAGAGACCCCAGCTAGTGCCAGAAAAGTGTCCGAGGAGAAGATGTCGGTAATCTGCTTCGACAGGGCCTGGACGTCCAGGCCCAGCCAGGACACCATTGCGGTGCGCAGCTCATCGATCCCTGTAGTCAGGCTGACCAGGATCGGCAGGGTCACCATCGAGGCGGCTGTGGCCATCACCGCCCCGCCAGCCGCGCGGCGCACTCCCGATAGGCCACGAGCCTGGATAGCTGACTTCGCCAGTTGCCAGAATGCCAAGAGAATGGTGATCGGGATCGCCACAGCGAAGGTGCGCGACGTCCACTTGTAGATGTAGTCCGCACCCAGATTCGGTGACCCTATGTCGAAGACGATCGCGAGTATCGACGTGATGACCCACGCCGCAGCCCGCCCGAGCATGTCACCGATCCAGACCGCTGAGGTCTCCAGGCCGTCCTTGATCCACTTCGTGGGTCCCGACGAGCTCGAAGATCCTGACGTTCCCCCGCCGCCGTTCTGGTTGGCTCCTTCAGCCACTTTCTTGGCTACGCCGTCGGCAACCTCCTTGGCCGGCTTGAGCTTGTCCGACAGAGCCTTGCCCGCGCCCGTGCCCTTGTCTTGCAGGTCGCCAGGCCACAGGCGCTCGTCCTCTCGGGGCCTATCCTTCGTATCCGACTGCTCGCCATTACCCGATGGCGCCGGCTGACGGTTGCCCTGGCCGTCTGAGCCTCCGTTCTGGTTATCGGTCTCAGGGGTAGGGCTAGGGGCGGGGGAAGGGGGATCCGCCGGCATCACCACCGCCTGGGCCCCGATGCCGGCCGCAGGCGCTGCGGCCGCTGAAGGGTGTACCACCATCGTGACCAGTCCGAGCAGCATCACAGCCAGCAGGCGTACCGTCTTTGACTGACTCCGTGCCATCATGCGCCTCCGTTCAGCTGGACGAGCGTTGCCACAAGGACTCCCAGGGCAGTGACCAGCACAGCGCACCTCCACAAGTAGGCCTGCCTGATCGTCTTCATGCCGTGCCTCCGCCCACGATGCCGACCAGCTCGCACGCCCCGCCGTTAACGGCTGGGTCGCAGCGCACGATCATGTTCAGGGCGGTCTCGGTGGTGCGCACGAACCCTGAGACGTCTCCGACCTGCTGCATCGTGGTCTTGATCCGCGCCGTCGTGGTCAGCGCGTGCAACGTGTCCCTGTTGTCGACCACCTTCAGGTAGACCTCGTTGCCGACGTCGTTGCGCAGGGCGGAGTTCTCGGTGTCCATCACGCCCAGGACATCAACGTCATCGCGCTGCTTGCCGTCTATCTGGTAGGCGATGTAGTCGGGGCTGATCGAGTCACGCATCGCCTGACGCAGGATCTTGTGCTTCTCCGCGCCCAGGGGCCCGTCCTCACCGGTCATCCCCGACAGCCAGGAGTCCGTGATCCGCTTGGTCTCGGCCCCCGGGTCGGTCGGGTGGACGCTGCTGTAGTCGTAGCCCACTGATGCCTGAACACTCAGGGCGAAGGCCTTCGGGTCGCTGGTCTTGGCGAACGGTGAGGCCTTCAGGCGAGGCAGAGAAGCCCCGAAGTCCACTCCGGTTGAGGAGGTGACATGGCCTGAGTCTCCCGATGCTGCTGACACCGACGCCGGGGCCGTGGCCCCAGGACTGACTGTCGGCCCAGGCCCGTTCGCGCCGCTGGGGGAAGGCAGGCGGTCAGTGTTAGCCCCCACCCACACCATGGTCGCCGTCAGCACCACCACCAGGGTGAACGCCCCGCCGGCCACCATCACGAACCGGGTCCTGCGGCGTGCACGCGCCCACTTCCAGGTCCACCAGTCAGATACTTTCCTCAGCACTGTTCCTTCTCCCTTACCTCGATTGATTCCTGATACATGAATGCTTGGTCGCTACATCCGGCTCACCGGCTTACAGGCCAGGTACTCGGATGTAGTCGGCGATCCGTAGACCGCCATTTCTCGTACCCCCTCGGCGGGGGTCTGGGCGCCGATCATCCTGCCGTTGCCCGTGTAGATGGCGATGTGGCCGGGCCACCACAACAGGTCCCCCGGCTGGGCCTCAGAGGCAGAGATGTGCTCGCCAGCCAGAAGCTGCGCACTCGACGAGTGCTCCAAAGGCGATACCCGCCTGCTCGTAGGCCTTGAGCGTCAACCCCGAGCAGTCAAAGGAATCCGGCCCCTCAGCAGCCCACACATAGCTCTTGCCGACCTGGGCCTGGGCGTAGGCGAGGATCGCCGCCCTGCCCCCGGACACGCCCGCCGTTCCTATCGCCATCTGACCACTGGGCGCCCCTATGGGCTTGGGCTTGCAGGACGACCCCGCCAGCGAAGCCATCAGGGACGCAGCGGTCGGCTCCCACTTGTCATAGGCCGTCGGCGTGGCCGAGCGCTGCACGCTCTGCGCCGCCCGTCCCGGAGGCATCGACTCCCAGCCCTGAACATCCTTGAGCCTGGAGTAGAACACTGCCGCAGACTTCGACGGCGTCATGATCTCCTCGACCGTCCCCCATCCCATTGAAGGACGCTGCTGAAACAACCCGACACTGTCGTGGTCGCTTCCTGTGCCCTCATGGGTCAGGCTCATTGAGCCCTCGACCCCAGGGTTGGCCAGGTTCCGCAACGTGCTCTCTTGAAGAGCCGTCATCAGGGCGATCTTCTGCCCCTGGGGACCGACCCCGGCCTCATTCCCGGCCTGGATGATCGACATGGCGTTGGACAGCTGGGGCTTGCTGAACCTCACTCCATCAGGCGTCACCACCTCCGAGCCCTGGTAGTCGCAGACTACCCCGGTACTAACCATCCAGCTCTCGTAACTGAACAGCTTCGACGCATACACGCCGGTAATCACCAAAGGCCCGACCACCAGAGCCACCACCAGGCCCAGCGCCAGGCCCGTGGCCATAGCGCCCGTGGCCAGCCACTTCACCCCCGAACCAGAGTCCGAATCCGACTCCAATGTCTCCAATGGCGCACCACCTTTCCCGTGAGCTCAGCCATGGAGAAGGCCCCGATGAGGTGGTCTCCTCCCTGTCACCCATATCTGTGCCAAGGTGCGCCACACCCCCTGCGCCGGCTACCGGTCACCAGCGCACACCGCGCCCCACCCCGGGCGCCGGCTGCCGCTCCTGCCTCCATGACAACCGCGGCGCACCCGGGTCGTCGAGCCAGGCTGACAGCCGGCGGATCAGCTACCTGGCCGGCTCGCGCATGCCCCGGTCCCCGCTGTGCGGCCACGCCAACCCATCCGGGCGCCGGTCTACTGCCACCACACTAAGAGACCCACCCAGGGTCTGACCCCGTCGCGCTCGCGGCATGGAGGCAGTAGCGATGAAAGTCGTCGTCTGTCGGGGAGAGGTGGGAGCTCGCCAGGGCCCCGTGCCCCGACCCGGCCGCCGGAGCGCTGTTGGTCCCTCATATATTCGACGTCGGGCCGTACTCTTGGCCTATGAGTCGCCGTCCCCACGAATCCCGAACCCTGTCCCGTTCCCGCACTCAGGTCCACCCGCACCCCCACGCCTCCGAGATCGCGCCGCGTGCGGCCGCTGACCTCTACTCGCTCCTGTGCGACGCCATGGTCGCCGCTGACACCAAGGCGATCGACGCCCTGCTCACCGACTACTGCGTCCTGACCCACATGACCGGCTACCCCCAGCCCAAGGTCGAGTGGCTCGGCGACATCGCCAACGGCGCCATGCGTTACCACTCCCACGAGGTGGTCTCCGTCCAGCCCGACACCATCGCCGGCTTCCCCGTGGTGCGCGGCCGCACCCGCACCACGGCCACCCTGTGGGGCGGGCGCGGCACCTGGAACCTCCAGATCGTCGGATACGTCGTGCCCGACGCCGACCCCGACACCGAGCGCAACCCCACGGGCTTCCGCTTCAGCCGCCTGGACGCCTCCACCTGGTGAGGCCCCGCCGCCCGGTGAGCTTCGCCCCCACCTACCGGCGCCGCCCGGTCCCCCTCGTCGCGGGTGCGTTCCACGGGTCCTCCGGCCAGGCGTGCTTGGGGTAGCGGCCCCGCATCTCGGCGCGCACCTGCGGGTAGCCCTGCTCCCAGAAGGAGGCCAGGTCGTCGGTGACCGCCACCGGACGGCGCGCCGGAGAGAGCAGGTGCAGCAGCACCGCCACCCGGCCCTCCACGATCCGCGGCGTGGCCGCCCAGCCGAAGCACTCCTGGACCCGCACCGCCAGCACCGGCCGACCCGCCCGCCCGGCCTCGGTCGGGTCCACTGGGGCCGCACTCCCAGCCGCCCCGACCGCCGCCGTGTAGTCCACCCGCACCTGCGAGCCGGAGGGGACCTCGATCCGTTCGGGCACCAGCTCCTCCAGGCGCGCCGCCTGCGGCCACGGCAGCAGCGCCCGCAGCGCCTGGGCCACGTCCAGCCGCTCCAGGCTGAAACGCCGACTCCCCGAGCCCGACGCCGATCCTCCCGGCTCGCTTGCTCCGTTTGACCCTCCGGCCTGCCCGGCCAGGCTCGTCACCGCCGGTGCCAGCCACTCCTCGGCCCGCTTGGCCAGGGCCGCATCGCTCATATCCGGCCAGGGCTCACCCAGGTGCTCGTGCAGCAGGGCCAGTCGGGCGCGCAGGCCGAGCGCCTCCTCATCCCACGGCAGCGCGGCCAGGCCGGCATCGGCACCCTCGGCGCGCACCCGTGCGACGACGGCCTCCGCCACCGCCGTCGGACCCGGCGGCGGACCCGGGGTGGTGGTGAGCGTGATGGCCCCCAGACGGCGCAGGCGCTCCGTGCGCAGGCGTCCGCCCTCCCAGACGGTGCGCTCCTCCTCGGTCAGCCAGGCCCCGGCCAGCTCCAGGGCCGCCTGCTCATCGAGGGGAGCCGCGGCCCGGATGAGTGCGTCGCCGCGCCCACTGGTCAGGTCCACGCCGGCCACCGCCAGCCACTCGGAGTCCGCCAGCGCCGAGCCCGCCGGCAGGCGCAGCCCGGTCCCGGCGACGCTCGCGTAGTGCGCCTCCTTGCCCGCCTGCGGAGCCGGCCCCCGACGTCGCGCGATCCACTGCGGCTGCGCCGTCCCGGCCACCAGTGCCACCGCCGACTCCAGGTCGTGCGCCCCGCCGCCCCCGAGAGCGTCCCCGCCGACGCTCTCGGGTCGGCCAGTCTCCTCCCGGCCGCGCCCGGTGCCCGGCGAACCGGAGACTCCCAACGCGTCAGGAGCCTGTGGTCCACCGCTCTCAGAACCCGGGTCCTCAGGGGCCCCCGACTGCTCGGCGTCGGCGCGCCGGCAGGCCTGCTCCAGTCGGCGTGCCTCCGCCTTCCACGCCCCCGACCCGGCTCCGCCGCCGCGCACCTGTCGGGCCAGGGCTGTCAGGTCCCCGCCGGGTGCGCGCAGGTCGGCGGTCAGCAGCGCCGTCGCCCGCGCCGCCTGCCGCGCCCCCAGCACCGGTGCCGTCGCCAGCAGGGCCCGCGCCTCCCGCACGCCCGCAGGCAGCCCGGCCACCGCCCGCCCCAGGGACGTCACGCCATCGGCGCCGGCCAGGCCCAGACGCTCCAAAGCTTCCCGTGCTGCCGCCAGCGCCGCAGCCGGCGGCTCATCGACCCAGGCCAGTCCCGCGCCGTCGGGAACTCCCCACACGGCCAGCTCCAGGGCCGCACCGGTGAGGTCGGCCGAGAGGATCTCCGGGGTCGGAGCCAGCGGCGAGCGCGCCCAGTCCGTGGGCGAGCAGCAGCGGTAGACGACGCCGGGCCCCTCGCGCCCCGCCCGCCCGGCCCGCTGCACCCCGGCCGCCCGCGAGACCCCCACCGTCACCAGTCCACTCATGGAGCGGGCCACGTCCAGGCGCGGCTCGCGCGCCAGCGTGGAGTCCACCACCACCCGCACCCCGGGCACCGTCAGCGAGGACTCGGCCACGTTCGTGGCCACCACGACGCGCCGCCGCCCCTCCGGGCTCGGGGCCAGGGCCGCATCCTGAGCGCTCGCGGGCAGGCGACCGTGCAGCGGCAGGACGTCCACGCCTTCGGGAGCCGCACCGCGCAGACGGGAGACGACGTCGTCGACCTCGCGGGCCCCGGGCAGGAAGACCAGCACGTCACCGGAGCGCTCGTCCAGGGCCTGCTCCAGGGTGGCGGCGACGTGGGCGAGGAACTCCCGCGGCACCCCGCGCGGCCCCAGGCGGCCGGTGCGCCCCGGCGGCGCCCACACCTCCTCTAGGGGGTGGAGGCGCCCGGGCACCTCCACCAGCGGCGCGGCTCCGCCCGACGAGCCGCCCGAGGAACCGCCCAGGATGCGGCGCAGGTGGTCGGCGTCGAGCGTGGCGGACATGGCCACGAGGGTGAGGTCCTCGCGCAGGGCGGCGCGCGCGTCCGCCAGGAGAGCCAGGAGCAGATCGCTGTCCAAGGAGCGCTCGTGGACCTCGTCGAGGATGACGGCGTCGACGCCGCTCAGCTCCGGGTCCCGCTGGAGACGGCGCAGGAGGAGCCCGGCGGTGACGACCTCGATCCGCGTCGCCGGGCCGGCGCGCCGCTCCCCGCGCACCGCGTATCCGACGGTGGCGCCGACCTCCTCTCCCAGGAGGTCGGCCAGGCGGCGGGCGGCCGCGCGGGCGGCGATGCGCCGCGGCTGGGTGACGATGACGCGGCCCGGCCCGCGTTCCGGGGTGCGCTGCGGGGTGCTGTCAGCGGTTCCGGTCAGGACGTCGGCCAGAAGTGGCGGGACGAGCGTCGTCTTACCGGTTCCGGGCGGGGCGGTGAGGACCAGGCAGGCGCCGGCGCCTGCGTCGTCGGAGGCGGAGGGGTCGGGGGAGAGGCGCTCGCGCAGCTCGGGCAGCACCTCGACCACTGGCAGGTCCGGGGGCGAGGCGAGCAGCGCCCTGATGGGGTCGGTCTGCGGAGGCTGCGTGCGGCCCTGCGGCCTGGTGCGAGTCATGACCCGATTGTGCCCGGTGGGGGAGTGGACGAGCCGACGCCGGACCGGGGTGGGAGCTGAGCAGCAGGTGGCCTCCGGGCAGTGGAGGACCGGAGGCGCAGTGGGTGGATAGGGGTGAGGGGAGACGCGCAGGAGCCGGCGGCTATCGCACGCTCATGAGGATGTCTCGCGACTGCAGGGCGTCGGCGAGCTTCTCGGTGTACTCGGCGTAGGTCTTGACGGCCTTGCGCATGCCGAGGGCGCCGCCGATGATGGCCGACCCCGTTGAGGAGAGGTAGTGCAGCAGGGTCTCGCCGTGCGGGCCGGTCCCGAATTGAAGGTTCTGCGAAAGGTAGAAGCTCCTGCCCATGAGGGTGCCGAAGGCGATGGACATGCCCTTCTTGCCGCGGGTGATCTGCAGGGTGTCGGCGGAGAAGGGTGCGACGGTCCAGCCCTCCTGAGTGAAGAACTCGGTAACGATTGATCGAACTTGATCGATTGGTGCATTAATGGTGTACGTGCGCTCAGTCATGGCGGGATGCTAAGCGATACTCCATTGTTCTTGCACATTGTGTGCAATAACGTTTGCGTGAAGGTGGCGCACTGCTGGCCTGTGCGTGCCCGGCGCACCGGCCTGGCCCGCACACAGATCGACAAAATCTTCACAATCGACCCGGAGTCGCGTCGATTCTGAATTTTTTGTTGATGAGTTCGTATGGGGTGGGGTGTCGGAGGCCCGGACTCTTCGAGTGAAGCACGCTTGACATGGTCGACCCTGTCAAGCACACTAGACATGTCAAGCAAACATGACACCCTCTCTCGGGGTGATTGGCTAATCAAGGGATGATCGCCATGCTCTCCGCCGTCTCCGCTCCTTCTGTCCTGGCCGCCACGTCGTCGACCTCCCCCGCTGTCACCTTCGTTGCCGGGGTGGTCGGTGGCATCGTCGCCGGGATCGTCCTCTACCTGCTCGTCTACCGGTACTCGGCTCGCCATCTGCCCGAGGTCCGTGCCGAGGAGGCGTCAGAGCTCCTCAAGAAGCTCGGACGGCAGCAGACCAGTGTCGTCTGCGCCCTCCCCACCGGCATCATGGTGGGCTTCGTGTTCCCGGCGGATAGCCATCTCTCGGCCGGACCACTTCTGCTGGTCGTTCACCTCATGGGCGCCGCCATGATCGGTGTCTCCATCGTCGGTGTCGCGTGGCTGTCCCCGCGACTGCGTGCCGTCCGGAACGCGGCTGCGGCGTGAGCCGGTTGTCTCGCCGCGCCCCGGGCGGTGAAGACCGTGGATAACGACGTGCGCAGCCTGCGCGAGGCTCGCGGTCTCACCCAGGCCCAGCTCGGAGTCGCCCTGGGTGTCTCCAGACAGAGCATCAACTCCATCGAGAAGGGCAAGTACGACCCCTCCCTTCCCTTGGCCATCGCCATCGCCCGCTACTTCGAGACCACTGTTGAGGAGATCTTCCATGTCTGAGTCAGAGCCCACGCCGCCCACGCCCACCCCTTCCTCCGCTGAGGCCGCCGGTTCGTCCTCCTCCGACTCGACGCCGACTGCTCGGGCGGGCCTGAAGGACGCCAAGCCGCGGCCGCCCGTCGTCGGGCGCATGGTCTACGTTGTCGTCGTCGTGACCCTTCTGTGGGTGGCGGCGTTGACGATCCCGATGTCCAACGGCTTTCTCTATGGTGGTGCCAGTGGAGCGTCAGCCATGATGCTCGTCTACGTCGCCCTGATCGTCGCCAAGAGGCGCGGATACGAGACCTTCGTTGTCCGTGAGCTTGAGAAGCGGGGGGACGAGCGGGACAGGGCCGCCTCGCAGCGGGCCTGGGCACTCACTGGCGTCGTCGGGCTCGTCGGCAATGTTGTCGTTGGCACCGTGGGTGCCTTCGGAGGGTCGATGAAGCTGGGTATTGTTGTCGTCCTGTGGCTGCAGCTGGTCAGTTTCATCGGAGGAAGCATCTACTTCAACCGCACGATGTAGATCGTGGAGGTGCGCCCGAGCCTGCCGCCCGCTCGGTGCGCCGCCTGGCCCGCACACAGATCGACAAAATCTTCAGAATCGACCCGGAGCCGCGTCGATTCTGAAGTTTTGGTTGGTGAGCGTGGGATGGGTGCGGGCGGCGCCCACCGGCGTCTTCGCGTAGACTTCGCTCCACCCTGACCGGCGCCCCGCGCCGGCCATCGTTCCCTGTCCCACCGCCCGCCCCGGGCGCACCCGAGGAGAATCCATGGTCCAGCAGTCCGCCCCGCCAGGAATCTGGGACGAGGACCCCGACGGCGCCTCCATCCTCCTGGCCACGGGCCGCGCCCGCCACGACCTCCTCGTCATCGCCGAGCCCGCCTTCCTGCGCGACCTCGACCAGGCCTGGGGTCGCCCCTCGGCCCGAGTGCGCCTGTCCTTCCTGCCCGGTGTTGAGGCCCCCAGCGCCCCCGGCCACGAGGACGCGCTCGTGTCCTACGAGCGCGGTGGACTCGGCGTCCTCGTCGCCCGTGGTCGCACCAGCATGTACGAGGGTGGGGCCGCCCGTGGTGCGACGGCGCTGGCCCGGATCGCCAGCGGGGCCCGCCTGCGCGCCGCCCTGCTCGTCACTCGCGCCACCCCGCTGCGCGGCTCCGGTGATGTGGCCGGCGGCTCGGCGCCGGGACAGGTGCGCGTCGTCGCCGACCACCTCAATGTCTCGGGTGGTTCCCTCTTCCCGGCCCCCGGCATGGTCTCGGCGGGCTGGGACGCGACGCTCACCGAGCGCCTGGGGAGCCTGCGCGGCGTGAGCGGCAGCTCCGTCGTCGCCCTCGTGCCCGGGCCACTGCGCCCGAGCCCGGCCGAGTCACGCGCCCTGGTCTCCTTGGGCGCCGACGCCGCCGTGACCGACTCCGTGGCCGAAGCCATGGTCCTGGCCTCGAGGGGAGTGGCGGTCTCCGCCTGACCTACCTCGACGCCCCGGCCGCCGGCGGGAACCTCGGGCGGGCGCAGCTCTCCCTGAGGCAGGCCTCCGGAGTCACCCTGGCCGCCGTCGAGGAGATCCTCAGAAGCCTGCGGGCCGGTTCCTGAACGTGATTCTGGGAACGGCGTGGAAAAGGATGCTGCCCAGGCCGCCGGCCCCCGTTAAGGTCATCTCGTGAAACCCTTCCTCTTCCTGGCCACCCGCAGCGACGATGAGCCCGCCGACGCCGAGTACGAGGCGTTCCTCAAGCGCACCGGCCTGGACGAGTCCACGCTCCGCCGCCTGCGCCTGGAGGCCGAGTCCCTGCCGCAGATCGACCTGGACGACTGGTCCGGCATCCTCGTGGGCGGCTCCCCCCTTCAACGCCTCCACCCCGGCGGAGAAGAAGTCCGCCACCCAGAAGCGGGTCGAGGCCGAGCTATCCGGCCTGCTCGACCGCGTCGTCGAGGCCGATTTCCCCTTCTTCGGCGCCTGCTACGGCGTGGGCACGCTCGCCTGCCACCAGGGCGCCGTCGTCGACACCACCTACGGCGAGGCCGTCACCGCTCCCGACGTCACTCTTACCGAGGCCGGCCTGGCCGACCCCGTCTGCGCGGGCGTCCCGAAGGTCTTCCAGGCCTTCGTCGCCCACAAGGAGGCGGTCACGACGCTGCCGCCCCACGCCGTCGTCCTGGGAACCGGCGAGGCCTGCCCGGTCCAGATGTTCCGGATCGGGGCCAACCTGTACGCCACCCAGTTCCACCCCGAGCTCGACGGCGACTACCTCGCCCACCGGCTCGGCTTCTACGCCGGTCACGGCTACTTCGCCGACGACGAGCTCGCCGACCTCCAGGCCCGCGTGCGCCTCGACGACGTCTCCGACTCCTGGAAGCTGCTGGCCAACTTCGTGTCCGTCCACGCCCGCGACTGACCGGCGTGGAGGCTCTCGAGGCCGGAATCTGCTGACCTGCGGAGGAGTCGGCGCTGCTTGCGCACTGCGATCTCATCGCGAGCGGGCATTGTAACAGGCTCTGACTGGCGTTCTCAGTGAGCGACGGCCATTCCAAGCATCCTGTGGTGCGTGCATGTGCGAGGAGCCCGGAGAGTTGTGGCAATGCGAGAAGCTGATGCCTCGAGAGGGTTGCACTGAGGATAATTTACTGGTGAGTGAATTACCTGCTTGAATACGATTGTTGTGTCATCAGGAGCGACGAGAACAGAGAGGTGAGCGTCATGGTGACAGTAAATCGAAGTGACTTCGTGAAAGGGGTGTCGGCGGCGGCTGTGGGTGTCGCTCTAGGGGTGGCAGGCGTTGGGTCTGCTGCTGTTGGTGCCGAGCTGCCTAAGGTGGCCAAAGGTGCGTCAAGCCCCTCGTCTCCTGAATTCATTCGGCGAGTAATCTCGCTTGGCGATAATCTGAGGTTCAAGGATGACACGGGGGCTCTGTCTGTCCAGCTGACAGATCATGATCTTCGCGCTCGATTTGGGTTCGGCGACGATGATGTGAAGCACCTTCGGGCGGTTGTGGCCGAGAGTGCTCGTGGCGACAAAAGTGTCTTCAATCAGGATTACGAGGCGAGGTCTGGCGCCCGTTTCTACATCTCCTACGATGATCTGACGGCGGGCGTGTTCGCTGTTCTGGCGACAGCGGCGGCCGCAGGTCCTGAACCGCTTGCGGCGGCCTGGGTTGGCGTATCATCGATGATTGGCGGCCCGGTAGGAACTATTGTTTCCGGCGGAGTCGCTCTGCTCGGAATTGGTTTCTTCGTTAATCTTGCAGGCAAGATTCTTGGAGCGATTGCTCAGGGTAAAGGCGTTGCGCTCTATCTCGATTGGGGTTTTCCGCCAATCGCTCCAGAGATTGAATGAGTGAGGGTGTTTAGCGGTGGCAGACAGTAGGGTAAAATCGGCGAAACCGTCGCTCAGTGCAAAGAACGCTTGGTCAGGCGGTAGCTGGTGGCGGTGCGCTGGCGGCTGCTGTGGGGCTGGTTGAGGGGGTAAGTGGATATCGATGGGTGTTCGCGATTATTCACGCTGCACTCATTGCTGGGGCGGTTTGGCTTCTCGTATGTGCTTGGAAGCAAATTGCTCGCACTGAGTCTCTTCGCTTCGGTGTGGCTGCCTACATCCTGGGCGACTTGCTCGTCGTCGGAGGACTGTATGGTGTGGCGCTCAGTAGAAGCCGAGCTGCGGTGATCCTTATCGTCGCGATCTACTGTCTCTGGTTCGCTGCGCGGGTTGGGAAGCATGTCCGCCGGTACGGTTGGCGCCGATGAACCGGATTGTCATGCTTATCTTGGAGACAGCGAAGCTGAAGATATCCTCGCCGCCCTCAATGTTCTGACAGGGGGCGTGCTCGGCTCGTCCGCCAGAGTGTTGGCCCGTACCCGTTGTTGCGGGTACGGGCCAACGTCATGCGGCTATCCGTCCGGCGGCAGCTCCTACTTGCCGTCCGACATGGCGCTGGCCGAGGGGGGCGGCCGACATCTTGTCGTCGCTCATCTTGCCGTCCGACATGCTGCCGGAGGTGGGGCTGTCGGACATCTTGTCATCCGACATCTTCCCGTCCCCGGTCTTGCCGTCGCTCATCTTTCCATCGGACATCTTGCCGTCACTCATGGTGCCGTTCGGGGTGGAGGTCTGCTCCATCTTGTCCTTGTCGGCATTCGTGGAGCCGCAGGCGGCGGTGCCGACGGCGAGAGCGGCAACGAGCAGGGCGGCTGACACGATCTTGCGAGTACGCATGGGAGAACTCCTTGGTGACATGGGCTGGCGACGTGGCCAGGTGAGTGGTGGCGCACCGACGTAGTGCGCCGTCACCAGGAGTTCGGAACCGATGGGTCAGCGGATGGGGATACGTGAGTGACTCTGCTCACTATGTGTCGTGATGGGCGGAGGTTTCCCCTACATGTAGGGCCGGTAGCTCACGTACTGGGGTTGTTGCCTGCTTGTGGCCACCGGTGTGAACTGATGCGTTGCGTGCTTCATGGCGGACGTGTGTCGGCGTAGCAGCACGATAATCCCAACGGCGATGGCTCCCAGCAGGATCGATGAAGCCCACGCTCGGAAAGCGGCATACGGGAACGACTGTCCCATGCTGCTCAGCCCGAGCATGGAGCCGATGGAGGTAACGGAAATGCCATAGGCGAGGAGGATGTACATGTTCGTGAGAGCCATGATGAATGGGGCAACGCCGACGATGCGTGAGAACGCCACTCGGTGATGGTTCTGAGAACCCAGGTAGAGGCTGATGGTCGCGATGAGGGCTATGACGATCATGAGAATGATGCCGCTGACGAGAGGTGCTCCTCGGTAGTTGGGTGCGGTTGAGACCGACAGCCAGAGGTTGATCGTTCGCTTACTTCCGTTGGTGCCGTTCAGCATGTATTGCACAGAAGTCGCCAACTGGTGAAGAGCTATGACGAGCATGAAGAGGTTGACTGCTGATCCAAGTGTGACGAACCACGGTCGCGCAGTGGGTGTGTGTTGATTCATGATGGTTGCGGCGATTGCGGCGCTGCCGGTCGTCAGGAGGCACAGAATCGGCATCGGAGTGACAATGATGCTGTCGTTGAATATGAAGATGTCGATGAGCAGTATCTGAAACGTCGCGGCGACCATGACTGAGGTGGGGCGATTCTCAAAGATAGTCTTCAGTGACGAAAAGTGAAGGAAGAACCACCAAACACCCGGGGTGCCGAGCGCATAGAACATCAAGTACAGGATGAAGTTCAGTGTGAAACCCGGAGGGGCGGTGAATCTGGGTTGCCTGTGGAGGTCGTAGAGGACCCATGCGACCTGAGTTCCGCAAGCGATCAGGGCTGTGACGAGGGCGATGACTCGGTCTCGCCTCCAGCGGGTGGGTGAGGGCAAGGCGGTCGCGCGGGTGACGCCGAGCGGTGGCGCGCCGACCGGTGCTGGCGGCGCGAAAGGCTGTGGGGTCATGGGGGAGGGGCCAGGGGTTGGAGCGGGGGCGAACCTGGGAAAGCTGGCAGTGGGCCCGGCCGAATAGGGGTCGATATCAGCGCCGTTGGTGATGATACTGCTGGCCGGCTGGCCGATGCTGGACAGGTGCGGCGCCACCGGCTGCGTCGGAGGAGCGGTCTGGGCCTGGAAAAGATAGGGGTAGTCGACCTGCTGCCCGCTCTGGGGGCCGTGGCCCGGCGTGAGGGCCGCATGCGGTGGCGACGCGGGGGCGTGCGGCCCGTGTGGCATCACGCCGTATGGCGTCGCCGGGCCGTATCCGTCAGTGCCCGACGGCGTCGGTGTGGAGCTGCTCTGAGGTTGAGGTGGCTGCCGCATATCGGCATTGTGCTTGACCTGTCGGTCGGTGTCGATGACCGAGGTGATGTCGTGTGCCGACCCTGCGGTGGTGGGGCGGGATCAGTACCCGCTCCCCCACTGCGACTGGGAGCGGTGCTGCCTGCTGAAGCGGTTCTGCATGCCGTGGGGGCCGGCTGTGCCCGCGACGCCATACTGCTGCCGGCTGTGGCCGCCGGGAGGAGCGGCTGCGGATCGCCGTCCGGCCATCAGCGTCGAACCGATGAGGAAGGCTCCCTGGCCGATGATGATCGCCATCACGACTCCTGTGCTGGATGGCTGAAAAGCGTACTCGCCAACGGTGGGCAACCCGTAGGCGAGGACGACGACGATGTTATAGAGTGTGAATAGTGAGACGGCGCTCGTGGACACGATTCGGAACGATGTGCTGAAAGGGCGCCGCATTCCCAAGTGCAGGCCTGCGGCGGCCAGGGAGGTGACGACGGTGAAATGAGCAGTCCTGTTGCGACGGAAAGGCCTGCGCCCCCTGATTCTGACCATATGAACCAGGCGCTGGTCGTGTAGTTGCTGAGGCCCTTTCCTGCCGATATGCTCACGTAGGCCGATATGGTGAGATATGAGATGTGTACGGCGCTGTTGATGAGCATGAACTGGCAGGCGCCTATGGCTAGGGTGGTGGGCCATGGCTGCGGAGTCCTTAAGTGCTGATTGAGGCGTGTGGTGAGGGTGGCGCCCACTGCGGTGACGATGAGTAGGAGGACAATGGTAACGTTCTGCACGCTCGCGTACGGGTCCTTGCTGGTGCCGGCAATTGGCATGGTGAGCACGCCGTAGCCGAACCACAGTGCGAGCCCTAGCATTTCAGTGACTGGCTGGTTGCGGAATAGATGGCGCAATCCGAAATAATGCCACCAGATCGCTGGTGTTGCGACCACGAATAGGGGTGTGGCAATTAAAAAGTCTATCAGTATGTTGCCCGATGCTAGATTGAGGAGAAAAAGTAATATAGATGACGCCCTCAAGGGCGCAGCCAACGATCATCATGACCAGTGTCGCCGCCTTCAAACCGCGCCATGGCACATGGTGTGGTGCATCCAAGGGCCGGGATGATGTCGTTCCCGGGCGCGGGCTGCCCACCTGCGGTGGTCTGGCAGGAGAGGAGTAGCCCGGTGCGGTGACTGCTCCGCTCAGGTATGCCGACCCGGTGCTCGAGCCCGCGCCTTGCTGAAACTGCTGGAACTGCTGCTGTTGCGGTTGGTACGGCTGATATGGCTGATACTGCGGAGCGGAGGCCTGCACGGGCGCAGGCGGATAGGGCTGGCCCGAGAAGGAGGGCGCCCCGGGTGGGCGCAGCACTGACTGGGTCGGAATTGCGCTCTGCGCGGGAGGCATGTACGCGCCGTGACCGGCCGGCGTCGGCGCCTGCCCGTAGGTCGCCCCGTTCTGCGGGGCGCCCGCCGGGACGGAGCCATAGGCGGCCTGCGGCGGGTACTGCGGGTTGGGTGGGCCGCTGTATCCCTGTGGCGGCGGATAGGCGGGCGGGTAAGTCATGACAACGTCCTGATGATCGTGGCTCTCAGCTCCAGAACCGTGCCTGGACCGCCGAGTCGTTCGGGGCGTGCGGCCCCAAGGAGCGGCAGCTCAGCTGCGGGAGAAGTGCGAGACGAAGTTACGGATGATCTGTCCGGCGTCGTGCTCCTCGGAGGACCGGGCCTGGGTGAGGATGTCCTCGCTCATGTCCGGGTCACCATAACCGGCCTCGTCGTAGATACTGACACGCCGCTCGAACTGGACGGCGTCGAGCTCGGGGTTGAACTGGCAGGCGTAGACGTTCCTGCCCACGCGCAGCATCTGGACCGGGCAGTCCGGCGAGCTCGCCAGCAGGGTCGCGTGCGCGGGCACCTCCCCGACTCCCTCGTAGTGGCCGGCGAAGACCGTGACCGCCTGGGGGAGCCCCTTCAGGACCGGGTCCTCGCGGCCCTCGGCCGTCAGGAACAGGTCGACGGCGCCCAGCTCCTCACCGAACTCCTCCTGCGTCCCGGTGCCCAGGTAGGCGGCCAGCACCTGGAGCGCGACGCCCGTGGCCAGAAGGGGAATGCCCTCCTTGAGGATCACCCCGAGCAGCTCGCGGATCTGCTCCTCGACGTTGAGCTGGCTGCGGGTCTTCTCGGCCGCCGGCGTGTCCGCGTTGTAGGGGCTGGCCCCGATGAGGACCCCGGAGACATCGGCCGCGGTGAAGGAGCCGAGGAAATCGACCTCCTCCAGGGCGATGTGCTGCAGGTCATCGCGCGATAGACCGCTCTGAGCCAGGAAGGACTCGTACTCGTCCTGCGCCGCCTCGTGCTCGGGGCGCGTGGTCACCATGATGAAAGGCTTCACGGGACCACTGTAGGGGACCGGTTGGCCGGGCGTGGCCGTGTGACCTCTAGACCACGAACAGGATGAGGATGAGGGGGCAGAGCCACAGGATGAGGGAGATGGTGCCCAGAATGAGGCCCAGCCAGGCCAGTCCCTCACCGGAGTTGTAGCTGTGGTGCAGGCGCCGCAGCGCACTGATGCCCAGGATGATCGCGGCGACGCCGACGAGGGGGATAAAACTGAGCAGTCCGCACACCAGGGCGGCCGTCGCCCCGGAGTCACTGCGAGGGCGGGGTGCGGTGTAGCCGGGGCCGGAGAAGATTTCTGCCGGATTGAGATTCTCGGTTCCGGGGAAGACGAATCCCGGGGGGAAGTCCGTCGACGTACTGCTCCGAGCTCGGCGAGAAGCGTGGCGCGCTCTGTCCTGGCGTGGAGGTCCCGACGGTGCTCATGAGCACATCATGCACCGTCGGCGCCCGCAGACGGCATCCTTCCCGCGGACGAATCGGGTGGGAGCCGCCAAGTGGCCGGCAGGTGCCCGCGAGAAGCCCGGTCCGCGTGCCCGCCGAGCAGGGGCTATGCTGAAGTTCCGGCAGGCTCTGCCGGGTCCTGCCAAGCGTCCCGCGGGTCTCCTGCGAGAGGATTTCCCACGGGACACAGCCATTCCCTCGTTGCTTAGGCAGGAGCTCACTCGTGTCCTCTTCTCCCTCTCGTGGCTGGCGCCTGCACGGCGATGGCCGGTCCATCGCTCCGGGCGAGGTCGTCGCCCCCGGTGAGCGCCTCACCTGGCCGCGAACCATCGGCATCGGTGTCCAGCACGTCGTCGCCATGTTCGGCGCCACCTTCCTGGTGCCGCTGCTGACCGGCTTCGACCCGGCGACGACGCTGTTCTTCACCGGTGTGGGCACCCTGCTGTTCCTGGGCATCACCTCCGGGCGCCTGCCCAGCTACCTGGGCTCCTCCTTCGCGCTCCTCGCCCCCATTGGGGCGGTGACCGGCTACACGCGCGACAGCGGTGCCCCCCTCGACCCCCACAAGGCCGCCCTGGCGCAGGGCGGGATCATCTCGGTGGGACTGTGCCTACTGGTGGTGGGCATCATCGTCCACCTGGTCGGCTCGGCCTGGATCGACCGTCTCATGCCCCCGATCGTCACCGGAGCGATCGTCTCCCTCATCGGCTTCAACCTGGCCCCCGCGGCCTGGGGCAATGTCACGAAGGGGCCGGTGACCGCGGTCGTCACGATCGTCTCGATCCTGGTCATCACGGTGCTGTTCAAGGGCATCATCGGGCGCCTGGCGATCCTCATCGGCGTGCTCATCGGCTACGCCACTGCAGTGCTGCGCGGGGAGGTCAACTTCGACGCCGTCGCCAAGGCCCCCGTTCTGGGGCTGCCCGACTTCCAGGCCCCGGCCTTCGACGTGCGCTACCTGGGGCTGTTTATCCCCGTGGTGCTCGTCCTCATCGCTGAGAACATCGGCCACGTCAAGTCCGTCTCGGCCATGACCGGGGAGGACCTCGACGACGTCACCGGCCGGGCCCTGTTCGCCGACGGCCTGTCCACCGTGCTCGCCGGCAGCGGCGGCGGCTCGGGCACCACCACCTACGCGGAGAACATCGGCGTCATGGCCGCCACCCGCGTCTACTCCACCGCCGCCTACGTGGTGGCGGCGCTCAGCGCCCTGGGCCTGTCCCTGCTGCCGAAGTTCGGCCAGATCATCGCCTCGATCCCCGCCGGCGTCCTGGGCGGGGCGGCCACGGTCCTCTACGGCATGATCGGCATGCTGGGGGTGCGCATCTGGGTGCAGAACCGTGTGGACTTCTCCGACCCGGTCAACCTCAACACGGCGGCCGTGTCCATGGTGGTGGCCATCGCCGACTACACCCTGGTCTGGGGCGACATGACCTTTAAGGGCATCGCCCTGGGCTCGGCCGCGGCCATCGGCGTCTACCACGCCATGCGCTGGATCTCGAAGCTGCGCGGCACCAACCTGGAGCAGGCCTCCCCGGCCTCGGCCCCCGCCGGCACTGAGCTGGAGGGCCCGGCCTACTCCAGCCGCGCCGCCCACTCGCCCTCGGCCGCCTCGGAGGCGCAGGCTCCGACGTCGTCGAGCACCGATGGCGTTGAGGGGGCCGGTAAGGGCCGCGGCTGAGCCGCCCTGCCGGTAGGTGCCGCCGAAAAGCGGCAAAGAGATGTGGCAGTCGATGTGCTCGGTTCAGCACATCGACTGCCACTGCCGTCTTGGGGCGTTGCCTGATGCTCCTGAGGGTTTCTTGCCATGACAGCGCAAGACGCCGGTGGGGAGAGCTGAGTGCGCGATACGTACTGCTCGCTTCCTCGGTGGGGGCTGGTTCGGTGGCTCGCTGTCGCTCGGGTGGTGTGGGGCGTGTACTGCACGAGGGTGGGGTGCTACTGGAGGAGGGTTGGGTGTACTGCGGGTAGGTGGGGCCTTCGTGCAGTACGCACAACCCTTGGCCAGTGGATCCCGACCCTCGTGGATTAGGCCGGCCCGAGGTGAGGCTCAGGTTGGAGCCGGCGTCAAATCACGGCCTCCGGGCCCCGCGCGAGCGCCGGCCCCATCCCGGCACCTCACCCGAGCCGGCTTCTCAGGCGCTATGACGCTCTGAATCGGGAACTGCGTTTCCCGCCCAGAACGTCCTTCTCCTCCAGATGACTGAGGTCAGCTCCCAGTCGTCTGGGGGACAGCGCAGTCCTCGTCGGAGAAGTACGTCCTCGATCGAGGCGGGAAGCCATCGAGGCTGGGAGTCGTCGTCGCGATGCTCCCGCCCGGACCGGGCGGCCCCGGGGTCAGCTGGGCTTCTTCGTGGCGGCCTTGTCCGCCGGGACGCAGTCGCTGGGGGCGGTGATCGGCTTGTCGGCGCCGAGGAGCTTGATCTCGTCCGACTTCAGCGCGTTCTGCAGGTACTCCTTGCCCAGGACCACCGAGACCGTGGTGTCGTCGTCGGACAGGCTCTTGTCGAGCTGCACCGTGGACTTGGGGAAGATCTGGGCCAGGGAGTAGGCGTTGGTCAGGCCGCCCTTGGAGGCCATGATCTGGACCTCGCCGTTGTAGATGCCTCCCGGCCAGTCATTCGCCGAGGTGACGGTCAGACCGGCCTCCTCCAGCTCCTGCTGCACCGTGGCTGCCAGCCCCACTGTCTCCGAGCCGTTGTAGATGTTGATCTTCTCGATCGTGGTGACGTCGACGGTCTTGGCGCCGCTGGGCGGGCAGGTCTGGGGCACGTAGGTCGCCGTGCTCTTGGGCTGCGAGAAGCCCGGGTTGTAGGCGGGCAGGATGCCCAGCGATACCAGGAGGCTCACGGCGACCGCGACCACCATGACGGCCAGGATGGCGCCGATGACGGTGGTCTGACGGTGCTGCATGTGCCGCCGGTACTCGGCGCGCGGATCTGCGGGACTACTCACGCGATCCAGGGTAATGGACGACGGCGCTCATCGGGTGGTGGTGGGCTCGATGTGACATGGGACCGAGCCGTGGACCAGGGTGCTGGGCGGGTTGCCGGGTGCTGCCGGTGAGGATCAGGCGCTCGGCGGTGCCGGGGCGAGCCGCGGCACCCCTTCCTCGGTGACCTCCAGGATGCGGGCGTGGATCGCGGTGCGCCCCTGCAGGGCGGCGCGCAGTGCCCGGTGCAGCCCGGTCTCCAGGTAGAGGTCCCCCTTGAAGGAGACGACATGGGCGAACAGGTCGCCGTAGAAGGTGGAGTCGTCATCCAGGAGGCTGCGCAGATCGAGGGTTGCGCGGGTGGTGGTGAGATCGGCCAGGCGGATCTGTCGAGGTGCGATGACGGCCCAATCGCGCTGAGTGGTGACCCCATGGTCGGGGTAGGGGGGGCCTCTCGCGTACTGCCTTGAAGATCACGGCAACATCCTAGTGAATGAAGCGGCCGTAGGTGCGTGGGGGAGCCGTGGGTCGTCCAACATCGACGACGTCGACTGCATCGACAAGATCGACGGGATCGACTTGTCCCGGGGCGCCGGTCCGCTGGGTTCAACCTGTCCGGGCCCCTCCGAGGTGGGGAGTCGTTTCCGTTATCTGTCTCACTAGTTGGAATGTGGCCGACAGGACGGCGATTTCGTCATCTCTTTGTGATTGGCGTTATCGCTGCGATATCTGGTGGTTTACTGGGAAGGTGGGATGTCTGATGCCGGAAATCGGCGGCATGCCTGACCTTCGGACTGTTCCCCTCTGCTTCGCGGCTCTAGTACCGTGTTCGCTGCACCGACCTCGACCGAAAGGATGCCGCAGCCATGACCATCGCGGTCCGCCGAAGCGGCTTCACCATCCCCCTATCCCTTGTTGTTCTCACCTCGACCGCCATGCTTCTGGCCGGTTGTCAGTCCGGTGGTGCCTCCAACGCCAATCAGCAGGGCACCACGGGTTCATCGTCATCTGCGAAGGCGCAGTCGACGGCCAGTGCCAAGGCGACCTCCGGCCAGAAGTCGGGGCACGCCTCTCCCTCGCATTCCCAGTCCCACCGGTAAGGGCCCCGCCGACTCCTCCGCGTCGCAGCCCTCCGGCTCCCAGTCCCGTCCCGCGAGCCCGCGGGCCAACGAGCCCCGTCCGGCCGCCAGCGGGACCGACGCCACCAGGGCGTTGGCCTCCGGCAAGACGGACGCTCCGGGGCAGCAGAACAGCGGCGCCTCCAAAGCCCCTCAGGCTCAGGGGAAGACCGACGACGCCGGTAAGTCCTATGCCGGATCCACTCAGGCACCGAGCTCCCCGGCCCCTGAGACTCAGAAGCGCGCGGAGCAGCCGGCGCCGGCCGAGAAGCCGGCTGACAAGCCCGCCGAGAAGCCGGCTGAGGCGCCTGCCGACAAACCTGCTGACGCGCAGCCGGCACCGGCCGACAAGCCGGCCGAGGCACCTGCCGACAAGCCCGCCGAGAACCCGGCCGAGCCGGCCGCCCCCGCCGACGAGCAGCCCAGCCAGGCGACGTCCTTCGTGCCGGGCAACCTCGTCTCGGAGAAGACCGCCATGATCGTGTCGCCGTCGGGCAACATCGGCTGCGACCTGTCCGCCCACTACGCGGGCTGCGGTGTGCTGTCCTACCGCTCCAACGGCACCTACGGCAAGGATGAGGCGGGCTCGCCGAAGTGGTGGTTCGACCTCAGCTCCGGGGGGAACTCCGCAGCTCGCCGGCCGCAGTGAGGGCGCCTTCTCTCTCGACGAGGCCTTCCGCGGTGGCGGCTCCTCGCCCCAGGTGGTGGAGTACGGCCAGTCCGTCACCTTCGGCTCCTGGGTGTGCAGCTCCGAGGAGACTGGCATGACCTGCCGCAACACCGAGACCGGTCACGGCGTCTTCCTCAGCTCGGGGCGCTACGAGACCTTCTGAGCCGAACCCGAGACATCCTCGGTACGCCTGTGTTCGCCCTGGTGACCAGTCACCGGGGCGAACCCTGTTCACGCGGACTGCAGCGGGCCGGTGAGGTAGCGCTGGATCGTCGGTCCGACGACCTCCGCGAGGTGGTCGATGCTCGCGCTGGCGATGGGCTCCAGGCGCAGCACGTAGCGGATCATGGCCAGTCCCACCAGCTGGGAGCCGGCCAGGGTGGCCCGTTCGCGCGGCGAGGCGACTGACAGACCCGACTGCTCGAGGGCCTCGGCCATCGGGGCCGCGATCTGCTCGGTGGCGTAGTTCTGGATCGCTTCCGGGCTGCGGGTGTCGGTGGCCATCCACTGCAGCAGGCTGCGGAAGGTCGCGCCGTCGGCGTCGTCGTCCCAGGCCGTCAGCGACAGGCGCACCAGGCGGGGGCCGGCCGAGAGGAGATCCCCGCTGATGGCGGTGGCGATCTCCTGACTCGCCCGCATATGCAGGTTGACCGCCGCCCCGAACAGGTCCCCCTTGGAGCCGAAGTAGTAGGACACGAGTGCCGGGTCCACGCCGGCCGCCCGGGCCACCGCGCGGATGGTGGTGCCCTCATAGCCCTGGGTCAGGAAGGACTCGCGTGCGGCGGTCAGGATCGCTTCCTGGGTGGAGGACGGTCGGCTGCCGCCTTCGCCCGGGCGACGTCTGGGGCCTCGACGGCGCGAGCGGCCAGGGCGGCGCTCGGAGGGCTCGTCGTCGAGCGGAGCGCCGGGCTGCGGTGCACTGAGGGCGTCACTGGTCACTCCAGGAGATTACGAGCGCTGCAGCTGCGCGTGATGCCGGCCTCCTCTCCAACTCGAGAAGTTCCGGAAGAACGCGGCGCTTGATCGGGGTCGGCGTTCCCGGAAAGTGTGACGGCTGGCCTCATTTTATGAAAGGCTATCGACGCGATATTCAGTATTGTTCAGGGTTTCGGGGTGGCCGCAGCCGCTCGGAAAGACGGCTCCAGGGGGCTACTTCTTGGAGTTCTTGGCCGAGCCCTTGACCTGTGACTTGTCCCCCCTGGGTGACGACACAGGTGATTTTGCGGTCGCCCTGGGCCCAGGTGCCTTCGCCCGGCGTGAGGTACTCGACCTGGTAGCTGGTCTTGCCGGACTCGATCCCGACGTACTTGGTGAAGTCCTCGCCCAGGCAGAAGCCCTGACCCAGGGAGTCACGTGCCTGTTGCTTGGGGAAGTCCTTGATGTCATCGCTGAAGGTGGTCTGGGCGATGACCTCGTAGGTGTGAGCCTTGGAGCAGTCGACCACGACGACCTCGCCGATCGCCTGATCCCCGCCGGAGTCCTTGCTCACGGTGTTGTAGCACTGCCCGACCTCAAGGTCCTTGGTGGCGGTGGTGGTCTGTGAGGAGAACAGGCTGCAGGAGGTCAGCCCCATGGTGACGGCGGCGGCGATGGGGAGGGTGAGGAGCGTGGTCCGGGTGCGCATGGGTCGAACCGTAACAGTCGGAATGGCGGCATTGTGCCGGTTTTCTGCAGGCTCCTGGTTGCGGCCGGAAAGGCGGCTGAATAATCCGGGATAAGGACCGGGTGGCGACATGAGACGGAGAGACGGAGAGTCGCCACCCGGCCGGAGTGGGAGGCTGGACAGTGTTCACGAGGCGTGGGAAGGGGAGAAGTGGTCCCCTCCATTCGTGGTTCGCCCGTGTGCGGCCGTCCTGCTCGTTGGGGACAGACTAGGAGTTCTTGATGGAATTATTCAATGGTGTGTTATCCCGGTTTTGGGCGAAGCAGACCAACGAGTGGTCCCCCTGGTCCCAGGAGGACTGTGAGGGGGTCAGGGCCGCCGCCCGGTACTTCTTGGCCTTGGATGAGGAGCCGACGTACTTCTCCAGCACCGGGTTGCAGACGGCGGTGACCTCATCCGAGGTGCTCGCCTCGGCGTAGGTGGAGGCTGTGGACTGCCCCGTCCCGGTCACCTCGTACTGGTGGGGCGTGGAGCAGTCGACGAGCGTCGCGCCCGTGGCATCCGTTCCGCCCTGCTCGGCCCCGTTGACCATCTCGGAGATGCAGTTGCCGGTCTTGAGGTCCTGGATGCTCACGGTCTTGGCCCCGCCCTCCGCTTTAGCGCTGGAACTGGCGGAGGCGTCGGGCTGAGGAGTGGCCGAGGGGGTGGCGTCGGAGCCTTGAGAGGGCTCGTCCTTGGACGAGTCCGTGGGGTCGGCCGTGGCCGAGGAGGAGGGAGGAGTGGAGGGGGTGCCCACCGCCTCCTCGTCGCAGGCGCTGAGGCTCACGGCGAGGAGGAGTGCCATCGGGAGGGCGATGAGGGATGGGATGTTTGTGCGCATGGGGTCATCGTGGCAGGAGTGGGAGGCGGCGTCGATGGGGAGGAGACCTGATCGGGAGCCTGCTGCGGACGGCGGAGGGGAGAATGGAAAAACCCCGGAATCACACGGATTCCGGGGTGGTGGCGGAGGATGGGGGATTCGAACCCCCGAGGGCTTGCACCCAACACGCTTTCCAAGCGTGCGCCATAGGCCACTAGGCGAATCCTCCAGGCGCTCCACGCGGCGACAACCACGTGCAACGAGAAAGGAATATATCGGAACGCCCATCCCCGGGGCCAGCCCGGGGTGGTGGGATCTGTCACGCGAAGCCGGTTGTGCGGCGCCGACCCCGCCAGGACGCACCGGAGGCCTTCAGGGCGTACCTCTCAGGACCGTCCTCGGACCCTCCTGTCCCTGCTGTGCGTCCTCGAGCTCAGGGATGGGGCGAGCGCGGTGGAGCCGCACGCGGGCGGTTCGCAACCGGGGGCCGGATCGGGTAGTCTCTCGCTCGGCCCCTCGTGCGGCGTCATCCAGTGAATCCCCCAGGACCGGAAGGTAGCAAGGGTAAGCAGGCTCTGGCGGGTGCGCGAGGGGTCCTCACGTCTTCCAGCAGCGGCGGGGCGGTCTGCTCGGGCGGTAGGCCGGCGGGCTCGACGTCGCCCCGCGGTCCCACTGCTGTTGTAGGCCAGGGTCACGCCTCGGCGGCGTCGACCTCCTCCAGGCGGCCGGTGGCCAGGTCCAGGACGAAGCCGCGCACGGCGTCGGTGCGGGGGATGAAGGGCGAGGCCTTGATGCGGGCGATCGACTGGCGCACGCTGTCGGCCAGGTCGGTGAAGGCCCCCGGTGCCCAGGTTGGCCGCGCGCCGGTCTGAGCCTCCAGGGTGGTGCACAGTTCGTCGTCGGTGAAGGAGAGCATGCCGCAGCCGGTGTGGTGGATGAGGAGGATCTCCTCGGTGCCCAGCAGGTGCTGGCTGATCGACAGGGAGCGGATCGTGTCCTCGGTGACCAGGCCGCCGGCGTTGCGGATGACGTTCGCCTCGCCCGGGGCGAGCCCCAGGGCCGCGAAGACGTCCACGCGCGAGTCCATGCAGGCCACGACGGCGACCTTCTGCTTCCCCTTGGCCGCCAGGCCGCCCCGGGCGAGAACCTCGGCGGAGTAGGCGGCGTTGCGGGAGACAAGAGCCTCGGTGACGGTCATGGTTCCTCCGTTCCTCCAGGCGGCGACGCGCCGGCCCGTCCATCGTGCCAGACGGAACCCGACCCGCCCGGTCCCTCGCACGGTGTCGGCCCGGCCGATTAGGCTCGGGCCGTGACCACCGCTCTGTACCGCCGCTACCGCCCCGACACCTTCCAGGAGGTCATCGGGCAGGACCATGTCACCGCTCCGCTCATGGCGGCGCTGCGGGCCGACCGCGTCACCCACGCCTACCTCTTCTCCGGCCCGCGCGGCTGCGGCAAGACGACCTCGGCGCGCATCCTGGCCCGCTGCCTCAACTGCGCACAGGCCCCCACCGACACCCCCTGCGGCACCTGCCCCTCCTGCCGGGACCTGGCCACCGGCGGCCCCGGCAGCCTCGACGTCGTCGAGATCGACGCCGCCAGCCACAACGGCGTCGACGACGCCCGCGACCTGCGCGAGCGCGCCGCCTTCGCGCCGGCCCGCGACCGATACAAGATCTTCATCCTCGACGAGGCCCACATGGTCACCGCGCAGGGCTTCAACGCGCTGCTCAAGCTCGTCGAGGAGCCGCCGGCGCACGTGAAGTTCATCTTCGCCACCACCGAGCCGGAGAAGGTCATCGGCACCATCCGCTCGCGCACCCACCACTACCCCTTCCGCCTCGTCCCGCCCGATGTCCTCGAGGGCTACCTCGGTCATCTGTGCCAGGCCGAGGGCGTCGAGATCGGCCCCGGCGTCTTCCCCCTCGTGGTGCGCGCCGGCGGCGGCTCCGTGCGCGACACCCTCTCCGTCATGGACCAGCTCATCGGCGGGGCGCACGACGGCGGCGTCGACTACCAGCGGGCCGTCGCCCTGCTGGGCTACACCGACACCACCATGCTCGACCAGTGCGTTGACGCCATCGCGGCGGGCGACGGCGCCGGCGTCTTCCGAGTGGTGGACCGGGTCGTCTCCTCCGGGCACGACCCGCGCCGCTTCGTCGAGGACCTGCTGGCTCGGCTGCGCGACCTGCTCGTCATCGCCTGGCCGGCTCCGAGGCCGGCGCGGCGCTCGGCTCCCTGCCGGTCGACGAGCTCGAGCGCATGGACCTGCAGGCCCGCACCATGGGGGCCGCCGTTCTCTCGCGGGCCGCCGACACCACCGCCCAGGCCCTGACCGCCATGGTTGGCGCCACCTCCCCGCGCCTCCAGCTCGAGCTGCTCGTGGCCCGCCTGCTCATCCCCCGCCGGCGGCGCCGCCAGAGGTGGTGGCGTTGCGGCCGGGGGTGCGGCCGGGCCTGCTGGGAGCGCCGGACCGATGGCCTCGCCGGCCCCCGGTGGTGCGGGCGTCGGCGCGGGCACGGGAGCGGCCGGAAGTAGCGCCGGTGCCGTGCCCGCCGGGTCGGGACGCGAGATGGCCGCCCAGATCGCCCGCCAGGCCTCCGCGGATGCCGCTGGTCGGCGCGGAGGGCAGCGGCCCGAGAATGCCGGAGGACCGGAGGGAGTCGGGAGCCCGGCGCCCACCGCTCCTCAGGAGCCCCGCTCCGATGCCGGTTGGGGAGCGGCCCCTGCCGCGCCCTCGGCGCCCGCCGCGGGCCCGACGTCGACCGCACCGGCCTCGCAGGCCGGCGCCGCCGTCAGCTGGGACGGCCCGCTTGACGGCGCCTCCGCCTCGCCGGGGCCCTCCGCACCCTCGGCCGCGGCGGCCTCACGACCGGCCGAGCAGCCGTCACGCGCGGCCGAGCCGGCCAGCGCCCCGGCCGCCCCGAGCGCACCCGCCGCGCCCTCGGCACCCGCTGCCCAGGCAGGCGCCGGTTGGGGGGCAGCCCCTGCTGCGGCCTCAGCACCCGTCGCCCAGGGAGGTGTCGCTGCTGGCGGCTCGGGCGGGGGCGAGGCGGCTGACGCGGAGATGATCCGCACCCGCTGGGAGGAAGTCCTCGAGGCGGCCAAGCGCTCGCGGCGCGCCACCTGGGCGCTGGTCGGCCCCAACTCCCGACCGGGCACCGTCTCCGGGGGCGTCTTCACGCTCCTGTTCGCCGCCCCCGGCCTCGTGGGCGCCTTCGAGAACGGCGGACACGGCCCCATCTTCTCCGCGGCCCTCCACCAGGCCCTCGGCCTGCGCCTCGAGGTGCACGCCATCGTCGCCGGCGACGACGGGCCGGGCGGTTCCGGAGGCCCGGGCGGCTCAGGCGGCCCGCGTGGACCGCAAGGCATGGGTGGCCCCGGCGCCGCCCCCACCGGGACCGAGGCGGCGCACACCGTCGGCGACGGCTCCGGCGTCAGCCACGGTGCCGGTCACGGCGGGCCGCAGGGCTTCGACGGTGGCGGCGCCCCCGATGCAGGCCCGAGCGGGCCCGGACCACAGGCCGGCGCCTTCGACTCGGCGGGCTCGGCCGCCAGCGGCGGGGAGCAGGATGTCAAGGGCATCGGGGCGCATTCCGGCGGCCAAGGCCCGGCCGAAGCAGCGGCCCCGGCCGTCGTGAGTAGCGCCGGTGGCTCTGGCCCCGACGTCGACAGTGCGGTGCTGCGCGGTTCCACCGGTGAGCCGGTCGCCGCATCCGCTCCCGACCCCCAGGCGCTTGCCACCCACAACCCCACCAGTGCTGCCCATGACGCCGGCCGCCCCGCCCAGGGCCCGGCCGCGCAGTCGCCCGCCGCTGCGCCGGCACGGCCCACCGATGTCGAGCCGGCCGACCGCCCCGGCGCGCACCGTCCCGTCTCCACCACCTGGGACGACGGCTCTCCGATCCCCGAGCCCCCGCCCGAGGACGACTGGGGTGCCGATCCCTACGCCGAGGACTCCGGGTACGTCAGTGGGGCTCTCAGTGTCGATGAGCCCAGCGGTCCTGCTGGGCACTCCGCCGCTCCGGCCCCCGCCGCGCAGGAGAGCGCGACTTCGCCGGCGCCGCAGCCGGCCCAGGTCGGCGTCGATCCCGCCGCCCCCACCGAGTTCCAGGCGGTCTCCCCGGCACCCCCGGTCGCCGCCTCCGTGTCTCCGGCGCCCACCGCTGCTCCCATGGCGCCGCAGGCATCCCCCGCTGCCGCGAACCCCTCCGATCCCGACGACGGTTGGGGGCCCGTCGCTATCCCCGGCGGGGGCTCGGCCCCGGCCCCGGTCTCCGCGCCTGCCGCCGGTGGCACCGACCTGGACGACGGCTGGGGCCCGGTCGCCGTCCCCGGCGGCGGAACCGTGCCCGCTCAGTCGGTCCCCACCTCCACACCCTCCTCAGGCGCAGGCTCGGGAGCGCCTGCGTCCCCCGCATCCACCGGCCCCCGGTCCGCTCCGGCCCCGGCGGCCTCGGCCTCACCCGCCCAGTCCCGCTCCGCCCCCGCCGCGCAGGCGCCCGACGAGGCGCCCCTGGCCACCGTCCACCGTCTGCGCGCCCTGCCGGAGATTCCCGGCGGGGCCGCGTCCGCTACAGCGGCCCCCCCAGTCCTTCCAGCAGGCTCCCTCCTCCCCGTCCCCGCAGGCGCCTGGGGCCGGCAGTGCACCACACGCCCCCGGCTCCCCGGAGACCACCGCCGGATCCCCCGGCCTGGCCCCCGTCACCTGGGAGGGGACGGCGTCGAGCCCCTTCAGTCCGGGCCCGCCCCCCGAGGAGCCCAGCGCCTCGAGCGCACCACCCGAGGACGAGTCCACCTGGGCGCCGTCGGGCATCGCCGGCTCGCGCCTGGCCGCCGCCATGGCCGCCGCCCGCGCCGCCGCCCAGGAGGCCGACACCGACTCCCTGGCCGACGACACCCCCAGCGAGGACGACCCCGACGCCGAGGACGCCGGCGTCGTCGGGCTCGAGGTCGTCAAACGAATCCTCGGCGCCCAGGTCATCGAAGAGGTCACCGTGACCCAGGAAGGACGCTGACATGCCCGCCGTCTACGAAGGCGCCGTCCAGGACCTCATCGACGAGTTCGGCGAGCTGCCCGGCATCGGCCCCAAGTCCGCCCAGCGCATGGCCTTCCATGTGCTCGCCGCCGACGCGGCCGCCGTCGAGCGCCTCATCGAGGCCCTGCGCGCCGTCAAGGCCAAGGTCCGCTTCTGCGAGACCTGCGGCAACATCGCCGAGGCCCCCCAGTGCGCCATCTGCCGCGACCCCCGCCGCGACCAGCGCGTCATCTGCGTCGTCGAGGAGCCCAAGGACGTCGTCGCCATCGAACGCACCCGCGAGTACCGGGGGCTCTACCACGTGCTCGGCGGCGCCATCGACCCCATCAACGGCGTCGGCCCCGACGACCTGCGCGTGCGCGAGCTCTTCAGCCGCCTGGGAGACGGCGAGGTCGAGGAGGTCATCCTGGCCACCGACCCCGACGTCGTCGGCGAGGCGACCGCCGCCTACCTCACCCGCATGCTGCGCACCATGGCCGTGCCCGTCTCCCGGCTCGCCTCCGGCCTGCCCGTGGGCGCCGACCTGGAGTACGCCGACGAGGTCACCCTCGGGCGGGCTTTCGAGGGCCGACGCCGCGTCGAGGACTGACCGCCCCTCCGCTCGTTTGCTGCTCGCGCCGAGCCGGGCATCTTTCGCCGCCGCCAACAGAGTGTCGGGAGGGCTGCGCGAAGAATGCCCGGCCGGGTCAGGGCGGGAGGGTCAGGCCAGGCGCACGCCGCGCGGCAGCCGGCCGGCCGGGACGCGCAGACGTCTGCTGGCCGTCACCACGCCGCCGGCCCCCAGAGCCATGAGCACCACGAGGCTCACGGGCCAGAAGACCAGGTGCTTGGCCACGGGAGCCCCGCTGTCGCGCCTGCTGGAAGGAGCGTCGGAGGTGTCCTTCCAGTTGTCACAGAAGTTGCTGACGACCCGATCGGGCTTGGGGTCGCGCAGCTCGTCGGTCCACGAACCCGTGGCCTCCAGAGGGGAATAGCTGCTGCGGTGGCCCCAGCCGTCGAGCCGACGGGGCGCGTGGGCGGTGGCGTCCCCCAGGATGATGAAGGGGTTGGGGGCCAGCATCCACCAGATCCGATCGGTGTGCGTGACCTCCTCGACCGAGACCTCGGGGTCGGTCTTGCACACGAGCTTGCCCTCGGTGGATTTGTCGTAGTCCACGCTGTAGGTCACCAGTGTCTGGTTGCCGACCGCCAGGGGTGAGCTGATGGCCATGAACAGTGGAGTCCCGACGACGAGGGCGGCCACCACGAGGTAGGTCAGGACCGCCGAGGCCGAGGGCCGCGCCGCCAGCGCCGAGAAGCCCAGGCCGATGGCGCATACCGCCCCCAGGGTGAAGACGAGGATGACCAGGTGGGCCAGGAGGGCCTGCCAGTGCGAACCGCCCGCGATCGTCAAGCCGATGAGGAAGGGCACTGCCACCCCCAGGAAGGCGATTGCCGCCACCCAGGCCGCCAGCAGCTTGCCGACGACGATCTCCCGACTGCGCAGCGCCGTGGCCTGCAGCAGCGCCAGGGTCGCGTCGGCCCGGTCACCGTTGATGGAGGTCGCCGACAACGTAGGGGCGACGATGAGCCCGATCCCCAGCACGAAGCAGACGACGATGTCGTAGAGCGTCAGCAGAAAGTCGTTGGACGCGCCATCGGGGCTCGTGGTCTCGACGGCGATCACCAGCCCGCCGCACAGGACGATGAGGACCGCCAGCCAGATCCCCAGCATGATGCGCCAGCGCGTGGCCCTCACCCGCTGACGCAGCTCGAGCACCATGATGGTGCGCACACCGGTCCAGGTCATCGGCGTTCTCCTTCCAGAGCCAGGTAGGTCTCCTCCAGGGTTCCGGACAGCGGGGCGAAGGAGACGACCTCCACCCCGGCCTCAACGGCCCCTCGCAGCAGGCGGGCCGCGGCTGCGTCGTCGGCGACCGGGAGGCGCACGGCGCCGTCCTCCTCCGCCGTGACGGGCAGCTGTGCGGAGCGTGTCCACTGGCCCAGTCGCCCGGCGTCCAGGGCCCGCATCCGCCAGGTCCGCTGCATCGGGAGCGGGGCCGGCGCTCCCGAGCCCGCCTGGCCGGGCGCCGGGCCCCACCCCGCCGGCGAGGTGACGGCGGTCCCGTGGGACATGAAGACGACGCCGTCGACCATCTCCTCCATCTCCGTCAGGATGTGGCTGGAGAGCAGGATCGTGGTGCCGCCCGAGGCCAGGTCGCGCAGCAGGACGCGCAGGTCGGCGCGCGAACGCGGGTCCATGCCGGCGGCCGGCTCGTCCAGGAGCAGGACCTTTGGGGGCGTGGATGAGGGCGCGGGCCAGGCCCAGGCGCTGCTTCTGGCCGCGGGACAGGACTCGGGCGGGCGTGCGCGCCATCTCCTCGAGGTGGACCAGGGAGAGCATCTCGACGGCTCGGGGGCGGGCGGCGTCGGCGTCCATACCCTGGGCGGCGGCGAAGGTCAGGAGGATCTCGGTGCAGGTCAGGGAGTCCCAGGTGCCGAAGGCGTCGGGCATCCAGCCCACGGCGCGGTGGACCTCGCGCGGCTGGGTCACCGGGTCCAGGCCCGCCACCCGGATCGTTCCGTGGTCCGGGGCCAGGAGGGCCGCCAGCATGAGCAGCAGTGTGGTCTTGCCGGCGCCGTTGGGGCCGACCAGGCCGGTGACGGCGCCGCTGGGCACCGACATGTCCAGCTGGTGCACCGCCGGCGCCTGACCGAAGAAACGGGTGAGCTGGGAGACTTCAATGCTCATACGGCCAGGCTACGTCGTCGGCGCGGGGCCGGTGGGTGGAAGCCGGGCCCGCCTCACGTCGACACTTCGACCAAAACTTCAGAAACGACGCGGCTCCGGGTCGATTCTGAAGATTCGGTCGAAGTGTGGGCAGGCGGCTGTTGAGAGAGCTTCGAGTAGCGTTCGAGTAGGTTGGCAGTAGCGCCGTTCGAGGCGAGTTGTTCCTTGTCATTCCAACGTTCTGCAAGTTCACGTCGCTACTCTCAATATTTTAGAGTAGATGTCAGTGGGTGGCCGGAGGACTCTGCTGCGGGCAGTGAGGCGGCAGTGGCGGGGGATCAGGTGCCGGGGACGTACCATGTGGCTCGCGGGTCTCGAGGTGACTGTCCTCTGCGCTCCACCAGTCCCTCTTCGCGCAGCGTCTTGAGCCACCGCAGGACCGTAGGGCGGGATGCGTTGACGCCCGACGCAATCTCCCCCGTGCCCAATGGTCCGGTGCTTCGCAGGAGCGTGACGACCTCGAGCGAGCCGTGAGGCAGTTTCTCAATGACGTCGCTCGAGATGGCCGACGTCGCATCCAGCCTCACGATGACGCTGGTTGAGGTCTGACGATAGTGAGGGTCCGCGAGGCCGGCCCGGCGCATGTCGTCAACCATGCGTCGAATACCCTCGCCGAGCTCCTGTGTGATCCCGAGGTCCGCGCACACCCTCGCGATGCGCGGGTTGCGTGCGTATCGCGCGATCTCGAGCGGGCGACTCGGATCGCTCATTCCGGGAAAACGGCCCGGACTGGAAACCTCGATGCGGTGGGGGAAGATCGACACGCGGATGTGGTCTCCAGCCATCGAGTAAGAGCGGTGGACGACGGCGTTCACCACGGCCTCCAGCCAGGCGTCCCGGGGGATGATGTCCGTGGGGCCGAAGGTCCCCTCGTTCTTCAGGGCCCTGCGCTTGGGGGCCCACTGATCGATGAGCTCAGCTGCTCTGGCGATGACGTCTGGGATGGTGCCCTCGAGGCGTCGATCGCCGTCGGCCTCCATGGTTTGGCGCGCTCCGGTGCCTGTCTCGTCCTCTCGGTAGCGTAGGACGCGCACCAGTGCCTGCGGCAGAAGCTGCTCGGGTGCAGCGCCGAAGAGCAGGAGTGCGGCGATGGTGGGCTTGCCGTCCTGTGTCAGGAGGCTGCGGCTGCGTAAGACGTGGCTGTCGTCTCCGTGTGCGCCGATCTCTGCTCGTAGTCGATCGATCGCCTTTCCGCTCAGGTCAGCCATCGTGATACCGGCGGGCTGGGCCTCATATGTCTCGGCCTCCCGGTCGTAGACGAGCTCTTCCCACATCGGGCCGTCAAGCTTCACGGTGGAGTCGCCCATGCGCAGGAAGGCTGTTCCGTCACTGCGCCGGTGTGCGTGTCGGCTGGGAGGTACCTGGGCGACGAGAAGATGGTCTTGTGTGCCGTCGTCGTTCATCACCGGGACCTCCCGGAAGTGGACGCGCAGTGGTGGAGCCACCATGGTCATCGGTACCTGGCGAAGCCTGTTGGTTTGAGAGGGTGTGGAGTCGGTCCCCTCGACTCGCTTCTCGCTCAAGCCGACGACGACCGTTCCACCTTCCGCGTTCGCCATCCCGATGATGGCCTTGGCGAAGCTCTTCTGGTCGACACGGATGGATTTGCGTTCGAACCACTGGTTCTCCTGCGTCTGAGTCAGTCGCTCACCGCGTTCGTTGATGGGGAGGTTGAGTAGTGCATCGATGTCGTCGTGGCCCATGGTTCTACTCTAACATTTAGAGTACGTAAGAGTGGGTGTGAGCGGGGTGGCTCTCGGGCCCGTCGCACGTCAACACTTCGACAAAAAATTCAGAAACGACGCGGCTCCGGGTCGATTCTGAAGATTCTGTCGAAGTGTGGTCGCGGGGGTGTGGGGCAGCGCGGCGGTCCGCGGACTGGGCGCTGCCGGCCGCGTGATGTGCAGGCAACACGGCGCACCGTATGCTTGACCCCAGCCACGTCGTCGTGGGCGCCGCACGGCGACGGCTCCACCCCCGGAAGCCCCTGCCAGGACGCCCGCACCGGCGCGGAGCACCTGATGCTAGACACGCACTGATTCCAGGACCCGAGGAGCGCCTTATGGCACTGGTCGTCCAGAAGTACGGCGGCTCGTCCGTCAGCGACGTCGACGCGATGCGGCGCGTCGCCCGGCGCATTGTCGCCACCCGCGAGGCCGGTAACACGGTCGTCGTTGTCGTCTCCGCGATGGGGGACACGACCGACGAGCTCCTCGACCAGGCCGCCGCCCTGACCACCGACGCCCCTGCCCGCGAGATGGACATCCTGCTGTCCGCCGGTGAGCGCATCTCCGTGGCCCTGCTCGCCATGGCCGTCTCCGAGCTCGGCGTCCCGGCGCGCGCCTACACCGGCGCCCAGGCCGGGGTCCTCACCGACTCCAAGTACGGCAAGGCCTCCATCGTCGGCGTGCTGCCCGAGCGTGTGGCCCGCTCCATCCAGACCGGCTCGGTCGCCATCGTCGCCGGCTTCCAGGGGATCAACGAGGTCGAGGACACCACCACCCTGGGCCGCGGCGGCTCCGACACGACCGCGGTCGCCCTGGCCGCGGCCCTCAACGCCGACGTCTGCGAGATCTACACCGACGTCGACGGCCTGTTCACCGCCGACCCCCGCATCGTCCCCACCGCTAAGCGCATCGAGTCCCTCTCCAGCGAGGAGACCCTGGAGCTGGCCGCCCACGGCGCCAAGATCCTCCACCTGCGCGCCGTGGAGTACGCCCGCCGCTTCGGGGTGCCGCTGCACGTGCGCTCCTCCTTCTCCGACAAGACCGGGACCTGGATCTACGACGGCCGCCGCGAGGGCGCCTTCGTGCCCTCGGTCGTGGCCGCCCAGCTCGACGACGTCGTCGCCGCCGACACTGACAGCTCGCCCAGCGCTGCCAGTGCCCCGAGCGCCGCGAGCCCGGCCGCTTCGCAGGCCGAGGGAGCTGCCTCCGCCTCGCCCTCAGACCCCGCCGGGCTCGACGAGGGGCCCTCGGCCTCCGCCGTCGACACCGCGCACCGCAATGCCATCGCCGCGCGGGCCCAGGCCCGCCCCCGCCCGTCCGCCAAGGAGGACCACGTGGAAGCCCCCGTCATCTCCGGAATCGCCCACGACCGCAGCCAGGACAAGATCACGCTCGTGGGCGTGCCCGACGTCCCCGGCGCCGCCGCTCGCATCTTCGCGATCGTGGCCGGCACCGACGCCAACATCGACATGATCGTCCAGGACGTCTCCGCCGAGGGGACGGGCCTGACCAACATCTCCTTCACCTGCCCCGACGGCGACTCCGCCGCCGCCCGCGAGGCCCTTGAGGCCGCCCGCGAGGAACTGGGCTTCCGAAGCCTGCACTTCAACCCCGACATCGGCATCCTGTCCCTGGTGGGGGCCGGCATGCGCTCCAACCCGGGGGTCTCCGCGCGCCTGTTCGGCTCACTGAGCGAGGCCGGGGTCAACATCCACATGATCTCCACCTCCGAGATCCGCATCTCGGTGGTGGTCGACGACGCCGTACTCGACGAGGCCGTGCGCGCCGTCCACTCCGCCTTCGGCCTCGACGCCCAGGCCGCCGAGGCGGTCGTCTACGGAGGGACCGGACGATGAGCAATCCCGTGAACACCTACACCGGAGTGGCCGACGGCGTCAGCGTCGCCGTCGTGGGGGCCACCGGCCAGGTCGGCCGCGTCATGCGCGCCATGCTGGCCGAGCGCGACTTCCCCGCCCGCTCGGTGCGCTTCTTCTCCTCGGCCCGCAGCGCCGGGACAGTCGTGGACTTCCGCGGCGCCCAGGTCGAGGTTGAGGACGTCGCCACCGCGGACCTGAGCGGCATCGACGTCGCCATCTTCTCCGCCGGGGGCGCGGCCTCGCGCGAGCACGCCCCGCGTTTCGCTGAGGCCGGGGCCGTCGTCGTCGACAACTCCTCGGCCTGGCGCAAGGACCCCGAGGTGCCGCTCGTGGTCAGTGAGGTCAACCCGCACGCGCTGCGCGAGCGCCCCAAGGGCATCATCGCCAACCCCAACTGCACCACCATGGCGGCCATGCCGGCCCTCAAGGTGCTGCACGAGGAGGCCGGGCTCATCCGTCTCATCGTCTCCACCTACCAGGCCGTCTCCGGCTCGGGTCGGGCCGGGGTGGCCGAGCTGGCCGGGCAGGTGCGCGCCGTCGTGAACGAGGACATGGAGGGCCTGGCCCTGGACGGGCGGGCCGTCGAGTTCCCCGCGCCGGAGGTCTACGTCGACACCATCGCCTTCAACGCCGTGGCCTGGGCTGGCGGCGACGCCGGTGACGGCTCCGGTGAGACCGACGAGGAGCAGAAGCTGCGCAACGAGTCCCGCAAGATCCTGGGGATCCCGGACCTGCTGGTCTCCGGCACCTGCGTGCGCATCCCGGTGTTCTCCGGCCACGGGCTCAGCATCAACGCCGAGTTCGAGCGCGAGATCAGCGTCGAGCGCGCCCGCGAGCTGCTGGAGGCGGCTCCCGGCGTCACCTACCAGGATGTGCCCAGCCCCCTCAAGGGCGCCGGCCGTGACGGAACCTTCGTGGGGCGCCTGCGCGCCGACCAGGCCTTCGCGCCGGGCCACGGCCTGCAGTTCTTCGCCGTGGGGGACAACCTGCGCAAGGGCGCGGCCCTCAACGCCGTCGAGCTCGCCGAGCTGGTGGCCGCCGAGCTGCGGGGCTGACCGGGTCCTCTCTTTCGCCGAGCCGGGCACTTTTCGCGTGAGGCGACCGTTAAGCGGTCGGGCTGCGCGAGAAGCGCCCGGCTCGGTGTCTGCGCGGTCAGTGCGGCCGCCGATCTTCCCAGGAGCCCGGTGTAGAGTCCCGTCCATCAGAGGAGAGGAGGTGTCCTGTGAGCAGACAAGTGAGTGTCACTCTGCCAACTCATCTGGCGGACGAGTTGGAGCAGCGCGTCGCATCGGGTGCTTACACCGACCGCAGTGAGGCAGTCACTGATGGACTCCGGGAGCTGTTCGCCCGTGAGGAGGCCGTTGATGCCTGGCTGCGCGGCGATGTGGCGCCGGCGTATGACGAGCTGAGGGCTGATCCCTCGTTGGCCCTGAATGCCTCGCAGGTGCGTGCCCACATCGCGGCCCATCACTCCCGCCGGACCTCCGAGGCGTGAGGGCGATCTGTGACCCGGCGTGTGGGATACTCTCCGCAGGCGCAGCGTCATCTGACCGATCTCTACGACTGGATCGCACACGAGTCGGGCTTCCCTGATCGCGCCGAGGCCTACGTGACCGCGCTGATGGACCGGTGCGATGCGTTGGCCGACTTCCCAATGGTTGGTCGCGCTCGCGACGACATCCGCCCCGGCCTGCGCACCATCGGGTTTCGCCGACGTGCTGTCATCGCTTTCGCCATCACCGATGAGATGATTGAGATCATCGGCGTCTACTACGGCGGGCGCGACTATGGTCCGCTTCTGCGTGCCGACGATGAATGACTGAGCTTGCGAATCTGTGTGCGGCGTAGCCCTCCGCGCCGAGCCGGGCATCTTTCGCGTAGCCGGACAGAAATTCTGTTGTCCTCCGCGAGAGATGCCCGGCTCGGTTCGGTATCTGCGCGGTCAGTGGGGCCGACGTCGGACCGGGGAAGGCACACCGTCAGCGTCCCAAGCCGCGTTCCTCCAGGAGGCGGTCGATGCGCCGGCTCAGCTCGCTGACCTGCTGCTGCAGGGCTGCCACCTGCGCCTGCGTGGCAGCCTCCTGCTCGGCGTTCTCCTCCTCGACCAGCGAGACGATCCACGAGGCCAGGGTCGCGGTGACGACGCCAGCCAGTGCCACCCCACCGATCATGAGCAGCGCCGCGATGAAACGCCCCTGCGTGGAGACCGGGACGGAATCGCCGTAGCCGACGGTGGTGATCGTCGTCAGCGCCCACCACAGGGCCTGGCCGAAGGACTGGATCGAGGAGCCCGGCTCATGACGCTCCGCATCCAGCACGGCCAGTGCCGAGGTGAAGATGAGCAGGGCGGCACTGCCGACCGTGTACAGGGTGATGCGCCCGCGCAGCGCGGTGCCGGCGCTGCGCTGCATGATGCTCACGAGCGTCACCAGGCGCAGGAGCCTGAGCGGCCGCAGTATCGGCAGGACAATGATCGCCAGGTCGGGCAGGTGGCGGAGGAACCAGCGGCCCCGGTTCGGCGCCAGGACCAGGCGGACAAGATAGTCGAGGCCGAACAGTGCCCACACGGCGCCGATCACGAGCTCGGCCGTCTCCTTGGCCGCGCCTTGCGCGTTGGTGAGGACCTCCCAGGCATAGGCACCCAGGAAGACGATGGCGGCGCCTGCCAGCGGCCACTCAGCGGCCCGCTCCCACGCCCGCAGCCGAGCGCCCGGGCTGATTTCAGACGGCATGGACCGATAGTAGACGGCGCTGGGGAGAAGACTGTGTTGCCCTCACCGGTGGGGACGGTCGACGCTGTTGGGGACATTTCTGTGCGGCTGGGGGCGTTCGACGCCGTCGGGGACCGAAGTCCTGTTCCTGGACGCGCAGGATGTCCCCGTCTGGAACGGCGCGCACCTGGCCGCGCGGAATGTCCCCGGCCGCACTGTGCAGGGCTGGGTCAGGTGGTGGAGCCGCGACTCGTGGGAGGGGTGTCGTCTGTCTGGGGCTGGTCGTGGTCAGGGTCTTCGTTCTGATGTGGTGGCTGGTGAGGTGGATTCGGCTCGGCCTCCGAGGGCGGTGCGTCGGCTGTCTCCTCCTGCTCGATTGAGGTTCGTATCAGCTGTGCGGCCCGCCAAACCTCATCGAGCCGGGCCTCGACCCGGGTGCGGGCGTCGTCGAGCCGGGAGGGTCTCACCGTCAGACTGAGTCGCGGGATGATGACCGGTCGTCCCGGCTCGGCACCTCCGGTGGGTGGGGCGTAGACGGCTTGGACCTTCACGCGCCCCCAGAGTGCCGGAGCCTCCTGAGCCCCGAGCTCGTCGCGGCTGGAAGGCAGGGCGAGGCTGGGGGATTCCTGGCTCACGACTGACATGGCTCGTGGGGTCATGCGCACCGCGATCGAGCGGCGGCGTACGGCGGCATACACCAGTGCCACGAAGAGCACAATGAGCAGAAGGGACACGCCCCAGGTGGCCTCTTCGACCAGCTCTTGGGTGGATTCGCTGTAGATCAGGGGATGTGGGACGGCTATCACGAGGAACGGGGAAGCCACTAGCAGCGTGCCCGCGAGTATCGCCCACGCCATCCCCATGCCACGCCTGTTCGGGCTCTGGGAGATATGAAGGAACTGTGCCGACGCGATATCGCGATGGGTCACCGTCGTGTCCTTGGCGAGCCACCGGTCAGTGCCGATGAAGCAGAAGGTCGCCCCGAAGCTGAAGCCGGTCAGCACGAAGCTGTAGATGAGCGTTGCCATGACTGCCTGAGCCACGGCGTCGCCCGCTGCGCTGCTGCCGTCCGGATAGGCCATGGCTTCATCCAGGGAAGCCAGGGCGTAGGCGGCGATGAAGAAGGCGGCCGGGTAGAGGGCAGCGATGCCGATGGTGGCCAGATATCCCAGGCATCCGAGTGCGGAGGTTCCGGTGGTGGGGCGAGTGCGGATGTAGATCGCCATGGGGTGCCCTCCTGAAAACTGTCGACAGGTCGGTAGTGGCTGGCGAGTCAAGTCTGGGGGCGGTGGGTGCCTCACGCCCATGGGACCGTTCTCCCCGGGTGGTATTTGACGCCGTCGGGGACATTTCTGTGCGGTCGGGGGCGTGTCCTTCCGGCCGGGGACAGTCGACGCCGTCGGGGACCGGAATCCTGTCCCCGGACGCGCAGGGTGTCCCCGTCCGGGGAGGCGCGCACCCGGCCGCGTGGAATGTCCCTGGCCGCAAGGGGTGGGAGGTCGACTGGCATCGGCAGAAGGGGTGCTGCATCGGCCGGAGGTGACGGGGTGGGTGGTGTTGGTAGGTGGGAGGTGTTGCAGGCAGCTGCGAGGCCGGGCGCCCCGACACAAGGATCGCCGGCCTCAGGAATAGGTTGGGCCCCGGCCGTGTTGGCCGCAGTGGAACCCATCTGTCTCCACAGTCTTGAAAGGAACACTCATGGCCACCAAGAACATCACCGGCCCCGAGTTCAAGGACACCATCCACGGCGAGGGCATCACCATCGTCGACTTCTGGGCCTCCTGGTGCGGCCCGTGCATGCGTTTCGCCCCCATCTACGAGAAGGCCTCCGAGGCCAACCCGGACATCACCTTCGCCAAGGTCGACACCGAGGCCGAGCAGGAGCTGGCCGGGGCCCTGGGCATCTCCTCGATCCCCACGCTCATGGTCTTCCGTGACAATGTTCTGGTCTACCGCGAGGCCGGCGCCCTGCCCGCCCCCGCGCTGGACTCGCTCATCACGCAGGTGCGCGACCTCGACATGGACGAGCTCAAGGCCAAGATCGCCGAGGAGGAGGCCGCCTCCGGCGCTCAGGCCTGATCCGTCAGGTACCGCGGGGCCGCCTGCCGGCCCCTGCAGCCGTCCGACGTCGCCCGGGAACCCGCCGTTTCCGGGCGACGTCGTCGTCTGTTGCCCGGCTCGCCCACCCAAGGGCAGAACATTACGTTTTGATATCCTATGATGGCCCGCGTGAAGTTGGAGTCCCACGTCAGTCACGCTGTCAGAGCCCGATGGGCGGTCCCCGTCGGTGCCTCGGGCCGCGACGCGCTGGTGCGCCACCTCGTCTACGCCTTCCTGCGTTCTGACCCCGAGGGTGCCACGGACTGGATCGACTCGACGGTCCCCACCGATCCCGACGAGCTGCGTACCATGCTCGACTTCCTCCTCACCGCCCGCCCCCCGGCTCCCCTGCCCGAGGACATCGCCGCCGACCTCGACACCCTCCTGGAGGCCGAGGCCGCCGAGCGCGGCATGGTCGACGCCACCGAGATTCCGCCCCTGGCCATCACCGACCACGTGCCCGGCCTGCTGGGCCGCAACGTGGCCTTCTGGCGCGGCGACCTCACCCGCCTGCGCGCCGGCGCCGTCCTCAACGCCGCGAACTCCGGGATGCTCGGCTGCTTCGCTCCCGGGCACCGCTGCATCGACAACATCATCCACGCCGTCGCCGGGCCGGCCCTGCGCGCCGAGTGCGCCCGCTACATGACCTGGGCGGAGACCTTCGACCCCACCCGCCGCCAGGGCGGGGAGCCCGCCGGCCGGGCCGTCTTCACCGGCGGCTACCACCTGCCGGCCCAGCACGTCATCCACTCGGTGGGACCCGTCATCGAGGACGGGCGCAAGCCGACCCTGCGCGACCGGCGCCTGCTGTCCTCGTGCTACACGAGCGTCCTCAACGTCGCGCACGCCGCGGGGCTGGGCAGCGTCGGCCTGTGCTCGCTGTCCACGGGGGTCTTCGGCTACCCCAAGCGGCAGGCCGCGCTGGTGACCTTGGAGACGATCGGCCGCTGGCTGGCGGCCCACCCCGACTCCCGGATGCGCATCGTCATCAGCCTCAACGCCGACGTCGACGTCGCCGCCTACGAAGCCGCCCTCGCCCCGCCGCCCTGGCGGCCGTGAGGGGACTGGGGCTCGCGGTCCCCGTCAGTTCGCTTGGGGGCGGGTGTACTGCTCTGAGGGCGGGGGCTGTCTAGCTCGCCTGGGCCTGTGCCGCGGCGCGGGCGGCCGCCGGGGCCGCGGCCGCAATCGCCTCCAGCTCCGCCTCGCCGTGCGCGGCCGAGACGAACCAGGCCTCGAAGACCGACGGCGGCAGGCCCACCCCCGCCTCGAGGAAGGCGTGGAAGAAGGGCCCGTAGCGCCAAGTCTCCTGGGCGCGAGCGGCCTCGTAGTCGCTCACGCCCTGCTCGGCGGCCCGCTGCCCGAACATGAAGGAGAACAGCGAGCCCGCCCGCTGCACGCGGTGGGGCACGCCCTGCTCGTTCAGGGCCGCCGAGACCACCTCTCCGATGGTCCGGGCATGCTCGGCCACCGAGGCGTAGACGGCGTCGTCGGCCAGCTGGAGTGTGGCCAGGCCGGCCGCCGTGGCCAGCGGATTCCCCGAGAGCGTGCCCGCCTGGTAGACGGGGCCGTCCGGCGCCAGCAGGTCCATGACCTCCGTCCGCCCGCCGACGGCGGCCAGCGGCATCCCGCCGCCCACGACCTTCCCGAAGGTCACCAGGTCCGGAACCCAGGTGGCGCGCTCGCGCCAGTCGGCGCCCGGCCAGGAGGGGGCGGCGACGTCGGCGCGCTCAGTGGCCTGGCCCGGCAGGTTCGAGGTCCAGCCGTCAACGGCCTCCAGGCCCCACCAGCCGGCCGGGCCCACGCGGAAGCCGGTGAGGACCTCATCGAGGATCATGAGGGCGCCGTGCTCGGCGGTCACCCGGCGGATCGCGGCATTGAAGCCGGGCGCCGGCGGCACGATCCCCATGTTGGCCGGGGCGCCCTCGGTGATGACTGCGGCGATCTCGGCGCCCCGTTCAGCGAAGCAGGTCTCCAGGGCGGCGACGTCGTTGTAGGGCAGGACGATCGTCCGGGCGGCCACCGCCGCGGGCACGCCGGCGCTGCCCGGCAGGCCGCCGGTGGCCAGGCCCGAGCCGGCCGCCGCGAGCAGGCCGTCGCTGTGCCCGTGGTAGCAGCCGGCGAACTTCACCACCAGGTCGCGGCCCGTGGCGCCGCGGGCCAGGCGCACGGCCGTCATCGTCGCCTCGGTGCCGGTGGACACGAAGCGCACCTTCTGCGCGGCCGGTACCCGACGGCGCACCTCCTTGGCCAGGAGCGTCTCTGTGGCGGTGGGGGCGCCGAAGGACAGGCCGCGGGCGGCGGCCGCTTGGACCGCGGCGACGACCTCCGGGTGGGCATGCCCCAGCAGCGCCGGGCCCCACGAGCCCACCAGGTCCACGTAGTTGCGGCCCTCGGCGTCGGTGACGTGGGCACCGCTCGCCGAGGCGATGAACCGCGGCGTGCCCCCCACCGAGCCGAAGGCGCGCACGGGGGAGTCGACGCCCCCGGGGATGACGGCGCGAGCCGCCTCGAACAGGGAGGTGTTGGTCGAAGCGGTGGCGCTGGAGGGCCGGCCGGTGGGCTGCGATTGCTGAGTCACGGTGATCCTGTCGATGAACTGGTCAGGGCCGGTTCGGGCCGGTGAGCCGTACCGGGCGGGACTGCCTGACAAACTACCGGATCAGCGCGCCGCTCGAGCCGTGTCGAAACGGGTACCCAGGCATCGTGGATGCACCGTAGGCCCCGGGTACTGGCGTCGCAGGTACAGCCTGCGGTTGATCGTTCGACCTACTGCAGGGCCGGGTTCTCGGCGATCTCGCGGGCCCAGTAGGTCAGGACCATGTCAGCGCCTGCGCGCACGATGCCCAGCACCGACTCGGCGATGACGCGCTCGCGGTCGATCCACCCGCGCTGCGCGGCCGCCTCCACCATCGCGTACTCGCCGCTGACCTGGTATGCGGCCACCGGCACCGGTGAGGCGGCGGCGACGTCGGCCAGCACGTCCAGGTAGGGGCCGGCCGGCTTGACCATGACGATGTCCGCCCCCTCGGCGACGTCGAGCATCACCTCGCGCATGCCCTCGCGGCGGTTGGCCGGATCCTGCTGGTAGGCGCGCCGGTCCCCGGTGAGCGTGGAGCCCACGGCCTCCCGGAACGGCCCGAAGTAGGCCGAGGCGTACTTCGCCGAGTAGGCCAGGATCGCGACGTCATCGTGGCCGGTGGCGTCCAGGGCGGCGCGGATCGCGGCGACCTGCCCGTCCATCATCCCCGACGGGGAGACCATGTGCGCCCCCGCCTCCGCCTGGGAGACGGCCATCGCCTGGTAGGTGGCCAGGGTGGCGTCATTGTCGACCTCGCCGGCGCGCGGGCCGTCGGGGCGGATGAGGCCGCAGTGGCCGTGGCTGGTGAACTCGTCCAGGCAGGTGTCCGCGCACACGACGACCTCGTCCCCGACCTCCGCGCGCACGGCCGCGATCCCGCGGTTGAGGATGCCGTCCTCGGCCCAGGCCGCGGTGCCGGCCTCGTCCCGGGTGGTGGGAACGCCGAACAGGTCGATGGCGCCGATGCCGGCCTTGGCGCAGGCGGCGGCCTCGCGGCGCAGCGAGTCCAGTGTGTGCTGGACGACCCCCGGCATCGCCTCCACGGGGCGGGGGTCGTCGATGTCCTCGCGCACGAACACCGGCAGGATGAGGGCGGATGGGTCCACGACGTGCTCGCGGGCCAGGCGCCGCATTGCGGGCGTGGTGCGCAGGCGCCGGGGGCGGACCGTGGGGGCCTGGGGGTCGGGGACGGAGCGGCGCGACAGGGAAGTCGGCGGCCGGTCGGAGTGCGTCGGTCATGAGGTGCTCCTGGTGGTCGTCCAAAGTGTTGGAATGACTGGAATGAGGCGGATCGGGTGGGTCTGAGGAGGTCTGTGCTGGGACACTCGCGTCGGGTTGGGAGGCTGCGGGATGATTTTGTGTCACGGATGGCGACTTTTAGTCGTGCCGAGCGGGGTTGCGGCTCCTGAGCTCATCGGAGTATCCGTCTCTGACCTGGGCGAATACCTGAGAGGTAGGTGCGCCGGGGGCGGCCGCGGCGATGAAAAGTCGCCAATCGTGACACTTTCGCCAGTGCGCGGCCATCACGGCGGCTCCTGAGGGGCATGAGCGGGGCCTGTGGTGGCCTGGATGGCGTCGATGGTGGCCTGGAGGACCCCCTCGGGCGTGGGGGAGGGGGCGACGGCTGCGACCGTCAGACCGAGCTCGCGGGTGGCCGCCGCCGTGGTGGCACCGATGGCCACCAACCCAGTTCCCTGCGGCGGTGGGCCGAACAGTTCTAGGACGGCCCGCGTCGTGGACGGGGCGGTGAGCACGACCGCGTCCACACCGCCAGTGGCCCACGTGCGATCCAGGTCAGGGGGCAGGTCATGGGCGTCAGCCGTGACGGTCGTGTAGGCGGCCACCTGCTCCACCTCCCAGCCCGCCCGACGCAGGCCCTCCGCCAGTGCCGGGTCGGCCAGAGCCGAGGCCGGCAGCAGCACGCGTCGTGCTGCCTCCGGAGCGGTTCGAAGCCGGGCGGGAGAATCGTTGGAGGCATGAGCCCTCCAGCTGGAGTCATGCGGGCCGGTGACACCCCCGGGAAGGCCTCGAGGGGCCGTCTTCGATTCCGGGATCCGTACTGGGGCGTGGGGTGACGGGGTGCCGTGGTGGGTGTTGGGAATGTCGGGTTCCTGGTAGGGCGCGTGGTCTCCGGTTGCTGGGCTTCCGGCGAGCGCGGGTTCCTTCAGGAGGGCGGCGGCCGATCCCCGGGCCACCAGGTCGGGGCCGGCCCCGGTGACCTCGGTCCAGGCGCGCGCGGTCGCCGGACCAACGACCGCCACCCGTAGCGCTGAGGGCACCGGAACGTGTAGGTAGGGTGCCAGCGCCTCCACGGTTCGGGCCGAGGTGAGTACCAGCCAGGCCGCCTCGCCCGCCACGATCCTGCGCGCAGTCGCCTCCAGCGCCGCTGCTTCACCCGGAACCGTCCGCGTCACGGCGGCGCGCAGCACCATCGCCCCGGCCCGCTCCAGCGCCGAGGCGATACGGTCGCGCTCCTTGAGGCGCGGCAGCAGAACCACCCGCCCCGACAGCGGCGCCCCGCCGCCCTCCCGGGGGTTGCCCGGGAGGCTCCCGGCCGAGTCGTTGCGTGAGGTGGACTGTGCCATGGCCTCAGTCCCGCCGGGGCTTGTTGGCGTGCAGGTCGACGATCTGGTCGGCGCCGTCCTCCAACAGGACCTCGGCCGCCCTGGCCCCCAGCGCCTCGGCCGCCCGAACCGCCGCCGTGTCCCTGGGAGTCCTTGGCCCCCCGGAGGTCTCGGGCAGCTCCGTGCTCAGTTCGCAGCCGACCTCCTGGCCACCATCGAGCGAGGTGACCACCGCCCGCAGCACGAGCGCTCGCGGCTCCTGGCTGTCGCCCCGCAGGTGCGCCCAGGCCCCCACCGGCGCTGCGCAGCCCGCCCCGAGCCGGGCCATGAGCGCCCGCTCGGCCGTCACCGCCAGGCGCGTGGGCTCGTCGTCGAGCGCCGCCACGGCCCGGGCCAGCTCCGCGGAGTCCTCGCCGGCACGCGCCTCCACGGCCAGAGCCCCCTGAGCCGGCGCGGGCAGCATCGTCTCCAGGTCCAGGACCTCGCTCGCACAGTGCTCCAGCCCCAGGCGCCGCAGCCCCGACAGGGCCAGGACCACCGCGTCCAGGTCACCGGCGGCATCGGCCCGGCTCGGCGCCACCGGCTCATCGGTCCCGACGCCGACCACCTCCAGTCCCCGCACCCGCGCCAGGCGCGTGGGCACGTTACCGCGCAGGTCCACCACCTCCAGGTCGGGGCGGGCGGCCAGCAGCTGGGCGGCCCTGCGGGGTGAGCCGGTGCCCACACGGGCCCCCTCGGGCAGGTCGGCCAGGGTCAGGCCGTCACGGGCGCACAGGGCGTCGCGCGGGTCCTCGCGCGCCGGCACGCAGATGACCTCCAGTCCCTCGACCGGCTGCGTGGGCAGGTCCTTGAAGGAGTGGACTACCAGGTCCACCTCGCCATCCAGGAGTGCGTGGCGCAGCCGGGCCGCGAAGACCCCCACCCCGCCGAGCTGCCTCAGGGGCGTGCGGTCGCCGTCGCCGTCCGTGCGTACGGTGACCAGGTCGATGTCCAGGCCGCCGGAACCCTCGCTGGCCTTGCCGGCCGCGGCGGCCGCACCGCCCCCGGCGGCCGCCATCAGCGCCTCAGCGACCTGCCCGGACTGGGTCAGCGCCAGGCGCGAGCCGCGCGTGCCCAGCCGAAGCCGCCGGGAGTCAGTCCCCGTCGTGGTCATCCATCCCCTCCTCGTGCGCGGTTCTCCATCGTCGTGTTCGTACCGTAGGGCTCGCCTTCGTACCTTGGGGGTACGAACTCGCGACCTAATATACGAACGCGCCGCCCGCCCCCGTCCCGGCGCGGCGCTTCACCCGCCATGGGAGCCCATCAGGCGCCCGGCCGCGGCGCGGGCGTGCTCGACGACGGCCGCGATCCCGGTCCCCGCGACCCACGCCCCGGTGACCTCCAGTCCCGTCACCGGCGCCAGGTCCTCCTCCAGGAGCCTCGTGCGCTTCCGGTAGGCGGGCGTCACCGGCGGTAGCGTCCCGTCCCAGCGCACCAGCATGTGGTCGATGACCGCCTCCGGCTCGATCCGCACCCCCGTCAGGGCCGCCACGTCATCGAGCGCCACCTGCAGATCCACCTGCGGTCGCGGCTGCCCGGGCCGACCGTAGGACAGTCGCAGCGCGTGGACGTCCGGGCCGTGCAACGCCCGCAGCTCGGCACCGACCCACGGCCACTTGGCACTCAGGTGCGACAGCGCCTTGGCCCGCACCGGGCAGGCCACCGGGCGCGCAGACCCCCCCACCGGGAATCGTCCCGTCAGAGGCCAGGTCAGAGAACCCGGCATCGGCCGACGCCGCCGCAGCGACGGGCCCAGCGGGGCCAGTGAGCTCATCGGGCTCAGCAACGCCGGTGGGCGCCACGAGCAGCCCCGAGCCCACCGGCTCATCACTGAGCTCCGGAGCCCGGGCCACCAGCGTGAAGCGGACGATCGGCGCCCCCACCGGCACGGTCAGCTCCGTCGCGCTCGCGGGCAGGCCGGGAATCCCTCTCAGCAGCCGCAGCGCGGCCCCCGCCGAGCAGGCCACGACGACGCGGTCGGTGACCACGACCTCCTGCGCCCCGTCGGGCACCGGCTCGTCCGACGGCGTCGGACCTCGGCGCGTCGGGGCGATCCCCACCCGCCAGGCGGCCGGCGCCTGTCCGCCCGCGCAGTCCCGGCCTCCGCCGGGCCGCAGCCACTGGGCGCCGGTGCGGGTGCGCACGCTCCCGCCGCCGGCCTCGATGGCCTCGCGCAGCGCGTCGGTGAGCCGGAACAGCCCGCCCTCGACGGCCGCGTCCACGGTCCGACCACCCGCCCCGTCCTGGCGGGCCCGACGCCGCTCCAGCACCGCCGCCACAGCGGCACTGAGCGACCCCAGCTCCGCCGTGGCCCGCCGCAGCCCGGGCATGACGACATCGGCCGCCAGATCCGCCGGGTCGGCCGAGTGGATGCCCGCGACGATGGGCCGCACGAGGCGCTCCAGGACGCCGACCCCCATCCGCGCAGTCACGAAGGAGGCCAGGTCGGCCGGATCCTCAGGGCCGGTGCCCACGGTGCCGGGCAGGTCGGCATCCTGCGCGGCCCGGCGCGCCGCCTCTGCCCGATGACGGCGACGACGTCAGCCGCCAGCGGGTCCGCCGGGATCCCCAGGTAGGCGTGGTCAGGAAACCGGTGCAACCCCCACTGGGGCGACCGCTCGCCGGCGCCCGGCGCGAGGGGCGGCAGGAAGAGCCGGGGTCGGCCGTGCGGGGCGGCGGTGCGCAGCCCCAGCTCGGCGAGCATGGAGGTGGCCGCCCGGCCGCGCACGACGAAGCCCTCGGCGCCCAGGTCCATGCGCGCCCCGCCGATGCTTCCGGCCGCGACGAGCCCGCCGGTGTAGCCGCGCGCCTCAATGAGCAGCGGCCGCAGCCCGGCGCGCACCAGGTCCCAGGCGGCCGTCAGACCCGCGATCCCGCCGCCGATGACGAGCGCGTCCCACCGCCGCCCCTCAACGGCCTCCCCGCTCATGCCTCCCACCCGGCCAGGGCCACGGACTCCCAGTCGGCCGAGCCGTGCACCCGAGCCACGATCCGGGTGAGGACGTCCGCGTCGGTGGCCGGCGGGACCCCATGCCCCAGGTTGACCACGTGCCCCGGCGCCGCGCGCCCGGCGGCCAGCACCGCGTCGAGCTCCTCAGCCAGGATCGGCCACGGCGCCGCCAGCAGCGCCGGGTCCAGGTTGCCCTGGACCGGGCAGGTTCCCGCCTGCGGGTCGGCCCCGGCCAGCACCTCAATCGCCTCACCCAGCTCGATGCGCTCGTCCACGCCGACGGCGTCGGCCCCCGCCTGCCGCATGAGCCCCAGCAGCCGGGCGGTCCCGGTCCCGAAGTGGATGAGCGGCGCCACCTCACCGGTGGTGGGGGAGACGGCCTGACGAGCGACATCCAGCGCGAGCGCCGAGTAGGGGGCCACGCGCTCGCGGTAGGCGCGCGGGGACAGCGAGCCCGCCCAGGAGTCGAAGAGCTGGGCCGCGGCCGCCCCGGCACGCACCTGGGTGGCGATGAACTCGCCGGTCAGGCGCGCGCACCAGGTCATGAGCCGGTCCCAGGAGTCGGGGTCGGCGCGCATGAGCGTGCGCGCCGCCAGGTGGTCGCGACTGGGCCGGCCCTCCACCAGGTAGGCCGCCAGCGTGAAGGGCGCCCCGCCGAAGGCGAGCACCGGCGTCCACCCCGCCGACCCGGCACTGTGCTCCAGCCCGGCGCGCGCCCGCTCGCTCAGCCCCTCTCGCACGCCCGGCGCCTGCGGACTGCCCAGCTCGACGACGACGCGCCGCACCGCCTCCTCGATCGCCCCGACCCCCTCGGCGTCGGGGCCGTCACCGAAGCGGCGGGCCACCAGTTCGCCCACCTCGCGGCCACTGCGCACCGGGGCGTCGAGGACCGGCCCGACGCCCTCCTCGATCCGCACCCCCACGCCCGCCAGGCGCAGCGGCACCATGATGTCGGAGAAGAAGACGGCGGCGTCGACGCCGTGGCGCCGCACCGGCTGCAGCGTCACCTCCGCCGCCAGCGCAGGATCCAGGCAGGCATCCAGCATCGGCACGCCGGCGCGCGCCCGCAGCGCCCGGTACTCCGGCAGCGACCGTCCCGCCTGACGCATGAACCACACCGGCGTGCGCGCGGGCCTCCGCCCCGCCAGCGCCTCCATGAGCGCCGGCGACGGAACCGGTCCCGCCGTGGTCCCGGCAGGCCCCGCCGCCTCGGCAGCCTGCGCCGCCGGCTCGGAAGTCATTGAATCATTGTGTGAACTGCCGGTGACGAAATCGCCGTTATCGGGCGAAGAATGCTGACGCCGCGTGCTTTCCCTGCGATAAGGGAACTGAATGCGAGACATATCCGACTGCCTCCTGTCAGCAGTGGTCAGAGGGGGTTTATTGCGCGTAATGATGCGGCGTTCCAGACGTCCGTCGGGTCCTGACAGGGTGTCAGAAATATGGTGATGACGCATTGTCATGATGTCGGGTGTGTGTCGCCACGCCGCTATTGTGCCCGCTCCCCACGGTGATGTTTCAATAGCGCACGTTGTGACTACTCATCTTCTCTCCGCAGACCATCGACTGCCGGGCCTCGACGTCGTTGCCCGGCTCGGCGCGGTCGCCCCGGGGCTGGGACCGGACCTCCTGGAGGCGGTCCCCGCGCTGCGCGGGGTCCTGGTGCTGTCCACCTGCAACCGCCTGACCCTGCTCATCGATGCCGACTCCTGGGCCGACACCGGCTGCCCCGCGGCCCTGCATCCGGACCTCCGCCCAGCGGACGCGAGCCAGTCGACCGCGGCGTCGGACCTGGGGGAGACCATCACCGCCTTCCTGGCCGAGCGCGCCGGGCTCCCGGCGAGCGGCCTCCTACTGACCCACCTGGTCGGGGCGGCCGCCCGCCGGGAGATGCTCGCCATCGCCGCGGGCCTGAGCTCGATGGTGGTCGGCGAGGCCCAGATCGTCGGCCAGGTCCGCCGTGCCGCCGAGACCGCCGCCGCCGAGGGCACGCTCAGCCCCGAGCTCGTGCGGGTCGTCGAGCGCGCCTCGGCCACCGCCCGCCGGGTGGCCCACGAGACCGAGCTGTCCGGTCAGGGGCGCAGCGTCGTCGCCGTCGGCGTGGATCAGGCCTCCGACCACCTGCCGCCGCTGGAGGACTGCCGCGCCCTCATCGTCGGCACCGGCTCCTACGCCGGCGCCACCGTCGCCGACCTGCGTGCCCGAGGCCTGACCGACATCGCCGTCTACTCCGCCTCCAACCGCGCCGAGGCCTTCGCCGCCGGCCACGGCCTGCGCGCCGTCCCCGCCGGCGCTTTGAGTGAGGCCATGAGCCGCGCCGACCTCGTGGTCACCTGCCGCGGCACCGGCGGGCCGATCCTCACCGCCGACGTCGTCGCCCCCGTCGCCGCCGAGCGCGCCGGCTCGACTGGGGGAGCCGGTCGCCCGCTGGTCATCCTCGACCTGGCCCTGACCCGCGACGTCGATGAGGCCGTCGGCGCCCTGCCGGGCGTCGTCCACCTCGACCTGGCTCGCGTGCGCGACGCCGTTCCTGACGCCGAGGCCCGGCAGGTGACCGCCGCCCGCGCCATCGTCGAGGCCGAGGCTGCCGACTTTGAGCGCACCCTGGCCGGCCGGGCCATGGACCCCCTCATCACGGCCCTGCGCGCCCAGGTGGGCCGCGTCGTCGCCGAGGAGGCCGCCCGCCTGCGCCCCCAGCCCGCCCGCCGGCTCGCCCTGGCCGTCCCCGCCGTCGACGGGCGCGCCGGAACCGGCGTCAGCGGGGTCAACAGTGCCGACGCCGCCGCAGGGGCCTGCCCCCACCATCACCTCGCTGCCGAGCCCGGCTTCGAGGCCGCTAGCGAGATCGACGGCGAGCCCATGGTGCCCCTGGCGCAGGCCGAGCGGGCCCTGCACCACCTGGCCGCCCGCCTCCTCCACCAGCCCACCGTCATGGCCCGCCGCGCCGGCCAGGAGGGCCGCGAGGAGGCCTACCGTCAGGCCCTCGAGCTCGTCTGGGGTCTGGAGAGCACAGGAGAGAACCATGACTGACACCGCCGCGCCCACACCCGGGCCCACCAAGGAGGCTCCCGCGCGCCTGGACGCACGCCCGGCTGCCCGTCCGGGTACCCTCCCGGCGGCCGACCTCGCCGGAGCCGCGGCCAGTGTTCCGGCCCTCGACCCGCTGGCCCCCTACGACGCCATCCTCCTGCAGTCCTACGGCGGGCCCCGCCGCCCCGAGGACGTCCTGCCCTTCATGCGCAACGCCACCGCCGGCCGCGGCGTGCCCGACTCGCGCCTCGTGGAGGTCTCCGGCCACTACCAGAGCGTCGGCGGCGCCTCCCCGATCAACGCGCGCAACGCCGAGCTGCGCGACGCCCTCCAGGCCCGCCTGGCCGAGCGCGGCTCGACGCTGCCGATCGTCGTCGGCAACCGCAACTGGCACCCCTTCGTCAGCCAGGCCCTGCGCGAGCTGGCCGACGCCGGGGCCCGCCGCGTCCTGGCTCTGCCCACCGCGGCCTTCGGCTCCTACTCCGGGTGCCGCCAGTACCGCGAGGACCTGGCCGGTGCCGTCGCCCTGCTCGCCGACGGCGCGGACGGCTCCACCGGCGACGGATTCGAGGCCGACGCCGCCGCCCGGGTCGGCGGGGACGGGGGCGGTCCCGTGGAGCTCACCGTGGACAAGACGCGCCCCTACTACAACACCCCCGGCCTGCTGCAGGCCAATGTTGACGCCATCGTCGAGGCCTACGGGGCGCTGGCCGAGCAGGGAGTGGCGGCCGCGGACGCGCGCCTCGTGCTCGTCACCCACTCCATCCCCCTGGGCATGGAGGCCGGCTCCGCGCCGGGGTCGGGCCCGAGAGCGCACCCGGCGCCTCCGGCGCTTCTGACGCGCACGACCCGACCGAGACCGGGCGGCAAGAGCCGGGCGTGGCCGCCGACCTGTCCACGGAGGTCTCCTACGTCGCCCAGCACGAGGTGCTGGCCGCCGTCCTCGTGCCCGAGGTCGCCCGTCGTCTCGGCCTGGAGACGGTGGAGGTCGACCTCGTCTACTGCTCGCGCTCCGGCCCGCCGCAGGCCCGCTGGCTCGAACCGGACGTCAACGACCACCTCGAGGCCCTGGCCGCCGGGCACCTGACCGACGGCCGCCCCGTGGAGCGACCCGGGGGCGTCGTCGTGGCCCCCTTCGGCTTCATCTCCGACCACATGGAGGTCGTCTTCGACCTCGACACCGAGGCCGCCCAGACCGCCCGCGACCTGGGAATGCCGTATGCGCGCGCCGCCACCGTCGGTACCCACCCGGCCTTCGTCGACTCCCTCGTCGACATCCTCTTCGAGCGGGCCGCCGCCGCCCGCGGCGAGGACGTCCGGCCCGACTCGACCACCGGCGTCGGCCCCTTCCACACGGTCTGCCCGGACTCGTGCTGCCGGAACGGGGCCGGCCACCCCGGCCGGCCCGCTCACCACGGGACCGACGGCGCCGACCCCCGATAGCCCCCATCCCAGTAGCTCCGATACGAACCAGGAGAAGAAATTGAGTACTGACACCCACGGCCAGCACGGACACCCCGGCGGTCACCCCGGTGAGGGGGGGCCTGCACCGCTTCGAGGACGAGGAGCGCCGCCCCCACCGCGACCCACGCGACGCCACCGACGTCGACCTGGAGGCCATCAACAACCAGTACCACTACACGCTCTACGCCGTCTTCCGCCTGGCTCGCCCGCTGCCCGCCTCCCAGCCCGAGCGCGAGCAGCTCCTGGGGGAGAGCGCCAACTTCGTCGAGGCCGGCGGCGTGACGACGCGTGGCTGGTACGACGTCGGGGGCCTGCGCGCCGACGCCGACCTGCTCGTGTGGTGGCTCGACGACGACCCCGAGGTCCTGCAGGACGCCTACCACCGCCTGCGCGGCAGCGCGCTGGGCCGCTACCTGGAGCCGGTGTGGTCCTGCATGGGGCTGCACACGCCCGCCGAGTTCAACCCCCGCCACGTGCCGGCCTGCCTGGCCGGGGTGGCGCCGCGCGACTGGGTCATGGTCTACCCCTTCGTGCGCTCCTACGAGTGGTACCTGCTCGAGCCCGAGGAGCGCTCGCGCATGATGGCCCAGCACGGGCGCCACGGCTTCTCCAAGTACCCCGACGTCAAGGGCTCGACCCTGTCCACCTTCGGCCTGAGCGACTACGAGTGGATCCTCGGCTTCGAGGCCGACAGCTCGACCGGCTCGAGGGGGTCCTGCACCACCAGCGCTACACGGAGGCGCGCATGCACGTGCGTGTGGACACGCCCTTCTACACCGGGCGCCGTGTCAGCCCGCAGGAGTGGGCCCAGCGCCAGCCCTGGGCCTGACTCCCTGCCCGCGGGGACATTCGACGCCGTCGGGGACATGTCATCGCGGCCGGGGACGTCCTGCGCGTTGGGGGACAGCATTCCTGTCCCCCAACGCGTGACTGGTCCCTGGCCGGAGGGGAATGTCCCCGACCATGAGGGTGGGCGGCGGCGCAACCTGACCAACCTGGTTGACCAGGTCGCTTTCTCCTGGGACCATCAATGCATGAAGACGGTGAAGGTTCAGGAGGCGAAGACGCATTTGTCGGCGCTGTTGGTGGAGGTCGAGCAGGGGACGACCATCAACATCGCCCGAGGGCGTCAGACAGTGGCGCGCTTGGTTCCAGTCGGGGGCGAGCGGGAGCTGGGCTTCGGCGGATACCAGCTGCCGGACACGTTCTTCGACGAGCTGCCGGAGGAGGAGCTGAGTGCCTGGGAGGGTGCATGAAGGGCTACCTGCTCGATACGCATGCGCTCATGTGGGCGATCAATGAGCCCTCGCGTCTGGGCGGGAGGGCTGTCGAGGTGCTGCGAGACCGAGGGAATCTCGTGGTGGTCTCCGCCGCCAGTGCATGGGAGCTGCATACCAAGAACCGCATTGGGAAACTGCCTGGAGCGGGGCCGTGGCTGGATGCTCTCGAGGGGCACGTGCGACGGCTCGGAGCGGAGTTCTTGCCCATCGAGTGGTCGCACGCGCGCTTGAGCGGGCAGCTTGAGTGGTCGCATCGCGATCCCTTTGATCGGATGCTGGCGGCGCAAGCGATGTACGAGTCGCTTGCGTTGGTGACGCGCGATCCGGCCTTCGAGGAACTGTCCGGTGTGACGATCCTGTGGTGAGTGGTCGTTGCCTAGTTGTATGAGTTCATGACGTTGGCGACCTGTGTTGGGGTGCGGGTGGCGGGGTGTGGGCCATTGGTGAGACTCCAACTGTTGCCAAGGTGACCGCGACTGCCCGGGCAGGGTGTCCCGGGCTGTTGATCAGGTTGGTCCGGTCTCGTCGCGGTGGGCGGGGAGACCTCGGTCGGCTCGCTTCCTCACGGGGATCTTCGATGCTGTCTGGGACACTTCACCGTGGCTGGGGGCACTCCGTTCCAGGCAGGGGCTGTTTGTGCGTCGGGGGACGGAAATCCTGTCCCCCAGTGCGCAGGGTGTCCCTGTCGATGACGAGCCCTTGACATCGGCCATCATCCAGGATGGCCTGACCGGCAAGCCTGCGCAGCAGGCCTGGTTCCTCCTTCTGAGGACTGTTGGCATCACGTACCCTCGCCAGAACAGGGGTGTAGCAAGGAGGGCGACGAAGGTCGAGACATGCTCGTGACCTTCACGGTACTGTCAGCGGGTTGGTTTCCGCCGGGTTGATTCCGGCCGACAGTCAGGAGCCCCCGTGGCACATGCCGAGAACCGCCCCGCGAGTCGAGCCGTGGGCCGTCGTCGAGCCGCCGCACTGGGCTGCCTGCTGCTCGCCGGCTCGCTGGCTCTGACCGGCTGCTCCTCCAAGGACTCCAAACCCGACGCCAAGGCGCCCGCCAGCAGGGTCGGCTCTACGGGGAAGCCGACGTCGGCCTCCTCAGCTGCCGCCACGGCGTCGAGCACCGCCGGCACCGTCACGGCGGCCTCCCTGTCCGACGCCCAGCTCGGGTACACCGTCACCGCGATCCCCGCCGGCCTCGACGTCAAGCGGGTCGCGATCCTCCAGGACTTCGTGGCCTACGACCAGATGTCCTGGAAGCTGTGGGTCGGCGGCGGACAGGACACCAGCAAGGTACCCACCGTCACCACCGGCAACCTCCAGCAGCAGCTCATCAACGACGCCGCTACCTTGCAGAACACGGGGCAGAAGGCCAAGACCCCCGTCAAGGTGGCGATCTCCGAGGTCGCCATGAGCGCCGACGGCCAGAGCGCCACCGTCTCCTACTGCGTGGACATGACGCAGGTGACCTACGTCGACGCACAGGGCAAGGACGTCACCGAACCATCCAACAAGGCGCGCATCCCGGCGAAGAACACCATGGTCCCCGGTAGTAACGGGCACTGGCTCGCCTCTGAGGAGGAGGAGACCGGCGAGCCGAACACCTGCAAGGTCGGCTGAGTGGATCGCCAGAGAAGTCCGTCCGGGCAGGTGAGCCTTGGTTTCGGGTGAGGTATGGCTTGCCTGTGAATCATAAGTAACACCCACGGAGGTTGGCGATGTAGTAAAGTGATGGCCATGAACGCAGACACCATGACAACACCGTCCATCAACCTCTCCTTCACCGCCTCCGCCGCCCTGAGCGACAACCTCCAGCGCGTCCTGACCGACCTCATCGCCCTCGAGCTGGTCGGCAAGCAGATCCACTGGAACATCGTTGGCCCGAACTTCCGCGACGTCCACCTCAACCTCGACGAGGTTGTCGACATCGCCCGCGAGGGCTCTGACGAGGTCGCCGAGCGCATGCGCGCCATCAACGCCGTCCCCGACGGCCGCCCGGCCACCGTCTCCGCCGCCACCACCGTCCCGGCCGCCCCCGAGGGCGAGATCCTCACCAGCGAGGGCGTCGCCTACATCGTCTCCGCCATCGAGGCCGTCGTCGCCACCCTGCGCGGCGTGGACGAGGACGTCGACTCCGAGGACCCCACCTCCTCCGGCATCGTCGAGGACCTCATCGGCAAGCTCGAGCAGCAGGCCTGGTTCCTCTCCGCCGAGGTCCGCAAGCCCGTTCGCTGAGTCGGACTGAGCAGCGGCGCAGCCGCAAGCACAACCGATAACGGTGGGCGATCCCGAGCACTTCGGGGTCGCCCACCGTCGTTTGCTCAGCCGCGATTCGGCGCGCTGTGGCACTGGCCTGAAAACGAGGACGCCAGAAAAGGAATGGGGGTCAATCCCCATGAAAATACGGGTATGCGCTAGTGACGGGGCCATATACGGACGGGTATGGTCAATTTGCCCACGAATACGTGGGGAATGGTCATCCTGGCTTGTGGAGGTAGCTCATGTTCCGCCGTCATCGCTTATATCCGTGGGGCGGGCTGGTCCTGGTCGCCTCATGCGCGCTGGCGGGCTGCTCATCGAGCGGAGCCGCACCGGGCAGTGCCGTACCGCCGTTGAGGACTGCGGGCGCGGAGGCCTCCGCCGCTGCCGGCGCCTCGGGCAGCGACGCCCCTGTGACGGAGAGGTCGCTGTCGGATCCGACGACGTCGTACATGGTGACCTCGATCCCGAAAGACCTGGATGCGGAGCAGTCCCAGGTGGTCAAGGCCTATGTCGACTACGACCGAGCGACCTGGGAGGCCTACCGGGACATGAAGGGGACGACCAAGGTCGAGTCCGTCACCACCGGGGACCAGTACCAGGCCTTCAAGAAGGTCTACGACGAGCGGGCCGCCGCCGGGCAGCGCGTCGAGGGGGGAGGCCGCCGCCGCCATCACCTCGGCTCAGGTCAGTTCCGACAACATGTCATCGACCGTCGTTGCGTGCGCCGATGAGACGAAGATCCGCCTGGTCTCTCAAGACGGGGCGCAGGTCCCCTCCGACGATCTCGGCCACAAGATTTCCCTCACGGTGGGCCTGATCAGAAACGAACAGGGCTGGGTCGTCAACTCCTCCTCAGTGGAAAGCGTGGATCAATGCTGAAGACAATGATGAGGCGCGTCGGCCTGGCGACGACGGCGTGCGCAGTGATCGCTCCTGTGGGTCTGCTTCCGTCGTCCCCGGCTTTTGCGGAGGGAGGTGGTATCTCGGGGCACTCCTCTCAGGGCTCCGACGGCGGCGTCACTATCTCCGTGTCAGTGTCCTACAGCTCCGCCACTCCCGGATCGAAGGGGGCCAGCGGGACGGAGACGTCCAGTCGTCAGGTCTCTGCGACGGTTCAACCGGTGTGTCAGTATCAAAAAGGGTTGACCGGGGCCGAGGTTGCTGAGATCTTCAATGGAGATAAAGATGCGGTCATCCGTGGGAGTGGTTACGAGAACTGGAAGGATCACGCCAATGACAAGGAGGGGCGTTGGTACAACACGACGTGTCGACGCCCGGAGGGAATGAGTGATGAGGAGTACAAGAAGATAGTTGCGAACTATTTCGACAAGCACAACTCGGTGTTTGTTCCTGCCGGCGGTCAGCCACCGACACCGCCAATTGACGGGGGGTCCCTGGCCAAGGCCGCCTGGAAGGCGGTGGAGATTCCGTCGCCAGTAGTGGAGATGAATCCGCAGATGGGTGATGACGTGCAGACCCTGGTCGGCGTGGAGAACTGGGTGTGGGCGAGTGCGCAGACGCCTCAGTCCGTGACGGCGACGGCGACTGCCGGGCCGGTGACGGCAACCGTCACGGCGACGTCCTCCGGTCTGACCCTGTCGGCTCCGGACAGCAAGGTCTCCTGCCGGGGATTCGGCACTCCCTGGCGGCCGGGGATGCCGGAGGGGAGCAGCTCGTGCACGATCACCTTCACACGTAGCTCTGAGCATCTGGGCGGGAGTACAACGGTGAGGACAGGCGTGTCCTACAGCGCCTCGTACACGGCCACCGACGGCGCCCGGGGGAGTCTGCCATCAGTGTCGACCTCCGGGAGCCTGTCGCTGAGGGTGGGGGAGGCGCAGAGCCTCAACACCGGCCCCCGGGGCTGAGCGGCCCCGCTGCGCCGCAAGTCGACGTAATACCCGGGCTGCGGGAGGAACGCCGTTCCTCCCGCAGCCCTTTGATGTGGACGCCCTCTTGTCTCCTCCGCCGGGTGGCGTGCGTCATCTGGAAAGCGAACACGGTGGTCTGGGAACAGTCATGTTCCCAGACCACCGTGCGCTGTCGGGGTGGTGCTCGCTGAGACTCAGGCGATGGGGGAGACCGGGGCGAGGTGCTCCACGCTCTCCCCACCGGAGATGGCGAGGTTGTTGTGGTTCTGCGCCACGTCGGTGCCGGCCTTGGCGAGCGCGTCCTCCAGGGACTTCAGTGCCGGCTTGAAGCTCGTGCTCCACTGCTCACGGAACTCAGTGGCGTTCGTGCTCTCCCACACCGCGCTATTCACTGATCCGTCAACCTGCGTCTGGATGGTGTTAGTAGTCTCCACATTGTTCTTGAGGGTCCTGTACAGCTCCGCGAGGGTGTCGAGGTCTGCCTTAATTGCGGCCACGGTGATCTCCTTCTTCTGAATGATTGTTGTCTCCGCATGGATGTGCGGATTCAGGTCGCCCGTGGTGGTGCGCCTGCCCACTACTTTCTGTGATGGGGCAGGGGGGAGTCAAGCGGAAAACCGTCCTTTATTTCAATGTGGGGATGGATCCCCATGGTTATTCATGAGGGCATGGGGATCCATCCCCATCTTCATTGCATGTGGGGGTAGATCCCCATGGGCGGGGTATTGGGGCCCGCCTACGATGTGTCTATCCGATTCAACAGGCGTGCTCTTGATGCGCCCCATTTGAATCTCCAATGCACATTCTTGATTCACGTGAGGATTTTACTCATGGCATCCCGTTTGTCTGGACGCGTGTCCGAGCGTCACGATCGTCATTCCGGCAAGGAGAGGCGTGTCCGCCCCCGTGAGGGAGTGGACAGTGCGCGCCTGCCCTCGGCACCGCGTGAGCGCCGTCCCCTGCTGGCCGCGCTCGCCGTGCTGCTGATCGTCGGAGGAGCCCTGCTCGCGGGCCTGCTGGCGGTCCAGATGGACAAGCGGGTCCAGATGCTCGCCGCGGCCGACACGATCCAGGCCGGCCAGACCATCGCCAAGGAGGACCTGGTCTCCGCCTCGGTCTCCTCGGACCTGAGGACCCTCATCCCCGCGGACCAGATCGATCAGGTCATCGGGCGCACGGCACGGGTCGAGGTCGCCAAGGGCCAGCTCCTGGACGCCTCCCAGATCGCCACCGCGCCCGTCCCCGGAGGGGACCAGCAGGTCGTCGGCGTCTCGGTCGCCTCCGGCCGCTTCCCCGCGGGGGGGCCTGGGCGCCGGGGACATGGTCGACGTCGTGGACGTCGGCAACCAGTCGGTCTCCATCGAGGGCGCGCAGGTCCTCAAGGCCACGCCCTCCTCCGGAACGCAGGACGACTGGACCTCCGGCGCCGTCATCTCCCTCGTCGTCAAGCGCGGTGACGCCGCCAAGCTCGCCAGCGCCTCGGCCAACGGGACCATCGCCGTCGTCCAGACCGCGACCAACCAGCCCATCAAGGAGAGCTGATGCTCATCTCCATCGCCTCCGCCAAAGGCTCCCCGGGAGCCTCGACGAGCGCTCACGTGCTCGCCGCGGTCTGGCCGCGACCCGTTGTCCTGGCCGAGCTCGACCCGGTCGGCTCCGACCTGGTCTACCGCGCCCACTCCCGCGAGGGGACCCCCCTGGACAGTGACCGGGGCGTCGTCTCCCTGGCCGCCGCGACCCGCCGCGACCCGGCCGCGCCCCTGCGGGACCATCTCACCGTCATCGAGGGCGACCTGCCGGTCCTCGTGGGCCTGTCCCGCCCCGATCAGGCCACGGCCATCGGATCGGGCTGGGCGGGACTGGCCGCCAGTCTTCGTCAGGGCGGGGACGTCATCGCCGACGTCGGCCGGCTGTCTCCCGGCGTCCCGAGCCTGGGCGTGGCCCTGGCCTCCGATATCGCGCTGGTTGTCGTGCGTCCCGGCGTGGAGAACTACGGGCACCTGCGTGAGCGCCTGTCCTGGATCGCCGCCGAGACCTCCCGCCGCTCCGAGCAGGTCCGCCTCGGAGTCCTGCTCATCGCCCCCTGGAAGGCCCGTCACGAGGCCGGTGACCTCACCCGGCTGCTGCGTGGCAGCGGACTGGAGATCCCCGTCGTCGGCGCCCTGGCCTTCGACCAGAACGCCGCCGACTCCCTGGCGGGCCGCCGTGCCCGCCCGCTGGGGCAGACCCTCCTGGTGCGCTCGGCCCGGACCGTGGCCACCGCCCTGGCCGGCGTGGGCAGTAACGGAGGTGCCTCATGAGTGTCGATCAGGGACTCGTCCGCGACATGCGTGAGGAGGTCGCCGACCTCCTGGCCCAGCAGCGCCGCGATGACGCCACCTCCGGCATCCCGCCGATGTCCGCCGAGGACGAGCGCCAGTTCGCCCGCGCACTCATCGGGCGTGTGCTCGAGCGGCACGCCCGCGCTGCGATCGCCGCCGGACGCAACCCGCTCAACGCCCATGAGGAGGAAGAGATCTCCCAGGGCATCCACGCGGCGCTCTTCGGCGTCGGACGCCTCCAGCCCCTGCTGGACGACAAGGATGTCGAGAACGTCGACATCAACGGCTGCGACCATGTCTTCATCCAGTACGCCGACGGCCGTGAGGCGCGCGGCGAGCCCGTGGCCGAGTCCGACGAGGAGCTCATCGAGCTCGTCCAGGTCCTGGGCTCGTACTCCGGTCTGGCCTCGCGCCCCTTCGACTCGGCCAACCCCCAGCTGGACCTGCGCCTGCCGGACGGCTCTCGCCTGTCGGCCGTCATGGAGGTCTGCTCGCGCCCCTCGATCTCGGTGCGTCGCGCCCGCCTGGACCGGGTGGGCCTCGATGACTGGTCCGGCTCGGATCCCTGACCCCGCGGCTGGCCGCCTTCTGCTCGGCGGCCGTGCGAGCCCGCAAGAACATCATGATCGCCGGCGCCACGAACGCCGGGAAGACCACCTTCCTGCGCGCCCTGGCCAACGAGATCCCGGCCGAGGAGCGCCTCATCACCGTTGAGCGCGCCCTGGAGCTGGGGCTGGGAGAGTTCGCCGACCTGCACCCCAACGTCGTCGCCTTCGAGGAGCGCCTGCCCAACTCCGAGGGCTCCGGTGCGATCTCCATGGCGGACCTGGTGCGGCGCTCGCTGCGCATGAACCCCTCGCGGGTCATCGTCGGAGAGGTCCTGGGCGACGAGATCGTCACCATGCTCAACGCCATGAGCCAGGGCAACGACGGCTCACTGTCCACCATCCACGCGAACTCCTCCTCTGAGGTGTTCAACCGCATCGCCACCTACGCCATCCAGTCCGCCGAGCACCTGCCCCAGGACGCCACCAACCTCCTCATCGCCGGCGCCGTCGACTTCGTCATCTTCCTGACCCGGGAGAACCGCTTCTCTCAGGGCGGCAGGCTGCGCCGCTACGTCGCCTCCGTGCGCGAGGTCAACGGCGTTGACGGGCGGGTCTGTCCAGCGAGGTCTTCGCCGACGACGGGACCGGGACCGCCCAGCCGGCCGCACCGATCGGCTGCGTCAACGACCTCATGGCGGCCGGCTACGACCCCGCCGCCTCCTACCGGGGAGGTGTCGCATGAACCAGGCCACCGCCACCGTCGCCATCCTCGCCGGCGCCCTCGTCGGGGGAGGGATCTTCCTCCTGATCGGCTTCCTCATGGGGGTCGACATGATTCCCCAGCGCCCCGGCCCCTCCCGGGCCCTGCGCGAGCGCCTCAAGGGGTTCTCCGGCCGGATCGTCGCCGGCCTCGCCGTCGGGCTGGCCCTGCTGGTCGCCACCCGATGGGTCGTCATGGCCCTCGCCGGCGGCGCGCTCGTCGTCGTCTGGCCGATGCTCTTCGGCGGGGCCAAGGAGGAGAAAGCGCTCCTCGGCCAAGGTCGAGGCCCTGGCCACCTGGGCCGAGTCCCTGCGGGATACCATCGCCGGCGCCGTGGGCCTGGAGCAGGCGATCCCCGCCACCGTCTACGCCTCCGCCCCGGTGATCCGCGAGGACCTGGCCCTCCTGGCCGACCGCATGCGCGTGCGCGTCCCCCTGTCCACGGCGCTGCGCCAGTTCGCCGACAGCCTGGGCGACCCCACGGCGGACCTCATCGTCTCCGCCCTCATCATGAATGCCCGCCTGCGCGGCCCCGGCCTGCGCCAGCTGCTCGGCGCCCTGGCGGACACCGCCCGCTCCGAGCTCGACATGCGCCAGCGCGTCTGCGCCTCCCGCGCCGGCACCCGGCGCTCGGCCCAGATCGTCGTCGTCTTCTCGATCGTCATCATGCTGGGCCTGGCGGTCTTCAACCGCAGCTTCGTGGCCCCCTACTCCAGCGTGCAGGGCCAGCTGGTCCTGGTCGTCGTCGTCGCCCTCTTCGCGATGGGCATGCTCTGGATGCGACGCCTGGCCGGGGTGCGTCTGCCCCGGCGCTTCCTGACCGTCACCGTTCCGGTGGGGGGTGAGGAGGAATGATGACCTTGATCCTCATCGGCGGGATGCTCAGCGGAGCGGGCGTCCTGCTCCTCGGACTCCTCCTCGCCCCACCCGCCACCCAGCCCGCCGCGGCGCTGGCCGAGCTGGACACCCGCCGCAACGAGGGGCGCATGCGCGAGGACGTGAGGCGCCTCAACCCCTCCGAGGCCACGATGCCCCCGTGGATGGACCTCTTCAGCCTCCGGGTCACCTCCCTGGCCCGGCGCACCGGGGCCGACCTCACCTTCCTGACCACTGACCTGTCCGTGGTGGGACGCTCCCTCGAACGGCACCTGGCCATCTCCCTGTTCGCCGGGCTGGGGGCCTTCATGGTCCCGATCATCGTCGTCGGGCTCATGCAGGTCATGGGGGCGCCCCTGGGATGGTCGGTGCCCCTGCTGCTGAGCCTCGCCCTGGGGATGGCCGGCCTGCTGGTGCCCACGGCCCGCTTGCGCCGACAGGCCCAGGACGCCCGCCGGGACTTCCGCCACGTCGTCGGCTCCTACCTGGACCTCGTGGCCATGTCGCTGTCGGCCGGCCGGGGCGTCCCCGAGGCCCTCGACGCCGCCTCCAGCCTCTCCGACGACCCCGCCATGGTGCGTATCCGCAACGCCCTCGACGTCGCCCGGCTGCGCGGGGACACGCCCTGGGAGGCCCTGGGCCGGCTGGGCACCCAGCTGCGCATCGACGAGCTGCGCGACCTGGCCGCCTCCCTGGCCCTCGTGGCCGAGGACGGCGCCAAGATCCGCGAGTCCCTGGGCGCCCGGGCCTCCAGCATGCGCCGCCGCGACCTGTCCGACGCCGAGGGCAAGGCCGGGGAGAACTCCGAGTCCATGCTCGTGGCCCAGCTCGTCGTCGCCATGGGATTCATCGTCTTCCTCGTCTACCCGGCCCTGACCGGAATCATGGGCTCCTTCTAGGGCCCGCAGTCATTCGTATTCGTTCGGAATCTCTAGAAAGAAGGAACACCATGCTGTCTGTCCTCATCACCCTTCACACCTTCGTCGGCGACCTGCGCGACAAGGTGGGGCGTCGTCTCCTGGACGAGGAGAAGGGGGCCTCCACCGTTGAGTGGGTCATCATCACCGGCTTTCTCATCGTCCTGGCCGCGCTCGTGGGCCGGGCCATCTACGGCCTGGTCTCCAACGCCTCCAACGGCCTGCAGATTCCCTCGATCGGCGGCAACTGACCACCTGGGGTAGGTCCTCATGAGGAATTGGAGAGAACGCGTCATGAGCCGCTTGAGTCAGGAGACGGGCGCCTCCAGCGTCGAGCTGATGATCTTCTTCCCGCTGCTTCTGCTGATCGTGCTGATCACGGTGCAGGTGGCGCTGGTCTGGTACGGCAACGAGGTCGCCATCGCCACTGCCCGCGAGGTGGCGCGCGAGGCGCGCGTAAACCCCGATGCGGGCGAGCGCACCTCGGCGGCCAAGGCCAACGGCGTCGCCTACGCCCGCAAGGTCGGCGGCCGCGCGCTCACCGACATCGCGATCGACGTCTCCACCACGGGGGACGAGGTCACGGTGCGGGTCTCAGGGAAGGCCATCGACGTCGTCTCCGGACTGTCACCGCAGGTGAAGGCCTCGGTGACCTCACAGCGGGAGACCTTCAGGAGGGACCGATGAAACACGTCAGGAACAAGCAGATGCGGCGCCGCGCCATCGAGGCCGCCGGCTCGGAGAGGGGAACCATGTCCATTGAGGCAGTCGTCCTCGTCCCAGTGCTGCTGCTCATCACCATGGTGGCCGTCGCCGGGGGACGCATCGTCTCCGCCCAGGGGATGGTCGAGGCCGCGTCGCGCGACGCCGCCCGAGCCGCCTCCATGGAACGCTCCGTCAGCGCCGCCAACGCAGCCGCCAACCGGAGCCTGGCCCAGGCGGACACGTCCCGCGCCAGCTGCTCGGCCGGCGTCGACGTCGGAGGCTTCCGCCAGGGCGGGGCCGTGAGGGTCTCGGTCAGCTGCCGCGTCAAGCTCTCCGACCTGGGACTGGTCTTCCTGCCCGGAGCCACCGTGGTCAGGGCCGAGTCGAGCGCGCCGGTGGACCAGTGGAGGGGGACACGATGAGCAGGATCCGCATTGCCAGCGAGCTGCGTGAGCACCCGGAGCGGGGATCGGTGTCCGTCTACGTCGTCATCATCGCCGCATCCCTCATGCTGATGGCCGGACTGTGCGTCGAGGGCGGACGTGTTCTCAACGCACGCTCCACGCTGGCGGACCAGGCCGAGCAGGCGGCCCGGGTCGGAGTCCAGCAGCTGAGCATGGAGAAGCTGCGCGGCTCCGGAGTGGCCGCGACGGACCCGTCGGCGGCCTCGTCGGCGGCACGCAGCTACCTGGCCCGCACTGGCGACGCCCAGACCTCGACGGTCAAGGCCTCCTCCGACCGGGTCTCGGTCACGGTCGAACGCGACGTCCCCACCACGATGCTGCGACTGGTCGGCATCCCCTCCATCCACGTCTCCGTGACCGGGGAGGCCCGCAACGACTTCGGCCCCAAGGAACAGCCCAAGCCCGGCCTGCCGAAGACCGGCGACGACGGCGGCCCCAAGGAGCGGCCCAAGCCACAACGTCCCAAGCCGCAACAGCCCAAGCCGCAACGGCCCAAGCCCGCCCCGCCCAAGGTCGACGACGGCGGCCCCAAGGAGCAGCCCAAGCCCGAACCGCCCCAGGGGGGCGACGAGGAAAGCCCTAAGGAAAGACAGAAACCCGGACTGCCGAAGGCGGGCAACGCCATCGGCCTGGAGTGGAGGCAGAAGCCATGACCACCGCATCGAGACGGCGCCGTGCCCAGGCCGCCGGCCCCCAGCGGTTCAGGGCGCCCGCTCGCAGCACCCGGCCGCCGGTGTGGCGCTCCGTGGTCGCCGGCCTCACACTCGCCGCCATCATCATCGGCCTGCCCGCCGTCCTGCTGACCACCGTCGGGCCCCCGCCGCTGCCGACCGGCGTGGACATGAGCGCCCTGCTCGTTCAGACCGTGTCCCTCGACGTCGTCGTGGGCGTCCTCATCTGGGTACTCGCTCTGGCCTGGCTGCAGTTCACGGTGTGCACCCTGGTGGAGCTCGTCTCCGCTCTCAAGGGCCACGGCGTGCCCGGCCACGTCCCGCTCTCGGGCGGCGTGCAGTCCCTGGTGCGCCGACTCGTGGCCTCCGTCCTGCTCCTGGGGGCCGTCAGCGGCCCGGTCGCCGCGGCCGCCGCCCCCCTCACTGAGGAGCCGGCCCCGGCGGTCTCGGTGAGTCAGGGAGTCGTCTCGGAGCAGCCCGCCGACGACGCCTCCTGGGCTGATGGCGAGGCTGCGGCCTCGCAGGGCGACGAGCACGGCCAGCAGTACATGCGCTACGTGGTGGACGGGGTCGAGATCGACCCGGAGATCGGCTCCCAGCTCGTGGGAAAGCGCGTCTACATCGTCAAGCCGCCCGAGGGCCGCTACCACGACAACCTGTGGGACATCGCCGAGCGCAACCTGGGTGACGGGCGCGCCTACGCCCAGATCTACGACCTGAACGCCGGCCGCGTGCAGCCCGACGGCGACAGCCTGGAACTGGCCCGGCTCATCCAGCCCGGCTGGCTCATGGTCATGCCCGAGGAGGCCGCCTCCGTGGCCCGGGTCGAGGCCATCCCCACCGATCCGGCGCCTCCCGCCCCGGCCCCGCAGACTCCGACGCCGCAGCAGGATGGCGCCCACCTGCCGGTCGGGCTCGGCCACGAGCTGCGGGACGTCACCCCCGTCCAGCTGCCGGCGATCGGCTCGCTGCTGGCCGCCTCCCTGGTCTCGGTGCTCGTCGCCAGGCGTCGTCGGCTGATGGATGCCTTCAACGAGGACTCCGCCGAGCTCGAGCGTCTCCTGCGGGTCGGGGCCGACGAGAGCCGGTCACGGCGGCTGAGCGCGGTCCTGCGCTCCCTCGACGACCTGCCCGGCAGCCCCCGCCCCTACGCCGTCGCCATCGACGACGACGCCTGCTACCTGCGCCTGGCGCGTCCCCTGACCGACGCCCCCGCCCCCTGGCGGTCCCAGGACGAGGGGATGATCTGGGCGCTGCCCGCGGGTCGCGAGCCGTCGCTGACCGAGCGGCCCTGCCCCCTGCCCGGGCTGGTCACGGTGGGTCGCACGCCCACGGGTGCCGACATCCTCATCGACCTGGCCTTCGCCGACGGGGACGTGACGGTCACCGGGGACCCGGCCATGGCCGCCGAGGTCGTCTCCGCCTTCGCCCTGGAGCTGTGCACCAACCCCTGGTCGCGCGACGCCGTGGTGGTCGGCAGCGGCCTGTCCGCCGCCCTGCACCGGGTCGCGGGCGAGCGCATGCAGCCCCTGGACAGTCTCCTGGGACTCACCGCCCTGCCCGGTATCGGCGGGGTCTTGACCGGCCGGCGCCCCGAGACGCAGAAGACCTTCATGTTCGTCGGCGACGGGGCCACGCCCCCGACCCTGCCGCCGGGACGCGACTACGCCCTGGTGCGCACCGGCGGCGACCAGCCGGGGCGCTGGACGATCGAGATCGACGCCTCCGGCACCGCCCGGATCACCCCGCTGGGCATCATCGTGACGGCCTCGCGTGCCACCGAGGCGGAGGTCTCCGCCCTGGAGGACCTGTTCGCCCCGGCCCAGGAGACCGGCGTCGACGACGGCCGTCCGCCGGTGCCCGACCCGCCCACGCCGCCCCTGGCCACCGCCGCCCCTGCGTGCCGCCTCCGTACGGATCCAGGTCCTGGGGACCACGCAGGTGGAGACGGCCGGCGCGGTGGAGGAGGCGCGCCGTTCCATCCTCACCGAGGCCGCGGTCTGCGTGGCCCTCCACCCCGAGGGGGATCCGCCCCTCGGTCCTGGGCGCCATGCTCTGGCCCCTGGGGGCCACCGCGGACGTGGTGGGGGCGACCGTGGAGCGGCTGCGCAGCTGGCTCGGCAAGGACCCCCAGGGGGTGCCCCACCTGCGGGAGGACGCCGAGGGCCGGCTGCTGCTGGGGCCTGGGGCCGTCCTGGACTGGGACGTGCTGCGCTCCCTGCTGGATGCTTCCCGCCGCTGCCCGCCCCAGCAGGAGGTCGAGCTGCTGAGCGAGGCCCTGCGCCTGGTGCGAGGCCCGATGGCGCTCAACGCCCCCGAGGGCCATTACTCCTGGCTGGCCCGGGTCCGCGCCGCCCGGCAGCTCGAGGCCCTCGTCGTCGACGCCGCTCACCGCATGGTCGAGCTCATCGGGGACACCGATCCCGACGGCGCTGCGGCAGCGATCGCCACGGGTCTGCGGGTGGTCGACCTCGACCAGGGGCTGTGGCGCGACCGCCTGCGCCTGGCCTCGCGCCGCGGCGTGGGCGAGCTGGAGCGGGAGATTCGCATCCTGCTGGAGTCCGCCGGCGCCGATGACCTCCACCAGATCGACCCCGCCACCGCGGCGCTCGTCGAGGACCTCTCCCCGGGGCTCTCGGTGGGACGGCTGCCCGCCTGAGGAGACCACCATGCAGCTGTTCATCAGTGTCCTGCGCCCCCTGGAGGAGGCCCACGAGGCCCGCGACCTCATCGTCGTCGTCCCGGAGGACGCCACGGTCGGTGACCTCGCCGCCGCCCTGGACCGCACCGTGCCCACCACCGCGCCGGGGCAGTCCCTGCGCCTGGTGGTCAACGCTGGGGAGCCGGTCAGCGCTGCGCCGTCGTCGCTGTGGCACGGCTCGCGGCGCCTCGACCCGCGGGCGTCCCTGGGGTCGGGCTCCGTCCGCAACGGCATGCTGCTGGGGCTCGGCACGGCCGTTCTCGACGACGTCGAACCGGTCGGGGTCGTCGAGGTGCGTGTCGTCGGCGGGCGCGGGGCCGGAGCGGTTCACCGCCTGAGCCTGGGCGACTACACCCTGGGCGGGCCAGAGCAGGACATCACCCTGGAGGGTGAGGCGGGGCAGGAGAAGGTCGCCGACCTGACGGTCTCCCACGGTGGACGGGTGCTCCTGAGCCCGGCACCGGGCGTGGCCGAGCGCACGGTGCCGCTTGCGCTGCCTCGCCGCCGGCCCCTGCCAGGGCCACTCGTGCTGGCGGCGAAGGAGGATGAGGCGCCCTCCGAGCGCCGTCGTCGCCGGAAGAAGCGGCGCGCCAAGCGCAAGCGCAAGAACAAGGGCGCGGAGCGGATCCTCAGCGGGCGCGAGGTCCTGGAACCCGACGGTGAGCGCCACTTCCTGGAGCTGGACCGACGCCCGCTTCAGGGGGCGACTCCCTGGCCGGAGAAGGCGGTCCTCACGGTGGGGGAGAGCCTGCTGGTGCTCGAGTACGTACCCGCCGTCGACGCCGTGACCTCCCCGACCCCGGGGGCGCCGACGATCAACTTCAACCGGCCCCCGCGCCTGGCCCGCCCGATCCGGGTCACCAAGTTCACGCTGCCGCGCGAGCCCTCGCAGGCGCGCAAGCCGCCCTTCCCCTTCGCCATGATGCTCTCCCCGCTGGTCATGGGAGGTGGGATGTACCTGGTCACCGGGCGCGTCTACTCCCTCATGTTCATGCTGTTCTCCCCGGTCATGATGATCGCCAACCTGATCCAGGGGCGCTCCACCAACCGGAAGCACTACCGGGAGGACCTGCGCAAGTACGAGGAGCAGCGCGACCAGACCGAGGACGCGGCCTTCAAGGCGCTGACCGAGGAGCGCGGGCTTCGGCGCACGGACGCCCCGGACCCGGCCGAGCTGCTGCTGCGCGCCACCGGGCCGCGGGCCCAGTTGTGGGAGCGGCGCCCCTCGGACCCGGACTGGCTGGACCTGCGGGTGGGGGTCGCGGACCTGCCCAGCGACGTCGAGGTCGACGACCCCGCCCGCGCCAAGCACGAGGAGCCGCTGCGCTGGACGGCCCCGGACGTTCCGGTGACCGTGCCCCTGGGTGGCATCGGCGTGGTCGGCGTGTGTGGGGAGCGGTGCCATGAGGTGGCGACCTGGCTGACGGCCCAGGCCGCGGTGCTGCACTCACCGGCCGAGCTGCAGATGGTGCTCCTGGTGGAGCCGGTGCGCGGCGAGCGGCCCGAGGAGCGCTGGTCCTGGGCGAGGTGGCTGCCCCACCTGCGCAACGCGGAGGGCATGGGGGCCCGGGCCCGGATCGGCGTCGACGATGAGACGGTGAGCCGGCGCGTCAGCGAGCTGGCGGACCTGGTGCAGCGGCGCCTGGAGGCCTCCGACAGCCGCGGCCGCGGGAGCACCGACGGCGAGCAGATCCTGGTGGTGCTCGACGGCGGGCACGCCCTGCGGCTGCGCCCGGGCCTCATCCCGGTGCTGCGCCGCGGCCCCGAGGTGGGGGTGCGCCTGATCTGCATCGACCGGGAGCGCACGGCTCTGCCCGAGGAGTGCCGGGCCGTGGTGTCCACCGGGCCGGGCGCGCCGTCGGTCTCCCAGACGGATAAGGACGAGGTCGAGCGGGTCACCCTGGACCTGGTGCTGGACGGCTGGTGCGAACGGGTGGCCCGGGCGCTGGCGCCGGTCCACGACGTCTCCGCCGCCGGGGCGGACTCCACGATCCCCACGGCCTCGCGGCTGCTGGACGTGCTGCCCATGCCCGAGCCCGGTGCCGACGCCGTCCTGGCGGCCTGGCAGCGGTGCAGCCGCACGACGAGGGCGGTCATCGGGGAGGACGCCGAGGGGCAGTTCTGGCTGGATGTGCGCGCTGACGGGCCGCACGCCCTGGTGGCCGGGACGACCGGCTCGGGTAAGTCAGAGCTGCTGCAGACGCTCATCGCCTCCCTGTGCATGGGCAACACGCCGGATTCGATGACGTTCGTGCTGGTGGACTACAAGGGCGGGGCGGCCTTCAAGGACTGTGCGCGTCTGCCGCACACGGTGGGGATGGTGACGGACCTGGACGGGCACCTGACCTCCCGGGCCCTGGAGTCGCTGGGCGCCGAGCTGCGCCGTCGCGAGCACCAGCTGGCGGGGGCGGATGCGAAGGACATTGAGGACTACGTGGCCGCCATGGCCCCGGGGGACGAGCCGATGCCGCGGCTGATGATCGTCATCGATGAGTTCGCGGCGCTGGTCTCCGAGCTGCCGGACTTCGTGACGGGCCTGGTGGACATCGCCCGGCGCGGGCGCTCGCTGGGGGTGCACCTGGTGCTGGCCACGCAGCGGCCGGCGGGCGTGGTCTCCGCGGAGATCAAGTCGAACACGAACCTGCGCATCGCCCTGCGGGTCACCGACGAGAACGACTCCCAGGATGTCGTCGAGGCCGCCGCCTCCGCCTTCATCCCGCCGTCGATCCCGGGGCGTGCCTACGCGAGGCTGGGGCATGCGAGCCTGCGCCAGTTCCAGTCCTCCCGGGTGGGGGGACGGCCGCGGGGCGCCCTGCCCCGGGCGGCGCTGCGCTCGGCGACCCTGACCCTGGACGAGCTCTCCCGGGCGGAGGAGGCGCCCCCGGAGGTGGAGGAGGACGCCACGATCCCCACGGACCTGGCCACGCTCGTGGACGCCATGGGGGACGCCTACCGGGCCATGGGCAAGGAGAAGCCGCACAGCCCGTGGCTGCCGCCGCTGCCCGAGCTGCTGACCCTGGACGCGGTGGAGCAGCGGATGGGGAGCCCGAAGGAGGGGAGCCCGGGGGAGAGGAGCCCGGTGGAGGAGAGCCCGGGGGAAGGGAGCGCGCCGAGGGCTTCCTGCCGGCCCTGCCCCTGGGACTGGAGGACCTGCCGGCCCAGCAGGAGCAGCGGCCCATGACCTGGGACTACACGCGCGCCGGGCACCTGGGCATCGCCGGGGCCCCCAGGACGGGGCGCTCCAGCGTGCTGCGGGGGATCGCGGTGGCTCTGGCCCGCTCGGCGTCGGCCGCGGAGGTCCACATGTACGGGATCGACGCCGGCAACGGGGCGCTGCTGCCGTGCCTGGCGCTGCCGCACGTGGGGGCGGTGGTGACCCGCGACCAGCCGGACCGGGTGCGGCGCGTTCTGACCCTGCTGGGCCGGGAGGTGGCGCGACGTCAGCAGCTGCTGGCCACCGAGGGCTTCGCCTCACTGTCCGAGCAGCGGGCCAAGACGCCCGAGCCGGGGCGGCTGCCCTACCTGGTGCTGCTGATCGACAGGTGGGACAACTTCGTGGCCACCTTCGAGAACGTCGACGGCGGGGCCATCATCGAGAGCATCGAGAGCCTCATGCGCGAGGGGGCCGCTGTGGGCCTGCGCGTGGTGGTGGCCGGGGACCGGACGGTGTTCCGCAGCCGGTTCGGGATGCTGCTGGAGGACCGGCTGCTGCTGCGGATGCCGTCCCCGGACGACTTCGACCTGGTGGGCATGCGGGCGCGCGAGGTGCCGCTGACCATGCCGCAGGGGCGGGCCTTCCGCAGCGGGCCCAAGCCGCGCGAGGTGCAGCTGGCGCTGCTGACGGACGACGTCGACGGCACCGCCCAGGTGGAGGCGATCCACGAGGCGGGCCGGCTCAGCCGCGAGAAGTGGGGGGGAGATTCCCCGGGAGCTGTCCGCGGGCCACGTGGACGAGCTGCCGGTGGCGATCTCTGCGGAGAAGGCCCTTGAGCTGGGGCCGCCTCTGGCGCCGGGGAGCATCGCCCTGGCCGTGGGCGGCGACGACCTGGGGCTCATCCCGGTGTCGATGGACGAGATCGGCAACGGGGTGCTGGTGGCCGGGCCTCGGCGCTCCGGGCGCTCGACGGCGCTCCTGTTCGGGGCGCAGCGGGCGCTGGACGGTGGGACGCGCGTGGTGCTGGTGCTGCCGCGGCGCTCGCCGCTGATCGCCCTGGAGGGGCGCGACGGTGTTCTGGGACGGCTGGGCTTGGAGTCCAAGCCCGATGACCTCAGGGAGCTTTTGCGGCAGGAGCCTGAGAACACACTCATTGTTATTGACGATTTCGAGATGATGGGAGGCGATCATGCGCTTGGGCCCGTGATTGAAGAGCACTTGAGGACGTGCCGGGACGCGAATGGCGGTGTCCTGGTGGGGTGCGGGATCGATGAGATCTCAGGAATGTACCGGGGCGTGGTGGCCCAGGTGCGCAAGACCCGCACGGGTCTGGTCCTGGCGCCCAGGTCCTCCGAGGACGGGACGCATTTGTCGGCGAGGCTGCCACGCTCTATCGGCGGCCCGGTGCCCAAGGGACGTGGCGTCATGGTGACAACCGCCGGCTGGTCCTGGGTGCAGGTCCCGAAGGTCGACTGAAGGAGGAGAAAACGGGAGTCGGAGTGAAGAGTTGGTGATAAGAAATGGTCAATGCACGTCAAAGGAAACGTGTAGCGAGGAGATGAGATGACTGGCGGAGGACTGCCTCAGGATGAGCAGGACAAAAAGCTGCCTGAAGACGGGCAGGATAAAAAGGAGTTTCCGAACCTTAGATTGGAGGCGCTGAAAGACATTCGATCATACGCGGAGCAAAAACTCACCTTCATACGGGGCTATAATAATATGTTGAAAGATATCATGTCACATAACAGCGGGGTGGATGCTCCGGATACATGGGTATGTAGGGCGGCGAATGACGAGGGGTCTGAGCTGAGAAACGCCGCGGGAAAAGTTGCGTCTGCTTGCAATCAGGTGTTTGAAGTTATTGATTCGGAGATAGGTAACATTCACGCAAGTGGCCTGGATAAGGTTCCTGAAGGCCACCCTGATGCCACGTGGAAGCTGTGAAGAAAGGAATTACATAATGACGAAAGTGTACTTAAATCCTAGTAAGTTGGATGAGAAGCTCTCCACCGTCGATCTGTTTCGCAGCTCAGTGGAGAGTGCATGTAGTCTCATTCGTAACCACTACACTCAAGATCCGATACGAGAAGAGCTCAGTTCATGTCTGGATAATTTCTCTAAAGCGGGTCAGGGTTTACTTCTACGGACGGACGAAATTAGAAGGATCAAAAAAAACATTGAACAACTCAACAGCACTGGAGTAGCCGCTTTTGATAGTGCTACTGGACAAATTACTTTTGAGGTCCCTGATGGCGTGGACGTGGACACCCCTAAGAATCTTGAAATGTGGTCTCAAGGTACCTTGGACGCCAACGACCTAAGGAGCGGAGAGAGTAAGCTTCCTAGTGGCCGAAGCATCGACCAGGTCAGGGAGTCAATGAAGTTAAATAAAGACGACTCCATCTATGCGAGTACTTTCATCGATCGTGTCGGCCCCGAGAATCTCACCAAAATAGGCGACCAGAATCCAGTTATCAATAAGGAAGCAAGCACTATAGGGGAAATACTTGCCACTGCGTCACAGACCTGGGATAAAGAAAAGTCTAAAAGGAACGCAGACCTCATTATTGGTTCGGTGGACGACAAAAGTGAATGGGATAGAATTCCCATTCTTAATGAAATGATAGGAGGCCATGATGTAGATAATGATGGCGTCAGCGACTTGAAGTTTGGCTCAAACTTCCTCGCATTCATGGGGGATGCCGCTGAAAAACTTCCTTATCGGGAGATTATGAGTACTAAGAATCCGGAGATTGGTGGCCCCAATAAACACAATAAAGGCCGTCACTATCCTCTGGGGAGTTATGATCCTATTTTCGGTATCGCCGACGCCATGACCAATAATGGCGAGGCGGCGGCCATGTTCTTTGGAAAAAAGGGAGTGAATGCAAGTCGTGAAGATATTAAGAGAATTCACGACCTTGCCAAGCGTTATGATGAGTTTCGTGACGACGACGCGACCGTTGGCGTTGCTACCAAATGGACCGACAATCTTGCTATCATGTCAGGCAAGATGTCTGAGTTGGGAAGAATTAATACCAAAGAGGCGAGTCCTGAGCAGATTGCACTTTCCGATCAGGCAGCCCTGGGCACAGGAGTTATTCTCAATTCCATAGGTCAGAGTGGTGTGAAACTTAGTTCTGTTGCTCGTCCCTATGTTGGCATCGCGCTCAAAAATTACGCCCCGGGCGTTGACCAATCGATCCGGGGAAAGGGGTACGAACCGGGAGGTATAGCAACTCGGGCGAACTATCTATCTGGAAAAATACCTGATGAAAACGGGAAGCTAGTAGATGACAACGGGAAGATAAGGGATGATTATGACGCGGCCTACTGGGGTGGCGGCATCCCCACTCAACCGAATTTTTCAGACTGTACGCTTTCGAATCTTACTGGACAGCTCGGTGTTTCTGACAACGGAGCCAACCTTAGAGGCCTTCAACAAGAATTGGGCTATATTGCTAATAGGCGAATGAGTTTCGCTGCTAATGCTGATTCCGAGGCAGCTAAACAGCAGGCATTAGAAGAAGCTATCAGCAGTTATCGACAAACTGAAGGATTTGTTGCTGGCGCTATCTCGCGTGAAGGCATCGATCAGGGAATTAAAACTGACAATCAGATTAAGGCGTGGATTGATGGTATTTCCGGGGCGACAAGCATTATTCCGACTCCAGAAGGGGATGTCCTAGGAAAGGGCGTTAAACATCTTTTTCAAGCGGGTGTAAGTTATGTCGAGGGGCGTGCGGAAACAGGAACTATGAAAATGCTGGAGGACAACCTTGCCCACCATCAGGAAAAAGCAACAGAGAAAGCAAATGACGGTACTGCGGAGGCTGAAATAAGCACAAAACAGTCGCTCATCAATAAGCTAATAGAATCTGGTGTTATCGAGCAGGATAAACTTGCAGCTTGGCCTGGTAGAGATGAAAAAATTCTGAATGCCGATGGAACGTTAAACTATGAAAACCTGCAATCTAAAGACTACAAGGTCGACGAGGATGCATTGAAGGAAAAATATGGCAATGGTGCGGATTTTGAGAAAGCCAAAAGCGATGCAGAAGAATACAGGGCTACGCAAAGAAGTAATGTCAATGGAGCCTATACTAAGTTTGAGGGAAGAATGAGGGAGGTCGCGGACCCGTGGGTGGTAGACGCTTACAAGATGAATGAAAGTGGCGACTATACTCAGAATGTGAGTCGCGGCGTTGGAGATAAGTACCAACTGAGAGGATGGGATACACCTAAAGGTCCAGGATTAAATAAGTTTGGAGAAGGGTGAGGGTGTTTGGTGTACAATTGTGATGCGAGTTCTGGGTGATTACTGACTCTTGGCGATTGGCTGGGCGCATTTACGTGTTGTATCCAGTTCGGCTTCCTTCCAGTTTCCTGGGGCTATCTCTCAAGGTGGTCCATGGTCGCGTCGAGGAGGAGGCTGTGGCGCTGGTCGTCGGGGCATCCGGCGTGCACCCAGCGCAGGTGGGCGTCGTCGGCTCGCCGAGTGCGCTCGGTGAGTTCGTCAACCGTGCGCAGCAGCAGTCTTGCGTTAGGGCAAGGCAGCGCCGCCGAGGTCGGTTCTCGATCGTGAGGTTCGACCACCGCCGTGGCGGGGCTGGATGTTTGTGGCGGGCCGTCCCGCCTGTGCATAGCAATCAACGCTGTGGCGCTGGCGATGCAGCAGCCATCTACCGCTCCATTCGATGTGGATGACCGGCATCGCCGCCGTGTGGCGAAGTTTTCGATGCCGGGGCGAGCAGTCCGCTTTTGGGCTGCCCGGCCTCACGTCCTCCAGTCGCCCAGGGCTCCTTCCAGGCAGCCCAGCGCCGCGTCAACCAGGCTGTGGCGCTGGTCGTCGGGGCAGCCGGCGTGCACCCAGCGCAGGCAGGCGTCGTCGAGGAATCCGAGGTAGCCCCACAGGGCGAAGTCGTCGCGGTGGCCCCGGCTGCCGCCGACAACCTCGGCCAGGGCTGCCACCGCCGCCTCGCGCGCCTGCCGCCTCACCCGGGCCGCCTCGTCGCCCGGGTCGTGCCCGGCCAGCGCCTGGTAGGTCACCCAACCGGGGGGAGCGCTCGGCGATGAAATCCAGGTAGGTCAGCACCGAGGTCCGCACCCGGTCCCGGGCCGACGACCCCTCCGGCAGGGCGTCGTCGGCCTGTCGGGTGCGCTCGGTCAACTCGTCGGCGGCACGCCGGAGGACCTGGGCGTAGAGGCCGGCCTTGCCGGCGAAGTACTTGTGCACCAGTGCCTCGGAGGCCTGCGCCTCCGCAGCGACCTCGACCAGCGAGACCTCCTCGTACGGGCGGCTCGCGAAGGCCCGTCTCGCTGCGGACAGGATCAGCTCGCGGCGCTCGGCGGGATCCATGCGCAGACGGGGGCGCTTGTCGGTACGAGACGGCACCTTGACATGCTAACGGGTGTGGCGGCACCCTTGGAGGCATGGTTAGTGAGTCACCTGGAATAAGCCGTTCCGCACCCCCCGCCTGGGTCGACCATGCCATCTGGTGGCAGGTCTATCCCCTCGGCGCGACCGGCGCCCCCATCCGCCCTGAACCGGGGACGCCGCTGACCGAGCCCGGCGCCCCCGCGCGCCTGGACCGCCTGGAGCCCTGGCTCGACTACGCCGTCGAGCTCGGCGCCAACGGCCTGTCGCTCGGCCCCATCTTCGCCTCATCCACCCACGGCTACGACACCACCGACCACCTGCGCATCGACCCCCGCCTGGGCGATGACGCCGCCTTCGACCGCCTCGCCGAGGCCTGCCGCGCCCGGGGCCTGGCCCTCATGCTCGACGGCGTCCTCGGGCACGTCGGCACCGAGCACCCCCTCTTCCGGGCCGCCCGCGCCGGGGGGCAGGAGCGCGGCCTCTTCCGCTTCGACGACGCCGTCGGCGGGGAAGGCATGGACGGCGCCGGACCTGCCGGCCCCGGCTACGCGACCTTCGAGGGTCACGAGTCCCTGGCCGCCCTCAACCACGACTCCGCCGAGGTGCTCGACCTGGCCGTGCGGCTGCTCACCCACTGGCTCGACCGCGGCGCGAGCGCCTGGCGCCTGGACGCCGCCTACGCCGTCGACCCCGCCTTCTGGGCGAGCGTCCTGCCCGCCGTGCGCGAGCGCCACCCCGACGCCTGGTTCATGGGGGAGGTCATCCACGGCGACTACGCCGGCTTCGTGGAGGCCTCCACCGTGGACACCGTCACCCAGTACGAGCTGTGGAAGGCCACCTGGAGCTCGCTGGCCGACGTCAACTTCTACGAGCTCGACTGGTGCCTCAAGCGCCACAACGAGCTGCTGGACCGGTTCGTCCCGGCCACCTTCGTCGGCAACCACGATGTCACCCGCATCGCCAGCAAGGTCGGGGCCGGCGGGGCGGCGCTCGCCGTCGTCCTGCTCATGACCGTGGGCGGTGTGCCCAGCGTCTACTACGGGGACGAGCAGGCCTTCCGCGGGGTGAAGACGGAGACCCTCGGCGGCGACGACGAGGTCCGCCCCGCCCTACCGGCCACGCCGTCCGGGCTCGCGCCGCAGGGGGCTTGGATGCTGCGGCTCCATCAGGACCTCATCGGGCTGCGACGCCGCCACCCCTGGCTTGTGCGCGCCCGCACCGAGGTCACCGAGCTGGACAACCCGCGACTGTCCTACGACGCCGTCGGCGAGGAGGGCCAGCGGCTGCACGTGAGTCTGGCCCTGGAGCCGGCGCCTCGTGCCGAGGTGCGTGCGCCAGGAGAGGAACTGCTCGTCGTCGAGCCGCCCGCGGAGTGAGGGGCTCTCGCGCCGGCGGGGGCTCGGTTGTGCTGGCGTCCTGGCGGTCGAGGAACAGGTGGGCACGCACGCTGACGGGGGCATTCGACGCCGTCGGGGACACTTTGCCGCCGGCGGGTGCCATCGACGCGTCCGGGGACAGGAATCCCGCCCCCGAACGCGTGGACTGTCCCCGTCCGGAAGAGACGGCACCCCGCCGCGCAGAAAGTCCCCGTCGATGTCGCCGGCAGGGGTTTGCAGCCGGGGCTTGCGACGCTCGTCTAGACCGTGATGAGTGGGAGACTGGGATGGACCGCGCTCAGGTCTTCAGGGTCAGAGGTCACCACGGTGTGCCCCTGCTCCTCCGCTAGTAGGGCGACGTGAACATCAACGATGTCCCGATGGCCGCTGCGTCCGCATAGCAGACCGACGGCTCGCGCCGTCATGTCGTCCAGCGGCGCCACGTGCATGCTGGGATCCGCGAGCAGTCGTGCGACGCGGGCCTGCCGCGGACCGCCCCGCCAGGCCTGTGCTACGACGCCGGCTGGCACGCTCAGAGGCAGGCCCGTCTCCAGTGCTCGGCGAAGGAGTGCGCGGACACGCGAGTCTCCGCGTTCAAGTGCGAGCAACGCGCCGGTGTCGAGGGTCAGGCCCTTGACGCGCCTCCTGCTGGTCGTGGTCACGCCAGTCCCAGCGCCTTGTCCGCCCAGGCCAGGTCGGCGTCATCGACGGGACCGAGCTCGCGATCAAGGTCGTCCAGCAGCTGGGCGAGGTCGTCCTCCCGCTGCACACGGGCGACCGCCGCGCTGATGAAGCCCGACACCGACGGAGCCCTGCCCTGCTCGACCGCGCGACGAATCGAGATGACCTGCTCGTCTGGGAGGCTCACCGCGATCTTCTGAGTCATACTCGGATCATACCAAGGGGTGCAGAGGCCCTGCACCGAGGTGTGCGTCCCCGGTGAGGCGCCGCTCGTCGTCGAGCCGCCCGCGGAGTGAGGGGCTCTCGCGCCGGCGGGGGCTCGGTTGTGCTGGCGTCCTGGCGGTCGAGGACTGGGGAGCCCGGGCGCTGATGGGGGGCATTCGACGCCGTTGGGGACACTTTGCCGCCGGCGGGTGCCATCGACGCGTCCGGGGACAGGAATCCCGTCCCCGTGCGCGCAGGTTGTCCCCGTCCGGACGAGACCGCACCCCGCCGCGCGGAATGTCCCTGTCGATGTCCCCGGTGGTGTGGCCTCGGATGTCAGTGTGGCCTCACGTCGTGGCGGGGTCGGGAGAAACGGTGCGGAACCGGCGTCGGTAGGCCGACGGTGTCGTGCTCAGTATCCGGGCGAAGGCCTGGCGCATAGTGACGGCGCTGCCGAAGCCGCAGCTCGAGGCCACCTGCTCGACCGCCAGGTCTGTGCTCTCCAGAAGGCGCTGGGCTTCGCGTACCCGCTGCGCGCGCACCCATGCCGCAGGCGCGATGCCGGTCGACTCCCGGAAGGCACGGATGAAGGAACGGGTGCTCATCTGTGCCGTCCTCGCCAGCCGTTCCACGGGTAGCGGCTCGCCCAGGTGCTCCAGCGCCCAGGCCACCGTGCTGCCGATCGGGTCGTCGTCGGCGCGCGGCGGCACCGGCCGCTCGATGTACTGTGCCTGCCCGCCTTCGCGATGCGGTGCGATGACGAGCTGGCGTGCGACCTCGTTGGCGGCCTGTGCCCCCAGGTGCGTGCGTACCAGGTGGAGGCAGGCGTCCAGGCCCGACGCCGCACCCGCCGAGGTCAGAACATCGCCATGGTCCACGTAGAGGACCGACTCGTCCAGCGCGATCTCAGGGTGCTCGCGCGCCATCGGCTCGAAGGCCCGCCAGTGCGTCACCGCTCGGCGCCCGCCGATGAGACCGGCCTCGGCCAAGGGGATCGCCCCCAGGCACAGGCCGACAACGCAAGCGCCCCGCGCATGTGCGGTCTTCAGGAGGGAGCGCAGCTCCTCCCCAGTGGGGCGTCCGTCGACGAACCACGCGGGGACCACGACGACGTCGGCCTCACTCGCCAGCTCTGGACCTCCCAGGCCGTCAAGGATGTAGCCCTCGGAGGTGCGGATGGCGGCGGTGCGCGATGGTGCGGTGGACGGCGGTGGGCCCGCACCTGCCGCGGGAGCCGCGGCCTCCTGTGGGGGCGTCACCGACTCGGAGGTGGTGGTGAACAGTGAGACCTGCCAGTTCGCAAGACCCAGCCGGCTCACGGTCCCGAAGACCATCTGGGGGATCGACAGGTGGAACATGGTGATGCCGTCGAAGGCGTAGACGGCGATATGCATGCGACCTCCCTGAGTACGTCCCGCCTGGCGCCGAACCGGTGTCCCTCAACACCTGGCGTGAAACCATCGATACGTAGCATATGCGCCACTGGTGGACACCAGTCCGATCGCACATCCTGAGTGTCACTACGCAACCGCCGCGCCACGGCGCACACGTTTGGAGACACCGTGACTGATCGAGATGAACCGGGACGAACCGTCCCGAGCAGGGCTCTGGTTCTCGTCGACGTACAGAATGAGTACGCCCGCCTTCCGCTGCGCATTCGCTACCCGCGCCTGCGCGACTGCCTGGAGCAGATCGAGCGGGCGCTCGACGCCGCCGAGAGCGCCGGACTCCCCGTGGCCTGCGTGCAGCACGCCGGTCCGCCCGGCGGCGCGATCTTCGCCCCCGGCGGGAAGGGCTTCGAGCTCTGCCCGCGTATCGAGCGCCGACGGACCCCGCAGTGGAAAAGCGTCGTCAAGCACCACGGGTCGATCTACGCGGGAACCGACCTCGCCGCATGGCTGCACGAGCAGGGCGTCAATACCGTCACGCTCGTCGGCTTCATGGTGAATAACTGCGTCCTGGCCTCGGCGGCCTGGGGAGAGACGATCGGCCTGGCCACAGAGGTGCTCTCTGACGCCGTCGGCGCCATCAACCTGCGCAACCGCGCCGGCAAGGTCGATGCTCGTACGGTGCACACCACGCTCATGGCGTTGCTGCACTCCAACTGGGCGGCTGTGGCCACCGCCGACGACTGGTGCCGGGCGATGGTGCGCCGTGAGCCGCTGCCGCGCAGCAACCTGGTCGTCTCTGCGATGGCTCCGTTCTGACGGCGTTGTTGATGGCAGAGATGTGCTGTCGCAGCCGGGGGCATTCGACGCCGTCGGGGACACTTTGCCGCCGGCGGGTGCCATCGACGCGTGCGGGGACAGGAATCCCGTCCCCGCACGCGTGGGCTGTCCCCGCCCGGAAGAGACCGCACCCCGCCGCGCAGAAAGTCCCCGACAGCGCGGCCAACAGCAACGCGGATCACCTTGACCCTCACGTAGCGTGAGGGACGAGGCTGCCCCGCATGAGCACCTTCAACGCATTCGAGATGAGCCCCGTGCCCGCGCCCAGCGAGGACGCCCAACCGCCCGAGCCCTTCCACGGCATCTACGGCATGCCGATGTTCGTCACCGTTCCGACGTCGGACCTGGACACCTCGGTCGACTTCTGGACCGAGGCACTGGGCTTCTTCACTCTGTTCAGCATTCCCGGCCAGCTGGTGCACCTGCGCCGCTGGGCCTTCCAGGATGTCCTCCTGGTGCCGGCGCCGCAGGCACCCGCCCCGGCCGACGGCCCCTCGATGAGCGTCAGCTTCTCCTGCGTCCTGTCCCAGATCGACGAGATCGCCGCGGCCTGCGAGCAGCGTCGGCCGGGCAGCGTCACCGGCCCGCGCGTCACCCCGTGGAACTCCCGCGAGGTCGAGGTCGCTACCCCCGAGGGCGTGCGCGTCATCCTCACCGCCGCCAGGCCCCTGGACCCGAACAGCGCGCAGGCCGAGGGCCTCCGGCGCATCGGCATCGAGGCGCCCGAGGCCTGACTGCAGCCGCTGTGCGCCCTCGTGCGCCGGGGGCATTCGGCGCCGCCGGGGACATATCGCCACGGCCGGGGGTGTTCGACGCCGTCGGGGACAGGAATCCCGTCCCCGTACGCGCGCACTGTCCCCGGCCGGAAGAGACGGCACCCCGCCGCGCAGAATGTCGCCGGCCGGGCGAAGGCGGCAGCCGGTCTCAGGATGCTGGGTGGAAGCGTGCGCCCGACGTCGGGTCGGCCAGCCAGGCCAGGGCCGCCTCAATGCGTCCGGGGGTCGAGCTCAGCAGCGGTTCGGGCAGCGCGTCCGGCGCGAACCAGCCCACCTGTGTGGACTCGTCGTCGGCCACGTGGGCGCGATCCGCGCTGCCGGGCCTCGCCCGCCCCACGAAGTTGATGTCCATGAACACGCAGTTGTCCCCGTTGGGGAAGGCGAAGGGTTCGCCCGCGGTCACGCCTGTGATGGCCAGCACCTCCACGTCCACACCGGTCTCCTCCAGGCACTCGCGCCGGATCGCCACCGCGGGCTGCTCGCCGGGCTCGGGGATGCCGGAGACCACCGCCCAGCGCCCGTTGTCGGCACGCCGACCCAGCAGGAGCCGGCCGGCCTCGTCGACGACGACGATGCTCACCCCCGGCAGCCACAGCATGTCGTGTCCGATCCTCTGTCGCAGGGAGACGATGAACTCCGGAGTCGCCATGCCGCGAGCTAGACGATCACCGGCTGAGCGGGTGGAGTGGGAGGCGACCGCGGGGGCTGGCAGCTGCCAAGTGCCGGCACTCGCCTAACACTTCGACCGAATCTTCAAAATAGACCCGGAGCCGCGTCGTTTATGAAGATTCGGTCGAAGTGTGTGTGGGAGGTAGGAGGTGAGTGGCGGGATTGGGGGCCCAGCGCACCCCGGCCCCGCCTACATGAGCATGGCGACGACGACCCTCGTGAGGGCCGCCATGACCCAGGCCGTGACGAACATGTAGGTGTAGGCGATGGCCGGCCACTTCCAGGTGCCGGTCTCCCGGCGCATCGCCGCCGCCGTGGCCATGCACTGCAGGGCGTAGACGAAGAACACCAGGATCGCCGCGATCGTCGCCGGGTTGAACAGCTGGTCGCCGGCCTTGTTGGTGAGCGTGTCCTTCTGGTACGTCATCGTGGCCAGGTGCGCGCTGGGCTCCTCGGGGTCCTCGGCGGCGGCGATCTGGCCGAGGGTGGCCACGAAGGTCTCGCGCGCCGCCAGCGAGGACAGGATCGCCACGTTGATGCGCCACTCGAAGCCCAGGGGTTCGAAGACCGGCTGCACCGTCTTGCCGATGGCGGCCGCCCAGGAGTTGTCCATCGTGTAGGAGGTCTTCTGGGCCTCCAGCAGCTTGCCGAGCTCCTCGGGGTCGGTGATGACCTGCCCGTTATCGTCCTTGATGGTCGACGACGCCGGGTCCTCCACCGCTGCGGACACGGCCGCGCACTCGGCGCTGGCGGAGCAGTGGGCGTTGAACTGCTCCTCGGAGCGCATCGGCACGTTGAGCAGCACCCACAGGATGAGCGTGGTCAGGGCGATGACGGTCCCGGCCTTCTTCACGAAGCCCTTGCAGGCGTCCCACACCATGATGAGAACGGTGCGCGGCCGCGGCAGCCGGTAGGGGGGCATCTCCATGTAGAAGGGCAGCAGCACTCCGCCGCGGTCGGTGAGGCGCTTGACCACCCAGGCGGCCGTCATTGCGGAGACCGCCCCCAGCAGGTAGAGGGCGAACATGACGGTGCCGCGCGCGCTCAGCGGCCCGATCTTGGCGTCGGAGGGCACCATGATGGAGGTGAGCAGGACGTAGACGGGCAACCGCGCCGAGCAGGTCATGAGCGGGGCGGCCAGCATCGTGGCCACCCGGTCCTTGGCGCTGGGCAGCGTGCGAGTCGCCATGATCCCGGGGATCGCGCAGGCGAAGGACGACAGCAGCGCCACGAAGGCCCGCCCCTCCAGTCCGGCCCGGCTCATGATCCGGTCCATGAGGAAGGCGGCACGCGACATGTACCCCACGCCTTCGAGGAAGGCGATGATGAGGAACATGATGATGATCTGGGGGACGAAGGTGAGCACCGCGCCCACGCCCCCGATGAGACCGTCCCCCAGGAGCCCCGCCAGCAGCGGGTGGGACTCGTCGAGCCAGCCGTGCACCAGCTCCCCCAGGGCGCTGAACCCGCCCTCGACGGCGTCCTGGAAAGGTGCCGCCCAGGTGAAGATCGCCTGGAAGAAGACGTACATGATGGCGAAGAACACCAGGGATCCCAGGACGGGGTTGAGCAGGACCTTATCGACGGCGGTCGTGATGCGGTCCTGCTGGGGCGCCTGGTAGTCGGCGGCCTCCAGGATGGAGTCGGCCCAGGAGGCCACCTCGGTCGGCTCCGTCGGTGCGGGCAGCGGCGGGCGCTGCCAGGAGGGGATGTCGGTGAGGTGCTCGCGCAGCTCGGGGATGCCGATGCCGCGGTTGCCGACCACCCGCACCGCCGGGATCCCCAGGGCCTGCCCGAGGGCCGCCACGTCCAGGCGCCCGGCGCGCCGCGTGAGCTCGTCGGTCATGGTGACCACCAGGCAGGTGGGCAGCTCCAGGGCGAGGGCCTCGGCGACGAAGTTCAGCCCTCGCCGGAGCGTCGTGGCGTCGACGACGACCACGAGGGCGTCGGGCACGGTGATGCTCTGCGAGGCGTCGGTGAGGACGTCACGCACCACCTGCTCGTCGGGGCTGATCGGGTTCAGGGAGTAGGCGCCCGGCAGGTCCTCGATGGTCAGGCTGGTCTCGCCGATCCGGCAGGTCCCCAGCGACCGTGCCACGGTGACGCCGGGGTAGTTGCCGGTCTTGGCGTGCAGGCCGGTCAGGGCGTTGTAGATGGAGGTCTTGCCGGCGTTGGGGGCGCCGGCCAGGGCGACCCTCAGGGCGCCGGCCACCAGGGTCTTGGAGCTGGAGGACCCGCAGTGGCAGTCGGGGGCGCCGGGGACCTCGGAGGCTGCGCAGTGGTCACTCATGGGTGCTGCTCCTCACGCTCGGTGGTGCCGGCCCGCTGCCCGGTGAGGGGCTCGACGACGTCGGCCTCGGTGAGGACCTCGACGTAAACCATGCGGGCCTCGTGGCGACGCAGGCACAGCTCGTAGTCGGCGACGCGGTAGACCACCGGGTCGCCCAGCGGGGCGCGGCGCAGGGGCGTCACGGTCCGGCCGGGCACGAAGCCCAGGTTGCTCAGTCGCTGGGAGATGGGGTCCTCGACCGTGTCCTCCTGCAGCCCGATGACCCGGGCGCTGGTCCCCAGACGCAGATCGGACAGCACGTGTGCGTCGACGGCGGGGCGGCTCCTGCGCCGGTCGGTTTCGCTGTGCTGTGAGGTGAGACTGCAGTCGCCATGTTGCTCTCAGAGCTCCTCGGATCCTAAGTCTGTGATTGGTCATGATGCGGGACTACACATCGACCATGACATTCTAAGGTGAGGCTTAACTACCGTCAGGTTTTTGGGGTGCCACCGACACAGATCAGGGGGTGGGGTCCACGTCCCGCAACGTGAAGAGCGGGGCGCTCCTCGCGTAGCCGGGCGGAAAAATGGCGGAGTTTGCGAAAAATGCCCGGCTCGACGGCGGGCTGCTCTCGGGAGGGGCTACTCGTCGATCCGGCGGACCTCGACCAGCCAGGGGCACCGGCGCCGCAGCAGGTGCTCGAAGCGCGCGTGCATCGTGATCTCCGCGGCCGGGCAGTGGTCGCAGGCGCCCTCCATGGCGATCTCGACGACGCCGTCGCGCACCGAGTGCACCACGAGCGCGCCCCCGTGGCTGTTAACGAAGGTCCCCAGGGAACCGTCGGCGATCTGCCGGGCGGCCGCCTCCAGGGCGTCGTCGGGGCCGGAGGCGTGGGCGGTGTCGGCACCCCTCCACGACTTCGGGGCGCCCAGGGCGTCCACCAGGGCGGATCGCACCCGGGCCCCCTCCGTGCGCCAGTCGTGGCCGGTGCCCAGGAGGGTGAGCACCCCGCCGCCGTCGACCCTCACCGAGCGCAGGGTGCCATCATCCAGGAGCTGCTGGAGAAGCGCCGGGGCGTGGGCGACCTCCCCGGTGAAGGCCAGCAGGCCGTCGGGAATGACCCACCGCAGCACGTCCGGGTCTGGCGTAGTTGTCGGGTGCGTGGGAACGACGGGCACGGTTGACTCACTCCTCCTGATGTCCGGGGTGCCCCCGCCGTCGCGGGGGCACCGTCCTGGTCACTGCTTCGTTGTGCTCCAGCTACATGAACGCTGCCACGAGTGCGCGGCTGAGGGCCGCCATGACCCAGGCCATGACGAACATGCAGGTGAAGGCGATGATCGGCCACTTCCAGGTGCCGGTCTCGCGGCGCATCGCACCGGCCGTGGCCATGCACTGCAGGGCGTAGACGAAGAACACGAGGATCGCGATGACGGTGGCCGGGTTGAACAGCTGGTCGCCGGCCTTGTTGGTCAGGGTGTCCTTCTGGTAGGTCATCGTGGCCAGGTGGGCGCCGGGGTCCTCGGGGTCCTCGGCGGCGGCGATCTGGCCGAGGGTGGCCACGAAGGTCTCGCGCGCCGCCAGCGAGGACAGGATCGCCACGTTGATGCGCCACTCGAAGCCCAGCGGTTCGAACACCGGCTGGACCACCTTGCCACCCTTGGCCGCCCAGGAGTTGTCCATCGTGTAGGAGGTCTTCTGGGCATCCAGCAGCTTGCCGAGCTCCTCGGCATCAGTGATGACCTGCCCGTCATCGCCCTTGACGGTGGAGGACTCCGGCTTGTCCACGGCCGCCGCGATGGCGGCGCACTGCTTGTCGGAGGCGCAGAAGGCCTCGAACTGGGCGTCCGAGCGCATGGGGACGTTGAGCAGCACCCACAGGATGACGGTGGTCAGGGTGATGATCGTGCCGGCCTTCTTCAGGAATCCCTTGCAGGCGTCCCACACCATGATGAAGACGGTGTGCAGGCGGGGCATGCGGTAGGGCGGCATCTCCATGTAGAAGGGCAGCAGCACCCCGCCGCGGTCGGTGAGCTGCTTGACCACCCAGGCGGCCGCCATCGCGGAGACCGCGCCCAGCAGGTAGAGGGCGAACATGACCACGCCGCGCGTCCCGAAGGGACCGACCTTGGCGTCGCCGTCGACCGTCAAGGAGATCATGATGACGTAGACGGGCAGGCGGGCCGAGCAGGTCATGAGGGGGGCGGCCAGCATCGTGGCCACCCGGTCCTTGGCGCTGGGCAGCGTGCGAGTGGCCATGATCCCGGGGATCGCACAGGCCAGCGAGGACAGCAGCGCCACGAAGGCCCGCCCCTCCAGCCCGGCGATACTCATGACCTTGTCCATGAGGAAGGCGGCACGCGACATGTACCCCACGCCCTCCAGGACGGAGATGATGAGGAACATGATGATGATCTGGGGGATGAAGGTGAGCACGGCGCCCACACCCCCGATGATGCCGTCGCCCAGGAGCCCGGCGATGAGCGGATGGGACTCATCGAGCCAGTTGTGCACCAGTCCGCCCAGGGCGTTGAACCCGCCTTCGACGGCGTCCTGGAAGGGCGCAGCCCAGGTGAAGATCGCCTGGAAGAAGAGGAACATGATCGTGAAGAACACGATGGTGCCGGGGACGGGGCGCAGCAGGACCTTGTCGACCGCGGAGGTGATCTGGTCGTTCTGGGGCGCCTGGTAGTCCGCCGCGGCCAGCACCGAGTCGGCCCAGGAGGTGATCTCGTCGGGGTCGGTGGGCGGCGGCAGCGGGGTGCGCTGCCAGTTCTCGACCTGGGCGAGCTGGGCGCGCAGGTCGGGCATGCCGACGCCGCGGTGCCCGATGACTCGCACGGCCGGGATCCCCAGGGCCTGTCCGAGGGCTGCAACGTTGAGCCGGCCCGTGCGGCGGCTGAGCTCGTCGGTCATGGTGACCACCAGGCAGGTGGGCAGCTCCAGGGCGAGGGCCTCGGCGATGAAGTTCATGCCGCGCTGCAGGGTCGTGGCGTCGACGACGATGACCAGGGCGTCCGGGGCGCTGACCGTGGTCGAGGTCCCGGTGAGGACGTCGTGGACGATCTGCTCGTCGGGGCTGATCGGGTCCAGGGAGTAGGCGCCCGGCAGGTCCTCGATGGTCAGGGTCTTGCCGCCGACCTTGCAGGTTCCCATCGACCGCTGGACGGTGACGCCGGGGTAGTTGCCGGTCTTGGCGTGCAGGCCGGTCAGGGCGTTGTAGATGGAGGTCTTGCCGGCGTTGGGGGCGCCGGCCAGGGCAATGCGGGGAGCGCCGGCCACCAGGGTCTTGGAGCTTCCTGAGCCGCAGTGGCAGTCGGCGCCGTCATAGGGCTGCTCGCAGTGCTGCGACTGCCCGGTGGCGTGCCGCGTGGTGTTGTGGGTGCTCACAGAGTCTCTCCCGTGTTCGGTGCTTCGGGGTCGTCGGCCGCGTGCCGTCCGGCAGGCCGGGGTTGGAGGATGATGCGGTTCTCGGCCTCCACAGTGGTGACCTGGATGAGCCTGGCCTCCTGGCGGCGCAGGCACAGCTCATAGTCGGAGACGCGGTAGACCACCGGGTCCCCCATCGGGGCGCGGCGCAGCGGCGTGGCGATCCGGCCGGGGACGAAGCCCAGGTTGCGCAGGCGCTTGACCAGGACGCCGCCGACGCCGTCGTCGGCCAGGCCGGTGATACGCCCGCTGGTGCCGGGACTCAGGTCCGATAGTGCGAAGGTGGTCGCACCCGGTTCGGGAAGGTATGAGGTGCCTTCGGTGGCACGGTGTCGTGGAACAGCAAAATCCATGGTGTCCTCAGATCGACATGAAGAGGGCTTCGTCGATATGAGTCTAAGGCAATGCTTCTCAACCTCGCAGCAGGTCAGGAGGCCTTCTGCTGTGTTGAGACGCATCTGCGCGGAGGGGTGGTGGGAAGGAGATCCGATTTCTTAGTGAAACCTGGGAGTGGAAACTAAGGTTGCCCTGAGCTGAGTGGGGCTCGGCGGTGGGGTCATCCCATATAAAATATACTGCGACCACTTCCTGCCTCCGCGGAAAGGTCGAATTGCGGAAGCAGGAAGTGGTTGGTCGATAAGATGTCGGGATGGTTGGTTGGGGATATTTCTACCTGAAGCCGAGAGCTGTTTCCCATGCTCTGCACCCTCGGGACTTACGAGAGGGATCGAGGTGTCAGGTGAGGTGAGGGCGGGTCAGCGGACGGAGGGGTCGGGCATGTTCTGGGCGCCCAGGTAGTACACGTAGCCGAGCGGCACCACGAAGAAGAAGAAGGCGGCGCGGACCAGCCAGGCATTGACGTTCCATTTGTTGGCCAGGCCTCCGCAGACGCCGAGCCAGATCTTGTCGGCGGAACGGGCGGGCCAATCGAAACCAGTAGAATTCTGTGCTGTCATGGCGCATATTCTGCAATGCCTGATGCACTGATGTCACGCCGGGGTCACGGCCTGAATAAATGAGTGTCCAACAGGGGGTGACCGGATGGTGAATATATCTGGCGTGGGGCTTGCGCGCATTGGAGGGGCAAGATGCGGGAGGGTTTCCTCCCACTTCCATGGGACGAACCTTGGAAAATACTTGATATCCAATAAGAGTGACGTGAATCTCTCCACGAGTCTCTCTTATTTGGTCCGATATCTCTTGTGAAAATAAGGGAGGTGTGACGACGGGACCTGTGTCCCGGGAGAGCTTCTACTCCCCGGACACAGGCCCGTCGTCACACCTCGGTGCTGAGCGCTCAGCGGGGCCGGTTCATGGCCACGGCTGCGGGCACGCTCGGCCCAGGAGTCGTCGAGCGGCTCGGGCTCCCAGGTGGCGCCGGCGTGCTCGGCGGCGCGGGCCAGCAGCCAGTCGGCCACGGTCGGGTTCTTGGGCAGCAGGGAGCCGTGCAGGTAGGTGCCGATGACGTGGTGGACGCGCCCACCCTCGGTGGAGTCCTTGCCGTTGTTGCCGTCGCCCATCTTCACAGTGCCGAAGGGGCGCGCGCGCCCGGCCCCAGGGTGGTCAGGCCGGAGTGGTTCTCATAGCCGACGACCGCGCCGAACTCCTCGGTGTCCAGGGTGATGTTGCCGATGAGGCGGGTATCGCCGGCCACCGTATGGGCGTCCATGAGGCTGATACCGGGGATCTCCTGGCCCTTGGCGGTGGTGAAGCCGTGCCCGAAGAGCTGGTAGAGGCCGCAGATCGCCAGCATCGGGACGCCGTCGGCCGCCCACGCCTTGAGGGTGGGGCCGACCTTGACCAGGTCCTCCTTGATGCGGTCCTGACCGGAGTCCTGGCCGCCGCCGCCCACGAGGATGTCGATGTCGCCGGGCAGCTCGTCGCCCGGGTCGTAGGAGAGCAGCTCGACGTCGTAGCCCTGCCACTGGGCGCGCCGCGCCAGCACGAGCGTATTGCCCCAGTCGCCGTAGATGTTCATGTCCCGCGGGTAGAGCTGGAGCAGGCGCAGGTGCCCGCGGGCGGGGCCGTCAGTGGTGTGCTCGTAGCGCGCGGTCATGACATGACCTCCTCAACGTCCGTCATCTCGCCCAGGATCGAGCGCAGGGCCAGCATCGCGGTGTAGGTGGTGAAGATCCGCATGGGGCGGTCGGTGTCGGCGGCCACCCGGCGCATGAGGGCCACGGCCCGGCGCAGGTCGGGCTCGACCTTGGCGACCTCGACCTCGTCGTAGCGCAGTCGCAGGGCCATGTCCCAGGCCCGCACCCCGGTGACGACGGCGACCCCGCCGGCGCGCAGGGCCGAGAAGTCCACGTCCCACAGCCAGGACATGTCCCGGCCGTCGGCGTACTCGTCGTTGATGGCCACGACCACGACCTCGCCGTCCTGCGCCTGGGAGGCCGCCGAGAGCAGTCCCCATGCGGAAGCCGGCCGGGTTCTTGACCAGGGACAGCTGGACGGGGCGGCCGTCGAGGGTGAGGACCTCGCCGCGGCCGAAGGCGGCCTGCACGGTGCCCAGGGTGGTCAGCAGCCCGGGCAGGTCGGCGTCCTCGCCCAGCACCTCCAGTACCACCCCGAGGGCGGCGCAGGCGTTGAGCAGGTTGTGGACGCCGGGGATGGTGAAGTCGACCTCGTGGGAGACCCCGTCCACGCGCACGGTGGCGCGCTGGCCGTCGATGGCTTCCAGGGTGACGCGCGGTCCGGGGGCCTGGCCGGCCTGACGGGGGCTGACCAGGCCGGTGCGCAGGTCGTCGTCGGACAGGAACAGGGAGCGCAGGTCCTCCCCGGCGCCGAAGGAGACGACGCGGGCGCTGACGCCATCCAGGAAGGCGGGGGCGGCCAGGCGCGGGTCGTCGCCGTTGAGGACGACGACGTCGCTGGTGGCCTGGGCGATCGAGTGCAGCAGGGAGGCGGTGTAGTCGATCTCGCCGAAGCGGTCGAGCTGGTCGCGCATGACGTTGAGCAGGAGGCAGGCGCGCGGGCGGACCCGGGCCACGAAGTGCACGGCGTGGGCCTCGTCGAGCTCGAGGACGGCGATGTCGGCGTCCAGGTTGCCGGCGGCGTCGACCTCGGTGAGCAGGGAGGCGAGCACGCCGCGCACGAAGTTCGAGCCGGTTCGGTTGGTGAAGACCTTCAGGCCCTGCTCGCGCAGGAGCTGGACGACCATCTTGGTGGTCGTGGTCTTGCCGTTGGTGCCCGAGACCACGATGACTCCGCGGGGCAGACGGCCGAGGGTGCGCTCCAGGAAACCGGGGTCGGTGCGCTCCATGACCAGGCCGGGGAAGGCGGTGCCGCCGCTGCCGCCGCCGCGCACGCGGGCGGCCAGGCGCGCTGTGCGGCCGAGGGCGACCGTAAGACGAGAACGCATGGAACTCCTGCTGGCTGAAGAGGGGCGCACCGACAATGCGATCGGGGCGCGGGTGCCCATATGGGCGGCTGTTGGTGACCAATTGGGCACCAGCTGGGCGTCAGTCTAGGGCAGCGGGGCCGGTCACGGATGCGTCACGATGCTCACGTGGTCGGCCGGGTTCGCGGGGGGACGGAAGTGCTCGCCGGGGCGACTTACTGGGGGACGACGACGTGCAGGGCGCCGTCCTCGACCTCGGCGCGCAGGGTGCGGGTGGAGCCGACCGTGTCGCCGTCGAGCTCGAAGGGGACGGGACGGTCGGCCTCGATGAGGACCTTCCGGGCCCGGGTGAGGGTGAAGCCCTCCATCTCCTGGCCGGTGAGGATCTGCGCCCCCAGGCGGGCCCAGTCCACGACCTTGCCGGGGCTGGCCAGGAGCAGGTCGACCAGGCCGTCGGAGGGGGTGGCCCGCGGGAAGAGCGTCATGCCGCCGGTGATGGTGCCGACGTTGCCCATGAGGGCCATGACCATCTGGCGGCGCACCGGGGGAGCGTCGTCGAGGGTGATGGTGGCGGTGAAGGGGTCGGGGACCGCGTTCTGGACGGCGGCCACCGCGTAGGCGCCCGAGCGGATGACCTTCTTCAGGCCCGAGTCGGTGGACTCCATGATCTGGGCGTCCAGGCCCATGCCGGCCATGACGACGAAGCGCTCCTGGCCGTCGTCGAAGGTGCAGGTGACCATGTCGATGGCCTGGAGGCGGCCGTGCAGGGCCAGGCGGATGGCGGCGTCGGTGTCCAAGGGGACGGACAGGTTGCGGGCCAGCAGGTTGCCGGTGCCGGCGGGGATGAGAGCCATGGGCATCTCGGTGCCGGCCAGCTCGGAGGAGACGGCGCGCACGGTGCCGTCGCCGCCGGCCACCATGACCAGGTCGACGCCGGCCTCCAGGGCGCGGTGGGCCATGGAGCGGCCGGGGTCGTCGGGGGTGGTCTCCAGCCAGACGGTGGGCAGCCAGCCGGCGGCGCGCACCTCGGCGGCGACCCGACGGCGCAGGAGCGAGAGGTCGTCGAACTTGGTGGGGTTGTAGATGACGGCGGCACGCTTCTCGCTGCTGGCGCGCGACAGGCGACGATTGACCCAGCTGGTGAGGATCGCGTCGATGCCGCCGACCCGCAGGGCCAGGTTCGCGAAGGCGGCACCCAGGAGGAAGCCGCCGACGAGGTCGCTGAGCGCAGCCAGGCCCATGTACCACTGGCTGACGGCGGTCACGGCGACGGCCGCGTAGCCCAGGACGGTGCCGGCGGCGACCATGGTGCTGCGGTGGTGGGCGCGCGCGAGGGTCACCAGGACCCAGGAGGCCAGGGTCATCGCCGTGATGTGCGCGTTGGGGTAGGAGTACTCGAAGGCGGCGATGGAGTCGGAGAAGGTGGAGCCCGGGGCGGGGCGGGCCAGGTACAGGGCGATGAGGTACTGCGTGGGGATGCCGGCGGCGGCGATGGCCAGCGAGACGCTCAGGCGGCGCATGCGGGCCGTGTAGGCGTAGGCGACCCCGGCCACGATGAGCCCGAGGATGAGGAAGGGGTGGGTGAGGGTCGCGAAGGCCTCGGCGAGCTGGCCGGCGGCTGACCGCAGCTGGGCGTCGGGGGTCGGCAGGAGGGCATCGATGGCCGGGGGAGCGGCGCGTGGCGTCGGGGGCGAGCGGTCCCGGGGCGCTCAGGTAGGTCCACACGAGGAAGGCCAGGGCGAAGCCGATGCACAGGACGGCCTCGACGTACTTCAGGCGCCGGGGGGCTCGGGGGAGGCGGCGGTGGGGGCGGCGGAGCCGCATGGAGGCTCGGTCACGCTCGCTCGTCCTTTCCCCGGGGTGAATTTCCGGGAGTCAGCCCTAGCCGGTGCGGCTGTGGGTGGCATATGTCCCGGCTGTGGGTGGCGAGGAGGGCGGGCGGGGGTGAGTGGAGCCGGTTCCGATGGCGGAGCCGGGCGGCCGGCTGTGCGGGGTGCGTGGAGTGGTCGCGCCCTGGGGGGGCTGCGGTGGGGGTGTGTTGACGGCAGGAGGGGTGAGGGACGAGAAAAGGGGTTGTGGATGCGTCATGGATTCCTGATTTTGGCGAGCAGAGGTGGCGCCATGTGAGCGGAACGAGAATGTTTCTGTCAGCTTCGCGTGTTGTCTGACGAATTCGGTGACGTGTGCGTGCACGTGAATGGCGGCGTCGGCCTTAATCGCCTGCGAGGGAGGTGGGAAATAGGTACATTGAGCCGGTCAGTCCTGGGTGCCTCATAGTGCCCGTTCCCCCGACTCACCTCGAAGGACGCATGTCATGCGACAGCAGATTCGGTTCCTCACTCACGCCCTTGGTCGTCGCGAGACCCTCAAGTACCTGTCGATCGCGGCCGTCGGTGCGGCTATCGCCCCACTGACCGGCTGCTCCGGATCTACCTTGGCCTTCAAGAAGTTCGCCACCGGGACCTGGGAGGTCACCATGGACGGGCTGGAGAAGGCCCCTGACGTCACGGTGACGGTGGCGGACGGAAAATGGACCTTCGTCCCCAAGAGTGGAGACCAGGATCGTCAGACGGAGGGGACCTGGAGCTTGTCGGGTACGTCCTTGACACTCAAAGAAACCGGGGATGCTGAATGGTTCTTCAATGAGGGATCTCAGGGAGTTGGTGTGGGTATTCCGGAAGAGGTGAATACCGAGGAGATTCCGAAGTCATTCAAGTGGAGGTATGAGAGCGCTGACGAGATGGATATCCCGTTGTCGTGGGACAAGAAGACCAAGACCTTGACTCTCACGGGTACCGACTCCGGCGGCGGGCCGTTTACGATCAACGCTAAGAAGCAGGAGAAGTAGCGGTCTTCGGCCGGGTTGCCACGTTGTGGCATGACGTTGTAGCGGGTCTGTCTGCCTTCGTGAGCAGGCAGGACCCGTGTCATGTTGTGTGAGCGCGAGGGCTGGATGATCCGGCCCCTCCGGTCCGTCACTGCGCGGCCCCTGCTCGGCGGGATCGTCGACGCGGCTCGGATGTATCGCTGATGCGCGAGCACCGGCGTCGAACGGTTCGGCCATGCGGGGCAACACGGCTACGTGTCTCGGGGTGGGATGTCTGAGCAGCCGGTGAGTGCCTGGTGGCCTTCGAGTCCCAGGCCGCGGGCGCGGTGGGCCTCGAGTGCCTGGGCGCCAAGGCGCTCACTTCCCAGCACCTCTCCGACGACGCGGACCGCCTCGTCCCAGTCAATCGGCTCCGGCGCGCAGGCCTTAGCCAGGGCGGGGTAGTCCGGCAGAAGCTCGTCGCGAGCACCAGGGCCGAGGGGAAGCACCTCGCCCTGCGCCCGTGATAGCACTCCGGCGATAGCCGTCATCAGGGCGATCCGCCGTCGGCCGGCGATGCCGTGCTCCGCCAGGAAGGCCAGGTAGGGCTCCTCCTGCCGGTACTGGACCGCGATCGACAGTGTGTGAAGGGCGTCCTGGAGCTCGTCGATCCGTTGGGACTGCTCCTCGACCCTGCGACGCAGCTCTTCGAGTTCGGTGCTGGGATCCGGCATGTGTGGCCTCCTTCCCGGTGGTGTCCTCACCTCAGGGTAGAGCGTTCGGTCGGCGGCCTCGTCCCGGGCTCCCACTGCCCGAGGGTCGGGAGGAACTGGCCGTGGGTTGTGCGCACTGCACGAACCCCCGACCCCCATGGATTACGCCCGACATTCGTGCAGTGCGGGCATGGGCGTGACTGCGAAGCGGGAACCCCCGCGACCGAACACCCGCGACGTGGGGGGAGTCTCGACGGTCGGGCAAGGGGCTGCTACTGAGGGACTGTGGGGTGTCGGTGTCCATGGTGCTGACATCAGCCCCGAATCGGCGCTGCACGCCTGGGCAAAACCGCGGCATTCCAACGATCCCAGCTGGGTGCAGGGGCATCGGGGCCGTTGATGTCAGCGCCGTGGACACTGAGCCGTAGTGCTGGTCGACTCCGGTGGGGCTGAACTGGTCTCCTCGGCTCTGGTACGCCAGAAGGCCCGCGAGCGAACTCGCAGGCCTTCTCATCGTCGGGGTGCTTAGGCCTTCGGCCTGTCGACCCCTTCCTCCTCGGACGTCTCACGAGCAAGCTCGTGGACGTCCTCGTCGTCGGGGTGGCGGGATTTGAACCCACGACCTCTTCGTCCCGAACGAAGCGCGCTACCAAACTGCGCCACACCCCGTGTGCAGCAGGCGACAGCATAGCCTCCACCCACCGCGGGGAGGAAATCGGATCGGCTGAGTCCTCCGTCACGTCGGTGTTCGCTCCCTGTGGGAACCCGGTTGGTTCGAGGTGCCCACCGTGCCAGGCTGCTCACGGCGGGTCCACCTGCTGGTCCGCGCCCCGGAGCGTTCTGAGCGGCCCGGATCCCGTCGCCCGCGGGCCCCTCTCGCCCGAGAAGGTGCAAGGACCGAGCAGCCTGAGATCACCCTCCAAGCACCCGCCGCAGACAAGGAGTTCCCATGCGCATTGAGGCCGTCGTCGGCGACATCACCACCGAGAAGGTCGACGCCATCGTCAACGCCGCCAACAGCACCCTCCTGGGCGGAAAAGGAGTCGACGGCGCCATCCACCGCGCCGCCGGACCCCGCCTGCTCGACGCCTGCCAGAAGGTGCGTGACACCGAGCTGCCCGACGGACTGCCGGTCGGCCGCGCCGTGGCCACCCCCGGCTTCGACCTGCCGGCCGCCTGGGTCATCCACACCGTGGGCCCCAACCTCCACGCCGGCGAGGACGACCCCGCCCTCCTGCGTGCCTGCTTCGATAGCTCCCTGGAGCTCGCCATCCAGCTCGGCTGCGCCAGCATCGCCCTGCCGGCCGTCTCCGCCGGCGTCTACGGATGGCCCATCGCCCAGGTCGCCGAGATCGCCGTGGCTGCGGCCCGCGCCGTCGAGCAGCGCTCCCACACCGATCCCGACGCCGTCGGCAGCCTGAAACTCATCCGCTTCGTCCTGTCCTCGCCAGACAACCACGAGGCCTTCGCCCGCGAGCTCGCGCGCATCGAGCACTGAGGCGTCGACCCGCCCGGGTCTTCCCTCTGCCCTCTCCTCTGTACCGTCTTCCCATCCCCTCTCCTCGAACTGACGGGGACAAACGACGCCGTCGGGGACCACCCAGGACGGCCAGGGACGCCTGACGCGGCGGGGGACCGGAATCCTGTCCCCGGACGCGCGGACTGTCCCCGCCCGGAGGCAACGGCACCCGCCCGCGTGGAATGTCCCCGGATGGAAGAAACTCCCCGTACGTGAGGACCGTCCTCCTACACTCGCCTGCATGACCACCGACGCCCATCACGGACACTCCTCCACCACTCTGGGCGACTCCGGCGGCCCCACCGGCACCACCGGACCTGTCGGCCCCGTCGGCCGCGACCCCCTGCCCCTGGCGGGGCGCACCGTCCTGGTGACGGGAGTCAGCCGCCGCATCGGCATCGGCCACGCCATCGCCTGCCGCGCCGCCGACTACGGGGCGAGCATCGTCGCCCACCACTACCGCCCGCACGACGCCTCCCAGCCCTGGGGCGCCGACAACATCGACGCCGTCATGGACTCCATCCGCACCCACCTGGTCGGCCCCGCCCGGCTCGTCGACATCCCTGCCGACCTGGCCGCCCCCGGGGAGCCGGCCCGCGTCGTCGAGCAGGCCGCGGCCGCTGCCGGCCACCTCGACGCCCTCGTGTGCAACCAGGCCATGAGCAGCCCCGACGGGTCGCTCAGCGAGATGACCGAGGCCGTCCTGGATGCCCACTGGGCCGTCGACGCCCGCGCCTCCATCCTCCTGGCGCAGGCCTTCGCCGCCCAGGAGGGCTTCGCCTCGCCCGCCCCCGCCGGCTCCGCGCGCCGCCGCGCGTCCATCGTCTTCCTCACCTCGGGCCAGGGCCTGGGCCCACTGCCCGGGGAGATCGCCTACGCCGCCGCCAAGGCCGCCATCGCCGGCCTCACCCTGACGATCTCCGATGAGCTCATCGACGCCGGCATCACCGTCAACACGGTCAACCCCGGTCCCGTCGACACCGGCTACGTCACCGAGGAGGACCGCGAGGCGACCGCCGTCATGTTCCCTCAGGGGCGCTGGGGCGAACCCGACGATGCCGCCCGCCTCATCACCTGGCTTCTCACCGACGAGGCCCGCTGGATCACCGGGCAGGTCATCAACTCCGAGGGCGGCTTCGCCCGCTGGCGCCGCTGACTGCCGCGCCCAGGCGCCGGCGTACCTGTGCGCTCTGCCTGCCCCGTCCTACTGCGCGTGCCCCGCGACTCCCACACACTTCGACCGAAACTTCATAGAAGACGCGGCTCCGGGTCGATTCTGAAGATTCTGTTGAAGTGTTGGCGGGAGAGCGCTGGGACGCGGTGCCTCAGGCCGGCAGCAGGCGCAGCAGCGTGGCCTCGGGCCGGCAGGCCAGGCGCACGGGCGTGTAGGGGCTCGTGCCGAGTCCGGCGGAGACGTGCAGGTACATGTGGTCGGCGGCCCGCGGGTCCCCGAGCCGGCCCGGCCACTGCGACAGCCCCGAGGCGCGCCCCCGGTCCAGGTCACAGTTGGTCACCAGTGCCCCCACCCCGGGCACGCACAGCTGCCCGCCGTGGGTGTGCCCGGCCAGGACCAGGTCGACGTCGTCGGCCGACATCGCCTCCAGGACCCGCCGGTAGGGGGCGTGCGTGAGCCCCAGCCGCAGAGCCCGGCCCTCATGGTCGCGGATCGCCGGCAGGGAGGTGGCCGACTCCGCTGAGTCGGCGGCCTCGGGGACGGGCAGGACATCGCGGTTGGCGTGCGGGTCGTCGACGCCGACCAGCTCGATGCGCCGCCCGCGCACGGTCAGCGAGCCGCGCCGGTTGGTCAGGTCCACCCAGCCGCCGGCGGCCTGCAGGTCACGGACGTCCTCCCAGGGCAGGGCCTCGATGTCCTCGTCGCGCACCCGGCTGGAGGCCTTGCGCGGGTCCCGGTGCAGGTAGCGCGTCGGCAGGCGGAAGACGGTGGAGCGGTAGTCGTGGTCGCCCATGACGAAGGCCCCGGGCAGACCCGTCAGCGGTTCGAGTGCCCGCCGCAGCGGCTCCAGCCCGGATGCCAGGGAGAGGTTGTCGCCGGTGTTGACGACGACGTCGGGCTGCAGCTGCGCCAACCGGCGCACCCAGGCGACCCGCGCCTCGGTGTGGCCCGTCAGGTGAAGGTCGGCCAGGTGCAGCACCGTGAGGGGCTCCTCGTCGGCGGCGAGTACCGGCACGTCGATGCGCCGCAGCACGGGGCACCTGGCCTCAATGAGCTGTAGGCCAGCGTGGCCGCCCCCAGGGCAGCGGTGGTGCCGATGACGGACAGGGCGGCGCGGCCGGCAGGGCAGGGCGTCATGGGGAGTCGGGTCCTGTTCTGTGCAGTTGTCGTTCTCGCGGGGGAGAGTCGTTCACCCGTGGGAGGGAATGGGCAGGGCAGGATCGTTCGCCACGGCCTGGGACATGTAGTCGCGCCACATCGGCACGGCCAGGTCACTACCATAAATCTTCGGGAAGTACACCCCTCCGATCGTCCTGCCGACAAGGCTCCTGCCGCTCTCCGTGGCGTCACCGATCCAGACCGCGGTGGACAGCTGCGGGGTGAATCCCACGAACCAGGTGTTCTCAGCCTCATCCGTGGTTCCGGTCTTGCCCGCGATCGGTCGGCCGAAGACGGCGTCCTTAGCGGTACCTCCTGGCTCGGATGTGGCCCGGAGCGTTTTTGCGGTCTCGTCCGCGGCACCCTGGTCCATGGCCTGGGTGCAGTCAGCGCTGGGTACGGCCATCGAGGTGCCGCTGGCGTCCAGGATCTGGTCGATGGCGATGGGCTTGCAGTACTTGCCGCCGGAGGCGAAGGTTGCGTAGGCGTTGGCCATGCTGAGCGGTGGGACGGGTGTGCTTCCCAGGGCGATGGAGGGGGTCAGGATCCAGCTGGCTCCCGTCCGCCTTGGTGATGCCCATGGAGGCGGCGAGCTTCGTGACCTCACAGACATCGAGGTCCCTGAGCATCTCGGTGAAGCCCGTGTTGATGGACTGCTTCGTGGCTTCTCTGACGGTCATCATGCCGGCGTTGGTTCCGGCGACGTTGTTGACGGGCCAGGGACCGGCCGCACGGTCGGGATCGCAGGAAACTGTGAACGTATTGGGCCCGTAGTTCTTCGGCGCGGAGGCGTTCAGCATCTGGTAGGGCGTGTGGCCGGTTTTGAGCCATTCGGCCAGGATGATTGCCTTGAAGGTCGACCCCGGCTGGAAGCCGACGTTTCCGTCGGGGAGCTCGATTCCACCGTGCTTGGCGTCCGCTGCGAAGACGAGCTGGGAGTCCTCGTAGTTGGTGTTCTGAGCCAGAGCCTGGATTCGTCCTGTGCCGGGCTCGATCGAGACGATGGTGGAGTTGGCTCCGTCGGAGCCCCCGATCGGAGTTCTGGCCTGAATGACGGAGTCGGCGGCACTCTGACGCTCGAGGTTCAAGGTGGTGGTGATCTTCAGGCCACCGCGCGTCAGGAGCTGACGGCGGGCGGCGACATTGGGTCCGAAGTTCTCCGAGCCGAGGATCTCATTGACCACATAGGTGCAGAAGTAGGCGTAGCTGCCCGCGGCCCCACAACCCGCGGGCGAGTCCTGAATATCGAGCTTGATCTCGGAGTTGACGGCCTCGTCGTACTGCTGCTTGGTAATGAACTTCTCTTCCAGCATCTTGGCCAGCACCCAGTCCCTACGGTTCTTGGCCAGTTCCGGCTGGGACTTGGGGTCGTAGGCGCTGGGTGCGTTGGTGGTTCCGGCCAGCAGGGCGGCCTCGGCCACCGTCAGATCCTTGGCGTGCTTATTGAAGTAGTGCAGCGAGGAGGCCTCCACCCCGTAGGTGGAGGGACTGAAGGCGGCGATGTTGAGGTAGCCCTCGAGGATCTGCTGCTTGGAGTACTTCTGCTCCAGGCTGAGGGCGAACTTCATCTCCCGCAGCTTGCGGGCCACGGTGCTCTCGGTGGCGTCCCGGATGAGCTTGTGGTCGTCGTTCTTCAGGCCGGTCTCGATGAGGGTGTTGCGCACGTACTGCTGGGTCAGCGTGGAGGCGCCCTGACGCGAGCCGCCGGCGTTGTTGGACACCAGGGCCCGCACCATGCCGGTGGGGTCGACGCCCTGGTGCTGGTAGAAGCGCTGGTCCTCGACGGCGACAATCGCGTTCTGCATGTTGACCGAGATCGAGCTCAGGGGCACCACGATGCGGTTCTCCGCGTAGAACTTGGTGATCTCGGAGCCATCGGAGGCCAGGAGGGTGGAGATCTGGCTGGGCGGCTGAACGTTGAAGTCGCTGGGGAGCTCCTCGAAGAGCTCGGCGGATGCCTTGGTCAGCGCTGCCGTGGCGCCCACGAAGGGGGCGGCGAAGCCCGCGGACAGGACCCCGCCGACGCACGAGAGAGTCAGGAAGACCACGAGCATCGAGACGACCTGGGGTGGTGTCAGGGAGCGCCCGCGCGCAGAGGATTTCGCCATGGCGTCAGCCTACGTGGAATCGCTTGGAGGATGCAGTGGCGTAGACCCTCTTCGGGCTGGGAAGACCCTTGGAGGCAGGCTCGGCACCGTCTTTCCGGCGGGGCTGCGGGGTGGTTCGACGGCGCGGCGGGCGCTCGGCGGCGTGGCGGCTCGGTCACATAGCGAGACAGCTCCGGCGTACAGAAAATTCTTAGGAATTGTCCAGGCGAGAGTCACGGTGACATCACGATCCCTGGAGGGAGGGTGCGGTTCGGAGGTGTCCTGCCGTCCGTGAGAACCGGAATCCCCAGCCGTGGGAAAGGCTCGGGGCGTAGCGGGCTCGATGTCCGACAATCGGCTCGCTATCAGAGAACTCTCCTTGTCGGTGCTGATCTTCGGCGCGCTGTCGGGGATCTGCGCCGATCGGATTGCCCAGGTCTCGAGGGGAGGATTTGGTGAGAGACACTCGATTGCCATACGGTAACGACTGTGACGTGACCGACAACGGCGTCGGCCGTTGAATGGATCGGGAGTGAGCATGATTCAAGACGACCAGACCTGGGCGGCCCAAGCGGCCTGCGCCACCGTCGAGCCTGACCAGCTCTTCGGCAAGGGCGCTGAGCAGCGCGACGCACGATCCCTGTGCTTCGCATGTCCGGTTCGTATGGAGTGCCTGGCCGAGGCGCTCAACTCCGAGTCCAGCTTCGGCGTCTGGGGCGGGCTGACCGAGCGGGAGAGGCGGGCGCTGCTGCGGCGCTTCCCCGAGGTCGACGACTGGGGCCTGTGGCTCGAGCGCGAGGACGACGAGCTCGTCGCCGAGATTCATGCCCGCCGTGCCCCTCGCATCCTGGCCCGGGTGCGCTGCGCCTCCTGAGGGCCGTCCCGCGTTGCCGGCTTCCGGCGTCTGGCGGCGGGCTCTAGGCTGAGGTCCATGACTGCATCTTCTGAGCCCGTATCCGCTGCGCCCACCACCTGGGAGTACGTCACCGTCCCCCTCATCACCCATGCCACCAAGCAGATCCTCGACCAGTGGGGTGCTGACGGCTGGGAGCTCGTCCAGGTCGTGCCCGGCCCCTCCGGCACGGACAACCTCATCGCCTACCTCAAGCGCCCCCGGTCCTGACGGGTCGCCCGGCGAGGCCAGCGCGCACGACGCCGCGCCTGCGGTCGGTACCTTCCGGCTGCAGGCGCGGCGTCGTCTCTGCGGTTGATGCGGGTGTCAGCGCCCGGCGGCTTCTCCGGTGCGCTGCGCTGAGGGCTCGCGACCCGAGACGGGACCTCAGCGGGCGCGACGGCGTAGGCGGTCGACGTCGAGCAGCGTGACGGCCCGGCCCTCCAGGCGGATCCAGCCGCGGGAGACGAACTCGGCCAGCGACTTGTTGACCGTCTCGCGCGAGGCGCCCACCAGCTGGGCGAGCTCCTCCTGGGTGAGGTCGTGGGGGACGTGGACGCCGTCGTCGGTGGGTGAGCCGAAGCGGTCGGCCAGGTCCAGCAGGGCCTTGGCCACGCGGCCGGGCACGTCGGAGAAGACGAGGTCCGCCAGCGCGGTGTTCGTGCGGCGCAGGCGCTGGGCCAGGGCGCGCAGCATGTCCTTGGCCAGCTGCGGGTGGGACTCCACGAAGGTCATGAGCTGGTTGTGGTCCAGCGTCAGGAGCTCGGTGGGGGCCACGGCGGTGGCGGTGGTGGAGCGCGGGCCCGGGTCGAACAGGGTCAGCTCGCCGACGATCTCGCCGGGGCCGAGCACCGCGAGCAGGTTCTCGCGGCCGTCGGCGCTGGCGTGGCCGAGCTTCACCTTCCCGGAGAGGAGAATGTAGAGGCGGTCGCCTGAGTCGCCCTCGTTGAAGAGGGTCTCGCCACGGCGCAGAGTCGTCTGCGTCATCATGGCGCGCAGTTCCTCCTGCTCCTCCGGGCTCAGGCCCTCGAAGAGCGGGATCCTGGAGATAATGCTGTCTTCCACGGAGATCCTCCTGGTGGTTAGGGGGCTGGCATCCCGCATGCGGGAGCCCTCGGGTCTATCCTGCCACGGCTTGTGACCTGTGGCACGCCGTCGAGCATTGTAGCCCCCGTGTGTTGCAGGTCAAAGGGAAGTGAGCAACATCGGGTGCGTCGTGCGACACGGTCCCATCCGTGAGGTTGCGGGCAGGCGGCGGGATCGACTGCAATGGCGGTTTGCGGAGGACGACCCGCTCAGAGGCGGACCGGGGCTCGCAGGAGGAACCCTCCGGCGCGGGTGGTGTTGGTGGTGCCGCCGATGAGATCGCGGAGAGAGGACGCAGTGCGCAGGACAGTGAGTAGCGAGACTGCTGAGGCCGAGGTGGCGGGGGCGGCCGGGGCTGCCCCCAAGGTTGCCGAGACGGCGCTGACGACCGAGACGGCCCGGCGCGCGGGCGCCGTCGACGACGAGCTCATGACCCTCTACCCCGACGCCGCCTGCGCCCTGGACCACGACGGCCCCTTCCAGCTGCTGGTGGCCACCGTCCTGTCGGCGCAGACCACTGACGCGCGCGTCAACACCGTCACCCCCGAGCTCTTCGAGCGCTATCCCGACGCCGCCGCCCTGGGGGCTGCCCGGCGCGAGGACCTCGAGGCGATCCTGCGGCCGCTCGGCTTCCAGCGCGCCAAGGCCGGTCACCTGCTCGGCATCGGTCAGGCCCTCACCGAGCGCTTCGAGGGGCGGGTGCCGCGCAGCCGCGAGGAGCTCGTGGCCCTGCCGGGAGTGGGGCGCAAGACCGCCAACGTCGTGCTCGGAAACGCCTTCGGCCAGCCCGCCATCACCGTGGACACCCACGTGGGCAGGCTCTCGCGCCGCCTGGGGTGGACGACGTCGAAGGACCCGCTGCGCGTGGAGAAGGACATCGCGGCCCTGTGGGAGCCGTGGCGCTGGACCGACGGCTGCCACCGGCTCATCGAGCACGGGCGCCAGGTGTGCTCGGCCCGCTCGCCCCGCTGCGGCCAGTGCACGCTGCTCGAGGCCGGGCTGTGCCCACAGGTGGGGGTCTGAGGGCCGAGCCCGTGTAGGCCGGCGCTGAGCTGACGCCGAGCCGGGCGGACGCTGCGTCGTCCTACCGTTTCTGCAGGGATACGCGAAGAATGCGCTTCTCGGAGACGTCAGGTGGAGGTGTCCGGGACCGGTGTCGGGCTAGCCCCACCTCCGATTCGCCAGATGGCCGGATGGGCTGGGAGAGACGGCGCCGTCAGGCTGGAGACATGACTGCTCACTCGCCCCTGGCCCCCTCCGACCCGACCGCCGCCCCCGCCTCATCCCCTGCCGTCCGCCACTCCGCCTGCCGGAACGGACTCGACGTCGCCGGTCGCCATCCGGCTGCGCGGCCTGACCCGCGTCTACGAGGTCCCCGGACGCCAGGACGCCCGCGTCACCGCCCTGGACCACGTCGACGCCGACCTGCCCGAGGGCAGCTTCACCGCCGTCGTCGGGGCCTCCGGGTCGGGCAAGTCCACGCTGCTGCACTGCATGGCCGGCCTCGATGAGCCCACCAGCGGACAGGTGACCATGCTCGGCGCCCTCACCTCCGGGATGCGGGCCGCCGAGCGGGCCCGGTTCCGCGCCCGCCACGTCGGCTTCGTCTTCCAGGAGTACAACCTCATCGCCTCCCTGAGTGCCGCCGACAACGTCTCCATGCCCTCGCGCCTGGCCGGGCGTCCCCTGAACGGCGCCCAGACCCGGGAGGCCCTCGACGCCGTCGGGCTCGCTCACCGCGCCGGCCTCAAGCCCCACCAGCTCTCCGGCGGGGAGCGCCAGCGCGTGGCCATCGCCCGCGTCATGGCCAGCCGGCCCCGAATCGTCTTCGCCGACGAGCCCACCGGCGCCCTCGACCTGGACTCCGCCGCCCTCGTCCTGGACTGGCTGCGCCGGCTCACCGAGCAGGGCACCACCGTGGTCATGGTGACCCACGACGTCGAGGCCGCCGCCAGAGCTGACGCGGTCGCCGTCATGAGTCAGGGGCACCTGGTGCAGTGGACCGGCTGCCGTGACGCCCGCCAGATCGCCGAGCTCGTCCACTCGGCGCGAGCCACGCGCGCCGCCTGACCGGGACCGGATCAGGAGAGGATCGGAGAAGATCATGGTCACACTCATCTGGAACGACCTGCGCCACCACGCCCGCCAGTGGCTGTGGTCACTGCTCGTCGCCACCGTCGGCGGCGCCATCATCGGCGTCATCATCACCGCCTGGTACAGCGCCCTGAGCTGGGCCCAGGCCCAGGGCTCGGCCGAGCTCATCAACGCCGCCCACATCATCGGCTCCAGCCTTGTCTCCTACGCGGGGCTGGCCACCGCCGTCATCCTGTCCACGACGCTGGGCCTGACCGTCTCAGCCCAGCAGCGCTCCCACGCGCTGTGGAAGGTCCTGGGCATCCCCGGCAGCCGCATCCGGCGCGTCATCCTGGCGCAGGTCGGGGTGATCGGGCTGCTCGGAGGCGTCATGGGGGCGGTGGCCAGCCTGCCGCTGGTCCGCGTCTACCTGCTCACCTGGCGGGAGTTCGACGTGTTTCCTCAGAATCTGCCCATCATCATGCCGGGCTTCGGGGTGCCGTTGACCATCGCCGTGACGATGCTGTTCTGCGTCCTGGGCGCGATGGGGCCGGCCCGGCGGGCGGCGTCGGTCCCCGAGATGCAGGCGCTGCGGGAGGCCACGGCTCCGCAGACCCGGACCCGGTGGTGGCAGTGGGTGGTCGTCGGCATCATGCTCCTGGGGCTGGTCATGACCCCTTTCGAGAGCTCTCTACCCATGAGTGACGCGGAGAGGGCGGAGATGGCCACGTCCGGTATGAACCTCAACGACCCGGGGGATCGCGCGATGGCCGGCGCCTCCATGGGGCTCCTCGCCGCGATCGCTGCCCTGAGCGTGCCGAACTGGACGCTGCGGCCACTGCTGACCTGGTGGACCGCCCTCATCCCGGGCCGTAGCCCCGCCTGGTTCGCCGCCCGCGCCAACGCCCGCCACCGCGCCTCCCTGTCGATGACGACGATCGTCCCCTTCGCCATCGCCGTGGCCCTGACCGGCACCGTCTACGCCGCCGTCGGGGCTGGGCAGGCCATGGGCGCGCAGGGCTCGGTCAGCGGGTTCCTCTCTGTCGGGGTTCCAACCTTCTTCATTTGCGGCGTCGGCGGGATCGCCAATATCGCCATGGTGGGGCGGGCCCGGCGTCAGGAGGGCGCGCTGTTGGGGGTTATCGGGGCGCGCACCCGCACGGTTCTGGCCTCCACGGCGCTGGAGGGTGTCATTTACGCCGTCACCGGAATCCTCTTCGGGCTTGCGGCCACCGCCGTCAGCGCCGTCTACGCCGCGCTGTACTCCGGGGGCGGGACGGCGGTTCTGGTCGCCTCGGTTCCGGTGGGGCTGCTGGCCCTCGTCAGCGGGATCTCGCTGGCGCTCGCGGTGGCAACCACCTGGCTGCCCGCCCAGCTCGACCGGCGCTCCCTCATGGACAACCTGCGCCAGCCGGTGTGAGACGGTGTGAGCCGGCGCCGGGTTGACCGTGCTGCACCCGTCGAGCTGGGCACTTCATGTGCAGACCTACGGAAGAACGGCGGGGCTGCGCGATAAGGCCCGGCTTGCGGCCTCAGGCGGAGGCGGGCGGGGCGACGTCGGCCAGGAAGGGCAGCAGGGCCCGGACGAACCCCGCAGGGGTCTCCTCCTGGGGGAAGTGGCCGGAGCGGTGGACTGTTACCTGACGCAGGTTGCCGGCCACGTGGTGGGTGTCGCGCGCGTAGGCCTGGGCGGGCTGGACCGGGTCGAGCTCGCCCTGCACCGACAGGACCGGCACCGTCACCGGCTTGTCCAGGGCCGCCGTCTCCGCCCGGGACAGCACGAGGTTGCGCAGCGGCTCCAGGGCGCTGTGGGCGGCGCCGGGTCGGGACAGGAGCTCGGCGTAGTAGGGGGCCTCCTCGGCCAGCGCCTCGCGCGTGTGCGGCCCGGCCCAGGAGCGCAGCAGGCCCTCCAGGGCGCTGCGGCTGCGCAGGCGGCGCTCGGCCAGGCCCGGGATCCGCAGGCTCGCGTACTGCAGCGCCGGCCCCGACATCGCCCGGGCCCGCAGCGAGCGCAGCGCAAGCGGGTGGGGGGCACCGGCCGGGACGATCGCCGTCGTCAGGTCCGGGGCCAGGCTCGGCAGCGCCCAGGCGACCTGGCCGCCGAGCCCCGCGCCGACGATCACGGCGCGCTCGTGCCCCAGGGAGCGGACCACGGCGGCCAGGTCCTGGGCGAGCGTTACCAGGTCGTAGCCCGACGGCGGCCGGTCCGAGCCGCCGAAGCCGCGCAGGTCGAGGGCCGCCACGCGGTGCCCGGCCTGTGCCAGGGCGGGGATGACGTGACGCCAGGTCCACCAGCACTCGGGGAAGCCGTGCACCAGGAGGGTGAGGGGACCGGCTCCGGCCGGGGCCTCGGGGCCCGCCAGCGCGACATGGAAACGAGTGCCGCGGGCGGTGAGGTTGCGGTGGGTCCAGGGGCCGGGGCGATTGACGTCAACAGGCACGCCCGCAGCCTACTGGTCGGCGCCCCGTACCGGTGACGGGACCGCCCGGCACCGCCCACGTCGTCCTGCACCGCCTCAGGGGCGCCCGCCGGGGACGTTCTGCGCGGCTGGGTGCGTGTCGTCCCGGGCGGGGACAGGGCGCGCGTTGGGGGACTGGTATTCGGTCCCCGCCGGCGTCGATTGTCCCCGGCGGTACTGGAATGTCCCCGCGGGTGCAGGTGTGTCCTGGTGGGGGCGTTCTGCGCGGCAGGGGACGTTCTGCGCGGCTGGGTGCGTGTCGTCCCGGGCGGGGACAGGACGCGCGTTGGGGGACTGGAATTCGGTCCCCGGCGGCGTCGATTGTCCCCGGCGGTGCCGGAATGTCCCCGGCGGTACTGGAATGTCCCCGCGGGTGCAGGTGTGTCCTGGTGGGGGCGTTCTGCGCGGCAGGGGGCGTTCTGCGCGGCTGGGTGCGTGTCGTCCCGGGCGGGGACAGGGCGCGCGTTGGGGGACTGGTATTCGGTCCCCGCCGGCGTCGATTGTCCCCGTTGGTGCCGGAATGTCCCCGCGGGTGCAGGTGTGTCCCCGACGGCGCAGAATGTCCCTGTCCGCGGAGGGAAGGAGAAGGCATGACTGCCCAGAGCCACCATGACTCGGCTGATGGTTCTGCCGATGACCTCGCCGAGGGTGCCCGCACTGACTCCTGCGGGTGTGCGCATGCGGATGTCGGGGCCACAGACCCGGTTACTGACCCGGCACCCAAGGACGGGGCGGCCGCTGGGGCCGGCGGCGCTCAAGGGGAGGACGAGTCGGCGCCCGTCTCACCCGGACGCCTGGAGGCCTTCAGTGACGGGGTCATCGCCATCGCGATCACCCTGCTGAGCCTGGAGATCAAGCTGCCCGACGGCGGCGGGAGCCTCCTGCACTCCTTGGGCTCCCTGTGGCCCAGCTACCTGGGCTTCGTCCTCAGCTTCCTCCTGGTGGGGCAGGTCTGGCTCAACCATCACGCCATCTTCGTGCGGGTGCGCAGCGTCGACCAGTGGATGCTCATCTGCAACCTCTTCCTCCTGCTCGACGTCGCCTTCCTGCCCTTCGCCACCTCGGTCCTCACCCGGTCCCTGGAGTCCGGCCACGACGAGCGCACCGGTGCCGTCTTCTACGGGATGGTCATGGTGGTCGGCGGGTTGTTCTTCAACGCCCTGTGGCGGGCCTCCATCCGGGACCGCGGCCGCCTGCGAGCAGGGGTCTCCGAGGCGGAGGTGCGCTCCATGACCCGGCGCTTCGCGATGGGGCCATGGCTCTACGCACTGGCCGCGCTGCTGGGGATGGTCAGCGCCTGGCTGAGCGTGGTCACTATGTGGCCCTCATCGTCTTCTACATGGTCGGCCACCGGCCGCGGCGGGTCAGCCCAGCAGGAGGCTGAGGGTGACGTACACGCCGGTGCCGCCGATGAGTGACAGCCCGATGGAGCGCCGCCACAGGTGCAGGCCCGCCGTCGCCCCGATCCCGGCGGCGGCCGGCAGCCAGCTCGACGGCGACAGGCCCACCCCACCCAGCGTGTAGGCCACCAGGACGATCATGACCCCCAGCGGCATCGCCCGGGACAGGAAGGCCAGCACCGCACTGTCCTGACGCCCGCGCAGCAGCACGAAGGGCACGATCCGGCACACGAAGGTGATGACGGCGACGACCACGACGGCGACTGCGATCTGCGAGTTGGTGAGCATCAGCTGTCCCTCCGCCCGGGCTCCGGCGCGCTCGCCCCGGGGCGGCGGCCGCGCCAGGCGTACAGCCCCACCAGGCCGACGGCGAGGATCACCAGCGCGGTCAGCAGTGCCGCCGAACCACCGATCGCCAGGCCGACCCCTCCGGCCACCAGCCCCACGCACAGCACCCCGATATCGGGATGATTGCGCCAGTTCTCAATGGCCAGGACCACGAACAGGGACGTGAGCACGAAGCCGAGCAGCTCGATGCGCTCACCCACCACGGAGGCCAACGCTGTGCCGGCCAGTGCCCCGACGGTCGTGCCCGACACCCAGGAGGCGTGGCTGATCGCCTCCACGCCCACCAGGTAGCGCCCGCTCATGGCCCGCCGGTCGCGCGCCGCCAACAGCGCGTAGACCTCGTCGGTGATCGCGTGGACGGCGTAGAGGCGCGTGAGCGCCCTGCCACGCACCCGCTCCAGGGGGAAGCCCAGCCCGTAGAAGACGTGCCGGCCCGAGACGAAACCGGTGGACAGGGCGATGGCCGCCAGCGGCTCGCCGGCACCGGCCAGCGGCACCAGCAGCATCTGCATGGTCCCGGAGTAGATGACCAGGCTCCACACCGGCGCCCACCACCAGGCCAGGCCCTCGGCGACCAGCAGCATCCCGGCCGCCAGCCCCAGCGTCACGTATCCGACGACGATGGGCACCGCGTCCCGGGCCGCATCGGCGAGGGTCTGCATCCGCCGAGCCGACGGCGCTCCTGCCTCGTCGGCCCCGGAAGGTGGCGGGGTGGTGTCGGACTCAGTCACGCGGGCCGCGACCGTCGTCCTGCGCGCGCTGCCCGGACCGGCGAGCCATGTGGCCGACGACGGCGACCATGATCGTCAGCACGCCCATGAGGATGAAGCGGCCCGAGAGGCCGTCGTCCATGACGTAGGTGGACAGGGCCTTGCCCAGGTCGGAGTGGGCCTGAAGCCGATTGACCGTGGGCCCCAGGATCGACTTGGTGACCCCCGGCATGAGGATGAAGGGCAGGCCGATGACCGTGCTGAGGGCGCCGACGACGAAGGCCCCCAGCGAGGAGCGCGAGATCATGAACAGGGCGGCGGCGCAGGCCGCGGTCCCGCCCAGGATCTCCAGCGCGCCCATCGGGGAGGCGGCCGAGGGCCAGGCCGAGGGGTTGCCGCCGGTCAGGGTGGCAGCCCCGTCGTGCATGAGGAACCAGGCCAGGGGGAACAGGACGATGGCGACGAGCACCCCGGCCCAGTGGGTCTCGACTCGCGAGCTCGGGGCGCTCAGTGCGCTGGCGCCCTTGAGGAGGATCGCGTCGTCCTCCTCGGCACCGGTCATGGCCATGGCGGCCTGCCGGGCACGCGAACGGCCGCGCTCCTCCGGGTCGTCGCTCTGACCGGCGGGGGGCGGCTGCGAACCAGTCGGGCGTCTGCTGCGGGAGGGGCCGACGGCGAGGGCTGCCGGGGTCGGGCGGTAGTCCCGGGCGCTCGTGGCGGCGGGGGCAGGCTGGGTGAGGGGTCGCCTGGGCTGAGGGGGCTCGCTCGGGTTGCGGCGCCGCCTGCACCGGGGCGGGGGTCGGTGTGCTGGCAGGCACCTCGGGGCGGTCGCCGGAGTGCTCGATGTACGGGGAGGCGGCGGCCCGGGGGGCTGCTCCCAGCCCCGCGCCCATCCCTTCCGTTGAGGCGGTGGGGGCCGGGGTACCGGAGGAGAAGGCGGGGTGGGCGGAGGGCGCCGACCCGGTGGAACGCGCCGAGGGGGCGCTGGCGGCAGAGCCCGTCCGGGCCAGCTGAGCCGCGGGGGTCGCCGGCCAGGACGGGGCCGAGGGACGGTTGTCCGCCGCGGCGTTCACCGGCGCTGCCGCCTCCGGCTCGGCCGGTGACGTCGATGCGGGCACCGATGGCGCCGAGGTCGCTGACGGCGCTGACGCCGGCTCCTGCGGCTCGGCCCCGGGCCGGCTCGGTGAGGCGGGCTCCGGCGAGTCCGCTGACGGGGCGGCCGGTGTCGTCACGGTCGCCGACGGCGCGGCGGGAGCCGCGAAGGCCGCCGAGACGGCGGGGGCCTCGATGGGCGCGAAGCCGTCATCGGTGTTGTCGACGTCCTCAACGTCCTCGACGGCGGCTGCTGCGGTCGTGTCGGCGGGCATCTGGGAGCCGGAGGCCGGCGGGACCGGCCTCCAGGGCTGCGCGGTGGGGGCTGTCGAGAAGGGCGCCGAGGCGGGCTCCGAGGCGGCGGCCGGCTGCGCAGCCTCCTCGGCAACGTTCTCAAGAACCTTCTTGGCACTGTCCTCGGAGTCCTCGTCGGCACCGGATGCCTGCTCGGCCTCGCCGGCCTCGTCGGATTCCGCGTCGTGCTCGCCGTCGAAGCCATCGATGTTGTCGATGCTGTCGACGTCGGTGTTGTCAGTGTCGTCCAGGCTGACGGCGGCATCCGCGGTGCTGGTTGCGGTGGAGGGGGTCGGTGGGGTGGCCTCCGCGATCCCGTTCGAGGATCGGGCCGCACCGGTGGCCACCGAGACGGGTACGGCCCTCACGGCCGGGGAGCCGGCCACGGGGGTGGGGATCGCCGGGGTCTCGGGGGTGCGGTCGTCGTCCACGTCCTGGCCGGCGAGGTCATCGCCCTCGGCTGAGTCCTCAGGGTCCTCGACGTCGTCGAACGCCTCGAAGTCCTCAACCTCGATGCGGCCCTCCGACACTGAGGCGGTGTCGGTCACGGAGGCCGGTCCCTGCGCGACCGCGGCCTCTGTGGTTGCAGGCGCGGTGGCGGCCGCTGTCGTCGGTCGGTCGGCCGGCCGACTGAGGGGCTCGGCGCTGACTGTCGGGGCCGGCGCCTCGGCCTCGTCATCCACGTCGTCCACCGGGGCGGGCGACGATGCCTCCGGGGCGGTGACGGCCGAGCCGGCGGAGACCGTGGAACCGGTGAGGACTGCCGCAGGCTCAGGAGCCGTGGTCGTCATGGCCTCGACGGCGACCGGTGTCTGTTCATCGTCCGCCTCGTCGCCCACCTCGCCGGGCTCCGACGACGGCGGAATCGACGGCGGCATCCCGGCGGCCTCAGCGGTCCTGACCGCCGGCGCGACGGCCTCGTCGCTGCGCGTCACGGTCTCGGACGGCGTCGGAGCTGCCTGAGCGCCCGCGGCAGTGGTCTTGGTGGTCTCAGCGGACTCAGCGGCCGCGGCAGCCTGGCTCCGGCCGCGGGGAAGGACGCCTGCTCGCGGAGGTTGAGGGTGTCGCCCCCGTCGTCAGTGGCCTCGGCCCCCTTCTCGCCGCCCCCGTCGTGGGCTGCGTCATCGATCGTATCGACGGTATCGGCGTCGTCGGTGCCGGTGGCGGCACGGGCACCGGCCGCAGCGGCCTTGCCGGCCTGGGCGGCCGTTGCCTGAGGCGCGGGGGAGGAGGACTGGGAGACCCGGTTGGCCTTGCCGATGAAGCTCGCGAGGGAGGGCGAGGCGGCGGGCTGATCGGTCGGGTTGGCCGTCGCCTCTCCTGAACGCTGGTCCGTGGCCTGTGTCCGCGCGGTGGGCGTCGACGTCGTTGGGGAGGACGGGGCGGCGTCGTCGGAGGCGAGGGGCGCCTGCGGCGCGGTGCGGTCTGTGTTGTCGGTGCTCACGAGGTCTCCTTACGCATGCACACGGTAGTAGGAGGGGGATGCCGGATGGGGCCGGTCATCTCCAGGACACGAATTCGGGCATGGGCCCCTCAGACGCCGGAACGCAGCCTGGCCAGCGCGTTGGCACGGCCCTGCCGGCGAGCCACATGTGCTCCCCAGCCGATCGCCATGAGCTCGATGCCGATGGCAGTGAGCACGACGGCGTTTGGGCCGTGCGGCAGGAGCCTGGAGACCAGGTGGCCGCCAGGGATCATACCGTCACTGAGCGTGGGCACCGCCGCAAGCACGAGAACCGGGCCGATGACGCGCGCACCGAGGGTGGAGCGGGCCGTCGAGGCGCCGGCCGCGGCCAGGGCCAGGAGGGAGACGAGGACGGCTGCGACCAGCAGCGGCCCGGTCTGGACACCGGGGGCGACTGCCCGCAGGTAGGCGCGCGGCAGCAGGAAGGCCGCCAGCGCCAGCCCGGCGATGACCCAGGGCAGGGACAGGAGGTGGTCGCGGCGGCGCGAGGGCGGCGGCGTCGGAGTGGAGCCCACGGTCCGGTCGGCCTCGGTGAGGCGGAAGGCGGCGTGCCCCTGGGCCTGGCCGGCGCGGCGGGCCTGGCGCATCCCCCAGGAGCCACCCAGCCACAGGCCCGCCAGAGTGAGCATGAAACCGGTGCTGACGAGCCGCTGCAGCCAGGGCTCAGTCAAGGAGGCCGCGTGAATGGGGGCCAGGAAGACCATCGACTGGGCGGTCAGCGCGGTCAGTCCGGTGACGAGCGCGCCCAGCGAGGAGCGGCTGGCGAACAGCACGGCGGCGGCGGCGGACAGCAGCAGGAGGGCGCCGAGCAGCAGGCCGGTGCGCAGGATCGAGGTCTGGTCGGCGGCCAGGCCCAGCAGGGCCGAGGCACCCAGGGAGAAGAGGACTCCGACGACGGCGGTGAGCACGTAGTCGGGGCGGCGACTGCGCGGTGGCCGACCCGATGCGCCAGGGGTCGCGGGCGGCGGGCCGGAGCCCGGTGCGTCATGGGAGGGGGGAGTCACTCACCTGATCGAGTCTAGGGGGTGCGCTCGTCTCGTGCTGGTTTCCTCGGGATACGGGGCCAGGGGGCGCCTGCGGGCGTCTGTGGCCGGCGATGACCGTGGTGTGCCACAGTGTGGGCGTGGTGCGAATGTCTGTGGGGATCGGGCCCTCGGAGCCCAGGGGGCCCAGGAGGCCCGGGAGGCCCGTGGCGCGGGGCGTGACGGGTCGGCCCGGCATGCCGACCGACGGGTTGAATGTCGGTGGGGCCGGCGGAGGCGCGACGGCCGGGTCCTCCGCCGACGGCGCCCCCTCGCCCGAGGATCCCGCGCTGGAGGCGCTCAGGGCTGTGGCCGCCGATGAGCGGGTGCGCGCCGCCGAGGCTGCGGTGCGTGAGGCCTGCTCCGAGCTGCGCTGGAACGAGGCCCTGCGGCGCCGGTGGCGCGAGGCCCGCGCCGAGGCCGCGATCCGGGGCGCCATCGCCTCGGGCGGCGTCGAGGGCGCGGTGGTCTCCGCCGAGGTGCTGCGCGAGCAGGTGGCCGCCGGCTCCCTCACCCAGGCCGCCACCGGGGACCCGGGCCTGGACGCCGTGGCCGGGCTGTGGCGCGCCGGGACCCGCCTGGTGAGCTGGATGCCGGACCTGGTGGGGCGGGGCCGGCCGGTGGCGCCCTCGGCGCGCTCGCTGCTGGCGGCGCTGCACCGCGACGTCGTCGGTCCCCTGGCGGCCGGCGGCCGGGTGGGCCTGGGGGAGGTCGGAGTGCCGCGCGCCCGGCAGGTGCATGCCCGCGAGGGCGGTCCAGGGGTCGCGCCGCAGGGCGAGGAGCTGGTGGCGAGGCTGGCGGGACTGGTCGATCTCATCGAGGCGCCGCAGGCGCCGGCGCTGGTGCGGGCGGCCATCGTGCACGCCGAGATGCTGGCGGCCCGCCCCTTCACCGCCGGGAACGCCGCGGTGGGGCGCCTGCTCGTGCGTCACCTCCTGGTGCGTGACGGGCTCGAGCCGACCGGCACGGCCGTTACTGACCTCTACCCCGGGCGGGTGCCGGCGGCCTACGCCGAGGCCGCCGGGGCCTACGCCTCGGGCACCATGGATGGGGTGGTGGCCTGGGTGGTGTGGCAGGCCGAGGCGGTGCTCGCGGGGGTTCAGGAGGCCCAGCGCCTGTGCCGGGCGGTGCAGGCCGGCACCTGGCGGGCCGGGTGAGTCGGGCGCGCCCGGGTGAGCCGGGGTGACCCCTGCTTGAGCCCGACCGGAGGACTCAGAGGCCGCGGGCGCCGCGCGGTCCGCGTGGTCCGCGTCGGGCCATGAGACAGGCGGCGGTGCCCCCGACGGCCAGCACACCGGCCACGTGGGCGATGACCGAGGCCCGGGTCGACAGGCTCGGGGGCTCCCAGCGCGGCCGCAGCCGCACCGGGCGGGCGAAGTCGCGCACCGGCCAGTCCCGCTCCTGCGCCAGGCGCCGCAGGTCCCGGTCGGGGTTGACGGCGACCGGATGGCCGACGGCGCTGAGCATCGGCTCATCGGAGATGGAGTCGGAGTAGGCCCAGCACCGGGCCGGATCGATGCCGTGGGCGGCGGCGTCCTCGTGCAGCGCCACCACCTTCTCCGAGTGCAGCATGGAGCGGGAGATGCGCCCGGTGAACAGGCCGTCCTCGCCGACCTCCATGTGGGTGGCCACCGCCCGGTCGGCCTGACGAGGCGGGCGATGGGGGCGACCATCTCAGAGATGGAGGCCGAGACCACCACGACGTCGTGCCCGGCCCGGCGGTGGCCCTCAATGAGGTCGAGGGCCTCGGCGTAGACGGCCGGCTCGATGGCCGTGGCCAGGGCGCCCTCGACGACCTCCACCAGGTCCCGGCGGCTGATGCCGGCCGACATGAGGGCCAGATGCTCCATGAGGCTGCTGGAGCGCTGGGTGCCGGCGCCCACCAGGAGGTAGGGGATCTGGGCGATGAGCCCGTAGGCCAGGGCGCGGGAGGAGATGAGGCCGCTGCGCCGCATCGGGGTCCCCAGCGCCCAGGTCGACGACGTCGCCAGGATCGTCTTGTCCAGGTCGAAGTAGGCCGCCGCTCGGTGCCCGGTGGGGGACGGACCGGCAGGGGGGTGCGCCGGCGCAGCCGGTGGGGCGGTCGGTGCCGTCACCGGTGACGTCGCTGGCAGTCGGGAGGGGGCGCTTGCGCGGTCCTGCGCGCTCATGGGCCCATCTCACCACGAGGGGAGCTCCGGTGTCAGGCGTGTGAGCCCTGCGATTGCCTGCGTCGTCGCTGGGGCTGCCGTGCTGGGCGGCCCCGGGCCACGGTGAGGCGCGGTGGGACGCGGTGGGCGCGGGGCCACAGGCACGTTTCTGCGCCCTGTCTCCACAGGGCCGATGACGTCGCTGGGCGCAGCCGCGGGCGGGCCCGCACCCTGGTGGAGAGCCGCCGGCGGCGGCGCCGCAGTACCGCCGTACCACTCGTGCGGGGTACCGGCCGGGGAGCCGGGAGACGGCTGTGGCAACGGCCGGCCGTGGGCAGGACCAGGGAGACAGTGAGGGAACCGAAAGGAGAGGGCGATGCCGGTGGAGATGCCTGTGAGGCAGGCGCCTGATCCAGCGGGGCACCGCAGAGGACAGCCGGGCCAGTGGGAGCAGTCGGAGGAGACGCTGACCATCCCGGCAGTGGCGGCGTCCGGGGGCTCGGCGGCTCCAGAGCCGGAGGAGAAGGACCCGACGTCGGAGGCCACGGTAGGAGCCAGGGCGAGGCAGGCGGCCCGGGTCAGACCGGCGACGGGGCGCAGGCCGGTGTGGGACGGCCGAGACGTCTCCTTCCCTCCCCCTGAGGCCCTCCGCCGGTGAGCCTGCGCAGTCCGGTGCTGAGACGCAGCCGGGGGAGAGGAGAAGGAGCCCGGGGGCGGCGCGCTCGGGGTGCCCCGCCCAGGTCCTGGCCGTCACCGGCGCCCGCGGGGGCCTGGGGGCCAGCGTCCTGTTGCTGCACTTGGCGTGGGCGCTGGGCCGCGCGGGCAGACGGGTGGCGATGATGGACCTCGACCCCACCGGCGGCCTGGACCTCCTGTGCGGGCAGAGCGTCCTGACCGGGCTGCGCTGGGCGGACCTGCCGGCCGAGGAGTCGGCCTTCCGGCCCGGTCGCCTCGTCGGAGCCCTGCCCGCGTGGCACGCCATGCCGGTCCTCACCGGGGATGTGCGCGGAGGCCCCCTGCCGTGCGCGACGGCGGTCCTGGAGGCCATGCGGGCCGAGCACGACGTCGTGCTGGTGGACCTGCCCCGCGGGGCTCCCCCGCCCCCGGGCGCCGGGGTCCTCATCCTGACCGGGCTCGACCTGCGCTCGGCCGTCGCCGCCGAGAGCATCGCCTCGCGACTGCGGGGCACGGCGCCCGCCGCTGTCGTGGCCGCCGATGCTGAAGCCGCCGCGGCCGCCGACGCCGCTGCTGGGGTGCCGGTCTGGCTCGTGGCGCGCCAGGTGGGCGAGGACGTCCTCGCCGAGGACCTCGAGCTCATCACCGGCTGCCCGGTCCTGGGACAGGTCCCCACCGACCGGGTCCTGGCCAAGCGGCTGGCCCTCGGAGAGGACCCGGTGCGGTCCCGCTCGGCCCTCCGGCGCGCCGCCGGTGCCCTGGCCCGCGAGCTGCTGCCCCGGCTCGCCGACGCCGCAGCGCCGGAGACCCGCACAACGAACCAGTTGGCGAATCAGTCGGTGAGCCGGCCAACGAGCCAGTCAGTGAATCAGTCAGGCGATCAGTCCAGGAGGCAGTCATGGTCCCGGTGAGTCCCGGTCAGCCGGGTGCCTCCGGTGGAGGTGGGGCAGACGGCCCCGAGCTCGCCCGTGTCCGCAGCGCCCTGGCCCGCGGCGTGGGTCTGGAGGAGGCCCTCAACGATGCCGCCGCCCCCGCCACCGGACAGGTGGGGATGGCGCGCCTGGGCCGGCGGGTGCGCGCCGACGTCGACGGCGCCGGGCCGATCCTCCAGCCCCTCATCGAGACCGAGGGCGTCACCGACGTCCTCGTCAGCGACGGGCGCACCTGGATCGACCGGGGGCGCGGCCTCGAACCGGTCCCCGCAGCCGCCATGGATGAGCCCGAGGTGCGGGCCCTGGCCGTGCGCATGGCCGCCTCCGCGCATAAGCGCCTCGACGACGCCTGCCCCGTCGTCGACGCCACCCTGCCCGACGGCACCCGACTCAACGCGGTGCTGCCGCCCCTGAGCGCCGATGGCACTCTCATCAGTCTGCGCACCAAGCGCTGCCGCGGCTTCACCTTGGACGAGCTGACCGCCGCCGGCACGATCGCCCCCGGCCTGGACGAGGTCCTGGCCGCCCTGGTGGCCGGCCGCGCCAGCTGTCTGGTCACCGGCGCCACCGGTACCGGCAAGACCACCCTCCTGGCCGCCCTGCTCTCACTCGTCCCGGCCACCGAGCGCATCGTGTGCATCGAGGAGGCCAGTGAGCTGCGCCCCCGCCACCCCCACGTCGTCCACCTCCAGGAGCGCGGCGCCAACGTCCAGGGCGTCGGGGCGGTCGCCATGACCTCCCTGGTGCGTACCGCCCTGCGCATGCGGCCCGATCGGATCGTGCTGGGAGAGTGCCGCGGCCCCGAGGTGCGAGATGTCCTCACCGCCCTCAACACCGGCCACGAGGGCGGCTGGGCCACCCTCCACGCCAACTCTCCCGCCGACGTCCCTGCCCGCCTGACCGCCCTGGGGGCCCTCGCGGGACTCGACGAGGCGGCTGTCGCCGCCCAGGTGGCCAGCGCCCTCGACGCCGTCGTCCACCTGCGCCGGCAGGCCGGCACCACCGGGGCACGCCGGTACGTCGCCTCCATCGGCGTGCTGCGGCGCGGGGTGAGCCCGGCCGGAGCGGTTCTCATCTGCGAGGAGGCCCTGCACGTGACGGGCGACGGCCGACTCAGACCCGGCCCGGCCGTATCAGCGTTGCGGGAGCGGATCGGCCCACAGGCCTTCGCCCGCACCGGCCTTGACGAGCTGCCGGGCCCGGGGGAGAGGAGACCGGTATGACGGGCGCAGCCAGCTGGGTGGGCATGGCCTGCGTGACGGGCACGGCCGCGATCCCACCCCCGGCAGCCCGCCTGGCCGGGCTGGTGGGTGGGACGGCGGGAGGCCCGGTGCCGGGCGCCTGGATCGCGGCGGTCCTGGTCGCCCTGGCCGCCGCCGTGCTCCTGCTGCCGGCCCGCCGCGACCTGCCCCGCGGCTGGACCACGGGCGTCCCCGAGGCCCAGGTGCGCCCGACGATGCGGCAGGCGGCGCTCGACGCGCTGCACTCCCGACGCACCGGGGCACCAGAACCGGACCTCGGGCTGCTGCTCACCGAGGTCGCCAGCCTCCTGCGCGCCGGCGCGACCCCGCAGCGGGCCTGGACGCGCGCCTGCGGGCGTGCCGGCCTCACCGAGGGCGCCGAGCCCGACGAGGACGGCGTCCCGCCCGTGCTGCGCGCGCTCGCGGACCTTCAGCACGACTCGTGGCTGCCCCGATGGAGCAAGGGGCGCCTGCGCTGGCACCCGCCCCCGCGCGGCCGGCGGGCCCGGCAGAGGCGGGCCACCGCCGCCGGGGTGCCGGGCGCCGTCGCCTCCTGCCGACTGTCGACCGCCCTGGGGGCGCCGCTGGCCGACATCCTCCAGACCGTGGCCGGTGGGGTGGCCGAGTCCGGTCGAGCCGAGGCCTCCCGCCGGGCCGCCCTGGCCGGCCCCCGCAGCACCGCCCGGCTCCTGGCCTGCCTGCCCGTGGTCGGCCTGGGGCTGGGGATGCTCGTGGGCGCCGACCCCGCCTCCCTCCTGCTCGACGGCGGTCTTGGCAGCGCTGTAGGGGCGCTGGGCATCGGGCTCATGGTCGTGGGGCACCTGGTGACCAGGCGCCTCATCCGCGCCGCGACCGCCGAGGGCGAGGTCGTTGACGAGGCCCTGGTCCTGGACCTGGCCGCCGCGGCCCTGAGTGCCGGGGCCTCAGTGCCCGGGGTGCTCACCGCCCTGGGTGCGGCCCTGGAGGAGGAGGGGGCCGGCGTCGTGGGACGGGCCCTACTGCTGGGCGCCCCGTGGGAGGAGGCCTGGCAGGCGCCCGAGGACGAGCAGTGGAGGGCACGGCGATCCCGCCTGGAGTCCTGCCTGCGCCCCGGCTGGGAGGACGGGGCCTCACCGGCCGCCCTCCTGGCGGCGACGGCGGCGAGCCTGCGCGCGGGGCGGCACGCCCGCGACGAGGAGGCCGCCGAGCGCCTGGCGGTGCGCCTGGTCCTGCCGCTGGGCGCCTGCCACCTGCCGGCCTTCGTCATCCTGGGGATCGCGCCGGTCGTCGCCTCGGTCGGCATGAGCATGCTCAGTGGGTGAAGGCACTCGTCCGAGGCACGCTCAAGCGGGTACTCCTGCCCTCTTGGGTGCGCGGACCCCGGCGGCCTGGCACGATGGGGGCATGGCACTGTCGAAGAAGCTGCTGAGCCGCGACGAGGTCGTGGTGCGGCACATGCACACCCACATCAAGGTCCTCCTGTGGCGGTTCGTCGTCGAGATCCTCCTGCTCGTGGTCGGCGTCGTCGCCTCGGTCATGGCCCCCGCCACCTGGCAGCCCTGGGGCATCGTGGCGATCTGGGTGGTGATCCTGGTCGTGAGCGTTCCCCTGCTGCTCCTGCCCTGGCTGCAGTGGTACATGCACACCTACACCATCACCACCAAGCGCATCATCACCCGCTCCGGCATTGTCAGCCGCGTCGGCCACGACCTGCCCCTGACCCGGATCTCCGACATCCAGCTGGACAAGGACGTCGCCGACCGTTTCTTCGGCTGCGGCACGCTGGCCCTGCAGACCTCCGCCGATGACCCGCTCCTGCTGCACGACGTCCCCCACGTGGAGACGGTCCAGGTGGAGATCTCCAACCTGATCTTCAACGACACCCAGGGCGCCATCGACGCCGACCCCCGCAGCTGAGCGGCACCGAGGCGCAGATACGCAGACAAGACGGCGGCCGCCGGTCCCCCTGAAGGGAGCCGGCGGCCGCCGTCTGAATCGTGGTGATCGGGTCAGTCGAGGGTCTCGACGACGCCGACCGCCTGGGCCACGCCGGTCAGGGTGGCGGCGATGCGCACGGCCTCCCAGACCTGCTCGGTGCTCAGGCCCTCACCGCGCACCGTGGCCTCGTGGGCCGTCACGCACTTCTCGCAGCCGTTGATGGTGGACACGGCCAGGCTCCACAGCTCGAAGTCGACCTTCTCCACGCCACCGGAGGTGCCGATGATGTTCATGCGCAGGCCCATGCGCTCGTTCTCGTAGGCCGAGCCCAGGAAGTGGCGGGTGCGGTAGGCGACGTTGTTCATCGCCATGATGGAGGCGGCGCCCAGGGCGGCGCTGATGGCCTCCTCGGACAGGTGGGTGCGGGCGTCCTCCATGACCTGGACCAGCACGGACTCGTTGCGGGTCGCGGCGGCCGCGGCCACGAAGGTGCCCCACTGCTGCTGCTCGGTCAGCGAGGAGGAGCGGGACAGGGTGGACAGGTTCAGGGAGAGGTCCTTGGCCCACTCGGGCAGGGCGGAGCGCAGGTTGTCAATGCTCATGGGTTCTCGTTTCGTCGTCGTTCAGGTGGTGAGGTCAGGGGACGGGACGGTGGCCCGTCAGCCCATCTGGCCCAGGGCGTCGATGGTGGCGGCGCCGGCCTGCCAGTTGCAGGCGCACAGCTCGTCGGACTGGAGGGCGTCGAGCTGGCGCAGGACCTCCTCGGTGTTGCGGCCCACGGAGTCGGCGGTCACGGAGACCGACTGGATGACGTTGTGGGGGTCGATGATGAAGGTGGCGCGGTCGGCCTCACCGGTGGCGCGCTTGATGCCCAGGGCCTCGGTGAGCTCGCGGTTCAGGTCGCTGGCCATGGGGAAGGGCAGGTCCTGGAGCTTGTCGTGGCTGCGGCGCCACGCGTAGTGGGTGTACTCGTTGTCCACCGAGACGCCCACGACCTCGCAGTCGCGGTCCTTGAAGTCCTGGTAGAGGTCGCCGAAGGCGGCGATCTCGGTGGGGCACACGAAGGTGAAGTCCTTGGGCCAGAAGAAGACGACGCGCCAGGTGCCGGCGGGGACCTGGGAGGAGACGGTGGTGAAGTAGTCCTCGGGCTTGCTGGCCTCAACCTCCTTGAGGTTGCCGGGAACGACGGCGGTGAGCTCGTAGGCGGGGAACTGGTCTCCGATGGTGAGAACGGCCATGGGTGCCTCCTGAATGATGCGAATCGCGGTGCGAGTTGGTGCGGGTCTGCGCTGGCCTGCACCGGCCCGGGTGGGGCCGGTGCGGGGCGGCTCCGTCGGTCCAACCGTAAGGCGCCAGCCTCATAGGCGCAACTAAACCGTCTCCTATTTAAGAAGGTGCGCCTTATCTGGTGGCGGTACGGTGACGCGCCGCGGTGATCCGTCGCGGTGACACGACCGGAGCCCGGCCGCTCCGGCCCGTTCCGGCCCGCTCGGTCGGAATGAGTTGCCGCCCCGCGGTGTTGTCCCACTGTCGCCGCACCCTCGCGCAACCAGGTCAGGAGAAGCCATGAGTCCTCGTCTCAGCCGGATCAGCGTCCTCGAGCAGGTTCCTCTCTTCGAGGGAGGAGACGTTCGCCAGACCCTGGGGGACCTCGTCCGCCTGGGGCGCGGCCTGGAGGAGTCCGGCTACCACCGCCTCTGGCTGGCTGAGCACCACAACACCGGCTCCTTCCTGTCCTCGGCGCCAGACCTGCTCATGATGCACATCCTGGACGCCACCGACCGCATCCGGGTGGGCTCGGGCGGCGTCATGGCCATGCACTACGGCTCGCTCCAGATGGCCGAGCGCTTCGCCACCCTGGCCACCCTCCACCCCGGCCGCGTCGACATGGGCCTGGGCCGCGCCCCCGGTGGGGACATGCGCGCGGCCGCAGCCCTCAACCAGGGCCGGGTCATCGACCCCGACGCCATCAACGCCCTCATCGAGGAGACGGTCGCCCTCCTGCGCGACGACCTTCCCGCCACCCACCCCTACGCCTCCATCGAGGTCCGCCCCCTCCCGGCCCAGATGCCGGAGGTCTGGCTCCTGGGCTCCTCGGGCCAGTCGGCCGCCTGGGCCGGCGTCCACGACCTCAACTACGCCTACGCCCAGTTCTTCACCGGCCGCCAGCAGGTCGAGATCATGAACCACTACCGCGCCCACCTCCCCGAGGGGTCCGGCCGCGGCTCCATCCACGGGGGCCAGACCCTCTCCGCCCTGTGCGTCAGCGCCGCCGCCACCCGCGAGGAGGCCCGCGAGCAGGCCCTCGTGGCCGCTGACGCCCGCTTCAGCCTGCGCACCGGCCGCCCCATGCGCTTCCGCGACCCGTCCACCCTCGACGCCGCCTACCGCACCGAGGTCGAGCGCTACCTCGAGCGCGACACCGCCATCATCGTGGGCACCTACGACGAGGTCGCCCAGGCCCTGTCCTCCTTCGCCGAGAACCACGGCACCGAGGAGGTCATGCTCATCAGCTACATCGACGACGTCGAGGTCAAGAACCACCAGTACGCCGAGCTCGCCGCCCGCCTCCTGTGAGTCGGCGGGCTCTTGTCCCCTCACGTCTGAGGCGCTGGCTCGGGAGTGGACGTGGGGCGGGGTGTTGTCCTGGAGGCGACGGCGGGCTGAGAGAAACCGAGGGAAGAGGCCTGACGGGACGCCAGCGGGATCGGCTCCGCGGGGCCTTCGCAGCGAAGTCGGGCGCCCCACCTCAGGGCCAGGATTTCTCACCCCCGGGCCGGCCTCACCTTCCCCGGACTGCTCCCCTGTCCGGTTCCCGCCCAGGCGCTCGGAGGACATGGTTCGACGTCGGCTCCGGCCCGCTCCCGCCCCGCAACGGTCTACTCCACGAGGGTCGGGATCTACTGGATAGGGGTTGTGCGTACTGCACGAAGGTCCCACCTACCTGGAGTACCCCCAACCCTCCTCGAGTAGCACCCCACCCTCGTGCAGTACAGGCCAGTCACCATCCGAGCGAGGACGCACAGCCTCACCAGCATCTGTCGCGGAGGCGAGCAACGACAATTAGTTCCGATCCACCTGCGCCACACGGGTGCCTTGAGATGCAAGGAGGCCTGCGCTGGAGTGGGGCCTCTGGCCGGGCCCGCCCGCCGGTGTCGTGAGATGTCATGCCCCGAAGTTCTCGGGAGTCAGGAGACACCACACCTGTGAGCCGGCGGGGAGCCTTGGGGACCCCGGCGCCCTCCCGTGCGGCGGGGCTCCGGAGATGAGTGGCGCCCCGCGTTACGGTCGGTTCCATGAGCCCCGCGAGCGCCCGGTCCGCCTCTCAGTCCTCCTCCTTCCCGCCTCCGGCGGCCACGCCCGAGCAGGCGACGAGCCTGCGGGCGGACCTGGCCGACTCCGGCTGGGGCGTGGAGGCGGTGGCCGCCCTCCTGGGGGAGGCCGCCGACGCCGCCCTGCGCCGCGAGATCCGCCTGCCCGCCCTGCGAGCCGTGCGCGCCGCCCTGGCCGGCGGGGCCGCCCCCTCGCCCGTGGCCGTCCTGACCGCCCTGTTCATGCTCGGCGAGCCGGTCCCCGCCACCGCTCTCGACGCCGCCCTGCCTCGCACGACGGCGGCGGGCGCCACTGCCATCGGCCTGGTCGGCGAGCCCGACGGGGCCGGGTGCGTCCGTGCCCTGATCGACCTGCGCCCCCACGAGGCCGTTGACGACACCGGCGAGGTCCGCTGGTGGGTGGCCTCCGACCTGGGTGAGCTCGTCACCGGCCGGGCCCTGGCCCCCGATCACGTCCTGGGTGTCGGCGGCGCCGGCCTCACCCTGGCGGGCCTGACCCCGCGCACACGGGTGGGCACCGCCCTGGACCTGGGCTGCGGCTGCGGCATCCAGACCCTCTACCTGCTGCGTCACGCCGAGCACGTGGTGGCCACCGACATCTCCGCACGCGCCCTGGCCTTCACCGCCTTCAATGCGGCCCTGGCCGGTGTGAGCGTCACCGGTGCCCCGGGCGCTATCGACGTCGATCCCGGTGCTGACGCCGCCCCTGAGACCGCTCCTGGCACCGGCCGCCTGGAGCTCCTGCGCGGTTCCCTCCTGGAGCCGGTGGCCGGCCGACGTTTCGACCTCATCGCCTCCAACCCGCCCTTCGTCCTGACCCCGCCTGCGGTGCGCGAGGCCGGCCTGCCCCTCATGGAGTACCGCGATGCCGGCGGCCCCATCCTGCCGGGGCTCGTCGCCGGACTCGCCGAGCACCTCGAGCCCGGCGCCACCGCCGTCATGCTCGGCAACTGGGAGCACCGTGGCGCCGGCTCGTGGCGCGACGCCGTGGCCGCCTGGCTCCCCGAGGGGCTCGACGCCTGGATCCTTGAGCGCGAGCTCCAGGACCCGGTGGAGTACGCCACCATGTGGCTGCGCGACGGCGGCCTGACCCCCGAGCGTGACCCTGAGGCCTTCGACGCCGCCCTGGAGGCGTGGATCGACGACTTCGAGGCCCGCGATGTGCGGGGCGTCGGCTTCGGCTACCTCATCGTCCACCGTCCCCGCCGCCCCCGCGAGCCCTGGCGCCTCCTGGAGGAGGTGACCACCTCCGGTCAGGGGGTCCTGGGCCCCCACGTCGCCGAGGTGCTGGAGGTGCGCGAGCGGCTCGCCGGCCTTGACGACGAGGCCGTCGCCGACCTGTGCCCGCTCCTGGCTCCCGATGTCACCGAGGAGCGTCACCTCATTCCGGGTGCCGCCGAGCCCACGGTCATCCTGCTGCGGCAGGGCGGAGGACTGGGGCGTACTCTGCAGGCCTCCACGGCGGTGGCCGCCCTGGCCGGGGTGGCCGACGGCGAGCTGAGCGTCGGGCAGGTCGCCTCTGCGGTCGCCGCCCTCAGTGAGCTGAATGCGGCCGACGCTCTCGCGCTGCGCGCGGAGATGGTTGAGGCGACCCGTCATCTCCTGACCACGGGATTCCTGCGTCCAGGAAAGTGACGACGGACAGAACGGGGATTTGAGGGAAACAAATGACGGTGAACGCCTGGTGGGTATGATTCTGATTTGAGATATTCGCGGGTTTGTTGTTGTCTTTCCTATATTGTCGTGACGTCCTCGTCATCAATAAGATACAACTGAAACCCTTCCTGTGTGGCGTCATTTCAAGGGAAAGTGTCTGCGGCGTGCAATGATGCGCGATTGTTGCCCCGTGAGCCGATTCTGAGGTGTTGCGGAAGAGGTCGGATGACCTACATTCCTCGGCAGTCACAGTTGTCGTGCGCTCCCCGCGCACCCATCCCTCATGATCGGAATCCATCGGCATGTCCCAGTCATCACGTCGCCCGCAGTGCGGGCGTGAAGGACTACTGCGCAGATTCTTTGCAGTGGTCGGTTCTCTTGCGGTCGTCCTGGTGACCATGGTGTCGCTCCCGTGGACGGCGCCTCCCGCGGACGCCTCCACCAGTGACCTCACCATTCCCCTGGGGGACACCGCGGTGCAGATCTCCTATGTGCGCACCCTTGACACGGTTGATCGGGTGTACGACACGGTGAACGGAGTCGGCTACAACTCTTACCCGTGGGAGTGGGCCTACGCGCGTGCCTGCACTCGCTACTCGCCGGGGGCCAATAACTACTGGACCGACTATGTCCGCGGCAGCAGCGGCCAGTACGCGGCGGTCGGTTATGGACGCAAGGTGGATGAGGGCGCCTGCCCCACCTACTACCAAGGCGAGCCGGGGGATGTGCAGACCTCGCTGGGTTTCCAGCCCTCCAACACCACGAGCGTCAAGGCCGGAAACGTCTTCCTCGTGGGGCGGATGCGCCACGTCAACAGCCCGATCTACTCCGACAACAGCGACGTGACCAACCCCTCCCAGGGCAAGGGCACCACTTACTACGGCAGCTTCAACATCAACACCGCCCAGACGATTCAGGCCGACTTCCCGTGGACCGAGTTCGACACCACGAACGTCTGCACCGGGAAGCTCGACTCGAATGGCAAGCTCATCATCGGCGACTACGGCACTGAGAATCAGACGGTCAGGACGCAGTACGCCTATGACCGGAACGGGAGGGTTGGCCGTTACGACGGGTCCACCTACACCTACCTGTACAAGAACGGCTCCCTGGTCTGGTTCAACGGTGTCATGACCCAGGACTTCACCGACAAGATCGGACACAGCTGCGCCGACGACATCCTCGACATCATGTCCGACCGCTCCGACACCTCCTGGACGGACCCCAACACCGGCATCAAGTACAAGCTCAAGCTGTGGGGATTCGTCAACAACGGAAACAACCAGGAGTGCCGACCTGACCTGGAGAAGGCAGAGACCTCCGAGCTGGAGGAGCGCTTCATCACCCGTGAGCGAGCCGTCTCCTACGGCTGCCTCTACGGCTCCATCGAGCAGGAGCGTCCGGTGACCTTCGCCAAGGACGTCAAGGCGGATTCATCGGTTCAAGGATCGTTGACGATCCCCACCTTCAACTACGTCAACGCCTCACCGGAAGGAACCTTCGGCGCAAAGAACTGGGGGACCCCCAAGTCCCTGACCCCCACCTGGAACGCTGAGGACGTCGACCCCAAGGACTACACCCTGCTGGCTCCCAACGACGCCGCCACGGTGCAGGAGGCGGGCACCACCCCGCAGGCCGCCGTCGACCGGAACACCGGTGACGTCTGGACCACCGGCTGGTTCCTGCGCGACGTCAGCTGCACGGTGGGGAAGGGCAGCGCCCCGCTGCTGCGCCGTGACGGAACCACCCGTCTGGACAAGTCCGACTCCGTGAACCTCGACCAGCGCACCATCCGCCTCGATGAGACCCAGCTGGCCGAGCGCCAGGACGAGGTCGCCGTCAAGTGCGTCTGGCACAACGAGTACGTCGTCGGCCGTGGGCGCGTCACCCTCGTCAACATCGTCGACGGCGGCAGCGCCAGGCCCGAGCAGTGGACCCTGACCGCCAAGCCCGCCACCGATGGGCTCTTCGGCCAGAAGACCATCACCGGCGCCAGCGGCACGCCCGCCGTCAACCAGGTCTACACCGCCGGCGGCACCTACGGCCTGTCCGCGGGCAACGGCCCCGAGGGCTACTCTCAGAACGGCCCCTGGGTCTGCACCAACGACGACGGCAGTAACGTGCCCGTCAGCGCGGACAACAAGTTCGTGCTGGGGGAGGGCAAGAACGTCACCTGCGTCGTGCACCAGAAGCCCCAGCAGACCCCCGTCAGCGCGGTCAAGAGCGTTGAGGGCGCCTCCGACGCCGCCACGGCCGGCTCCTACTCCCTGAGCTACACCTGCACCCCGGGCCCCGACGGCAAGGGTGCCTCCACCGGCAAGATCACGGTGGATGCCCAGGGCAACGTCGCGGACCTGCCCGCCCAGCGCGTGGGCGCCACCTGCACCGTCACCGAGGATGCTCGTGACGCCAGGGGACTCAAGCAGCCCGGAACCCCCGCTGGCGGAAGCGTCAGCTGGAAGGACCCGGCCGCCTTCAAGGTGGTCACCAACCCCGGCAACCAGGAGCGGGAGCTCGCCTCCACCGCCGTGGCCCCGACCAACGGCAACGCCGGCGGTGTCACCTTCACCGTGCCCGACTCCTCGCAGGGAGCCGTGCGGATCAAGGTGGTCAACTCCGTCGTCCCGCACGCCGGCATCGACAAGACCTTCGCCAAGGTCGCCAAGAGCACCGAGAAGGTCAACGGTCGCACCACCTTCGACCAGACCTACACCATCACGGTGACCAACCCCTCCGCCAAGGCGGGCCTCACCTACGACCTCAATGACGCCTGGCAGGTCCCCACCGGGGTCACCGTCCACAAGGTCAGCATCTCCGGTGGCGCCATCACCGGCACGGAGACGCCTCAGGCCGGAGTGCCCTACGTCAAGACCGGCATCTCCCTGCCCGCGGGCCAGAAGCACATCTACACGGTGGTGCTCAACGTCTCCGGTCCCGACGCCGGCCTGCCCGGCATCCAGGGCGCCTGCACCCCCGGCGCCGTCGGTCAGGGCAAGGCCATCTACAACAAGGCCTCGGTGACCACGAAGGGCGACGGGCAGCCCAAGGAGGCCGCGGCCTGCGGCACCCTGCCCGCCAACCCCCAGTTCAAGGCCTCCAAGACCCCGCTCGACGTGGTCCGTAACGGCGACGGCACCTTCACCTCCAGCTACACGGTGACGGTCACCAACACCTCGCTGGTCGCCAGCCCGGTGGCCGCCGACCTCACCGACACCCCGCAGATGCCCGTCGGCACCTACCTGCACAAGGTGCGGATTCTGGAGAAGGGCGTTGACGCCCAGGGCGTGACCCTCCCCCGGGAGGAACGACGCCACCGGTACCTTCAACGGACCGATCACCCTCATCAAGGGGGGCACCGGCGAGAGCCTCGCCGCCGCTCCCCGGGCCGGGGCCGACGGTGGTAGCCGTACCTTCACGATGCAGATGACCTTCACCGTTCGCGAGAACACCCCGGGCTACAACGAGTCCGACTTCCAGTGTGGTCACCAGCGCGCCGACGGCAAGCCCTCCGGCCTGGTCAACACCATCGCTATGGAAGGCGACACCGACGGCGAGGGGAACAACCACGGCTGCCTGTCCACCGACGGCAAGCTGAAGTTCTCCCAAGGAGGTCACCACCCAGCCGGGCAACGGCTCGACCTTCGACGTCGTCTACACCGTGAGCGTGGTCAACGAGGGATCGCTGACCGTGTCCACCGGACCGATCAACGACAAGCCCTCCTTCGCCCCCGGGCTCAACCCGACCCTGGTCAAGGTGCAGCGCGAGATGGGACCGACCCGGACGGTCGAGGCCCAGCCCGACGGCTCCTACCGCCTGTCCGACAACGAGAAGCTCTACTCGGGCCTGACGATTCGCTACACCGTCACCTTCACGGTGAAGATCGACCCATCGGCCGCCGGATACAGCGATGAGCTGCTGGCCTGCACCACGGACAAGGGGCGCCTCGTTCCCGGCCACGGCCTGTACAACAAGGTCGTTCCTCAGGCAGGCAAGGACTCCGACACCCGGCCCGACCACGACGTGGCCTGCGCCAACGTCTCGCCCAATGCCGGCAAGCGCATCCTGTCGATCGTCAAGACCGGCAGCCAGGGCCCCCTGGATGACGCGGCCTTCGCCATCTACCCGATGGACCCCTCCACCCCGGGTGCCAAGCCCCTGACCGACGGCGTGACCTTCACCGGCGGCAAGGGAACCGGAACCTTCACCACCACGGGACTGGCCATCAACCGCGAGTACTGGCTGGTGGAGACCAAGGCTCCCGCCGGGCACCAGCTCATGGCCAAGCCGGCCCGCTTCAAGGTGACCGACACGGGCATCGAGCTCATCACCGCCACTCCCGGCGGCTCGGCCCTGACGGTCTCGCGCAGCGGGGCCAGCAAGTCCGACGACACGATCACCGTCCGAGACCTCCAGATCGGCACCCTGCCGCTGTCCGGCGGACGCGGAATCGGTATGAACATCGCCGTCGGAATCGCGGCCATCACCGGCGCCGGCCTGCTGGCACTGCGTCAACGAAAGACTTCCTCGTTCGGGCGCTCAGCCTGATCGCGAGAAGAACCCACGACTCCGCTCCGTCGCGCGCGGGTCACCCCTTCTATCCCTCATTCATCCCAACAACACAGGAGAGAACAGCAATGCACTCCCTCAACACGCGCCGGGGCCTCGGCCTCGCCGCTGCGATGACGCTCGCCGCCGGCGCGCTCGTCGCCCCGACCGGCGCGGCGGCACCCGCTGACCCGAACGGCTCCACCATCGACCCCGACGCGGCCACCACGCTGACCGTCCACAAGTGCGAGCAGACCGACACCAACGGCGTCAAGGAGGGGGACCGGTAACGAGGACCCCCAGGCCGAGTGCAAGCCCGTCTCCGACGTCGAGTTCACCATCACCAAGCTGAACGTGGACCTGACGACCTACGACGGCTGGAAGACCCTCGCGGACCTCAAGGGTGACGTGGTCAAGGCCGGTGCCCTCAAGAGTGCCACCACCCAGAAGATCACCACCGGTGCTGACGGTCTGGCCTCCTTCACCGACGCCCAGACCGAGGTCGGTGCCTACCTCGTCAGCGAGACCCGCACCCCCGACAAGGTCATCCCGGCCGAGGACTTCGTCGTCACCCTGCCGATGACCAACCCGCAGGACACCACCAAGTGGAACTACAACGTCCACGTCTACCCCAAGAACACCCTCTCCGGTGTGGACAAGCAGGTGACCGACAAGCCGGCCCCCGGCTCCGGGCGCGACATCACCTACACCATCACCACCTCCATCCCGAAGGTGGACTACCCCGGCGGTGCGCGCATCAAGCGCTACGAGGTCGTTGACCGCCTCGACAAGCGCATCAACAAGGACGCCCTGACCCCGGTCGTCAAGATCGTCGGCCAGAACGAGGTGACCCTGGCGAACGGCACCGACTACAACCTCATCACCGCCGAGGGCAAGGACCACAACTGGGCCACCATCCAGCTCACCGAGGAGGGCCGCCGCAAGGCCTCCGAGGCGCGCTACAACGGCAACGGTGACACCAAGATCGAGGTGACCCTGACCGCCAAGTTCGACGCCGCCGTCAACCTCGAGGGCGACCTGTCCAACACCGCGGGCCTCATCCCCAACGACAGCCCCAACTTCACCTGGGACCCGAACAACCCCGGTACCACCACGGACATCCCCGGCATCCCCACCACCCCCGTGCTCTCCAAGTACGGCAAGGTGGTCGTCACCAAGACCGGTACGGACCAGTTGGCCGACAAGACCAAGTACAACGGCGCCCAGTTCCAGGTCTACGAGTGCACCAAGACCGCCAGCGGTGCCACGCTGCGTGACTCCGACCCCAGCACCCCGACCGTCGACCCGCTGACCATCGGTGGGGAGAAGACCTTCACCACCGCCGGCCAGGGCACCGTGGAGATCAACTACCTGCGCGCCAACGACTACGTCAACGGTGCCAAGAAGGACCAGCTGACCGACGAGGACCACTACTGCCTCGTGGAGACCAAGGCGCCTGAGGGCTACACCCTCCAGGCCGACCCGATCCCCTTCCGGGTCCTGGCCGCTGACGCCGAGGCGAAGGCCCCGACCAACCTGACCGTGACCGACATCCCGAAGAACGCCGGCTTCCGCCTGCCGCTGACCGGTGCCAACGGCGTCATCTTCCTGACCGTCGCCGGCGCCCTGCTGGTGGCCGGTGGCGCGGTGGTCGCCTACGCCAACAAGCGCCGTCACGTTGCCAAGCACTGACAGCCTCTGGCAGCCACTGAGGTGACCGGCCCCAGCCGGCCGTCATCACGCTGACTGCTTCCGTGTGGGGGAGGCGGGAGAACCCGTCTCCCCCACACGGGCGTCGCAGGGATCCTCCCTGCCAATCGTTAAACCCACAACTGATCCCCACCGTCTCTCGCAGCGAGCTCCGCAGACAACCCGACGCAGGAAGGCACGGTTCTCCGTGACAGCGCTACTCCCATCACTTCGCGACCGCATCTCCCAGTCCCGCACGAACCAGGCCCAGGGGGAGCCCGACGGCGCGGCCGTGCAGCCCGGCCCGGATGGTCCCGGCTCCGCGGACATCGACCCGAAGAAGGCGGCCCGCCGCAAGATGCTGCGTGAGCGCTTCCTGACCTGGTTGCCGCTGGTCCTGGTCCTGGTCGGCGTCGCCGTCCTCCTGTACCCGGTCATGGCGACCCAGCACAACAACGACGAGCAGCAGCGCTTGGCCAAGATGTACACCGCCACGGTGAACTCGGCCGGGCCGGACACCGTCGCCAAGGAGCGAGCCTCCGCCGAGACCTACAACAACAACCTGGAGAGCGCGCCGATCCTCGACCCCTGGCTCGAGTCGCAGCGCCCCGACACCCCCCAGTACCAGGCCTACCTCCACGAGATGGACATCGACCCGGTCATGGCCCGGATCGTCATCCCCTCCATCCACGTGAGCCTGCCCATCTACCACGGCACCGACAGCCGCACCCTGACGGAGGGAGTCGGGCACCTGTTCGGCACGAGCCTGCCGATCGGCGGCCCCTCCACCCACTCGGTCCTCACCGGTCACACCGGGCTGTCCACCGCGACCATGTTCGACAACCTCAACCAGCTCAAGAAGGGCGACGTCTTCTACGTCTCCTCCCTGGGGCAGACCCTCAAGTACGAGGTCAACGACATCACCGTCGTCAAGCCCGAGGAGACCGACTCCCTGCGCAAGGTCCCCGGACGCGACCTGGTCACCCTCATCACCTGCACGCCCTACGGCGTCAACTCCCACCGCCTCCTGGTCACCGGCGAGCGGGTCCCCATGGACCCCACGGCCGCCGCGGCCGAGGAGGCCAAGGCCCTGCCCGCCCCCATGCAGACCTGGATGAAGGCCATCATCGTGGCCGTCGTTATCATCCTGGCGGTCGTCGTCGGAATCCTTGTGCGCCTGTGGTGGACGCGTCGTCGCCGCTCCCGGGGTGCTGCCGGGCGAGCCGTCAAGGGCTCAGCCGCCCGCGAGGCAGGCCGCGGTGATGACTCACCCGACGACGGCGCGCCCGAGCGCTGGCCCGGACGCCCCCTGCAGGACGTCGTCGGCTCCGCCGGGGCCGCCGGGGCAGCCGGGGCCGATGCGCAGTTCACCGATGACACCAGCGAGCTTGAGGTCATCAGCCCATCGGGTGCTGCGGGACAGAGCGCCGGAAGTGACGTCTCCCAGGACCCGCAGGCCGCTCCCGTCGAGCAGTCGGCCCCCAGGACGGCCTCCCCCTACGGGCCGATCACCCCGGCCGCAGGCGGCCAGGGGGAGGACCCCTTCAGCGACCTGAAGGCACGTGAGTCGTGAGCAGTCCCGCACAGGAATCGCTGCTGACTTCCTATTGGTTGGTGCGTTCGAGAACCTACGATCGGCCGGTGGCCTCCTTTCAGTCGCATTCCTCCCGCTCCTTGGGACAGCTGCGCCTGCGCGGGGGCCTGCTGGCCCTGTCCTGCCTGGCGGCGACGCTCGGCCTGTGGGGGCTGTTCGTGTTCACCCACACCGGCCAGGCCCTCGACGCCATGGCCCTGGAGGGCTCGGAGATCGGCTCGCACTACGTGAGCGCCCACGCCCGCAGGCTCCTGTCGGTGGTGTCCATGCCGGCGGCCGTCGTCCTGGTGGTGACGATCCTCGTCATCGGTCTGCTGCGGCGCAGCCACCGGCGCGCGGTGTGGGCCGTCGTCGCCGTGGTCGGGGCCAACCTGACCACCCAGATCCTCAAGTACCAGTTCCTGTGGCGGCCCGACTTCAACATCACCGAGCGCTGGGACAACGCCAACACCCTGCCCTCGGGGCACACCACCATGGCGGCCTCGGCCGCGGTCGCCCTCATCCTGCTGTCCGGGCGGCGCTGGCGGCCGCTGTCGGCCTGGGCCGGGGGCCTGTTCACCATCGCCATGGGCTACTCCACCCTGGTGTGCCAGTGGCACCGCCCCTCCGACGTCCTGGCCGGGATCTTCGTGCCCGTGGCCTGGGGTGCTCTCGCCGTGGCCGGCGGGGCCTGGCGCGCCCCCTGGTCCCTGCGCGAGGGGACCGGGGAGGAGAGCTCCGGTGAGGTGCCCGGGCTGACCACCGTGGGGACGATCCCGGTGACGGCCGCCGGGCCGCGCTTGTGGCACCAGCTCCTCGGCAACATTCTCATGGCGGCCGCCGGCATCGTGTGCACCCTGGGGGCGCTCGGCCTGGGGGCCTGGGTGTGGTGGCACCTGGACGGCCCGGAGACGCGCTGGCAGCTCTTCGGCGCCTACGCCACCGGGTCGGTGGCCGTCGTCGGCGTCACCTGCCTGGCCCTGTCCGCGCTCGTCTCGCTGACCGACTGGGGTCGCACCCGCCGCAAGCACGAGGCCCGCCACCGCGACTGACGCCTACCTGGCGCCGTCGGGTACGAGCCCCACTGAGGGGGGATCGCCGCTCACTCCACGAGGGTGGGGTGCTACTGGAGGAGGGTTGGGTGCACTCCCGGGTGGGTGGGGCCTTCGTGCAGTACGCACAACCCTTGGCCAGTGGATCCCGACCCTCGTGGAGTAGGCCGACTCGAGGCGAGACTCAAAGCGGAGCGGGCGTCGAGTCATAGCCTCCAGGCCCCAGCGCAGGCGGCGGGCAGGGAGCGGTGGGGCGGACCTGTGCGGAGACGCCGGGTTATGCCGTACGAACCCCGGGCTCACTCCTGCGCGGCCCGGTGTCCACAGCGCTGACATGACCGAGCCTGCCGCCGAAGCGCCCGGCGGAAATCGTTGGAATTCTGAGGTTCTTCGCCGGCATGCAGTCCCGATTCGGGGTTAATGTCAGCGCTGTGGACACCGATGCCCCACCAGACCTCTTCCCTTCGTCCCGTCCTCGGCCCCAGGGCCACCGGCCTACCCAAGGTTCCCGCCCGAGCGGATGTCTCAGAAGTGAGGAGACAGCATGGCACGCACACCCCTCTGCGAAGAGTGCCCCGCCACCGCCACTGACGCGCGGCCTTACTCCTCGACGGCGGCGGCCGGGAGCCTGACGCTGAAGGTGGTCCCGTGGTCCTCGGGTGCGGTGGAGGAGTCGACGTCGATGCTCCCGCCGTGGGACTGGACGATGGCCAGAGCGATCGACATGCCCAGGCCCGTGGAGCCGGTGCGCCGCTCACGTGAGGAGTCCCCCCGGGCGAAGCGCTCGAAGAGGCGGTCGCGCACGTCGGGGGCGATCCCCGGGCCGTCGTCGTGGATGCGTACGATGAGCGTGTCCCCCTCGCGGGCCAGCGTCGTGGTCACGTGGCTACCGGCCGGCGTATGCACCCGGGCGTTGGCCAGGAGGTTGACGACGACCTGACGCAGACGGGCCTCGTCACCGATGACCAACGGAGGCTCGGGCAGGAAGTCCTCGGCCTCCTCCGGCGTGGCGTCGGCCGGAGGCTCCAGGACGGCCAGATCCAGCTGCCAGTCGTGGTCGGGGCCGGCCGCGCGGGCGTCGGCCACCGTGTCCACCAGGAGGCCGACCAGGTCCACCTCCTCGCGGCGCAGCTCGCGCCCGGCGTCCAGGCGGGCCAGCAGCAGCAGGTCCTCGACGAGCGCCGTCATCCGCACCGACTCGGAGTGCACGCGCTCCAGGGCGTAGGTGGCCTCCTCCGGCAGGTCGGCGTCGGCCCCCTCCCGGCGGATGAGCTCGGTGTAGCCGCGGATCGAGGCCAGCGGCGTGCGCAGCTCGTGGGAGGCATCGGCCACGAACTGGCGCACCTGCGTCTCCGAGCGCTGGCGCGCAGCCAGGGCGGACTCCACGTGCCCCAGCAGCGTGTTGAGTGCGCCGCCGACCTGCCCGACCTCGGCCGAGGAGTCCAGGTCCGCCTTCTCCACGCGGTCCTCGATGCTCACCTCACCGCGCTCCAGCGGCTGGGAGGCCACGCGCTGCGCGGTGCGGGCCACCCGCTCCAGGGGCGCCAACGAGGATCGCACCATGGTCCGCCCGGCCAGGGCCACCACGAGGGCACCCAGCAGGGCCACCGTCAGCTCGATGAGCAGCTGGGTGCGGATGAGCCCCCTTGTCCCCCTCCAGGGAGAGCCCGGTGATGACCGTGCTGCCCGAGGCCTCGTCGCGGGTGGCCACCACCCGGTAGCTGCCCAGGTGGTGCAGGTGCACGGTGACGGGGTGGTCCTCCGTGGCCTGGGACAGCAGCAGCCGGCAGTCCTCCTTGGAGATGGACGCGTAGTGGCCGTTCTTGTCGATGTAGGCGGCGGTCTCACTGGTCTGACTGTCGGAGGATGACGTCTGCGGAGTAATGAGCGTCAGCGTGCCGGTCGACTGCCCGGCGGCATCCAGACCGGGAGGGACCCCGGGCTTATCGGGGCCTCCGCCGGCTGCGTCGGGCTGATCGCCCTGGTTCTTCGTGCCCTGCTGGGCCGCCTCATCGGAGGCCTTCTTGGCCTCCTGGGTCAGGTCGTGGCGCTTGTCGGCGGCGCGCTGGGCGGCCGCCATCAGCTGGCTGTCCGTGCGTGCCATGAGCGTGTGGCGCAGGCTGACGGTGGAGAAGGCGCTCATGACCGCCGCCATGACCAGGACCAGCCCGAGCACCCCGACCACCAGCCGGGTGCGCAGACTGCGGGGAGGCGTGAGCAGTGAGCCGGGCCGCCATGAGCGCAGGCTCATCCGCCACCCGGTCGGTGCCGGCTGCTGGGACATCTGCGGGCGCTCAGCCGCGTTCATCGGTGCCGGCGGCCGGCTTTGAGGACGTATCCGACGCCGCGCATCGTGTGGATCATGGGCTCGCGGCCCTTGTCGATCTTGCGGCGCAGGTAGGAGATGTAGAGCTCGACGATATTGGCCTGCCCGCCGAAGTCGTAGTTCCACACCCGGTCCAGGATCTGCGGCTTGGACAGGACCCGGCGGGGGTTGCGCATGAGGTAGCGCAGCAGCTCGAACTCGGTGGCGGTCAGCTGGATCTCGTCCTCGCCCCGCCAGACCTCGTGGGAGTCCTCGTCCATGCGCAGGTCCCCGACCTCCAGGATGGAGGCCGGTTTCTCCTCGCTGGCCCCGGAGCGGCGCAGCAGGGCGCGCAGTCGGGCCACGACCTCCTCCAGGGAGAAGGGCTTGGTGACGTAGTCGTCGCCGCCTGCGGTCAGCCCGGCCACGCGGTCCTCGACGGCGTCCTTGGCCGTCAGGAACAGGACCGGCACGTTCGGGCGGTGGCCGCGCACCCGGCGCATGACCTCCAGGCCGTCGAAATCGGGCAGCATGATGTCCAGGACGATGACGTCGGGGTCGATCTCCTGGGCGGAGCGCACGGCTGCGATCCCGGTCCCGGCAGTGGTGACCTCCCATCCCTCGTAACGCAGGGCGGAGGCGAGCAGGTCGGCGAGCATCTGCTCGTCGTCGACGACCAGGACGCGCAAGGGGGGAGCCGTCGGCACGGGTGAGGTTCTCGGTGGGGGCGTTAGTCACGTCATCTATTCAACAGGAAGGCGCTGTGCTCGACCACAGCGCAACCTGTGTCTCGACTGTGTTACCGATCTGAGACCGAACGGAGACGCGGCGGCTCGAACGCTGTGACATGCTTAAGCGGGTATGCGTCTTGGTTGTTGATCTCCACATTCGCGTGCATCGGAACGTTACTTCATAGCGTAGCCCCCGAGAGAGAAGCGGCCAAGTGTATCTCTGCCGTCCCTCATCAAGTGTGTCGCCGTCGGTGAACCGGCGTCGACCTCATTTCCCTCATACATCCCTCAGACAGCAACAGCAGGAGAGACATGGAATACGTCGATGGCAACGAGCGCCGCTTCGGTGCCGAGGACCTGTTCTTCTCAACGACGGATACCAAGGGTGTCATTCGCAGGACCAACCGGGTCTTTGATTCGCTGTCCCGTTACAGCCCCGAGGAGCTCGTCGGCTCTCCGCACAACATCATCCGGCACGATGACATGCCCGCCGGTGCCTTCAAGCTCATGTGGGACGAGCTCGAGCAGGGACGCTCCTCCTGCGTCTACGTGCTCAACCGGGCCCAGGACGGACGGGACTACTGGGTCTTCGCCACGATCGCTCCGCTGGTCGACGGCTACCTGTCCGTGCGCGTGCGCCCGACCAACCACGCCATGTTCACGCCCGTCAAGGAGATCTACGCCCGCGTGCGGGCCGCCGAGCGCGCCTACGCCGAAGAGGGCCACGGGCGCCGGGAGGTCGCCGAGCACGGGGCGGCGCTGCTGACCGAGGAGTTGGCGAAGCTTCAGTACCACGACCTGCACAACTTCGCCCGGGCCGCCCTGCCGCGCGAGCTGGCCCTGCTGGTGGTCGAGGGCGTGCGGGTGCCGCCGCGCGCCGAGTCGGACAACCCCATGTCCGCCGTCCTGCAGGCCGTCGCCGCCATCGAGCGGGACACCGACGAACTCATCTACCAGCTCGGCGAGTACCAGGAGCTCATCAACGGCCTGGGCTCCTGGGCCGGAGGGGTGCGCTCGGTCATTGACCGGGCCGACCGCGTGGGCTCCCTCATGGGGGAGGTGACCAGTCCCGACGCCGAGTCCTCCGTGCCCACCGTCTCCGAGCGAGTCAAGGAGCGTGGGGCTCAGGCCGTTGAGGTACTGCGCCAGCTCAACTCCTCCCTCGTGGCGCTCTACGAGGCGGCCTCCGAGGTGCGCTTCCGCAGCTCGATGATGCGTCTGCACACCCTCATGGCGGGCATCTTCGCCGCCGCCGTCCTGGACGGCCAGGAGGGGGAGTCCGGCGACGCCATCGGCGACCTCGCCGAGGCGATGCTCTCCGACCTGGAGGAGCTCGTGCCCTCCTGCCAGGAGGCGGCGAACCTGGCCGAGCGCCTGGAGGGCGATCTTCGCTCCGTGGTCAGCAACCTCGACCGCGTCAAGCGGCCCTTCCAGCGCTGGATCCGCGCTCTTCAGGACGAGGGGGCCCAGGCGCTCGTCGAGGGCGTCGACGCCGAGGCGGCCCTGAGTGAGGCCGTCGCCGTGGGTGAGCAGGGCTTCCCGGAGACGGCCTCGTTGGCCGAGCTGGCCGCCAAGGCCCGCGGTGTTGTTGTGACCTTGGACGAACCCGTCATCCGTCAGCGGGTGGCGACGGTTCGTGAGACTCTGAGCCACCTGGGGGAGTAATTGTCGATAATCTACAAGATAAGTCCCACCTTATTGGTGACAATGTCATAAATTGTCTTCCGCGGGCACGAACGTTTCGTTACCTTCTTCCCGGCACTGTGTGAGGAGCTGAAGGAATAGTCCTCTGGTGAGGTGCTCCCGCGAATTATTCACCCTGAAGGAAAGCACCATGGAGTCGCAGGTCGGTTACGAGCGTTTGTTCGATCCGCAGGACATCTTCTTTTCCACCACGGATCTCAAAGGCGTCATCCAGAACACGAACCGGACGTTCGATACGCTGTCGCGTTACTCGCGTGAGCGTCTCATTGGGGCTCCGCACAACATCATTCGTCACCTGGACATGCCGGCGGGTCTGTTCCGCCTCATCTGGGACGATCTGCAGACCCGGCGCCCGGCCTGCGGCTACATCACCAACCGTGCCGTGGACGGCCTGGACTATCGGGTCTTCGCCACCATCGTGCCGCTGCGTCAGGGCTACCTGTCGGTGCGGATCAAGCCGATGGACGGGGCCACCAGGGACCGGGTCGAGGAGGCCTACCGCCGGGTGCGCGCCAAGGAGCGCGACCTTCAGGCCCGAGGCGCCTCACGCCACCAGCTCGGTGAGTTCGGTGGCCGTGAGCTGGCCGCGGAGCTGGCGGCCCTGGGTTTCCCCTCCCTGCACGACATGACCTTGGCGACCCTGCCGCGTGAGGTGGCCGCCCTGGTCACCGCCGGGGTGCGCGTCCCGTCGGCCGCCCCCGAGGGCCTGGGTGCCGTGGCCCGGATCCTCAACGCGGTGGCCGCCATGGAGAAGGACACCGATGCCCTGGTCTTCGAGCTCGATGAGTACCTGCGGCTCATCACCACCATGGAGGCCACCCACGACTCGGCCCGGGCGGTGGAGGCGCGGGTGGGGCGCATCGGCCAGCTGGTCTCCCACGACGTCGGCGACAGCGCCCAGACCAAGGTGCTCATGCTCAGCGAGCGCATTGCCGAGCTCACCGGCGTCGCGGGTGCCGAGCTGAACGCACTGCCCTCGCGGCTCAAGGTCCTGCACCAGTCGGTCACCGAGCTGCGCTTCTCCGTGGCCCTCATGCGCCTGCTCACCCTCATGGTGGGGCGCTTCGCCCAGTCCATCCTCGATGGCACTGAGGTGGACGCCGTGCACTCCCTGACGGACCTGTGCGAGGCGCTGGAGTCCGGCTTCCGCGGCCTGGGGCCCGTGCTGCAGGCCGTGAGCACCCAGGTCGCCCAGCTCAACGATGCCCTGCGCACCGTGACCTCCAGCCTGGACCGTGCGGCCCGGCGCCTGGGGCAGTGGGTGGACCTGCGTGGCGGCGGGGCCGGCTCCTCGGGCTCGCCGATCATCGACGAGGTCGCACAGCTCACCTCCCGCGGCTTCCCCGAGGTCCGCTCCCTGGCCGAGCTGGCCGCCGAGTGCCGCGGACTGCACCTGCCCTACGACGAGCGCATCGCCGCTCAGCGCCTGGCGGCCGTGCGCAGCGCCCTGGCCGAGCTCATCTGAGACGAAAGTCGTTCTTCCGGACACTGCCTGGTTGGAAAAGGTGGGTGGTGCGTTACAGTCGGCTGGGAGCCGGCACGCGCCGACTCCCCACCGTCCCCCTTCGTCGGGGCCCCGGATCGCCCGGATCCTCACGATCCCGCGGTGATCTCCGGGGCCCGGCGACAACCGCCCGCAGACCCACCAGCCGCGGCCAGCCGCGCACCACCCGTGAGGAAGGCTTTACGTGTCCACCAAGCTCGTCATCGTGGAGTCCCCCAACAAGGTGCGCTCCATCGCCGGCTACCTGGGTCCGGAGTTCGACGTCGAGCCTCCGTGGGGCACATCCGCGACCTGCCGCAGCCCTCCGAGCTGCCCGCCACCATGAAGAAGGGCCCCTACGGGAAGTTCGCGGTCAACGTCGAGGACGACTTCACCCCCTACTACGTCGTCAACCCCGACAAGAAGAAGACGGTCGCCCAGCTCAAGAAGGCCCTCAAGGAGGCCGACGAGCTCTACCTGGCCACCGACGACGACCGCGAGGGCGAGGCCATTGCCTGGCACCTCCAGCAGGTCCTCAAGCCCAAGGTGCCGGTGCGCCGCATGGTCTTCACCGAGATCACCCGCGAGGCCGTCACCCGGGCCCTGGACAACACCCGCGAGTTGGACATCCACCTCGTCGACGCCCAGGAGACCCGCCGCATCCTGGACCGCCTCGTGGGCTACGAGGTCAGCCCGGTCCTGTGGCGCAAGGTCCGTGCCGGCCTGTCCGCCGGGCGCGTGCAGTCAGTGGCCACCCGCCTCGTCGTCGAGCGTGAGCGTGAGCGCATGGCCTTCCGCTCCGCCTCCTACTGGGGGGTGGAGGCCACTTTCTCCACCGTCCTGTCCGCCGTGGACGTCACCGCCCGCCAGGAGGCCTCCTTCACCGCCCGGCTCGTCACCCTCGACGGGCGGCGCGTGGCCACCGGCCGTGATTTCAACGACGACGGCCAGCTGCGCCCGGCCGCGCTCAAGGCCTCCGCCGTCCACCTCCACCAGGTGGGGGCCACCGCCGTGGCCGAGGCGATCGGGCGGGGAGAGCCCCGGGTGGTCGGCGTGGAGGATAAGCCCTACAAGCGCCGCCCGGCCGCCCCCTTCACCACCTCCACCCTCCAGCAGGAGGCCTCCCGTAAGCTGCGCATGAACCCGCGCGAGACCATGCGCGTGGCTCAGGGCCTCTACGAGAACGGCTTCATCACCTACATGCGTACCGACTCCACGGTCCTGTCCGGTCAGGCCGTGGCCGCGGCCCGATCGCAGGTGGCCGAGCTCTACGGGGCCGAGTACGTCCCCGAGCGCCCCCGCGTCTACGCCTCCAAGTCCAAGGGCGCCCAGGAGGCCCACGAGGCGATCCGCCCCGCCGGCGACCACTTCCGCACCCCGGCCCAGGTCTCCGGTGAGCTCACCGGCGCCCAGTTCCGCCTCTACGAGCTCATCTGGAAGCGGACCGTGGCCTCCCAGATGGCCGATGCCGTCGGCTCGACCGCCACGGTGACCGTCGAGGTGCCGCTGACGCCGGTGGCCGGCGAGTCGCGCGACTCCGGCCCCACCTTCTCCACGGCCGGCCTGACGGCGTCGGGCACCGTCATCACCTTCCGCGGCTTCCTGGCCGCCTATGAGGAGGGGCGCGACGCCGAGCGCTACCAGGACGACGCCGGCGCCGCCGCCAAGGACTCCAAGGACGTGCGCCTGCCCGCGATGATCTCCGGCCAGGAGCTGGCCGCCCTGGACGCCGAGGCCTCCGGTCACGAGACCACGCCGCCGCCGCGCTACACCGAGGCTTCCCTGGTCAAGGCCCTTGAGGAGCGCGAGATCGGCCGCCCCTCGACGTACGCAGCCACGATGTCCACCATCTCCGACCGCGGCTACGTCGACCACCGCGGCCAGGCCCTGGTGCCCACCTGGCTCGCCTTCGCCGTCACCCGGCTGCTGGAGGAGAACTTCGCCGAGCTCGTCGACTACGACTTCACCGCCTCCATGGAGCGCGACCTGGACCGGATCGCCGCCGGCGAGGAGGACCGGGTCGCCTGGCTGCGGCGCTTCTACAACGGTCAGGGAGGCGCCGGTGCCGAGCAGGCCGCTCAGGCGGCCTCGGGCGAGCTCGAGGCCGTGGCCGCCGCGCTGCGCGCCCAGGGGCTCAAGGGTCTGGTGGACAACCTCGGCGAGATCGACGCCCGCGCCGTCAACTCCATTGAGATCGGTGAGGGCATCACCCTGCGGGTGGGGCGCTACGGCCCCTACCTGGAGGACGCCGAGGGCAAGCGCGCCAACGTCCCGGCCGATCTCGCCCCCGACGAGCTGACCGTGGACAAGGCCCGTGAGCTCTTCACCCGCGCCGCCGACGACGGCCGCGAGCTCGGCGTCGACCCGGCCAGCGGGCACGTCATCATCGCCAAGGACGGCCGCTACGGCCCCTACGTCACCGAGGTCCTGCCCGAGCCGGAGGAGACGGCCGAGGCGGAGACGGCGAAGACTGCGAAGACGGCAAAATCGACGAAGACGAAGAAGACCACCAAGGCGGCCAAGCCCAAGCCCCGCACCGCCAGCCTCCTGCGTTCCATGGACCTGTCCACCGTGACCCTGGAGCAGGCCCTGGACCTGCTGAGCCTGCCGCGCGTCGTCGGGCAGGACCCGGAGTCGGGGGAGGACATCACCGCCCAGAACGGCCGCTACGGCCCCTACCTCAAGAAGGGTACGGACTCGCGCTCCCTGGAGACCGAGGAGCAGATCTTCACCGTCACCCTGGAGCAGGCCCTGGAGATCTTCGCTCAGCCCAAGCGGCGTCGAGGACAGGCGGCCGCCCGCGGACCGCTGCGCGAGCTGGGGCAGGACCCGGCCACTGAGAAGCCGGTGGTCATCAAGGACGGTCGCTTCGGCCCCTACATCACCGACGGGCAGACCAACGTCACCGTGCCCCGCAGCGAGGACCCGGCCACCATCAGTGCCGAGCGCGCCTTCGAGCTGCTGGCGGACAAGCGCGCCAAGGGCCCGGCCAAGAAGCGCACCACCCGCAAGACCACCGCCAAGAAGGCCACGACGAAGAAGGCCGCCACGAAGAAGGCCGCCACTGCCAAGACGGCCACTGCCAAGACGGCGACGGGTAAGGCGGCGGCCTCGAAGGAGGGCTGAGGGGCTCCGCGGTGGCGGTGCGGGCCTGCGGCGTAGGTGCGGCCTCTGGCACTGCTGCTGCCGTCGCCGGCCACTGCCGCCGGTTGCCGCCGCAGGTCGCTGCTGCTGGCCGCCGTCGCAAGCCTTGGCCGGGGACATTCCACGCGGACGGGTGCGTTCCCCTCCGGTTGGGGACAGTTCGCGCGTCCGGGGACCGGATTCCTGTCCCCGACGGCGTCGAATGTCCCCGGCTGCGAGCAAGGGTCCCCGAAGGCGCAGAATGTCCCCGTCCGCGCAAGCCCAGTGACCGTGAGCATCATTGCGGCCGGTGTCGCAGTTCTGCGACAGCACTGCGACGAGGAGGGGACAATCGGCCGGTATTGTATTCCTTGTACAACTCCCCACATGATTCCTGAGAGGACCTCATCATGCGTCTGCCCAAGATCGTTCTCGCCGGCACCGCCGCCCTGGCCCTGTCCCTGAGCCTGGGCGCCTGCTCCTTGTCCGTCAACGGCTCCGGCTCCGGGGACTCCGGCTCGCCGGCCGCCCAGTCCGAGCAGAAGGACACTCAGGGCGCCGACTCCAAGGACTCGTCCAAGACCGATGCCAAGGGGGCCGCCACAGCTGACTCCCAGTCCTCCTCCGGTGGCTCGGCCCAGGCCACGGCCGCCCCCGGCAACAAGGACGGCGATAAGGATGACGACAAGGACGGCGACGACGCCCCCATCACGGACCCCACCTGGAAGGACATCCAGAGCACCGGTCAGCGCACCGAGGTCTCCGGTGACTATGTCGTTCAGGGCGTCGGCAGCACCGTCAACCTGGTCGGTGACCTCAACACGCTGACGGTCCAGGGCTCCGACGTCAAGATCTCCGCGGAGGACGTCGACACCCTCACCGTTCAGGGCTCCAACGTCACCGTCTACGCCCGCGACATCGACCACCTCACCATTCAGGGCTCGAACGTCACCGTCCACTGGCTGGGCGACGACCCGACGATCCAGGACGGCGGCGCCAACAACACCACCGGGAAGCTCTCCCAGTGAGCCTGTCGTGACCCAACCTGCCGCACCGGCTCCGTCCGCCACTGTCCTGCTCGTCGACGACGAGGCCCCCATCCGCCGCTCCCTGGGCCCTTACCTGGAGCGCGGCGGGTACCGGGTTCTGCTCGCCTCGGACGGGGCGGAGGCCATGGACATCCTGGCCTCCTACCAGGTGGACATCATCGTCTCCGACGTCCTCATGCCCAGGATGGACGGCCGTGAGCTGGTGCGGCGGGTCAGGGCCGGTGGGGCCTGGACCCCCATCATCCTGCTGACCCAGGTGGATGCCTCCTACGAGCGGGTCTCAGCCCTCGACGACGGCGCCGACGACTACCTGTCCAAGCCCTTCGACCCCGCCGAGCTCGCCTCCCGGATCCGCGCGGTGCTGCGCCGCACCCGCGGCGTGGCCCAGCCGCTGACCTCCGCCTCCCGGCTCGTGGCGGTGAGCTGCTCCTGGAGCGGACCTCGCGGCGGGTGACCCTGTCGGGGCGCGAGGTGACGCTCACTCCCAAGGCCACGATGCTCCTGGACTACCTCATGAGCCATCCCGGAGAGCTCCACACCAGGGACGCCCTGCTGGCCTCCCTGTGGGGCATCGACTTCGCCACCTCCACGCGCGCCGTTGACCACCGCATCCGCGAGATCCGCCAGGCCCTGGGCGACGACGCCGCCAACCCCACCTACATCGAGACGGTCCCCTCCGTCGGCTACCGCTTCCGGGCCGAGGTCCGGGCATGAGCCGCTCGTCGATCCCACCGCAGCTGCCGCCCTCGGTCCCGCCGCGTCCGGCGCCCGCGCAGGACGGCCGTACCCGCTACATGGAGCCGGCGGTGGACGTGGGTGGGCCGCGCACGGTACCGGTCACCAGGCCCGGGGTGCCGGCTGCGCAGCCGGCCGGCCCCCCGATGGTGGGCGACCCGGGGAGCCGTCCGCAGTCGGCCGACCTCCATCCGCCGCAGGCCGACCCGCAGCGGCCGACGCCAGAGCCCCAGAGCGTCGAGGCCTTGGCTGGGGCCGCCGCCGAAGCCGCCCCAACACCTCTGGACCCCGCCACGCAGAAGCCCCGGCGGTCCAGCTGGATCGGATGGGCGGTGGCGGTCGTGGCCGTCGCGGCGGCCGTCTCCTATGTGGCCTTCGGGTTGGCTCCGGTGGTGATCTCCACGGCAGTGCCGCTGGTGGTGGCGGAGGTCGGGATCGTTGTGCTGCTGCTTGCCCTGGCCGCGACCGTGATCCGTCGCAGGCTGCGCCTGGCGGTGCAGAAGGGGCGAAGCCAGGCCCAGGAGGAGGCGTGGTCCCGTCACCAGCAGTTCCTGCGCCGGCTGGACCACGAGCTGAAGAATCCGCTGACGGCGGTGCGGGCCGCCGTCGCCGACCTGCCGCAGGCCCCGCTTCACGAGCTGCAGACCCGGGTCGACGTCGTCGACGCTCAGGCCCGCCGCATGGGGCGCTTGGTGACGGATCTGCGCAAGCTGGCCGACCTGGAGACGGCCGCGCTCTCACTGGAGGACGTCGATATCGCTGAGACCGTCCACGACGCCGCCCAGGCGGTCGGCGAGGAGGGGGCGGCGCGTGGTGGCGGGCCCAGAATCCGCCTGGACCTGCCTCAGGTGCCGTGGCCGCTGTCGCATGTGCGCGGCGACGGCGACCTGCTGTACTCGGCCGTCTACAACGTCATCTCCAACGCCTCGAAGTACACCTCGCCCGGCGGGACCGTGGAGGTGCGCGGTCGGGAGGAGTCGGGCACCGTCACCATCGAGGTGGCCGACACCGGGATCGGGGTGCCGCAGGCCGACCTGCCGGCCGTGTGGAGCGAGCTGGCCCGGGCCGGCAACGCCCGGGGCCTGCCGGGCTCGGGACTGGGGCTGGCGCTGGTGTCCACGATCGTGCGCCGCCACGGCGGCAGCGTGCGCATGGCCTCCCGCGAGGGCGTGGGGACCCGGGTATGGCTGAGCCTGCCCGTCGCAGGTCCGGCGGATACGCCGTGACCGCATGGTGCGCCGGCGGTCGCGGCTGAAGAACCCCTGTCACCCCGCCGCACCCCTGTCGCAGTCCTGCGACAGGGCGGGAACCGGGCGGCGACAACGATTCAGTAACGTTCAGGTCATGACGAAAGCACTCATCTCCCTGCCCTCCCTCGCCCTCATCACCACCCTCGCGCTGAGTGGCTGCTCCCTGTCCATCGGAGGCGGCTCGTCCTCGCAGGCTCAGGGTCAGCAGACCCAGGCCAGTCAGGCCGGCTCGGACTCCGCCGGCTCCGCGGGAAGCGCCCAGGGCGCCGCCTCCGCCTCGGCGTCGGGAACGGCCGCCTCCACGGGCCAGGCCGTGGCCGGCTACGAACCCGGACAGATCCCCCCCGATCCCCATGATCTCCCTGCCCGATCTCAGCCTGCTCACCCAGTCCACGGGCGCCTTCACCCCGGATCTCACGCGCTCCATCACCTCCCAGCCCGGCATCACAGTCAGGCCCGCCCGCTGCGACGCAAGCGGATCGCTCGTCTCCGGCTCCACGGTCCTGGGCGGTGATGGCTCGATGACCACGAGCTCGGGGAGCACCTCAGTCACCAACAATGGGGACGGCGCGGGCACCTACAGCGACGGCAAGGTTTCCATCACCAATAATGGCGACGGCTCAGGCACCTACTCCGACGGCAAGGTCGCCATCACGATCAACGGTGACGGCTCGGGCACCTACAGCGACGACCACCTCTCCGTCACCGTCAATGGTGACGGCTCGGGCACCTACAGCGACTCCGCCACGGGGGGAGGCCATCACCCTCGATGGCAAGGGCTCGGGCACCTACAGCCGCGGCGGGGTCTCGATCACCAACAATGGTGACGGCTCGGGTAGCTACAGCGACGGCACGATCTCGATCACCAACCTCGGTGACGGTAGCGCCGTCGTCAACGACGCCACGGTCTCGGCCAAGCCCGTTCCCAAGGCCGGCAAGGTGGGCACCTTCCCCTCCATCGACGCCGCCAAGCCCGTGCAGTCCTGCGGCACCGTCATCACCCTGGAGGACAGCGTCCTGTTCGACTTCGGCTCATCGGAGCTGCGCGGCGAGGCCTCGACCACGCTGACCAACCTGGCCACCGTCATCAAGGACTCCAAGGCCCCCAAGGTTCAAATCCAGGGCCACACCGACTCCGTCTCCGACGACGCCTTCAACCAGAAGCTCTCCGAGCAGCGGGCACAGGCCGTCTCAAGCGCCCTGAAGTCCGACGGCGTGGCCGCCGACTCGGAGGCCGTCGGCTACGGCGAGACCAAGCCGGTGGCGCCCAACGAGAACCCCGACGGCTCCGACAACCCCGCCGGTCGCCGCCTCAACCGCCGCGTCGAGGTCTTCGTCCCGGCCTTCTAAACCGCCGCCCGGCCATCAGACCGCACGTGCATGATGCCCACCCGACCGCCCTCACCACATCTGAATACCGGAGAAGAATCATGTCCCCGACCACTCGTCCCCTTCGTCCCCGCCGCACAGCCGCCGTTATCCTCGTGGCCCTGTCCCTAACCGGCATCAGCGCCTGCTCCATCTCAGTGGGTGGAGGCTCGACCGACCAGGGAACCGCAGCAGCAGTGGGCCAGGAGGGCTCGCCGTCGGAGCAGCCGGTAGCGTCGTCGCCGTCAACGACCGCGACGACAGCCTCCCAGGCGCCCCGATCGCAGGCCGCTGCGCCCAGTACCCAGGAACAGGCCTCGCCTGCCGCCGTCGGCTCCAGCGCACCCGAGGCCGGTGCCCAGCCCGCGAGTGGTGAGCGCCCCGGCGCTCGGGCGACCATCACCGACAGTGACTGGCTGAGCGACCTGGAGTTCGTGGAGCAGACCGTCTCGGCGAGCCCGACCATGCTCCTGAACAAGTCCGGCGACGATGTCCGTATCGAGGGGGAGGTGAACAGTCTCAGTGTCGCCGCCAACAACACGAAGGTCTTCGCCGACTACGTCGGCCTGCTGACCATCTCCGGCAACAACGTCACCGTCTACGTCAAGGACGTCGACCGCGTCGTCATCAAGGGAACCAATGCGGAGGTGGTCTGGGCCGGCAACAGTCCGAAGGTGGAGGACTTCGGCCGCAACACTGAGACCCGCCAGCAGGGAAGCGAGGGCTGAGCTCCGCCTCGCCGCGCCTTCCCCCGCCCCGCTGCCATCGCGGTAGTCGACGGCGCGCAGCGGCGACGTCTGAAGGGTGCGGTGACCGGACCTGTTCCTGAATCCCGGCGACCGGGCCTGCACCTGGGCCCGGTCGCCGGGGTCGTCTCTGCTCCGAGGCGCCTCGGTCACCGGTGTCCCACACCGAATGCGGTGGACCAGCACTTGACTCCCCCGTGCACATACTGTCTATAGTGTGTATGTACAGAAGGAGTTGCCATGCCGCTCTCGGTCGTCCTGTCCAACACGGCAGGAGTTCCCATCTACGAGCAGATCGCCCAGCAGGTCAGGGACGCAATCCTGACCGGCCAGGTGGAGGCCGACGAGATGCTGCCCTCGATCCGGGCTCTGGCCCGGGACCTGCGTGTCAGCGTCATCACCACCACCCGCGCCTACTCCGACCTCGTCACTGACGGCTTCCTGGCCAACGTTCCCGGCAAGGGCTACTTCGTCCTGCCCCGGGACTCCGAGTTGGTGCGCGAGCAGGTGCTGCGGGAGGTCGAGGAGCACCTCGACCGTGCCGTGGAGCGTGCGCGCCTCGCCCAGCTCAGCGATGAGGAGCTCCACACCATGCTGCAGACCATCATCGCCACCTCCGCCACCCCCGCCACCTCCAAGGAGAAGCAGTGAACCCCGTCGAGATCTCCCACCTGACCAAGCACTACCCGGACTTCAGCCTCAACGATGTCACCTTCTCCGTCCCCGCCGGCTACGTGACGGGCTTCGTCGGGGCCAACGGCTCGGGGAAGACCACCACCATCAAGGCCGCCCTGGGCATGATCCACCCCGATTCCGGCTCGGCCACCACGGTGGGACACGAGCGCATCGGCGTCGTCTTCGACGCCCCGCCCTACAACCCCGAATGGCGCCTGAAGGACCTGGGTCGCGGTATCGGGCGCTTCTACCCCACCTGGTCCCAGGAGCGCTACGACGCCGAGCTCCAGGCCGCGGGCCTGGCCCCCACCAAGAAGGTCAAGGAGCTCAGCCGAGGCATGGGCATGCGCCTGCAGATGGCGGTGGCCCTGGCTCACGATCCCGAGCTGCTCATCCTCGATGAGCCCACCGGTGGGCTGGATCCCTTGGCCCGCAGCGAGATGGTGGACATGCTCGCCCAGTTCATGGTGGAGGAGGGGCGCACCATCCTGTTCTCCACCCACATCACCTCCGACCTTGATCGGCTGGCCGACTACCTGGTCATCCTCAGTCGGGGCAGGGTCGTGGCCAATGGCACCGCTGAGGAGATCATCGACTCCTTCCGTCTCGTGCGCGGCATCCCCGAGCACCTGACCGACGCCGTGCGCCAGGCCAGCCTCGGGCTGCGCAGCACGTCGCTGGGCTGGGAGGCCATGATGCCGGCCGACGCCGCTGAGGCGCTGACGGACCGCATCGTCGTCGAGGTCCCCACCATCGAGGACCTCGCCGTGCACATCGCCAAGGAGGCGGGCCGTGAATGACCTCATGACCACGGATCGACGTGAGCGCCCCGCCGAGGCGGCCGCAGTGGCCGAGGTGCCGGCCGGCGCGACGATGAGGGGTGCCGCGGGTGGGCCCGGACGGGTCGGCCGGGTGCTCTTGCTGGTGCGGTTGCACCTTCTGAGCCTGCGAGGTCCTCTGCCCTCCCTCCTCGGCCTTCTCCTCATTATGGGCGCCGTCAGCTTCGTCTCCGGAAGTATCGTCCCGGTCAGCGGATTCCTCACGGGGGCCGCCCTGGCCGGGGGCCTATCGGGAGTGATCGCCGAGCGCTCCGGCATCAACCGTCTGCTGGCCTCTCTGCCCGTCTCCCGGGCCGAGGTCATCGATTCCTACTGGGCGGTCGCGATGCTGTTCGTCCTGGCCGCCTCGGCCCTCTACGCGGCCATAGGCCTCCCCCTGGGTGTGCTCCCGGGTGAACTGCTCGACGTTCCCCTTGTCCTCATCATGGGGCAGGCCCTGGGAATTCCCGTGTTCCTGCACTTCGGGCGTGGGCGTGGCCTGCACGTCTGGGCGAACGCGATCGTGGTCCTGGCGCTGTTGGGTGCGCTGGTGCTCAGCTTCAGGCCGATCCGGGACCTTGCACTGCGGACGACGACGGGCCACTGCCTGCTCCTGGCCCTGGGCGCCTGCGCCCTCGTCGGCCTGTGGGCGCTGAGCCGCCGCCTCTACCTCGGGCAGGACCAGTGAGCGTCATGATGATGGGGACGACGAGGGCGGTGTCGGTGAGAGGGTGGCGCATCGGAGAGACTGCGCCGACTGGGCAGTCCGACCCCGGAAGCGGCAGCGGCGAGATGGCGCGCGCCAGGGTGGAGGCGGTGCTGCGACTCGACCTCATCGTGCTGCGCCGTCGTGGTCCACTGCTCCTCCTGCCCCTGGCGCTGGCGCTGTATATCGCCATGGACGTCCTGGCCGGCCGTCTGCAGACGACGGTGATGGCGGGGGTCGCCCTGGGACTGTGCGCCCAGTACGCCCAGAGGGCCGTCGAGTCCGCTCACCACATGGAGCGCCTCTACGGGGCGCTGCCGCTGCGGCGCAGCGAGCTGGTCGGTGCCCGCTGGGTCGAGGGGGTCGCCCTGGCGCTCCTCTCCGACCTGGTCTGCGTGCCGGTGGCCGTTCTCACCGGTGACTGGGGCGGTCTCATGGCCGGCCTGCTCGTCATCTGCCTGTCCACGGCCGTTGGGCTGCCCCTGTTTCTGTGCCTGGCCCCCGAGCGGGCCCTGTGGGTGTGGGGGCTGTGCCTCGGGGCGGGAGCCGGGGCCCTTTACGGCGGTACCCCGCTGCTGGCAGGGCCTGTGACTGAGGTACTGCGCGAGCCGGCGCCCGCCGTCCTGGCTGCCCTGTCCTGCCCCGCCCTCCTGGGTGCCTCCCTGGTGGTGGCCCTCCGCTGGTACGGGCGCCAGGACCACTGAGGCCCGGCCGAGGAAGAAGAACGAAGAAGTGAGGAGATCGACCATGCCCGAGTCCGTGCCCACGTCCGAGTCCGTCGTGTCCGCTGCGCGGACCGTACCCACTCCGCCCACTGCCGCCGAGTCCTGCAGCACTCAGGTTCCCAGTGCGCCTGCGGCAGTGCGGGGGAGGGGAGCCCTGACCCGGTGGGAGACGGTGCGCGCCGTCATGCGCCTGGAGCTGGTTGCCTGGAATCAGGTGTACCTGACGGCGATGATCGGGCTGATCCTCGTCGCGCAGGCCGGTCTCGTCGTGCACCGCTGGCTGGGGGTGGTGCTCCCGCTTCCGCTGGTGCTCGTCCTGGCGATCCTCCCGCCCTTCCTCCTCCTGACCCTGTGCGGGGTGGTGTGCCTGACCCTGTGGGATCCTTCGCGCTCCTCAGGGGCCCTGCGGCTCTACGGGGCGCTGCCCGTGACCCGCGCCGAGGTGCTTGCCGGCCACTACCTGCTCAGCCTGGCCTACGGTGGTGCCTCCGTCCTCCTGGCCGCCATCCACCTGCTCGGTGCGCTCGGCGGTGCCGATCCCCTGGTCTGGGCCACCGTGCTGGCGTGGGTGGTGGCAGTGCTGGGGGTCTGTGCAGTGATGCCCCCGGTGCTCGCCAGGTACCGCAGCCCGCTGACGGGGATTGTGGTCATGATGCTGGTGATCGCAGTCCTGGGCCTGCTCGGCGGGTTCGTCAAAGGCTCCGAGGCGGTATCCCTGACCGCCGTCTCCCAGTCCGGGATGCTCCTGGCCCTGACGGCTCTGCTCCTCGTACTCGTCCCCGCGGGACTGGGGGCCTCCTGGATGCTCTGCCTCCGCATCTACACCAGGCAGGACCACTGAAAGCCGATTGAGGAAGAAAGACGTCAGGAGACAGATCATGCCCGAGCCCGTGCCCGTGCCCGTGTCCGAGTCCGCTGCCTCTGCCGCGCGGACTGTATCTGCCGTGCCCACTGCCGGTGCTCCTGCGGCGTCGCAGGTGCGGGGCGAGGGCGTCCTGACCCGGTGGGAGACGGTGCGTGCCGTCATGCGCCTGGAGCTGCTCTTCACCTGGAGGCGACGGGACACCGCGGCGCTGCTGGGGCTGTGCGTGCTCGGTGTTCTGGGAGTGGCCGTGCCCGGGGTGAGGGGGATGGCTAGGGCCCTTCTCCCCGGACAAGCTGGTGTACTACCTGCTAGCCGCGGTGTTGATGGTGGGCCTGATGCTATGGCGGCCCTCCCGTGAGGCCCGGATGCGTCAGCTCTACGCGGCGCTGCCCGTTACTCGTCTTGATGTCCTGGCTGCCCGCTACCTCCTGCTCGCGGCCGGCTGGGTGATCCTGTTCGTCGGGGAAACAGCAGTGCTCCTGGCCGTGGGTGGGTTATCGAACGACGCCGTGGGCCGGCACCTCACCTATCTGTTCCTCTTCGGGGTGATCGCCGCGGTGGAGCCTGTCCTGCTCGTCGCGTACGGCGGGACCACCTCCCTGCCCGTGCTCGCCCTGTGGGGCCTCGCCATCGGCTTCTGCATCGAGATGCCCGTGGTCTTCGGGGTGCTGAGTGCACTGGAGTCCATGCCCCAGCAGGTGGTGCTGGCCGCCGGGCTCGGGATCATCGCCGTGCTCTCCGCCGTGGGGCTGGGCGCCTCCTGGTGGACCTGCTGCCGTATCTACCTCCGCCAGGACCACTGAGAGCATCGCCTGAGAGCACGAGTGGCGGTGGCCGGTGACGACGCCGTTCCACGCACCAGGGTGCTACCTCACCCAGTGCGCCCGCCGACGTCTGGCCAACGCTCCCGGGACCTTCCCCACGGACCGTTACCCTGGGCCTGTGACCACCGCTGCCCCGCCCGCTGCTCCCGGCGCCCCCGTCCCGCCCCCGTCCGGCCCCGGTCTGTTCATCTCCTTCGAGGGAGGCGACGGCGTCGGCAAGACGACGCAGATCCGCATCCTCGCCGACCTGCTGACCGCAGCGGACGTGGACCACATCCTCACCCGTGAACCGGGCGGCACCGAGCTCGGCGTCGAGATCCGCCGCCTCCTCCTGCACGGCGGGCACGTCGCCCCGCGCGCCGAGGCCCTCCTGTACGCCGCCGACCGCGCCCACCACATCGCCACCCGCGTGCGGCCCGCCCTCGAGCGCGGCGCCGTCGTCCTGGCCGACCGCTACCTCGACTCCTCCGTCGCCTACCAGGGGGGCGGCTCGCTCGCTCGGCCCTCAGGAGGTCCGCGACCTGTCCCTGTGGGCCACCGAGGGCCTCCTGCCGGACCTGACTGTTCTGCTCGACGGCGACCCCGACCTGGCCGAGCGACGCACCACCGGCCGCGGAGCCAAGGATCGCCTCGAGCAGGAGGGGGATGCCTTCCGTGTGGCCCTGCGCGAGCAGTTCCTCACCTTGGCCCAGTCCGAGCCCGAGCGCTTCGTCGTCGTCGACGCCGACCGGCCCGTCGACCAGGTGGCCGACGACGTCATCGAGGCCGTTGTCGCCGCCGTGCGCCGCCACGGCGTGCACCTCGCCCACAGCGGGGCCCACCAGGGGGTGCTCCTGGGCCTGGAGGCCTTCGTGGAAGCCGCCGCCCGCCGCAGCGCCGCCGGGTCGGGCGAGGAGGCGGGCTCATGAGCGTGTGGGAGGACGTCGTCGGCCAGGAAAGCGCCGTGGCCGCCTTCACCGCCGCAGCCCAGGCCGCCCGAGAAGCAGCTGAGCAGCGCGAGGCACAGGCCGCCGCCGGTCTCGCCCCCAAGGAAGGATCAGACGGGGGAGCCGGTTCCGCGGCGGCTGCAGCGGCCGGGCTCGCCATGACCCACGCCTGGCTCGTGACCGGCCCACCCGGATCGGGCCGCTCGAACGCCGCCCGCGCCTTCGCCGCCGCCCTGCAGTGCACCGGCCCCGTGCCCGGATGCGGGCAGTGCAAGCCCTGCCGTGACGTCATGGCCGGCTCCCACCCCGACGTCGTGCGCCTGGCCACCGAAAAGCTCATCATCACCATGGAGGAGGTCAAGACCCTCATCGGTGAGGCCCAGCGCCGCCCCTGGACCGGGCGCTGGCGCGTCATCCTCGTCGAGGATGCCGACCGCATGGCCGAGCGCACCACCAACGTCCTGCTCAAGTCCATCGAGGAGCCCCCGCCCAGACCGTCTGGCTGCTGTGCACCCCCAGCGCCGATGACGTCCTGCCCACCATCCGCTCCCGCTGCCGCCTGGTGACGCTGCGGATCCCGCCGGCCGACGCCGTCGCCGAGCTCCTCGTGCGCCGCGACGGCGCCGACCCCGAGCTGGCCGCCCGGGCCGCCCGGGCCAGCCAGTCGCATATCGGGCTCGCCCGCCACCTGGCCACCGACGCCGACGCCTGGGACCGGCGCCGCCGCCTCCTGCTGGCGCCCGTCTCCCTGCGCAGTGTCGGTGACGCGGTCCTGGCCGCCGCCTCCCTGGTGGAGGCCGCCGAGTCCGAGGCCAAGGAGGCCACCGCCGAGCGCGACGCCCGCGAGAAGGCCGAGCTCACCCGCGCCCTCGGCCTGGAGAGCGACGGGAAGATCCCGCCGGCCCTGCGCGCCCAGATCCGCCAGCTCGAGGAGGACCAGAAACGCCGCGCCAAGCGCGCCCGCACCGACGTGCTGGACCGGGCCATGATTGACCTGCTGTCCTTCTACCGCGACGTGCTCACCACTCAGATGGGCAGCGATGTCGAGCGCGTCAACCTCGACCTGTCCGACGCCGTCGACCAGGCCGCCCGCACGACGAGCCCCGAGCAGTCCCTGGCCCGCATCGCCGCCATCGAGGAGTGCCGTAGCCGTCTGCGCTCCAACGCCGCCCCCCTGCTGGCCGTCGAGGCTCTCATGGTGCAGCTGCGACCCCAGGCCGAAGGACGGTGAGCGCCATGCCCCATCCGGCCTGAGGTGGGGCATGAGGCCGTCGTCGTAGCCCCGAGCGACCGTCGACGCGCCCGTCAAAACCAGGACGGCCACGGCCCGGTGTGGAAGAGTCGTGACATGACCGTTATACAGGCAGGGGGCGAGGGCGGCGGGCACACCGCTCGGTTCGAGCCGATCATCCGCAGATCGAGCCCGCAGGAGCGAGTCATCGCCTGGGGGCTGACCGCTGTCGGCCTCCTGGGTCTGGCCATCGGGTTGGCGATCATGGCCTCCGGGCAGTACCGGGGAATGCTCGCCTGCTTCGCGGCGGCGGCACTGTGCCTCCTCATGGGCTACCTGACCCTGCGGCCGCGAACCGTTTTCGACCGGAGCGGCATCCACAGCAGGACGCTGCTGCGCTCCTACGACCTCGCCTGGCCCGGCTCCCGGGAGGCCTTCGACATCACCCGGCAACCCCGATCCGCTCTGCGCGTCCGCGAGGCAGGTCCGAGCGTGCAGGCGACGGTGCGCGGTGAGACGGGCACGGTGGTCCTGGGAGGAATGAGTACTCGGGCACTCACCGAGCCTAGGGCCCGTTACCTCATGGAGGGCGAGCTCGATCGGCTCTGGGCCTGGGCCGCCTCCTGGGGGCTGGTGCCCGCCGAGGACCCGAAGGGCAACGGGACTCGCGGGGGAGAAGTCAACGGCCCATCTCGTCCCTGAGAGGGATCACACGCCGACCGACCGGTTCATACCATGCTGGGTATGGAAACGAGAACGAAGCATCATCCAAGGAATCGGATCGTGCCTGCGCTCGCGGAGGCGAGGCGACGCCCCGGAGGGCTTCGACGCCGTCGGGTGTCTGCCGGGGTGCTGGCGGCGGTGGCGGGTGTGTGCCTGGGGGTGGGGGCCGGTGCGGTTCCTGCTGCTGCGCTGCCCGCCGTGGGGCCGGCTCCGGCAGCCTCTTCCAAGGCGTCGGTGCCCCAGGGGCTGGAGTCCTTCTATGGTCAGAAGGTTGAGTGGTACGACTGTGTGGCCACTGCCGGGGTGGAGAAGTCGGCTGAGAAGACCGGTTTTCAGTGCGCCAAGGTCACTGTGCCGCTGGACTACTCCCAGCCGGACGGGCAGACCATTGAGATTGCGATGAAGAAGCACCTGGCCACCGGCTCGGTTCGCCAGGGCACCCTCTTTATGAACCCCGGCGGCCCCGGCGGATCCGGGGTGGACAACGTCGGCGCGATGGCGACGACGATCTTCGCCGGAGTGCAGAGCGCCTACGACATCATCGGCTTCGACCCCCGCGGCATCGGCTCCTCCACCGCCATCACCTGCAGCACCGACGCGGAGGCGAAGGCGATGGAGGGGGTCTCTCCAGTCGATGGCGCAGGCGCCCCCGTAGCATTCGAGAAGCGGGCCGCCGTCATGTCCGAACGCTTCAAGCAGCTGGAGGCCGACTGTGCCTCCCGCACCAAGCCGACCGAGCTGCTCGACCATGTGGACACTGTCTCGGTGGCCCGGGATCTCGATATTCTGCGGGCGCTGTCCGGCGACCAGAAGCTCAACTACACGGGTTTCTCCTACGGCACCTACCTGGGGGCCACCTACGCCGAGCTCTTCCCCGCCAATACTGGGCGGCTGGTCCTCGACGGTGCCCTGGATCCCAGCCTGAGTTACAGCGAACGCAGGCAGGGGCAGGCCCGCGGCTTCGAGCGGGCGCTGCGCAACTATGTCGTCTGGTGCCAGTCGGGACAGAGCTGCCCCCTGACCGGTGACACTGACGCGGGCCTCCAGCAGATCGGAGACGTCTTCACCTCGGCCAACCAGTCGCCCGTGCCCTCATCGGATCCGAATCGTCCGGTGACGGGCGAGGAGATGAAGCGGATCGTGGGGTTCATACTCTATTTCCCGGAGAGCTCGTGGAGCGCCGTCAGTGAGGCCCTGGGGCAGGTCATCAACGAGCACGACGCCTCGGCCTTCAGGGCCATGGCGGACCAGATCGCCGCGCAGCCCCAGGTCAACGCCGGAGCGAACATCGGCATCAACTGCCTGGACTACCGGGTTGAGGGCAACATGGCCACCTGGACGGCGCAGAGCAAGGAGCTGGAGAGGATCGCCCCCCGCTTCGCAACCGTCACGGAGGCCGGCGACCTCGGCTGCCAGGCCTGGGGGCACACCGGCACCCAGCCGTCCAAGGCGCTCCACGCCAAGGGGGCCGCGCCGATCCTCGTGATCGGGACGACCGGCGACCCGGCCACTCCGTACGAGTGGGCGGAGGCGCTGGCAGACCAGCTGGACTCCGGTCAGCTCCTCACCTGGGAGGGCAACGGGCACGCGGCCTACACCAACTCCGGGCACGGCCCCTGCGTCACCCAGGCGGTCGACACCTACCTGCTCACCGGCACCATGCCTAAGAAGGGACTGACGTGCCACGGCAAGCAGTGAGCTCTCGAGGAACCGCCGCCCTCCCGCCGGAGTCCCGCTGAGGATCGTCAGGGAGAGTTGCGGGTACGCATCACCGTGGTTGGGGTGCCGAAGACAGGCGCCCCAACCACGGTTCTTTTCTTCTCCCAGATGCCTGCTTATGACGCGGACACGTCCGTTTACTGTTTGTAATATAACGGTTATGAAAAATAGCGTGAATGAATTGTCCGGTCCGCGACAAGTCGCCCCGGGGCGCCGTCGGGTGTCTGCTGGGGTGCTGGCGGCGGTGGCGGGTGTGTGCCTGGGGGTGGGGGGCCGGTGCGGTCCCCGCTGCTGCGCTGCCCGCCGCGGGGCCGGCTCCGGCAGCGTCTTCCAAGGCGGCGGTGCCCAAGGGGTTGGAGTCCTTCTATGGTCAGAAGGTCGAGTGGTACGACTGCGTGGCCACCGGTGGGATGGAGAAGTCGGCTGAGAAGACCGGTTTTCAGTGCGCCAAGGTCACCGTGCCGCTGGACTACTCCCAGCCGGGTGGCCAGACCATTGAGATCGCGATGAAGAAGCACCTGGCCACCGGCTCGGTTCGCCAGGGCACCCTCTTCGTCAACCCCGGCGGCCCCGGCTACTCCGGGGTGGAGATGGTGGAGAACAACGAGACCCAGTTCTCGCCCACCCTCAACCAGGCCTACGACATCATCGGCTTCGACCCCCGCGGCGTCGGCGCCTCCACCCCCATCACCTGCGACGACGGCGCGGGCCTGCAGCCCGCCCAGGCCGCCCAGGGGGGCATGGGCGTCAACGACCTCCAGCCCGGATCCCTCGTCGCCGACGTCGCCGGGGACGACCCCACCCCCTTCCGGGACGCTGAGAATCCTGCCGCCGACGGCGGAGCAGAGGCCAACGTCGCCTTCCCGACCCTGATCGAGGAGATCACCAAGGATTTCAAGCAGGAGGAGGCCAACTGCGCCGCCCACACCAAGCCGGCCGGGCTGCTCGACCATGTGGATACCGTCTCGGTGGCTCGGGATCTTGATGTCCTCAGGGCGCTGTCCGGGGACCAGAAGCTCAACTACCTGGGCTTCTCCTACGGCACCTACCTGGGTGCTCACTACGCCGAGCTCTTCCCCGCCAACACCGGCCGCATGGTCCTCGACGGCGCCGTCGACCCCTCCCTGTCGCTGGGGGACCGGGCCTCGGGCAGGCGCAGGGCTTCGAGACCGCACTGCGCACCTACGTCCAGCAGTGCCAGTCCGGCCAGGCCGTCCAGGAGGGCCAGAGCTGCCCCCTGACCGGTGATGCCGACGCCGGAGTCCAGCAGATTCGCACCCTCATCTCCTCGGCCGACCAAGCGCCGCTGAAGACCTCAGACCCGAACGTCACCGTGGACGGCAGTACGATCCGTAGCGTCGTTCGCCGATTCCTGTACACCTCCGAGTACTGGCCCTTCCTCACCTACGCCCTCGACCAGGCCATCACCCAGAAGGACGGCTCCTACATCCAGGTGCTCTACGGCAAGGTGGCGGCCGGAGGCAGCGCTCCGACCTTCTATTCCGTCAACTGCCTGGACATCCCCGTCCAGGGCGATATGACTAGCTGGGAGAAGGATTACCAGCAGATCCTCCAGAGCTCGCCCACCTTCGGTGCCTCCCTGGGCAACCAGGATGCGCGCTGCCAGGCCTGGGGGCACAACGGGACCCGCAAGCCCGCACCCATCCACGCCAAGGGGGCGGCCCCCATCCTGGTGGTGGGCACCACCGGTGACCCGGCCACGCCCTATGCCTGGTCCCAGGCCCTGGCCGATCAGCTCGAGTCCGGCCGGCTCCTGACCTGGGAGGGCAACGGGCACACCGCGTACGGGCGCTCAGGGGCTTGCATTCACAAGGCCGTCGACACCTACCTCATCAGCGGGACCATGCCCGAGGAGGGGCTGACCTGCAAGAACGGACAGTGAAGCCGGACCGTCCCCGCCCCGGGGGCCTCGATGGGAACTTCTTCCCACTCCGTCTCCAGGAGGAGGCCCCCGGCGGCACGGCAGCATATGGTTCACATCGTGACTACTGCGACCTCGCCTCGGCCTCGTATCAAGCCTCTGCTCGTGGCTCTCTCCGCGCTTCTGGTGTGCGGGGGCCTGACCGCCTGCCAGGATGACACCGATATCAAGGCAACGCCGGCAACGGCGTCGGCCACGGCAACGATTCCGGCCGGGCTGGAGAGCTTCTACAAGCAGAAGGTCTCCTGGTACGCCTGTGACAAGAAGGGGATGGGCGAGGCGAAGTCGGGGAAGGACACCGGCTTCACCTGCGCCAAGGTCAAGGTGCCGCTGGACTACGACAACCCCGGTGGCGAGACGATCGAGATCGCGGTGAAGAAGCGGGCCGCTAGCGAGGACTCCGTCGGCTCGTTGTTCGTCAACCCGGGTGGGCCGGGAGGATCGGGCATCGAGCTGGTCGAGAGCGCCGGTTCCTACTTCTCCAAGAACCTCACCAGTTCCTACGACGTCGTCGGCTTCGACCCGCGTGGCGTGGGCGCCTCCTCGGCGGTCGACTGCCTGACCGACGCCGAGCTCGACGCCGAACGAGCCGGGGCGAACGACCCGGCGACCCCCTCGGCCGCCGCCACCCAGGAGCGGGCTCAGAAGATGGGGGAGGCCTGTGCGTCGAAGACCAGCCCCGCGGGGCTCCTGGACCACATCGACACCATCAGCGCCGCCAAGGACCTCGACATCCTGCGGGCGGTTGACGGCCAGCAGGCACTGACCTATCTGGGCTTCTCCTACGGCACCTACCTGGGAGCCACCTACGCCGAGCTGTTCCCCGCCAACACCGGGCGGCTGGTCCTCGACGGCGCCGTCGACCCCTCCCTGAGTGCCGCGGACCTGTCCCTGGGGCAGGCCAAGGGCTTCGAGGCGTCGCTGAGGGCCTACGTGCAGAACTGCCAGAGCTCCAAGCTGGGCTGCCCCCTGAGCGGGGATGTCGACTCCGGAGTCTCCCAGGTCCGCGAGTTCCTCGAGTCCACGAAGGCGGCGCCCCTGCCGACCTCCGACGACAAGCGGCCGCTGACCTACGACCTGGCCGTCTACGGGGTGCTGGGGTCGATGTACCAGACCCAGCTGTGGCCCTCCCTCACCCTGGCGCTGTCCCAGGCGATGGGCAAGGTGGGCAGTCCGGACGGAAGCGCGCTGCTGGCCATCGCCGACGCCGTCTCCTCCCGCCAGAGCGACGGCAGCTACTCCGGTAACGGCGCTGAGGCCCTCATGGCGGTCAACTGCCTGGACTACCCGGTCCAGGGGGATAACTCCTCCTGGGAGGAGGAGGCCAAGGCCGTCAACGAGGCCTCGCCCACCTTCGGCTCCCAGCTGCTCTACCCCGACGCCTACTGCCAGGGCTGGGGCCATAAGTCGAGCCGCAAGCGCGAGAAGATCACGGCCTCCGGTGCCGCGCCGATCCTCGTGGTGGGCACCACCGGCGACCCGGCCACGCCCTACGCCTGGTCCGAGGCACTGGCCGATCAGCTCGAGACCGGTCAGCTCATGACCTGGAAGGGCAACGGGCACACCGCCTACGGGCGCTCCAACGACTGCGTCAAGAAGGCCGTGGACACCTACCTGCTCAACGGGACGATGCCGGCCAAGGGACTCACCTGCTGACCATCGCCAGGCCAGCCGGCCCTCCCGGTTCCCGCAGGCCATGAGATCGGCCCCGGACGACAGTCGCGTCGTCCGGGGCCGATTACTCAGTCAAGCAGCACGGGTGCCGGCGCTGCTCGACTCCTGCCGGCTCGGCTCACTGGCTCAGCTCACCGGCGATGGACCGTCCCATCCAGCCGGCCAGGTCGTCTCCCGTCAGTCCCTGCGAGAGCAGGAACTGGACCTTGGCGTAGGCGGCCTCCAGGGTCATGTCGCGGCTGCCGACGGCGCCACTGCGGGCCAGTGCGTCCCCGGCCTCGTAGTGCCCCAGGAGGACCTCGGACTCGTGGCACTGGGAGGTGACGATGACGGCCGTCCCGGCATCGATCACTCGCTCGACGACGTCGGTCAGCCCCGGCTCCTGGGATGGCACGTTGCCGACTCCGAAGGCCCGCAGGATCACGGCCTCGGGCAGCGGTGTCAGCAGCGCCTCCAGGCGGGCCGCGGTGATGCCCGGGACCAGGTCGACCACGACGACGTCGTGACGGGCGTAGGGGGCGGCGTCCTTCCAACCGGCCCCGCCCCGGGTGCTTGGGGCCCACTGCCACGGGGCGCCAGTGGTGGCCAGAGGAGCCGCATTGGGGGACTCGAAACCGGTGAAGGCCCACGAGGAGGACTTCGTGACTCGGTTCCCGGCCAGGAGCCGATGTCCAAAGAACAGCGCCACCCCGCTCAGGCGCCCGGAGGTGGCGGCCTTGAGTGCCCCGGTGACATTCGCTGCGGCATCGGTTCCCAGTTCTCCGAGGGGGAGCTGGGAACCGGTGACGACGACCGGAACGTTCAGATCCGTCAGCGCATAGGACAGGGCGGCGCTGGTGTAGGCCATGGTGTCGGTTCCGTGCAGGATGACGAAGGCGGTCTGCGGGTCGGCCGCGGCGTGGGCGCGCAGGTCGTCCACGATCGCCTGCCAGGACAGCGGGGTGGCGTTCGAGGAGTCGATGAGCGGGGCCAGCGAGGTCACGGACACCGAGCGTGCCAGGGGCGTGCCCTCCAGCAGCGAGTGGAGCCACCCCTCCAGATCCGCTCCGGGAACGAGACCGTGAGGGGAGTCCACCATCCCGATGGTGCCCCCGGTGTAGATGATGTGAACGTGCATGGGCTCAGCCTCCTGTCGCTCAGGCCTCGTGCGACGGGGCGGATGCGGCTTCGTCCACCTCGTCGGCGAGGACCTCGTCGAGCAGGTCGCCCCGAATGCGTCCCCGCACCGCGTACCAGCCTGCCACCATCATGACGGCGACGATGGCGAACAGGGCCAGAGTCCAACGTCCGGCCGGGTCGGCCACGTTGGAGACGACGACGATGGTGAAGAAGGCCAGGGCCGCGTAGTTGGACCAGGGGGCCCAGGGCATCCGGTAGGCCGGGCGCACCTCCTTGCCCTCCTGCACCCGCCGCAGGAAGGCGAGGTGGGTGACGAGGATGGCTCCCCAGGTCCCGGCGATGCCGATGCCGGCCAGGTTCATGACGATGTCGAAGGCGTCACCGGGCAGGTAGGCGTTGAGGACGACGCCGAGCAGCCCCAGGGCGGAGGTGATGATGATGCCTCCGGCAGGACCTGGTGCTTGTTGAGCCCGGCCGCCACCCGAGGGGCCTCACCGGCCACCGCCATGGAGCGCAGGGTGCGTCCAGTGGCGTACAGGCCGGCGTTGAGGGAGGACAGCGCGGCGGTGAGGACCACGACCTGGATGATGTCGCCGGCATAGGGCACACCGATCCCGGAGAAGAAGGTGACGAAGGGCGACTCGGTCTTGGAGTAGGACGTGTAGGGCAGGACCAGAGCCAGCAGCATGACCGAGCCGACGTAGAAGACGAAGATGCGCAGAATCATCGAGTTGATCGCCTTGGGCAGGATTTTCTCCGCGTCCTTCGCCTCTCCGGCCGCCACGCCCACCATCTCCGTGCCACCGAAGGCGAAGACGACACCGAGGGTCAGGGCGAAGACGATCGGGAATCCCTCGGGGAAGAACCCACCGTTTCCGAGGATGTTGTGAGCCCCCGCGGTGATCGCGCCTCCGTCGGGATCCGTTCCGGTGTGAAGCCCGAGAACAATGGCGACGATGGCCACCACCATGAAGGACACGATGGCGGCGACCTTGATGAGCGCGAACCAGAACTCGGCCTCACCGAACATCTTGACGTTGAGCATGTTGAGGATGAAGACCAGGACGAGCGCGATGAGCGCGAAGACCCACTGCGGGACAACCTTCAGAGCTGTCCAGTAGTGGAGGTAGAGGGCCACGGCCGTGATGTCGGCCATGACGGTGACCGACCAGTCCAGGAAGAAGAACCAGCCGGTGATGTAGGCGCCCTTCTCGCCGAGGAACTCACGGGCGTAGGAGACGAATGCTCCGGAGGAGGGTCTGCGGATGGCGAGCTCGCCCAGAGCGCGCACCATGAGGAAGGCGAAGATTCCGCAGACGGCATAGGCGAACATCAGTCCCGCCCCGCCGTCCTTGAGTCGCCCGCCGGCACCCATGAAAAGACCCGTACCGATGGAGCCGCCAATGGCGATCATCTGCAGGTGACGGTTCTTCAGCGACTTGTTGTAGCCGGCATCGCCGCGGTCCCGGATCTGGTCGGACTGGGAAGCTCGGGAGGGTGAAGGTGAAGCACCCGTCTGTGGTGATGGAGAGGTGGGGGAGTGGCTGGACGGAGACTCGCTCATGGGGATCCTTACGGAGAGGGAGACCTGTTGAATGACGTGCGGAGAATACCGGGCCTGGATGGTGCGGGTGATGCGGGGCGGCTGTTGGGCTCAGCCGCACTCCTGTCCAGGATGTGCCACGACGTCGTCATGATCCGGTGCCGAGTCGGGGGAATCCGGGGAGGTCTGGGGGTTTGGAGGGCTCTTTGTCCTCGGCGGTGGTGCCGATGCGGCGAGGCGGGCGGTTAACTGTGTCGAGGAACACGGTTCTCCCCACGGTGCTGGATTGCGGTGGTGGCCGCGGGGCCGGTATGTTCGGCTCTGCTGCTTGTGCCAGCGCCGCCTTAGCTCAGTCGGCAGAGCGATTCACTCGTAATGAATAGGTCGTGGGTTCGATTCCCACAGGCGGCTCGATCAGCCCCGGGAGGTCATGCCTTCCGGGGCTTTTGGGTTTCCAGCACCTCGCCTGCGGGCTCTTGGTGTGCCGTCCGGCACATTAGGTGGCTGTGGTGGTCGTTCCTGGCCCGTGTTTTGGGGATGACCGCATGGCTGAAATCCTTCGCTGCCGAGCGGCAAGGGGGCGTCGCGCCTTGAATGGGAGGATTCTCATGGCTCGACGTGATGTTCCTCAGGGTGAGGGTGGTGGCGCTTCAGGCATTGTCTTCCGGCTGAGAGAATCCCCCACCGCTATCTGAGAGTCATCTGGGAGATTGGCCGCCTCGGATTGACTGGTCGTTGGATACCTCTATGCGGCTGGAGGAGGTGTGGTGCCATGCCTGGATTGTTCCGTCGGGTCTCGTGGGGATCTCCAAACAGGACCTCAGTGCTTTCACAGTTTTCGTCTCAGTCATCAAGACCTTCGGGGTGGTATGTCATCGCGCATCACTGTGTGATTGGAGGGTGGGACGGCTGGTAATGAGGGCGACGAATAGCCGTGTTGCATTGGGGGCAACTATTGTTTAATCTAACGTTGTCCGCAGCGGGATACATCCTTCGGGCCCGCTCCCTCCACTCAGAATGAGGAATCATGGCACAGAAGACTCAGGTCATCCTCGTCGACGATGTCGACGGGTCCGAGGCCAATCAGACCGTCACCTTCGCCCTTGATGGCGTCTCCTACGAGATCGACCTGAACGACGAGCACGCAGCCGCTCTTCGTGAGTCCCTTGAGGAATGGATTGGAAAGGCTCGTCGCACCGGCGGCCGCCGTAGTTCCGGTCGTCGTCGTTCCAGCGGCCCCTCTGACACCCAGAAGATTCGCGAGTGGGCCCGTGAGCAGGGCCTTGAGGTTTCTGGCCGCGGCCGCGTCTCCGCTGAGGTGCGCAAGGCCTACTACGAGGTCAACCCCGGCAACTGAGGGAACGTGGGGCGCCTGGCTCAGATGCTGCCGGCACCCCGCATTGGGTCATTCTCGAGCTGACTGCCACCTCGCACCACGACTCTGGTTGTGCGCTCAGGCGCATTACCGGGGTCGTTGTGTTTTCAATACGTGAATTCGCCCCGTGAGCGGGCGGTATCGCTGCCAGTCGTGCCTTTGGGGCGATGCGCCGGTACCCCACCATGGAGGCGCTCTCCTGGGCCTCTTGGGCCTCGCGCCATGCCCGCGATCCTGGCAGGATAGGGCCATGGCTTACACCCTCGTACTGCTCCGCCACGGCGAGAGCGAATGGAACGCGAAGAACCTCTTCACCGGCTGGGTCGATGTCCCACTGTCAGACAAGGGCCGCGCCGAGGCCGTCCACGGTGGCGAGCTGCTCAAGGAGGCCGGCGTCCTCCCCGAGAAGCTCTTCACCTCGATGCTGCGCCGCGCCATCATGACCGCCAACCTGTCCCTGGACGCCGCGGACCGCCACTGGATCCCGGTGGAGCGCAACTGGCGCCTCAACGAGCGCCACTACGGCGCCCTGCAGGGCAAGAACAAGAAGGAGATCCGGGACGAGTACGGGGAGGAGCAGTTCATGCAGTGGCGCCGCTCCTACGATGTGCCGCCGCCGGCCATCGAGGCCGGCTCGGAGTTCTCACAGGACGCCGACCCCCCGCTACACCGGTGAGCCCATCCCGGCCACCGAGTGCCTCAAAGGACGTCCTCGAGCGCCTCCTGCCCTACTGGGAGGGCACCATCGTCCCCGAGATCAAGACCGGCAAGACCGTCATGATCGCCGCCCACGGCAACTCGCTGCGCGCCATCGTCAAGCACCTCGACGACATCTCCGACGACGACATCGCCGGCGTCAACATCCCCACCGGGATCCCGCTGGTCTACGAGCTCGACGAGGAGACCCTCAAGCCCCTCAAGAAGGGCGGCCGCTACCTCGACCCCGAGGCCGAGGCCAAGATCGCGGCGGTGGCCAACCAGGGCAAGTGAGCCCCGGCGGCCTGCCGCACCCTCCATGACGCGGGCGGCGTCGGACCGCAGGGGGGGTCCGACGCCGCCCGCGTCATTGGTTCCAGGCGCTCAGTGGAGCGCGTCGGCGTCCTCGGCGTCATGCGTCTCGGGCATGGAGGCGCCCGAGACGAGGTAGGCCACGCGGCTGGCCACCGACGTGGAGTGGTCGCCGAAGCGCTCCAGGAAGCGGCCCATGAGGACGGCGTCGATGACCTGCTGGCGGCTCAGGTCGTGAGCCGGGTCCAGGATCATCTGGAAGGAGCGGCGGTGCAGGGCGTCGAGCTCGGCGTCGTTGGTCTGAATGACGGAGGCCAGCTCCAGGTCCCGCGTCGAGATGAGGCGGGCAACGTCCTTTGCCGGCGCGCACCGCCAGGTCCGCCATCTCCAGGATGAGCCCCAGGACCGGCTCGGGCAGCGGCGGCTCGGGGTAGCGACCGCGGGCGATGGCCGCCACGTGGCGGGCCAGGTCGCCCTGGCGCTCCAGGGTCTGAGCCATGCGCAGCGCGGACAGGACATTGCGCAGGTCCCCGGCCACCGGCTGCTGACGGGCCAGCAGCATGACGCACAGGTCGTCAATGTCGCGCTGGAGGTCGTTGATGCGCTCGTCGGCGTCGATCACCTGCTCGGCGATGACGATGTCCCCCTGGCGCAGGGACTCCGCGGCCCGTTCGATCGCGGTGGCGACCTGGTTGGCCATGGACTCGAGGTCGGAGCCCAGCTGCTTGAGCTCCTGGTTGAAGATGGCGCGCATGAGGCTGCTCCTGTTCGGGGCGAGGACCGATGGTTCGGGCCGGTCGGTGAGGTGGCTCGGTGGTGCGGCTCGACGATCCCGCCGAGGCCGCCGCCAAGGATGTTGTCCCCAAAGCACAGCAGCCCCGCGACTCCGCCGCAAGCGGCACGCCCACAGGCGGGGCCGGCCGGTGGACGCTCTGAGGACTCAACTACCCTGGAGGCGTGGGTCTGACCGTCACCGTTCTCCTCCTTGCCGCCGCCGCTCTCACGTGCCTGGGGGTGGCGATCGGTGTCGCGCTGTCCCGGCGCGAGCGCAGGGCGGCCACGAGCGCCGCCGACCTGGCGGGACTGGCCGGGACCGATACGGCCGTTCCGGTGCTGGCGGCGCTGCGCTCGACCGTCGTCGTCCTCGATGACGACGACGAGGTCCTGCGCGCCTCGGCATCGGCCTACACCTTCAACATCGTGCGCGACGACGCCGTCATCGAACCGACCGTGGTGGCGATGGTGGGGCGGGTGCGGGCCTCGGGCCAGGCGCAGGACGCGGCCGTCACCGTGGCCCGGGGGCGGGTGGCGGGTGCGGGCCAGTTCCACCTGCAGGTGCGGGTGGCCGGCATCGGCCAGGGGCGTGTCCTCATCCTCATTGAGGACCACACCGCCGCCCGCCGGGTTGAGGCCATGCGCCGCGACTTCGTCGCCAACGTCTCCCACGAGCTCAAGACCCCGGTCGGCGCGATCCAGCTGCTGGCCGAGACCGTCGAGGCCGGCGCCGATGACCCTGACTTCGTGCGCGACTACTCCGGGCGCATGCGCAAAGGAGGCCCGCCGCCTGGGCGTCCTGGTCCAGGAGATCATCGAGCTCACCCGCCTCCAGGAGGGCGACGCCCTGGCCGAGCCGGAGGTCGTTGACGTCGACGACGTCGTCGCCGAGGCCGTGGACCGGGTGCGCGTCGAGGCCGACGGCCGCCAGATCACCCTCGTGGCCGGCGGCACCAAGGGACTGCGGGTGCGCGGCGACGCCGCCCTCATCACCACCGCCGTGCGCAACCTGCTGGACAACGCCATCCGCTACTCCGAGCCGCGCACCCGGGTCTCGGTGGGCGTCTCGCTGGACGCGGAGGACCCCGACATCGTGCGCATCGCCGTGGTCGACCAGGGCATCGGCATCCCCAAGGAGGAGCAGGAGCGCGTCTTCGAGCGCTTCTACCGCGTGGACAAGGCCCGCTCGCGCGCCACCGGCGGCACCGGCCTGGGCCTGAGCATCGTCAAGCACGTGGCCGCCGACCACGGCGGCACCGTCGAGCTGTGGTCCGCCCCCGGGCGCGGTTCCACCTTCACCCTCGTGCTGCCGCGTCTGGGTGAGGGCGAACCGGTGGAGGGTGAGTCGGTCGGGACTGGGTCGGCCCAGGACGAGCCCGCCGACGTCGCGGCGGAGCACACCCCTGGGAGCGGGTCATGAGCCCGGCAGAGCGTTCCGCAGGGACGGGTGCAGGACCCGTTGCGTCGTCGGGCTCAGGGGCGTCTGCGGCCTCCGGTGCACTGGCCGCGGCGTCGATGACGTCGGTGAGTGGCCCGACCCGGATCCTCCTGGTCGAGGACGAGGAGAACTTCCGCGACCCGCTCGCCTACGGGCTGCGGCGCGACGGCTTCGAGGTGATCGAGGCCGAGGACGGCCAGCGCGCCGTCGAGATCTTCGAGGCCTCCCGGCGCCCCGGCGGGGTCGGCCCCATTGATCTGGTCCTGCTGGACCTCATGCTGCCCCGGCTGGACGGGACGGAGGTGTGCACCCGGATCCGGCGCTCCTCCTCCGTGCCGGTCATCATGCTCACCGCCAAGGACACCGAGCTGGACAAGATCGTCGGCCTGGAGATCGGGGCCGACGACTACGTCACCAAGCCCTACTCCTACCGGGAGCTCCTGGCGCGCCTCAAGGCGGTTCTGCGCCGCAGCCGCGCGGCCATCCCGGAGCCCGAGCCGGTGCTGGTCGCCGGCGGGGTGCGGATGGACGTCGAGCGCCACGAGGTCAGGGTCGACGGCGAGGTGGTCGCCATGCCGCTGCGGGAGTTCGAGCTCCTCGAGCTGTTTCTGCGTCACCCCGGCCGCGTGCTCACCCGCAGACAGATCCTTGAGCGCCTATGGGGGCCCGATTACGAGGGCGACACGAAAACTCTGGACGTTCACGTCAAACGGCTCCGGGGCCGGATTGAGGCCGACGCCTCCAAACCGATTCTCATCACCACGGTCAGGGGTCTCGGCTATCGCCTGGACGGGGATTCCGGGCACTGATTCTCCATTGCGGATGGCACCGCAGTTCTCGCCCGGTCCCGGGGCGGGCCCGCCGTGACCTCTGTGAGATACGTCCCCGATCTTTGCGCGGAATGACCTGATAAACTAGAGGTCCCCAAACCAGTCTGGAGAGTCATCCTTATGACCTATGAAGTCGGTGAGACTGTCGTCTACCCGCACCACGGGGCCGCCCGGATCATTGACATCCGGCAGCGCAAGGTACGCGGTGAGGAGAAGACGTATCTACAGCTCGAGGTGGCCCAGGGTGACCTGACCATCTTGGTTCCCGCCGAAAGCGTTGAGCTCATCGGCGTCCGTGACGTGGTTGATGAGACCGGTTTGGAAAAGGTCTTCGAGGTACTGCGAGCTCCGCTGACCGAGGAGCCCACGAACTGGTCTCGCCGTTTCAAGGCCAACCAGGAGAAGATCGCCTCCGGGGACGTCATCAAGGTCGCCGAGGTCGTGCGGGACCTCTCCCGTCGTGACACGGACCGTGGTCTGTCCGCCGGCGAGAAGCGCATGCTCGCCAAGGCCCGCCAGATTCTCGTCTCCGAGCTGGCCCTGGCCCAGAAGACCCCTGAGGAGGAGGCGGAGTCCCGCCTGGACGAGGTCCTCGCCTCCTAGCGCAGCGCTCGTGCTCAGGGCGACGGGGACGCGGTAGCGTCCTGCCCGTGAGCACCAGCCCTTCAGCCCAAGCATCCGCCCCGCCCGAGTCCGCTCCGGGTGGGGCGGTCGCCGTTCTCACCGCGGCGGGCTCCGGCTCCCGCCTGGGCGCCGGGGTCCCCAAGGCCCTCGTCCCGGTGGGCGACGTCAGCCTCCTGCGACGGGCGGCGGCCGGGCTCATCGCCTCGGGCGCCGTCAGCCACGTCGTCGTCACCGCCCCCGCTGAGGAGGTCGACCGGTTCCGCGCCGAGCTCGAGGGCCTGGCGGACGGATCGGTCGGGGCCGCGGCGGGCCGACGCAGCGGGATCGAGGTCGTTGCCGGCTCGCCCCGCTCCAGACAGGCCTCTGTGGCCCTCGGGCTCGCAGCGGCCCTGGCCGCCGTACCGCAGGCCGACGTCGTCATTGTCCACGACGCCGCGCGGGCGCTGACGCCGCCGGAGGTGACGCAGCGGGTGGTCGCGGCCGTGCGGGCCGGGCACGAGGCCGTGGTCCCGGCGCTGCCCGTGACCGATACCGTCAAGGAGGTCGAGGCCCGCCCGGCGGGGGAGCCTGAGCCCGTCGTCGGCACCTCCCGACGCGACCGGCTCCGGGCGGTCCAGACCCCGCAGGGCTTCGAGACCTCCGTGCTCGTCGCCGCCCATCGTGCCGGGGCCGAGCGGGCCGGGGACGAGGCGCTCGCCGCCTCCGACGACGCCGGCCTCGTTGAGGCCTGCGGCGGCAGCGTCGTCGTTGTTGCCGGTGACGAGCGCGCCATGAAGGTGACCACGCCGATGGATCTGGCCCTGGCCGAGCTGCTCCTGGAGCGGCAGTCCGCTCAGGGGGAGCGCCCTGCCGGGACCGGTGGGGAGAACTGACGATCAGGTCTGTTTCCCTTTCGGTACCGCCGCCGGCCCCGATGGCTCTATCGTCTCTTCCATGAGCACGACAGTGACTGCTCCGACGCAGGCCGGCTCCCGCACCCGACTCCTGTCCTGGCCCGTCATCGCCTGGGGCCTGTGGGACTGGGGGTCGGCGGCCTTCAACGCGGTCATCACCACCTTCGTCTTCACCGTCTACCTGGTCAGCGATTCCTTCGGGGCCAAGGCGGACAATGAGTCGGCGCTGTCCCTCGGGCTGGCCATCGCCGGCCTGTTCATCGCCCTGCTGGCGCCGGTGACCGGGCAGCGCTCGGATCGGGGTGGGCGGACCGTCTTCTGGCTCGGGGGCTATACCGCGGTGGTGGTGGCGGTCTCGGCGGCCCTGTTCCTGGTGCGGCCCGAGCCCGGCTACCTGTGGCTCGGCATCGTCCTGCTGGGGATCGGCAACATCTTCTTCGAGTTGGCCTCGGTCAACTACAACGCCATCCTCAACCACCTGGCCTCCAAGGACCGCATCGGTGCCGTCAGTGGCCTGGGGTGGGGGATGGGCTACCTCGGCGGCATCGTCCTGCTGCTCATCCTCTACGTCGCCCTCGTGGGGCCGAGCCCCCTGGTCTCCTTCCCCGCCGGAAGCGGGATGGGGGTGCGCGTCGCCATGCTCGTGTCCGCGGCCTGGTTCGGCCTGTCCGCCCTTCCCGTCCTCATCAACCGCTCCCGCAGGCTCGGGCGCTCCCGCGCCGAGGACGTCGCGGAGGTCAGCGAGGGGATGGCGACTGCCGAGCCGGGACGCGACCGGGCCGCCATGGAGGCAGAGCCGGTGGAGGCCGTCTCCCATCAGGGCAGGCGCAAGGAGTCGATCCTGACCTCCTACAAGCTGCTGTGGCGCACCCTGCTCTACCTGCACAACTTCCAGCCGCGCCTGCTGTGGTTCCTGCTGGCCGCCGCCGTCTTCAGGGACGGGCTGGCCGGGGTCTTCACCTACGGCGGCATCATCGCCCAGAACACCTTCGGCTTCTCATCGGGCGACGTCATCATCTTCGCCATCGTGGCCAACATCGTGGCCGGCATCGCCACCATCTGGGCCGGGCGGCTCGATGACCGCTTCGGGCCGCGCAACGTCATCATGGCCAGCCTCATCATCCTGGTGGTGGCCGGACTGCTGGTGTTCTTCCTGCACTCCGCCGGGACCGTGGCCTTCTGGGTGCTGGGCCTGCTCCTGTCGGCCTGCGTGGGGCCGGCCCAGTCGGCCGCCCGATCCTTCCTGGCCCGCCTCATCCCCGAGGGGCAAGAGGGGGAGATCTTCGGGCTCTACGCGACCACCGGGCGCGCGGTGTCTTTCATGGCGCCCGCGATGTACGGCATCTTCATCTACCTGGGGACGCGCTTGGTCGGACCGGGGGCGAACTACTGGGGGATCCTCGGGATCGTCGCCGTGCTGGCCACAGGGCTGCTCCTCATGCTGCGCGTGGGCAACCCCGTCGCCGAGGAGGAGTCGGCCGCGTAGGCCGCCGTCGCGGTCGTGCCCTATGCCTCGAAGTCGAGGGGTAAGGGTACGACCTCGCGACCTACCCGACGACCGCGCAGCGCTTCATCACGACGAGGCCTGGCGGGCCTCGCGCTCGGCGCGCATGCGCTCAAGATCCTCCGGAGTCAGCGGCCCCTGGGTGGTCCCGGGGGCCCCGTCCTGACGGATCCAGCTCACGACGAGGCCCTCCTTGGCGCCGAAGCGGGCCAAGTGGATTCCAGTGACCTGCTCGAGGCGTTCGAGGTGCGCGTCGTCGGCGGCCAGGTCGAGCTGGAGGATGTCATCGTGACAGGAGAGCTCGACGACGCCGGTGGCGGCCCCGTCGCGGTTGAAAATCAGGGAGCCGGTCTGGGAGGCCTCATCCCACGTGGTGGTGATCTTGCGGCCCATGTGGGCGGCCAGTTGCTTGCCGTAGCGGGAGGGGCGGTCCGTGCTCACCCGAGCAGTGGAGCGACGGGAGAAGATGGGCTGTGCTGAGTCGGCGGAGTCAGTCATGCCCTTATCCTGACGCGCTTGGTCGGCCGCGGTCCCCACGAATTCTCTGAGAGCGCGAGAGCGGGACGGGAAGCCGGACGGGGCATATCGACGGGGCCGAGAAAGGACTCGGCCCGCGGTTCGGAAGTCCGAACCGCGGGCCCAAGCCTCGCGAGGTCCCACCTGCGACCCGGGGTCCCATGCACCCGAGGAGGCGGTTCCTCCTTCGCCGGAACGATGATGCCAGGCTCCCTATGACCCGACTCCATCTCAGAGGAGCGATCTGTCATCGGGCTCCCCAACCCTCGAGACCGTCCCTGTCCGGCGGTGACTACTATGTAACGCCCTCACCCTGTGAGGACGAGGGACAGAACCCTGGGAAAAATCTGGGAAATTCGCGGGCGGGTTGTTTCGGTGACTCAAGCCTTCCCCTGAGAGGGGGGTGGGACTCAGTTCCGCTCAGGAGACAGGGGAGAACCGCACCGCGGTGCCCGAGGCGGTCACCATGAGCATGCCGTTATCCGAGCCCAGCGTCTCGTAGTCGAGGTCGACGCCGACGACGCCTTCAGCACCGAGCTCCTGGGCGCGCTGCACCATTTCCGCCAGGGCAGTCTCCCGGGCCTGGACGAGCTCGGCCTCATAGGTCTGGGAACGACCGCCCACCAGGTTGCGGAACCCGGCCGCCATGTCCTTGAGGGCGTTGACTCCGGCGATGGTCTCACCGCAGACGACTCGCAGGTACTGGGTGACGGGGTATCCCTCGACGGTGGGGGTGGTGGTGACGATCATGATCTGCTCCTTCACGGGGTGGTGTGCGATGGTGGTGGTCAGGACGATAGTGTCCTGGAGGGGTCAGCGGGATCGTCCGGTGGTTGGATATGAGTCAGCCTCAGGAGGCGGCTGTAGCGCTCGCTGATCCGATCGTGGGGGACGGGCTCGCCGTCGAGGCTCCACGCCAGGAGGTGCTCCAGGCTGAATCGAGGGGCGCAGCGCGAGCACGAGACGGGTGAGGCCGGACGGCGCATGCGGTCCACCTCGTGGCCCGCCGGGCACCTGCCCACCCAGCGTCCCCGGAGCCGCGGGGCCTGAGCGTCAATGAGTCGCCGCCCTGTCGCCCCCAACCGGGTCGCCTCGGCGGCCCAGACGGCGTCGTGCCCGTGGCGGGGGCCGACGCGGGCGTGGGCGATCTCGTGCAGGACCGTCTCGCGGACCTGGTCCTCGTCGTACAGGCTCATGAGGTGGCGGCTGAGCGTGATCCGACGTCGAGCATGATCCGTCTGGCCGGCCCGCCGGCGCGCCCGGTCGAAGGCCAGGTCCCAGTCGCCGACGTCGGCCTCCTCCATGAGGGAGCGCGTCAGGCTCAGGACGTCGGGCAGATTCACGGCCCCACGGTATGCGACGGCCGACTCACCCGGCCGACGGCGGCGCTGTGGGGCGCATCGCCTCCCGTCGGCGCCTGATCGGGTACTCGCCGCGGGAGGCCCCGGCCGCTTCGGGCCGTGCGTCGGTCCGTGATGTGACACGATGGCGCTGATGTCCCACCATCCCTCCGGCCGACGTCCGCGGCCCCAACGAAGCACCGCAGGATCCGGCTCGCCCCAGCCCGCACGAGCTCCGCGCAGCGCCCGCCCAGCCGCGCAGCGCGGCACTGACCGCGCCCGGCGGGAGGATGCGAGTCAGCGCCCCAGGAAGGTGAAGGGGAGTCGAGGCGGCCGTGGGCGCCTCGGGCTCCTGCGCGCCGGTGCCGGACGGGGGCGGGGGCGCAGGGGCGGTTCCGTTCAGTCCTTCCTGAAAAGCCCGATCGGCGTCGTCCTGGCCGCCTTCCTGGTCACGCTCCTAGTGGGACTCATCGTGCTGCGTGCCACCGGCTCCTCGCTCGGCGGCCTCGCGCTGGGGTGGGACAAGGCCACTGATACCGGCACACCTTCTGCGCCCGCGCCCCTGGTGCCCGACGCCAGCGGCTTCAACGCCGCCCGCATCATCGATGACGAGGTCTTCTACGACTCCCAGGCCATGACACGCGAGGAGATCGCCGCCTTTCTCACCCGCGTCAACGCCGGCTGCCAGCCGGGCAGTGACGGCACCGAGTGCTGGCCGGCGCCACCTTCTCCGTGCCGGCCCGCCAGGCCAGCACCTTCTGTCCCGGAGGTATCGAGGCCGCCTCCGGCGCCAGCGCGGCCGATGTCATCTGGGAGGTCTCCCAGGCCTGCGACATCAACCCCCAGGTGCTCCTGGTCCTCATTCACAAGGAACAGGGGTTGCTCACCGCCTCCGGTGCGAGCCTGAGCGCACGCGACTACGAGGCCGCTGCCGGCTACGCCTGTCCCGACCACGGGGCCTGCGACCCCCAGTGGGCCGGTTTCCCCTCCCAGCTCTACGGGGCGGCCTCCCAGTTCCATCGCTATCGTCTCGACCCGGGCAGCTACGACGTCGTGGCCCAGCGGCCCACACGGATCGCCTACTCGCCCGACGGGCAGTGCGGCAGCGGTGAGGTGACGGTGACCAACCAGGCGACAGCGGGCCTGTACAACTACACGCCCTTCCAGCCCAATGAGGCCGCCGCCCACGGCGGGGACCAGTGCACCTCGTGGGGCAACTGGAACTTCTACGGCTACTTCAAGACCCTCTTCGGCGCTCCGACGTCGGCCTGAGGGCGCCCACGCGCAGGGGTGGATTCCGCAGTGTTTCAAGGGATGCGAGGGAGGCTGCCAGTGCGCCCGGGAAGCCGTGACCATATCGTCATCAAGCGTCATCATTTAGATGCGCGATTTCCAGGCTTCTCTCAGACAGCATCGGCAGAGTCATAGTCACCGCTGAACGGTGGCGACCGTGAGGTACTGGGGAGTACCACTGACCGGCCACCACTGAGTCTGGGCCACAGCCAAGGGAATGTGCTCGGGCGTTTCGGTGAAGGAGGACCCGCTGCCGAATGGGAACCGGTAAGCGACCTCGTTGCGAAGGGCCCGACCCGGTGGTGAACCGGGGCGGGCCTTCGCAGTGCCTGGGCGTAGGACCATCCGGTCCGCGCCCAGGCGTTTGCGGGGACCAGTCGGCGGGCATGACATGATGCGAGCATGACGCTGCCGCCGGTACTGGCGACCACCTGGGTCGTCATCGAGTACCTCATCAAGATCGCTGCGCTGGGCACGGTTCCGGAGAACCGCCGCCCGTCGTCGTCGACCGCCTGGCTGCTGCTCATCTTCCTGCTGCCCTTCGTGGGACTCCCGCTCTACCTGCTCATCGGCAGCCCGTGGGTCCACGGCACGCGTCGCCGCCAGCAGCACACCGTCAACGAGATCACCCTCGACTACACCCGCTCCATGCCCGACCTGCCCAAAGGGTGCCCGGCCCTCGACCTACCTGGCCGGGGCGCTGCGCATGAACCGCCGGCTCACCGGCCTGCCCTGCGTCAGCGGCGAAGTGGTGGCCGTACACGCCGATCCCCGCAGCACCTACGAGGCCATGGCCCGAGCCATTGACTCCGCCACCGACCACATCCACGTGGAGTTCTACATCATGAGCTGGGACGAGTCACCGACGTCTTCTTCGCCGCCCTGGAGCGCGCGGTGGCCCGTGGGGTCACGGTGCGCCTCCTCCTGGATCACCTGGGCAGCCGCAAGTACCCCGGTTGGAAGCAGTTCTGCCAGCGCATGACCGACGCCGGCATCCGCTGGCGCCTCATGATGCCGCTGCTGCCGCTCAAGCGCCGCTGGCGCCGCCCGGACCTGCGCAACCACCGCAAGATCCTGGTCATCGACGGCGAGAAGGGCTTCATCGGCAGCCACAACGTCATCGACCCCTCCTACCGGACCCGGCGCAATGTGCGGGCCGGGCGCCGCTGGGAGGACCTGTCGGTGGAGGTCACCGGCGAGATCGTCCTGGAGGCCCAGGCCGTCTTCGCCATGGACTGGTTCTTCGAGGCCGGCGAGCAGCTCGAGGCCTTCGACCTGGCGCTGGGGACGCCGGCCGAAACCCTGCCGGAGATGGCGGGGCTGCCGGGAATCCCGGTGGGCACGCCGGCCCCCAGACCCGGGCGTCCGGGCGCCGTCGTCAACGCCATGCAGCTCGTTCCCTCCGGGCCGGGCTACCCCACCGAACCGAACCTGCGGATGTTCCTGGCTCTCATCCATGGGGCCAAGCGGCGCGTGTCCATCACCAGCCCTTACTTCATTCCCGACGAGGCGCTGCTGGCGGCGATGACGTCGGCCGCCTACCGGGGGGTGGAGGTCGAGCTGTTCGTGGGCAAGGAGTCCGACCAGTTCATCGTCAGCCACGCCCAGCGCTCCTACTACTCAGCGCTCCTGGCGGCGGGCGTGCGGATCTACCTCTACCCCTCTCCGATCGTCCTGCACTCGAAGTACATGACGGTCGACGACGAGGTGGGGGTCATCGGCTCGTCCAACATGGACTTCCGCTCCTTCGCCCTCAACTACGAGGTCATGCTGCTGGCCTTCGGAGGGGACCTCGACGACCTGCTGCGCAACAACGACGCCGCCTACCGGGCCGCCTGTACCGAGCTGACCCCCGAGCTGTGGGCCACCGAGCCCTGGTACAACCGCTACGTGGACAACGTCTGCCGCCTCATGTCCGCCGTGCTGTAAGGGCGGCCGGGGGTGAGTGCTGCTCCCAGCCGCGTTTCAGATTTATAGAAAACATACAATACTTGACCGTTCTAGTTGTCGCGTCCTTGTGGTGGATTTGTTGGGGATTCTGGTATGAAAACGACGGTCATAGGCGACCGTGAGAAATGCTGACATTTGGTGCATTGTCTGATAGGAGGTTTTTGTGTGGAGGGGTATGATGGTAAGTGCCATTTACCCAATCGGTATATTGTGGTGAATGGTGGGGGTGGGGTGTTTGCTATCCTGCCTGGATTCGATGACTTCGAAGGAGAGATCTCGATGAGTGTGGGACGAGTGCTGGGGCGGATTGGGGCTCCGGTGATGGCTTTTGTTGTGGCGATCGGAATGTTCTTTGGTGCGGCGGGTCAGGCTGTAGCTGCACCTCATCCGGTTGCGCAAAGTTCTGAGCAGGCGAAGGTGGCGGAGCTTCAGGCCGAATATAAGGCGGAAGCTTCGGCTGAAGACTACCAGAAAGCGGTTGAGACCTATGATCGACTGGTCGCGGGGAAGCCTGACCCTGTCGAGGTTCCGGCCTCTACATGCGTCACCATCCCCAAGTGGGCTGTTGTTGCCTATGGCTGGTATGTCGTTGTGAAAGGTGGTGTCGCGTCTGCAGTGGGGAGCTTCCTGGATGCGACTATTTTTGGCCTTCCTGCGGGTGCCGTGTTGAATGCCTTGGGGATTGCGAACACCACGGCTGGTGGGGCTCTTATTTACTGGACTGACCATACTTCTTGGCCTAAGCGAGTTTGCGTTTGAGGTTGATGTCCCCCGGGGGTGTTTCGGTTACTGCTATAAGCGGTCCTTTCGTCAGAGGAGGTGATTTTGTGGGCATCCCTGCGTGGGTGTGGGCGCTAGCAGTTGGTTGGAGTGGCGTTTGGTGGGGACGGGAGTCCGTCTGTACCGGACCAGACGCTCCTGGATGCGCAAGTACCGGGAGGACCAGCCCCAGCGCTGACCCGAGCAGATCAACACGTATCGACGTCGTCGGCCCCCGCACCGGGAGAGGGTGCGGGGGCCGACTGTGTGGAACCGGAGAAAGGGTCTGATGGGACGCGTGAGACGGTGGCTCAGGCGTCGCGGCGGGTGAAGACGACTGCGGCGATCACCATCGGGATGATGGCCCAGGCGGCGAAGACGGCGATGGCCTGCCAGTGCTGGAGGAAGGTGGCGGTGCCGGCTTGTCCCCACTGGGTGGCCAGACTGAAGGGGTCGGAGACGGCGGTGGACAGGGTGTCCGGCAGGAGTCCCAGGACCTTGTTCGCCCACTTCCAGTGGCCGGCCATCATCTGGAACGGAAGGGGGACGACGAACAGCACCGAGACCACCACGGTGATGGCGCCCGCCGTCGAGCGAGTGAGGTGGCCGACCCCCTGGGCCATGAGTGAGATGATCGCGAAGGACAAGCCGGTTCCCCAGAACAGCCCCAGGTAGTGGGCGTCGGTGAGAGAACCGGCGTGGCCCTTCATGAACGGGGAGGAGGCGGCGTAGGCCAGCGCCACGCTGAGGACCCCGAGGACGAAGGAGAAAGCCGATCCGACGAGCGCCTTCGCCGCGAACAGACGCCCGCGGCGGGGAACGGCCATCATCGAGGAGCGGATCTGCCCCGAGGCGTACTCGCCGGTCATCACCAGGGTCCCCAGGACGGCGACGACGATCATGCCCAGCACCGAGCCTGCGGCGATCATGGTCTTGGCCTGGTCGGCCCGATCGGGGGGAGCCGGCGTAGCCGATGGCCAGGCCCGCGCCGAACAGGACCGTGATGGCGATCGTGATGACCGATGTGATCCAGGTGGAGGTCAGGGTGTGCAGCTTGATCCACTCGGCGCGCACCGCGCCGGCGAAGGACTGCCGACCAGCCACGCGGGGCCGGTCGGGCCAGATGGCGGCCTCCAGGGGCCGCCGCTGCCCGGTGCGGGACGGCCTGGAGGTGGGGGTGGCCTTCTGCAGGGCCTCGAAACGGTTGACGCCTGTGGTCGGGCCGGCTGCGGCGTCGATGGTTGTGGTCATGGTGCGTCAGTCCTCGGGATGCTCGTGGCCTTCGTTCTTCCTGAACTGATTCCAGGTTAGGAGGGCTGGGCTCCGGTGTGATCGTCCCGGTGGCTGAACGCAGTAGGGGCGGTCTCCTCCCTCTGAGGGAAGAGGGGTCCTCTGCGGGGACGATGAGTCGTGGTCCATCCAGTGGGGAGCCCGATGCCTCTGGGAAGAAGACCGGGCGCTTGGGTGCGCTGGATGCCGAGCCGACGACGGAGGGTGAGCCGGCTAGAAATATGAGGTCATGACACTGATGCCGTGTGATGGGAGGCGACAGCCGAGGGGCAGGGCGCCGGAAGCGGGGTCAGATGCCGCTGAGGAGCTTGGTGATGCGCTGGAGGCTCACCTTGCGGCTCGTGCCCAGCGTCTGGGCGAACAGGCTCACCCGCAGCTCCTCCACCATCCAGCGGGCCTCCTCCAGGAGGGCCTCGCGCTGCGGGTCGGCCGGCAGTGAGGCCGCCTTGGCGCGGGCCTTGTCCACCACCTCCCGGGCCTGGGAGACCTGGAAGGACAGAGCAGTGTCCTGCGAGGCGGCCGACGGCGATGAGGCCGCCTTCTCCACCCGCATCGCCAGGGCCCGCAGGTAGCGCTCCAGATGCGCCAGGTGCTCCGGCGGGGTGGCGGTGATGAAGCCGCCCGGAACCAGGGTGGCCGCGTGCTCGCGCACCTCCTGGAGTGTGTTCAGCAGCGTCAGGGAGGTGTGCTCACCCACCACGCGCTCCACCTCCCGGGCCGCCGTGAGCGCCGCGGCCGCGTACCGGGCCACCCGGTAGACCTCGTCCTCGAGCTCACTGCGCACGACACCGGCCAGCGCCTCGAAGACCTCCCGCCTGCGCACCTCCGCCAGTGCGCAGCCGGAGGCCGACGCCGCCCAGCGCCCGGCCACGATGCGTGCTGCGGCGGCCTGCACGTCCTCCACGAGAGCCTCCGTGCTCCGGTAGGGACTGGCCGCCAGGATGAGCGACTCCTGGGCACTCCACCGGCTCGTCACCCGGGCCGTCGGCAAGGCCGTGCGCGCCAGGGCCAATGCCGTCACCCCGGCGCCATGAGCGCCCAGCTGGGCGGCGGCGTCGGGCAGGATCTGCAGGTCCGCGCTCCTGGCCCCGTTCGCCACCAGGGCGGGGTAGCCGCGCACCACCAGGCCGGCCCGGCCCGCCGACTCCACCGAGGCCGGGATCGTCGAGGCATCCGGGTCACCCAGGCCCGGCACGCCCCGAGGCCAGTCGGTCAGGCCCCGGCGCTCCTCCAGGCCGGCTCCAGCACCGGCCCCTGCATCTCCAGCGGTTCCAGCGGCGACGCCCGGCCGCTGGGCGGCTGCTGGCCGCCCGCCCTTCTTCTTACGGCCCTTGCGGCCGGGCTTCCCGCCCTGCGTGCCCTGGCGCTCCTGGGCCTCGGCCATCGCCTGGGCCAGCGCGCCGCGCACCACCGAGCGCACGGCGGCCTCCGTCTTGCCCGACAGCCGCTGCTGGAGCGCAACCAGGTCCCGGCCACGGCCAATGACCCGGCCCCGCGCATCCAGGGCAGCGAAGCCCATCGCCAGGTGGTCCGGCAGCCGCTCGGCCGCCTCGGCCCAGTCCTCCTCCGTGATCTCCACGCCCTTGAGTCGGAACACCACCCGGCTGAAGGCCTCCTCGAAGGGCACCTCGGGGCAGCTCGCGCCCGACGGCGTCGGGAACTCCTGCGCGATCTGCGCCCACACCTGGGCGCCCACGTCCGGGGCCGGCACCAGCTGGCGGCGCACCCGCTTGGGCAGCGCCCGGATCGTGGCCACGCACAGCTCGGCCCGCATCCCCGGCACCAGCCAGTCGAAGCCCTCCGGGCTAAGGCGCCCCAGCACCTCCACCGGCACCTGGACGCTGACCCCGTCCTCGGGGTGGCCCGGCTCGAACACGTAGTCCAGGCCCAGGGTCAGGTCCCCCTGCACCCATGTGTCCGGGAAGCCGCTCGCGTCGCCACCACCGGGCAGCAGCAGCTCGCGGGTGAAGTCCAGCAGGTCCGGGGTGGTGCGCCGTTGCTCCTTCCACCAGGCGTCGAAGGCCGCCGCGGAGTTCACCTCCTCGGGGATCCGGTCGTCGTAGAAGTCGAACAGGGCGGCGTCGTCGGCCAGCAGCCCGTGCTCGCGCCGACGCCGCTCCACGTCCTGAAGCTCCTCGATGAGCTCCCGGTTGTGCTCCACGAAGCCGTGGCGGGCGTGCCAGCCGCCCTCGACCAGGCCCGAGCGGATGAACATCTCCCGGGCGACCTGGCGGGCCGAGTCCGTCCCCACGCTCGCCAGCGTCGCCGGCCGGTCCGCCACCAGCGTCATCCCGTAGAGCAGCACCTTCTCGTGAACCATGGCCGCCCCCTGGCGGGTCGACCAGTAGGGCTCACCGAAGACGTGGCGGGTCAGGCCCGCCCGGTCCGCCACTTGCTCGATCCACCGCGAGTCCACCTTGGCCACCGTGCGGGCGAAGAGCCGGGAGGTCTCCACCAGCTCGGCGGTCATCACCCAGTCGTAGGTCTTGCGGCGCAGGCCCGAGCCCGGCCAGATCGTGAAACGGGTCCCGCGCGCGCCGGCGTACTCCCGACGACGCTCATCCCAGTTCCCCACATTGGACAGCAGCCCCACCAGCAGCGAGCGGTGGATCGCGTCGGCGTCGGGCGTGTCCGCGCTGCGCCCCAGGGCCACGACGGCGGCCGCCACACCCCCGTTGGCAATCTGGGCGGCATGGCTGCCCGGCTCCAGGGCCTCGGTGGCCGCCCGGATCGAACGGGCCGTCGGCAGCTCCACCGGGGCCGCGTCCAGGCCCAGCGGTCGAGCCAGCTGGCGCAGCTGGGCGTGGACGTCCTGCCACTCGCGCACCCGCAGGTAGTGCAGGAACTCGGCCCGGCACATGCGCCGGAAGGCCGAGCCGGACAGCTCGCGGCTCTGCGTGCGCAGGTAGCGCCACAGGTTCAGGTAGGTCAGAAAGTCACTCGTCGGGTCCGCGAAGCGCCGGTGCAGGGCGTCGGAGGCCTCCTGCTTGTCCGCCGGGCGCTCGCGCACGTCCTGGATGGACAGGGCCGCCACGATGACCATGACCTCCCCGACGCAGCCCAGCTCACCGGCCTCCAGGAGCATGCGCCCCAGGCGCGGGTCGATGGGCAGGCGCGCCAGGCGCCGCCCGATCTCCGTCAGGCGCGGCCCCCTGCGGCCCCGGTCGGGGGCGTCGTCGGAGCGGGCGGAGGCGGCCCCGGCCGGCTCGATGGCGCCGATCTCCGTGAGCAGCTGCAGGCCGGAGCGGACCTGGCGGGAGTCCGGGGCGTCCAGGAAGGGGAAGTCCTCCACCGCCCCCAGCCCCAGGGCCGCCATCTGCAGGATGACGCTGGCCAGCGAGGTGCGCAGGATCTCCGGCTCGGTGTACTCCGGGCGCGCCTCGAAGTCTGCTTGCGAGTACAGGCGGATGGCGATGCCGTCGGCCACGCGCCCGCAACGGCCCGCCCGCTGGTTGGCACTGGCCCGGCTGACCGGCTCGATCGGCAGGCGCTGAACCTTGGTGCGGTTGGAGTAGCGGGAGATGCGCGCCAGGCCCGGGTCGACGACGTAACGGATCCCGGGAACCGTCAGGGAGGTCTCGGCCACGTTCGTGGCCAGGACGATGCGGCGCACCTGGTGGGCCTCGAAGACCCGGTGCTGCTCGGCGGCGCTCAGGCGCGAGTACAGGGGGACGACCTCGATGGCTCCCGGCGTGCGCGAACGGCCGTCGGGCGTGTAGCGCGCCCCCAGGTGGTCGATGAGGGCCGCCTCGGTGTCGCGGATATCGCGCTCACCGGCCAGGAAGATGAGGATGTCGCCGCTGGGCTCACCCAGGAGCTCGTCGACGGCGTCGAGGATCCCGGTCACCTGGTCCTTGGGCTCCCCGGACTCGGCGGCCGCGGAGCCGGCCCGGCCCCGGCCCTTGCCGCGAGCCCCCTGGTTGCGGGGCGTGAGCGCGGCGGGGCCGGCGCCGGAGCGGATGGCCTCGCGGCGGGCCCGGGCCGCGGCGCGCACCGCCGGGTCGGGGGAGGTCAGGGCCTCCAGCTCGGCCTCGCTCAGCTCGCCGGGTCCCGCCGGAGCGGGCTGGGGCGCGGCGGCGGGCTTGGCCGGCTCACCGCCGGCGTCGTCGGAGGCGGGTGGGGCGTCGTCGGGAGCCAGCGGGCGGTAGCGCACCTCAACGGGGTAGGTGCGCCCGGAGACCTCGATGACCGGGGCGGGAACGGTGAAGGGCTGCCTGCGGTCGCCGATCTGCTCGCGGCCGAAGTGCTCGGCGAAGCGCTCGGAGTCGATGGTGGCCGAGGTGATGATGACCTTGAGGTCGGGGCGCTGAGGCAGCAGACGCGCCAGGTAGCCCAGGATGAAGTCGATGTTGAGGCTGCGTTCGTGGGCCTCGTCCACGATGATCGTGTCGTAGCGGCGCAGCTGGGGGTCGGACTGGATCTCCGCCAGCAGGATGCCGTCGGTCATGAGCTTGACCAGGGTGTTCTCGCCGACCTCCTCGGTGAAACGCACCTGGTAGCCGACGACGCCGTCACGCCCGATCGGGGTGCCCAGCTCGGAGGCGATGCGCTCGGCCACGCTGCGCGCGGCAATGCGCCGCGGCTGGGTGTGGCCGATCATCCCGGTCACGCCCCGGCCCAGTTCCAGGCAGATCTTGGGCAGCTGGGTGGTCTTGCCGCTGCCGGTCTCACCGGCGACGATGACGACCTGGTGCTCGGCGATGGCGGCGGCGATCTCCTCGCGGCGGGCGGAGACCGGTAGCTCCTCGGGGTAGACGATTGCCGGGACGGCGGCGGCGCGGGCGGCGAGCTGCTCGGGGGAGTAGCCCTTGCAGGCGTTGCGGCGCCTGCCCTCAGTGCGGCCCGGGTGCCGGCCCCGACGCCTGCCGCCACCGCGCTGGGAGCTGCGCCTCTGCTGGTCCGTTGCGCCGCCTCGTGCAGGGGTGGCGGCCTGCCCGGCCGGCCCGTCAGCGGGCGCCTGCACAGTCTCGGTGCTGCGCGCGCCGAGGTCGCCGTCCTGCTGGCCTCGGAGGCCACCCGCGTGGTCGTCGCCCTGGTTCTGCTTGAGGTGCTCGCCCTGTTCCATAGGTGGCCCATTGTCCCCTATATGCGCCCCTCCGCCCGATCGCCCCGCGACAGGACCCCCGCCAAAGGCCGAGCCGATGGGGGCCCTGCGTGAAATACTCACCGATATGACGGACACTCCCCAGTGGTCAGGCCACGCTTCGGGGCCCTTCCCGCACGGTGCTGCCGGTCCTCAGCCTCCCTACGGTCCGCAGGCCTCTCAACCCATGTCGGCGCCCTACGGTCCTCAGGGCGCGGTGGGTTGGCAGGAACCTCCCGGAGTGGGTGGATTCCCCACTCAGCCGGTCATGCAGCAGCCGGCCCAGCCTCCGTACCTCCCGGCAGGGGCGCCCGTGCCCTACCAGACCGGTCCGGTCTACCCGGGCGCCCCCGACGGCGGGGTGCCCAAGCGCAGACGGCGCACCGCCGTCATCGTGGCGGTCGTGGTCGTGCTGGTCCTCGCGGTTGCCGGAGGGGGAGCAGCCTACTGGTGGCTGCATGTCCGAGGCGGGGCTCGTGCTGACCTGAAGAAGCCGACATCGGGCTGGACCAAGGCCTGGGCCAAGGGCTACGAGGAGGTCTGGGCTCTCGACGCCCCCAAGAACGAGCCCGGCCGTGAGGGGCATGTCTCGGTCGAGCACGTCGGCGACTATGTCATCCGGGCGGTCTCCGAAGACAGTCAGGTGCATGTCGAGGTGTTCTCACTGACGAGCAAGACCCCCAAGCTCCTGTGGGAGGAGGACTTCGAGTCAGAGGCCGAGTCGTACTCCCTCGACGTATGGAACGGAAAGCTGGTCGAGGCAGGCAAGCTCGTCGACCTCGGCTCCCAGAAGCACGAGGATGCTCCCTGGGAGGCGGGGGCCTCGGTCGCCATCAACGGAGACAAGGCGATCTCCTGCGAAGGCGCAACCTGCACCATGTGGTCCTCCTCCAAGCAGCGCCTCTGGCAGAAGAAGCTCCCCTTCGACGACCCCGGCTCTGCGAATGCCACCATCTCGCCCCGCTTCGACCACTATGCGGTAGCGAGCATCTTCTGGGGGAGGCAGACGCAGTACCTGCATGTCGACCTCAACACCGGCCAGGCCTCCCCGATTGAGGGCGCCTCGATGTCCACCTCGCCCACTGCCTTGCAGAACGGCTGGATGCTCTTCGACCTCCAGCCCCCGTCCTCGGGGCGGCCCGACACCGTGACCCTCATCAACCCCGATGGCTCGGTCAAGGAGACCTTTGATGTAGGCGTTCCTGAGGACTTCACCGACTACCCGTGGTCGCCCCAGGACTTCACCCTCGACCAGGCGCGCGCCTGGCTCAAGAACGGCGACACCTCCTGGGCGCCGTCGACCTACTCGATCAACAAGGATGACAAGGAGTGCACGTCCATCACGGTGGCAGGCCAGAGAATCAACCTCGGTGAGGACAACTCGCTGTCCGTGAAGTTCCCCGGCGTCGGCGGCTGCCAGGGCGTGCCCATCCAGGGCGTCCACCACTCCGGAGACGGGGAGATCGGCGTCTTCTTCGAGCACAAGAGCGAAGCTGAGACAGATCTGCACCTCGTCGACATGTCCACCGGTGAGAGCCCCATACCGCTCCCGCTAGGGAACTGGGCCGGCTACAGACCCGAAGGCGACTTCCTCATCACCTTCGAGGAGAACGGTGCCGTCAAGGCCTACCGCCCATCCTGATCCGCCCCAGCCCTCCTCGCGCATGCCGACGGCGATGCCGCCGCCTGGCACAAGGAGCCGAGCGGCCGCTCAGCGCAGGCGGCGCTGCGCCCACTCCACGCTCAGGCGGGCGACCTCCTCCTGGGCCTGCTCCAGGGACTCGGCGTGGACATGGACCATCTGGCTGGAGTCGGGCAGCAGCGGGAAGCCCTCGGCGGTGGCCTCAGCGGTGTCGGGCAGCTCATTGGACAGCACCCCGTGCACCATGAGCACCGGCCAGGGCAGGTCCGCCAGGGTGCGCTGCGGATCCTGCATGGAGAAGTCCGCCAGCGTCTCCTTGGACAGGACGTTCCACTCGCGGGAGTTGGGATTGTCATCCACCAGGCGCGTCAGCCCGTGCTGGGCGAGCTCATCGAGCTGCTCGGGGGAGAAGATCTCCTCCCACAGGATCGACTGCGGCCCCACGATGGCCCCCACGAGAACCGCCGTGCGCACATGCTCGGGCCTCGCCAGAAGCGCCGCCGTCGCCCCGAAACCGTTGGCGTGGATCATCTGCCGGGTGAAGCCCAGGCCGGCCAGCCAGCTGGAGGCCGCCCGCAGGTCCTCGGCCTCGCCCGCCAGCGTGATGACGTCGTCGTCGGACTCACCCAGACCCGAGAAGTCCAGGTTGAGCGTGGCCAGACCCGCCTCGCGGTAACGGGCACCGATCCAGTCCAGGCGCCCGCTCTGGCCGTGACGGTCGGTGAGGAAGTCGTGCGCCAGCAGGACCACGCCCTCAGGTCGCGCCTGTGGGGGCTGGGTGTCCTCCGACGTCGTAGAAACCTCCAGATCGATGGGGGCGGCTCCGGCAGGCAGCTGGAGGGTGCCGGCCAGGGTGATCCCGCGTGGGGTATCGATGCGGACGTCGTTCATGGGGTCAACCTAAGACAGAAAATAGGGGTGAGCATGGGGGATGCATCGGTAGTTCTCCCGATTGCGCTTCGAGCGTGACGGAGGCGTCGAGACCTCCGGACGCTCGCCGGGCTGTAGATATCTACGAACCGTGAGGATTCTCCGGCAACGGAGGATGCCGGACCGGGGACCAAGGGCCGAGGAGGGTGACAAGGGCGCCGGGCCGGGTGCGTACCCCGAGTCGCCGGGGATGCGCACCCGGCTTCGGCTCCGCCGTCGGGCGGGAGGAGGGCAGGGACGGGCGGGGCTGCCGAGCTACGCGGGAAGCGGTACCGCGCGGACCGTCTCGACGGCGCGGCGCACCAGGGCCTCATCGGTGCGCTGGGGCTCGTCGGGGGTCAGTCCCTCGCGGGGGCAGCGCATGTGAACCTCACGCACGCCGGTGGACTCCACCAGGTCGACCAGGCCGTCGGGGCGCACGGCCCCGGCCGCGACCACGGTCGGCCCGCCACTGGCCACCAGCCCGGCGATCACCGAGGCGCCGTCGGCCGCGGTCTGGGCCGCCCCACTGGTCAGGACGTAGCGCACGCCGAGTCCCTCCAGGTCGCCGTAGGCCTCGACGGTGTCGCGGCACTGATCGAAGGCCCGGTGGAAGGTGACGGGGGCGCCATTGGCCATGTCGACCAGCAGGCGCACGAGGCCGCGGTCAATGGTGCCGTCCTCGGTCAGGGCACCGACGACGAAGCCCAGGTCCACCGCCGGTGGCAGCGTCGTGCGCCCCCCGCCCGTGGCCTGGGGGCGGGTGAACTCGGCCATCTCCAGGGCCAGGGTGGCGATGCGCCGCACGTCGGCGATCATTGCCCGGCCCTCATCGGCGTTGTAGACGAAGGACCCGCCCCGGGGACGGATGAGGATCTGCAGGCCGAAGGGGGCGGCGGCCTCGGGCTTCTCCGCCCAGTGGGCGCCGGCCTGGGCACGGCGCTGCTCGACCTGCTCGGCGGCGGCGAAGATGGCGGCCTCGATGGTGCCGATCGAGGGGGTGGTGCCGGCGGCGGTGAGGTTCGCGCCCAGCTCGGCCCGGTCAGCCCCGGCCCGGGCGGAGATCCTCACGCCCTCGACGTCCTCGACGCAGGTCTCCAGGACGACGTGGCTGGGGTGACGCCAGGCGGGGACGGGAGCGGCGATCGTGTGCTGGCGCAGCGACGGTGCTGAGCCGGTGAGCCTCATTGCATTCATGGGGCCGAGTCTGACATGTCCGCACGGTGATGGAAACCGACTTGACCTGGGAGTTCTTCACATGTCCTCCAGATCCTCGTAGGACTTGGGGTCCTCAATGGGCTCCAGGTGCGCCGAGATGCGCAGGCTGGTGTCGGCCTCGATGAGCTCGTCGATGACTTGCTCGGTGAAGTCGTGCCCCTTCTTGACGCTCCAGGCCGCCGGAACCAGTACGTGCAGCTCCATGAAGCGCCGGTTGCCGGCCTCGCGCACCCGCACCGCGTGGAAGTCGATCATGCCCACCTGGCGGTGGCGCGCCAGAACCTCCTCCACGCGCTGGAGCACCTCAGCGGACGGGGCGATGTCCATGAGACCGCCCACCGAGTCGCGAATGAGCGTGAAGCCGGTCCACATGATGTTGAGCCCGGCCCCCAGGGCGACGACGGCGTCGAGCACGGCCGAGCCGAAGACGGCCACCAGCGCCACCCCGACCAGGACCGCGGCGGAGGTGACGACGTCGGTGGCCAGGTGCTTGGCGTCGGCCACCAGGGTCATGGAGCGCTCGCGGCGCCCGGCCCGGTAGAGCACCCACGCCACCGCACCGTTGAGGAGCGAGGCGATGACCGAGACCGCCAGACCCACCCCCAGCTGCTCGGGCATCTGCGGGTGGATAAGACGCTCGATGGAGGAGATGATGATGACGGCGGCGGCCACGAAGATCATGACGCCCTCGACGACGGCCGAGAAGTACTCGGCCTTGGAGTGCCCGAACTGGTGGTCGGCGTCGGCCGGCTTGGCCGCGATCTTCAGCACGATGAGGGCGACGATGGCGGCAATGAGGTTGACCACGGACTCGGCGGCGTCGGAGAGCAGACCCACGGAGCCGGTCAGCCAGGCTGCGGCCCCCTTGAGCGCGATCGTGGCCAGTGCGGCACCGATGGACAGCCACGCGTAGCGGCTCAGGTCCTTGGGGGGTGAGTAGCGGGAGGACACGTCCCGATCATGGCGCGGGCCTCGGTGCCTTGACCACCTGAGGTTTCGTGTCGCCGCAACGCGCGGTCCGCGGCCGCCGGGTGCCCGCCCCGTGTTGCGCCGTGGGCTAAGGTGCCCGGTAGTGGTGGGCTGCCGGTCCGACACCGGGATCGACGGCGGGACGCCACCATGACAGGAGTGAAAGGCGGGCAACCGGGGTGCTGGACCTCTCTTCCCTCACGCTTCACATGCCGGCGTCCCTGACCGACACCTTCCGGCTGCTGGACCTGTGCGGGGTCCTGCTCAACGGGATCCTGGGCGGGCTCATCGCCCGGCGCAAGAACTTCGACCTGGTGGGCTTCGTCGTCCTGGCCATGCTCACGGCCACCGCCGGCGGCATCCTGCGCGACGTCATGATCCAGGCCGGCCCGCCCTTCGCCCTGACCGACCCCTACTACCTCTACACGGCCTGCCTGGGCGCGACGGTGGCCTGGTTCGTGCCGCTGACCTCGCGGCCCACCCGGCGCCTGCTCGTGGTGGCCGACGCCGTCATCCTGGGCTGCTGGGCCGCCACCGGGGCCTCGAAGGCCTCACCCATGGGCTCGGCGTCATGCCGGCGCTCCTGCTGGGCTGCCTCACCGCCATCGGCGGCTCCATGATCCGCGACGTCGCGGTGGGGGAGACCCCGGCCGTCTTCGGGGGCAACAAGCTCTACGCGATCCCGGCGCTCATCGCCGCCGGCACCCAGGTCGTGGCCGTCAAGGCGGGGGTGGCCGACGCTCACGCCATGCTCGTGTCCACCGTGGTCGGTGCGGGCCTGTGCGTGCTCGCCTACTGGCGCTCCTGGCAGCTGCCGGTCATCTCCGACCGGGAACGGCGCCGGGCCGGGCGGCGCGCGGCGAACGGCGCGCTCGTGGGCTGGCGTCGGGGGCTCATGATGGGGCCGCTCAAGGCCCCCTCCTGGCGCGGCCGCGGCGGGCGGACGGCGCAGGAGGGCACCTCCTCCGAGCAGCCCGAGCAGGGCTAGGGGCGGACTGCGGGGTTAGCCGGGCTCAGCCGGCCTCAGGAACTCTCGCCGACCGGGCGCACGCTGGCCTGGCCGGCGTCGACGGGCTGGGACTGGGCGCTGCCCTTGCTCGAGGGTGCCCCGAAGAGCCGCTCCTTGACGGCGTCGGCGACCTTCTCGGTGACGGCCTCGCCCTGGGTGCGCACGGCCTGCTTGACGTGGCTGGAGGCGGCGTCGACCCGGGTGCGCACGAAGGGCTGCTCGGCGACCTTGGAGGCCGCGGTCTTGATGCGCTCGTACTGGGCGCGCCCGGCGCGGGTCCCGAGCACGTATCCCGCGCCGAGTCCGAGGATGAAGGGGATCTTGCCGGCCATATCGTCTCCTGAGCTTGAAGGAAGCACTGCTGGGTGCGCCATCACCATACCGGCCGGGGGCCGGGGCGACTGACGTGAAGGGGGTTCGGGGCCCGCGTGATCGCCCACAGCGTCACGTGCGGGGGCGCTGCGGGGCCTGGGCGGCCCTCGCCCCTGGAATCACACGGTTTTCTCCGAGGAGCCGCCGGTGGAGGGGATCGAGCCCGCCGCGGGGTCCTGGACGCTGGTGCCGTGGGCGCTCGGCTGGGAGGCGATCAGGCCGTCCGGCGTGACGGTGGTGATGTAGGAGCGGCCACCCAGGATGACGCCGAGCGTCACCAGCAGCCCGGTGCCCATGAGGGTGGCCACCTGCAGCACGTTGAGGTCGGCCAGGATCGCGTGGCGGCGCAGCGAGGCCGCCGTCGAGGCAGCGGAGCCGGTGGGGCCGCTGGGGCCGGTGGGGCTGGTGGGCTCTGCCGGACCGGTGGAGTCCGTGGAGAAGGGGGACATGTGATTCCTCCTGTTCGCTGGGGATGGGAACGGGGGCGTTCGCCCCGATGAACCCAGGTAACCGCCGGGGCCTGTCGTCCGTGTAGGGCAGGCCTGTGTCGTCCCTGTGAACCGGGCGGGCTGCGGGGCAATCCGCATGCTGGCGGGGATCGACGTCGGTGGAGGGGACTGCGTGAGACATGCCGCATGGAGGGGGCGGCCGGGAAACGGCCCGCTCTCAGCGGTGGCCGCCGTGAGGCCGTCAGCGGCGCGGGGCGGCCTCCAGCAGCTCGCGGGGCAGGAGGCGGGCCAGCTCGTAGCCGTCGGCGCCCACGACGACGGGCACGTCGGCCTCGGCCAGGGTCCGGGCCTCCGGCCCGATGCCCATGGGGTGGGCGGTCAGCCCTCCGGCGAGCACCTGCTGGGTGGCGGTCAGGCGGCGGATGGCGACGGCGGCGATCCGGTCGGCATGGTGGCGGGCGGCCTCGCCGTAGATGTGCGGGTCGTGCTGGCCGTCGTCGCCGAAGAGGATCCAGGTGATCTGGGGCAGGTCGATCATGAGCCGGCGCAGCTCGGTGCGCTTGTGCTCGATGCCCGAGCGGAACCAGCCGGTGTTGGTCGGCCCCCAGTCGGTCATGAGCGCGGGTCCCGAGGGGAAGCCGTGGCGGGAGAAGAAGGAGCGCAGGGTGGGGACGACGTTCCAGGCGCCGGTGGACAGGTACATCATCGGGGTGCCCGGGTGGGCGGCCTGGATGCGCGAGTAGAGCTCGGCCATCCCGGGGACGGGCTCGCGCGCCGAGGAGTACTTGACGAGCTGGTTCCAGGCGGCCACGAGCACGCGGGGGACGTGCGTGACCATGGCGGTGTCGTCGATGTCGGAGATGATGCCCAGGCGCGGGCCCTCGGGGATGATGAGGACCTTGGCGGCCACCGCGTGCGCCCCCATCGCTTCGATCCTGGCTTCGTGCCAGCCCGGCTCCAGGCCGTGATCGCGCACGACGACGTCGATGTAGCCGCTGCGGTCGGCCCGGGTGCGCACGCTGGCCCGGCCCACGTGGACCGTCACCGGCAGGAAGGCGACCGGCACCTCGATGAATAGGCGCCAGCCGCGCTGGGCATCGCTCAGCCCGGTCATGGCGAAGCTGCGGGCCTGGGCGGCGCTGACGGGAAGGGCGTCGGGCAGGGAGCGGAACAGGGGCCCCTCGGCGGGGGCGTCCTGGGGACGCATCACCATGCGGGCCAGGACCCGGGCCATGGGAGCGGGCTGGGAGGGCTGAGTGGGCTGGGAGGAACCGGAGGAGGTCCCGCGGGAGGCTGAGGCGGGGCGCCGGTGGGCTCCGGCCGCGCTGCGCTGGGTCGCAGTGTCCTGGTGCTGCTCCTGGTGCTGCGGCGCCGTCGGGCCGGGCTGAGCCGGGGCGCTGGTGCCGTATCCGTCGTATGGAATGACGCGGGGGCGCCAGCCTGACGCTTGAGGACCGGGACGGTATCGCGATGGAACCGGTCCTCGACGGCGCGGGCGATGTCGGAGAGGGGCACCCCTGGATCCTAGACGACTCAGGGGTTCTGATCGTTGCGTTCGTCGGGTGGATCGCGCGGTCGTAGGGTAGGTCGCGGGGTCGTACCCTGAACCCTCGATAGCGCGACCTACGGTACGACCGCGAGCGCCTGTCAGCGGCTCTCAGTGGTGCAGGGCCTTGAGCCGCCGGCCGCTCGTCCACCACAGGACGGCCCCGCAGCCCAGGGCCCACCAGGTGTAGCTCGAGCCGACGGCCTTGGCCCAGGCGGGCCAGTTCTGCTCCACGTGGTTCTGCTCGGGGAACCACCACTGCATTGCCAGGACGAAGACGAGGAACCCGGCGGCGGCGGCCACGCCGAGCGCGGTCGAGCGCCAGCGCCAGGTCGCCGCCGCGACCGACATGAGCACGGGCAGGCACCACACCCAGTGGTGCGACCAGGAGATGGGAGAGATGAGCAGGCCGAGCACCATGACCACGCTGATCTGGAGGGACAGGATCAGGCCGTCGTCCTGGCCGGTACCCCCGGCCGCTCGGCCTGCTCGCCGCAACCGGTCCAGCCGGCGGCACAGGAGCCAGGCCGCCACCACGGCGAGCAGGGAGCACGCCGCCCAGGTGAGGTTCCAGGCGGCCTCCGGCAGCCCTCGGGCGATCGCGCCCTTGAGGTTCTGATTGCCCGAGTAGTCGGCGAAACCGGCGCGCCCCGGATCCCACATGGCCGAGGTGAAGAACTCCCAGGACTCGGCGGGGGCCGCCAGGGCGGCCAGGAGCGTCAGTCCGACGGCGCTGCCCGCCATAGTGGCTGCCGCCCGCCACTCCCGGCGTGCCAGGAGCACCAGGATCGCGACCGCCGGCGTCAGCTTGATCGCGGCGGCCAGGCCGCTGAGGGCCCCGCGCCAGCGCGAGCACTCGGGAACCAGGAACAGGTCCACGGCCACCAGCGCCATGAGAATGGCGTTGACCTGCGCGTACTCCATGGTCTTGGGGAAGGGCTCCAGGGCGATGACCCCGATGAGCGCCAGCCACGGCGCCAGGCCGCGTGCCATCCGGGGTGCGACGGCCAGCCGCCTGAGAACCGCGTAGGCGGTCACCGCGGCGCACAGCGGCGTGGCCACGATCAGCAGCACAGTGGCCTGCTGGTACGACATCCAGGTCAGGGGCGAGATCACCCAGGCCGCCAGGGGCGTGTAGGTGAAGGGCCACAGGTGCTGGCCCGGGTTGGCGTACCAGCTGTAGAGGTCTCCGCCGTCGAGCCACTGACGGACGGCCTCGTAGTAGACGAAGGAATCCAGCTTGAACAGCCACTGGCCGTGTTCATCCACCAGGGACCAGTAGGCGGGCACCAGCAGAGCCAGCCATCCCAAAGCGGCGACGACGGGCGATGAGGCGATGGCGCGCCCGGCCGCGACCAGCCGCGGAGGTCGGGCGGCAGGCATCCCGCTCCCACGGCCGGGGTGCCCCGTGGGGCCGGTGCCCGACTGGGAGGGAAGGGGGGCGTGTTGTGGATTTCCTGCGATCGGCATCGTGCTGAGTGTAGAAGAGTCACCAAGAACGCTGGGAACTGAGTCGCCCGCCGAGGACGCTCAGTGACCGCCCAGCGAGCCGCTGGTCCGCGCTCGCCTGAGCGCGGACAGCCCCAGGACACCAACCACGACGGCGCCCCAGGCGAAGGCGGCCACTGCCAGGTACCCGGCGCGCGAGCCACCGGCGTCGGTGGCCTGCCCCGCCAGCAGGGACCCGATCGAGACCCCGATGTTGAGGGCCGTGCTCACCCAGGCCAGGCCCTCGGTCAGCTGGGAGGGGGCCACCGTCACCTGCACGATGTTGTTGCCGCTGGTCAGGGTGGGGGCGATGGCCAGCCCCGTCAGGAGCGCCAGGACGGACAGCACCACCAGACTCGGTGCGAAACCGAAGGTCGAGGCCCCCACCGCCAGCCCCACCAGTCCGGCCATGAGTTGCTTCCACAGCGGCCACCCCCACGTGCGCGAGCCGTAGAGGAGGGCCGCGACGAAGGAGCCCACGCCCCACACCGCCAGGACCAGACCCGAGGCGGACTTGTGCCCGGCCTCGGTGGCGAAGGCCACTGCGGCGACGTCGTTGGCCCCGAACATGGCCCCCAGGATGAGGAAGACGATGGCGATGGACACCATCGCGCCGTAGCGCATCACCGGTGGGTGCGCCGCGGTCTGATCCGACTGCTCGGCGGCCTCAGCGGTGCGCCGCGGCCGAGTCGGGTGCGGCGCGGGCTCAGTGGCGCGCTGGCCGAGGAACCACAGCCCCCCCGACCAGCTGCATCACCACACAGCATACCCAGCCCGAGATCACCGGCAGGAACGGCGTCGTGCACAGGGCCGTGGCCAGCACCGGCCCGAGAATGAAGGCCACCTCGTCCAGGGCCGCCTCCAGGGAGAAGGCCGCGTGAACCTCCTCGGGGCGGGTGAGCATCGCCGTCCAGCGCGCCCGCACCAGTGAGCCCATGGAACCGGCCAGGCCGCCGGCCAGGGCTGACAGGGCGGCCAGGATCCCCAGGTGCGCGTGCACGGCGGCGGCGCCGGCCAGCCCCACCAGGCTCAAGGACGACACGAGCACCGCGGGCAGCATGACCCGCGACTGGCCGTAGCGGTCGACGCAGCGGGCCAGGATCGGCGCCCCGATGGCCATGGCCACGAAGTTCGCGGCGCTGACCAGGCCCGCGGCCGTGTAGGAGCCGTAGAGCTCCTCGACCGCCAGGATCGTGGAGATCCCCACCATGGACATGGGGAAACGGGCGATGAGCCCGGCGCTCGTGAAGGAGCGGGCGCCGGGGTGAATGAGGATCGTTCGGTAGGAGGTGGCCATGTCGGACGTCGTGCGCTGCTGGAAGGTGCGGCTCAGAGGAAGTTCAGAGTAATAGGACGGGTCGGAGCCCCGGCGGGCGGGGCTCCGACCTCGGGTGAAACGGATCAGTTACTGCGGTGGGTGGTGGGGGTCACGCTCTCGCGGCTGAGGATGAAGCCCTGACCGGTGACCTGGCTCCAGCACTGCATGCCGGAGTCTGCCGACTCACAGGCGAAGGTGGAGTTCTTGGCGGCGGAGCCGTAGCTGAGGCTGACGCCCTTGGTGGAGAAGGTGGACCCGCAGCTCTGGCTGGACTTCCCGTCCGTGCCGATCGTGACCGTCAGCGGCTTTGAGGACGGGCAGGAAGCGGTCGAGGCGTGCTCGTTGATGACGCAGGTGAGGTTGTTGTCATTCAGGGTGCAGCTGATGTTGCCGCTGGGGGCGTCGAAGGCGGACAGCTCCTGTGCGTTGGCGGGCGCCGGTGCCTTGAGCGTGGGCGTCGCCGAGGCACTCGGGGTGGCTGAGGCCGAGGGGGAGGCGGACTGGGAGGCCGGGGAGGAGCCGTCTTGAGCCGCGGCCTGGCCGGAGTCTGCCGGGGCCTCGGTGCCCGAGTCGGCGGCCGAGCCCTTGTCACTGCCCCCGGAGAGGTACCAGGTCGCCAGGAAGACCAGGACGGTGGCCACCAGGAGCGCCAGGATGAGCAGGATGCGGTTGGAGGTCAGGAAGGAGGACGGGGCCTCGGAGTCGTCGTCCTCGGTGCCGACGCCGAAGACACCGTCGTCGCCGGTCACTGCGGGGGCCTGCTGCACGGGAGCCGGAATGACCGGGCTCTGCGCCTGAGAGACGTTCGCGGACTGCTGGAAGGTCTGCTGCAGGGCGGGCTGAACCGGCCGGGCCGGTGACTGGGAGGCCATTGCCTGGGTGGGGTGGGACGTGGGCACCGAGACAGTCGGGTCACCCGCGGCCTGGAAGCCGTCAACCTGCGTGTTCGCGCCGGCCGCGTTGAAGGCGCTCGGAGCGCTCGCGGCGCTCCTCGAGCTGGTGGCGGAGATCGCAGAGGCGCCGGAGACCGCGCTGCCGGGCTGGAGCGAACGGGGCAGGGTCACCTGCGTGGGGGCCTCGGAGGACCTGGCCGACGGGGCGCTGTGCTGGGCGCCGGGGGGCGAGACCACCGCCAGCTGCGGCGATGACTGCGCCGACTGCGCCGACGGCGCTGACTGGGGCTGGCTGTTGCGAGAGGCCAGGGCTGCGTCGACCGCGGGGTCACCCAGGGTTCCCAGCCACTCCAAAAGGGCGGGATAGGTGCGTGGGTTGGCGGCGATGTAGGGGCGCAGGCCGGGGTAGTTCTGCGCCAGCTGGTGGAGGGTCTCCAACTCTGCATTGGGATCCTGCGCTCGCGCGACAAGCTCGTCCTTGGCCTGAGACATGCTGGGTCCTTCGAGGGTCGGGAAAACGACGTCGGTCCAGGTTGTGACCGGCACCTGGGGCCGTCGCGGGTCGGGTGTCGGGCCGCCCGTGATACCGAGTCAGGGAACGCAGTACCACCTCGGCGGCATTGGGGTCGGTCAGCCGGCCACGTTGGAAGACTACCTGAGGACACCGTGAATCCGACTGCCTGACGGGTCACGGCCGCAGCTCGTCAGTGCCCGACGACGGCGGATCGTCGCCGATGGCGGCGGTGAGGCAGGCCCGTTCGGTGGGTGCAGCGGGGCCGGCGCCGCCGGCCTCCGACCGGGTGTGGGCTCCCACATGGTGGAATCAGGGCGGTGGCGCGGTGGTTCCGGACGGGGTGCTGGGGTTTACTAGGGGAGTGCACGCGACGCAAGTGAAAGGGAGCCGATGACCGAGCACGTTCGTGCTGATGCCGATGCCATCGTGATCCGCGGTGAGGACGGCATCAGGGCCTCGGAGGTCGTTGTCGGTGCGGCCACTGATGTGGGGCGCCTGCGGACGATCAACGAGGACGGCTACCTCGCCATCGCTCCGGCCTTCGTCGTCGTCGATGGCATGGGCGGGCACGCCGCCGGCCGCATGGCCACACAGGTGGCCCTCGACTCCCTGTACTCCCTGGCCGGGGCGACCATCACTGACATCGACACGGTGGTTCGCGCGGTGGTGGCCGCGCAGGAGGCGATCATCGCCATCCCGTCCCACGCCGCCTACCTGCCCGGTGCGACGATCGCCGGCGTCATCCTGACCTGGATCGCGGACGAGCAGGGGGTGACGCGTCCCACCTGGGTCATCTTCAACATCGGGGACGCCCGGGTCTACCTGCTGCGCGGTGACATGCTCTCCCAGGTCACCCGCGACCACTCCCGGGTCCAGATTCTCATCGAGACCGGCGAGCTCACCCCCGAGCAGGCCCGCCGCGACTCCCGCCGCAACATCGTCACCCGGGCGCTGGGCGGTGGCATCGCCGACTCCGGCGTCCCGGACCTCTACAGCGTTCCGGTGGCCGCCGGGGACCGGCTCCTCATCTGCTCCGACGGACTCAGTGACGAGCTCGACGACGAGGCCATCGCCACCGTGCTGGCGGCCGGGTGCACGGCGCAGCGCACGGCCGAGCTCCTCGTGGCCGCCTCCCTGGAGGGCGGAGGGCATGACAACACCACCGCCGTCGTCGTCGACGCCCTCCAGGTGCCAGATCTTCCGCCGACGGCGCACACGTCCCGCCCCTGTGGCGCGAGCAGTCAGGGGGCGCAGTGACGATCTCCCCGGTTCCCTCCCCATCCCTGCCACGCGAGCGGATTCCGCTGCCCGAGGGGCTGACGCGCCTGTCGGACGGTGCTCTGCGGGTCGACGGCGTTGACGGGACCGCCGTCATCAACCCGGCTGCCGGCTCGCAGGCCGGCGGCGTCTCCGTGGAGACGGGCCTGCGGGTCCTACAGGCCCTGGGCGGCACCTACCTGCCGACGGTGGGGCCCGCGGCCCCCGCGGCCCTGAGCGCGCCCTCCCCCCAGGACGCCGCGCCCTCGCGGGCCGCAGCGCTGCGGCGCTCGGACCTGCGGTCCATGGCGCCGGAGCCCAGCGGGATCGTCCCGGCCGAGCCCAGTGACGAGACCACGCTGCTCAGACCGATCACCCCGATCTCCCCGATCTCCGGCTCGCCCCAGGAGGCTGCCCCGGAGCAGGAGCCGGAGCCGGAGCAGGAGCCGCAGCCGACGCCGGCGCCCCTGGAGGTGCCTCCTCCCGCCGCGGCCGATTCTCCTACCGAGGTCGCTTCCCCGCCCAGGCCCCTCCCTCTGACGAGGGCCCCTTCCTCCGCCGAGGCTGCGACTCCTGCCGAATCCGACAGCTCCACGGACTCGGCTCCCGAGCTGCTGGAGACGGGCGTCTGGGAGGACCCCGACGACCCCGTCGAGCCGCAGCAGCTCTCGCAGACCACTGAGGCCGCTGCAGAGGGCCTGGAGACCGGTGATGTGAGCCCGTTCCCGGACTACCCCGAGCCGGAGCCCGGCTCAGGGCGTCGGCGCCGCGGCGCCCACCGGGCCCCCACCGCCCCCTCGGCGAGCTCGGGCGGCAGCCCGACGGCCAACACCCCACGGCGCCGGACAACTCCAAGAGCAAGCAGCCCCAGCCCGTCCGGGAGCCCCAGCCCTTGGAGGCCCTGCCCAACACGGAAGTCGTCTCCGCCTCCGAGGCGGCGCTGATCGCGGCGCCCCCCGTGCGGGCCTCGATCTGCCCCCAGGGGCACCCCAATCCTCCCGAGCTCCGGGAGTGCCTGATCTGCGCCCAGCCCCTGCCGGGAGTGACCTCCTACGTGCGCCGGCCGGCTCTGGCCACGCTGACCCTGTCAACCGGCGCCGCCGTCGAGGTCGCCGGCGACGTCGTCATCGGACGCGCCCCCCAGGTGCAGGCCGGGGGCGATCCGCACATCGTGGCCCTGGTCCCGGTGGCCAGCCCGCAGCACATGGTCTCGCGCTCCCACCTCATGCTCACGACCTCGGGGTGGAGCGTCCTGGCTCAGGACCTGGGCTCGTCCAACGGCACCGTCCTGGCCCGCCCCGGTGCGACGCCGGTCCTGCTGGGATCGGGAATGCCGACGCCGGTCTTCATGGGGGACCTCATGGATGTCGGTGACGGAGTGACGCTCCGTATCGATCCGCCGTCGTGGCTGAGGCTCCGTAGTGGCTGAGGTCACTGTCCGAGTGGTTGTGCTTGGCCGGTGCGGTTCCGGCTTCTCAGCGAGACTGGACCCGGATGCCGATCATGAGCCGGGACCGTGGAAGGAGAATTCATGAGCGACCTGACGTGGACGGAGATGCCGGAGGTCGATCCTGAGCAGCCCGACGAGCTCGTCCTGGACTTCTCCGGAGAGATTCACCGGGTCGCTCCGGCCGACACCTTCGTCATCGGCCGAGGCGGAGACCTCGATATCGACGACAACCCCTACCTCCACCGCCGCTTCCTGGTCTTCGCCCACTCCGAGAACCTCTGGTGGATCGCCAACGAGGGCTCGCGGTTGTCGGCCACCCTGACCGACGGCGAGGGGGCTGGTCCAGTCCCGGCTGGCCCCGGGGGCCCGTATGCCGCTGGTCTTCCCGCGGGTCATCCTCACCTTCTCCGCAGGCCCCACCACCTACGAGATCAACCTCATCACCTCCGGGGAGGACCGTTTCTCCGGGATCGACGGCGTGCGCCAGTCCTCCGGCCAGACCACCATCGGGGTGACTCCGATGACCCGCTCCCAGCTGCTGCTCGTCCTGGCGCTGTCCGAGCCGGTGCTCAAACGGGCCGGGACCGGGGCCGCCGAGATCCCCTCCTCCGCGGCGGCTGCGGCGCGCCTGGGCTGGCCGCTGACCAAGTTCAACCGCAAGCTCGACAACGTCTGCGAGAAGCTCGACCGGGTGGGGGTGCGCGGGCTGCGCGGCGGCCGGGTGGCCGGAGCCGCCTCCAACCGGCGTACCGCCCTGGTGGAGCACGCCGTGTCCACCCTCATGGTCACCGCCGAGGACCTCTACATGCTTGACGAGGAGTGGGCCGCCAACCAGGCCCCCGCCGACCAGACGGCCGAGCGCTCAGTGAGCACCGCCCCGGTGGCCCAGAGCTCGCCGTCGGCGCCGAGGCGATGACGTGACGCGAGGAGCGATGAGTCACCACAGTGACGCGGACTCGCCTCGGGCGCAGGATGAGGTGACCGAGGAGGAGTTCTCCGATCGGGCCCTCCTCGATGAGGTCCTGGCGGACGATCCCGAGGAGGACGACCTCTCGCAGGAGGAGTTCTTCGAGGATGACCTCTCCCGCCCTGCCGGCCGACGTCGCGCTCGACGGTGGGTGGCTGTCCTGGTGGTGCTCGTCGTCATCCTGAGCGCCGGGGCTGTCGGGGCGGAGTACCTCGTGCGCGGGCAGGTCGACTCCGCCGTGCGCTCGGCCCTGCCGGGGCTCAGTCCGGACGCCCGGATCGCCACCAGGGGAATCGTTCTGAGTCAGGTCGTCAGCGGCTCACTGGACAGTCTGAGCGTGGACTCCCCGAGCCTGACGATCACCTCCAAGGGGCAGAACAACGCCTCGGTCACGCTCAGCGACGTCGACGTCGATCTGAGCCACATCAGCCTGCACAAGCCCTATCAGACCGACACGGTGGCGGCGTCGGGCACCGTCAGCTGGCAGCAGGTGGCCACGCTCGCCGCCGCATCGCACCCCAAGCTCAAGGGCATCACCCTTCAGGCCAAGCGCACCGGGACGAGCGCCCAGGATCCGGGGGTCATCCAGGCCTCGATGTCCGTGCTCGGTCTGAGTGGTGAGGCCGAGATCGCCCCGTCGCTGGGTGCCGACGGCAGCCTGATCCTGACCATCACTTCCACCCGGATGAGCGGGAACACCCTCGGCGTCGACGTCGGCACGGGGCAGGACAGCATGCTCAGCTATGTCGGGCTGGACTCCCCGCAGATCACGATCCCCGCGAAGTCCCTGCCGTCGGGGCTGCGTCCGACCAGCGCCATCGTCACCAGTGACGGGCTCCGGCTGAGCCTGGCCGGGAGCCGGGTGAACCTCGGCCAGCTCTGATCCCGGGGCGGCCACCCCATGACGACTCGTCTCACATTTCCGTCAAAGTGGCGCCAATCCGGTGAAAAGTGGAGGCTTACCGGCGCTGTGGGGAGGACTTCCCCGTCGCTCGCGCCACAGGTGGCCCCGGCTCGTATAGCCTGCCAATGCGTCGCCTATCCAGGCGCGAGCACGTGGCGCGAGGAATCAAGCCAGAACTGAGCGAGGAGAACCATGAGCATGCAGCCCGAGCACCGCGCCCAACCCGGCAGTCAGCCGGGTGGCTGGGGCAGTGGCCAGCAGTACGGTCAGTCGAGCGGCCAGCCGGCCGGGCAGCCGGCGGCCCGAGCGGCCGGTCAGCCCGTCGGTTCCTCCGCCGGGCAGGGGACTGCGGCCTCGGCGCAGCAGCCGCCCTCGGTCCCTCCTCAGATCGACCCGCAGACCGCCGGGGCCGGCTCCGTGCCGACCGCGTCATCCAGGATGACGGTTCCCGGCTACCCCTCCGGACCGGCGGCGCCGGCCGAGGAGAAGGTCGACACCGGCCCCCTGCCCTCCCGTGAGACGCTGCGCCGCGAGGCCCGGGCCGCCTCCAGCCGTCGAGGCGCCGGGGATGCCGACGTGGAGCGCGCCGGCGAGCTGCTCAAGTCCGTGGCCAACATCTTCTCCCAGCGCGTCGTCGGTCAGGAGCAGCTGCGCAGGGCCCTGGTGACCGCCCTCATGTCCAGTGGGCACATCCTGCTGGAGTCGGTGCCGGGCCTGGCCAAGACCACCGCCGCCCAGACGCTGGCCTCGGCGGTCTCCGGCTCCTTCCGGCGCATCCAGTGCACGCCCGACCTCATGCCCAACGACATCGTGGGCACCCAGATCCTCAACTCCTCCACCGGCGAGATGACCACCCAGCTGGGGCCGGTCCACGCCAACATCGTCCTGCTCGACGAGATCAACCGCTCCAGCGCCAAGACCCAGTCGGCCATGCTCGAGGCCATGCAGGAGCGCCAGACCTCCATCGGCGGCGTCGTCTACCCCCTGCCCCACCCCTTCATGGTCCTGGCCACCCAGAACCCCATCGAGGAGGAGGGCACCTACGTCCTGCCCGAGGCGCAGATGGACCGCTTCCTCATGAAGGAGGTGCTCACCTACCCGCGGCCCTCCGAGGAGGCCGACGTCCTGGACCGCATCTCCAACGGGACCTTCGACCAGCCCGTGACCGGTCGGCCCATCTCCACCGACGACGTCGAGTGGCTGCAGCGGGCCGCCGAGCGGGTCTACGTCGATCCCGTCATCAAGCAGTACATCGTCGCCCTCATCAACACCTCCCGCGGCGGAGGACCGCGGCCCGTGCCCGGCCTGGACCGGCAGGTGCGCGTGGGGGCCTCCCCCCGTGGAGGCATTGCGCTCATGAAGGTGGCCCAGGCCGTCGCCCTCCAGGAGGGGCGCACCTACGTCATCCCCGACGACGTCCGCCTGCTGCGCCACGGGGTGCTGCGCCACCGGCTGGTGCTCACCTATGACGCCCTGGCCGATGGCATCGCCCCCGAGGCGATCATTGACGCCATCTTCGCGGCCGTCCCCACGCCCTGAGCCCGGTGGGGACCAGCACAGCGATGAGCACGGAGGTACACGGCGCTCCCGGGGCGCCCGAGTCCGATTCCGGCGAGGGCCGGCGCGGTTCGCGGATCGAGCGTCTGCGCGCGGCTCTGAGCCTGCCGACCCTGCGCCGCGCCACGGGGCTGCTCGACGGGCGCCACAAGTCGGTGTTCGTCGGACGCGGGCAGGACTTCGACGACATGTCCTTCTACCGGCCCGGCGACGACATCTCCGACATCGACTGGAAGTCCTCGGCCCGCCTGGGGCAGCCGGTCATCAAGCGCTACCAGCGCGAGTCCATGATGCCCATGGTGCTGGCCGTGGACACGGGCCGGACCATGGCGGCGATGACCCCCTCGGGCGAGGACAAGCGCGACCTGGCCTTGGGAGTGGCGGAGGTCTTCGCCTACCTGGCCCGGATGCGGGGGGACTCGGTGGCGCTCGTGGCCGGTGACGCCGGCCGGATGATCTCGCGCCCGGCCCGTTCCGGGGCCAAGCACGTGGAGACCCTGCTGGCGCTGCTGGCCCGCACCTACGAGGACCTCGACGCTCCCGTTGAGGGGGCGCCCGGCGTCTTCGAGCTGGCCCCCGGGGCCCCTCCCTCCAGCCTGCCGCGCCTCATGGAGCGGGTGAGCACCTGGCACCGCCGCCGCAGCCTGGTCATCCTCATCACCGACACCGCCCACCCCGGCCCCGACGCCGCGACCTGGCTGCGGCGTCTGTCGATCCAGCACGAGATGATCGTCGTCCAGATCGAGGACGACGACCCACTGCGCCCGGACGGCGGCCGCGGGCGGGACATCGACCTGCCCTTCGAGATCCCCGCCTTCCTGCGCGCAGACTCCTACCTGGCCGCTCAGGCGGCCGTGGTGCGCGAGCAGTGGCGCACCAGCGTCGAGCAGGTGCTCGACGCCCGGCACCTGGAGTACGGCGTCGTCTCCTCCGAGGAGACGCTCATCGACTCCATCGCCGAGCTCCTCCAGCGTGAGCGCGCCGCCGTAGCCAGAGGGAGGCGGTGACCCATGCAGATCATGCCCCCGGTCCTCATGCCGATTTGGATGGTCATCGTCATGGTCGTCGGCCTCCTGCTGGTGACCGCCTGGCTGCTGCGGACCTTCCTCGTGACCCGCCGCGACATCTCCCAGGAGGTCGGAGACATCCCCATGGCGCCCCGTGAGCGCCGCCAGTGGGGTGAGCGTCTCAGCGAGATCTCCCAGCGCTGGGACACCGGTGATCTGGACCTGCGCGAGCTGCACCTGGAGCTGGCGGCGCTGCTGCGCGGCTTCGCCGAGGCCCGCAGCGGGGAGGAGATCACCACCGCCACGGTCTCGGAGATCCTCGACATGGCCGCGACCGCCGGGCCGAGCTCGGTGGAGGAGCGCCGGCGCAGTGTGCGCGCGGCGGGCCGTCCCCTGGACATCAACCCGCTGGGGCACGTCGGAGAGCTGCTGGCCGTGTGGGAGCAGCCCTCCTTCGACCGTGAGCCGCAGGCCGCCGCGCAGGAGGCCCTTACCCACGCCAGGGAGGTGGTCACCCGATGGTGATGCTCTGGTTGTTCATTGTTCTTGTCGTCATCGCCGCCGCGGCGATCATTGCGGCGTTCATCATCGACCGCCGCTCCGGCCTGGGCCCCTCCACTGGGGCGCCCAAGCGCTCCGGGCTGTCCTGGAGCCGGCGGGGGAGCGAGCAGGTCGTCGAGCTGCCCCGCCGTCTGGCCAACTCGGCGAGCCTGTTCCAGCTGCCGGCGGTGCGCAAGCGCATCCGGGCTCAGCGTTGGCTGCACGCGCTCCTGGCGGTCCTGCTGGTCTCGGGCCTGGTGAGCGCCGCCGCCATCGCCGGTCGGCCCGTGCGCGTCACCGAGCGCTCCGACGCCCTGGCCAACCGTGACATCGTCCTATGCCTGGACGTGTCGACGTCGATGGTCAGGATCGACTCCTCGGTCCTGACGACCTTCTCCGAGATCCTGGAGGACTTCGACGGCGAGCGGGTGGGGATCGTGGCCTGGAACTCGGCCGCGCAGACCATCGTGCCGCTCACGGACGACTACGAGCTGCTGCGTGACCAGCTCAGCGAGCTGGGCGACGTGCTGGACATCGACCCGGAGAACGTCACCTACAAGCAGCAGCTCGCTTACCAGGAGGCCTTCGGCGGCACGGTGAACTCCAGCATCAACGGCTCCTCCCTGGCCGGCGACGGGCTCGCCTCCTGCGCCCAGGCCTTCGACAACCAGGGGCTGGAGCGCTCCCGCTCCATCATCCTGGCCACCGACAACCAGGTCATCGACCCTGACAACGAGCAGATCTACCCCCTGCCCGACGCCGCCAAGCTCCTGGCCGAGCGCAAGATCCGCCTGTTCTCCATCTACGGTGCCGACGAGGACCAGCCTTACCAGGACCTGCTCGACAAGACTCCCGAGGAGTCCCGCGAGGAGCTCAAGACCGTCACCGAGGAGCAGGGCAAGGGGCGCTTCTACGACGTCGAGGACTCCGGCACCGGGGGCCAGATCGTCAAGGAGCTGGAGAAGACCGAGGTCTCCGCGCTCGGGGGTCGCAAGCAGACCCGTCGCACCGACGTCCCCCAGCGGCTCGTCATCACGCTCTCACTGGTGCTTCTGGGCTACCTGGGACTGACTACCTGGAGGCGAGCATGAAGCCGGTTCCGATCATCGGGGACTTCGCGTTCATCCCAGTCACCTGGTGGATCCTCGTCCTCCTCGTTGCGGCCGCCCTGACGGGGCTGCTCATCGTGGCCCGACGCCGCCTGGTCCGTGACGATGCCGAGCCGGCCGCCCGCCGGGCCTGGTGGAGGCGCCTGGCCATCGTCGTCGTCATCGTGCTGGCGCTGGCGGGGCCGGCGATCCGCGGCAGCGAGGCCATCAGCGTCTCCAACGTGGAGATCTACATGGTGGTGGACCGCACCGGATCCATGGCCGCGGAGGACTACCAGGGCAAGGGGCCCGAAGGCGTCGACCAGTCGGCCTCCACCAGGCTCGACGGCGTGCGCGCCGACATGCGGGCCATCCGCGAGGCCTTCCCGGACTCGCGCTTCTCCATCATCGCCCTGGACAACGCGGCGGCCAGGGAGCTGCCGCTGACTCACGACACCAACGCCGTCGACGCCTGGATCGGCTCCTTCAAGCAGGAGGTCTCAAGCCACGCCACCGGCTCCTCGCTGGAGGTGGCGCTTCCGGTGCTGGGGCAGACGCTGGCGCAGGCCCGCCAGTCCGAGCCCAAGGACATCCGCCTCGTCTACATCTTCTCCGACGGCGAGGCCACCGACAACGGCCGCGGCGCTCAGACGGCCGACAACGCCGGCATCTCCTGGCAGTCCCTGGCCGGGCTCGTCGACGGGGGAGCAGTGCTGGGCTACGGCTCGACCGAGGGCGGCAAGATGCGCAGCTACGACGGCTCGCCGTCCACCGGCGAGCACACCCAGTCCGACTACATCACCGACGGCCAGGGCGGGCAGCCCGGGGTGTCGAAGATCGACGCCGAGGAGCTCCAGAAGGTGGCCAAGGACCTGGGGCTGCCCTACTACCACCGCACCGGCGGCTCGGGGGATGACCCGACGAGCAAGTTCACCAACCTCGACATCGAGGCCGTCACCTCCGACGGGCGGGCCAAGACCAACGCCCGGGTGTACCTGACCTGGCCACTGGGACTCATCGCCTTCGGTCTGCTGCTGTGGGAGATCCTCGATCTCATGCGAGCCGACCGTCGCCTGCGTCTTCTCATGGGAAGGGGACGATGATGACGACAGGACACATTCCCGGCGAGGTCCCCGGGCAGGGTGGCGGCGAGACACAGCCCGGTGCTGCCGACGGTGCACAGAATGCCCCGGGCGCGCCAGGGGCAGCCGGTGCCCCCTCGGAGCAGGAGGTCGACTACCTGCAGAATGCGGACCCGAAGGACGATGCCTCCTCCCCGGCCCCCGAGGACCCCAGGCGGCGCGAGGCCCGCCTCAAGCGGCGCCGTCGGCTCCTGACGATCGGCGGGGTGCCCGCGGCTCTGGTCACCATCATCTCCCTGTGGCTCGGCTCGATCTTCCTCATCTCCCTGGCCGGAAACCGCGCCGCGGCAGCGGGCCACTACGACACGGCCCTGTCGCGCTATCGCACGGTCGCCAGGATCAATCCGTGGCTGGAGCAATGGCGCGTCCACTTCAACCTGGGCACCGGTCAGCTCGCCGCAAAGGACCCGACCTCCGCGGTGACGACCCTCAACCAGGCTCTCAGTGAGGCGCCCAAGGCCAAGGTTGACCCGGAGACCAAGGTGAAGGAGGCCGGCTCCCCGGAGTGCATGGTGCGCACCAACCTGTACGTCGCCCACCTCACCCTGGCGGCCCAGGCCCAGGAGAGCGGGAGCTCCGCGGCGGTCACTGAGCACATTGAGGCGGCCAAGAAGGCGGCCGATACCTGCGAGGTGCCGCCCCCGCCCGAGCAGAATCCCTCCCCGAGCCCGAACCCCTCGGCCACGCCCAGCAGCGATCCGAGCTCGAACCCCTCCTCTCAGCCCAGCAGCGACCCGAGCTCGACCCCCTCGGCCACGCCCAGCAGTGACCCGAGCTCGAGTGCCTCCTCCCAGCCCAGCAACGATCCGAGTTCGAGCCCGTCGTCGTCGAGCTCGCCGGGTGAGACCTCCTCCAGCACCCCGAGCGCCAAGCCGACCCCGACCCCGGTCGATGACCGGGCCAAGCGACTGCGGGACCGCAACAACGGCAGCCCGGGAACCACTGAGGAGTCCGGCGGCAGCGAAGGAGGGGGAAAGCCCTGGTGAGCGACTCCGATACGGGGCGGGCCTCACGCCTCGTCGTGGCGGCCGCGGTCCTGGACGACCTGGAGCATCCGACCACTCTGCTGTGCGCGGCCCGCTCCTACCCGCCGGAGCATGCCGGCCAGTTCGAGCTCCCCGGGGGCAAGGTCGAGCCCGCCGAGAGGCCCGAGCAGGCCCTGGCCCGCGAGCTGGACGAGGAGATCGGTCTGGGCGTCCGCTTGGGGCCCGAGCTCGTCGTCCCCCGACAGCTGGCGGTTGCGGCGCCGCCGAACAGCGGCCCCGGCGACGACGCCCCGGCTTGGCCGGCCATGCACGGCTTCAGGATGCGGGTGTGGCTGGCCGAGCCCGCCCACCCCGGGGAGCGGGGCAGGGCCGGAGGCGATCACCAACGCCTGGAGTGGGTGCGCCTGGATCCGCCCGACCAGCTGCGCCGGCTGCCGTGGCTGGAGGCGGACCTGCCGATCATCGACGCGCTCGTGGGCGCCCTGGGGCGCTGATGGACACCGGGACGACGACGGGGCGCAGGCGGGCGGCCCTCCCCAGGGCCGCGGGCACGAGGACGCCAGCCGCCCCACGGCGCCGGCCCGTCCCAGTTTCTGACACTTCTATCGTCCGCGTCATCTCCTAAGTTAGGGTTGCCTCATGCCGAAGATCCTGGGTTCCTCACTGGCCGAGCATCGAGAGCGTACGCGCACCGCCCTGTTCCAGGCGCTGTCCGAGCTCATGAGCCAGCGCAGCTTCGACAAGATCACCCTGTCCGACGTCGCCAACCACGCGGGCGTGGGGCGCACGGCCGTCTACAACCACTTCGCGGACAAGGAGGACCTCCTCCTGGCCTTCATGGAGCACGAGGCCGGCCGCTACGCCGAGGAGCTCTCCCGGGCGCTGGCCGGTACCCAGGACCCGATCGACCGCCTGCGCATCTACGTGCGCCAGCAGGCCCTCATCGCCCGGCACTTCCACTTCCCGACCTCGGGGCCCCTGTCCGGGGCGGTCTCGCGCGGGACCGCCGGCCGCCTCAAGGCCCACGGGGCGCTCGTGGCCCAGATGCTCTCCTCGATCCTCACTGACGCCATGGACCAGGGGCTCATCCCCGCCCAGGAGCCCGAGCAGGTCATCCCCCTCATCCACGCCACCGTCATGGGTGGGCGCCCGACCCCCTCGGATCCGGAGCAGCGGAGGGCCTACCTGGAGAGCCTGGACGCCTTCGTGCTGCGGGCGGTGGGGGCTCGCCAGCCCGCCCACGCGGTGCCGACCATTGCCCAGCCCCGCGCCACCGAGCCCCTGGAGGGAGCCGAGGCCCCCGGTTCGCTTCGTCACAGCGCGGTCGGCTGACAGCGTGAGTCACGGCCTGCCGTGCACGCGGGCGGGCCTGGCAGACTTCCGCTCGTGAACTTGAGCTGGACTGACACCTGGAACGACCTGCTGGCCCGCGCCTCGAGCGTCGTCGGCCTGGATCCCGGCGTGCTGTGGCCGGCGCTGGCGATCCTCCTCATCGTCCTGGTCTGGGCCCCGGCCCGCCGCTGGGGACGCACCCTGGTGACGATCGTCCACGAGGCCGGGCACGCCGCCGTCGGCCTCATGGTGGGACGGCGCTTCCTCGGATTCGTGGTGAGCCGGGACCTGTCCGGACACGCCGTCACCGCCGGCAAGCCCACCGGCCCCGGCCGGGTGGCCACCTCCTGGGCCGGCTACCCCGCCCCCGCCGTCCTCGGTGCCGTCGTCGTGCTCCTGGCCCTCAAGGGCTGGGCGAGCGCGGTCCTGCTGCTGGGTCTGGTCCTCCTGGCGGTCCTGCTGGTCATGTCCCGCTCCGTGCGCACGGTCCTGCTGGTCCTGCTCGTGGCCGTCCTGACCGGGGCACTGTGGTGGTGGGGCGGGCAGTGGCGCGACGGCGTCGTCGCCGGTACCGGGCTGGCCCTGCTGGTGGGGGCCTGGGACTCCCTGCGCGACGTCGCCGCCTCACGCGACCCGAGCCAGGACCACCGCACCCTGGCCCATCTGACCCGGGTGCCCGCCGGGGTGTGGCTGACCAGCTGGTTCCTCGTGGACGCGGTGGCCACCGGCGTCGTCGTGCTGGCCCTGCGCGATCTCCTGTGAGGTGAGGGCGGGGGCTCGAGTCCGAGCTCGCCGCGCACATGGCCTACGCTTCCTCCTGGCGACGCGGGGCCCGCAGTGCCCTCCCGCCGTCCCCGCCCGACGTCGCACATCGCGAGCCCACAGGCGCCGTCGCGGCCCCGGGCTCATCCCGCTCCCGGGTACTCCGGGATTCCCTCAAGGAGATCACATGATGCTCACCCGCAGGACGTTCGCCTGACCTCTCTGGGGCTGGCCGCCGCGGCCACCCTCGCCGCCTGCTCGTCGAAGTCGAAGGACGAGGTCACCGAGGAGGGCAAGATGGCGCTCATCGTCCCCGACGCGGGCGAGGCCGCCGCGGAGGCGCTGTCCAAGGCGGTGGAGGCATTCACCAAGGAGACCAAGGTGGAGGTGGACATCAAGCCCGTCTCCGACGTCTCCCAGGAGCTGGCCCGCGGGATCACGGCCGAGCCGAGCATCGACGTCGTCGTCCTCAACCCGGCCCAGCTGTCCAGCTACGCCGGCGCCCTGCACTCCTGGGACAAGGGGGCGGCCGCCGTCAAGGACGCGAACCCCGCGCTGCTGACCAGCGCCACCCGGCAGGAGAAGATCGCCGCGGCGCCCCGGGACGTCTCCACGCTCGCCCTGTACGTCAACACCTCGCTGTGGTCGGCCGCAGGCCTGAGCGACTCGGACTACCCGACCACCTGGGAGCAGCTCGACCAGGTGGCCGCCAAGCTCACCTCCGGCGGGGTCGTCGGCCTGACCCTCGATGCCTCCTACGCGCGCGTGGGCGCCTTCCTCGTCCAGGGCGGTGGGGGACTGACCAGCGCCGACGGCACGAAAGCAACCGCCTCCTCCGAGGGCTCGGTGGCGGGCCTGACCCAGGTCAAGACGCTCCTGTCCTCCGGCTCGGCCGGCTGGGGCGCCGACCTGCCCGCCGGATCCGCCGCCGACGCCTTCGGCCAGGGGCAGGCCGCCATGGTGATCGAGACCGAGGCCCTGGCCAAGACCCTGGCGGACACCTACTCGGGCATCTCCTACAAGGTGGTTGAGCTGCCGGCCGGCAGTGGCGGCAAGGGGACCCTGCAGTTCCCCACCTTCTACGGAGTCGTGGAGGCCTCCAAGCACAAGGCCGACGCCATCAAGCTCGTGGAGTACCTCACCGCTGCCGAGCGGCAGGTGGCCCTGGCCGGTGCGGCGGGCACGGTCCCCGCCGGCAAGTCCGCCGGCGAGACCTGGAAGGGCAAGCACGCCGACCAGGCGGCCTTCCTGGCCGGCGTCGAGTACTCCCAGCCCGTGCCCTCCGCCTCCGGCACCTCGGACGTCATCGCCACCTTCGACAACGAGCTGCCCGGGCTGGCCGGAGGCGACCCGGCCGGCATCCTGGGCAGCGCCCAGGTCAACCTGCAGGCCGTCCTGTCCTGACCCCGGCCGGCAGGGCTGGCTGGCGCCGCTGGGGCCACTCCGCGCGGCCGGGGACTTTCTCTTCCGGTCGGGGACGTTCCACGCGTGCGGGGACAGGAATCCTGTCCCCGACGGCGTCGACTGTCCCCGGCTGCACAGAAATGTCCCCGGCCGTGCAGCCCAGTTCCCGACGGCGCCGCCCGCCGGCCTCGGCCGGCGCTGCCTCGAAAGGTTCAGTTGAAGAACAGGGAGGCGAAAGGCCTCGTCTCCTAGTGCTCGGTCGTGATGATGACTTCGTGGTGAACCGGGAAGTTCACCGATCGAGCAATGAAGCAGTACTCGGCGGCGCGGTCGTGCAGCATGGCTGCGCTCTCAGGATCGTTGCCGGGAGCAATGGCTACTTCGGGGCGAAGGGTGACTGACGTGAACTCCCCGGTACCGCCCGGGTGCTCGGCCATGATGCCGGTAGGGGTATCCGAGTAGCCGGTGACGGTGACGCCCGCGTCAGCCGCGAAGTGGAGGTACCACAGCATGTGGCACTGTGAGAGCGAGGCGAGCAGGAGCTGTTCCGGGTTCCATCTGCGAGCGTCCCCTCGGAATGCTGGATCCGCCGATCCACGGATCACCGGCAGGTCGGCGGTGGCTCCCCGGACATCGTGATCGCGCGAGTAGTCGCGGTATCCGGATGTGCCCGTACCCAGGTTGCCCGTCCACTCCACGCGCACCGAATACTCATGATCTGGCATGCAGAAAGTCTAGGGATGAGCCGGTTTGACGTCTACGGAGTGGCGAGCTCGGTGGGGGAGGGCGGTGTCAAGGGGTGGTGTCCTCCGGTGGGATCGTTTCGCGCGGCCGGGGACTTTCTCTTCCGGTCGGGGACGTTCCACGCGTGCGGGGACAGGATTCCGGTCCCCGACGGCGTCGACTGTCCCCGTTCGGAAGGACACGCACCCGGCCGTACAGAAATGTCCCCGGCCGTGCAGCCCTGTCCCGACGGCGTCGAATGCCCCCGGCCCCACAGGCTGCCACCTCGAGGCCACCTCAGGCGCCGAGCCTGGCCGCGCAACAACGAGGGCCCGAACCGTGACGGTCCGGACCCTCGGGCTGGAGCGGGTGACGGGAATCGAACCCGCGCTGTCAGCTTGGGAAGCTGAAGTTCTACCATTGAACTACACCCGCGTGGCACCAGTGGACGTGCGTCCCAGGTGCGTGCGGAAGTCTAACCCAGACTCCGGCCGTCTACGCAAATCGGCCTGCGCAGGGGCCTCGCGAACCGCGTCGGCCACGCCTTCGCCCACTACACTCGCCAACGGATTCCCTGACGTCTTCGTAGGTGTGATGAGCGCATGACCGATCCCTCCAACCCTCACGAGCCCACTGATCCGACTGGGCTCTCGGCGAGTCCCTGGCCGGACGTGCCGGCGCTGCCCGCGGGGCCCGTCCCCACGGACTACCCGTCAGGTGGGTACCCGCCCTACGGCGGCCCCTACGCTCCCGGCGCCCCGCCGGGGTATGACCCGCAAGGCGCTTACGGGCCCCAGCCCGGATACAACGCGCCTCCTGGCTACAGTGCTCCTCCCGGCTACGGCCCCGTTCCCGCTTACGGTCCTCCCGGCTATCCGAGCAAGTCCAAGGTGGCCGCAGGCATCCTGGCGCTGTTCCTCGGCACTCTCGGGATCCACAACTTTCTACCTGGGCTACACGGGAAAGGCTCTCTTCCAGCTCTTGGGCACGCTCTTGAGCTGCGGGTTCCTGACTCCTCTGATCGCCATCTGGGCTTTCATCGAGGGCATCCTCATCCTGGTGTCCCGCCCCGGCGAGGCGCCGTGGGGCGTTGATGCCTCCGGCATGCCGCTGAGCGGCTGAGGCGCAATCCGGGCCTCCCGGATCCCCAGGGCTGGAATCCGTGTGACGCCTCCGGGAGGACCTGGCACAATCGGGCCCGTGCTGCTCTCAGACCGCGATATCCGCACCGAGCTTGACGCCGGACGGGTCGTCCTCGACCCCTACGACCCCGAGATGATTCAGCCGGCCTCCATTGATGTGCGCCTGGACCGTTGGTTCCGTCTCTTCGACAACCACCGCTACCCGGTCATCGACCCGGCCGCTGACCAGGAGGGGCTGACCCACCTCGTCGACGTCGGGGCCGACGAGCCCTTCGTCCTACACCCCGGGGAGTTCGTCCTGGGCGCCACCTATGAGCGCATCACCCTGCCCGACGACGTCGCCGCCCGTCTGGAGGGCAAGTCGAGCCTGGGGCGCCTGGGGCTGCTGACCCACTCCACCGCCGGATTCATCGACCCGGGCTTCACCGGGCATGTCACCCTGGAGCTGTCCAACACGGCCACCATGCCTATCAAGCTCTGGCCGGGGATGAAGGTGGGACAGCTGTGCTTCTTCCGCCTGTCCAGCCCGGCCCAGGCCCCCTACGGCTCGGGCGCCACCGGCTCGCGCTACCAGGGCCAGCGCGGACCGACGGCCTCCCGCTCCCACCAGTCCTTCCACCGCACCCGCATCCCCGACACCCCGGCGGCCCCCGCCGACGGCGCCGCTCCCATCTCTCAGGAGAAGCACCTATGAGCGACTCGACCGACTTCGCCGTCTCCCTGCCCACCGATACCGGCACCTTCACCGCCGCCTCCATGCTGCCGGTTGGGCTGCTGGACACCAACCACGTCCTGCTTCTGGCCGACGACGTCGCCCCCGATGAGGTCGAGGCCCTGGCCCTGTCCCAGGACATCCAGTCCGGCTGGGTGGGGGTCTCCAGCCTCCAGCTCTTCCCCGGGGTCTCCCTGCTGGGGCCCTGGAAGGTCGACGCCGAGATGCGCGGCCTCCTGGGGGCGCCGGAGTGGACCACGCAGCTGATGATCCTGGACTGCCCCCGCATCCGTGCCGGCGCCCTGCCGGCCGAGCTCGCCGGCCTGGATCCGCTCTCCGACGCCTTCCCCCACGCCCAGCCCACGGGGGCCGAGCTGGTGGCCCTCACGCGCCTGCGAGCCATCGCCCGACGCCTGGCCGGGGCCCTGCGGCTCATTCCCGGAGGGGACAACGAGGACCCGGTGCTGGTCGAGCCCAGCCCGGAGGTCTCGGCCTCCCTGACCGTCTACGCCCCGGTGTGGCTCGGCCCGGAGGACCTGGTGGCCGTCCTGCAGCCCGTGGCCCCCGAAGTGAGCGCCGCGCTGGAGGCGGTTCAGCCCCGCGGCGCCGTCGGGCTGGACGCCATCGACCCCGAGCAGCTGGAGAGCCTCGTCGAGCGCATCGGCCCGGACGTCTTCGAGAAGGCTTGGCGCGGCTCGGAGAAGGTCCGCCAGGACACAATGCGCCAGGAGATCGTCGCCGCCGCCACCGGCAATGTCATTGAGGAGGTGCGTGACGGCTACGCGGTCGTCACCCCGGTCGACCCCGAGCACGAGGGCTGGGGGCGCATCGAGGTGCGTGCCGGCGCCACCGACGGGCTGCCCCTGGCCGTGCGCGGCGAGCCGTGGGCGCGCGGGGCGGTTCTGTCTACGACCTGCGCTGGATCCCCCAGGGCCAGGCCGACGCCTACGCCGAAGTGGTCTCCCGCTCCCGGCGCCGCGAGCGCCAGACCGCCCGGGACCTGGTCGAGGAGCTCGCCACCGTCCTGGTGACCGCCGTCTCCGGGGTGGCCGTGGACGACGATGGATTCCTCGTCTCCCTGGGCGAGGACGCCGCGGAGGCCTGAGCTGCCTCGCCAGGAGGCGTGGGTGCTGCGCGGGTCCCTTGAGGGCGCCGTCGTCGTGACCTGCTGAGCGAGGGCCGGGTGCCAGTCGATGAGGCGTGGGGCGCCCCGAGCCGTGGGGCTGCGCCCGTGCGGACAGCCCCGGGGCGGGACGTCCCGTGCGATGCGGAGCAGCCGGCCAGGGCGCGGTCGGCTGAATCGAGGACTGCGTTTCCCGCCCAGAACGTACTTCTCCTCCAGACGACTGAGGCCGTACCCCAGTCGTCTGGAGGAGAACGCAGTCCTCGTGGGAGAAGTAAGTCCCCGATCAGGAACGGAGCGGCGACACCCGGCCCGGTGGCCCTGATCCCGAGCGGGCCGGTCCCGAGGACTCGGGCTCGGGACGGGCTCGCTCGGCACCGGGCGTGGTGCGCTCCGTGAGACGCTCGACGCCGGCCCGAGCCCTTGCCGCGTCCCAGTGCCAGCCGGTGAAGTGGCGAGCCTCAACGAGCGAGCTGGCCCAGGCCACCGGCTCCTCGCCCCGCTGGGCCCCCACCGCCAGGTAGTGGCGCAGCAGGCCGGCAGCGGCGAGGGCGTCGTCGAGCGCGTTGTGGTGGCGGCCGATCTCCACCCCGGCCACCTCGCAGCAGGTGGTCAGTCGGCGCGATGGCGTCGTCATGAAATGGCGCGCCCACTCCATCGTGCACACCCGCGGCACCCGCGCGCCCCGGTCGAGCAGCCCCCGTGTCCCCAGCGCCTGGGTGAGGAATCCGACGTCGAAGCGGGCATTGTGGGCCACCACCGCCCGCCCGGCCAGGTCGGCCACCAGCAGGTCGGCGACCTCATCGAAGCCGGGCGCCCCGATGATCTCCTCGGCGACAAGACCGTGGATATGGGTGGGGCCCACGTCCACACTCGCGCCGGGGTCGATGAGCGTGGACCAGCTGCGCTCGACGTGCCCGGCGGCGTCGGTCAGTACGAGCGCGACCTCCAGGATCGAGTCCGTTGTGGGGGACAGGCCGGTGGTCTCCAGGTCGACGACGGCGTAGCCGACCCCGGTTGGCTCGGCCAGCTCCGCGGGTGTGGGAGTGGCGGCCGCCTGGCCGGGGACCATGGGGAGCGGGGGCGCAGCGGGCCGAGGTCGGCGGGCGGGCGGTGGTAGAAGGGCATCGCCCCGATCCTCTCGCGAGCCGGCAGGTTTCGCAGAGTTACGGCGCGCCGGGCCGCAGGCCTGAGTGGTCCGGGCCGGCTGTGGGCTGGTCCGGGTGGTCCGGGCCGGCGCTCGCGGCCGTGCCCTACAGTTCGCAGACGGAGGTCGGGGTCGGCCCCCGGGCGTAAGGTACGGTCGCGAGGGCGCTCGGCCGGCCGCGTCGAGAGCCGATCCCAGGTGAGGAGGAGCGATGACCACCCCGGATACCCCTCAGGTGCCGGCCCCGGCCCTGCCGGCGCTGGCCGCCTTCCCCTTCCCGACTGCCCTTGTCGTGACCGGCAGGTCCGCCGCCGGTGAGGGCGTGCTCCTCGAGGCCGGGGAGGTCGATGAGGTCTTCCCCTTCGCCTCGGTGACCAAGCCGATCGTCGCCTGGGCGGCCCTGGTCGCCGTCGACCGGGGACTGCTGGACCTGGAGGCCCCCGCCGGTGCGCCCGCGCCCGACGGCGCGACCATCGAGAACCTGCTGTCCCACTCCTCAGGGATCGCGATCGACTCCGACGAGCGCCTGGCGGCCCCGGGCACGCGCCGCATCTACTCCAACCGCGGCATCGAGATCCTGGGGGAGCGCCTTGAGGAGGCCACCGGCACGCCCCTGGAGACCTGGGTGGAGACCACCGTGCTCGAGCCCCTGGGGATGGCCAGTGTCCTCATCCCCGGCTCGCCCGCCCACTCCGGGGAGGGCAGCGCCCGCGACCTGTCCCTGTTCGCCCGCGAGCTGGCCGCGCCCAGGCTCGTCTCGCCCGCGCTCGCGCAGCGCGCCCGCACGCCGGTCCTGCCCGGCCTCGACGGCGTCCTACCCGGCTACGGGCGACAGACCCCCAACCCCTTCGGGCTGGGGGTCGAGGTGCGCGGAGCCAAGTCCCCGCACTGGACCGGGGCCGGCAACAGCGAGCAGACCTTCGGGCACTTCGGCCAGTCGGGCTCCTTCATCTGGGTGGATCCGGTCGCCGAGCGTCAGGCCGTCTTCCTGGGGGCCAAGCCCTTCGGGGCGGTTCACCGGCGGAACTGGTCCGAGCTCTGCGACCAGATCCTGGCCTTGTAGGGCAGGCGCGCCGGGGGTGGACGCCCAGTGCCCGCCTCCCGGCCGGAGTTCCAGTCGTGGCCCCCTGCCTCAGTCGAGCTCGACGATGACGGGGACGTGGTCGGAGGCGCCCTTGCCCTTGCGCTCGTCGCGGTCGATGGCGGCGCCGGTGACGCGGCCCGCCAGGGCCGGCGAGGCGTAGACGAAGTCAATGCGCATGCCCTCGTTCTTCGGGAAACGCAGCTTCTGGTAGTCCCAGTAGGTGTAGTTGGTGACCCGCTCACGCGTGACCTCACTCATGCCCACCTCGGCGAAGGCGGTGAAGGCTTCGCGCTCCGGTGCGGAGACGTGGGTGGCGCCCTCGAAGACGCTCATGTCCCACACGTCCTCATCCCGCGGCGCCACGTTCCAGTCGCCCACCAGCGCCAGCGGCAGGTCGGGCTCGGCCTCGAGCCAGGCGGCGACGTCGTCGCGCAGCACCCGCAGCCAGTCGAGCTTGTACGTGTAGTGCGGGTGGGTGAGCTCGCGGCCGTTGGGCACGTACAGGCTCCACAGACGCACCGGCGCCGCATCCGAGGCCGCGCCCACCGTCGCCCCCAGCGCCCGGGCCTCCACGACCGGCTCGGCCTCGGGTTTGGCCGCCCAGGCGGGCTGGCCCGGGAAGGAGACGGCGACGTCGTCGAGGCCCACGCGTGAGGCGATCGCCACCCCGTTCCACTGGTTGAGCCCGTGGATGGCCAGCTCGTAGCCGGCGGCCTCGAAGGGTTCGACCGGGAACTGGTCGGGGCGGCACTTGATCTCCTGCATCGCCAGGGCATCGATGTCCTCACGCTCCAGGAAGGCCAGGACGCGGTCGACGCGGGTGCGGATGGAGTTGACGTTCCAGGTGGCCAGGCGCATGGCAGCAGAGTAGCCGGTGTCTGATTCCCATTGAGCACTCACCAATCGCTCGTAGTCTGCGGCCATGGGAACAGCACTTGTCACCGGGGCCACGAGCGGTCTCGGCCTGGAGATCGCCTGGCAGCTCGCCCAGGCCCGTCATGACCTCGTCCTCGTGGCGCGCACCCCCGAGCGGCTGCGGGTGGTGGCCGAGGAGATGCGCCAGTTCGCAGGCATCCAGGTGGAGACTCTGCAGGCCGACCTGTCCAAGCGCGATGAGCTCGAGCGCGTCGCCGAGCGCCTGCAGGAGACGAGCAAGCCCGTGGGACTCCTGGTCAACAACGCCGGCTTCGGGCTGGGGCAGCGCTTCGTCGGGGGAGACCTGGCCCGCGAGGAGGATGCCCTCAACGTCATGGTCCGAGCGGTCATGGTGGCCTCCCACGCGGCGGCCGGCGCCATGGTGGAGCGCGGCCGCGGCGCCATTCTCAACGTCTCCTCCATGACCGCGCACACCGCCATGGGTACCTATGCGGCCCACAAGGCCTGGGTGCTGCGGTTCACCGAGGGGCTGGCCGCCGAGCTCGCCGGCACCGGGGTGAGCGCCACGGCGCTGTGCCCGGGGCTGGTGCACACCGGGTTCCACGCCGCTGCCGGCATCGACGAGACCCAGTGGAAGGCGCCGCTGTGGCTGGACGCCGAGCGAGTGGCCATTGACGGCCTGGCGGCGGTGCGGCGCGGCCAGGTCATCTGCACCCCGAGCCTGCGCTACCGCAGTGCCAACGCCGTGCTGCGGCTGGCGCCCCGCTGGTTCGTGCGCCGGGTGGTCGGGCCGGAACGCTCGGGCCAGGGGTGCGACTGAGGCCGGCGGGGCTCGCCGGCGGCCTGAAGTGTCACAGATGGCGACTATTCGGGGGCGATCGCCGTTGCTGCCGACCTTCCCAAGGCGCTGACCAGCGCAGATGCGGCGAGGTTGGCGGATGCTGGCGGATACTGCCTCTTAAAAGTCGCCAATCGTGACAGATCCGGGCGCGTGCACCGGCTCGCGGCCCGATCCCACCGCGGAATCGCCCAGGGCTGAGCGCCCCCGCTGGCCAGCGGCGCCATGACCTGCAACGATCGCACCATGGCTTCCATTACCTTCCACGGAGACCCCGTCAGCACCGTCGGCGAGCTGCCCGCTGTGGGCTCGACCGCTCCCGCCTTCGACCTCGTGGGCGCCGACCTCGCCCCGGTCACCAGCCAGTCCCTGGCCGGCCGCCGCGTGGTCCTCAACATCTTCCCCTCGGTGGACACCGGGGTGTGCGCCGCCTCCGTGCGCCAGTTCAACAAGCTGGCCTCCGAGCTGGACAACACGACCGTGGTCTGCGTCTCCGCCGACCTGCCCTTCGCCGGAGCCCGCTTCTGCGGCGCCGAGGGCCTCACCAACGTGGTCACCGGCTCGACCTTCCGCTCCACCTTCGGCGCCGACTACGGCGTCACCCTGGCCGACGGCCCGCTGGCCGGCCTGCTGTCGCGCGCTGTCGTGGTCCTCGACGAGTCCGGCAAGGTCGTCTACACCGAGCAGGTCCCCGAGGTCGGCCAGGAGCCCGACTACGACGCCGCCGTGGCCGCCCTGTCCTGACCCCTTCATCCGCTGAGCCGCCAGGAGCCCGCCCCGTCCGCACCGCGCGGGCGAGGGCGGGCTCCTGTCCGCAGTGGGTGTCTACCCGGCGCGCAGCCCCCGAGTCCCACTACCATCGGAGCCGTGAGCACCAACGACTCCCACATCACCCGCCTGGCCGAGCTCGTCAACGAGCTGTCCGTCGTCCGCGGCAAGGTCACCCTCGCCTCCGGCCTCGAGTCCGACTTCTACGTGGACATGCGCCGCGCCACCCTCCATCACGAGGCCGCCCCCCTCATCGGCCACGTCATGCTCGACATGCTCGAGGAGGCGGGCCTGGGCACCGACGAGATCGACGCCGTCGGCGGCCTGACCATGGGGGCTGACCCCGTGGCCGCCGCCATGCTGCACGCCGCGGCCTCGCGTGGCCTGGACCTGGACGCTTTCGTCGTGCGCAAGGCCGCCAAGGACCACGGCATGCGCCGTCGCATCGAGGGACCCGACGTCGCCGGGCGCCGCGTGGTGGTCCTGGAGGACACCTCCACCACCGGCGGCTCACCCCTGGAGGCCGTCGAGGCCCTGCGCGAGGCTGGTGCCGACGTGCGGGCCGTGGCCGTCATCGTCGACCGGGCCACCGGCGCGCGCGAGCGCATTGAGGCCGCCGGCCTGCCCTACTACGCAGCGCTCGGTCTGGCCGACCTCGGCCTGGAGTGAGCATCCGACGATGCCCGCAGACGGGTGGGGCGGCCCCCGAGGCTCCCGCCGACCTGCCTGAGGGGGAGTACCTGCCCGCGGCGACCTCAGCAGATTCTGTGTCGGGCCCGGAGGAGGACCGGCCGGCCGACGTCCGTCAGGTGGGCGTCGGCCCCTGGCCCGGCGGCCCCGAGGCCTGGCCCGCCGACCCCCGCTACGACCGCGAGCTGCTCGCCGCCGGCGACCGGCGCAATGTCGTCGACCGGTACCGCTACTGGACCATCGCGGCCATCCGCGCCGACCTGGCCGCCCGGGCCCACCGGCTGCACATCGCCATCGAGAATGTCAGCCAGGACCTCAATATCGGCTCCATCGTGCGCAGTGCCAACGCCTTCAACGTGGCCGGCGTCCACATCATCGGCCGACGCCGCTGGAACAAGCGCGGCGCCATGGTCACCAACCGCTACTTGGACGTGCGCCACCACCCCGAGCCCGGCGAGCTGCTCGCCTGGGCGCGGGCCGAGGGCTATGAGGTCATCGGCATCGACAACGGCCCCGGGGCCCAGCCCCTGGAGGCCGCCGACCTGCCCGAGCGCTGCCTCATGGTCTTCGGCTCCGAGGGGGAGGGCATCAGCCCCGAGCTGAGCGCCGGCTGCTCCCGACTGCTGCGCATCGGTCAGTACGGCTCCACCCGCTCCATCAACGTGGCGGCCGCCGCGGCCGTGGCCATGCACACCTGGATCCTCCAGCACGCGGGGCCGGCGCCCGACTGACCCGGGGCCGTCGCGGCCCGCCCCGTGGGAGGCGGGGCCAAACCGCCCCTGAACAGAGGTCATGCTGCCGGACTACTGCCGGACTGCTGCCTGACCGGCGCCCGACCTGGGACCATGATCCGGTTCACGTGGCCTCGAATTCGTGGAACAATCGGCCCCGCACCACTGACTCATACAGACATCAGGAGGCACCCAGTGGCCATTGCAACCCCGGAGTCCTACGCCGACATGCTTGACCGCGCGAAGGCCGGCAAGTACGCCATCCCCGCGATCAACGTCACCTCGTCCCAGACTCTGTCCGCGGCCCTCAAGGGCTTCGCCGACGCCGAGTCCGACGGCATCGTCCAGATCTCCAACGGTGGTGCCGCCTACTGGTCCGGTTCCTCGCGCCTCGACCGCGTCAAGGGCTCGATCGCCTTCGCCGCCTACGCCCGCGCCGTGGGTGACCTCTACCCCGTCACCATTGGTCTGCACACCGACCACTGCCCCAAGAAGCTCCTGGCCGACTGGATCCACCCGCTCCTGGAGATCGAGGCCGAGCAGGTCAAGAACGGTGAGCTGCCGATGTTCAACTCCCACATGTGGGACGGCTCCGCCGAGGCTCTCGACGACAACATCGAGATCGCCGTTGACATGCTCAAGCGCGCCAAGGCCGCCAACGTCGTCCTCGAGATCGAGATCGGTGCCGTGGGTGGCGAGGAAGACGGCATCAAGGGTGAGGAGAACGCCAACCTCTACACCACCGCCGACGACGCCTGGAAGGCCATCGAGGCCCTCGGCCTGGGTGAGAACGGCCGCTACATCACCGCTCTGACCTTCGGTAACGTGCACGGCTCCTACAAGCCCGGCCACGTCAAGCTCCGCCCGGAGATCCTCGGCGAGATCCAGGAGGACGTGGCCAAGCGCCTCGGTGACCGCCTGTCCTCCAAGGTCGGCGACAAGAGCTCGCCCTTCGACCTGGTCATGCACGGTGGCTCCGGCTCCACCGACGAGGAGATCGCCACCGCGGTGCGCAACGGCGTCATCAAGATGAACGTCGACACCGACACCCAGTACGCCTACACCCGCCCGGTCGCCGGCTGGATGTACACCAACTACGAGGGTGTCCTCAAGATCGACGGCGAGGTCGGCAACAAGAAGCAGTACGACCCGCGCGCCTGGGGCAAGGCCGCCGAGGAGGGCATGGCCGCCCGCGTCGTCGAGGCCTGCGAGCGCCTCGGCTCCGTCGGCTCCGCCCGCAAGTGAGTCCCCACCCCGCACAGGGGTGAACGGCGACTGATCGCTGTACGTGGCCCCGGCACCCATGCGGTGCCGGGGCCACGTCCTGCTTGCGCAGGGGATGGTGGGAAGATTCTCGACGACGAACTGACCGATCGTTGCATAGTTGCAGAAGGTGTCGGTGAAGGAAGCTCCTATCGGAGTAAGGAGTGGAATGTGTGGCCTGCCAAGGAAAACAGGGTGCCGCACGAAGGATCCCAAACTGAGACCCAGGCCACTGATTGCAAACCTTGCAGCAATGCGGGCGGAAATGTGCCATGATAGGTCGTCGCCGTTGAACCGACGGCTCCACCGCCGGCGACACGGCAGTCGCGCCTTGCGGACGCCTCTGTCCGCGCCTGTCCCATGCGTCCAAAGGAGGACCCCAATGCGACTCATCTCCCGCCGCTCCATGCTCGGTGGAACTGCTGCGATCGCTGTCGCCGCGACCCTGGCGGCCTGCTCGAAGGGCTCGTCCGGCTCCGACGGCGCCGGAGGCGTCTACTTCCTCAACTTCAAGCCCGAGTCGGAGCAGGCCTTCAAGGACATCGCGGCCGCTTACACCAAGAAGACCGGTGTGAACGTCAAGGTCGTCACCGCCGCTTCCGGCACCTACGAGCAGACCCTGAAGTCCGAGGTCGCCAAGTCCAACCCGCCCACGCTGTTCAACCTCAACGGCCCCGTGGGCTACGGCAACTGGAAGGACTACGCCTCCGACCTGTCCGACGCCGACTTCACCAAGCAGCTGACGGATGAGTCCATGGCCCTCAAGGGAGACGAGGGCAAGGTCGTGGGCGTCCCGCTGGCCATCGAGGGCTACGGCATCATCTACAACGCCGCCATCCTCAAGAAGTACTTCGGCATGGAGGGTGCCAAGGCCACCTCCGTCGACCAGATCAAGGGCTTCGACAAGCTCAAGGAGGTCGTCGAGGACATGCAGGCCAAGAAGGCCGACCTCGGTATCGAGGGCGTCTTCGCCGCGACCTCGCTGTCCCCCGGTGAGGACTGGCGCTGGCAGACCCACCTGGCCAACTACCCCGTCTACTACGAGTACCGCGATGCCAAGGTCGACGACCTCGACGAGGTCAAGCTGACATACTCGGACAACTACAAGAAGATCTTCGACCTCTACCTCAACAACTCCACCATCAAGCCCACCGAGGCCAGCGCCAAGACGGTCACCGACTCCATGGCCGACTTCGCCCTGGGCAAGGCCGCCATGGTCCAGAACGGCAACTGGGGCTGGTCGCAGATCTCCGAGGTCTCCGGCAACACGGTCAAGGCCGAGGACGTCCACTTCATGCCGATCTACGTCGGCGTCTCCGGAGAGGACAAGTCCAACATCGCCATCGGCACCGAGAACTACCTGACGATCAACTCCCAGGCCGCCGAGGGCGACCAGAAGGCCACCAAGGACTTCCTCACCTGGCTGTTCACCGACGCCGAGGGCTCCAAGATGGCCGCCGAGAAGCTCAGCATCATCGCGCCCTACAAGGCATACGCCGAGCTGGCCCCCTCCGACCCGCTGGGCAAGGAGGTCTCCGCGGCCATCAACAACAAGGACCTCACGCCCGTCAAGTGGGTCTTCCCGACCTTCCCGAGCCAGGACTTCAAGGACCAGCTCGGCCAGCACCTGGCGCAGTACGCCTCCGGCAGCGAGGACTGGGCGAAGGTCAAGGACTTCTTCGTGACCACCTGGGCCTCGGAGAAGAAGGCGTCCAAGGAGGGCTGACATCTCAGAGTCGCTCGAGCCCACCGCCGAGGGTGCTGCTCCAGCGGGCATCGCGACGGCGACTCATCTCCCCATCCCCTCTCCGGCCGGGGCGGCACGTTCGAGCCGTTCGTCTCGCACGCTGCCGCCCCGGTGGGAGCTCTCTGGTACCCGCCCACGCAGGCGGTTGCCGGTCGCACCTCGAGGTAGTTATGACCAAGGCACTGAAAAAGTTCTTCCCAGTATTTGCGGGGCCAACCCTGTTGGCCTTCATGATCGCGTTCATCGTCCCCTTCTTCATGGGGCTCTATCTCTCCTTCACCAAGTTCAGCACCCTCACCAATGCGCGGTTCGTGGGCACTGACAACTACGCCAGGGCCCTGGGGGAGCGCAGCGACTTCCCGCAGGCTCTCCTCTTCACCGCCGTCGTCTCGATCATCTCGATCATCACGGTGAACCTGGGGGCCTTCGCCCTGGCCTACTTCCTGACCCGCAAGCTGCGCGGCACCAACTTCTTCCGTGCCGTCTTCTTCATGCCCAACCTCATCGGCGGCATCGTCCTGGGCTACACCTGGCAGGTGATGCTCAATGCGCTCCTGCAGCGCTGGGGCCAGACGATCGTCAACGACTGGCGACTGGGCCTGGCCGGACTGGTCATGCTCGTCAACTGGCAGCTCATGGGCTACATGATGGTCATCTACATCGCCGGTCTGCAGAATGTGCCGCCCGAGCTCATCGAGGCCTCGCAGATCGACGGCGCCAGCAGGTGGCAGACGCTGCGCAACGTGACGCTGCCGATGATTATGCCCTCGATCACCATCTGCCTGTTCCTCACTCTGGCCAACACCTTCAAGATGTACGACCAGAACCTCGCCCTGACCAATGGGGCGCCCGCTAAGCAGACTCAGATGGCCGCGCTCAGCATCGTCAACACGATGTACAAGAAGATCGGCCAGGAGGGCGTCGCCCAGGCCGAGGCCGTCATCTTCTTCCTCATCGTCGCCGCCATCGCGCTCATCCAGCTGAGCGCCACTCGTTCCAAGGAGGTCGACGCGTGAGCACCGCCGTCAAGACTCAGTCCCCCGCTTCCGCCGCCCCTGCCGGTCAGAAGGTCGCCCCGCAGACGACGGGGCAGAAGACACTCGTGGGGCTGCTGGCCGTCCTGGCCTTCGTGTGGGTCATCCCGCTGGCCTTCATCGTCATCAACTCCTTCAAGGGCAAGTTCTACATCTCCGACAGCCCCTTCGCCCTGCCGACGGCGAAGACCTTCGCCGGCCTGGACAACTACGCCACCGGCCTGGCCCTGTCGGGCTTCGCCAGCGCCATGGGCTGGTCGCTGTTCATCACCGTGGGCTCCGTCGTCGTCATCGTGTTCCTCACGGCGATGACCGCCTACTACATCACCCGCATCAAGACGTGGTGGACCTCCATGATCTACTACGCCTTCGCCTTCTCCATGATCGCTCCCTTCCAGATGGTCATGTTCCCCACCGTCAAGGTGGCCGACCAGCTCGGCCTGGCCACTCCCTGGGGCATGATCGTCCTCTACCTCGGTTTCGGTGGGGGGCTGTCGGTGTTCCTGTTCGCCGGCTTCATCAAGTCGATTCCCATGGAGATCGAGGAGGCCGCCTACATGGACGGCTGCTCGCCCCTGCAGACCTACTTCAAGGTGGTCATGCCGCTGCTCAAGCCGACGGCGGTCACGGTGGCGATCCTCAACGCCATGTGGGTGTGGAACGACTTCCTCCTGCCCAACCTCGTCATCGGCCAGGACGAGCGCTACAAGACGGTCCCGATCGTCATCCAGTCCCTCGTCGGCTCCAACGGCAACCGGGACATGGGCGCCCAGATGGCCATGCTCGTCTTCGCCATCGTCCCGATCGTCGCCTTCTACCTCTTCGGTCAGAAGCACATCATCGAGGGTGTGGCCGCGGGGGCGGTCAAGGGCTGATCCCCTCATACCTGCTCTGATACGGGCGGTTCTCAAGGCCCCACTTCCGGCCTGGAGAACCGCCCGTATCATGTCCACCTGTTACTGCCCGAGTCCCCACGAAGGAGCCCCTGTGGCGCTGTTCCCCGGCCCTGACAGCCCGGCCTACCGGGCCTGGTCCGCAGCGGCGGATGTTGTCATCCTCAACGTCCTCACCCTGGCGGGCTGCCTGCCGGTGGTGACGGCGGGCGCCTCCCTGACGGCCTGCGCCCGGGTGGCCGGTGAGATGGTGGCCGACGACGATCCGGCGGTCATGAGCACCTGGTGGCGCTCCTTCCGTCTCAACCTGCGCCAGTCCCTGGCCTGGTGGCTGCCGGTACTCGTCCTGGTGGCCCTGAGTGCCTGGGAGTACCTGCTCCTGTCCGACTCCTCCCTGGAGGAGAACAACGGCGGAGTAAGCGGTTCACTGTCCGGGCTGGTGCTGGCCGGGGGAGTGCTCCTGGCCGCGATCCTCGTCTGGCTGCTGCCGCTGGCCGCCTTCTTCGACGCCCCGGTCTCCCGACACTTGTCCAATGCGCTTCGTCTCGCGGTGGGGCGTCTCGGAGTCACCGTGCTCGCTCTGGTGATCGTGGCGGCGCCCGCGATCGTCTTCTGGGGGCTGGCGGCCTCGCGGGCCGCGGTCACCTGGTTCATGGTTCTGATCGGGCCGGCTTTCCAGGCCTATCTCATCGCCTTGCTGCAGCGCTCCACCATGGTGGCGCTCCGCGGTGCTTCGACGTCGGAGTCCTGAATGATGCGAGCGCGCTCCCGGTGAGTGCGGCGTCATCACGCAGCGTCATGGCCCCGGAATCATTCGATTCCGGGGCCATGCGTCTGGGGGAGCTCGTCAGAACCCCTGGCCGGGCTGGCCCGGCTGGTTGGTGTAAGGCGGCTGGTAGGGCTGAGCCTGCTGGTAGGGCTGTGACGTTGGTTGGCTCGGCTGGTAGGGCTCGGTGTAGCCGGGCTGGTAGGGCTGCGGCGTCGGCTGGCCCGGCTGGTAGGGCTGGGCAGTGGGGTCGGTGTAGCCGGGCTGGTAGAGCTGTTGGCCTGGCTGACCCAGTTGGTAGGGCTGCGGCGTTGGTTGGCCCGGCTGGTAGGGCTGGGCAGTGGGGTCGGTGTAGCCGGGCTGGTAGAGCTGTTGGCCTGGCTGACCCGGCTGGTAGGGCTGGGCAGCGGGCTCGGCATAGGCGGGCTGGAAGGGCTGTTGCATCGGCTGGCCGAAGGGTGCCTGGTTGGGGTCGTAGACCTGAGCGGCAGCCGCGTAGGCAACGAGCTGGGACTGCTTCTTCTTCCTCTGGTTCATGACAAGCACGCCCACAACGCCGCCCACGATGGCCACGGCAAGCGAACCGATCAGGCTCCAGATCCACACGGGAGTGGAGCTGCTGTCGTCCTCTGCCGCAGCGCCCTGCGAGCTGCCTGCCGCTGCGCTCTTGGGGGGCTCGTCCTTCCCCTTGACCTCATGCTTGTCGTTGTCCTTGAAGGAGACCTTGGTGCCCTCGACGGTGCCGCCGTCGGCCTCGGTGACCTTACCCGGGAAGGTGACCGACTGAGAGATCTCGGTGACGTCCTCGTCGCTGATGCTGTCGAAATTCAGCGTCTGAACGATGTACTCGTCGCCCTCGTGCTTGATGTTCTTCGAGGACGTGGAGATGGAGTCGGTCCCCTCCATCGTGCATGTGCGGGTGCCGTCCTTCTCCACGAACTTCACCTTGAAGTCATCGTAGGGCGAGTCCTTGACGGTGGATGAGTCCTTATTGCACATGCTCTTGCTGAGCGCCGGGATGGAGCCGCTCTCCGACATCGTGAGCTTCACGGAGAACGTGTTGTCCTCCTTAATGACGATGTCGCTGGAAATGCGGAAGTCCGTGTCGTCATCAGCCGTGGGGAGGGAGGACGCCGGAGCGCCGATCAGAGCCAGGACGGCGAATACGGTCAGGGCGACGAGGCCCGCCAGCGCAGGGTGCCGTGTGGAGCTGCGGTGGACGGTGACATGAGGCATGTCCCCACCGTATCGCCTCCTGTTTCTGTTGGTGGGGGACACCGGTGGGGACCTCTCCACCCGGCTCCGGTAGGCTAGAGGACGGTGTGTCCACCGGCACGCCGTCACTGAAGTCAGGGAGCAGCCATGCCAGCCGTTGTCGTCGTCGGGACCCAGTGGGGAGACGAGGGAAAGGGCAAGGCGACTGACCAGCTCGGTCAGGACGTCGACTACGTCGTGAAGTTCAACGGCGGCAACAACGCCGGACACACTGTCGTCATCGACGGTGAGAAGTTCGCCTTCCACCTCCTGCCGGCCGGTGTGCTCACTCCCGGGGTCACCCCCATCATCGGTAACGGCGTCGTCGTCGACCTGGAGGTCCTCTTCAACGAGATCGCTGAGATCACCTCCCGCGGCAAGGACGCCTCCAGCCTCCTCATCAGCGCCAACGCCCACATCATCCCCTCCTACAACCGGGTTCTGGACCGCACCACCGAGCGCTTCCTGGGCGCGCGTCAGCTGGGCACCACCGGCCGTGGGATCGGACCGACGTACGCGGACAAGATGAACCGCGTGGGCATCCGCGTCCAGGACCTCTTCGACGAGTCGATCCTGCGTCAGAAGGTGCACTCCGCCCTGGACCAGAAGAACAGCCTCTTCCTCAAGGTCTTCAACCGGGCCGCCATCGATGCCGACGCCGTTGCCGACGAGCTGCTGTCCTACGCGGACCGGGTCCGGCCCATGGTCGTCGACTGCTCCCTGGTGCTCAACCACGCCCTCGATCAGGGCAAGACCGTCCTGTTCGAGGCCGGCCAGGCCACGATGCTCGACATCGACCACGGCACCTACCCCTTCGTGACCTCCTCCAACCCCACCGCTGGCGGCGCCTGCACCGGCACCGGCGTGGGACCCACCCGGATCGACTCGGTCGTCGGTGTCGTCAAGGCCTACACCACCCGCGTGGGGGGAGGGGCCCTTCCCCACTGAGCTGCTTGACGACATGGGGGGAGCGCCTTCGCGCCGAGGGCGGTGAGTACGGGGTCACCACCGGCAGGCCGCGGCGCTGCGGCTGGCACGACGCCGTCGTCACCCGCTACGCGGCACGCGTCAACGGGCTGACCGACCTGGTGATGACCAAGCTCGACGTCCTCACCGGGCACGAGACCATCCCCGTGTGCGTCGCCTACGACATCGACGGCACCGTCACCCAGGAGATGCCGCTGACCCAGTCCGGCTTCCACCACGCCGTCCCCGTCTACGAGGAGCTGCCCGGCTGGAGCGAGGACATCAGCGAGGTCCGCAACTTCGCCGACTTGCCTCAGGCGGCCCAGGACTACGTGTTGCGCATTGAGGAACTGGCCCGCTGCCGCATCTCCGCCATCGGCGTCGGGCCGGGTCGAGAGGCCACGATCTCCCGTCACTCGCTCATCGGGTGACGTGAGGGCGCGGCGTCAGCGATAGCGGCTGCTCGACAGCGCCGCGCCCAGGACGTGGGGCGGAGCCTTCCGGGAGCGTGCCCACCGTGGGCCGGCCGTGGTGCTGCCAGCATGATGACCATTGTGAGGCGTGCTGGGGCAGCCCGGGAGCGATGGCCCTTTCCAGGTCCGATCCTTCTCCAATGTCCTCGTCGTGGGCTGCGTCGATCCGGACCTGCTGTCAGGGAACCATTATGCGAGCGGATTGACGCCTACCCGAGTCTGAGTCTCAGTAACCGCCGTAGCCGTGATGGTTCGGTGGAAATTGCGGAGCGGGGGCCGGTCCCTGCGACTGCGGCGGCTGATACTGCTGAGGGGCCGGTGAGTAGCCGGGTTGGGCGGGAGGTGGGCCTGCCTGTGCTTGAGAGGGGAAGGCGGCTGGGTGGGAAGTGGGCATAAGAGTGCTTGCCTGAAGCGACTGCTGCCCCAGCGCATCCAGGTACTTCTTCTCCCGGTTCTTCTTGAGCGTGTTGCTGACGATAGCGACAACTCCTCCGACCACAGCAATCACAATGAGTGTGACGACGATAGCTCCCTTTCCGCCCGATGACTGCGACGAGGACGTAGAACCGGGGGTGGCCGTTGAACTGGATGAGGGTGCGGAGCTGGATGCGGGCGTCGAACTGGGCGAGGGTGTCGAACTGGGCTGAGACGCTGCCTGGGCGGTGTCCTTGCCGCGGGCCTTCTGATTGTAGAAGCTGCTGAAGGAGACCTTGTTCTGTTGATCTCCCTCGATCTTCCCTCCTCCGGATTCCGTCACCTTACCGGGGAAGACGACTGTGAGGGAGAAGGTGTCGGCGCTGCCGTCCTTGGGTGCGGAGTCATCGTGGGTGTCGACGACGTACTCGTCTCCGTCATGGGTCACGTAGTTATTCCTGGATACGGGGGTGGTGTACGTGGCCTTGCAGGTCGGAGTCCCGTTGTCGGTGGTGAACGTAATGTCGGGTGGGGTAGCGGCCTGTGAGAACGTCTCTTGGACGCAGTCCTCCTTCAGGCTCTTTTCTCTGGAGGCTGGTGACGTGATCGTGATGGTGGTCGTCAGCTCTTCGTCGGACTTGATGGCGAGCTCAAAGTTGATCTTCTCCTGGCTCGTGAGCTGTGCAGGTAGCGCGGCGCTGGCGGGGGCTGCCGCTACTGCCAGGAAGAGCGAGGCGGCCAGGCAGAGCATCCCGGCGAGACTCGTCGTGGGGTTGTGTCTCAGGGCGAGATAACGCATGTACAGCCTTCGAATGGTGTGGGTCGGGTGACTGCGGGGCGGCGCGGAGGTCGTCACTCGGTGCGACGAGCTCCGCGCCGCCGTCGGAGCTCAGCCCCGAGTGGAGGGCGGGGGCGCTGACGGGTAGCCAGGGGGAGGCGGTACGGCCCCCGGAGGCATCGTGCCGCCCGGTCCGGGCTGGTTGTCGCCCTGGGCGACGAAGCCGGAGGGAGGCGGAGGCATGGCGCCGGGAGCCTGCATCTGGCCAGGAGTTGGCATCTGGCCAGGGGCGTAGGGCTGCTGCTGCGGTGCGAATCCCGGGGCGCTGACCGCGTAGGCCTGCTGCTGCGCGGTCTTCTTGCGCTTGAGGAACCAGAAGAGGCCGCCGCCGATCGCTCCGACCACCACAACCCCCACGATCACCCATACCCAGGGGAAGGCGGGAGTGTCCTTGCCGCTGACCTGGTACCTCCCCGGCTCGGTGAAGGTCACCGTGGTCCCGCTGACCTTGCCGCCGTCGGCATCCGTGACCTGGCCCGGGAACGTGACGGAGAGCGTGTACTCACTGTCGAGTCCGGAAGAAGAGGAGGGAAGGTTCCCCTTCTTGGTGTCGAGGACGTACTCGTCGTCCTTGTGCTCGATGAAGCCATCGACCTCGGAGATGTCGATCGACTTGCCTGAGAGTGTGCAGGTGGGGAAGCCGTCGCGCTCGGAGTAGGAGGCCTTCAGATCTTTGAACGGCCCTCCGCCGTCAGAAGAGTCGCAACCATCCTTCAAGTTCCGCTTGGCGGACGAGGACTTGCTCTTGACTTGCCCGACGACGGTCATGTCGTAGGTGTCATCCTGGTTGATGACGATCCGCACGGAAATCGAGGGGTCGGAATCGTCACTCGCGGCGGAGGTGACGGCGTGACTTGGAGGGATCAGGAGTGTCAGAGATAAGAGAAACGCTAGAAAGACGGGCGTTCTCACGGAGCGGTGTTTGGGGACGGTCACGGCCATAGTTCTCACCCTAGTTGGTCGGTGTTGATGGGATCTCCGCATGGGGAGTGATGATGCGAAGAAAGATGTTGTGGCCCCGGGATCGTCAGATCTGAGGGCCACAACAACGGGAGGGGTAATGGGTCAGTAGGAGCCTTGGCCGGGAGCGCCGTAGCCGGTCTGCTGACCGGGCTGAGTCTGGGGGGCGCCGTAGCCCGCCTGCTGGTCGGGAGCGCCATAACCGGGCTGAGCCTGGGGGGCGCCGTAGCCCGCCTGCTGGCCGGGCTGAGCCGGGAAGGGCTGGTTCGGGTCATAGCTCTGGACGGGCGTGCCGTAAGGAGCCTGGGTCTTGTTCTTCTTGCTGCGGATGACGAAGAAGGCGGCCAGTCCGCCGATCAGTGCCAGAGCGCCGACTCCAACGATGATCCAGACCCACATGGGGATGGAGCCGTCTCCGCCCTTCACGGTGTGGGACTTGACGTCGGTAAAGGTGACCTTGTTGCCGTCGACCTTGCCGCCGTCGGCCTCTGTGACCTTTCCTGGGAAGGTGATGGACTGGGTGACGTCGAGCTGGGACATGTCACCGATTTCCTCATCGGTGCCGATCTTGACGACGTACTCGCTGCCCTGATGCTTAATTGCGCCGTCGCTGTCCTTGATGGAGACGGAGCCTTCAATCGTGCAGATAGCCGAGTCGCCATCTTCCTTGAAAGTGGCCTTGGCGTTCTTGGAGTTCTTGCCGAACTGCGATTGCGAGAGATCGTCGACGTTACAGTGGTCTTCGCTGATGATGCCGAAACCGCTGTTGTCGGTCATCACCACTTTGAAGGAGTAGGTGTCGTCGGACTTGATGACAATGTCCGAGGTGATCTCCAGGCCGGGGTTTGAGGAGTCGTCGTCCATGGGGACGGCGTGTCCCGGGGTGCCGAGCAGCGCGAGGGGTGCGGACAGAGTGAGCACCGCAAGAGCCGTCAAGACGGACAGGGGCCTAGGGATGCGATGGGCGATGGCAGGTGTCATGCCCACACAGTAGCGGGTCAGATGCCAGGTTGTAACCGGATCGTCATGGGTATCGTTCCCCGGGGGCTGTTACTGGAACTGCTGCGGCGGCGGCCAGGTGCCGTGCTGCTGTGGCGGCCAGGTGCTGTGCTGCTGGGGCGCCTGCGTGGGGAGGGTGGGTAGGGAGCCGTTGGCGGTGCTGGAGGGGGAGTAGAGCGGTGACGGCTGTCCCGGGTGCTGGTGGTTCGGTTGAGGTGCAACTGGTTGCCCGGGGTACTGCTGAGGAACCGGCTGACCGAGGTGGGATGACTGCGGTTCAGGACCCGGGACGGGGATGGCCTGCATGACGGCACCCGGAGCGCCCTGCCCGCTTCGCTGACGACGTCGCACAACGACCGCCATCGCGATGAGCCCGATGACCACGAGCGAGCCGACGCCTTCGATGATCCACGGCAACACCTTGCTGGTCGTCGTTTCCGAGGCGGGACGGTCCTTGCCCTTGACGATCCGGCCCTTGAAGTCCGTGAAGGAGACGGTGTTCTTCTCCTCCCCCTCGACCTTTCCGCCTTGGCTCTGGGTCACCTCTCCGGGGAACGTGGCGGCATAGAACAGCTGCAGCTCCGGGGACGGCGTCTTGCGTCTGTCCATGCTGCTGGTGTCGATGGCGTACTCGTCGTTCTCGTGCCTGATCGTCCCGTTGGTCTCAGAAATCTTCCCCTTCGTCGCGATGGTGCAGACTCGTTTGTCCTTCCCGTCAACGAATGTCGTCTCAGCGTGGGAAAAGATGTTCGGTTCCACGAGGAAGTAGTTCAGCGTGCAGCTGTTCTTAGTGATGGGAGGAATCAGGCTGTAGTCCGTCTGATCGGTGATGACGAAGGACGCCTCAAAGGTGTCATCGCTCTTGACGGTGACTTTCATGTCGATGGTGATGATGAGCTTATTGTCCTCTCCAAGGAGCGGCACCGCGTGAGCAGGAGAGGAGGCCACGGCCATAGCGGCGATGAAAGCGAGAACGGCCAACGCAGCCAGTACGGCGTGGACTCTCCTGATAACAACGGCACAGCTCATGGCGCCACCCTAGTCGTTGCCTCGGTTCCCCGGCGGCGGCCGGAAGTCGGCCTGACTGTGCCCTTCCTGGTAGGGCATCTGGGTGTAGCCCGGTCCGGGCGACTGGGGTCCTCCCTGCTGGGCGCCATAGGTGCTGAAGACGCCGGCGCCTCCAGGGGACTGAGGTGGAGGGAGAACGCTGGTGTCCTGGCCCGGGTCGACGTAGGGGGCGTAGCCGTCGCGAAGGTTGGTGACGGGATAGGGGTGGGTCGATCCCGGCATCGGCTGCAGGGGGCTCGGGGGAGACTGGTACGGGCCGCCGGTATAGACCTCCGGAGGCATGGTGCTGGTCGCCTCGGCCCCCTGAAAGGCCTGACCATAGACCTGGCCGTAGGGCTGACCGTAGGGCGGTGCCGGAGCCAGCTGCTTGGCTCGACGAGTCTTGAGGAGATACACCACGACGCCGACAACGATGAGGAGGACGACGGCGACGGCCGTCGCGATCATCCACCACTGCAGATGGAACGTGCCGTCCCCGCCCTCGGCGTGGAGAGCCTCAGAGCTCTCCATCACGTTGTCCCAGGTGACCTTGTTGTCGTCATTCCTCCCGTTGGACTTCGTCACCTCTTCGGGAAAGGTCACGGATACTGAGATCTTCATTCCTCCCGAGGTGCCCGGGGAGGTGGGGAGGGAGTCGTCCTTGCCGAGCTTGCCCAGTGCCTCGGGGGACAGGTCGAAGACGTACTTCCCGCCCTGGTGCTTGATCGTCCAGATGTCGGTCTGCAAGTTGTTGAGGGGAACCGACTTGGCTGTGATCTGGCATGCCGGCTGGCCGTTGTGGGACGTGAAGGTGTAGTTCGCCTTGACGCCCTTGGGCAGGGGGGGTGGACTTCTCGAGCTTCGCCTGGGTGCAGCTCTCCCTGCTGATGAGTGACAGCCCCGATGAGTCCCACATGACGTAGGACAGGTCGGCGGTCTCGTTGTCATGAATGACGAAGTCGTAGTGAGCCCCGCATCCGGTCAGCAGCAGTGCGAGGCCGGTCAGTACCGCCACGGTCACTCGTCGCCTGACAGTGCGGGAGTCATGATTCATGTGTCGAGTCTAAATCGGTGCTGTGACAACGTGGAAACGTGGAATAGTCGGAATGCTCAGTGTCGCCCCGACGCCGCCTTGCGGGGTGCGCGTCCGCTGCTGCGCCGTCGTAGGACGGCCACTGTCAGGACGCCGCCGAGCAGGGCCAGCCCCGCGGTCAGCCAGATGCGGGAACGAGTCCACCATGACACCCCCCGCGAGTCCTGGGCGTAGCCCGAGGCGCTCACGCCCTTGGCCACCGTGTCCGGGTCGTCCCAGGTGACCGTGGTGCCCGACACCTTCCCCCCGCCTGACTGCGTCACCGCGCCGGGAAAGGTGACGGAGACCTTGGTGTCGACCAGGCCCTTGAAGGACGTGCTGCTCGGCTGGGCTCCGCCTGGGCTACCCGAGTCGCCCGACGGCGCGGCAGGGGCCTGAGACGCGCTGCCCTGCGCACCTGCGGCCCCGTTGGCGTCCTGGGAGGGGTCGGAGGGGGAAGGGCTGGATCGTCACCTTGTAGACCTCGCCGTCGCGCACGACGATCGTGTTCGGCTCGGCCTGTGAGGCCTGGGGGACCTTGACCCCGCTGATGCTGACCTGGCAGCCGATTCCGTCGTCGCCGGTGATCGGGGTGGCCTTGACCGTGGTGCCCTCGGGCACGCCCAGGGCGGTGGGGTCGGAGTAGGTCGAGCAATCGGGGGCCTTTCCCTTCGGGAAGACGGTTCCGCTGGTATCGCGCATCTCCAGGGCGACGTCGTAGCTGCCCTGGGAGCGGATGGTCATGTCCATGTGGGCGGTGCAGGCCGACAGCGCCAGGCAGGCGGTGGTCGCCACGACGGCCGGTCGAAGCGCCCGGAGCACCGGCGGGCGGGACAGGGGACGCGAGACGAGGCTCGTGGGGCTGGACGCGGAGGACGGCGCGACGGACATGCGGGCACGCTACACGCTCGCACTGGACCTTCACTGAGGGCGGAACGACGCCGTTTCAAAGGCGGCAAAAGCCGCCATCCTCCCGAATGTGGCCTATCGCATGCCGGTCTGGGCGGGGAGAGACGTCCAGTTGGGACCTTCGGCGATGTGACCTGGGGCGCCAGGTGGGGGAGGATTGCTCTCGACCGAGCGAGTCGGCAACGGCGCGCTCACCGGATCAACATACCCAAGGAAGGGACTCGCATGACTGTGTCTGAGAAGGACGTCCGCGCTGCCGCGCCGGCTAACGCCCCTGAGGATGTCATCGAATTCGTCACGCGCATCGCCGAGCTGGCCAAGCCCGAGAACGTCTACTTCGCGGACGGTTCGCAGGAGGAGTGGGACCGCCTCACCACCGAGATGGTGGAGTCCGGCGTGTTCACGCGCCTCAACCCCGACAAGCGCCCCAACTCCTTCCTCGCGCGCTCCCTGCCCAGCGACGTCGCCCGTGTGGAGTCCAGGACCTTCATCTGCTCCGAGAAGGAGGAGGACGCCGGCCCGACCAACAACTGGTACGACCCGGCCGAGATGAAGAAGATCCTCAACGAGAAGTTCGATGGCGCCATGCGCGGCCGGACCCTCTACGTGATCCCCTTCTCCATGGGTCCGCTGGGCGGCCCCATCTCCCAGCTCGGCATCGAGCTGACCGACTCCCCCCTACGTGGTGGTCAACATGCGGATCATGACCCGCATGGGTGCGGCCGCCATGGACCTCATCAACGAGGGCCGCCCCTGGGTCCCGGCCGTCCACTCCGTCGGCGCCCCGCTGGCCGAGCACGAGAAGGACACCACCTGGCCCTGCAACGACGAGAAGTACATCACCCACTTCCCGGAGACCAACGAGATCTGGTCCTTCGGCTCCGGCTACGGCGGCAACGCCCTGCTGGGCAAGAAGTGCTACGCGCTGCGCATCGCCTCGACCATGGCCCGCCGCGACGGCTGGATGGCCGAGCACATGCTCATCCTGCGTCTGACCGACGAGAAGAGCGGCAAGCAGTACCACGTCACCGCCGCCTTCCCGAGCGCCTGCGGCAAGACCAACCTCGCCATGCTCCAGCCCACCATCCCGGGCTACAAGGTCGAGACCGTCGGTGACGACATCGCCTGGATGCGTCCCGGCCCCGACGGCCGCCTGCGCGCCATCAACCCCGAGGCCGGCTTCTTCGGCGTCGCCCCCGGCACCTCCTACGACACCAACCCCATGGCCATGGACACCATGAAGGCCAACACCATCTTCACCAACGTCGCCCTGACCGACGACGGTGACGTGTGGTGGGAGGGCATCGACGCCCCGATGCCGGAGCACCTCATCGACTGGCAGGGCAACGACTTCACCCCGGCCGACGCCGCCGAGGGCAAGAAGGCCGCCCACCCCAACAGCCGCTTCACCACCCCGGCCTCGCAGTGCCCGATCATCTGCCCCGACTGGGAGGCCCCCGAGGGCGTGGCCATCGACGCCATCCTCTTCGGCGGTCGCCGCGCCACCAACGTGCCGCTGGTCGCCGAGCAGTACGAGAACGCCCACGGCGTGTTCATCGGCTCCGCCGTGGCCTCTGAGGTCACCGCCGCCGCCCTGGACGCCAAGGTCGGCTCCCTGCGCCACGACCCCATGGCCATGCTGCCCTTCTGCGGCTACCACATGGCCGACTACTGGTCGCACTGGCTGGAGATGCAGGAGAAGCTGGGCGACAAGTTCCCCAAGGTCTACCAGGTCAACTGGTTCCGCAAGGACGAGAACGGCAAGTTCATCTGGCCCGGCTACGGCGACAACTCCCGCGTGCTCGACTGGATCGTGCGCCGCGCCTCCGGTGAGGTCGAGGCCGTCGACGGCGTCACCGGCCGCTACCCCAAGTTCGAGGACTTCAACCTCGAGGGCCTCGACCTGGGCGAGGAGGAGTGGGCCAAGATGTACGACATCGACCCCGAGGCCTGGGCCGCCGAGATGGACGACACCGAGGAGTACTACAAGCAGTTCGGTGACAAGCTGCCCGAGGCCATCAAGGAGCAGCTCGCCAAGTTCCGCGCGCGCATCGATGAGGCCAAGAAGGCCTGATCGCCACTGAGGTCCTTCCCTGAGGAGGACTGAGACGGGGGCTCCGACCGGTTCGCCGGTCGGAGCCCCCGCTCGTTGGTGCTGTTGCCGCCCTCGCTGCCCCAGCTTGCCGCCTGCGCAGGGGCCTGGAGGCTATGACTCGACGCCGGTCCCGCCTTGAGTCGGCCTGTTCCACGAGGGTCGGGATCTACTGGCCAAGGGTTGTGCGTACTGCACGAAGGCCCCACCTACCCAAAGTGCACCCAACCCTCATCCAGTAGCGCCCCATCTTCGTGCATTGCGTCCAGACGATGCCGGCAGCCACCACAGTGACCGCGGCAGTCTGCTCCGGCAGGGCGAATCAGCAGCTCTCCCACCCGGCACACCCACCCCCGACCGGTGTCCTGAGATGTCATGACATCTGAAACTCTCAGAAGTCATGAGACAGCACATGAGCGCCAGGGGACAGTGCTCGATCCCTATGGTGCGTCCACGCGGGGCACGTCGCAGATGGGATGGTGAACGGTGCCCATCGGAGAACGCGAATCGGCGCCGCGGCCGCTACTACAGTGACGAAGGGCCGATGGTGGGGGCGTGGATTGCTCTCCCATCGTGCCGGCGACCTGCAGCGGCGTGGAAGGTGCGGAGCATGAAATGGCAGGACAACGACCTCGGTGGCGGTCGGGGGGACCTGTTCGATGAGACGCTCGGGAAGTCGATGCGGTGGTGGGCGACGGAGACCGCTGATGGGCGCCTGCTCCTGCGACGCTCGGTGATGATCCGCTGCTGTGCGCTGCTGGCGCTCGCGGTGGGGGTACCCGGCGTGGTCTATAACGCGCTGCCGCTGATGAGCCCCTACGTCACCGAGTATCAAGCCGATGACGCCATGATCTGGGCGATCATGTTCGGCATTCCGGTGGTCTGGGCGATCAATACCCTGCGGCGTCGGACGGTACTGAGCCAGGACGGCATCGCCATGCGCCGCCTGCTGTTCACCGAGCGGCGCCCCTGGGAGTCGGTGGGCTCGAGGTTCACGCTGTCGACGCTCAACCTGACTGACGGGCCGTCGTCGTACGGCGGATTCATTGAGCGGACTCGGATCGCCATCGAGAACGGCGACGGCGATGATGCCATTCGGCTTCCCGGATGCGTCATCGGGATGACATGGGGGGAGCTCTGAGGACCGCGCCGCTGCGGCTGTGGGGGACTTGCAGTACTACATTTACGCGCGGGGGTGGGGTGTTTCGGAGGAGGCCGCTGTCAGCGAGGACCCTCATCTTGTGGCGGCCCGGGGCCGGCATGGCGCGGAGAAGATGCTGCAGCGCAGTCGTCTCGTGTTCTGCACCCCGCTCTGGCGCAGAATCAAGGAGCACCTGTGCAACGGCGGGCTTTTCCTCATCGGCATGGGGGTGCTGTTCCTGGTGATCGGTGGTCAGCAGCTGTTCTTCGAGACGAAGCCGCTCAGCGGTTCGGATATCGCTTTCGCGGTGTTCTGTCTTCTGCTCGGACCGGTCACTATGGCGTATCCGCTCTACAAGATCTACGAGTGCTTCCAGCGGGTCGTTGTGGACGAGCAGGGGATTCGCGTGGGAAGACGCTCGTGCGTCTGGCCGGAGTCCCGCTCCGGACTGTTCGTTGCTGGGGACCGGATCTTCGTCGTCTATGGCAACGGGCGGCACCTGGCCCTGGATGGCGCCGGTGTCACGTGGGGGAGCTTTCAGCGCCGGCAGGAGCAGCTGGTCGCCAGGTGTGAGGCGATCTGGCTCTGGGGGGTCGCCCATGGCGCGACCCGGGAGACCGGCCGTTATGTTCCCCTCGCGGATGAAGGCATGCAGGAGGAGCGCGAGACCCTCGAACGCGGGATCGGTTTAGCGGTTCCTCGCCAGGGTCAGCGCGCTTGACTCTGTGCGGCCAGGGCCCGGTGGCGCCAGATCAGCAGGATGGTGGCAAAGATCCAGCAGACCGCCCCGGCGGCCAGGCCGGCGACGAGGGGCACCGCGAACTTGCCGAACGTGACGGTGGGGCCTACGAGGATCGCGTCGGTGTCATCCAAGCCCTCACATGAGACCCGGTAGTCTCCCGACTTGTCGGCTTTGAACGTGAGAACCGAGCTGAAATCGCCGTCGTTGTTGGAGATGTTCATCCCACCGCCGGGGGAGGTGTGGACCTCCTTGCCGTCAGGGTCCACAACGGTGCAGTTGTTGGCGGCGGCGGTTCTCGATACGTACAGAGCACGTTCGTCATTGCTGCTTAGGCTGACCTGCTGTCCATTGGTGACGACGTCACCACTGGTGGCGATGCTGGCGACGGCGATGACCGACCCGATGCCCCAGATGGCCAGTCCCATCAATGGGCCGATGACGAACAGGATGATCGCCACGACCAGCTTTCCGACGTGCGTCTGGCGGGGGCGCTGCTGCCCATAGGGAGGCACGGCCTGATACGAGGGCTGGTACGGCGGCTGGTACGGGGGCTGATTCTGGGGAGCTGACATCGGTCCGTCTCCTGAGTGTGCTTCGACTGCCGTTGTAGCGTAGCAAGTCAGGTATTCGGTGAACCGGCCCGTTTCAGGGCCTCAGCAGGCGGGATCCTCGTCGATGGTGACCTCGCGTTCATCGCCGCGAGCGGGTTGTGTGTACGTTGCGTTCCCCGTGAGGCTCGTTGTCGCTTCGGAGATCACCACTGTGTAACGTGTTGTCATGTGCCAGCACCCACCTGATGGGCTCATGCCTCCAGGATCGGCCCGCTCGGTTCCAGCCGTCGACGACGTACAGACGGGGCGGCTACTTGATGAGACCGCCGTTGACCTGGCGTTACGTGCCACCCGGTACCTGCGCACCCGTTTCCGTGAACGTGTCACCGTTGGGGACCTCTCCGCGCACCTCGCCTACAGTCCCTCCCATCTCAGCCGGGTCTTCACGTCCGTCGTCGGTGCCTCACCCATGGACTACCTGGCCGCGTGGCGACTGCACGAGGCCAAGCACCTCCTCATCACCCACCGACTGGGCGTGGCCGAGACCTGCCACGAGGTCGGCTACACCTCGGTGGGCACCTTCAGCCGCCGTTTCCTGCGCGACGTCGGAACCCCACCCGGTTCTCTGCGTCGCATCGCCGACCGGGTGGCCGAGCGCACCCAACCGGCCGTGAGCCTCCTAGTCCCGTCGGCTGGAAGAATCCGCATCCGCCTTGATATCCCAGAGGAGATGCGTCGCGCGCTCGGGCCGGCCCCCTATCAGTGGGTCGGCACCTTTCCCCGTCCCGTCCCCACCGGGCTGCCGACGAGCGGCACACTGCGCCGACACATCGACGAGGTCGAACTGCCCGTAGTCCCGGGCTCTCCCTGGATCCTTGCCACCATCTTTCCCGACGGCGCGGACGTCCACGAACAGCTGGCCCCCACTAACCCCCTTGTCGCGCGCCTGCGTGTCCCCGAGGAGCTCGTCCCAGGCCCCATCACCCTGCCGGTGCGCGCCGCTCTCCCATGGGATCCGGCGGTTCTCGTGGCGCTGGCGGCGATGGTGGTCTGACGGTCGTCTGAGATGGCCTGAAAAGGGCGCCGCTCAAGAGAGCAGGATCGGAGTCGTCCGCTGTGTGCCGGTCGGTCTACCGTCATGGAACGTCAAGATGTCCCTCGACATGCAGCTGGATACGCAAAGGAGCCACCGATGACCGACGCCACCGCCAACGCCCTGCCTACCGAGCGCCTTGCCGGCTTTCCCTGCTGGATCGAGCTGTACACACCGGACATCGATGCCTCGGCCGCCTTCTACCGGGACCTTCTCGGCTGGGAGATCACCCGTACCGAACCGGGTGAGCCACTCACCACTGAGGTGCATCACGACGGTCGGCTCATTGGCTCCTTCGAGCCTGCTGACGCGGCGCCCGGGGATCCCGGCTGGCAGGTGAGCTTCATGGTCGACGACGTCCGCACGGCAGCCGCAGGCGTTGAGAGGAGCGGCGGGAGCGTCGTTGTGGAGCCCACCGGCGTCACGGAGACCATGGCCTACGCCCTCGCCGCCGACCCCGACGGCAACGTCGTCGGGCTCCTGGAGGACGAGGACTGCGAGGGGCCCTACCCCTACCAAGCGGGGATGCCAGTGTGGTTCGACGTCCTGGCCAGTGACCTGGAGCCAGCCGAGCGCTTCTACCGGGAGGTCGCCGGGTGGTCCACCCGCCGGCTGACGATCGCCGACCAGGAGCAGGACTTCTACACGAGCGTCGTCGGGGGCAGATCTGTGTGCGGCGTTGGTCGGGCCGGCTACTTCGGGCGAGAGGAAATCCCTTCGCGCTGGCGCATCTACTTCGGGGTTGAGGACGCCGACGCCGCCGCCCAGCGCGTGCGCGATCTGGGAGGAACTGTCATCGTCGAGCCCTTCGACTTCACGTTCGGGCGCATGGTGGAGGTGGCAGACCCGCACGGTGCGCGCTTCCTGCTCACGACTTTCTGATCCTCACGCGATAGTCGGGCGGGGCCACTGGTAGTCCCGCCCGACTGCGTCCGGGAAGCGAAGGCGCTGGGAGAAATGTGAAGGCAGAAGGAAGCACCCTCATGGCCGGACGCGGCCCAGGTTACTCCGCTTGCCGGCCCGCCACGCCTCCATCCACGTCGGGGTTCCCCTCCACCGCGGCCTCCGCGGGGCCCAGCAGCGCCAGGATCCGCTCAGTTTGCCACGGCAGGATCCCGCCCTTACCGAAGACCAGGTCGGCCTCATCGGGGTCCTCGACGACGTCGTCGGCCAGGAGCCCCAGCAGGTGCGCCAGCGGCATGCGCCGCCCCTCCAGCAGGTCGAGCAGGTGCGCCAGGACCCGGTTGCTGCTGCGATCCAGGTTCGCCACCTGGTGCTCGCCCACCCCCACGGGCAGGTCCCACCAGATGAGGCGGCGCTCAGCGATGTCGATGACGAAGGGCGTCGCGTTGAACGTGGGAGAGACCAGGTCGAGGCGCTGCATGACGGTGGATGCCTCGAAGACCTCGCCGCTCTGCGGGTCTGTGCCGCGGGCCATCGCCCCCGCCCAGCACTCGGGTACCTCACTGAGCCGGTGGTGGGAGAAGGAGTGGACCGTCATGACGACGTAGCGCCACCCCTGCCGCAGCGCCTCGGCCAGGGTGACGTCGATGAACTCGGCCGCCCCGTCGGGCGCCGAGGTGAGGTCGCCGGAGTGCACGGCCGCCGTCGAGCGCAGGTTGTAGTAGGCGATCTGCTCGGTGCGCGTGAAGTCCTCGGAGACGAGGAAGGCCGACAGGTCCAGGTCCACGCGGGTGTCCCCGTCCTCGGCTGCAGCAGGTCCGGCAGGCCCCAGGGCCTTGGGAGGGGCCTCCGGCAGGTCGCGCCAGTGCAAGAAGAAGCGGATCGTCTCGCCCTCGGGCAGGGGCAGACGGGTGCCGCGCCCGGCCGTGCGCATACCCGGTGAGGCCGAGCGCAGTCCTACCGGAGCCGTGTAGCCCTCGTACATCCCCTGGTCGACGGCGATCCGCCCCAGGCGCTTCCGCTGCCGTAGGGCTTCCTCGACGGCGCGAACCACCGCCGCATCGGTCGGGCCTGGTCGGCGGGTAGAGGGGATGAGCGTCGTCTTGGTGCCCGTGGCCGCCTTGATGGCGACGACTCGCCACGGCAGGGCGTCCGGCCCGGGGGAGAAGAAGTACTCCCACAGGCGCACCAGGACCGGCAGGGCGACCTCGGGCGCGACCCGGGCGAACTCGGCGAGCACGCGCTCGCGGGCGGCGTCGTCGGCGCACAGCCGCAGCAGGTGGTTGAGTCGGCGGGCGAAGACCCCGGGGCGGGTGGACAACAGGCGAAGAGCCCCTTCGACGTCGCGGCGCGCCAGGGCCTCCTCCAGGTGGGAGGTGAAACCCTCTTCGGCACCCCCGGAGGCGACCTGGTGCAGGAGCGCGGCGGCGCGCGGGAAGCGGCGCGCGTAGTCGCCGGGCCGCAGGTGGCGGGCCAGCCGCTTCCACCGCTCACAGCGCCGAGCCATCTCCTCGGCGGAGTCCCGGTTGTCCTGGACTGCCCGACGGCGTCGAGCAGACCCAGCAGCCGGCGCCGCTGTGCACGGGAGAAGGAGGGGGAACCGGCACGGTTCGGCCAGGGAGACATCGCCGCCCGCCATGGCGACCGCCAGGCGCAGTACATCGGTGACGGTGCGGTAGGAGGCGGAGAAGTCCAGGTCGGGGAAGGTGACGGTGAGGACGGCGAGGTTCTCCTTGACCGCGACGCGTGGCGCCGCCTCGGGGCCGAAGTCGCACAGGGCCGTCAGGTCTGCGCGGTCCTGGACGCTGAAGGGGGTCGCCTGGGCGATGAGGTCGGCCACGATCCGCTCCAGGTCTCGCACCGTGGCCAGGCCCAGCTCGGTGAGGGCGCTGTCGTCTCCCGGCAGGGGCTCGCGGGGGCTGGGGCGGTAGTCCGGCAGGATCCGGACCCCGACGACGTCGCCCAGGTAGTGCAGGGCGGCGTTGACCAGCAGCGTGGCCTCGGAGGCGGTGCGGACCTGGACGGGGAAGTCGGGGTAGAAGGGGCGGTACTCGGCGGCCGGTGAGCCGGAGGTAAGGCGGGCGGCGGCATTGACCAGCGCCCAGGCCTGCTCTGGGTGGGTGAGGGCCTCCCGGGCCGGCGTGGAGAGCCGGTAGCCCAGGGCCCGCAGCGTGGTCAGGGCCGCGTCGACACCCGCGTCGGTACCCCGCTGCGGCGTGGGCTGCGCCTCCTGCGGTGAGGCGGAACCCGACGACGCCGGCCCACCAGCGGCGGGTGGGACATAAACATAGACGGCCCCGAGCCGGCGGATCGTCACCACGTTGAGCTCCGCGATCGCCTCAGCACCAGGGGCAGAGGCGGTGGCCGTGCCGGCTCCTGTGTCGGTCGCCGTCGTCGCAGAGGACTGATTGACTCCCACGGGGCCTCCTGATACCTCGCTGTCCAGGGACTCCGCGCCCCGGAACGACCTGAGGGTACTCGGCTGTGACCCGGGTTTCCCAAGAATCAGCTCACGCCCGCTCTAGGGGCGCGCGGGGCCCGCGATTCCGGGCCTCATGCGGCCTCCATCATCTAGGCTGTCGCCGTGAAGATCCTGCTCCTCGGCTCCGGCGCGCGCGAGCACGCCCTGGCCCGTGCCCTCGCCCGTGATCCGCAGACCTCCGAGCTCATCGTCGCTCCGGGAAACCCCGGCACCTCGGCCATCGCCACGAACCTCAACATCGACCCCAGTGTCCCCGAGGAGGTCGTGGCCCTGGCCACGCAGATGAAGGCGGATCTCGTCGTCGTCGGCCCCGAGGCGCCCCTGGTCGCCGGTGTCGCCGACGCCGTGCGCGACGCCGGGATCCCCTGCTTCGGCCCCGGCGCGGAGGCCGCCCGCCTGGAGGGCTCGAAGGCTTTCGCCAAGGAGATCATGACCGCCGCGGGCGTCCCCACCGCCGAGGCCGCCGTGTGCACCACCGAGGCCGAGCTGTCCGCAGCCCTGGACCGCTTCGGGGCCCCCTACGTCGTCAAGGAGGACGGCCTGGCCGCCGGCAAGGGCGTCGTCGTCACCGACGAGCGTCCCGTCGCCTGGCCCACGGCCACGCCTGCCTGACTCGCGGCAGCGGTCGCGTCGTCGTCGAGGACTACCTCGACGGCCCCGAGGCCTCCGTGTTCTGTGTGTGCGACGGCGCCACCGTCCGCCCCCTGGCCCCCGCCCAGGACTTCAAGCGCCTCCTCAACGACGACGCCGGCCCCAACACCGGCGGCATGGGCGCCTACTCGCCCCTGTCCTGGGCCCCGGCGGACCTCACCGAGCAGGTGGTGCGCGAGGTCGCCCAACCCGTCGTCGACGAGATGGCCCGCCGCGGCACCAGCTTCATCGGCCTGCTCTACTGCGGCCTGGCCCTCACCAGTCGCGGCCTGCGCGTCGTCGAGTTCAACGTGCGCTTCGGCGACCCCGAGACCCAGGCCGTCCTGGCCTGCCTGACCTCCTCCCTGCCCGAGCTCCTCCACGCCGCCGCCACCGGTCGCCTCGCCGAGGCCCCCGAGCCCACCTGGTCCGAGCAGAGCGCCGTCGACGTCGTCATCGCCGCCCCCGGCTACCCCGGGACCGTCACCACCGGCGGCACCATCACCGGGATCGAGGCCGCCGAGGAGCTCGACGACGTCCACGTGCTGCACGCCGGCACCGGCACCACCGAGCGCGGGGAGCTGGTCGCCGTCGGCGGGCGGGTCCTGTCCGTCGTCGCCCTGGGAGCAACCCTCGAGACGGCGCGGGAACGCGCCTACGAGGCCGTCGAGCGCATCAACCTTGAGGGCGCCCAGTACCGCACCGACATCGCCCAGGCGGCCAGTGAAGGCGGAGTTAGCAGCGTTAGCAGCGTCAGCAGCGCTGCCAGCGCCGACGGGGCCGAGTAGAGCTCCTCGCCGTCGCGACCACGGCGTGCGGCTCGCCGTGCGCTGAACCCAGGAAGACCACGCCGTCAGACCCGACTACGGGAGGCGGTGCGCGTGACGCACGCACTTCTTCCGAGACCAAACGCACACTGCGTCGCTCTTTCCTGAGGGAGGCCCGCGCCCCCTCGTCGGATGGGAGGTGCGGGTTCCGGCGCCGGTGTTGGCCCACGTCAGCCCCTTGTCCGGCCGGCTGGAACTGGTGGGAGGTGAGAGCCGCTCCCATCCCGTCGGTGGGATTTACTCCGGTCGCCCCCCGACTCCCGCCGACGACCCGATCCGGATGAATGCTTGCAATGGCGCGGTATTTGGATGATCCTCCAAGGGTGAACCCTGCGGGGGACGCCGCGGTCCGGAACCGGACACAGGGTGCCCGCCGATGGCAGGATGGGGGCATGACTCAGTCCGCGAGTTCCGCCTCAGTCGGTCCCAGTGCCTCAGCAGCCGGCTCCCTGCCTCCCGCCGTCCCCGGGTGGGAGCACCGCTCCAGCGGCAAGGTCCGGGACGTCTACGCCCCCACCTCCGATGGCCCGTGGGGTGGGCAGGACGTGCTCCTCGTGGTCGCCTCGGACCGCATCAGCGCCTACGACCACATCCTGGCGACTCCGATCCCGGACAAGGGCAAGGTCCTCACGGCCCTGAGCGCCTGGTGGTTCGAGCAGCTCGCCGACGTCGTCCCGAACCACCTCGTCTCCCTCGACGTTCCCGCCCAGGTCGCCGGCCGTGCCATGATCTGCCGGCGGCTGGAGATGTACCCGGTCGAGTGCGTGGCACGCGGCTACCTCACCGGCTCCGGCCTGGTCGAGTACCGACAGGGCCGCTCCGTGTGCGGCGTCGCCCTGCCCGAGGGCCTGACCGAGGCCTCCCGCCTGCCCGAGCCGATCTTCACCCCCGCCGCCAAGGCCGAGCTCGGGGAGCACGACGAGAACGTCACCTTCGAGCGCGTCGTCCAGATGGTGGGGGACAGTGCCGCCACCGCCCTGCGCGAGACCACCCTGGCCCTCTACTCCCGGGCCGCCGAGATCGCCCGGGACCGCGGCATCATCCTGGCCGACACCAAGTTCGAGCTCGGCACCGACGCCGACGGCGACCTGGTTCTGGGCGACGAGGTCCTCACCCCCGACTCCTCCCGCTTCTGGCCCGCCGACGCCTGGGAGCCCGGCCGGGTCACCCCCTCCTTCGACAAGCAGTACGTGCGCGACTGGCTCACCTCCCCGGCCTCCGGCTGGGACCGGGGCGGCGACCAGGAACCCCCCGCCCTGCCCGACGACGTCGTCGAACGGACCCGCGCCCGCTACCTCGAGGCCTACGAGCGGCTGACCGGCCACCCCCTGGAGCTGTCATGACCACGACCTCATCCACCTCGGACCTCCCCGATACCGGGAGTGCCACCCGCGCCTTCAAACCGGGGCCGGGCTTCTACGTCCTGGTCGGCCTCATCGTCCTGACGATCGTGCTGGCGCTGTCGGCCGCCATCACCTCCGCCCTCGGGGCCACCGAGACCTCCCGCGTCCTGGGTGGTATCGCCCTGGTCCTCGTGGGGCTGGGCATGCTCGCCTCCTTGAGGCTCTCCGCCCGCTCCCTGGTGGTCAATGCCCCCCGCCTGCGTCTGGAGCGCAACCGGGTCCGCGCGGCCCGGGCCCGGCAGGGCGGCGAGTCCTCCAAGAAGGGAGGCAGTGCCAAGGGCGCCCGCGGCAAGGGTGCCAAGGGCTCCCAATCCTCCCAGCGGGGCTCGGGAACCGACGGTGCAACCCTGCCCGGCACCGATCTGGCAACGCTCACCGTGCCGGGAACCAAAGTGCTCGTGCCTGAGTCGACAGGTCGGCGTGAGCTGACCACCCTCGACGTGGTCTCCGGCCCCGTCACCACCGCACTGGCCGCGACGTCGCTCGGGCGCGCGGCCGACGAGCGCCTGGCCGGGACCTCCACCGGCGAGACCCTCATCCGTGTCGGCCAGCTCCTGCTCGGCGCCACCGGCTTCGTGCTCGTGGCCCTGGGGCTCGCCTCCATCCTGGGACAGGTGATCTCATGACCCCCCGCGACCGACGTCCCGACAACGAGCAGGGGCCCGTCAACTGGGGCATCATGCCCAAGCGGACCCCACGTCCGAAGAGCGCCTCCGCCCGGTCCGGCGGCAGCGGGCTGCTTGAGGTCGTCCGCTCCGGCAACAATCCGGCCCCCACCGGCTCGGCCGCCTCGGCCTCTTCGTCCGCCTCGGGAGTCTCCGCGGCCTCCGCCGCCGGCTCAGCTGCCAGCTCCGCCGGCGCCCGGGACACAGGCGGCGCGACGGTCATGACGGAGGACGACCTGCGTTCAGCCGCGGCCCAGGCCATCGCCTCAGGAACCGCTGACGCCGTCGACGCCGCCATCGCCATCGACCTGGCCGACGTGCCCGACGAGCCCGCCGGCTGGGCCGGCTCCGCCCTGTCCGCCGGCTCGCCCGCCTCCCCGGCCACCCCGTACACCGTCGGCGGGTCCTCCGACACCCCCGGGGACCATGGCGAGACCGTCCCGACGGCCGCACCGGACCCGCTCCCTGCCAGCGCTGGCAGTGCCGCCAGCGCCCCCGGCTCCCCCGCCCCTCAGCAGCGGGCCGCGGCCGGCGCCGACGGCCGCTCACCACGGCCAGTCGTACGTCCCACCGCCGTTGACGGGCCGGGCAGTGCGCCCCAGACGGGAGGCACCACCACCCGCGTCTTCACCATCTCCCAGGGCAGGCCCGAGGCCGTGCCCAGCGGAGCCTCCGCGGCCTCCGCGCCGCCGCCGGCGACCGCAGCATCGGCCGCACCCGCACCAGCGGCACCGGCAGCCTCGGCCCCCAGTGCCGCAGCCCCCTCCGCCCGCGGCCGCGGCTACCAGACGCGCCCCAGTGCCGCCCCTACCGCCCCCGCCGCGCCCACGAGCCCGGCGGCCCAGCCCGAGGCCGAGGAGGACGCCGGCATCCTGGCCGAGTCTAGCGCCTGGGAGGCGGCCACCAACGCCCTGGACGCCGAGGAGATCCAAGCCCAGGGAGGCACTGACTGGGGGGTGGGGCGCGGCCCCGCCAAGGGACGCGGACCCCGCCGCTCCTCCTCGGGCACCGACTGGGGCGTGGGGCGCGGAAGCGCCAAGAGCGCCGCTGCCCGGACCCGCTCCCCGTGGCCGGCGGCCGTGCGCCGCCAGCGCCTGGCCGGCGTGGCCTTCGCCCTGCTGGGCCTGGTCCTGGCCACCGCCTCGGCCATGAACCTGGCCCGCAACGCCGAGGCCGGACACCCGTGGATCCCGCCGTGGCTCGTCGCGGTCCTCGGCGGCGCCGGGCTGGTGGCCGCCGCCGGCTACCTCGCCTGGGCCGGAGGCACCCCCGTACGCCGTGAGGCCGAGCGTTGGAAGCCCGGTGTGCTCGACGCCGCCGCCGGCCTGACCACTGGTTCCGTCAAGGTCCACGACCCCGCCCGGCTGGTGGCCCGCGCTCGCGGACCGCTCCTTCCGGGCGCCTCTGAGCGCGGCGACGAGACAGCCCCCACCGTGGACTCCGGCCCCACGCCGGTCATGGGTACCTCCACCGTCGACCAGTCCCTCCACGCCCCCGCCGGGGTTGCCGGCGCCGTGGGCGGGTTCATGCTCGCCAGTGCCGTGGTCTGCGCCGTCGTCGCCCTCATTCTGGGCTCCGCCTGGCTCATCGCCACGGCCGCCCTCACCCTGGGTGGAGTCGTGGCGATTCGGCTGGCAGGCGAGTGGCTCGGCCAGGTCTGAGCCACGTCGAGACGGCAGGCAGTGTCCCGGCCTGCATACGGGTAGTCTTGGGCTGCGCACTCATCCCGCCTGATCCGAGGAGCACCCATGGGACGCATCGTCGTCGAGGTCATGCCCAAGCCCGAGATTCTTGACCCCCAGGGCAAGGCTGTCGTCGGAAGCCTTCCCCGCCTCGGCTTCGAGCAGTTCACCGGGGTGCGGCAGGGCCGTCGCTTCGAGCTGACTGTGGACGGCCCCGTCACCGAGGAGCACCTGGCCGCCGCCCGCGAGGCCGCCGACACCCTCCTGTCCAACCCGATCATCGAGGACGTCGTCTCCGTCGCCGCCGACGAGGAGGCCTGAGCCGTGAGTGACTCGCTCAGCAGCTCTCCTGCTGCCCGCATCGGCGTTATCACCTTCCCCGGGACGCTCGACGACGTCGACGCCGCCCGCGCCGTGCGCCTGGCCGGCGCTGAGGCAGTGAGCCTCTGGCACAAGGACGCCGACCTGCGCGGGGTCGATGCCGTCGTCGTGCCCGGGGGCTTCTCCTACGGCGACTACCTGCGCTGCGGCGCCATCGCCCGCTTCGCCCCCGTCATGGAGGAGGTCGTGGCCGCCGCCGAGCGCGGCATGCCGGTGCTCGGCATCTGCAACGGCTTCCAGATCCTCGCCGAGGCCCACCTCCTGCCCGGCGCCCTCCTGCGCAACGCGAACCAGCGCTTCTTCTGCGTCGAGCAGCGCCTGCGCGTGGAGACCACGCAGACCGCCTGGACCAACCGGTACGCGGACGGGGAGGAGATCGTCGTTCCCATAAAGAACGGCGAGGGCAACTTCATCGCCTCGCCCGAGGAGCTCGACCGTCTCGAGGGGGAGGGCCTCGTCGTCTTCCGCTACGTGGGCAACCCCAACGGCTCGGCCCGCGACATCGCCGGCGTACGCAATGAACGCGGCAACGTCGTCGGACTCATGCCCCACCCCGAGCACGCCGTGGAGCCCGGTTTCGGTCCCGACTCGCAGGCCGGTCCGCGCACCGGGACCGACGGCCTGGGAGTCTTCCGCTCCGCCATCGACTCGCTGCTGGCCGTCTGACGACCCCGTATCCGGCACCCACCCCTGACAGCCCTCAGGGGTGGGTGCCGAATCATTCCCTGCCGCGTTATCCACAGATCCGCCTCGCGCCTGTGTAGAACTGTGGAGAGAACCGGGCCGCCCCTCGCTCGGCGGACCTGGTCGTGACCGCGCTCAAGTTGCATGGCGATGAGGAATGTGTTGTGGCAGCTGTCGGGGGCTCTGCCTCGGGATGACCGAGAGGGCGAGCGCGACTGATTGGATGATTATCCCGGATTTCAGCCAAAACTCGGTGTCCAGGGATGTCATGTCAAGGTGCGTGGCGGCCTATGCGGGGCGCTGCCGGCAGGGGTGCTCGCCCGGGGACGGTGGTACTGAGGGGGCGTTGTGCACAGGTGGAATGGCGACATTCCACAAACCCCCACAGCCATGCACAAGCCTGTGGACACGACCTGTGGATAACTCGGCCTGCGATGTGATGAAGTCCCCTGGGCCGGCCCCTCCAGCACGCGGCTGTCAGCCGCTCACCGGTCGGGGTGTGCTGCGAGACGTGCTCGTTGCGGCGGGTCTTGAGAAAAACCGCCGTCAGCTCTGGCAAGGCCCTTGTGAGCTCCTGCCTGTTGATTACCTGCCGGTGACGGTGCGGTTGTGGCGCATCGCGACGTCAACCCAGAAGGCGAGGCGGTCGTCGTCGGCGATGGCCTCGGGCGCGACGGTGACCCAGCCGGGCCCCATGACTCGCCCGGCCCCCATCTGAGCTCGCCTCGCACCCGGTTCGCCCAGGAGCGTTTCGTGGTGGTCCGCGGCGACGCGCACCAGGAGGTCCCCGGTCTTCCCGACGCTGACGATCATCTTGTCGTTGACCATGATCGCTCGGCCTCCGAACATGGGGACCTCGCGCACGTCCGGTTCGTCGTCAACCAGCGTGCGGACGCGCTGAACGAGGTGGTGCTGCTCAGGTGTCATGGCTGCCATGGCGTCGTCTCCCGTTGGTGGTCAGTCGGTCAGGGGCTGTCAGCGTCAGATTGGGTTCCCTAACTGCCTCGCCCGTGCCCCACGGAGTCGCTCGGGCCGGCGGCCGGGTGTCCACAGCGCTGACATTAACGAGATCGCCGTCGAAGTGACCGGTGAAGATCGTTGAAATTCTGCGGTTGTTCCGCGGCGTGTGGCATCTGTGCGGAGTTAATGTCAGCGCCATGGACACTGACGCCCCTGTTGGGGGTCTTTGTCGTCGGCTCGTCAGCCCACCAGGTCGGCCACGATCTGCAGGAGGTCCTGCAGGTGCCGGTTGGACAGGAACTCCCGGCGCACGGACTCGTGGGCGGCCAGTCCCATCTCCTGGGCCCGCTCGGGGAAGAGCAGCAGGTCGCGCACGGCTTCCGCCCAGGCGAGGCCGTCGGCCGGGTCGACCAGGACGCCGTCGACGCCGTCGTCGATCTGGTCGCGGATGCCGCCCACCGCGGAGGCGACCACTGGGGCCTTCTTCCACATCGCCTCGGCCACGGTCAGACCGAAGGCCTCGATGAGGGAGCGCTGGGTGACCACCGAACTGACTCGCTGGACGGCATTGACGACGGTGGCGTTGACCTCCCGGTCCTCCATGCTCACCGCGGCCACGTGGATCCGCGAGGCGACCGATTCCGGCAGCACCGAGCAGCGCTCCACGATCTGGGTGAGGGTGGCCTGCGACTCGGGCCCGTCGGGGGTCGGGCCGACCAGCAGCAGGTGGGCGTCCTCGGGCAGCACGGTGATGTTCTCGGCGAAGGCCTCCACCAGCTCCAGGCCGCCCTTGAGGCGGTCCCAGCGGTTGACCTGAGTGACGACCCGGGCACCCAGCGGCACCGGTCCACCGGCCAGCACCGGGTCATCGGCCAGGCCGCGGAAGGCGTCGGCGCGCCCGTCGTGGCGCATGAAGGGCACGGCCTCGAAGGGCGGCTCGCCGGCGAAATCCCGGACAGGCGCGCCACCGACCAGGCCTCGTCCAGGTCCAGGACCCGGTTCTTGGGGGAATCGGCGTCGATGGAGGGAGCCAGGACCGCGCAGCGCTCGGCCTCGATGTAGGGCGGGCGGTACTCGGGGCGGGAGACGATGACGAGGTCCACGTCTTCCAGGTAGCGGTCCAGGAAGGCCCAGGCGTAGTCGGCGGCCTCGCCCGCGCCCTCGGCCCCGGCGTGGCAGCGCCAGATGACCGTGGCGCCCGCCGCCTTGAGGGCCTTGGCCAGGCCCGCGGTGGGCGGGTCATGCAGGATGACGACGTCGTCGGGGCGGACTTCCTCGACGATGTTCTCCGCGTTGGAGGCCAGGACGTGCTCGTAGATGTCGCGCTGCTTGTCCCCGAGCTTGCCGCCGTCGCCGTGGTCCCCGTGGATGCCGGCGTGCAGGCGGGCCGCGATCCGGGTGAACTCCTCGGGGGCGTCCAGGGTCAGCCAGCGCACGTTGAGGCCGGCGCCCAGGGAGTAGCCCACGAGGGGGGGCGACCGTCTCCGCCGGCCCCGAGCCGGCGGCTGCCGACGGCGTGACCGTCCACACGGTGCGCCCCTCCAGCAGGGCCTCGGCCCCGGTCAGGCTGGTGTGCAGTCGTTTGATGGCCACCTCGTCCAGGTGGCTCTCCAAGTGCGACAGGGGCAGCGGGGCGACGTCGATGTCTCTCATGCCATGATCTTCCCCCGAAATCTTGTGAGGCGCAGCACTTTGGGCTTGGGCGTGGCGTCTTGTTGCTGTTTCGGCATTCTTCTGGCTGGATTCCGCAGAGCGCCGATCGGGCTCGCGTGGAGTGTGCGGAGTGCGCGGGGCGCGGTCCCGCGTGGGTGGTGGTGTGAGGTTCCGTGGGCGTGGGTAGGCTTGGCTCGGCCGCACTCCCTCGTCAACCAGGAGCCCCCATGGCGTCCGAGCCCATGATCCCCGCCGCCCACCCCGACACCGTCGCCGACGCCGCCGCGACGCCCGAGAGGGAGATGCCCTGGAAGGAGTTGGGCCTCAAGGCCGACGAGTACGAGTCCATCCGCGAGCTGCTGGGGCGCCGCCCCACCAACGCCGAGCTGGCCATGTACTCGGTCATGTGGTCCGAGCACTGCTCCTACAAGTCCTCCAAGATTCACCTGCGCCAGTTCGGCGCCAAGACCACCCCCGAGATGCGCGAGCACCTCCTGGTCGGCATGGGGGAGAACGCCGGTGTCGTCGACATCGGTGACGGCTGGGCCGTGACCTACAAGGTCGAGTCCCACAACCACCCCAGCTACGTCGAGCCCTACCAGGGGGCCGCCACCGGAGTGGGCGGCATCGTGCGCGACATCATCTCCATGGGCGCGCGGCCCGTGGCCGTCATGGACCAGCTGCGCTTCGGCGCCGTCGACCACCCCGACACCGCGCGCGTCGTCCACGGCGTCGTGGCCGGCGTGGGCACCTACGGCAACTCCCTGGGCCTGCCCAACATCGGCGGTGAGACCGAGTTCGACTCCTCCTACCAGGAGAACCCGCTGGTCAACGCCCTGTGCGTGGGCGTGCTGCGCCACGAGGACATCCACCTGGCCAATGCCACCGGCGCCGGCAACAAGGTGGTGCTCTTCGGGGCCCGCACCGGCGGGGACGGCATCGGCGGGGCCTCCATCCTGGCCTCGGAGTCCTTCGAGGACGGCATGCCCGCCAAGCGCCCCAGCGTCCAGGTGGGCGACCCCTTCATGGAGAAGGTCCTCATCGAGTGCTGCCTCGACCTGTTCGGCGCCGGGCTCGTGCTCGGCATCCAGGACCTGGGCGCCGCCGGCATCTCCTGCGCCACCTCCGAGCTGGCCTCCAACGGCGACGGCGGCATGCACGTCGACCTGGAGAAGGTGCTCCTGCGCGACCCCACCCTGACCGCCGGGGAGATCCTCATGAGCGAGTCCCAGGAGCGCATGATGGCCGTCGTCGCGCCCGACAAGCTCGAGGAGTTCATGGCCGTCATCGACAAGTGGGACGTCGAGGCCGCCGTCATCGGGGAGGTCAACGGCTCGGGCCGGCTGACCATCGACCACTTCGGGGAGCGGATCGTCGACGTCGACCCGCGCACCGTGGCCCACGAGGGTCCCACCTACGAGCGCCCCTACGCCCGCCCCGCCTGGCAGGACGCGCTCAACGCCGACACCACCGAGCGCCTGGCCCGCCCCGAAAGCGCCGATGTGCTCGCCGAGCAGGTGCGCGCCGTCGTCACCAGCCCCAACCAGGCCTCCACCGCCTGGGTCACCGACCAGTACGACCGCTTCGTGCGCGGCGACACCGCCCTGTGCCAGCCCGACGACGCCGGCGTCATCCGTGTCGACGAGGCCACCGGCCGCGGCGTGGCCATCTCCACCGACGCCAACGGCCGCTTCACCAAGCTCGACCCCGCCACCGGCGCCGCCCAGGCCCTGGCTGAGTCCTACCGCAACGTGTGCACCGTGGGCGCCCGGCCCCTGGCCGTCACCGACTGCCTCAACTTCGGCTCGCCGGAGGACCCCGACGCCATGTGGCAGCTCGTCGAGGCCATCACCGGCCTGGCCGACGCCTGCGCCGTCATGGGGGTGCCGGTCACCGGCGGCAACGTCTCCCTCTACAACTCCCACGGCAAGGTCAAGGGACAGATCGACTCCTCGATCAACCCCACGCCCGTCGTCGGCGTCCTGGGCGTCATGGACGATGTGCGCCGTGCCAACCCCTCGGGCTGGCACGAGGAGGGCCTGGCCATCATGGCCCTGGGCACCACCGCCGACGAGCTCGACGGCTCGGCCTGGTCCCGCGTGGTCCACGACCACCTCGGCGGGCTGCCCCCGCGCGTCGACCTCGAGGCGGAGATGGCGCTCGGGCGGGTGCTGCTGGCCCTGAGCGAGGCGGAGGGCCCCGGCGGCGAGCCGCTGGTGCGTGCCGCCCACGACTGCTCGACCGGCGGCCTCATCCAGACCCTCGTGGACTCCTGCCTGCGCTGCGGCGTCGGCGCCAGCGTGGACCTGACCGCCATCCAGGAGGAGGGTGTGGACGACTTCACCGCCCTGTTCTCCGAGTCCGGGGCCCGCGCGATCGTTGCCGTGCGTGAGGAGCTCGTGCCCGCCGTCACCGCGGCTGCCGAGGCCGAGGACGTCGCCGTGGCGCGCCTGGGGACCACCGGCGGCGACCTGCTCGTCGTGGCCGGCAGTGACTGCTCTCCGACGGCGGCGCCGGGCGCCCCCTCGTCCTGGACCTGGCCGAGCTCGGGGCCGACGTCGAGGGTGTCCTGCCGGCGCTGTTCTGAGTCGCACTCGCCGACGGGGACATTTCTCTACGGCCGGGGACGTTCCCGTGCGGCCGGGGACGTTCGACGCCGTCGGGGACCGGAATCCTGTCCCCGAACGCGCAGGATGGCCCCGCCTGGGGTCACACGCACCCGGCCGTGTGGAATGTCCCCGTCGGTCCGCCCTGCTGCGCCGGCGACGTGCCTCCTTACTGCGCCACCTCAGGTGTTGACGCGTGACGGTGGAGTGTCGCTGCGGAAACAAGCAGCACCACGGCCGGTAGGACGTTCACGAGGTAGATCCAGGCGCTCGGGTTGGACGCCTCTGCCGTGACGAGGCAACCGATGGTCAGTGAGACGGACAGGGAGATGCCGGCCAGTGCCACGCTGAGGACTGCCCCGCCCATCTTGTTGTCGGCCGCGACGACGTAGAACGCGGTGATGAAGCCGATGACGGCCAGAATCAGGATGACGCCGTTCATCGTCCGCACGAGACTGACGAGATTGAGACCAGCGTCGGGTGACGAGCTGTCCGTGAAACTCGGCGGCACGAGCGTGGAGGCGTCGAGGACGTGGTTGGACACGATGACGCTCACCACCTGGGCGCCCCAAGCGATGATGGTGGTGATGGACTCGATGTCGGCTGATCGTGTGGGGCGTGAGGAGGGGGGCTGCGGAAGATGTCATGGCTGGAGCCTGTCAATGCGCCCGCCGTGTATCAACCAGTGGGTAGCCTGGAGGCATGATCGATCATGCCTCTGTGAGTGTCAGTGATCCGGCGGCCTCGAAGGCCTTCTATGAGGCGGCCCTCGCGCCGCTGGGCTACCGCGTCGTCATGGAGTTCGGGCCCGTCACCGGACTGGGCGGGCCGACGCCCGGCGCGCCGGAGGATGCCCCGGTCCACGCGGACCTGTGGCTGGCCCCGGCGGAGAATCCGACGCCCTGCCATATTGCTGTGGCGGCGTCGTCGACGGCGCAGGTGGACGCCTTCCATGAGGCGGCCCTGGCGGCGGGCGGCACCGACAACGGAGGTCCCGGCGAGCGCCCGCACTACCACCCCGGCTACTACGGGGCCTTCGTCCTCGACCCCGACGGCAACAACCTCGAGGCCGTCTTCCACGGCGCCGGCGATTGAGCGTCGCCTGCGTGCCTCACCTCTGCTGCGTGAGTCCGCCGTCGGGGACATTTCTGTACGGTCGGGGACATTCCTGCACGGCCGGGGACGTTCGACGCCGTCGGGGACGGGAATCCTGTCCCCGGACGCGCAGGATGCCCCCGCCCGGAAGGACCCGCATCCGACCGCGTGGAATGTCCCCGTCAGTGTCGGTGGCAGGCCCGGAGATGGTGGAGAGGGGCGACGGTCTGAGAGATGTGGCGGAGGGGAGGCGGCTGTTCGCCAGGGAGGTGACAGGGCTCGGCGGAGAGGTGGAGAGGGCCCGGAGGCCTGGGCACGGTGGGCAGATGATGACGCTGCGGTGAGGCGGCGGTGTTGGGCTCGCGCGGCGCCTGAATTGACATCGAGGCCGCCCCGGCGACAATTCCCGCCAATTCCCCGGGAGTCTCAGGAAGATATCGAAGCGGCGGGCGCGCCGGCCGAGGCAGGCAGTGCAACGCCCTCCCGCACCCGCCCGAACGGGGCGCCGTGGTGCGGAAGGCGGCCTCTCAGCGTGTCGCGCACCCGGCGTGGCGCCCTCTCAGCCCCGGATTTGCCAGATATCACTCAGGTAACTGCTCGCAATCGGCTCAAGATGCCGCAGATACCTCGCAGAGATCTCTAGACTTCAACCATGACTGTGCCTTCAGAGACCTCGACGACGATCGACCCTCGTGAGGTGTCACTGTATGCCGGCCACTTCGACGCGCTGTGGGGTGTGGCCTGGAGCCCGGACGGCACGCGGCTCTGTCCGGATCGCACGACGGCACGGCCCGCGTCTGGGACGCGAACCGCGGCACCGAGCTGTTCGCGCTGGCCGGCCCCAGCCTGTCCATCAGCGCGGTGGCCTGGAGCCCCGATGGCACGCGGCTGCTCACTGCGGCGGAGGACCACAGCGTGCGCGTCTGGGACGCGACCACCGGCGCCGACCTGCTGACCCTGGGGGTCGGCGGCTCCGGCGTGGGCGGGGCGGTGGCCTGGAGCCCCGACTCCACCCGTATCCTCACCAGCTTCGACGACGCCTCGGCCCGCATCTGGGACGCCACCAGCGGTCAGGTGGTGCGCACCCTGTCAGGGCACACCGAGCACCTCACCGCGGTGTCGTGGAGCCCGGACGGGACCCGCGTGGCCACCGCCTCCGACGACGGCACCGCCCGCGTCTGGGACGTCACCACCGGCACCGAGCTGCTGCGCGTGGGCCCCATGGCCTTCGTGGGGCGCGGCGCCACCATGGGCCCCGACGGCAGGCCGACCCACGTCGGCCCGATCGAGCCGATGACCGGCCTGTCATGGAGCCCGGACTCGCGTCGCATCATCACCGCCTTCGACTCTGCCGAGCCCCGGGTCTGGGACGCCGCCACCGGCGAGGAGGTCCTCAGCCTCCACGGCCGCGAGCGCCGCTGGGTCAGCGTCGTCTCCTGGAGCCCCGACGGCAGCCGCATCATCACCGACGACATCTCCGGCACCACCGCCCACATCTGGGACGCCGCCACCGGCGAGGAGCTGCTCAGCCTGCGCGGCCACCACCAGTGGGCCTGCGCCCTGGCCTGGAGCCCGGACTCGAGTCGTGTGGCCACCGGCTCGCACGATGACACCGTGCGCGTCTGGGACGCCGCCACCGGCCAGACCCAGCTCGTCCTGGGGGCCGGTAACTCGTGGAGACCGTCTCCTGGAGCCCCGACGGCACCAGGCTCAGCATCGGCGCCAAGATCGGTGGCAACCGCGTCTGGGACGCCACCACCGGTCAGCCGCGCCTCACCGTCGACAACGGTGCCCGGGAGCTGAGCGAGGTCGTCTGGAGCCCGGACGGCACCCGCCTGGCCACCTCCTCCTACCTCTCGCCCCGCGTCCTCATCCTGGATGCCTCCACCGGCGACGTCGTCCAGGCCCTGACCGCCGGGGAGGACGACGTCAACGACATCGCCTGGAGCCCGGACAGCGAGCGCATCCTCACCGGACTGGGGGACGACCGCGCCGCGATCTGGGACGCCGCCCGCGGTGAGCGCCTCCTGACCCTCGAGGGCCACAGCGACATGATTACCTCGGTCGCCTGGAGCCCCAACGGCCAGCGTGCCCTGACCGGCTCCCAGGACGGGACGGCCCGCATCTGGGACGCCGCCACCGGCGAGGTCATCCACACCTACACCGGCAACTGGGTGCGTGACGTCGTGTGGACTCAGGGGGGGGCCCGCGTGTCGTCACCGGCAGCGCCGACGGCGCCGCCCACGTCTGGGACGTCATCACCTCCGGCGAGCTCGTGACGCTGCGTGACGCCGCCGCCATGGTCCGTTCCTACGCCTGGAGCCCCGACGGCACCAAGGTGCTGGCCGGCTTCGACGACGGCGTCGTGCGCGTGTGGGACGAGGTCTCCGGCAAGGTCGTCCTGTCCCTGGCCGGCCACCGTTTCGGCGTCACCGACGCGCAGTGGAGCCCCGACGGCACCCGGATCCTCACCGGCTCCGAGGACGGCACCGTGCGCCTGTGGGACGCCACCACCGGCGAGATGACCGGGCTGTTCCTATGCTTCCTGCCCGACGGCGGGGTCGCCATCCTCGACGCCCCCTCCCTGAGCCTGCGCTCGGGCCCCGGGGGAGGTCTGGGACTACCTCGGCCGCCCCGAGATCCTCGCCGGCCAGCTCACTCGCGTGGGCGTGGAGCGGCGCCAGTTCCTCAACCACGACCCGTTGCCCGAGGCCGTCGCGGAGCCGTCCCCGGCCGAGGCCGCTGACGAGGACCCGACGGCGCCCGAGCCGGTTGAGGAGCCCCAGGTTCCCGAGGAGTCTCCGGCTCCCGAGAACACCGAGCCCTCCGAGGCGCCGGAGGTACCGGAGGCCGGCCCGCTCGCCGAGCCCGCCGTTGCCCCCTCCGTCTTCGCTGCACCCGCGCAGCAGGAGACCGAGCCGTCCCCGGCCCAGTCCGGTGCCGACGTCGAGCAGCCCGTCGCTTCCCAGTCCCCTGAGGACGCCCCCGCCCAGATCCCGGAGTCGTCGGCCCCCGCTGGTGATCCCCTCATCGAGGAGGCTCCCGCCCAGGTGCAGGACCCGCAGGTCGAGGAGTCCGGCTCCACCGAGGTCGAGGACTCCGAGATCCCCGCACCGGCCCCCGCCCCCGAGGTGGTGGATCCGGCCGCGGCTCACCAGGCCAGGCACGCGGCGGAGACCGCTCACACGCCGGCCGAGGCCGCTGAGACCCCTGAGGCCCCCGATGCCTTCGGGCAGCCGGTCGCGCCGGCCGAGACCGAACCGGTCGCCGCTCCGACGGGGGAGACCCTCCTTGTCCAGCCCTTCCCCGTGGACCAGGGCCTCGTGGACGGTGAGGTGAGTGCCCCGGCCGTGACGCCGCCCGCGATGGTTGAGATGCCGCAGAGCCTGACCGCTCCCGAGAAGGAGCAGCAGTCCGAGGCGCAGCCCGTGCTGAGCGCCTCAGAGGCCAGCCAGGAGGTCGACGCTGAGGCCAGTGCCGACGCGATCGCCGTCCCGGCTCCCGTCACGGAGCCCGCCGACAACGCGCGCCGGGCCCGGCACGCCGCCGCCACTGCTCAGACCTCGGCCGATGCTGCCCCGGAGCACGTCGTCGAGGACGGCGCTGAAGCGACCGTGCCCGCCGAGTCAGAGCTGGCTCTGCCGACCGAGGTGGCCCAGTCCTCCGGCACGGCCGAGTCCGCCTATGAGCCGGTGGCGATCCCCGCCGTCGAGCATGCCGGTGGTGAGCCTGTGGCCGCGCCCACCGGTGAGACTGTCGCCCCCGACCAGCTCGAGCTCTCCCTGACCCCGGCCGACGCCGCCGGCCACGAGGGCGATGAGGTCACCCTCGACCTCTCAGAGGAGGCCGGTGGGCCGGCGCCGAAGCAGGCCCCCGAGGTCGTTGCCCCAGTCGAGGCGACGGTGCCGCCCGTCGCGGACACCGCTGAGACGGCGCGCGCCGCTGGCCCTGTGGACGTCACCGACGTCGCCGAGGCTACCGATGTGGCCGACGCGGCGGCCCCCGAGGTGCCGGTGCCCTCCGGCGCTGAGGCCACCTCCGCGCCGACCGTTTCAACGCCTGAGGGCGAGCTCGAGGACCACGCGGTGCCGCCAGAGGTCCAGGCTGAGCAGGCCCCGGCCGAGCAGGTCCCCGCCGAGCGCCCGCAGGGCCAGGAGAACTCGGACAGGCCGCTCGAGTCCGCGGAGACTGAGGCCGCTCAGACCGCGCAGGCTGAGGCTGCCGCCGAGGACCGGCCGAGCGCCGAGGAAGAGCCGGCCGAGCCCGCTGAGCCTGCCGAGCCCGCTGAGCCTGCCGAGCCGACTGAGCCGACCCCGGCGCCCTGGGGGAGCGCGGACCTGCGCCAGCGGATCTACACCGAGGTCCAGGAGTTCGTCGCCGCCATCGCGCGCCGTGACGTCAACGAGCTGGCCAGTCGCTACGGCATGGCCGGCAACGACCTGGCCGGCCTCGATGAGCAGCTGGCGGGCCTGTCGAGCCCCGCGTCGGACCTGACCCTCTACCCCCTTGAGCAGGCCGACGACTACGTCGACGGCCACCACCGCCTCGATCTCAGCGAGCTGGAGGGCGGCGGTGTCGTCATCAGCAGCGAGCTGTGGGCCCACGATCGGCCCTGCGGTGCGCGCCTCGTCGCCCACTGGAACCCCATGGGGATCTACCCCTTCGACTTCCGCAACGTGAGCATGTGAGTCATCTCCCGCGCGCCTCCCCGGCGCCCGGCACATCGAGTGCGCCCCCGACCGGCAGGTACGGGGGCGCACTCGCCTCTCGAGCGGTCCGAGGGAGACGGGGATCGCTCAAGAGTGGTGCCGGGGGATAGGTGCCTGGGCTGTGAACCGCATAGACTTCCGGCCGTCAGTGTTATCCACCGAGAGGGGACGTCTGTGTCGACGGCGCAGTACCCGGCACGGGCCCGTGTCGCCGCCTGGGCAGTGCACATCTTGACCATGTCCGGACTGGTGTGGGCCAGCCTGGCCATGCTCGCCACCATCCACCCCCGCCGGGAGTTCACCTGGATGTGGGTCTGGCTGCTCGTCGCCCTCGTCGTCGACGGCGTTGACGGCACCCTGGCCCGGCGCGCCCGGGTCTCCGAGATCATCCCCTGGTTCGACGGCGGCATCGTCGACATCGTCGTCGACTACCTCACCTGGACCTTCATCCCGGCGGTCTTCATGTACGTGGCCCTGCCAATGGGCCCCAGACCGTTGGCGGGACTGCTCATGGCCCTCGTCCTGAGCTCGTCGATGTTCTGCTACGCCAACAAGCAGTGGAAGTCCACCGACTACTACTTCGTGGGCTTCCCGGCCGCCTGGAACATCGTGGCCCTCATGTTCTACGTGCTTCAGACCCCGGCGGTCTTCAACATCATCGTCACCCTCATCTTCGTGGTGCTGACCCTGGTGCCCACGCACTACGCGCACCCGGCCCGCGTCAAGCGCTTCCGCGCCCTCAACATCGGTGCGGTGGCCGTATGGTTCCTGGCCACCTGCTGGCTGGTGGCGATCTACCCCTACCGGCCGCTCAGCCTGGTCGCTGTCCTCATCGTCTCGGGCGGGTGGTTCCTGCTTGCCGGGGTGCTGCGCTCGATCCGCGGGGAGGAATCGACTGCGGCAGCGGCGTAGGCCGGACTAACCGTCCCCGGGGGCGCGCAGCCCCCGGGCGACCGCCACGTCGCGCAGCCAGCGGCCGCCCTCCAGCAGGAAGGTGGCCAGCACCAGGCCGATGACCACCATGATGACCCAGCCGGGGTACTGGTTGCCGTGCCCGTCGTCGCCCGCCAGGAAGAAGTACACGTAGGGCGCCACGAAGGTGATGAGGGTGACGAGGAAGCCGGCGAAGCGGATGCGGCGCCGCTTGCCCGCCACCATGGCGATGATCCCCCAGGTGTAGGGCACTGCGGTGATGATGTCGATGGCCCACAGCACCCAGGGGTTGCCGCGGAAGCCGGGGGCGTAGACGGCCGGGAGCGCCCGCAGCGAGGAGTAGATGAACACCGTCGCGTAGGCCAGGAAGCGGGGGTTGTGCAGCAGACGGACGATGCCGGCGCGCGGCACCAGGTCCACCTTCGCCTCCTGCAGGGCGGCCAGGGTGTGCCGGGAGACGCGCAGCGGGTCCGTCCCCTCCAGCACAGTGCGCAGGTAGCGGATCTGCTCAGGCGTCCCGGTGGCCCACTCGTCCAGGAGACGGCGCGGGCTCACGGCGACGACGACGCTGCCCTCGCCCTGACCGGCACCGTCGGTCCGCGGTGTCTCGGCGCCGTCGGGTGTTTCTAGGGAGGCGATGTGGACGAGGTGCTCACCCAGGACGCTCCGCAGCAGCCCCAGCCGCTGCGTGGGAACCTCGCTCAGCCACAGGCGCTGCCCGTGCTCCACGGCCAGGGACAGGGCGTGCCCCAGGGCCCAGCCGCGCTCGTCGGGCGCCAGCAGCTCCTCGGGGCGGATAGCTGGGCCAGTTCGGGCACCTCAGCGACGTTGAAGCGCGTCAGGTCGCCGACCCTGTCGACGGCCGCCACCGTCCGCAGGACCTCGGGGTCCAGGACATGGCGCCGGGTGACGGGAAGCTCCGTGACGGAGCGCAGAGCCATCAGGTCCATCACGGAGGAGCGGGAAGCGGGGGTGTGTTCGGGCATTGGGAAGAGCCTAAAGGAGTGGGTGCCCGTTGTGTGCATCCTGTGCATCCTGTGGACCGATACGGCTCACTCCTGGCCAGAAGAGAGCGGAGACCCGCCTCCCCTCGCCTCGTCGGTAGGGGCGCGGCCGGGACCGGGGCCCGTGGGGCGGCCGAGCGCCTAGGGTGAGTTCATGAGTACTCACGCCACCCCCCTCAGAGCGGTCCAGCCGGCGCGGCGACCCGGGGTTGCTCGTCGTGGCCGGAGCGGGCCTCATCGGATCCCGCCTGGCGGACCTGGCCCGGGACAGCGGCTGGAGGATCCGGATCCTCCACCGCAGCGCAGCGGGCCAGGCGCCGCGGGAGGGCATCGAGGTCGATGACTCCGGCAGGGAGCACGCCTGGTGGGCACCCGCCGAGCGCCTCCTGCCGCCCAGCGCCCTGGAGGGCGCCAGGGCCGTGGTCTGCCTGTCGGGCGCCCCGATCGCGCCGCGCCCCTGGACACCGGCGCGCCGTCGCGAGCTGGCGGCCTCGCGCCTGTCCACCACCGCCCTCATCGCCCGGGTCGCCGCGGGCCTGCCCCCGGCCGGGCGACCCGAGGTCCTGCTGAGCGGATCGGCCACCGGCTTCTACGGGGACCGGGGCGAGGAGATCCTCACCGAGGCCAGCGGCCCGGGTGAGGGGTTCCTGTCCGAGCTGTGCCGGCGCTGGGAGTCCGTTGCGGGCCCGGCGGCGCAGGCCGGGCTGCGCACGGTCCAGTCCCGCACGGGCCTGGTGGTCAGCTCCTCGGGCGGGCTGGGCAGGATCCTCGGCGCCGCCTACCGGGTCGGGGCGGGGGCCCGGCTGGGCCGCGGTGACCAGTGGCAGCCGTGGATCGCCCTGGAGGATGCCGCGGCCGGGCTCCTGTGGGCCATCGAGCACGACGACGTCCACGGGCCGGTCAACCTGACCGCTCCCGAGCCGGTGCGCAACCGCGACCTCCACCGGCTGCTGTCGCGCGCCGGCGGCCCGCCCTCGATGGCGGTGGTGCCCCAGCTCCTGCTGGACTGGGCGGGCAGGGCCGGGGCGGCCAGCAGTACCGGAAGCGTCGGCGGGATGCTCGCCGAGCTTCTCGGTGCCTCCCAGCGCGCGGTGCCTCAGGCGCTGCTCGCCTCCGGATTCCGCTTCACCGCGCCGGACGCGGCCTCGATCTGGGCACTGAGCACCTGACGCCCGCCCGGTGCCGGTCGATCCCGTGCACCCGCACTCAGACGCGGGCCAGGACCTCACCGTGCACGACGACGAACCAGGCGTCCTCGCTGTCTCCCCACTGCCGCCACGCCTGGGCCATTGCCTCCAGGTCGGCCCCGTTCGCCAGTCCCAGCTCGACGGCCTGGGGCCCGAAGGATGTCAGGCACCGCTGCGCCCAGGTCTGCGACTGCCAGGCCCGGTCGGCGGGCGTGGCGTAGCACCAGGTGGAGGCCGAGGCGGTCACGTCGGCGAAACCCGCCTCCCGGGCCCAGGACAGCAGCCGGCCGCCGGCATCGGGTTCGCCGCCGTTGGCGCGGGCGGTGGCCATGTAGACCGAGCGCCACTGCTCCATGCCCGCGGGCTCGGGGAACCAGGTCATGGCGGAGTAGACGGCGTCGCGCACGGCCACGATCCCGCCGGGGCGGGTGACGCGGCGCATCTCGGCCAGGGCACCCACCGGGTCCGCGAGGTGCTGAAGGACCTGGTGGGCGTGGACGACGTCGAAGGAGGCGTCCTCGAAGGGCAGGGCCATGACGTCCCCGCAGGTCAGCTCCACCTGCTCGGACAGACCCCGTTCGCGAAGCGTCGCCCGAGCCGCCTCCAGGGCGCCGGCCGCGGCATCGAGGCCCACGACCCGCCCCGGGGCGACGCGCTCAGCGAGATCCGCGGTGATGGACGCCGGCCCGCAGCCGATGTCGAGCAGGTCCATTCCCGCACGCAGGTGGGCAAGCAGGTAGGCGGCCGAGTCCGCCGCGCCGCGCCGCGAGTGCGCGCTGAGCACCGCCGCACTGTGACCGTGGGTGTAGCGGGCCGTCTCGCCTGAACCGTCTGGAAGCTGTTCACTATTCATGCCTCCAGATCCTCCAGGAATGTGATTTGTGTTGCGCGAACGTCCGGAATGCGGCCTTTGCGACGGTTATGTTTCCTCCGGATCGCGAGATGTTTCGTCTCAGTGAACGTCTCGGTGGAAGTCTTCTCGCGGCGCCGCGGCGACCAGCCAGGTGCTGAGCTTATTCCGCTAGGCGAAGGAGTCCCCCATGCAGGACGTTGTCGAAAAGGTCTATGAGCAGGTTGTGGCTCGCAACCGTGGAGAGGTCGAGTTCCATCAGGCCGTCCACGAGGTGCTCGAGTCCCTCGATCCCGTCATCGCCAAGCACCCCCACTACGCCGAGGGCGCCCTCCTGGAGCGTATCGTCGAGCCCGAGCGCCAGATCATGTTCCGGGTCCCGTGGGTCGACGACGCCGGCCAGGTCCACGTCAACCGCGGCTTCCGCATCGAGTTCAACTCCGCGCTGGGCCCCTACAAGGGCGGCCTGCGCTTCCACCCCTCGGTCAACGCCGGCATCATCAAGTTCCTCGGCTTCGAGCAGATCTTCAAGAACGCCCTGACCGCCCAGGGCATCGGCGGCGGCAAGGGCGGCTCCGACTTCGACCCGCACGGCCGCTCCGACGCCGAGGTCATGCGCTTCTGCCAGTCCTTCATGACTGAGCTGGCTCGCCACATCGGCCCCTCCACCGACGTGCCCGCCGGCGACATCGGCGTGGGCGGCCGCGAGATCGGCTACATGTTCGGCCAGTACAAGCGCCTGCGGAACTCCTACGACGCCGGTGTCCTCACCGGTAAGGGCCTGGCCTGGGGCGGCTCCCTCGTGCGCACCGAGGCCACCGGCTACGGCACCGTGCTCTTCGCCCAGTCCATGCTCGCCACCAAGGGCGAGTCCCTCGAGGGCAAGAAGGTCCTCGTCTCCGGTGCCGGGAACGTGGCGATCTACGCCATCGAGAAGGCCCAGCAGCTCGGCGCCACTCCCATCACCTTCTCCGACTCCTCCGGCTACGTCGTCGACGAGGCCGGGGTGGACTCGAGCTGCTCAAGCAGATCAAGGAGGTCGAGCGCGGTCGCGTGGCCGACTACGTCGAGCGCCGCCCCGGTGCCCGCCTCGTGACCGGCGGCTCCGTGTGGGACGTCCCCGGCGACGTCGCCCTGCCCTGCGCCACCCAGAACGAGCTCGACGGCGACGCCGCGAACACCCTGCTGCGGGGCGGCTGCGGCGTGGTCTCCGAGGGCGCCAACATGCCCTCCACCCCGGAGGCCGTTGAGGCCTTCCAGAAGGCCGGCATCCTCTTCGGCCCCGGTAAGGCCGCCAACGCCGGTGGCGTGGCGACCTCCGCCCTCGAGATGGAGCAGAACGCCGGCCGCACCCGCTGGGACTTCGCCACCGCCGAGGCCAAGCTGACCGACATCATGGCCGACATCCACGACTCCTGCGTCGCCGCGGCCGAGGAGTACGGCCGCCCCGGCGACTACGTGCTCGGCGCCAACGCGGCCGGTTTCACCCGCGTTGCCGACGTCATGATCGCCCACGGCATCGTCTGATACCTGGCTGATCGGGGCTCGCGCCCACAGCGACGGCGTCCGTCGCCTCTGAGAACGAGGCGGCGGACGCCGTCGCTGTGGCTTGGGGGAGTGGGTGTGGGATCGACGCTCTCGGCAACCATTCGCGCGGCTCGTTCCTCGCCGAGCTCCCGCCGTGGAGGCAGGTCCCGACGGCGCTGACGGGCACCCCGGGGAGGCAAGCACGAGCGCCGTCTGATGAATGTCAGTGAGTGCCACGAAAAATAATGCCCCGTATCACCGGGTCGCATACGGTGACGCATGTTCCTCTCCTCATCTTCTCCCGGGTCACCATCCCTCCGCCTGATAAGGAACGACATGCGACTGCGCCCCACGCGGGCCGTCAGGGTCAGCGCCGTCATGTGCGCGCTGACTCTGACAGCCCTCAGTCCCTTCCCGCTCAGCCCTCCCGCCGGTGCTGACGAGCCGGCCGCCCCGGCTGCCCCGGCTGACGCTCCGGCTGCCGGCGCCACCACCATCGACCTGCTGGGCATCACCGACCTGCACGGCCACATCTCTCGGACCACTCGGACGGACAGCGGCTCCGGGCAGACATCCGTCGAGGACCCCGGTGCTGTCACGCTGGCCTGCGAGGTCTCCTCCGCTCGCGCCGCCAACCCCAACACGCTGTTCGTCTCCGCCGGAGACTCCGTGGGTGGATCGGCCTACGTCTCCTCCATCCTCCAGGACCGCCCCACCATGGAGGCGCTCAACGCGATGTCCCTGGATGTCTCCGCCCTGGGCAACCACGAGCTCGACCAGGGCCTGACCGACCTGGAGACGCGCATCCTGCCCGCCTCGAACTTCCCGATCCTGGCCGCCAACGTCTCCGGCTCGACTCCCTTGAGTGCCGAGGGCGGCGGCAAGGGGACCTTCATCAAGGAGGTCGGCGGTGTGCGCGTCGGCTTCGTCGGTGTCGTCACCGATGAGCTTCCCACCCTCGTGTCACCCTCTGCCCTGTCCACCCTCACTCTGAGCCCAGCGGTCGCCGCCGCCAACGCCCGTGCCGCCGACCTCAAGGACGGCGACCCCGCCAACGGTGAGGCCGACGCCGTCGTCGTGCTCAGCCATGAGGACGCGGCCTCCACGGCCACGAGCTTCTCCAAGAACGTCGACGCCGTCTTCTCCGGGCACACCCACGTGCCCTTCGCCAAGACCGTCACCGGCGCAGAGGGCAACCAGATCGCCGTCGTCCAGGCCGACCACTACGGCTGGGCGCTGGGACGCATCCGCCTGAGCTATGACCCCGCCAGCCGGAAGAGCTCAGTGGTCAGCGCCGACAACGAGGACCTGCGCAGTTCGAGCTGCACCACCGACGCCTACGGCGTCGCCGGAATCGTGTCCCAGGCGGAGAAGGACTCCGCCGCCGAGGGCGGCAAGCCGCTGGCCAAGATCGGCTCGGACTTCCTGCGCGGCTCGGACGGCTCCGGCCCCGGCGCCAACCGCGGCACCGAGTCCACCGCCTCCAACCTCATCGCCGAGTCCTTCCGCAGCTGGCTCGCCACCGACATCCAGCCGACCGGCTCCACCCGCTACGTGGGCATCATGAACCCCGGCGGCGTGCGCGCCGACCTGCTCTACGCCGCCTCCGGCTCGGAGGGCGATGGCGTCCTGACCTCGGGGGAGGCCTACACCGTCCAGCCCTTCGGCAACGAGATGGCCTACACGACCCTCACCGGCGCCGAGCTCAAGGCTCTGCTGTCCCAACAGTGGCAGCCCGGCTCCAGCCGCCCCGTGCTCACCCTGGGGCTGTCCAGGAACGTCGACGTCCTCACCGAGGCCACCACCGATCCCGCATACGGGGGCGAGGCCGGGGCCGCCCCCGCGATCCGCGAGATCCTCGTCGACGGCAAGCCGCTGGCCGACGGCGACAGCGTCGTCGTCGCCTCCAACTCCTTCCTGCTGACCGGCGGCGACGGCTACACCGTCCTGAAGGACAAGCCCGTGACCAACACCGGCGTCCTCGACCGCGACGTCACCTCCGCCTACCTGGCCTCCTTCGGCGACAAGCCCGTCACAGCCGACTACTCCAAGCGGCAGACCGCGATGACCGTGGGGCCGGTGTACATCAGCTCAGGCGGCGCGCGCAGCACCGACACGGTCTCCGTGACCCTGGACTCCCTGGCCTACACCAACTCCACCGAGCAGGCCGCCGGCGCCCGGCGTGTGCGCGTCAGCGCGGGGGATCAGGAGATCCTGACCAAGGACCTTGACCTCACCGTCAACCCCACCGGCCCGACCACCGGGCGGGTCGACTTCAACCTCACCTTCCCGGCCGACGCCCCCACTCGCGCCTGCCGCACGGTCCAGGCCACCACCTGCCGCTGGGCCTCAGTCGAGACCCTCGACGCCGCAGGCACGGTTCTCAACCGCTTCTCGGTCGAGATCGAGGATGAGGGTGCGGTCGGCCCCGGAGTGGACTCGGGAGACAGCGCGGCGACGGGTGCTGATGCTGCGGCGGACGGGGCCGGCGGCAAGGCGGCATCCACCCCACAGGGCGGCCCTGGTGCTGGTGAGACCTCTGTGGGCGGCGGCACCGAGCCGTCTGCGGGGAGCGGTGCGCAGCCCGCAGCCACCGCCGCTCCGGCCGCGTCCGGAGCGCCCGCCCAAGCAGCCGGGCCCGAGCGCCCGAACCAGGCGGCCAGTGATAGTCCTCTGGCCCGCACCGGCGCCTCACTTGGCGCGGGGGTACTCGCCCTCGCGCTGCTCGTCGTCGGCGGCTACCTCATCCTGCGCCGCAGACAGCAGGTCGCCTGACGCTGCCTGACGCCGGCTGACTCAGCTCATGCCGGCTGGCTCGGCCTGACGAAGGCCGCCCCAGGCTGACCCGCAGCGATACGCGGATCGAGACTCGTGCCCGCCTCCCCACTCGGGGGGGGCGGGCACGAGTGCTGTCTGCGGGGCGTCGACGACGGGGCGTCACCGGGGATGGTTCGGGCGGCCTGGGCGGCGAGGACTGCGGTTCGCGCCGAGGACGTACTTTCCGATCGGGGACTGCGTTGTCCTCCGGGCTACTGGGGTGCGCCCGCAGTCGTTTGTCGGAGAACGCAGTCCTGGGCGCCGAAGGACGTCCTCGATGGGGCGGTGGTGCCCGTCGGGCGGACCCTGTTCTCAAAACAACCTATGGATTGTATTGTGGATCACAAAGGGGTAGACGTAAATGTCTGAATGGGCATACTCTCATGTCTGTTCAGACATTCAGAGTCGAGTGGATGCCCGAACGGGCGTACTGGTTGACGGCACGGACCTTCCAGGAGGTGAACATGCGCATTGAGGACAGGCACCGCCAGATCGTGGAGCAGGTGCGCGGTGCGGGGCGGGTTCTCGTCACCGAGCTCGCCGAGCACTTCGACGTCACCCCTGAGACGATCCGCCGCGACCTGACCGCCCTGGACCGCAGCGGCGTCCTGCGCAAGGTCCACGGCGGTGCCATCCCCGCCCCCGCCCTGCCGGAGACCGGCGTGACCCAGCGCGAGCAGGTCAACCCCACCGCCAAGCAGGCCATCGCCCGAGCCGCCCTGGCGCGGCTCGCACCGAAGCCCGGCACCACCCTCCTCATCGACGCCGGAACCACCACCGGATCGCTCGCCCGCCTCCTGCCGGGCGACACCGACCTGACCGTCATCACCAACTCCGTCCTGACCGCCGCCTGCCTGGCCGGCGCCGGACGCACCCGGGTGCGGATCCTCGGCGGCCAGCTACGCGGACTCACCCAAGCTGCTGTCGGCCCCGAAGCCGTCGAGGCCCTGTCCACCCTGAGGGTCGACGTCGCCGTCCTGGGAGCCAACGGCCTGAGCGCAGCCCACGGACTGTCCACGCCCGACCCCGACGAAGCCACCGTCAAACGCGCCATGGTGCGCAGCGCCCGCCAGGTGGTGGCCCTGGTCGACTCCACCAAGATCGGCCAGGAGCACCTGGTCTCCTTCGCCTCCCTCGACGACATCGACCTCCTGGTCACTGACGTCGAGCTCCACCCGCACTCATCGACCAGCTCACCGCCACCGAAACCGAGGTCCTTGTCGCATGATCCTGACCCTCACACCCAACCCGTCCCTCGACCGCACCGTCTCCCTGCCCGGACCCCTCCAGCGCGGCGCCGTCCAGCGCCTGACCGGCGTCGTCATGGAACCGGGAGGCAAGGGCGTCAACGTCGCCCGCGTCCTGTCCAACGCCGGGCGCGCCGCCACCGCCGTCCTGCCCGCCGCCGAGAACGACCCCATCCTCACCGCCCTGGGCGCCCTCGAGCTGCCCGGCCTCACCGTGCGATCCGTGCCCGTGGCCGGACCCGCCCGCATCAACACCGCCGTCACCGAGCCCGACGGCACCACCACCAAGCTCAACGAGCTGGGCGCGGGCCTGAGCGAGGAGGAGATCGACGCCGTCGAGCAGGCCCTCCTGGAGACCCTGGCGCTCACGGGGGTGTCGGCCGGCCCCGACCCCCACCACTGGGTGGTCCTGTCGGGTTCCCTGCCGCCGGGCGCGCCGGCCAGGTGGTACGCCCGCCTGGTGGGGCTCCTGCGCGAGGTGGCCCCGGGGCTGCGCATCGCCGTCGACACCTCCGACGAGCCTCTGGCAGCCCTGGCCGCTGAGCTGCCCGCATCGGCCCCCGACCTCATCAAGCCCAACGGTGAGGAGCTCGGTCAGCTCGCCGGCCTGCCCGCCGAACGCGCCATGGCCCTCGAGGAGGGCGCCGTCCAGGGGGACTACGGTCCCGTCGTCGACGCCGCCCGCCTCCTGGTGGGCCTGGGGCTCGGTGCCGTCATGGTGACCCTCGGCCCCGCCGGCGCCGTCCTAGTGACCGCCGACGGCGCCTGGCACGCCACCGCCCCCGAGGTCCCGGTGGTCTCCACCGTCGGAGCCGGGGACTCCTCGGTGGCCGGCTACATCCTGGCCGACGTCAACGGCGGCGACGAGGCCGAGCGCCTGCGCACCGCCATGGCCTATGGCTCGGCCGCCGCCTCCCTGCCCGGAACCACCCTGCCCACGCCCGCCGACCTGCCCGAGCAGGCGGCCGTCGTCACCCGGCTCTCCTGAGCCGGGGCGTTCGCGGGCGCCGGGGCCGCGGACCCGCGAGCCGCGGGTCCCCGCATACGTCGGCGGCTGCCGGCTGACCACCGGCCGCCGAGCTGGCTCCGCCACTGACTGCCCACTGACCTGTTCACCACCTGCCCACCGATCCGCCAGATAACCACCACTGACCGCATGACCGCCGCCCACCACCCTTGACCACCTGTGACCCGCCGCAGCCCACCGGGCGACGGCACCTCGGACACCAAGGAAGACCATGACCGAGAACAAGCCCCTCATCATCCCCGAGCTGGTCGCGCTCGACGCCGACGCCGGCCCGGGCAAGGAAGACGTCATCGAGTTCCTGGCCGCCACCGTGGCCGGCGCCGGCCGGGCCTCCAGCCCCGACGGCCTGGCCGCCGACGCCAAGAAGCGCGAGTCCACCGCCCCCACCGGGATCCCCGGCGGCATCGCCATCCCGCACTGCCGCAGCCCCCACGTCCTGGCCCCCAGCCTCGGCTTCGCCCGCCTGGCCGAGCCGGTCGACTTCGGGGCCGCCGACGGGCAGGCCGCCGACCTCATCTTCATGATCGCCGCCCCCGACGGCGCCGACGACTTCCACCTCCAGCTCCTTGCCAAGCTCGCCCGCGGTCTCATGCAGTCCGAGTTCACCGACGCGCTGCGCCAGGCCGCCGACGCCGAGGAGATCACCCGGATCGTCACGCAGCAGGTTCAGCCCGAGCTGCTCGACGGCGGGGAGGGCGCCGAGGACAGCGAGGCCGGCAAGGCCGGAAGCGCCGCGGACTCAGCCGCAGGGTCCGGTGCCGCGCAGACCAAGGCCGCTGCGGCGTCGTCGGCCCCGGCGGAGGGTGAGACCGTCATCGTGGGGGTCTCCTCCTGCCCCACCGGCATCGCCCACACCTTCATGGCCGCCGAGGCCCTGGAGCAGGCCGGCAAGGACCGCGGCATCACCGTGGCCATCGAGGGCCAGGGCTCGGGCAAGATCGACGCCCTCGACCCCGAGCTCATCAAGCGGGCCAGCGCCGTCATCTTCGCCCACGACCTGCCGGTCAAGGGCCGCGAGCGCTTCGCCGGCAAGCCTGTCATCGACGTCGGCGTCAAGGCCGCCGTCAACGATGCCGGCTCCCTGGTGGACAAGGCCCTGGCCGCCGTCGACGACCCGAGCGCCGCCCGCGTGCCGGCCGGCGGCGAGTCCGCCGAGGAGAGCGAGGAGGGCTCCGAGCACTGGGCCCGGCGGCTCCAGAGGTCCGTCATGACCGGGGTGTCCTACATGATCCCCTTCGTGGCCGCCGGCGGTCTGCTCATTGCGCTGGGCTTCCTCCTGGCCGGGTATGACGTGGCCAACCTCTACGAGAAGATCTCCATCAGCGACTACTCGCTGTGGAACCTGCCCGGCAACGAGTTCGTTCATGAGATCAAGAACTCGGCCGGCGACGTCGTCGGCACCGAGACGATCACCGTCTCGCAGTCCGGGCTGCTGCTGTACATCGGGTGGACGCTGTTCCTGCTGGGGCAGGCGGCCATGAGCTTCCTCGTCCCGGCGCTGGCCGGCTACATCTCCTTCGGGCTGGCCGGCAGGCCCGGGATCGCGCCCGGGTTCGTCATGGGGGTCGTCGCGGTCGAGGTCGGGGCCGGGTTCATCGGTGGCCTGGTCGGCGGCATCCTCGCGGGCTACTTCGCGGCCTGGCTCGCCGGGCTCAGCGTGCCGGCCTGGCTGCGAGGGCTCATGCCCGTGGTCATCATCCCGCTGGGCACCACGCTGGTGGTGGGCGCCGTCATGTACATGGTCCTCGGGCTGCCGCTGGCTTCCCTCATGACCGCGCTGAAGGACGGGCTGACCTCCATGTCCGGGGGCGGGTCGGCCGTGCTGCTCGGCGTCATCCTCGGGCTCATGATGTGCTTCGACCTGGGCGGGCCGATCAACAAGGCCGCCTACCTGTTCGGCACCGCGGGCCTGTCCGAGGCCAGCGCCAGCAACACCGCCCCCTACGAGATCATGGCCACTGTCATGGCCGCCGGCATGGTGCCGCCGCTGGCGATGTCCGCCGCGACCTTCCTGCGCTCGCGGCTGTTCACCAAGGCCGAGGTGGAGAACGGGCGCAGCGCCTGGCTGCTGGGGCTGTCCTTCATCTCCGAGGGCGCCATCCCCTTCGCCGCCGCCGACCCGCTGCGCGTCATCCCGGCCACCATGGCCGGCGGCGCGGTCACCGGCGCGATGACCATGGCGATGCACGTCGGCTCGCGCGCGCCCCACGGCGGGGTGTTCGTCGCCTTCGCTATCACCAACTTCGGTGGCTTCCTCCTGGCGATCCTGGCCGGGACGGTGGTGAGCACCGCGCTGGTCATCGTCCTCAAGGGGCTGGGGCGCAATGCCGACGGCAAGAAGGGCGTAGAGGCGCAGGCTGCGGCTGCTGCTTGAGCCGGCGAGCCTCATCGCCGCGTCGTCGTGCGGGGTCCCAGCAGGTGCGGGGCCCCGCACGACGTGTGTGAGGACGTGAGGGGCAGGGGGCGTGGGGCTCGGTGTTCTTCGGCGGGGACACTTCACGCGGCCGGGGACGTTTTCTCGCCCACGGGTGCAGTGCGCGCGTGCGGGGACACTCCGCTCCGGCCGGGGACACTCCGCGCGTGCGGGGGCGGGAATCCTGTCCCCGACGGCGTCGAATGCCCCCGGCCGGGACGACACGCACCCCGCCGCGCAGGATGCCCCCGGCTGCGAGGCAGTGTCCCCGCCTGGGGCGACACGCACTCGGTCGTACGTCCCCGACGGCGTGGAACGTCCCTGTGGACTGTGCCGCCCCGGATCGAGGACGTACCTTTCGATCGAGGACTGCGTTCTCCTACAGAAGGTGACGGCCCGGGCGCAGTCGTTTGGGGGAGAAGTACGTCCTGGGCGCAGAACGCAGTCCCCGATGGGCCGGGGCTGCCGCGAGGCGCCGTTGTCGAGACTGGTCAGGGCCGGATGCGAGCGTGTCGGTCCGCTTTGCCGATATGGGGGTGAGCCACCCGACGGGCCGGGGCTGCCGCGAGGCGCCGTTGTCGAGACTGGTCAGGGCCGGCTGGCACAACCTCGTGATGGTCTTCGCCGCGAGTACGGGTGCTCGTCGCCCACGATGGACTCGCCTGCCAGTCCCGGGGCACTCCGGCATAGGCTTCGCGCCATGGCTGCAAGACGACGCATCGACCCCGACGCCGGCGCCCAGGCCCTGCGCCAGTGGGCTCAGGAGCAGGGCACGTCCGACGACGAACCGGCCGGAGCTGGGAGCGGTGCCGGCCCTGACTCCGCCAGTCCCACTGACCGGGCCGCCCGACGTCGGATGACCGCCACCGCTGTGCGCTACACCCTCGAGGAGCTCGCCGCCTGCGCGCCCGGGCGCTCGGTCGAGGTGCGGGTCCCGCCCTTCGGCGTCACCCAGGCCGTCACCGGCACCGTCCACCGCCGGGGCACCCCGCCCAGCGTCGTCGAGACCGACGCCGTCACCTGGTTGGCCCTGGCCACTGGCCGACTCACCTGGCAGGACGCCCTGGCCGACGGCGCCCTGCACGCCTCCGGCGAGCGCTGCGACCTGTCCGCCTACCTGCCCCTGGTCCGGCTCCCCGGGTAAACATCAACATTTTCTTCAAAATCGACCCGGAGCCGCGTCGATTCTGAAGTTTTGGTCGATGTGTGGGGCGCGCTGCGGGTGTGCGCGCCCGTTGGGCACTGCACTGAGGGCCCGCGCCGGTAGGTTCATCCCATGAGTCGCACGCGCCTGAGCACCTACACCGCCCCTCCCGCCGAGGTCGCCCGGACCTTGGACGCGTTGCGCGCGCACTACGAGGTGCCCACCGCTTTCCCGTCCGAGGCCCTCGCCGAGGCGGAGGCCGCCGCCGGCGCCTGGGTCCAGGACGGCCCCGCCCGTCTCCTGGCCGACGGCGCCCGCGACGCCCGCGACCTGGAACTGGTCACCATCGACCCGCCCGGCTCCATGGACCTCGACCAGGCGGTGCTCCTGGAGCGCCTGTCCGCGCAGGCCGGTGTGGGGACCGGGGATGCCCCCGAGCCCGCGGCCACCTACCGAGTCCACTACGCCATTGCCTCCCTGGCCACCTTCGTCACCCCCGGCGGCGCCCTGGACACCGAGCTGCGCCGCCGCGGCGAGACCATCTACGCCCCCGATGCCGCCACGCCCCTGCACCCCGAGGTCCTCTCCCACGGCGCCGCCTCCCTACTTCAGGACGCCGAGCGCCCGGCCTGCCTGTGGACCATCGACCTCGACGAGCGCGGTGAGGTCGTCTCCGCCCGCGTCGAGCGGGCCCTCGTGCGCTCGCGGGCACGCCTCAGCTACGCCCAGGTCCAGGCCGCCATCGACGGGCAGGCGCGCTGCCCCAGGAGGCGCCGGCCGACCTGCCCGAGCTCCTGGCCGAGATCGGCCGCCTACGCCTGGAGCGCGAGGCCGCCCGCGGCGGCATCAGCATGACCACACCCGAGCAGGTCGTCGAGGTGACCGAGGCAGCAGAAGCAACAGAGGTGCCAGGGGCGGTGTCGCCGGCGGCGGACCCGGACTTCCGCCGAGCGCCCCGGCCCGGCCGGCTACCGGCTCGCCTACCGCGTGCCCGTACCCGCCGAGCAGTACAACGCCCAGATCTCCCTGCTCACCGGCATGTGCGCCGCCCGGATCATGGTCGAGTGCGGTGTCGGCATCCTGCGGACCCTGCCGCCGGCGCGCCCCGAGGACTACGCCCGCCTGCGGCGCGTCGCCGCGGCCCTGGGCATCGACTGGCCGGCCGCCCAGCCCTACCCCGAGCTCGTGCGCGGCCTGGACCACGCCATCCCCGCCCACGCGGCCTTCCTGGAGCAGGCCATGTCCCTCTTCCGCGGATCGGGCTACCTCGCCTTCGGGGTGGGCGGCGTCGGTGTCCCGGCCGACGACGAGGCCGCCGACTCCGAGGAGGCCGTCCACTCCGCGATCGCCGCCCGCTACGCCCACGTCACCGCGCCCCTGCGCCGACTCGTCGACCGCTACGGCGAGGAGGTCTGCATCGCCGCCTGCGCCCAGGCCCCCGTGCCCGAGTGGGTCCTCCAGGCGCTGCCCGACCTGCCGGGCGTCATGGAGCAGACCGGCAAGCGCGCCCGCGCCATCGGCCGCGGAGCCCTGACCGCCCTGGAGGCCCTGGTCCTGCGTGGACACGAGGGAGAGGTCTTCGACGGCGTCATCACCTCCGAGCGCGATGGCCGCGGCGAGCTCGTCCTGGCCGAGCCCGCCGTCGTCACCGAGATCCGCGCCGGCAAGAAGGCAGCCGACGGCGGCCTCCCAGTGGGGGAGCGCGTGCGGGTCCGCCTCCTGACCGCCGACCCCGCCTCCGGCATCCGCTTCCAGCTCCTGCGGAACCGGTCCTGAGGCGCCAGGTGTGTCAGTCCTGCGGGAGCAGCTGTTCCAGCAGCTCCTCAGCGTCACTCCCCACCAGGTCCAGCGCACCCCGTGAGGCGAGTGAGGCGACGCCATGGATGGCCGCCCAGGTGGCGGTCGCGGCGGCGTTGGGAGCGTCCGGGTGCTGCTCCGCGAAGCAGGAGCGCCACTGCTGAAGGAGCGGCAGGGACCTGGCCCGAAGTTCCCGGCCGCTGCCGGCCAGCACGTCGTGACGGGTGATGATGTCGAAGGCGTGGGGGTGCTCGACGGCGTAGGCGACGTAGGCCCTCGCGGTCTCCTTGAGGCCGCCTCCGGCGTCGGAGAGGCGAGTGCGGAGCTCGTCGAAGCACACCTCGGCGATGGCGGCCAGTAGCAGCGCGAGGGTGGGGAAGTGGCGTCTCGGTGCTCCGTGGGAGACGCCGCAGCGCCGAGCCACCTCCCGTATGGTCACCGCGCTGATGCCGTCGTCTTCGAGCAGCTGCCGCCCTGCTTGGATCAGACGGTCCTCCGTTGTCGGGCTCATGGCCCTAGCCTGCCTCTTGTAGACGGTGTCTACAACCTGGTAGACAACGTCTACATGATGGCTTTTGGATACTCCCTCGCCCTGGTCGCGGCTGGGTCGGCCCTGCACGCCCTGTGGAACGTGCTGGTGAAAAGGTCCGGCACCTCGGATGTCGCCTTCGTGTGGGTCTACAGCGCCATCGCGGCACCGCTGTGGCTCGTGGTACTGACAGTGGGGGCGATATGGGGAGGTCTGGGGCCGGCCTGGTGGGCGGCCCTCGTCAGCACGGCGCTGCACACGGCCTACGCGGCGGTTCTCCAACGCGCCTACTCGGCGGCGGACCTGTCAGTGGTCTACCCGGTCTCACGCGGACTGGCGCCGGTTCTGGTGACGGTGGTGGCGGCGCCGTGGACCGGGGGCCCGAGTGCCATCCAGACGTTCGCGCTGATGGCGGTCCTCGTCGGCGTCGCCCTCGCCTCGAGGGTCACCTGGCGGAATCTGACCCGGGCCCGGGGCCTCTGGGCGGGCGGCGCCGTCGCCTCCTGCACCGCCGCCTACACTCTGTGGGACGCTTTTGCCGTCGCGGAGCTGCACGTCGCGGTCGTGCCCTACATGGCGCTGTCCAGTCTGGCTCAGCTCGTGCTGCTCACCATCGTGCTGGGCCGGCGTCGTCGCGAGCTGCCCGCTGCTTTGGCTGCCGGCTGGACCCGAGCCCTCCCCATCGCGGTGCTGGTGCCGGCGAGCTACGCGCTGGTGCTTGTCGCCATGCGCTTCGGGCCTCCGTCCGTCGTCGCCACCTCCCGGAGCCTCAACGTCGTCTTCGGTGTCATCGCTGGCGTGTGGCTCCTACGTGAGCCCTTCACCAGGCGATCCATACTGGGTGTCTCGATGATCGTCGTCGGAGTCGTGATGGGCGCCAGCTGATTCCGAAGCCGCCCGCGCTGACCGGCTCCGGCGGACGCAATGGTCAGACGGCGCCCGGGCGTGACAGACTGTGCGTGTGCGCACCGGTGAGAACCCCTCGCAGATCACCTCCGACCATCCCGACGGCGCCCGCCCCACGGGCTCGGAGGAGTCGGACCGCGGGCCGACTCCTCCGAGCCCGTGGGGCGGGCCAGCCGTCCGAGCCCGCCCGATCCGGCGGCCCCTGAGGCCCCCGGGGCCCCTGCGGCTCCCGCAGCGCCCGAGGTGCCCACCGGCGTCCCCGGCCTGACCGCCCTGCCCGACGACCACTCCGACGAGCTCGAGCCCTCGCCGCGCGAGGAGTGCGGCGTCTTCGGCGTCTGGGCCCCCGGCGAGGAGGTCTCCCGCCTGACCTACTTCGGCCTCTACGCCCTCCAGCACCGCGGCCAGGAGTCGGCCGGCATCGCCACCTCCAACGGCTCCCAGATCCTCGTCTACAAGGACCTCGGCCTGGTCTCCCAGGTCTTCGACGACCAGGCCCTGTCCAACCTCACCGGCCACATCGCCGTCGGCCACGTCCGCTACGCCACCCAGGGCGCCACCACCTGGGAGAACGCCCAGCCGATGCTCGGCCCGGCGGCCGGCTCCACCCTCGCCCTGGCCCACAACGGCAACCTCACCAACACCCGTGAGCTCATGGACGCCGTGCACGCCACCTCCGGGGAGGACCTCAGCGGCGAGCTCGGCCGCGGCTCCTCCACCGACACCGCCGTCCTGGCCGCCCTACTCAACCTCGTCTCCGAGCGCGGCGCCCTGGAGGGCTGGGACTCGGCCGCCGACATCCTCACCTCCGGCATCACCGACGACGCCGAGCTCGACGCCGCCTACAGCGCACCAGCCCCCTTGAGCGTCCACCAGGCCGCCCGCCGGGTCCTGCCCATGCTGCGCGGCGCCTTCTCCCTGGTCTTCATGGACGAGCGCACCCTCTACGCCGCCCGCGACCCCCACGGGGTGCGCCCCCTGGTGCTGGGGCGCCTGGGCAACGGGTGGGCCGTGGCCTCTGAGACCGCAGCCCTGGACATCGTCGGCGCCACCTTCGTGCGCGAGATCGAGCCCGGCGAGCTCATCGAGATCGACGAGGACGGCGTGCGCTCCTCGCGCTTCGCCACCGCCCGCCGGGCCGGCTGCGTCTTCGAGTACGTCTACCTGGCCCGCCCCGACACCCGCATCGCCGGACGCAGCGTCATCACCTCGCGCAACGAGATGGGGGCGGCCCTGGCCCGCGAGCACCCGGTGGAAGCCGACCTCGTCATCGCCACGCCGGAGTCGGGCACCCCGGCCGCCATCGGCTACGCCCAGGCCTCCGGCATCCCCTACGGGCAGGGCCTGGTGAAGAACGCCTACGTGGGGCGCACCTTCATCCAGCCCACCCAGACCCTGCGCCAGCTCGGCATCCGCCTCAAGCTCAACCCCCTGCGCGAGGTCATCGAGGGCAAGCGCCTCGTCGTCGTCGACGACTCCATCGTGCGCGGCAACACCCAGCGGGCCCTGGTGCGGATGCTGCGCGAGGCCGGCGCCGCCGAGGTTCACGTGCGCATCTCCTCCCCGCCGGTCATGTGGCCTGCTTCTACGGCATCGACTTCGCCACCCGCGCCGAGCTCATCGCCACCGGCATGAGCGTGGAGGAGATCGGTCAGTCCATCGGTGCCGACTCCCTGGGCTTCCTGTCCGTCGAGGGCATGGTGGCCGCCAGCGGGCAGAAGGCCGACGAGCTGTGCCTGGCCTGCTTCACCGGCGACTACCCGATCCCGCCGCCCGTGCGTAGCCTGACGGGTGCCGCCATCCCGGTGCGCCGTGTTCCCACCGCCTACCGCGGTCGGCGCCGCGATCAGGCCGACGACGCCGGCCGCACCGTGCCGCCGGGCAGCATCACCCGCCCGGACCTGGCCTCCGGCAGCCCCCTGGGATCGACGACCTAACCCGGGAGCCGGTACCCGCCGCGCCCCGGCCGGTCCGGTTCGCCGGAGTCCTCCCGGTCCGCCGTCGGCGATGCGCACCGGCCGCCTGCTTCGCCCTCGCCCCTTTCCGCCCGCCACCGCACCTTCGACCCGAGTCCACAAGGAGCCCCCACATGACCCAGCAGCCCGAGCAGTCTGAGCAGCCCGCCCCCCGCCATCACTTACGCCGACGCTGGCGTGGACACCGCCGCCGGGGACCGGGCCGTCGCGCTCATGAAGGATGCCGTGGCCTCCACCATGACCCCGGCCGTCGTCGGCGGCGTCGGGGGCTTCGCCGGGCTCGTGGACGTCTCCGCCCTGCGCGACTACCGCCGCCCCCTGCTGGCCACCTCCACCGACGGGGTGGGTACCAAGGTCGCCATCGCCCAGGCCCTCGACATCCACGACACCATCGGCCAGGACCTGGTGGGCATGGTCGTCGACGACATCGTCGTGGTCGGGGCCCGCCCCCTGCTCATGACCGACTACATCGCCTGCGGGCACGTCGTCCCCGAGCGGATCGCCGACATCGTGCGCGGCATCGCCCAGGCATGCGCCGCCATCGGCACCCCGCTGCTGGGCGGGGAGACCGCCGAGCACCCCGGCCTCATGGCCCCCGACGAGTACGACGTCGCCGGGGCCGCCACCGGCGTCGTCGAGGCCGACCGCATGCTCGGCGCCGAGAAGGTGCGCGCCGGCGACGTCCTGGTCGCTCTGGGCGCCTCCGGGCTGCACTCCAACGGCTACTCCCTGGTGCGCCGCGTCATCGAGCACGCCGGCTGGGGCCTGGAGCGCGAGGTCCCCGAGTTCGGCCGCACCCTGGGCCAGGAGCTGCTCGAGCCCACGCGCCTGTACACCCGGGTGTGCCTGGCCATGCTGGAGACCCTCTCCTCGCCGGCCGCCCCGGGGCCGATCCACGCCTGTCCCACATCACCGGTGGGGGGCTGGCCGCTAACGTCGCCCGGGTCCTGCCGGCTGGGCTCATCGCCGACGTCGACCGCTCCTCCTGGACGGTGCCGCCGGTGTTCTCCACCGTGCGCGAGCTCGGCTCGGTGCCGTGGGAGGACCTCGAGGGCACCCTCAACCTGGGCGTGGGCATGGTCGCCGTTGTTGAGCCTGGTGTGGTCGACGCCGTCCTGCGGGTCGCCGAGGGCTCCGAGATCCCCGCCTGGGTGCTGGGCGAGGTGCACGACGCCGGGAAGTATGAGGCCCAGGGGCGGGTCGTCTCCGGCACGAAGGGCGTCGACGGGGGGAGCGGTCGACATCCACGGCACCTACCGGACTGCCTGAACCACGAACGCCCCGCTGTGCCAGCGGGGCGTTCGCGTCGCGAGGTGTCACGGACGGCGACTATTCACACCTCGCCGGGCCGGTTCTGGAGAAACGGGTCAGGGCAGCACCGTCCTGACCTGGGTCGATGCGACACAGGTGATTCAGATCGGGAGTGAAAAGTCGCCGAGAGTGACACGGATGGCCGCCTGACGGCCTCGACGTGCGTGTTCGTAGGCGCGCGGAAGGGCCGGCAGGTGCGTTCCTCCGGCCCTCACTGGGTGGGGCTACTTGCCGCCCTCGTCCCAGTCGTCGTCATCGACGGCATACTTGGCGGCCAGCTCCTCGTAGTCGATCTCGTCGTCAGGCTCAGATCCCGAGGACGCTGAGACGAGCTCCCGCTCCAGAGCCTTGTAATCAGTCTCCGGGCTGAAGTACTTGAGCTTACGGGCAACCTTGGTTGCCTTGGCCTTCTGACGGCCGCGCCCCATAGGCTCGACCCCCTCCAACGTGTCACGGCGCGCACGTGGGCGCGCTCTTCCTGGTCAAATATGTCGTGGGGCAACCGTACAACGTCAACGGTCACGAGCACCATTCGGACACCGGGGGAGAGTCGTGGTGACGCACACCCCACATGTTGGACAGGGAGTCCAAGAGTCCCATAGGGATCGCCCAGAGGGTCTTCGGTAGCTGCACAGCGAGCCTGCGGATGCTGCCCAATATCGGCCCGACGTTCCTCCAGAGAGGCGGAGATTCTCGAGGTTGCGGGGCTGCTGGCTCGGGGATTCCTGGGAAGGGGGCGGGGAGGCTGCCTGGTGAGTTGGGGCCGGTACTTCGCCGGGGGCGTACCCGAAGGGCCTGACATGTGCGGGGGTGGCGGCCCTAATGGGCGCGTGGGTGTGCGTGAGGTGGCCCTGGCTGGCTGAACCTCGAGGATGCGCCGCACGGGCTGAGGACTGACCCTGGGAGTGTAAGTCCACGAGCCCGATGGTGCGTCCTCGGCATGCCGGGCTTGTTGCTCGGCCCGTTCGAGGGGTGTGGGCCCTCGGCTGGCGGGGAGGTGTCTGGGGTGGGGCTGCGCTCGGTGTCGAGGACGTACTTTGTGGTCGAGGACTGCGTTTTCCTCCAGGTCACTGGGGTTTGACCGCAGTGACCTGGAGGAGAAGTACGTCCCCGGCGGACATCGCAGTCCTCGATGCGGACCAGCTGGCTCCTGGCGCTGGAGTTCGCGGAGTGCCGATGCGAAGCGAGGACGCACCATAGGGGCTGAGGACTGATCCCAGGGGTGCAGTCCGCGAGCCCGATGGTGCGTCCTCGACGGGTGGGTGGTGTGGTTGATGGAGAGGCTGCGTGTTCTCGGTGTGCGGTGCTGGTGTCAGCGGCGGGCGAGGCGGGTCAGGACGATGCCGGCGGTCACCACGCCTCCGGCGACGGCGGCCGCCTTGGCGAGTTTGGAGGACGCCTCGGAGTCACCCTGCTTGGCACGCTCCCAGGTCTCCTCCGCCTGCTCGGCCCAGCGGCGGGCCCCCTCGCGCAGTCGGCCGGCGCCGGCCTCCGCCTGCTCACGCAAACGGCCGGCCCCGGCCGCGGCCTGCTCACGCAGGTGGTCGGCCTTGGCACTCGCCTGCTCACGCAGGTGCTCACCGGCCTCTTGGCCTGTGTGCGCGGGTCGATCCGGGAGGCGAACTCATCGACGCTCGCCGCCAGGGCCTCGCGCTGGGCGCGCAGCCGCTCCTCGATCTGCTCGGGGCTCAGCGACCCGGCCCCGGCGGCCCCGGCACCCTCAGTGCCGGAGGCGCCGGCCTGCTGTCCGCTGGTCATGCCTGAGCCGCCCGGGCGCGGAAGGCCTTGACCGCGGCGACGGTAGCCGTCACGCTCAGGCCCGCCAGGGCGAGTCCCGCAACCGTGACGATCCCCAGGGAGGCGGGGTCGCCGTCGCGGGCGTCGTCGAACAGGCGGGAGACGCGCTGGCCGAGGGTCCGCGTGCTGGGGTCGTAGGTGTCGACCCCGCCCTCGGGATCGGTGCCGCCGCCGGCCAGGGAGGCCAGGCGGTTCTTGACCTGTTCGGCCGTGTCCTGGGCCTTGCTGACGGCCTGGCTGCGCAGCTCCTGGACCTTCTCACGGGCCTTGAGCTTGGCGACCTTGGCCAGGTTGTTCGGAGCCAGGCGCGCGGCGAGCTCGTCGACGTCGGCGGCCAGCGCCAGACGCCGGGCCGCCAGATCGGACAGGACGGCATCCGCCGACGGCGCCGCCTGTGCGGCGGGCGCGGCCTCCACGGCGGGGACGGGCGTGGGTGCGGCGTGGGTGCTCACTGGGCGTTCCCCCTCTGCAGACCGGAGGTCACGGCCCCCTTGACGGCGTTGACGGACTCCTTCAGCCCCTCCTGCGGCGTCGGCGTGTCGGCCTTGGCGGCCTTGAGGCGCTTGATGCCGATGAGGGCCATCGGCACGGCGATGAGGGTGAGGATCAGCGCCACCACGAGGAAGGCGGCCCACAGCGGCATGACGTGGGACAGCCCGGTCGTCAGGGCACCCAGCACCAGCCCGAAGATGAACAGGGCCAGCACCCCGGCGGCGGCGAGCAGCCCGGCCCCCAGGCCCATCTCCTTGGCCATGCGCTGGCCCTTGGCCTTGGCCAGGTCGATCTCGCCGCGCACCAGCGCGGAGATGTTCTCCGAGATGCGGGCGATGAGCTCCCCGAGCGTGGGCTGGGCGCTGCCGGCGGCCCTGCGAGGAGGCGTGGTGGAGGCCGACGGCGTCGCCTGCGACGGCGGGGGAGGTGGCTGGTTGTTGGGCATGAACGAACCTTCTTGTGTGAGGCACGGCGTTGGACGCAGTCAGCTGACTGCGAGGCGGCGGGATCGCGACAGTGGGACGACTCGCCGACCTAAGAATCTCACAGCCTGCGCCCTCGTGGAACAACGCAGGCCCGAGTGGGTTTGTAGGTTTGGGCGATAGGGGCCGGCTTTCGCCACCGGCGATCTGTGAAGGGCCGCCATCGTCGCCCAGATCGGCAGCGCGTCCCTAACCGTGCCGACGGCGCGGACCGGCCGGGTGCCCGACGGCGGCACGGCCCCCCACCGGCCGCCCCGTCGCTCGGCTACTCCTGGTTCCAGGCCTGCCAGAGGCGCGCGTACTCCCCGCCGAGGGCCACGAGCTCGTCGTGGGTGCCCAGCTCGACGATCCGCCCGTCCATGACGACGGCGACCCGGTCGGCGTCGGCGGCCGTGTAGAGGCGGTGGGCCACCTCGATGACGGTGCGCCCGGCCAGTGCCGTGGACAGGGTCCGCTCCAGGGTGCGGGCGGCGCGCGGGTCCAGCAGTGAGGTGGCCTCATCCAGGATGAGCGTGTGCGGGTCCAGCAGCACCAGCCGGGCCAGCGCCACCTCCTGGGCCTGGGCGGGGCTCAGCTCGAGGTGACCCGAGCCGACCATCGTGTTCATCCCCTCGGGCAGCCCGTCCACCCAGGCATCGGCCCCGATGGCCTCAATGGCCTCGCGGATCGTCTCATCGGAGGCGCTCGGCCGCCCCAGGCGCACGTTGTCCGCCACGGTGCCGACGAACACGTGGTGCTCCTGGGTCACCAGGGCCACGTGGCGGCGCAGCTCGTCCTCGGTCAGGTCCGTCAGCGACACCCCTCCCACGGTGACGCTCCCGGAAGTGGGCGGGTTGATGCCCGCCAGCATCCGCCCCAGCGTGGACTTGCCCGACCCCGAGGGCCCGACGACGGCCAGCCGCTCCCCGGGCACGAGCTCCAGGTCGATCCCGTGGAGCACCTCGACGCCCTCCCGGTAGGAGAAGCGCACGTCGTCGAGCACGATCCGCGTGCCCTGGGGCTCCTGGCCGGTGGGGGTGCGGTCGTCGGGGACCTCCTCCACCCCCAGGATGCGGGACAGGGAGGCCTGGGCGATCTGGACCTGGTCGACCCAGAACATGAGCTGGCCCACCGGCTTGCGCAGCTCCATGGAGTACAGGGCGACCGTGGTGATCGCCTCCAGGGTCGCGTAGCCGCGGCCGGCCAGGAACCCGCCCCACAGGAGGACGGCGACGACGGGCGCCCGCCAGGCGACGTCGAGCACCATGAACAGGCGCACCCGCAGCGCTGCCGTGTAGCGCTCCAGGGACCAGGCCTCCTTGATGGAGGCCATGATGGCCCGCTCACGGCGCGCCCCGATGCCCAGGGCGTCCACGGTCTCGGCGTGCTCGACCGTCTCGGAGACCGCCCCGTTGAGGTGGGCCTGGGCGGCCGACTCGGCCCGGTAGGCGGGGATGGAGATCGGCAGGTACCAGCGCATCATCGACCACACGGGTGGGGCGATGACGAGCAGCCCGAGCGCCAGGAGGGGGTCGGCGACGGCGGCGGCCAGAAGTGTGAAGACGATCGTCACCACGCACACGAGGATCTGGGGGATCCCCATCCGTACCAGGAACTCGATGCGGGAGACGTCGGTGGTGGTGCGCCCCACGAGGTCGCCGGTGCCGGCGGACTCCACCGCGCTCAGCGGCAGGTGCACCACCCGGTTCATCATGCGCTCGCGCAGCTCGGCGAAGACCGACTCGCCCAGGGTGCGGGCGTGCTTCTGGGCGAAGCGGTTGATGAGCGCCCCCACGAGCGTGACCGCGATGATGGTCAGCACGAGCCGGTCCACGTAGCCGGCGTCGGCCCGCCCGGCCGAGACCCGCCCGACCAGCCGCCCCAGCAGCTGCGGGGCCACGAGCGTGGATAGGACCGCGGTGATCTGGAGGGCCAGGACGACGGCGAAGCGCCCCCGGTAGGAGGCCATGATGCGGAAGGTCTTGCGCAGGGCGACGGGCCCGGGCGCGACGGGAAGTGCCATCAGCAGCTCGCCTCCTCATCCTCACCCATGGCCCGTGAGACGACGGCGCGGTAGTCGGCCGCCTGCGCGTGGCCGTCGCGGGCCATCGCCATGAGCTCGCGGTGCGTGGAGCGCAGCAGCTCGGCCCCGCTGGAGTCCAGGAGGACGACCTCGTCGCAGGCCTCCAGGACCAGCGGCGAGGCGGTGACGACAACGGTCGTGCGCCCGGCGCGGGCCCGGTGCACCTGGGCGGCCACCCGGGCCTCGGTGTGGGAGTCCAGTGCGGAGGTTGGTTCGATGAGCACGAGCGTGGGTGCCTCGGTGAGCAGCGCTCGGGCCAGGGCCACGCGCTGACGCTGCCCGCCGGACAGGGACCGGCCCTTCTCGGTAATCATCCCGGCCAGGCCCTCGCTCAGGGAGGTGAGGACATCACCGGCGTCGGCGATCCCGATGGCCTCGATGAGCTGGTCGTCGCCGGGGGCCTCGCGCTCCTGGGGGCGGACCTGCTGGTCGACGTCGGCCCCGGTGGTGCGCTCGGTCTCGGCGCGCACGAGGTCCTCCAGGCCCGCCGGCTGCGGGTCGGGGCCGCCGCGCACGTCGAGGGCCTCACGCAGGGTCCCGGTGAAGAGCTGGGCGGTGGCGCCGGAGACGACGACGCTGGCGCGCACCTGCTCCAGGGGCATGGTGGTCAGTGGCCGGCCCGCCAGGGTCACGGTGGGGCCGGCGTCGGTGAAACGCCCCAGGCGCGTGGCCAGGTCGGCGGAAACCTGCGGGTCGGGGCACACGAGGGCCGTCATGCGGCCCTCCTTGAGGCGCAGGCCGCTGCCGGTGTCCACCAGGTCGCCGCTGACGGGGTGGGCGGCGGCCGGGTCCAGGTTGAGGCGCTCCACGAGGCTGCCGGCGGCCGGCGCCACCTCCAGCAGGCGGCTCAGGCGCCGGGCGCCGACGACGGCCCGGGTGTAGTCCTGCACGGAGCTGGTGAACACCCACAGCGGCCAGGACAGGTAGGCGGTGTAGCCGTAGAAGGTGATGAGCCCGCCGGGGGTGAGGCTGCCGGCCACGGCCATGCGCGCCGCCACCCACACGACGATCGCGGCGAAGAGCCCGGGCAGCAGCACCTGGAGGGTCATGAGAGTGGCCTGCGAGGAGGCCACCTCGACGCCGCGGCGCCGCAGCTCCTGGGAGGCGTCCCGGTAGCGGCGGGCGAAGACGTCCTCCCCGCCGATGCCCCGCAGAATCCGCAGGCCCGCCACCGTGTCCGTGGTGACCGTGGTGACCGCGGAGTGGGCCTCGCGCTGGACGGCCTGGCGCTTCTGCAGGGGGCGGATGACCAGGGTGACGATGGCCGCCACCAGCGGCATGCCCAGGATGACGATGAGCCCCAGGCTCACCGAGGTGCGCAGCATGAGGACGGCCACGACGAGGAAGCTGGCCGCCGCCCCCAGCAGGGCCGGCAGGTGCTCGATGAGCTTGCCCAGGTAGTCGGCGTCGGAGGCGATGATGGTGGCGACCTCACCGGTGGAGACCTGCCGGGACAGGTCCTTGCCGGTGGCGGAGATCTGCCGGCCCACGAGCCGGTCGACGTCGAAGGCGGTGCGCATCCAGGCCGTCACCCCGAAGTAGGACATCATCGTGTCCCCGACGGCGTAGACGACGAACAGCACCAGCAGCAGCGCGCCGATGCCCCAGACACGGCCGTTGAGGCCGTTCTCGATGCCGGCGTCCAGGGCCTGCCCCAGGAAGGCCGGCACGATCGCCTGGATGATGTTGGAGGTGCAGGCCGCCAGGGTCGCCAGGGTGACCGGGACGGCGGCGCGGCGCAGCAGCCAGCGCAGAAGCGCCCCGGCCCCCAGGGACGGGGGATGGGGCAGCGGGGCGTCGGGGGTCATGGACTGTGCAGTCAGGGCGGACAGCGCGGTCGGGACGGTCGGGAACGACCGGGAGGACGATTCGGGCATGATCGCATGAGGCTATCGGAGGGGAAGCCGGCGCGGCAGAGGCAGAGGCGGTGACAAGGAAGATACCGGGCGCGGGAATACGCGCCGGGGACGGCTCGGGCAGCTGCCGGACGGGCCGCGCAGACGTGCCGGCGCCCCGGCCCGCCCCTCTCGGGGGTCGGCCGGGGCGCCGGGCTTGCTCGGCTTACTCGGCGAACGCCGCTCACTCGGTGGCGATGGCGTCCAGGACGGGAATCCGGGAGGCGCGCAGTGCCGGCCACAGGGCCGCGATGACGCCGACCACCACGGAGAGTACGAGCATGCCCACCATCTGGCCCCAGGGGATGCTGAGGCTCGTCAGCCCCTGATCCTCCAGGACCTCCTTGAGGGCGGCGGCCAGGACCACCCCGGTCGCCCCGCCCAGGACAGTGCCGTACAGGGAGGTGAGGACCGACTCGGTGATGATCTCCCCGGACAGCTGGGCCTTGCCCAGGCCGACGGCGCGCATGAGCCCGATCTCTCGGGTGCGCTCGGAGACCGAGAGCACCAGGGTGTTGACGATGCCCAGGATGGCGATGGCGATGCTCAGCCCCAGCAGGCCGTAGAGGACGGCGAGCATCTGGTTGATCTGCTGACCGACCTGGTCGGAGATCTCGCTGGCGTCGCGCACCGCGTACTGGTAGGTGTCGGCCACGATGTCGCGGGCCTTGCCCCGCACCGTGTCGAGGTCGGTGCCCTCCTTGAGGGTCAGGAGCATGCCCTGCGGCGAGTCCAGGACGTGGGCCGGGTCCGTGGTGGTGCCCGGGGAGTTCCAGGAGCCCACTGCCGCCGCCAGCTCGGGGGCGATGTAGTAGTTCCCGCCGGTTCCCTTCGGGTCGACGACGGCGCTGACCGTGGCCTCAACCGACCCGGTGGGGCCGGTGACGGAGACCTTGTCCCCGAGCTTGAGGCCCTCGTCCTTCTTCGCGGCCACGTGGGTGGCGTCCAGATCCTTCATCGACCCGGCGCTCGCGGAGACGTCGTAGGCCTTGGGGTAGGTGGCGGGATCGACGACGATGACGGTGGCGGTGGGGGTCTGGCTGCCGTCGGGCTTGGTGACGGAGTCGGCGTAGATGGAGTAGGAGGAGGTCTCCTTGACCCCGTCGATGGCGGCGATCTCCTTGGCCTTGTCGGCCGAGAGCCGGGTGCTCAGGCTGCCGATGGTGGCCGGCTGGACCACGAGGTCGGCCTTGAGGGACTTGTCGATCTCGTCGGAGGTCGAGGACTGGAAGGAGGCGGCCAGCGTGGCGCCGGCGCACACCAGGGCCATGCCCACCATGAGGGCGCCGGAGGTGTTGGCCGTGCGGCGCGGGTTGTGGACGATGTTGCGCACCGCCAGGCGCCCGGCGGGCCGCAGCAGCCGGAAGGGCAGTCCCAGCACCGCCACCACTGGGCGGGCCAGGGTCGGGGAGACGATGAGCAGTCCCAGGACCGTGCCGCCCGCGCCCAGCCCCATGATGAGACCGCGCTGCGTCAGGTCCGCGTTCACCCACGCGGCGGCGATCGCGGCCGCTCCGGCCGCCAGCAGCAGCCCGCCCAGGATCGTGCGCAGCACCAGGGACTTCTCCCGGGAACCCGACACGCCGCGCATGGCCTCGACCGGGTGGGTCAGGGCGGCCTCCCGAGCCGGCAGCAGAGCGCCGACGACGGTGACGGCCAGGCCCACCGCCAGTGAGATTGCGATGATCGTCCCGTTCAGGCCCGTGCCCTCCAGCAGCGGCATGCCAGCGGCGTCGAGCAGTGCGGACAACCCGGCCAGCAGCCCCGCACCCGCGGCCACGCCCAGGGCGGAGCCGACGACGCCGATGACGACCGCCTGCAGGAACACCACGCCGAACACGGAGGCCGGCGAGGCCCCGACCGCCCGCAGCAGGGCGAACTCCTTGACCCGCTGACGCACGCTCATCGCGAAGGAGTTCATGATGATGAAGGAGCCCACGAACATTGCGACGACGACGAAGACCAGCAGGAAGACCTGAACGAAGCCCAGCTGCTCCTCAATGGCCTTGTTCTGCTCCTTGATGACCTCGGCGCGGGTCTGGACCTGGGCGCCGTCGGGAAGGATCTTGGTGATCTCGGACTTGACGGTGTCCACTGAGGAGCCCTGAGCGACGTCGACGGCGATGGTCGTCACCTTCCCGTCCGGGGCGGCGATGGGCATGAGCCAGTTCGGGTCCACGCCCACGACCGTCGCGCTGGCCATGGAGGACTCGTAGTGGAACTCACCGACCACGGTGACCTCGGTGGGTGAGCCCTGCACCACGATGTGCGTCGTGTCCCCGACCTTGAGGCCGGAGTTCTTCAGGGCTCCGGACTCCAGGGTGATCTCACCGGCCCCTTGAGGCTTGTGGCCCTGGGCCCAGGTCAGGCCCTTCTCGTTGTCGTACAGCGGTATGAAGAGTGTGGGGGCGCCGGTGGTGGTCACCGGGGCGTCGTTAGAGCCCACGAGGACCCCAGTCATTTGGACGCCGGGGTTGGCGGCCTCGACGCCGTCGATCTGCTTGATCTGCTCGGTCAGGGAGCTGTCGATGGGCTTGGTCTGCGTCGAGTTGGAGGAGCCGCTGCCGGCGATCTTGGGGCCTTGGGCGTACAGGTCCGAGGTGACGGTGGAGGAGGTCAGATTGGAGAAGGTCTCCGACATGGAGGCGCGCAGGGCGAGCGTGCCCGATAGGAACGCCACCCCGAGCATGACGGCGAAAGTGGTCAGGAAGAACTGTTTGGCGTGGGCGCGCACGGAGCGCCAGGCGACTCGTCTCATGGCTCAGGCCCCCTCGACGGCTGAGCCGGAGTGCGGGGCGGCTGCGGGGGTGGGCTCGGTCTCGCTCAGCTCGCGCAGGGCGTCCAGGACCCGGTCGCGGTCGGGGTCGTCCAGCTGGGCGACGACGTGCCCGTCGCGCAGGAAGATGACGGTGTCGGCCCAGGCGGCCGCCTCCGGCTCGTGGGTCACCATGACCACCGACTGCCCCAGGTCGTCGACGCTGCGGCGCAGGATCTCCAGAACCTGGTCGGTGGAGTGGGAGTCCAGGTTGCCGGTGGGCTCGTCGGCGAAGACGACCGCCGGCTCGCCCACGAGCGCCCGGGCGCAGGCCACGCGCTGAACCTGGCCGCCGGAGAGCTCGGCGGGCCGGTGGGACAGGCGCTCCCTGAGGCCGACGGCGTCGATCACCTGGTCGAAACGCTGCGGGTTGACCTTCTTGCGAGCGATATCCAGGGGCAGGGTGATGTTCTCCGCCGCCGTGAGGGTGGGTACCAGGTTGAAGGACTGGAAGATGAAGCCGATGCGCTCGCGGCGCAGGCGGGTGAGGCGACGCTGATTCATGGAGGAGACCATGTCGCCGTCGAGCATGATCTCCCCGGAGGTGATCGAGTCCAGGCCGGCCAGGCAGTGCATGAGCGTGGACTTGCCGGAGCCGGACGGCCCCATGATGGCGGTGAAGCGGGCGCGGGCGATGTCGACGTTGACGGAGTCGAGCGCTGTGACGGCGCCCGATCCGCGGCCGTAGACCTTGGTGAGGTTGCGTGCGGAGACCACGGGGTCATCCACCGGATGGTGAGGTGTGAGGACGGAGGATGCGGCGACGGGGGTGGAACTACTCATAGGTTCAGTCTGGCAGTGGCATGGGGCGGGTGAATCCTCCTGGCGGAGGACAGGTCCCCTGAGCGCGTGGAGGCTCGACCCTGAGCCGGGGTCGGGGAGGTCCCTGAGAGATGCCATGTGCGTCCCCGTGGCAGACGGTCATGCGAAAAGGGTGGAAAAGGGGATGTTTGTTTGTGGGGTGTGGGGGTGTGGTGGGTGTTACTGTGCGGGTTATGGGTTTTGCTAGAGCTGAGAATCTTGAGTGGGGTCCGCAGTGGATTGAGCAGCAGATCCAGGAAGGGCTGCTGGGCTACCACAACATGCCTCCTTTGGGTGTGGGGCGGGTGGTGCCGGAGGAGTACTTTGAGCGGTTTGGGGGTGTGTTTCCTGAGTCGGTTCTGTATTTCTGGAGGCGTTTCGGGTTTGACGGCTTTGGGCAGGGGAGATCGTGGATCACGGACCCTGTTCAGTGGGCTCCGGTGGTGGACGCCTGGCTGGAGGGCGTCGAGCTGCCCTTCCCGCCTCAGCGCTGGCACTGCCTGACACGCACTGCCCTGGGGTGCATGCGTCTGTGGGGTGAGCTCTCCGGGCCGGCAGTAGACATCGACGTCATCGACGGGGCCATCTACCCGGATGCCTCTGAGGCTGAGGATATGGCTGACCCGGTCCTGGTCGAGCGCGGTGGCTGCATTTTTTTTGCAGGCCAACGTGAGGATGTGTATGAGGATGAGGTGACGGGTCGGCCTTTGGCTGTGGAGGGGATTGAGCGTCTGGGGGTGCCTGGGGCTGACGAGGTGCTGGGGTTCGTGCCGCCGTTGAGCTTTGGTGGCCAGATCAGTGCGGATCGGTTGAGTGTGCAGAAGGCTGTGCCCTACCTGGTGGGTCTGGCGCAGTCCACCCCCAGGTACCTGGGGGTCGATCTCATGGCTGCCTGGGGCGGGGCCGCCACCCAGTTCCTCATCGACCAAGGAGCCATACCTGCCAACAGCACAAGTACGTCCGGTGGTGAGAGCACCCCCGACGCCCCCGGCGACTCTGACCCCCACAGCGACCCCGACAACCAGGATGGTCCTGGTGGTCAGGGTGGTCCTGCTGGTTCCGGTGGTTTTGGGGGTGGGTTGTGAGCGGCGGTGGCTCGCGTCGGCCTGCTCCCGGCCGGGACTCTGGTCGGGGTGCTGGTGGTGGTCTGGTGGCTGGGAACATGTTTACCCCGGGGTCTGCTGGGGGCCGGCCGGTGCTGGTGTGGGAGGGGCCGGCCGCCTTGAGGACGGCTGGCGCCCAGGTGGGGGCCGGCCAGTGGTGCGACAAGGTGGCCCCGGTGGTGGTGTCGTACCACACGGGTGGGAAAAATCGTTCCTCGAGTGGGTTGCCGCAGGAGATGACGCGTCAGCTCGACGGGCAGTTCACGGCTCTGAGCCTGATGAGCGCCAAGGAGATCCTGGCTGGTATGGCCACCTTCGACGAGCGCAAGCGCTCCCCAGCCAGCCACACCACCATCCGCCAAAAGTTCCAGGACAAGCTCGCTGACAATCTGTGGAAGCGGCATAATTTTTCTCCTGAGGTGGCGGGGTTGTGGGCTTCTCGGGCGATGAAGGAGCTGGCGGTGCTGCACAATCCTGATCAGCTGTTGTCTGGTCCGCAGGGACCTTCCTTGGTCGGGGGTGCGGTGGCTCTGGGGGACCGGGTGACGAACTCGGCGGTGGGGGCGCAGACGGCTCAGGAGCCTAGGGAACTGATTCGTGCTGCGGCTCAGGCGGCGGTGGACGCGGGTCAGGGGGACCGGTTGCTGCGGATGCGGGTGGTGCTGACTGACTCCCCGAAGCTGTCTAGGGACCTGAACAAGAGGTTGGAGGCGTTGGAGCCTCGGAGCCTGGATGAGCGGGAGGCGGTCTCTCCTCGCGGGCCTCCACTGACCCCTCAGGTGCTGTCTGACCGCCTGGCCCAGCTGCCCGGCGGCCCTGACGGGCTGGAGGACCTCACCCGTAATGAGCTGCGGCAGGCCCTGACCCAACCCGAACAGACCCCAGACCACCAAGACATCCCCGCCCCAGACGCCCCCCGCCCCAGAGAGACTGAATGCCGGCACCCCTGACGGGCTGCGTACGGGAGCCCCTGACATGACCGGCTCAGACGGGCCGGATCATGCGACTGGGCTCGGTGATGAGCCCCTACCCGGCGACAGAGCCCCGGACAGGGGAGCCCCCGGGCTGGATAACGTGGCTGGGCAGGACGGGGGTGCGCCGGAGATGGGCGCTCCAAGCACGGGTTCTCTGGCTCGGCAGGAGCCGGTTGTGGTTCCGGTGGCGGGTCAGCCGATTTCTGATCCGGCGGAGCGGGTTACCCGGCCTATGGACCCCTCGCCCTCCATGTCGGCACCTACCCCCGACCTCAACGCCCCAGACAAGGGCACCCCAGCTGGGGGTGCACCGGATGGGCATGGTCGGAGTGCCCCGAACGCGGGTACTCCCGATGGGAATGCTCCAGGTGAACCTGGTCGGGGTGTGCAGGCTGCGGTCGCTCAGGGCGCATCCTTCCAGCCGCAGGCGCCTGCGGCCGAGTTGCCCGCGCCGCCTTCTGTGCCGCCGGTATCTGCGGAGCGGGCGGTGGTGCCGGCCCATTCAGAGTGGGTTGTCTCGTCCACGGCCCCCGAGCCACCAGCACCACCATCTCAACCAGCCCAGCAGAACCAGCCAACCCAGCCGGGCCAAACGGGCCAAACGGTTCAGCAGGGTCAGCCAGGCAGGCCGAGTCAACCGGTTCAGTCTGGTCGGCCGGTTCAGGCGAGCCAGTCTGGTCGGCGGGGCCAACCGAGTCAGCCGGTTCAGACGGGTCTGTCGGGGCTGTCGGGTCGGGGTGGTGCTGGGGGTCCGGTGGTGGGGCACTATGGGGTGCGAGGTGTTTCTCGGACTAGGGGAGTTTCTAATTCTGTGAGTCGATAGGATGGAGACCATGTCAGCAGCGAGATACCCAGAACTGTTCAAGGCCCAGGTGGTGCGTGAAGTCATCGAGAAAGCGCGCACCACCTAGTCGTAAGATCTTGTCCCCCAAACGGTAGGTAACTGGATTGCAAGGTGCAGAACAGAGCACGCCACCGACCAGGAATACAAGAAGGCCTCCGATTCGACCGAGATAGCGAAACTGAGATCGGAGAACAGGGAGTTGTGTCGAGAGAATGAGATCCTGAAAAAAGCATCCGCCTTCTTCGCCAAGGAATGACCGTGACCGAGCGCTACGAGATCATCAACTGTGAAGAAGGCTCTTGGCTCATCTCTTCAATGCGCCGGTAGCCCAGGTTATCAAAATCAGGAGACTGCTCTTGGCGTGACCGGCCCCAGAGACCTGGACCATGGTGAGGAGAAAAAGCTGGCTGTGATGGTTAGGGGCGTCTTTGAAAACTCCAGTGGCACTTAAGGGTTCCGGTGGATGTGTCGGTTCAGGATCCGAAGAACAGGCCGGACCTGTCCAATCCGGACTTCACCGCAGATGAGTGCTGCCGGATAAGGTACTGCTCTGCTTCGAGGTAGGGCAGGCCGATCATGAGATTTCAAGGTATGTGAATTCTGTGACGTCATCTCACCGGCTTTCTTGTCAGGGCCAGGCCCTCGAGGGAGAAAGTCTGTTTGTTGCTCATCGGAGTCCACTGCGTCCGGCAATCGTTGAGCACATCGATCGTTCGGGACACTTGAAACTTCTCTCCAGGGGGTGTTGGAGGTGTGGGTGGATCCCGAAACTCCTCCGCCAGACTTTGGTGCGGCCCCGACATTTCCGGGCGTGACCGGTTCAGGCAGTTTCTCAAAGGTGCGAAGAATGACCCCGAACACTCAAATCTAACAGTAACGGGCTGGGTTTCTGGTGTTAAGGGAAGTGTCGCGCATGTCGGTGAAGAAGCGTCGGAAGGTGAGTTCTCGTCCCATCCAGTCTGAGGGCAGAGGTACCTACAGCCGCTCATGCTGATGTCGTCACCTGCAGGTCGGTGGCTATGTCGGCGTTGCCGGTAACGGCCTCGTTTCCTCCTGGTAGATTCAGGGCTACGCTTGTCGCTGACTGCTTGAAAGGTCAGTCGTGGGACCATCGCGTCCACGCTTTGCCGGGGAAGGACTCTGTATGGACTCTGTTCAGCTCATGATGGCGGCACATCAGGCCGATGCGAACCTGGCTGCCCAGACAACTGACCAGGCGCTGCAGGCTGCGATCGCGCAGAGCCGGCCTGACCTGTGGGGGCCACTGTCGACGAACCCCGCAGCCTATGCGGACCTGCTCGGATGGCTGGCCAGTACCGGGAACGAGGAGGTCCTCGCCAACCTCCGTGCACGTGGTTATCTCTTTCGAGAGGCGGCAGTCGGCGCCTCGGGGGACAGTGAGCCCGCAGCTGTCCAGGAGGCCTCACCTGAGGCGAAGACCGGTTGCGACGTGGAGGAGCCCGCGGATACGGCCGACGCTGAATCGACAGGGCAGGCCGCGCCGATTCCCGAGCAGTCACCTGATCAGTCACGTGAACTGACACAGGATGATCAGGCGGACACGCCCACGGACGCGACCACGGACATGGCTGCGGAGGAGGTCTCGGAGGAGGGTGAGCCCCAGCAGGACGGCGAGGAACCGGCCGACGACGTCGAGGGCCAGGATCAGGAGGAGCAGTCCACGGAAGGCCCCTCGAGCGATGACTCGACTGACGAGGAGCCTGCCGACGCCGGCGATACTGCTGAGCCCTTCGACGGCACAACGCCGGGCGGCGGCGGCGAAGACTGCGAGTCCGAAGCCCCCGAGGCATCAGAGAGCGACGTTCAGGACCCGGCCGCGCAGGCACCGCCCATCGCCCCTGAGCTGGATCTCCAGGTGACAGAACCGGACGACGCCGCCGGCGAGACCCCGCCGTCGGAAGATGATGCCGGTCATCAGGTCAAGGCCGCTGTGCTCCCCGCCGGTCTGCCGCAACAGCCGCCGACTGACTCCACGGGAGTCGCGGCAACCGCCCAGGCGGCTCCCGCCGACCCTGCGGTAGCACAGACTCAGCCCGTCACCCGGCCGCCGGTGGTCGCAGGCGGCGGCGCCTGGGCGGAGGCATCATCCTTCGGAGCGCCATCAGCTCCGGCCCCGGCTCCACCCCTGGGAGTGGCGCCCGGTGCTCCCGATGTTCAGCCGCCACCATCCCAGAAGGCGAAGGCCGCCACATCGCGTCGCCCGATCCTGGTGGCGGCACTGGTCGTCGCCCTTCTCGTTGTTGTCGGTGCGGGCGGCGCGTGGGCCGGCAGCCACTTCGCCAACAAGGGCAAGGACGGGGGCTCCTCCGACACTTCCCAGAACAAGGCAGACAGCGACGGGGGCGAGGACGGCAAGCAGAACGGTCAGGCCGACGCCGCGGCCACGTCAACCGCGGCGGCCCTCCCCTCGGGCGCGGTCAAGGCCTGCTCCAGCATGCCGACCTTCACGATCACCTCGGTGGAGGACGGCCAGGGCGAGCTCAAGGTCCACGGCAACATGGCGACCTCCTGCGCCGAGGGCGACTTCCTGGCCGGATCGTCCAGCCAGATCCTCGTCTACAGCTCCACCAGCCCCACCGGCGGCGCCGACGTCGACCACCTCGTGGCCTCGGGAACCTTCGACCTCTCCAGCGACCCGCTCATCATCCCCAACGGCGGACGGGCGGTGACGCTGCGCTTCGGCGAGCAGCACTACTTCCGCACCGCCAAGGACCTCGACCTCAAGGGCCTGACGGTCCGGCCCTCCTTCGACCGCGGCAGCTCATCGACCGCCACCGCGAAGAGCTCGACGAACTCCGCGATGACCATCGCCTCCTCCGCGAGCTCCAACGCCAACCAGGAGGCGCAGGACGAGCAGGCCGCCGGAGACGCCATCCAGTGGCAGATCAAGCACGACTACCCCATCGTCATGAACAGCTTGCGGGGCAAGTGGACCCCGCAGCTGTCCTCCAAGCAGGTGGGTCTCGTGGCCGACGGGCAGACCTGGACCAAGCGCGCGATCCTCGCCGAGTACCTCAAGACGCAGCAGGCCAACCCGAAGGCCGTCATCATCGACACCAGCCAGTGGCCGGTCTACGACACCGGAGGCTGGTGGGTGACCCTGCAGGGTGACACCTACTCCGACGGCGACCAGGCCAATGCCTGGTGCGACGCCCAGGGCTACGACTCCGACCACTGCCTGGCCAAGCGCATCGAGTCCAACGGAACATCGCAGGGCACCACCAAGCTTCGCTGAGACCTGAGCCGGCTCGCCCGACAACGTGATCGGCCCGCCTCGAGCCACTGGCTCAAGGCGGGCCGATGCGCATCTCGGCGCGCGTCAGGACCCCAGGCTCTTCTTCAGGTTCAGCACCCGCGTGGCCGACTCGTCCACCCGCGCCGCGAAGGCCGGATCGGACCGGGCGGTGGCGATGAGGGCCTTAACCATGTCCGCGGCCACCGTCGGGTCCGCCGAGGCCAGCACGAGGTCGCAGCCGGCCCGGATCGCCCGCACGGCCCGATCGCCCGCGCTCACCTCCTGGACCTGGGCGGCGGCGGAGACGTCGTCGGTGATGACCACCCCGGAGAAGCCCATCTCCCTGCGCAGCATGTCGGTGACGATCGTCGAGGAGAAGACCGCCGGCGCTGAGGGGTCGATGAGGGAGTACGTGGCCGAGGAGACCATGATGACCGGCGCCCCGGCGGCGATGGCGGCGCCGAAGACGACACTGACGGCGGTATCGGCGCCGCGGGTCGTGGTGGAGTCGACGACGCCCGCTGAGGTGTCCGTGTTGTCCTTCACCCGCCCCAGGCCCGGGAAGTGCTTGTAGGTGGGGATGACCTTCGAGGCCTGCATCCCCTCGGCGAAGGCACCGGCCTGGGAGGAGACCGTGGCGGCGTCGTGCCCGTACTCCCGCCCCCAGCGGCCGATGGGCTCGTTGGAGGCCGGCCGGGCGATGTCGACCAGGTCGGCGACCGGGGCCAGGTTCATGTTGACGCCGACGTCAGCCAGCTCCTTGCCCCAGGTGCGTGCCGAGGCCACCAGCTGGTCGCGCGGCTGGGCCGACTGGTCCAGCGCCGAGGGGATGTCGGAGAAGCCCGATCCGGCCAGGACCTGGACCTCGCCACCCTCCTGGTCGGTGGCCACGAGCATCGGGGTGGCGTGGGTCGTGCCCGGGCCGACCTTGGAGGTGAAGGAGCTGATGACCTTCTGGGTCGCCTGGCTGCCAGCGGTGGTGCGCCCGGCGATGAAGATGTTGCCGACATGGTGGGTGTCAACGGCCTCGTTGGAGGACTGCTTGGGGGCCTGGGCGTCCACCCCGACCATCATGAGCTGGCCGACCTTCTCCTCCAGGCTCCAGCCCGCCAGCGCTCCGTCGGTGGCCGTTGCCGTCGCCGTGGCCGACGGAGCCGGGCTCGCGGCCGCGGTGGGCGAGGGGGCGACACTCGACGCCGCCGGCTCAGGGGCCTGGGGCTTCGCACTGGAGGAGGAGCCGGCCGACGAGGAGCCGGGGATGAGGGAGCATCCCGCCAGGGACCCGGCGCCCACCAGGGCCGCCAGGAGCACTGGTCGTCGACTCATGTGGTGCTGCGGGGACGAGCTCGGGTCGGCGGGGGCGGGAGTCTCCCCGGCATCCGGAGCTGCAGGCCGATGACGGTCGTTCATGCCGGCCACACTAAGACAGGTCCCTGGGTGCTCGCGAGGTTATGACCCTGACGGTCTGTTCACGCACTGCTCGCGGCGCTACTCCCAGCCCAGCTCGTGGAGGCGCTCGTCGGGGATGCCGAAGTGGTGGGCCACCTCGTGAATGACGGTCACGGTGATCTCCTCCTCCAGTTCCTCGCGGCTGGCGCACCAGCGCTCCAATGGCCCGCGGAAGATGAGGATGCGGTCGGGCAGCACCATGGACCAGCCCTCGTCGCGCTCGGTCAGGGGGACGCCGTCGTACAGCCCCAGGAGCGTGGGCATGCCGGAGTCGTCGTAGTCCTCCTCGGTGAGCATCTCCGGATCGGGCTCGTCCTGAACCAGGACGACGACGTTGTCCATCACCTCGGCCAGGTCCTCCGGGATCCGGTCGAGAGCGTCGCCGACGACGTCCTCGAAGTCCTGCTGCGACATCCTGACCGGCTGCGGCTCCCGGGGGCGGTCAGGCTCCTGCTGGTGCTCGTGGCTCACGGGCACAGCCTGCCAGACCGCCCGGCTCCGGTCCGATGGTCCTCGCGGGCCGGAATTCCGCCGAAAACCGAGCGGTGAGGAGGGTCACGCTCCTGGGATTTGCGCTGCGGAAGACTGTGCCCTTAGTGTTCATCCCGGTTCGAGGCGCGACGACGTCGAAGGCCCCTGGCCCCCATCGTCTAGCGGCCTAGGACCCCGCCCTTTCACGGCGGTAGCACGGGTTCGAATCCCGTTGGGGGTACGGATTCGCACAAGTGAATAACACAGTGAATTCACACTGGCCTCGTGGCGCAGTTGGTTAGCGCGCCGCCCTGTCACGGCGGAGGTCGCGGGTTCAAGTCCCGTCGAGGTCGCGGAACGGTCGGTCCGATCAGAAATGGTCGGACCGATTCCATCCCAAGGCTCTGTAGCTCAGTTGGTAGAGCGTTCGACTGAAAATCGAAAGGTCACCGGATCGACGCCGGTCGGAGCCACTGCGAAAGGCCCGGAACCCACAAGGTTCCGGGCCTTCGCTCATGACCGGGTGAGCCTCGCGCCGGGGCGGAGGGACTCACTGGCGGTCGTGCCGGTAGCGGCGCACGGTGGCGAAGATGGTGAAGGCGACGGCGGCCACCGGCCAGAGGATCCAGGAGATGTCCCAGGCGTCGAAGATGAAGCTCCACAGCAGGTAGATGACCACGGCGGCCGGCCAGTAGATCCCGGCCACGAGGTTGGTGAAGGGGTCGTCATCGTCCTGCTCGCCCTGCCAGGAGGACGGCTGGCCGACAGGGGCGGGGGTGGTGGGACGATTGGGGGCGAATGTCGTCGGAGCGCCGGCGGGGGCCACCTGCGGGGCGCCGCCGGGCTGGATGTCCTGAGCGATGCCCAGGACCGGGGCCAGCTCGTGAAGGTTGCCGAAGTCGGTGATGACCTGCCCGACCGCCTCATTGTGGGTCTTGCCCTGGGCGATGGCGTCGTTGTAGGCGTCCTCCATCATGGCGCGCAGCTCGGAGCGGGCCTCGATCAGGCGAGGTGTGGCGGGGTAGGGGGCGAACATGTTGTCGAGGAAGGTCTCGATGGTGTCCATCAGTGGGCTCCTTTCGCGAAGCGGTCGACGAGGGTCTTGGTGTCCTCCCACTCGGCGACCTTGGCGGTCAGGTGGGTGGTGCCTTCGGAGGTGAGGCGGTAGTAGGTGCGGGACTTGCCGGAGTCGGACACTCCCGAGTAGGAGGCCGCCAGGCCGGTGGACTCCAGGCGCTTGAGGGCCGTGTAGAGCGTGGTCTGCTTGATGGTGTACTCGCCGTCGGAGACCTCGGTGATGGTCTTGGCCAGATCGTAGGCGTAGGACGGCTGTCGCTTGAGCAGGGACAGGACGATGAGGTCGATGTAGCCGCGAATGGCGTCTGCGCTAATCATGTGAACCCTCCTTCCTTGGTTCGTGATGACGGGGCCCTGAGGTCCTTGTGTGCATCTAACGTACTACGGCACACGTAGTACGTCAAGCGGATGTTGGAGGGGGATGCTTCCGCTGGCGGCCATACGTCACAGCCCAGGCACAGCCGGGCTGCTTAAGGTGGCTTCATGCTCGTCGCAGCCACCACCCCTCCCGCGACCCCCAGCGCAGATCCCAGCGCGAGTGCCTCGACCATGCCCACTCCCACGGGTGTGCCCGAAGTCAACGTCGACGAGACCGTCAAGGCGGTGACCAAGACGACCAACGACCTGGTCACCATCGCCTGGCAGGCCGGCGTGGGAGTCGTCATCGGCCTGGTCATCGCCTTTGTGGTGGTGGCGATCCTGACGTTCATGGGCCGGCGGCGCCTCCTGTACCACGAGATCGTGGACTTCGGACGCCGGCCGATCGTCGCCGTCGGCGCCATGACCGGGGCCTTCCTGGGCACCCAGCTCGCCCTGACCGGGCTGCGGCACACCAAGAGCGACTCCACGACGATGGTGGTCATCGAACGCGGGGTCACCATCGCCCTCATCGTCTCGGTGACCTGGCTCGTCGTCGCCTTCGCCAAGGCCATCGAGTCCACCGTCGTCAAGGGGGCGCAGGCCGGCGGGGACCAGGGGCGCGCCAACCGGGTGACTACCCAGAGCCAGATCCTGCGGCGCGTCGCCCAGGTCATCATCGTCATCGCCGGGCTCGTCAGCGCCATCATGACCTTCCCCAGCGTCCAGTTCGCCATGGGGTCGCTGCTCGCCTCGGCCGGTCTGGCCTCCGTCATCGCCGGTATGGCCGCCCGCTCCATGCTCGGTAACGTCTTCGCCGGCCTCCAGCTGGCCACCACCGACGCCATCCGCGTGGACGACATCGTCGTCGTCGACGATGAGCAGGGCACCATCGAGGAGATCACCCTGACCTACGTGGTCATGCGCACCTGGGACGACCGTCGCCTCATCCTGCCCTCGACCCACTTCACCGAGAACCCCTTCGCCAACTGGACGCGTGGAGGCTCCCAGGCCACCGGCTACTTCACCCTCGACCTGGACTGGCGCGTGCCCATCGCCTCGCTGCGTGCCGAGCTGGCCCGCCTCGTGGCCGCCTCGTCGGTGTGGGACGGGCGCCAGGCCTCCCTGGAGGTCTTCGACGCCGTCGGCGGCCACGTCACCGTGCGCATCGTCCTGACCGGGGACGACCCCGGCGACGTCGGCGCCCTCAAGTCCTACGTGCGCGAAGAGCTGGTCTCCTGGCTCCAGCGGGAGGCCCCCTATGCCCTGCCGCGCACGCGAGTGGAGGTCGAGCAGGTCGAGGTCACCCAGGACCTCGGCCCCGAGGAGGTGGCCCGCGCCGCCGAGCAGATCGTCGCCAAGCAGAAGGCCGGCCCCTCCGGCGCCACCACGGCCGCTCCAGACAACGGAGGCGATGGCGCCGCGACCACGGAGGCCGAGGGGGAGAGCGCCGCCCACGGGCTGGGGGCCCGGCGGGCCGTCACCCTGGGGCGGGCCATGGGGCGCTCCCTGCTGCACCGCGCCCGGCGCGGGGGCCTGGGGCCCAGGTGAGCCGAGTCGCTACGTGGCCGACGCCCCGGCGGATGGGTGAGTTTTCGCTGCGTGAACGCAGGTCGCCCGGCGTCGTCGGGCGGGTGACGATGAGCCCATGAGTACCAACGCCAGCAGCGACCCCTCCGTGACGCCCGCCTCCGAGCCCTCCGGCCCGGCCCTCGACCTGGAGGCCGCCGCGCGCACCGACGCCCAGTGGCGCGCCGCCCTGAGCCCCATGGAGTACCACGTGCTGCGCGAGGCCGGCACCGAGCGCCCCTTCACCGGCGCCCTGCTCGACGAGCACCGCGAGGGCGTCTACCGCTGCCGCGGTTGCGGCGCCGAGCTGTTCCGCTCCACCACCAAGTTCGACTCCCACTGCGGCTGGCCCTCCTTCTACGACCCCTCCGACTCCGAGGCGGTCACCCTGAGCACCGACACCTCCCACGGCATGGTGCGCACCGAGGTCCGCTGCGCCACCTGCCACAGCCACCTGGGACACGTCTTCGACGACGCCCCCCAGACCCCCACCGGCCAGCGCTACTGTATGAACTCCGTGAGCCTGACCTTCGAGGAGGAGCAAGCATGATCCGGGTCCTGAGCCTCAACCTCCAGCACGGCCTGCCCGGCGCCGGGGCTGGTGACGGCAGCGCCTCGACCGGCTCGCTGGCCGGCGCCGACATCTCTGACCCCGCCACCGCCCGTGCCGTCATGCGGGCCACGGCCGAGCAGATCGCCGAGCTGGCCCCCGACATCATCGCCCTCCAGGAGGTGGACCTGGGGCAGGCCCGCTCCGGGCGCCTCCACCAGGCGGCCTTCCTCGCCGAGGAGCTGGGCATGCCGACCTGTCGCTTCTCCGCCAGCTACGCCGGGCCGGTAGTGGGGCTGCGCCGTCGGCCCCTGCGCACCGCGCTGAGCTCGCCGACCGACGACGTCCTGGGGCTTCTGCGCGCCGCCGTCGGGGCCGGGCCGATCGGCTACGGCAACGCCCTCTGTCGCGCTTCCCGGTCTCCGGCTGGCACGTCAAGCGCCTGGGGCGCGGGGCCTCCAGCGTGGAGAAGCGCGGCGAGCGGGCCTGGGACCCGCGCTCCTACCACGTGTCCACCGCCTCCCAGCGCGTCATGGTGGCCGCCACCCTCGAGGTGCCCGAAGGTGCCGGCGGGCCGATCCGGCAGCTGTCGGTCGCCTCCACCCACCTGGCGACCCGCGAGTCCATGGCGGCGCGCCAGCTCGCCGCCGCCTGGGGGGCGCTCGCCGGGCTGCCCGGGCCGCACCTGCTGGTGGGCGACTACAACCTCTCCGCCGAGCAGGTCGACGCCCTGGGGCTGGGGCGGACCGTGGGGGAGGGGCTCACCTTCCCAGCAGCCGACCCCAAGCGGCGCATCGACCACGTGCTGACCGACCTGTGGCCCACCGGCCCCGACGGCCTGCCGCTGACCGATGAGGCCGCCGCGTCGGGCGGGGGGCCGCTCCTGCGCGCCGTGGACTGGGGCACGACCTCCTTCATCATCTCCGACCACGTCGGTACCTGGGTGGACCTCGAGCCGGTCGGCTGAGAGACGCTGCCAAGGCCCAGCACCGGTGAGGTCGTACTGCCGGCTTCGTCGTTGTCGGGCCCCCGCCGCAGCCCTGCCCGCGCGGTCGTACCGTAGGTCGCCTGATGAGGGTTAAGGGTACGACCTCGCGGGTTAACCAACGACCTCGTCGCGGCGGGGCCCATGAGAGGGGGGAGACCATGGCTGATGTGGTGGCGGGACTGGCCGTCTTCGGCGCGGTCATCGCCGTCGGCTGGCTGCTGGTGCGCACCCGCGCCGTGCCCGCTGACGCCGACGGGGTCCTCACCCGTGTCTGCTTCTTCGCCGCCACCCCGGCGCTGCTCGTGACCACGCTGAGTCGCGCCGACCTGACGGCGGTCCTCTCCCGCTCCACCGCCGTGGCCGTGGCCGCCGAGCTCGCGGCCTTCGTCTCGGCCTGGTGCCTCCACCGACTCGTGCTGCGCCGCCCCACCGCCGAGGCCACCATCGGCGCGCTCGCCTCCGGCTACGTCAATGCCGCGAACCTGGGGATCCCGGTGGCCGTCCTCGTCCTGGGGGATGCGGCCACGATCGCCCCGATCCTCCTGCTCCAGCTCCTCGTGCTCACCCCGGCCACCTTCACCGTGCTCGACGCCGTCACCCGCCGCGGCAACCCGTCCCGCCTGGCGACCCTGACCGTCCCGCTGCGCAACCCGCTGCTGTGGGGAGTCGTGGCCGGGACCGCGGCGAACCTGGGCGGGGTGGACCTCAAGGAGTGGGGCGGCGGCTATCCGGCCCAGGGCCTGGAGATGCTCGGGCGCGTCGCGGTGCCGCTCATGATGCTGGCCCTGGGGATGAGCCTGGCCGGGGCGCCCCGGCCCCTGCGGAATCCCGGGCCGGATGAGACGGGCACGTCCCCGCAGGGCTCGCCGGCGGCGGAGGCCGGATCGGAGGCGTACGCGGTCGACACTGCGGGAGGCCGACTTCCCCGGGTGGAGGAGGAGCCGGCGCACAGGGTGAGGTCGACGTCCCAGTGTGGCGCGGGTTGGCGCAGCGGCCTGTGGCTGGCGGTGGGCTGGAAGCTCGCCGTCATGCCGGGGCTGGCCGTCGTCGTCGGACTGGCGGCGGGACTCAGCGGAGGCCAGCTGCTCGCTCCGGTTGTCACCGCCGCCCTGCCCACGGCGCAGAATGTCTTCATGTACGCCTCGCGCTACGGAGCGGCCAAGGACCTGGCCCGCGATGCCGTTCTGCTGACGACAGCCGGATTCGTGCCCGTGGTCCTGCTGGCCGCCGCCCTCCTGCACTGAGCCCGCGCGGTCGCACTGCCCAGCGCCGGCGCCTCCCTCACCCGCACAGTCGTCCCTAAGGTCGCGCTGTCGAGGGTTAAGGGCACGACTTCGCGGGCTAACCCACGACCTCGTCGCGGCGGGGCCTGTCAGGGAAGCTCGTCGCGAGTGGGAGGGTTGGCTCCGGCCCGCGAGACCGTGATGTCGGCGATGGCCGCGGCGTGGCGCACGATCCGTTCCAGGGTCTCGGCGTCCACCGCGCGCAGCGCCTCGCGCCGGTCCGCACCCACGAGGTCCTCACTCCACAGGGCATCCTCCAGACCGCCCATGAAGGAGTCGCCGGCGCCCACCGTGTCCGCCACCACGACGCTCGGGTCGGCGGGTACCTCCAGGCGCACCCCCGAGGCGGACAGCGCCAGGGCGCCCTGCTTGCCGCGCGTGACGACCACGACGGCCGCGCCCTTCTCCAGCCAGGAGCGCAGCACCGTCTCCAGGTCCGCGCCTTCGCCGTAGAGCCAGGCGATGTCCTCATCGGAGCACTTGACCAGGTCCGACAGGCCCACCAGGCGCTCGACGACCTCACGGGCGTCCTTCGGGTCGCCCATGAGTTGAGGGCGGGCATTGGGGTCGTAGGCAATGGTGGAGGTGGCGCGGTTCTCGCGCAGCACCTGCTCCACGGTGGAGGCGCCGGGCGCCAGGATCGCGGCGATCGAGCCGGTATGCACCAGCAGCGGCGCCTGCCCGTCGGGCAGGGCCGGGCGCGGCGGGTTCCAGTCCAGGTCGAAGACGTAGCTGGCGGCGCGGTCCTCGCCGATGGTGGCCTGTGCCGTGGAGGTGCGCGCCGCACCGTCGGCGCCCGGAGCCAGACGGACCCCGGAGGCCTCCAGGTGGGAGCGCACGGCCTGGCCGCGCTCGTCGGTGCCGATCCAGCAGTGCAGCTCGACGTCGCGACCCAGGCGCGCCAGTCCCAGGGCGACGTTGGCAGGCGAGCCGCCGGGGATGTCCACGGGCTCTGCCCGGGGTGGATGACGACATCAACCAGGGCCTCGCCGATGACGAGAGCGGATCCTGGGCGGCCGGGTGCGGACATGGGCGACTCCTTCGTGCAGGACCGGGGTCCGGTGGTAGTGAGCTGAGACGTGCGAGGGGTGGAGAGCTGGCCGGAGTGGTGGACCGGGAGATTGAGAAGAGGTGGTGAGAGGGACTCGGGCGGATGAGGAACGCGGTGGCGCCATACTGCCCGGAAGTGGCCGGCGCGCTGATCGATGCGCGTGGCCGGAGGGCGAATGCTCACAGACTACCGATCCGGCGCCGCCCTCAGGGCTCATCTCGCCCAAGAATGTCCAAATCGGATACAAAGGGCTTTCAGTGCACAGGCCGCATGAATGAAAACCTTGGAATCATGCGGTTGTGTTCCGTCCGGATGAGTGCGGCCCAAGCCTTTGTGTCCGATTTGGACATCCACGGCTCCTTCCGGGCTCCTGCGCTGGTTCCCAGCGGCCCTCGATGGGGGCACCACCGCCAGAGGGGCCCGGGCAACTCGGTCAGTTCGCCGCGCAGGCGGGCACGAGTGCGACCCCGGACAAATGGCCACGCTGCCACGACGGTCGATTCGTCGCGCGTGCGGGCGCGCGCGGCCTGGAACTGCTGGCCCGGCGGGTCATGCCCGGCCAGCCCCAGGTCGCGTCAGTCCTCAGGGTCCTCCTGTGCGACCGCGGCCAGGCGGGCGCGGGCCTCATCGAGCCAGGTCTGGCAGCGCTGAGCCAGGGCCTCGCCGCGCTCCCACAGTGCCAGGGAGTCCTCCAGAGGGACGGAGCCCGCCTCAAGACGCTGCACGACGGCCACCAGCTCCTCACGGGCCCGCTCATAGCTGAGCGAGGCGACGTCCTCATTGGCACCGGACGCCCCGCCGGCGGCAGGGGCGGACGACGCTGAAGACCCTGACGACCCTGAGGACGCCGAGTAGGGGCTGCTCTGGGGTGAGTACTCGTCTGGGTACTGGTCGGAGTATGGGCCGGGGTTCATCTCGGAGCTCACGCCCCGATTCTCGCACGGACCGGCCCGGGGGCGGAGTGGACAAGGCGGGCCCAGGTGATGTCCTCGGCGCGAAAGTGCCCAGACCGACGCGTCAGACCGCTACCCGGCTGCGTCGTTGGAGGCCGTTTCATCGAGGCGCGTCAGCAGGTCTGCCACACCTGCCTGCGCCAGTGCCCCGCGGCCGGCCTCAGTGAGCTTCACTGCCCGGGTCCGCCCGATGCGCGCGATCCAGGCGCGATTGACTAGCGCTTGTGTCGGCGCGGTGCCCGAAGTGCAGCCGGCACTTAGCCGCTGCTCAGTCGATATCGGCGGGTCGGGGCTTGGTGGCGCCGACGACCTGGGCGACGAGCCGCCCCGAAGCCAGGACCCCCTCGATGAGATCGCCCTTCTTGACGTCCTCGGCGCTGGTGATGACCTTGCCGCCGGGAGTGCGCAGAATCGTGTAGCCGCGATCCAGGACCCCCTGCGGCGACAGCGCCGTCAGCCGGGCGCGGTCGGCGCGCAGATCCGCGGCCGCCAGCGACAGGCGATGCTCCACGGCCCGGCGCATCCTGTCGCGGGCCTGCCCCAGCTCGATCACCCGGTCGCGCACGATCGAGGTGGGGTCGGCCATGACCGGCCGGGCCCGCAACTGGTCCAGGGCCGCCTGCTCGGCGTCCAGCCGCGAGGCGAGCACGCTGCGCAGGCGCTCGCGGGCCGAGTCCAGACCCACGGTCTCCTGGGCGAGGTCGGGGACGATCCGGCGGGCGGCGTCAGTGGGGGTGGAGGCCCGGTAGTCGGCCACCAGGTCCAGCAGGGGGCAGTCGGTCTCGTGGCCGATCGCCGAGACCAGCGGCGTGCGGCAGGCGGCCGCGGCACGCACGAGCCCCTCATCGGAGAAGGGCAGCAGGTCCTCGACGGCGCCGCCCCCGCGGGCCACGACGATGACGTCGATCTGCGCATCGGTGTCGAGCTCCTGGATGGCCCGGGTGACCTCGCCGACGGCGCGCGCCCCCTGGACGGCGACCTCGCGCACCTCGAAGGGCAGGCCGGGCCAGCGCAGGCGGGCGTTGACGAGCACGTCGTCCTTGGCCTTGGCCTGGCGCCCGCACACGAGGCCCACCTTGCGCGGCAGGAAGGGCAGGGGCCGCTTGCGCTCGGCGTCGAACAGACCCTCGACGGCCAGGATGCGGCGCAGCTGCTCGATGCGGGCCAGCAGATCGCCGACGCCGACGGGCCGGATGTCGTCGGCCTGCAGCTGGAGCGAGCCCCGCTTGGCCCAGAAGGTGGGCTTGGCGCGCACCACCACACGGGCGCCCTCGCCGAGCTCGGCGCCGGTGCGGGCCAGAACGGCGTCGAGGACCCGGGCGTAGATGGACACCGACATGGAGATATCAGCATCCGTGTCCCGCAGGGTGAGGAAGGCCATGCCGGCGCCGGGGCGGCGGTTGAACTGAATGACCTGCCCCTCCACCCACACCTGGCTCATGCGGGCCACGTACTGGTCGATCTTGGAGGACAGCAGCCGCAGCGGCCACGGGTTCTCCGCGGTGGTGAGGTTCGCTCGCGGCGCCAGCTCCCGGGGGCCGTCGGGGCTGCCGGAGTTGCCGGGGCCGCCGCCCGCGTCGGGACCGGACGCGCGGCCGGCACCGGGGAGGGCAGCGGGCTGGGCTGGGAGGGGCTCTGGCCTGTCACATGCACCACTGTGCCACGTCCACCACTGGGGACCTGGGTCCCACTGTGGCACAGTGGTGACCGTGACGACCACCGAGCTCGCCAGTGAGCACACCGACGCCGCTGCCCCCTCCCCCAAGGGCGGCAAGCGGATCCTCATGGCCGCCCCGCGCGGCTACTGCGCCGGCGTGGACCGCGCCGTCGACGCCGTGGAGCAGGCCCTGGCCCACTACGGGGCGCCGATCTACGTGCGCAAGGAGATCGTCCACAACAAGTACGTCGTGGAGACCCTCTCCAAGCGCGGCGCCATCTTCGTCTCCGAGACCGACGAGGTGCCGGTGGGCGCCCGCGTCGTCTTCTCCGCCCACGGCGTCTCCCCGGCGGTCCACGCCGAGGCCGCCGAGCGCCGGCTGGACACGATTGACGCGACCTGCCCGCTGGTGACCAAGGTGCACAAGCAGGCGGTGCGCTTCGCGGACAAGGACTACGACATCATCCTCGTGGGCCACACCGGCCACGAGGAGGTCGAGGGCACCCAGGGCGAGGCCCCCGACCACATCCAGGTCGTCAACGGACCCCACGAGGTGGACCAGGTCGAGGTGCGCGACCCCTCCAAGGTGGTGTGGATCAGCCAGACCACCCTGAGCGTCGACGAGACCCTGGAGACGGTGCGCCTGCTGCGCGAGCGCTTCCCGGAGATGATCGACCCGCCCGGCGAGGACATCTGCTACGCCACCCAGAACCGTCAGGCCGCGGTCAAGAAGATCGCCCCGAGGGTGGACCTCATGATCGTGGTCGGCTCCGGCAACTCCTCGAACTCGGTGCGCCTCAAGGAGGTGGCCCTCGAGGCCGGTGCGGGCGCCGCCCACCGGGTGGACTTCGCCAGCGAGATCGACCCGTCCTGGTTCGACGGCGTCGAGACGGTCGGCCTGACCTCGGGCGCCTCGGTGCCGGAGATCCTGGTGCGCGAGGTGATCGAGCGCCTGGCCGAGCTCGGCTTCGACGACGTCGAGGAGGTGCGCACCACCACGGAGAAGATCTCCTTCTCCCTGCCCAAGAACCTGCGCGCCGACCTCATGGCGGCCCAGGGAGCCGCCTCGACGCACAAGCGCCGCGAGCCGGCCGCCGACCACACCTGCTGAGGCTGCGCCGCCCACCCCCTCCGCCCCGGCCGCAGGGCCGTCCATAGAGCCGTCCGCAGGACCGGCCGTGAGCGTCAGCACACGCCCGGCTGCGTGAGACAGGCCGAAGGTGAACGCCGGGTTGCATACGTGACGGTTACCCTCGGTCGGGTGACACATTCTCATGACGAGTCGGCCCCCAGTGGCCCTGCCCCCGCCGCGTCGGGCGGGCGGTCCGCTGACGGCGCCGACAGCTCCGACAGTGCTGACCCCGTAACCTCCGCAGATCCCGTGGGCGCGGTGGTCTCCGGCGCCTCCGGCCAGGTCTCCAACGAGGCCCTGGAGGAGGACGGCGGCCTGCACCGGAGCCTGACCAGCAGGCACATGCAGATGATCGCCATCGGTGGCGCCATCGGCACGGGGCTGTTCGTGGCCTCAGGCGCCACGGTCTCCACGGCCGGCCCGGGCGGCGCCCTGGTGGCCTACGCCGCCATCGGCCTCATGGTGCTGCTGCTCATGCAGTCCCTGGGCGAGATGACGGCGCACATGCCGGTGGCCGGTTCCTTCCAGACCTACGCCACCCGGTTCGTCAGCCCCTCCTTCGGCTTCGCCATGGGCTGGAACTACTGGTTCAACTGGGCGATCACGGTGGCGGCCGAGCTGGTGGCCGCCGGAATCGTCATGGGCTACTGGTTGCCGGGGGTGCCCTCATGGATCTGGGCGGCACTGTTCCTGACCCTGTTGACGACGCTCAACGCTCTGTCGGCCCGCGCCTTCGGGGAGGGGGAGTTCTGGCTGTCAGCCATCAAGGTGGTGACGGTCATCGTCTTCCTCGTGGCGGGGCTGGCCATGATCGTCGGCATCATCGGCGGGACGTCCCCGGGCTTCAGCAACTGGGTCGTCAAGGACGCGCCCTTCCACGGCGGCATGCTGGCCATTGTGTCGGTGTTCATGGTGGCCGGATTCTCCTTCCAGGGCACCGAGCTGGTGGGCGTGGCGGCCGGTGAGGCCCGCAACCCGCGCCGGGACGTGCCCAAGGCGATCCACACGGTGTTCTGGCGGATCATGATCTTCTACATCGGGGCGATCACGGTCATCGGCTTCCTCATCGCCTTCAACGACAGCCGGCTGCTGCACACCGAGACCGAGGACGTGGCCTACTCGCCCTTCACCCTGGTCTTCGAGCGGGCGGGGATCGGGATCGCGGCGGCCCTCATGAACGCCGTCATCCTCACCGCGGTGCTCAGCGCCGGCAACTCCGGCCTGTACGCCTCGACCCGCATGCTGCACTCGATGGCCCTGCAGGGGCAGGCGCCGGCCTGGTTCTCCTACGTCAACCGCCACGGGGTCCCGGTGCGGGCCCTGGGGGCGACGGCGCTGGTGGGGGCGGCCGGCTTCCTGACCGCCGTGGTGGGGCAGAACACCGCCTACGCCTGGCTGGTCAACGTCTCCGCCCTGTGCGGGTTCATCGTGTGGCTGGGGATCGCCGCATGCCACTTCCGCTTCCGGCGCGCCTACGTGCTCCAGGGCAATGACCCGGCCGACCTGCCCTACCAGGCGCCCTGGTTCCCGCTGGGGCCGGTCCTGGCCTTCACCCTGTGCGCCCTGGTGATCCTCGGCCAGAACTACGAGGCGGTCTTCAAGGGCCAGCTGGTGGAGGTGCTCTCCTCCTACATCGGCCTGCCGGTCTTCGGGGCCATCTGGTTGGGGCACCGCCTGGTGACCGGGTCGCGCATGGTCCGCCTGGAGGAGGCCGACGTCTCCGGCGCCGTCGTTCGCGAGCACAGCTGAGCCTGGCTGAGCCCCGCGCCCGCTGGGCTCACCCCCTGTACCCCATGACCGACGTCGGGGCACCGATCATCTGACCGGTGCCCCGACGTCGACTCGTGCTGGAACCTGCACGAGGCTGGTGCTGCTGTGGGCTGGGCGCCTACAGCAGGGACTGGACCCGCACCGTGACCTGAGGCGCGCTCTGCTCCCCGATGTCGGAGGAGGCGGAGCCCTCCCGGGCCTCGGAGGTTTCGCCGGACTCGCTCGCCTGCGATAGCGAGCGGAGGATGGTCTCCTGGACGTCGCGCACGATGTCCTTGACGGGCCGCGAGCCATCGATACCGATCTCGATGACGGCCCGGCTCGAGCCCTCCTCGACGATCACGCCGAAGCGGGCCTGTTGAGGATCCTGCTGGCGCATGTGGCTACCGAGCGCCCTCAACGTGCTGCCGATCCCCGGCTCGATTGCTCGGACGCCGGGGACAGCAGTGATCAGGTGGGCCAGCTCGGCCGCTGAGAGACTAGTCGTCATCGTGGAGATCCTCGATGTGGACGTTGACGGTCGGGGACACCCCTAGGTTCTCATGGCAGGCGGCTCGAACGGCGTCGCGAACCTGCTGGCCGAGCTGCGGCAGGCTGTCCACGCTGAGGTGGGCGGAGATCCGGCAGGAGATGGTCTGCGGAACCCCGAGGCCGCGGTGACCCTCGCTCGAGGGCGCGTGCTCGCAGGTCGAGCGCAGGGCGCGCGCCCCGGGCACGCCGTCCACGGTGCGGCGGATGAGTGCCCGCAGCGAGAACTCGGACATGCTGTACGGCCCCAGGTCGGTCGCGGGCATCTCCACCTGGGCGCCGTGACGGGTCTCGGCGAGGATGGCGTCCATCAGGTGGCGCTTGGGCATGACCGAGGCGCTGGCCTGAGACTCCAGCCGATCCCACTCCTCGTGCAGGGAGGCGATCAGACGCTGGTACTCGCGCGTGTCGGCGTCGTCCTGCTCATGAGACCGCGCGAAGGACTTGGTGGCCGACGCCGTCGAGCGTCGGACGCTGTGTGAGAGCTGGTTGACGGTGCTCATGCCCACTCCTTCATCTGGCGCATGACGAGAGAACGGGCGCGTGCCAGCCTCCCTCGGACGGTGGACTCGGTCAGGTTCAGGGTCTGGGCGATCTCTTCGTAGGACATGTCGTCGACCTCTCGGAGCACCCAGACGATGCGCAGCTCGGGCTGCACGGTGGCCAACAGGTCCGCCAGCGCCTCGATCTGGGCGTTGACCTCACTGGACTCGGCCGGGTCAGCGGTGCTGCCCGACGTCGTCTCCGCCATGGCGCTCGCGGTCTCCAGGCCCTCGGCGTCGTAGGGGTCGGTGGCTCGGCGCTGACGCTTGCGTGCCATGCTGGTGGCCTTGTTGGTGCAGATCCGCATGAGCCAGCCTCGGAAGGCGGCGGGTTCCCTGACGAGGTGAAGACTGCGCCAGGCCTGGATGAGAGTGTCCTGGACGATGTCCTCACTGTCGTGACGGTTGCGCACGATCATGTAGGCGGTGCGGAACAGGCGCCCCTGGTAACGCTCGACGAGCTGCTCGAAGGCGTTGATGTCCCCGTCCTGGGCGCGCAGGACCAGGCAGCGGTCCTTGTCGGGCGACGCGCCGGACGAGGCGCTCGGTTGTGCGGCGTGGTCTGGACGCGGGCGAGGCGCCGCCGCGGCCTCGTCCCGCGTCTCACGCGCCATCGCCGTTCCCGATGGTCTTGGGCGAGTGCTGCCCCGTGACGGTCTGCGAGACGCTGCGCTTGCTCGTGGAGCGCTCCAGCCCCACCAGGACGTCGATCTGCCGGGGGCGCGTGCCCAGGGACGTGGTCACGTCATCCTCGAGCCGGCCCCTGAGCTCCGCCACGGCCCATGCGACCTCGCAGCCCTGGGACACGGTGGCGTCCGCCTGCACCCACAGACTGCTCGGGGAACCGGTGACCCACACGGCGCACTGCTCCACCCCGGGAACGTCCTCCGCCCGCTCGGACAGGGCCTGTGACAGGACCTCGGGGGCAACGGTGGCCATGAGGACTCCCTCGGAGTCGCTGAACCTCAGGGGAGAGGCGGCCGCCTTGCGGGGGATCTGCATGGCGAGTAGGACCAACCCGGCGATGACGGCGAGCACGGAGACCAGCGCGGCCACCGGCAGGAGCCAGTGCGCCTGGGCTGCTATGAGGCTGCCGACTCGGTCCTGCGCCGTGGCCAGGTAGGGGGCGGCGTCGGGCCAGGAGCGACCGGCACTAAGGCCGGAGGCCAGGACCCAGGATGACGCCGCGGCGATGAGAAGCCCGCAGCCGGCCAGGGCCGTCCGGTTGAGGACACCAGAAACTGAACGCATGGTCGTATCTCCTTCAGCTCGTGCGCTTGATCCGCACGCGGCTGCGCGTGATGCCCGCGGGCTGGAGCGTCTCCAGGGCCTTGTCGGTCGTCTTGCGGGCGGCTTCCTGCACCGGCTCGAGGTCGTCCAGGACACTGAGGACGACGACGTCGACCCGGGAGCGACGGGTGGTGACGGTGGCGGAGTGGACGCCGCCGATCTGCTCGACCTGGTTCCTCACCAGGCTGGCCAGGTCACGGCGCCTCACCGCGGTCTGGCCCGGGACGGTGTCGGGCAGGAGCGTGACGCGCTCGGGCAGCCCGGGCCACAGGGCCGCGAGGATCATGGCCAGGGCGCAGGCTGCGGCGATCCCCGCGGCGACGAGCACCGCGACGGAGCCGAGGGCGGTAGAGCCAATGGTGTCGAGCGTGGTGACGGTACGGTCCGGCCAGCTGCCGGTGACGATCCGGTGCCCCGTCAGCCAGGCCCCCAGGCCTCCGGCCGTGAGCAGCAGCAGTGCCAGGAGGACACTGGGGGTGCTGCGGGAGGGGCGACGAATGAGTTTCGGGACGGGTGTTCTCATTTCAGGCTCTTCCTGACGTGGCTGCTCGGATTGAGCCAGGAGATCTCGATGGTGATCTTGCCGACGCTCAGCCCGGTGAGGTGCTCGACGCGGCCGCGCACGTAGGTGCGCAGATCGTCAACGGTGGAGGACAGTGGCGTGGGAAAGACCAGGCCGAGGTCCAGGTGGAGGACGGCGACTGCCCGTAGAGCTCGCACTGGGCCTCCGGCCGGGAGGCGAAGTTGCGGCGGGCGCCGATTCCCAGGAGCCCCCCCGGCGTTGGAGCCGACGTTGCCGGTCTCATAGGCGGCCTGGGCGGCGATCTGGGCGACGACCTTGGCCGGAATGGTGGTGGTGCCGCGCTGCTTCCAGGAGGACTCTGCGTCCTGGGCGGGACCCGGCTGCGTGATGGCGGGCTGGGTGGCGGTCGCCATCGTCACTTCTTTCGCCGATCCAGGATGCTATGGACATCGACCCGGCCCTCCAGGTAGAGGCCCACCCCCAGTCCGGCCGCGCCGCACAGGGCCACCAGGACGAAGTCGGCGAAAGAGCCGAAGGCGAGAATGGTGCCAAGGAACAGGCCCACCAGGAGGGCCAGGTACGTTGTCTTCATTGAGAGCTCCTCAGATCAGGGCGTCAGGATGGGTCACTTGAGGTCGGCGGCCTCGGAGCTGCCGGAGTCGTCGTCGGGCAGGTGGACGTCGGTGACGTTGATGTTGACCTCGACGACCTCCAGGCCGGTGGTGCCCTCGATCTGCTCGATGATGTTGCGGCGGATGGCGTCGGAGACCTCGACGATGGAGACGCCGTACTCAACGACCACGGTGACCTCGACGGCGGCCTGGGTCTCGCCCTTCTGGACGCTGATCCCGCCGGCGACGTTGGTCTGGGCGTTGGGGATGCGGTCGGTCACGGCGCTGAAGGCGCGGCGAACGGCGTTGCCCATGTCGTAGACGCCGGGCACCTCACGAGCAGCCATACCGGCGATCTTGGCGACGACGTTCTCCTCGATGGTGGTCACGCCGTGCGAGGTCTGGAGGGGGCCGCGGGGGGTCTTGTCCTCCTCGGCCTGCTCGTTGCGCTCGCGCTGCTGACCGGTCTGGGGGATGGCGTTGTTGCTCATTGGAGCCTCTTTCGTTAATCCGTGAATGGATGGTGACGGGATGTGTGGTGCGCGGCCCAGCAGCTGGTCCGTCACGGCGCCGTAGTGGCTGCCCGGCCGGCTCGTATGAGTGGCCGACGTGACTGACTGGTGTTGCTACCCGTCTTGATTGCCGCGCTGTAGTAGGACGCCGCGGGCAGGGGAATCCTCACGGCCCCAACCCATGGCTTGCGTCACAAAAATTGAAGCGGGTTCTGCGGAGGCGGTGGCTGCCTCCGCAGAACCCGCTTCAGGGCGTTAGAGGGCTACTTGCGGCCGGTGACGCCCAGGTAGACGGAGATCGCGACGATCGCGGCGACGAGGGACAGGGCCCAGCGGATCCAGTCGACGCCGTCGGTGTGGGCGACGCCGAAGAGGCTGGCGACCGCGCCTCCGACAAGTGCGCCCACGGCGCCCAGCACGATGGTCCACAGGACCGAGATGTTCTGCTCGCCCCGCATGACGAGGCGGGCAAGGGCGCCGAGCACGGCGCCGGCGATAATCATTCCGATGAATGACAGCATGATGTCTTCCTCCGAGAAGGTCCGATGAGGGGAGGCATCCGCCCATCGGGTATGGAAACGTTCTGGCAGCGTGTCAGCCAGTCATGAGATGGCAGGCAACGCTGCCTGATAGACGCCATGGAAGCGTCAATCGTCACGGGCCGGGAGTGTGGCATGCGTTACGGTGTGGAGATGGGGTGCCCGTCGGCGGTGAGCTCGGGTGCGGTGAAGGTGCGCAGCTGGGCGGCGTCGGCACTGATGAGCGTGGGGGGAGTCCACCTGCTCGCCGAGGGTCTCCAGGCACCGGGCGGTCACCAGGAGCCGGTTCTCCATGGAGCCGACCACCTTGTTGTAGGCGGTGACGCTGCGCCGCAGGGCCCCACCGAGGGCGTCGAGGTGACCGGCGACGGTCCCTAGCCGCTCGTAGAGGGTGCGGCCGAGCTCCAGCAGCTCGCGGGCGTCGTCGTTGACGGCGGTGCGGGCCCAGGCCGTGGCGCAGGTGCGCAGCAGGGTCAGCAGCGACACGGGCGAGGCCAGGGCGACGCCGCGCCCCAGTGCGTGCTCCAGGAGCGCGGGGTCCGCCTCCAGGGCTGCCGAGAGCACCGCCTCCGCCGGGACGAAGAGGACCACGAGCTCGGGGGAGTCCCCCAGTGCCCGGTCGTAGCGGCGCGCGGCGAGCTGGTCGACGTGCCCGCGTAGCGCCCGGGCGTGAGCCTCCAGAAGCTGCCCGCGCCGCTCCTCGTCCTCGGGGCCGGAGCCCTGGACGGCGGTGGCCGCCAGGTAGGAGTCCATGGGCGCCTTCGCGTCCACGGCCAGGTAGCCCTCCCCGGGCAGATGGACGACGATGTCGGGCCGGGAGCGGCCGGCAGCACCCTCACCGGCGGCTGAGCCCGCCGAGCCCGCTGAGCCCACTGCGCCCGGTGGGCCGGCCGGGCGACCGCGCCGCTGGACCAGCGCCCCGATGGTGCGCTGCTCGGAGAAGTCCACGTGCCGCATCATCCCGGAGGCCTCCAGGACCCGGGCCAGCTCGACCTCACCCCACATGCCGCGTGCCGAGCGTGAGCGCAGCGCCCCCTCCAAGGATGCCGTGGAGCGGGCCAGGTCCTGCTCGCGCAGGGCGGTGGCCCGCAGCTGCTCGGCCAGGGCCGCGTGCTGCTCGGCCCGCTGCTTCTCCAAGGACTCCACCCGGGCCCCCACCTGCTCCAGCTGGCTGCGCACGGGTGCGAGCGCCCGCAGCACGGAGCCGTCCCGCTCGGCGCGCTCCTCGGCCACCTGAGTGCGCGAGGACAGCTCCTCGGCCCGGGCCTGCCACTGGGCGGCCTGCGCCCGCAGCTCGGCCACCTGCTCGCCCTCGGACTGGTGCGTGGTGGTGCGCCGGGCGAGCGCGCCGAGGTAGCCGATGACCGCCCCGATCGCCAGACCGACGAGGAGCAGCAGGATGGGAAGCAGGACCGCTGAGGAGCTCATGAACCGATGGTGCCCCAGAGGTGCGACATCTATTCGGCGCCCTTAAGCCCCACGGAGCCCTGCCGGCGCAGATCGCCCCGGCTGGCTGGTTCGGCCGGCCCGTCCGCCCGCCGAACGGACTGGCACGACCCCGCCTCGCCGATCCGGCCCTCCCGTCTGCTCGCCAATCCGACCCGCTCGCCCTGACCCGTGAGTCGGCCCGCTCGCCCTGATCCGCCGAGCCTGCCCTCCGGCCCGCTGCTGCGTCGTCGTCGGACATGTTTCTCCCGGCGACGTACCAACCGACCGTTCGGACCTGGGGCAACAGTCCTGGGACCTGCCCGATCTGCCTACGGCGGAGGGGAGGAGACCAAGAGCACGGTCCTTTTGCGACTCCTGGATGATGGGTATGTGGGCAGGTGGTGCCATGCTTATCGGACGTGAGCCTCTTGCGCAGCATCCCGCTGACCAGCCTGCGAACGATCGCAGTCGTGCTGGTCCTTGCCGTTCTAACCACCCTTGTCGCTGCGGTCCTTCTGCCGCGAACTGTTCCGGCCACCACGCGCGCCAGCAGCGCGGACCGGCCCACCCGACTCGCCCGCCCCACGCTGCGCACGGTGCTGCGGGCTGTTGGCCGCTATACGGCGCGCACCGTCATGGTGAGCGTGCCGGTAGTGCTCGTCATTGTGCTCGGAGGCCTGCTCATCAACCGGCCCATGCACTACGTGCGCAACGTCGGCGACGTCGTCAAAGCCCTGACCCCTCGCACCCAGGTCACCTCGCGCATCGCGCCCCTGCCACAGGCATCCGCCTACGATGCCGTCCCGGCCGCGGCCTGGAAGGCTTCCTTCCACGACGTCGGCGACGGCTCGCAGGAGGCCACCTGGACCGGCCCAGTCAGCGGCATCAAGCTGCCGGTGCGCGTCGTCCTGCCGGCGGGCTACCGGCCCGATGACGGCCGCACCTACAACGTCCTCGAGGGGCTCCACGGCTGGGTCGGCGACCCGCAGTCCCTGGTGACGGGCATCGCCTCACCTCAGCGGCTCCAGGAGGCGATCGACGCCGGCCGTATCCCGCCGTCGATCCTGGTGTTCCCCTCGCTCAACGTGGACGGTGGCCAGCCCGACTGCGTCAACATCGCCGGCCGCCCGGCCGTGGGGACCTGGACCGCGGAGGAGATTCCCCGCATGATCCAGGCGACCTTCCCCAACGTCACCACGCAGCGGGCCGGCTGGATGATTATGGGGATCTCGGCGGGCGCCTACTGCGCGGCCCGGACCGCCTACGACGTCCCGCAGCGCTTCGGCGCGGTGGGGGTCATGTCCTCCTACGACCTGCCCGGTGAGGGCTCGCTGGCGCACAGCGGCAAGACGCTCCAGGCGCAGAACGGGCTGTCCACCATGCTGGGGAAGCGCGAGCCCGACGGCATGCGCTTCTACGTCCTGGGGGCGCAGGACGACTCCTCCGGTGCGGCCCGGGCCGCCTGGCTCATGGATGACACGGTGCGCAAGCCGGACTCGTTGACAGTCGACACCCCGGCCTCGGGCGGGCACTCCTGGACCCTGTGGAACAACTACTTCCCGTCGCTGCTGACGTGGTGGGGCTCGGACCCGGCGGTGTTCAAGGCGGCCGGTGTCACGGCGCCCCAGGGCGATACGTGGGCCAAGGCCACCGCCGCCGGCGTGAAGCCCCTGTCGGAAACGCCCAAGGACCAGCGCGTGGTGGGGTCGGTCTCGCCGGTGCGCGCCATGCCGTTCGAGATCAACGGCCTGGGCACGATCATCGTGGCCGTGGTCGCCTCGCTGGGGGCGCTGGGGGCCGTCATGCTCTGGTCGCCCCGCTGGGGCCGACGGCGCGAGGGCGGCAAGCGGTCGGTGGCGCGGCTGGGCGGCGCGATCCTGGGTCGCGTCGTGGTGATCCTGGTGGCTGCGGGTCTGGTCGCGGTGACGGCCGGGATCGGGGCCAACGCCAGCGGGGGCTTCTACACCTCGTGGCGTGATCTGCGGGCCTCGGTCCGGGTGAACGAGAGGGCTGGTAAGTAAGCGGGGCTGCCGACGGCGTGCCCCGGCCTCGGGGGCGCCGTCGGGGCGCACAGTGTCACAGGGGCCGTCTAAACTCTCCTGCGTGGCACTTACCATCGGAATCGTCGGACTGCCCAACGTCGGCAAGTCCACCCTGTTCAATGCTCTGACCCGCGCGACCGTCCTGGCCGCCAACTACCCGTTCGCGACCATTGAGCCGAACGTGGGGGTTGTGCCCCTGCCGGATGCGCGCCTGGACAAGCTCGCCGAGCTGTTCCACTCCGCGAGGGTGGTGCCGGCGACGGTCTCCTTCGTGGACATCGCCGGGATCGTGCGCGGCGCCAGCGAGGGCGAGGGGCTGGGCAACCAGTTCCTGGCCAATATCCGTGAGGCGGATGCCATCTGTATGGTGACGCGCGCCTTCGAGGACCCGGACGTGGTCCACGTGGATGGGAAGGTGGAGCCTGCAGGGGACATCGAGACGATCAGCACCGAGCTGGTGCTGGCGGACATGCAGACCCTGGAGAAGGCGATCCCGCGTCTGGAGAAGGAGGTGCGGGGCAAGAAGACGGAGCCGGTGGTGCTGGAGACGGCGCAGGCGGCCCTCAAGGTCCTGGAGGAGGGGACGCTGCTGTCCGCTGGGGCCGAGGCTGCCGGGATTGATGCGGAGGTGCTCAAGACCTTCCAGCTCATGACCACCAAGCCGTTCATCTATGTGTTCAACATGGACGACGCCGGGATGAACGACGAGGCCCGCCAGGCCGAGCTGCGCGAGCTGGTGGCGCCGGCAGAGGCGATCTTCCTGGACGCCCAGTTCGAGGCCGAGCTCGTGGAGCTGGAGCCCGAGGAGGCGGCGGAGATGCTGCACGACAACGGGCAGGAGGAGTCCGGCTTGGACAAGTTGGCTCGGGTTGGTTTTGACACGCTGGGGCTGCAGACGTACCTGACGGCGGGGGAGAAGGAGTCCCGCGCGTGGACGATCCGCAAGGGCGCGACGGCGCCCCAGGCGGCCGGTGTCATCCACACTGATTTTGAGCGAGGCTTTATCAAGGCTGAGATCGTGAGTTACGATGACCTGGTCCAGTACGGCAGCGTTGCCGAAGCCCGCGCTCACGGCCGAGTGCGCATGGAAGGAAAGGACTACGTCATGGCAGACGGTGATGTCGTGGAGTTTAGGTTTAATGTGTGACACGCTGGATCAATACAACAGAATAAGGAAATGTGATGTTTAACAAATAAAGAAAAGTAGAAGATGCTGCAGCAACGAAGCCGTCTGTTCCACGCTTGACTGCGATTTAGGGCCTAGAAATGCATAGAAGGATGGTTTCGGCAGTCTTTTGACTCAACTCTCTAATCAATAAATGCCTTCCCGCTTCCTTGTGTATGCACTTCGAATCGCATATCTCCCGAAGTTGCCGATGCGCAACATCAAATTTCATTCGGAGTTGACTCGATGAGTACACCATTTGAACAAGTTTCTTTCGAACAGTTTAATTCATCAAATAACGGCCAACAAAAAGTCCATGTCTCAATAAGAGTCGCTAACTTCGCAATCAGTGTGATTACTCCATTGCTTTTTCCGGCAGCGTTGTTGTGGTTTATTCGCATACCAAAATTAGGTTGGCTGAACTTGTCGGCGGCTGAATGTGGTGCGGCTATCTGTGCGTTAACGACGGCCTTGATGGCAAAAAACTGGGAGAGTTGCAGTCGTCCTGAGTCAGCTCGGGCTATACATTTTAAGTTTCTTTGTTTATTTCTCGGACTCGAGACGGCTTTTTTAGTAGCCACTGATCCCAGCGTGCCCGTCTCGGAGTTGCTAAAAGTTGCAGCAACTCCGCAAGAGGAGGGAGCTGTTAGAAGAATCGTTGATCTGGCTGCCGAAGCAAACAGCCATTCTCCGGGAACTTTCTATGTCCTAGCAATATTAATCTGTTTGATTGCCCCTACTGTAACCGAAGCGAAGCTCACATTCAAGAATAGGGAAAAAGAAAATGCCTAAAGTTGAAAATTATGGTGGACCTCTCCGGCATCCCGACAATGACAGTGAACAAGAAATGCGTAAATTGTGGAGAAGAGAGAACTTAGGCATAGTATGGCTCGCGCTGGCGTCTTTGCTAACACTTCCGACAGTTGCGGTAATCTTGATGCGACTTGCAGGCGCAAAGACTTTCGGGGAGAAACAGAAACCCTGTCTTCTCTGACTGCGGTACTTGCCGCAATCGCAACTTCAGTATCTTATGTGACTTTTGTTTCTCAAAGAATAAAACAGGGTCGCAGGTATAGGGTCAGAGTATCGCTGACTGGTCAACCTGCAGCAGGCAAAACAGTGTTCTCTATATTGCTTTATCATATCATTTCGTTCTACACACCAAAAGGCGTAAAATTTTCGGCAGAAACGGAAAATGTTATAGAGGTATTTCGTGCTCTGAGGGGGTTTAGTGAAGGGGAGTGGCCAAAATCGACTCCAACTGACGGCGTTTCCCTAATGAAGGGGGAGTTGGTTAGTCGCTCGCAGTTCGGTGGACAGAGCACATTTGAAGTTTCGATTGCAGATACCGCTGGAGAGTACTGGGCTGATCTGAATGAAGACACCTCCTCGGATCACCCCTACCTGGCCTTAATTGCAACATCAGACGCCATTGTCCATGTTGTTCCAGTTTCCGAGCTAAAGTACGATGATGATCTCATCAAACGGGACACTCTTGATTTGCTAATGGCGTCTCAGTTGATGGCTCATAGGCGTCGTGGTTTTGAAAGTAGAATTCCGTTGCTTGTCGTCTTCAGCAAATGCGATGGCGAGAACGTTGAAGAAACGGTTGTCAGTAATCTTCTTTTCAAGGTGTATAATTTTAACGAGATCAACGAGCAAAATATGATTGACGATTGCATCGTCTGTGCTATCAAGTCAATCGAGGAGCGATTGTCATCTAGATTCTCGATAAGGTACCTACTGTCTTCCGCGCTTGAAATACAAGAAAAAAGGTTGCCGTCAGATTTGGTGAACTGGGTTATAGGAATTGCTGCTCGTTAACGCAGAGTATTTATGTCAATATTTGTGTCGGGTGCATGCAAATGTAATTCTGTAGTTTAGTCTCTTTGTGAGGACATAACTCTGCTCATTTGAGAAATAAAATAGCGCATCAGTGCCACCCATGGCTTCAAGGTCAGTGATATAGTACTATCTAGCGCGGTGACGACGAGGCATATCTTTCAATCAAGCGCTTCGGTGGGGCGTTAGTTGGGGGTGTAGAATAGGTTGACTCGCAGTGTTGATGATATGCAAATCTAAATTAAATAATTATAAGTGATAGTTTTTAAGATTTAAACCGTGGGGCAGTCTAAACGGAAGGATCATTTGATGAATGCGATCAATCCTCTTCGTAAGCTCGATCAGGGGAGGCAGGCGTGGGCGCGACCAGCGTATCGCATACTAGGGCGCGCCCACGTGTCGGTCTCTGAGCTGTTCGCTGCTTCGAGCGCTCTCGGCACGGCGCGCCGTAAGGCGAACAGTTCGCCGAGGGGCCGCAACTCTGTGTCGGAGGTTGATATATTGCGTTCGGCGATCGTGATGACTTCCGCTGGGCTGGACGCGTCGATGAAGTTGTTGGTGAATGAGGCTGGACGAGAACTTATTTCGAGAGGGGCGGTCGGCGCCTGTGCTGCGTATAGGCAGCATCTGAAGAGAGAGATGTCAAAACCGAGGGTTTCTGATTCCTTTCGTCAGGCTGTGTTGGCGGATGATCCGGGAAAAGGGCTCCTCAAGTTCTACCTCCGAGAGAGGACTAAGGCCAGTTTTCAGGGCAGCGGGGACTTAGTCGTTCGCGTGAAAGGGGTTTTAGGTATCTCAAATTCTGAGGTTCCGGACAGCGTTCTAGAGCAACTTAAACCCTTCTTTGAGGCGCGAAACAAGATAGTGCATGAAATGGATCTAGAGGATCCTGAGAAAAAGAAAGATTCAGTGAAAAGAGTGCATCGCTACACTGAGGTGGTTGCGAGGCAATGTAATGAGGTGTTTGAGGTAGCCGTTCTTCTTACTCGGGGCGCGTCCAGTGAGTGTTGGCGTGCAGGTAGTCGCCGCAAATAGTGTGGGTGCCGGTAGTCGCGCCGCGCCGCCGTCGTCTCTCGCTCAGGATGACGCCACGATGGGCTGGCCCTCGTAGGGCTGGATCACCGCGGAGCCTCATCTGTGGAAGGCCTGCTGAAAGGGTTCGCCCGAGTTGCGGCCAGTGAGGGGTGCCTTGAAATCGCTCTTGATTTGCAACTGTAGGTTCGCCGACCAGCCGATCGCCGCCTGCGGGTCAACGAAGGTCTGCTGTTGCGAGCAGTTCAGAAGCATCAGTGGACCGTCGGAGGACACGGCCACCACGCCCCTGCCCCTGAACTGTGAGGTTGAACAACCCGCCGGCGAGCAGTCTAAGCGTCCGGGGGACGATCGTCGCTTGCTGGACCGTTGTCCTCTCCACGTTCGCTGAACGATATGACGAGCACGATCGCCGCAACCTTCACTTCGGGCTACGATAGTCGGCATAGTGAACCGGGTAACATGTCGGGCTATAGGAGACCGTCAGGTGACGGAGTTCGGAGAGCACGTGCGCGGGTGGCGCATGGTGCTCGGCCTGACCGCGCAGCAGGTCTCCGAGCGAGCGGGCATCACCCGTGACACCCTGCGCAAGATCGAGTCGGGCAACCCCAACGTCAGCTTCAACAGCGTCAACCAGGTGCTGCGCGCCCTGGGCATCCTCGACCAGCTTGTCGACGCGGCCGACCCCCTGACCAGCGACATCGGCCGCCTCCGCGCCGGCCGCCTCACCAGAAAGCGCGCCCGATGACCACTATCGAGATCGTCTCCGACGCCAACGGCTCCCACCTCCTGGTCGGCCAACTGCACGTCACCCGCTCGTGCGGCCAGAACTCCACAACCTTTCTCTACGACCCCGCCTACCTCGCCGGATGGGGGCATCGCTCACGCACGCGAATCGAGTATCCCCAGGGGCGCTGAAGGAAGCGTCTGTAGGCTGCGCGCGGCCTAGTCTGGCCCGGACCTGACACGGGCCTGGCCCCGAGCTCGGCTGACTGCACCCCTCTCCTGGACCGGCCGCAGTCCGCCCGCCACGCTCATCCCAGGAAGGGAACCCGGCAGCCCCATGACCATCGAGATGATCGTCGCCCTCATCGGCGCCTCCGTTGTCGCCTACGCGATCGCCAACAGGTTCCGCCTCATCGCCCCAGTGCTTCTCATCGTCGCCGGCGTGGGAGTCGCGCTGCTCCCGGTGGGGGGAGGAGATGTCCCTGCCCAGCACGGTGGTTCTCACGATCTTCCTGCCGATCCTCCTGTACTGGGAGTCACTGTCCGTCTCCCTCAACCGCATGCGGCGAAGCCTGCGCGGCATCATCCTCAGCGCCACGGTGCTCGTCGCCATCACAGCCGCCCTCATCACCGTCATCGGCGTCCTCACGGGTCTGAGCGTGGGAGCCGCCCTCCTCATCGGCGCCTGCCTCGGCCCCACCGACGCCACCGCCGTCTCCAGCCTGGGACGCGGCATCAACCCCAACGGCCGCACCGTCCTCCAAGCCGAGTCACTCCTCAACGACGGCACCGCCCTGGTCATCTTCGCCATCGCCCTCCAGACCGCGCAGGACTCCTCCGGCGTCACCTTTGGCCTCGTCACACATCAGCTCCTGCTGTCCTTCGGGGGAGGAATCGGTGCCGGAGTCCTCGTCGGTGCGGCAGTCACGAAGATCGGCATCCGGGTCCGCACCATCACCGACGACCCCATGCTGGCGACCATCACCGCCCTGGCCACGCCGTTCCTCACCTTCTTCGTCGCCGAGGAGATCGGCGGCTCAGGCGTGCTCGCCGTCGTCACCTGCGGCATCGTCATCTCCCGCTTCGCCGCCCCGCACATGTCCCTGGGCTCCCGAGTCCTCGGCATCCCCTTCTGGACGATCCTCACCCACATCCTCAACACCATCCTCTTCGTCATGGTGGGTGTGGCACTCCCCGGCATCGTCGCCGAGCTCCTTCGCGCCGACCTCGTGCGAGGCCTCATCCTCATCCCCATCATCTACATCGCCATGGTCGCGGGAAGATTCGCAGGCCAGCATCTCATCATCTACTCCATCCGCGCCCTCGACCGCCGCCCCGAGCAGCGCCTGCGCCGCACCAACATCCGCGGCCGCATCGTCTCCACGGTCGCCGGCTTCCGCGGCGCGATCTCACTGGCGATGGCCCTGTCCATCCCGGTCTCCTTCGACGGCGCCGCCTACACCGAGCGCAACCTCATCATCCTCGTCGTCGCCGGCGCGACCCTCCTGTCCCTCCTCATCCAGGGCCTCGCCCTGCCCTACGTGGTCCGCTGGGCCAACGCCAGGCCCTCGGCCGGCACACAGACCGCCGAGTCAGCCGAGTCGCAGGAGACCGAGGCCCTCGCCGACATCCTTGCCGACACCATCAGCCAGCTCGATGCCATCGCCGAACGCGCAGGCGTCGACGACGACGCAGCCATCGAGGCGGTGCGCGCCGACTACGCACGTCGTCACGACTCCGTGAGCGACGCCAACGCAGAGGAGGAGGCGAGCGTCTACGGTGACCAGGAGAGCGCCCTGCGGCTCGCCGTCATCGAGCACCTGCGCGAGCGCGTACAGAGCCTGCGCTTCGCCGGCCGCATCGACGACTCCACCGCCTCGCGAGTCAGCCATCGCCTCGACGCCGAGACCCTTCACATCAACGGCCCCCTCGACGTCGAGTAAGCGGGCAAGCATGAAGAACAGCAACGAGAGGGTGGGGTGCCGGCGCACCCCACCCCCTTCATTGACCGGCTAGTCCATGGAGTGGACCTGCAGGTAGTCGATGTCGAACTGCGCTTCCTTGAAGTTCCTGGTGTCCAGCTTCCCCCAGTAGTGGCTCCCCGTCTGTGTAATGAGGAGAAGGTGGTAGGGGGTGTTGGCGCCGAAGCACTGATCGAAGGTCTGCTGGTTGTAGGCCTGCTTGTTGTTGGGTGTTCGCAGTACCTCGTGGAATCGCTGGTTGTCGAAGAAGAACGTGATGCCTTCCGGAGTCTTCTCCATCCGGTAGGTGTGCCACTTCGTCAGGTCCGGCTTGTTCTTGACCTCCATGCCGCTCTTGAAGCCCCCGGTCTGGTTGAAGTGGACCGTCGACTCAGCGACTCCTTTGGCATTGCCGCCCCCGTAGGTCTCGACGATGTCGATCTCTCCGCCAGTCGCGCCCCTGTCGGGCCGCAGCCAGACTCCAGCCCACAGGCCGAGGTGGCTCTGGGGGAAGCGTGCCCGTACCTCGACGGAGCCATAGACGAAGGAGAAGATCCCCTCGGTGGTCAGGCACGCCTCGTTGACGCGGCGAACGGTCTTGCCCGTATCGTACTTGTTCTGCCAGCCGGTCTTGGGGGTTGAGCGCTTGCGCCAGAACAGATGGCCCGCTCCGTCACTCACGCTGTGGCTGTCATGCGTGATGACCCCCCAGTCATAGCTCATGTAGGTGTCGCCCTTAGGTTCCTTCTCCCGCCACCGTGCGGCGTTGAAGTCTGTGCCTTCCGTGAACTGCTCATCGAAGACAAGGGTGCTGAAGGAACGCGATGGAGTGCTTGCAAACGCTGTGGTGGGCGCGAGTAGGCCTGCGGCTGTGGCTCCGGCGCCCAGCCCGAGGGTGGTGATCAGTGAACGTCGTGTCAAAGGGCTCATTGTTCTCCTTCTACAAGATACACGAATGGTATTTCCGGTGAGTGCCTGGTTTATTCTTGGCGTCACCTCCTGCTCTGCCAGCGAGTATGTGCCGTGTGAGCGCTCGCCCGGCGTGATCGTGTCATCACGCAGAAGTTGACCTGCGATTGTTGTTATCCTACAAGGCGATTAATACCCCGTCCCGTGAACGGGATACTTGTTGTGAGGAATCTGAGGGCGGACTCTCGGCGTGAAGGCGCGCACTGAGGGGGTGGGACGCGACGGCGTCCCACCCCTCAGTCAGTGCTCAGAGCCGGATGACCGGCTCATCGTGTGTTCAGTTCTTCGAGCGGCGAGCCCGCGTCAGCCGGTACCCGTTCGCTGAGTATGAGCGTCGGTCGCACATGCCGCCTGCGGCGTCTATGCCACCGACTGCAGCGGCACGATGTTGTCGAGCTGCTCGCGCAGGGCCCGGCGCTCAAGCCTGAGCTCGTAGTGGCTCTGCAGGTTCATCCAGAGCTCGGCAGATGTGCCGAAGTACTTGGCCAGTCGTACAGCGGTGTCCGCGGTGATGCCGCGCTTGCCGTGCACGATCTCGTTGATGCGGCGCGGGGGCACGCCGATGGCCGTGGCGAGCTTGTTCTGGGTGATCCCGAACCCCTCGATGAAGTCCTCCATGAGGACCTCGCCCGGGTGAATCGGGTCGATCCGGTCAGCATCAGTGGTAGTCGACGAGTTCGACATCATCCGCACCTCCTTCATGCCAGGTGAAGCAGAGTCGCCACTGGGCGTTGACCCGAATGCTGTACTGGCCACGTCGATCACCAGTCAGTCGCTCGAGCCGGTTACCCGGTGGGATGCGCAGGTCTTCGACATCGGCTGCTGCGTGCAGAAGCTCCAGTTTGCGTAGCACGGCGCGCTGGAGCGACCTGTCGAGGGCACGAACGTACTCCTCGCGCCACACTCGTTGGGTCGCCTTGTCCGCGAAGGACCTGATCACAACGACAGGTATAACGGAGGTCGTTAATAACGCTAGTAGTTAACAGGGGAAGCGGGAAGGCGATGTTGAGCCGGGCGCGTGAGTGCGTCTGGCGGGCCTTGATGCCATCGGATCGTCTGTAGTGACGGCCGACGGCTCATCCGAGGGCTCACAGGTTGATCCTCTTGGTGTTGCGCGGGTGGTTCGGTGTCCAAATCGGATACAAAGGAGGTCCGGCGTTGCCAACCCGGGAAACGAAACGTTGGAATCATGCGGTTTCTTCTCGCCGGTTCTGTCCCGCTCTGGGCCTTTGTGTCCGATTTGGACATCGTTGGGCGTTCTGCGGCTGAGGAAGGCCGGGCGCCGCAGAGGCGATCAGCGTCGCCGAGCCGGACAGCACTGAGGGGTGGGACGCGCCGGCGTCCCACCCCTCCGTCAGTGCTCAGAGCCGGATGACCGGCTCATCGCGTGTTCAGTTCTTCGAGCGACGAGCCCGCAGCAGCAGGTACCCGCCGACAACCGCGACACCCGCAAGGCCCAGGACCAGCAGCGCGTTGGTCCCCGTACGAGACAGCCTGCTGCCGGCCTTTCGCCGCCTGCGTCGGTGCGGCGCTCGGCGCGCTGCCGCCACCGGTCGGCTGGGCCATGGCTCCATCAGACGGCCGATCAATCTCATCGGGCTCCATGCCCGGCTTCGACGGTGCCGCCGCGCTCCGGCTCGGTGCCGAGTTCGCGCTCGATGATGCTTTCCCCGACGGCGCCGCGGTCGCCTTCGGGTTCGCCACCGACGGCGCCTGACTCGTCGCACCCGGCTTGGGGGCCGAGCTCGGCTGCGCACCTGGCTTCTCCGACGGCGCGGCGCTGGGCTGCGCACCCGGAGCCTGCGTGGTCTCAGCAGAAGGCGCCACCGTCGGGGCCTGCGTCGGCTCAGCGGCCGGGGCAGACGAGGTCTCCGGTGCGGGCGCAGCGCTCGGCCCGTCGGTCTGCTCAGGTGCGGAACTCGGTGCCGGGGCCGGTGTGGGCTCAGTGCTCGGAGCGGTTGTGGGCTCCGGAGCCGGGGCGCTGCTCGGCTCGGGCGCAGCACTCGGCTCAGGCGCGGAGGACGGTGCCGGGGCCTGCGTGGGCTCGGTGCTCGGCGCGGCCGACGGGGCCGGCTTCTCCGTCGGTGCCGCCGAGGGTGCCGCCGTCGGCGACGGCGCCGGGCTCGGCTCCGCCGGCTTCTGGCCGCACTGCTCGCCGAGCCAGTTCATCGTGAAGTTGCGGTACCAGATGCCGCCGTAGTCGGCGCCGTTGTGGGCGTCCTCGCTGAGCAGCCCGATGCTGCCGTCGGACTGCACCGCGATCGTCGTGTAGCCGACGAAGGGCTCGTGGAACACCTTGCTGGTCGTCCAGGAGGCGCCGTCGTCGCAGGACATCGAGATGGTGCCGCGGTCACGCGACCACGGCTTCGGGTTCGGCGAGTGGCTCAGCAGCAGCACCTTGGCGCGCGGGTCGTCCGGCGCGGCGTTCGGGAAGGCGCGGATGATCTGGGCGTTGTCCACCGAGTCGGGCAGGTTCTGGTCGGACACCGGCTCGCTCCAGGTCTGTCCGCCGTCGGTGGAGTGGGCCACCTTGCGGAAGCCGGAGCCATCCGAGGCGCGCGAGTTGAGCATGAGGGAGCCGTCGGAGAGCTCAACGACCTTGTTCTCATCCATGCCGGTCCCGATCGGCGTGCCGGCCTGCCACGTCTTCCCGTGGTCGTCGGAGTAGACCGAGACGGCCTGCACCGCGCCGCCGGCGGTCCTGATCGTGTACTGCTGCACCAGGCGCCCGGCGTGAGGGCCGTGCTGAATCTGGATGCCCTGGCCCGAAGCCGCGAAGCGCGCGGTCCACGGGTTGTCCTTCGTGATGTCCGCGGTGATGGTGCGGTGCGTCCAGGTCCAGCCGTTGTCCGTGGAGGTCGACACCTCCGCCTGGATGATGCCCCGGTTGTCCGGGTCGGTGCCGGCCTGCGAGCCGCCCCAGCCCTGGTCGTAGGACTTGACGTGGAAGTTGAAGATCGTGCCCGTCTGGTGGTCAACGACGTAGCTCGGGTCGGAGTAGCCGACCTTCTTGCCGGTCTCCGTGCCCTGGTGGATGTAGGTGGGCGCCGACCAGGTCTTGCCGCCGTCGGTGGAGCGGCGCTGGACGATGTGGTTCGGGTTGGGGGCGTCGCTGCCGCCGTTGCCGTTGTCCTTCGGGCGCTCGTCGTAGGAGATGAGCAGGTCCCCGTTGGGGGCGGTGGTGATCGCCGGGATGCGGTAGTTGTCGGTGGCAGTGTTGGGGGCCAGGTGCTGGGCCTGGCTCATCGAGGCCGGCAGCTCCGTGCTCGCGTCGGGCGCCGGCGCGGGCGTGGCCTGCGGGTGGTCGCCGACGACGTTGATCGGGTTACCGGTGGCGGTGAGCGTCTGGAGGGCGGCGCCGTCAGTGCCGGTGGCCGTCAGGGTGATCGACGGCGTCCAGCGGCCGGCGTCGACGTCGGCCTGCGTGATCGTGTGGGTGAGCGGCTTGCAGTTGTAGACGGCGCCCTTGCCCGGCTTGAGGCCGCCCCAGTGGCACTGGCGGCCCAGGTCGTCGAAGGAGGACTCGGTGGCGGCGACGTTGATCGTCTTGTCCGACACCGAGCGCACGCGCACCGTGTAGCTGACGGTGTCGCCCAGCTTGTAGTTCTCCTGGCTCGACGACGGCGTGATCGACTCGACCCGCAGCGAGTTGGCCTTGACCGGGCTCGTCGCGCCCTTGATCGTCTCCGGGGTGCTCAGGGCCTTCCCGGCGTACTCCACGGCCTTGACCTCGTAGGCGATCTGCGGGGTGAAGCCGCCGGCCTTGAGGTCTTCGGCGGTCACCGTGTGTGTGGCCAGGCCGGTGCAGTCGGTCTTGGTCGTCCCGGCCGGGACGTTGCGCCACCGGCACTTGGAGACGTTCCCGGACAGGTTCGTCGAGGCCGGGGCGTAGGAGTGGGCCTCACCGCTGGTGTTGGTGAGGGTGATGTTGAAGGTCATGACATCGCCGACGGAGTAGAGGCCGTCCGCGGGCGCGTTCACCTGCGTGATGGTGACGTCGGCCAGGCCGTCAGACGTGGGGACGGCGTGCGCCGGGGGTGCGGCGGCGATCAGGCCGGTGGCGGCCAGAGGCAGGGAGCCCAGGAGGGCCGGCAGGCGCCTCCGGGAAAGGACTGTGCGATGTCATAGGTGTTCCGTTCTAGGGTGCCGAGGCGGCCTTGCCTTCAACAGGAGACGTAGACGGTAGATGTCAGACGTCTCACGATAAGGTAACGGAACATCTCGATTCTGCAAAGTCGGGCGAGTCGCCAAAGGCCGACCGCTCGGTCCCTGATGGCCCAGCCGTTCGGTCCCTGACACCGTGGCGCATCGCGCACACTTCGACAAAAACTTCAGAATCGACCCGGAGCCGCGTCGTTTCTGAAGTTTTTGTCGGTTTGTCGGTGTCTATGCGCCGGCCAGGAAGTCGCGCAGGATCGCGTCCATCTGCTCGGCCTCGATGAGGAAGCCGTCGTGCCCGTGCAGGGAGCTGATGGTCTCGCGCCTTGCGCCCGGGATGCCGCCGGCCAGCTCCTCGGCCTGGGCGGGCAGGAAGAGCCGGTCGGAAGTCCACGTCCACCACGAGCGTGCGCGCCTGCACCCGCGCCAGCGCCGCCTCGATGCCGCCGCGCCCCGTGCCGACGTCGTGCACCATCATCGAGTGGGTGACGATGAGGTAGGTGTTGGCGTCGAAGCGCGCCAGCAGCTTGCCGGCGTGGTAGTCCAGGTAGGACTCCACCTGGTAGCGCCCGCCCACCGCCGGGTCCTCCTCGCCCTGGTGGCGCCGCCCGAAGCGCTCGTCGAGCTCGGCGGCGCTGCGGTAGGTCGTGTGCGCCAGCGCCCGCGCCAGCCCCAGCCCCCGCACCGGCCCCACCGAGTGGGAGTAGTAGTCGCCGTCGAAGAAGAAGGGGTCGGCCACGATCGCCAGCTCCTGCAGGTGGCACCAGGCCAGCTGGTCGGCGGTCGTCGAGGCGCCGGTGGCCACCAGCGCCAGGTTGCGCACCCGCTGCGGGTGGGTCACCCCCCACTCGATGGCCCGGTGCCCGCCCAGCGAGGCCCCGATGACCAGGTGGAAGACCTCGATCCCCAGGGCGTCGGCCAGGCGCGCCTCGGCCTCGACGGCGTCGCGCGTGGTCAGCCACGGGAAGCGCGACCCCCAGGGACGCCCGTCCGGGGCGGTCGACGACGGCCCCGTCGATCCCTGGCAGCCACCCAGGATGTTGGCGGCCACCACGAAGTAGCGCTCGGTGTCGATGGCCCGCCCGGGCCCCACCAGGTCCGACCACCAGCCCGGCGTCGGGTGCCCGGGCCCCGCCTCGCCGGTGACGTGGGAGTCGCCGGTGAGCGCATGCAGCACGAGCACCGCGTTGTCGCGCTGTGGGCTCAGCTCCCCCCAGGTTTCGAAGGCCAGGACCGTGTTGGGCAGGACCTCCCCGGACTCCAGGGGCAGGTCCCCGATCTCCAGGAACCGGCGGTGCCCCGGCTCGTCGCCGGGCCGCCAGGCGCCCGTGGGGGAGCCGGCCTTGCGGTCCACCAGCTTGGAGGAGGCCGTCCCCACGCCGTAGGCGGCCGGCTCGGTCTCGGCGCTGCCGCTGGAGACGGGGTAGGAGGAGGACGTGGTCGCACTCATAGCACGCCGCCTCAGGCCCCGGCCGCCGCGCTCGCGTCGCCCGCCCCGACGGCCCGGGCCGCCGCCAGGCCGCGCTCGAGGTCGGCCAGGATGTCGTCGATGTGCTCGATCCCCACGCTCAGGCGCACGGTCCCGGCGGTGATCCCGGCCGCGGCCAGGCCGGCGTCGTCGAGCTGGGAGTGTGTCGTGGTGGCCGGGTGGATCGCCAGGGAGCGCACGTCCCCGATGTTGGCCAGGTTGGAGAACAGGCTCAGGGCGTCGATGAAGGCCGCCCCCGCCTCGCGCCCACCGGCCAGGTCGAAGGTGAGGATCGAGCCCGCCCCGCGCGGACAGTACTTGCGGTGCCGCTCGTAGTAGGGGCTGGAGGCCAGCCCCGAGTAGCGCACCGAGGCGATGTCGTCGCGCCCCTCCAGCCAGGTGGCCACCGCCAGGGCGTTGTCCACGTGCCGCTCCATGCGCAGCGAGAGCGTCTCGATGCCCTGGGCGATGAGGAAGGCCGAGTGCGGCGCCAGCGCGAAGCCGAGGTCGCGCTGCCCCTCGGCGCGCGCCTTGAGGATGAAGGCCAGGTTCGCACCCAGCGGGCTGCCCACCCCCAGGTCCCGGGCGTAGACCAGGCCGTGGTAGGACTCGTCGGGCGTGTTGAAACCCGGGAAGCGCTCGGGCTGGGCCGCGAAGTCGAAGCTGCCGGAGTCCACGATCACGCCCGCCACGGAGGAGCCGTGCCCGCCCAGGAACTTCGTCGCCGAGGCCACCACGATGTCGGCGCCCCACTCGAAGGGGCGGGTCAGGAAGGGCGAGGCCACCGTGTTGTCCACGACCAGCGGGATGCCCAGCTCGTGCGCGGCCGCCGCGATCGCCTCGATGTCCAGGATGTCGCCGCGCGGGTTGGGGATCGACTCCCCGAAGAAGGCGACGGTGCGCTCATCGGCCAGCGCCGCCCAGGCGGCCGGGTCGCCCGGCTCGTCCACGAAGCGCGTCTCGATGCCCAGGCGCGGCAGGGTGTGGGTGAGCAGGTTCGTGGTGCCGCCGTACAGGGAGGGCGAGGCCACGATGTTGTCCCCGGCCCCGCCCAGCGTCACGAGGGCCAGGGTCGTGGCCGCCTGCCCCGACGACGTCAGCAGCGCCCCGACGCCGCCCTCCAGGGCCGCGATCCGCTGCTCGACGATGTCGTTGGTGGGGTTGTTCAGGCGCGTGTAGATCGGGCCGAGGTCACTCAGGGCGAAGCGGGCGGCCGCCTGCTCGGCCGACTCGAAGACGTATGAGGAGGTCTGGTAGATCGGGATGGCCCGGGCGTGGGCGGGCTCGGCCAGGGGGTCGTGCCCGGCCTGGACCTGCTTGGTCTCGAAGCGCCAGCCCGCCGGGCTGGTGGGGGAGGGATCGGCTCCGCGCTCTGGGGGGCGGCCTCGGGGGCGGGGTGCTGGTCGGTCATGAGGGCTCCTTGGTGATTCCCGGTGACCGGCGGCGATGTCAGCGTCACGAGTGGTGCCTGCCTCGCGCCGGCGGTTGCGGCGCGCTGGTGGCGGCTGCCTGGGGCCCGCTGGGGCCGGCGTCGGAGCCGGTCCGGCTGCAGGAGGGGGGCGAGGCGTCGTGGTGCTGAGTCGTCCGCCGTCACCGTGCTGCAACTTCTGTGATGGTGCGGGTGAGGGCGGGGACGCGCACGTGGGCCGACGGCGGCGTGCGCGTCAGCTGCGCATTCGCCCCGTGGTGGGGTTGTCCGGCCGAAGGGCCTCAGGACGACGGAACATGCTCCGACTTTAGCGGTTTCCTCCGCGGGTGGTCCAAACGGGCGTCCGCCATGCGGCTGCGGTGAGGGCTCGGCGCGGGTGTGGCGTCGGTGCGGTGCCCTCGCGGCGCCCCCGTGCCGCGGGGTGGTGCCAGCGCGGTCGACCGCCTTTCCTAAGCGACGATCCGGCCGTTTAAACCTGCGATGACCTGCACAAACGGTCATTTGTGCTGGATGCCATATCGATCACAGACATATGACGACGGCTGGGAGCCCCGCCAATGCAGGCACAACCCCTAACTACAGGGGCGTAAGTTACGATTGTGAATACTGTGAAATCTGTTTTCAGATGGGACCAAAGCGACTAGTGTGGCTTTGTCGCATCCGGGCTGACGCTGCCTGCCGTCTTCGTCCCCTGATCCGCTCCGCGCCCCCTGATTCCGCGGAACGGATCCCGACGGCGGGCCGACGTCGGTCCCCGGGTGAGGCGTCATCCTCACGTTCAGCCCCATCACGACGGAGAACCCCTGTGAGCCCGATCCCCTCAAGACGGCACGGACACGGTGTCGTCGCCACCGCAGTGGTGGCCCTGGCATGCACCCTGGCGCCGTCGGTGCTGGCCGACCCCGTGGACCAGAGCGACATCGATCGCTCCAAGGCCTCCGAGCGCTCGACCTCCACCTCCATCGCCTCCCTGGAGGCCCGGCTCGCCCAGGAGAGCAGCAACCTGGAGGAGGCCCAGATCAAGGCTCAGTCCGCCAATGAGGACTACCTGGCCGCCGTCGACGAGCTCAACAAGGCCACCAAGGACGCCCAGACCGCCCAGGCCAACGCGGACTCCGCCGCCTCCAGCACTACGTCGGCCCGCTCCGACCTCGGCTCGATCGTCGTGCAGACCTATCAGGAGAGCGGCAACCCGCTCGACCCGCTCACCCCGTACCTGACCAGCGAGTCGCTGGCGGACCTGGCCGACGCCGACGTCGCCCTGACCCGGGCCGGGGAGAAGAACAACGCCAAGGTCCAGAACGTCGAGGCCCTCGAGGCGGTGGCCACGAGTATGCAGACCATCGCCGACCAGAAGGTCAAGGCCAAGGAGTCCGCTAAGACCTCCGCCGAGACCGCCAAGACCGACGCCGAGGCCGCCGCCAACGAGGCCCAGAGCGCCGTCACCACCACCCGCACCAACCGCCAGAGCCTCATCACTCAGCTGGCCGCGCAGCGCAACACCACCGTCGAGCTCGAGACGAAGTACCAGAACCAGGTCGAGGCCGAGCGCAAGGCCCGTGAGGAGGCCGCCGCCCAGGCCGCAGCCAAGGCGGCCTCGGAGAAGGCCGCCGCCGACCTCGCCCAGAAGCAGGCCGAGCAGGCCGCCGCCCAGCCTCAGGAGTCGGCCCCCGCTCCCCAGGAGCAGGCGAGCCGGCCCAGCCCGGGCCAGCAGTCCTCGGCCCAGGAACCCGCCACCACCTCCCAGCCGGAGCCCGAGGCGGCCGAAGAGGAGACCGCACCCGCGCCGGCCCCGGCCCCGGCCCCGGAGCCTGCACCCGCGCCGTCGCGTTCCGGCAGCGCCGCCTCCACCGCCATCAACGCGGCCATGGGCTACCTCGGCACCCCCTACGTGTGGGCCGGGGAGTCGGCCGCGGGTCTGGACTGCTCCGGGCTGACGATGGTCTCCTATGCGGCCGCCGGCGTGGAGCTCACGCACTCCTCACGCGTGCAGTACGGGGAGGGCTCCCTGGTCCCGCTCGACGCCGCCCAGCCCGGGGACCTGGTCTTCTGGTCCTCCGACGGCAGCCAGTCCGGCATCTACCACGTCGCCATTAACCTGGGCGACGACACGATGATCGAGGCACCGACCTTCGGCATGACCGTGCGTGTCACCTCCATGCGCTACTCCGGCATCATGCCCTACGCGGTGCGCCTCTAAAACGGGGGCGGGGCGGAGCGCGTATGACGCCCCACCCCGCCCTGTGCGGTTGGTGCGTGTCAGTGGCCCTCGCGGGCGACGCGGTCGGCTCGCGCTGGAAGGACTGACGGATCTCCTCCTCGGCCTCCTCACGGCCCACCCAGTGGGCGCCCTCGACGGACTTGCCGGGCTCGAGGTCCTTGTAGACCTCGAAGAAGTGCTGAATCTCCAGGCGGTGGAACTCCGAGACGTCCTCGATGTCGGTACGCCAGGAGGCGCGCTGGTCGGCGCTGGGCACGCACAGGACCTTGTCGTCGCCGCCCTTCTCATCGCGCATGCGGAACATGCCCAGCGCGCGGCAGCGGATGACGCAGCCGGGGAAGGTCGGCTCCTCCAGCAGGACCAGCGCGTCCAGGGGGTCGCCGTCCTCGCCGAGGGTCCCGTCGATATAGCCGTAGTCGTCGGGGTAGCGCGTCGAGGTGAAGAGCATGCGGTCCAGGCGGATTCGACCGGTCTCGTGATCGATCTCGTACTTGTTGCGGTTGCCCTTGGGGATCTCAATCGTGACGTCGAACTCCACGGGGAGCCTCCTTCGCTCGTGTCTTCAGCTCGTTGGGCGCTGGAGCGGCACCTGGTGGTCGGCGTCGATCCGGCGGGGCGGGTATTGATGGCACTAGTGTGGCGCACGACAGCGCCTGAGGTCGGTAAACGCGTACTCTGCACGTCGGTGCACGGGTGGCAGTAACCTCCTGGGCGCCCCACCCACTTGATATACAGGCCATCCCAGCCTGTCCACAACCCAGTCCGGAGGACGTATGCGCAAGGTCCAGACCGCTGCCCTGACGGCGGCGAGCCTGCTGGTGTTCAGCGGCTACTACAGCCTGGGCGATGCTCTCGACCTGCTGCCCGGCCCGGTGACGGTCGCCTATGCCGACGTCGCCCCCCGGCCCTTCCCAACGCCGGCCGCCCCCAGCGCCAAGACCACCGCCCCTCCGGCCTGGACCAGGGGGCTCCCACGCCCTCCAAGGCTGCCCTGAACGGCTACATCCAGGGCGTGGTCTCCGACGCCGCCCTGACCGGGGGGAACGTGACGGCCTCCGTCGTCGACATCGCCACCGGCGAGGAGCTGCTGGACCGCTCGGCCTCCTCCGGGGTGACGCCGGCCTCCACCAACAAGGTGCTCACCGCCTGGGCCGCTCTGTCCTCCATGGGTCCGGGCCACACTCTGCAGACCAAGGCCGTCCTGGAGGGGCAGACCCTGACCCTCGTGGGCGGCGGTGATGTGCTGCTGGCCGAGAACGAGGGTGACCCGAGCGCCACGGCCGGCCACGCGGGTCTGGGCGACCTCGCCCGAGCCGCCGCCGAGAAGCTCAAGTCGCAGGGGGTGACGTCGGTCTCCCTGCGCCTGGACGACACCCTGTTCACCGGCCCCCAGTGGAACGAGAAGTGGGAGGCCGGCAACGAGCAGTACGTGGCCAAGATCCAGCCGATCATGGTGAATGTCTCGGCCACCCAGAACCAGGGCTACCCGGATGACCCGGCCATGGAGGCCGCCCAGGCCTTCGCCAAGCACCTGAGCGAGGCCGGCATCACGGTCGACGGCGAGCCGACGCGCGCCGCAGCCTCCGGCAGCGCCCGGGAGGTGGCCTCGGTCTCCTCCGCCCCGCTGTCCGACATCCTCTCCGTGTCGCTCAAGACGTCTGACAACACGATGACCGAGGTCGAGGGGCGGCTCGTGGCTGCGCACGCTAAGGAGACCACCGACTTCGCCGGGGCCTCCAAGGCCGTGCTCGCCCAGCTGAGCAAGGACGGCTTCGACACCTCCGGGGTGACGCTCCTGGACTCCTCCGGGCTGGCCAAGGGCAACAAGGTCCCCGCCAGGCTCCTGACCCAGATCATCACCAAGGCCGCCGGAGGCGAGGGCGGCTCGGCCGGGCGCACCCTCATCGCCGACCTGCCCGTCGGCGCCCTGGACGGCACCCTGGGCAAGCGCCTGCATGACACCGCCGCGGCCGGCACGGTGCGCGCCAAGACCGGCTCGCTGGAGCAGACCGCCTCCCTGGCGGGGGTCGTCACCACCGCCGACGGGCGCCAGCTGGCCTTCGCGGTCATGACCAACGGCTTCTCCACCAACGGCGGTGGGGCAACCGCGGCCGCGGCCGCGATCGACAACCACTTCGTGGCGCCCCTGGCCTCGTGCGGATGCTCGTAAGGGGCGCGGCGGCGTGTTCGGCGCAGCGGCGACAGGCAGGGGCTCAGACAGCCCGGTGAACTCGGCGAGAAAGGTGTCACGGTGACGACCCAGGGCACAGCGGCGGGACTTGTCGACTGGCGGACGGTGGAGCGCCTGACCGCGCTCATCCCGGCGGGCCCCAGCGCCTCGCGCTCGGCGCGTGCCAGCTCGGTGGCGGTCCTGCGCCGCTCCGCCCAGGAGGCACCGGCCTGGGTCGCCAGGATCACCGGCCTGAACCGGGCGGCCCAGCAGGTCGCCGAGACCACCCGCGTGAGCGTCGTCGACCGGGCCGGGCTCGTACGCGCCTCCAGTCGGGCACTGCGCGGCCTCATGGAGCAGGTGCCCGCTCCGCCGGCCTCGGAGGCGATCCAGCTCGTCGGGGCCGCCGAGGTCGCCGGGGCGATGAGCCTGCTGGCCACCCGGCTCCTGGGGCAGGTGGTGCCCGCCGCCCCGAGCGGGACCCGCGGCCACGGGGGCCGTGCCTCCGGCCCCGCTCGCCCCGCTGGCGAGGGTGACGACGTCGTGACGTCCGGGACCGCGCCGGCCCGTGACGTGACAACAGGTGAAGGCTGGGATGGGGCGGCGTCGCCGCACCTGCTGCTCGTGGCCCCCAACGTGCTGGCGGTGCGCCGCCAGATGGACCTGGACATGCTCGACTGCCCGCCTGGGTCTGCCTGCACGAGATGACCCACGCCGTCCAGCTGGCCGCCGCGCCCTGGCTCGGCCCCTACCTGTCGGACTCCATGCGCATGGTGATCGGCGCCGTCGTCGAGGCCGCATACGGCAGTGCCGACGGTGCCCGAAGCGCCGGCGGCGGGAGCCGGCAGGAGCGGGGGAGTCGGTCGCATCGGGGCCGGGCGGTGCGCCTTGCGGCGCGCGCCGGCCGAGGGCGGGTGCTCGAAGGTCTGATGAACGTCACGGACCGCGCCGAGGTCGCCTCCCTGGCGGCCGCGCTCACCTTCCTGGAGGGACACGCCGAGGTCGTCCTCGATGACGTGCACCCCAACCGGATGCCCTCGGTCCACCGGCTCCGGGCCGTGCTCTCGCGCAGCCGCGCGGCCGACGGCGGCATCGGTCCCGGGCCCGGACTAGGCTCGCTCCTACTGCACCGGCTCATGGGCCTGGAGGCCAAGGAGGCCCAGTACGCCGACGGCGCCGCCTTCGTGCGCAGCGTCGTGACCCGTATCGGGCACGAGGGGCTCAACGCCGTGTGGGCCGATCCCGAGCTGCTGCCCACGCCGGCTGAGCTCGCCCGCCCCGACGTGTGGGTGCGTCGCGTCAGCTGACGTGTCAGGCCGGGGCCCGTTGTGGCAGGCTTATGGCGTCGGCGCGGACCGGTGGCCTCCCCGGCCCCGGTGAGCCCGCGCAGCCATGACGACACATGAGGAAGGCAGGGCGTATGGACGCCACGGACATGGGATCGGACCTTCAGCAGGTTCTCATCACCGAGGAGCAGATCGGGCAGCGCCTCGATGAGATGGCCGCGCAGATCGACGCGGACTATGTGGGCCGTGACCCTCTGCTCGTCGGCGTGCTCAAGGGGGCCGTCTACGTCATGGCGGACCTGTCGCGCCGGCTGCACATGAGCGCCCCGATGGACTGGATGGCGGTGTCCTCCTACGGCTCGGGCACCAAGTCCTCCGGCGTGGTGCGCATCCTCAAGGACCTGGACACCGATGTCACCGACCGGCACATCCTCATCGTTGAGGACGTCATCGACTCCGGCCTGACCCTGTCCTGGCTGGTGGGCAACCTGTCCTCGCGCGGCGCGGCCTCGGTGGAGATCGCCACGCTGCTGCGCAAGCCCGACGCCGCCAAGGTCGAGGTGGACGTCAAGTACGTCGGCTTCGATATTCCTACGGAGTTCGTCGTCGGCTACGGGCTGGACTACGCCGAGCGGTACCGCAACCTGCCGTTCATCGGTACGCTGCGCCCTGAGGTCTACGGGGGCTGACTGATCCAGGTCAACCTTGACGCAACCTGAGGGTCAGACGGAAAAATAACGGGATGTGGCGCCTGAGCGTCGTCGTCAGACGGCGGTCAAGGGGTCCCGGAACTGCGATCTTCCCCCTTTTCAAGGTGGTCGGAGTCGCGTACGTTACGTTAAGATAACAAGTGCAGGTCGCCGGTGGATGCCCTCTTCCGGCGGGTGACGTGGAAGGACTGTTGGTAACAGTGAAGAAGACTGTGCGTCGACGCGCCCCGAGGCTGGTCGGCCTCGCCGGCGCGGTGGTGCTGTCGTCCTCGCTGAGCTTCCCCGTGATGGCTCCGGTGGCGGCCGAGCCGACCTCCGGTGGCACATTTAATACGGTTGCTGAGATGGCGCAGGTCAGCGGGGCTTCCGGCACCCTGACTACCCTCGGTGACGAGGCGCCCGGCGACGGCGGTGGCCTGACCTACGACGTGCAGAGCACGAGTCCCGAGGGCGCGCTGGGTGCCGTCTCGGTCATGCTGGCCGATGGTCAGTGGGCCGTGCCGCAGGGGCTCCCTGCTGGCCCGGCCGTTGGCGCGGACGGTACTGCCGCCAACGACGTCGTGGCCCGGACCCAGTCCTTCGTCAACGCCGGAGGCTCCCTGGTGTCGGACGCGTCGCGGCCCACGCCGCTGTCGGGCGCGAACGTGCGTGCCAGCGGCTCCGCCCCGTACGCGATCACCTCCTCGGCCCTGGTGGGCATGGTCCTCTCCGGCTGGGACTACTCGCACACCACGTATGCGGCGGACCAAAACACTCAGGTCGGCTACCGGGCCGACGTCGGGCAGGACCTCTCCGGGAGCTGGAAGCCGGACGACCTGGCCGGCTGGTTCCACTCCCAGGGGCGTCTGTGGCTGAACACGGACGGTTCGATCAGCCCCGGGGACATTGTCTTCTTCTCCAACCCCTTGCCCGCGGGGCAGGGCGAGTCCGGCTCGGCTCCCTCCCAGTCCACGGTGTTCGGGAACGTCTACGACGTCGGCATCTACGTCGGCAACAACCAGGTGGTGCGGGCCTCGACGGGTACCGCCCAGGCGCAGACCCTGGACGCGCAGACGATGGCCGAGGTGGCTCTGGTGGCGCGCCCGCAGTGGTCCGCCCCCGCTGGTGGCGCGCCCGCCCCGGCGGATCAGCAGCGCGCCGGCGCCGGCGGCGGCAGTGCGGGTGCCGGGAGTGGCGCTGCGACGCCGGCCCCGGAGGCCTCGGCGTCGGTCTCGTCCCAAGCGAAGCCTCAGCAGGGCCCGGCTGCGGGGGCCCCGTCCTCCAACGGCGGCTCCGTGCCGGACGGCGCGAGCGCCGGCTCGCAGTCCTCGAGCGGGGCCGGGAGCAGCGACCACAACGAGGTCGTGGTGGGTGCTGGCAGCAGCCAGGACTCGAAGGGGCGCACGAGCGCCGCGGAGCGGCCTTCGGCCCAGAGTGTCCGGGAGCGGTGGCTGCCGGTGACGGGTGTGGCGATCGGCGTGCTGTCCGTGGCCGCGATCCTGCTGTCCACCGGCCTCATCGTCCTGCGCCTGCGCCGCGCCTGAAACGGGGGCGGTGCGCGGGGCGGCTTGGCTGGGCTGCCGCCCGCTCGGCCGGATCTTCCCGGCCACGCCCGGCGCGAACGTGAGCAAGCGCAATGGGACCTTTGCCGTGCTATCCGCTAACGTCTGAGGAATCAGTATGTTGAAGGGACCTACCGCACGATGAAAGATTCTGGGCGCGAGCCCGGCCGCAAGGACTCGGGGAAGCCGGGCAAGGCCGGTAAGAACGACCGCAACAAGCGCGACCGCAAGCTCCGCGACACCCTGGGCAACCCGTTCCTGTGGTTGGTGCCCTTCCTCCTGGTCGTCATCCTCGGCTGGGCCGTCTTCTCCTCGATGTTCGGCTACCGCACCATCGACACCTCCGACGGCCTGGCGCTCCTGCGGGACAAGCCGGACACGATCAAGTCGATCACCGTCGTCGACGGCAACCAGCGCGTCGAGCTGGACCTCACCACCACCTACGTCCAGCCCAAGAAGAAGGGCATCGAGTCGCGCCCGGTGGGCAAGAAGGTCGAGTTCTCCTACACCGACGCCCAGGCCGAGCAGGTCGACCGCCTCGTGCAGGCCGCCGCCCCCAAGGAGGGCTTCAACTCCGTGGTGCCCACCACCAGCTGGTGGTCCTCCCTCATCCAGCTGCTCGTCCCCGCCCTGCTGCTGGGCGGCTTCATGTGGTGGATGCTGAGCCGCATGGGCGGCGGGCGCGGCGGAGCCATGGGCTTCGGCCGCTCCAAGGCGAAGGTCGGCTCCAAGGAGATGCCCGACGTCACCTTCGACGACGTCGCCGGCGAGGACGAGGCCGTCGAGGAGCTCGAGGAGATCCGCGAGTTCCTCTCCGAGCCCGAGAAGTTCCGCGCCGTCGGCGCCAAGATCCCCAAGGGCGTCCTCCTCTACGGCCCGCCCGGAACCGGTAAGACCCTCCTGGCCAAGGCCGTCGCCGGCGAGGCCGGCGTGCCCTTCTTCTCCATGGCCGCCTCCGAGTTCGTCGAGATGTTCGTCGGCGTGGGCGCTTCGCGCGTGCGCGACCTGTTCGACCAGGCCAAGGAGAACGCCCCCGCCATCATCTTCGTCGACGAGATCGACGCCGTCGGCCGCCACCGCGGCTCGGGAACCGGCGGCGGGCACGACGAGCGCGAGCAGACCCTCAACCAGCTCCTCGTCGAGATGGACGGCTTCGACGCCAACACCAACGTCATCCTCATCGCCGCCACCAACCGCCCCGACGTCCTGGACCCGGCCCTCCTGCGCCCGGGCCGCTTCGACCGGCAGGTCAGCGTCGAGGCCCCCGACATGGCCGGGCGCGCCGCCATCCTCAAGGTCCACGCCCAGGGCAAGCCCCTCAACGACGACGTCGACCTCGAGCTCGTGGCCAAGCGGACCCCCGGCTTCACCGGCGCAGACCTGGCCAACGTCCTCAACGAGGCCGCCCTGCTCACCGCCCGCTCCAACGCCCACCTCATCGACAACCGTGCCCTGGACGAGGCCATCGACCGCGTCATCGCCGGCCCGCAGAAGCGCACCCGCGTCATGCGCGACCACGAGAAGCGCGTCACCGCCTACCACGAGGCCGGCCACGCCCTGTGCGCCGCCGCCGGCGCCTACTCCGACCCGGTCACCAAGGTGACGATCCTGCCGCGCGGGCGCGCCCTGGGCTACACGCAGGTCATGCCCCAGGACGACAAGTACTCCACCACCCGCAACGAGCTGCTCGACCAGCTCGTCTACGCCATGGGCGGGCGGGCCGCCGAGGAGATCATCTTCCGCGACCCCACCACCGGCGCCTCCAACGACATCGAGAAGGCCACCGCCACGGCCCGCAAGATGGTCACCGACTACGGCATGACCAGCGCGGTCGGCGCCGTCAAGCTCGGCACCACCGAGAGCGAGACGGTCCTGGGACTCAACGCCACCAGCCGCGACTTCTCCGAGCAGGTCGCCGCCACCGTCGACGCCGAGGTCCGCAACCTGCTGGACACCGCCCACCGGGAGGCCTGGGAGATCCTCACCCGCAACCGCGCCGTGCTCGACCAGCTCGCCGAGGAGCTCCTCACCCGCGAGACGCTCCTGGAGAAGGACCTGGAGAGGATCTTCGAGGGCGTCATCAAGCAGCCCGAGCGGCCCCTGTGGCGCAGTGACGAGTCGCTGCCCGTCGTCGAGGCCGCCCCCGCCAGTGACCAAGCCGGCGGTGAGTCCGATGACTCCCACGGTGCTGGCGACTTCTGGGGCTACAACCATTGAGCCGGCCCGGGCCCGGTGGGCCCGGCAGGTGCGGAGAGACAGAGGCTGACCATGAGCTATGACGCCGAGGGCGTGCGGCGGGCGGTGCACGACCTGCTCGTCGCCATCGGGGAGGACCCCGAGCGCGATGGGCTGCGTGACACCCCCGAGCGCATGGCGCGCGCCTACGCGGAGATGTTCGCCGGCCTCGACCAGGACCCGGCCGAGCACGTCGAGCGGGTCTTCGACGTCGGGCACGAGGAGATGGTCCTCGTACGCGACATCCCCATGTACTCGGTGTGCGAGCACCACCTCCTGCCCTTCCACGGGTCGGCGCACGTGGGCTACATCCCCAGCGAGGACGGGCGCGTCACCGGCCTGTCCAAGGTGGCGCGCCTCGTGGACGGCTACGCCCGGCGCCCCCAGGTCCAGGAGCGGCTCACCCGGCAGATCGCCGACGCCCTCGTCGAGCGCCTCCAGTGCCGTGGCGTGCTCGTGGTCGTCGAGGCCGAGCACCTGTGCATGTCGATGCGGGGCGTGCGCAAGCCCGGCTCCAACACGGTCACCTCTGCCGTGCGCGGCATCATGCGCAACGCCGCCACCCGCTCCGAGGCCATGAGCCTGGTCCTGGGCCGGCGGTCCTGAGGGCTGGTCAGACCTCGACACCGGGGAGGACCGGTGAAATAGTGGGGCGATGAGTCCCACGTACAAGAGGCTGCTGGTGGCGGTCGATGCCGGGCTGCTGCTCTACTGGGCGGCCGTCTTCCTCAATCTCATTCCCGAGCACCTGCGTTTCAAGGACTACTCCAACCAGGTCATTCAGGCCTGGAACTGGTCCTTCTTCCCGCTCGACGTGGCCGCCGCGCTGACCGTCTTCCTCGGCGCCCACCTGACGCGCGTGGGCAGCAGGATCGGGGACCTGGTGCTGACGGTCGGACTCATGCTCACCTTCTGCGCCGGGTTTATGGCGATCTCCTTCTGGTCCTTCTACCGCGACTTCGACCCGTTGTGGTGGGGACCCAACGCCCTGCTCATGATCGTCCCGGCGCTCGCCTTCGGCTCCATGGTCTGCCGGCGGCTCGAGACCGCGGAGAACCGGGCGTGACGGTCAGGGACGTGCTCTGCCCATCGACGTGGGGGAGCGTGTGCCGCCCGGGCGCTCCCGCCGGCCGGACGGTGCTCAGTGCGCTGAAGGAGCGCGCGGGGGCTACGGGCCACGGCGTGTGCGCCTGGCCGGCTCTCGGAGGCGCCATCATCTCCGAGGTGTCGGCGACCCTCGCCCTGCGACAGGCCCTGAACCAGCCGGGCTTCTACGTCATGGTTGGGATCGGGTACGCGCTGGCCTTCATCCTCCTGTCGCTGACGCTCAAGGCCGGCATGCCGCTCGGCGTCGCCTACGGACTCTGGGGCGCCCTGGGCGTGGCGCTGACCGCCGTGCTGTCCATGCTCGTCTTCGGAGAGCCGATCACGGTGCTCGTCGCCCTCGGCATCGCGCTCATCATGGCCGGAGTGCTCCTCGTCGAGGTCGGGGCGCAGCGCGCAGGCACGCAGCACAAGGACGGTGAGGCGTCATGAGCGGCTCTACCTGGTGGCAGCCATCGCCTCCGAGACCACCGGCACACTCTCGCTCAAGCTCGCCTCCGACGGCAGAGGACTGCGATGGTACGGCCTCGTCATGGCCGGCTACCTGGGGGCCTTCGCCCTGTTGACCCTGGCCCTCAAGGAGGGCCTGGCGCTCGGTGTTGCCTACGGGATCTGGTCGGCCGGGGGAGTGGCCGTGACAGCAATCGCCTCACGGTTCCTCTTCGGTGAGCCGCTGACCCGCACCATGGTGGTCGGCATCGCGCTCATCATGGCCGGGGTACTCCTCGTCGAGCTCGGCAGCGCGCACTGACAACGCACCGGAGGCGATCGCGGGCCAGAATGTCCAAAACGGTGACAAAGGACCGCCAGTGCTCTTCGGCCGTCCATATGAACCGCGGAATCATGCGGTTCTCTTTCGTCAGTATGGGTCCGTTTCGAGCCTTTGTATCCGATGTGGACACGATCGGCTCGTTCCTGTCCCGCGCGGACCGGCCGAGAGGCCCTTCTGAGGGACGTGGCGTGGGCAGAAGGCTCTCCCGGCCGGGGACATTCGACATCGACGGATGCAGTCCACGCGTTCGGGGACAGGACGACCGTCCCCGAACGCGTGACATGTCCCCGGCTGGAATGGATTGCACCCGGCCGCGCGGAATGTCCCCGCCCGGACGGCCTGGTGGCGACGACACATCCGGCCCGCGGCGCCGGGAGGGTCGTGGTGTGTCCGGGCTCTAGTGCAGGAAGGGTCGTGTGTCCGGCCCGCGACGCCGGGCGGCCTTTCAGGACACCGCCTGGAAGGGGACACTGAAGACCGTGGTCCAGCGGCCCTCGCCCTGGCTCACGCTCAGGCTGCCTCCCAGCGCCTCCACACGGCGCCGCGCCCCCTCCAGGCCCAGGCCCGAGGAGAAGGCGTCATAGCCCGGTACGCCACTGCCCGGTGCGCCGGCGCCCGCCCACACACCGCCCACCTGCCCCGGGAGGCCGACGTCATTGCTCGCCATCGCCTCCAGGGAGCGCCCGTCGGACTCGATGACCAGCCTCGCCCGCCCCTGCGGAGCCGTGTACTTGGACATGTTCGACACCAGCTCACCCAGCACCCGCAGCAGCTGGAGGCGCACGCCCGGCGGAATCACCGGGATCCCGAGCAGCTCCAGGCCCTCGACCTCCAGGCGCGCCCCCCGCTGCCCCAGGATGGCCGCAGCATCGGCGATGACCGCCTCCAGGGGGCGCGGCGCAGAGGTCGCCTCGATATCCAGCCGCTCACCCCCGCGGATATCACTCATGGCGCGCAGCGCGTGCCGCATCTGCTCCACCGCCGCGCGCACCGCCGTCGTCATCGCGTCCAGCTCGGGTGCCAGCGCCGCGTCCTGGGGGTGCGCGAGCCGGGCTTGCTCGGCCGTCATCACCGCGTGGGTCAGGTCCCGCACCACCGTGTCATGCAGTTCGGTGACCACCAGGAGACGCTGGCGCTCCATGCTCTCGCGGTAGGTGTGCAAGGAGCGCTCGGCCTGGTCGCGCGGGCTGCGGATGAGCTCGGCCAGAGTGATGGCCCCGCCCCCGACCACAACCCACCACGCCAGCAGCGAGACCCAGCCCTCACTGGTCTCGCCCCACCGGGCGTCGGCGATCGAGAGCACGAGCGAGAAGACCACCAGGCTGTAGGCGGGCATCCGCGGAAACCGCGCGCCACGAGGACCGCCGTGCACAGCCAGGGAATGATGCCCGGAGAGATGGGCACATCAGTCATCATCAATGTGCCGGCCCACGCCATCGCGCCGCCCAGCAGGGCCCCCGGCCAGGGGAAGCGGCTGCACAGAGCCAGCGCCAGGCCCCCGACGACCTCGAAGACGATCATGGACGTGTACAGCGGCCACGCCGCCGTGACCGAGAACAGAGTAATCAGCGCGGCCAGGAAGGCGTGCGCCAGGTGCAGCCGCCAGGTCGGCCGCCACGTCGTGTACCGCGTGGGCTGCATCAGATTCGCCGCAACAGCCGACACCGTCTCACCACCTTCCCCTGAGCTGATCCGGATAATATCCCTCCATGACGGTTCCCAACGTGACTGATGCTCCGGCTGCTCCCTCGCAGGTCCTGCGCGTGGCCATCGTCGATGACGACCCCTTCGTCCTCCAGGCACTGCGGGCCTACCTCAGCTCCGACGAGCGCATCGAGGTGACCAGCACCTTCTCCCGCGCCGCCGACGCCCTGGCCTTCCTCCACAAGATCCGCGTGGACGTCCTGCTCACCGACGTGCGCATGCCCGAGATGGACGGCCTGGAGCTGCTCACCCGGGTGCGCCGCCAGTGGCCCCGCACGGCCGTCGTCGTGCTGACCTCCTTCGACGACGACGAGGCGATGGTGGCCGCGCTCGCCCAGCACGCCAACGGCTTCCTGCTCAAGGACGCCTCGCCCGAGGAGATCATCCGCGCCGTCATCGCCGCCAGCGCGGGCGGGACCACGATCTCCCCGGCCGCCACCTCCCGGCTCGTCACCCGCCACCTGCGCTCCCCGCAGACGGCCCAGGCCCCCGACGTCACCGAGGCCGAGCAGGCGGTCCTCACCCTTCTGTGCGAGGGCTACTCCAATGCCGAGATCGCCGAGCAGCTCGTCGTCGCCGAGTCCACGGTCAAGACCCACGTCTCTCACCTCATGAAGAAGTACGACGTCCCGTCCCGACTCAAGCTCGTCGTCGCCGTCCACAAGACCCAGGGGGCCTGAGTCCGCCGTCCCGGTCACTGCAGCAACCCTCATCGCCGGTCTCCTCACTCCTCGGACAGGCCCTGACCGGCGGCACCGAGGCGGCCCGGCTGGCCGGGCGCACCGAGGCCGCCAGGCCCACGGCCAGCGTCACGGCGAACAGGGCGAGCAGCCAGAGGGAGGGGACGTGCACCGTCATGCCCTCGGCGGACTTGGCCATCGCGAGCGTTTCGGAGACACCCAGCGCCGTCCCCACGAGGAGTCCCAGGCCCCCACCCACGGTCGCCACGAGGACCCCCTCGGTGACGATGAGGCGGCGGATCTCCTTGCGTGAGCTGCCGGTGGCACGCAGCACCCCGATCTCGCGGACCCGCTCCAGGACTGAGACGTCCGTGGTGTTGGCCAGCCCGGACAGGGCGATGACGAGGGCGGCCCCCAGAACCAGGCAGACGATGAGGGCCATCTTCATGATCTGGGCCGACATCAGCTCGACACCGGCGGCATTCCCGCTCACCATGAGCTCCTGCCCCCGGACCGCGGCATGGAGGGCGTGCTCGGTGGCCGGCGTCATGGTGCTTCCGGTGGAGCGCACCCACATGGTGGTGTCGGTGGGGGTGTCCCCGTTGAGGCGCTGCGCCGTCGCCGGGGTGATGACACCGCCCCAGCCCTCGCGAACGCGGGCTGTCAGCTCGACGCTGCCGGCGGCGCCGGTCAGGGTCACTGTGGAACCGTCCGGAATGTGGTAGAGCTCGCCCACGATGAGGGTGCCGTCATCGAGGTCCTCCAGCCCGCTCGTTGTGCGCACTATGGGGGCGATGGCCTTGGTGTCGATGACGTCGACGACGATTCTGTCGGTCTGTCCGTCCACGGCCTGAGTCAGCTCGAGCGTCGGGACGTAGGTGACGTCCTGGACACCGTCGACCGCCTTGATCTGCTGCGTCAGGCGCGTGGTATCGGTCTGCGGTGTGACCCCGAAGACTCGGGCGTCCACGGGGGAGCTGTGGCCGAGGATGCTCTCGAAGGAGGCATTCAGGGAGGACAGGCCCACGAAGAGCGCCGACCCCACCAGGACGCAGACGAAGAGCGTGGCGGCGGCCGCGGCGGATCGGCCGGAGTTGCGGGCCAGGTTGCGCGTGGCCAGGTGCAGCACCGGCAGCCGCGTGCCGCTGCTGACACGGCCGATGAGGCTGATGATGGCGGTCACCAGAGCCGGCAGACCGAGGACCGTGCCGAGGACGACGACGGCGCTGCCGCCGGCGGTAACGTAGATGTCGGAGATCTGAATGCCGAGGGCGATCACGGCCGCGCCGACGCCGGCGACGAGGACCCCGGCGACGGCCGCCCACACCCTGGCGCGGCCGGCCTGCTTGACGCTGGCCACCTGCCCGGTCAGGGCCACAAGCGGGGAGATGCGGGTGGCCTTGCGGGCCGGGCGCAGGACCGCGATGAGGGTGACCAGCGTGCCCAGGGCGATGGTCAGGGCCAGCGACACCGGGGAGATGGTCAGCTGATCGGCCTTGAGGTCCGCGAAGCGCCCCGAGGAGATGACGGCGGCGGCGATCCCGGTTCCCGCGGCCGTGCCCAGGACGGACCCGAGCAGGCCGGTGATGAGCCCGGTGCGCAGGACGGCGAGCATCACCTGACGGCGGGTGGTGCCGATGCAGCGCATGAGCCCGATCGTGCGGGTCTGGCGCGCCACGAGGGTGCTGAAGGTGGTGGCGATGACGATGATGGCGACCATCGCGCACACCGGTGCCAGGATGTTGAGGATGGCGGCGATCATCGTGCCGCCCTGCTGGTTCTCGGAGCGCTGGGAGATGACGGTCTCCCTGTCCTGAACCAAGGCGTGGGGCTGGACGGCGTGGGCCGTCTGCTCCACTGCGGACGTCAAGGCGGCGGTGTCGGTTCCCGGCTTCGCGGTGACGTAGAGCTGGTGGTAGCTGGTGTTGGCTCCCATCGCCTTGAGCTGGTCGGTGGTGGCGTAGACCGCTCCGATTCCCTCCACCTCGGTGTCGGGACCGGGGGAGACGATGCCGACGACCGTGGGTGCGCTGTGCGGAGCCTCGGCGTTGTCATCGGCGTCGTTCGTGGTGAGGCGGATCGTGTTGCCGACGCTGAGGCCCTGCTGCTCGGCCAGTAGCGTGCTGATGGCGACCTCGCCGGAGGTGGTGGGCAGGCGGCCGCTGCTCAGGGTGGTGAACTGGCTGAGGGTCGGAACGTCCTGCGCGCTGACGGCGATGTGGGTGGCATTGCGCAGCTGCTTGGGCAGGTCGAGGGCGAGGACGCTCCAGTGGCGGCCCCGCACGGAGGCGACCCCGTCGAGGGCGGAGATCTTCTGGACAAGGGAGTCGTCGAGAGGGCCTTCCGTGCTGTTTGCCCGACGACCTTCCTGTACGACGACGCTCGCGTCCCCCACGGACAGGCGCGCGCCGGTCTGCATCTGGGTGCGGGCGGAGTCCGAGATGATGAAGGCGAAGGCGATGAGGGCGGCGCTCATGGCCACGGCCACGAGGGCGGCGGCGGTTCGCCGGAGGTCGAGCAGCGAGGGCATCAGCGGGCCTCCGTCCGGGGAGTCGGGCCGGTGGTGGTGGGGCCGGGCACCGGACCGGAAGCCGGAGCTGGGCCGGAAACCGGAGCCGGACCGGAAGCCGGAGCCGCACCGGAAGCGGGGGAGGGGCCCGCGGCGCGATGCGCACCGGGCGCGGCGGTCGGAGCGGCTGCGGAGGCCGGGGCGGCGTGGCCTCCGGTCGGGCGGCGCACGGCCTCGACCCCGGTGATGCGCCCGTCGCGCAGGCGGATGATGCGGTTGGTAGTGGCGGCTGCCTGCTCGTCGTGGGTGACCATGACAACCGTCTGACCCAGGCGCTCGCACATGCCGGCCAGGGTCTCCAGCAGGGCGGCGGCCGAGGCGGTGTCCAGCGCCCCGGTGGGCTCGTCGGCGAAGACCACCTCGGGGCGGCCCACGAGGGCGCGGGCCACGGCCACGCGCTGCTGCTGGCCGCCGGAGAGCTCGTGGGGGCGGTGGGACAGGCGGTCGCCGATGCCCAGGGTGGAGATGACGGCGTCGTACCAGTCCCGGTCCGGCTTGCGGTGGGCCAGGCGCTGGGGCAGGAGGATGTTCTCCTCGGCGCTCAGGGTGGGCAGCAGGTTGAAGGACTGGAAGATGAAGCCGAGGCGGTCGCGGCGCACGGCGGTGAGCTGCTTGTCCTTCATGCCGGACAGGTCCTGTCCGGCGATGAGGACGCTCCCGGAGGTGGGGGTGTCCAGGCCCGCCAGGCAGTGCAGGAGGGTGGACTTGCCTGACCCGGAGGGGCCCATGATGGCCACGAACTCGCCGCGTCCCACCACCAGGCTCGCCGAGTCCAGGGCGACGACCCGGGCCTCGCCCTCGCCGTAGACCTTGGTCAGACCGCGGGCCTCGACGACCCGCATCGGTGCGGAGGCGGCAGGAGTGGTGGGCGCCGTCGGCGCTCCCGGGGCGGCCGGTGTCGCCTGGGGGAGCGGCGCGCGATGGGCGGGTGGCCGAAGGCCTGCGGCTGGGGCGGATACGTCATCTCATGACCCTTCTCGGTGGCTGACTCGGGTGACGGGCGGAGCCGGTCGCTGGCATCGCGCTGCGTCCCGCACCGCCCTGGTGACGTGATGAAGCCTAGAAATGGCGCCATTGCGCCGGAATGCGTCGAAGGGACGGACTGCGGCCGGCGTCTCCGCCTTTTGGGTGACGGCGGCCGCTCAGCCGTACTTCGAACGTTGTCCCCACTCACTTCGACCAAAACTTCATAAACGACCCGGCTCCGCGTCTTCTATGAAGTTTTGGTCGAAGTGGGGTGCCCTGACCCCGCCGATCGTGTCCTGGCTCTCAGTGTGAGGTGGTCTGAAGATGTTTCGGTCCTCCCGCTGCGGCGGGCCAACCGTTAGCCTGACCCCGTGACGAATCTTCCCGCCGCCGCCCCGGCCCCCTGCCGGGGTTCGTGCCCCGCGACCGGACGCTCCTCATGGGCGTCCTCAACGTCACCCCCGACTCCTTCTCCGACGGCGGCCGCTGGGCCGACCCCGAGGCGGCCGTCGCCCACGCCCGCGAGCTCATCGCCCAGGGCGCCGACATCATCGACATCGGCGGGGAGTCCACCCGTCCCGGCGCCCAGAGGGTCGACGCCGACACCGAGATCTCACGGGTCCTGCCCGTAGTGCGCGCCCTCCTCGCCGACGGGACCGGTGGTGCCGACAGGGCCACCGGCAGCGCCATCGTCTCGGTGGACACCATCCACGCCGCCACCGCCGAGGCCGCCATCGACGCCGGCGCCCACATCATCAACGACGTCTCCGGGGGCCTGGCCGACCCCGCCATGCACGGCCTCATCGCCCGCACCGGCGTCGTCTACGTCTGCCAGCACTGGCGCGGCGACCCCGAGACCATGGACCGGCTCACCGACTACCCCGGCGGCGTCGTCGCCGGAGTCGAGGCCGAGCTGCGCGAGCGCCTGGCCGAGCTGGACGCCGCCGGGGTGGACCGCTCCCAGGTGGTCCTGGACCCCGGCCTCGGCTTCGCCAAGACCCACGCCCAGTCCTGGGAGCTGCTGGCGGCCACCTCCCGCCTCATCGCCGACCTGGGCCGGCCCCTCCTGGTCGGCTCCTCCCGCAAGCGCTTCCTCGCCCAGGCCGCCGAGGCCGAGGCCACCCCCGTCCAGCGCGACGCCGTCACCGCCGCCACCACCGCCCTGGCCGCCGCCGCCGGCGCCTGGGCCGTCAGAGTCCACGAGGTCCCGGCCAACCGGGCCGCCGTCCGCACCGCCTCCCTCTGGAAGGAACACCAGTGAGCACCACCGTCTCCGCGACCACCGACCGGATCAGCCTCATCGGCCTGTCCGCCCGTGGCCACCACGGCGTCCTGCCCTTCGAACGCGAGGAGGGCCAGCTCTTCACGGTCGACGTCATCCTCGACCTGGGGCAGCGCGGCACCGCCGTGGCCGCCGTCACCGACTCGGTGACCGACGCCGTCGACTACTCCCGCGTGGCCAACGGCATCGTGAGCATCATCGAGGGGGAGCCGGTCAACCTCATCGAGTCCCTGGCGGACCGGATCGCCGAGCGGGTCCTGTCCTTCCCCCGCGTCGTGGCCGCCGAGGTCACCGTGCACAAGCCCGAGGCGCCCCTCGACGTCGCCTTCGAGGACGTCTCAGTGACCATCCACCGAGTGGCCGACGCCGCAGCCGGCCACGGCGGAGCCCCCGCCACCAGCCAGGCCGCCTGGGCCGCACAGGCCGAGGCACCGGTCGCCGTCTCCGCCCAGCCCTACGCCTCCCCTCCTCCTCGGCCTCCCCGGTGGCCGCAGCCTCCCCGGCGGCGCCCGCCTACGAGCCCCCCGCCGCCCCCGCAGCCCCCGTCGTCTCGGAGGTCCCCGACTTCTCGGGCGCCTCCTTCACAGGCGGCGACGCCGCTCCGGCCGCCTTGGCCTCCGAGGCTCCCATCACCCCGACTCCCTCGCCGGCCTCGCCGATGGAGGCGCCGGCCCGCTCGCCCTTTGCGGCCGCCGCGCCCTCGGTCCCCACGCCGATGCCGACTGAGCCCGGTACTCCCGGTGGGAGCGCCGAGTCGACCCAGCCGTGGGTGCCGGACTGGGCCACCGAGAGCGCGGACTCCTCCGCCTCATCGGCCCCCGCCTGGACCCCGGAGGCACCCGAGGCCCCGGAGGCCACCGGCCTGCCCTACGGTGAGTCCGCCGGTGAGTCTGCCGATTCCTACTCCGCGTCGAGCGCGCTGGATGCCCCCTCGACCAGCGCCCCCACCGCGGCCTCCGCCGGCAGGACTGCCGGCGCTGACGGGTTCGTGAGCCTGGCGGCCGAGGCTCTGGGTGCGGCGCCCGCCCCCAGCGAGCCGGAGCCCGGTGCCCTCAGCTATGCCGAGGAGGTTGCTGCTGACGCATCCGCAGCGGCCTCGTCCGAACCGGCTCCCGCCGCCGACGGCCTTGCTGTCCAGCTGCCCCACGAGGGCCGTCATGTCGCCTCCTCCGAGGAGGGCGAGGACCAGTTCGCTCCCGCCGTCGAGGGCTCCTCGGACCTTCTGGGCGGGCCCGTCGCCTTCGACGAGTCCGGCTCCTACAGCGGCGCCGCCTCCAGCCAGGTCGGTGAGGCCGGGGACACCGCCCCCGAGGCGGCGGGCGCCGACGCGTCCGGCTTCGCCTTCCCCGCACTGGGCGGGGACGCCACCGCCTCCGGGACCGCCGGCGCCGACGGCCTCATGGACGCCTCCTCCGTCCCGGCCTCCCAGCCCCTGGGCGAGCCCGGGCCCAGCCCCTTCGCCGGCCCCGGTGAGCTCCCCGGGGCCGCGGGCCAGGAGGACGTGGCCCCGGCCTACTCCGAGCCCTCTACTCCCAGACACCTGCCTCCGAGGACTTCTCTCAGCCCGCTGAGGGCTCGTACGCCGCGCCGTCAGCGCAGCCCGACTTCCTGGGCGCCCCCGGCGCAGCACCGGCTCCAGCCGCACCTGAGGCCCCGGCGGCTCCCGCCGCTCCGGTCGACCCGCTCTCCGAGCGGCCCACCCGCCCCGTGGGCGTCGTCTTCGGCCTGGGCGCCAACGTCGGTGGAGTCGTGGACTCCCTGCGCACGGCCGTCCAGAGCCTCAAGGCCACCGAGGGCATCGAGGTCACGCAGGTGGCGCCGCTGGCCCGCACGATCGCCGTCGTCGCCGAGGGTGCCGAGCCCCAGCCCGACTACCTCAACACGGTGGTCACGGCCATGACGACCCTCGCCCCGCGCGAGCTGCTCGAGGTCTGCCAGACCCTGGAGATCGCGGCCGGGCGCGTGCGCACCGAGCCGTGGGGCGTGCGCACCCTGGACGTCGACCTCATCGAGGTCGAGGGTGTCACCTCCTCCGACCCGGCCCTGTCCCTGCCGCACCCGCGCGCCGCCGAGCGCGCCTTCGTCCTCGTGCCGTGGAGCCAGGCCGACCCCTTCGCCGAGCTGGCCGGGCGCTCCGTGTCCGAGCTCGCCGAGAACGCCCCCGACCGCGGTGGCCTGCGCTGGCTGGCCTTCGACTGGCTCGACTCCGAGTCCCTGCCGGACAAGCCCACCGGCCCCTACGTGGAGCCGCCGGTGGAGCAGGACGCCGCAGGCTCCGAGCCGGGCCTGGTCTACGACGCCACCCGGGATGAGTCCTCCGTGGCCGACGCCTCCCTGGCCGCCGACTACGCCGGCAGCATCGCCGAGGCCTCATCGGCCGCCCCGGAGCCGGCCCCTGCGCAGCCCCTCGGTGACCAGGGGCAGGCCGAGTCCTCCCCCTTCGGGCAGTTGCCTTTCGACACCTCCAACGGGGCGGGCTCCTGGGCCGAGCAGGCCCCGCAGGTCGACTCGCCCTACCAGGCGGCCTCGGCCCCCGAGGCGGCCGGACCGCAGGGCTCCTACGCCCCCGGTCTCTCAGCCGGGCTGGACGGGGTCTCCCACGGCCAGCAGGATGAGGCCGCCGGGGACGCCTGGAAGTCCCCGCTCCAGTGGAATGACGTCATCGGTGGTGGCGCCCAGGGGACAGGTCCCCGTCAGGACGTCTGATGCGGCGCACCCGCTGGACCAGCGCCGTCACCTGGTTCATCGCCGCCGCGGTGACCTCCTGGGTGGTCGGTGACCTCCTGCTGCGCCACGTCGGCTGGGTCCCGGTCCTCTCCCCCTTGGGGGCGGTGACCGCGCTGGTCATTGCGGGCATCGTCCTGGTGGCGGGTCTGGCGGTCAGGCGGCTGCGTGCGCGCGAGCGCACCTGGATCACCCCGACCGGTGCCGCCACCACGGCGGCCGCCGCCCAGGCCTCCGCCATCGTGGGGGCGGTGCTCGGCGGCGTCTACGGCGGCGGGATCATCCTGGCGCTGGTGACGCCGCGCTCGCCGGCCATGACCCACCTGGCCTGGACCTCGACCGGTTGCCTGATCGCCTGCCTCGTGTGGTGCGTCGTCGGCTTCGTCGTCGAGCAGTGGTGCTCCATCTCCGGTGACGGCGACGACGACGGCTCGGCCGGTCCCGCCGGGCGGGCCCCCGAAGGACCAGGAGCCCCCGCATGACCAGTCCCGCAACAGGTCCCGGCGCCATGCCCGGTACCAGCCCCGCCGCACCTGCTGGCCCCGCTGGCCCAGCCCCGGCACCCGTCCGCGCCGGTGAGCCGGCCACGCGACCACCCGCCGGCGCCGACCCCTTCGCCCCCGACGGCGTCGTCTTCCACCCGGTCTCCCACCGCCTCATCACCGCCCGCATCCTGGGGGTCGGTCTCCTCTGCGCCGTCGTCATCATCGGCTTCGCCATCCCCGGGGTGCTCGTCTCCTCCGGATACTTCATCCCGGCGGGGGTCTTCGCGGCGCTGTTCCTCTGGCAGCTCTGGCTCATTCCGCGCCAGGTGCGGGCCATGGGCTACGCCCTGGCCGACAACCACCTCCTGTGGCGCCACGGCGTCATGTTCCGCTCCATCACCGTCACCCCCTACGGGCGCATGCAGTTCGTGGACACCTCCCAGGGGCCGCTGGCCCGCTGGCTGGGCATCGCCGAGGTCAAGCTCCACACGGCCTCGGCCAGCACCGACGCCACGATCAACGGGCTGCCGGTGGCCGAGGCCGAGCGCCTGCGCCAGGTCCTGTCCCAGCGCGGTGAGGAGAGGATGGCCGGGCTGTGAGCCCCAGCTGGGAGAGCCGGCTGGAGGCCGCCCGCAAGGCGAGGACGGACGCCGCGGGGGAGGGCGCGCCCGCCGCCTCCCGCGAACTGCCCCTGCCCGAGAACGTCACCTGGCACCGGGTCAGCCTCGTCACGCCGTTGCTGGAAGGATGGAAGATCGTCACCGGTGTCCTGGCCTTCGTCATGGCCCAGAACCTCGACGATCTGGTGCGCGCCTACCGCTTCATCTCCGAGCACGGCTTCACCCTGGGCGGGGGAATCGGCTACTACCTGCTCGGCCTGATCGCGTTCATCGCCCTGTGGGTGGGACTCGGGCTGCTCAGCTGGTGGCGGCGCGCCTACGCCGTGGATGCCGACGGCGTCTACCTGCGCTCGGGCATCCTCAGCCGCAAGCTGCGCACGGCCCGTCTGCCGCGCATCCAGTCCGTCGACGTCGTCCACCCCCTGCTCGGACGCATCTTCGGCCTGGGGAAACTGACCGTCGAGGTCGCCGGCGGCCGGGGATCGCGGGTCGTCATCGGATTCCTCACCACCCGCGAGCTTCAGACCCTGCGCGACCGCATCCTCGACCTGGCCGCTGGACAGATCGACCTGCCTGGACCCGCCTCGGAGGGCGGTGCCGTCGGGGCGAGTGCAGCGGGCCGCGACACCGGCGGCATCGACGATGCCGCCTCCGCCGTCAGGGCCGAGGGCCTCACGCCGGAAGGGACGCCGGGCGCGGAGGGCGCCCCCGGACAGCGCGCCGTGCCGATGCGGGCCTCCCACTTCCAGGAGCACCCGCTCTACAGCGTCGACGGCGCCACCCTCTTTGGCTCCCTGCTGCGCAGGTCCTCGGTCTATGTGCTCGGGCTGGCGGTCGTCGGCATGCTATCGGTAGGGATCCTCCTCGTCATCTTGGACTCCATGACCGGCGGCGAAGCGCTGACGATCATCTCGTCCTACCTCACGATCGTCATCGGGATGGCGACCATCGTGTGGAGCCAGTTCAACAGTGCCTGGAACTTCCAGGCCGCCGCCACCCCCAGCGGTATCCGCATGACCTACGGCCTCACCTCCGAGACCTCCCGGACGCTGCCGCCCGGACGGGTCCACGGCGTCGGGATCGCTCAGCCGATCCTGTGGCGCGGCAAGGACTGGTGGAAGGTGGACGTCACCGTGGCCGGCCGCGAGGACCGGTCCCAGGACGGGCAGAACCGGCAGTTCGGCAACCTGCTCCTGCCCGTGGGGGTGCGCGACATCGCCCTGCGCGCGCTGTGGCTCGTGGTTCCCGACCTGGGGGTTCCCGACCCCGACAGGCTGCTCGCCCAGGCCCTCACCGGCCGCGACAATGACGGCGTCGGCGACCCGCAGGCCCCGGCGGGCTCGGCCGAGCGCGGCTTCGTGCGCCTCAGCCGCCGCGGACGGCTCTTCCGCCCCTTGACCTGGCGGCGCGCAGCCATCGCCCTCACCGACACCTGCGTCATCATCCGCCACGGCCGTTGGCGGCGGCGAGTGGTCGTCTTCCCCTACGAACGCATCCAGTCCCTGCGCGTGCGCCAGGGGCCGCTGGCGCGCCGGCGCAACTTGGCCGCCCTCCGACTCGACATGGTCGCCCAGGAGGTCCCCGCCTCGATCACCAACCTCGATGCCGCCGACGCCAAGGCCCTCGCGGCGCGGATCAGCCAGCGGGCGCTGCACCGGGCCCGCGCCGAGCAGCTCGACCGGTGGCTCGCGCGCGCCGTCGCCGCCACCCCGGCCGTCGATCCCTCATAGGCGGTCCTCGAGGTCAGCCCTCGAGCCGATCCGGCTGCTCGGGGCCCAGGATCTCGCGCAGGCGCAGGGCCTGCTCGGTGGTCAGGCGCCCGGTGGCCTCGCATCGCTCGGTGGTGGCCGCGGCCAGCTGCCGGTAGGAGGCGACCACGTCGTCGAGGCCCCGCCCCTGGCTGTCACGCAGCGTGGAGAGCGCCTCCAGGTGGGCGGCCACCGTCCCGACGTCACCCCTCGAGACTGGGCCGGTCAGGCCCGCCTCGCCCTCGTGCAGGGCTCGGTCCAGGGCCGCCGTGAGCAGGGGGCCGAGCGTGGCCGCACCGTCCTCGACCCCGGCGGCCGCCAGCACTCGGACGGCCTGCGTCACCACGGTCAGCAGGTGGTTGGCGCCGTGGGCGAGGGCTGCGTGGTAGATCGGGCGCGCCGACTCCTCCAGGACGAAGGGCTCCCCGCCGAGCTCGACCACCAGCGCCTGCGCGATCGGCAGCACCGCCGCGGGCGCAGTCACAGCCATCGGGCAGCCGACGAGCCGGGCCACATCCGTGGAGAACCCGGAGAAGGTCATCGCCGGGTGGATCGCCAACGGGATCGCCCCGCAGCGCTGAGCCGGGGCGAGCACGGCGGCGCCGTAGCGCCCCGAGGTGTGGGCCACCAGCTGGCCCGGCTGCCAGCGCCCCAGGTCCGCCAGGCCCTGGACGAGCGGCCCGAGGGCGTCGTCGGGGACGGCCAGCAGGACCAGCTCGGCGCGCTCGACGATCTCCTCGACCTCCAGGACCGGCACACCGGGAAGCAGCATCTCGGCACGCTCGCGCGACTCCTCCGAGACCGCGTGGACGCCGACGACCTGGTGCTCCACCGCCCGCAGCGCGCAGCCCAGGACCGCCCCGACGCGCCCGGCGGAGATGATGCCGACGCCCAGCCGGCCCGGCCTGCTCGGGCTGGTTGGGGCGGCCGGGACCCGGCCCGCGTGCTCGCCGCTGTACCTGGGCCCGTGCCATCGATGTCGCTCATGCCCCGATGCTCTCATGCCTGCCACCTGCCCCGGTCTGGAGTGAGCCATCAGGGCGAATCTGTCAGTTTTGGCGACTTTTCAGCCGGCCGCAGGCGGCCCGTCGTTCAAGGCGACCCCGGTGACCTGCGGAAACGTGAATCGAGATGGCTGTCTTTCTCGGATTCGGCTCGGAAAAGTCGCCACCGTGGACACTTTCACCTTCCCGTGCAGGTTACCGGCCCGGGAGGGGCGACTAGCGTGGGGCACGTGAGCACTGAACCCGCACCTACGCCCGTTCCCGCCCCCCCGATCCGCCGGCGCCGCAACCGTCCTCGCCCGCAGTCGCGCCGACCTCGCCGCCGCCCTGGCCGAGGCCCCGGACCCCCGGGCGGTCGTCATGACGATGGGCGCTCTCCACGAGGGCCACTTCGACCTCGTGCGCGAGGCCGCCCGGCGCGTCGGGCCGGCCGGCACCGTCGTGGTCACCATCTTCGTCAACCCCCTGCAGTTCGCCCCCACCGAGGACCTCGACGCCTACCCGCGCGACCTCGAGGGCGACCTGGCCGGACTGGCCCGCACCCTCACCGGCGCCGACGGCACCCTCGGCGTGGGACGGCTCATCGTCTTCGCCCCCACCCCGGAGGTCATCTACCCCTGCGGGCAGCCGGCGGTGCGCATCGACCCCGGCCCCATCGCCACCGTCCTGGAGGGCCGCACCCGCCCCACCCACTTCGCCGGCGTGTGCCAGGTGGTGCTCACCCTCATGCACCTGACCGCCCCGCGCTGGGCGCTGTTCGGCCGTAAGGACGCCCAGCAGCTGGCGATCATCGAGTCCATGGTGCGCGACCTCGCCGTCCCGCTGGAGATCGTGCCGGTTGACATCCGCCGCGAGAGCGACGGCCTGGCCATGAGCTCGCGCAACGCCTACCTCAGCCCCGAGCAGCGCCACCAGGCCCTGGCCCTGTCCCGCGCACTCCAGGCCGGCCGGGACGCCGCCGCGCAGGCCACCGGCTCCCGACCCGACCCCGCCGCCATCCGCCAAGCAACCCTGGCCTCCCTGGAGGCGGCCGACGGTATTGAGATCGACTACGTGGCGCTCGTCGCCCCGGACAGCTTCGAGGACCTGGCGGGCGCCGGCCTCGGCCTGCCGCGCAGTGAGCCTGCGGGGGAGGACAAGGGGGAGGGGCTGCCCGCCGTGGGGCTGCTGGCTGTTGCCGCGCGCGTGGGCACCACCCGCCTCATCGACAACACCCTCATCGACCTGCGCCCCTGAGTCCGGCCGCTCGCCCTGAACGCTCGGCTCGCCCGGGTGCTTGCGCGGGGCCAGTCGCCGTGAACCGGGTTCGGCCCCGCGCGAGAACGCACACGCGTCCCGGAGAACGCAACCTCAAGCGACAGACCCGGCGCCCTATGGCGTGTTCTCGACAGCTAGCGGGCCGGCGCGGCTCCGCACAGCCCTGAGCGTCTCGCGCGTGCCTGCCCCGAGCGCACCGATGAGCCCAGCCTGTCAGGTCGCTCACCCTGTGCCGCACCGTACAGTGCGCCGGGCCCGGCGCCGTCTACGCTGTGCGGCGATGAGTTCCCGCACCCGGACGATGATGACGTCCAAGATTCACCGCGCCACCGTGACCCAGGCCGACCTCGACTACGTCGGCTCCATCACGGTGGACATCGACCTGCTCGAGGCCGCCGACCTGCTGCCCGGTGAGCGCGTCGACATCTGCAACTGCACCAACGGCAACCGCCTGTCCACCTACGTCATCCCCGGCGAGCGCGGCGCAGGCGAGATCTGCGTCAACGGTGCCGCCGCCCACCTGGTCAGCCCCGGAGATGTCGTCATCCTCATCGCCTACTCCCAGATGTCCGACGCCGAGGCCCGCACCTACCTGCCCCGGGTCGTCTTCGTCGACGAGGCCAACCGGATCGTGGAGCGGGGCACCGACCCCGGCCAGATCCCGGCCGACTCCGACGTCGCCCGCCTCCAGGGCCTGCGGCCCACCGGCATCCCCCTGGCCGAGGCTCGCGCCTAACCGCGCTGCGCCTGAGTCGGGTTCCGGTCAAGGGCGAGGCCCTGGGCCCCACCTGGTTCCCGGCCGAGTACTGCGTGTCCGTGCACCGCAGCCGGAAGGGAGAGGAAACCGTGACCGGGGCCGCCGTCGTGCCCACCTGGACCTGACCGGAGGAACCGCCGCCCGGTGTGACCAGAATCGGATGTGGATCGGGCGTCGTCGGGACCCAGGGGGCGTCCGGGGAGGGCCGGCGCCGTTAGACTCCTTCACGTGACAGACGAGAGCACCCCCAGCCCCGACCCGACCGCCACCGACGCCGCCGGCACTCAGTCGCAGAAGGCGGACCAGCCCAAGCAGCCCAAGGCCGACCCGGGCCCGGGCGAGCAGTTCGAGGTCCGCGCCGGCAAGCGCGAGCGCCTGCGCAGCGAGGGCTGGGACCCCTACCCGGTCTCCGTGCCCGTCACCACCACCATCGCCGCCGTGCGCGAGGGCTACGCCCACCTCGAGGCCGGGCAGGAGACCGACGACGTCGTCGGCGTCGCCGGCCGCGTCGTCTTCCTGCGCAACACCGGCCGCCTGTGCTTCGTCACCCTCCAGGACGGGGCCGGCACCACCCTGCAGGCCATGCTCTCGGCCAAGGCCTGCCCGCCGAGGGCCACACCGCGCTCGCGGCCTTCAAGGCCGACGTCGACCTGGGCGACCACCTCTTCGTCCACGGCCGCGTCATCTCCTCGCGCCGCGGCGAGCTGTCCGTCATGGCAGAGCCGGTCCTGCGCGAGGGCGCCGAGGCCGCCTCCGCCGGGGACGACGACGTCGAGGTCCCCGCCTGGCGGATCGCCTCCAAGGCGCTACGCCCCCTGCCCAAGACCTGGACCAACGAGGCCGGCGAGGCGGTGACCCTCTCGGAGGAGCAGCGCGTGCGCCGTCGTGAGCTCGACCTGCTCACCCGGCCCGCCGCCCGCGACATGGTGCGCACCCGCGCCGCCGTCGTGCGCTCCATCCGCGAGAACTTCTTCCGCCGCGACTACCTGGAGCTGGAGACGCCCATGCTGCAGGTCATTCACGGCGGGGCGGCTGCGCGCCCGTTCATCACCCACATGAACGCCTTCGACATGGATCTCTACCTGCGCATCGCCACGGAGATCTACCTCAAGCGCGCCGTGGTCGGCGGCGTCGACCGCGTCTTCGAGATCAACCGCAACTTCCGCAACGAGGGCGCCGACTCCTCCCACTCGCCGGAGTTCACGGCCCTGGAGGCCTACGAGGCCTACTCCGACTACGACGGCATGGCCGAGCTGACCCGCAACCTCGTCCAGCAGGCGGCCCGGGACGCCTTCGACCTGCCCGAGGGCGGGGAGGTCGTCACGTTGGCCGACGGCACCGAGTACGACCTGTCGGGCGAGTGGGACAAGATCGATCTCTACACCTCCGTCTCTGAGGCCCTCGGTGAGGAGATCACCGTGGAGACCCCGCGTGAGCAGCTGGTCGCCTACGCCGAGAAGATCGGCCTGGAGATCGACGACTACGCCGTGGCCGGCAAGGTCGTGGAGGACATCTTCGAGGAGCTCGTCGGCAACAAGCTGTGGGCGCCCACCTTCGTCTACGACTTCCCCGAGGACACCTCGCCGCTGACCCGTTACCACCGCAGCAAGCCGGGCCTGACCGAGAAGTGGGACCTCTACGTGCGCGGCTTCGAGACCGCCACCGCCTACTCCGAGCTCGCCGACCCCGTGGTCCAGCGCGAGCGCTTCGAGGCCCAGGCGCTGGCGGCCGCCAAGGGCGACCCCGAGGCCATGATCCTGGACGAGGACTTCCTGGTGGCCATGGAGCAGGGCTTCCCGCCCAGCGGCGGCATGGGCATGGGCATCGACCGCCTCCTCATGGTGCTCACCGGCCAGGGCATCCGCGAGACCATCACCTTCCCGCTGGTCAAGCGGGGCTGAACCGTACTCCGCCTCCGCGGCCATAGCGCCGGCCGGTCACTGCCGCCTCCGAGCAGGCAGTGACCGGCCGGCGCTTTGTCATGGCAGCCCGGCGGGTCTCGGCAGGCCTAGTACCCGGTCGTCCCCAGGCGGCGCTGGGCGGACTCGAGCTCGGCGCGAAGGTAGGCGTTCTCCTGCTGGAGCTGGGAGATGTGCTGGTCTCGCTGGGCGATCGCCTCGGCGTACTGGGCATCACCGGTTCCGTCGGTGCCGCCCGGGGCGTAGCCGGTCTGGGCTGGGCTCATCCCGTAGGTTCCGCTGCCGTACGCCCCGCCATAGGCAGCGCCGGCTCCGGCACCGGGCTGGCCGGCGAAGGAACTGGTGCGCGCCTGCGCCTCAAGGGCCTCCATGGTTGCGAGCACCCGGACGAGGAAGGCATCAACCTGGTCGATGCGGTAACCCGACCACCGGGTGGTCGAGAACCGGATGTTCCTGACGCCCTCGGCGGTCAGCAGGATCTCGGCCTTCCGGTGCGAGGGGCTCGAGGATTCCTGTGACGTGCCGAGCCGCTCCTCGAACTCCCGTATCTTGGTGGTCACGTCGTCGAGGAAGACGTCGACCTCATCCTGTTTGTAGCCCTCCTTGAATGAGGAGACCTCGAACTTCACGGTGAGAACATCGTCGGCTGTCAGCAGCGTCATGCGCGTTTACTCCTTGTTGTCGCATTCTGTGCGTGATCCTGATCCGTGACCCGCAGCCCCAGGTGCTGCGCCAGGAGCGGCGCGAGCTCGCTGAGCTGCCCGCTGCTGACGGTCGCCCCGGCCAGGGAACCGACGCCGTTGACTGTTCTCATCTCCAGTCCGCGCAGGTCAACGTCGCTCAGACTCCCGCCGTGCAGGCGCAGCGTGCCCACCTGGCAGTCCTCGAAGCGGACCCGCTGGGCGTCGATGCCGCTCAGGTCCAGCTCGTCGATCCGAGTGGCCCGGATGAGGAGGTCGCGCACAGTGGTTCCGGCGAGGTTGGTGAAGCCCAGGCGGCAGTCCTCAATGAGGAGCGACTCGACATCGGCGTCGTAGAGCTCCCAGGCCCCGATACGGGAGTCGACCAGCTCCACCGTGCGCCAGGTGGAGCGCGGGCTATGAAGATAGGTGGCGCTCAGGCGCTCCAGGCGGCAGTCGACCAGCCGCGCCGCGGCCAGGTCGGTGTCATTGGCGAAGACCTCCGAGAACCGGCAGCTGAGCAGCGTGAGTGCCGACAGGTCGCCGCCGCTCAGGTCCGCCTCGACCAGCTCCAGGTCCTCGACCATCTCGCCGGCGGTGAGCTCATCGGCCTCGCCGTCGCGCAGGCGACTGAGGTCCGGTGCCGTGAGGGCCGGCGGCCTCGGGCAGGCCGCGGCGGAGGAGCCTGCGGCCGTGTCGGTCCGTCCTGCGGTCATGGTCCTGTTCTATCGCAGATCGGCTCCGGGCACCGGGGGTTGTTCTCCCCGGTGCCCGGGTGCGCAGGAGGGGTAGGTGTCCATATCGGAGACAAAGGAGCTCACAGGCCGTCACTCCGCCGAGAAGAGCCGCGAAATCATGCGGTTTCTTTGTCTGCGACTGAGGCTGATCGCGGCCTTTGTCACCGATATGGACACTGTGGGCTGCTTCTACTCGAATCGGACGGTGGTGCCGGCCAGCATGCGCCGGCCGTAGCGGGCGCTGGCCAGGGTCGCCACCACCACCAGCGCCAGGCACGCCCCCAGCACCAGCCAGTAGCCGCCGCCCGGCCAGCTGATGTGGCGCCCCGACACCCCGCCGACCAGTGCCCATGCGGTCAGCCATCCCAGACCGATGCTCATGGCCAGGGCGGTGACCGCTGGCAGCATCGTCTCGTAGGACACCATGGAGCGCAGCGTCGCCGCCGGCATGCCGACCAGCCGTAGCAGACCCAGGACCCGCCGGCGCCCCAGCAGCGCCGCCACCGTCGAGACCCCCAGCGAGACTGCGGAGATGCCCGCGGCGATGAGGATGCCGATGTAGCCCAGCTGGGCGAACTGGTTCTCCATGGCGGTGTCCTGGAGGGCCTGGATCGAGCTGGGTGAGGTTGGGGCGGTCCCCAGGGCCAGGCCCGAGGTGGCCAGAGCGGTGCGGGCTCGCTCGACGGCCCCGGGGCTGGCCGGGTCGGTGCCCACTAAGACGATGGGCGCGCCGTGCTCACGGGCACTCGCCAGCTCCTCGGCGCTGACCGGCGACGGCGAGGCCGCCGCGTTCTCGTACAGCCAGCGGGTGCTGATGCTCACCGCGCCATCCGGGGACGCCACGTGCGGCGCCCCGAGGGCCTCGGCCTTGTCGGCCTCGAGGATGACGCGGCTGTCCTGCTTGCTGCCCCCGCTGATCCTCCCCACGGCAACCGTCGTCACCCCGGGCACGGCGGCGAGCTGGTCGACGGCGCTGTTCAGGGCGCCCTCGTCGCTGATCGCCGGTGTCGCCTCGAGCGACGTGGGGCTCAGGTGCCCGCCACCCTGGGTGACGTCACGGGCCCCGGCAGCCACCGTGATGGCGACGGCGAACACCGTCATGGCGTAGACGGCGACGACCACGCCCGCCACCGCCCGGAAGACCGCCCGGGGGTGCTGAGTGATCCGGTTGAAGCCGATGACCTGCGCCGCGGAATGGGCCAGGGCCCTGCCGCCTCGCGCTACCCACCAGGTCAGGACCGGCCCGGCCCACAGCAGCCCCAGCATCGTGCACAGGAAGGAGACCGGCAGCAGGTAGATGGTCAGATCGGAGTTCTGGTGGGCCACCGTCGGGGTGCTGACCAGCCCCGCGGTCCCCAGGATCACGGGCGCCAGAGAGATGAGGCGGGGGCGGCGCTCAGCGCGCTCGCGGGAGCCGCCCAGCGGCCCGAGGTCGGCCCGTCGCGTGCGCCACCAGGCCACGGCTGCCGCCCCCGCCGTGGTCACGACGACGGCGAGGACCGCGTTGACCGGTGAGCGCAGCAGGTCGGAGTAGTAGAAGCGACTCGACTTCAGCGTGATCTGCGCGGCCAGCGGGATCAGGGCAAGGTAGAGGGCCACGCCCGCCAGGGCGCCGACGAAGGTGGTCGCCCCGATCTCCAGGGCCGCGGTGCGGGCGACCTGCTGAGGCGTGGCTCCGATGAGGCGCAGCGTGGCGAAGCGCTCGGCCCGCTGTGCCGCCCCCAGATCCGTGACGATCCCGACGAGCAGCAGCGCGGGCACGAGCACCGCGATGGCGCCGACGATCGTGGCGATTCGGTACGCCTCGTTCTCGTAGGGGATGCCCTGGAAGGAGGTGACCACCTGGGGCGGGATGTAGAAGTCGGAGGCGGACACGGTCCCCAGGTCCGTCCCGGCGACGGCCACCAGCGAGTCCGGTCCCTCGACGGCCTCGGGGGACAGGACCCCTACCTGCTTGCCGTAGCGGTCGCCGAGCTGGTCGGCGGGTAGGGAGGCGATGCGCTTGGCCAGGGCGGGGGAGGCCAGGTACTCGCCCCGCTTGGGGACGATGTCGGAGCCCGGGATCTTCACCGAGGTGGTGCCCGACTCCGGCAGGGCCACCCTCAGGACGGTGATCGGCTGGTTGCCGACGACGTCGAAGTTGGTGGCGACGGCCAGCTCGCCGGCGGTGAGGGTGTGGTCGGGCCGGAGGTCGGTGTGGTTCGACTGTCCGGGGATGCCGGGTATGAGGGCGGTGGACGCCCAGCTCGAGCGCATGCTGCGCTCGGGGAAGGCCTGGGCGGCGGCCAGCAGCATGAGGAACAGGGTCACCCCCACCATGACGCCGGCGACGATCCCGGCCAGGCGGCGCCGGGCGGAGCGGTCGTTGGCGACGAGCAGCCGGGTCAGGGCGATGCGGCTCATGACCGGCTCCTCTCACTGCCCGGGCTTCCCGGCTCGGCGTGCCCCGGCCGGCTCGGGCCGGCTGCGGTGTGCGTGGCCCCGGGACTGATGCGACCGTCGCGCACGGTGACCTCCCGGTCGGCGTAGGCGGCGACGCGCGCGTCATGGGTGATGATGACCAGGGCGGCGCCTCGGGAGTGCACCGAGTTCAGGAGCACCTCCATGGTCCGCTCGGCGGCCAGGGAGTCCAGGGAGCCGGTGGGCTCGTCGGCGAAGAGCAGACGCGGGTTGGTCACCAGTGCTCGCGCGACGGCGGCCCGCTGCGCCTGCCCGCCCGAGAGCTGGGTGGGGCGCTTGTCCAGGTGCTCGCTGAGCCCCAGCTCGCCCAGGGTCTCGCGGGCCTGGGCCAGCGCCCGCCGGCGCGGGGTGCCGGCCAGGAGCAGGGGGATGGTGACGTTGTCCAGGGCGGAGAGGTCCGGCAGGAGCTGGCCGAACTGGAAGATGAAGCCGAACTCTTTCAGGCGCAGGCGGCTGCGGGCCGCCTCGTCGAGGGCCGCGATGTCCTGTGTCGTGTCGGCTCCGTGGTAGTCGACGCGCCCGGCGTCGGGCACGAGGACCCCGGCCATGACGTGCAGAGGGTGGACTTCCCCGAGCCCGACGGGCCGGTGACGGCCAGGACCTCACCGGCCGCGACATCCAGGTCGACGCCGCGCAGCGCGTGGGTCTGCCCGAAGCTCATCTCCAGGCCGCGGGCGCGCATGATGACCTCGCCCGGCAGGCCGGCCTGGCCCTGACCGGGTGCGGTGGTGACGCCAGTGGTGACGGCGGTGGTGACGGGGGTGGCGTTCATGAGCGCACCTCCTCACGCAGCTCGCTCAGGCGGGCCGCGGTGGTCTCCATCCAGCGCAGGTCGGCCTCGATGTGGAACAGGGCGTGGTCGGCCAGCAGCACCGTGCGTAGGTCTCCGTCCTGCTTGAGGCGGGTCAGCTCGCGCATACGCGCCATGTGCTCGGCGCGCTGAAGGTCGAGGAGGCGTCCGGCGTCGTCGTCGAGCATGAGGGCGATGACGGTCTTGGCGAAGATGTCGGCCTGGACGTCGCCGGCCGGGGTGACCGGGGTCAGCAGCCACTGCTCGACGCTCTGGCGCCCGGCGTCGGTGACCTCGTAGCGCTTGCGCTCCGGGCCGGCTCCGGGCTCGGTCTCGATCTGAGTGATGAGCCCGTCGCGCACCAGGCGGGCGAGCGTCGCGTAGACCTGGCCATAGGCCAGCGGCTTGGAGGCGGCGAACCAGTGGTCCCAGGAGCGTTTGAGGTCGTATCCGTGCCCAGGCCCGGCGCTGAGCAGCCCAAGAAGAGTGAGTTTCGATTCCATGGCTGCGACTATACGCTGAGTGTATACGCGCACGACATACTCCGTGAGGAGGATATGCACGAGCATGTCCTTGCTGTTGGGTGGGGGCAATGCGGCGAATGAACCAACAGGCCGGCCTGTGTTTGACAGACCCCGCCTGGCACCTTAGGTTAGGTTGACCTTTGTACTTCAGGTGTGGGGAGAGTAGATGCCGATTGGGGTCCTCAGGGCCGTTGTCGCCCCCGTTCTCAGACAGTGGCGGAGGTGAGTGCTCGCGTGATCGCACGCCGCCCGGCCATCCTCCTGACCGCGGCCATCCTGCTGGCCCTGTGCGTCCTGGCCTCCCTGTTCGTCGGCTCCTCCAGGATCCCCGCCGGCCAGGTCGCCCACTACTTGCTCCACCCTGACGCCTCCAACGTCAGCTACAACATCAACGTCCTGCGCGTGCAGCGCACCATCATGGGCGTGCTCGTGGGCGCCGCTCTGGCGGTGGCCGGCGCGGTGATGCAGGCCGTCACCCGCAACCCCCTGGCCGAGCCCGGGCTGCTCGGTGTCAACGCCGGCGCCTCGCTGGGCATCGTCCTGGGGACCGCCGTGCTCGGCGTGCTCCCGATCTCCGACCAGCTGGCCCTGGCCGCTGGAGGAGCCCTGGTGGCGACCGCACTGGTCCAGGTCATCGGCATGATCGGCGCCTCGAGCTCCTCGCCGGTGCGCCTGGTGCTCATCGGTGTCGCCTTCTCGGCCTTCGCCGGGGCGGTCATCCGGGGCGTCGTCCTGACGATGCCGAACCTGTTCCGCACCTTCATCGACTGGGAGGTCGGCTCCCTGGCCCGCACCGACATCCCCCTGCTGCCCGTGGCGGCCCTCGTGGTGGCGGGGACCGGCGCGGCCATCCTGCTGGCCGGCGCCCTGGACAACATCGCCCTGGGTGACGACGTCGCAGCCGCGCTGGGTACCCGGGTCGCCCTCGTACGGAGCCTGAGCCTGGTGGTCGTCACGCTCCTGTGCGCCACCGCCACGACGGTGGCCGGCCCCATCGGGTTCGTTGGGCTCATGGCGCCGCTGACGGCCTCCTGGCTCATGGGACCCCACCGGGGCTGGATCGTGGCCCTGTGTGCGCTGGGCGGTCCCGTCGTCGTCCTGGCCGCCGACGTCCTGGGGCGCGTCCTGGCCCGGCCCGGTGAGATGCAGGTCGGTCTGCTGACGGCCTTCGTCGGCTCACCCGTCCTGCTGCTCATGGTCCTGCGGATGAAGGACCGGGCCTCATGAGGGGGATCAGGCTGAACCGGGCCGCTGCTCCGGTGCGTCCTGCCGCCGGCACCGGCCCGCGGCGCAGCCTCCACGTGGGGGTCGATGCCGGACGCCTGTGGATCGTCGTCGGCCGCTGGTCGGTGCTCATCGCCCCGAGCCATGTCATCGTCGGCCTCATGCTGCTGGCGCTCAGCCTCGCCGTGGCCGTGGTCTCCCTGCGGTTAGGGAAGTTCCCCGTCACCACCCAGGAGGTCATCGACGCGCTCCAGGGGCAGGGGCGCAAGATCGTCCAGGTCGTCGTCGTGAAGTGGAAGCTGCCCCGGATCGTGCTGGGGCTCGTGGCGGGCCTGGCCCTGGGCGTGGCCGGCGCCCTCTTCCAGACCATCACCCGCAACCCCTTGGGCTCGCCCGACCTCATCGGCTTCAGCACGGGCGCGCAGACCGGGATCCTCGTCAGCATCCTCCTCCTGCCCGGCTCCATGCTCTCGGCCTCCCTGGCCTCCTTCATCGGCGGGGCCGCCGTCGGCACGGTGACTACCTCGTCTCCCTGCGCGGCGGGTTCACCGGCCTGCGCTTCATCCTTGTGGGGATCGCCATCAGCTCCATGCTCGTCTCCGTCAACCGCTGGCTGCTGGTGCGGGTCGACGACGACGAGGGCCTGGGCGCCCTCAAGGCCATCACCGGCACCCTCGGGGCCGCCCGGTGGCCGGTGGTGGCCCCGACCTGCCTGGCCATCGGGGTCACCGTCGCCCTCATCCTGCTGGCCTCCCGCCACCTGCAGGTCCTGTCCCTAGGGGAGCAGGTGGCCACCATCCTGGGCAGCCCCACCCGCCGAGCCAGCGCCGTCCTCATCCTGCTGGGCACCGTCCTGGTGGCGGTGGTGACGATGGCGGCCGGCCCCATCGGCTTCGTGGCCCTCGTGGCGCCCCACCTGGCCCGTCTCCTCACCGGCTCCCCGCAGTCCCCACTGCTCGTGAGCGGCCTGACCGGGAGCCTTCTGATGGTGGGCGCCGACCTGCTCAGCCAGCTCGTGCTCGAGTCGATGCCCGTGAGCGTGGTGACCAACGCCGTCGGCGGCCTCTACCTCATGGTGGCGCTGACCGTGGCAGCGCGCGGAAGGAGATCCCTGTGACCGACCTGCCCTCCACCGAGTCGAGCACCGCCGGGCCGGCCGCCCTTTGGGGCTCGCCTGGCCGCCCGAGGCGCGACCATCGCCTACGAGCGCCACGTGGTCTCCCGCAACCTCGACGTCGACATCCCCGCCGGTGTCTTCACCGCCATCGTGGGGCCCAACGCCTGCGGGAAGTCCACGCTGCTGCGCGCCCTGGCCCGGTTGCACCGGCCCGCCCGAGGAGCGGTACTCCTCGACGGCGCCGACATCGTCCGCCTGGGCACCAAGGAGGTTGCCCGCCGGGTCGGCCTGCTGCCTCAGAGCGCCACCGTGCCCGGCGGCATGCTGGTGCGCGACCTCGTGGCCCGCGGCCGTTTCCCCCACCAGGGCCTGTTCCGCCAGTGGTCGCAGCAGGACAGGCAGGCCGTCGAGGAGGCCATGGAGATGGTGGGGGTCACCGAGCTGGCCGCCCGCCCCGTCGACGAGCTCAGCGGTGGCCAGCGCCAGCGCGTGTGGATCGCCCTGGCCCTGGCCCAGGGCACCGAGACGATCCTGCTCGATGAGCCCACCACCTTCCTCGACCTGGCCCACCAGGTCGACATCCTCCAGCTGTGCCGGCGTCTCAATGCCGACGGCCGCACGGTGGTGGCCGTCCTGCACGACCTCAACCAGGCGGCGCGCTGCGCCGAGCACATGATCGTCATGCACGAGGGCCGGGTCCGCACCACCGGCTCCCCGCGCGAGATCCTCACCGAGGACCTCGTCGAGGAGGTCTTCGGCCTGGCGGCCGTCATCACCCCCGACCCGGTGGCCGGCACCCCCATGGTGGTGCCCCGTCACCTGGGCGCGGTCGTGCCGGCCGGCCTTGCCCCTGCCGCGACTCCCTCCGCTCCCACCGACTTCACCGGAGGTCCGGCCCCACAGTCTTCTGCCGATCCCGCCTCGGCAGGAACCAGCCCGACTGCTCGTTCCCAGCAGGACGGACAAGAAAGGAACACAGATAGATGAACGCATCCTCGCGGCGCTCCAGCCGCCTGAGGCAGGGCCTCCTCGCCGTGGCGGCCATGGTGCTGAGCACCGGCCTGGTGGCCTGCGGCTCCTCCAACAGCTCGACCTCCGCCTCCTCCGCCGCCGGCTCCGCAGGGGCCTCCGGGGCGGCTTCAGCCGGGGCCTCCGGTGGCGCCTCGGCCGCGGCCTCCCCCAAGGCCACTTGGCCGGTCACCATCAAGGGGGACGACGGCGTCGACGTCGAGATCACGGCCGAGCCCAAGAGCATCGTGTCCACCTCCGTGACCCTGACCGGATCGCTCCTGGCCCTCGACGCCCCGGTGGTCGCCTCGACGCCGGCCAAGAAGAAGGATGAGAAGACCGACGACAACGGCTTCTTCACCCAGTGGTCCAAGCAGGCCACCGACAAGGGCGTCAAGGCCATCGACGGCACCGAGGACAACCTCGCCCAGACGGTCGCGGGCAGCAACCCCGACCTCATCATCGTGGCCAAGACGGGACAGGACTCGGCCGCCAAGGTCGTCGAGAGCCTGCGCCAGCTCGAGGTGCCCGTCCTCGTCATCGACTACGGCTCGCACTCCTGGCAGGACGTCACCAAGACCCTGGGACAGGCCACCGGCCGCCAGGCCAAGGCCGACGCCGTCGCCAAGGACTACACCACCAAGGCCGAGAAGGCCAAGAGCGCCATCTCCGTCCCGAAGGGGGCGACCTCGGTCTTCACCGTCCCCGGGGACGGCACCAAGGGCGCCAACGCCTTCACCGAGGAGGCCCCGCAGGCCCAGCTCCTCAAGGACCTGGGCTTCACCATTGCCGCCGTCCCCGACAGCGTCAAGGGTGACCAGTCCATGGGTGACCGCAAGGACATCGTCCAGCTCTCGCCCGAGAACGTCCAGGCGGGACTGACCGGTGAGAACTGGGTCGTCATTGCCGCCGACGAGACCGCGAAGAACGCCATCACCACCAACGAGACCTTCAGCTCGGCGGCCCCGGTGACGGGCGGCAAGGTGCAGTACATGCCGCCCTCATCCTTCCGGCTGGACTACTACTCGGCCCTCGAGATGCTCGACGCCGTCCAGAAGGCCTACCCCAAGACCTCCTGAACCGCTGACGACCTGAGCGTCAACGTGCTGGTGCCCCGGGCCCTCGGCCCGGGGCACCAGCACATATCGATGGCATCGACTCCCGCAGCCGAGCACTGCTGGGGAGCGGGCCCCTCAGCTCCAGGCGACCGAGTAGTACTGAGTCTCCTGGAACTCGCGGATCCCCTCACGTGCGCCCTCACGCCCGATGCCGGACTGCTTGACGCCGCCGAAGGGGGGCGGCGGGATCGGAGACGAGCCCACGGTTGATGCCGACCATTCCGACCTCCATGCGCTCGGCCAGGCGCAGCGCCCACCCGAGGTCACGGGAGAAGACATAGCCTGACAGCCCGTAGTCGGTGTCGTTGATCCACGTCAGCAGCTCGTCCTCATCGTCCCAGGTGATGATCGGGGCGACGGGGCCGAAGATCTCAGTGCGCACGATCTCAGCGTCGGGGGCGACATTCGTGAGCACCCGCACCGGTATGAACGCCCCCGGAGACTCCTGGGGCCAGGAGGACTCGGCGTAGACGACGGCGCCTCCGGCCACCGCCCCGTCCACCAGGGCGTTGATCTTGTCGCGGGCAGCCGTTGTCACCAGGGGGCCGATCTGGTTCGCCTCGTCCGCCAGAGCCGGCCCGACCCTCAGGTTGCGGACGACGGCGGAGAACTTCTCGGTGAACTCCTGGGCGACGTCCTGGTGGACGTAGAAGCGGTTGGCGGCGGTGCAGGCCTCGCCACCACCCCTGAGCTTGGCCTGAACAGCGCCGGTCACCGCGGCGTCGACATCGGCATCGGCCGCCACCACGAAGGGCGCGTTGCCTCCGAGCTCCATGGACGACACCAGTACCTTCTCCGCCGCCTGCTTCATGAGCACACGGCCGACCTGGGTCGATCCGGTGAAGGAGACCGCTCGGACCCGGGGGTCCTCCAGCCACGTCGTCGACACCTCCGCAGAACGGCTCGAGGGCACGATGTTCACTACGCCCGCGGGCACGCCGGCCTGCAGGATCAGATGGCCCAGTGCCACTGCTGTCAGAGGTGTGAGGGACGCGGGGCGGAGTACCACCGTGCACCCGGCGGCCAGGGCCGGGGCGATCTTGCGGGTCCCCATCGCCGCTGGGAAGTTCCAGGGGGTAATCATGGCGACCACCCCGATCGGCCGGTGCGTGACGATCGTTCGGGTGCCGCCCGCCGGGGAGGTGCCGAAACCGCCCTCGGTGCGCACCGCCTCCTCGGAGAACCATCGGAAGAACTCCGCCGCGTAGAGAACCTCCGCCCTGGCGTCGTCCAGGGACTTACCGTTCTCAGCGCTGATGAGCACCGCGAGCTCCTCGGCATGGCCCACCATGAGGTCGAACAGGGTCCGCAGCAGCTCCGCGCGCTGCCGGGGCGGGGTGGCGCTCCATGCCGGCAGCGCCTCGGAGGCGGCGTCGACGGCGCGTGCGGCGTCCTCCGTCGTCGCATCCGTGCAGCGTGCGAATACGGCGTTACTGGCGGGATCGACGACGTCGAAGGTCCCGCCGTCGGACGCTGCCGTCATCCGCCCGCCCAGGAGCATCCCCTCCTCAGGGCGGATCCTGCGCAGGTAGTCTGCCAGAGCCGGGTGGGCTCCGAGAGTCGTGTACGCCGCCGCCGTGCCAGCCGCCGCGCCGGGTCGTGTGTCAGCCATGGTTGTGCTCCCTGAGTATCGACTGTCGCCTGCCACGCATCACGGGTAGAGCCCGCGGGCGACGTGGGCCTCGGCGACGCGCTTGACGGCCATCGTCGTCGCCGCGGTGCGCAGCGAGAGGCCGTGGTCCTTGGAGAAGTCCGTGACCTCCTCCCAGGCTCGGTCCATCCTGGTACGAAGACGCTCATTGACCTCGGCCTCGGTCCACCAGTAGGACTGGTTGGCCTGCACCCACTCGAAGTAGGACACGATGACGCCTCCGGCGTTGGCGAGGATGTCCGGCACGACCAGGATCCCCTTGTCCGCCAGGATCGCGTCGGCTGCGGGCGTCGTCGGCCCGTTGGCGCCCTCGACGACCAGCTTGGCATCGATCATCGGCGCGGTCTGCTCGGTGATGACCCCCTCGATCGCCGCAGGAACGACGACGTCGCAGGCGACGGCGAACAGCTCGCTCGCAGGCATCGGGTCCGCGCCGGGGAATCCGTCGACGGTACCGGTCTCATCCACGAAGGCCTCGAGCGCGGGGATGTCGATACCCTTGTCGTTGCGAATCGTGCTGTAGACGTCCGCCACGGCCAGGACCTTCACGCCCGCCTCGTGGAGGAAGCGAGCAGCACCGCGACCGACTTTGCCGAAGCCCTGAACGACCGCGGTGGCCTGCGAGGGATTCACCCCGATGCTCTCCATCGCGTTGAGGACGGAGTAGACGACGCCGCGGGAGGTGGCAGCGGCCCGCCCCTGTGAGCCGCCGAGGTCGACAGGCTTGCCCGTGACGGTTCCCAGCACGGTGTGCCCGGTGGCCACCGAGTAGGTGTCCATCATCCACGCCATGGTCTTCTCATCGGTCCCCATATCGGGAGCGGGGATGTCCTTGTCGGGGCCGATCAGGGGGAATCAGCTCCGAGGTGTAGCGCCGGGTCAGACGCTCGAGCTCTCGTTCCGAGTGGGCACGTGGATCGACCTGGACACCGCCCTTCGCGCCGCCGTAGGGCAGGTTGAGAAGAGCGCACTTCCACGTCATCCACATGGCCAGCGCCCGGACCTCGTCAAGGTCCACGTTGGGGGAGTATCGGATTCCTCCCTTCGCTGGGCCTCGAGAGATGTTGTGCTGGACGCGGTGCCCGATATACAGGTCCATCGTGCCGTCGTCGCGTCGCAGCGGGATGGAGACCGTCACCTCCTTCCGGGCGGTTTCGAGCATGCGGCGCATTCCTTCGTCGAAGCCGAGGAACTGGATCGCCTCGGCGAGCTGTGTCCGAGCATCGGCGAGGGGGTTCTGGGTCGAGGGCATAGAGCTGTCTCCTGGACTGGTCGGGTGGAGGAACGTGAGCTGAGGCCGGTACGGCCTCGAGAAGTGGGTGGGGTGTCAGGACTGGTCTCGGAGTGCCTGCTCAAGAATCCCCATGCCCTCGACGAACAGCTCGTCTGGCATAGTGACCGGCGGTAGCAGGCGGATGACGTTGCCGTAGGTGCCGCAGGTGAGCAGGATCAGACCGCGTGCGCGCGCGGCCTGTGCGACGGCGGCGGTCAGAGCTGCATCGGGCTTCTGCGAGTCGGGGTCGACGAGCTCGAGAGCCATCATGGCGCCCTTGCCCCGGACCTCGCCGATGCGAGGATCCTTCGCCTTCCACTGCTCCATCAGGCGGATGCCGGTCTCGCCAATCGTGCGGGCCCGTCCCAGGAGATCGTGCTCCTCGATCATGTCCAGGGTCGCCAGGGCGGCGGCACAGGCCAAGGGGTTACCGCAGTAGGTTCCTCCGAGGGCGCCCGGTTCGGCGGAGTCCATGATCTCGGCCGAACCGGTGACCGCTGACAAGGGGGTGCCTCCGGCCAGGCCCTTGGCGGTCGTCACCAGGTCGGGAACGACTCCCTCGTGGTCGCAGGCGAACCACGCCCCGGTGCGGGCGATTCCCGACTGGATCTCATCGGCGATGAAGACCGCGCCGTTGTCATGGCACCAGCGCTGGAGCGCGGTGAGGAAGCCGGGCGCCGGTACGATGAACCCGCCTTCGCCCTGAATGGGCTCGATGATGACGGCGGCGACGGAGGATGCCCCCACCTGCTTCTCGATCTGACTGATCGTGCGCTCGGCGGCGGCCTCGCCGTCCAGTCCGTCGCGGTACGGGTAGGAGCCGGGGACCCGGTAGAGCTCAGGGGAGAAGGGGCCGAAGCCGCCCTTGTAGGGGGCGACCTTGGCCGTCAGTCCCATGGTCAGGGAGGTGCGTCCGTGGAAGGCGTGGTCGAAGCAGACCACTGCCTGGCGGCCGGTGTGCTTGCGTGCGAGCTTGATGGCGTTCTCGACGGCCTCCGCCCCGGAGTTGAACAGCGCGGTCTTCTTCGGGAAGCTGCCCGGAGTCAGCGCGTTCAGGCGTTCGGCGACCTCGACGTATCCGGCGTACCTCGTGACGGCGAAGGAGGTGTGCGTCAGGTTCTCGGCCTGCTCCTGGATTGCAGCGACGACGGGCGCCGCCGCACCGCCCACGGTTGTCACCGCGATGCCGGATCCGAAGTCGATGAGACGGTTGCCGTCCACGTCCTCCAGGACGCCGCGGTCCGTGCGCCGTGCGAAGGTCGGCATGGCTGCGGTCAGGGCGCGTGGTAGTGCGGTACCGGCGCGTTCGTCAAGGGTACGGGCTTCGGGGCCGGGCAGTGGAGTGGCGAGATGAATGGTCTGGGGCAGCGTTGCCATGTGGACCTCACAGTGTGTCGTGACGGGCGGAGAGCTGCAGTGGAACAGAGCGCTCCGGGGATGTCGTAGAAACGAGCTCGGCTATGAGTTCTGCTTCAGGCTAAGCCTGTGCCTAGGGCAGAGCACCTAAGCGTGCTGCACAAGATTTCACGAATCCTGTGCAGTACGCACAGAACAGTGTTTGAATCCAGGCATGGTGCTGGTGTCGGATCTCGTGGATCGAGCGGAACTGGGGGTTCGCGCGGTGCTCCTGCCCGCACCGAGCGCCGCAGTCACCTGGGTCGTCGCGACCGAGCTCCTGCAACCGGCTTCCTACCTCGAGGGTGGTGAGCTGGTTCTCACCACGGGCCTCGTCATGGCCGACACCGAGGCGGGTACATGGCGGCAGTACGTGGCATCACTGGTCGAGGCAGGAGTCGCCGCGCTCGGGCTAGGAACCGGCATTGCCTTCGACGCCGTGCCCGACGACCTGCGCGAGGCCTGCCGTGTCGGAGGACTCAATCTCCTCGAGGTCCCCCTCGACGTCTCCTTCGCCTCCATCAGCCGTGATGTGGGGGCCATGCTTCAGGCGGCCGGGCCTGCGGTCGGCGCTGAGGGGGCGGGCGACGAGGAGATCCTGGTCCTGCAGCAGCTGACGCGCGCGGCCGCCAAGGACAACCAGAGCGCGATCATGCGCGCCCTGGCCTCGATCCTGCGAGGGGAGGTGTCCTTACGGGACGCCGCGGGACGCACAGTGGTCGGTCCCTTCGGTCCGGCAGCCCCGCAGATCGACGACGAGGTCGCCGAGTGCATCGCCAGGATCCGTCCTGGAGGGATGCGAGGAGCCGGGGCGGTCGACCTTGGCGACATGCGGCTGGTTGTCCGTCCTGTCGGCATGACCGGGGAGCCCGAGAGCTACCTCGCGACCGTGCAGTGGGAGACGCTCACGCGCGCCCAGGCCCTGGGAGTCGATCTCGCCTGGTCATTCCTGAATCTCATCGCCGAGTCCTCCAAGGCGTTCACCGGATGGCTCCTCCAGCTCGTGGGGGCGTCAACCGAGCATCTCCTGGCAGGTGAGGTCGCGCAGGGGATGGCTCTGGCCGATCAGGCCCGGGTTCTCGTCCTCACACGCCTTCCGTCTCCGCCGCGGCGATCGATGATCGGACCCGACGGCGGCCATCAATGGCGCGTCATATGCCTCGAGGGCGATAGTGCCGCTGTCGCCGGGCTCTCCACGGCGCTGGCCCGGCTGCTTGTCGAGGAGAGGGGGACTCCGGTGGGGGAGCGTCTCCTGTGGCGCACGGACCGGAGTGGGGGCCGCCTGACGGTTCTTGGTGAGGCCGAACGCGTTCTCGGGCTTCTCAAGGACAGTCGTGTCACGCCATGGGTGGAGCGGATGCGGATCGGCGTCAGCGGCCGTGCCGGTGTCGCCGACCTGCCGCGGGCCGCACAGCAGGCGCTGTCCGTCTGCACTGGCGCTCGGCGGCTCGGGCAAGCGGTGCGCTGGGAGGCCTCGGGACTGCCGTCGGTCACGGATCTCCTGGACGAGGATCGGGCCCGCGCCTTCGCGCGCACTCGTTTGAGGAGCGTCGCGGATCGGCCCGACCTGCTCGAGCTGCTGGAGATCTACCTCAGCGAGGCCGGGGCGGTGCAGCGCATCGCGGAGCGCCTGGGGGTGCATCGCAACTCCGTCCCCGCGCGCCTTGTACGCCTGAGGAGGGCGCTCGGCGTCGACATCGAGGACGCCGAGCAGCGGGCGAATCTGTGGTTTGCGTTACATTTTATGACGAAGTAACGGCCAGGTGCCTTGCGCGGGGCTGACTTTTCCGCGTGTTTCTGCGGTTCCTTGAAGCGTGAAACGTGACGTTCGACATACTTGGTTGTGTGTGTTTACGATACTGGCGTCACCTAGGACCTTAGCCCGCGCTGTCGTCGCACAACGCGTGTCGCACCGGGCTCCAGCGGCGATGTGGCCTGCGCCGGTCCGGCGTGAGCTTGGGCAGCAGATGCCTGAGCCGTCTCATTTTTTCGACTCTCGACACCTCTCGTCTCGACTCTCATCTCGACACCGACGTCCCGCCAAAGCCAAGAAGCAGAGTGATTCACATGAGCCTTCCTCTCCTCCAGAATTTCATTGACGGACGATTTGTTCCGGCAACCACCGATGCCACGTTCGACGTCGTGGATCCTCGAACGGAACAAGTCGTGGCGCAGTGCCCGGTCTCAGGGCCGCCGATGTCGACGCCGCCTACGACGCCGCCCTCAAGGCCTTTGAGAGCTGGCGGCTGACAACGCCGGCGGACCGGCAGCTGCTCCTGCTCCGACTCGCCGATGCCCTGGAGGCCAATGCCGACCGCCTTGTTGAGGCTCAGCGCCGCAACACCGGTCAGCTCGCCGAGATGATCCGGGCGGAGGAAGTCCTGACAGGGGCCTCTCAACTGCGGTTCTTCGCCGGAGCCGCACGACTCCAGTCGGGTGTCGCCTCGGGCGAGTACGCCGAGGGCCTGAACTCGCAGATTCGCCGTGAGCCCATCGGCGTCGTCGGGCAGATCGTCCCGTGGAACTACCCCTTCATGATGCTCATCTGGAAGGTCGGGCCCGCTCTGGCGGCGGGCAACACGGTGGTGCTCAAGCCGAGTGCCAACACGCCCGAGAGCGCCATCGTCTTCGCTGAGATCGCCGGCGAGATCCTCCCGCCCGGAGTCTTCAACCTGGTGCTCGGCACCGGAGAGACCGGGCGCCTCATGAGCGCCCACCCGGTGCCCGGGCTGGTCGCGCTCACAGGTTCAGTGCGCGCAGGCTCGGATCTCGCTGAACAGGCGGCCGGAAACGTGACTCGTGTTCACCTCGAGCTGGGAGGCAAGGCCCCCGCCGTCGTCTTCGCCGATGCCGACATCGAGGCGGCTGCCGAGGGCATCGCCGCCGCAGGGACGTTCAACGCCGGGCAGGACTGCACCGCCGCCACCCGCGTGCTGGTCGAGGCCTCGGTGGCCAAGGAGTTCACCGATGCGCTGGTGCGTCACGTCGAGTCCTTGCGGACCGGTCCGATTCCGGAGGAGGAGGCGTTCTACGGCCCCCCTGAACAACGCCCGTCATTTTGCCTCCGTCCAGAAGATCGTTGAGGAGCGGCCCGCACACTCCCACCTGCTGACCGGCGGCCACCGCGTCGGCGAGAGCGGGTACTACTACGCGCCCACTGTCATCTCGGGGCTCAAGCAGGACGATGCACTCGTGCAGCAGGAGGTCTTCGGGCCGGTCCTGACCGTTCAGGAGTTCTCCTCCGACGACGAGGCCCTGGCCCTGGCCAACGGTGTGGACTACGCCCTGTCCTCGTCCATCTGGACGACCGACCACCAGCGTGTCCTGCGATTCAGCAGGGACCTGGACTTCGGGTGCGTCTGGGTGAACTCCCACATCCCCCTCGTCGCGGAGATGCCGCACGGCGGATTCAAGAAGTCTGGTTACGGCAAGGACCTCTCCATCTACGGCGTGGAGGACTACACGCGTATCAAGCACGTCATGAGTGCTCTGTGACCTCCCGGAAGCTAACAGGAGATCACCCCCATGCGCATTCTGACGGCTTTCACCAATTCGCTCGGCGGCAGAGACTCCTACCACCTGGGGGTATCTCTCGCTGAAGCGTTCTCGTGCCCACTCGATCTCGTCACCGTCGTCAAGGGCGGCGGAGGGCGCTACGTCCTTTGATGTCACCGATCACGCCTTCCAGGACGTCGTTGCCACGCAGGTCGACGACTGGATGTCGGAGATCATGGAGGAGCATCGGCCCCGTGTGCCGGTGAGCAAGTACCTGCGGTACAGCCTCTCCTTCCCCGAGGGCATCATTGCCTCGGCCGAGGAGCTCAAAGCCGACCTGCTCGTAGCCGGCGGGGGCCGTCACGGGGTCCTGGGACGAGTGTCCCTCGGCTCCGTGGGGCAGACCCTGCTCAACTCCTCGACAGTTCCGGTCGCCCTGTCCCCGCGCGGCATGAGGCACGCCCCTCTTGACGGACTCTCACGCATCACGGTCATGCTGGGGGAGTCCGGCAGGTGGAGGGGGGGTGCTCAGCAAGGCCAGGACCTTCGCTGACAGAGCCGGTGTCCCGTTGCGTCTCGTCACGGTGGCCACCGGTGACTCGCAGAACACCGCGGAGATCGGGGAGAGGACCGAGGCCCTGCTCGCCGAGGTACGCCTGGATCTCAAGGGGCTGGATGACCAGCGTGTCCAGATCGTCCACGCCCACAGCATGAGCGCCGCCGTGCTGGCCATGGAGTGGAACAGGAATGAGCTGGCCTTCCTGGGATCGGCGCGACTGGCCCAGAGCGGGCGCCTGTTCCTGGGGCCGGACGCCAACAAGATCCTGCGTGTCCTGCCCGTGCCTCTGGTCGCGGTCCCAGCCGACGCGGCTGACGTCGGGGGTGCAACATGAGCGCGGCTACCACGAGCTCCGGAGGTGGGCTGTCGAAGAAGGGGCTGGCCGAGGGCTCTGTCGGTCTGCTCGGCGCCATCATCATCGGGGTGTCCTGCATCGCGCCCCCGTACACCCTCACCGGCGCGCTGGGGCCGACCGCCTCAGAGGTGGGCGAGCAGGTGCCGGCGATCTTCCTCGTCGGATTCATCCCGATGCTCCTGGTCGCCTTCGGGTACCGAGAACTCAATGCGGCGATGCCCGACTCGGGCACATCATTCACCTGGGGGACGCGTGCCTTCGGTCCGTGGATCGGGTGGATGAACGGATGGGGGCTGATCGTGGCGACCGTCGTCGTCCTGTCGAACCTCGCGGCCATCGCCGTCGACTTCTTCTATCTGTTGCTCGCACAGGTGACTCGCAATTCCGCCATTGCGGATCTCTCCGACAACGTATGGGTCAATACCCTCACCTGCCTGGTCTTCATCACGCTGGCGACTTGGATCGCCTACCGTGATATGCAGACCACCCAGAAGCTCCAGTACTGGTTGGTGGGGTTTCAGCTGACGGTGTTCCTCGGCTTCGGGGCGGTGGCCATTTACCGCTACTTCACCGGAACCGCCGTCAACCCGACACCCGTGAAGCTCGAATGGTTCAATCCGTTCGCCGTCGACTCGCTGGGGACGTTCGTGGCGGGCGTGTCCCTGTCCTTGTTCATCTACTGGGGCTGGGACGTGTCGCTGACGGTCAATGAGGAGGCCGACGACGCCAGCTCCACTCCAGGGCGCGCCGCCGTGCTCACTGTCATGACAATTGTCTCGGTGTACATGTTCGTCACGATTGGATCCATGATGTTCGCCGGCCTGGGGGAGGACGGGATAGGACTGGGCAATCCTGCGATCCAGGACAATGTCTTCTTCGCCTTGGCCAGACCGGTTCTGGGGCCGTTCGCGATTCTCCTGTCGACGGCGGTGCTGGTCTCGTCCGCGGCGTCCTTGCAGTCCACCTTCGTCTCTCCCGCCCGCACCTTGCTGTCGATGGGATATTACGGGGCGATGCCGGAGAAGCTCGGCGAGATCTCTCCGCGCTTCCTCACCCCTGGTCGCGCAACAGTCGTCTCGGCGGTCGCCGCCTCGACCTTTTATACCCTGCTGCGATTCGTATCCACCTCCGTCCTGTGGGACACGGTTCAGACCCTGGGGGCGATGATCGCCTTCTATTACGGTCTCACCGCCTTCGCCGCGGTATGGTACTTTCGAGGGAAATGGTTCTCCTCAGTGAGGAACTTCTTCTTCATGCTGGTTTCGCCGGGACTGGGAGGTCTTATTCTCTTCCTGCTGCTCGGCCTGACCCTGAAGGACTCCCTCAACCCCGAGTACGGGTCGGGATCGCAGGTCTTCGGCGTCGGTCTTGTCTTCGTCCTCACCCTCGCCCTCATTCTCCTGGGCGTGGTGCTGATGCTCGTACAGTACGTCCGGGCACCGGCCTTCTTCCGCGGGGAGGTGATCGCACGATCCGACGCTGTCACCGAGGAGTTGAAGGTGGCAACTGTCTTAGAGGAGGACGATGGTGAAGCCTCCCAGCTCCGTGCTGCGTCATAGAGGCAGTGAACCGGAGCGAACACACACATGACAACAGCTCACTCCGCGCCAGGCCGGCGGAAGGAGCTGAGAGGAATCACATTGTCATCGTATCGACGGCCACAGCTGATCGATGCGCCGGTAATCAAACGCACGATATGTGGACGCCAGGCCGGACCACGAAGGAGTGACCAATGAGTATCAACATGGAGCGAGTCGCTGAGCTGACGGAGATCGAGTCCAAGCGCCTCAATGAACGGACCAAGGGGTCCGGTGACATGTACAACCGCGCGAGAAACAGCCTTTCCGGCGGTGTCGCCTCCTCGTACCAGCTTCGCGAGCCCTGGCCCATTTACCTTGAACGGGGGCAGGGGCCGAAGGTCTGGGATGTTGACGGCAACGAGATGTGGGACTTCCACAACGGCTTCGGATCGATGCTTCAGGGGCATGCCCACCCGGTGATCGGAGAAGCTATTCAGGAGCGGTACGGCAAGGGCACCCACTTCGCCGCCCCGACCGAGGACGCCCTGGCGGTGGCGGAGAACCTCTCGAGCAGGTGGGGGCTGCCGAAGTGGCGCTACACGAACTCGGGCTCGGAGTCCACGATGGACGCGATCCGTATTGCACGCGCCTACACCGGTCGCGACACGGTTATGAAGATCTTCGGCTCCTACCACGGGCACCATGACACCGTCATGGTCTCGATCGGCGTCGAGTACGACAAGATCGGTGACCGTGACAACCTGGCCTCGCTGCCCTACGGAGGCGGCATTCCCGACGCCACCGTCCAGATGACGGTGCCGGTTCCCTTCAACGATGCCGAGGCCATGGAGCGCCGCATCATCCGGCTGACCGATGAGGGGCGTAAGCCCGCCTGCGTCATCATGGAGCCGGCCATGATGAACCTGGGCGTCGTGCTGCCGGAACCGGGATATCTGGAGCAGGTTCGTGAGATCACCCGGCGACACGGCGTCGTCCTGATCTTCGATGAGGTCAAGACCGGCCTGTGCATCGGTCCGGGCGGCGCCACCCAGCGCTTCGGAGTGACTCCCGACCTGGTGACCATGGCCAAGGCCCTGGGTGGCGGTCTGCCCTCGGGCGCCATCGGAGGCACCGAGGAAGTCATGTCCGTGGTGGAGGACCACACCGTCTTCCAGGTCGGCACCTACAACGGCAACCCCCTGGTGATGGCCGCCGTGCGGGCCAACCTCGAGAAGGTCCTCAACTCGGAGGCATACGCCCACCTCGATCACCTCAACGAACGCATTCTCGCGGGCTGCACAGAGGTCATTGAGCGCTACAACCTTCCGGGCTACGCGGTGGGCGTCGGCGGCAAGGGGTGCGTCACCTTCTCCCCCAAGAAGGTCGTCGACTACGAGTCCTTCAAGGAGCACCAGAACGCGGAGCTGTCCGAGCTTGCCTGGCTGTTCAACATGAACCGGGGAATCTTCATGACCCCGGGCCGCGAGGAGGAGTGGACCCTGTCGGTGACCCACACGGACGAGGCGATCGACGACTACGTCAGCTGCTTCGAGGAGCTCGCCAAGGCGATCACCACCAAGTGACGTGAGTACTCCCTGATCTCATGGGGGCCACCGACGGCGTCGGTGGCCCCCATGAATCGTGTCCTACCGCGGTGGCATTCAGTGGCGTTTCCAGGCGCGGATCCTCGTGCGGAAGGAGGTGAAGGGCGCCACCGTGTTGATGTGCACCCACGTGGCCACCGGCCAGGCCGACGGCGTCGAGGAGGCCCACGCCCGCTGCCCGGAGGTGAAGAGCTGGTCCCAGCCCAGCAGCAGATCCATCCATCCCAGCTGGTAGGCGAGCATCTGCGCCGGCGTGCGGTCCACTCCGTCCTTGAGCGTGTGGAGCCCAGAGGCGGGGACGTCGTCGAACTCGGCGATGAGCTCATCCGTCATGACATCTCAGGACACCGGTGGGGTGGGTCTACCAGGTGGGGGGAGCTGTTTCGGCCTGTTGGAGGGGGCAGACCCGGTCGCTGTGGTGGCTGCCGTCGTCGTCTGGGCGCACTGTACGAGGGTGGGGTGCTACTGGAGGAGGGTTGGGGGGGTACTTCGGGTAGGTGGGGCCTTCGTGCAGTATGCACAACCCTTGGCCAGTAGATCCCGACCCTCGTGGAGCAGGCCGACTCGAGACGAGACTCAAGGCGGAGCCGGCCTCGAGTCATAGCCTCCAGGCCCTACCGCAGGACCCACCGCTTCACTCCTGCGAGGCGCGGTGCCCACAGCGCTGACATCAACGGGCCCGACGTCAGTGCGCCCAGCGGGGATCGTTGGAATCCTGCAGTTCTTCTTCGGTGTGCAGCGCCGATGCGCTTGTGATGTCGGCACCGTGGACACTGACACCCCGCCAGAGCTCGTCCCTTCTAGGGCCACCAGCCTGCCCCGGGTTCCCCTCCGAGCGGGTGTCTCAGACGTCATGACACCCACCTGTCTCAGAAGTGAGGAGACAGGTGGGTGCCCTGAACCTACGAACGCCCGGCGTTTCAACTGCGCCTAGTCCTGCGCGGTGACCCCGACGTCGGCCATCTTCCGCTCCGTCCACGGGGCGACGATGAACAGGATGATGGCCACGGCGACCGTCACAGCCCCCAGGCCGTAGTAGTAGGTGGAGTTCGCGATGTTCTCCGTCCTGGAGATGATGAAGCCAGCCAGCCCCTGACCGGTGGCCGTCGTCAGCAGCCACAGGCTCATCGTCTGGGAGGCGAAGTTCTTGGGTGCCAGCGCCGACGTCGTGGACAGGCCCACCGGGGACAGGAAGAGCTCGGCGACGGTCTGGATGATGAAGACCACCGCCAGGAACCACCAGGGGGACAGCTTTGCGCCGCCCGGCCAGATCTGGAAGCCGTAGCCCAGGATGAAGGCCGATCCCCCGATGATGAGCACCGAGATCGCGAACTTCATGATGGTGGAGGGAAACCTGCCCGCCCGCCGGGTGAAGAGCCAACCGATGAATGGTGCCAGGATGACGATCGCGGCCGGGTTGATGGACTGGTAGGTCTCGGGGGTGATGGCCCAGCCGAGCCACGGGATAGTGCCGTCGGTGTTGTCCTTGGCGAAGGTGGCCATCTTGCCGGCCGCCTGCTCGGAGATCATGAAGAACAGGACCGCGCCGATCCACAGGGGGATGTAGGCGCGCAGGTGGGTGCGCTCGCGGGCCGTGACCTTGGGGGAGCGGAACATGAGGACGAAGTAGCCCAGGGCGGCACCTGCCGGGATGATGAGCATGGTCGCGGAGATGGCGTCGAGCAGGCTGCCGGTCAGGACGTTGAGGACCGAGACGAGTGCGGTCGCGGCCACCACGGTCAGGAGCGAGACGAGTATGAAGCTCCGGCGTTCCTGGGGGCGGATGGGGTTGGGGACGGTGAAGGCGAAGGCCGAGAGCTTGTGGCGGCCGTAGATGAAGGCGATCAGGGCCACCCCCATGCCGACGGCGGCCGAGAAGAAGCCGGCGTGGTAGCCGTAGTGCTCACGCAGCCAGCCGGTCACCAGCGGAGACGCCAGTGATCCGAGGTTGACCGACATGTAGAACAGCTGGAAGCCGGCGTCGCGCCGAGGGTCGTCGTCATCGTAGAGACCCCCGACGATCGTGGACAGGTTCGGTTTGATGAAGCCGGTGCCCACGGCCACCAGCACGATCCCCGTCCAGGCGAGGGCAGGCGCGGGAATGGACAGGCAGATATGGCCCGCCATGATGACGACGCCGCCGTAGAGGGTGGACAGCCACGGTCCGATGATGCGGTCGGCGAAGATGCCCCCGGGAATGGCCAGCAGGTAGACGGCCGCACTGTAGGAGGCCAGGATGACCTGCCCGGAGTTGGCGCTCAGGCCCAGGCCGCCGCCGGCCACGGTGTCGGTGATGAAGTAGAGAAGGATGGCGCGCATGCCGTAGTAGGAGAAGCGCTCCCACATCTCCACGTTGAGCATCCAGGGCAGTCCGCGGGGGTGGCCGAACAGCCCCCGGTCCTCCTTCGACGGCGTCGTGCGCAGGGTGGCGGGTCGCCACCGACTGGCGATCATCCGACCAGTATCGAGATCGTCCTCGACGGGAGTCGGGGTCGTTGACATGAGATTCTCCCTTCCTGTGGTCAGGTGAGGCGTGCCGCCGGACCGTCAGTGTCCGGCGCGAACCACAGGTACTCATGCACCCTACCCCGACCGTGAGGTTATTTCGGGAGAACGTGAAGGCGGCTGAGCGAAGCGGCCCATGAGGTCGGCGAGTCGGGGACGCTCAATGCCCCCTCTGGGACCCATCGGCGGCAGCCCGGCCGCGCGGTCGTAGGTTAGTCCGCGGGATCGTGCCTTGAACCTACTGTGTTGTCTCATGACTTCTGAGAGTTTCGGATGTCATGACATCTGAGACACCGGTGGGGTGCGTCTGCCAGATGGGAGAGAGATGGGAGAGCTGCTGTTTCGACCTGTCGGAGGGGCTGCCCCGGTCTCTGTGGTGGTTGCCGGCGTCGTCTGGATGCACTGCACGCGGGTGGGGTGCTACTGGAGGAGGGTTGGGGGCACTTTGGGTAGGTGGGGCCTTCGTGCAGTAGGCACAACCCTTGGCCAGTAGATCCCGACCCTCGTGGAGCAGGCCTACTCAACGAGGCGCCGGCGTCGAGTCATAGCCTTCAGGCCCCTGCGCAGGCGGCGGTCAGGGGACGGTGGGGCGGATCTGTGACGGAGGCGCCGGGCCGTGCCGTACGAACCACGGGCTCTCGCTCCTGCGCGGCCTGGTGTCCACAGTGCTGACATTGACGAGCCTGGCGTTGAAGCACCCAGCGGGGATCGTTGGAATCCTGCGGTTCTTCTTCGGTGTGCGGCGTCGGTGCGCCTGTGATGTCAGCACCATGGACACCCACGCCCCGTCATGCCTCGCCCCTCAGCCACCCTCGCCTCCTGGACCACCGGCCTGCCCCGGGTTTCCGCCCGAGCGAGTGTCTCAGAAGTCATGACACTCACATGTCTCAGAAGTGAGGAGATAGCACAGTGCCTTGAACCTACGACTCCGAGGGCCAACCTACGAACTCGTGGCGCTCCAGGTGCGGCTCGTCCAGGCGCTCCTAGTCCTGCACGGCGACCTCGACGTCGGCCATCTGCCGCTGCGTCCACGGGGCGACGGCGAACAGCACCAGGGCCATGAGCAGTGTGGCCACGCCCAGGCCGTAGTAGTAGGTGGCGTCGGAGGCGTCCTCGGTCTGGGCGATGACGAAGCCGGCCACGCCCTGCCCGGTGGCGACGCTGAGCCACCACAGCCCCATCGCCTGGGAGGCGAAGCTCTTGGGAGCCAGGGCCGTCGTCGTGGCCAGGCCGACCGGGGTCAGGAAGAGCTCGGCGACGGTCTGGATGACGTAGACCAGTGCCAGGAACCACCAGGGGGACAGGTGCTCCCCACCCGGCCAGATCTGGAAGCCGTAGCCCAGCATGAGTGCCGAGAGCCCCACGATAAGCACCGCGATGACGAACTTCATGATGGTGGAGGGGAACCGGCCCGCCCTCCGGGTGAAGAGCATGCCGATCAGCGGAGCCAGGATCACGATCGCCGCGGGGTTGACCGACTGATAGGCCTCCGCAGTGATCGACCAGCCGAACAAAGGCAGCCGCAGATCCGTGTTGGAGTCGGCGAAGGTGGCCATCTTGCCGGCCGCCTGCTCGGTAATCATGAAGAACAGGACCGCGCCGATCCACAGGGGGATGTAGGCGCGCAGGTGCGTGCGCTCAGGGGCGGTGACCTTTGGGGAGCGGAACATGACCACGAAGTAGGCCACGGCCGCACCGACCGGCACGAGCAGGCCCGCCGTGGCGACGGTGGTCACCAGGTTTCCGGTGATCGCCTGCAGGACGGCCACGACAGCGCCGACGGCCACCAGGACGCCGAGGGAGCCCAGCAGCAGCCGCCGGCGCTCCTGGGGGCGGATGGGGCTCGGGACGGTGAAGGCGAAGGCGGAGAGCTTGTGGCGGCCGTAGACGAAGGCGCCCAGGGCGAAGGCCATGCCGACGGCGGCCGAGGAGAAGCCGGCGTGGTAGCCGTAGTGCTCGCGCAGCCAGCCGGTCAGCAGGGGAGAGGCGAAGGCGCCGACGTTGATGGACATGTAGAACAGCTGGAATCCGGCGTCGCGCCGGATGTCATCGTCGTCGTAGAGGCCGCCGACGATGGTCGTCAGGTTCGGTTTGATGAAGCCGGTGCCCACGGCCACCAGCACAATCCCCGTCCACGAGAGCGCGGGCGTGGGGATGGACAGACAGATGTGGCCCGCCATGATGACGACGCCGCCGTAGAGGGTAGACAGCCACGGTCCGATGATGCGGTCGGCGAAGATGCCCCCGGGAATGGCCAGGAAGTAGACGGCCATCCCGTAGAGCGCGATGACGACCTGTCCGCTGGTCTCGCTCAGGCCCAGGCCGCCGCCGGCCACGGTATCGGTGATGAAGTACAGCAGGATGGCGCGCATGCCGTAGTAGGAGAAGCGTTCCCACATCTCCACGTTGAGCATCCAGGGAAGCCCCCGAGGGTGGCCGAACAGCCCCCGGTCCTGCCTCGACGGCGTCGTGCGCAGGCTGCGGGGCCGCCACCGGCTGGAGATGAGGCGGCCGGGCTCGGCGAGCCGGCCCTCTCGCTCGTTGACCGCCGTCGCGGCGGCTGACGTTGGGCCGGATGTCGAGTCTGACATCGGGCCTGACGTCGAATCGGACTCGGACTGTGCCATGGCGCTGTCCCTTCCTCGGGGCGGTGGCCACTCGGGGCCGGCCGCAGGGGTGATCCAGGGCGCCGGGTGCTCCGTCTGACGCGAGGGGCACAGACCTGTCGCCGAGGTCAGAAGTGATGGTGCCAGACCATAGCGCCCGGCCTGTTTCCGGCATGCTTCCGGTTCTTGGCCAGACGACGGCGGCCCCGGAGAGGACCGCAGGGGGTCTCTTCTCCGGGGCCACCGGGTACCGCCGCGCTGGGCGGATGACGTGGACTCCTCCGACAACGTGCGGAGGGGCAGGTGTCGGCAGGGCTGCGCGGACCGGGGCCCTCAGCGGGCCAGGGCGTCGGCTGCGGCCTTGACGTTCGGGCGCACCGGGGTCAGGCGGGTCAGCTGGGTGACGTGGCGCGGCTCGAGCTCGTCCAGGCTGGAGACCCCCAGGAGCTTCATGGTGCGGATGACCTCGTCGGAGAGGATCTCGATCATGCGGTCCACGCCCTCGCGCCCGCCGGCCATGAGGCCGTAGAGGTAGGCGCGGCCCACGAGCCCGAACTTGGCGCCCAGGGCGACGGCGGCCACGACGTCGGCGCCGTTCATGATGCCGGTGTCGACCATGATCGTGGCGTCCTTGCCGACCTCGCGGACCACCTCGGGCAGGAGGCGGAAGGGGATGGGGGCGCGGTCGAGCTGGCGCCCGCCGTGGTTGGACAGCAGGACGCCGTCGACGCCCAGGTCGATGAGGCGCTTGGAGTCCTCCACCGTCTGGACACCCTTGATGACGATCTTGCCCGGCCACATGGAGCGGATGACCTTGAGGTCCTCGTCGCTGATGGTGGGGTCCATGGCGTTGTCAAGCAGCTCGCCCACGGTGCCGCCGGTGGACTTCAGGGAGGCGAACTCCAGCTTGGGCGTGGTCAGGAAGTCGTACCACCACCACGGGCGGGGGATCGCGTTGAGGACGGTGCCGGCGGTGATCTGGGGCGGGATGGAGAAGCCGTTGCGCTTATCGCGCAGGCGGGCCCCGGCCACGGGGGTGTCCACGGTGAACATGAGGGTGTCGAAGCCGGCGGCCGCGGCACGCTCGACCAGCCCGTAGGAGATCTCGCGCTGGCGCATGACGTAGAGCTGGAACCAGTTGCGCCCGTAGGGGTTGGCGGCCTTGACGTCCTCGATGGAGGTGGTGCCCAGCGTGGACAGGGTGAAGGGGATCCCGGCGGCGCCGGCGGCCCCGGCCCCGGCGACCTCGCCCTCGGTCTGCATGAGGCGGGTGAAGCCGGTGGGCGCGATACCGAAGGGCATGGACGAGCGCCCGCCCAGGATTTCGCAGGAGGTGTCGACGTCGATGGCCGGGCGCAGGATGTCGGGGTGGAACTCGATGTCGCGGAAGGCCTGGCGGGCGCGGCGCAGGGAGACCTCACCCTCAGCGGCGCCGTCGGTGTAGTCGAAGGCCGCGGCCGGAGTGCGGCGCTTGGCGATCTTGCGCAGGTCCCAGGTGGTCAGTGCGGCGTCGAGGCGGCGGCGCCTGGGGTTGAGCTCGGGCGTCTTGAAGTGGAGCAGCTCGAAGATCTCGCTCGGGTTGGGCAGCTGGCGCTTGACCATAGGAACCTCATCGGTGAGTCGGATTCTGGACGCTCCGCGCGGCGCGGAGTGCTCGTGGGAGGCGACCGGCCCCCGTGGCCGGAACTGAGGTCCACGAACCACTCATGCTATGGGACAAAGGTCACCGAAGCAAGGTTAGCCTAAGCAAGCCGTCTAACGGGAGGGAGAGATTTGCAATTTCTGCGCGGGGCCAGTCTCTCCGTCGCGGTGGCGTCTGCTCGCCGTCGGGGGACAATCCACGCGGCCGGGTGCATCTCCTTCCAGCCAGGGGCATTCGACGCCGTCGGAGACAGGAATCCTGCACCCGTACGCGCGCGATGTTCCCGCCGGGAGCGGCACGTCCCCGGGCGCGCAGGATGTCCCCGACCGCAGGACGACGGCGGGGGACGACAGCGCAGGACGACGACAGCGCAGGATGATGACTGGGGCCGACAGCCCGGGCTAGGCCGCCCGGGTGCGGCCGGCCAGAGCGCGCAGACGCGCCCGCGCCCCCTGGCGTCGCAGGGCCTCGAGCTCCTCGACGAAGGTGCGTCGGAAGCGCTCGTTGGTCGCCAGGCCTCCGAAGATCCCCTCGTGGCAGATGAAGGCGGTGCCGTGGCCGGCCCGCTGTGCGGCCATCAGGTGCCTCAGTTCCTCGGCCAGAGGATCGTCGACGACGATCGCCCCGCCGTTCTCATCGTGGCCCTCCGACCCCAGTGCCCACGCGGCCACCATCGCCGTGCCCAGACGGATCGGCCCGCCGGCGGTGAGGTTATCGCGCACTGTGCCCAGGACGAACTTCGGCATCCGGCTGGAGGCGTCCTGTGCCAGGCGGAAGAGCGTGTCTGCGATCGCCTCGTTGGTGAAGCGCTTGAAGAGCGTACTGATGTAGTCGTCCAGGTCGATCCCCGGCACCGAGCGCAGGGTGGCCCGCGCCTCGCGCTCAAGATAGGCCCTTACCCAGGCGGCGATGTCCGCATCGGCTGCGGCCTCGTGCGCGTACTTGATTCCAGCAGCCGCCCCCAGTGGGCCAGCCCCTGGTGGGAGGCGTTGAGCAGACGCAGCTTCATGAGCTCGTAGGGGACGACGTCGTCGACCATCTGCACCCCGACCTCCTCCCACGGGGGTCGCCCAGCGGGGAAGTCGTCCTCGATCACCCACTGGGTGAAGGGCTCGCAGACCACCGGCCAGGCGTCCTCCACACCGAGTGCCCGTTGCAGCTCGGCGACGTCAGCCCGCGTGGTGCGCGGGGCGATGCGGTCCACCATGCAGCTGGGGAAGGCGACGTTCCCGTCGATCCAGTCCGCCAGCTCAGGGTCGCTCATCGCGGCCTGGGAGACCACCGCCGTGCGGGCCGCCTTCCCGTTACCGGGCAGGTTGTCGCAGCTCATGATCGTCAGCGGAGCGATCCCCGCCTCCCGACGACGCCTCAGCGCCTCAACGATGTAGCCGAAGGCGGTCGTCGGCTCACCCGGGTGCTCGGCGTCGTGGACGGCTCCGGGTGCCTCAGTGCGGAACGCGGCGGTGGCATCGTCAACGTTGTAGCCGCCCTCGGTGACCGTCAGCGAGACGATCCGGGTGGTCGGTGCGCTCAGGAGGGCCAGGACGACCTCGGGGTCGTCGGGGGCGAAGAGGTAGTTGTGGATCGAGCCGATGACCGCTGGATCGCGCAGCCCACCGGGATGCTTGAGCACCAGGGTGTAGAGGTGGTCCTGGCTCGCCAGCACGTCACGCATCCGGGCGTCCCCGGGCAACAGGCCGACGCCGCAGATCCCCCACTCCAGGCAGGATCCGCCCGGTGCGGTGGGTGCTCCGCCGCTGGGCCCGGACCCGGCGCGCCGGCGCATGAGCCTGTCGAGATAGGCGGCCTCGTGGGCGCGGTGAAAGCCGCCCACGCCGATGTGGACGATCCCGGTGGTCATGGCGGAGCGGTCGTAGGTGGGGGCCAGGGGTGACTCAGTCAGTGAGGTGGTCAAGAAGAGGTCCTTTCCGCGCTGCCACCAGTGGCCTTCAGTCAACCCGGCCTCCTTGGAAATCCGGTGGGCGTCCACTCCGGGAGGCCTCAGCGGAACGGTCCGCCCCTCGCCCTGATCCCCGTGAAACTCTTGCGGGAGTAGGGAAGAGACGATAAAACTCCGCGTCGCCCGAGCAGTGAGCAATCGGGCGACGCGGAGTGAGGGCGGTCTTGATGAACCTCAGTGGGCGATGACGACGCGCAGGTTGCGCGGGCCGTGCACGCCATTGACGCGCACCAGCTCGATGTCGCTGGTGGCCGAACCGCCGGCGATCCACGTCATCGGGCGCGTGGGGTGCTCGCCCAGGACATCGACGGCCTGCGGCACCGTCGGCATGATCGTCTCCCGCTCCAGGACCACGACGTGCTTATCCGGAACCAGCGAGATGGCCCGACGGCCCTGATCCGGCTCACCGTCGAGGACGATCGTCCCCGAGATCGAGATGCCCACACGCGAGCAGGTCAGCACGGCGTCGATCTCATTGAGGTCGAGGGTGGCGATGGCCTCCTCACGGGAGTCCTCCACCACGGTGCGGCCGCCCCGGGCCGCCGCCTTCTTGTAGTCCTCGGGCAGCCCGGCGGGGACGACGACGGAGCGAGCCTCGCCGAGCAGCTCGTCAATGGCATCCAGGATCGCCGCGTCCTTGGGGGCGACGATGACCTCGGCCGAGTAGTCCTCGAGCTTCTCGATCATCTCGTCAACGACGGGCTTGGAGCCGGGGGGATTCTCCCCGGAGCGGATGTAGTTGCGCGGGATCGGCCCCACCGGTCGGGTCTGGGACCGCGAGATCGCGTCGCGGGCGCGGGCCAGGATGGCGGACTTCGCATCCATCACAGCTCCTCCTCGCTGGTCGAGCCGGCCGGGGCCTGGGAGGCGGATGCCTCCGGGACGATCGGCTCAGGGTTGTTGATGGCCGAGCGTGCGTCCAGCGCGGCCGGGGTGGGCTCGCCGTCGGCGCTCGCGCTGCCGGACACCGGCTTGCCAGGAGGCGGGGGCGGGTCGGCCGGGAAGCCGTCCGCGTGACCGCGGCCGCTCCGGGCGCCGGCGACCTGGCTCAGAGGGGTCTCACCCTCGGGGTGAGTGCGCTTCCACCACTGGCGGAAGGTCTCCGAGGGGGCCACCGGCAGGTCTCGCGCCCCGGTCCACAGGGAGGCCGGGAAGGGCAGGGCGCCGATCTTGCCCTCCTTGCCGCCCAGCAGCGCCGAGGCCTTGACCGTCTGCGAGGCGGCCGCCCACAGCGAGCTCTTCGACATCACCGGGGCCGAGACGTTCATGGCCACGTCCCACACGTCCGGCACCGCGCGGCGCTTGACGTCCACGGAGCGGGCCCGCAGGTGGATGAGGATCGTGGGGATGTCGATCTTGACCGGGCACACCTCGCCGCAGGCCCCGCACAGGGAGGAGGCGAAGGGCAGGGTGTGGACCGGGTCGTCGTCGGCCAGCCCCTGAGTGAGCTGGGGCGTGATGATCGAGCCGATCGGGCCGGGGTAGACCGAGCCGTAGGCGTGCCCACCGGTGTGCTGGTAGACGGGGCAGATGTTCATGCACGACCCGCAGCGGATGCAGGCCAGGGCCTGGCGGCCCACCGGGTCGGCCAGGGTCTTGGTGCGCCCGTTGTCCATGAGCACCAGGTGGAACTCCTTGGGGCCGTCGCCCTCGGTGACACCGGTCCACATGGAGGTGTAGGGGTTCATGCGCTCACCGGTGGCTGAGCGCGGCAGGAGCTGGGAGAAGATCTCCACGTCCTGGAAGCGGGGCACCAGCTTCTCGATGCCCATGAGGGTGATGAGCGTGTCCGGCAGGGTCAGGCACATGCGCCCGTTGCCCTCGGACTCGTAGATCGAGACCGTGCCGGTCTCGGCCACGCCCATGTTCGTTCCGGAGACGGCCACCGAGGCGTGCAGGAACTTGTTGCGCAGGTGCGAGCGGGCCGCGGCCGTGAGCTCCTTGGGGTCGTCGGAGAGGTCCGCGGGGGCGTCCTCCATGCGGTCCAGGAAGATGCCGCGCACCTCGGAGCGGTTGCGGTGGATCGCGGGCACCACGATGTGCGAGGGCATGTCGTCGGCCAGCTGGACGATCATCTCGGCCAGGTCCGTCTCGTGGGCGGTGATGCCACGATCGGCCAGGTACTCGTTGAGGTTCGTCTCCTGGGTGGCCATCGACTTGACCTTGACGATGTCGTCGACGCCCTTGGAGGCGATGATGTCGGTGATGATCCGGTTGGCCTCGGCGGCGTCACGCGCCCAGTGGACGATGCCGCCGCGGGCGGTCACGTTGGCCTCGAACTGCTCCAGCAGCTCGGGCAGGCGCGAGGCCACCTCGAACTTGACGGCCTCGGCGGCGTTGCGCAGGTCCTCCCAGTCGGGCATCTCGGCGACGCGGTCGGCGCGCTTGGAGCGGATGGTGCGCGTGGCGTGGCCCAGGTTGCGGCGCATCTGGGTGTTGGCCAGCGTCTTGTGCGCGCCCTCGGGGAAGGTGGGTCCCCAGCGCAGCGTGTCCTCGGGCTGCTCGACCTCGGTGCGCCACCCGCCCGTGTGGGGCATACCGAGAAATACCTGTGTCATCGTGCCACCGCCTGTGTGTGCTGAGAGTTACCGGTGTGCTGGACGTGCTTGGGGGCGAAGGAGATGTTGCCCTCGAAGGGCGCGTCCTTGGTGGAGGCCAGGATCTCGGCCAGGTGCATGATGCGCACCCCGGAGTTGACGCGGGACAGGCCGCCGCCGATGTGCATGAGGCAGGAGTAGTCGCCGGCGCACAGGACCTCGGCGCGCGTGGACATCACGTTGCTCATCTTGTCGGCGAGCATCGCGGTGGAGGTCTCGGAGTTCTTCATGGAGAAGGTGCCGCCGAACCCGCAGCAGACCTCGGCGTCGGGCAGGTCGATGAGGGTGAGGGCCTCGACGGCCTTGAGGAGACGGTAGGGGCGGTCGGCGACCTTGGCGACGCGCAGCGAGTGGCAGGTGGGGTGGTAGGTGACCGTGTGCGGGAAGTAGGCGCCCACGTCCTCGGTGCCCAGGACATCGATGAGCAGCTCGGTCAGGTCGTAGGTGTGTGCGGCGATCTGCTCGACCCGCTTGGCCAGGGCCGTGTCGCCCACGTGCTCGGCCACGAGGCCCTGCTCGTGACGGGCCGCGCCGGTGCACGAGCCCGAGGGGATGACGATGGCGTCCCACTCGCCGTCGAGCACGGGGGAGAAGGTCTCCACGTGGTTGCGGGTGATCTTGGCGGCCTGCTTGAAGTAGCCGGTGTTGGCGTGCATCTGGCCGCAGCAGACCTGTCCCTCGGGGAAGCAGACCTGGTGGCCGAGGCGCTCCAGGATGGTGACGGTTGCCTGCGCTGCCTGCGGGAACATGGTGTCCGCAAGACAGGTGGCGAAAAGGGCGATTCGCACGATATGCCTCCACGACGTCGTAACTGAGACTGTCACGAGGGCCGCCCGGACTCACCTGCTTCGAAGCAGGATGTGATGCGGCCTCGGCTGTATCTCAGGCTACGGCCCGGTGGTGGTGCTCATCTGACAACGACGGACTCCCGGTCGGTTGGTTCCGCTCTCTGAGACAGGTTTCCGTTGAGGTGGTGCGATTCTGTGAGGGGTGAAGGTGGGTTGAGCAGGGGGTGTCTGCGGCGTGTGGGAGGTAAGTCCTAGAGGTGGATTGCGTCATGCATTACTGCCCTTATCTGCGATGGGCTTCGAGCAGGCCTCGGTAGGAGTGTGGCCGACGCCGTCGAGAACGCACTTGTGCTGCGAGGACGTACTTTCGCGGCGAGGACTGCGCTTGCCGCCAGAATGCGCGTGCCGGGGCGCAGTCGCCGGTGGGAGAACGCAGTCCTCGGGTGAGAAGTACGTCCCCGATTGGTGTGGCTAACCCAAGAGGCCCAGGGCGCCTGCGCTGCGCCCGGCGAGGTGGAGACCGAGGATCGCTGCGACCCACAGGAGAGTGACCTTGGCCTCGTACTCCAGTCTGGGGGCGATTCTGGCCAGCTTGGGTAGAAAACGCTGCCCCAGCGTATCGGCCAGGACGAGCAGGACGAGGGCGGGTGCGATCATGACCAGGCAGTACAGGATCAAGGTGACGATCCGTACCGGCCAAGCCTCTGGTGAGGAGGCGATGATCCCAGTCGCCGCGATGTAGGGAACCATGGTGGCGGCTTCGGCCAGTGATGCTCCCAGTCCCAGAACGACCATCGCCCCGGCCGAGGCGGGGGTGGGTCGGCTCCCCAGAGAATCCGTTCCGGGCTCCGGCTTGGCCGGGTCGGGGCCGAGGATGCCGAAGCCTGCCAGCACCACACCGATGATGAGGGTCGCCCACTGTGCCGTCTCGGTGTGGGCCAGGCGTGCCGCGGTGGAGCTGATGAGGTCGAAGCCGGTCACCAGGGCGATCCCGAGGCCGAGGTACACCAGGCACACGGTGGTCAGGTAGATGGCCATCGGCCCGCGGTCCACGCGACGGCTGCGCACGACGAGAGCGATCGGGATGACCAGCGTGCCCAGGCTGGTGGAGTCCAGCAGGGCGAGTCCTGCGAGTGTGGCGGCGTGTTCCATGGGGTACCTCGCTTGTTGACCGACTGCTGTCGTACGACCGTATGACAATTCTCGTACGATCGTATGAGGGATAGTCTGGTGAGGCAACCGCTCTTGAGCGCCCGAGAAGTCGGTGGGATGAACGACGACGGATGGCGCTGGCGAAGGAACTGAGACGGACAACCGCGGAGGGCAGCGTCATGGACCAGGAATCGGGCCGGCGATCGGTCCTCGACACCCTGATGTCACCGGCCGTGAGCATGACCGCTGACGCCACCATCGCGATCATCGCCGAGGAGGGCTTCGACCGGGTCAGTGTTCGCAGTGTGGCCGCCCGGCTCGGCGTCGCCCCGGGCACCGTCCAGTACCGCTCGCCGAGCCGGCGAACTCTGCTGACCGACGCCCTCATCCGCTCCGTCCAGCGCCAGGCCGGCCGCGTGGTCTCTCATGAGGTCGCCCCCGCGCAACCGGAGACCTTCGTGAGGGCTCTTGCCGAGCTTCTGCCGACCGGGGCCGTGCAGCGCGAGGACGCGGCCGCCTGGGTCGCCTTCGGTGCTGCCGCATCTACCAGGCCCTGGCTGGCCGATCCCTACTGGGAGGCGCTCCAGATCATGCGTACCTGGGTCGAGGGTGTTCTGGCGGACGCTCGGAAGGCCGGTCGTATGCGCGCGGACCTGACACCCGCTGAGGGGGCGCGCCTGGTGACCGCCATCGTCAACGGGCTGACCCTCGACCTGCTCAACGCCCCGCCAACGGAGTCTGACGAGGTGATCGGCCAGCTGCGCTCGGGGCTGGGCCTGATCCTGCGAGGCCTGTGAGACCCGCGGAACCTACGATGGCGCCGTCGGCCGTGAGTGCCGTCGAGGACGTACGTTGAGGCGTGAGGGCCATGATCCGGGCATCCGTCCTCGAGCCCAAGGCGCGTCCTCGCAGAAGCGCCGGGCTCAGCCGGCGGGGCAGGCCCCGACCTCGAGCTGGCCGTGACTGTTGGAGCCAGTGGCCACGACGCCGCCGTTGGCGCGTAGGCCCACGGTGTGGGCCGCGCCTGCCGCAATGGCCACGATGTCGTGCCAACGGCCCACATCGCACTGACCGGCCTCCGATTTGCCCGCTGCGACGACCGTCCCGTCGGCCCTGAGTCCGACGCTGTGATAGCTGCCCGTGGCCACGGTGGTGATTTCGATCCAGTGCTCGACCCCGGCCCAGAACTCCGGGCGCCCGGCCGCGAGAACAGTGCCGTTCTCCAGCAGCCCCAGAGTGTGGAGGTAGCCCGCGGAGACCGCGCGCACTCGGTGCCAGTCCTGCACCTCGCACTGGCCGGCGGCGTTGTTGCCGGCTGCGCAGACGCTCCCGTCGGCACGAACGGCCACCGTGTGCCAGTTGCCGCAGCTGATACCGGTGATCTCGCGCCAGTGGTCGACCTGCCGTTGCCCCTCGACGTCGCGGCCGGTGGTCACCAGCGTCCCGTCGATGTGCAGTCCTGCGCTGAATCTCCATCCTGCGGCGACGGCGACGACGTCCCGCCAGTCCCGGACGTCGCACTGACCCTGCGCGTTCCAACCGCAGGCCAGCACCGTTCCGTCGTCGCACAGGCCCAGCGTGTGAGACCGGCCGGTGTTGGCGGCCACATGGACACTGCCCGCCGCCACGGAGACGACGCCTCGCCACTGCGAGACCCGGCACTCTCCGGCACCGTCCGCTCCGACGGCGACCACCCGTCCGTCGGGGAGACATCGGACGGTGTGCCTGCGTCCAGCAGCCAAAGGAGCATGAGTCATCACGAAGTCCTCCTTCGTTCCCATCCCAGCAGAACCGCCCCGCTTTCGCCACCGACGCCGTCGTCGAGAACGCACTTGTGCTGCGAGGACGTACTTTCGCGGCGAGGACTGCGCTTGCCGCCAGAATGCGCGTGCCGGGGCGCAGTCGCCGGTGGGAGAACGCAGTCCTCGGGTGAGAAGTACGTCCCCGATCCGACGTCGGATGCGTCAGTACACGCACGGCGCCCCCGGAATCGCGAAGGACCCAGGGGCGCCGTCTGTAGGAGTCAGGCTCGAGCGGCCTCAGACGCCCGGCGGCCCCCTGGGCGGCGGTGGCCTGCAGGTTGGCGAACAGAGCCCCGCGCTTGTTGCCGAGCCGGAGCCTGCGAGGTCTGTGATGCCCGCGGAACCTGCGACGGTGCCGTCGGCGACTGCGTGAGATGCACAAGCCCCAGAGGGAATGTGCAGCTGCTCGGCCCGCAACTGCGTGAGGGCCGAGCTCAGGATGTCAGTGCTGGCTGGCATGATTGGGGCGCCTCCCTTCGGCTCCTTCCCCCGGAACGTTTGCAGTGTCCTGGTCGGGGAGGAGAGGAGCTGGGAAGGAGGTGAGGGCCGTGTCCAAGCCGAAAGGCCGGAACGCGAAAGTCCGCCGGGGCAAGGTAACGGCCCGGAAGGTGAGCGACGTTTTGACCTCTATCGCTCGCCTGATCCGGGCCGTCGGTGTCCTGGTGAATGCCCTGAGCAAGTGGTTCAGCTGAGGCTGACTGCTTGCTAGGGGAGTCGCCCGGCTAGCACCCGGGTGGCTCCCTGCCATTATGACTGGCGCCGCTCCGCCCTGTCCACATCACGACGAGACTCATCAGGAACACCCGCAAAGAGGCTCGGTGCCTCACGGAGAACTGCCCGCGACGCCCGTGGGCCGTGCCGGGCTCAGGCGAGGGATCAGGCCCCGACCTCGAGCTGTCCGTGGCTGTTGCTGCCACCGACGCCGGAGGCTGAGCACACGCACTGCGCCCCCGGAGTCGCGAAGGATCCGGGGGCGCAGTGCGCAGTAGCGAGAGTCAGTGGCTGGCAGTCTCAGACCCCCAGCCCCACCTGGGAGGCCAGGAACACCAGGGTGCCCAGCACCAGCAGCAGCCCGATGGAGTAGGGCGCCGCCTTCTTGAGGATTTCGGCGTCCGTGCCGGGGGCGTCCACCGCGGTTGAGGCGATGGCTAGGTTCTGCGGGGAGACGATCTTGCCCAGACCGCCACCGATGGTGTTGGCGGCCAACAGGATCTTCGGGTCGAGCCCAGCCCCCTGGGCAGCGGTGGCCTGCAGGTTGGCGAACAGGGCGCCCGCGCTCGTCGCCGAGCCGGCCACGGCGGTCCCCACCCAGCCCAGAGCCGGGGAGAGGAAGGCGTAGGCGGCGCCCGTGGCGGCCAGGGCCGCACCGATCGCGGAGGTCTGGCCGGAGAAGTTCATGACGTAGGCCAGGGCCATGACGGCGGCGATCGTCAGGATCGCCATACGCAGCGTGTAGCAGGTCTTGGCCAGCGTGGCGAAGCCTTGCCCACGCTCATCTCGAACTTGCCCGGCACCGAGCGCGCCGCGTAGATGAAGGTGACGATGATGGCGGTCAGGAAGATCCAGGTGCCCGGGTTGGACAGGGTCTGAAGGTTGTAGATGGCGCTCTTGGAGGCCTCGCCTTTGGCGGTCAGGAGCTGGCCGTACACGCCGGGCCACTTCAGGGGCAGGTCGGTGGCCTTGAAGGCCTTGTCGAGGTTGATGCCCAGGGTCCACAGCTTGGTCGTGGCGATGATGACCACCACCAGGATGTAAGGCAGCAGGGCCAGGATGACGCGCTCGCGGTCGGGGGCGTCGTCGGCGGCCACCTGGGAGCGGTACTCCTCAGGGGTCGTCGGGGTCCACACCAGCAGGAAGATGTAGGAGGCGGCCAGGCCCAGCAGGGAGGCCAGCACGGCGGTGAGCTCGTAGGAGATCGAGGGGGTGAAGAAGTGACCCACCCCGGTGGCCAGCCCCGCCACGATCGCCAGCGGCCACAGCTGCTTGACGCCGCGCGCGCCGTCGAGGATGAACAGCAGCAGGAGCGGGATGAAGGCGCAGAACACCCAGGTCAGGTGCCCCATGGCGGTGGCCACGCTCACCGGCTCCTGGCCGCCGAGCTTGCCGGCGGTCGTGGTGGGGATGGCCATGGCGCCGAAGCCCACGTTGATGGCGTTACCGACCATGACGACGACGGCCGCCTTGAGCTTGGGCAGGCCCAGGGTCGCCACCATGGCGGCGGCGATGGCCACCGGGGCGCCGAAGCCGGCCAGACCCTCGAGCAGGCCGCAGAAGGAGAAGGCCACGATGAGGGCCTGGGCACGCATGTCGCCCTTGCCGATCACGTTGAACACGGCCTTGAGGTCCTTGGAGCGACCCGAGACGTCAGTGAGGTTGTAGAGCCACACGGCCGCGATGATGATGTAGATGATCGGGACGAATCCCAGCGCCATGCCCTGGGTGGCGCTCATGACCGTCATGCCCACCGGCATGTGGAACAGGGCGACCGCGGTGACGGCGGCGATCACCAGGGAGATGATGGCGCACCAGTGAGTGGCCACCTTGAACACGCCCATGAGGACGAAGAACACCACCAGCGGCAGCAGACCCACCGCGGCGGTGAGGTAGACGTTGCCCCCCCACTGCCGTGGTCGACGGCGTGAAGGCGGCGGGCAGTCCCGCCAAGGCTGGGGCGAGCGGTGCCGGATGCGTCGGTAGGGCTGACAGGACGGCTGGCGTCATGGCTACTCCACTGTGAGTACTGATGGGTCGTCCAGGTCGTCAGCGGGGCTGGGTTGGCAGCCGCGCTGCTGCGTCCTGGGTACTAAGGCCCAACGATCATGCCATGGAGACGGTGACTTGTGCACCATATGCGGGGGCCGTGCGCCGTCTTCGCGCATTCTTCCAGGTAAAAGTGGGGACGCAGGGCGCGGCGGTCGAGGCGGCCCGGAGCTCATGGCGCCCAGTCTCGCCGGCACGTCATGCACGAGGGTGGGGTTCTACTGGACGAGGGTGGGGTGTACTGCGGGTAGGTGGGGCCTTCGTGCAGTAGGCACGACCCTTTGGCCAGTGGATCCCGGCCCTCGTGGAGTAGGCCGGCGCGAGGCGAGGACCGGCCGGCGCCGGTGCTGCGGCCTGTGTCGGTGGGTGTCGGTGGCCGGACGGCTCAGCGCCTGCGGCGGCGCCGGGGCACCAGCCGGGCCGAGTTGAGGATGAAGGCCGATTCGGAGACGACGTGCACGAGGGCCGCAGCCACTGGCCCCAGCAGCCCCAGCCCGGCGGCGATCATGCCGATGACGTCGACCACCACCGTTCCCACGAAGTTCACCATGATGATGCGCCGGGCCCGGCGGGCCACCCGCACGGTCTCGACCAGGTCGGCCGGGGCGGAGCCCACGAGCACCACGTCCCCGGCCTCGCGGGCCACGTCCGTGCCGGTGCCCATGGCGATGCCGACGTCGGCGGCGCCCAGGGCGGGGGCGTCGTTGACGCCGTCGCCCACCATGGCCACGCGCTTGCCCGCCCGGCGCAGCGAGTCGATGACCTCCTCCTTATTGGTGGGCAGCAGGTCGGCACGCACCTGCTCCCCGGCCAGGCCGAGCAGGCCGGCCACGTGGCGTGCGGAGGCGGCCGAGTCGCCGGTGAGCATGAGGACCTCCAGGCCCATGTCACCCAGGTCCCGCACGGCGGCGGCCGCCCCCTGACGCAGCCGGTCGGCCAGGGCGATGGTGCCCAGGAGCCGTCCGTCGGCCCGCACCTCCACCACCGAGCTGGCCGACGGCGCCTCCGGGTCGGACTCAGTGCTCAGGGCGGCCTCGTCGTCGCAGTCGGAGGAGTCCCGCTCCGGTTGGTTCTTCTGTCCCCGGCAGCGTCCCACGGTGATCTGGCGTCCTTCGACGTGGGCGCTCACGCCGGCCCCGGGGGAGTAGGCGACGTCGCCGGGCATCGGCACCGTCAGGTCGCGCACGGCGGCCTCGGCGTAGATGGCCCGGCCGATGGGGTGCTCGGAGTTCCACTCGGCCGCGGCCGCCAGGGCCAGCACCTCGCCCTCGCCGGCGGCGGCCTCGGTGGGGCGGACGCTCACGACCCGGGGCTCGCCGACGGTGAGGGTCCCGGTCTTGTCCACCACCACCGTGTCCACCGCGGAGAGCTGCTCCAGGTGGGTGCCGTCCTTGACGAAGGCCCCGCAACGGGCGGCGCGGGCGATGGCCGCCAGAACCGCCAGGGGAGTGCCCGCGGCCACCCCGCAGGCCCCGGCCACGATGATGACCGAGATCGTGGCGCGCACGTCCCTGGTCACCAGGAAGGTGACCAGGGCGGCCGCCAGCGCCAGGTAGACGATGCGGGCCGCCAGCCGGTCGGCCAGGCGCTGGACCGGCGCGCGCGAGGACTGGGCGTGGCGCACCGCGGCCACGATCCGCCCGTAGGAGGACTCCTCGCCGACCCGCTCCACCTCGAGCTCCAGGGCGCCACGGGTGATGGAGCCGGCCGGCACCCGGTCGCCCGGCCCGACCTGCACGGGCAGCGCCTCCCCGGTGATCCGGGACTGGTCGACGTCGGCCCTACCGGTGCGCACGACGCCGTCGACCGGCACCCGGCCCCCGGGACTCAGGGCGATGACCTGCCCCGGGCGGACCTCGTCCAGGGGGACCTCAGTGACCCCGGGGGACTGCGAGGCCTCGGCGGCCTCGGCGGCCTCGGCCGACTCGGTGGTCTCCGGGGCCCCCACCACCCGCGCGGTCTGCGGCAGGAAGGACATGAGATCGGTCAGGGCGTCGCGCCCCCGATCCATCGACAGCTCCTCCAGGACCTCGGCGCACAGCGCGAAGACCGTCACGGCCAGGGCGGTCACCCACTCGCCAATGGCGGCGGCCGCCACGATGGCCAGGAGCATCGACAGCTCCATACTCATGCGCCGCTCGCGCAGGTCACCGGCCGCCTCGACCAGGAGCGGCCAGCAGCCCACCGCCAGCACCACCGCCCCGACAGCGCCCACCGCCCAGCCGGGTGCGCCGGTCGTGCCCGCGATCCAGGCACCCAGTGCCGCCACGCCCACCACCGCGATGCGTACGACGTCGGCCCACTCGATCCGCTCGAGGATCCGTTCGCCCGTATGGGCACCCGAGGGGGTGCCGGTGTTGGAGAGCTCGTCGGAGTCATCGACGGGCAGCGCCGGCGTCGAGGCCGACGGGGCGGAGGCGGGCGGGGACACGTGGGCAGCAGGTGGGTGGGCCGTCATACAGGGACTCCTGACAGGGGGACGGGAAGTACTCCCCGGGCGGGCCAGGGAGCGCCACCCAGGAATCTACCGACCATTCATGGGCCTCGACAGTGTATGAGAGGACTAGTAGCGCATGAGGACGCCGCCGACGGGCCCATGGGGAGGTGGGCCCGTCGGCGGCGTCCGGGAGACTGGGCGCTCAGGCGGTGTCGGCGAGCGCCGCCCGAGTACTGTCGGCCATCGGCCTACTCGACGACGTCCTCGTCGACCCAGTCCAGGGTGCGCTGCACGGCCTTGTTCCAGTTGCGGAAGAGCCGCTCGCGCTCGGCCTCCTCCATGGCCGGCTCCCAGCGCTTGTCCTCGGCCCAGTTGTCGATGACGTCCTGGGTGCCCGACCAGAAGCCCACCGCGATACCGGAGGCGTAGGCGGCACCCAGTGCCGTGGTCTCGGCGACCTTCGGGCGCACCACGGGCACGCCCACCTGGTCGGCCTGGAACTGCATGAGCAGCTCGTCGCGGGTCATGCCGCCGTCGACCTTGAGCTCGGTGAGGGCGGCTCCCGTGGACCCGGAGGCCGCAGCGTCCCGGTTCATGGCCTCGAGGACCTCGCGGGTCTGGTAGGCGGTGGACTCCTCCACGGCCCGGGCGATGTGCGCCTTGTTGACGTAGCGGGTCAGACCCACCAGGGCGCCGCGGGCGTCAGGGCGCCAGTGCGGGGCGAACAGCCCGGAGAAGGCCGGCACGAAGTAGGCCCCACCGTTGTCCTCGACGCTGGAGGCCAGGGCCTCGATGTCTTTGGAGTCGGCGATGATGCCCAGGTTGTCGCGCAGCCACTGCACCAGCGAGCCGGCCACGGCGATCGAGCCCTCCAGGGCGTAGACGGCCGGCTCGTCCCCGATCTGGTAGCACACGGTGGTCAGCAGCCCGTTCTCACTGCGCACCGGGGTGGTGCCCGTGTTCATGAGCATGAAGCAGCCGGTGCCGTAGGTGTTCTTGGCCTGGCCCTTCTCGAAACAGGCCTGCCCGAAGGTGGCCGCCTGCTGGTCGCCCAGGATGCCGCTGATGGGGGTGTCCACCAGCAGGCCGTTCTTGCGGCCGTAGCCGAAGACGCCCGAGGAGGGGCGGATCTCGGGGAGCATGGAGACGGGGATGCCCATGTCCGCGCAGATCTCCGGGTTCCAGTCCAGGGTGTCGATGTTCATGAGCATCGTGCGCGAGGCGTTGGTGACGTCGGTGGCGTGCACACCGCCGTTGACCCCGCCGGTGAGGTTCCACAGCGTCCAGGTGTCCATGGTGCCCATGAGGAGGTCACCGGCCTCGGCGCGCTCGCGGGCGCCCGCCACGTTCTCCAGGATCCAGGCCACCTTGGGGCCGGCGAAGTAGGTCGCCAGCCCCAGGCCCACGCGGTCCTTGTACTTGTCCGGGCCGTCCTCGCCGGCCAGACGGTCGCAGATCTTCTGGGTGCGGGTGTCCTGCCAGACGATGACGTTGTAGACGGGCTCGCCGGTGTTCTTGTCCCACACGACGGCGCTCTCGCGCTGGTTGGTGATGCCTACCGAGGCGATCTCGTGGCGGTTGATCTGCGCCTTGGCCAGCACCCCGCTGACGACGAAGCGGATGTTGTCCCAGATCTCGTTCGCGTCGTGCTCGACCCAGCCGGCGCGCGGGAAGATCTGCTCGTGCTCCTTCTGGTCGACGGCGACGATCTCGCCGTCGTGGTTGAACAGGATGGCGCGTGAGGAGGTCGTACCCTGGTCGATGGCCAGGACGTACTTCTTCTCAGTGCTGTTGGGGCTCAAAGGAATGTCCTTTCACTGCGTTGTGAGGGGGCGGTGGTGAGGGCTGCGCTGGGCAGCGATGATGTCGATGCGGTCGAGGGTCGTGCGGGCTCAGAACAGCCCGGCGAAGTGGGGGACGATGAGCCCGGCGGCGACGGCGCCGATGAGCGGGCCGACGATCGGGACCCAGGAGTAGGCCCAGTCCGAGCCGCCCTTGCCGGGGATCGGCAGGAGGGCGTGGGTGATGCGCGGGCCCAGGTCACGGGCCGGGTTGATGGCGTAGCCGGTGGGGCCGCCCAGGCTCATGCCGATGACGACGATGACCATGGCCACGGCCAGCGGGCCCAGGCCCGAGGGGGTCTTGCCCGAGGCGATGATCCAGGCCAGCAGGACGAAGGTGCCCACGGCCTCGGTCACGACGTTCCAACCATAGGAGCGCACCGCCGGGCCGGTGGCGAACACGGCGAGCTTGGAAGCGGCGTCGGCCTCCTGGTCGAACTGCTTCTTGTAGGACAGCCAGACGGTGGCGGCGCCCGCCATGGCACCCACCATCTGGGCCGCGCAGTAGACGAGGATGTTGACCGGTGTGGCGGAGATTCCCTCGGCCAGGGGCCGTCCGGCGACTGCCAGGCCGATGGTCACCGCCGGGTTGAGGTGCGCGCCGGTCTTGTAGGCGGCGTAGACACCCACGAAGACCGCCAGCCCCCAGGCCATGGTGATGACGATCCAGCCGCTGTCCTTGGCCTTGGAGGTGGGCAGCACGACACCGGCGACGACGCCGCAGCCCAGAAGGATGAGAAGAAACGTCCCCAGAGCCTCCGAGGCGAAGATCTGGGTTAGGGTCGCAGACATGTGCGGCTCTCTTTCTGCACGACGGTGTGCGGGTGTACTCGGGACTGCGAGGTCCGGGGTGTGGGTGGTGGGTGGTCGCGGTGCCCGCCTCCACGGGAACTGACGGGCACCACGGGGAGCCTGCTGGCCGAGCGGTACCGGCGGCGGTCCGCTTGACCAGCAGGAGACTAGATCGGCTCGGTGATGTGCGCCACCGCGGCGGCGTCAGTCAGCTCGGACTCTGCTGCGGCGATCTGGGCCACGCGCTGGGCGTAGGCCTCCTTCTGGGCGGCGACGTCCTTCTCGGACCAGTTCAGCAGCGGCGCCATGATCGCCAGGATCTCGTCGGCGGCGGCCAGGCCCCGGTCACGGCGCGAGAGGTCCAGGCGCACCCGGCGCAGCAGGACGTCGTCGAGGCTCTCGGCGCCCTCGTGGGTGACGGCCCAGGCGACCTCGGCGCGCAGGTAGGTGGGGGCCTCGGCCAGCGGCTCGCCCAGGCGCTCCTCGGGACCGGCGGCGTCGATGGCCTGAAGCAGGGCCGGGGTCTCGTCGCCGTAGCGATCCAGCAGGTGGGTGACCCGCTCCAGGGTCCAGCCGCGCTCACCGGCGATCCGCCCGGCCCGCTTGGCCAGGGCGTGGTAGCCGGCCGCACCCACCAGGGGCAGTTCCTGCGTGGCGCAGGGATGGGCGTGGGACAGGGCCTCGCCCAGGGCGTGGTCGACGGCGTCGGAGGCCATGACCCGGTAGGTGGTCAGCTTACCGCCGGCGATGGCGGTCAGCCCCGGGGCGATCCGGGTGACCGTGTGCTCACGGGAGACCTTCGTGGAGGCGGCCTCGGCACCCGGCTTGAGCTTGGGCTGGAGCAGGGGACGCAGGCCCGCGTAGACGCCGATGATGTCGGCGCGAGTGATGGGCCGCGACAGCACGGAGTTGGCGTGCTCGAGGATGTAGTCGACGTCGGCGGCGGTGGCCACGGGCTTGGAGACGTCCAGATCCCAGGGGGTGTCGGTGGTGCCGATGACCCAGTACTCGGGCCAGGGGATGATGAACAGGACTGACTTCTCGGTGCGCAGGAAGACCCCGGTCTCGGCGTCGATGGCCTCCTTGGGGACCACGATGTGGATGCCCTTGGAAGCCAGGACCTTCAGGCCTCCCGCGTCGGTGGCCAGGTCCTGGACGTCCTCGGTCCACACGCCGGCGGCGTTAATGGTGCGCTTGGCCCGGATCTCATGGTCGGTGCCGGTGGCCAGGTCGGTGACGCGGGCGCCGTGGACATGGCCGCGCTCGTCGGTGAGGAAGCCGGTGACCTTCGTGCGGTTGGCGGCCAGCGCCCCCAGGCCGACGGCGGTGCGCACCAGGTCGATGACCAGGCGGGCGTCGTCGACCCGGGCGTCGAAGAAGCGGATGGCGCCGGCCAGGCCGCTGGTGTCCAGGGAGGGGGCCAGGGCGGAGGTGCCCTTGCGGCCCAGGTGGCGCTGGATCGGCACGGTCTTGCGGCCGCGGGAGCCGGCCAGGGCCAGGGCGTCGTACATGCCCACGCCGACCGCGGAGTAGGAGCGCTCGTAGTGGTGCTTGAGCGGCCACAGGAAGGGCTGGGCCTTGACCAGGTGCGGCGCGGTGGTGCTCAGCAGGCGGCCGCGCTCGGTGAGGGCCTCGTGCACGAGGGCGAAGTTGAGCTGGTAGAGGTAGCGCAGGCCGCCGTGGACGAGCTTGGAGGACCACGAGGAGGTGCCCGAGGCCCAGTCGCCCATCTCCACGATGCCGGTGCGCAGGCCGCGGGCCGCGGCGTCCAGGGCGATGCCGGCGCCGGTGACGCCCCCGCCGACGACCAGCACGTCCAGGCCCTCGGCGGACGACATCTCCTCCAGGGCGCGCTCGCGCTGGGCGGCGTTGAGCGCGGTGTCCTGGATGGGTGCGGGGTAGGAGGGGCTAGCCGGGCCGGAGCTGCGGGGGGTCTTCTTGGACGAGGGCTTGCGGGTGGAGGTCATGGCTCCTGGGCTCCTACGTGTCGTGAGATCGAAACTGATGGGTCTGTGCGGGGCCGGTCGGCGTTGATCGGGGTGCCGGATGGGAGGCAGGTCGGGTCCCGGCTTCCGGCGCCGGGGCCCGCCGCGTTCCCTCGCGCTCGCACGGCCCTTGTGTGGTGGCGGACACCACTGTCCGCCGAGCGTGGGAGAATGCGCAAGGGATGTGCACGAATGTGCACGAGACTTTCGAGGTATCCACAAGAATGTCCGCACAACTGTGTGGACGGCTCTCCTGAACAGGACATCCGATGTCGCAGGCGGCAGGATCGTTCCCTCCCACGGTGCGCAACAGCCGTGTGGAACGGCCCGTCCTCGGAGGGCGGAGCCGGATGGAGCAAGGAGGAAGACGTGACTGGCAGAACCGCTGCTGACGCGGCCGGGAGCGCGGCCAGTGCCGCCGACCCCGGCGGCCTCCTGCGCGCCTATGAGGCGGCCTCCATGTACTACGTCCAGGGCGAGACGATGGAGGTGATCGCCCACCACCTGGGGGTGTCGCGCTCGACCGTCTCCCGGCTCCTGGCACGTGCCCGCCAGGAGGGTGTCGTGCGGGTCAGCCTCGTCCAGCCCGGGGGTGCCGGCTCCCTGGAGGGGCGGATGGCGCAGGTCTTCGGGGTCCGCACGCATATCGTCCCGGTGCGTGAGGGCACCACGGAGATCCACCGCCTCCAGCAGGTCGCCTCCGTCGCCGCCGCGCACATGGTCGATCTCATCGAGGCCCTGGCCGAGCCGGGCCGGGGCCGAGGTGTCGGTGCGCCTGAGTCCGGTGGTCCCGAGGGTGACAAGCCCGCCGCGGCCGGCGAGCCCGCCGGGTCGGGTCGGGATGCTGACGCAGGAGGCGTCGTCGTCGGCGTCGCCTGGGGCACCACCATGTCGGAGGTCAGCGCCGCCCTGCCCTCGAGGTCCGTTCCGGGACTGACCGTCGTCCAGCTCAACGGTGCCTCCGATCCTGTGCGTGAGGGGCCCAGCGCCGGTGAGGTGCTCTCCCGGATGCGCTTGTCGCTGGGGGCGCGCACGATCTCCTTCCCGGTGCCGGCCTTCTTCGACCATGTGGCCACGCGCGAGGCCATGTGGTCGGAGCGCTCGGTCAAGCGAGTCCTGTCGGTGGTGCGGCGCGCGAGCCTGGCCGTCTTCGGCGTCGGCGCCCTCGATGCCCTCAACGGGGCCCTGCCCTCTCAGGTCTACGAGGGCGGTCACCTCACGGCCCGGGACCAGGCCGTCCTGCGCCGCCAGAACGTGGTGGGGGACGTGTGTACCGTCCTGCTGCGCGCCGATGGCTCCTGGCGCGACGTCGCCCTCAACGCCCGAGCCACCGGTCCGACTCCCGCCCAGCTCGCCCGGATTCCGCGCCGCCTGTGCGTGGCCGCCGGAACCGGCAAGGCCCGCGCCCTGCTGGCCGCGCTGCGCGCTCGGACCGCCACGGATCTCGTCGTCGACGACGCCACCGCCCGCGCCGTCCTGGATCTCGCCGAGGCCCGCGGCCAGAAGGGAGGCGGTTCTCGATGAGTCTCGAACGTGGCAGGATGTGGGCCCGGATCGCGCTGCGGTCTGCTCACGGCTCCGACGTCGTCGGTGGAGCACCGGCTCGCGGGGCCCACGACCAGAACTGAGTCTTACTGAATGCGGACGACGATGAACAGCACTGCTGTCAGGACAGATGAACACCTGCCCACCGGCCGGGCAGCTCGCCGGGCCGAGGTCTACGGGGTCGACGGCTCCCGACGCATCCTGCGGCCGGCCCGCCCGGCGGACGTGCGCGCCATCGCCGAGCTGGTGCGGCCCTATGCTGAGCGCCGCGTCCTCATCGCCAAGGACCTCATCTCCTACTTCGAGGACATCCAGGAGTTCATCGTCGCCGAGGAGATCCCCGGCGTCGCCGGCCCCGGTGGAGCAGACGGCTGCGAGGCGTCGGCCACGCCCAGGATCGTGGGCTGCGGGGCTCTGCACGTCATGTGGGACGACATCGCCGAGGTGCGTACCCTGGCCGTTCATCCCGACGCCGTGGGGACCGGGCTCGGTTCAGCCATCCTGCGCGAGCTCATCGCGCAGGCCCGGGAGATGGGGCTCAAGCGGGTGTTCTGCATGACCTTCGAGGAGCCCTTCTTCGGTGCCCACGGTTTCGAGCCGATCGAGGGTACCCCAGTGGGTGCGGACGTCTTCTCCGAGATGCTGCGCTCCCACGACGACGGTCTGGCTGAGTTCCTCGACCTGGCCCGCGTCAAGCCCAACACCCTGGGCAACGCCCGCATGCTCCTGCACCTGTGAGCTGACCGCCCTGGATGGGCCGGGTGTGGTTCGCTGCGGCGCGCCGCAGTCCTGTGCGACCTCATGGTCGGGTGCGATCCTGTCGGACAAACGACCGGCGGCTGTGCGACAGCCAGGCGACAACCGTGGAGGAGCACTCATGATCCGCAACGTTCACGAACGCGTCATCAACGCCCCTATCGAGTCCCTTGGGGCCCTGCTTGACGGGCTGGGACAGAAGGACGACCGGCTCTGGCCCTCGCAGTCCTGGACACCGATGGTCCTGGACCGACCCCTGGCGGTGGGAGCCGACGGCGGCCACGGCGTCATCCGCTACTACGTGAGCGAGTATGAACCCGGCCGGCGAGTGCGGTTCACCTTCCGTCCGCGAACAGGGATCATCGGCGCCCATGAACTGAGCCTTGACGCCCTGGACGATGAGCGCACCCGCATCCGCCACGTCCTCATCGGCCGTGCCCGCGGCGCCATGCGGCTCATGTTCTCGGCCGTGGTCGAGCCCCTGCACGACGCCGTCGTCGAGGACCTCCTCGACAACGCCGAGCGGGAGGCGACCGGTTCGGTGGCCCGGCCCGCGTCCTGGAGTCCGCGGGTACGCGTGCTGCGCCGCCTGACCGGCGACAGATAACCGCCAAGCGCAGGCTGGGCCGATGGGGAGTTCTACCAAAAGCCGGCACAGAGCCAGGGCGATAGGCTGACAAAGCGTCGTCAGCCCCCATAAGTCCGAAGAACCCCTTGAGGAAAATATTCATGAGTCAGCCGCCGGTCAACGATCCCAATGGTTGGCCTGCCCAGTGGAACCCGGGACGGCGTCATCGGGTGCCGCCGATCTCGCCGGTCACGGAGAAGCTGGTGCGCCGAACCGCGTTCACCGGCTCCGGCTGGATCGTGTTCATTTTCTGCGGTATCCCAGGGCTATACCTGCTGAACATCGCGCGACTCTTCGTGGGGGAATGGGGCGGCGCCTTTTTCACGGCGCTGATACTCGGGCTGTTGCTCCTCCTCCCTGTCGCGGTAGCGGCCTCAAGGAGGACGCAGTTCGATGCGGATGGGATCCATGTGCGGGGCCTGTGGAGCGCGCACGATGCCCCGTGGCCCCGCTCCCGCAGCGGCCTGGTCGTCCAGCGGCCGGCTAAGAACCCGGTCCTGGGACTCCTCATCATGGTCTTCGCCGGGCTCTTCATCGTGATTCTGGTGTTCCTGAGTGATGGGAACTTGACCCCGGATGAGTTCCCCGGCATGAGTCTGGGCGCTCGGACCTACGTCCTCGACTCCGAGGGAGAGGCCGTCTGGCTTGCAGGAATGTCGCGCAGGGGAATATCCAGGTCCGGTATGGAGCGCAGAAGCGCGGCGGAGCTGGATCGGATCTGGAGCTGGGCCGTCGCGCGCGGCTACACGTGGGAGACCGATACGTACGTGAATCCTGAGTGCCTCCGCGCTGAATGAGAAAGGACCACGGGGACGATGAGGATTGCTGCGGTCCACCTCGTCTCCGAGGGCGGGATGGGGAGTCCTGCCTGAGGCTGCCGTGTGACTGTCTCGGTATCCTGTCCGGGTCCGATCAGGACTCCGCGCATGTGACGAACCATCGAGGAAAGTGCTCATGAGCCAGCCACCGGCCAACGGCCCCTACAGTCAGCCCGGCCAGTACGGTGCCCCCGCCCAGCAGAACCCCTACGGTCAAGCCGGCGTCTCCGGACCTCAAGCCCAGTACGGCCAGACGAGTCAGGTCGGAGCTGTGCAGTACGGTCACCCCGGACCTCAGGCCCAGTACGGTCAGCAGGCCGGACAGCCCGCAGGGACTCAGGCGGCTTCCTACGGCGTCGCGGGCGCGCAGCAGTCCTCCTCGGCCCCGCAGCACGAGTACCAGCCCTCCCGGCTCGGCCCCATCCCCGTGGAACAGGACAGGCTGGTCCTCAAGCCCACGGCGACGACCTCCAGCCGCATTCAGTTTCTCGTGGGCGGCGGCTTTGGGCTGGTGTGCCTGGCCGGCGCGGTCTGGAACCTCATTCATCTCGGGGACAAGGGCACGATCAGTGCCTTCGTCATCCTGCTGCTCCTCGGGTTGTTCCTGCTGCTCGGTATCCTGCTCCTCATGTCGGTGCGCACGGTGTTCGACGCCACGGGCATCCACATCGGGGCCGGCGGAAGGGGCCGCGATATTCCCTGGCCGCGGTCGCGCACGGGGCTGTTCGTCAAGGTCCCCGGTGCGCCGGCGGCCCTGGGCGTCGCCGCCGGCAAGGTCCAGATCCGTCACGCCGAGGCGCACGTCATCGACCCCGCCGGCAAGGCATTCGTGCTGGCCGGTCTGACCTGGTCCGGAGTCAGTGCCCAGGCGCTGGAGGCTAAGGGCACCGCCGAGCTGGACCGCATCTGGGAGTGGGCGGTCGCGCGCGGATACACCCAGGAGACGGGCGAGTACGTCGAGCTCAACGGCGTGCTCGGTGTCCAGCAGGGACTGCGAGCGAGGCAGGAGCGCCGTCAGGGCCTGAACCGCCCCTGAGTCGGGGCGCACACGGTGGACGTCGAGGACGCGCAGCCTCCTCCAGCGTTCTCGGTCGATGGGGAGGACTGGGCCCTTGGAGGCGGTGTGGTCGCGGCCGGTGTGGCGCCGTCTGGCTGCTGCTCCTGGTGTCCATGGTGCTGACATCACAGGCGCACCGACGCCGCACAATGAAGAAGAACCGCAGGATTCCAACGATCCCCGCTGGGCGCTTCGACGCCAGGCTCGTCAATGTCAGCACTGTGGACACCGGGCCGCGCAGGAGCGAGAGTCCGTGGTTCGTACGGTAGAGCCCGGCTCCTCCCTCACAGGTTCTCCTGCACCGCTCCCTGCCCGCCATCTGCGCAGGGTCCCGGTGGTCATGGTTTGACTCCGGCCCCGCCCAGAACTGGCTCGAGTTGGCTCGAGCAGGCCTGCTCCACGAGGTTCGGGATCTACTGGCCAAGGGTTGTGCCTACTGCACGAAGGCCCCACCTACCCAAAGTGCCCCCCACCCTCGTCCAGTAGCACCCCACCCTCGTGCAGTGCATCCAGACGACGCCGGCAACCACCAGAGCGACCGGGACAGCCCCTCCGACAGGTCGAAACAGCAGCTCTCCCATCTGGCAGACGCACCCCACCGGTGTCTTGAGATGTCATGACATCCGAAACTCTCAGAAGTCATGAGACAGCACAGTAGGGTAAGGGTACGAACCGGGTGCCTACCCCTACGATCGCGAGGAGTGAGCCGCTTCTCAGCCGGCCGGTGACGAAGGCATCCGGCCTCGCCCAAGCCGTTGCCGCTACGGTGTCCCCGTGCCCGCCTGCCCCGCCCCTGACGACACGCTCACTGCTGCGACCTCGGCGCAGGACGTCATGACCTGGTACGACGCCCACGCCCGCGACCTGCCGTGGCGTCGGCCCGGTACGACGCCGTGGGAGGTTCTCGTCTCGGAGGTCATGAGCCAGCAGACCCCGGTGGCTCGCGTCGTCCCTGCCTGGCAGGAGTGGATGCGGCGCTGGCCCGGTCCCGCCGAGCTCGCCCAAGCCCCCACCGCTGCGGTGCTGCGGGTCTGGGGTCGCCTGGGCTACCCACGCCGGGCCCTGCGGCTCATCGAGTGCGCCCGCAGCGTCGTCGAGCAGCACGGCGGCGTCCTGCCCGATGACCTGGACGCCCTCCTTGCCCTGCCCGGGGTGGGGGAGTACACGGCCGGTGCGGTCCTGGCCTTCGCCCACGGTCGGCGCGCCCTCGTGCTGGACACGAATGTCAGACGGGTCCTGGCCCGCGCCGTCGGCGGTCAGGCCCTTCCTGCCCCCAGCCTCAACCGGGCCGAGCGCGAGCGGGCACTGGGTCTGCTGCCCGACGACGACGCCACCGCCGCCCACTGGTCGGTGGCCGTCATGGAGCTCGGCGCCCTGGTGTGCACCGCCCGCGAGCCGGATTGCGGGGCCTGCCCGTGGCAGGCCGGCTGCGCCTGGCTGGCGGCCGGCCGCCCCGCGGACGTCCATGCGGGCCGGCGTCGCAGCCAGGCCTGGCACGGCACCGACCGCCAGGCCCGTGGGCTGGTGATGGCCCGCCTGCGCGCAGCCCCCGATGGGCAGTGCGTCGAGGCCGCTGAGCTCAGGGCCTGCGCCGCCAGGGCCGGGACGCGAGCCTCCGCTGGAGCTCCCGACCCCGAGCAGCCGGCGCGCGCCCTGTCCACCCTCCTGGCCGACGGGCTCATCGCCACCGACGATGACGGCGCCACCTACCGGCTGCCCTAGCCGGCCACCGCTGCGTGGACCGCCCCGGTAGCCGGCCGGGGATGCGCTTGGGGTTTGTGCGGACAACGACGAAGGTCTCATCGGCCTCGCGCATCGCCGGGGTGGGGCGCTCACGGGCCTGGGGCCGTGGCGCCGGTAGAGTCGTGACCATGGCCAAAGGACGCGGACGCAACCATGGGGAAAGCGCAGGACGACGAGGCTCGGCCCGTCGTGGCGCAGGCTCCTCATCGGGGCGTTCCTCCTCGGGCTCCCAGTCCCGGCCCCACCGGCAGAGCGCTTCCGGCGGCGGGCCGCGGTCCGGCGCTGGACAGTCCTCCTCAGCCCGCTCCAGCGGGACGCCCCGATCCTCCCAGGCCAAGGGACGCGGCGGCCGCGCCTCGGGCACGAAGTCGACCGGACGCCCCCTGCACTCGGGGCAGACGGGTCGGCCCGCCGCCGGACAGTCGGGCACGCCGGCCCGGGGCGGCAAGAACCGCCGGTCCTCCCAGGGCGGCCAGGGGACTTCGACACCCCGCTCACGGCAAGCCGCTCCGGGAACCGCTCGCTCCTCTCGGACAAGCTCGACTCAGGCCGCGCGCTCCGATCGTCGTCGACACAACTGGGGCGCGGGCCTCCAGTGGACCCACATCGGCGGCGGGCGGCTGACCGGAGCCCCTGACTCGATCCCGCAGGGCCCGGACCAGCCCCGCAGCGGGCGCCTGCGCAAGCCGGTCCCGCCCCAGCCCCGCTACGGTCTGCGCCGTGCCCTGGTTCTGGGCGGGGTCGTGCTGGTCCTCCTGCTGCTCATCGTGACTTTCGTCGTCGGCTACCTCTGGGTCCGCAACACCATCCGCACCCAGGATGAGGAACGCGCCGCCGCCCAGGTGCACACCGTCTACCCCACGCCGGGGAAGTGCGACCCCTCGACCTTGAAGAGCACAGTGCAGGGGCCCGAGTCCGTCAGTGTCGGTGCCGGGGCGACCTTCTCCATCTCCCTGGTCAACAGCGGCCAGGCACCCTGCCTGATCGACGTCGGCAGCCAGGCCCTGGGAGTGCGGGTCTCCTCGGGCTCCCAGCAGGTGTGGGACTCGGTCACCTGCCCCGTGGGCCAGACCGAGAAGGCCCTCCTCCTGCCTGCGGGCAAGGGCGCCGATGTCAACGTGACCTGGAACGGCAACGCGGCCACCTCCGACTGTGCAGCGGCCAACGCGGCACCGGCCTCACCGGCAGGCGCATCGGCCTCCTCGACGCCGAGCGCCACTGCCTCCTCCTCCGTGAGCCCCTCGGCGGGCCAGGCGCAGACCGCCCCCGGCAGCACCGCGGGCGCGGGAACCTACCGTTTCCGCTTCGTCATGGGGGACAAGGACCTCACTGAGGACCGGGTCTTCGTCGTCGGCTGACGGCCTTCTGCAGGCGGGTGCCGGGGTGGCCGCCGGAAAGGCCTGGCGACCGACGAGCTCAGGAGTAGCGCTCGACGACGGAGATCTCCGCCAGCCGTGACAGCCCGTCGCGCAGGGTCCGGGCCCGCTGGGCGCCCACGCCCTCGACGGCCTCGAGCTCCTCGATGGTGGCTCCGAGGACCCCCTGCAGGGACCCCCACTGCTCGACGACGGCGCGCGCCGTCACCACGGGCAGGCGCGGGATCTTGGACAGGATCCGCAGGCCGCGCGGGGAGACCTGAGCGTCCAGGTCCTGGCCGTCAATGCCGCCCAGTCCCATGGAGCGCGCCACCATCGCCAGGTCCAGGAGGGCGGGGGAGCCCACCCACTTCAGGCGCGCATCGACGGTGGTCGTGTCCAGGCCCTCGGGCAGGTAGTCCTCCAGGAGGAAGCCGTGCTCGGCGAGCAGGCCCCGGGTGAGCTCCTCGACCTGGAGGGCCAGGAGGCGCCCGTCGGTGCCGAGCTCCAGGACGTAGGAGTCGATGTCGGCGGAGATGCGGCGGACCATCTCCATGAGCTGGAGCACCGAGGTGACGTCACGGACGGTGACGAGGTCCTCGATCTCCAGGGAGTCCAGGCCGGCGGAGGTCTGGTCGAGGCGGGCCTTGTAGCGCTCCAGGGCGGACAGGGCCTGGTTAGCGCTGGCCAGGATCGACTCGCTGGGCTCCAGGACGTGGCGCTTGCCGTCCACGTACAGGGAGATGATCCGCATCGACTGGCTCACGGAGATGACCGGGTACCCGGTCTGGCGGGCCACGCGCTCGGCGGTGCGGTGACGCATGCCCGTCTCCGAGGTCTGGATCGAGGCGTTGGGCAGCAGCTGGACGTTGGCGCGCCGGATCCGGGCGGTGTCCATGTCGACGACGACGCCGCCGTCCATCTTGGCCAGCTCGCGCAGGCGGGCGGCGGAGAGCTCGACGTCCAGGTGGAAGCCGCCCGAGGAGATGGCCTCCACCACCGGGTCGAAGCCCAGCACGATGATCGCCCCGGTACGTCCGCGCAGGATCCGCTCCAGTCCGTCACGAAGGACGGTGCCGGGAGCAACGAGCGCAAGCGTCTCGTGCAGCTGGCCAGCGGCCTCGATCATCATCTCTCCTGATCTCGCGGTGTCCTGAGGAAGGGATCGCACAGTGAACTTGCCGGGGCGGACCGTGCTCGGGACCCTCCGGTCTCGCGGCATCCAAGTGAGCGCACGCCCCGGTGCTCACGCTCCCATGGTATCGGCAGCCGGGCCGACCTTCGGCGAGGGCCTTCCCACACTGGACCAGTCGGTCTGTTGGCGGCGCCCGGCCGATCCATGACGGTCACGTCACCTGCTCGGCTCCCGTGGCCGCCCCTGGTCCCGGCGTTGTCTGCGTTTGCCAGTACTGCCTCCACTGCCTGTGCTGTATGCGCTTGCCCATGGTGACCGTACTGTCCTGTCAGCCGCGTGGGAGTGCCGCCCCCATGGCCTCACCCACGTGCGCGACCGGCAGCACCTGCATTCCGGCGACCTCGCGCAGCTCGGCCGAGCCCGCCAGCGGCACGATCGCCCGGTCGAAGCCGAGACGGGAGGCCTCCGCCAGGCGCCGCTGGATACCGACAGTGGCCCGTACCTCACCGGTGAGCCCCACCTCGCCGAAGGCCACGAGGCCAGCAGGTGTGGGCAGGTTGCGCGCGGCCGAGACCGCGGAGATGGCCACGGCCAGGTCCGTGGCCGGCTCGACGGCGCGGGCCCCGCCCACGGTGGAGACGTAGACGTCCGCGCTGGAGGTGTCCACCCGCAGTCGGGCGCTGAGAACGGCCAGCGCCATGGCTGTGCGCGAGTGGTCCACCCCGGAGGTGGTGCGCCGCGGGGACCCGGCGTTGGTGGGGGCCACCAGCGCCTGGATCTCCACCGGCATGGGGCGGCGCCCCTCCAGGGTCACGGTGGCGCAGGTGCCCGGTACCTCGGAGCGGGCGGCGGACAGGAACAGGCCCGAGGGGTCCGCCAGTCCCACGATGCCCCGCTCGCCCAGGTCGAAGCAGCCGACCTCATCGGTGGGGCCGTAGCGGTTCTTGACGGCCCGCAGCAGCCGCAGGCGGGCGTGACGGTCCCCCTCGAACTGGGTGACGACGTCGACCAGGTGCTCCAGGACCCGGGGCCCGGCGATCCCGCCGTCCTTGGTCACATGACCCACGAGCAGCACCGGGATATTGCGCTCCTTAGCCACCGCGATGAGTGCACCGGCCACGGCCCGCACCTGGGTGACGCCCCCGGCACTGCCCTCGACCTGCGCTGAGGCGATGGTCTGAACCGAGTCCACCACCAGCAGGGAGGGACCGGCCGCCTCCACGTGCCCCAGCAGGGCCCCCAGCTCGGTCTCCGCGGCCAGGAGCAGCCCCGGATCCAGGGCGTCGATGCGCTCGGCACGCAGCCGTACCTGCGAGGCCGACTCCTCACCGGTGACGTAGAGGACCGGCCCGTCCCCGCGCTCGCGAGCCACGGCGGCGGCCTTCGCGGCGACGTCGAGCAGCAGCGTGGACTTGCCGACGCCGGGCTCACCGGCCAGCAGCACGACGGCACCCGGCACGATCCCGCCGCCCAGGACCCGGTCCAGCTCACCCACCCCGGTGGGACGGGCCCTGGCCTCCGTGGCGCTGACCTCCCCGATGGGGCGGGCGGCCACGGTCGGTCGCACGGCGCCGGCAGCGCCCAGAGCCCCGCCGGCGCCCCCACCCGGGGAGTCGGAGACCTGAGTCTCCTCCAGGGTTCCCCACTCGCGGCACTCCCGGCACTGGCCCATCCACTTGGGGCTGGACCAGCCGCACTCGGTGCAGCAATAGGAGACCTTGGGGGCCTTGGGACTCTTCGATGCGGGCATGACCGGAGAGTATCGGGCCCCACCGACATCTATTCAGATCTCGACATCGGCGCCCTGCGGGCCTCAGTAGCCGACCGGGCCGCTCTGCTCGGGCTGCCCTCCCTGACCATGGGGCTGCTGGTTCTGGGAATCCTGACCGTACTGGCCCGATGGCGGCACCTGGCCCGGCTGCTGCTGGCCGTGCGGGGCCTGCTGCGGAGCGCTCTGACCTGCCTGCTGGCCGGGCACCTGGCCGTAGCCGGTGCTCTGCGGCGCCGTCGGCTGGGCCGCCGGCTGTCCGTACTGGGGCTGTCCGTACTGGCCCTGCTGAGGGACCTGCCCTCCCTGGAAGTACGGGGCCGCGTAACCGGGCACCAGGTGGGGAGACTTCTTGGCCAGGGCCGCGTCGGCGAACCTGCCGACCGCCAGAGCACCGACAACAGGAAGGATGAAGACCAGGTAGGGGATGCGCACCCCTCCCCTCGGCGTTCGTGATGATCCCGATGAAGATCGCGATGTCGATGACGACGCCGATCACGACCATGATGGTCATGATGAGGTAGTAGTAGCGCGTGCGCAGGGGCTGGTCCTTACCGGAGTCCTCGCTGTCAGGGATCTGGGGGTCGTTCTGGGCGGGTTGCTGTGCGCTCATGAGAGGCGGCCTTTTCTGTATTCGGGGATTGGTGTCGCAGCGCGCCAGGTGACGCGACCGGGTCCCAGCCTGCCCGCATTTGACCGTCAGGTCACCCCCTCCTCATGGGGAGGGGTACCCCCGTGACATGTGCTCCTCTCATGCCGAGCCGGGCACCTCTCGCGTGGCCCTACAGAAAGACCGTAGGACGACTCGAAAGATGCCCGGCTCGGTGGCGGTGGGGCAGTGGGAGTCAGCCGCGGGTGCGGGCCAGCGCCCGGCGGGCCCGCTCGGCGACGTTGTCCCCGGTGAAGCCGTACTCCTCGAACAGGGCGGTGCCGGGGGCGGAGGAACCGTAGTGGTCGATGGAGACGATCTCGCCGGCGTCGCCGACGATCTCGCGCCAGCCCAGGGCGATGCCCGCCTCGATGGCGACCCTGGCGGTGCCGGCCGGCAGCACCTGCTCCCGGTAGGCGGCGTCCTGCTGGGCGAACCACTCCAGGCAGGGGGCGGAGACCACCCGGGTGGGGGTGCCCTCCTCCTGGAGGATGTCACGGGCGGCCACGGCCACGCCGACCTCGGAGCCGGTGGCGATCAGGACGACCTCGGGGGCCGTCTGGTGCCCATCGGTGTCGGCGGCCTCGGCCAGGACGTAGGCGCCGCGGCGCACGCCCTCGGCGGCGGCCGTGGCGGAGGCGCTCACGGTGAGGTTCTGACGCGACAGGGCGATGCCGGCCGGCTCATCGTGACGGCGCAGGATCTCGGCCCAGGCCGCGGCGGTCTCGTTGGCGTCCCCGGGGCGCACCACGGCCAGGCCGGGGATGGCGCGCAGCGCCGCCAGGTGCTCGACGGGCTGGTGCGTGGGGCCGTCCTCGCCGACTCCGATGGAGTCGTGGGACCACACGAAGACCGGGCCGATCCCCATGAGAGCCGCCAGGCGCACGGCCGGGCGCATGTAGTCGGAGAACACCATGAAGGTGCCCCCGTAGGGGCGGGTGAGCCCGTCCAGGGCGATCCCGTTGAGGATCGAGCCCATGGCGTGCTCGCGCACACCGAAGTGGAGGGTGCGCCCGAAGGGCCCGTCGCCCTCGGACTGCGCCAGGGCGGCGGGAAGGAAGGAGGGCTCCCCGGCCATGGTCGTGTTGTTCGAGCCGGCCAGGTCCGCCGACCCGCCCCACAGCTCGGGCACCACGCCCGCCAGGGCGGAGAGCACCTTGCCCGACGCCGCACGGGTGGCCAGCGACTCACCCACCTCCCAGGTCGGCAGGGCCTCCTCAAGGCCCTCGGGCAGACGGTGGGCCGCAAGGCGCTCCAACAGCGCGGCGCCGGCGGGGTTGGCCTGCTGCCAGGTCGAGAAGCGCGCGTCCCAGTCCGCTCGGGCGGCCCGGGCGTTGTCGGTGGCCCGCTTCCGAGCGTGGGAGACGACGTCCTCGGGCAGGATGAAGCTCTGCTCGGGGTCCAGACCCAGTGCCCGCTTGAGCCCGGCGACCTCCTCGGCCCCGAGCTTGGAGCCGTGGGAGGACTCCTGGCCCTGCTTGGTCGGGGAGGGCCAGGCGATGATGGTGTGCAGACGGATCAGCGACGGGCGTGCGCTCTCGGCGCGGGCCGCCACGATGGCCTCGTGCAGCGCCTCGAGGTTCTCCGCGTAGCCGTCGGGGCCGGTGCGCCAGTCGACGTCGAGCACCTGCCAGCCGTAGGCCTCGAAGCGGGCCGAGACGTCCTCGGTGAAGGCGATGTCCGTGTTGCCCTCGATGGAGATGTCGTTGTCGTCGTAGATGGCGATGAGGTTGCCCAGCTGCTGGGTGCCGGCCAGGGAGGCGGCCTCCGAGGACACGCCCTCCTGCATGCAGCCGTCGCCCAGGACCGTGTAGACGAAGTGGTCGAAGACCGACTCGCCCAGCGGGGTGCCGGCGTCGAGCAGCCCGTGCTCGCGGCGCGCCGCCATGGCCAGGCCCACCGCGTTGGCGAAGCCCGCCCCCAGCGGGCCCGTGGTGGTCTCCACCCCGGGAACCTCGCCGAACTCGGGGTGGCCCGGCAGGCCGGCCGGAGAGCGGAAGGCCGTGAAGCCCTCCAGGTCGATGTCGTATCCGGCCAGGAACAGCTGGATGTACTGCACCAGCGAGGCGTGCCCGATGGACAGGACGAACCGGTCCCGTCCCAGCCACCCCGGATCCGCCGGGTCGTGGACCATCTCACGCTGGTAGAGCAGCCACGCCACCCCGGCCAGGGAGATCGGCGTACCGGGGTGGCCCGACCCGGCCTTCTCCACGGCGTCGGCGGCCAGGGCCTTGGACACCGCGATGGTCTGACGGTCAAGGTCGGTGAGCAGCGGCTCAGCGCTCATAACTGAGGACTCCTTGTGCATGAGGGTGCGTCTTGCTCGCGGCCACGGGCGCCGTGACGGTGGTGCATCGCGGTGCATCCGCGGGCGGGCATCAAGGGTGATCCTTCCCGCTTCCGTGAGGGCGGGCAAGTACAGGCACGAGTGCGTGTGTCTTTCACACTCGGGGGCTTGTTCCCGGAGACGGGCGCTCTTGCCCGTAGATTGGGCCGCATATGGGTACAGCAAGAGGGCGCGCGGCGCCGCCGGCAGGGCGCGGGAGCGCGTTGGAGCAGATCGATTCCCGGCCCCTGACGGGCCATCAGCGAAGCATCATCGCTCTGGCCATCGTCGCCAACATCTCTGAGTTCTTCGACATGTTCCTCATCGGCTTCGCCGTCGTCCAGCTTCAGAAGGAGTGGAGCCTGGGCGGGTTCGAGACCGGTGTCATCCTGGCCTGCTCCGGGCTGGGCACGGTGCTCGGAGCGGTCCTGTGGGGCTGGGCCGCCGACCGGATGGGCCGACGGCGCACCTTCTTCTGGTGCGTCCTGATCTTCACCGTCTTCACCCTGGCCTCGGTGTTCACCCCCACGGGCTGGTGGATGATGCTGGCCTGCTGCGGGTGCTGGTCGGAGTGGGCGTCGGGGGCCTCAACATCGTCTCCATCCCCTACGTCCAGGAGTTCGTGCCCACCAGGCAGCGCGGTCTGCTGGCTGGACTGGGCTCGGTGTTCATCCCGCTGGGGCTCTTCCTGGGCTCTCTGTCGCAGCGGCTCCTGCACGACAACTGGCGCGGCCTCATCGCGCTGGGGGCCGTCCCGATCCTCCTGCTGGTCTGGATTCGGGTCGTCCCCGAGTCGCCCCGCTTCCTGCTCTCCCACGGGCGCGAGCGCGAGGCCCGCGAGTCCATCGCCTGGGCCCTGGAGCTGAGCCCCGACGCCGTCGGAGCCTGCCGCCGGTGCGGACCGGGCCGCGCATCGCCTACGGTGAGCTGCTGCGCAAGCACCTGCGACCCCTGCTCATAGTCTCGGTGGGCTCCTTCTGCTTCATCCTGGGCTCCTTCACTGTGCAGTCCTGGGGACAGACGCTCCTGGAGGTCGGCTTCGCCGATATCGGCGCCGACGCCGTGGGGACGCTGTTCATGGGCGTCTCCCTGGTGGATCTGCTCGGGCGCCTGGCCTCGGCCTGGCTCGCCGACCGGATCGGGCGGCGCTGGACCGTGTTCTCCTTCGGTCTCATCGGGGCGCTCGGAGCGGTCATCGTGGCCCTCTCCGCCCACTGGGAGACCTCGTGGATCGTCTTCTTCACCGGCATCTGCCTCACGATGGGCTTCGGCGACGGCGCCTTCGGGATCCTCAACGCCTTCGGCGGCGAGCAGTTCCCCAACGGTGCCCGGGGCACGGGGCTGGGCCTGGGATACGGCATCGGCGCGAGCGCCAAGATCCTCGGGCCGCTGCTCATGGGGGTGATGATCGGCTCCGGCAGCCTTCAGGATCTGGCGCACCCGCTGGCGGCGGTCTTCCCGGCCTTCCTCTTCTTCGCGGTCATGCTGGTCCTGGGCGGCTTCATCTACCTGCTGGCCCGCGAGACCAAGGGCGAGAGCCTCGAGGACATCTGAGTGCCCGAGCGCTTCGAGGGCGTCAGTGGTGGCGGGCTCAGGACTTCCAGGCGGTGGCCGGGTAGAAGGCGCTCTCGTTGCAGAACCCGTAGGGCGTCACCGTCACTATCTCGTGCTGGCCGCCGGTCCTGGACTGTGAGATCACCTCGCCGGTGTCCAGGTCGATGAGGTGCAGGCGGCCTCCATTGAGGGTGAGGTAGAGGATGGAGCCGTAGATCGCCGCACTCTGGTAGGACTCCTCCTCGGTGGACTCTCGGGTCAGCAGTGCGGTCGCCGAGCCGTTCTTGCGGACCTGGATGTGGTCGGTCCTCCTGATGACGTATCCGTTGCTCGCGGTCAGGGTGGGGTGCTTGTCCTCCTTGTCGACCGGCAGGTCCGTCAGCTCGGTGCGCTCACCGGTGGTGAGGTTGATGCTCACCTCGGGGTAGGGCGGCTCCTTCGTGCGGCTGTCGGTGGCGTAGAGGTAGCCCTGGTGCACGAGCTGTGCGCTCAGGTTCTCGATGGGGTGGGTGAGGCCGTCGGCGAGCGTGACGATGGCCGTGTGGACCTTCGCGTCGTCACCGAGCAGGGCCACCGCCTCGCCGCCGGCCACCGTGCAGAAGCTCTGGGACGTGACGGAGGCCAGGTCGAACTGCACGGACAGGTCCTTCGCAGACAGCCGCAGGGCCCGGTGCGGGACGCTGGTGGTGACCAGGAGGTCGGCGCCGTCGGAGGTCAGCGTGATCGAGGATCCGGCGCGGTAGGTCGACTCCCTCGCCTTGAGGGCGAGATTCTCCCCGAGCAGCGTGCTGGCGACGATGCGGCGGTCGGCCAGGCGGATCTTGAGCAGACTGACTCGTCCCCGGTTCTCGGGGCGCTCGTCGAGGACGTCCTCGCGGCCGGTGATGAGGTAGGCGAACTCGTCGTCGCAGGTGACGGCGCAGGTGAACTGCTCGGTGACGAGTGTGCCGGGGCTGGGGGCGATGGGGTTGCTTGCGGGAACACCGCCGACGGGGGGAACGGTCATCGGCTCGATGCGATACCCGTGCTTGGAGTCCTCCGGCAGGATGCCGTAGGTCGTCGGCCCCTTGAGGTCAACGAGGATGGGGCGGTCGCCGGACAGGCCGGCGGTCTCGTCGTCGCTGTTGACGTCATAGGCGATGAGAAAGGAGCCGTGGACGGTCTCGATCATCGCGTTGGTGGGCCAGGGGTGGTTCTGATTCTCCTTGACGCGCAGGGGCCACACCGCCTCACCGCCGAAGTCGGTCGGGATGGAGGGGGCCTTCGGGAGCGTGGACAGTGACGCGTGAAGGACGGTGGGGGGCTGAGGGGTCAGGGTGCGTGCGATGCGCTGGCGGACGTCCGCGCAGCCGCTCAGGGACAGGGCGCCGGCGCCCGCGGTGGCGCCGAGTGCGGCGGTGAGAAAGATGCGACGACGCATGATGACCTGCCCGGTACTGACTGTGCGTAATGACGGGGACATGCTACGTGGCCGGGTGCGGTTGAGCGGACATATTCCGCACCCGGCCACGTGGATGATCTCGATTTGTTTCAGACCTACCGGTTGTCAGTGCTCCGAGTGCTCGACGACGGCGGCCGGGGCTGCGCCGTCGTGGTCAGCGGAGCCGGCGTGGTCGGCGGAGGTGTCCGAGCCCGGCAGGTGGCTGCCCACCATGTCGGTCAGTCCGGTACCCACGAGGCTGCGCAGGATGAGATCGAGCTGCTCGACGTTGTTGGCCACCGCCTTGGGCAGGGCGGAGGCGCCCTCGGTGGAGATGATCGACAGGTCGCGCACGCTGGCCAGCGGCTCGCTCAGGGCCCGGGCGATCTCGGGGGCCTTGTCCAGCAGCATCTGGCGGGTGGCGGCCTCGCCGTACTTGGCCAGGGCGTCCGCCTTGTCACTCATGGCCTTGGCCTCGGCCTCACCGGCGGCACGGATCGTGTCGGCCTCGGCCTGGCCTCGGGCCGCGATGGCCTCGGCCTCGGCGCGGGCCCGGGCGGCGGTCGCCTTGGCCTCGGCCTCGGCGCGGGCCACGGTGGCCTGGGCCTGGGCCTCGGCGTCCAGACGGGTGCGCTCGGCGTCGGCCTGGGCCCGCAGCAGCGCCTCGGTCTTGGAGGCCTGAGCCTCCTGCTCGCGCTGGTAGCGGGCGGCGTCGGCGGGCTTGCGCACGGTGGAGTCCAGCTCGCGCTCGGTCAGGGCGGCCTTGGCCTCGGCCGCCTCCTGCCCGATGATGGCGATCTCTCGCTCCTTGGCGGCGCGGGCGATCGGGCCGGCGGAGTCGGCGTCGGCCTGGGCCTTGTCCGTCTCGGCCTTGAGCTGGGCCTGACGCAGGGACAGGTCGCGCTCGCGCTCGGCGATCTGCTGACGGGAGGTGACCTCGGCGTCGCGGGCCTCGCGCTCGGCGTTGGCCCGCGCGATGCGGGCGTCCTTCTCGACGCGCTGCTGCTCGGGCACGCCCAGGGACTCGATGTAACCGCCGGCGTCGGTGATCTCGGAGACCTGGAGCATGTCGATCTCCAGACCCATGTTGGCCATGATGCTCTTGGCGTCGTCGAAGACGTTGCGCTGCAGGGCGTCGCGGTCGGAGATGAGGTCGGTGACCGTCATGTGGCCGATGATCGAGCGCAGGGAGCCGATGAGCGCCTCCCGTGCGGAGTCGGCGATGGCCTGGTCCGTGTTGGGCTTGCCCAGGAAGCGCTTGGCCGCGGCGCGCACCTGCTCGTCGGAGTCGCCCACCTTGACGGCGGCCACGGCGGCGACGTTGACGTTGATCTTGTTCTCGTCCTCGGCGGTGACCTTGAAGCCGATCGTGGTCTGGGTGAAGGGCAGGTACTGGATGGTCTGGATGACCGGCAGGACGAAGTCGCGTCCACCGGGGTGGACGATCTTGACCGTGCCCCGGTTCGATCCGGAGATCAGACCGGTGAGGTTGGAGGGGACGACGACGATGCGGCTGAACAGGTAGGCGACCGCCGCCAGCACGATGATGGCGACGATGGCGATCAGGCCGATGAGTGATACACCCATGCGGGTTCCTTTCTGTGCGGGAAGATGGGATGAAGGAGAATGGTGGGCAGACGGCGCAGTAACAGGTGGGGTGCGGTCCGTCAGCGGCTCCCGGTGGGCTCAGTCGCTGATCTGCTCCCAGGGGACGATGGCCAGGGTGGAGTCGACGGCGTCGAGCACCCAGGCGCTCTGCCCCGAGCGCAGCGGCTGCTCGGAGTGCGCCGGCAAGGTGAGCTGGTGGCCGCGCGTGACGGCGCGAACCTCACCGCTGCCGTCCTTCCACCACAGGACGGTGACCTTCTCACCGACCAGCTCGGCGGCGGTGGGCGGAGCCGTGTCCAACGGCATGGAGCGCCTGATTCGGTTCCACAGCCAGCGCATGAGTGCACCGGATCCGAGGGCTGCTGCGGTGGGAACGCCCCACAGCACCGCCGCCGGCACCTGCGCCGCGGCCGAGCCCGTCGTCGCCGTCACCCCCATGCCGATGGCGCCGAACACGGCCACAGGCAGAGCGAGGATCGGCACGAGCCCGTCGGGCAGGAGGGCGTCCAGCAGTCCGTCGAACAGGATGCCGGCCACCAGGACGGTGCAGCCGATGATCGCGCACCAGGCGAAGACGCCCACACCAGCTCCCTTCCGCGCAGGCCCCTCGACCTCCGACACCTGGATTCTGCCACGCAGGCCGGCACATCAAGCCGGGGTTGGGATGGGAAGAACAACCCAGGTGGACTCAGGCGCCGCGGGCGCGCGGCAGCCGACCGGAGTCCTGCAGGGGCGGCGCAGCCGAGGACCAGGACGTCGCCGTCGGGATGGCCGTCGCAGCAGAGGGGTTGGTGGGAATGGTCATGGTCTCCTGCATCGCCGGATCGGTCCCCTGCTCGGGGCCGGCCGGGGCGGCGGTGCCGGCGGTCCTACCTGTGCCGGCTGTGCCAGCCGTGCTCACTGTGACCGCTGCCTTCCGGTGGGATCCGACGGCGTCGGCGGGGACGGCACCGGCGGCTGCCACTGCGGAGGACTGCTCGGCCTGCTGGGAGGCGGTCAGGATGGGCGGGCCCGACGGCGCGGGGACGGGATGGCCGGCGCTCCCGGGTACCTGGGGTCTTCCTTGGGGCGGGAGGAACCCGTAGCCGGTGGCCGCCGTCGGGCCTGCGGCCGCGGCCGGAATCGCAACGGCTGCCGAGGCCGAGGAGGGCTGGTGCCCGGTGGGTCCGGTGGGTACGGTGACGGTTTGCGCGGATACAGCCACGGCCCTCACTGGTGACCCGACCTGGCGCTCGGCCGGCGGGTTCGCCTGGGCGCCGGTGTGCTTGGGGCGCGGCTGGGCCGGCTGGGCCGGCTGGGCCGGTTGGGGCCTTGCCGGTGCGGCGCCGGCGGCAGCGGCCGCTGCGATCGGTGAGGCGGGCGCCTCGGTGGTGTGGCGCCCGGTCTGCGTCCCGGGGGGAGTCGAGGCGAGAACCGGCTCGGTCTCCTCGGTGTTGGCCGAGGCCGTCGACGCTCCCGAGGTCGCTGCCACGGAGGCGGACAGGGGCGAGGTTGTCACCGTCCCCGTGACCGTGATGGCGTCAGGGGCCGCGGCCGCCTGCATGGACGAACCAGACAGGGCGGCCTGGGTCCGTCGACGCCGGGAGATGCGACTGGGGGTCGGGTCCTCGAAGACTCTCCTGGGCGCCTGGGGCTCCCGGTGACTTCTCGGGCCCGCGGGGGAGTGCTGGGGCTGGCCCTCAGGTGCGGAGGTCTGCTCCGGTGGCGCCGACTGGGCGCCGGCTGCCTGTGGCGAGGCCTCGGGCAGGGAGTCGGTGGACGGCCCGGAGGGCGCGTCGGTCCGCGGCTCCAGGATGGGGGCGGCAGCCGCTGCGTCCGACGGCTCCGCGCCGCCGGGTCGCTCGCCCAGGGCGGCGGCTGAGAAGGATGGCTCGGGCACCGGCGCATGTGAGCCGGTGGTGGCGGTCGTCGTTGCAGGCGCTGCTGGCACCACCGGCCGGGCCGGCTCGGGAATGGTCATGGAGCGTGCCGGAGCCGCTGCTCGCCCGCCCCGGCGCCCGGGGGTGATCGGAGGCCAGACGACATCGGCGTCGGACACCGGGGCGGCGGCCGGCCTGGAGGGCGCCTCGGAGGCCCTGCGTTCCACCCGGTTGCGCGCCCGGCGTGAGCGCCGCCGGGGCTCGGAGCCGGAGGTGCGGACGCCGTCCGTCGAGGGCACGCCCTCGTGGCTCCAGTGACTCCACTGGCCCGGGTGGCCCCGGCGGGGGAGGCAGGGCTCGGGTAGTCGGCGAACTTGGCGATGTGGTCCAGGTCGTAGTGGGTCGGGTCCTGTCCGGCGTTGCGCAGCACGTCCTCCAGAGGGCTGAGCAGGGCCAGCCGGAAGGCGGGGTCGACGCAACGGGCGTTGACCGCTCCCCAGATCTGGTCGGCGGTCAGGGACTCTTCGGAGGATCCCAGGTCATTGCGGATCGCGGTGACCAGGTCCGACTCCAGGCGCGCGTAGGCCATGGCGTAGGCGCTCGGCCACGGGGCCTCGGGCCGCTGAGTGCGCAGGAGGGCGAAGTTCCGCATGGCGCGCAGCACCTCGTCCGAGCCACCCACCAGGGCCCCCACCCGCAGGCGGTCCAGCGCCTCGTTCTTCATCGTCCCGGTGCCCTCGGGGCCCAGCAGGTGCTTGGAGTCCTCGACGACCTCACGCAGGAAGACCCGGTAGGCGGCGACGCTGTCAGGGGTCGTGCGCTCCTTGGTCATCGAGCGCAGCCGCTCGGCGGCGTGACGGGCCGCCAGGCGGGCCGAGCTGGCCTCGGACTGGACCTCGTTGATCCGCGAGATGCTCGCCCGGGAGATCCGTGAGGCCTCCTTGAGGGCCAGGTCCGCATGCGCCGTCGAGCGCCGGGCGGCGAAGACGGCGGCAACGGCGACCAGGATGGAGACACCGGCTGCGATAGTGGCCACGACGGCGACGACGGACAGATCCATACCCCTATCCTGCCCGTAATCGACTCGATGGTGCCGCGAAAAAAGGGCCTCCCCAGATAGTCCCCAGAATCTCTGCGGGTGACGCCCAGGCTGGGTGGTGGCGACGCTCACGCTGAGGAGGGCGAGGGGGTGACGCCGCTGGGGCGCGCGTTGGGAGGGGCCGCCGATCGCCTCGGCGCGCATCCGCCCCGACAAGGCCGCGGCAACCTGCACCGATGTGCACGGGGCGAGATCCCCGGTGCCCGAGGCGCCCCGCGCGGGCCCGTGGCGCGGTAGCGTCAGCGCCATGAAGAAACTCATCAACGCCGTTGACAACGTGGTCACGGACGCCCTGCGGGGCATGGCCGCAGCCCACCCCCACGAGCTCGACATCGACCTCGACCAGCACATCGTCTACCGCCGCCGGCCCAAGGAGCAGGGCAAGGTCGCCATCATCTCCGGGGGAGGCAGCGGGCACGAGCCCCTCCACGGCGGCTTCGTGGGCACCGGCATGCTCGACGCCGCCTGCGCCGGAGAGATCTTCACCTCCCCGGTCCCCGACCAGATGGTGGCCGCCACCAGCGCCGTCGACCGTGGAGCCGGCGTGCTGCACATCGTCAAGAACTACACCGGCGATGTCATGAACTTCGAGATGGCCGCCGAGATCGTCGAGGCCGAGTCCGGCATCCAGGTGGCCAGCGTCGTCACCAACGACGACGTCGCCGTCGAGGACTCCCTCTACACCGCCGGACGCCGCGGCGTGGGCGTGACCGTCATGGTGGAGAAGATCGCCGGCGCCGCCGCCGAGCAGGGACGCCCGCTGGACGAGGTCGCCGGTATCGCCGCACGCGTCAACGCCGCCGGCAGGTCCATGGGGATGGCCCTGACCTCCTGCACCGTCCCGGCCAACGGCAAGCCCTCCTTCGACCTGCCCGAGGGCGAGATGGAGATCGGCATCGGCATCCACGGCGAGCCCGGACGCCACCGCGAGAAGATCGTCCCCGCCGCTGAGATCGCTGAGCGTCTCGTCACCCCCATCCTGGCTGAGCTCACCGCGCTCACCGAGCTGGACAGTGCCGGCGCCGACGAGGGCGTCATTGCCATGGTCAACGGCATGGGCGCCACCCCGCTGCTCGAGCTCTACCTCATGTACGGGGAGATCGCCCGCCTCCTTGAGGGTGCCGGGATCACCGTGGCCCGCAACCTCGTGGGCAACTACATCACCAGCCTCGACATGGCCGGCTGCTCCCTGACCCTGGTGCGTGCCGACGCCGAGCTGCTGAGCCTGTGGGACGCCCCAGTCAACACGCCCGGCCTGCGCTGGGGAGCGTGAGGACCTGACACAATCGGGGTGCCCGATCGCCTGCGGGCACCCCAAGGAGACTGTAAGGAGAAGCGACATGACCGCAGAGGTGGGAGCCGCCCGCCACTCGCTGAGCGTGGCGGACTTGGCGACCTGGGTGCGCCGTAGCGCCGCACTCATCGCCGAGCACGCCGAGGAGCTCACCGACCTGGACGCCGCCATCGGCGACGCCGATCACGGCACCAACATGAAGCGCGGCCTGGCCGCCGCTGCCGAGGCGGTGCAGGCCGGCAGCTTCGCCAGCGCGGACGCCCTGCTCAAGAAGGTCGGCACCACCCTGGTCTCCACCGTCGGCGGCGCCTCCGGGCCCCTGTACGGCACCTTCTTCCTGCGCGCCGGGGGCGCCGTGGCCGGCCTGGAGGTGCTCGACGCCCAGGCGCTCGCGGGCGCCCTGGAGGCCGGGGTCGGCGGCCTCGCCGCACGGGGGCGGGCCACCACGGGGGGAGAAGACCATGCTCGACGCCTGGAGCCCGGCCCTGGAGGCCCTGCGCGCCCACCCCGGCGACCTCGCCGCCGGCGTCGCGGCCGCCGCCCAGGCCGCCGCCGAGGGGCGCGAGGCCACCAAGCCCATGGTGGCCACCAAGGGACGGGCCTCCTACCTGGGGGAGCGCTCCGTGGGGCACATCGACCCCGGTGCCGCCTCCACCGTCCTGCTGTTGACAGCCCTCGACGACGTCGTGGCCGGAAGGGCATTGTGATCCCGGTGAGTCCTGCCAGTCCCGCCAACCTTCCCCAGTCCCCAGCGGTCCCTGAGCCGGAGCGGCCGAGCGGTGGCGCCGTGAGCGTCGGCATCGTCCTGGTCTCCCACTCCCGGGCCCTGGCCGAGGCCGCCATGGACCTGGCGCGCCGGCTCATCGTGGCCGTCGACGTCCCCGTCGAGCTGGCCGCGGGCCTGGCCGACGGCGGGCTGGGTACCGACCCCGGGGCCGTCGTCGAGGCCGTGGAGCGTCTGGCTGAGCACTGCGAGGGCGTCCTCGTCCTGGCCGACCTGGGCAGCGGGGTCATGAGCGCCGAGATGGCTCTGGAGATGCTCGATCCGGCCCTCGCCGAGCGGACGCGCCTGTCGGCGGCGCCCTTCGTCGAGGGGCTGCTCGGCGCCTACGGTGCAGCCGGTATCGGCAAGGATCTTCAGGCCGTGGCTGCTGAGGCCGACGGCGCCGCCGAGGCCAAGCGTTCCCAGGTGGCCGCCTTCTGACGTGCTTCTGACTCGCTGCGTTGTCTCATGGCTTCTGAGAGTTTCGGATGTCATGACATCTCAAGACACTGGTGGGGTGCGTCTGCCGGATGGGAGAGCTGCTGCTTCGGCCTGCTGGAGGGGGCTGGCCCGGTCGCTGTGGTGGTTGCCGTCGTCGTCTGGGTGCACTGCACGAGGGGTGGGTGTTACTGGACGAGGGTGGGGTGCACTTTGGGTGGGTGGGGCCTTCGTGCAGTACGCACAACCCTCGGCCAGTGGATCCCGACCTTCGTGGAGCAGGCCTGCTCAAGGCGGGACCGGCGTCGGGTCATAGCCTCCCGGCCCTCTGCGCAGGCGGCGGTCAGGAGTCGGTCGGGGCGGACCTGTGACGGAGGCGCCGGGCTGTGCCGTATGGACCCCGGACTCGCTCCTGTGCGGCCTGGTGTCCACGGTGCTGACATTAACGGGCCCGGCGTTAGTGCGCCCAGCGGGGATCGTTGGAATACTGCGGTTCTTCCTCGGCTAGCAGCATCGATTCGGGGGTAATGTCAGCGCTGCGGACACCGACACCCCGTCATGTCTCGCCTCTAGGTCGCCTCGCCTCCAGGGCTACCAGCTTGCCCCGGGTTCCTGCTCGAGCAGGTGTCTCAGAAGTCATAACACCCACATGTCTCAGAAGTGAGGAGATCTGACGCGCGTCGTCGCGTCAGGGGCCGCCGGGTCGGTTCACGCGCGGTTGGCGAAGCGCTCCAGGAGGGCGGCGTCCCCACCGACGACGAGCACGTCCTCGGCTGAGACCAGGGTGTCCGGGGTGGCGTACTCGAAGGGCTCGCCCGGACTCATGAGACCGAAGACGGTCACCCCGTAGCGCGAGCGCACCTTGGACTGCCCGATGGTGAATCCGTGCAGCTCCGTGGGCGGACGCATCTTGACGATGGTGAAGCCGCCCTTCTCCATCTCGATGTAGTCGAGCATGCGGCCCGAGACGAGGTGGGCGGCACGCTGACCGGCGTCGAACTCGGGGTAGACGACGTGCTGGGCGCCGATGCGGCGCAGGATGCGGCCATGGGCGCGGGAGATGGCCTTGGCCCAGATCTGGGGGGTCTCGAGGTCCACGAGGTTACCGGTGATGAGGACGGAGGCCTCCAGGGAGGTCGCCACCCCCACGACCGCGGTGCCGAACTCGGTGGCGCCCAGCTGCTCGAGGGCCTCCACGTCCGTGGCATCGGCCTCCACCAGGGGGATGCGGCCGGTCCACTGTCGCACGGTCGCGGGATTGGCCTCCACGGCCAGCACCTCGCGCCCCAGCCGGTCCAGGGTGGCGGCCACGGCCGAGCCGAAGCGTCCCAGCCCGATGACGAGCGTGGAGTCGGTGCGCGAGAGCGGGGCAGGCATGAGGTCTCCTGAGGTCGGCCGTGAGGCAGTGGCCCCTACGCTACCGCCTGCGGCGACGTCGGAGGCTCAGGCCGATCCCGCAGGCCATCAGGACCGTCGCCGCCCCGGCCAGGATCCACGTCATCATCGTGAAGCCGCCGGAGTAGGCCTCGATCTGCGCGCGGTCGACGAGCTGGGCCTTGAGGGTCTCGATGATCTGCTTGCCCGCGGGCGACTGCGGCAGGGCCTGGGCGCGCATCATCGCCTCCATGGCTTCCGCCCTGACCTGCGCGGCATGGTCGGTCACGTAGTCCTGGGCGTGCTGGGTGGCGTAGGAGGTCATGAGTGCCACTCCGAAGGACCCGCCGATCTGCTGCGCGGCGCTCAGGATCGCCGAGGCCAGTCCGGTCCGCTTCGCATCCACCCCGCGAGTGCCGGAGTTGAAGGTGACCGGCATCGTCAGCCCCAGGCCCATCCCGAAGACGATGAGGCCGGGCAGTGCCACGTGCTCGTAAGTCGATTCCGTGGTCATGCGGGAGAAGATGAGGAAGGCTCCCGCCAATACTGCCAGCCCCAGTGGCAGGGTGCCGCGCGCCCCGAGCCTGGGCACGATGATGTGCCCGGCTGGGATCGCGGTGGCGATCAACGCAAGGACCATCGGGAGGAAGACGACCCCGCTCTTGAGAGGCGAGTAGCCGAAGTGGTTCTGCATGTAGTAGGTCAGGTAGATGATCGCCCCCATCTGGGCGGCGCCGGCGACGAACTGCGTGGCGTAGGAGGCCGCCCGCACTGGCAGTGCCATCATCGACAGGGGCAGCACCGGGCGGCTCGCGAAGCGCTCACGGACCACGAACAGCACGGCTGTGATGCCGCCGAGTGCCAGCCAGCTGACGGTCGACGTGGAGGTCCAGGAGGTCTGCTGGGCTCGGTCGAGCCCGTAGACGGCGCTGAAGCAGGCTCCGCAGCCCAGGACCAGGCCGCTCAGGTCGTCAGTGATGCGTGAGTCGCGGTCGCGCTGGTCGGCCGGGGGCAGGCTGCGCTGCCCGATGAGCAGGGCGGCGGCGGCCAGGAGAATGTTGATGTAGAGGGCCCAGCGCCAGCTGAACCAGTCGGTCAGTGCTCCGCCGACAAGCAGTCCGACGGCCGCTCCCAGGCCGCCAGTGGCGCCGAAGATCGCGAAGACCCGCTCGCGCTCAGTGCGCTCGGTGAAGGTGACATTGAGCAGTGACTGCGAGGTGGGGGCCAGCAGGGCGCCGAAGCAGCCCTGGGCCACGCGGGCCGCCAGCAGGACGGGGAACGAGGTCGCCATCCCGGCTGCGAGGCTGGCGATCCCGAATCCGATCAGACCGACCTGGTAGGAGCGGCGGATGCCGACCACGGCGCAGAGCCTTCCCCCGAAGAGCACGAGGCCTCCGAAGGCCAGGCTGTAGCCGGTGACCGTCCACGGGCTCTGGGACACGGTCATCCCCAGGTCCTCCTGCATGTGCGGCAGGGCAATGGCGATGATCGTCAGGTCCAGGACGATCATCAGCTGGGTGAGGACAGCGCTGACCATGACTGCGCGGCGGTTGGGCCGCTGCACGGCCGCGGGAGTCTCCTCCTGTATCTCCGGTGCTGACTCGGTCTGCTTGAGGGGGGATGTCGCTGTGAGCGTCATCGCGAACCTCCATATCAAAACTATCGTTTTTGTTTGCGTTTGGGAGTCTAGGAAGTGTGTGGTGGCTAGTCAACAACGATCGTTTCGATTTGGGGTGTGCTCTGAGTCGCTTATCCTGAACTCATGCCACGAGTGACCGCCGCCTACCGGGAGCGTCAGACCGACCGGATCCTGCAGGCCGCCGAGGAGTGCTTCGCACGCAGTGGCTTCCAGGCTGCCTCCATGGACGAGGTCATTGCCGCGGCCGGAATGTCGTCATCGACGGTCTACCGCTACTTCCCTGAGGGCAAGCGCTCTCTCATTCGGGCGGTCCTGACCAGGCGCATGGGGCCGCTTGTCGAGCGGATCAAGCGGATCGCCGAGTCCGAGGAGCCGCTCGACTTCGAACGGGACTTCATTGAGGCGCTCACCCTGCTCAACTATCAGCGGCACGGCGCGGCAGCCGACTCAGAGGTGGACCGGCAGGATGACGCTCTTCAGGGTCCTGGCGACGTCGGTCTGAGCTCCTGGGCGCCTCTGGCCTACCATGCTTGGGGGGAGCTGACCCGTGATCCCGAGATGAGCGTCCTGGTCCAGGAGAGCTACCGGGACATCCACGGAGGTCTTGCCCGTCTGTGTCGCAACGGGCAGAGGGTGGGGACGATCTCCTGCCGTCTGAGTCCCGATCAGCTGGCCTCCCTCATCCAGAGCGTCTCCTTCGGTCTCATCGTCGAGCAGCTCATCACCGGCCGCGCTGATGTGGAGGGCGCGGCTGCCACCCTCAGGCAGCTGCTCGCTCCAGAGGGGGCGTGATCCTGACAGTTCCCGAGGGCGTTCACCGGTTCCCGGAAACAGGGGGCCGCCCGACGTCAGTGGGGCTGCCGCCCCGGTCAGCCGATCATCGGGCTTGCCTCGGGCATCCGGATAACGCGGCGCCGCTCGCGCAGCGCCAGGGCGCTGGCCGCCGTCATGGTGCCCACGCGGCCGACGAACATGAGCGCCACGATGACGTACTTGGCCCCGTCCGGCAGGGAGGGCGTGATGCCCGTGGACAGGCCCACGGTCGCGAAGGCGCTGATGACCTCGAAGAGAATCCGGTCCAGGGACAGGTTGGTCATCTGCAGCAGCAGGAGCGTGGCCAGCCCGATGATGCTGGAGCCGATGAAGGCCACCGCCACGCTCAGGCGCACAGTTGAGGGGGGTGATGCGCCGCCCGAAGGCCTCGATGTCCTGGTCGCCGCGGGCCTCGGCGAGGATCGCCAGCAGCAGGACCGCGAAGGTCGTCACCTTGATGCCGCCGGCTGTCGAGGCCGAGCCGCCACCGACGAACATGAGGGCGTCCTGGAGGAACCAGGTCGCCTCGTGCATGTGCTCGGGCGGGATCGTGGACAGCCCCGAGGAGCGGGCGTTGACGCCGTTGACGAGCGCGGTCATGATCTTCCCGCTCGTGGGCAGGGAGCCGTAGGTGAGCGGGTTGTTCCACTCGAAGGTGGCGATGGCGATGGTCGAGGCGACCGTGAGGGCCAAGTAGGTCGTCAGGGTCAGCTTGGTGTGCAGGCTCCACGTGCGGGGGCGGCGGCGTCGGCCCATGATGTCCAGGATGACGGGGAAGCCGACGGCGCCCATGAAGGTCCCCAGGATGATCGGCAGGCCGATCCACCAGTCGGTGGAGTAGGCCTCCAGGCCCTCGGGCATGATGACGAAGCCGGCGTTGTTGAAGATCGACAGCGCCATGAAGACCGCGTACCACAGGGCGTGGCCCACATCGAGGCCGTGACTGAGGAAGGGCGGCAGCAGCATGAGCGTCAGGAGGAGCTCGCAGCCGGCGGCCGTGTAGATGACGGCGCGCAGCAGCCGCCCCACCTCGCCCAGGCGCGACTGGTTCTCCGAGGCCGCCAGCATCCGCTGAGTCAGTCCCACGTGCCGGGACACCGCCAGGGACAGCAGGGAGGCCAGGGTCATGACTCCCAGACCGCCCACGGCCGCGGCCAGGATGATGACGACGTGTCCGAAGGTGGACCAGTAGATCGCCGTGTCCACTGTGCTCAGGCCGGTGACGCACACGGCCGAGGTGGCGGTGAACAGGGCGTCGAGGAAGTCGGCGTGCTCCCCGCTGGTCGTGGCGATGGGGAGGCTGAGGAGGCCGGTCACCACCACGATGATGGTCGCGAAGACGATGACGGCCAGCCGGGCCGGGTAGAAGCGGGCGGCCCTCGCGATCTGGCCGAGGGGCTCGATGTGCCTGAGCAGACGGCGAATCCCGGTGGGCTCCGTGCTTGGCAGTGGAGGGCGGGGCAGCGGCTCCTCGAGGGGGTCGGCTCCCTCTGCGGAGCTCGGGTGCTTCTTGTGGCGCTTCCACGCATGGCCGACGACGCCCACGAGTGGGGCGTGCCAGTGGGCCTGACGGCGCCGGCCGGCCTGGGAGGCGCCACGCTTCCCAGTCGGGGTCTCGCCGCGGGATCCGCGGCCGGGCTCCGGCTCCTGGGCGGTGTCTGTCTGGGGCACGGTCGCCATTGTGGTCCCGCTGGTGGGGCTTCGTCACGTTTCCCGGCGTCGTGGGCCGGGTGTGTTCGAGTGGGACCGGTGGGCGGCCTCCGGTGCTCGCCGTCGTGACGGCCGGATCAGGGGCGGATCTGTGAGGATGCCGCAGCGACAATTGGTGACCGAGTGTGAAATGCGACGCCTGTGGCGAATGAGGTCCGAGAAACCCTGTGCGAAGGCTGGTGCGGAGATATATTGGCTGTGTTCCTGCCCCGATGGGGCCACCCGCGACGAACGGACCTCAAGCTCATGGCACCGGGCCTTCCCACATCCCCCAGCGCCTCCGGCGCCCCCTCGTTCCTCACCGTGGCTGAGGTGGCGGCGATGCTGCGCGTGTCCAAGATGACCGTCTACCGGATGGTGCACTCCGGCGACCTGCCCGCGATGCAGGTCGGACGCTCCTTCCGCGTCCCCGAGCGTGCCGTTCACGACTACCTGTCCGCCGGGCTGGGTGACTGGGGCCACGACGCGTCAGAGGCATCAGGGTCCTAGGAGCCGCTACACTCAGGCGGTCACCTGCGTGGTCGGCCGCTGAGCCTCACGCGCCGACCAACCGCCCCATGGCATAACCCTCGCCGGCCTGCCTCGGCCCGCAGGGAGGGTCTGCGGGCACTACAAGCGAACTGCGAGGAGATCTCATGGGATCCGTCATCAAGAAGCGCCGCAAGCGCATGGCCAAGAAGAAGCACCGCAAGCTGCTTCGCAAGACGCGTCACCAGCGTCGCAACAAGAAGTGAGACGAGCGGCCCGTCCGCGTCTCGGGGCTCCGTGCACACTACTGGTGTGAGCGGGGCCCTGCTTGTCTCACGAGGAACCGATCAGGAAGAGCGGAGACCTCCGTTGACCACCACCCCAGATGACCGCGCCCCCGCTGCCCCCGCTGAGGCCTCGACGGTGCCGGCTGCGCCGTCGATCGAGCCGCAGCTGGTGGCAGGCGACTGCACCGTCCCGCTGAGCGTCGACGTCGACCCGTCCGCCTGGCCGGCACCCGTCCAGGCCCTGGCGCACACGCCCGCCTCCGGTGCCCGGCCGACCAGCCTGGCCGAGCTGACGACGCTCCGCGTGGGCGGCCCGGTGGGCAGCTACGTCGAGGCCACCACGCAGAGCGAGCTGACCGAGGCGATCCGCGAGGCCGATGCCGCCGGAACGCCCGTCCTCGTCATCGGCGGCGGCTCCAACATCATGGCCTCCGACGCCGGCTTCGACGGTCTCGTCATCCGGGACGCCCGCGCCGAGGTATCGCTCGTCTCGGACTCGGTGTGCGGCGGCGTCGAGGTCACCGCCACCGCCGGCACCACCTGGGACGACCTGGTGCGCGAGGCCATCGCCAGCCAGTGGGCCGGGTTCGCGCCCCTGTCCGGGATCCCCGGCACGGTGGGCGCCGCCCCCGTGCAGAACATCGGGGCCTACGGCGCCGAGGTCGCCGAGCTCATCGCCAGCGTGCGCGCCTGGGACCGACTGCGCAATCGGGTGGTCTGGCTGGCCCTGGGCGAGTTGGGGCTGGCCTACCGGGATTCGCGCCTCAAGCAGTCCCTCACCGACACCGAGGTGGGTGGCGGGCGCCTGTGGGGGCCGACCGGGCGCTGGGTGGTCCTCGACGCTACCTTCGCCGTGCGGCAGGGCTCCCTGTCCTCCCGGATCGCCTACTCCCAGCTGGCCGGGGCGCTCGGCGTCGAGTTGGGTGAGCGCGTGCCCGAGCGCGAGCTGCGTGAGGCGGTTCTCGAGCTGCGCCGCTCCAAGGGGATGGTGCTGGACGGCACCGACCACGACACCTGGTCGGCCGGCTCCTTCTTCACCAACCCGATCCTGACCACGGAGCAGGCCGAGCAGCTGCCGGAGGACGCGCCGCGCTTCCCGGTCACCGACCACTCGCAGGTGGTGCTCGGCACCAAGGCCGCCCCTGTCATCGAGGGGTTGGTCAAGACCAGTGCCGCCTGGCTCATCGACCACGCCGGCTTCAGCAAGGGCTTCGCCGTGGAGGCCGGTGCACCGGCTGGGCTGTCCACCAAGCACGTGCTGGCTCTGACCAACCGGGGCGGGGCGACCGGGGCGGACCTGGTGCGCCTGCGCGATGCGGTGGTGGCCGGAGTGCGTGAGCGCTACGGCGTCACCCTCGTGCCCGAGCCCGTCCAGGTCGGCTTCTAGGCCGCCTGTCCAAAGCCCCGGCAGCCCCGGTACGTGTCAGCACGTCCCGGGGCGCGTCGCGCGAAGACGCGGTTCGCGGCGGATGCCCCTGGCTCTGGGGAGCGGTCGCTGCGGGCACTGTCCCTGTCCCTGGTGCGTGGTTCTGCGTCCCAGAGTCCTTATCCGGGCGTGCTCGCTGCCGGTTCTAGCCCCTAGCGCGCAACCGCGCGAGACTCGAGGTCGCCGGCCTCCGGGCCGTCGGACTGCGCTACCGGAGCCTGGTCGGGCGCCGCCAGCCAGGCGTCCACCTCGGCCAACCAGGCCCGCTTCGCCGTCGGGGAGGCCAGGCAGGCGCGGATCGAGCCGCGGGCCAGCTCGGCCAGCTCGGCGTCGTCGCAGCCCAGGGTCCGGGCGATCTTGTACTGGTCGACGAGCCTGGACTGGAAGAGCAGGGGGTCGTCGGCACTCAGGGCGATCTGCGCTCCGTGGCTCATGAGCCTACGCAGGGGGACGTCGTCGGGGCTGTGATAGACCCCCAGGCTCACGTTGGAGGCGGGGCAGACCTCGAGGCTGATGCCGGAAGCGACGATCGCGTCCAGCAGGGCGGGGTCCTCGCCGGCGCGAACCCCGTGGCCCAGGCGTGTGGGGCTGAGCGCGGAGACGACCTCACGCAGGTGGTCGGGTCCTAAGAGCTCCCCTCCGTGCGGCATGGAGGCCAATCCGCCCCGGCGGGCGATGGCGAAGGCCCGCTCCCAGGAGGACGTCTGCCCGGCGCGCTCATCGTTGGACAGGCCGAAGCCGATCACCTCGCCCGGCTGGTCTCCGGCGTAGCGCACTGCCAGGCGCGCGAGCGTGCGGGCGTCCAGCGGGTGACGCATCCGGGAGGCCGCCACAATGACCGCCACCTCCACCCCGCTCAGGGTCGTGGCCTGCTTGGCGGCATCGAGGATGATCTCCAGGGCCGGGGTGATCCCGCCGACAAAGGGGGCGTAGCTGGTCGGGTCGACCTGGATCTCCAGGCGGCGCGAGCCCTCGGCGGCATCATCCAGGGCGGCCTCCAGGACGATGCGGCGCATAACCTCCTCCGTGCGCACCAGAGCCCGGGCCGTGTCATAGGCGCGCTGGAAGCGGAACCAGCCGCGCCGATCAGCGGGTACGCGCAAGGGGTCGCCGTCCAGGAAGTTCGAGGGCAGACGCGTGCGCGCGCTGGAGGCCAGCTCAATGAGGGTCTCCAGGCGCATCGACCCCGTGAAGTGCAGGTGCAGGTGCGCCTTGGGAAGAGTGGCGAGGTCTCGCATGGGTGGATTCTTCCACGCGTTCGCACTCCACCGGCAGCCCTCCCACGCGAGGCAGGAGGCACCGAAGTGTCACGATTGGCGACTTTTCCCGGAGCCACTGACAGCCTGTGAGGGGAGAGGAGGGAGCGGACCAGCGCAGATAGGGGAGAGGTGCCCGGCCACCCCGCCTCGACTCGACCTAAAGTCGCCAGGAGTGACGTCCGGGTGGATTCCGAGCCGGCGCGCCACCGAAGAGACGATTCGCACCGTCTCCCGATTCAGTACCTGGTCGCTGGTAAGACGCAACGGGGTATGGCCGCGCGCGAGAGCAGCCTGATCGCGCAGGTGGTCGCTGTGCCAGTCCGGGCGGGAGGAGTGGTAGGTGTAGCCGTCTGTCTCGATGAGCAGGGCCGGGTAGGCCGCTGCGGTGAGGACATGGGTGCCCTCCGCAGGCCCGGGAACGATCGCCCGAGGCCTTTGGCTGAGCACCAGGTCCACCTCGCCGACCCCGTCCACCATGACCGCCGCGACGGGGCGGTAGCCGGCCCGCTTCAGGTCGTGGCGGGCGATCGTCTCCAGCAGGGAGCGCGCCCCCGGGCGGGCCTGGGAGAGCAGGGAGCGCAGCGATGCGTTGCGCGGGCCCGGCAACGCGGCTTCCAGCTGAGCGTGGGTCGTGTATCCCAGACGCAGGGCCGCATCCAGGGCGATGAGGGCATCGAGCTCATCGGCGCAGCGCATGAAGCAGATGAGAGCCTGCTCGACCTGCGCCACTGGTGGCTGAGTGTCCTCGGGCAAGGCCAGTCCCCTGACGCGGTGGACCACCGTGCGGCCGATCGCATCGGGAACGCGGCTTCGCTGCGCCGGGATGGCGACATGGAGAACACCGGGTGATGTCCTCAGCGGAATGCCGTAGTGCTTCATCGCGTGTCCACAGCTCACCACGCCTCCCAGCCGGCGGCAGGTGACGACGAAGGTCTTGGCCGACGGCAGGGACACGACGTGACCGGGGTGGGCGGTCAACGCCTTCTCAGACAGCATGCGCGCCACCGTCCTGCGCTCTGACCGGGTGAGGCTCAGTGAGGAGAGCCGGGCTGCGCCGTTCCTGGCCAGTAGCCGGGCGCGCACATCGCTGCGGCGGACATCATCAAACATATTTAAATCATGTCAAACAGTGCTTCGAGGTAAAAGACATGGGGTGGGGCTGTGGATAACGTCGGGCGTCCCTCGGTGTTGTCAGTGCCTTCGTTGTCACGATTGGCGACTTTTCCGCCCGGTACCGACAGCCTGCGACAGGAGGGAACGGCGCTGACCTGCGCAGATAGAGGGCAAGGTCCCGGTGCCCCCTCCCCGAGCCGACCTAAAAGTCGCCAGGAGTGACAGATCTCGTGGCAGATCTGTGCCCCTGCACGTCCTCCACCTGGACCACACGGCGCAGCGTGCGGGAACGGGTGGGCTTCCGCTGTTGTCGAACACTCGGGGCCGTTTTGGAGGCGAACCATCAGGTGGGTGGGGCAGACTAACTGCTATGAACCACTCGTCGGCGTCCCAGGAGCCCGAGGAGGTGGCCCTGCTGACGGGGCCGCGTGCCGCGTCCGTGCTCTCCGCCGCCCTCGCCCCGGCCGGCCAGCGCCTGGCCAGCTGGGAGGTCCACTCAGTCCACCACCGCCCCGGAGCGGGGGTGTCGGTGGGGTACACGGCCGTTGTCGTCGCACCCAACGGGCGTTCCACCACCGAGTACCTGTGCGCCACGACGGCTCGTCTGTCCAACCCGCACGCACCGGGACTGACCCGGGTGGCCCCCACCGGCGGGGACGGCCCCGCGGTCCATGTGTGGCGCCACCCTGCCGACCCCGAGCTTCCCGGCCTAGTGGTGGCCTGCACGCCCTCGCTGCTCTCTGCCCGGATCGGTACGCAGGTCAAGGCCACAATGGTCGCCTACCGACCCACCCGTCGAGCGGTCGTGCGCGCCACCTTCCCGGATGAGACCACCGCCTACGCCAAGGTCCTGCGCCCGAGCCAGGCCCCGTCCTTCGCCCAGCGCCACCGCCTGCTGACGGCCTCAGGCGTGCCCGCGCCCGAGGTCCTGCGGGAGGACCCCGACGGGCTCGTCCTGCTGTCCACCGGTCGGGGAGTGGCCCTGTCCGGTCTGCTGTCCCAGGGCATGAGCGTCTCGCGCAGCGAACGCGTCTTCAACGGTCTCATCTCACTGCTGGATGCCTGCCGGCCAGCGCCATGCAGCTGCCGGCGCACGCCGCCTGGTCGGAGCGGGCCCGCCACTACGCGCACGCCGCCGCCACGGTCCTGCCCGAGCACGCCGCTCGCGCCCGGGCCGTGGCCGAGGGGGTCGAGCAGCTCATGGCCGCCTCCGACGCCGGTCGGCCGGTCCCGGTCCACGGCGACTTCTACGAGGCCAATGTCCTCATGGAGGGCGAGTCCGTCACCAGCCTGCTCGACGTGGACTCCCTGGGGCCCGGCTACCGGGTTGACGACCTGGCCTGCCTGCTGGGGCACGTCAGCGTGCTGGACCACCTGGCGCCCGCCTCCTACCCGAAGCTGCGCCCCATCCTGGAGACCTGGACCCGCATGGCCGAGCGGCAGGTGGATCCGGTCTCCCTGCGTGCCCGCTGCGCCGGCGTGGTCTTGTCCCTGGTGGCCGGCGCCCGCCGCGAGGACGGCGGTCCGTGGCGTCCCGACGCCGAGGGCCGCCTGGCCCGCGCCGAGACATGGCTGGCGCAGGGCCGCGAGATCCAGGCCCGCCGCGGCGCCCACTGACACTCCCGCCGGATGCTCGGCTCGAGGCCGTCAGAAGCGGATGAGTGACTTCCTGGAGATGGTGAATCCTCGTCCGGTGATTGTGTTCCAGCAGGTCATCCCCTTGGACTGCGAGGTGCAGGCGTAGTCGGAGAACATCGTGGTCTCCCCGTACTCGAGCGTGTGGAAGGTGTCCCCGGACTGTCCCAGGTATTCCTCTCCGCAGCGGACCTCGGTGCGACCGGCGAGCGCCACGATGGAGAACTCCCGGTCGGGGCAGTCCTGCATCCCGGAGGAGGCGTAGTTCCTCTCCAGGATCGAGCAACCGACTCCCTCGTTGGAGAGGATGCAGGAGATGTTCTTCGACGGGGTGTCCACGTACTGGTAGGAGTACGTCGTTGTGGACGTGGGAAGGGCTGGGCCGCTGGGGAGTATCGGCCCGGCGGTGGGAGGTGCGGCCTGCTCTGCCGCAGTACCCGCGCTTGAGGAAGGGGCCGCAGTAGCGGCCGAGGCGGATGTCGTATCGGACTGTCGTCCACGGTTCGCCAGCAGCATCCCGCCGAAGACTCCGGCCGCAGCGACGACGAGGATCAGAACGACAACCAGTGCGGTCATCAGCCCAGCATGAGAGCTGGAACGAGGTGCAGGACGGTCGAGGGACGGTGCCGGTGCCGCCGAGGCTGCTGGGGCGGTGTCGGACATGGGTGGTGCTGTGGTCCCTGGAGCTGAAGCCGTTGCTGGCGCTGCCGACGAGGCTTCCAGCGCCATCGTCTGAGGAACTGTCTCGACGGGGATCGCGGAGTACGTCGAGACGCTGCTGTAGTCCGCGGTTGAAGCCGTGGGCAGGCACGCGGTTTCCGCGGTCCTCGGACGGTTCGTGTCTGATGCGTCCGTGGCACTGGTGGGGGAAGCGGGTGAGACGCTGGGGAGATCGTTCGCGCCCATCTGGAGGATTCGTTCGCGCAGCACCGCGGGGATAGCGGGATTGGCGGCGACGACCGGTCGCAGATCGGGAAACGCCTTGGCGAGGTACTCCAGCACCTCGGGCTCAGTACTGGGGTCGGCGGCACGACGTTCATCGTCGGGAGTGTGGGCGGGCACAATTTGGATGATAGGTCTTTGAAGCATACAGAAGACCCGTCCGCAACCACATTGGTATCAAACGCCGAGCCGGGCAGGTTTCGCGGCGCCCGACAGACTCTCTGTCGGCTGGCGCGAAACCTGCCCGGCTCGATGACGGAGGCGGAGCCTCAGGCGCTACTCGACCTCGGCCAGCAGCTTCTGGACCCGGCCCACGCCCTCGACCAGGTCGTCGTCGCCCAGCGCGTAGGACAGCCGCACGAAGCCCGAGGGACCGAAGGCCTCACCGGGAACGATGGCGACCTCGGCGTGCTCGAGGATGAGCGCGGCCAGTGTGGCCGAGCTGTCGATCGTGGTGCCGCGCAGCGTGCGCCCCACGAGCCCCTCGATGCTGGGGTAGGCGTAGAAGGCACCGCGGGGCACGGGCACGGTCAGCCCCTCGATCTGCGAGAGCATCTCCACCATGGTGCGCCGGCGCCGGTCGAAGGCGGTGCGCATCTGCTCGACGGCGGTCAGGTCGCCGCTGACGGCCGCCAGCGCCGCGCGCTGCGAGACGTTGGCGACGTTGGAGGTCAGGTGCGATTGGAAGTTCGTGGCCGCCTTGATGACGTCGCTGGGGGCGATCATCCAGCCCACGCGCCATCCGGTCATGGCGTAGGTCTTGGCCACGCCGTTGAGGACGATCGTCTGCTCAGCCAGCTCGGGAACCAGCTTGACGACGTGCGCGGTCTGGGCGCCGTCGTAGAGGAGGTGCTCGTAGATCTCATCGGTGATGACCCAGATCCCGTGCTCCAGGGCCCACTGGCCGATGGCGGTGAGCTCCTCGGGCGTGTAGACCGAGCCGGTCGGGTTCGACGGCGAGCACAGCAGCAGCACCTTGGTGCGCTCGGTGCGGGCGGCCTCGAGCTGGTCGACGCTGACCTTGTAGTCCTGGTCGGCCCCGGCGAAGACCTCGACCGTCGTACCTCCGGCGAGGGCGACGGCCTCGGGGTAGGTAGTCCAGTAGGGCGCGGGCAGCAGGACCTCGTCGCCGGGGTCGACGAGTGCGGCGAAGGCCTGGAAGACGGCCTGCTTGCCGCCGTTGGTGACCAGGATGTCGTCGGGGGAGACCTCGTAGCCGGAGTCGCGCAGCGTCTTGGCGGCGATGGCCTCGCGCAGGACTGGCAGTCCCTTGGCGGGGGAGTACTTGTGGTTGGCCGGGTCCTTCGCGGCGGCGACGGCGGCCTCAACGATGTAGTCGGGGGTGGGGAAGTCTGGCTCTCCGGCGCCGAAGCCGATGACGGGGCGGCCAGCGGCCTTGAGGGCCTTGGCCTTGGCGTCGACGGCCAGGGTGGCGGAGGGGGCGATGGCGGACAGTCGGGCGGAAACGCGGTGCGTGGGTGCAGGTGTCACCCGACCATGGTCCCACGACCAGCGACATCCGTGCGTCTGAAACACGTCTGATCCGCCGATGACGATGCCGGAGAACCTCCGGGGTGCCTCCAGGGCTCCTCCGGGGGCGGGGTGTGGCGCCGCACCCCGGCCGGCCCTGGCGTGGCGCACCCCACGGCCTGCGGTTACCGCAAAGGCTTCCTCGTATGGCAGACTAGAGCACCGCTGAAGGGCAGTGGCGCAATTGGTAGCGCACCGGTCTCCAAAACCGGCGGTTGTGGGTTCGAGTCCCGCCTGCCCTGCTGAGAACGGCGGATCTGTCGGGAGATCCCGTCGGTTTCGTCTTTCTCCCCGCTGTGCGGGAACTGACCTGACCGTCGACCCTGAGGACCCAGATTCATGAGCGAGAGCGCACGCGCCGCGACAGGCAAGTCGGCCACCAAGCGCGGCTTCTTCGGGCGCATCGCCCTGTTCATCCGCCAGGTCATTGACGAGCTGCGCAAGGTCGTCTGGCCCACCATGAACGAGCTGTGGACCTACTTCACGGTAGTGGTCGTCTTCATCATCGCCATCATGGCCTTCACCGGGGTACTGGACTTCGCCTTCAACCGGGCCGTCATGTGGCTCTTCGCCTGACCTCCCGGCCTCTGCGGCCGTACCCTCATCGGGGATGCGCGGTTGCGCCCCTGACCACGTCTACTCTCGACGCCGCTGCTGCTCGCGCGGCCCGTCGCATCCGCTCGTCTCACGCCACTGGAAAGCAGGTACACCATGTCTGAGGATGTCTCCTCGCAGACCAACCCCGACGACGTCGAGGCCCTGACCTCGCTCGCGACCGACGCCGCCGGTGACACCGTCGAGCCGGTTGAGGCCGCCCAGGCCGATGCGACCGACGAGGTGGCCCAGGCGCAGCCCGAGGCCGCCGCTGAGCCTGCCGAGCCTGCCGAGGAGGCGCCCGTCGTCGACCCGCTGGCCGAGTTCCGCCGCCAGATGTCGGCCCTGCCGGGCCAGTGGTACGTGCTGCACACCTACTCCGGCTACGAGCGCCGCGTGGCCGCAGACATCATGGCCCGCGCCGAGAACTTCGAGGTCGAGGACTACATCTTCGACGCCACCGTCCCCATGGAGACGGTCATCGAGATCAAGAACGGTAACAAGAAGAAGGAAGTCTCCCGGGTGCGTATCCCCGGCTACGTGTTCGTGCGCATGGACCTGGATGACCCGGAGACCTCGGACAAGGTGTGGCGCACCATCAAGGACACCCCGGCCGTGACCGGCTTCGTGGGGGACCGCTACAACCCGGTGCCGCTGACCTTCGAGGAGGCTGTCGCCCAGCTCGGTCCCACGCCCGAGGAGATCGCCGCCAAGGAGGCCGCCGCCGTGGAGGCCACGGCCCCCGAGTCCGGCTCCGGCACCCAGATCGCCACCGGCGGACAGGTCTTCGAGGTCGCCTTCGAGGTCGGCGAGTCCGTCATCGTCACCGACGGCCCCTTCGAGTCTCTGCCGGCGACCATCGCCGAAATCCTCCCCGAGACTCAGAAGCTCCAGGTGCTCATCTCCCTGTTCGGCCGCGACACCCCGGCCGAGCTCTCCTTCAACCAGGTCGCCAAGATCTGAGGCGGACCTGAGGGCAGGCCCCGTCAGCCGTTGTGGCCCGACGACGCGGAACAGCGTCGTCGGGCCACAACCGCCTGAGCCGCGCCAGCAGCCACGGCTCAAGAGCCGTGAATCACAGGCGGATCTCCTGTGATACCGCGCACCGGGCTCCCTGCGCGGCCCAGCAGCGGGCTACGATGAGCGCTTGTGTGTGCGCATGCACCCACGGCTGCACGGCAGGCGTGCAGCACATCCGGACAAGTAAGAAGGACCCATTCCTATGGCCCCCAAGAAGAAGGTCGCCGGGCTGATTAAGCTCCAGATCCAGGCCGGCCAGGCCAACCCCGCTCCGCCGATCGGCCCCGCCCTGGGTGCCCACGGCGTCAACATCATGGAGTTCTGCAAGGCGTACAACGCGGCGACCGAGTCGCAGCGCGGCAACGTCATCCCCGTGGAGATCACCGTCTACGAGGACCGCTCCTTCACCTTCATCACCAAGACCCCGCCGGCTGCCGAGCTCATCAAGAAGGCTGCGGGCGTCCCCAAGGGCTCCGCCACCCCCCACACCGTGAAGGTGGCCTCCCTGACCCAGGCTCAGGTGCGTGAGATCGCCGAGTCCAAGATGCCCGACCTCAACGCCAACGACATCGAGGCCGCCGCCAAGATCATCGCTGGCACCGCCCGCTCCATGGGCATCACCGTCGAGGCCTGAGGCACTCGCCGGCTCACCGGCTCTCTCAACTCAATCCCCATACGAAACCGTGGAAGGGCCTCGCGCGGCCCGAACACCACGACTGCAAGGAGAAGCAGATGACCAAGCGCTCCAAGGCCTACCGCGCCGCGGCTGAGAAGATCCAGTCCGGAGTCCTCTACACCCCGGCCGAGGCCGTTCACCTGGCCAAGTCCACCTCGATCACCAAGTTCGACGCCACCGTGGACGTCGTCTTCCGCCTGGGGGTCGACCCCCGCAAGGCGGACCAGATGGTCCGCGGCACCGTGTCCCTGCCGCACGGTACCGGTAAGACCGCCCGCGTCGTCGTCTTCGCCCAGGGTGAGCGCGCCGAGCAGGCCCTCGCCGCCGGCGCGGACGAGGTCGGTGGCGACGAGCTCATCGAGAAGGTCGCCAAGGGCTACACGGACTTCGACGCCGCCGTGGCCACCCCGGACCTCATGGGCAAGGTCGGCCGCCTGGGCCGCGTCCTGGGTCCCCGTGGCCTCATGCCCAACCCCCGCACCGGCACCGTGACGATGGACGTGGCCAAGGCCGTCTCCGACATCAAGGGCGGCCGTATCGAGTTCCGCGTGGACCGCGCCTCCAACCTCCACTTCATCATCGGTAAGGCCTCCTTCACCGAGGAGCAGCTGACGGAGAACTTCCAGGCCGCCCTGGAGGAGGTCCTGCGCCTCAAGCCCTCGACCTCGAAGGGCCGCTACATCCTCAAGGCCACCATGACCACCACCATGGGCCCCGGCATCCCGATGGATGTCACCAAGGCCTGAGGCTCTCTTTCTTCACGACGGCGTCGGCCGCCTCCTCATGCGGGAGGCGGCCGACGCCGTTCTTCGCCTGCACGGGTTTCGTGCTGCCCAGGGACTGCACGAGTCCTCCACGGGGGCATCTGCCCATGGTCCGCGGGGTGCCGCGCTGACTACGGTGAAGGCGTCGGTGGCGCACCGGATGGGGGAGTGGAGAAACCGGTTGTCCCCGTCCTTGCCTCTCCCTCTCGCAAGGATGGGGACGACCTCTCCGCCGTGAAGGAGGCCCGGACAGGCCTCAGCGTCGGAACCGGCTACCTAGCGGAGTTCGCAGTGAAGTGGAATTCGATTGAGTTAGTCTGGTGTCATTTTCGACGTCGAATGATCCACCCTATAATAGTTCCGAACAATGAGGTCAGGAGTCCGAGCGCTATGACTTCGGAAACATATAGTTCGCGGTTGGGGGTGCCGTAGGGGATCAGGAAAGTCGATCCGATGCACAGAAGTGACGGGGTGGGGAAAGAAAATGCGCAGCACGTCACGAATCTTTTGGCCCACCAACGAGGGATGAGGAAGGTGCTGAAGAGTGCGGCGCTCGAAGGTACCATAAGTGCCAGAATGCCGGCACCACTCACTCCTATGGATTTTATGATGAAATCGTGTAGGGCTGAAAGGCCTAGGCATGACAAAAGGAAGTATCCGGCACTCAGTGTCCAGGTCAGCAATAAAGCGGGATATGGACTTCGTTTCTGTGGTGTGCTGTGAGTGTCAATCATGGTTAACCTCGATTCCGGCCGCAAACGTCTTCAAAGCTCTTCTGTGATTCCAAGGCCCGTCAATCCAACGATCGCAAGTTCCGGTTGTCCGTAAAGTCACGACGTCGCATAGCGTCCTCTCTGTTGTGTGCGCTCCGCAGAGGTGCGGTCTCCAGTTCATGGACAACCTCGCCCCTTTTGCATCTTCAGTTGTCCTTGACAGGGATGTCGGTGAGGCGGTAGGCGTAGTCGGAGATTTCTTTCCTGGTTGCTGCGTGGTCGAGGGTGATGGTGTCGCCGCCGGGGTCGGGCCAGACGACGCAGACGGTGATGGTGCCGGCCTTGATGGAGGGGGATGAGCCCGAGCTCGGTGAGGGGGACATGGGCCTTGAACTCCGCGTCGAGGTAGTCGGCGGGGTAGATACGCTCGTTCCCGGCCAGAAGAGTCAGCCCGTCGGCGGCGAACTCGGTAATCCCGGCACTCGCGTCCTCTCCTCGAGAGTTGAGGTGGTACATCTCCTTGTCTTCGAGCCACTGGTCGAAGTTGTGGATGGAGTCCTTTGTGGCTCTGGTGGTGGTCTGAACCTGTCCGAGGAGGTATCCGCCGGTGCGGATGACGTGGTCGAGGGTGATGGTGACCTGATCCTTGCTGCCGTCGACGGTGACTGTCACTCCGTCGGGTCCCTTGGCGACGGGGCCCTTGGCCTCGGGCAGGGTTCCGGTGGACGGGGCTGCTTTCTGTGCGGTGGTGCCGCCGGTGGGGGTCAGGGTGATCTCGACGCGTCGGTTAGCGGCTCGGGCTTCGTCGGTGGTGTCCTTGATCTTGGGCTGGCTCTCGCCCTTGCCCGATACGCTGGTCTTCCACTTGTCGAGTTTGGTGAGCTGTTCGAGGCGGGTCTTGACGGCGTTGGCTCGTTTCTCGGACAGGGTCTGGTTGTAGGCGTCGTCCTGGATGTCGTCGGTGTGGCCCACGATGGTGAGTGTTCCGCCGTCGGGGTGCTGGCCCAGCTGGGTGGCGACGGTCTGGAGCTGGGCCTCGGCACCGGGGGCCAGGTCGGCGGAGTCGGAGGCGAAGGTGACGTCGCTGGCGAGGGTGATGGTGACCTTCTGGTTGTCGGCCAGGGTGCTGGTGGAGTTATCCAGGGCTCGTGCGAAGCGCTCAATGGTTACTGGGGCTTCCAGCGCCTCGTGGGGTTTGGCCTTGTCTCGGGAGTAGCCGATGGTGGCGACACTGTCGAAGGCCTTGTCCATGGCTGCAAGGTCGACGCCGGAGGCGGTAGGGGCGTCCTTGTCCACGACGTCGACAGTGACGAAGCCTGCCTGGGGGACGAAGACGGTGACCTGCTTGGCATCCACCGGTCCGAAGAGCACGAAGCAACTGGTGGACTCGCCCGGCTTAAGTGCCAGCTTGTTGTAGTTGTCCTTGACCTTGTTCTCCACGCCGGTGGTGGCCACCCACACCCGGTTCGTGGACAGGTCCAGCAGGCGCACCCCGGTCGCACCCCAGTCGAAGGGCGAGAGCCGATTGCTGCTGGGGCGCGACAGTGGTCGGGTCGCCTCGAAGGTGTCGGTGTACTCATTGCCTGAGGAGTACACGACCTGCGCGATGTCCTTGACCGCGGCGTCGTCCTTGGCCCGCGTCAGCTTCAGGGCCAGGACGGTGGTCTTCTCGTCGCGGCGCACCAGTGGTGAGACCTGGAACCCCAGGTGATGACCCATGACGTGAGCGTCGAGCTCCTGCCAGCCCTGAGGCGCCGCCGACGCCGCAGGTACGGCTGTCCCCGATGCCTTGCCTGCCGACGACGAGGTCGACGCCGAGGCCGAGCCGGCCTGACGCTTCGACTGCCAGGGCAGTTTGCACCCGGCCAGCATCGGCAACCCGACACCGGTCAGGATCGCTCCAGACAGAAACACACGACGACGCATTGGGGTGGTCCCTTCAGCTGTTCTTGATGGGGATGTCGGTGAGGCGGTAGGCGGTGTCTGGGATGGAGTACTTGCCCTTGGCGTGGTCGAGGGTGATGGTGTCGCCGCCGGGGTCGGGCCAGACGACGCAGATGGTGGTGGTGCCGGTCTTGAGGTGGTCGCTGAGGTTGAGCTCGGTCAGGGGGAGGTGCTGCTTGTTGTAGGCGTCGTTGTAGTCGGCGGGGAAGATGCGCTCGCCGTTGCTGAGGAGGGTCAGGCCGTCGCTGGCGAACTGGGTTACGAAGGCGCTGCCGTCCTCGTCGCGCTGGTTGCTCAGTGCCGTCTGGGGGTCCTGGAGCAGGGGGTGGAGTTGCGCGCCGGTGGATCCGTCCTTGACGGTGCAGGTGACGGTGCCCAGGAGGTAGCCGCCGGAGCGGGTGACCTGGTCGAGGGTAATGGTGACCTCTCCGCTGGTGTCACCGCTCTTGGGGGTGAGGGTGACGCCTTCGGCTCCCTTGGCGACGGGGCCCTGGGGGTCGGGCAGCTTACCGCTGCTGGGGTTATGAGCTGTGCTGCTGGTGGGGGTGGCAGTACTGCTGCCCTTGGGGGTTGTGCCGCCGGTGGGGGTCAGGGTGATCTCGACGCGTCGGTTGGCGGCGCGGGCCTCGTCGGTGGTGCCTTTGATCTTGGGCTGGCTCTCGCCCTTGCCCGATACGCTGGTCTTCCACTTGTCGAGCTTGGTGAGCTGTTCGAGGCGGGTCTTGACGGCGTTGGCTCGTTTCTCGGACAGGGTCTGGTTGTAGGCGTCGTCCTGGACGTCGTCGGTGTGCCCCACGATGGTGAGTGTGCCGCCATCGGGGTGCTGGGCCAGCTGTGCGGCGACGGTCTTCAGCTGGGCCTCAGCTCCTGAGGCGAGGTCGGCGGAGTCGGAGGCGAAGGTGACGTCTGATGCGAGGGTGACGGTGATGTCCTTGCCGCCGGCGTGGGTGCTGGTGGAGTCGTCCAGGGCCCGGGTGTAGCGCTCGATGGCGACGGGGTCGGCGAGCTCGGGGGCAGCGCGCGGGTACTTGTCGATGTCGGTTTGGGCTGTGCTCAGGTCAATCTTGGCCTTCTTGGCCTTGTCCGCGTCCAGGACAGAGACAGTGGTGAAGCCGGCCATGGGGACCATGACGGTGACGGAGTCGGTGTCGACCTTGCCGAAGGACAGGTAGGAGACGATCTCCTTGCCTGGGGTGAGCTCTAGCATTCCGCCGCCGCCGTCGACGGCGCTCCACACGCGCCCGGAGCCGGTGTCGAGGAGCTTGACCAGGTCGGCGCCAGCGCCAGGTCGGAAGATGGTTGGAGCCCCTACGTAGCTTGAGAGGATGACCTTGTTCTTGTTGTCACTGAAGGGATGGGCGTTGACGGCGTCGACGGAGGCGTCGTCGGATGCTCGGGTGAGCTTCACAGCGATGTACGAGGTCTTGTCATCCTGGCGGATGACGGGGGAGACCTCCACGCTCACCTTGTGGCCCATGACGTGACCGTCGAGCTTCTGCCACTCGGTGCTGCCCGCCTTAGCCGGGCCGGCCGAGGCTGTGGCTGACCCGCCGGCGGTGGAGCCCGACGGAGAGGCCGATCCACCCTTGCCCTTCGATGCCCCCGGCAGGTCACAGCCCGCCAGCACCGGCACACCCACACCCACCAGGGCCGAGAGCGCTACAAAAGACCGACGAGACGGTGCCGAAGGAACACAAGAAGAACCAGGCAAGATGGGCGACACAAGAACTCCTTCATGGGTCCGCCGGAATTTCTCAAATACAGAGCGTAATTGTAACGTAATCTTGCTAGCAAGTGGGGCTCCCTGGGTACTCCCCATCGCTCCCCAGGTACTCCCCATTGCTGCATGGGGAGCATGTGGGTCCCCTGGAGTACCCGTGGGCATCATGGGTACGGCACAGTTTTTCCCCGTGGGAGTATCCCCATTTCTCGAATGATGGGTGCTGCATAGAGTCTCGGTATTCCTCAGGTCGACGTGGCCTGATCGAGAGCAACGGAGGTTCCATCATGATGACTGCTTCGAAGCGAATCCTGGCTGCCATGAGCGCCATTGGTGTGGCGGCAACCCTGGCGTCCTGCCAGCTGCCGGGAGGCTCGGGGGCGAACGGGGAGGGTGCGTCGGCTTCCGCGTCCGCATCGAAATCGGCGCAGGCCGGGGGTGGCGGTCATGGCGCGGCCATTGAGTCTCATCCCACGACCGTTGACAGTAAACCCGGGACTGTCTCTCTGAACTCCGTGTCCGGTGCAGGAACCACGATCACCGTCATGTTCTCCGTGACGAATAATGACAAAAAGAATGACATGTGGATCTACGACTCATTCTCCGACGGAGACGACTCGGTGCCTCAGCCCAGTGGAAAGGCGAGCCCGGGAGGGAGTACGAACAACGCTGACGGTCTGACGCTCATTGAACCGTCCTCCTCAAGCATCTACCGCGTCTCCTACGACTCCCAGGGCGGCTGCCTGTGCTCCAGCGACCTCACGGAGTACATCAAACCCGGTCAGACGATCGCGCTTCAGGCGACCTTCACCGGTGTACCGGCCGAGGCGAAGAACGTCACCATCACCATCCCGAATGGAGGGACCTTCAGCAACGTGGCGGTGACCCGATGAGACGGCAGATGAATGGGGGATGGGCAAGGGGCGCCACGTCTCGGCCTCGGTCAGGGGCGCTTGCCGCCGCGGTCGTCGTCGTATGGGCAACATCGTGGTCAGTGTCCGCCTCGGCTGCTGCCCTACCCGCAGCACCGCAAGCGGGCCACCCATTGGCGGCTGCGAGTAACAGCGCCACAGCCGACCCGACGACGATCACCAAGCAACCGGAAAGCGCCGGGCCGGGCAACCCCCGGGTGGCTCAGACCGTGGACCGCGTCGTCACGCCGGTGTCGCGTTCGAGCAGCTCGGACAGCGCGGTCACCTACTCCTCGGACGGCCAGACCACGGTGGCTTCACTGTCCGGAGACGTCACCTTCGACGTCGACTCCTCGGCCCTGACCGACCGCGCCAAGCAGGTGCTCGACGAGATCGTCAAGCGCTGGAATGGTAAGCCGCCCGCCACGGTCACCGTGGTGGGGCACACGGACTCCGTCGCCGACGACGCTCACAACCAGACGCTCTCTGAGCAGCGGGCCAAGGCCGTTGCCGACTACCTGACCTCCAAGGTCCCCTCCCTGAACGTCCAGTCCTCTGGCAAGGGGGAGAGCGAGCCTGTGGCCTCCGAGACCAACACGGACGGCAGCGTCAATGAGGCGGGCAAGGCCGCCAACCGCCACGTTGATGTGCGCTGGGGGTGAGGGGGTGGACGCCCCGCCTCAGCGCAGCTCGATCCACTGGCCCAGAGTCGAGATCTGATCGCTGGTGATCTTCTCTCCGGAGAAGTCCACCAGACAGATCTTTGAATCTCGGCTGATGGCCCAGAGGGAGCCCTTCTTCTGGTAGGGCCAGGTGGTCTGGTACTGCTGCTGTGCCAGGATGATGGAGCCGTTAGTGACAGCGGTCCGAGAGCCAACGGGCTGGTAGCCGCGAGTGACGGCCCGGGCGGCGTTCATGGCGAGGTCGAGGGCGTCATAGCCGTCCGTTGCCTCGATGGACTGGGCTGTCATGAGGACGGCGGACTTGTCTGACGGGTCGGTCCACTTGGTGCCCCAGATGCTGGACTGCGCCACTGACCGATCCCAGCCCTTGGGAACCGCGAGAAGCAGGTCGCCGTCCTCAAGGCGGTCCCAGTCACCTTTTGGGCCTGGGTGCTTGGCGAAGGAGCAACCGCTAAGAAGTGTTGCGGCTGTGGCCGTTGAGGCTACCAGGAGGGCACGTCGTCGTTGGATGGTCATTGTTGCTGCCTCGTCAGGGTCAGAGAGTTCTCGATGCCGTTGCGAAGCCCGTCATCCAGGGTGGTGCTCAGAAGAGTGACGACGCCGGTCCCCACCTGTGACGCAAGCAGCCAGGTCCACCCCAGCCAGGATGTTGCAGGTCCCCAGGAGAAGGCGACTCTCTCCGTGGCTGGTTTGTCCCCGCTGGCCTCCCAGGAGACCCGACCGATCTCCGAGTAGTTCTCAAAGAGGTAGGAGCTCGTGAGATCGACGGTCTGCCTGACGCCGTCGGCAGTGGTGCTCGCGTCGATGCCGGAGAGCAGGACCCGCTGCTCGAAGCTGGTGTCGTTGGTCTGCAGGTCGTAGGAGACGGCATACGGGGGCCACCCGCTGCGCCGAGTGGGGCCCTTGAGGGAGGACAGCAGACTGACAGAGATGCCGGAGAAGTTCATGCTCATCCAGGCCTGGGGAGCATCCTGTGGACTCTTGGACGGGGCTTGAGGCTGCTTCACGTCCTCAACCGAGGTCATTCCTGACACAGGGGTTTTCTCCGGAGACTTGCTGCATGAGGCGACTGCGGTCAGGGAGGCGATACCGCCGGCGGCCATGAGGAGGCGGCGCTTCATGAGGCGCTCACCGCCACTGACGTGAGGACGGACGACATGCGGTTCAGACTCTCCTTGTTCTTGGGGTCCGCGAAGACGTAGACGCCGTAGCTCTCTCCACCTGGGCCGTCGACGATGATCCCAGCGCAGGTGATGGGAACCTCGGAGGTCTTACGGTCCTGCAGCCATGGCGGGATCGCCGTGGTCTGCCAGTCCAGACGGTTCGCGCCGGATCCGCCGGGGACGTCAACGGGGGTGACCTTCGGCTGGATGGACTGAGCGGTCAGAGCCTGCTGCTCTGCGGTCAGGATGCTTGCCGCGGGCTTGGCCCCGGCTGCGTAGTGCTCGACGGCAACCGTGAGAGGAATGCTGCCTCTGCTGTCGTAGTAGGTCTGCTGCATGCCGTCGTCGTAGGTTGTGGTGGCGCCGGTGACGGCGTCCCCGGGTACCTGGATGACGAGGTTTCCAGTGGGCAGCAGAGTCATCATGCCGTCCGACGCCGCCGCACTGGAGTCATTCGACGTCGATGGCTGAGATGCGGATGCTGCAGCCGAGGCGGTGCTGGAGTCTGAGGCGCCGCTGTGGCCGCAGGCGCACAGGGCGAACGCGGCCATCGCTGCCGTCGCAGCTCTTACAGGAGTCTTCATACGCTGTCCTTGCGTTGTCGTCAGGCGTCCACAAGAGGAACCGGCTAATGGGTCTGACTTGCCAGCTGCTTACGGTCCTTCGTGAGCTTGTCGGTGCTCCAGCTCCCGGAGAGGGCGTCGAAGCCGCCGTTATCGGTGATCGCCGTGCCGTTGACAACGAGCTGCCTGGTGCTCGCCTTGGTAGCCAGGACGGCGGCGAATGTGCCACTGGCAGAGGAGCCCTGCGGATCACCCACGGACAATGAGGCCACGGGGATGTTGACGGTGCCCGACGAGAGCAGGACGGTTGAGGCGTAGTCGTTGGCCAGATCGCGATCCGATCCACTGAGTGCTGAGACGTCAAGTGTCGTGGTGACCACCGTCGTGACCGCCGTGCCCGCGGCGACTCCGGAGATGCCGCTGTTAGCAGATCCCTCGGTGACATGGGTGAAGGTCATCTTGTCGAGGTCACCGCCGGTGTCGTAGGAGAGAGCGAGGTTTCCCAGGCTGATGCGCTGCCCTTTCGGGGGAGAGACGATATCGAAGCTGTTCCATGCCGAGTCGACTTCCTGACTGTGCTCCGGGACTGGGACGTCGGCCTTGTAGGAGAGCGTATGGCTGACGGCGCCGGTTCCATCGGGTTCAGCGGAGGTTGCTCGCCGGTAGGTGACATCACCGCTGATGGTCAGAACCGGATACGTGACCGAGGGCTGGGGCGTCGCCGAGTTGCCGGGGGCCTTGCCCGACGCCGTCGTGCCGACTGTCAGCCGGCTGGGTGACGACTCGAGCGTGGAGTCGGGTTGAGATGCCGCAGAAGGGTGAGAATGCTTGGCCCGACCGGCCCCCGTGTTCTCCGCCTGCTTGGTGACCTCCGGGGATGAGGGAGATGGGCAGGAGCGCTGGTTGGCGCACTGAGACGTCGCTCGCTTGGCCCTCGCGCCGGTGACTTGTGCGGTCACCGGGTTGGTTCCGGAACTTTCCGCGCTGTATCCGCTGGTCAGTGACCGTGTGGTACTGGTGGCCTGCTTCCCCCCTGAGTCTGGGACTGCGGCAGCGGGCTGAATGGCGCTGACTGAGATACCGACGAAGAGTGTGAGGACGACTGTCCTTGCCAGCCGGGGAAACTGGGAACGGCAGCGCACGGAGTGCGTCCTTTCGATGAGGCGACAGATGCAGAGCGGTGTCGTCGGGGTCGATACCGTTATCTGACTGAGACTCTACGGACTGAGATGCGCCAGCGCCAACGTTTGTCGAGGTCGGTCGGTGTCAGGTGGGGCATGGCGTCTTCGAGACGAAGCCCCTGCTCGGGAGCCGAGAGCTCAGGCTGAGACCAGCCGGGTGGAGACCTTGGCTTTCTTGCTCATCCCCGCAGGCGCCTTGAAGGGAGCCTGCTTGGCACCGGCTTGAGGGGCCTGGTTGGCACCCTTCTTCTGATCTGGGCTCTTGGCCTGGGGACGCCTGGTGACGCACTTTCCGTGGATCTCGAAACCGACCTGGCCACCGCTCAGGCACGCACCGTCCTCAAGCTCGATCTTCGCGGTCGAGGTTGCAGTGAGTCGTTGGTTGGTGCCGGTGACGGCGGACTTCGTGCGGACCGACACGGTGACGGTTCCGCGAGCCGTGTCCACGGAGTACGCAGTGAGCGTGGCCCCGTCCAACGAGGCATAGCGTTCCGCTGCTCGCTTGGCTCCCGGACCGGCGAAAGAACCCAGTCCCCGGCCGGCATTGCTCCAGAGCCCGTCCTCGCTGGTGGCATCCACGGCGTTCCCGTAGGTCGACTCAATAGAATCAGCCCAGGCTCGTGCTGCCGCCAAAGCAGCTGCATCGGCCGCGTTACTGGCATCCCGGCGGTGCAGGATGGCGTCTCCGAGGCCAGTCATGAGTCCCAGTGCCACGAGTGCGACGAGTGCAGCGGCAACGCTGAGGTAGGCAGGATGCTGCCGCGTTCAGTGCTTGCCGGTCCGGATGGAGAACGGGGGGGCTTACGCAGAAGACGAGACATGGTGGTGCTCAGCTGTTCTTGATGGGGATGTCGGTGAGGCGGTAGGCGGTGTCTTTGGGTGAGAACTTGCCCTCGGGGTGGTCGAGGGTGATGGTGTCGCCGCCGGGGTCGGGCCAGACGACGCAGATGGTGGTGGTACCGGTCTTGAGGTGGTCGAGGAGGCGTAGCTCGGTCAGGGGGAGGTGCTGCTTGGCGTCGGCGTCGTTGTAGTCGGCGGGGAAGATGCGCTCGCCTGCGGCTAGGAGGGTCAGGCCGTCGCTGGCGTAGAAGGTTGAGATGGCACTGCCGTCCTCGTCGCGCTGGTTGCTCAAGGCGGTTTCGGGGTCGTCGAGCAGGGGGTGGAGTTGTGCTCCGGTGGAGCCGTCCTTGACGGTGCAGGTGACGGTGCCCAGGAGGTAGCTGCCGGAGCGGGTGACGTGGTCGAGGGTGATGGTGACATCGCCCTGGGTGCCGCCACCCTTGGTGGTGAGGGTGACGCCCTCGGGGCCTTTGGCGACGGGGCCTTTCGGGTCGGGCAGCTTGCCGCTGCCGCTGGTGTTGGGGGTGGCGGTGCTGCTGCCCTTGGGGGTGGTGCCGCCGGTGGGGGTCAGGGTGATCTCGACGCGTCGGTTGGCGGCTCGGGCCTGGTCGGTGGTGTCCTTGATCTTGGGCTGGCTCTCGCCCTTGCCGGAGACGGATGTCTGCCACTTGTCGAGCTTGGTGAGTTGCTCGAGCCTGGTCTTGACGGCGTTGGCGCGTTTCTCGGACAGGGTCTGGTTGTAGGCGTCGTCCTGGATGTCGTCGGTGTGGCCCACGATCGTCAGGGTCCCGCCGTCGGGGTGCTGGTTCAGCTGGCCGGCGACGGTCTGGAGCTGGGCCTCGGCGCCTGGGGCGAGGTCGGCGGAGTCGGAGGCGAAGGTGACGTCGCTGGCGAGGGTGACGGTGATGTCCTTGCCTCCGGCGTGGGTGCTGGTGGAGTCGTCCAGGGCTCGGGTGTAGCGCTCGATGGCGACGGGGTCGGCGAGCTCGGGGACGTCGTTGGAGGACTGCTTGATTGCGGCCTGGGCGATGGACAGGTCGATCTTGGCTTTCTTGGCGTCTTTGGCGTCCAGGACTGAGACGGTGGTGAAGCCGGCCATGGGGACCATGACGGTGACGGTGTCGGTGTCGACCTTGCCGAAGGACAGGTAGGAGGTCATGTCCTCGCCGGGGGCGAGCTCGAGGAACAGTCCGCTGCCGTTGATGGCGCTCCATACGCGCCCCGAGGCGGTGTCCAGGAGCTTGACCAGCGAGGCCCCTGTACCAGGACGGAAGGGGCCTGCTCCCAGGTAGTTGGAAATGCTGAGCTTGTTGCCGCTGTCGTCCTTGTAGGAGCTGGCTTTGACCGCATCGATGGAGGCGTCATCGGATGCACGGGTGAGCTTCACGGCGATGTAGGAGCTCTTGTCGTCCTGGCGGACGACGGGGGAGACCTCCACGCTCACCTTGTGGCCCATGACGTGGCCGTCGAGCTTCTGCCACTCGGTGCTCCCCGCCTGAGCCGGAGCGCTGGCCGAGGCCGATCCCCCGGCCGAGGCTGTGGAGCCCGACGGTGAGGCCGATCCACCCTTGTCCTTGGAGACTCCCGGCAGGTCACACCCGGCCAGTACCGGCAACCCGAGTCCCGCCAGGGCCGAGAGAACCACGAAGGACCGACGAGACGCCCCCCTCGAAGGAACAACTAGTGAACGCGAGAACGCAGAGGACACAACAACTCCTAGGAAAAATCAGCAGAGTTTCCTCATCAGAGACAATTGTCTCTGATGAGGAAACTCTGGCGCATACAACCACGAGGTGGCAAGCGAGTAGTGGAACTACTAGCTGTGCAGGTCCTTGATGGCTTGGGCGATCTTCTTGGTGATAGCCTCCCCAATGTCGCCAGCTCCGCCCCCAACCGCACCGACGACGGCAACGATAAGCGCTGCGACGATGAGACCGATGCCAGCGTACTCAACCATCGTCTGTCCGCGCTCATTGTCGCGAACGTTGATCCAGGCCTGCTGGAGACGGACCTGAAGGCGGAGCAGTGCGTTGTTGTTCATGATGACCTCCATTGCTGGTTGGCGCCGTCATTCCGGTGCCTCACGTGTTTGACGATATCTAAGGTAGGGGGCCGCGTGCCCCACCGGGTAGGGGCGTGCGCCCTGTCCTGTGGCCTACCGGTGGGTGGGAGGAAGGTGACATCCAGGCGGCGATCGCCTCGGCGCGGCTATGGACCTGAATCTTGGGGTAGGCGCTGTTGAGGTAATTTTTGACGGTTCTCTCAGACAAAAAAAGTTGCCGGGCGATCTGAGTGTTGGACATACCGGTTGCGGCAAGATCCAAGATCTCGGCCTCCCTGTCGGAAACCTGGTCTCGCAAGGGATTGGGCACGTCTTGTGTGGAAGGGTTCAGCATGACGTCAGCCGCTTCTCTACCGAGCACCAAGCCGCCACTGCGGCAGGTCTCGATAGCTCCGGCCACCTCGTTGATGCCCAACTGGCCATGGACCAGATAGCCCCGCGCACCGGCGTCGAGTGCCCGGCGGATACTGCTCGGGTCACGATTCGAGGTGAGCATGATGACCGATGCGTCACTGGCAAGCTCGGGAAGGATATCAAGTCCGCTGCGCCCGGGAGGCATAGAGACGTCAAGCAAGATGATGTCGGGGGAATGTATCTGACTCGCCTCGAGCGCGGAAAAAGCGTCGTTCGCTTCGATGACCTCATCAACGGCATCAATACGGTTGAGTACCGAGCGGAGTCCGAGTCGGACGATGACATTATCGTCGACAACCATCACCTTCATATGATCTTCTCCTTGTTCGTAGTGCTGTGAAGTGAGGCGATAGGTACGCGAAGTCGAACATGAGTCCCGTGAGTCGATTCGGAACGTGAATCTACAGTAAAAGCACCGTTCAGTGTTTCGGAGCGTTCTTTCAGTCCGGCCAGCCCATAGTGCCCTTCTCGATGAAGGTTTTTGAAGTCCTTGTCGAGGCCGATACCATCATCTCGGACATCCAGGCCGAAGCAATTGTCGTCGTGGAATATGAGGAGGTCGACTGACGTGGCATGAGCATGTTTTTCGATGTTGGTCAAAATTTCACCCAGAATACGCTGAAGCTGCCACATTGCCTCAGTTGAACAGGGCAGAGGGGTGTTCGATCCAGTGCGGTCGACAGAGACCGATAGGCCTGTGCGCGCCCCCCATCTGTTTGCTTCTTCTATGAGTGCGCCGATGATGTCCTCATCGCCACCTGAGCGTAGACCGTCGAGGACGAGTCGCGCTTCTCTGCTCGCTTCATCCGCCGACTCGAAGAGTGTGTGACTGAGTGGAGCATTTGGGTGATGCTCGGAGGTGAGGGAACTGTCCAAGGTTTCGGCAAGCATGCGAATACCGTGAACGCTTTTTGCGAGCGAGTCGTGTAGGTCCCGAGCGATGGTGAGTCGCTCTGCTAGTGCACGTTCCTCCGCTCGCGCGGAGGCGACTTCGGTGGAAAGACGACTGATTTCCGTGAACTGTCGGTTCAATCGATTTCCTAAGAGGGTGCTGGCGAATATGCCCACGACCATCGTGGCTGCCACTACTGTGGAGAGTTCAGTGTGTTGAAACTTAAGAAGGGCAAGCGACAGTACGACGCCTGAACTCCAAAACGATGTCCAAAGCGTTTGGTTGACTAGTCCGATGAGAACGGATGAAACGAGGATGTAGGCGAGTGAGAGGTGAAGGCCTCCGGAGAACGATGCTGGGAGTGCAGTGATGATGATGTATGTGACTATGAGATCAGTGCATGAGAACGACCAAGAGTTGACAATCAAGGATGAACGGTTACGAAACAACCTTAACGTCACCCAGTTGACAGCTATGCCGAGCAGCGGGATAATCATTAACTGTCGTTCGTTGTCGGAGGTGGTGATTCCAAGTTCACAGGCTAATAATATGCCTAGACGTATGTCGCAAATTAGAACAACAGCGCTGAATAGGGTTTGTTGTTGAACGGAATGGTCGGGAAGCTGCGAAGCGTGGCGAGTAAATGTCAACACGTCACCCCCCAAACAGCCTGATAAACATGTCTCGATTGGCGTATACCATGCCGCCAAGCATAAGAATCATGGCGCCTGGCACCATGGTGGTGGTAGCGACGAGCGACACCTTGGGCTGAGCCTTGGCGGCGGCACGCCGAATCTGCTGCGCTCGTTCGCGTCGAATCTCCTTGACGATCGAAGTGAGTGCTTCACCGATTGGGGTTCCCAGTTCTTCAGACTGAAGTAGTGCGGCGACGAAGTTGTCGACATTATCGGATCGGCAGCGCTCCTTGATGGCTGTGAAGGCGTCTCGGCGTGACACTCCGAGCCTCATTTCATGAAGGGCCTTACGCATTTCTTCGGCTATCGGACCCTCGAAATGATCACAGACGCGTTCCAAGGAACTTCGAAATGACATGCCTGAGCGCACTGTAATAGCAAGAACGTCGAGGAAGTCGGGCAGGTCGCGGTCAATGGATGCCTGCCGTTTACGTACCGCCAGGAGCAGCCACAAGTACATCCATCCAGAAAACACTATGCCGAAGACGATTCCCAGAAGAGGCTGTCCGATAAGCGTGAATATCGCAAAAAGGAGAATGCTGAGGGTGATAAACCCCGCTTCTCGTTGAATGAAAAGATCGAGGGAGAGTCCCTCCGGGTTTCCTGCATTTTTTAGGCGGCGATCAAGAGACCTTAAGTGGGTGGCGCCGTAGATCTTGCGAAGGAACTTCTGGGTTTTAATGCCGAGGGTGTCGATGAGCTTGACAAATGCACTAACTTGCTGGGTGTTGTTTTCAATGTCGACGTGCAGGCCAAGCTGGCTGGTGCCATCATCTCTAACGAGGTGGAGGCCGTAAGCAGCAATGAGTACAACTAAAGCCGCTGTTGAGGAGAAGATTAAAGGTAGCACTTCATACCTCCACGCGTGAAACGAGTTTCATCAACAGTGCCCCTAATCCGAAGCAGATTAAAGCCGCGAGCAGGATGAGGCGTCCGATAAAGGATGATGCCATGTCGTCTAGAACGCCGGGCTTCATGATGTTCATGAAGATAATGGCTGCGAGTCCGATTAATGGTACGAGGTAGGCGCTGAATGCCGATCCAATGATGGCGGTCCGGACTTCGCGGTGTAGTTGTTTGCGGTCCTCTAGGGCTAGGGCGATGTCGTGCAGGGCGCTGGCGAGCGCACCGCCAGCTGTCGACTGGATGATGATGGTGCGCACGAGGACATTGAGCTCGCGAGAGGGCATCCGTCGAGCGAGTTCGGAGAGAGCTCCGTCTAAAGACCATCCGAGTGCGAGCTGAGAGGTGGTTCGCTTGAGCTCCACGCTCGCCGGTTCGGACATCTCATGGGCCGCCAGGATAAGAGATCTTTCCACGGACATTCCGGCGGATGTTCCATTGGATAGAATGCGGGAGAGTTCTGGGAGCTGGGCGATGAATCGCTCCACTCGTTGAGTTCTGCGTCGATGCAACCATCGGAAGAACACGATGGGAATGAGCGCTGCTAGGATGCCGCTGGCGATCTGTCCGATCAACGGGCGTGTCAGGGAAAACGTTGCGATGGTCGCGGTGATGAGCGCCAGCTCGGTGATGGCTACATCCCAGCTCAACCCGGCGCTGGAGAGCCGCCGCCGTAGCGGCTTGCTGAAAGGGAGTCTACGAAGGAGGGCGAGAAGAGCGCTTCCAGCGGTTCCTCGCTGAGTGATGTCTGCGGCACCGACACCTTGTGCGAGCTCGGCGGTACGCCCCGCATTGGTGGACAAGGTGATGAGCGCAGCACTTCCAATGATGAGGGTGACGGCTCCACAGATGTAGATGAGAAGGACATTGCTCATGATGCTGTCTCCCCCCACAAGGAGCCCCGCTGGGAGCTGCAGGCCGTGCTGTTGAATCCTGTCCGCCATGGCCCGTGAAATGCCGTGGAACTCGAAGTGTCCTTGATCGCGCTGGGCGGCATGAACGTAACGCATCATGAGTGAGGTCGCGTAATTCTCGCGGTGACGGGATGTCACTGCCTCAATGGTGCTGACCCGTCTCACGCCGGTGGAGTCGCGTTCCAGCTGGATAATGACGTCGATGGCGCCATTGATCTGATCTCTGACGGTCTCGACTGGGAGCGTGACATCGGACATGGAGGACAGCGTCTCCAGGCGACTCAGCGCATCAGTGGCGGAGTTGGCGTGCACTGTGGTCAGCGAGCCCTCGTGACCGGTGTTCATCGCCTGGAGCATGTCGAGCGTTTCGCCGCCACGGACCTCGCCAACAATGATGCGATCGGGGCGCATACGCAGTGAGTTTTTCACGAGATCACGAATCGTTACCTGGCCTGCTCCCTCGGTATTGGCCGGCCGCGCCTCCAACCGGACCACGTGGGGCTGCTGAAGGGACAGCTCGGCCGCATCCTCAATGGTGATGATCCGCTCGCGATCGGAGATCATCCCGGACAGCGCGTTGAGGAAGGTGGTTTTGCCGGAACCGGTTCCGCCGGAGACAAGAATATTGAACCGAGCGGCCACCAGGGCGCCCAGAAGGTCGGCGGCCTGCTGCGGCAGGCTGTTGCGAGCGACGAGATCCGGAAGGCGGAAGGGCTGAGGGAACCGTCGAATGGTGATGGTCGGCCCGTCGAGCGCCAAGGGTGGGATGATGACGTTGACACGCTCTCCTCCGGGCAGGCGTGCGTCGACCATCGGACTGGACTCGTCCACCCGGCGGTTGACCGAGGAGACGATGCGGTCAATGAGCTGGTACAGCTCGGCCTCGGAGGTGAAGCGGGTGGGCACCCGCTCGATTCGTCCGGATCGCTCGATGAAGACGTCCTCCGGGCCGTTGACCATGATCTCGGTGACGGAATGATCTGCGATGAGGGGCTCGAGCACTCCCAACCCAACGGCATCGTCGATCACACGCTTGATGAGCCAGGCCCGCTCGCGTGGAGACATGACGGGGCCCTCGAGGGACAGAAGTCGCGAGAGTACCCGCTCCAGGCGGGCGCGCTGCTGGGCCAGCTCCAGTCCGGCAACCTCTTCAAGGTCGATCTCATTGAGCAGGCGGGTCCGGTAGAGCGCCACCAGGTCCTCTCTGCTGCCGGCGCTCTGGCGTTTCCTCCCTGGGGCTGGGCAACTCGATCTCGTAGTGCCATCTCAGCCCTCGGGGAAGTAGGCCGTACGAGTCACGGTGAGGTGCTCAGTGGTGATGGCTGGGATACCGATCGGCACCCGAGCGGTGACCTGGACACAGTGCCCGGAACCGCAACCATCCGACACGGATTCCAGGCGTACCCAGTCGGGTAGTGCCTCATGCGCGGCCTGCTCGGGGGAGCGGCCCAGCATGGCTGCGCGTGCGCCGTCTCGAGCGGCGGCGCTGACGGAGGTTACTGTGGAGACGGCGAGAAAGCCTTGAACGAGGAACATGGTGACCAGGACCAGAATCGGCACGAAGCCGATGAGCTCAATATCAAGGACACCTCGCTCCTCATGACGCAGGCGACGGATCAGCCGCTTCAGGGATGAGGTGAGACGGGCAGGGCGGAGGGTTGTAGCCGTGGTCGTAGTACTCATTACTTCTCCCAGACGATTCCGGCGCTTGCGGAGGTATTCATATCGACAACGGAGAGGACCGGAAGCGTGACGGTGACCCTGTCCGCTCCGGAACGTGTCACCTTGGTACGTGCGGCGTAGCTGTTGGGCAGGCGGCTGGTGACCTCGTGCTGCACCTGACCCGGGCTCTTCCCGATGGCATAGGCGTGGGCCGCCTCATTGGCGGCATGGGTGGCATACATGTAAGAGATTCCAAGGCTGAGTGCCTGGATGCACAGCAGAATCGCAACGGTTGCCAGAGCGAAGACCACCGGGAACTCCACCGTGATCTGGCCCCGTTGCGAGCGGCGGTGTTTGCGGCCTCGTCGCGCGGCCTTGGTTGAGCCGGCCGTCGCGCTCTGATCGGGAGCGCTGCCGGGGCCGGGCGCCGTTCCGGCCGTGATGGCGCCGGCGATGGACTGTGCGGCTTTAGCCATGGCCGGCACTCGTGATGTCAGCAGAGTGTTGGAATTGACGGCCATCTCGATCTGCGCCGTCAGATCGGGAATGCTGGCGGCCAGTGCCACTCCCGTCATCTTCGCTGCGGTGGCCGGCTGGATCTCACGTTGCCGGCTGGTCAGGTTGACCACCAGGCCGAAGGGGCGTCCACGGGCGATATCGAGGCGGTCGAGCGCATCGCTCAGCCTGCGTACCGAGCGCAGGGCCGGAGCGTCGGGGGTTGTGACGATGAGAGCCCGGTCCGCGGAGTCGAGTCCCATGGCCAGGATGTCGTCAAGCCGGTTGCCGCAGTCCAGGACCACGTGGTCGAACTGGTAGCGCAGCATGGTGAGGATCTGACGTGTGGCCGATTCCGTCAGCATCTCACCGGTCTCGCCTTGTTCCGGGGCGGGCAGGAGGGCGATCCCACCGGGGAGGGGGTACATGACCTCGGAGATCTCCCGGGCGCTGACCTCCGCAGCGATGTCGGCCAGGTCGGTGATGGAACGTCGCACCGAGATCCCGGTCATGGCGGCGAGATCGCCACCGCGGACGTCGAGATCCACCAGGCAGGTGCGAGCGCCCTGAGCGAGCTGAGCGGCAGCCATGAGCGCGACGGTTGAGGTCCCCACGCCGCCCTTGGCGCCGACGACGGCAGTGATCGTGCCCTGGCGACGTGCAGTGATCTCCTCCCGGCTAGAGGCCTCGCTGCGAACCGCCCGCGACCATGCCAGAACCGGCAGCAGGCGGTTGGAGATCTCCTCGAGGGACAAGGGCAGCGCCAGCACGGTCCGTGCTCCGGCGTCCATCGCTGCCACAACGCTCTCGGAGGTACGGGCCCGGCTCAGCAGGACAACGGGAATGAGGGGGTAGGTGCGGGAGAGCTCTTGAATGATGGGCAGGGCGATCCGCCCCTCCAGGGCCTCATCGACCAGGATGCACGATGTGACCTCCGGTTCCAGAAGCTCTCTGAGCTTCTCGGGCGAGGCGACGGTACGAACCTCGCCAAGCCCCTCGGCCTCGGACATCGCTGCCAGTACTGCTGACGGGTCTCCTCATGATCGGTCACTAGGTACTGCATCAGTTCGCTCCTTGAGCAGGGGTTCCGGGATTGGCGGAGTACTCCGGGGTCTGGGCGGTGCCCTGGTCGCCGTCGCGGCGCAGCAGGAGGCGGACCTTCTTCGAGAAGCTCTCGGCGTAGGCGAGCTTGAGGGACTGCTCAGGCGTCAGTGAGAAGGTCACCGGGACACTGTCCTTCTCCTCGGAGAAGTTCCCGTTCTCGTCCTTGTCCTGGACCTTCGTGGTCACGCCGACCTCGGTGATGAGCGCGTTCTGAATGATGATCTCCGACTTCTGTGCCTTGGTGTTGGGGTCCTCCACCGTGGAGACGATGTCGACGCGGGAGCCCGGGGTGACCTTGCCGGCGACGCCGGTCTCGGCGTCGATCATGATCGACACCTCTCGATATCCCTCTGTCAGCTGCGGAGGATCCTGAAGCATGCTGGTCTGCAGCACCGCGCCCTTGTTCAGGGTGGCTGCTGCCACCTTGCCCTTGAGGTCATTGACGTCATGGATGGCGTCTTCGGGAACCCATCGCTTGGGAACCTGCTCGGTGACCACGTCAGCCGCAGTGACCTCCTTGAGCTCGGTCACCTGCTGCGACAGCTTGAGAACGGTCGTCATCGGGCCGACTTGAGAAGAGATTGACTGGACGTAGCTGAACATGGCTACGAAGGTGACCACTGCTCCGAGGACCGTGACGAGGATGAGCAGGACGCCTCGCCGTTGACGCGGATTCATCTGGACTCCTTGACTGGGTGGGGGGCGGAAGTGCGGGGCGGCTGCACAGGCACGTTGGGCCACGTGCCGCACAGGAGACAGCCCTGTGGGACGGCCATCTGACCGCAGTAGGGGCAGTAGGTCTGGGCGAGGGGTGCCAGCGCCTGAGAGACAAGCGGGCCGGGGTCGGTGATGAGCATGGTCATCTCCGCCCATGACTTGGCTGGCCAGGTGTGGGACATGGGGAGGAGGGGTTCCCGGTGAAGCCCCAGGGATGCCAGGGCGCCCGTGACGCGGTTCTGCTCGTCGTCGGCTGCCCAGATCGCCAGACTTCCCTGAGGCGGTTTGTCCCAGACAACATTCTTGACCTTGGTGACACGGCCTTGTGCCTCGCCCAGGTCCAAGGTGAAACGAGAGCCCGGCACCATCGACTGGAGGTGCTGCCCGATCGTCGGCGATGGGTTGGTGAGCTTGCTGACGGAGCTGAGGGCCACTCTGGTGCGCAGTGCCGGCCGCAACGCGTCGACCACGACCTGTGCCTGACCGTAGACCCGAGAGTGAAGCTGTAGAAGGCAGTAGCCCAGGGCGCGGAAACGGGTCTCTGGCTCATTCACTGCCAGGATGCCGAGGTCCTTGCGCTTGAGTATCCCTCGAACGGTGCGAGCCGCGTGCTCATCCTCCCCGGTGCGGCACAGCAGTAGGGCCGGTCCTTGGCCCACCTGCTGCAGGATCGCGGCGGCCTGGCCCATATCCCAGTCCTTGGTCGCGTCCGGGTGGGACCGGGAGCCGGTGAGCACTAGCATGAGAGGCCTTACGTTGTCTTGCCCCGTAAGGGACGGAGTCGATGGGACGGGAAGTCGGGCGAAGGGGCGGCGGAATTCTCAATGGTGGTCCGCACCACGCCCAAAGGTTACAAAGTGGTAACGCATTATGACCGTACCACGAGGAGGTGCCGGTGGCTTTGTGTAGTTCTCACCATGTGGTGTGACTCCCCTCCTTGTGTCAAACGATCGCCAGCGGCCAGGTGAGCAGGGCTCCTGCGATGAGGTACGGGCCGTAGGCCATGGGGTCCTGCGAGAGGCCCGGCGGGTGATGAGCAGGAACAATGCGGCGATTCCGCCCAGGAAAACTCCGATGCACAGTCCGAAGGCGAGCATCCAGGGGTCGAGCCACCCCAGCCAGAGACCGATCACCGCGCCGAGCTTGACGTCTCCCAGTCCCAGGCCGGTGCGGAGATACGCCAGGGCCAGGCTGACGCTCCCCACTGCCAGTGCGCACAGTGCCGCGGTGAGGGCGGTACGCGCCCTGTCGGGATCTAGGACGACGGCGACCACTCCGCATGCGGTCAGCCAGGCGGTCGTGGCGCCCAGCAGGCGGTTGGGGAGCAGGTGTGCCACGGCGTCGACGCTTCCGGCGCATCCGAGCAGCGCGTAGACAGGGATGGCGATGAGCGTCGCGGCGGTAGTACCTATCCGGCTGCCCCACCAGGCGCACAGGAGGCATAGAGCCAGAGCCAGTAGTCCTTGTGGCACCGTGCCGAGGAGGCCGGGATGCTTGAGTGTCGGATACTCAAGCGGGGCGGGAGGCTCTGAGGCTTCTGAGAGTGGCTCGGTGGTGCCTCCTGTGCTGGCTGTGGCGCCATCCGCGGCGTCTTCTGAGGTGACCGCTGCGGAACGCGCGCCGGCGTCAGACTTGTCCTCGTCGTTGAGGGGCTCGTGCACGTAGCGCCTCGTCCATGCCGAGACGGGGCCGGCGATGAGCACGACGGAGACGAGCGCCACGGTGCCGAGCAGCCAAGGTTGGGGGGACATGGGAGGCCTTTCAGTGAGTCGAGCCGAGCATGGTGTTCTGGACTCCCGTGGAAGCGGGATCGACTCGTGGGGGCGGATCGGTGGGAGCTGCGGCCAGGATGCTGCCCCTGCGGATTCCCAGGCGAGAGGCGTCTCCCTGCCGCATCTCGACGACGGCCGTCGCGAGCAGCCGGGGCATTCCCATCCGGTTGGGCGGCATCGTTGTCACTGCGACGACCTTCCCTCGGCGCCCCACGTAGACGACGTCGATCGTGTGACGCATGCGGAAGCAGTGCACCCAGTTGCAACGAGTGATCCACAGGGCCCCGTCGATCGAGTCGGTGCCCAGCAGGCCGATGTTGCGCTCGCGCCGGGTGCGTGCGGTCCACAGCGCCAGTCCGGTGTCTGCCCATCCACGGTGAGGCGGGGGAGGGCGCCTACCGGAACGGTTGACCAGGTGGGTGTCGTCGTGCTCATGCTTAGTGATGGTAGGAGGGGCGGCTTGAGTAACGTCAGGGGCGTTCGCCCCATCGTCGTGGGGTGAGGTCAGCGGTACGGTTCGAATTCGGCGTGTCCAGGACCACGCCCTCACCTCGCCCTCCGCCCTGGCGCCCTGACGCGGCGAACGGGTAGCCTGGCCGACGGTGCCCGCAGACGGGTCACCGCATCTCCATTCCGTTCCCAGCGACGTCGGCTTCGTCCAGGCCTCAGGTCTGCTCGGCTCAAGTGCGACATCGTGACGCGGGTCTGCCGCGGCGGGAACCGACGGGCCCCTGACTGCGGGGCTCCGGACGTCGTTTTCGGGCTCGCCCCGATCCCGGCGGGCCGGCCCTCTCCGCGGTGACGTGCGCCGTCGAGCCACCAATGGGGGAGCGGCCCGGCACGCAGGCAGCAGCCAGATACAGACTCACGTCCCCATGGAGAATCAGTAGTGCCTACCATTCAGCAGCTGGTCCGTAAGGGCCGCTCGACGAAGCGCTCCGCGTCCAAGACGCCGGCGCTCAAGGCCAGTCCGCAGCGCCGTGGCGTGTGCACCCGCGTGTACACCACGACCCCTAAGAAGCCGAACTCCGCCCTTCGTAAGGTCGCCCGTGTGCGCCTGTCCACCGGTATCGAGGTCACGGCCTACATCCCCGGTGAGGGCCACAACCTCCAGGAGCACTCCATCGTGCTCGTGCGCGGTGGTCGTGTGAAGGACCTTCCCGGTGTCCGCTACCACATCGTGCGCGGTGCCCTCGACACCCAGGGTGTCAAGGGGCGCCAGCAGGCACGTTCCAAGTACGGCGCCAAGAAGGAGAAGAAGTAATGCCTCGTAAGGGTCCCGCACCCAAGCGCCCGCTCGTCGTCGACCCCGTCTACGGCTCGCCGGTCGTCACCCAGCTCGTCAACCGCGTTCTGCTGGACGGCAAGAAGTCCACCGCCGAGCGGATCGTCTACGGCGCCCTGGAGGGCGTGCGCTCCAAGACGGACCAGGACCCGGTCTCGGTCCTCAAGCGCGCTCTGGACAACATCCGCCCCGCCCTGGAGGTCCGCTCCCGTCGCGTCGGTGGCGCCACCTACCAGGTGCCCGTCGAGGTCCGCCCCGGCCGCGCCACCACCCTGGCGCTGCGCTGGCTCGTGGACTTCTCCCGCCAGCGCCGCGAGAACACCATGACCGAGCGTCTCATGAACGAGATTCTCGACGCCTCCAACGGCCTGGGCGCCGCGGTCAAGCGCCGTGAGGACATGCACCGCATGGCCGAGTCCAACAAGGCCTTCGCCCACTACCGCTGGTAGTGCCGGAATCAGCTCCGTACCCCACACGAACGAAGGACACCACCAGTGGCACTTGACGTGCTGACAGACCTCACCAAGGTCCGCAACATCGGCATCATGGCCCACATCGATGCCGGTAAGACCACCGTGACAGAGCGCATCCTGTTCTACACGGGCATCAACTACAAGATCGGCGAGACGCACGACGGCGCCTCGACGATGGACTGGATGGAGCAGGAGCAGGAGCGCGGTATCACCATTACCTCCGCGGCCACCACCTGCTTCTGGAAGAACAACCAGATCAACATCATCGACACCCCCGGACACGTGGACTTCACGGTCGAGGTCGAGCGCTCCCTGCGCGTGCTCGACGGCGCCGTGGCGGTCTTCGACGGCAAGGAGGGTGTGGAGCCGCAGTCGGAGACGGTGTGGCGCCAGGCGGACAAGTACAACGTCCCGCGCATCTGCTACATCAACAAGATGGACAAGCTGGGCGCGGACTTCGACTTCTCCGTCCAGACCATCCGTGACCGCCTCCACGCCACCCCGATCGTCCTCAACTTCCCGATCGGCGCCGAGAACGACTTCTCCGGCCTCGTCGACGTCCTGGAGATGCGGGCCATCCGCTTCCCCGAGAAGGACGCCGACGGCAAGGAGACCCGCGGCTCCGTCGTCGAGTACGAGGAGATCCCCTCCGAGCTGGTCGCCAAGGCCGAGGAGCTGCGCGCCCAGCTGGTCGAGACGGTCGCCGAGGCCGACGACGCCCTCATGGAGAAGTACCTCGAGGGTGAGGAGCTCAGCATCGCCGAGCTCAAGTCCGGCATCCGCAAGCTCACCGTGGCCGGCGAGGCCTTCCCGGTCCTGGCCGGGTCCGCCTTCAAGAACAAGGGCATCCAGCCCGTGCTCGACGCCGTCCTGGACTACCTGCCCTCCCCGCTCGACGTCCCCGACGTCGAGGGCCACGCCGTCGGTAACGAGGAGGAGGTGCTCACCCGTCCGGCCGACGAGAAGGCCCCCTTCTCCGCCCTGGCCTTCAAGGTGGCCACCCACCCCTTCTACGGCAAGCTCGTCTACGTGCGCGTCTACTCCGGCAAGGTCTCCCAGGGCGAGATGGTCCTCAACGCCACCAAGGGCAAGAAGGAGCGCATCGGCAAGCTCTTCCAGATGCACTCCAACAAGGAGAACCCGGTGGAGGAGGCCCACGCCGGCCACATCTACGCCTTCATCGGCCTCAAGGACGTCACCACCGGTGACACCCTGTGCGCCCAGGGCTCGCCGATCGTCCTGGAGTCCATGACCTTCCCGGCCCCGGTCATCCACGTGGCCATCGAGCCCAAGACCAAGGGCGACCAGGAGAAGCTGGGTGTGGCCATCCAGAAGCTCTCCGAGGAGGACCCCACCTTCACCGTCTCCCTCGACGAGGAGACCGGCCAGACCGTCATCGGCGGTATGGGCGAGCTCCACCTGGACGTGTTCGTGGACCGTATGCGCCGCGAGTTCAAGGTTGAGGCCAACGTGGGTGCCCCGCAGGTCGCCTACCGCGAGACCATCCGCAAGAAGGTGGACAAGGTCGAGTACACCCACAAGAAGCAGACGGGTGGCTCCGGCCAGTTCGCCAAGGTGCAGATGAGCTTCGAGCCGCTCGTGGTCGAGGAGGCCGCCGAGACCGCCGACGGCGAGAAGGCGCACTACGAGTTCGCCAACGCCGTCACCGGTGGCCGTGTGCCCCGCGAGTACATCCCCAGCGTGGACGCCGGGGTTCAGGACGCCATGCTCACCGGTGTCCTGGCGGGCTACCCGATGGTGGACATCAAGGCCACCCTCATCGACGGCGCCTACCACGAGGTCGACTCCTCTGAGATGGCCTTCAAGATCGCCGGCTCCATGGCGTTCAAGGAGGGTGCCAAGAAGGCCTCGCCGGTCCTCCTCGAGCCCGTCATGGCCGTCGAGGTCCGTACTCCCGAGGAGTACATGGGTGACGTCATCGGTGACCTCAACTCCCGTCGCGGCATGATCGCCTCGATGGAGGACGCCGTCGGCGTCAAGGTCATCCGCGCCAACGTGCCCCTGTCGGAGATGTTCGGCTACGTCGGTGACCTGCGCTCCAAGACGCAGGGACGTGCCGTGTACTCCATGACCTTCGACTCGTACGCCGAGGTTCCCAAGAACGTCGCCGACGAGATCATCGCCAAGGTCAAGGGCGCCTGACGCCCTGCCTACCGGGGTCCGCACCGGCTGCACGCAACCGCGGCGGACCCCGGCCCGACGGCGCCCCTCGGGTGCCGACCGGGACCCAGTTCAGTAAGATTTCCAACATCCACCAGTAGAGACTCTCGACGCCCGGGCGGCTAGCATGTGTGCTAGTCGAATCCCGACGAAGAGAACTACCCGAGTCCCAGGAGGACACCAGTGGCCAAGGCCAAGTTCGAGCGGACCAAGCCGCACGTCAACATCGGAACGATCGGTCACGTCGACCACGGTAAGACGACGCTGACCGCTGCGATCTCCAAGGTTCTGCACGACGAGTACCCCGAGCTGAACCCCTTCACCCCCTTCGACGAGATCGACAAGGCTCCTGAGGAGCGTCAGCGCGGTATCACCATCAACATCGCGCACGTCGAGTACGAGACCGACAAGCGCCACTACGCGCACGTCGACGCCCCCGGGCACGCCGACTACATCAAGAACATGATTACCGGTGCCGCCCAGATGGATGGCGCGATCCTCGTGGTCGCCGCCACCGACGGCCCGATGGCCCAGACCCGCGAGCACGTCCTGCTCGCCCGCCAGGTGGGCGTCCCCGCCCTCCTCGTGGCCCTCAACAAGTCCGACATGGTGGACGACGAGGAGCTCCTCGACCTGGTTGAGATGGAGGTCCGTGAGCTGCTGTCCTCCCAGGACTACGACGGCGACGAGGCTCCCGTCATCCGCGTCTCCGCTCTCAAGGCCCTCGAGGGCGACGCAGAGTGGGCCGGCAAGATCAAGGAGCTCATGGACGCGGTGGATGACTTCATCCCCACCCCCGAGCGTGACATGGACAAGCCCTTCCTCATGCCCATCGAGGACGTCTTTACCATCACCGGCCGCGGCACCGTCGTCACCGGTCGTGTGGAGCGCGGCAAGCTCCCGATCAACTCCGAGGTCGAGATCCTCGGTATCCGCGAGGCCCAGAAGACCACGGTCACCGGTATCGAGATGTTCCACAAGCAGATGGACGAGGCCTGGGCCGGCGAGAACTGCGGTCTGCTCCTGCGCGGCACCCGTCGCGAGGACGTCGAGCGCGGTCAGGTCGTCTGCAAGCCCGGCTCCATCACCCCGCACACCGAGTTCGAGGGCCACGTCTACATCCTCACCAAGGACGAGGGCGGCCGCCACAACCCCTTCTACTCGAACTACCGTCCGCAGTTCTACTTCCGTACCACGGACGTCACCGGTGTCATCACCCTCCCCGAGGGCACCGAGATGGTCATGCCCGGCGACACCACCGAGATGACCGTCCAGCTCATCCAGCCCATCGCCATGGAGGAGGGCCTCGGCTTCGCCATCCGTGAGGGTGGCCGCACCGTCGGCTCCGGCCGCGTCACCAAGGTCATCAAGTGACCCACTGACGCTCCGCGCCTCCGCGTAGCACCAGACCTCCCCGGTCAGAGCATCTGCTCTGACCGGGGAGGTCTTTTTCGTGTCTCATGACGGGAAAGGGCGCAGCCGACCGTCAGCATGAATAGAAATATGAATGACACTATTTCCTCGTGTTCGTGATTCCGATGTAATGAATGGTGTCGCAATGCCATAACGGACGATTTCAGATCCGTCACCGATCCTGTATTGCCCGACTACGTCAACTAAGTTAATCCCTGTTGCCAAGGGCATGGAGTCGACGCCTAAGAGAAGGCGGTCCCATCGCTGTTGGTTCCTCATGAATTGGAGTGTTCCCTTTGCTGTCTCGTCGTGCCATCAAGCCTCGCCTGCGCAAGCTCGTCGCCGGCGCTGCGGCACTCACCTGCGTCGCTGCGGCGCTCGTGGGCACCGAGCAGCCTTCTGCCGGGGCGGCCCCGAGCGGGCTCCCCGCCGACGCGCTTCCGGCGGTCTTCGCGCAGGGCGGCACCAGCTGGTACCGGGACACCATCCAGTGGCTCCAGTGGGCGGACTACGACCAGAACTTCGCCGGCCAGACCAAGCCGAATGTTCCCGTGCTCGACTACGGGCAGCGCAGGACCTTCACCAACTACCGCGACCTGGGCGAGGCCGGATATCTGGTCACCACCTGTAATCTGTCCAATCTCAAACACCTGGGTCACCAGAAGGGCTTTCCCGACGATCTTGCCCGCGGCCCGCTGGTCGCCACGATTCCGGGCACCTGGGCCGGTGACATCCTCGACAACCTCTACAACACCGGTGGCGCCGGGGGCTGGAGCGACGGCAGCTCGGAGTGGCACAACGGCCTGAAGTACCCGGACAACTACACCAACCACAACCAAATGGTCATCGGACTGGCCAACGGCTACGCCTACAACGGGGACAAGACCTGGGACGGCAGGGACAAGAACGACCGCCGGGCCAACCGCACGCCCACGGGCGGATACTCACGCATCAGCTTCGACGTCTCCTGCTCCGCTGCTCTCCAGGCCCCCGACGGCAGCTCCACACCGGTGGCCCTCAACGGCCTGGTCTTCGCCGACGCGGAGGCCTCCAACCCTGGCAGCACCAATGAGCCCTTCGACGGCGAGTGGATCCAGGCCGAGGTGCCCAGCAATCAACGAGTCACCTGGCGCCTCCTGGACGGCGGGCGCTCCAGTAACTGCACGGACACCAGAGGAGGCACCGGGCGACCGGTCACGACCCGCGCGTCCTTCTCCAACGGGAACCGCACCCTGAGGCTGGACAATACGGCGCAGGAGTGCGTCTATCAGAACGGCGGAGGTTACTCCAAGCCCAACGGCATCGGTGGGCCCGCGGTCTCCATGTTCATGGAAGGGGCCACCAGCGCCACCATCACCATGCAGGGATCGGGCTACTCCGCCGTCGCCCTGGGGCTGGTCCTGGTCACCGACTTCGGTGACGCGCCGGTCTCCTACGGCAGCGCCTCCGCCCTCCTGCAGCCCAGGTGGGATGGTGGTGAGGTCACGAACCGCAACGGCTATGACCTGTTCGGTGGCCGCCTCATCAACACCACCCGCATGCAGCCCACCGGACCCTACCTGGGCTCGGGTACTGACGCCGAGTCCCAGCAGCGCTTCAGCGACGGGGCCGACGGCGACGACAACGACGGCTGGTACGGCAACGACGAGGACGGTGTCTCCATCCCCGCCTCAGGCATTGAGACCGCCCCGGGACAGCAGTACTCCACCAACGTCCGCTGCGGCGGCCGGGGAGCGGTGGCCGGCTGGATCGACTGGAACCACAACGGCGTCTTCGACGCCACCGAGAAGAGCGGTCAAACCACCTGTGACGGCTGGGGTAATGCCACACTGCGGTGGACCGTCCCCGAGGACGTCGTGCGCAGCATCGACGGGGAGGCCGGATCCCAGCCCCACACCTACCTACGGGTGAGGACAGCTGAGGCAGGAGTGAACCTCAAGCCCACCGGCAGCACGATGGGCGGCGAGGTGGAGGACTACCGGATCGCGGTGCGCGTCCCCACGATCCGGCTCGTGAAGAACGTCCAGGCCCCCTACACCGGGCAGGTCAAGGCCCTCGGGGCCGACCAGTGGACCCTCAAGGCTCAGCAGGGCAACGGCGGGACGGCATCCCTGCAGGTGACCGGTAACGTTGACACCGGGATCAAGGCGGTGCGTCCTGGACAGTACGCACTCAGCGAGTCCTCCACGAACCCCCAGGCGCCGGGGTACGAGGCAAGCGCATGGCAGTGCACCCAGACCCCTGGGACGCGCGGCAGCTGGAGCGGATCGCGACTGACAGGATCCAAGATCCAAGTGCAGGGTACTGATCGCATCACCTGCTCGGTGACCAACACGACCAAGCCCGGAGCGCTGTCCTGGACCAAGGTCGACCAGGACGGTCAGACACCCCTGGGCGGTACCACCTGGACCCTGACCGGTCCCGGCGTCCCCGCCGGCACCGTCGTCGAGGACTGCCAGGCGGCGGGCTGCCGCACCGGCGCCTACCGGGATACCAATCCGGCTCCGGGAGCCTTCGAGGTGAGCGGACTGGCGTGGGGGAGCTACTCCATCGCCGAGAAGACCGCCCCCAGCGGCTACCAGCGTCTGGACAGGACCCTGGCCTTCAACGACGTCTCCGGCGCCAACCTCAAGGCCGGGCTCAAGGACACCACGGGTGTCACCAGGGGGGCCGTGGCCAACCAGCGTCTGACCGGAGCCGTGTCCTGGAAGAAGCAGGACACGAGCGGACATGCCCTGGGCGGCTCGGAGTGGACGCTCAGCGGCCCCGGAGTCCCGGCCAGAACCACCGTCACCGACTGCGTCATCGCTGGTGGCAGGGGACGGTGCCCGGGCGGCCCCTACGCCGACACGGACCCCGCGGCCGGTTCCTTCACCGTGACCGGCCTGCCCTGGGACACGCGCTCCTACTCCCTGGTGGAGAAGCGGGCTCCCGCGGGATACCGGCTTGACACGACGAGTCGCAGCTTCGCCATCAAGCCCAATGCCCTCCAGTACTCCTTCTCGAAGGCCTTCACCAACGAGAAGGCGGCCACCCCCCCGCCTGCCCCTGACAGGCGGACGCGGTGCGCACATCTTCCTGATCGCAGGAGCGGTCGTCTCCGCTCTGGCGATCTCCACCGGACTCCTCAGGAGGCGCCGTCACTGCAACCTCGACTGATCCGCCCACCGACCCACGCATGAAAGGTCGGAGGCGCCGGTGAATCCGTCGGGCAAGACGGAGCCGTCCACCGGAGAAGAACTCCCTATCCATACCTCTGCCACGCGTTCGCATCTCCCCGCGGCGCACAGTGAAAGGAAATCCCAACCCATGAAGCACAACGCCAGCACGCTGGGGCGTCGGGCTGCTGCCGCAGCCGGTGTCCTCACCCTGGCCTTCCTCGGCCTGGCCCCTTCGGCCGTGGCTACGGAAACGCCTAACTACGGCAACATCAAGACTGAGGTGAAGGGCTCCCTGGCCATCCACAAGCACCTCACCGGCGGCGGCAAGGACATCGGTACCCCCACCGGTACTGAGCAGAACGCCGATGACAAGGGCCCGGCCGTCGAGGGCGTCGTCTTCACCGCCTACCCGATCACCGATATCAACCTGAAGGACCCCGCCGGCTGGGACACGATCAGCGACCTGGCCAGGACCGGCGTGCCGGACAGCGCCTGCACCAACCCCGCCGCCCCCACGCTGGGGACGCACACGTTCGGTAAGGGCATGGCCTCCCCGGCCACCAACAGCGAGGGCCTCGCCACGATCACGGAGATGCCGGTTCAGGCCTACCTCGTGTGCGAGACCACGACCCCGGGCGACATCGTCCAGAAGGCCAAGCCCTTCGTGGTGACGATTCCTCACCCGAACACCGCTGCGGGTGCTGACGGCCAGTGGATCTACGACGTCAACGTCTACCCCAAGAACGAGGCCATTGACGTCGACAAGACCATCCAGGCGCAGAAGCTCAACGGCTACGGTGTGGGCTCCCTCATCAAGTTCCCGGTCAGCTCGACGGCGCCGACTCTCGACGCCAAGTCCTTCTACAAGTACTTCCAGTTCAAGGACACCCTGGACGAGCGCCTGTCGGAGGTGACCGCCACCGAGGTCTCCCTCGAGGGCGCGACCCTGCAGCCCACCGACTACCAGGTGGCGACCAATGGGCAGACCGTGACCGTCACCTTCACCGCCGAGGGTCTGAAGAAGATCAAGGCCGCCCCCGGCAAGAAGGTGTCCGCCGTCTTCCAGGGCAAGGTGACCAAGGCCGGCAACGGCACCATCACGAACCGGGCTCAGGTCATCAGTGACACTGTTTACGCCGAGCAGCCCCCGACGCCCGTGACGCCCCCGACGGACCCTGAGAACCCGCCGACCTCTGAGGATGTGACCTCCCGCTGGGGCGACCTGAGCATCAAGAAGGTGGACACCCACCAGCAGGGCCAGACCAAGGCCGGCCTCCAGGGCGCGCAGTTCCAGCTGTACAAGGCCAAGGACGCCTACGCCGGTACCTGCACCAAGGACAAGGAAGGCGACCCCATCGCCATCAACGGCCAGACCACGCTGACTACGGACGCCCAGGGCGCTATCGACATCAAGGGCCTGTTCATCTCCGACTCCATCGATGGTGCAGACCGTGACAACCAGAAGGATGCCCAGGAGCGCTGCTACGTCCTGGTTGAGACCAAGGCGCCCGCCGGCTACGTCCTGCCCGCCGGTGACGCCGCCGTGACCGCCGTCAAGGTCAAGGTCGGTGAGGAGACCACGGACAACGTCACCATCGAGAACACCAAGCAGTCGGTTCCGGGCCTGCCCCTGACCGGTGCCAACGGCATGCTCATCCTGACCGCCTCCGGCGCGTCCCTGCTGATGATCGCCGTCGGCTCCGTCCTCGTGGCCCGCTACCGCGAGCGCAAGCAGAACGCGAACCTCGCGCTCTGATGACACTGGCTGTCGGCTGGGGCCGCGAGCCCCGGCCGACAGCCACGACCGCAAGAGCACTACCTCACCCACGTCGTGATCGGATTCCGAACCTGTTGCGATCGTGAGGTGGTGGCCCGAGCGGCACCGGTGCAGGCACTCGACGGACCCCGATCCGTCGAGCGCCTGCACCGCCATGTGCGAACCCGCACCATCCCCACCCCGTCCACCCGACCCTGGAAGCGCACGAGGCCCCCATGATCTCTCGCAAAGCACGCACATCCCGCACCGCCCGGACTCCGCGCACCCGCGCCTCGAGCCTCCAGAAGCACCGCCGCCCCCGCGCCTGGCGCCTGTCGGTCTCCGCCCTGGTCACCTCCATCATGGCGCTGGTGGGCATGGGCCTGCTGACCTATCCGACGGCGGCCTCCTGGGTCGCCCAGTACAACCAGTCGAAGGTGACTGCCGACTACTCCGCCCAGGTCGATGGGGCCCGTCCCGACGCCAAGACCCAGGTCGAGCAGGCGCACGCCTACAACGACGCGCTCTCGGCCGGAGCGGTCCTGGAGGCCAACAACCACGTCCCCACCGGCGCCGGCTCCAGCAAGGACAGCTCCCTGCAGTACGCCAACATCCTCAAGGCGAATAACGAGGGCCTCATGGCCCGGCTGAAGATCCCCCTCCATCTCCCTGGACCTGCCCGTCTACCACGGCACGGCCGACGACACCCTGCTCAAGGGCCTGGGGCACCTGGAGGGCACCTCGTTGCCGGTCGGGGGAGAGGGGACCCGCTCGGTCATCACCGGGCACCGCGGCCTGGCCGAGGCCACCATGTTCACCAACCTGGACAAGGTCAAGACCGGTGACAGCCTCATCGTCGAGGTCTTCGGAGAGGTCCTCACCTACCGGGTCACCAGCACCAAGGTCGTCGAGCCCGAGGAGACCGAGGCTCTGCGCGTTGAGGAGGGCAAGGACCTGCTCACCCTGGTGACCTGCACGCCCCTGGGCATCAACACCCACCGCATCCTGCTGACCGGCGAGCGCATCTACCCGACCCCTGCCAAGGACCTCGCGGCGGCGGGCAAGCGCCCCGACGTTCCCCACTTCCCCTGGTGGGCCGTGGGTCTGGCCGCGGGGCTCATCGTCATCGGGCTGTACCTGTGGCGCTCGGGCTACGCGGCGGCGCGGGCCAAGGAGCGGGCGCTGGCCAGGGCCCGTGCCGCGCAGGAGGAGCCGCGCCCCCAGACCTGGGCGGAGCAGATGCGGATCTGGATGGATGACGACGCCGGTGTCGAGCCCCAACGGTGGTTCACCGACCTTCCGGTCCCTCCCCAGCCCTCCGAGATGGAGAACCTGGCGCTCCTGGAGGAGATCGCGTCGCTGTCGGCGCCGTCGGGACAATGGGATAACCAGGAGCTCATCGACACCGCGGAGATCCCGGTGCTGGACGCGACACGCCCGAGCGCGGGGGCCAGTGGGCGGACTCACAGCCTCTAGGCCCGATCCTGGGTTCCGCTGCCCGTGCGGGCCCTGATAACGTAATCCGGCCGGCCAAGGGCGTGCGCATGCGTGCCCCTGGTTGTGCCGCCCCGGGATCACCCCGGGATTCATACTGACGGACCCGTTCCTCCTGAACGGGTTTCCGTGTGTCCAGACCGGTTCACCGCCTCCCATCACGGGAGCGGCGCGCGTCCTGAAGCGACACGCCCGAGCGCGTGGACCGGCCAGAAGCAAGTACAAGAGAGGTTAGGCGCCATGGCGGGACAGAAGATCCGCATCCGGCTCAAGTCCTACGACCACGAGGTCATTGACTCCTCGGCGCGCAAGATCGTCGACGTCGTGACCCGCGCTGGCGCGACGGTCGTGGGCCCGGTGCCGCTGCCGACCGAGAAGAACGTGTTCTGCGTGATCCGGTCGCCGCACAAGTACAAGGACAGCCGCGAGCACTTCGAGATGCGCACGCACAAGCGGCTGATCGACATCGTCGACCCGACGCCCAAGGCCGTCGACTCGCTCATGCGTCTCGACTGCCCGCTGACGTCAACATCGAGATCAAGCTCTGAGGACTGCCATGACAACGCTTAACACGCCGGCTGCCGCCGCGCCTGCCAAGGCGCTGCTCGGCACCAAGCTCGGCATGACGCAGATCTGGGACGAGAACGGGGTCCTGCGCCCTGTGACCGTCGTCCGGGTCGACACCAACGTCGTGACCCAGGTCCGCACCATCGAGACCGATGGCTACGAGGCCGTTCAGCTCGCCTTCGGCGACATCGACGCCAGCAAGGTCACCAAGCCGCTCGCCGGCCACTTCGCCAAGGCCGGGGTCGAGCCCCGCCGCCACGTGGCGGAGATCCGCACTTCCCTGGCGTCGGAGTTCACCCCCGGCCAGGAGCTGACCGCTGACACCTTCGAGGTCGGCCAGCTGGTCGACGTCACCGGGACCTCCAAGGGTAAGGGGTTCGCCGGTGTCATGAAGCGCCACGGCTTCGCCGGTGTGGGCGCCTCCCACGGTGCTCACCGCAACCACCGCAAGCCCGGCTCCATCGGCGCCTGCGCCACCCCCGGGCGCATCTTCAAGGGCCTGCGCATGGCCGGTCGTATGGGCCACGCGCGCCGCACCGTCCAGAACCTCAAGATCCGCGGCATCGACGTTGACAAGGGCGTTCTGCTCGTCAACGGCGCGATCCCCGGCCCCAAGGGCTCGGTCGTCGTCGTCCGCACCGCCGTGAAGGGAGCCTGAGACCATGACTGAGGCACTCACCGTCGACGTCGTCGACTCCGCGGGCAAGAAGACCGGCAGCGTCGAGCTGCCCGCCGAGGTCTTCGACGCCCCCCTCAACATTCCGCTCATGCACCAGGTGGTCGTCGGCCAGCTGGCCGCGGCCCGCCAGGGCACCCACGCCACCAAGACCCGCGGCGACGTCCGCGGCGGTGGCCGCAAGCCCTACCGCCAGAAGGGCACCGGCCGCGCCCGCCAGGGCTCGACCCGCGCCCCGCAGTTCGTCGGCGGTGGCACCGTCCACGGCCCGCAGCCGCGCGACTACACCCAGCGGACCCCCAAGAAGATGAAGGCCGCCGCCCTGCGCAGCGCCCTGTCCGACCGCGCCCGCAACGGCCGCGTCCACGTCATCACCGAGTTCGTCACCACCACGGTGCCCTCCACCAAGAACGCCCTGGTCGCGCTGCGCAACCTCACCGACCGCAAGGCCCTGGTGATTGTGGACCGTCAGGACGACCTGTCCAGGCTCAGCCTGCGCAACGCCCCCGAGGCGCACGTCCTGTGGGCCGACCAGCTCAACACCTACGACGTCCTCAAGTCCGACGACGTCGTCTTCACGGCCTCTGGCCTGGACGCGTTCCTGGGCAAGGGTGAGGAGGAGTCCAAGTGAGCCTCGAGAAGTCCAAGAACCCCCGCGACGTCATCATCGCGCCGGTGGTCTCCGAGAAGTCCTACGCCTGCATGGACCGTGGCCAGTACACGTTCATCGTGGCGCCGGGATCCAACAAGACCGAGATCAAGCAGGCCGTTGAGGCCATCTTCGATGTCAAGGTCTCCTCGGTGAACACCATCAACCGCAAGGGCAAGACGCACCGCACCCGCACCGGGATCGGCAAGTCCAAGGACACCCGCCGTGCGATCGTCACCCTGCGCGAGGGGACCATCGACATCTTCGGTGATGTGGCCTAGTGCGCCACGGAAGGTAAAGGATCGATATGGGAATCCGTAAGTACAAGCCCACGACCCCGGGTCGTCGCGGCTCCTCCGTGGCCGACTTCGTGGAGATCACGCGCAGCACGCCCGAGAAGTCGCTGGTGCGCCCGCTGAGCAAGTCCGGTGGACGCAACTCCTCCGGTCGTATCACCACCCGCCACAAGGGTGGTGGCCACAAGCGCGCCTACCGTCTCATCGACTTCCGTCGTCACGACAAGGACGGCGTGCCCGCCAAGGTCGCTCACATCGAGTACGACCCCAACCGCACCGCGCGCATCGCCCTGCTGCACTACATGGACGGCGAGAAGCGCTACATCATCGCCCCGAACAAGCTCCGTCAGGGCGACGTCGTCGAGGCCGGCCCCAGCGCCGACATCAAGCCCGGCAACAACCTGCAGCTGCGTCACATCCCCACCGGTACGGTCGTCCACGCGGTCGAGCTGCGTCCCGGTGGCGGGGCCAAGATCGCTCGCAGCGCCGGCACCTCCGTCCAGCTGGTTGCCAAGGAGGGCAAGTACGCGCAGCTGCGCATGCCCTCCGGGGAGATCCGCAACGTGGAGGCCGCCTGCCGCGCCACCATCGGCGAGGTCGGCAACGCCGAGCAGTCCAACATCAACTGGGGCAAGGCCGGCCGTATGCGCTGGAAGGGCGTGCGCCCGACCGTCCGCGGTGTCGTCATGAACCCGGTGGACCACCCGCACGGTGGTGGTGAGGGTAAGACCTCCGGTGGTCGTCACCCCGTCTCGCCGTGGGGCAAGCCCGAGGGCCGCACCCGCCGTCCCAACAAGTCCAGCGACCGCCTCATCGTGCGTCGTCGTCGGACCGGCAAGAAGCGCTGATAGGAGCCTGAATCATGCCGCGTAGTCTGAAGAAGGGTCCCTTCGTCGACGACCACCTCCTCAAGAAGGTGGACGCTCAGAACGAGAAGGGCACCAAGAACGTCATTAAGACCTGGTCCCGCCGTTCGGTCATCACGCCGGACTTCCTGGGGCACACCTTCGCCGTCCACGACGGTCGCAAGCACGTGCCGGTCTTCGTTACCGAGTCCATGGTGGGCCACAAGCTCGGTGAGTTCGCTCCGACCCGCACCTTCCGCGGGCACGTCAAGGACGACCGCAAGTCGCGTCGCTGACGGACGTCGGAAAGTTTGAGAGGCAGAGAACATGGAAGCCAAGGCGCAGGCCAAGTACGTGCGCTGCACGCCGATGAAGGCGCGCCGGGTCGTGGACGTCGTCCGCGGCAAGCGCGCCGTCGAGGCCGTCAACGTGCTCCGATTCGCCCCGCAGGCCGCTGCGGTGCCGGTGCGCAAGGTCCTCGAGTCCGCAATCGCCAACGCCCGGTTCAAGGCTGAGCGTGACGGTGAGCGTTTCGACGAGAACGACCTGTTCATCATCGAGGCGTTCGCCGACGAGGGTCCCACCCTGAAGCGGTTCCGTCCCCGTGCGCAGGGCCGGGCCAGCAGGATCCTCAAGCGGACCAGCCACATCACCGTCATCGTCGGGGACAAGTCCGACGTCGCAACGAAGGAAGGAGCCCGGTAATGGGGCAGAAGGTCAACCCGACCGGGTTCCGCCTGGGCATCACCACGGACCACCGCTCGCGCTGGTTCGCCGACTCCACCAAGCCCGGTCAGCGTTACCGCGACTTCGTGGAGGAGGATGTCAAGATCCGCCGCCTCATGGAGGACGGCATGGAGCGGGCCGGAATCTCCAAGGTCGACATCGAGCGCACCCGTGACCGCGTGCGCGTCGACCTGCACACCGCCCGTCCCGGCATCGTCATCGGTCGCCGTGGGGCCGAGGCCGAGCGCCTGCGCGGTCAGCTCGAGAAGCTGACCGGCAAGCAGGTCCAGCTCAACATCCTCGAGGTCAAGAGCCCCGACCTGGACGCCCAGCTGGTCGCCCAGGGGATTGCCGAGCAGCTCGCCTCCCGTGTGTCCTTCCGTCGCGCTATGCGCAAGGGCATGCAGTCCGCGATGCGCGCCGGGGCCAAGGGCATCCGGGTGCAGTGCTCCGGCCGCCTGGGCGGCGCCGAGATGAGCCGCAGCGAGTTCTACCGCGAGGGGCGCGTGCCGCTGCACACCCTGCGCGCGAACATCGACTACGGCTTCTACGAGGCCAAGACCACCTTCGGCCGCCTCGGCGTCAAGGTGTGGATCTACAAGGGCGACATCACCGAGCGCGAGTTCGCCCGCCAGCAGGCCGAGTCCGGCTCCCGTGGCCGGGGCCGGGGCGAGCGCCGCGGCGGCCGTCGTGGCGACCGCGGTGAGCGCGGTTCGCGTCAGAACACCGAGCAGCAGCAGGCAGCCGAGCAGACGCCGGCCGCCGAGACCGCTGCCGCAGACCAGGGAACGGAGGCCTGAGCCGTGCTCATCCCCCGCCGGACCAAGTTCCGCAAGCAGCACCGCCCGCACCGCACGGGCCTTTCCAAGGGCGGCAACCAGATCGCCTTCGGTGAGTACGGTATCCAGGCTCTCGAGCCCGCCTACATCACCAACCGCCAGATCGAGGCGGCCCGTATCGCCATGACCCGCCACATCAAGCGTGGCGGCAAGGTGTGGATCAACATCTTCCCGGACCGCCCCCTGACCAAGAAGCCCGCCGAGACCCGTATGGGTTCCGGTAAGGGTGCACCCGAGTGGTGGATCGCCAACGTCAAGCCCGGACGCATCCTGTTCGAGCTCGGCGGTGTCGACGAGGCCCTCGCCCGCGAGGCCATGCGCCGCGCACAGCACAAGCTTCCGATGAAGACCCGTTTCGTGACTCGTGAGGGTGGTGACGTCTGATGGCAATCGGTTCCAAGGGCCTGACCCCCGCCGACCTCGACGGCATGGACAACGAGCGCCTCTCCGAGGAGCTCTCCAAGGCCAAGGCCGAGCTGTTCAACCTCCGGTTCGCCTCGGCGACCGGCCAGCTCGAGGACCACGGACGTCTCAAGGCTGTGCGTCGCGACATCGCCCGCATCTACACGATCGTGCGCGAGCGTGAGCTCGGTATTCGCACCGCCCCGAGCACGGAGGAGTCCAAGTGAGCGAGCAGACCAGCACTGAGAACGTCGAGCAGTCCACCGAGCGCCCCCAGCGCAAGGTGCGTCGTGGCTACGTCGTCTCCGACAAGATGGACAAGACGGTCGTCGTCCTCGTCGAGGAGCGCTACAAGCACTCCCTGTACGGCAAGGTCCTCCGTCGCTCCAAGAAGGTCAAGGTCCACGACGAGAACAACGAGGCCGGTGTCGGCGATCTCGTCTCCATCATGGAGACCCGCCCGCTGAGCGCCACCAAGCACTTCCGCCTCCTGGAGATCCTCGAGCGCGCCAAGTGACCCTCGGCTGAACGCCGCCCTCGACGACGTCGAGACGGCCACCGACGCCGCAGCATCCCTCCCGGGAGGCTGCGGCGTCGGCGTTGTTCTGACACCGGGTTCTTGTGGATGACCGACCGTCCCACGGGACATCAGCAGCCTTGCGGCGCGGCGTCGATGTCGGACCCGGGGTGAGGTGTCGGGCCGTGCCGCGAGAATCCCGCCGAGCCGATGCTGTAGGCGGTCCAGTGTCCACAGCGCTGACATTGACGGTCCCGCCATCAGTGTGCCCAGCGGGAATCGTTGGAATACTGGTCTGTTCCCGGCGTGGAGCGCCGATGCAGAGTTGATGTCAGCACCATGGACACCGCCGCTCCGCCGGGCGTCCCGGGTGGTGGTGGCGTCGGGCGCCCACCGCGGGAATCGAGCCCGGTGCAGGTCGCCAGTGGCCGGAGCCGACGTCGGACCACGGCCGACAGTCAAGTAGGCGGATCGGGGACTGCGGTGTGCGACGGGGACGTCCTTTGCCTCCACAGGGCGACGGTCGCGCCCCAGTCGTCTGGAGGACAACGCAGTCCTCGGTGGGCAGGTACGTCCTCGACCAGGGGTCGATGGGCCGACCGGGTGCTTCGAGCGTCGGCGTCGGAGGTCCGGGAAAAGCCGGTGAGCAAAGGCACAGGGCGGGCTGGTCGTCTCAGGTTCCGCGTGATGCGGCGGCTGGACTAGGCTAATGGAGTTGCGCGCGCCCTCGGTGCGCCCGGCAGAGACCTCGTGCAGTATGCGCCTGTGTCTGTCGGGACAACGTACCGCGGGAATCCCCTATCCCTGGGTCAGCATCGTGCGGCCTGCGGCCGGGGGAGACGTGTGCAAGACCAGAAGAACGTTCGGCCAGGCTCAGGAGCTTCCTGAGAACCGGCTCGACGACAGGAGAACACTCAATGATCCAGCAGGAGTCGCGACTGAAGGTCGCCGACAACACCGGTGCCAAGGAGATCCTTTGCATCCGTGTTCTCGGTGGATCGGGTCGGCGCTATGCGGGTATCGGCGACACGATCGTCGCCACCGTCAAGGACGCCATTCCCGGCGGCAACGTGAAGAAGGGCGAGGTCGTCAAGGCCGTCGTCGTGCGTGCCCGCAAGGAGCGTCGTCGTCCCGACGGCTCATACATCCGCTTCGACGAGAACGCCGCCGTCATCCTCAAGAACGATGGGGAGCCGCGCGGTACGCGCATCTTCGGCCCCGTCGGCCGTGAGCTTCGCGATAAGAAGTTCATGCGCATCGTCTCGCTCGCCCCGGAGGTGATCTGAACATGGCACGCATCAAGAAGGGCGACCAGGTCATCGTCATCGCCGGTAAGGACAAGGGCAAGACCGGCCGCGTTCTGGAGGTCCTCAAGGGCACTGACCGTGTCATCGTCGAGGGCGTCCAGCGCGTGACCAAGCACACCAAGGTGGGGCAGTCCCAGCAGGGCGCCCGCACCGGCGGCATCGAGACCGTTGAGGCGCCCATCCACGCCTCCAACGTCATGCTCGTCGACCCCAAGACGAAGAAGCGCACCCGCGTGGGCTTCCGCGTCGAGGAGGGCGTGCGTCCCGACGGCCGCAAGCGCACCGTCCGCGTGCGTTACGCCAAGAAGAGCGGGGAGGACCTGTGACCATGGCTGAGAAGACCACCCCCCGTCTCAAGACGAAGTACACCGAGGAGGTGCGCCCCGCCCTGCTCAAGGAGTTCCAGCACGGCAACGTGATGGAGGTCGGGCGCGTCGTCAAAGTCGTCGTCAACATGGGTGTGGGCGAGGCCGCCCACGACTCCAAGATGATCGAGGGCGCCGTGCGCGACCTCGCCGCCATCACCGGCCAGAAGCCCCAGGTCACCCGGGCCCGCAAGTCCATCGCGCAGTTCAAGCTGCGTGAGGGTATGCCGATCGGCGCGCACTCCACGCTGCGCGGCGACCGCATGTGGGAGTTCCTGGACCGTCTGGTCTCGATCTCGCTGCCCCGTATCCGCGACTTCCGCGGTCTGAGCCCCAAGCAGTTCGACGGGAACGGCAACTACACCTTCGGTCTGACCGAGCAGGCTGTCTTCCACGAGATCGACCAGGACCAGATCGACCGCGTCCGCGGCATGGACATCACCGTGGTGACCACGGCCAAGACCGACGAGGAGGCCCGCTCGCTGCTCAAGCAGCTCGGCTTCCCCTTCAAGGAGAAGTGAGATGGCGAAGACCGCACTGATTGAGAAGGCGAACCGCAAGCCCAAGTTCGGTGTCCGTGCCTACACGCGCTGCCAGCGCTGCGGCCGCCCGCACTCGGTCTACCGCAAGTTCGGCCTGTGCCGTATCTGCCTGCGTGAGATGGCCCTTCGCGGCGAGCTCCCGGGCGTGAGCAAGTCCAGCTGGTAAGAACTTACGTCGCAGGTCCGCTGAGGAAACCACGACGAGGAAGGGCTAAGGCCCACTCATGACAATGACAGACCCCATCGCAGACATGCTGACCCGTCTGCGCAACGCAAACAGCGCCTACCACGACACCGTGTCGATGCCGTCGAGCAAGCTCAAGGTGAACATCGCTGAGATGCTCAAGGCCGAGGGCTACATCGCCGGCTACGAGGTCACGGACGCCGAGGTCGGCAAGACGCTCACGCTGAGCCTCAAGTACGGAGCGAACCGCCAGCGGGCCATCCAGGGCCTGCGCCGGATCTCCAAGCCCGGCCTGCGCGTCTACGCCAAGTCCACCAACCTGCCCAAGGTCCTCGGCGGCCTGGGAGTGGCGATCCTGTCCACCTCCTCCGGCCTCCTGACCGACAAGCAGGCCGAGTCGCGTGGCGTGGGCGGCGAAGTCCTCGCCTACGTCTGGTAAGAGAAGGAACGGAGGAAAACCATGTCTCGTATTGGACGGCTCCCCGTTCCGGTTCCTGCCGGAGTGGACGTCACCATCGACGGCCAGGACGTGACGGTCAAGGGCCCCAAGGGCACCCTGTCACGCACGATCAGCGAGCCCCTGAGCGTCACCCGCCAGGAGGACGGCTCCATCCTGGTCACGCGCCCCGACGACGAGCGCCGCTCGCGCTCGCTGCACGGACTGTCGCGCACCCTCATCAACAACATGGTGATCGGCGTCACCGAGGGCTACTCCAAGCAGCTCGAGATCGTCGGCACCGGTTACCGCGTCGCCGCCAAGGGCCAGGGCATCGAGCTCTCCCTCGGCTTCTCCCACACCGTGACCGTTGAGCCCCCCGAGGGCATCACCTTCACGGTCGACGGCAACCTGAAGATCACCGTCTCCGGTATCTCCAAGGAGCAGGTCGGCGAGGTCGCGGCGAACATTCGCAAGATCCGTCCGCCGGAGCCCTACAAGGGCAAGGGCGTGCGCTACGCCGGCGAGAACGTGCGCCGCAAGGTCGGAAAGGCTGGTAAGTGACCATGGCTTACTCGATCAAGAGGGGCAAGGGCAACCCCCGCGCCATCGCCCGCAAGATCCGTCACCAGCGCGTGCGCAAGCACATCTCCGGCACGCCCGAGCGTCCCCGCCTGGTGGTCACCCGGTCCAACCGCCACATGGTGGCTCAGGTCGTGGACGACACCATCGGCCACACCCTGTGCGCCGCCTCCACCCTGGAGGAGGCCGCCAAGGGCGTCGAGGGCCACAAGGTGGGCGCCGCCCACAAGGTCGGCGAGCTCATCGCCGAGCGGGCCAAGGCACTGGGCATCGAGGCAGTCGTGTTCGACCGCGGCGGCAACAAGTACCACGGCCGTGTCGCGGCCGTCGCCGAGGGCGCCCGTGAGGGCGGCCTGAAGCTGTGAGCACTAAGACGACGAGAAAGCAGAGGAACATCTGATGGCTGCACCGCAGCGAGACAGGTCCGCGTCGTCCGACGGCTCGGCCCAGCGCGAGAACGACGAGCGCCGGGGCGAGGGCCGCGGCCGCCGCGACCGCAACAACGACCGCCGCGACCGTGGTCGCGGCAACGACGACAAGTACATCGAGCGCGTCGTCACCATCAACCGCGTGTCCAAGGTCGTCAAGGGCGGCCGCCGCTTCACCTTCACGGCCCTCGTGGTCGTCGGTGACGGTGAGGGCACCGTCGGCGTGGGCTACGGCAAGGCGAAGGAAGTTCCCTCCGCCATCGCCAAGGCCGTCGAGATCGCGAAGAAGAACTTCTTCCACGTCCCGATGATCCGCCGCACCATCCCGCACCTGGTCCAGGGTGAGGACTCCGCCGGAGTCGTCCTCCTGCGCCCGGCGTCCCCCGGTACCGGTGTTATCGCCGGCGGTCCGGTGCGCGCCGTGCTGGACTGCGCCGGTGTCCACGACATCCTGTCCAAGTCGCTGGGCTCCTCCAACGCGATCAACATCGTGCACGCCACGGTGGACGCCCTCAAGCAGCTGGAGCAGCCCGAGGCCGTTGCGGCTCGCCGTGGCCTGCCCCTGGAGGACGTCGCCCCGCAGTCCATGCTGCGGGCCCGCGCCGAGGGCGAGGCCGACAAGCGCGCTCAGGCTGAGAAGCAGGAGGCCGAGAAGGCCGCTGAAGGAGTGGGTGCGTGATGGCTGAGTCCGCATCGAAGCAGATGACCAAGCAGCTCAAGGTCACTCAGGTCCGCTCTGGCATCGGGGGCACCCACCGCCAGCGCGAGTCCCTCAAGACCCTGGGTCTGCGCAAGATCCGCCAGTCCGTCGTGCGCGAGGACAGCCCCAGCGTGCGCGGCCTGATTGCCACGGTGCACCACCTGGTCACCGTTGAGGAGGTCTGAGATGGCTGACACCGAGAACACGCAGGAGGAGAAGGTGCGCGTCGTCAAGCTGCACCACCTGCGTCCCGCCCCCGGCGCCAAGAAGGCCAAGACCCGTGTGGGTCGTGGTGAGGCGTCCAAGGGTAAGACCGCCGGTCGCGGTACCAAGGGCACCAAGGCTCGTTACCAGGTCCGTCCCGGTTTCGAGGGTGGCCAGATGCCGCTGCACATGCGTCTTCCCAAGCTGCGCGGCTTCCGCAACCCCAACCGGGTCGAGTTCCAGCCCGTGAACGTCGGCCGCATCGCCGAGCTGTTCCCCGAGGGCGGCACGGTGACCGTGGAGGACCTCGTCGCCAAGGGCGCGGTTCGCAAGAACCAGCTCGTCAAGGTTCTCGGCGGCGGCGACGTCACCGTGGCCCTGACGCTCACGGTCGACGCCTGGTCCGGCTCCGCCAAGGAGAAGATCGAGGCCGCCGGCGGCACCATCGCCACGCGCTGAACGTCGTCGGGCCGAGCCCGACACGGGTGACACCCCGACGGCGCGGCCCTGACGAGAAGCGACATCACAGACCCCGGCGGTCCAGGGAAACCTGGGCCGCCGGGGTCTGTTGTGCGCGGGCGTCGCACCGCGCGACGGCTCCTGCGCACCTGCGGCCGGGTGCCTTGGATCACCCCCGGGCCACCGCACCGGGACGAGACGTGAGAAAACCCGCACCCCAGCCACGTTGCAAGCCCATCTCAGCGCCCAGGTGGCGAGCTCGGCGGGGTAGTCTGGGCCGGGCGCAGTTCCCCTGCGCTCCGCCTTGCTGCCCGCAAGGCCGAACCCACCCCCGAGTCCACAGGAGATCGAGTGCTCAGCGCGTTCACTCAGGCGTTCAGAACGCCAGACCTCAGGGCGAAGCTGCTCTTCACCCTCGGCATCATGGCCCTGTTCCGGCTCGGGTCGATCCTGCCGGCGCCCGGCGTCAACCTGGCCAACGCCAAGTACTGCATCGGGGAGGCCGGCAGGACCAGAACCTCCTCAGCCTCGTCAACGTCTTCTCCGGTGGTGCGCTGCTCCAGCTGAGCGTCTTCGCGCTGGGCATCATGCCCTACATCACCGCCTCCATCATCATCCAGCTCCTGCGGGTCGTCATCCCCCGCTTTCGAGGAGCTCCACAAGGAGGGGCAGGCGGGCACCGCCAAACTCACCGAGTACACCCGCTACCTCACCATCGGCCTGGGGCTGCTGCAGTCCAGCACCATCGTGGCCACGGCCAAGAGCGGTCAGCTCTTCCAGGGGTGCGCCCGGGCCCAGCACATCATCGCCGGCGACTCGATCGTCACCCCGCTGCTCATCATCATCACCATGACTGCCGGCACCGGCCTCATCATGTGGCTGGGTGAGCTCATCACCGAGCGCGGCATCGGCAACGGCATGTCGCTGCTCATCTTCACCTCCATCGTGGCCCAGTTCCCCTCCAACATGTTCTCCATCGCCGGAGGCAACAACGGCGCGGCCAACTTCGCCATCATCGTGGCCGTCGTCCTCCTGGCCACTCTCGCGGTCGTGTACATCGAGCAGGCCCAGCGGCGCATCCCCGTGCAGTACGCCAAGCGGATGATCGGGCGGCGCCAGTACGGCGGCTCGACCACCTACATCCCGGTCAAGATCAACACCGCCGGCGTCATCCCCGTCATCTTCGCCTCCTCGATCCTGGCCATGCCCCAGCTCGTCGCCGGCTTCGGCAACCAGACGAGCAAGTGGGTGCAGTGGATCATGACGAACCTGCAGCAGACGAGCCCGATCTACCTGACCGCCTACGGTGTCCTCATCCTCTTCTTCGCCTTCTTCTACACGGCCATCACCTTCGACGCCGAGGAGATCGCGGACAACATGAAGCGCTACGGCGGCTTCATCCCCGGCATCCGCGCCGGTGAGCCCACCGTGCGCTACCTGTCCTACGTCATCAACCGCATCACGACGGCCGGTTCCATCTACCTGGTGGTCCTCGCCCTCATTCCGACGCTCGCCGTCATCTGGCTGGACCTGGCTCAGCACCTGCCCTTCGGTGGAACCACTATCCTCATCATGGTGGGTGTGGGCCTCCAGACCGTCAAGGAAGTCAACTCCCAGCTGCAGCAGCGTCACTACGAAGGGTTCTTGTCATGAGCGCACGTATGGTTCTTCTCGGTCCCCCCCGGAGCGGGTAAGGGCACCCAGGCTGCCCGGATCGCCGAGCGCCTGGGCATCCCGGCCATCTCCACCGGAGACATCTTCCGCGCCAACGTCGCCGGCGCCACCGAGCTCGGCACTCAGGCCAAGGCCTACATGGACAAGGGCGAGTACGTCCCCGACTCCATCACCAACGCCATGGTGGCCGACCGCATCGCCCAGGCCGACTGCGAGAACGGATTCCTCCTGGACGGCTACCCGCGCACCACCGCGCAGGTCGGCGAGCTCGACTCCATGCTGAAGGCCTCGGGCCTGGCCCTCGACGTCGTCGTCGAGATCACCGCCGACGCCGAGGCCGTCGTTGCCCGCCTGCTCAAACGGGCCGGTGAGCAGGGGCGCGCCGACGACACCGAGCCCGTCATCCGCCGCCGCCTCGAGGTCTACGCCGAGTCCACGGCGCCGCTGGCCGGGCTCTACGCCGAGCGCGACCTGCTCGTTCAGGTCGACGGCATGGGCGAGATCGACGTCGTCACCGGCCGCATCATGGAGGCCCTCGCCTCCCGCGGCATCACCGGCTCCTGAATCCCACGCTCACCGGCGGGTCGTCTGCTCAGGCGGACGACCCGCCTGTGCATGCTCCGGCCCGTCCCCGTCCCTGACGGGGGAGCTGGAACCGCCCCAGGCCCAGCCCGCTTCACACGACCCAGGAGGCACCCGTGCTCTCACGTGAACAGATCCAGATCAAGACGCCGGAGCAGGTCCGCCTCATGCGCCGGGCCGGGCTCGTCGTCGCCGACATCCACGCCGCCCTGCGCGAGGCGGTGCGCGCCGGCATCACCACCGCCGAGCTCGACGCCGTCTCGGCCGGGGTCATCAAGGCCGCCGGCGCCCACTCCAACTTCCTGGGCTACTACGACTACCCGGCCACCGTGTGCATCTCCGTCAACGAGGAGGTTGTCCACGGTATCCCCGGTGAGCGGGTTCTGGCCGACGGCGACCTGGTCACCTTCGACTGCGGCGCCTACATCGTCGACGAGGACGGCACCCAGTGGCACGGCGACGCCGCCTTCACCACTGTCGTCGGCGGGACCTACCTGAGCGAGACGGACCGGCTCGTGGACACCACCACCCGCCAGGCCCTGTGGGAGGCCATCGCGGCCGTCGCCCGCGCCGCAGCGGGGGAGGGGCGCGGACGCCAGCTGTGCCTCAATGCGGTCGGCGACGCCGTCGAGGCCGTTGTCGCGGATGTGGCCGAGCGGGAGGGGCACGAGCTGGGGATCCTTCAGGAGTACGTGGGCCACGGCATCGGCACGAGCATGCACATGGCCCCCGACGTCCTCAACTACTCCGTCAAACGGCGCGGCCCCCGCCTGCGCCCCGGCATGGTGCTGGCCATCGAGCCCATGCTCACCGCCGGCAGCCCGGCCACCCGTGAGCTCGACGACGGCTGGACCGTCGTCACCCGGGACGGCTCCCACGCCGCCCAGTGGGAGCACACCGTGGCCATCGTCCCCGGAGGCGTGTGGGTCCTCACCGCGCCCGACGGCGGCGCCGAGGGCCTGGCCCCCTACGGCATCGAGCCCAAGGTGCTGGGCTGAGACGCTGAGGCGGGGACTGCTGCGGGGGTGCGTTCTCGACGACGCATGCGCCTACGGTGTGTCAGGAAACACCGCGTGATCGCGCCATCTGGCATGGTGGAGCCCGGGCCGTCTGCCGTAAAGTTATCCGCTGGACGCGCGTCCGTCGATGACGCATGCCCTCATGCCGCATTCACGACCCTGGCAACGGGGACCCGCCTGCGGTGGGCTTGCGCAGCGGCGACCGCGGCTGCCCGGCGGCAACGTCGTCGGGGTGAACTCGAGCGAGAAAGCACCGATGGAGGAACATGGCTAAGAAGGACGGAGTCATCGAGGTCGAGGGATCGGTCGTCGAGGCCCTTCCGAACGCGATGTTCCGGGTGGAGCTGAGCAACGGGCACGTCGTGCTCGCGCACATCTCCGGAAAGATGCGGCAGCACTACATCCGCATCCTCCCCGAGGACCGGGTGGTCGTGGAGCTGAGCCCCTACGACCTGTCCCGCGGCCGAATCGTCTACCGGTACAAGTGACATGTCGGCTCTTAGAGCCGGCGGAGGAACATCATGAAGGTCAAGCCGAGCGTCAAGAAGATCTGTGACAGCTGCAAGGTGATTCGTCGCCACGGCCGCGTCATGGTCATCTGCGAGAACCCGCGGCACAAGCAGCGTCAGGGCTGAGTCCCCGGCGCCGGGCCGCCCAGTAAGCTGGACGGCCCTTTCCAGCACCCATCCCAGCGCACCCGCACCGCGGGTCCGCAACCCCCGGTTCTCGGAGGCCGGGGCCACCAGGCGAGGTGGGGGAGATGGGTGACGACCTCCGGGAGCACACAGGAGAACCACACCGTGGCACGCATTTCCGGTGTCGACCTGCCTCGCGAGAAGCGAGTCGAGATCGCACTCACCTACATCTTCGGGATCGGACGCACCCGCGCGGACGAGACCCTGAAGGCGACGGGCGTCAACCCCGACACCCGCGTCAAGGACCTCACCGAGGAGGAGCTGGTCAAGCTCCGCACCCACATCGACGGCAACTACCAGGTTGAGGGTGACCTGCGTCGTGAGGTTCAGGCGGACATCCGCCGCAAGATCGAGATCGGCTGCTACCAGGGCCTGCGCCACCGCCGCCACCTGCCGGTGCACGGTCAGCGCACCAAGACCAACGCGCGTACCCGCAAGGGCCCCAAGCGCACCGTGGCCGGTAAGAAGAAGGCCAAGTAAGCAGCAGCTCGCGCCCGCCCAGCGCAGGGCGCAGTGACGACCTCATCACGAAGAAGGAAGAATGCCTCCCAAGACCCGCGCCGCCGCGCGCAAGACGCGCCGCAAGGACCGCAAGAACGTTACCCACGGTCACGCCTACATCAAGTCCACCTTCAACAACACCATCGTCTCGCTGACGGACCCGCAGGGCGCCGTCATCGCCTGGTGCTCCTCCGGCCAGGTCGGCTTCAAGGGCTCGCGCAAGTCGACCCCCTACGCCGCCCAGCTCGCCGCCGAGGCCGCCGCCCGGCGCGCCCAGGAGCACGGCATGAAGAAGGTTGACGTCTTCGTCAAGGGTCCCGGCTCCGGCCGCGAGACCGCGATCCGCTCCCTCCAGGCCGCCGGCCTCGAGGTCGGCTCGATCACCGACGTCACCCCCCAGGCCTTCAACGGCTGCCGCCCGCCCAAGCGCCGTCGCGTCTGAGCTTCAAGGGACGACGGCGCAGCCGGTTGCTGCGTCGTCGTCTCACCACGTTCCGCCCCCACGGCGGGACGCGGAGTAGGGCCGGCCCGGTCGGGCCGGCTGCTCCACCCATGAGGAACGGCGTCATATAGCGGGCGCCGCGACGAAAGGAAACCACGTGCTCATTGCACAGCGACCCACGCTCACCGAGGAGGTCGTGGTCGAGGATCGCCGCTCGCGCTTCGTGCTCGAGCCCCTCGAGCCCGGCTTCGGCTACACGCTCGGCAACTCCCTGCGCCGCACACTGCTGTCCTCCATCCCGGGGGCGGCCGTGACCAGCGTCCGCATCGACGGGGTGCCCCACGAGTTCCGCACGATCCCCGGGGTCAAGGAGGATGTCGCCCAGATCATCCTCAACATCAAGGAGATCGTCCTGTCCTCGGAGAACGACGAGCCGGTCGTCATGTACCTGCGCAAGTCCGGTCCGAGCGAGGTCACCGCCGGTGACATCACCCCGCCGGCCGGCGTCGAGATCCACAACCCCGATCTGGTCATCGCCACTCTCAACGAGAAGGGCAAGCTGGAGATCGAGCTGACGGTCGAGCGCGGCCGCGGCTACGTCTCCGCCAACCAGAACAAGGACCCCAACGCGGAGATCTCCCGCATCCCGGTGGACTCGATCTACTCGCCGGTCAAGAAGGTCTCCTACTCCGTCGAGGCCACCCGTGTGGAGCAGCGCACCGACTTCGACCGTCTCATCGTCGACGTCGAGACCAAGTCCTCCATCACCCCGCGTGACGCCCTGGCCTCCGCCGGTAAGACGCTCGTGGAGCTCTTCGGCCTGGCCCGTGAGCTCAACGTCGAGGCCGAGGGCATCGAGGTCGGCCCCTCGCCGATCGACGAGGCCTTCCAGCAGGACCTGGCCCTCATGATCGACGAGCTCGACCTGCAGGCCCGCTCCTCCAACGCCTCAAGCGCGAGGGCATCCACACCGTCGGTGAGCTCGTCTCGCGCAGCGAGGCCGACCTGCTCGACATCCGTAACTTCGGCGCCAAGTCCATCTCCGAGATCAAGGACAAGCTGGCCGAGCTGGGGCTCTCCCTCAAGGGCTCCCCGGTCGACTACGTCTCGGACGACGACTACGCCAACCCCACGTTCAGCGACGAGACCCAGGCCTGAGCCGGCTCGTTATTCACCTAGGAGACAACCATGCCTCGCCCCACTAAGGGTCCCCGTCTGGGCGGCAGCGCCCAGCACGAGCGTCACCTGCTCGCCAACCTGGCTACGCAGCTCATCGTTCACGAGTCGATCAAGACCACGGAGGCTCGCGCTCGTCGCCTGCGTCCCTACGTCGAGAAGCTCATTACCAAGGGCAAGCGCGGTGACCTGCACGCCCGCCGTACCGTGCTGAAGAAGGTGACGGACAAGTACGCCGTCTACCGTCTCTTTGAGGAGCTTGCCCCCAAGTTCGAGGGCCGCGAGGGCGGTTACACCCGCATCATCAAGACGACCCCTCGCAAGGGCGACAACGCCCCCATGGCGGTCATCTCCCTGGTGCTGGAGCCGGTTGCCCGCAAGGAGATCGTGGAGGACGCGGTCGCCACCGCCAAGAAGGCCGCCCAGAAGGCCGTCGCCGACGAGGACAAGGCCGAGAAGAAGGCCACGACCGAGAAGGCTGAGGAGAAGGCCGACAAGGCTGAGAAGGCTGACAAGGCCGAGTACGCCGGCGCGGTCCGTCTTGAGGAGGGCGCCACTGACGCTCCCGACGACGACCACCTGGTCAAGGGCAACGAGGACTCCATGAAGTACCACGTTCCCGGCTCGCGCTGGTACGACGCCACGGTCGCCGAGGTCTGGTTCGCCAGCGCCGAGGACGCCGAGGCCGCGGGCTTCGCCCCCGCAGGCGGCGCCGCCGCCCAGAAGGTCGAGAAGTGAGCCAGAGCTGACGCTCTGAGTGAGAACTCAGGGAGGGCCGGTCACCTGATGGTGACCGGCCCTCCCGTGTGTGCTGGCGGATGGTGTCGGGTGGCGTCATCACCGGCCGGGGCCTGGCACGCACCGGAAGAGAATGCGGTTTGCCCGTGTTGACTCCCCGCACCAGTAGACGATGACCACCCAGGTATCCCGCGATGGGGTGGGGCTGACGAGGCAAGCGGGAAGCTCTGGGCAGGCCGGTAGATCGGGACCGTGTGCGTCGGACATCGTGATCGAGGACGTACTTCTTTGACGAGAACTGCGATGTCCTCCAGATCACTGGGGGCGGGCCGCAGTCGTGTGGGGGGAGAAGTACGTCCTGGGCGCAGAACGCAGTCCCCGATCCGCCCGGCTTCGCGCTCTCCGTGCCCGCACCGCGGCACTGCCGGGCCGGTACCGCTCCTCAGAATCCCCTGATGGAGTCCTCCAAGGCCTTGTCCTCTGTCATGGCCTCGCTCTCCTGGCGGATGCGGGCAGCGTCGGCCTCCTTGCCCGCCCACTCGAGGACTGACGCATAGGTCCGCAGCGCGCCGGCGAGCCCTTGGCCGAAGTCCTCCGGGCGCCTGCGGACCAGGCTCCGGTAGGCGGCGACCGCCTCACGTGCGGTTTGCAGGGACTCGCCCCGGTGACCGGCCTCGGCCAGGCGTTTGGTGAGTCGGTGCAGGCACGGGGCCAGCGCCGGGGCGTGCGTCGCCGGGTCGCGCTCGGCCAGTTCTCGGCGGATGGCCGCCGTCTCCCGGATCGCGGCCAAGGCGGCGGAGCGGTCCCCGACGTCACTCAGGCACGTGGCCAGGTTGTGCAGGCAGGCCGCCAGGTCCGGCTTGTAGGCGGCCGGATCGACCTGGGCCAGGCTCCGGTAGAAGGTGACTGCCTCCTGTACCGCAGCCAGGGCCTCGTGCGCACGCCCGGCCCGGCTGAGGTTCAAGGTGAGGATGTTGAGCGCCCGAGCCAGGTCGGCGGTATGAGGGGCCGGGTTGGTGCGGACCAGCTGCCGGTAGATGTCGATGGCCTCCCAGGCCATCGCGAAGGACTCCTGCAGCTGCCCGGCCGTGTACAGGTAGACGGCGAGGACGTACAGAGACTCAGCCAAGGCTGGGGTCTCAGTGCTGGGGCGGCTGTGCTCCAGAGCGCGTCGAATACTGACCGCCTCCCGTGCCGAAGCCAGAGCGCGGTTCAGGCTGCCGCCATCACGCAGGCAGGCGGCCTGGACCGTGAGGGCGTCGGCCAGGTCGGGCAGGTGAGTGTCAGGGGCGTTGTGTGCCAGAGCACGAGCGAGGTTGACTGCCTCCTCGACCGTGGTGAGTGCCTCACGGTGCCGTCCCACGTCGCTCAGGCGCCGAGCCAGTGTCCCCAGGGCGTGGGCGGCCTTCGGCGAGTAGAGCGTCGGCGTGCGGCGGGCCAGTCCCCGGTAGAGTGCAGCGGCCTCCTCGGCCGCCTCCAGGGCCTCGGTTCGGCGCCCGACGGCGGCCCCACAGGCGGCCAGCACCTCCAGAGCTCCGGCAAGATCGCCGGTGCAGGAACCGATCTCCTCCTCGTCGAGGCGGTGGTAGAGACCCACGGCCTCCCGGGCCAGCGCGAGGGCCTCATCGACATAGCCCACCGTGCGCAGTCTGGGAGCCAGACGGGCCAGGTCCGCCGCGAGCCGGCGCGTGTGCACATCCGGATCAGCCCGGACCAGACGCCGTCGGACGGTGAGGGCCTGCTGGGCGGTGACGAAGGCGGCGCTCGGCCGACCGGACTCACTCAGGCAGCAGGCGAGTGCGACCAGAGCCTGAGCCAACCCGGTCTCGTCGCCGAAGGGGTCATCCCGGCGCAGGCCCTGGTAGAGGTCCACGGACTCCTGAGCGCTGGCCAGGGCGTCACGCAGATCGCCGGAAGCGCTCATGTCGACGGCGAGGCGGCACAGAGCCTGCGCCAGGCCGGAGGCGTGGGCGTCGTAGTCGTATCGGGTCAGGCGCCGTCGGATCCGGACCGTCTCCTGTGAGGCCGCAACGCCCTCACGCATGCGACGGGCATCGCGCAGGCGGTCCGCCATGACGAACAGCCCTTCTGCCAGATCGGGCAGGTAGACGTCCGGGTTGAGCTGGGCCAGGCTCCGGAGAACCTGGCAGGCCTCCCGTGCTGCATCCAGAGCCTCCCCCCGACGGCCCGACTCTGCCAGGCGCTCACTGAGCTCCAGCAGCCGACCGGCGCGAGCAGCCCCCTCGGGGGCGGCGCAGGGGGAGGGCAACACGTCTGACAAGCCTCAGGAACAGGGGTGGGGGAAGATGGTGTGCTCACGCTAAACGGTGCCTGAGCGCTGCCGCGATGGGGAGACATCACCAAAGGCGCGCCCTGCCAGGGGCTCCTTTAGAATCGGCGCTGTGCTGGCAGCGGGCCGGCAGGGTGCCGGCGGCTGCCGGCAGGACAGGTACGGTGACGACACGGAAGGGAGTCGGTGTGGACACGCTGTTCAGCCTGAACCACGTGGGGGTTCAGGTCGTCGCGATGCTCGCCACCTTCGTCCTGTGCCTGACGCTGGGCGCCGAGCGCCACCTGCGCCACAAGGACGCCGGCGTCAAGACGCACGTCCTGGTGGGACTGGGCTCGTGCCTGTTCACCCTGGTGTCCGCCTACGGCTTCGCCCCGATCACCGGCTCGGATGTCGCGGTGGACCCCAGCCGCGTGGCCGCGCAGATCGTCTCCGGTATCGGCTTCCTGGGAGCCGGGGTCATCTTCGTCAACAACGACACCGTCCGGGGCCTGACCACCGCCGCCACCGTCTGGCTCAGCGCCGCCATCGGCATGGCCTGCGGGGCGGGCATGATCCCCCTGGCGGCCACGGCGGTCGCGCTGGACTACATCGTCGTCCTGTTCCTGGGGCCCCTCACCTCACGCCTGCAGCGTCGCCGCGGCGAGGTGACCGTGCGCATCGACTACGAGATCGGCAGCGCCATCATGCCCGAGATCCTCCAGGTCGCCACCGCATCGGGCTTCACCGCCACCCTGGAGGAGACCGAGGTGACCCGCGGCGAGCACGGGCGCACCATGAACGCCGTCATGCGCTTCCACGGTCAGCGCCCCGCCGTCAACCTCATCGAGGCCCTCTCCGGGCTCGACGGCGTGGACGGCGTCGAGTGCCTCGAGGGAGGCCGGCTCGACTGAGCCCGCTCCAGGGGAGGGCTCCGGCGACGGACGGAGTAACGGGAATTAGGGGCGGGCCATGTCCCAACAGCGGGCGCCCCCGGTCATGCCGGCCTCGTTGGGGACCACGACGACGTCGTCGCCGATCTTGGCCAGCTGGGCCGCCGTGATCCGCCGCGAGTTACCGCCGCCCAGGTAGAGGCGGTCCCACAGGTACATGGGACGCAGGGCGTCGACGACGCGGCGCACCCGGCGCGACCAGTGCGCGTCGCCCAGGCGCAGGCGCTCGTGCTCACCGATGTAGTCGTCGTACGTCAGTCCCCAGCGCACCGGCCCCTGAGAGACCTCCACGTGCGGGGCCAGGACCCCGTTGTCGAAGACGGCGTTGCCCAGGCCCGTGCCCAGGGTCACGATCATCTCCAGGCCGTGGCCCGTGACGACGCCGGCCCCGGCGACCTCGGCGTCGTTGAGGACCAGGGAGGGGATGCCCAGGGCCCGGGAGACGGCGGCACCCATGTCGAAGCGGCCCCAGGCCTCCACCAGGTCGGGCAGCACCTTGGAACGCGGGCCGTCCTTGGTGATGTAGTGCGGCGTGGCGACGACGACCCCGTGGCGGATCATGCCCGGCATCCCCACCGTCACCCGGTCCGCGCCCGGCAGCTGGGAGGCCAGCGAGGTGATGGTCTCCACCAGCTTCTCCGGCGGCAGCGGGTAGGGGGTCGGGGTGCGCACGGCGCGGGAGATGATGTTGCCCTCGCAGTCCAGCACCGAGGCCTTGATGCCGCCGCCTCCGCAGTCCACGGACAGAGTCGTTGTGCTCACGGCCGCGAGCCTAGTGGAAGCGCGAAGACGGTGCGGTTTCAATGGGGGCATGCCACGCATCCGCCTCGACCTGGCCTACGACGGCACCTTCTTCTCCGGGTGGGCCGCCCAGCCCGGGCTGCGTACCGTCGAGGGGGTCCTCACCTCGGCCCTGGCCACCGTGCTGCGTGAGCCCGTCCGCCTCACCGTGGCCGGACGCACCGACGCCGGCGTCCACGCCGCCGCACAGGTGGCCCACCTCGATGTGAGCCCCGAGGCCTGGGCCGCCCTGCCCGGACGCTCCCAGCGCCTCCCCGAGGCCGCCCTGCTCACCCGGGTGGCGGGCGTCCTGGCCCGCGAGGCCCAGGAGAGCCTGGCCCGCACGCCGCGCGGGGCCGGCGACGTCGTCGTCACCGGGGCGCGCACCGTGCCGGAGGCCTTCGACGCCCGCTTCGGCGCCCTGAGCCGCCGCTACACCTACCGGATCGCCGACGCCGCCGCCCCGCGCGACCCCGCCCGGCGCGCCACCGTCCTGTGGCTGCCCGATGCGCTCGACGTCAAGGCCATGGACGCCTCGGCCCGTGCCCTGCTCGGCGAGCACGACTTCCTGTCCTACTGCAAGCCCCGCGAGGGCGCCACGACCATCCGCACCCTGCGCACCCTGCAGTGGCGCCGGGTCGGGGCCGGGCCGGACGCAGGGCCGGACGCGGGGCTCGTGACCCTGAGCGTCGTCGCCGACGCCTTCTGCCACTCCATGGTCCGCTCCCTGGTGGGGGCGGGCCTGGCCGTCGGGCAGGGACGCAAGCCGGTCACCTGGCCGCGCGAGCTCCTGGACGCCCGCACACGCCAGAGCGCCGCCCCCGTCGCCCCGCCGCACGGGCTGACCCTGGAGGAGGTCACCTACCCGGCCGACGACGAGCTCGCCGCCCAGGCCGAGCGGGCCCGCACCACCCGGCGTCTGAGCTGCTGATCGGCGGCCAGGAGCCCGCCCGGCCGCGTGGTGCGATTCACGGAACTGGGAAGCCGCACCTTTTGACCCTTCCGCGGGGTGCCCGGTACTGTTGGCAATCGTCGTGCAGCACACGTGTGTGCGTGTCCGCGGTGCCGTCCCACTCGCCCCGGATCGCCTGTGCTCCGACCACTCACCTGACCATGGTGGTCTCGCCGAACCGCGAACGCTTCACCGCGCTTCGGCGTGCCCACTCGCCAAGAGAAACGAAGGCAACGCCCGTGCGCACGTACACACCGAAGCCCGGCGACGTCGAGAAGAACTGGTACGTCATCGACGCCACCGACGTCGTCCTGGGTCGACTCGCGGCCCAGGCCGCCACCCTGCTCCGTGGGAAGCACAAGCCCCAGTTCGCCCCCAACGAGGACTGCGGCGACTACGTCGTCATCATCAATGCCGACAAGGTGGCTCTCACCAACGGCAAGGCTGACAAGAAGTTCGCCTACCGCCACTCAGGCCACCCGGGTGGCCTGACCGCCGTCTCCTACCGCGAGCTGCTGGCCACCCGCCCTGAGCGCGCCGTCGAGAAGGCCATCAAGGGCATGGTTCCCCACACCAAGCTCGGTCGCGCCCAGCTCAAGAAGCTCAAGGTCTACGCGGGTGCCGAGCACCCGCACGCCTCCCAGAGCCCGAAGACGTTCGAAATCACCCAGGTCGCCCAGTAAGCGCTCCAGCGCTCGGCACCCCGCGACAAGCAAAGGACATATCGTGGCTGAGACCACTGTCGACATTGACGCGCTGGACGAGGAGAACGCCCCCCTCCAGCTACACCACCGAGACCGAGGAGTCCGCTCCGGGTCGCGGCCAGTCCATCACCGCCCCCGGCTCCGGCCTGGGTCGCCGCAAGGAGGCCGTCGCTCGCGTGCGCCTCGTTCCCGGCACCGGCCAGTGGACGCTGAACGGCCGCTCCCTGGAGGACTACTTCCCCAACAAGCTGCACCAGCAGCTCGTGCGCGCCCCCTTCACCATCCTGGACCTCGAGGGCCGCTTCGACGTCGTCGCCCGCATCAACGGCGGTGGCGTCTCCGGCCAGGCCGGCGCCCTGCGCCTGGGCATCGCCCGCGCGCTCAATGAGATCGACCGTGAGGCCAACCGCGCCACCCTGAAGAAGGCCGGTTTCCTCACTCGCGACTCGCGCATCGTGGAGCGCAAGAAGGCCGGTCTGCACAAGGCCCGCCGCGCCCCCCAGTACTCCAAGCGCTGATCGGGTCAGGTCCTGGCCGAGCCGGCCGGGCCTCCCCTCCGCTACGACGGCGGTCGTCCCCTTCCCGGGGCGGCCGCCGTCGTCATGTGTCAGGGGTGGCGGGGAACCTCCCGGGTGGCGGCGCTACAGCCGATATGCGGCTGACAGGCGTCCGAGGCGCGGCGGTGAGGGGCGCGATCTCGGGCGCGAGCCGCCGGGCCGGGGTCGGCGCAGGACATCAGACCTTGTGCGCTGGCCGAAGGTTGGGCCCCGATGTTCGGCGCCCCGTGGCAGGATGGTGCTGTTTCGTCACCCTTCAGGAGGATTTCCATGGCTCGTCTCTTCGGAACCGACGGCGTACGCGGCCTGGCCAACGACCTGCTCACGCCCACCCTGGCCGTACAGCTCGGTGAGGCCGCGGCCCGCGTCCTGACCAAGGACACGTCCGCCGCACGGAGCTCACGCAGCGGCCGCCCCCGCGCCATCGTGGGCCGCGACACCCGCGCCTCCGGAGAGTTCCTCGACCACGCCATCAGCGCGGGCCTGGCCTCCTCCGGCATCGACGTCACCCGCGTGGGCGTCCTGCCCACCCCGGCGATCGCTCACCTGACGGCCACCCAGGACATCGAGCTGGGCGTCATGATCTCCGCCTCCCACAACCCCTTCCCGGACAACGGCATCAAGTTCATCGCCCGCGGCGGCTACAAGCTCGCCGACGCCGTCGAGGACGAGATCGAGGCCCTCCTGGGCACGGTCGACGACCGTCCCACCGGCGCCGACGTCGGCCGCGTCATCAAGGGGGAGACCGTGGCCGACCAGAACTACATCAACCACCTCGTCGACTCCGTCGCCACTGACCTGTCCGGCCTGCGCATCGTCGTCGACGCCTCCAACGGCGCCGCCTCCGTCGTCGGCCCGGCCGCGCTGCGGGCCGCCGGCGCCGAGGTCATCGTCATCAACGCCTCTCCGGACGGCCTCAACATCAACGACAACTGCGGCTCCACCCACCCCGAGCAGCTGCAGAACTACGTCACGGCGGTCGGGGCGGACATGGGTGTGGCCTACGACGGCGACGCCGACCGCTGCCTGGCCGTGGACGCCGACGGCAAGCTCGTCGACGGCGACCAGATCATGGGCATGCTCGCCATCGGCATGAAGGCCGACGGCACTCTCGGCTCCGACACGCTCGTCGTGACCGTCATGAGCAACCTCGGCCTCATCCTGGCCATGCGTGAGCACGGCATCCGCACCGTCCAGACCGGCGTGGGCGACCGCTACGTGCTCGAGCGGATGCTCCAGGGCGGCTACACCCTGGGCGGCGAGCAGTCCGGGCACGTCATCGACACCGTCCACGCCACCACCGGTGACGGCGTGCTCACCTCCCTGCACGTGGCCGCGCGGGTCAAGCGCACCGGCAAGACGCTGGCCGAGCTCGCCAGCGTCGTCACCCGCCTGCCCCAGACCCTCATCAACGTCAAGAATGTCGACAAGGGCGCCGCCAGCACCAACAAGGCCGTGCAGGACGCCGTGGCCTCCGCGGAGAAGGACCTGGGCGAGACCGGCCGGGTCCTGCTGCGCCCCTCGGGCACCGAGCCGCTCGTGCGCGTCATGGTCGAGGCCGCCACCCAGGAGGAGGCCGACCGCGTGGCCCGCTCCCTGGCCGACACCGTCAAGAGCAACCTCAGCCTATGAGCTGACGGCGGTTTCCTCCCCGGGGCTGGTCGCAGCCGCCGCCACCAGTACGGTGGCCGGCGTCGCGACCGGCCCCGGCGTGTGGAGCACCGCCTCACGGTGATGGGTGAGAATGGACCCGTGACCTCCTCGTACCGCCTGGCTCTCCTGACGGAGCCGCCGACCTGGCAAGGCCGGCCCCTGAGCGGAAGGAGCCTTGACCTGCTCGCCGTGCTCGCCGGCAGCCAGGACGCCAGGGTGAGCGACGGCGCCCTCATTGAGGCCCTGTGGCCCGACGACGCCCCGGCCCGGCCGCTGCGGGCCCTGCACGTCGTCGTCTCCCGGCTGCGTGCCGTCGTGGGGGAGGGCGTCGTCGAGCGCAGCGGCGATGGCTACCGACTGGAGCTGGCGGAGGCGGAGGCTGATGTCCGGGACCTGTCGTATCGGGCGGAGCGTGCCCGAGCCTGCGCCGCCGCCGGCCAGTGGGAGCAGGTCCTCGATCTCACCGACCGACTGCCCCAGGTGCCCGTTCCCGACGAGGTCGATGACAACGGTGGAGCAGGAGCCGCCCCTGTGGCCCTCTTGCGAGAGCGGGCTGCAGCCCTGACCGAGGGGGCCCGCCGCGACCGGGGGCTCGCCCTGGAGGCCACCGGCGAGTACGAGCGGGCCGCGGATCTGCTGCGTGAGGCCTCCCAGCGCGACGGCGGCGACGAGACCGTCCTGGCCGCCCTCATGCGCGCCGAGTCCTGGGTACGCTCACCGGCTGCGGCCCTGGAGATCTACGAGCACTACCGCCGTCGGCTGCGTGAGCTGGGAGCCGTGCCCGGTCCGGCCACGCGCGCCGCCCACGAGGCCGTCCTGGCCGCCGAGAGCCCCGTGCACCACGGCCTACAGCCCGAGCCCGAGCACTTCATGGGGCGCGAGGCGGACGTGACCGGTGTTCTCAAGGCCCTGAGCACCCACCGTCTGGTGACGCTCACCGGCCCCGGCGGGGTCGGCAAGACCACCCTGGCCCAGGTGGTGGCGGCCCGCAGCCGCCGCCCCGCCGTCTACGTCGTCGCCCTCGCCGAGGTGTCACCCGGAGCCGATCTGGCCAAGGTCGTGCTCGACGCCGTCGGAGGCCCCGCAGTCGTCAACGGTGACCCACACCGCGATCTGACCGCCGCCCTCTCCCAGCCCGGAACCGTCCTGGTGCTGGACAACTGCGAGCACCTGGCCGGCGAGGCGGCCGACCTCATCGGGCCGCTCCTGGTCGCCTGCCCCGACCTGCGCGTCCTGGCGACCTCGCGCCGCCCCCTCGACCTGGCCGCGGAGCACGTCCACCGCCTCGAGGCTCTCAATGCTGCCTCCTCCGCCAAGCTCTTCCGCGCCCGCGCTCTGGCCGCTCGCCCCGGCCAGGTCATCGACGATGACGACTTAGGCGAGCTCCTGAGCCGGTTGGAGGGCATCCCCTTGGCCATCGAGCTGGCCGCCGCGCGCACCCGCAGCCTGTCGGTCGGCCAGATCGCCGAGCGACTGCCCGGCAGACCCGATCTGCTCACCGCCGCCCGTGACGCCCCCGCCCGTCAGCGCACCTGACAGCGGTCATCGACTGGTCCTGGAACCTGCTCGACGCCGCCGAACGCCGCGCCCTGGCCCGGCTGGCCCTGCTCGCCGACGGCTTCACCCTCCTGCCCGCGGAGGCGCTCATCGGCGCGCAGGCCGCCGACCTCCTCGACGCCCTGGTCTCCCACTCCCTGCTCGTGGTGCGCGACCACGGCCTGCCCCGCTTCCACATGCTCGTCACCGTCCGCGACTTCGCTCTGGCGCAGCTGTCCGCCTCCGGCGACGAGGCCGAGGCCCGCGCGGCCCTGCGCCAGTGGGCGGTGGACCTGTGCTCCCAGATCCGTTTTCCCGTGGACGCCGGCGACTTCGGCGACGCCCGTCACCCTGAGGCGCGCCGCCACGACCGCCTCTTCCGGCAGGTCGCCCACGATGAGGCCGTCATCCTTCAACAGCTCGACCGACTCCTGGCACAGGCCGACGGCCACGGCACGGATCACCTGCCGGCGGAGCTGCGCGACGCCATCTGCCTCATCGGTGCCGCCCTCATGCGCCTGTGGAGCGTCACCTGGAGCTATGAGCGCATCGCCGACTACGGTGCGCGCCTCATCGCTTCCGCTGTCCAACCCGCCCAGGACTCACGCGGCAATGAGGCAGGCCTGAGCGTCCTGGCCCTGTGCGTCACCCTCTTCGGGCTCCTGAGCCACGTGCCCGCACAGGTCCGCTCCCTGCTGCCGGCCTCCTTCGACGGAGAGGGACCGTTCAGCCGGGTCAGGCGCTTCCTGCGTGCCAGCGACGAGCAGTGGCCCGAGCTGACCGGCGACGCCGACCCCTGGGTCGCCTGGGCGGCGACCCGCTGCCTGGCCGCCCAGCAGGAGGACGACGGCGATCCTCAGGCCTCCCTGGAGACCATCGAAGCCCTCCTGGGGCGGCTCCACGCTCACGACCTGGCCGGCATTCATCTGCTCGAGCTGCACCTCCACCGGCTGCAGGTGCTCATGTCCCTGGGACGCTACAGCCAGGTCGTCGACGCCTGCTCGCGCGCCCAGGTGCTCCTGGAACGGGTCCTGCCCAGCTGGGGCGAGTTCTTCCGCACGACACTGCACATGGAGGGGGCCTACTGCGCGGTGTACCTCGATCCACGCCCCGAGACGGCGGGCAGGCTGCTGGAGAGCCTGGAACCGGTCGACCTGCCGGGAACCATGCGCTTCATCGCCCGCTCCGTGCGCGGCGAGCTCGAGCTCACCCGCGGGAATGTGCGCACCGCCGCCCTCATCCAGCGCGTGAGCCTGCGCTACGCCGGGAACTGGCGCTCCATCCTGGGATCGGGCTCCCAGTGGGAGCTCTACATCCTGAGCATGTGCCTGGTCACCGACGTCGAGCTCAGCCCCGACGACGCCGTCGAGCTCGATGCCCGAGCCGTCCGTGCCCGAGCCACCTCCCTGCTGCGCGAGATCCTCTCCGATCCGGCTCCACTGCAGCGTGACATTCCCACGCTCATGGCTTTCGCGGCGGCCGTTGGCTGTCCGCCGTGGCTGCTGAGGACGCGGGCTCCGACTGGCGGGCAGTAGGGGGCGAGCTGGTCGCCACCGCCCTGGCGGTGGGCACCAACCAGACCTGCCGCCTGCTCTCCCACGACTACCTGCGCAGCCGCACTGAGCGGCTGGACGCCCGGGCGCTGGCGCAGGCCGAGGAAAGGATCCGGTCCCTGGACCGCGGCGGGCTCGTGGCTCACGCCGCCGACCTCGCCGGCCGTCTGGCGGGCGAGGTCGGCTGAGTCCCTGAGGTGCGGCTCAGGCGTTGCGCCGCTGGTAGCGCACGACCGTCAGGGGAGCCATGATGGCCAGGATCAGCAGTGAGCCGATGATCGCGGCCCGCACGTCCCCGGCCGAGCCCGCTGTTCCGTCCAGCAGGTACCGGCCGCCGTCGACGATGTGCGAGACCGGGTTGTGGCGCACGAAGGCCTTGAGCCAGCCCGGTAGCGTCGAGGTGGGCACCATGGCGTTGGACAGGAAGGTCAGCGGGAACAGGACGATCACCGTGAAGGAGGTCACCGCCTGGGCCGAGGAGAAGACCGTCCCCAGGAAGAGGAAGATCCAGGCGATGGCCCAGGCGCAGCCCGCCGCCAGGGCGATGGCGCCAATCGTCCCCGACCAGCCGTTGACGGGCCGGTAGCCCAGGACGTAGCCGGTGAACACGGTCAACGAGGTGCAGATGAGGTAGCGCAGCACGTCGGAGACCATGGGACCCAGGACCGGTGCGATACGGGACATCGGCATGGTGCGGAAGCGGTCGAAGACGCCCTTGTCCATGTCCTCGCGCAGGTCCACGCCCACGCTCTGGCTCGTGGTCAAGGCATTCATGATGATGAGACCCGGGACGATCGTGGGCAGGTAGGCCTTGACGTCGCCGGCGATGGCGCCGCCGAAGAGCTCGCCGAACAGGACAGTGAACATGACCGGCTGGATGAGGATGTCGTAGAACTCCCCGGGGTTGCGCACCATGGTGATGAGTGAGCGCCAGGCCATGGCCAGGGTGTCCGGGACGAGCCGGGCCTCGCTGAAACGCCAGATGCCGGGGGAGAGGGAGGTACTGGTCGGTGCGGTCGCGGTGGCGGGGACGGTCATGACTGCTCCTGAGAGTCTGCGGGACGGGAGGACGAGGAAGCGGGTGATGGCGCTGACGGTGCGGCGGCATCGGGTGAGGCCGCGTCATCGTGCTTCGTGGGTTGCCCGGTCAGGGCCATGAAGACCGAGTCCATGCTGGGGCGGTCCACCGAGACGGTTCTGGGCGACAGACCGGCGTCGCGTAGGGCCACGAGCACCTCGGTGGCCACCGACGCCTCGCTCAGCGGCGCCTGCAGGTGGGTGCCCTGGTCGACGGTCGCCGGGGCGTGACCGGTCACCCGCTCGATGATGGAGGCGGTAGTGGCCTGGTCCTCGGGGGTCGCCGGCGTCAGCACCAGAGAGCTGCTGCCCACTCGGTCCTTGAGCTCATCGGGGGTGCCCTCGGCGATGAGCCGTCCGGCATCGATGATGCCGACCCGGTGAGCCAGGCGGTCGGCCTCCTCCAGGTACTGAGTGGTCAGCAGGATCGTCGAGCCGCCCTCCACCAGGAGCGGATGACGTCCCACATCTGCTCACGCGTACGCGGGTCCAGACCAGTGGTGGGCTCGTCGAGGAAGATGAGCGGGGGACGGGAGATGAGCGAGACCGCCAGATCCAGTCGCCGCCGCATCCCACCGGAGTATCCGCTCACCCGCTTGCCGCCTGCCTCGGTCAGGCTGAAGGCGGCCAGCAGCTCCTCGGCCCGCTCCCGCGCCCGACGCCGACCAAGGCCCAGCAGGCGCCCGAAGAGGCGCAGGTTCTCCGAGCCGGTGAGCGTCTCATCGACGCTGGCGTACTGCCCCGTCACCCCGATGAGGCCGCGCACCGCGTGGCGCTCGCGGACGACGTCGTGCCCCAGGACCATCGCCCGGCCCCGGGTGGGGGCCAGCAGGGTGGTCATCATGCGCAGCGCCGTCGACTTGCCGGCACCGTTGGGGCCGAGCAGGCCGTAGACGATGCCGGTGGGGATCTCCAGGTCCAGGCGGTCGACGGCGGTGGAGGAGCCGAAGGTGCGGGTCAGGCCATCGGTCCTGATGGCCGGTGCCTCGCCCGGTGAGAGCGATTCGTTTGCTGTTCGTGTTGCCATGCCGCCAAGGCTGGACCCCAGCGGTTTCACAGCGGCTTCACCGCGACGCCACACGGTTTCACGCCGTTTCGTTCCGCCCACGGACCATGCCAGGTAGGTGCTGATCGTGACGGGTGGCGTTGTCTCGGGCCGCCTCGTAGCTTCTGTAGAAGATGGGTGCAGAGACTCCGTTGGCCCGGCCCTGCTCGTAGACGGTCCGGCACACGAACAACAGGTCAGCGGTGTTGCCATGCAGTGTCATGATCCGTCGGGTGAGGAGATTCCTGGCGAACATCCGCTTCATGAGGGGTGCGGACACGGCGGTCGGCAGCCGGTAGACGAGCATCTCGCTGCGGTAGCGCCTCAGATCAACGCCGCGCGAGGCCACGATCCTCGATGCTTCCCGGATCGCCTTGACCACCCGGGCGAGCATCCTGGTAGAGCCCATGAGCTGCTCGGCGGCGTGCGTCGTGTCCTCGATGTCGCCGTACATTGCTGCCACGGCACCGACACCGGCGTTGATCGCCATATGCAGCCAGATCCACTCGAGCATGTCATGGGGGTGCTCGAGGCTGATGCCGCAGGAGCCGAACAGCGCCTCCACCCCCTCGTAGCCCGGGAAACGGGCTTTGTCGTGCCGCTCCAGCATGACGTGGTCGAAGACGCAGCAGGTGAGCCGTTCTCCCGTGATGCTCCCGCCCGCCACCGGATACCCCAGGAGGACATCGCGGCCGGCCATCAAACGGTCGAGCTCCTTGCGTTCTCCCCAGAACCCGCAGAACAGAAGCACGGGTCCCTCGATCCCACCCGTACGGAGGTCGACCATCACCTCGGCGATCCTGCCCTGCGGCACCGAGACCACAATGAGGTCGTAGCTGGCGCGTCCCCGGTGGTGAACGGTGTACTGGTCCTGGGGCAGCGAGCCCTTCGGGTCACTTCTGCCATCGAGGATCTCGATCTCGAGCGAGCTGACTGAGGCCCTCGTGCTGCTTGTCGCACCAGGTGCTCGACGCGGTGGCCGGCCTTCTGAAAGAGGTATCCGTAGGTTGTCCCGATGACTCCGAGGCCGACGACGAGGATGCTCATCGGAGCCGTGCGTGTTTCCTGCGCTGTCATGACCGTGAGTCTGCTGCCCTCCGGTTTCAGACCGCCTTCACAGTGGCTTCAGGGACGGGCGCGCAGGACTTGCGCAGCAGGACCCGGCTCATGCGGTGCTCGGCGTCCTTGGTCAGGACCAGGGTGGCCCGCCCCAGGAAGGTCGTCAGATCAGACTGGTGAAGAGTGGGTTCTGGTGTGATTCAAAGAGGTGCGGATGCCACTATTTTTAACATGCAAACCTCATTGTGTCTGTATTGTTTGATTGACGACCGCAGTGTGCTGTTTTATTATTTGTTTATGATTAATAGCAACATCGCCACCTTGCGTAAAAAGCATCGCTGGACTCAGGAAGTGTTGGCAAACAAAGTTGGCGTCTCTCGGCAGACCATTGCCAAGTGGGAGGCTCCGGGTGGTAATCCTGACATTTCCTCATGTGTTCGGTTGGCGCAGGTGTTCGATGTTGCGATCGACGATCTTGTCAACGGCGACACTTCATTGGTTGCCATGCTTGATCGCCCCGGCAAATACATATTTGGTACCGTTGTCATCGAGCAGGATGGGAGACTTATGCTTCCGGTGCGTGCCAGAAAGGTCTTCAATATTAAGGCTGGTGATGAGCTCCTACTTATTGGCGACATTGACCGGGGGCTAGCCTTGATGGATACGCAGTTCTTCGTGCAGGCTGCTCGTCATGTGGAGGGAGATCATCGTGCGGCACATGACAATACTGAAAACTAAGCGAAAGAGGGTGCGTGTGCTGATAATAATGTGCGCCGTACTTGGCCTGCTCGGGGGAGGTATGACTTATTATGCTCATCGAAATATGACGTATGATCGGGCTGCGGAGGCGGCTGTTCGTCGTGCTGGTTTTGTCGAAAGGCAGGTAATGCTGCCGAGCGGTGCGATCATTCACTATGGTGAGGGGCCGGCCAGTGGTTCGCCGCTCATGTTGGTCCACGGCCAGCAAACAACGTGGAGGGACTATAGTGCAGTGCTCGGAGAACTATCTCAACGCTATCACGTGTTCGCGGTCGACTGTTATGGCCATGGTGGATCGAGTAAAAATCCGGCAGATTATACGGCGATCAAGAATGCGATTGATTTCGTGTGGTTCATCCAGCATGTTATCAAATCTCCAGTATTGATCTCCGGCCACTCTTCGGGAGGTCTGTTGGCGACCATCGTTGCCGCCAGGGCTCCACAGCTTGTCACCGGTTTATTGATCGAGGATGCGCCATTCTTTGCGACTGAGCCTGGAAGGGCTGAGAAGACATTTGCTTGGCTCGGGTTTCGCGATATGCATCATTTTTTGCGAAGCGGTGAACGAAATTTCACCCGCTACTCGCTTGAGCACACCTATCTTGCACAAGTTCTTGGACAAAAGAACTTTGATGTGTTTGTTAAGCGTCCCGCCCTCGATTACATGAGGCGCCACCCTGGCGAAATACCGCGCCTTTGGTATTATCCTCCTGAGCTGCATGTCAATGAGTTCTTCGACTTGACGGCTAACTTGCAGGATGGTACGGGCTCCTATGACTTACGATTTGGTGAGACCTTCTATGATTTCTCGTGGTTTGCTGGTTTTAATCAGGTGGAAACGCTGAAGGTTGTTCGATGTCCGTCAATTATTTTACATGCTGCTCATCCGTCAAATATGCGGGGCTACTATGATGGTCGTGGGGTGCTTCTCGGTGCTATGGATGATCGCGATGCGTTGCGTGTCCACTCGCTTCTCTCTCGTGGCACTCTAGTCGACAACGTTAAAAGCGGTCATGATATTCATTCTGAACAACCTGAGGTGTTTGTCAAGGCTGTCGATGATCTTCGTTAATCTTGTGGAAGGAATGGGCTGGGAGTGTTTTCTAAGAATTTAGATCCGTGCCGCCATCGTGGTGTTAACGCTGGGTGACGTCGGCATCCGGTAGGTGAGAATGATCCAAGCCTTTGTCGCCGATGTGGACATCCTTGGCTCCCCGTTGGGTTGCTGATGGCGCACGCTTGATGTCGGTTCGGGCATGTTCCTCTTCTGGGGCGGTCCATTCCACGAGGGTGGGGATCTACTGGCCAGGGGTTGTGCGCACTGCACGAAGGTTCCACCTACCGGGAGTGCACTCGACCCTCCCGCAGTAGTACCCGATCCTCGTGCAGTGCACGCCCAAGGCCAGTAGGGAGGCTGCGGGTGACCCGATTCGCCCCTTCCAGCGAGAACCGACCGCCGATGTCCCACCCCAGGCGGCTCGCCCCACGGGAGCCTCGCGCGTGAGGACGAGGAATCAGGACTTGCGCAGCAGGACCCGGCTCATGCGGTGCTCGGCGTCCTTGGTCAGGACCAGGGTGGCCCGCCCTCGGGTGGGGGCGATGTTCTCGCGCAGGTTGACCAGGTTGACGCTTTCCCAGATCTCGTTCGCTCCAGCCAGGGCCACGTCGTCAGGGATCTCGGCGAAGCGCCGGAAGTAGGAGCCCGGCTGGGTGAAGGCCGTGTGCTTGAGGGTGAGGAACCGGTCCAGATACCAGCGGCGGATGTCGTCGGGGTCGGCGTCGACGTAGATCGAGAAGTCGATGAAGTCGCTCACCGCCAGCGCCGAGGCCCCCGGCCGCGATCCCCCGCGGGGCGGGCTGGAGCACGTTGAGCCCCTCCAGCACGAGAATGTCGGGGCGCTCCACCGTCACGCGCCGGTCCGGGACGATGTCGTAGACCGTGTGGGAGTAGACGGGCGCCTGGACGCGCTCGCTGCCGGACTTCACCGCCGCGACGAACTCCAGCAGGGCGCGACGGTCGTAGGACTCGGGGAATCCCTTGCGGGCCATGAGTCCTCGCTCCTCAAGGACCCGGTTGGGCAGCAGGAAACCGTCGGTGGTCACCAGGTCCACCCTGGGCGTATCCGGGAAGCGGGCGAGCAAGTGGGCGATGAGGCGCGCCGTCGTCGACTTGCCCACGGCGACTGACCCGGCCACCGCGACGATGAAGGGCGTGGGCGGCTCGCTCACCCCCAGGAAGGCGCCGGTGCGGTGCGCCCGCTCGCGCGAGGTGGCGATGTAGTCCTCCAGCAGAGCGGTCAGGGGCCGGTAGACGGCGTCGACCTCGGCCAGGTCGATGGGGTCGCCCAGCCCTCGCAGCTTCTCGACATCGGCCTGGGTCAGCGGCAGCGGCGCCGAGGACGCCAGGGCGGACCACTGGTCCCGGTCCAGCTCGATGTAGGGCGAGGCGCCCGGAATACCCAGGTCACTCGGGTCGCTCAGCTCGGATGTCACCGACACAGTGTCGCAAATGAAGACGCCTGGCGGACAATCCCCGAGGAACGAATGGGGCCCGTCGCGGTGTCGGTGGGGCGCCAGCGGGGAACGGGATCACGCAGAGATCACGCCGAGATCACATCGACGTGTGCCTGCGCTCGTTGTCAACGCCGCGCCGGCATGATTCGATCGGAGCATGTGTGGAATTGTCGGCCACGTCGGCCCTCCGAGTGAAACTGGTTCCTCCCGTTCCCTGACCGTTCTCATGGATGGCCTCGGCCGTCTGGAGTACCGCGGCTACGACTCTGCGGGCGTCGCGCTGGTGGGCCCTCCGGCCTGGATGTCGTCAAGGAGGCGGGCAAGCTCTCCGGGCTGCGCGCCATCCTGGAGGCCACCCCGCCGGCCCCGGCCACCGCGGGCATCGGACACACCCGCTGGGCCACCCACGGCGGCCCGACGACGGCCAACGCCCACCCCCACCGCGCCGGCCACCTCGCCGTGGTCCACAACGGCATCATCGAGAACTTCCGTCCGCTGCGTGAGGAGGTCGAGGCCGCTGGGCGCGAGCTCCTCTCCGACACCGACACCGAGGTCGTCGCCCACGTCCTGGACATCGACTTCACCTCCCGTCTGCGCCAGGACCCGTCCGCCGCCTCCGACCCGACCCGGGTCGCCGACCTCCTGGTCGCCTCGATGCAGGCCGTCACCGCCCGCCTCGAGGGCGCCTTCGCGCTCCTGGCCGTCACCGACCTGGCCCCCGCGGCTATCGTCGCCGCCCGCCGCTCCAGCCCCCTGGTCATCGGCCTGGGCGAGGGCGAGAACTTCCTGGGCAGCGACGTCGCCGCCTTCGTCGCGTTCACCAAGAAGGCCGCCGAGGTCGACGACGACCAGGTCCTCCTGCTGACGGCCGACGCCGTCCACGTCTGGGACAAGGACGGTAACGCCGTCGAGCCCAAGACCTGGGAGGTCTCCTGGGACGCCTCCGCAGCCGTCAAGGGCGGCTACGACACCTTCATGGACAAGGAGATCCACGAGCAGCCCACCGCCGTGGCCGACACCCTGCGCGGCCGCGTCGACGAGCGCGGTGAGCTCCAGCTCGACGAGATGCGCATCGACCCCGCCGTTCTGCGCAGCGTCGACAAGATCATCGTCATCGCCTGCGGCACCGCCGCCTACGCCGGGCACGTCGCCAAGTACGCCATCGAGCACTGGTGCCGCATCCCCGTGGAGGTCGAGCTCGCCCACGAGTTCCGCTACCGCGACCCGGTCGTCAGCGAGAAGACCCTGACCGTGGCCATCTCCCAGTCCGGCGAGACCATGGACACCATCCAGGCCGTGCGTCACGCCCGCGAGCAGGGCAGCAAGGTCCTGGCCATCGTCAACACCTACGGCTCGACCATCGCCCGCGAGGCCGACGCCGTCCTCTACACCCACGCCGGCCCGGAGGTCGCCGTGGCCTCCACCAAGGCCTTCCTCGCCCAGATCACCGCCTGCTACCTGCTGGGGCTCTACCTGGCCCAGCTGCGCGGCAACAAGTGGCCCGACGAGGTCGCCGAGTACCTGGACAACCTCGCCGCCATGCCGGACCGCATCCAGCACGTCCTGGACCACGAGGAGGCCCGCGTGCGTGAGCTGGGCTCCGAGCTGGCGGACAAGTCCTCCTTCCTGTTCCTGGGCCGCCACGTCGGCTTTCCGGTGGCGCTGGAGGGGGCGCTCAAGCTCAAGGAGCTCGCCTACGTCCACGCGGAGGGCTTCGCCGCCGGTGAGCTCAAGCACGGCCCGATCGCGCTCATCGAGGAGGGCCTTCCGGTCTTCGTCATCGTGCCCACCCCGCGCCGTCCTGTCCTGCACGACAAGGTCATCTCCAACATCCAGGAGATCCGGGCCCGCGGAGCGCGCACCATTGTCATCGCGGAGGAGGGGGATACCGACGTCGAGCCCTTCGCCGACCACATCATCCGGGTGCCCGTCACCCCCACGATCCTGTGGCCGCTGCTGACCGTGGTGCCGCTGCAGATCTTCGCAGCTGCGCTGGCCGGGGCCAAGGGGCTGGATATCGACCAGCCGCGCAACCTGGCCAAGTCCGTCACCGTCGAGTAGGACCGACGCCGAGACGTCGACTCGCCCCTTAACTCGACCCTCAACGGTGCCGAGCCCGCATCCCGGGCTCGGCACCGTCGTCTACAGGGCGGGGCGCAGGGACCGGATCTGCTGCTTCGTACGGGCCTGTGAGCGCTGAGAGGACAGAGTCAGGTCGTCGTCGTTGTCGACGTGATCGGCCTGGGCGACGACGAAGGCCTGGGCCATGCCGCCGTCGTGAGCCAGGGAGATGTGCCAGTGGCCGATGCCGGCCTGGCGGGCGGCCATCGCGGCCGCCCCGGTCAGGCGCAGGCGCGGTGGGGTGCCGGGCGTGGAGGTCACCTCGATGTCCTGGTACTCCCAGCCCTGGGGCGCGTCCAGCCCGAGCTCGGCGTAGGCCGACCCCAGGGCCTTGAGAACCGCCTCCTTGGCCGCCAGGCGCGCCCCGAGGGAGGCGGCCCGCTTCTGGCAGGCGGCCAGCTCGGCGGGGGTGAAGAGCCGCTCGCGCAGGCCGGGTACCCGGTCCATGTAGCCTTCGAGGCGGGGGATATCAACCAGGTCGGTCCCTACAGCGCGGATCACTCGGCCATTGTGCCGGGTGAGTGGGGAGCGCGAGGGGTGAACGCGCCATCCAATTCTGGAAGAGACAACTTCTTGGTGCCTAGCCGCTGAGGGGCAATGCGGACCAGCGGTCACCCATGAGGTCTTGCTCTGTGAAACTGCCCGTCTCAAAGCCGTGTTGGAGGGGCGAGGAGAGCGGAGCGGAGGACAATGGGACGGATGAGTGACCTCAATGACCTCCCGCGTTCCCACGACGTCACCGACCTCACCACCTGCGCCTGGCCCGCCCAGGAGATCGCGGCCGCGGAGGCCCCCGTCACCGCGGGCACCGACCGCTACATGAGAGCCGCCGCCCACGCGGTGGCCCGGGCGGCGCTGCGCGAGCTGCGCCAAGGAACCGGCAATGCGGGCGCCGCGGTGGCCCCCGCCCGGCCGGTTCCGGCGCCGTTGACCTCGATGAGTCCCATGGGGCCGGCCGCCACCCCAGCCTCACCGCTGTCCCCGGCGACGCCGCTGGGAGGAGCAGGTGAGACGGCGGGGACGCAGACCGGCCCCGGATGGATCTCCGGGGCCCCGGTACTCCTCCTAGTCGGCGGCGGCCACAACGGGGCCGACACCCTCCTGGCTGGAGGTCTGCTCGCCCACAGCGGCTGCGCGGTCAGCGCCGTGCTCGCCACCGAGCACCCCCATCCCGTCGCCCTGGAGGAGGCCCGCGGCCACGGCGTCACCATTCACGGCGCCGGCTACCGCAGCGACGACGGAACCGGCCAGGACTCCGCCGAGGCCATGGCCGCTATCGAGGCCTTCCTCGTCCACGGCGGACTCGTCCTGGACGGGCTCATCGGCATCGGCGCCACCGGGGCGCTGCGACCTGACGCCGCCGCCCTCATCGCCCCGCTCATCGCCGCCGGGCAGCCGGGTCGTCGCCCGCTGCGCGTCATCGCCGTCGACCTGCCCAGCGGAACCGGCGTCGACGACGGCACGGTGAGTGGCCCGGTCCTGGCCGCCGACCGCACCGTCACCTTCACCTGCCTCAAGGGATGCCAGTGCCTGCCCCCGGCCCGGCACCTGTGCGGCGTCGTCGAGGTCGTCCCCCTCGGACTGCCCGCGCCCACGAGCCGGCCCCTGGCCCGCCGCCCCGTCGACGGCGCCCTGGGCGACTACCTGACGCGCGCTGTTGGCGAGCCCGGGCCCGATGACCATAAGTACACCCGTGGCGTGGTCGGCCTGTGGGCCGGCAGCGAGTCCTACCCCGGCGCCGCCGTCCTGGCCGCCAGCGGCGCGGTACGCGCCGGCGCCGGCATGGTGCGCCTGTCCGCCCCCAGACGCGTGGAGGACCTCGTCCTGGCCGCCCGCCCCGAGGTGGTCCCCGCCGCCGGACGCGTTCAGGCGCTCGTCCTGGGGCCGGGCATCGACCCCACCGACACCGCCAGGGCCGATGAGGTCCGAGCCGTCCTCGCCTCCACCCTGGGTCCCTGCGGCAAAGACCGGCAGTGCCCCACCCGGGTCCCCACCGTCGTCGACGCCGGTGCCCTGAGCATCCTGCCCGAGCTCCTCACCGAGGACCTGAGCTGCACGCCACTGCACGTGCTGACCCCGCACGCCGGAGAGGCCGCCGCGCTGCTGATCGCGCTGGAGGATACGGGGACGCCGGCCCAGGAGACCCATCGCTGGAGCCGCGAGCGCGTCGAGACCCACCCGGGGCTCGCCGCCCGCGAGCTCTGCCGCCTCACCGGCGCCACCGTCCTGCTCAAAGGGGCCACCACCCTCATCGCCGCACCGCAGCGCCCCCTGGTCAGCGTGGACGGAGGACCCGGTTGGATGGCGAGCGCCGGAAGCGGGGACGTGCTCGCCGGGATCCTCGGAGCGGTCCTGGCCGGCGCGACCGCCCGCTGGGAGACGGGCGCGCCGGACGCCTCCGGGGCGGACCCGGTCCTGGACGCGCTGGTCGACTCGGTGGCCGCCGGAGTCAGGCTGCACGCGCTCGCGGGGGCCTATGCCGCAGCAAGCCCGCAGGGCGCCGGGGGAGCGGGGACCGGCGGGCACCCGATCGCCGCCCTGGACATCGCCGCTGCGCTTGGCCCGGCCCGCCTCGAGCTCAACTGGCTCCAGGCGGTGCCCCACGCCTGAGACGCGTCAGCCACGCGGTATCCGTCAGGACTCCTGACCGGAGGCGTGCGCCAGGAAACAGCGGCGCCACCGGCCCCAGTGCGACAATCGCGCCGTGACCACCTCCTTGGACTCAGCCGCAATGCCCCCGTCCGCCGCTCCACGCCCCGCAGTCGCCCAGTGCGCGCCACCGCCGGCGGCCACTACCTCGCGGGCCGTCATCGACCTGGCGGCCGTGGCTCACAACGGGCGGCGCCTGGCGCAGGTGGCGGGCGTGCCGTGGATGGCCGTGGTCAAGGCCGACGCCTACGGTCACGGGCTGGGGCCGGTCGCTCTGACGGCCCTGTCGGCGGGAGCCTCCTGGCTGGGGGTGGCCCAGCTCGCCGAGGCCCTGACTCTGCGTGCCCTTCTGGACGAGGCCGGTGTGAGCCGCCCGGCGGGGGAGCCCACCTCGCAGGCCCCCCCGGCTCCTCACCTGGCTCCTGCCCGTCATGGAGCCTGATCGGGCGGCCGCCGAGGACTCGCCCCTGCGTGCCGCCCTGGCGGCCGACCTGGACCTGTCGGTGTCCACCCTGCCCCAGCTCGAGGCCCTGTCGGCGGCGGCCCGGGCGCAGGGGAGGGCGGCACGTCTTCACCTCAAGGTTGACACCGGCATGTCGCGCGGCGGCGCCACCGCAGAGGAGCTGCCCGCCCTGGCCGCCGCGCTGAGGCGGGCCGAGGATGAGGGAACGGTCGACGTCGTCGGCCTGTGGTCGCACCTGTCGCGCGCCGACGAGCCGGCCAGCGGCTCCACCGAGGAGCACCTGGAGCGCTTCCGGCAGGCCGAGCAGGTCGTCCTCGCCGCCGGCCTCAACCCACCCACTCACCACCTCGCCGCCACCGGAGGACTCCTGTGGCACCCGCAGGCCCGCATGGACCTGGTGCGCGCAGGCATCGGCCTGTACGGGCTGAGTCCCGACCCCTCCGTGGCCACCGGCGCCGAGCTCGGGCTGCGGCCCGCCATGCGCCTGGAGTCCCCGCTGGTGCAGGTCAAGCGCATCGAGGCCGGGCAGGCCGTCTCCTACGGTGGGACCTGGAGCGCCCCCACTGATCGCTGGGTGGGGCTCGTGCCCCTGGGCTACTCCGACGGCATCCCCCGCGCTGCCAGCTCCGCCGGTCCCGTGGGAGTCGGCAGCCTCATGACCTCCATCGTGGGGCGGGTGTGCATGGACCAGGTGGTCATCGACCTCGGCCCGGCCGTGGACGAGGCCGGAGCGCCCCTGCCGGCACCGGCCCGGGTCGGGGAAACCGCCGTGCTCTGGGGCGCCCCCGAGGTATCAGACCAGGAGGCCGTCCCCACCGCGGACGACTGGGCGCAGGCCTGCGGCACCATCAACTACGAGATCGTGACCCGGTTGGGAGCTCGTGTCCCGCGCTGCTACATCGGGGAACCCGGCACCGGCGACTACTCTCGACCCTAGACAGCAGACGTCGGATATCGCCGGTCCCCACCGGGCCGGCCGGTTCCACCATCGGATCCATGCACGGAAGAGGAGGGAATATGAGCCCAGCGCCGCACACACCGCAGACCGTCCCCGGGATCACCGTCGCCACCTGCGACGCCGACGAGACCCGGGCACTGGGGGCCCGTCTGGCCCGCCTGCTGTGCGCCGGTGACCTCGTGATGCTCTCCGGCGGCCTGGGGGCCGGCAAGACCACGCTCGCCCAGGGCATCGGCGCAGCCCTTGAGGTGCGCGGCCGGGTCTCCTCACCCACCTTCATCATCGCCCGCGTGCACCCCGCTCTGTCCGACGGCCCCGACCTCATCCACGTGGACGCCTACCGGATCACCTCCCTGGAGGAGATCGACGCACTCGACCTGGACTCCTCCCTGGAGCGGGCCGTCACCCTGGTCGAGTGGGGCGAGGAGAAGGTCGAGGCCCTGAGCCCCGACCGCCTGGAGATCCAGGTGATGCGCCCCCACGGAGCCGTGCGCGCCGAGCACCCGCAGCCCGAGGACGCCCCCGCCGGGGCGGAGTCTCCCGCCGGCTCGGTGGCCGGGGAGCCGGTCGTGGACCTTGGTGAGGTCGACGACGGCAACCGGACGATCATCGTGCGCGCCGTCGGTCCGCGCTGGGCCGACGTCGACCTGAGCCCACTGGGCGCAGACGCCTCCTGTCAGCCGGGAGCGCCGCTGTGAATACTCCCACCACCGTGGCACCGGTCCGCAACGCCATCCCCATCCGGGCTGCTCAGCGCTCCCGGCGTGCCCGGCGCCTGCTCCTGCCGGCTGCGGCGGCGACACTCCTGGGTGTCTGCCTTCTGACCCCGGGGCCGGCCCGCGCCGCTGCCGACACCGGCCCCCGCCCCGTGCCGATCACGTCGGCCGGCGGCGTGACAGGGGTCGCAGCCGACGCCGACTCGCGCGACGAGGCCAAGGCGCTCATGGAGAGCGAGTGCGTGGCGCAGGTGCGTCAGAGCACCGGCGAGCAGGGCGAGATCACAGTGGGTGATCCGCGCAGCGTCTACACCTGGGCCTCCGGCTTCCTCGACGGATCCCAGCCCTCCGCGCAACCCGTCGACACCGGAGACTGGGCCGCGACCGTCTCCTCGGGCGGCAAGCCGGTCGGTCTTCTCGAGGTGGTCCACGACAAGGGGCACGCCACCTGCACCCCCGTCTTCGACGACGACCTGGCCACCGATGTCGACCAGATGGGCGAGGCCCACCTCGTCCACGACCGCAACGCCAACGCCTGGTACTCGCTGAGTGGCACCACGGTGACGGCGATGGGGGAGGCCGCCACGCGGCGCCTGGCCGGCCCCATCGAGCTGCGCGACTACGGAGAGATCCTGCGTGAACGCGCCGGATCCAAGCCCAAGACCTCCGCAGGGCAGAGCGAGGAGCGCTCCACCACGGGGGGCTGGGCGATCTGGGGGCCGGTCCTGGCGGTCGTCGTCGTCGGGATCGTCACCGTCATCATCACGGTCCGTCACGAGCGCAAGGTGACCGCCCCGCTGCGCCAGGCCCGCAACCGCGCCGACATGGCCGAGCGCGCCGACCGGCTCAGCCGGGACGAGTCCGACACCCAGGGCGCCGCAGTACGCCGGGGCATCCCCCGCGCCGCCATCGACCTGTCCCTCCTGGGGGACGGGGCCGATGACGACGCCGATGCGACCGCCGGTGAGACCCTGGGGGACACGATCCCCGAGAGCCGCGTCAACCTGCCACGAGACCCGAGGGCATAGGCTGGTCCGGTGCGAATCCTCTCCATCGACTCCTCCCTGGGGACTCAGCTCGCGGTCGTCGACGCCGCCCCCTCCGCCGCCGGCGCACGCGCCCTGCGGGTATTGAGCCAGGACGAACAGGCCGATACCCGCCGTCACGCCGAATCCCTCGGACAGATGCTCTCCCAGGCCTTGTCGGCTCCTGAGCGGCCGAGCGCCCGCTGGACGCCGTGGTCGCCGCCACCGGGCCGGCCCCCTTCACCGGACTGCGTGCGGGGCTGGTGACGGCCGGGGTCGTCGGGCGCACCCGGGGCGTCCCCGTCCACGGGGTCTCCAGCCTCGACGCCGTCGCCCGCCGCGCCCTGGACGAGCTCGGGTCCCACGAGGCACAGACGGGGCCGGTCGTCCTGGTCGCCACCGACGCCCGCAGACGCGAGGTCTATACGGCACTCTTCCGCGCCAACGGTCCCGACGACGTCACCCGCCTGACCGAGATCATCGTCTGCTCTCCGGCCCAGGTCGCCCAGCGCCTCGCCGAGCAGGCACCGGGACCGGGCGGGGGGAGTGGAGACATCGACGTCGTGGCCGGCTCCGGTGCCTCCCTCTACCCCGAGCTGGCGGAGATGGCCTCCTGCCAGAAGGCCCTGGCCCCCGTCTCCGGCGACGCCCTGACCCAGGTGCGCATCGCCCTGGCCCGCCTCGAGCGCGGCGAGGAGCTGAGCACGCAGCCGCTCTACCTGCGCCACGCCGACGTGCAGATGCCTGCCGCTCGCAAGCGCGTGCGCTGACCTCAGGCGAAGAAGGACACTGAGGTGCCCGAGGCGACCGGAGCGGGCCGGGCCCGCGGTCTGCGGGAGATGGCGGCGGGGGACCTGGAGGCCGTCGCCCGACTCGAGGGCGAGCTCTTCGGAGCCGAGGCCTGGAGCCGTGACCTGCTGGCCGCCGAGCTGGCGGCCTCCCACGGGCCGATGGCGGACCGCCGCTACGTCGTCGTCGAGTCCGAAGAGAGCGATGGCGACGGTGACGCCGATGACGCCGCGGATCGCGCTGTTGCAACCGGGTCGCACGGGCCACGGCTCCTGGGCTACGCCGGGCTCTACCATGCCGGTGGGCTGACCAGTGCGGACCTGCTGACCATCGCCACCATCCCGGCCGCGCGCGGACGAGGGATCGCCTCCCTCATGCTCACCGAGCTCGTCTCCACCGCCCGAGAGGTGAGCTGCCCCGATGTCCTGCTGGAGGTGCGCCAGTCCAACGAGGCCGCCCAGCGGCTCTACGCCGGGCACGGGTTCGTTCCCATCGGCCGGCGCCGCCGCTACTACCAGGCGCCGCCGGAGGACGCCGTGGTCATGCGCCTGACTCTGCGCCCGCGCCCGGGGCCGGTGGGGGCCGAGGCCGGTGAGCCCGGCGAGGCCCGAGTCCGTGGGGCGACTCACCGGGAGCAAGCCTCAGAGTCCGACGGGACGGATTGCGCTGGGCCTGAAGAAGCAGATGGATACTGCAGCGACCGGAGATAAACACGGGCCGCGGGAGGACAAGCAGCGAGTGTCGGCCACTTCACAGATTTGTCTGACGCCCCCGTGACGAAAAGGAGGCCTCAGACGGCGCCGTCAGCATATTCCGCGGCGTTGAATGACGAATCGAGATCCGGTGAGATCCCCAGGATTCCGCGGATCGTCACACGAACGTCGCTGGTGGGGCCGTAGATGGCACCTACGCGACCTGGTGCCCGGCTAGCCTTCTGCCGTGGCCAAAACATCTGCTCCTTCCCTGAAGAGGCGGACCGCCTTCTCCACGACCGTCTTCATGAAGCGCATGATGGCGATCTCGGGACTGGTGTTCCTGTTCTTCGTCCTCTTCCACGCCTACGGCAACCTGCACTACTTCGAGGGTGAGGTCGCCTACGATCACTACGCCGTGTTCCTGCGAGCACTGCTGGTACCGATCATGCCCTACGGCGGTGTCCTGTGGATCCTCCGTCTGGCTCTCATGGCCTGCCTCCTGGCTCACGCCGGCAGCGCCTTCCACCTGTGGGCGCGCAACAAGCGGGCCCGCGGCAACGACAAGTACGCCGTCAAGAAGCCCGGCGCCGAGTACTTCGCCTCTCGCTACGCCATGCGCACCATGCGCTGGGGCGGCGTCATCCTCCTGCTGTTCATCATCTGGCACCTCCTGCAGTACACCACCCTGTCACTGACGCCGGGGGGACACTACGTGCACGGACGGGCCTACCTGAACATGTACTACGGCTTCCAGCTGTGGTGGGTGTGGCTCATCTACGCGATCGCGCTGGCCGCCCTGTGCCTGCACGTGTGGCACGGCGTGTGGTCCGCCCTGCAGACACTGGGCGCGGTGCGCGGAAACACCATCCCCTTCATCCGGCTGATCGCCTTCGTGCTGGCCTTCGCGCTGTTCGCCGCCTTCATGGCGGTTCCGACGGCGATCCTCTTCGGCTATGTCGATGCCCCCATGGCCACTGGTGACTACTACCCGCAGTTCTGTGACGCGATCGGCTCCTCCGCCGAGCACTTCGCCGAGTGTGCTACGGCGACCCACTGAGAGTGAACGACTATGACTGAACTCATCGACGGCCTGTACTACGAGGGCGAGAAGATCGCCGACACCAAGGCCCCCCACTCCGTCCCGATCGACCGGCGCTGGGAGCAGCGCAAGTTCGAGGCCAAGCTGGTCAACCCCGCCAACCGCCGCAAGCTGGACATCATCGTCGTCGGCTCCGGCCTGGCCGGCGGCGCCGCGGCCGCCTCCCTGGGCGAGCAGGGCTACAACGTCAAGGTCTTCTTCTACCAGGACTCGGCTCGCCGGGCGCACTCCATCGCCGCCCAGGGCGGTATCAATGCCGCGAAGAACTACCGCAATGACGGCGACTCCGTCTACCGGCTCTTCTACGACACGGTCAAGGGCGGTGACTACCGCGCCCGCGAGGACAACGTCTACCGCCTGGCGGAGGTCAGCGCCAACATCATCGACCAGTGCGTGGCCCAGGGTGTCCCCTTCGCCCGCGAGTACGGCGGTCTGCTGGACAACCGCTCCTTCGGTGGCGTGCAGGTCTCCCGTACCTTCTACGCCCGCGGCCAGACCGGCCAGCAGCTCCTCATCGGCGCCTACCAGGCCCTCGAGCGTCAGGTGCACGCCGGCACGGTCAAGGAGTTCCGTCGCCACGAGATGGTCGAGCTCATCATCGTCGACGGTCGCGCCCGTGGCATCGTCACCCGCGACATGGTCTCCGGGAAGATCGAGACCCACCTGGCCGACGCCGTCGTGCTGGCCAGTGGCGGCTACGGCAACGTGTTCTTCCTGTCGACCAACGCGATGGGGTGCAACGCCACCGCCGTGTGGCGCGCGCACCGCAAGGGCGCCTACTTCGCCAACCCCTGCTACACGCAGATCCACCCCACCTGTATCCCGCAGTCCGGGGACTTCCAGTCCAAGCTCACCCTCATGAGTGAGTCCCTGCGCAACGACGGACGCATCTGGGTGCCCAAGAAGGCCGAGGACTGCGACAAGGACCCGCGCGATATCCCCGAGGAGGCGCGCGACTACTACCTCGAGCGCATCTACCCGGCCTTCGGCAACCTCGTGCCGCGCGACATCGCCTCCCGCCAGGCCAAGAACATGTGCGACGAGGGTCGCGGCGTGGGACCGGCCATCAAGGAGCGCGACGCCAACGGCAACGAGCGGATGATGCGTCGCGGCGTCTACCTGGACTTCTCCGAGGCCATCGACCGCCTGGGCAAGGACGCCGTCTCTGCCCGCTACGGCAACCTGTTCGAGATGTACCAGCGCATCACCGGGGACGACCCCTACGAGGTCCCCATGCGCATCTACCCCGCCGTGCACTACACGATGGGTGGCCTGTGGGTGGACTACGACCTGGAGTCCAACGTCCCGGGCCTCTACATCGCCGGAGAGGCCAACTTCTCCGACCACGGCGCCAACCGCCTGGGTGCCTCCGCCCTCATGCAGGGGCTGGCCGACGGCTACTTCGTCTGCCCGACACCATGAACGACTACCTGGCGGACATGCTGCGCCTGGGCAAGGTCGACCCCAACGCCCCGGAGATCGCCGAGGCCAAGCGCTCCGTCGAGGAGCGCGTCGCCCGCCTCATGGCTCTTCGCGGCACCCGCAGCGTGGACGACTTCCACATGGCCCTGGGCCGCATCATGTGGGAGTACTGCGGCATGGAACGGCGCGATGCCGGACTGCGCGACGCCATCAAGCAGATCCGGGCCCTCAAGGAGGAGTTCTGGCGCGACGCCCGCATCACGGGCCAGGCCGACGAGCTCAACCAGGCCCTGGAGAAGGCCGGCCGACTGCTGGACTTCTTCGAGCTGGCCGAGCTCATGTGCATCGACGCCCTGCACCGGCGGGAGTCCTGCGGTGGCCACTTCCGGGCGGAGTCCCAGACTCCCGAGGGTGAGGCCCTGCGGCACGACGATGAGTTCCTCTACGTCGCCGCCTGGGAGTGGGGCGGGGAGAACCAGCCGCCGATCCTCCACAAGGAGGACCTCGTCTACAAGGACATCGAGCTCAAGCAGCGGAGTTACAAGTGAACATCAAGCTCAAGATCTGGCGCCAGAAGAACAAGGACTCGAAGGGCCACTTCGAGGAGTACGCCATGAGCGGGATCGAGGAGCACATGAGCTTCCTCGAGGTCCTCGACCTGCTCAACGAGCAGCTCTTCGCCGAGGGCAAGGAGCCGGTGGCCTTCGACTCCGACTGCCGTGAGGGCATCTGCGGTCAGTGCGGTGTGGTCATCAACGGGCAGGCCCACGGGCCCATCCGCTCGACCACCTGCCAGCTGCACATGCGCCACCTGGCGGAGGACCCCTCCTTCAAGGACGGCTCCACCATCACGATCGAACCGTGGCGCTCCACCGGCTTCCCGGTGCTGCGCGACCTCATCGTGGACCGCTCCGCCCTGGACCGCATCGTCCAGGCCGGTGGCTACATCTCGGTCAACACCGGTGGGGCCCCGGAGGCCCACTCGGTGCCCGTGCAGAAGGAGAAGGCCGACGCCGCCTTCGAGGCTGCCGCCTGCATCGGCTGCGGTGCCTGCGTGGCGGCGTGTCCCAACGCCTCGGCCATGCTGTTCACCGGTGCGAAGATCTCGCACCTGGGTCTGCTGCCGCAGGGTCAGCCCGAGCGCCTGGCTCGCGTGGTGAGCATGCTCAATCAGCACGACGCCGAGGGCTTCGGCGGCTGCACCAACATCGGTGAGTGCGCGGCCGTGTGCCCCAAGTCGGTTCCGCTCGAGGTCATCTCTCGCCTCAACCGGGATCTCGGCCACGCCCTGTGGAAGGGCCAGCACGCCCACTGATCCATCCGCCTTACTCCATACCGAGCCGGGCACGTCTCGCGTCGTCCTCCAGACATTCTGTCGGGGATCGCGAGACGTGCCTGGCTCGGTGGTGTTCTACGTGCATACCTTCTACCAGCGCACGCCGGTGGGGGCATTCTGCGCGTGCGGGGGCATTCTCTTCCGGACGGGGGCATGTTGCGCGTACGGTGACAGGATTGCTGTCCCCGACGGCGTCGAATGGCCCCGCCCGGAACGACGCGCGCCCGGCCGCGTGGAATGTCCCCGTCCGAGGCCTCGATGGGCGCCTGTTCGGCGTCCGTCTCTCCAGGCGATAGTCTGGCCCCGTGAGCGACCCCCTCATTCTCGGCATCGAGTCAACCTGCGACGAGACCGGCGTGGCCCTCGTGCGCGGCCGCGAGCTCCTCGCCGACGTCACTGCCACCTCCATGGACCAGTACGCGCGCTTCGGCGGCATCATCCCCGAGATCGCCTCACGCGCCCACCTGGAGTCCTTCCTGCCGACCCTCGACGCCGCGCTGGAGAAGGCCGGGGTCGACCTCAGTGACGTGGACGCCGTCGCCGTGTGCGCCGGCCCCGGACTCATCGGCTCCCTGACCGTCGGCATCTCCGCCGCCAAGGCCCTGGCCGCGAGCCTGAACCGGCCGATCTACGGCGTCAACCACGTCATCGGCCACCTGGCGGTCGATGAGCTGGTCGACGGCCCCCTGCCGGAGCGCTTCGTCGGACTCATCGTCTCCGGCGGCCACTCGAACCTCCTGAGCATCCGCAACGTCGCCACCGACGTCGTCGAGCTCGGCGGCACTCTCGACGACGCCGCCGGCGAGGCCTTCGACAAGGTCGGCCGCCTCCTGGGCCTGCCCTACCCCGGCGGCCCGCACGTGGACCGGCTCTCCCAGGAGGGCGACCGCGGCGCCATCCGCTTCCCCCGAGGGCTGGCCGCGGGCAAGGACAAGGAGCGTCACCGTTACGACTTCTCCTTCTCCGGTCTCAAGACCGCCGTGGCCCGCTACGTGGAGTCCCTGGAGGACTCCGACCAGAAGGTGCCCAGTGCTGACGTCTGCGCCGCCTTCTCCGAGGCCGTCAACGACTCCCTGACGGCCAAGGCGGTCCAGGCCTGCCTGGACACCGGCTGCGACACGCTCGTCGTCGGGGGAGGGTACTCGGCCAACTCCCGCCTGCGCTCCCTGGCGGCCGAGCGCTGTGAGGAGGCCGGCATCACCCTGCGCCTGCCACCACTGCGCTTCTGCACCGACAACGGCGCCCAGATCGCAGCCCTGGGGTCAGCGGCCGTGCGGGCCGGTGTCGCCCCCAGCCCTATGGACTTCGCCCCGGACTCGGGGATGCCGTTGGACGTCAGCGTTGCCCACTGACGTCGCCCCCTGAGACCGACTGCCCTCCGGTATCCGTTGCGCTCGGGGGCAGGCCGGCGGCCACTCCCCGGATGATGATCTCGATCTTGCGGTCCAGGCCGCCGCGCTCCAGCCAGCTCTCGTTGGGCGTCAGCGCCTCGGGCAGGGGAGGGTTCCCGGCGGCGGCCGCGAACCGGCTGGTCTCCTCCAGTCCTGTGGGCCCGCCCAGCCCCGAGGGGGCCGCGGGGGGAGCGCATGACCTCGATCTGCGCGTGCGTGGAGATGACGGTGTCGCCGACGAAGTCCAGGACCACCCCGGCCTCCTCGACCCCGAGGCCGCCGTCGACCAGGACCTGGCACGCCTGGGCCACGGGGGCGGCGAAGAGTTGGTGGGCCCACGACACCCCCATGATGACTCCGGCCAGGCCGGGGTAGCGCTCCAGCATCGCCCAGATGGCCTCGGCGTGGGCCCGCACCGCATCGGGCCAGCGCCTCCCGGTGGCCGGGGCGTCCACCTCGGCGGCGATCCTCTCCAGGCAGGCGGCCAGCAGATCCTCGCGCGAGGAGATCGTGCGGTACAGCCCGGAGACCGCCACTCCCAGGTGCTTGGCCACCGCCGTGAGCGTGAACTCCGCGATGCCGATCTCGAGGGCGGCATCGACGACGTCGTCGCGCGAGAAGCCCGGTCTCGGTCCGGTCGGTCGGCCCAGTCGCGCAGATCGTGTCATGGCAGCACCGTAATGGTCCGTGCGAGCTGTTGCCCGAGGTTCAGCGGCGAGAGTAAGGTGGACCTCACTAAGTTCTGAAAGCCATTCAGAATTAGGGTCGACGGAAGGTTGGGATACCTGATGAGCACGCGGACACAGTCGTCAGCTCCGGGAGCCTCGCCGTATCCATCGCCCGCGCCGTCGTCGCCGCCCTCAGCCGGTGCAGCAGCGCCTGACGACGCAGCTGAGCCGACCCCTCAGGGCAACGCCCAGCGCTCGCGCGAGGGGCAGGCAGCCATCGCCCGCCTCGGCGCCCCCGTGCGCACCCGCCTGCGGATCGGTCAGGTCCTCGTCCTGCTCTCCGCGGTCCTGGCGGTGGCCCCCTACATCGCACTGGTCCAGCTCGGCGACATCCTGCTGCGCGCCCACCGGGCGGGCCTGAGCCCGGATCCTCAGCAGGTGTCAGGCGTGGTCATGGTGCTCGTGAGCGCCTACTCCACCCGCCTGCTGCTGTACTTCCTGGCACTGCTCATCACCCACCTGGCTGACCTGTCCCTGCGCGACCGCCTGCGCCGCGACATCGTCGCGCGCATCTCCCACGCCCCGCTGTCCTGGTTCACCGTCTCCACCTCCGGGCGCCTGCGCAAGGCCGTTCAGGACGACACGACCCTCGTCCACACCGTCATCGCCCACGGCCCCGTTGAGCGCCTCAACGCCATCGTCACCCCGCTGGCCTGCTTGGGTGCGCCTTCTGGATCGACTGGCGCCTGGCCCTGCTGGCCGTCTCCGCACTCGTCCTCTACGTGCTCACCTACTCGGTGTCCATGCGCGGCATGAACGAGAAGGCCGTGGAGATGGACCGCAAGCTGGCCGCCATCTCCTCGGCCATGGTCGAGTTCGTCTCCGGGATCGGTGTGGTCAAGGCCTTCGGACGCGTGGGACGCGCCCACTCGGCCTACCTCACCGCTGCGGACGAGTTCTCCGCCTTCTACCGCGCCTGGGCGATGCCCCTGGTGACCGTCACCTGCCTGTCCTTCACCTGGGTCTCCATCCCCGTGCTGCTCCTGGTCAACCTCGGCGGTGGGGCGCTGCTCATCCACGCCGGGGCCGTCACCCTGCCCCAGGTCCTGGCCACCACCCTCGTCGCCCTGGTCCTGCCCGCCGCCCTCATCACCATCGCCTCGATCTCCTGGTCCTACCAGCTCGCCGGCGCGGCAGCCCTGCGCCTGTGCGAGGTCCTCGACACCCCCCGTCCTGCCCGCCGCCGACCGGCCCGCACAGCCCCGCGCGGAGCGAGTCGAGATCGACCACGTCTCCTTCTCCTACGGGGAGGTCCTCGCCGTCGACGACGCCTGCCTGACCCTGGAGCCGGGAACCGTGACCGCGTTGCTGGGCCCCTCCGGCTCGGGCAAGTCGACACTGGCCACCCTCATCGCCCGCTTCACCGACCCCGACGCCGGAGCCGTCCGCATCGGCGGGGTGGACCTGCGGGACATGGACGAGTCCACCCTGTACTCCACCGTCTCCTTCGTCCTCCAGGACGCCCAGCTGCTTGCCACCACCGTGCGCGAGAACATCGCCCTCGGGCGCCCCGAGGCCGATCTGGCGCAGGTGCGCGCCGCCGCCCGCGTGGCCCGCATCCACGAGGAGATCATGGCGCTGCCACAGGGCTACGACACCGTCCTGGGGCAGGACACGGCACTGTCGGGTGGGCAGGAGCAGCGCATCGCCATCGCCCGCGCCATCCTGCTGAACACCCCCGTCATCGTGCTCGACGAGGCCACCGCCATGGCCGACCCCGAGTCCGAGGCCGAGATCCAGCAGGCACTGAGCGCCCTGGTCAACGACCGCACCGTCCTGGTCATCGCCCACCGGCCGGCCGCCGTGCGCGGCGCCGACCGCATCGCCGTCATGGACGGCGGACGCATCGTCGCCGCCGGCACCCACGATGACTGGCCGATGAGCCCCACTACCGGGCCCTGCTGCGCCAGGCCGGCGAGATCGAAGGCGCCACGGGATCGAACGTCCACGAGACCGCCACCGGGGCGGAGGGCCCCGTACTCGCCGATGGCGCGGCTGAGAGCCCGGATGACGGCTCGGCTGACAGTGCGGCTGACGGCGGTGCCCCGGCAGCAGTGGCCTCCCACATCGATGACCGGGGCGGGCGGACGGGGGCCGCGCGTCCGGAGCCCTCGGCTCCCGGTGGGTCCTCCCAGCCGGCGGCCTCACTGCTGTCCCGCTTCCGTCGGCTCATGACCGACTCCTCCTGGAGGCAGACCCGGGGGTGCATCGCCCTGGCGGGAGTCAACGGGGTCCTGGTGGGACTGGCGCTGCTGGTGCTGCTGCCCGCCTCAGTGGCTCTGGCAACCGGAGCTCCCCGATGGGGGCTGTCCTTCGGTGGCTGGCTCATCGTGCTGGTCGTTCTCGGTCTCGGTGCGGCCGTCTGCGACTTCCAGGGGCGGCGCCTGGGCATGTCGGGGGCGCTGGGCTTCATGCACGACGTCCACCACGCAGTGGGCGACCGGATCGCGCGCCTGCCCCTGCGCTGGTTCACCGCCGACTCCGCCGGCACCCTGTCCCGGGCTGTGAGTCAGGAGATGGTGGCCCTGGGGGAGTCCGCCGCCCACTTCATGTACCTGCTCACCTCCACTGCTGCTGCATGCGTGGTCGTCGGGGTCGGCTCCTGGGCCTGGGACTGGCGCCTGGGGCTCCTGCTGACGCTGGCCGCGCCCCTGTTCGCCGGACTGGTGCGCCTCTCGCGCCGTCTGCTGGACCGCGGCAAGTCCATCTCCGAGCCCGCCGAGCGCGAGCTCGCCACCCGCATCGTCGAGATCGCCCGCTGCCAGGGCGCCCTGCGATCCTGTCGGGCCGCCTCGGGCTACAGCCGCCTGACCGCCGCCTTCGACGACGGGGCCCGCGCCTCCAAGCGAGCCCTGTGGTGGGAGTCCGCCGGCAACCTCGTCAACGGCGCGCTGAGCCAGATCGTCGTCGTCGCCATGATCGTCCTGACCTCCTCACTGGCCGCCTCCGGCGCCATGGAGCCGCTGGTGGCCATTGCCGTCATCGGCATGTGCCTGCGTTTCACCACCATGCTCGACGACATCGGAGCAGCCGTCATGGGCATGGAGGAGCGGCGCCAGATGATGAACCACCTCGACGCCGTCATGGACGCCGAGCTCATGGCCGAGCCGCAGGATCCCAGTGCGCTGCCCGATCCAGGCGCCGTCGAGCTTGACGATGTCGTCTTCGGCTACCGCCCCGACGCGCCCGTCCTGACCGGGGTGTCGATGAGCGTGCCCGCACGCACCATGTGCGCCATCGTGGGTCCCTCCGGCAGCGGAAAGACGACTATCGCCCGCCTCGTGGCCCGCTTCTGGGATGTGGACTCGGGAACCGTGCGTGTCGGCGGCACCGACGTGCGCGACATGCCGACCTCCCAGCTCATGGAGCAGCTCTCCATGGTCTTCCAGGACGTCTACCTCTTCGACGACACCCTGGCCGCCAATATCCGCATCGGCAACCCCGCGGCCGACGACGCCCAGGTGCGCTGGGCCGCGGACCTCGCCGGCGTCACGGAGATCGTCGACCGCCTTCCCCATGGCTGGGACACGCGCGTGGGAGAGGGTGGGCGGGCCCTGTCCGGTGGGGAGCGCCAGCGCGTCTCCATCGCCCGCGCCCTGCTTAAACGAGCCCCGATCGTCCTGCTCGATGAGGCTACCAGCGCACTGGACGCCGAGAACGAAGCCAATATCGTCGCCGCGATGCAGGAGCTGCGCCGCACCTCGACCCTCATCGTCATCGCCCACAAGCTTGAGACGATTGCCGCCGCCGACCAGGTCATCGTCCTCGACGACGCCGGGCGCATCGCCCAGCGGGGACACCACGATGAGCTCGTGGCCGTCGAGGGGCCCTACCGCAGCTTCTGGGAGCAGCGCACCCGGGCCCGCGGATGGGAGCTCGTATCGAGGCAGGGATGATCCCCCAGGAATCACCGAACGCCGGTCGAGACTCGGGCCCGTGCCGGCTCACAATAGCAGTGGGGTACGGGCCCGGATGCCAGGCCGACTTCTCAGTGAGCAGCTGATTCAGCGCCTCAGGGGATCCGTGAGACTGTCAGAGGAGGACCGGGAAGGAAATGAGTTCATGGGCGCGGATGCGGGGTGTGCATTCATTAATGCACAATGTTTCGGAGAATTGTGGTGGCAATGGTGCGATGACGTGGAAAGGCATGTGCTAGGGGTGGGGAGGAGAATGCTCTGATGTACTCCGGACGTTTGGTTCCGTGTTCTGTTGGGACGTCAGTGCATGTTGTTCTCTCTTGCATTTTCCATTGTTCGTCCTGCGGGAGGATAAGGAGAATTCGTGTCCACCTCTTCCACTGCAGTGCAAGCCGATCCCTCCGCCCGGATCCTCGCCGGCTCCTCAGCGGTCCTTCGAGCAAAGCTCGGAGCACTGGTCGGGTTCGTGGCCGTCGGGATCGTGAGCTCGTGCCTGTGGGCGGGGTACCCGGTGGACCTCATATCGCAGCACCGCAGGCTGGAGAGGAGCATCTCCTACGGTCACACGACGATCCCGCTTCCCGCCCTGCTGGGGATCCCCGTCACCAGCATGACCAGCCTTCTGTGTGAGGAGATGAAGCGGCGGACGGGGCGCTCCTGAGCCGGAGCCCCGACGCCACCGGCCACAGGTGGGTCGCCGGCGCACGGCTCAGGACTTGGCCGCCAGCGAGAGCACCTCGGTGGGACGCAGGGGCCTGCCCGCGCGGGCCTCGGCCAGCAGCAGCCTGACGGCCGCCTCCCGCTGCCCTCCGTAGGCCTGACGGCGGCGATCTGACGCTGGTAGGAGGCTCCCGTCTCCAACGTGGTGCGCACGGAGTCCAGTTCGGCGGCGCAACCGAGATCCTCGGCGACGGGAGCGAGCTCGGTGAGCATCCGCTCAACCGTGTCTCCCACCAGCTCCTCCTCACCGGCAGAGTTGACGATGAGGATCGCGTCCATGCCGTAGCGGGCTGAGCGCCACTTGTTCTCGGCGACGTACCAGTCCGGCAGCGCATCGAGCTCCTCACCCCGGTCCAAGGTGCGGGAGAAGGACTCCACGAGGCACTGGGTCAGCGCCGCCATGCCGGCCAGCTCGGTCAGGTTCGTGGCGGCGTCGCAGGCGCGCACCTCGATGGTGCCCAGGCGCGGCGAGGGGCGCACGTCCCAACGGATCTCGGTGAAGTCCTCGATGACGCCGGTGTGGACCAGGTCCCCGGTGTAGCTCTCCAGCTGCTCCCAGGTGCTGAACTGCTCGGGGGCGCCGGCGGTGGGCAGCTGCTGGAACATCATGGCGCGGTTGTCCGCGTAGCCCGTGTCCGCCCCCGCCCAGAAGGGCGAGGAGGCGCTCAGGCACTGTAGGTGGGCGGTACGCGTGAGCAGGGCCTTGAGGATCGGCAGGACCTTGCTCCGGTCCTCGACGCCGACGTGTACGTGGGTGCCGAAGATGAGCATCTGGTGGCCCCACAGCCGAGTGCGGTCCACCAGGCGTGCGTAGCGCTCGGCGTTGGTCACCTTCTGCACCAGCGGGTCTGCGAAGGGGTGGGTCCCGGCCGAGGCCAGGTCCACGCGCAGCGGGTCGGTGACGGGAAGGACTCGGTCGAAGGCGAAGGCGATGTCCTCCATGCACTCGGCCACGGTCCTGCGCGCCCCGGAGACCAGCTCGATGGTGTTGAGCATCATCTCGCCGTGCACGTGCGGGTCCGGGCCCACCTTCTGGAGGATCTCCTCGGCGCACTGGCGCAGGTCGAGGCTGTCGCGGTCGATGAGGGCCAGCTCCCACTCCACCCCCAGCGTGGAGCGGGCCGATCCGGCGAAGTCAAGGGACTGGGGGCGGCGGGCCGGCGGCAGTTGAGCGTCGGCGGACGCGGCGTTCGGGCTCGTCGTGTCAGTCGTGTTCTGCATGTCCTGGCCTCCTCGGGTTCCCCGGTTCCCTCGCGGGTGCTGACCGGGGGTCTGTCGTCGCGGGAATAATGGGGGTCTATGACGTCGGTGAGTGAGCTGATGAGGCGCTGGTGATCGGTTCGACGACGAGGACGGCGCCCTTCGCCTTGTCTCCTACCCGGGTCAGGATCCAGGTCTCCGATTCTTGGCCGCTGAGCCTCAGTGAGGCGCGCAGGGCGTCGGGGGAGACGTCGACTCCGCGCTTGAGGATCTCCAGGCGCCCGATGCCCAGCTCGCGGCCACGGGAGCGCAGGGCCTTGAGCCGTAGCGGCAGGACCTCGGTGAGTCGGAAGGAGCGTACGAAGGGGGCGGTCGCCTCGTCGGGCAGGCGCTCGCCCGTGAGGTAGCCGATCCGGGGTCCCACCGGCCTGGCGTCCAGGGTCTCGCACAGGTGGGCGATGAGTCCGGCGCGCACGGCGGCGCCGTCGGGAACGTGGATGATGCTGCCCAGGTCATCGGGCGAGCCGATCGGGTCGACCTGGACCGGCGGCTGCGAGGGGTCGGTGGTGCTGGGATCGACCAGCGTGCAGGCGGTTGCGTTCTGCGCTCCTGAGCGCAGGATCAGCGCGGAGCGCCCGGGCCCCTCCGGCGCCAGCGGTCCGCACCAGATGGCCGCCTCGACGACGTCGCCGTCCACGCTCACCCACTGGGCGTGGGCATCGGCCGGCAGTGCGGCGTGGTCGATGCCGGGGGCGACCTTGACGCCCAGGGCGGGCACGGTCTCGCGCAGTGCGAGCACCTGCGACAGGGCCGGGGACCACTGCTCCGGATCGGTGATGCGACGTCCCTCGGCGCGGCGTGCGGGGTCGGCGAAGACGGCGTCCACCCCTCGCTCGATCAGGTCGATCTCCAGGGCGTCGGCGCACTCGACGCTCGCGTGGGGGAAGGGCATGAGGTTGATGGTGGCCAGGGCGGCTGCGGCCTCATCGCGGTCGACGGCGAGTACCGGCAGGTCGAGCCCGGCCAGGGCGACGGCGTCGCCCCCGATCCCGCAACCCAGGTCCGCGACCTTTGTCACGCCCGCGGCCGCGTAACGGGCCGCATGGTGGGCCGAGACCGTCAGGCGGGTGGCCTGCTCCAGGCCGTCGGAGGTGAAGAGCATCTGCTGGGCGAAGGGGCCGAACTTCGCCGTGGCCCGCTCGCGCAGGCGCTGTTGCGTCAGCGCGGCCGCCACCAGGGCGGGGGAGTGTCCCTCCTCGCGCAGAGAGCGGCCCAGGGACAGGGCCTCGGAGGGGTCGTAGGGGGGCAGGGAGGACAGAAGCTCCCAGCCCTCGGGGGTCAGCAGGAGCGCGACGTGGTTCTCAGCCATCACCCCCGATCATTCCATGCAGAACCTGCCAATGGGCGTGATGTTCACTGGGTGGAGCGGGAAGGGGCCCACGCAGGGAGGCCTGGAGGAGGTCTGAGAAGGCCCTGAGCACCCTGCCTGGCAGGCGGTGAGTAGGGTTGTGTGCCAAGGCGCCGCGCACCGGCGTGGCCGAAAAGGCGCTGGACGGGAAGACGGGTGGGGGCTGATGGCTGAGGAGGAGACCCGGGGTGGTGCCAGTCAGGGCGCCGGTGCCGTCGCGGGGTGCGAGGACGACGGCGTGAGCACAGCCCGGCGGCCTGACGCTGCGGGGCGCCCCAGGGCGCTTCTGCGGTCGCTGGTGCGGATCTCTGCGGCAGTCATGGGGGTCATGGCCCTCCTGGCGGCCGGGGCCAGTATCTGGGCGTGGACGATCAGCGCCGGGCACATCGAGATCGCCGGTAAAGGCCGCGGCGACGGCGAGGCTGCCAGGGCACCGGTGGCGATCGTCCTGGGGGCGGCCGTCGACGCCGACGGACAGCCCTCGCCCTGGCTGGCTCACCGGCTCGACACCGCCGCCGAGCTCTACACCAGCGGTCGCGTCGAGGCGATCCTGGTCTCCGGGGACAACCGGCGCGCCGGCTACGACGAGCCCACTGTCATGCGCAGGTACCTCCTCTCCCAGGGGATTCCCGACCAGGCGATCGCCGTGGACTACGCGGGCTTCGACACCTACGACACCTGCGTGCGGGCACGCAGGATCTTCGGGATCGAACGGGCCCTGCTCGTGACCCAGGACTTCCACGAACCGCGCGCGGTCGCCATCTGCCGCGCGGTTGGCGTCGACGTCGAGGGCGTCGGCGACTCACGGGCCCGCAGCGACCGCATCGGGTGGGCGGTCAGCTGGACGCGCGAGCGAGCGGCGGCGATCAAGGCCGTCGCCGATGTCGTCTCCCGACGAGACCCGACCCTGGGGCGCCAGGAGACGAGCGTCAAGGAGGCTGTCGCCTGGACCCGGGAGCACCGGCGCTGACGAGGGCTGACGCCCACGGCGAAACCGCCGCCACGCTTTGGCACTCGCGTTGACTGAGTGCTAACGCCGACGTAGATTCTCCGTCAGGCGCAGCGGAGTGCTCTCCCGGTCCTGGGACGCAGGGCGGGCACCTTCTGCGACTCGCACTCTGCATCGTGCCGGACCGACCCCCGCGACGGCGGCCGGGCACGCCTGGGGAGGGCGAACAAGCCGTTCTACTGCACGTTGAAGAGAAGGAGGAGGTCTCCAATGTCGATCTCCATCAAGCCGCTCGAGGACCGTATCGTCGTCCAGACCGCTGAGGCCGAGCAGACCACCGCATCCGGCCTGGTCATCCCCGACACCGCCAAGGAGAAGCCTCAGGAGGGCAAGGTCGTGGCCGTGGGCCCGGGTCGCATCGATGACTCCGGCAACCGCGTGCCCGTCGACGTCGCCGAGGGTGACGTCGTCATCTACTCCAAGTACGGGGGCACCGAGGTCAGCTACGCCGGTGAGGACTACCTCATCCTGTCGGCGCGCGACGTCCTGGCGGTCGTCACCAAGTGAGCCGTTGAGGTCGTGTGCGCCGCCCGGCGTCACGGCATGGTGAAGGGGGAGGCACCCTTGAGGTGCCTCCCCCTTCACCATGCGTGCACGGAACCTGCTCCATGGAGGCGCCGTGTCTGGATGATTGTCTCGAGATGGGAATGTCCGTGCTGTCGATTCCCTGGAGCGGGGCGGAGCGTCAGGCCGGCTCGTCGGTGAAGCGGCGTGCCTGCCGCTCGTAGTATGCGCGCCGCTCCTCCTCACTCATGCCTCCCCAGACGCCGTAGGGCTCGCGGGTGCTCAGGGCGTGGTCCCGGCACTCGTCCAGGACGGGGCAGTCCTGACAAATGGCCTTTGCTCGTTCGTCCCGCCGTCGACGGGAACCGCCTCTCTCTCCTTCGGGATGGAAGAAAACCGAGGAGTCCATGCCGAGGCAGGCCCCCCGGTACTGCCACTCCCAGAGGGTGGAGATCGGGCCGGGCAGACGCGATGAGTCGTGCATTGCCTCCCTCCCCTCCTTTGGATATGGCGGTCGGGCACACCGAACGTGGTGCGCTATATCTAACGATAAGATCGCGCGGTGCGTTAATCAAGAAGAATCATTCTATCTCACAATGAAATTTTCTCCAGATTTGCTGGATGTCTGCGTTCTGACTGTCTGAAAACGTGCGCCAGAATATGGCGCTCGAATAGCAGAAACGTTTTGTGGATGATGTATGTCTGAGGAGCATCTTTTTTCTGAAACGTTCCGCATTCATTGTTGCTTTATTTCTGGGACGCTCGTCACCTCGGCGAGGGGGCGGCTCTGCTCCGCCGGGCGCTTCGGTGCCGGGGGTCGGTGCCGGTGGCCAGTGGGGCGGACAGGCCGGCGCCGGCGGATATGCACAGGGTGGTCAGGTCGTCCTACGATGGCCCCGTGAGCGACTCGATCACCAGCCCTGACGTCTTTGCCCCCACCGGACTCACTTACGACGACGTTCTCCTGCTGCCCAGGCTGACCGACGTCATCCCCTCTGAGGTCGATACGACCTCCAGACTGACCTCGAGGATCAGCCTGGCCACCCCGCTGCTCTCGGCCGCGATGGACACGGTCACCGAGTCGGACATGGCTATTGCCATGGCTCGCCAAGGTGGTATCGGTATCCTCCACCGCAACCTGTCCATCGAGGACCAGGCCCAGCAGGTGCGACGCGTCAAGCGCTCGGAGTCCGGGATGGTCACCGACCCGGTGACCGTCGGACCGGATGCCACCATCGCCCAGCTCGACGAGCTCTGCGGCCACTACAAGGTCTCCGGCCTGCCGGTCGTCGACGCGGGAGGCAACCTTCAGGGGATCATCACCAACCGCGACCTGCGCTTCGTCCCCCCGGAGCGCTGGGCGAGCCTGACCGTGCGCGAGTGCATGACACCGCGTGATCGCCTCATCACCGGCGAGACCGGCATCTCGCGGGAGGACGCCAAGGCGCTCCTGGCCGAGCACCGCATCGAGAAGCTGCCCCTGGTCGATGCCGAGGGGCGCCTCACCGGTCTCATCACCGTCAAGGACTTCGTCAAGACCGAGCAGTACCCCCACGCCACCAAGGACGCCGAGGGGCGCCTCGTGGTGGGGGCCGCCGTCGGCTACTGGGGAGACACGTGGGAGCGTGCCGGGGCCCTGGCTGAGGCAGGCGTGGACGTCCTCATCGTCGACACCGCCAACGGCGGTGCCAAGCTGGCGCTGGAGATGATCTCCCGTCTCAAGTCCGATTCCGCCTTCGGTGGCATCGAGGTCATCGGCGGCAACGTTGCCACCCGGGAGGGCGCCCAGGCGCTCATCGACGCCGGTGTCGACGCCGTCAAGGTCGGGGTGGGGCCGGGCTCCATCTGCACCACGCGCGTCGTCGCCGGCGTGGGGGTGCCCCAGGTGACGGCCATCTACGAGGCGGCCCGCGCCTGCAAGCCCGCCGGGGTGCCCCTCATCGCCGACGGCGGCCTGCAGTACTCAGGTGACATCGCCAAGGCCCTCGTGGCCGGTGCGGAGACGGTCATGCTCGGCTCCCTGCTGGCGGGCTGCACGGAGTCGCCCGGCGACCTCGTCTTCGTCAACGGCAAGCAGTGGAAGCGCTACCGCGGCATGGGGTCGCTGGGTGCCATGAGCTCGCGTGGGCGCACCTCCTACTCCAAGGACCGCTACTTCCAGGCCGACGTCTCCTCGGACTCCAAGATCGTCCCGGAGGGCATCGAGGGGCAGGTCCCTTACTCCGGTGCGCTGGGCGACGTCGTCTACCAGCTCATGGGCGGGCTGCACCAGTCCATGTTCTACGTGGGTGCGCGCACGATCCCCGAGCTCAAGGAGCGTGGTCAGTTCGTGCGGATCACGAGCGCCGGTCTCAAGGAGTCCCACCCCCACGACGTCAAGATGACCGTCGAGGCCCCCAACTACAGCGGGCGAGACGGGGTCTGAGGCGCCAACAGCCCCAGCTGACCAGACAGACTCAGCGGAACCCTGCCGCTCAGGGAGCCGGCCGGAGCGATCCGGCCGGCTCCTGTGTGCGGGCGTACCTCGCCGGTTGCGCGGCGGGGCACCCGGAGGGGATCAGTGCGTGGGGGGAGTCGGGCAGCGGCCAGGCGGTCTGGGCCGGTGTGCGTGAGGGGTTCTTGCGTGCCAGCCACTCGTTGAAGGACTCCGCCCAGGTGCGGTGGGCTCGGGCCTGGAAGGCCACGAGCTCATCGGGGTCGAGCTCTGAGAGCTGCGGGTGGGCCGCAGTCAGGGCCTCGAGCACATCGAGCGTGGCGGTCACGTCCACCTCCGCGGTGTGCAGGGCCTCATCGACGCGCACGCCGTAGACCTCGCAGAGGTCGCCCAGGCGGCGCTTGCCGCGGCGGTAGCGGTCCACGGCCCGGTCCAGGACCAGCGGGTCGGCGATGGGTCCCAGCTCGCGGCCAAGGCGTGAGCGCATCGTGGGCAGCCCGTGGCGAGCGAGCTCGGCCTCCATGAGCGTCAGGTCGTAGGAGGCGTTGAAGGCGACGACCGGGGTGCCGGCCGCCATCGCCGCCACCAGGTGCTCACTGACCTCTGCCAGCACCTCGGTCACCGGCCGACCCTCGGCGCGGGCCCGCTCGGTGGTCACGCCGTGGACCGCGGCGGCGGCCTCGGGGATCTCCACGCCGGGATCGGCGAGCCACGTGGTCACCGACTGCGGCCGGACGCCGTCGGCCTGAGGCTCAGCCCTCCAGACGAGCGCCGCCGTGACCAGACGGTCGCCGGAAGGGTCCACTCCGGTGGTCTCGGTGTCGAAGCCGAGCAGGGGGCCCAGGGGCCAGGTGGAGGGAATGGTAGCGGCGTCGGACATGGAGGAGGAGTGCGAGGTGCTCATGGGGCCAGCATGCCACCGGGCTGCGACATCAATGCGCCGGTGCCAGTGCGCCTCGGCCTGTGTCCGGTGCCCCCGTGCGCGTGGCCGCCCCGCCGGTCGCTCCGGTGGATACCGGACCGACCCCACTAGGATCGGGCCATGAGCACAGAGGTCGAGATCGGACGCTCCAAGCGTGCCCTGCGCGCCTACTCCTTCGACGACATCGCCCTGGTGCCGGCGCGTCGCACCCGGGACACCTCCGAGGTGCGCGTGGGCTGGCAGATCGACGCCTACCACGTGGACCTGCCGGTCATGGCCTCCCCCATGGACTCGGTGATGAGCCCCGAGACCGCCATCCTGGTGGGACGTCTGGGCGGGATCGGCGTGCTGGACCTGGAGGGGTTGTGGACCCGCTACGAGGACCCCACCGAGGCGCTCGAGCGCATCCGCCGGGCGGATCCGTCCCGGGCCACCAGCGTCCTGCAGGAGGTCTACCGCGCCCCGGTCAGGCCCGAGCTCATCACTGAGCGGCTCACCCAGATCCGTGCCTCCGGCGTCGTCGTCGCCGGGCGACTCAGCCCCGCCCAGACACAGCGTCACTGGCGCACCGTGGTCGAGGCGGGTGTGGACCTCATGGTCATCCGCGGCTCCTTCGTGTCGGCCGAGCACGTCTCCGGATCCGTCGAGCCCCTCAACCTCAAGCGCTTCATCTACGAGCTCGACGTGCCCGTGGTGGTCGGCGGGGTGACCACCTACACCGCCGCCCTCCACCTCATGCGCACCGGCGCGGCCGGAGTCCTCGTGGGGCAGGGTGGCGGCGCCTCCTCCTCCGTGCGCCAGGTCCTGGGGCTGCACATGCCCATGGCCACCGCCGTGGCCGACGTCGCCGGGGCCCGGCGCGACTACCTCGACGAGTCCGGGGGCCGCTACGTCCATGTCATTGCCGACGGCTCGGTGGGCAACTCCGGCGACGTCGTCAAGGCCATCGCCTGCGGCGCGGACGCCGTCATGCTCGGGGCCGCCCTGGCCCGGGCCGAGGAGGCTCCCGGCGGCGGTTACCACTGGGGCGCCGAGGCCCGCCATGAGCGCCTGCCGCGGGGCTTCCGCAGCCACGTGGGCACAGTGGGCACCATGGCCGAGATCCTCAACGGCCCCTCCGACCGCGCTGACGGCACGCTCAACCTCATGGGCGCCCTGCGCCGCACCCTGGCCACCACCGGCTATGCGGACGTCAAGGAGCTCCAGCGGGTCGAGGTCGTCCTGGCGCCATACACCGGTTCTTGAGGAGGCCTCCTCGACGAACCGTGATTTTGAAGGGAGGAACAGTGCAACAGAGCCGTGATCTCGGGTAGTCTCGGCCGGGACAGCAGCCGCTGCGCTGCTCAGATCGGTGTGGGGGCATGATCCGCTTCCCACACTGTTAGCCCCCACATGTCACAAGGAGCTTCACATGGCCCAGGTCACCGCCACCATCGCTTCCAAGGTCGGTCTGCACGCCCGTCCTGCTGCCACCTTCGTCAAGGCCGTCGCCGAGAAGGGCGTCCCGGTCACCATCGCCAAGGAGGGCGGCGCTGCGGTTGACGCCTCCTCCATCCTCGGTGTGATGACCCTGGGCGCCGGCTTCGGCGACGTCGTCACCCTGGCCTCCGATGCCGACGGCGCCGAGGCGGCCCTCGAGGACCTCAAGGCCCTCCTGGAGACCGACCTGGACGCCTGAGAACAAGCCCAGCCGGACGGGGCGCGCTCCACTGCGGGGCGCGCCCCGTCCGCGTTGAAACGCAGACAAGTACCCGTGTCGAAGAGCGTTGCGGACCCGCCATGAGCATTGCCATCGCCCTCGTGCCCTCCCTGCTGTTCGGGGCACTGTCCCTTCTTCTCGGAGCCTTCCCCACCGACATCCGCCGCCAGAACACCGCGGTCATGGTGGGAGCGGGAGCCGTCTCGCTCGGATGCGCCGCCATGCTCGGTCGCCCTGGTCCCTGAGCGCCACCGTGTGGGGCGTGGCCTGCGGACTCATGTGGACCGGTGGGCAGGTCTTCGTCCTGTGGGCCTTCCGCGCCTGGGGCGTCAGTCGCACCATGCCTCTGACCACCGCCCTCCAGCTCCTGCTCAACGCCACCCTGGGCGTGAGCCTCTTCGGTGAGTGGCGCGCTCCCGGGGCCCTGATCCTGGGGGTGGTGGCGCTCGCGCTCATCATGCTCGGCGCCGCCGCTTGCTCCTGGCAGGAGCGCACCGGCCCCGGTCCCACGGCCGCGCAGCGACGTGACGGTCTGCTGGCCACCGCCGCCTCAGCCGTCCTCTACGGCTCCTACCCCTCGCTGCTGCGCGCCGTCGAGGTACCCCCGGCCCACGCCGTCGGACCCATGGGGCTGGGACTGCTGGCCGGTGCCGGACTGTGCGCCCTCATCCTGCCGCGGCGCGCGCGCCTACGAGGCCCGAGGATCGTTCCGGCCGCGCTCGCCGGGGGCCTGTGGGCGGTCGGTAACGCCCTCATGCTGCGCTCGACGGCGGCCGTTGGGGTGGCCTCCGGCTTCACCCTCTCCCAGCTCGGCTTCGTCCTGGCCACCCTCGGTGGACTGACCATCCTGGGGGGAGGAGCGCACCGGGCGGGAACGCACGGCGGTGGCCGCCGGCGTCGCGGCAGCCGTCGTCGGCCTGGTCCTCATGGGGCTGGCGACCGGCATGGACACCGGCGCGTCCCCCTCACAGTAGCCGGTGCTCTGGAGGCGGATCTTCTGACCTGAGTTGCACAGTTTTTAGTGCCCTGTTGGGATGCTCAGGGCGGTGAGGATTTCTTCGGCTTCGGGGGTCAGGGGGTCGGCGGCGGTGAGGTGGTGGCCGTTGAGGTTGATGCTGATCCCGGTGGTGTCCTGGAGGTGTCGGGCGATGGCCAGGGCGGCCATGACCACGGTCAGGTGAGCCTCGATGGCATCGCGGGTGTGGTGGAAGACCGGCCGGGCTCTCAGGTCGTGCTTGCTCATCGGCGAAGGACTGCCCGGGCGTGCCACAGCTCGTGATACGAGGAGACCACCTCACCAGCGCCCATCAGGCGGGACGGAACGAAAGGTGGCGTAGCCCTTGAGTCCCACCAGGGAACGGGCCCTGGCCAGGGAGGCCTCGTCCAGGGTGGTGTCACCGGCGTGGGTGGTGACAAAACGCGTGCCCTTGGGACGCTTCTCGCCGGCGACGGATGGCCCTGGCGCGGTTGGCCTGGGCGGTCAGGGTCTGGTTGTCCCTGGCGGCGCGCTTCTTGGAGTAGACCCAGATGGCCCTCCATGAGCCCGGGTGAGTGTCCGGGTCCCAGACGGGCTCAGCCCTGACAGCCTTGTCCCGCTCGCTCCTGGAGCCCCGCTTGGGGGTGATGGTGTCGATGACCTGGCCGTCGGTGAAGGCGTCCCCGGCCCAGTGGAAGTGGGCCTCCAGGTCGCCTGGGGCCCGGGTGGTGCGGGCCCCGACAATGAACCGCAACCGGGCGTCGTCCAGGGTCGTCAGGTTGGCGGCCGAGAGCATGCTGGCGTCGGCGACGATGATGAGGTCCTCGATGCCGTGGGCGGCCTGGAAGGCCTCCACCACCGGGATGATCGTGGTGGTCTCGGCCTTGTTTCCCTCCCAGCACCCGATTCTCAGGGGGGAAGCCGTGTCGGTCGACCAGCAGGCCGACGATGATCTGGGGGTCGACCCTCCGCTCTTTGGAGTAGCCGACCCGCCGCAGGTCGTCCTCACGCTCGGCCTCGAAGTAGAGGGGGTGACGTCGTACAGGCACAGGGCCAGACCGGAGGTGTTGGTGACGTGCTCGAACAAGGCCCCAGAGATCGCCTGGCGGTAGCCCCGCTCGACACAGCGGCCCAGGGACGCGTACAAGGTGTTGCGGTGAGCCGGGAACGACCACCCCACCCCCACAATCCCAACGAAAAACCCCACCCTGAAACACAAACCACCCCAACCCGTGCAACTCAGGTCTGAAGCCCGTGCGCGGTCACGACGACGGCGTCGTCGCAGCGCAAGGCTGCGGCGGCACCGTCGATCGGAGGGTAGGTGATGGGCGAACGGCCCTCACTGGTACGGGCTCAGCAAGGCCCGATCAGTCTCAGCCCTGCTCGCCCCCGGAGGGATTCGGCTTGATCCACCACCACAGGCCCATGCCCGCGGCGATGGCCAGCAGGCCCAGGCCCGACCACAGGTTGGCGTTGATGCCACCGGTCTTGTCCATCTCCTCGGCGCTGTTGAACAGGACCGAGCACACCACCAGGTAGAGGCCGATGAGCCCCAGAGCCCCGGTGATGACCGCCCGGATGTCCGTGAGTGAACGATTGTTCATGAGTGTTCTCCTTCGTGTGTCCGGGCCGGACTAGTGGAAGATGCTGTTGAGTACGATGACCAGGACCCCGGCGATGATCCCCAGCGGGATCGGACGGCGGTACCAGGGCAGTTCGTGCAGGTGCGGGTCGGTGCGTTCGCTCTTGGGGGTCAGGGCGTAGACGAAGCCCTTGAGCTCGGAGTCGGGCTTGGGTGCAGTGGCCATGGAGACCAGCACCGTGATGACGACGTCGACCGTGAAGGCCACTCCCGCCGCCAGGAAGGCGCCGCCTTGTCCCGGCATGACCAGGTGCTTGGTCCAGATGAGGATGTTGACCCCTAGGGCGCCCAGGGTTCCGCTGATGAGGCCGATCCAACCGGCGTGCGGGGTGGCCCGCTTCCAGAACATCCCGATGATGAAGGTCGCGAACAGCGGCGCGTTGAACATCGAGAACAGCGTCTGGAGGTAGTCCATGAGGTTGGAGTAGCTCGACGCGATGATCGCGGTGAGGATCGCGACCACGGAGGCCGTCAGGGTCGAGAGCTTGCCGACCATGAGGTAGTGGGCGTCGTCGGCGTTCTTCTTGATGTAGTGCTGGTAGATGTCCACGCCCCACACGGTGTTGAAGGCGGAGATGTTCGCCGCCATGCCCGCCATGAAGGAGGCCAGTAGACCCGTGATCGCCAGCCCCAGCAGACCGTTGGGCAGCAGGTCGCGCATGAGGTAGAGGACCGCGTCGTTGAACTGGTATCCAGCCCCGGAATCTGCCTTGAGCTGTTGGATCTCCGAGACCATGACGCCGGCGACCATGCCCGGGACGATGACGAGGAAGGGCACGAACATCTTGACGAAGGTGCCGATGATCGGGGTCGACTGGGCCGAGGAGATCGAGTCCGAGGCCATGGCCCGCTGCACCTCGACGAAGTTCGTCGTCCAGTATCCGAAGGACAGCACGAAGCCCAGGCCGAAGACCAGGCCGACGACGGACAGCAGGTTGGAGTCGAAGCCGGAGATCGAGTTGCCGGGCCAGGAGTGCAGCTGCTGAGCCGCGACCTTGGCTGCCTCGCCGGCGTCGTCGGGGTGGGCGGCCGTGGCAGCGGCGGTGATCTTGCTGGTCAGGCCGTGCCAGCCGCCCACGCGGTGCAGGCCGATGAGGGTCAGGGGCAGCAGGGCCGCCACGATGACGAAGAACTGGAGGACCTCGTTGTAGATCGCCGCGGAGAGCCCACCCATGGTGATGTAGGAGAAGACGATGACGGCCGCCACGATGAGCCCCACCCACAGGGGCCAGCCCAGCAGCCAGTTCATGATCTTGCCCAGCAGGTACAGGTTGATGCCGGCGATGAGCAGCTGGGCCAGGGCGAAGCTGAGCGCGTTGACCAGGTGTGCGGCGGTGCCGTAGCGCTTGAGCATGAACTCGGGCACCGAGCGCACCTTGGAGCCGTAGTAGAAGGGCATCATGACCAGACCCAGGAAGATCATGGCCGGGACTGCGCCGATCCAGAAGTAGTGGAAGGTCGGCATGCCGTACTCGGCGCCGTTGGCCGACATTCCCATGATCTCGACGGCGCCGAGGTTTGCCGAGACGAAGGCGATACCGGTCACCCAGGCCGGCAGGGAGCGGCCCGAGGTGAGGAAGCCATCGGCTGTGGCCGCCTTGGCGCGGGCGATGAGCCCGACGCCGATGACGAAGGCGAAGTAGATCGCGATGGGGATGTAGTCGTACCAGCGTGCGGCGATGAGTGTGCCGGGTGACGCTGACGAGGCTGATAAAGCGTTCAGCGTGGAGGACATCGGTGTACCTCTCAAGGGATAAGTGTTCACATGGGCAGGGTCGTTCATGCCCGCCCGGCAGGCTAACATAATCCGTCCTGAGCAGGGCTTTCACGGCTGGCTGCACGCCAGGGAAGATCGTGCGAGTTCGCTGAGTGGGGCGCGTGCCCACGCAGACGCACCGGATCGTGAGCACGGCGGACGAGGGTGGGTGACCGGCCGGTGGGCCCGCGGTGGGTAGAGTGCCCTCCATGACGCTGACTGCTGCTGCCGACGGCTCCTCCCTGGGCAACCCGGGACCGGCCGGCTGGGCCTGGTACGTGGATGACGACTGCTGGGCCGCCGGAGGCTGGGAGAGCTCGACCAACAACCGCGGCGAGCTCACCGCCGTCCTGGAGCTCCTGCGGGCCACCGAGGCCGCCGGGCTCGCCGGCGAGGAGCTCCTCATCCAGTGCGACTCCCAGTACGTCATCAACTCCCTGACCAAGTGGCGCCACGGCTGGAAGAAGCGCGGCTGGCGCAAGGCCGACGGCAAGCCCGTCCTCAACGCCGACCTCGTCAAGGACCTCGACGCCGCGCTCGCGGGTCGTACCGTGCGCTTCGAGTGGGTGCGCGGGCACGTCGGTCACCCCATGAACGAGGCCGCCGACTCCCGGGCCCGCGGCGCCGCCACCGCCTTCCAGCAGGGCCGCCCGGTGCCCGCGGGGCCGGGCTGGACCCGCGGCGGTCGGGCACCGGGGAACCGGGAGGCGCAGCAGGCGCCGAGTGCGACGTCGTCGAGCACCCCCGCTGCGCCGCAGACCGACGCCCTGTTCTGAGGGTGCAGGAGCGGGGCGCAGCGTCCGCAGGGCCCGGTGACCGCCTCTCACAGAAACGGCACAGGTCCGTCAAACACGTGGCATAAGGCCTCCCGCGAGGCTTACTGCCATGACGACGACGAGCCCCGCCCTCCCCACTCCCCATCCGACGATCCTGAGCCGTCTGGCCGGCCTGCGCCGCCGCATCCCCACGGTCGTCCTCTTCGCCGCCGTGTCCTTCACCGGCTGGAGCGTCGACTACGCGCTGGTCCTCATCCTCAACTCGCTGACCGACTCGGTCCTCTACGCCGTCCTCGGCGCCCGGATCGTCTCCTGCACCCTGGGCTTCCTGCTCAACCGGCGCCTGTTCGGGGCCGGCCCGGAGACCTTCTGGCGCTCGGCCGGCGGCTACGCGGCGCTCCAGGGCGGGGTCGCGGCGACCTCCTACGCCGGCATCTCAGTCCTCACCGGCGCCGGTGCGCCCCTGTGGCTGGCCAAGGTGCTGGTGGACTCCACGCTCTTCATCGTCAACTACCTGGCCCAGTCCCGCCTCGTCTACCGCGTTCCGGCGCAGCAGCGGGCCCTGGCCCCGGTCCTGGCCACCGCGGCCTGAGGGGTCGGGGCGGGGGCTCAAGACTGGGCGTCGCGCATGAGGATGACGAGCTGGACCCGGTCGCGCAGGTCCAGCTTGGTCAGGATCCGGGTGACGTTCTTCTTGACCGAGTCCGGGGCCAGGACGAGGCGCTGAGCAATCTCCGCGTTCGTCAGCCCCTGGGCCACCAGGTCCGCCACCTCGCGCTCGCGGGGGCTGAGATCGTCGAGACGCTGGCGTGCCGCGCGCTGACGGGGTGAGGCCACGGGGCTGAGCATGTGCCGGTTGAGCAGCTCGCGGGTGATGCGCGGAGTGAGGATCGCGTCCCCGGAGCTGACCGCCCGCAGCGCCTGGTGGAGCTCGGCCGTGCGGGTGTCCTTGAGCAGGAATCCTGAGGCACCGGCCGACAGCGCCCCGAAGGCGAACTCGTCCTGGTCGTAGGTGGTCAGCACCAGGACCCGGATTGAGGGGTAGAGCTGGGAGATGCGGGCCGTGGCATCGATCCCGTTGAGCACCGGCATGCGCACGTCCATGAGGACGACGTCGGGAAGCGGCCGGCGCTCCTCAAGCAGGGCGGCGAGCTGGTCGAGGGCGTCCTGACCGTGGACGGCCTCGGCCGTGACCTGCAGGTCGTCGGCCCGGTTGATGATGAGGGACAGGCCCATGCGGGTGGCTCGCTGGTCGTCGACGATCATCACCGTGATCGGCCTGAGGTCGCTCGCTGAGCTCGCGGTGCCTGACCCGGAGGGGGCGGACGGACTCACCGTGATGCACCTTCCGGGAAGGGGACGAGGGCGCGCAGCACCCAGCCGGATGCGCCCTCATCGGCTGTGGGGCCGGCGGACAGCGTGCCGCCGTGCTCACCGACCGCGGCGGCCAGGTTGGCCAGCCCGTGGCCGGCCGCCGCCGGGGCCTGAGTCGAGCCCGGGGAGCCGTCTGCGTGGCCTGGCTGAGCGGTGCGACCGTCGTTGGACACGGTGATCCGGGTGGCGGCCTGATCGTGGTCCAGGGAGACGACGACGCGTGTGGCGCCCTCGGCGTGGCGCATGACATTGGTCAGGGCCTCCCGGACGACGACATAGACGACCTCCCCGAGAGCCTGACTGCAAGATGCGTCGAGAGGGCGCCTGCCGGTCTCGGTGAGAGCCGCACTGATACCGGTGGCCCTCACCGTGGTCAGCAGGTCGGTGAGCCGGTCCCAGCCGGCTGCGCCCGAGGGGGACTGCGGGCCCTCCAAGACCCGGCCGGTGAGGGGATCGGTGGTCTCAGCGGGGTCGTCGGGGGGAGGGGCCTGGTGCCGCCTGGAGCGAGGTGACGGCGCGCCGGGTGTCCGCCAGGCCCTCGCGGGCCAGGGCGTTCATCATGTCGATGGCCTCGTCTGTCTGCGGGCTTCCGCCGGCCCCCTGCATTCCCTCGGACAGGGCGATGATCGCGGTGAGGGCGTGGCCCACGGAGTCGTGGAGCTCAGCGGCCACCCGGGCCTGGTGGCGGGCGGCGTCACGCTGAGCGACCAGCCGCTGCTCGGCGGACTGCGCCGCCAGCTGGGCGTCCCCATGCTCCAGGGCCTCCCGGCGTGAGCGGGAGATCGAGGCCACCGCGAGTACGAGGACCAGGGTGAGGATTCCCGGGCTCAACGCGCTCACCTGCGGCCACTTGGCCAGTGCCGTGGGGACGAGGGTGCACAGCGCGCTGATGCTGAAGCCGATGACTCGGTCGCGGGTGGAGGCGGCCACGAGCAGGGCGTAGAGGGCCAGCATGGACAGCAGGTTGAGTCCGCCGCGCGGCCCCCACAGGTCGACGGCGCCCGAGGCCAGGCTCGTGACGACGACGACGGCCAGGGGCCAGCGGCGTCGGGCCACCAGTGAAGCGGCGAGCAGCAGGGCGACGACGACCCAGCCTCGCAGGGGCAGGTGCGGGTAGGTGTACGAGGCCACGTTCAGCACCATCAGCTGGAAGAGGCCTGCGGCCCCGGCCACCGCCCACAGGGTCAGGGCGCTGGTGCGCCACCACTGAGCCACCCGGTCCAGGAGGGTCCGTGGGACCCGGGAGACGTGTGCCGCCTCGGGCGCTGCGGGAACCTGGCTCATGACTGTCGCCTCACTGCGCGGCGCAGAGCCAGGGCCAGCAGGGCCACCCACACCAGGCAGATGACGCCTTCGAATGCTGCGGCGCCCGGTGAGGCCACGTTGCCCGGGCTCATAGCGGACGTGGTTCGGGTCAGTGAGGCTGCGGGGTTGAGGACACTCAGCGGTCGGGCCGCGAGAAGCATCGCCATCCCCGCAATGGTGCTCAGCAGCACCGTGGACATCGTGGTGGCGAAGGACGTCATGACCGCGCCCAGCCAGGTGACGAAGGTGAGGATGACCCACATTCCCAGCGCGACGACGGCGAAGCGCGGCAGTAGGCGACCAGACCCACCAGGTTGAAGCCCAGGGCGAGGCCCGTCACCGCGGTGGTCAGGGCCAGGACCGCGGTGGTGAGAGCCGCGACCTGGAGCCCGTGCAACAGCTTGCCCGCAACCATGGCGGTCTCCAGCCCGGTGGCGCTCATTCTCTGCCAGTTTCTTCCCTGGTGCTCACTGCTGGCGATCTGCGCGGCGAAGGCACCCAGCGCCAGCGGCAGGAACAGCATCGAGAGCAGGAGCGTGGACTGGGACCACGTGATCTCCCAGGTGGCGCCCTGGGCCTCGAACTGGCTGCGGTAGGTGCGGTACTGCAGGTAGCCGGACAGGGAGCCCAGGGAGCACAGGATGGTGACGGCGACCCAGTACCACCGGTTGGGGGCCTTGCGGTTCTCCCAGTACCAGGCGGCTCGCACCGACGGGCGGGACTGGGGAGCGGGTGGAGCAGACCGGCTCAGGCTAGTCGGTTGCGGCGTCGTGGACGGGCCGGAGAGACCGGGGGGCGTTGACGGGTGCTGAGCGGGCCGGAGGGGCCGGCCTGCCGTGGAACGTGTGACTGGTGCGGTGGTGCTCATCGGTGATTCTCCTGGTGGACGATAACGAGGTGGGCGGCGACGGTCCACCCGACCGCGACCAGCGCGGCGAGCGCCGCCAGGGTCCACGGCTGGGACGCGAGTGTCATGTCGCCGAATTCCCGCATGGACTTGTAGGAGGCGACCGTGTCAATGGGGGTGGCGGCCGGAACGATGCCCCAGGGCAGCAGCCATGAGAACTTCCCGAGGTAGGCGTAGGGCAGGCTCTCGGCGATGAGACCGCCGATGGCCGCCACCCCCAGGCCGATGCCCTGCTTGTCGAAGCAGGTGGACAGCGTCAGCTGGACCGCGGAGATGGCCAGCGTTGAGCATGCCACCACCACCAGGGCAGGAGGCAGCGTGCGCCAGTAGGAGTCGGTGACGGTCAGCCCGATCGGGCCGGCCAGCACGGTGACCAGTGTGAAGAGGGCCGTCTCCACGCACAGGACCGTGAGAATCACGATGACCAGCTTGCCCCGGTAGCGGGTCAGGGGGCTCTGCCCCAGCGCCGTCATCAGCTGCCCCATGCGCTCCTCGGTGTCCACGGTGACGATGCGCGAGGCCAGGACCGCGGTGATGATGGGCATGAGGAAGGCGATGATCTGGATGAACTCATCCAGGGCGAGCGTGGCGTGGCGTGCGGCAACCGGGCCGCTCGCCCGATGGGTGATGAGCATGCTGCACCATGCCAGGCACACGGCGGTGGCGCTGGCGGCGATGAGCCAGTAGCGCTTGCGGCGCAGCTTGCCCAGCTCGAGGGCCAAGGTGTTCCAAGCCTGCTCAGCGGAGAGGGGAGTGCGCGCGGCGCTGCCGGGAGCGTCGGGGGCTGTGACAGGGGCTGTGTCAGCAGTGCTGGCTGTGCGGCCGTGCTGGCCGCCGGGGCCGCTGTGCTCATGGGGGTGCTCATCGGTTCATCTCCTGAGAGGCGAGGGGCGGCTGGGCGGCCAGGACCGGCTCGGTCAGTTCCAGGAAGGCCTGCTCGAGGGTCTTGCGCACGGTCTGGACCCGGTAGACGGTCGTCCCGGAGGAGACGATGCGGGTGATGAGTTCGCCGACGACGTCGTCGGGCATCATGGGGGTGCGTACGGCGCCGTCCCGCACCTCGTGGGTCACCCCGAGGGAGGTCAGGAGCGCGGCGACGGCCGCGGGCTCGGAGACGAGCAGCTCGATGACCCCCTCGTCGCGCAGCCCGGCCAGGGTGCCCTGATAGCGCAGGCGTCCGGCGCAGATGATGCCGACGGTGTCGGCCATCTGCTCGATCTCGGACAGGATGTGGGAGGAGACGATGATCGTCACGCCCTCCTGACGGGCCAGGGTGACGATGAGCTGGCGGATCTCGGCCACCCCGGCGGGGTCGAGCCCGTTGGTCGGCTCGTCCAGGAGCATGAGGGCCGGGTTCGACAGCAGCGCCATGGCCAGTCCCAGGCGCTGCTTCATGCCCATGGAGTAGTGCTTGACCTGCTTGTTCTCCTGGCCGACGAGGTTGACGGTGGCCAGGGCGTGCTGGACGCGGTTGGAGGCCAGCCCCAGGTAGGAGGCCACCATGGCCAGGTTCTCCTTGCCGGTCAGGCTCGGGTAGTAGGAGGGGCCCTCGATGAGGGAGCCGATGGTTCCCGGCGGCAGGGGATGGCGCTGGCTGACCGGGCGTCCCAGGACACTCATGCTGCCCGACGTCGGACGGGTCAGTCCCAGCAGGAGCTTCATCGTGGTGGACTTGCCGGCGCCGTTGGGGCCCAGGAAGCCGTAGATGCCGCCGGTGGGCACGGACAGGTTCAAACCGTCGACGGCGTTGACACCGTTATAGGTGCGGGTCAGTCCCTCAGTGACCACGACGAGCCCCTCGGAGGGAGAGGGCACGGCGCCGGGTGCTGCTGGGGCGGGCACGGCGCTGGGGGTGGCCGGGGCGGGAATGAAGGGCATTGCCGGTTGTGGAGTCGGTGCGGGGGCCGGTGCGCCCCCGCTCATGGCCGCGGTCCGGGGCAGGGGTGTTGTTGGAGGGGCGGGGGCCTTGGTGTGCTGGTGACAGGTGCGTTTCTCATGACTCCATGGAAGCCCCCGGGGGCTCGCATGCGCACCGCCGTCGGCCGGTTTGTCCCCCCTTGGGGACGACGACGGTGCCGCAGCCTCCCCTGGTGGGGCGGCTGCGGCACCGCGTGATCGTCCTGGCCCGGCAGTGCTGGGCGTCAGATTCCTGTGCGCACTTCCGGGAGCGGCTCAGATGAGGGTGAGCGCCTGGCGCGCGATGGCGAGCTCCTCGTTGGTGGGCACCACGAGCACGGTGACCTTCGAGTCCGGGGTGGAGATGACGCGCGGCTCGTCGGAGCGGGTCTCATTGACCTCCTGGTTGATCTTCACGCCCATGAAGCCCAGGCGCTCGCCGAGCTCACGGCGCAGGTTCGCGTCGTTCTCGCCGATACCGGCGGTGAAGGTCAGGGCGTCCAGGCCGCCCATGACGGCGGTGTAGGCGCCCACGTACTTCACGAGGCGGTGCAGGTAGATGTCCATGGCCTCGCGGGCCTCCTGCTCACCGGCGCCGATGCGCTTCCACACCTCGCGCATGTCGTTGTCCCCGGCCAGGCCCTTCATGCCCGAGCCGCGGTTGAACAGGTGGTCGATCTCGTCGATGGACATGCCGGCCACGCGTGCCAGGTGGAAGACGGCGGCCGGATCGATGTCGCCGGTGCGCCCGCCCATGACCAGGCCCTCCAGCGGGGTCAGGCCCATGGAGGTGTCCACGGCGTGCCCGGCCACGACCGCCGAGGCCGAGGCCCCGTTGCCCAGGTGCAGGACGACCTGCTTGAGGTCGTCGCGTCCCAGGAACTCGGAGACCGCCCCGGAGACGAACTGGTGGCTGGTGCCGTGAGCCCCGTAGCGGCGGATGGAGTAGGTGTCGGCGACCTCGCGGTCCAGGGCGTAGCGGGCGGCCTCCTCGGGCAGGTCTTGGAAGAAGGCGGTGTCGAAGACGGCCACGTGCGGCACGTCGGACAGGAGGCGGCGCCCCACCTCGATGCCCTTGAGGTGGGCGGGATTGTGCAGCGGGCCCAGCGGCACGAGCTGCTCGATACGGGCCACGACGTCGTCGTCGATGAGGGCCGGGCCGGAGAAGTAGCGCCCGCCCTGGACGACCCGGTGGCCCACGGCCACGATGTGGGCGTCGGCCAGTGAGGGGCCCTGCTCCTCGAACAGGCGCAGCACCTCGGACAGGCCGAAGCCGTGGTCGGGGACCGGCTCGGTGATCTCGGTGCGCTCCTCGCCGTGCTTGTGGGTGATGGCGCCGGTCTCCTCACCGATGCGCTCCACCAGGCCGGAGGCGAGCGAGGCGCCCGAGTCGGGGTCGACCAGCTGGTACTTGATGGAGGAGGAGCCGGAGTTGATAACGAGGACGGTGCGCTGAGTCACGGGGTGCCTTTCAAGAACGGTCGGGGATGAACGCGGGGATGACTGGATGACTGATGCGGGATCCCGGGTGGGCCTCAGCGGCGTGGGGCCGGGTCCCGGCCCCACGCCGCTGAAGGGCTCAGCCCTGGGCCTGGACGGCGGTGATGGCGACGGTGTTGATGATGTCCTCCACCAGGGCGCCGCGCGAGAGGTCGTTGACCGGCTTGTTGAGGCCCTGAAGGACCGGGCCGATGGCGATGGCGCCCGAGGAGCGCTGGACAGCCTTGTAGCCGATGTTGCCGCTGGACAGGTCCGGGAAGATGAAGACGTTGGCCCGCCCGGCCACGAGCGAGTCCGGGGCCTTCTTGGCCGCCACGGTCGGGTCGATGGCGGCGTCGTACTGGATGGGGCCCTCGACGGCGAGGTCGGGCTCCTTGGCCCGCACCAGCTCGGTGGCCTCACGGACCTTGTCCACGTCCGCGCCCTTGCCGGAGGTCCCGGTGGAGAAGGACAGCATCGCCACGCGCGGCTCGACGCCGAACTGGCGGGCGGTGGCGGCCGAGGAGATGGCGATGTCGGCCAGCTCGGCGGCGTTGGGCTCGGGGTTGACGGCGCAGTCGCCGTAGACGAGCACCCGGTCCTGCAGGAGCATGAGGAAGACCGAGGAGACGATCGAGGTCCCCGGCTTGGTCTTGATGATCTGGAAGGAGGGGACGATCGTGTGGGCGGTGGTGTGGGCGGCGCCCGAGACCATGCCGTCGGCGTCTCCCATGTGGACCATCATCGTGCCGAAGTAGGACACGTCCTGGACCTTCTCGCGGGCCTGCTCGAGGGTGACGCCCTTCTTGGCGCGCAGGCGGGCGAACTCCTCGGCGTACTTCTCCAGGAGCTCGGGGTCGTTCGTGGCGACGACTCGGGCGGCGGCGATGTCCAGGCCCAGCTCGGTGGCGCGGGCCCGCACCGTGGTCTCGTCACCCAGCAGCACCAGGTCGGCGATGCCGCGGCGCAGGATGGCGTCGGCGGCCCGCAGGACCCGGTCGTCGTCGGGTTCGGGCAGGACGATGGTCTTGCGGTTGGTGCGCGAGCGCTCCACCAGCTCGGCCTGGAACATGATGGGGGTGACGACCTCGGAGGGCTCGACCTCCAGGGCCGACAGGAGGGCCTCGACGTCGGCCTCCTGCTCGAAGGTGGTCACGGCGACGTCGATCTTGCGCTCGGAGCCGTGGGCGAGCAGGCCCTGCAGGGAGCCGGCCGCGGAGGCGGCGGCGAAGGTGTCCAGCGGGGAGGTGATGACCGGGATGTTGACGTCCAGCCCCTCCAGGAGGCGCAGCGCGTGGGGCGCCACCTCGAAGCCGCCGTTGAGGACGAGACCCGACAGGATCGGGAAGCTCGAGGAGGCCTGGGCCGCCATGAGGGAGATGAGCATGGCGGAGCGGTCGGCCGGGACGATGGCGAGCTGTCCCGCCGTCAGGCGCTCCAGGACGTGGGAGACGTCCATGGCGCACACGAGGACGGACTCGGCCTCGCGGTCGAGCAGCGTCTCGTCACCGGCGATGAGGGTGCCCTCGACGGCGTCGAGCACCTCGCGCACCACCGGGGCCGCCAGCAGCGGCACCTCGGGCAGCGTGGTGGAGGTGATGCCCTCGATGGCGGTCAGTGCCTCGCCGACGGCCTGGCGGGTCTCGGGCAGGCACTTGTTGGCCACGACTGCGACGGTGCGGGCGTGGTTGTCGGCGATCTCGGCCATGGAGACCTCCACGGAGGCGACGACGTCCTCCACGTCATTCTGCCCGGAGACCACCAGCAGCACCGGGACGCCGATGTTGGCGGCCACCCGGGCGTTGAGGGCCAGCTCGGGGTTGCCGGCGACGTCGGTGAAGTCCGAGCCGTCGATGATGACGACGTCGTGCTCGCGCGCCATGGCCCGGTAGGCGTCGACGATGCGTGCCAGGGCCTCCTCGGGGTCGGCGTGGAACTCGTCCCAGGTCGCGCCGACGCACTGCTCGGGGGGCGTGGTGGAGCCGGCACGGTTCAGCAGGAGGCTGAGGAAGGCATCGCCCTCACGGCTCTCCACGAAGGGGCGGAAGACGCCGACCTTGGCGACCACCTTGGTCAGACAGGAGACCAGCCCGAGGGCCACCGTTGACTTCCCGGTTCCGGCGTTGGGTGAGGCGATGTAGATACTGCGCGCCACGTTAGGTCCTTCTCGCGTTGTCTTGGAGTCAGGGGCGCCGGCTCATTCCGGTGCCGTACGGGTCCGATTGTGCCCCCACCTGCGGGTCGTCTGCGACCAAAGGCCCGATCTCCGCCCGTCTTGTGATGTGGGAACGGGCACATACTCAGGTGCCGGCATAGGTGTCATAGGTGCTAGTCCGCCCGAGTGGTCGGCCGGTGGCCGGGCGTGGAGGGGATCGCAGTTCGCCCGGTCCCGGGGTCGACGTTCACTGCGATGCTCACCGCGACGTCGTCGGGGGACTGCCCCGGGGCGAGCCCTTCTCCGTGAGCGACCCAGACTGTGTACGTCGACGACGGGTCGCTCGGTTGAGGCAGGAACAGGGCGACCGCCTGTCCGCCGCCGGCCTCCTGCGCGGCGGCGACGGCGCGATGAGGCCCGATGTCCTGGGCCTGGTCCGTGCTGATCGGTCCCGCCGGGGACTGGTGAGCGGTCATGGAGACCGGTGCGGCCGGTTGGGTGGGGCGGATGCTGAACGCGCTGGCGTAGTAGCCCCACAGGAACAGCAGGGGGAGGAGAACCAGTCCGGCCGCCTTGAGCAGGTCGGTGTCCCGGGAGAGGCTCTGGGTGCGCCGGCGGGCGGACAGGGTAGTGCGTCGATGGCGCTGCAGCGGCCACCACGTGCGCAGCCCACTGACGGTCAGGACCGCGAGGACCACTCCCAGGGTGGCGACGACCAGCCCCCCCGACGGTCAGGCCCTGGTGACCGTCACGCCAACCGGTGTGTGGGATCTCCTGGGACATCCAGCTCACGTGGCCGGGCCCCCGGCAGGACAGCAGGCAACGGTGCAGGTTGTCCAGGACGGAGACCCAGGCCGGGTTCGCCGTGGCCCTGCTGGTCTCGTGCCCGGTGGAGGGTTCGACAGCGTAGGTGGCCTGCTCGGTCCGCACCTCGACGACGTCGGTGTCCCACCTTGCCGACAGGACGGGCTCGTCGGGATGGGCGTTCTTGATCGTCTCGACCGCCTGAGGCAAGGAGTCCTGACCAGAGCCGGCGTCGTGGGTGGAGACGGTCGGGTTCAATGCGCGCAGGATCTCCCCCTGGTGGGGCAGGAGCATGCCGCTGAGAGTGATGATGAGCATCCCGAGGGCGGCCGCCGCCGACAGCCAGCGGCGCACGTGGGCCATCGCCCGGCGGGTGCGGGAGGGTGGGGAGGGGAGAGGAGCGACCGAGGGATCCATGGCAGTCTTCAACGGGGAGGGCTAGGACCCGGCGGGGGCCAGCAGGGCGGCCACGGCGCACAGGCAGGTCAGGGCCGCAATGAGGGCGTAGACGCAGTAGCCGTGCTCGCGCCGCTGCCACAGGGAACAGGCACCACTGACGCTGATTGCGGTGCCGGCGACCTGGATGACCAGGGCGGCGCCGACGGCCAGCGGGCCCGCGGCGCCGATAACGGGAGCCAGGGCGTAGACGATGACGCACCTGAGGCCCGAGGCCCACAGTCCCAGCATGACGGCATGGATATCGGCGTTGACCAGGAAGGGGGCTGCCGCCTCGTCCTGCGTGACGGGGGAGGTGGTCGGGGATGCGACAGCGTCGACGTCGTCGCCGGCCACCTCGCCGGGCGAAACGTCAACATAATCAATACTGGCTGTACTCTTCATACTGATGAATACGGTAACGGTCAGGATAAATCGCGTCAACGCTCCGCCATGGGCTGGCGATGTGATGTCAGACAGGCGTGTTTGAGGGAAATAACCGCTGGTGGGAGCCTGTTTTGTGGGCCGGAGAAATAGGGGTCGTGCGGCTGCGTGCTGGACGCGGCCCGGCAGTCGGACCGCGCTAGCGCAGCAGGGGCAGTGCGGAGACGACGGTCAGGACGACGATAATCGGCTCGAAGACCCGCTGATCCATGTGCTCGGCGAGGCGTCGGCCGGCCAGGGCTGAGGCGATGACGACCGGTGCGGCGATCGCCGCCAGTGACAGGGTCGTGGGGTTGACCAGGCCGGCTGAGACGGAGAAGGGCAGCTTGACCAGGTTGACCAGGAAGAAGAACCAGGCCGTTGTCCCCAGGAAGGCCTTGACCGGATAGCGGCAGGCCAGGAAGTACATGGAGGTCACCGGTCCGCCGGCGTTGGCGACCATCGTGGTGAAGCCGGCCAGGCTGCCGTAGACAAGTCGGGACAGGCGGCTGCCGGCCGGGGCCGGGAGGGCGGCCTCGGGTGCATCGTCGGACCTGTTCCTGGTGGCCGAGCGGCGCTGGTACAGCGTGACGGCGACCAGGATCAGCAGGATGGCGCCGATGAGGCGGCGGGTGGAGTCGTTGGAGGCCAGGTGCAGGAACAGGGCGCCGACGCCGACGCCGGCCAGGACCGCCGGGACGAGCCTGCGCAGCATGTGGAAGTCCGCATCGCCGCGATAGCTCCACACGGCCAGCAGGTCGCCGGTCATGAGCATGAGCAGGATGGCACCGGTGGACTCCTTGGCGGGCAGGGCCGCGGTGCACAGCGCCACGGCGATGGTCGCCGCCCCGGGCAGGGCGGTCTTGGCGATACCGCACAGGGCCGCCACGACCGCGAGCAGGATCCAGGCGGTGGTGGTCAAGGTGGGGAGCACGGGACCTCTCAGCGGTGAGAAGAGTCGGGGTGTGGACTGAACTTTGTCCAGACTAATGCATAGTCATCGACGGCGAGGGCCGGTGGGGTCCTCGCCGTCGACGGTGGCCTGCGTGAGCGCTGTTGGGGCTGCGTCAACGGGGTGCCGCAGCGGTGCGCAGCAGCGTGACGATTCCGGAGACGCCCAGGAAGATGAGTGCCGTTGCGGGCAGGGTTGCGCTGAGCAGGTGGTCCCAAAGAGCAGTGTGCTGGGTCGTCAGTCCGATCCCGTGAAGCAGGCCGAGAGAGGCTGCTCCTGCACCGATCGAGAGGATCGAGACCGCGGATCGCAGCGCTCGTCTGGCAGCCGGCCAAGGGGTGATGAGCTGCAGCAGGGGCAAGGCCGCCCAGGCCGTGATCCCGGTGATGCCGCAGACAAGTGCGCTCGAGGCGGGCGAGTCGTCATGGAGGAAGTGTTCAGTCATCCCCTGGCCCGTGACGACCCAGAAGAGGGCGCAGTAGGCGACCAGCAGGCCGTCGCCCCAGGTGAGGCGGTGGTCCGTGCGCTCCCAGCGGCGGACATCGGAGAAGAACCCACTCACTGTGCCTGGAACCTGTGTCGAGGACATGACCTTCCCCCTGTGCGTCTTCGCGGTCAAGAGTGCCCTTTCCAGAATAAACCCGCCGGTGCGCCGGAGCGAAGGGTGAGTGAAGGGTGATCGTCGTCGGGTCCCAGCGGGGCGGACGGCTCTCCCCGGCGTGCTCCTCAGTGGCCTGGGAACGACGACGCTCCCAACCATCACTGGTCGGGAGCGTCGAGGTGAGGCGTCAGCCGGTGGGGCCTGCTCGGAGGGGGAGTCCGCGCCAGCCCCGTGACGTCTCAGGCCTTGAAGAGGGTTCCCTCAAGGTAGGCGCGTGCCTTGCGGGCGTACTCCAGGGGGTTGGCGATGGCCGGGTCCTGCTCGGCCTCCACCAGAATCCACTCGGAGTAGCCGTGGTCCACGAGGAACTTGTAGGGGACGGTGAAGTCGATCGTGCCGTCGCCGGGGACGGTGAACATGCCGGCCAGGAAGGAGTCGAGGAAGGAGCGCTCGGCGGCCTTGGACTCCTCCATCTTCTCGGGACGCACGTCCTTGAAGTGGACGTGCTTGACGCGGTCGATGGTGGCCTCCAGCAGGCCCATGACGTCGCCGTCACCCACGTAGGCGTGGCCGGTGTCGAACAGGAGGGAGACCTTGGCCGGGTCGGTCAGCTCCATGAGGCGGATGGTCTCCTCCTTGGTCTGGATGACCGTGCCCAGGTGGTGGTGGTAGACGAGCTCCAGGCCGTGGGCGTGGGCGACGTCGCCCAGACGGTTGAGGCCCTCGGCCAGCACCGGCCACTGCTCCTCGGTGAGCACCGGCTTGTTGGTGAAGATGCAGACGTCGCGGATGCCCTGGACCGAGCCGGTCTGCTCGGAGACGACGACGCGGGTGGCGCCCAGGTACTCCAGGTAGGCGCAGGTGGCCTCGAAGTCGGGGATGACGGCCTCGACGCCGTCGCGCAGGATGAAGGAGGAGAACCACTGGGCGACGATCTTGATGCCGCGGGCCTCGGCGGCGGCCTTGACCTCCTCCTTGGGCGGGAAGAAGCCGGCGCACTCAGTGCCCGCGTAGCCGGTGTCGGCCAGGTCCAGGAGCATGTCCTCCAGGGTGTTGAAGGCGCCGACCTCGGGGATGTCGTCATTGCGCCAGGTGATCGGGTGCATGCCCCAGGAGATGCCGTGGGGGTCGGAGATGGCGGTTGCAGGGTCGAGGGTGAAGGACATCGTTGCTCCGTGTTCTCGCTCGGGTGGTGATGGGGGTGGTCAGTGGGTGCGTGCGGTGAGGTGGCGGTGAGGCGCGGGCGGCTGCTGGGCCGTCGGCTCGGGTCCGCCAGTGGTGCGCTCCCGGGAGGAGGGTGCCGGCGTCGGTGCCGGGCGGTGGGCCCGTGCCTCGAACCTAGCAACAGGACTTTGTCCTGACAAGCCCTTTTCGGGTCCTCCCGGGAGCGCGTGTGCTGGGGGTGGGTCAGGAGTAGAGCTTCTCCATCTCGACCTCGATCTCCTCCAGGGACTTGTCCTTGGTCTCCGGCATGATCTTGAACAGGACGACGGCGACGACCAGGTTGAGCACGCCGTAGATGGTGTAGGTGATGCCGCCGCCCAGGGTCTCCATCATGGGCGGGAAGGTCCAGGTGATGATGGCGTTGGCGGTCCACATGCAGAAGATCGCCGTGCCGTTCATGATGCCGCGGACGTTGGCCGGGAAGATCTCACCCATCATCGTCCACACGATCGTGCCGTTGGAGGACTGCACGATGAGCATGAAGACGGACATGAGCCCCAGGATGAGGTAGGCGGCCCAGGTGGGCGGAGTGGTGTGGTTGGCCATGTGCGGGGCGATGAAGAACTGGAAGGTCGCCGCGATGCCCAGCAGGGTGATGCCCACGCCGATGACGTCGCCGATGAGGACCTGGCGGCGCCGGAACTTCAGGATGAGCCAGATGCCGATGGCGGAGCCGATGACCGACATGACGCCGTTGGCCACCTGCGCGGTGATGGATGCCGAGGTGGACATGCCGGCGTACTCCAGCACCTTGGGGGCGTAGTACATGACGGTGTTGACGCCGGTGGTCTGGTTGACCACGGCCAGGAAGATGCCGACCAGCAGCAGCTTGCGCAGCCAGGGCGTGGCCATGACGTGGCTGAAGCCTTGCGCTGGGTCTCCTCGTCCTTCTCGTGCTGGCGGGCCTCGACCATCTCCATGATCTCGTCCTCGATGGAGCCGTCCTTCTCCGGGACGCGCACGCGCTTGAGGGCGCCGATGGCGTCGTAGAGGCGCTCCTTGGCCAGGTACCAGCGCGAGGACTCGGGCATGAGGCGGATGCCGATCCACAGGGCCACGGCCGGGATGGAGCACAGGACCAGCATGTAGCGCCAGGCCTCGCCGTTACCGGCGCTGATGCTGAGCTGGTCGAGGAAGGCGTGGTACTGCTCGGCGTTCATCGGGCCGCCCTTGGAGGACTGGAGCTTGGCGATCTCGTCGAAGACGTACTGGCCCGGGGCGAAGTGCCCGCTGGGGTCCTCGGAGATGGTGATCCTCGGGCCGCCCTGGAGGGAGTTGATGATGGCGTTCATCGAGAAGGCGAGCAGCTGGCCGGTGACGATCATGAGCTGGTCGATGGCCACGATGGAGCCACGGATGCGTTTGGGTGCCGTCTCCGCCAGGTAGACGGGGACCGTCGCGGAGGCGGCGCCGACGGCGAAGCCCAGGACGACGCGGAAGGGGTACATGACCCAGACGTTGGGGGCGATGGTGGTGCCGATCGCACCGATGAAGAATAGGAAGGCCAGGAAGGTGATGTTGTGGCGCCGGCCCCATCGGTCCGACATGAGGCCGCCCAGCAGCGCGCCCAGTGCTGCGCCGACCAGCAGGGTGCCGCCGATGGCGCCCTCCTCGAAGGAGGTCAGCTGGAGGCCCTTGGCGTCGAAGGGCATGTACATGTACGGCAGGGCGCCGGAGATGACGCCGGTGTCGTAGCCGAAGAGCAGTGAGCCGAGCGTGGCCACGGCGGCGATGGCGATGACGCCGCGGTGCTTGCCCGAAGGTGGCGTCTCGGCCACCGCCTTGTTGAGCTCTTCCCTGGTGAGTCCACGCAGGGACGTCGTGACTCCCTGAGACATAGGGGGTCTCCTCTCAGTCCTGTGGCGGCGATGCCACAGGGGTTGTTGTGATGGGTGGGTGGTGGAGTGAAGAGAAAGGTGCGGTGTGGGGCGGCTCAGGCGTCGAAGGTGGTGCGTCCCTCGACACGGGGGACCTCGTGCCACTGGCCGTCGGCCGCCGAGGCGACAACGGCCTCGTCGACCTCCGCGGCGCACCAGGCGTCGGCGGCCGAGGGGGGCCACCTGCTTGCCGGTGAGGATCGACTCGATGAACTGCGCGGCCTCGATGGCCTTCATGTCGTCAAAGCCCATGGAGGTGCCGATGGCGGGCTGGAAGCGCTGCCACTGACCCCACTGGGGGCCGGCCATGGCGCGGGTGTAGCCGTGCGAGGCCCCGCCGTCGAGCACGGGGCAGATCTCCAGCTCGTTGAGGCGCTCGAAGTTCCAGCGGGCCGAGCCCTTCGTGCCGTAGACCTCGACGACGTACTCGGCGCGTGGTCCCACGCTGACGCGGGAGGACTCCATGGTGCCCACGGTGCCGTTCTCGAAGCGCACCAGCATGGAGACGTAGTCCTCGTTCTCCACCGGGCCCACCTCGTCGCCGATCTCGAAGCCGGAGTGGCCGATGCCCATCTTGGTGGGGATGGGACGCTCGGTGATGAAGGTGTCGGTGATCGCGGTGACCGAGGCGATGCGACCCACGATGTACTGGGCCAGGTCCGCCCCGTGGCTCATGAGGTCGGGCACGACGCCGGCCCCGGCCTTCTCCTTCGAGGCCCGCCAGGTCAGGGGGCCCATGGGGGAGGAGTTGTAGTCGGCGATGAACCACACGCGCACATTCGTGATCCGGCCCAGCTCGCCGCCGCGCACCAGGGAGCGCAGGTACTCGATGGCCGGGGTGTGGCGGTAGTTGAAGCCGACGGCGGTCATCAGCCCCGCCTTCTCGGCGGCCTGGGCGATCTGCCGGGACTGCTCGGCGCTGACCCCCATGGGCTTCTCGATCCAGAAGGGCTTGCCGGCCTCGACGGCCGCCAGGGCCATCTCGTGGTGGAGGAAGTTGGGAGCGCAGATGGAGACGGCCTCCACCTCAGGATCTGCCAGCAGGTCGCGGTAGTCGGCGTAGGCGCGCTCGAAGCCCAGGTTGTCCACCGCCTCCTGACGCACCTCGTCCACGGGGTCCGCGGCGGCGACCAGCCGTGGGGTCACCCCCAGCTCGGGGAAGCGTTCGGCGATGGCGCGGTAGCTGCGGGAGTGAAGCCGTCCCATCCAGCCCAGGGAGATGACTCCAATGCCCAGTGTTGACTTGTTGGTCATGAGGGTCCTTTCCGACAACGCTGTCGGCTGCTGCGTGTGGAGGTGTGTCCGGAAGCCCCAGGAGACACCCGTCGTTAATGACGTCACAGGAAGATATCAGAGCAACTTTGTCCTGACAAGAGGGAAGTATGAGGTCTGATGACCTGCGCTGAGCAGGGCCTCGTGCTCACTGGTGTTGTCGGATAAGATGTGCTCAATCGGTGTCCAAGGATGGACCCCGGCTCCCGCGGACCGTGCCGGTCCGTGAGGCACAACGGCGTGGAAAGGGAGACGTCTGCCGTGGAAGGACCTCGAGGACGAGGTGGACGGGTCACGATCAGGACCGTCGCCGAGCGCGCCGGCCGCTCCATCTCCACCGTCTCGGCGGCTCTCAACGGCTCCGACGGCGTTTCCGAGAAGACCCGTGGCGAGATCCTGCGTATCGCCGCCGAGCTCGGCTACCAGGCGGACCCGCGCGCCCAGTTCCTGCGCCGCAGCCACACCGGGCTCATCGGCGCCAGCTTCGCCGTCGGGCAGGCCTATCAGGGACTCATCGTGGACGGGCTCTTCCAGGCGGCCTCCGCTCTGGAGCACGCACTGGTGCTGGCCACCTCCACCCCGCATCGCGATGTGGCCGACGGGCTGCGCTCGCTGCTGCTCCAGCGTTGCGAGGGCCTCATCCTGGTCGACCCCGACCTCTCCGTGGACGCCCTGGCCGGCATCGTGGACCGGACCCCGACGGTCCTCATCGGCACCAGCGCCGAGCTGGAGGATGTTGACGAGGTCCACTCCCGCGACGACGTCGGCATCCAGCTGCTCGTCGATCACCTGGTCGACACCGGGAGGCGGCGCATCACCCATGTGGACGGCGGGCAGAGACCGCCGCGGGGCGACGTATCCAGAGATTCGGTCAGGCCGTGGAGAGCCGGGGCCTGGGGCGAGGCGCACGGGTGGTGCCCGGGGGAGGCGATGAGGACAGCGGCGCCAGGGCGGTCCACCACCTCATCGAGGCCGGCGAGCTGCCCGAGGCGCTCCTGTGCTTCAACGACCACTGCGCCGTCGGGGCTCTCATGGAGCTGCGTCGTCAAGGGGTGCGGGTGCCGCAGGACCTGGCCGTCACCGGCTACGACGGCATCCCGGTCACAGCGGCCTCGGCCTTCTCCCTGACCACGGTGCGTCAGGACGCCCGCCTCATCGCCGAGGTGGCGGTACGGGCGCTGCTGGCCCGGATGCACCCGGGCCAGGACGGCTGGATCCCGGCGGAAGTGGCCGGTGAGGACCGGCCTCTGGGCGGCCGCCTCTACCGGGTGGTCCCCGAGCTCGTTGTCCGCGACACCACGGCCCTGCCGTGCGAGCGTCGGGACGAGGCCTGTGCCTGATGCGGCACGCGGCTACGGTAAACCTCACCGAGGAAGCCACCACCGAGGGGCGCACGCCCCGCACACTGAGACAGGAACCATGATTAACGGAGAACTCATCGACCTGGTCGCCGGCGACTACGAGGCGCGTATCGCCTCATCGGGCGCCATGCTCGTCCACCTGCGCCGCCAGGGACGCGACCTCATCATGCCCTTCGACGCCGAGGCCACACTGCCCGCCGGCTGGCAGGGCAAGACCCTGTTGCCGTGGGCCAACCGCATCGCCGGGTCCCGCTACGACTACGCGGGCACCGAGTTCCTCGTGGGCTGCAACGAGCCGGCCAGTGGCTCGGCCCTCCACGGCCTGGCCGGCTGGATGGACTGGCAGGTCGCCGACGACGACCCCTCCGGCCCCGACGACGGCGCCCCCCGCAGCCGCGTCGTCCTGGAGCTGAGCCTGCTGGCCTCCTACGGCTACCCCTGGAGCCTGGAGGCCAGCGCCTGCTTCGAGCTCGACGCCGAGCGCGGACTGAGCGTGACCGTGACCGCCACCAACGTCGGTGCGGCCCGCCCCGCCCCGCCGGTCCCCGGCGCGCCGGAGGTCGACGGCGAGCCCGCCCCCGCTCCCTACGGCGTGTCCTGCCACGCCTACCTGACGCGCTCGGTGCCCCTGGACGACTGCGTCCTGACGATCCCGGCGGCCGAGGTCCTCGACGTCGACGAGCATATGGCCCCCACGCACCGGCGTGGCGTGGAGGGCACCGACTGGGACTGGCGGGGCGGCCGGCTCGTCGGGGCCACCCAGACGGACAACGCCTACACCGCCCTGCCTGAGGGCACCTGGGAGGTGAGCCTGCGCGGCGGGCAGGGGAACCGCGCCGTCGTCATGAGCTCGGACGTCCCCTGGGTGCAGGCCTACACCGCCGACGAGCTCTCCCGGCCCGGCGTGGCCATTGAGCCCATGACTGCCCGCCCAACGCCTTCAACAGCGGAGAGGACCTCATCGCCCTGAAGGTGGGGCAGACTCACTCCTTCACCTACCGCCTCCACGAGGAGGACTGAGCGCGCACGCGGCCTTGGCTGAGCCCGCAACGAGGCGCTGAGAACGCGCGGTGGGCGTCGTCGAGACGGAATGCTCGACGACGCCCACCCGCGCGTCAGAGGGGCGGTGCTCAGCTCAGACGCACCGGCTGCCCGGAGTGGGCCGATTCCGTGGCGGCCTCGGCCAGGCGCAGGGCGGCGATGGCGTCCTCGATGCCGGTGGGGGGCGTGGTGCCGGCCTCGACGGCCTCGATGAAGGCGCTCAGCTCGATGCGGTAGGCGTCGGCGTAGCGCTCCAGGAAGAAGTCGAGGTAGGGCTCCTGGGCGTCGGTGACCTCGCCGTTGGACAGGCGCACCGTGGTGGCGCGGATGTTCTCGGCGAACAGGGCACCCTCGCGGCCCGAGGCCTCGAGGCGCTGGTCGTAGCCGGAGGAGCAGTGGCGGTTGTTGATGATCGTGGCCACGGCGCCCGAGGCGGCCTTGAGGGTGACGACGGCGGCGTCGAAGTCACCGGTGTCCTTCAGGGCCGGGTCGAGGTTCTGTCCGGCGGCGTAGACCTCCTCGATCTCGCCCAGGAAGAAGCGGGCGGTGTCGAAGTCGTGGATGGTCATGTCGCGGAAGATGCCGCCGGAGACCTTGATGTACTCCGCCGGTGGGGCGGCCGGGTCGCGGCTGATGATGGTCAGCTGCTCAATGTCGCCGATCTTGCCGGCCTCGACCGCGGCGCGCGCGGCGGCGAAGCTGGGGTCGAAGCGGCGGTTGAAGCCGAACATGACGGGGACTGTGACGGCATCGAGCTCGGCCTGGGCGGCCTCGACGTCCTTCATGTCCAGGGCGATCGGCTTCTCGCACAGCACCGCCTTGCCCGCCTTGGCGGCGGCCAACAGGTGGGGGATGTGCAGCGGCGTGGGGGAGCCGACGATGACGGCGTCGATCTCGGGGTCGGCGAAGACCTCCTCGACGTCCTTGCAGGACCGGGCCCCGTAGGTGGCGGCGAGCTTCTCGGCCGCGTCCTCGAAGGGGTCGCAGACCAGGGCGAGCTCGGCCTGGGGGTGGGCGGCGATGGTCTTGGCGTGGACGTGGCCGATGCGGCCGGCACCGATGACGGCGATGGAGAGCATCCTTGCTCCTTCTGCGTGTGAGTGGGTGTGTGGGTTGGTGTCTGAACTGTGGAAAGTGGTGGGGTGGGCGGTTCGACGGCGCGGAACGTGTGGACATGACCGAACGCGCCATGGACCCGCCCGGTGCGGCGGGTACCGCTGCGGTCGTCCGGGCCCCCACCGGGACCCGGACGATCCCGGTTGAGCCGATCAGGGCTGGGGCATGATGACGTCGCGCACCAGGGCGTCCAGGTCGGCGTCTGCCTGGAGGAATCCGCGCAGGGTGCGGCGGGTCGCGCCGAAGGTGTCGAACTCCTCGGGCGTCATGCCGTCGGGCTCGTAGGCGCGCACGAACTCGGGGATCGACAGGAGCGTCTCCATGATCTCGGGGGCCACGGGCTCGTTGATGCGCTCGACGACCTTGTAGTCGGAGTCGTTGATGAGTTTCTGCCAGGCGAAGGGCGGGGAGACGACCAGGTCGCCGCCGACCAGCTCGGACCACTGCAGCACGTTGCGGAAGGCGGCCGACAGCACGCGGGCGCGCAGGCCACGGGCCTGGAACTCCTGGTAGGCGCGCTTGAGGGCGGCCACGCCGCCCCACTCCAGGTGACCGGGGTCGATGAAGAGCTTGTCCCGCTTGGCCACGATCTTGAGCCAGTCGTCCAGGCGACCGCCCATGAGGGTGACGACCGGGCCCATGGTGGAGACGTCCTTGCCCTCGGCCTCGCGGCGCTTGAGGCCGCGCTCGATGGCCTCACCGGTGGCCACGGCCTGGGGCACGGAGAAGGAGACGGTGACGTTGACCGACACGCCCCGGTAGGTCGCGTCCTCGATGGCCTTGACGCCCACGGAGGTGGCGGGGATCTTGACGATGATGTTCTTGGCCAGGTTGGAGAACTCCTCGGCCTGGTCGGCCAGGGCCTTGGCGCTGCGGGCCAGGCGCGGGTCGGTCTGCATCGACAGGCGGCCGTTGCGGCCCTTGTGCTCCTCGAAGATGGGCTCGAGCAGCGTGGCGGCCTCGATGCTCATCTCGCGCACGACCTGCCAGCCGATCTCGGACTCGGTGGCCTCGGGCATCTCCTCGGCCAGCTCGGCGATGCGGGGGAGCCACACGTCCTTGCGCTGGTTGATGCAGGTGTAGGCGATGGTGGGGTTGCAGGTGGCGCCGACGCCACCGAAGGAGATGGACTGGCGCAGCTCGTCGGGGTCGGCCGAGTCGTTCCACAGGGCGGTGGGCGTGTTGCGGGCGGCGTCGAGAAGGGGTCCGGGGGTGTAGTCGATGCTCATCGGTTCTGTGCTCTCTTTCGGGTTCATCCGCGCAGGCGTCCTTGCAGCCGCGGTCCGGTAGCTCCTATTGAAGTGTGCTCGACGGCATCTGTCAATAAAATGTCAGGACAAAGATTCCTGGGAGTGGTGACTCCTGTGTCGGGGTGGGAGCTAGCTGGAGAACAGCGAGGTCTCGAAGGTGTAGCGGGAGGCCCGATAGATGTGCTGCCCGTACTCGATGATGCGGCCCGACTGGTCGTAGGTGATGCGGGTGGCGGTCATGAGGGCGGCGCGGCGCCGCTCGTGGAGGAGGTCGGCCTCGCGGGCGGTGGCGTTGCGGGCCCCGATGATCTGCTTGGCCGTGGTGGGGATGACGTCCTGGGCGCGCAGCAGGTCGTAGAGGCCTCCGGCCTCCAGCTCCCTCGCGGGTGGGGGCGATGGCCGCCGGCATGAGATTGGACAGCACCGCGATCGGCTCGCCGTCGGCGCAGCGGATGCGGGTGCAGGTCACGACGGCGGTGCCCTCCTCGACCTCGAGGTGCTCGGCGGCCTCGGCGTCGGCCTCGTGCTCGACGTAGTCCAGCACGCTCGTGGAGGTCGTGTGGCCGGCCGCGGACAGGGTCTGACAGCAGGCTCGTCAGCTGCATGGGGCGGTGGACGTGCATGGGGGAGACGATCGTGCCCACGCCCCGACGGCGCTTGACCAGGCCGCGGTCCACCAGGTGCTGAAGGGCCTGACGTGCCGTGGGGCGGGAGACCTTCAGTCGCTTGGCCATCGAGAGCTCGTCCTCCAGACGGCTGCCGGCCGGCAGCGTGCCGTCAAGGATGAGTGCGGCCAAGGGCTCAGAAATTTTGTGTGCAGCGGCGTCTTGGACTCGCGGTCGATCGTGATGTCGAGGGCGAAAGGGGATGTTGAATCGGGCATGAGATGAGCCTGTGTCAGACGTGATAATGCCTCGAGCATACGGATGCTGTGTGCTGATGTCACGCACTGTCGTCATCCTGCGGCCGCAGTTCGGGACGATGGGCCCCTAAATGTTCTGACAAATGCTTGACCTGGAACGGTCCAGTGGGGCAGGCTTCTCAGTGACGCCCGACGCAGCCCTCCGTTCCGCAGGTCTGCAGACCCCAAGGATGTGGAGACGCGATCACCGTGACGACAGCAACGACGGCAACGACCCAGGTGACCGAGGCGGTCGCACCCGAGAGCTCGTCCGTAGCCGCCGGAGACGCCGACCGGCTCGACGTGCTCACCATCGGGCGCTGCGGCATCGACATCTACCCCCTCCAGGTCGGCGTCGGTCTGGAGGACGTGGAGAGCTTCGGCAAGTTCCCTGGGCGGGAGCCCCACCAACGTGGCGGTGGCCGCCGCCCGCTACGGGCACCGCTCCGCCGTCGTCACCGGCGTGGGAAACGACCCCTTCGGGCGCTTCGTGCGCACCGAGATGCGCCGCCTGGGGGTCGACGACCGCCACGTCGTCACCAAGGCCGCCTACAACACCCCGGTCACCTTCTGCGAGATCTTCCCACCGGATGACTTCCCCCTCTACTTCTACCGCGAGCCCTCGGCCCCCGACCTGGAGCTGACCTGGGAGGACCTGCCGCTGGAGGCCATTCGCGACGCCTCGATCTTCTGGATCTCGGTGACCGGCCTGAGCAAGGAGCCCTCGCGCTCGGCCCACCACGCGGCCCTGGGCACGCGCGACCGGCGGCGCTTCACGATCGCCGACCTCGACTACCGCCCCATGTTCTGGAAGGACAAGGAGACGGCCCACCGGGAGGTCTCCCGGATCCTTCCCAAGGTCACCGTCGCCATCGGCAACCGGGAGGAGTGCGAGGTCGCCGTCGGCGAGCGCGACCCCGAGCGGGCGGCCGACGCCCTCCTGGAGGCCGGCGTCGAGCTGGCCATCGTCAAGCAGGGCCTGGAGGGGACACTGGCCAAGACCCGCACCGAGCGGGTGGAGATGCCCGTGACCTCGGTGGAGACGAAGAACGGCCTGGGAGCCGGCGACGCCTTCGGAGGGGCCATCTGCCACGGGCTGCTCTCGGGCTGGTCCCTGGAGAAGACCATCTTCGCCGCCTCCACCGCAGGAGCGATCGTCTCCTCGCGCCTGGAGTGCTCCACCGCCATGCCCACCGAGCCCGAGCTGCTCGAGCTCATGCGCGCCCGCCGCGACGAGGTCGCCCCGGGGCTGACGGACCTGTGAGGAGTCCCCGATGAACGCATCATCCACCCCTGCCGCCTCCGCCTCGGGGCCGCGGCCGCTGACCGACGCCGTTACCGAGATCCGGGCCACCGACCCCGGCCGCATCGGCCGGGCCCTGGCCCAGCGCCCCGTGCCGACCTGGCCGGGGCCGGGCGCCCTCATGGTCATCGCCTGCGACCACCCGGCCCGCGGGGGCCCTGGGGGCCGGTGAGAGACCCCTGGCGATGGCCGACCGCGAGGACCTCCTGCGGCGCTGCATGACGGCCCTGTCCCGCCCCGGCGTCAACGGGTTCCTGGGAACCGCCGAGATCATCGAGGACCTGACCCTCCTGGGCGCCCTGGATGGCAAGCTCGTGTGGGGCTCGATGAACCGGGTCGGCCTCCAGGGGGCCTCCTTCGAGATGGACGACCGCTTCGGCGCCTCACGACGCCGACGGCATCGAGGCCTCCCACCTCGACGGCGGCAAGATGCTCACCCGCATCAACGACGCCGACCCCGCCAGCGCCGCCACCCTCGAGGCCAGCGCCAAGGCCATCGACTCCCTGTCCGAGCGTGGCCTGAACGCCATGATCGAGCCCTTCATCTCGCAGTGGGAGGGCGGCCGGATCGTCAACGACCTCAGCGAGGGAGGCCGTCATCCGCTCGATCTGCATCGCCCAGGCGCTGGGGCGCAGCTCGGCTCACACCTGGCTCAAGCTGCCCTGCGTCAGCGATCCCGCCTCGATGCGGCGCGTCATGGCCTCCACCTCCCTGCCCAGCCTCATCCTGGGCGGCGAGGTCTCCACCGACCCCGAGGCCACCCGCGCCTCCTGGGCGGCGGCCCTGGAGCTTCCCAACGTCAGGGGACTGGTCGTGGGGCGCTCCCTGCTCTACCCGGGCAATGACGACGTCGAGGCCGCCGTCGACGCCGCCGTCGCCCTGCTATGAGCACCTGACACGTCCCGCCAACGGACCCACCGCCGCGGCACGTACGTACCGCAACCGCCGCAACCGCTGCAACCACCGTCAATCGGCTCCCGGCCGGGCCACCCCCATACGAGACAATCCCCACGAGTACCCCCAGGAGCTGAAGGAGCACCACTATGGGCCACACCGACCGCACCGCCCAGTCCGAGACGTCGGACCAGTCCCGCTACGTCATCCGCGCCGGCGAGCTCGCCCACGACAGCTACGAGCTGGACCTCACCCCGGAGCGGGCCGGCTGGGAGTGGTCCTCCCTGCGCGTGGTGGCGCTCGCCCCCGGTGGGAGCCTGACCGTGCCCGCAGGTGAGCACGAGTACCTCGTCCTGCCCCCTGTCGGGGGCTGCACCGTCCAGGCCGGCGGCGAGAGCCTCGAGGTGGCCGGGCGCGAGTCGGTCTTCACCGACATCACCGACTACGTCTACGTCCCCCCGCCGCACCGAGGTGACCCTCACCAGCGCCGACGGCGCCCGCATCGCCCTGCCCGGCTCCAAGGCCACCACCGACAAGCCGCTGCGCTACTGCCCGCGCTCCGAGGTCGGCACCGGCCTGCGGGGGGCCGGCCCCTCCTCGCGCCAGGTCAACAACTACGCCCTGGGCAACGACGTCGAGACCTCCCACCTGCTGGCCTGCGAGGTCCTGACCCCCGGAGGCAACTGGTCCTCCCTACCCGCCCCACTAGCACGACGAGCACACCGAGGTCGAGCGGGTCCTGGAGGAGATCTACTACTACCAGGTCCGCGCCGGAGAGGGCGACGCCGAGGGCTTCGCGCTTCAGCGCATCTACCCCTCACCCGGCCACGACATCGACGTGTGCACCGAGGTGCGTGGCGGCGACGTCGTCGTCATGCCCTACGGCTACCACGGCCCCTCCGTGGCCGCCCCCGGCTACGACCTCTACTACCTCAACGTCATGGCCGGCCCCGCCGAGGACTCCCGTGTGGCTCATGACCGACGACCCCCACCACACCTGGGTGCGCCAGACCTGGGAGGACCAGGAGGTCGACCCGCGCCTGCCCATGACCCCCATGAACGACTAGCGATCCGCCTTTCGACCGCCCCACCACCTGAGAAGAGCAGAGAAGAACCACGATGAGCAACGAAGCCTACGCCGGCACGATCCGCCTGACGGTCGCCCAGGCCACCATCCGTTTCCTGTCCAACCAGTACTCCGAGCGCGACGGCGTCGAGCAGCGCCTCATCGCCGGGGCCTTCGGCATCTTCGGCCACGGCAACGTGGCCGGCATCGGCCAGGCCCTCCTGCAGAATGAGATCGCCCGCGCCGACGGCGAGCAGGAGATGCCCTACATCATGCCCCGCAACGAGCAGGGACAGGTGCACGCGGCAGCCGCCTTCGCCAAGACCACCAACCGTCTCCAGACCTACATGTGCACGGCCTCCATCGGCCCGGGCTCCCTCAACATGGTCACCGGGGCCGCCCTGGCCACCACCAACCGCCTGCCGGTCCTGCTCTTCCCCTCCGACCAGTTCGCCACCCGCGTCCCCGACCCGGTGCTCCAGCAGCTGGAGGACCCCACCAGCCTGGACGTCAGCGTCAATGACGCCTTCCGCCCCGTCTCGCGCTTCTTCGACCGCATCAACCGGCCCGAGCAGCTCATCCCCTCACTGCTGAGCGCCATGCGCGTGCTCACCGACCCCGCCGAGACCGGCGCGGTCACCATCGCCATGCCCCAGGACGTCCAGGCCGAGGTCTTCGACTGGCCCGTGGAGCTGTTCCGCAAGCGCGTATGGCACGTGCGCCGCCCGGTACCCGAGCCCGCCGCCCTGGAGCGCGCCGTCGCCCTCATCAAGGCCGCCAAGCGCCCCCTCATCATCGCCGGCGGAGGCACCATCTACGCCGGAGCCAGTGAGGAGCTGCGCGCCCTGGCCACCGCCACCGGCATCCCGGTGGGCGACACCCAGGCCGGCAAGGGCGCCATCAACTTCGACCACCCCAGCGCCGTGGGTGGCGTGGGCTCCACCGGCTGCGACTCCGGCAACCACATCGCCGACAAGGCCGACCTCATCATCGGCGTGGGCACCCGCTACTCCGACTTCACCACGGCCTCCAAGACCCAGTTCAAGAACCCCGACGTGAAGTTCGTGAACATCAACGTCACCCCCTTCGACGCCGCCAAGGAGAGCGCCGAGATGGTGGTGGCCGACGCCCGCGAGGCCCTGGCGGCCCTGACAGAGGCGCTCGCGGACTACCGTGTCGATGCGGCCTACTCCGAGGAGATCGCCGCGGAGAAGGAGGCCTGGCTCAAGGCCACCGAGCGCTGCTACCACCTGGACCACGGGCCCCTGCCCGCCCAGACCGAGGTCTTCGGCGCCCTCAACGAGCTCATGGGGGAGGAGGACGTGGTCATCAACGCCGCCGGCTCCATGCCCGGCGACCTCCAGGCCCTGTGGCAGGCCCGCAGCCCGCTGCAGTACCACGTGGAGTACGCCTTCTCCTGCATGGGCTACGAGGTGCCCGCCGCCATGGGCGTCAAGCTCGCCCGCCCCGAGGCCGAGGTGGTCGCCATCGTGGGCGACGGCACCTACCAGATGCTCCCCATGGAGCTGGCCACCGTGGTCCAGGAGAACATCAAGGTCATCTACGTCCTGCTGCAGAACTACGGCTTCTGCTCCATCGGCGCTCTGTCGGAGTCCCGCGGCTCCCAGCGCTTCGGCACCAAGTACCGCCGCCGCGGCGAGGGCAGCCACCTGGCCGACGAGCAGGTCATCGACGGCGTCGACATCGCCGCCAACGCCCGATCCTGGGGCCTGGACGTCCTCGAGGTCCACACCATCGCGGAGTTCAAGGAGGCCTACCGCCAGGCCGAGGCCTCCGACCGCCCCACGATGATCCACATCGAGACCGACCTCTACGGCCCCAACCCGCCCGGCTCGAGCTGGTGGGACGTGCCGGTCTCGGGGGTCTCCGAGCTGGAGTCCACGCAGCGCGCCTACGAGGAGTACCTGCGTGACCGCAAGCCGCAGCGCCACTACCTGTAAGACCACTACCTGAAGGGATCGCAGGTAGGACGCGGATGACGGCGCGCCTCTGCGCCGGCCGCGACGGCGGGGGTCCACGGCCGATGGTGCCGTGGACCCCCGCCGTGCGTACCCTCCCGGGAGGGGGTCCCTCGACCGTCGCGTCGGTGGGCCTCTCAGATCACGATGTGGTCAACGCCCCGATTATGTTCTGACAAAAACGACGCCATTCGCCGTCTAGGGACGTTAGGCTGGGGGGGCACATGCAAGGCGCTGGGCGCCCGGCCGGTCCGCCAGTGAGACCTTGGTCTGAGTCTGGCTCTACCCACCCCACAGGCGGGGTGGGTCCGCGAAACTCGACAATCAGGAGTCGATAACGATGAGAACCATTGCGCACTGGGTTGACGGACAGTACTACGAGGGAAACCCGACCGGGCGCTTCGCCGTCGAGAACCCGGGAACCGGTGAGGTCGAGGCCGAGCTGCTCCAGGCCTCCGACGCCGACCTCGATCACACTGTCGAGGTGGCCCGCCGCGCCCAGAAGGAGTGGGCGAAGGTCTCGCTGGCCAAGCGCACCGCCATCATGTTCCGCATGCGCCAGCTGGTCCTGGACCACCAGGACGAGATGGCCAAGATGATCGTGGCCGAGCACGGCAAGAACTACTCCGACGCCGTCGGCGAGATCCAGCGAGGGCGTGAGACCCTCGACTTCGCGACCGCCATCAACCTGGCCCCTCAAGGGCGAGCACTCCTTCGACATCTCCACCGGCGTGGACATCCACACCCTGCGTCAGCCGGTCGGCGTCGTCGCCGGCATCTGCCCCTTCAACTTCCCGGCCATGGTGCCCATGTGGATGCACCCCATCGCCATCGCCACCGGTAACGCCTTCATCCTCAAGCCGGCCTCGACCACACCCTCGGCGGCCCTGCTGACGGCCGAGCTCTATAAGGAGGCCGGCCTGCCCGACGGCGTCTTCAACGTCGTCTCCGGCGACCGCACCTTGGTCTCCAAGGTCCTCGAGCACCCCGGCATCGACGCGATCTCCTTCGTGGGCTCCACCCCGGTGGCCCACATCGTTCAGAACGCCGGCGTCACCCACGGCAAGCGCGTCCAGGCCCTGGGCGGGGCGAACAACCACGCCATCGTCATGCCCGACTCCGACCTGGACTTCGCCGCCCAGCACATCTCCGCCGCCGCCTTCGGGGCCGCCGGCGAGCGCTGCATGGCCCTGCCCGTTGTCGTGGCCGTGGGTGGCTGCGGCCCGGACCTGGCCCGCCGCGTCAAGGCCCACGCCGAGAAGATCAAGGTCGGCTACGGCATGGATGAGGGCGTCGAGATGGGCCCGGTCATCGACGCCAAGTCCAAGGAGTTCATCACCGGTCTCATCGACGACGCCGAGGCCAAGGGCGCCGAGGTCGTCCTCGACGGCCGCCCCCTGGTCATCCCCGGACACGAGAAGGGCCACTTCCTCGGCCCGACCATCGTCGACAACGTCCCCCTGGAGTCCTCGCTCTACAGCGAGGAGGTCTTCGGGCCGGTGCTCGCGATCGTCCATGCCGACACCTACGAGGAGGCCATCAAGCAGGTCAACTCCTCGCCCTTCGGCAACGGCGCGGCCATCTTCACCAACGACGGCGGCGTGGCCCGCCGCTTTGAGCTCGACGTCGAGGCAGGCATGGTGGGCATCAACGTGCCGATCCCGACGCCGGTGGCCTACTACTCCTTCGGCGGCTGGAAGGAGTCGCTCCTGGGCGACACCCACATCCACGGCCCCGAGGGCGTGCGGTTCTACACCCGCGCCAAGGCGGTGACCACCCGCTGGCCCTCGGAGAAGACCTACGCCGCGACCATGTCCTTCCAGCGCGAGGAGTAGGCCCGGCTGCTCCGCCACCCAGCACCGCGGACGCACCATCGACCTCACGGACTGACCCTTCAGGGTGAGTCCGCGGGCCCTATGGTGCGTCCGCGCCTTGCTGGGACCTCAGGTGACGTGCGCTCATCCCGCACGTCTCACTCCGTCAGCACCACCAGCCAGGCAAACCCTGCAGGAATTGCCGCCGCACTCAGAGATACAACCCATGAACCCGCATCCGCCGCGCAGCGCGCCGCCCGCTCCGCTCCGCCTCCGCCTGTACGCCTGGGCGGCAGGCCTGTTCCTCGGCGCTCTGGAAGGTGCGCTGGCCATCGAGGTCGCCGGCGCGCGCGGCGCCGCTCTGCCCCTACTCGGTATCGTCGCTGCGGCGATGGTGCTGGGCACCTTGGCCGGTCGCCCCCTCGCCCGGTACCTGGGGCGACGGCAAATGGGCCTGCTCATGGGCGCTCTGGCAGTGCTGGGCGCCGGAGTCGCAGCCGGGCTCGGTGGCGTTGTCGGCCCGATCGGGGCCGGCCTGGTGGGTCTTGCCGCGGGTGGGGTGTTCGTCGTGGCGCCACTGGTGTGCCACGAGCTCTCCCTGCGCGGGCACAAGCGGCTCATGCCGCAGGCCATGGCTCTGGGTCCGGCCGCGGCCGGTGTCGTGGTCCTGGCGGCCTGGTGGAGTCCCCCGCGGCTCCTCATCGCCTGGGCGATGGTCGCCCTCGCTGCGCTGGCGTACCTGGCCTGCGCCCTGCTCCTGCCCGAGAGTCCGGTCTGGCTGGTGCGGCAGGGGGCGTGACGTCGAGGGCCTTCGAGGCGCTGCGCCGCCTGCACGGGACCCTGGAGGCCTCCGTGGCCATCGACTGGACCCGGCTGGACGCGGAGATGATGGCCGAGCAGCAGGCCATGTCTCCCGCTGAGCTGCGAGTGCCCGAGGTGCGTGCCGCCGTGCTCACCGGCGCCGTCCTCATCATCGCCCAGGAGGCGCCCCTGGGGGCGGCGGCCCTGGTCCTGGCCCCGCTGATCGCCACCGAGCTCGGCCTCGCATCCGCTGCGATCGCGGTGAGCGCCGCGACCTGGATGGGACTGGCGCTCCTCGCCCTGGCGCTGGTGACCCGGGTCGAGCAGCTGCGTTTCCTGCGGGTGGTGCTGGGAACGGTCGTCGCCGTCCTGGGGGCCACCTTCCTCGTGACCGGCATGACCCTGGGGGCGTGGGCGGAGCCTGGACGATCACCATCTCCTTGACGATCCTGGTCGCCAGCCAGTCCGTCCTGGTCCTGCCCGCCTGCCAGGGGGCGATCGACCCGCGAATCCCACCCTGGCTGGTTGAGGCGCAGCGGCGTGCCTCGGCGACCGGGGGAGTTCTGGCGCGTGCCGGAGTCCTCCTGGCCTCACTGCTCATCGTGAGCCACTTCGGGACGCACGCCCTGTTCTGGGCGGCCTTCACGCTGTCGGTGCTCAGTGTCGCCGTCGTGCTTCTGCGCCTGCCGCGCGAGCTCAAGGTCTAGGGGAGCGGAGCGCGGGGCGTCTCTGAGGGCAGCGCCTCAAGCATCCGACTTCAGACCTATGATTTGTCAGGACAAACATCGTATGGTGGGGGCGTGGCCGCAAGGAGCCACTCGGCGGCCCGACGTCGTCGACACCTGACAGAGAGGCACCTGAGCATGACGAGCAACGAGGCAGTCCAGGCCTCAGAGACGACCGTGTCCATCCCCGAGACCATTCCCGAGACCATGAAGGCCGCGGTCCTGCGGGACCACGAGGTCGGCCTGCAGATCGAGAGCCTGCGCACGCCCCGACCCAAGGCCGGCGAGGTTTTCATCAAGGTGGCCGCCTGCGGACTGTGCCACTCCGACCTCCACGTCATCGGTGGTGCCATCGCCTTCCCGCTGCCGGCGGTGCTCGGCCACGAGGTCTCCGGCACCATCGTGGAGCTCGGCCCCGGCAACGAGCACACCGGCCTGACGGTCGGGCAGAAGGTGGCCGGCGGCTTCCTCATGCCCTGCGGCCAGTGCGATGCCTGCGCCTCGGGGCGTGACGAGTTGTGCGGCCCCTTCTTCGACCTCAACCGCCTCAAGGGTGTCCTCTACGACGGCACGACTCGCCTGGCGACTCTCGATGGCGAGCCGGTGGCCATGTACTCCATGGGCGGCCTGGCCGAGTACGCGGTCGTTCCCTCCACCGCGGTGGCTCCCGTGCCCGACACCATCGACATGGTGCCGGCCGCCATCCTGGGCTGCGCGGCCATGACTGCTTACGGGGCCGTGCGCCGTGGCGCCGACCTGCGCTACGGAGAGACCGTCGCCGTGGTCGCCACCGGAGGTGTGGGCACCAACATCGTCCAGATCGCCCGGGCCTTCGGCGCCAGCCAGGTCATCGCCATCGACGTTGATGACGAGAAGCTGGCCCCCATGCTCGACTACGGGGCCACGGCCGTGGTCAACTCCGTCACCCAGGACGCCCGCGAGGAGGTCTTCCGGCTCACCGGCGGCAAGGGCGTTGACGTCTCCTTCGAGGCCTTGGGTATTCCCGCCACCTGGACCACCGCCCCTGGACGTGCTGGCCGATGGTGGTCGCATGGTGCCGATCGGCCTGGGGGCCGGCGTGCAGACCGCCGGGGTGGAGATCAATCGCACCGTGCGCCGCTCGCAGTCGATCCTCGGCTCCTACGGGGCGCGTACTCGCCAGGACCTGCCGGCTGTTGTCGACCTGGCCGACAAGGGCATCATCAACTACCGCGATGTCGTCTCGCGCCGCCTGCCGCTGGAGGAGGCCGGCGCCGGCTACACCGCGCTGCGCAACCGCGAGATCCAGGGGCGTGCCGTCGTCGACATGTCGCTGTGATCCCAGGCGGTCAAGCCCCGGTCGCCGGGGCTTGACCGTGTGCCTCATCCTCGCGCCTCCTGCTCGGGCCCTGCAGTCCTGAGCAGGAGGCGCGACGTGCTCCGAACCGAGGCGGAGGATAGAGGATACTTGGTGTCCACATCGGAGACAAAGGAGCCTGCAGCCCGATCAGGCCGCTGATGGAACCGCGGAATCATGCGGTTTCTTATCGGTGGTATGAGCCTGGATTCCGCCTTTGTATCCGATGTGGACATCTCGGGTGTCGCGGCGGTGTGCCGTCGGCCGCGGAGGGCCTCTGACTGACTATCGTGACCATTGCTAAGAGGAGGAGTCCCGTATGTCCACTGATCTGGAGCGCAACAAGGAGAACGTCAAGGCCTTCTACGACCTCATGTTCAACCAGTGCCGGCCGAGGGAGGCGCTGGAGCGATACGCCGGTGACGAGTACCGGCAGCACAACACCCATGTGGCCGACGGCAAGGAGGCCTTCGTCGAGTACTTCGAGCGGATGGCCCGTGACTACCCCGGCAAGAGCGTGGAGTTCGTGCGCGCATTCGCCGAGGGGACTACGTCATCCTGCACTGCCACCAGCAGTGGCCGGGGTCGGATGACTATGCGGGCATCGACATCTTCCGCCTCGATGAGCGCGGCCGGATCGTCGAGCACTGGGACGTGCTCCAGGTGATCCCGGAGACCTCTGCCAACGACAACGGCATGTTCTGACTCCGGCGCGGGCGCCGGAGTGTCGATCCGGTGCTGCTCTGTTTTCCGCGCCTGATGCTGGAGCGGGCATGAGAAGAGGGCGCCGCCTGTGCGGTGCCCCTCGGGTTGCCATGGCTGCGCGGGCTTCCTGGCCGCGCAGCCTCGTTGTTCTGTGCCCTTGTCGGGCTGGGTCCGGGTCCTGCGTTGCTTGTGATGCGTGGTCCGGATCCGGTGGAGCTTCAGTGAGCTCGTTGGAGTTGCCTACGCTCAGCGGGCCTGGAGGAGGTTGATGCCGGCGTAGATGCCCACGCCCATGGTGATCGCGGCCAGGACGGAGGAGGCGAACATGAGGGTCGGGATGCCGGTGACGGCGCCGACAACGGCCATGACCGTGACGGCGACCATGACGGCGATCATGGCGACGGCGAAGGTGAGGCGGTTGGCGTCGGTCTGCGTGTCGGTGGTCGCCTGGGTGGCGGTGGCGGCAGCGGTGGTCTCGGCGGTCTGGGTGGGGCGCTCGGTGATGGTGGCGGTCATGTGAGTGTTCCTCTCGGTGTGTGTCGAGCAGGTCCGCCTGACCATGAGTCGTGCGTCCCTGCACGACTGTGTGCAGCCCGTGGGCCGGACGAAGGTTTCTCCGTCACGTAGAACTCTAGGAACGCTCCATTCGATTGTCTAGACAAAGGACCGTGACGTGCGTTGCGTCGGTGGTTCGTCGATCACAGGGGTCGCAGGGAGAGGGGTGGCTCACCCTCGGAGGTGCGTGCCCGATCGTGGCGTCATTGAGGGGAATCCTGGTCTCAGAGGAACATTGAGGGGACTGGCGTCTCGGTGGTTTTGATACGGAGACGTGACCTGTGTGGCAGGAGTGCGACGTCAACCACTGGTCTAGTCATCCTGTGGTGGTGGGCAACGCCGAGAGATGGCGTCATCGCCGGACGGCAGGGCGAAAGGCGGCCGGTTGCCGCCCCGGCTATTCTGTTCCGGTGACGACCAGCCAGACTTCTTCCAGCGCCGTCGGCCCTGTCCTCGTGGTGGACTTCGGCGCCCAGTACGCCCAGCTCATCGCCCGCCGCGTGCGCGAGGCCGGTGTCTACTCCGAGATCGTGCCCCACTCCATGGATGCCGCCGCCATGCTGGACAAGCAGCCGTCGGCCATCATCCTCTCCGGCGGCCCCTCCTCGGTCTACGCCGACGGCGCCCCCTCCGTTGACCCGGCCCTCTTCGATGCCGGAGTGCCGGTCCTGGGCATCTGCTACGGATTCCAGGCCATGGCTCAGGCCCTGGGCGGAACGGTCGGGCGCACCGGCACCCGCGAGTACGGGCACACCCCCGCCTGCGTGGAGGAGGGCTCCTGCCTGTTCGACGGCACCCCGGATGACCAGGTGGTGTGGATGAGCCACGGTGACGCGGTCCAGGCCGCCCCCGAGGGCTTCACCGTCACCGCCTCCACCTCCCAGACCCCGGTGGCCGCCTTCGAGAACCCGGGCCGCCGCCTCTACGGGCTGCAGTGGCACCCCGAGGTCCTCCATTCCGAGCACGGGCAGGCCGCCCTGGTCAACTTCCTGCACAAGGAGGCGGGGCTGGCGGCCACCTGGACGCCGGACAACATCATCGACGAACAGGTGGCCCGCATCCGCGAGCAGGTGGGCGACGCCCACGTCATCTGCGGCCTGAGCGGGGGGGAGTGGACTCCTCCGTGGCCGCCGCCCTCGTCCACCGTGCCATCGGCGACCAGCTCACCTGCATCTTCGTCGACCACGGCCTGCTGCGCGCCGGCGAGCGCGAGCAGGTCGAGCACGACTACGCCGAAGGTATGGGCATCCGCGTCATCACGGTCGACGAGACCGAGCGCTTCCTGAGCGCCCTGGCCGGCGTCACCGAGCCGGAGGCCAAGCGCAAGATCATCGGCCGGGAGTTCATCCGCTCCTTCGAGGCCGCCCAGCGTCGGGTCATTGAGGCTGTCGGGGCTGAGGGCGGCGAGATCCGCTTCCTGGTCCAGGGGACTCTGTATCCCGACGTCGTCGAGTCCGGCGGGGGAGAGGGCGCCGCCAACATCAAGAGTCACCACAACGTGGGTGGCCTGCCTGAGGACCTCGACTTCGAGCTCATCGAGCCGTTGCGCGAGCTGTTCAAGGATGAGGTGCGCGCCATCGGCCGCGAGCTGGGTGTGCCGGAGAAGATCGTCGCCCGCCAGCCCTTCCCCGGGCCGGGGCTAGGAATTCGCGTCATCGGCGAGGTGACGGCCGAGAACCTGCGTGTGTTGAGGGCCGCCGACGCCATCGCCCGCGAAGAGCTCACCGCCGCCGGGCTCGACGACGAGATCTGGCAGTGTCCGGTGGTGCTGCTGGCCGACGTGCGCTCCGTGGGGGTGCAGGGCGACGGGCGCACCTACGGCCACCCCATTGTTCTGCGGCCGGTCAGCAGTGAGGACGCCATGACCGCGGACTGGACCCGCCTGCCTTACGACGTCCTGGCGCGCATCTCCAACCGGATCACCAACTCCGTGCCGGAGGTCAACCGGGTGGTGCTCGACTGCACGAGCAAGCCCCCGGGCACTATCGAGTGGGAGTGACGGGCGAGTCGGAGCGATAGTCCGCTGCCTGCAAGGCCCCGCCGGTGCGATGCGCCGGCGGGGCCTTGTCGTGCTCGTGGTGAGCGTGATCCGGCGTGTCTGCCGGTTCTGGTCGGGTCGGGGCCGACTGCCGGGCGGGGCGGTGGGCCGGACTGTCCATCGAGGACTGCGATTCTCGCCGAGGACGTACGTATCCCCCAGATCACTGGGATTTCCCCGCAGTGGTCTGGAGGAAAAGTCAGTCCTCGTGCAGGAAGGACGTCCCCGATCCGGTGAGGTATGGACTTGGGGTGGCGATTGCGTGAGCTACGGAGGTGGTGGGCGCTTCTCTTTAGTGTCAGAAGAGATGTCGTGAAATCACTGTTAGGTCAATAAAGCATGCGACTTACGTACGTAAAAGGAGACAAAAGTAGAGGTTATTTAATGGACTGAATGATATTGAATCCCGTCGCTCTCGAGGGATGATAAAAGTGCTACGATCGCACCGATAAAGCTCGTCAATGGAGGTATGAAAGTGTCCGCCCCAGCAGGTTGGTATGACGACGGATCGGGCCAGCAGCGATGGTGGGATGGTCGCGCATGGGGTGTCTATGCGCAGGACGTCTCCTCCGCCCCGGGAGGCCCTGGTGCGGTGGGTTATGGGCAGGTGGCTGGGTCGGTCGGGCAGCCTGTGAAGGAACCTGGAATACTCAACGCCCTGGGGCAGGCTGTCAAGAACGCGGCGGTTGAACAAAAGAGTCTGGCGATCGGGGCGCTGACTGCCGGTGTGAGGGCGCGTCGAGAGCGTGAGGAGCGTGAGCGGCAAGAGAGACTTCGGCAAGCTGAGTGTGCTCGGATGGCGGGGAGGCGAGTGACGGGCGGCAGATTTGGGGATTCGGAGATTGAGATATACGAGAACGGATATGTGCGTGTAGCTGGCCCCAGTGAAGGTGGGCGTTCGTGTTGGATGGACGAATCGACTCCTTATGAGAATCTGATCTCCATATCTTTCGAACGTCCTGATAGTGGCAGTTCTGGGGTGGCTGGGGTAACGGGTGTGCCGTCGGTCGCGACAGCCGGAACCGCAGTCAAGGTGGTGTCAATGATCGCAAAACGTCACCCTTTAGGGATGGCGGTTTCGGGTGGTATTGGCCTTGCTGCCGCAGGGGCTGGTACGGTCACTAAAAATCATGTCGGCGAAGGCTGTCCTGACTATTACCACTGACCAGAGAGTTCATGTGCTGACGAATCAGGCGAAGCATCCGACAACGGGCATCCCCATGCCCCGAAAAGATCATGAGAGTGTTGGTGCTGTCCTGGAGCAAACAGGTAACTCGGTGCTGACCGCCCTGGGGCGTGGACCTGTGGTGCCGAACGTTCCTGCTCTCCCTCCGGGCAGGTCGATCCGCCTCAGAGGCAGAGTTCTCGAGCGTGTCTACTGAAGATATCGCGAAACGTCTACGTGAGTTGGATGAGCTGCGTAAGGAAGGCATTCTGGATGATGCCGACTTTGCTATCGCCAAGCGCCAGCTGTTGGAGAAACTCTAGGGCTGTCGTAGTACGCCGTCGTCGACCAACGTGTAGAGCCGCCTCCTTGTGCTGAGCCCAGGCGTGCCCGTTGAGGACTGCGATTCTCGCCGAGGACGTACCTGTCCTCCAGATTACTGGGATTCCCCCGCAGTGGTCTGGAGGAGAAGTCAGTCCTCGTGCAGGAAGTACGTCCCCGATCCGGTGATGTGTTGTGCAGGCTGCGTGACGTTGGGGCCGGTCACCAGGTGGTGGCCGGCCCCAACGTCGTGTTGGCGGGTGCTCCGCGCGCCAGTGCCCTACAGGGCCGACCGCGCACGGGCGCGCCCCACGGCCACGGCGACGGAGAAGACCGCGACGGCGAACAGGGCGCAGATCCCGCAGTCCACCAGCAGGCGCCCAATGACGGCGGCGGACATGGAGGTCGCCCTCGTACGCCCCGGAGATCGCTCGGTCCGCCCAGTAGCCGGGCGTGAGCCTCGCCGCCCGGGCGAGCGAGTCGGGCAACCCCTCGATGGGCACCCACGCCCCACCCAGGAAGGACAGGGCCATGCCGCCGATGTTGGCGACCGCGTTGGCCGCGTGCTGTCCCAGACCCTATCTGCCCCCATGAGGAATCCGATCGAGACCGCCACGAGCGTGTAGCTGCCCACGGCCGCAGCGACCACCCCCAGAAGCGGAGCCGACGTCGCCACGCTGCCCAGGCCGAAGGTCGCCACTCCCAGCCCGAAGACCCACAGCCACCCGGCGAGCCCCACCACGAGGCACGCGCCCAGCAGCCCAAGGCTGCGGGAAGTGCCGCTGACCGGGGTGGCCTCGAGGCGTGCGCGCACCGCCCGGCGCCCCAGCGCCGCCATCAGCGTGGAGATCGTGACGACCGCGAAGGCCATGAGCGGGTAGAAGGAGAACCTGGCGTAGGTGACGAAGCTGTGGGACAGAGGCGTGGCGTCCGGGGTGATCCGTTTCGCGGGGGCGGAGTGGTTCATCGTCTCCTTGGCAAGTGCCACGGCCCGGACCGGGTCGTCCGTGGTGGTCGCCAGGTAGTCGCTGACCTGCCCCACGTAGGAGTCGGTGCGCACATTCATAAGCGCGCCGGACGCCGACTCGTACCCAATGACCGTGTCCATGCGGGGCGGCTCGGTGCCCTCGCGAGCCGCCTGCTGCAGCCTCTGCCCGTAGCCGGCAGGAATGATGAGGATGTAGCTGATGCGGTTCTGCGCGGTGGCGTCCTGGAGGGCCCGCCTGGAGTCCTCAAGCGACTGAGCCTCGCCGACGGACTCGACATAGCCCTTGACCCCGCGGGAGATCGTGGAGCCGTCGCGGTCGATGACGGCCACACTCGCCGTGGCGACCGTGACCTCATCAGAGCTGTCCTCGGACTTGGCCATCCCGGTGAACAGGCCGAACAGGCTCAGCACCACCAGGTAGATGAGGATGTACAGCCGGTGAGCGGCCACAACTCTCACACATGTCTTAAAGGTGCTCATGGGTCATCCTCCTGGCGCGGATCAGGGCGATAGTCAGGAACAGGCACGTCATGCCCAGCAGGACTGCGCAGCTGCGGGCGAAGGGCGCCAGAGAGTCGTAGTACAGGAGCCCGTAGAAGCAGCGGGCCGTCTGCCACAGGGGATTGGCCTGCGCCAGCAGCGGTGCGTGCTGCTCGATGGAGCTGGCCAGGGACTGGGATGCGGGCCCGTACAGGCCGGTGAGCAAGGACAGCAGGGACGTGAATCCGGAGATCATCCCGATCTCCAGGCGCGCCAGCGTCCCCAGGGCGGCGCCCACCGCGCTCGCCATGAGGCTGCACACCCCGATCGCCACGAGGCACAGCAGCACATGGGGCCCGAAGTCCACACCCACGACCGAGGCCATGAAGGCGAAAGCGACGAGCAGGCAGACGAACACGCACGCCCAGGAGGCCGCGAGCGTGGCTGTTAGGACCTTCCAGCGGGGCAGGCCCGCCAGGGTCTGGCGTGCGCCCACCGGTGAGACGGCCATGATTCCCTTCACGGCTACCAGGGCCACGGTCGTCCCCATGCCGCAGGCGAAGGCCAGCAGTGCGAAGTAGTAGTGGGTCTGCGGCTTGACGGGGGAGGGCGTCACTGAGATCGAGCGGGTGAAGGCCTGATCGGTCTCCAGCGCCGCCAGCTTCTCAGGAGCCGCCCCCGCCTTGGCCAGGGCCACGTACTCGGCCCGCCTCTGGGTGTAGGAGTCCATGACCACTCGCAGCACCCGAGTCGTCTCGGCCTCGTTGCCCTGCTGAGTCACGTGCAGCACAGGATCGCTGCCCTCGACGGCGAGATACCCGTTGGTCTCTCCCCGCTTCGCGGCGGCCTCGGCCTGCGCGACCGTGGAGTGGGTGACCTTCGTGATGAGGTGATGATCGGCGTCGTCGGCGGAGATGCGCTCCACGACGGCGTCCAGCCCCGGAGCGGTCCGGTAGGCCTCGTCCTGGACGACGCCGAAGCTCATGGGGGTGGCCTCGTAGACCTTGTCCAGGTTGGAGAACATCGCCATGAAGATGAGGGACAGGACGACGGGGAAGCCGAGCGTCCACACGAGCAGGACCCGGTCTCGCAAGAGCCTGAGTACTTGATACAGGAAGACGGTCAACATCTCAGGCCGCCTCGTCTCGCAGGGCCCGCCCGGTGATCTCCAGGAAGACGTCGTTGAGGGTCGGGGGCTCGGAGGTCACCCGGCCGCAGGTCGCCCCCGCGGCATCCAGCGCCCTCATGACATCGGTGAGGTTGTGAGCCCCGGGGGGAGCACTCGATGAGCACCTCACCGTCCAGGTAGGCGGCCGTGCGCACATGCTCCAGGCGGCGCAGGCCCTCCAGGGCCTCCTCGCCCAGCGGGGCGGGGTCGACGACCTCCACCCGGATGCGCTCACCGGTGCCGATCATGGCCTTGAGCTCGTCGGAGGTACCGGAGGCCACCTGACGGCCGCGGTCCATAATGACGATCCGGTCGCACAGCTGCTCCACCTCCTCCATGTAGTGGCTCGTGTAGATGACGGTGGCACCGCGCTCGTTGAGACGCTTGATGCCCTCGAGGATGGCGCCCCGGCTCTGCGGGTCGACGGCGACTGTGGGCTCATCGAGGAAGATGAGGTCGGGGCCGTGGGCGATGCCGCAGGCGATGTTGAGGCGTCGCAGCAGGCCGCCGGAGAGCTTCTTGGGCTTGAACCTCACGAACTTCTCCAGGCCGACGAAGGCGATCGCCTCGGCCACCAGGCGGCGCCTCTCGGCGCGGTCGCGCACGTAGAGGGCGCAGAAGGCGTTGACGTTCTCCGCCACCGTGAGCTCATCGAAGACGGCGACATCCTGAGGCACCACGCCGATGCGACGCTTGAGACCGTAGGAGGTGGGCGTCATCGGTTCACCGAAGACGCGGATCGAGCCCTTGTCGTAGGTGAGCAGCTGAAGGATGCAGCTGATCGTCGTCGTCTTGCCCGAGCCGTTGGGGCCGAGCAGCCCCAGCACCTGACCGCGCGGGATCGTCAGAGACAGTCCGTCCACCGCGACCAGCTCCCCATAGCGCTTGACCAGGGAGTCGACCTCCACCGCCAAGCTCGCCTCGTGGTTCTCATCCTCGCCGTCCATCTCGGCTCCTTCCTTTGTTCCGCCGGTGGTCCCCGGCTCATGGCATCCATGGTCCCGGGGCGCGAGGACGGCCAGAAGTGCCTGGTGTCATGACTGCGGCCGGGCCCCCATGACTTCTGTCATTGAGAAGCCGCAGCGCGTCCGCCGACGGCATGCCGGGCCCACGAGCGCCGGCCATCGACCGATAATCGAGGGGTGAAGGTTCTGGTCGACAAGGGCGTGCTGCTGTGCGGTTGCCTCCTGCTGGTCCTGCTCGTGGGGCAGGTGAAGACGGCGGCCGTGATCTGGCTGATCGCGGCCGTGACCATCGCCGGCCTGAGCATGAGCGCCGACCAGCGACAGTGGGGGATCGCCGCGCCGGCCGCCTACCTCCTGGTGGGAGCCCTCTCGACGGACTCCGTGACCGGGGCGCCGCTGGTCGTCTACGTCCTGGCCCGCCTCGGTGCGCTCGGAACCCGGCGTGCGCGAATGGCGGCGGCAGCCGCCTGCATTCCCTTCGTGGCCGCCGTTGCCGCCCGGGTTCAGGACATACCCGTGCTGGCCCTGGCCCTGGCGGTCTGCGCTCTCGCGGCCCTCCTGGCGCTGCGCACCGTTCAGGAGGAGGTGGCGCGAAGGAGTCTGCACGTGGTGCGCGACGACCTGCGCGAGAAGGTCCTCACCCTGCAGGACACGAACGCCCGGGTGCTCCAGGCCCAGGACTACGAGCTGCGCGCCACCGCCCTGGCCGAGCGCACCCGCATCGCCCGCGAGATTCACGACGGCGTCGGCCATCTCCTCACCCGCCTCCTGCTGCAGGTCAAGGCCCTCCAGGTCGTCCACCGCGAGGAGCCGGGCGTCGTTGCCGACCTCACTACCCTGGACGGTGGCCTGGATGAGGCCCTGGACTCCATGCGCCGCTCCGTCCACGCCTGTCCGACGACGGCGAGGAGCTGGCCACCTCCCTCAACCTGCTGGGCTCGCGCTGTGGCATCGAGTCGGTGCGCGTGGACTGCTCCACCGAGGCCGAGCCGCCGGCAGCGGTGGCGCGCTGCGTCGTCGCCGTGGTGCGCGAGGCCCTGACCAACGCCGCCCGCCACGGTGGGGCCAGCTCGGCCCGCGTGGCCGTCACCGACTACCCTGCGTTCTGGCAGGTGACCGTTGACAATGACGGCATCGTCCCCGCCGAGGGGGAGCCGGCCGCCGATGGCCGCGGCTCGGGCCTGGGCCTGCGCTCCATGACGGAGCGGGTCGAGGCCCTGGGCGGACGGGTGCGCATCACCCCGCGGCCACGGTTCACGGTCTTCGCCACGATCCCCAAGGACGGACAAGGGAAAGAAGGAACATCATGAGGGTCCTCATCGTCGACGACGACGCGCTCGTCGCCCAGTCCCTGTCCACGATCCTCTCGGTCGAGGACGACGTCGAGGTCGTCGGCCTGGGCTGCTCGGGACCCGAGGCCACCGAGCGCTACCGGGAGCTGACCCCCGATATCCTCCTCATGGACATCCAGATGCCCGGCGGGGACGGGCTCAGTGCGGCCGAGCGGATTCTGGCCGAGGACGCCGGAGCGCGCATCGTCTTCCTGACCACCTTCTCCGACGACGAGTACATCGTGCGGGCCCTCAGGATGGGGGCGCGCGGCTACCTCATCAAGCAGGACGTCGCCCAGGTCGCCCCGGCGCTGCGCTCCGTCATGGCCGGGGTCTGCGTCCTGGAGGGGGAGGTGCTTGAGCGCAGCACCACCATGGGGCTCGGTGGGCCCGCCGGAGGGCGGGGGCCGGCCGAGGAGGGCCCGGGACCGACCGCCAAGGACCTGCGGAGCACTGCCTTCGCGGCCCTGACCGACCGCGAGTACGAGGTCGTCGAGGCCGTGGCCGAGGGACTGGACAACGCCGAGGCCGCGGCGCGGCTGTTCATGAGTGAGGGCACGGTGCGCAACCACATCAGCGCGATCCTGGCCAAGCTCGGCCTGCGCAACCGCACCCAGGTCGCGGTCATGTACTACCGCTCCGCACAGGCCGGGTGATCCTGGCGCAGCCGTACCCCAGCGTGACACATCGTGTTACCCTCGATGGGAGACGAGGAGGAAGCGATGGCGACCGCTATGGAGAATCTCAACGTCAAGATCGATGCCGAGGACAAGCGTCTGTTCGTTGAGCTTGCTCGCCAGATGGGAACGACTCCGTCCAATGCTGTACGCATGTTCGTCCGTGCGTTCAATGACTTCAAGGGTTTCCCCCTTCGATACCTCACGTCCCTATGGCATGACTGCCGAGGCACGACGGGCTTACGAGGAGGCCGATGCGGCGATCGCCGCAGGAACGGCCAAGCGTTACCGGAGTGTGGCTGACCTGCGCAGCGACCTGGGCCTGTGATGCTCCAGATCGTCATCTCGAACAAGTGCAAGAAGGACCTCAAGCGGGCTAAAGAAGCGCGGTCTCGACCTGGATGAGTTCTTCGCCGTCGTCGATATGCTTCAGCGTCAAGAGGCGTTGCCCGCTCGCTACCACGACCATGCGCTCACGGCGGACCGAGCAGGTTTGAGGGACTGCCACATCCGGCCCAACTGGGTGCTGATCTATGAGGTTCGAGAGGTGGAGCTCGTGTTGCTCCTGGTGGAAACCGGCAGTCATTCCGATCTTCGGATGTGAATGGTATGAACAATCAATCGTGGCCAAGTGAGTGTTTGTGAAATCATGCGCAGACTGATCTGCTCCAGCTGAGAGCGGTGCCCGCCACTCGGGTGCACACCGCGTCCGACGACTTCAGACGCCTTCGATGACTCTGTTTGAGCGCGGTTGATGGTGATAGTATCAATATGAGCGGTCGGTGTGGTCGCAATCTGCGAAAGTAGGAATCTGTGGGAGCGCTTGCTTTAATCCTGTTCGTTGTGGTGATTATTCCCATGCTGCTGTGGGGCATTATAGATCCTCGCGGCATGTGGGAGGCGACGTCCTCCTGGCAGTTCCGTGACCCTGAGGCTAATGAGCCGTCTGATAGTGCCTTCGCTATGCAGCGGTTCTCTGCCTTTATCAGTCTTCTGGTGATAGTGGGAGCTTTCTTCTTCGTCATGTCGGCGTCGCACAGGAATGCGAGTGATCGCGCAACGGATGATGCCACTCCTCATGTGTACCCAAACATTTATTCGTCGAGTGACGGTGAGGATAGTGATGGATATGCCGAGACGGCCGTGACTCCGTCTCCGGTGGATCCTTTCCCGTCATCTTCGATGACTGCCGTGGGATCTGGTGATCCGGTTGTCCTTTTCGAGCCGGTTCTCGAGGGTGTGGCCGGTGAGCAGAAATCGGACTCCTCGGTCAGCATTGGCATCGACGCCTTCTATTACTCTTGGCTGCCCGGAGACCATCCGAGTGCCTTCGCCACGGCAAGCGTCGTCGACTCCAAGGTCGCCTTGGGGACGCTCGATCCTGCCCAAGCGACCACGGCCAGTGGTGGAGAATCGGCACTGGGCGAGGGGTCTGCGATTATTGTCCGGATGACAAAGGCGGTGTGCGCCGTCACGTCGGTATCGGTCCAAGAGTATGAGAAGGGCATTCAAATCGCTGTCCATGGGGTCACCGATCCGGCCCGCTGCGGGCAGACAACCGAGGGTGCTTACGTCGCCATCCCGCTCACCGATGAGCAGGTGACGAAGGCGCGCAGCTACGAGGCTCCCGCCTACCATCCTCTGGACGACTCCGAGCTGAAGTACGGGTGGCAGAGTTCCCCCGAGGGGGAAGTACAGCCCGACCATCTTCCAGGCTCGTAGCCGTGCCAAGCTCTCCGAGGTATGTCAGTCAGAGGAGACAGACCGCCAGCTGACGCCTCATGTGCTTCTGCCTCGCAGTGCCGGCTAAGGAATGCCGGCTGGTCAGGCGAGCTCGCCGGTGACGAGGCGGACTAGGTCTCGACGCGCCCGGCGCCCCTCCGGGGTGGGGAACATCGGGTAGACGTGGTTGAGGTTCTCGCCGACGTGCAGCGTCGAGTCCACCCCGGCCTCCAGGAGCTTGGCGTGGAAGAGCGCATTGTCCGGCAGGAGGATCTCCCGGGTCCCCACGAAGGTCGTCACCTTCTTCAGGCCCGACAGGTCACCGTAGATGGGGGAAAGGTGCCAGTCGGTCGGCGGGGTGCTGCCCGCCCAGGAACGGCCGATCTCGGCGAGGGGCTCGGGGACCATGAGCGGGTCGGCGTCGACGTAGTCGGCGATATCCGGGTTGGTGTTGGTGATGTCGACCCAGGGCGAGATGAGTGCGAGCTCATCGGGCTGGGCGTCACCGGCCTCGGCCAGGGACAGGGCGATGACCGCCGCCAGGCCCCCGCCAGCACTGTCCCCCATCAGGACGATCCGCTTCCCCGGGTTCTGCGCCACCGTTCGCCGATAGAGCTCCAGCACCAACCGGTGCGCCTCCTGCCAGGTGTGATGGGGCGCCAGCGGGTAGAGCGGCATGACGATGTCGGCCCCCGTCCTTCGGGCCAGATGATCGACCAGCCAGGCGTGCGCCGAGACTGCCGTCGCGATGTAGCCGCCGCCGTGCAGGTAGACGATGACGGTATTCGACGGCGTCCGCTGGCGGACGCGATAGACGGGCATGCCGGAGTCCTCGCTCCGCTCCAGGTCGTAGAAGAAGCGACCCCAGGCCGGGAAGGTGACGGTGCGGGCAGGCTCGGGGCGGTCGGCCAGACGCGCGATCCGCTCGGTCATCGGAATGCGGGCCGCCAGTGTCTTGACCGGCCGGACGCCGTACTCCGCCAGGCTCGCCGCGGCCGAGCGGCCATATCGCTTGCGGGAGTAAAGGCTGAAGGCCCCCACCGTCAGGCCCACACTGGCCACGCCGACGGCGATCCTGCTCCCGCTGAGTCTCCTGGGTGCCTTCATGATTCCTCCACTCCGCAGAGCCCCGAGTGCTCTCCGACAACATCTCCGGATCGGGTGTCTGCTCCGTTATCGTAGGCATCAGAACGCCGCGATGATGGGGTGAATCCAGCTCGTTCACTCAGTGCGGAGGCCAGCACGTGGTGGAGCCGTCGGCATGACAACAGGAGACTGCGATATGGAAACCTACGAGATCGACCACCTCGCCGCCGTCCGTGCTCTCGCCCCCGAGTGCATGGTGCTGCTGCGCTCCAATGGTGCCTTCCCCTTGGCTGAGCCGGGCGAGATCGCCCTGTTCGGCTCCGGTGCGCGGCACACCATCAAGGGCGGAACCGGCAGCGGAGACGTCAACTCCCGCCACGTCACCACCATCGAGGAGGGCCTGGAGACGGCCGGCTTCACCATCGTCACCCGACCATGGCTGGAGGCCTACGACCGTATCCGTCTCCAGGCCCACCAGGACTTCATCGCCGGTATCAGGGCCGAGGCCGCCGAGCGCGGCGTCCCCGCCATCATGGTCGGCATGGGCTCGGTCATGCCCGAGCCGGAGTACACCATCCCCCTCGATATCCAGGCCGGCACCGACCCGCACGCAGCCGTCTACATCCTGTCCCGAACCTCCGGGGAAGGCAGCGACCGCACCCCCGAGGCCGGAGACCTCAGACTCACCGACACCGAGATCCGCGACATCCTCACCCTCAACGGGCGCTTCGAGCGGTTCCTCCTCGTGCTCAACGTGGGCGGCGTCGTCGACCTCAGCCCGCTCGACGACGTCGCCAACATCCTCCTGCTCTCCCAGCTCGGCGCGACCGTCGGCGACGCCTTCGCCGACGTCCTCCTGGGAAGGGCTTACCCCTCCGGAAAACTCGCCACCACCTGGGCCGCCTGGGACGAGGGCGACCAGATCGGCGACTTCGGCGACCCGGACGACACCCACTACCGCGAGGGCGTCTACGTCGGCTACCGCTTCTACGACTCGGCCGGCAAGGAGCCGCTCTTCCCCTTCGGATTCGGCCTGGGCTACACGTCCTTCGACGTCGAAACCCGCCAGGTGAGCCTCGATGGCGCCCGCGTGAGCATCGACGTCGACGTCACCAACACCGGCGGCTTCCCGGGCAAGGAGACCATCCAGGTCTACGCCAGCGTGCCGGCCGGACGCCTCGACCAGCCCCTCCAGGCGCTGGCCGGCTTCACGAAGACCGACGAGATCGCCCCCGGCGCCACGGCACGGATCACCGTCGACGTCGATCTGACCGACCTGGCCTCCTACGACGAGGCTGCCCTTGCCACGGTCCTGGAGGCCGGGCGCTACCTGCTGCGGGCGGGAACCTCCAGCCGGCAGCTGAGTCCCGTTGCCGTCGTCGAGCTCGCCCAGGACGCAACCGTGCGACACCTGGCCAGCGACCTGGGGGAGCCCGGCTTCACCGACTGGAAGCCCGAGGCGCCGGCGTCCCTCGACATCCCGGCCGGCCTGCCGGTGCTCGCCGTCGACCCAACCGACCTGCGTCTGCCGGACCACGCCGAGCCCGGCGAGCAGGGAGCGCTCGAGGACGTCAGGCAGGCCCTCACCCTGGCCCGGGGGCTCTCCGACGACGAGCTCATCCACATCGTCCTGGGCGACTACCGCCGCGGCGAGGAGTCCGGCTCCATCGTCGGGGCCGCCTCCACCACCGTCGTCGGCGCGGCGGGCCAGACCACCACCCAGATCCCCGGCCTGCCCAGCATCAACATGGCCGACGGGCCCGCCGGCCTGCGCCTGGCCCCCACCTACGGTGTCGACGCCGAGGGCCCCTTCTCCCTGGGCGACTCCAGCCTGCCCGCCACCTTCCTCGAGCTCATGGACGACGCCGGACGTGAGGCCCTCGGCATCGCCGACGAGCCAGACCCCCGCGAACCCACCGAGATCCGCGAGCAGTACACCACCGCCATCCCCATCGGCACCGCGCTCGCCCAGTCCTGGAACCCGGCACTGGCCGAGCAGCTCGGCGACGTCGTCGGGGCCGAGATGGAGCGCTTCGGCGTCCACCTCTGGCTCGCCCCCGCCTTCAACCTGCACCGCAGCGTTCTGTGCGGACGCAACTTCGAGTACCTCTCCGAGGACCCGCTGCTGGCCGGAAGCCTCGTCGCGGCCATCACTCGCGGCGTCCAGTCCCACCCGGGGCGGGGCGTGACCATCAAGCACCTGGCCTGCAACAACCAGGAGACCAACCGCCTCAACTCCAACAGCCGGGTCAGCCCCCGAGCCCTGCGCGACCTCTACCTGCGCGCCTTCGAGATCTGCGTGCGCCAGGCCCGCCCTGCCGCCGTCATGACCTCCTACAACCTCATCAACGGCGTCCACACCTCCGAGTCGGCCCAGCTGCTCGAGGTGATCCTGCGCCGGGAGTGGGGCTTCGACGGACTGGTCATGACCGACTGGGTCGTCGACGGCATGACCCGCAGCGACATGAAGCACCCGCGTGCCACCGCGGCCGCCACCATCAAGGCAGGCAACGAGCTCTTCATGCCCGGAGGCGAGACGGACCGGAAGGACCTCCTGGCGGCCCTGGAACGGGGGAGTGCAGTCCGCGGGCAGGGAGACCGGAGCGCGGCGGAAGACGGAGGCGCGGCCCTGACGCGGGGCGAGCTTGAGAAGCAGGCTGCCCGGGTCATCCGCGCGGCCTGGAGACTCGCAGGCTCCGAGCAGTGACTGCTCACGGAGGTTGAGGCCGGCCGGCGTTTCGGCGGGGAGCCGGGCTGGATCAGCGCAGCCGGCGTCCGCGGGCACATCGCGCGGAAAGCCGATGGAGGTGAGTGAAAGAACCTATCGCTCGGGTGGCGGACGTGACATGCTCGGGTCGAGCCGACCGCACTGAATAAGGAGCCCCTCCATGGCGCTGACACCTCAAGCACGTGAGACCTTCACTAGGCTGTTCGGGGTGGAGCCCCAGCCCCACCCCACGGACCCTGAGCTGTTCGACATCCTCCAGAACGGGATCTTCGACGAGGCCTTCTCCACGGGCGTGCTCACCGACGTCGAGCGCGAGCTGCTCACCATCACCGCCCTGACCGCCATGCAGACCCTTCCGCAGCTGCAGGCCCACGTGGGGGCCGCCCTCAACATCGGCGCGAGCCCGCTCCAGCTGCGCGAGACCATCTACCAGTGCGCCCCCTACATCGGCTTCCCCAAGACCCTCAATGCCATCGACATCGCCAACGGGGTCTTCGAGGCCAACGGCATCTCCCTGCCCCTGGAGAACGCCGGCACCGTGGATGCCACCGACCCCAGTGCCCGCGAGCAGGCCGGCGCCGCCATCCAGGCCCCGCTGTACGGCAATGAGGTCAAGGAGGTCTTCTCCGCCTTGCCCGAGCCCTTCGATGAGTTCGTGCCCCATCTGCTGACCTCCTCCGCCTTCGGCGACTTCGCCACCCGCGGCGGCCTCGACGTTGCCCAACGCGAGCTCATCAGCCTGGTGGCCATCGCCGCCATCGGCGCCACCACCCAGCTGCGCCCGCACGTTGCCGGGTCGATCCGGGCCGGTTCCTCCCGTCAGAAGGTGGCCGCCGCCCTGGTCCAGGTCATGCCCTACATCGGAGGCCCCTACGCCCTGTCCGGCCTGGTCCTCGTGGCCCGCTACGACGAGAGTGCCTCCGCAGAGGCCTACCGCTGAGAGGCAGGTCCGCGCCCGGCCCTGCGGCCCGTCTACGATGGCCGCCGGGCCGGTTCTCGTTGCCGGCCCCGCACAGCAAGGAGAACACGTGACGACGACGCAGCCCTACCTCTCACGGCAGGTCACCCTCACCGTCCAGGGGCAGAGGCTCGGGGGACTGGCCTACGTCCCGCGCACGGCGTCGTCGACCCCCGCGCCCCTGGTCATCTGCTGCCACGGTATGGAGGGCTCCCACACCCGCGTCGCCCCCATGGCCCGGCGCTTCGCCGCGGCCGGGGCCGTGGCCATCTGCTTCGACTTCCGCGGGGGCGGCGGCAGCGCCAGCCAGGGCGAGACCACCGCGATGTCGGCCCTGACCGAGCTGGCCGACCTCGAAGCCGTCCTCACTGCCGCCTGCGCCTGGCCGGAGGTCGACGCCTCCCGGGTCGCCCTGTTCGGGCTGAGCCTGGGCGGAGCGGTCGCAGCGCTCGCGGCCGCCCGCCACCCGCAGCGGATCACCGCCCTGGCCCTGTGGTACCCGGCCCTACGGCTCGGGGAGAACCTGCGAGCCGCCTTCCACACTCTGGCGGCCGTTCCCGAGGAGTTCGACTGGGCGGGCACCCGCCTGGGGCGCGCCTACGCCGTCGACGGCTGGAACCTGGAGGTCGGGGCCGAGCTGGCCACCTACCGCCGCCCCGTCCTCATCGTCCACGGGGATCAGGACCGTGCCGTGCCCATCGAGGTCTCCCGGGCCGCCGTGAGCGCCACCCCTGACGCTGAACTCGTCACCATCCCCGGCGCCGCTCACGGCTTCGGCGACGCCAACTGGGAGGAGGCCATGCGCCGCACGATCGGCTTCCTGGCCTGGAACGGGGTCCTCGAGGAGGACTGAGAGGACTGAGCCGCGCGGCGGACAGTGGGAACGGGCGGCGCAGTCCGTTTTTCTGACACCGGTGGTTCCCGAGCCACGGGCGTCGCAGAATTGACCGCGTGAGCGCACACGAGACAGCAGATCTGACCAGTGTCAGCAAGACGATGCTGTTGACCCTCCACGCCAGGGCGGAGCACTCGCTTTCCGAGCGGCCGCGCTTCACTGACCCCTCCGCGGTCGAGCTCGTCTCCCGGCTCGACTACGACTTCACCATGGCCAAGCAGGACCGGCTCATGGCCGACGGCGTCGTGCTGCGCACCCTCACACTCGACCCGCTCGTGGCCGGGTACCTGGACACCCACCCCGGCTGCACGGTGGTCAACGTCGCCTGCGGGCTCGACACCCGCTTCCAGCGCCTCGACGACGGGCGTGTCACCTGGTACGACCTCGACCTACCCGACGTCATCGCGCTGCGACGCCGGCTGCTGGAGGACGGCGAGCGTCACCGCACCATTGCCGCCTCCGCCCTCGACCCCTCCTGGCCCGACCAGCTGGAGGACATGAGCCGCGACGTGCTTGTCATCATCGAGGGACTGAGCATGTACCTCGAGCAGGAGGAGGTGCGCACGCTCCTGGACATCATCGCTGCGCGCCTGCCCGGCGCGACCGTCCTCATCGAGGTCATGCCCCGCCTGTTCCAGAAGTACGGCCGGGAGCGCTCAGTGGAGGATGCGGGCGCGCGCTACACCTACGGATGCTCCAGCGCCGCAGAGTTCCGCCGCACGGTGGCCCCCGGCTACACGCTCCTCCACGACGTTCCCTTCACCCGCACCATCGCGCGCTACCACCCCCTGCTCGCGCCCCTGACGCGGCTACCGCTGGTGGGCAGACTCTCCGAGCGCATCCTGGTACTGCGAGCACCGGCCTGGGCGCTGGATGGACGCTGGGCCGGTGCTGGGCCGGGCGTTGGGTAAGGACCTGGCTGGTGCCGGTCTGGCACTGATCTGCGCTGGACCGACACGAGGCCTGGGCGGCCGGTCTCGACGGGGACATCCTGCGCGTGGGGGTGCATTCCCTCCCGGTCGGGGACAGCCTGCGCGTTTGGGGACAGGAATCCGGTCCCCGACGGCGTCGAATGCCCCCGGCCGGAAGGACACGCACCCGGCCGCATGGAATGTCCCCGGCCGCGATGAGACTCCCCGGCTGTCGCCGTGCGTCTCCAGGCCGAGAGGCCGATGCTGTGCCTCACCAGACTGCGCTATGCCGAACTGCGGTCGTGCCATCGAGACAAGGCCTCAGTGATCTCCTTGAGTGAGAGCTTCCCAGCGGCGACGTCCATCACCAGTCGGTAGGCGTCGTCGTCGGGGGCCTCGACCCAGTGGCCGTTGATGTCCAGGAAGACAAGCGCGGCCAACCACCCCAGGCGCTTGTTGCCATCCACCAGTGGATGATTGCGGACCAGGGAATCGAGCAGAGCCGCCGCCTTCTCATCGATCGTGGCGTAAGCGTCGTGTCCCCAGAGCATGGTCGCAGGTCGGTGCAGCGCCGAGTCGAGCAGGCCGAGATCCCGGACCGGTCCCACAGCGAGATCCTCAATGAGAGACAGTACGTCTTCGAGCGTCAGGTACTCCACCATCTCTGCCCGATCAGCGGCCGAGGCGTTCCAGGACTTCGGCGTACCGGTTGCGGATGCGGGCGGAGGCGTCTGCGACTCGCTGCTCATGCCCGCGGCGCGTGGCCACCTCGTGGATCGCCCGGATCGTTGCTTCCTGGCGGCTGACCCCGTCCTCCTGTGCAAGGAGCGCGAGTAGCCGCTCATCCTCTTTGCTCAAGCGCAATGTCATCGCCATGCCTCCACAGTAGCAGGTGGTACCAGACTGGTATCAGGTGGGGCATTGGGTAAGGACCTGCCTGGTGCTGACCTGGTGCTGGTCTGGCACTGCTCGGCACTGGCCCGGTGCTGGCTTGGCACTGGTCGGCACTGGTCGGCACTGGACCGACACGAGGACTGGGCGGCCGATCTCGACGGGGACATTCTGCGCGTGGGGGTGCATTCTCTCCCGGCCGGGGACAGCCTGCGCGTCGGGGGACAGGAATCCGGTCCCCGATGGCGTCGAACGCCCCCGGCCGCACGGAAACGTCCCCGGCCGGAAGGACACGCACCCGGCCGTGTGGAATGTCCCCGACGGCATCGGATGTCCAGACCCGGAGGTGCACGTACCCGGCTGGTACCGATGGGGTGAGCCGGCACTACTATTCCCCCTGGACGTGCCCGCAGCGCTGCGGGCACGGGCGACGAGGAGGAATCATGAGTGAGCCGATGACGGCGTCGGATAAGGATGCTCAGACGGCCGAGGAGCAGGAGCGCGGTTACTGGCTCTATGTCCCGGGCGAGGGCGCCGGGAAGTGGGAGGAGTTTCGAACGGCCGGGATCATGGCGCTCAACTGGGATCGGATCGGCGACCCCACCAGCTACCCTAATGAGGAAGCCGTCATCGAGGCGCTGGAGGCCGGCTACGGGGACTGGGGAGGCAGGCCGACAGGCGCGGCGGGAATGATCCGGGACTTCACCCGCACGATGCGTCCCGGCGACGTCGTTTACGCCCGGCGCGGTCCGATCGAGATCATCGGGCGCGGCGTCGTCCGCTCGGAGTTCCGTTACGACGACGCCCGGCCCGCCTACCGCTGCGTGCGCGACATCGAGTGGACGCATGTCGGTTCCTGGCTGCTCGACCGCCGTGTGGGCGCAGTGAGCCTGCAACGAGTCACGGAGAACACGAGCTACAACCCGGCCCAGCTCGAGTCGCTGTTCCGGGACCGGAACGCCTCAGGTGCGTCGACTGCCTCCGCCCGGGCGCAGGGTGTCGGGGACTCCAATCAAGCCAAGAAGCATGACCTCCAGCACTGGCTCTATACCCCGGGCGAGGGTGCAGCGAGATGGGAGGAGTTTCGAACGGCCGGGATCATGGCGCTCAACTGGGATCGGGTCGGTGATCTTGCCTCCTTCCCCGACAAGGAGTCACTTCTGGACGCGCTCTACACCCATTACGGGGACTGGGGTGGCCGTCCGCGTAAGGCCGCGGACTCGGTGTGGGACTATATCCATGCCATGAAACCGGGCGACATCGTCTATGTCCGCCGCAGCTTCAATGAGATCGTGGGGCGTGGAGTGGTTCGCTCCGACTATCGCTATGACGAGGACCGGTCATCCTTCCGGGCGGTGCGTGACGTCGAGTGGACGCATGTCGGTTCCTGGCCGCTCGAGCAGCGGATCGGCAGACTGATGCTGCAACGCCTCACAGAGAACACGAAGTACACACCGGACCAGCTCAACGCACTGATCGGAATCGAGGACTCGCACTCTCCCTCGTCCGTGGACGAGCGGTCCGGGAACAATGATCTCGATGAGGCGGATGAGCATTACACCAGTGCCGACTTCCTGGACGAGGTCTTTCTCAGGCCCGAGGACCTGGAGCAGATGCTCGGGCTGCTGCGACGCAAGAAGAACCTCATCCTCCAGGGCGCCCCGGGCACGGGAAAGACCTTCGCGGCCAAGCGCCTGGCCTACGCCCTCATGAGCCAGGCGGATGACTCGCGGGTGGAGGTGGTGCAGTTCCACCAGTCGACCGCCTACGAGGACGTCGTCGTCGGGCTGCGCCCCACGGCTGAGGGCGGGTTCGCGGCCGCCGAGGGCGTCTTCGCCAGGTTCTGTCGGCGTGCCGCCGCCGACCCGGGACGGGACTACGTGTTCATCATCGACGAGATCAACCGGGCCAACATCTCCAAGGCCTTCGGTGAGCTGCTCATGCTCATCGAGGCCGAGCACCGTGGGGAGGCGCTGCGCCTGCCCGTGTCCGGGGAGCTGCTGTCCGTTCCGAAGCGGCTCCACATCATCGGCATGATGAACACCGCCGACCGGGGGCTGGCCCTCATCGACTACGCGTTACGGCGCCGTTTCGCCTTCTTCGAGATGTGGCCGGCCCTCGATCACCCCGGGTTCCTCAGGCACGTCGAGGCCGTGGGCAGCGCGAGGCTGGAGGCGCTGGTCGACGTCGTACGCCGCCTCAACCAGCGGATCGCCGAGGACGAGGCCCTCGGCCCCGGGTTCCAGATCGGACACTCCTACCTGTGCCTGCCTGCGGCCGGCCCCGAGAACCCTGCGGGTTCGGATGCGGACGTGACCTCGGTGGTGCGCTACGAGCTGGAGCCACTGGTGCGCGAGTACTGGTTCGACAATCCCGCCGCGATGGACGAGAGCATTCACGAGCTGGAGAGCGTCCTGGCATGACGGCCGACCTGCCCGGCCGGGCGCGGGACGGGGCTCCCGGCCGACCGCACCAGCGTGGTCCCAGCACCGTCCTGCTCAAGAACGTCTACTACATGCTCGCCTACGCCTTCAAGGCCCTGGAGACCGGCGAGCACCGGCGCCTGGCGGCCGAGGACTTCGAGCACGTCCACGACATGCTCGCCGCGATCCTGGCCGGTGGGCTGGACAACCAGCGCCGACGCGGTTTCGAGCGGGACTATCAGCCCTTCAGTGAGGACCTGACGGTGGTGCGGGGACGCATCGACCCGGCCGCCACGATGCGTCTGAGGGCGCGCCGCAGGAGCCTGGTGCGCTGCGGATACGACGAGCGCACCGAGAACACCCTCATGAACCGGCTCCTCAAGACCGCCGCCCTGCGCCTGATCCTGCACGGCGACGTCGCCCCGGCCCGCCGGAAGCGTCTGAAGTCCACACTGCTCGTCATGGGCGACGTCGAGGTGATGAGCGCCGGGGAGTTGCGCCAGTTGCACTGGGAGAGCCTGCGCTTCCACCGCGGTAACCGCTCCTACCAGCTGCTCATGGGCGTGTGCCGACTCGTCCTGGACGAGCGGCTGCTCAGCGGCGCCGACGGCGCAGTCAGCCTCGCCGACTTCCTCGACCCCCAGGAGCTGAGCGCCCTGTACGAGCGCTTCGTCCTGGCCTACTTCCGCCGCCACCACCCTCACCTGCACGCCGGCGCTCCCTGGGTCAGCGGCGGCATCGAGGGCGCCCCGGTCTTCCTCCCGGGACTGCACACCGACATCGTCCTGACCGGGCCGGAGCGGACCCTCATCATTGACACCAAGTGCTACGGGCGCATCCTCGGCTCCCGCTACGACAAGTCGATCCTGTCCCCGGCCAACCGCAACCAGATCTACAGCTACGTCATGCATGAGGCCAGCGACCCCCGGCAGTCCGGGCGTGAGGTCGTCGGCATGCTGCTCTATGCCCAGACCGCCGTCGACCCGCCGATCCGCGAGACCTGGACCGAGACTGGGCACCGCTTCCACGTGCGCACCCTCGACCTGGACCGGGACTTCACCGAGATCGCCGTACAGCTCGACGACGTCGCCGCCCTGCTCATGCCAATCTGACCACTCGCGAGTCGCGAGCGGCGCCGTTCCGCACCGTCCACATCGCATCCTTCCCTCGGCCGGGGGCATCCTGCGCGTGGAGGTGCACTGTCCTCCGGCCGGGGACATGCTGCGCGTTGGGCGACAGGAATCCGGTCCCCGACGGCGTCGAAGGCCCCCGTCCGGAAGGACACGCCCATGGCCGCGTGGAATGCCCCCGGCCGTCACTGCGTATTGGAGACCAAGAGGCACGGGACGGGTACCGACGACGCCGGTGTCCACAAGGGCGGCTGTCTCGCCGCGGAATCCCCGTGTTGTGGAGTCCGAGAAGGGCTGCTGGCGCCCGTTGGCATGATGGGTGATGCCTCCCATGGCATCTTCTCCCGGAACACTCATGTCCTTGCCGGGGAGGAAGAAGCCGGGAGGAGGTGAGGGCTGTGTCCAAGCCGAGAGGACGACGCGCAGAAGTCCGCAAGGGCAAGGTAACGGCCCGGAAGGTGAGCGAAGTCTTGACCGCTGTCGCTCGCCTGATCCGGGCCGTCGGTGTCCTTGTGGATGCCCTCAGCACGTGGATCGGCTAGGCCGTTCCCTTGCGAGGGGAGTCGCCCGGCTAGCACCCGGGTGGCTCCCCACCATTATGAGGCCGCCCATCCGCACTGTCCACATCGCATCCTTCCCTCGGCCGGGGACATCCTGCGCGTGGGGGTGCATTTTCTCCCGGCCGGGGACATGTCGCGCGTAGGGGGACAGTAATCCGGTCCCCGACGGCGTCGAACGCCCCCGGACGGAATGACACGCACCCGGTCGCGTGGAATGTCCCCGGCCGAGGGGGAGGACTGGCAGCATCGGAACCGTGACCGAGAACCACGCCCAGCCCAGCCCCGCCAACCCGGACGACGTCGTCAACCCCCTCCTGCTCCAGGCCTTCGCCTGGGACCTGCCCGCCGACTCCACCCACTGGCGCCTCCTGGCGGACAACACCGCCCTCCTGGCCGACTGCGGGGTGAGCTCGGTGTGGCTGCCTCCCGCCTACAAGGGCCAGGCCGGTGTGGAGGACGTCGGCTACGGCGTCTACGACACCTACGACCTGGGCGAGTTCGACCAGAAGGGCACCGTCCCCACCAAGTACGGCACCAAGGAGGACTACCTGGCCGCCATCGAGGCCCTGCACGCGGCCGGCATCAGCGTCGTGGCGGACATCGTCCTCAACCACCGCATGGGCGGGGACGCCACCGAGGTCGTGCGTGCCACGCCCGTCGACCCCCACGACCGCACGCGCCCCATCGGTGAGACCGAGGAGATCACCGCGTGGACCCGCTACACCTTCCCGGGGCGCGCCGGCGCCTACTCGGACTTCACCTGGGACTGGACCTGCTTCCACGGCACCGACTGGGATGAGGCCCGCCACCAGCAGGGCGTCTGGCTCTTCGAGGGAAAGCAGTGGAACGAGAACGTCAACGATGAGCTCGGCAACTACGACTACCTCATGGGTTCCGATGTGCACGTCATCGACCCCGCCGTCAGCGCCGAGATGGACCGCTGGGGGCGCTGGTACGTGGAGACCACTGGCGTCGACGGCCTGCGCCTGGACGCCCTCAAGCACGTCGGCGCCGACTTCTTCGCCCGCTGGCTGCCCGAGCTGCGCCGCGCCACCGGCCGCGCCTGCCGGCCGTGGGCGAGTACTGGTCCCGCGACGTCGCCGAGCTGGAGGGCTACCTGGAGGCCGTGCCCTTCATGAGCCTGTTCGACGTCCCCCTCCACTTCCACCTGCACGCCGCCTCCACCTCCAATGGCGACGTCGACCTGTCCCGCCTCTTCGAGGGCACCCTCGTGGCCGCCGACCCCGCGTGCGCCGTCACCTTCGTAGAGAACCACGACACCCAGCCGGGCCAGTCCCTGGCCTCCACCATCGAGCCCTGGTTCAAGCCCTCGGCCTACGCCCTCATCCTGCTGCGCGAGGCCGGAACCCCCTGCGTCTTCTGGGGCGACCTGTTCGGCACCCCCGAGACCGGTGACCTTCCGGCCGTCACCGAGCTGCCGCTGCTCATGACCATGCGACGCGCCCTGGCCCACGGCCCCCAGCACGACGCCTTCGACGACCCCGACGTCGTCGGTTTCGCGCGCGAGGGCGACGAGGCCCACCCCCGGCTCCGGGCTCGCCGTCGTCCTGTCCGACCGCAGGGCCGCCACTAAGCGTCTCCACGTCGGGGCGCGGCACGCCGGCGAGCAATGGATCTGCGTCCTGGGCGGGCACGAGCCGGTCGCCGTCGCCGACGACGGCAGCGTGGAGCTGCCCGTGTCCGACGGCGGCCTGAGCGTCTACGCGCCGCAGGCCGCCCGGCCGATCCTGGACAGCGCCGAGCAGCACCTCCTGCGCCAGCGCTGAGGATCGCCCCAAGGGCCGGAGAGCTGCGGTGTCCTTCACGCCCGGCGTCACGGGCGCGTAGGGTGATGGCGCCAGCCGCACTGACCTGAGCCGACCTTCCTGGAGGAGACATGCCCGCTTTCCACGCGCCCACCGACCAGAGGACCGACAAGGCCGTCGCCGTCTTCATCGCCCCCGGGCTGGAGGAGGTCGAGGCACTGGCGACCGTGGACATCCTCTTCCGCGCCGGTATCCCCACGACGATGATCTCCGTGACTCCCGAGCGGGCCGTCGTCTCCTCCCACAACATCGTCGTCACCTGTGACCTCGCCCTGGCCGAGGCGAACCTGGACGACTACGACATGCTCATCCTGCCCGGCGGCATCCCCGGCACCCCCAACCTCAAGGCCGTCGAGCCCCTCATGGCTGCGGTCACTGAGCGGGTGCGCACCGGCCGGCCCGTGGCCGCGATCTGCGCCGCCCCCCTCGATCCTGGCCGAGCTGGGCCTGCTCGAGGGCCGCCAGGCGACGTCGAACCCCGGCTTCGTGGGCGTGCTCGCCGAGCACGGCGCGCAGGTCAGCCAGGCCGCCGTCGTGACCGACGGCCCCGTCATCACCTCCCGCGGCATGGGCACCGCCATCGACTTCGGCCTGGAGATCGTGCGCCACTACCTGGGCGAGGAGGCCGTCGACGACGTCAAGGCCAAGATCGTCTACCAGGGCTGAGCCCTCACCCCGGACTCCGACCACCCCCGACCGGCTCCCTCACCAAAGTCGCTGAGTGAGGGAGCCGACCTATGCGCTCTGCGTCAGCTCCGCGGCGCACCTGCGGGCCTGAACGTGAACGAATGCGATACCGGCAACCGTCTGAATCAGCATGATGGCCATGGGGAACAGGATCGAGATCGTCTCATGCAGGGCCGCCTGAACGGCGAAGAGGACAGCTGAGTCGAGGAGGACCACACCCACTCCGATGGTGGCCGTCGCGCACCGGGCCTGCATCGTGTACCAGTTCTCCTCCGAGCGCAGCGCGATCTCGTCACGCACTCCCGCCCACGAGTTCGGCGGGAGCCTGCGCTTTCGCCATCCGGCGTCCCAGCACCACGAGGAGGATGCCGGTCACGCTCAGGATCAGGCTCATGAGTACGGAGCATGTTGTCTCAACCATCGATGTCCCTCGTCATCCGTCGCAGTGGTGGAGGTTCTCGGTTCCGGTGAGTTCTCTTTGAATAGTACGCCGCGAGGACGCACGGTGGGGTTCGCGGCCGCACCGTGGAGGTGCAGTCGGCGGGCCCTGAGGTGCGTCCTCGCGGCTCGATGGTGCGAATACGTGGTGAATGCGGATCAGGACTTCTTGGCGCTGCGGCGCCCCTTGGGGATGAGAGCGGCGACAACGAGCAGGGCCCCCAGACCCGCCAGACAGGCGATGGCCGTCGTCGTGAAGTCGAAGCGCAGTCCCAGGCCCGCCGCGATGAGCAGCCCACCCACCAGGAGCAGGAAGGCCCCCCACAGGAGAGTGGAGCCCTTGATGTCCTGGGGCGCCTGCGGGCGGTCCTGCTCAGTGACCGTCCCCGCGCTCCACACCGGGCTCGACGCCGAGGACGCAGGGGCCGAGCCCGTGGAGGCCGTCTCCGCGCCGGCGTCCTGAGAGGCGGGCAGTGGCATGGTGACCGGCTGAGTCGCCGGTGGGGTCAGGGGCTGGGTGTCTCCGGCGGCCGGGAAGGGCCTGGTGGCGTCCTCGCCGGTCGCCTCGGTGCTGGTGCTGCCGACGTCGTCGGGCGATGTCGTGGAAGAGGTGCTGCTCATGAGGGTCTCCTTGGGTGGGCCCGGGACGTGCCCGGGGAAGAGTTCTGGTGGCTAAGTCCGGCTCGCGGGCGCGATCAGCCGGCTGTCGGGCTGGCCGTGGCGGACTGCTTGGTGGGAGTCGGGGACGGTGTCGGGGTTGCCGATCCGGAGGGGCTCGGGCTCGCACTGGGCTGCCCGGCGCCCTGCCCGGACAGGGCCCTTTGCACGCAGGAGTCGTAGGAGGCGCGCTCCTTGGAGGTCAGGTCGGACAGGTTGCTCCACCCGACGTCCTCGCTGCGGTCGTCCTCGTCCACGCTCTCGTGGGCCGTGCGGATGCAGGTCTCAGCGTCCTTGGCTGTGATGGCCTGGTGGTTCATGCCCGGAACCGGCAGGTCGTCGCCGTGGGCGTCGCCCTTCTCGTCGAACCAGGTGCTGACGATCCACACGGGTTCCTCAGCGTTGCCGTACCAGGAGACGGTGTTGCTGCGCTCCTCGATGTTGATCGTTCCGGTGTCCACTGAGGCGTTGATGGTGATCTGCGGCCGCTGGTCGTCACTGTTGGGGGAGGCCAGGGTGCGCTTGGCGTTCAGCCCGCCGCTGGAGCTGGCGTAGGTGGTGATGCTCTTGCCGGTCACGTCGTGGCGGCGTGGGCCCTGGTCATTCTGATCCATCTGGCGGCCGTTGACGGTCCAGGCCCGGGCGACCTGTGAGTCGATCGCTCCCATGTCGACGTCGGCCCTGACCTCCACCCGCTGGTCGGTGTCGGTCTTGATACGCAGGGTGCCGACGTCGAGGTGGGTGGTGATGGTGGAGAGCTTGCTGGCCTCCGTGGCGGGCATGCCGCGCAGATCCAGCGTGAGGTCACCAATGTCCTTGTTGCGGGTGACGCTGCCGCTGCTGGCCGATGCCGTCAGCTCCTGCCAGGTCACCGTGCTCGAGGAGGCGGTGGTCGCGTTCCTGAGGCTCTCGAAAGGCATGCGGGCCAGGCTCGTGGGGACGATCGAGGCGGTGGCCAGCGCGGGGATCGCAACGACGAACAGGACCGGCCAGCCCAGCACCGTCATCCAGCCTCCGTGCCGACGACGCAGGCCACTGACGATGATGCCCGCTCCCAGGAGGGCGACCAGGATGCCGATGAGGATGAACTGACCCTGGAGCAGACCCAGGTGGTGGGTCGCCGTCGCGTACCAGACGCCCGCCGCGGTCAGGAGTCCCAGGCCCAGGACCGCCAGCGACAGCGAGGAGCCGGGGCCGGGACGGCGCGGGCGGGCCGGGCGGACCGGCACGGGCGGCTGCTGGTAGGACGGGTACTGCCGGTAGGAGCGGCTCTGCCAGCTCTGGCCGCCGGCCGGCTGGTTGAAGGCCGGGGCGCCGGAGCCGGGCGTTGAGGAGTCCCAGGCCGATGTGGAGCCCGCCGCCGGGGTGAAGCCCCCGGCCTGACCCGCCGGACCGGCAGGCCGGCCTGGCTGCCGGGGCGGTTCCCCGGTGCCTGCGCGGCGCCGGCAGGGTAGGTCTGCCAGGGCTGGGGTCCCCGAGGGCCTCGAGTGGCCTTCCGGTTCGCGCTCCGGTTCTGGGCGCTGCGGATGAGGAAGACGATGGCCAGGACGATCAGCCCCAACCAGAACAGGGGCCACAGGGCGGCGGCGATACCCGCGGTGCCCGCCTCATGGACGTACCAGTTGGGGATGAAACCGCTACCGAATGTCGACATACCGATGATCGTCATCCCGATGGCGCCCGCCAGCCCTGCGTTGAAACGGCCGGAGAGGGCCTCCTCCAGGTGGATGCGCCCATCGGACTCCTCGGGCAGGAGGGCCCAGGCCAGGCCGTAGAGGACCAGCCCGACACCGGCGAAGAGCGAGAGCACCACCCACACGCAACGCACCAGGGTGGGGTCCAGGTCGAAGCGGTGGGCCACGCCCCCGGCCACGCCCGCGATCCAGCGCTCGTTGGTGCGCATGAGGCCCGAGCCGCGCAGGGAGTCGAAGAAGCGGTGAGTCGATCCGCCCTGAGGCCCGGGCTGGGGGCCGCCGTACTGCTGGAAGGAGGGCGCGGGACCCGGCTGCGGGCCGTACGGCGGACTCTGGCGGGAATCGCGCTGGGCGCCGTCGGCACCCTGTGTGTTGGAAGAGGGGGAAGGATGCGGAGGAGTCAGAGGAATCGGAACCGGCGGGGGAACCACCGTCAGACGGGGAAGTGGGCTTGTCGTTCATGTCAACAATTCTTCGCGTCCGTGGCCTGCGGCACGATCAGGGGAACCCCTGAATGATCCCGGATTGTCCCCCCAATCCCCCGGGGGACCCTCGGGTCGGCGACCCTGACGTGCCACGATGGTGCCATGACGACAGCTCAGCAGCGGGGTACGCAGCCCTCGCCGACCGCCGGCGGGCCCGCGTACTCCTGGAGCCCCCCGCGCCAGCTGCGGCGACGTCCCCCTCTGCGCCGCCTGCCCCACCAGCTGGGGCCGGCGCCGGCCGACCTGTCCGTCGAGGCCGCCCGTATGCGCCGCCCCGCCCGCATCGCCGGCGTCTGCGCGGGACTGGGGCTCCACCTGGGCATCCCCGTGCGATACATCCGCGCGCTCATGGTCGTCCTGGCCCTCGGCGGCGGCGCGGGAGCCCTGCTCTACGCCCTGTTGTGGGCGACCCTCCCCGGGGAGAACGGGCCGGCAGGAGAGGTGCCCGCCTCGGTGGTCTCCCGTGCCCGCCTGGCGGCTCGCCTCAGGAGTGGGAGAGGTACCGCAGAGTCTCGGGCCGACGGCGGCGCCCCCCCTGGGCCTGTCGCAGACGGTCCTCGACGGCGGCGCACTCCTCCTGGCTGCCCTGTTCCTGGCCGCCTGGCGCTTCGGGCTGCTGGACCGGATCGGTGCGGTGGGAGTCATCGTCGTCGTCATCGCCGGGGCGGCCCTGGCCTGGTCGCAGATGGACAACCTGGTCGGCCCCGACCGCAACCTGAGCGCTGTCCTGCGGGTGGCGGGCGGGGTGTGCCTGGCCGTCGTCGGCATCCTGGTGTGGGTGGCCGCCGACAGCACCCCCTACAAGCTCATCTCCGGGCTCCTCACCGGAGGGGCGCTCGTGGTGGGCATCGGCGTGGTCCTGGCACCCCTGTGGCTGCGGACCAACCGGGCCCTGGCCGACACCCGCGCCGCTGAGATCCGTGAGGCCGAGCGCGCGGACATCGCCGCCCACCTGCACGACTCCGTCCTCCAGACCCTCACCCTCATCCGCAAGCGCGCCGACGAGCCCGAGACGGTGGCCCGCCTGGCCCGCTCCCAGGAGCGCGAGCTGCGCGCCTGGCTCTACACCGACCGTCCTGCGCCGGGCACCTCCGTGGCCGACGCCTTCACCGACCTGGCCGGTGAGATCGAGGACCGCTACGGCGTGGCCGTCGACGCCGTGTGCGTCGGCGACCGGGCCCCCGACCGCGACACCGAGGTCATCGTCGCCGCCGCCCGCGAGGCCCTGTCCAACGCGGTGCGCCACGGCGCCCCACCGGTCTCCCTCTACGTCGAGGCCGGCGAGGAGGGCCTGGAGGTGTTCGTGCGCGACCACGGCCCCGGCTTCGACCTCGATGCCATCGCCGAGGACCGCCACGGCGTGCGCCAGTCCATCATCGCCCGCATGGAGCGCCACGGCGGCAGCGCCCGGGTGCGCCGCATGTCCACCGGCACCGAGGTGGCGCTGACTCTCCCCATGCGCGCCCCCTGAGCCGTCTATCGTTGCTGTGTCTCCTTGGGCCGCACCCGGCCCCTCGCTCCTCGATCGCCCCACGTCACCACCAGGAAGACCCTCATGGCTGACACGCCCGCCGGTACCACCACAGACCACCACCAACCCGCCGATGCGAGCGCGTCCCTGCGGGTCCTGGTCGTCGACGACCACGCCCTGGTCCGCTCCGGGGTGCGCTCCGAGCTGACCGCCCACGCCCCCGACCTGGACGTCATCGCCGAGGCCGACGACGTCGAGGGCGCCATCGCCGCCGTCCACGCCCTGCGGCCCGACGTCGTCCTGCTCGACGTCCACCTGCCCGGCGGCAACGGCGGGGGAGGGGCCGAGGTCGTCGCCTCCTGCCACGACGTCCCCGAGACGCGCTTCCTGGCCCTGAGCGTCTCGGACGCCAGCGACGACGTCGTCGGCGTCATCCGGGCCGGCGCCCGCGGCTACGTCACCAAGGCGATCTCCACCGAGGACCTGGCCCAGGCCGTGCGGCGCGTGGCCGCCGGAGACGCCGCCTTCTCCCCGCGCCTGGCCGGATTCGTCCTGGACGCCTTCGGTGCCGGGACGGGCGAGGTGGCGGTGGCCGACACCGAGCTCGACCGTCTCTCAGCGCGCGAGCGGGAGGTCATGCGACTCATTGCCCGCGGCTACACCTACAAGGAGTGCGCCTCCGAGCTGTTCATCTCGGTCAAGACCGTCGAGACCCACGTCTCCGCGGTCCTACGCAAGCTCCAGCTGTCCAACCGCAACGAGCTCACCCGCTGGGCCGTGGCCCGCCGCATCGTGTAGGGACCGATGTCGTCCCGGGCTCATCCCGGGAGCGGACCGGGGGACACACGGTGAGGGGAGACGCGCTCAGGTGACGGTCCGGCATCGCGTCCGGGCCCACACCTCCGCACTGTCCCGCCACCGACCCGATCCGTGGCAGGATGCGGGACGTGAGCCACCCCCGCAGCCCTCCGCGAGCACCGCTCATTCCCACCCCGACCCCTCCGACCGGCCTGCGATCACCTGCGCGCAGGCGGGCTCGTCATCCTGCCCACGGACACCGTCTACGGCATCGGCTGCAACGCCGCCGACGCCGGGGCCGTTGAGCGGCTGCTGGCCGCCAAGGGGCGCGGACGCCAGATGCCCCCGCCGGTCCTCGTGGCCGACCCCGCCGACCTGACCGGGCTCGTCGCCCAGGTGCCCGAGGCCGCCCGAGCCCCTCATGGAGGCCTTCTGGCCAGGTGCGCTGACCCTCATCCTGGAGGCCGATGCGGCCCTGACCTGGGACCTGGGTGAGACCGGCGGCACCCTCGCCGTGCGGATGCCCGCCCACGAGCTCGCCCTGAACCTTCTGCGCCGCAGCGGCCCGCTGGCCGTCACCTCCGCCAACCCCACCGGCGCCCCGCCCGCCACCGACGCCGCCTCCGCCCGGGGCTGCCTTCCCCGGCCGGGTCCGGGGCACCGAAGAGCTCGCGCCGGATGGTGAAGCCGCCGGCGCCGCCCAGCGCGAGGACATCCTGCTGCTCGACGGCGGAGCCACACCGGGACCGGTTCCCTCCACCATCGTCACCCTTGTCGGGGAGCACGCCCGCGCCCCCCGGATCCTGCGCCAGGGGGTCCTGGCGCCCGCGGACCTGGAACGGGTGGCCGGCGTCGCCCTGTCCGACGGGGCAGCAGAGGCCGCGCGCGGCAGGACGGAGGCGGGCGCGTGAAGGTCTACCTCCTGGTCATGGCCATTGCTGCGGCGACCACCTACGTGGCTGTGCCGATCATCCGGCACATCGCCCTGGTGGGTAACGCGCTGACCCCCGTGCGGGCCCGCGACGTCCACTCCACGCCCATCCCGCGCTTGGGCGGCGTGGCCATGTTCTTCGGCCTGTTCTCCGCGATCTCCGTGGCCTCCACGATTCCCTACCTCTCTGATGTCATCGACTCCAGTGCCTGGGCGGTGGTCCTGGGGGCGGGACTGGTCTGCCTGCTCGGCGTCGTCGACGACCTGTGGGAGCTGGACTGGATGACCAAGCTCGCCGGCCAGATCCTGGCCGCCGGCGTCATGGCCTGGCAGGGCGTCCAGCTCCTCACCTTCCCCGTGGCCGGGCTGACGATCGGCTCCTCGCGCCTGTCCCTCATCTCCACCGTCATCGTCGTGGTGGCCGCCATCAACGCCGTCAACTTCGTCGACGGGCTCGACGGGCTGGCGGCCGGCATCATCGGGATCGGCTCGACCGCCTTCTTCCTGTACACCTATGTCCTCACCCGCGCCACGAGCCCGGGCTCCTACAGCTCCCTGGCCGCCACGATCGTGGCCGCGCTCATCGGCGTGTGCGTGGGCTTCCTGCCCCACAACTTCAACCCCGCCACCATCTTCATGGGCGACTCCGGGGCGATGCAGCTGGGCCTGGTCTCGGCCGCCTCCACCATCATCGTCACCGGGCAGATCGACCCCGGCAGCTTCGACGGCTCGCGCGCCCTGCCCGCCTTCATGCCGATCCTCCTGCCACTGGCAGTCCTCCTGCTGCCACTGACCGACATGATGATGGCGATCGTGCGCCGCACCCGGAAGGGGCTGAGTCCCACCCACCCCGACCGCATGCACATGCACCACCGGCTCCTGGCGGCCGGGCACTCCCACCGCCGCGCGGTGCTGGTGATGTACCTGTGGGCGGCGGTCGCCTCCTTCCCCGTGGCCGCCATGGCCTTCTTCCCTCTGCCCTGGGTGCTGGCGGGGCTTGCCATCTCGGTGCTGTTCGCCTTCGTCGTCACCGTTGACCTCATGCCCGGGGTGCGCCACGGCCTGCGCTCGGCGCTGCGCCGTCGCCAGGACCGCCAGGAGCAGCGGATCGTCATCTCCCGCAACGTCTCAGGAACTGGTGAAGTGACGCGCCCGGCCGAGGGGCAGGCGCCGCAGGGGAACGCCCTGCAGGCGTCGCACGGTTCGCCTGAAAGGACCCGCCAGTGAGCCAGACGCCTCCTACGAACGCCCGCACACTGCGCCAGGCCTCAGCGAGGCTGCGCCGGATCCTCGCCGTGGCCGCCGTGGTCCTCGTCGTCGGCGAGGCCCTGTGGTGCCTGGCCGGCGGAGCCCGCGGTGCCGTGGACCGGCCGCTGGGCACGCTGCCAGCCGCAGCGGCGGCCACGACGCTGCTCCTGGCCGCAACCTGGTGGTTCGTGGACCGCATGGTCCACTCCGACACGGGGGGCCTGGTGGTCTGGGTGGCCGGCGGATACCTGGGGAAGATCGCGCTTCTGGCCGTGGGGCTCCTGGGAGGCAGAGCCCTGGGATGCGATATGAGAGTGATTGGGGTCTCACTCATTGTGGCGATCCTGGTGGGCATGTTCGCCGAGGCGACCGTCCTGGCACAGGCCCGAATCCTTGCGGTGGAGCCGAAGAAGGGGGGGAGTCGGCGGACCGCCCCTGACCGATGGTCGGGGTCGGTCGTCGGGCCGGGCGGCTGCAGCGAGCCACCATGAGGTGTCCCGTTGGCTTCGTGAGAACCCTGTGAGGCGCTAGCATGGCCCATGATTAGCAGGTCTGTGCGGACAGGCCTCGAAGCGTGAGAGACATTGGGAGGAACTCCTGTCCACCAACACCGTCACCGAGAACGGCGTGGCAGCCGACGACGTCGCCGTGCCGCGGACGGCTGACGCCAAGCCGTTCACCAAACCGCTGTGGTACTGGGTGCTCCTGATCGTCCTGGTCGCCGTCATCGCACTGACCGCGGTGCCCGCCTTCACTCAGCACCCGCACTCGCCCAGCGTCGAGGACTTCTTCCCTGAGGCGCTCTTCGGTGAAGGCACCTTCATGGAGTTCAACCGCCTCACCTTCGTCCGCCTGGTCATGGGGGGGACTCCTGTGCCTGGTCCTGGGACTGGCCGCCGCCCGCCGCTTCAAGCTGGTTCCCGGACGCGGCCAGGCCCTGCTGGAGATCATCGCCGACTTCGTGCGCAGCAACGTGGCCTTCATGCTCCTGGGCAACAAGAACGGCCGCCGCTTCGCCCCGCTGCTGGGCACCCTCTTCCTGGGCGTTCTCGCCATGAACCTCTCCGGCGTCATCCCGGGCCTCAACATCGCCGCTTCCTCGGTGGTCGCCGTGCCCATGGTGTTCGCGGCCCTGACCTACGTCACCTTCATCGGCGCCGGTATCAAGGAGCAGGGAGTCGGGCACTTCTTCGCCTCCCAGCTCTTCCCTCCCGGGTTGCCTAAGGCGATGTACCTGCTCATCACCCCCATCGAGTTCCTCTCGAACTTCATCGTGCGGCCGGTGACGCTCACCCTGCGTCTGCTGTGCAACATGGTCTCCGGGCACCTGCTGCTGGGCATGACCTTCTTCGGCACCACCAGCCTGCTTCTTCACCTCCAGGCCTCCTCGACGATCAGCCTCCTCACCGGTGCCGCCATGATCGTGGTGACCCTGTTCGAGGTCTTCGTGGCGGTCCTGCAGGCCTACATCTTCACCATCCTCAGCGCCGTCTACATCAAGCTCTCCATCGAGGCCCACTAGACGCCACGGTGCGTCGCCCAAGCCTCTTCCACCGACCCCACCTGCGCCACCCGGCGCCAGAAAGAAGGAACCGCATATGTCCCTCACCGCGCTCGCATACGTCGGCTACGGCCTGGCCACGCTCGGCCCGGGCATCGGCATCGGCCTGCTCGTCGGCAAGACCCAGGAGGCCACGGCCCGTCAGCCCGAGGTGGCCGGACGCCTGTTCACCAACATGATTATCGGCGCGGGCATGGTCGAGGCCCTCGGCCTCATCGGCTTCGTCCTGCCGCTCGTCGTCAAGTGATGCTTCCCCTGGCTGCCGAGGGCGGGCAGGGCGGAGGCACAGCCTTCATCCTGCCCCCGCTCTATGAGATCTTCTGGGCGGCGATCGTCCTCCTGCTCATCCTCCTGGTGGTGGGCCGCTACGCCCTGCCCCGGCTCTACGCCGTGCTGGACGAGCGGGCCCAGCGCATCCAGGAGGGCCTCGACCTGGCCGACAAGGCCAAGCAGGACCAGGCCGACGCCGAGAAGCGCGCCACCCGGCTCGTGGACGAGGCCCGTCGCGAGGCCGCCCGCATCCGCGACAACGCCCAGGGCGAGGCCAAGGAGATCGTCGCCAAGGCCCGCACCGACGCCCAGGCGGAGGCCGCCGGCATCATCGAGGGCGCCCAGCGTCAGATCCTGGCCGAGAAGCAGGCCGCGCAGATCTCGCTGCGCACCGACGTCGGCATGCTCGCCTCCACCCTGGCCGAGCGCATCGTCGGTGAGCAGCTGAGCGACACCGCCCTGTCCGAGCGGGTCATCGACCGCTTCCTCGACGAGCTCGAGACCATGGAGCCGGTCGAGGGACTCGACACCGGCGCCTCCTCTGCGGAGGCGACGCGGTGAGAACAGGAACTGCCGCCACCCGTGAGACCGTGAGCCAGGCCTGGAGCCCGGTGCTCACGGCCGCGGGCGTCGAGGGCCAGGAACTGGGGCGCCAGATCCTCGCCCTGGCTCACCAGGTCGCCGTCCACTCGCTGCCCGCTCCGCTGACCGACCCGGGCCGCGAGCCCGAGGACAAGGTGGCCCTGGCCCGCCGGCTCTTCACCGGCACCGTGGACGAGCGCGTCGTCGACCTGCTCAGCGCCATGGTCCGCGGCCGCTGGTCCAAGGCAGTCGACCTGGTCTCCGCCCTCCACGACCTGGGCATCGAGGCGATCCTCGCCGGCGCCCACGCGGGCGGCTCGGCGGAGGAGATCGAGCAGCAGCTCTTCGAGGTCCACGAGCAGATCGCCGACAACCGCGAGCTGCGCGAGGCCCTGACCCCCTCACGGCGCACCAGCACCGAGGCCCGGGTCCGCCTGGCCGAGTCCGTCTTCGCACCCCACATCAGCGCCCCCGCCATGAGCCTGGTGGACTGGTGCGTGCGCCACCACGCCGAGGGCGGACCGCTGCGCAACCTGCGCCGCGTCGTCGAGCTGGCCGCCGAGATGCGCCAGCGCACCATCGTCGACGTCGTCACCGCCATCCCCATGACCTCGGCCCAGGAGGAGCGCCTGCGCACCATCCTGGAGCGCCGCCTGGGTACCAGGATCGACCTCAACTGCGAGGTCGACTCCGCGGTCATCGGCGGAGCCCGCATCTCGACGCGGAACTACGTCATGGACCGCACCGTGCGCAGCGCCGTCGCCGAGCTGCGCACCCGGCTGGCGGGCTAGCCCGCTCATCGCACGCCGACCCACAACTTCACCACCCCACCCCGCGCCGTCGTCGCTCACGCCCAGCGCCGCCGGCCCCCAGAACGCAACCAGCAAGGAGACGAGATGGCAGAGCTGACCATCAGGCCCGAGGAGATCCGCTCGGCCCTGAACGAGTTCGCCGAGTCCTACAAGCCCGCCGAGGTCGCGGCCGAGGAGGTCGGGCACGTCGTCTTCGCCGCTGACGGCATCGCGCACGTCGAGGGCCTGCCCGGCGTCATGGCCAACGAGCTGCTCACCTTCGAGGACGGCACCGCCGGCCTGGCCATGAACCTCGAGGAGCGCCGGATCGGCGTCGTCGTCCTGGGCTCCTTCGACGGCATCGACGAGGGCCAGGTCGTGCGCCGCACCGGTGAGGTCCTCTCCGTGCCCGTGGGCGACGCCTACCTGGGCCGCGTCGTCGACCCGTTGGGCCGTCCCATCGACGGCCTTGGTGAGATCGAGGCCGAGGGGCGCCGCGCCCTGGAGCTCCAGGCCCCCGGAGTCATGGCCCGCAAGTCCGTCCACGAGCCCCTCCAGACCGGGCTCAAGGCCATCGACTCGATGATCCCGATCGGCCGCGGCCAGCGCCAGCTCATCATCGGTGACCGCCAGACCGGCAAGACCGCCATCGCCCTGGACACCATCCTCAACCAGAAGGAGGCCTGGGAGTCCGGCGACCCGAACAAGCAGGTGCGCTGCATCTACGTGGCCACCGGCCAGAAGGGCTCCACCATCGCCGCCGTGCGCGCCACCCTGGAGGAGCGCGGCGCCCTGGAGTACACCACCATCGTGGCCTCCCCGGCCTCCGACCCGGCCGGCTTCAAGTACCTGTCGCCCTACACGGGCTCGGCCATCGGCCAGCACTGGATGTACCAGGGGAAGCACGTCCTCATCGTCTTCGACGACCTGTCCAAGCAGGCCGAGGCCTATCGTGCCGTCTCCCTGCTGCTGCGCCGTCCGCCGGGCCGCGAGGCCTACCCCGGTGACGTCTTCTACCTCCACTCGCGCCTGCTGGAGCGCTGCTCCAAGCTCTCCGACGAGCTGGGGGCGGGCTCCATGACCGGGCTGCCGATCATCGAGACCAAGGCCAATGACGTCTCGGCCTACATCCCCACCAACGTCATCTCCATCACCGACGGGCAGATCTTCCTCCAGTCCGACCTGTTCAACGCCGACCAGCGCCCCGCCGTCGACGTCGGCATCTCCGTGTCCCGCGTGGGCGGCGCCGCCCAGGTCAAGGCCATGAAGAAGGTCGCCGGAACCCTCAAGATCACGCTGGCGCAGTACCGCTCCATGCAGGCCTTCGCCATGTTCGCCTCTGATCTGGACGCCGCCACCCGCGCCCAGCTCACCCGCGGTGAGCGCCTCATGGAGCTGCTCAAGCAGCCCCAGTACACGCCTACCCGGTGGCCGAGCAGGTCGCCAGCGTCTGGGCCGGCACCAAGGGCTACCTCGACGACATCGACGTCTCCGACGTCCTTCCCTTCGAGGCCGCCTTCCTGGACCACCTGCGGCGCAACACCGACATCCTCGACACCATCGAGTCCACCGGTCAGCTCACCGACGAGACCGAGGAGGCCCTGGTCAAGGCCGTCGAGGCCTTCCGGCGCACCTTCGCCTCCGGTGAGCAGCTGCTGGGCGCCCAGGTCGCCGAGCCCGAGGAGGAGCCCGCCGCCGAGAGGACCACCGAGCAGCTCGTGGTCAAGAGGGGCTGACGTGGCAGGAAACCAGCGCGTCTACAAGCAGCGCATTCGATCGACCCAGACCCTCCAGAAGGTGTTCCGGGCGATGGAGCTCATCGCCTCGTCCCGGATCGGGCAGGCGCGCCGCAACGCGCAGGAGGCCTCGCCCTACGATCACGCCCTGAGCCAGGCGGTGGCCGCGCTGGGAACCTACTCCCGCTTCGAGCACCCCATCACCCAGGAGCGCACCGACACCAAGCGCGTGGCGATCCTCGTGGTCACCTCCGACCGCGGCATGGCCGGCGCCTACTCGGCCACCATCCTGCGCGAGACCGGCCGCCTCATCGAGGAGCTGGTCAAGGACGGCAAGGAGCCGGTGATCTTCACCTTCGGCCGGCGCGCCCAGAGCTACTTCAGCTTCCGGGGCACGCCGATCGAGTTCTCCTGGACCGGGCAGTCGGACCGCCCCAGCGACGAGGCCATCGAGGAGGTGGCCACCACCCTGCTGGACTACTTCCTCCAGCCGGCCGAGGCCGGCGGCGTCGCCGAGGTCCACGTCGTCTTCACCCGCTACGTCTCGATGGTCTCCCAGGTCCCCGAGGTGCGTCGCATGCTGCCGCTCAAGGTGGTCGACGTCGAAGGGGCCGGCGAGCTCGACGACGCCGGCAACGAGGCCCTGGAGAAGGAGCTGGCGGCCAAAGCACGGCAGCTCCATGCCGCTGTACGAGTTCGAGCCCGGGCCCTCCGAGGTGCTCGACGCCCTCCTGACCCGCTACATGGGCTCGCGCATCCGCAACGCCCTGCTGCAGTCGGCCGCCTCCGAGCTGGCCAGCCGTCAGCAGGCCATGCACACGGCCACGGACAACGCCGAGGACCTCATCATCACCTACACCCGCCTGGCCAACGCGGCCCGCCAGGGCGACATCACTCAGGAGATCACGGAGATCGTCTCGGGTGCCGACGCCCTGGGGTCCGAATAGGCCGGGAAGCCCCCGACGTCGTCGAGAACCCACACAGACTCACCTCACCGAGCAGGACCCCTCTCAGCTCTGGAAGATACGGAAGAACGCACATGGCTGACACCACCACCCCCCCCGGGACGGGACGCATCACCCGCATCATCGGCGCCGTCGTCGACGTCGAGTTCCCGCCAGATGCGATCCCGGCGATGTACAACGCCCTCAAGGTGACCGTCCAGGCCACCAGCGCCGGCGAGGAGCCCCACGAGATCACCCTGGAGGTCGCCCAGCACCTGGGTGACAACATCGTGCGCACGATCTCCCTCAAGCCCACCGACGGCCTCGTGCGCGGCACGCAGGTGCGCGACACCGGCGCGCCGATCTCCGTGCCCGTGGGCGACGTGACCAAGGGCCACGTCTTCAACGTCACCGGCGACGTCCTCAACCTCGGCCCCGGCGATCAGCTGGAGATCACCGAGCGCTGGCCCATCCACCGTCAGCCCCCGGCCTTCGACCAGCTCGAGTCCAAGGAGCAGATGTTCGAGACCGGCATCAAGGTCATCGACCTGCTCACCCCCTACGTGCAGGGCGGCAAGATCGGCCTGTTCGGCGGCGCCGGCGTGGGCAAGACCGTCCTCATCCAGGAGATGATCCAGCGCGTGGCCCAGAACCACGGCGGTGTCTCCGTGTTCGCCGGCGTGGGGGAGCGCACCCGTGAGGGCAACGACCTCATCGTCGAGATGGACGAGGCCGGCGTGTTCGACAAGACCGCCCTGGTCTTCGGCCAGATGGACGAGCCGCCGGGCACGCGTCTGCGTGTGGCCCTGTCCGCCCTGACGATGGCCGAGTACTTCCGCGACGTCCAGCACCAGGACGTGCTGCTGTTCATCGACAACATCTTCCGCTTCACTCAGGCCGGCTCCGAGGTCTCCACGCTGCTGGGCCGCATGCCCTCGGCCGTGGGCTACCAGCCCAACCTGGCTGACGAGATGGGCCAGCTCCAGGAGCGCATCACCTCCGCCGGCGGCCACTCCATCACCTCCCTGCAGGCGATCTACGTGCCCGCCGACGACTACACCGACCCGGCGCCGGCCACGACCTTCGCTCACCTGGACGCCACCACCGAGCTCAGCCGCGAGATCGCCTCGCGAGGCATCTACCCGGCCGTGGACCCGCTGACCTCCACCTCGCGCCTGCTGGCCCCCGGCTACGTGGGCCAGGAGCACTACGACGTCGCCACCCGCGTGAAGTCTATCCTCCAGAAGAACAAGGAGCTCCAGGACATCATCGCGATCCTCGGTGTCGACGAGCTCGGCGAGGAGGACAAGGTGACGGTGGCCCGCGCCCGCCGCATCGAGCAGTTCTGTCCCAGAACACCTACATGGCGGAGAAGTTCACCGGAGTGGCCGGCTCCACCGTGCCGCTGTCGGAGACCATCGAGGCCTTCCGCCGCATCTGCGACGGTGACTACGACCACCTGCCGGAGCAGGCCTTCTTCAACATCGGTGGTATCGAGGACCTCGAGCGTCGCGCCGCCGAGCTCAACGCCTGAGTCGTTAGGATCCGGGTTGAACCGGGCACAGGAAAGGAGGGGGACATGGCCTTACGTGTTGAGGTGGTCTCGCCGGCGGGCGAGGCCTGGACCGGTGAGGCGACGCAGGTCTCCGTGCCCCTGATTAACGGGGAGATGGGGATCCTGCCGGGTCGTCAGCCCCTCGTGGCGGTCCTGGGGGCCGGTCCGGTGCGACTGAGTCCCATCGACGGCGAGATGTGCAGCATCGAGGTGTCCGGCGGTTTCTGCTCCGTGGACCACGACGTCATCACGATCGCCGCCGACCACGTGAAACAGGGCGCGGAGGCCTGAGTCATGGGGCAGCACGTGTGGATGGTCGTGGCGATTGCCGTCACCGTCCTCGTGCTGCTGGCAGGCGGGTTCCTGCTGCGTCTGCGCTACCTGGCCGGGCAGGTCGGCTCCTTCGAGTGCGCCCTGCGCCCACGCGGGGCGCAGCGCTGGCTGAGCGGGGTGGCCTCCTTCCAGCTCGACTCCCTGGAGTGGTACCGCCTCGTGTCCTTCTCCACCAGGCCGTCGCGCTCATGGAGCCGCTTGAACCTGGAGCTCTCCGAGGCACGGCGCCGCCGGGAGCAGGGGCGCGTCGTCGAGGTGCACTGCGTGGACGCCACCCGCAGCCCCGAGGGCTTCGACCTGGCCATGATGGAGGAGTCCCACTCGGCGCTGGTCGCCTGGGTGGAGTCCGCCGCCCCCGAGCAGCCCAGGCTCTTCTGAGACCCGACGCCGGGGCTCGGCGATGCGGCTGGCTACTGAGCCTGGCGGCTGTGGCCGGCCGGTGAGCCTGGCGGCCGGATTCGCCGGGGCGGGGCCTTCGGGTCGGAGATGCAGCCCCCTGGCCGGATCGGCGACGTACTTTTCTTCCGAGGACTGCGTTTTCCTCCAGGCCACTGGGGTCCCTTCCCAGCCATCTGGAGGACATCGCAGTCCTCGATCACGACGTACGTTCTCGACGACGGCGCAGGGTGCCGCCATCGCCTGACGCTGCGTTCCCGGGCCCCGGGTCACGCCTGAGACGTGACGTCCGATCCGGTGCGCACGCCGTGCATGGACAGTGGAGGGGTGCGCCTCGGGTGACACGATGCTCAGGCCTGCCGGCCTCCGTGTCGCGCCGAGGCCGGGCCCGCCCCGCTAGGGTGGGTGGGTGCGCCTCGTTATTGCCTCCTGCTCCGTCGACTACTCCGGCCGCCTGGACGCCCATCTGCCCCGGGCCACCCGCGTGCTCATGCTCAAGGCCGACGGCTCGGTCCTCATCCACTCCGACGGCGGCTCCTACAAGCCCCTGAACTGGATGAGTGCCCCGGCCCGCCTGGCCGTCACCGAGCCGGACGAGGAGGCCGCCGCCGACGGCGTGCGCGAGGTCTGGGAGGTCAGCGCCACCAAGACCGACGACCGCCTCGTCATCCGTCTCTTCGAGACCATCTCCGACGTCAGCCACGAGCTGGGTGTGGACCCCGGGCTCACTAAGGACGGCGTCGAGGCCCACCTCCAGGAGCTCCTGGCCGAGCAGATCGAGGTCCTGGGTGCTGGCTACCGCCTGGTGCGTCGCGAGTTCCCCACCGCTATCGGCCCGGTCGACATCATGGCCAAGGACGCCGAGGGCCGCTCCGTGGCCGTGGAGATCAAGCGCGTCGGCGGGATCGACGGCGTCGAGCAGCTCACCCGCTACCTCGAGCTCCTCGACCGCGACCCGCTGCTGACCCCCGTCCAGGGCGTCTTCGCCGCCCAGACCATCAAGCCCCAGGCCCGCGTCCTGGCCGAGGACCGCGGCATCCGCTGCGTCACCCTCGACTACGACGCCATGCGCGGCATGGACGACCCGAGCTCCCGCCTGTTCTGAGGAGACTGCCGTGCCCGCCGCCCGCACCTCCTCCGTGCCGCTGCCGACCGAGGTGAGCCTGGCCCGCATCATCTCCCAGGGCCTCATCCCGGCCACTGCCGCGCCCGATGTCGTCGCGGCAGTGTCCCGCCAGCTCGCCATCCAGGGCCAGCAGGTCTCCGCCGTCCCGCACGCCCTGCTCGTGCGCGCTCCGGCCGCCACCCCGGCCGACGTCGAGGCGGCCTTCGCGCGAGGCGACCTGGTGCGCTCCTGGCCCATGCGCGGCACCGTCCACATCACTACCGCCGCAGACCACCACTGGCTGCGGGCCGCCCTCATGCACCGCACCGACGCCTGGGTGCGGCGCAGCGAGGCCGACTACGGCGTCGATACCGCCCTGTGCGAGCGCGCCGCCGAGGTGGCCCTGGGCCTCATCGAGGACCAGGGCCCGCTGATGCGCTCGGTGCTGCTGGCGGCCTGGCAGGAGGCGGGCCTCATGGAGCCCTTTCGTGGTGAGGATGTCTCGGCCTACCGGCGCCGCCACCTCCTGGTGCGCCTCCAGCGCGAGGGGATCCTCGTCCAGGGGCCGCGGTCCGGCAACGAGCACCTCGTCATGGGCGCACGTTCCCTCCCCGACGCCGACTCCGGGCCCGCCGGAACAGGCGTCGCCCACGGCGGGACTGGCCACCGCGCCGCCTGCGCACACATCGCCTACCGCTACGCGACCAGCCACGGCCCGGTCGGCGCCGAGGACCTGGCCCGCTGGACCACACTGCCCAAGACGCAGGCCTCCCGCGCCCTGGAGGACGCCGTCGAGCTGGGGGAGGAGCAGACCCCAGCCGCGGTTGATGCTGCCGGTGAGCCGGCCGGGCCCCGTGTCCCGCTTGTGCGCGCGGTCGCCGAAGGCGGGGCCCGCGGAGGCCTGCGCCCGCTCGGCCCCGGCGAGTCGGCCCCGAAGACCGGCCTGCTCTACATGCGCGCCGACCTGCCCGACCTGATGTCCGCTCACCGCGGCGCCGCGCAGGCCACGCACTTCCTGGGCTCTTTCGACGAGCTGCACGTGGGCTACAAGGACCGCTCCTGCCTCACCGATGAGGACGGCGAACGCCTCATCTGCCCGGCGAGCAACGGCATGTTCCGCCCGATCCTGGTGGACCGGGGCCGACTCGTCGCCGTGCGGCCGGTCGGTGAGGGCCTGCTGTGGAAAGGCGGCGCGGCGCCGTCGGCCCGCGTGGAGCGCGACGTCAACCGGGCCGTCTCCCGCATGGAGCAGCGGCTGGCCGGGTGAGCGGAGCGGAACTGGCTTTCGGCCCGCGCAGTGTGGGGGAGGAGACGCCCCGAAGGAGGTTGTCTGATGTCTGAAGTGGTGACAGAATCCGACTCATGAGCAACGAAGCCATGCAGGTCCGCGCACTGCGGGGACACGTCGTCACCCCCGACCACATCATCAACGGCGGGGTGGTTGTCCTGTCCGGAGCCCACATCGCGTGGGTCGGGTCCGCTGACCAGGCCGCCCGGGCCGGCTTCGCAGACGCCGTCGAGCAGGCTCAGACCGCACCCGAGGGCGGCTACCTCCTGCCGGGCCTGGTGGACGTCCACTGCCACGGCGGGGGCGGTGAGTCCTTCCCCAACGCCGAGACCGCCGAGCAGGCCATGGTCTCCGTGCTCGAGCACCGCCGCTTCGGCACCACCTCGCTCGTGGCCTCCTGCGTGACGGCCGCCCCCGATGTCCTGCGCGCACGCACCCGGGTGCTGGCGGGGCTGTGTGAGAACGGCGAGCTCGCCGGCATCCACTTCGAGGGGCCCTTCGTCTCGGTGGAGCGCTGCGGCGCCCAGGACCCCACCTACATCATCGACCCCGACGCCGCCCTGACCCGTGAGCTCATCGAGCTCGGCGGCGGGCACGTCGTCACCATGACGATCGCCCCGGAGAAGCCCGGCATCACCGGCGACGACGGCGTCAACGCAGCCCTCATCGAGGGAGGGGCGCTGCCCTCCTTCGGGCACACCGACTCCGAGGCCGCCCCCGTACGCGCCGCCCTGGCCGACGCCGCCGCCCGCATCGCCGAGCGCCTCGAGGCAGGCAAGCCGGTCCGCGCCCCGCGCTCAACCGCCACCCACCTGTTCAACGGCATGCGCCCCATGCACCACCGCACGCCCGGGCCCGTGCCCGAGTTCCTGGCGGCCGCCCAGCGCGGCGAGTGCGTCCTGGAGATGATCGGCGACGGCGTGCACCTCAGCCCCGCCATCGTCCTGGACATGTTCGAGACCCTGGGGCGCGACAACGTCGTCCTGGTCACCGATGCCATGGCGGCGGCAGGCATGGCCGACGGCGACTACGTGCTCGGCTCCCAGCCGGTCACCGTGGCCGACGGCGTCGCCCGCCTCACCGAGGGCGGCGCGATCGCCGGGGGGACCGCCCACCTCATCGACGTCGTGCGCACCACCTGGCAGGGGGGAGTCGACCTGGTCGACGCCGTCTACGCCGCCAGCGTCCAGGGCGCGCAGATCCTCGGCGACCCAACCGTGGGGGCGCTGCGGGCGGGCCTGTGGGCCGACGTCGTCGTCACCGACGCGGAGCTGCGGCCCGTCACCGTCCTGCGCCGCGGCGAGGCGGTGGAGCCCGCCGCCTGATCCTCCCGCACCACCGGCCCACGCGGGCCCCAGCAGACTCTTGTCATGTGGGAGCCGTTCGCCCCGACCTGAACCGCCAGGTCGGGGCGAACGTGTGGTGCGGGGTGGGTTGCGCGCCTAGCCGGGCAGGCCCAGGAGGCGGCGGGTGTAGACGGCCTGGCCGGAGTGCTGGGCGGCGTCGTCAATGACTGAGGCCAGGCGCACGGCCCGGGTGACGGGCGGGTCCCAGGACTCGTCAACGATGTCATCGAGCGACTCCGGCGTGAGGGAGCGCAGGTAGGTGGTGGCCAGGGCGTAGGCGTCGTCGAGGTAGGCGAAGAGGAGTTCGAGGTCGCTGACGACGACCTGGGCGGCCTGCTCGGGCGTGTGGTGCCAGTCCTCGGTGTCGTCAGGCAGGGGCAGGGCGAAGCGCTCGCGGTGGCCGCCGGTGATCCAGACGGGCTCGACGCCCGCCAAGGGCGCGACCTGAATGTCGAGCTCGCGGGCCGTGTGCCAGGCCAGCCAGGTCAGGGAGTCGATGCGGGGTGCGAGATCCGGGGCGGGCTGGGTGTTGGCCTGCTCGAGCGTGACACCGTCGAAGGCACGGTCGAAGCGCTCACGGGACCGGGGCAGGACGTCAATGAGCATCTCAAGAGTCGTCATGATGTCAGGCTACGTGGCGGGTCTGGGCGGTGGTGGGTTGTGGGGTCGTGGTGTCATGGTTGGCGACTTTCATGTTGCCTGTCGGCTGGTGTGCTTGTGCCTGTGGGGCTCTGGCCTGCGTATATGTGCCGGAGTGCGGTGGTTGTCGGGCTGGGGGTGCGTGTAATAGTCGCCGATTGTGACACCGGTCGTGGAGTGAGCCTGGTGGTCTGGGGTGCGGCCGCGTGTGCTGGGTGTGGGGGTTAGTGGCCTTGGGCTTCTTCTGCGTCGTCGGTGAGGTAGGTGATGACGCGGACCAGGTCGTAGGGGGTGGAGGTCTCGGTGGTGGTGATGGTGCCCTCGATGGGCCGCCACTGGTTCTCGCCGGCGGGGCGGAACCTCGTGGTCCAGGTCGTGGTCAGGGTGGTGGTGATGCCGGTGGCGGTGTGCTGGTAGTGGTGGGTCACCGTCTGGTGGGGGTAGGGGGCGCCGGGGTCGGTGGTGGTTGTGGTGGTGCCGTCTCCCCAGCCCCAGGTGTAGGACACCGGGGTGAACTCCACCTCGATGGAGGTGCCCAGGATGGTGGTGGTCTGGTAGCGCACGGCGGGGTTGGTGTAGACGATGAAGGCCTTGGAGATGATGACCTTGGGGCCCGGGGGCTGACGCGTGATACCCGAGCCCGAGGCGATCAGCGTGGCGGCCTGACGGGTGGTGACCGTGACCGCACGAGGCCCGCCGCCAGTGTTGGTGGGTTGGTCGGGCTGGCCGGGGCGGTGGAGGGTGGCCAGGTTGCACCTGTACTTGTCCAGCCCGTAGGCGTCCTTCTCAGGCGAGCACTCCCGATGAGACTGCTCCTCCCACAACGACGGATCCGAAGCCCTCACAGACGGATGCTCCTGAGACGGAGGCTCACCAGAATCCGACGAGCCCTCCTGAGGGATGGTTTCAGTCACCTCCCCATAGGCCTCGCTGCCACCGTCGAGGTTTCTTGCTCCTAGTCTCGTCACAGGAGCGTTGTCGGCCTGGTCTTCAGCCCTGAGGGTGGGGTTCATCAAAATCAAGACCAAAACTACGGCAGTGATAATGGTGCGTGTACTTAGTTTCATTTTGACACTGCCTCAACAGCCCCAACCATCCATCTTCCATTATTGTATCGAACTCCGAAGTTAACTTCTTGACCGTATGTTGCTTCAGAGGTTGATGGGTTCTGTCCGTCGCCATAGTAGGAGGCCATTGCTCCGTAGTTGACGATTACCTTGACTCTGTTGTATTCGTAGCCTTCCAGCTTCTCATAGTAAGTCATGCTGACAATTTCTTGATCCCATTTGTCGGCCCATCCTCCTTTGCTGTGAATGTCGTTGGCGTCGTCGATGGTGGACTTGCAGAACTTGCAGCGGTCGTCACTCATGGCGGCGAACTCGGTGGTGTCGCCGGTCATGAAGGCGTAGCGGTAGAGGTCGAGGAAGTAGCCGACGCTGGCTGCTGCGCCCTCGGCGCTCTCCTCATTCAGCTGTGGGGGCTTGGCCGGTGCGGGCTCGGCCAGGGCGGCGTCGCGCTTGGCGCGCAGCTCAGGAGTCAGAGACGCTTCCCGGGAGGCAGTCGCCGAGGCGTTGGCATCCGCGATGCCCTTCTCAGCCCGAGCAATAGCCGCCGACGCGCTGGCACTGGCGCTCGCACTGGCCTCGGTCTTGGCGTCCTTCACTGAGCAGGCCGCCACCCCCAGCGCCAGCACGCACACCGCCACCAGCCCAGCCGCACCTCTCCGGCGGCTGGGCGCGGCAGGGCGGCGCTCCAAGATGGTGACCTGGCTAGAGCCGGATGCAGGATGCCGGGTATCTGTGGGCTCGGGGGATCGTAGGGACGTACTCATCACGGAAGCCTCCTCGCCACCGAAACAACTCCATACCCCGCCCGGCTGGGCGACACTGCCCGTCCAGACGGTGCATTGACATTACCTGCCCCAACGTCCCCAAACCAGGCCCCGAGGACACTCTGTGGAAAACCCGAAACGGGACTCCCCGAGGAGGGCGGCGCCTCTCGCGTCATCAGTCCACAACCGTCGACTGTGACCGGTACCAGGGAGAGTCATGGTGTCTGTGTGAACCGTGCTCACACTCGGCCACCTGACCTCGCGCGATTCCACCAGCCGCTGTGTTGTCTCATGGCTTCTGAGAGTTTCGGATGTCATGACATCTCAAGACACCGGTGGGGTGCGTCTGCCGGATGGGAGAGCTGCTGCTTCAGTCTGCCGGAGAGAGGCTGACCCGGTCAGTGTGGTGGCTTACGGCGTCGTCTGGACGCACTGCACGAGGGGTGGGGTGCTATTGGACGAGGGTTGGGTACACTTTGGGTAGGTGGGGCCTTCGTGCAGTACGCACAACCCTTGGCCAGTAGATCCCGACCCTCGTGGAGCAGGCCAACTCGAGGCGAGACTCAAGGCGGTGCCGGCGTCGGGTCATAGCCTCCAGGCCCCAGCACAGAAGTCGGTCAGAAGTCGGTCGGGCGGACCTGTGACGGAGACGCCGGGCACTGCCGCAAGACCCACGGACTCTCGCTCCTGCGCGGCCTGGTGTCCACAGTGCTGACATTAACGGGCTCGGCGTCAGTGCGCCCAGCAGGGATCGTTGGAATCCTGCGGTTTCTCTCGGGTGTGCAGCCCCGATTCGGGGGTCAATGTCAGCGCTGTGGACACCACTCTCGTCACGCCCCATCCCTTCGGCCCCCTCGCCTCCTGGACCACCAGCCTGCCCCGGGTTCCCGCCCGAGTGAGTGTTTCAGAAGTGAGGAGACAGCACAGATTCCACCAGCCGCGTTCATAGCCTCACGGGGAAGTGCATCGCCAGTGCACCAGCACTTTGTGCCATCCGAGTCGCCCACGTCACCGTCCGGCCTCTATCTGGACGGTGACGGGCCACCCCACCCCGCCCCCGCTCAGGCGAAGACGACGGTGCGGTGCCCGTTGAGCAGCACCCGATGCTCGGTGTGCCAGCGCACCGCCTGCGCCAGCACCCGACGCTCGACGTCCTGTCCCTTGGCCTGCAGCACGGACACGGAGTCCTCGTGTCCGGCCCGCGTCACGTCCTGCTCGATGATCGGCCCCTCGTCGAGGTCCGCCGTCACGTAGTGCGCCGTCGCCCCGATGAGCTTGACCCCGCGCTCGTGCGCCTGGGCGTAAGGGCGCGCCCCCTTGAAGGACGGCAGGAACGAGTGGTGAATGTTGATGACGCCCCCGTGCAGCCGCTCGCACAGGGCGGGGGAGAGGATCTGCATGTAGCGGGCCAGCACCACCAGTTCGACGTCGAGGGAGTCCACCAGCCCCAGCAGCTCGGCCTCGGCGGCCTCCTTGGTCTCCTTGGTGACCGGGATGTGGTGGAAGGGCACCCCGTAGAACTCGGCGACGTCCCGCAGCGTCTCGTGGTTGCCCACCACGCCGACGACGTCGACCGGCAGTCCCTGGCTGCGGGCCCTGAAGAGCAGGTCGGTCAGGCAGTGCCCCTCCTTGGAGACCATGATGAGGGTGCGCATCGCGCGCCCCACCTCGTCGAGGCTCCACTCCATCTCGTACTCGCCGGCCAGCTCGGCCAGGTCCTTCTCCAGCTCCACGCGCGGCACGGTGGTGAGCACCTGGACCCGCATGAAGAACAGGCCGGTCGAGGAGTCCCCGAACTGCTTGGACTCGGTGATGTTCCCGCCGCGGCGCGCCAGCGTGCCGGTGACCGCGTGGACGATCCCTGGGCGGTCGGGGCAGGACAGGGACAGGACCAGGTGGGCGGCGGAGTCGGTGTGCGCCGTGGAATGAGCCATGGCCTCAGCCTAGTCGGCGCTCGCGCCACTTGACGACGGCGAGCATCAGCCAGGTGGTCACGATGAAGGGCCAGGTGTAGGTCGGCACCGGGATCTCCGTGAAAAGCCGGTCCACGACGACGGTCAGCACCGATCCCACCACCGCCAGCACCCAGGCCCGCCTCCCGGGAGGCAGGAGGACGACGCCGATCGCGATCGCCGTCAGGCACGGCGAGTATCCGCCCAGTCCGTGCGCCGCCTGGCCGGCGGGAACGAGCGCCAGCGTTGCTGCCGTCCCGACGACGCTGCCCAGCAGCGCCGCTGCCCCGACTCTCCACCCGGCGATGAACAGCCCGGCCAGGATCAGCACCCCGCCGACCCAGGAATCGACGAGCACCACCTGGGACTCTCCCGTCAGCACCGCCTCCGGGACCAGCCACGCCGTCGCCCCACTGACCGGCGCCGGATCCGGCACCATCGGCGCATCGATCGCCCTGAGCAGAGCGGTCAGCAGTCCGGAGACGATGCAGAAAGGAGCCGTGAGCGCCGGGAGCCCGACCGGGGCGAGGGCGCGCTCCAGCGCGCGGTGGACCGCGGGGCACGCCGCCGCCCCGACCACGGTGACCAGCGTCGCCGGCCAGAAAACCCCCATAGCGGCCCAGGCCGCCGCTCCCACCAGCGCCCCGTTGTAGCCCTGGAGACCGTCACGCACACGCAGATCCAGCAGCCTGGCCGCCACCGTCGACACCGTCGTCCCGAGGACCACCTGAAAGGCCATGAGCGGTGAGTAGACCGCGATGCCGGCCACGATGAGCAATCCGGTGAGCGCCCGGGGCTGGAAGAAGATCTGCCCCACCCCGCGCCCCAGCGCGCCCACGCCGGACGAGACGATCGCCGGGACGGCCGAGGTGCCGGCTCCGTCAGCCGGGCGGTGGGACTGATGAACAGATGACTCAGGCATGAGGGGCTCCGATCGATAGAAGCATCGGGAGGTGCCCGCCGCCCAGGCGAACGGGCTGTTGCTAGTACTTGCGCAGGTTGAGCCTCGGCGCGCAGAACCACTGGCCGCGCAGAAGCTCGCTGATGTCGAGCATGAGATCGGTCAGACGGGTCGTGTCATCGCCCAGCGCCCGGGCGATGAAGCCGGGTCCCTGCACCCGCGTCACTGCCCCGCGCACACCGTCGACCTCCAGCAGCTGGGCCACGTCATTGACGAGGGCGTCATCGACCCGGGCGTCGAGCACCGTGAAGGAGGCCAGGTGGCTGTGTCCCTCCAGGCCTCCCAGCCCCGCCAGCCCGGCCTCACCGGGGACCAGGCGCAGGTTGTCGACGACGGCGCACCGCCCACCGACACGGACGTCAGTGCGCATCCGCACGCAGTCGTAGCCGAAGGCCGAACCGTCCGGGGCCCATCCGGGAGTGAGGACCTCCAGGGACATGAAGGTCGCCGTCGGATCCATCTCAACCAGGGTGGTCTGCCGGTAGGAGGACTCCCGGTAGGCGATGACCTGGTCGGGAACGAGCTCCAGCACGGCCCGGGGCCCCAGATTCACCCGGGTGTCCTGGCGGACCGGGCAGGTGGGGGTGCGGTAGATCTTCGTGGCCGCCTGGGTCGTTAGCACCGCCGAGGCCCCCTGGAGGACCTCGACCTCGGTGAGATAGGAGTCGCCGTCCAGGTACCCGCCTCCGGGATTGACCACGTAGTAGGTCACCTGCCCAGTCTCGTCGAGGTACAGCGGGCGGAAAACCCTCAGTGCTCCCCGGTGGTACTGCTCGACGGCGATGCTCCGGTCCCCGCCCCGGGCGATCCGCAGGTGCAGCTCGCCGGTGGTGCTCACGACTCCAGGTCCGTCATGAGCACGTCATGGTGGATCCACTCGATGACCTGCTCCAGGCCCTCGTCGGTCTTGAGGTTGGTGAAGCAGAAGGGCTTGTCACCCCGGAACACCTTGGAGTCGGCCTCCATGACCGCCAGGTCGGCGCCGACGTGAGGGGCCAGGTCCGTCTTGTTGATGACGAACAGGTCGGACTTAATCATCCCCTGACCGGCCTTGCGAGGAATCTTCTCGCCCTGGGCGACGTCGATGACGTAGATGGAGAAGTCGACCAGCTCGGGGGAGAAGGTGGCCGAGAGGTTGTCGCCTCCCGACTCCACGAATACCACCTCCAGGTCCGGGTGGCGCTCCACCAGCTCGGCGATCGCCGCCTCGTTCATGGAGGTGTCCTCACGGATGGCCGTGTGCGGGCAGCCCCCGGTCTCCAGCCCGACGATGCGGTCCACCGGCAGGACCCCCTGGGCTGCGAGGATCTTGGCGTCCTCGATCGTGTAGATGTCGTTGGTGACGGCGGCCATGGAGACCTCCTGGCTCATGGCCCGGGTGATGCGCTCGATGAGCTGGGTCTTGCCCGCCCCCACCGGGCCGCCAACCCCGATCCGGACCGGGCCGGGGTGGGAACGGTGCGCCGGCTGCTCGGGCGCGTCCGCGTGCTGCTGGCTGGTTGCTGCTGACATGAGAATCTCCTCACTGGCTCTTCAGGAAGGTCTTTCAGGACATGAACATGCGGGCCCGCTGGCGCTCGTGCCGCATCTGGCTGATCTCGATCCCGGGTGCGGCGGCCCCCAGGTCCATTTCATCGAGGCCCCCGATCCGCCTGACCGCGGCGCGGACGTCGCCGCGCACCGAGGCGATGGCGCGCTGACCGGCGTCTGCCCCAGGGGGATGGCTCGTACAGCGTTCTGCGTCAGTGAGATGACGCTGGACTGGAGGTAGGCCGCCGCGACCGCCGCCGGCGGCGCCCCCAGCGCGTAGCCGGCGATCGCCAGCACGATGGCGGGGTGGGAACGGCAGCCACCGCTGCCCTTGGTGCCCCCGGTGTCCCCGGCGTTCCCGGTGACCCCGGTGTCGATGAGCGCCGCGTATCGGCTCAGCAGCCTGCCGCCGTCGGTGCCCTCCAGGGCCAGGCGGGCGATGGTGAGCATCCGCCGCCCCATCGTCACCCCGGCCCGGCGCACCTGGAGCGGCACCGCCTGAGCCACGAGAAGCGCATCGAGGTGCGCGATCGCCTCCCAGTCATCGGCCGCCACCGCCTCGAAGGCCAGCCGCAGCCCCAGCCCCTCGGAGAAGGTCAGTTGGGTGGACACGAGCGCGCGCAGCCAGGACACGAAGGAGGCCTCACCGTCCACGACGCCCTCGCAGATGTAGGTCTCCAGCCCGAAGGAGTGGGAGAAGGCGCCCGTGGGCAGCGCGGAGTCGCACAGCTGGGCCAGCGGCAGCTGCCAGCCGGCGGGCTCGCCCCACTGTGGGGCGGGAGTGTCAGTGAGTGTGCTCGGCATGACGGAAGGGGACGGGCATGGACCGCTCCATCCGCGCGTGACGCACACCCAGGTGCTCCAGGTAGTGCTCGGCGGTGTGGTCGTACTGGATGACCATGACGCCGTCATGCCCCTCAAGGTCCGGGAAGGGCTCCTCCGGGCCGAAGAACTGGGCGGGCAGGTGCCGGTTGCCCAGGTTGTGGGCGACGACCCCCATCTCGCGCACCGTGGCGGGCGCGATGACCAGAACATCGGTGGGCTCCAGGCGCACGACGACGATCCCGCGCTCGTTGCGAAGCAGGATGTCGCCCTCGCGCAGGTCCGGTGCGCCCGGCGCGAGCCGGATGCCGAGCTCGGTGCCGTGGTCGGAGCGCACTCGTTGGATGCGTTTCGTGAGGTCGGCCAGGGGGAGGACCACGTTCTCCACGTGCACGCCCTCCAGCTCCTCGCCGGGCAGGTTGTGGATATTGCCTGAGATGGACTCGATAATCATGAAGGCTCCAGGGGCGAGGGGTCAGAAGAGGAAGTAGCGCTGGGCCATGGCCAGGACGTGGGCGGGCTCGCAGGTGACCTTCTCGCCGTCGACGGTGACCTCGTAGGTCTCGGGATCGACGGTGAGCGCCGGAGTGGCGTCGTTGAAGGCCATGTCCGCCTTCGTCAGCCGCCTGACCCCGCGGGCCGGGCAGATCTTCTTGCGCAGCCCCAGGCTCTGGGGCACTCCCGCATCGATGGCCGCCTGGGACATGAAGGTGATCGAGTTCGACGCCGGCGCCGCCCCGTAGCCGCCGAACATGGTGCGCATGAGCGTGGGCTCGGGGGTGGGGATCGAGGCGTTGGCGTCGCCCATGACCGCCGAGGCGATCTGGCCGCCCTTGAGGATCAGGGACGGCTTGACCCCGAAGAAGGCGGGTTCCCACAGCACCAGGTCGGCCCACTTGCCCACCTCCACGCTGCCCACGACCTCGGCGATCCCGTTGGTGCGGGCCGGGTTGATCGTGTACTTCGACACGTAGCGCTTGATGCGCAGGTTGTCGCCGCCCTCCGGGTCTCGGCGAGCCTGCCGCGAGCCTTCTTCATCTGGTCGGCCACCTGCCAGGTGCGGATGACGACCTCGCCGACGCGCCCCATGGCCTGGGAGTCCGACGACGTCATCGAGAACACGCCCAGGTCGTGCAGCACGTCCTCGGCCGCGATCGTCTCCGGTCGGATGCGCGAGTCGGCGAAGGCGACGTCCTCCGGGATGGCGGGGTTGAGGTGGTGGCACACCATGAGCATGTCGAGATGCTCCTCAGCGGTGTTGCGCGTGAAGGGCAGCGTCGGGTTGGTCGAGGACGGCAGGATGTTGGGGTCCTGCGCCAGGGTGATGATGTCGGGGGCGTGACCGCCGCCGGCGCCCTCGGTGTGGAAGGTGTGGATGACCCTCCCGCCGATCGCGCGGCGGGTGTCCTCGACGAAGCCGCACTCGTTGAGCGTGTCGGTGTGGATGGCGACCTGCACGTCGAACTCGTCGGCGACCTTGAGGGCCTCGTCGATGACGGCGTGCGTGGCGCCCCAGTCCTCATGGATCTTGAAGCCGACCGCGCCGGCGCGCAGCTGCTCGGCCAGAGGTTCCCGGGCCGAGGCGTGGCCCTTGCCCAGCAGGCCGATATTCATGGGGAAGTCCTCGACGGCCTGAAGCATGCGGGCCAGGTGCCAGGCCCCGGGAGTGATCGTGGTGGCGTTGGTGCCGTCGGCCGGTCCCGTCCCTCCGCCGATCATGGTGGTCACGCCTGAGGCCAGGGCGGTGGCGACCTGGGTGGGGGAGATGAAGTGAATGTGGGAGTCGATGCCCCCGGCCGTAAGGATGCGGTGCTCTCCGGCGATCACCTCCGTGGAGGCGCCGATGACGATGTCGACGTCGTCCATGATGTCCGGGTTGCCCGCAGCGCCGATAGCGCTGATAACGCCGTCGCGGATGGCAACGTCGGCCTTGTAGATGCCGGTGTAGTCGATGATGATCGCGTTGGTGATGACGGTGTCGGGGATGCCCTCGTCCCGCGTGCGCTGGCCGTTGTGGCCCATACCGTCACGGATGACCTTGCCGCCTCCGAAGACGGCCTCGTCACCACGGTGGGTCAGGTCCCGCTCGATCTGGGCGAAGAGGTCGGTGTCGGCCAGACGGACGGCGTCCCCGGTGGTGGGCCCGTACAAGGCTGCATGCTCCCGACGGCTGAGTTCCTTGCTCATGATGTGCTCCTGTGCTCTCAGCCCTCGACCGGGCCGTTCGTCTCGCCTGCCAGACCGAAGACCCTTCGTGCTCCCGCCAGCGCCACCAGGTGGACTGGTCGGGAGTCGCCCGGCTCGAAGCGAACCGCGGTTCCGGCCGGAATGTCGAGGCGGAAGCCACGAGCGGCTCGCCGGTCGAAGGACAGCGCGGAGTTGACCTCGGCGAAGTGGAAGTGCGAGCCGACCTGAATGGGACGGTCCCCGGTGTTGAGGACGTCGAGACGGAGGGTGGGGCGTCCCTCGTTGATGGTGATGGTGCCGCCTGCGAGTCGGTACTCCCCGGGGATCATGGCAGCCTCCTGCGAATCGGGTCGTGAACGGACACGAGCTTGGTCCCGTCGGGGAAGGTCGCCTCCACCTGGACCGCGCGGATCATCTCGGGGACTCCCTCCATGACGTCGTCGTAGGTCAGCAGGGTGGTTCCGTAGGCCATGAGATCGGTGACCGTGCGTCCTTCGCGGGCCCCCTCGAGGATTTCAGCGGTGATGTAGGCGACTGCCTCGGGGTGATTGAGCCGGATACCCCTGTCCTTGCGTCTTCGCGCTAGGTCTGCGGCGACGACGATGAGTAGCTTCTCCTGCTCACGAGGGGTGAGGTGCATTGGGGCTCTCCCAGAGATGGATCCGGAGCGGGCGCATAGGCGCGAGCTTGTCCGCGCACGACGGACGTTTATAGGCAATGCCTGGCATGTTGCAGAAACATTTCCGGTTGTTGAGCGGCAAGGTTCTGGGTGCACCTGCCCCCGTGGTTTTCCGCGTCATGGCGCGAGAGGGATGATTGTGGTTGACGTGCCATCGATCCTCGGCGACTGATGTCGATACTGAGGAAAAGAAGGGCCGGGATGCGTGCTGAGACGCATCCCGGCCCTGCGTGGGTGGTGGTCACCCTCAGCCCTGACGGGCCTTGAGGCGGGGATTCTTCTTGTTGATGACGTAGGTGTGGCCGCGGCGTCGGACCACCTTGGACCCCGGCTGCTTGGCCAGGGACCGGATCGAGGCACGAACCTTCATGTCGGCTCCTTTCCTTCTTCGTGTCCAGTGATGGCGGCGCGAGAGCAGGGATGAGGGGCGGTGGCGCCGATGAGCTTGACCCCGCGCGCGTGCGCCTGGTGGTACGGCTTGGCGCCCTTGAAGGACGGCAGGAAGGAGTGGTGGATGTTGATGACGTTGCCGCGCAGCTTCTCGCACAGGGACTCCGAGAGGATCTGCATGTAGCGCGCGAGCACGACGAGCTCCACGCCGAGCTCGTCCACGAGCCCCAGCAGCTCGGCCTCGGCGGCCTCCTTGGTCTCCTTGGTGACCGGGATGTGGTGGAAGGGGACGCCGTAGAACTCGGCGACGTCCCGCAGCGTCTCGTGGTTGCCCACCACGCCGACGACGTCGACCGGCAGTCCCTGGCTGCGGGCCCGGAAGAGCAGGTCGGTCAGGCAGTGCCCCTCCTTGGAGACCATGATGAGGGTGCGCATGGCGCGCCCCACCTCGTCGAGGCTCCACTCCATCTCGTACTCGCCGGCCAGTTCGGCCAGGTCCTTCTCCAGCTCCACGCGCGGCACGGTGGTGAGCACCTGGACCCGCATGAAGAACAGGCCCGACTCCTCGTCCCCGAACTGCGAGGACTCGGTGATGTTCCCGCCGCGCCGGGCCAGCGCCCCCGTGACTGCGTGGACGATGCCGGGGCGGCGGGGGAGGGCGCCGACGGCGTGGCGGGAGCCGTCGCGGTCACGGGTGCAGTCGTACTGCGCAGCCTACCCAGCCGCGCGGCGCCCCTCCGAGTCGGGGCGGCCTCCGCCCGCCCCGCCGTCGGGCCTCCCATAGCGCAGCGCTCCCGCCGCACCGAGGGCGCTGAGCCCGACGACGATGAGCCCCACCCCGCCGACGCCACAGACCGCCGTCGTCCCGTAGCCCGGATCGAGCATCTGGATCGCCACCGCCGCCGTGATGACGACCATGAGGGCCACCGCCACCGACTGGATCCGGCGCTCGCGCCGGGAGCGGGCGTGGATCGCGGCGATGAGCGAGCTCGCCGCGAAGTACAGGCCCACGAGCACGCTGAGGGCCTCCACCGTGTCTGTGAAGAGCCCCTCGGAGACGAAGAGCAGGCCCGTCCAGGCGACCGAGGCGGCCGTGACCACCGCCGTCGTCCAGGAGGTGGAGCGCAGGCGGCCCGCCCAGGAGGGGACCTGGCGGGCGTCGGCCATCGCCTCGATCCCGCGCGCCGTCGGCACGAGGGTGGAGCCCAGGCTCATGATCGCCGAGGAGACCACCGCGACGCGCACCACCAGATGCCCCGTCACGGGAGCGGGGTCGACGGCGCTGTACGCCGTCCCGCCCACGGCGAAGAACCCCATGAGCCCCAGCATCGTCAGCGCGGTGACCCGCTGCGGCGCGCCTGCGCCCGTGACATCGGTGAGCGCGAAGATCGCGTCGAAGCCCCAGTAGGCGAAGACCGCCAGCAGCACCGCGTGGAACCAGTCGAGGGGCGAGCCAGTCATGGGCGCCAGGCGCACCCCGCCCCCGGCCACGAGCCCGGCGCAGACGATCGTCGCCCCGAGCCCCGCGATGACGGCGAGGTACTGCAGGGCCGCCATGAGCCGCAACTCGTAGAGGTCGATGAGGGCGGCGAGCGCGGTGAGCACCGCCGCCAGGGCCGCCTTGAGCGCCGCCGGCGCTGCGGGGGCGAGCAGGTCGGCGGCCACGTAGGCCATGCCGGAGGTGGCGATGACTCCGGTGGCGGCCAGGCAGAAGCCCGCGAACCACCCGGTGCGCGGCAGGGCGCGCCGCACCCATGTGTAGACGCTGCCCTTGTGCGGGTCGCGCCGGTCGTTGGCGCTCATGCCCGCGGCCACGAGGGCGGCGGGGATCGCCGCCAGGAGGTAGACGACGGCGGTGCCCGAGCCGACCAGCGCGGCGATGAGCGGCGCGGTCACCATGATCGAGTACCACGGCGCCGTGGCCGACAGGGCGAGCGCGGATCCCTGGAGGACGCTCAGGCGCGGGCCGCCAGCCGCGCCGCCACCCGGATCGCCCGGGCCTGAGCGCGCGCCCCCGCCCTCGCGCGGAGGGCGCGGCGGCGCCGTCGACCCGGGTGCCAACACTGCTCCCGGCGCCTAGAGGCGGATCCGGTTGGGCACGAACCGGCAGTAGTAGTCCGTGATGGGGCCGTCGGACTCGCGGATGCCCAGGCCGTAGCACTCGTCGCCCACCATCCATGTGCCCAGGACCGGGCGGTTGTGCAGGTGGTCGGAGCCGGTGAAGTCGGGGAGCTTGCAGAACTCCTGGATGACATAGCCCTCGATGCCCCAGCCGCCGGGCTGGACGATGTGCCGGCCCTCCCCGTGCAGCTCGATGTTCGCGCCCTCGCGGGCGTGCAGGGGCTTGATGGCGTACTCGGACATGCCCATCGTGTCGTGTCGGGCGCGGGCCTCATCGGGGTACATGTAAGTGGGGATGAGGTTGGGGTGGTTCGGGTAGAGGTGCCACAGCGCCGCGCTGAGCGCCTTGGTGGACAGGAACATCGTCCAGGCGGGCTGGAACCAGTAGTCCGGCTTGAGCGCGCAGATCGCGGGGCCGAACTCCTCGAACATCATCTCCTCCCACGGGTAGAGCTTGAAGATGGCCTCCAGGTGCCTGTTCTTCCCATCGGTGAAGCGGGCGGTCTCCCTGTCCAGCCCGAGCTGCTTCATCTCCACGAGAGTGCTGGTCAGGCCCGCTTGGATGGCGGTGTCCATGAGATAGCCCGTGGTCATGAGGTCCTCGCCGGAGTCATCGGCGTCGGTGTAGGCGAAGTGGTACATGTGGGGGCGCAGGCCGTGGAGGCGCCCGAGGTGGTCGTCGATGCGGCCCCACTGGGCGATGAGCTCCTCGTGGATGCCGTTCCACTGGTCGATGCCGGTCACGCCCGCCTTCAGATGGACGTCCTCGTGCCAGTACCACTGGATGAGGGCGGCCTCCACCAGCCCCGTGGGGGTGTCCGCGTTGTACTCCAGCATCCGGGGCGGCCGCCCGTCGTTGCCCGAGTAGATGAGATCGAAGCGCGAGTAGAGCGAGGGGTCGTCGCGGTCGAGGGAGACCGTGGCGTACTCGATGGCCTCTCGCGGGATGCCCAGGTTGAAGGGCGAGCCCGGCTTGAGCGACTCCTCGGCGAGGAAGCCGGCGGCGTCCTTGGCCATCATGTGGAGGTTCTCGCTGGTGCGCTCCAGGAGGTCGACCTCGTCCATGGTCAGCTCGTAGCAGGCGAACTCGTTCCAGTAGCTCGTGCTGATCCCCGTGGCGGGGTCGGTGGTCTCGGAGAAGACGAGGCCCTGGTGGGCGATGGTGTCGCGCCACCCGGGGCGCGGTGAGGATGGGACGCGCTGCACTCAGGACCCCGATCCGCCCTTGGAGCCCGAGCCGAAGCCCCCGTGGCGGGTGCCCGAGCCCCGCGAGTAGGAGCCCCCTGAGCGGTCCGAGGTGGTGACCTTGCTGCTCGACGACGGCTTGGAGTCGCTGTACCCCGAGGGCACCTTCTGCCCGACCCCGGGCGCGCTCACCGAGGAGCCGCGCGAGATCGGCATGTAGACCCAGTGGGGGTGGGAGTGGGAGTGGGAGGCCGGGCCCGTGTCGTCGTCGCACTTCTTGTCCTCGACGCGCTCCCCCGTGGCGGGATCCTTGCAGACCTTGACGTAGTCGGCGTCGGTGTTGCCGTTGTCGGAGGCGCAGCCGGCGATCCCCCCCGATCCACAGCGCCGCTGCGGCGGCGGTGACGGCGGAGACCACGACCCGTTGGCCTTGGATCCTCGTGTGCATCCCTCGTCCTTCCTGCGCCGCGCGGGAACAGGGAGCCCGACGCCATACGGCCCTAGCCTAGGGGCGGGCGCCGCGCTCGACAACGGCGCTGGCACGGCAGCGCTCCCCATGGCCCCCATACGGGGGCCATGGGGCCGCTCAGCCCTGGCGGGCCTTGAGGCGGGGATTCTTCTTGTTGATGACGTAGGTGTGGCCGCGGCGTCGGACCACCTTGGACCCCGGCTGCTTGGCCAGGGACCGGATCGAGGCACGAACCTTCATGTCGGCTCCTTTCCTTCTTCGTGTCCAGTGAGGGCGGTGAGAGATCAACGGGGAGAGGTTTGGGTGCCCCGCCTGTGCGCCTACCGCTTGCGCTTGCCGTAGCGGCGCTCGAACTTCTCCACCCGGCCGGCCGTGTCCAGGATGCGGCCCTGGCCGGTCCAGAACGGGTGCGAGGCGCTGGAGACCTCGACGTCGTAGACCGGGTAGGTGTTGCCGTCCTCCCACTCGATGGTCTCCGACGACGTCAGGGTCGAACGGGTCAGGAAAGCGAAGCCGGCGGACTTGTCGCGAAAGACGATGGGCTGATAGCTGGGGTGGATCCCAGGGCGCATACGTGCTCCTTGGATGGGGGTGAATATGAGAACTGACGTGGTGAACGGGTGCCGGTGGCGGCGTTGTGAGAGGGCAGATGCGGCTGCGTGACGCCGCACGCCCCGGCGGGTGCGGGCCCACAGACCCACCCCGCCCGCACCCGCCTACCAGGAGGACTTGACGATGCCCGGCAGCTCGCCGCGCAGCGCCATCTCGCGGAAGCGCACCCGGGAGGTCCCGGTGACGCGCAGGTGCCCGCGCGGGCGACCGTCCACCGCGTCGCGCCGACGCAGGCGAGTGGGGGAGGCGTCTCGCGGCAGTGCGTGCAGCGCCGCCATCGCCTCATCGCGCTCGTCCTGGCTCAGGTGAGGGTTGACCGAGGCCCGCTTGAGCTCGGCGCGGCGCTCGGCGTAGCGCTCCACCACCTGCTGGCGCCGCAGCTCGGCGGCGATCTTGGACTTCTTGGCCATCAGCGCGACTCCTTGTACTCCACGTGCCGGCGCACCACTGGGTCGAACTTGCGCAGCACCAGCCGGCCGGGGGTGTTGCGGCGGTTCTTGCGGGTCACGTAGGTGTGGCCCGTCCCCGCGGTGGAGACCATCTTGATGATCGGCCGCAGGTCCTTGCCCTTGGCTCCGCTCATGACAGCTTCTCCCCTCGGGCGAGCATCTGAGCCACGACGACGTCGATGCCCAGCTTGTCGATGGTGCGGATGCCCTTGGCGGACACCGTCAGGCGCACGGTGCGCCCCAGGGACGGCACCCAGTAGCGCTTGCGCTGCAGGTTGGGATCCCAGCGCCGGGGCGTGCGCTTGTGGGAGTGGGAGACGGACCGGCCGAAGACAGGCCGGGCCCCCGTGACTTGGCAGTAGGTGGTCATGACGAGCATGATATAAGAATGATTCTCAGTTTCGTCAACTCTGCTGGAGGACCTCGTGACCGATCCCTCGGATGACTTTGCCGGCAACCTCGCTGACATCCCCGGCTCCCCGGCCGACGGCCGGCACACCCTGGCCGTCATCGGCGCCGTCGACCCCGTCCTGCTGGACCTGGTCGACCTCGCCCTGGCCGGCCAGGACGCCGTCGTCATCCGCGCCGGGCTCCACTTCGCCGCCGACGACGAGACCGGGAGCAGCGACGCCGACGACGACCTGGTCCGGCTTGTCAGCCACAGCTCGGCCGAGGGCTTCGACGACGAACCGGTCAGGCTCGACGTTCCCATGCCCTCCACCTGCCCCACCTGCTCCCTGCGGGAGGTCCTGGCCGCCGTCGCCCAGGACCGCGCCGCCCAGGACCCGGGCGGCACCACCGTCATCCTCCTACCGGCGGCCATCGAGCTCGCCCACCTCCTGCCCGGCCTGGCCGAGGAGCTCGCCGGAACCGGCGTCAGACTGGCCGGAGCCGCCCACGTCCTGGACGCCACCACCGCCCTGGACGAGCTCCTCGAGCACCGCCAGCTGAGCGCCTTCCCCGGCGACTCCCGCTGCACGGGCGCCGTCCATCTGACCAACCTCGGATACGCCGACCTCGTCCTGGCCCTGGGGCGCGACGAGGACCCCGCTGGGGCCGACCTCATCGAGCACCTGCGCCCCCACGACGCCCTCCTGCTCCCAGGCCTCGACGCACCCCTCCTGGAGGCCCTCACCGCCCTCACCCACGACGTCGCCGCCTCCTTGAGCCGCATCCACCCCGCCACCACCAGCGCCTGGGGCGGCCCCGACGAGCATGGCGTGTGGACCCTCGACCTCAGCGCCTCCCTGCCCTTCCACCCCGAGCGTCTGCGCTCCCTCGTCGTTGAGCTCGCCGGTCAGGGCCTGTGCGCTCGCGGCTGCTTCTGGCTGCCCAGCCGTCCCGGTCGGGTCTGCACCTGGGAGGTCGCCGGAGGTGCCGTGAGCGTCGGCGACGCCGGTACCTGGGCGGAGGTCCCGGCCGCCCCCTCCGGTGCCGACGACGACACGGCCGGCGAGCCCCGCTGCCACCTCGTGGTCACCGGCGTCGGAGACGAGGAGATGCGCGAGCAGGTGCGCCGCGCCTTCTCCCGGATCCTCCTGCGCCCCGAGGAGATGGCCCAGGCCCTGGCCTGGATCGGCGCCGACGACGGCCTGGGCGACTGGTTCGGGCAGGAGGACCCGGAGGGCTGAGTACCCGCTGCCTCTGTGCAAGCCGCACCACCCGGCGGCACATGGAGGTGCTGTGCGGCAGGGGACGGTGCGCCCGGCATGAGGTGGCGCTGGGAGCCGCTGGGCTGCGCTGTGCGCTAGGTGTACTGATCGGGGCGGCGCGGCTGCGCCCCGGCACGGTAGGGTGTTCCCGTCGCGACTGGCGCCGGGTGGATCACCACCGGGGAGCGGCATGAACACGACTCCGGGGTCGCCCGCCTGGGCCACGGATCGCCCACCAGTGCGCCCACAGCCGCCTGCCATGGCGCAGCGTGCGCCCCACACCTGAGGAGAGACATGACCGCGCAAGCCGTCACCCCGTCCCTGAACCAGCCGCTGGCCGAGCTCGACCCGGACATCGCCGAGGTCCTCACCGGTGAGCTCGCCCGTCAGCGCGAGACCCTGGAGATGATCGCCTCGGAGAACTTCGTTCCCCGGGCCGTCCTGGAGTGCCAGGGCTCGGTTCTGACCAACAAGTACGCGGAGGGCTACCCGGGGCGCCGCTACTACGGCGGCTGTGAGGTCGTCGACGTCGCCGAGTCCCTGGCCATCGAGCGCGCCAAGGCCGTCTTCGACGCCGAGTGGGCCAACGTCCAGCCCCACTCCGGAGCCCAGGCCAACGCCGCCGTCCTCCACGCCCTGGCCACCCCCGGCGATACCCTCCTGGGCCTGTCCCTGGCCCACGGCGGCCACCTCACCCACGGCATGAAGATCAACTTCTCCGGCAAGAACTACAACGCCACCGCCTACGGCGTGGACGAGACCACCATGCGCATCGAGATGGACCAGGTGCGCGAGGCCGCCCTGCGCGAGCGCCCCTCGGTCATCATCGCCGGCTGGTCGGCCTACCCCCGCCACCTCGACTTCGCCGCCTTCCGCTCCATCGCCGACGAGGTCGGCGCCACCCTGTGGGTGGACATGGCCCACTTCGCCGGGCTCGTCGCCGCCGGCCTGCACCCCAACCCCGTCCCGCACGCCGACGTCGTGTCCACCACCGTCCACAAGACCCTGGGCGGCCCCCGCTCCGGCATGCTCCTGTCCAGCCGCGCCGAGCAGTGGGGCAAGAAGCTCAACTCCGCCGTCTTCCCCGGCCAGCAGGGCGGCCCCCTCATGCACGTCATCGCCGCCAAGGCCGTGGCCATGAAGATCGCCGGCACCGAGGAGTTCCGCGAGCGCCAGGAGCGCACCGTGCGCGGCGCCGCCATCATCGCCGAGCGCCTGGGGGCCGACGACGTCAAGGCCGCCGGCGTCAGCCTGGTCACCGGAGGCACCGATGTGCACCTGGTGCTGGTGGACCTGCGCAATTCCTCCCTGGACGGCCAGCAGGCCGAGGACCTCCTGCACACCGCCGGCATCACGGTCAACCGCAACGCCGTCCCCTTCGACCCGCGTCCCCCGCGCGTCACCTCCGGCCTGCGCATCGGCACCCCCGCCCTGGCCACCCGCGGCTTCGGCGACGCCGAGTTCACCGAGGTCGCCGACATCATCGCCGCCACCCTCGTCCACGGCGCCGCCGGCACCGCCGACGACGAGACCCTGGCGGCCCTGCGCGGTCGCGTGCGCGCCCTGACCGACGCCTTCCCCCTCTACCCGGGGCTGGCCCAGTGAGGGCTCCCTGGAACGGAGCGGCCCGGGTCCTGGACGGCAAGGCCACGGCCGCCGCCCTCAAGGCCGAGCTCAAGGAACGCGTGACGGCACTGCGCGAGCGCGGCGTCACCCCCGGCCTGGGCACGGTCCTGGTGGGGGAGGACCCCGGCAGCGTCAAGTACGTCGCCGGCAAGCATGCCGACTGCGCCGAGGTCGGCATCCTCTCCATCCGTGAGGACCTGCCGGCCACCGCCGCCCAGGCCGAGGTGGCCGCCGCCGTCGACCGCCTCAATGCGGATGACGCCTGTACCGGCTACATCGTCCAGCTCCCGCTGCCGGCGGGCGTGGACACCAACGCGATCCTGGAGCGCGTAGACCCGGACAAGGACGCCGACGGCCTGCACCCCACCAACCTGGGGCGCCTGGTGCTGCGGGCCTCGGGGCCCATCGACTCGCCCCTGCCCTGCACGCCGCGCGGCTGCATCGAGCTCATGGAGCGTCACGGCATCGACCTGGCCGGCCGCAACGTGTGCGTCGTCGGCCGCGGGGTCACGGTGGGCCGCTCCATCGGCCTGCTCCTGGGCCGCAAGGACGTCAACGCCACCGTGGACATCTGCCACACCGGCACCACGGATCTGGCCGAGCACGTGCGGCGGGCCGACGTCGTCATCTCGGCGGCCGGCAGCCCCGGCATCATCACCCCGGAGATGGTCGCCCCCGGCGCCGTCGTCCTGGACGTGGGTGTCTCGCGCGTCGTCGACCCGGCCACCGGCAAGGGCCGCATCGCCGGTGACGTCGCCGACGGCGTTGACGAGGTGGCCTCCTGGCTCTCACCCAACCCCGGCGGCGTGGGGCCCATGACCCGCGCCCTGCTGCTGGCCAACGTGGTTGAGACCGCGGAGCGCTCGCTCTAGGGGGCGTCGCCGCTCGCCCGACCGGCCGATAACCTTGAGGCCATGACGGACGAGTCCCACGGCGCCCATCCCTCCCATCCTGACCACCCCACCCATCCGGCTGAGTCGGCAGGCTCCCCGAGCTCCTCGGAACCTGAACCGACTCAGCCGGAGGTGTGTCCGCCGACCCCCGCGGACACGGCGCCTGTGTCGCCCTCGCCGGAGGCGACCGGCTCCCAGGACCCGCAGCCGCACAGGACCGGCCTGCGGCGTCGAACCCTCATCCTCGGCGCGGCCGGCGCCGGCGCCCTCATCGTGGGCGGAGCCATCCTGGTGCGCTGCACCACGGGGCGCCGGAGCTCGCCGACGCCCACGGCCACCGACTCGCCGGCCTCAGCCGCCTACCGCCCCGCCTACCACTACAGCCCCGCCACGGGGAACCTCGCCGACCCCAACGGCCTGGTCCTCTACCAGGGCGAGTACCACCTCTTCCACCAGCAGGACGGCACCTGGGGCCACGCGATCAGCTCGGACATGGTGCACTGGAAGCGACAGGGGACGGCCTGCAGCACGACGCGCAGGGCCTGGCCATGTCCGGCAGCTGCGTCGTCGACGGAGCCAACACCTCCGGCCTGGTCACCGGCGGCGGCCTGGTCGCCGTCTACACCTCCACCGAGGGCGGAGAGGCCCAGTCCCTGGCCTACTCCACCGACCGGGGGAGGAGCTGGCGGCGCTTCTCCGGCAACCCCGTCATCCCCAACGACGGGCGCAAGGACTTCCGCGACCCCAAGGTCTTCTGGCACGAGGACTCCAAGGCCTGGATCATGATCGTCTCCGCCGGGGACCACGTCTCCCTCTTCCGCTCCACCGACCTCAAGGCCTGGAGCCACGCCAGCGACTTCGGCCAGGGCATCGGCTCGCACGCCGCCGTGTGGGAGTGCCCCGACCTCTTCCCCCCTGACCGACTCCAGCGACGGGCGCACCCGCTGGGTCATGACCCTCTCGATCGGCGCCAACGAGGAGACGGCCGGCTCCACCGCCCAGTACTTCATCGGCGACTTCGACGGCTCCGTCTTCTTCCCCGAGGACCGCGACACCCGCTTCACCGACGTCGGCCAGGACTTCTACGCCGCCCAGAGCTTCGAGCACGTCGAGGGCCGCCGCGTGTGGATGGCCTGGCTGGGCAACTGGAACTACCCCTACTCCCTGCCCACCGGCGACTGGCGCGGTGAGATGAGCATCCCGCGCGAGCTGTCCCTGACCACCATCGGCGGCAAACGCACCCTCGTGCAAAAACCCGTCCCCGAGCTTGACGCCCTGCGCGGGCGGGCCACCGACCTCTCCGGCCGCCAGGCCACCGACACGGTGACGGCGCTGGGCGCCGGCCGCACGGTCGAGATCGACCTGACGCTGGACGTCTCCCACGCCTCTGAGGCCTGGCTGGGACTGGCCCGCGGCACAGTCGACGGCAAGACCCAGGAAGTGCGCGTCGGCGTCGACATCTCGGCCGGCACCCTCTACCTCGACCGCACCGACGGCGGGCTCACACAGATCGACGGCAAGGACGAGGGGACCACCACCGACTTCGCCCTGCGCCGCCAGACGCAGTACCGCCCCACCGGCTCCACAGTGCGTCTGCACCTCTACCTGGACCGCTCCAGCCTCGAGATCTTCGTCGACGACGGCGCCACCGTCGGCAGCCTCCTGGTCTTCACCGCCCCCTCCTGCCAGGAGATCGTCCTGGGGGCCAAGGGCACGGCCACCATCACCTCGGGCAGCCTCACCCCCCTGGCCGCAGCCCTGTAAGGACGCCGCAGGACACGTCGACGACAAGGAGGCGGGGCCGCCGGAACTTCTGTTCCAACGGCCCCGCCTCATGCTTGAGCAGTGATGCCCCGAGTGCGGCGTCTACTTCAGTCGCTGCGGGCGGGTGTCACCGCCGTTGGAGCGGGCCCGGTCCGAGGGGATGTCCGCGAAGCCCCCCAAACCGTTGGTGCCGTAGGTGCGGTCCACCGAGGTGGTGTCCCCGGAGATGTTCAGCTTCACCGTTGGGGCCAGCGAGCCCCCGCGCACCGGGTTGCCGTCCTTGTTGCCGCCGATGGAGTCGATGAAGGACTCCACCAGGCCGCCGGGCATGACGTAGTGCGAGTAGGACTGGAAGGTGTACGGGCTCTGGTTGAAGTCCGGCGAGTAGGGCTTGCCCGGGTTGAAGTTGAGGTTGATGGGGTTGCCCAGCGCGATACCCGTGTTCTGGTTGAGCGGCTTGTAGTCGCTTCGCAGCCCGTCGCCCACGAAGCCGTAGACGCCCTCGGGGCCCTGGAGCCCGTCGGCATAGGTCTCCCGGTGCGAGATCGTGAACAGGTAGTACTTGCCGTCCTGGAAGTAGATCTGGGGCCGCTCGGTCTGGTCATTGACGCAGTTACCGCTCAGCAGCGGAGGCAGGTACTCCCACTGGGTCATCGCCTTGTTCTTGGCCCGGGCCAGGCCCACGTTGGCCAGCTGGTAGTAGCCGCCGCGCTGGTTGACCGCCTCGACCGTCTCCGCCTTGGGATCGCCCTGCTCGTAGCCGAGGTCCTCCGCGGTGCAGGTGGCCATGGCGGTGTTCTGACCGGCCTTGGCCGCGGCGTCGACGTACTGCTGCTCACGGACGAAGGCCGAGTTGCCCTCGAAGACCATGTACTCGGTGGGGTCCGAGGGGTTGTTCTGGTCGCGGAAGGTGAAGGGGTCGCGGAAGTTCACGCCCGGGTTCTGCTCACGGGTCTGGTAGTACTTGCCGTCCGGGACGAGCAGCTGGTGCTGGGTGCGGAATCCGGTGAGCCACACGCCGTTCTCGTCAGCGTAGATGCGTCCCTCGGACTGCACGATCCGCGGGTCGTAGGGCTTGGAGGCCGCGTTGTTGCCGTCCTGACCGTAGCCCCCGTCGCCACTGCCGCCGGTGGTGGTGTTGTAGAAGGCCACCGAGGTGTAGAACATGCGGATCTTGTTGCCCTCCATGAGGCGGGCCGAGCCGGACCACTCGGTCTGGGCCGTGAAGCTCTGGTCCTCGAAGATCGAGCCTGAGGCGCCGTCGGGGAAGACGTGCCCCCCGTAGATCCACCCGCCGTTGGAGCTGCCTGCGCCGTCGGCCGAGGAGGTCTGCGTGCCGGCCTTGCGGTAGAAGAAGCCCAGGCGCGCGTGGGTGTGGCGGTCGTCGAAGGTGTAGCCGGCGTGCCGGTCGGCCACCAGGGAGAAGGCGATCTCCCAGCCGTTGTAGGAGATCTGGTGGGCGGCCTCATCGGTCAGCGTCCAGGTGTCCCACACCCATACGTCGTCGCTCGTGGCCGGGAAACCGTTGGAGATCTCCGGCATCGTGAGCTGCTCGGGCATCGAGTTGGTGCCCGACGGCGCATTGGGGTTGGAGACGCGCTGGATCTGCATGGCGTCGGCGCGGGTCCACTTGGCGGTGTAGTTCTCCTCGACCCCGTGCGCCGCACCGGTGTGCTTGGTCGCATTGGCCCAGCCGGGGTTGTCGGCCTTGAAGCCCTTCGCGTCCTGGGCCGCGGCCCCACCGGCGGCCTGCTGGTCGCTCTGGCCCGCCTGGCCCTGCTCCGCGGGGCTCTGGCTCGCCTGCGCCTGGCCGGCAGGGGACTGGTCGTTCTTCTGGGCCGCTCCCGCCTCGGGTGAGGCCTCGGCAGTAGCGGTGGCGGCGGGGAGGCGCTGGGGAGGGCGCCTCATCGGCGAGCGCGGTGGTGCCGGACCCGGCCACCAGGAGTCCGAGCGTCAGCGCCACGGCCAGTCGTCTGCGACGGGCGCGGAACGAAGTGTGTGTCACGGTCATTGTCCGTACTGTCCTTACTCATGAGGGATGAGGGTGTCAGTGCGCCGTGAGCCGCTGTTATGTGATCTCCCAGGTCCAACCTTAGGAGAACCTGGAGGCGGAGGGACAGGTCTTTGGACCGCTCTGTCAATATCGGGACACCGCCACCAAAGACGTAGGCCCTGTGTTCTCAGGGTTTCTTGAGGTTCTTGGTAATTTGGTGACATAGACCACAAGCCAAGGGCTTATTGTCCGGTTAGTCTGAGCGCGTTCTCCGTGAGCTGTCTGGTCTCCCAGCCTGTCGGTTCAGGTGGTCGTCCGCTGCTGGGCGGCCCCGTGTCTAACGGAGATCCTGTGAATACTCTTCCCATCCGTCTGCGACGGTTATCCGCTTCAACAATCGCTTTGCTGGCTGCGCTCGCCCTGAGTGCGGCCGGCCCGGCGGTGGCCGCTACAGCGCCGAATACGGCGGGGCAGTCCACCACCTCCCTGCGCAACACCTCCACGGTGAGTGCCCAGTCCCTGGCCCAGATGGTCGCAGGTCCGAAGGCGACAGTCTCCAACGCATCCGTCTCCGGCAAGGACGTCCAGATCGGCACGGTCAAGGGACTGCCCGGTGACGGCAACGCCATCACCGAGGGTGTCGCCCTGTCCACCGGCTCCCTCGTCGACCCCGATCCCACCGCCGACTCCGACACCGACATCACCCGCTCCGCGGTCCTGGGACCCAATGACGCCCTGGACACCACCGGTGACTTCGGCGTCGTCGAGGACCCGGCGGGACTGGCCAAGGTGGCCGGCACCGACGTCTACGACGAGGCCGTCCTGGAGTTCGACGTCACCGCCACCAGCTCAAACATCGTTCTCTACTACAGCCTCGGCTCCGAGGAGTACGCCGGCGCCACCGAGGGCACCCCGGCCTCCTGGCAGTCGCGCGGATACAAGGACCCGCTGAGCATCCAGGTCAACGGCACCGATTGCGCCCACGTCCCCGGCACGCAGACGGCCGTCAGCGCCGCCTCGATCAACGAGTCCTCCAACGCCGCCTACTACACGGCCAATGTCTCGGGACACACGCCGGGGCAGATCCCCGTGGAGTTCAACGGCTACACCTCCGCCCTGCCCTGCCAGGCCTCCGTCACCCCGGGGCAGAAGGTGCACGTGCGCGTGGCCATCGCCGACGCCCAGGACGGCCAGCTCGACTCCACGGTTCTCCTGCGCACCCAGGGACTGGGCTTCACCGACAAGCCGATCACCGACCCCTGCAACGCCAAGGCCGGCAGCTGTGACATCCCCGGCAACAGCAACGGCTCCAACGGGGCGAAGAACGGCAAGACTCCGCCACTCCGCCCGGTCAGGGAAAGCCGGGCGTCACCGACTACAGCGCCGCCTCGCCCACCGCGAGCCCCAAGAAGACTGTGGCCGGTCTGCCCCTGACCGGAACCCAGGCGCTCTTCCTGGGAGGCATCGCCCTGCTGCTCCTGGCCGGCGGTGGTGTCGCGCTCATGCTGCGTCGTCGTCGCCTGACCGGCTCTGAGGCCGGCTGACGGCGAGACTGCGGCCAGTAGACGGCTGACGGGGCGGATGAGGAGAGCCTCATCCGCCCCGTCAGTCTGTATCTGCGGCTCACCGCTGCTGGGCGCTCAGTCCTCCTCTTGCCGGGAGGCGCGACGCGCCGCCAGTTCCTTGGCCAGCATCGCGCATCCCAGGATGCACAGCGGCATGGAGGCCAGCCACAACAGGGTGCTGATACGGGACAGCAGCGAGGTCTGAGCCAGGACGGGCAGGACGGCGGCGATGACGATGACCGCCATCCACACGCCGACTCGCTGTGCGCCGCGCGGTGCTCGGGCGTCGTCGGGTTCCATGACCCGATCCTCTCACCCGGTGATCTCGAACCTGCGCTCATCCAGGCAGCCGGCGCGCAGGTCGGTGACGGTGAGCCGGCGCACCGAGGCCCACCGCGGGCCGTGCCGCAGCCACGCGATCAGCCGGCCCACGGCCTCAGGCTCGCCCTGGGCCGTGACCTCGACGTCGCCGTCGGGCAGGTTGCGGACCTGCCCCACCACTCCCAGCTCCTGGGCGGTGTAGGCGCAGTGGTAGCGGAAGCCCACCCCCTGGACCGTGCCCTGGACCAGGACGTGAACGGTTCTCACGGTGCTGGCACTCCTACCGGCGTCGCTCATGGCCCTATCGTCTCAGGCTCAGGGCCGAGCGCGTAGGCTTGCCGCCATGCGTATCGCCACTGTCAACGTCAACGGCATCCGGGCCGCCGCCCGCAAGGGCATGGGGGAGTGGCTCGCCGCCTCCGCCCCCGACATCCTCCTGCTCCAAGAGGTCCGGGCCGACGAGCAGATCGCCGTCGACCTCCTGCCCGGCTACGAGGCCGCCATCTGGCCTGCCGCATCAAGGGACGTGCGGGCGTGGGCGTCGCCGTGCGCGAGGGCGGCCCCGCCACCCTCGGCGAGCTGCGCTACGGCGTGGCCGCGCCCGGCACCGAGGAGCCCGACGTCGACTCCGGCCGCTGGCTCGAGGCCGACCTGAGCCTCACCGGCTTCGACGGTCTCGAGCGGCTCACCGTCATCTCCGCCTACCTGCACTCGGGCCAGCTGGGCACCGAGAAGATGGACCAGAAGTACGCCCACCTCGAGCTCGTCGACGCCCGCATGGCCGAGCTCCTGGCCGCCGCCCGTGATGGAGGGCCCCAGGTCGTCATGGCCGGGGACCTCAACGTGGTGCGCTCCGAGCGTGACATCAAGAACTGGAAGCCCAACCACAACAAGATCGCCGGCGTCATGGACGAGGAGATCGCCCACCTGGAGGGCTGGTTCGCCTCCGGCTGGGTGGACGCCTCGCGTCACCTCGTGGGGGACGAGGAGCAGGGGCCCTACACGTGGTGGTCCCAACGCGGCAAGGCCTTCGACAACAACACCGGCTGGCGGATCGACTACCAGGTCCTCACCCCCGCCCTGGCCGAGCGGGCCCACAGCGTCACCGTGGACCGGGCGCCCGACTACGCCTCACGCTGGTCCGACCACGCCCCGCTCGTCGTCGAGTACCGCTGAAGACGCGGCTGACCTTTTCGGAGAGCACGTCGGGGTCGGGTGCCTGTTCGGCCCGACCCCGACGGCCTCTCAGTAGCGGATCGCGTCGATCGGCCGGATGCGGGTGGCCACGATCGCCGGGATGATGCCCGCCAGCGCGCCCACGGCGGTGGCCGCGACCAGGCCGATGACGGCCGCCACCATGGGGAAGGGCGGGGTCGTGGTCACCGGGATGCGAGGAAGGCGCTCAGCGGCATCACGCGCATCCCCACGATGGCGATCCCGATGCCGACGACGCCGGCGACCACGGTGGCCACCACCGACTCCAGCATGATGGAGAAGAAGATGCGTCGGCTCGTCGCCCCGAAGGAGCGCCGCACCCCGATCTCGTGGATGCGTTGACGCACGGTCACCAGTGAGATGTTGACCAGGCTCAGGGCCCCCAGCAGCATGACGAACACGCCGGCGGCCGTGACCACCTGGGTGAAGGTGTTCGCGCTGGAGCTGAAGCCGCCGCCCTGGAGGTTGTCCTCGGCCTGGGTCGAGCCCTGACCGAAGCGCGCGTCCAGGTCCTTCTTGGCCAGGCTGGCGACCTCCTTCGCGCCGTCCTGACCGGCCCAGATCTCCAGCGTGGGGGCGGGGCGGGCGGCGTCCTTGGGCAGCCAGTGCTCATAGGGCGTGTTGAGGGCGAAGGCGGTCACGGGCTGGGTGCACGGCAGGCCCGCGTCCCGCTCGGGGTCGCCGCTGCAGCCCATGAGGGAGAGGTCCTCCGCCTCCAGCACGCCGACGATCGTGAAGGAGGTCTGCACCGGGGAGAAGGAGGTGATGGTGACCGGCTCGGTGAGCTGCTGGATCCCCAGTGCGTCGAGGAAGCCCTGGGTGACGACCATGCTCGGGGAGAGGTCGTCCTCGTCCTGCGCGGTGAACCAGCGCCCCTGGGAGACGGTCTTGTGGTGCAGAAGCCCGTAGCTCAGGCTCACGGTCTGGGTGGGCACGCTCCGAGCGCCGTCGGGGAAGGAGAAGCGCACGTTGGAGGTGTAGGTCGTCGCCCAGGACTTGACCTCGTAGCGCTCGACGAAGCTGTTCATCGCCGAGGAGATCTTCGCCGCTGTCGCAGCGCTGGTCGTGGAGCCTCCGCCCGCGCTACCAGCGCCGCCTGCAGCGCCCGCACCGCCTGCGCCGCCCGCACCGTCGCTGCTGCCGCCGCTGGCACCTGAGTCGGCGCCGGTACTGGACTCGGGGGCGTCGTCGGCCTGGAGGGCCTGGTCCAGGCCCTTGCCGGTGGGGCTGACGTTGATCGTCACCGTGCCCGGGCGGCCGGTGTACTTCTCGCTGACCTTGTTGATGGCGTCGACGGAGACCTGCCCCAGGGCGATGACGAAGGTCATGGCCGCCACCGCCGCCGCCACGCCCACCAGCGACAGCAGGACCCTCAGCTTGCCGATGCGCAGCTGGGCCCAGGCCTCGACGATGGCGCCGAAGAATCCGGTGAGAATGCCGTTCATGAGGCTCCTTCTTGGCTGGTGGGCGCAGACGGGTAGGGGGATGCCGGAGGGGTGGTGACGACCTCACCGAACTCCTCCAGGCTGCCGACCTTGCGACGCATGACGGAGATCGGGGTGAGGGTGCCGTGATCGAGCCGGTACTGGGTGTGAGCGCGGCCGGCCACGGCCAGGTCGTGCGTGATGATGATGAGGGCGGCACCGTTCTCGGCGCACTGACGCTCCAGGAGCGTCATGACCGAGTTGCCGGTGTCGACGTCGAGGGCGCCGGTGGGCTCGTCGGCCAGGATGACGCTGGGGCGGCGCGACAGCGCCCTGGCGATGGCCACCCGCTGCTGCTCGCCTCCCGACAGGCGCGAGATGGGCGAGCCCACCTTGTCGCCCAGGCCCACGGCCTCCAACAGCTCGGCGGCCCGTGCGCTGCGGGTCCAGAAGGCCCTGCCGGTGTCGTACAGGAGGGGTGCCGCCACGTTCTCGGTGGTGGTCAGTCCCGGGATGAGGTTGAAGGACTGGAAGACGAAGCCGAAGGTCTGCCCCCGCAGGTGGGCGCGGCGACTCTCCCCGAGCCGGGAGGTGTCGGTGCCCGAGAGCGTGTAGTGGCCCGATGTCGGCTTGTCGATGAGACCCAGGATGTTGAGCAGAGTCGACTTTCCCGTTCCCGAGCGTCCCACGATGGCCACGTGCTCACCGGGGGAGACGCTCAGGTTGACTCCCGTGAGGATGTGCAGGGGCTCGGAGTCGGGGACGGTGAAGGTACGGGTGATCTCCCGCAGCTCCAGCAGCCCGCTCACAGGATCTCCTTGCCTTCGGAGTCGTAGCAGGCGGAGTTGTCCGGCTCGCAGGTGTCCGGCGTCCCGGTGCGGCGCGTGTCCTTGTTGGGGACGAACTGCAGGACCTGCTGGTCGGCCTTGAGGCCGGCGGTGATCTGGATGTTCGTACCGTCCGTGATCCCCAGCTTCACAGCGGTCTTGACCGCCTTGGAGGCGTCCCCGGACTCGGGCACCAGCCACACGAAGCCCGAGCCGACCTTGCCCTCCACGGCGGTGACCGGAACCATCAGGGCCTCTGAGGCGCTGCCGGCGTCAACGCTGATGGTCACCGGCATACCGGCGAAGACCTTCTGGTCGCCGGGAACCGCGCAGCGCATCTCCACGCTGGTACCGTCACCGGAGGTGGTCGTCGTCGAGCCGTCCCCACCGGTGGTCGTGGAGGTGGAGGCCTTGGTGCCGACCTTGAGGTTGTTGCACTGGAAGGGCGCCGGGCCCCCCCTCCAGGGTCAGGGTCGCGGCAGTGGGCGCATTGGTGAGCCGGTACTGCTGCGCGGCGCTGACGGTCCCGGTGGCCGAGTAGGTCGCGGGGGTGATGGTGGCCACGACGACGCCGACGCCGGTCTCCTGCTGCTTGAGGACCTTGGGGGTCACGGTGCCGCTGACGGGGGCGTAGATCGTGGACCAGGTGACCTTGTCCTCGGTCGGGGTCTGGGTGACGTTGCCGCTCTCATCGGTCTTGGTCACCGGGGGCTGGGACTCGGAGTGCTTGATGTAGAGCAGCGGGTCGCCGGCACTGACCTGGGTGTCCTTCTCCACGGCGACCGAGTCCACCACGCCGGCCAGGTCGGCCTGAACCTCGACCGTGGCGTCCTGAACGATGTGACCCTTGACCGAGACCGTGTTGGAGATGCTGCCTTTGGTCACGGGGACGGTTTTGACGTCGGCGGCGTAACCCGGGGAGATGTCAGCGGTCGTCCCGTCGCCCTGCGAGGGGAAGAAAGCGATCTTCACCAGGGCGACGGCGACGATCACCGCAATGAGGGTCTTGAGGGCGGGCCAGACGAAGCGCTTCACGGCGTCCTCCATGGAAGGCGGCGGGATCAGAACCGGGTAGGGACCCCGGGCTCCTGATTAATACGCGCAGAGACTACGGCACAGGCGGTTGTCAGACCTCATCCTGAAGGAGGAATGCTGACAGTCCTCTCCAACCGAGGTTGGAGAGGACTGATGGCCGTCAGGCGTGGAGGCTCAACGGTGCGTCGGGGCCGCTCAGGCGAGCCTGCCGGCCGGGGCGGAGGGAACCGCGTCGAGGAAGGCCGGCGGGTTGAAGCCCTCGCGCTGGTAGGCCTCGGCCACGGCGCGGGCCACGTCGTGGACGGCGTCGGCGTCCACCAGGGCGATCGCCGAGCCGCCGAATCCGCCGCCGGTCATGCGCGCCCCGTGGGCGCCGGCGGCGCGGGCCGCCTCCACGGCCACGTCCAGCTCGGGGCAGGTGCACTCGTAGTCCACCCGCAGTGACTCGTGCGAGGCGTCCATGAGCCTGCCCGCCTCGGCGAGCTTCTCCCCGCGCAGGGGCTGCCCGTCCTGCAGGAGCGCCACGAGCCGGCGGGTGCGGTCGATCTCGGTGACAACGTGGCGGGTGCGCTTGACCAGCTCGTCGGCGTCGTCGCCGTCGGTGGCCGCGAGGCGCTCGAGGGCGCCGGGCAGGTCCTCGATCGCGATGTCCGCCAGGAGCTCCACCCCGAGGATCTCAGCGGCCCGCTCGCAGGCGGCTCGCCTGGCCCCGTACTGGCCGTCGTCCAGGGAGTGCTTGGCCTTGGTGTCGATGACCAGGAGGGCCAGGCCCTCGGCGGCCAGGTCGAAGGGCACGTGGGTCACCGAGCCGTCGCGGCAGTCCAGCTCCAGGGCGTGGCCCTCGCGGCAGCGCAGGGAGGCCGACTGATCCATGCCGCCGGTGGGGGCTCCGGCCATCTCGTTCTCCGTGCGCACGCAGTTGGTCACCAGGCGAGCACGCCCGGCGTCGTCGGGCTCCTCAGGCGTTCCGGCCAGCCCCAGGCCCGCGACCTCGTCGATGGCGACGGCCGCCGAGCACTCCAGGGCCGCCGAGGAGGACAGTCCGCCTCCCAGGGGCACGCAGGAGACGAGTGCGGCGTCGAAGCCGGGCAGGTTCTCGAAGCCGTCGCGCTCCAGGGACCAGGCGACGCCGGCGATGTAGGAGGCCCAGTGCTCCACCTCCCCGGGGGTTCCCTTCGGGCCGATCGTGTCGAGGTCCATGACGTCGACCTTCTCCCGGGTCTGGGGGGAGACCAGGCGCACGACGCGGTCCTCGCGGCGCCGCAGCGCCAGGTGCGCCCGGTGGGGCAGGGCGATGGGCAGGGCCAGGCCGCCGTTGTAGTCAGTGTGCTCGCCAATGATGTTGACGCGCCCGGGGGCGTACCACACGCCGTCGGGCTCGGCCTCGAAGACCTCCCGGAACAGGGCGGTGGCGGCCTCGGCGCCCTCCTGGGGGCTCAGTGCAGGGGCGAAGACGGGAGCATCGTTGGTCATCGTGTTCTCCTGTGGTGGGTTGTTGTGAGTGGGCGGACAGGCTGTGGAAGGGAAAGGCCCGCGGGACGGGGTCAGGTGGCGATGGTCAGGCGGGTGCCGGCCTGCTGCAGGGCGTCGACGCCGTCGGCGTCGGGCTCGGCCTCGGTCACCAGGACCCCGATATCCCGGGTGGCGCAGAAGGAGCGCAGCCCCAGGACCCCCCACTTGGAGGAGTCCAGCGTGGCCACCACCGTGCGTCCGGCGGCGACCAGCGCCTGGTTGGCGGAGGCCTCCTGCAGGTTGGGGGTCATGAGCCCGGCCTCGGGAGTGAATCCGTGGGCGCCCAGGAAGACCCACTCCACGCGCATCGTGCTCAGTGCGTCAATGGCCACCAGCCCCACCAGGGCGTTCGACGGCGTGCGCTCACCCCCGGTGATGACCACCGTGGGGGCGTCGCGGTTCTCGGCGCGGGCGGCGTCGGCGGCGTCGAAGAGCACCTGCGCGGCGGGCAGCGAGTTCGTGATGACGGTCAGGGTGGGGAAGTGCTCCAGCTCGGTCAGGGCCTGGGCGAGCGCCAGCGTGGTGGTCCCGGCTGACAGCGCCAGGGAGTCCCCGGGGCGGACCATGGCGGCCGCGGCCTGACCGATGCGGCGCTTGGCCTCCAGGTTGAGGGTCGACTTGGCGGTGAATCGCGGCTCGAGGGTGGTGGGGCCGGCGGCCACCGCCCCGCCGTGGACGCGCTCGACCAGCCCCTGGGTGACGAGCTCGGTGATGTCACGGCGCACGGTCATCTCGGAGATACCCAGCTCCTCGACGACGTCGGCCACCCGGACCCCGCCGGTGGCCGCGACCCGTTCCAGGATGTGCTCCTGGCGCTGACGGGCGAGCATCGGGGCCGGACGGGGCGATCCGACGGCGGAGGCTGAGGGGCCGGGTTGCATGGGCCCAGTCTGCCAGACCTCGACGTCGAAAACGCCATGTCCGCACGTTCCCGCACAGAGTCGCACAGGCGGCGGCGGTGGCGGCCGTTCCACCCGTTCGGTCGGTCATGGCACACTTATCCCGCTCGTGCCGCGCTCCCGGCTGGGATAACGGGGGTGTGACACGGTAATGTGTTCGGGTCACCCTCGTGGTCATGCGTTCTCCGGACGCAGGAACTCACATCAGCCCGATCAACCAGTCATCCCGTAGGAGCCCAGGAGTCATGCAGATCCCCGCACCAGACGCGAACCAGTGCGTCATCGGTGTGGCCATCGCCCTGCCCTCCCACTACGCCGCCCAGGTGCGGGCGGTGCGGGAGGCCGCCGGGGATCCTCTGGCCGAGGTCGTGCCGCCCCACATCACGCTGCTGCCGCCCACGGCCGTCGACCTCGACTCCCTCGACGAGGTCATGCGGCACCTGCGCAACGTGGCTGCTGGGACGAGTCCCTTCGAGGTGCGGCTGGACGAGGTCGGCACCTTCCGGCCCGTCAGCCCCGTGGTCTACCTCGGGCTGCGCAGCGGCGCCGAGGAGTGCGATCGTCTTCAGATGCGGGTGCGCGACCGCCGGGGGCCCCTGGCCCGTTCGCTCAGCTTCCCCTTCCACCCGCACGTGACTTTGGCTCACGAGGTTGCCGAGGACGGTCTCGACATCGCGGCGAGGAAGGGCGCGGACCTGACCATGGACTTCACCGTCACCGAGCTTCATCTCTACCGACACCGCAGCCGGCCCGCCGGCCACGGCGGTGGCCGGTGCTCGGCTTCGGGGGGCTGGGACGTGGTGGCCGCCTTCGCCTTCGGGGGCTCCCTGGTCCCTGACGCCTCCGCCGACACTGCTGTGCCCGCAGTGTCGGTGCCCCCGACGACTCCGGCGGTGTCGGTGTGATCGAGCGCGTCAAGGAACTGCTGGAGGTCGGGCGGCGCACGCGGGTCGGCCGGGCCCTGATCCGCTACGGCACGGCGCGAGGCGCGCTCATGGCCGGAGGAATCGCCTACACGGGCATGTTCTCGGTCTTCGCCGTCCTCGTCATCGGTGTGAGCATGCTCATGGCGATGCTCGGTCAGCACCCCACCATCCGGGCCGCCGTCGTGGACTCCATCAACTCGCTGCTGCCCGGTGTCATCGACACCGGCAACGGCAAGGGGCTGGTCTCGGTCGAGCAGCTGACCCTCCCTTCGGCGCTCAACCTGGGATCGGTGCTGGCGGCCGGGGCCTTCATCTACTCCGTCATCAGCCTCATGGGCACTCTCAAGATCGCCTTGCGGGCCATGTTCGGGCTGGTCAATCCCGTCATGAGGCCGGTGGTCGGGCAGCTGGCGAATATCGCGGGGTTCCTCGTCATCGTGGCCGGAGTGCTGGTGACGGCCGTGGCCTCGGTGGTCACCACGACGCTGTCGGGCAGTGTCGGTCGTTCCCTGGGCCTGCCGCAGTCGCTGACCGGAACCGGGGCGTGGGTGATGACGCTCCTGCTCTCCTTCCTCATTGACACCGGTGTCCTGGCGCTCCTCATCACTGTGTGCGGCATCCGCCCTCCCCGACGTGACCTGCTGCAGGGCTGCATGCTGGGCGCCTTCGCCCTCGGTGTGCTGCGCCAGGTGGGCACCGGGGCGGTCGGCTCGGTGACGCGTAACCCGCTTCTGGCCTCCTTCGCGGCCATCGCCGTCCTCATTCTGTGGCTGCACCTGACCAGTCGCGTCGTGCTGCTCGTGGCGGCCTGGATGGCCAACCCGCCGCTGCCCCGGGACGTCGACCATCCCAACGAGGTCCACGCCCACGAGCGTCCAACTACGTGACGCTCTCCGTGCCCGAGACCCTGGCCTGGCCCCGCCAGTCCATCACCGGCAGCCTCGAGGCGGACCCGACGGCGCACCCCGACTACGTCCCCCCGGTGCCGATCCCGTGAGTGCATGGACGCACTTTTGGAGAGGCGGTAAATGGTGGTGCTGACGCCCGACGGCGAGTTTTTCACGAATCAAACGATGAGGATGATGTGTTCTTGAGGCCTCGGGTGCCTACCGAATCGATAGGGGATATATACGTCGGCGGTTCGTGAATCCTGGGTTGAGATTCTCGTCCACACGGGTAATACTGCGTATCGAACACATTCCTTGTTCTCTTCCCCTGAAAGGAGTCGTTGTGTCGGCGTCTAAACGAGTTCTCATCTTTGCGTTGGTTCTGCTGGTAGTGGGTGCGGGAGCCATTGGAGTCAGTCTTATTCCTGCGAGCGGAGAGGCTCCCAAGTACGAATGTGTCACCGATGGGTCCGTCAGTTCCGGGTTCAGTGATCCGGACCAGGGGGACTGTCCCATCACCATTGAGAGCTATCAGGCTCGTGCCCAGTGGAAGAGTCAAGGATGGCTTGGTGAGAGCGCCTATACGGTTCGCAAAGCGGCGGCCGGTGGAGTGGTGCTCGGCATTATTGGTTTGATTGCTGCAGGTGTCATGAAAGCGACTCAGCGGAAGAAGGTCTCTCGGCCCGGGATGTAGATGCTGAGACTGGGGTGGTGGTGTGTGCGAGGTTGCGGTCTGAGCGCTAGCCTGTGGCGGTGACTGAGATTTCTGGCAACCCTGGCAAGTCCGATCGCGCCGTACAGCCCGACGGGTCGGCACCGGCCATTCACGCCATCATTCCCGCAGGCGGTGCGGGCACCCGGCTGTGGCCGCTCAGCCGGCGCCGGCGCCCCAAGTTCCTCCTCGACCTCACCGGGGCCGGCCGCAGCCTCCTGCAGGACACCGTTGAGCGACTGGCCCCGGTGACCGCGACGACGACGGTCGTCACCGGCGTCGCCCACATCGCCGCCGTGGCCGACCAGCTCCCGAGCATCCCGCGCGACAACCTCCTGGCCGAGCCCTCCCCGCGCGACTCCATGGCGGCCATTGGCCTGGCCGCCGCCGTCATCGCCCACCGACACGGACGAGACGCCGTCGTCGGCTCCTTCGCCGCCGACCACACCGTGGCCGACCGGGCCGCCTTCGCCGACGCCGTCCGCCAGGCCGCCCGCCTGGCCGAGCAGGGCTGGGTGGTCACCATCGGGATCGAGGCCACCGGCCCCTCGACCGCCTTCGGCTACATCCACGCCGGCGACCCCACCGACGTGCCCGGGGCCCCCGACGGACGCCGGGTCCTGGGCTTCACCGAGAAGCCCGACGCCGACACCGCCGCCGCCTACCTGGCCACCGGCGACTACCGCTGGAACGCCGGCATGTTCGTGGTCCGCGCCGGCGTCCTCCTGGACCACCTCGCCGAGCTCAGGCCCCAGCTGGCCCAGGGCATCGAGGCCATCGCCGCCGTCTGGGACGCTCCCGAGCGCGAGGAGGTCCTGGCCGAGCGCTGGCCGGCCCTGGAGAAGATCGCCATCGACCACGCCATCGCCGAGCCGGTGGCCGCCGCCGGGGGAGTGGCCACCGTGCCGGTCTCCATGGGCTGGAACGACGTCGGCGGATTCGACGCCCTGACCGACCTCGTCCCGCCTCGCACCGAGGGTCCGGCCACCGGTGCCAGAGTGCTCGACGACACCGACGACACCGACGACACCGACGACACCGACGGCTCTGCCGGAACGGGCACTGCCGGGACTGGCACCGTCGGAGACGCCGCCCCGCGCGCAGAGATCCGGGCCCTCGACTCCGACGGCGCCCTCATCGCCTCCACCTCCGGACGCACGGTGGTGCTCCTGGGAGTGCCGGGTGCCGTCGTCGTCGATACGCCCGACGCTCTGCTGGTCACCACCCCCGAGCACGCCCAGGACGTCAAGAGTGTCGTCGACGCCCTCAAGGCGGCCGGCCGAGAGGACCTGCTCTAGCCGGACCGCTGCACCGCGGGCGCAGCAGTCGTCGAAGTCGCTGGGACCGCTGGAACCGCTGAGGTCTTGAGGGGCCCGGCGCCGGAAGAAGACGCTCCTCCGGCGCCGGGCCCCTCATCGAAGCCACGACGATCACGAGCTCATCCCGGTGGAAAGGGTGGTGTGAGAATGAGGGGTTCTCGCCTATCCTTGACACTCGAATGTGTCCCCCGTCGCACGCGAGAACCACGGAGGTTTCCATGAAGAAGGCCTGCTCCGCGATGACGCTCGGCGCGGCCGTGGCCCTGGCCCTGGCCGCCTGCGGGACGCCACCGGCCCAGCGGCCCGCCCGCAACCTCGAGGGCGCCAAGAACTTCACCGCCTGCATGCTCTCCGACGAGGGCGGATTCGACGACCACTCCTTCAACGAGTCCGGCAAGAAGGGCCTGGATCGGGCCGGCAAGGAACTGGGAGTCAAGACCATTGCCGTGCAGTCGGAGAACTCGGCCGACTACGCCACTAACATCTATGCGCTCATCCAGCAGAACTGCAAGCTCGTCATTGGCGTCGGCTTCAACATCGCCGCCGACCTGACCGAGTCGGCCAAGGCCAACCCCGACATCCAGTTCGCCCTCATCGACGCCTCCTTCATCGGCGCCGACGGCAAGCCCGCCGCCCTGCCCAACACCAAGCCACTGCTGTTCAAGACGGCCGAGGCCGCCTACCTGGCCGGGTACGCAGCCGCCGGCACCTCCCGTACCGGGGTCGTGGGCACCTACGGCGGCAAGCCCCTGCCCACCGTCCAGATCTTCATGGACGGCTTCGCCAAAGGCGTGGCCCGCTACAACCAGGACACCGGCGCCCAGGTCCAGGTCAAGGGCTGGGACACCACCACCGGCAAGGGCGGCTCCTTCGTCGGCAACTTCACCGACGCCGCCAAGGGCCAGGCCATCACCGAGCAGTTCATCTCCCAGGGGGCGGACATCATCATGCCGGTGGCCGGCCCCGTCGGCCAGGGCACGCTGTCCTCCGTGCGCCAGAAGAACGACGCCGGGGGCACCAACGCCGTCATCTGGGTCGACTCCGACGGCTACACCTCCTCCGGTGACGGCAGCATCATCATGACCTCCGTGGTCAAGGAGATCGGCAACTCGGTCTTCGACACCGTCAAGAACGCCTCCGAGGGGAGATTCTCCTCCGAGCCCTACATCGGAACCCTCAAGAACAACGGGGTGGCCGCCGCACCCTTCCACGACTTCGACTCCCGGGTGCCGGCGCCGGTCAAGGCCAGGCTCGAGGAGCTGCGAGCCCAGATCATCGACGGGTCCCTCGACGTCTCCACCCCCTACGACCCCTCCTGACCGCCCGGCCGGGGCCGGCGCCCCGAGCCTCCACCGCCACCCGGAAGCGAGCCTGTTGTGAAGCTTGAGCTGCGCGGGATCACGAAGGCCTTCGGGCCGCTCGTGGCCAACGACCATATCGACTTAACCGTCGAACCCGGCCAGATCCACGCCCTCCTGGGCGAGAACGGCGCGGGCAAGTCCACGCTCATGAACGTCCTCTACGGCCTCCACCAGCCCGACGCCGGAGAGATCCTCATCGACGACGAGCCCGTCACCTTCTCCGGGCCGGGCGACGCCGTGGCCGCAGGCATCGGCATGGTCCACCAGCACTTCATGCTCGTGCCCGTCTTCACCGTGGCCGAGTCCGTCGCCCTGGGCTACGAGCCGGTCGGGTCGCTGGGGCTCATCAACACCAGCGCCGCCGCCGCCAAGGTCACCGAGATCTCCCGCCGCTTCGGCTTCGACGTCGACCCCCACGCCCTCATCGAGGACCTGCCCGTGGGCGTCCAGCAGCGCGTGGAGATCATCAAGGCCCTGGCCAGAGACGCCAAGGTCCTCATTCTCGACGAGCCCACCGCCGTGCTCACCCCGCAGGAGACCGACGAGCTCATCACCATCATGCGCGAGCTCAAGGCCTCGGGCACCTCCATCGTCTTCATCACCCACAAGCTGCGCGAGATCCGCGAGGTCGCCGACACCATCACCGTCATCCGCCGCGGCCGCGTCGTCGGCACCGCTGATCCCACCGCCTCGGCCGCCGAGCTCGCCGGCCTCATGGTCGGCCACGACGTCTCTTGACCGTCGACAAGCCCCCGGCCGACCCCGGGGACGGCGGGCTCGCCCTGGAGGGCATCAGCCTCATCGAGGACGGCACCACCCTCCTTGAGGACATCGACCTGCATGTGCGCGCCGGCGAGATCCTCGCCATCGCCGGCGTCCAGGGCAACGGCCAGACCGAGCTGAGCGAGGTCATCCTCGGGCTACGGCCGCCCACCACCGGCTCCATCGCCTTCGACGGCCAGGACGTCACCCGCCACACGGTGCGCCGCCGCCTGCGAGCCGGACTGGGCTTCGTGCCCGAGGACCGCACCACCGACGGCATGGTCGCCGAGCTCTCCGTCGCCGAGAACATGGTCCTGGACCGCTACGACGACCCCTCCCTGGGGCGGGGCCCATCACTGTCCCCGACGCGCGTGCGCCACGCCGCCCACCGGATGCGCGAGGAGTTCGACGTGCGCGTCACCGACGTCGACGACGCCATCTCCACCCTCTCGGGAGGCAACCAGCAGAAGGCCATCCTCGCCCGCGAGCTCTCCCGGCCCCTCAAGGTCCTCGTCGCCTCCCAGCCCACCCGCGGCCTGGACGTGGGCTCCATCGAGTTCGTCCACCAGCGCATCGTCGCCGAGCGCGACACCGGCACCGCCGTCCTCATCATCTCCTCCGAGCTCGACGAGATCTACGCCCTGGCCGACCGCATCGCCGTCATGTACCGCGGACGGATCGTCGGCACCGTCCCGGCCGACACCGCCCGCGACGCCCTGGGCCTCATGATGGCCGGCACCCCCGCCGAGCAGGCCCTCGACCCTCAGGAGCAGACACGATGAGCACCCCCACCACCGGCTCCAGCACCGAAGCGACCCCGACGCCCCCGTCCGAGGACCGCCCCGAGGAGCAGACCAAGCACGGCCCGAGCGGCCAGGGCTCCCTGCTGCGGCAGGTCGCCTCCTCACCGGCCGTCGTCGGGCTGCTCGCGGTCCTGACCGCCCTGATCCTCAGCTCGATCCTCATCCTCGCGGCCGACTCCGAGGTGCGCTACACCGCCACCTACCTGCTCAACCGCCCCGGCGACTTCCTCCACGCCACCGCCTCCACCCTGAGCGAGGCCTACAGCTCCCTGGTGCGCGGCGCCCTCTTCGACTGGCGCGCCACGACGGGCGTGCGCATGATCCGCCCCATCACCGACACCCTGACCAACGCCACCCCGCTCATCATCGCCGGGCTCGGCATGGCGGTGGCCTTCCGTGCCGGCCTGTTCAACATCGGCGGCCAGGGGCAGATGATCCTCGGGGCGATCACCGCCTGCTACGTGGGCATCGCCTGGAACCTGCCCCCGGTGGCCCACCTGCTCGTCGCCGTCGTCGGGGCGGCCCTGGGAGGACTGGTGTGGGGCGGTATCGCCGGCGTCCTCAAGGCCCGCACCGGCGCCAACGAGGTGATCGTGACGATCATGCTCAACTCCATCGCCGCCCACCTGCTGTCCCAGGTGCTCAGCCTCAAGGCCTTCAACGGGGAGGGGGAGACCGGCAACCGCAAGTCCCTGACCGTGGCGGATGCCGCCCAGTACCCCTCACTGGCCGGCGACTCCTTCCGCCTCCACGCCGGTTTCCTCCTGGCCCTGCTGGTCGCCGTGGCCGTGTGGTGGCTCATGGAGCGCTCCCGCCTCGGCTTCCAGCTGCGGGCCACCGGCCTCAACGCCGACGCCGCCCGCACCGCCGGCATGAGCGTGCCCTGGGTGACGAGCCTGGTCATGATGATCTCCGGCGCCCTGTGCGGGCTGGCCGCCACCGCGCCGGTCCTGGGCACCCAGAAGAGTATGGACGAGTCCGTCGTGGGCACCATCGGCTTCGACGCCATCACGGTGGCGCTCCTGGGCCGCTCCCGCCCCCTGGGGACCGTGCTGGCCGGTCTGCTCTTCGGGGCGCTGCGCGCCGGGGGCACTGCCATGCAGGCGGCCCCGGGCACCCACATCAAGATCGTCCTGGTCCTGCAGTCCACGATCGTGCTGTTCATCGCCGCGCCGCCCCTGATCCGGGCCATCTTCCGGCTCCCGGAGCGCCGCGACACCCTCGGCGGCACCGATCCGTCCCCCGCTTCAGTGCCGGCCGCAGCCCCGGCCGCTCCCGCCGCGAAGGAGGCCTGAGCCATGAGCGCATCAACCGCTTCCGTCGACTCTCACGCCGCGACCGCATCGGATGCCTCCGTGCCCGCGACGGCGGCTCCCATGGATCTGAAGATCCCGATCACCGGCGTCGTCGTGCTCCTCCTGCAGGGGCTCATGGCTCTGGGGGCCCGCGGCTCGACGACCTTCGACCTGACCGCCTCCTCCGACCTCTTCCGGCTCGGGGCCCCCGAGCTCAACGCGCGCCTGGTCATCCTCGCCGCCGCAGGGATCGTCGTGGCGTCCACCGCCGTCGCCTTCGACCGGGCCCGGCGCCGCAGCAGGATCCCCACCTGGGCCGCCGTCCTCATCGGCGTCGGATTCGTCCTGGCCTTCCTGGCCTGGGCCGGGGCCGGAAGCCGCGGCGTCATCCCCCTGGTGACCATCCTGTCCTCCGCGCTGGGACTGAGCGTCCCCCTCGTCTACGGCTCACTGGCCGGGATCATCGGGGAGCGCTCGGGCACCATCAACATCGCCATCGAGGGCCAGCTACTGGGCGGGGCCTTCCTGGGTGCCGTCGTCGCCTCGGCCTGCTCCAACCCCTGGGTGGGAATCCTGGCCGCCCCCGTGGCCGGAGTCCTCGTGGCCCTCCTCCTGGCCCTGTTCGGCCTGCGCTACCGGGTCAACCAGATCGTCGTCGGCGTCGTCCTCAACGTCCTGGTCTCCGGGCTCACCGGCTTCCTGTTCTCCACCTTCCTGTCCTCCAGCCTCAGCCTCAACCGGGCCCTGCGCCTGCCCACCCTGGCGGTGCCGCTGCTGTCCCGGATCCCGATCATCGGGCCGGTCCTCTTCCGCCAGACGATCCTCGTCTACCTCATGTACGCGGCCGTGGCGGTCCTGTCCGTCATGCTGTTCCGCTCCCGGTGGGGGCTGAGGCTGCGGGCCTGCGGTGAGCACCCCAAGGCCGCCGACACCGTCGGCATCAACGTCATGCGCACCCGCGTGGCCAACCTGGCCCTGGCCGGAGCGCTCGCGGGACTGGGAGGGGCCTTCTTCACCGTCGGCTCGGGCCTGTCCTTCGAGAACGACATGACCGCCGGCAACGGCTACATCGCCCTGGCCGCCATGATCCTGGGCGCCTGGCGGCCCCTGGGCTCCCTGGGGGCGGCCCTGCTCTTCGGCTTCGCCACCTCCGTGGCCCAGACCCTGCCGGTCATCGGCAGCTCGGTCTCACCGGACATCATCTCCATGATCCCCTACATCGTCACGATCCTGGCGGTGGCCGGATTCGTGGGCAAGGTGCGTGCCCCGGCCGCCGAGGGGGTGCCCTACCCGTGAGCAGCATCGCGCCCACTGATCTGACCGACGCCCGCTGGCGGGCCCTGCACGAGCTCGCCGTGGAGGCCATGACCCACGCCTACGCCCCCTACTCCCGCTTCAAGGTCGGTGCCGCCGCCCTGGTCGACGACGGCCGACTCGTCTCGGGATGCAACGTGGAGAACGCCGGCTACGGCGTCACCCTGTGCGCCGAGTGCGGCCTCGTCTCCGAGCTCACCCGCACCGGAGGAGGCCGCCTGGTCGCCTTCGCCTGCGTGGACGCCCACGGCCGGGCCCTCGCGCCGTGCGGGCGCTGCCGCCAGCTCCTGAGCGAGCACGCCGCCGACGGTATGGTGCTGGCCATGCCCTCAGGGATGATGAGCATCGACGAGGTCCTGCCCGACCGCTTCTGCGCCGACGACGTCGAACGCGTCGTCGGCCAGCAGGGCTGAGGGCCGGCTGACCAGCAGCCACAGATGGAGGAGAGCCCCGTGACCGTCCCCGCCACGCCCGCCGTCGAACCTTTCGACGCCGTCGACGTCATCGCCGCCAAGCGCGACGCCGCCACCCTGACCGACGCCCAGATCGACTGGGTCGTGGATGCCTACACCCGCGGCGCCGTCGCCGAGGAGCAGATGAGCGCCCTGGCCATGGCCATCTACCTACGCGGCATGAGCCGAGCCGAGATCGCGCGCTGGACCGAGGCCATGATCGCCTCCGGGGAGCGCATGGACTTCTCCGGCCTGCCCCGCCCCACGGCGGACAAGCACTCCACCGGGGGAGTGGGGGACAAGATCACCCTGCCGCTGGCGCCGCTCGTGGCCGTCTTCGGAGTGAGCGTCCCCCAGCTGTCCGGACGCGGGCTCGGGCACACCGGCGGCACCTTGGACAAGCTGGAGTCCATCCCCGGCTGGCGGGCCGAGCTCAGCAATGAGGAGATCCTGGCGATGCTCGATGCCGGCGGCCCCGGCGTCGTCATCTGCGCCGCCGGCGCGGGACTGGCCCCCGCCGACAAGCGCCTCTACGCCCTGCGCGACACCACCGCCACCGTCTCCTGCGTCCCCCTCATCGCCTCCTCGATCATGTCCAAGAAGATCGCCGAGGGGACCGGAGCCCTCGTCCTGGACGTCAAGGTCGGCTCGGGCGCCTTCATGAAGGAGCTCGGCCAGGCTCGCGAGCTCGCCTCCACCATGGTGGCCCTGGGCACCGACGCCGGAGTGACCACCCGCGCCCTGCTCACCGACATGTCCACCCCGCTCGGGCTCACCGCAGGCAACGCCCTCGAGGTCGCCGAGTCCCTTGAGGTGCTCGCCGGCGGGGGACCGGCCGACGTCGTCGACCTCACCGTGGCCCTGGCCCTGGAGATGTGCGCCGCCGCCGGCAGACCCGTGGAGGAGGACGCGGCCCGCACCGCCCTGGCCGACGGGCGCGCCATGGACATCTGGCGCGACATGATCTCCCGCCAGGGCGGGGACCCGGACGCACCCCTGCCCCTCGCCGCGGAAACCGAGACCGTCACCGCCCCGGCCGACGGGGTCCTCACCACCCTGGACGCCCTCGCGGTCGGGGTGGCCGCCTGGCGCCTCGGGGCCGGGCGGGCCCGTAAGGAGGACCCGGTCCAGGCCGTCGCCGGCGTCACCATGCACGCCAAGCCTGCGACGAGGTGCGCGCCGGTCAACCGCTGCTCACCCTGCACACCGCCACCCCCGAGCGCTTCACCCGCGCCCGGGAGGCGCTCGCCGGCGGCATCGTCATCTCCCAGGCCGGATCGCCGGAGGCGGCCGACGCCGTGGCCCGCCGTCAGCGCGGCGTCATCCTGGAGCGCATCGGATGACCACGCCCCGGCAGATGGAGCCCGCCATCGTCGCCCGAGCCGTCAACTCCCGGCTGCGAGTGGGCCGCCTCACCCAGGCGGGCCAGGCCATCACCCTGACCCAGACCGACGCCACGACCTGCGGGCCCACCTGCCTCCTGGCCGCCCGCCTGCTCCTGGCGCCCGGCGAGCGCGCAGCCGTGACAGGCGACCTCGCCCAGGAGATGACCGCCTCGCCACCCGGCCGGGAGGGCAAACAACTGATGTCCGTCCTGTCCCGCCAGCAGCTGCGTCTCCAGCGGGCCATGAATGTCCGCGGCCTAGGGGTCCTGCCCTGGCCGAAGGCACTCGGCTCCACGCCCTGGTCCGTGGCCCGGCAGATGACCGAGATCGCGAGCGTCTGCGCCTCGGGCGGCGGGCGCCGTCGCTACACGGTGAGGTGGGTGAGCGACCACGGCCCTGCCTGGGGCAGTGAGGTCGCCTCGATCCGTGAGGCGCTGGCAGACGGACTCCCGGTCATCTTGGTCACTGGCGGCCCGCTCGTCCTCGATACCCTCGCCGAGGGCGAGCCCACGGCGAGGGCGAGGCTGCGCGCGTCCCTGGCACGCACCCCGGCCGTGCCCCGCCACTACGTCCTGGCCCTGCCTTGGCGGATCATCGGGCAGGAGGACCCCGGTGAGGGGCGCGCGCACATCTACGAGCCCTCCAGCGGCGCCGTGCGTCCCCTCGATCTGACCGCTTCGCGCGATCCGCACCGCCCCGGCCCCCGCGAGCTCGGCAACTGGCCCCGCGTCCTCGCCGTCATCGCGCCCGAGAACTGACCGTCTAGAGTATTATTCTGCTTCGAAGGGTGGAAAAAGGTTCTGCCGTCCTGAAAGGCGGGCGCGTGTTCTCTGTGTCGGCACCGGAAGCGGCGCTCATCCTGCTGTACGTTGCAGGCATGGTCTCAGCGTTGTACATCTTTGTCAGCGCAAGAGGGGTTCGTAGCGCTGTGGTGCTGTTGTGTGCCTTCTCCCTTCCCATCCTGGGTTCGGTGGGCGCGGTGGCGCTCGCGGCCAGGAGGTTGAGAACCAGACACACCGATCTACGTTCCGGTGAGGGTGGTGCCTGATGTCGACTGTCAGCCATGATGCGAGTCTCCGGGATATTCAACGAGCCCTGGCGATCATGATCTTCACCGTCGGAGTCCTCGGGGCGGTGGCGATCCTGTCGGTTCCCTTCGCCATCGGCCTGTACGGCCTGCGTGGATTATGGCTCCCGGCAGTTCTCCTCATCCCTCTCGCCCTGCAGGCGTGGGCGCTTCGCGTCCTCCGTCGGGCCGCGTCGACGTTGCCTGGATGAAACGGGTCGGGACATGATGTCGTGACTGCCCACCAGGAAGGACCCCCATGACCACGCGCGCCCGGATCGCCCGCCTCATCGACCACACCCTCCTCAAGCCCGAGGCCACTGTCGCCCAGGTCGACGCGCTCATCGCCGAGGCCGCGGACCTGGGCACCTACAGCGTGTGCGTCTCCCCGAGCCTCCTGCCGCTGGAGGTGCCCGACGACCTGCACGTGGCCACCGTCTGCGGCTTCCCCTCCGGCGCCCACGCCACCTCCGTCAAGGCCGCCGAGGCCGCCGACGCCCTGGCCAAGGGCGCCGAGGAGATCGACATGGTCGTCAACCTCCGCCTCGTCAAGGAAGGTGACGCCGACGCCGTCGAGGCCGACATCCGCGGCGTGCGCGAGGCCTGCCGGGGCGCCGTCCTCAAGGTCATCATCGAGTCCGCCGCCCTCACCGATGAGGAGATCGTCTCCACCTGCCGCGCCGCCGAGGCCGCCGGGGCCGACTTCGTCAAGACCTCCACCGGCTTCCACCCCGCCGGCGGAGCCTCCACCCACGCCGTCGCCCTCATGCGCGCCACCGTGGGAGACCGCCTCGGCGTCAAGGCCTCCGGCGGCATCCGCACCGCCGCCGACGCCCTGGCCATGGTCGAGGCCGGAGCCAACCGCCTGGGCCTGTCCGCCAGCGCCGCCGTCCTGGAGGGGCTGGAGGACTGAAGGGAACCGCACGTCACCGCACATCACCGCACCTCACGGACGGGCCCGGCATAGCAGCCGGGCCCGTCGTCGTCCCCTTCGGTATGCAGCAGGAAGGATCGCCTCAACTTGCCAAGTTTCGGGTCTCCGAAACTATACTCGGCTCTATGAGAACCATCCCCAGTATGAGTCGCCGCAGCGCCGCGGCGCTCGCCTGCCTCGCCCTGTCCGCTCCCGCCCTGGCTGCCTGTGGTCACAGCTCGACCTCGGCCGACGCCGCGGGAACGGTCAAGGCGGTCGCCTCCACGACGCAGATCTGCGACTACATCACCCAGCTCGCCAGCGGCGACGCCTCCAGTGATCTCTCCTTCGACCGCACCGGCGCGGACGGCAAGACCCAGCACTTCGGAGCCGACGCAGCCAAGGCCACGTCCCACCTCACGCTCACCTGCCTGCTGGCCCCCAACGCCTCAGCGCATGAGCACGACATGACCACGGCCCAGTCCAAGGCCCTGTCCGAGGCGGATCTCTTCTTCGTCTCCGGCGTCGACCTCGAGCACTTCCTGGACTCCGCCGTCGACTCCACCGGCTTCAAGGGCACCATGGTGGTGACCTCCGGGGTCGCCGGGGCCGCCGACGTCGACGACCTGGCCGCCCAGAAGAAGAAGGAGGAGGCCAAGCCCTACAAGGTTGACCGGGGCAGCGCCAAGGTCGAGGTCGCCAAGTGGCCCTTCCCGCCGGAGGAGGGGGAGAGCGAGCCCGAGTTCCGCTTCGACCCGCACGTGTGGACCTCACCGAAGAACGCGATCGTCCAGGTCACCAACATCGGTGCCGCCCTGGAGAAGGCCGCCCCCGACCAGGCCGGCGTCTTCCGCAGCCACGTGGACGCCTACGTCGCCAAGCTCAAGAAGCTCGACGAATGGGCCGCCGGCTCCCTCAACTCGGTACCCCAGGACAAGCGGGTCCTGTTCACCAGCCACGACGCCTTCGGCTACTTCAGCAAGGAGTTCGGCGTGAAGTTCGAGGGGGCCGCCCTGTCCGACTTCAACGCCCAGCAGGACGCCACCGCCGACAAGATCCAGCAGACCGCGGACAAGGTCAAGTCCTCCGGGGCCGTGGCCATCTTCGCTGAGAACTCCAACAACCCCAAGTCCATCCAAAAGGTCGCCGAGGTCGCCGGAGTCAAGGCGGTCATCGGCGACGAGGCCCTCTACGGCGACTCCCTGGGGACCCCCGGATCCGACGGCGAGACCTACATCGGCTCCATCCTCCACAACGTCTCCAACCTCACTAAGGCCTGGGGAGGCACGGTCACCGAGATTCCTGCCGACCTCGCCCAGTGGAGCCCCAAGGCCTCCGACGTCAAGTGAGGAACCGTATGACAGACCCCCGTGATCGCACTCCCGCGATGACCTCCCCGACCACCCTGACCGCTGCTGCCGAACCGGTCGTCACCCTGGAGGACGCCTCCTTCTCCTACGGCTCCTCCACCGTGCTCACCGGTGTCACCGGTCAGGTCCCGGCCGGGCAGGCCCTCGCCCTCGTGGGCCCCAACGGCTCGGGCAAGACGACACTCATGCGGGCACTGCTCGGCATGGTGACCGTCAGCAGGGGCCGGGTGCGTGTCAACGGGGCGGCACCGGGCAGAGCGCCACGGGGGTCCGTCGGATACGTTCCTCAGCTCAGCGACCTCGACCCCACCTTCCCCGTCACCGTGCGGGAGGTGGTCCAGATGGGCATGTACTCCCAGCTCGGCATCCTGCGGCGCCCCGGCGCCGAGGCCCGTCGTCGGGCGCTGGAGGCCCTCGAGAGCGTGGGTCTGGCCGACCGCGCCGACAGGCGCTTCGGCACCCTGTCCGGCGGCCAGCAGCAGCGCGTCCTCGTGGCGCGCTGCGTGGCCGCCCGGCCCCGCCTCATCCTCCTCGATGAGCCCTTCAACGGCCTGGACCAGCCCAACCGGGACGCCCTGCTGTCCATCATCACTGACCTCAAGGACCAGGGCATCTCCCTGGTCATCTCCACCCACGACCTCGTTCTGGCCCAGGAGACCTGCGAGCAGGCGGCCCTCCTGGCCGGACGCCAGATCGCCTTCGGCCCGCGCGACGACGTGCTCGTGGCCCGCTACATCGACGAGGCCTACGGCGGCCACGGCACCACCCGGCTGCTGGGGCTCCGTTCCGGCGCGGGCACGCAGGAGCCGTCATGAGTGAGGCGATGACGCTCTTCAGCCAGGCCCTCGAGCAGCTGCGCCTGGCGGCCCTCAACATCCCCGGGCTCACAGAGCTGGCGACGTACCCCTTCCTCTTCCGTCCCCTGGTGATGGTGGTGCTTCTGGGCGTCGTCGCCGGCGTCATCGGTGTCATCGTCAACCTGCGCAGCGCCGAGTTCAGCGCCGAGGCCATGGTCCACGCCGTCTTCCCCGGGATCGTCGCCGGCGCCGTCTACTGGGGGATCGACGCGATCATCCCGGCGGCCTCCGTTGTCGCCGTCGCCGCGGCCGTGGTGCTGACCATCGTCTCGCACCGTTCGCATCGGGGGGAGGCCTCCGAGGCCGGCACCGCTGTCGTCCTCACCAGCTTCTTCTCCGTCGGGCTCATCCTGTCCCTGGCCAAGGGCGACATGTCCGGCCAGCTCGAGGCCCTCATGTTCGGCCGCCTCCTGGAGGTCACCGATGCGCGCCTCGCCCAGGCACTCATCGTGTGCGCCGTCGCACTGCTGCTCATTGCGGCGACCTGGAAGGAGCAGGTCGCCTACGCCTTCGACCGCACCGGCGCCCGCGCCTCCGGGCTGAGGCTGCTCGCACTCGACCTGGTCCTCAACACCGCCATCGCTGCCGCGGTCGTCTCCGCCTCGACGGCGGTGGGGATCCTCCTGGTCATCGGCTACCTCGTCATCCCCGGTGCGACGGCGCGCGTTCTTGCCTCCCGGGTACGCACCATGGTCCTGGTCGCCATCGCCGTGGGTGTGGGCGGGGGATACCTGGGCATGCTGCTCATGGCCCTACCCGGGACCTCCGACAAGCCGATCTCACCGCAGGCCACCGTGGCCCTGGTGATGACCAGCATCCTCCTGATCGCCGTCGGCGTCTCAACCGCGCGCGAAAGGCTGCGCGGGCCGGCTCGGCGGGCCGGCTCGGCGCAGTCCGCGGCAGCTGCGTCGACCTCGACGACGGTAGGTGCACAGGCCAGTTCCGATCCCATCGGGGGACCGGAGGGCTCGGCGAGAGGCGTGACCCCGACGGCCAAGAGGAGCCGGGTATGAGAATCGGGTTCGACATCCTCCTGCTGCCCATCATCGAGGTCCTTCTCATGGGGCTGCTGGCCGGGCTCGTGGGCGCGCTCGCGCTGGTCCATCGCCGGATCTTCTTCACCGAGTCACTCACCCACGCGACCTTCCCCGGAGCGATCGTCGGCGTGGTCACCGCCGCCTGGTTCTCGCGGGTGGTCCTCGGCCAGCACGCCGACTTCACCCTCCTGTCCGCACTGGTGCTGGCGGGAGCCGCCTTCATGTGCCTGCCGATGATCTGGCTCATGCGACGACTGTCCCAGGTCCCCGGGATCTCCTCCCAGTCGGCCGCCGGCGTCGTCCTCACCTTCGGATTCGCCCTGGGCTACTTCCTCAACAAGTGGTTCGCCCCGCTGCCGATCAAGGTGGACTCCTTCCTGGCCGGTTCCGTGCTCAACGTCAACCGCGTCGACGTCATTGCCGTCGGCGCCGTCCTGGCGCTGACGGTCCTCGTGCTCGCGGTGGTCGGGCGGTTCCTCACCTTCTACAGCTTCGACCCGCTGGGATACCGCGCCAGCGGTCTGAAACCCGCCTGGGCCGAGGGGACCGTCATGGTCATGATTACCCTGACCATCGTGATGCTCGTTCCCGCCGTCGGCACGATTCTGCCCATCGCGCTCATCGCCGCGCCCGCGGCCGCGCTGGCGCCGTGGACGCGCACCATGAGCCGGCTGCTGATCGGCGCCCCGATTCTCGGTGCGGTTACGTCCCTGGCCGGGCTGTTGATCGCAGTGCAGCTGAGCCTGTCCGCAGGCGGAGTCATCGCCGTGGCCTGTGGAGTGGTCTACCTGGTCTCAGCCCTGCTCCACTGGGCCGCGACGCGCGGAGCCTGGGTGCGAGTGCCGCTGCTACGCCGGGGCTGAGTCCGCCGATCCTGCGCGGGCGCTCCCGGCGACGTTGAAGCGAGGTCTGCGGCCGGGTGAGACCGGCTCAGGCAGCGATCCCCAGAATGCCGCGCAGGTCGGCCTTGATGGCCTCCAGGCGCTCAGCGGCCGCCTTGCGCACCTGCGCCACCGGAGTGTCATTCGTCGGCAGAATCACTTCGCAGTAGCACTTGAGCTTGGGCTCGGTTCCCGAGGGGCGCACGACCACTCGGTCATCCGAGGCCGTCACCCACACCAGGCCGTTCGTGGGGGGGAAGGGTACCGCCGTTGCCGTCCGAGACGCCGTCGAGCAGATCCACGGTCGTGGTGACCGGGGAACCGGCGAGCTTGGCCGGTGCCCCGCCTGAACGCAGACGCTCCATGGTGCTGGTGATGATCTCGAGGTCCTCGACCCGCATGCTCAACGGGCTCGTGGCGTGCAGACCGTGGTCACGCGCGAGCCGGTTGAGCAGATCCTGCAGGGTCCGGCCCTGCTGCTTGAGCACGGAGGTCAGCACCGCCAGCCGCACCGAGGCGGAGATGCCGTCCTTGTCCCGCACCGCGGCGGGATCGACGCAGTAGCCCAGGGCCTCCTCGTAGCCGAAGACCAGGCCCGGCTCCCGGCTGATCCACTTGAAGCCCGTCAGCGTGCGGCGGAAGCCCAAGCCGTGGGACTGGGCGATCCGGCGCAGCAGGCGGGAGGAGACCACGGAGCAGGCCAGGACCCCGTTGCCCGCGAAGGCAGCCAGCTCGGCGGCCTGCTCACCCAGGAGCGCGCCGACCTCATCGCCCGTCAGCTGACGCCAGCCGCCGGGAGCATCCTCGTCCGGGATGGCGGCGGAGCAACGATCCGCATCGGGATCGTTGGCGATCACCAGGTCCGCCTCGACCTGCCGGGCCTTGTCCAGCGCCAGGTCGAGCGCCCCGGGCTCCTCCGGGTTGGGGAAGGCGACCGTCGGGAAGTCCGGATCCGGCTCGAACTGCTCAGCCACCTCGACGACGTCGGTGAACCCGGCTCGCGCGAGCACCTCACGGCAGGTGGCCCCACCCACGCCGTGCATCGCCGTCAGCACGATCCTCACCGGGGCGGGGGCCGTCATCCGAGCCGCCTGAGCGGCCCGCTCGATGTACTCCTCCCGGATCTCCGGGTCGACCGTCTCCCAGCCCGACTGCGGGCGGGGTACGGAGCTGACCGGGCCGACGGCGTCGATCGCCGCAGCGATCTGGCTGTCATAGGGGGGAACGATCTGGGCCCCCTGACCCGAATCGGTCACGGCCCGCCCGCCCAGGTAGACCTTGTAGCCGTTGTCCTGGGGAGGGTTGTGCGAGGCCGTCACCATGACGCCGGCGTCGGCCTCCAGGCGCCGCAGCGCGAAGGCGAGTACCGGGGTCGGGCAGTGCGACTCGAAGAGAATGGCCCGACCGCCCGCGCCGGTGACGACCGCGGCCGTATCGAGGGCGAACTGCTCGGAGTTGTGGCGGGCGTCGTAGCCGATGACGACGCTGAAGCCCTCACCGAGACGGTCCTTGAGGTAAGCGGACAACCCCGCCGCGGCGCGGATGACGACGACCCGGTTCATCCGGTTGGGGCCCCCGCCCAGACGACCTCGCAGGCCGGCCGTGCCGAAGGCGAGGGTGCCGCTGAAGGCGTCGCTGAGTGCCCTGCGAGCCGCCTGGGCCTGCTCGCCATGAGAACGGGCGGCGCTCAGCAGCTCAGTGAGCTCGGCGCGGGTGACGGGGTCCGGATCGTCCTGGATCCACGCGTCCACGGCAACGTCGTCGTACACATCTTCAGGGCCTCGGGTCATATCTGCGACGGTACCGCGCGATAACTTCTGGAAACGCTCACAATGACGCTCCTCACTGGTGTTTCCAAACACAAGGAGAATTCAGTCACCAGGGTGACGGAGAGCCCCTGAAGATAAGATGTCTTGAATTAAATTGGCGGTATAATTCGGGTTTGTTTGAGAGTTCTGAGAGATGAGATGCTGGTGAGAAAGGTGTGGGTGGCGGGGATGAATTTCTGGGACTTTTGTCCCTCACGTACCCTCTTCTCCTGCGCACTGAATACGTCGCCGTCTCGGCGGGATTAGGGGATCATGACCGCATGAGTTCACGTCAGTCCTACCGCAAGGGACCAGTGGTGCTGCGCGGCACCCAGATCCCCACCCAGACCACCGACGCGCGACTGCTGAGCAGTGACGCCGACGCCGACTGGCTCCACGCCGACCCGTGGCGGGTCATGCGCATCCAGGCGGAGTTCGTCGAGGGCTTCGGGGCCCTGGCGGAGCTGGGGCCGGCCATCAGCGTCTTCGGGTCAGCCCGCACCAAGCCCGAGGATCCCACCTACCGGGTGGCCATGGATGTGGGGGCGGGGCTGGCGCGCGCCGGCTACGCCGTCATCACCGGAGGCGGCCCGGGCATGATGGAGGCCGCCAACCGCGGCTGCCACGAGGCCGGCGGCACCTCAGTGGGGCTGGGTATCGAGCTGCCCCACGAGCAGGGCATGAACGAGTACGTCGACCTCGGGGTCAACTTCCGCTACTTCTTCGCCCGCAAGACCATGTTCGTCAAGTACTCCGACGGATTCGTCGTCATGCCCGGCGGGATGGGGACCCTCGACGAGCTCTTCGAGGCGCTCACCCTGGTCCAGACTCAGAAGATCTCCTCCTTCCCCATCGTCCTGGTGGACAGCGGCTACTGGGGTGGGCTGCTGGAGTGGCTGCGCACCTCGATGATCGAGCGCGGCATGATCTCTACGAGCGACCCCGACCTGCTGCACGTCGTCGATGACGCTGAGGCGGCCGTGGACTACGTGGTCAGTGCGGCCCGCAGGCTGCGCGACGGCCGGGCGGGGGCGTGAATCGCGTCATGGCGGGCCCGTCCTCGAACCTTGCACCTTGAATGTCGTAGAATATGACAGGTCGCGCGGCGATGTGCCCGCGCAGCACTGACGAAAGGTGAGCACATGGCTGCCATGAAGCCCCGGACCGGAGACGGCCCCCTCGAAGTCGTCAAGGAAGGCCGCGCCATCATCATGCGGGTTCCGCTCGAGGGTGGTGGTCGACTCGTCCTCGAGATCACGGCCGATGAGGTCAAGGCACTCGGAGAGGCCCTGGCCAACGCCAAGATCTGACCGATCCTGGCGCCCGGGGGCAGCCGGGTACCACTGGGACCTCGGCGTCGAGGAGCCGGTGGCCGAGTCATCCAGCCTCGCGAGAGAGGGCCGGACCCACTGCGGGTCCGGCCCTCTTCGTCGTTCCGGCCGGTTGGGCGGTGAACGGTCAGGTCTGGCGCACGGAGACGAGCAGGCCGTCTCCGACGGGCAGCAGCGTGGTCAGCAGCGCCCGGGAGGCGCGTAGCGCCTTTGCCGAGCTCGCGGGCTGCCACGGTGGTGACGTCACGGCGGGCCGGGTCGGCCACGTGGTCGTTCCACAGGGCTCGAGTCACGGCCAGGACCCCGCCGGGGCGCAGCATCCGCAGGGCGTTGGAGGCCAGGAGGATCGCCTCCTCCGGGGCGACGTCGAGCACCACCATGTCGTAGGAGCGGGCTGCCATCCGGGGCATGACGTCCGAGGCCCGCCCCTGGATGATGCGGGTGCGCGAGGAGGGATAGCCGGCCCCGTCGAAGGCGCGACGCGCCTCGCGCTGGAGCTCGGGCTCGACATCGATCGTGGTGAGGACCCCGTCAGTGCCCATGCCGCCCAGCAGCCACAGGCCCGAGACGCCGGTGCCGGTGCCGACCTCGGCCACGGACTTGGCTCCCACTGAGGCGGCCAGCATCCGCAGCGCGGCTCCGGTCCCCGAGGACACCGGGGTGATGCCGAGCTCGAGCCCGCGTATGCGGGCCTGGGCGGTGGCCTCGTCCTCCGCGGTGAAGTCCTCCGTGTAGGACCAGCTCAGCGTCTTGTCCGCACTCACTGTGAGCCTTTCTTCTGCTGCGGGGTGCCAGGCGCACCCCTCAAGCCACATTGTTCCAGGTGTTCGGCCCGATAGGCGGAAGGGCGCTCGCCCGGGTGAGTCCGCCGGTAGGCGAACCGAGGCGGATTCGGACCGGTGGGACTCCCTATACTGAGCCGCGTGTTCGGCATCAATGGATCTGAGTTCCTCGTCATCATCCTGGTGGCGGTGATCGTGGTGGGGCCGCAGCGCTTGCCCGAGTACACCCGCAAGCTCACGCAGATGGTGCGTCAGCTCCGGGTGTTCCTGGACAACGCGCGCAGCCAGATCGCTGAGGAGGTCGGCCCCGAGATGGCCGACCTGGACCTGTCCAGCCTCGATCCGCGCCAGTACGACCCGCGCAAGATCGTGCGCGACGCCCTGGGGGAGGACATCGACGCCATCCGCGAGGATCTCGCCCACCCCTTCCGCTCCGTCGGCTCAGCCGCCAAGGAGATGTCCGACGACGCCGCACAGGCCGTCAACGACGTGGTCAAGAAGGATCGGGCCACGTCGCTGAGCAAGCAGATCGAGGCCAAGCGCGACGAGCGGCTGGCCGAGAAGGATGCTGAGAAGGCTGAGAGCAGCGGGAGCACCGAGGGCTCCGAGAACTCCGAGAGCACTGAGGGTGTCGAGAACGCTGAGGGCCCGCAGAGCGCTGAGCAGGCAGTTGCCGCTCCGCCGCGGGGAGTGCTTCAGCATGCGGAAGACGCTGAGGATGAGTCTGCCTCCGAGCAGGCTGGGTCGGCTGAGTCGGTCGAGTCGACTGACGGGGCTGACGAGACCGAGCTGGAGAAGACAGAGCCCGAGCAGTCCGGGGAGGCCGAGGACACGGAGGGCACTGAGCAGCCGGAGCAGTCCGACCGTCCGGCCGAGCCGGAGCCGGTGGAGGTCCCGACAAGCCTGGTCGAGCCGCAGGCCGCTGCCTCCGGCGAGGATGCAGGAGACGCCACCGCGGCGGGCGATGACTCCCGTACCCGCGTGCGTCCTCTGTCCCCGCGTGACATCGTGCGCGCCGCCAACGCCGCCGCCCGCACCCGCGCCGAGGCTGCGCGCATCGCCGTCGACTTCTGACCCGTACGAGCTCCGCCCCATCGAGCCGGGCGAAAGAGCCGTCGGGCGATGTGACCAATGCCGGACTCGGTAAGAGAGCCGGCGGGACCGGTATCAGGCCGGGGTGACCCCCAGGCTCTTGCCGGCCAGGCCGCGGGAGCGGTGAGACAGGCGCTGGGCCACGGCGGACAGCTCCAGGGCCGCGGGGGCGTCGGCGGCCGGCTTGCCGTCCTGGGCCACGGTGGCCGGCAGACCGGTGTCGGAGCCCTCGCGCAGACGGATGTCCAGCGGCAGCTGGGCCAGCAGCGGCACCTCGTAGCCGAGGGTCTCGCTCAGGGAGGCGCTGACGATCTCGCCCCCGCCGGAGCCGAAGATCTCCAGGCGCGAGCCGTCGGGCTGGGGCATGTAGGACATGTTCTCGATGACGCCCACCACCTTCTGGTGCGTCTGGGTGGCGATGAGGCCGGTGCGCTCGGCGACCTCGGCGGCGGCCGTCTGCGGGGTGGTGACCACGAGAATCTCGGCGTTCGGGAGCAGCTGGGCCACGGAGATCGTCACGTCGCCGGTGCCAGGCGGCAGGTCCAGCAGCAGGACGTCCAGGTCGCCCCAGAACACATCGGACAGGAACTGCTGGACGGCGCGGTGCAGCATGGGGCCGCGCCACACGACCGGCTGCTTGTCCTCCACGAACATGCCGATGGAGATGACCTTCACGCCGTGGGCCACCGGCGGCACGATCATGCCGTCGAGCTGGGTGGGCACCCGCTCCACCCCCAGCATGCGGGGGATGGAGAAGCCGTAGATGTCGGCGTCGACCACGCCCACGCTCAGGCCTGGGCGGCCATGGCGGCGGCCAGGTTCGCGGTCACCGAGGACTTGCCGACCCCGCCCTTGCCGGAGGTGACGGCGTAGACCCGGGTGAGGTTGCCCGGCTGGGTGAAGGGAACCACCGGTTCGGCGGCCCCACCGCGCAGGCGGCGCCGCAGCTCGGCCTTCTGCTCATCGTTCATGACGCCCAGGCTCACCTGCACCTCGGTGACACCCTCGACGGTGCCGACCTCGCGTCGGGTGTCGGCGGTGATCGTGTCCTTCAAGGGGCACCCGGCCACGGTCAGGAGCACCTCGACACGGACCACGCCGTCCTCGGCGATGTCAACGGAGGAGACCATTCCCAGGTCGGTGATGGGGCGGTGCAGCTCGGGGTCGATGACCCTGGACAGTGCCTCCATGACGGCGTCATGAGTCGGTTGCGTCATGGGCCCATCCTAGGGGTGCCGTCGAGCGCCACGACAGGTGGCGAGTCCCACGTGAGGGCCGGGTGCTCCCTCACTGAGCGGTGCGCTGCTCAGGGGCGGTGTCGGGCTCGTCATCGCCGCTGTCCTGGAACTCGGCGATCTCCTCACGGGTGAGGCGCTCCTCGGCGAGGATCTCGCTGAGCATGTCGCGAAGTTCGCTGCGCACGAAGTCGCGGGTGGCGACGTCGTTCATGGCCAGGCGCAGGGCGGCGATCTCCCGGGTGAGGAACTCGGTGTCCTCCAGGTTGCGCTGGGCGCGCTGGCGGTCCTGCTCGGCGGTGACTCGGTCGCGGTCGTCCTGCCGGTTCTGGGCCAGCATGATGAGGGGGGCCGAGTAGGAGGCCTGGGTGGAGAAGGCCAGGTTGAGCAGGATGAAGGGGTAGGGGTCCCAGGCCCGCTGCATCTTGGCCAGGATGAGGTTCGCCACGATCCACACAGCGACGAAGATCGACATGTAGAGCACGAACTTGGGCGAACCCATGAAGCGGGCGGTCGCCTCGGCGAAGCGGCCGAAGCCGTCCGAGCGCGAGGCGTGGGCCGGATGCGTCCTGCGCAGCCACCGCAGGCGACTGTCGGGCAAGGGCTGGTCGAGCTGGTCAGGCATTGGCGCCCCTCTCGATCGTCTCGTCGGTGACGGCCTCGTCGGCCACGCGCCAGTCGTCGGGCATGAGGTGGTCCAGGACGTCGTCGACACTGACGGCGCCCAGCAGGCGTCCGGCGTCGTCGAGGACCGGCAGGGCCGTCAGGTTGTAGGTGGCCAACAGACGGGTGACGGTACCGATGGAGTCCTCGGGACGCACGGAGTCGACGTCGGTGTCCACGATGGAGCCGACCATGCGCTGAGGGCGCTCGCGCAGGGCCCGCTGGAAGTGGATCATGCCCACGAACTTGCCGGTGGGGGACTCCAGGGGCGGGCGGCACACGAAGCCGACGGCGGCCAGGGCGGGAGGGACCTCGGCCTTGCGGGACTGAGCCAGGAAGGTCGCCACCGTTGACTCGGGGGGCAGGATGATCGGCTCGGTGGTCATCAGGCCGCCGGCGGTGTACTCGTCGTAGGCCATGAGGCGGCGCACGTCCTCGGCCTCCTCGGGCTCCATGAGGCCCAGCAGCTCGGCGGCCTTGAGCTGGGGGAGGTCGGCGACCAGGTCGGCGGCGTCGTCGGGCTGCATGGCGTCCAGGACGTGGGCGGCGCGCCCCGCCTCCAGGCGGGACAGGAGGGCGACGGCGTCCTCGTTGCCGAGCTCCTCCAGGACGTCGGCCAGGCGCTCATCGGTCAGCTCGGCGGCCACGCGCATCTGGCTGTCCTGGGGCAGGTCGCGCATGACGTCGGCCAGGTCGGCCGCCTTGAGGTCCTCCAAGGTGGCCAGCAGCGCGGTGGCGCCCTGCTGGTCGGCGCTGGCGGCCAGGCCGCTGACCTCGTCGGGGCGCACCGTGAAGGTCTCCCCGCGCCGCAGGCCCAGGGGACCCGAGGAGGCACGCTGGACGAACAGGCGGGTCACCTTCCAGTCCATGCCGCGGTCACGCTCGATGGCCACGTCGCGCACCGTGACGTTCCCCGAGCCGTCGCGCATGGTGACCACCCGGTCCAGCAGCTCGCCGACGACCAGGGTCTCCACGTGGCGCTGGGTGAAGCGGCGGATGTTCATCAGGCCCGTGGTGATGACGGCCCCGGGCTCGATGGCGGTGATCCTCGACAGGGGCAGGAAGACACGGCGCCGGCTGGAGACCTCGATGACGAAGCCGACGGCCCTGGGCTCTCCGCGCATCTGCAGCAGGACGACGACGTCATGGACCTTGCCCACCTCATCGCCCAAGGGGTCGAAGACGGAGGTACCGATGAGGCGGGCCACAAAAACCCTGCTGGTCGTGCGCGTCCTGGTGTTCTCCACAAGCCAAGCCTATGCGCCTGAGGCGTGATTGCCTGCCGATGGGCCCGTACCGCGTGCCCGCGCGTGCGACGATAGCCCCCATGAGTGCCAATCCGAGCCCGTTGTCCTCCCTGACCTCGTCCAGTGGTGGTGTCATGCCCCAGGGGGAGGAGGTGGCCTCCTTCGCGACCTACCCCGAGGCGCAGAGGGCGGTCGACGCTCTGTCGGACCAGGGCTTCCCGGTGCAGCACCTGGCGATCATCGGAACCGACCTGCGTCAGGTCGAGCGCATCACCGGGCGTATGAGCTGGGGGAGGGCGGCGATGTCGGGGGCTCTCAACGGCCTGTGGATCGGGGTGTTCTTCGGCATCATCATGTCGGTGGCCGGTAGCAGTGGTCCCAGGCTCAACTTCTGGGCCTGCGTCCTGCTGGGGGTGCTGTGGGGGATCGTCTTCCAGCTCTTCAGCTACGCCCTGACCCGGGGGCGGCGCGACTTCACCTCCATCAGTCAGGTCGTGGCCTCGCGCTACTCGATCCTCGCCGCCCGGGACATTCACGAGGCCAGCCAGGCTCTGGCCGACGTCCCGGGCAACCTCGCGCGTGGGACGGGCGCGCTGCGGCGCTCCCAGGAGCGGCGTCGTGCGCGACAGGAGGCCCCCGGGCCCACCGCCTTCGGCTCGCGCCCCGACGAGCAGCCCCGCTTCGGGGTGCGCCTGCCGCAGCCCGGCAGTGACGCTCCTGAGCGGACCCCCACCGCCTCGGCCGGCTCCGCCTCCGGCGCCCCGACCGTTGCCGAGGACTACGACCCCTTCCTGCGCCCCTCGCGATCGGAGGGTCGCAAGGAGCCGGGGGCACCGGCGTCGTCGCAGGAGTCCGACGATGAGACCGGCTCCGGTGACAAGGGCTGAGCGGCACTGAGGGACGAGGGAGCGCGACAATGAGCATTCCGGTGGGGCTGTCGACCGCCTGCGTGGTTCCCGGCAGTGTTCCCGACACCTTCGCCATCGCCCAGGAGCTGGGCTACGACGGCGTCGAGATCATGGTCTGGAGCGAGAAGGCATCCCAGGACGCCACCCGGCTGGCGGCCCTGGTGGAGAAGCACGACCAGCCGGTGCTGGCGGTCCATGCCCCCACGCTGCTGGTGACCCGTGGGGTCTTCGGCGCCGATCCGTGGGACAAGGTGGACCGCTCCATCGAGCTGGCCCACTACCTCGAGGCGCCCACGGTGGTGCTGCACCCGCCCTTCTTCTGGCAGACCCGCTACGCGCGCTCCTTCATCGCCGGGGTCGCGCAGCGCGAGGCGACCACGGGCATCCACCTGGCGGTGGAGAACATGTTCACCTGGCGGCCCCGCCACGCCCACTCCACGCGCGACTTCCAGGCCTACTCGCCCACCTGGGACCCGGTGGGGCAGGGCTACAAGTCAGTGACGCTGGACATCTCCCACGCCGCCACCTCCGGCTCCGACGCCCTGGCCATGGCCCGCGCGCTGGGGCCCACGCTGCGTCACCTGCACCTGACCGACGGCGTGCCCGGGCCCCTGGACGACCATCTGCTGCCCGGGCAGGGCAACCAGGACTGCGCCGGGGTCCTCAAGCACCTGGTGGCCACCGGCTTCGAGGCCGGTGGGGGACAGGTCGTCGTCGAGGTGACCACCCGGTCCATGACGGCCGCCCAGCGTCTCGAGGGCCTCGCCAGCGCGCTGGCCTTCGCTCGCGAGCACCTGGAGGGTGGGGAGCCGGCTCACATTCCCGAGCCGACCCGCAAACGCTACCGCCGTTCCTGACCCGGCCTAGCAGTAGGCGGCCTCGTGCTCGAGGTGCGAGACGGGCTCGAGCTGGAGGGTCGCATGCTGGATCCTGACCGGGAAGTGCTCGGCCACGCAGCTCTGGAGCCGGTCGAGGATCTCCTCGGTGTGACCGTCGCGCAGGCACTCGTCGCGCACGACGACGTGCGCGGTCAGCACCGGCATGCCCGAGGCGACGGTCCAGGCATGCAGGTCGTGGACCTCCTCGACGTGGTCGATGCCGAGCATGTGCGAGCGCACCTGCGCCAGGTCCAGCTCCCGGGGAGTGAAGTCCATGAGCACGGCCAGGGCCGAGCGCAGCAGCGTCACCGCCCGGGGCAGGATGAGGACGGCGATGAGCAGGGAGGCCACGGCGTCGGCCCGGGTCCAGCCGGTGCGGGCCACGACGGCGGCCGCGATGATGACGCCCACTGACCCCAGGGCGTCATTGAGGACCTCCAGCAGGGCGGCCCTCATGTTGAGGTTCTCGCCGTGTCCGTCATGCCCCCGGCCGCCGGAGAGGACGAGTAACGCGATGACGTTGGCGGCCAGGCCGATGACACCCATGACGAGCATGCCCGAGGCCTCGACCTGCGGTGCGACCAGCAGGTTGTGAACCGCCTTGAAGGCCACGAAGAGCCCGACGACGGCGAGCATGCCCGCCTGGAGCGCGGCCCCGATGACCTCGGCGCGACGCATGCCCCAGGTGGAGCGGTCGGTGGCCGGACGCGTGGACAGCTGGGCGGCCGTCAGGGCCATGGCCAGGCCGGCGACGTCGGTGAGCATGTGCCCGGCGTCGGCCAGCAGCGCCAGCGATCCGGTGACAAGGGCGGTGACGATCTCGGCCACCAGGACCGTGGCCGACAGGCACAGGGCGACCAGGAGCCGACCGCGCGAGGCCCCGGCGCCGTGGTTGTGCGAGTGACCGTGGGAGTGGTGGTGGGAATGGGCGTCGGGCTCGCGACCGGCTGGGGTGCTCACTGCGGCTCCTTGCCCCGGCTCGCTCCGTCCGCGGAGATGACGGCGGCCAAGGACTCGGCGGCGGCCAGGACCTGCTCGATGGCCTCGGGGTTCTCGATCCGGCTGACGTTGGCCCGTCCGTGGGAGTGGCTGGAGATGAGACCGGCGCTGCGCAGGATCGCCAGGTGCTGGGAGACGGTCGACTGGGCCAGGCCCAGGTGCTCGGTCAGCTCCACCACCCGGTGCTCACCGCCGTGGAGGTGGCGCAGGATCGCCAGGCGGGTGGCGTCCCCCAGGACGTCGAGCAGGGAGGCCACGGTGGAGGCCTCGCGCACGGCTCCGTGGTCCTGGGGGCGGTCCTCGGGCAGCAGCCCATGTTTCATCGTCATACGGCGATGCTATCTGCGAACAACGATGAGCGGCAAAGGGAGGTGACCGAGCAGTCAGTCAGTCGGCAGTCAGTCGGCGATGAGTCCGCCCACCCAGGCCTCGACCTCCTCCACGGTGCGGGGCACGTCCTGAGTGAGGCGCTCCACGCTGCCGTCCTCGCGCACTACGACGTCGTCCTCGATGCGCACGCCCGTGCCACGCATCTCGGCGGGCACCAGCAGGTCGTCCTCGCGGAAGTACAGTCCCGGTTCGATGGTGAAGCACATGCCCGGCTTGAGCTCGGCCTCCATGTACATCTCGCGGCGCGCCTGGGCGCAGTCGTGGACATCCAGGCCCAGGTGGTGGCTGGTGCCGTGCACCATCCAGCGCCGGTGGTACTGCCCCTCGGGGGCCAGGGAGTCGGCGGCGCTGACGCCCTCGGGCAGCATCCCCCATTCCTCGAGGCGGGCGGCGATCACCTCCATGGCGGCGGCGTGGACGTCCTTTGAAGCGGCAGCCCGGCGTGCCCGCACGGGCGAAGGCGGCGTCGGCGGCGTCGAGAACCGCCTGGTAGATCCGGCGCTGAGCCTCGGTGAAGCGACCATCGACCGGGATCGTGCGAGTGACGTCAGCGGTGTAGAGGGAGTCGACCTCGACACCGGCATCCACCAGGACCAGCTGGCCGGGCTCGACGGCGCCGTCATTGTTGATCCAGTGCAGGGTGTTGGCGTGGTTGCCGGCCGCGGCGATCGTGTCATAGCCCAGGCCGTTGCCCTCCTCGCGGGCCTTGGCCCCGAAGGCCCCCCTCCAGGACCCGCTCACCGCGCCAGTGGCCGCGGGCCCGGGGGATGGAGCGGATGAGGTCGTCGAAGCCGGCCTTGGTGGCGGCGACGGCGGCACGCAGCTGGTCGATCTCCCAGGGGTCCTTGACCAGGCGCAGCTCGCTGGCGGCCTCGGCCAGACCGGCGTCCACCTCCGCGGCGCCCTGGCCGGTCTGCAGCCCGACCTTCTCCCGTGTGGAGGTCACCAGAGCGGTGACGGACTCATCGGCCTCGGCCACGACGCGCAGCTGCACCGCGTCGGGACCGGCATCCTTGGCCAGCGCGTCGGGCAGTGAGTCGATGTGGGCGCAGCGCATGCCGGTGGAGGCCTCGACCTCCTCCAGGGAGGGCCGCACCCCCACCCACAGCTCGCCGTAGCGGGGGTCGCCGTAGAACTCCTGGCTGGATCGCGAGGCCCGGGGCCGGAAGTAGAGGACCGCCTCATGCGTGGGGGAGGCGTCATCGCCACCATCGGAGCCGTCCGGGGAGCCTGCGTCCTGTCCCGGCGCGGTGAGGGGGTCCAGGACGAGCACGGCATCCGGCTCGAAGTCCGTGCCGGTTCCGGCCAGGTGGGCGAAGGCGCTGTGGGGCCTGAACCGGTAGTCGCAGTCGTTGTTGCGCACCTTGAGCGCGCCGGCGGGCAGGACGAGGCGCTCGCCGGGGAAGAGCCTGCCGAGGGCCTCACGGCGGGCGGCCGCCCAGGGGGCCGCCTCGCTGCGGGAGGGCAGGCCCTCGGGACGTGGGCCCCACCCCGAGCCGATGAAGTCGCGGAAGGCCTGGTTCTCGGGCTGGCGGGACCGGTTGGAGCCTCGCGCCGCCAAGGACTGGGGGGCCTCCTGCGAGGAGGCGGGGGTCTCGTCGGACGGGCGGTTGTCTGCGGGAGAAGTCGATGCCATAGGGGCATCATTCCACTGTTGGGCGCCAACCGGCGCTCGGTGGGGTACTCAGGAACGCGGGGGCGGCTCAGTCCTGCTCATCGGCCGGGAAACGCACCCCCACCTGGCGGCGGGCCTCCTGCAGGACCCCGACCGCCGCCACGGAGCGGCTCAACGGGTGCAGATCGGACTGGCGCGCTCCGGCCCGCACCAGGCGGCACACCTCGGCCAGTTCGTAGGCGAGCTGGTGACCGGACGCCTCAGCGCCACGCTCAACCGACAGGTCCTCATCCGTGCCCGTCGCCGCCGTCGGGCCGCGCAGCTCAATGCGCCGGGGCCACTGGCAGTCGTCAATGCTCAGCACGTCATGGTCACCGGCGAAGCTCGACTCCATTCCCGGGGAGGTCTTGGAGTGCAGGCAGACGACCTCCAGCCCGGCGTGCTCACCGCAGTCGTAGGACAGGACCACCGTGCCTCGTGCGTCGACACCGCACTCCAGCAGCGTCCCCGTGGCCGTCACCCGGTCCGGCTCGCCGAAGAGGTGGATGGCCAGGCTGACCGGGTAGATGCCCAGATCCATGAGGGAGCCGCCGCCCAGAGCCGGATCGAAGGCCGGTGGCAGGCCGCCGGAGCGGTAGACCTCCATCCGTGAGGAGAACTGCTCCTTGGACAGCACCACCCGGTGCAGCCGCCCCAGTCGCGGCAGGTGCTTACGCAGCTGAGCCACCCCGGGCTCGAAGGCGGACAGCCACCCCTCCATGAGGAAGCGGTCGGCCGCCCGTGCCGTCTCCACCATCGCCTCGGCCTGCGAGCGCGTCAGGGCGAAGGGCTTCTCCACCACCACGTGGAAACCTGCTTCCAGGGCCGCGATCGAGTGCTGCGTGTGCAGGGAGTTGGGGGAACCCACGTGGATGACGTTGATCGGGTCGGGCGAGCCCGGGCCGTGGGCGGCGAGCATCTCCTCAAGCGAGGCATAGGCATGCGCAATCCCGTGCTCGGTGGCGAAGGCGGCGGCGCGCTCGCGGTGGGCGGAGGTGACGGCCACGATCTGTGCACCCGGCTCGCGGGCGACGGCCTCGGCGAACCAGCGGGCGATGAAACCGGCCCCGATCACCCCGAAGCGGACCGGGGAGTCGTCGGTGCGCTGCGTGGTGGGCACAGTGTTGCTCATACGGCTCGACTCGCTCATGCCGTCCAGTCTTCCACGCCTCCCTACGCGCTGCCCGCACTTACCTACACTGTCCCGGTGCGCATCGACCCCCACACCCACTCGGCCTGCTCCGACGGCACCGACTCGCCCGCCGAGCTCATGGCGAAGGCGGCCGGGGCCAGCCTCGACGTCGTCGGCCTGACCGACCACGACACGATGGCCGGCTGCAGGAGGCGGCCCGGGCCGTCCCGTTCACCGGTGTCGCCCTGCTGCGCGGCACCGAGATCTCCTGCGCGGCCGACGGGGTCACCCTCCACCTGCTGTCTACCTGCACCGGGCCGACGACGCCGGGCTGGAGGCCGCCTTCGCCCGCGCCCGCCGCTCGCGCGACAGCCGGGCCCAGCGGATGGTCGAGCGCCTCAGTGAGGACTACCCGGTCACCTGGGAGGACGTCCTGACCCAGTCGGCCGACTCCCACACGATCGGCCGGCCCCACATCGCCGACGCCCTCGTGGCGGCCGGCTCCTTCCCCGATCGCAACGCCGCCTTCGCCGGGCCGCTGGCCACCTCCTCGCCCTACTACGTGCACCACTGGGCGCTGGACCCGGTGGAGGCCTGCCGCCTGGTGCGCGCCGCCGGTGGGGTCCCGGTGGCGGCCCACCCGCGCGCCGCCTCCCGCCAGCGCCGCCTCGTGCCCGATGAGACCTTCGCCCAGATGGCCGAGGCCGGCCTGGCAGCCCTGGAGATGAACCACCGCGACCAGGACCCCGAGCAGCGCGAGCAGGTTCGCCTCTTGGCCCAGCGCCTGGGGCTGGGCCTGTCGGGGGCCTCGGACTACCACGGCGCCGGTAAGCCCAACCGTCTGGGGGAGAACCTCATGCCGCCCGAGCTGCTGGAACAGATCCTCGACGAGGGCGCCCTCGACCTCGTCCGCCCCTGAGGCCTGACCGGCCACGGCACCTGACTCCCACCGCGCGGCGGTGATAGAAACGCCCCATGCTGCAGTCCGTCTTCGACACCACGGTCTTCGCCACGACCTTCACCACGCTCCTGGTCATCCAGGACCCGTTGGGCGCCATCCCGATCTTCCTGTCCCTGACCTCGCGGCAGACACCCCCTGAGCGCGCCGCCTCCGCACGCCAGGCCACGGTAGTCTCCTTCGCCGTCATCGTGCTCTTCGCAGTCTTCGGACGCTACATCCTGAAGTTCCTGGGGATCTCCGTGCCCTCCCTCCAGGTGGCCGGCGGACTGCTGCTGCTCCTGGTGGCCCTGGAGCTGTTGACCGACAAGGTCGATGAGAGCCCCGACCCCGAGGCCGTCACCGCCAACGCCGCCCTCGTGCCCCTGGGCACGCCCCTGCTGGCCGGGCCCGGCGCCATCGTCGCGGCGATGGTCGCCGTGGACACCACCGGAGGCGGGGTGGCCGGGTGGGTCTCCGTGACGGCCGCGATCATCGGCACGCACATCGCCATCTGGGCCTCGCTGCGCTTCTCGCTGGGGCTCAACCGGGTGCTGGGCACCTCCGGCATCCGGATCCTCACTCGGGTCATGGGGCTGCTCCTGGCGGCCATCGCCGTCCAGATCATGGCCGACGGCGTCTTCGCCTTCCTGGAGACCCGCCTCTGAGCCGGGTCCGCCCCGGAGTCGGACAGCGGCTGAGACCCACGTGAGTCTCAGCCGCTGCTTGTCAGTCCTACTCGCCGGCGGACCCGTCAACCGGGCGGCCGCCGCGCGTGCGCTTACGGGTGCGCTTGCGCCGGGGCTTGGCCTCGCCGTCGGCGGAGCGCCGGGAACGCTCACCGCGCTTGGAGTCCTTGGCGCCCCTGCCGCCGCGGCCCCGGCCGCGCTCCGAGCGCCCGCCCTGCCGGCCCGACTGCTTGCGCCCACGCTTGCCGGTCTCACCCAGGTCCTCGATCTCCTCGGCGTCGAGCCCCTCCAGGGTGCGCTTGTGACGGGGCAGGCGGCCGGTGACCTTCTCCGGGATCGACAGGTCGGCGAACAGGTGCTCGCTGGTGTGGTAGGTCTCCACCGGCTCCTCGATGGGCAGACCCAGAGCCTTGGCGATGATCCGCCAGCGCGGCACGTCGTCCCAGTCCACGAAGGTGACCGCCGTGCCGGAGTTACCGGCGCGTCCGGTGCGCCCGATGCGGTGGACGTAGATCTTCTCGTCCTCGGGGCACTGGTAGTTGATGACATGGGTGACGTCGTCGACATCGATGCCCCGGGCGGCCACGTCGGTGGCCACCAGGACGTCCACCTTGTTGTTGCGGAAGGCGCGCAGGCCTGCTCGCGGGCCCCCTGGCCGAGGTCGCCGTGCAGGGCCCCGGTGGCGAAACCGCGGGCGCGCAGGTCGTCGGCCACCCGGGCCGCCGTGCGCTTGGTGCGCGCGAAGATGATGGTGCGCCCGCGCCCCTCGGCCTGGAGGATCCGGGAGACGACCTCCACCTTGTTCATCGAGTGGGTGCGGTAGACGACCTGCTGGACCGTCTGAACGGTCATGCCCTCGTCGCCCGGGTCCTGGGCGCGAATGTGGGTGGGGCGGGTCATGTAGCGGCGCGCCAGGGCGACCACGGCCCCGGGCATGGTGGCGCTGAAGAGCATCGTGTGCCGGTCGGCGCGGGTGCGGGCCAGGATCTTCTCCACGTCGGGCAGGAAGCCCAGGTCCAGCATCTCGTCGGCCTCGTCCAGGACGACGGTGGTGACGTGAGCCAGGTCCAGCACACCGCGCTCCATGAGGTCGATGAGACGGCCGGGCGTACCCACGACGACCTCGGCTCCCCGCTCGAGGTCCTCGATCTGGGGCTCGTAGGCGCGCCCTCCGTAGACCTGGACGATGCGCACGGTGCGCTTGGCGGCAGCCGTGGACAGCTCTTCGGCGACCTGCTTGGCCAGCTCACGGGTGGGCAGGATGACCAGGGCCTGGGGGCTGCCGGAGGCGGGATCCTCGTCCCAGCCCTCCTCCCCGGGGCCCAGAGTGTCCATGAGCAGAGGGATGCCGAAGCCCAGGGTCTTGCCGGTGCCGGTCTTGGCCTGACCGATGATGTCCTGTCCCTCCAGAGCCACTGGCAGGGTGAGGGCCTGGATGGGGAAGGGGTGGGTGATGCCCTTGGCGTCCAGGGCCTCGCAGATCTCCGGCTCGACACCGAAGTCGGCGAAGGTCTTGCGGCTCAGGTCGGTCTGGTCGCCCTCGTCGGTGATGTCGGGAGTGGCCTCGTCCAGGACGGGGGCGTGGGCGCCGGCCGTCTCGATGATCCCGGACGGGGCGGTCGTGGCGCCGGCAGCGGCGTCGGCACCCTCGATGGGGGTCTGGTCGTCTGTGGAGTTGTGGTCGGGCTCGACGGCGTCGGCCCCGTGCTGCTCGTTGCTCACGAGGTTCCTTGTCTTCTGATCGGGTTGAACCGCTCCGGCGCGGCTGTCGCTCGCGCGCACAGTCGGGTGCGCTGCGTGGGCGTTGGCGCCGTCGGATCTGGCAGCCGATCGCGAGTCATATCTGAGTCCATCTGACGACCGGGCAACCGTGGACGCCGTCAGCGTAGCGGGAAAACATGATGATGGCCCGTCTGGATGGGGAGGTGCGCCGTCGGCGTGGTCGATGTCACGGCTGTGCTTCACGCACGGCAAGACCTGGATACGATGGTGGCCATGTCCCAGATGTCGACTCCGTCACCTCAGCCCAGCGCCTCCACCCCGATGCAGGTCGGTCCTCACGAGCTGTCGGTCGTCGGCGTCGTCGCGATCTCCCGGACGGCGGCCTGCACCCGCTACGCCAAGGATGCCGACCGGGCTCCGCGGATGACGGCCCGGGTCGACCTGCTGCGTATGAGCGCCTGGGAGGTCGCCTCCTTCGACCGGGTCGTGGAGTTGGCCGCGACCCACGGCATCGACGCCCTGGGGGCGGCCGAGCGCTTCACCGACGTGCTGGGTGACTTCGACGAGCGGCTGCGGCCACTGGACTGGGCCGAGCGCCTGCTCAAGACCTACATCACCTTCGGGCTGCTCATCGACTTCGGGATGGCGCTGAGCGAGTCGTTGGAGGATCCCTTGCGCAGAGGGCTCGTCCACGAGCTCAGCCAGGACCCGATCAGCACCTACGCCATCGCCGAGCTGGAGGAGGTCATTGCGGCCGACCCACAGCTGGCCGCCCGGCTGGGGCTGTGGGGTCGGCGCGTCATCGGTGAGGAGATCGGAACCTTCCAGAGGCTCCTGGGGCAGTTCCCCGAGCTCCTCGGGCAGATGGCTCAGGAGCAGCTCCACTCGGTGCTGACCCAGGGGGCGGTCTCGCGCATGAGAGGGCTGGGCCTGAGGGTCTGACCGTCTCTCAGCACGTCCGAGCGGCTAAGATGTGAAGTGCCCAACAGTGGAGTAGTGCCCGTGTCGGTGGCGTGACAGGACCCGGGCTGCGTTGGGTAAGGTGTCTGCATCCACATCCTCATCACCCGATGTGAGAGTCGTGGCTCTCACATCCTGAAGGAGTTCCCATGAAGCGAAGCGTATGGATGGCCGCGTCCGCGGCCGTCGCCCTGTCCGTCGTCCCGGTCGGTGCGGCTGCTGCCGAGACGGACCCCGCTCCTGCCGCCGAGCAGGTGGCGCCGCAGTCCGGTGGCGCGAAGGCCGACGCTCCCCAGCCCGACACCCCTCCCCGGCCGCTCCCCAAGCCCGATGGCGACAAGCAGCCTGCCCCCGCCCCCGAGCCTGCTCCCGCCCCCGCGGAGGACGCGGGCAAGGCGGCACCCTCAGGCTCCGGGTGCCAACAACGCCGCGGCGCAGCAGGAGAACAAGCCGGAGGCTCCGGCTGAGCAGTCCCAGCCGAACCAGGGCGACCAGCAGCAGGGCGATCCTGCCGGTTCCCAGGCTGCTCCCGAGCAGCAGGCCCCGGCCCCCGAGCAGTCCTCTGAGGGAGGTGCCCCTGCGGCGGCCGAGGAGAGCGCCCCCCAGGGCGCTGCGGAGGCTCCCGGTGAGCAGGCCGCCGCACCCCGCGAGCAGGCTGCCTCTGGCCAGCAGGGCACCGCCACCGCAGGTCGCTCCACCCTCGCTCAGACCGGAGCGGGAACGACCGCCGCTTGGATGGTGCTGGGCACCGGTGCGACAGGCGCCGCCATGCTCATGGCTCGCCGTAGGCTGACCTACTGACACACATCGGTCCTTGACGTTGAGGAGAGGTCTGGCCCATGGATGACCGGATGCTCGACGGGGACAGGGTGCTGTGGTTCATCGGCGGCAGTCCTGAGCGTGCTCAGGAGGCCCTTGCCGCCGGACACGCCTGGACGCCCGAGCAGCGTGCGCAGCTCGAACAGATCGCAGCATCTGCCGGATATTCCCCTCAGCAGCCTGCCGGGTACCCGCCTGCTCAGCAGCAGATGCCCGTTCAAGAGCCCGCGCCCGTGTACGGGGCGCCTGCACAGCCCGCGGCCTTTGATGGCGTATTCGGAGGCGACGGTGCTCATGGCGGCACTGTGGACTACGGGGCGGCTCAGCCGACTCAGCCTGCTCAGCAGCCGGCTGCGGTCGCGCCGCCCCAGCCGCAGATGGCGACACCGACGCAGCCTCAGCCGCAGGGCTACAGGCTTCAGCCGTTGCCCGCGGTGACCGAGATGGAGGCACCGCAGAGCGATGTCTCCCAGTACCCGAGCAGTGCTCCACGTCGCGGTTGGGTCCTCCCGGTCGTGGCGGTCAGTGTGCTCGCCCTCGGGCTGGTCGGGGGAGCCCTGGGAGGGCACTGGCTGTGGCCCGGTAAGGACGCGGCGGCTCCGTCGTCCTCCGCTGCGGCGGCCCCTGCTGCCAACAAGCCTACGACCCTGCGCGCCGGCAGCGGTTCCTTCGTCTGCTCCTCCGGCGGGACCGGAGTCTCCTGCTGGGGCGCTGACGCCCAGGCCAACACTCAGGGCGCACGTGTCTCGCCGACGGCGGTGCCCGGCCTGGAGAAGGTCAAGGTCTCTGCGCTGAGCGTGGGCAAGGGCTTCGCCGTGGCCGTGGACGACTCGGGCAAGGTCTACGCCTGGGGCGCCAACGAGGTCGGCCAGCTCGGCAAGAAGACTGATGAGGCCCTGGTGAACCAGGCCGTGGAGGTCGGCAAGCTGCCGGCCGCTCCCACCGCGCTCGTCTCCGGTTACGAGCACACCTGCGCGCTCGCCAAGGGCACAGTCTGGTGCTTCGGCTCCAACCGCTACGGACAGGTCAACGGCACTGTCTCCGACACCCCCTCAGGGTTGGTGAAGGTGGACAAGATTGACGGGGCCACCCAGATCGGCACCTCCGGCTATGACACGTGGGCCACGGTTGACAAGGGGACCTGGACCTGGGGGAACAACTCCTGGGGGCAGGCCGACCCCTCGCAGAGCGTGGTCAACGTGGCGCCGACCCTGATCCCTGCGAGCAGCTGACGCCGGTATCGGCAACGCAGTAGCGCCCAGCCTCCTTCAGGAGGCTGGGCGCTACTGCGTATGTCGCGACGACGCTTACTTGTCGCCCTTGAGGTGGTTCACCGCACCCTTGATGGCGTCCTTGGCGTCCTCGGCGACCTCCTTGATCTTGCCCTCGGCCTGCTGGAGCTTGCCCTCGGTCTCGGTCTCCTTGTTGCCAGTGACCTTGCCTGCGGCCTCCTTGGCCTTGCCGGCGATCCTGTCGAAGGTTCCGTTGTCGCTCATGAGAGCTCCTTTCCGTAGTGAGTCTCCACGAGGTGGAGACGTGGAGGATGGCTCGACTATACAGGCGTACATCTGAGACGACACCCGATATTCAGTAAGAGTTTCTATGGAGGCCACCTAGAACGTGTGACATATCCTATGTTACTGAGGGTGTGGTGGATCGTTTCCTCTCTCCGGCGTCGTTCGCCGCATCTCAGTGCCCGTAGACTTCAGGCAGCTCTCGTTCGAGAGCCTCCTAATACCGACACCGAGGTCGATCGCCCATGAACAGTGCACCCGCAGACGTCCCCGCCGCCACCCGCGTCGAGAACGCCGGTCTTGACGTCATCTCCGAGTCCGATCGCAAGGGACGGCCGAGCGATCTCTTCATGCCCTGGTTCGCGGCCAACATCTCCGTGCTGGGACTGTCCTGGGGCGCCTGGGTCCTCGGATTCGGACTGTCCTTCTGGCAGGCGGTCGTTGCTGGCAGCGTCGGTGTCATCGTCTCCTTCCTCCTGTGCGGCGTCGTGGCCGTCCTGGGCAAACGAGGCAGCGCCCCCACCCTGGCACTGTCCCGAGCGGCCTTCGGCTACAACGGCAACCGCCTGTCCGCGGCCCTGTCCTGGATCCTCACGGTCGGCTGGGAGACCGTCCTGTGCGTTTCCGCCACCCTGGCCTCGGCCACGGTGTTCCAGGCTCTGGGCTGGCACAACCAGGTCGGTGCCCAGATCCTGGGCTTCCTGCTCACCGTCGGCCTGGCCGCCAGCGCCGGCATCCTCGGCTTCGAGGCGATCATGAGGGTCCAGACCTGGATCACCTGGGCCACCGGCGTCCTCACCATCATCTACCTCGTCCTCGTCGCTCCCCAGATCAGCTTCCGCACGCTCCTGGCCCTGCCGTCGGGCGGCCCCGCGGCCTTCATCGGAGCCCTGGTCATGGTGGCCACCGGCTTCGGCCTCGGTTGGGTCAATGCCGCCGCCGACTACTCCCGCTACCTGCCCCGCAAGGCCTCGACGGCCGGCGTCATCGGCTGGACCACGCTGGGATCGGCACTGCCCTGCGTGGTGCTCGTCTTCTTCGGCATCCTCCTGGTGGGCTCCGACGCCGAGCTCGGCCAGGCCATCAACACCGACCCCATCGGCGCCCTGACCACGATCCTGCCCACATGGTTCCTCATCCCCTTCGCGATCGTCGCCATCCTGGGGCTGGCCGGCGGCATCATCATGGACCTGTACTCCTCGGGCCTGTCGCTCCTGGCGACCGGCCTGCCCGTGCGCCGGCACGTGGCCACCTCCATCGACGCCACCATCATGACCGTGGGCACCATCGCCGTCATCTTCGGTGCCGATGACTTCCTCGGCCCCTTCCAGGGGTTCCTCACCACCCTGGGAGTCGTCATCGCCGCCTGGGCCGGAGTCATGGTCGCCGAGGTCATTCTGCGCAAGCGCGACTACGACGAGGAGGCCCTCTTCACGCCCGACGGCGTCTACGGCTCAGTCAACTGGGAGGCCATCACCCTCGTAGCCGTCGGTTCCATCGTCGGCTGGGGGCTGGTCGTCAACTCGGCCGCCTCCTGGCTGTCCTGGCAGGGCTACCTGCTCGGACCTCTCGGGGGTCGCGACGGGGCCTGGGCCGGAGCCAACCTCGGTGTGCTGGTCGCCCTGCTCATCGGTGTGCTCGGGCACCTTGCCCTCGGCCGAGGCCGGGTCGCCCTCCAGGAGGCCCGTTCGTGAACGACCATGCAGCTGTTCTCTCCCTTGAGCCTGAGCGTCTGGAGGCCCTGAGCGCCTCTGCCGGCGCAGAAGGTCCGGGCCCGGCCATGGAAGGCGCCCACCAGATCGCCCGACGCACCGGCGCGCCTCGCCACGACCTCCTGGTGGTCCTGGGGTCCGGCGCCGCTGACGCCTTGGCGTCCTGGAGTGAGCCGGCGGCGAGCCTGCGCCTGTCCGACCTGCCCGGGGTCATGGTCCCGGTCGCACCGGGACATGAGGACCGCCTCGACTCCTATGCCGTCGCTCGTGGCCGGAAGTCGGGCGGACAGGAGGGTGGGGGAGAGCGGCGCGTCCTCGTGGCTCGCGGACGGACCCACCTCTACGAGGGTCACGGGCCCGGACCGGTGGTCGCCCTGTCCCGTATCGCGGCTGCAGCCGGCGTACGTGGGGCCGTCCTGGTCAACGCCGGCGGCTGCCTGCGCGGCTGGCGCATCGGCGAGATCATGACGATCACCGACCACCTCAACCTCACCGGCTCCTCACCCTTCGACGGCCCGGTCTTCACTGACGTGCGCAGTGTGTGGGACGACGAGCTCGCGGACGTCCTGCGCGGTGTCACAGAGAGGTCAGGCGTCTATGCCGCTGTGCGCGGGCCGGAGTATCAGACCATGGCGGAGACGCGAATGCTGGAGTTCGCCGGTGCCGACTGCGTGGGCATGTCCACCGTCCTGGAGGCCATCGCCTGCATCAGCTTGGGGTGCGCGTGGCCGGCATGAGCGTCGTCTCCGACCTGTCCTTCGCCCAGGCGCCCACCGATCCCGACGAGGTCGTCCGGCTCGCGGCCGGCGCGCACACGACGATCGCCGCCGGCATCGAGGCGGTGCTGGCGGCGATGTCCTGAGCTGCCGACGTCGAGGTGAGTCGCAGGGGATCACTCGGGTCAGTTCACGCCCATGAACATATAGGCGCGCGTCACCTTGCCGTCGACGTCGCGGAAGACGGTGTCGACTCCGCGCCCGACGACGTCGCCGCTTGGGGCGGTCATTGACCAGCGCAGCAATAGCGCGTCGCCGGACTCCATGCGCTGGTCGTAGCTGAAGGTCAGGCCCTGACCTGCAATGCGGTCGTTGTGGACGCGGTTGATGTGCTCAGCGATGTCGGCTGTTCCTGTGACGGTCAAGGCGGGTGAGGAGATGTGCAGCGACCCGTGCGGGGCCCACATCTGCTCGATGAGCGCACGGCGCTGACCGGCGTCGGGCTCAGTCCAGGTGCGCAGGTAGTTCGCGTCGAAGTCGGCGCCGGTACGGGTGATGTCGGTCATGAGTCGTTCCTCTCCTCAGGTTAAGTTGACAATGTCAGCATAACCGGAAAGTTGACTGTGTCAACATGTGGGTAGGCTTGGGTCATGAGCCCTCGTGATCCAGGTCCGACGCGCGCCGCCATCCTCGACGCCGCTGCAACGCTGCTCGAGGACAAGGGGCCCGAGGCGGTGACGCTGCGCGCCGTTGGTGAGGCTGCCGGCGTGTCCCGCTCGGCGCCCTATCGTCACTACGCGGACAAGGCCGCGCTCATGCGTGCCTTGGCGGGCCGGACCCTGCGGCAGATCGCAGAGCGGATTCGTCACGGTGCGGAGCGGCACCGGGGGGCGCGGCAGCGGCTGCGCGCCGGTTGCTGGGCCTACATCGACTACGCAGTCGAGTGCCCCCACCACTACCAGCTGGTCTTCGGGGACGCCCCGATTGCGGAGCCGGACCCCGGGTTGGAGGAGGCCGCTGACGACGCCATGGCCGCCGTCGGCGAGCTCGTTGCCCAGGCCCAGGGAGCCGGGCAGCTACGACCCGGCCCCACCCGTGAGATCGCCACCGTCATCTGGGTTCTGCTTCATGGGCTCGCCGCCCTGCAGATCACCGGTCATCTCCATGAGCCCCGGACCATTGACGGCAATGAGCATCTTGCGGATCTGCTGGACCTGGCCCTGGAGCAGCTGCGACCCGTGTGATGCGCCTTCGGTGGTGTCGGCCGGTAGCGATCTGAGACGTGTCTGGGACGCCCGTCCCCGCACGGCGGCGAGCACGAGCGCCTAACCTTGCACCTATGACAACTGATGCAAAGACGCCCAACCAGGCTGTCACGACCCGCACCGAATCCGACTCCATGGGCACCATCGAGGTGGACGCCAACCGCTACTGGGGGGCCCAGACCGAGCGGAGCCTGCACAACTTCGACATCGGCCGCGAGACCTTCGTGTGGGGCCGCCCCATGATTAAGGCCCTGGGGATCCTCAAGAAGTCCGCCGCCCTGGCCAATGCCGAGCTCGGCGAGCTGCTGCCGACATCGCCGAGCTCATCGCCAAGGCCGGCGACGAGGTCATCGCCGGTGACCTCGACGCCGAGTTCCCGCTCGTGGTCTTCCAGACCGGCTCGGGCACCCAGTCCAACATGAACTCCAACGAGGTCATCTCCAACCGCGCCATCGAGCTGGCCGGCGGTGAGCGCGGCTCCAAGACCCCGGTTCACCCCAACGACCACGTCAACCGCGGCCAGTCCTCCAACGACACCTTCCCCACGGCCATGCACATCGCCGTCGTCAACGAGCTGGCCGCCATGTACCCGCGCGTCCAGCAGCTGCGCGACACCCTGGACGCCAAGGCCAAGGCCTACGCCGACGTCGTCATGGTGGGCCGCACCCACCTGCAGGACGCCACCCCCATCACCCTGGGGCAGGTCATCAGCGGCTGGGTCGCCCAGATCGACTTCGCCCTCGACGGCATCCGCTACGCCGACTCTCGCGCCCGTGAGCTCGCCATCGGCGGGACCGCCGTCGGCACCGGCCTCAACGCCCACCCGAAGTTCGGGGCCCTGTGCGCCAAGAAGATCTCCGAGGAGACCGGCATCGAGTTCACCCAGGCGGACAACCTCTTCGCCGCCCTGGGCGCCCACGACGCCCTGGTTCAGGTCTCCGGCGCCCTGCGTGTCCTGGGCGACGCCCTCATGAAGATCGCCAACGACGTGCGCTGGTACGCCTCCGGCCCCCGCAACGGCATCGGCGAGCTCATCATCCCGGAGAACGAGCCCGGCAGCTCGATCATGCCCGGCAAGGTCAACCCGACCCAGTGCGAGGCCATGACCATGGTGGCCACGAAGGTCTTCGGCAACGACGCCACCGTCGGCTTCGCCGGATCCCAGGGCAACTTCCAGCTCAACGTCTTCAAGCCGGTCATGGCCTGGTGCGTCCTGGAGTCCATCCAGCTCTTGGGTGACACCTGCGTCTCCTTCGACACCAACTGCGCCTACGGCATCGAGCCCAACACCGAGCGGATCAAGGCCAACCTGGAGACCAACCTCATGCAGGTCACCGCCCTCAACCGCCACATTGGCTACGACAAGGCCTCCAAGATCGCCAAGAACGCGCACCACAAGGGCCTGTCCCTGCGCGAGTCCGCCCTCGAGCTCGGCTTCGTCACCGCTGAGGAGTTCGACAAGTGGGTCGTCCCCATGGACATGACTCACCCCAGTGCCGCTGAGGACTGATCCTCTGGACTGTCCCTCATAGCTGACGACGGCGTCGCCCTTCACGTGAGGGCGACGCCGTCGTCGTACGAGCCGAGCCCGCATTCTGGCTTGCTCGCCAGCATGCGGATGCCGACTCACAGAAGCGGCACAGCCCCGTCTTGGGATCGTCCGTGCCTTAAGGTGATGTGCTAGCCACGTACGCAGACACCCGAGCGAGGCACGCGACTGAGCGTGCCGGAGGGAACCACGATGAACCTGCCACGACGCACTATCCTTGCCGCCCTGCCCGCCACGGCGGGACTCCTGGGCCTGGGAGCCTGCTCCACCGGAGGGGCCACCGCGCAGGCCTCCTCCGCGGCCTCGTCGCAGGCACCCACCGATGCCAAGCTCGCTCTGGACTCCGCCGCCTGGCGCTACGACGCGGACCACAAGGTCTACTACCAGCTGGGTCTGCGCTATGTGGCCACGCCCCAGGCCTCGGACTACGAGACCCTGGGCATCTACGTGCCCGGTGCCTACTTCACTGGGAAGGACAACGGCAACGGCACCTACACGGTCACCGTCAACGCCTCGGGCGCCGTCGGCAGCTTCACCGCTGCCACCGCACCCACCGTCTTCCCGGTCAACACCCCGGGATACTCCGCCCAGAAGCCGCCCACCGAGTACTCCTACGACACCATCAAGGCCTACATGGAGGCCGGCTTCATCTACGTCCTCGCAGGCCTGCGCGGCAAGGACTCCAACTCCCAGACCTACTCCGGCAACGCGCCCTGGGGCGTTGCCGACCTCAAGGCCGCCGTGCGCTACCGGCGCTACAACTCCGCCGCCGTTCCCGGCGACGCCGCGAAGGTCTACGTCTTCGGGCACAGCGGGGGGAGGGGCGCAGAGCGCCGTCGCCGGAGCCTCGGGGGACAGCGAGCTGTTCGCCCCCTACCTGGCCGTCCTGGGGGCCGCCACCACTGACACCAGCGGCAAGGCGCTGTCCGACGCCGTCGCCGGAGCCATGTGCTGGTGCCCGATCACCAGCCTGGACAGCGCCAACGCCGCCTACGAGTGGAACATGGGGCAGTTCGCCTCCTCCGGCACCCGGGCCGAGGGCACCTGGACGAGGGCCTACTCCCAGGACCTTGCGGCCGCCTTCCCCGCCTACCTCAACGGGCTGAAGCTCACCGACGCCCAGGGCAAGCCCCTGACCCTGGAGTCCTCCTCCCAGGGCACCTTCCTGTCGGGCTCCTACTACAACCACCTCGTGTCGGTCATCCAGAAGTCCCTCAATGACTTCCTGGCGGCCACCACCTTCCCCTACACGCCCTCCTCCACCGAGATGGCCGGGATGGAGCCCAGTGGGGGCGGCGGGGCGCCGTCGGGAACCCCGCCCAGCGACGGTGGCGGCACGCCCCCCAAGGGCGGGAAACCCGGAGGCGGCGGTCAGGACAGTGGTGAGTCCACCACCTACAAGACGGTGGAGGAGTACATCGCCTTCCTCAACTCCTCCTCGCAGTGGGTCACCTACGACGCCTCCAAGAAGACCGCGACGATCACCGGCCTGCAGGGCTTCGTCACCTCCCAGAAGAACGCCTCCAAGGACGTGGGGGCCTTTGACGGCGTGGGCCGCGCCCAGACCGAGAACCTCGTCATGGGCTCGGGGGAGACCAAGCAGCACTTCTCCTCCCTGAGTCGGGAGGTCATCTCCAAGGGGCAGTCCAGGTACTCGGGGCTGTCGGGCTGGATCAAGGACTACGGCGTCGCCGCCTACGAGAAGGACCTGGGTGCCAAGGACTCGGTCGGCACCGACATGGTCACGCGCGTGGCGATGTACGACCCCCTGTACTACCTCACCCAGGACTCCAAGGGGCGGGGCACCTCCACCATCGCCCCGGCCTGGCGCATCCGTACCGGCATTACCCAGGGCGACACGGCCTCCACCGTCGAGGTGAACCTCGCCCTGGCGCTCCAGCAGGCCGGAGCCGGCAACGTCGACTTCGCCACCATCTGGGGGCAGGGGCACACGATGGCCGAGCTGACCGGCACCGGTGAGGAGAACTTCATCGCCTGGGTGACCAAGCAGGCGGCCTCCTGAGTGCAGGACGTTCAGGAGACTGCGCCGGGAATCCCGGGGGAATAACGACGGCGTCGGGGTGGTTGAGGGGCCGGTTTCCATACGTCTCATGAATCGAGCGCTCATGCTGACCGCCGCAATGGTCCTCGCCGTCCTGGCCGCCGCCCTCCATGTCCTCATCTTCTACATGGAGTCCATCGCCTGGGAGGGGCCCCTGGCCCGCAAGACCTTCGGAGGCACGCCCGAGGAGGCCAGGCCACACGCCTTCTACGCCTTCAACCAGGGCTTCTACAACCTCTTCCTGGCCCTCCAGGCGCTGACCGGAGTTGCCCTGGCGGCCCTGGGACATGTGGCGCTCGGTGCCGCGCTCATCCTGGCCGGCACTGGAGCCATGCTGGCGGCTGCCGTGGTCCTGGCCCTGGCCTCGGCACCCCACCGCGGCGCGGCCGCCAAGCAGGGCATCCTCCCGCTGCTGGCGGTCTCCTGCACCATCGCAGCACTGCTGGGCTGAGCCGCTCCGCTGAGACCCGGTCGTTCGCCGTTAGTCGCACAGGACGACGTCAACCCCGGCGCCCCGCAGCTCCTCGAGGGCCTCGGAGTCGATCTGGCTTGTTGTCAGTAGCGTGTCGAGGTCCTCGATACGCCCGAACCGGTAGGTGTTGGTCTGGGTGATCTTGCTGGGTGCGGTCGGCAGAACGCGTCGGGTGGAGGAGGCCATGATGGCGCGCTTGACCATCGCGTCGTCGGACTCCATGACGGTCAGGCCCTCACGGGTGGACACAGCGCAGGTGGACAGGACCGCGACGTCGGCGCGGAACGCGTGCACCGCCTCGACCGCCTCAGCGGAGAACAGGGAGAGGGACTCCGGATCCACCGGGCCACCGGCGATGGTCACCGCGGCTCCACGCACGGAGGCCACTGCCGCCCCGGCTCCCAGCGACAGGCACAGAACCCGGATGTCGCGGCCGGCCAGCTGCTCGGCCACCATCTCGCAGGTGGTCCCCGAGTCGATGATGACCGCCTCCCCGTCCTCAATGAGCTCGGCAGTGGCCTGCGCCAGACGGCGCTTGATCTCCACATCCTGCCTGCGACGCATGGAGGCCGGTCGGGCGGCCCCACGGCGCGGTGCACGCAGAGCCCCGCCGTGGACCCGGGTCACCAGGCCCTCATGGGCCAGCTCGGCCAGGTCCCGGCGGATGGTGATGACCGAGACCCCGGTCAGCCGGGACAGCGCCTGCACACTGTGGACCGTGGTGGGGCTCAGGGCACGCAGTATCGTGCGGCGCCTGTCGTGGGGACTGTCGCGCATGCTTCCTCCGCATCGGTAGCAACGAGGTGATCGTTTTGCTGGAGAACGAGCAATGACAATGATCGTATGGTCTTCTACTGTTGGTGTCAACGGATCGGAGTTCCGAGAATCCGTTGATTCAGCACTGAGAAATCGCTGCCTGGGAGAGTGATCGTACGATCATCTCTGGTTGTCGGCAGTGATTCTTCACCGTCAGGAAAGGAATGACCATGCCGTACCTCGACCACGTCGCCATCTGGGTCGCCGACCTCGACAGCGCCCGCGACTTCTACTCCCACTGGTTTGACGGGCATGCCAACGGTCTCTACGAGAACCCCAGGACCGGCCTGCGCACTCATATCCTCCACTTCGCCGAGACGCCCGCGGACGAGCGGGGGGACCCGCCTGGAGATCATGACCCGTCCGGAGCTGGCCGAGGGGCACGAGGCCGCCGGGCTGGGGTGGGCTCACGTCTCTTTTGGCCTGCCGGGGCGCGAAGACGTCGACCGTCTGGCCTCCTACATGTCGGAGGCCGGTGTGCCGGTCGTCGACGGACCTCGCGAGACCGGCGACGGATACTACGAGGCCACCGTGCTTGACCCCGAGGGCAACCGCGTCGAGCTCGTTGCCTCCGACTACTCCGACGACGTCGCCCTGCGCCCGGCCTTCTGATCCGGACCTTCTGATCCGGAAAGCCCGCCCGGGGTCGCAGCCTGGGCATGCAGTGCGGGAATGGTGCGCACTGCTGCGGTGTTGAGTGGGAGCGGCTCGTCGATGCCTTCGACGTGTCGATGGTGAGCACCTGGGTGTTTGCTTTCAATCCTGCACCAATCGCCTTGGGAAAGGCTGCCACCTGGCAGATCGGCAGATGGTGGCTGGTACGGTTGCGATACGCCATCGGGCCGCGCCGCCTAAGGCCATGAGAGGACACCCGGCACCCGCAATGAGCAGCACCATTATCTTCGATACCGTTACCAAGTCGTACCCGGCCGGGAGGGGTGCCGAATCAGGTTCCCCCCGCCGTCGACTCCTTCACCGCCCGTATCGAGGCCGGCACCACCACCGTCCTGCTGGGATCGTCCGGCTGTGGCAAGACGACCCTGCTGCGCATGGTCAACCGCATGGTGGAGCCCTCCAGCGGACGGGTCCTCATCGATGACGAGGACGTCGCCACCCGCGATGCCGTGGCCCTGCGTCGCTCCATCGGCTACGTCATGCAGAACGCGGGGCTGCTGCCGCACCGGCGCGTCATCGACAACATCACCCTCGTACCCCGCCTCCAGGGCGCCGACCGCCACGACGCCCGGTGCCGGGCCCTCGAGCTCATGGACATGCTCGACCTCGACCGCGACCTGGCCGGGCGCTACCCCCACCAGCTCTCCGGCGGCCAGGCCCAGCGGGTCGGTGTGGCCCGGGCACTGGCCGCCGATCCCGAGGTGCTCCTCATGGACGAGCCCTTCGGCGCCGTCGACCCCCTCGTGCGCCGCGACCTCCAGCGCGAGATGGCCCGCATCCAGGCCGAGCTGGGGAAGACCATCATCTTCGTCACCCACGACGTCGATGAGGCCCTGGCCCTGGGCGACGAGATCATCCTCCTGCGCGAAGGCGCCCAAGTCGCCCAGCGAGGCAGCGGCCCTCAGCTGCTGGCCGACCCGGCCGACGACTTCGTCGCCCGCTTCCTCGGCCTCGACGACGCCGCCCGCCAGCTTCAGCTCACGGACGTCGCCGAGTCCCGGATCGTCCTGGACCGGGCCGGCCGCGCCGTCGGGCGCCTGGCCGACGAGTCCTCCTCGGAGGCGGAGGAGCGGGCATGAGCTGGGTCCTGGCCAACCTGCCCACCATCGCCGGGCACCTCCTGGCCCACCTGCTCCAGGCGGTTCCCGCGATCGTCGCCTCCTTCGTCCTGGCGATCCCCATCGCCCGGCTGGCCCGCGTGGCCCGGCCGTTGCGAGCCGTGCTGGTGACCGGTTCCTCGCTGCTCTACGCCGTCCCCTCCCTGGCTCTGTTCGTCATCCTCCCCATCATCCTGGCCACCGGTATCCGCGACCCGCTCAACGTCATCGTGGCCCTGACCCTCTACGGGCTGGCGCTCCTGGTTCCGGCCACCGCCGACGCACTCGACGCCGTTGACGCCCGCGTCCTGGACGCCGCCACCGCCATGGGCATGGGGCGCCTGCGCTGCTTCCTCACCGTCGAGCTGCCGCTGGCGGGCCCCGCCATCCTCACCGGCCTGCGCGTGGTGACGGTCTCGACGATCTCACTGACCACTGTTGGGGCGGTCCTCGGTGTGCGCAGCCTCGGCTGGCTGTTCACCGACGGCTTCCAGCGCGGCATCACGGCGGAGATCGTCACCGGGCTGGTCGCCACCGCGGCCCTGGCCCTCGTCCTGGACGGGCTCGTCCTCGCGCTGGGGCGGCTGTGCCTGCCCTGGACCTGGAAGCGCGCCGGCGACGCCGGGGCAGTCGCTGCCGGAGCCTGCGCAGCCGCCTCGAACAGTCAGGAGGGCAAGGCGTGAGGTTCGTCCTGGCCGCACTGGCCTACATCGCCGATCCCGCTCACTGGAGCGGGGCCATGGGGATCGGCCCACTGCTGGTCCAGCACGTCCTCTACTCCCTGGCCGGCGTCCTCATCGCCGCCCTCATCGGGGTCCCCGCCGGCTGGTGGGTGGGGCACACCGGACGTGGGCGCACCTGGGTGCAACCGCTCAGCGGCACGGCCCGCTCCCTACCCACCCTCGGCCTCATCACGCTGTTCGGCCTCGTTCTCGGGGTCGGCCTGAGCGCCCCCATGATCGCCTTCGTCATCCTGGCCCTGCCCAGTGTCCTGGCCGGAGCCATGAGCGGTGTGCGGGCGGCCTCAGTCATGGCTGTCGACGGCGCCCGGGCCAGCGGCATGAGCGAGCTCCAGGTACTGAGCCGGGTCGAGATCCCCCTGGGAGCGCCGCTGCTCGTCGGCGGGTTGCGCTCGGCCAGCCTCCAGGTCATCTCCACCGCCACACTGGCCGCCTATACCGGCGCCGGCGGGCTCGGCCGACTCATGTTCCTGGGCCTCAAGACCCAGGACTACGTCATGATGCTCTCCTCGGCGCTCCTGGTCATCGCTCTGGCCCTGGCCTCCGAGGCCATCTTCGCTCTCATCCAATGGGGGGTCACGCCCCCGGGCGCCCGGCATTACCGGAAGGAATCAGCATGACTGCACCGTCCCACTCGCGCCCCGGCAAGCAGCTGACGCGACGCGGCCTGCTGGCCGGCGTCGGCGCAACCACCGGTCTGCTCGCCCTGAGCGCCTGCTCCGACACCGACCCCTTCGCCGTCGACCAATCCTCGGGAGGTTACTCCGGCGGCCCGATCATCATCGGCAGCCAGCAGTACTACTCCAACGAGATCATCGCCGAGCTCTACGCCCAGATGATGGAGAAGACGGGCCTGACCGTTACCCGCCAGTACCAGATCGGCCAGCGGGAGGTCTACCTGCCCGAGCTCGAGGCCGGCAAGATCCACGTCATCCCCGAGTACGGCGGCAACCTGCTGGAGTACTACAGCAAGACCTCCGCCTCAGGCAGTCCCACCGCTGCCGCGACCCCCTCCCGCACCGCCGGCGATACCACCTCCATCCAGGACACCCTGCTGAGGACCTTGCCGCACTCGCTGACCGTCCTGAACCCGGCCGAGGCGACGGACCAGGACTCCCTGACCGTCACCAAGGCCACCGCCCAGGCCCACTCCCTGACCTCCATCGGCGACCTGGCCTCACTGGGGCGGCCCATCACGATCGCCGCGAACTCGGAGTTCACCACCCGCCCCTACGGCCCCAAGGGCCTCAAGGCCGTCTACGGCGTCGACGCCTCCGTCACGCCGGTGGAGGACTCCGGTGGGCCTCTGACCGTCAAGGCCCTCACCGACGGCACCGTCGATGTCGCCGACATCTACTCCTCCGATCCCGCCATCAGGGCCAAGAACCTCGTCATCCTGTCCGACCCCCAGATGCTCATCCTCCCGCAGAACGTCACCCCGCTGGTCTCCGCCTCACTTCCGGCCATCGCGGCCACCGCCATCAACCGGGTCTCGGCCCTGCTGACCCCCGACGAGCTGCGCTCCCTCAATCAGCGCTCCACCGGCGAGAAGCTCAGTTCCAAGACCATCGCCACCGACTGGCTCACCTCCAAGAAGCTGCTCTGAGCCGCGAAAGGACCGAGGTGTCCGGCCTGTCAGTGATGGCGGGGAGCGTGCGCGACGACAGCTGTAATCGCTTGCATACAGTCACTCTCTTTCGGAAAGTGAGTGCGCGTGAGAGAGTTTAGTTGTTCGTTCAACAACTAACGCTCGAGGAGCTCTCATGTCTGTCCCCTCCATCTCCATCATCGGCGCCGGCAACATCGGATCGGCGGTCGCGGGTCTGGCGGTCAAGGCCGCTGCCAGTACTCAGGTCCTGGTGCGTGACGCCTCCAAGGCCACCGACCTGTCGGGCGTCGAGGTCGCCCAGATCGGTTCACCCCTGACTGGTGACATCGTTGTCCTCGCCCTGCCCTACGCCGCCATCGACGAGGTCATCGCCACATACGGCGCACAGGCCTTCGCCGGCAAGGTCGTCGTCGACCCGACCAACCCCCTGGACTTCACCACCCTCGACTCTCTCGTCCCGGCCGGCAGCTCCGCGACCGCCGAGCTCGCAGCGAAGTTCCCGGACGCCCAGGTGGTCAAGGCCTTCAACACCGTCTTCGCCGCCGTCCTGGCGAGTGGCACCATCGGCGCGCGCCCGGCCACTGTCCTGGCCGCCTCCGACTCCGCAGAGGCCAAGGCGAGCCTGCGCTCGTTCGTCGAGGCCGCCGGACTGGCGTGGGCCGACGCCGGCGAGCTCAAGCGGGCAGAGCGTCTGGAGGCGCTCGGGGCGCTGAACATCGCCCTGGGTGTCACGGAGCAGGTCGGTTGGACCGGCGGCCTCGCCGTCGTGTCTGAGTGAGGCTCGGGTGAGCCCCGAGTATGCCTCGAGTGAGCCTCGAGTAAGGCTCCCGGTTCGCAGGTAACCTGTCGCCTACGCCCGTCGTCGGCCGCTCACACGCGTGGGCGGCCGACGACGGATCAGCGACCAAGCACACGAGGAGACGACGTGGCCGACACTGAGCAGCCGACCGGCACGCAGCAGGCCGGGGAGATGGCGCCCGACCCCTATAGCCGCAGCTGCCCCTCACGCGGCCTGCTCAAGTCGCTCGGCGACCTGTGGACCGTGCTCGTCGTCGGGGCGCTTCACGAAGCGGGCCAGCCACAGCGCTTCAAGGAGATATCGACCCGTGTCGACGGTATCTCCACCAAGATGCTCACCCAGACCCTCAGGGGCCTTGAGCGCGATGGACTCATCGAGCGCCATCAGTACCCGGAGATCCCACCGCGAGTGACCTACGAGCTCACCGACTCAGGCAAGGGGCTGGCGGAGGCGCTCGCTCACGTCGAGGCCTGGGCCACTGAGCACCTCGGCGCTGTCAGCCAGGCCCGGGCGCGCTACGACGCCGACCACTGAGCATCCGTTGAAACGCTCGCCGAGGGCGTTTCGAGCGCGTCTACAGGTGCCGCCAGGTCTCCACGCGCCAGCGCGCGTCACCGGATGTGGGGCGCCACTGCCCCCGCGGGTCGGAGAGGGCCGGATCGATGGCCCACTCCTGAGTGCTGATCCCCGGCGCGCGCACGAGCGCCGAGTCGGGCAGGCCGCGCTCGCGGGCCCGCTGCGTGGCATCCAGGTCCAGGACGCTGACGACGAGCACATCGGGCAGGCCGTCAGCCAGCGCCTGCTTGTAGACGCTCCCGCCGCCGATGACCCACAGGCGGGGCAGCCCCGCAGCATCCCCGTCACGGGGATCGTGCCCCAGCTCAGCGGCCAGGCCCCGCGCCGCCAGCGAGAGCCCCTCGCGCAGCGAGCCGGCGCGGACCGCCCCCTCGGCCCGCCAGGAGCGGTCACGGGTGAGAACCACATTGCGCCGCCCGGGCAGGGGGCCTCCCAGTGAGTCCCAGGTGGTGCGCCCCATGACCAGCCCGCAGCCCATGGTCGTGGCCTTGAAATGGGCGAAGTCCGCCGGCACGCGCCACAGCATGCCGCCGTCGGCTCCCAGGACGCCGGTGACGTCCTGGGCCCAGATCATCCCCAGGCCGCTCATACCGCGACCGGGGCCTTGATCGTGGGATGGTGCTCGTAGCCCTGGGAGGCGTCGATGTCGTCCATGTCGTAGGTGTCGATGGACTCGGCCCGCTCCAGGCGCAGCGTGGGGAAGGGGTGGGCGCTGGGCACCCGGGAGAGCTGGGTGCGGACCTGCTCGATGTGGTTGTCGTAGATGTGGCAGTCTCCGCCGGTCCAGATGAGCTCTCCGGGCTCCAGGTCCGTCTGCTGGGCGAGCATGTGGGCCAGCAGCGCGTAAGAGGCGATGTTGAAGGGCACCCCCAGGAACAGGTCGGCGCTGCGCTGGTAGATCTGCAGGCTCAGGCGGCCGTCGGCCACGTAGCACTGGAAGAAGGCGTGGCAGGGGGCCAGCGCCATGGACCCCAGCTCGGAGACGTTCCAGGCCGACACCAGCATGCGCCGCGAGTCCGGGTCGGTGCGCAGCGTGTCGATGAGCCCGGTGATCTGGTCGATCGCGCCCCCGTCCCGGGTGGGCCAGGAGCGCCACTGCGAGCCGTAGACCGGTCCCAGCTCACCGGAGTCGTCGGCCCACTCGTCCCAGATGGTGATGCCCCGTTCCTGGAGCCAGCGCACGTTGGTCTCCCCGCGCAAGAACCACAGCAGCTCACCCTTGACGGCCTTCATGGCCACGAACTTCGTGGTGATGCGCGGGAAGCCGCGGCGCAGGTCGTAGCGCAGCTGGCGGGCGAAGAGTGAACGCGTCCCGGTGCCGGTGCGGTCGGACTTCGCAGTCCCGTTGGCCAGGACCTCAGCCAGGAGGTTCTCGTAGGCAACGTCGACACCTGGCGGGGGGACGAGCCCCATCTGCGCCAGGGTCGGGTACTGGGCGGCTGACGGTGAGGGATCGCTGCCGCTGCCGATACCGCTCACGCTTCGATCACCTCGACGTGGGAGCTGTCGACGTAGTCGCTCAGAGCGAGCTGGGGCCCCAGTGCCGCCTGCGCGCCCTCGATGACCTGGTTGGCCAGGGCCCGGCCCCCCTTCCAGCCGATGGCGGCCCCGATCCCGAAGGGCAGGAGGCGCCCCAGTGCCAGCGCCCCGCCCTTGGCTGCCGAGCGCTTGGCCACCCGCTTGATGAGGTGGGCGTTGATCGACTTCACCGACGGCAGGGGCATCTGCATGAGCAGCTGAGCCGCCCAGAACATTGAGGACAGACCCAGCTGGCCCTGAACCGCCTCGGATCCCTCCTTGCCCAGAAGGGCGGAGAGGACCAGGGCCCGACGGCGCTCGGTGTCGACGACGTGGACCCCCTGGATCTCCGCGACAGTGAGAACGTAGGTGACGGCCGAGGCGATGAAGGCGGCGCTCTGGCCGACCGTCAGGGCGGCGGCCGCGCCCGTACTGATGGCCGGGATGGCTGCCGAGGCCCCGACCGCCCCCGATGACAACCCTGCGTCCCGCCGGAAGCGGGCACCGGCCATCTCGACGAGCTCGGCGGCGTCGGCCCCGGGGCGGTCCCGGCGCATCCGTGCGACGCGCTCCTCGATGCGGGAGGCCGGGATGGCGATCGCCTTGTCGAGGGCACGTTCCAGCGCTGTGGAGCGCCCGGAGCGGGAGGTGTTCACAGTGGTCTCCTTACCTGAGTGACGAAGGGGCCTCGGGGAGCGCGGCCGGTTCAAGGGCCGGAGTGCTTGAGGACTCAGTCCTCGTTGGGGTCGACGATCGTCGTGGTGTAGGAAGCGCCGTGCTCGATGGTGTGGCCCACGGTGCAGTGACGGTCGACGGCGCCGGCGACCCGCTGGCTGAGCAGCTCGCGCTGCTCGGCGTCGAGCGAGGACAGGTCGGTGACGATCTCGACCTGGAAGGACTCGTAGCGTTCCTCGGCGTCGTTCTTGACGGTCGAGCAGCCCACGGTGGCCTCGAAGTCCTCGCCCAGGGCCTTGGCCAGACGGTGATCGGCGGACAGGGTGTTGCAGGTGGCCAGGGCGATCTTCATCAGCTCACCGGGGGAGAACTCGCCCGGGCCCATGCCGATGCGGACCTCAGCGCCCGAGGAGTTGCGACCGATGTACTGGCGGGTGCCCGCGCGCTCGGCCCACACGGCGTTAGGGGCGGAGGCGGCTGCGTTAGAAGTGCTCATGGCCTGATCGTGCCATGAAACCGGGCGAGACTCGGCGGTGGAATCGGCGTACAGCCCCGTGCTGCGCCACTGGCGGACAGGGGCGCAGCACGGGAATAACGCCGCTGGGCGACGCAGCGCACAGTCAGTGAGCCGTGCGTGATCCGTGAGTGATCGGGGCGTGATGAAACGCGAATCAGTGCTCGGCGAGCCAGGCGGCGGCCCGGCGCTCCTCGTCCGCCACGACTCGGCCCACCATGCCCATCGCCTTCTCCTCGATGGTCTTGCCGACCAACGGCACGGTGACCTTGAGGTCGACGTCGACGGTGACGGTGGTGGCCTCACCGGCGGGAGACATGGTGGAGGTGGCGCTGACCTTGACCGGGGCGTTCTTGATCGTCACGTCGTAGCCGCCGGAGCGTGAGTCGTCATCCTTCGGCTCGCCCCAGGACTCGGCCACGGAGAAGGACACCGCCGAGCGCACGAACCTCGAGGCGACCGAGGGCAGCTGGGAGGGCTGGATGCTCCCGGCGATGGTGGCCACGAAGCCCTGGCCGCGCTGGGCGACGTCCACCGAGGCGTTGTCGAGCCCGGCCCGCGAGACCCGTGCCTCCTGGTAGGCGGGGTCGGCGAGCATCTGCGCGGTGCGTGCCGGAGTGGCGGGATAGGTGATGGTGATGGTCTTCCTCATGGTGCGATCCTGTCATGTTTCGCCGGTCCGGGGCATGTTCCGACCTCCGCGGGGACGGAAGCCAAGGCGTGCTCGTGCGGTTGAATGCGGGATCGCTCAGATCCCGAACATGTGTCCTGCTTGGCAATTAGCCGGCTCAACGAGCCGGTTCCGCTCACTGCCGATAACCTTGAGAGGTGCCTAATCTTCTGCCTAGCGCCCTGAGAGACGCAGTCGACCTCGCTGAGGCCGACCTCGACTGGATCCACCAGCTGGTGGCCGACTGGCAGTTGATTGCGGACCTATCCACCTCTGACCTGGTCCTGTGGGTGCGTACTCGTGCGGGGCGCTTCATCGCCGCGGGCCACACCCGCCCCTCGGGGGGAACCACCGTTCACCTCGAGGACGTCGTCGGGCGGCGCATGCCGGCCTCGCGTGAGGCCATGGCCATGGAGTCACTGTCCACCGCCCAGATCCAGGACGCCGCCGAGCCCTACTGGACCGGCACCGCCGCGGTCCAGGAGGAGTACATCCCGGTTGTTCACGCCGGCACGCCGATCGCCGTCGTGACTCGGGAGACCTCGGTGGGCGTTATCCGGGGCGGGCGCATCGTTGAGCGGGAGATGGAGGAGATCGCTGAGGTCCTGTGCCAGATGACCGCCTCGGGCGAGTTCCCCATCCAGGGGGCCGGCACCACGATCCGCCACGGCACGCCGCGCGTGGCCGACGGCGTCCTGCGCCTGGACGAGGAGGGGCGGATCGTCTACGTCAGCCCCAACGGGCGCTCCTGCTTCCACCGCCTGGGGATTGAGGGCGAGCTGGAGGGGATCCCTGCTGGCTGAGGCCGTCACCTCGATCATTCCTGCTCGTACCCCCGTCGATGAGACGCTGGCCGTGGTCCTCATGGGCAGGCAGGCCTGGCTCACCGAGGTCGAGGTCGGGGGAGTGTTCCTGTCTGTGCGCTCCATCCCGCTGACGCTCAAGGGGCGCCGTTCCGGGGCGGTGCTTCTAGTGCGTGACGTCACCGAGGTGCGTCGGCGTGAGCAGGTCCTGCTCAACAAGGACGCCACCATCCGGGAGGTTCACCACCGGGTCAAGAACAACCTGCAGACCGTCTCGGCGCTACTGCGTATGCAGGCCCGCCGCGCCTCGAACGAGGAGACCCGTCAGGCCCTGTCCGAGGCCGAGCGCCGGGTGACCACTATCGCCACCGTCCACGACGCCCTGAGCCACAACGTCAACGAGCACGTGGACTTCGACGAGGTCTTCTCCTCCATCCTGCGCATGGCCGCGGTCGTGGCCACGCCCACGGGCGAGGTCAGCACCAAGCTGGAGGGCTCCTTCGGGGTGGTCGACGCTGACACGGCGCAGGCGCTGGCCACGGTGCTGGCCGAGCTCGTGACCAACGCCGTCGAGCACGGCCTCGACGGCCGCGACGGCCGCGTGACGGTCACGGCCCACCGTGACGAGGACCGGCTCGAGGTCCACGTCATGGACAACGGTGCGGGCCTGGCGCCGGACACCCTCATGACCGGACTGGGAACACGGATCGTCACCACGCTCGTGCGAGGGGAGCTGCGCGGGGTCATTGACTGGGAGCCTCTGAGCGGAGGGGGCACCGACGTCGTCATTCATGCCCGCCTTCATCAGCGGGCTGCCAGGGCTGAAGCCTGACCTTTCCTTTTCCCGCTGTAGAGAACCCCTGGATCAACAAAACGGTGTTCGCACGATTAACCGTGCGAACACCGCAGTGTCAAGAACTCGATCAGTTTTCAGGAGGACCGGCGGGCCCGGGCCGCCCTGCGCTTGAGGGAACGGCGCTCGTCCTCGCTCATGCCTCCCCAGACGCCGGCGTCCTGGCCGTTCTCCAGTGCCCACTTCAGGCAGGTGTCCACCACCTCGCAGCGGCCGCACACCTCTTTCGCCTTGGCGATTTGGGCAATGGCGGGACCGGTGTTCCCTACGGGGAAGAAGAGCTCCGGGTCAACGGTGAGACATGCGGCTTGGCTGCGCCAGTCCATAAGGGCCCCCTACAAGGTCATCGGTCATGCGGCTGGCGCCGGCCCAACTTGTCAGGGAACGGCGGCCGCGTCCGAGAACAACTTTCACACGACGGGGGGCGGTGGGCAAGACCTCGATCATGAGACCTGTGCCGATACCCTGTCGTGATCCTCACAGGATGCTGAGCTGTTGAGATAACACCACTTTCCTTCATTGAGAATGCCTGTTAAACAGGGTGTTCAATAGGACGATCATTGTCTTCGGGCCGGGGTAGCACGATCTGAATGGGAAGGCACGTTCCGCGATAGACGAGTGCCCCACGACCGGGCAGCGTCATCGCTCTGGGGTCGGTGACCGTCCGCAAGGAGATGCCGGCTGCCTGATCGGCAGGGCGCATACCGGGCCACAGCACGACGAGCGCCTCACGCTCACGCATCGTGGAGATCGCGCCGCGGAAGGTCGTGGCGACCTTCTCCGTCGAGGCGGAGGCCAGGACCACCTCGGAGCGCGCCAGCGCGGCCTCCACCTGAGTGGCGGTGGCGATGTCCGCCAGGTCCAGGTCGTCAACGACGAGGGGGTCGGAGGCCATCGCCTGGGCCAGAGCCCGCAGTGCCGTGGAGCGCCCCGAGCCGGGAGGTCCGGCGACCAGGACGCTGGTGTGAGCCGGAAGCGTGACCGGTGCCGCCGCGTCTCCTCCCACAGCCCAGGTGCCCTCCGGGACGTCCTCCCAGGTGAGCCGGGTCGGCAGCGGCTCGAGCCGCAGCGTGCGGGCGCCGTCGCGCTCGGAGGCGGATACCGGGAAGTCCGCACGGAGCACGATCTGGCAGGCGGTCGTCGTCGCCCCGTCCAGGATGACGCCGCGCCCCGGGGCGCCGCCGGTGACCACCCCGCGTGGAAGACCAGCGAGAGCGGCCTGTGTGCCGGTGGCCGCACCGAGAACCAACCTGAGGCCCATGGATCCGGCCCACCGGGCGGTGGAGGCGACCAAGGGCGCGGTCAGCAGCAGGGGAGTGCCCGCTGCGGACGTGGTGCGGATAACGGCCTCCAGCAGGGCGTTGCCCTGGCCGGGGCCCAGCACCTCATCAATGGTCGCGACGAGCGCGTCGACGTTATCGAGGCACAGCAGGTCCGTGCCGAGGTGCCCACTGGCGGCGAGTCCCCACAGCCGGGCCAGGCGTCGCGGGTCCTCCGTGCCGACCACCGTGCCCACCCCAGGGTGGGTGAGGAGCTCGCGCATGGGTGAGGCCTCGTCCGGGGCCCGGCCGGAGGCGTCTAAGGTCGGGGAAGCGAAGCCGCACAGGTGCACTCCTCGGCCCGCGCCCAGTGCTGCCGTCGCGGCTGAGGCGATGACTGTGGACCGCCCTGACCTCGGGGCCCCGAGGACCAGCAGCGGGCGTGTGACCCGCCAGTGCCACAGCCCCAGGCTCTGCTGGCGAGGAAGGTCGGTCACGGCCAGGAGAAGATGGTCGTCTTCGCACCCGGACAGTCCTGCGTGGTCAGCAGGCTCCGTGGGGGTGAGTGCCCCGTCGGCTCCCTGCTCCTCACGATCACCCGGTGCCCGGGGGCCCCGGAGCCGAACCAGCTCGAGCGCCTCGGCCGCGCTGATCGAGGCGGGTAGGGCCGGCGCCCAGGGGCGCCACGGGGAGGCGTGCCCCTGGGCTGCGCGTGAGATGAGGTCGACGATCCTCTGGACCTCACGTGTCGAGCCGCACCAGGGGGCCTGAAGCACCTGACTGCCAGGGCTGGGAGCACCACTGGCTCCGTCGCCGAGACCTTGCCGGTTAGGGGCGCTCTCCTGAGTGCCACCGGCGCCACTGACCAGGACCCGTCCGGGATGATGACCGATGCGGGCGGCCCCGTCGTGCCCCAGGACGTCCCTGGAGTCAGCGGCGTCGAGCACCCGTAAGCACACTCGCAAGGAGGTGTTGGCCCGAATCGCCGGGGACACGGCCCCCTGAGGGCGCTGTGTGGCCAGAATGAGGTGGATGCCCAGGCTGCGCCCCTGGGCGGCGATACGCACCAGTGACTCCAGGACCTCGGCGTGCTCGCCGGCCAAGGTGGCGAACTCGTCCACCGCCACCACCAGATCGGGGACGACGACCTGTGGCGGCAGGCAGGAGAGATCCTTGGCGCCGTGGGCGGCCAGGATCCGTTCGCGGCGGCGCACCTCGGCCTCCAAGGAGGACAGGGCACGCTGGGTGCCGGCGGGATCCAGATCCGTCAGGACCCCGGCCGTGTGCGGCAGGCCGGCGAGGGGGCCGAAGGCGGCACCGCCCTTGTAGTCGACCAGGACCAGGGTGAGGCGGTCCGGCGCTCGGCTCAGCGCCAGCTGTACCAGCCACGAGATGAGCAGCTCGGACTTCCCCGAACCCGTTGTCCCGGCCAGCAGGGCGTGCGGGCCGTCCGCCACCAGGTCGGCATGCACCGGCCCTCGTGCTCCCACACCGAGCACCGCTGACAGCGCCGGGGCGCCCCGGGTCGGCGAGTGCGCCTGCTCCTGCCACTGCTCCCGCAGCTCGTGGGCGTCGAGGTCGTGCATGACCGTCTTGAGGGGGACCATGTCGGGGACGCCATCGACCTGGGACGACGACCGGGGCGGTTCCGTGATCCGGGAGCGGCTCAGGTGTTGAACCGCCTCCCACCAGGTCGGCGAGTACGACGGCGCCCCGGCCGGAGCGGGCCGTGTGCTCAGCGCCTGGGGCGGGACCTCATCGTGGGAGCAGGTCACTATCTGCGCGCTGTGAGGGTGGGCCTGCGGGCCCCAGGCGAGGCGCAGCCCCAGCCGGCCGCCCGCCGCCTCCCATCCCTCACTTTGCGCACTGTTCCGATGGCCCGCGCGTTCATGTTGCAGGGCTCCTGACGGGGCATCCAACACGGTCACCCGGACCTCGTCGCGGGCCAGAAGCTGGGCGCACCACCATCGCAGCGCATTGCCGGCGCCTTTGCCCACCAGGGCCAGGCTCTCGCCGTCGCAGAGCGTCAGGATGCAGCGTCGTCGGTGAGCGGCACTCCACGCGGCCAGGACCTCCTGAGCGGCGGAGGCGGGCGTTGAGCCCTCGGACGGGGAGTCCCGGACGGACTGAGACATGCTGGAGCGCGCCGCGACGGCCAGCAGCATCGTGGCAGGTCCGGCTCATTACGCCTCCAACCCGGTCGGCGTCCCCGGCGGCGCCGGCGAGCGCGCCATCGGGCCCCACCGGCACGCCCGGTGCGCCCGGCACGTTGGGCTCGCCGTTGTTGCAGGAAGGGCACCAGACGCATGATCGTCATCGTGACCATCGGCGCCACCATGACCATGCCCATTGCACCGCGGCTGCCCGTCCTGAGCGCGATCACTGCTGAGCCGCCCATGACCAGGACGCAGACCAGTGAGCCCACCATCAACCATGCCGTTGACGAGGCCTGTGTCGCAGGGGCCGCCACTACCAGGTCGCAGGGGCGCCTGCGCAGCTCGAGCACGCTGTCTCCCAGCCGCAGGAGCGTCCCCTCCTTCATCCTCGTCTCCCGGCGCACACGCAGCCACAGGCCCAGGTGCCAGTAGCGGTAGGAGCCGTTGGCCGATCCGCAATCCTGCGCCAGGACCCGGCCACCGTAGAACCTCAGGCGCAGATGGCGGCGGGAGACCAAGGGATCACTGAGAACCTCTCCCCGGCCCAGAAAGGCGCCGTCCCTGACGGCCATCACCAGGCCGCGGTCAGGACCGTCCAGGACCGCGAGGTGCCACGGACCGGCCAGGGCGGCCAGAGCCGCCTCAGCGGCCGCCTCACCCGCCGAGCGACGGCGCAACGAGGGCGAGGCCTCGGCCCGCAGGAGCCAGTGGCGGTCCGGGACGGTGGTGCTCATTGCTCCAGAATCGCCGCTGGGGACCGTCACGTCGCCGTCGGACAGCCCCGGGTGTGGACAACCTTGCCGTTCGGGGATGCTCCCGGTCACTGTGGACACGGGCGGATCCCGGTGTGAACCCGGTTGGGGGAAGATGGCCCCATGACTGACACCGACGCGCCCCGCGGATCCGCTCCCGCCCCGGCCCCTCCTCGGCACGCCCCGATCAGCGCGGCCCCGAGGATCTGAGCGCCATCCCCACCGCCGCCCGGGAGCGCTGGAGCGAGCTGGTGCGTGACATCGAGGCCGCCCGCGACGCCTACTACAACGCGATCGATGCCGAGAGCCCCCTGTCCGACGCCGACTACGACACCCTCTACCGGGAGCTGGAGGGACTGGAGGCGGCCCACCCCCTCCTGGCCCGAGCCGGGTCACCGACCCGCTCTGTGGGCGGGCGCGCCGTCACCGACTTCGCCCCCGCCCCGCACCATGAGCGCATGTACTCCCTTCAGGACGTCTTCTCCCTCGACGAGGTCCAGGAGTGGGCCGAGCGCATGGTCGCCGAGACCGGGGTCAGTGACGACGAGCTCGCCATGACCGCCGAGGTCAAGATCGACGGCCTGGCCGTGGCCCTGACCTATGAGGACGGCATCCTCACCCGGGCCGCGACCCGCGGCGACGGCACCACCGGTGAGGACGTCACCGGCAACGTGCGGACCATCGCCTCGGTCCCCCTGGTCCTGGCCGGTGACGCCCATCCGTCTCTGCTCGAGGTGCGCGGAGAGGTCTACTTCCCCACCCAGGACTTCGAGGCCTTCAACGAGGAACGCCGCACCCGGAACGTGCAGCGGCAGGCCGACGGAGCCCCCCTCCTGCAGGTCTTCGCCAACCCCCGCAATGCGGCCGCCGGCTCGCTGCGCCAGAAGAACCCCGCTGTCACCGCCTCCCGGCCCCTGGCGATGATCGCCCACGGAGTCGGTGCGATCACCCCCGCACCGGGGGAGAGCCTCCCCACCCGGCAGCACGAGTGGTACGAGCTGCTGGCCGGCTGGGGGCTGCCGGTGTCCCCCTACAACGCCGTGGTGAGGGGACGCGTCGAGCGTGAGGCTTACATCGAGCGCTATGCCGCCCACCGCCACGACCTCATCCACGAGATCGACGGCATCGTCTTCAAGCTCGACGACCACTCCCTTCAGCGCCGCCTGGGCCACACCTCCCGAGTGCCCCGCTGGGCCACCGCCTACAAGTACCCTCCCGAGGAGGTCCGTACCCGCCTGCTGGACATCGCCGTCCAGGTCGGACGCACCGGCCGCGTCACGCCCTTCGGCATGATGGAGCCGGTCCTCGTCGCCGGCTCGACGGTGGCTCGCGCCACTCTCCACAACGCCACCGAGGTGGCCCGCAAGGGCGTGCGCATCGGGGACATGGTCATCGTGCGCAAGGCCGGCGACGTCATCCCTGAGATCCTGGGGCCGGTCGCGGACCTGCGTGACGGCAGCGAGCGGGACTTCGTCATGCCGACGCACTGCCCCTCCTGCGGCACCGAGCTGGCGCCGGCCAAGGACGGCGACGTCGACCTGCGCTGCCCCAACACCCGGTCCTGCCCCGCCCAGCTCACCGAGAGGATCGCTCACATCGGCTCCCGGGACGCTCTGGACGTCGAAGGGCTGGGGGACGAGGCCGCCGGCGCCCTGACCCGCCCCGACGCCGGACGCCTCGAGGCCCTGACGGCGCTTGCGGCGGGACGGAGCCTGGAGACCGAAGGCGGACGGCTCAGCCTCCCGCCCGGAGAGCTCGAGTCCCTCCACGTCTCCCAGCGGGTGGAGGCCGTCGAGGAGCTCCTGAAGCAGGCGGGGATCACCGAGCAGACTCCGGTGCTCACTGGCGAGGCCACCCTGTTCGACCTGACCGAGGACGACCTGCGCGAGGTCTTCGTCTGGCGCCCCGTCTCCCGTCGAGGCGTGCCCACCGGTGACTGGCGCCTGAGCCGGTTCTTCTGGACCAAGCAGACCTACGACGCCGACGGTCGGGTCAAGAAGGCGACAGCGCCGGGGAAGAATGCCACCGCCATGCTCTCCCATCTCCGCCAGGCCCGCAGCCGCCCGCTGTGGCGCATCCTGGTGGCTCTGTCTGTGCGCCACGTCGGCCCGACCGCCGCCCGGGCCCTGGCGGCGCGCTTCAGGTCCCTGGAGGCCCTGTGCCAGGCCGATGTCGCCGAGCTGGCCGAGGTCGACGGCGTCGGCCCCACCATCGCCGACTCCTGGGCCAGGTGGCGTGAGGTCGACTGGCATCGCGAGATCCTCAGCCGCTGGGAGGCCGCCGGGGTCCGCACCCGGGAGGAGGACTCGGAGGAGCAGGAGGAGCCGGCGCGCACCCTGGAGGGCCTGACCGTCGTCGTCACCGGCTCCCTGGAGGGATTCACCCGGGACAGCGCCAAGGAGGCCATCGTCTCGCGCGGCGGCAAGGCCTCGGGCAGCGTCTCGAAGAAGACGAGCTTCGTCGTCGTGGGGGATAAGGCGGGCTCCAAGGAGACCAAGGCCCGCGAGCTGGGGCTGACGATCCTTGACGAGGAGGGCTTCGTGGCGCTCCTGGAGGGCGGACCCCAGGCGGTCTCCTGAGGACGCACGAACGGGGTGGGGCACCTCCTGACCAGGAGGTGCCCCACCCCGTTCGCGACTCGGCTGTTACTGGCGCTGATACCGGCTCAGTAGTGGCTGTGGACCACCGTGTTCGTGTCGACCCAGTTGTAGATCCACTGCGCCTCGGGGACCGGCATGTTGACGCAGCCGTGCGAGCCGGAGTACCCGAAGCTGGAGCGCCAGCCCGCGCCGTGGAAGGCGTAGCCGCTGTAGAAGTAGCTCACCCACGGGACGTCCTCGGCGACGTAGGGGGAGCCGTCGGCGTTCTCACCGCGCATGGTCTGGGACTCGTACTGCAGGTAGACCTTGTAGGTGCCGGTGACCGTGGGGGTCTCGGCGGCGCCGTCGACGATGGAGACCGGGCCGTGCACGACGGTCGCCCCCTCGTAAGCGGTCACCGTCTTGTTCGACAGGTTGAGGTCGACCCACTTCTCACCAGGAGCGGCCTGGTAGGGCAGCTTCTCCGCACCATTGGCGATGGTGCGCTCCTTCCACTCCGCCTTGACCGTCGTCGCCTCGAAGGAGCCGGAGTAGGCCTTGTTGCTGCCCAGGGACTGCGTGATCGCGGTGGTCACCGCGTCGGCGTTGTTGACGGTCTTGCCGTCCTTGGCCTCGGTCGGGGTGGAGACCACCTGGCCGCTGGCATTGACGTTGCGCTCGCCGGTGACGGGCTCGGAGCTGGCCTCCTCAGCCTTGGCCTTGACCCACTGGGAGACCTTTGAGGAGTCCACGGCGATGGTCGGGGCGGACTCGGTCGAGTTGGTGATCTTGATCCACGAGGCCTTGTCCGTGTTCTCCGCCGTGTAGGAGTCCTCGCCCATGGTGATGGTGACGTCCTGGGAGACCCAGCCGTTGGCCTTGTCAGCGACCTTCTGGGCGTCGGAGTCGGAGACCTTCGGGGCGGCGTCCGTGATCGTCAGGGAGATCGACGAGGAGTCCAGGGACGTGGCGGCCTTCTGCGCGGCCTGGGCCAGGGTGTTGGCGTCCAGGGAGGATCCCTTGGCCGAGCTCGTGGTGGTGAAGGTGGTGCCGTCCTCGCCCAGGACCACGGTGGCGTTGCGTGCCTTGGCACGGTCCTCGGGGATCAGGGAGGTGGCGTAGCTGCTCACCTTGGTCTTGTCGGTGGTGGAGACCACCGGGACCTCGCTCTTGCCTTGGGAGACCAGGGCGCGGAGCTTCTCACCGAGCGTGTCGCCCCGGGCCATGACGGCGTCGGCGGTCGCCTGGGCGTCCACGGTGGTCCCCAGGTCCGCCAGAGAGGCGCTGGCGGTGACGTCTCCGGAGATGTCGACCTTGGTGCTCTTGGCGCGCTCCTCAATGGCGGCCACCACCTCCTGCCGGCTCTTGCCGGAGACGTCGGTGCCGGCCACAGTGGTTCCCGGGACGGCCCGGCCGTCGTAGTGCGCGGCGTAGGCGTAGCCTCCGGCACCGGCGACACCCAGCAGGAGGAGCGCTGCGGCCGCGACTCCCAGGGGCCAACGGCGACGCCGCCGCGGCTCGGTCGGGGACGGCTCCGCAGCGGTGGAGGTCAGCGCCGGGAAGGCGTTCGTCCCCGGGACGGCCGCAGCGGAATAACCGGCACTGACAGTGCTCCCGGTTCCTGAAGCGCCCTCGAGCGTCGACTGATCGTCGGGCTCGCTGCCGGAGCTTGGTTCTGAGGTCGCTGCCGGGGCGATGGCCTCGATCTCCTCAGTACTGCTCTGCTCGGCGCTCGTACCGCTTGAGGCGGTATTGGCGGAATGGGCCTGCGGTGCCGTGGCTCTCGCAGCCGCCTGGAAGACGGACTGACGACGCACGCCTTCGGGCTGCCCGTAGGGCGTGCTGAGCACAGTGGTCTCGCTCTGTGAGGCTTCTCCCTGGTGCTGCGTGCCAGCGGGGGGAAGTATTGCTGCTCATGCATCCTCGTCCCTCGGCCACGGGTCCCGTGTGGGGAGGGGGGTGGCCGAACTCAGTGGTCCATCCGACCTCCTGTGGTCCAAGGCGGTGGATGGAGGTCTGACCCAAGGGCTGTTCCTGGTCCGACCTGCGCCGACGCGGCAGCGCCGTCGCCGGCGGGGCGGTCCTCACCCTGGTGATTACCATGACATCTGTGAAACGAGACGATGTCAATCATCCTTGCGGAGGAGGCTCTGTGAGATCGCACGAATTCGGTATCGGTTCAGTTTCGTAGGAACCCGCAGGGCTTGGCGCCCATGCACCACCGGTGGGCAGAGGGGCGCCGATGCGGGCCGGGCCTGCCGGTCGAGCCTGCGATGTCGACGCGGTGGGGCCGCAGCCCGGCTCGACCCGGCTAGACTCCACACCATGTCTGCAATTTCCACTGATGAGGTCGCACGGGTTGCGGCGCTGGCTCGGGTCGCCCTGAGCGATGAGGAGGTGTCGCGCCTGGCCGGAGAGCTGGACGCGGTCGCCTCCTCCTTCGCCCGGGTCACAAGCGTGGTCACGCCCGACCTGCCGGCGACCTCCCACCCCGTGCCCCTGACCAACGTGCTGCGTGAGGACGTTCCGGCCCCCACGCTCGACGTCGACGAGCTCCTGGCCGGCGCGCCGGCCAGCGAGGACTCCATGTTCCTCGTTCCGCAGATCCTGGGGGAGGACTCCGCCTCATGAGCGCTCACAGCACCAACGCCCTGGCCGACCTCATCAGGAGCAGCGCCGCCGAGCAGGCCGCGGCCCTGTCGGCGGGGGAGGTCTCCTCACGCGAGCTCACCCAGGCCCACCTTGACCGTATCGCCGCCGTCGACGGCGCCGTCGGGGCCTTCCTCAACGTCGATGCCGAGTGCGCCCTGAGTCAGGCCGACGCCGCTGACGCCGCCCGCAAGGAGGGCCAGGCGACCAGCGAGCTGACCGGTGTGCCGGTGGCCGTCAAGGACCTCATCGTCACCCGGGGCCAGGTCACGACCGCCGCCTCACGGATCCTCGAGGGCTGGGTGCCGCCCTATGACGCCACCCTCGTGCGCAACCTGCGCGCCGCCCGCACCCCGATACTGGGCAAGACCAATCTCGACGAGTTCGCCATGGGCGGCTCCACCGAGCACTCGGCCTTCGGCCGCACCGCCAACCCCTGGGATCTGGGCCGCATCCCGGGAGGATCCTCGGGTGGCTCGGCCGCGGCCGTGGGCGCCTACGAGGCCCCCGTGGCCGTGGGCACCGACACCGGAGGCTCGATCCGCCAGCCCGCGGCCGTCACCGGCACGGTTGGCGTCAAGCCGACCTACGGCACGGTCTCGCGCTTCGGCGTCATCGCCATGGCCTCCTCCCTCGACACGCCCGGCCCCATGGCCCGCACGGTGCTGGACACCGCCCTGCTGCACGACGTCATCGCCTCTCACGACCCGCTGGACTCGACCTCGCTGCCGGACGCCCCGCGCGACATGGCTGCCGTGGTCCGGGCCGCCCAGGAGGGAAGGGACCTGACCGGGCTGCGAGTCGGCGTCATCTCCGAGCTCGACGGCGGAGAGGGCTACCACGACGGCGTCGTGGCCTCCTTCCACGCCGCCCTGGAGCTGCTTGAGGCGGCCGGCGCGCAGGTGGAGACCGTCTCCCTGCCGCACCTGGAGTACGCGCTGGACGCCTACTACCTCATCATGCCTGCCGAGGCCTCCTCCAACCTGGCCCGCTACGACGGGATGCGTTACGGCCTGCGGGTCGAACCGACGACGGGACCGGTCACCGCCGAGACCGTCATGGCGGCCACCCGCGGGGCGGGCTTCGGCGACGAGGTCAAGCGCCGCATCATCCTGGGCACCCACGTGCTGTCGGCCGGCTACTACGACGCCTACTACGGCTCGGCCCAGAAGGTGCGCACTCTCGTGCAGCGCGACTTCGCCGCCGCCTGGGACAAGGCGGACATCCTCGTCTCGCCCACCGCCCCGGTGACGGCCTACCGCTTCGGGGAGAAGGACGACCCGCTGGCGATGTACAAGCTGGACGTGACCACGATCCCGGCCAACCTCGCGGGGGTCCCCGGCATGAGCCTGCCCTCGGGGCTGAGCGATGACGGGCTTCCGGTGGGCTTCCAGATCCTGGCGCCGCAGAGGGCCGATGACCGCCTGTACCGCGTGGGTGCGGTCCTGGAGGCCGTGCTGGAGGAGACATGGGGGGCGCCGCTGCTGTCGCGTGCGCCCGAGCTGGAGGAGACACGATGAGTGACACGCTGATGGACTTCGACGAGGCCGTTCGTCGCTACGACCCGGTCCTGGGACTCGAGGTGCACGTCGAGCTGGGAACCGCCACCAAGATGTTCGACGCCGCCCCCAACGTCTTCGGTGCTCAGCCCAACACGATGGTGACCCCCACGTCGGTGGGACTGCCCGGTGCGCTGCCGGTGGTCAACGCCCGCGGCGTGGAGTACGCCATCCGCATCGGCCTGGCCCTGGGATGCGAGATCGCGCAGTCCTGCCGCTTCGCCCGGAAGAACTACTTCTACCCGGACCTGGCCAAGGACTTCCAGACCTCCCAGTCCGATGAGCCCATCGCCTACGACGGCGCCCTGGAGATCGAGATGGAGGACGGCTCCTTCTTCACCATCCCGATCGAGCGGGCCCACATGGAGGAGGACGCCGGCAAGAACACCCACATCGGGGGTGCCGACGGCCGTATCGAGGGCGCCAGCCACTCCCTGGTGGACTACAACCGCGCCGGCGTGCCGCTGGTGGAGATCGTCACCCGACCCATCGAGGGCACCGGCGCCAGGGCGCCTCAGGTCGCCGCCGCCTACGTGCGCACCCTGCGCGACATCTTCCGGGCCCTGGGCGTCTCCGAGGCGCGCATGGAGCGCGGCAACGTGCGCGCCGACGTCAACGTCTCCCTGCGCGAGTCGCCCGACGCGCCGCTGGGCACCCGCACCGAGACCAAGAACGTCAACACCTTCCGTGGGATCGAGCAGGTCGTCCGCTACGAGATCCAGCGTCAGGCCGCCATCCTGGCCGCCGGGGGAGAGGTGCTTCAGGAGACCCGTCACGGTCAGGCCGACGGCACCACCCGCGCCGGTCGCGTCAAGTCCGACGCCGACGACTATCGCTACTTCCCCGAGCCGGACCTGGTTCCGGTGGCGCCCAGCCGTGAATGGGTCGAGGAGATCCGTGCGGGGCTGCCCGAGATGCCCGCGGCCAAGCGTCGTCGTCTCAAGGCCGAGTGGGGCCTGAGCGACACCGAGATGCGCGACGTCGTCAACGCCGGGGCGCTTGAGCTCATCGAGGCCACCGCGGCAGCGGGGATCACCGGCCAGGCCGCCCGCAAGTGGTGGATGGGTGAGCTCTCCCGCACAGCCAAGGAGCAGGAGACGGCCCTGGAGGACATGGCCGTCACGCCTGAGCAGATCGCCGAGCTGCAAGGGATGGTGGACTCCGGTCGCCTGACCGACAAGCTCGCCCGCCAGGTTCTCGAAGGGGTCCTGGCCGGCGAAGGTGATCCTGAGGCCGTGGCCGCCGCTCGCGGGCTCGAGGTCGTCTCCGACGACTCCGCGCTGCTGGCCGCCGTGGACGAGGCCCTGGCCGCCAACCCGGACGTGGCGGACAAGATCCGCGGCGGTAAGGTCCAGGCGGCCGGCGCCATCGTCGGAGCCGTCATGAAGGCGACCCGCGGCCAGGCCGATGCCAAGCGCGTGCGTGAGCTCGTCATGGAGCGCGTGCAGGGCTGAGGCGGGTCTCACCACTCGTCTCCTGAAGCCTCCCTCCGTACAGCTGCCCTCTTGCGTCGAGGCCGACTCGGAGTACTCCGGCCCGTCACCGCTGCATCCAGCCAGTGGTGACGGGCCGGACTGTCCGTTGTCGGCGGTTTCCCTCATCATCCCCGGTGGCTCGCGTCGGTGATGGAGAGGATGCGCGCAGGGTGAGATTGCTTGCGAAAGCCACTCGAAATCTCAGCATCCGGTCTTAATTGGACCGTCATCCGAGTGGCTGGCGGTCGGTGGGAGATAGGCTCGGAGTACTGACGTCAAGTCCCGCCCATCCCACGAGGAGTGCCCATGGTTCAGCCCAGTCCCAGTTACACCGTCGCCCTGTACCTCGAGGTGCCCGCCTCCCAGAAGGCGGTGGCCCGCCTGGTCGACACTGCCACTGCGACTGGTGCCATCGTCACCGGCGTCGACGTGGCCGATTCCGACGGCGACAAGCTCACTGTCAATCTCACGGCCGACACCCGGGACTCCAAGCACCGCAACGAGCTGGTTGCCAAGTTGGAGGAGATTGACGGCGTCGTCGTCCGCAACGTCGGCGACTCGACCTTCCTGACTCACGTCGGAGGCAAGATCGAGATCGCTAGCAAGTACCCGATTCACAACCGTCGTGACCTGGCCCGCGTCTACACCCCCGGAGTGGCCCGCGTCTGCAAGGCCATCTACGACCACCCCGAGCGCGCCCGGATGCTCACCATCAAGAAGAACACCGTCGCCGTCGTCACCGACGGGACCGCGGTCTTGGGGATGGGGGACATCGGCCCGTCCGCCGCCATGCCCGTCATGGAGGGTAAGGCCGTTCTGTTCAAGCAGTTCGGCAACGTGGATGCCTGGCCGGTGGCCCTGGACACGAAGGACCCCGAGGAGATCATCTCCATCGTCAAGGCCATAGCCCCGGCCTACGGCGGCATCAACCTGGAGGACATCGCCGCCCCCAAGTGCTTCGACATCGAGGCCCGCCTGCGCGAGGAGCTCGACATCCCGGTCTTCCACGATGACCAGCACGGTACCGCCATCGTGACCCTGGCGGCCCTCATCAACGCTCTGAAGATCGTGGGTAAGAAGATCGAGGACGTGCGCATCGTCCTGTCCGGTGTCGGTGCGGCCGGCAGCGCCATCGCCAAGCTGCTCATGGCGCACGGCGCCACAGACATCGTCGGTTACGGGCGCACCGGGGCCCTGTCCGCGGCGGACACCGAGGGTATGAACGAGCACCGCAAGTGGCTGGCTGAGAACACCAACCCGCGTCAGGTGACCGGCTCCCTCAAGGAGGGGCTCAAGGGGGCCGACGTCTTCATCGGCGTCTCGTCGGGCAACCTGCTCGAGCCCGAGGACCTGGAGGTCATGAACGACGGCGCCATCGTCTTCGCCATGGCCAACCCGATCCCGGAGGTCGACCCGATCCGCGCGGCCGACTACGCCGCCGTGGTGGCGACCGGACGCTCGGACTTCCCCAACCAGATCAACAATGTCCTGGCCTTCCCCGGGCTCTTCCGCGGCCTGCTGGACACTGGCATCACCGACATCTCCACCGAGCTGCTGCGGGCCGCGTCCACCGGCATCGCCTCGGTGATCGCCGATGACGAGATCAGCCCGGTGTATATCATCCCCGGCGCCTTCGACACCCGAGTCGCCGATGCCGTGGCCAAGGCGGTCCGCAAGTTCGCCGAGACGGAGTGAGACGCGTAGGTTCCATGTGACATGGCCAGGGGCGTGAAACACCTTCGGGTGTCTCACGCCCCTGGCGGTACTCAGGACGCGGCCTGAGCTCGCTCGTCGGTCACGACGACGTCGGAGACATCAGCGCAGCCAGGAATCGCCGACCAGGCGAGACCACCAGGTGCCCAGCCCCAGGGTGTCGCCGGCCCGAGTCAGGGCGAAGAGGATGGCGGACAGGGTCAGAACCCAGTGGAGATCGACCAGGGGGTTGGTCGCCGCGTTCTCGGTACCTCCGGTTCCGATGGGCCACAGGGCCAGATACAACGGCACCATGAGTGCTGAGGCCGCGAAGGCGCTCACCTTGAGTCCGATGCCCAGAGTCAGGGCGACGCCGACTCCGAGCATCCCGGCCATGAACAGCCAGTCGCTCACTGGGTTGGCCAGCAGCTCGAAGGCACTCCCGAAGGGGCTGTGGACCGCCACGCCCTTGATGAAGCCCTGGGCGGGCTGACCTCCGTTGATCCAAGCCATCTGACGAGGGGTGGAGAATCCGAGGCCGAAAGTCTTGTCCAGGAAGGTCCACAGGAAGATGAAGCCGACGACGATCCGCAGGACGGCCAGCACGATACGAGCCGATGGGCTGGTCACGATCTCGGATCCGGAACGAGGGCGCTTGGCGCCACGAGTGGAAGCAGGCACGGGAGGTGCTCCTTGATGGTCGCTGGGGTCCGATGCCGGACACCAGTAGTTGAACGGTAAACTGACTGGCCGATTGTAGGCATACCGAAGTGCTTGGTGGATACTGACGAACGGCGGGGTGTTGTCGACGCGCATCGATGCATTCATTGAAATGGCTGGAATGGCAAGGAAAGTCGATGTGTCCTGGATCATGGGCGATCGGTTTGACGTCCATGGGGTGGACCTGCCTAAAGTACAGCCCGCTGCCGAACGGCCTGGGCCTCGCTCGGGACCTTCTAGCGGCAAACTCACTACAACAGAGCGTCGATCGGTGTGACCGAGAACAATACTTCTGAGGTTGACGTCGAACCGGCAAATGTTCTAGAGTAGCGGAGTTGCTCGCCAGAGCGAAGTCAAGTCAGAAGGCTTGATCGAGTTCCGGCTGGGTGTGTTGTTTGAGAACTCGATAGTGTGTCATGTTTTTTATGCCATGGCCCTGGGGGTTGCGCATGATTTTGGTTGTGTGTGGTTTTTGGGGTTTTGTTTTGTTTTGGTTTGCCTGGCCCTGTGTTTGGGGTTGGGTTGGGCCTGGTCTGGTTTTCTGGACTGTTGTACTGACTGTGGGTTCTGGCTGGCTGTTTGTGGTTGGTTGGGGCTTGTTTTTGTTGGTTTTGTTTGGAGAGTTTGATCCTGGCTCAGGACGAACGCTGGCGGCGTGCTTAACACATGCAAGTCGAACGGTGAAGGGACCGGCTTTTGCTGGTTCTGGATGAGTGGCGAACGGGTGAGTAACACGTGAGTAACCTGCCCCCTTCTTCTGGATAACCGCATGAAAGTGTGGCTAATACGGGATATTCTGGGTCTGTCGCATGGCGGGCCTGGGAAAGATGCGCCTTTGGGTGTTTTGGTGGGGGATGGGCTCGCGGCCTATCAGCTTGTTGGTGGGGTGATGGCCTACCAAGGCGGTGACGGGTAGCCGGCCTGAGAGGGTGGACGGTCACACTGGGACTGAGACACGGCCCAGACTCCTACGGGAGGCAGCAGTGGGGAATATTGCACAATGGGCGCAAGCCTGATGCAGCGACGCCGCGTGAGGGATGGAGGCCTTCGGGTTGTAAACCTCTTTCGCCAGTGAAGCAGGCCTGCTCCTTGTGGGTGGGTTGACGGTAGCTGGATAAGAAGCGCCGGCTAACTACGTGCCAGCAGCCGCGGTAATACGTAGGGCGCGAGCGTTGTCCGGAATTATTGGGCGTAAAGAGCTCGTAGGCGGCTGGTCGCGTCTGTCGTGAAATCCTCTGGCTTAACTGGGGGCTTGCGGTGGGTACGGGCCGGCTTGAGTGCGGTAGGGGAGACTGGAACTCCTGGTGTAGCGGTGGAATGCGCAGATATCAGGAAGAACACCGGTGGCGAAGGCGGGTCTCTGGGCCGTTACTGACGCTGAGGAGCGAAAGCGTGGGGAGCGAACAGGATTAGATACCCTGGTAGTCCACGCCGTAAACGTTGGGCACTAGGTGTGGGGGGCCTTTTCCGGGTCTTCCGCGCCGTAGCTAACGCATTAAGTGCCCCGCCTGGGGAGTACGGCCGCAAGGCTAAAACTCAAAGGAATTGACGGGGGCCCGCACAAGCGGCGGAGCATGCGGATTAATTCGATGCAACGCGAAGAACCTTACCAAGGCTTGACATGTGCCGGTCGGCTCCGGAGACGGGGCTTCCTCCTTGTGGGGCCGGTTCACAGGTGGTGCATGGTTGTCGTCAGCTCGTGTCGTGAGATGTTGGGTTAAGTCCCGCAACGAGCGCAACCCTTGTCCCGTGTTGCCAGCACGTTGTGGTGGGGACTCGCGGGAGACTGCCGGGGTCAACTCGGAGGAAGGTGGGGATGACGTCAAATCATCATGCCCCTTATGTCTTGGGCTTCACGCATGCTACAATGGCCGGTACAGAGGGCTGCGATACCGTGAGGTGGAGCGAATCCCTTAAAGCCGGTCTCAGTTCGGATCGGTGTCTGCAACTCGACACCGTGAAGTTGGAGTCGCTAGTAATCGCAGATCAGCAACGCTGCGGTGAATACGTTCTCGGGCCTTGTACACACCGCCCGTCACGTCATGAAAGTCGGCAACACCCGAAGCCCGTGGTCCCTACGGGGAGCGGTCGAAGGTGGGGCTGGTGATTGGGACGAAGTCGTAACAAGGTAGCCGTACCGGAAGGTGCGGCTGGATCACCTCCTTTCTAAGGATTGATGGTGGGGGTGGCTTCCTGGCTGTTTTGATCTTGCTCGGACTGTTGAATTGGGTCTGGGCCGGCTGGGGGGTCTGCCCTCGCGGAAGGGCTGGGCGGCCGACCGTCGTGCACTGGTGTGCGGGGTGGTTGGTTTGTCTGGTGCTGGCATAGGAGACACGCCCGCTGTGGTGGGCTGCTGCGGCTGTTGTGGTCGTGGTGGTCTGCTGGTGGTGGGTGCCCCCGCGTGTGGGGGTGGCATGCTGTCGGGGTTCTGGGGCAGTGCGCCCTGGTTGCCTGGCCCGTGTTCTGCTGCCTTGTGTGGGTGGTGGGAGCCGGGTGTGGGTGGGTTGGTTGTGAACTGTATAGTGGACGCGAGCATCTTACTGTAAGATTTCTGCGACAAAGTGTTTCTTGTTTTGTTCGTGTGTCTTTGTTGTTTGTTTTTTTGAGCGTTCGGTGGATGCCTTGGCATCAGGGGCCGATGAAGGACGTGGTGGCCTGCGATATTCCTCGGGGAGCCGGCTGGCGGGCTGTGATCCGAGGGTTTCCGAATGGGGGACCCGGCACGAGTTATGTCGTGTCACCTGCATCTGAATTGTATAGGGTGTGGGGGGTGACGCGGGGAAGTGAAACATCTCAGTACCCGTAGGAGAAGATATTCCGTGAGTAGTGGCGAGCGAAAGCGGATGATGGTTAAACCGTGTGCGTGTGATACTCGGCAGGGGTTGCGTGTGCGGGGTTGTGGGGCTGTTCTGTTCCTCTTCTGCCGGAGAGGGGGCGCGTGTGCTGGCCGGTAGCTGAATCGTCTGGGAAGGCGTGGCGTAGTGGGTGATACCCCCGTAGGCGGAACTGGTTGGTGCGTGTCTGGGACGGTTTGCCCGAGTAGCACGGGGCTCGTGGAATCCTGTGTGAATCTGCCAAGACCACTTGGCTGCCTGAATACCTCCTGATGACCGATAGTGGATAGTACCGTGAGGGAATGGTGAAAAGTACCCCGGGAGGGGAGTGAAATAGTACCTGAAACCGGGCGCTTACAAGCCGTCAGAGCCTCCATGCTTTTGGTGTGGGGGTGGTGGCGTGCCTTTTGAAGAATGAGCCTGCGAGTCAGTGGCGTGTCGCGAGGTTAACCCGTGTGGGGTAGCCGTAGCGAGAGCGAGTCCGAATAGGGCGTTTGTAGTGGCGCGTTCTGGACCCGAAGCGGGGTGATCTACCCATGGCCAGGTTGAAGCACGTGTAAGAGCGTGTGGAGGACCGAACCCACCTAGGTTGAAAACTGGGGGGATGAGCTGTGGGTAGGGGTGAAAGGCCAATCAAACTCCGTGATAGCTGGTTCTCCCCGAAATGCATTTAGGTGCAGCGTCGCGTGTTGCCCGGCGGAGGTAGAGCTACTGGGTGGCTGATGGGCCCCACAGGGTTACTGACGTCAACCAAACTCCGAATGCCGTCGGGTTGTAGCGTGGCAGTGAGACCGCGGGGGATAAGCTCCGTGGTCGAGAGGGAAACAGCCCAGATCGCCGGCTAAGGCCCCTAAGCGTGTGCTAAGTGGGAAAGGATGTGCGGTCGCGCAGACAACCAGGAGGTTGGCTTAGAAGCAGCCATCCTTGAAAGAGTGCGTAATAGCTCACTGGTCAAGTGATCGTGCGCCGACAATGTAGCGGGGCTCAAGCACACCGCCGAAGCCGCGGACCCATGACGTTGTTCCCTTCACCGTCCGGCTTGCCCGGGTGGTGGCAGGGGTTGTGGGTGGTAGGGAGCGTCCTGCACCGGGGGAAGCCTGTGGGTGACTGCTGGTGGACGGTGCGGGAGTGAGAATGCAGGCATGAGTAGCGATACTAGGGTGAGAAGCCCTAGCGCCGAATGACCAAGGGTTCCAGGGCCAGGCTAGTCCGCCCTGGGTGAGTCGGGACCTAAGGCGAGGCCGACAGGCGTAGTCGATGGATGACGGGTTGATATTCCCGTACCGGCGAAGCACCGCCCATGCTGACGCGCGGGTGCTAACCCACGCCCAACCACCATATAGGCCGCATGTGTCAGGTTCGCCTGACGGTGTGGTTGTGGTGGTGGGGTCTGGGGATCCTCCGTGCAGGTAGGCAAGCGTGTTAACAGGGGTGACGCACAGTGGTAGCCCGGCGGACCTGATGGCTTGGTCCGTTCAAGCGCGCAGCCCGTCCTCCAGGCAAATCCGGGGGACTGTCTTTGATGACGGGGGTGAGGCGTGATGGTGACCTACTTTGGTGGGGGATAACAGGGTGATCCTGGGGTGCCGAGAAAAGCCTCGACGCGATGGTGCCAGCCGCCCGTACCCTAAACCGACACAGGTGGTCGGGCAGAGTATGCCTAGGCGCACGAGTGAATCATGGTTAAGGAACTCGGCAAAATGCCCCCGTAACTTCGGGAGAAGGGGGGCCTGATCCCTGAAGCCCCATCGCGGGCTAGGGGGGAGGGTCGCAGAGGCCAGGGGGAAGCGACTGTTTACTAAAAACACAGGTCCGTGCGAAGCCGTAAGGCGATGTATACGGACTGACGCCTGCCCGGTGCTGGAAGGTTAAGAGGAACCATCAACCCCTCTTGGGGGTGAAGTGGTGAATTTAAGCCCCAGTAAACGGCGGTGGTAACTATAACCATCCTAAGGTAGCGAAATTCCTTGTCGGGTAAGTTCCGACCTGCACGAATGGCGTAACGACTTCCCCGCTGTCTCAACCATGAGCTCGGCGAAATTGCAGTACGAGTAAAGATGCTCGTTTCGCGCAGAAGGACGGAAAGACCCCGGGACCTTTACTACAGCTTGGTATTGGCGCCCGCTATAGCTTGTGCAGGATAGGTGGGAGACTGTGAAGCCGTTACGCCAGTGGCGGTGGAGTCGTCCCTGAAATACCACTCTGGTTATGGCGTGCGCCTGAACCTGGGCCCGTGATCCGGGTTAGGGACAGTGCCTGGTGGGTAGTTTAACTGGGGCGGTTGCCTCCTAAAAGTGTAACGGAGGCGCTCAAAGGTTCCCTCAGCCTGGTCGGCAACCAGGTGTTGAGTGCAAGTGCACAAGGGAGCTTGACTGTGAGACCGACGGGTCGAGCAGGTACGAAAGTAGGAACTAGTGATCCGGCGATCCCGTGTGGGTGGGTCGTCGCTCAACGGATAAAAGGTACCCCGGGGATAACAGGCTGATCCTGCCCAAGAGTCCATATCGACGGCATGGTTTGGCACCTCGATGTCGGCTCGTCGCATCCTGGGGCTGGAGCAGGTCCCAAGGGTTGGGCTGTTCGCCCATTAAAGCGGTACGCGAGCTGGGTTTAGAACGTCGTGAGACAGTTCGGTCCCTATCCTCTGCGCGCGCAGGAGACTTGAGAAGGCCTGTCCCTAGTACGAGAGGACCGGGACGGACGAACCTCTGGTGTGCCAGTTGTCCCGCCCGGGGCACGGCTGGTTGGCTACGTTCGGGAAGGGTAACCGCTGAAAGCATCTAAGCGGGAAACCATCTTCAAGATAAGGTCTCCACAGAACACCTTTGGTGTTCTGGTAGGCCCCCAGCAGACTACTGGGTTGATAGGCCAGAAGTGGAAGACCGGCAACGGTTCGATGAGCTGACTGGTACTAATAGGCCAACACAAACAACAACACCCCCACACACCACACACCTAGTGTGCGTGGGAGTACCCGGGGGGTGAGCAACCACAGTAGAGCGAAGCGTCCACTATACGGTCCACACCCAACCCAACCACCAACCACACACGCACGTGTGTGGGGGTAGGCGGCCACACGGATAACCGAATAGAGTCGTACCAGAGACGAACGGTCATCACGCACTGCCCATATAGTCGTCTCGGTGGTCACAGCGACAGGGAAACGCCCGGTATCCATCCCGAACCCGGAAGCTAAGCCTGACAGCGCCGATGGTACTGCACCCGCCAGGGTGCGGGAGAGTAGGACACCACCGAGCACACACCACACAACTGGCCCGGAACCGCCACGAGCGGCTCCGGGCCAGTTACTCATGTCCTCGCACCAACAACACACTCAACACCACCCCCACCACACCCCACACTCCAGTATCCGAAACCGAGAGATACCCGGACCGAACTGACAGCGGGATACGAAGCGGTGCACCATTGTCTCTGTGACTCATAGCGACCTCCCTGCCACTCCATCGGACAACGGCCACGAACCGAGTCTCGATGCCGATCGGCTCATGCAACAGTCCGACGTCGTGCTGCACCTGGGACGGCTCATGCTCGCCGCCGGTGCCGGCTCCTACCGCATCAAGTCCTCCATGGCCAGAGCTGCCTCGGCTGTCGGCCTCGACCGCCACGAGGCGACCGTGACGATGACCGAGATCGTCACCTCCTCCTACGTCGGCAACCGGTTCCGTACTGAGGCCTGCGAAGTGCGTCGGGTCGGTGTCAACGTCGGTCGCTTGGAGGCACTGCGCCGCATCGTCCACGACCTGCGCGCCCACGAGACCGTCGAGCACCTCGAGGCCAAGCTTGAACAGGTCGAGAAGATGCACGCCCGCTACAACGCCTTCACCAACGCGGCAGCCTCGGGCGTGGCCTGTGCCGGTTTCTGCTTTCTTAACAAGGGCGGTTGGGTGGAGTGCCTGACGGTCCTCGTCGCGGCATTCCTCGGACAGTTCGTTCGCCGACAAATGTTGGAGCGCCACTATCAGCACTTCTTCACCTGGCTCGTCTGCGGAGTTGCGGCTTCCGGCACCTACATGGGCATCGTGACATTGCTGAACGCTACTGGCGCGGTGGCAGGAAACCACCAGGGCGGCATCATCTCGGCGATCCTCTTCCTCATCCCTGGTTTCCCCATGGTCACCGCCATGCTGGACCTGTTCCGACAGGACTTCTCCTCGGCCCTCTCCCGCAGCGCCTACGTGCTCATGGTCATGGCGGCGGCCGGCGTCGCTGTGTGGACCGTCACCTTCATTTTCCGGTGGGATGTTGCTGCGGCCAGCGGTAGCACTCTCGACGGTCCTATCCTCTACGTTCTGCGCTGCTTCTGCTCCTTCATCGCAGCCTACGGATTCGCCATGCTGTTCAATGCAGGCGTGAAGGCCAGCATGCTGGCTGCAGTGGTCGGGGCTCTTGCCAACACCGGCAGACTGCTTCTCATTGATGTCTTCCACGTGCCGTGGCAGCTCGCAGTGGGCCTGGCCGCGGTCACGATCGGCCTGCTCGCCCAGCTCTTCGTCTCCCGCGCCTCCCTGTCCCGGGTGGCTCTCTCCGTTCCCGCCGTCGTCATCATGATCCCCGGGGTTCCCTTCTACCGGGCCATCTCCGCGCTCAACACGCTCTCCGTGGACAAGCTCGGCGTCGACGTCGGTGAAGCGGCCACGAACCTGGCTGAGGTCTTCTTCGTCATCACCGCCATCGGTGTGGGGCTGGCCCTGGCGCGCATCATTACCGACCACAACTGGCGTCATGATGTCGCCACCTCCGGGCACATCACGCTGCCTCGCACACACGTTGAAGCCGTGGAGCAGCCTCTGGAGGACTGAGTCTCGGCCCGCACTCGCTTGAGACGGACAATGGTGGCCCGCCGCTGACACGCAGCGACGGGCCACCATCAATGATGCGAGACCGGCGAGTCTGCGGCGCGGGTCACAGTCCGCCGAGGACCTGCGCAATGAAGATCTTGACGATCATCGCTACGGGGTAGACCATCGCGTACCCCAGCGCCACCCGCGGGTCGGCGCCGGTGCGCTCGTTGGCGAAGGCCAGAATCGCGGGCTGGGTCTGTGCGCCACCGATGAGGCCGGACAGGCGAGTCCCACCCATCTTGACGATCCAGCGCATGGAGGCGTAGATCCCCAGTCCCACAATGGTGGTGACGACGAAACCGGTGACGAAGATCCTCCACCAGTCACCACCGGTGAAGGCGTGCGCGATCTCCCCACCGGCCTTGGTGCCCGCCTGGGCCAGGAATACCAGGAGCCCGAACTCCGAGAGCACCGCCGTGGCAGTGAAGGGCATCGCGGTCACGAACTTCCCGATACGGCCGATGCGCCCGAAGATGAGGCCGATCAAGAGCGTGCCGGCAGCCGATCCGATGGAGAAGGTCGCTCCAGTGGGCGTGAGGAACTTCCACTCACCGATGAAGATGCCCAGTGCCATCCCCAGGCCCAGTGCCACCGGGTTGATGGAGGACAGCCCCCGCGAGGAGTCGCCGAAGTACGTGGAGATCTCCTTCATGCGTCCGGTCGGGCCGACGACGCGCACCCGGTCTCCCTGCTGAAGCACCAGATCCGGGGTGCCCACCATATCGACGTCGCCGCGGCGTACCCGCGAGATCGTTGCCCCGAAACGGCTGTCGATGTCCAGCTCACCGATGGTACGGCCGGCCAGCTTCGGGTCCGAGACCGTGATCCTGCGGAAGTCGAGGTACTTGCGGTCCTCGATAAGTGAGTGCGAGGAGCCGTGGCCCACTGCCTTGATCGCCTGGTTGACGGCGTCCTGAGTGCCGACGACGGTGATGAGATCGTCCTTTTGCAGCCGGTCGTCGTTCTTAGGCCGGGTGATCGGACCCTTCTCACCCCGGCGCAGACGAGAGAACCGCAGCTGTCCCGAGATGGTCTCGACGATGTTACCCAGGAGCGGGCCGTCCTCGCGCTCCACCCGGATGGTGCGGTTGATGAGCGGGGAGGGAGTGTCCTTGTCGCTGCGCCGGTAGCGCAGCGCCAGCAGACAGAAGAACAGCATGCCGATGACACCGTAGAGGTAGGTGACGGCATAGGCGACGGTGGCGTCACCCGGTCCGGCCTTGTCTCCGGCCATGGCGGCGGCGTTACCGGCTGCGGCCAGGGCGGGTGTGTTCGTGACGGCACCGGCGAAGGCCCCGGCGATCATCGCTGCCTTGAGTCCGAGGAGACGTCCCACGCCCACGGCGGCCAGGGTCGCCACACCCAGAATGCCCAGGAGGAGGGCCAGCGGCCCGCCGGCGGTTCGGATGACGTGGAAGAAGTTCGGCCCGGACTGGATGCCGATGGCGAAGGTGAAGATTGCCAGCCCCAGGGTTCCCAGCTCCTTGGGAACCTCAATGGGGGTGGCGGCTGCCGCCCCCCAGGCCGCCAGCGCAATGCCGCAGAACAGCACCGCCGCTGCTCCGAGGCTGACTCCCTTGATCTTGACGTGCCCGAGCAGCATCCCGGTGCCTACTAGGACGAACAGGACGAGCACCACGTTCCCGGCCAGGTGGTGGAGGATGTTGGCGTGAGCAATCTTCCAGATCAGCAGGGCGGTACTGCCGATCAGGAGGGCCGCTGCCGGGACGCGTATGCTCCCGCGCCTGGCTCGCCAGAGCAGCATTCCGGAGCCAACCATGAGCAGGACGATGACAACCGGGTTGTCCAACAGGTAATCCAGGACCGTAGCCACGTCGCTAGTTCCGCCTTCCGAATCGCTGCTGAAAGTGACGCAGCGGATGTTTTGTCAGGAGTAACAGCAACATTGTGTCATCTCCGCAGGCGCTGATGACCTACCAAGGTCCGTGATTCACCGGGGGAGCGGATCGGGCCTCGAGTGTGGGATCCTCCGTGCCACCAAGCCCGTGATTCCACGATGTGAGATCGCCGCCGTCTCATTATGACTCTGTGCGGAGACTGATCTAACGTTCATTACCCGGCAGGTCGCCGGACAGTAGGCACGGAGAAGGAGAGCGAGCGATGACACGCGAAGACGCTCCCGCACGTCAGGACCAGCAGGTCATGACAGGCGCCCAGGCTCTGGTGCGCGCGCTGGAGGAGCTAGGCGTCACAGACATCTTCGGGATGCCGGGCGGCGCCATCCTGCCCTTCTATGACCCCCTGCTCGCCTCGACGAAGATCCGCCACGTCCTGGTGCGCCACGAGCAGGGCGCTGGTCATGCCGCCGAGGGATACGCCATGGTCACTGGTCGCCCCGGGGTGTGCGTTGCCACCTCCGGCCCTGGAGCCACCAATCTCATCACCCCCATCGGTGACGCACACATGGACTCCGTGCCCATGCTGGCCATCACCGGGCAGGTCGGAAGCCGCGGAATCGGGACGGACGCCTTCCAGGAGGCCGACATCGTCGGGGCCACAATGCCCTTCGTCAAGCACTCCTTCCTCATCACCCGTGCCGAGGACATCGTCCCGTGCGTGGCCGAGGCCTTCCACATCGCCTCCACCGGACGCCCCGGTCCGGTCCTCATCGACATCTCCAAGGATGCCCAGGAGGGGCTCACCGAGTTCGTGTGGCCCCCGGCCCGTGACCTGCCCGGCTACCGCCTGCCGGGCAAGCCCAACCAGCGGCGCCTGGCTCAGGCCGCCGAGGTGATCTCCGCTGCCGAGCGACCCGTTCTCTACCTGGGTGGTGGCCTGAACCGGGCGCAGGTTCCCACCGAGGACCTCACCGAGCTCATTGAGCTCATCGGAGCGCCCTTCGTCACCACTCTGACCGCCCTGGACGTCATGCCCAGTGAGCACCCGCTCAACCTGGGGATGCCCGGCATGCACGGCACCGTGGCCGCCGTCGGGGCCCTGCAACGGGCCGACGTCGTCGTCTGCCTGGGAGCCCGCTTCGACGACCGGGTCACCGGCAAGCCGGACACCTTCGCCACCAAGGCCTCGGTGATCCACGTCGACGTCGACCCCGCCGAGATCTCCAAGATCCGCACCGCCGACGTCCCGATCGTCGGGGACCTGGCCGACGTCGTTCCCGCGCTGAGCGCTGAGTTCCGCGACCACGTCGCCGCCGAGGGGCGGGTGGACATCGCCCCGTGGCGCCAGGAGATCGAGCGCATCCAGGCCACCTACCCCACGGGCTGGACCGACACCGATGACGGACTGCTTCAGCCCCAGGAGGTCATCACCCATCTAGATCGGGCGGCCTCCGAGGACACCATCTGGGTCACGGGCGTGGGGCAGCACCAGATGTGGGCGGCGCACTACCTCACCTTCCGCCGTCCTCACACCTGGCTCAACTCGGCCGGCGCCGGCACCATGGGCTACGGCCTGCCCGCCGCCATGGGGGCCAAGGAGGCCTGCCCCGACCGGCCGGTGTGGCTCATCGACGGGGACGGCTGCTTCCAGATGACCAACCAGGAGCTGGCCACCTGCACCCTCAACAACATCCCCATCAAGGTCGCCATCATCAACAACTCCTCGCTGGGGATGGTGCGGCAGTGGCAGACGCTGTTCTACGGGCAGCGCTACTCCAACACCGACCTGCACACCGGAGCCGGAACGAAGCGGATTCCCGACTTCGTCAAGATGGCCGAGGCCTACGGGGCCGTCGGGCTGCGGTGTGAGCGCCTGGAGGACCTGGACGACGTCATCGCCCAGGCCAATGCCATCAACGACCGCCCCGTCGTCGTCGACTTCATCGTCTCCGCGGACGCCCAGGTGTGGCCCATGGTCGCGGCCGGGGTGTCCAACGACGAGATCCAGCACGCCCGCGGCATGAGCCCGGTGTGGGAAGAGGAGTGAGCGCCGTGAGCGAGAAGCACACGCTGTCCGTCCTGGTGGAGAACAAGCCCGGCGTCCTGACCCGGGTCTCGGCGCTGTTCACGCGCCGGGGCTTCAACATCCACTCCCTGGCGGTGGGGCCCACCGAGCACGAGGACATCTCGCGCATCACGGTGATCGCCGACGCCGAGGGACTGGCCATGGAGCAGGTCACCAAGCAGCTCAACAAGCTGGTCAACGTCCTCAAGATCGTCGAGCTCGACCCCGACACCTCGGTCGAGCGCGAGCTCTACCTCATCAAGGTGCACGCCGATGACGCCAACCGCACGGCGGTGCTCCAGGTCGTCGACCTGTTCCGCGCCCACGTCGTGGACGTCGCCCCCACGTCGGTGGTCATTGAGACCATCGGCTCAGAATCCAAGGTCAAGGCTCTACTGACGGCTCTCCAGCCGTACGGTGTCAAAGAGATTGTCCAGTCCGGTGCCGTGGCGATCACGCGCGGCCCACGATCCATCACCGATCAACTCAAGGAGAAGTGAGAAGCAATCATGGCAGCTGAGAAGTTCTACGACGACGACGCCGACCTGTCCGTCATCCAGTCCAAGAAGGTCGCCGTCATCGGCTACGGTTCCCAGGGGCACGCTCACGCTCTGAACCTGCGCGACTCCGGTGTGGAGGTCGTTGTCGGCCTGCGCGAGGGCTCGGCCTCCGTGGCTAGGGCTGAGGAGGCGGGCCTGCCCGTCAAGCCGATCGCCGAGGCCGTGGCCTGGGCCGACGTCGTCACCGTCCTGGCCCCCGACCAGGTGCAGGCCACCCTCTACCGCGAGGAGATCGAGCCGAACATCAAGGCCGGCTCCGCCCTGCTGTTCTCCCACGGCTTCAACATCCACTTCGGCTACATCAAGCCGTCGGCGGACATTGACGTCGTCATGGTGGCCCCCAAGGGGCCCGGCCACACCGTGCGCCGCGAGTTCGAGTCCGGCCGAGGCGTGCCCGTGCTCGTCTGCGTGGAGCAGGACGCCTCCGGCACCGCGTGGGACCTCGTCCTGTCCTACGCCAAGGCCATCGGCGGTACCCGCGCCGGCGCCATCAAGACCACCTTCCGCGAGGAGACCGAGACCGACCTCTTCGGTGAGCAGTCGGTCCTGTGCGGCGGCGTCTCCAAGCTCATCCAGTACGGCTTCGAGACCCTGGTCGAGGCCGGCTACCAGCCCGAGATGGCCTACTTCGAGGTCTGCCACGAGATGAAGCTCATCGTGGACCTCATCAACGAGGGCGGTATCTCCAAGCAGCGCTGGTCCTGCTCCGACACCGCTGAGTACGGCGACTACGTCTCCGGCCCGCGCGTCATCACCCCCGAGGTCAAGGAGCACATGAAGGAGGTCCTGTCCGACATCCAGGACGGCACCTTCGCCAAGCGCTTCATGGACGACCAGGCCGCCGGCGCTCCGGAGTTCAAGAAGCTCCGGGCCGAGGGCGAGGCGCACCCCATCGAGGCCACCGGCCGCGAGGTGCGTTCCATGTTCGCCTGGCGCGCCGACGTCGACAAGGACTACACCGAGGGCTCCGTGGCCCGCTGAGGACTTGTGATCCGTTGACAACGGGCGGTGCCCCGATGACCTGACGTCATCGGGGCACCGCCCACGTCGTGCGACGGCACTACTGGGGTGAGGCGAGCCGGCGTCGCTGGAGGCGAACGGTGAGGGCCACCAGGGCCATGACCGCGCCCATGAGGCCCACGAGCAGGGCGGCGCCGCGTCCCGGGCCGATGCCGACGACGGCTCCCACGCTGGTGGACAGCGACCGTCCGGGCTCCAGCAGGGGCTGGAGCACATGATCCACCAGGACTCCGGAGCACAGGTAGGCCACCAGGTAACCCGTCTGGGTGACCAGGCTGATCGTGCCCCAGGTGCGTGCCTGCCGAGTGTTGTCGACCTGCGTGCGCACCAGGACCTCCGCACCCGCCTGGGACAGGGGCAGGCAGGCGAAGGTGAGGAAGCCGCAGGCGGCCACCCACCAGGCGCCCGGCCCCAGCGGGACCAGCGCCATGGCGGCGCCGGTTCCGGCCAGCCCTGCGGCAAGCAGCGTCGTGGGCTGGGCGCTCTTCCAGGCCGTGACCAGGGCTGCGCCCACGAGCATGCCGGTGGCGGCCACCGTCTCGACCACCCCCATCTCGGCGGTGCTCACGGTGGGCAGGAGAATCGGCTTGATAAGAACCTGGATGACTCCGATGGCGAGGGTCGCCAGCGTCATGAGGACCACGAGGGCGCGCAGACCGGGGGCGGCGGTGATGGTCCTCCAGCCCGCCATGACGTCGCGGTCGTCACCGGGCTGGGACGCTGCGCGTTGCGAGGCGCCGGCTGCCAGAGCCTGGCGCACTGACATGGTGCACGCCACGGTGACCAGGCAGGTGCTGGCGTCCAGCAGGACGAGACCCCGGGGGCCGACAAGAGGCATGAGGAACCCCGCCGCGGCCGGCGCCAGCAGGTACTTGGCGGCAGAGGCGAGCTGGAGCAGGCCGGAGGAGCGCACGTAGTCCTCCTCGGTCACCAGATCGGTGACGCTGGCCCGCAGTGCCGGCTCGGTCAGGGCCGCCAGGCAGGAGGAGATGACGGCTCCCGCGCAGATCCAGCCCAAGGAGGGCCGGGGCGAGGACAGGGCCGCCAGGATGACGCCCAGCCCGAGAATCGAGCCGGCGTCACCGATCATCATCATCAGGCGGCGGTCGTAGCGGTCTGCGAGGACCCCGGCCAGGGGTGCCAGAAGAACAATGGGGGCGAAGGCGCTCATCTGGACGGCTGCCACCGAGGAGGCCGTCCCGTAGGCGCGCAGTATGACGACGGCCAGGCCGAAGGCGCTCAGACCCGTTCCCAGCGAGTTGATGAAGGAGCCCAGGACCAGCAGTCCGACGTGCTTCATGGCTCCGCCTTCGTCAGGAGGCCGAGGCTGCCGGGCTCGGCACCCAGGAGGGTCTCACTGGCCCAGACGAGAGTCTCCTGGCGGCGGGCGAGCTCAGCGGGGCTGGACTTCATGATGTCCTGGTCCAGGAGGATGCCCGAGGCGCTCAGCAGCAGCTCGATGACGTCATGGGGGCGCTCGGTGGTGAAGGTCCCCTCGGCCACCCCCTGGGTGATGACCTCGGCCAGGACCGGGGTGAGGTGCTCGATCATTGCCGTGATGGACAGCAGGTGGAACTCCGCGTTGCCCGGCGCGTGGAACTGGTCGACCAGCTCGGACTCGGTGTCCACCAGCCTCATCGCGCTCATGATCGCTGCGAGCTTGTCGGCCGCCGGGGCCGATGAGGCGGCGATCTCGCGGGCCTGCTGCTCGACCTGGTGGACGATGCGCAGGACCAGGGCCTTGAGGATCTGCTCCTTGCTGGGGAAGTGGTAGTAGAGCGTCCCCCTTGGCGATGCCCACGATCCTCAGGATGTCCTCCATGGTCGTGGGTTGAAAGCCCTTGGTGGTGAACAGGGTGTGGGCGGCGTCGAGAATCTCCTCGCGACGTTGCGCGGCAGGGCGGTGGATGCGCGGCATGGCTCCTCCTTGGTGCGTCGGAAACAGACTAACCGACCGATGGTCGAGACGCGAGTGCGTACTTCCGTCATGCGGACTCTTTGTCTCGCATCCTGATCCTGCCCTAAGGTGGCCCCATGACGCAGACCATCAAGCTGGCAGTAATCCCGGGTGACGGCATCGGTAAGGAGGTCGTCCCCGAAGGCCTCAAGGTCCTCGAGCGAGCGCTGGAGGGAACCGGGATCACGGTCCGTCCCACCACCTTCGACCTGGGGGCCGAGCGCTGGCACCGCACCGGCCAGACCCTCACCGACGAGGATCTCGAGGCCATCAAGACCCATGACGCCATTCTGCTGGGAGCTGTCGGCGATCCCTCCGTCCCCTCCGGCGTGCTCGAGCGCGGTTTGCTCCTGCGTCTGCGCTTCGCCCTGGACCACTACGTCAACCTGCGTCCCTCGGTGTACTACCCGGGCGTGCCGACGCCGTTGGCCGATCCCGGCGACATCGACTTCGTCGTGGTGCGCGAGGGCACCGAGGGCCTCTACTGCGGTAACGGCGGCGTCGTGCGCCAGGGCACGGCGCACGAGATCGCCACCGAGGTCAGCGTCAACACGGCCTACGGGGTGGAGCGCCTGGTCCGCTACGCCTTCGCCAAGGCCCAGGCCAGGGCGGCCAAGCACCTCACCCTCGTCCACAAGCACAACGTGCTCGTCCACGCCGGCGACCTGTGGCGGCGCACCGTGGAGGCCGTCGGCACCGAGTACCCCGAGGTCACCGTCGACTACTGCCACGTGGACGCCGCCACCATCTACATGGTGACCGACCCCGGCCGCTTCGACGTCATCGTCACCGACAACCTCTTCGGCGACATCCTCACCGACGAGGCCGGCGCCGTGACCGGCGGCATCGGACTGTCGGCCTCGGGCAACATCAATCCCGAGAGGGCCTTCCCCTCCATGTTCGAGCCCGTCCACGGCTCGGCCCCGGACATCGCCGGTCAGGGCAAGGCGGACCCGACCGCCACGATCAGTGCGGTGGCCCTCATGCTCGACCACATCGGGCTGCCCGAGGTCGCGGCGAAGGTCGAGGCCGGAGTCACTGCGGACATGGCCACTCGGCGCGGCGGCGCCCAGCGCTCCACCAGCCAGATCGGTGACGCCATCGCCGAGGCGGTGACGGCCGGGACCGATACGTCATCGCTTTGAGACCCTATGGCCCTCTTCGTGTCCGCAGCGTGATCGCAGTGCGCGAGCGGGCCGTTACATTCCGAGTATGTCGCTACTCGGTCCCCGACGTCGGACAGCCGTTTGCCTCCTGCTCGCCGGCCTCACCGGCCTGTGCGGCTGCGACGTCCTGACCGACGCCCCACTGACCGACTCCGAGATGTCCGCCTTCTTGGCTGAGGCGGATTCGCACGCCACCCAATCGCGGGGACGGGCCTTCCAAGCGACCGCGGTGGCGGCAGCGGATCAACGCTCCGCCATCACGGAGGCCCTGTCGCTCTCCCGGGTCCGGAGCGATGCCGCCGCGGAGGCCGCGACGCTGGCCACCAGGGTCGGAGCTGTGGCGAGCGACCTGAGTCAGGCCGAGTCCACCGGCCTTGAGGTCGCGAGGTCGGCGCTCGACCAGGCGATGCAGGGCGAGGACGTCGAGGCGATCACGACGGCGCTCACGAACCTCCGTCACGCCGTGGCTGCGGCCGAGTCCGCGGTCTCGGCCCGGCGCTCCTCAGCCGGGCAGGACCAGGTGGCTGCGCCCGGGGAGGAGAGCCCGCCAGGAGGTCCTGGCAGGGGAGGGGACGGCGAGTCCGCAGGGGCGGACCGGCCGGGGAGGGGGAGCCCGAGTCTCCCGCTCAGGTCGGCGCCCCGTCCGATAGCGAGCCATCGGGCCTCCAGGACTCCGCTGAACCGGCCCAGGGGCCGCCTTCGTGAGGGGAGCAGTCTCAGGGGCCGTGATGAGACGGGGTCATCCGGTGGTGGAGGCAGCCGGCGTCTCAGACCCGGGTGCCGCCTTCGTGGGCCAGCGGGACTGACCTGACAGGCCGTTCACGGCGACGCCGCGAAGGACGGCGTCCCACGCCGCCTCGTCGAAGACCCCCTGCTGACAGACCTGGGTCACTGACACGGCTGCGCCGTCGGCCGACCACACCCGCACGAAGGCCCTCCCCGCGACCCGGGAACCACGGAGGCTGGCGCTGAAGGCGGTGGCGATACCGGCATAGGGTGCGGAGCGGTTCGTCGCCGTGAGCTCCTCTCGACCGGTTTGCCGGTAGTCCGGGTAGGTCCCCGCCAAGGAGGCGGACCAGTGCTCGGACAGGGCGCGGTCATCGCCGCCGGAGACGAGCAGCGCCGCTGCGCTGGTCACCTCGGCGCTCACCTGGCATCCGGAGGAGGTCGAGGCGTAGGAGCGCGACCAGGATGCCTCCGGGGTTGACGCCGTCGCGGGCCCGGTAGGGGTGGTGCTCCCGTGCAGGGCACTCGTGGCGGTCGGGGACGCGGTGGAGGCGGTGTAGCCGGGAAGGTCCGGGAAGCTGACCGTGAGCGCGGCTGCCGCCGTGGCCTGGGCGGTCGGCAGCGCGGTGGGCATCACCATCCGGGACGGAGCCGTCGAGGACTGCGAAGCCGTAGAAGGGGAGTCGGGCCCCGACACCGACCCGGCGAGCTGATCCAGGTCCACCTGTGCGCATCCGCTCACCCCGGTCAGGAGGACTGTGCCGGCCACCGCCGCCCGGGCGAACCGGGCTCGTGCACCCATTCGGCGAGTACTGACCGAGGGACGACGAACGGAAGTCATGGCCGGAACTAGCTCTGAGCCCGCCCGCCTGCCAGCATATGGGAAGGTCGTGTCCGAGTTGTGGCCTCGGCGGTAGGGTGGACCTATGCCCGAGACAGACGCCACCTCAACCGACTTCGCATCCACCTCCTTGGCCCGCGCCGCCGAGGTCCCCGTCCCGCAGGCCGATGCGCTCGCCGGTCGATTCCCCCTGACCGCCAACCCCTCACCCCTCGCCGAGGACGAACGGGCAGCGGTCCTGAGGAGTCTCCACTTCGGTAACGCCTTCACCGACCACATGGCTCACGCCCGCTGGAGGCAGGGCGAGGGATGGGGCGACTACGGCGTCATTCCCTACGGCAGCCTCAGCCTGTCCCCGGCCGCCGCTGTGCTCCACTACGGCCAGGAGGTCTTCGAGGGCATCAAGGCCTACCGGCACGAGGACGGATCGGTGTGGACCTTCCGCCCCCGCTACAACGCGGCGCGCCTCAACGCCTCCGCCCGGCGCATGGCTCTGCCCGAGCTGGCGGAGGAGGACTTCGTGGCCTCCCTGGTGGATCTGGTGCGCGCCGACGCCGGCTGGGTGCCCTCAGGTGAGGGCGAGTCCCTCTACCTGCGCCCCTTCGCCTTCGCCTCCGAGGCCTTCCTGGGCGTGCGCCCCGCCGCTGTGGTGGACTACTACGTCATCGCCTCTCCCGCCGGCTCCTACTTCCCTCACGGCCTGGAGCCTGTCTCCATCTGGGTGACCACCGAGTACCACCGCGCCGGACGCGGAGGGACTGGGGCGGCCAAGACCGGAGGCAACTACGCCTCCTCCCTGCTTCCCCAGCAGGAGGCCTACGCGCAGGGCTGCGACCAGGTCTGCTTCCTCGACGACGTCTCGCAGAAGAACATCGAGGAGCTCGGCGGCATGAACCTCATGGTCGTCGACGCCGACGGGACCGTGCGCACACCGCGCCTGACCGGGACGATCCTCGAGGGCTGCACCCGCAGCGCCATCATCCGCCTGCTGCGCGACTCCGGGCGGAATGTCGTGGAGGAGACCATCAGCCTTCAGGGACTGCTCGCAGACATCGAGTCGGGCCGGGTCAGTGAGGTCTTCGCCTGTGGAACCGCCGCCGTCGTCGTGCCTCTGGGGCATCTCAAGGGCGAGGGTTTCGACGCCCGCATCGAGGGCAGTGAGGTCACCCGGCAGATTCACGACCGGCTCACCGCCATTCAGACCGGCCGCGCCGAGGATCCCTACGGGTGGATGTATCAGCTCGTGCCTCCTCGTTCATAAAACCACCGACGATATTCCTTCTGAACGTCCAGAAAGATATTGTTTATGTGACATGAAATGGTGACAGCGAGATTGCGGCGGTCTCAGTTGTATCTCATTTCATGAGCATTTTGCCCGGAATTCCTAAAACAAGGGGATTCCGGGCAAAACGCTCGAGAAATATGTGGTGCCATTGGCCCATGACTCAGTCCCTCCTACCAGAACCCGAAAGCAGTCCGATTGAAAAAGGCGATGCTGAAGCCGCCTCGTCAGGGGCCGACACGACCTCGGCGCGCAGTGCAGGCAGCGCCCCGCACCGTCCCGGACGAGGATGGAGGATCGCCCTTCTCAGTATCTTGGCGATCTTCCTGGTTCTGACCCTGGCCACAGGAGGCCTGGCCCTGTGGGTGCGACACTCCATCGCCTCCGGCATCGAGTTCATCGCCGACCCCTTCGCGGGCATTCCCGCACGGGCCCCGCAGCAGAAGGTGGCCGCGGGCGAGGAACCGGCTGTCAACATCCTGGTCCTGGGGACTGACTCGCGCACCTCCGCCTCCGACCCCTCCCAGTGGAAGGAGGGGGCCCAGCGCACGGACGCGATCATGATCGTTCAGGTCAGCGGAGACCGGAAGACGGTCTCAGTCATGTCGATCCCCCGTGACTCATGGGTGGAGATCCCCGGTCACGGCCAGGGGAAGATCAATGCCGCCTACTCCTACGGAGGGCCCTCGCTGACGATCCACACCGTGGAGAACCTCACCGGCATCCACATCGACCATTTCGCGGTGGCGAACTTCGAGTCCTTCGTCGCCCTGACCGACGAGATCGGTGGAGTGCGAGTCAACCTCAAGACGCCTCAGACACTCGCCGGCAAGGAACTCGGCGCAGGGGCCCAGGTACTCGACGGGCAGCAGGCCCTGGCCTACACCCGCGAGCGCTCCTCCCTGCCCAACGGGGACTTCGACCGCGTCAAGCGCCAGCAGACCTGGATGCGCTCCATCGTGAGCAGGGTCCTGACCAACGGCACCCTGAGCAGTCCCACGGCGCTGTACTCCTTCCTCAAGACCGCCTCGCGGACAGTCGCCGTGGACGAGTCCTTCACGCTCAACCAGATGCAGTCCCTGGCCCTGGAGACACGCCACCTCCACAGCAACGACATCAGGTTCATGACCGTGCCGACCGCCGGTACGGGAACCTCCACGGACGGGCAGTCCATCGTCACGCTCGACGCCGACGCGGACACCCCCTTGTTCAAGGCCTTCGCCGAGGACCGGGTGAGCGCCTACCTCACCGAGCACCCCGACGCCGTCGAGCTGCTCCCCGCCACGGTGAACTAGAGGTACGGACACGTGGCTCACGGAGCAGCGTCCCCGGGGAGCTCCCCGGGGACGCGAACGAATGCATGGAGACTCATGACTGACACTACTGAAGTAGCCGACGTCGCGGTCATCGGGCTGGGGTACATCGGCCTGCCCACGGCAGCGGTCCTGGCCCGCGCCGGGCTCGACGTCGTCGGGGTGGACCGGATCCGGGAACGTGTCGAGGCCGTCAACCGCGGAGAGCTTCCCTTCCTCGAGGAGGGGCTGGCCACCGTGCTGGCCGAACAGGTCGAGGCCGGCCGCCTGCGCGCCCAGATGGAGACGCCCTCGGCACGGATCTACATCATCGCGGTGCCGACCCCGTCGACGGGCTCGGACCACGCGGCCGATCTGTCCCTGGTGGAGGCCGCCACCAGGCAGATCGCCCCTCGTCTCACAGGGGGAGAGCTCATCGTCCTGGAGTCGACCTGCCCGCCCGGCACCACTCGCGCCCTGGCTGAGGCGATCGGCTCGATGCGCCCGGACCTGTCCACGGACGGCAGCGGCGCACAGCCCCAGGTGCATCTGTCCTACTGCCCCGAACGCGTGCTGCCCGGGCGCATCATGACGGAGATGGTGACCAACTCCCGGGTCATCGGCGGCCTGACCCCCGAGGCGTCACGCCTGGCCAGAGACCTGTACGCCACCTTCTGCGCCGGCGAGCTGGTCCTGACCGACGCCACCACCGCCGAGATGACCAAGCTGACGGAGAACTCCTTCCGTGACCTCAACATCGCCTTCGCCAACGAGCTGGCCCTCGTCTGTGAGCGGGTCGGGGTGGATGTCTGGGAGCTCGTCGATCTGGCCAACCGCCATCCGCGGGTGAGCATTCTGCAGCCGGGCCCCGGCGTGGGCGGCCACTGCATCGCCGTGGACCCCTGGTTCCTGGTGTCCAGTGCTCCGGAGGAGACCCGGCTCATCCGCACGGCCCGCCAGGTCAATGACTCCCGGCCGGCCCACTACGTCGGGCGCATCCTTGAGGCGATGGAGCCCTTCTCCTCGCCGATCGTGGCGGTACTCGGCCTGACCTTCAAGGCCGATGTCGATGACCTGCGCCAGTCGCCGGCGCTTGCGATCACTGAGCAGGTGGCCGCCGCTGCGCCCCATGCCCGGGTCCTGGTGGCCGAGCCGCACGCCAAGGAGCTCCCGGCGTCTTTGGCGCGGTGGGACAACGTGCGGCTGACCGGGTGGCGGCAGGCCGTCGAACAGGCTGATGTCGTGGCGGTGCTGGTTGGCCACCAGGAGTTCGCCGACCTTGATCCGCACCTGCTCGAGGGGCGCAGCGTCATCGACGCCACGGGGTTCTGGCGCGCCCGAGAGCCCCAGCTGACGGGTAGAAGGACATGGGCGGCAGGCGTCTGAGACGTCTCATCGGTGCGGCTGTGCGCGGCGTGCACCGGCCCCGACTCAGCGTCATCGTCCGAGCAGCGGGGGCCGGTCCTCACCTGGAAGGGGCCATCCGCTCCGTACTCAACCAGACCTTCAGGGACCTGGAGGTCCTGGTCGTCGTCGGTCCGGGGGCCGATGCGCTGAGCTCCGGTGAGCAGGTGGCCACCGGCCTGTCCGCCAGGGACCGGCGCGTCCGGGTCGTGTCCTGCGACCGGGACGATCACCGGGGCGCCGGCCCGGATGGCTGGCTGGATGCCGCCCTGAAACGAGCCAGGGGAGGCCTGGTCACCGTTGTTGACGGTGGGGACGGACTTGTCGGCGGTGCCTGCCAGTCGATGATTGAGTGCCTGGAGCAGTCGGGCTCCGATGTCGTCGTCGCGCGCTCGCGGTCCTTGACGCCGGTAACCGGGGCCGGGCCGGGGGCGGGACCTCCCCGCGCGCCTCGTCTCGCGCAGCCGCCGGCTCGGGTGCCGGAGGCGGTTGAGGAGCTGGTGGCCGGCGCGGTCATGGCGCGCCGAAGGCTGTGGGCACCGCCGAGACGGCCTCGAGTACTCCGCGCCCCCGCCGTGTCACTGCCCGCCAGGGCCCTCTCGGTGCTTCTGGCCGCGACCCGGATGGACGTCCTGGATGAGGAGGTCTACACCTGGCGCGCAGGCTCTGCGGCCCGTGGCCTCAGTGCGGACACGGATCCCGTCGGCCTCCTGGCGGAGGTGGACGCTTTGGCGCAGCTGGCCGCCGACGCCCCGGAGGCGGTGCGTCGGAGCCTGGTCGCCGGACGCCTGAGTCGGGACCTGGTTCGTCTGGCCGAGGCCGCTCACCGGGAGGGGCCCGACTTCTCCAGCAGGCTGCGCCGCATTGCGAGAAGGGCGCTCGCCGACGCCGACGACCTCGTGTGGGAGGCGGTCGGGCTGCTCGACCGACTCGTGCTGTGGCTCCTCATCCAGGACGAGCCGGCCGGCGCCGTGGAGCTCGAGGAGCTGATCGGCAGACGCTGCGAGGACCTAGGCCACCTTCCCCTGACCATCGAGGCGGGCACCGTGCGCCCCGAGCCTGCTCTCCTGGAAGGGGTCCCGGTGCCCCGCCTACTCACCGAGATCCGGGACGCCGACTTAAGACTGCACGTCGGTGTCGACGCGGTGCGCTGGCTGGGCCCCAGGACCCTGGAGGTACGCGGATGCGCCTGGGTCTGGGGGCTCGACCCAGGCCTGATCGACCGCCCGACCGTCGAGGTGGTCGATGAGACCGGACGAGTTCGAGGCCGCGCCCAGGCTGATCGCTGTGAGGCCCCCCGAGCCGACCTGGAGGCCGGCGACCCGTGGTGCTCCTACCTCACCTCGGGGATCGTGGTGCGTCTGCAGGTCGAAGCGGGCCGCCCCTCCTGGTTCCGGGTGGTGACCCGCGTTGCCGGGCGAGAGGTGCGGGCATGGATGCCGCAACCGGCCGGCTCCAGCAGGAGGCACCTGGCGCCGCCGGAGACCGGGCAGTATCTGGAGGCGCGCGGTCAGCGGGGGCTGCTCCAGGTCGCCCCGGCGCCGAGTGGGATCCGGGGGAGCGAGGCGCGGCCCGGCGGGGAGATCGACGTCGTGCTCCTCTGCGCGCGTCTGGACACTGACGCAACGCTGGAGCTGAGCGGAACGGTGGCGCCGGCCCCGGATGGGCTGGATATCGTCCTGGGCGGCAGGGCCGCCGAGGCTCGGGCGATGACGGTGCCGGCCGTCCTGGCCCCTGGCGGCGGCTGGTCGGCAAGCATCGATCTGGCTGATCCCGACGTCGAGCTGGCGACCTACCCGCTGAGCTGGAGCACCGTATCGCAGGACGAGCCCGGCAACAGGATCAAGGGAGCCTGCCTGGCCGGAGAAGGGATCGACGGTCCGGCCACCGAGGTCCCCATTGCCGCAGCGCCCACTAGCTGCGCGGCGGAACCCGATAGCGACGTCAACGGGGCGGATGCCGGGCGCCCGGCGCGCCGCGCGCGGATCCTCACCCGCACGGACGGCTCCGTGGCCGTCGCTGTCATCCCTCCGCTGACTCCTGGCGAGCGCTCACGACGGGGCCACCGGCTCCTCATCGAGCGCGAGGCGGGCCCCCTGAGACCGGGAGTGTTCCTGGAGTCCTTCGGCGGGCGCAGCGCGGGAGACAACCCGGCCGCCATCTGCGAGGACCTGGCGGCCCACGGCGTGGGGGCGCCCCTGTGGTGGTCGGTTGTCGACGGGACGGTTCGCGTGCCGGCGGGCGCGAGCCCCGTCGTCGTCGGATCCCCGCAGTGGGTGGAGGCGCTGCGCACCTCACGTGTCATCGTCACCAACGACCACCTCCCCTCCTGGTTCTCCAAGCGTGAGGGCCAGCACCTGCTCCAGACCTGGCACGGCACTCCGATCAAGAAGCTGTTGCACGACGCGCCGAGAGCCGTCACCCTGAGATACCGGCGACTCATGGACCGCCAGGTCCCCCAGTGGGACCTGCTGCTCGCCCAGAGCCCGCAGGCCGCTCGGCGCCTTCAACAGGCACTGGGATACCGCGGGCCGGTTCGGGTGGGGGAGTACCCCCGCAACGTGAGGCTGCTCGGAGGCGCTGAAGTACGGCGACGGGTGCGCCTCGAGCTCGGTATCGCTCCGGGACAGCCGGTCATTCTCTACGCCCCGACCTGGCGCGAGAGCCTGCGGCCCTCGACGGGTGCAGCCGGCTGCGCCGCCGCGCACGGGCCGGGACCTGTGGGGGCGCTGGACGGGCCGCGTCTGGCTGAGCTCCTCGATGCGGTGGTCCTCATGCGCAGCCACCACATGAACCGGGCCGGATGTGTCCCAGGGATGATCGATGTCAGTGGGTACCCGAGTGTCGAGGAACTCATGCTGGCGGCCGACATCCTGGTCTCGGACTACTCGAGCATCTTCTTCGACTTCGCTCTGACCGGGAAACCGGCAGTGGTCTACGCACCCGACCTGGCCTCCTACCGAGATGTCGAAAGGGGCCTGTACGGTGACTGGCCCCTGGGCTCGGGGCTGCCGGTCGCCGCCGACCACGATGAGCTCGCATCCCACTGCAGCGGCTCCTCGGCGACATCGACGTCGCTGAGGGGCGCTACTCCCCACTGGAGGTGGAACCCGCGCCGATCCTGGACAACCTCACGTGGATCCGGGGATGGATCGCTCGTTTCCTGAGCTGATAAGCGACCGGAAGGGCGGATGAACACCGCCTCTCAAAAGAACTGGAAAGAAAAATTGTGACGAGAGTGTGAGAGTGAGGGAAAGGTGAGGCGGAACTCTCTGTGATATTCGACGGCGAACTTCGGGTATTTCGGCGGCATATCGGTACCGCATCGATTCTATGACATCTTCGATTTTGGTTCTCGGGGTGGGGAATACTCACGGTGGTTTGCCCGGAGTGTTGTTGAGGGCGAACCTCGAACGTCCAACCAGGAAGTGACCCCATGAAGCGCGTGATTACCTATGGCACATATGACCTGCTCCACTATGGTCATATTGCGTTGCTGAAGCGTGCGCGAGCGCTGGGGGACTTCCTGATGGTGGCGCTGTCCAGTGACGAGTTCAATGCCGGAAAGGGCAAGCAGGCCTACTTCTCCTACGAGGAGCGCAAGGTGATGCTCGAAGCCATCCGGTATGTCGATCTGGTGGTGCCCGAGCTGACCTGGGGGCAGAAGACCGAGGATATCGCCAAATACGGTATTGATGTCTTCGTCATGGGGGACGACTGGAACGGCGAGTTCGACGATCAGCTCAAGGGTCTGTGTGAGGTCGTCTACCTCCCGCGGACTCCCGAGGTCTCAACGACTCGGATCAAGAGTGATATGCGCCTGGGCTGAGTGGTGTGCTGAGCGGCGGCTCGCTGTGCGGACTGCATCAAGGGCCGGGTGGAGGTTCGGGTCGAGGCTCGCTGCATGCTGCGTCAACAGGCGCAGGATTTAATACGCGTAATGTTCATACTGAAATAAGGGCGACGATCATGAGTAAGGATGCTGTTCTCAGAAATGGGGCGTGCCGTTTCCGGCCGCCTGCAGCTGCCGGCCACCACCCGGCTGGTGCGCTACGCCGCCGCCAGGGAGTACGAGGACGGTAACCTGGCTGAGGCAAAGCGTCTGTATGAAAAGCTCTCTGAGGGTGGCCACGACACGGCCAGTCGGCTGCGGTTGGGAGTCATCGCTGAGCGTCAGGAACGGTTCGAGGCGGCCTTGAGGACCTACACCGAGGTGGCCGACCGCGACCCCTCCTGCGGAGAGGCCTTCTACCGTGCCGGCTGCCTCCTCAAGCGTCAGGACGATCCGGAGGGGGCCTCCGTCTTCTTCTCGCGGGCCCTCTCCTCGGGGGTGCGGGACCGGCGCTACTCGGAGAATCTGCTCGCCTGCCTGCCCGCGAGCACCCCGCAGTGGCAGCGCCTGGAGGTTCTGCTCTCCGGACTGCCGGAGCACGAGAACGACGCCGCCTGGCTGCGCAAGCTCCTTCAGGCTCAGCTTCACCTGGGGCTCAACGGGCCGGCCAGGTGCACCCTGGACGCCCTGGCCGACATTGATGAGCTCAGCGCGCAGGAGCTCTTCGAGCAGGGGGTCATCGCCCACCGTGAGGGTGATCGGGCCTCCGCCGCCGCCAGCTTCGCCGCCGCCTGCAAGGCCGCCGGAGGAAAGGCCTGCAGCAAGGGACCGGCCCAGTTCGCGTGCTCCCGGGGAGACTGGAGGCTGGCGGCCGAGCTCTTCGAGATCTACCCGGGCGAGGGGATGACGAGGGTGGAGCGGGCCTACGAGCTGGCCTACTGCCTGGACCGTCTGCGCGAGCACGAGCGGGCACAAGGACAGTACGCCCTGGCCGCCTCACTGGACACCGGCAACGGGAACACTCTTTACAAGCTGGGACTCGCCTCTGAACGTGTCGGCGACCTCGCCACCGCGGAGCGCTCGTACCAGGAGGCCTTGCGGACGCTCAAGAAGCCCGCACGCAGCTGGTGGAACTATCGCCGTGGGGTCTGCCTGGCGAGGCTGGGACGCCACGACGAGGCGCTGGCCTCCTTCTGGGCCTACCTGGGGCCGGCCCCGCGCGGGCTGGCATCGGTGTCCAAGCAGATGGCCAGCACGGGCTTCCTCGACCTGGTCCGCGCGAAGAGCACACCTCCGCCTCGGCAGCGGCCGGAGGATCTGGTCGAGTCCACCATCGGCGACGTCATGCTCGGCCTTCACGAGGCTCTCAGCTCCCACAACTCTACGGATGATCCCGGTGCCGGTAAGGCGATCCCGTCCGCCGCAGCGGGTCAGGCAGCTCAGTCCATCCGGCATGTCCTCCCGCTGGTTCTCAAGGGGGACCGGAATCACCGCCTGGTCCTGGCCCAGCTGGCCCAGGACGCCGGGCAGGTGGAGCTCGCCTGCGAGATCCTCGAGCAGGCCGAGGAGTTCGGCTGCAAGGACGGGCTGGACCCGAGGGCCTATGGACGCACCGCGACAGCCGCCCGCAACATCCGCTACGCCGAGGCCCTGGAGGTCCTTCCCGTCAGCCCCCACCTGGTGCTGTGGGAGTCCAACCACGGCGCCTCGATCGGCTGCCACCCCCTGGCCATCTTCCGCTGGATGGTGGACCGGCCGGAGTACTCCCACCTGTTGCACGTGTGGGCCGTCAATGACCTGGGCGCCATCCCCGCGGATCTGCTGGGGCGTCGCAACGTCGTCTTCGTCCCCCTGCACAGCACCGAGTACATGCAGTACCTCGCCACCGCCGGGTACCTCGTCAACAACGTCTCCTTCGCCCCCTACTTCGTGCGCCGCCGCGAGCAGCGCTACCTCAACACCTGGCACGGCACCCCCTTCAAGACCCTGGGGCGGTCCATGCGGGGAGGTCTGCTCGACTACGAGAACCTGCAGCGTAACTTCCAGCTGAGCACCACGCTCATGGCGCCCAATGAGCTCACCCGATGGGCGCTGGTGGAGGACCATGATCTGCTCGACGTCTACCGGGGCCGCACCATCGTCGCCGGCTCCCCCCCGACTGGACACCTCGCTGACGATGAGCGCCCAGGAGCGCACGGCGCTGCGAGGTCGCCTGGGACTTGCTGAGGACGATGAGCGCCGTCTGGTCCTGTTCGCCCCCACCTGGCGCGGCGGGGTCAGCAAGCGAGAGCTGGACCGCGAGGCCCTGGTCGCCGACCTGACCGCCATGGCCTCCCGTGACGACGTGCTCGTGGTCTACCGCGCCCACCGTCTGTCCGAGAAGCTGCTGGCCGGCGTCGATCTGCCGGTGAGCGTCGTCCCCAAGGACATCGACACCAATGAGCTGCTGGCCGCCGTCGACGTCCTGGTGACCGACTACTCCTCGATCCTCTTCGACTTCCTGCCCCAGAAGCGCCCCATCGTGCTCTACATGCACGACATCGAGGAGTACCGGGCCGAGCGGGGCCTGTACCTCGATCCCGCGGAGGTCCCCGGGCTGGCCTGCTACGACCGCGCTGAGCTGGCCTCAGCCATCGGGCGTGCCCTGGCCGGAGAGGGGGGTCGCGCCCCAGAAGGCCCTCGACCGGTACTGCCCCTACGAGGACGGACAGGCCTCGTCACGCCTGGCTCGAGCCTTCTTCGACGACGACCTCGACCACGGACGGCGGGCGATCATCAGGGACCACGCCCTCGAGCCCGCGTCTGTTGACGGTTGCCGCAGACGCCGCACCCTCCTGTTCCACGCCTCCATGATCCCCAACGGGATCGCCTCCGCCCTCCTGGCCCTCCTGGAGGCGCTCGATCCGGACCTCTACTCGGTCAACCTCATTGTCGAGCCCTCCGTCCTGCGCAACAACGAGGACCGGCAGGAGATCTTCCGACGCCTGCCCCGCCACGTCCACGTCATCTGCAAGCCCGGGGCCGCTCCCTGGCGGATCCACGAACGGGCCTGCGTCAACGACTTCGCCCGGCACCCCGAGGCCTTCACCTCGCAGAGTTTCTGGGACTGCTACTGGGCCTACTACGAGCGCGAGACGCGCCGCATCCTGGGCGACTTCGTGCCCGACGCCGCCATCGAGTACGACGGCTACGCCGAGACCTGGGTCTCGCTCATCGCTGCCTGGGGTCGCCGCGGATCGCGCACCTCCTGCTACCAGCACAACCAGATGGACAACGAGTACCGGGACAAGTACCCGGGCCTCAAGCGCGTCTTCACCCTCTACAGCGCTGTCGACGCCGTCGTCGCCGTCAGCCCGGGACTGGCCCGCCACAACCGCAGCGGGCTGGCCGGCCTGGGTATCGACCTCACCCAGCACCAGCTCTCGGCCCGCAACCTCCTGAACGTCGAGCGGGTCCGCCGCGGGGCGCAGGCGCCCGCCCCGGAGGCCTTCACCGCGCTGAAGAACGAGCACGACATCGTCCTTGCCACCATGGGGCGGATGTCGATGGAGAAGAACCAGGCGGCTCTCATCGAGGCGCTCGCCCTTCTGCGCAAGCAGGACGGCACCGAGGGCTGCGGCGCTCAGGGACTGAGTATCGGCCTGGCGATCGTCGGTTCCGGGGTGCTCGAGGCGACGCTGCGGGCCAGGATCGACTCCCTGGGACTGTCCGGGCACGTCGCGCTGCTGGGGCAGATGGACAACCCGTTCCCGGTCCTGGGCGGAGCCGACCTGTTCGTCCTGCCCTCCCTGCACGAGGGACAGCCGGTCACCCTGCTGGAGGCGATGACACTGGGAACCGGGGTCGTGGCCTCCGACCTTCCTGGCAACCGGGAGCTGATCGACCTCGGATACGGGGTTCTGAGCGGCACCTCGCCCCAGGACATCGCCCAGGCGATCCGCTCGGCACTGGCTGATCCCCGCCTCGCCCACGGAGACTTCGACGTCACCGAGCACAACGCGCGATCACTGCGGGACACCCTGGAGGCAGTGCTCGGCCCCGAGGCACTCCACCAGCAGCCCCAGGGGAAGACGGCTTCCAAGAGGCGGCGGCGCAAGCGGGCGGCCTCGCGAGGGAAGCCCGCATGACGGGCCCCCACGGGTCACAGCCCACAGCGGCTCCTCAGGGGGCGGTCTGCGCCCCGATGCCGGCCGGCAAGCCCTCGGCGGAGCTGGAGGAGGTCCTTCAGCAGGTCCTCCAAGGGCTGTCCCGCGGGGAGGAGTCCGGAGCAGCGCCCCGTGTCGCCGTGCTCCTGGACCGCCCTCAGCCCCACCTGAGCAACTGGCTCGGGGCGGCGCTGGGAGCGCGCGAGCTGATCGTCTGCTCAATGCGGGACGAACAGGACGAGCAGGACGGGAGCCCGGAGGCGGAACCAGTGGAGTACTCCGGTCTCATCGGTCTGGCCCGAGTGGTTGCCTTCACGAACCAGGTCGACCTGCACCAGGCCCTGGCCACTCACGGCCGGTTCGACGTCCTCGTGGACGCACTCACCCACAGTCCGGGCATGCGCGCCACGTCCGCCCAGCTGTTCATCGGTATTGTCCGCGACGGCGGGTACTACGTCGCCATCGATGGTGCGGCGCTGGGCGAGAGCCCCAACACCGCTGGGCTCATCACCCGGGCCTCGCGCAGCTTCGCCGGTCTGCACGGAGCCGCGGGGGAGCTGAGTGGGGACGAACGGTCCTACGGCGAGCAGGTGGCCGCACTGACCGTCCTCGACGGCGGTGTCGTGCTGCGTAAACGAGGAGACGGATTCGTCAAGCTCCGATACGCCGAGACCCCGCCGATCCTGTCCGCCCGCTACGGCGAGTCCTGGGGGCGGTCACTGGAGACCCTCCCCGCCCGGGTCACCCCGCTGGAGGTCATTGGCGTCACCAACAACCCGGGACTGTGCGCCAAGAGGCTTCCGCGCGAGAACCGCATCCCCGAGACCTCCGTCCTGGAGTACCGGGACGTGTGCGTCGCCCCCCGCCAGGTGCTTGTCAAGGATCATCTCCTGCTGCCCAACACCTTCCGCCTGGCCACGACCAAGCGGCTGGTCAACACGGCGCTGAAGGAACTCAACCACTACTACGCCGTGCCCACGGTCGATACGCAGTCGGCTCCCAGACGTGAAGGAACCTTCTTCTACCTGGACATCGAGTACAACCGGCACTTCGGCCACTTCATGACCGAGGTCGTTCCCAGGCTCTACGCCTGGGAGCTGGCGCGGGCGACGCACCCCGACATCCGGATCCTCACCAACAGCAGGGCCGACCGCGGCCGTCCCCCTGCCTACCAGCGCATCCTCCTGGAGGCCTACGGCATCGACGACGACCTGGTCGAGGTCATCACCTCCCCGGTGAAGGTCGACACCCTCGTGTGCGCCATGCCCCTCATGCAGAACGGGCGATTCGCCGACCCGGCTCTGGCCTCGACCTGCCACCGGCTGCGTGACGGCCTGCTGGAGCGATCAACCCCCAACGCCAAGCCCCAGCGCAGGCTCTTCATCTCCCGCAAACCCGACATGTGGCGCGAGTGCCTCAACGGCAATCAGGTCGAGGAGTCCTTCGCCCGCAGGGGCTTCACCATCATCCGGCCCGAGGGCCACTCCATCGTGGAGCAGGCCCGCATGTTCTACGAGGCCGACGTCGTGGCCGGGTACATCGGCTCGGCCCTGTACAACATCATGTTCGCGCGCCGCCCGATCGACGTCATCGGCTTCATCAACCAGTCCTACCTGGCCACCAACGAGTACCTCATCTGCTCGGCCCTCGGCCACCGCCTGCACCTGTTCTACGGTGATGAGATCACCGATGGCAGGGGAAAGGACTGCGAGGGCCGGGACCTGGGAGTCACCAACCGGGACTACGTCTTCAACATCGAGCGCGACGGCGACCAGCTCGACGAGCTGCTCGACTCCCTGGAAGAGACATGGGGGGAGTCATGAGCTCCTTGGAGACCCGCACCTCGCCTCGGACAGCCCCCGAGCTGCGGCGAGCCCTGTGGCACCTGCGTCACTCAGGGCTGTCGGGGCTGCGTGAGCACCTGCGCCGTCGTCGGGCCACCGCCTGGGCCCGCCCCCGCCGGTGGGCCTCCAAGAGACGGGGCCGGACGCTCCTGCCGGACTGGCCGCTGCCCACACCCCAGGAGACCGGGCCCCGTCACGACGTGACCGTCGGGGTGATCGCCGACGAGTTCACGGCGCTCGCCCTGGGTTACGAGTGGCGCTCGGTGCCCCTGACCCCCACCGGTTGGCGCGAGCAGGTCGAGCAGACCCCCATCGACCTGCTCTTCGTAGAGTCCGCCTGGCACGGCAACGACGACGCCTGGCGCTTCCAGGTCATCGGCTCCCAGGGACCCTCGGGCCACCTGAGGGACATGGTTACCGTGCTGCGGGACCGAGGAGTGCCGACGGTCTTCTGGAACAAGGAGGATCCCGCCCACTACGACGAGGCCATCGAGACCGCACGCCTCTTCGACTGGGTCTTCACCACCGATGAGGCGATGGTGGAGCACTACCGGCGCGACCTGGGACATGACCGCATCGGGATCCTGCCCTTCGCCGCCCAGCCCGCGATCCACAACCCGATCCGCCTGCTGGACGAGGCGGGGCGTCCCGCGCCCCTGAGGGATGTCGCCTTCGCCGGCACCTACTTCGCTCACAAGTACCCCGAGCGGCGCGAGCAGATGGAGATCGTCCTGGGCGGCGCCCACGACGTCGCGGCACGCCTGCCCCACGGGCTGGACATCTTCTCCCGGTACCTCGGCGGCGACGACACCTACCAGTTCCCGGCTCCCTGGGACTCGCACGTGCGCGGCAGCCTCACCTACACCCAGATGCTCAGCGCCTACCGCGCCTACGCCGTCTTCCTCAACGTCAGCTCCGTGGTGGACAGCCCCTCCATGCTTCCGCGCCGCGTCATTGAGGTCCTGGCCTGCGGCACTCCCGTGGTGAGCACCCCGACGCCGGCCACCGACCGCCTGCTGCCCGCAGGCGCCCTGGCCAAGGTCACCGACCGCGCCCAGGCCGGTCACACCGTGCGAGCGCTCGTGACCAACCCGGCCCTCGGGGAGTACATGACGCATCTGGCGCAACGGGAGATCTGGAGCCGGCACACCTACAGCCACCGCGTGGAGACCGTGCTGCGAGCCGTCGGCATGGGGGAGCGGGCCACGCGCCGCCCCACCATCGCACCGCTGGTGTCCACCATCCGGCCCGAGCAGATCGACCACGTCCTTGAGACCCTGGCCGGTCAGCAGCGGGTGACGATGGCCCCGGTCATCCTCACCCACGGCTTCACCGCCCCGGCCCGCAGCAGGGCCCGGGCCCGCGAGCTGGGCCTGGAGATCGACTGGGTCGGCGCCGAGACCAGCACTCCCTTGGGGGGCTGCTACAACCTCATGCTCTCGCGGGTCGAGGCCGACTACATCGCCAAGATGGACGACGACGACCTCTACGGCGATCACTACCTCTTCGAGTCCCTCGCGGCGGCCGACTACGCCCGTGCCGAGGTCGTGGGCAAGCACGCCCACTACCTGCACCTGACGGGCCCGGATCTGACGGTGCTGCGCTTCGCCGACTGGGAGCACCGCTATACGACTTTCGTCTCCGGGCCGACCCTGGTGGCTCGGGCGGACCTGGCACGCGAGGTGACTTTTCCCGAGACGACCACTGGCGAGGACACCGGTTTCCTCAATGACTGCGCACGTGCCGGGGCCCGTATCTATTCGGCCTCCCGATTCGGGTTCGTCCAACGGAGAGGGACGACTTTCGGACACACCTGGGACATCTCCAACGCGGAGGTGCTGGCTACGTCCACCATTAGTCATTGGGGACCGCCCCACGAAATGGAGATGCCCACCTCATGAATGCCCGCAGCACCGAGACCTTGCACGTCATCATCATCGGTTCCGCAGACGGGCAGGACACACTCGGCTCTCTTGACCAGGACTCGCCCGAAGGCGGGATCGTCCCCATCGGCTGCCCCGATCCGGCGGGGCTGGGCCAGGTCCTGCGCCCTCTGGCCGCAGGGACCCGGGTCTGCTCCTCCAGGCGGGAGACCGGGTTGAGCCGGGCTATCTCACCTCAGTGGCCCAGCACGGCACCGGCGAGGCGGTCGTCCTCACCCCGACCGTGACCATCCGCCCCGACGGCACCCGCGACGAGCGGTTGCAGTGGCGCTTCAAGCACGGCAACCGCACCGCTGACCTGACCGTCGAGCCCCACATCTTCCCCGACACCGTCAGCGGAGCGGTGCTCACCATCCCCCGCCACGGCCTGCAGGACTGGGGCGAACCGGGGGCCCTCCACGGCGGGGACGACGCCGCCGGCGCGCAGACCGCGACCGATGACGAGCACACCGCCCTGAGCGGGCTCATTGCCCACATCATGGCCACCGGCAACCGGGTGGGGCTGCACGACGGCCCGGCCGTCATCCGCCACGCCCCCCAGCCCCCCGGCCCCTGGGGCAGGATCGACCACTACCGCCACCTGCTGGGCACGGTGCTGCCGGCGTGGCTGCAGGCCGGCAGCCCCCCACCGGCCTGGGTCCACCAGCTCATCATCCACCGCCTCATCCAGGTCACCGACGCCGACCGCGGACTGCGCTACCCCTCGGCGGGGCTCACGGCCGCCGAGCGCGCCGAGGTGGCCCAGCTCCTGCGCGCCGTCACCCGGCGCGTCCCCGCCCCCCAGATCGAGGCGTACTGCTCCACGCCGCTGGCCGTGGGCCGTCGCACCGCACTGGTCGCCATGGCCGCCGGCCCCATGCCCGCCCCGATCCTGCCCTCGGCGCGCAGGTTCCGCAGCGACCAGAAGGCCACCTACTTCTACGCCGGCGACATGCCCCAGGAGCAGTGGAAGGTCGATGGCGCCTGGGCCCGGCCGACCAGCGCCAAGACGGTCGACCACCGCTACTTCGACGACGTGGTGCTCCACGAGCGCATCGTCTGGCTGCCCAAGGGGCGGATCACCGCCGTCATCGACGGCCAGGAGCTCCCGGTGGCCCCCTACCGGGGCAATCCCAAACCGCCTGAGACGCCTCCAGGGCGAGGCCGCCCGGGAGCGGCCTCATCCGGGCTGCGCCGGCGCCTGGCCCGGCTCCTGAGTCCCACCGCCACGCAGGAGACCCAGACGCCCGACGGCACGTCACCTGCCCCGGAGGCCTCCTCCGCGGCGTCCTCCACGACTTCCGTGGCCTCCTCCTCAGCGCCCACGCCGTACACCGCCTCATCCCCCTCCGACTGGCCCCGCACCTGGCTCTACATGGACCGCCACGACAGCGCCGGTGACAACGCCGAGCCGCTGTACCGCTACGCCCGCACCCACGCACCCAGCGTTCGGCACATCTTCGTCATCGAGCGCAGCAGCCCGGACTGGGAGCGCCTCGCACAGGACGGCTTCGTCCTGCTGGACCCGACCGGCCCCGGATTCGACGCCGCCTGGAGCGGCGCCGAGACCATCCTCCTGTCCGATATCGGCGATCCGCTCATCGCGGGCCGCCTCACCGGCACGGGCGTCGGCCCCGACCAGCGTCTCGTCTTCCTCCAGCACGGCGTGACCATGCGCGACATGTGGCGCTGGTTCAACGGCGCCCGCATGGACGTCGTCGTGTGCGCCACCGCCGCCGAGCAGGCCGGGCTGACGGCTGACCACACCTCCTACGCCCTCACCGACCGAGAGGTCTGGCGTACCGGCTTCCCCCGCCACGACCACCTCCACAGCCTGCTGGGACGCGAGCGCGACAGCATCCTGCTGGCCCCCACCTGGGACCCCGAGGTCTCACGAGCCCTGGAGAGCGACCCCGACGCCGTCGGACTCCTCAGCGCGCTCTACCGGCCCTGGCTCGAGCTGGCCGCCGGCCTGATCCAGGACGGCCACCGCACCGTCCTGTTCGCCCACCCCAAGCTGGTGCTGCACGCACCCGAGTGGTTCCGGGCCCTGGGCGTGCCCGCAGTCACCGGCCGCGAGCTGCCCGAGACCCTGGCCCGCTCCTGGGCGGTGGTCTCGGACCGCTCATCCGTCCTCGACGAGGGCATGATCGCCGGCTGCGTCGGTATCGTCTGGGACCCCCGCGCACGGCCCGACACAGACCGCTACCGCGCCCGTCACGAGGCCATCGGAGCCATCGGCGCCGACACCAGCGCGCAGGTGCATCAGGCAGTGGAGGACGTCGTCGCCGGACGAGTCACCGCCCCCGAGGACCTCCTCCTGCTCGACGCCGGAGCCTGCGCCCGCCTGACCGCCCAGCTCCGACGCGACGTGATCTGATGCCGGCTCCGCCGGCGGGGGCCCCGCCGATGCGCCGCCGCCCGCCCCTGGTCAGCCTCGTCATCCCGTCTACGGGGTGGCCCCTTACCTGCCCCGCTTCCTGAGCTCGCTCGACGCCCAGGACCACCCGCACCACCGTCTCCAGGTCGTACTCGTCCTGGACGGGGCCTGCGACGACTCACCGCGGGCCTGCCGGAGCTGGGCGCGGCGAACCGACCTCGACGTCGAGATCATCGAGACGGACAACGGCGGACAGGGACGCGCCCGAAACCTCGGGATGGAGCGGGCCCGGGGCCAGTGGATCGGCTTCCCCGATCCCGATGACTGGCTCGCCCCCGACTTCCTCACCCGGCTCCTGGCCGCCAGGCGCCGCGGCGACGTCCTCCTGGCCGGCCGCACCCTCATCCACCAGGACGGCGCTGAGATCCCCCACCCCCTCGACTTCCGCTTCCAGGGTGGGACTGCGCGGGTCGACGCCGCCCGGCAGCCGCAGGCCATCCAGCTCTCCGTCCACGAGTGCCTCATCCGGGCCGACCGGGCGCTCGCGGCCCGGTTCCCGGAGGACCGTGAGGCCCCCACCTTCGAGGACGCCCTCTACCTGGGGCGCATCCGCAGCCGCTGGGGCTGGATCGCTACGTGCCCGAGGCCGTCTACCACTATGACAAGCGGGTCGCAGGCGACTCCGCGGTTCAGACCGCCTGGTCGCGGCCGGGCCGCTATGTCGCTCAGATGCGCACGCGCTACCACGCCCTTCTCGATGCCGCAGGTGGGGCGCCCTGGGCCCAGCAGACGATCCTGTACGACCTGGGCTGGTACTTCGGGGTCGTCGACGCCGGCCGGATGCCCATCGAGCCACCCGGACTGGGCCAGGCGCACGCGGCCGAGATGCGTGAGCTGGCGCAGCGCCTCGACTCCGAGCAGATCCTCCGCAGCCCTTGGGGGAACCTCGGCGCCCGGGACCGGGCCCGCCTCCTGCTGTGGAAAGGCCGGCCCGAGGTGGCGGTGGTGCGCGACGGCGAGGTCATCGAGCTGTGCACCGTCGAACCTGCCGGCCGGCAGGCGGAGCCCCTGCGCTACGCCGGCACCGACGTCGGCTGGGTCCTCACCGGGGCCGAGGCGGTGCAGCGCTACTCCGGTGCAGACGTCCCTCGCATCCCCCTGTGGCCCCGCCGACCCCGGCTGGTTGAACCGCGCCCGGCCAGGATGGTGCGCCTTCGCAGGCTGCTGCGGCGTCGTCGCTGAAGCGCGTCGATTCTGCCGGCCCGACGCCGGTCCGCTGCGCGAGGTGCGACTCACAGCGCCGGGGCGAGGTGACGCGGTGCCAGGGCGACCTCCAGCTCGTCGGCGACCCACGAGTACAGCGAGGCGGCGTAGTGGAAGGGGGCGGCCCCCCCAGCGGTGCGCGTCGTCGGCCACCACGAGCTCGTCGGGCACCTGCAGAATCCGCAGGTCGGTCTCCTGGTAGACGAGCTCGATGTAGCGGGTCATGACCCAGTTGGCCTCCATAGCCGTCTGCCCCCAGCTCGGGACGGTGGACATCCCCGAGGTGGTCCGCGTTGCCCAGGGAACGTTGATGAGGATCGTCCGCCTCGCCAGGTCGAGCCGCTCCAGGAGGGCGTGGAAACGCAGCAGGGCGGGCCGCCACAGGTGCAGGTGCTCGGCCGTCCCCAGCTCGAGGAACCTGGCGGGAAGCCCCTCGTAGAGGCCGGCCGTCAGCGCCTCGGTCGAACGCGTCAGGAAGGTCCCGGGGGAGGTCTCCAGGACGCCGAGGCGCTCATCGGTCAGGTCCCACAGCAGGAGGTCGGTGTAGGAGGCGACGGCCGTGAGCTGCGCCTCCAGGTTGCCCACCATGTCGGACAGGAAGGACCGACGGGCGAAGGACGACCTGAGTAGGGACAGATCGACGTCGCCGACGTCGGCCGGGCACCCCGCACTGATGAGGGACTGGCGGGCGATGTAACGCTCCACGCTCCAGCCCCGCCGCTCCATCTCACCGGCCACGTCCCTGGCCACGCAAGAGCCGTAGACCGTGATTCGTCCTGCTGTCATCGTGCTTTCCTCACTGCGCATGGTCATACTCCTCGAGCGTGTCGGTAGGGCAGGGTGCGGCTCTCCGAGCGTTGGATCCGCACCCCCGCCGGTTTCCACTTCTCCCGGCACTCGGCCAGGATCGTGGCGGCCTTGTCCGGCTTGTTCTTGGCGATGTTCCAGGACCACCACCGGTAGTCGTGGGCGATCTGGGGGCCCGGGCCGTCACCGATGAGCTCGCCATCCATGAGCCACAGCGCCCGGGTACACATCTCCTCGATGACCTGTGCGGCATGGTTGACGATGAACACCGTCCCGGCGGCGCGCCGCAGCTCGGTCATCTTGATCTCGCTGCGCTCCTTGAACGCGGCGTCACCGGTGGACAGGGCCTCGTCGATGAGGAGGATGTCCGGGTTCGCCGCGGCGGCGATCGCGAACCGCAGACGTGAGGCCATTCCCGAGGAATAGGTCTTCATCGGGCGGTAGATGGCCTTCCCGATCCCGGCCAGCTCAATGACCTCCGGGATGATCGCCTCGATCTGCTGGGGAGTCAGCCCCATGGCCAGGCAGCCCAGGCGCACATTGCGCTCGCCGGACAGGTCCGGGACGAGGGCCGCGTTGACGCCCAGGAGCACCGGGGTGGAACGGGCGCTCACCGTTCCCGAGGTCGGCGTCTCCAAGCCGCCCATGACGCGCAGCAGCGTGGACTTCCCCGCGCCGTTGCGCCCCAGGATTCCGATCGACTCCCCGGCGCGAGCCACGAAGGAGATGTTCTTGAGGGCCTCGACCCTCACTTTCGGCCTGTGCCCAGTCATCCCCATGACGATCTTCTGCGCCACGGAGGCGGCGCGCAGATCCTCGGCGTCCGTGGAGGGCGCCCGGTAGCTCACCCCGATCTCGTCGACGACGACGGTGGCGGTGCCGATGCCGGCCTCGTGACCCTCGGCCGCGGTCATGACAGCGGCCGGCGAGTCGCCGTCCGATGTCATCGTGACGATGGGGGAGGGAGGTGTCACCTCTCCCGGCCGGTCCGCCTGGAGGGCCGCTGAATCCTTCCCTGCTCCGGTCTCAGCGCTCGACACCGTAGGCCTCCTCCTTCTCCCAGAAGAACACGAAGGACACGGCGGTCAGCCCCAGCGACCAGGCACTGAGGATGAGCCACATGCGCGGCTGCGGAACGCGCTGGTACAGGATCACGTCCCGGTACATCGTGATGATGAGGTAACCGGGATTGAGGTCCATGGCCCGCAGCATCACCGGGTGATGGATGAACCGTTCGTAGGAGAAGAAGACTCCCGAGGCGTAGAACCAGAACTGAGTCAGGAAGGGCCAGATGTTGCGCATGTCCGGGATCGTCGTCGTGATACGGGAGGCCGCCAGCGTCAGTCCCAGGCTCAGGAGCACCTGAAGCGCCAGGACCGGGACGATGAGGACCCAGTGCCAGCTCGGCCAGGCGTGAGGAGGAAGGACCACCACGAGGACGAGGAGCGCGATCATCGGCGGGATCAGGTCGATCGCGCTGCGAATCGTGTACGACGCGGGCAGGGCGGCCCGAGGGAAGGAGAAGCCTCGAATGAGGTTCCTGCCGGTGACGATCACCTGGCTGCCACCGGTGACCGCCCGCTGCAGCGGCGGGAAGAACGTGACGCCGATGATGAGGTAGCCGATGAAGTTGTCAATACCGCGGCTCGTCTGCAGAAGCAGACCAAAGACCAGGAAGTAGACGATCGCGTCGAGCATCGGCTTGGCGATGAGCCAGGCGTTGCCCAGGAAGGTGCCCCGTTGAGAGCCCAGGGCCTTGGCCCGGGCATCGGCCCAGATGAAGTGCCGTCGCTGCCAGAGCTGGCGTATGTAGGCCACCAGCGGCGGGCGCCGGCCCACCGGGTAGAGCTCGCTGAGCTCGACGACGCTGACACTGACCTCCGAGCTGCCGCCCCAGAACGGCTGCCCATCGGACCACGGGGCCCAGGACGCCCTGCTCATACCAGCTCCTTGTAGATCTCGGCCTGACGGACTGCGTTGCCGCTCCAGGTGGGCAGCGGCTGATGCGTCGAGGGCAGGGGCTCTCCAGCCGCCATATCAGTCAGCACTCGGCTGAGTGCCTCCACGTCGCCGGCCGGGAAGGACCGATTCGTCGCTGCGGCGGTGAGCTCGCTGAGCGCGGGGAGGTCGGAGACCACCACCGGCCGACCCAGCGCCATCGCCGTCATCGGCTTGAGCGGTGTCACCAGCCGGCATACCGGCGTATCCAGCCTCGGCACGCAGAAGACGTCCAGGGCCTGGTACCAGTCCAGGGCCGTGGCGCGCTCCACCCGTCCGGGAAGGACGCACACCGAGGCCTCCAGCCCCAGCTCTCCGGCCAGGGCCACCAGCTCGGGTCGGCTGACCCCGTCACCCACGACGGCGCACCGCACGTCGACCCCCCGAGCGCGGCAGAGCGCCACGGCCCGCAGGAGCACGTCGAAGCCCTCGTAGCCCACCAGGGAGGAGACGCTGCCCACCCACAGGCCGTCGCGGGGCAGGCCCAGCCGTTGGCGGGCATTCGCTGGCGAGTACCTGGTGGCCTCCAGGACCTCCTGCTCCACGGCGTTGGGGACGACCGTGATCCGGCTGGGCTCGACACCCCGGGCCGCGAGGTCCTCGGCCTGGACCCGAGAGAGGACGACGACGGCATCGGCCCGCCGGGCCATCTCGGCCTCCTTGGCCCGCAGCAGCGCGAAGCGCTCGGAGCTCAGTGCCTCGGCCTGCTGACTCACCGGCCTGGAGGCCACCCAGGTGCACTCCAGTACCCCTCGCATCTCGTAGACCCAGGGCAGGCCGTAGGAGCGCGCCACCGCCTGGGTGACCAGGGCGTTGACGTAGTTGGTGGTCGTGTGCAGCACGTGGGGGTGGAATGCCTCCACCTCCCGCGCCAGCAGACGGCTCATCTGAGCCAACCGGGCTATCGGGGCGGCCTGGGTCCGCGCGGGCAGAAGCCGCCGGTAGGTGACTGCGTCGACGACGTCGGTGGCCTGAGCCGAGGGCCTGCCGATGATGACGGGGTAGCCGATGCGGGTCACCGCCCGCACGTCGATGCCGGCGTCGCACTGCGCCTGAAGGAGTGCGTGCGAGCGCACGGTGTAGCCGGACTGGGTGTGGGGCAGTGAGCTTGTCAGCAGGTGAAGGACTCGCAGCGGTTCGCCGGGGTCAGGAACGGTCCAGCCCGGTGAGGGGGACAAGCGGGGCAGGTGGAATCCCGGGCTCATCATGGCGAGCTGGGAACGCAGCCGGGCCCGCAGCGCCCCGGAGCCGGGCGCTGCCTCCAGTGCGCTGAGCGCGGCGCTCAGGTGTCCCCGGGACCACAGGTCCCGCGCGCGCACCGCGGGGCTCAGGCCCTCGGCGTCAAGATGCCTACGCTCGGCGGAACCGAGGTGGATCGCCATCTCGGCGGCGAGCCGGCGGCCGAGGGTCGATCGCGGCACCGCCCGGCTCAGCGCGTCACTAGCCGAGTCCGGTCGGTCGGCGATGAACGCCGACAGTGCCCGGCGCAGCTCGTGCTCGCCCGCGCCGACGCCGAGAGCCCGAGCGCTGCGGCCACGCCAGGGCTCAGAGAGCCGACGCGCCCCCTGCAGGGCCAGCAGCACCGGATCCTCGACCAGCTGCCTGGTGGCGGAGGTGCTCAGCAGTGCGAGGTTCCTCAGGATCTGGAGGTCAGCCACCGGCCACCTGCCTCAGGAGGGACTCGTAGCGGTTGGTCATGGCCTCGGCGTCGGCGTGAACCGCCAGCCAGCGCCGTCCGCCCGTCACGTCCAGACGGCTGCGGTCTGCAGCCAGGGCGCTCCACAGGGAGGCCAGGGCCTGCGGGTCCTGCGGGGCGGTGACGTCACCGCAGCCGGCGTCCTCCACGATGCGCCGGGCCTCCCCGTCCACTGAGGCGCACACGTGCACTCCGGCGGACATGATCTCGTAGAGCTTGGAGGGGACCGTCATGGACATGGCCGGCCAGTTCTGCAGGCTCACCAGCGCCGTATCGGCCCAGGCGTAGTGCTGATCCACCTCGCTCCAGGGCACAGGGGGGAGGATCTCCACGGGGGCGGCGAGCCTGTGGGCCAGGGCCACCACCTCCTGGAGCTGTGCGCCGTCGCCGACGATCCGCAGTACCACCGGGGTGTCGTTGCGCTGAGCGATATGCGCGGCCCGCACCGCGAAGCCCAGTCCCTGAGCGCGCCCCACGGTTCCCAGGTACAGCACGTGCAGGGTGCCCTCCGAGCGGCGTCGGTCGGCACCCGTGCGGCCTGTCTGCACCGCGGCGCCGGTGTTGCGCACCGTCACCACGCGGCGTACCCCGCGCGAGCGCAGGACCTGGGCGAAGGAGTCCGTCGTCGTCACCACGGCCGCGGCCTCCCGCTCCAGGCGGGTGATGAGGGGTGGCAGGAGGCTGCGCGTGCCGTGGTCGACGATGTGGAGCCGGCGGGCTCGGTGGGCCCATGCCAGGGCCGATGGGCAGGCGTCCGGCTCGGACCACTGCGCGGCTGACAGGAGCAGATCCGGCCAGGCGTCGCGCAGTTCCACCACGACCGGACGGTGCAGGACCCTGCCGACGGCGAGCGCGGCCGGGAGGGTGGGGAGCCCCGGTACTGAGCCGAGGATGACGTCCGGACGGTTGGCTCCCCGGAAGCGCGCCACCCCCAGGCGCACGGAGTCGGCCGCCGCGACCATCTGATCGGTCCCTCGTCCGCACACTCCGCTGCTGTAGGGGCGGAAGATCGTGCGGTGCACCATCGCCCCGGTGACGTCTCGCCTGATCGAACCGGCCACGTGGGCCGTGCCGCCTGGCAGGAGACGACCGCCCGGGTAGTGGGGGGCCGGAGCCAGCACCGCCAGCTCGTGGCCCCGTGAGATCAGCGCCTCGGCCAGTCGGTTCCAGCGGCGTTGGGGGGCGCCGACCTCCGGTGCCCAGTAGTGGGTGAGCAGAAGGATGCGCATGTCCTCACCTCGCCCTTCGAAGGGTGGGGAAGGGGTTGGGGGCTCCGATGATGGAGGGCATCTTCAGGTAGAGGATCAGGACTGCTGCCATGGCGACCTGGGGCATCCAGAGTCGGTTGTTGGTCAGGAGGCTGCCGGCCGCCAGGGCGGAGCACGACGCCGCCGCCAGGGTCACCAGGAGGGCCGAGGCCCAGTGCGGCCATCCGGCGCAGACCAGGCGCTGGTAGACGTGCAGCCGGTGCGGCGCGTACCAGCACTGGCCCGCTCTCAGCCGCATCCACAGGGTGTAGCCGGTATCCGCCAGGAGCACGAGGACGGGGGCGAGAGAGCCGCCTCCACGGCCACACCCCGGGACAGGCAGGCCGTCACGGCGAAGGCCCAGGCGCTGCCCAGGGCGTAGGAGCCGGAGTCACCCAGGAACACCTTGGCGCGAGGCGTGTTGAATGGAAGGAAGCCGAGGCAGGCTCCGGCCACCGAGACCATGACGAGCCCCAGCCCGGCGACCGGGGCGACGGCTGCCACCTGGACGTACCACAGGGAGGTCAGCAGGGCGTGGCCGCAGGCCAGACCATTGGCGCCGTCCATGAAGTTCGTGGCGTTGACCAGCGCGGCGGTGCCCACGCAGATCGCCGGGGTCCACCACAGTGAGACCTCGAAGGCGCTGTGCGCCACCAGACCGAGCCCTGCGCCCAGGACGAGCTGGAGAACCAGACGGGTCCTGACGGACACCGAGAACAGGTCCTCGATCAGCCCGAGCAGTGCGAAGGCGAGCACGGTCGCCAGCCCCATGAGCGCGACGTCGACCCCGGACATCGCGTGAACAGCGCCTTGCAGGTGCACCGCAGCGAGGACCGCTGTCCAGGTGGCCAGTGAGGCGGCCAGGACGATGGCGAGTCCACCACCGCGGGGGACAGGCGTCCGGTGCAGGGATCTGTCCCCGGGGACGTCGACGACGCGGGCTCTCCTCAGAAGCGGGATCACGGCCGCGGTCAAGGAGGCGCAGACGGCTGCTGTCACGGCGAGTCCGCTCAGGAGCAGGGTGGTCATGAGGCCGCCTCCAGGGCCCGCCGGGCGTGAGCCCGCCATCTCAGGCGGAGCCGCCACTGATCCGCCACCGCGACGGCCGACCCTGCCAGGCCCGCGGTCCACGGAAGCAGATGGACCTGCGTGGCGAGGTCGAGGAAGCAGGAACCGACTGCGAACCCGGCCCCGGCCACGATGATGAAGGGCATGACCCGCGTCGAGGCCCACGGCCAGTAATGCCATGTCACGCACCAGGCGGTCACCTGAATGAGAACCGCGGCCGCGACCCCTATCAGGAGCAGACGCGGATAAAGAATTCGATGCGTTGATAAGAGCGTCCTGATAAGGGTCGCCAGGAAGAGCCACAGCGCCCAGGAGGCGATGTCTCGGCTCACTGCCGAGAAATCAGACGGGAGGCCGGGCGCTGAAGCGGCCACGGAGGGGACACTGGAGGAGGTGCGGGAGGGGTGGCAAGGGGTCGGGCAGGAACTACTGCGACCACTGGTGACCTCCGGTCTTCTGGGACGGTAAAGGCCTGGAGTGCGGCCTTCTTTACTCGCTTTCTTATAACGGTAGTTGTGTCGCCCAGTAGGAAAGCGGTAGTCGTCATGATTGGCTCGTCTGCAATCAGACTGTGATGTTCGGGGCTTATCGTGACGGCGCCGAAACCGCTCGTAATCGTTGCTATACCGCGGAATACTGGGGTTCTGTCACATGATGGCCTCAGCTTGTGGTGTCTCGGGTCGAGGGGTGGGGTGGCAGTTTCGCGCATTCATTGGGTTACGCGATAGTGGGTGACGGCCGACATAGTTGAAAGCCTGCTTCAGAGGGGTAACAAAGGATTCTTGGGGGGTGCCTCGTGCCTAGACTTAGTGGCGAGCGCGTTCAACCGCCATACGTGCAACCAACGACAACACCATCGATTCTTGTGTGATTCATACAAAGATCGACGGGTTCAACCCGCGAGGACAATCCCTATGAAACGCATCATCACCTACGGCTCCTTCGACCTGCTCCACTACGGGCACATTGAGCTGCTACGCCGGGCCAAGGCCATGGGTGACTATCTCATTGTTGCGCTGTCGACCGATGAGTTCAGCGCCTCCAAGGGGAAGCGCGCCTACTTCACCTATGAGCAGCGCAAGGCGATGCTTGAGGCCGTCCGCTATGTCGACATGGTCGTTCCCGAGCAGACCTGGGGGCAGAAGAGTCGGGACATCGACGAGTACGGCATCGATGTCTTCGTCATCGGCGATGACTGGATCGGCACCTTCGACGAGCAGCTCGAGGGCCGCTGTGAGATCGCCTACCTTCCGCGGACCCCGGAGATCGGCTCCTTCGAGCGGACGCGACCGTGCGGTGAGGGACAGGAGGAGGCCCGGGAAGCTCTCGTGCGGTGAGCGCCCTCAGGCGTGACGATTGTGTCCGGGGCCGAAGTAGACATCGTCGAGCGTGGCCGTCTGCAAAGAGCGCTGCCGCAGAATGTCGATGATCTGACCGTAGACGGAAGTGACGGTGGGGAAGTTCGCGTGACCGATGACGATGTGCTGAGCGAGCAGCCACTTCTGTGCCTCACCGAGAAGGACCTCCGGCGTGAGCTGCCCTGAGTCTCCGAAGGAGCCGTACCACATGGTCGTGGTCGTGTAGCCGATCTTGGCGCAGACCGAGTCGGTGTAGGAGCTGCGGCCGCCGTAGGGGGGCCGGATGAAGGGTGCGCCTGTGACACCGTAGGTGTTGCGCAGCAGGTTCTCGCACTGGGTGAGCTCGTCGATGATCCCGCCCTCCGACAGCGTCGTCAGGTCAGGATGAGTCCAGGTGTGGTTCGCCAGCTGAATCTGCCCGGATTCCACCAGGGGCCTCATCTTGTCCCGGTTGTCGGTCCAGCTCGGATAGCAGCCGGTGACGAAGAAGGTCAGACGGACTCCGGAGTCCTTGGCGAAGTCCAGGTAAGCGTCCACGACTGAGGAGTCGACGCCGTCGTCGATGGTGATGGCCACGACGTTGCCGACGTTCTCCGGCAGGCCGGTGATGAGCGAGTCCGCAGGAGTGGGTGCGGGAAGTGGCGGTGGGCCGTCCTGAAGGTGAAGTGGGTTGAGGGAGGGGTCGGTGAGGGTGTGGGGGAGGGTGACGTGGAGGCCAGGGGTGAGCTCTGCGTCGGGGACGAGGCCGGTGAGGTGGAATGGGCCGCCGTCCGTGCGGTGCTGCAAGCGCTGAGGCAGCCTGCGGTTCCGGCGGCCAGGGCGAGTAGGAAGTCGCGGCGTTGCATGGGAGGGACTTTCTCGAAGGGTGGTTGCCAGGGCATCGAGCACCTGCTCCGCCGGCAGGGGCGTCGCAGTGAGCGCGCTGCTCATTTGTCGGGGCGCAGGAGAGAGGCTGAAGCCATCGCTGTCCGCAGCAAGCCTGCGCCGCTAAGGTGGCAGCGTCGTTTGCTGCCGCGGGAGGGGGAGAGGGAGCGGATGATCCGCCATCGTGGGGTGGCTGACGGGGTTTGAACCCGCGACCTCCTGGACCACAACCAGGCGCTCTGCCGACTGAGCTACAGCCACCATGTACGGTATCACCGCAACGAGTCGGTACTGTATCCGCTCCTCTCCCCGCACACCAAACTGGAGTCGGTGCACTACGTCACGTTCGAGGGGTGCGCCGAGGACACCGAGGACACCGTCGTCCCGCTCACCTGGTGGGCGTGTTGAGGATTCGCTCAGCCACGTCCTTGCACTCCTGAGAGCTCGGGCCCTCCCCGGCGGGGAACAGGACCTCGCGGTAGTAGCGCAGCTCGTCGATGGACTCCAGGATGTCCGCCAGCGCACGATGGCCGCCGGCCTTCTTCGGCGCGTGGAAGAAGGTCCTGGGGTACCAGCGCTTGGCCAGCTCCTTGAGGGAGGAGACGTCCACGATCCGGTAGTGGAGGTGCTCGATGAGCTCGGGCATGTCGCGGGCCAGGAACGCCTTGTCCGTGCCCACGGAGTTGCCCGCGAGCTGGGCGGTGCGGGGCTCGGGAACCAGGGAGGTCACGTAGTCCAGGACCGTGGAGCGGGCGGTCTCCATGGTCACCCCGTCCTCCAGGGCGGCCAGGAGGCCCGAGGAGGTGTGCATGGTGCGCACGTAGTCGTCCATCTGCTCCAGCGCGGCGGCGGGAGGCTTGATGAGCACATCGATTCCCTCCGCCAGGGGCTTGAGCTCATAGTCGGTGACGACGACGGCGACCTCGATGAGCGCGTCGGCGCTCTGGTCCAGCCCCGTCATCTCACAGTCGATCCACACCAGCGGGTCAGAGGTAGTCATCTGCTTGCTCACGGGAACCACTGTAGTCACCTCGGCGAGCTTCAGAACCGTGGACCCTCCCATGGGGTGGTGAGATTCGAGGCGGATGGGCGACCGCGTCCTGGCATAGCGGTCCGGCGGCGCAAAGATCGCGATAAGGTCTCTATGAAGTCTGACCGCCCTTGAGCAACACGGAGCACTCATGTCCCAAAGCCCCGACCCCCGTCACCTCGGAAGCTCCTACATCATGGAGACCCGGATCGGTGCGGGTGCCCAGGGGAGAGGTCTGGCGCGGTCGGCGTACGGACGCCCGGGAGACCTTGGCCTTCAAGGTTCTGCGTGCGGAGCTGGTGGAGAACCCCGATGTCGTGGAGCGCTTCATCAAGGAACGCTCCACTCTGCTGCGGGTGCGCAGCCCCTATGTCGTCGCCATTCGTGACGTCGTCATCGAGGGCTCCACCTTCGCGATCGTCATGGACTACGTCAACGGCGGTGACCTGCGAGATCTGCTGAGGTCTCACGGCAGTCTGCCACCTGCGCAGGTGGCGTCCCTGGGGACGCGTATCGCTCAGGGACTGTCCGCGGTTCATCGCGCCGGCGTGATCCACCGGGACATCAAACCCGCCAATGTCCTGCTCAGCTCCCGTCCCAGCCGGGGCGGCGACCCCGCTGAGACAGTCGTCGTCGGTGTCGCCCCGGGAGGGGGAGGTGCCCGAGACCGTTGTACCCCGACTGGCGGACTTCGGGGTGGCGCGCATCTGCGACACCTTCTCCGCCTCCCACCTCACCGGGGCCATCGGCACACCGCTGTACATGGCGCCGGAGATCCTGTCGCTACAGGCCCCGACCTCCGCCGCCGACATCTACTCACTGGGCATCATGCTCTACGAGATGACGTGCGGGACGACGCCGTTCGTGGGGGAGCCCGCCCAGCTGCTGAGCCAGCACGCCCGACGCGATGCGGGCCGGCCTCTGGGAGTGCCCGACCCGCTGTGGGAGCTCATCGCCGCGATGATCTCCAAGCAGCCCGACATGCGTCCCTCCATTGAGAACGTCGCCCAGCGCCTGGACGTCATGCAGTCCGCTCTGGCCGGTCTTCCCGCAGCGCCTCGACTGGCCTCGCCCCCGCAGTCGACGGCTCGCTCGTTCCCTACGACTGGGACGCCCTCCCTCCTGCCGAGCCCGCGGCTCCGCCGGCGACGCTGCCGAGTCCCTCAGCGACCTCGGCCACGATGGCCTTCGCCCCGGATGCGCCGACCCTGGTGGGCGGGCAGCAGTACGTCCCCGGCCCCGGACAGGTTCCCCTCAGCCCGGGAACGGCGGGGACCGCGGGTTTCGCCGCTCCCGCGATGTCGGCCAGCCCTGGTACCTCCAGTCCCTCCGCGCCCGCCTTCTACAGTCAGCCGGGCTCGCACCCGCAGGCTATGGCGGGGGGACCGCAGGCCGGCGCGCGTCGGCGGTGGTGGCGCCGTCGGTGGGTGACTGTGGCCGCCGTGGTCACCGTCCTGGCAGTGGTGGGGGCGAGCGCGACCTGGTGGTACTTCTTCTCCGGAACGCAGATCAACAACCGGTGGGCGGCGGCGCTACCCGCCGGCAACGGTGTCCAGGAGGAGCTGCGCTACGCGGAGGCCTCCGAGCCCGTCGCATCCGCAGACGGAACCACGATCGCCTTCCAACGCGATGGCAAGAAGCACCTCGTGGATCTTACGAAGAGCACGACGACGCCGGTGTGGAGCGGTGAGTGCTTCAAGGTGCGCCCCTGGGTCGGTGGTTCGATGCTCTGCACCCAGACCAGTGACGAGTCCACGGTGATCGGGGCTGCGGGCAAGACCTCCAAGGTGCCTTTCTCCAAGGGCTCCTTCTACATCGGCGCGACACCTGACCTCGGCATCGTGTCCGACAAGGGGGAGTCCACCGACGGAGGCGTCATGAAGGCCTACGATGCATCCGGCAAGGAGAAGTGGACCGCTTCCGGGCAGTACAAGGGAGGCCGGGTCGACAACGGTTTCATCCTCACCTACGAGATCAAGTCGCGACAGTTCCAGGTGCTGTCGGCCAAGAACGGTGAGGTGCTCGTCTCCGAGCCCGGAAAGCAGCCGGATTCGGACTTCGATGAGGACACTCGATTCCCCGGTGGGTTCAATATCGTGTCCGGGCCAGAGGCCTTCTCGAGAGTGACGTCCTCGGGTGCCACGATCTACAAGGCCAACGGCAGCGAGGCGGCAACCGTCTCAGGCAAGTTCTCGGAGAAGCACTGGTGGGCGGCGTCAGCGCCCCTGAATGTCTCGGCGCTGAAGGATGCCTACTCCTCCTTGGCCAAGGCACCGTCCTCGACCACTCCGGTCATCGGCCCCAGCGGCACGGTCAACGTCGCCATTGATACGAGCGCCTGCACGGCCAAGGTCGGCAGCAAGAAGCTCGCGCTGCCTGAGTTCTCGCAGCGCGAGGGCTGCCACATCAGGCCCATCGGGCTACTCAGTGACGGACAGGTGCTGGTCGAGGTCGGAAGGCAGAGCATCTGGGACAGTGAACCGGGCAACCTCGTCGTCGCCGTGTCGCCCGATACGGGCAAGGTCGGTTGGAAGACCCCCGGCGCCTACGGCGGCACGGTCCCTCCCGCCAAGGGCCAGAGCGACGCCCGTCTTCTGGTCGCCCAAGGCGCCTCCTTCTACTTCGACCTGGTGGTCTCCCGGATCACCAGCAAGTAGGAGCACCTGCGATACACGGCCGATACGTGGCGCCGGGGTGCCGACCAGATCAGTGGTCGGCACCCCGGCGCTACATGTCGGGAGGACTTGGAAGGATCAGCGACGCCCGCGGCGGGCCAGAGCGGCGTAGCACACCACCATGCAGACCAGGCCGATGGCTGAGAGCATGCCGTAGTCCGTCAGCCACTGCGCGGTCTCGTGCTTCCACAACGCGTCGTCACGGTTGGGCAGGATGGCGAGCATCTCCAACGTGGAGGAGGCCATGGCATAACCCCACCGCGACGGCATGAACCAGGCGAGCTGCTCGAAGACCGCCCGTCCCGAGATCGGGATGATGCCACCGGACAGGACCAGCTGGGCCATGATGGAGACCACCAGGACCGGCATGACCTGCTCGGAGGAGGAGACCATCGCGGAGACGGCCAGCCCCAGGAGCCCGGAGACGAAGGCGACGGCCCAGCAGCAGAAGGCCAGCTCCAGCCCCGGCCACCCCTCCAGGATGACGGCATCTGAGGGGCCCTTGTTGAGGGCCAGGGCGATGCCCAGCATCAGTGCGGTCTGAATGGTGGTGATGAGCGCCAGGATGGTCGCCTTGGAGAACAGGTAGGCGCCGGATCTCAGCCCGACGGCCTTCTCCCGCAGGAAGACGTCCCGCTCCCCGATGAGGTCGCGGATGGTTGCTGACATCCCGGAGAATGCCGCCCCGGTGATGAGGATGACCAACAGCTGCAGGGCCTGGCTGGAGTACCTGATGATCGGGGGAGTGGGGTTCTCCGGTGTCGGGGGAGTGGGCTCCGGGTAGTGGGGGACCGCGAAGCCGTCGCTGCCCTCAATGGCCTTGGTGAGCAGTCCCATGATGATGGGGAGCAGCAGCATGAAGGCGAGGTAGGACGGGTCCGCCGCCACGATCCGCAGCTGGCGCCGCACGAGGGTCGAGACCTGCCTGAGCACGGACTGCTGCTTGGGCGGCTTCTCCCGCGTCGCCGGCCCCGCGGACGCTGCGGGAGCCCCTCCTCGCCGCGTCGAGGGCACCGTGGCCTCCATGTACTGACGCAGTTCCGCGGTGTGGTTGCGGATGAGGGCGTAGACATCGGCGTAGCCGTCCACGGCGGGCGGGTCGGGCAGGGTGCCCTTCGGCGTGTTGAGCAGCAGGCGGCCCTGGGAGGCGATCTCGTTGAGCCTCTGGCGGAAGTAGGGGAGTACCTCGCGGGGGGGAGCCGTAGTAGACGGGCTTGCCTCCCGCAGCCAGGATGAGGACCTTGTCCGCGCGGTCGATGTGGTTCTCATTGTGGGTGACGACGACGACCGTGCGGCCGGTGTCACCAGGACGTGTGCCGTGAGCCAGGGACGCCAGCAGGTCCATGACGTCACGGTCCAGCTGGGGGTCCAGGCCGGAGGTGGGCTCGTCGAGGAACAGGAGGCTGGGGCGTGTCAGCAGTTCGATGGCGGTGGAGACCCGCTTGCGCTGGCCTCCGGAGAGCTTCTTGACCCGCTTGTCCACGTGCGCGGTCAGGTCAAGATCCTCCAGGACCTCGGCGATGCGTTGGCGCCGCTCGGCCTTGGACACGTCCTTTGGCGAAGCGCAGCTCAGCGGCGTACTCGAGGGTCTTGCGGACAGTGAGGGCCGAGTGGATGACGTCGCTCTGGGGGACCACACCGATCTTGTTGCGCATGACCGGGTAGTGCTCGTACACGTCCAGCCCGTTGAAGAGCACCTGGCCCTCCTGGGCCTTCTGCTCGCCGGTGAGGGCCTTGAGCAGCGTCGACTTCCCGGCTCCCGACGGGCCGACGACGGCCAGCAGCTCGTTGCCCGGCAGCGAGAAGGAGATGCCGTCGAGCAGCGTCATGCTGCCGTTGTTGACCCGGAAGGTCAGGTCCTTACCCACCAGCTCGCCGCCGGCTCCGCCGGCGACCTGGACCTCGCACAGACCGTCCGGGCTCAGGGCGATGAAGGTCGATCCCAGACCCATCAGCACGGGCTGGGTGACCTGGACCTGCGACACGCGCTGCCCGGCGACGTACAGACCGTTGGTGGATCCCAGGTCGGTGACGACCATGCCGTTGGGGGAGACGTCGATACGGGCGTGGTGCTTGGAGATGAGCGGGTCATCCAGGACCAGGGTGTTGTCGGGCGCGCGCCCGATGGTGCCCGAGGAGGTGACGCGGAAGGACTTGAGCGTGTGGCGTGAGGTGGGGAAGGCTCCCGAGCCCGCTGAGCTCGATGAGGGAGGCGCCTGGCGGCCCGGGGGTGCCACGTAGGTGGCTGCAGAGGACGTCGATGCCATGGCCTGGGGCATGGGCGCGGCCTGCGCCGGGAGGGCCGCGGCCGGGGGCGGGCCTGCCGGGCGCTGGAGGGGTGCGGCTTGCGGGGCGGAGGCCGCACTCGGCTGCGATGGGATGAAAGGGGCGCTCGGCGCGGATGGCGCGGGCCGGCCCATCTGCCGGGGCTGGTTGGGGGCGCCGGCCTGAGGCGCGCTGCCGGAGACGACCGGAGTGAGCCCCAGCGCTGGCCCGGAGGCGTCGCCCAGCTGGATTCGAGTCCCCTGCGTCACGAGCGCCTCGCGCGTCACGGCCCCGTTGACGAGCATGCCGTTACGGCCCTGGCACCTCACCGCCCACCCGGTTGGGGTGGGGGTCACCTGGAGGTGAGTGCGGGAGACGAGGGGGTGGACGATCTGAACGTCGCTGTCCGGTGAGCGTCCCACGGTGAAAGGAGCGGTGAAGGTGTGGGGCTCCAGTGATGACTGGGCAGAGAGGGAACGCACGATGAGTGCGGGAGTGGGCAAGGCGCAGTCCTTCCGGAGGTGTGGGATGGGGCTGCGGCCACGATACTGGTGTTTCGCCGTCGTCGCTAAGAGTGAGGACTCCCCGGCGTGAGGTTGGATACACGCGGACGACGCCGTCGGGGCAGGTGCGGGCCCTCCCCGGTGTCGATCGAATCGGTCACAGGGTTGTTGCAGTGCGATCACGGTCGTATTGCGGTGATTGTGCTCAGCAGTGTGAGGCATGAACGTCGCGGCTGCGCAGAACCATTCGCTCGTTCAGATCGATGCGTTCTCGTCATGGCGATGTGATCTTCTCGAGATCGCTTTCTGGTGTTGACGACCGCCTCGGGACGTCCCCCTCGTCAGGGGTGGGGCCGCCGGGTTGATGGCGTAGGCTGGTGAGGCGCTTCGCGCACGCCTCCGTAGCTCAATGGATAGAGCATCGGCCTTCTAATCCGCAGGTTGCCGGTTCGAGTCCGGCCGGGGGCACTGGCGGTCGAGGCCGAGAAGGTTGATATTCCGCGGACTATCGACCGTTCGGGTCGCCGGCTCGCCGGGGCTGTGACGATGGTGTCGCACTCATCGCCCCGTGAGCTCCCCGCTTCTGAGGACGTGGCCGGCGGCTGCGTTCCCAGCCCGCCTGAGAGTGTCATCCGCCTTCTCGAGGAGGACTCGGCGCGCGCTCGCGGTGGTCACAGCGGAGTGACAGGAGATTCTCACTGAGCTTGCGACACATGTGGTGTGAACTGTCGAGATTAATCGTCGACTCTGCTGCGCTGTGCTCATAGTGTTGGCACATGCCCGCTCCTGTCCCCTCGCGCCACTCCAAGGACGATGCCCCCGTCTCCGCCCTGAGTCGCGCTCAGCTCCTCGATGTCCTGTCCGACCTGGTCCGGGACCTCGAGCGCCTCGACCTGGCCCTGAGTGCCGACGGCATCGAGGCTGCGCGCACGTTGCGCGACGGTCTCATCGGGCAGGTCCGTGACCAGGTCGTTCCCCGCCTCCAGGATGCTGATGTTCCCTCCATCGTGGTGGTCGGGGGATCCACGGGAGCCGGGAAGTCCACGCTCGTCAACTCCGTGCTCGGCCAGGAGGTCTCAGTCGCCGGAGTACTCCGACCCACCACTCGAACCCCGGTCCTGGTGGCCAATCCTGAGGATATGGACTCGCTGTCCGAGCACCCTCTGACCCAGGTCTGCCGCCAGGAGGTCTCCGCTGCCATTCCGGCCGGCCTGGCCCTGATCGATGCCTCGGACCTGGACTCCGTGCACGAGGCCAACCGGGCTCTGGCCGGCAGGCTGCTGGAGGCCGCCGACCTGTGGCTCTTCGTCACCACCGCGGCGCGTTACGGCGACCAGACGCCGTGGACGACGCTGGAGGAGGCCGCGCGCCGCGAGACCCCCATCGGCGTGGTTCTCAACCGGGTACCGGCGAAGATCCTGCCCGAGGTGCGTCGGGATCTCATTACCCGCCTGCAGGGGCTGGGGCTGTCGGAGGCGCCCTTCTTCGTCGTCCCGGACGCAGGGCCGCACGAGGGGCTCCTGTCGGATGACGGCGTCAGCGAGCTGCGTGACTGGCTGCAGCTCCTCGCCGGGCGTCACCGCGCAGCCGGTCTCGTGCGGCGTACCGGCAGGGGGGTGTGGAGCACTCTGCGCGCCGACCTGGAGCGCCTGGCCGACGACGTCGACGCCCAGGACGCGGTGGCCCAGGAGCTGGAGAGGACGTGCCAGGAGCTGAGGGAGACCGCCATTGAGGCGCTGAGCGCTGACATCAGGGCCGGTTCAGCAGGCCAGGGCGCCACCGCCACCCGGTGGATCACCCTGGCCTCCTCCGGAGGCCCCCTGGCCTCGCTGGCCCAGGGAGGCAGGCTGCGCAGAGGATTCCTGGGGCGGGCGGACAAGGCCCGGGCCGAGGGGCTCTCCCAGCTGGCCACCGATGCCCGCGAGGCCCTGGCCAACCAGCTCCAGGCCGCCATGATCGCCTTGAGCGCCGAGGCTCGTAGGGCCTGGGCCGAAGCGGGGGCCGAGGAGCATGCCCTTAGGCTCCTGGGGCAGGGTGATGACGCAGCCGCGACCATTGAGGCCTGGGTCGGCTACCTGGAGGCCAATATCGAGAACCCGCAGGACATCCGTAGACTGAGCCCCGGTAGTGTCATCGACCTCCTCATCTCCGCGGCGGCCGGTGTCGACGGGGCTGTTGCAGCCGCCAGACGCCTGGGACTGGAGGAGCAGACCGCTCAGGCCAGTGCTCTCCTGGTGGAAGCGGTCACCGAGGCGCTGACTGCCACAGTCCCCAAGGGGGCGGCCACTCGCTCGCCCCCGCCCCTGGGTTCGCCGCTGCGCTGCGTCTGCGCTCGGGCGAGCTCAAGCCCTTTACCCGTCCCGGAGCCACAGCATGAGCCATTCCGAATCCGTCCCCTCCACCTCCTCGGCGCACCGAGGGTTCGAGGTGCTCGACGCCGAGCACCTCGATGCCCGTCTCAGCGCGGTTCGGGAGGCGCTGCGCCTGTGCCCCACGGAGGTTCCGGCCTCCCTGTCGATCCCTGCTCACAAGGCGCTTGATGCCGTGGCCCAGCGTCTGGCGCTGGGAGTGGATCACACCGTCGTCGCGCTCTTCGGGGGCACCGGCTCGGGCAAGTCGTCGCTGTTCAACGCCTTGACTCAGCTGAACTTCGCGGATGTCGGCGCGCGTCGCCCCACGACGTCTCGGGCCGCCGCCTGCTCCTGGGGTGACGACGCCGGCCCGCTCCTGGACTTCCTCGGGGTCTCCTCGGAACGGCGAATCCGGAGGGACTCGATCCTCGACGGCGAGGACCAGGGCTCCATGGCCGGTCTGGTCCTGCTCGACGTCCCCGACTACGACTCGGTGACGACGGAGCATTCCCTGCAGGTGGATCGCCTCGTTCCGCTGGCGGACATCCTCGTGTGGGTGGTCGATCCTCAGAAGTACGCCGACGCGGCCCTGCACGACGGCTACCTGCGCGGACTGGGCGCCCGCCAGGAGGACATGCTCGTCCTGGTCAACCAGGTGGACACCCTCCCGGAGAGCGGCTTGGCGAGTCTGCTCGACGACGTCGGGTCTCTTCTCAAGGACGACGGGCTCAGCCAGGTTCAGGTGCTCCCGGTCTCGGCCGTGCGCGGCGACAACCTCGACGTCGTGCGCAGCATGCTGCGCCAGCGCGTCGCCCGGGAGTCCAACGCGGCACGCACGGCCTCGGCCGAGCTCGACGCGATCACCCGTCGTCTGCGTCCCACGGTGGCTCGCAACAAGGTGGAGCTCGATGCCGAGCTCACCGAGGAGACCACCAAGGTGCTGCTGCAGGCTTCCGGCGCCCAGGCGGTGGAGGACTCGGTGAGGGCCGGGCTGTCCAGGGTGCTGCCCAGGGCCCTGGCCCGTCCCGAACCGCCCTCGCGCACCGCGGTGTCCTCGGCCCACTCCACCTGGGTCCACCGCACCTCGCAGGGGCTGCCGCCCACGTGGGCCCGGAGTCTGGAGGCCTCCGTCGCCTCCCCGGAGACCTTGGCGGGGCAGACCGCCGAGGCGGTCGGTTCAGTGGCGCTGCCGGGGCACCGCCAGCCGCTGATCGACCTGCTGTGGTGGGGAGGCCTGCTCATGGTGCTCGGCGGGGTGTCGTGGCTGACCGCCTCCGTGGTGCGAGAGGGGCTCGAGGTCCTGCACCGCAGCATCGAGATCGCCCCGGTCTGCCTCGTCGCCGTCGGACTCCTGGCGCTCCTGATCGCCACGGTGCGCCGGCGCAGCAGAGCGCGCCGTGAGGCGCAGCGCTATGGACAACGGGTGCGTGACCGCCTGGAGTCCGTGGTTGAGCGAGGACTGAGCCGGCCGGCTGGCAAGATTCTGGACAAGCACCGGGTGCTGCAATCGGCTTTGGGGCTCTAACCCCGTCTGTGCAAGGCAGCCGTGTGGCCACAGCCCTGAGCCTGCCCCTCGGCGAGACAGAGGTGGGGACTGAGCGCGCGGCCGGCTGGGCACTTGAGGGACGGTCCGAGCACCGTTGTGGTGAAGGGGCGGCAGAGGGCCGCCCGCCCACAACCAAGGAGCCCCTCATGACTCGTCAGCTCGACCTCACCGTTCAGGGCGTCGTCGGAACCAATCCGGCCCTGTCCCGTGTCGGGGACAATGCCCGTCCCTACTGCCGTTTCCGCGTCGCCGTCACCCCCACCTACCGCACTGAGCAGGGCTGGAACAATGCCGAGACGATCTGGTTCACCGCCAAGGCGTGGGGCCAGCTCGCCGCCAATCTGAGCCACTCCCTGCGCAAAGGGGACGCAGTCCTGCTCACCGGACGCTTCTCCCAGGAGTCCTGGGAGAGCAACGGCAGGAAGCACGAGACCAACGTCATTACGCTTCAGGCCGCCGGTCACGACCTGACCAGAGGGGAGTCCCGCTTCGCGCGCGTCAGAGCCGCGGAGTCGGCGCCGTCGGCCTCCTCCGGGGCGGGAACCGGTGATGCCGAGCTCGAGCCCGGTGGCGAGGAGCGCGTCCCGTCGGATCACTGGGAGGTTGAGGCGGTGGCCTCAGGCGCCTCGGCTTCACCGGCCCCGGGGCCTGGAGACCCCCGAGAGTCCGTAGGGTCCACCGAGCTCAGTGAGTCCACCGAGTCCACTGAGCCCACCGGGCTTGGTCAGTCCAGCGAGACGCACGCGCAGAGCCCTGAGTCCTTCGTCATCGATCCGGCCTGTGCGCGCAGTGAGGATCAGACCGGGGATCCGTGGCCCGTCTATGAGCTCGCCGATGATCTCGTCGAGCAGGCCCTCGGGGTCAGCTGATGTCGGAGTGCGCGCGCAGGAGGTAGTCCAGGTCCGCGGGATGAGCGACCTCGAGCACCTCGATGAGGATGCGGGTCACCAGGTCGGCGGTCTCGTCTGCGTCGGACAGCAGCCTGGCGAAGACGTGATGGCTCTCCTGCCAACCGATCGCCCCCAGGATCCTGCGCTCGGTGGGGCCCAGCAGCACCCGTCCCTGTGCATCGAGCTCGGGCAGCGAGACCTCGACGCCATCGGAGCGGCCGACGAGGACCACGCCCGGCAGGTCCGGGGAGGGGACCGGGGGAGTGACGAGGGACAGCCTCGTCAGCAGCTGCGACCAGCGCCCCTGGGGAACCAGCTCCTCGGGCTTGACCATGGGAGCGGGGCAGTCAGCAGCAGGGTACCGCCGGAGGGATCAATGGCGGCCTCGGCGGATTCTCCCCGCTGCGCGGGCGGCCTGCACACCTCGTCGAGGAACCGGGCCAGCGACGAGGTGAAGCCCGCCCAGGAACCCAGGTCGACGCGATCCTCGAAGGCACGTGTCAGCGCGGGCGATAGGGAGGTCTCACTCATGCTCCCAAGCCTAGGGTGCGTTGCCGGTCAGTGGTTGGAGCTTGGGGCTGTCGAGGTCTGGGATCACAGGAGGATCACGCCGCGTCCCGGCCATCACAAGCCACATCGGCGCTGGGCGTGTCACGGCGGAAAAATGGCGTGTCGGCGCATACGGTGGCCACAACGCCATGAACCCGAGTGCCGTGCTCGGGGCGCAGCAGGGGAGCAACGAGCAGATGATCCGCTTCAACCACGTCTCGAAGGTCTATGACCGGGGGATGCGTCCGGCGCTCGACGACGTCGACATCAAGATCAATCGTGACGAGTTCGTGTTCCTTGTCGGCGCCTCGGGATCGGGCAAGTCGACCTTCCTGAGGCTGGTCATCCGGGAGGAGCGCCCCACCAAGGGACGCATCCACGTCCTGGGACGTGACCTGTCGAAGATCTCCTCGTGGAAGGTGCCCCAGCTGCGGCAGGAGATCGGCTTCGTCTTCCAGGACTTCCGGCTCCTGGAGAACAAGACCGTCCTGGAGAACGTGGCGCTGGCCTCCCAGGTCATCGGTAAGCCGCGCCACTACATCCTCTCCGCTGTGCCCGAGGCCCTCGATCTGGTGGGGCTGGCCGGCAAAGGAGAGGCGCCTGCCGCACGAGCTCTCCGGTGGTGAGCAGCAGCGCGTGGCGATCGCCCGCGCCATGGTCAACCGGCCCAAGCTCCTCCTGGCTGATGAGCCCACCGGGAACCTGGACCCCTCGACGTCGGTCGGGATCATGCGTCTGCTCGACCGCATCAACCGGCAGGGGACCACGGTCGTCATGGCGACTCACGACGACGAGATCGTCGACCAGATGCGTAAACGCGTCATCGAGCTCAAGGGCGGTGAGGTCGTGCGCGACCAGGACCGCGGCGTCTACGGCTCGGACCGCTGAAGGAGAAGAACTGTGAGACTGCGTTTCGTCCTGTCGGAGACCGCCAAGGGCATGTACCGGAACCTGGCGATGACGGTGTCCGTGATTCTCGTTGCCTTCGTGTCGCTGCTCTTCGTCGGGGCATCGTCGCTGCTGCAGAGCCAGATCTCGACCATGAAGGGCGACTGGTACGACAAGGTCGAGGTCTCGGTCTACATGTGCCCCAAGTCCTCGGCCTCCTCCAACTGCGCCAACGGCGAGGCCACCGCCGCTCAGATCAGCGAGGTCGAGAACCTCATCACCAGCGGCGCCCCCTCCGGCTACGTCAAGTCCTACCAGATGGAGACCAAGGCCCAGGCCTATCAGAACTTCATGAAGGCCTACGCCAAGTCCGCCGTCGGGAGGAACGCGACGGAGGACATGATGCCCGTGTCCTTCCGCATCAAGCTCAAGGACGCCGAGAACTACAAGCTGGTGGCCGAGCAGTTCGAGGGGCACAGCGGCGTGGAGCGAGTGGTCGACCAGCGCTCCACCCTCGAGCCGCTCTTCCTCGTGATGAACCGGGCCTCCTGGATCACGGGAGGGCTGGCAACCATCATGGCGGTGGCCGCGGTGCTGCTCATCTCGACGACCATCAGGCTGTCGGCCATGTCCCGCTCCCGACAGACCGGGATCATGCGTCTGGTGGGGGCCTCGAACCTCTTCATCCAGCTGCCCTTCATCCTCGAAGGGGTCATCGCCGCCCTCACCGGGGCGATTCTTGCCGTGGCCACGTTGTGGCTGGGAGTCCGCTACGTCGTGGAGGGGTGGCTCGCCTCATCCATCTCCTTCACGAGCGCCTTCATCAGCACCAGGGATGTCCTCTTCCTGTCGCCCTGGCTGATCCTGGCCGCCATCGCCCTGGCCGCGGTCTCCTCCGCCCTATCGCTGTCCAAGTACACGAGGATCTGATCTCATATGCTGTCTCGTCTGTTCCTGCGCCGCTCACGCCGGCGTGCCGCAGTCTGCGCCCTGGCGGCCGCCAGCCTCATCTTCTTCTACTCCGGGGACATCTCCCTGGCCGATGAGCGAGACGACGCCGTTGCCAAGCAGAACGAGGCGCAGCGCAAGCAGCAGCAGGTGATGTCCTCGCTGGAGGGGGTCAGCGCCGATCTGGGACAGGCATACATCTCGCTTCAGAACGCCCAGGCCTCCTTGAGCACCGCGGAGACCCAGCTGACCACCGCCGAGACGAATCTGGCCGCCAAGGAGAGGGAGCAGCAGATCGCCAGTGACCGCCTGACCACGGCGCAGAACAGCCTGGAGACGGTCAAGAAGGAGTCCGAGGCGTCCAAGAAGACGGCCGAGGAGACCTCCGACTCGGTGGCGGAGATCGTGGTGTCCACCTATCAGGGGGACAACTCGGTGACCTCCTGGAGCTATGTCCTCGCCTCTCAGGACGTCGAGGAGCTCAGCCAGCGCGCCTCAGCGGTTGAGATCGGCTCGGGAGTCCAGGAAGCGGTACTGTCCGCCGCCGAGGTCGAGCGTGCTCAGAACGCCAACCGTGAGGCCAGGCAGAACGCTGCCACCACGCGAGTCAGCACGCTCAAGACCGAGGCCGACACCGCCGAGGCGAACGCCAAGGCTGCCCGGGACGCGGCCAAGACCAAGCGGGACGAGGTCGCCAAGCTGGCGGCCCAGAAGAAGTCGGCCGCCGAGGCGCTGGAGAGCCGTAAGAGCGATCTGCAGTCCCAGCTCAACCAGGCCAACGCCGATGCCGCGGCAGCGGCCGCACGAGTCGCCCAGATCGACGCCGCCAACCGGGCCGCGGCCAGCGCCGGAACGATGCCCTCGGTCCCCGCCAGCTCGATCGGCGCCGACTCCCTGGGAAGCGGGTACATCGGGCACCCGATCACCGGCCCGCTCGAGGTGACCTCACCCTTCGGGTACCGCGTCCACCCGGTCACCGGTGTTGCCACAGGACACCAGGGGGTCGACTTCGCCGCGAGTGAGGGAACGCCCCAGTACGCGGCGGTCTCCGGAGTGGCCACCTACTGGGACTCCGAGTCCTGCGGCATCGGCATTGACATCAACGGCGGCATCATTGACGGGCACTCCTACGTCATCACTCTGTGCCACCTCTCCTCGCGCAGCATCGCCGACGGCCAGCAGGTCAAGCGCGGCGACGTCGTCGGCGCGACCGGCTCAACCGGCTACGCCACCGGGGCGCACGTCCACTTCCAGGTGGCCCAGGACGGGGCGTACATCGACCCGATGTCCCTGCCCGGCTTCTAGCCGGGTCGTTCTTGACGGGGCCCGTAGACTCCTGTCCCTGCGCGTCGTCGTGTCACGCCACGATGCCCCGGTCGGGCTCGGCCCGCTCGGAGGGAACTCCGGGCCGTCCTGACGGGGAGCGCCAGCCATCCCGTACTCGTGAAAGGACAGGCCGATGACCCCTGCCTCCAAGTCCGCTCGGGCGCCCAAGCCAACGGCCGGGCAGAAGGCGAAGGCCGCCTCCGACGCCCACAAGACGGTGGCCCGCAACCGCAAGGCGACCCACGACTACTTCATCGAGGACCGCTACGAGGCGGGGCTGGTCCTTACCGGCACCGAGGTCAAGGCGCTGCGCATGGGGCGGGCCTCGCTGACCGAGGCCTGGATCGAGATCGACCGCCATGGCGAGGCCTGGCTCCAGGGGGCTCATATCCCCGAGTACCTGCAGGGGACGTGGAACAACCACTCCCCGCGTCGCAAGCGCAAGCTGCTCCTGCACCGCAGTGAGCTGGAACGCCTCGCGACCAGGGTCCAGGCCAAGGGCTACACGGTGGTCCCGCTGGAGCTGTACTTCATCGGGGGACGCGCCAAGCTGGAGATCGCCCTGGCTCGGGGTAAGCAGGACTGGGACAAGCGTCAGGCGCTGCGTGAGGCGCAGGACAAGCGGGAGGCGGCCCGGGCCATGGCAGCCGCCAACCGGCGTCGGGGCTGAGGCAGGAGGGAGCAGGGCTCCGTGAGCGTTTCTACCTGCTGACCGGCCGCGTGAGGTATGGAGCAGTAGCCCTCAGTGCTCTCGTCTCCTGGTTCTGCTAGAGTGGCCTGGCTCTGTTGAGAGCGCGTTCCGGGTCTCCTGCGGGAGCCCGGTGACACCTTCATAGGGGATGATCGGTTTCGACGACGGTCGTAGGTTCAGGAGAAGCGGGTCGAGGATGCGCAGTCATCTCGTCAACGCTCTGCGCGAACCAATAGGTGCCGATAACACTCGCACCGACTTCGCCCTCGCCGCCTGAGCGAGCCTCGAAGTCCGTCAGCCCGGGGAGCGCTTCCGCCCCGGTTCCTGGCGTCATCTAGGAAGCCACTGCTGAGAGCCCGTGTCGGTAGGGCTCTCGGGACTTTTCATCGACTGAGCCCGTCGGCGTCCTTGCTCGCGTGAGACGCCGGGGCTGAGAAAAACGCTAGCGAGCTGCACCCGGAGAAGTCCTGTTGTGCGGCCGTCGGACGGGGGTTCGATTCCCCCCATCTCCACTTGAGGGGGAAGTGTCGAACTCTTGCTTTCGGGCGTAGGTTCGCACTTCCCCCGCTCTGTGTCCGCTGGTGAGCGCTTCTTCTAGGTCCTCGAACTCGATGGGTGTTGCGCTGTTGTGGAAATAGGACGCGATGACGATCTGCTCGCGCCCGATGAATACCTTATCCACGAAGTACTCGAAGAGCTGGTCGCGGGTCTCGGGTGTGTCAATGGTGGCCTCAGCGAAGCGCTTGTAGAACGCGCCGATGCTCGCCTCGTCCTCGTAAAGTGTGGCCTTCACATGCTCGGCCTGGATCGCTGCGTCAAGCTCACGCTTTGCTCTTCCAGGGAACGCATGGCTTCGGCGGTGGTCTCGTTGAAGATGCCTTGGGAGATGGCCTTGACGAAGTTGGCGAGCTTCTTTTCCACGTCTGCGCGCCGAGCTTCCAATGCCTTGAGGATGTCATCTCCACGCCCATGGGTTTGCTGGTAATGATCGGCTAGATCAACAGCGAGCGAGGCCAGCATCTCAGGGTCTGCGAGGAAAGAGGCGACGATCTCTTCAATCCGTACCTCGATTTCATCCTTGCGAACGGTCTTGGCTGAGCACTTCTTTTTGCGCTGATTGAGGCAGTAGTAATACCGATATGTCTTGCCGGTCTTCGAGGTGCCACTCACGCCCTCCATCGGCCCGCCACAGGTGAGGCAGTACGCCCTGCCTGTGAGCCAGTAGTCGGGTGCGTTCTCGCCTTGAGCAGCGAGCTCGGCTTTGGTCTTCGCCCCACGACGCTTGTTGATCGCGAACCGGCGTTGGACTTCATTAAACGTGAGGTCATCAACGAGGCGAGGCATCCCGTCCTCATGGACGTGCCCGCCATAGGCGTACTCGCCAATGTAGGCGCGATTCTTGAGCATCTTGTTGAGATTCTTCGGCGTGAACCTGTATCCGCGCGTTGTACGGATTCCCTGGGCGTTCAGCTGGTTACAGATTTTCTGCATGGACACGCCGAGGCGTAATCGTGGAAGATCTGCGTGACGATGGGAGCCGTCTCCGGGTCCGGGATGTAGCGCTTGTCCTGGTCCACAGTGAAACCGAAATTTTGTGACCGTTGGAGAGCGCTCGCTCGGCGTTGTAGCGCTGGCCTCGTCGGATGTTAGCTGAGAGCTGGAGTGAATAGTACTCAGCGAATGCATCTGCAACACCCTCCATGAGCACAGAATCTGGCGAGTCGGTGGGGGGAGATCCCTTCGATGTAGTGGACACGCGCTCCGACGGAGCGGATCGCCTGCTTGACGAGGAGCAGCTCGGCGCGGTCGCGAGCAAGGCGGTCGTTCTTCCACACCGCGACGTAGGCAGGCTTGATCTTGGGTAGCTCGCGGAGCATCAACTGATAGCCCGGCCTGTCAGCGTTGGTGCCGGTCTTCGCCGCGTCTTCGTACTCATTGACTACGACGAGACCCTGTGACTTCGCCCAACGTTGTACCATCTCACGCTGCTGCTCGATGCTCGCCTCGTTCTGCGAGGAGGATGAATACCTGTAATATGCGACGACCATCTGGTTGTCGTTGTATTCGGAATGTAGCTTCACCGTGTCGTCTCCTCAAGATCACAGGTGCTCATACCAGTCAAGTCTACCGAGCAAGCCTAACGCGTGCCCTCACCCCGCCCCAACTCACAACCTGTGCATATACGAGAGCGATAAAGATCTCCTCTTATTCGGCTCTTCAGAGTTGGGTGTGGGTGGAGGCGTCTAGGCCTCCTGCGATGAGGAGTATTCGGAGTTTGTAGTTGGTGGGGTTGCGGTAGCCTCTGGCGGTGCGTCTGCCTCGTTCGATAATGTCCGTTGATGGCTTCGGTGGGGTGCGTTGCTGGCTCCGCCTGTGTCGAAGTAGGCCACGAAGGCGTCCGTCCACGTGCGTAGGGTCCGGCCCAGGCGAGCAATTTCGGGGATGGGACACGTTGGTAGGCTCTCGATGAGACGGGCGGCTAGGCGTCGTCCTTGGGCGGGTGTGGCTTGGTGGAAGACGTCTCGGACTTGCTGGGCGCAGCGGTAGGCGACTTCGACACTGATATGCGCCTCATCTGCCGTGAAGGCCTCATGGAGTCGTTCTTGTTGACGCTTCGTGAGCCGATCACGCGAGGCGCGCAGGAGAAGCCGGATTTGGTAGAGGGGATCGCCTGTGCGTCCACGGTGTCCGGTCGTGTCTTGCTGGACGCGGCGGCGCACCTCACCTGGGGCATCACCGGCGAGTGTGACGATGTGACAGGCGCCTGGCACGCTGGTGGCGTCCTTGGAGCAGGCCAAGCGATGGCGTTCTTGCTGCCCCTTGGAAGGGGATCCAGCGTCGCGATTCGCACCCCCGCACGGAAGTCTTTTCCGCGCTCGGCCAGCCAGTTCTTGTACACGGTGCCAGACCTGCCCGGCACCAGGTCCACTCAACCTTGCCGTGGGATGATCCTTCCCGCGAGTCAGGTCCACGATGCCGGTGATCTCGTGGGCCCCGGCGGCGTCGGTCTTGGTGGTGCCACACGTGCTCATCAACCCCCAGCACCTGAACCCCTGCGAAGCGGGCGGGGTTCAGATGCGGCCGTGCAGACACGGCTTGATATGGGACCACACGGTATTCCATGTGGTTCCTCACTGGCGGGCCAGGCCAGCGATGGTGGCTCCTTCGAAGCGCAACTGTCGGATCGCCCAGCGGATCGCCCGCACACCCAGACGCGCCCGGGGAGCACACACCGAGTGGTTCTGCTCAATGAAAGTCACGATCCGGCAGGTGCGTTCGCGGCACATCCAGCGCCGTATTGTGCCACCAGATCCGCACAGGGACCCCGGCCCAAGGCGCGTCGATCACCTCCACCACCACACGCCCGTGACCTTGAGCGATCACCCCACAACCCGGGCAGCCAACCAGCTGGTTGCACGACTCAACATCGAGCACCAGAGCATCTGGGGTGCGAGCCACGCCCATCAGATGGAAGCCCTCCAAGTCGACGAGCAGATCACACCGATCACAACGATCAAGCGACACGGAGCAGCAGCAGGTAGGGTGAGACACCGCCCAAGGTCCTTGACGACAGCGGGGGTACAAGTCCGCTCATCATCAAGGACCTCGACCCCTACCCGCAACCCCCGACCAACACCCACTCACCCACACTCAACTCGGAAGAGCCGTATTGTGCCACCAGATCCGCACAGGGACCCCGGCCCAAGGCGCGTCGATCACCTCCACCACCACACGCCCGTGACCTTGAGCGATCACCCCACATGAAAGTCACCCACTTTCTGGTGTGAGGAGGGACACATTTGTCTTATGTGTCCTGGTTTACTTTGACAGCTGTTTTGGGGACCTAACCTGGAGTCAGGCTTGAGAGTCAAGTCGATAAAACTAGTGAAGGAGTTCAATCATGAACGTAGAAGCTTCGTGCCAGATTGGTGTGAAAGGAACTGTAGTCCAACGCCTGTTGGCGGGGGCAATCGGAGGTCTGGCCGGTGGCATGGTCTTTGGAATGATGATGTGGAAGATGGGGATGCTGACCATGATCGGATCCATGATGGGGGTGGAGTCCGCGCTAGTTGGTTTTGGCATTCATATGATGATTTCGGTGATATTCGGGCTGCTTGCCGGGATTTTACTGAAATTTATGCCTTCCTGCCCCGGGCAGGGGATGCTGTTCGCCGTCGTTTTCGGTGTGGCCTTGTGGGTGATGGGCCCGCTGGTGGCTATGCCACTGATGATGGGCGGTGCCGTCTTCCAAATCACCCAAGCTTCGATGATGTCCTTGATGGGGCATGTCATCTACGCCCTAGTGACGCTTTTCGTAGCGAAGGCTCTTCTTCCTCGTTTTGCAGGCAAACGGGCATGACCTACTCTTGTAGTGTGAGCATCTCGGAAAACATGGAAAAGAATCTAGGAGGCCAGCCGTCACTTAACCCGAGGCGCATGGCAGAGCAAGTACAGCCGTGTCTGCGGGCGGTGGAGTTGTTTGAACAGATTCCTCCTGCAGAGTTAGCTGTCGTTAACCAGATGCTCCCATTCAAGACCTTCGCTTCGGGGGACATGATTTACGACCCGCTACGCCCTTCTCAAGTGCTGTTCATCGTAAAAAGCGGCCGGGTTCGTTTGTTTCAGACCAGCCCCAACGGCAAAACCTTCACACTGGCGATTTATGAGCCTGGTGACGTGTTCGGAAACATGTCGATTGTCGGCCAACACATGGGTGCAAGCTACGCAGAAGCCTTAGAAGACAGCAGCATATGCCAGCTAACACATGAGCAGGTTGAAACCTTTTTCCTTGCCGACCCGCGTATTTCTCAGCAGGTCACCGCCATCCTCGCTAGGCGTGTAAAGGAACTGGAAACTCGCCTCAGCGATTTAGCGCTGCGCCCCCTTCCCCAACGGATGGCATCTTTGCTGCTGTCTATCGCGCGGCCCTCCCACTTGCCCTGGAAACATGATCTGATTGTTCCCATGACCCACGAGCAGCTCGCCAATGTCGCGGGTTCCACCCGGGAAGCAGTCAGTAAGGCCCTGGCAGATCTGGCCAAACAGGGCATGATCATCCAAAAACGCGGATCGATCATTCTGACCGACCCGCAACAACTAGAAAGAACTCTTACATGAGTAGCCAACAATTACTTAGGTTTATAGGCTCTTCCGAGTTGAGTGTGGGTGAGTGGGTGTTGGTCGGGGGTTGCGGGTAGGGGTCGAGGTCCTTGATGATGAGCGGACTTGTACCCCCGCTGTCGTCAAGGACCTTGGGCGGTGTCTCACCCTACCTGCTGCTGCTCCGTGTCGCTTGATCGTTGTGATCGGTGTGATCTGCTCGTCGACTTGGAGGGCTTCCATCTGATGGGCGTGGCTCGCACCCCAGATGCTCTGGTGCTCGATGTTGAGTCGTGCAACCAGCTGGTTGGCTGCCCGGGTTGTGGGGTGATCGCTCAAGGTCACGGGCGTGTGGTGGTGGAGGTGATCGACGCGCCTTGGGCCGGGGTCCCTGTGCGGATCTGGTGGCACAATACGGCGCTGGATGTGCCGCGAACGCACCTGCCGGATCGTGACTTTCATTGAGCAGAACCACTCGGTGTGTGCTCCCCGGGCGCGTCTGGGTGTGCGGGCGATCCGCTGGGCGATCCGACAGTTGCGCTTCGAAGGAGCCACCATCGCTGGCCTGGCCCGCCAGTGAGGAACCACATGGAATACCGTGTGGTCCCATATCAAGCCGTGTCTGCACGGCCGCATCTGAACCCCGCCCGCTTCGCAGGGGTTCAGGTGCTGGGGGTTGATGAGCACGTGTGGCACCACCAAGACCGACGCCGCCGGGGCCCACGAGATCACCGGCATCGTGGACCTGACTCGCGGGAAGGATCATCCCACGGCAAGGTTGAGTGGACCTGGTGCCGGGCAGGTCTGGCACCGTGTACAAGAACTGGCTGGCCGAGCGCGGAAAGACTTCCGTGCGGGGGTGCGAATCGCGACGCTGGATCCCCTTCCAAGGGGCAGCAAGAACGCCATCGCTTGGCCTGCTCCAAGGACGCCACCAGCGTGCCAGGCGCCTGTCACATCGTCACACTCGCCGGTGATGCCCCAGGTGAGGTGCGCCGCCGCGTCCAGCAAGACACGACCGGACACCGTGGACGCACAGGCGATCCCCTCTACCAAATCCGGCTTCTCCTGCGCGCCTCGCGTGATCGGCTCACGAAGCGTCAACAAGAACGACTCCATGAGGCCTTCACGGCAGATGAGGCGCATATCAGTGTCGAAGTCGCCTACCGCTGCGCCCAGCAAGTCCGAGACGTCTTCCACCAAGCCACACCCGCCCAAGGACGACGCCTAGCCGCCCGTCTCATCGAGAGCCTACCAACGTGTCCCATCCCCGAAATTGCTCGCCTGGGCCGGACCCTACGCACGTGGACGGACGCCTTCGTGGCCTACTTCGACACAGGCGGAGCCAGCAACGCACCCCACCGAAGCCATCAACGGACATTATCGAACGAGGCAGACGCACCGCCAGAGGCTACCGCAACCCCACCAACTACAAACTCCGAATACTCCTCATCGCAGGAGGCCTAGACGCCTCCACCCACACCCAACTCTGAAGAGCCTCTTATTCCATAGAAATTGAAAGGAAAAGAAGAACTATGAGTAAACGTCCCTTGGGGGCTATCAATCAACGCCCCTTCGGGGCGTAAGGTCATCTTCGCTCATGCATAACCTCATGGGAGGAGGTGGCAGAAGAGGATTTATACCGCCTAATCGGCGTTGATACCGTCTGTTCACCGCGTAAAAATACAAAAGCGGTATAGCGTTTTCCCTCGTATCTCAACCGAATCCCGAGCCTTTACCACCTTTACCGCCTAAAACCGAAAACTTTTATATATACGCACGCATATATAGGAGATGTACACACACGCGTACACTTTTTAGAAATCAAGCGGTAAAGGCGGTAACACGCCATGTTTTAACTGATATACCAACGTTTTCGATATACCGCTTGGCCTCAAACAGGCGGTGAACAAGCGCTAAAAACAGCAAACAGGCGGTATAACATGTGCTACTTGATGTGCAAACCCCACCTCATGAGCTCGTATGAGAGCGATAGATATCATATGAGAGCGATAAATATCCTCCTCCCGCTCATGTCCTGATACAGGTCGCAATGCGACCCCGGGCCACTCGTTGGAGGTGGGGTCGTTTGTGAGCGTCCTTACCCGAGCTGGACTGCCCGGCCTCACCTCCACCTACTCGGGAGGTTGAAATGACAACTCAAACTACTGTTCATCCGTCGGTTTGGATCGGTTGCCTTGCCTGCTATAACACGGGTGTACTTAATGGACGGTGGTTTCCTGCAGAAGATGCCGATGAGGTTACGCCTGATGACCTGCACCAGAACCCCACAGATCACGAAGAGCTATGGGTCTTCGATCATGAGGGGTTCCCCGTCGGAACCGGCGAGATGTCACCCGCCACTGCCGTGCAATGGGGTGAGGTGTTCGATGAGATCGGAGACGTGCAGTGGCCTGCACTGCTCGCTTGGGTGGAGACCGGCTGCTACATCGCAAGCGGCGACAACCTGCCGAGCGCGTCCGACTTTGAGGAGAGGTATTGCGGTTGCTGGGAGTCGTTCACTGACTACGCTACCCAGCTGGCTGAGGACATCAGCTTATTTGACGAATGGCCTGAGGAGGCGCAGCGCTACTTCAACTGGGAAGCATGGATTCATGACCTCAAGTTCGACTACACCGTCGCGGATGCCCCTGACGGCGGCGTCTTCATCTACAGATCGTTGTGAGGCTAGGCCCCGGTCACAACATAGTGATCGGGGCCTTGTCTTTCGTCCTGCTCTCTCCGTCGCCGTGTCCGCTTCCGTTAGTTCATGTGTTTTGGTACATTTGAAATAACGGACACCGTTTCTGGAACACTTGCTGGGCTCTTGCGAGCCTGAGGATGACTCCCAAGCGTCGTGTCCGAAATCGAGCGATAACGGACAAGCGAGCGAGCAGGGCAGATAGTATGGCGAATGAGCGCATCACAGAGGACATGGTTGATGATGGACTGAGGGCTCTCGGGTTCTATAACGATGAAGATGCAGTCGTTGTCGAGAAGCAGCAGTCAAACATCGCTGCAATCCGTAAGGCGCTTCAGAGAGCCTGCAAGCAAGGTCGCGGTGGAGCGGGTTATCCCGAGTACATCATCACAGCTCCCAGCACCCCTGACATGGTTGTCATTGTTGAGTGCAAGGCGGAGGTGAGGCGTCACGAGTCATCAGATCTCTCGAACCCGCGTGATTACGCAGTGGATGGCGTCCTTCATTACGCGCGTTTCCTCTCTCCGCTCTACACAGTTATCTGGCTCTTCGTGTTTGAGGGTGTGGTAGGTGGGGCTTATCGGCTGGTTTAGGTGGTTGTTGTCAGGTGGTCTTTGAGGCGTCCGGTGTGGATGAGGCTGCGGATGGTGTAGTGCGTGAGGTTGCGGAATCCCAGGGCGATGCCGCGTAGGTGCTCCAGGCGCCCGTTGATCGCTTCAGTGGGGCCGTTGGAGGTACGGGGGCAGTCGAAGTAGGCCAGGATGTCGGAGGCTCTTTCGGTCAGGGTCCTGGCCAGGGTCTGGATCTCCTCCAGCCCGTCTGGGACGGCCTGCCTCAGGGAGCTGATGAGCTGTTGCATCAGGTACTTTCCCAGACCCGGGTCCTCGGCGCGGTAGGCCTGGATGAGGCGCTGGTAGACGCCCCAGGCGGCCTGGACCGCAGCATGGCGATCATCAGCGAACAGGGTCTCGAGACGCTCGGCCTGGGCGTCGGTGAGCAGGCCGGCCCCGGTCAGTAGGGTGCGCCGGGCCCGGTAGAGCCGGTCACCCGCCCGGCCCCCGCCGGCCCGTGATCGCTCGTTGGATGCGACGGCGGCACTGGTCGAGCTTGTCTCCTGCTAGGGATACGACGTGAAAGGGATCCATGACCGCCCGCGCCTGTGGGAGCTCCTCGCCGGCGGCACTCTTGAACCCGGTGAAGCCGTCCATGGCTACCACCTCGACCCGCCCGCGCCAAGACTCGCCCCGAGCGGCGAGCCAGGTCTTGAGGACCTTCTTGGACCGGCCCGGGACCACGTCCAGAAGCCGGGCCGGACCACTGCGGTCGCGTACGGGGGTCAGGTCGATGATGACGGTGACATAGCGGTCACCCCGCCTGGTGTGGCGCCACACAGAGGGGGTACCTCCCGCATGAGAGCGAAGCGCGCGGGGGGAATCGTCGACGCCGAGGACCTCCACACCATCGAAGCGGTGAGGATCGTCTAACAACGTGGCCTGAGCGCTTGTCAGGATCGCGTTGTTGGCGGTGTGCCAGGAGATCCCCAGTGCGGCTGCCACCCGGGAGACCGACATGCACTCCAGGGCAAAGGGCCCGCAGCCCCCACTCGGCCGCCGCGTGGGTCAGCCGCGCCCGTGGCTGAGCCAGGGCCGAGGTGTCCTGTCTCCACACCCGGCTGCAGTGGGTGCAGGCGAAGCGCCGCAGGCGCACCACCAGCTGCGTGGGCCTCCACCCCACCGGCACGTGGGCCAGGCGCCGGGCCACCGTCCCACGAGCCTGCCCCTGCGCCCCGCAGGCTCTGCAGAAGGGGTCCTCGAACCCGATCGGCATGCGGCACTCGATCACCGCGTGCTTGGCTGTGAGGTACTGGCCCACCGCGGTCAGTCCCAGGGCGTCCAGGCCCAGGAAGGTCGTCAGATCAGGGCCGGTGAAGGTAGTCTCAGGCACGTCGAGGTCTCTCGTGACGGTTGTGTAGCAGCTCCCATCATCGGGGGACCTCGACCCCTACCCGGCGTAACGACGCGCCCGCCCCACCTATGCACTTCAACAGGCTTCAGCTACCACACCCTCAAACGCGAAGAGCCGGTAAAGTGCCTGCGACTGCCCGGCTAGGGTACAGGATGGGGTATAGAGCTTGGGAACGCAGTACGGCCCCCGCCACCCATTGAGGGTGGCGGGGGCCGCGCTTTGTGCCGCTGTGGCAGCGCTCCAGGCGTCGGGTCCCCCCGTTGGTTGTCTTAGGAGAGGACGGCGAGGAGTGGGGCGTAGTGGTCGGTGATGGCTTTGCGGTAGGCGGGGGTGTCTCCGGCGTGGGCGGCTTGGAGCATGGCGCGGTGGGCTTTGGCGGTGCTGGTGAGGTCTTCGAGCTTGGGGGCGTCCAGGAGGGGGACGGTGAGGGTGTGGATGGCCCAGAAGGCTTCGGTGAGGTGGAGGTAGAGGTGGTTGTCGAGGGGTTCGAGCAGGCGGGTGTGGAAGCAGCGGTCCTGGTCGGTGAAGAGCTTGCCTTGGGAGGCGAGGTGCTCGATGTTGTCGACGAGGGTGTCGAGCTCGGGGTCGTGGCGGTTGTGCCAGGCGTGGGTGACGGGTTCGGCCAGGGCGTTGTCGAGGGTGATGCGTACTTCGACGATGTCTCGTAGTCCGCGGTGGTCGTCTCCGGGGTTGAGGAGGCCTTTGAAGATGAGGGACTCGACCATGGGGCGCATGGAGACCTGGCCGACGAACATTCCGTGTCCGTGGCGTACTTCGACGATGTCGAGGGCGACGAGGGTGCGGACGGCTTCGCGCACGGAGGAGCGGGATACTCCCAGGTCGGTGCACAGCTGGGACTCCGTGGGCAACGCATCACCGGGATGCAGACCCTTGGTGAGAATGTAGTTCTTGATCTCGGCGATCGCCGTGGATGACTGAGTCATCGGGGTGGTGGTAAGGCCGGACATGACACCGCGGGAGATCTGCATGGTCCCATTGTCCGACTTTGGTTCATTTACGCTGGTGAATGTCAAACCGCACTCACCCGTGCGATCTCGAGGCATCCGGGCGGATGCCGCACTGAGGGCGGGTGCCATCGAGAGACACGTCGTCGGCCGGCTGGCGGTGGGCACCGTACCGTAGATCAGTGACTGATTGTGAGTGAGTTGGTGCTACAGCGCTCACAGTGCAACAGTTACGGCATGTCTCGCACGCATGAGGAGCTCCCCGCCCGTCCTGCCTACGACAGTGCCACCGCCGCCCTGCTCGAGCGTATCGAGCCGCTCGGCGTCTTCGGGACCATGACGGTGCAGAAGATCCCGAGCTGGCGCGCACCGGCCGACGAGGTCCGGGCGGGTTTCCTGCTCAAGCACCCCGACATCGACCTGGAGGATGTTGACGTCCTTCGTCAGGACGGGACGACGTTTCCCGCCGCGGTTGCACGAAGCGCCCAGGGTGCCTGCGTGGGCCGCCCCGGCCCCCTGTTCCTCTCTCTGCACGGGGGGAGGGCTGGTGATGGGGTGCCGTTTCAATGGTCTGTCGACCGTTGTCCCGTGGCTGCGGCGGTACGGGGGCGTCATCGTCAGCCCCGAGTACCGTCTGGCTCCCGAGGATCCGGCACCGGCCGGCGTCGAGGACTGCTACACCACGCTGTGCTGGGCGGTCGAGCACGCCGAGGAGCTCGGTGCCGATCCGGAGCGCGTCATCGTCGTCGGGCCGAGTGCTGGGGGAGGGCTGAGCGCCGGCACGCTGCTCATGGCGCGAGACAGACGGGGGCCGGCCGTTCTCGGCGGGCTGCTGGACTACCCCATGCTGGATGACCGCACCGGCATGCCGCACTGGCAGGGCTCGGTCTCGGCGCGTCAGTACCCGAACGACGGCACCTGGCCGACGGCGTACAACAACGTCGCCTGGGACGCGGCGCTGGGGGAGCGGCGAGGCACGGAATCGGTCACCCCCTATGAGGCCCCCGCCCGTGCCGCCTGGCTGGGCGGGCTGCCGCCACTGTTCATCTCGGTGGCCTCCGCAGAGGTCTTCCGGGACGAGGACGTCGCCTTCGCCTCCAGAGTGTGGCGCGATGGCGGAGATGCCGAGCTGCACGTCTATCCCGGGGGCACTCACGCCATGGAGTTCGTCAACGCGCGATGGCTCGCGCAGGGACTGACGGCGGCACGCGACCTGTGGATGGACAGGCTGCTCCGTCCGGAGGACCCGCGCCTCAATGTCGTGGCCGTGGCGCAGGCCGGCACCTATCCGGCCCTGACGGAGGAGTTCTCCGCTGGGTTGTCTTAGGTGAGGACGGCGAGGAGTGGGGCGTAGTGGTCGGTGATGGCTTTGCGGTAGGCGTGGGTGTCTCCGGCGTGGGCGGCTTGGAGCATGGCTCGGTGGGCTTTGGCGGTGCTGGTGAGGTCTTCGAGCTTGGGGGCGTCTAGGAGGGGGACGGTGAGGGTGTGGATGGCCCAGAAGGCTTCGGTGAGGTGGAGGTAGAGGTGGTTGTCGAGGGGTTGGAGCAGGCGGGTGTGGAAGCAGCGGTCCTGGTCGGTGAAGAGCTTGCCTTGGGAGGCGAGGTGCTCGATGTTGTCGACGAGGGTGTTGAGCTCGGGGTCGTGGCGGTTGTGCCAGGCGTGGGTGACGGGTTCGGCCAGGGCGTTGTCGAGGGTGATGCGTACTTCGACGATGTCGCGTAGTCCGCGGTGGTCGTCTCCGGGGTTGAGGAGGCCTTTGAAGATGAGGGACTCGACCATGGGGCGCATGGAGACTTGGCCGACGAACATTCCGTGTCCGTGGCGTACTTCGACGATGTCGAGGGCGACGAGGGTGCGGACGGCTTCGCGCACGGAGGAGCGGGATACTCCTAGGTCGGTGCACAGCTGGGACTCCGTGGGCAACGCGTCACCCATCTGCAGACCGGAGCGCAGGATGTAGTTCTTGATCTCCGCCATCGTGGCTTCCGCCTGGGTAGTGGGCGACGCCATCAGCGTGGAGTAGGGGCCATGAGGGATGATCGGCTCATCGACTGCGGGCGTGAGGTTCATCTCTTTTCCTGCGGTGGTGGGTGCCTGCGGTGCGGAGGCTCTGTTCATGATGCTGCTCTTCTTGGTGTCGGCCACGGTTCTTGCTCTGTCAATCATTGTTGGTCACTACGATGTGATTCCGCTCGTCGAACGACTCGCCCCAGCGGTGGGGCGGCAGTTCGCGAACGCCTTGCCTGCGAGGTCGTGAGTGGTCTGGACGCCCTGACTTCTGCTACAGTCATCCTACCAACGTCAGACATAAGACGTCAGACATCAGGAGAGAATCAATGGCGATCACGACTCCGGCCGGCTCCAGCCGCCGGGACTTCATCAGGCTGACCGGCACCCTCGGAATGGCTGCTGGTCTGGCTGCCAGCCTTGCGGCCTGCGGCGGTAAGGGCAAGACTGCGGGTGGCGCAAAGGCCAGTGGCATGGCTACCGATCAGGAGGTCACTCACAAGGACGGTGTCATCACCGCAGGTATTTCCTACGAGCTGGGCACCAACGGCTACGACCCGATGACGACGTCGTCGGCTCTGACGGTCGCTGCCAACTGGCACACCCTGGAGGGGCTCACCGAGCTTCACCCGGCCACCCGTGAGGTGTACGCGGCTCTGGCGGCGGAGATGCCCAAGAAGGTGGACGACACCACCTATGAGGTCGCGCTGCGTAAGGACGCGAAGTTCTCCGACGGCTCGGCCGTGACTGCCGACGACGTCGTCTTCTCCTTCACGCGCGTGCTCGACCCGGCCAACAAGTCGCTGTACTCGCAGTTCCTTCCCTTCATCGACAAGGTGGAGGCCAAGGACGCAGGCACGGTGACCATCAAGCTCAAGTACGCCTTCTCCCTGGTGGCCGAACGTCTGAGCGTCGTCAAGATCGTCCCCAAGGCGGTTGTCGAGGCGGACGCCAAGAAGTTCGACATGAACCCCGTCGGAAGCGGTCCGTACAAGATGACCGACAACGGTGCCGCCAGCCAGAAGCTCGTCTTCGAACGCAACGACAAGTACAACGGTCCTCGCCCGGCGCTGGCCAAGTCCATGACCTGGCAGGTCCTGCCTGACGACACCACTCGCACCAACGCGATGACCTCTGGCTCCGTGCAGGCCATCGACGCCGTCCCGGCGGCCAACCTCAAGACGCTCAAGGAACCGGTCAAGGTGGCGGCGCAGCAGGGCTTCGGACTGCTCTTCGCCATGTTCAACAACACCACCTTCTCCAATGTCAAGGCGCGCCAGGCGGTGCTCTACGCGCTGGACTACGCCAAGATCTGCGACACCGGCATGGCCGGTCTGGCGACGCCGGCTACCTGCTTCGTTCAGGACGGGCACCCCGCGTACAAGAAGGCCAAGACGGTCTACTCCAAGGACGCGGCCAAGGCCAAGTCGCTCCTGTCGGAGGCCGGCATCACGACCATCAACCTGCTGTGCACGGACCACGGCTGGTTCTCCGCCGTCAGGCCCATCATCCGTGAGAACCTCGAGGCCCTGGGCGTGACGGTCAAGTACGACGAGAAGAAGTCTGCGGACACCTACTCCTTCATCGACTCCGGGCAGGGGGCGTGGGACGTGCTCATCGCTCCTGGGGACCCCTCGGTCTTCGGCAATGACGCGGACCTGCTCATGCGCTGGTGGTACAGCGGTGACGTGTGGACCGAGAGTCGGATGCACTGGAAGGGCTCGGAGAGCCAGGTCGCGGTCCAGAAGCTGCTCGATGAGGCGGTCAAGCTGGAGGGTGACAAGCAGGTCGCCAAGTGGCAGGAGATCTTCGACAAGCTCTCTGAGGACGTTCCGCTCTACCCGATCTTCCACCGCAAGGCTCCGACGGCCTACGACTCGACAACGTTGGAGAACTTCAAGCCGATCGCGCTGACCGGCCTGTCCTTCGTGGGGACGGGGTCGACCAAGTCCTGAGACTCGCGTGCGGGCGGTGTGGCAGTCGCTGGAGGTTGCTGCACCGCCCGTGTCGTGCTCGGGGTGTCAGTGTGTCCGAGGCGAAAGCAACGGACTTGCAATCTGACGTCAGACGTCAGACAATCGGAATGGCGGCTGGCTCTGCGGCTGCCACGTGACCCAGCCGCCCTCAAAAGGCGGCAGGACGCTAACGCAAAGGAGCATTTCAGTGTCCAACCTCATTCGCCTGATCGGACGGCGCCTGGTCGCGCTGCCGGTCATGGTGCTGGGCGTGACGCTGCTCGTCTTCATCGTCATGTCGTTCTCCTCGGCAGACCCGGCGCGTCTTGCGCTGGGTGAGTCGGCCACGCCAGACGCCCTCGAGCAGTACCGAGCCGCCCATCATCTCAACGACCCTCTTCTCAAGCGGTTCTGGGAGTACCTCCTGGGCCTCATCCATGGTGATCTCGGCACCTCCTTCACTGGAGCCAAGATTTCCGACATGGTGGCCGCGGCCTTCCCGATCACGCTCCAGCTGACCTTCATTGGAATCTTCGTGGCCGTCATCCTGGCTACGATCCTGGGAATCATCGCAGCCCTCTACCGCGACAAGTGGCAGGACCAGGTCATCCGCGTCATCTCCATCGCCTGCCTGGCCACCCCGTCCTTCTGGCTCGCCCTGCTGCTCATCCAGTGGTTCTCCGACATTCCGGGCGGAACGGGGGCCTTCCCCGCGCTGGTATCCGAGTGGGTTCCCTTCAGCGAGGATCCCGGAACGTACCTCAACCAGATCTTCCTGCCGGCACTGGCCATCGCGGTTCCCAACACCGGTTCGCTCACCCGCGTGGTGCGTACTGCCATGGTCGAGGAGCTCGACCGCGACTACGTGCGCACCGCTATCGGCGGCGGTGTTCCCAAGAACGTCGTCGTGGCCCGCAACGTGCTGCGCAACGCGCTCATCACGCCGCTGACCGTGCTGGGCCTGCGCATCGGCTACGCCATGGGAGGCGCCGTCGTCATCGAGATGATCTTCAACATCAAGGGGATGGGACAGCTCATCTTCCAGGGCATCACCCGTAACGACGTGAACATCGTCCAGGGCGTCTCCATCACGGTGGCACTGGCCTTCATCATCATCAACATCGTCGTTGACATGCTCTACGTCCTCGTCAACCCACGAATCAGGAGCATCTGATGCTGCACCGCTCCACACTGGATAAGGCCTCGCGGCCCGGGCTGCGCTTCCAGGGCTGGAAGGCGCTGCCTGTCGGCTCAAAGATCGCCATCGTCGTGCTGGGCCTCATCGCCCTGATCGCCATCCTGGCTCCCGTCATCGCCCCCTACTCTCCCGGTGCCACCGGGCTGGCGGAGACGAAGACGACCTCTACATCGAGGGCGTCGGTGAGGTGACCTCCTCCGATCCGGTCGTCGCCCCCCTCCGCGTCCCACCTGTTCGGGACGGACGGCACCGGTCGTGACATCTTCTCCCGCGCCGTCTACGGCGCCAGGGTCTCGCTGGTCGTGGGCCTGACGGCCACGGGCCTGGCCCTGGTGGTGGCCGCGGTCCTCGGGGCCGTCGCCGCCACGTCGCGCAAGTGGATCGCTGAGACCCTCATGCGCGTGCTCGACGTCGTCATGTCCTTCCCCGGCATCGCTCTGGCGGCCGTCCTCGTCTCGGCGATGTCGACCCGCCTGCCGATGCTGCCGGTCATCATCGTTTCCATCGGCATCCTCTACATCCCCCAGCTCACCCGCGTGGTGCGCGCCAACATCATCTCCCAGTTCGGGGAGGACTATGTGGCCGCCTCCAAGGTGATGGGGGCGCCGGTGCCGTGGATCCTGCTCAAGCACGTGGCCCGCAACTGCATCGCCCCGATCATGGTCTTCGCAACTGTCCTGGTGGCCGACGCGATCGTCTTCGAGGCCTCGCTGTCCTTCATCGGTGCGGGCATCAAGTCCGTCAACACCCCGACCTGGGGCAACATGCTCTCCGAGGGCAAGGAGCTGCTCCTGTCGGGCCACTGGTGGCCGACCTTCTTCCCCGGCCTGCTCATCCTCATCACCACCCTGTGCCTCAACGTCCTGTCCGAGGGACTGACCGATGCGATGGCCTCGCCGCGCATCAAGGCCAAGCCCGATGTTCAGGCCGATGAGGAGGCCATGGAGGCTCAGGAGACCCTGAACGCCTGGGACGACGCCGCCGAGGCGGTGGTCGCCAACGCCTCCGTCGCCGACGGGGACGACGCCGACAACGGGCTGAGCTCTCTGACCGGCGTTGTCGCCCCTGCGACAGAGGACGTTCCCCTGTCCGAGCGGCTCAGCTCCCTGCGGGTGGCCGAGCTTGCCCGGCGAGACCGCCTGGTCTACGAGGACACCGGCGAGGACCCGGTTCTGGAGGTCAAGAACCTCACGATCGCCTTCCCCGAGCAGCACGGTGAGGTCAACATCGTCGATGGCGTCTCCTTCTCCGTGCGTCCGGGCGAGACCATGGGCCTGGTGGGGGAGTCCGGCTGCGGTAAGTCCATCAGCTCGATGGCCGTCATGGGGTTGCTGCCCCCCTCGGCCCGGATCTCCGGTGAGATCCTCTTCAAGGGACGCAACATCCTTGAGATGACGCCGGCCGAGCACAACGCGCTGCGTGGTCACGAGATGAGCATGGTCTACCAGGACGCTCTGTCCTCACTGAACCCCTCCATGCTCATCCGCACTCAGATGGCCCAGCTCAGCGCGCGCGGAGGCACCCGCAGTGCCGAAGAACTGCTCGAGCTGGTGGGACTCGACCCCAAGCGCACGCTGCGCAGCTACCCGCACGAGCTCTCCGGCGGTCAGCGTCAGCGTGTCCTCATCGCCATGGCGCTGACCCGAGACCCCTCCCTGGTCCTGGCCGACGAGCCGACGACCGCGCTGGACGTGACCGTTCAGAAGCAGGTCATCGACCTGCTCAACGAGCTGCGTGAGAAGCTTGGCTTCGCGATGGTCTTCGTCTCGCACGACCTGGCCCTCGTGGCCAAGCTGGCCCACCGGATCACCGTGATGTACGCGGGCCAGGTGGTTGAGCAGGCGCCCACCAGCGAGCTGCTGGCCAACCCGGTTCACGAGTACACCCGCGGCCTTCTCGGTGCGGTGCTCTCCATCGAGGCCGGCTCCAAGCGACTCCACCAGGTGCGAGGGGTCGTCCCCTCACCCAGCGAGTTCGTCAAGGGAGACCGGTTCGCGCCGCGATCGGCCCACCCGACGGTCGGACTTGAGACCCGTCCGGTGCTCAAGCCCGTGCCGGGCACGACGGAGCACAGCTACGCCATCACCCCCGAGCTCGAGGCTCTGCTCGCGAAGGAGAAGCACTGATGTCATCCAACACGTCTGCATCGTCCTCATGGAGCGAGGACCAGCCGGTCGTCGAGCTCAAGAACGTCAACGTCATCCACAAGTCCCGCACCGGTGGCCTGTTCAACCCGGACACGGTTCACGCGGTCAACGACGTCTCGCTGAGTGTCAAGCGCGGAGAGACGCTGGGACTCGTGGGGGAGTCGGGGTGCGGCAAGTCCACCACCGCCCGAGTCATGGTGGGGCTGCAGCCGGTCACCTCCGGTGAGGTCATCTTCAAGGGCCGTCCGTTGGGGCGCTCGGCCTCGGACCGTCGTGAGCTCGGGCGCAGCATCTCGGTGGTCTTCCAGGACCCGGCCACGGCCCTCAACCCGCGCATGATCGTGCACGACGCGCTCATCGACCCGCTCAACGTCCACGGAATCGGCTCGCCGAAGGAACGTGAGGCCAAGGTGCGCGACCTGCTCCACCTGGTCGGGCTGCCCCCCAGCGCACTCAACGTGCTGCCTCGGCAGATCTCCGGTGGTCAGCGCCAGCGCGTCGCCATCGCCCGAGCGCTCGCCCTGGACCCCGACATCATCGTGGCCGACGAGCCCACCTCCGCCCTGGACGTCTCGGTGCGCGCCCAGGTGCTCAACCTCCTCCAGGACCTCAAGGCCTCCTTGGGACTGGGGCTGGTGTTCATCAGTCACGACATCAACACGGTGCGCTATGTCTCGGACCGGATCGCCGTCATGTACTTCGGCAAGATCCTCGAGCTCAACACCACCGAGGAGATCTTCAACAACCCTCAGGAGGAGTACACGCGCACTCTGCTGTCGGCAGTGCCCTCACTGCTCGATGTCTGAGTAGACGGCCCCGGCGGCTGCCGGCGCCAGCACCTCCAGGTGAGGGGCGGACCCACTTGGGTCCGCCCCTCACCTGTCTATCGATTCCGTTTGAGAGGGGGATTGTTATCTATGTCGAGGCTGTTAGAGGCCGGGTGCTGGTGTGGTGATTGCGAGAGATTGCTCTTCCGATCTCGTATGAAATCTGAGCGTGTGAGCATTGACTTCTGGGTCACATGTCGTGTAGATTACTTTTATCAGTTCAGAGAGGAGCTGATAGCGGCACACACAGCCGCCAACAAAGGTGTTGAATGTAAAGGAGGGTCTCCTATGTATGTCACAGCGCCATGGCGTGTGACCACGACGGCGCGTCGCCAGTCCGTCGTGCGTGAGGGTCGGGGCCCGTCCTTGATTCGCCTCTGACCAGCTGGGTGAGAAACCAGAGGGTCGCGTCAGGGGCGAGTGAGGCGCGGTAAGCGCTCCTCCGGTGCCGCCTCATCGCGGCGAAGCATGAGGTGATGAGAAAGTCGATGCGCGCGTGAGTCGCTGAAGCCGAGCGCGTCTACGATCAGACGCATTCTTGATGAGGCCGGCCCATGATGTTGGGTGCGGAATTCCAGGGATTGCGATCCACATAGTGACTGATGGGTACTTCTATGCCCATTTTAAGAAACAGGTGACAAGTGACTGAGTCAGTCTGTGCCGCATTGCGGCTTGATGAAGAAATCCTCGACTCTGAGACAGGAAGCATCTCCTGTGAGTTTCGGTCGAGGTCCGACGGCAACCTCTTCGCGCTGCGAGGCGGAGACGGGATCGGCCTTGAGCTGCGCATCGTGGGATCGTCACTCGTGTACGAGGCGACGGTTCCAGGCAGGTGGAGCAAGCTGGAGGCCGAGGACGTGCGCTCACTCGACGACGGGCGCCGGCACAGCGCCGTCGTCACCGTCAGCTCTGCCGGTACCCGCCTCTACCTCGACGGCTACCAGGTTTTCTGCGGTACCACCACGACCTTCCTCAAGGACCTTCCCGGTCTGACGCAGGCCGTCGTGGGGCAGGGGGACAGTCCTGAGGTCACAGCCTTCACGGTGCACCCCCGGGTCCTGACATCCAGGGAGGTCCTCGCTCTGTCCAAGCGAGCCGAGCCCCTGGTCGAGGTCGCCGCCAACCGTCTGAGCCCTCATGACGTCGCCCGCTTCGCCGACGTGCGGCACGGCTCCTTCTGGCTGCGCTTCCGGGTGCGGGGACGGATGCAACAAGGGGCCCTCCTCGCCGCCGGCGGACACGGACGCGAGCAGCTCACCGTGTCCGTGGGGCCCGAGGGGATCGCCTACACGGCCGTGAGTACCACGGGGGAGCGCAGACAGGTCAAGGCCACAGGGGCCTGGAGCGACGGCGGCTGGCACGAGGTCGTGGTCTCTGTGGGGCACGGTGCGGTCGACCTCTACGTCGACGGCTTCCGTGAGACGCACGCTCCTGGCGAGTTCTTCCTCGCAGGCGTCGAGGGGCTCGATGAGATCGTCGTCGGCCAGGACTGCGAGGGGGGTGCGTCTTTCCGGAGAGGTCCAGCGAGCGGGGCTCTACGACTACGCGCTCAGCGACGCGCAGATCAAGCGCTTGTCCGAGGTGGAGCCGATCGAGACCGACGCCCTGTTCGACCGCGGCTACTGCGGCTCGGCCTCCTACCGGATCCCCCTCCCTGCTGACACTGTCCTCCGGCACCATCCTGGCCGGGGCCGACCAGCGGGTCTCCAACGCCAACGACTCTCCCAACGACATCAACTTCGTCGTGCGCCGATCCCTGGATGAAGGACGGAGCTGGGAACCGGCGAGCACCGTCATCGACTGTCCGGGAAGCGGGGAGGACGCCTCGTCAGTCATCGACTCCTGCATGGTTCAGGATCCGAGTACCGGACGGGTCTACGTCCTCATCGACCACTTCCCGGGAGGGATCGGACAGCCCAACTGCTGGGCCTCCACCGGATTCGACGAGCACGGCAGGCGGCTGCTCAGAGACCTCGACGACGGACGCTACGTCGTCGAGCCCGATGGCGCGGTCACAACGATCGAGGGCCAGGCCACCGAGTTCCGAGTGCTGGATGACGGCACCGTGCTGCGTGACGGCAACCCGGCGGGCAACATCGAGCTGGCCCCTGGAGCGGACCCGGCCGAGACCCTCCTGGCCATCCCCACCAGCTACCTGCAGATCGCCTACTCCGACGACGACGGCCTCACGTGGAGCCGGCCGCGGGACCTCAACCCCGAGCTGAAGCAGCCGTGGATGAGGTTCCTGGGAACCTGCCCGGGTAACGGCATCGCCTTGAGGAACGGCCCTCACGCCGGACGCCTCATCGTTCCCCTCTACTTCAACAATGACCAGAACTGGCTGGCGATGTGCGCCACGGTCGCCTACTCCGACGACCACGGCGAGACCTGGCAGCTCGGCCACGGCCCCAATGAAGGGCGGCAGACCCCCCAGGGGGAGCTCGACCCGCAGACCTTCGTTGACGAGACCTGGTCGCTGCACGAGGCCGCCGTGGTCGAACGGCACGACGGCGTGCTCGTGCTGTTCATGCGCAACCAGCACCCCCGTGGGCGGGTCGCCGTCAGCGAGTCCCACGATGCGGGGCAGACCTGGGGGCCGATCCGCTTCGATGAGGCGCTGCCCGAGATCTGGTGCCAGCCCAATGCGATCAGTCTGCCCTCGCCCGAGGGGGAGGACCGCATCGTCTTCGCCAACGCCTCGCTCATGCTCCCGTTTCGAGGCTGCGGAGTCATTCGGCTCAGCCTCGACGGCGGACGCAGCTGGAAGTACTCGCGGACCTTCAACCCCGGGCACTACGTCTACCAGTGCATGTGCGTCCTACCCGACGGCAGGATCGGGATTCTTTGGGAGAACGAGTGCCAGGGCCTGTACTTCTCACGCCTGCCCCTGAGCTGGTTCTCCGACGGCCTCGAGACCGTCGATCCCCGTCAGGCCGAGTCGCAGGACCTGCGGTCATGACGATGAATCACCCGTCATCCACACCTCACTTCACCACCCATCCGTCATCCCCCGTTCAAAGGAGAACTGTCATGACTCCCTCCACCCCCGTCTCATCCCACTCGGCCTCCGCACTCAGCCGTCGCGGCTTCATGGTCCTGGGCGGCATCGGCATGTGCGGCGCGCTGGCCGCATGCGGCGGCAAGGACTCCGCCGAGGACGAGGGGACCGGGCCCCTGCGCGGCACGGTCACCATGTGGTCCTCCTTCACCCAGGGGCCCCGTGCGGACTGGATGAAGAAGATGGCCGAGGAGTTCCACAAGAAGAACCCCGACGTCACCGTCAAGATCGAGCAGTTCTCCTGGTCCGAGTTCAAGACGAAGTGGACCACTGGACTGACCGCGGGCCAGGTGCCGGATATCTCCACCGCCCTGCCCAACGACGTCGTGGAGATGATTAACTCCGAGGCCCTGGTGCCGCTGGACAAGGTCATCGACTCCATCGGTCGGGACCGCTTCCCCAAGCAGGCGCTGGCCGAGGGGCAGTCGGACGGAAAGTCCTACTCCGTGCCCATCTACTCCCACGCCCAGGTGATGTGGTACCGCAAGGACGTGCTGAGCTCCAAGGGGCTGTCCGTTCCCACGACCTGGGAGGAGCTGGCCAAGGCCGCCAAGGCCATCGGAAAGTCCGACAGCCTCTACGGACTCTCCGTGCCTCTGGGGACGGGGGACATGCTGGGGGCCCGCTACCTCAACTTCTATGTGCGTTCCGCCGGCCAGAGGCTGCTCAAGGACGACGGGACGGCCAACCTCACCTCCGAGGCCGCCCTGGGTGGCATCAAGTACTGGACCGACCTGTACAAGTCAGTCTCCCCGGAGGGATCGCTGGACTACGCGGTCCTCGACCAGGCAACGCTCTTCTACCAGGGCAAGACCGCCTTCGACTTCAACTCCGGCTTCCACATCTCCGGAGTGGCCAAGGACAGCCCCAACCTGGTCGACTCCATCGCTGCGGCGCCTCTTCCCCGTATGAAGGCCTCCGACCCGGCGAACTACCCGGCCGAGGTGTCCAACGTGCCCCTGGTGGTGTGGGAGGCCTCCAAGGTCAAGCGGGAGGCCAAGGCCTTCCTGGAGTTCCTGTTCACCAAGGACAAGTACATCGAGTTCCTGCACTCAGTCCCCGGAGGCATGCTGCCGGTCCTCAACGACATCGCCAAGGACCCGAGCTACACGAACAACGAGACGATCAAGAAGTACTCCGACTCCATCAAGGTGATTCAGGACCAGGTCGGTGTCGGCACCGCCATCGGCATGGAGAAGGGCCCGCTCGTCCAGGCAGGAGTCCTCACCAGCCAGGGGCTGATCGAGAAGATGTACCACTCGATCATCATCGACAAGACCGATGTCGAGGCCGCAGCCAAGGACTGCGAGAAGAAGCTCAACGAGGCCTTCAAGGCCGCCGGAGCCAGCATCAAGTGACTCGGCGACGCGGTGGGGAGAGGAATCTCCCCACCGCCCAGTCCGAAAGGTGAGCTCATGACTCGAATGAAGCGAATGAACTGGACGGGCGTCGTCTTCGTGGCGCCATCCATACTCATTGTTCTTGCCCTGCTGATCTACCCGGTGTTCTCAAGCATCTGGTACTCCTTCACCGACAAGCACCTCTTGCGCCACAGCTATCACGTGGTGGGTCTGTCCAACTACACCGACCTCCTGGCATCCTCCAGCTTCTGGAACGCGTTCGGGGTGTCGATCAAGTGGACCGCGGCGTCGATCATCGGCCAGCTCGCTGTGGGCCTGGTTCTGGCCCTGGCGCTGGACCGGGTGCCCCGGGGCTCTGGGGTGTTCCGGACACTCCTCATCGTGCCCTGGGCCTTCCCGGCGATCATCACCGCGTTCGCCTGGAAGTGGATCCTCAATGACGTCTACGGTTTCCTGCCCAATCTTGCGACCACTCTCGGTCTCACTGATAAGAACATGGCGTTGCTGGGCAATCCCTCGACGACCTTCTGGGTGGCGTTGCTCATCAACATCTGGTTCGGCGCCCCGATGTTCATGGTGAATATCCTCTCCGCCCTCAAGACCATCCCTCAGGAGCAGTACGAGGCGGCCATGGTGGATGGCGCCTCTGGGCTGCAGAGGTTCAGGTTCATCACGCTGACCCATATTCGAGAGGTCATCGGCCTGCTCGTCATCCTGCGCACCATCTGGGTCTTCAACAACTTCGACATGCTCTTCCTCCTGACGGGCGGAGGTCCGGGGGGAGAGGACGACGACGCTACCGATCTTCGCCTACCAGGAGGGCTGGAATCTGCGGCAGCTCGGGGTCGCCTCCACCGTGACGATCCTGCTGCTTCTCTTCCTCCTGGCGCTGGCCTTCGGCGCCTTCAGGATGCTCAACCGCTGGGAAAAGGAAAGGGGCTGAATCATGCGACGTGCTGGTCGTGGTCCGTGGGGTACCGTGTGCGTGTATCTCATTCTCATTGTGGCTGCTTTCGTTGCGGTCTTCCCGCTCGTATGGGTGGTCTCCTCATCGTTCAAGACCTCTCACGAGCTGGCGCAGAATCCGTTGCAGCTGTTCTCGAGCTCGCCGACCCTCGAGCACTACCGCAAGGTGGTCGAGGAGATCGGGTTCCTGACGAACCTGAAGAACTCACTGCTGATCGCGGGCTGCTCGACGGTCATCGCGGTCCTGGTCTCGTTGCTTGGCGCCTACGGGATCGTGAGATTCTTCCCCCGTGTCGGCAAGCAGCTGACCAAGCTCCTCATCGGCACCTACATGTTCCCGCCGATTCTGCTCGCCATCCCGTACACCATCACGATGGTGAAGCTCGGTCTCATGAACAGTTATTTCGGGCTCATCATCGCCTACCTGTCGTTCTCGATCCCCTACGCGATCTGGATGCTCATCGGCTTCTTCCAGACGGTCCCCATCGGGGTGGAGGAGGCGGCAGCCGTGGATGGGGCCAGTCGGTTCCGGGTGTTCTGGCAGATCTCGGTCCCGATCATCCTCCCGGGGATCGTGGCCACCGCCGTCTACACCTTCATCAACACCTTCAACGAGTTCCTCTACGCGCTCCTGTTCATCACCGAGTCGGACAGGATGCCCGTCGCAGTCGGCCTCTACTTCTCTCCAGGGGTCGGAGGTTCTTGACTGGGGAGCCATGATGGCTGCTTCCGTGATCGTGATCGTCCCATCGGTCGTCTTCTTCATGGTCATTCAGAAGCACATCTCCGGAGGGCTCTCGGAGGGCTCCGTCAAGTAGCGCCTCCGGGGCGGTCCCCGGTCCGCCTCCTGCCGCTCCGGTGCCTGTGACGTGAGTGATCGCATGCTCACAGGCACCGGGGTGGCGCCAACCGGGAGCATCTGCAACAATACCTCGTGACGTCAGATGTCAGACGTCCGATATCCTTTCAATGAAGAGAGTCACCACAATGGACAACCGTTTCACCGGCGTCATCCCGCCGGTCGTCACCCCTTTCACCGCCGCGGGCGAGGTTGACTTCGACAGCCTGGACAAGGTCGTCGAGCACCTCATCGCCGGTGGTGTCAACGGCCTGTTCGCCCTGGGGTCCTCCGGAGAGGTCGCTTACCTCACTGACGCCCAGCGCGACGCCGTCATCGAGCGGGTCGTCAGGACCGCGGCAGGACGCGTCCCGGTGCTCGCCGGTGCCATCGACACCACCGCCCACCGGGTCATTGACCAGGCTCGTCGGGCAGCCGCCCTGGGCGCCGAGGCGATCGTGGCCACCTGCCCGTTCTACGCGCTCAACGACGCCGAGGAGATCAAGGCTCACTTCCGCGCCATCGCCGCGGCCATCGACGTCCCCGTCTTCGCCTACGACGTCCCCGTGCGCCTCGGCGGCGCGAAGCTCGGTTGCGAGCTGCTCGTCGAGCTGGGCAAGGAGGGCGTCCTGGCCGGTGTCAAGGACTCCTCCGGCAACGACGTCGCCTTCCGCAGGCTGGTGGCCGCCAATGAGGCCGCGGGCCACCCCCTGGCCCTTCTGACCGGCCACGAGTGCGTCGTCGACGGCATGCTGCTGCTGGGTGCCGACGGCCTCGTCCCCGGGTACGGCAACGTGGACCCGGTCCGCTACGCCGAGATGTGGAAGGCCTCCCGCGAGGGGGCGTGGGACGAGGTGCGCCGCCTCCAGGACGAGGTCTGCGCCGGCTTCGAGATCGTCTTCGTACCCCAGGGCCGCTCGGCCGACGCGACCGGCATCGGCGCCTTCAAGACCGCCATGGAGGCGATCGGGATCATCGCCACCAACGAGATGGCCTTCCCCGTCAAGGCGCTCGAGGGCGAGACCAAGGAGCGGGTCCTGGAGATCGTCAAGGCCCAGGGCCTCATCTGACGTCCCGGCGGCTGCATGGCCGGTGGTCGCGGCACCGACCGATCCGGGCATGCAGCCGCTGTGGCAACGGCGAGGCCTAGAGCCTCGCACCAGGCGGCCTCCTGCGGCCGGCCCTCATTCATTTCTCACCCCGGTGCGCCAGCGCCCAGCATCCCGTCGGAGAGCGTCATGAGTCAGGATGTCCTCCCATCCACCCCCCTTGCCCCATCATCATCGTCGTCCGGTCAGGCCCCGCTCGTCGTCGGACTCGACCTGGGCGGCACCAAGATGGCCGCCGCACTGGTCGACTCCGGCGGAACCCTGCAAGGACCGGTGAGCTCCTGCCCGACCCCGGCTCACGAGGGCCCCACCGCCATGCTCAATGCCATCAGCGGCCTGATCGCGACGGTCGTCGAGACCGGAACGCACCAGGAACCCGGCAAGGCCGCGGCGATCACGGCGGTCGGAATCGGTACCGCCGGCGTCGTCGACGTCGAGCGGGGGACCATCCTGTCGGCCACTGACGCCATTACCGGATGGGCCGGTACGCAGGTCGCCGCCGGCGTTCGCGAGCGGCTCGCCGCCCAGGGGCTGGGTGAGCTGCCGATCCACGTCGAGAACGACGTCGACGCCTACGCCGCCGGAGAGGCCTGGCTCGGTGCCGGCACCGGAGCCGAGGTCGTCCTCATGGTGGCGGTGGGCACCGGGGTCGGCGGCGCCCTCGTCCTCGATGGGCGAACCCGCAGGGGCGCCCACCACGTGGCCGGCGAGATCGGCCACGTCCCCGTCCCCGGGGCCCAGGGCGAACCCTGCACCTGCGGCAGGACGGGGCACCTGGAGGGCATCACCGCCGGACCCCAGATCCACCGCCGCTACCTGGCCAAGGGCGGAGACTCCGACGTTCCCGACGCCCGCGGGGTCGAGGAGCGCGCTGCTGCCGGGGACGACATCGCTGCGGAGGTCTACCGCGACTCGGCCGCCTGCCTGGGCAGAGCCCTGGCAGGACTGGTCACCGTGATCGACCCCGACGTCGTCGTCGTCTCCGGTGGCCTGGCCCGCGCCGGTGACCTGTGGTGGGAGCCCCTGCGGCAGACCTTCGCCGCAGAGATCATCGACCCCCTGGCTCCCATCAAGATCCTTCCCGCCACCCTGGGGACCACCGCGCCGATCATCGGCGCGGCTCGCGGTGCCCTCGCCCTGGCCGCCAGCAACGACAACCACCGCCCCTAGCCGCCGGGCTTGGGCGCCATAAGACAGGACACACCTATGACCGAGCAGTCATCTTCACAGCCGTCAACGCAGGCTCAGAGCGCCACGGCGGGGGGCCACCCCGTCCTGGAACGCCTCAGGGGAGGGCTCATCGCCTCCGCCCAGGCCTACCCGGGCGAGCCCATGCGCGACCCCCGCACCATGGACCAGGTGGCCCAGGCCTGCGTCGCCGGCGGCGCCGTCGGCATCCGTGCACAAGGACTGGCGGACCTGGCCCTCATCTGCCAGCACGTCGACGTCCCCGTCATCGGCCTGTGGAAGGACGGGCACGACGGCGTCTTCATCACCCCGACCCTCACCCACGCCATCGCCGTGGCCGCCACCGGAAGCCAGATCGTGGCACTGGACGGCACCCGGCGCCCCCGCCCTGACGGGCTGAGCCTGGCCCAGACCGTCGAGGGGCTGCGAGCGGCCCGCCCCGAGGTCCTCATCATGGCCGACTGCGGCTCCCTGGACGACGCCAAGGCCGCACAGGACGCGGGAGTGGACATCCTGGGGACCACCCTGGCCGGCTACACCGGGGAGCGTCCCAAGACCGACGGGCCCGACCTCGAGCTCGTCGACCAGGTCGCCGGCATCGCGGAGGTCCCGCTGGTGGTGGAGGGCAGGGTCCACACGCCCGCGCAGGCGGCCGCCGCCATGGAGCACGGCGCCTTCGCCGTCGTCGTCGGAACCGCCATCACCCACCCGACGACCATCACCTCATGGTTCGCCAGCGCGCTGCCCGGCGCCCTGTGGAAGGAATGAGCGGAAGGGCGCAAGGAAACGGCGCCGTTCCGCGACTCGCTCCGTGTGTGACGGATGTGACTGCTGTGGCGCAAATGTGCGAATTGTTACTCGCTACCCAGCGCGACACTCCGGTCTGACCTGACAAACCCAAGGTTTTATGCGTAGCGTTGCCAGAAGTGGCACCACACAAGGGTGTCCGTCCACGATCGAGAGGGAAGACATGTCCGTCAACCGCACCGAGCTCATCGCCGCCATCGCCGAGAAGGCCGGCCTGACCAAGACCGACGCCGACGCCTTCCTGGGAGCCTTCCAGGATGTCCTCGTTGAGAACGTCGCCAAGGGTGAGGCCGTGAAGATCACCGGCCTCATGGGTATCGAGCGCGTCGAGCGTGCCGCACGCACTGGCCGCAACCCCCGCACCGGTGAGGAGATTCAGATCCCCGCCGGCTACGGTGTCAAGGTCACCGTCGGCTCCTCGCTGAAGAAGGCTGTCGCCGAGTGATACGTGGGGCCGCGCCCCTGATGTCCTGATTCCGGCCCGTTGCCGCCCAGTCGAGGCGTGGCAACGGGCCGGATCGTGTTCTCCAGCGGTTCCCTCCTCATCGGGCTGATGAAGCTCAGGGCGGTTCTCCGGGAGGATGTCGGGATCAGTGATCTCCTCCCTGCGGCGGAGGGCTGAATAGGATAAGGCTTTTACAGTGGAAACATGTCTGCTTCCACATTCGCGGTGAGCTCGCCCGACGGCACAGACGCGGTTGGCGCACTGGCCGGGGCCTCGCCCGCTCCTGCCTCCGTTCCGGCACTTCAGATGAGGGGGCTGGTCAAGGCCTTCGATCGCAAAGTCGCCGTGGATCGGTTGAGCCTCGACATTCCCGTGTCCAGCTTCTACGGCATCGTCGGCCCCAACGGAGCGGGCAAGACGACCAGCCTGTCGATGGCCACCGGCCTGCTGCGACCCGACGCCGGTCAGGTCCTCGTTCATGGCGTCGACGTGTGGACGCAGCCTCAGCGGGCCAAGACCCTTCTGGGGGTCCTGCCCGACGGGCTGCGCACCTTCGACCGGCTCAACGGTCTTGAGCTCGTCACCTACTCCGGACTCCTGCGTGGGCTCGAGCGCGACGTCGTCGTGCCCCGGGCGACCGAGCTGGTCAAGGTACTGGGGCTGTGGGATGCCGGAACCACCCTGGTCGCCGACTACTCGGCGGGCATGCGCAAGAAGATCCACCTGGCCTGCGCCATGGTGCACTCGCCCTCCATCCTGGTCCTGGACGAGCCCTTCGAGGCCGTCGACCCGATCTCCGCCCAGACGATCCAGGCGATTCTGCGGGACTACGCCGCCGCCGGCGGCACGGTGGTCATCTCCAGCCACGTCATGGCCACGGTGCAGCGCCTGTGCGACCACGTGGCCATCATCAATGCCGGCCGGGTTGTCGCCGCAGGCACGACGGAGCAGGTCGCCGCCGGTGCTGACCTCGAGCAACGCTTCACCGAGCTGGTGGGGGGGTCACGTGCGAACGGAGGGGCTGTCATGGTTGCGACCCTCGTCAAACTGAAGTGGCGCCTGACTCTCAACGCGCTGACCAAGAACGTCTGGGCCATCATCGGGACTGTGTTCGGGGCCCTCTACGGGCTGGGGGCGCTCGTCATGGTGCTGGCCGGCGCCGTCGGGCTGGGGCTCAAGGCCGCCCCCGACGTCATCGGGCTGGTGCTCGGGGCTCTCGGGGCGCTGCTGGTGGCCGGTTGGGCCGTGGTGCCACTGCTCGTCACCGGGGTCGACTCCACCCTGGACCCCCGCGCCATGGCGGCCTGGGCCGCTCCGTCCAGAGGGCTGGCGCTCGGCCTGCTGGCCGCCGGCGCCCTGGGGATTCCCGGTTGCATCACGGCTGCCGTCTGCCTCATCCCGGTTCTCACCTGGCTGCTGGCGGGCCAGCTCGCGGCGGCGCTCCTGGCGCTGCTGTGCGCTCCGGCCGCCCTGGCCGCCTGCGTCCTGCTGTCCCGGATCATCGTGACGGCCGCAGGCATCTCCTCCTCGCGCCGGGGGCGTGAGACGACGGCGATCATCGCCTTCGTCTTCTTCTTGGTGGTGACGCAGGCACCGAATCTCATCCCCCGGATTCTCGGGGACGATCCCACCGGCTTTCTTCAACAGCTCCGGACCCTGGCCAAGGTCATGGGGCTGAGCCCCTTCGGGTGGGCCTTCGCGGCCCCTGGTCTCATGGCCACCGGTTCCGTGCTGCAGGCACTGGCGCTGGCGGTCGGAGCGTGGATCCTCCCCGTGATCCTGCTGCCCCTGTGGCAGCGCGTGGTGGGCAAGGTGATGACCTCTCCGGGGTCGTCGCACACCCGGACGCGGGCCTACGCAGCCGGTAGCGCGGACTCCGACGCGCGGAATCAGGGCCTGCCCGACGTACTGCCGTGGGCCCGCAGGTTCGCCGCCGCCCTGCCCGCGCCCGCCGCCGCCGTGGCGGCCCGCAGCCTGCGCTACTGGCGAACCGATCCCAGGTACCTGGTTCAGTTCCTGTCCGCCCTGCTCCTTCCCGTTGTGATCGTTCTGGGTCCTGCTCTCAACTCCAGTCGATTCTCCGGCAGCGTCAACGGCCAGCCGGTCGACACCAGCTTCGCCCTCGGGCACGCGCCGGCCCCGCTGCTGTTCATGGCTCCCGCCCTGGCCGTCTTCATGGGATGGGCGATCCACGATGACCTCGGCCTGGACTCCACCGCCCTGTGGAGTCATATCAGCGCCGGGATCCGTGGGGCCCACGACCGTCTGGGGCGGGTGGTCGGGGCGGCCGTGTGGCAGGTTCCCGCCCTGGTCGTCATCGACCTGCTTATGGTCGCGTGGACAGGGCGATGGGAGGCGCTGCCCGCCGTCACCGGCGCCTGCCTGGCGCTCTACGGCTGTGCGCTGGCCTGGTCCTGCCTCGCCAGCGTCCTGCTGCCCTACGAGACACTCGCGCCCGGGGACAGCCCCATGCGCTCGCGGACCTCGGGGACGGCCTTCCTGGCCGCGCTCATTCAGATGGCGGCGATCCTGCTTCTACTGGCCGTGTGCTCCCCGGTCCTGGGGGTGGCGGTCTACGGCGTCGTCCAAGGCGCGCCGGTGTGGGGCTGGGTGGCGCTCGTCGCGGGGGTCGTGTGGTGCTGTCTGCTGCTGTGGGGCGGAGTCGTCTTCGGCGGGCGGGTGCTGGATCGGCGAGGACCTCAGGTTCTTGCCACGATCCGCACCTGGCCGGGACACTCCCAGCCGGTGTGATCGCCCTGGTCACACCACAACGGGGTGATTGATTCTGATGACTCGGGGTAGGATTGCTTTAAACTCGCTCACTCAGTGAGCGGCTCTCAGAGATCCGTACACCCCATACCACTAGTTGTTGTGTCAGAGAGGACATCACCGTGCAGCTTGTCATTCTGGATTCCGCGCAGGCGATCGCGCAGCGGGCGGCCGACGAGATCGAGGCGCTGCTCAAGGACAAACCAGCAGCCGTGCTGGGAACCGCCACAGGCTCCTCGCCCCTGCCCCTGTACGACGAGCTCACCGCTCGCTGCGCCGCCGGACGCTCAGCTTCGCCGAGGTCACTGGATTCATGCTCGACGAGTACGTCGGCCTGCCCGCAGGCCACCCGGAGCGCTACGCCACCTTCATGGAGACCAACCTGCGCTCCCGCGTCGACATGCGCCCCGGCGCCCTCCACGGCCCGGACGCGCTGAGCGAGGACCTCGAGGCCGCCTGCCGGGACTACGAGGCGCAGATGGCCGCGGCCGGGTACTGCGACCTGCAGATCCTCGGCATCGGCTCCGACGGGCACATCGGGTTCAACGAGCCCGGCGGCGCCCTCGACTCGCGCACGCACCTGGGCGAGCTCCACGAGCAGACCCGCCGGGACAACGCCCGCTTCTTCGGCGGCGACGTCGAGGCCGTGCCCACCCAGTGCATCACCCAGGGGCTGGCCACCATCATGGAGGCCCGCAAACTGGTCCTCATCGCCACCGGCGAGGGCAAGGCCGAGGCCATCGCCCAGCTCGTCGAGGGAGAGGTCAGCGCCCAGTGGCCGGCGACCGTCATGCAGCGTCACGACGACGCCCTCGTGCTGGTCGATCCCGCCGCCGCCAGCCGGCTCACCTCGACGCACTGACGACGGCGCAGGCTCTCCTCAAGGGAGAGCCTGCCCACAGGGGCGGGGCGGGCGACTGCCGGTGCGCGCTGTCCGACCTACACTGGGCGGCATGACAGACGTCCTCGCCAGTGCCGATCCCGGATCGCCCGGAGCCCCGACAGACCCGGCCGCCGAGCCCACCCAGGGCGTCGGTACGGCTGTCCTGGAGCGCGAGGAGCTCCAGTCGACCGACGACGGCGACGCCGACCGCTTCGCCCACTACGTCCGCAAGGACAAGATCGCCGCGGCCGCTGTCACCGGGCGTCCCGTCGTCGCCCTGTGCGGCAAGGTGTGGACGCCCGGACGCGACCCGTCGAAGTACCCGGTGTGCCCCACCTGCAAGTCCATCTACGAGGAGATGCGCAACGGGGAGGGCTCCGGCGACGGCAAGGGGCCTCGCTTCCCCCGCTTCCCGTTCGGGCGAGGCGGTCGGTGAACGCCGCCCGCGGCGGCCAGGCGACCCATCCCACCCCGACGCGAGCCTCGACGTCGGCGGCCCAGAACCTCTCCCCGGCCTACCCGCGCCGCGCCGCCTGGGGAACAGCAGGTTCACTGCGCGCCTGGCAGGCCGCTGCGCTCGGGCAGTACCTGGAGACGATGCCCCAGGACTTCCTGGCGGTGGCCACCCCCGGGGCCGGCAAGACGACCTTCGCGCTGCGGGTGGCCACCGAGCTGCTCAGCTCCGGAGACGTCCACAAGGTGACGATCGTCTGCCCCACTGAGCACCTCAAGTACCAGTGGGCCGAGGCCGCCGCCCGCGTCGGCATCCATATCGACCCCTCCTACTCCAACTCCCAAGGGGCACTCGGCTCGCGCTTCGACGGCGTCGCCCTGACCTACGCCCAGGTGGCAGCCAACGCCAACCTGCACCGTGCCCGCACCGACCAGGCCCGCACCCTGGTCATCCTCGACGAGATCCACCACGGGGGAGACGCCCTGAGCTGGGGAGACGCGATCCGGGAGGCCTTCACCCCGGCACGGAGGCGACTGGCCCTGACCGGAACGCCCTTCCGCTCCGACACCTCCCCGATCCCCTTCGTGCGGTACAAGGAGGACGCCTCCGGGGCGAAGCGCTCCCAGGCGGACTACTCCTACGGCTACTCCGACGCGCTGCGCGACGGAGTCGTGCGCCCGGTGATGTTCATGTCCTACTCGGGGCAGATGCGGTGGCGCACCAAGGCCGGCGACGAGGTCGCGGCGCGCCTGGGCGAGCCCCTCACCAAGGACCTGGAGTCCCAGGCCTGGCGCACCGCGCTCGACCCGGCGGGGGAGTGGATCCCCGCGGTCCTGGCCGCCGCCGACCAGCGCCTGACCGAGGTGCGCCGCCAGGTCCCCGACGCCGGAGCCCTCGTCATCGCCTCCGACCAGGCCAAGGCCCGCGCCTACGCCAAGCAGCTGCGCGCCATCACCGGCGAGGCCCCCACCGTGGTCCTCTCCGACGACAACGGCGCCTCCAGCCGCATCGAGGCCTTCTCCGCCTCCACCGACCGCTGGCTGGTGGCCGTGCGCATGGTCTCCGAGGGAGTGGACGTGCCCCGCCTGGCCGTGGGTGTCTACGCCACCTCCACCTCCACCCCGCTCTTCTTCGCCCAGGCCGTGGGGCGCTTCGTGCGCTCGCGGGCGCGGGGGGAGACCGCCTCGGTGTTCCTCCCCTCGGTCACGCCGCTGCTGGCCCTGGCCGGCGAGATGGAGGTGGCCCGCGACCATGTCCTGAGCCGCCCCGACTCGGCGGCGCAGGAGGACGCCCTGTTCAGCCCCGAGGACCGGCTCCTCGCCGAGGCCAACAAGACTGAGAACGCCTCGGCCGAGCTGCTGCCGGGCTTCGAGGCCATGGATAGCCAGGCCGAGTTCGACCGCGTGCTCTTCGACGGCGGCGAGTTCGGCACCGGTGCCATGGTGGGCAGCATTGAGGAACAGGAGTACCTGGGGCTGCCCGGTCTGCTGGAGCCCGAGCAGGTGACCGCCCTGCTGCGCCAGCGCCAGGACAAGCAGATCGCCTCACAGAAGAAGCAGGCCGCAGCCGAGGCGCAGAGGCGCAAGAACTCAGGCGTCGACGACGCCCGGCGGCGGGCAGCGGCCCGTAAGGAGCTCTCCCAGCTGGTGGCCGCCTGGGCCCGCCGCTCGAGCCAGCCCCACGGCGTCGTCCACAACGAGCTCAGGCGCGTGTGCGGGGGACCGGAGGTCGCGGCGGCCTCCACCGAGGAGATCGAGAAGCGCATCCAGACCCTGCGGCGCTGGTTCGTCGGCAAGCGCTGACAACGCTGATAAGGCTGAGGACACAACGCCGATAACGCTGATAACGCCGATAACGCTGACAAGGAGCGCCGGCCAGGGGCGGGAGGCGCCCCTGGCCACCGGTCAGCGTCGGGTGGCGCCTCGCCCGTCGAGGTCGACGTGACGGGTCGGCAGCGCCGACTCGCCGTCGCTCAGACGCCAGGCGTCGTAGGGGAGCTCGGCGCGCGACGCCCGGTGCCGCTCCGCCGCGGCGCTCAAGGCCTCCTTGCCGCGGTGCTCCTCGATGATCCGGCCCTCATCGACCAGGAGCACCTGAAGCGGCCGGGCACCGGCCTGGCTCAACGCCGACATCCCCTCGTCCTGCGAGCTGGAGGCGACCACCAGCTCCTCGGCGGCCGTGCCCTCGGGACTGAGGATGCGGCCGGCCCACTTGCGGCCGCCCACGGTGGACTTGCCGCCCGAGGAGAACTTGGCGACCTCCTCCATGGTGCCGTCGGCGCCCTCGCGCTCCACCAGCTTGTAGACGAGCGCCGCAGTCGGGCGCCCCGAGCCCGTCACGAGCTTGGTGCCCACACCGTAGGAGTCCACGGGGGCCGCCCCCAGTGCCGCGATGGCGTGCTCATCGAGGTCGTTGGTGACGGTGATTTCGTCGAGGTCGCCCCCAGGGCGTCGAGCTGGGCGCGCACCTTGAAGGCCTCAGCCACCAGGTCGCCGGAGTCCAGGCGCACCGCCCCGAGCTCACCGCCCGCGGCACGGGCCGCCTTGACCGCCCGCTCCACGCCGGTGGCGATGTCGTAGGTGTCCACCAGGATCGTGGTGCTCGGTCCGAGGCTGGCCACCTGCGCCGCGAAGGCCTCCTCCTCGGTGTCGTGCAGGAGGGTGAAGGAGTGGGCCGAGGTCCCCACGGTGGGAATGCCGTAGAGGAGCCCCGCCTCCAGGTTGCTCGTTCCCACGAAACCGCCGACGACCGAGGCCCTGGCCGCGGCGACGGCTGCCTGCTCGTGGGCCCGGCGTGCCCCGAAGTCCACGCAGGGGCGCCCGTGGGCGGCGATGGTCATGCGGGAGGCGGCTGCGGCGACGGCGCAGTCGTAGTTGTAGATCGACAGGGCCAGGGTCTCCAGGATGCAGGCCTCGGCGAAGGTGCCCTCCACGGTCAGCAGCGGGGAGCCGGCGAAGTAGCACTCGCCCTCGGCGTAGCCGCGGATCGTCCCGGAGAAGCGGTAGTCGCGCAGGAAGTCCAGGGTCTCCTCGTTGACGACCCCGGTGCGGTGCAGGAAGTCGATCTGGACGGGGGTGAAGGTGAAGGCCTCGATGGCGTCCAGCAGCCGACCAGTGCCCGCCACCACACCGAAGCGGCGTGACCCGGGGGAGGCTGCGGCCGAAGAGCTCAAAGACGCTGCGCCGTGAGGCGGCCCCCGACGCCAGTGCTCCTTGCAGCATCGTGAGCTCGTACATGTCGGTCAGCAGGGAGGTTGAGGCCGTGGACACGTCCATGGAGGCGGCGGCGGAATCGGCAGAGGGCGCGTAGCTGTTCACGGGAACAACCTATCGCGGTTCACCGCTACCCTGGTGGTATGAGCACCTCGTTGCCCGTTGCGGAACCGGAGATCCTGGAGGAGTCGCGCGTCCGTGCTCAGCGCCTGTGGTGCACCGTGGTTCACGACGACCCGGTGAACACGATGAGCTATGTGACCTGGGTGTTCCACTCCTACTTCGGTTTCTCGCTGCCTGTGGCCGAGGCCCGGATGATGCAGGTGCACACCACCGGCCGCGCCGTGGTCTCCCAGGGAGCCCGAGAGCGCATGGAGGTCGATGTCACGGCGATGCACGGATACGGCCTGCGCGCCACCATCGAGCCCGTGGGTGACGACGCCGGTGCGGACGACTCTTCAGGAGGTCGCTGATGCGAGCCTTCCGCCGCGTCCCCGAGGGGCTGGCCTGCGGCCTTGACGACTGGGAGCGCGAGCTCCTGGCCAGGCTGGCCCTGGAGGTGAGGGCCCTTCTCCAAGCGGATGCTCCCCAGGGGGTCGGCCAGTCCGAGACCTCCTCGCCGTCGCCCCCCGACCCGGTGCGCCCGGGGGAGAGCGAGCGGGATCGTAAGGTCCTGGAGGCCCTGGACTTCGAGCCCGATCCGCCGACCAACCACGTTCACCCCGGTCGCCCGAGCGCGGACCCCGTTATCGCTGTCCTGCTCCCGCAGGCCTCGGAGGATCCCATCACCTCGATGGAGGTCAGCAGCCTGACTCGTGCGCGCCTGCGGGGTGACAAGGTCGACCGCCTGGCGCGCCTGGCCGTCGAGCTGCGGGCGCCGTCGGGCCCTGAGGGAACGGTGCTCGTGGCCCCGGGCCAGGAGTCCGACTGGCTGGGGGCGAGCAATGACATCCGGCTCGTGCTGGCCCAGCGTCTGGGCATCGAGTCGGCTCAGGACGCCGAGCGCGTTCACGCAGCCGCCTTCCAGGAGGCCCCCGAGGAGGAGACCTCTCGCGAGCAGTGGTACCGGGGGACGGCGCTCGTCTACGACATGGTCACCTGGTGGCAGGAATCACTGGTATCCGCGCTGTTCGGGGGCACAGGGCCCGCATAGTCTCGCGGTGTGAATGATGCTCCGATCGGGATGTTCGACTCTGGGGTCGGTGGCCTCACCGTCGCCCGTTCTGTCCTCGACCAGCTGCCCCATGAGCAGGTGCTCTACATCGGGGACACCGCCAACAGTCCCTATGGTCCCAGGGACATCGCCGAGGTCCGGTCGCTGGCTCTGGGCATCATGGACGAGCTCGTGGACCGAGGGGTCAAGCTGCTCGTCATCGCCTGCAACACCGCCTCGGCGGCCGTCCTGCACGATGCGCGGGAGCGCTACACCCTGGGACGGGGAGTTCCGGTCATCGAGGTCATCCACCCGGCGGCACGTACCGCGGCCCGAGTGACCCGCAACGGCAAGGTGGGGCTGATCGCCACCCGTGGGACGGTCGACTCGCGTGCCTACGACGACGCCCTCCAGGCCGTTCCCGGCGTCGAGCTCGTCTCTCAGGCCTGCCCGCGGTTCGTCGAGCTGGCCGAGCGGGGGGTGACCACCGGCCCCGAGGTGCTCGACGTCGCCGAGGAGTACCTGGCCCCCATCAAGGCCGCCGGCGTGGACACCCTCATCCTCGGCTGCACCCACTACCCGCTGCTGGTGGGGCCGATCTCCTACGTCATGGGGCGGGATGTGACCCTGGTGACCTCCTCGGACGAGACCGCCAAGGACGTCTACCGGGCGCTGGCCGGCAAGAACCTTCTGCGCGGGCCGGAGGCTCCTGAACCGCGCCATGACTTCGCCTCCACCGGCGACCCGGAGGCATTCTCCGTCCTGGCCCGGCGCTTCCTGGGCCCCGAGGTCACCGCCGTTGAGCATGTCGCCTTCGCCCCTGGGGCAGCCGGCGCCCCTGCCGGGCTCCCTCACCCTCCCTCACCTCCCACCTCCCACCAAGGATCTGCATGAGACTCACGATTATCGGCTGCTCCGGCTCCATGTCGGGCCCCCAGTCCTCGGCCTCCTCCTACCTGGTGCAGGCCGAAGGAGTCGACGCCGACGGCGCGGTGCGCACCTACTCGATCGTGCTGGACCTCGGGCCCGGGTCGATGGGGCAGCTGCTGCGCCACCTCGATCCCGCCGAGCTCGACGCCATTGCGATCTCCCACTGCCACGCCGATCACATGGTGGACCTGGTGGGCATGCACGTCTACCGGCGCTGGCTGCCCACCGGGGCGCTCGGGCCGGTGGCCTGCCTGGGGCCCTCGGAGCTGCTGGAGCGTCTCCAGGGGGTCGACGGCGTCCCGCCCAGTGAGCGCTACGCCACGGAGTTTGGCTTCGTCACCGCCGTGCCCGGCAGGTCCTACAGCGTGGGCCCCCTGGTGATCTCCCCCTTCGAGGCGCTCCACCCCGTGGAGGCCTACGGCTACCGGATCGAGGGCCCCAGCGAGGAGGATCCCTCCCGTCGGGTCAGCCTGGCCTTCACCGGGGACACCGACACCTGCCAGACGATGAGCGACATGGCTCAGGGAGTGGACCTCCTCCTGGCCGAGGCGGCCTTCGTCGAGGGCCGCGACACCGTGGGCGGCATGCACATGACGGGGCGTCGCGCCGGTGAGCTCGCCGCCCAGGCCGGTGCGGGGCACCTGGTCCTCACCCACATCCAGCCCTGGACGGATCCGGCCGTGCCCCTCAAGGAGGCTGCAGCCGTCTACTCCGGCCCATTGGAGGCGGCGACGGCGGACGCCGTCTGGGAGCTGTGAGCGCTGACGGGCACGATCGCCCCGCCCCGCGCAGAACCGTCTCCTTCACCCCGGCTCTTCCCGACGGGGCGGACTGCCCCTGGACCCGGGGAAGACGGACGCGCTGGTGGCTGGTGGTTCCCGCCGACCTGGCGGCCGTGGCCCTCGTGGCCCTGTTCGGTGCCGCCTCCACCCGCAGCCTGGGGCAGGTTCCCGCCTCCCTGTGGCAGGCGGGCGCAGCCCTCCTCGTCGCCTGGGGCGTGACCTGGCTCGTGCGACGCTCCCGCCCCGATCACCTGGAGATGGCGCTGCCCGAGGGGCTCATCGTCGTGGGGGTCAGCTGGGTGGTCTGGACCGTGCTGCGCCAGGTGGTATCCGCCTTCGACGGCGTTTCCGCCATGGTCTCCTGGGCGGTGATGACCGGGGCCTTCCTCCTGGTGTTCCTGGGCGGATGGAGATGGCTCTACGGCTATGTGCGGGCCCACGACTCCCTGACCCCCAAGCCCGTGGCGCGGCGCCTCGCCGAGCAGGAGAGGGAGGACAGCTAGCCCCGCCGGAGGCGGCCCGACTCGTTCCGGTAACAGGGCGCTGTCGTTAGCTGTCTTTATGGCATGGCAACCCGGTCATTCGTACCTTGGCGCCATGCAGCACTGCGCCAGCCGACGTCGACCGCACCGGTGGGTCGGCGTCCTGATCGCCGTCTTCCTCATCCTGGGAGGAACGGTGGGCGGATCGGTCGTCTACCTCCACAGGCACGAGGGGCGGGCTCCGCGCGGAACCATCCTCATGGGCCAGGATGTGACCGGAATGGACCGGTCGACCCTGACCGCGCTCGTGCTTCAGCGGGCCGCGTCGGCGTCACTGACGCTGACCGTCGACGGAACCCCCACCACGGTTCCGCTCACCCAGATCGCCCAGGTCGATGCCCGGGCCACCGTGGAGGCCGCCGTGTCCGGGGCGGGGTCACTGGTGACCCACCTGCACGGCGTCGTGGGGACACGGCAGGTGGCGGTGCGGTACGCGGTCAACCAGGAGGCCCGCGCCGCACTGGTGTCGCAGCTCAGCAGCACGCTGCGCGACCACATCGTCGAGCCGGCAGTGACCTGGAATGAGGGCAGCGGCAGCTTCACCGCCTCAGCGGGACGAGCCGGCAACGCCATCGACCCCGCTGATCTCGACTCGGCGCTCGACGTCGCCGCACGCGAGCTGGCGAAGAACCACACCGCGCCGGTGTCGATCCGCCGGACCGAGCCCACGGTGAGCGCCCAGGAGGCGAGTACGGTCGCACAATCGGCAACCGCGCTGCTGGACGCCGAGCTCCAGCTGACGGTTGACGGCGCAGCGCACGCCGCCTCCAAGGCTCAGAAGGCCTCATGGATCGACTTCCCCGTCAAGGAGGGCCGCATCGTGCCGACGGTCTCCCAGGAGAGGGTCAGGGCCTGGGTGACCTCACTGAGCACGCCGGAGGAGCGCACACCGGTCAGCGCCATCAACGACGTCGACTCAGCCGGCACGGTGCTCCAGCTCGCCCGCCCGGGCAAGGCCGGGAGGAAGGCCGGCAACATCGAGCCGGTCACGGCGGCGCTGGTCCAGGGGCTCGGTCAGGCCGGAGCGTCAGCCAACAGATCAGCTGGAACGAGGTGCCCCACTCCAGCGAGAACCGGGTGGTGCCCAACGGGCCGGAGCGCTTCGCCTACCAGGCCAAGGCGGGGGAGAAGTGGGTCGATGTCAACCTCACCGACTCAACGCTGACCGCCTACGAGGGGCAGAAAGTCGTCTACGGGCCGATCCTCATCAACCACGGCGGTGTCGGGCACGAGACCGTCACCGGCACCTACAAGATCTACCTGCGCTACCAGGCGCAGGACATGGGCTGCACCCCCGAGTGGCCCTACTGCGAACGAGGGGTCCCGTGGGTGAGCTACTGGCACGACAGCTACGCCCTCCACGGCGCCCCTTGGGTCAAGGAGTTCGGTATCGGGACAGATGAGTCCTCGCACGGCTGCATCAACATCCCGGTGCCGGACGCTCAGGCGATCTGGCAGTGGTCCGAGATCGGTACCACCGTGGTGACACACTACTGACGGCACTTCACTGATGGCGCCCTCGCGGGCTCAGCCGGCCAGAACCTCGGCCAGGACCGGCGCCAGGGCGCGGAAGGCCTGTCCCCGGTGGGAGATGGCGTGCTTCTCCTCAGGTGTCATCTGAGCGGTGGTGCGGCTCCGACTCCCCGGCTCATCCTCCTGGACGGGCACGAAGATCGGGTCGTAGCCGAAGCCCCCCCTCACCCTGAGGAGCCTGGACCAGGCGCCCCTCCATGGAGCGCTCGATGGTGGTGACCTGCTCCGCCTGCCCGCCGGAGGCCGGCTGGACCAGGACCGCCGCGCAGGTGAAGCGGGCGCCGCGGTGCGGGTCGGCGACGTCGGCCAGCTGGTCCAGGAGCAGCTGAAGGTTCGCGGTGTCGTCCCCGTGCCGGCCGCTCCAGCGCGCCGAGAAGATCCCCGGCGCCCCGCCCAGGACGTCGACGCACAGGCCCGAGTCATCGGCGACCGCGGGCAGGCCCGTGGCCCGGGCCAGCGCCCGGGCCTTGAGCAGGGCGTTGTCGGCGAAGGACAGACCGTCCTCCACCGGCTCAGGCGCCTGGAGCGATGCGGCCGAGATGACGGATTCGGGCACCAGCCCGGGCACGAGCGGCGTCAGGATCTGTCGCAGCTCGGCCAGCTTGCCGGCGTTGTGGGTGGCCAGGACGAGGCGGGCTCCGGCGGGCACCTGGACCCGGTTCGTGAGCGGGGCGGCGCCGTCGGCGTTGGACGAGGCACTCATGGCTCAGGCCTGCGTGGACTGGGGCGAGGAGCCCGCCGAGGACACGGTGAAGGGCTCACCGCTGGGGCCGGCCAGGGCCTGGCGCTGGAGCGCCGCCAGGCGGCTGTTGCCGGCGGCGGCCAGGTCGAGCAGCTCTCCGAGCTCGGAGCGATCGAAGGGGGCGTGCTCGGCGGTGCCCTGAACCTCGATGAAGCGCCCGTCCCCGGTCTGGACGACATTCATGTCGGTCTGGGCGCGCACGTCCTCCTCGTAGGGCAGGTCGAGGCAGGGAACGCCGTCGATGATCCCCACCGAGATGGCCGACAGGGAGTCGGAGAGCACCGGCTTGCCGGGGCGGGCCTTGATGAGGCCACGCTGCGTGCCCCAGGCGACAGCGTCGGCCAGGGCCACGTAGGCGCCGGTGATCGCCGCGGTGCGGGTGCCGCCGTCGGCCTGCAGCACGTCACAGTCCAGGGCGATCGTGTTCTCACCCAGTGCGGCGACGTCGATGATGCCGCGCAGGCTGCGGCCGATGAGGCGAGAGATCTCGTGGGTGCGGCCACCGACCTTGCCCCGCACGGACTCCCGGCCGGAGCGCTCCGAGCCGGCCCGGGGGAGCATGGCGTACTCGGCGGTCACCCAGCCCTCGCCACTGCCCTTGCGCCAGCGCGGGACGCCCTCAGTGAAGGAGGCGGCGCACAGGACCCGGGTGCGCCCGAAGGTCACCAGGACCGATCCCTCGGCGTGGTCGAGCCAGTGGCGGGTCATGGTCACGGGGCGCAGCTCGTCGACGGCGCGGCCGTCCTTGCGGGTGAAGGGGGCAGTTGTCATGGGCTCAGGCTACCCGGCGGCCATCCGGTCTCGGGGCGGCTCAGCACCGCGGGATGCTTCATGGCTGTAGTCCGCACCGGTGGTCAGGCGGTAGCGTTCGTTGAGATATCTGCTTGCGGCCGTGAGCCGACGGAGACACAGAGGAGAGCACCTATGACCTATGTCAACATCACCGCACTGACCTTCCCCGAGGGCGCCCAGGCCGAGATTGAGAAGCGCTTCGCCGCCCGGAAGCGAGGCGTTGACACCTCACAGGGTTTCCAGGGCTTCGAGCTGCTGCGCCCGCTGGTCGGAGAGGACCGCTACTTCGTGGTGACCCGGTGGGACAGGCGCGAGGACTACGAGCGCTGGAGCGCGGCGCGGCCCGCCGGCGGGCACGAGGACGACAAGCGCCGGGGCATGAGCGTGGAGGTCCTCGGTTTCGAGGTCGTCCAGCACGAGGAGTGACTCAGGGAGCCGGGGAGGGGGGCCGTGACGAAGACCGACGCCGGCACCCCGCACCGGGAGTAGACGAACTGGCAGGCGTGGCAGGGGCCGAAGGCCTTGGTCGGGGTCTGGATCTTCACCCGGGTGACGGTCTCGGGGAGGCGATCGACGCCGAACTCGGTGGCGCTCTGCTCAAGCATCTTGTAGGCGGCATCGACCTGGTAGGACCACCGCCCGAAGGAGCCGCCGCCGCGGATGGCATGGTCGAGCCAGGCCTCGTACCAGGAGATGAAGCTTGGGGCCACGCGGGTGAAGCCGTCGTCGCAGGCCCGTGAGTCCAGCCAGACGCTGCCGTCGTAGGGACTCATGCGCCACTCGGCGCCGCAACCGGCGTCGGCCAGGTGGATGCCTCCGTCGTCGGCCGGGTAGATGTCCAGCCCGTAGCCGGGGCCGGCGCCTGAGCCCGCGATGGTGCTGAGGAACCAACGCAGGTCCTCCGGCAGCGAGAGCCCCGCAGGCAGGTTCGGCGGCCCCAGCCTCATGCCGTGGTGGCGGCTGCCGAGCCAGCCGGCTTCGCTGCCGGGATCGTAGGAGGTCGCGGCGATGAGGTTGAGGGTGTGCTGGAGCCCGTCCCTGGTCAGGGGCGGGGCGGGCTCCAGGGGCGTGAGTACTGACCACTCCTGGAGCATGCGGTGGCCACCGGGCTCGGGCGGGATCGCGTCCAGGACGCTGCGTCCCGCGGGCCAGTCGGCGCCGGCGAGCTTGAGCTCGGTGATCGAGTGGGGGCCGATGGCCGCATAGCAGCCCAGTGCCACCGCGTCGTCGGAGCGAGTGGCGGGAATCAAGGGACTGGCGAGTACCCGGTCGGTCAGGGCGCGGGGGCCACCCAGCCGCTGGCGGTAGGCCTCCACCTCCTCAATCGGCATGTTCATGCTGCGGTCGAGATGCCCGGTGGCCACCCGGTAGCGTCGGCCTCCCACCGTGGCCTCGAACTGCTCGACGTTGGGATTGTCAGAATCGATGAGTTCCGGGCGGCCGATTCCGGTCAGGAGGACGGGCCCGAAGGCACAGGCCCAGTTGCATCCGGCGGTGACAACCGACTCCAGCTGGCTGGAGCCGTAGCCGCTGGCCGTGACCAGGACCCGTCTGCTCCCGAAGGCGCCTCCGCTGATCTGAAGGAAGAGGAACGCGCCGTATGGCTCGTGGTCCTGGAGCTCGTCAATGGAGCACTCGATGACGGGCAGGCCCTTGCCCAACCGGACCGTCTGGGTGTCATCGATGGTCTCGGTCGTGGCGCCGCGGAAGTGCCTGGCGATCGTCTGCGCCAGCACGACGTCGAATGCGGGGGTGCCCGAATCGAAGGAGTTCTCTTTCATCGATGCCTCGGAACAAGTCGATGGAAACGGCAGGTGTCGGAGCGTACGAAAGAGTTAGGGCATCCTGTCAGAATTTGGGGACCCTCTTGGTGCTGGAAACTGAAATCTGTACACCTGGGCAGCATTAAACCAAAGAGTGGCTGCCTTGGCTCGCTTTCCGTGGGCGCTTCATTGTGGCTGAGGTGGTTCCGGAATCGAACTTACCCAGCGTAGCGCCTACGACAGAAGCGAGCGAGACCACGGCGGCTCGCGGTATCCGCAAGACGGCCTGCCGTCCGATCAGCGCAGCCAAGAAGGATCAGATCCTGAGCCTTGAGCCCACAGGTATGTCGGCCCGAGGAAGCAGAACTAGCCGTCTCTCGAGGAGGCGACTGCCTCAGGTGAGCGAGTGATACGGGCGGGTGGTGTCGGCGAGATGGTGTCACTGATCTGGACTTCGGCAATATTGGTGTCTGTGTAGTCCAATCGCAGTGGCTGGGACGTCCTGGCGGAGCTCGTTGTACTCATCTTGGTCAGACACACACGCGAAGCGCCGGGTGGCACTGCTGGGGATGGTGGTGTACTCCCACTCCACGGTGGCGTCGAGCAGAGGAGTACCTGCGGTACTCCTCTCTACTGCAGTGGAGAGGAGTACGCGCACCGCCACGTCGTACCACCGCTCGGTGGCGCGGATGGCTTGGTCTCGGATGTCGCGGTAGATCTCCCGAGCGAACTGCTCATCGCCCAGGCGCAGGGCCATGACGTTGGCTGCGATGTCATCCAGCAGTTCCGGCGTGGCCACGCGCTTCAAGTCCTCTGGATGGATGGCGAAGCCCTCCACCAGCGCATCACGCATCGCCGGAGCCTCCTCACGGATGATCTGGCGGAAGCGACGCTCTTGGTCGCGCTGGGAGGCGTACTCAAAGATGGGCGAGATGAGACCGGCGCTGATAAGCCCACCGCCCAGCTCGGCCAGTGGCACATCCTGCAGCCAGCCCCACGCATCCAAGGTCATCTTGGCCAGCCAACGGCGGAGCATGATGATGAGTAGGCCGGCCGGTGTGAGGGAGACTGCCAGAAGCACCGTCTTAGTTTACGGAGGCTATGAAACAAGGATGAGGACTCGTTATCCAGCATAAACAACTTAATTATAACACAATCAATATTACTTGAGAGGCTGTGTCACAACTATACTGTTTTGCCTCATGATTGATCTTCTGTGATTCTCGTACATCTATTCGTCCTCGAGTCCGTGGTCTTCTGTGTTAGTAGGTGAGGAGAAGGCGGTCGCGAACGACCTCTGCTTCCAAAGTTTCGCCCCCCAACTGGAAGCGGCGAAGCATAGATCTTCCGACTGTTATTCCTACCTCGGACACAAAGAGTCCTCGGGGAAAATCGTGGAGAACTTCCTTTAGGCCAGACTTCTTCGTCCCATCGATTGAGAGTGCGACATTTGCGCCCTTCCTCTTGGCCTGGTCAATGGCTTCGATGAGGTCGTGAAGCTTGAAGGTCTGCGCCCCGTAAAGGATGGTCTGTGAGTCTGAGTAGGGCGGATCGCAGTAGACAACATCACCTTCCCTCACATCTTCGAACGCTTCACGGAAGTCCAACGTTCTGAAGGTGGTGCCTCGCACTCTTGCAGACCACTCCTGCACGCGCTTCTTGAATGATGCTGACGGCACAGGCATGTGCGCTCCACATGGGGTGCTCATAGTTCCGTCATTCTTGCGGAAGCGTACCACTCCGCCGTAGCAAGCGCGGCTCAAGTAGATGAAGTCTGCCCCGTTAGGTGCAGCGTTGAAGGAGGTCAGCGCCGAGCGGTAGACGTCTTCCTTCGTCTCGCCCGCGTCGATGCGGTCGCGGTATCGGGCGTAGTTTGCAACGAGTTGAGTGGGGTTGTCCTCAAGTAGCTGCCAAATCTCCATGAGAGGTACTAGCACGTCTGATGCGTAGGCCTTCTCGGGGGCTAGCGTGCCCAACACGCCGCCAGACCCCAAGAAGGGCTCGTGATAGGTGTCCCAGTGTGAGGGAAAGTTGGCCAGGATCTCTGGGGCAAGCCGTTGCTTGTTGCCAATCCACTTCAACAACTGCGTCTTAAACGGAGGGCGGGTTGTCCTGAAGTCGTCGAGTGGGAGAGTCTCAGTCACGACACGAGACAGTATCCGATTTTCGGATACCCATCAACTGATCAGTACCCTTAGGGCGTGTCGCGTATCGAGCACGAGCCCACGGCGCTTGGGGAGGCAGTGCGGCAGTTGCGTGCCCAGAAGGGGCTGACACAACAGGAGCTGGCGGCCAGCCTCGATGTGCCGCAGTCATGGGTGAGCAACATCGAGGGTGCTCGACGGCGGCTGGGTGTCCTGGAGGCGCTTCAGGTGTGTGAGGCCTTGGGGTGCTCGGTTGCTGACCTGCTGGAGGAGTATGAGCGGAGGCATCGTGCGGGCAAGTGACTACTGGCGTCGACAGGATGAACAGTTCTGGGCTTATGTTCGTGTGTTGTCTGAAACGTGGTTATGCGAAGCGCGGTGCCGACTCTGTTGCTGCCTACAGCTTGGCCGAGTGTAAGGCCACGCTCGGTGAGTTGGATCGTGATCCTGCTGTCCTTGACGAGACAGATCTCGGCGCGAGACTGGTTGACTACTTCGATTATCGTGCTCATGAACTGAACGACGTTGCTCGAAAAAACCTTCTCGATGCAAACGAGGCTAAGAAGTTATTCAACGACATCGTGGATGAGTACTGCACAACTGCGACTGAACTGCGCAACCACAAGGGAGTGCTTGTCGCTGTGGAATACGGAGTGCAAGGAGGCATGAATGTTCGCGTACCCATGAACAAGCAGAAAGGGGATAAACGTGAGCCGTCGTTCTTGACTGGCATAGTCAATATCCTTTTCTCGTACGAACTGCAAGGACAAACGTTCGAGGATGATCCACGCCGTTTGCCAGTCATCGATCGTGAAGGTGAGCTCTTCGCTGCCATGTCGCGGAGACTTGACGGGGCGTTTCCTTCATCGGTAAACCCGCGCGCTCTTTGGGAAATTAAGGAGTATTATTACACCACGACCTTTGGCTCGAAGATCTCTGACGCTGTCTACATCAGCCAGTTGGACGGACATGAGCGACACGAGATCGTGGAAGCCACTGGGTTGCCCATCGACCTTTACCTATTCGTGGATGCCTATGGCACTTGGTGGACGAAGGGCAAAGCATACCTATGCCGTCTCGTCGATGCCGTGAACAAGGGAGTGGTGGACGAAGTCGTGGTGGGCTGTGAGTGTAAGGAGGCCATTCCTCGGCTTGTGCACACTTGGTGACGACTAGGTGTATGAGGTCATGATGTTGGTGATGTGTGCTGGGACGTGGGTGGCGGGTGGCTGGTTGTGGCAGGTGGTGTGGGGTCGATGGTGGTTGTAGTGGTGGTTCTGCACTGCGACGGCGTCGCGGCGCTGCTGCTGTGAGGAGTAGTTGCGCGCGTAGGGGCACTCCTTTGCCAGGATGCGGTTGTAGTGCTCGACCTTGCCGTTGTGCCGTGGGGTGTAGGGACGGGTCCTCTGGTGGCGTGGGGCCAGGGAGGTGATGGTCGCGGTGAAGGTCCGGGCGCGGTAGTTGGCCCCGTTGTCAGTGACGACCCGCACGAGCCTGGTGATGCCGTGGGTGGTGAAGAAGGCCGGGCGCGGCAGAAGAAGCCGATAGTGGTGGAGGCCTTCTCGCCCGTCGAGGGCCTCGGTGTAGGCCAGACGTGAGAAGCCGTCGATGGCGGTGTGCAGGTAGGTGTAGCCAACCCTGGTGCCCTTGCCCCGTTTGGAGGCCTTTGCCTCGGGGGCAGACGCGCCCATGAGCCCGCCAGGCTCCCCCAGGTGGGATGCGTCCGACCTTCTTGACGTCCAGGTGGATCATGTGGCCCGGGAAACGAGCCGGGATCGGTTTGCTGACCCGGTTGGTCTGTCCGGTGGGGCCTGGTGTCGCGGCGTCGGTTCAGGCCGGCTCTGTCCAGCCATCGGGTCACGGTACGCGGCGACACCGCTGTCCCGCGCACAGCCAGCTCGTGGCTGATACGGCGGGCGGACCACTTGTGGGTGCGGCGCCAGTGCTTGATGGGGTCCACCGTCTCGGCGCTGGTGCGGGTGGGGCAGTGAAGCGGGGTGCTGGAGAGGTCCTCAGGCTCCCAGACTCCTCCTTGGCGGTCACGGGCGACCCACTTCGACACCCGTGGCACGGGCGATACCGGCCTCGGCGGCTACGTGGGCGATGGGGCGACCGGCCTGGACACGCATCACGAGCCGGTAGCGGCCCTGAGGCGTCATAGGAGCGTTACGGTGGGTCATAGCAGCGGGGCTTTCTCCTGTCGGAAGGATGATTCAGCACCACCCATCCTGACAGCCCAGGTCCCGCTGCCCCCAACACCCCATGACTACAACCTCATGACCCACAACACCTAGCACAGGAGATGGCACGACCGACGGCGGCAAGCAGCCAGGCAAGGACGCGGACGCACACGATGAGCAGCACAGCGCCGGAGAAGAAGAAGGAACTGGCGATGCCAGCGGGGGAGGAGGTGCCGATGCTGACACGCCAGTCCTGATGCCGCACTCCGTCCACCTCGCCGACACCGGCTCCGGCTCCGGCACTCGCCTCAGTGCCCTGCTCACCTCACCCTTCGACCAGCTGGCCAGCCCCAGCCTGCACGTCGCCGCCCACGAGCCGCACAACACGAACAACGCCCACCCTGGTGGGTGAGCGTTGTTCAACATCTGGAACCGCATCCCAGCCTGTTTCGACTGGGGCGGGTTCGGGTAAGAGCTTGTTGGTACGCGAGAAGGGACTCGAACCCTCACGCCCGAAGGCACCAGGACCTAAACCTGGGGCGTCTACCAATTCCGCCACTCGCGCTGTGCGGCGCCTACTCTACCGACCCGGGTCCCGGATAGCAGAATGCGGCGACCGCTGCTGTGCTCATATCAGTCCACTCAGTCCACGCCCAGTGCGGCACGCAGCCGCTTGACGTGACCGGTGGCTCGCACGTTGTACTGGGCCAGCGCCACGGTCCCGTCGGGGGCCACGACCACGGTCGAGCGGATGACGCCGGTGTAGACCCTGCCGTAGTTCTTTTTCTCGCCCCACACTCCCCAGGCCTCCATGACGGCGTGGTCGGCGTCCGACAGCAGAGGGAAGGGCAGGTCGTGGCGGTCGGAGAACTTGGCCTGCGCGCTTTCCGGGTCGGGGGAGATACCGACGACGGCATAGCCGGCCGCCTCGAGCGCTTCCAAGGAGTCCCTGAAGTCGCACGCCTCCTTGGTGCATCCCGGAGTGCAGGCCTTGGGGTAGAAGTAGACGATGACGCCCTTGTCCGTGCTGGCGCAAAGGTCGCCAAGGGTCACGGTGCGGCCGTTCTGGTCGGGCAGGGCGAACTCCGGGGCTCGGTCACCGGCGGCGAGCTGGGTCATGGGTCCTCCTCGGGCTCCTGGGCAGATGCACTCATCCTCGCATCGCCTCCGGTGCCTGCGGCAGTGAATTCGAGGACTTACTTTCGTGATCTGGCAAACGTTCAGCACGTCAGTCGCCCGGGACCCCCGACCCGGCTCCGGGTGGAGCCGGGTCGGTCAGGCGGCCTGGGCGAGCGTTCGCCGCGAGGCCTGCTGCGCCGCCTCCAGGCGCTCCAGCGCCCGCTCGAGGCGCGAGGGGGAGGCGGTTGCCCCCAGAGAGGCGAGCTCCGCACGGGCGGCGAAGAGTTCCCTGATGGCGGCCTCGTCGGCCAGGGCGTCAGTGGCTTCCGGCCCGGTGGCCGGAGTCGTCATGGTGGTCATGGTGTGAATGTTGCGTGTCATACGTATCTCCTCATCTTCCTTCAACGTCGCCGGCCCAATGGGGCCTGGGGTAGCAGCGCGTGCTGGGGTAGATGCCTACCTGCTAAACCGGCGCGCTTGCGGAGCAAAACTCCTGGCACGGCGGCCGGTTGCGCCGCTGCAGACAGTGGTCACGAGGGCGTAGGAACCGATGAAACGGTGGCGTCCTGAGAATTTCTCAGTGCGGAGGCGGTTGTCTACGACCGCCGTCATGCGCCTCTGCTGTGCCTTCGGGATCATCCCGGGCGAAGCGCGTGCCCTTCGTGGTACACCGCCAGGGACTTGAACCCTGAACCCGCTGATTAAGAGTCAGCTGCTCTGCCAATTGAGCTAGCGGTGCTCGGTCAGTTTGTGACCAGCTCTTCCGGCCCCGAGGGCTGGAAGGCTCGTACACCGCCAGGGACTTGAACCCTGAACCCGCTGATTAAGAGTCAGCTGCTCTGCCAATTGAGCTAGCGGTGCCTTCACCACAGCGATGTCATTCGACGTGGCTCGCTGGGCGACGGAGGAATACTTTACGGATGGAGGAGGGCTTCGTCCAGTCAGGATCCGTGAAACCAGGCGATTGTGCGGCAAGTCTCAAGGATGCGGTGAGGGTGGGCTGGGTAGACGAAGTTGCCGCTGCGTGCTGCCCGGTGTCCCCGTTCAGTGCGATGAATGGCCCTCGCGGCCTTGCCTGCGACGGCGCACGTCGGCGGCACGGGCGCGGTCGCGTTTCGACATCGCACCGGTCGAGGAGGACCCCCTCGACGGCGCTGCCTTCGATGCGCCAGCGCCATTCCGCCCGCTGCGGCGATGGCTGCTCCGCCCGGCGGAAGTGCGCTTGGCGTCGTCGTCCTGCTCGATGCGGCCGGTGCGAGACCACTGGTGGTACTGCTTCAGCGTGGCCGCCTGCTCCTCGGTGAGACGGTGCCACAGGGGCAGGTCGAGCTTCTTTCGGTCGCGCACCCGGGTGCCAAGGGTCCAGCCCGCCAACATGACCAGTGCGACCACCATGCCGCCCCACATGCTGCTGCGGCCAGCGCGGGCGCCGGTGAGTATCGAGACGGTTCCTCCGAGCAGGCCCGCGGCAAGAATGGTCACGACGACGATGGCGGCCATGGATGCCCAGTAGCGCTGCGCGGCGGTGATGCGCGGCTTGCGGGATTGAGAAGTCACCTCGGCATTGTGACACCCTCGCGCGCGGGCTGAGCAGCGTGCGGGTGTCGAAAGGTTGCGGAACGGAGACCTGCTGGCCGCCCCAACCGGTAGGTAGTCATGTTCGCTGGTGCGGGCGCGGTTCAGTGTCACATGTCGGTGGCTCTCGCCGCGGTGCTGCGCGCGGTAGCGTGGGCCGCATGAGCGACCCGATCGTGACGCTGGCGACCTGCGCCGACTTCCCTCACCTTGATGACGATGACCGTGGCCTACCGGATGCCCTGCGTGCGCGTGGCATCGAGCCGCGGGTTGCCGTATGGGACGACCCCGACGTCGACTGGAGCCAGTCCGGCACGGTCGTGCTGCGCAGCGTGCGCGACTACGCCACCAAGGGCAACTACTCCCGGTTCCTCCAGTGGGCCCGGTCAGTGCCCAGGCTCGCCAACCATCCCGACGTCGTCACCTGGAACTCGGACAAGCACTACCTCACCCGGCTCAGCGAGTGGGGGGTCCCCATGATCCCGACGATGTGGCTGGAGCCCGAGGCCGGATACTCCAAGCACCAGGTTCACACCCGCTTCCCGGCCCATGGTGACTTCGTCGTCAAGCCGGCCGTCTCCTCGGGTGGGCGCGGCACCGGGCGATACACCGCCACCGACGCCGCCTCCCGGTCCGCCGCGATCAATGACGCCATGCACCACCTGCGCCGCGGGCGCACCGTCATGGTCCAGCGCTACCTCGAGGAGGTCGACCGTAAAGGCGAGGTCTCCCTGGTCTACTTCAACGGCGTGCTGTCCCACGCGGTGGAGAAGGCCCCGATGCTCCACCCCCTCCTTCAAATCCACCGACGAGATCCACGAGGAGATCGTCACGGCGCGCGAACCCAGTGAGCAGGAGTGGCTCTGGGGTGAGCGGGTGCGCAAGGCCATCCACACGCTGATTAAGGAGGTCTCCGGTCGCGACATCCAGCTCCTGTTCAACCGTGTCGACGTCGTCGGGGACGGTCAGGGTGGTTTCTACCTCATGGAGGTCTCGCTGATCGATGCGGGCCTCTACCTCGGGGCGGCACCGGAGGCGCTGGACAACTTCGCCGACGCCATCGCTCAGCGCATCTTCTGGTGACCTCGTGGGCGCGGGCGTCCCGAGGTCCCCGGATGTGGTAGATAGGTGCCATGCGCACGCTGCTCAACATCATCTGGGTCGTCTTCGGCGGGTTCTGGCTCTTCCTCAGCTACCTCTTCTTCGGAGTGATCGCCTGCCTGTTCATCGTCACGATCCCCGCGGGCGTCGCCTCCTTCCGTATCGCCGCCTACGTCCTGTGGCCCTTCGGGCGTGAGGTGGTTCCGGCCCCCGGGGCCGGCGCCATGAGCGGGATCAGCAACATCATCTGGTTCCTCGTCGCCGGGCTCTGGCTGGCCATCGGCCACCTCACCACCGCCGTAGCGCAGGCCATCACCATCATCGGGATCCCTCTGGCCGTGGCCAACATCAAGCTCATCCCCGTCACCTGCTTCCCCTTCGGCAAGCAGATCATCGAGACCCGTTAAGGCCCCTCGGGTGCCGGACCGCCAGCGGCTCACAGACTGACGTGGCGGTTGACTCCCCAGTAGCCCACGTAGCAGGCCACGAGGAAGACGGCGGTGATCGCCAGGCCGGCGCGCTGCTCGGGGTCGAAGACGATGAGCAGGCACGAGGCCATAGACAGCCCCAGCGCCGCGATCGAGACCCACGGATACCCGGGAGCCCGGTAGGCCAGGTCCTCAAGGCTGCAGCCCTCAGCGAGCCAGCGCCGTCGGAAGGACAGGTGGCACGCGGCAATCACCACCCAGACCAGGACGACGGCGAGACCGGAGACTGACACCAGGACCAGATAGACCGTGGAGGCCGCATAGGTCGAGGTCAGCAGCGAGGCCAGTCCGCCGACCATGGACAGGCCCATCGCCAGGGCTGGCACCCCGAAGCGATTAGTACGCGCCAGGACCTTGGGCAGAGTGCCCTCGTTGGCCAGCGACCACAGCATGCGGGTCGAGGCGTAGAGCCCCGAGTTCGCCGCCGACAGGATCGCGGCCAGAATGACGATATTCATGAGGACGCCGGCGTAGGGCACGCCGATTCTGGACAGGACCGTCACGAAGGGACTCTCCTCGACTCCGGCCCTCTCCCACGGGATCAGTGCTGCGATGACGATGATCGAGCCGATGAAGAAGATGGCCAGGCGAGCCAGGGTCGCCCGGATCGCGCGCGGAACAGTGGTGCCCGGATCCTCGACCTCCCCGGCGGTGATGCCGATGAGCTCGGTGCCGGAGAAGGCGAAGTTGACGGCCAGGATCGTGGTGAACACCGCTCCGAAGCCGTTGGGGAAGAGACCGTCCCGGTACAGGTTGGTCAGCCCCAGGAACGAGCGGTGCCCCTCGTAGGGCAGGAGCCCGACGATTGCGGCCGTGCCCAGAGCGATGAACACGATGATGGCCACCACCTTGATCCCGGACAGCACAGTCTCCGCCTCGGCGAAGACCCGGACCGAGACCATGTTGAGTACAAGGACCAGGACGATGAAGGCGGCCGCCCACACCCATACCGGAACGCCCGGGAACCACCCGTACATGATGATCGCCGCGCCGGTGAACTCACTTCCCAGGGCGACCGTCCACGTGAGCCAGTACAGGACGGCAGTGACGAAACCCGTGGCCGGCCCCAGGTACTGGCGGGCGTAGACATGGAAGGCGCCGGTGAAGGGCATCGCAACGCTCAGCTCTCCCAGGCACAGCATGACCAGGTAGACGATGACGGCACCGATGGAGTAGGCCAGCACGGTCCCCAAGGGGCCGGCCTGGTGGATCGTGTTGCCGGTCGAGAGAAACAGTCCCGTGCCGATCACCCCGCCGAAGCTAATCATCATGAGGTGACGTCGGTTCATGCGGCGTTCCAGCGCGGTGACACGCCCCTGGCTGTCATGGTCTCCCCGACCTTCGGGGCCGTCGTGGTGGGGCCGAGGGGGAGGGGCGGGTGACGTATCCGATGCGGTGGCGGGCTCGCGGTGATGTGCAACCGGGTCCATGCCTGAGACGCTACCGGTGCCGTCTCGAGCCATTCGATACCGTGTCGCAATGCGAACGCTCTCGGTATCCGCCACGTCCTTCGAGCGAGAGCCGGTCCGGCTGTCTGATCTGCTGGCCCGAGGTCCGGTCGTCCTCGACGGAGCGATGGGGACCGAGCTCGACGCCCGCGGGGTCGACACCCGCAACGCGCTGTGGTCGGCGCTGGCGCTCACCATGGCGCCCGACGTCGTGCGCGAGGTGCACTCCGACTACCTGGATGCGGGGGCTCGCGTCATCACCACCAACACCTACCAGGCCACGCTCCCGGCGCTGGTCCGTTCCGGGGAGGATGCCGCCGGAGCAAGGCGGGTCATCGCAGCCGGCGCCCGCCTGGCCAAGGAGGCGGCCCGCCAGTTCAGCACGGAGCACCCCGAGGAGCCGGTACTCGTCGCCGGAGGGCTCGGGCCGTATGGGGCCTATCTGGCTGATGGCAGCGAGTACACCGGTGCCTACGGCATCGACATCCTTGAGGACCCCGGTTTCCAGGAGGTTCACCTGCCGCGCATCGAGGTGCTGGCGGGGGAGGGGATCGACCTGTTTGCCCTGGAGACGCTTCCGCGTCTGGATGAGGCTCGGGCGCTCGCCTCCATGGTCAAGGGCCTCGCCCCTCAGGCCGAGTGCTGGGTCTCCTTCCAGGTGCGCCCTGACGGCGCCACTCTTGCTGACGGCACGCCGCTGGCTGAGGCGGCGGCCTGGGCGGCGCAGGAGGAGACGGTCGTCGCGGTCGGCATCAACTGCGTGGCCCCGGGCGTCGTCGCCCGCGCGCTTCCGGTACTGCGTGCGGCTACCGGCAAGCCGCTGGTGGCCTACCCCAATGCGGGCGATCTCTACGACCCGGCGACCAAGACCTGGCAGTCCATAGGTGACGGGGCTGGAATCCCGGAGCTGGCGACGTCGTGGATCGACGCCGGGGCCTGGCTCGTCGGCGGCTGCTGTCGCACCCGGCCGGCCCAGATCCGCCAGCTCGCCCGCGCGGTCTGCCCGTAACCGAGAGTCCTTCGACCTCGCCGCTCCGGTCAATCAGCCCGGTAACCGACTTGCCCGCCATTACTCTAGTGCTAGAGTAATGGTATGTCCTCCGACGCCGACATCGTTCTCCTCTCGCTCCTTGCCGAGCAGCCGCGCCATGGCTACGACCTTGACCGGGTCATCGAGCAGCGCGGCTACCGCCAGTGGACCTCCTTGGCCTTCTCCTCCGTCTACTACCTCCTCAAGCGCCTGTCGGAGCGGGGGCTCCTCGAGCCCGACGAGGGATCTCAGGGACGGCGCACCGTCTTCCGGGTCACCGAGGCCGGGCGCCGTGAGCTGAGGCAGGCCGCCGGTGAACGTGTCCTCGCCCCGGCTCCGCCTTCCGCCGGTGTGCTCCCGGCGCTCAACGCCTATAGCCGACTCGACGATCCTGCGCTCGCGGCCCTCCTCGCGCGTCGCGCCGAGGCGCTCCTCGGCAGGCTCGATGAGCTGCGCGCCCTGCGTGCCCAGGTCGACGAGGAGCACGCCCTGGCCATCTTCGACTACGAGATCCTGCGCCAGGAAGCGGATCTCGCCTGGACTCGATCCCTCCTGAAGAAAGCAGGCAGTGATGAGGACTGACATCAAGAAGGACCGCAAGGACCTGTACCTGCCGGGGCGAGCCGACTTCACGGAGGTGGACGTACCGGCCATGACCTACCTGGCCATCGACGGCCACGGCGACCCCAACACCTCACCGGCCTACGCCACCGCGATCCAGGCGCTCTACGCGGGCGCCTACGCGATCCGCGCCGTGCTGAAGAAACGAACCGGCGATGACTTCGTCGTCGGCCCCCTGGAGGGACTGTGGACGAGCGCCGACAATGCGGCCTTCGTCGCCGGTGACAAGGGGGAGTGGGACTGGACCATGATGATCCCCCTGCCCGAGGCGGTCTCCTCGCAGGACATCGCCGAGGGGCTGGCGCAGGCGGCGCGCAAGAAGCCGGAGCTGCCCGTCTCCGCTCTCAAGGAGCTCTCCCTGAGCGAGGGCAGGTCGCTGCAGATCCTCCACGTGGGCACCTACGACGACGAGGCCCCCACCCTGGCGCGCCTGCACGACGAGATCATGCCGGGCCTCGACCTCACCTGGAACGGGCCCCACCACGAGATCTACCTCAGCGACCCCAGGCGCGTGGCACCGGAGAGGATGAAAACCGTCCTGCGCCAGCCGGTCCGGTCCGTCGTGGAAGCCAACGAGGCGGGTTAACCCTACTGTGGGCCCACGGACAGAAGGTGGACGACCGCGCGTCCCTCCCGGTCGCACTCAGCCAGATCCACCAGGGCCGTCAGCCGCCAGTCGTGATCGCCGTCGGGGTCCTCCAGGACCTGCGTGGCCAGCCACACCTGCTTGCCGGAGGCATCCAGGGCCTCGCGCAGGCGCTCACTGACCCCGGCGGCCGCCAGGGCCGTCTCATCGGGGGCCTCGTCGAGCGGCGCCAGTGAGATCGCCCGAGCCGAGGTGTCGGTGCCGATCCAGTCGTACTCGTCCCAGTAACGGCCCAGCACCTCGTCCCAGCGGTCCTCGCCCCAGCCGGAGGAGGCGTCCAGACGGCCCAGGGCCTCGACGTCGTCGCGCGCCATGAGCTCCACGCGCCGGAACATCTCCCGGCGCACCGCCACCCGGAAGGCGTGACGGTTGCGAGTGAAGGCCACCGTCCCGTTCTCGTCCGCGCCGAAGGCCCGCTCCACCCCGGATGAGTCGTCCGCGCCGGGACGGTCGCCCTCCAGCAGGCCGGCGGCCTCGCCGGCCTTGCCTGCCTGGGCCTGACCGAGCGCCTCCCACTCATCGAGCAGGGAGGAGTCGACGGCGCGCACGAGCGCCCCCAGCCAGTCGATGAGCTCGACCACCTCAGGAGTGCGGTGCTCCTCGGGCACGACCTGGCGCAGCGCCCGGTAGGCGTCGGTCAGGTAGCGCAGCACCACGCCCTCGCTGCGGCCCAGCTCGTAGCGGGAGATGAGGTCGGAGAAGGTCATCGCGTTCTCCACCATCTCGCGCACCACCGACTTGGGCGCCAGCTCGTGCTCGGCGATCCACGGGTTGGCCTGCTTGTACATCTCCAGAGCAGGAGTGAGTAGCTCGGCCAGCGGCTGGGGCCAGGTGACCTCCTCCAGGGCGGCCATGCGCTCCTCGTAGTCCATGCCCTCGGCCTTCATCGCGGCGATCGCCTCGCCGCGGGCGGCGCGCTGCTGGGCGTAGAGCAGCGGGCGCGGATCGTCCAGGGTGGCCTCGACGACGCTGACGACGTCGACCGTGTGCTCCGGGGCCTCCACGTTCAGCAGGTCCATGGCCGCTAGGGCGAAGGGCGCCAGGGGCTGGTTGAGGGCGAAGTCGGCCGGCAGGTCCACCGCCAGGCGGAGTCGGGGGCGCCCATCGGCGGCGGCCTGGGCGCTGGAGACATGGGTGAGGACCCCCGCCGTGCGCAGGGACAGGTAGATCTCCAGGGCGCGTCGCACGTGGCGACGCCGCTGGGCCTCGGGCTCGTGGGCGCGCTCCAGCAGTTCCGCCATCGCCGCCACCGGGTCGCCGGCGCGCTCCATGAGGTTGAGCACCATGGTGGTGGTGACCTGGAACTGGCTGTTCAGTGTCTCCGGGGCCGCGTCGCGCAGCCGCTCGAAGGTCTTGTCCGTCCAGTTGACTCGCCCCTCGGGGGCCTTCTTGCGCACGATCTTGCGGCGCTTGCGCTCGTCGTCGCCGGCCTTGGCCAGCGCCTTGGCGTTCTCGATGACGTGCTCGGGGGCCTGGACGGAGACGTAGCCGCGGGTGTCGAAGCCGGCGCGCCCGGCTCTCCCGGCGATCTGGTGGAACTCGCGGGCAGTGAGGTGACGCTCCTTGGAGCCGTCGAACTTCACCAGGGAGGTCATGACCACCGAGCGGATCGGCACATTGATCCCCACCCCGAGCGTGTCCGTGCCGCAGATGACGGACAGCAGGCCCTCGCGGGCCAGGCGCTCCACCAGCCGCCGGTAGCGCGGCAGCATGCCCGCATGGTGCACTCCGATCCCGGCGCGCAGCAGCCGCGAGAGCGTGGCCCCGAAACCGCCCCCGAAGCGGAAGTCGCCGAGCGCCTTCACGATCTCGGCCTTACGCGACTTGGACGCCAGATCCACGCTCAGCAGGGAGGTCGCCCGCTCCACCGCCTCCTTCTGGGAGAAGTGCACGACGTAGACCGGCGCCTTGTCCTGCCCCACCAGGCGCTGAAGCAGCTCACCGATCGGCTCGACGACGTACTCCATCTCCAACGGAACCGGCCGCACGGCGTCGTCGACGACGGCGACCTCGCGGCCCGTGCGCTCGCGCAGGTCCCGCACGAAGAAGGAGACGTCGCCCAGCGTGGCCGACAGCAGCACCATCTGCGCCTGGGGCAGCTCCAGGAGGGGCACCTGCCAGGCCCAGCCGCGCTGCGGGTCGGCGTAGTAGTGGAACTCGTCCATGATGACGCAGTCCACGTCCATGTCCTCGCCCTCGCGCAGGGACTGGTTGGCCAGGATCTCCGCGGTGCAGCAGATGATCGGGGCGGCGGCGTTGATGGAGGTGTCCCCGGTGACCATGCCGACGTTATCCGCCCCGAACAGGCGCACCAGCTCGAAGAACTTCTCACTGACCAGGGCCTTGAGGGGGGCCGTGTAGTAGGAGCGGCCCCCACGGGCCAGGGATGCGGTGTGGGCGGCCAGCGCGATCATCGACTTGCCCGAGCCGGTCGGGGTGGCGGCGATGACGTGGCGGTCCTCCAGGATCTCCGACAGAGCCTCATCCTGGTGCGGGTAGAGGGGACGGCCGGTCGTCTCCGCCCAGTTCGAAAGGCCAGGTAGACCTCCTCTGGCTCGGGGACGCGCTCGGGATCGTCAGCCGGAATGAGGGCGTCGAGCATCGCGTTGAGGGCCGGAGCAGTCTGGGAGGTCACGGCGTCATCGTCTCATGGGGCTGGATTACGAACGATCCGGGGAGGAGGGCGGGAATCCGATGCTGGGGAGCCGCGCCCGCATCCTGAGGAACGACCGCACTATGTCCCGGGCGGCGATTCATGAGAGCATGCGGGCCGTCCCCACCTGTCGCGACACCGTGAAAGGCTGAATCTCCCATGGATGCCCTCGCCGCTCAGCTCGAGGCCGTCTCGGACTGGATCACGCTCCACATCACCATGTGGGTGCTCGTCGGTACCGGGATCCTGCTGACCGTCCGCACCGGCTTCGTGCAGCTCCGCCGCCTGCCGGACATGTTCCGCCAGGTGGCCGGGTCGCGTTCCGGGGCTCAAGGAGGCATCTCCTCCTTCCAGGCCTTCACGATCTCCCTGGCCGCCCGCGTGGGCATCGGCAATGTCTTCGGAGTGGCCGCCGCCCTCATCCTGGGTGGCCCCGGCGCGATCTTCTGGATGTGGGTGGTCGCCCTGGTCGGGATGGCCACCGCCTTCTTCGAGGCGACCCTGGCCCAGATGTTCAAGGTCCGCCACACCGACGGCTCCTTCCGCGGCGGGCCCGCCTACTACATGGCGCGCGGGATGCGTAGCCGCCCCCTGGGTGTCGCCTTTGCGGGACTGACGATCTTCACCTGCGGCTTCTCCATCATCATGGTCCAGTCCAATGCCGTCGCCGGGGTCATCGGCCCTGACTCCCCGCTGCACCTGCCCCCGAGCGCCGCCGCCGCGGTGCTGGTGGGGCTGTCCGCCCTGGTCATCCTGGGCGGAGTACGCCGGGTCGCCCGCGTCACTGAGTGGATGGCGCCCATCATGGCCCTGGTCTACGTCGTCATGGCCGTTGTCATCGTCGCCCTCCACATCACCCAGCTCCCGGGGATCATGGTCACGATCATCTCCTCGGCCTTCGGTCCGGCGCCCTTCGCCGGAGGGGTGACCGGCGGCATCATCGCCGCCCTGACCAACGGGACCCGCCGCGGCCTGTTCTCCAATGAGGCCGGACAGGGCACCGCCCCCTTCGCCGCCGCCACCGCCACCGTGGCCCACCCCGTCCAGCAGGGGCTCATTCAGTCCCTCGGCGTGTTCGTCGACACCATCATCGTGTGCACCGCGACCGCCTTCATCATCCTGGTCTCCGGCATCTACAGCCCCGCACTCGTCCAGGCCGGCACGCTGACCCCCAAGGCCGCGGGCACCTTGACCTCCGACGCCGTCGCCGCCACCCTCGGCAGCTGGACGGCCGTCCCCATGGCCATCGTCATCTTCGTCCTGGCCTTCTCCTCCATCATCGCCGCGGCCACCTACTCCGAGGTCTCCATGACCTTCATCTCCGAGCGGCCCAAGTGGCGCTGGCTGCCCCGGCTCGTCTCGGTGGTCTCCACCGGGCTGGGGGCGCTCGCCTCTCTGACCGTCGTGTGGAACACCGTCGACATCACCATGGCCGTCATGACCCTGACCAACCTGGTCGCCCTCATCTGGCTCGCCCGCTGGGGAGTGGGGGCACTCAGGGACTGGGACGCACAGCGCGCGGCGGGACGAGTCACGCCCCTGTTCAGCGGCGTGGGCAACCCCTACCTGCCCGGCGACCTCCCCGGTGACGTCTGGACCGGCGAGAGGACTCACCTGGCCGAGGCGGACAGCACCGCCGACGACGGCGTTCCCGCAGCCACCCCGGCCAGCAGCCAGCCCGCCGCCTCGACAGAGCCGACGCATGAACCTCACCAGTATCGAGAACCTGCTCAACTCCGTCGACGACTTCTTCTACACCTATCTTCTGACCGCCCTGCTCATCCTGGCCGGCATCTACCTGACCGCACGTAGCCGTCTGGTTCAGCTGCGCCACTTCGGCACCATGGTCAACTCGCTGTCCGGGTCCCGATCCGGTGCGCAGGGCGGTATCTCCTCCTTCCAGGCCTTCGCCGTGGGGCTGGCCGCGCGCGTCGGCATCGGCAACATCGCCGGAGTCGCCCTGGCCATTGTGGCCGGCGGCCCCGGTGCCCTGCTCTGGATGTGGGTCGTCGCCCTCATCGGCATGGCCACCAGCTTCGTGGAGTCCACGCTCGCCCAGATCTTCAAGGAGCGCGGCCGGGACTTCACCTTCCGCGGGGGCCCGGCCTACTACATCAAGAACGGTCTGGGCTCGCCCCTGTGGGGCAAGATCTTCGCCGCCATCTGCATCGTCTCAGTCGGCGTGACGGTGGTCATGGTGCAGACGAACTCACTGGCCCAGGTCATCACCGCCACCGTCCCCAGCGTCTCGGCCTGGATGGTCGGGATCTTCCTCGTCCTGCTGACTGCCCCCGTAGTCCTGGGCGGGGTCCGGCTCGTGGCCCGCGTCGCGGAGTGGCTGGCCCCCATCATGGCGCTGGCCTATGTGCTCATGGCCTTGGTGGTCATCATCCTCAACATCGGCAGGCTCCCGGAGGTCCTGGGGAGCGTCTTCGAAGGGGCCTTCGGTCTCAACCAGGCCCTGTTCGGCACCGCCGGAGGAGTCCTCGCGGCGCTGCTCAACGGCGTGCGCCGCGGGCTGTTCTCCAACGAGGCCGGGCTCGGAACGGTCCCCAATGCCGCCGGCACCGCGACCGTCGCCCACCCTGTGCGACAGGGCCTCATCCAGTCCTTCGGCGTCTTCGTCGACACGATCCTCGTGTGCACGGCCACCGGCCTGCTCATCCTCCTGACCACCAAGACCTATCACCCCGGCGACGACTCCCTGGTCGGAGCGATCCTCACCCAGCAGGCCGTTGCCGAGCACCTGGGTGCCTGGACCACCTGGCCCATGGTGGTGCTTATCTTCGTCCTGGTCTTCTCCACGGTGCTCGGCTGCTACTCCTACGCCCAGGTCAACGTCAACTTCCTGGGCGGAGAGCGCCGGTCCGAGCAGATCTTCGGGATCCTCCTGACCGCTGCCGCCTTCGGCGGCACCGTCCTGACCCTGCCCGTCGTCTGGGCCCTGTCCGACATCGCCCTGGGGCTCCTGGGCGTGCTCAACCTCGTCGTCATCATCCGGCTGGCCCCCTGGGTCATCGGAGCCCTGCGGGACTTCGAGTCCCAGCGTGCCCGGGGCATCACCGAGCCCACCTTCGTGGGCCACGGCAACTCCCTCCTGCCCGGAGACGTGGTCCCCGGCATCTGGGAGCCCGACGACGTGGTGAAGCGGGGCTGATTCTCATGGCACCTCTGGGGCGCATCTCATGGATGGGCCAGGTCGACGCCGTCCTGGCCTCCGTCTCCGACATGCTCTACTCCTGGGGCCTCATGTGGCTCCTCATCGGGGCGGGCGTCTTCTTCACCGTCAGGACCCGGGGCGTCCAGGTGCGGCACACCGACGCGATCGCCGCCTCAGTGATCGGCTCCCGCGACGGCAGCCACGGCGGCATCACCTCCTTCCAGGCCTTCGCCGTCGGACTGGCCTGCCGGGTGGGGACCGGCAATATCGTCGGGGTCGCCCTGGCGCTCATCCTGGGCGGGCCCGGAGCCGTGCTGTGGATGTGGCTCGTGGCGATCCTGGGAACCGCCACCGCCTTCAGCGAGGCCACGCTCGCCCAGCTGTTCAAGGTGCGTCGCCCCGACGGCACCTTCCGCGGCGGTCCCGCCTACTACATCTCGCGAGGACTGGGGCTGCCGATCCTGGGCGGGGTGTTCGCCGTCGTCTTCCTCATCGCCAACGGCCTGGTCATGCCCATGGTGCAGGCCAACGCCATCACCGCCTCCCTGCAGGGGGCCGGAGGGCTCTCACCGAGTCTGGGAGCCGTCCTCGTCGTGGCCCTGACCGCGCCGGTCCTCCTGGGGGGCCTGCGCGCCATGGCCCGCGTGGCGGAGTACCTGGCCCCGTTCATGGCGCTGGCCTACCTGGTGCTGGTTCTGGCCATCCTCCTGACCCACCCCGTCCAGGCCCTCGAGGCGGTGCGCTCCATCATCGAAGGCGCCTTCGGCCTGCGCCAGGGGCTGGGCGGCCTGGCCGGCGGGGTGACCGCCGCGCTGCTCAACGGCGTGCGCCGCGGTCTGTTCTCCAATGAGGCGGGACTCGGAGGGGCCGCCTGCGCCGCGGGCTCGGCCACCGTGAGCCACCCCGTCCAGCAGGGATTCATCCAGGCCTTCGGGGTCGTGGTGGACACCCTGTTCGTCTGCACGGCGACGGCGCTGGCGATCCTGGTCGCCGGTGCGGACGTCCTCCAGCCCGGGGCGAGCGCCAAGGAGAGTGCGGGAACCCTGACCCAGGACGCCATCGCCCACCTCGTGGGGGAGTGGAGCCGCTGGCCCATGGCGCTGCTCGTCGTCGTCCTGGCCTACACCACCATCATCGGGGCCTTCTCCTACGCCCAGGTCTGCCTCGACTACCTCACCGATCGTCCCTGGGTCGCGCGTGCGCTGCAGATCGGCGCCGTCATCTGCGCCGGCATCGGCAGCGTGCAGCAGCTGACCACCGTGTGGACCCTGGCGGACGTGCTCCTGGGGCTGGGCGCCATCATCAACCTCGTGGCGCTGGTGCTCCTGAGCCGATGGGTCGTCGGAGCGCTCAGGGACTGGGAGGCCAGGCGGGGCACGTCAACGGCGGAGGGCGACAAGTCGGTCTTCCGCAGGGACTCCGAGTACCTTCCGGCGCCACTGCCGGAAGGCGCCTGGGAGGGGGCAGGCGGCCGGTAGATGGGCGGTGTCGCGCACAACGCACCAGGCGCCTCGCGCACGTGCGGCAGCGATGCCGCAGGGCCGTCACCGATTCGAAACACTGTATCCGTAGCCTTCGCGAATACGGTGCCCTCCCTCCCGAAGGAGGGGGACGTGGGCAGGACGTGTATCCCGGACCGCTCCCGTGCTGGTTCGCGCGCCCGACGCCCACCTCGCCCGCGCCGTCGTCCCACCCCTACGGAGGATCTCACGTGCAACCGGTTCTGGCTTCCCTGACCAGTGCGGCATCCAGCGCAGGCAACAGCTGGACCGCACCCTTGGAGCGCTTCTTCAACGATGGCGCCAAGATCCTCGATGACGCCGCCGGGTACCTGTTCCTCTACCTGCTCGCCTGGCTGCTCGTGCTGGGAGGCCTGTACTTCACCGTGCGGACCGGATTCGTGCAGCTGCGGCTCTTCCCCTACATGGTGCGGGCCATCACCTCCTCCCGTGACAGCAAGGAGGGCGGGATCTCCTCCTTCCAGGCCTTCGCCGTCGGGCTGGCCTCCCGCGTGGGCACCGGCAACATCGTGGGTGTGGCCATCGCCATCACCATGGGTGGCCCCGGTGCCGTGTTCTGGATGTGGATCGTGGCGCTGGTGGGCATGGCCACCGGATTCATCGAGGCCACCCTCGCCCAGCTCTACAAGGTCACCCACCCCGACGGTACCTTCCGCGGCGGCCCGGCCTACTACATCCAGCGCGGCCTGGGGTCCAAGCCCGCCGCCAAGCTCTTCGCCGTCGTCATCACCTTCGTCTTCGGCTTCGCCTACGAGGCCACCCAGGCCAACACCATCGCCGCCACGATGGAGAGCACCTTCCACGTCGAGCCGTGGATGACCGCCGTTGCTCTGGTCGTCATCACCACGCCGATCATCTTCAAGGGCATCAAGTCGGTCGCTGCCGTCTCGGAGTGGCTCGTGCCGATCATGACGGTGGTCTACGCCCTCATCGCTGTGGCCATCCTGGTGCTGCACGTCACCGCGATCCCGGGAGCGATCCTCTCCATCTTCGAGGGCGCCTTCGGAGTCGACCAGGCCTTCGCCGGGACCGCCGGGGGATTCACCGCCGCACTTCTCAACGGCACCCGCCGAGGCCTGTTCTCCAACGAGGCCGGTGAGGGATCGGTCCCCAACATCGCAGCCACCGCCACCGTCCCCCACCCTGTCCAGCAGGGATTCGTGCAGTCCCTGGGCGTCTTCGTCGACACGATCGTGGTCTGCACTGTCACCGCCCTCATCGTCCTGCTCTCCGGGGTCTACGACCCGGTGGCCGCCCAATCCGCCCCGGAGGTTGCCAATGGTGCCGCCAACACCCTGACCTCGGCATCGGTCACCAACGTCCTCGGTGGCTGGGCGCAGTACCTCATGGCCGTCATCATCTTCGTCTTCGCCTACTCCTCGCTCCTGGGCAACTACACCTACGCCCAGGTCAACATGGACTACCTCCAGGGCAAGCAGCACAAGCACTACGCCCTGCGGGCCATGATTATCGTGGCCACCGCCGTCGGCTCCCTGTCCACCCTCACCTTCGTGTGGAGCCTGTCCGACCTCGTCATGGGGCTATGACCGTCATCAACATGGTCTCCATCCTCGCCCTGGGAGGCTGGGCCTTCGGGGCCCTGCGTGACTGGGAGGCCCAGCGCCGTGCCGTCGAGGCCGGTGAGAAGGACGAGATCCGCTTCATCGCGACCGACAACCCCTACCTGCCCGGCACGCTCCCCGGGGACATCTGGGCCGTTGACGGTGCCGCCCACGCCGCCATCACGGAGCGTCGCGCCGCGCTCGAGGAGGCCTCGGGCAGCTGAGCCCAACAGCGCTAGGCTGAGACCCATGAAGATCGCGCGCTTCTCCACCGGCGACGAGCCCCGCTACGGCATCGTCCAGGGCCTGCCCGAGGACGGGACCGTCTCGGGCGAGTCCGAGGGGCACCTCCTGGTCCTCAAGGGAGACCCTCTCTCTCTACTCCCTGCCCGAGGCCACCGGGGAGGTCGTCGAGCTGGGCGAGGTCCGGCTCCTGTCACCGGTCATCCCGCGCTCCAAGGTCGTGGGGATCGGGAAGAACTACGGGGGCCACATCGCCGAGATGGGGGAGGACGAGCCGCCGCGCGACCCGGTGGTCTTCCTCAAGCCCAACACCTCCGTCATCGGACCGGACGCTCCCATCGTCCTGCCCGCCTGGAGCGAGGAGGTTCACTACGAGGCCGAGCTCGCAGTCGTCATCAAGACCCTCGCCAAGGACGTCCCCGTGGAACACGCCGACAACGTCATCCTGGGGTACACGGTCGCCAACGACGTCTCGGCCCGCGACCGCCAGCGCGCCGAGCCGCAGTGGGTGCGGGCCAAGGCCTTCGACACCTCCTGCCCCCTGGGGCCGTGGATCGAGGTCCCCGAGCCCGGCCGCGAGCCGCTCTTCTCACCCGGAGACGCGGTGGTGCGCGCCCGGGTCGACGGCCGCATCGTCCAGGAGGGGCGCACCGCTGACATGATCCGCTCGATTCCCGAGCTGGTTGCCTACGTATCGACGATCTTCACTCTTCTTCCCGGTGACGTCATTCTCACCGGCACGCCGGCGGGAGTCGGCGAGATCCGAGCCGGTCAGCGCGTCGAGGTCGAGGTCGAGGGCATCGGCTCCTTCTCCAACCCGGTGGTTCGCCGCTGAGTCGACGCGGCCGGCCCCACCGAGCTGGAGTCCTTGTCCCGACGCCGATGGGTGGGACTCCCGGGGCGTGCCCTGAGAATCCCGCCCATCGGCGAGTGCTGGTGCTGCTCCTCGGCTGTTGCTCCTCGGCCATGGGAGCCGAGGGAGACGATCAGGTGTCCTTGGGCGAGCTGCCTGAGCCCTTCTCGTCGCTCTTCTTGTCGCCGCTCTTGGAGTCCTTGCCCGCACCATCGCCGGATGCGCCCTCATCCATGTCGGCCGGGCCCGGGTCGGTGACGGTCGTGTCCTTCATGAGATCGTCAAGAACAGCGGTGGAGTACTTGTCCTTGGGACAGATGAGAGTCGCGGTGAGCATGGTCGGCCTCTTGATGGTCGAGAATGCCCTGATGAACTCAGTGGCTTGGTATTCCTTGCCGTCCTTGCCGGTGTAGGTCCAGTCCAGCCTCTTGGTCTCAATGGCGTTTCCAGAGGCGTCTTTGACGGAGGTCGAATCATCCTGTGCGGGTTTGAAGCTCACGTGGGTGACACCCTGAGAGAACTTCTGCTGCTCGTTCGCCGCGTGGGTTTCTGTGTCTTCGCGGTCAGTGGAGAGCTGTCCGTTGAGGAGGTTCTGCGTCGTCACGAACTGGCAGCCGTCGTCGCTGACCAGCTCATTGACTCCTCCGGTATCGCGCTTCGTGTTGGTCCAGCCCGGTGCTGACACGATGATGTGCCAACCGGCTGCTCCTCCATTGACCTCCGTACTCTTCGTACTGCCGGAGTCGGAGGGCTTGTCCGAGGACTGCGACGAGCTCTTGCCTGATGAGGTACTGGAGCGCGCGGGGCCGGACTCGTCCTGACATGCAGCGAGAACCGGGATCGCCAGGGCGAGGCTGAGACCGGCGACAAGGGGAAGCCTGAGAGCCGATCGGCGGCGGCTGGTGGAACGTGCCGCGGGATGTGGGGACGGGGACATGAGGCCTCCCAAGGAACGATGAGTCGGGAGTCTTCCCGAACGGACTGGGGATGTCATCACCTCTGGTGGGAGCCGCGAGAACTTCCTGGCGGCGACATCATGATCTCACGGGTGCCACGTTAATTCGTCCGAGTGCGCAGAGCGATGGGGTAAGTTCCCCATCCCTCGCAGTCGAGGTCGAATACTCCAGGTGAGGGACCCCCTCATAGTGTCCCCGTGTCCGATGATGAATTCGGGCAGCACATGATCGTCAGCACATGTTGACGCAAGAAAAGGAAGTCGTGGCCATGAGGACAGTGCCTGCTCGGCATATTGCCGCAGGGGCCTCAGTGCTGGTCATGGCCGCTGGAGCGTTCACGGTGCCGGCGGCGGCCGGCGTGGCGGGGGACCCCGCCCGAGGGGCCCGACCTGTTCCCTGGGTGGCGTCAGAGGGGACTATCCTGGCCCCATCATGCCTGAACTCAGTGATCACTCATCCGCTTTCCGTCCTGAGCCCACCAGCGCCTCCGGTATCCCGGAGCAGGGCTCGTCGTCCGTGCGCGTACGTTTCTGCCCCTCACCTACGGGAACCCCTCACGTGGGCATGGTGCGCACCTGCCTGTTCAACTGGGCTTACGCCCGCCACACCGGCGGAACCTTCGTCTTCAGGATCGAGGACACCGACGCCGCCCGTGACTCCGAGGAGTCCTTCGACGCCATCCTGGACTCCCTGACCTGGTTGGGCCTGGACTGGGACGAGGGCGTGGGTAAAGGGGGCCCTCATGAGCCCTACCGCCAGTCCCAGCGCATGGACCTGTACAAGGAGGTGGCCGCCGAGCTGCTGGCTGCCGGCTACCTGTACGAGTCCTTCTCCACTCCCGAGGAGATCGAGGCGCGCCACCGTGAGCGTGGCGAGGACCCCAAGCTCGGCTACGACGGCTTCGACCGTAATCTGACCCAGGAGCAGAAGGACGCCTTCCGCGCCGAGGGTCGCCTGCCCGTCCTGCGGATGCGGATGCCGGACGAGGGCATCACCTTCACCGACCTGGTCCGCGGCCCCATCACCTTCAAGGCCGGCAGCGTGCCGGACTACGTCGTCGTGCGCGCGGGCGGTGAGCCCCTCTACACCCTGGTCAACCCCGTTGATGACGCCGCGATGGGCATCACCCACGTTCTGCGCGGTGAGGACCTGCTGTCCTCCACCCCGCGGCAGGTGGTCCTCTACCGGGCCCTCATGGACATCGGTCGGGCTCAGGTCATTCCCGAGTTCGGGCACCTGCCCTACGTCATGGGGGAGGGCAACCGGAAGCTGTCCAAGCGGGACCCCCAGTCCAACCTCCTCATCCACCGTTACCGCGGCATGATCCCCGAGGGTCTCCTCAACTACCTGGCCCTCCTGGGGTGGTCACTGAGCGCGGACCGCGACGTCTTCTCAGCCGCAGAGATGATCGAGGCCTTCGACGTCCATGACGTCAACCCCAACCCGGCCCGCTTCGACCCCAAGAAGTGCGAGGCCATCAACGCCGAGCAGGTGCGTGCGCTGGGGGAGGCCGACTTCCGGGACCGGCTGGTGCCCTACCTCGCCGATGCCTACCCCGACCCGACCGGTGAGACCGCTCAGGTGCCACTGGTCTCAGCGGAGGCCTTCGACAAGCTCACGGCGCGCGAGCAGGAGATCCTCAACGCGGCGGCCCCCCTTATTCAGACGCGGATCCAGCTGCTGCGAGAGAGCCGCGACATGCTCGGCTTCCTCTTCGTGTCCGACGACGATCTCGTCGTCGACGACAAGGCTCTGTCCAAGCTCAAGGCCTCGGCCGGAGACGTGCTGGATGCGGGCATCAGCGCCCTGGAGGGGCTCAACCCTGAGCAGTGGGACAAGGATCATCTGGAGGAGGCCCTCAAGACCGCCATCGTCGAGGGGCGGGGCATGCCCGACGGCGAGGGGATCAAACCGCGTCTGGCTTACGGCCCGTTGCGTGTCGCGGTGACCGGGCGACAGGTCTCTCCGCCCTTGTTCGAGTCCATGGAGATCCTCGGAAGCAGCTCCACCCTGGCCAGGCTGAAGGCTCTTCGGGCCCGGCTCGGGTGAGGTGACTGCACGATGAACTGAGCCGGTGGGGCCGGGACGCAGCGTTGAGCGCGTGCGTCCCGGCCCCACCGGCCAGTGAGTGCGGAGCTGAGTACAGGACCGCACCAGCCGTCCCGCTCTTCTGCGGGCCGCGCCGGCCGATTACATGGCGCCGGCGTCGATTCCCTGGAGCCGGATGCCTCCCAGAATCGTGTGCCACTGATCCAGCCCGATGAGGGAGCCCTGGGGGCACAGCAGCATGACCTCGACAGCGAACCCCTTCTCTCCCACTCGCCTGTCGAAGCGATATCCATCCATGGGAGTGTTGGGGGCGTCCGAGAAGTTGACCGTCACGGAGAAGGTCTCCTCATAGCCCGGGAGGGTCCCACTGTCGTCCCGGACGGCCTCCACCGGGTTCGGGCCCTGTGTCGTCTGATATCCGGAAAAGATCGTCTGCTGACTCTTGAGAGCCGCCTTGGACTGAATGTCGTCCCCGACTCCTCGGAGGCTGTAGTACCTCTCCTCGGCGCTCGTGGAAACATAGCCGAAGCAGGCGGGGTTGGCGTTAACCGTGTATCCGTCAATAGTCCCGTTAGGGCCGGCCGAGTCCTTCTTGATGCGCTCGTCGTCGTGCGTCCAGACCGACGAGTCCTCACTGGAGACCGTGACACTCGGTGCCGTCCATGTCGTTGCCGAGGGGGGAGGGCGTCGACGCTGAGGCGGTTGGGCTCGGTGACTTGGACGGTGTGGGTGAGCTGGATTCGCTGGCCTCGGCACTGGCCTCGGCGGAGGCGTCTGCTGGCTCGACCTTCAGCTGTCCCTTGTGGGCCGGGCCGCAGGCGCTCAGCGCCAGACTGGCTGCGAGGCACATCCCCAGGGCCAGGCGACGAGCTCTGGAGGGGGTACGGGCAAGGAGCATCTGGTGGTGGTGCGGTGCTGGATGAGGCAATGCGGCTCTCCTGGTGGTGAGGAAGGAGGAAGGGTGGTGGTGTGGCTCGGTACTGGAACTCATCTATCCCATGACCCCAGCATCGAGTCCCGCCACTCGTGTCGAGGACAGGAACTGATGCCATGCATCGGTGGAGGCGAGCTCGTCCGGTATGGCTTCGACGGGAGTCGGCCCTGAGGTCACCACGAAAGAAGTGTGGTTGGACATCGTCTGCCGTACCTTGATGGAAGAGATTGTGTTGTCTCCACCCCTTTTTCTTTCGCTGTCGATCGACGGATCTGCGTCGTAGAAAGTAATGGCTGGACATCCTCCTGTGTCGAAGTCGTAGGCCTGGCCGATTTCTGTCGACGTCGTGACCGGTTGCTTGAGTATGTCGTCCTGCCGGAGCCACGTGCCGGCCTGGTCGTGGGAGATCGTGACGTTCGGGGCCGTCCGGGCTGTCGCGGAAGGTGTTGCCGACGGCCTCGGGGGCGGTGTTGTGGACGGCGCTGGTGAGCCGGAGGGGACGGTCTTGGTAGAGGCGCCGGTGGGTTCGACGCTCAGCTGTCCCTTGTGGGCGGGGCCGCAGGCGCCCAGGGGGAGGGCGGCGCTCCGGGTCGGTCCAAGGGCACGGAGGCGAGTGCTGCAGGGGCCGTGACCTAGGCGGTGACGGTGCCGCAGGTGGGTGGGCATATTGCCTCCCAGAAGGGTGGGGTGAGCAGGAACTAGATGGGAGTGTAGGGGATGCCTCTGGAGCTCCGCTTGGTTGTGAGCGCTCAGGAGGGGCTGCGGTGCCGGCTGCCAGGGTCCTGTGAGGCCGCGAGTGGGAGGATGGAGGGGGACGATCCCGAGACATCCGTTGTGTGTCGGTCTTCACCTCCTGGCGATTTGATGGGCTGAGGGTGGGCGTGTAGATTACTGCCCGCTGCCTCGGACGTGATCCGTTCCGGGGTGAAGCCCTTTGGGGTATGGTGTAATTGGCAACACGACTGATTCTGGTTCAGTTATTCTAGGTTCGAGTCCTGGTACCCCAGCGGATCTCATGATCTGTGGCCCCCATCGTTTAGTGGCCTAGGACACCGCCCTCTCACGGCGGCGGCGCCGGTTCGAATCCGGCTGGGGGTACGAGGGTCCGGTTGCCGATTACGGTATTCGGACTGTCATATGCCCCCATCGTTTAGTGGCCTAGGACACCGCCCTCTCACGGCGGCGGCGCCGGTTCGAATCCGGCTGGGGGTACGGATCAAGCAGTCCGATCAGGTCTGCTGGTTCACAACTCCATAGCACGCCCCCATCGTTTAGTGGCCTAGGACACCGCCCTCTCACGGCGGCGGCGCCGGTTCGAATCCGGCTGGGGGTACGAGGAACAGGCGCCCGCTCCACCGCACGGTGGAGCGGGCGCCTTGTGTACTCGCCCATCTGTTCGCCCCATGCCGCCGGGGTGAACCGCGCTCATGCGGGTGAGGGTTCTTCAGTGGTCCATCAGGCGGAGGCCAGCAGGTCGCTGCCCGTCGTGACCGTGAGCCCTCGCTCCAGCAGTGAGCGCAGACCTCCTTCCAGGGCGGAGAACAGGCCCTCGGAGGGCTGCGTGCGCCCGTCGTGGCACAGCACCACCGATCCGGCGCCGGCAACGTCCTTGACAGCGTCGGCGGCCGCCGCCGATGGCGTGTGAACGCTCCACAGCAGCAGGTCCATCCTCTTGAGCGAGGCAACCATCATGGCCGGCGCGTCAACCCGGCCGTAGGGAGGCCTCCACAGGCGCGGAGACGGGGCCCCTGCCGCCACGATCGCCTCGCACGTGCGGTCCACCGAGTCGCTCAGCTCGGAGAAGGTCACGCCGTAGACATCCGTGTGCACCCAGTTATGGACCCCGACCTCGTGTCCTTCGGCGACCTGTCGCGCGATCAGCTCGGGGTGGGCCTGCACCGCGGAGCCCAGAACGAAGAAGGTGGCCTGTATGTGCAGCCTCGCCAGCATGTCGAGCACCCGTGGAGTCCAACGGGGGTCCGGCCCGTCGTCGAAGGTCAGCGCCAGCTTTCCGGACTTCCCGTCGGTCTGGAAGACCACTCGCGTACCGAGCGCGCTACCGGGGCCCGCCGGGCGAGGGGCGGTTCTGGCGGTGGGGGAGAGGTGGGTCTCCCGCCAGTGAGTGGCTCCTGCGCCGGCGCCCGCGCCGAGCACGCCCGCCGTCGTTGCCAGGGCAGCTCTTCCCAGGAGGCCTCGCCGGCTCTCACGAGGAGCGGGACTCGGCTGTGACTCGGTTGACGAAGAGGGAGCGGTGTCCCTGGCTCCGTCATCCGGCAGGCTCGTGGTCGTCACCGGCATATCGTAGAGCGAACCCGGCAAGCCCCTGAACTCGCCGTCGGAACGTTGCAGAACCACGACGGTGTCGAACCGCCTCGCGCCGTATCAATCGATATCCGAGACATCCTCGGTAGGATGCCCGAGTGACGAACTTTCCCGCGCTGAAGACCCCCGGCCCCCCTCGCTGATGGCGCCATGCGCATCACTCCCCTGGGGGGCCTGGGCGAGGTCGGCCGCAACATGACCGTCTTCGAGCTGGGCGGCAAGCTGCTCATCGTTGACTGCGGTGTGCTCTTCCCCGAGGAGGACCAGCCGGGCGTCGACCTCATCCTTCCCGACTTCTCCTCCATCGAGCACCGCATCGACGACGTCGTCGCCCTGGTCCTGACTCACGGGCACGAGGACCACATCGGGGGTGTGCCCTACCTGCTGCGCCTGCGTGACGACATCCCCCTGGTGGGAAGCGAGCTCACGCTGGCCTTCGTGGAGGCCAAGCTCAAGGAGCACCGTATCCGCCCGGTGCTGCGCCAGGTCATCGAGCACGAGGAGGTCTCCTACGGCCCCTTCGACCTGGAGTTCGTGGCCGTCAACCACTCCATCCCCGACGCCATGGCCGTCATGATCCGTACCGATGCCGGCAACGTGCTGGCCACCGGCGACTTCAAGATGGACTCCCTGCCCATTGACGGGCGCATCACGGACCTGCGCTCCTTCGCCCGTTTCGGTGAGGAGGGCGTGGACCTGTTCTGCGTGGACTCCACCAACGCCGAGGTCCCGGGCATGGTGGGCCACGAGGGCGAGATCGGCCAGGTCCTGGACAACGTCTTCGCCGACTCCGACGGGCAGATCGTCGTGGCCTCCTTCGCCAGTCACGTCCACCGCGTCCAGCAGGTCCTCGACGCCGCCGCCCTGCACGACAGGCGGGTCGCCCTCGTGGGGCGCTCCATGGTGCGCAACATGGGGATCGCCGCCGAGCGCGGCTACCTCAAGGTCCCCGCCGGCGTCCTCATCGATGCCCGGGACATCACCTCGCTGCCCCCGCACGAGAGAGTCCTCATGGTCACCGGCTCTCAGGGAGAGCCCATGGCGGCCCTGTCCCGGATGGCCCACTCCGAGCACCGCAGCGTCACCATCGAGCCCGGCGACACCGTCATCTTCGCCTCCTCCCTCATCCCCGGCAACGAGAACTCCGTCTTCCGGGTCATCAACCAGCTCATGAGGCTGGGGGCACGCGTGGTCCACCAGGGCAACGCCAAGGTCCACGTCTCCGGGCACGCCTCCTCCGAGGAGCTGCTCCACGTCTACAACATTGTCCAGCCCCGCAACGTCATGCCCATTCACGGTGAGATTCGTCACCTGGTGGCCAATGGTGGGCTCGCCGTCAAGACGGGAATCGCCCCGGAACGGGTCATGCTGTGCGAGGACGGTGTGGCCGTCGACCTGGAGGGGGGAGTGGCCCGTATCGCCGGCCAGGTGCCCTGCGGCTACATCTACGTCGACGGCTCCTCGGTGGGGGAGATCGACGAGGCCGAGCTCAAGGACCGACGCATCCTTGCGGAGGAGGGCTTCGTCTCGGTCTACGCCGTGGTGGAGACCACGACCGGCACGATCCTGGCCGGCCCCCACATCCAGGCGCGGGGCGTGGCGGAGGACGACTCGGTCTTCGAGGAGATCCTTCCCGATGTGACTGAGGCCCTGTCGGCTGCGCTGGAGACCGGGAAGGCGGACGCCTACTCCCTCCAGCAGGTCATGCGCCGCACCCTGGGGCGCTGGATCGGGCGCCGCCTCAGGCGCCGTCCCATGATCGTCCCGGTCGTCATCGAGGCATAGCGGGAGGGTGCTTACTGCATGACTCTCTTCCGGCCCGCGTGCTTCATATCCACCGGATCCATCCTCATTGACATCCCCCCTCCACGTCAGCAGCGTGCCGACGCCGGGAGGGGCGATCACCGGGGCGTCGTCGGGTCCGGTCGTCGGTGGCGGGTACACCGTGGTCTCGGCCGCAGCCCGGCAGGGCGTTCCCACGGCCCTGGCCGCCACCCTGGGAACCGGCCCCAACTCCGCGCGGGTGCGTGAGTCGATGCGGCTGGACCGGGTGGAGCTACTCGTCGAGGAGCTCGTCGGGGACATTGGCACCTGCACCACGCTCATCGAGCCCTCCGGCCGACGCACCTTCATCACCACCGCGGGCGTTGAGGGCGAGCCTCAGCGTGAGGATCTCGAAAGCATCGACCTGAGGGCCGGGGACTGGGTCTACGCCACGGGTTACGACCTGGCCCACTACACGAGCCGCGGCATCCTGACCGACTGGCTCCTGTCGATCCCCGACGGCGTCGGGCTGGTGATCGACCTCGGCCCGGTCCAGCCCGACATCCCCGACCAGGTGCTCCTTCCGCTGCTGAGAAGGGCAACGATACTGACCGGGAACGACCTGGAGATGGGGCGCCTCGAGGAGCGACTGGGCGGCACCGGTGCCATTCGGCAGGCCTGCCCTGAAGCACTGATCGTCCGCCGTACCGGCGTGAACGGCTGTGTTCTCCACCCGGTGGGCGGTGAGCCGATCGAGGTACCCGGTTTCGTGCGTGAGGTCGTGGACACGACGGGAGCGGGAGACACGCATACCGGTGTCCTGGTCGCCGGCCTCCTGGGCGGGCTCGATGTCGTCGAGGCGGCCAGGCGAGCCAACGCGGCCGCCGCCCACGCCGTGGCCCGCAGCGGCCCGGCCCAGGCACCACTGTGCGAGGAGATCGATGAGTTCCTCCGCGCCGACGATGAGAGGTCCTGACGGGGGCCCGGGGCGCGCCTGCCTCTGCCCTCAGGGGATGAGTCCCCGTACCGGGCCGCGGCACCGAGAAGGTGACGTGTCTCCGGCCGGGGCGGGCGGCGTGGCAAGGTCAATGACACCGAGAATCCGATAGTTTCTAGGGCATCATGGCCAATCGTCGCACCACGAGAACAGCTGCGCCTTCACCGGGAACCGGCAGAGGACGTAATCGAGGCGGTTCCGCTTCAGGAACCGCTCCCTTCTCCGCGCCCGGAACCGGGCCCTCGGGCGGACGCTACCGCCGTACCGGCTGGGCCTTCCTCATCCTGGCCTCGCAGCGGTGCTGGCACTGCGCGAGTGGTTCGGGATCTCCGGTGCCGCAGGCGATCTCCTGCACCACATCGCGGCGGGTCCCGTTGGCGTCCTGGGTGTCTTCGTGCCCCCGCTCCTGGCGGCGCTGGGCATTGCCATGCTGCGGGTCCACAGCCTGGGGGCGGTGCACGCACGGGTCTCTGTGGGCTGCCTGGGGCTGCTGACCGCTCTGACCGGAATGATCCAGGTCGGTAGCGGCAACCCGGTCCTCAAGAACAACCTCGGCGGGCTGGAAGCAGCTGGGGGGCTGCTGGGATGGCTGGTGGGCTACCCGTTGGCGGCACTGTTCTCCTCCGTGGGGGCCTTCATCCTGTTCCTCCTCCTGACCGCGTTCTCCGCCCTGGTCATGTCCGGCAAGACCGTTGCCGAGATCCGCGAGCTTCTGGAGCAGTACCGGGCCGCGGACGGTGACGGCGCCGCCCAGGGCGCCGATGGATCGGGTGACTCCCTGGCCCGGCGCCTGCTGGGGCGGGTCCGCGGAGGCTCTGAGCGGGCCGGCGCCTCGGGCGCGGACCCGGATCAGACAGCGCTCCTGGACTCCTACGACGGCGACGAGCCCTTCCGCTCCGCCCTGGAGGTTGAGGAGTCGACCTCACGTAAACGGGGCAGTGGCCGGCGTAAGCGCTCGGCCGACCGGCAGGCCCAGCAGACGACGATCACCGAGCTCTTCGAGCCGGGCGGCGATCACGGCGCTCACTCCGGGAGCGAGGACTTCGTCATCCCGGACGTGGGCGAGGAGACTGATGTCATCGCCTCCCCGGCATCCTCGGCCGCCTCCGCCACCCGGAGCAGGCCCGCCGGCCCGGCAGGTGGTTCCGTGGCCTCCGGCCCGGCCGCAGGAGGGCAGCGCAAACCCTCATCCGCCAAGCGCAGCGCACCGCAGCCGACCCCGCAGTCGTCGTCCGGTTTCGACGCCGTCACTGAGGAGACCCCCGAGGTCGCGCTGGAGGAGCCCGACCTCGCCGACCAGATCGCCATGAGCGACATGGCTCTGCCCGACGGATCGACTACACCCTGCCCGATGACGCGCTGCTCGGTCCCGGCCCGGGCCACTCCACCCGCACCCCCGCCAACGACGCCATTGTGGAGTCCCTGCAGAACGTCTTCGCCGAGTTCAACGTGGACGCCACGGTCACCGGCTACACGCGCGGCCCCCAGGTCACCCGCTACGAGGTTCACCGGGGCCGGGGGGGTCAACGTCTCCCGGATCACGGGGCTGGAGAAGAACATCGCCTACGCGGTGGCCTCCGACGAGATCCGTCTGCTCACCCCTATTCCGGGTAAGAGCGCCATCGGAATCGAGATCCCCAACAGCGACCGGGAGATGGTCAAGCTCGGCGACGTCCTGCGCTCCCAGGCCGCGCGCAAGCAGGCGCACCCGCTGGTGGTCGGGTTGGGCAAGAACGTCGAGGGCGACTACGTCGTCACCAACCTGGCCAAGACCCCGCACCTGCTGGTGGCCGGGCAGACCGGTTCGGGTAAGTCCTCCTTCGTCAACTCGATGATTACCTCGATCATGATGCGTGCCACTCCCGAGGAGGTGCGCATGGTGCTGGTGGACCCCAAGCGGGTGGAGCTGACCATCTACGAGGGCATCCCCCACCTCATCACCCCGATCATCACCTCCCCGAAGAAGGCGGCCGAGGCCCTGGAGTGGGTGGTGCGCGAGATGGACGCCCGTTACGACGACCTGGCCTCCTTCGGCTTCAAGCACATTGACGACTTCAACAAGGCGGTGCGCGCAGGCGAGGTCCAGCCCCTGCCGGGATCCCAGCGAGAGCTGAGCCCCTACCCCTACCTCCTGGTCGTCGTCGACGAGCTCGCCGACCTCATGATGACCGCCCCCAAGGACGTGGAGGCCTCCATCCAGCGCATCACCCAGCTGGCCCGCGCTGCCGGGATCCACCTCGTGCTGGCCACCCAGCGTCCCGTCGCCCAGGTGGTCACCGGCCTTATCAAGTCCAACGTCCCCTCGCGCCTGGCCTTCGCCACGGCCTCGCAGCTGGACTCCCGGGTCATCCTCGACCAGAACGGGGCCGAGACGCTCACCGGCCAGGGTGACGCCCTCTACCTGGGCCCGGGCGCCTCCACGCCAGTGCGCATCCAGGGCTCGTGGGTCACCGAGTCCGAGATCCGCTCTGTCGTCGAGCACGTCAAGTCTCAGCTGACGCCCGAATACCGTGAGGACGTCGTCGTCCCGGAGGTCAAGAAGCAGATCGACGAGGAGATCGGTGATGACATGGACCTGCTCCTGCAGGCCGCCGAGCTCATCATCTCCAGCCAGTTCGGCTCCACCTCCATGCTCCAGCGCAAGCTGCGGGTCGGCTTCGCCAAGGCCGGACGGCTCATGGACCTGCTCGAGTCCCGTGAGGTCGTCGGCCCCTCGGAGGGCTCCAAGGCCCGCGACGTCCTCGTCCAGCCCGAGCAGCTCGAGGAGACCCTGGCCTGGATCAAGGGCGAGGGCGGTGCGCCGGGAAGCGCGGAGAGCCCCGAGGCCCCTGACGCCTCTCAGGGCGAGCCCGATTCCGAGGCCCCGTCGGCTCCAGCCGCGAACGAGCCCCGTACTGCGGTCATGCCGTCGAACCGCTACAGCACGGACCCCTTGGAGGTCGCCTCCAGCCTGCCGGAGTCGGAGTCCTGGGACGACACCTCGGCCGAGGAGGACTCCGAGGACGCCTGGTCGCTCACTGGCCGCGGCTCATCGTGGTGAGGCGGAGGCCGACGCCGCGCCCTGCGGGGCCGGGTGGGCTCCGGCTCGTTTGATGACCTCTTCTCGACTGGGAATCGTCGGAGCCGGTCCGGTGGGCTTGGGCGGTGTGGTGGCCATGGTCGAGGTGTCCTTGACCTGAGAGGTCAGCAGGCTCCAGCGCCGGTCGATCTGCTCTTTGCTCAGCCCCAGGCCGGCAGGCTGCTCGCCGTTGTGAAGCGCCGCCAGGTCCCTGATCTTGTAACCGCCGGCGAGATCCATGGTGAACGGGTGCCAGTTCAGCTTGTCCACGCTCACTGAGCCGTCGGCTTGGGAGGTGACGTCGGCCCAGACCAGCTGACCGACGTCGGACAGCGGGGCGCAGCACTCCTCATCCTGGTTGGAGATGTAGTTGCCGGCCGAGTACGACACCCACATCCCCTTGCCCCCGACTCCTCCGGAGAGCTTCTCGGCGGGCTGAGGCACATGGGGATGAGCGCCGAAGAGGATGTCGACCTGCCCGGTGTCGGCCAGGGACTGGGCGTAGGAGACCTGCTTGTCGCTGGGCGTGGTCTCGTACTCCTCACCGAGCTGGGAATGGACGACGACGAGATCGGCACCCGCCGCACGGGCCGACTTCGCCGCCTTCGTGATGGCGCCGACGTCGTTGAGCGACACGGAGTATCCTGTGGGATCCTCCAGGCCGTTGAGGTCCATGGTCGTGGAGATCTGGGCGACGGTCACGGTGCGCCCGCCCCGCTCCAGCTCGTAGAGCGCGAAGGGCACCGAGGCGTCCTGCTGGCTCCGGTAGGTGCCCGCGTGGCCCAACCCGTGAGCGTCCAGGGCGTCCAAGGTGGCCACGACGCCGGCCTCCCCCCGGTCCGCGGCGTGGTTGGAGGCGGTCGCGCAGCCGTCCCAGCCGGATCTCGCCAAGGCGGCCACGACCTCGGTAGAGGTGCCGAAGGCGGGGTAGCCCGAGTAGACCCCGTCCGGAGCGACAGGAACCTCCATCCCGCACAGGGCCAGATCCAGGCCCTCGACCCAGGGGGTCTCAGCGGCGATGTTGGCGGTGATATCCCCTGAGCCTGCCGGAGTGGACTCCATCACCGGCATATGCATGAGGACGTCGCCGGCGTAACCCACGGTGAAGTGGACGTCCTGCGAGCCGCCGACGCCGGCGGAGGCGGACGGAGTCGGCGATTGAGCCGGCACAGCCTGATCGGAACTCGACGAGCAACCGTTCATGGCGACGGATGCGGTGAGAACGACGGCGGTCAGCAGGCCAGGACCCCGTGACCTGCGGGTGAGGCCGGCGGAGTCCGGTGACGATGATGGTGGAGGAGTGGAGGGGTACATGATGATGAACGTATGAAGTGAACCTTAAGAGTGTGTGCGCGGTTCGTGCTCGTTCCAGTGGTGCGGGGGAGGCTCCCGGATGCCGGCGTGAACCGCGGGTGAGAACGGATCTTATGCCGCGTGTCGTCTGCGATGGGGCATGACGCGTACGGTGCAGCCGCTCGGATGCGAGGCCGTTGAGAAGATGGATCGAGGTTTCTGCGTCGGTGGGAGGCCGTCCGCGACTAGGGTGGACCTGATGAACGCCCCGACCGCCCCGGATGGCGCCGCGCCGTCAGAGCAGGCGCCGCTGCTCAACATCGCCAACGTCCTGACGGTGCTGCGCCTGCTGCTCGTGCCCGTCTTCATCTGGCTCTCCCTGCTACCCGGGGACCGGGCCAGGCTCGCCGCCGTCGTGGTCTTCGTCGTCGCTGCCTTCACGGACCGCCTGGACGGCCAGCTGGCGCGCTCGTGGGGTCTGGTGACCTCCTTCGGCAAGATCGCCGACCCGATCGCGGACAAGGCGCTGACTCTGTCCGCCTTCGTTCTGCTGAGCGTCAACCAACGACTGTGGTGGTGGGTCACCATCCTCATCGTCGTGCGCGAGCTCGGCATCACGGTTATGCGCTTCTTCATGCTGCGTCGTGCCGTCATGGCGGCCTCGCGCGGCGGCAAGATCAAGACGGCGCTGCAGATGGTGGGGCTGGTCGGGCTGCTCACGCCGTGGTCCATGCTCATGCTGCCCGCGGGGCCGGCCGCGTTCCTGACCAAAGCGGCCTACGTCATTGTGGCTGCGGCGCTCATCGTCACGGTGGTGACCGGCCTGGACTACGTCCGCCAGGCGATGCTGCTGAGCCGTCAGAACGGGCGGGGCGGCCAGTGACCGCCCGGGGGCCGTGGTGATCGAGGGTGCGTCCGGCGCCGAGGACCGTGTCCGCGCGGCGAGGGCTCTCCTGCAGTCCGCAGAGGAGCGCGGAATGACTCTGGCGATCGCCGAGTCGTTGACGGGTGGGCAGGTCGCCTCCAGTCTGGTGGAGGTTCCCGGCGCCTCCCGTGTGCTCGTGGGGGCGGTCGTGGCCTACGCCACCCGGATCAAGGCACAGGTCCTCAGGGTCGATGCTGCGCACCTGGAGCTAACCGGGCCGGTGGACCGCGATGTCGCCCTGCAGATGGCGCACGGAGTGCGTCGGCTCCTCGGGGCCGATCTGGGACTGGCGACCACCGGGGTGGCCGGGCCGGGGCCGGCCGACGGACATCCGGCCGGAACGGTCCATGTCGCCGTCGTCGCTCCTTGGGGGCAGAGGCACCGCGAGCTGCACCTGAGCGGTGATCGCTCGCAGATCCGGTGCGCCACCGTGATGGAGGTGTGTGAGCTGACCATCGGCTTCCTACAGAAGGACGAGTGTGGGCCGCAGCCCTGATTGCTTCTCAATGACGACTGACCAACTACAGACCGCAGACTAAGACGTATTTCAGATTTCTCTCAGGAATGCCGGTAGAGTGGTTCTCAACGTCACCGGAGCCGGAGAGCTGGCCCCACGTGGCGGGAATGAATCCACGACGTGAATGGTTGTGCTAGACGATGAACAACACGACTCACCCCCGCACCACTCGCCCGATCAACAACCGGATGCCGATGCGCCAGGGACCCGGGGCAGGGTACGGTGTGTCCGTGGACACCCCGAAGCACGAGAATGTCGTCCTGCGCCGCGAGATCGGAGAAGTCCTGCGCGGCGTCCGACAGCACCAGGGACGCACGCTGCGCGAGGTCTCCTCGCAGGCCCGTGTCTCCCTGGGGTACCTCTCCGAGGTCGAGCGCGGCCAGAAGGAGGCCTCCTCCGAGCTGCTCGCCTCCATCTGCCAGGCGCTTGACGCCCCCCTGTCCATGGTGCTGCGTGAGGTCTCCGACCGCATCGCCCTGACCGAGGGCGTCATGATTCCGGACACGGTTCCCGATGAGCTCGTGCGTCAGCAGGGGGTCGCCCTGCGGTGACCATCCGCTGACGCTCCGCGTGCGCCGCTCTTGTGGCACGCAGATCGTTACCAGTGAGCCGACCTTCCCGGCGGTGGGGCCACAATGAGTGGACTCGCCGCCGGGTTGCCTGTTGACAAAGGGGGAGTGGTGAAGCACTCGGAGTTCTGGAATGCCGTCGAGACGGTCTTCGGTCCGGCCTACGGCCGGTCCCTGGCTCAGGATCTGGTTCTTCCGGGGCTGGGGGTGACCTGCGTGCAGGCGCTCGACGACGGTGTGGCACCGGAGCAGGTCTGGGGCCTGCTGTGCGAGGAGACCGAGCGCTCGGATGCCGAGCGGTGGATCTTCCGCTCGGATCCGCGTCGCTGAGCCCAGGTGACGAGGGCGGATGCGGGGGGCAGGTGTGGAGCCGCCGACACGCGCATGACGATGATGTCATGATCGAACAGGTGTTCGGGTACTGTTCTCCACGAACGACGACGACGCCACGTGAGTCCACAGGGCTGATGCGGGGCGGAGATAGATGTCAGTGGTCAGGCATACCGTCGTTGGTGAGCCCCGGAGAGGGGACCTCGCCGAAGTTGACCAGCCATGCCCGCCGCGGCTGCGCGCCGCCCTGAGAACCGAGGTAGAACAATGCCTGCTGCCAGCCAGACCCAGGACCGCTCCAAGGCCCTGGCCACAGCCCTCGCCCAGATCGACAAGAGCTTCGGTAAGGGATCCGTCATGCGTCTGGGGGACGAGTCCCGTCCTCCGGTCTCCGTCATCCCGACAGGGTCGGTCGCCCTCGACGTGGCTCTGGGGGTTGGAGGGCTCCCGAGGGGGCGCATCGTTGAGGTCTACGGGCCGGAGTCCTCCGGAAAGACCACCGTCGCCCTGCACGCCGTGGCCAGCGCGCAGAGGGCCGGCGGGAACGCGGCCTTCATCGACGCCGAGCACGCCCTCGACCCGGTCTACGCCAAGGCCCTGGGCGTCGACATCGACAACCTCCTGGTCTCACAGCCGGACACCGGGGAGCAGGCCCTGGAGATCACCGACATGCTGGTGCGCTCAGGCGGCCTGGACATCATCGTCATCGACTCCGTGGCGGCCCTGGTCCCCAAGGCTGAGATCGAGGGAGAGATTGGGGACTCCCACGTCGGTCTCCAGGCCCGCCTCATGAGCCAGGCGCTGCGCAAGATCACCGGTGCGCTGTCCTCCACCGGCACCACCGCCATCTTCATCAACCAGCTGCGCGAGAAGATCGGTGTGTTCTTCGGCAACCCGGAGACCACCACCGGAGGGAAGGCCCTGAAGTTCTACGCCTCCGTGCGCCTGGACGTGCGCCGCATCGGCGGCCTCAAGGACGGGGACCAGCCCGTGGGCAACCGCACCCGGGTCAAGGTCGTCAAGAACAAGATGGCGCCGCCCTTCAAGCAGGCCGAGTTCGACATCCTCTACGGCCAGGGCATCTCCCGCGAGGGCAGCCTGCTGGACCTGGGAGTGGACAACGGCGTGGTGCGCAAGTCGGGGGCCTGGTTCACCTATGGGGAGGACCAGCTCGGTCAGGGCAAGGAGAATGCCCGCAACTTCCTCAAGGACAACCCGCAGCTGGCTGCCGAGATCGAGGAGAAGATCCTCGCCGCCCTGGGCATCGGTGAGCCCGGCCGCAAGGCCCGGGAGGCTGAGGAGCTCGCTGCTGCCGAGGCCGCCGTGGCCGCGGCAGCCGTCCCGGTGGAGAGCGCTGACACCGCCGCCACGAGCGCGGTCAAGAGCGCCCGAGGGCGCGGGAAGAAGACCGCCGCAACCGCCAAAGCAGCCAAGAGCGTGAAGACTCCCAAGGAGGCGTCGGCGGATGAGTCGGACACCATCTTCGGTGAGGAGGCCGGCGGGTTCTGATGCCCTGGCTCATCCCTGACGCCCATGCGCAGGCGGTCGAGGCGGCGCGGGAGATCGTCCTGCGCCGCCTGGACCGCAGCGCGGCTCCTCGCGCCGCCCTGGCCGAGCTCCTCGAGCGCAAGGAGGTGGACCCCCGTGTAGCCTCCGAGGTCCTCGACCGTCTGGAGGCCGCCGGAGTCATTGACGACACCGCCTACGCGGCCCGCCTCGCGCGCACCCGCTTCGCGGAGAAGGGGGCGGCCAGGCGAGCCATCGCCGAGGAACTCCGGCGCAAGGGGCTGGGTGAGTCGGACGTTGCCGAAGCCCTCGAGCAGATCAGCTCCGAGGACGAGGACTCAGCGGCGCTGGCGCTGGCTCGCAAGAAGCTCTCCGCCACCGGCAACCTGCCCTGGGAGGTGCGCCGGCGTCGCACCGCGGCCGTGCTGGGGCGCAAGGGCTACAGCCGGGACGTGACCATGCGGGCCATCGCCAAGGCCCTCGCCGAGGAGTAGCCCCGAGGGGAGCCCATGGCTCAGGAGCCCGAGGGCTTGAGGTCCTTCTCGCTGAAGGCGGTCACTGTTGAGATGCCGTCGGCGGAGGTGGAGTACACGATGTGCTTGTCGTGGGCGCTGGGGACCGGTTTCTTCGGCAGATCGACTTTCGTGGAGCCGTCGGCGCTGATATAGCGGAAGGAGAAGGTCTTTCCCTCATCGGCGGTGGAACGAACGATGATGCTGCCATCGCTCAGGGTGGTGCTGATGGTGTCGGTGGGGTTTCCGATGGTCTTGGAGAGGCACTCCGTGGTCCCGTCCTGGGCGATGCGCAGTGGCCCGAGGTGGTCATAGGTGTCGCCACTGCCGACCGTGAGGTTGCTCTTGGGTGGAATGATGCATCCCTTGAGATCCAGGACCTGCGCCCCACTGTCGGTCACAGACTGCAAGCGGCTGTCCGACTGGTCCAGAACCAGGATTCTGGTGGGCGTGGTCCAGATTCGGGCGTCGGCGCTGAGGTCGGGGATGGGTTTGGAGGTGTTGAGCTTGAGGAGATCTGCGGGGTCGGCGGGCTCAGTGCCTCTGAAACGCACCTGCCCCTTCCATGAGTAGAACTCGCCCCGACTGCCGCCGCTCAGTCCCAGCTCCTGCGCGGAGTGACTCACAAGGGCCTGCGAGGAGTCCACGACCTTCACCGCGCTCATTCCTCCGTCGTTGCCCAGCTGAAGCCCTCCGACCAGCTGGCTGTGCGACGAGTAGGTGTTGCCGTCCTCGGCGAAGGGGTCAGAGCCCTGTTGTCCCGTGCTGGTGTTGAACCAGTGAAGCTTGCCGACGACCGGGTGGAGGCGGAGGGTGGAGTCCTTCGGATCGACCTGGTCGGTGGTGAACCAGTAAGAGACGACGCCGAGCGCATCATCGAAGCTCATCACAGGACTCAGCGAGGCGGGATCGGCGCCGCTGGGGACCGGCACGCTCGCCTTCCAGGTCTCCTTACCGTCCCAGGTCACATGATGGACCGAGAGATCGGCGGCCGGATCCGTAATCGGGTCGACGTAGGTGAGGCCCTTCTCGTCATAGTTGCTCAGTCCGGGAGCGGTTTTGATACTCATCGTGGCCTTCGACAGGCCGAGCTTGTCGAGGCCCTCGATATCCGACGGCGGATCGACGGTGCCGACAGGGCCCGCGGGCGACGCAGTCGCAGAACTGCTGGCGCCGGTCTGCGATGTTCCGATGTGCCGGAGCACCCCGTCACAGCAAGGCACAGTGACGCCGATGCGGCGAGGGTGGAGAGGACGATCCGACGGTTCACAACAACCTCCATGGTTGACCGATGGGTAACCGACAGACTAGTCGAATGAGGTTCGGCGTGCTGAAGGTATGACTCTTTGTCGGGAGCAACCAATGTTCCACTGATTGGCGGCTCCATGGCGAAAGACAGAAGCCGGGAGCAGGTTCAGACTAGGCTTCGTCCATGACCCAGGTGATTGCGGCCACTGACGGCTCCGACGCTCCGATCGACCTCCACGCGCTGGCGGCATCAGCGGGAATAGCTGCTGAGCACGTCATTCCCTATGGCCGCGATGTGGCCAAGATCGACCTGCGGGCGCTGGAATCCAGCCAGCACGTGAGCGGCGGTGGTGCGAGTAGCCCTCACTACGTCGTCGTCACTGCGATCACGCCGACGCCTTTCGGGGAGGGCAAGACCACCACGGCCATCGGACTGGCCCAGGGGCTCGCTCGCCTGGGAGAGCAGGCGGTTCTCACCCTGCGCCAGTCGGCCATGGGCCCCACCTTCGGCATCAAGGGCGGAGCCGGAGGATCCGGTGGCGCCCGCATCCTGCCGGCAGAGCGGATGAACCTGCACCTGACCGGCGACTTCCACGCCATCACCGCCGCCCACAACCTCCTGTCGGCGATGATCGACAACCACCTGCACCACGGCAATGAGCTCGACATTGACGAGCGCACCATCACCTGGCCCCGGGTGCTGGACGTCAACGACCGCGCCCTGCGCCATATCGTCACCGGTCTGGGGGCCAAGATCGACGGCGTCACCCGGCAGGCCTCCTTCGACATCACCCCGGCCAGCGAGCTCATGGTCATCATGTCGCTGGCCACGGACCTGTCCGACCTGCGCAGGCGCCTGGGGCGCATCGTCATCGGCCGAAGCCGCGGCGGGGAGTGGATCAGCGCCGAGGACCTCAAGGCGGCCGGCGCCATGTGCGCCGTCCTGCGCGATGCGCTCGAGCCCAATCTCCTGCGCACCGGCGAGGGCACCCCCGTCCTGGTCCATACCGGCCCCTTCGGCAACATTGCCACCGGCTGCTCCTCGGTCATCGCCGACCGCGTCGCCGCGGCAGGAGCCCGCGACGGCGGCTACATCCTCACTGAGGCCGGCTTCGGATCCGACATGGGCCTGGAGCGCTTCGTGGACCTCAAGTGCGCCGTCTCCGGGATGCACCCGAGCGTCGCCGTCGTCGTGGTCACCATCAGGGCGCTCAAGGCCCACAGCGGACGCCACCGCCTCGTCAGCGGCAAGGACTGCCCGAGGAGATGCTCCATGAGAACGTCGATGACGTGCGCGACGGCGCCGCCAACCTGCTCAAGCACCTGCAGATCGTGCGGGGCTTCGGCATCACCCCGGTCGTGGCCGTCAACGTCTTCCCCACCGACCACGACGCCGAGATCGAGGAGGTGAGGCGTATCGCTCGCGACGCCGGAGCCCGGGTCGCGGTCTGCCACCCCGTCACCAGGGGAGGCGAGGGCTGCCTCGACCTGGCCGGAGCCGTCGTCGAGGCCTGCCAGGAGGTGGGAGAGCCGGCCAGCAGCCGACCCGCCTACGAGCCGCAGGACGACCTGCGCACCAAGATCTCCAAGCTCGCCGACCTCTACGGTGCCGACGGCGTGGACTACACCCCCGCCGCCAGCAGGTTGCTGGAGGCCTACGAGCAGGCAGGCTTCGGCCACCTGCCCGTCATCGTCGCCAAGACCCCGCTGTCCCTATCGGCCGAGCCCGGCCGCAAGGGCGTGCCCACCGGGTGGCGCCTGCCGGTGCGCGAGGTGCGCCTGGCCGCGGGGGCCGGCTACGTCTACGCGATCTGCGGCAGCCTGTCGACCATGCCGGGGCTGCCGAGCCGGCCCGCCGCCGAGCGCATCGACGTCGACCTCGACACCGGGCAGATCGTGGGGCTGCGCTGACGATCACGGGCCGGGTCCGGCGATGTACCGGACCCGGCCCGTGGTTGGTCACGAGCAACCGAGGTGTCAGCTCTTCTTGTGCTTGGATGTCTTGAACAGGAGGTTGACCTGCTCGTTGTACTTCGTCAGCGTTGAGGCCGGCACCCGGTTGGCCCACAGGTCGTCCGTCGCCGGCTTCATGATGGCGCCCACATCCGCTCCGAAGTAGGTCAGTGGGAAGAAGAACGTGGACTTGTCCTCCAGGTGCTGGGTGAAGGGCTTGGTGGGAAGCCCCGTCTCCTCGAAGACCTTGACGGCCTTCTTCGTGGAGGATGCGATCGCCGGGAAGACGATTCCGTGAGAGGCCACGATGTCCTGCGCCTCAGCGGTTCCCAGGAAGGCCACCCACTTGGAGGCGTTGTCGATATTGGCCGACTGCTTGGAGATTGAGTCGCCCAGCCCGTTGAACAGGGAGACCGACTTGCCGTTGGGGCCCACGGGGTTCGCCGCGATCCCGACCTTGACGTCGAGCTTGGCGTAGGTGCCGAACATCCACGACCCGTTGAAGCACATGGCGATCTTGCCGCTGCCGAGCTGGACATCGGTGCTGGTCGTGGAGGAGAAGGCGCCGCGCGGAGGCATGTATCCCTTGTCCACCAGGCCGAAGTACCAGTCCATCGTGTCCTGGAAGACCTTCTCGTCGTAGCGGTAGTGGTCACCCCAGGTTTCCTTGTTCGTGTAGAACCAGTCGCCGGCTGAGCCGGTGAAGGGGCTCCACTGGGTCTGGCCGTCCCCGGTACCGGCGTCCTGGATACCCAGGCCGTAGACGGCCACGCGGTTCTTATCGAAACCGGGCTCATCTCCGCGCACGCCGTTCTTGTCCACGGTCAGGCGGGCCAGGACCTTCTCGAAACTGCCGCCGTCAGCGGGGTTCCAGGACCAGTCGGCCAGGTCCGCCTCGGACAGGCCCGCCTGGGCGAGCATGTCCCGGTTGTAGAAGACCGCCACGGTGTCCCAGTCCTTGGGGCAGCCGTACTGGTGGCCGTCCTCCCCCTTCCACAGGTCGATGAGGCCCTCCTGGAAGGCGGACTCATCGACGCCCGCCCAGGCGGCCTGCTTCTCCAGTGGGACCAGGACCTCCAGGTCCACGAACTGGGCGAACTTGGAGATGTGGTCGGTGAAGGCGTCCGGGCCGGTCCCGGCGATGAAGCCGGCCGTCAGCTTGGTCCAGTAGTCACTCCAGGCGATCTGGGTGATGTTGACCTTGATGCCGGTCTTGGCCTCGAAGGCCTTGGCGCAGGCCTCATAGCGGGCAGCTGGCTGGCGTCCCACATCCAGTACTCGACGGCGCCGGCTCCCGACTTCCTGGAGCCGCCGGAGCAGGCGGCCAGGGTCAGGGCGGCCGCGCCCGAGGCCAAGCCGCACAGGAGGCCTCGGCGCGACAGTGAGGAGCGAAGAGGGCTGATCGGTTGAGTCGTCATCTGGTGCCTCACTTGATTCCGGTAAAGCCGATGGAGTTGACGATGCGCCGGGCGAAGGCCATGAACAGCAGGAGCATCGGGAGGGCGGCCACGAGCGTGGCGGCCATGAGCCCGGCCCAGTCGGGACCGGTCTGAGGGGCCTGGGAGCGGAAGACGGCCAGAGCCACCGTGAGTACCCGCGAGGAGTCCGTGTAGGAGACCAGCAGGGGCCAGAAGTAGTCATTCCAGGCCGTGATGTAGGTCAGGATCGCCAGCGTCGAGATCGGGGCCTTGGCCATGGGCAGGATGAGGGTGAAGAACACCCGGACCTTGGAGGCTCCGTCGAGCAGGGCGGCCTCCTCCAGCTCGCGCGGGATATTCATGAAGAACTGTTTGAGGAAGAACACCGCGAAGGGCGTCATGAACATGGTCGGCAGCGCCACCCCGAGGAAGGTGTCGATGAGGTGGAGCTGCTTGACCAGCACGAAGTTGGGCAGGAGCGTGAAGATCGAGGGGACCATGAGGGCGCCCAGGAACACGGCGAAGACCGTGTCGCGTCCCCTCCAGCGCAGGCGGGAGAAGGAGTAGGCGGCCATCGCCGAGAAGAACACCTGCCCCACGGTGACCAGTGTGGAGATGATGACCGAGTTGCGCAGGTAGAGCCAGAAGTTGATGGCTGCGCCGCTGCCGCCGTCGGCCAGTGCCTCCTCAGTGGACTGCATGCCGAAGACACGGGCGAAGCCGCGCAGGTTGATGTCCACCGGCAGCAGTCTGGTGGGGTGGGCGGTGATGCCCGCGTTGGAGGACAGTGCCGTACGCAGGACCCAGTAGAAGGGCAGGAGCGTGAACAGCATGATGAGGATCATCGCCGCCCAGGCCAGGGCCTTGCCGACGGTGAACCGGCGGCCCGGGGCCTTTGGAGGACGCCGCAGCGGGCGCCTTGGGGGACGGCGCGGAGGACACGGGTGCGGTTGTCGTGGTCATGGGTGGTCCTCCTTCAGTCCAGGTCCGTCTCGCCGGCACGGGTCATGCGGTACTGCAGGATCGTGATCGCCGCCAGGACGAGGAGCAGCCCCACCGCCATGGCGGAGGCGTATCCGAACTGGAAGCGTCCGAAGGCCATGTCGTAGATGTAGTACTGCAGCACGCGGGTGGCGTTGACGGGGCCGCCCTGGGTGGCCACCGAGACGGTGTCGAAGACCTGGAAGGAACCGATCATCGTCATGATGAGCACCAGCGCCAGGATGGGACGCAACAGCGGGACGGTGATCCGCCAGAACATCCGCCACTCGCTGGCGCCGTCCATCTTGCCCGCCTCATAGACCGTGTTCGGGATCGACTGCAGACCCGCGAAGATGAGCAGGGCCGTGTAGCCCACGTGCCGCCACACGTTGATGATGGCGATGGTGGGGATGGCCATCGACGAGGAGAAGAAGTCGACGGCTGAGCCCGTCAGGGACTCCAGGAGCTGGTTGGTGATGCCCAGCGTGTTGTCCAGGATCCACAGCCACAGCATGGCGGCGACCACGTTGGAGACCAGGTAGGGCGTCAGCACGATGGAGCGCACGAAGGTGGACTGGGTCAGGCGCTGCATGAGGACGGCGATGAGGAGCGCCAGGATCGTCTGCAGACCGATGTTGATGACCACGTACTCCACGGTGACGACGACGGCGTTCCAGAAGGTGTCGTCCTGGGCCATGCGCTTGTAGTTGTCCAGGCCGGTGAACTCCTCGGGAGTCAGGAGGTTGTACTCGGTGAAGGACAGCCAGATGCCTCGGACGAGGGGCCAGATGTAGAAGGCGACGAGGCCGATCGTCGCCGGGAGGATGAAGGCGAGGCCGAGCTTGAGGTCGGAGCGTGGCTTGCGTTGCCGACGCGATGGTCGTGCGACCGGGGTCGAGGTTGACATCGGGTCTCCAAATCGACGGTGATGAGGGAAAACGGGTCGAAGACGGACGGGCGGGGTAGGGACGGGTAGAAGAAGAGAGGACGGATCAGCGACTCGGAGGGTCGCCGATCCCTCAGTCGACGGCGCTCACGCGCAGCAGGACGAGGTGGTCGGGGTGCAGTACCGGCAGCGCCAGCCCCGTGGTGGTCAGGTAGGAGCCCGGCAGGGTGACGCCCTGGGCCATCCAGCCCGCCGCCAGGCGCAGCTCGGGGTAGACCGGCGCCGCCAGGCGCACGTGGTAGCGGCGTGAGGGGTCCAGGCCGGGCAGCGGGCGCGGCGCCGTGGGCCAGGCCAGGAGCTGGCCCAGCGAGGCGATCTCGAACAGGGCGTCGGAGCCGTCGGGGGCGACGACCCCCTCAATGCGCAGCACGTCGTCGTCGGGCAGGTCCGCATGGACCGTCACCCCCGAGTGCAGCAGGCCGCGCAGCTCCTTGTGCAGCGCGATGATGGAGGCCAGGCGCTCGCGGGTGGCGTCGTCGGCCTCGGTGAGGTCCCACTCCACACCCATATGGCCCCACAGGGCGGTACCGGCCCGGAAGTCGAGATCGAGGTCGCGCAAGGTGGTGTGGGCCCGCCCCGAGCCGACGTGGGTGCCCACCATCTCGGGAGGAAGCAGCAGCGTGGTACCGCGCTGAATGTTCTGGCGGTCGTGAGCGTCGATGCAGTCCGAGGCCCACACCCGCTGAGTGCGCTCCATGATCCCCAGGTCGATGCGGCCGCCACCGCCGGCGCAGGACTCGATCTCCAGGGAGGGGAAGCGCTCATGGAGCGCATCCAGGAGACGGTAGACGGCCAGGGTCTGGTCGTGGACGGCGGCCGCCCCCGGGCGCCCCGCGGTGGGGTCGGCAACCTCATGCCCCGTGGCCAGCAGAGGGGAGTTGTGGTCCCACTTGAGATAGGCGATGTCCAGGCGCTCCACGAGGGTGGAGATGGCATCGAACAAGTAGTCCCAGGCTCCGGGAGCGGACAGGTTCAGGACCCGCTGGTGGCGGTGCTCGGGCGCTCCGCCGGCGCCGTCGGACAGGATCCACTCCGGGTGGGCGCGAGCCACGTCGGAGTCGACGTTGACCATCTCCGGCTCGAACCACAGGCCGAACTCCATGCCCAGGGCGTGGACGTGCTCCACGAGCGGCTCCAGACCGTTCGGCCAGGCCTCCGGGGAGACCTGCCAGTCGCCCAGTCCCGAGGTGTCGTCGCGGCGGGAGCCGAACCAGCCGTCGTCCAGGACGTAGCGCTCGATACCGACCTGGGCGGCGGCGTCGGCCAGGGCCTTGAGCTTGTCCAGGTCGTGGTCGAAGTAGACGGCCTCCCAGGTGTTGAGCAGCACCGGGCGGGGACGGGTGGGGTGGGATGGGCGCGAGCGCAGCCAGGCGTGGCTGCGCTGGGCCAGGGCGTCCAGGCCCTCGCCCCAGGAGAAGACTGTCCACGGAGAGGTGTAGGTCTGCCCCGGGGCCAGCGAGACCTCGCCCGGCAGGAGCAGCTCTCCGGCTCCCAGGAGCTTGCGGCCCGAGGCCGGGTTCATCGCCAGGTGACGGACGTTGCCGGACCATGCCGCGTGAACGCCATGGACGCGCCCGCTGCGCCATCCGAAGCCGGTGGGGCCGGCCGCCAGCCAGGTGACGGCGTCGTGCCCCGGGCGTCCCTCCCAGGACTCGCGCAAGCGGGTACCCGGGGTAAAGGGGGTGCGCACGAGCCGGCGCTCCTGGACATGGTGTCCGGTGGTGTCCAGCAGCTCATCGGCGCTGTCGGGCAGCGGCAGTACCGGCGTGAGCTCGCCGACGACGAGGTCGGCCCCATGCTCGCCGTCGGACTCGGGGCGGTCATTGCGGACCCAGGCGCGCAGACGTACCAGGCCGCAGGCCTCCAGGCGCAGCTCAGTGCCCAGGGCCAGGTCGTGGGCGGTGTCGGTTCCGCTGGAACGCACAACGAGGGCGGTTCCGGCCGGGGTGTCCTCGGAGCCCTCCTCGTGGGTGAAGGCGGTGGGGTGGGGGGAGAAGGCCGAGCCGTCGGTGCGTGAGAGCGTCACGGCGGGGCGCGCGTTCCAGCCCAGGTGGGCCAGGGGCAGGATCGGCAGGTCGTTGGTGATCCAGGCGGTGTTGGTGCCCAAGGACGTCTTGGCGGCCAGGGCCGCGTCGGACAGGTCGTCACCGCTGACGTCACCCAGGTCAGGGCCCCAGTGGCGCACCACCGGGAAACGGTCGTTGGGCAGGTCGAGGACCACGGAGGTGTCGGCGCATCGCAGATGGAGGGTCATCATCGTCCTTCCAGGGGAGGGGGGAGGAACCGGGAGTGATTCCTTGTAAGCTGAAAATAATTGACAATGCTAGATTTTGCAAGGGTTTGCTCTACAGTGTCGGTACGACGTGGACGGCGGTGAACGTCGTCCCAGGTCACAGGCCGTGCGGCCCCAGTGGCAGCTGACGACGATGGGAGTGGGAGTCGACGATGGGCGGTGGACGCAGCCTCGGCGCCAGGACGCTGCTCGCCCTGATCTCCGCCGGCCCCATGAGTCGCGGCGACCTCGCCGAGCGCCTGGGGCTGTCCGCGGCGACGACGACACGTACGGTGCGCCCCCTCATCGAGGCGGGACTCATCGAGGAGCAGCCGCCGGTGGAGGTGGCCGGGCCGGGGCGACCCACCCGCCTGCTGGCCGTCGTCCCGAGCAGTGCCACCGTTGCAGGCATCAAGCTCACAGATGACCGCCTCTACGCCGTCCTGACCGATCCGCTGGGCGAGGTCCTCATCAGTGACTCTCGGCCGTTGACCGACACCGATGCCGGCTCCGTGACCGCCCTCATCGCCTCGGTGGTGGCGCAGCTGGCCGAGCGCAGCGGGCGACGGCCCGATGCCATCGGAATCTCCCTGGGGGCGGCCGTCGTCGGGAGACGGACTGTGGTGGTGGCCAGCTTCCTGGGATGGCGCAACGTACCTCTGGCCGCCATGGTCGCCGAGGCCACCGGGCTGCCCTGCGTCGCGGCCAACGACGTGCGCGCCTTCGCCTACGCCGAGGCGTGGTTCGGGGCCGGCCGCGGGAAGGACCCCTTCGCGATGGTCACCTTGGGGGCTGGAATCGGCTGCGGGGTCGTGGTGGCCGGTGAGGTCGTCTCCGGTGCGCAGGGGGCGGCCGGCAGTGTCGGGCACCTGCCGGTGGATCCCTCGGGGCCCAGCTGCGAGATCGGGCACCCCGGGTGCGCTCGGGCCCTCGCCTCGACCCCCGGGATCCTGCGGGCGGCCGCCGAGCACCTGGAGTGTGAGGCCGGCGAGCTGAGTCTCGATCTGCTCCTGAGTCCCGACATGCGTCGCCACAACGGCGTCGACGACGTCCTACGGCGTGCGGTGCTGGCGATCGGAAGGGTCGTGGGGACTCTCATCGCCTACGTCGATCCCGAGCTCGTCGTCGTCTCCGGGGAGGGGGTCGCCGTGGTGGAGACCTACCGCGAGGTCTTTGATGAGGAGGTGGGAGGTCTGCGGCACTGGGCCGCGGCGCCCGTGCCCGTCCTGCTGCGTCCCTTCGAGTTCGACGAGTGGGCGCGAGGGGCGGCCGCTCTGGCCCTGGATCAGTGGACGGTGGTCGCAGGCGGCCGGTGAAGGCGGCTCTTGGCCGGGCGCAGCACTGTGACAGGAACCATGTATAGGAAATAGGTCCTAGCGAGATCCTGGAATAAGGGTGCCCTTAGATTGTGCCCATGAGTCGTCGCACCACCATTGCCCTGTCGACCGCCGGCCTCCTGGCCGCCGGAGCCGCCCTCGCACTGGCCGTACGTCCGGCCCGCCACGACGTCCCCGACGTCGCCGCCGGTACGGGCAGCCGCCGTCCGCCCCGCGTCGTCATCGCCGGTGGCGGCTACGTCGGCTTCTGCGTCGCCCGGGCCCTGCGCGCCCAGCTCAACCTCGACCAGGTCGAGATCGCCATCATCGACTCGCGCGCCTACATGACCTACCAGCCCTTCCTGCCGGAGGTCGCGGCCGGCTCCATCCAGCCGCGCCACGTCGTCGCCCCCCACCGCCGTAACCTCGACGGCGTCACCATCATCACCGGTGCCGTCACCGCCATCGACCACGCGGGCCGCACCGTCACCGTGCGTCCCCCGACCCCCCAGTCCACGCACGAGCGGGTCGAGCCCTACACCCTGACCTACGACCACCTCGTCATCGCCCTGGGCGCCGAGGCCCGCACCCTGCCGATCCCCGGCCTGGCGGAGCAGGCCATGGGCTTCAAGCAGGTCGAGGAGGCCACCGCCCTGCGCAACCGGGTCCTCACCCGCATCGAGGACGCCGCCTCCACCTGGGACACCGAGCGCCGCAGGCGCCTGCTCACCTTCGTCTTCGTCGGAGGAGGCTTCGCGGGCGTCGAGGCCATTGCCGAGCTGGAGGACATGGCACGCGCGACCGTGCGCACCATCCCTTCCATTGAGCAGCGCGACGTCCGCTTCGTCCTCGTCGAGGGCTCGCGCCGCATCCTGCCCGAGCTCACCGAGGAGCTCTCCGGCTACGGGCTCCAGCAGCTGCGCGAGCGCGGCATCGACGTGCGGCTCAACACCTTCCTCAACTCCTGCGTCGACGGCCACGTCGTCCTGTCCGACGGCACCGAGTTCGACGCCGACACCATCGTGTGGACCGCCGGCGTCAAGGCCGCCCCGGTGCTGCAGACCGCCTCCGACCTGCCCATCGACGCCCGCGGCCGTGTCACCGCGCTGCCCACCCTCCAGGTGGCGCGCGACGGCGCGCCGGTCGAGGGAGCCTGGGCCGCCGGAGACTGCGCCGCCGTCCCGGACCTGACCTCCGAGGACCCCGAGGCCACCTGCGCCCCCACCGCCCAGCACGCGGTGCGTCAGGCCAAGCTGCTGGCCGACAACCTCGTGGCCGTCCTCGCCGCCGGGGACGAGAACGGTGTGCCTCTGAAGTCCTACGCGCACGCGAACCTGGGCACCGTGGCCTCCCTGGGCATCGGCAAGGGCGTCGCCCGCATCATGGGCCGGGACCTGCGCGGCTTCACCGCCTGGACCGCTCACCGCGGCTACCACGTCTACGCGATGCCGACCCTCAACCGGAAGGTGCGCATCATGATGGACTGGCTGGCCGCCGTCGTCTTCCGTCGCGACCTGGCCTCCTTCGGCTCCATCGCCGAGCCCGGCGCGGCCTTCGCCACGGCGGCCCGTCACGACGCCGACCTCGCCGCCCGCCGCAAGGCCGCCGACAGCGGGGCCTGAGCGCTCAGCCGTCGACGACGGCGTCGAACTTGTCTGCGTAGTCCTGGGCGCTGAGCAGATCTCCCTCAGCGCTGACCGTCACCGTGAACAGCCAGCCGGCACCGTAGGGGTCCTCGTTGATGGTGCCCGGCTCGTCGACGACCGCATCGTTGACGGCGACGACGGTGCCGCTCACGGGCGAGACGAGGTCCGAGACGGACTTGGTCGATTCGAGCTCGCCGCAAGGCTCTCCCGCCTCGACCTGGGCGCCGACCTCGGGCAGGTCGACGAAGACGACCTCACCGAGGGCGTCGGCGGCGACGGTAGTGATGCCCACGCGTGCGGGCTCACCGTCCTCCAGCCACTCGTGGTCGATGCTGTAGCGCAGGTGGGCGCGCACGCTCTGAGCCATGATGGGGTCCTTCCTGTCAGGTGGTGGTGGTGGGTGGTGCGGGACGCCTTATCGGGTCCGCTTGTAGAAGGGGGAGTCGACGACCGTGACCTCCAGCGGCCTGCCGCGCACGTCGGCGACGAGCACCGTGCCCACGGGCCAGGCGGGGGCCTCCTCACTCCAGGGACGCAGGAGCGCCAGGGCCACGGGGTGACCCAGGGTGGGTGACAGCAGGCCGGAGGTCACGGTACCGAGCACCTCGCCGTCGTCGCCCAGTACCGGCGCACCGGCCCGGGCCGCACGTCGACCCTCAGCGGTCAGGGGAACCAGCACCGAGGTTCCCTCGGTGCCCTCCTGCTCGGCCCGGGCGGCCAGGGCGTCACGTCCGATGAAGTCGCCCTTGTTGAGCCGCACCACCATGCCCAGGCCGGCGTCGTAGGGCGTCATCCCCTCGTGGAGCTCGTGCCCGTACAAGGGCATCCCGGCCTCCAGTCGCAGAGAGTCGCGCGCCGCCAGCCCGCAGGGGGTCAGCGCCGGCACCGGCTCGCCGTCGATGACGGTGGGCTCCAGGGCCGCCGCGGCACTGGTGATGACCGTCCACAGGTCCACGGCGTCCTCCGCGCCGCAGAACAGCTCGAAGCCGTCCTCACCCGTGTAGCCGGTACGGGCCAGCAGCACCGAGTGCCCCGCCGCCGTCGCCCTGACGGCAGCGTAGAAGCGCAGGCGCTCCAAGAGCGTGGGACCGCACAGCACGTCCGGTCCGCAGTCTTCCTCCTCCGAGCCCTCAAGGGGCCTGAGGGCGCCGGGCATGGCGGCACCGGACTCGACGACGCCGACGAGCACCTCCTGCGCCCGCGGCCCCTGGACGGCGATGAGGCAGGTGCGCAGAGAGATGTCCTCGACCGTACAGTCGAAGCCCGCGCAACGGGCGACCAGCTCGGCGGCGACGCGCTCGCGGTTGCCGGCGTTGGGCACCACGAGGTACTCCTCGTCGCCCACGTGGTAGACGATGAGGTCATCGATGACCCCGCCGGAGGGCGAGACGATCATCGTGTAGCGGGCGCGCCCCACCGCCACGGCCGACAGGGCCCCCACGAGCGCGTGGTCCAGGGCGGCGCCCGCCTCGGGGCCGGCGACCTTGACCTCACCCATGTGGGACAGGTCGAAGATCCCCGCGCTGCGGCGCACCGCGTGGTGCTCGGCCAGGTCAGAGGTGTAGCGCAACGGCATCTGCCAGCCGCCGAAGTCGGTGAAGGACGCGCCCAGGGCCGTGTGCACGCGGTGCAGGGGCGTGGTGCGCAGGACGGCTGCGCCGGTCTCGGTGTGCTCGCTCATCGCTGTCTCCTCGTCAGACGTGGTCTCGGCTCAGGCCTCGTGCGCCTCGAAGGCATCGGGTGGCGGGCAGGTGCACATCAGGTGGCGGTCGCCCCACGCGTTGTCCACCCGCGAGACCGGGGGGGGAAGTACTTGTCCGTCTCCATGCCCGCCAGTGGGAAGGCCGCGGTGGCGCGCGAGTAGGGCCGCTGCCAGGGCTCGGCCGTGACGGCCGCCAGCGTGTGCGGCGAGCGGCGCAGCACCGAGTCCTCCAGCGCCACGGCCCCCGAGGCGACCTCGTCGATCTCGGCACGGATCGAGCGCATGGCCGCGATGAAGCGGTCCAGCTCGGCCAGGGGCTCGGACTCGGTGGGCTCGACCATGAGCGTGCCGGCCACGGGGAAGGAGAGGGTCGGCGCGTGGAACCCGTAGTCGATGAGCCTCTTGGCCACGTCCTCGGCGGTCACGCCGGTGGCGGCGGTGAGCGCACGCAGGTCGAGGACGCACTCGTGTGCCACGTGCCCGCGATGGGTGTACAGGGTGGGGAAGACGTCGGCGAGCGCCTGCGAGAGGTAGCTCGCGTGGGCCAGCGCCGTGAGGGTGACCCGGCGCAGATCGGCGTCGGTGAGCGTGGCCAGGTACGTCCAGGCCAGCGGCATGACCCCCGCCGAGCCGAAGCGGGCCCCCATGGCCGCTGCTCCGCCGAAGCCCCGGTCGTGGTCCTCGTCCGTCGGGAGGGCCGATCCGGCGGGGCCGGCCGGAAGGTACGGGGCCAGGTGCTCCTTGACGACGACGGGCCCCACGCCCGGACCGCCGCCGCCGTGAGGGACGGCGAAGGTCTTGTGCAGGTTGAGGTGGGACACATCGCCACCGAGGTCACCCGGGCGCAGCAGCCCCGTGAGGGCGTTGAGGTTGGCGCCGTCGATGTAGACCTGGCCGCCGGCGTCGTGGACGAGGGCGGTGACCTCAGTGACCTGCGGCTCGAAGACGCCGTGGGTGGACGGGTACGTGAGCATGATGGCCGCGACGCGCTGACCGTACTCGGCCAGGAGCTCGCGCAGGTGGTCGACGTCGATGGAGCCGTCCTCGGCGGTGGCGACCACCGTGACGCTGAAGCCGGCGCCGGCGGCCGAGGCGGCGTTCGTGCCGTGGGCGCTGGCGGGTACCAGGACGAGGTCGCGTTGCTGCTGCCCGGTGGCCCGGAGGTAGCCGCGCACCGCCAGCAGGCCGGCGAGCTCGCCCTGGGCGCCGGAGGCCGGCTGCAGGCTGCACCGGTCGTAGCCGGTCAGCCGCGCCAGCCGGTCGGCGAGACCGTCCAGCAGCAGGCGCCAGCCGCGCGTCTGGGTCGCGGGGGCGTAGGGGTGGATGCCGGCGAGCCCTGGGCTGAGCCACACGGCCGACTGCACGGCCGCGTTGAGCTTGAGGGTGCACGAGCCCAGCGGGATCATCGTCCGGTCGAGGGCGAGGTCGCGGTCCGCCAGCCGCCGGATGTAGCGCACAAGGGCGGTCTCGCCGCGGTAGCGGTGGAAGCTCGGGTGGGTCAGGAAGGTGCTCGTGCGCGCCAGCGAGGCGGGCAGGGGGAACCGGGATGCGCTGTCGGTGCCCGGGGCGGGATCCTGCGCGGCGCGGGGCAGGGCGTCGGCGAGCGCCCGCAGGACCGTGGTGACGTCGTCATCGGTGGTGGTCTCGTTGACGCTCACGCCCACGTGGTCGGCATCGAGCAGGCGCAGGTTGTAGCCCAGCGCCTCAGCGCGCTCGATGGCGTGGCGGGCGGCGCCGGGCAGGCGCACGCTCACCGTGTCGAAGAACTCCTCGTGCTCGAGGCCGAGCCCGAGCGCGCAGGCGCCGACGGCCAGGTGCTCGGCCCGGCGGTGCACGTGCTCGGCGATGGACACCAGGCCCTCGGGACCGTGGTAGACCGCGTAGAAGGCCGCGACGACCGCCAGCAGGGCCTGCGCGGTGCAGATATTCGAGGTGGCCTTCTCCCGGCGAATGTGCTGCTCGCGGGTCTGCAGGGCTAGGCGGTAGGCCTCACGGCCCTCGGTGTCCCGGGAGACGCCGACGACGCGTCCCGGCAGCTGGCGCCGCAGCGCCTCGGTGACGGACATGAAGCCCGGGTGGGGGCCTCCGAAGAACAGGGGCACCCCCAGGCGCTGCGCGGTACCGACGGCGATGTCCGCGCCGACGGCGCCCGGCTCGGTCAGCAGCGTCAGGGCCAGCGGGTCGGCATCGACTGCCACCAGGCCGCCGCGGGCGTGGACGGCCGCGACGGCACCGGCGAGGTCCTGGACGAGTCCGCGGCTGGTGGTGTGGGCGAGGACCGCCCCGGTCAGGGGAGCGCCGTCTTCGGTGATCGTGGAGATGCAGACGACCTCGACGTCGATGCCCAGGGCCTCGGCCCGGGCCGAGGCCACCTCGATGAGCTGGGGGTGCAGGCCGGAGTCGAGGAGCACGGGGGCGCCGGGGCCGCGGTGCGCGCGCGTCATGAGCAGGACTGCCTCGGCCACGGCCGTGGCCTCATCCAGCAGGGAGGTGCAGGCCACCGGGAGGCCGGTGAGATCGGCCACGACGGTCTGGAACAGCAGCTGGGCCTCCAGACGCCCCTGGCTGATCTCCGCCTGGTAGGGGGTGTAGGCGGTGGTCCAAGCGGGGTTGGACAGGACGTCGCGCACGATGACGGTGGGGGTGACGGTGGGGTGGTAGCCGCGCCCGATCATCTCGGTGTGCGGGTCGTTGAGGGCGGCCAGGGACCTGAGGGCGCCGACGGCCTCGTCCTCGCTCAGACCGCCGCCGACGGCATCGGGGCGCTCGGGCTGCTGCGGGGGGTCGAGGACGGGCAGGGTGGCGGGGACCACCCGGACGGCCAGGTCCTCCAGGCTCCGAGCACCGATGCGGGTCAGGACCGTGTCCAGGTCCGCTCCCGTCGTGCCCAGGTGCCGGTCCAGGAAGCGCGTGGGTGTGTGGGGCGCCGTCATAACCCTCCCTCTCATCGTGTGGCGCATCACATCCTAGTGAAGGAGTCCGCATCCGCGCAGCAGAATGGAAGCGGCGCTCCGTGAGGCCCAGGTCGAGGGCCATCAGCCGTGCATCTGGTCACGACGCTGCGCCAGGGCTGGGGCGGGGCCCCGCCGCCACCTACACTGCTCGGCGATGACCACGCTGACCACCTCCGCCCCCGTTCTCGACGCCCGAGGCGGCCTGCCGCGCACCTACCACGTGCGCACGCTCGGCTGCCAGATGAACGTCCACGACTCCGAGCACATGGCGGGACTGCTGGAGAGAGCCGGATACCTGCGCGTCGAGGACGTGCCCGAGGCCGCCGCCCGCGCCACCGACGCCGGTGACGGCGGGGCCGACGTCGTCATCATCAACACCTGCTCGGTGCGTGAGAACGCCGCCACCCGGCTCTTCGGCAACCTGGGCCAGCTCGCCGCCGTCAAGCGCGAGCGCCCCGGCATGCAGATCGCTGTGGCCGGGTGCCTGGCTCAGCAGATGGGGGAAGGGATCGTCGAGCGGGCCCCCTGGGTCGACGTCGTCTTCGGCACCCACAACCTCGACGTCCTGCCCGCCCTGCTCGAGCGCGCCCGGCACAACTCCGCGGCCGCCGTCGAGCTCGAGGAGTCCCTCAAGGTCTTCCCCTCCACCCTGCCCACCCGTCGGGAGTCCTCCTACGCCGCCTGGGTCTCCATCGCCGTGGGCTGCAACAACACCTGCACCTTCTGCATCGTGCCCTCCCTGCGCGGCAAGCAGCGCGACCGCCGCCCCGGTGATGTCCTGGCCGAGGTCGAGGCCGTCGCCGCGCAGGGCGCCATCGAGGTGACCCTCCTGGGGCAGAACGTCAACTCCTACGGGGTCGGCTTCGGGGACCGCGGCGCCTTCGCCAAGCTGCTGCGGGCGGCCGGCTCAGTCGAGGGCATCGAGCGCGTGCGCTTCACCAGCCCCCACCCCGCCGCCTTCACCGACGACGTCATCGAGGCCATGGCCACCACCGAGGCTGTCATGCCCAGCCTGCACATGCCCCTGCAGTCCGGCTCGGACCGGGTGCTGCGCGCCATGCGCCGCTCCTACCGCACCCAGCGCTTCCTGGGCATCCTGGACAAGGTCCGCGCCGTCATGCCCGAGGCCGCCATCACCACCGACATCATCGTCGGCTTCCCCGGCGAGACCGAGGAGGACTTCCAGGCCACCCTCGACGTCGTCGAGCAGGCCCGCTTCGCCTCGGCCTACACCTTCGAGTACTCCCCGCGCCCGGGCACCCCCCGCCGCCGACCGCGACGACCAGGTCCCCACCGAGGTCGTTAAGGACCGCTACCGGCGGCTCGACGCGCTCGTGCGCCGCATCGCCCACGAGGAGAACGAGCGCCAGGAGGGGCGCGTCGTGGAGGTGCTCGTCGCCGAGGGCGAAGGGCGCCGGGATGCGGTCACCGCCCGCATCTCCGGACGCGCCGCCGACAACCGCCTCGTCCACGTGGCCCTGCCCGAGGGCCTGGGTGAGGACGACTACGCCGGCGGGGCCCCGCGCCCCGGCGACATGGTCACCGTGCGCGTCACCCACGGCGCCCCTCACAACCTCATCGCCGACTCCGCCCGCTGCGGACGCGAGCTGGACCCGCGCGCCGCGGCCGCCAACGAGGCCCTCAAACCCGGCGACCGCCTCTGGCTCGACGACGGCCCCGCCCTGTTCCAGGTGCGGCGCACCCGCGCCGGGGACGCCTGGGAGCGCCGCCAGGCCGAGGCCTGCGCCACTCCCGAGCCCGACACCGCTCCGGTGAGCCTGGGTCTGCCCACCCTGCGCGTGGGCGCACCGGCCTGAGGCGGACCACGGCTGATTGCGCTGACGGTGGAGCGGGCCGGGCTGCGCTGGGGAGCAGCCCGCAGGCCCCGCTAGGCTGGGAAGCATGCCCAGCTTCGACGCCAGCTCTGCTGCCGCCGCCACGGTCCCCAGGCCCGTGGACGTCGACCGTATCCACGAGTGCGTCAAACGACTGGGACTGCGCTACTTCATCGACGACGAGGGCGACATCGGCATCCCCTGGCGCTACGTCACCGTCCACGCCATCTTCCAGGACACCAGGGCCGTCCAGATGCGCGGAATCTGGCACCGCATCGCCGACACCGAGCACCTGACCCAGCTGCGTGCCCTGGTCGAGGACTGGAACACCACCCGCATCGGCCCCAAGGCCTACCTCACCGTCGCCGACGGCGGAGTCGTGCGTCTTCACGGTGAGTACACCTACCCCCTCGAGGCGGGAATGACGGACCGACAGCTCGAGGACTTCGTCTTCGGTGGCTGCCGGCTCATCGTCGCCCTCATGCACGAGGCCGAGGAGCAGTTCCCCGACGAGCTGCGCGGAAGCTTGGAGCCGTGATGCCCAGACTGCAACGCCTCACCGACTTCATCGCACGCCTCCTGGGCAAGGAATGGGATGTGCGGGCGCTGGACCATCGGCGCAGCAGCGGGCCGGTCGACTCCCAGAGCCGACCCGACGAGCCCCCGACCATCTCGCCGTACGTCACAGGTCACGTGGAACCCTCAGCCTCAGGCCAATCAGCCGACTCGACCACTCCGACCGACTCCAGTGGTCCATCGGAGCCGGCCGGGACAACCGCCTCGGCGCAGACCCTGGACGCCTCACGCAGCTGGTCGAGCACATCAGGCCGATCGGAGGAGGAGCCGGCAGCGGAAGGACGGGGTGCCGACCGCTCCTCGGACCTGGAGCCGGCCGACGAAGAGCCCCAGGAGCTGACCCTGGCCCGGATCGAGTCCATGCTCACCGGCCCCATGGAGTACAACGTCCAGCTGACCGAGGACCGCGAGCACCCCTGCCTCCTGGGCACCTGGGACTCCTTCCCCCTTCGTCATCGAGATCCCTGAGGGGCACGACGGCTGGCTCCTGGTCTCCGGGGACTGGGAGGAGGCCGCCCCCGCCTCCCAGAGGGACGAGATCGCCGCCAGCGTCAACGACTGGAACCGGGACAAGTTCTTCCCCACCGTCGGCGTCATCGACACCCCCATCGGTCCGCTGGTGCGCGCCACCTACCTCACCGACCTGTCCGCCGGGGCCACCGACGCCCAGCTGCGCCTCCACCTGGACACGGCGCTGTCCGCCTGCACCCAGGCCCTCAGCCTCGTGGGTCCTCTCCTGCCGGAGATCTGAGCCCCATGAGCCCAGCGTCCCCGAGCGCCCCCCGTCTGCCCAGACTCGTCGTCGTGGGCCCCACCGCCACCGGCAAGTCCGCCCTCGCCCTCGACCTCGCCGAGCGGATGCACTCCGACGAACCGGCGACCCGCGCCGAGATCATCAATGCCGACGCCTCCCTGCTCTACCGCGGTATGGACATCGGCACCGCCAAACCCAGCCCCGCCGAGCGGGCCCGCGTCCCCCCACCACCAGATCGACGTCCTCACCGTCAGGGACAGGGCGTCCGTGGCAGCCTTCCAGCGCAGCGCCCGCGGAGACATCGATGCCGTCGAGTCACGGGGCCACCTGCCGATCATCGCCGGAGGCTCCGGCCTGTACGTGCGGGCCCTGACCGACGACCTCGACTTCCCCGGCACCGACCCGGCCGTGCGCAGCCGCCTGAGCGAGCGCGCCGAGCAGGAGGGGACCGCCGCCCTCCACGCCGAGCTGGCCCGCCTCGACCCGGTCGCCGCCGAGCGCGTCGAGGCCTCCAACACCCGCAGGATCGTGCGGGCCCTGGAGGTCATCGAGATCACCGGCCGTCCCTTCTCCGCCTCCCTGCCCCGCTACGAGGACATCGCCCCCACTGTCCACATCGCCCTGCGCTGCGAGCGCCGGCTCCTGGATAAGCGCATCAACGAGCGGGCCCGCGCCATGTTCGACGGCGGCCTCGTCGAGGAGGTGGAGGCCCTCATCGACCAGGGCATCCGGGAGGGGGAGACCGCCCCACGCGCCATCGGCTACGCCCAGGCGCTCGCGGTCATCGACGGGACCATGAGTGTGCCCGAGGCGGTCGACTCCACCGCCCTGGCCACCCGCCAGCTCGCCTCCCGCCAGATCAAGTGGTTCCGGCGTGACCCACGGCTGCACTGGATCGACGTCGCCCTCACCGAGACCGGGCAGTGCACCGACTCCGAGCGCTCCCGGTTGACCCGGCAGGCATGGGAGCTCGTCTGCGCGGGTCGCGGCGTCGCTTAGGCTAGGGACCATGCCGCACTCGACAGGTCTTCGCGGTCGTGAGCTCATCAAGGGCCACGCGACCCTCAACGACTTCCTCATGCTGGTCGACCCCGGCTGCGAGGTCGCCATCAGCGGCGCCGACATCGCGGCGGTCTGCGACCGCCACCGCGGTATCGGCGCCGACGGCTTCGTGCGCGTCGTACGGACCACCGCCCTGCCCGGCGGCGGAGCCTTCGCCGCCTCCGTGCCCGAGGCCGAGTGGTTCATGGACTACTACCGCGCCGACGGAACCGTGGCCGAGATGTGCGGCAACGCCGCGCGCCTGTTCGCCCACGTCCTGGACCATGAGGGGCTGTGCCCCATCGCCGATGGCGAGTCCGTCACCATCGGCACACGCGGCGGGGCCCGCACCATCACCCGCCTGGGCGAGCTGTGGACCGTGGACATGGGGCCGGCCCGCCTGGCCAGCCCCGAGGAGGCCGAGGACGAGGGCTGGGACACGGCCGTCGACGTCCCCGGCCTGGCCGGACAGCGGGCCGCCCTGAGCGTGGAGATCTCCGGCCCCCACACCGTCGTCGCCCTGGGGGAGGAGGGCGAGCTCGAGGCGGCCGCCTTCGCCGGGCTCACCGACTCCGCGGCCCCGGTCGCCTACGACCCCGCCCCCGAGGCCGGCACCAACCTCGAGCTCGTCGTGCCGCTGGGGGAGGAGACCGACCCCGACACCCAGTCATCGGTGGGTATCGCCCGCGTGCGCGTCCTGGAGCGCGGCGTGGGGGAGTCCCTCTCCTACGGAGCGGGGTGCTGCGCCGTCGCCGTCGCCCTGCACGCCTGGACCGGCCCGGGCGCTCCCGAGGACTACCGGCTGCTCGTTCCCGGCGGAGAGATCGGGGTCCACGTGGGCGCCGACCCCCTGGGCGAGGACAGCAGCGTGCTGCTGACCGGACCGGCCACGATCACCGGGCGGGTCACCGTCGCCTGAGGCCCCTCAGCCCCGCCGCCACCCGCACTGCTCCCGGACGTCGCACCGACGCCACATCCGAGAAGAGAAACCGACCACCACTATGAGCCAGCCATCCACACGCTCTGCCGTCAGCACCATCCTGCCGACCGGCCTGATGCTCTTCGCCCTGTTCTTCGGGGCGGGCAACCTCATCTTCCCGCCCCTGCTGGGCGCCGCCTCGGGCAGATCCTTCATTCCGGTCATGGCGGGCTTCCTCGCCACCGGGGTGCTCATGCCACTCATCACCGTGGTCGCCGTCTCCACCTCCGGTGAGGGAATCCTGGGCCTGGCCCGCAGAGTGGGACCCCGATTCGGCACCGTCATGCCGCTGGCGGTCTATCTGGCGATCGGCCCGCTCTACGCCATCGCCCGGGTCACCACGGTCGCCTACGAGCTGGCGACCCGCCCGGTGCTCGAGCTGCTGGGGATTCAGGACTCCCGCCTGGCCCTGCTGGTGCACGTGACGGTGTTCATGGGGGTGTCCTTCAGCATCGCCCGCAGCCCGAGCCGCCTGGCCGACCGCGTCGGGCGCTGGCTCACTCCCGCACTGCTGGCCCTGCTGGCCCTGCTGTGCGGAGTCACCATCGTGATGTCCCCCGGGGTGGAGCGCGAGGCCATCGAGCCCTACGCGAGCGCTCCCCTGACCAACGGGCTGACTCAGGGCTACCTCACCATGGACGTCCTGGCGGCCACCGTCTTCGGCATCGTCGTCATCACCTCCCTGCGCGAACGCGGCCTGACCTCCCCTCGCGCCCTGGTGCGTGGCACGGTCCTGTCCGGTGGTATCGCCGCTGTGCTCCTGGGGCTGGTGTACGTCGGCCTGGCCGTCCTGGGGACGCGTACCCGCGGGCAGATCACCGTCGACACCAAGGACGGCACCGCGCTGCTGCGCAACGCGGCCTCCTCGACGCTGGGGACCTCGGGAGTGGTCATCTTCGCCGCCATCGTCATCCTGGCCTGCCTGACCACCGCCGTGGGCCTGATGGCCTCCTGGGCCGGCTACGCCTACACCGCCTGGCCGGCCGTCTCCTTCAACCGGCAGCTCGCCGCCTGCGCGATCGTGTCCTTCACCCTGGCCAACCTGGGCCTGAGTGCCATCCTCAAGATCGCGGGACCCTTGCTGTTCCTGCTCTACCCCCTGGCCATCGCCCTGGTCGCCGTGACCCTGGTCGACGCCGTGGCACCGGGACGGCTCAAGGCCGCCTACCTGTGGTGCGTGAGCACAGCCGGGATTCTCGGATCCATGCCGGCCATCACCGCCGCCGGCTGGGATGGCCCCAGCAGGCTGCTGGCGAGAACCGGCCTGTGGAGCGACTCCACCGGATGGATCCCTCCGGCACTCCTCGCCCTGCTGATCGGCATCCTCCTGGACATCCGCTCCGGAGCCTGGTCCACGCCCGCCCCCGGGGAGCCTCCCAGCCGGGTCCAGCAGGACGTCGAGCACGCCGCGGCCTCACAGCTGTAAGCGGTCCGGCACGCGGTAGCCTCACGACGTGCCCACGCCTCACCCCCGCGACCCGGCCCAGACGCCGCGTCCGAACCATGAGCGGCTTCTGCCAACACTGCTCATCCCCGCCTTCGTCACGCTGCTGGCCGTCTCCTCAGTCAATGTCATCCTGCCGGCGGTCTCCCACAGCCTGAGCGCCGGCACCGCCGGGCTCCAGCTCGTCGTCTCCGGTTACGCCCTCGTCTTCGGGGTCGTCCTCGTCCCGGCCGGCCGCGCCGGCGACGTCATGGGACGGGGGCGGCTCTTCGTCATCGGCATGCTCCTGTTCGGTGCCGGTTCGCTCGCCTCGGGCCTGGCCCCCGACGTCGTCACCCTCAACCTGGCCCGGGTCGTCATGGGAATCGGCTCAGGGCTGCTCAACCCGCAGGTGACCGGCATGATCCAGCAGTACTACTCCGGTGAGGCCCGAGGACGTGCCTTCGGGCTCTTCGGCGCCGTCATCGGGGTCTCGGTAGCGCTGGGGCCCGTGCTCAGCGGCGGGTTCATCGGCTGGCTCGGGGACGACTGGGGCTGGCGCGCCTCCTTCCTCGTCAACGTCCCCCTCACCCTGGCCGGTGTCTGGGCCGCGCGCCGCTACCTGCCGGCCTCCGCCTGGCGCCGGGAAAGCGACACAGGTCAGACGGAACAGGCGGACAGCCCCGATGGCCACGCCGCCGGGGCCGCCCACCGCAGCGGTGTCGATCTCGACCCGGTGGGGATGGGGATGCTCGCCGTCGGCACGCTGCTCATCATGATCCCCTTCATGGAGGCCTCGGCCGGCACCTGGATCTGGGGTCTGGAGGCCGCCGGCATCGGCGTCATCGGCGCCTGGGTGGCCTGGGAGAAGCGCTACCGGGCCAAGGGCGGCGCTCCCATGGTCGACCTCAGCCTGCTGGCCATCCCCCTCCTTCGCCTACGGCAGCCTGGCCATCGCCGTGTACTTCCTGGGCTACACCAGCGTGTGGATCATCGTGGCCCAGTACGTCCAGGCCGGCCTGGGATCCACCGCGCTGGCCAGCGGCCTCATCGGAGTCCCGGCCGCCCTGGCGGGATCGATCGCCGCCGCCGTCGCCGGCCGCCGGGTGATCCGGGTGGGGCGGGTCATGGTGCTCGGTGGCATGGTGCTGGGCATAGCGGGGCTGCTGGCGAGCATCGGCATCATGCACATGCACACGCGCGCGGGGTGGAGCCCCTGGTGGCTGACCCTCACGCTGCTGGTGCTCGGAGTGGGGCAGGGCCTCGTGGTCTCCCCGAACCAGACCCTCTCCCTGGCCGACGTCCCCCTGGAGTACGCCGGGGCCGCGGGAGGCATCCTCCAGACCGGTGAGCGCATTGGCACATCCATCGGCATCGCCGTCATCACGGGCCTGACCTTCCGCGTCTCGCACTCCTCGGGCTGGGAGGCCGCCGCCCAAAAGCCGGCCTGCTGGCCGTCGTGGCCACCATCGCCGTCGCCGCCGGGGTCGCCGTCATCGACCTGCGCCTGGCGAGGCGACGACGCCGGTAGTCGGGTGGGCCCCGTCCGGGCACGGCCCGGCGGCGTGTTAGTCGTGCCGGCGGCGCACCCGCAGGACCCTGAAGCCCTTCGAGGAGGCCATTCGATTCACGTCCCAGCCCTGGTTACTCAACCAGGTCGCCAGGGAGTCGGCTCCCAGGTTCTTGAGCACCACCAGCCAGGCCTCGCCGTCGTCGGACAGCAGCGCCAGCCAGTCCAGTAGCAGGGCGTGCAGGGCCTCCTTGCCGATGCGCACCGGAGGGTTGGACCAGATGAGATCCACCGGCGTCGAGCTCTGGCGCAGCTCGGCCAGCAGCGCGTCGGCCGGGGCGGTCCGCACGTTGTCCAGGCCTGCGGCAGCGGCGTTGCGTGCGGTCAGGGCCAGGGAGCGCTCGTTGACATCGGTGGCCAGGACCCGCGCCTGCGGAGCGGCGCCGGCCAGGGCCAGCGTGATCGGCCCCCATCCGCAGCCCAGGTCGAGGAACGTACCGGTCTGGGCCGGATCGGGGACGTGATCGAGGAGGACTTGGGTGCCCTTGTCGAGGCGGTCGGCGCTGAAGACGCCCGAGGCCGTGACCACCGTGCGCTCGACGCCGCGGATCGAGAAGCGGTGGGTGCGCTCCTCCGCCTCGACGGCGGGGGGAGGCGGTGAAGTAGTGCTCGCTCACGTGGTCCAGGCTACCCGGGCTCTGCTCGTCGACAGAGGGAGGAAACCAAGGCGGTCATCAGTCCGCTGCCCCTTGCCAGGCGAGGAGTGCCGATTTTGCGAGACGCGGCTTTTTGATAATACGATCGCGTCTCCATAGGGGTGCGGACGGTAGGAGAGGGATGTTGTCATGAGCCGATACAAGGCTCTCGCAAAGGCGCTCAGCGGCTGGGCAATCTTGACGTTGGGGGTGACTCTTTCGATAGCGATCGCACAGGCTGTCGGATCCAGGACTGAGACCGGACCTGCATTCATTCGCGTGTCTCAGGCAGTTCTGGTCACATTGTTCGTTGTTCCCGCGATCGTGGCTTGTCGTCGTCTCCTTGACCGCAGGACTCTCGCCGGGATGGGCCTATCACGTCACTGGCCCGCCGCGGCCGCGACCGGGGTGGCCGTCGGTGTCGTAACCGGGGCTGTTGTGTGGACACCCGTGTTCTTGATCGGCTGGGCCCGGTTCGATCACCTCGAACCGGTGGCGCTCGCAACCTTCCTCGCAGTCAACGCGGTCGTCCTGCTACTGTACGAGGCATTGCCGGAGGAGATCGCGCTGCGCGGCTACGGGTGGTCGACTCTACGGGAAAGTTGGGGCCCGCTCGCGGCCACCATGACGATCACGGTTCTCTTCTGCCTCAGTACGGCGTTCAGCAATCTGATTCGAATGACGTCAACGCTCGTTCTAGGGGGCGGAACGACGGGCTTCTCTCTGGCGCCGAGCGGTAACGACCCCTTTTTCTACATAGCTTTGCTGTTCGTCTTCGGCCTCACACTGGTTGCGGCCCGACGGATCCCACTACCGGGTGCGCTCACCTCTGCGATCGCCTTCCATCACACGTTTCTCACCATCAACCGCGTGCTTCTGGGCGGTCTTGGCTGGATCGACTCCGGGGTCGGGATCGAGTTCGCCACGCCCGAGGTGGCCGGGATCAGCCTTGTGCACGCTGCGCTTGCCGGAACTGTCTTCATGGTGGTGCGGCGGTGGCTGGAACGCCGCACAGCGGTTGTATCGAGGCGGGTAGCCTGACGTGATGACGATGTCTCCGCTACCATCCGACCCCGTGTCGGAAGGTCCGGTAGCACATCGGAGAAGCCAACGGGAGGCGCCTCCGGCGCCGTCATCGGAGCCCTCGCCCCGAACATCGAGGTCTACGTCCTCGGGGAGATCCTGCGGTGCCTGGCCGCCCGGGCCATGGCCACAGGTGTGGCGATCATCGGGGCGCTGCGCGCCTCCAGCCCCTGATTCTGGCCCGGAGTCGCCGGCGGGACCACACTGGTGCTCTGGTCCTGCTCCCGCGTCCTGCCTGCAGGGACCCTGTGCCTGGCGGTCGGCCGGCGCGCGGGCATCGCCACCCTGATGTGGGTGTGCGCCTTTATCCTGACCCTGGACTACCTGGTTGCTCCCAGCGCCCACGATGTCCTGGACATGACCCCGACCCAGATCGGCTAGGCGCTCACCGCAGGCGGTATCGGCTGGCCGGTCGTCGCGCTTGTCTGCGGGGCCCATCCGGCGCGGGAACCGAAGATCTACCGCCGCCGCACCACGCTGGCCGCGGCCTTCGTCGCCCCCACGGCATCCGGTGTCGAGACGGACCGGCTATGGCACACACTCATCTTGCTCGCCGTGGGGCTCCTCCTCACCCCGCT